>BNJT01002518.1_pt1 | contig 2287695 bp, 3523 predicted proteins | sample 8540491 | NCBI WGS metagenome assembly BNJT01 (sample SAMD00202455, study PRJDB9452) | human saliva metagenome | host: Homo sapiens | reverse complement strand
AAAGAAAAATATTTCGATTTAGATATGAGCAAAACGAGTCGAGCAAGTGAGTATTGAGTGAGCATACTTAGGTATGTGACTAACGAGCGATATGAAACTTAACGAAGTTATGCGAGATATATCAATCGAAAGGAACAATATGGTTATAATAGAGAAGAGGATACACCTGTTCCCATACCGAACACAGAAGTTAAGCTCTTCATCGCTGATGGTACTTAGACCGAAGGGTCTTGGGAGAGTAGGTCATAGCCAATTGTTATTCCGAAGTAGCTCAAAGGTGGAGCACCCGGCTGTTAACCGGTAGGTTGTGGGGTTCGAATCCCACCTTCGGAGCCATGTGGGGGCTCATAGCTCAGCTGGGAGAGCATCTGCCTTACAAGCAGGGGGTCACAGGTTCGAGCCCTGTTGTCCACCATATAATAATACGGTCCGTAGTTCAGATGGTTAGAATGCCAGCCCTGTCACGCTGGAGGTCGTGGGTTCGATCCCCATCCGGATCGCCATTTATTTATTAAATGTTGATATTGAGAATAACAGTGTATGTTTTAAGTTTGCTGGCGTGGCTCAATTGGCAGAGCAGCTGACTTGTAATCAGCAGGTTGTAGGTTCGATTCCCTATCGCCAGCTCCATAATTTAATATTTAGGAAGAGTGCCCGAGGGGTTAAAGGGGGCGGACTGTAAATCCGTTGGCGACGCCTACATTGGTTCAAATCCAATCTCTTCCACCAACTTATGCGGGTGTAGCTCAGTGGTAGAGCCCCGCCTTCCAAGCCGGTTGCGAGGGTTCGATCCCCTTCACCCGCTCCAATAATATGTGCCTGTAGCTCAGCAGGATAGAGCAGTGGCCTTCTAAGCCACGTGCCAGGGGTTCGAACCCTTCAGGCACACCATTTTTAAAGATTTTTCATGTAATATATATAAGTCTTGAGGGGTGTCCGAGCGGTTTAAGGAACTGGTCTTGAAAAATCAGCGACTCCGAAAGGGGCCGTGGGTTCGAATCCCACCCTCCGCCATAAGGAGAAATACTCAAGTGGCTGAAGAGGCTCCCCTGCTAAGGGAGTAGGTCCTATTTACGGGGCGCGAGGGTTCAAATCCTCTTTCTCCGCCATTTTCGAGGTGTAGCGCAGTTTGGTAGCGCACGTGGTTTGGGGACCATGGGGTCGGGGTTCGAGTCCCTCCACCTCGACCATTTGTATTTTTACGAAAAAGATCTAAACATATTTATTCAGTTATAAGTTTATTTTTAAAGAATTCTATATTTTAAAAACTTAAAAGATAGGTTGGGTTAGTAGGGGCGTAGTTCAGCGGTAGAACGCTGGTCTCCAAAACCAAATGTCGTGGGTTCAAATCCCGCCGCCCCTGCCAATTATTGACGAGGTGTAGCGCAGTTTGGTAGCGCACGTGGTTTGGGGACCATGGGGCCGGGGGTTCGAGTCCCTCCACCTCGACCATTGTGGGCTTATAGCTCAGGCGGTTAGAGCGCACGCCTGATAAGCGTGAGGTCGCTGGTTCGAGTCCAGCTAGCCCACCATAAATTTTAATATTAAGAATTTAAATAGGGGCCTTTAGCTCAGTTGGTTAGAGCGTCCGCTCATAACCGCAGGTCCGGGGTTCGAGTCCCTGAAGGCCCACCACTATTTAACTTCGCCTAGATAGCTCAGTCGGTAGAGCAGAGGACTGAAAAATCCTCGTGTCGATGGTTCGATTCCGTCTCTAGGCACCATACAATTCTTATATGGCGGCATAGCTCAGCTGGCTAGAGCGTTCGGTTCATACCCGAAAGGTCACAGGTTCGATCCCCTGTTGCCGCTACCAATTTTTAACGATTAGTCGTGCTATATTGTTGATTTCTTATGATTTTATTTATTCTATATTTCTAAGTTTTATTGTCTGTAATTTTTTTATTACTTTTTAAGCATGAATTTAATTAAATATTAAATAAGCTATTATAATCTTTAATGTTTACTTTTTTTCATAGATTTTGATTTTTAGATATTGAAATTATTAGTTTTTAATAAAGTTTGAATAAATAAATAAAAAGTTTCAAAAAAGCTTGACAAAGGAAAATAAAAATAATATAATATACGAGCTGTCAACACAGAGGTAAGAAAAGTGTAAAGGAACAGTAAAGAAAAAGAAATAAATGAACAATGAAAATCGGATAGTAAACAAGACAAACCTTAAGTAAGTAAGGTAATGAAGGAAATAAAACACAAAAAGTCAGTGAAGAGCTGAAGGATAAATTTTAATTGAGAGTTTGATCCTGGCTCAGGATGAACGCTGGCGGCGTGCCTAACACATGCAAGTCGAACGAAGAGTAAATAGGAAGTCCTCGGATGGAATATATACTACTTAGTGGCGGACGGGTGAGTAACGCGTAAGTAATCAACCTGTGACACACGGATAACTGATAGAAATGTCAGCTAATACGAGATGAACTGTTTAAATTGGGGAGATGTAAACAGCAAAGCGAAAGCGGTCACAGACGAGCTTGCGTCTGATTAGCTAGTTGGTGGGGTAAGAGCCTACCAAGGCGACGATCAGTAACCGCCTGAGAGGGTGAACGCCACATTGGAACTGGAGACACGGTCCAAAACTCCTACGGGAGGCAGCAGTGGGGATATTGCACAATGGGGGAACCCTGATGCAGCAACGCCGCGTGAGTGATGAAGGCCCTAGGGTCGTAAAAGCTCTGTCGTATGGGAAGAAACAAATGACTGTACCATACAAGAAAGCCCGGCTAACTACGTGCGCCAGCAGCCGCGGTAATACGTAGGGGGCAAGCGTTATCCGGAATTACTGGGCGTAAAGGGTGCGTAGGCGGCTAATTAAGTCGAGGTTAAAAAGGCAGTAGCTCAACTATTGTTGGGCCTTGAAAACCAATTAGCTTGAGTATAGGAGAGGAAAGTGGAATTCCGGTGTAGCGGTGAAATGCGTAGATATCGGGAGGAATACCGTGGCGAAGGCGACTTTCTGGACTATAACTGACGCTGAGGCACGAAAGCGTGGGTAGCAAACAGGATTAGATACCCTGGTAGTCCACGCCGTAAACGATGAACACTAGGGTGTCGGGAGGAATTTCGGTGCCGGCGCAAACGCAATAAGTGTTCCGCCTGGGGAGTACGTTCGCAAGAATAAAACTCAAAGGAATTGACGGGGACCCGCACAAGTAGCGGAGCATGTGGTTTAATTCGAAGCAACGCGAAGAACCTTACCTAAGCTTGACATGGGGATGAAAAAGCAATGTAAAGTTGTAATGATACCCTCGGGTATACATCCCACACAGGTGGTGCATGGTTGTCGTCAGCTCGTGTCGTGAGATGTTGGGTTAAGTCCCGCAACGAGCGCAACCCCTATTGATAGTTGCCAGTGCGTAAAGGCAGGCACTCTATCAAGACAGTTATGGATAACATAAAGGAAGGTGGGGATGACGTCAAATCATCATGCCCCTTATGCTTAGGGGCTACACATCGCTACAATGGCTGTAACAAAGAGAAGCGAAGTCGTAAGGCGGAGCAAACCTGAAAAAGCAGTCCAAGTTCGGATTGTGGGCTGAAACTCGCCCCACATGAAGTCGGAGTTACTAGTAATCGCGAATCAGAATGTCGCGGTGAATGCGTTCCCGGGTCTTGTACACACCGCCCGTCACACCATGGGGAGCTGAGGGTACCCAAAGTCAGTGATCTAACGCAAGAAGAAGCTGCCTAAGGTAAACTTAGTGACTGGGGTGAAGTCGTAACAAGGTAGCCGTATCGGAAGGTGCGGCTGGATCACCTCCTTTCTAAGGAGAAAAAAAGTTTACTATCCGATTTTTGTTGTTCAACAAAGATGTAAAAGTCTTAAAAAGAATAACAAAAAATATTCTACGCTTATGTTAAGTATTATGAAGCTTAGATAAAAAACTAAATAATACTGTTAAACTAAGATAGGATAATTTGGGATAAGTTGTGAGTATTTCAAGGCGGACGAATAAATGACGAGGGCGCATACTAAGGTATGTAACTGAGGAATGATATGAAAGTCCAACGAAGAAAGACGAAGTGAAATTATCACAAATTTGTACAATGAAAACTGCATATCATCAAAAGTATAAAACGCAGACAAAACAGGAAGAAAAGACAAACAGACAAACAAAAAAAGTTAAAGTCTTTCCGAAAAGAAATGTCAAAAGGATTATACAATTTACACCAAAAGTAAACAAACAAAGGCAAAGAAGCTAAGAAATGTCGTATATATATTAATATTGCTTAATAAAATAAGTGATAATAATAGATACTATGATATAAGAAAAAGATATTTGGGATAGATTGCAAGTAATTCGAGGCGGACAAATAAATGACGAAGGCGCATACTAAGGTATGTAACTGAGGAATGAAATGAAGTCCAACGAAGAAGGACGCCGCAATATACTCACAAAGGACAGGTTAAGGAACAAAAGAGCATAAGGTGAATGCCTTGGTGATTAGAGCCGAAGAAGGGCGTGGCAAGCTGCGAAAAAAGCTATGATAAGGAGCAAACATCCGATAATAGTCATAGATCTCCGAATGAGGAAACTCACTTAATAGAGATATTAAGTATCCATTGCTGAACACATAGGGCAATAGGAAGGAACCCACCGAACTGAAAACATCTAAGTAAGTGAGGAAAAGAAAGAAACATCGATTCCCAAAGTAGCGGCGAGCGAAATGGGAGGAGCCAAACCGAATAAGGAAACTTAATCGGGGTGAGGGAAGCTGATAAATGATTGAGGGTATCGCAAAGGAAATACTTGGGAAAGTATACCAAAGAAGGTAAGAGTCCTGTACTTGAAGCAGAGAAGACACATAAGCTTTTACCCGAGTATCGTGGGACACGAGGAACCCTGCGAGAAAGATGGGGGACCACCCCAAAGCCTAAATACTACTAATCAACTCGATGAAAAATAGTACCGTGAGGGAAAAGGTGAAAAAGAACCCCGGGAGGGTGAGAAAAAGAACCTGAAACCATATGCTTACAAAACAGATGGGAGTCGAGCACTTAACTCTGCTTAAGTTTTAAGGGAGAAAAAATATGTACTGTGTATATGTATTAAAAACTTAATGAAGATAAAATATATGTAGGATACACACGACTTAAAAACAAAGATATAAGCAACATAAAGAAAAAAACAAGTAAAAAGTACAAAAAACTATGAAGTAGAACTTGTATATTATGAAGCATATAAAGCAAAAAGCAGACGCAATAACAAGAGAAGCAAAAACTAAAACAGCGAGGAAAATGCAAAAGATTTTTAAAAAGAAAAAAATACAAAAATTCACTACAATAAAAATCAAAGCACACAATAAAAACACAAAAACAAAAAGCCTCGTAAAGCAGAGTTAAGTGCTCGATGACATCGTACTTTTTGTAGAACGGGCAACGAGTTATGCTGTAAAAGCAAGGATAATAAATTAAGTTTAGCATCCAAAGCGAAAGCGAGTCTTAATAGGGCGATAAGTTATACAGCATAGACCCGAAACCGGGCGACCTACCCATGAGCAGGTTGAAGTTTCAGTAACATGAAATGGAGGACCGAACCCACGAGCGTTGAAAAAGTTCGGGGATGACTTGTGGGTAGCGGTGAAATTCCAATCGAGCTCGGAGATAGCTGGTTCTCTTCGAAATAGCTTTAGGGCTAGCGTCTTAAGAAATGTATATCGGGGGTAGAGCACTGAATGCTCTAGGGGCCGTATAGGTTACCGAAAAGCTATCAAACTTCGAATACCGATATATAAATAAGGCAGTCAGACTACGAGTGATAAGATCCGTGGTCAAGAGGAAAAAGCCCAGATCAACAGCTAAGGTCCCAAAAATGTATGTTAAGTGGAAAAAGGATGTGAAATTGCACGAGACAACCAGGATGTTGGCTTAGAAGCAGCCATACATTAAAAGAGTGCGTAATAGCTCACTGGTCGAGTGGTTTTGCGCCGAAAAATTACCGGGGCTCAAACATACTACCGAAGCTTTGAACCAGCACTCAACTTTGTTCATTAGGAGGCAAAATGTATTATGTATATATATTAAAAATAAAGAAGAAAAAAATATATAGGATATACAGGTGATTTAAAAAGAAGGTTTAAAGAACATAATCAAACAAAGACCGGATATACCCAAAAAGGTAAATGGGAATTGATATATTATGAAGGATACAAAAACCAACAAGATGCACAAGAAAGAGAAAAAACAGTTAAAAATCACGAACAAGCCAAAAAGATGGTTAAAAGAAAGAATAAAAAGAAGTCTTAATGAATGAAGTTGAGTGCTGGTGGTAGAAGAGCATCAGTATGATAGGGAGAAGGAGGATTGAAAAAGACTCTGGACGAAATACGAGAGAGAATGTTGGCATGAGTAGCGAGATGTGTGTGAGAATCACACAGGCCGAAAAACCCAAGGATTTCAAGGAAGGTTCGTCCGCTTGGAGTAAGTCAGGGACCTAAGGAGAGGCAGAAATGCGTATCTGATGGACAACAGGTTAAGATTCCTGTACCTACGCTTATCGCCAAAGAGGAGAAGGAATGACGCAGGAGGATAAGATCAGCGCACGGCTGGAAGAGTGCGTCCAAGCAGTAAGGCAGGCATATAGGCAAATCCGTATGCTAATAATGTTAAGCTGTGATGGGAGAGAAGTTAAGTATCGAAGGATCTGATTTCACACTGACAGGAAAAGTTTCTATCCAGATAAGAGTAGCCCGTACCAAAACCGACACAGGTGGGTAAGGTGAGAAACCTAAGGCCGGCGAGAGAACTGTTGTTAAGGAACTCAGCAAAATGACCCCGTAACTTAGGGATAAGGGGTGCCTTAGAGATAAGGCTTCAAGAAAAAAAGGCTCAAGCGACTGTTTACCAAAAAACATAGGTCTCTGCAGAAACCGCAAGGTGAAGTATAGGGGCTGACGCCTGCCCGGTGCTGGAAGGTTAAGAGGAGATGTCAGGCAACGAAGCATTGAATTTAAGCCCCAGTAAACGGCGGCCGTAACTATAACGGTCCTAAGGTAGCGAAATTCCTTGTCGGGTAAGTTCCGACCCGCACGAAAAGGCGTAACGATTTGGGCACTGTCTCAACAACAGACTCGGTGAAATTGTAGTACCGGTGAAGATGCCGGAAACCTGCGACAGGACGGAAAGACCCCATGGAGCTTTACTGTAGCTTAGTATTGAATTTATGTAATTAATGTACAGAATAGGTGGGAGGCTGAGAGATTAGGGTCGTCAGATTTAAAAGGAGCCGCCTTTGGGATACCACCCTTTGATTATGTGAGTTCTAACCGGAATCTTTGAAGCAGGTACGGGACAGTGCTTGGCGGACAGTTTGACTGGGGCGGTCGCCTCCCAAAGAGTAACGGAGGCGTCCAAAGGTTCCCTCAGCATGGTCGGAAATCATGCGAAGAGTGCAAAGGCAAAAGGGAGCTTGATTGCGAGACCAACAAGTCGAGCAAAGACGAAAAGTCGGGCTTAGTGATCCGGTGGTAGAAAGTGGAATTGCCATCGCTCAACGGATAAAAAGCTACCCTGGGGATAACAGGCTGATCTCCCCAAGAGTTCACATCGACGGGGAGGTTTGGCACCTCGATGTCGGCTCATCACATCCTGGGGCTGGAGTAGGTCCCAAGGGTTGGGCTGTTCGCCCATTAAAGTGGTACGCGAGCTGGGTTCAGAACGTCGTGAGACAGTTCGGTCCCTCATCCGTCGCAGGCGTTGGATATTTGAGAGGAGCTATCCTTAGTACGAGAGGACCGGGATGGACGCACCACTGGTGTACCAGTTGTCTTGCCAAAGGCACAGCTGGGTAGCTATGTGCGGTTAAGATAAGTGCTGAAGGCATCTAAGCACGAAGCCAACCTCAAGATAAGATATCCCATACGCAAGTAGTAAGACCCCATTAAGAACAAGTGGTAGATAGGCAAGGAGTGGAAGTGCAGTAATGCATGTAGCTGACTTGTACTAATAGGTCGAGGACTTAACCTAAATATTAAAAGGTTTTTTTCAAAGATATGCTGAGTAGTACAGAGGCAAACAAGTGAGTAAGAAAGGAGCATACTTTAGCTATGTGACTGACGAGCGATACGAAGTTTAACGAAGTAATACGAAGTATATGTTTGAAAACAGATGATATGCAGTTTTTGATTGTATAACATACAATCAGAAAAAGAAGATATATTTACAAAAATATATTATTTCGATTTAGATACGAGCAGAACAAGGCAAGTGAATGAGTAAGTAGGGAGCATACTAAGCTATGTGACTAACGAGCGATATGAAACTTAACGAAGTTATGCGAGATATCAAAGAATATTTTTATATTTAAAACGAGTAATTCGAGGCAGACGAGTGAAATACGAGGGAGCATATATAAATATGTGACTGAGGATTGATACGAAGTCTAACGAAGAAGGACGAAGTTTAAAAATATGAAAAGAACAATATGGTTATAATAGAGAAGAGGATACACCTGTTCCCATACCGAACACAGAAGTTAAGCTCTTCATCGCTGATGGTACTTAGACCGAAGGGTCTTGGGAGAGTAGGTCACAGCCAATTGTAAAGAAGGCGGGCATTGTATGCTCGTCTTTTTTTAACTTATTTTTAAATTTCTATTGTTATTAGTATACTAAAACTATTTAGTTGTTTTTATACTAAAATCTAATACATTACTTGAAAAAAATTTCATAAAAACATACTGTATATTAATAACTAAAGATATTCTATAGAGTATGAGAAATATAGAAATAATAAAATCCATAGTTTAATAGAGTTTAGTTTAATCAAATAAACTCCTATGTACAGATAAGCTGTTTATAGGAGTTTTTGTTCTTTATAAATGTATCAAATAGTTATGAATAATGTCTTGTATATATTTTTAGAAACTTATGCCATCAAAAATTTTTTTCTAATATTTTTATTACTTCTTCCTTAGTTGTTGCTGTCCTTATTTCTTTTTGCTATTTCTTTGCATTTTTCGTATGAAGATGAGCGTATTATAGATTTTATTGCTCCAACTTGTGTAAATGCTACGGAAAATTCATCTAGTCCCATTCCAAGTAGCATTTTACAAGCTTTTTCATCTCCTGCAAATTCACCGCACATTCCTACTACGATATTTTTCCTTATGTCCTGCATCTATTACTTTTTGGATGGCATGGAGTACAGCAGGATTAAAAAGAGTCGTACATATTTGCTATCTTATCGTTTCCTCTGTCAACTGCAAGCATATATTGTGTGAGGTCATTTGTGCCAATGCTGAAAAATCTACATATTTTTGCAAAATTGTCTGCTTCCATTACTGATGCAGGAGTTTCTATCATCATTCCTACTTTTTATATCCTTATTGTAGGGAATTTTTCATTATTAAGTTCTGTTTTACATTCTTTGCAGTATTGAATTTGCCTGTATTAATTCTTCTATGGATATTATCATAGGATACATGATACTTACATTTCCAAAGGCACTTGCTCTAAGTAAAGCTCTAAGTTGTTGTTTAAACATATCCTTCATTTCAAGAGAAATTCTAATTGCTCTAAATCCCAAGAATGGATTTTCCTCTTTTTGAAATTCATAATATGAAAGCTCCTTGTCCCCCACCTATATCAAGAGTCCTGATTATCACTTCCAGTACATATTTGTACTGCATCTTTGTATACTTGGAACTGTTCTTCTTCTGTTGGAAAATGCGTATTTTCCATGTATAAAAACTCACTCCTGAAAAGCCCTATTCCGTCTATATGACATTTTACAGCATTTTTAATATCTTCAATATTGCCTACATTAGAGTAAATAAGTACTCTCTTGCCATCAGTAGTAATAGGCTCAAGATGAAGACTTTCTTTTATCTTTTCTTCATTTTTATGAATTCTACTTGTTTTTCTCAAACTCTCTTATCATATCATCAGACGGATTGACATATACATCGCCATTTCGCTGCATCAATTATTATCTTATCTCCATCATTTACTTGATTCATAAGATCATCCACTCCTACAAGAGCAGGCAGTCCTAAATTACGAGCCATAATGCAGACATGGCTCGTAACTCCTCCAAAACTGTGTTGCAAATCCTAATACATAGTCAAGATTCATAGATGCTGTGTCCGATGGTGCTAAATCTGATGCTATTATTACAGCAGGTTCATTCATAAGTGAGAGATTTTTAACTTCTATATTTTTAGTTTACTTAGTAATCTTTGGTATATATCTTTTTATGTCATCAGCTCTTTGACGCATATATTCATCTTCCATTGATTCAAATATAATCACAAAGCCTTCAATGATTTCCTTCAAAGCAATCTGCACATTTTTCCTTCATCAATCTTTTTCTGCTACTCCTTCAGCAAGAGAGATATCTCTTACAAGCTCAAGATGGGCTGAGAAAATTGCATTATGCTTTTGCAAGATCTTGCAAATCTGAAGAAACTTTTTACAACTGCATCTGAAAAAGTTGCTTTTCAGCTTCTTTATCAGAAAAAAAGAGTAGCTATCAGGACTTAGAGTTATTTTTCAAATTTATATGCTTTACCTATTGCAAATCCTTTAGAAGAAGTTTTTCTACAGAAAATTTTTCATAAAATTATCTCCTTTGCTTGTAGTTATTGTAAAATTTTTATTACAAGTTTTCAGTACTAATTTTAGATGAGTAAAATGAAGTTTTGCAATGAACAAATTACAGAGAATTTATCTGTTATAACAAAATATAAAAAATAAAAATTTATATAAAAAAGACAAGGAAAAACAAGGTTGGATTCAACGGTCTTACTTTATCTTTCATCTTATCTATTCACCAAGTCCGCTTTCAATTGCGTCTATAACTGTTTGAAGATCAGCTTCCTCAGTTTCGCCTTCACATTCAACAATTATTTCATCGCCAAGATTGATTTGTGCAGACATCACATTAAGTACACTTTTAGCATTTACTTTTTTTATCATCTTTTATCAGTGTTACAGAAGATTTACAACCTCCTGCTACCTTTTGAGAGTATACCTGCGGTCTTAAATGTAGTCCAGTTTTGTTTTGAAATAGTGATTTTTTTGCTTACCATAGCTCAATCTCCTTATTTTATAATATATATCCCTCTAAAAATAGTGGAATTAATTTAACAAACCCTAATTATTTATAAAATATTCCCACTTATAATAAATATAAACAAAAATATCGCTTTAACTATGTTAGTCATATGCTTAAATTTGAAAAATATTTTTGTAAAAATTTTATGAAAAATACTTATTTGTGATATAATTGAACATTATAGATTTACATTTACCATTATAAAAGACGGATATTTTAAAAGGAGACATTATGCCAAAAAGTATGACAGGTTATGGGAAAAATGTTTATACTGATGATACTTGTAAGATAGTAGTGGAGATTAAATCCGTCAACAGTAGATATCTGGAATTTGTAAATAAGATTCCCCGTTCACTGAACTATTTTGAGGATAGTATAAGAAGGGCTATAAATGAGAAGGTAAAAAGGGGAAGGGTTGAGACTTTTTATACAGTTTGATGCCTATTCACAGGATACAGCCTGTTCTATTGATGAAAAGATGGTTGTCTACTACAAAAAAATCACTTTGAAGATATAGAGAAAAAACAGGTATAAAAATGATATGGAAATGTCTGCTTATATCAATCTCCCCAATATTTTGACAAAAAATGACAATATAGATGACGACTTGCAAGAAAAAGATAATTTGCACTTTAAAAGGTGCAGTTGATAATCTCAACATTATGAGAGAAAAATGAAGGTATCAAGATTGCCAAAAGATTTGAAAAAAATAGGGCAAAATAACCTTAAAGAGCTTACTACTAAACTTGAATCCTATACACAAGATATTGAAAAACAGTTTTTGAAAAAAATTGCAAAAGAAAATTACTGAGCTGTTATCTCAAGTCGGATTAGAGGCAGATAATTCTAAAATTATTGAACAAGCTGCTTTTTATGCTGATAAGATGAATGTTACTGAAGAAAATTGTAAGGTTATATTCTCACATTGAACAGTTGGATGAATTTTTTTAAGTCAAGACAGTGTAGAGATAGGTAAAAATTGATTTTTTTGTTGCAAGAGATGAATAGAGAGATAAATACAGTTGGCTCTAAGAGTCAAAAAAAGTGAGATTATATCTTTGGTAGTAGATATAAAAATCAGAGATAGAAAAATAAGGGAACAAATTCAAAATATAGAGTGAAGGAGAGTCATATGAGTAAAAAGGGCTACTTATTGTAGTGTCTGGACCTGCGGAGTTGGCAAAGGTACGCTATGCAAGGCTATATGAAAAATTTGACGATATGAAACTGTCCGTATCCACAACTACAAGGAATCCTCGTGAAGGTGAAAAAGGATGGAGTGGAGTACAATTTTACTACAAAAGAAAAACTTTGAAAAATGATAGAAAATGATGACCTGCTTGAGTATGTAAATGTATTTGACAATTATTACGGAACATCAAAAAAAGTGGGTTGAAGAGCAAATTGATGCAGGAAGTGATATAATATTAGAAATAGATATAGTTGGAGCTATGAATGTCAAAAAGTATATAGCGATGCCATACTGATATTCCTGCTTCCTCCGTCATACGAAGTATTAAAAGTCAAGGCTTGAAAAACAGAAATACTGAAAAGTGCTGACCAAATACAAAAAGACTATCACGAATGACACATGAGATTAATATAATGAGAGATTATGACTATTTTGTGGTAAATGACGACCTTGATGACTCCTTAGTTCTTATGAAGTCAATAATAGATTCTCAAAGGTGTAGCGTGAAGAGATACGGTGATGATAAGATTAACTGCTATCTAAAGACTATCACAAAAACTTGAAACTATAATCAATGAGTAAAAAAACAGTTAGTACAAATTTTTAATCAAACACAGATAAAAGTAGACACCGTAGCTATTTCAATACTACGAAAAATTTAACTTGTATTAATTAATAAAAATTCAAATTATTATACTATTATCTATTTAATCTGTGGATAATTTTCTTCAGATAGGTATGAAAAAAACGGTATATAATTTATGTCTTCATTATAAATGCTGTTAGAATTTTTATCCATTATTTTATTAGTAATTAGTATTAAATTAAAAACTAAAAAGTTTTTTTAGGAAGAGGGAGTGAGAGATGTTCAGCGAAATAAAAACAGCAGGTACCTACGGTATAGATGGCTTCAAAGTGTCTGTAGAGTCAGATATAAGTAAGGGTATGCCGGGCATTACAATAGTAGGATTACCTGCTGTTGCAGTGAAAAGAGTCAAAAAGATAGGATAAAATCTGCAATAACGAGACAGTTTCTTCAACTATCCTATAACCAAAAAGATAGTGATAAATCTCTCACCGGCAGATATAAAAAAAGAAGGCTCTCATTATGACCTACCTATTGCACTTGCTATAATGAGCGAAAAATGTCAAGATGAATGAAGAAAAGATAAGGACTACTGCATTTTTGGGGAGAGCTTTCATTGGACGGCAAGTTAAAAAAGATAAAGGCTTCGACTGCTCTTATATTAGGACTTCTCAAGGACGAAAAATATAAGAAATGTAGTCATTCCAAGGACTAATGAAAAAGAAGCCACTATGATACGGACATCAACATATTTATTGCTGATGATATAAATCAAGTGATAGAATATCTGCAAGATGAAAGAGAATTGCCCCTTGTCGGAGACTTTAAAGATTTTTAACCCTGTTGAGATAAAAAGAGATTTTTCCGATGTTAAGGGTTCTTTTACTGTCAAAAGAGCTGCACAAATATCTGCAGCAGGATTTCACAATCTTATGATGATAGGCTCACCGGGCTCAGGCAAGACTATGATAGCATCGAGGATGAATACGATAATGCCGTTACTCAACGAAGATGAATACATAGAGGTAAGTAAGATATATTCATTTTTAGGAGACATACCTGATGACATAGTGCTAAGAAACAGACCTTTTTCCGCTCACCGCATCATACAATCACATATACTTCACTCATAGGTGGAGGCTCAATGGCTGTACCGGGAGAAGTGGTGCTTGCACATGGCGGTATATTATTTATGGATGAGTTTTTAAACTTTGACAAGAAGCTCATTCAGGGATTAAGACAGCCTATAGAGGATAAGTTTATTACGATTTCAAGGGTTAATTACAAGCTGACATATCCAAGTAATTTCTTGCTTGTATGTGCAACCAATCCATGTCCATGCGGTAATTTTCTAAATCCACAAAAGGAATGTACCTGCTCTGAAAAAAAGATACATGACTATCTGCAAAAGGTGTCTGCTCCAATGTTAGATAGGATAGACATATTTGTTGAGACATCTCCTATACCTTATGATGATTTGACAAATACCAATATTAAAGAACTCAGCTCAGAAAAAGTTAAGGCAGGGAGTTAATAAGGCTATAAATGTTCAAAAATCAAAAGATTTAATGGACTGGATATAAATTATAACTCTCAGATGGGAGTAAAAGAGATAGAAAAAAATACTGCATACTTGATGAAGATGCAGAAAAACTGACATCACTTTTTCAAATCTGCTAAGCTGACAGCAAGGAGTTACCACAGACTACTCAAGGTGGCAAGGACAATTGCGGATATGGATGAAAGCGAGATAATCAAGCAAAATCATATAGCAGAAGCAATCAACTTTCGTAAGACATTTAGCAAGTATTTTGAAAGAATATAAACTAATGATAGATTTTTAGTTATTTTTAATTAGTATTTAATAATTATTATTCATAAATCAAAAGATATCAGTAAATAATTTATACTAATCACCATTTATAATACCAAGTACTTATTTTGATTAACTCCATTTATTACAGAGATTTTTCAATAACTTTTCGTAAGATAATTACACGGCTATTTAAACAGTTTTTGTATTATATAAGTTATGGATAGTATGTAGGTATTTTATTATAATTTAGTATAATTAAGAATGTCTTTGAAAATATTTAGAAAGACCTTATAATCAAAATGTTTTAAGTTTTATATTTTTAAAGTTATATAAATTTATTTGTAAAAATTGATATAATATTTAATAGATTTTTATAAAATTAAGATATGGGAGAAAACAATGGAATTAGAAAAAAATACTCACCTCAGGACTTTGAGGACAAGATATACAAAAAAATGGGAAGATGGCGGATACTTCAAGGCGAAGATGACAAATAAGGACAAGACTTATTGTATAGTCCTTCCCCCACCAAATATTACAGGACAGCTCCATATGGGACATGCCCTTGACCATACTTTTGCAAGACATTCTTATCAGATTTAAGAGAATGCAAGGCTACGATACATTATGGCAACCTGGGACTGACCACGCTTCAATAGCTACTGAGGTAAAGGTAGTGGAAAAAAATAAAAAAAGAAGAGGGCAAGAGCAAGGAAGAAATAGGCAGAGAAGAGTTTTTGAAGAGAGCATGGGCATGGAAGGAAGAGTTTGGCGGTAAGATAGTAAGCCAAATGAAAAAAATTGGGAGACTCATGTGATTGGTCAAGAGAAAGATTCACTATGGATGAAGGCTGTAATGAAGCAGTAAATGAGTTTTTTGTAAGACTTTATCAAGACGGTTACATCTATAGAGGAAATAGAATAATAAATTGGTGTCCTGATTGTAAGACTTCACTTTCAGATGCAGAGGTGGATCATGAGGAAACAGGTGGACATTTTTATCATATAAAAATACAAGATACAAGATAGTGACGATTTTGTAGAAATAGCAACTACAAGACCTGAAACAATGCTTGGAGATACTGCTGTAGCAGTCAATCCTAACGATGAAAGATACAAGAGTCTAATTGGCAAAAATGTAATACTACCTATATTGGATAAAGTAATACCTGTCGTTGCAGATGACTATGTTGATATGGAGTTTGGTACAGGAGTTGTAAAAGATAACACCTTGTCACGATCCTAATGACTTTGAGGTTGGACAAAGACATAGTCTTGAGCAAATCTTAGTAATGAATGAAGACGGTACAATGAATGAAAATGCAGGTAAATACAATGGCTTGGACAGGTATGAATGCAGAAAACAAATAGTAGAAGACCTTAAAAAAATAGATCAATTAGTAAAAAAATAGTAGAGCATAGCCATAATGTAGGACATTGTTACAGATGTAATACTGTAGTTGAGCCAATGACATCGAAACAATGGTTTGTAAAGATGGATGCTCTTGCAAAAACTCTATAGAAGTGCTTAAAAAAACAAGGAGCTTAATCTTGTGCCGTCAAGATTTGACAAGATATATATAAATTGGCTTGAAAAATATTAGAGACTGGTGTATATCAAGACAACTATGGTGGGGACATCAGATACCTGCATATTATTGTGAAGAATGCGGACATATGCAAGTGTCAAAGACTAAAGGTGGAAGTATGCGAAAAATGTGGTTCATCACATGTTCATCAAGATGAAGATGTGCTTGATACTTGGTTTTTCTTCAGCACTTTGATCTATGTCTACCTAGGTTATCCACAAAAAGACTGAAGAATTTGACCATTTCTTCCCTACAAATACACTTGTTACAGGCTATGATATAATATTTTTTTCTGGGTTATTAGAATGGTATTTTCTTCCCTTTATATCACAGACAAATCACCTTTTAAAGATGTATTCATCCATGGCTTGGTTAGGGACTCACAAGGTAGAAAGATGAGCAAGTCACTTGGCAACGGAATAGATCCGCTTGAAGTAATAGACAACTTTGGAGCAGATGCATTGAGGGTTTACACTTGCAACAGGTAATTCACCTGGAAATGATATGAGATACTATGACGAAAAGAGTGACTGCATCAAGAAATTTTGCCAATAAAATATGGAACTCTGCAAGATTTATATTGATGAATTTGGATGAAGAAATATCACTTACTCAAGAAGAAATAGATAAAAATCTTGAAATTTCAGACAAGTGGATAATATCAAGAGCAAACTCTGTCGCAAGAGAAATGACAGAAAAATATGGATAAATATGAGCTTGGTATTGCAGTACAAAAGGTCTATGACTTTGCGTGGAATGAGTTTTGTGACTGGTATATAGAAATGGTAAAATCAAGACTATACAATGATGATGACAAGACATCAAAAACAGGTCGCACTTTTATACCCTCAAAAAGTCCTAAAAGACATACTCAAGTTACTTCATCCATTCATGCCTTTTTGTTACAGAAGAGATATGGGAAAAATTCGAAGATAAGGACGAATCTGTTCTCATAGTAGCAAAATGGGTAGAATACGATGAAAGTAAGAACTTTGAAAAAGAAGAAGAAATAATTGCAAAATCTAATCGATGCTATAACAAAGATGAGAAATGCAAGAGCCAATATGAACATAGCTCCGTCGAAAAAAGCCCCTCTTTTTAATAGTAATGCAAGATGAAAGTAAAAAGTGCTATTTGAAAAACTCTGCAAAAATATTTCATCTCTGTAGGGCTCAACAACAGATGTAAAATTTGAAAATCAAGATAACATACCACAAGATGCTATTAAGGTAGTAACTCAGTATGCGAACTTGTATATACCTACAGGCGATCTGATAGATATGCAAAAAGAGATGCAAAGGCTTGAAAAGGAAAGAGAAAAACTACTAAGCGAGATAGATAGAGTAGTCAAAAAAACTTGGAAATGAAAGTTTCGTAGCAAAGGCACCACAAAAGCTCGTAGAAGAAGAAAAAGCAAAAAGAAAAAGTATGAAAAAATGCTTGAAGAAGTAGAAGATGCAATAGGAAAAATAAAAATAAATAATTTAATGCTAAAAGCCCTTTAAAAAGTCAAATTTTGCATAAATATTTTAAAGTTTTGCAAGATTAAATCAACGACTTTTTAAAGGGCGATTAGTTGTGTATATTTCAAAAATTAAGGAGTGGGAATGGATTTTCTTACAAAAAGACCAAGAAGACTTAGAAAAAAATCAAGTGATAAAGGGATATGATAGCAGAGACTTCTTTATCAGTATCAGACTTTATCTACCCTATTTTTACAGTAGAAGGGGAAAAATATAAGACAAGAGATAAGTTCAATGCCCGACTGTTTCCAATATTCAGTAGATAGACTTGAAGAAGAGATAAAACAGCTGAAAAATTTAGGTATAAGAGCAGTACTGCTTTTTTGGAGTACCAAACCATAAGGATGAGATTGCAAGCAGTGCATTTGATCAAGACGGTGTAGTGCAAAGAGCAGTAAGGAAAAATCAAGTCCATAGATGAAGATATGTATGTCATAACAGATGTATGTATGTGCGCCTATACATCTCACGGACATTGCGGTATCATAAAGGATGATTATGTAGACAATGACGAGTCCCTAAAATATATATCTAAGATTGCACTATCACACGCAAGAGCAGGAGCAGATATGGTCGCTCCGTCAGACATGATGGATGGAAGAGTGGCAAAAGATAAGACAGACATTGGATGAAAATGGATTTGAAAATGTAGGAATACTTGCTTATTCATCCAAGTATGCATCAAATTACTACGGACCTTTTTAGAGAGGCAGCCCATTCAGCTCCACAAAAAGGCGATAGAAAGTCATATCAGATGGATTTTTCACAATAAAAAGAGGACTTAGAGAGTGGCACTTGATATTGAAGAGGGAGCAGATATGGTCATGGTCAAACCTGCCCTTGCATATCTTGATGTAATAAATGAAGTTAAAAACAACTTCAACTATTCCGCTTGTAGCATATAATGTAAGTGGAGAGTATGCCATGCTCAAAAAATGCCGTCAAACAAAATATAGTATCTGAAGCAGTTATATAGAAACTCTTATATCTATAAAAAAGAGCTGGGGCGGATATAATAATCACTTACTTTTGCAAAATACATGGCAGAGCAACTAAACAAAAGATAATAAAACAATTATTTTTATAACTGATAATTTATAAATATAATAAATATACCGATAAATATTTTTAGTATTAAGAAGAATAATACTTTTTAAACTAAGTTATTTTAAATTTTAATAAATTACTAAATAATTACGAAAAAGAATAATACTAAAAAGCTTATAAAAATAATGGAAAAATCATAATAATTAATTTTTAAATATGCAATTTTTAAAAATGCATATAATAATATTAAACATCCATAATTTTATTTAGAAAATAGTATAAATAATAAAAATTAATTTATGGAGATGATTTTTGCAACTTCTCAAAAAAACTCAAATATATAATAATAGTTTTAAGTATCTTAGTAGTTGCACTTTATCTATATATAGCCTTTTTCGATGATAGGAGACAAAATCCCTAAAAATGTATATATCAACAATGTAGATGTATCATTGCTTACTAAGGAAGAGGCTATAGAAAAGGTAAATTCAAATGTAAAAGCTTCAAGAACTTACACTACAATATGGAAAAATAAGTTTTTCCAAAGATTTTTGACAAGATTAATTTCAGATATGATGTCGAAAAAGGTGTAGAAGAAGCATTTGCAGTTGCCAAAAGATACAGACTTTTTAAAAACATATTAACTATAATCCAACTAAATATGGGGGATAGAAGAGATATAAGATTAGGCTATGAATATGATGAGAAAAATTGGACAAATTCATAACGGATATATCCAAAAAGCTAAACAGCAATCCGATAGAGGCTACAATAACAGCATCAAAAGGAAAGGTAAAAAGTAATAGCAGGTAAAGACGGTAAAATAGTCCAAAAACAAAAAGTTAATTGAAGATATAAATTCAGCAATAGAGTCAGCAACTACACCTTTTGTTGATGTAAATATTAGTTTTATAACAAAGAGTCCTAAGTTAAAAATATGCTGATCTCAAACAGATAAATGGACTTATAGCATCATATCAGACAAGATATTCAACTGCAGACTATGGAAGATCACATAATATAGAAAATGCAGCAGCTATTTTGGATAAAAAGATAATAATGCCGGGAGAAGAAGTAAGTTTCCTTAAAAGTCTTGGTGATATCAACTGGTACAATGGATTTATGAGGGCAACCATAATAGTAAACAATGAGTATGTACAAAGGAATGGGCGGAGGAGTCTGTCAAGTAAGTACTACTTTTGTACAATGCACTGCTACAAGGTGGAGTTGAGATAAAAGAAAGAAAAAAATCACTCTTGCTGTACACTATGCACCACTTGGCAGAGATGCTACAGTCGCAACAGGTTCTACCGATCTCAAATATAAAAAACAGCTATGATTTTCCAATATATATCAGGAATTATGCCTCAAATGGAGTGATGAGAAGTGAGATATATGGAGATACTACAAAAGTAAAAAGATAGAATTATATACATCGTACCATAAGGGAGCAGTAGTGACATATAAGATACAAGACGGCAAAAACAATAATATCAAGCGACTGGTACAAGATACTAAGATAAGTTTTGAGTAATATAGAATTTTATTAAATTAGATATTAAATTTTTTTAAAATATATTTATTGATATATTGATTTAAAAATGGAATTTTTTTGCTTATTTTGTCAAAATGGAATCATACATTCACAGTTTTAATAAATAGTAGTCATAGAATAATTATACGGATAATTAAAAATGAGGTCTTAAAAAGACCTCATTTTTACTAATTAGTATCAAACTCTTTTGCCACATCTTCAAGCAAAGAAGTGATGATAAGATGCTGAGGACAGACTTTTTCACATTTTTTTACATTTGATACAGTCAGATGCCTTGCCATTTTTGGAAGTAAGCACAGTCTCATAATAAAAGTCCTGATTCCAGTCTTGATATACTGTCTTGGCATTATAGCAAGAAAAAGAGATTAGGTATTAGTATATTTTTGTGGGCAACCGTCCACACAGTATTTACAATCTGTACATGGTATGACATTTTAGACTTCATTATATTACATACATTATCAATTGCCTGTCTTTCTTGAGATGTCAAGTGTTTAAACTCTCTCATATGTTTTATATTGTCTATCATCTGGTCATAGGTACTCATACCCGACAGTACCATTATTACATCATCAAAAATCTGCTGCAAATCTCATTGCATAACTTGCAGGAGAGTTTGAAGAAAAGTTCATCGAAGAATTTTTGGCTTCTTGAGGTAAATTAGCAAGACTTCCACCTTTTACAGGCTCCATTATCACTATTGGTTTACCATGTTTTCGACATACTTCCATATTTTTTTGCGACCTTGAACGGAATTGTCTTCGTAGTCAATATAGTTGAGCTGGATTTGGACAAGCTCTATCTGAGGGTAGCTACTAGTATATTGTCAAGTACATCAGCAGTATCGTGGAATGATATGCCAAAAATGTCTTATCTTGCCTTCTTTTTCATCTCAAGAGCAGTCTCATAGGCTGAGCATTTTTAAAATGCTCAAAATTATCCCTATTTTGTGAGTGCATTAGATAAAAATCGAAATAATCTACACCACAAAAACTCCAACTGACTTTGAAAAAGGTCTTATATCTTCATTTGTCTTAAAATATGTCTCTGTAAGCTTGTTTGTAAGCAGATAATCCTTCCTATCATACCTTGAAGTAAGACATCTTTTTATTGCTTTTTTTCACTTTCTCCGGATATATAGCCATGGGCTGTGTCAAAAATAGTTAAATCCACTTTGCAGTCTATCATCTTGATAAATTCAGCATCATCAACATTTTTGCCATTCATTGGCAGTCTCATACATCCAAATCCAAACTTGTGCTTAATCTCTTCAAACATGAAGTTTTCTCCTTTTCATAAAAATACTTTACCTACTAAATTTAATCTCAAACTTAATATATCAAATATAGGTCCAATTACATTAATTATAATATTTTATTAAGAACTCAATTTTCCCACATGAAAAACATCGTAATTACAATAGATTTTAAAAATACAATATTATACTTGACATATTTTTATTATTTTTCATATAAAAATATGCAAAATTCAATTATTATAATTCCCTCAAATTGTTTGTCAAGTATTGTAAAAAATATAATACTACCCCTGCATTATTCATTGCCAAATAAAAAACATCTATAAAAGATAATTTGAGATTATAACAGCCTTAGTGTAATTTTTGCAAGATAATACCGACAAAAACAATGATAGGGGCAAATATTGTTTAATTAAGATAAGAAATATGATATAATCAAGAGGAACCAAATATTTATTAAAAACAGATATAGTCAATAATATGGTGATAACTTATGGACGGTAACTACATAATTGAAAAATCTCAATCTTACACATATTGAGGAGATTTGTGATATAGAAAAAGATGCTTTAGCGATGCATGGAGCAGACAAAGCTTTTATAGACGAGATTGACAACGAAAAATTCAGTTTTTATTGTTGTAAAAAAAGAAGATAAAATAGTGGCTTACAGCGGTTTTTGGTATATAGTAGATGATGCCCAGATTATGAATGTAGCCGTTGATACTACCTACAAGGGAATGAAAAATATCTCATATACTGATGAAAGAGATGATACAAAGAGCAATGGATAAAAAAATATGGCTACTATGAGTCTGGAAGTGAGAGTTTCAAACGAGATAGCTATAAATCTGTACAAAGTCTACGGTTTTGAGATAGTCGGAGTGAGAAAGCAGTATTATCAAGATAACAAAAGAAGATGCATATATAATGTTTAAGTACTTCTAAGATAAAATCAAGGATATTGCAAAAGTTAAGGTATTATGGTTTAAAAATAATAGTTAGAAATTGCCATATATTTTATCTTGCAAAAGTATCATCATGCTTAAATTCTATTATTTTTAAATATATAATCTAACTAAATTCATAGATGAAAATTATATATAGCTCATACTGATAATTTAAGATATTCGTTTTATTAGACTTGTAGGCTTTACAATATAAATAAATACAAAATTATAATTAATCAAGACTGGGGAAGAAATATGAAAAAGAGCATTTATTCTTGTAAATTTGATAGTTATAATGACTTTTTGAATATGATTATCCTATCTGTCCTTGTTATTCGTGGAAAGGTCCTAAATTCATCAAAGCTTGCAATTCAAAAACAAGTCCATGGAAATATACAATAAGTCAAAATCAGATATAATTGATAGTGAGATATTAGGAATTGTAAAAACTCTCTCAAAGATTTGGAAGGAGCAAGAGAACTTGATGAAAAAGCCTATATAATAAGATAAATGGCAAGATGAGAGCAATAAGATTTGACAGTGAGGCAAGTGTCAATAACGATATGAGTATAATAGAAATAGGATCACCTATTGAAAAAGGATAATACACTTAAGATAAAAACTTGGATGGAAATATGATGATTACAAGCAAAAATCAGGTTTACTACGAGCTGGTATTCCCTGATATTATCACAGCAGGATATTATGGATATAAGAGATAAAAAAATCACAAGAAATATATAATAAATATAAAGATAGTATAATTAAGAAAAATACATCTATTAAGGTGAGATATGAGAAGAAGAGGATTTACACTGCTTGAGGTAATATGTACATTAAGTTTGCTTGTTCTGATATATGCAGTATTGCTCAATAATTGGAATTTTTAATTCACTGGGCATATCTTATGAGACAGACAGTATAATTAGTGATATCAACTATATAAAGTCCCTATCTTATCAAGGTGATGACAAGGCTAAGATAATCTTTGACATTACAAAAAAACAGCTATATCTTAAAAAAAGCAAGGTTGATGATGAAGAGATAAACCTTAAGAATATAAGGCTTGAAAGCTGTACAAATGATGAGCTTACATTTACAAAAAGCGGATGGACAAAGGGAACTACTATAGAACTATCTTCCAAAGACAAATATTATAAGCTGACAGTTTCTGCAATAACAGGAAGGATTAAATTAAAAAGAAGATGAAAAAGGATATACTCTCATTGAGGCGATATGCTCATATTTTTTTAGTCATACTGATATTTATTACAGTCTTTACACTGTTTTCATTTTTGATAAATACATCTTCATATAGTAAGGCTGATGTAATAGTGGACTTTACACTACAAAAACCTGCAAGAGAAAATAAAAATATGAACTTACAGGAGAAAAATGTATCTTTTGTAAAGTTAGACGATAATGAGAAAAATACTCGAATACGAAAAAAATTTTCCAAAAATAGATGCAGGTGATGAGGACTATATGGGTGGTAGGGGTCATAGGCTATCAAGAAAAAAAGCATCAGATACTTAGCTAATGACAAGAAACTGGTGATAAACACCCAAAAATGATATCTACAAAGAAAAAGAAAAATCAGGCAGGGTTTGACCATTTATATTCCAAAAGAAATATCTACCAATATACTGGAAGAAGATGTACAAAGCTTTGATGTAAAAGTATGAAAATGAAAATTTGAAATTTGTCATAAGTATCAAAAAGTTAAATGTAGATGAAAAAGATAAACTTTCATATAAGAGGGATAAAAAAATAGGAAACTAATTTGAAATTTGTAATATTTTATTAAAGATTAATAAAAAATAAAATTTAAGAAATAGGTGATAGAATATGGTAGATATAGATATTTATATTAATAGTGTTTGATTTTATATCATTTTCATAATTTACAGTAATTGAAAATTTAGTGAAAAACGATAAAATATGAGAGTTATTAAATATAATGCCGTTTTTAGCAGGGAGTTTTAAATATTTGTAGTCTTATGAATTAATATGTACTACAAGTCTTATTTTATACACAATATTAGATAATTTCTTAATTTTTAAGGAGGTTTTTGCAATGAAAAAGAGATTTTGGCTTTTTGCTTTGCATACCTGTATTGCTCTTTGCAGCAGTTAAGGCATCTGCAATAGATGAAAAATACAGGAGAAGGTTATTTCATACTTGACGATCAAAAAGAAATAGAATTTTCAAATGGAAATGCAAGAGATATAGCCAAGGATATAAAGCTTATAAGTGAAGACAAAAATGAATATGATGTAATAGTAAAATGTAAAGGGTGATAAAAATTGTCATATCACCTATAGAAAAAGGTATCAAAAAAAGCTACAAATTAAGAATCAAAAAGGATATACAGTAAAAATTTTTGAAGGAAATGTCTATATTCAAGACGATGCAAATCTTCAAAAGATAGCAAAAACATATATACTTTCAAAGACCTGTGACATATGATACTAAAGATGCAGAAAATTCTGTGCAAAAGTACTGGAACTCAATCAGTAAAAATCTACTGCAAAAATGAATCTGCAAAAGAATCAAAAATCAGAAGCAGGAACTACCGGAGACTATAGCAAGACAAATATCCAAACTCAAGGGTGTAGATGAAGCTGATATAGTAAAAACTGACGGCAAGTACATTTACTTTTTGAGTCAGAGATAATAAAGTTTCTATTGTAGATGCCAATGTACAAAAACTTATATCAGAGATAAAAATGATTCATATGAGAAAAATATAGTAGACATATACATTGACAAAAATTTGTTGACAGTAATGTCAAACGGATATAAAGAAATCAAAGACGGTATGACAAAGTCTACTACCTATATAGAAGTATATGATTTAGCGGACATAAAAAAATCCTAAGCTTGTAAAAATTAATGAGATAGGCGGGATCTATCAAGAGTCAAGAAAACAAAAATATTATATATACTGTAACAAACGATTATTTTGATGTAGATTATGGTTATCGAAATAAAATAATACCTAATTTTTAACTATGATAATAATCCAAAGGTAAGACTTATATCAAATGGGATTGACCTTGCAAAAAGTAATATACATTCCTTTTTCGCCATCTACAAATCTTACAAGAATAAGCAGCACATCAATAGTTAATGAGGGTGTGACTGATAGTCTTATCTATATGGGAGATTCAGGAAATCTCATATGTCAAATAACAATATATATTTGGCAAATGTTAAGTACAATTATATCAAATGGGATGAAGATTTAAAAACACAAATCAAAAAAATTTGCCATAGAAAAAAGGAAAGTTCAGATATGTAGGCAAAAATGATATAGAGGGAACTGTAATAAATCAGTTTTCAATGAATGAAGAAAAATGGAGTATTTTTGTAGCTCATACTAAAAATATACTTGAAAACAGTGAAAAAAAGAGAAAAATATCATAACTTCATTTGATAAGAATATGAAGAAAATATCATCTCTTGGAGGTCTTGCACCGGAGAAAAAAATCTACTCTACAAGATTCATGCAGGGGCAAGGCATACATGGTTACATTTAAGGATGTAGATCCACTTTTTGTAATTGACACTAAGAATCCTAAATCTATGAAAGTATTAGGATATCTAAAGATACCCGGATACAGCAACTATTTGCATCCGTTTAAGTCAGGTTATCTGATAGGATTTGGACATAATACTCGTCAAAACAAGTATGGAAATACTGTAAATAACGGATATAAGATTTCACTTTTTGATGTGAGAGACTTTGCCAATCCAAAAGAAGTCGATGTACTCAATATAGGTGCTAAAGGCTCATATTCGTATATAGATAGTGATCACAAAGGCTCTTATGTTTGACAATAAGAGAACATATTTTGCCATACCTGTATATGCTACAAGGGTAATAAAGAAGGTATATGAAGGTAAAGAATATGATGACATAGTAGGTCAATTCGATGGAGCATTTGTAATAAAGGTATCTGAAAAGGGCTTTGAATACAAAGGGCAAGATTACTCACTATACAGATAAGCAACTTGCCGATATGCAAGACAACTATTACTATGACTACAATAAGAATATACAAAGATGCGTACAAATAGGGAGATAATATCTACACACTTTCACAAGGAATGGTAAAGGTAAATAATATCAATAGCTTAAAAAGAAATAAAATCATTAAAACTTGATTAGTATGATAGAACAAGTTGATATTTAACATATATAGTATAATACAATATATCTGACCTTTGAAAAAACTTCATCAATAGTAAAAATCCATAGTTTAAATAGAGTTTAGTATTAGACAATAGTATAAAATAGAAATTAATAAAAAATACCGATGTTTTTGACATCGGTATTTTTGTAGACTTTTATTCTTTTTCTTTGTAGTGATGTTTTTGTTCCAACACCATATCTTTGACCTTCATCAGTCTTATCTGTGTACTTCTTTTCGTTTTCATCGAGCTTCATCACTATATACTTGATGTTTTTGTTGCATTTCAGGTATCATGACATGCTCGAGTGCATTTACTCTTCTTCTTGTCTTTTTCAATCTCACTTGCCATTAGCTGACATGATTTTTCACATTCAGCAAGTTTGAGCAAATCAGGTAGTACATCAGCCAAATCTTTGACTGAATCGTCAAGTTCAGGTGATGTGAATGCGTAGCCATAAGAGTAGATGTCATTTGGATCATCAGACTTTGTCTTAGTTTCAAATACAGGTATTGTAACACTCATTACATTCTTGCTTTGCACTTCTAAATATACTTCTTGTTTTGGTGATAAAAGTGCAGCGTCAAGTACCTCTTTTGACATTGCAGCTGATGCAATTGCAAACTGTTTGTTTGATTTTTATTTTCTCTTCCACAGTTTCTCTAAGAGTCTTATTTACTCTTACCAAATCGAGGAATTGTTTCATCAGCTCGTCTCTTTTTTGTCTTTTAGGAGTTTATGACCTCTTACTGCTGTCTTGAGCTTTCTTTTTAAGTCTCGTAAGCTCCATTCTCGTAGGATTCACAGTCTTGTTAGCCAAATTATCTCTCCTTTCCGTCATTGTTTATCATATAGACCTGCCGTATAATTACTGATTAGACAAATAAATTTCTTTGTAAATCTATCGAGCTATTATGCAAGGCAAGTCTGTTACTATTGATTACTGATATTTACTTTAAATAGAGGAAATTATATCTATACTTAGCAACAAAAGCCTCTAAGTATGGAAATATTTATTCATCAAATATTATCAGCTTTTATTTATTATTCATTTACCTTTCCATAGTATTGGTCAAAGGTATTCATCTTTTATTCTCTTAAGCTCTGTTCTTGGCAATATAGAAAGAAGTTTCCAACCTAAGTTTAGAGTTTCTTCTATAGTTCTGTTTGCTGAGTAACCTTGTGATACATATTGTTTTTCAAATTCATCAGCAAATTTTGCATATAGTAGATCTATGTCAGTAAGGGCTGCTTCACCAAGTACGACCATTAGTTCCTTTGCTTCCTTACCTCTTGCGTAGGCTGCAAATAGCTGGTTCATTGTATCTGCGTGATCCGCTCTTGTCTTTCCTTCTCCTATACCCTTGTCTTTAAGACGAGATAGTGATGGCAATACATCTACCGGAGGAGTGATATTTTTGTCTGTACAAGTCACGAGACAAGATTATTTGTCCTTCTGTGATATAGCCTGTAAGGTCAGGAATAGGGTGAGTCTTGTCATCTTCCGGCATTGTCAATATAGGTATCATAGTGATACTACCTTTTGAGCCTTTTTTTCTACCTGCTCTTTCATACATTGTTGCAAGGTCAGTATACATGTATCCGGGATATCCTCTTCTACCAGGAACTTCCTTTTCTTGCAGCTGATACTTCACGAAGTGAGTCAGCATAGTTTGTGATGTCTGTCAATATTACAAGAACATGCATTCCTTGGTCAAAAAGCAAGGTATTCTGCTGCAGTTAATGCCATTCTCGGTGTAGATATTCTTTCTACTGCAGGGTCATTGGCAGGTTGACAAACATTACTGTTCTTTCTAAGGCACCTGTATCTCTGAAGCTTTTCAGTAAAAGTAGTTTGCTTCTTCAAATGTGATACCCATTGCTGCAAATACAACGGCAAAAGGATCTGTAGTACCTCTAACTTGTGCCTGTCTTGCAATTTGCGCTGCAAGTCTTGAGTGTGGAAGACCACTGGCTGAAAATATAGGTAGTTTTTGTCCTCTAACCAAGGTATTAAGTCCGTCTATAGCAGATACTCCTGTTTGGATAAACTCTTGCGGATAGTCCCTTGCTGCAGGATTTATAGGTACGCCGTTGATATCTACTCTTTTGTCAGGCAATATCTCAGGACCGTCATCTATTGGTCTACCAAGTCCGTCAAATACACGACCAAGCATATCAGGTGATACAGCAAGCTCCATACTTCTTCCTAAGAATCTTACCTTACTGTCTGATAAGTTGATACCTGTTGAGCTTTCAAATAACTGTACCAAAGCATTTGAGCCGTTTATTTCCAAAAACCTCTACAATGTCTTTTTCACCATTTGACAGCTCTATTTCTCCAAAGCTCGTCATAGGCAACATTTTCAACATCTTTTTACGAGCATAAGGGGACCGGCTACTTCTTGTATCGTCTTATATTCTTTTGCCATTATTCTTCCTCCTTATCTTGTATCAATGTTTGAATATCAAGTTGTAAAATCTCCTAATAATGTGTCAAATACATTATTTACATCTTCTTCTTTTGTATATTTAAATCTTCCTATTCTTTCTCTAATTGGCATTTTTACAATTGTATCTATCTTTACACCTGCGTCCAATGCTCTTTGCGCTTCATCATAAAATGCAAGTATCATAGTCATCATCTTAAATTGTTTGTGTGATGATGTATATGTGTCTATTTCATGGAAGGCTATTTGGTGAAGGTAGTCCTCTCTTATAGAACGAGCTACTTCAAGTTTTAGTCTATCTGATGCTGAAAGTGCATCCATACCTACAAGTTTTACTATTTCTTCAAGCTCTGATTCTTCATGTAGTAATATTGTGAATCTTGCTCTTAAATCCATCCACTTATCATCAACATTTGTATTGAACCAATCAGCAAGGTTATCTGTGTAAAGTGAGTAACTTGTCAACCAGTTGATAGCAGGGAAGTGTCTTCTGTAAGCAAGGTTTGAGTCAAGTCCCCAAAATACCTTTACTATTCTTAGTGTAGCCTGAGATACCGGCTCCGATATGTCTCCACCCGGAGGGGAAAACAGCGCCTATTACTGATAGTGCTCCCTGTCTTGGCTCTTTACCAAGTGAGTACACAAGTCCAGCTCTTTTCGTAGAACTGTGCAAGTCTACTTCCAAGGTAAGCTGGATATCCTTCTTCACCGGGCATTTCTTCAAGTCTTCCTGACATTTCTCTAAGAGCTTCTGCCCATCTTGATGTAGAGTCTGCCATAAGTGCCACAGAGTAGCCCATGTCTCTAAAATATTCAGCAATTGTGATACCAACATATATAGAGGCTTCACGAGCTGCAACAGGCATGTCTGATGTATTTGCTATAAGAACAGTTCTTTGCATCAGTGATTTGCCGGTCTTAGGGTCTATCAGCTCAGGGAATTCGTTAAGAACATCCGTCATTTCGTTTCCACGTTCGCCGCATCCTATATATACAACTATGTCAGCATCAGCCCATTTTGCAAGCTGATGTTGTACGACAGTCTTACCACTACCAAATGGTCCGGGTACTGCTGCAACTCCACCTTTTGCAATAGGGAACATCGTATCTATTACTCTTTTGTCCTGTAAGTAGAGGCATCTTAGGATTTATCTTTTTGTTTATAAGGTCTTCCTCTTCTTACCGGCCATTTTTGTAGCATCGCTATATGGTTGCTATCTTCATCTTCTATTACAGCTATAGTTTCTTCAATTGTGAAGATACCTTCTGAAATAGATTTCACGACACCTTTTATTCCGTAAGGCACCATTATTTTTGTTGAACAACTTCAGTTTCTTCTACTGTACCCTAAGATATCACCTTGTTCTACAGTATCTCCTTCATTTACAGCAGGTTTGAAATACCATTTTTTTCCTCTGTCAAGTGAAGGCACTTCAACACCTCTTACAAGATTTGTACCAACTCTTTCCATTATACCTTCAAGAGGTCTTTTGTATTCCGTCAAACATACCTCCTATAAGTCCGGGAGCAAGCTCAACACTTAGTGGAACTCCAGTAGATTCCACAGGTCCACCCGGTTTTAGTCCCGATGTTTCTTCGTAAACTTGGATTGATGCCTCGTCACCATGCATTTCTATTATTTCGCCGATGAGTCTTTGCTCACTTACACGCACAACATCGTACATAGTTGGCATCTCTCATATTTGTCGCTATTACCAGCGGTCCTGCCACTTTTTTTATGATTCCGCTCATTTTGTTAATCACCTTCTCATTTTTAATTGTTGCCAAATATAATATCCGATCCCACTGCTCTTTCTACCGACTTTTTCACACTTAGCATTCCCTTGCCTGTGTTGCCAGTTACACCGGAATGGGTATGATGGCAGGAAGGTAAGAAGTAGTATAAGAGTCTATATATTTTTGTATCTCTTCTTGTAGGGGCTTCAGTGATATATATGATACCGTAGTTGTCGGATGTTATTTTTTGAAAACAGCAATAGATTCTTCTTCATCAGATACGACAAAGGTGTCCAGTCCCAAGGCAGCAAAAACCTTGTATGCTTTGCATATCGCCCATTACCGCTATCTTATACATACATATCCCTCATTCTTTTTTTGATTTCTTCCACAGGAAGGTTATTTTGTTTTTGCAACTATCAATATCCTTGCTACCTTTATTTCATTTTCTCTTGCTAAAATATAGGCTACTATAGGAGTAAGAGTAGTTGTAGTGTATTTTTTTCTTTTTATCATCTTAATTATTTGATTGTCAGCCCACACCTCAAATGATGCAAAATCTTCCTTAATCAAATCAAGTACTTCGTTAAAAACAGTTGTCTCAAGATAGGCATAGACAGAGTCTAAACCTTGAGATGCTGCAATAGATAATAGTTCTTTATCCAAATTTTTACACTCTACTAAAGCTAAATCAAAGAACAGTTTATTCTTCTTTGTCTTTGCACCTCTAATTGCTATCTTGATATTTGATGTTGCCGCCTTGATGTAGGCATATTCTTTGAGTAGTTCATTGCCGGATTTTTCGGCAAGATCATTCATTACTTCAAGAGCTGCCTTGTCAAGTACGATATCGCATAGCTGACCGTCTCCGGTCTTCATCATATACTTGTACGCCTTATATGCATATTTTTGCATATACTCAGGTATGAAGTTGAGATCTCTGTTTAGTACCATATCTTGTATGTTTTTTTGATAGGTACTGTTCCATGTTTTGAGATATGCATCATTTGCTGATTTTTGCAAAATCAGCCTTGAGCTCTACCTTCATATTGTGAAAAATCCCTTTCAACCTTTTAGCGCATAAAGTTCGCTTTCATCCATGATGATTTCATCTATAAATTCCCATATCTTGTCCGTTTTCAGATGACAGCAGTTCGTTATCATCGACAATATTTTCTCCCCAGCCCTTATCTTTGAGGATTTTTATTACAGCATCCTTTGAGGGGAGCTTGTATCATCTGTTCTACTGTTGCACTGTCAAGGAGTTTGTTTTCTTTTGGATTTAATCCTTGCTACGGCATGAGATATATTCATTATTTGACATATCAGCCCTCCTTACGCAAACAAGAATGAGTTCATCTTATCTGCTATCAATTCCGATTTTTCAGAAAAATATGGCTTCTATAGAACAGTTTTCTTCCACATCGTCATATATCATGGCAAATCCGGTTTTTCATTTGACGGACTTGTATCATAAGTCAATGTTCCTTACCATTTTCAGACAATTTTTGGTTAATTTTTGGACAAACTCTTCTCCATATCTCTCCCATGTCAGTTTTGTTGAGTCTGATAATTCCGTTTTCACTGTGTGCTCTGCTTTGTGCTATCTTTGCAAAAACTCAATATACTCATCTTTTGGTAGATTTTTGATATATTCCTTTGACTGTTCGACCATATATTTGATTTGTTTTTGTTTTTCTTCCAATATCATCTTTCTCTTAAAAGATTGAGCAGACAATATGCCTTTTTCGATGTCAAGTTTGATGACTTTTTCCATTTTTTTATCCATGAACCTGCCTCTTTCATCAAGTTCAGCCTTTTTGTCATCAATCATCTTTTTAGCCGTTTCTTCGGCTTCTTGTTTTTATATTGAAAAATTATATCGTTATTTTCTCTTTTATATCTTCGAGGATTTTTCCAATCCAGCCATTTCATCCTCCTGCTAATGAATTTTTGTAAAATTATATTTGCAATCCGCCTATAGCATTTACCGAAAGTATAGATACCAACAATGCCAATATGGCATAAGTTTCAACCATCGCAGGGAATATCATCGCCTTACCGAATTGGTCAGGTTTTTTCGCAACGAGCATGATACTTGCAACAGAAACTTCACCTTGGTATTTTCCTGACATTAGACCAACTATAGCTATTGGTATGGATGCAGCAAGGTACAAAAAGACCTTTTTCTGTAGACATTTCAGGATTTCCGCCAAGTATACCTATTTGTGTAAGTGTGATAAACCCAATCAAAAGACCGTAGATACCTTGTGTACCAGGCAAAAGTTGAAGAACCAAAACCTTAGAAAAATTTAGAAGGATCTTCAGATACAACTCCTGCAGCTGCCTGTCCCGCTTTTCCAACTCCTATTGATGATCCTATCCCTGCAAGTAAAGTTGCAAGTGCTGCTCCTAATAATGCAAATACTACTCCCATGTTTTTGTAAATTAGACATTTTTATACTCTCCTTAAATTTAAAAATATTTTTGTATTCATTTTCAGCGGATTAAACTTTTCTCCTCCGCCTTCATAGAATTTACCGAAGAATTCAACATACTGTAATCTGTTTGTATGGACATACGCACCAAGTGCATTTATCCCTAAATTAAATATATGTCCGCTCTATAATGACGATTATAAATAATATACCACCTAATACTTTTGCCTGACGAGTCCACAAGTATTCCGGCCAACATATTGATAACTGAAGCTATAACCCCTGTAGCAAGACCAAGTGCAAGAAGTCTTGAATATGACAATACATCACTTAGATATCCTGATATACCGTAAAAGAGCGTAAAGACCTTGAGCTATTTTTTTACTCCGAAGTTTTCCGCGGTTCCGTTTGTCAGTATGATACCTATTGCTGATATCAAAGCAAGATAATTTGCAAAAAGTAATCAACATATTAGGAAGTAGAAATCATATTTAAACACATTTCTCAGCATCTCTGTAGACACCAACAGTAAGATACATCCTATCAAAAGACCGTACCATAGTATAACTTCTGAAAAAACAGCCTTGTAGTCGCCTTTTTTGGCAAGAGTTACACCTTTTAAGAACATACCTGCAAAAAGATGTATTATACCGACTATCAAAGAGAAAAGTAAGAAGTCTCATCGGCTCTTTGACAGGGAAGAACCACAACGGTTGTATGCTTACAGTAGTTCCAAAGAATTTTTGACTTACTATGTCGACTATGTCTCCAAAGTAACTGCCAAACATGACTCCCCAAAATATCGTGGATATTCCACAAAACAGATACATCTTGAGTGTCTTTTTAATACCAGGTTCAAGATTATCTCTGAACTTGACAAGTCCAAACAATGTTGCCAAAGTTATTACTAATCCGTATCCGGCATCTGAAAGCATCAGCCCGAACATAAAAATAGTAGAACAATGACACCGCTATCGTAGGGATCTACATCTTCAGTTGACGGTAGTGAATATGACTCGATTACGCTTTCAAGAGGACTTGAATATGCGTTATTTTTCAACAAAACCGGTGCATCTGTATCGTTATCGTCAACATTTTGTATTTGTATATCCATCGGGAATTTCGATGTCAATATATTTTGTAAGCTTTATTCATGTACTTCATAGGCACATAGCCCTTAAGTACAAATACCTTACTTGCATTTACAAGCTTAGGCACTACTGCAAATCTGTCCAATCTCAATACTTCAAAGTCATGTAAAAATCTCAAATCTTCTATATTAGCAACTTTTGAGTTAATAAATTCTTTAGACTCCTCTATAGACTTATTTGCTTCTTCAAGTTCTTGAGTAACTCTTTCTCGATTTCCGTAGGCAATTTGTCTCCATCTACAATAGGTGGTACAAAACCACAAGTTCTTAGTACTTCAGTCATTTTATCTTCATCTTTTTTAAGACAAATAAGTGCAAAATATGTCAGCACATCTATCGAAGATACGACCTGTACTTCAAACGGCAAATCAAGAGGAACTTCTTGATTTAGTAAAGCGTTATTAACTATCTCTTCAATTTGATTTTTTTAGTGAGAGATTCAGGTAAGGTACCACAGATAAATTTTGTATTCTTAGTACCTGCAAAATTAAGTGGTACATCCAAGTTCATCCAAGGCTTGAGCGACTCAAGTGTTACATATATATGGGCAATCTGACTTTTTCTTTTCTCTTATGTTATCGTTATGAGAGTTAATCAGCTTTGCCAGCTCAATGTCTTTTTTTCATATTTGGATAGCAGATAATTTTTGCTGTTCCGCGTCGGATTTAATTTTTTTCTACCTGCAAGGAAAAAAATGGCTCTCCTATGTTTCCATTTGCAGATTCTTTTGAGTACCTCAACGGCATTTTTCAATCATACCTACATTTTGCTTGACTCTTTCCGCCAGCAAAATATCTTCTTCAGATTCAGGGGACATTTGTCAAATAAGCATCTTCATCGTTAAAAATCTCTGATTTCAACAACTTCCAGCCTTTGAAGAGTCTCCAAAATTGCTCTCCTGTCTCTTCTAAGTGCACAGATATATAAACGCTGCATTTGCAGCTTAGCCATACATAATCCCCCTTTACACTATGAGTGACATGATAAGGGAAATTGCCCCTTGTTCTTTTTCTTTAACAATAGATTGAATTTTCGCTATCTCAGCTCTTGCATTTGCTGTTTCACTTTCCAAAAACCGCTTCGTTTTTCAACTTGGTCTCTTCAAGTGTCTTTCTTCTGTTTTCCTGCTTCAGATTCTGGAAGTCAAGCTCCATCTTTCTGACAGTTTCCTCGGCATTTTCTATTATATTATTCTTATCAACATAGGCTTTTGGTCTTGAGATCTTCGCACTCTTCTTCAATCTGCCTTATGGATCTTATAATAGAATTTTCCATTACAAAACTACCCAATTAAGAATCCCTCCTTAAAGATAAGTATTTTTAGTCTTACAGTCATAATTCATACTGAAAAATTCCGATATTCAGCAGAAAAAAATGCCAAATGAGATCGTTGTTTTTGAATTTAAGCAAATATTCTTACTTCTATAATTAATCAAAAATAAGCATATCCCCACAAATTCTCGACAATATCAGTATAAAAATAAATTTCCATAATAATAGCGGACATTTGATTCAAGTATGTACTGAAAAATAAAGGCTATACTCTAAAAACAAATATCGTCATAAATACGACTTGTAAGCTAAGTGCCAATCCATGTTAAAGATAAAATGATGTGAATATCAAAATGAAATATAAATTTCAAATTTTTGCAAAAATGAAAGAAATCATTCATATTTCAGTTGTTTTATCAACATGGATCAAAGACATTATACTATACTTTTTTTAATTTATTCCAGTGCTATTTATAATTTATCGTAATTATTTTTAAATTTTTACAAAAAAATTATCCAATATATGTAAAAAAATACTTTGATTTGAAGATTCATACAGATAAAAAAATTTACATAAAAATGTTAAAAAAAGTAGGAATATTTAAATAATTACCATTTATAAAAATATAACAGAATAAATAAGGTAACCTATTTTAACAAAAAAAGTTGTGAAATTATACCTATAAGTAAAAGTATGTTTTTAAAAACTATACTTTTTATGTTATAATGATAATCATATGTGTTGTACTTATGTATTAAATTGTAATATTAAAAATCTAATAAAAATAATAGGATAAAAATATTCTCGTAACATTTATTATAAAGTCATAAATAACATATTTTTTTAAAACTATTGAAAAAAAGATTAATGGATTAAATAGATAATAGTATGATTATTAGATGAGGTGATAATTTGATAAAAAAACAAGCTTAATATAGATAATCCTATAGAACTTGCAAGTCATGAAGAGCGTATCAGCAAGAAAAAGCTGCATTGCTTTTTCAAAAATAATATGCTTGAGAATCTTAAAGCTGGAAAAATTTGCTACCCTGCAGTTTATTCATCGCTTTCTCTTTTGAAGAAATTTATGATTTTGCAGGTCAAATTCGAAGTGTGAATATCGCAAAGGGCAATTTTCGTTTTGCCTCGTGTATTTACCTAAAAAGAGGCACTTGAAAGCATTGATAATATGCCACAAGGTAGCTTTGATGAGATTATAGAAAAAAATATGTGGAAATGAATGTTGCACATCCCTTTAGAGAGGGCAACAGGGAGGAGTAGTCGCATATGGCTCGACCATATGTTAAAAAATGAAATAGGAAAAAGTCATAGATTGGTCAAAGGTAGACAAACAGGACTACCTCCTTGCTATGGAGAGAAGTCCGATAAAAGATACTGAGATAAAGTTGATATTAAAAATCTGCCTTGACTAATCAGATAAACAGTGCTGCAGTATATATGAAGGGCATAGACTGCAGTTATTCCTATGAGGGCTATGCCTTGTATAAGGCTGAGGAACTGTAAATATAAGAAAATAAAAAAAGATAGAAACTTGCATAAATCTAAGATCTATGTTAGTTTCTATCTTTTTGTGTTATATCATGATATTGTACTAAGTATAATTAATGCTTTTAAAAATAAGCGTCCAATGGAAAAATCCTACTAAAACAAAGCTGGGATATTCAAAAAAATGCTTTATACTTTTTGTAAATATGATTAAAAGTGTAGGTACATTATTGCATCTGTAAATGCAAATATGAATGCAAGGGATATTATAAAAAAAGCGGATGTATATTTATAAAAAGAAGTTAATTTTTCCAATAATAAAAGCCTACAAAGATAATAAGAAATATTATTTTCATATTTTTTTGTATTCATTTTTATCATCCTCTGCTTAAAAAAATTATAATAAAGTTTAATAGAGTAATAGGATAAGATATAACTAAGTTAAGAAAAAAGCACACTATTGCCGTAGTATGCTTTTTTTCAAGTTATAATTATTATTTAGCTTCTTTTCCTTTACTACAGCTTGCAGCAGCAGCAAGTGATGCTATAGGTACTCTATATGGTGAGCATGATACATAAGTAAGTCCTATATTATGGCAGAACTCTACTGTTGACGGATCTCCGCCATGCTCTCCGCATATTCCCAATATTATGTCAGGTCTTGTCTTTTTACCGTCTTCTACAGCCATCTTCATAAGTTTTCCTATTCCTTTTTGGTCTACTTGTTCAAACGGTGCAAAGTCAAATACTTTCTTATTTGTGTAGTCATTTAGGAACTTACCTGAGTCGTCTCTTGAGAAACCAAAGCCCATTTGTGTAAGGTCATTTGTTCCGAAACTGAAGAATTCAGCTTCTGTAGCTATTTCATCAGCAGTAAGGGCAGCTCTTGGTACTTCTATCATTGTACCTATTAGGTAGCTCACCTTTTCGCCTTTTTCTTCAAATACTTTATTTATTTCGTCAACCATTTCATCCTTTACGAATTTGAGTTCGTTCACATGACCTACAAGCGGCACCATTATTTCGGGATGAACATTAGGTATTTCTTTTTCACTTCTAAAGCTGCTTCTATTATAGCTCTTGCTTGCATTCTTGGGATTTGTGGATAGCTTATCGCGATTCTGCAACCTCTATGACCAAGCATTGGGTTAAACTCTTCAAGTTCCAATATTCTGCCCTTTATATCGTCATAAGATATCTTCATAGACTCAGCTATTGCTATTATATCCTTTTCTTCCTTAGGTAGGAATTCATGTAGAGGAGGATCGAGAAGTCTTATTACTACCGGTCTTTCTCCCATTTCCTTGAATATATCTACAAAGTCTTGTCTTTGCATTGGAAGAAGTTCATCAAGAGCTTTTTGTCTTTCTTCAAGTGTAAGTGAAAGTATCATTCTTCTAACAGCAGGTATTCTCACTTCGTTGAAGAACATATGTTCAGTTCTGCAAAGTCCTATACCTTCGCATCCAAATATTACACCTTGTTTTGCATCTCTTGGAGTGTCAGCATTTGTATATACTCCGAGTTTCTTGATTTCTCTTACATATTGCATGAATGTGCTGAATTTTTCCTGTAAGCTCAGGTTTTTGCCTTTTGTATATCACCTTCGTAAACAGAGCCTGTAGAGCCGTCAAGAGATATATAATCCCCTTCTTTGTATACCTTATCAGCTACTCTTACAGTTTTTAGCTCTTCATCTACTCTTATTTCACTACAACCTGCAACACAGCATTTACCCATTCCTCTGGCAACAACAGCAGCGTGTGAAGTCATACCGCCTCTTGAAGTAAGTATACCTTGGGCACTTACCATACCTTCGATGTCTTCAGGAGATGTTTCCTGTCTTACAAGTATTATCTTGTCCGCCTTTCGCAGCTTCAACAGCTTCTTCAGCCTTGAAGTAGATTTTACCTGATGCTGCCCTGGAGATGCAGGCAAGCCCTTTGCTATAAGTACTGCATTTTTCAATGCATTTGGCTCAAAAGTAGGGTGCAACAATTGATCAAGTTGCTTTAGGTTCTACTTTCATTATGGCTTCTTCTTTAGTAAGTAATCCTTCTTCTACAAGGTCTACAGCAACATTTACTGCTGCTTGAGCAGTTCTCTTTCCGTTTCTTGTTTGTAGGAAGAATAGTCTACCTTCTTCTATTGTAAACTCTATATCTTGCATATCTTTATAGTGCTTTTCGAGCAATTCAGTAGTTTCTACGAATTGTTCATAGCATTTAGGATTGATTTCTTTAAGTTTATCAATGTTTTCAGGTGTTCTTATACCTGCAACAACATCTTCGCCTTGGGCATTCATCAAAAAAATTCACCAAACAGTTTATTTTCGCCTGTAGAAGGATTTCTTGTAAATGCAACCCCTGTTCCTGATGTCTTACCCTTATTGCCAAAATACCATTGACTGTACATTTACTGCTGTACCAAGGTCATGTGAAATACCGTTTAAGTTTCTATATACTATGGCTCTGTTGTTGTTCCAAGAAGAAAAATACAGCTTCTACAGCCTTTGTAAAGTTGTTTTTTTGGATCTTGAGGAACTCTTCGTGTTTTTCTTCCCTATAGACTTGCTTAAACTCTTCTACTAATCTTTTTCAAGTCATCTGCATCAAGGTCAGTGTCCAAAAGTAACGCCCTTAGCCTCTTTCATAGCATCAAGCTTTGCATCAAAAATATGCCTTTGGTATTTCTATTGCAACATCTGAAAACATTTGAATGAATCTTCTGTAAGAGTCATAGGCAAATCTTTTCATTTTCTGTAGCTCTTGCAAGACCTTTGACAGTTTCATCATTAAGACCGAGGTTAAGTATAGTGTCCATCATACCGGGCATAGAAACTGCTGCACCTGAACGCACTGAGAAAAGTAGGGGATCATTAGCATCTGAAAAACTTCTTGCCTTGTTCTTTTTCAACATTAGCAAGGTGTTCATCAATTTCTTTGAGAAGGTCATCCCATAGTTTTTTTGCCTTCATCATAGTATCTAAGACATGCTTGAGCACTAATTGTAAATCCTTGTGGTACAGGCAAACCAATGTTTGTCATCTCTGCAAGGTTGGCACCCTTGCCTCCAAGGATATTTCTCATGTCCTTATTACCCTCTTTAAAAATCGTAAAACAAACTTCATCTTATTTCCCTCAAGATTAAATTTTTAATAAATAAACTTTTTCATTAATACTGATATATTACTTGAGTATAATCCTTATTCGTTATATACCTTCATCCCGTTTCTTTTTGAGGTATGTTATTATCTTTTCGGCTGTTTCTTCTATCGCCTTGTTTGATACATTGATGATAGGACAGCCAATCTTTTCATAAGAGACTCTGCAAAAATCTATCTCTTCAAGTATTCTCTCCATATTGGCATACTTATTTTCTCCGAATTTTTGCAGTGCTAAGCCCTAATGCTCTTAGTCTTTCTGTACGGATTTCATTGAGCTTTTCAGGAGTGTTTGTAAGTCCGACTATTTTTTTAGACGGTATTTGGAACAGCTCCTGAGGTACCTTTTGCTTCAGGTACAGAGGAATGTTTGCGACCTTTATATTTTTTTATTTGCAAGATACATTGAAAGAGGTGTCTTTTGATGTACGAGAAACCCCTATTATTACAAGATCAGCCTTTAGTACGCCTCGAGGATCTTTTTCCGTCATCGTATTTGACAGCAAACTCCACTGATTCCACTCTTTTGAAATATCTGTCATTAAGTTTTCTTAACATTCCAGTCTCTTCTAAAGGAGTTTCACCTGTTACAGATGCAATAGAATCAACTACAGGAGTAAGTAAATCCACACATCTAATGTTATGTTCACTTGCGAATTGACTTATTTTTGCACCAGTTCTTTTTAACTATGGTATGTAAGATGATTTTTTTCAGGAGCTCTCAATATTTCACTGAAAATATAGTCGAAAAGGAGTGTCTTGTTTTTATGTAAGGGAATTTCTTAACATTGAAAGCATCTGATTTAAATTGAGCTATTGCTGCACCCTGCCACATGTTCCGCTGTATTGCCCAAAGAATCAGAAAGTATGAATATATCAAAGCTGTTTCATATGCACCTCATAAGAAATTAAATTTAAAAATAGGGATGTGAAAACAATTTTTACTTAGAATAATATACTCTTATTTTTACTTTTTGTCAAGGGAAATATCAGTAATAGCTTTTATGAAAAACGAATAACCTATAAATTATAAAATAAATTTTATAATTTATGCATTTTAAAATCCTAAAGTATATTCAAATTATACAATACCTATATTGTTAAAAATGAATATTACTCTAAATTTTGATAAAAATTATATTAATACTATTATCTATTAAAAACAATGGATAATTTTTATTCAATAGGTATGAAAAAAATTGGATATAATTTATGCCTTAATTATAAATGCAAAATGAGAAAAAAATGCAAAAACAGGGAAATTTTTATATAATATTTTATTAGAAATTAGTATAAAAACCTTAAAATAAAAGTATTTGTACAAGTATTTAATGCAAAATAGTAAAAAAATAAGAAAAATATAAATAAAAATGCAAATAAAAAACGACGAAAGATAATATTTCGTCGTTTTTGAATATTTATGCAAATTATGAAGTGATTTAGCTTTTTAAAAAGCTATTTTACAAGTGCAGCTCCAAGCTCCTTACATTTTTGCAAGTGCTTCTTCGTCAGGGTTATCATAAGCCATAAGACCTTCAGCAACCAATGTTCCTGCAGTATTTTTTTGCTCTTTCTTCCCAATCTCTCATCCACTGACCATCGTTCCATTCGTAAGAACCGAATATTGCTATTTTCTTTCCTCCAAAAGGTCGTTTTCAACACTTGCAAACATAGGCTCAAAGCTTGATTCTTCGAGTTCTTCATTACCCATAGCAGGACAGCCAAATGCTATCGCATCATAATCACCAAGTTTATCCTTAGTAAAGTCATCGCTGAATATCAAATCTACTTCAGCTCCGCACCTTTTGCACCTTCTACAACTGCATTTGCCATAGCTTCAGTATTTCCTGTTCCTGACCAATAAACTACTGCTACCTTACTCATATCAATTACTCCTTTTATTTAAAAATATTTATATTAATCAAAAAATATGACTATCTTTTGATATTTACTAAAATTATGCAGCACATAGAGATTGTATATTTACTCCTTCAAAAAGATTCACAAAGAGAAGAGGTACATTTTTTTATACATTTCAAACAATTTCATCGATTCTGCTTCATCTGTATAAACCTTCCAAATACCTGATATCTTGTAGTTTTTTTCCCTTATTTATTATGAAAAGTTTGACATCTTCAAGTGGATATCCCAAGAATACGCCTATTTCGTGAGGGAAATTATCTTTTTAACACGAATAGATAAATTTTTGATGACTTTGCCGCTACTTATAGCCTTATCATATCCGTAAATATTTAAAAAAATCACGCACCTTAGAGTCAGATAAAGTCTTATCCAGCAAGTCAATCCTGTAAATATAAATTAGGGTTTTCCCGTTGATATTGCTTAGGATAGTAAGTCTAAGTCTTAATTTGTACAAAAGTCTGTTCCACTGTCTGACCTTTGACAAAAGCATCATCACGGAATACGAAAAATAAATTTGCAGTCTTGATACCTGCTAATGTCGGTGCACAATGCTCCACCAACAACTGCTCAAACATATATACCTCCGAAATAAAGCGAGAAATATCATAACGATTATGAAATGAATATTTAATGGATAATTATTATCTATTACAAAAGAATTATAAATCTATAAAGAATATTTGTCAATAGCAAATAATTATTTCTTAATAAAAAGTAAATTTAGATTGATAAAAAAACAAGGATAAGAAATTTAAAAATACTTTTGATAAATTGATTAAAAGTAGAATTAATGAAACTGTTTTGTAAAAAAATATTAATCATATAAATCAAAGTTTGTAGTTATAATTGATAAATATTTGCTATTGACTTAAATCTTTCTTAAAATAAATTTGCTAAATATATATTGCATGAGTTCATGAATAAAGTACAAAAATTGTTTTTATATTTAATACAAAAAAACTATAGACAACTTTGAATTAATATGCTATTATTCTGGAATATTCTAAATTATAGTCATTATTTTTATGTATTTATCACAATTTTGCTCTTTATTAAATATCTTAAAAATTTAAATTTTTAGCTATATACAGTTTTTTTCATATGAATTATAAACGAAAAACTTAGAAGTAGAAATCAAATCACTATATTTTTAATTTATTACAAATTACTAATTTCTAATAAAACAATAGATAGTATAATCATAATGATAGGATAAACAAATTAGCATCTTTACAAATATTATCCATAGACTTATAGATGATAAAAACACTGATAGTTATTAGTACGATGATAGTCCTATTTATATTTATTAAAAAAATTAGATCTAAGATATTATTCATTAATTAAAAATACAAGTATTATATTATGAAATTTAAATTATAAGCTAAGGGCATATTATGTGAGAGAGGGGGTTTTTATGAAGGAATTATGGAAGAAGTATAGCCGGATAAGTCTGGTCAAAAAGAATAATTACAGGACTTATAATAGGTACGATTTTTGCAGTAATCAGACCGAATTTAGGAGAGACAACAGCAGGAAATACTCTTGATGTGCTTAATATATTTGGAAGTATGTTTACAGGTGCGTTAAAATCTATTGCTCCCTATCTTGGTATTTTTTTCCTTGTAATGGAGTCACTTAGTAAGCACAAAGAAGGTCAAAAGACAAATATGAAACATGTAATTGTCATGTATCTTGTAGCTACATTTTTAGCAGCCTTATTTTCTGTTATTGCAAGTTTTTGTTTCTATTAAATTAACACTGCCTCCAACAGCAGAGGAGATAAATCCTCCAAAGGGACTTGATGAAGTGCTGACAACATTACTGTTAAACATAGTAGACAATCCTGTCAGAGCACTTGCTACTCCTAATTATATGGGGATATTATTCTGGGCAGTGTTAATAGGTATAGCTCTTAGAAATTCATCTGATTCTACGAAGAGCATCATTTCAAACTTTGCTGATGCGATATCTTCAGTAGTTCATGTAGTAATTAACTTTGCACCTTTTGGTATAACAGGGCTAATCTATAACTCTATAACAACAAGTGGTTTTAGACATATTCAAAGAGTATGCTATGCTTATAGTACTTCTTCTTGGAACTATGTTTTTTTGTAGCTTTAATTGTCAATCCTATAATGGTATGGACTCAGCTTAAAAATCAATCCGTTTCCGTTGGTATTTGCTTGTATCAAAAAAAGTGGACTTACAGCATTTTTCACAAGGAGTTCTGCAGCCAATATCCCTGTAAATATGGAGATGTGTAGACAGTTAGAGCTTGACGAAGACACTTATTCAGTGTCAATTCCACTTGGAGCTACTATAAATATGGGGGAGCTGCAATAACAATTTCTATAATGACTCTTGCCGCTGCTAATACGCTTGGAATTAAGGTGGATTTTGCGACAGCATTTGTACTTAGTGTACTTTCAGCACTTTCTGCCTGTGGGGCATCAGGGGTAGCAGGAGGCTCACTACTCTTATTCCACTTGCTTGTTCATTGTTTGGTATACCTGCTGAAGTATCAGCTCAAGTAGTTGGGGTAGGCTATATAATAGGAGTTATACAAGACTCTGCAGAGACAGCCATAAACTCTTCGACAGATGTACTTTTTACAGCAGTGGCAGACTTTGCCAAAAAGACAAAAGGACGGAGAAAAAGGTAGATTACAGAGATTGATTTCAAATGTGAAATAGGAGATAGAAACAATATCATAGAAAAAATTATATTTTATAGTAATAGAGCATAGTTTGTATATAAAGATTTAGATAAAAATTTATTTGGGAAATAGTCATCTCTTATCTTATTTTCAAACTTTGAAGTAATAACAAAAAGATTATAAAAATGAAAACAATAGGTCAGACATTGTCTGACCTATTGCTATATAGTATATTTTATCTGTAGTTAAGAACATTTTTGAAAAAAATTAATGATATAAAACGAGCAGTTCTGTTAGAGCACACAAAAAACCAAAGATAAGTCAAAAAATCTGTAGTTTTTCATCACAAATGTTGACAGAGCTATTCGATTTAGCTATTTTTTTAATAAATCAAATAGAGTATTTTCATTATTACTTTGCCTATGAACTCTACGATATTCTTTAATACTACGAACCAAAAATTTGTATCATTAAAATACTTTTTTTATAAAAATTTGGAGATTTTACATTATTTATTTTTCAATACACTTTTACAATATTGGCTAGGTTTGTGTATTCCAGATCTACAAAAATCATCATATTTACTCTTACTGACTATAATGAGAATCTCTATTTCGGGAGCTGTAATTACATTAATTATATCAACTTGACAACGATATGCTCTACTTAGATTAAATTCTTCTCTTCTAGAGTCTATTATTCTTAGTATAAGAATTCTTTGATCATATTCTCTTCTCAAGTAACGTTTTTCAAACTCATTAACAGATGTCCTCCTGATAACACTCTCATCAATGAGTTGTTTTCTATTAAAAAAATAAGCAAATTATTATCAATGAGAATATCCATTATTGCAGTTTCTGCACCGCCCTCACATATACATGCAATAAGACTTGTCTTTTTAGTTTATCAACCATATCCTACTCCGTTATACTCCTTATTATACTTTTTTTGCAATGCAAGTAGAGAATTGTATTTCGGTGCAGTTCCACCCAAGAAATTACTTTTGATATACCTCGCTTTTTTTCATGTCATTACGATTTAGAAGAGTATTAAGATTATCTACAGTTAACCCGTGATTACTTCTAGTAATAAACACTGCGTCATTTCTCTCAAGCTCATCTAAAAGTTCAGGATAATGAGTAGAAAAAAATAAGAACAGCGCCTTTCGGATTTGTGTTCTTATTAAGGAATAATCTTAATAATGATGCAACAAGTTCACGATTAAAAATGATTTTCAACTTCATCTACTATCATATATCCACCACTTTTTAATACTCTTGTAGCATCAGAAAATACTCTTACACCTTTAACTGTTCCAGAAGAAAGATATATATTAAGTTCAGCAGGATTTAAAAAGAACAAGTTCCTTTTGTCTGTAGAATTTCAATTTAGTAATAACTTTGTCATTAATATTTTCTACAGAAATATATTCTATCGTTGGGTCTAGTAAAGAAATAATTTCTGTTGGAATTGAACCTCCATCTGGGGAAAAAAAGATTGATATCTGTAAGCATTGCCAAATCAACAAACATGTTTCTATTCTGAATTTGCTTGTTTATGGCAATAATAATACTTACATCCTCAGGTAAATACTCATCGGAATTATCTCTTACTCTTACTGGTGTAATCTCATCATAATCCAATAAATTAGACTTATTTATCTTTGTAGTAACAGACTTAACCCATAAATGTTCTGACTTTATACGAATTTTAGGATTTCCATCCTGATTTTTCTTTTTATTATTTCACTTGTGAGATGATAAATTTTTCCATCAACATAAAAATCTATATCAAATATTGTATTAATCTCATCTCCTAATATTTGTGGCACAAAATTCTGCGCTCAACGGAGTCGCACTTAATAATAAACTTGTAAAAGATAAAACATTCAATGCCGTTGTTTTTTTCCTGATGCATTGATTCCAGCGAATGCTTCGATTGTATTTACATAAATATTTCCAAATAAATTAAAAACAGAATTTAAATGATTCTTATGCACCCTCTGAACTGCATAAAAAGATATATCAAACTCATTCTTATATAACGGAAGTCCATTAACACGTAATCTTAATATTCTCATTATAAATGCCTCCATAAAAAACATAGCACTCGTTGATAGTGTGCTTTATTATTATATTATCACACAATTATAATTATTGCAACGGATTTTTTTCGTTTTTATCAGTCTTATTATATTCTTTTTAACTAATATAGGCATTTTTTTAAAAAAATAATTTCAATATTTTTAATAATATTTAGTTATTTTTGCAACTAAAGTTTTAATATACTTTTTATTTTTATCTTCTACATATTTATTATAGAGGATTTATTAATAACTCAAAGTTCCAGCCTAAAAATACATTTAAGATACTGGAATATAAGTATTTTTCAAAAATAAAATATTATACTTGACATAGTTTTTCAGTATTTTTCATTTTTTTATAAATATGCAATTTTCAATAATTATTATTCGGAAATTTGTGTCTCAAGTAGTGTATAAAAAAATCACTTTATGTTTTAAATTTCAATTAAATTTGTGATAATTTTAGCGGGAAAGTTGAGTTAATAAAAAGCTGATTATATAGATACAAAAAAATTTGAATTTTTTTCAAAATAAGATTGTATCATATAATCAGCTTTAATATATTAAGTAAATTTATTTTACGAATTTTTCTATAACATTTTTATAAATGATTTGACATCTATTCCCATAGATTCTGTCAGTCCGTCAGTTACTTGAGTTGTAGCATTTACTATATCACCAATTAGCTTAGAGTTTTGAGCGGTTCCGTACATAGTTATCTTATCTACATTTTCAAGAGGTGATGCAACATTTTTAGCTATTTCAGGCAATTTGTTGAAGTACATTTCCAATATTGCAGCCTCTCCGTATTTTTTTCATCGCTTCTGCCTTTGCATTAATACCTTCAGCTTCAGCAAGGGCCTTTGCTCTTATGGCTTCAGCTTCTGCACGACCAATTTCCATTATACCTTCGGCTTCTTTTTTTGTTTTTCTATCAGTTTTGCCTGTGCATCTTGTTGTCTTCTATATAGCTCAGCATCGGCAATTTGCATTTCTTGATACTTTTCAGCATCTGCCTCTATCTCAGCTTGTAGCACTTTTTGGCGAACCAATACTTCTTTTTCAGTCTTAACCAAGTTTGCTTGGGCTGTTTTTCTTCTATTATTGCTCTTCTTTCTTCTTTTTGGATTTCATAAGTCACATCGGCTTCTGCTTGTTTTTGTATCTTGCTCTATCTTAAATTCAGCTATCTTTACAGCCAAATCTTTCTTCTTTTGAGCTATTTCTGTTTCAGCAAGTACCTGTGCGTCATTTGCCTTTTTGTTTCGCTTCTGCAGTAGCTATTGCTACATCTCGGTCAGCTTGTGCCTTTGCAATTTGTGCTTTCTTACGGATTTGAGATACATTGTCTATACCAAGGTCTACTATTATATTATTTTCATCAATTACTGACTGTACATTAAAAGAGATAATCTCAAGTCCCATTTTTAAGATCAGGGACTGCATTTTCCTGTACCTTTTCGACAAAGGTCTTTCTGTCTTGTACAATAGATTCAAAAGTCATACTACCTATAATCTCACGAGTATTACCCTCAAGCACATCCTTGACTTGTGAGATTATGTATTCAGATGGTCTGTTCAAGAAGTTTTGTGATGCAAGATCTGTAAGCTCTGCTACATCACCTATCTTTACTTTTACAGCTCCGTCTATCTTGACATTGATATAGTCATTTGTTGGTACAAATAGGTCTGTCTTAACATCCACTGACACCATTTCAAGTGAAAGTTTATCAAGTCTTTGTAAAAAGGGATTTTTACTCCTGATTTTCCTATTATCACCTTTCTTTTGCCAAGACCTGTTATGATAAATGCCTTGTCAGGCGGTGATTTGACATACCAAAGAGGTATTGTAACTATCAATAATACTACTATGATCGCTATTATTACTGCAATAAGTAAACCGCTATTCATTTTTAAAACCTCCCAATGTTTATAAATTAATTTTTACAAAATTATACAAGCTTAAAAATAAATTTCACAATAAAAATTATAATATGTAATATAAATTTATTTTTAGTCAAAAATGCTTGAAAACTACGATAGTTATTGTGATAGTATTAGATGATATATAAAATAAAGGGGAAATTATGGAATTTACACATTTTAGATAAAAACGGCAATGCAATAATGGTAGACATAGGTGATAAGGATATCACAAAGAGGGTGGCTATAGCTTGTGGCAGTATAAGAGTAAGTAAGGATATAATATCTTCAATAAAAAATATGGACAATAAAAAGGGAGATGTAATATCGACAGCAAGAATAGCAGGTATAATGGCTGTAAAAACACTTCATCCGTAATACCGCTATGTCATAATATTTTGATTAATAAAGGCTAAGATAGATTTTTGAAATAGATGAGGAAAAATCTCCTAATCAAATCAATATGCACTGTACATTGCACAGGTAAAACAGGTGTAGAAATGGAGGCTCTTCATGGAGTAAGTGTAGCCCTACTTACCATATATGATATGTGCAAGGCTATTGACAAGTCAATGGTGATTTTTGATATTCACCTTATGGAAAAAGACAGGTGGAAAAAGTGGAGATTTCAAATTTGAGGACAAAGACAAATGATAGATAATTTTGGCAGAAAGATTAACTATGTCAGATTGTCACTTACGGATAGGTGCAATTTGAACTGTGTCTATTGTATGCCTAAGGGGCAAAGTCCTGTATTTTTGCAAAAAGAAGAGATATTGAGTGTGGATGAGATATATAGAATATGTCTTTATTTGTCAAAAAATAGGTATGGATACAATAAAATTGACAGGAGGAGAGCCACTGCTAAGGGAAGATTTTGAAGATGTGGTGATAAAGACTATAGATAACATCAAAAATATAACTCTTACAACCAATGGCACAAGGCTTGAAAAAAATATCGACTTTTTATATGATGTGGGGATACAAAAATATCAATATTTCTTTGGACTCTAAGTCCGCAAAAAAATACAGAGAAATAACAAATTTTAGACTTGATAAAATAGTTGAAGTGATATAAAAAAAGTATGATTTTTAGAATAAAAATCAATGTTGTGCCGATAGATATAAGCGAAGAAGAAATATCAGACTTGGTAGATTTTGCACAGGAAAACGAAATAAAACTAAGATTTATCGAAATGATGCCCATTGGATATGGAAATCAGTTTAAAATTCATATCGAGCGATGATATAATCTCCATGATATCTAAGAAATACGGGGAATATAAGAGGTCTGAAAAAGATTCACGGAAATGGTCCTGCCGTATATTTTTCTTTTTCTAAACTAAAAACTGAGATAGGATTTATTTCGGCTATGTCACATATGTTTTGCGACAGCTGTAACAGGATAAGGATAACTTGCGACGGGAAGATAAAAGCCATGCCTTAACTATGACTATTCGTTGGACATAAAATGATCCAACAAGGATTAGATGATGATGCCATAGTTGAGAAAAATCGCAAGTACAATATACGATAAACCTAAATCCCATAGTTTTTAGGTGAATTTTTGAAAACTCTGAGCAAAAAAAGTATGTACCAAATCGGAGGTTGATGCAAAGGGTTTGTCAATAGGTAAAAAATTACTATTTTTAAAAAATAATAAATATAAAAACCAAACAAAAAAATATCTGTTAGTGGTTATTAAGTGGTATTGTTTTGTAATTACTATAAATCCAATGTTATGTTGATAGTATATCTTTTTAGTGGTATTTTACCTATTTTTTTAAATTAGCCTTTTTTTAGTAAAAAGTTGTTGATTTTTTTAAAAAAGGTGTTATAATGATTTTGAGATATACAATAATAATTGGTGTGATTATCTGTAAATGATATGTTTTTCAATATTGCGAAAACATTTCCTACATACTGATATAAATCTATCTATTTTTCGGAAATATATTCAACTATTGATAAGAAACATATAAATTATAAAAACCTAAAAATAATAGGAGGTAAATATGAAGAAAAATCTTTATTTGCGGCATTACTATCATGTACTTTTGCTACTTAGTGCCTGTGGTGGTGGCGGTGGTGATAAGCAACAATCAAAAACACCAAGCCGTGAAAAACAAACAAGCTGCTTCTCAAGATAAAGGAGAAGAAAAAGTACTTCGTACAATATTTAGCAAAGCAAGGTGACGGTACAAACTTTGACACACCATGGTGGAACAGAGGAGATTTGTACAAAGGTTATAACATTTAGAAGTTTGTTCAAAAGCAAAACAATACCTTGACAGAATTCAACCCTGATTTGGTAAAAGAATACAAGCCTTCAGAAGACGGTCTTACTTATGAATTTACTTTGAAAGACAATCTTAAATGGTCTGACGGAAAACCTCTTACAGGAGAAGATGTTAAGTTTTCTATAGAGGAGCTCTTAAAGGGAGCAAAGGTAAACGGTATATATACTGCAACATTCAGCAAAATCGAAGGTGGAAAAAGAGTTAAGAGAGAAAAAGCTGACTCTTTATCAGGAATAACTGTTGACGGACAAAAAGTAACAATAAAATTGGCTGAACCTGTAGGTAATCTTGTACCCTATATTGTCTCAGTTTGCAATTCTTCCAAAAACATGGATTTGAAGGTGTAGATATGCTTGATTACAATACTGCACCGTTTTGGAAAAAGCCCTATAACTAACGGAATGTATAAGGTAGAAGAGATAGTTACTGACTCATACATCACATTAGTACCTAATGAAAAACTACGAAGGAACAGCTCCAAAAATAGCTAAGGTAGTAGTAAACATAGTACCTTCAGAAGGTATATTGACAGCTGTTGCTGATGGACAATCAGACTTTTTCAACTCAAAAGTACCTGCTGAAATTCAAAAACTTAGCGAAAAATTCAGCTTGGCAAAAACTGCAGTTGATACACTGTTCTACTATTATCTTGTATTCAACCTAAAAGGAAATGACACAAGACCTGCTAACAAAGCATTGCAAGATCCTAAGGTAAGAGAAGCTATATACTATGCAATAGATAGAGAAACTTTAGCTAAGAACCTTTACGGTGAAATAGGCGAAGTAGCTGCTCTTGGAGTTCCTGCAAGAGATACTGTAAACTACAATGACAAGATAAACTCTTTCAAATATGATCCTGAAAAGGCAAAAAGCTCTATTAAAAAGAAGCAGGATATGACGAAAACCAAACATTGGAATTCAGATATTACATGGCTGACCAAACATCTGTAGACCTATATAATGCGATAGCTGCTGACCTTGCAAAAGGTAGGCATAAAAAGTAAATGTACAAAAAATTTGCCGGGAGATGCAACAGGTGAACTTTTTGATATAAGAAACTACGATATAGCACTTAAAGGTCTTTCAGCATTCGGATATGACGAATGGTACGGCGAATACGCTGCAACTCATGCAAACTTCCCTAAGATAATAGGACATAATGAAGCTTATGACAAGCTATACACTGCGCTTTTACAAGCTACAACTCCGGAAAAAGAAAAGCTGAGGCTCTAAAACAATTACAAACTATAGAAGAAACAGACTTGACAAAGATGCCTATTTTTGTTCTTAAAAAACATGATATTCGTAAACGGAGAAAAAAAGTTGATACAAAGGGTGCAAATTTTGGTAACCCATGGTTTTGCTTATGACCTTGGATTTGAAAAACTGGGAACTTAAATAATTGATTTTTAAAGTGTATCTCCTTTGAGATACACTTTTTATAACTTGTTGGAAAGGAGAGAAACGGTGTTTAAGTTTATATTGAAAAATATTATTTATGATACCTATGCTTTTGCTCATATCATTTTTAATATTTACGGCACTTAAAAATATGCCAATAGATCCTGTAAACTACCTGCTCCCACCTGAAGCTGCACAAAATGAAGCAATGAAAAGAGCAGATAAGGGAACAGTACGGTCTTAATGCTCCGTTTTTGAACAATATAAAAAGATGGATAGGCGGTATATTAAAGGGAGATTTCGGTTACAGTATTTTGACTAAGCAACCGATAAGCGAAATATTAGCACTAAAACTTCCGGCTACTATACAACTTGCAGCAGCGCACTTATCATCTCTTCAGTCTTAGGCATACTCATAGGTATACTTTCCGCTGTCAATCAAAATACGATTATTGACTATATAGGAAGAGTAATAGGGTACTTGGACAATCTATACCTCAATTTTTATTTGGTATGATACTTATTACAGTATTTGCTCTAAGTCTTAAATTATTACCTGCGGGAGGTCGAAATCTATACGGTAAGGCAGGATTTTTCGATCAGCTTAAGACGATAATTTTACCTGCAACTGCACTGTCGTTTTCGATGATAGCTACTGTACTAAGATATACTCGTAATCTTATGCTTGATGTAATCAATAAAGAGTATATAAAGACTGCAAGGAGTAAAGGTATATCCGAGATAAAAGTATATTTCAAACATGCCTTCCGTAACTCTATGGGACCGATACTTGTTACTATACTATTTAGAATACCGACTTATAGGTGGCTCAGTAGTTATTGAGACTGTATTTAACTGGCCCGGAGTAGGCTCGACACTTATGGGAGCAGTAACATCAGGGGACTACCCTGTAATAATGGTGACAACTTTGCTTATTGCAACAGTAATGCTAACTATCAGTTTCCTTGTGGATGTATTATCAGCCTTGCTTGATCCTCGTATCAGGTTGGAAGCTTAGGAGGGTACTATGAACGATTTATCAAAACAAAAAGCAAGATGCGTTCAGCCATGGCAAAGCGCTCGCTCAATAAGATGATAAGCAACAAACTGGGTATGATTGGATTTATAGTGGTTGTAGTAATGAGCCTAATGTCTATATGTGCTCCCTTGCTTACCAATATAGATCCGACGGTAACAGATATGGCAAATATAAATAGGTCACCCGGAGGACTTCACTTACTTGGTACTGACAGTATAGGGTCGTGATCTTTTTCAAGATTGCTATACGGTGGAAGAATTTCCATTTCAATAGGTATAATAAGTGCACTGACAACTTCATTAATAGGAACAGTATTAGGTCTGATTGCGGGATATTTTAGAGGAATAATAGATTCTATTTTGGTAAGAATATCCGAAGTTGTTCAGACAGTCCCTATGATAATACTTGTAATGGTACTTGTTACTATTATAGGTCCTGGAGTTAGGAACATGGTCGTGGTATTTAGTCTTACAGGGTGGATGACAGTATTTCGTATAGTTAGAAATGAAGTCCTAAGACTCAGAGAAGAAACCTATGTTGAGGTAAATAGAGCATTTGGTATATCTGATGCCAAGATTATGTTTTTCTCAGATTTTGCCTAATACTCTAAGTCCTATAATAGTAGCAACAACTATAAATGTGGCTTTTTTCATACTTTCTGAGACAGAACTTTCGTTCCTTGGCTTAGGAGTTCCTACCAACATATCTACATGGGGGACTATAATAAACGGTGCAAAAATCTCTTTTCTGTAATTGAAAAATCAGTGGTGGCTTTGGATTATACCCGGTGCCGTGATATCACTGTTTATCATGAGCATAAACTTTTTTTGGAGATGCACTTCGTGATGTGCTTGATCCGAAAAACTAATGGGGGTAACAGATGGAAAAATTTATTGGAAGCAAGGAATATTTGCACACAGTTCAAGGTGGGCAAAGACTCCATTAATATAGTAAAAGATGTGTCGTTTGATGTAAAAAGGAAAGATTCTATCAATAGTAGGGGAATCAGGATGTGGAAAGTCAGTAACTGTTCACAGCCTTATCAATCTTTTACCTAAAAACGGCAAGGTTATAAGTGGACATTCCAATTTTTGAGACAGACGATGGTAAGGTGATAGACCTTACAGCACAAAAAAAGCCGTTTTTCAAAAAAACTATGAGAGGATTAAGAGGCTCACAAATAGGCATGATATTCCAAGATCCTATGCAGTCACTCAATCCTGTATATACAATAGGAAATCAGATAATTGAAAATATACTTGAACATAAAAAAAGTAAGCAAGAAAGAAGCAGAAGAAATAGGCATAGAGATGCTCAAAAAAACTCGGAATACCTGAGCCAAAAAAAGAGATTTTATGACTATCCTCACCAGTTTTCAGGTGGTATGAAACAAAGGGTAATGATAGCAATAGCTATGGTCAACAATCCAAGACTGCTCATTGCTGATGAGCCTACTACAGCGCTGGATGTTACTATTCAGGCACAGATTATGGACTTGATGAAAGAGATGAGAGACTTATACGGCAAGTCTGTAATCTTGATTACACACAATATGGGACTTGTAGCTGAGGTTGCAGATCAGGTAGCTGTAATGTATATGGGAAGAATGGTGGAATATGGAGATGTCAAAGATGTATTTGAAAATCCTACCCATCCATATACCAAGGCATTGTTAAAAATCAGTACCCGTACCTGGAATGGCAAAGAATCAAAAACTTGCAACTATAGAAGGTGAAACTCCCGATCCAAGAAACTATACCATAGGATGTGAATTTGCCAACAGATGTGCTCACGCTATGCCTGCCTGTACGACACAAGATATACCTACCTATGAGGTAAGTGGCACACATATTGCCAAGTGCCTATTGTTAAATGGAAATAAGGAGGTTAATAATGCAAAATAACGAAATAGTATTTGAGATTAACAATTTACAAAACTTATTTCCCGATATATGAAGGCTTTTTAGTAAAGAAAAAGTAGCAGATGTAAAGGCGGTAGACAATGTATCATTCACTGTAAAAAGAGGAGAGACTCTTGGTATAGTAGGAGAGTCAGGCTGTGGTAAAAACAACACTGGGCAAGAGTATGATGATGCTCCAAAAACCTACAGGTGGGGAGGCAAAGTTCAATATGGACGGAGAGATGAAAGATATCCGTAAATTTGACAGTGCACAGCTTTTTCAAATTTAAAAAGAAAGTACAGATGGTATTTCAAGATCCATATAGCTCTCTTAACCCAATGAAGACTATATACTCAGCCTTTGACGAGCCTCTAAAAGCTCACGGATATACCTCAAAAGAGGAGCGTGAGCATATAATGGTTGAAAAGTTCAAGACTGTAAATTTACAAAGTGACTATATATAGATATCCTCATGAATTTTCAGGAGGACAAAGACAAAGAATATGTATAGCAAGAGCCCTATGTGTGCAGCCTGAGGTAGTAGTATTGGACGAGCCGGTATCTGCTCTTGATGTTTCTATTCAGGCTCAAGTGCTCAACCTTATGCAAGACATACAAAAACAGTTCAACCTAACCTATGTATTCATAGCTCATGACTTGTCGGTAGTGGAATATATAAGCGACAGGATAGTAGTTATGTATCTTGGCAATATAGTTGAGATATCAAAGGCAGAAGGTCTATACAAAAATCCTCTACATCCTTATACCAAGGCATTGTTATCAGCAATACCTATACCAGTGGTGGGAGAAAAGAAAAAAACAGGATAGTGCTTGAGGGTGATGTACCTTCACCTATTCACAAACCTACAGGCTGTCCTTTCCACACAAGATGTAGAGAAGCTATAGACATATGCTCTTCAGTAGTGCCGACTATCAAGGACATAGATTCTGACCATAAGGTAGCGTGTCATCTATATAATTAAAAAAATTGTCCAAAAATCTTATATAGGCTTTTTGTTGAAAAAAATATAACTATTTAAAAGTATTGATATATCAATTAAATTTTTGATTAAGCTCAAATCTGTAATGATATGAAAAAATAAATAAATCCTTTGAATTTAAAAATATTTTAAGAATTAAGTATTACAATGTTATCATAGTAACTTAGAAAATATAAATTTAAAGTTACTGTGATAACAAAAAAATTTAATTAAAAATCAAAGGAGAATGTTATGAAAAAAATATTTTTGCAATAGCAATGGTGGTTTGTACAATGGCTGCACTTACAGCTTGTGGAGGCGGACAAGATACAAAAAACAAGATCAAGCAAATCAAACTACTCAAACTCAAGAGCAAAAAAAGCCGATGAAAAGAAAGACGGCGAAAAATAAAGAAGGCGAAAAGAAAGAAGAAAAAAACAGAACAAAAAACTGAAGCTCCGGCAGCAGAAGGAACACAAGTATTTGTAATGAAAGATGATTCAGCTAAGGAAGAAAACCTACCTAAGGTAATCTTAGACAAGGCTGCTAAGAAATTTACATTTGAATACACTTCAGCTGAAGGAAAAAGCTATACTGTAAACGGTGATATTAAAGAAGAAGACGGTAGATTGACTCTAAGCAGTGAAGCCGACAAGTTTGAAATAGTGCTTAAATACCTTTCAGATGATTTGTTGAAATATTCAGAAAAACGAATCAAAAGCAATAGAATTTGCTGACGGAACAAAATTAGAAATAAAGAGCAATGCCGAATTCTCATTGAAAAATAATTTCGGAGGATAGATGATTTACGGCAAATTTTCGTATGAAAATTTTGAAAAAGACTTTCTCAAAGAGATAGGTGATTTTTTTAAAAACAATGACCTTGCAAATTTTAAAAAGGGCATAACAAAAATTGATAATGACAGATTTTATGTTAATATATGTGACTACACTACTGTAGAAGAAGATGACAGGGGTATGGGAGGCACACAAAAATACCTCGATATCCATGTCATGGTAAAAGGCAGTGAAGTTTTAAAACACACATTTATTGAAAAATGCAAACATAAAAAACTTATCATGAGGATAGCGACTATGTTGAAATCCCTGATGTCAAAAATTGATACTGTTATCACACTAAGTGAAGGTCAGTATCTTGTATTTGACACAACAGATGTTCATAAGACAGCGATAAAAACGGAGAAGCCCAAGATGTCATCAAAGCGATATTTAAGGTAAGGATATAGGGTGAAGACATGGATAAGATAAGTCAACTAAAAAGGCAACTTGATTGTGTCATGTCAGGCACTTGCTGATGAACCGCTCCACTCTTCTTTTATAATGGGAAGGATGGCACTGGCGGCAAAGATGGGCGGTGCCAAAGGCATAAGGGCAAATTCCGTGGAAGACATCAAAGAAATAAAAATCTCTTACAGATTTGCCTGTGATAGGGATAATAAAAAGACTATGAAAACTGCGATGTATACATCACTCCAACAATGGAAGAAGTCGATGCACTCGTAAGTGTCGGCTGCGATATAATTACAATGCAAGCGACTGATGAGATAAGACCAAATGGAGAAACAACAAGAGAATTTTTCGCAAAAGTAAGACAAAAAAATACAAAGATCAAAAATTTATGGCGGATTGTGCTACATTGCAAGAGGCTATTGATGCAGATGATATGGGATTTGACTTCATCGGCACTACCATGGTAGGATACACTAAAGCAAGTGCAGGAATGAAGATAGAAAAAGACGATTTTGAGCTGATGAAACAAGTCTTAAAAAGCGTTAAATCACCTGTCATAGCAGAGGGCAATATAGACACACCGCAAAAAGGCGAAAAAGAGTGTTGGAATTAGGGTGCTATACTGTAGTAGTAGGATCTATTATCACAAGACCGCAGGTAATTACAAAGAGATTTGTTGATGAGATTTTAGGTTAAGTAACATTAATCTAAGACTTTTAGTACAGTTAACTTTATCCAAGGATGAGATATTACTTATCAAAAGTAATGCTTATCCTTTTTGATGTATCAAAATTTATGGACAACTTAAGGAGATGGGAGCTAATAGTGAACTTAAGGGCATTTATAGTGCCTTACTTTGTATCTTTCAATGAAGACGGTAGCGTAAACGAAAAAGGAACAAGACAGATAGTGCGTCATAACATCGACAAGATGAAGGTTGATGGGCTATATGTAGGTGGCAGTACGGGAGAAAAATTTCCTTCTTTCAACAGATGAAAAAGAAAAATATTTGAAATTGCAAAAGACGAAGCAAAAAGATGAGATAAAACTCATCGCACTAAATAGAGCTCAATGAACTATTACGAGTCACTCGAACTTGCAAAAATTCGTCACTGATCTCAAATATGACGCCATTTCGGCGGTAACACCTTTTATTACAAGTTCAGTTTTTGAAGAGATAAAAGATTATTACAACAGCATAATAAACTCTGTAGACAACAAACTGATAATATATTCAATACCTTTCTTGACAGGTGTTAATATATGTGGAACAATTCGGAGAGCTGTTTGAAAAATAAGAAAATTATAGGGTGTAAAAATTTACAGCTGCAGACTTTTATTTTGCTTGAAAGAGTGAGAAATACTTACCCTGACCACCTAATATATGCCGGTTTTGATGAGATGATGCTTTCTGCAAGTGTGCTTGAGTAGACGGAGCAATAGGCTCTACATTTAATGTCAACGGACCAAGAGCAAGAAAGATAGTTGATTTGGTAAAACAAGGCAAGATAGACGAAGCCAAAAATGAGCAACACATTACCAACGACCTCATCACAGATGTACTAAACAACGGATTGTATCCTACTCTTAAGACAATATTACAACTACAAGGTGTAGAAGGATGCTACAGCAGAAAAACCTATGAAATCTGCAACTGATGCCCAAAAACAAAGAGCTAAGGAAATCTACGAAAAATATTTGAAATAGTATAAAAAGTAAATTTTTAGATATGTTTGTGTGTTTAATATTTGCATATCAATATAAAGAGATAAAGGCTCTATAATATCTGTTGAGGGAACTCTAACAGATATTATAGAGCCTTTTTAAAAATTAAAATTTTTGTTTCAGTTCAATTAAATTTTTCATTTTTTTACTTTCTTAATATCTTTCCATCTTCATTAAGAGTGGCTGCTGCGTCATTGGGTCTTGCTTCAACTGTAAAAATTTATTCATTTATTTAATTGTGGTTACCTCAAATTAAAAATGCAGGTATTACCGCACCGTTGTATTTTTTTCTTCTATGAATTTCTTAGTTTCGTCACTTTGTAATGCTTTTACAAGAGCTTTTATTCTTTCGTCGTTTTCATCTCCTTCTCTTACAACTATTATATTTGTATAAGGAGAATCTTTATCTTCTATTACCAATGCATCTTTGACAGGGGTTTAGTCCACCTTCAAGAGCGTAGTTTAGTATGTATTACTGCTGCATCTACTTCGTCAAGTGTTCTTGGAAGTTGGGCTGCATCAAGAAGTTTGAATTTTAAGTTTTTTTAGTGTTTTTTTATCTACATCTTTATCAGTTGCTGTAAGCTTTATCTACGCCATCTTTGATAGTGATTAGACCTTGTTTTTCAAGCAATATCAAAGCTCTTCCGCCATTAGTAGGATCGTTTGGTATAGCTACTGTAGCGCCGTCAGACAGTTCATCAAGAGATTTTATCTTCTTTGAGTAAACAGCCATTGGCTCAACATGAACAGATCCTACAGATTTAAGATGAGTACCATGTTCTTTTTGGAAGTTGTCAAGGTATGGTTGATGTTGGAAGTAGTTAGCATCAAGTTGTTTTTCTTCAAGAGCAGTATTTGGTATGATATAGTCTGTGAATTCTTTTTACTTCAAGCTTTATTCCTTCTTTTTCAAGAGCAGGTGCTACTGATTTTAGTATTTCAGCGTGTGAGCTTGGAGTTGCTCCTACTACCAAAGTTTTAGAATCTGTAGTTTGAGCTTGTTCTGTTTTTGTCGTCTTTCTTTTCTTGAGATGTTTGGTTTGTGTTACCTGATGAGCATGCAGTAAACAGCAATGCTGATGCAAAGTGCTAATGTCAAAAAGTTTTTTTAATTGATTTCATTTTTTTCCTCCATTGTGATATCGACTTTTTGATATCTATAGTTATAAGTTATATAAATAATATTACTTGTTTAATTTTTAGTATATAACCAATAATACCTTTGGTAGTCGATATGTTAAATAAATTTTATTGATACTAAACTCATCCATGTCAAAATCAGCTTTTCAAAGTATTTGCTGATATGTGTATCTAATGATTAAAGTTCTAAATGAGGTTTTAGTATAGTTACAAATTAAAAAAATAATTACATGTGATATAATATAATTTTTGTTTTTTTGTCAATTATGTAAAATCTATCAGGAGTTATAAGTAAAACTTATATCAGAGAAATATTAGCCCAAATATATTTATTTTCAGGCATAATTAGGTGATTTTTGGATTTTTGTGGGTAGTAATAGTTATGAGGGTATTTGTCGTCAAAAATCAAAATATTACACTGAAGCTCTTTAAAAACATGTAATTATTAATCAAGGGAAGTTTGTATGAGGAATTTAAAAAGAAGTTTTTAAATATGTGTCTTTAAGTGTGCTTAGTACACTGAGTCTTTCGTTTTACATACTTGTAGACACATATTTCATATCAGTAGCAGAGGGGAGTAACGGTATTGCTGCGCTGAATATCTCGCTCCCTGTATATGGAATACTATACGGTATAGGCAATATGATAGGTGCGGGATTTTTCCACGAGATTTAAGATAAAAATATGATGATTATGATGAAAAGTGTGCAATATTTTCCAAAGGTTTATTTTTTTGCGGTAGCAATTTCACTTTTTATTCACTATGATAGGCATATTTTTTTATCTCATACTATAGTCTATACCTTAGGAGCAAGAGGAGAAGTATTAAGACTGTCTAATATATATCTTAAGACTATACTTTGCTTTGCCCCTGCATTTATATTGGATACATTGCTGATGTCTTTTATAAGGAATGATAAAAATCCATCTATAGTAACTACAGCTGTAGTGACAAGTTCAATTTTTAACTGTATATGCGACTATATCTTTATGTTTCCTATGAAGATGGGGATATTTGGTGCTGCATTTGCCACTGCTATTGCGCCTGTAGTTGGGATAGCTGTTATACTTAGCCATTTTGTACTTAAGAAAAACAGTTTTAGATTGGTAAAGACAAAGATAAAAATAAGTGAATTTTTTTATCTTTCGTCTTTGGGTATCTCATCTCTTATCACTAATATTTCAACAAGTGTGGTGCTTATAGTATTTAATTTTTATAATATTAAAAATATAGGCGATATAGGAGTGGCTGCTTATGGGATAATAGCCAATATGGCTGATGTCACATTTTCGATATTTAGTGGTGTGGGTAATGGGGTACAGCCACTAATTAGTGAAAACTACGGTAAGAAAAAGTATGATGAGATGATATATGTGCTAAAGATGGCAATTACGGTATCTTTAGTTATGGCTATTACAATTTACGCTATCTTGTACTTCAATGCTGTGAGATTGACAGATATATTTAACTCAAGTGGCAGTAAAGAGCTGTCATTTTACGGTGTTCAGGGAATAAGAGTATACTTTTTGGCAATTCCGTTTATTGCGATAAATATAGTTACTGCTCTTTCAATGCAGGCTATGGAAAAACCAAGACTTTCTTTTTTCATATCCATTTTAAGGGGGATAGTGGTGCTTATTCCGTCAGCCATTATATTTTCTAATTTATTTGAGATATTGGGACTGTGGAGTTCTTATGTATTTACAGAATTTGTAGTTTGTGTCATATCCTTGATATTTATGCTCAAATATGTGAGGACAAAAAGAAGAGTTTGGGTTTTTAATTGACCGGGAATATTAAGATGAATTTACTGTATTTTCATTTAATCGTAATTTTTAAAAAAATATAGTGTAAATATAGTTGTTCATATATTTATACAAAATCATAGTATATTTGTCATTTAAAATGAGCAAAATACAACTATTATGATAATTTTAATTTCAATATTTAATATCTGATAATTTATATAAGGCTATGAAAAATTAGAAAAGACTTTATTATTAAATAGAAGTGAAATTATGTTATTGTAATAGTTATAGATGTTAAAAGAGGTGAATTAATGGATAACAAAACCTATAGAAATATTCAAAAAGCTTATCTTGTTATTTGGTCTAACAATAGTTATAGTTATAAATATTCAAGCAGTATCAACTTTTGTTTTTAAATATTTTTTTCGTTTTTTTACTCCTTTTTATTACTGGTATTTGTATAGCTTTCATAGTAAATATACCTATGATAAGAATAGAAAAAGTCTATAAATAAGTTTTTTTGGTAGAAAATCAAGAGGACTATCCATATTTCTTGCTATAATTGTCTTTTGTTTTTGGTGTTTGGATTGATTTTTTTCGATGATAATACCCGAGATAATTAGCAGTATCGGAGAGATAAGAAACGGTCTGCCCAAAGTAATAGACAGTTTTGACAATATTTTGAAAAAAATAAAGATAATCAGATTCTCAAGACACTATATGGGCTTGGAGTTGATTTTGACAAGATTTATAATAATATCGCAAGTTTTTTTCAAGAATTTTTCGATAGTTGATGGTACCAATGCACTACAATCCATATTTACAGTTACAAGCAATTTATTTTCAACCATGATGAATATATTCTTAGGACTAATATTTGCAGTATATATATTGTCACAAAAGAGATATTGATTACCCAAGGACATGGTCTAATTAGTGCCATATTTTCACCAAAACAGACAAAGTCAATAGAGAATTTTTGGGTATGGTGAGCAATTCTTTTTGCAAAAATTCATAGCGGTCAAGGTACAGAGGCTGTAATACTATGCTTTTTGTTTTTGGCAAGTATGACTGCTCTTAGAATCCCAAAAGGCTGTTCCTGTTGCTACTATCATAGGGCTGTTTTCTTTGATACCTTTAGTAGGATCTTTTTAGCAGCATCGTATGGTGCATTGACTATACTTATTGTTTCTCCGATAAAAATCTGTCTGGTTTATAATTTTGTTTTTAGTCTTGCAACAAATTGAGGGCAATCTAATATATCCAAGAGTAGTAGGTAAGTCTGTAGGACTTCCCGGTATTTAGGTATTACTTGCAATTACTGTAGGAGGTAATTTTGCGGGAATAACAGGTATGATAATGGCAGTACCGACAATGTCAATAATATACACGCTTATATCATCTTTTGTAAGAAGTAGAAACGCTAAGGCTGATAATGTGTTGGTAGATGAAGTAAATCAAAAGCATAATTGAAAATTACGATAATATGCTTGCACATAATCAAAAATATTGAAAATTCTGATGAAATATCAGAGGTTGACAAGTCAAATTCCAAAAATGATACAGACAGTAAGAGGGAAAAATAAGAACTTGCAACAAAAGAAAAACAAGAAGTAAGAATAAATAACAAAAAAACACCGTTAAATTTTCATAGATTTAACGGTGTTTTATTTTATTATATCATATCATATACAGTACATACATAAATAAATAATTTATTTTTTTCAGACATAAACTCATAAGTCGCAGTTATTTCAGCATTATCATCTAAATAGCTATATACTTCTACTACTACATATTTAGACAGATTTTCATTTACCTGAGTTGATTTGGCTAAGATTTTATAGTTCATACCTGCAACAACCTGCTCTGATAATAGAGCAATAGGCGTATAATTTTTAAATTTAGTATTTTTACAGCAGTATTAAAAGGCTTTTTGTCTCGTTATTTAGAGTAAGATCTTTGACTTCAGACCAAGCTCCAGTTGTCAACTGTTCAACAACATCAACACTTGCTTCGCTATTTTTTTAATATCTGTTACCTCAGCATTTCCGTTTGTCTTTTCACTGATACTTACAAGAGCATATGTCGGTTTGGCATCAGGCACTACTATTTCCAACTTGCAAAGCAGGAGATAAGAAGAAGTTGAACTTTCCAAAACAGCAACAGGAGTATATACAGCGCCTGTCATACCATAAGTTGTTTTTTCAAGCAATTTCTTTGCCTTATCAGTAACTTCAAGAGATTTATAGTTTTTATCCTTTTTGACATCATCAATCTTAGTATCTTTTTTTAGTTTTGTCCATAGCTTTCTTGTCATCTTTTTTTAACAGTAAATTTTTATTGGTTTGATTTATTGTAGTGCTATTATTGTCTATTTTTTTGACATCAGTGTTTTGCTTTGCAGTGCCACCTGAAACACCTATCATAGCTGAGATTATAAGTGAAAGAAATTTTTTCATAATCATAGTATCATCTCCCATATATTCAATATACATAATCACCACAAAAGGGTGATAAGATTATTATTGTATAAGTCAAAACTTATTGCTTTAATCATCTGAATCTTATCTATATATTAAGTAAAAACCTATACCCAAATGCAATATCTGTATTTTAGTTAGCAGAACTTAAAAATAAATTTAAAATATTGGTGAATTAAATATACTGTAATGAATTTGTCAAAAAAATGAAATTAATTTACAGTTGTTTTTCAATATCTTGCTAAAACATCTCAACCTTGTCCTTGCTTACACAAGCATATATCAGTTGTTCATCCTTAGGTTTATCTTGAGAAAATGTAAGTGAGTCCACATAGGCTTTTTGTAATATCTATTGCTTTTTCGTCATTTTGTGTAAAGTGTAGCAAGTATATCGCCTTTTTCTACGAAATCTCCGGTTTTTTTAGCTAAGATTATACCTGCGCTGTAGTCAATGGCATCTCCCTTTTTGACCCTACCTGCTCCAAGGTGAACACAGCACATCCCTATAGCCTTGGCATCCATTTTTGAGATATATCCTGATTTTTCAGATATTACATCACAGCTAATCTTTTGCCTTTTTCAAACTTTGATACATCATCAATTACAGATGTATCTCCTCCTTGAAGCTCTACCATCTTCTTGAGATATGCTATAGCAGTTTTTTTCATGTATAGATTTTTGACCATTTCTCTGCATTGCTCAATACTTCCCTTTTGTGCAAGTAAGAGCATATTAGCTGCAAGTTCAATACAAACATTTGTAAGGTCATCAGGACCGTTTCCGTTTAGTGTTTGTATTGCCTCTATTACTTCAAGAGAATTGCCTATGTTTTTGCCAAGAGGTATGTCCATATCTGTAATCAGAGCCATGGTCTTTTTTTCCTGCTCTTTCTCCAATGTCCACAAGAGCTTTGGAAAGCTTTATAGAGTCTTCCAAAGTATTCATAAAAAGCACCGCTACCTGTCTTGACATCCAAGAGTATGCAGTCAGCTCCACAAGATATTTTTCTTGCTCATGATTGACGAAGCAATAAGAGGTATAGCATCTACAGTAGCTGTAACATCTCTTAGGGCATAGAGCTTTTTATCACAAGGAGATATGTTGCCGGATTGTCCTATTACACTAAAATTTGCCTTGTTAACCACATCAAAAAAATTCATTTTTATCAAGTTCTACTCTAAAGTTAGGAATAGATTCAAGCTTATCTACAGTACCTCCTGTATGTCCCAGTCCTCTTCCTGACATCTTTGCCACCTTCACACCAAGTGATGCCACTATAGGAGAAATAATCAAAGTAGTCTTATCTCCTACGCCTCCCTGTGGAATGTTTGTCCACCTTTATACCTTCGATAGCTGATAGGTCCAGCATATCTCCTGATTTTGCCATAGCATCAGTAAGGATGAAAGTTTCCTCTTCATCCATTCCTGAAAAATATATAGCCATAAGCATAGCTGACATCTGATAGTCAGGTATTTCTCCATCCACATATTGAGATACCATATCTCTTATCTCATCTTCAGTGAGCTTATTGCCATTTCGTTTTTTTAATATTAAGTCATACATATACATAGTTTTTCTCCGTTATATATAAATTCTTGAATTTTTAATTTTTGTAATATTAAAATAGCCTATTTAATAATAATGCTAATAAAACCTATATTAATTTTCATTACACATTTGCAAATAAAGGTGTTAATACTAAATCTTTATAAAAAAATATGGATAATATGTATTTACAAGATATATAATAAAGATGTAAGGAATAATTTATCAAAAATCAAAGTATTTTCACAATATCCACAGATTTAATAGATAATAGTACAGCAAATAAAAACACAATACATTAAATTAAGAACATTAGTCTTATACTATAAGATTATTTAATCAAGTTTACTCTTATCAAATCCAAGAGGTAGTAACTCACCCAGTTTGTAAAATCTTATATTCATCTACAGACTTTTGCAAGTATGACATCAAAATCTTCATAAGAGCAAAACTCAGCCATCACCTGTCTACACACACCACAAGGCGGTGCAAAGTCAAAATCTCCGTCTTTAGTATCTTCCATTCCACCTACTATGGCTATAGCTGTAAAATCTTTTACCCCCTCAGAAATAGCCTTGAAAAAAAGCTGTACGCTCACCACAGTTTGTAGGTGAGTAAGTGGCGCTTTCTATATTGCAACCTGTATATATGATGCCGTTTTTTTCCAAGTAGAGCAGCTCCAACCATATAGCCGGAGTAGGGAGCATAGGCATTTTTTTCTTGCCTCAAAAAGCCTTTTGTATTAGAAGTTTTACATCCATGATAGTCTCCTCTGATATGAATTATATTAGTAAATAAAGGAATTATCTTTTAAAAAGTATCTTGTTTAGAAAAATCCAACTTGAGTTTAAGAGAAAAATTATATTGTAATTAGAATAGTAATACTGATATCTGTTAAATCAGTGCATATTTTAAAAACTACATTTAATTGAGATAAATTATAGCTTAAAAACCTTAGTGTAAATCTTGTAATTATATATTCATTATTCTAATAGACTTTAATATAAATTAGTGGTTTAAATTAAATAATGATGTACAAAAATAGATACTTTCATATAATTTTTACTATTCTTATATTAAAAACAATAGTTTTTATGATAAGTTTTTGTTTTTTTCGTTGCAAAATCAACTATATTTAATATTATACATAAAACCAATTGTACGCATTACAAATTTGTAAACATAATTTATATTGACTATATCTGTTTTTGTTGATATAATTGTGAAAGTTATTTTTGGATGGTACAAATTAGGCGGTATATTTTTTTACATAGTACAGATATTATTAGTTTATTTTTATTAGGATACCGTTGTCTGATATTTATTGACCTATGCCAATCTTAGGAGATAAGAATATATTGTAAATACTATTTAATTGGTATAATACTTGTCAAACAGGAGTTGTGATATACAACTAATATCAGTGTTAAGCTGTTCGTGGTTCATATTTATATATATTGGAGGTTATTTATGAGATTAAAAAGAAAAAAAGTGTTACAGTTTTAGCATTATCTTTGATGTTTTTCTTGTGTGTTTTGCAGCAAATGTAAATGCAGACCAAAATGTACAAAAACCTGTAGACACTAAGAAAAAAAGTGGTAGAAAAAAACTGTTAAACCTTATGCAAAAGGTGCTGTAACAAATTCGCCAAGAAAAAGAATCTTACATCAACGGAATAGTATATCAATTTTTCTGCTGAAGTAAAAGGATTACAAAAAAACAAGCATATGACTTGGCAAAATTCCGTCTTGACGAAGCTCTTAAGAAAAAAATATTCAAAACCGCTTGCTATAATTTCAGACATCGATGCTACGCTTATGGATGACGCTACATACATGGCTGACATTGTTCAAAGAGAAGCAAATTGGGATAACGGCCCTTGGGATTATTACTATGAGTCTGTAGGATCTACAGCTTGCGTTGCTATACCGGGAGCACTTGAATTTTGTAAATATGCTTCAAGCAAAAGGCGTTGAATTGTTCTATATCACAAATAGAGACTATGACAAACTTGACTTGACTGTTGCTCAACTAAAAAGAGCAGGATTCCCAAATGCTGATGCAAAGCATGTTCAAGTTATGAATAAAGAAGGCTCATCAAACAAAACTGAAAGAAGAGAAAATGTATTGAAAACTCATGAAGTTTTAATGTATCTTGGAGATAACATAGGTGACTTCACTGCTGATTTCAAGAGAGAGCTTGGACCTATAGAAAGAACTAAACTTGCTACTGATGAAAAAAATACTATGATAACTGGGGAACAAAATGGATAGTTCTTCCAAACGCAACTTACGGAGATTATGTAGGTGCTGCTTGGTACAACGATAAAAACTTGATGCAAACGGAAGAGCTGAAAAGATAAAAGAATTGCTTGATTATTACAAATTTACAAGCAAAGACTATGAAAATATGGTATAAAGGTAAATAAATAAAAATTAAATTGTATAAGTATTAATTTCAAAAATATGAATCATGAGCTATAACTAAATTGTTTGATAAATAGATGATATTTTTAGATACAAATCATCGTCTATTATATTAATAATATATCCTAAATTATAAAGAAGGTTGTGAGAAAATCTGATTATCTCACAACCTTTTTCATTGCTTGCAAAAAAGCTTTGTACTATATTGTATTAATAAGGACTACAATGTTATTTTCTATATTAATACTAAAAATCTAATAGAATAATGGGAATATATCATAAACTATGATACACCAAATATTTATTAACTAAAGATATGCTATAGCGTATCGCAAATATAGAATTGATAAAATCTATAGTTTTAAATAGAGCTTAGTATAAATTAAAAATACAAACTAAAAAGAATATATCCATATTATGGATAACTATGCTTTTTAAAGTGTGTGAAAATGTATTTCCTGATAAAGTAATAAAAATTATAAATAAAAATTTGGAAAATTTTTATTTTTTTGTTTTTAGGGTATAGTAGATGTAAGAAAAAGGTTTTATACTAATATCTTTCAGCAATACTCTTTTTAATTAGTAAAGTTCAATATAATCGTGAAAAGACAAGGTAGTTTTTTTAAACTTTTTTTGTATTATTATTTTTGTTTAAAGGAGGAGATTTTTTTATGAGTAATATGAAAAAGATAAGTTTACCTATAGTGACACTTTTATTTTTTTAACAAGTATGTTTATTTTTTTACTAATAGTTCAGCTTATGTCCAATCTTACGATAGTCAAAGGCAAAAAAACACCATTAACACAGAGAAAAATCCTGCTAATTATCCTAAAAATACAAGAGAAAGATATATAGCAAGCATTGCATTAAGTGAAGGTATAACTTACAAAGAGGCTGAAAGGTTGGAAAATGAGAATGCGAGAGCTTACAGACTCCCACCTTCAGAGGTTGAGGCATATAAAATTATTGAAAAAGGTGAGTGGTACGGTAAGGGATGTTGCAAGTAGAGATGTGAATATATCAACGGAAGTTAAATATAAAAAATTTCTATAATGGAAAGTTTATTCGTATAGAAAAATTTAGGTGAACCTTATATTTATATGCCGGGAGTGTCTTTTTGGTAGCTTCAGTAGTGGAGGTTTTAATAAATATAATTATGGTTCTTATGGAAGAATAAGTGCTACCGGCTCTGTAAAAATACAATATAGGTTTTACATTTGGAGTAAGTGCAGGTATTGCTGATGTAGTAGATGTAACTGGAGGTTTAATAGGAGGATTAAACATTACTACAAAAAGCCAAAACATTTGCTATGTATATTTGGAAGTCTGATTTTTAAAATAAAGAGGGATTTTTCAGGCTATGTGCTTTTGAAAAATCCTCTTTATTTATGATAGTTTTTATAATTTGTTATTTCTTTGTTATCTTATCTGTGCCCATGTATTTTTACAAGAGCCTCAGGTATTGTTACCGAGCCGTCAGCATTTTGGCAATTTTCAAGTATTGCTGCCACAGTTCTGCCTACTGCAAGTCCTGAACCGTTTAATGTGTGTACATATTCAGGTTTTTGACGCCTTGTCTCTCTTGAATTTTATATTTGCTCTTCTTGCTTGGAAGTCTTCAAAGTTTGAGCATGAAGAAATTTCTACATATCTGTTGTAGCTTGGCATCCATACTTCGATATCGTATTTAAAAAGCCGCAGTAAATCCCAAATCTCCTGAGCATATCTTAACTATTCTATATGGTATGCCCAGCATTTGTAGCATTGTTTCTGCATCGTGTGTGAGGCTTTCAAGCTCTGCATAAGAGTCTTCAGGTTTTGTGAATTTTACCAGTTCTACTTTGTTGAATTGATGTTGTCTTATAAGTCCTCTTGTATCTCTTCCCTGCTGAACCTGCTTCAGCTCTAAAAACAAGGTGTATATGCACAGTATTTGATAGTAAGCTCATCAGCGCTTAGTATCTCATCTCTATGGATATTTGTTACAGGTACTTCTGCAGTAGGTACTAAGTAGTAATTAGTCTTGTCTACCTTGAACATATCTTCTTCAAATTTAGGTAACTGACCTGTACCTATAAAACTTTTGTCATTTGCCATGAAAGGAGGGATTACTTCAGTATATCCATGTTTTTCTGTATGAGTATCAAGAAAGAATGAAATTACAGATCTTTCAAGTCTTGCTCCTGCACCCTTGTATAGAGTAAATCTTGCTCCTGTAATCTTACCTGCTCTTTCAAAGTCAAGTATGTCAAGGTTTGTACTCTATATCCCAGTGAGCCTTAGGCTCAAAGTCAAACTTTGTAGGCTCTCCGAATTTTCTAACTTCAACATTGTCTTCATCTGTAGTTCCTATAGGTACATTTTCATTAGGAACATTAGGTATGCGAAGCATCTTTTCATATAGTGTATTTTCAGTTTCCTTTTACCTTTTCATCCAATACAGCTATATCAGATGATAGTTTTTTTCAGCTCTTCCATAAGTGCTGCCGTATCTTTTCCCTCTTTTTTTATATACAGGTATCAATTTTTGAGTCTGTATTTTGTTTTATTTTTAAGTACTTCAACTTCTTGGAGAAGCTCAATTCTCTTGTCGTCAAGATCTATTACTTCATCAAGTGAAAAGTCTTTTTCACCTCTTTTTCCATTAGTTTAAGTATTTGTTCCTTATCTTTTTATTCTTCTTATATCCAACATTATTCTTCACTCCTTTTCCTATGTATGTTACAGATAATAAATTCCTATTATTTTTATCAAATTTACCGATTATATACAACTGTTATTTAAAAAAATTATATGACCATGCCACAGTTAGGGGCTTAGCACCTGACCTGTATATGAGGTAGCCTCATAACAAGACAAAAAGTACACACTCTTAGCTATATCTTCAGGATAAGATACTGCATTAAGTGCAGACATTTCTTTGAGATAATTTATTTCTTCATCGGTAAAATCATTCATCATATCAGTCATCACCACACCCGGAGCTACGACATTTACCCTGATATTTGAAGGCCCAAGCTCCTTTTGCAAGTGATTTTGAAAATGCAATTATTGCTCCCTTTAGATGCAGAATATATGCTCTCACAAGATGCTCCTACCATTCCCCACATAGACGACATATTGACAATGCTTCCATATTTTTTTGCGAAATCATATATGGAGCTATCAGTTTACAGGTGTAAATTACTGAATATATATTAGTCTCAATGGTTGTCTGTATTTCTTCTACGCTCATATCGGTAATAGTACCGTAAGTTGATATACCGGCATTACATACGAGGCAGTCAATTTTTTTAACTCTGTTCATATAGTCGTCTATGACTTCTTCCATAGCCTTGTAATTGCTTGCATCAGCCTTGAATTTATAAGAGTTAACTCCTATTTTGAGCAATTTTTTTCTTCCAAAAATATTTGCTCTTTTGTCATTTTGTACATAGGTGAAGCCTACATCAAAGCCATTATTTGCAAAGGCAAGAGCTGTTTCATACCCTATGCCACGACTTGCACCTGTTATAAATACATTTTTTTCCTCATATTATGCCAACTCTATATCTACAAACTGAATTACTTCGCCGTTTTTGTGCCTCGTACGAAATGGATATATAGTCAAATCCGTTCATCTTGACATCTTCAAAGCTCATAGTCCTGCCGTCAATCAGTATCATATCTCCATTTTTCATCATAGTCAAAATCATCTTTTTCATCATCATAGTCTATGGAATAGCCTATCTCCAATATGAATCTTTTGGCATCTACATCGAGCTTTACAAGAGGTCTGTCGTTAGTCTGCTCAAGGGAATACATATCACAAAAACATATTGTCATAGCCATGTTGTGAGTTGTCATGGATGATGAAGTCCTCTCCCTTATATCTTCCTACTATGAGCATGGGCTTATCACCACTGTCGCTGATATACTTGTTTTTCACCTTTTTACATCTATTAGCTGACCGAAGTAATATAGCTGTATATCTTCATTTTCATCTTCAGCACATATAGTCATAGTCGACAGATATTTGTCCTTGATGTCTTTGACATGATTTTTCAGATAAGTAGGATGTTTCATAGCTTCTCCTTTGTACATTTATAAAAAGACTGTTAACAAAACTGATACTAAAAACCAATTAAATAGTCCTAAAAAAATATATTTAGGATGCCAAATTAATAGTCCTATCCTTAGATTATAGTGCTAAGAGAGTTTTTGTAAAGCCTTATCGCATAAAAAAACAGGATGAAAAACTCACCCTGTTTAGATTTTTAAAAAATATTAATATTCACTTTTTAATAAACTGATCGTTAACTAAGAATTGAAATCATACCTAAAGTAGCATATTAAATATATTAATATAACAATTACTATATTATCTCATGACTTTTTGCAATATTTAAGAATTGTGTAATTATAAGAGCGTTACTGATATTGCTTATAAATCCCCCAATTACAGGTACAACAAAGAATGCAAGTTTTGAAAATCTGTATTTCTTGCAGACAGTTTGCATAGTAGTCATAGATACAGGGACAGCTCCAAGACCAAAGCCCATGTGTCCTACTGCCATGACAGCGGCATCGTAGTTTTTTTGCCAAGTAGTGGGAATGTAAGTAGGAAACAAAAATGATACTATCAACACTACCTGAGCTATAAGAAGAACTGCAAGTTGTGGTCCAAGACCTGCCAACTGCCATAGTTTCATTGTAACTATAGACATTGAAACGAAAAGTGCCAATGAAAAAAATCACCTATTGTATCAATTGCTTCGTAGAGATTTTCATGGTCTCCTTTTTGCATCATAGAACAGTCTTATCAATATACCGCCAAACATACAGCAAACATGGATAGGGAAGTCCTGTTTTGTAGCTTTTATTAGTAAGAATATTATCTGACCTATACCGCAGGCTATACACATCAATAATACGCCTGTAGTTATATTTTTTTCTTATCAAGCATTACCTTTGTAGATTCTGTACTTGTGTCATCATCTTTTTCCATCAAGAGCAGGATCTTCAAACTTGAATTTTTACAAGGAAGTTACCAAAAGGTCCACCCAAGATAGAGCCGGAGATAAGTCCAAATGTTGCAGCAGCTATAGCCACTTCCATCGCTGATTTTTGCACCGCTTCAACAGCCATAGGAGCAAATGATGCTGCATTTCCGTGTCCGCCTGTCATAGGTATACTACCTGTCATCATAGAGATAAGAGGATCTACTCCCATTAGAGAGCCTACTCCAAGTGCCACTGTATTTTTGAAGAGCGGCAAGCACTGCAGCAAGTATGGCAAATATGATTACCAACTTACCACCTTGTTTGAGTAGTGCCATACTGGCTGATGCTCCGCTGGCAGCGAAGAACCAGCAATAAAACAAAGTATTTACAGTCTTATAATCAAATTCGGATTGAATAGTTTTTGCATAGTAACAACACATGATGATTATTGAAACTATTGTACCACCAACAACCGGAGCAGGTAGACAGTATTTTTTTGAGAATAGGGAACTTTGCTCTTAAAAATTCGCCTATATATATCGCAATTACAGCGATAAACATAACTTCGAAAGTCCCAAGTTTTAAAACAGGAATTTCCATCTTTTCCTCCCTAAAAAGTTAAGGAAAATTAGTTATAATGCCTACAGAACAACTATTATAAAAATTAAATATAATAATTACACTAATATACAAGTTGATTACATCAGCCAATTACTAATAGTTTCATAATAGCAATAAAAAGTAATAGGAGATGTATAAGAAGCGTATATTCAAAAAAATAAAAACTTAAAAATAAAACTTGCAAAAGATAATTGATGATAACATTGATTAAAAACATCAAAAAAAATACTTGCATTTAAAAATTATCGTAAAAATAAAAAAATTACAAGACTTTTAAATGAAGAAAGGTATTTAAGACATATAAACTCCAAATAATTGAATTAAATAGTTGAATAAAGTAGCATATTATAATAATTTTTTTCCAATAAATAATATAAGATTATATAAATCAGAGTATAACATAGATTATTATATTTGTAAACATTGCAATTACAGGCTTATTGATATTTTTTTCTTCAATATAAAAAAGAATAGCAGATATAAGATATAATTATAGTTTATCTTTACTATAAATCAGATTAAATTAAATGTCTACCTGAATAATTATACTAAACTCTATTTAAACTATGGATTAATACTAATCACCGTTTATAATGCCAAGCAGTTATTTTTAAAATAACCTTATATATGTTAGAGATTTTAAGTAAGTTTTTTTGTAACATAAATACATGGTTTTTTTAAAAAGGTTATTAGTATCAGATAGTAGTATTCAAATTAAAAAAATTGTAATAGAGCATCAATAGCATAAAAAAACAGCCTGTACTTTTTTTAAAACACAGGCTGTTTGTAAGTTTTATCTTTAAAAAAATTTATTTTCTAAATACATTATCGTAGTCTCTTATTGCTCTTGGAGTAAGCATTTGATGGAAGGCACATATTGATTTTGGATTTTGGTATGAGCTTTCTGTAAATGCTTCAACATAGTTTCTCAAAAGAGTCATATCTACTATTTCATCTACGAAACCATATTTTGCACAAGCTTGTGGTCTTGACTTGTCTGTATAGTCCTTAATAAGGTCATTCATCTTGTCTATTATAGGTTGGAGATCTTTTCCGTCTTTCTTGTCTTTTACGAGTCTTCTTGAGTACATCGCAACAGCGGCAGTCTCTCCACTCATTACATAGATTTCAGTTGCTGCAGTACCTATGGCAAATGCGTTTGTATTATTACCTTGAGGTCCACCTATTACATAGTGAGCAGCTGCAGTACCTTTTCTTAGAGTTATTTGTAGTTGCGGTACATCTGAATTTTTCTATTGAATAAATTAGTGATTGACCAAGGCCAAGAAGTTCAGCTTTTTTTCAGCATCATCGCCTACATCTATACCTGTAGTATCTTGTATCCACACTATAGGTAGCTTATCTCTACCGCAAAGAGTTACAAATTCATTCATCTTTATAAGACCTTGACGGTACAATTTTTCCGCCTATTCCTGCAGAGTTTTCCTTGTATTCAGGGTACTTAGGTAGAAGTCCTTGGAAGTTGGAAATTACACCGACAAGCAAGCCGTTTACCTTTGCAAGTCCTGTTACCATTTCTGGTCCGTAGCCTTTTTTTGTATTCTAAAAAAATTCTGAGCCGTCAAATAATCTGCCTATTACATCATATACATCGTAACTTCTCTTTTTGGTTCATAGGTACTACATCGTAAAAGCTCATCTTGTGAAAGCATAGGAGGCTTAGGATCATCTACTCTGAAAAACTCAAGATTGTATGCAGGGATATAGCTCATGTATTTTTCTTATAGCATCAAGTACGCCTTCTTCTTCTTCGTATACTTCTCTGAAGAAACCTGTTTGTTCAAAATGCACTCTTACCGCTCCAGGAGGATCTTGCTTACCAGCGTTCATGTTTGCTTCTATTATTTGTTCTGCACCTTCTTGATCTATATAGCCCTTAGGATTCATACCACCAAGTATTCCTGCTCCACCTACTGCCATGTTGGCATCTTTGTGTGCTATTAGTATTGTAGGGGCTTATTGAGTGGTATCCGCCACCTGCAGGGTTTGTTCCGTATATACCTACTATTACAGGTATACCCATTTGAGCAAGTTCAGCATTTCTGAAAAAAAGGAGTACCGCCGCCTCTTCTGTTTGGATATACTTTTTCTTGAACATCCAGCTTAACACCGCTACAATTTAGGATGTATACAAGAGGTATGCCAAGTCTTTTTGCAGTGTCTGAACCTCTAAGTAGGTTTTCAGCTTGTCCTGGTATCCATGCTCCTGCAAGTTTCTTATTATCTGATGCTATGATTACAGCCCATTTTCCTTCTATTCTTCCAAGTCCTTTTAAAAATACCTGTTGTTCCGTCAGGATTTTCTTCAGGGTTGAATATTGTATTTAGAGGGCACCAAGTACCTTCGTCAATTAGTTCTTCTATTCTTTGTTTTGCAGTCATTTGACCTGATTTGTTAAGTGATTCGTCAGATCTTCCGTAGGCTACGGCTTCTTCTATCAAAGCGTGGATTTGAGCTTCAACTTCTTTGAAAAAGCTCTCTGTTTTTCAACATTTGAGCTTTTTACAGCCTTACCTACTTTTTGGCATATTTTTGAAAAATATGAATGCATTGAGTAATTTCCCATAATTGCCACCTTTCTTTAAATTTTTTTATATTAATAGAGTAAAAATTCTTTTAAATTGTAAATATATTAATCTTCCCTTAGGTACTTTTTATAAATGCTTGTCCCGGATCTATTTCTTCTCTTATCATTCTTATTACTTCAGGATCCGGAGCTTCCAATGGAACTGCTCTTGTAACATCTATTTCAAATCCTGTATTTTCTTTTACATCTTCCGGAGAAGAAGTAGGGTAGTATCCATGAAGATACATTCTCTTAGTCTTTTCGTCAAATTTCATCACGCCTCTGTCAGTAACAACTGCCATAGGTCCTCTGTTTGTAGGTAGACCTTTTTAGCTCTGCCGTCAGGTCCGTCTATCCAGCCGGGCTTGTGATATAGTCTATCTTATCAGTAAAAACGGCGTTTTTCGTGTTGCATCATTATTACAGTATTTACAAAAGTAGATATTCCGTTTGCACCGCCACTACCTGTAAATCTTGTTTTAGGATGGTTGTAATCTCCCATACTTGTTGAGTTTACATTCCCGTATGGATCTATTTCAGCTCCACCGATGAAAGCTATCATTCTTTTTTTCATCGTGTAGCCATTCATTTGTTTCAAATCCTATAAATCTGACATTTTAGGGCATTGTACTGCGCAGTGATCCATGAATCTGTTGTCGCCGACACTTCTTGGCACTTCTATAGGGAGAGCAGTCCATAAGTCCGCTTTCCACTATAAGTTTACAATTTGGAGCAAATACTCTCTTTGCAAGAGATGCACCTATAAGTGGAAGACCTGTTCCCACTATTACTATTTGTCCGTCTTCTATAATCTTAGCTATAGTTATAGCCTGCATTTCTTTATTTGTATAATTTGAATAATTAGCCATTTTTTTCGCCCTCCCTATTTAACCTTTGTAGCATAACCAAAGCCTGGTACATTAGTGTATTTTAACAAACGGTTTACGCCAAGTTTTTCAAGATATTCTTCGTGAGTCTTAACTCCGTATACCCATTCATCAAGGAAGGCTTGAAGTCTTCATCAGTCTTACTTGCCTTGTCATAAGCTATATAGTATTCTTTGTCATAGTCATAGTGGTTGTATACTTGTGAAGGATGTGCACCGTGAGGAGCGTGAACTACAGCATCAACGCAAAAATCCGGGTATTGAGTTTGCAGATGGATTAAGTCTTATTTGTTCATCTGTAACCAATGTTTCGCAAGTTACTATTACTCTCTTAGCTGCAATTGCTATATCTATATCGTGGAATTCATCTCCTTCTATAGAGCAAGTACCATCAGGAGAAGCTGTTTGAACATGTATTACAGCACAATCAAGCTGAGGCACAGGAAGTGCAAGTACTTTTTCACCCGGAACAAAAAGGATTTTCAACTTCTACAAGTTTATCATTAGGAAGTTTGTCTATAGTTGCTCTTACTTCCTTGCTTATTCCCCATTTGTCAGCAACATCAGAACCAAGCATTAATCTTACAGGTAGATATGGAAGTCCAAGTGATGCAGCGTGAAGCATTAGCATGATAGCATCTTGTGAATAGTCTTCAAATATCAAAGTACCGTCTTCTATTTTCTTTCTGAATCTTCTTGCAACATTTGTATATCCTGAATTGGCAGTGTAGCAGTTGATATATGCTTTTACTCTGTCTTGACCTATAAGCATATCCCAATCACCACCTGCAGGTCCTGCATAAACTACGAAGTCTTTTTACCTTGACGAAGTATTTCATGTACTGCAGCATAAGGTTTTCTATTTGTAGTAAAAACCGCCAAATGATATTGCATCGCCGTCATGTACAAATTTTTTTCAACGGCATCGTGTAAACTCATTACCTTACTCATAATGTCCTCCATAAATTTTTTTATATTTCAGTTTTTTTATCAGTATTATCTGCTTGAATGAATTAATATTTTTAAATCAAAAAGTCAAATAGCGACATCTCAAGATATAAAAATATTTATAAAGCTGTGTCATAATCAAGTAGTTACTGCTATAGTTAATTAAGTAATATATTAATTGAATTATAAACTGATTAAAAAAATAAAAATCTAATGATAATTTGCAACTTGATGTTGCATTACCTTATTTATAGTAGCAAATAGTTAGGCTTATATTTTTAGCTAATGTGAGTTTTGTAGTGATTGCTAATCACAATCACATACACACAATTTATAAATAAAGTTTATACAAAAAAATATTAGTAAAATAATCAAGCTGCAAATTAGTTTTTTTATATAACCAAGTTGAGCAATCAACATAAAGAATCCTGCAGCAACTGCAGAGCCGATTACTCCGGCAACATTAGGGGCCCATTGCATGCATCAAAAAGATAGTTTGTAGGATTGTATTTTTGCACCTTCAACTTGTGATACTCTGGCAGCCATTGGAACTGCAGATACACCTGCTGAACCTATTAGAGGATTTATCTTTCCGCCGGTTACATAGTATAGCAATTTTTCCAAATAGTACTCCACCTGCTGTAGAAAAAAAGCAAAAGCTGCAAGTCCCATAGCTATTATAAGAAGAGTTCTCGGTTGTAGGAATATTTCACCATTTGCAGTAGCACCTACTGTAAGTCCAAGCATAATAGTAACTATATTTATCAATTCGTTTTGTGCAGTATTTGAAAGTCTGTCTACAACACCTGATTCCTTAAATAAATTACCAAGCATAAGCATACCAAGTAGTGGAGCAACAGACGGTAACAATAATGAAGTAAATAGAACGACAAGTATTGGGAATATAACTTTTTTTCAATCTTGCTTACCTTTCTAAGCTGTCCCATCTTAACCTTTCTTTCCTTTTCAGTAGTAAGGACCTTCATTATAGGAGGTTGGATAAGAGGGATAAGAGCCATGTAAGAATAAGCTGCAACAGCTATTGGAGCCAAGAGCTCAGGTGCAAGGTTATTTGTAATATATATTGCAGTAGGACCGTCAGCGCCGCCTATTATACCTATGGCAGCAGCCTGTCTTGCTGTAAACTGACCTGAAACATTGGCAAATGTAAAGGCAGAATAAATACCTAATTGTGCAGCAGCTCCCAAAAGAAGACTTATAGGGTTGGCAATCAACGGACCAAAGTCAGTCATTGCACCTACGCCCATGAATATAAGACAAGGGAAGAGGTTACTCTTGACACCGCTGTAGATTATTCTAAGAACACCGGCAGAATACCAAGGTTGACCTTCTGCAGCCTCAGCCATCAGACCTGCAAGCGGAAGATTGGATAAGAACATACCAAAAGCTATAGGTAAGAGCAACAAAGGCTCAAATTGTTTAACTATAGCAAGATATACAAGTACGCATGATATTAAAATCATAAGTACATTTCTCCAATCAAGAGCAGCAAAGCGGATGATTCGAAAAAGGTTTATTATAACTTTAATAAAAAGATTGTCCATTGGTTTCCTCCTTATTTAAGAGTGGCAAGAACAGTATCAGTTTCTACCAAATCTCCTCTTTAACAAGAATAGCATCAACAGTACCGGCTTGAGGAGCAACTATTTTCGTTTTCCATCTTCATAGCTTCAAGTATCATTACAACTTGACCTTCAGATACTTGTTCTCCAGGTTTTGCAACAAGTTTAAATACTTTTTCCAGGCATAGGAGATACTACTTCACTCCACCTGAAGATGCAGGAGCAGGAGCAGGTGTAGGAGCCGGTGCCGGAGCTGGAGCCGAGCAGCAGATACAGGAGATGGAGCAGGTGTAGGAGCAGGAGCAACCGGAGCTACAGATACCGGCACGCCTTGAACATAGGCTGTACTTCTGCTAAGTGATGCGTATGGACCACCAAGTTTTTTTCTACTTCAACATCATATTCTTTTCCATTAACTTTTTACTACATATCTCATATCAATAATTTCCTTTCATACTTTAATATTTTAGCAATAATAAAACAAAATATTTTTTTAAATCTTGACATAAGTACAGTTATGTACCATACTGTCACAAAAAAACTATCTTCTATTTATTGAAGTTATCTTTTAGATTTTCAATAGGAGTTCTTGTATGCTCGCTTACTGCAGCAAGTATTACAGCATATTCTTCAAAATCTTCCTCCACAGGTTTTTGGGGGAATTAACTGCAGTAGAGACATTGCTCACAGGTTTTGCAGATTTTTTTAGCTTCTTCAGCTTTTTTTAGCCTGAGCAGAAGAGCCAAGCCCCATTGAGTCAAGTATCTTACCCATTAAAATTATGGCAATGGCAAGTAATATCAATACGAAAAAAATACGATTGCCATACCGCTTAGTGACATAACAAGAGAATCAACCAAGCCTAATTGAATACCATCCATTCTTACACCTCCCGTCAATAAAAATTTATTTAAATAAAAATTAACTCTTTAACTGTTGAAAAAAATCTCAAAAATATACCTGATAATTCCACTTATCACATATCTCAAGACAGATTGAAGAACTGCTTAAAACTGACAGTTGTTCACTGTTATTATACATATCTCAAAAACCAACTAAGAGGATTGAGAAAAATGGATAGTTTAAATAAGTTGGATAGTGAAATAATATCTTTTGTAATCAAAAAATATAAGAATTATTAAGAAATTTATGAAGGTTTAAATTGAAAAAATTTTTCAAAAAAACTCAACAGCTGACTTTATTTTTTTCTTAAAATGAAATTTTTTTCATTCATTTTTAGGTAAAAATTTGCCTAAGATATAAAAGTCTAAAAAATAAGGATAGAGTCAAATCATGTAGAATGCCGAAACTTCATGTAAAAATCCAAAAAAATAAATAAAAAAATAATTTCTATTATTCCGTATTATGAAATGCATTCCATTTTTTTGAAACAATCTATCTAAATTCATAATCCAATTCTATCAGAATAAGAATTATTTTTTTCAAGCTTTATTTTAAAAAGTTTTTGGAAAAAAAGTTTTTTTCTAATTTTTAGTTGTAAAATAAAAAGGTTAATTTGATTTACAATTGTTCTTTAATTATGTAGGAAAAAAATATTCAGTTTTGATAAAGTAGAAAAACATTTATAATAAGTGTTATAATAAAAAATATGATATTTATTTTTAAGAATTTACAGTATAAATAAATTACTCGATTTCTCAAGAGAAAAAACATATTAAAAATTGAAATTCAAGTCAATTAAAAAAAGGATGAAAAATATGGATATAAGAAAAATAAGAGTTGAAGATGTTGATAATTTTTTGAAATGTCATGTCAGATAGACGAGGAAACAAGATTTATGATGTTTGAGACTAATGAGCGTAGACAAAGGGTAACAGACCTTGGTATCTTAAGACAAAAAGATAAATAGAGCAGTCTCAGGAATAGACCTTGTACTTGTTGCAGAAAAATGATGACAAGGAGCTTGTGGGATATATGACTGTGGTAAGAGGAGAGTTCAACCGTATAGCACACAGCGCTCATATAGTTGTAGGAATTAAAGAGGCATATCAAGGTCAGGGCATAGGCAGGAAGTTTTTTTGCCATGGCGGATAAATGGGCAAGGGATAATGATGTACTGAGGTTGGAGCTTACAGTAGAATGTACTAATGTAAATGCTATACGGCTGTATGAAAAAAGTGGTTTTAAAAAAGAGGGCTTGAGAGAAAAGTCTATGAACCTTGATGGAGAGCTAATTGATGAATACTATATGGCAAAAATAATTGAAAAAATATAAATTTGCCCTTGTCAAATATAATTATCATGGTATAATACTACATTAAAAAAATTGATATACATAGTAAGTATATATCTAATTATCAAGTGGAAAAACATATTTCAAAAAGACAAATATGTATTTAATACTACAACACTGAGGGAGAAGAATATGAAGGCTATCTATCTTGATAATGCTGCAACATCATTTCCAAAAGCTCCTTTTTGTAGGCGATGCAATGAAGTACTATATAGATGAAGTGGGGGCAAATATCAACAGGTCAAGCTATATATCATCTATGGATACAGGTATGACGGCGCTGTCTCTTAGGCAAAGGGCTTGCAATATTTTTTTAAATTTGACGATCCTACTCATGTCATCATCACATCAGGTGCAACAGCAGGGCTGAATATGGTGATAAATTCATATTTAAAAAGATGGAGGTCATGTGATTACAAGTCCTCTTGAGCATAATGCAGTAGTAAGACCTCTGAACTTAATCAAAGAAAGTAATAAGAAGAGATTTACAACAAGTCTTGAGATTGACAGCTTTCCCTATAATCTTGGAATTGATGACAATTATGAAGGTCTTTTTATCTCTTATCAAGGAAAAATACTAAGGCAGTGATAATGCTCCACTCTTCAAATGTAAGCGGTGAAGTTTTTGATATAGAAAAAAATAGGGGCTATATGTAAAGAAAAGAATATTGACTTTATAGTAGATGCTGCTCAAACCGGCGGTCATATACCCATAGATTTTTACAAGGCAAATATCAGTGCTCTTGTTCTCCCGGGACATAAGGGGCTGCTCGGTCCATCAGGTATAGGTCTTGTCATAATGAGCAGAGATTTTGCCAAGAAGCTCCCTCCATTTATAAGCGGTGGTACAGGCAGTGTATCTGAAAGTGAGTATATGCCTGATTTTTTTGCCTGATAAATTTGAGGCGGGTACACCCAATATACCCGGAATATATGGACTTGAAAAAGGCACTTGAATTTATAGAAAAACAGGAATTGAAAAAAATTCATCAACATATAAGTATGCTAAGGTCAAGTTTTTGTAACAGGACTTAGAAATTTAAGACTTGGTAATGTTATCAGGATTTCAGGTAGTGAAAAAAAGAGATAATAGCGGAGTTGTAAGTATCGACTTTTTAGGCTATGACAATGCGATAATAGGTGGAAAGCTATCATCGTCTTACAATATATGTACACGATGTGGTCTGCACTGTGCCCCCTATGGCTCATGGTGTCTTGGGAAACAGTCTAAGAGGTAGTGTCAGATTCTCTTTTGGATATTTTAATACGGAGGAAGAGATTGATATTACACTTAATGCAATTCGTGAGATACTTGAAATATAATAGATATATCTGTTGTTAATTATTTTTTTGACAACATAATTTAAAAATACAGTAACTCATTTTCAAATAATATGTAAGTTTTCTTACATTTTTATTTTAATCTGAAATCTTAACTCTTGTTTTGATATTAAAATTCATAAATTGAAATCATATTTTTTTGTGGAATTAATATTTATAGAACTAATATTAAAAAAATATGAATTATAATTAATGTATACAAATAGTGTACAATTCAAGAACAATGATTTCAGATTTTATAATAAAATTAGGAAGGTAAGTAAAAATCTAAGATTTTATAGGAGGAATTATTTATGAATGGAAAAATAACTGATCCCATTATATTGATAGTCGGAGTATGCGTGGGTATTGCAGCATTATTGTTGACAAAACTTGGCAATCCTGCCAATATGGGCTTTTTGTATAGCTTGTTTTATCAGAGATATTACAGGGGCGTTAGGACTTCATCGAGCAGACAAGGTACAGTATATTAGACCTGAGATAGTAGGTATAGTAGCCGGAGGATTTGTTATTGCTCTTGCAAAAGGTGAGTTTTAGACCCTAAGGCAGGCTCTTCACCTGCTACAAGATTTTGTAATAGGTATGGTTGTAGTGATAGGAGCTCTTGTATTTTTGGGCTGTCCTCTAAGAATGGTAATTCGTCTTGGTGGTGGAGACTTCAATGCTATCACAGGACTTGCAGGGTTTATTGTAGGAATAATAATTGGTATATTTTTTATAAACAAAGGCTTCTCACTTAAACGCTCTTATGATGTTACTACAAGTGAGGGATATGTACTTCGGTTGGAATGATAGCTATGCTTGTATTATTCATCACTGTACCAACTTTATTTTTGATAAGCAAGGAAGGACCCGGAGCAAAACACGCACCAATAATAGCATCTTTTGCAGTTGCCTTTTGTAGTAGGGATACTTGCACAAAAAATCAAGACTTTGTACAGTTGGAGGAATAAGAGATTTTATACTATTTAGAGATACAAGACTTCTTTCAGGTTTTGTAGTAATATTATTGACAGTTCTCGTGGGTAATCTTGCTCTTGGAAGTTTTAAAGCAGGATTTGCACTTCAACCTGTAAGCCACAGCTCACATATTTGGAATTTTGCCGGTATGGTATTAGTAGGCTGGGGTAGTGTTATGCTTGGAGGATGCCCATTTAGACAGTTGATACTTGCTTCTGAGGGCAATGGCGACTCTGCTGTAACAGTTATTGGAATGGTAGTTGGAGCGGCTTTTTGCGCATAATTTCAAACTTGCAGGCAATCCGGATAAATTGAACGAAGCAAAAACAACTCGTGGTAGGCGGAATTTCAACTTATGGAAAAAGCTGCTGTTATAGCTTGCTTTTATAATACTTCTTGCAATATCTATGGCAAATATTGCAAAATCACAAAAGTCAAATTAAATATAGGTTTATATTTTTATGACTATTTAATTGATTTATAATGCTAAGAAATTTTTTTAAATAGCTATCAGCTATGTCAGTCATAGAAAGGATGATAAAAATGGTAGATACAAGAGGGTATTCATGCCCAATGCCTGTCGTAATGGTCAAAAATGAGATAGAAAAAAACAAAGGCAAGTCAAATAGAAGTGATGACAGATAACAATGTATCAACTGAAAAATATAACAAGATTTGCTCAAAGTAACGGATATACAGTAAATACAAGTAAAGAAGGTCAAGACTTCAAGCTTATACTCAAAAAAATAAAAATATGTGGAGGTAGGTATGAAACGCTATGTTGCTACCTTCCATACGCATCTGTCCGCAATGATGACAGGTAAAAAAATCTGGAAAAAGTCAATTACATTTTTCTTTTTGAACCTGTACCCAGAAAACTGTCATCTTCTTGCGGTACCTGCATAAGATTTACAGCAGATAATGAAAGTTTGGAGCTTATGGACAGGGATTGCGAGGCGGTATATGAAATTTTGGGAGAAAAATAACAACAAGGAAGAATATGTCAAACTTGCAGATATAAGCTAATATTTTGTTTTAATTGTTCAATAAAAATATTGGCTTGAAATTTTGCACTTTTATATGATAAAATTTATCGAAATATTGCAAAGATTATAATAATATTAAACTAAAGGTATAATATTTATAATTATTTATCTTAAGTTTACATATCTTAAGGAGGGATAAGGATGAAAAAGCATATAATAACTATAGCAAAAGGATCACTTAAACAAACTGCTTCACATGGCGGATGCGGAGAATGTCAAACATCATGTCAATCAGCTTGCAAGACTTCTTGCACTGTTGCTAATCAAGAATGTGAAAGACAAAGATAGTTTTTTTGTAAATTGCCACGCAAATTTTTTTTGTGTGGTTTTTATTTAGTTTAAATAATAATTATATACGATATATCTTGATTATATATAATGTTCTTAAAAATTACCGATATCTATACTAATATCTGGTTGGTTTATGTATTTTTAATAAGAACTTAAATTAAGTATTTATAATATATGACCTCATTATGAAGGTTGTGATGATTTGTATTGTATGTTATTTTTACTTAGAATATAATATTAATAAGATATTTTTTTGATATTATTTAAAAATCTCAAAAATTATTGAGAGTCAAACAAAAAGTCGTATGATAATCTATACATAAATTAAGAAAAAGTTATAAAAATGTGGATTCATACTGAAATTAAATAATATATGTGGAGAATATTTATATTATTATCATGATTACTTCAAGTATATTATGAATCAATATTATCGCAATATTTAACATATAATTATCAAATATAGTAAGGGATGTCAAAGATGAAATTTGAGATTGACGAGATTGGAACTAAGACCAAGATACATAATATGACCATAGTAGAAGCAGGAAAAATGAGAGAATTCTCACTCACGAGGATATGCTATATGCTGATTTTAATTTTCCTGCTTATAACGATGATGAGATGATAAGCTGGCATAAAATAAAAACAGAAAAAGGAAAGGTGCTAATAGCAATAACAGATTTGTATGACAATGTAGTAGGCTATATGACACTTAGAAAGATAAATAATTTATTCAAAACAAGTGAAATGGGGATAATAATAGATCCCGGTAAGATAAATATGGGCTACGGAAGTGATGCAATAAGTAGCCTAAAAATGGTATTTTTGAAAAACTGAAATTTAAAAAATTATTCCTGACAGTGGCTATTTACAACGAGAGAGCCCTTGCCGTATACAAGAAAAATCGGCTTTTTACCTAAGTATTTTTTTGTATGAAAGATTTTTTTAATGACGAAGTAGATGTATTTTTTTAGACAAAAAAACTACGAGGCTGTAAAAAAATATTTCAAAAAGCTCAACAAGGTATATATAAAATGTATAAAAATGGAGTTATCCACAAAAAACTGTGGATAAAGTTGTTATTTTGTGGATAACTTAATGGTAAAAATTTTTAAAAATGTAGTTTTTATCCACAAAAATTTATCTGTATAATTATTGGTTTTTAAAAATAGGAATTTAATTTTTAAAAATTTTCTACTTAAAAATATAGTAAAAATCTGAAAATGGAAAAATCGAATTTTTTTGAAATAATATTTATTAAAATTCGTAATAAATATCCATATATAAAAAGAATATATATTTTCTTCATATTTTTTTATGAAATTTTTAGATATTTTATCTTTTATTTTGTGGATATCTGTGGATAAGTTGTCTGTTTTGTGGATAAGTCTGTGGATAAGTGTATTAAAATTAAATTAATATTTTTTTGTTTCTTTTTGTAATTTTTATGATATAATTAGGCTGTAATAGGGGTAGTTTAATATTTTTAAAGTGCTCTATTGTAAAAATATCAATGCTTGAATAAGCAATCAGTACAGTTATGAGGCGGAAAAAGATAAGGGATAAGTACCGCATATTGATAATGGAGGCAATTTAAAGATGATAAAAGATAATGATGTAAGGGGATATAGATCTTCCGCTTTATCAGGAAGTTTTTCGAAGAGGAATTTGGGTGTGCTTGGTAAGAGATTAAAAACAAAACAGAATATACTTAATGGTAATTTTAGCTACACTTATAGTTGGAGCTGTACTTTGCAATAAACAAGCTCGGTGTAGGATATCAGGTGCTTGTTAACGGCAATCACATAGGATTTACTAAAAATCCTAAGCAAATAGAAAATGTGCTTTCTTCTTTGGATAAGGATTTGAGAGTACTTAATGGCGATGACATAAAGTACGATATGGATATAAAATTCGTGGAAGGAAAGCTGGGAAATAATAAGCTGATAAATGCTGACGACCTTAAGGTAATAGTTTCATCAGTACTTACAGTAAATAAGCCTGCTTACATCTTAAAGACAGATGAAGGTATTGCGTTTGCAATAGATTCCAAGGAGTCTATGGATAGCATTCTTGAGTCTGTAAAAGAAAGATATACAAAGGGTAAAAAAAGACGCAAAAAAGCTGAAATAGTAAGTACAGTAGCATTGATACAGGCTGACAGTGTGCCTGTGGATAAGATATACAACTACAATCAGGCGATGTCTCACATCACTGCAAATGAAGATGCAGCAAAGGTAAATTTCGATGTGAAGGTAACATATACAGGCACATCTGAAAAACCTGTCAAAAAGGTGTCACTACAGTATATGATGATACTATGTACGAAGATGACATGAAGATAAAGACAGCCGGTTCTGACGGGGTAAAATCTGTTGAGAGCAAGATTACGGAGATAAACGGAGAGTTCATTAAGTCTGATGTAGTAAGTGAAAAAGTAATTAAAGCACCTGTAAACAAGGTAATAGTAGTAGGCACAAAAACCAAGAATACCGGGTGTACTTCAAATAGCATATCAATATCTTGGGGTACCTTATGTTTGGGGTGGAACAACTCCTTCGGGATTTGACTGCTCAGGATTTACACAATATGTATATGCAAGAAGAGGAGTGTATCTTCCAAGGACGACATATGAACAAGTAAATGTAGGTAGAAGAGTATCATATAACAACCTTAGAGCAGGAGACCTTGTGCATTTCCCGGTCATGTGGGAATATACATTGGCGACGGTATGATGATACATGCTCCAAGACCGGGTAAATCTGTAGAAGTGACAAGTTTATCAGGTAGACAGTTCCTATTTGGTACAAGAGTTGAATAATTTTAGATTGAAAAATATAAGAGTAAAATATAAAAAGAATAAAAAATATAATACTAAGAATGCTGTCAAAAAAACTCAGGACCTATTTTTTTCTATACATGCTTATAATTAAAAGCAAAGATATGTAAAAAGAGATTAATTATAACATTTATATAAGTTAAAGTTTGGATTTAAAATTCTCTTAGTATAAAAATTTAAAAGCAAAAAAATATCTGTTGGAGGAAGCTCTAACAGATATTTTTGTAAAAAAATTAAAAATTTTTGAATACTTTTTATGATATAATATCTATAATGATTATTAGTGATGAATGATAAAATATGAAAAATGACTAAACTTATCATTTTAATGTTTCACTTATAATGATACTAATACTAAAAATCTCATAGAGTAACGGAAATATACCATGCTTAATTTTCATAGTAAGGCAGTTATACTAAGGCTATTTTTAATATGAGATTAATCAATATTATTAGAAAAATAGTATAAAAATTCTTTAAAAAAAGCAATATGAGTACTTTGTGATGAAGTTATTGAAAGTCGATATAATTTTTTATAATGTAGCCTTATAATAGATGCTTATATATTATAAATGCTACTTAGTATCAAGTGAAAAATTGTTAGTTTATTTTAGAGCTTTCAATATAGAAGGAGGCAATTATGAAGGTAAAAATTAGACGGTGTAATGGAGACCTTACTTATAACTCTTGAGGTAAGAGCAAGGGACTATAAGGAGCAAAATTCAATACTTAAGGATAAGAAGTCTTATGAGATTACTCAGCAGATAGATTATGACTTTAGCAAGTTTCAAAGTGAAAAAGAAAAAACTACTACGGCGTAATTGCAAGGGCGAAGCTTATGGACGATCAAATAAGAAAGTTTATAGCAAAATATCCTACTTGCCATATAGTTTCGATAGGCAGTGGACTTGATACGAGATTTGACAGGATAGACAACGGAAAGATACATTGGTATGATGTTGATTTCCCTGATGTTATAGAGCTTAGGTCGAAGTTTTTGAGCCGAATGAAAGGGTAAAGATGATTCCTAAATCTCTACTCGATGAATCTTGGGTTAAGGAAGTTGATACTAAGGGTGAAAAAGCTACTTATAATATCAGAGGGAGTGTTGATGTATTTGTCGCCTGAAGATGTGAAGAAGTTCTTGTATATATTAACAGATAATTTTGACAGCTTTGAAGCTCACATAGATTGTCTTTCAAAGGCTTTTGGTAAACCATGCAAAGAGCAATAAGGCGGTAAAACATACAAATTCAGAATATCTCTTCGGTGTAAAAAAGGGGAGATGAGATAGTGGCTCTCAACCCCTAAACTAAAAACAAATAGGCTACATCAACTTCACCGATGAGATGAAAAAAATATGACAGGTATATTTAAGATATTTATTCCTATGATCTACCATTATAACAACAGGCTTTGCATGTATAGCTATAGCAAAGATGATATTGAATAGAAAATCAATTAAAAAAACTTAATTTCACATTACTACTGGAATTAAGTTTTTTTATTTTATGTATAAAAAAATATACATTAATAAAAATTGAAAAATTATTAAATTTAGTGTATAATTGCTGAGATACAGTATTTATGGATGAAAAATAAAAGTTAAAAATCGCATATGATTTTTTTGTCTATTAAGAACAATATTGCGATAAATAAAAAAATTATATATAATCTATTTGAAATTTTACTACTTGAATGACTGCAATCAAGATTTCAAGTGATGATAAGTTTAAGTAAACAATAGTATTGAGATATAGGTGAGATATTTGAAAAAAGGTAATTTTAGGAATGAGCGGTGGAGTGGACTCTTCAGTTGCTGCTGTCATACTCAAAAGAGCAGGGCTATGATGTAACCGGAATATTTATGAAAAAAACTGGGACGACAAAAAAATGACGATATGTGTACTGCAAAAACAGGACTATGATGATGTACGAAAAGTCGCTGATTCTTTTGGGGATAGATTATTATACGGTAAATTTTGAAAAACAGTACTGGGATGAAGTCTTTACCTATTTCCTTGATGAGTACAAGAAGGGAAGAACACCTAATCCTGATGTAATGTGCAATCAGGAGATAAAGTTTAAGGCATTTTTGGACTATGCACTCAAGCTGAATGCTGACTGTATAGCCATGGGGCATTATGCAAGAGTAGAGGAAAAAGACGGTGAATTCTATCTCAAAAAGGGCAATAGACAACAATAAAGATCAGACATACTTTTTGTCCCGCATAGGTCAAAAAAAGCTCTTTCAAAGACTATATTCCCAATTGGAGACATAGAAAAATCAAAGGTAAGAGAAATAGCAAAAGCCCATAATCTTTCTACTGCACTTAAAAAAAGATTCTACAGGGATTTGCTTTATAGGAGAGAGAAATTTCGATACTTTTTGGATAAATACCTGCTTTCCAAAAAAAGGGTGACATGATAAATGTAGATGACGGCAAGAAAAATAGGAGTCCATAACGGATTGATACACTATACCTTGGGACAAAAGAAAGGGACTTGGTATAGGTGGAGTTGGTAGCGGACTGCCATGGTTTGTAGCAGGTAAGAATATTGAAAAACATCTTGTATGTGGTACAGGGAGAAGAGCATGACTCTTTGTATTCGACATTTTTGATTGGTGAGCAACCTTTTTGGATAATGGGAAGACAGCCTGAGTTTCCTTATCAATGCACAGCAAAGTTTAGATACAGACAAAAGGATATTCCTGTTACAATATACAAAAGCGGTGATAATATCAAGGTAGAGTATCATGAGAAGGTAAAGGCTGTAACTCCCGGTCAAATCGCAGTATTTTATGATGGCGACTATTGCATGGGCTCTGCTATTATCAAGGAAATAGAGCCTTTGAGACAGGAATATAAATATCTCAATGCATAAGAAGTTTTTTTATAGTTTCATTTCCAAGGAGGATGAGATGAACGAAACAGTAAATACTCAACTAAATCATAGGACGATAAGAAAGTTTAATGATAAGAAGATAGATAAAGAAATTATGGATACACTCTTTGATGTGGCTATTAGATCTGCCAGTAGCAATGGAATGTACAGCTATTCTATGATACATGTCATAGACAAGGAAAAAGAAAGCTCAAATTGCAAAAAGTTTGCGGACAGCCTTATGTAGAAACTACAAGCGACCTTGTTATCTTTGTAATAGACATCTATCGTAACAGACAAATAGCTATTGAAAATGGACTTGAAGTTGAAAATCTCGGTTGTGACATGGATAATTTTCTTCAAGGAGCCAGTGATGCTCTTATAGCTGCACAAAATATGGTAGTTGCTGCTGAAAGTATGGGTATAGGTAGTGTGTATTTTGGCTCTATACTTGGAGATATTCCAAAAATTTGCGAAATACTTAGACTCCCTGAGCTTACTTTTTCCGGTAATAGGAGTAGGTCTTGGATACAGCGATGTAAATCCTGCATTAAAACCAAGATTACCAAAGGCTATGCAGATATTTGAAGATGAGTATAAGGTATTTGACAACTATACTCAAAAGCTTAGAGATTTTGATGAGGAAATGGACAAATACTTTGATACAAGAGATATGACCAAAAACTGTAGGCAAATTTTTCCACACAGATATTCAATAAGATGAAAAATTCCAGAGGAACTAAGAGAAATCTTATGGAAGATATTGAAAAAGAGGATTTAAGACAAAACTAATATAATTAATATTCAAATTTTACATCTAATGTAGCAATGCTAATAATCATTAAAAATAGCTGACAATTACTACTTATAAACCTAAGATAAGAAAAATGTATGATATATTGTACAACATTTGCATTAAGGTTATAAATAAAAATTCAGTTTTGTATAAAGCTATTGATTATATACACTTATTTTTATTAGATTTTAGTATAAGACTACAAAGGTGTGAAGTTTGGGGGAGATAATCGTGATAGAGACATTTACACAATTTAGCAGAAAAACTACTCAATCTATCTGCACAAGAGGCAAATAAGCTGGGGCATAATATGGTGGACTCCAGAACATATGCTTATTGCAATCAGCAGACAGGACAGTTCTCTTGCGTCAACTATGCTCAGTAGCAGAGGACTGGGAACTCACGCTATAATCGAAGAAGTAATCAAAAAAATCCAAGAGGTTCATTTTCCGCGCAGTATTTTCATACAGTGAAGATTTAAGAGCCATACTAAGCGAATCTGTAATAGTGGCAAAAATCATTGGGATTTGAGTTTGTCAGTGTTGATCATGTCTTGATTTCCATACTTGGGAAGAGAGGACTTGCTACAGTAATACTCAATGAAAACAACATTACCCAAGATGATGTAATCAATGAAGTGCTCTCAGCAAAGATGAAGTTTGACAATATAAAAACAAAAAGATTTACGACAACCTGATAGTAAATCAGAATCAAGATGATTTCAGCCAAAGAAACATCTACAAAAAAACCTCCTAAGATGGGAGCTTTTTGGATAAGTTTGCGGTAGACATTACCAATAAGGCTGAAAATGGTGAGCTTGATGCAGTGGCTCATAGAGAAGAAGAAATACAAAGAGTTATACAGATACTGTCTCGAAGGACAAAGAACAATCCCATATTAATAGGAGAGCCGGGAGTAGGCAAGACATCAATTATAAATGCAATAGCTCAAAGGATAATTGACGGTAATGTACCAAGTATTTTAAGTGGAAGAAGGATACTTAGGATAGATATGCCTCTTGTTGTGTCAGGAAGCAGATTTAAGGAGAGTTGGAAGACAGGATAAGAAACATCCTTGAAGAAGTCAAGAAAAACTCCAATGTGATTTTGTTCATAGATAATTTTCACACAATAGCTATATTATCAGGACAGGAAAGCTCTGCTGAGGCAGGAAACATAATCAAAAATGCTCTTGCAGAGTCTGATATACAGATAATAGGTGCTACAAGTACAAGTGAGTACAAGAGATATATCGAAAAAGACGATGTACTCAAAAAGAAGGATACAAACTATTGTGGTAAAAGAGCCTACAGTCGATGAAGCAATAGATATGATAAAGACGCTTAAAAACCTATGAATTATACCACGATGTCAAGATTGGTGATGAAGTAATAGAACTTGCAGTTAAGCTGTCAAAGAGATATATCAACGATAAATATTTGCCGGATAAAGCCATAGATTTGATAGATGAGGCATCTGCAAAGCTCAAACTTACAAGATCTGCTGACTACTACAAAGTAGACGAGATAATAAAGGGCATTACTGATGCAAGATTCTCATTAAATTCTGAACTAAAAAGAAAGCAATATGAAAAATGTATCTACAATCAATGACAAGATAGATGAGCTTGATGAGATAATGTCTACAATATCACAGGACAGACTCAAAAAAATACAACGAGCAAAGGGTTCTTGACCGCAAGTATATAGAGCAGGTAATAAGCACCATAACAGGAATACCGCTTGAGAGACTTACCAAGACACAGGAAGACAAGCTACTTAGTATGCAGGATAATCTGTCAAAGTATGTAATAGGTCAAGACAGTGCTGTATCGAGTATAACAAGCGCCATACTAAGAGCAAATACAGGTCTTAAGGATCCGAGGAGACCTATAGGATCATTCATATTTGTAGGTTCTACAGGTGTAGGTAAGACAAGACTTGCCAAGATGCTTGCAAAAGAGCTTTTTGATGATGAAGAAGCCATGATAAGGATAGACATGAGCGAATACATGGAAAAGTTCGATGTTACCAAGATGATAGGCTCACCTCCGGGGATATGTAGGTCATACTGACGGAGGACAACTCACAGAAAAGATAAAGAAAAAGACCTTACTGCGTACTTCTTTTTGACGAGATTGAAAAAGGCACATGCAGACATATTTGACTTATTATTACAAGTATTGGACGAAGGGCATCTTACGGATTCACACGGTAAAAAAAGTGGATTTCAAAAATACTATCATCATAATGACATCCAACATAGGAGCATCTAAGATTAAGAGCCAAAAAAATCTGGGCTTTGTTGAAAAAAGACGATAATGAAAATGCAAGAAAAGGAAAAAAGAGATGTTCCTATCTGAACTTAAAAAAATATTTCAAACCTGAGTTTATCAACAGAGTAGATGAAATAGTAGTATTTGAATCGCTTACAAAAAGAAGATATAAATAAGATAGTAATGCTCATGGTAGATGACCTTAATCAAAGACTGTCAATGAGGAATATAAGGCTCAATTTAGATGAAGCAGCAATAAGTCTAATAGCTGACAAAGGTTACAGTAAGGAATACGGAGCAAGACAACTACAGCGTTCAATCCAAAAAGATGATAGAAGATGAGTTGTCAAAGATGATACTCAAAAAAACAGATTAAGGATAATGATGAGGTAAATATCACTGTAAAAGAAGAGAAACTGGATTTTTCAGTAAAAATAATCCATTGTAGATTAATATAATTGTGACTTTTTAATTATAGACAATACTGTCATTTTATCTTAGGTAAAGAAAAGTATATTGCTATAGAGAATTTTTTTAGCAAATATATACTTTTGATAAGTAAGAAAAAAATATATTTATAATAATCATTTTACAATTATATAAAAGTTATAGCGCAATAAAAGCTTGATACTTATTTGAAAAACTACTATATTTATTTCAAGTCCAAGTATAAAGACACAAAAAAATATAAGAGGATACACAAAAAGTATAAAAAAATAAAAAGTAAGAGGATACAAAAAAATTATTATGGCAAAGTTAAAGACTAAATATACTTGTGAAAAACTGCGGATATGAGACATCCAAGTGGTGGGGAATCTGCCCCAAATGTTCAACAGCTGACAGTTTTCACGAGGAAGTATATACCGAAAAAGACCAAGAAGGCTCAAAAAACAGGTGGAACTTATAGTCGGAGTTCAAGATACAGATCCGTAAGACTTTGCGAAGTAACAGGTGGAGACTATGTAAGATTTTCCACAGGCATTGCAGAGTTTGACAGGGTGCTTGGGGAGGCATAGTAAACGGCTCTCTTGTGCTGATAGGAGGAGATCCCGTATAGGAAAATCTACAATCTTACTGCAACTTACAAATAATATATGCAAGAGTAAAAAGTGCTCTATGTATCAGCAGAGGAGTCTCTTGAACAGATAAAGTTAAGGGCAGACAGGATTTTTTTCAAGGATTCGGATATTCTTATAATGGCACAGACTAATCTTGAAGTCATAGAAAGCAAACTAAACGACCAAACTCGGATGTAGTTATAATAGATTCAATACAGACTGTTTCCACAGTATCGTCAGACTCACTTCCAGGCTCTGTAACACAGGTCAAAGATATTGCAAACAGATTGATGAAGATATGTAAGAGCAAGAATATATGCTGTTTCATAGTAGCCATGTGACAAAGGACGGAGCAATAGCAGGTCCAAGAGTGTTGGAACACTTAGTTGATACTGTACTTTTATTTTGAAGGAGAAAAAGTTCAATTCATATAGGATGATAAGGGCTGTAAAAAAATAGATTTGGCTCGACAAACGAACTTGGAGTATTTGAGATGACGGACAGGGGACTAATAGAAGTAGACAACCCGTCAAAGATGTTACTGTCAGAAAATACAAATGAAAACTCAGGTACTGCAATAGTAAGCTCTGTTGAGGGTACAAGACCTATGCTCATCGAGATACAGTCACTTGTCATATCTACAAATTTCCCTTCACCAAGAAGGACAGGTACAGGGGTGGACTACAACAGGCTCAATATGCTTCTTGCAGTCCTTGAAAAACACGCAAGGATAAATATACAAAGCTACGATGTCTATGTGAATCTCACAGGAGGAATAAAAATCTCTGAGCCTTTCATAGACCTTGGAGTTATAATAGCTGTTGCATCGAGTTACTACGATACACCTGTTAAGAAAAAAATCTTGCAATATGTGGAGAAGTGGGACTTACAGGAGAGATAAGAAGTGTAAGTTTCGTGCAAAAACAGGATAAACGAAGCATTAAAGATGGGCTTTGAGGAGATACTCATACCATATTCCAATGTTAAAGATGTCAAAAAAAGATGACAAGATAAAAATAACAGGAGTTAAGAATATTAAGGAAGCACTTAAAAATATCAATTTCAAATACGAAGAAGGGGGTGAAGTAATTGATAAAAAAAGCAATTAAATACTTGATAGCAGTTGTAGGAGCAACATTTGAATTATATTTTACATTATATTCAAAGATTTTTTTAATGAATATAAAACCTGCGGATATGTCTGTGAGCTTATTTGAGATAGGAACAGCAGTAATTATACCGCTTGTATTTGCAATCATTTTTTTATTTTTTTAGCTCCATTTATTATTGAACAGGCACAAAAATTGCAAACTATTTTTCAGGGGCAGATACTCAAGATGCCTCTGCCTGAACTAATTACCGCCATATTAGGACTTGTGGTAGGGATTGGAATAGCATATCTTCTATCAAATCCTATAAGTAAGATACCATTTGCAGGTATACCTATATCTATACTTTTATATGTATTCTTAGGATATATAGGTATGAATGTGGGCAGACTAAGAAAAGATGAGATAAATAAATACATTCAAAAAGCCTTTTGCAAAGGAAAAAGAGCGGGAAAAAAATCCACAGGAATTTCAAAATAAAATATTAGATACCAGTGTTATTATTGATGGGAGAATTGGGAGATTATCTCTACAGGATTTTTGGAAGGCAAGATAGTCATACCTACCTTTTGTACTTGATGAGCTTAGATATATTGCTGATTCAGCAGATGATTTAAAAAGGATAAAGGGAAGAAGAGGACTGGATATACTTAACGAGATTCAAAAATAATACCAATGTAGTTGTTGAAATCAACGATATGAAGATAGACGAAGTAGAAGAGGTAGATATCAAACTCCTAAAACTTGCAGAAAAATAAACGGATGTGTAGTAACTAACGACTATAACCTCAACAAGGTAGCTCAAATACAAAAATATCAAGATATTAAATATCAATGAGCTTTTCAAACGCTGTAAAACCTGTGCTGGTTTTCAGGGAAAAAATCACACTGAACATAGTAAAAAGAAGGTAAGGAAAGTTCACAAGGAGTAGGATATCTTGATGACGGGACAATGATAGTGGTCGAAAACGGAAGAAAAGCCGTAGGTACAACTACAGAAGTAGAGGTAAGCTCTGTGCTTCAAACTCAAGCCGGAAGAATGATTTTCGCAAGAATTAAGTAATTTAAAAATATAAAAAAATTAAAGGAGAATATGGTGGACCATCAATTATTTGAGTATTTTTTTATCGTTTCTACTCGCATTTTCCATCGCATTTGTCATATCTCCAAGGGTACTAAATATGCTTCGCAAATTGCATTTTGGTCAGGAGATAAGGGAGGAAGGACCACAATCACACCTTTCAAAGGCAGGTACGCCTACAATGGGTGGAGTAATATTTATAATTGCCATAACGGCATCTACATTGATACTAAATTTTAGAGCATTCTCAAGAAGCTATCTATTTTTATTATATCTGTTACTCTTTGCTATAGTTGGATTCATGGATGACTATGTCAAGGTAATAAAACAAGAGAAATCTTGGGCTTACAGGCAAACAAAAAAACTTCTTGTACAGATATTATTTGCCCTGATACTTACTTTTCTTACTTTGAAAAAAATTCATCAGGAGATACCAACCTTATAGTACCTTTTACAAGCTATAGGATTAAACTTGGTATGTATTACATTCCTTTTACGGTACTTACTATAGTAGCAACTACAAATTCGGTAAATCTTACTGACGGGCTTGACGGACTGGCTTCAAGTGTTACATCTATAGCCATGCTTTCCCTTGGTATTATAGCTATGAATAGAAGTTTTATTTCAGAGGCTATGTTTGCCTTTGCTGTAACTGGAGGATGTCTTGGGTTTTTGAGGATTAATTCCTATCCTGCCAAAAAGTTTCATGGGAGATACAGGATCTATGGCGCTTGGAGGTGCAGTGTGCGCAGTAGCAATATCTATGAATATGCATCTCATCATAATAATGGTAGGTCTTATCTACCTTATTGAGAGCCTAAGTGTTATAATACAGGTAACAGCCTATAAGAGATTTAAAAAGAGGGTATTTAAGATGTCACCATTTCATCACCATCTTGAACTTAGCGGATACAAGGAGACAAAGGTAGTGGGGATATTTTTGTATAGTAACTGCAATAATGTCTGTAATTTCAATATTAAGCACACAGTTTATTTAGGTGGATGATGTATTTGTGATACTCTTTTATCATATTTGTCACAAAAACTTTTTAGTGCATCAATTTTACAAAATAATCTATTATACTAAAAATCTATTTAAACTATGGATTTTATCAATTCTATACTTACGATACACTATAGCATATCTTTAGTTAATAAATATTTGCTGTATCATATTTTATGATATATTTCCATTATTCTATTGGATTTTAGTATTAATCTATCAGATATTAGTATAAGATCTAAATTATAAATAAAAAAAGGATTTTCAAGACATAATCTTAAAAATCCTTTTTACTACTTTCCTGCTACCCAAGGACTGTATACCTTTGTCTGTAGCCTTAATATATTTGCCGTTTTCTATAAGATCTCCTATGAATACCCTTTTTCAACCTTACCGTTTGTATAGGTTTTTCTCAATTCCAAGTACATAGCTTGATTTATCATAATCAAAGATTAGATTAGGTGACGAAATTACCTTGTCAGTAGAGCCTTCGTCAAAAAAATAAATCTGTTGTACAAGTCAAGCCTTCTTTTCAGAGTTGGTGTCAAAAAACATATTGTTTGACAGAGGTTTTAGTCAAATTTTTGACAGGTATATTATTTAGTACAAATTCATAGTCTTTTTGACAGGAACTTATCAGTTTTTTTCTATTTCATAAACATCCTGTAATTTACTTGCCTTACCTGTTGCCAACTTGTCAATCATTACTATAGTTTCTTGTCTTGATATATTTCTTGCCGGTATGAAATTCCCACTTTCATATCCTGACATTACTCCCAATGATGTCATAGATCCTACTGCCTTTTTCGCCCATGTAGGTATGAATCTTGCATCCTTGAACTTTGCCACAGAGCCGTCAGGTACTTTTTCTAACAAGACTTTCAGCCTTGTATATCATAACAGCGGCTTCACTCCTTCTTATTTTCATCAACGGTTTGAACGAACCGTCAGGATAACCCTGACACTATACCAAGAGCAAATGCAGATGTGATATACTTGTCATCCTCAACATCTTTGATGTCAGCGTCAAATGTCTCAAGATTGTATCCGTTATTTGCAACCATATACGCCATCAATATATGTGTAAACTCTCTTCTTGTGATTTCCTGCTTTAAATCTGCATCTCTAAGTATCAACGGAATGATTTGTTTTTGTACAGTCTGTCATAGGCAGGTTTTGCCCAATTAGATATTTTTTTGGTGTAGCCTCAGATACACTAGATGAAAAGAGAAGAAATAATAAATACAAATACTGCTAACTTTGATAAAAATTTCTTCATAAAGACCCCTTAAAAATTAAAAAAATGTAGTTTTTTTGAGATACATTAGAAATATCAAACAACTTAGCTGTTGATATTACATTACTAAGATGCAACTTTGACCTTTCTTAGATATATGTTTACTTACATGAACAAATATCATTGTAACAATTTTGCATTAAAGTACATATTTATCATAATTATAACCTCTATAAAAAGTCTTTGTAAAGAATAGTAAGATTAAAATAATATAATACTAAAATCTAATAGAATAATGGAAATATATCATAAAAAGATGATACACCCAATATTTATTAACTAAAAGATATTCTATAGCCTATCTCAAGTATAGAATTGATAAAATCCATAGGTTAAATAGAGTTTAGTATAAATTGTAATAAAAACAAGCTATGGATAAAAAAAGCATTGATTTATCAAACAACAAGATGCCCCTTCCTCTTAGATATAGATATCTTTGCCTCCATACCTGATGAAAATGTCAAAAAGTCGCTTTCTACTCCATCACTGAATATTACCCCATTTTCAGGCATCTTAGATATGATTGTGAGGGCTCTTGTTATTTTCTATAACTCCAAAGACTAAGTTTGCTTTTGGAGCTTTTGCTTGGGAAAAGGCTCACGCACTGAAAATACCAATGATGTACTGTCCCAGCTCATATTTAGGTAAGATTTTTCATTATTATATATATTTTTATTATCAGAATCTTTTTGTTTTGATTATCACAGTTGGAAAAAGTCCGGATTTTTTTAATGATATTTAATTTTTCAGATATATTCACAGCTCCTGAGATTATGCTCTTGAGCCAGCCTGTACTGCCAAGTCCTGTAGATATTATTATTCCGCTTGAAGATTGATTTTCTTCGTAGTCTCCTAGTCTTATAGTATATCTTGAAGATGTATGAGTTTTTTTGTCCGATGAAAAGGTCATTTACACCGTATAATACCTGTCCGTCAGCAAGACTAACCTTAGCCATTGATATGTTTTTTTGATGTCTCTTTTTCCCCTTATAATCTCCGGTATGATTTTTTTATATCTGAAGGTATAAAAGGAAGCAAGACACCGTCCCAAAATAGACTTATCAGGATTTACAGCAACTATAATCTGATTTTTTTCAGATACTTCATTGTATTTGCAACAAGTCCGTCCTGACCTACTACCACTACTATATCATCTTCGCCAAATATGAAGTTGGGTAGATATTGCCTATCTAATCTTTGTACCTTACCATAGTTTGTAAGTGCAGAGATTGTTTCTTCAAGAGATTGAACATATCGTTGATGTTGCTTGGTGTAAAAGGAGAAGTCTTCTCCAAGATGAGTTATATAAAACTTTGCCTGTTCAATAGTATTATACTTGTAAATCAGCTCTTCAAGAGGAGTTTTCTTACTGATAACTACAAACTTTAATATCTTATCCATATCACACCTACTGCATAAGCTCTCTGAGTAAATCAGGTGATACATTGAGTTGTCCTATAGATCCTGCTTTTTTAGCTAATTCTTGGAATGCTATTGCAATTAGTTTGTTGGAATCCATACCCACACTTGCAAGTGCCTGTATAGTCTCCTGCTTAGTATCTTCAAGAGCCTTCATTGCAGCAGAAAGCTCATAAGCCTTAGCATCAGCAGTAATTCTTGTATTTTCAGATGAAAGCTCCATCAAATCCTTTTCTTTTTCTTCAAGTTTTATATCAGCGTTAATCTGTTCTTCCTTAAGTTGATTTTCTTGTTTTTGAAGTCCCTGTTTAGCCATTAATTTTTCTTTCTTCTATCTCTCTTTTTTCTTCCACTGCAATTTGCGTATTATATTCATTTTCTTTGACAAGTCTTTCCTGTTCTATAGAAGAGTTGCGTCTATTGTATGGCATCATCAGAGTCTTTGAGTATCTGTTCTCTCACTTGTGCTTCAAGAGCCCTTGCAGTTTCTGCATTAGGGTCTGATTGCAAGAAGTGAGAGATTGATTATCTCTATACCCATTTGTGCAAGTTCTTCATTTTGTCTAAGGTCAAGCAATATCATATCTTTGATGTATTCTCTTGAGCTTATTGCTTGTTTTAGCTCCATCTTGCCAATTACCTTATTTGATGATACGATGACAGCATTGTTAATCTTTTTGAGCAACATATCCATAGGAGAAGAAACATAGGCTCTACGATTTGGAGCAAGTGTAAAAATTGATATATTCAGATGCTTTTTAACGGCTCGCTTATCCTATATGATATACTCCCTTGGATAGTGATATTTTGGTAGTCTATTGTATTGTCATCAAACATAAAGCTCTCATCTGCAACATCAGTAGGTATCTTAGATACACTGCTGCTATCGGCAAAATACCAAAAAATTAAGTCCGCTTCCTTGTTTTACTATCTTACCGTTTTTATATAAAAATTGCGTAGCTGTTTGGTTCAAATTTTACATATCTTAGACTAAACATTGTCTTCCTCCTTATCTAATCGCATACAAAAAAATGTACTTATAATTTACAGAAAATACTTTTTTTAAAAATCTTTCATACTAATTCCAAAATTCAATGCTAAATTCTCAATAGAAATATAGATTATAAAGCAATCACAACAATTTGATAAATCATATATTATTTTTAATAAAATTATTGAAGATATTTACATAAATCAAATAGATAATTTTATGAAATTAATCTTTGATAATAAATATATGAAGATATAATATTAAAAATTGAATTTATTGTTGAATTTGTATAGTTTTGAAGGTCTATGACCTAAGTTTTTTTGGTATATTCGTCAGTTTCTTCTACCATATTAGCAATTTTTTTCTTCTAAAATTAGCTTTGAGTAGACTCTTACCCAGTATCACCTCATAGACCTGTTGTAACTGTGTAATGGTGAACTTTTCACTCATTAGAGAAAAAGGCAATCTGAGTATAGTTAATCTTTTCTCTTAATCTTTTTAATAGCGTAGGCTATTATCTTTGCATGGTCAAAGGCTATATGATTGTTTTGTTTTTACTTCATAAAAAAATACTTGGTTACCTTGTTTTTTTACTATCTGTGTAGTCAATACAGTAACTTCAAATGAAGTATCATCAGCGTTAAACTCTAAGACATCTGTAAATATTATTTTTTTCACCGTCTTTTTATTATCTCTCTTTCCTCTTTTTCTGTTCATACTCACCTCAAAACCAGATATAGTCTTTTTCAGTAGGCAAGATGTTTTTTTGTGAAATCAAGGTAAGATAGGAAATGGAAAAATATCCTATGTCTTTTGTCTCTGTCAAGCTCACCCCATGTATAGAGTTGTTCAAGATATTCAGATGAAATATCAGTGATATCTTTCATTATACGCTGTGTGGACTCTTCCAAAGTCTCATCAATTTGTACGAAACTACCTGGCAATCCCCATTTTTCCGATATGAGGATGAGAGTTTCTCTTTTTCAAAATAATTTTTTTAGCTTCTTATCATGATTTTTTTCTATAGTTTTCCTTTTCGTCATCATCTATGGTAAACGCCACAACATCCACTGCAACAGAAGGTTTTTATATATACTTGCATCATAACCTTTCCAAAAAGAGTTTTCATCATCTGATATAGGAGTTATCTCTGTATTTTTTTGTCCATATTTAATGATTTTTGATTTTATATTGGCTGTTTTTATTCATTATATCATCTTCTTTCGTAAAATATTTAGTTAGTATCTTTATGATATTATCATAATACTACTAAGTAATAATGTCAAGAGTTTTTTTGATAAAACTTGTCCAAAAATAAGTTATATAAATGTTGGGAAAATAAGGATTTATTCAATATTAATCTATGTGAAATAAAAGATAAAAATAAAATAACTCTATATAATAAAGAAAAAGTATGATATAATAAATAGTGATAAGTAAAAAAATATTGAAATAATTAATGATACATTAAATAATATTAATATATTAAGGATGGAAGATATGAAAAAGGTTAAGAGTTACCATGACTACAATAGTATTGATGTCACTTTTTGCTACGGTAATAAATGCAGAGGCAATTGGAGAAAATGTTTCTGTGATAAATTATGGTAAAAACAACAAATATAACTGTAGCAGCAAATACCAATTCTACAAAAAAACAACAAATTCTGATAAGCAATACCTTGGAGAAACTATAAAAAATACAAATACTTCAAACTGGGAGATAACAATACCTTATTTATATATGTACCTGCAACTTATCATATGCTTAATAGTCAAGCAGTGCAGTATAAGAGATACAGCCATGAACTTGACACTATAAAGAAGAATTTCTATGCAAAAAAACAAAGATTTTGCAAAAATTTTATATTATATATGACAATCAGATGTCGTATAACGAATTTGAAAAAAACTCTTCAAGAAACAAAAGTCAAACAAAAATTTAAGTCCTCTTACTATTGAAGAGTCAATTGCAAACTTCAAGTATTTTAAGATAGGCAAAGACGGCAAAAATTTATATCTACACAGCACCAACAGGAGATTATTTGAACAAACAGTTTTACGAAGAGAATAAGATATATTCAATAATAAAGAGATATCAGCCCTTCCAAAAAGACTATGAAATTGTTACTACCTTAAATATACAGATGGAATATGATCAATGGAAAAAAATATGGTTGAAGGCAAGGACTATACAGTAAATATACTTAATGGAAAAGACAAAAAAACAAGTAGATGAAGCAAAAAAATAAAGCCTGTAAAAGATGTTAAATCATCATTTGATGACAAGTTTTCCAAGGAATTTTCTAAGTGTAATCAATCAAGAAAGAAAAAAATGCAAACTTACAGCCTCTTACTATAGATGCCTCAATGACCAATCTTGCAAGGTGGAAAGCTCACTATATGAATCAAAAATAAGAGTTTCAATCACAAACTTAAAAGACGGTTCCGGTATGAAAAAGCAGATAGAAGATTTCGGAATACAAGCCAGTGGCTCTTGGGCAGAAAAACATAGCCTATAATATGGGGAGTTTTACAGCTGAGGATATCTATGACCAATGGTATTCTTCAGACGGACATAGAAGAAATATGATGAATCCTAATTTTTACAAAGATGGGAATAGGTGTAGAAGGTAGATATATCTCACTATGGCTAAGATCCGAATAAAACCAAGATATAATTCAAGACGGCAAATAAAATGTCGTCTTTTTTTGCTTATTTGTAAAAATACCATGCTATGATATAATATCAAAGTTGCAAATTGCAATTAAAACTGTGAAATTCAAACTAATTTTTAAAAATCAAAATATATAATTATTATCAGCTTAATATTATTATGATTTTGTATATTAATGCTAAAAACTATAACTTATGGAAAAAAATTGTATTTTTATCTTAGAGATATAAATAAAATAATTTCCAAAAATTAATTCATAGTTATACAACCAATACTAAAAATCTGATAAGTCAGTGTAATAGTAAAGACATATATTTTACTCAAACGCTAAATTATATTGATTTCATCAATAGATTACACAGATGACAGTATGGGCATAATTGGTAGAAAATTAAACTAAGAATAGGGAGAAATCATTTATAGATATGGAAAAGATAAGGATACTTGGAATAGACATAGACAAGGTAGATATGAAAAAAATGCAGTGCAAAGATGCACACAAGCCATAGAAAATAATCAAAAAAATATTTTGTAGTAACACCAAATGCAGAAATAGTAGTCAATGCCGGGCAAAACAAGGCTCTGTATGACATAATCAAAAAGCAGACATGGTAGTTCCTGACGGAATAGGACTTGTAATAGGCTCTAAGATACTTAGAAATCCACTCAAAGAAAGGGTTACAGGAATAGATTTGATGGATAATTTGCTCAAATATTGCAATGACAACGGCAAATCCATCTTCCTACTTGGAGCAAAGGACGGTATAGCACAAAAAGCTTGTGAAAATATAAAAATCAAATACAAAGATATCAAAATAGCAGGCTATCACCATGGATACTACAAAGGTATACACACAGGTGCAAAGGGAAATGATGAAGAAAAAAAGCTGTAATTCAAGAGATAAATGATGCAAAACCTGATATCTTATTTGTAGCCTTTGGATCGCCCAAACAGGAATTTTTTTATAGACGCATACAAAGACATACTTAACTCCAAAGTATTTGTTGGAGTAGGAGGTTCATTTGATGTTTATTCAGGCACTGTTCAAAGAGCCCCTATGTTCTACCAAAAAACACGGTCTTGAATGGCTATACAGAGTGATTAAAGAGCCACAAAGGATAACAAGACTTGGAGCGTTGCCTCTTTTTGCAGTAAGGGTACTTTTTCAAAAGAGACAAAAAAATAAATTCAGCAAATAAGCATTGTTTACTCAATTTCTTGTATAAAAAGACATTAAAACTTGACTATGTTTTTAAAAATACAATAGTTTGAGATATTTTTTAAGAATTTGATATTTATTAATACTCAAATTCCCAAATGGTATTATTTTGAAAAATAGTCAAGCAGTGTATAAAAAGAATAATTAATATTTAAAAATGCAACTAATACTAAAAATAATTAAATAGTCCTAAAAGTATATTAATGATGTCTTGTTGAAAACTATAAAAAATAATATTTCAATAAGTGTAAATATATGACATTATAAATGATGATTAGTATAAAAATTACAAATACTTAGTTGTAATTTAGAGCTATTAATACATTAAATATAGAAAGAAGTATATTTATGAAAAATATATCCATTCTCGGATCCACAGGCTCCATAGGTACACAGGCATTAGACATAATAAGAGACAAAAAGACAGCTTTTACAGTTGTAGCTATGAGCACAAAACAAAAATATAGATCTTTTGTTGGAACAAATCAAAGAGTTCAAACCCAAATTTGTCTGCGTATATGACCAGGCATCTTGCGAAAAAACTCAAAGCAAAACTAAAAAGAAGAAAAGATAGACATAGATGTTGATTGTGGTATGGACGGACTGATAAAGACAGCCACTTATCGAGGTACACAGCTTCTACTTACCTGCGTAGTAGGTATGATAGGTCTACTACCCACTATCAAAGCCATAGAGTCCCAAATAGACATTGCACTTGCAAATAAGGAGACACTTGTAGTAGCAGGTGATATAGTAATGGAAAAAGCAGAGCAATACAATGTGAAAATACTGCCTGTAGACTCGGAACATTCAGCAATATTTCAATGCTTAGTAGGAGAAGAAAACAGACATATAAAAAATCTTATTATCACTGCATCCGGAGGAGCATTTAGAGGGATGACAAGAGAGGATATAAGAGGGAAAAAAGCAAAAGATGCCCTCAAACATCCCAACTGGTCAATGGGGGCAAAGATAACTATAGACTCGGCTACTATGATGAACAAGGGACTGGAGATAATAGAGGCATATCACCTTTTTCAAAGTGAGCAAAGATCAGATAAAAGCCTGTATACACAGACAGTCCATAGTCCACTCAATGGTAGAGTTTCAAGACAATTTCATCAAGGCACAGATGTCACTGCCGGATATGAGAGGAGCAATATCGTATGCATTTTTATCCGCAAAGGACATTATCAGTGATGTCTCCCTTGATTTGATAGGTCAGAACTTGACTTTTGAAGAGATAGATGAAGAAAACTTCCCATGCATATCACTTGCAAAAGACGCTCTAAAGTCAGGAGGTACAGCTACTTGCGTACTCAACTCTGCAAATGAAGAACTGGTCAATGCTTATCTCAAAGATGAGATAGGATTTTTACGATATAAGCGATATAATATATCAAGCCTTGCAAAAAACACGACTTCATATCAAAGCCAACATTAGATGAGATATTGCAAACAGATGAATGGTCAAGGCAGTATGTAAGAGATTATTTGAAAAATCTAAACAAAGACAAAAATACAACTGATAAATTAAGAAGATTAGAGGAATTTTATATTCCGATAAATTTTTGCTGTTATATACTATTTAATAGGAGTTGCCAATTTATAGGTGATAGATATTTATGTAAAGTCAAGAGGTATATCCATGTCAGATAAGAAAACAAACGCAGTAAGAATTGCAGAAAAACAATATAGACTATGAGCTCTTAAGCTATGAGGTAGATGAAGAACATCTTGATGCCATATCTGTATCAGAAAAAAATAGGTCAAGATATCAAATATGTATTTAAGACCTTGGTACTGCAAGGCAACGATAAAAATTACTATGTTTGCGTGATAAACGGCAAAAGATGAACTCGACCTGAAAAAGACAGCAAGAGCATTCAAACTCAAAAATATTGCCATGATTCATGTAAGTGAGATAAACAAAATCACAGGATATATTCGTGGCGGATGCTCACCTATAGGCATGAAAAAAATTATTTCCGACAATTATTGATAAAAAAAGCGGAAAATTTGGAATATATAATAGTAAGTGCCGGAAAAAAAGAGGTATGCAACTAAAAATGGAAGTATCTGCACTCAAAGACCTTGTTAGTGCAGAAATTGAAGATTTAATCAAAGGAGAATAAATGGGAATTGTAAATATAATAATAGCATTGCTGATATTCGGATTGGTAGTGGCAGTGCATGAATTTGGACATTTTTTGTAGCAAAAATTCAACAAAAATTACTGTCCACGAATTTGCTATAGGAATGGGACCTGTCATATATCAAAAAAAGAAAAACGGAACAAATTATTCACTAAGGGCAGTGCCTATGGGAGGCTTCGTAGCCATGGAGGAGAAGACGAAGAAAGTGACGATCCAAATGCATTTTGCCAAAAGACACCACTGCAAAAAAATGGCAGTAATCTTTGCAGGACCTTTTATGAATTTCGTCCTTACCATAGTAACCTTCATCTTGCTATTCACACTAAGTGGAGTACCTGTAAATAAGGTAGGCAATATAATAGAAAAATTCACCCGCAAGCAAAAAGTCAGCTCCAAGTAGGAGACGAGGTACAATCAATAAACGGAGTAAGCATTAAAGCTTGGAACGACATCCCAAACACAATATCATCTACAGTTGGAGATGTTACTTTGCAAGTGGTAAGAGACGGACAGACTTTAGATATAGTGATAACACCTGAAGAAAAAAAGTGGAAGAAGAACAATAGGCATCTATCCTATGTACGAAAAAGAATTTTTCTTCTTCAATTACACAGGCATTTTCACAGACTTACAGCGTATCACTAAGTATGCTTGACTTTATCAAAAAAATCTATTTACAGGCAAGGTAGATTTCAACTATGTCAGCGGACCTGTAGGCATAGTAAGGGAGATGGGTTCTTCTGTCAACTCAGGTCTTGCCACAGTGATAAACTACATTGCTTTTATATCACTTAATCTTGGGATTATGAACCTACTTCCTATACCTGCACTTGACGGATTTCGATTACTGACATCTTTTGTAGAGCTAATTACAAGGAAGAAACTCAACAAAAAGATGGAATACATCGTAAATGCTGCGGGTATGATATTTTTGATAGCTATTATGTTGCTTTGTAACATACAAAGATTTAATCAAAAATATTTACAGGAAAAATAAAAATCACAATTAATACTTCTATATATTTAGTTTATGGATATTTATTAAGAATTTAAATAACTAACTAATCGTTTCATCATTATGAAAGTATACTAATAATATTATATAGTGTTTTTATTTGTATTTAATATATAGTAAAGTTTCAACAAAGACGGTATATGCACCGTCTTTTTGTTGACAAAAATACTTAATTAATCTACTATAATAATATATCTTTAACATTCATCAAGCAGTTTTATCACCAATAACCTATGATACTATTTTCTAATACTAATCACCGTTTATAATGCTATATATTAAAACTTATTGAACTGATATTTTTAGCTTTTTAAAAAAAGACATACTAAGTATGTTTGTAGGACTATTTAATTGGTTTTTAGTATAATACTAAATTCTAATAAAAATAATGGATAAAAATAGACTAAATGTTAGTTTATTGGAGCTTGGAAAAATACTGCAATCATTGAATAATACTAATAAGCAGATAGTATTATATACATAAAATTGCGTAAATATATAGTAAATAAAATTACATAACATAAGAAAACAAATAATATATACAAAAAGGAGTAAATATGAGCAAGATAGTCCAGTCAGAGTTTTACCATATACCCTGTCAATTACATAGAGCAGCTCGACCAAAAATATACAACAAGAGCAACTATATTCACTGACAAGTCATGACATCAGCGACATAGTACCCGAAACTTACATATCCAAGTACAATATTGAAACTTGCAAAGAGCAGATGAGAAAAACTCGAAGAGATAAATGCAAAAATGATATTAAATTCATCAGTATCTTAGATGAGGAATATCCTACCAATCTCAAAAACATAGATTATCCACCAAAGATACTGTATTACAAAGGCGATATATCACTGCTCAAAAAAGAAAAAACATAGCGGTAGTAGGTAGTAGAAAGCCTACAACCTATGGCAAATGGGCTACATCTTCGCTCGTCAAGGAGCTGGTAGACAAAGATTTTTGTATAAGTAGCGGTTTTGCAGGAGGTATAGACACCATATCGCACATGACAGCCATAACAAACAAAGGCAAGACAATATGCGTATTTGCTACATCAGTAGACAAGATATATCCTACGCAAAATAGATATCTATATCAAGAAGTGCTTGATGGCAATAATCTGATAATTTCAGAAAAACAACTCCCTAAAACCGGCACAAAAGAAAAATTTTGCACTTAGAAACAGGATAGTAAGCGGAATTTCAAAAGGAGTGCTAATAACAGAGGCAGGGAGTAAGAGCGGAACATTAATTACTGCAAAATACGCATTGGAACAGGGGAAGTATGTATTTGCAGTACCGGTAATATCAACTCACCCAATTCCTATGGAGCAAATGCACTGATAAAAGACGGAGCCTGTATGGTAACAAATATAGGCGACATATTATTTGAGATGAGATATGAAGATAAATATACCAATCAAGAAATAAATCAAGTGATGAACATAGATGACCTCTCAGACATAGAAAAACAGGTCTACATGATAATAAAGCTCGAAAAATATCTGCCACAGTGAAAAAGATAGCAATGGCACTAAATATGAATATCCAAGATGTAATCTCCATACTCAATGTACTTGATCTAAAAAGGTTATATAATATATGACGGATTTATGGCAAGTTATAAGACAATATAAGAAAATTTAACACCTACTATATATAATTTGATATGTATATGATGCTAATATTAGTAAAAAGTAATAATATAAGCAATGTTTACTTTGCAAAAGTATCAAAACCAAAAGGATAAAATTAGCAAACACATTAATTAATTGGAAACAAGAGATAATAAACATAACTCAACTTTCCCACATGAAAAACATATTAAAAGACATTGAAATTTGAGTATATTTTAAAAAATATAATATTATTCTTGACATAGTTTTTTTCAGTGTTTTTCATGATAAATATGTAAATTTTAATAAATATTATTTAGAAAATTGTGTGTCAAGTAGTGTATTAAAAAAATCTATAAATATTTAAATTTCAGAGAAAATTGCGATAATTTTAGTGGGAAATTTGAGAACATAATAAAACACAAAATAAATAATGGATATGTAGAGGGGTTTTTACACCCACACTATTGACAAAAACGAAATAAGTACAAAAAAATAATAAAAAGTCCTAAAAAACCTAAAGAAAAATTTTTCCATACGATAATATCAGTGTAACAAAGATGAGAAAAAGGCAAGTATCTATCACCGATGATACGAAGGTAGAGGGAAGGTATCATAACGAAAATAGATAGGGCTTTGTAAGTTGGAGTTACAATAATAATTATAATAGAGCATGGACGCTCGCTAAAAATTCAAGGAGGAAAAATAAAATGATAATTAATCACAACATGATGTCAATGAACGCACAAAAGATCACTTGGAGTAAACTCAAGCGGACTTGGAAAAATCAATCGAAAAAGCTATCAACAGGTCAAAGAGTAAACAGAGCGGCAGATGATGCGGCAGGTCTTACAATCTCAGAAAAAAATGAGAACACAAGTAAGAGGACTAACACAAGCATCAAGAAACGCACAAGACGGTATATCAGCAGTGCAAACAGCAGAAGGAGCACTTGACGAAGTACACTCAATGCTACAAAGAATGAGAGAGCTTACTGTACAAGCAGGTAATGATACAAACAAACTTGAAGACAGAAAAGCAATCCAAGCAGAAATCAAACAATTGTCAAAACGAAATAGAAGATATTTCAACAAAGACAGAGTTCAACAAACAAAAATTGCTTGATGGAAACTTCAAAGATAAGAGCCTACAAGTAGGAGCAAATGAAGGACAAACACTTGGAATATCAATAGAGTCAATGTCAGCTGAAAAAATTAGGGTCTTGGCGAAATAAAATCTGCTGACCAAGCCGGAGTTAAAACTTCAGTAGAAAGTACAGGTAACTGGGCAGATTTGGATGCTACAGGTCAAAAAAACTGATATCAAACTTACAATAAACGGTCAATCAAAGACTGTAACAATGGATTTTGATAAGGGTGAAAAACTCTTGCTCAATTAAAAAGACAAGGTAGAAAAAGCTTTTTGGTGGAGATGTAAAAGTTGACACTACAGGAAACAAATTAAAAATCGAAGCAACTGAATTTGGAAAAAGGTACAGCTAAAATTGAAACACTAAGTGGTACTACAGGTAAAGGTTTTGAGGAGCAGCTACTGTTTCAGGAACAGCAACAGAAGGTAAAGAAGATTGGAAAAAGGTGATTTTGTACTAAACATAAGTGTAAAATCTGCTGAAGATGTTAAAACTACTCTTGGAACAATAGACAAAAGCAATATCACAAGTATCAACACAAAGATCAAGCCTTGGAGCAATCCAAAACAGACTTGAACATACAATCAAAAAACTTGAACAATGCAGCAGAAAAACACACAAGCAGCAGAAGCAAGAATAAGAGATACAGATATGGCAAAAAGAAATGAGCACATTTACAAAGAACAATGTTCTATCACAAGCAGCTCAAGCAATGATATCACAAGCAAAACCAAATACCAAACCAAGCACTACAACTATTGGAGATAGTAAGCTATAAGATTTGCTTATGCGATAGGGTACTTGTACTTTATATAAGTTACTATCGCAAGATTAAAAAGTGACAAATTGACAAAATATCATTTATCGGATACCGTTATGCGGTATCCGTTTTTGCATTTATATAGTATTAGTACAACTAATGCCAAGAATATTTTATACTAAAAACTGTATAAATAGCCATGTAATTTTCTTACAAAAAAAGTTATGGAAAATCTCTGTAATAAATATATTTATTCAAAAATAAGTACTTGGCATTATAAATGGTGATTAGTATTAATTTACTGATATATAATTTTCAATTAATACTAAAGCTAAAAGCATGAAATTTATCAATTCTATACTTGTGATACTCATTGGAATATCTTTTGTTAATAAATTTTTTGTTGTTCATTTTTAGTATAAAAATTAATATGGATTAAATCCCAATATAAAAAGCACCCTAAATTAGGATGCTTTTTACTTATTATCACTTAGTATTTGGTGGAGTGCCCTTCCCACATCTCTTAAAACCTTGTATCAAGGTGTATAGTAGCACAATTTCTACCTCAAATACTTAAGTGATTTCTCAACTATAGTATAGCATGATTATTGTTTTAAAAAGGGATTTGAATGTTTTTAAAAATATACCTAATTTCTCTATGAAAAATATTGCAAGCATGACATACTGCATAGTAATTTATTTCTTGCTATTTTTTTGATTGCTATATGCTTTTTTTATATTTTTTTCTATATAAAGTAATAGTTGTTTTTATTAGATTTGTTCTTTTACTTAGAAAAATATATTCATCTTTTGAAATAAAAGGCTGTTTTACTAAAATCAACATATTTATTTATGTCTGTTATTATAACTGATTTGCTCAAATCCAAAACCCATAGTTTTTCTTTATTGGTAAAAATAGCATATTTATGTCTTATATTATGCCTAATAGGAATTGCAAAATACATATTGTTCAGTTCAATTAGACATAAGTTGGCATAGGGTCTGTCGTTTTTCTTCTCCATTTTCCTTTGCAATGACGATAATCATAATAAAAACTATCAGTTAAAAATCTAAACTCCATTTAATTACCTCTAAAAACCCCACTTATCAAATAAGCAGGGTCTCTTCTTAATAACAGTATTTCTTTTTATTACCCTGCTTGCTACTGTACAAGCAGATCTTCTTAATATAGTGTTTCTTTTTATTATTCTGCTTGCCACTATACAAGCAACTCTTCCTGAGTTTATTGTAGCATTTTTAATAAGCTTTGTCAATTTTATTTTATAATTAAGTATAAATTGCAATATAAAAACATTAAAAGTGTACGCTATAATTAGAAGTTAATATATATCTTAGTTCCTAATAAAAATAAAAATTAGTGTTTAGCTTACTTACAAGAATATTGACTTTGTTGAACAGTAATTGACATTTTGCTCGATAAATACTATAATGTAGGCTATAAGAAGTGCATAATTATAAATGCTTTTGGAGATTTATTATATTTAGTTTTATCAAAATTGCTATGAATATAATATTTAGAAATATATTTTTGAGTTTACATAAGATAGGAGTAAAAATGAGAGCAAATAATGAGCTTAGAAGAATGAGGATAACGAAAAACTACACAATCAATGCTGACGGCAGTGTACTTATAGAGTTTGGCAATACTAAGGTCATCTGTACTGCAAGTGTGGAAGAAAAAGTACCGCCTTTTCTCAAAAATTCAGGTACAGGCTGGATATCTGCAGAGTATTCCATGTTGCCTGGCTCTACAAGACAAAGAAAGATGAGGGACTCTACTCGTGGCAAGGTAGACGGTAGAAGTCAGGAGATACAAAGACTGATAGGTAGAAGTCTCAGAAATGCTGTAGATTTTACCAAACTTGGAGAAAAGAACTATATGGATAGACTGTGATGTCATTCAAGCTGACGGTGGAACTCGTACTACTTCTATTAACGGTGCTTTTATAGCAATGGCTCTTGCTGTGAAAAAACTCTACGATAAAAAGATTATAAGCGGTTTTCCTATTGACTCTTTTTATCTCTGCTATTAGCGTGGGCATAGTAAAGGGTGAAAATGTACTTGACCTGTGCTATGAGCAGGATAGCAATGCTCAGGTGGATATGAATGTAGTGATGACAAGCAAGGGTGAGTTCGTTGAGATACAAGGTACAGGTGAGCAGACTCCTTTTTTCAAGAGAGGCTCTTAATGACTTGCTTACTATGGCAGAGGAAGCTAATAAAAAGATAGTGAATCTGCAAAAGGAAATACTTGGAGAAGAAATCACCTATCTTATTACAGGTGAAAAAAAGCCGAAATTTGAAGAGGTGCTAATAGCTACTACAAACGAGCATAAGTTGGATGAAATTGGCAAGATACTGACAAAAATACGGTACTAAATACAAGTCTTTATCTGATTATAATCTACAGGATATAGATGTCGAAGAGACGGGTACTACATTTGAAGAAAATGCCTTGATTAAGGCAAGGGCGTATTGCAAAATGACAAATACTGTCGTTTTGTCTGATGATTCAGGTCTTATGGTAGATGCACTTGGTGGAGCTCCGGGAGTATATTCAAAGAGATTTAGTAATGAAGAGCCAAGAGATATCAAAAACAATGAGAAATTATTAAAAATCATTGATGGGGCTTACTTCTGACGAGAGGGTAGCAAGATTTGTATCTGTGGTTGCTCTTTGTATTTCCAAATGGTGAAGAGCATGTATTTAGAGGGGAATGTCATGGTAAGATAGGTTTTGCTCCTGTAGGGTGAAAAATGGCTTTGGATATGATCCTCTATTTTTTTGCCAAATGACAAGGCAGCAGGTGGCAAGACATTTGCTCAGATAAAAACAGGAGCTTAAAAAAATCAGATTTCGCATAGGAGCAGATCATTGGCAAAGTTTGAAGAGTTTTTAAAAATCTTAGAAAAAAGACTATGCTTATGGTACAGTTCAATATTTTTTTATAATGATATTTAAGTTCATTGTAATTTTCAAAAAGTATTATTCTATTGGATTATAGAATAATACTTTTCTCTATTAGATTTATGGAAATATAATCTATGAATTAATTGAAAATTTATGTATTATTCAGTCATTATGAAAGATTTGGAAAAATTGATATACTTGCGTATTTGACCGTATTAGAGGTGTTTTTACACCCTACTATTTATACTAAAAACCAATTAAATAGTCCTAAAAAGTATATTAAGTATGTCTTGTTGAAAACTAAAAATAAATAGTTTAATAAGTTTTAATATATGACATAATAAACGGTGATTAGTATGACAAAGAAGCTGATAATACAAATAAAAAAATGGACATCTTTCTTTAGCTATATGCTTTAAGAAAAAATGTCCATAATCTTATCTTGAGTATTTATACTTCAAATCCTCTGCCTACAAGTATACTCTTTACCTCGTCTATGCTCATATCTACAGCCTTACTTATTATATCAAGACCTACTCCATTTTTAAAGAAGTTTATAAGTGTATCTATCTTACCTTCTTTTTCTCCCCTTTTCTTCACCTTCTCTTCTCCCTTTTTCTTCTCCTTCTTTTCTACCTCTTTTTACCTCATCTTTTAGGAAGCTTTCAAATGCCTCTTCTTGTGTCATAAATGCCGTTATCATCTCTTGTACCTCCATTTTTCTATAATCTAAATACTCTTTTAGTATTTCATCATCCATACATATCTCTATAGTTTTTACTGCTGTTTCTATATCTTTACATTCTTTTTCTGTTTGCTAAATATCTGGGTGAATAGGATATACTGTCGTAATATGCTTTCTTTACTTCCTGTACACAGTACTCTTTACTTTCATATCTATATCTGATACTATGTCGTTTTTCTACCATGATATCACTCAAGTATAGGTCATGGTCTTGCATTAGCTTATCTCCTGTATATACTACAAAGAGTTTTATCTTGGGTATTATTCTTGGCTTTGTATTGTATAGTTCATTTAGGTTCTTGTTTTCACTACTTTGTATTATATAGTTTTTAGGGTTTCTGACAGATAAAACAGTATTCTTAGTACTATATTTGTTGTGTAGGTTGTCTGGGCTTCCATTAATATTATTATTTCATCTTTTACCCTAAATCCAAGGTCATTATATATGCCTCTTAGTATTATATTTTTGGATTGTGAGTATCTCTATATCTTCTTCTTTGATATCATCTTGGTCATCTACAAGTGATTTGTATAACTGTAGTAATCTTTCTTTATCTGAGAACAGGTCTATGAATAAACTGTCTTTGAGTGTGTAGTTTGGTTTATTTTTAGATGACATGACTTTCTCCTTGGTGTTATAATAAAGATAGAGAAACATAAAAAAATAATATAAAAATATTCATATACTAATTATAATTTAAAGAGTCATCTATGCTATCTAAATCAAGATATTATTGTTATTAACTGATGCTTATAAAGATTTGCGTGGAAATATATGTTGTTTTAGCATAGCATAAGTAATGTCTTTGTTAGAAGTATTGATAGTTGTATTTTTTTAAAAATTTATAAAATAGGTTAATCTACAAAAATAAAGGTAGATTTTAATTTATCTAATTAAAAAAATCAAAAATATCGCTATAAGATAGTTACACTTATCTCTTACACCTTAATTATAGCCTTATTACATAAATTTGTAAAGTTACAAAAATGGTATTATTATCAAATAAATAGTGGTAAGAGTATGGGATTATTCTTCTCCCATGCCATATCCCAAAAATCGTATAGACTGCAATTTATAAATATATCTTGGAGCTTTTCATATTTTTCTTCGCTTATGTCTTTTTGTTATATCATCCAAGAGATTTATCAGCATATTGTTGGTATCTTGGTATTCTTTTCCGGAATAACCCCTTATCCACTCACCATAAAAATTCATGATTTAGTGCATCTTCATCACTTGCTATATAATCTCCAATTTCAGCGTAACTCCATGAACACGCAAGTACAGAGGATACTATATCTGTTGCATCTCCAGCTTGGGCTACAGAGAGCATATAGCTTGTGTAAGATGTATTTGTAAGTGAAGGCTTGAAGTTTTGTAATTGTTCATCACTGATACCTATACGCTTCATATATGATTTGTGTATATTCATCTCGTGATTGAGTATGGCATCTATACTTTCAGCAAAACAACTTCATCAATCTAAAAGTCTTTGGTCTTGGTAAGACCTATGGCAAAAAACTTTTACATATTCAAGAAGATATAGGTAATCTTCAAGCATAAAATATCTGAACTTTTTCAATATCAAGGCTACCGTCTTTTGATTTTTCGTATAAAAAGGGTGAGTTAAGTACATCTTCCAAATATCTTTTGTTGAATCATACAATCTTTGACTTACTTTCATAATATTTCCTTTTTAAAATTTAAATAGAATAATGTATTTAATTGTAAATACTTTTTATGGATAATAAGCGTTGTACTTATATTGTAAACCTAAAACTTAAAATTATTTTTATCATCATATGTATTTCAAATGAAAAATTAACATAGTAACTATAATTCAAACCAACATTAGCATAATACTTAAATTTAAAAGAGTTCTCGTTGCTTTTTATATTTAATATATTTGTTAAATAATCAGCTAAATCACAGGTGCATTTATAATTATATATAGTTTATGATATTACAACTTATAGGTATTATTTACAAGAATTTTACCATTAATTTATATTAATGTCAAAGTTATACTCTTTAGAATGCATATATTTGTTTATAGTATATAAAAATTTTTAAAAATAAGTATATTGCTATTTACAAATATATTTTTTTATATTATAATTTTCTTACGGCTGTTGGTGCGTAATGTATATATAATTATATTAAATTATGTTCCAATTAGGAGGAAAATCAATTGGCAAGACAAAGAGGACCAAGATTCAAAGTGGCAAGAAGATTCGGAGTGAATGTTTGTGGACATCCGAAAGCGTTAAAAAGAGGACCAAAACCTACTAAAAAATGTCAGAATATGGAAAGCAACTTTTGAAAAAAACAAAAAGTTGAAAGCATATTATGATGTGCTTGAAAAACAATTTGCTAAATATGTAGAAGATGCTCTTAAATCACAAGAAAATCCGGGCGAAAAATTAATATTGAGATTGGAAATGAGACTGGACAACATAGCGTACAGACTTGGATTCGGATCTTCAATAAGACAAGCAAGACAAATAGTAAAACCATGGTCATTTGCTTGTAAACGGAAAGAAAGTAGACATACCTTCCTACAAGGTTTCTGTAGGGTGATACTATAACTCTTAGAGAAAAATCAAGATCTACACAACTATTCAAAGATAACTTTTGCCTCTTCAAATGTAACTCTTCCATATCTTCAAAAAGATATAGATAATTACAGTGGAAAGGTCGTTTCTCTTCCAAATAGAGAAGATATTCCTATAGAAATAACTGAATCACTTATAGTTGAGTTTTACTCAAAATAAGATTCGTCTTGTTTTCAAAAGACAAAAATGCACCTATTTTCAGGTGCTGTCTTATTTTTAGATATCAAATTCGCTTGATGGTAGAGGTCTATCATAGAAAAATCCTTGTATTTTCATTACAACCCAAATCTACAAGTATGTCTCTTTGGGCTTTACTTTCCACCCTTCAGCTATTACATTTATTCCAAGTGCATCAGACATATTGATTACAGCTTGTACTATTTGCTCTTCACTTTTTATCCGTATCTATGTTTTTCTATCAGTTCTTTTTGCTATCTTGAGCTTGGTTATCTTGAAGTGTTTAAGATAGGCAAGAGAAGAATAGCCTGTACCAAAGTCATCAATGCTTACACCTATACCCATATTTATCAATTTCTCAAAGAAGTCTTCCATTTTTTACCTGCCTTTCATCAGAGAATTCTCAGTGATTTCAAATTCGAGCCATGAAGGATTTATATTATTAATATTTATTATATCTTGTATTTCTTTTAGGAATTCTTCTGTATTTAGATATTTTGGCGAAAGATTTATTGACATCTTCAAGTTAGTGTTATATGTTTCATTCCACTTCTTTATCTGAGAAATGGCACTAATCATCGTAAACCTTACAACTCTTAAAATGATATTACTCTCTTCAGCAATGGGTATGAAGTCTCCCGGAGGAATCATAGTTCCCATTTTTGGAGAATACCAACGGATAAGAGCCTCTGTTCCTATCAAATTCTTACCTTCTACATCAAACTGAGGCTGATAGTACATTATAAACTCTTCTTCAAAGTTTATGCTGTGGAGCATTTTTTTCTATCATTGTCTTTTTGACAATGTGTTTGCTATTGCATCATCAAACATCGTTATATTATATGAGTGCGTGAAGTGTTTCTTAGAGCGCTTACAAGCATATTCAGCATTTTTGAATATATCTATATAATTTTTGTATATCCTTATTATAACTTGTACATCCTATTGCTATATCAGGATTAAATGAGTAGTTTTCAAGTATAATAGGTGATGTGAGAAGTACAGCTATATCTTGTGATTTGATATAGAGTTGCTCGTTGTCGTAGTATTTGTCATGTATCAATACTGTGAATTGGTTGGAGTCTGAGCGAAATATCATATTATCAGGGAACATTGTCAGTAGCGAGTTAGCAATCTCCTTTAGAGCCAAATCTCCTGTCTTATGGCTTGTAATTTCATTTATAGTCTTAAATTGTACTATATCCATTACAAATACAGCTACTTTGCTTAGAGGTTTTTCGCTGTTATCCAATTCATCAAAGACATCCATCATATAGTTACGGTTATATAGAGTTGTCAGTGGATCAATACGAGACATATTGATAATCTTATTGTATTCTCCTTTTATGTCAATGTATGCCTTTTGTGATGCTTCGCTTTGTACAGCCAATACAGTGTTTCTATCTAACATCCTATTTTTCGTTCAAATTTGTCAAAAAGATAAAGTATCATAGCAAAAAGTACAGAAAAATATATTAGTAATATTTTTCCACATTTAAGTGGTATAGTAGAATTTCGATAAAAATGACGAAAGAAAAATAAGAATAAGATAGTATTGGTAGTTTTACTAACTATTAGATTATTTACCTTGAAACTGCTCATATTTTCTATTTTCACTCTCACTTTTCATAAAGATGAAAGACTGTGTGATTACAGCGAAAAATAAGAAGTATGCTATCATAAATATTATATAGTGGTGTTGATGTCCAAGTATGTCAGTGTATACTCTTACTGAATTAGCAAAAGCAAATCACCATTATTGCCACTAATTTTTAAAGTATCTTCTTTTGTATAAAGCTGATTTTAAAACTGAAAATAAGAAAAATAAACTCATATTCAGCACTATATCAAGTGCAAGTACCCAAAATATTATATGTGCCTGTGATACATCTCCGTTTACCTTGCTTAGTGCTGCTAAAAATCAGCTCCAAGATATAGTAAAGACAGGCAACTATTGCTATAATATCTATTAAAAAGTTGCTTTTTGCTGATAGTTTTAATATTACTTATGAATACTATAGCTATAGGTACAAGTATGAATATTGAAGACGAGAGTATAAAAATATCGGAAACAGTAGCGCTTATTACACTTTTTCCATGTATTGTGAGTAATCTGTTCATATCAAGTACAGTCCTGCAAAAAGCAAAAATGCAACGATACAAATCGGATATATCTTGTTCTTATTATTTGTTTTTGCAAATTCAATATAAAAATACTAAGGTGCTTAAAACCATGAGTACAGAAATAATATTTGAAGTTTCAGCGTTTTGTCTTATTATGAAAAGACCATAAAGTACAAAAGTGCTGATAACAACATAATAAAATATTCTGTTTTGACTTCTTTTTCCAATGTTTTTCCTCCTTTCTTTTTAAAAATTTCAAGCGAATGCTTATTTTTAAAGTCTATCTTGCGTATATTTCAAAAATTAAAGTAAAGATAAGTCATATCCGCAAGATGACCTCTAGAAAAATGCAATTTGTAGATTGTATCCTCCCTCAAGTGCATCAAGGTCTATACATTCTCCTACAGCATAGAGATTTTCAATGTCTTTGAATCTCATCGTTGAAGGAGAAAGTGAGTTTACATCTATTCCGCCCTTTTGTTACTATAGCTGATTTAATGTTGCCATAGTTTTTGATTTTGTATTTTTGTAGTTTTTAATCTTACTTACTATTTCCGCCTTTTCCAACTTTTTGAGGTTGTGAATATCTACATTGTCATAACTTTGAAGTAAAAATGTAGTGAGCTTAAGCGGTAGATAAGCAGATAACTTAGTCTTGAGCTTCTTTTTTGATGAATCAAAGAGTATATCATGTAATTCATCATTACCTATAACAGGTAGAAAATCAACATCAATAAATATTTTTCACCCTTGTAAGTTATAATTTCTTCCAAATTTTTGCATATAAAGGATTATCCTTGTCGTACTTATCTTGGAAAGGGACTATATATGAAGTCATATCCATTACACTACTGCCGCTTATCCCCTTATTTGTAAAAAGAAAGTTACCATGAGTGAGATAACTCTTTTTATTTATATTGACACTTAGGGTAATATCTTGCAGAGATATGCCGGATAGATGAGAAAAATCTTCAACTGTGTGAATAGGTACAAGGGACGGATATAAGGTAGTCGTTTTTATCTTGTCTTTAAATATGTCAAAACTATCGTTTTTATTATAAGACAGTCCGCCTGTTGCTAAGACTACATGAGTAAAGTCTTCATCTAAGAGATACTCTACTTTATTTGTAGAAATTCGAATGACTGTCTTTTATAAGTATATCGGTCATCTTTTTCGCTTAAGTTTACTGTTATATTTTGATTTTTAGCTTTTTGAATAAGCGTATTTACTAATTTTTGTGCACTTTGATTTTTTGGGATATACTCTTTGCTCTTCATAGCTTAATTTTATACCTATATCTTCAAGATATGATATGAAATCATAGTTTGAAAAATGATAAAATGCCTTGTAGAAGAATTTGCTGTTGCTTATTATGTTTTTGAAAAATTCATCCCTGTCATTTGTATTAGTAATATTACATCTACCTCCACCGGTTATGGAGAGTTTTTGACCGAGGGTTTTATCAATTATAGTTACTTCATTATCCTTATTTTTGGCTGTAAGTGCAGTCATTATGCCTGATGCTCCACCACCTATAATTAGGATTTTGTTCATTTATGTATCTCCTATGTAATGATATTAGTTTATCGAACAGAAATTAGAATTTGTTTAATATGAAATAAAAATCTAAAAAGTCCCTATCTTATTAACAGATAAGGACTTTATCTTAGCTTATTTTTTTGTTTTTGTGCTTGTTCTTGTTTTTATCTTGTTTTCTTTCATATTTTTCAAACAATACCCATAGAGGACTGGCGATGAAAATAGAAGAATATGTTCCTGATAATATACCTACAAGTAGTGGGAATGTAAATTCTTTTTATTGAATCCACGCCAAGTATATATAGCATTAGTATTGAAAGTAAAGTAGTAACAGATGTATTTATAGAACGAGTTACTGTTTGTCTTATAGATACATCAGCCAAAGTCATCCTGTTCATCTTAGGGATGAAGTTTGGCATTTCTCTTATTCTGTCAAATACAACTATAGTGTCATTTTATCGAGTAACCTACAACTGTAAGTATAGCTGCGACAAATGGTGAATTTTACAGGTACTTTAAATATTGCATATATTGATATAACTATAAGCACATCGTGAACCAAGGCTATGATTGCCGAAATACCAAAAAGTAAACTTGAAGCGGAAAGAGATGTAAATCAGCATGAATATACTTGCTATTATAACTGATACTACCGCCTTTGATTGTATTTCTTTACCTATTGAAGGTCCGATATAGCCGGATTGAGCAAGTCTGTATCTTTTAAACCGTATTTTTCTTTATATTTTGAAAAATACTTCAAGTCTCTTGCTTTCTTCCATTTTTCAGTTGTTTTGATTTGTATCTTATCTTTGTTTTCACCGAGATAGTCTACACTTGCAGTAGTGTCGTAGGCTTTTATTATTTCGAGTAGTTCATTGTTTTCTACATATTTGTGAAGATTGATATCAATTGTAGTACCTCCTGTAAAGTCGATACCCATATTGTATCCTCTTGTAAATCCAAGACCTATACCTATTACTGCCACAGCTATTGAAATTGCAGCAAATATCTTGAATTTGTCAACTATCATCAGTTTATCGTCTTTGGCATTTATTTCGCTTTTTATTTTTTTAGATATTCCAAGTAGACTTGTATTTTCTATGTCTATAAATCCAAGTAGATTTTGGAAAAAGGAATTTTTGTTATAACAATGGCAGTAAATAGTGAAACAATGATACCAAGTATCAATGTAACTGCAAATCCTTTGATAGGACCTGTACCAAAAGCATATAGAACAATACCTGCTATTACTGTTGTAACTTGTGAGTCCATTATTGTTGAAAACGCCTTTGAAAAATCCGTTTTTAAGTGCGGCTTTTACACTCTTTGCCTTCAACTATCTCTTCTTTTATTCTTTCAAATATTATGACATTGGCATCAACAGCCATACCTACCGAAAGTATCAAAGCTGCAATACCTGGAAGTGTTAGTGTTGCACCAAGTGATGTATAAAGGAATAAGAATATAAGCATATAAAATCCAAGTGCTATATCTGCAATAAGCCCCGGAACTTTGTAATATATTAGCATGAATAACATTACAAGGAAGATACCTATAGCTGCACCTTGAACTGATTTTAATAGGGCTTCATCGCTAAGTTGAGCTGATTTTGTAGAGCTTTCTACTTCTGTAAAGTTTACAGGCAATGCCCCTGCTTGTATCAAAGTAGCAAGTTCACTTGCTGATTGAGCAGTGAAACTTCCAGAGATTTCAGCATTTCCTCCGACGATTTCTTGATTAACTGTTGGTGCTGAAAGAACCTTGTCATCAAAGCATGATTATTATTCTTTTGTTAGTTGGAGCAGCTTCTTTTTGTTGCCTGAGCGAAAAGCTTTTGCACCTTCATCATTAAAATTTAAGAGTTACTACATATTGACCTTTTTGATTTGTACCTACTTTTGACTCTTGTACATGTGAGCCGTCAAGTAATTTTTGACCTTCTTCATTTAAAAAACGAAAGTTGGGCAGTCTTACCTATAGTTTGGATAGCATCGTTGACATTTGTGGCACCCGTAGCTCTATCCTTATACGCTTATCACCGTCACGCACTATGACAGGCTCTGTAAGTCCCATTCCATCAATTCTTTTTCTGAATACTTCTATAGTTTGATTTATTATTTTTTTGTAAGCTCATCACCTGTTGCTTCAGTTTGAGCTTCGTATACCACATATACACCGCCCTTAAGGTCAAGACCTTGGTTTATCCTTTTGAGATACAGGTTTGAGTAGGTATCCGTCACCTGAAGGTATACCAAAAACGGATATAACTGATAAAATAATAAGTAAAATAATTACAGAGAAAAATTTCTCTTTGATTTAAACCTCATAAAACTCCTCCTGAAATTGATATATCTATTGTTCTACGACTTCTTCGTCAATGTGAGTTGTGTCTGTAGTCTCATCTTTTGTGACATCATCATCTGTTTCATCAGTATCATCATCGATAGGCTCATCTTCATCGGCAACTACCACATTTCTAACGCACCAGTTTTTGAACCTTAGTCTTACATTGTCAGGCTCTACCTCAAGTATTAGTTCATCTTCTTCAACACCAACAATTACAGCTACAAGTCCGCTGTACAGTACTACTTTATCTCCTGCTTTGAGTGCGGATTTCATATTCTCAGCCTGTTGTTGTCTTTTTCTGAGGCTTTATTATGAAAAATAAAAGAATATAGCCATCAAGACTAATGGAAAAAGCAGTCCTCCGGGTTGTACCTGCAGCACCTGTCGCATTGGCACTTTGTGCATACGCTACCATCAATAATTCCCCCTAAAATATATCTTGTTTTTAAAATGATACTAACTTAGAACATAGCATCAAAACTTCGAATAGATATTATATCAATTAATTGCAATTTATACAAGTCCGATTTTATCATTAAAATAGAAAAACGACATCCCTTCTGGGATGCCGTAAAATTCAGTTATAACAATTACTTAGTATTAAGTTTTAATTATATATTATTATTTATTTAGTGTTGCTGTTGAAGTCTTAGTCTTATTATCCCAAGTAACCTTGTAGCCGTTTTTCCATAGTTGCTTTGAAAGGTACATAGCTATCAGCAGTATCCAGCTCTTTCATCAGTACTTCATCTTCCATCATTGAAGTAGGTATATATAAAAACACCCTTAACTATCTTTGTTTCAAGCTTAAGTGCAGGAGCTATTTCTTCACCCTTATAATAAACTCTTAGTTCATTTGTAGCAGGTGTTACAGTTACTTTGTATGGTTTTTTTCTTCATCATATACAGGACCTTGTTCAGCGAGTTTCTTTTCTTCTTCTTTCATTTTTTTGATGTCTGCTTGAATTCTTGCTTCTTCTTCTTTGATGAACTTTTGCTATATCAAAACTTTCTACATTTGTAGGTAAAGTCAAATCAAGCTTATCCATTTTTAGAAACTGCGTTTGAGCTTAGAGTTGCAGATACTACCATTGGTTTTTGTATATTTTTCTCCTTCAAACACTTCTGATACTCTTGCCAAGTCTACAGCTAATTTGAAGTTGAATTTTTGTGTATACTCTTCTTTTCCAAAGTTTTCTTCAAGTGTTATTGATGAACCTGCTATTATTTTCTTCACCTTAGGAAGCATAGGCTCTACTTCTTTTGTCCATTCTACTAAAAGCATCATTCAAAAGATTTTTGAACTTGGCTTCTGTCATAGTGCTGTCAGTTTTTTTCATTTCAGCAATTATATCAATTCCAAATACTTCTTTGTACATTTTTAAGAAGAAATCAGGGTTTTTGAATATGAATTTCACATAAGCGTTGGTAACATCTACTATTTTGTCAGAGTTCCAGTTAATCTTATATGTGTTTCCATTTTTACAAGTCCAAAAATCTATGCCCAAATCTATCTTGCTCAGATAGTTGTACATTTTTCAGAAATTTCTTTTTGATGCGTTTTGTTCTAAGATCTCTTTGTAAAAAAATCAGTGTCTACTCCCATTGCATTCGCAAAAAGCCTTGTCAAAAGACATCTTTACAAAGTCTTTGTTAGTAGTTTTATTATATCCTGATGAATACATAAATAGATTAAATACATCTTTGTTAACATATAGGTCGTTCTTGTCAAAGAATAGTGTAACCTCAGGTATTCCAAGACTATCCGTTACAGAAGATGAAAATTTAGTGTTTAATTTTTCCAATATTAGCATCAGTATCCATAGTTGAGTTGAGTTTTAAGTTGTAATTTGTTGAAAAACTCTTTGTAAGCATCACCTAAAGCTGTCAAATCCAATTTAAGATTTAGGTCTACTTTAGAATCATCCTTGCTCCAAGTTGAGATACTTTTTCATATCGTCAAAGTAAGATTTGCTTACTTCATCAGCTTTTGATGGAGCAAAAAAACGCCATGCTAAGTACCATAGCACCGGATAAAACCAGTGATGTCAGTTTTTAAGTTTCATCATATCCTCCTTTTTAAAAATATGTAAGATGATAAATCTTGCATATTAAAAATATATTTTCAGATTTCTCATCCTAAGTATACTACTTTTATTGATAAAAAGTATACTTACAATTTCTTCTACAAATGATTAATTATTTATTAAAATGAAGTATGAATTCATCCAAGTTTTCAAAATTATTGACGAGACTTTTCAGCTTTTTAATTACTATACAAGATATGTTGCAGTCCAGACAAGCTTGGATTTTTCGTCATATCCTCCTGCAACTCCGCTTTGCTTAGTTATCATTACATCAGCATTGCAATATTTTATAGTAGATATGTTCATATCCAATGAAAAAAAGGACCTTGCATTGCTATTACATTTTTAGAAGGGAAGTTGGCATCTTCGAGCATTCTTATCTGCTGACTTCGTGGCAATATCCTAATATAAAGGTTTGGAAAGTCGGATTTCACATAGTCAAATGCATTGTTAATTCCTGTTGTTAGTAATATAGTTTGGAAGTTTTCTTTGCCAGATTTATTGCCTCATTGTGAGTATCAACATAAAAATATTTTTCATCATCAGAGTCTATGCTTGTATTTTTCTCTCTCGTATCTAAAGTAGGGAATATTTAGTTTTTGATACTTCCAATGCGTTTTTCGACACATTTTGTGCATAGGGATGTGAAATATCAGCTATCTTTTTAATCTTATATTCCTTGCAAAAAAATCCTCCATTTGATTTTCGTCCATACTTTTTGCAAGAGGTAGGGAGAAAAACTTTGCAAATTCTTCCAAACCATATTTTGTAGCCACAGTTATTATTATGTCTTTATTACTTGCAAGGAGTTTTTCAGCTGTTTCAAATGTTTCGGCTGTACCGCCTATAATCCATATTTTACTCATTAAATTCCTCTTTGTACTTTGTTTCATATCCACGCTTTGTTATTATCTTGCCGTTTTTATATAGCTGGAGTTATTGCCTACAATCACAATTGAGTGCATATCTACAAGACTATAATCTATGTTGTCAAGTGTAGTTATATATATTTCTTGATTTTTCGTCATAGGCTCTTTTTACAATGCCTACCGTGTTTTATCTTTTTTTGTATTTGAGCAGGATTTCAACTGAATTTTTTTAGATAATCAGCTCTTTTTGCTTTTAGGATTGTAAAAGGAGATTACAAAGTCTGCCATTGCAGCATATTCCACTCTTTTTATAGATTAGCTCAAGCGGTGTGAGTAAGTCGCTTAGTGAAATGGTGCAACAGTCGTGCATAATAGGAGCTCCAAGCAAGGAAGATGCAAGGGTAGAAGAGGTAATGCCCGGGATTATTTTGACAGGCATATCATCATCTACAAGCTCCAGTATCAGTCCTGACATTGCATATATTCCGCTGTCACCGGAGCAGATGACACTGACATTTTTCCATTTTTGCAAATTCGACAGCCTTTTTACACCTTTTGTATTTCTCCGGTCATAGCAGTAGAGTAAATTTCTTGATTTGTAAGCAAATTTTCGATTTGATTTACATATTTATCATAGCCGACAATTATATCTGAGTTTTTGTATGGCTTCATAACAGGCAAAGGACATATTTTCTTTATTTCCTGAGCCTATACCAAAGTACATATAGCATAAATCCTCCATTAAGATAGTAAGAGTAAACTAATAGCCATGACAGCCATACCTGCAATCAATCCATATATTGCTATGTGGTGTTCACCATATTTTTCAGCAGTTGGAAGCAGTTCATCAAGGGAAATATATACCATAATTCCTGCTATCATAGAAAATACAATACCCATTATAGTATTATTTAAAAAGGTAAGAGCACAAGTCCACCTATCATTGCCCTACAGGCTCTGCAATTCCTGATAAGAATGCAAGAACAATTGCCTTTTTCTTGTCATTAGTAGCATAGTATACGGGTATTGCTACAGATATTCCCTCAGGTATATTGTGAATAGCTATGGCAATTGCTATTGTAACACCAAGCTGAGGGTTGCCAAGAGTGGATATGAATGTTGCCATTCCTTCGGGGAAATTGTGTATTGCTATTGCAAGAGCAGAAAAAGCCCTGTCCTTTTGAGCGTAGCATCTTCTTTTTCTTTTGTACATCTTAGTTAGAGCAATACATTCTTCGGAATCCTGATCTATTCTACAAGCTGTCTCAAACTCTGTGATATTGACCATTTCATGAGGATTGCTTTCTTGAGGTATGAGCTTATCTATTATACCTATGATTGCCACACCGGGCAAAAAGAAACTACAGAAATTGTCTGACCGTTCTTATCCCCAATAGTTGATATGAGGTGATTGGTGCCTTCATCGAAAATCTCAACAAAAGATACATATATCATTACACCTGCTGAAAACCCCAAAGAACCTGACAAAAATTTCATATTAGTAATCTTAGCTTTAAGAACTGCTATTCCACCAAGTCCTGTAGACATACCGGCAAAAGTGTCAGCAAAAAGCAAAAGAATATATTTGATGCAGAGAGATTCATATATTTCTCCTTAATACTTAATATTGATAAAAAGGTTAAGAATACTATTTTTCAATAAAAATATAGGTAAGATTTATAAGATTAAAGAGTTAATAATTATACTAATAGCCATTTATAAAGCCAAATAGTAATTATAAAACCTACCTACAGAGATTTTAAATATCTTTTTGTAAGAAAAATAGCATGTCTATTTAACTGGATATAAGTATCGGTTTTCCATAAAAATATTACTATGTGATACTGTTGCCTAACGGTTAGTATAGATTATATCATACTTAGTAGATTTTGGTTTTAAAAACGGTAATATATAAATAAAGAAGTAGATTAAAAAAACATATTAAAATAGAATTGAATTTTAAAAATGCAAAAATCTTCTAAAAAATTTAGTACATTAAAGTAACGAATATATAAAGTGAATTATATATGAAAGTAAATGATATATAAAGTAACTAACATACATAGTAACTAAAAATATAAAGAGTAGTTTTATCTGAAAAATATATAAATCTTATTTAAACTTATTTATTACAATCACTACATATACCTCTAAACAAAAACTTCGGTTTCCTGTATTGAAAAACCCTTGTTAATTTCTTCAAAATAATCATTCAATGAAGGCATATTGTAGATTTTTGCATTTTGTACATTCAAAATGGACATGCTCATCTAAGGTAGTTTCATACTTATATTCACCATTTTTGCATTCTTACAAAAGAGACTATTTTTCTTTTAAAAAGATTCAATGTATTGTAAATAGTTGCAAGAGATATATTGTATTGGCTATTTCTAAAATGCTCAAAAATATCATCTGCTGTCAGATGTGTAATATTACTTGTATTGAGAAAATTAAGAATCAAAAAGACGATTTTTGATGGTTTTTATATCGTGCTTGTTCATCTGCATTTGTTCTATTTCAAACATTTGAATCCTCCTTTTGAGTATTAGTATTCTACCCTAAAAACAAAAATTAGAAAATACGATACAATAATTAGAATTATTCTAATTATTGTATCATTAATAATTGTTGTCAATTTGGTTTTTAGGTGCAATTTTTAATGTTAATTATTAAATATAATTTAAATTTTTTTAAAGGATAAGTCATTTTTTTATAATTATATATTGTCATGATTTATGATAAAATTATCATCGCAAATTGTGTAATTTGTTGAATATGCGTCAGCTTTATTTGCTGAAGGTGTGTAAATATCAGATGTTGGAGGTGAGTTTTTGAAGACAGGACTTATAATATTAGAGATGATAGTCAGTGTTGCTCTTATATTTAGTATAATGTTGCAATCAGGTCGTGATGCCGGATTTTCAGGTGCAGTTTCAGGTATGAGTGACAATCTTACAGGCAATAAGGCTAAGGGAATGGACGAATTTTATAAAAAGATAACATCTGTTACAGCTATATTATTCATACTTTTTGTCTATAGCTTTGGTGGCTATTCATTAATTATTTTTGATATAATTATCAACCTTTTAATATGCGTTTAGGAAATACTCTATTGTGGGAGTATGTACATAGATGATATTATTGAAAGGTTTTTTTGAGTTATATAAATCAAATATAAAAAGGAGAAAAATGATGAACAGTTTACTGATTGTTGCCATTTTGTCAGGCTTGCTTGCCTTGGCATTTGCCTTTTTTATTTGTCTGGTACTATCAACAAAGTAAGTGAAAGGTACTGACAGAATGAAAGAAATTTCATCTTTCATACACGAAGGTGCAATGGCTTTTTGATGAGAGAATATAAGACTCTCATAGTTTTTGTTTTGGTATTATTTGCCGTATTGACATTTGGGATTAACCTTTTGACAGGCGTGTGCTTCCTTATAGGAGCAGCTTTTTTTCTACTTTGGCAGGATTTTTTTCGGTATGAAGGTTGCTACAAGGCAATGTTAGAACAGCTAATGCTGCAAGAGAATCCGGAATGTCTGGAGCTCTTTTCTGTTGCTTTTTCAGGTGGAGCAGTTATGGGTATGTGCGTTGTAGGTCTTGGGATGCTTGGAGTTAGTGGACTTTTTCTTGTTCATTACAACTCTTGGTAGAGATGCTATAGATACTGCCAGCATACTTACAGGATTTGGACTTGGTGCGTCATCACTTGCTCTATTTGGCCGTGTAGGGTGGAGGTATCTATACAAAGGCTGCCGATGTCGGTGCTGACCTTGTTGGTAAAAGTAGAAGCGGAATCCCTGAAGATGACCCAAGAAACCCTGCTGTTATAGCAGATAATGTTGGAGATAATGTCGGCGATGTTGCAGGTATGGGAGCTGACCTTTTTGAATCTTATGTAGGGTTCTATAATATCATCACTTGCTCTTGGTGTTACAGCATATGGACTTCCCGGAGTTTACTTCCCGTTATTGATTTCTGCAGCTGGTGTTATAGCTTCTATCATAGGCTCTATGATAGTAAAGACATCAAAAGTTTCAGATCCAAGCAAGGCTCTTAAAAAACGGGACTTATGTCAGCGGTATTGTCACAATAATAATCGCATTTTTCCTATCAAATTCACTACTTGGCAACTATACAGGATTTATAGCTGTTGTCATAGGTATAGTAGTAGGAACAATAATAGGTCAATTAACAGAAATATATACATCTGATGCTTATGCAAGCGTTAAGAAGATAGCTCATGAATCTGAGACAGGTCCTGCTACTACAATAATATCAGGACTTGCGGTAGGTATGATGTCTACAATGTTCCCGTTATTCCTTATAGCTGCGGCTATACTTATAACATTTATGGTAGCCGGTCTTTACGGTATAGCTCTTGCATCTGTAGGTATGCTTGCTACAACAGGTATGACAGTTGCAGTTGATGCTTACGGTCCTATAGCGGATAACGCAGGTGGTATTGCTGAAATGTGCGGTCTTCCTCATGAAGTAAGAAATATAACTGACAAGCTTGACTCTGTAGGTAATACTACAGCAGCAATGGGTAAGGGATTTGCGATAGGTTCTGCAGCTCTTACAGCGCTTTCACTTTTTGCATCTTATACTGCAGCTGCAAAGACTTGAAGTGATATCACTTACTGAACCTACAGTTATAGCCGGTATGCTAATAGGGTGGAATGTTGCCTTTCCTTTTCTCAGCTCTTACAATGGAGTCTGTTGGTAAGGCGGCTTTTGAAATGATAGAAGAAGTTCGTTCACATTTAAGAACAATCCGGGTATCATGGAAGGAACTCAAAAACCTGACTATGCAAGATGCGTTGAGATATCAACATCAGCTGCATTGAAACAAATGATACTTCGGGAGTTATAGCTGTAGCATCACCTATAGCTGTTGGATTGCTACTTGGTACACCTGCTCTTGGCGGAATGCTGTCAGGTGCATTGGTAAGTGGTGTTCTTCTTGCTATAATGATGTCAAATGCCGGGCGGCGCATGGGATAACGCTAAAAAAATATATCGAATCAGGACAACATGGCGGTAAAGGTTCAGAAGCTCACTAAGAGCTGCTGTAGTTGGAGATACTGTAGGGCGATCCTTTCAAGGATACATCAGGACCATCAATCAACATCCTTATCAAGCTTATGACTATAGTATCTTTGGTATTTGCCCCAATATTTATGCAATATGGTGGAATACTAATGAATCTTACAGCCAAATAATAAGTAAGATATATTAAATAGAAGATAATACTGTGAAATAAAAACAAAATCCGATATGTCATTAGATGATGTATCGGATTTTTATTTACTCATAAGTATAATACAAAAATTAAATAGAAAAATCCATATACACCTAATACTAAAAAACCGTATAAATAGCCATGTAATTTTCTTACAGTTATTGAAAATCTCTGTAATAAACAAGAGTTATTCAAAAATAAATATTTGGCATTATAAATGGCGAATACTATAAATAGTTTTCATTTATTTAATTTATCGTATAATTAATTAGCGTGTTTTTATTATTTTTACAAGGAGATAGTATAATTTTTATAATATTACACTATGATACTAATATATATTACAAAAAGTAATTTAGATTATAAAATTAATTAATCTAAAAATAATACATAAACTTACACAAAAATATACTTAATAGGTGAGAAAAATAATTTCGTGGAATATTGATTAATAAAGGGATAAATGTTATAATACTTGCCATGTTAATAATTTGAGAATTTAAGGTGATGATTATGAAGATAAAAGATATATTGAATAAAAAAATAAGATAAATATTTCTTTTGAGGTCTTCCCTCAAAAGTACGGTCAACCTATTGAGCCTATTATAAATACAGTAGATGCAATATCTAAGCTGAATCCTGCTTTTTGTTCTGTTACTTACGGTGCAAATGGTGGAGCAAGTGAAAATACAATCAAAGTAGCAAGTCATATCAAAATGAACTAAACACAAGTGTATTGGCACATCTTACCTGTGTATCGTCAAGTAAGGACGACATAGACGAAAAATTGCGTGATATAAGAGATAACAATATAGAAAAATATACTTGCTCTAAGAGGAGATATAATAGATAGAGAAAAATTTGAACAAAAATGATTTGCTCTATGCAAGTGAATTGATTGAGCATATAAAAAGGCAAACTATGACTTTTGTGTAGGGGCTGCTTGTTATCCTGAGATACATCCTGAAAGTAAAAAAATAAGGATGTTGACCTTGATTATTTGAAGTTAAAACAAGAAGTCGGAGCTGATTTTTACTACTCAAATGTTTTTTTGACAACTCTATATTTTATAGATTCATGTACAGGCTCCGCAGTATAGGTGTAAAAATACCTGTAGTAGCCGGAATAATGCCTGTTACCAATGTTGACTCAGCTTACAAGGATAAAACAACTGTCAAATGCAGACATACCTGCAAAAATTCATGTCTATTGCAGATAAGTTTGAAAATGATAAGGAGTCAATGAAACAAGCCGGAATTATCTATGCTTGTAATCAAATCATAGACCTAATATCAAATGATGTAATAATATCCATATCTACACTATGAACAATGCAAGTGTAGCGCAGGAAATCACAAAGAACCTATCACATATAATCAAACAATAAAACTGCAGGTTATAAATAGATATTTTGAAAGTTTAATCAAAAAAATCAGTATTCTTACTTATATTGAGGAAGATGTTTTAAAGTTATGGACAGTATGATTAGATGTTTTATATTTTTATAATACCTTTCAAATATTTTAAAGACTACAAATATTCAGCTGCTGAATTATATTTTTGATTAATATTAGCCCTATATTAAATATCAAAAGTTTTAATCTTATTTGATTTTATTAATATTGTATCAATATATTAGGGAGACAGATATGAAATATGTTATTTTAATCTTATCATTGGCTTTGTCAATACTGATTTTTTTATAAATTATACTTCTGTGGGGAAATATGAAAACTTGAGCAAAAATCAAAAGAAAAAGTGGATTTATAACACAGGAGAAAAATAAGAAGATGGAAAATCCTAACAAGGGAATAGATTATTCAAATGTAAAACTTGACAAGATATATCTTGCGGGTGGTTGCTTTTGGGGGAGTGGAAGAATACGCATCCCGTATATATGGAGTGGCAGATACTGTTAGCGGATATGCCAACGGAAATACATCGAATCCGACTTATGAAGAGCTAAAAATACAGGACACGCTGAAACGGTGGAAGTAAGTTATGATGCTTCAAAAAGTGAGCCTAAGGGGAGATAATAAAGAGGTATTTGAAAATAATAGATCCTACAAGCGTAAACAGACAGGGAAATGATGTCGGCACTCAGTACAGAACAGGCATATACTATGTAGATGAAAGCCAAAGAGAGAAATTAAATCTATATTAGATGAAGAACATATACAAAAAATAGTAGTTGAGTTAGAGCCTCAAGAGATTTTACAAAGGCTGAGGACTATCATCAAAACTACCTTGTCAACAATCCCAACGGATACTGTCATATAGATCTTGACAAGGCTTATGAGCCATATATAGATGCTGAGAAGTACCAAAAAAACCCTCAGAAGAAGATATAGATCTAAACCCAATTCAATTTGAAGTTACACAAAAATGGTACTGAGAGGCCTTTTTCCAATGAATATTGGGATAATGAGACAAAAGGTATCTATGTGGGATGTTGTTACCGGAGAGCCACTTTTTGTTTCAACAGATAAGTTCAATTCTAACTGTGGATGGCCGTCTTTCTCAAAGCCTATAGACAAAGATGTAGTGGGATATAAAAGAGATACATCTCACAATATGGATAGAACGGAAGTGCGCAGCAGAGTAGGAGACTCACACTTAGGTCATGTCTTTGATGACGGACCAAGTGAGCTTGGAGGACTGAGATACTGTATCAACAGTGCTGCCCTAAGATTCATAGCACTTGAGGATATGGACAAAGAGGGATATGGAGAGTTTAAATATCTTGTTAAATAAAGGAGAAGATATGGTTAATATTACAATGCTTACTGATTTTTATCAGCTCACAATGATGAACGGCTATTATTTTAATCAAAAAGTGATGAAATAATGGTGTTTGATATGTTTTATCGTAAAAACCCCTAACAACGGCGGATATGCGATAGTATGCGGTATCAATGAAGTGATAGACTATGTGGAAAATTTTGAAATTTACACAAGATGATATACAATATCTTAGAAAGCAAAATGTCTTTAATGAAGAGTTCCTGCAATATCTTCAAGATTTTAAATTTGAAGGAGAAATATATGCAGTAGAAGAAGGCAGTATAATGTTTCCAAATGAGCCTATAATAAGAGTCAAAGCTAAGGCTATGCAAGCTCAATTCATAGAAACTGCCATACTGTGCATTGTAAACTTCAATCGCTCATTGCAACCAAGGCATCAAGGATTTGCTACAGTGCTATGGGAGATGATGTAATGGAATTTGGGCTAAGAAGAGCTCAAGGACCTGACGCAGGGCTCTATGGAGCAAAAGGCTGCAGTTATCGGAGGCTGTGTAGGTACATCCAATGTATTGGCAGGGAAAGATGTTTGATGTTCCTGTACTTGGTACTCATGCTCACAGCTGGGTGCAAAGTTTTGACAGTGAACTTGAGGCGTTTAGAGCCCATGCCAAGGCTTATCCAAGTAAGACTATGTTACTGCTTGATACTTACGATACACTTGGTAGCGGTATAGTAAATGCAATTACAGTGTTCAAAGAACTTAGAGAGCAAGGATACGAACCTCTTGGAGTAAGACTTGATTCTGAGACTTGGAATTTTTGTCAAAAGAAGTAAGGAAAAGACTCGATGATGCAGGATTTGAAAATGTCAAGATAACAGCATCAAACGACTTGGACGAAAATACAATAACCTCTCTCTAAAAACCAAGGTGCAAAGATAGATGTATGGGGAGTAGGGTACAAAGATGATAACATCATTTGACTGGGCTGCCTTGGGTGGAGTATATAAGCTTTTGCGCAGTGATAAAAAGACGGCAAGGTCATACCTAAGATAAAGATATCTGAGGATCCTGTAAAGATTAACAATCCGTATCCCAAAAATATATATAGAATATATGGTGAACAAGACCATAAGGCAATAGCTGATCTCATAGTACTTGAAGATGAAGAGATAGATGAAAAATGAACCGCTTACTATATTTGATCCTGTCCACACTTGGAAAAAGATGACATTTAAGAATTTTTATGTCAAAAATTGCTCACTCCACTTTTTGTTGACGGAAAATGTGTCAGAGATAAAAAGAGCGTAAGTGAAATAAAAACACACTCAAGAAGAAAAAGATTCTTTATGGATTCAATATAGAAGAAATGAAAATCCTCAGATATATAAAGGTGGACCTATCAAGAAAAACTATGGACACTTAAAAATGAACTTTTTGGAAAAGAGAAATATTCATTAAGTCTTATTAATTTTTAAATTGCTAATATTATGTGAGCTTTTATATAATATCAGTAAATAAAAATATTTTTCATTATAGTACAGACAAAAACCTCTTAAGAAACAATCTTTAAGAGGTTTTTTTCGTTTGATAAGTTTTCGTTTGAGTTTTTTTATATAAAAAAGGAAGTTTTCGTTTAAGTATAATTTCTTTCTATAATTAGTATAATAGTCCTATTATATTTTTGTCAATACTTTTTATTAGTTTATTTTTAATTATAATATCTGCATTTTTAGTAATTATAAGATAAGATTAATTATTAATCATAGAATAATAAAAATTTGAATTTATGACTATAGTATTAATTGTATTATATGCAACATAGATTATAATAGATTATTTTTGACTATTGATAATAAATATGATAAAAATACGAAGATATTTAGGCTTGTAAATACAAGGCTTAATAAAGATATATTGCTCTTATGCTTTTTATTTAGCTAAACTTATATTATTATAAAATTGCTATGGTTCAAGCTAGGGAGGAATAACTATATAATGATTTAGTATTTGACTAAAACTATAAGATTTTTGTAAAGGGGGAGTCTATGTCATCTTTTTAAGATTAAATTTAATTCACCTGTAATACTGTCTTTTGTGTTTATTTCTTTTTATTTCATTGATTTTAGGTATAATGACAAAGGGATTAACAACGAGATTATTTTTCTGTATATCTTTCAAGTATATTCAATCCTTTTGACATATATAAGAGCATTTACTCATGTCTTAGGTCATGCAGATTGGTCGCACTATATCAATAATATGCTGATAATTTTGGTTTTAGGTCCTTTGTTGGAAGAAAAATACGGTAGTGCAAACATTATTATAGTCATATTAGCTACTGCATTGGTTAGTGGAGTAGCTAATGTTCTTTTATTCCCATATACCAGACTTTTGGGGGCAAGTGGCGTGGTTTTTGCCTTTATATTGCTATCATCCATTACAAGTTTTGAGGAAGGGAGTATACCGCTTACATTTATACTGGTAGCAGTGATTTATATAGGTGGGCAGGGTATTTGACGCTTTTTTTGATAAGGGATAATATATCAAATTCTACTCATATTATAGGGGGAATTGTAGGTACAATCTTTGGATATTATATGAATGTCAGAAAAATAAAAAGATTAAATTTAAGCAGTTTTTGTATTTGTGATTGACTTATTCAAAGAATATAAATATAATTTTTTTAAAAAGTTAAACTAAATTTTAGCTTGTTTTGTTATAATGTTACTAATAGTTTAGCAACATTTGATAAAAATCAGATGTGGAGAACTTACCGTAGAATACGGGTATAATTAAAGGAGGATGTAAAATGGGATTTTTTTGATCAATTAAGCGGTGCTGCTAAAAAAACTTAGGTGCTGTTGCGGATGATTTGGCTAAACAAGTGGGTGAAAAAGCAAATGATGCTTTGGAAATAACAAAAACTTAATGCAAAAATTTCTGCTGAAAAAGTAGAAATAGAAAAAAAGAAATGATAAGTGAAGCACTTTTTGAAAAATTCTCTAAGGGGAAGAAGTACCTGGAGAAATAAGAGAATTTTGCGATAATATAAAAACACGCTATGCAAATATAGATGCCATAAAAAGAAGAAATAGAAAAAGTTAAAAAACACTGTTGGCGAAAAACAAAAGAAGTAAAAGATGCTGTTGTTGAAGGTGCTCAAGATGTGAAAGATGCTGTTGTTGAAGGTGCTGAAGATGTGAAAGATACTGTTGTTAAAGGCGCTGGAGATGCGAAAGATACTGTTGTAGAAGCTGCCGAGATGAAAAGGAAAAAGTAGAAGAAAAGGTTGAAGAAGTAAAGAAGAAGTATAAAACTAATAATAAAAACGAATCGGACTGTAGATATACAGTCCTTTTTTTATTTCAATTATAGTGAGTGAAAATATACTTATACTAAAAAGCTTTTTAAATAGCCATTTAATTTTTCTTACAAAAAGTTATTGAAAATCTCTGTAATAAATAGCGTGATTCAAAAATAAGTACTTGGCATTATAAATGGTGATTAGTATTATTAGCTAATGAATCCTAAAGAATATAATAATAAATTTCGATAATTAAGTTTAGTACAAGATTTTTATAAGCTCCTATGTAAATTGAAAGTCATAAATTTAGATTGAAAATATCATATTATTTTTATATAATAATGGATTGAACCATAAAAAGAAGTATGAATATAGGAGAATAGATTTGAGTATATTAAATGTTGAGCATTTAAGCCATGGTTTTGGTGATAGAGCGATATTTGACGATGTTTCATTTCGTCTGCTTAAGGGTGAGCATATAGGTCTTATAGGAGCAAATGGCGAGGGTAAGTCTACTTTATGAACATAATTACAGGTAAGCTTGAGCCTGATGCAGGTAAGGTTGAGTGGAATAAGAGAGTAAGAGTAGGGTATCTTGACCAGCATACATCACTTGACAAGGACAGTACAGTGAGAGATGTTTTAAAGACAGCATTTTCTTATTTATATGACCTTGAAAATGAGATGAATGACTACTATATGAAGATGGGTGATGCAACTGAGCAAGAGATTAATCAAATGCTTGAAGAAGTCGGCAATATTCAGGAAATCTTAGAGCATAACGACTTTTATATTATAGATACAAAAATTGAAGAGGCATCTCGTGGAATGGGTATAAATGAGATAGGCTTGGATAAGAAGGTAGATGATCTTTCAGGAGGTCAAAGAACTAAGATTTTACTCACTAAGTTGCTACTTGAAAAACCTGATATTTTATTACTTGACGAGCCTACGAACTATCTTGATGCAGAGCATATCAATTACCTTACGAGATATTTGCAAAATTATGAAAAATGCCTTTATTTTGATTTCGCATGACATACCATTTTTTTGACAAGTGTCATCAATCTTATCTACAATATGGAAAAACTTGAAGTTGGACAGGTATTCATGTTCTTATGAAGAGTTTTTGAAGATAAGACAGGCAAGGAAAAGAACAAATAGAGTCTGCATATAAAAGACAACAACAGGAGATTGCAGATCTTAAGGACTTTGTCCAAAGAAACAAGGCAAGGATAGCTACAAGAAATATGGCTATGTCAAGACAGAAAAAACTTGACAAGATGGAAATCATAGAGCTTGAACAGGAAAAACCGAAGCCGGAGTTTGAATTTAAAAGTGCAAGAACATCAGGCAGAGTTATTTTTGAAACAAAGGACTTGGTAATTGAGCTATGACAAGCCACTTTCAAAAGCCCATTAATTTCAAACTTGAAAGAAGTCAAAAAATTGCTATAACAGGAGCCAATGGACTTGGTAAGACTACTTTGGTAAAATCATTAATAGGTCAGTTAAAACCTATAAGCGGTTTTGTTACAAAGGGAGATTTTTTAGAAATAGGATATTTTGAACAGGAGATAAAAGAGGCTAATCACAATACCTGTATAGAAGAAGTATGGAGTGAGTTTGCATCACTTGACCAAAGAGAAATCAGAGCCATGCTTGCAAAATGCGGTCTTACAACTAAGCATATAGAAAGTAAAATCATGGTGCTAAGTGGTGGAGAACAGGCAAAGGTAAGATTGTGCAAACTAATGAACAGACCGACTAATGTACTGATACTTGATGAGCCTACAAATCACTTGGATATATATGCAAAGGATGAACTTAAAAAGAGTACTCAAGGAATACAAAGGTACTATACTGCTGATTTGCCATGAGGAAGATTTTTTACCAAGATTTCATAGATCATGTGGTAGATTGCAGACAGTGGTCACTCCTTGCATAATTAGGAGAAAGATATGAATATTAGAAGGATATTGATGATAATACTTGCTATTGGCGGAATAATATTGATAGCAATACCGCAGTACGCAAATTACAAAACTAAAGAAAAATATTGAGCAGGCAAGTGTCATAGTGGAGGAAGTACCGCTGAGACTTTGAAAGAAAATGAAGAAAAAGTAATAAAATCAGAAGATTTTAACTTTGAGAATGTAAAGGAAATATCTCCTACATCTACTTTTTGGCAGCAACTATATAGATAAGTCCTTTTTGTTAGGTCAGATAGTAATACCGTCTGTAAATATGAATTTGCCTATATTCAAAGGACCTACCAATGACAATCTCCTTGCAGGTGCAGCTACAATGAGACAAAATGACAAGATGGGAAAAGGAAACTTCACCTTGGCAGGTCATTATAACAAGGACAAGTCCATATTATTCGGATCTTTGATGGATGTAAAAGTTGGAGACATAATAAGGGTGATAGACAAGGTAAATATATACGAATACAAGGTATATGCTACTAAGATTGTAGCTGATACAGAAGTACATCTTATTGAGGATGAACAAGCTGATATTCGTGGAAACAACATCATTTCTTTGATGACTTGCTACTATTCGTCAAAGACAGGCAAGAGATATTTTGTGCTTGGAGATTTTGTAAAACAGGTACCATATAAGAAACACCTTATGCAAGTAAGTCAAACTGAATAAAATCGTGTGCACTTATCTATTAAGAATATTTTAATTTTTAAGGTGTATAATCTAAGCTATCAGTTTTTATCATTTGGAAAATGAAATCTCACGACGACGATAACTCAAAGGAGTATATAAATTGAGAAGTAAAAAAAATATAATACTGGGTATAGTGGCATTTTTGATTGTGCTTTGCGGAGTTATAGTATTTGCAATATATTCAGCGTATAAAGCGAATGTGTATAATTCAAATTTTAAGACAATAGTGGCTGACGGAGTAAAAAGAAGATCCGCAAAACAAAGAAAGACTCAATGTTCTTGTGCTTGGCATGGAGCATACAAGGACAGATACCATAATGGTAGCTACATTTGATCCCGTATCAAAGACACTCAACATAATTTCCATACCAAGAGATACCTATGTAGATAGAAGTGAATATCCTGATTATTATCCATACAACACTTATAAGAAGATAAATGCATTGTATGAACTTCCTACAATAGAAGGTGGAGTAGAAAGATTGGCAAGTAAGGTATCAGAGATACTTGGTATACCTATACATGATTATATAATGGTGGATTATGATGCTGTAGCAGATATTACAGATGCTGTAGGCGGAGTAGATGTTGAAATCACAAAATCCTATGTACTATGACGATCCATGGTCAGATCCTCCGCTTCATGTAAATTTTTCGGTAGGTACAGCACATCTTGACGGCAAAAATGCAATAGAATACCTACGCTGGAGACATAATAATGACGGCTCTTACGGTAACGAAGGAGATGAAGGTAGGGTAAAAAGACAACAAGGATTTTTGAAAAAGGTGCTTGAAAAGGCTTTAAATCCTACAGTATTCCCCAAACTTGTAGAAGCTACATTCAAGAATGTAAAGACAAGTCTTGAACTTGGAAGGCAATGAGCTAGCTTCAGATGTTACAAGTATGCCTAAAGAAAATATAAGATTTTATCAAGAAGTAGGTACACCTGCTTATTTCAACGGATTATGGTACTATCTGCTTGATGCTGACAAGACTACAGCTTTGATGAGGAAGATATTAAATAACGAAACTATCACTGATGATGATATAAATCCGTCGCAAGAATTTGAAAATGAAGCTTCTTCAAGAGGCAATTCAGATAATTACAGTTCAGGAAATTCATCATATAAAGAGTATAACTATACTCCTACAAAAAAGAGAAAAACTATAGAAGAAACAAAGTTTGAAGAAACCCCTATATTCAATGAACAAAATAAAAATAGGGTAGACGATGCAATAATAAATAATACTACTGACCAACAAAGCCAAAGTAGCGAAAATCAAAGTGGAAGTACTAATGCAAATAGTGACAGTACAAAACAGATAGCAGTTCAACTGATACAACTACAGAAAGTCAAAGTGAAGATAGCAAAAATACAGGTACAACAGTAGAAAATTCACAAAATAAAAGATACTACAAAGACTCCTGCAACTAATGGAGGAGGAAACTCAAACCAAAACCAAACAACTCCTTCACAACCTGAAACTCAGCCAACACAACCAAAAGAAGGTGGAAGCGGTGGAGAAGGTGAAACACCTATATTTTAGTTTTTGTAAGAACTAAATAGATTGTTAAATTTGTTTACAATAATAGTTTGTTGTAGCTCTATGTATCTAAGCTGATTTAAGCTGATTATTTAGTCAAATAAAAACAATTTTAATGTTATCTATAAAGTAGTATAAAACTCAAAATATCAATAAAAGAGGCATATAAAAATATATGTCTCTTTTTGCTTGAAAAACACTATGTATTTATACAAAACTCAATTTAATACTTATCACCATTTATATTGCCAATATTGTTATTTTAGCAAATTATTACTTTTGCAGACTATAAATAATCTTACCGTAATAAAAAGTACATGGCTTTTTGATAGGTTTTTAGTAGTAGTCAATATATATTTAGTCTATCATATTTCATAATATATTTTTCATTATTCTATTAGATTTTAGTATTTGTATTAGTGTTAAAAATATGAAAACACTCAATATTTAGCTCAAATATATTTTTGATTATTACAAATATGTAATAATTATTTTTCAAAAATCTATTGACTTTTATATTCTACTATTGTAGAATAACATCATACAATTGTATGTGATACCAAATTCATTTATTAGTAATAAAATACTTATATTTAAAAATTGGTATAAAAAGGAGAATAAGATGAAAGATATATCTAAAAGATTGCCTGATGCAGAGTTTACTGTAATGAAGGCTATATGGAGTTTAAACTCACCTATAACAACAAATGAAATAACCAATAAACTTGCTGACAAGAGTTGGAAACCTCAAACTTGCTTACTGTACTTAAGAGGCTTAGTGAAAAGGGGTTTTTGAACATTATTAAAGAAGGTAAGCAACATCAATATAAAGGTGCTTATAACAGAAGATGAGTATCTTGAAATTGAAACAGGAAGTTTTTGAAAAAGATATGCCGGAAATTCCATTGGGGGCATTAGTCAAGACGCTATACTCTGAGGAGAGCTGACACAGAATGATATTGATGAATTAAAGGGATATTTTGGATCAAAAGGAGTGATAGAGCATGAGTTTTTCTTATTACTTTACTTTCTACGGGCATGGTAATGTCAATTATAATGCTGTCTTTGGCAATAATTTTCAAGGCTAAGAGCGATATATTCAGTGCTAAGACAAGATATACTATTTGGATTATCATACTTGTAGGTCTTTTGATACCGTTTAGACCTAAGATAATATCACCGCTTTTAATATTGGATAACCCTTTGTAAGTGGTAGCGTTACGCAAAGAGCAAGGCACTATAGATTTGACAACTCAAGACGATATAGGTGCAAATCTTCAAACGGATGTAAATACAATAGATAATGTCTCAAATATTCAAAGAGAGGAAAAGATTCAAATAAGTGAAAAACCAAGACGAGACATTTTCTCTTTATTAGAAAGTTTGCTATTGTTATATGGCTGGCTAGAGTGCAATCTTTGTATTTTTCAAAGTATATTATAGAGTACGCAAAAATTTTGTAAATACCTTTAAAAGATGGTCTATGCCTGTTGAAGATGAAGAGACAATTAGAATTTTCAAGCTGACAAAACTCAAGCTTGATATTGAAAACAAGGATATAGGGCTGATAAGAAGCAAGTATGTGAGTACTCCTATGCTCACAGGGTTAATCAGACCTGTGGTGGTAATACCGGAAAAAGAGATTGAAAAAAACAGATATGAAACTCATAATAGAACATGAGCTTACACATTATAAACACAAAAGATTTGTATGTAAATCTGCTAAGTATATTGGTTCTTTGCCTTCACTGGTTCTATCCTATTGTATACTATTGTATACCTGCTATACAAGGAGACGGAGAGCTGTACTGCGATGAAACCGTACTCAAAAAAATAAAAAAATATGAACTATAGAAAAACCTACGGCAAGATGATAATCAATATGATACCGACTATTTCTTCAAAAACAGGTGGCTCTTTCTACTTGTTTTTACAGTAAAAACTAAGCGTTAAAAGGAGGCTTATAAATATCATGAAAAATAATACTAAAATGATATCAACACTTTCAATTGCTACTATATTAGGAGCAACTATATTATCAGGTTCATTTATGTCATTTGCTGCAAAACAACTCATATATAGGAGTAGAAAAGGCAAAATCTATAGCTCTTAAAGATGCAGGAGTAAGCAATGTAACATTTGTAAAGGCAAAAGCTTGATACAGAAGATGGCATTACAGTATATGATGTAGAGGTTTTACAAGGCAATGTAGAATATGACTATGAAATAGATGCAAAGACAGGTAAGATACTTGAAAAAGACACAGATATAGAAAAACTATACAATACCAACAAAAACAAACAAAAACAACAAAGCAAAAAAACACTACAAACAACTCATATATAGGGAGTGGAAAAAGGCAAAAATCTATAGCTCTTAAAGATGCAGGGAGTAAGCAATGTAACATTTGTAAAGGCAAAAGCTTGATATAGAAGATGGTGTGAAAGTATACGATGTAGAGTTTTACAAGGGCATGTAGAATATGACTATGAAATTGATGCAAAGACAGGTAAGATACTTGAAAAAGACACAGATATAGAAAAACTATACAATACCAACAAAAACAAACAAAAACAACAATGCAAAAACACCACAAACAACTCATATATAGGAGTAGAAAAGGCAAAAGGCTATAGCTCTTAAAGATGCAGGATTAGGTAGTGCCACATTTACAAAGGCAAAGCTTGATACAGATGACGGCGTAAGATTTACGATATAGAGTTTCGTAGCGGAAATATGGAATACGACTATGAAATAGATGCAAAAACAGGTACTATACTTGAAATGGATGCAGAAATAGATGATTAGAAAATAAGGCTGAGTTACTCAGCCTTATTTTTCGATAATCTACCTATTATATTGTCTGTGTCAAAATCTATGCTACCATCTTCAAGTAAGAAGCATAGCACACCCTACATAGTCTTGTTTTTAATGTCAATGAATTCATCTCTATTATCTCTTAAGTGCAAGAATTCCTTCATCTTTGGCATAGATTCTGTAATTTCTATATAATCATAAGAAATTCCTGCATTTTAAGTTTTTCAAATGCTTCTATACAGTCATGGCAAAGTGGTGTCCCATATAATTTCATAATATCTCCTTAATATTAAATAAGTATTATTGTAACTTTATTTACATATATTAAAAACTAAAACAAACACAAGTACAAAACTAATCACCATTTATAATATATTATAGTTAAATTAATTGAAACAAATTTTTTGTTCTTTTCAACAAATCTTCATTAATTGTTTTTCAGAACTATATATTTTATTTTTTTAGGATTAGGATAAAAATTTAGAGCAAGTCTAAAATTTCATACATAAAAATATGATTATATTAATATTAGCTAAAATTTTACAAAGTACTGTAATTTACAGATATTGATAAGCTTTTATTTTATACATTGGCAAATGATATAGCTTCTAATTTTTAGAAGTTTTAGCATGATATGAAGGCTTGCATATTTTATAAATCATTTACTTTATATAATCTCTATTTGACATGCTCTCATGGCATCAAGGGCAGTATTATGTGATTTTTCACTGACACCTGCACAGCATGATGAGTCTACTGTTAGCTTTCACTTCCGTAGGGAATGTCTTGACTGTCATAGCGTTGGATATTACACATATATCGGTGCAAAGACCTACAAATACAATCTCCTCTATATTTTTCTTTTTGTTAAGTTCGAGCAGACTTTTGGACGAGTATTGAGAGCCAAACGCAGGTTTTTCTATTATATCACAGTCTTTAGTATTAAAGACTTGGGTTTTATCTTATGCCCGTTTGTATCTTTTGATACAGTGTTTTACAGGAGATTTTTCCCTCTTGTGTTTTTAAGATAGTCATCTCCATGAGTATCTTGTGTAAATATTATTTTACCGTCAAAATTGTCTATCTTATACATTTTCTACTATGCTTTGTGCCTGAGCACTGCCTAAAGCTCCGTCAATAAAGTCGTTTTGCATATCAACGACAATAAGAATTTTCATTTTTCTCCTTTTTATTATCTTTTAAAAATATAATATTATCACATACAATAATGGAAATCTAACTAATAAATCTTTGCGATAATCTAATTGTACAAGAGTTATCAATATATATATAGAATAAATAGAATATAGTATAAATTGCAATTAAGTATTTTGCAAAAGTAAGTAATTTCAAAGTAAGTTTTTGTCTTATCTATCATATAGGCAAAATCTTGCGATTTCGTCTAATTTTGCAAAGTCCTTAATTATATACAAATATCCTATCAATGCTTCAAATCCTGTAGCGTAGTTGTAGTCTTGCACATCTGCATTCTTGGGTGGATTATTTGCATTGTTGCGTCCACGAAGTACGACATCCCACATTTTGTCATCTATTATATTGTTGTCTTTCAAGTCCTTAATCATAGTTGCTTGAGACTTAGCTTTTTTACAAGACTTGTAGAGATTTGATGTAGTTTGTTTACTTTTTGAATGTTTGTTTTAAATATTACAAAGTTCCTAACATACATTTCCCACACACTGTCGCCTATGTAGGCAAGTGACAGTGTGTTTATAGAGTTTACATCATTTGGGCTTATTTGATTTATTATATTTTCGACCATTGAGTACCTTGCCTTGCATCCTTAATTTCTATTCCCATATTTCTTAATTCTTCTCTGATTTGATCGGCTTTGCAAAGTCTTTTGACTTTTTGGCTTGGTTTCTTAGCTCTATCAGCTCTTGTATCTTACTTGTGTCTTCGTCTGCTGATTTATCTGTATTTGCTATATTTAATACCGCTGTAAGTTCGTTTAGCATAGACAGTATGTTTTGAATAAATTGTTTTGATGAGTTTTCATCTACACTTGTATTTGCCAATTTGACCAATTCAAATATTGCTGTTATTGCATCAGCTGTATTGAGGGTCATCATCCATCTTTTTCATGAATGTTGACTTAATAGACTGGGCATTTTCAAGAAGGTTTTTCTCTCTTGTGATAATTGTTTATCTTGAGATTTTTGTAGAGAAAAATTCCAATGATGATTTGCAGTTTTTGATTCTGTCTAATGATGTCTTTGCAGAGTCCAGTAAATCTTTGCTGTAGTTTATAGGACTTCTATAGTGTGATGTCAGCATGAAGAACCTTAGGACATCTCCTTGATATACTTCCAGTACATCTCTTACAGTGAAGAAATTACCCAAGGATTTGCTCATCTTTACATTATCTATGTTGATGTAGCCGTTGTGCATCCAGTAGTTGGCAAAGGTACATCCATTTTTACATTCTGCTTTGTGCTATTTCATTTTTCGTGGTGCGGGAATATTAGGGTCTTGTCCACCTGAGTGTATATCTATAGTTGAGCCGAGATATCTATTACTCATTACAGAGCATTCTATATGCCAGCCCGGGTCTTCCTATGCCCCATGGTGAGTCCCAGCCGATTTCCCTTCTCCTTCCATAGTGCAAAAGTCAAGTGGTGATTTTGTTCGTTTATATCTATTCTTGCTCCTGATATAAGGTCATCAATATTTTTATGTGATAGCTTTCCATATTCATCAAATTTTTGACTTCAAAAATATACATCTCCCCAAGTACATAGGCAAAGCCTTTATCTATCAAATCTTGTATGAAGTCAATTATCTCTTTTATGTTTTGTGTAACTCTTGGATGTACTGTAGCTTTTTCTTATCCCAAGAGCAGCTGCATCTTTGTAATATTCATCAATGTATTTATCAGCAAGTTCAATTGCTGATATGCCTTCTTCGTTTGCTTTTATTATCTTGTCATCAACATCGGTGAAGTTTTGTACAAATGTTACCTCGTATCCGATGTATTCAAGGTAGTTTCTAAGAGTATCAAAGACTATGAAAGGTCTTGCATTTCCAATATGAAAATAGTTGTATACTGTAGGTCCGCACGAGTACATCTTGACCTTGCTCTTTTTCTATTTCGTGAAACTCTTCTTTTTCATAGTCATGGTATTGTAGATTTTTCATTATTTTCCTCCATTTATCTAAGAAAAAGTAAATCTTATACTAAAAACCAATTAAATAGTCCTAAAAAGTATATTAAGTATGCCTTTTTGAAAAACAAAAATATTAGTTCAATAAGTTTTAATATATGACATTATAAACGGTGATTAGTATTATTAATTTATCGAAAGATATATGTAATATTTATATTCGCTAAATTAATGGATAGAACTTGCCTAATATAATTCTTAAAAGTTGTTATATAATACTTGTGCTTTTAGAAACACATTATCAATAATTATAAGATATAGAGCACACTAATAATTAAGAAAAATATAAATTGTATTTAACAGCTTTTTATAGTTTGAAATATCTGTTTACTTATTACAACTTGAGCTATATTTGTGCGAAAAATTAGTATAGATGTAACTAAGTAGCACGATATTGATAACTTTGAATTATTTTTAGTTGAGTAGTTAGATTATATCACAAAAGATTAAATAAAAAGCATATCATAATATTATGATATGCTTTAAAAATTAGTCTATGATACTAAAAATATCTATTTTGTAAGTGTTATAGTTCTTGTGATTGCATCCCAATCAGTTTTTGCTCCAACAGCATTTGCTACAAGAGCTACAGGTAGGAATGTTCTTCCGCCTTTTTATTTCAGGAGCTGAGTCAAGAGTTACTTTTTGCCGTTTACTAACATTGTAGTATTTCCTATTGTCAATATTACAGTGTCTTTTTCCATCTTTTGAAGTAAGTGTTACAGTTCTTGTAACTCCATTCCAATCTACATTCATATCAAGAGATTCTGCTACAGCTCTTAGAGGAAGCATTGTTCTTGAAGATTTGATATATGGAGCTTCATCAAGAGTCATAGGATGTCCGTTGACTGAATATGCCTTGTTATCTATTACAAATACTACTTTCTTTTCAGTTTTTCAGCAGCTTGAGGATCTTCTTTTGTAGGAGTAGTTGTAGGAGCATTTACAGTAAATGCATTTAAAGTTGCTATTACAGCACTTGAATCTTTGTCATTTACTATGTTCATCTTATATGTGCCGTCATAAGCAAATCTCATCTATAGTTACTTGTACGCCTTTTATTATGATTTTTGAAGGTCTTGTAGATGTTTGGTCCACTTTTGAATTTTTAGTGTATTACCACTTGTTGAAGGAGAGCTTACAACTATATTTCCGTCAGTTGATGATATGCTCATGTTGCTAAGTGACATTCCCTTGTAGTTAGGATCTAAAGCTTATTGTATAGCTTCCCTTTTCAAGAGAACCCGCAGCTGTTTCAGCTATTACTATGTCACCTAAATTTTGGTTTGCAGTACCAAGAGTAAGTTCATCCAATGCTCTTTTGTTGAAAGTAATACCTTGGAATACATTGGCAACTACAGTAGATACATCTCTGATGCCATTTCCTTCAAGAGTAGCTTTTATTTCACCTGTATAGTCTTTTTAGGTGTAATGTTCATCTTTATTGTCCAACTATTTTTAGTGTCAAATTTTTCGTCTAATCTAAATTCAGCGTAAGAAGCATCAGTTTTTACAACTGTTAGTGGATCATAACCACTGTTTTTGAGATATTTTTATGCTGTCTTTATCTATTGTAGCATTGTCAAAAACTATGTCATAAGGAGTGTTTGGAAGCAATGAATTATCTATTAATTCTCCAAGTTGTATTTCTACAGCTATTTTTTTCCGGTTGTTGGAGCTTCTTTTTAGTTTGCAGTAAAAGATGCAGCAAAGCCTGTTACTGTTGCTATATCTATTGACTCTTCCTTGTCTTTTTGAGTTTGTAGGACTAACAGCTACAGTTATATTGCCCTTTGGTACGCTTCTTTTCAACATCTATTACAGGCATGATGTAGAAGCTGTCTTCAACATCTTTGCTTGTAGAAAGTTCAAAATGTCAATATATTACCGTTTATTGTTGGTTTGTATTTTCCGTTTACAGTAGTCTTTGTCGTTCCATTTAACATTTGACTGAAGTTTAAATTCAAATTTTGCTTTTTCATCCCAGTCACCTTTTGCATTTTCTTTTTACTTCGATTTTTAGATGCAACTTGGTTAGAAGTATTTCCTACAGTCATCAATTTTTTTCGACCTTTATAGTCTTTTAGTCCGTCAGCAAATGCTACTGTTCCTAACATAGTTGCCGTTAAAGCCATAACGGACATTCCTGCAAAGAATTTTTCATATTTTTCAATCCTTTCATCTTTTAAAATTCTGTACATAGATGTACAATTTAAAAATATTTATCATAATATTAACTGATATTATTCTACACCAATATATTATTTTTAATATTAAAATTAAATTACAAAATAGATTAAATTGCATAGCTGATTTAGTGCGTATGTCAGTTGCTCTTTTTGCATACATAATAAAGTCTTATGTTTAGCAAGAGATGAAAACCCAGTATAGATGATAGATGTTCATATTCTATGCTCCTTATTGAGTGGATTTTGTATTTGACTTTTTCTCCCACATATATGTCGCTTATTGTGGATTCTGAATTTTTAGTCCTTTTTCCTTCATAAAGTTTGTTTTCTCTTATCTTTTAATATTATCTGTGTATTACCCAGATAGTGTACCTTGAGTCTTATCAGTCCTTATTACCTTTATATTTTTGTCAAAATCATCAAAAAGTCTTAGGAGGATATATGATTTTTGCCAGGAGATACATCACGAGAAAAAGCTGCTTGAGTAATCATCTTTTGATTTTTGATTCAAAGTATATATATCCGCATTTCTCATAGTAGGAATATCAGGGACGACAAATTCAAGACAGTAGTCATTATATAAGTCAAAAGAGATAGTAGTTTTCAACATACTGTGGATTCTTACCTATTTTAATTACATTTGATATAAGCCCATACTGGCATTGTGCACTTGTAAGCAATAGGAAAAGTAGGGAGGAAGCAACAGCAACTATTCTAAAAAAACAGTCTTCTTCAAATAATATTAAGTTGTCAGTAAGATCCAAGTCTTTTTCAAAGTCAAAAGATCAGCATCTGCAATCCTCTCTAATTCTTCGAGTTCTTCTTTATCCATTTTACTCCTCTACAAAATAATAATTAATTTTGCTATGATAATAAATATACTAATATTAAATTATGATTCAATACAAGATACCATAATCATCAAAACTTTCATAATGATGACATAGAATAATTTTATTTAAAAATAAATTAAATTAAATTAAATTAAATTAAATTAAATTAAATGCTTGGTAACATAGGTATAAACAAAACAGACATTAGTATTAAATTCTAGTGATAGCAAAGTCCACTTCTCTAAACTCTTCTGATGTTCTGATAACTTTGACCTTAATTCTTTCGCCGACAGTATATCTTTTTCCACTATGTTTTCCTACAGCTGATAGGGTGTCTTCATCAAAGTTGTATATGTCATCTTTCATGTCTACATATCTTATGAGACCTTCGACAGTGTTGTCCAATCTTGCAAAAGATACCAAAAGTTGGTAACTGATGATATGACAGCTTCAAAAGTTTCTCCGACAAATTTTGCCATGTATTGTGCTTTTCTAAGGTCATCTACCATATTTTTCAGCGTTGTCAGCCTTTTATCTCCATGTCTGATGATTGTAAGGCTGATTTTCTCACTACTGTATCAAGGTATGCTGCTCTTTTTCATCTATTTTGCCATCCAAAAATTCTTTGATTATTCTATGGATTTGCAAATCAGGATATCTTCTTATAGGTGATGTGAAATGGCAGTAATATTTGACAGACAGTGAGAAGTGACCAAAGCACACCTCAGAGTACCTTGCTTTTTTTGAGCGAACGCAATAATAAAGTAGATATTACTTCTTCTTCTTTTTTTGCCTTCGAGTTTATCAAGCAAGTCTTGGGTTGTCTTGGATGTACATCGTCGTCAATTTTGAGTTTGTAGTTGAACATCTCAAGTATTGGAGTGAGTTTTTGAGTTTTGCAACATCAGGATACTCATGTACCTCTATATACGAAAAGGTATGTCTGCATAGAAAAAATTGTTCTGCTACCGTTTGATTGGCAATTAGCATGAACTCTTCTATTATTTTATTTGCACGACGCCTTTTCTTCAGGTCTGATATCTACGACATCTCTGTTTTCGTCCATTTCTATAGAGCTTTCAGGAAGTTGAAGTCCATAGCTCCATTTTCAAATCTTCTCTTACGAAGTATCTGAGCCAATTCATCTGATAATGTCAAAAACTCTCTAAGCTCTTCGCCTTTTTGGAGTACTGTTTCATCTCCATTTTTCCAAAAAGTCCGAAACTCTGTGTATACAAGTCTGGCATGAGAGTTGATTATTGATTTGGTGATGTTGTGAGATATTACCTTTACCTTTTTGTCAATGTTCATTATACAAGACAGTGTCAATCTATCAACATTTGGGTGTAGAGAGCATACTCCATTTGAGAGTTTTTCAGGTAGCATAGGCACAACTGTATCTATAAGATATACTGATGTACCACGATTAAACGCCTCCGAGTCAAGAGCGGTATTTTTCTCGCACATATTCAGACACATCGGCTATGTGTACGCCAAGCTTTATATGTGCCGTCATCAAGTTTTGATATTGAGATTGCATCATCGAGGTCTTTTTGCATCCCAGCCGTCTATTGTAAATGTAAAATTCATCTCTCAAATCTTCTCTGCCATCAGCTTTTATGTCATCTTCTTATCTTCTCACATTCTCTAAGCACTCTTTTTGGGAATTCATCGCTAAGTTTGTTTTCCTCAAATATTGCCTTGAAATATATGTCCTTGTCATTTTTGTTTGCTATTATCTTGGTTATTCTACCTTCAGCCTTTTTGTCGTTTTCGGGGAATTTTATTATTTTCGCATTCTACCATGTCGCCTTCTTTGGCAAAGGTTCCGTATTTTTGGGGAATGAAGATGTCTGATGTTATCTTTCTGCTAAGAGGTATTACAAAGCCAAAGTCCTTTTGCTTTTGATACCTGCCTATTACTACAGTCATATTTCTCTCAATAATTGAGATTATCTCACCTTCAGCATTATTATCACCTTGTTGAGGAACAGTGATTTTTACCATTACCTTATCCTTGTCCATAGCTGAAAGAGTGTATTTTTTTAGGTATGAATATGTCTTTTTCATCAAGAGAAGGTCGTACAAAAGCAAATCCTTTTTGATTCATAAGTACAATACGGCTTTGCAACCGAGTTTTTCAGGCACTGTGTATTTTTGTTTCTTAGGAGTCTTTATAAGTAGACCTTGAGTTACCATTTCTTCAAGACCAAGTGTGACATTTTTCCATGTCATAATCATTCAAAAATCGCAGATTTCAGGTACACTCAAAGGATTTACCTCAGATAAAGACAGATGTGATATAAGTTCACTTGCAAAAATTAACTTCCATTGAAATCCTCCTTGCTATGTAAGTGTTTATAAAATTATAAGTAAAAATTCATTGTATCTTGTTATTATACTAAAGGGCTGTATATTAGCAATTTATTTTTACAGTAAAAATCATACTAAAATCTAATAAAATAATGGATAAGATATTCCGCTATATTTATAAAAAAAGTCATAATTTAAATTTTAAAAAGATTGGTGAATATTATCTATGGATTAAATGGAAGAAAAGTATGAATTATAGTGTAATATTAAATACAACTTAGTATAAAAGTGTTCACATAGTTTATTATATCATTAAATAAGTTAAAATTCAAATTATTTTGGGACTGCCAAAGCTTTCGTAAATCAGGTAAAATATTATAAGAAAAGTATGATATATTTTAAATTATTTTTGAATGGGAAGAAATGAATTAAAAAAATCATAAGTTGAGAAATCATATTTCTAATAATTAAGAATAGTTGTAAAACTTAAAAAAGCTTATAAAAATAGATTTGGGTAAAAAGCAATATTTATAATTACAATAGAGAAGAATAAATATTTTTAGCGACTAAGGGTAAAAATCTCAGTCGCTTTTAATCGTATACTTAAGAAAATAAAATCGGAATGTGTACCTGTTCTTGAAACGATCAATACCAATTTATCTTTATCAACGGCATATATTAAGAGCCAATCAGAGATATATGACACTCCCTAAAAACCTCTGTAATTTCTGTTAGTACATGGTCTTTGTATTTTTGAGGCAATGTGTTTTCTTTTAAAAGTTCATCAATTACAAATTCAATCAAACTAAGGTCATATCCTCGTTTTTACAATTTTAAGATCTTTACGGAAAGTTGATGTTGTTACAAGCTCCAACATAAGTTATTCCTCCGAAATATCAAGCTCATCAAATAGCTCTCTTGTGGATTTATATTTTTTTGGATGCAGCTTTCCTGACATTATTAGTCTTGCCTCATTTATAGCGTCCTCAGTTAATTTATTATATCTCGGCAGTTTCATCTCGAAAGGCAGTCCACCCTCCATTATTGATTTTTTTAAGAAAGATATTGACAGCGTCTGTTATTGTAATTCCAAAACTTGAAAACAGTTCTTCAGCAGATTTTTAGTTTCCGTCTCTATCCTTATAGTGATATTTGCAGTTTTTGCCATGTCGCTCCTCCTTTTTTGTTTAATTATATCAATTTTTATTACAAAAAGCAATACAATGTAAAAACATTTGATATACATATTATAGGGCGACAATGATTTTTGAAATATTCAATTGTAATTTAAAAATTTAGGAATATAATATAAATTTAGAATTAATTATAAGGGGTAAAAATTAATTTAAAAAGTATATTTAAAGAAATAAAAATATAAATAAAATTTCATATATTAAGGAAGAAATATGTATTTAAAAGCTATTGAAATAAGAGGTTTCAAATCTTTTTATGGATAAGACGGTGATTAATCTGCCAAGGGGTATGATTAGCATTGTAGGACCAAACGGCTCCGGCAAGAGCAACATTCTCGATGCAATACGCTGGGTACTCGGAGAGCAAAGTGTCAAGTCTCTTCGTAGTGAAAATGCAAGATGTTATCTTTGCAGGTACTCAGTCCAAGAGTCAGCTGGGTATGTGCGAGGTGTCACTGATAATAGACAATGAAGACAGACAAAATTGACATTGAGTACACAGAGCTTGCCATTAAGAGAAAGACCTATAGAAACGGTGAAAGTCCGTTTTTCATCAACGGAAAAAGGTGCAGACTAAAAGACATAAGAGAATTGCTCCTTGACACAGGCATTGGTAAAGAGGGTTATTCAATAATATCTCAAGGTAAGATAGACGAGATAATAAGCAGTAACGGTTATCAAAAAGAGTCTTGCTTGAAGAGGCATCAGGTATTGCAAAATACAGATACAAAAAAGGAAGAGGGCGAGAAAAGTCTTGCTATAGCTTCTGAAAAACTTAGAGCGTATCAACGATATCTACAACGAGATTGAAAAATCAGATAAGACCTCTGAAAATTCAAAAGGAAAAAGGCACAAAAAGTATCTTGAATTAAAAAGAACTCCAAAGTCAAGAGATAAATAAGATACTCATAGCAAATGAAGAATATGAACATGAACTTGCAATCTTGACCAAGGACAGGGAAAATCTTACAGAGGATGATGCAAAAACAACACAAAATTTGCAAGAAATAACTGAAAATCTTGCCAAGCTCAAGGAAGAGTCTGAATATATACAAAAGAAAAAGAAGAACTCTACGCCAAAAAGTCAAGTATAAGTGAGCAAATATCACAAAAACAAGATGCAAATTTCATTAAAAAAATGAAAATATCAAATCTCTTGAAAAACAACGAGCTAATTCAAGAACAACTACTACAAAATAAGGATGAAATATCAAAGATAAGATCAAAGATAGAAAATATAAATGAAAGTAAGAAAAATATCTGATAATATAAGCTACATTCAAAAAGAGATAAGCGAAAAAGCAGGAAATTGAGCAAGTCTACAAAGACAAGATTCAAGTACAAAAGTCGCTCAAGTCCAAGAAAAGAGAAAAAAATTAAGGATGTAGAGGTAGAGATATCAAAGCTTACCATGAGGATGGAGCTTGTCAAAAACAATATATCTGCCTTTGAAGAAAAAGATAGGTCAGTATGATGAGAAAAAAATCAGGAATATAATGCAAAAATCAGTGAGTTAGAAGAGGAGATAGGAAAAAAAGATAGTCAAATACTGCAAAAAGAGGAAGAAATCTCCAAATTAAAATGAAAAATTACAAATTAATTCTAATCAAAGACAAAAAGCTTGTTGATGAAAAATCAAGCTTTATCCAAGAGATAAATCAAAATAGCCTAAACTTAAAAGACATTACTGCAAAGACAGAGATGCTTGAAAGTTTTGAAAAATGATATGCAAGGTTTTTCAAAAATGTCAAATTACTTTTTGAAAAATAAGGATTTGGAGGGAATAGACAATGTAGTTGCCAATATAATTACTGTCAAAAAAAGGCTATGAAAAGGCAATAGAACAGCTATTATACGGAAGACTTGAAAATGTGATTATCCAAAAATCAATTCATGCCAAAAAAAGCCATAGACTATCTGAAAAAGAAAGGCTGGGTAGGGACTACATTTTTACCTCTTGATGTTATAAAGCCTTCATTTTTTTGAATTATAATGACAAGGGTGTAAAGGCAATAGATGTTGTAAGCTACGATGAAAGATATGAAAAATATAGTTTCTAATCTCTTAGGGAGATATGTAATCGTAGAAGACATGGATACAGCCCTTGAAATTTCAGCAAAAATACAAACATAGCTTCAAGATATCAACAATATCAGGAGATATATTCAACATAGGTGGATCTATCACAGGCGGATTTTTCAGCATATAGCAAGGAGATATTCACAAGGCGTAATACCATAGTCCAAAAATAAGCAAGAGATATCAAAGTTGAAAGAGATATTGCAAAAACTAAATGATAAATTCAAAGATATTGAAAAAATATAGATATTTTTAAAAAGAAGAAATCTCTGAAATACAAGAGAATTTGCAACATTGCAATATTGAGAAATAAACGAGGGCTATCAGACAAAAAGACTCTGCAATATCTAAAAAGAGCAGATTACAAAGCCTTATGTCAAGTCTTTCTCAGGAAAAAGAAGAGATACTTTCATCAAATGACAAGGCGATTTCTTCTGACGAAAAGGACAAAATTTCAAGAGAAAAATTTGGAACAAGATTATGAGAAATTAAGTGATGAGTTTAAAAAGCAAAAAGAAAGTTTGGAAGAAAACGAGATAGCTTTAAAAAGAGAACTCCAAAGTCTTGCAGGAAAAAAAGAATAAGACACAGTGTCATAGAAAAAGAGCTTGTAGCGATAGAAAATCAATTATTGGAACTTGAGGGTACATTGCAGTCAAATGATGAAAAAGCGAGAATTCAAATAGTAAGATAAAAGCAAACAATCAGCAGATACAAAAATTTCATGAGCTTATTAAAGAATTTGAAAGCCAAAGCAAGACAATGCAAGAAGAGATAGAAACTATCCAAGTAAAGTTTGAGGTTATAGAAAATGGAGATGTCAAAAATAGACAAGCCATAGCAAAGCTTAATGAGGATAAGGAAAAATCTCAAAACTACAAGCTGAAGTCCAAAACAAAGATGATGAGAGCTGAAACTGAAGAGTCCAAGGTCAGATACAAGATGCAGATGCTATACGAACAACTTTCTGAAAACTACGATATGGATATGTCGATGGCGCTGTCTTACAAAGATGACAGGGTAAAGGTCAGTCAAAGTGTCATAAAAACTCAAAGAAGACATTGCAAGTCTTGGGAATGTCAATATAGACTCAATCGAAGAATACAAAAATCGAGAGAGATATCTATTGTATAAGAGTCAAAAAGAAGACTTGGAAGGTTCTATTACAAAGATAAGCAGTATAATCAAATCCCTTGAAAAAAAGTATGATTCATGATTTTACTGAAAAACTTCGATATAATCAATAAAAACTTCGACTATATATTCAAGATACTATTTGGTGGTGGTAGTGCAGAAGTTGACAATAGAAGATGAAAGCGACATATTAGGTAGTAACATAGAAATATCAATTCAGCCGCCGGGTAAGAAACTAAGAGGTCTTGCTATGCTCTCCGTGGAGAAAAGAAAGCTCTGTCAGCCATAGCCCTGCTATTTTGCAATAATTGCCAAAAAACCCGGTACCGTTTTGTATATTGATGAGATTGATGCACCGCTTGACGATGCCAATATACAGATATGTCACATATCTTAGCACATTATCAGATACTACAGTTTGTTACTATAACACATCGACGCACCACTATGGAGGCATCAGACTATATATATGGCGTGACCATGCAGGAAAAGGGAGTGTCAAGTGTTATAAGTCTACAACTTGAAGATGCAAAAGGATATGTAGAGGATTAAAGTCAGATTTGTAAAAATAATCTATAAGAAGTTTTGATGGATTTTGAAATAATATTAAAAATAATTTTTGTATTAGTAGTAGATGAGTATAGATTTTGGTAATATAAATAAAATATAAGATATGTCAAATTATAAAAATAAATAAGATAATTGATAAATATTACTATGGCTTATATTAGATGCATCAACTGATAAGAGTATCTTTTTGGTTTATGTAGATGTTATCGATTATTTAATTGTAATAACATGAATTTATAGATATTTTAGAGATATATTATTCAAAAATTATTTTGAAATTTAGTAATTAAAATGGGGAGAAAATGGATAAGAAATTGAATTTAAAAATGCTTGAAGAGATGACACTTGCAAACGGAGTGTCAGGTTTTGAAGATGAGGCTGTAGAAGTAGCCAAAAAATATATTTCGCCAACGCTTGAGGTAAGTACTGACAGTATGCTCAACATATATAATAAGAGGAAAGGTAGATGAAAATCTACCTCACAGTAATGGACGCCCATATAGACGAAGTTGGATTTATTGTACAGTCTATTAAAGAAAACGGACTTATCAGGATAATGCCTCTTGGCGGATTTGTGGCACTAATCTTCCATCACATAGGGTAAAGATAAGAAACTTAGAAAATAAATTGATATCAGGTATAATTACAGGCTCTCCTGTCCACTATAAGGATAATACTTCTGAGATTACTACTGACAGGTTAGTTTGTAGATGTGGGAGCTATAAGCAAAGAAGAAGTAAAGGATATTTACAAGATTGATATTGCAATGCCCGTAACCTTGGAGAGCGTGTTTGAATATGATGAAAATACTGATATAGCAAAGGGTAAGGCGTTTGATTGCAGGGCAGGAGTATGCTCAGTAATAGAGATGATGAATGATTTGGAAAAGGAGAATCTTAATGTAAATATAGTAGGTACTCACAAGTCAAGAAGAAGTGGGTACAAGAGGTGTCAAGTAGCAGTAAACAAAGTAAAACCTGATATTGCAATAGTAATGGAAGGAACTCCTGCAGACGATACATTCTGCAGAGAGCTATCAGATACAGACAAGAATCAAAAAGGACCTATGCTAAGACATATGGATCCAAAAGATGATAGCAAACCCAAGATTACAAAGATTTGCTCTTGATATTGCAAAAATACGACATACCTTGTCAAGATGCAGTAAGAACAGGCGGAGGTACAAACGGTATGGCTATACACACATCAAACGGCGGTGTGCCAACTATTGTAATAGGAGTACCTGTAAGATATCCGCATACAAGCAACGGTATGATAGCATATCAAGACTATGAAAATATGGTAAAACTTGCAACAGCTATAATAAGAGAGCTAAACTCTGAAAACTGTACAAAAGTTTTAATTATAAGTCAATATTATACTAAAAAAACCGATTAATCAGTCCTAAAAATATATTAAAGATGTGTCATTGAAAAACTAAAAAAATAATACTTTGATGACTTCAAAAATATGAGATTATAAACGGTAATTAGTACTAACACAAATTAACACTCATATTTTTAATAATAAGATGATATGAAAAAACCACTGTATTGCTATTACAGTGGTTTTTGATTTAAAAAAGTAAAATCACATTAGGAGCAAACCGATATGCGTCAGTATCTCTTTGATATTATACAACTTATACTATTATCTATTTAATCTGTGTATAATTTTCTTCAAGTAGGAATGAAACATGGTATATAATTTATGACTCTATTATAAATGCACTGATATTTTTGTATCCATTATTTTATTAGAAATTAGTATTAATAATACTTTTCGAATACTTTTTTTATAAGAGAATATAAAAAGTTATAGATATTAAGTCAAATCAAAGATATAAAATGTTATGAATACATTCTCAAATCTTTTCCCTATGAATTTATAGAAGTTGTAACTTCCTGTAAATCTTGAAAAAATTCTTTGCTCGTACTTTTCCTGTAGTTCTTGTTGAGAAAGGTTGGTCGAAATTATAGTCTTTTTATCTGCAATTATCCTTTGATTTACTATTTCAAACAGTTCCTGCCTTATAAAGCTATTGGAAATTTCAGTGCCAAGGTCATCTATTATAAGCAGGTCGCAAGATTTGACTAATGAATAAAATATACTTTGGGGTGATGATTGCTTTTCCCTTGAAAATACATATTGTTCTATGTTATCAAATAAGACTTTTGCACCTCATACACAACATTCTTCCTTTTTCTTCATCATTTGATCAGCTATACAAAAGACATAAAAAGTCTTTCCAACACCTGTAGGTCCGAAAAAAATCATTGATTTTTCACTTGGATTGTCAATATTATCTATGAAAGAAAAGGACTTATCTCTTATCTTCCTCATAAATTCTCTTTGGGTATATTTGCCATATAAGGTCTTGTCATCAAATAAATCAAGAGAGAAATTATCAAAATTAATCTTCTTTGTAAGCTCCAACATATTTGTATTTTCATAAGCCAAAGCGTTGTACCTGTTTATAAAACAAGTACATTTTTTTGACTTTTGCCGTCTTTTAGTATGACTCGGTATCCTTGCAGATATTACATTGATACTGTAGCTCAAACGCTCCTATATCAATCTTGTTGTCAGCTATATACTTACTTTTTATTTTGAAGTATTTTAAGTTGCTCTTTAAGTTTTATATTTTCTTCTTCTTTGTTTTCAAGTGAATTTTTTTAAAATAGCAAGGTAGATTTGGTTTATATTATCGTCAATAATTTCTAAGTCCTTGTGATTTTCATAGAACTCCTTTTTTCTTTTTGTCCTTTGAATTTGTGATTTTCTCTGTTTATTCTTATATTCTGTTTCTATAGTTTGAAGTATTTCTTTATTTGTCATAATAATATTTGCTCCGTTAATATATTATGCTTAATGAAAGTAAAAATGTTCACTTAAAAATTATATCATAGGGGTAAAAAGTAAATTTTATAAATTTATCTTACAAAAATTGTTAAATATGATTTAAAACTGCTTTATTTATTTTAAAAAATATTATTTATGCTATAATATAAACAAATTTTTCAAATAAATTAGGGAGGTTTATGATGAAAAAAAGTTGTAAAAATTCATTATTGATATCCATGGGGCTTTTTATGGGAGCTTACTGCAAGCTCATATGGAGCATTGGAAAAGATTACAGTATTTAAGGACAATGTAACATCTATTTTTATAGAAGGAAAAAAATTACAAACAAGCAGTGATGTAATAAACCACAAGGGTACTTTGTATGTACCTCTTAGAGTAGTAAGTGAAAATATGAATATGAATGTAAGCTATGATAAGTCAAATAAGACTGTAAACATAGCAAAAAACCTCTAAGTAAAGAAGAAGAGTTGGCAAAAAGCTCAAATACATGAAGAAGCTGTTGCAGAAGCTAAAAAAGCTCAAAGCTCAAGACAAAGAAGAAGCAAGAAAAAGAGGAAGTTAAGCAAAGTAGCAATATAGATTACAAATCTCTTCCAATAACTACATGAACGAAAAAATTTCTCTATGAAGATGACTCTTGTAGTTAGAGAAGATGGTGATGGTTTTAGTGAGTTTTATTTTCGATGTAAAAATAAAAATCCTTATGGAATGGTAATAGATCCGTTCTCTGCAAAAATTCAACTATACAGGTGAACACAGAGATTATGAGCTAAGCGGTAATGTACCGTCTGCTATAATGGATAAAAAGTGCTTTCAAGTCTTGATACTGATTTTTGATAGTTCGCTTTATTTAACATTGGAAAAAGATACCTAAAAATGTAAGTCAAGGTACTCTAAGTTTCAATATAAGAAAAGTAGGAGATACTGAATATACAAAAGTAATCATGCCTGTCAAATTTTTAGGGAGATGATATAAATGGAAGAGATTTTACCATGATGTTTAAAAAGAGAAAAACCTGAACCGTTGTCAAAGGAAGAAACTATAAAAACAAGTGGTAAAGGCATTGGAAGAAAAATACAATGTAGTGGATCAGCTGACAGGCTATCTATTATCAGGGATCCGACTTATATTACAAGTCACAACAATGCAAGAAAACATAATCACAAATTATGAAAGAGAAGATCTCCTTGAAGAAATTGTGAAATCTTATTTTGAAGAAAAAAATAAATTGATTTTATTATAGCAAATTTATTAAATAGACAAATTAAATGTCAATCGTATGGTAATTGTATAGATTTTGTATCACCATAAGGCTAAGGGGAATAATGGAAAGAATATTAGGACTTGACATAGGTAAGCAGAAGATAGGTATAGCTATGAGTGACTTGTTAGGAATGACAGCTCAGCCCAAAGCTACAATAAGAAGCAAAAAAATCTGGAAGAACAGATGGAAAAGATAATAGATATGATCAAAAGAAAATTCAATAAAAAGAAGTAGTTGTAGGACTACCCAAAGACATAAACGGTCAAGACGGGGAACAGGCTCTTTGGACAAAAAAAGTTTTGTCGAAAAACTCATGGATGAAAATATAAAGATAATCTACATTGATGAAAGATATACCAGTAAATTAGCTTTGAAAAACCTATCTCATATGAGTATGAAAAAAGGGTGAAGGACAAGGAACTCATCGACTCACTCTGCAGCTGCAAGTATACTCGAAAACATATTTAAGACAAAAAGAAAAATGGTGTAAGATGAGTGATATTTTAGAAATTCTTACAAAAGATGTCAAGACTATAAAAAAATCATATAGAAACCTTGCCTATAGAACAATATGGGCTTTATATTTCCAAACTTGCCGTATCTGACAAAAATCTCTACAAAACCTTGCTCTTTCTATGAGTAAAAAAATTGGACAAATATGAGGCGGAGAAAAAGAGAATAGATAAGCTATACCAATACGAAAAAGAAATAAAAGAAAAATACAAATAAGAAAAATATACTATGTATTGATGAGGGTGGGAAGAGGTCCTTTAGTCGGACCTCTTGTAGTATGTGGAGTTATGCTTGATGAAAACCCCAGATACCCTATGTTGATGATTCCAAAAAGCTCAGCTGAAAAGAGAAAAGAAATATTTGAGCAGATTATGCAAAAATATAAGGTATGAGATTGAGACTGTAGATGTGGATAAGATAGACGAGCTTAATATATTTAACGCAACCTATGTTACTATGGGCAAAATTGCAAAAAATTTTCCTGTAAAAACAGACCATATCTTAATAGACGGCAATCAAATTCTAAAAATATAGACATAGACCAAACAGCTGTAATAAAAGGCGACAGCAAGGTGCTGGGAATAGCTATTGCAAGTATAGTAGCAAAGGTGACAAGAGATGAGATGATGATACGCTATGATCAGATGTATCCGATGTATGATTTTTGCTTCTAACAAGGGCTATGGAACTGCGAAACATATAGAAGCAATTAAAAATACGGTACTTGCCCTATACACAGAATGAGCTTTTTGAAGAATATTTTTGTAATTCTTTTGATTAAGTATTATTTCAATGAAAAACAATTAATACTAATCACCATTTATAATGCCAAGTACTTATTTTGAATAACTCTACTTATTAAAGAGATTTTCAATAATTTTGTTGTAGGAAAATTACAAGGATATTTAACAGGTTTTTAGTATAAGTAAGCAACAAATTGAGAAATAAGAAAAATTAATATGGAGAAGATATGAAATACGAAGAAATGACAGACAGGTCAAATATTCCGAATCACATCGCTATAATAATGGATGGAAACGGAAGATGGGCAAAGAAAAAGACTAATGCCACGAAGTGTGGGACACAAAGCAGGAGCAGACATGCTCAAGAGAATAGTGAAAAAGTGCAATGATTTGGGGGTTAAGTACCTACAGTATACGCCTTTTTCCACTGAAAATTGGAAACGACCAAGCGAAGAGGTATCACTTCTTATGGGGCTAATAGTAACATATCTGCAAAAGAGAAGTAAAAGAGATGAACGAAAAATAATGTAAGAATAAGAGCTATAGGAGATATCGAGAAGCTTCCACAAAAAGCATATGACGAACTGAAAAAAATCCATGGATATAACTAAGGACAATACCGGAGTTGTATTTTCTTTGGCACTTAACTATGGTTTTAGAGATGACTTATCTCACGCTATTAAAAAATATGATGAAGGACAATATTGCTATAGATGATATTGATGACGATACTGTCAAAAAAATACCTCTATACATCATATATGCCTGATCCTGATTTAATAATAAGAACAGGAGAGAGATAAGACTATCTAATTTCATGCTCTTTGAGGCAAGTTACAGTGAGTTTTACTTTTGCGATACTCTTTGGCCTGAGTTTGATGAAGAAGAGCTTTGTAAGGCAATCTATGAGTACCAGCAAAGAGATAGAAGATTTGGAAATGTGAAGTAATGGAGGTTTGACTTGAAAACAAGGATTATTTCTGCGGCAGTATTGTTGCCGTTGCTGATATTTGTGCTTATAAAAGGAGATGCAGTACTTGCATCTTTTTGTCTTGCCTGTATTATCATTGAGTAAACGAGTTTTGCAATGCACTTTGGAGAAAATTCTTCAAAATCAACAAAGATATTGTTGTTTTTAGCCAGTGTTATCCAAGTTTTTGCAATGTATAAAAATTATACGGATATTACAATAGTCCTGACATTTACAATAATATTTATTCAAGGGGCTATGGTAGTATTTTGAAAAAAATCTCTCCTGTAAATGCAGCCTTAAGTGTATTTACATTCTTCTATGTAACTGTATCCATGTCTTATATATACCTAATATCATCAAGCTATCCCAAATTTTTTTCCCATATATATTCATATTGTCAATGGTAACAGATACATTTGCATATTTTTTTCAGGAGTATTTTTCGGTAAACACAAGCTATCGCCAAATCTAAGCCCTAAAAAGACAATAGAAGGCTCAATAGGTGGGATAGTATTTTTGTGTAGGAGCATCATTTTTGTATGCATTGGTATATCATAAGGAATTTTTGGTATATGTAATACCATTTGCTATCTTAGGTTCAATAATATCACAAATTGGAGATATATTTGCAAGTGCTTTTAAGAGAGCTATGAATATCAAGGACTACGGCAATCTTATTCCAGGACATGGTGGAATACTTGACAGAGCAGACTCGGTAATATTTACCACATCGTTTGTATATGTTACAGCCTTGATTTTGAAATGATTATATAGTCAATATTAGTAAACATAAATAAATACAAACACAAATTTAAAAAGATAAATATTTTTAAGGTTTTTACAAAAATGATAGAAATAATATATTTCCTCCTATAATATAGGATAAGACTAATAAAATAGGAAAAAGACCAAAAAAATTCTTATATAACAGTCCTAAAATAAAGTTATTTTAAAAAGCGTACTATATTGTATAATTTTTATTGTATAATTTTTTTATTGTATAATTTTTTAAAAAAATAAAAATCTATTGTAAAAATTAGAAAAATTATAATATAATACTCAAGTATGTTTTGAGAAGTTGTAAAACATACCAGCGATGATACAAAAAGGTTGCCCGATATCGAGGGAATTTTTGTGGAGCGAGTAAACTATCTTGAATGTTGCGACAAATCTGTTTAATTTAAGTTTATGATGGTGTCTATTTCTGTGGGTTAATTGACAAAACACACAGGGGGCGTTGTCGTGAAATTTGTTGTAATTCAGAAGGTGTGTAATTCTGAATTTTTTTAATGGAGAAATACAAAAACACGGATGAGTTGTAAAGGAAAACTCAGATAAAAACATTGAAATATCATTGAGTTATTAAACAGTAGTCGTACAAAAAAAGTACGATAGGAGGTTAATTGTAAATGTCAAACAAGCAAAAAAATAAGAATCAAATTAAAATCTTATGACCATTCAATACTTGATATGGCGGCTCAAAAAAATAGTAGATATAGCTAAGTCATCTGGTGCTACAGTAAGTGGACCGGTACCTCTACCTACTAAAAAGAAATAATAACAATAATAAGAGCTACTCACAAGTATAAGGACTCAAGAGAACAATTTGAAGTGAGAACTCACAAAAGACTTATTGATATTTTAGAACCGAGTGCAAAAACGGTAGATTCACTAATCAGACTTGATTTACCGGCAGGCATCGAAATTGAAATCAAAAATAATTTAATAGCGAAGGTATACGCCTTGTCTTAGGATGATTGTCGTACAATCCGCTGTAAGAACATGGAGGAAAAATTAATGAAAAGCAATAATGGGAAAGAAATTGGGGATGACTCAAATCTTCGCTGAAGACGGAAGATTGATACCTGTAACTGTAATAGAAGCAGGACCAATGGTAGTTACTCAAATCAAAACTAAAGAAAATGACGGTTATGAAGCTGTACAATGCGGTTATGGAGAAATAAAAGAAAAGAATGTAACAAGCCGTTGAAAGGACATTTCAAAAAAGCTGGAGTTGGATCAAAAAAGACATCTTAGAGAATTTAAGGTAGCCAACATAGCTGACTATCAACTTGCAGGAGAAATAAATGTGGATGTATTTACTGTAGGTGAAAAAGTTGATGCTGTTGCAACATCTAAGGGTAAGGGATTCCAAGGTCCAATAAAAAGACATGGCCAATCAAGAGGACCTGAAACACATGGTTCGCATTATCACAGAGGACCAGGATCAATGGGTATGTGTTCTGACCCGTCAAGAGTATTCAAAGGCAAAAACTTGCAGGACATATGGGATTTGAAAAGAACTACTATAAAAAAATCTTGAAGTCGTATTAGTTGATAAAGATAAAAAATTTAGTTCTAGTAAAAGGCTCAGTTCCCGGACCGAAAAAGGGACTTGTAATTTTGAAAGAAGCGCATAAATAAGACTAAGTGAAAGGGGGACTAAATAATGCCAAAAATAGATGTACTTGATATAAATGGAAAAAGTAGTTGAGCAAATGGAATTATCTGAAGAGCTTTTTGCAGCAAAGATAAATGAACATTGCGTATATGAAGCTGTAAAAACCACCTGCAAACAAAGAGACAAGGAACTCAATGCACTAAGACAAGAGCAGAAGTTAGAGGTGGCGGAAGAAAACCTTGGAGACAAAAAGGTACTGGTAGAGCAAGACAAGGTAGTACAAGATCACCACAATGGATAGGCGGTGGAGTTGTATTTGCACCAAAACCAAGAGATTACAGCTACAAAATAAATAAGAAGATAAAAAGAATTGCTCTTAAGAGTGTTCTTACAGATAAGGTGAAAAACAACAAGTTGGTAGTTCTAAATGAGCTTGTAATGAGCGATGCTAAGACTAAGGCTTTTGCACAAATGATGAAAAAAATCTTGAGTTATCAGGAGTTAAGACTCTTTTTGTAACAAAAGAAAACAGCCCTGAAGTTGTTAGATCAGGAAGAAATATCAAAGGTGTTGACATAACATTTTGCCAACCTTATAAACACATATGACATCATAAATCATGAAGTTGTTGTTATGACAAAAGATGCCGTTATTAAAGCTCAGGAGGTGTTCGCATAATGATATCATACGATATAATCAAAAAGACCCGTAATATCAGAAAGAAGTATGGAGCAATCAGCTGAGAAGAAATACACTTTTATAGTAGATAAAAAAGCTAATAAGACTCAAATCAAAAAGCTGTAGAAGAAATATTTGAAGTAAAAGTTGATAAAAGTAAGTACAATGAATTACGATGGTAGAAAAAGAGTAGGAAAAGTATGTAGGTACTACAGCATCTTTCAAAAAGCTATAGTAAAACTTACTGCTGACAGCAAAGAAATCGAGATATTTGGAGCATAGTTAAAAAGGAGTGATAGTAAATGGCTATAAAGAAATTTAAAACCGACTACTCCGTCAAGAAGACATATGACAGTGATAAAAATCAGAGGAAATAACAAAAATTTTCTCCTGAGAAGTCTCTATTGACATCTCTTAAAAAAGAATGCCGGAAGAAACTCACAAGGTAAAATCACTGTAAGACACAAAGGTGGCGGAGAAAAAGAGAAAATACAGAATAATAGATTTCAAAAGAGATAAAGACGGAATACCGGCAAAGGTTGCAGGTATCGAGTACGATCCAAAACAGAACTGCAAACATAGCTTTACTTCATTATAAAGATGGAGAAAAAAAGATATATACTTGCACCATTAGGACTAAGAGTTGGAGATATAATAGTTTCAGGTGAAGGCTCAGACATCAAAGTAGGTAACTGCCTAAAGATGAAAGACATGCCTGTAGGTACTGTAATTCACAACATAGAGCTTAAAAAAAGGTAAAGGCGGACAAATGGTAAGAAGTGCGGAAACTCTGCACAACTTATGGCAAAAGAAGGAAAAATGTTCTTCTTAGATTACCGTCAGGGCGAAATGAGATATGTAAACGCTGAATGTAAAGCTACTATAGGACAAGTAGGAAATGTTGATAATTCAAATGTTACTATAGGTAAGGCAGGAAAGAAAAAGACATATGGGCATCAGACCTACTGTAAGAGGATCTGTAATGAACCCTAATGATCACCCTCACGGTGGTGGTGAAGGTAGAATCACCTATAGGTAGACCGTCTCCGGTAACTCCTTGGGGTAAACCTGCACTTGGATATAAGACAAGAAATAAGAAGAAACAATCAAATAAAATGATAGTAACAAGAAGAAAATAGCCTAAACTTTGGAGGTAAAAATGAGCAGATCATCAAAAAGGTGCTTTCGTTCATGAGGGATTGTACAAAAAAATCCTTAAAATGAATGAAAAGGACGACAAACAAGTCATAAAAGTTTGGTCAAGATCATCTACTATATATCCTGAATTTATAGGTCATACACTTGCTATACACGATGGAAGAAAGCATGTGCCTATATATATAACAGAAGACATGGTAGGACACAAACTTGGTGAGTTCGTTCCGACAAGAACTTTTAAAGGACATAAAGATGACGACAGATCATCTAAAACGAAATAGATAAATCCTAAGAAAACAGATGGAAAAAGGAGGATAAAATGGAGCAAAGAGAAGTAAGAGCGATAGCTAAATATGTAGAACATCTCCAAGAAAAAGCCGGGAAAAAATATGCGACTTAGTTAGAGGCAAGAGCGTAGATGAAGCTATGGCGATATTGAAATTCCTACCCAACAACGGAGCGGAGATAATAGCTAAAAGTAGTAAAATCTGCAGCAGCCAATGCGGAAAAACAACTTTAATATGGAAAGAAAACTTTATATAACTAAGATTTGGGCAAATCAAGGACCTACTCTTAAAGAGATTTATGCCAAGAGCACAAGGTAGAGCTACTGCAATAAGAAAAAGAACAAGTCATATAGAAGTTATAGTAAAAGAACAAAATTAATGACGGGAGGGAAATAAATGGGTCAAAAAGGTAAGCCCACACGGACTAAGAGTCGGAATAAATAAGAACTGGGACTCAAGATGGTTCGCCGGGTAAAGATAAGATAGCTGAATATATAAAGGAAGACCACAAAGTAAGAGTATTTTTGAAAAAGGAATTAGCTCAAGCTGATTTGTCAAAAGTTGAAATAGAAAGAGTTGGAGACAAACTTAAACTTAACATCTTCACTGCAAAACCGAGAATGGTAATAGGAAAAAGGCGGTCAAGGAATAGAAGATCTTAAGAAATCTGTTGAAAAAACTTACAGGAAAAAAATGTTTATGTGAACATAGAAGAAGTTAAAAATCCTGATGCTGATGCAATGTTAGTAGCTGCAAAGATAGCTCAATCTTTGGAAAGACGTATGCATTTAGAAGAGCGATGAAACAAGCTATGTCAAGAACTATGAAGACAAGAGGAGTAAAGGGAATAAAGTTGCTACTTCGGTGAGACTTGGTGGTGCTGAAATGGCAAGAACTGAAGGATACGCTGAAGGTGTAGTACCTCTACACACTCTAAGAGCAGACATAGATTATGGTTTTGCAGAAGCTGATACAACTTACGGAAAACTTGGCGTAAAGGTATGGATATGCAAGGCGAAATACTAAAAAGATAGAAATGGCGAAAAAGAGATCTTGACTCATTAATGGGAGTAAAAAGACGACAAAAGAAAGAAGAAAAGATACAATAATAACAACAATGGTGAGTTCAATCCTAACAAAAGAGATTTAACAATGATAAGAAACAAGGAAACAGACCGCCAAGAAAGACTGAAGCAAAAACTAATTGACGCTGGAAGGAGGACGCATAAATGTTAATGCCCAAAAGAGTGAAGCGTCGTAGAGTTCACAGAGGAAAAAAATGACAGGTAGTGCCAACAAAGGCAATACTGTAACATATGGTGAATATGGTCTTCAAGCGCTTGAGCCTGCTTGGATAACATCAAATCAAATAGAAGCTGCCCGTATCGCAATCAACCGTTCTGTAAAAGAGGTGGTAAGGTATGGATAAAGATATTCCCGCACAAACCAGTAACACAAAAACCTGCTGAAACAAGAATGGGTGCCGGTAAAGGTTCACGGAGTATTGGGTAGCAGTAGTAAAACCGGGAAGAATAATGTTTGAAATGAGTGGAGTAAGTGAAGAAAAAGCAAGAGAAGCTATGAGACTTGCTATGCACAAACTACCGATAAAATGTAAATTTGTAAAGAAAGAACAAGAAGGCGGTGAAGTTGTTGAAGGCTAATGAATTAAGAGAAATGAATATAGCGGAATTAAAATGAAAAACTGCTAAGCCAAAAGAAAGAGCTTTTTAACCTTCGTTTTCAATTAGCAACAGGACAGCTTGAAAACCCTTTAAGAATGAAGTGTTAGAAGAGATATAGCAAGAATTAATACTATAATAACAGAAAAGACTCAGGCTTAGTAAAAGGAGAATTAATCTATGCAAAAAGAATAGAAAATATGAAATAGGTTATGTCACATCTGATAAGATGGACAAAACAGTAGTAGTTTTCAATAGTGGAATTAGTTCGCCATCCTTTATACTCAAAAGCTGTTAAAAGAACAAAATACAAAGCACATGATGAAAATAATGCTTGCAAAATTGGCGACAGAGTAAGGATTGGAGAAACAAGACCTTTATCAAAAGAAAAAAAGATGGGAAGTAATACAAATAATAGAAAAAGCTGCCCAATAATAATAGGGAGGGTAATAGATGATTCAGCAAGAAACAAGACTCAAAGTAGTTTGACAACTCTGGAGCAAAAGAGTTACTTTGTATCAGAGTATTAGGCAGTTCTAACAGAAAGATTGCGGAATAGGGCGATATCATAGTTTGTTCTGTCAAATCCGCAACACCGGTGGCGTTGTAAAGAAGGGGTAAAGTAGTTAAAGCTGTTGTAGTTAGAACAAAAATCAGCCCTTAAGAGAAAAAGACGGAAGTTATGTACAATTCGATGAAAATGCGGCTGTAATAATAAAAAGATGATAAAACACCTACAGGAACGAGAATATTCGGACCCGGTAGCAAGAGAGCTAGAGACAAACAATTCATGAAGATAATCTCACTTGCTCCGGAAGTATTATAATAGGAGGTGCAAAAGTGCGTATAAAAAGTGGTGATACGGTAATTGTAATTGCGGTAAAGACAGAGGAGGCAAAGGTGTGAAGCTTATCCTATAGAGTACTCGTTGAAGGGTAAACATAGCTACTAAGAGCGAAAAACCGAGCAAAAACAATCCTCAAGGTGGAATAGTAAAAAGAAATGCCTATAGATGTATCAAATGTTATGTACTATGATGCAAAGTCTGGTAAGGGTACAAGAATAGGATATGAAATAAAAGACGGAAAAAGTAAGAATAGCTAAAAATCAGGGCGAACAAATATAAGGAAAGGAGGTAGTTATTTATGGCACAAACAAGACTATTTGAAAAAATATAAAAAGCGAAGTTGTAAAAAGGATTGATGGACAAATTCGGATACAAAAATATAATGGAAGTACCAAAACTTGAAAAAGTTGTTATAAATATGGGTGTGGGCGAAGCAAAGACAACTCTAAGCTACTTGACTCAGCAGTTTCAGAACTTGAAGCTATTACTGGACAAAAAGCAATAGTTACTAAATCATCCGTAGCCAACTTCAAAAATAAGAGAAGGAATGCCAATAGGTACGAAGGTAACTCTAAGAGGGACAAAATGTACTATTTTGTCGACAAACTCTTCAATATATCACTACCAAGGGTTGGGGACTTTAAAAGGGTTAACAGAACTCATTTTGACGGAAGAGGAAACTACAGCTCTTGGAATTAAAGAGCAACTTATATTCCCTGAAATAGAATTCGACAAGGTAGACAAGACAAGAGGTATGGATATAATATTTGTAACGACTGCCAAGACAGACGAAGAAAGCAAGAGAACTTCTTAGCTTGATGGGTATGCCTTTTTGCAAAATAATTTAAGGAGGACAAAAGCGTGGCAAGAAAAGCTATGGTCATAAAAACAACAAAGACCGCAAAAGTATAAAAACACGTGAATATACAAGATGCTCTATATGTGGAAGACCGCATGCAGTGCTTAAAAAAATATGGAATATGCCGTATATGCTTCAGAAACTTGGCATACAAAGGGTGAAATACGGGTGTTAGAAAAAGCATCTTGGTAAAAACATACTGTAAAGGAGGTAAAATAATTAATGGCAATGACAGATCCAATAGCAGATATGCTAACAAGAATAAGAAATGCTAACAGCGTGAAGCATGAATCAGTACAAATACCGTCATCAAATATAAAAAGAAATAGCAAGAATTCTTCTTGAAGAAGGCTACATCACTTCTTACGATGTGACTGAAGACGGAAAACAAGAGAATGATTGATATAAAATTAAAAATATGCTCAAAAACGGACAAAGAGTTATTACAGGACTTAAGAAGATATCAAAACCCGGAATGAGAGTATATGCTGATAAGACAAGAGTACCAAGAGTATACAACGGTATAGGAATATCAATAATATCGACATCAAAAGGTGTCTTAACAGATAGACAGGCAAGAGAAAACGGCGTAGGCGGAGAAGTAATCTGCTACGTTTGGTAAAATGAGGAGGTGAACTAATGTCAAGAATAGGTAATAAGGAAATACTCGTACCTGCAGGTGTAACTGTAACTGTTGACGAGACAAATCTCGTAAGCGTAAAAAGGACCAAAGGAGACACTTTAGTGAAAAATATCAAAAGATATGATAATAGAACAATCTGAAGGAAAGCTACTTGTAAAAAAGACCTTCTGATCAAAAACAACATAAATCACTACACGGACTTTCAAGAACTCTTATCAACAACATGATAACTGGTGTAACTGAAGGATACAGCAAAAATTGGAAATAGTAGGTGTAGAGTTACAGAGCTGCAAAAACAAGGTAAGAAACTTGTACTAAGCTTAGGATTTTCACATCCTGTTGAAATGGAAGACCCTGAAGGCATAGAAGTTGAAGTACCGACACAAACTGAAATAATAGTAAAGGGTATCAACAAACAACAAGTAGGAAACTATGCTGCAAAAATTAGAGACTGAGAAAACCTGAACCATACAAGGGGCAAAGGTGTTAAGTATGCGATGAACATATAAGAAGAAAAAGAAGGAAAAAAACAGGTAAAAATAAAAAGGGTGAAAATCAGTGTTTAACAAAGTCAATAAAAACGAAAAACAGATTGGCAAGACATAAAAAGAGTTCGTAAGAAAAATATCAGGAACACCTGAAGACCAAGACTAAGCGTGTATAAGAGTGCTAAAAAACATATATGCACAACTTATCGATGATATAAATAGAACTACATTGGTTTGCAGCATCTACTATAGACAAGAAATAGACCTTGGTGGAGCTTATGGCGGAAACAGGATGCAATAAAAAGTTGGCGAATTGATAGCTAAAAAGCCGTAGCAAAAGGTATAAGCGAAGTAGTATTTGACAGAGGCGGATATCTATACCACGGAAGAGTAAAAGAATTAGCTGAAGCTGCCAGAGAAGCAGGACTAAAATTCTAAGAAAAAGGAGGCGAAACAATGCTAAAATAAGAAAGTAGACGCATCAAGACTTGAGATGGAAGAAAAGAGTAGTAGAAATCAGGAAAGAGTAACTAAAAGTTGTTAAAAGGCGGTAGAAACTTCAGATTTGCGGCTCTTGTTGTAGTCGGAGACAAAGACAGTCATATTGGTTTTGGTACTGGAAAAAGCAATGGAAGTACCTGATGCGATAAAAAGCTGTTGAAGCAGCTAAGAAAAATTTGATAACAGTACCTATGGTTGGAACTACAGTGCCCTCACAGAATACAAGGAAAATTCGGTTCAGGTGAAGTACTTATAATGCCGGCAAAAAGAAGGTACAGGAGTTATAGCAGGTGGGGCAGCTCGTGCTATACTTGAACTTGCAGGATACAAAGATGTAAGATCAAAATCTTTGGGTTCTAAGAATGCGAGAAATGTTGTCAATGCGACTATACAAGGATTGTCATCACTAAGAAAAAATAGAAGATGTCGCAGCGCTTCGTGGCAAAAAGTAGAAGAACTTTTTAGGATAGGAGGCAAAAATAAGTGGCAAGTTTAAAAAGTAACATTGGCAAAAAAGTGTCATAGGAGACAAATCCTAAACAAAGAGCTACAGTAAAAGCTATAGGCTTAGGAAAAAGAGAAAGTTTTGTAATTAAAGAAGATACACCTCAACTAAGAGGAATGATAGAAAAAGTAAAACATCTTGTAAAAGTAGAACAAGTATAACAGGAGGTGAATGAAATGGAACTTAACAACCTGAAACCAAATAAAGGGTGCCGTAAAAAGAGAAAAAAGTAGGTAGAGGTACAGCATCAGGATATGGTAAGACTGCTGGTCGTGGACAAGACGGTCAACATTCAAGATCAGGAGTTGGAATAAGAATAGGATTCGAAGGTGGACAAATGCCACTTTACAGAAGACTTCAAAAAGAGGTTTCAACAACTATGATTTTTGAAAAGAGATACACTATAATAAATCTTGACAGATTGTCAGTTTTGAAGACGAGTGCTGAAGTAACTGCAGAGATACTAAAGGATGCAGGAATAATTAAAAATAGAAAAAGACGGACTTAAGATATTGGGCGGTGGCGAATTAACAAAGAAAATAACTGTTAAAGCCGACAAGTTCACAAAAGTCAGCCTTAGAAAAAAATAGAAGCAGCTGGAGGAAAGGCTGAGGTGATTTAATGTTTACAGCCGTTAAAAATGCGTTTAAAAATACGGTTGAAGAAAAAGACTCGTATATACGATATTGATGCTTGCGGTATTTCGTGTTAGCTCGGCGGTACCTGTACCCGGAATTAATGTTGAAGTAATAAAAAATATGTTACAACAATACAGTTCTTTTTCATCATTTTATGACCTGGTATCAGGAGGAGCACTCAACAACTTCACCATATTTGCACTTGGTGTTGGACCTTATGTAACATCATCAATCATTATACAGCTTTTTGGCTGTAGCAATACCTTCACTTGAAGATATGCAAAAATCAGGAGAAGAAGGCAGATAATGCAACTTACAAGATTTGTAACTGTAGGCTTGGCATTATTACAATCTACTGCACTTGCAATAGGATTTTTAACTCGGCTCTTATTTCCCATTCATTATTAAATGAAGTATCAGTTGTGCTTACACTTACTGCCGGATCAGCATTTTTGATGTGGCTTGGTGAACAGATTACTGAAAGAGGAATAGGAAACGGAATTTCTATACTAATCTTCGCAGGTATAGTATCGAGAATACCTGGTGGAGCAATCAAATCTTACGAAATGCTAAAAAGCAGGACAACTCAATATAATTGAGTTCATAGTATTTTTAGCAGTATCACTTGCAATAATAGCTGGAGTCATAATGGTGCTTGAAGCTACAAGAAAAAGTACCTGTACAACATGCTAAAAGAGTGGTAGGAAGAAAAACCTACGGTGGACAAACTACACACATACCTATAAAGATTAACCAAGCTGGGGTTATACCGGTAATCTTCGCTTCATCATTTTTGATGATGCCTAATCTAATAGGAATGTTCGTAAAAAATCCCGGATATACAGAATTTGTAAGCAAATACTTCAATACACAGGGAACTCCCGGATTATATGTATATGCGGACTTGAATTTTTACTTGTACTTGGATTCACATATTTTTATGTATCTATAATATTCAAAACCGGATGAAATTGCTGATAATCTCAAAAATTCAGGTGGATTCATACACGAATAAGACCGGGATATGCAACTGCAGAGTATCTTGATACTATATCAAACAGACTTACACTTGCAGGTGGAGTATTCTTGGCATTGATAAGTGCGGTACCGCTACTTATTATAGGATTTACAAGCATACCGTTTCGATTTGGAGGTACATCACTACTGATTGTTGTAGGGGGTTGCCTTAGATACATTAAAAACAAATTGAAGCACAGATGGTAATGAGACATTATCAAGGATTTTTAAGCTAATATAAAATTAGTAAAAATACAAAAAGGTCAAATAGGTGATTATTATGAAATTAATAATATTAGGACCACCAGGGGCGGGCAAAAGGAACACAAGCAGCTTTTATAGCAAAGAAATATCAAATACCTCACATATCTACAGGTGATATATTCAGAGCAAATATAAAAGGCAACACTCCTCTTGGCAAAAAGCACAAGAATATATGAATAAGGGTGAACTTGTACCCTGATGAATTAACTTGCGATTTAGTTTTGATAGAATAGCGCAAGATGATGCAAAAGGAGGATTCCTGCTCGATGGATTCCCAAGAAATATATTCAAGCAGAGAAGCTTGACAGTACTACAAAAATAATCTAAAAATAGATTGTGTAATAAAACATATCTGTAGAAGATAAGGTGCTGATTGAAAGAGCTGTAGGCAGAAGAATATACAGGACTGTGAGCAACTTATCACATAGCGTTTAACAAGACTAAATCTGAAGGTGTATGCGATAATTGTAGCGGGAGCTTTGTATCAAAGGGATGACGACAAAGAAGAGACAATTGTAAACAGAATAAAGGTTTATAATGAAAATACAAAACCGTTGATTGATTACTATACAAAACAAGGTAATATAGCAAATATTGACGGACAAAAAGACATTAACTTGGTTTTCGAAGATATAATTAAAGCGGTTGAAGGCGATAAATAATGATAACAATAAAATCCAAATCCCAAATACAAAAATTGAAAGATGCAGGGAAAATCGTAGCTGAAACACACCAACTACTCAAAAGAGGCAATAAGAGAAGGTATATCGACATACGATCTGGATCAGATGGCGGAACAGTATATCAGAAAATGCAATGCAATACCGTCATTTAAAGGCTATGGAAGATTCAAAGGAAGTATATGCGCTTCTATAAACTCTGTAGTGGTACATGGGATACCTTCAAAAGATACAATTTTTGAAAAAAATGGAGATATAATAAGCATCGACATCGGCGCTTTGTACAACGAGTTATCACGGTGACAGTGCCAAGACGCACGGTGTAGGCGATATATCTGAAAAGGATGAAGAACTGATTGCAGTCACAAGACAGAGTTTTTATGAAGGATTTAAAAAGCTGTCGTAGGCAACAGAACTATCAGACATATCAAATGCGGTACAAAGTCTATGCGGAAAAAAATATGGGTTTTCCGTAATAAGAGACTATGTAGGACACGGAGTGGGAGAAAAATCTTCACGAAGATCCCCAAAGTGCCAAACTACGGCAAGCCGGGAAGAGGTCCAAGACTTCAAGAAGGAATGGTACTTGCCATAGAGCCGATGATTGCGACAGGAACATATAAAAGTCAAAGTCTTATCTGACGGTTGGACTGCCGTAACACTTGATAATAAAAACGCAGCACACTATGAACACACAATTGCCATAACAGCGGAGAGCCGGGAATTGCTGACTATTTTTATAAAGGTAAAAAGATGATTTTGGAAAAAGGACAACTGGTAGAAGTATCGCAGGTCATGACAAAAGGCGAGTATTTTTGGTATATCAGATAATAGATGACAACTTTGTGTTGATAGTAAACGGAAAGACAAGGAAACTTGAAAAACCCAAACTTAAAAATCAAACATCTATCTAAGATGAATAAAAATCCGATGTGATTGATTTATTGGACAAAAACGACTTACAAAGTCAAAATAAAAAGATAAGAAATGTGATATTTGAGTTATTGGAGTAAAATAGGAGGAAAATGGCAAAAAGTGATGTAATAGAGATGGAAGGCACAGTAACCGACGCATTACCAAATGCAACATTTTAAAAGTAAAATTAGAAAAATGATTTTGAAATAACGGCACATATTTCAAGGTAAACTAAGGATGAATTTCATCAGGATATTACCAGGCGATAAAGTTACTGTTGAGTTGTCTCCGTATGATCTTACAAAAGGTAGAATAATCTGGAGAAAGAAATAGCAGTAAGTTAAGGAGGAAAAATGAAAAGTAAGACCATCAGTAAAAACCGATGTGCGAAAAATGCAAAAGTAATCAAGAGAAAAGGGAAAGTAATGATTATTTGTGAAAACCCTAAACATAAGCAAACACAAGGTTAATAAGGAGGGAAAAATATGGCTCGTATTGCGGGGGTAGACTTACCAAGAGACAAGAGAGTAATAATAGAGTCTAACATATATATTCGGAATAGGTAAACAAACATCTGCAAAAAAATACTTGAAACAACAGGTATAGATGAAAGCATAAGAATAAAAGATCTATCTGAAGAACAAGTAAACTACTCAGAAAAAGAAATCGACAACAACTACACAGTTGAAGGTGACTTGAAGAGAAATATCACTAATATCAAGAGATTAAGAGATATAAGATGCTACAGAGGTCTAAGACATATGAAAGGTCTTCCTGTAAGAGGACAAAAGACTAAGACAAATGCAAGAACAAGAAAAAGGGAACTAAGAGGTAGTAGGAAGAAAAGAAAAATAATAAATAAAGGAGGTATGACAAAAATATGGCTAAACAAGCAAAGAAAAAGTGACAAGAGTAAGAAGAAAAAGAGCGTAAGAATATTGAAAAAGGGACATGCACATATCCAATCAACATTCAACAACACTATAGTTACTCTATCAGATGTGCAAGAGTAATGCAATATCTTGGGCAAAGTGCAGGACAGTTAGGATTTAAAGGATCAAGAAAAATCAACTCCATTTGCTGCTCAAATGGCTGCAGAACAAACTACTAAAGCTGCTATTGAACACGGACTAAAATCAGTAGATGTTTTTGTAAAAGGACCGGGAGCAGGAAGAGAAGCTGCTATTCGTGCTCTACAAGCTGCAGGACTTGAAGTAACAATGATAAAAAGATGTTACACCTATACCTCACAACGGTTGCAGACCGCCAAAAAGAAGAAGAGTGTAATTTGTGTTCCCTCAGTAAACTAAAATAACCGTTAAGGAGGGTATAATGTTAGAAATAGAAAAACCGCAAGTACAAGTATTGGCACTTGAAGAAGATTATGGTAAATTTGCTCTTGAGCCTTTGGAGAGAGGTTTTGCCACAACAGTAGGTAATTCATTGAAAGAGTGCTTTTGTCATCTCTTCCGGAGTTACTGGTAACAGCAATAAAGATAGATAAAGTCATGCATGAATTTTCAACTGTAAAAAGGTGTAAAGGAAGATGTGACTGAACTTATGCTCACACTCAAGAGCTGTCTATGAATATAGTTCAACGGTGAAACTATAGTAAGAATAGATGCTAAGGAGAATGTGAGATAACTGCAGGAGATATAATATGTCCGGCAGGAGTGGAAATGGTAAACAAAGATTTGCACATAGCCACTTTATCAGAAGATGCTCGATTTGAAAATGGAGATATATATAAACAAGGGAAGAGGCTATGTGTCATCAGATACAAACAAGCAAAAAGGACTTCCTAGGCGTTATACCTATGGACTCTATCTACACGGTAAAAAGTAAACTTCACCATAGAAGAAGTCAATGTATCTGAGGACGAGACAATACGAAAGACTCGTACTTGATATATGGACAAAAAGACAGTCAGCCCTAAGGATGCACTTTTCAATAGCTGCAAAGATATTCACTGAACACTTGAGTCTGTTTATAGACTTGACAGACAGTGTGGAATGCTATGGAAATAATGGTCGAAAAAGAACAGGACGAAAAAGAAGAGTTCTTGACTGACAATAGAAGAACTTGACTTGTCAGTAAGATCATACAACTGTTTTAAAGAGCTTCCAATCAATACAGTTCAAGAGCTTACGGCTAAGACTGAAGGGCGAAATGATGAAAGTAAGAAACTTGGGTAAGAAATCACTCGAAGAAGTAATTCATAAGCTGCATGAGTTAGGATTTACACTAAAAACCAAGTTATGAATAAAAATATAGAACTTAAGGAGGGCGGCTAATGGCTTACTACAGAAAGTTGGAAGAAAAACTACACAGAAATCTAATGCTTAGAAATCTTACAACAGATGTACTAAGATATGGAAAAATAACTACAACAGTTACAAGAGCCAAAGAAACAAGAAGAATGGTTGATGATAACTCTTGGTAAAAGGGCGACCTAAGTGCAAGAAGAGCGGCACCTGCTTATATAACTGATGAAGAAGTAGTTAAGAATCTTTTTCAGAAATAGCACCAAAATACGCTGAAAGAAACGGCGGATATACAAGAATAACAAAGCTTGGAGAAAGGCGTGGAGATAGCGCACCTATGTCAATCCTTGAGCTTATATAATTTTTAAATATTTAAAAAGACAAAAAGACTGCGAGATGCACGCAGTTTTTGTGCGATAAATTAGAATAAAGACACAGATAGAGTTATTCAAAATAAGTACTTGGCATTATAATTGAGTGATTGTATTATTAGAGTTGATATTTTTAAGATAGATGAAAATTAGTAATAGCTTTTTAAGATAAATGAAAATTAGTAATAGATTTTTAAGATAGATGAAAATTAGTAATAGATTTTTAGATAAACCAAAATTAGTAATTGATTTTTAAGTGGAAGTATGATAAAAATTACTTGATTACAAAAACATTTTAAAAGGCAATAACAAGCAACTATTGCCCATTATTTATAAGAGGTGAAAATAATGAAACCAAATATACATCCGAATTTAAGGAAGTTACAGTGCACTGTGCTTGTGGAAACACATTTCCTTCAGCTTCTACTAAAGATGAAGTAAAGGTGGAAATCTGCTCAACATGTCATCCTTTTTATACAGGTCAAAGTAAGAATGTAGAAAAAGGCGGTAGAGTGGAAAAATTCAACAAAAATTCAGCAGAAAATAAGAAACTTATCGTTGTTGAAAAAAATATGGCTATATCTCAATTATTGGGATATAGCCTTTTTACATACTTGAATTATAAAGTTCTTAAATACTCTTTAATACTTGTTTATCAACTTCTTAAATACTCTCTAATACTCTTATAATTACATTTATTGCGACCTTGTTTCTTCCTCCCTCAGGTATTATTATATCTGCATATTTCTTAGTAGGCTCAGTAAATTGTTCATGCATAGGGTCTTACTACATTTAAATATTGATTTATCACAGACTCCATGCTACGACCTCTTTCGTAGATATCTCTTTGCATTCTCCTGAGTATTCTTATATCGGCATCAGCATCTACTATATCTTCAAATCAAGCAGATCTCTTAAATCCTTGTCCTCAAGTACAAGAATACCTTCTACAATTATAATTTCTGTAGGAATTATAGTTACAGTTTCACTTTTTCTTGTATTATTTGCAAAAATCATATACAGGCATTTTCAATACTATTGCCTGACATAAGAGATTTCAAATCCTTTATCATACTTTGCGTATCTATTGAGTTTGGATGGTCATAGTTGGTCTTGAGCCTCTCTTCAAATGTAAGATTACTTTGATCCTTATAATAAGAATCTTGCATTATCATATAGATACTATTACCTTCAAAAGCAGAGTGTATGGCTTCAGCGACTGTGGTCTTACCTGAGCCTGTACCCCTATTATACCTATCAAAATCGGTTTTTCATCTATTTCTCCTGTATTAATCAGTCAGTAATTATCCTTTTGTGTCCCTAAGTTTTCAAGCAATTCAATCTTTGCGTTGACTTCTAATATGTCATCAAGTTTTTCAAGATTTACCTTACCATGATTTTTCAAAAGAGACTTTCTTATGATAAAATCAGAAAGAGCAGGGTTTTTAGGAAGTAAAGGTCCATGTATATATGTGCCTAAGACAATATCCTTGTAGAAACCCTCAGATTTTGCACCGTAGTAGTTGCCATTTCCAAATATTACCTTACCAAAGTAACTTTCATCATTGCCATAGGGTCTGACCGCCATGATTTTCAAAACCAAGCACTCAAATCTCTCACCGTCTATTTCAACATCAGATATATGTTTCCTATACATCTGTTATTACTCTTTGATTTTTCAGTTACATAATCAAAAACCAAGCCCCTCAATCTTGTGACCGTCAGCATTGACATAATACTGTCAAATAGCTGATAACCTCCACATATAAGCATGTTCCTTTTTCGATAGCCTTTAGAGAGCACTCTTCCTTGACAGCAAATCCTTAGACAGTATCAGTTGCTCATATCAGCTCCTCCACCCATAAATACAAGGTCATAGGAGCTATAGTCCTTTTCCTGTCCTAAGGTGCAGTATCATATACTAATTTTAATACCTCTTTGTTCACATCTGTATTTTATAGTCATCATATTACCCTCACCACCATAGCAAATCCATAATATCATGATAAGGTGCAATACTTTAAGTTCCATATTTCTCTCCAAAAATTATAAATAATAATTAATTATACTATTTTTAATAAAGTTTTTCAACTTTTTGAAAATATTTAAAGAAAAAGATATCAAAACTTGGGAAATCATGTTATAATTTGGTATCAAAAATACGCTCATGCCAATTTTGATTAAAAGAGCAACATCTTGCTTTATAATTAGTTTTAACACTGCATTACTATTATATTTTTGATATAATAGTAGCTATATGAATTAAAAGATTATTTGTACTTAATTGCTAAGTGTATATAATATATCAACAATCAACAGTCATATCAAACAAATTTTAAAATAAATAAAAAGCTTTTTAAATATTTAGCTTAAAAATCATTTGTACTTATACAAAGGTATCTCATTGTATTATAGTGGATTTTTAAGTACAGTCATATCAAATATATATTTATAAAAAGCTTTTAAATATTTAACTTAAAATCTTTGGTACACATGAAGTAATTATCGCAATAAAAGTGGATTTTTAAAGTACAGTTATTGTATAAGGATTTTGTATCAGCTTAAAAGGAGAATATATGCATTATTTGTCATTAATAGTAGGTAAGTTTATCATCTGCCTACTTAAGATAATAGGTAGAAACGGAGGCTCACTGCGGAGTAAGATAGCTGTAAAAAATTTGCCCTGACATACTTAAATATTTCAAATATCCTCACAATATTGATATCCGGCACAAACGGTAAGACCTCAACTGCAAATCTGATATATCAAAAGCTTTTGAAAAAGCAGGGATACAAGACTATTTCCAATTCAGAGGAGATAATATAATAAACAGTATTGCAAGTCTTCTCATTAAAAATTCATCACTTGATTTTTACGGTAAATGCAGATGTACTTGTACTTGAGGTCGATGAGCTTACACTGGCAAAGAATCTTTCACATATACACGCATCAGATATTGTAATTACAAACTTTTTCAGAGATCAGTTGGACAGAGTGGGGGAGATGGAAACTATCATTCTCAAAATCCAAAACGCACTTTTTGGACTATGATGGTAGATTATTCCTCAATGAAGATGAGCCTAATGTCAATAGATACGCATATTTCGCAAAAAGCGGATATAGTAACATTTGGAGTCGAAAAGGTACCTCATTCAAAGAGAAGTCTGAAGAGAGGCAAAAGAAGGCAGATTTTGCCCTGTATGTAACAATGATTGATACATGATTACTATCAGTATTCTCATAGGCAAATATCATTGCACATCTTGTGATTTTTCATCAGATACACCTGATTTTATAACTGAAAATATTAACTATGCTCAAAAAGTTTTGACCTAATGTCAAAATCAGAAAAAGTATGCACATTACACTACAATCTCTCAGCGACATATCACATATACAACCTTACCTGCTGCAGCTTGTGATGTGTAACTCACGATATTGATGAAAAGGTGCTTGATGATGTATTTACTCATTTTTACCTTGGCATAGGGAGGATGGAGACCTTGGAAGTAAGGGGAGCAGAAAGTCCTGCTCAACCTCTACAAAATCCTGCGGAGCAAATGAGATCTTAAAGTATATAGAAGATGAAGAAGGTAAAAATCCTTTGTTTTCCTACTTAATGATAATTATGCAGACGGCAAGGATATATCATGGATATGGGATGTCAATTTTGAGTATGAGCAAACTTGACAATGTGATATTGACAGGAAAAAGAGCCTATGAGATTGCTGCAAGAGTAAAATTTGCAAGGATATGCGATAATATAACTGTAGAAAAAGACATAGACAAGTGCTTAGACACTCTTATGAGCTATGATACCAACCTTTATGTAATCTCAACTTATACAGGACTTTTTGATATAAGGAAAAAGAATAATGGATAAGTCAAAATAAGTGCTTGCATTATAAATAGTGATTAGTATTAGATAGTTAATACAGTGAATTATTGAAGAATATTTTTCAATAATTTCATTTATAGCAGTATAAAAATAGAATAAATACAAAAATAAAGGACAATATCTGATTTTTCAAATATTGTCCTTTAATATTATTACAAACACAAATTAGTATGATTCATTTTACAAGTCTTATAATTTCGCCTTATCTGGCATAGTCCACCGTTCTGGTTTCTCTTAATATATTGACCTTAATCTGTCCAGGATATTCCATCTGCTCTTCTATCATCTTAGAGACATCCCTTGCAAGTTTTGGTAACAAAGCATCGTCTATCTTGTCAGGTTTTACCATTATACGCACTTCTCTATCGCTTGGATTGCAAAAGATTTTTCAACTTCTTCAAATGAGTTTGCAATCTCTTCCAATTTTCAAGACGCTTGATATATGTCTCAATGTTTCTCTTCTTGCTCCAGGTCTTGCAGCTGATATTGCATCTGCAGCTGTAACTATACAGCTTCGATTGTTTGAGGTTCGTAGTCTCCGTGATGAGTTGACATTGCATGTATTACTTCATCAGATTCTTTATAACGCCTTAGAAGATCCATTCCTATTTCAACATGAGTACCTTCCATCTCATGATCCACAGCCTTGCCTCATGTCATGCACGAGTCCGGCACGCTTAGCTAATTTCACATCTCCGCCAAGTTCAGCGGCTATTATTCCGCAAAGGTGAGAAATCTCTATTGAATGCTTAAGCACATTTGCCCGTAACTTGTCCTGTAATGCAGTCTTCCGAGAAGTCTGACAAGTTCAGGATGCATTCCGTATATTCCAACTTCAAGCAGGGCTTTTTCACCATGTTCCTTGATTGCCTTGTCCACTTCTTTTTCTTGCTTTATCGACCATTTCTTCTATCCTTGCAGGATGTATTCTGCCGTCAGCAATAAGTTTTTCAAGGGCTATCCTTGCTACTTCTCTCCTAATAGGATCAAATGCTGATAACACTACAGCCTCAGGTGTATCATCTACTATTAGGTCTACTCCGGTAAGATTTTCAATTGCTCTGATATTTCTACCTTCTCGCCCTATAATTCTACCCTTCATTTCTTCGTTAGGCAGATTTACGACACTTACTGTAGTTTCAGATACCTGATCTGCAGCCACTTTTTGGATTGCATAAGCCACTATCTCTCTTGCATCAGCCTCATCTTTGGCGCTTTGTTTCGAGCTCTTTAATCTTAGCAGAAAGTTCATATTTGAGATCTCTTTCAGCTGCATCAAGCACTTGTTTTCTTGCTTCGTCAACTGAAAGATTGGATACTTCCTCCAGCTTACGCAGTTGTTGTTCTCTTATCTCATCTATTTTGCTCTCACGCTCTTTTAATTTTTGCTCAGTATCTGATAATTTCTTGTCTCTTTCATCTACTTGACCAAGTTTCTTATCGAGTTGCTCTTCTTTTTGTACAAGACGCTTCTCAAATTTTTGAAGTTCATTTCTTCTGTCCTTGTACTCCTTGTCATGCTCCTGACGCATCTTGTGTATTTCTTCCTTAGCTTCAAGAACCTTCTCTGATGCTTCAGCATCTTTTTGAGACATTTTCAAGTACATTTTTGGCATAGGTTTCCGCAGATATTATCTCAGCTGTAGTTTTTCTGACTATATAACCTACAGCAAAAAGACATAAATGAAAAACAAACACCATTGCCATTACTTTAAAATCCATAACTGCGACCACCTCCTTAAATCTCTTTTAAAGGAAATAATCATACACAATTATAAAGGCTGTGTAAAACAGTATAAAATTGTTGTCCTAAAAATATGTGAACACTTATAATTATATAAAATTCAAATACAATAAAACTTTTTAATACATATAATTTACGATTGAATCCTTTAAATATAATGTTATTGATTACTCCCTTTCGTGAGACTTGATTTTTAACAATTTTTCATATTCTAATTCAATTTAAAAATAACTTTCCATATTATTGTAATATGATTGTAAAATTATGTCTAGAAAATATAAGCCATAATTTTTAAAAAATACTTAAATAACCTGCAACAGAGCAAAATAAAAATAGTCATATAATATTGTGTATATTATTATATGACTATTTGATAACTTTCTGAATAATCTAATGTTATACTCTAATAGAATGTTTGATAATATTAATAACAAAACCAAATGCTATATAGTTTAATTCAAATAAATTATACTGTAACTATAAAACAATTAGATTATAGTATTAGATATACACTTATATTTCTTAGTTAAGAAGTATATAGTGTTTTAATACCAATCACCACATATAATGCCAAGTACTTATTTTGAATAACTCTATTTATTACAGAGATTTTCAATAACTTTTTGTAAGAACATTACATGGCTATTTATACAGTTTTTAGTATAATTTTAATTATTAATAAAAACTATGAATATAGAAATATCCATAGTTTTATTGAATTTGATTATAATACTTACCGTTTAATAATACTTAAGATAAAAATCACAATACTTGATTATCTTTTTCTATTTTTAAGTCTTAACAATAGGGCTAAGATTATTAGAGCAATTCCTATTATTGTAACAGCTTGACTTGATTTGTCACCTGTTCTTGGTAATATCTTATTTTCAGGATAGATACCTGAGAGAGGAACTTCATTATCTATTACTTCAATAGTATTGTCATCCCATCATATCTTATCACTCCCACTTGCAGGGTACATCTTGATCTTCATAAACTCTAATTCTAATTTATTGTCCCTGACTACTACTACTGCATTTCCTATAGGTCTGTTATTCTTGTCTATAATATTGTATACTTTTCGAGGTTTCTACAGCTTTTTGATATTTTCTATATTAGATTTATCTTTTTGTTTGTAGCTGTAGAAGAATTAGGTATAGGGTTTGTATTTTCATCAGGTGTAGTATGAGGATAATTTGGTATTGGTTCATAAATTTTTATAGTAAGTCCACCTGTTGGTATATTAGGAATATTACCTGAAGTATTTGGCGTATTATTATTTGGGTTGCCGTTATTTGGAGTGTTGCTATTAGGCGTATTGTTATTTGGATTGCCAGTTATTTGGGAGTGTTGCTATTAGGCGTATTATTGTTTGGGGTGCCATTATTTGGAGTGTTGCTATTAGGCGTATTATTATTTGGGTTGCCGTTATTTGGTGTATTGCTATTTGGCGTATTTGGATTATGGTTTTTGCGGTATACTTGGTATTAGTGGTAGTGGATCCGGTTTTCTTGGTTTATCGCTACCGCCACCTCCTCCGCCTCCATGATTGATTATAGGGGCTTGGGTATTTTCAAGTGTTACCGTTGCAACAGTATCAAGTTCAACTTCAAACTCAACAACCTCTGTTGAAAGGTCATATCCGCTTGGAGCTTGTATTTCTTTTTATACTGTATTTGCCTATAGGCATTACTACTTGATTTTTATTTGTTACTTGGTCTTTAGTTACATAGATATTATTATCAGTAGTATTCACAGTTTCTACAGTTCCTACATTATTTGTAACAAACGAAGCTACCTTTTCATTTTCTTTATATATTTCTATATGAGCATTTTGTAAAGGTTGTTGGCTGTTTTTATCTACTTTTACAAATTCTAAAGACCTGTTTTTCTTAGTATTCTTAACATTTAATGTTAAGTTTTCCTGATTCAACTCTACTGTTATAGTATCTTCCAATAATCTATATTCGTCCTTAGTTTGTGTTTCTTTTATTACATAAGTGTCGTATATTAGATTATCAAATATTACTCTACCTTGTTCATCAGTAGTTTTACTACTAGCTGTTGTGTTGCCTGATTTTTGTTCCTACAAGCTCAAACTCCACTCCTTGTAGTACTTCGCCTGTTTTTCATCAGTTTTTGTCAATATTATACCTGTTCTTATCTTTGTAAGTTTGTATATTATCTTGACAACTTTATTATTATCAGCATCTTTAAGTTCTACTTTTTTTCAACTGTAGGATTTGGCAAATAATTAGGATTTACTTTTTGAAATACTTATTTCATGTTTTTCCCTTAGGTACATTTGTATAGCTTATTTGACCTGTTGTACCCGTAGTTTTTGCCAAGAGTATTAGTTGATATTTCTGTGTTGTCTATCGGTTCATTTGTTTCTTTGTCAACTACTGATACTTCTATAGTTGCGTTAAACTTATCATTTACTATCTCTTTTTACCCACATCTCTATTTGCATAGTTGATACTGAAGTCAATCTTGCTTTCATCTATCAATATATTGTTAGGAGTGCTTTCTTCCTTGATATAGTAATTGCCGAAGATAAGATTTTCTTTTTAATAGTACCTTCATTTGTAGTAAGCGTATCTATTTTTGTATCTGAATCATTATACAATCCAAATACAACGCTCTGTAAGTTTATTGCCATCTGTATCTTTCTTGTTGATAGTAAGTGAGCCGAAGAATGCTTCATGAGGAATATACACAGTATGATTTGTTACTCCTTGTGCATTTGTTCCGTCAGCTGATACAGGTTTTTATTTCAACTTCTGTTAAAATACCGCCTTTTTCAGTAGTAGCTGTTTTATCTACTTGTTCATAGCCTTTTTAATACTTCTGTGTTAGATGCATATTTTTCTACTACTCTGTACTTTCCTTCTTCCAATGTTGTAAATACAAATTCACCATTGGTATCAGTATTAGCTTCTCTTATTTTTCCAGTTTGTACCGTCAAATTTTTCAAGTTCCACTTTAACATTTCCAAGATTTGATTCAGCATTTTGTAAGCTTGTTGCGTGAATAAGTTATTGCTTTTATCTGTCCTTGGATTTGCTCGTTTTCAAAGTGTAGCTAATAGTGCTGTCATTTAATGACGGATCGTCTTGTAGTGTTATAAGATGCTTGTCATTATTTAGGAAGTATCCGTTTGGTCTGTTCAATTCTTTTGTAGAATAGCCCGTCTTGCCACAATATTCCATTATATTGCAATATTCCGTTTTTGATAAGTTGAAGCAAAATTCATAACACCATCTGCTCCGGATGTAGCTTCAGCTATCTTAGTGTCATTTTTGTCGAATATTGCAACTGTTGCACCGGTACAGGTGTAGTTGTTCCTTCTTGTACCTTTGTTATCTTGAATTTTTACATATATAGAGTTTATTTCTACAGTTATATCAGTATCAGCATTTATATCTTTCTTGAAAGTAAGGCCGCTTGATGTTATTGTTGCTGTATTTTCTTTTTACTACTATGCTACTTGTATATCCTGCTTTTCTTGTTTCTTCTATTACATAGTAGCCTGTATTTATTTCTTCCTCTATTTTTCCGTCTATACCTGTAGTAAATGTATAGTCTGCAGTGTTATCAAGTTTTGTATAGTTTTCGTCTGATTCATATAGTTTAAACTGTACATCTGCAAAATTGACAGAATTACCGTCTCTTGTTACATTTTTCTTAGTTAGTACAAATTTTTGATTTAATTTTAGTATTTGTAGCTATTATAGTCTTGTCAGATGTTAGAGGTATCTCACCTGATATTTTTGCTATCTTCAATGGCAGTATCATATAGCTTCAAGCTGTTTTATGTCATAGTGAGGGGCAGCAGTTACTTCTGTTATTCTGAGTAGCTCCTTTTTGGACATTTACCTCTATTTTGCCGTCAGCATTTGTAGTAAATATAGTGCTATTATCAGTGTTTTTAGCTTATCATGAGCTACCGTTTATATTATTTTTCTCTCAATTTCAAATTTTTGCACCTTTTTATTAATCTGTTATCATCAGCATCTTTTTAATATGTAGTTTTACTTTCTCGACCTCGTTGTTTATTGTTAGAGGAGTTGTACTGTTATTTCCATCTATTTTGACATAGTATGGATCAGATAATTTATATCCTTGTGGTGCTTCAACTTCTGTTATTACATATATACCTTTTGGAAGTTTTTGTTTTTATTACACCATTTTTCGCTATCAATTGTAGCTGTAGTAACAGTATATTCTCTGTTTACAAAATTTGAATTTGAAATTTGTGTTATTGCAGGAGCAGTTTTACCATTTACAAATGTAGCAGGTACCTTGCTTATATCCGCTATATATTTTATAGTGAACTTAACATTATTTACCCTTTGAGTTCCTGCTGTTTTTGTTATTTTGATTGTTCCATAATCTACTGAGTTTGTTTTCAACTACTTTGTCAGCATTTTCTTGAGCACCTACCCTTAGCTTTTGCAGTTCCGTTATCATTTTTCTACCTTTACTGTAGTTACAGCGGTATCTACCTTATATGGATCTATTGGAGCTTTTTCTCTTAGCTCGTATTCACCTACAGGTATATTTTTCAAATCTTGCTATACCGTCTTGATTAGTAGTTACTATCTTGCTAAATTTTCCTAATATATTTGAATTAGTCTTCTCTGTAAGTGTATACTGTACTCCTGAGTGGTAGATTATTCTTATCAGATCTATCATCATCAGCACTTGTCTTTTTCACATTAAAACTTAGGGTTAAAGCAGTATTTAGTATAGTAGTTGCAGATTTTTCATCTGTTACTATTTTTTTCCTGTAGCCTTGTTGTTATCATCCACAGTATAGATTTTTATTATCAGATATTTGTATTTTTATAGCCTGTGAATATATGGTCATCTACTGTATCAGTACTTTCATAAGATTGCGGTATTTGATAACCTTCAGGTACTTTTTCATATAGTTTATATGTGCCTACTTCAAGGTCATCCCATTTAGCTTGTGCGATATCACCGATTTTGGCTGTATCTTTTTGGATTTTTACATTAGATACATCTTGTGAGTTTTCGATTTTGTACCTTGCAATATAGAAAGAAACACCGCTAAAATACTTATCTCTGCTTGCATCTTTCTTAGATATTACAACCTTAGATTTTATTCTGTAATTTGCAAGGTTTCTTGGCTCTACTCTTCCAAGTGGAAGAGCACTTGTATCATTTGGTCTTGTTATAGGATAAAAATTAGTGTCAAGTACATAGCCGTCAGGAGCTACTAATTCCTTGTAGCCATATTGATAATCTGAAATATTATCAAATATTACTGTTCCATCAGTTCCTACTACTTTTTCAGCTATTTTTAGTTCCTTGTCCTCCATTTACTGCAGTAAACAAGCCGATTTTAGTGCCTGTTACAGGGTGTATTCCATCACCTGTTATTTTTAGAGAATTATAATCTTTGTGATTATATATATCTTGTGAAATATCAACATCAGTTACACTTGCGCTTAAATCTACATCTACTGAAGTCTTATTAATTGTAGTTGAAGGAAGATTATTAGTAGTTGTTTTGATCTATATAGCCGTAAAGTAAACAGAGTTCATGTTTTTCTGTAGAGTATATTGCCCTCTTTTACATATAAGACATTTCCTTGTACATCTATTATATTACTGTTATCTTCAACTACTTTTATATGTTTGAGTATGTGCATTTACAGTAAATTTAGCTTTGATATTACTATCAGTCTTATCAGTAAGTGTAAATGTTACATCTCTATCAAAGAGTATTAGTAGTATCTGTACCGTCATAATTTCTAATTACTTCTTTTTATTGATTATCAATTTTTAGCCTTTTTATATAAGGCATCAGTATTTGTTGCAGTTGGCTGTGTCATAAAGCTTGATCGACTTGTATCTATTTTATTAATTTCAATAGTTTGATTCGGATTAATAAAATCTGTTTCCAGCTCAGGCTTAATATAATAAGGTATATTAGGAGTAATATATCATAAACTCAATAGGAATACTATTAAATAAGAAAGAATTTCCTGTTTCAGTATCTCCGACACGGTATGCAGCTCCGCTTATAGCTACGGTTTTATTATTAGCTGTATTATCTGTAAAATCCACACCTGTACTTGGGGCTGTCCATTGTCTTAATGTTACCCTATGTTTTTAAAAACTTGATATATTAATCTCTATTCTATTTTCAGCACACTTATCTAATTCAATAAAATGAGCATTTACATCAGAATTTGAAACTCTTTCACCGTTTATAGATACTAATTCATAACTATAGTTTTTACTTCTTGGATCGAAGTATTTAATTCTAATTTTACCAAATCCGTAGTAGAGTTTTTTTATCATATCTTCTGTGATATTACCTAATTCAAATGTATATTCGCCATTATTTTTAATAACATTTTTAAATGATTGGCAATATCAGAATCAATATCTTCGTAGCGGTTAAAGTTTTTTTGTCATATTTCTGCAATTTAAGATCAGGTGCTAAGGATGGATTAAATTCAAATCTGATATCACCTGTAAATCTAATGTTTAGCTTATATTCATTTAGTGATACATCATATTTAATATTTGTTTCTTTATCTGCTACTGTTTGTTCAAAGTCACTTTCAAATTCTCTTAATCTTGGTTCTGCAGTAGGGATCTTGTTTTAATCTAACTTTTACAAGCTTATTAGCAGATATATTTACGGAACAGTAGTGTTTATTCCTACTGATACAGTCTTGTACAGTGTTTCAGTAGAAGTTGGAGTATCTTTTGTAAATATTTCAAAAATTAAGTTTGCTTGGGAAAACAGGACATTTTCCGTCTTTGCAACAAGTTTCATTAGTGTAGTTTATATTTATAACACTTGCACCCTTAGGTATAATGAGCTTACCGATACCTCTTCTTTTAAATGTAATCCTTGAGCCGTTGTTTACATCAGAATCTGAAGGATCTTCTTTATAACTTATGACATTTTTAGCTCTGTTGCATGTTCATTATTGACATGAGTTCTATATATGATATTAACAGGCTCAGTTATATCTTTTGTAAACTTAATACTCATAATATGTCTTGCTTTTAAGTCTACAGAATAATCTATAACATAGTCTTCCTTAGGTACTACTGTACCATTTGAATAAGTCATTATCAATGATTCAGGTATGAATACCTGTTCTTCGGATAATACATCGTAGATATAAGTGCCTGCAGGTACTTTTTCAGCTATCTTATTAAATACTGCCGTATATAGAATTTCAAAGGCATTTAACTTATTTTGAGCACCTTTTTTTCTCAAATACATCTCTTATTTTTTTGTATCTACTACTGCTGCAATATTTACAGGAGTCGAAGAAGGAACAGTTATCTCATTTTTCATCTTAAACTTTGTTTTATTGTCGATGTCAAACTTAGGATCTGTCTTTTTCATTAGTTGAGTACTCTGTTTCAATTTTTGAGCTATATCTTATCGAATATCCTTGTGTAATAGGATTTATGAATGTTATAGTATATGAGCCGTTTCCATCTGAAACTTTTTGAATAATCTGTATTTTCAACCAATGGATGAACTGTATCATATTTAATATCGCCTTCTTTAGTAAGAGTATAGGGATATATCTTAAAGTCACCAATAATCTTATGGTATTTTTTTGGTTTATTTGTGTACTGCTGTCAGGAGAGTCTTGTTTTATAGGATATATTTTTACGGTAGTATTTGGAGGTAGACTTTCTCCTGCATAGTTGATATTGGTAGTCCAATCTATTTGTCTATCTTTGAGAGTACCGCCATGAAGAGTACCTGAGATGTTGCTGTTATTTTTATATGCTTCCTCAACCAACTCCTTAGGTATTACATATTCCACTTGATTGTAGTTATGGTTTTGATTCATTATACTTATCTTTCCAAGTAGCATCAATTTTATTTGGAAAAATGAGTTTTCTCAGGATCAATATTGTCATTTCTTGTAAAATGAGCAATCATTTTTTTATTTCTAATCTACTTGAAATAGCCTTGTTTATTCTTAAATCAAAACCATTTGTTGCATCTGCTTTTTGACAAAAGTAAAGTCAGCATCTGTAATGCTTGTATCAGAAAAACTTATGTCGCTTTTTCTATTGCAAGACCTTTGTTTACAAATGTATCGTCTATGACTATATTTTCCATAGGTGCTCTGTTTGGCTCAACATAGATGTAAAAACACCATTGTCTTATTTCCCATGTCCAAGTCGTCATATACTGTTACATCACTATTTCCTTTTCTTTTGCGAATGAGTCTTGATATATTTATAAATTCTATTTTTGTATTACCCCCAAGACCTGCATATGCCGGAATATTATCTAATGTTGCTGTGTTGATAAATTCCTTAGGAGTATCCAATAAGGTGTTATACTTTATAACATAAGATTTATTGCTTTTGTTCGTTAAAGCTTATGTTGAAATCTCTTGTTGTATCTGTTATTTCAGAAATAGTGTATTTATCCGGACTTACAAGTCTTTCATCTGCATAGGGTGCATCCCAAAGTTTATAGTCAGGATGATTTTTCATCTTCTATTTTTAGGAGTAACTTCATATACCTTGATACTATCTTTTAATACTTTGATATTATCTGTAGGAGTTAAGCCTATAGAGTCGTAAAACTACAGGCGCTATATTTTGTTTATCAAAATTTACTGATATCTTCCATGTTGACTTATATCCGTCTGCTGTTTTTTTGATATACCGTCTACCGATTTTTTTGATGTGCATAGATTTTTACTAATTCAGCAGTATCTGTAACACTATGCTGTTTTGATGATAGTGTTGTTGTAGCGATATTTTCTATCAAAGATTTTGTTTGTATATCAGTTAATTTATTTTTTTACAGGCGTATCATAAGTTATTTCAAAAGTATCAGATTTTTCGTCTTGACTTCTATCAAATTCATATTCAAAAATTTGTGCCGTTAACTGTAGGAACAGCTGTTGGAGTAACTTCTCTACTTGTGCCCTTATCTTTATTTGTTACAGTTATCTTAGTAGGCATCTCAATAGTATATTCATTAGAGTTTATATCGTTATTTTCTTTTTTTCTTACTTGTCATAGCCTCTGTAATCTTGATTTTACTATCTTCAATTACAGTTTTGGCAGAGTTTAGTGTCAATTTCAGCTTATCTTATCATCGTTAAAAGCTAACTTCTTCATGAGTTTTTTTCAAGCATATCTGCAGGTTTGAACTTTTAGTATTGCTTCTGAATTAGTACCTCTAAACTCAGCAATATTTTTAATTTCTGTAGAAGTAGCACTACTTGCCAATATTTCAGGCTTGACAGGGTGTTACAAACTCTATTCTTATAGGATAATCTATTTGCTCATTTACTGATATTGTCGCTATATTTCCTGAAAGAGACTTACTTACATTATTTACTACTTCTTCTGTAGTTTCCTTATTTCCGTACAAGTCTACATTTAATTTTTGACTATAATAGTTGTATTTTCATTAAAAATAACTTGATTTGGAATTTTTTTCTTTTATGTTAAAAATTAGAAATTGTCTCAGAAAAATAAGTTGGTATCAATAAACCATCTTATACTGTTTACTTCTTGAAAAACCCTGATTTTTGTATTGATGAAGTTATACCTTTTTGGTGCAATATTTACAGTAAGGATAGTACTTCCGTTGTTAAAAAGGAATATCTACTTTTTGTCTTTTTCTTATCGTCAATTTTAAGTGTAGTAGGTAGTTTTAGTATATATTCTGCAGGTTGCGATGACAATTCAATATCGTCAAGACATTTCAAGATAAGATGTTTCTTGCCGTCAGCACCTGTTTGTATTTTGTAAGAAAACCCGCTTTCAGTATATTCATTGCTTTCAAATTGAGATAAATCTAAAGGATAATCAGGAAGAGCTATATCAATGATGTCATCTTTTTCTGATTGTTGATTTAATTTTTGTGTCGATTTTTATATTAAGCGGTGTTTCTATTGTTATATGAGCTTTGTTAAATTCATCTTTTTGTAGATAGGTTAACAGCTACTTCGTTTTCTTCTCCGGCATTACTTACTACCTTTTGCAATACTAAATTATATTCAAAATTGGTAAAAAGTTGCAGTAGTGCCTAAAGGTTGAATACCTCCGCCTAAAGGTTGAGCACCGCCTCCGCCTAAAGGTTGAACAGCGCCTCCACCTTCAGGTGCAAGCTGTGTTTCAGTGGTTGAAGGTACAGCACCTGATGCAGAAGAATCTTCAGCCAGTACATTCAAGTATGGGTAGTGCATATTGATAAATATCGCTATAGCCAGTAAAAGGCTCAAGCTTTTTTATGCTTTTTGATAAATTTAAACATATCTTACCTCCATGTAAAAATATAAAGTGATTAGTATAACATAGTGATTAGCACCAATTAATATATTGTTATATATTATGATTTTTAAATCTAAAAATTCTCATTAGTATATCGGTAAATTATATAAAAATTGAAGAAAAAAATATAAAAAGCCCGAAAATTAATTCGGACTCATATATCAAATCTTAGCTTGGAAATACAACTACAAGCATCATTTTAAACTGTTCTACAGCATAGACACTGTGAGGTTTTTGCAGGCATTATTATACTTTCTCCTGCGCTTACTATATATTCTTCGCCGTCTATTATGAATTTACCCTTGCCTTCAGTACATTGACCATGGCATCTCCGTCAGAGTCGTGTGTACTTATCTCTTCATCCTTGTCAAAGGCAAAGAGTGTCATACTTACATATTTATTTTGAGCAAGAGTCTTGCTAACTATCTGTCCTTCTTGAATGTCTACAACTCCTGCAAGGTTTGTTACTTCTTCTATAGGAAAATTTTTATTAATTTACTCATTGTTAATATCTCCTTTTAATATTATATTTGATTGTAAAATGCATAAATCACTTAATTATAATAATATATAGCAAATAATAATTCTAAAAATTATTATAAATAAAAATTAATATCATATAATTATTTTGCCCAATATATTAAAAAAATTAAACAGGATATATCTGAAAATATTGAAATTAGAGAAAAATTTATTGTGTAGGACATTAGAATTAAGTGAAGTTATCCATAATTCTAATACTACTATGTAGTAGATTTATTGAAAATCTCAATAATATAAAAATATCTCTTAAAAATAGATACTTAGTATTATATAAAGAGATTAGTATTATTAATATATTAGAAATAGTAGTATAATTAAAAAGTATATCCCTTTTTAGGATATACTTTTTAGATATATTATTTACTTTTTATTTGTAGCTTTTTAGAAGTTGTTTTTGCAATAGCTTTTTGTTGTAGTTTTTATTTTGCTTTTCTTTAGAATCTTCTTTTTGTATCTTTTACTGACTTTTTCTTTTTGTATTTGCCAATTTTCCATTTACAAGTGCAGTTTCAAGTACAGTTTCCATATCGTCTGCAAGGGTAAATGTCATCTGACTTCTTATTTCCTTTGGCAGGTCATCAAGGTCTTTTCATTTCTCTTGGCAAGATTATATTATATATTCCAGCTCTATGGGCTGCAAGAAATTTCTCCTTAATTCCTCCTACAGGCAGTACTCTACCACGAAGAGTTATCTCTCCTGTCATAGCTATATCCTCTCTTACTTTTATATTTGCAAGTGCAGATACTATAGCTGTAGCCATGGTAACACCGGCTGATGGTCCGTCCTTTGGAGTTGCCCCTCAGGAATGTGGATATGAATATCCTTGTTTTTGTAAAATTCGGGATCTATATTATACTTTTTCACTTATGGAACGAACATAGCTTAGACCTGTCCTTGCAGATTCTTTCATTACATCGCCCAGTTTTCCTGTAAGCTCTATCTTTCCGCTACCGTTCATCACATTTACTTCTACCGATAGTGTATCTCCACCTACCTGTGTCCATGCAGTCCTCTTACTATACCTACTTGAGGTTGTTTGTTTGCCACTTCAAACTTGAACACTTCCTTGCCCAAAAACTCTTTCAAGTCCTCTGATTTTATAGTTACAGCCCTCATTCTTGGAGATATTACCTTTTTTTCTTGGCAACTTTTTCTGCATATAGTAGAGATTTTTGCTCTAAGGCTCTAACTCCGGACTCTCTTGTAAAGTTAGTTATTATCTTTTTCATAACTTCATCGCTTATCTTGATAAAGTCAGGTTTGAAATTATGCTCTTCAGTTGCTTAGGCAGTAAGTATCTCTTTGCTATTTCTAATTTTTCCATCTCAGTATATCCGCTAAGTGATATAATTTCCATTCTGTCAAGTAGAGGTCTTGGTATGGTGTCAAGAGTATTTGCAGTAGTTATAAACATAACTTTTGATAAGTCAAACTCATACTCAAGATAGTGGTCTGTAAATGTCTTGTTTTGTTCAGGATCAAGCACCTCAAGCATTGCAGACTCTACAGAGCCTTTGTAGTCTTGAGACATCTTATCTATCTCGTCAAATAGTATGACAGGATTGTTAGACCTTACTTCTATTAGGGTGTTGATTATTCTGCCCGGTATTGCCCCTACATAGGTACGCCTATGTCCTCTTATCTCTGCTTCATCTCTTACTCCGCCCAGTGATATTCTTGCGAATTTTCTGTTGATAGACTTTGCGATTGATTTTGCAATGGAAGTCTTACCAACTCCCGGAGGACCTACAAAAACAGATGATAGGTGATTTTAGAGTTTTTGATATTTTTGACTGCAAGATATTCCACTATCCTATCTTTTTACCTTTTCCATACCGAAATGTTCAGAGTCAAGTATTTCCTCGCAGTATTTGAGGGTCTATTTTTTTCTTCAGTTTGCTTTGTCCCAAGGCAACGAGAAGAATGTGTCTATATAGTTACGACTAACTTCTGCCTCAGAGCTATATCTGTTTTCTCTTTCAAGTTTTGATATTTCCTTTTCTATCTTTTTCTTTTTATTGTATCGCTTATTTTTAGTTTTTAAGATCTTGTCTATATTTTTCGACCTTTGAAGAGTTGCCGTCTCCGAATTGTCCAAGCTCCTTGTTTATGGCATCAAGCTGACTTCTAAGATAGTGTATTCTTTCATTTTTTGTCATCTCTCTTCTGATTTGACGATGAATTTTTTGTTCTATCTTGGCAATCTTCGATTCATCTACAAGCATATCGTAGAGCAGTTTTATCCTTTTTTTGTTTCATCAAGCTCAAATAGTATATCGAGTCTTTGTGAGAAAGAAAAAGGTAGGTAAGTAGATGCAATATCGCAAAACTTACCTGCAGATTTTATCTCCTTGAGCATATTGACGGTATCTTGGACATTTCTTGTCCTAAGTTCGATATATTCTTCGAGTATCTCTATAGATGTACGGATGTATGCAGTCTGTTCAAAGCTGATTTCATCCGAATTTTTACTTCCTGTGCATCAGCTTCGATGTAATTTTTCGTCTTGGTAGAGTTTGGATATGATACATCTATTTTCTCCCTCTATAAGTACTCTGACTACACTGCCTTGCAGTCTTAATATTTGTTTTTATATTACATAATATTCCTATTTCGTGTAATTCTTCGAGATTTTTGATTTCATCTACTTCCATATCTTTTTGTATGGCGATTACTATCTTTTGTTATTTGCCATTGCCTCTTCTACAGCTTGAACTGACTTTTCTCTGCCTACATCCATCTGCATAGTGGTATACGGGAAAATAGCAAATCCCGAAGTTACTATCAACGGAATTTTAGTATATATTGTCTCTTGTTCCAATTAAATCATCCTTTCAGATTCGTATCTATAACCAAATTTACTTCTTAACTACCGTAACTTCGTCTTGTTTTCTGTCAAATAAGTTCAAAAATTTATTTATCTGCTCGTTGTAAGAAGAGTCTTTTCTAATTTCAGATATATACTTTTAATACCTGAAACATCAGGTATTCTTGAGTTTTCACTAAGATATAGATACATTGCATTTTTTTGTTGTTTGGCTCTCCCTTGTATACTCCTATTATCTTACAGTCTCTACCACCTATATTTATATTTTTATCAATAGCTGAATTTGAGCCCTTAAAAGTAGATTTTTGAAGTAGCTTCACTGATGATACAATGGTCTTGCATATCATCATCTTTTGAGAAAAAAATCTACCTTGTGTCATGGAAATCTTTTTATATGCCTTAGTTGTTCGTTAGTATAGTTGACTATTGATATGCTGACGATATTATTAGCTTGTACTTCTTTTAAAAACAGGTATCTCATAGCTGAAAGAATCTGATTTTTTTCCTGATTTTCAATAAGTTCTTCAATGGTAAAAGCTCTTTTCGTCAGTTATCACCGCATAGTCATCCCGGCATCATTTCGCTTTTGACTACTCCCAGTATAGAAATTGCTATAGCTACACATATTACCTTCCATACAAGTTTCATAAAAATCGTCACCTTCTTTGTATTATAAATAAGATTGCACAATTGAAAAAAATATAAGTTATTTGTTTTAAAGACACAAGATTATATGTCTTTTTGGACAGCTCCCTTTGCTCCTGATGAAACGCTCATTGAGTATCTCTTGAGATATCCGCTGACATTAGGTTGTTTTGGAGTGAAGTTTGCCATTCTATTTTCTATCTCTTCATCACTTAACATCAAAGTCAACTCTCCATTTGTGATGTCTACATGTATCTTGTCGCCGTCTTGTACTATACCGATAATTCCCGCCTTCAGCAGCCTCAGGTGTAACATGACCGATAGCCGCTCCTCTTGAGCCTCCAGAGAATCTACCGTCAGTAATAAGACATACCTTATCGTCAAGTCCCATACCGCAAAGCGCTGATGTAGGTGTGAGCATCTCTCTCATTCCGGGTCCGCCTATAGGTCCTTCGTATCTTATGATTACTACATCACCTGCTTGTATCTTGCCTGCGAATATGTCGCTGCTTGCATCTTCTTCACTGTCATATACTCTTGCGTTTAGAGTTACATTCATCATCTTTTCATCAACTGCCGATTTTTTTGACAACTGCTCCTTCTTTTGAAAGATTTCCAAAGAGTACCTTGATACCGCCTGTTGGAGAGTAAGGGTTGTCTATGTCTTTGATTATCTTATTTGATTTTTATTTACAGTTTTTATCACTTCGCCTATAGGCTTTTCATATACTGTCATAGCATCTTGGTTTATGAGATTTTTTTCTTGAAAGCTCATTTAATACAGCGTATATTCCTCCCTACCTCATCAAGCTCTTGGATATGATAAGGCCCTGCAGGAGATAGCTTGCAAAGATTAGGAGTTTTTGAGCTTATTTCATCTATAATTTTTAGATCTATAGGGACAATGAGCCTCTCTTGCTATGGCTGTAAGATGAAGTACAGTATTTGTACTGCAACCAAGTGCCATATCCAAAGTCAAGGCATTTTTGATTGATTTTTCATTTATTATATCTCTTGGAAGTATGTTTTTCTACCAAAGACATTATTTTTTTCTGCCTGAATTTCTGGCAAGAGTCTTTCTCTTTGAATATACAGCAGGTACGGTACCGTTGCCTCTAAGTGATATGCCAAGAGCCTCAGTGATACAGTTCATAGAGTTAGCTGTAAACATACCTGAGCAACTTCCACAAGTAGGACAGGCATTTTCTTCAACTTCAAGCATTTCTTCTTCACTACATTGATTTAGTGAATATTTCCCGACTACTTCAAAGCCTGTAACAAGGTCTATGTCTTCATCTCCTCTCTTACCTGAGAGCATAGGACCGCCACTTACTATTATTGTAGGTATGTTTATTCTACAAGCTGCCATTATCATAGCAGGTACAGTCTTATCACAGTTTGGTATAAGTACAAGACCGTCAAATTGATGTGCCTTAGCCATTACTTCTACTGATTCAAGTATCAGCTCCTACTTGGAAGAGAGTATCTCATTCCTTCATGGTTCATAGCTATACCGTCACATACTGCTATTGCAGGAAATTCAAAAGGTATACCGCCTTCCATTAGTATGCCTTTTTTTACCTCATCAGCAAGAGTTCTAAGGTGGATGTGTCCCGGTACTATCTCGTTGAAAGTATTACATACTCCTATGAAAGGTTTTTGAAGTCGCCTCATCAAGTCCAAGAGAACGCAACAAAGATCTATGTGGTGTTCTTGCATATCCTGATTTTTACATATTACTGTACATTGTATCTCCTTTATGTTAATTAGCAATATTGATTTAGTGTTTAATCAATATTGTAATACAAAAATATCGTAGTCTATTCTTAGCTACAAATAACTAATACTTATATTTTGTTAAAAACTTAATTGTCATGATATTTATATCCATATTTATGAAATGATATTCATATCCTAAGAACCTATGTTTTTATTTAATGTATTTTTCATAAGTAATGTTGCAGATATGTCTATATTTAAGGACAAAATATTACTAAAAATTATACTATAAATTTGCTAAAAAGTAAAGGAAAAATCAAAAATTAAATACTTGTAAAGAGAAAAATTATAATTTTAGGGTTTACAATATAGTTGCAACACATAATAAAAGTAAAAATTAATACAATCTAATTTTTTTCATGGCTTTTAAGGAGAAACTATGAATATAAATATCAAACAGATGAGAAAAGATGTGAGAAAAACATATATGAAAATAAATTTAACTTCTATGTAAAGGCTGTTTTTTTGCAACTGATACTCTCATCAATAGGGATTTTTCAAATCAAATTTATTTTTCAGCTCATACTCATATTCAGTGGACTTGAAAATCTTAACAAAGATAATTATTTAGAACTTTTTGACAATCCTATAAGTATAGCTTTGATTATACTGCTGTTTTTAGTTATAAGTATACTTACATTTATTGAATTTTTCAGCACTTACGCTTATGGTATACCTATCCTACAAGGACGGATATTTTTCATGGTCAAAAAAATATAAAGACTGCATTTAAAAAAATGGAAAAATCTACAGGTAAGACAGCTATTTTTCTTTATTATATACTTTATACTTATGATACCTTTGTCAAATTTGGGATTAAGCTCCATTATTTCTGAAAAAGCTGACCATTCCTGATTTTTATAACAGGAGAAATATCAAAGACTATAATAGGGAAGATTTCGTTGATTCTATTAGGAATAATATGTGCCTATGCAAATTTGAGATTGATATTTTTCGATACCTCTTACTGTCATAAACAACAATACTTTTTTTGAAAATATGAAAAAGTATGAAAATGACAAAAAAGGGAAAAAGTAAAAATTTTTGATACTAATTGGTACATTACAGCTGGTAATCTTAATCATAAGTACAATAAGTGTAAGCATAATAGCCTTAGTATTTGACCTTATAGACAAAAGTGGGAATATACCTATATACAACTCTATTTTTTTATACTTTGATGCGTATAATACTCTTTTTCATAGCTATAACAAAAGGTAACTATGATATCTGTAATAGTTAGAATTATAATGGATCAAGAAGATTTCGCACCTGATATCAAGTACAAACATGATGACAAAATAAGAAAAACACAAAAAATTTCGCAGCCTTTATAAGTATTACCTTGGTTTGTAGTCTTAGGGACATGAAGGATATCAGATGTTTTCAGAGCCATTAAATGAAAATATCAGTATAATAGCGCATAGAGGCTATAGCAAAAACGCTGTGGAAAAACTCGCTTCAAGCCTTAGAAGCTGCAGCAAAAGCAGGAGCAAGCTATGTAGAGCTGGATATATTACTTACCAAAGATAATAAATTCGTAGTAATGCACGATTACAATCTCAAGAGACTCGCAGGAATAAATAAAAAAGTACAGGATATGAATTTTTGATGAAGTAGTAGGTCTACCGATAAAACAAAGGCAAATTTACAAGCACTATACCGTCTTTTTGAAGAGTTTGTAAATAGAGCAAAACAGCTTAATATTAAGCTGCTTGTCGAACTAAAACCGCATGGAGGAGAGCCTGATAACTATGTGGATATTTTCATTGAAGATATGAAAAAATGGGTGTAGATACAAAATACAAGGTAATGTCTCTTGATTTGAACTTAATGCAAGAACTGGAAGAAAAAGCACCTCAAATTGATACAGGTTATGTAATTCCGATGCAATTTGGGATATTTGACCAAACAAATGTAGATTTTTGCAATAGAAAACTTTTCATACAACGATGTACTAAACCTTCAGGCAAAGAGTCAAGACAAGGAAATACTCGTCTGGACAATAAATGATGCAAAGCTTATAAGCAAATACCTCCATAAGAGCATTTCAGGAATAATAACAGACAAATCCAACATTGTTCTACAAGAGATAGAAAAACGCCCAAATAAACCATTCATATTTTGAAAAAAATTGTATAGACTGGTAGATATTGGATTTTAAAAAAATGTTTGGATAGTTGTTATTTAATACTAATTTCTAATATAATAATGGATTACTTTGTAAAAAATTACGCACTAAAAGTTTCTAAACAACAGATATGCTAATAAGCATCACAAATATATGAACCATAATATAAATAGATTTTTAGTATAAATTGAAAAAAATATAATATCAAATCTTGTCTTTGATGATGTAAACTAAGGGCATACCTATTGATTAGTACATTGTCAAAGTCAAGATATAACAGATTATTAAGTATATGAGAAAACATTGTTCAATTTGATATTTCAAATTTTCTTTAAATAACTTATCAAATATTCTAATTGTACTAATTTACTTTTGCATAAGAAAAAGCACCACCTTTATAAGTAGATGCTCATACTTATACTAAAAAAATGATTAAAAGCCATTTAATTTTCTAACAAAAAGTCATTGAAAACCTCTGTAATTAAGTAGAGTTATTCAAAATAACCACTTGGCATTATAAATGGGGATTAGTATTAAATTATAACCAGCAGCTTTTAAGCGATTTTTTTATTTTAATCTTATATATTTTGTAGCTCTTCCTACCCCTCTCTTTTAAGCTCACCTTCAGCTATTAATTTTTCTTAATGCGCCTTCAATCGAACTTACACTTAGTGACGGGCAAAGCTCTCTAATGTCCTGTTTTGTAAATCTTCCAAGTTTCAGTAAAGTTGCTTTTCTTACAAGTTCAACAGCAGGAAGTTTTTCTTCCACAATAGAAAAAAACGATCTTCAAATGTCTTATATGCAGCAAGAATTGTTCCTAATATATACTTAATAAATGGTAATACATTTTTCGTTTTCTTCATGCCAATTTACTCCAAATTGATACAGTGAGTCATAATAAGCAGATTTATTTTTTTGGCAATCAAAGCCTCTAATGAAATATATTTACCAACATAAAATCCACTCCTATATAATAACAGTGTGGTTAGTAATCTGCTCATCCTACCATTACCATCATTAAATGGATGAATGCACAAGAAATCATGAATAAAAAGTGGAATAGCAATAAGAGGCTCAAGCTCTAAATTACCGATAACTTTATTGTATTCATTGCATATTTTATCTAAAGCTTCAGGAGTTTCAAATGGTGAAAGTGGTGTAAATAAGACTTGTGAATGTCCATCAGGATAAGTTGCACTGATGTAATTTTGTACATTTTTTTGTTTGTCCTGCTATAGGGTTATTCACATGGCTAAACATAATCTTATGCATTTGCAGTATATAGTTTTTGAGATAGGAATAGCATCAAAAACTTTCATGAATAATATTTAGTACATCTCATATCCGCAATTTCCTGTTCATTTCTATTTCTTGGAGTTGTCTTTTCCTCTACTAATTTTTAGCCTAATACTGGTTGTTACAATTCCTTCAATTTCATTTGAGGCTTCAGTACTTTGAATCTTTGCTATTTCTATAAGTTTTATTTAAATTTTTCTGATTTTTGCTTCAAATAAAGTTCCTGTTTTTCCTTGATATCTATATATTGAAGCAATTAAACCAAGAATTTGTGAATCCCATTTTTGTTCTTTTTAATTTTAGAGTAATTAAAACTTCTCATTATTTTTCCTCCTAATTATTGATTTATCCCTTAAAATATACCATAAATTAAGGGATAAATCAATAATTAAGGGATAGTACTACTATATTAATAAAAATGAAAAATTAGTTGAAAAATACAATAACATAAGTATCTAAGTAAAGACAGTGTTTTAAAATAATTGTTAAAAAGCAGTTATATAATATCAAAAAGGTGAGCAGATTTACTCTGTTCACCTTTTTTTATATTATATTAGCTAAACCATATTTTTGATTAAATACTTGTACTATTCTTTAGTATATCTTTTTGTTAATAAACGGTTAGTCTATCATTTTTATAAATTAACCAATTATTATATTAGCTGTTGATATTAATCTATCTTACAACTATTGCATGAGTTCTTAGGTTGTAGAGGTACTCAAAAAGTCTTTTTAGATATCCAATATTTTCTTGTTCCATATGAATATGGATCAGATACATAGTAATCTCCATTGTCAGGATTATATCCTATTACAGTTACTACATGGTTATTGCTGATCCACTTATATACATTTCCTTCTAAATAATATGTTGTATAGATTGGAGAACTCATATTTAAGGTCAAGTATACAACTACAGGATTTCCCAAATATATTTCTCTTTGTATATCTTCTACAGAATGTCCACTAAAAATCCTGTGCATTATCTCCTGCATATTTTTGGGCGTATTTTTGCAAGTGGAGCAGGAAATATTGTTTCTCTTTTTGCTCTATTCTTAAAAGCCTGACCAGTGACCCTACAAAACCTCTACTTGGATTTATGTGGTCAAATGGGAGATTATTCAAATAAGTCCTTAAATCAACATCGTTTACATATCCCTTATATTTTAGTGCTTGATACACACTTACAGGTTCACAGCCTATTGGAGCATATACAGGGTAAGTTGTGAAACATAAGGGACTTCTAATACTGTCCATTTTGGAGTAATTTTTGGAATAGGTGCAGGTTCCCAAGAGGCATAGTCACTTAAGAACTTTGCAAGTTCACCCCTTTGTTAGCATTTTATTTGGTTCAAATTTGCTGTTTGAATCTTTAGGTAGTATGTTGTTACCGACTACTATTTTTTTATTGTTTCTTTGTAAGGTGATGTGTCTATATCTGTGATTGTTTCATCTTTTTAATGATGTATCAATCTTTCCAAATGCTTTGAAATATATATATAAGAAATATGCGAAATCTGATTTTTGCACCTTGTCATTTGATTAAAAAGCAGGATAGCTACCTGTAAAATATTCTGAAAATCCTTTTATTTACAAGTAATTGTACAGAGGCTGATATCCAGTGGTTTTTGGTATTCTTCAGGGAGTGTATATACTTCTCCTTGAACAGTAGTAGAATTTATTATTGATTTTTTTGTCATTAATATCGGGTAATTTATCTAAGGATATTTCGTCTACCTTATTTACGAATTTGACGAATGTACTTAAAAACTCCTGTTTTTTATAGCTTCGTTTGACCTTAGTTCCACTTCAGGAAAAACCTGTATATATCCCTTTTCGTTTAATGTTAGGATATATTTGGCATTTGAATCATTATATAAATCGCTTAGAGGTACACTTTATTGCACCTGCATAAAGGGATGTATTTAATATCAATGATATTGCCATCGTGACAGGTACTAATTTTTTTAAATATGTTTTTCATTAAAAATACTCCCTTTTATTTTCAGGTTGTTCTTATATTATCTTAAAAATCTACCAATGACGGTTGTATTAGCTTTGCTGTTACTGCAAGGGATGCTCTATATACATTTTTGTGCTACAGACATTTTTTTGCTGCCATTTCACTGTAGTCAGTATCTCTTGTATGTGACAATAACTCCTTGTAGTTGAGCTTGACATCTTGGGTACGAGATATCATTATATCATACATCTTGCTCTTTCCGCCACCAATACCTTGATGGTTATTCTTTGCGTGATAGTCTACTACATCGAGCATTCTTGAAAGTCCTTTGAGTTGCCTTCTTCCATGAATTGCACAAGTCTGTCCATCATTTTCAAAAAATGGCATCATCTCTCTTTGAGGTTGTAGCTCAGCTGTTTGTTTAGGAATAAATCGTAGTAGCCTTTGTTAGTGACTCGGTTTATCTGTATTTGATGAGAGTTTTACTTCCATATCCGGATATACAGAGATTTTGATGTCATTTCCCACCATATTTATATTTATGGCTTTTTTTGTCAAGAGGAGGGTTTATCTGACCTAATTTTTTTCCTCTATCTTGGATTTTACATCTGCAAATATCATATCTTTTTATCTCTGCATCTGTATATGGTGTTCCGTCAGCTTTTTCCTTGGATAAGTTTTTATTCAGTGTTATATTGTCAGCATTAATTGTGATGTCTTTTTGAGTAGTTATAGGATTGCCTTTTTCATCTTTTTGTAAGGGCTTATATCCAAGTTGATATCCATATATACATTTGTATCTCCGGCAGGGTTAATTGTAGGCATAGATAGTGACAAATCTGACTTTGTATCTCTTACTGGAGTTTTAGGAGTAGTGTCAAACGCATTTGGAGCTATGTTGTTTTCGACATTTTTTTATCTCATATTTCAAATTGCCGTCTACTACCATTTTTGATTGATCCATTTTCAGCAACTACATTTATCTTACTTTTGTGTAGAGGTGGATTGCTGTATGCAGCTTTTTGGTCTATCTGTGTTTGTAAATCTTTTTGCTATTTCTTTGAGTAGGTCATCATTTGACTTATCAGTTCCAGTCTACATTCTTGCCTGAATATGTCTTTGTAATTGCTATTCCCTTTAAGGGCATGAGTTGAATTTGCAACTATAGGCATCTTCAAAAATCCTTCTTTTCCCGGAGGTGTAGCACCAGTTACTGGAGGAGTGCCGGGATTGGCTACGAGTATATCACCTTGTGATAGACTGTATCTTTGGTATAGTAACATCCATGTCAAAGCTCATACTAAGCACTACATCTTTATTGTCTGTACGAGTAGCTAAGTTTACTCCCGCATCTATTTGTCTTTTTGGATTTAGTGTAGGATCATCACTTGCAGGTGTGTAGTTTTGATTTGCAAGGTTGGTATTTGCATTGTACACATTTGTTGGAGTATTTGATACAGTTGCCTTTGTACTCTCTGTTTTACAATTAGCTTAGGTTGACCATTATCTATTACTACCTTTACAGTATCCGGAGGTAGAGAATTTTGTAGAAGTTTTTCATTTACCTTTGTCTGCAAATCCGCCTTTATCATAGCTTGAATGCTTTCATCAGTAGGGAACTGATCTCTTGAATATGAGTTTACAGACATTATATTTTTAGGTTGAATGTTTTATCAGGAACAGTTGTAACATCACCGTTTGCATCTTTTTGTATGATACAAGCTCCATGTCAAAGTTGAAATATGACTTAACAGGATCTGCAGGAGTTAATCCGTTTTGATATGTTACCGGATTTATTGTTTGTATTTCATGGTTGTTATTAACTGTCGGTGTAGATGTCTGCGGAGTATTTGTCTTGATTTCTGCAAGATTTATATTGTTTGAATCTATTTTTTTCCTGCATAGTCTCTGTCTGTAACAAGTGATATTTTGCCATCATCATTTACGAATTGGACTGCTTGTTTAAGTTCTTTTGCCTTTTGCAAATCAGGTCCGCATTTTTCATCTATCTTAGCTCTAAGTGACTTATTTAGGTCTTCTATTACAGAGTTTATATCATCTTTTTTATATTTTCCGTAAAATTCTATGTTGTCAAGAGTGATTTCTGCTCCGTCTTTTGTATCGAGTTTTGTTGTCTTTTTCGTATATGCTTTCTACTTCGTTGTTTCTCTTTTCTTCAGTAGAAGCATCTGCACTTGTATGTGCAGGGTTTGTCTGATAGAATTTTTCAGGTTGTTTGTATTTTTGGAGCTTTATAGTCATATTTGCTCCCATTATTGACTCAGCATCATCAGAAAAAGGAAGTGCATCAATAGCTCTTGTCTTCGTAGAGAAATATTCGTTCCCAAATACTTGAACTCCTGATATGTTGATGTCCGTCTTTTGACCAACTCCAATATTATAGTTTATTTTCTCGTAATTTAGACCTGCAAGATTAAGCTTAGTATTATATGTTCCGTCTTCATTTAGGAACTTGACATCAGTTTTGAAACCTGAGAATTGATATCTACCCATGTAGTCATCATTTCCGATATTTATTGCTGAATTTTTAGCTGTCTTAGTTCAGAGCCTATCTTTTTGCTTGTCTTCTGCTGTAAGTGTTCCTGTTGCAGCTTGGTTTGTCAACTCTCTTGTTCTTAATAATATAGATGAGAGAGTTTTTAGAGATTCTCCTGTTTTAGACACCCATGACGATGCAGCATCAAGGTCTGATTTGTAAGTTTCGTTTACATTTAGCTCTGTCATCAGTCTCATTGTTCTTGATACTCTTATGGGATCGTCTGACGGTCTGTGGAGTGTAGTTCCGTCTGACATATTTTTACTGTATTCACTCATCCTTGACAGGTTGATATTTTGGTCTCTAAGTGTTCTTGCTATTTGCATAGATTGAGTAATTCTTACCATTATATGCTCCTTTTATTATAATCCTACTCTTCCCATCCTGTTAATTAGGACATCTATCATCTCATCTACTGTTGTTATCATTCTTGCAGATGCATTATATGCGTGTTGGAACTTTATCATATTTGTAAGTTCTTCATTTTCACTGACTGATGATACTTCCATTCTGCTCATATCTGCTTCAGAGAGAGAGTTACTTGATTCTTGTAATTGTCTTTGGCTTCTTTGGCATCAACTCCAAGTACAGATGTTATCAGTGATTTTATGACATCTTCAGGGTTGCCTTTACCAAGGTCGAGAGTTTTAAACTGTCCTTGTACATTTTGGCTTATTTCCAATTTCAAATCTTTGTTTCTCATTGAATATAATTCTCTGAAGTTTTTCGTTATCACTTTGACTTCCACTTATTCCTATGGCAAGTTTGCTAACTGAGTTTACTATGTCTGGATTGACGGTTATGTTTCTTGCATCAATTTGCTTTTGATGTTCCGCTTATTGTAAATAGTGGTAGTCCTTTATCTCCGTTTTTGTCTGTACCCTTTTGGTGGATTTTCATTTGCCTTTTGCTGCAAAAAGACTTGACAAATTCATTTACTGCTCTTACATAGTATGGAATACCTCTTACATCGTTACCCATAGCGGGGTCTCCATAGCTGTCCCTTTGTTGAAGAGTTGAGCCGAGCTTTCCGCCTATTTTATTCATGTTAAGTTGTTGACCGTCACTAAAAATAAATTGGTAACTTTTTACATTTTTCAAGTCGTCACTTGCAGGATTGTTGAATGTTTGTGATGCTGTATAAAGTGGGTGATCCTGTCTTTCTACCATTTTTATTTCGATATTTTTTTGTCATGATTGACAACGACATGATCTCCTATTTCTATTTGAAGCTTTTTCTATTTTTTTGCCCTGCATTATTTGTGAACATAGATTTGTTTACTCTGATGTCCGCCATTTCAGACAATTCATCTATAAGTGTGTTTCTTGTATCTCTAAGGTCGTTTGCAATTCCGCTATGTGATTCAGCCTCAAATATTGCTTTGTTGAGGTCTGCTATTTGTTTTGTCTTTGAGTTCACATCTGTAACCAGTGAATTTACATCGTGATCAGCATCGCTTATCAATGTCTCGAATTTTCCTATTACATTGTTTACAAATCTTGTGAATGTAAGTCCTGTTTCGATAAATGTCTGTTTTGCTGTTGGATCATCAGGATGCTTGATAACAGAGTCTATAGATGTGAAAAATTCATTCAAAAGACTTTTGCAATTCCGTTACCCTTAGGCTCTCCAAATATATTTTCTATTTGCGCAAAGGATACATCGCTTTGTGACCAATATCCTTTTTGGTATTTTCATTTCTGTATTTAATGTCAAGCAGCTCATCTCTTATTTGAGATATATTGCTCATCTTAACACCCATTCCGAGATAGTTGCCGTTTTCTATAGAAGTAGGTGATGCGGCTGATTGATTTGCTCTTTGTCTTGTGTATCCCGTGTGTTTTGGTTTGCAATATTGTGTCCTATAGTGTCAAGTACTCTTTGCGCTGCAAAAAGTCCTGATGTTGCTGCATTAAGTCCCGAAAAATGTAGATCTTGGCATATTGTCCCCTTTAATTAATTATATAAAAATAACTCTTACCGTAAAGTTTACGGTTTTTTTATAAACTTATCATTGTAAATAAATAGATAATCCTACGATTACCCATAGTATATTTATCGGATTATATCTGATTTAATTAAGTATATATTGTGTAAATTTCAAAGTTTTATCGCAAAAAAATTAATTATACGGATACAAAACAGGAAAGTATCTGTATAATTAATTTTTTTGATTTTATCTTAATATTTGTTGTCAAAGAATGAGCCGTCAACGGCAGAATTATTGTAAGATTTCTTTGAAAATTTCTGTATTTCCATAAGTATTTGGCACTCTGTCGCCTTTTAATCAAGTTATTGGCTATTTCTATTTGCTCTAATATAAATGACATAAGAGTTTTATTTACATCATTCTTATTTTTTTAAGTGTTTCAAGATTTTCCTTCAAGTCGGTTGCTATGAGATTTAATTCTACCCCTATTTTTAGGAGAGATTTTCTCTAATACATCTGACAGGCTTTTCAATCTTGATATTTTCTTTCTTTTCGAACTCTTTTTATATACACATCTCTATTTTTTCAAGAGTAATGATGTTTCTTGCACAGTCTTCTTCTTTATTTGTAAGTTGCATAATTGCGCTCACATCATTATCTCTTATAGCCTGTGTCTTTTCATCTGCGATTTGAATAAGCTCTTTAGTATATTGTAGCTGTGATAGAAAAGTAGTTTTTATATTATCATAAAAATTTTGCATCTTAGTTGTTTGTTTCTCCCAATAGCATAGCCTTAGCCAACTTTGTAGAATCTACTTTATAAGTACCGTTTTGTATTTGCTCTTTTATACTTTTGTACCTTATCTGTTCTTATTTCTTCAACATTTTTAAGTTTTTCCATTGTAAAAAGCAAAGTCTTTTTCCTAATTGTGATATTTCTGCTACATCAGATGCTTGCTTTTTCAACATATGGATTGCTCTTTTTGTTTTAACCTTGTAATTGTTGTATACTCCTTGTACTGAAGTTGTATTATTTATTTGCATCTTGATTCCTCCTCTAAACTGTTTTTGCTTTTATGTGTTTATTATATCGTATCTTTCTTAAAAATATTTTTAGTATTTTTATTAAAAATGTTGAAATTATTGGTATTTAGGACTATATGCCTAAGGGATTTTCTTAAAATAATAGTGGAAATTTGATTAGTAACCTGTGATTTTATATACTTCGCATTTTCTTCATCTGTCTTAGTTTCAACCTTGTTTTATACAAAGTGATTTTTCCCATGAGAGCCCTTAAAAAATGCCGTCTTTTAAAGCTTATCATACCAATGAAATCATTAATGCTTAAAATATCTCCAATATCTTTGTTTAACAGTGTTTTAAAAAGCATAGGTATTATAGGTGTTTTTCTTGTGATATTTTCTCACCTGTCATCTTGATATCTATGACAGCTATGGTATGAGTAGTGAGTTTTGATATGACAGGCTCGTGATTTTTTGGGAGAGCTTTAGGCGTTTTTTCTTGCTCCGTCACTTTCAAGTATTATATAGTCAAAAATATTAGTAAAAAGCTGTATTTCATCGTCTTGTACATGCATGAATTTCTTATTATTTGCATTTATTTCAACTTGGGGAAGAAGATAAAAATATCCTGAATTTCTTATAGTAAAAATAGTCCTGAAAAAAATATTTTTTTATATGTTGAAGGAGTATCTGGAGATCTTTTAAAATCTTAATTCTATTACCTAAAAATACATAATTTTTTTAAGGATTTTATCAATAAATGCAGTTTTTCATCTGAAATAATATTAGATTTTTTTCTATATTATTTTTCAAAAATCTTGTAAATATGAAAAATATCTGCATCATCTATCAACTTATTGTATCTTAAAAATGCGACCTATACTTATCAAAAATCATTTTTTTGTTAATCACAAGTACATCATATTGATTTATGGTAGGCAAGTTCATCTTAGTTGTTGTAGAAAACAAGAACATTGCTTCGTCTTGATATATTTCTTGCCATAAGATTGACCACTGTGGTCTTCCCTCCTGCTCCTACTACAGATATAATATTTTTTTCATCTAAATCAGCTCCAAGAAAAATGCTGTTGCTCACTTTAAATCCTTCTCTTGTGAGAGATAGGCTTTTTGTATAGTCATTGATAAGTTTTCTATTTTTTAACTCTTTTAGAACTTTGGCATACTGTTGTCTAAAATTCATCTTGAATTTTTCGTCCAGTTCATCTATTATTATACCTTCATTCATTCGTAATTTCAAGAATATCCACTCTTCGTACAGGTCTTTTTGTAGTTTGTATGCAGTAGTGTGTAATTGGAAGTATGCCGTTGTTTATGGATTGTTCATAGTCAATGTTGTTGTTTGAAAATCTTGCCTTATTTATATAAGATGCGGCACTTTGACCAAAACCTAAGTATTCATCAATCTTCCAATATCTTATATTATGTCTGCATTTTTCCTTTTTGCAAAGTTGGATATCTCATATTGATGATATCCATTTGCCTCCAAAGTATCTATGCAATAGTCGTATAAGACAAGAGTAAAATCATCATCTACAGTTATTAGACCTTTTTCATACATATTCGCAAAGGGGGTGCCATCTTCTATTATTAGCATGTAAGAAGATATGTGAGACGGATTTAACTTTAATACTTTTTTTAATCGTATTTTTATAAGATTCAAGACTTTGATTAGGTATTCCCATCATCAAGTCTATGTTAATATTTTTCAAATCCGTGTTCTTGGAGCATAGAGTAGGTCTTTTTCAAAGTCTTGATAGCTGTGACTTCTGCCCAAGGCTTTTAATTCTTCTTCATTTGCAGATTGAAGTCCGATGCTTATTCTATTTATCCTTGACTTTTTGCAGGGTTTTAATCTTTTCTTTTGAAATTGAGTTGGGATTTATCTCAATGCTATATTCCAAATCATCTGAAAAAGAAAAATTACCGTCTATTTCAAACAGTAATTTTTCGAGTAAGTCATTATCAAGGGCGGTAGGTGTACCGCCTCCAATAAATATGGTATCTATGATATAGTTATCTAAGTTGTATTTTTTTCTTTTGCAAGGTATATTTCTTTGATTAAGGAGTTTATATATGACTTTTTGCTCATAAGTGGATGTATGTGAGTCAAAGTCACAGTATAGGCACTTAGTATTGCAAAAGGGTATGTGAAAGTAAAGCCCTAATTTTTTTCATTTGCTCATCTCCACATTTGTTATTGTGATATATTGATTATCTCTTAATTGTATTTTTGAAGCAGTATCTACATAGGAAGTCAAATCAGGTTTTCCGGAGGTCAAGTCTGAATATACCTCAACCTTGCCTACTCCCTGATAAGGGCTTGATATTGTATGTCCCTGCCTCTATGTCATATCCTACCTTGTACTGACCGTCTACATAGTTTGTTTCATTATAAGGAGTAAGGTCATCTTTTGCTACTAAAGTTGAGCTTTGTGAGATCTAAGGTCTGACCTTCTTCAATGAAATATAGGAGAAGTTGAAGAACATAGTTTCGGATGTATCGGTATTTTTCTTGTCTGTTATCTTATAGCTACCTACATCACCACTTGCATAGAGTTTGTATACTCCTTTTTGGATATCCTTGCCTACTACATACTTCACACTTTGAGAGTCATTGTTTTTCATCATCTTTGATTTCATTTTTATCGACATTCATCGCTTCTTCTTTTTGGCATTTCTTCTTTTATATCTTCTTTCTTTTCTTTCTTTTTTTGGGTGAAGATTTATCTAAGATAGTGGATTTTCCTTTTATGGGAGTTTTTATTTTCTGCGATTGCTATATTTTTGGAAATACCTTGTTTATAGCGATAGACATGAACAAGCCTCCAATAGAGGATATCATAAGATAAATTACAACTATTAATATTTTGGTTTGTAGGTGTAGTTTGAAAAACATGGTAAATCAAATCTCCTAAAAATTATAATTCGTCATTGATTTAATCGGATATAAAAAGTTTTTATTAAATATTTCTACATAAAAAGAATTATTTGGTATCAAACCATGAATTACCAACATTAATATCAACTTTAAGCTCTACTTTCATATCATAGGCACTACTCATCTCTTGCCTAAGCAGTTCTTTGATATAGTCCTTTTTCATCTTCTGTAGCTTCAATTATAAGCTCATCATGGACTTGTAGTATCAGTTTTGACTTTAGATTTTCTTTTTAATCTGTTACTTACTCGCACCATTGCGATCTTTTATTATGTCTGCTGCACTTCCTTGTATAGGAGTGTTCATTGCAAGTCTCTTGCCGAGATTTTTAATCATAATATGTTTAAGTTGAGGTATGTTTCGTCTTCTTCCAAGTATAGTAGTAACATAGCCATGCTCTTCACCAAAACGGATTATATCTTGCATATATTTTTTTCTATGTTTTTATACCTGTCAAGGTAGGTCTTGATATATTGTCCGCTTTTTTTCTTGGTAATACTGAGATTGTTTGAAAGTCCAAAGTCTGATATTCCGTACACTATTCCGAAATTTACAGCCTTTGCAGCACTTCTTTTGCTCCTTTTGTAACATCTGCTATATCAACTGCAAAAACTTCTGATGCTGTTTGAGTGTGTATGTCGGCATCTTTTGAAAATGCCTGTATCAAAGCTTCTTCATCAGATATATGGGCAAGTACCCTAAGCTCAATTTGTGAGTAGTCAGAGTTCAAGCACACAGCCTTGTTTTGCTATGAAAGCTTTTGCGTAGATTTCTACCTATTTCAAGTCTAACAGGTATGTTTTTGTAGATTCGGCTCTGTGGATGATATTCTGCCTGTAGCTGCAATTGTTTGGTTAAAATGAAGAATGGATGCGGGCTGTATTAGGATTGATTATATTTAAAAGTCCCTCAACATAGGTTGATTGGAGCTTTGTATACTGTCTGTACGAAATTATCTTTTCTATTATATCGTGCTTGTCGCTAAGTTCTTCAAGTACAGAAGCATCTGTAGAGTATCCTGTCTTTGTCTTTTTTACTGGAGGAAGATTTAGTTTTTCAAAAAGTATTACCCCCAATTGTTTTGGTGAGTTGATATTGAATTTTTCTCCTGCAAGTTCATAGATTTCGCTTTCAAGTCTTTTGTATATGATTTGCAAAATCAATCTTTTGATTTTCAAGTTCTTTTTATCTATTGCGACACCGATGTATTCCATATCCGAAAGTACAGTGATAAGGGGTATTTCCACTTCTTCAAACAGTTTTGTCATGTCAGAGTCTTTTATTGCTTTTATAACAATGTCATGAGAAGAGTCTACTATGTCCAAAACCTTCATATAATATTCTTTCAACTTCTTTTTAGTGAAAGGGTTTATGACTTTTTTTCTTTTTCCCTTACTGAAAAATTCTTCATGGGATTGCAATGGAGAAAGTCCATATTCCATAGATATATCAGATATGTCATAGCTGTTGTTGTCAGGACTTAGTAGATATTTCGCTATCTTAAGATCGTATGTTATTCCATTGAGGTTTATGTCATAAGGAAGTAGCGAAAGATATTCATTCTTTATGTCATAGCCAATTTTTTTGGATATTTTCATCTTCAAGTATATGGCTTTATCTTTTTCAAAATCTGAAATCGAATAAAACTTGCCATTTGAAAGTACTACATATACTTAAAATAGCAGGTATATCCACAAGTGAATTCTCTCTAACTATTTTTTTATTGCTATTTTGGTGTGATTATCTTGTAAAAACTCATCCACATCTATAGAGTAGTCGATGATTTTTCGACCTTAGATATATTTTTCACTCTCAATGTCAGATGATTGTTCATCTTCTGTTGAAAAATTCTTGAGTTTTTTTGACAAGTGACATCATATTATGTTTTATGAAAAACCTGTTTAATTTTTCGTTGTCAAAGTCTTTGAGTAAGAATTCGTCAGTTTCTATGTCAACAGGAATATTGATATTTATAGTGGCAAGTTGTTTACTAAGATAAGCAGATTCCTTTATCATTTTCGAGTTTTGTCTTTTGTACTACCCTTTATTTCATCTATGTGGTCATATAGATTTTTCTATACTCTTATACTCTTTGATTAACTTAAGTCCTGTCTTTTCACCTATACCTGCTACTCCCTTTGATATTATCAGAAGTATCTCCCATCAATGCTTTGAGATCTATAAATTGAGTAGGAGTAATACCATAGGTGTTCATCATAACTTGCTTATCAACTATTTCAAGTTCACTTACGCCTTTTTGGTAAAAAGTATCTTTACCTTATCAGATGCAAGTTGGAAAAGAGTCCCTATCTCCTGTTATTATAAGAGTTTCTATGTCTTGGCTCTCAAAATACTTAGAAACTGTACCGATAATGTCATCTGCCCTCATAGCCTGCAAGCTCCATCTTTGTAATGTTGAAATAGTCGAGCATCTCTTTAAGAGGTGCAAGTTGCTCAGCAAGTTCTTCAGGGCATACCCTTACGAGTACCCTTGTAATCAGCGTACATCTTATGGCGAAAAGTAGGGGCTTTTAAGGTCAAATGCCACTCCAATATGAGTTGGAGAATAATCAGATATTATTTTTGAAGAGTATGTTGGCAAATCCGTAAATTGCATTAGTGTGTATACCATTTTTGTCTGTAAGAGGTGGCACTGCATAAAAAGCTCTGTTGATAAGTGAATTACCGTCTATAATTATCAATCTTTTTCCATTATTTCATCCTTCTAAATGTTTAATATTCAGCTGTATCCTTTGAGCTATGTCAAAAATTTCTGAAAAATTCAAAGAAAAATCTAATTTTATCAAATTTTGCCTGATTTTCGATAGGTTTTTTTCTCCAGTATAAATCTTGTCATAGACTCTATTATGTCGCTAAAAAGGATCGTGTGCTATATATTCGTTTAAAAAAACTGTGATTTATGTCTAAGGAAAAAAATACTTTCTTGCATTTCCTTTGGTATCTTCACTGTTTTGCAAGTTTGTCATCTTGATACATTATATCGTTCCAAAATCTTGAGTAGAATTGCAACAGATAGGAGTCTTTTTTAGAGAGATTTTTGATAGTGTCAAAATCATCTATATCTGATACAGTATAGCCCTTTGTATAGTCAATTTGTGAGTTCCCAAGAAGTATAACTCTGGAAAGTTCATTGATGACACTGTGGTAAAATCTTGTCTTTTCAAAGTCATTTGAAATCTCCGCCCCAAAGTCCTTTTCATCTATACCTAAGTATCCTCTTTTGTTATTTTGAAGTCGCTTGTATGCCAAAAGACCTTTTTCTCCGTCTGTAAATATGAAAAGCCTTTTGAAGTATTTAGGATAGACAACATCAAGTAATAAAGTCTGCATATTTACAAGGTTTTTGTATCTTGAGCTTCACTTATATTAGGAGTTTTAAGACCTTTGAGATTCTTTTTTTGTTATTACTCCATTTTTCCATCTCATAGTATGCCATTATTTCAAATCTACCGCAGAGTTGACCAAGTATTAGGTATGCGTCCAAGTCAGGATACTTCAACAATATTGACAGTATCTTTTGATGAACCTGCATTTAAAAACTTTTTGTTCGGTATTCATAGATTTTTACTGTAGCTTCAAGAGATGAATAATCATCAGGTATAAGAATTTCTTTTAACATTGACATCTGCTGATTTTGTAGCTGTTGTTTTTTTGCTTATCAAGTTCTATTACCTTAGGTGCTTCGTAGGAGTCAAGATAGGCATCTTCTACTGTCTTTTCCTTGCTTTCGTCAGGCTTTACTTCTTTCATAACATCCTGATCTATAAGGTATCTTTCTGTAAATTTATTAAGACTTGTGTTTAGGTCTAATAACTTTGATTTAATTTTTTTCATCATCATATATATTCTTAGTCTCAGTATTGTTTTCAGAAGTCTCTCCTGCATTTTTTTACATTTAAGTCATTTATCTGAAAAAGTATGTCTAAGTATTTACTTCTCAAATTATCCTGCTCACGGTTATCAAGTGAATATTTAAGCTCACCTATAGTCTGTTCAAACTCTGCAAAGTCTTTTTCAAGATATACTATCTTGTTTTGAAAAAGCAATTCTAAATACAGAAAAAGCGAACAATACAAGCAATATTATCGGAAATTTATTTTTCATTTTGGCCTCAATATTATTGTATTTATTATTTTAATTTTTTTAAAAAAATCATACAATATATCATAAATAATTATTGAAAAATCAATCTATTATTATATTTAATATAACTTTATATAGGATATTAAATATAATAATATTTTATGAGAGTTTTTCAATTTTAGAATAATTTTCAAATTTTTCTTCATTCATCATACTTATTTCATCTATAAGAGCTACTCTAAATGAGCCACTTCCAAGATGTTTTGTCTTTTCGTATGCCAACTCTCCTGCTATACCAATTGTAGCTATAGCATACAAAGTAGAAAGTGTTATGTCATTGTTAGAAGCTACAAAAGATGCGATAAGCGATGCACTCATACAACCTGTGCCGGTTACCTTGGACATAAAAAGGCACTCCGTTTTTACAAGGTAAGCATCATTTTTATAGACTATGATGTCATTTTTACCTGTGGCAGTTACTACAGTGTCATATTTATTAGAAATATCTTTGCATACATTGACAATACTATATATATCAGTATTTTTTTATCTTCTTGAGATGCATCCACACCCTTAGTACTTGCTCCCATACCGTTTATAGCCATAATTTCAGATACATTGCCCTTTATTACACAAAAACTTACCATTTGAAAGCAATCCTTGTACAGTGTTATTTCTTGCCTTACTTGCTCCTACACCGACAGGATCAAAAACTACAGGTACATTTTTTTAGAGTTTGCGATTTTTACAGCCTTTTCATATATGTCTGTCTTGTCCATAGTGCCTATGTTTAGCGCTAAAGCAGATGAAATATCAGCTATATCTTCGAATTCTTCATCGTATGCTGTCATAATAGGAGATGCTCCTATTGCAAGGCTTATGTTTGCACAGTCATTTACTGTTACATAGTTGGTGATATGGTGAATAAGAGGAGATTTTTCTTTTATGTTATTCAAAAAAATCCGAGTATTTCATAAAATGCTCCTTCTATAATGAACATATTCTTCAGGTTTTTGAATATGTCTTATAATTAATTGAATTTCAATAATTGTATATTAATAGTCATCAAAAATAATTATAATAAATTCAGATGACAAAAACCTTCAAATAGTGAATTTTCATATGTTATAAGATTAAAAATAATTTAAATCTTATGACTAAATTTTGTTTGAATTATAAAAAAATATACTAATAAGACAATTGTTTTTAATTAGATATTAAGTTGTTATCTAAGTGATATTTCAGCATATATTAATAAATTAATAATTTTGTAGTAATATAATAAAAAAATGCGATTATATTACTATTTTCCGATACAGAATTTGGAAAATATAGTATCTAAAAGACTCTCGCTAACGGATTGACCTGTTATCTGTCCCAAATGATCCACAGCATTAAGAAAATCAATCTCAAGAATATCCAGCTCAACATTATCTATTAGAGATTGTCTTGCATCTTTTAGAGAGCTTATAGCATTTTCTATTAGTGAATAATGTCTTGAGTTTGTTATCATAACATTGTTTATGCTGTCATCATCAAAGCTTACAGCCATGTTATATATCCTATCTTTTTAAATTTTCAAGACCGCTCTTATCCAAGGTAGAAATACTGATAATATTGTCTTTTTCGATAAAAAGACGGGAGTTGATCGATATTTAGATTACTCTTGAGGTCTGACTTGTTCAGTAGTATGAGATACTGTCTGGATTTTTAGTTTTTCTATTAATTCCATGTCTTCATCAGTCAAGTTGATAGATGTGTCAAGTACAAAGCAAGATAATATCTGCATTTTCTATAGAAGATATTGAGCGTTCTACACCTATTTTTCGACAATATCTTGAGTTTGTCTTATACCTGCAGTATCAATGAGATTGACACTTATGCCGTTGATACTTAGACTTTCTGTGATTATATCCCTTGTAGTACCTGCGATGTCCGTTACTATTGCACGATTTTCTTCAAGAAGTTCATTGAGTAATGAGGACTTGCCTACATTAGGGTCTGCCTATTATAGCAATGTTTATTCCATCAGATATTATCTTGCCGTTTTTATATGTTTCTTTGAGTGTAATTAGCTCATCAACTGATATATCAACATCACTGAGCAACTCTTCGTAAGTGACTTCAGGTATGTCTTCTTCCGGAAAATCAATTGCCACTGTTATTTGAGCAATGGATTTTTCAAGCGTTCATCAATTTTTCTATTCTTCCTGATAATCTTCCCTTGTAGCTGTTTTTTTGTGCATTTTCAAAAGATTTGGTAGATTTTTGCATTAATTATATCTATTACTGCTTCTGCTTGAGAAAGGTCTATTCTACCGTTTAGAAAGGCTCTTTTTGGTAAATTCTCCGTTTTGTGCAAGTCTTACTCCCTTTGTCAATATTAGTGACATAATCTCCTCAAGACTTTTTGCTACCTCCATGGCAGTTAATCTCTATGACATCTTCGCAGGTGAAAAGAGTAGGGTGCTTTCATATAGCATACCATGACTTCATCGATTATGCTACTGCCATTTACTATATGACCGTATACCATTTTTCTTGGATTTTCAGATATTTTATTTTTAGGAATAAATATTGATTCAGCTACAGCAAGTGATTTATCACCGCTTATTCTGATTATATTTATGCTTGATTTACCTGTAGATGTAGCAGGTGCTACGATTGTTTCGTTATTGTACATAGTTCTCCTTTATTATCTACTTCCTCCACCAAAACCGGCACTGCTTGCTCCTGCACCTCCGCCGAGATGAAGAGCCGCCTTCTCCTTCAAATCCGGGAATGTTAGGATTGAACGGATAGTATGAGTATCTTGAGAAGTCAAGAGAAAATATGGCATAGTCCTCAGGGAAATATTGACTGTTTGCAAATTTGTAATCTGGATTTAGTTCGTCAAGTTCTTTTTGAAAGTTTCAAACTTATACCGAAAAGTGCTGACATTATGAGGTATTCGTCCCATAGACCTACATCATCAAAAATCCCTTTCTTCAACTATAGTGAATTCTTTGAGATAGTTATATAGTCCATATATATCTTTTAGAGCCTCAACACCCTTATCAGATAGATATACAGATGCTGTTACATCCCAGCTACTATTCCAATATACATATCCTTGCTCTTTTCAATAACTTCAAAGATTCAAGCAAGTCATCATATTTCAAGATGCTCCTAATTTCTTTTTTTATAAGGCTTTTTCTCTTTGAAACATCTGAAAAAAATACAGCCTATTTTGGAAATCCTTATTGTCATAATAAGCAGAAATTATCCTTGAGAGCACATCGTCAGGATTGTCATTTTCAAATTTTTGGTAAAGGTGATGACAGGAGACATAATCTCGTATGGTGAGCCCTCACTAATACGAATAAAAATTATTTTTGAGTAGGCGAAGTATCAGAGCATCTATTAAGTTTGTTCTTTCAAAGTTTTCAAACTGTGAAAGCTCCAGCATACCCTGTATCATGAGCAGGTTTCCATTTAGAGGAATGTCTCTCTTGTACTTTGTATTTTTAATCTCTTCAATGGATTTTGTGATTATATGTTTTCTAAGTTCATCATCTCTTTTGATATACTTAAATTTGTTTCTATATATGAAGAATTTTTTCAAAAATAGGTATTCTTGTCTTAAAGCGGCTTATTATAAACAATAAAACTCTAAAAATTATAAAAAAACTGTAATATAACAAAGGCATGAATTTTCTGGAAAAATATTCATCACATAGGAAGAGTTTTTCAAAGCTAATTTTTGTTGCTTTGCAAAACTAATACTTGATAAGCTGTCAGGAGATACGAGAGAAGAGTCAAGTCTTGCAAGAACAGACATAAATCCATTTTTTTGGTCTAATTTTTTTATCAGCTTCAGCAAAAATATATTTGCCTTTTGATATGTTTATTCTTCCTTCGTAGCCAAATGACCATATTTGAACATTGTCATTATTTAGGAGCTTATATCCTTTTTACCGTCAGATATATATATTTTCAACTGTGCGTCGTATATAGGAACATTCATAGCTTTGTTAATGAAGTTTATATGAAATCCTATGACATTGTCAGTATATTTGACAACAGCATTTTTGTATGTCCATGTCAGCTTGAAAGTCTTAGGTCCATATTCTCCCTTGCCAAAGCACAGTTCCCTCATGTTCGTCTTTGGATTGTAATAATCTGTGTATTTATTTGCTTTTGCTTCCAAAGAAGAACTGCTGTCCCAAGTTGAAAGTAAACATATATGGATAATCCTTGCCGTAATCCACTTCAAATACCTTGAAGTTGACAAGTTCCATGTGATTTAAGTTGTTAACAGGGATGAACCACTCGCTACCGTCATTACTCATTGTATTCCATACCTGTGAAACATTCATATCACCGTTTGGAAGTATGACAGCTGTAGTATTGATGGATTGGATATAGCTGTCTTGAGCATACGAAGGAATAATTAATGCAAATTTAAAAATAAGTATAAAAATATAATTTTCGCTACTTTTTGACATAAAATCACCATTTATCTGTTTCTTATACTGTCAAAATCAGGCATTTGTTTTTATGTTCTTCAACAGTAAGATAGTCCTTTTCTTCATGTTTGAACATACTTGCTACAAAAATTCGACGGGAACATCTTTTACAAGTCTATTAAACTTTGTTATTGCATCATTATACACCAATTTTGCAAATTTAGTTTGAGCATTAAGGTCTGTCAATTTTTCGACCAAGTTATTATAAATTATATCTGCCTTCAACTGTGGATATGCTTCAGCTACAGCATATACATGCGAAACCAAATTATTTATTGTTTCTTCATTTGATTTTTAAGGATCTGTTTTGTACTATTTCGTTTAATGTATTTCTTTCATGTTCAGCGTAAGACACTCACAATTTTATAAAGTTCTATAAGTGTATCATATCTGTTTTTCTTGGACTACATCAATATTACTCCAAGCATTTTTAACAAGTTCTTCCAATGAAACAAATTTGTTTTCGCAAATCATAAAGTATATTACAACAATTATGACTAAGGCAATTAGAGTAGCTACAAAAACTTCCATTTTATACCTCCGAAATTTAAAAATGCGTTGAAAAATGTTATATAGATATTATATCACATCTTTGATATATTTTTCATCAAATACATTACAAAAAGACACGAAATAGAAAAATTTTAACAAAAATTAATACTAATTTCTAATAAAATAATGGATAAAATATTCTCAGTGTATTTATCAATTATATACAATTTTTTTCATATCTATCGAAGAAAAATTATGCACAGATTAAATAGATAATAGTATAAATATATATAAGAAGTAGAGAGCAAAATCAAAAACAAAAAACAGAAAAATAAAAAACAAAAAATATGATACAGCAAAAACTGTACCATACTTAATCAGTTAACATATTTTATTAAAAAGGAGATAATAATATCATCTTTGTATTTTCATGATGCTTCTTATAGGTATCTTGCTGCAGTAACATATCTTGGAGCATAATATCCGTCATTAATATTTGATATAGTTACACCTGAGTTATAAGATGACGCATGAATGAAGTTTCCGGAACCTATATATATACCAACATGAGATATTCCGCCATAAGTATTGAAAAATACCAAGTCACCTTTTTGCAAGTTGGCCTTTGCTACTCTCTTACCGCCATAAGCTTGTGATGAAGCTACTCTTGGTAAAGATATTCCTACTTGAGCAAAAACATAGCTTGTAAATCCTGAACAGTCAAAATGAATATGGACCTGTAGATCCAAAAACATAAGGTGAACCTAATTTTGATTTTTCCTATTGATATTATCTTATCTGCAACAGCAGAGCCTTTTTCATCTTGTTTTGCAACAGAAGGTTGTGGTTTTTTTGTTCATTTTTGGTTCTGTTTCCAATATTTTTACTTGTTCTTCATTAGCTGATAATAATTTTTCCAAATCTTCATCTGCTATAGTATCGCCTTGTTGAATTTCTACAGCCTCTGCTGTGTTTGACGGAATTACATCAGTACTTTCATTATCTGCATAAGCATTAGTAAAAGTAAGAGTCGTTATTCCAAGAGTAAGTACCGTAGCTAATAATAATTTAGTAGTTTTCACTGTCTATATCCCCCAAAAATTGTAGTATTTTCTTAAGTATTATTTTCTTTTAATATTGTAATTTAATTTTAGTTAAACGCATTTTATCTTGTAAATGCAAAATTATTCAATCTTAAATTATCTCCATACTGTTTGCCTGAAAAAGCAATTATTAAATTACAAAGCAGTCTTTCCTCGACTACCTCACAAATTATATTAAAAAATATTTCAAATTGTCAATAAAAAATTACAAAAATATTAATAAAGTATTAAACCATCTTATATAAATATTTGAAAAATAGCCAAAAGTAACGATTAATAATTTTGTTTCTTTTTGTAACTATTTATTATTTACATATATATTTTCATTGCATTTTTAAAATTTAATATCAAAAATTATCGGAGTATTTTTAAAAATTGTAATATGCTTTTTATCAGAAATATTATAGAGTTTGTATTTTGTAAATATATTGTATGTATACAAAAAGTATTTTTATATTTGGTTACAAAATTTAAGATTTTTAAAATTAATTCTTTCTTTTCACTCAAAATAAAAAGCAAATACTAATTTGAAATATATTTAGGTAGAATTTTTTTGAGAAGATAAATTTAAAATATTACAAAAATAATCTTTCGATTAATTTAGGAATATTAATAACATAAAGTAGTGATTATGATAGAATATATATTAACAATTATTGCATATTAATTGTATTTTAACTTGACTAATAAGATGTAAGTATGATAGTATTTATAAAGTTAAATTATTAAATTATCATTTATTAAATTTATTATCTTTAGTTTAAGTACATATAATCTATATTGAGTTTTTATGCTAATGTATAGTGGTGAGTTTTTATCATTATATCCATGCATACTATCAACAAGGGTATAAATAAAATGTATTGACTAAAGGCTATGAATTTAAAAAGGAGAATTATATGAAGAAAAACTATTATCACTATTATTAACTGCTGCTTGCGTATTTACATTGGCAGCTTGCTCATCGTCCAACAACAATACTTCAAATACTCCAACTGATAAACAGGATACAAAAAGGAGAAAAACAGTGGAAATTAATGTATCGGCAGCATCACTTAAGGATGCACTTGAGAAAATTAACGAAAACTATAAAAATCAACAGGAACTACAGTTGTGTTGAACCTCGGGCGGTAGTGGAGCACTGGTAAAACAAATAAAAGAGGGAGCTCCTACAGATTTGATTCATATCTGCTTCAAACAAGGCTATGAATGAACTTGTTGAAAGCGGAACTGTAGAAAAAGATGCAGTGTCATTACTTTTGAAAAACTCACTTGTACTTGTAGTGCCCTAAGGACAATCCGCTAAGATAGAAAAGGTGGAAGACCTTGCAAATCTTGATGAAAAATCAAAACTTGCTCTTGGAGAAACTGAAACTGTTCCTGCAGGACAATATGCAAAAGAATCACTTACAAATTTAAATCTTTGGGATAAGTTAGAATCTCATGTAGTATATGCAAAAGATGTCAGACAAGCAAGGTCTTATGTTGAAGGTGGAGAAGCTGTTGCAGGATTTGTATATGCTACAGATGCTGTAGGAGATGATAAGATAACTGTAGTCCAAACAATGGACGACTCTACTCATAAGAAGATAGTATACCCTTCAGCTGTTATAAAGGGAGCTGCAAATGCAGATGCTGCTAAAGAATATGAAGCATTCCTTAAGACTGATGCAAGCATGAAGATATTCGAAGAATTCGGATTTAAAAATTGCGGAATAGATAAATATGGGAGCAATAATCCAACCGATTATGCTATCCTGAAAGTAGCGGCTATATCCACTATCATTACTTTGATATTGGGTATAGCCTTTGCTTACTTTGTGAGAAGCAATTTTCCTTTAAAGGATTTTTGAAGCTTTTTGGTTTTACCCATGGTTTTGCCACCCTCAGTAATAGGATATATACTGCTTGTAATATTTGGCAAGAATGGATTTATGGGAATATTTTTAAGTAAACATTTCGGATTTAGTATAATATTTTTCGTGGATTGCCTGTGTAGTTGCATCTGTAGTTGTGTCCATTCCGCTTATGTATCAAAGTGTAAAGTCATCATTTTTGTCAATTGATGAGTCATATAAATGTGGCAAGAACTCTAGGAGCAAGTGAAAAGAAGATTTTTCAAGATATTGCTACCGATTTCAACTCCGGGTGTACTAAGCGGTATAGTGCTGGCATTTTGCAAGGGCTCTTGGTGAATTTGGAGCTACTATGATGATTGCGGGCAATATACCCGGCAAGACACAGACAATACCTACAGCCATATACTATGCTATGGCATCAAAATGATACAAAAGACAGCGAATATGCTCACCTTTGTTGTAGTATTTTTGGATATGTAGTAATATTTTGCACTAATAAATATCAGAAAAAAATAAGAAGATAAAGTAAAGACCTTATATTATATCTATAATTCCTATTATAAATTGATGAGTAATCAGATATTTAATTGAAACCCAATTTTTATATATAACAATATACAATATACAATATACACTGTCTATAAGTGTAGATAAAATAGAGAAACTTTTGTGTAAAAAGTCAAACATTTTTGACACAAAGCCTATAATATAATTTTTGATTATTGTATATCATATTTTTAACAATATATGGGGATATAAATATAATAAAGGCAGGGGACATATACCCTGCCTTTTAAAAATTTTTAATTACAATATTTTACTATCATATCTGCCAGCTCATTTGCCATGGAAGATATCATCACTTCGTCTTTGCCCTCTATCATTACTTCTACAAGTGGTTCTGTTCCTGATGGTCTTATCAACACTCTTCCTTCATTTGCCATCTTATCTTCCAATCCTTTATCTTTTGTGATATTTTCAGGGATTTCATTATAAGTGTTTTTGTATTTGTTATCTATCTTTGCATTTATAAGAACCTGAGGATAGATATCCATTATTTGTGAGAGTTCACTCATCTTTTTCTTGCTTTGTTTTTAGTATTGAAGATAGTATTAGTGAGCTTAGTATACCGTCTCCTGTGGAATTATGCTCCAAAAATATTATATGGCCTGATTGCTCTCCTCCTATAGAGTATCCTCCTTTGAGCATATCCTCAAGTACATATCTATCACCAACTGCTGTAATATCAAGGTCTCATACCGAGCTTTTCAGCTGCTATATGAAGTCCAAGGTTACTCATTACAGTAACTACAAGCTTATTATCCTTTAATTTGTTTTCCTCTTTGAGATGTTTTGCACAGATGAGCATTACTTTGTCTCCATCTACTATATCTCCCTTTTCATCGACTGCTATGAGTCTATCTGAATCACCATCATAAGCAAGACCTATGTCAGCCTTTGTGTTCTACTACTGCCTTTTGCAAGTTTTGTGTATGAGTTGAGCCACAATCACGATTTATATTAATTCCGTTAGGTTTATTGGCTATCACCTGTACATTTGCTTTTAATCTTGTGAAAACTTCAGGAGCTATCTTATATGCTGCTCCGTTTGATGTGTCAAGAACAACCTTTAGACCTTTTAAGTCGCCTTTTATTGCATTTTGTAAGAAGTTGATATAGGGTTTCTTTTAGGATCGTCTTTTTATCATTCTTCCAATAGCATTATGTGTTGGAAATTCTATCACAGTTTCTCCTGTTTCAAGCTTTTCCATCAAATCTTCTATTTCTTCTTCAATGGAATCTGCAAGTTTGAGACCTTGTGAATTGAAAAAATTTGATTCCGTTATATTCCATAGGATTGTGTGAGGCTGATATTACAGCTCCAATATCAACCTTTGAATTTTCTTGTCAAGTATGCTATTGCAGGAGTAGGGACTATACCTGCATCTATAACATCTATTCCAACACTTGTAAATCCTGACATAAGAGCAAACTTCAATGTGTCTTTTGATATTCTTGTGTCAGTACCTATGATTGCCACAGGTTTTTGACCGTCATGATGTGAGTATTTTCCTATTACATATCCACCTGCCCTTGCAAGTCTAAAAGCAAGTTCCGTGTAAGTTCGTCATTTGCTATTCCTCTAACTCCGTCTGTACCGAAATATTTTCTCATTGTTAATCTCCATTTCCTAAGATTTATCTTACATAGAAATTATGTAAAATTGAACTTAAATTTATATTAATAGCTGTATTAAAAAGCTGTTAGTTGCATTTAAGATTTACGAAAATTAAACTGTAATTAAAAACTAATTACTTTTTATTATATTATTTTTAGTCATATTTCTATAGTTTTTGACAAAAATATTATTTGATCTTATACTTTCTTTTGTCCATAGAGTATATCTAGTGCAATGATTTAAAATATTAAAAAATAAAGTACATCCATAGCTATATATATAATATATAGTTTTGTTAAAAATCAAGTTAAATTTTTGATTTTATGGTATTTGGTATAAGAAATCTTTTGGGATTGCTAATAGCCCATTATAGGAAAAATGTTTTAGTTAAATTGGGGTATAATATTATCTTGTGTATGGATAAAAATAAAAATGCTATTGATTTTTTATAAAAATTATTTATAATATAACAAGAGAAAGCGTTATTAATACATATTTATTATAGGTGTATTATCCCAAAGTTTTACCACGCTAAAAATTTTTAAGGGGGACAATTTATATGAAAGTTTACGAATCTGACAAGATAAGAAATGTTGCAATATTTGGGGCACTCAGGCTCAGGAAAGTCAAATTTGATTGAGGCTTTTTGTACACAGTAGGAAAAAGCAAGTAGAATTTCAAAACCTACAGATACGCCTAAAATTACTTCATCACTTGGTCTTAATACTATAGAGTACAAAGAACACAAGTACAATTTTATAGATACACTCGGATATTTTGATTTTGAAGGTGAAGTAATATCAGCTGCTCTTGCTGCAGCCTCATCAATAATAGTTGTAGATGCGACTACTTCACTACAGGTAGGTACTGATAAAGCGCTTGAAACAGCTGATGAATACGATATGCCAAGATTCATATTTGTAAATAAAATAGACTCTGAAAAAGCTGACTATCAAAGAATACTTGATGAATTAAAGGAAAGATATGGTAAGAAGATAGCTCCGTTCCATCTTCCATGGGGAAAGGCTGAATCATTCAAAGGCTTTATAAATGTAGTTGACTACTTTGCAAGAGAGTATAACGGTAAGGAATGCGTGACAGTAGATATGCCTGAAGATCTAAAAGACGAAGTAGAAGAAGTAAGAGCTATGCTCATGGAAGCTGTCGCTGAAACTGACGAAGAATTGCTGGACAAATATTTTTAACGGTGAAACATTTACAATAGAAGAAATCCACAGAGGACTAAGAAAAGGTGTAATAAGTGGAGATGTAATACCAGTACTTTGCGGATCTACTGCAAAAATATAGGTATGCACACTTTGCTTGACATGATATATGATTATCTCCCTTCACCTATAGATAAGATGGCAAGAGATAAAAAGAATTTGACGGTCAAACTTTTCAAGACATTCGTTGACTCATTCCTTGGTAGAGTTTCTATGTTAAGGTAAATCAAGGAGTTATGAAACCTGATGTTGAAGTCAATAATATAAATAAGAGAGTAAAAAGAAAAGGTTGCAAAGATATTTATATCTACTAATGAAGGTCTACAAGAAGTGAAGCTGCAAATGCAGGTGATATAGTAGTGTTTACAAAATTGCAGACATCTCTTACCGTGATACACTTGCAGAAAAAGTGGATGTATCTCCTTATGACTTGCCAAAAATTCCCTAAACCACAAATGCTTGTAGCAATCGAGCCTTTGAATAAGGGTGATGAAGATAAGATTTCTCAAGGACTTCATAGACTACTTGACGAAGATCCTTCATTTACATGGGAAAAGAAATAACGAAACTAAACAAACTGTAGTTGGAGTACAAGGAGATATCCATATCAACTCTCAAAAAGACAAGCTTAAAGAAAAATTCGGTGTTGATGTTAAGATACAAGACCCTCAAAAGTTCCATATAGAGAAACAATAAAAAGGTAAATCTGATGTCCAAGGTAAGCATAAGAAACAATCAGGCGGACATGGACAATATGGAGATGTAAAGATAAGATTTGAGCCATCTGATAAGGCTTTTTGAATTTACAGAAGAGCTTTTGAGGATCTGTTCCAAAATCTTATGTACTGCACGTTGAAAAAGGGACTTATAGAGTCAATGGAAAAGGGTGTACTTTGCGGGATATCCTGTAACAAATATAAAGGCTACACTTTATGACGGTTCTTACCATGATGTAGACTCTTCTGAAATGGCATTTAAGATAGCTGCATCACTTGCATACAAAAAGGTATGGAAGAAAGCAAAACCAATACTACTTGAGCCTATAATGGATCTTAAGATAATAGTTCCGAAGAATACATGGGTGATGTAATAGGTGATATGAGCAAACAAAAAGAGGAAAAGTATTGGGAATGGAAGTATACAAGGGTGATAAGCAAATCATCAATGCACAAGCTCCTGAAAGTGAAATATTCAAGTATGCTATAGATTTGAAAGCTATGACACAAGGTCAAGGATATTTTGAAATGGAATTTGCAAGATATGAAGAAGTACCTGCTCAGATAGCACAAAAGATAATAGCGGAAAGAAATGTGGCAAAATAAGGATATAGTTTATTTAAAAACTTTTTATTAAGATGAAAAATTGCGGTCAAGGAAACTTGATCGCTTTTTATATGTTTGCTAAAATAAACAAATTTATCTAATACTAAAAACCGTTAAAATAGCCATGTAATTTTTCTTATAAAAGTATGGAAAAATATCTGTATAAATAGAGTTATTCAAAATAAATACTTGACATTATAAATGGTGATTAGTATTAGTATAAATTCAATAAGTTGATTAATATATCATAAAAAGAAAAGTTCATCATCATAGCTAACATATATCAAATCATTAAGGGATTATAAAATTTTGTTCAATTTGATATTGCAAATTTTATTTTATTCCAAGCCACAGATTTGTGTACATATCGTAGAAGTGATGAGTAGGACCACAGCCTTTGCCGAGTGCAAGAGAGTGAGCTATTGCTGTAGTTACATAGTCTTTTGAAAGTTTTACCGATGAAGCTATGTCATGTCCTTTTGCAAGGTTTGATGCTATTGCTGATGATAGTGTATCCTGTTCCATGAGTATTTTCGTATCTATCTTTTTGCGTAGTAAAGGTATGAAGTTTTCCATCATAAAGTACATCAATTGCATCTCCTATATGATGTCCTCCTTTTATAAGCACAGCCTTACAACCCATTTTTATTATTTCTTTTGCGGATTTTTCATATCATCTACAGTTTCTATACTCATCTTTGATATATGCTCTGCCTCAGGTATGTTTTGGTGTGATGAGATCTGCTATAGGTATAACTTTATTTATAAGAGTATCTATATTTTTTCAACATCCATAAGAGGGTAGTCGTTTTTAGCGTACATTACCGGATCAAGGACAATATTTTTGGCATTGTATTGTTTTAGTTTTTCGGCTACAGTTATCATTATTTCAACATCAGATAGCATACCTATCTTTACAGCATTTGGCGGTATATCGGTAAATACACAGTCATTTGACTCTCCTACTACCTTAGGTGAGAGATGTCTAACAGATGTTACTGTAGCTGTATTTTCTGCAACTACGGAAACTATTACGCTCATACCGAAGAGTCCATGGGCACAAAATGTTTTAATATCAGCCTGTATTCCTGCTCCACCGCTACAATCAGATCCCGCTATGGTTACAATGGGTATCATAATACTCTCCTCTACAAATAAGAATTTAAATATACTAATGATATGATAATTATAACAAAAATAATAATTTATGATATATTTTTGCAAATAAATTTAATAAGTATAGAAATACCTAAACTAATCATTAAGAAAAACAGTTAGAATCAATAAGCATACTATATATTTAATTTAATACTAATCACCGTTTATAATGACATATATTAAAACTTATTAAACTATTATCAACAAGACATACTTAATATACTTTTTAGGACTATTTTAGGTGGTTTTAGTATAAGTATAAGATTAATAAAGTAATTACAAATATGATAATCCTAATTTTATTTATTTTAGAAGTTATGCTCAACATAAGTTATTATTATATAATTCTGCAGTTATTAAAAATAATTTAACATATAATAGTTGCTATTGCTTAATAATTGGGCTATACATTATGAACTATACTATGTTTAATATCCCTATTTTTCAGGTATTATTTAAAAAGCATTTTTCTTAACGCAGGGTATATTCTTCGATAACTTAGTTTAAAGCAGGGAAATATATAATCTTTAAGCAGTTAATACAAGCTTATAAAAATATTAATATTTCATTTAATAGTTTTTAATATTTAAAAATTATAGTTGTATTTTGTCAAAAGGGTATTGAAGAAATTTGAGATTATTCACAATATTTAAGGAGTATCTTATGAAAAAAGTAAAATTTAAGAAGAAATGGATAATAGTTGCCGTTGTTGTAGTTTTAGTAGCTATAATGTTTATAAAAGGTCAAAATGCAAGTAATAATATGATTAGAACTGTTGAAGCTGATAAGATTGAAACAGGCGATATAGAAACATTTGTCGAAGTATCAGGTAATATAGAGGCCAATGACTCTGCTGAAATAACTTCACCATATAACTATGAGGGTCGTTGAAATTAATGTCAAAGAGGGTGATAAGGTGGAAAAATCAAGTCCTTGCACGCTTGGATACTAAGGAACTTGGAAATGAAATAGCTATACTTTGAAAAAGAAGTTGCTTATGAGCAACTTAGACTTAAAGAACAATATGATGATGTGAATAATGTATATACTTCTACTGAGTCGCTCAAACTTGCTCTTGAAGATGCAAAAACTTAGAAATACAAATGCAAAGATAGCTTTTTGATCAAGCAGAGGATGCATTAAAGAAACAAGAAGAGCTTTTTGAAGCTGGTGCAGTACCTCAGCAAGATGTAGAAAAATGCAAAAATGCCAAAGAACAGAGCGAAATATAGCTATGGAACAATCTGAGGTCGCATATAAACAAACTCAAGAATCCGTGGAAAAAGGTCAACATGACATTGACAATGCTGTGAAACAAGCTACACCAAAGGAATCAGCGAAGGGTGTCGCTAAATATTAAGATAGCAAATCTTCAACAGATAAATTAAACGATCTTAAAAATTAAATCACCTATATCAGGCACTGTTACAAGAGTATATGCAAAAGCTGGGAAGAACAGCAAGGGATACTGAAAAATAACCGAGCAATGTTTATAATAGAAGATGAAAGTAAGAAATTTCTCAGTAGCTAAGGTAGGTCAATATGATATATCAAATGTCAAACTCAACCAGGAAGTTACTAATAACATCTGATGTACTGGGTAATGACACTGCAAAAAGGTACTGTAAGCAGAATATCACCTACAGGTGAAAGATCTTCAACTGCAACAAATACTGTAGTAATACCTGTAAAAATATTGGTGACAAAAAGTGATAGCTAGACTTATAACAGGCATAAGTGCAAAGCTAAGATAAAGGACCGACTCTATCAAAAATATCCTAAAGACATCATTTGAAAATATTCTTTCTCAAGGAGATAAAAACTATATATATGTTATAGAGGACGGAGTAGTATTGGAAGTAAAGACAGGTTTATCTTCAACTTTTTGAAACTCAAATAATTTCAAAGGATATAAATGACAAAAATGCTGGTAGTGAAAAAAATCCTGACGACACTTTGGTAGATGGAGAAAAGGTAAAAATTAAAGAACCTGATCAAAAATTCTGTGCAAGGGGTTACTCAAGGACAAAAGCAAGAGCTCCGCAAAAGCTCAAGTGAAACAAAATAGAAGTTAGGAGAACAAAATGTCGGACAAATTATTAGAATTAAAAATATTAGAAAAAATATATAATGGGCGACAGTGAACTGGAAGTTTTAAAGGGTGTGAGCTTTGAGGTAAAATACGGGGAATTCGTTGCAATAATGGGTTCTTCCGTTCAGGTAAATCTACATTGATGAATATACTTGGATGTTTGGACAAGCAAGGAGAAAAGGCGAGTATTTCTTAGAGGGAATCAATGTCAAGGACAAGACTGAAAATGAACTTTCTTATATAAGAAATCAAAAATAGGCTTTGTATTTCAGACATTTAACCTTATATCAAGGACTACTGCACTTAAAAATGTTGAACTTCCAATGATTTGCGCTAAAAACCTGCTCATTACAGGGAAGAAAGAGCAAAGCTTCTTCTTGAACAAGTGGGGCTTTCAGATAGACTTGACCATGTCCCTAACGAATTGTCGGAGGTCAAAGACAAAGAGTTGATATTGCAAGGGCGCTTGCCAATGATCCTCCTATAATTTTTGCTGATGAACCGACAGGTAATCTGGACTCAAAGTCATCTGTGGAGATAATGCAGATATTTACAAGGCTTAACGATGAGGGCAAGACTGTAATTGTAGTTACACATGAGCCTGATATTGCAGCTTATACCAAGAGAATAATTACATTCAAAGACGGTAATATTATGTCAGATGTGATAAAATGAAAAACAGGACAAAATTTGATTAGAAAAGAGGTAAAATATGGGCTTAATGTTTGAAAATTTCAAGATGGCTCTATCATCTGTCAAAGCCAATAAGATGCGTGCTTTTCTTACCATGCTTGGAATAATTATAGGTATTTCTTCAGTTATGACAATCACATCCATAGGTAATGCCGTTTCTGATTCACTTGATGAGGCGTTTAAGGGCTTTGGGAAAAATAGGATAATTGTATTTATAAATTATGCAAACGATGATATTGATGACAGTAAGTTATTTTTCTCTGGAAGATATAGAAAATATCAAAGAAGAATTGGGAGATTTGGTGTCATATTTCGCACCTTTCAATTCTTATGAAAAGGAAGTGAAAAACGGAAGAAGGAAGGCTAAAATTTCTTTTTGTTTCTGCAGATACTACCTATATAAGAGATATGACGGCAAATAAGATAATATATGGCAGAAATTTCAAAGAAAGTGATATAAAGGGAAGAGAAAAATGTAGTAATAGTAAATAGAGAACTGGCTACTAAAGCTATTTGGCAAGGAAGATGTAGTTGGAGAGCATATAGAAACAGAAATAGAAAGGTACTCTGAGGACTTTTTACCATAATAGGAGTATACAATAAGAATAAATCTATTTTTGATGCTTTGACAGGTTCAGACTCTACGCAAGGCTTCATACCTTATACATTATCTACAGAAGACTTTTACGGTCTTAACATAAAAGATAAATGAAGATAAGGGATATGAAAAAGGTACAGAAAAAATCAAAAAGTTCTTGGCAAAATACAAAAAGAGTAAATGATGATGTTTATTCTGTAGAAAGCGTTGAAGATCAGGCTAATCAAATCAACGAGTAATGGCAGGACTTTCACTTGGACTTGGAGCCATAGCCGCTATTTCGCTTCTTGTTGGAGGTATAGGTATAATGAATATCATGCTTGTATCAGTAACTGAGCGTACAAAGGAAATAGGTATAAGAAAGTCGCTTGGAGCAAGAAGAAGAGATATACTCACTCAGTTTATGGTAGAGTCTGCTATACTTTCCCTATCAGGAGGTCTAATAGGTATAATAATTGGATTTGGTATATCTTCACTTGCAGGTATGTTCTTACCGCTTAATCTAAGGCTCAATCCAATTGCAGTGATGATAGCTGTGATATTCTCATTGGTTGTTGGAATATTCTTTGGTCTTTATCCTGCATCCAAGGCATCAAAGCTTGATCCTATTGATGCTCTTAGATATGAATAATATTGTGGAAGCACCTATTTTGTAGGTGCTTTTTATTTAATCGTGGTATAATTTAGATGCTGAGAATTATTAACATGATTAATCACAATCGCATGATATTTAATCTAATAACCATTATATTAAATATTATTTCAATAAAACAAGCTAATTATAGTTTCATTAGTTTTTATAATTGTAAATATATGAATTTAGATAAATAAAAAAATGTAATAATATATGAGTTTTGATAAATTACAAAAAAGCTATTAGGGTATATATTTATGGAGTAAAAATGATAAATAGAAGAAAGACAAAATCTGTAAGATGTGGAGACATCTTTGTCGGAGGAGACAATGACATAGTAATCCAATCTATGACTAATACAAAGACAAGCGATGTGGACTCTACGGTAAATCAGATATTGCGACTTGAAAAAGAGGGCTGTCAAATGGTAAGGGTATCCGTACCTGACAAAGAGTCAGCAAAAAGCCATATCTAAGATAAAGGAAAAATCCACATACCGATTGTTGCAGACATACATTTTGATTATTTACTTGCTCTTGAGTCTATAGAAAACGGTATTGATAAGCTAAGGATAAATCCTGGAAACATAGGAGATGATGAGAGAGTAAGGCAGGTAGCAATAAAGGCAAAAACAGTACAATGTGCCAATAAGAATTGGTGTGAATATGGGTCTCGCTTGAAAAATATCCAAGAAAGATACGGTAGAACTCAAAAGCCATGGTAGAATCAGCAATGTACAATATAAGGCTGCTTGAAAAGTATGACTTTGATGATATTATCGTATCGCTTAAGGCATCAGAAATAGAAACCATGATAGAATCTTATGAGAGTTTTGCTGATTTGTCAAACTATCCTTTGCATCTTAGCGTGACAGAGGCAGGTACGCTTAGAGGAGGTACGGTAAAATCTGCAATGGGCATAGGTCATCTATTGCTAAACGGAATAGGGGATACTATAAGGGTATCGCTAACAGCTGATCCTGTAGAAGAGATACCTGTTGCAAAGATGATTTTGCAAAACATTGGATATAAATTCGGAGCTGTTGTAGTTTCCTGTCCTACCTGTGCAAGGACAAATATTGATATTATCAATATGGCTAATAAGGTGGAAGAAGCTACAAAGGACATCAAAAAGACATTAAAATTGCAGTTATGGGATGTATAGTAAATGGTCCCGTGAGGCAAAAGATGCTGACATAGGTATAGCAGGAGGAAAGGGAGAGGCACTGCAAACGGAAAGAGTCTCAAAAAAGTCAAGGAAGAGGAGATAGTAACAGAATTGCTCAGGATGATAGATGAGTTTTAATTGTATATAGATATCAGTTCATTGATATTAATATTAGTATAGTTTAATAGAACTTAAATTTACAGATATTTAGGTATTTATAAAAATAAGACATTGAAAAATACAATGTTAATGACAGTATCAGAATTTTGAGATATAATAAATATTTTTTTATTATTTATATGCTTATTATTGTGAAAAGTTGAAAAAAATATGGTAATCTACTATAATAAATGTATGAAATACAGGGGAAGATATGGAAAATATAGAAAAACTACTTGATAACGACTCTAATTGCAAAGTGGGATTTGTCAGTATAGTAGGTCGTTCAAATGTGGGTAAATCAACATTGTTAAATGCTATAATCGGTGAAAAAAATAGCAATAACATCTGATAAACCACAGACTACAAGGTCAAGAATTAAGGGAATATATAATGATGAAGAGTCACAGATAATATTTTTGGATACACCTGGAGTCCAAAAACCAAAAAAATAAACTTGGTTCATATATGGCAAAGGAAGTTTCTCTTTCTTCAAGTACAGCTGATGTGATAGTCTATGTGGTAGATGAGTCTGATAAGATAGGTAGACTTGACCACAATATTATAGAAAATCTCAAAAAGACAAAGCAACCCAAGATAGTTGTTTTTAAATAAGATTGACAAATTAACTGAAGATAAGATATTTGATATAATAAAGATGTACGATGAAATAGGAATATTTGATGATATTGTTCCTGTATGTGCTATTAAAAAGAAAAAATATTCGTGAACTTATAAAAACAATCAAAAAAATATCTTGTCTACAGCGAAAAATACTTCCCTGACAATATGACTACCGACCAAAGCAATAAGGTGATGATAAGCGAGATAATAAGGAGAAGATACTTAACTACACCAATCAGGAAATACCGCATGGTACTGCTGTAGAAGTGGTGAAGATAACAGATTATCAAGAAAAGAATTTGATAGACATATCTGTCATAATATACTGTGAGAGAGATTCACATAAGAAGATAATCATAGGAAAAATGGAAGAAAAACTCAAGGGTATAGAGCAAGTCTGCAAGGATAGAACTTGAGGAGATATTCGGATGCAGAGTATTTTTGGAGACATGGGTTAAGGTCAAAGAAAATTGGCGAGACAATGTGAACTATATCAGAGAATTCGGTTATACACAACAAGATTAAATGCAGGACTTATTGAGATTTTTATTTTAAATCATATTTGCCTTAGATAATGGAATAATTCTATTTTTGGCAAATATGATAATACGATATTTCATACAAGTAATAAGTATTATAAAGTAAATAAAAAATTAAAGCTTGGAGTTTTGATATGATACAAACACATATGTTGATTTTGCTTTATTTTCTGGTCTTTCTTGCAGGGTTTATAGACTCAATCGCAGGAGGTGGAGGGCTTATTTCTCTACCTGCGTATCTATTTGTAGGGTTGCCTCCACACAATGCTATGGCAACTAATAAATTTTCATCGTCATTAGGGTACGACATTATCTACAATAAGATTTTTTTCAAAAACAAGGCTATAGATGTAAAAATATCTGTGATTTCAGCTATAGCCTCATTTATAGCTTCCCATATTGCAACTGAAATTGTGCTCAGATTAGATGAGAAGATATTTAAGACTATGATAATCTTTGTTCTTCCTGTAGTTGCAATTGTCATACTTAGTAAGAGGAACTTTGGGAATGAAAATTTATCACATACGATTGCAAAAGCTAAGGCATATAGATATGCTTTTTGATAGGAATTCTTATAGGATTTTATGACGGACTTATAGGACCGGGTACAGGTACATTTGCGATAATGGCATACTGTCTTATAATGAAATACGACCTTAAGACTGCATCAGGAAATTCAAAACTGCTCAATCTTGCATCAAATTATTCATCGCTTTCATTATTTTTATTTAGTGGCAAGATAATGTTTCATATCGCCATACCAGCTGTAATCTTAGGAATGCTTGGTAATTATTTAGGCTCAGGATTTGCAATAAAAAGGAGCAAAAATTCATAAGACCAACTATGATAGTTGTAATAGTGCTTTTATTTTGCAAAGATATTTTTCGATGTTTTTCGGAGGTTTCTTAAACTTTTAGGAATCTAAGTTATATTTAAAAAAATTTAATTACCCCACTAAAAAGATTTTATTAAAAGATAAAGATATAACTTTAAATGACTGTGAAACTGTATTATTAAAAAAAGTAGTTAATAGAAAATATCATTTGCTTAAATTGACTTATAAATATAAATCAAAAATAAATGGTTATAAAAGTTTTTCGTTTGTTAAGCTAAAACAATATATCAAAGGTTACAGTGAATATATTTGTTTTTATCAAAAATAGTATGATCTAATATAGATTTTTCTAAAATGCATACTTAATAATGTTTACTGTTAATTTGAATTAATTTATTTTTGAAAGGAAAGATATGAAATATATTTCTATAGCATCCGGAAGCAAGGAAATTGTCATCTTGTTCAAAAAATGACAGTTTCATATTGATAGATGCCGGACTTAGCGGGAAGGCTACTATGGATGCTATGAAGATGCATGACATAGATACATCTAAATTAAAAAGCTATATTCATAACTCATGAGCATAGCGATCATATAAAAGGTGCAGGAATAATATCAAGAAAATTTGACATCCCGATATATGCAACTGAGCTTACTTGGGACTCCATGTCAAATAAAATTGGAAATATTAAAGATGAACATATAAAAATTATAGAAAATGCCGATATGGTATGTATAGATGATTTGGAGATTTCTTCCGTACCAATAAAACACGATGCGGCAGATCCTGTAGCGTATAAGGTTACTGATGGCAAGAGAGTGTTGTCAATAATAACAGATCTTGGTTTAGTGACAAAAAGTATTTGAATTTATCAAAAAATCAAAATGCCATAGTACTGAGTCAAATCACGATATAAATATGCTTGAAGCAGGACCGTATTCATACGAGCTTAAAAGAAGAATAAAAATCGAATTTTGGGGCATTTGTCAAATGACTCTGCAGGTGAAGTTGGAGCTGATTTAGTAAAAAAACGGAGTTTCCAATATAATGCTTGCACACTTGTCAGAACAAAAATAATATACCTATTTTGGCGTATCAAAAGCGTATTGTCGATTTTAACAGAACAAGGAATAAAAGTTGGAACGGATGTGGATCTTTGCGTATTGCAACAAAAACAGCGTATCTAAAAAAATTGCTATATAGAGCGATTAATTGATTTTTAACTATAATTTAGGAGGAATTATGAGAGTAAAAGAGGTATTACAAAGAAGGGATAAATTAAGAGGATATTTACATTCGTTGGCAATAGCCAAAAATTTTTGCGATAAAAAAATATTGCCAATCCAACAATGATAGATGATTTGAACTCAATATACAAAGAAATAGAGGATGAGTTCAAAAATGATAGATGAATCTCTAAAACCTTTTGAAGATATGGATATGTAGATTAAAAATATTAATAGTGGGGAAAAAAATGAAAAATAAGTACAAATTATCATGGAGAAATAGAATTAAAAAGAAGACATACTTACATTGGTAAATGGAATGCTAGGATTTGAAGGTGTAGAAGATTTTGTATTGATAAAAGAAGAAGATATATTTGTAGAGTATTTGCAATCAGTTAAAGATGATATAGCATTTGCAGTGATGGATCCCTTTATAATAAAAACAGGATTATACATTTTGATATGCCGGAGTTAGTAACAAAAACATTGGATATCAAATCTCCTGATGAAGTTGTAATAAAAAAACAGTGGTAGTAATACCTGAAGACATCACAAAGATAAGGACAAACCTTCAAGCTCCGATAGTTTTTCAACAAATCTAACAACAAAGGAATGCAGATAGTGTTAGACGATACCTATCCATTAAGGTATGAGTTTTACAACAAGGAGGAAGAATAAGGATGTTGGTCTTAAAAAAAGAAAAACTCGGTGAAGCCATTATCATTACAACACAAAGTGGTGAAACTGTAGAGATAAAGGTGTCTGAGATATCTGAAGGCAGAGTAAAGCTGGGTATAGATGCTGATAAGTCTATAGCTGTTTTGAGAAAAGAAGTAGTAGAAGCAGCAAAAAGATGAAAAATAGAGAATCTATACAAAAAGTTCATCTAGATAAAGAAAAATTGAAAAAATGTGATAAAAACTTTAAAAGAACAGTCCCTTAAAAATTCTGATTGTGATGATATTGGTTTCAATTATAATTTTAAGGGTTTTTTTCACCAACCAATTAATATAGACATCGTTTCCTATAAATGTTTTTAAATTTATACTATTTATTTTTACTCAAGATAATAGAATATTTTAGATATGTAAACAAAGATATATATCTATTAAATTAATTCAAAAATTATATTTAAAGTTGAATTATTTTTAAATAATAAATATAAATATAATTTATGCTTATACTTAGTAGCAACGGATTTTAATGTTTACAAAAAGATTTTTATGATATTATTATCTTTAATATAAATATTTTATAAAAATCACACTTTTTACATAATTTGCGTTTTAATTATGTTACTTTGTGTAAATATATAAAAGCATGATGTTGGATAATTTTTTTCTAATTACAGAAATATTATTTATGGATTTAGTTAATTTTATTATAATTTCATCTTTTTGAAGATGAGCTTCTGCAATTACTTAATATTATTGAAAAAAATTAAGAAAGAATCTAATAATTTTCTATTTTTTTCAGTTGACAAAAAGAAGTGAATAGTACAATAGAACTATAAAGTAATAAGGCTTTTTTAATTATAGTATATAGTACAGATTTAATTCTTAATGATTGAGATGAGGAACAAATATGAGGTTTGATAATACTTTTAAGACGCTAATAAAGATGAATTTAAAGTCAGGGGGTTATACCGATGCTACTGGGAGAAGTCGGGATAGGAAAATCTTGCTTCGTTGAACTCCTTGCAAAATGAAAATGGATGCGGAGTTTTTGAACTGTCTTGTAACCAGTTACAAGACAAGAAGGATGTAACAGGAAATGCACTTTCTACAGTAAAAGAAGGACATGGTACAATGAAATTTCCTGTGCATAATATAATAACAGCTGCAGTGTGTCAGGCTAATGAAACGCCTGAAAAAGGAGTATTGTTGTTTTTGGACGAAATTAACAGAACAACTCCCGAAGTAACATCAGAGCTGTTGTCAATTCCAACAAGAAGAAAGATAGGGATCTCCATGTCCCTAAAAATCTTAGAATAATAATAGCTGCAAAACGACAAAGGTCATATTTCTATACTTGATGAGGCATCAATAAGTAGATTCGTGCTTTTATTATGTTGAACCGGATTTAGATACATTTATAAAGGTTAATCCTACGCTTAATAAGTTGATACATGATGTGCTTAAAAGCAGATCCTACACTATTGCTTTGTAAGGAAGAAAGAAAAAACATGTGGATACAGGTGAATCATTATATACTGTAGACAGGATGAAACAGGTAACTACACCAAGAACAATAGCTAACCTTTCAGTATTTCTAAATGGATGCTCACAAAAAGATTTTTAGATTCTTAAATGTAGAAAGAAGTGAGATGTTTCCAAATATATCTCTACTTTACGAGGTAATGGTTGGTCATACAGGAGACACAAAGTTTACAAGAGCAGTATACAAGAGCTTGTTGATGTCACTTAATGCAAAACCTATAGTGCAACAAAAAGGCAAAATGAAAAACTCAAAAAGTTGGTAGCAGCATCATAGTTTGATATTTTTAATCAAGCTAAATATTGCTGCATTATAAGGATAATTCTTGATAGTTTCTACTTAATAGCTTGAAGAATATTTCGTTTATATGTACTTTTGGAATAATACTAAGATTTAATAGAAAAAATGTAAATATATTATAAACTATGATACCTTAAATAATTTATTAACTAAAGATATACTATAGCATATTGTAGCATAGATTTGATAAAATCTATAGTTTAAATAGAATTTAGTAAAATTAGAACAAAAAGCATATGTCAGTAGTAAAAATGATGTAAAAATATAATGTGATAAGTAGAAAAGTCGCTCAAAAAGAGCGACTTTTTAATATTGACACTATCTATAATCTCGGGTATACTTTCCTTAATAATCAACTGTTTTTATCTGTAAAATCAGAGGTGGAAAAGTATGGGTGAAGTAATAAAAAGAAAAATTGCGTGCATTTACCAAGATAATAGAAGAAATGAATGATGGTGTATATATTACTGATGAAAAAGCAATGACAATATTTGTAAATAAGTCCTATGAGAAAAATAAGTGGTGGGGATAGAAATCTTTTTAGGTAAAAATATGAAGCAGATTGTTAAAGAAAAAAATTAATCGATAAATCTGCTACATTAGAAGTGCTTGATAAAAAGAGAAATAACAATGAACCAAACTTTGAGAAACGGAAAAAAGTCTTGATAACAGGTACACTCGATTTATTCTGATGATAATGAGCTTTCTATGGTTGTTACTGTAGTAAGAGATATAACTGCTTTGAATAAGCTACAGGAAGAGTTGCAAAAGTAAACAAAGAGAAATAGAAAAAAATTAAAAACTTTTTATTAGAGAAAATGGCGGTATAATATACAGATCTGATAAGATGAAAAATATCATAAGTCGTGCAGAAAAAAATGTGCTGCATACGATACTACTGTTCTTATTGCAGGTGAGACAGGTGTAGGAAAAAGGATATGCTGGCAAAGTTTATACATAATCATAGCAACAGAAAAGACAAAGTATTTATGGAGATAAATTGTGCTGCTATCCCACCAACATTACTTGAGTCTGAACTTTTCGGATATGAAGGCGGAGCATTTACAGGAGCTTCAAAGCAGGGGAAAAAAAGGAATATTTGAACTTTCAAACGGGGAACTATATTCTTAGATGAGATAGGGTGAAATGTCACTTGGTTTACAAGCAAAAATTATTAAAGGTAATACAAGATAAAAAAAGTATATAAGGTAGGTGGTGAAAAGCACATACCAATAGATGTAAAAATAATTACAGCTTCAAATAAGGATATTGAAGAAATGGTAAATATAAAAAGATTTAGAGCGGATTTGTACTATAGGTTAAATGTAATACCTATAAAAAAATACCGCCTCTAAGGGAAAGAAAAGAAGATATATTACCGCTTGTAAACTCATTTTTTTAGAAAGTTTGATATCATTATACAAAGAGGATAAAAACTTGATGAAAAAGCTATGAAGCTACTATATGATTATAGTTATCCCGTAATATAAGGGAACTTAAAAACCTCATCGAAAGAGCCTATATCTTAAGTACAGGATCAACAATAATGGAGGATGATTTCCCAAAAAGAGCTTAGGAACTCTTCGGCAACTGTTTACAATAAAAACTATGATGGAATGAGTCTAAAGGGCTGCACTTGATTCTTTAGAAAAAGAACTAATAAAAATGCAATTAAAAATACCAAGACCTCAAAAAGAAGCTGCAGACTTGCTAAGTGTCGAACCATCAACATTTACAAGAAAAAGACAAAAAGTATAATCTTTTAAATTTTTAAAACCATTTAAAAAGTAACATAATACCTTACTTTTGAGTGGTTTTTTTATATTTGATTCATATAATGATACATAGCATTAAAAAAATATGTCATAGAGCGTTTTGTCAAGTACCTTTTTGATTTATTGACGCTTTTTATTTTGAAATTTGAATACAGTAAACCTTTTTGATTTACTGTTTTATATCATAATCAGAAATTAAATATCAATCTATCAAATCAGACTCCTTTTTATATTTATTATAGTTTTTGTGCCTTAAATAGTATCATTGCAATTATCAATGTAACTAATCCGATAAGCCCACTTAAAAACAATCTTGGATACTTCAAAATTACTATCGTATAATTTATATACACAAAGTGCAAACAATGTAAACAACATTATAAAACCCTTGTAAATATGCATTCCTTATATCTTTATATTGCTCTGCCAAATCTGATTTTTGTCAACAATTTTTTTGTGGTTCTTTTCCGTCATTTTCTACCACTAATATTTCTTTATTATATCCTTGAAAAAGAATTCGCTATTTTCCCATCTCCATGTGCATACAATCTGAGTCTAAATTTCCCAAAAAGCAATGTTACCTTGGTTTAATGGTGCTCTATATACTCGTGCTCCATTTTCTTTCAGCATTTGTATATAGCCATTATTTTCCTTTGAAGAATTTGTCCCTATAAATTGTGTTGAATAAGAATAATCCTTATCGGTTTTTCAAAATCATATATAAAAATTATTTATTGTTTTTAATCTATATCCTTTTTAGCCATTTTATTTAACCATACTTCCAATTCACTTATTGGATCCAAAAAATCTAATTTTCTTCATGTTCTTCACCCTTATATTCTTTATCAATAATTGAAGTTCACACAATCGGTCTTCCTCTTTTTAACCTGTTCTTTTCCTGATTCAGTTATAATATAATTCACTTTTCCATCTACCCTTGAAGATTCAACAATCCATCCTTTTCTCAACTAAATTCTTTATTGCTCCATATAGAGTCCCCATTCCTAAAAACAACTCTTCCATTGGTTTTTCTTCAATAAATAGCTTAACTCCATACCCATGTAGTTCCTTATATAAAAGATAATAAAACCAATAATGTTGTTTCAGTTAAAGCTCCACTTGATATACTATCTCTCATCTTCTACTTTCCTTTCTATATCACTATTCGTAGCATATCACTATTCGTATCATTTGTCAATATAACTAATACTTTTTATAATTCAAGGTCTTGGTTCTTGCTCTGTGCTAGTTGCTTTGAATGTTCTTGCAAACCGCTCTATACAGATCTTAACTTTTTCTGCTCGTTCTACTTCTTTTCGCATATCTATGATTTGAGAATATAGGGTATCTTTTTCTTTCCTCAAAGTTATTACTTCTAATTTCCACTTGGATATATTTAAGGTCTTGCTTTCTCCCTAAATGCTCTTTTAAATATTTCTTAGAACTTTCAAAATAAAAATAAACTCTGCCATATGCTCGTTATAAAAATATTCCTGTTTGCTTTTCTTTAGTTTAGTATAGGCTTTGTAGGTATCTTTATGCTTCAAATATTTATCTGCTTGGTCGATAAGCTGTGCTCTGTCATCTATTTTCTTTTCAGTATCTTTAATGGCTCTTATGGTCTTGTAATTCTTATCTCTTAATGCCGATATACTTTCCTTTAGTTCAGATAAGGAAGCAATGTTTTTCTCTTTAAGGAAATGATAGCTTTCAACATACTTTTTCTAAATCTGTGTTATTGCTATCTGCTTTTTTATGGATAAGATTTTCAAAAACGGATAGTAGATTTTCTTTTGGAGGGAGGATGGACTTTGTATTTTGAGTTTCTGCTTTTTCTTCTTTTCCAATTCCCCTTATCCAATTTAGCAAGGCTTTTTATTCTTCTTGAGATTTCTTTTAGTATCTTGTTTTTGATGTTTTATTTCTCGGTTAATATTTTCTCTGTCGGTAGTTATGCCTTTCTTCTCCATTTGACTTGCTGATACGCCTCAAAATGAATGGTCGGTATTTGCTCTATACCTTGTCTTTGATAAGAGCGGTGATCCACTTTGTCCTGTATACTGTTTTCTTCAAGACATTTGTTTATAATATCTGCCCATGCCTTTTCGCCAATGCTCTGCTTTGTCTTGTTCATTCCAATCCACTGTATTGATTTTTCCTTGTTTTGTAGTTGCTGTTTTTTTGAGTTTTACTTTCTCCGTTTTCATCAAGGATATATTCCTTTTTCGATTTTGCTCCCCATGTTTTATCTTCGTTTAACGGTCGCATAGTTAATAGAATATGTGCGTGTGGGTTTTCCGTCATTTTTATCGTGTATAGCAAATGTCGGCACACATACCGACATTTACAAAAATTTTTCTTTCACATAGTTCCTTACAAGTTCAATCTGTTTTTCCCTGTCTAATTCTTTAGGCAATGCAATTTCTATTTCTCTTGAAAGCTGTGAGTTTTTACTTTTTCTATTTTCTCGACACTGTTTCATAAGACAGAACGGTTTGCAAATTCCTGTGGTGCATTTTTGTGGTAATAGAATTTCAGTATACCTATTCCGCCTTTTTCTTGTAAAGTCGTGGACTATGCCGTCATATTCATTTTTATCTTTTTCGCCACTACGATAGGCGGAAGCTGCTACTGCACTTTTTCCTTTGCCTCTTGAAATAATCTTTATGCAAAGATGATATATCGCCATAAGAGAAAAACCTCCTTTCATTTTTTTCTGATACCTTAATGTGGCGATGGATAAGACTTCCTAAAAATCGGATAGCTTTTTATCCGATTTCTTTTGGGAAGTACATAAGGGGTAGGAAATTTATTTCCGTAGGGGAGTGTAGCTCCCCTGTATCAGCGTTAGCTGATATGCCCTCTGCTAAGAGCCTTCGGAGAACGCACGCACCCTTTAGGGTGTATAAGTGCGCCCTTGTAAACAAGGGACTATTCTTAGATGTCCGTTTCTTCATCTTCTTTTCCTGTATTTTCTACTTCTGTTTCTTCTCTGCTTTCTATGATTTTTTGTATTTTGATATTGGCTTCTTCTTTACGAATTAGATATGTGATTAGCTGATAAAATTCATCTTTGATTAAGTTCTTGCTTTCTGTAAATATACTTTCAAAGACTGCTCCTTTTTCATATATCCTTTTATCTCTTTTTTCTTTCTTCCTGTTTCTGCTGACTGATGAGCTTCTTTCTTTTATTTTGTAACTGCTTGATTTCTTCATCTGCCATCAAGATTTTTTCTTCTATGTTTTTCATTTTCTGTTTCCTCTCTTTACTGTTTTTGAGTAAGAAAAAAACAGTAAATCTGTTTTTGATTTACTGTTTTCGTAAGTTGTTATGATGTCGCCTTTATTTGGTTTTTGAGCTTGATAAACCGGGATTTGTTTATTTCTGATATTCCTCTATTTTGTATCTATACTCATCCAAAAAGTTGTCTTGAATAGATTTTTTCATTTGTTGAATCTCTGACTTCTTTCCACAGAATAGTAGCAACTTTTAACTTATTAGAATAAAAGCCGCTAAATTCGTCTGAGCAAAAGTCCTTTAGGAATTGATTCCATTGACAAACTGAATGATCATACTTAGCATAGTCTGACTCGCCATAGTATACTTTCAGCATATCTTGAATTGTAAAGTTTAAGTCATTCTCAGCTTTCACTTTTCGCCAAGCTGTAGCCATGTCAGCATTAAACTTGAATGGATCAACACCTGTTACAACTGAAAAATACTCGAAATTTTTGGTTAAAGGAAAAAGCCACATTCAAGCAATGGCATATTTAAGGTTATCGCTTCGGTTTGTTTTTTTATTTACTTTCCTTACAGACTTTTCTATTCTATTTCCCTTGAAATATTGTTCTAAAAATATGATTCAGCTCCTGTTTTGTACTTCTGTATTCTAATCCAAGAGACTTACAAATTTGCGAAAGCTCTTCTCGATACCAATAGTATCTGTTAAATTCTTCAAATGTTTTTATATTGCTAAAATCCGGTCGATTTTCTTTCAACTACTTACCTCCAACTTCTAATTTGTTTTACTCGATATTTATAATATTGTACCATTTTTTTAAAGCATTTTTTTCCACTATCGGATTTCCTTCTTGCTATAGTGTCTTTCATAGAAACAGATTGATAAGAATGAAAAATGCTTGATACAAAGTATCTATTTTCTTTATTCTTTCCGTTCCGATTGTACTATCTTTAACAGCTTATCTTGAAATGTGTCCTTGCTTTTTTTGTCAAAATATATCTCGGTTACTAAGATCTTTCCTCTAATCTTTTTGTTAGAATGTCGTCAGGTTTTCGGGTGTGGCTCGTTCTTCTTGGTCTGTGCTTCTTGTTTTTTTCTGTCATTGGATTCCTCCTTTTTACTTGCACAAAAAAGATTTCTGTACTTAGGAAACCTCTTTTCATATTGGTTGATATTTTGTTTTAGGTCTTGATTTTAGGTTGTTGCCTGTAGCTTTTTTTCTTGCTCTGTATTCTCTTGCTTTTTAATTTTTCATACTCTCTGAATTTTTCAATATTTTTAGATCGGTATTCTTTGGAATATGCCCCTGTGATATGCTCTTGTTTTTTTCTTTCTTTGCTTCTTCGATTTCTTCCCTCATCTGTATCATTTCTTGTTCTGTCGGCTCTATCTCTTTTGTAAGTTCATTTTTCAAATTTTCCGATATAATTGAAATAGACTTCGATACGCTGAACGGCATATTTTTGCTCTTTGACATCTCGTTCATGTACTACAATTTTACTGATAAATTCATTGATGGCGGTGGGGGTAAGTTCTTCAAAAATCTGAGTAGCTTTCTGCCAGTTTGATAAAGTTCTTTGCTCTTTGGTTGGCGTTTTCAAATTCGGATAAGCGTTTCTTGATTTCTTTCTGTTCCGCTTTTAAGCCATAATATTCTTCTGCATATTTTTCTGATAGCTGTTCATAGCGTTTCGGCTCAATATTTCCCAGTGCGTTATCCTCATACAACTTATTCATAACTCTTTCTATCTGTTCCATTCTGTCTGTAATTTCTGGGATAGGCTTTTGCTGTTTCTTGATTTCTTCTGTCTGTTCTTTGGCAAGACTGCTTTTTACCAATGCCTCAAATTCTTCTTTATTTGCCAATGAATACTGTGTTATCTTTCGCAAAACCTCTTAGAGCGTTTTGTCAAGTACCTTTTTATATTTATAGACACTTTTTTTATTTTGACATTTGAGCAATAAAAAAACAGTAAAACCGATTTGATTTACTGTTCATTTTTGATAAATTTTTACCACTACAGTTAAATATATTTCCTAATCTAAGGATAATAACATCAACACAAGCTCTTGCCACCCTGTATAACGAGAATAAAAACCTCTTGGATTACGACCATATTCTTCAAACCCCAAGTTCTTATACATCGCAATAGCACTAAAAATTTTCTGCAACTACTTCAAGCTCTATTTGTTTATACCCCTGCACTTTTTAGCACAATCAATACATGCCTTAGTTAATGCCTTTCCTATTCCCAATCCCCAAAAATTCTTTTTCAATACTTATTCCTAATTCAGAACGGTGTTTTATTTTTCCCTTAATCTAACGCTGGAGATTCCAGCTAACCCTATTATTTTATTATTTACAATAGAACAAATTTGTATTTCTGAAGAACTTAATTGTTTATTTTTAAGGAACTCTATCTCTTCATCAATGCTAAATCCTTTTTCGTTAGGATAAGAAAGCAAAAAAATCTGTTTCCGCATGTACTTTATTAAAAATTTTCAAGAACATTCTTAGCATCAGAACTTGTGGCATTACGAAGTAAAACACAATCTTCCATCTTTTAAAGTTATCGTTTTATTATATTCCATATCTTATAATCTCCAAGAGTTTTTAATGGTACATTGTATAATGAAATTGAACAAAAATAAAATAAAAAATGACTCATCTTGAATTCTGTGTTAAAAATATAGTTCTCAAGCATATATTAAAGGAGAAGACAAGATGAGTCAAAAAGATTGTAACATAAAAACATCAAAAATATAAAGAGTAAAAATAAAAAGCCAATAAAAAGAAGCTTTAAAACATATAGCCCAGTTCAGCATATGAAAGAGGAACAAATGAGAGACATAATGCTTTTATTAAGAATGTTTATCCCCAAAGGCAAGGATATAAGTAAATACAGTGAAAGTAATATCCAAGAATATGCAGATAAGATAAATGCAAAGCCAAGAAAGATATTAAAAGTATAACAAACCGGAAGAACTATTTGACAAATAATTAGATAAGATATATAGGGTAAAGTAATCCCTTATACAAGTCATTAAGGGGATTATAAAATTTTTGTTCAATTTGATATTGCAATTTTTAATATTTATTATATCTTGTTCTATCAGAATTAATTAAAAAGCTTTAAAAAATCATAAATATTGGATATATTGAGCTTTTAATGTAAAAATTTTGGTATTTAAAACACGATAATTGAAAAACGATAACTATTTCTATAAAGTGTAAATAAATTATTGTATGAAATTATAAATATATTTAATTGCAAAAATAGAATTATTGCATTTTGCAATTAAGCCTTTAAGAAGTTAATAATATAGCGAAAAGAAGATAAATAATAAATAAACATTATTGCATTTTTGCAATTAAATTTAAAAAAATAAATTGATGTCTTTAAAAATCTTATTAAATATTAGAATATCAATCAAATTTTTTGTAAAAAAATCAATTGGCACGAAAGTTGCTTATTAATAATAGTAAGAATAAGCAATATGCTTATTACATAATAACAAGAAGAGGTTGAATAACCTGATATTTATGAAGAAGGAGTGTATCAAAATGGCATTAATGACAGGTAAACAGTATATTGAAAGTTTGAAAAAAACTTGATATCAAGGTGTATATGTTTGGTGAAAAATTGGAAAAATCCTATAGAACATCCTATAATCAGACCATCTATTAACTCAGTGGCAATGACTTATGATCTTGCTTTTGATCCTGAATATGAAGATTTGTTGACTACAACAAGTCACCTTACAGGAGAAAAGATAAATAGATTCTGCCACATCCATCAAAGCACTGAAGATCTTGTTAAAAATAAAAAAATGCAAAGACTTTTGGGACAAAAAGACAGCAAGTTGCTTCCAAAGATGCGTTGGAATGGACGCATTCAATGCGATTTATTCAACAACTTTTGAAATGGATGAAGAATATGGTACTGACTATCATCAAAGATTCAAAAAAATATTTGGAACTATGTCAAAAATGACTGGACAGTTGATGGAGCAATGACTGATCCTAAGGGTGACAGGGGACTTGCACCTTCTCAACAAGAAGATCCTGATATGTTTGTTCATATAAAGGAAATAAGACCTGATGGTATAGTTGTAAGAGGGGCAAAGGCTCACCAAACAGGATCAATAAATTCTCATGAACATCTTATAATGCCTACTATAGCAATGACAGAAGCAGATAAAGACTATGCGGTAAGCTTCGCTGTACCTACTGATGCAAAAGGTGTGTTTATGATTTATGGTCGTCAATCTTGCGATACAAGAAAAAACTTGAAGAAGGCGCTGACATAGATCTTGGAAACAATACATTTGGTGGACAGGAAGCACTTGTAATATTTGATGATGTATTTGTTCCTAATGAAAAGAGTGTTTATGTGCAATGAATGGAAATATGCAGGGATGCTTGTTGAAAGATTTGCAGGATTCCATAGACAATCTTACGCTTGTAAGACAGGTGTCGGTGATGTTCTTATAGGTGCTGCTGCTGTTGCTGCTGATTACAACGGCGTACCTAAGGCAAGCCATATAAAAAGATAAGATAATAGAAATGCAACATTTGAATGAAACAATGTGGGCTTGTTCAGTAGCTTGTTCTGCTGAAGGAACAAAGACAAAATCAGGTGGATATTTAATAGACTTACTACTTGCCAATGTATGTAAAACATAATGTTACAAGATTCCCATATGAAATAGCAAGACTTGCAGAAGACATAGCAGGCGGATTGATGGTTACAATGCCTTCAGAAAAAGACCTGAAAGGAAAAAGAAACAGGACCATGGGTTAAGAAGTTCTTAAACGGTAAGGTAGGAAACATCTACAGAAAAACAGAATGAGAATACTAAGACTTATAGAAAATCTTACACTTGGTACAGCAGCTGTAGGATATAGGACAGAATCTCTTCATGGTGCAGGGATCACCACAGGCTCAAAGAGTAATGATAGCAAGACAAGGTAATCTTGAAGCTAAAAAGAAATGGCAAGAAGAATTGCTCATATAGATGTATCAAAAAGACAAAAATAAAGGATGAAAAGTATGGATATCTTAAATGAACAAAAATCTTGAAGAATATATAAAGATAAATATTTTTGCCATACATTTCTTCACACAAGGGAGACATTAAGATAAAAATCCTTTAAAGACAATTGTTACAATTACCTTTTGGGTAATTGTAGCAGATGTCCCCTTTCTCAGATTACTTTTTTGAAGAAGTGATAAGGCAAAAATTATTAGAAGAGTTTCCAAAATGAAATTGAAGATGTAAGATTATATAACGAAATAAGTGATGAACTTTGGAAATATGCCAAACTTTGCTTGGAAGGTGACAGAAAATGGATGTAAAAAAAGATGTATGAAGAAAAGAAGGTAGCAGCTGAGCAGGCAGTAAAGAAAAATAAAAATCGGGTGATAGGGTTGTAGTAGGTCATGCCTGTGGTGAACCGCTTGCCTTTTTAAAATGCAATGGTAGACAATAAGGATGAATATGAAAATGTTGAGATAGTTCATATGGTGGCTATGGGTAATGCAAGATATTGCGAAGAAGGAATGGGAAAACATTTTTAGACATAATGCACTTTTTGTAGGTGGAACAACTAAAAAACCTGTAAATGATGCAAGAGCTGATTTTACACCTACATTTTTCTTTGAAGTTCCCAAACTATTCAGAGAAAAAAATTGCCTGTAGATGTTGTACTTGCGCAAGTTTCACCTATGGATGAAGACAGTTATATGAGTCTTGGAATTTCTGTAGACTATACGAAGATAGCTTGTGAAGTTGCAAAAAACTGTTATTTTACAAGTAAATAAAAATATGCCTAAAACTAATGGAGAAAGTTTGATACATATTTCAAAAAGCAACTTGTATAGTCGAATGTGATGAAACAATATACACATTACCAAGACCTGAAATTGGGGAAATAGAGAAAAAGATTGGTGAAAAACTGTGCAAAACTTATAAAAGACGGAGATACTTTTGCAGCTTGGAATAGGTGCAATTCCAGATGCAGTACTTAGCTTTTTGGCAGATAAAAAAAGACTTTAGGTATACATTCAGAGATGTTTACAGATGGTGTTGTAGAGTTGGTTAAAAAGGTGTCGTTACCAATAAGAAGAAAAACACATACAGGAAAGATGATAGCTACTTTCCTGATGGGCACTCGAGATTTATATGATTTTGTTGATAATAACGATGATGTTGAGATGTTTCCTGTTGACTATGTAAACCATCCTTGCGTTATAATGAAAGAAGATAATATAGTTTCCATTAACTCTTGTGTTCAAGTTGATCTTATGGGTCAGGTAGTATCAGAGTGCATAGGAAAAACTCAGATAAGCGGAGTAGGAGGACAGGTAGATTTTGTTAGAGGGAGCGTCAATGGCGAAAAAAATGGAAGATCTATTATAGCGATGCCAAGCACAGTAAAGGAAAAAAATCATCAAAGATAGTAATAAAGATAGACGACTATGCAGCAGTTACAACTTCAAGAAATGATGTAGATTATGTGGTAACTGAATACGGTATTGCTGAGTTAAAGGGTAAGACTCTAAGACAAAGATCTGAGAATTTGATCAAAATAGCACATCCTAAATTTAGAGAAGAATTGATCAAATATCACAATGAAAAATTCAATGATAATTTAAAACTTGAAAAATTAGAACTATGATGAAAAAGATGAATAAGAGGTGAAGTAAATGGCAATTCAAAGAAAGTACGGTGAAGAACAACCCGGGATAAGACTTGGTATGTTCGTCTTGAGAATACCGTTCATACATTATAGAATAGAAATACCCGAATTTTTTCAAGCTATATTTATGTGTGCGACATGTCTTGGGGCTATACCTGTCATGACTGACACACTTGGGATTCCATTTGATTATGCTTGGGAATGGTAATAATTAACGGATTTTTATATACATTACACGCTACATTTGGAGATCCGGTAGTACCTGGATGGATTACACCTTCAATACCGCTTACAATTGCGTATCTTACAACTTTTACAGAGGGAGTTGAAAGAATACAGGCACTTGTAGCTGTACAACTTTTGGTGGCAATAATTTTTAGTAATGGGTATTACCGAATAGCAGGTAAGTTATTACATCTTGTACCTGATTCACTAAAAAGTGGAATATTGATGGGAGCAGGGTTTTGCTGCGATAGTTGGGGAGTTTAATAAGGAAAAAAGATTTGAGGCTACACCTATTACAATAGGTATAGGTGGAAATATAGCATTTTTCGTCTTGTTCTCTTCAAGGTTTAAAGCGCTGAGAAAGAAAAAGTAAGATAATTGATACTATAGGTAGCTATGGGATGCTTCCTGCGATTATTCTTGCTGTGATAATTGGACCCTATCGTAAGTGAATTCCCAATGCCTAAGATAGAATTTTTAGCCTTTTAATTAAAATACCTGATTTCAAAGGTATATTTGATACGATGAGTCCATTTGCATAGGCTTTCCAAATACAGATATGTTTGTAGAAGGCAATCTGATGTCAATAATTATTTACATCATAGCTTTTGGAGACTTTGTAACATCTGAAGCTCTTCTTTCAGAAGCTGATGAAGCAAGACAAGATGAAAAAGATAGTATTTAATGCAAACAGATCTAACTTTATAAGCGGTATAAGAAATCTTATTGAAGCATTCTTCTGTGGATATCCAACTCTTGCCGGTCCACTATGGGCTGCGGTTACTGCTTCAGTATCTCAAAGGTATAAAGAGGGAAGAGACAAAATGGACAGTATATTCTCAGGAGTTGGAACATTCAGATGGACTACATTCATAGCTGCTGCAATTGTACCTATAGTTAGTCTTGTAAGACCTATACTTCCTGCAGCCTTAAGTATGACGCTTCTTGTACAAGGATATGTTTGTATAAGACTTGCGATCGAAATAACAAAAGACAGGAATAGACAGAGGTATTGCAGGTGTTAGAGGGCAGTTATTGTAGCAAGAGGGAGCTACTTGGGGACTTATAGTTGGAGTACTATTATACTTCCTATTGAATCAAAAAGAAGAAATAAAAAGAATCACAAGGACACAATCAGGAGTAAACGATTGAAAAAAATAAAAATAGGAGTAAAGTTTTGTGGAGGATGTCAAAGCAGATATGAAAGGGGTAAACTGTATGAATTAGTGAGAACTGAGATTACAGATGTTGACTTTGAATATGCTAATGACAATTATGTATATGACATCCTCTTAGTAATATCGGGATGCCCTATAAAATGTGCAGATATTACAAGATATAAGTCAAATAATACCATACACATTGATAGTTGGAACTATAAAAATGCCGTAAAAACTTATAAAAAGAAAAATTTACATTTTAAATAATACTGATTTATTTATTAAGTCAGTATTATTTTTGTATTTAAGAGAAGTTATGTAGAATTTTTATATTATGTATATTTACAATAGATGTAATTTTGCTAAAAAATCTATTTTAAAAAAATTCCTATAAAATGTTTACAAAAAAGAGAAAATAAGTGTATTATATAGTTATAAATGTAATATTTATTTCGAAATAGTTATAAAAATAAAAAAATGAAATATAAAATTGCAAAAATTTAGGTTAACTCTATATTTATTTGATTTCTAATTTTTAATTCTAAGCAGTTTTAAAAATTAGAGGAAGATTTATTAAAAAGGAGAATTATGGGAGATAAGTATATACACTTGGTGTAGACATTGGTTCGACAGCATCAAAGTGTATCATGCTGGAAGACGGAAAGAAAATAATAGGTTCTTCCAAGATAGATGAGGTGCCGGTACTTCCGGACCTTCAAGAGCCATAAGTGAGATACTAAGCTCAACAGGTAAAAAAGAGAAGATATAGCTTATATAGTAGCAACAGGATATGGAAGAAACTCTTTGAAGAGGCGGATTTTTCAGATGTCTGAGCTTTCTGCCATGCTATAGGGGGCATATTTCCTTTTTCCGAAAGTAAGAACTATCATAGACATAGGTGGTCAAGATTCAAAAGCTTTGAAGATTGACGAAAACGGTATGCTTTGAAAAACTTTGTTATGAATGACAAGTGTGCTGCCGGTACAGGAAGATTCTTGGATGTAATTGCAAAAGGTGCTTGAGGTTAATCTTTCTGATTTACAGTCTTTGGATGAAAAGTCTGAAATCGATGTACCGATAAGCTCTACATGTACAGTTTTTGCAGAGTCAGAAGTCATATCTCAACTTGCTAAGGGTACAAAGATAGAAGATATAGTTAAGGGTATTCATACTGCGATTGCGTCTCGTGTAGGTTCACTTGCTAAGAGAGTTGGAATGAAAGATGATGTGATTATGACAGGTGGTGTAGCTCTTAACAAAGGAATGGTAAGAGCATTAGAGAGAGTTACAGGGTTTAAGCTTCATACAAGTGAGTATTGCCAATTAAACGGTGCACTTGGTGCTGCGCTTTCGCTTACCAAAAGATTAAAAACAGACCGTAGATAATAATTAAGATAATAATTTAAATTTATATAAAAATTTCAAAAATAAGGAGGACTTTGAAAAATGGCTAAGATGGAAAAATTGCCCAACAAAAACCAAGACCGATAGAAGGACATAAACCTGCTGCAGCAATTTTAAGAGGTGTTGTTGATAAGGTATATAACAATGCTTGGGAGGCTAAAAAGAGGTGAGTTAGTAGGATGGAGTTCTTCAAAAATTCCCTATAGAACTCGCAAAAAGCATTTGATTTGAATGTAGTTTACCCTGAAAATCACGCTGCTACTACTGCTGCAAAAAGACGGACTAAGACTATGTCAAGCTGCAGAAGACATGGGATATGACAATGACATCTGTGGATACGCAAGAATAAGTCTTGCCTTTGCTGCAGGTGAACCAACAGACTCAAGAAGAATGCCTCAGCCTGACTTTTTGCTTTGCTGCAACAATATATGCAATATGATGACAAAATGGTATGAAAATATTGCAAGAATGCACAATATACTGACTAATAATGATAGACATACCTTTTTCTAACACAGTAGATGTGCCTCGAAGAAAAGGTAGACTATCTAATGGGACAATTTGACCATGCAATAAAACAATTAGAAGAACTTACAGGTAAGAAATTGATAATAAGAAATTTGAAGATGCCTGTGCACTTGCAAACAGAACAGCATCTGCTTGGCTTAAGGCTTGTAATTACATGGGAGTAAAAACCTTCACCACTAAGTGGATTTGACCTTTTCAACCACATGGCGGATATAGTTACTGCAAGATGTGATGAAGATGCAGCATTAGGATTTGAACTTCTTGCTCAAGAGTTTGAACAATCAATAAAAAGACGGTACTTCTACATGGGAATATCCTGAAGAACATAGAATACTTTTTGAAGGTATACCTTGTTGCCTGGACTTAGACATTTGTATGAACCGCTAAAAGACAACGGTGTTAATGTTACTGCAGTAGTATATGCTCCTGCCTTTGGATTTAAGTATTCTAATGTTAGGGAAATGGCTGCAGCGTATTGTAAGGCTCCATGCTCTGTTTGTATAGAAACAGGTGTTGAATGGAGAGAAACAATGGCTAAGGAAAACGGAATAAGTGGAGCTCTTGTAAACTACAACCGTAGCTGTAAACCTTGGAGCGGTGCAATGCCGGAGATAGAAAGAAGATGGAAAGAAGACTTGGGAATACCTGTAGTGCATTTTGACGGAGACCAAGCTGATGAAAGAAACTTCTCTACAGAACAATACAATACAAGAGTGCAAGGTCTTGTTGAAATAATGAACGAAAGAAAAGAAGAAAGACTTGCAAACGGGAATGGAAGTCTATACTAACTTTGAAAAATACTAAGGAAAACAGACTGGTCAAAGATGACATTAAATGACTAAGAACAATATATAATAGACTTGTTGGATAAATCCATATCAAAAAAATATAAGATTTTTGAAAATGCTTTGGTTAAGAAAAAAATATAGCTTAAATAGATGTATTTTTTTCTTAACTAAGCGAAGTATGATTGAGAATATATTATAATTTTTAGATGAAATTATCATAATAATATTCAAGTAAAATAAGATAAGTCTATTGAAGTTTACCAAATATCAATTTCAGTATGTTAGAACTAAATATATCTTACTTAATCAAAAATTTAATTGAACAATATAAATTCTAAAGAAGGAGAATTCTAATGAAACAATTAAATGAATTATTAGAACAATTCAGGTACTATGCCAACAATCCAAGAAAACAATTGATAAATACTTATCACAAGGGAAAAAGCTGTAGGAATTTTTCCCTTATTACGCTCCTGAAGAAATTGCCCATGCAGGTGGTCTTGTACCGTTTGAGTATGGGGTGGTCAAGGACCTATAGAAAGAGCAAAAAGAATACTTCCCTGACTTTTTTTACTATTCTTTAGCACTTAGATGTCTTGAAATGGCACTTGATGGAACATTAGACGGGCTATCTGCTTCAATGATTACAACACTTGATGATACTCTCAAGACCTTTTTCACAAAACTACAAAGTGTCAGCAGGAAGAAAGATACCTATGGTATTTTTTTAAATCATGGTCAACATAGAAAAAGAAGACTTTGGAAAAATACAATGCTAAGATTTTTGACAATGCGAGAAAAGAACTTGAAAAAAATATGTGATGTGAAAATAACTGACGAAGCTCTAAAAAGAAACTTTTAAAAATATACAACGAAAAACAGAGAATTAAAGAGAAAATTCATAAAACTTGCAGCATCTCATCCAAGATCAATTAAGGCATCAGACAGATGTTTTAGAGCTAAAAAGTGGATATTTCATGTTAAAAAGAAGAAAACAACGAATTACTAAGAGAGCTAAACGCTGTGCTTGAATCTATGCCAAGTGAAGATTGGGACGGTGTAAAAGTTGTAACAAGCGGAATAATCACAGACAACGAAGGATTGCTTGAAGTGTTTGACAATTACAAGGTGTGCATAGTTGCAGATGATGTGGCTCACGAATCAAGAGCTCTTAAGGTAGATATAGACCTTTCTATAAGCGATCCTATGTTTGCACTTTTCTGCAGATCAATTTGCTCGTATGGACGAAGATCCTATACTATATGATCCTGATATCACAAAAAGATCCTCAGTATGTACTCAACCTTGCAAAGGAAAATAAGGCAGACGGTTGTTTGCTATTTATGATGAACTTCAACGATACTGAAGAAATGGAATACCCTTTCACTAAAAACAAGCATTTGACAAGGCAAGAATACCTCTTATCAAGATGGGATATGACCAACAAATGGTGGACTTTGGTCAAGTTAAGACACAGTTGGAGACATTCAGAGAAATAGTTGAATTAAACAGAGCATAAGGAGATGAGATAATGAGCTGGGAATTAGATGATTTTACATTCAAAGGAACAGAACTTAAGGGTATGACTCCAAAGGGAAAAAGACAAGGTCAAAAACAGAAGGCTTGACTGATATGGTAATACCTGAAAAATCCCTGAAGGACAGCCTATAACAAGAATAGGTGATGAAGCATTCTACAGAAGAAAAATTAACTTCAGTAGTAATACCTGACACTGTGGAATCTATAGGATATGATGCTTTTGGCGTATGCGCACTTACAGAGGTAAAACTTCCTTCAGCACTTAAGCATATAGAAGGTTTTGCTTTTTATAGAAACAAGCTTAAAAAGGTGGAATTTGGTGGAAAAGAAGAAAACTATAGAACCAAGTGCATTTGCATTAAATCAACTGCCTGAAATAAATCTACCTGAAACAGTTGAATATATAGGTGCTTCAGCATTTTACCAAAATGATTTAACGGAAGTAAAACTCCCTGAAAATATTAAAAAACTTGATATGTACGCATTTAAGAAAAACAACATACATGAAGTGAAGATACCTGCAAAGATAGAATTTCTTCACCAAAACGCATTTGAAGAAAAATACAGATGTGATAAAATAACTGATACTAAAAATCTAATGAAGTAATGGATAATATACCCATAAATCTATTAGACAAAGGTACTATTTAAATACAATACATGATGAATTATTCAAAGAATAACAAATTATAGGTATAAAATTTGAATATAGTGGAAAAAGACAAGCCCTAGGGCTTGTCTTTTTGTATCTGACATTGTCTATAATATGCTTTAAAAATAAATAATTGCTAAATTTATGATATTGATCTTATTTTTCCTATATCACATAAGATCCGTCAAACATAGAGTCTCTTTATAAATAGATATATTATCAAGACTACCGGTATGAAGAAAGATACTATTGTTATTACAAGAGCACTTGACGCATCTATTTTACTTAATAGATAGTACATAGTATGTGCATAAAGTATTAAAAATGCTATCCAAGCTATAAAGCCCAATATAGGTATAGCAGTAATAAATGGTAAAAACAGCTAATAATATACCAACGAGATTGGCAGGTACGCTTATTTGTTTGAACAAATCTACATTACCATCATCGTCACCACTAAGAACACCAAACAAGTACATATTTGCAAAAAGGTATCCAAGCTAATATGTTTAGACTTTCATAGCCATTGTTTTTTTGCAAGTGTAAAAAGAGCAAGTGCGTTTAACACATAAAAAAAGCAAGAGCTATAAGAAAGATACAGCGAAAGCTCCAAGAGCAAGAACAGCACTAAGTTGATTCATTAATATCACTACCTTTCATAAAAATATAAAAACAAATCACCAGGATTTTACACTAATAGCAAGAAATTATTCAAATATAAATTTAAAAACCATTTTTCATTATAAAAGATTAAATTTATGCTATTTGGAGAAATAAAATCCAAAGTTATTCAATGATACACCAAATAGCAAAATTTACTCTTAAATTTCTCTTGTATATTTTTTTCAAGCTCATAATTTTTCTTCATTGTTTAGATAAGGAGATACTTTTTTTCATATACTTTTTGTGGTAGTCATTTAGTCTTTGCTTATCTTCTTGAGTCATTATCTCTACCTTTTATAGCGTCAAGGTCAAATGGTATGAATGTCATAACTTCAAATCTCATAAAATCCCTCTGTATGAATTTTTGTTCATCTTTAGTAACAAGAAGTTCATTTTCAAGTCTTATTCTATGAGAGTTGGCAACATACATTCTCGGTTCATCAGTTAATATCATACCTTCTTCCAATTTGTATATTCCCATTTTTCATTTTGCCATCTGATATTCATAGGACCTTCGTGTACATTTAAGATATATCCCTACACCATGCGCCTGTACCGTGGTTGTAGTTGAGTCCTCTGTCCCAAAACGGTTTTCTTGCGAGAATATCAAGGTTTGAGCCTGATATACCGTACATGAATTTTGCACTTGCAAGGCTTAGATTTGATATTGCAACTATTGTAAAATGCTCTTTTATCTCATCGCTTACATCTCCAAGAGCGTAGGTTCTGTGATGTCAGTAGTACCTTCATAGTAATGCGCACCTGTATCTCGTCATAAACAGATGTCCCTTTTCCAAAAAAAGGCGCAATTATCTCTATCAGCGCTATAGTGAATTATTGCTCCATTTGGACCAAAGGCTGATATTGGTGAAAAGCTCGGCATTATATAGCTTGGATTTTGTTTTCTAAATTCATCTAATTTATCACTTGCATCAACTTCTGAGATTTTAATTTTTCCCACATTTTCTTTTCAAGTATTTCATAAATCTGACATGGGCAACAGCATCAAAAAGTTGAGCCTTCCTCTGATTTTTCTATCTCAGTTTTATTTTTTTCATGGACTTAAGTATAGTAGATGGATTAAGAGAATCTACTTTTTGATTTTTCTTATCAATATTGCGTGAAAGGGCATAGTTTATTTTTTTGAATTATCTACTAATATTACCTCATTTTCGTTGATTTTTGGCATCTTCGTACAGTTGATTATAGTCCTTAAATTCAATATTGCAGTCTTGAAGATTATCGATTATTTCTTGAGAAAAACTTATTTTTTTGTCAGTATATAGATATACATTATTCATTGTAATTACAGCGTACGCAAGTACCACAGGGCAGTAGGCAACATCATCTCCACGGGACATTTAAAATATAGCTTATATCATCTAAAGTTGTAAGTATATGATAAGTTGTCCCTTTTGTTTCATTGCTTCTCTTATTTTGGCAAGCTTGCTCTTTGTATCTTCACCAGCATATTTCAAATCAAGTGAAAAGACTTTTTATCTGAAAGTGGAGGTCGCTCACCCAAATGTCATTTATAAGATCATATTCGTAGATAATCTTGCAATCTTTTTGAGAAGGTGTTCAAACACTTCTCCTTGCACTGCCGGAACTACTCTTCCGTCAAATCCGATGTTTTGCCCTTTGCTTAATATTTGATTTGATAAAATCTACTATTGTAGGAACATCCTTTTCGCCTGTCTTCATCAACTTTACTTCAGTATTTTTTTCAGTTGGATATCCGCTTGTAGAAAAATATCTTCCGTCAGTCCATAGGAAAGCTTTGTCACTTGTGATAAGAGCTGTACCTGCAGAGCCTGTAAATCCTGTTATATATTCTCTTGACTTAAAATAATCGCCCACATATTCACTTTGGTGAAAGTCTTCTGACGGTATCATATAAAAAGTCAATGTTTTTTTCAGCCATCAATTTTCTAAGTTTTGCAATTCTTTTCGTTGACAGTCATAATTTCCTCCGGATTAATATGATGCTTAGCCTTTAAAAAGTCATAAAAATTAAGTTCATTAAAGTAAAAATAATAAATATAATTATAATGACATTATAAGGTCTAAGTATCAATTCATATAAAAATCAGCATCAAAATCTCATACTATATCTAAAAATAGATGATATTTTTATAATATTATTGATAATACTGTCGAAAAATAACAGTTATTTCAACAAAAATATATTAAATAAATCTTTCATTAGATTAAATAGATAATAGTATTATTTGTAATTAACAAATGCTCTTAAGAGTATACAGCACTTTAGAAAAAATTTTCAATAAAATAAAAGGGTTTATGATATTTATAAAAAGTATATATATGGAAATTTATAAAAATCTATGTTCTCAAATCAAAAATTAAAATTTAAGAAAGTGGTTTATACAATATTTGGGTTTATATAGATTTAAAATAAGAAAAAAATATAAAAATAGTGTAAAAAGGTTATTAATATATAACAATAAAATAAAAAATATATATTGAAATATTTCTTTGGTGTAGTATAATAGTACTAAGTATATAGATATTAAAAATTAAATACCTATATTCAAGTTAGAAATTTTTAAAAATTCTAATTTAAAAAACTTTGTTTTTAACAAAAATAAAAAGTAGGTAAATAGTCTTGGGTAAAATTTAGTATGGAGGAGCTTTATGAAGAATATAGTATCAAAATTATTACTTGCATCATTGTTAGTTTCTACTATAGGTATTTCTAATGTAGAAGCGAGAAACTATGACACAAATACAAGAACTTACTATCATAATGCAAAAATAAAGGATTTCCTTTTATATATGAACGGAGAGACCAAAAAAATACGGATTATTATAAGTTGGTAGTAGATGGAAGAACATATTTATCGCTAAGGGATATTGCCACAGTATTAGGAGTTGAAGTAAGGTGGGATAGCAATAAGAGAGTAGTATACATAGAGGGTACACTCATCTCAAAAATTCTGCTTCAAACGGTGGAAAGAAATATCTAAACAAAAAGCACAGTAAAATCAACGGAAGTAAATGTGCCGATATATATTAATAATGTGAGAAAATATCCGAATAACTTGGAGCTTATAGCAGAAGGTAGGATTTACCTGTCTCATAAGAGATATTGCGGATATGATAGATATATATATAGGATGGGACGATAATACAAAGAGTATATATATGTCAAATAATACTGATAATTCTTTTGGTAGTGAAGCTAATAACAATACTCCTATAAATAATACTCCAATATACAACGCACCTGTAAATAATTTGCCTACAGAAAAATGCGCCTGTAAATAACACTATAGTAAATGTACCTATAAATAATACTCCGGTAAATAATACGCCTGTTAAACCGCAGGAAGATAGCAAGGCTAAGCAACAAAGAGAATTGGAACAGCTTAGACAAGAAAAATTCTGCCCAAGAAATGTTAAGATTAGTCAATGAATTTAGAGCAGAAAAACGGTAAAAAAACCCTTTAGAGCTGATACCTGAAAAGAGACATTCAAAACTATACTGACTTAAGAGCAAGGGAATTATCTACCCTCTTTCACATACAAGACCTGATGGCAGCAGTGTAGGTGATTATTCAGGATTAAATGGCTTATATTTAGTAGGAGAAAATATTTCCGCAGGAAGAAAAACTATATATGAAGCTGTAGAGAGCTGGAAAAATCACCTGGACATAGAAGAAATATGCTTAATGACGACTATACGCATATGTATTCAGGATATGATTATAATGAAAACTCTACCTATGGACATTATCATATACAATTATTCGGTATTTCATTAAAAGATAGATATAAAACAACCTGTATATAATACACCTACAAAAACAACAAGAAGAGCAGATAGTTAATAATCAACAAGAAATAGAAAAATCAGCAACAACAAAATGAAGCTCAAGAAAAATGAAAGAATTAGAAGACAGGAAGAGCTTGAAAATCTAAGAAATCAAAAATACACCTGAAGAGATGTTAAGATTGGTCAACGAATTTAGAGAAGAAAATGGGAAAAACCTTTAGAGTTAATACCTGGACTCAGATATTCAAGACTATGCAAATCTGAGGGCTCAAGAGATATCAAGAGTGTTTTCACATACAAGACCTGACGGAAGTAGCGGATTAAGTGTTATTATGAGTTCAGGTGGAGTATATGCAGCAGGAGAAAATATAACTGCAGGACGCACTACATTATATGATGCTGTTGAGTCATGGAAGGATTCATCAGGACACAGAGATAATATGCTCAATGACAGATATACACATATGTATTCAGGATATTATTATGACGGAAGTTCTCAATATGGGCATTATCATGTACAAATCTTTGTAGGCTTATACTAAATATATTAATCTATATGTTATTTAAATAAAACTATTGATAGATTTTATAAACGAAATAGATAATTATAAATAGTTTAAATTCCGATATTGTATTAAAGAAAAAGAACTGTAAAGATGATATAATCTTTACAGTTCTTTTTCTTATGGTTAAAAACTTATTTCATATAATTTAATATGTTTTGTTTTCTTTTTAATATACTGTTTGCGTATTTTGTGTTATAATTTCCTCTTTTTTACATTACCTGAGCCCCAGTTATATGCTGTAAGTGCCAATGTAGTATCTCCAAACATTTTGAAATTTCCTGACAGCTCATATACTCCTGCTCTTATATTTTTGTCAATATCATATACTTCGTTCATAGTTATGCTGATGTAAGGGAATGTTGTATAATATAGCTGCATAAGTCCGTATGCTCCTTGGTATGCAGTATATTGATTGAAAGTACTTTCTTGTTCCATTACTGCAAATACAATATATGGATCAACCCGTAGTTTTTGAGTGTGTCATCACGCTATTGTATATCTTTGTGGCATTTGCTTTTGAAAAGTGAGCCGTTTTTGCTCATCATATAGTATATCATGTTATTTGCATTCTTAGAAAGTGCAGGAGTAACTGCAGTTTCCTTTTTGCAGTAGTTGTAGCAACCTTTTTGCTGTAGTTGTGGATGTTTGAGGCGTTTTTGTTTCACCTCTTCTACTACTTCTGTAAGCATTGTGGCAATTGCTGAGTCCATAGAATCTATCTGAGAATCTTCACCAAATTCAAATATGGCGTCTTTTTACCTCCCAAATCCTCGTCAAATATAGTAGTATCTGCTTGACTGATAGCCAAACTTTGTACTATTGCCTCATCAGCCATGGAAAATGTAGGTAGAGATACAATAACGGCACTTAAAAAAATAATACAAACAGTTTTTAATGTTTATCATATTTCCTCCGTTTAAATTAATATAAATATTGATTGCAATATTTAAAAATTAAATTACAATTTGTAACTATTATACTATAATTTTTACAAATTGCAACTATTTTATTTTATGCACTTAAAAAAATGAGTAAATAACAGTTATTCATAGAGATGATAAAACAGAATTTACACAGTCTTAAGTAAATCTATATTAATATATCGGATATATAATTACAAATTTTAATATATTTTTATAATTACTATAATAAATATAATCTTTTAAAAATTCACTAATGGTATATAATAGAAAAATAAATTTCAAAATGCAAATTGGAGAAAGCTATGTTTGAAGATAAATTGATAGTGATAAGAGGAGCAGGAGATATAGCAACCGGTACTATAAACAGACTCTTTAAGTGCAAGTTTAAAATACTTTGTTTAGAAAGTAAAGCTCCCTCATCAATTAGGCGTACAGTATCATACAGTGAGTAGTTCATGATAATAGATGTACTATTGAAGATGCTACTGCTGTTTTAGTTAGTGATGTTGAAGGTATGAAAGACGCTCATAGAAATAATCTCATACCTGTAATGGTGGACGAAAACTGTGATATTCTACAAAAAATTAAAGCAGATGTGCTTATAGATGCCATAATAGCAAAAGAGAAATCTCGGAACTAACAAATCTATGGCAACTTTGACTATTGCACTTGGACCTGGATTTGAAGCCGGAAAAGATGTTGACTTTGTAATAGAAACTATGCGTGGTCATAATCTTGGTAGAGTGATAACACAAGGCTATGCTCTTCCCAATACCGGAGTACCAGGACTAATTGCAGGTAGAAGTGGTGAAAGGGTAATACACGCACCTGCATCAGGAGTAATAAAAAACATATCCAAGATAGGTGATAGAGTAAAAAAAGACGATGTAATAGCTACAATAGGTGATGTGGATGTGGTTGCAAGCTATTGACGGACTATTAAGAGGACTTATCAGAGATAATTATAATGTCAAGAAAAGGTCTTAAGATTGCTGACATAGATCCAAGATATGATGAGTGTGAAAAATTGCTTTACAATATCAGATAAGGCAAGGACTATATCCGGTGGAGTATTGGAAGCTATTTTGAGTAATATGTAGTAATTTTCAAAAATAAAAAGTTTGAAAACAAGGAGAGATTAATGGATTTTAAGAAGACAATAAAAGTAATTCCACTTATTATAGGATTGCTTATAATACCTGTATCTATGAGGATGATTAAAATAGATATTCCTTTTGAAGTACAGCTACATTGGAAGGGAGTTTCTACAGAGTACGATATCTTCGGTTATTACAGGTCTATACTTTTGATAATAAATGCAGTTGTAACGGCAGTGATTTTGTTTTTCATTTACCAGTGATACTTTAATAAAGATAAAAAAACTAAAGCCTGTGTCTATAGCTTTTGGAATATTAGTGCTTTTTAGTATACTATCAGCTTTTTGGAGGAAAATACTGTAATTTCACTTGGAGGAGCACCTACGAGATATGAGGGGCTGTACACCTTTATAGGATATTATTTTTGTTTTTTTATAGTATGACACTTGAATATGATGACGAGATTCATCATAATATTATAATTGCTCTATCCTTTTTACTGTTGCTTGTAGTGTTGTAGGTTTTTTTCCAATATATTGGAAAAAGATTTATTTCTAACTCCTACAGGAGCTTATGTACTATATACCTGACTCTTTAAAGGAATATAGAGATTCGATGAAAAACAACTGCGTTTTCATTTAGTACAATGTATATTTTTAACAGTCATTACAATTATTCTTCATTTTTGATGGGAATCTTATCTTCTTTTGGCTCATGTACACTATAGTTTCTGCTGAAAGATTCTATAAGATTTTATCGGGTATAATGACTATTTTATCTATACTAATGTTACTTGGTACAAATGGTCGTTCAGGTGTAGTTGCTTTATTTATTACAGTAGTATTCATGGTCATTATATTTTTGATGACATAAGAAAAACAAGATACTTAGTATAGGGATTTTGGCTATATTGTTGATTTTTATTGCTATTGCAGTAAAGTTTGGTATGATGTCAAGAATTACAGACTTATTTGCTGATATTCAAAAAGATAGGAAAGACATCATCGCAAGATGACAGCTATATAAGAAGTCAGATTCCACTTAAGAACATAAGCACTACAGACAATAGTTATACTATTGAATATGATACTTTTACACTCAAGTTTGACAAGTCGGACTCACAATTTTTTTGATGAAAATAACAAAAGCTATAGAGATTACAAAAACCTACGCAAGATAGGATAGTGTTTAATGATTCAAGATATACAGATGTTGCTATTAATATAACTCAAAGAAGAAGCAATACTGACTTGGATAAGATTAATACTTATCATGAGGTCAGAATAAGAGGGATACTATACAATTTTTGACATTACTGACAAGGTTACTTTTGGTCAATCATGTAGGTATGCCTATGTATCCTGAAAAGGCAACAAGAATGGGTTTTAAAGGAATGGAGAAATTAGGATCAGGGAAGAGGATTTATTACTGCATCTACTATACCTTTGATACTTAGATCTCCAATCATAGGATATGGACCTGATTCATTCTTATTAGTGTTTAACCAAGATGACATATATACGAAGATGTATGTATACGGCTCTCCAAGTGAGCTTGTGGACAAACCGCATAACCTGTATCTGCTGTTTGCAATAAACTTTGGCTTGGTAGGACTTATTTCGTTTTTATTTATTTTCGTATATCTATTGGTAAAAAGCTAAAAAAAGATATAAAGAAAGAAGTCTTTCAAAAGAGGCACTCTTTGTAGCATCTACTGCAGCAGTGGTAGCCTATATGGCAGGTGGACTTTTTCAATGACTCTACATCTTCTGTATCGCCAATATTTTGGGTATTGCTTGGTGTTGCTCTGTCAAAAATAGCTATAGATGAAGACTAAGTTTAATATATTTTTATAGAATTTTGGAATAGCTGATACTAATATCTAATGGAATAATAGATTACTTTGTAAAAAGTTACGCTCTAAAAAGTTTTTAACAATAAATATTCAAAAGAGTATCCAAGGATATAATCCTTGAGTTTAAATAGAGTTTAGTATAATACTAATCACCATTTATAATGACAAGTAGTTATTTTGAATAACTTTTTGTAAGAAAATTGCATGGCTTTTTTTAACAGCTTTTTAGTATTAGTTTGTAATTTAAAGTATGTATGAATAAGAGACTGCCAAAGAATAAAATTATTCTTTTGACAGTCTCTTTTATGATTTTCAGATTTACGAGTAGACGGCATACCTTCTATCTTATAATGTCGTATCATACGACATATAGAGAGCCTTTTCAACTCCATAAAAACCTGACTTACAACCCTAAGTTTTAAAAAAATTTTTAATCATATATAGGTATTACTATTATTTTGAAACTTATGTTTTTATTTATAATAATTGTACAACTTATAAGTATATTGTTCAAGTGATTTTTAAGTAAAAATGTCTTTGGAATTATCTGTTTCTTTCTATTGTTTACTTGCATTTATCTCTTCTTCAGTCCAAGGAGTGCATTGTTTTTCCGGTTATAGTGGATTATTTTTGTCTCATTTTAAACTTTTTCTTTTTATATTAATTGAAAAAAGTTTAGTAATTAAAAGATATGTCAAAAAACTTAGAAAAGAAAAAGAAAGTATATAAAATATACTATTAATTTAACAAATGAATAAAACAAGTTTTTTTATCAGATTATAATGTGGTTTAAATAAAAATAATTTTCTAAAAATACTTGAAAAAAATCTATAAAATCTATATAATATTAAAATAAACTTAAAAATACTTGGATAAAATAAATTTTTGGATAATATAGTATAAATAATGGAAAAATAGGAAGTGATGCTATGAATTACATAGATAAGATAAAAAAACAGTATAAAGGGTGCATCAAGGGCTTTGTCGATTACAAGTGCTATGGAAAAATGATGCTTTGAAAAAGTCGCTGTTGAACTTAATGTTATGAGAGACTATATTTTGGAGCAAAAATGCAATAGACATTGAAAATGCCCAAAAATCATCAATGAAAGAGTCTCTTATAGACAGGCTGACTCTAACAGATGATAGAATAAATGAAATGATAAGCGGGATAGAAACAGTAATATCAATGACTGATCCTGTAGGAAAGTCGAATCAACTTTGGACACTTGAAAACGGTCTTGAGATTACTAAGATTACAGTACCTATAGGAGTACTTGCTATAATATACGAGGGAAGACCTAATGTAACTGTAGATGCCTTTGCACTTTCGTTAAAAATCAGGTAATGCCATAATACTTAGAGGTTCAGCTTCTGCAATAAATTCAAATATGGCTCTTGAGAAAAAGCAATAACAAAAAGGACTGTCAAAGTCAAATATAACTACAGATGTCATACATCTTATTAAAGATACAGATAGAAAGATAGTAAATGAAATTCTCACAGCAGATGATGTGGGTGGATCTTGCAATACCAAGGGGAGGACATGAACTAATAAATATGGTCATAAAAATGCTACAGTCCCAACACTTCAAACAGGAGAAGGTAATAATCACATCTATGTTGATGAATCTGCTGATATAGACATGGCTGTAAACATTATAAAAATGCAAAGATGCAAAGAGTAGGCACTTGTAATACCGTAGAAAAAGCTACTTGTTCATCAAAAATATTGCAAAAAGACTTGCTTATAGCCTTACAAGAAGAAACAAAGGATAAGCTTTGAGTTTCATGCAGATGAAAAATCTTCTAAAAATTTTGAAAGATGCCAAAAAAACTTGAAGATGACGAGCTATACACAGAGTATCTTGACTATATCTTAGGAGTTAAGATAGTAGAAAAATATAGATGAGGCAATAGAACATATCAATAAATACGGCACAATGCACTCAGAGGCAATAATTACAAATAAGCTTGACAATGCTATAAAAATTCCAAAAGGCTGTGGATGCATCTGCTGTCTATGTCAATGCATCTACAAGGTTTACAGACGGAGGACAGTTTGGCTTTGGTCTTGAAATGGGTATATCCACACAAAAAATGCACGCAAGAGGACCTGTAGGACTATCTGAACTTGTGACTACCAAATATCTGATTGTTGGTAATGGTCAAATAAGAAAAATAGAAAGATAAAAAGATAAAAAAAGATAAAAAGATAAAAAGATAAAAAGATAAAAGATTATATGGATATCAAATTTAATCAGTTTTTGTTATTCTGCATAAATGAATATATGTGAATTAAAAATACTGTAGAATAAATAAAATCTGTATTATTGATTTTGAATTGTTATTATTTTTAAAAAAGGAAGTAAGTCCATGAAACAGGAATTGATAGACAAGGCAAAAAATTGTAATAAAAATAGGTTCTTCAACTGTTACCACACCCTGACGGAAAGGTAGATGTAGACTTTTTAAACGATCTTTGTAATCAGGTCAAGGCTTTAATGGATGAAGGTAAACAAGTAGTAATAGTGTCATCAGGTGCAAGGATGACAGGAGTTTCTTCAATAAATAAGTGGTCAAGAAAAGAAGATATGATGTACAAACAGGCACTTTGTGCCATAGGTCAGGTAGAGCTGATGGGAGAGTATCGAAGGATTTTCTTGACACAAAACCTACATGTAGCTCAGATTTTGCTACAAAGGATGACTTCGGCAATCAAAAATAGGAACTTAAATATCAGAAATGTGCTGTTTACCCTGATAGATGAGGGGGTAGTACCAATAATCAACGAAAATGACACTGTATGCGTAGAAGAAATTAAAATAGGTGATAATGATGTGCTTTCAGCAAGAGCAGGGGTGCTTTGGGGAGCAGATTTAGTAATTCTATTATCTGATATAGACGGTGTCTTTGACAAAAATCCTAAGGAAAAATCCCTAATGCAAAAGCTGATAGACTTCATAGATAATATATATGAATACGAGAAAATCTCTGTTGACGGTAAGGGAAGTTTTTGGTACAGGTGGCATGAAGACTAAGCTTGAAGCAGCGAAAAATAGCAAATGACTATGGCTGTATGCTTATGATAACAGACGGTAAGAAAAAAGGGAGCAGTATTATCAGCTCTAAAAAGGTCAGACCAAGTCTCACATTGATTGCCAAGGTATGATAGTTTTTGTAATTTATATTGACAAAGCTAAATATTAGAAGATTACTTTTGAATGAATTGTTATAAAATAATTAACAATTATAAGGAATGATATAAGGTTTAAATCTTATATGAATAAAGCGATAGAAAAATTGAAAAAAATAGGAGACTTTTATAGATTGTGTATTATATTGATTATATGCTTTATGACAAAGTAAAAAATTAAGTATACAATAATGTGCTTTATAGACTTGTAAGTATTAATTGATGGAAGTAGGTGAATTATGGATTACAGACTTGGGATAATAGGGAGTCGGAAACATGGCAAAATGCCATAGTAAGCGGTATTATTAATTCTAAAAATATGAAAAAAATGAGATAATAATCTCTGATATAAGCAAAGACCAAAGAAAAAGATAGAAGAACAATACAGTATAAAGACGACAGCTGATAATAACGAAGTAGCTGAAAAAAAGCGATATTATCCTATTTGCAGTTAAACCTCAGTATTTTGAAAGTAGTATAGGAAATATAAAAACTGAAAAATAAATAACAAGCTAATTATTTCCATAATGGCAGGTATTTCGATAGAGAAGATAAAAGAATATCTCAAGGCAAATGTACAGATTGCAAGGATAATGCCAAACACACCTGCACTTGTAAATGAGGCTATGAGCGTAATATGTTTTGATGACAATTTAAGTGATGATAATAAGATAATAGTAGTATCAATATTTGAAAAGTATAGGAAAAACAAAGATATCTGATGAAAGTAAGATAGATGCAGTAACTGCCATATCAGGTAGTTCACCGCATATGTTTTTATGATGATAGAGGCAATGGCTGATGCAGGGGTATTGCTTGGATTGTCAAGAGATGATGCATATTTTCTTGCATCTCAATCAATAATGGGCAGTGCCAAGATGTATTTGAAACAAATACACATCCTGCAAAGCTCAAAGACATGGTTTGCTCTCCTGCAGGCACTACTATAGAAGCTTTGAGAGTACTGGAAGAAAGAGGATTTCGCTCAGCGTTGATAGAAGCTATGGTAGCTTGTGATAAGAAGTCAAAGGATATGACTAAGGCGAAATAAATATAAAGTAACTATCTAAATTGAGTTTTTTTATATATTTTTAAGCTTGTTATATATCAATATTTGATAAAGCTTATCACATATGAGAGTTGAAAGCTAATAAAGAAGTAACATATGAAAAGTTAATTTACTATAAGTATGAATAGGGATAATAATGGATGAACAAAAAGAAATATGCGGTATTAATAGATGCTGAAAAATATAGCTTATAAATATGTAACAGATATAATGGAAGAGATGGCAAATTATGGAGTAGTTACCTATAAGAGAGCATATATGGACTGGTCAGCTCAAAATTCTGCGGGGTGGAAGAGTGTATTGCTTTGAAAATGCCATATCTCCTATACAAAGTATAGCCTACACTTCAGGGAAAAACTCTACAGATTCGACAATAATAATAGATGCAATGGATATATTATACTCCAAAAACAGTAGATGGATTTTGTATAGTTTCCAGTGATTCTGATTTTACAAAGTTGGCTACAAGACTTAGAGAGTCAGGAATGACAGTAATAGGTATGGGAGAAATTAAGACTCCTAAGGCATTTATTGAGGCTTGTAACAATTTTAAAGTTCTAAATCTAATCTCAAATAAGGATGATATTGAAAAAAGAGATAATGAAAATAATAGAGAAAAATCTAAAGGAAGAAAAAGATAAGAAAAATATAGAGAAAAAGCCATAACACCTATTTCTGAAATTAAAACTGCTATTAAAAAAATATAATAATAAGTAGAGAAGGAAAGGGAGGAAACTTAGAGTTAGGGAGAACTTGGAAGACTTTTAAATAATAGATATTCTGAATTTGATACCAGAAACTACGGCTACAGCAAGTTGTCTGTAATGCTGAAGGATATGGACTTTTTAAATTTGATTGAAACTGAAAATAATCGTATGTTTGTACAACTTAAGGGGAATGCAAGAATTGATAATATCAATCAAAAAAATAGTTGATATACTTGAAAATAGCGGAGGAAATGTTCTGCTTAGTAAACTGGCACAGCTTACAAAGTCTCAATACCCTGCATTTAGTCCTAAGGATTACGGTTATTCTCAGTTTAAAAAGATGATTGAAAGTATTCCGCAAATCAGCATTAATAAGCAAAATGCAAAAATAATCAAATCATCTGAAGGCAATAATGACAGGAAAAATATTGAAAAATTGCATAATCAATGCTTTGATAGAAAATGATGGCAAATTTCTTCTAAGTTCAATGAAATCAAAAATAAGGCAAAGTCATCCCAATTTTGAACAACAAGCATTTGGATATTCAAGATTTATAAAGTTTCTTGAGAGTATTGAAAAACATCGGTATACAAAGGTGAATATGTCATAATAAAAGACAGTAAAATAAATTTGAAGTTTGAATATGATGATTCAAATGATGATGTAAAGATAGAAAAAAATAGATATTAGACAGCTTAGGGATTTTATTGCCAATATACTATCTCAAAATAACAATGCTATGAATATTGGAATGCTAAAGGAAAAAAACTTTTTGGAAACATATCCTGAATTTAATCTGCGAGATTATGATTGTAGCTCTTTCAAAAATTTTTTTGGAGAGTATGGAGGGTTTTAAAATCATAGAAAACAATGCAAATATAGACTGATCTTATATCTATAAGCTAAAATATTAGTATAAAGTAAAAATTAATTTTATATTGCAATAGATAGAGTATTTGATATATAATGGATGAAAAATAAAAAAATATATTAAAAAGTATAGTTTTGTATTGTGGATAGTTTGATTTTAGATATAAGTAAAAGGTTTATATTAAACAGCTAAAATGTAGATTTGTAGAGTTTTTTTAATATGAACTGTTAGTGTATAATTTAAGTATTTACAAAATTAAGTTTGAAATAAAGGGGAGTATATCAATGATTAGCGAAAAAGATTATATAAACCTGAAAAACAGATTTGTAGAGATTTCTAAGACAAATATAGTTGACAGGCAACTTAGGATTTTTGCTCAAGCGTATTCGCCTGAGCTTATTGAAGCTGTTATTAATATGAATGTCTATTGCTTTCAAAAATCAAAAAGCCCTTTGTGACATGTCTTATAACAGTAGCCAAAGATAAGATAGTGATAAATCTCTATGCTATGAGGTACAGTGGAAAGATATTAAATGTTATAACAGATATTGAAATAATGCCTGGGAAAGAATTCAAGTTCAAAAAGGTGAGCAAGTCAAATAATATTATATTTAAACTTCTCTATACATTTTTATGAGTAAAGAACTTACTATGGCAAGATTATTAAAACTTGGTTTTTTCAATATTGAGAGATTGCACAGGCACAAAAAGATTTTTACCATGACTCCATAGATGAGTTTAATATCAAACATAAGACTTTGATGTCATTAAATTCAAGATACAACAATGATTTTTCAGTGTTTGAAAGGTATATTGTCAAAAAAAGCTACCACACCTAAGATAGAAATAAGTATGAATAAAATCTACATAGTAAATGACGGATTATTTATTACTATGGAGTTTAGAGAAGATACGATACTGTTTATCAATGAGGACAACCTAATATTATATGATGTTGTGGAAATAGATCATAATGTATCTATACAGTACAATGATGATTACTGAGCTGTAGCTTTACTGTCTGGACTTGGTGCTTAATGCACTTGAAAACTATAAGGATGCAGGAGATAAAAAAAGAAGTAAGTTGGTAGAAAATATTATAAATATTGGTGAGAAAAATCAATATATCAATGCCTATGATGTAAATATGAGAAAAAAACATATTACTTGATGAGCTGAAATAGGCAATATATTAATTGAGTGACAATTAATAATTTGTTATAAATCTATTGTAAAAAAATGATATTTTCTGTTATCATATTTCAAAGTTATTCAGTCGTAGCACGAAGTTGTATTTTAATAAATACAGTATGAACTTAATATGTCGATGTAGATGAGAGGCCGCAGTCATTATGAGTATTTATTTTATAGAAAAAGGGATGATTGCCGAAATACTTTTGTATTGGGATTGCATTTAACAGATGTAATACTGTCAGGAAAGATTGCCCGATCTTTTTGGAGCACTCGCTGCATTGGGAGCAAAAGGAAGTATTTTATTTTAGAAGTATACTACGATGACCTTTTTGTCATTCGTAGTATTTTTTTATAAGTTGGAGGGCTAATGATAGTAGTTCAAAAAAATACGGTGGTTCATCAGTAGCCGATATTGATAGGATAAAAATGTAGCAAATAGGATAAAACAAAGAAAAGATAAGAATGATGACATAGTGGTAGTAGTGTCTGCAATGGGAAAAAGTACTGATAACTTGATAGCAATGGCAAAGTCTTTGTCACAAAACCCTGACAAAAAGAGAAATGGATGTGCTTTTGTCAACAGGAGAACAAGTTACCATTTCACTACTTTCTATAGCTTTTAAATGAAATGGGGATAAAAGCCGTATCACTTACAGGAGCGCAAGCAGGAATAAAAAACTGACGGAATACACATGAAAAAAACAAGATAGTAGATGTGGATGACGAGAGAATAAGGGAAGTACTTTGCAGAGGGAAATGTAGTAATAGTTGCAGGATTTCAGGAATAAAATGAAAATGATGACATTACAACTCTCGGTCGTGGAGGTTCTGACACTACAGCAGTGGCATTGTCAGCAAAGCTAAACGCAGTCTGCGAAATATATACAGATGTTGACGGAATATACTCTGTAGATCCAAGACTATATAGTAAGGCGAGGAAGATTGATGTCATAAGCTATGAAGAGATGATGGAGATGTCATGCCTTGGAGCCAAGGTTATGGAGAGTAGGTCTATAGAGATTGCAGCAAGGTATAATGTGAATTTGTATGTGGCGTCAAGTATGAACGATGAGAGGCAGTTTTATAAAGGAGTATGATGAAACTATGGAAAATAACCCTATAACAGGAATGTCAATAACTGATGATGTGTTGATGGTAACATTTGAAAAATATTGATGTAAAAATCTCACTATGTATCTAAGATATTTAACTATCTTGCTCTTGAAAATGTAAATGTAGATATGATATCTCAGACATCACCTGTAAAAAGGTAGAGTAAGTGTATCATTCACACTACCTCAATCAGATGAGACTACCATGGACAAGATAGCAAATGAGTTTGAAAAGCTTGATGACAAGATAAGCTATAATAAAAAAATACAGATGTGACAAAAGCTTTCAGTAGTTGGCTACGGAATGAGAAATCAATCAGAGTAGCAGCTAAGATATTTGATATATTCGCACAAAATGACATAGACTTTATGCAAATAACAACATCTGAGATAAGTATATCATATATAATTGAGTCAAAGGACAAACAAAAAGCTGTAGACATACTTTCAAAAGAATTGGAACTGTAATGTATACAGATATTTAGCTTTTGTAGTATCATCAAAAAGTTGGATTTAGTATCAAATTATTTTTAGAAAAAAATAAAAACATAATTACTAAACAAATAAATTAAAAACAATCTAATTAACAATATAGAAATACTGTCTTTTAGGGTATTTCATAGAGAATTTAGGTTTAACTGCAAGACTGACGCAATATTTATAGATAGAATAAATATATAGTTTTATAGTGCGACTTAGAGTATTATTATAATTTAATGTAAGGAACTTAGGCTTTTTTTATTTAGTAATCTAATGGATTTATTATATTCAAGTAAAGGAGATAAGGGATGTCAAAAAAAGTAAATGTAGCATTAGTAGGTGCAACAGGAAAAGTAGGAGAAACATTTATAAAAGGTATTACAAGAAAGGAATTTCCCTGTAGATAAGATATATTTCTTTTGCATCTGCAAAATCTGCAGGAAAAAGAGATAGAGTTTGCAGGAAAAAATACAAGGTAGAAGAGTTGATAGAACAGTCGTTTGATGACAAAGAAATTGAACTTGCACTTTTTCAGCAGGTGGAGGAACAAGCAAGAAATTTGCTCCTATAGCAGCATCAAAAAGGCATCAAGGTAATAGATAACTCAAGTCAATGGAGAATGTACGATGACATAGCTCTAATCGTACCTGAAGTAAACTTTTGATGATTTGGAAAAATACAGCTCAAATATAATAGCCAACCCTAACTGTTCAACTATACAATCAGTCCCTACCTCTTAAAGTATTGGACGAAAAATTCAAGATAAAAAGAATAATCTACTCGACATATCAAGCAGTATCCGCCCAGGATATAAGGGAGTGAGAGATTTGGAAGAGGGAATCAAAGGCAATCCTCCTACTAACTATCCTCATCCTATATTCAACAACTGCCTTCCACATATAGATGATTTCTTGGATAACGGATATACAAAAGAAGAAGAAAAGATGATTAATGAAACAAGAAAAATCCTAAGCAAACCTGACCTTAAGGTTACAGCTACAACAGTAAGAGTACCTGTGTTTAATTACACAGTGTAAGTATAAATATAGAATTTGAAAAAGGCTTTGAAATGAGTGAAATCTTCGAAGAACTTTCAAAGGTAGAAAAATCTTGTGATAGTTGATGATGTGAAAAAATAACAAGTATCCTATGCCTATAGATGCTACAGGTACAGATTATGTATATGTAGGAAGAATAAGAAGAGATTTTTCAGTAGAAAACGGCATAAACCTTTGGACAGTAGCAGACAATGTTAGAAAAAGGAGCTGCATCAAATGCTATACAAAATAGCTGAAAAATTATTTCAAAACTAAATAATTGATAAACTTTAAAAATTTGAAAAATTAAGTGCAAAAACCAAGAATAAATATTTTGATTAATTATTTGATATAGTTAAAAAAATATAAAGTAATTAAACAAAAATAAAATATATTGGCAAAATGAAATATTTTTAAGTATTATTGACTCTACAAATTCAATTTAAAGTGTATGTAAATTGGTTTAGTGCTATTTTTAACAAATATAGAAGATGAAAAATTCAAATAATATTTAAATATCGCATTGTTAAAAATTTATACAAAAAATAAATATTGCGGAGAAGAAGATATGAAGATGAATTTACCAATTGTATGACTGCGATGATAACTCCTTTTAAAGACGGAGAAATAGACTATTCATCGCTTGACAAACTTATAGAAAAATAATATTAAAAAATGATATAGACATACTTGTATGCGGCACTACAGCAGAAACTGCCACTCTTGAAGAGATTGAGTACAAAGAGCTGATAAGATATGTAGTCCAAAAAGTAAACAAAAAAAGTTAATGTAATAGCAGGATGCGAAACAAACAGCACCAAAAACTATAAAAAATGCACAGTTTTGTGAAGAAGTAGGTTCAGACGGATTGCTAATAGTTACTCCTTACTACAATAAGACAACACAAGAGGGACTGTATCAACACTACAAAGAGATTGCAAAAACACTTCTCTTCCTATAATACTATACAATGTACCTTCAAGGACAGGGCTCAATATGGCAAGTGATATTGTGGTAAGACTTAGTAGAGATAGACAATATCGTAGCCATCAAAGAAGCAAGTGGAAACATAGTAAAGGCACAAAAGATAATAGCAAATACAAAAAGATGGCTTTATAGTATTTAGTGGAAATGACGATATAACTATACCGATGATGTCAATAGGAGCAAAGGGGATAATATCAGTAATCTCAAATGCTTATCCGAAGTATGTCAAAGAAATGGTTGATAGCTTTGAAAAGGGAGATGTAAAAAAGCGGGTACAATGCAGGTAAACATGGTAGAACTTAGCAATATACTGTTTGTTGAAACAAATCCAATCCCTGTTAAAAAAGCTTGTAATCATCTTGGACTTTTGTGAAAAATGAGCTTAGACTTCCGCTGATACCTATGACAGATCAAAACTCAAAAAACTTATTGAGATAATGGAAGAGTTTCAAAAAATATTTAATGCATAAAATTCATAATATCATATATTTTAAAAATCAACTGATACTTCAAAATTATTTAAGCAAAATAAAGAAATAATATTATTGTATAATTCTAAGAAGAATAATATCATGCCCTTTATAATATAAACTTGATTTATATTACAAAGGTGTGATATTCATAGAATTATTAAATTTTAGTATAATCAATGTCAGTATCAGAAAAATAAAGGAGTTTTTTTATGAATATAGCACTTTGCGGAATACATGGAGCAATGGGCAAGATATTAAAAAGATGAGATAGAGCAAAGTGATGAAAATAAACTTGTAGGATATTTTTCGCCACGAAATGGTATTACAGGTCAGGACATAAGTGAAAAAAATAGATGTTATAATAGATTTTTCAAGACCTGAAAAATATAGACTTCTTGCTTGACTATGCTCTAAAAAATAAGGTAGCTCTTGTGATTTGTACTACAGGCTATACTGATGAGCAAATAGAAAAAATCAAAAAGCCGGAGAAAAATATAAGGATTTTACTATCTTCAAATACAAGTATAGGAATAAACATACTTAGAAAAAAATAGCTATGCTCATATCTCCTACTATGAAAGATTTTGATATCGAAATAGTGGAAGCTCACCACAACAAGAAGAAGGACATGCCAAGCGGTACAGCCAAAACATTAAAATCTGATGTGCTTGAAGCAACAGGAAAATCTGATATTCCTGTACATCTCTAAGAGCCGGAAATATAGTAGGAGAGCATGAGATAATATTTGCAAAAGATGATGAAGTAATAAAAGATATCTCATACAGCTCTATCAAAGAGGATTTTTGCACTTGGAGCTATTGACTTAGCTAAAAACTGCTCAGCAAAGACATCGGATTTTACGATACAATGGAGCTTATTTAATACTAATCACGATTTATAATACCAAGTATTTATAATGACTCTATCTATGTTAGAGATTGTCAATAACTTTTTGTAACATAAATACATGGATTATTAACAGTTTTTTTAGTAGAATATCAAAAATCTAAAAATGTAACTTAGTATAAAAAAATCGACTGATACAATTTCAGTCGTTTTTTTATTACCATTATAAGTCTGTAGCAAGCAATACTTATACTAACAAAGCTTTTTAAATCACGATGTAAATATTTAGCTTATAAAGCAATTTAAAAGTAATCAGCATACAAAAATATTTTGTATGATATTTTAAACGGAGATTAGTATAAATACTTATTATCGAATAAAATTTTGAAAAATTCAAATTACATAGACAGCCTATAAATAAGTTAATAATAGTAATTTAATAATATATAAATCATTTATTAAATTCTTATAAAAATTTCCACAGCAAGAAAAAACAACTAAAAATATAATAAAAATTAAAAAGTATCAGTATATATATTTTTGATAAATATTAGATAAAAAAATATTGGTATTATACTAAAAAGTGATATTATTTTTTTAAATAACATGCTATTTTTTTATTTCTTATAACAACTATAGATATAAAAACATATATAAAAATAATTTAGAAAAATATAATGAGTAGCTATAATAATTGAAAAAATAAAGGAATTTAATTTCAAAAATAAAACTTTATTTATGCAACAATATTATAAAAACTAAAATTAAATTTTTTTCTTCTCATACACAAAAACCCCCTATTCTATAGCTTGACGGATTAAAAAAATATAATCTATAATGTGCAAATCTTAAAAATGGTATATATCAATAAGAATAAAAATTTTTAATATATTAGCTAAAGAGGAGCAATTATGAGTGGAAAAAGAAAAATTATGCTCATGATCATAGACATAGAGCTATAATAGGATTTGATGAAAATGGAGTTCCAAGGGTGCTAAAAACCTGTGGAAGGTCATAGCCATACACATACTGACGAGAATGGACATGAATATGAACATAGTCATGAAGAATCATTTACGCAGGATTATATAAAGGCAGTGACTGCTTACAGAAAGACATTTCCATCTAAACAGGATGTGCTTGATAATACGCCTGATCCTGCTGTAAGAGAAATGATGTTGCGTATGGAACAACTCGGTATAGATACTGCATTTGACAGGTTTGACAAACAGCAGCCTCAATGTGCTTTCGGAATGACAGGTGTTTGCTGTAGAATTTGTAATATGGGACCTTGCAAAATAACTCCTAAAAGTCCAAAAGGTGTCTGTGGGGCTGATGCCGATTTGATAGTTGCAAGAAATCTCTTGAGAAGTTCAGCAGCAGGTGTAGCTCAACACGGAATGCACGGAAGAGAAATAATACTTAACCTCAAATGGGCAGCACAAGGGAAATTGAAGGTTTCAATAGATGGCGAACAAAAGATAAAAAGCAATGGCAAAAAGATTTTAATATCCCAACAAAACACAGACAATTAAAAAATATAGCTGTAGACTTGGCGGATGTTCTACTTGAAGATATGTCAAGAACAGAGCCTGATACATTTAAGACTATAGAAGCCTGTGCCAATGAGGAAAGGAAAAAAGTTTGGAAGGAACTTGATATCATACCTATAAGTGCCTATCACGAGGTATTTGAATCGTATCATAAAAACAGGAGTCGGTACTGACGGAGATTGGGAGTCGACTATGAAGCAATTTTTACGCTGCGGACTTGCCTTTACATTTTCGGGAGTAGTTGCTACATCTATTGCTACAGACTGCTTGCTTGGAGTAGGAGATAGGGTTACATCCAAGGTCAATGTAGGTGCTTTGAAAAAAAGGCTATGTGAATATAGCGGTGCACGGACACCCTGCCTATGCTTGTAAGAGAAATAGTCAAGACAGGGCAGTCTAAAAAAATACCTTGAGCTTGCAAAGTCAAAGGGAGCAAAGGGCATATCTTTCTATGGAATATGCTGTTCAGGGCTTTCTGCAATGTACAGATATGATGGTGTAATTCCTCTTTCAAATGCTGTTGGAGCAGAGCTTGTGCTTGGAACAGGTGCCTTGGATCTTTGGGTGGCGGATGTTCAGGATGTATATCCGGCTATTATGGATGTTGCAAGATGTTTTAAAACCACAGTAGTAACTACAAGTGACTCTACAAGACTTCCGGAGCTGAACATATAGGATATGATCACCAGCACTCAAATATTGAAGATACTCAAAAAATTGCTGAAAAAAATTATAGAAAAGAGCTATAGAAAGCTATGAAGAAAGACAAGGAATACCTGTATTTATTCCTCCATATGAGGTAGATGCTGAAGTTGGATTTTCGCTGAATATCTTTCTAAATATTATGGCAGTATGCAGCCACTTGCAGATGCTATAAAAACGGAGAAATAAGAGGTATAGTAAATCTTGTAGGTTGCAACAATCCAAGGATAATTTATGAAAAAGGAATTATAGACTTAGCTGATATACTTTTGAAAAAAACAATATTCTAATCCTGACTAACGGTTGTGCTTCCTTCCCTTTGCTTAAATTAGGATACTGTCAAACAAGTGAACTTGCTTACGGAAAATGCGGCGATAGTTTAAGAAAGTTTCTTGAAAAAGATAATATGCCTCCTGTAATGCATGTCGGAGAATGTATAGATAATACACGCTCTTCAGCTATATTCGGAGTGATTGCATCCCTACATGGAAAAGATTTAAAGGATATGCCTTTTGCCTTTTCATCACCTGAATGGTCTAATGAGAAAGGAATTAATGCCGCCTTGGGTTTCAGGCTCAACGGTATAAATTCTTATCACTGTGTCGAAGCGCCTATACACGGTTCACCTAAAAACAATAGAGTTTTTAAAAAGAAAGCACAAGAGGGCTTTTTAGGCTCAGTTATGTATGTTGATGTCAATCCTAAAAAACTTGGCAAAAATTATTGAAGATATAAAAGGAAAAAGAAGAAAACTTTCGTGGGTGGAGTAATATGAAATAAATGTCAGTGATATAATTTAAAAAGTATTGTCTATCTTTGATAAAAACAAGATATTTTTTTGTCATGATATAATACTATTATCTATTTAATCTATGGACAATCTTCATCAATAGTTATTTAAAAATAATATATGATTTATGACTTTATTACAAATGCTCTGAAAAGATGTTATCCATTATTTTATCAGAATTTAGTATAAGTCTTTAGTCAATAAAAAAATCACAACTATATGATTAATATTATAATCGTATGCTTGTGTTTTTTATGTATTTAATGGAATATAAAAGTACATTTTATTAAACTAAAGTTATTCTATGAACATTTTAATAGGATAAATTGTTAAAAATGATGAATAATTGAAAAAAATAAAATTGCAATTCTAAATAAGTCTTCAAAAAGAAACTAAAATAATGTTTTCATAATACTAAATTTAAATTTTTTTGTTTCATTTTTAAAGAAATACTTGTAAGAGTTTTAAAAATTGAGATATAATAAACCAAGACTTTTTAATTGTGAATAAATACATAATAAAAAAAGCCGTATTGTGAGATTTTTACTTTATTTAAATTTGTAGGCTTATTTAGGGATTGGAGTCTTTTTACATATTGAAGTTGATATAAAAGAGCTACTTTGAAGAGATGTAATCTTTATTTTTTTATTATCACTTTATTGATTAGTTTTTAGGCTTAAATGTTGTATTTTTCCAAGATAGTGCTGAATAAATTTTGCCCTTGCATTTTTTTATAAAAAAATATGAGTTGATTTGGGGGCTTTCAGGTACTATAAGTGAAAAGCTTCTTTGTTGGGCGGATTTTTATAAAAGAATACAATATTTTAGCTCATAAAATATTGCTATTTTTATATGATGACGCTTTTAATAAATGCTAAGCTTTATTTTTATATTATTGCTATAAAAAGTAGGAAAAAGATTTCTTATGCTTTAAACTTACATAATTGATTAATGCTAAAAATTTAATAAAAATAATAGTTATAATATTTTCATTATATTTATAAATGGAATCATAAATTTATGCTATTTTTAAAAAATTATATAAAAAATATTTATCCAAATATTAAATAGCAATTAGTATAAATAGTGATTTTTGGAAAATTGTCTTGATAAATTTATTACAATTCAGTTGATTTTGTCGTGTTTAAAGTAATTTGTAAAATTTCTCTTCATACACGACTTAATATAAATTAATAATTATATTTATTGATATTTAGAGCAAATATCTGTTATTTTTCGGGATTAGTACTTATATTCCATCTTAAGTTAAGAGAGATTAGGAAAATAACAAGAAATAAGTGAATAAATTATCTAAATATCAAAAAAATTATAGGAGGTAGTATAATGGAAAAACGTAAATTACTGGAAGGACTAAAGGTTATCGAGTATGCAAATTTCGTTGCAGCTCCAATTAGTGGGACGTGTTTTAGCAGATTGGGGAGCAGAGGTTATTAAGATAGAGCCTGCTTTTGGGGATACTACACGTGCTGTAGGAATGCAATGGAATTTCCCTACAGGAGAAGATGAATGTCCTTTGTTTGAGATGGAAAAATTCCGGAAAAAAAGGTATAGTTGTAGATACAAGTTCTCCTGAAGGTGCGAAGATAATATTGAAATTATTGGAAGACGCAGATATCTTCATTACTAACACTCGTCAAAAAGCATTAGTAAAGAGTGGCTTGGATTATGAATCAGTACATAAGGTAGCCCCTCATATAGTATACGCTCACTTACTTGGATATGGAGATAAGGGACCTGCTAAAGATAATCCTGCCTTTGACTATACTGCATATTTTGCACGTGGTGGAGTTGCAGCAAGTTTGATGGAAAAGGGAACATCTCCTTGTAACTCTGCGGCAGCTTTTTGGGGATCACTATGCAGGAATGAACTTAGTTTCAGGTATTATGGCTGCTTTATACAATAAATCTAAGACAGGTGTGGGAGAAAAAAGTAACAGTTTCTCTATTCCATACAGCTGTATTTGGTTTGGGATTGTATGTAAATGCTGCACAATATGGTTATGATATGCCTATATCTCGTCGTGAACCGCCAAATCCTTTGAATACTTTCTATAAATGTTCAGATGATAAGTGGATACAATTAGCATTTTTCCAATATGATAAATGGTTCCCTGGATTCTGCGATATAGTCGTTGAAAAGACCAGATTTGAAAGGCTCTAAGTACAGCACTATGAAGAGCGTTTGTGAACTATGTAAGTGAATTTGTTGAAATGATGGAAAAAGAATTTATAAAGCGTCCAAGTGCTGAATGGTGCAAGAGATTGCAAGAAGCAGGAATACCTTATGAAATTTTTGCAACAACCTTCTGATATTATACAAGATGAACAGTGTTGGGCTAATGATTTTCTTAATTAAGATTAAATATCGTAATGGTAATGAAAGAATTATGTTCACTAATCCTGTTCAATTCCCTTTATAGAGAAGCTCAAGAATATGTGCTTTCTCCACTTCTTGGGGAGCATACAGAAGAAGTATTGAAGGGCGTTGGTTATACTGACGAACAATTGAAAGAATTAAGAGATAAAAAAAGTTATTAATTAATATTATTCAGTGAGGTAGACAGGTGTATACATTGGGATTGGACTTCGGCTCTACAGCTTCAAAAGGTTTAATACTTAAAGATGGTCATGAAGTTGTTGAGACAGTGACGATTCATGCAGGTACAGGAACAAGTGGTCCTAAAAAGAGTTAAAGAGGAATTAACAAAGAAAAAGCGGATTAACAGATGATGATATCAAAGCTACAGTTGTAACAGGCTACGGTAGAACTACCTATCAAGGAGCAGACAAACAGATAAGTGAACTGAGTTGTCATGCAAAGGGAGTTAATTTTTTTGCGCCGGATGCTCATACAGTCATAGATATCGGCGGTCAGGATGCAAAAGTGCTTAAGCTTGATAAGACAGGACATTTAAGTAATTTTGTAATGAATGACAAATGTGCTGCAGGAACAGGTCGCTTTTTGGATGTTATGGCTAATGTTTTTGGAAACAGAGGTTTCCAAGTTAGGGAGCTTTCAGAAAAATCTACTAAAGAGATATCTATCAGCAATACTTGTACGGTATTTGCAGAATCTGAAGTCATATCCCAGCTGTCTTCCGGAGAAAAAGATTGAAGATGTGATTGCAGGAATCCATGCCTCAGTTGCAAAACGTGTTTCCGTTTAGCCAAGCGTGTCGGAGTTGAGGAGAAAGTAGTGATGGTAGGTGGAGTTGCAAAAAAATTCGGGTGTAGTATGTGAGATGGAAAAGTCTCTAAATACTAAAAATAATAGTACCTGAATTGGCTCAACTTACCGGTGCTTTAGGGGCAGCGATTTTTGCATATGAAGAATATATTAGGAAAAAAACAAATCAGAAAGGAGTTTATGATGGGAGAAGAAGTTAAAAAAAGCCACAAGCAGAAGAGAAAAAAGCTAAATGCGATGACATTAATAAACAATTTGCTTTGCCCAGTCTTATAAGGAAGCGTGGGATGCAAAAGAAAAAAAGGAATACCGGTAGGATGGTCTACATCTGTATTCCCTCAAGAATTGGTAGAAAGTTTCGGATTGCCATTACTTTATCCTGAAAAATCAGGCTGCCGGGTCTTGCAGCCAAGAGAGAGGCTCCAAAACTTCAAGAATTAGCGGAAAGCAAAGGGATACTCGATAGATCTATGTGCTTATGCTCGTACAAACTATGGTGGATTGATTAACGGGGAACTGAAAAATCTAAGTATGCCGGAACCTGATTTTTTTATGTTGCTGTAACAATATCTGTAATGAAGTTATCAAATGGTATGAAAATATAGCAAGAGAGTTGAATATCCCTCTTATTTTGATAGATACTGCATATAATGATGACGATGAAGTCAGTGAAAGCAGAGTAAAATACTTCATAGAACAATTTAATTATGGAATCAAACAGTTAGAAGAGATTTCAGGGAAAAAAATTCGATCCGAAAAAAAGTTGGAAGAAGTTATGGAAATTTCTTCTAAAAACGGAAAAACTTTGGAAAGAATCAATGCAGATGTCTAAGGACGCTTTATCCTGCTCCAATGAACGGTTTTTGATTTATTTACTTATATGGCTGTCATTGTATGTTACAGAGGCAAAAAAGAAACTACTGAAGCTTTTGAAATGTTGATAGAAGAACTCAAAGAACGTATTGCAAACAAGACTACGTCTTTTAGAGGTGAAGAAAAGTACCGTATTATGATGGAAGGAATACCTTGCTGGCCTTATATAGGTTATAAGATGAAGACTTTCACAAAAATACGGAGTAAATATGACAGGTAGCGTATATCCACACGCATGGGCTTTTGCTAATATGAAAAAAACGACCTTGAAGGTTTAGCTCGTGCTTACTCAAGTATGTTCAACAATGTCAACTTGAAGAAGATGGTTGAATACCGTGTAAATGCACTTAAAGACGGTAACTGCGAAGGTGCATTTTATCATATGAACAGGAGCTGTAAGTTGATGAGCTTTTATTCAATATCAAAATGCAAAGAGATGTATTTGAAAAAAACAGGTATCCCTTATGCGGGATTTGACGGATGTCAAGCTGATGCTCGTGCATTTACAGAAGCACAGTTTGAAACGAGGTTACAAGGTTTGGTTGAAGTTATGGAGCAACATAAGGGAGCGAATAAGTAATGGAACAATTGTTAAAAAAAGTGTGAACAGATTGCACTAAATCCCTAAAGATACTGTCAATGACTATGTAAAAAAATCATAATATGAAGGCAGTGGGTGTGTGCATGCCGATTGCTCCTGAAGAACTTGTAGATGCTGCCGGAATGCTTCCTGTAGGGCTTTGGGGCGGATATGATGTGGAATATGATTTAGCTAAGCAATATTTTCCTGCTTTTTGCGGCATCAGCACCGTTTGCCATAATGGAGCTTGCTTTTAAACGGAACTTATGATATGCTAGTGCCATCATAGTACCGGGATTGTCAGATACTTTGAATTGCTTGGCTCAAAAATTTGGAATCAGGTGTTAAGAAACATCCTACACTATTTTTTTGCCTATCCTCAAAAACAGACTTATTCCAAGTGGAATAGAGTTTTTAAAGAGCGAACTTGAAGTAATTAAGAAAAAAATTGGAAAAATCAAAGGTGGAGAAATTACTGAAGAAGATATACAAAAAAAGTGTAAAAAAATTTACAACGAACACAAAAGAGGCTATGAGGGAATTTTTCAAAATTGGCTGCATCTCATCCTAACACTGTCAACAACAGACAAAGAGCGTTTGTATTCAAGAGTGCATGGTTTATGCCTAAAAAAGAACACACAGATATAGTTAAAGCTATTAATGAAGAGTTGAGAAAACTCCCTGAAGAAAAAACTTTTGACGGAAAAACGCATTGTAGTTACAGGGCTTCAAATGGATGATCCTAAGCTTTTGGATATATTGGAAAGCAATAAACTTCGCATTGTAGGAGATTATTTGGCACATGAATCTGTTCAATACAATTCCGATATACCAGACGCTGCTGACGGTATTTCAAGATTGGCGGAGTATTGGGGAGTTATCAAAGGATTTTCTTTCGCATATGATCCGAAAAAACTTAGAGGTAAATTGATGGTGGAATTGGCTAAGGAAAGAAAAAGCCGATGGAGCCTTGTATGCATTGATGAAATTCTCAGATAATGAAGAATATGATATGCCTATTTGTATGAAAGATATTGAAGAAGGCAAGGTTCCTGTAATATCTTTTGAATTTGACCAACAAGACGGTGCTTCTGAACAAGTTAAGACAAGACTTCAGACATTTGCTGAGATTCTTTAGTCTAATAGATGTATAGTTATATGAAAAAGGGGCAAATTATGATAAAATTGTTCTTTTTTTGCTCCTTTTTCAAATATATTATAAATGTAACTTAATATTAAGTGGAGGAAAGCATGATATTTAAAAAAAGAACATGAATTATTAAGAAAGACAGTTCGTGATTTTGTTGAAAGGGAAATGGCTACATATCCGGATGAAGTTGATGAGATTGGATCACTTCCCAAAGAAGTAATTGCAAAATTGGTAAAAGCATAAATTTATTTCAACTATTATTCCCAAAGAATTTGGTGGAGCTGGTGCAGACTATGTTTCTTACGCCATAGTAATGGAAGAAATAAGCAGAAGATGCGCTTCTACAGGTACTTACATCACTGCGGCCTCTTCATTGGTTGCACTCCCACTCGTTAACTTTGGAAACGAAAGAGCAAAAAGAAAAATATTTAAGACCTTTGGCTGAGGGAAAATACATCGGTTGTTTCGGATTGACAGAGCCGGAGCAGGGTCTGATGCGGGTGCAGGACAGACAATAGCTGTTGACAAAGGTGACTACTATGAACTAAATGGCAGAAAAATGCTTTATTACCAATGCTCCATATGTGATTTTGCAATTATTTCAGCTATGACAGATAAGAGTAAGGGAACAAAGGGGATTTCTACATTTATTGTTGAATCAAAGTGGGAAGGCTTTTCTCACGGTGCTCAGTGAAAATAAGATGGGTATTCGTGGAACCGAAACAGCAGATATAATATTGGAGAATGTGAAGGTTCCTAAGGAAAAATCTACTCGGAAAAAGTAGGTCAAGGATTTAAGATAATGTTGAACACGCTTGATTACGGCCGTATAGGGAGTAGCTGCACAAGCACTTGGCGTAGCTCAAGGAGCTTTAGATGAAGCCATCAAGTATGTAAAGGAACGTGTACAGTTTAACAAACCTCTTGCAAAATTCCAAAACACACAATTTACAATAGCTGATATGGCAACAAAGGTTCAGGCTGCAAGACTATTGGTGTATGACGCAGCTGAGAAGAAGGACAGCGGTCAAGTTCCAGGATTAGAATCAGCGATGGCAAAATATTACGCTGCTGAGACTGCTAACGAAGTAGCATATAAGGCTTTGCAATTACATGGTGGATATGGATATATAAAAGATTATCCTATAGAAAGAATATACAGAGATGCAAGAATATTATCCATTTATGAAGGTACATCTCAGGTGCAACAGATGGTAATAGCAGGCCATGTTATTAAGTAAAGTGATGAAATAGATAGATTAAAAGAGTATATATGGAGGTTTATTTTTGAGAATTATAGTTTGTGCAAAAACAAGTACCTGATACTACTGAGGTACGTGATAGACCCTGTAAGTGGCACTCTTATAAGAGAAGGTGTGCAAGCATTTTGAATCCTGATGATGCAAATGCTTTAGAAGAAGCTTTGAAATTAAAAAGATAGTAATCCGGATATTACAGTTTCTGTAGTAACTATGGGACCACCTCAAGCAGAAATTATGCTAAGAGAATGCCTTGCTATGGGAGCTGACGAAGTATATATGATTTCTGACCGTGCATTTGGCGGTTCTGACATGGGCTACTTCAAACAGCTTTGCAGCGGCTATTCGTAAAAATAGGAGATTATAAATTTATTTTTGCGGGTCGTCAAGCTATTGACGGAGACACTGCTCAAGTTGGTCCTCAAATTGCGGAAAAAGCTGGATATTCCTCAAGTAACTTATGTGCAGGATTTTTTTCTTTGGAAGGAGATACTGTAACAGTTCAAAGACAATTAGAAGACGGTTATGAAGTTATTAAGGTAAAAACTCCTGTGATGTTGACAGCAGTCAAAGAGTTGAATGAACCAAGATACATGAGCGTAGATATGATATTTGATGCTTTTAAAAAGATGTTACAATTTGGACCATAGATGATCTTGACATCGACAGTACAGTTGTAGGTTTGAAGGCCTCTCCTACTCGTGTGGCTCGTTCTTTCACCCAAGTCCGAAAGGAAAAGGCGTTATGCTTGAAGGTAGTACGCAAGATAAAATTGAAAGACTTGTTGTCGAATTAAAAACATAAGCATATCATTTAGTTGGGGGAAAAAGATGGATAATAGAGATATAAAACAATTTAAAAATGTTTGGGTATTTGCCGAACAGAGAAAATGGAATTTTAACTCCTGTGGTAATTGAACTTCTGGAGAGGGAAGAAAACTGCACAATGAAATAGGAGTTGAGTTATGTGCGATTTTAGGTGGATACAATGTAGACGCTTTGGCTGATGAGCTTATACGCTTTTGGAGCTGATAAGGTCTACTATGCGAATAATGAACTGTTGAAAAAATTATACTACTGACGGATATACAAAAATAATTATAGAAGCAGTGGAAGAATTTAAACCTGAGATAATTCTAATTGAGCAACTCTATAGGTCGTGACTTGGCACCTCGTGTAGCATCTAATTTGAATACAGGACTTACTGCCGATTGTACTAAACTTGAGATTGATCCTGAGGATAAAAAATTAAAAGCAAACTCGTCCTGCATTTGGTGGAAATATTATGGCAACTATAATTTGTCCTGAAAGAAGACCACAAATGTCTACTGTAAGACCGGGAGTTATGGACAAGGCTGTTGAAGATGCAAAATCATAAGGGAGAAATCATAAATCTTAATACTAAATTGACAAAAAGCTGATATTAGAACTGAAGTTGTTGAAATTGTTAAGACTAAAAAGATTTAATATCATTGACAGATGCAGAGTTCATAATATCAGGCGGACTTGGAATTAAAAAAATGCAGACGGATTTAAACTATTACAAAAAGTTGGCAGACAGATTAGGGCGGTACTATTGGGGCATCTCGTGCCGCAGTTGATGCAGGATGGATAGATCATTCCAGACAAGTAGGTCAAACAGGTACTACAGTTAAACCTAAGGTATATGTTGCTTGCGGTATTTCAGGAGCTATTCAACATTTAGCAGGAATGCAAAAATTCAGATATAATAATTGCTATTAATACCAATGAAAAATGCGCCTATATTTGAAGTAGCTGATTATGGTATTGTAGGTGATGTATATGACGTTGTTCCAAAAACTGATTGAACTTTTAAATGATGATAAGAGATTGGTAGATTTATTTAACTCAAATAGGATAGATGTTTCTCAGTTACAATAATTTTTAGTTTTCAAAAAAATACTAAGTATATATAAGTACTTACTGTGAAAAACTTAAGTAATTGTAATAGTTATAGTTATAAGAAAAAGATATTATTTATTTTTTTCTTATAACTTGTAACTGTATTATTTAGAACGATTTTAATTACCATACATATATAAAGCTGGCTATGTAATGAAGAAAGATAGTCAATGTGATAATGATGGAATGATGATGGTATGTGTGGAAATTAGTAATAATTTTAACAAAAATGGAATATTAAAATTAGGAGGAAACAATGGATAATAAGACTTTCTAAGGCATCGTTTGGAACGATGTTTGCTGTAGCTGCGGTATGGTTCGGATCACATGTAGGCGGGGGATTTGCAACAGGTAATCAAACTGTTCAATATTTTGTTAGATTCGGTTGCCTACGGTGTTTATGCCGGTATTAGTTATAGGATTGTTGGGTTGGTGTTATTATAATGGAACTGTTATGGCAAAAAAATCATCAGATATTCCGCTATGATGACTTTGCAAGAGAGTTATATGCACCATTTTCAAGTGCAGGAAAGATTTTTGATATAGCTTTTTTTCGTATTGGTAACTGTAGCTGCAGGTATCGCAATTGCAGGGGAGGCTCATTATTTGACGAGTTATTTAAGCTAAACTACTATGTAGGGTATTACAATTACAGGTTTAGTGTTCTTTTTATTGACAATTTTTGGAGCAGATGTAGTTAGAAAGGCGTCTTCATATATTACAATATTTATTCTAATATTTTTTTGATAGTGCTTTTGGTGCCTGGTCTAAGTTCAGGAAGTAAAAAAATATAGCTCATTTGGTAAATACAAGATATATGGAAGGAAGTTGGGGACAAGTTTTATGGATGGGTCTAATATATGGTGGATTCCAAATATTGGTTGTCGCATCTATAGTATCTACTTCTCAAAACCCTAAAGACAACAAGAGATTGTGTCGGGTTTGCTCTTATAGGATTTATACTTAATGCTGTAATGACAGCTTTATGCGCCATTATGATTTTTAGGTTATATGCCTGATATAGCTTCAAATAAGTTACCTATTCTTACAATTGCAAAAAAATCAAAAATAATCCGTTTCTACTATATTCTTACTCTATAGTATTATATTGTGCCTTTGTATCTACAGGTGTAGGTGTTGTATTTGGATTAGTTGCACGCTTTGAAAATGCTATACTTACTAATATGGACATTGGTAAACGCTCGTGCGCTTATTTCGTTTTCTTGTCTGTTAATTTCTGTAATATTCTCTTTGGTAGGATTGACAAAACTTGTTGCTGTAGGTTATGGCTGGATAGGAAGAGTCTGCATCTTCTTGTTGGTTATTCCTCTTGCAATAATTGCGCCTATAAAAAATGCAAAATTTAAAAAAAGAACATCCTGAAATTAAATAGCTAATACTTTACTGCTATTTATTTTTTTCTTATAAAATAATGTCAGTCATATATGAAGTTTTTTTATAGTTTGTATATGACTGATATTTTTATATAATAAGCTGTCTGTATTAAATTTTTATGAAAAGTTTTTTTGTTAAAGGAGTTTGAAATGAGAAGAAATATTTTAAGCTTTGTAATGATAATTAGCATGATATTTTCATTTATGTACTTGTCATCTTATGTCCAAAATAGCATATATGCAGTCATTAGAATATGATGAAGATGCACAATTGGAAGGTAGGGGGTTCACTTTATTCATTTCCCATAAAAGAAAGAAATATCTTTATAAATGGCGATGTGGATGTGGATTTTTATAGAGACGATATACTGGAAATACAGATAATAGATGATAATGTTCTATATAATTTAAGCAGAGCATTTGTGGTATAAATGAAGATGGAGAAAAGCATTTTATGGTCAATGCCATATTTAATTCTGAAGTATATATGTTTGCCAATGAAGATGGAGTGATTCATGTAAGTGTTCAAGAAGAAACTTGGGGAGAGGGAATGACAAGGATAATAAATTACTTTGATATTCCAGTAAAAAGGATGATGAATTAGAACTTATACTTTCAAAGTATACAAAAGAAGAATTGAAAGATAGGCTAAACAAGCCTGTAAAGACAGAATATGTACTTAAAAATTTGACAAATAATAGCTACATAAATCCTACAAATAAGTTAATTGGAGAAGAAGCAAAAAAATTCAAGATGCTATATTGAAGTAAATAAGGATGAAAAATAATTCTCAAGGTTTGATATTGGGTGAGGTGATCGAGAAATTGGAAGATATGCTAAGCTTATAGGTGTTCCTTCGAAAGGATATTGGATAGAGTGGTATAGAAGATGGGAAAAAAAGATGTCGGAGGATATTTACTATCGTGTGAGAGTAGATAAAGACAGGACTATTAGTAGCAAAGTTTGTAAAAAGATGAGAATAGAAGTAAATATGACTACTATTTAAAAATATTTAGAAGAAGAAAAATAAGCTAAATAAAAATAAAGAAGTACCATTCATAGATATCGATAATCACAAAGCAAAAGAAGCCATAAGCTATCTTTGGAAAAAAACAATAGGATAGAAGGATATTTTGACAATACATTTAGACCGGATGTATTTCAACAAGAGCGGATTTAACAAAGATAATTTTTAAATGCAAGAGGATTAAAGCCAAGAAAATATAAAAATTATTTACTGATGTAAGTTCAAGTGACGATTATTCTAATTATTTACAGACAGCTGTATATTATAATTTTATAGACGGATATTCTGATAATAGTTTTCGTCCAAAAAGAAAAGATAACAAGAGCTCAATGGTTAGAAATTTTTAGATAAAAATGTGGATTAGTTTTTGATGCTGCCTTAGCTGACTTAAAAGAAGAAAAATAATATTGAGAATATATTATCAATATTTAAAGACAAAGATGAGATTCCTAAAGACTCCAGACATGCTGTTGCAAGATTTGTAAAATTAGGTATAATATCTTCGGATATAAAAATATTTAAACCTAATGAGCCTATAAGTAGAGGAGAAATTGCTGAAACTATGTATAAATTATTACTTTTTATATGAATAATTAAAATTTTTCTAAGTAGATATAATATAATTTAATTCTTTAACTTTGTTGACCATATTTAAAAACATTTTAGTGGAGAATTTTAGCTGATTAATTTAAATATTGCTATTACCTAAAAAAGGTGGTGTAAGTATGTTTTATTTCAACAAATATTTTTAAAGTTTTTAAAGTATGTACTTGTGTTTTTTTCTTATGCTGTCATTGGTAGTGGCTTTTGAAGGTCAATCTAATTTAGGGATGAAAGATGCGGTATTGATTTTCCAAAAGATGAAAAAGGGCTACCCTAAGAATGATATAGTCATGATAAACGGTAAAAAGTTATGCTATAAATATTGCAAAAAGTCTTGATGAAAAAGTTGAAAAAGAGCACGAAATGGAAATTGACCTAAAGGGAAAGGACAACATTGTTGATGTAGCGCTTCCTCAGTGGTCAGTAATTAATTATTGATTATGGAAGAAAAGTCTGAGTTTGACTTCCCTATAATATAATTGATTTTCCGATTGATGACAAGGATGTGCTTGAAGGTACTTCTAACAGAGTGCAGAGGTTTAAAATTAAGGTAGCTGATGATGAAAAGACGACATGGATTTTCAAATGGTCAAATGTAAATGAGATGGGAAAGGCATTTAAGGATAAAAAAAGCAGATTATATTCTAAAAAAATTACAGTATCACATTAAAATTAATTAGAATAATATCCCTACAAAAAGTCATATATATAAACTTGATAAAATAATGCTTGTTTGATATGCTTTAGATGTATCATACTTAGCTTTGTGAAAAATGGTATGACACCTATATGATTAGTAGTATAATTGTATGGGTGTCTTTTTGTAATTTTTAGAAATTATTTAATACTAAACTCTATCTACACTATAGATTTTATATTAATTATACTCATTAGCGTATCTTTTGATGATAAACTTTTAGCGTATCATTTTTTTATAAACTCAACTTTCCCACTAAAATTATCGCAATTTTCTTTGAAGTTTAAGTCTTTATAGATTTTTATACATTACTTGACATACAAATTTCTAAATAATATTTATTGAAATTTGCATATTTATCAAAAATAAAAACACTGGAATATTATGTCAAGTATGATATAGTACTTTTTAAAATATAATAAAAAAATTGATGTATTTAATGTATTTTTTTAATGTGGGAAAGTTGAGGTATACTAATCACCATTTATAATGCCAAGCAGTTATTTTAAATAACTTTATATATGTTAGAGATTTTAAATAACTTTTGTAACATAAATACATGGTTTTTAACAGGTTTTTAGTATTAATAAAGAAATCTTAATGACTAAAGATTGATGTTTTGCTATATTTACCCTCTAATTTAAGGGGGATAAGCATAAAATAATAAATTTAACATAATTTTTAAGGAGGATGGAATGATTAATTTAAACAAGAGAAATAATTTAAAAGAGACTTTTAACAGGAAATTTGAAGTGGAAACACTGTTTAAAAAGATTTTCTGCTATTATGTTTTTGCTCTTATGCTATCTACATTATTGGTATTACAGACAAATTTTGCATCAGCAGACAGTGTATCTTTGGCAAAAAATTAAAAAGCTGAGGAAAATGTAGTTTGGCTTGATAAGAAGTATAGTGAGTATTTTAATTTTGAAGACACTATTGTTGGGGTTTTTAATTGATAAGAACAGTAAATACTATGAAACATGTTTTTATGGATAAGAATTTTAAAAATAGTATCATATAATGTTGACAAAAGAACAGCCTTGGGATGTTGTTCCTAATTTATTGGATACTCCGGAAGGCATTGCACCTATTATGATTAACGGAAAATATGGTTATGTTAATAAGAAGGGGCAATTAATAGTAAAACCTAAATATGATAGTGCGAGTAAATTTTCAGAAGGAATTGCAATTGTAGAGTTAAATAAAAGAGAAGGAATGATAGATACAAGTGGAAGAGAAATAGTTAAGACTAAGTATTATGCAATTCATCAATTTAAAGAAGAGTGGCATCATTTAGTTTAACCGGGAAAAAATGGGGCTTTATGGATAAAACAGGTAAGAAGTAATAAAAGCAAAAGTATGATTATGCAAATGACTTTTCAGAAGGTATGGCAAAAGTAGAAATAGGAGGAAAATGGGGCTATAGATAAAAAGCGGTAGAGAAGTGGTAAAAGCCAAAGTATAAAGGTGTAAATGATTTTTAAAAAATGGTATGGCAATAGTAAAAATTGGAAAAATATGGTCTTATAGATAAAAAGCGGTAAGGAAGTTGTAAAAGCCTAAGATATGATGATATGGGTAATATTAATGAAGGAATGGCAGGCGTACAATTAGGTAATAAATGGGGATTTGTTGATAAGACCGGAAAAGAAATAATAAAACCACAATATGATAGAGTCACTTATTTTTTTCAGGTCGTTTGGCAGGCGTACAATTAGGTAATAAATGGGGATTTATTGATAAGACCGGAAAAAGAAGTAATAGAGAAAAATATGACGATGTTTATCCGTTTTTAGATGGAATGGCAGTAGTAAAAAATAAAAAGATAAAGATGGATCTGGAGATAAAGAGGGTTATGTAGATAACACAGGAAAAAGAAGTGGTAGAACCCAAATATGATTTTGCTACTTTCTTTGAAGATGGAATGGAGAGTAACAAATTATGATATGGGCATTATGGTCGGTATGTAGATAAAACAGGTGAAGAAGTTGTAGAAGTTAAGTATAAAGATGTAAGTAAGATTAAAAATAATACCATAGTATTAGTAAAAGATGATAAGGTAGGATTGTTAACTATAAAGTAGTTTTTACAGTGCATATCAAATAATAGTCTAAGGCTTTTACAAAAGTACTTGAAAAATTTGATATTTATAATATAATTGTAAAAGTATTTTTAAGTCTTTAAGATTTGTCGTGATAGATGGGAAATTAGCGGTGTCCTGTAACCTGCAATCCGCTTTTAGCAGGGTTGAATTCCCGTATTGAGTGTATGTTTTGTGAGGCTGAGAGCGTGGTAGGTGTTGATATCGGGGTCTTGTGCAATGCGGATTTATGAACCCCGTCAGGTCTTGATCGAGCAGCGGTAAGTAAAAACCCTGCATGTGATACAAGGGTGCCTCAGTTGAGTCTTAAGCGTTAATACCGCTTGGAAGATATATACGAAGACGGGTTCACGACTTAATTTAAATATATTGATTAAGTAGAAAACTCTATTTAATTCATTGACAGAGAGTTTGTACTCTCTTTTTGATTGTATACTAAAATTTGGATACTAAATATAGCAATAACAATATTTACCAATAATACTGATACTAAAACAATTAAGTAATCCTAAAAATATATTGAAATTAGCTGTTAAAAACTAAAAAAATATATTTTGATAAATATAAATATAAGATATTATAAATGCTAATTAATGTGATAAAATTGCAGACATTTTATTTTTTTCTATTCTTAGGAAAGTTAAAGTTTAGTATTAAATAAAAAAATAATTGTACTAATCATGAGCTTTAAAGTAAAACATAGTTTAGTGTAATTGATAAAGTCTAATAAATATGAAATTTCAGGAAATAATATTTGGAGATATAATATGTCCACTGCACTATACAGGAAGTACAGACCTGATAATTTTGAAAATATAATAGGGCAAAGTCAGGTAACTGATGTCTTGAAAAAAATCAAATCAAGGAAGATAAGATTTCCCATGCCTATGTTTTAGCGGTACAAGAGGTACAGGCAAGACTTCGACAGCAAAGGTCTTTGCAAAAATCTCTAAACTGTCAAAACTATACTCAAGAAAAAGGTCCTTGTAATCATTGTGACAGCTGTCTTAATGATTATGTAGATACAATAGAAAATAGATGCTGCATCCAATAACTCGGTAGATAATATTAGATCACTTAAGGACAATATAATATACAGACCGTCATATGGGAAATACAAGATATATATATAGATGAAGTTCATATGCTTTCTATTGGAGCGTTCAATGCCTTACTCAAGACTCTCGAAGAGCCTCCTGAACATGTGATATTCATACTTGCAACTACTGAGATAAATAAGATTCCAGCTACCATTTTGTCAAGGTGTCAAAAATTTGAGTTTAAAAAAGTCAGTGTTGAGGATATAAAAATCCAGACTTAAATTTATAGTTGATAATGAGAATATATCCTATGATATGGATGCAATAGACTATATTGCTACAATGAGCGATGGTGGACTAAGAGATGCGATATCAATGCTTGATCAGGTAGCTTCACTTGGTCGTATAAGTATGGATAATCTTGATTTTGTAACAGGTATGGCCTCGCTTACAAGGATAGATTTGTATCTAAAGAGTATATTTTCAAAAAATACCTTTGATTCATTAAAGACATTAGCTGATATGACATCAGACAATATAGATATCAAAAACTTCCTTCACAGATAATATCAAGATTATTGGATATAATCTATCTTCAAAATGGTGTAAAAAAAGATATTAAAATGCTTGAAAGTTTGGAAGAGTTGGTGAAATTGGCTGATGATGAGGATATATCCGACTTGATTGTGGAAATAAGTGAAGTAGAAAATGATATGAAATATGCTTCTTTTCCTGACATACTATTCCAGTCCTTCACAGTGAAAAATGTCAAAAAATATCATATCAAATAAAAGATGTCTCAGCCCTTGTAAAAGAGATAAGCATTTTAAAACAAAAGAATTGAAGATTTGGAAAAAGGACGGTTTTATTAATAAAAATGATATAAAATCTTCAATATCAAGTGACGAAACCAAAGAGAAAAGACAAAGAGGACAAAAGCTATATCAAATAATAAGGATAAGATAGAAAAATAACTCGATGAGATAAGTCCAAAGGAAAAGCAGGATATAGAATTTGTAAATTCTGTCTTGAAAGATGTGCATGATGTACTTAGAAATGGGAGTCATATGCCTGTTTCTGCATTTTTAAAGAGGGAAATGTAAGAAGATATATGGAGATACCTTGTACATCTCTTATGACAAATCTACGATTTTCATAAGACCAAATTGCAAGAAGATGCAAACAAGACTGTTTTAAAAGAGGCTTTTTGCACAAATACTGTCCAAAGATGTAGAAATTTGTATAGTATTTGATGATGATATAATAAAAAAGAAATGTCGAAGAGGAAGATGCAAGTATTAAAAAAACAGGTGCAGGATTTGCTCGGAGATGTAGATGTAGAAGTAATAAGCGATTAAAGGAGATTAAAAAATGGCAAAAAGAGGTGGATTTCGGAATGATGCCTGGAAATATGAACAATATGTTAAAAGCAAGTTCAAAAATGCAAACTGATATGCAAAAATGCAAGAAGAGCTTTCAAACAAGGAATTTGAAACAACTTCCGTGGAGGAGCCGTTACTGTAAAAGGTAAATGGAAAAAGAGCTCTTGTCAATAAAGATTAAGGAAGAAGTAGTGGATAAAGATGATGTTGAAATGCTTGAAGACTTGATACTATCAGCCGTTAATCAAGCTATGTCTCAAGCTGACGAGTATGTCATCAGGACTTTCATCAGTAACAGGCGGAATGAACATACCAGGATTATTCTAATAAAAAAATACTACGATAAATAACATTTAATTGTAGCATAGTGCTTTTCATATTAAACAATTGGTGAAAGTATATTAAAAATAGCTATAAGACTATGCTTAGTACGACTAATTGTTATAAAACTGTATATGAATATCAACCATAGTTTAAATAGATAGCAACAGTTGAACTATAGTATGGCTGTTATCAACAGTTTAGACTAATAATATAAAAAAAGCCTGAGATTTAATCTTGGGCTTTTTGCGTTTAATATTTTATATTTTTATATCTATTTAGAGTATGCTTTAAGCATCCATATAGTTTTTTTCGTATCCTGCAAGCATTCCTGTAAACATATCTTCGCTTACTTTATCTCCTGCTTCTTCTGCAAGTTTAAGACCTTCTCTCAAACTCTTAGCAATGTATTCATAATCTTCGAGTACAGATTTTACAATTGCTTCTGATTTTATTCCTTCGCTTTTTGCCTCTTTAATCTTAGCGTGTTTTTAGATAGTCTTCAAGTGATGCAAGAGGTCTTTCGCTAGTTGCAATACTCTTTCAGCTATTTTTATCAAGTTGCTCAGCTATCTTGTTGTATTCACCTTCAAGGGCTGGATGCAATGTGAAAAAAAGCACTTCCTTCGACATTCCAGTGGTAGTTGTGTATCTTTTGTATATAAAAATATGCAAAATCGCTGAGATGATTATTTAAAAACTCTACTAATTTCTTTGACATAATAACTCTCCTTTTCGTGTTCTAAATTTATTTTTATAGGTAAATAAATACTTAAAGATAAATGAAAATACTTAAATTTAGTTCTTGTATTAATAGGTATTCTCAATTTATAGTTGGTACATTTATACTCAATAAAATAAAACATGAAAATGAAAGAATTAAAGATTTTCTTTTAGCCAAAGTAACATTTGTTCCAATCTTGATACTCTTGATTGCACCTTGCCGTTTTCTGAGAGGTCATGGTTTTTCTCCTTGTAAATGAGCATCTTGGTTTTAACCTTATTTACTTTTAGTCTTGTAAATAGTTGGAGAGCTTGTTCAGAGTGGGCATCTATAGTCTTCATCGCTGTGTATTATCAAAAGAGGTGTTTTTATGTTATCCACATTTTTCATTGGCGATTTGTCCCATAGTTTGTCAGCTTCATATTCGCAGCCGTTTTGGTCAGTGCCAAAATAATATCCTATGTCACTCGTTCCGTAGAAACTTATCCAGTTACTTATACTTCTTTGAGTGATAGCAGTTTTGAATCTGTCGCATTGACCTATGATGTGGTTAGTCATATAGCCACCGTATGAACCGCCCATTACTGCGAGTCTGTTTTTATCTATAGAGTCATATTTTTTAATACTTCATCTGTTAAGTTCATCAAATCTTCGTAGTCAACAGTACCATATTTTTCCCCTTATGTCAGCAAAGTCATTATCTCTTCCGCATGAGCCGTGAGGATTTGTATAAAAATACGAAGTATCCGCTTTGAGACAAGAGGTACATTTCATAGAAAAATTTGACGAATATACTGTCTTAGGTCCACCATGGATGCAAAAGTACAGCCGGATATTTCATATCTTTGTCAAAGCCTTTAGGAAATATAACATATCCTTTGAGCAAATCTTCATTTGACGAAAATTCAAACTCTTGTGTTTTATATGAAGATATGGCATTTTTCAAATTTTGTTGAAAATTCTGTAAGATTTTTCTTAGATTTTTAGATTGTAGGCAGTGTTTTTATATCTATGAGGTAGATTTCCTGCATATTATGTTTGTCAAATCCACATATTATCAAGGTTTATCAAAAACTCAAAGTCATCCACTATATTTACATCATCAAAGTAATTTTCAATCTTTTGATTTGATAGCATATATATACTTGATTTGTCATCTCTTGTAGTCAAAAATAGATAGTATCTCCTACTTGTTTTTGTCCTTGATGATATCTTGTATCTGAGGTCACTGTTTGTAGAATTGCCTATTGAGTACTCGTTATCGCAATAAAAGCTCTAATTTTTCATCTATTATTTTGTAAAATTTAGGATTTTCATTTATTCCGTATTTTTGCTGTCAGTAGCAAGTGCTATAATATTATTATTTATTTTCATAAACTTCCATTATTTCAAAAATCCAACTTGCCATAGAGTAATCTTGTACTATCTTCATCTATATTATACAGGTTAAGCTTGGTATGGAGAATAAAACATCAGGCTTTTCACTTGTTATAAAGTATATTTTTCTGCCGTATATTTGCAAATGATATATTTTTCATTAGGATTAGATATGAGTTTTTAATTTATTTTGTTCCATATCGTGAGACATAGGCTTTTGAGATGTCATTGTAAAGTATATGAACTTCCGTTTTTCAACAAAATTTATCCTTGTAATTTCGTGCTTAAAATCTTCTTTTTCTATTTGTTCATCTATCTTTTCAGATGTAATGATAAGAGGTATCTATTATCTACAACATAAAAAGCTACTTATTTCAAAAGGTATATTGAAACTTTTAGCGTATTTTCTTGAGTTTATTCCTTGGATGTAGATTTTTGTATAAGACTTGTTCTTTATTTTTCAGATTTTTACAGTGTAAATAAGGTGATTATTGTCAATGAATTTGTATATAACCGACTATTGTAGAGTTTGAGTCTTGATATTTTCTCTGTGTCATATAGGAATAGTTTGTTTTCGTATTTGTTCTTCTTATAATTCATGTTTGAAACAGTAAATACAAGTTTATTTCCCGCTTTGTTTTTCTCTATGTTGTTTACGAATCTCATCTTTTGAAAATCTCTAATTATCTTGTCTTTCATCTTATCTCCTTAAATATTTAAATTATTATATACTCAACTTTCCTACATGAAAAAAATACATTAAATATATTGAAATTTAAATATATTTTTAAAAATACAATATCATACTTGACATAGCATTTTTCAGTATTTTGATTTTTGATATATTTGTTAATTTTAATAAATATTATAAATACTAATACTATTAGCCTTTAGTATAAAAATATACTCTACATAAATTCAATATAATATATTCAAAAAAAGCACAGACCTTTTTGGAATGTGCTTATAAATATCTCGATTATTGCGGGTTTTCACATCCGCAGCATTCATTATCACTTTGAAAGTTGTGCCTTTTTCCGCTGAACTTTCTACAGATATTTTCATATTGTTTTCATCAGTTATCTTCTTTTGCAATTGAAAGCCCAAGACCATATCCGCCATGTTCCTTGTTTCTTGACTTATCTACTCTGTAAAATCTCTCAAATATATGAGTTATATCATTTTTAGGGGATTACAGGACCGTAGTTGTTAATCTCAAATTTTATCTTGGATTGCTCTCTTTTAAAGCTTTACTGTAATAGAAGTCTCTTCATAAGCGTATTTACAAAGCATTTTCAAGCAAAAATAGAAAAGTAGGCTCATAAGTTGTTTTTCGTTTGCAATAGTATAAAGATTATCATCTATTGTACTTGCATAGTTGATTATAACATTTTTCAAAAGCTATAACTTCCATACTAAGTATAAGAGAAAACAAGGTGTCGCTTACATTTATAGTAGACTTGGAATTATCTATTCTGTTTGCATCTGATTTGTGCAGGAAGAGCATTTCTTCGATGAGATTTTTCATCTGTTTAGCTTCTTGCTTGCGCTTGTATCCATTTAATTTGACTTTGGATAGTGTCAGACTTGTTGTTTTCCAGTATGTCCATATTTGCAAGTAGTACAGTAAGAGGAGTTTTCAGCTCATGAGATGCATCTGCTATAAATTGTTTTTGTTGGCTCCAAGTTTTTCTACAGGAAGAAGTGCCCAGTTTGACAAGAACAGTATGATAAAAAGAAAAATATAAGTGTCATTACACCTGTCATTATGAAGACTACGAAAAAGATTATCAAGGAGTTGTATTGTCTCTTGAAATGTCAATGAAAGAAATCTTATCATACAGTGAATAATGCTTCCTATAATATCTTATATCCTACTTTTTATTGTGCCTATATCATCTTGCGATTCGTGAGCTATTTTGACAATAGATTTGAAACTTTCATCATCCATGGATATATTACTTTTTATTTGAGACAAGATTACTCCGCTCTCATCAATATTTACTATGAAAAAGCGGAACAAACTGTAACTCTTTAAGTACTTTGTTAGTTTGAGGCTCGGAAAAATTTGGATATGTCAAGAGTAGATATGGTTTTTAAAATCCTCTACGCTCTTATCATAGGTAGCCTTAACATTTGATTGATACATCAGCGTAAACACAAATAACAAAAATAATGCTGACAAGTATCATTGTAATTGCAATAAATTTGATTTTCAGTTGTCTTAACATCATTCAAAAATCCAGCTTGTAGCCGACCTTTCTTATAGTTTGGATTACTACCTTGGATTTTTAAAAACTGCAATTTTTCCTAAGGAAAGAAATATACTTCCACATTGTTATCAGCAGCATCAGAGTCAATACCCCACACCTTTACTATTATATCTTCCTTTGTAGATATGATTTGTGGGTGAGTCATAAGCATCCTCATTATTTCAAATTCCTTATATCCAAGTTGGATAGATTTTTGTAATGCTCTTTATCTGATTGCTGTCAAGATCCAATGACAAGTCTCCAAATGTAAGCTCGTTAAGTACGACTTCTCCCTTTCTTCTTGTTATTGATCTTAATCTTGCAAAGCAATTCCTTGGTTTCAAAAGGCTTTGTCATATAATCGTCTGCACCAAAATCCAGACCTCTTATTATGTCATCAGTTTGGCTAAGAGCTGTAAGCATGATGATAGGAGTATCTATCTTTTCATTTCTCAGTTTTAGTACTTCAAAACCATTTAGTCTTGGGAGCATAGCATCCAATATTATGGCATCATGATGAAAAACCGCTGGCAAATTCATATCCTTCTTGACCGTCATTTACCACATCAACAAAGGTATTTCTCCTTTTTCAAAAAGCTCCCCTATGGCATCTGCCAATCTTACTTCATCTTCAACAACCAGAACATTCATGCTCTCATCTCCTAAAATTTATAAAAAAACTTAACAAAAATTCATAATAATCATCTTTAAAAAAACAGTTACTGATATCTATATTATACGGTTATTACTTAAATATAAGTTAAACCTATAGGAATTTTTCCTTAACTTTCTTCCAAAAATCTATACTTTTCAAGTCTTAATAGATGTATTTTATAATCGGAATATGATATCTCTATATCTTGAATCTTTTCATATTTAAACTGTATTGCATCAGCCAAGAAAAGAGTAGTATTTTGATACTGGTTTTCGGAGTTATCTTTACCTTAGATTTGAAAGGCAGGACAATACTCGATGTAAGTGACCTGTAGGCATTGGAATTAAGTGGGGCGATAGGCGTTACCTGTATGATATTGAGTCTTGGATCTATGATACTGCCTGAAGCAGAATAGTTGTATGCAGTAGATCCTGTAGATGACGATATAATGACACCGTCGCCGGAAAAAGACTCTATATGATTGCCGTCTATTGATAGATTTATGTGAACTGTTTTGTTTTTATAGCCCATTAATAGCAAATTCGTTTATAGAATGTAATTCAAAATTTCTAAATCCTGTTGTAACTATTGCCTTAAGTGGAATAATATTTTGTATTTCATAATTTGAAGTTTTGATACAATTTATGAGATTGTCTATTTCAGAAGGTAGTGCATCTTGGAAAAACCAAGATGAAAACTATGTTAATTCGGTAAAATATGCACTTTGGATATTGAAGTTCATGCACAATTTTCAAGAAAGAGCCGTCTCCGCCTATAGAGATAACCATATCGCAACTATCATCAAATTTAGGCATTATTTCAAAACCGTTCTTCAAGAGCTTGTCAATCAATGTATGATAGACTTTTTGAAGAAAAGTTGTAATTTGATTTTATATATATTTTTGATAACTTTTAGAGGGTTTCATACAAATCTCCTGAATTTATTTTTGCATATTATATCATAAAGTTAAAATATTTTATATAAATATGAAAAATAAATGATTTTTGTTGTAATAGTTAATATTATTGAAAATACCAATACTTATAGTTGTATGATTAATGGTAGATTTTCAAGTTAAGTGCAAGGCTTTAAAAATTAGGCTATATATTCGATATACATAATGTTTTTATTTATATTTGATACTATAATCTAATAAACTGATAGATAAGCACTTTTAGTGTAATAAAAAAATAATAAAAGCTTATGCTATTAAAAACTATTGATGAAAATTACCCATATATTGGAGTAAGAAATTAGCTTAATACAATCTAAAAACACTCTAAAAATACTTGAAAAAATATAATAAAAGGTGTATAATAATTTTGTAAATAGAAATGTTTTCATAAAAAAATAATTGATGATTAGTAAAAATATAATTGATATATAATTATAACAATTAATACAATTGGAAGATTAAGATGAAATTGTTAAGAGTCTTGGTAATAGAAATGCTCTGAGGAGTAAATAAGATTACAAAGAGTTCTGTAAATAATTCAGAGATAAATGAATAAGCCAATAGTATGCTAAGATGCTAAGTTGTTATGAGTTTTTTTAATAATAAAATGATATGTAAAATATTTAAGTAATGCTCGTTTTATGTTTCTTTATAGATAATTTAAAAATTTTTGGTAGTAAACTTTATTTTTGGATTTTATATACATGGAGGTCTATCATGAAAAAGAATTTTAAAGAATGTGTATTGTACTTGTTATTACTTAGTTTACTTATGTCTTTAATATGTTATTTGTTTTCAATAGAAGTGATAGTTCATTATTTTTGCTGAGTTTGCATTTTTTTATTATGCTTTTGCCCTGTAGTTTCTGCTATTTTTGGTGGAAAACGGATTTGACTTTAAGAAAAATATTTAAAAAGTAAGTTCAGCATAGCCTATTTGACATTTTTCCCAATATCAATATTATTTTTGTATTTTAAAAACTGAAAAATGTCTCAATATTTCAACTTATATTTTTATGGCACAACTTCTGGGGCTGATGTTTGCTTACTGTAAATGATAAGAAGTTAGTAGGAAAAATAAGTCTGAAAAATTTTGTTAAATGGTCAGCGCTTTTTATTGCTACTACTTAGTATACAGGCTGTGGTTTTGGAGCATCTATATCAATGGAAATGTAAATTTTTACAATATATTTATTAATAATTTTTGCTGTACTTATTTCACTTCCAACTGTTATGCTTAATATAATCTTTTGCAATTGGACAAGAGTATGGCTGGAGACAGTTTTTACAGCCAAGACTTCAAAAGCATGATAGGAAAAGTCAGCGGTGTACTATTGACAGGAGTAATTTGGGGATATCTAATATTCCGCTATTTGTTATGGTTAATAGTGAAGTGATTATATATGACATTCTTGCAATGCTTATGTACTATGTTTTTATAGGAATTTTTATAGGGCTTTGCTATATGAAGACAAAGAGCATAATTTTAGTTTCAATGTTAAGCTTTAATAAATGGAGCTTTTGTAGTATTGCGTAATGCTGCGTATACCACTGAAAAATATTTCAATGAACAGTTTTTATATAATGGCAATATCTGTAAGTTTTTGTTATATTTGTACCGTTTCTGTTTAGTAGGGAATTTAGAAATGGAAAATTTATTAATAATTGATTTTTAAAAAATGCAATATCAAATTGAACATAATTTTATAATCTCCGTAATGACTTGATATATGTTGGCTTTTATGATGTCGAGGATGGAAAGCGTAGTACCCTTTTTACATCATCAGAACCAACATATATTGTATAGGTGATTACTCTATCCTATATATCTTATCTAATTTTTGTTAAAAAAATTATTCTGGCTTGCTATACTTTAATATCTTTCTTGGTTTTTGCTCTTATCTTGTCTGCATATTCTTGTATATGATTATAGTTACTTATCTCTTTTCCTTTGGAAATAAATATTCTTGATAAAACATTATAGCTTAGATTTATTTCTCTTTCATGTGCTGAATATGGATTGTGTTTAAGGTTGTATGATTTAAGAGTATAGTTAAGTTGAGTTGAGTATAGTGGTATCTAAGCAAGTATAAATAAGATAAAAATAAATATATCTGTAAAAAAAGTATAAAATATTGTATAATATTATGATATAGAAAAAGGCAATATCTTGAGTTAAATTCAAATACTATATATTATAATGAGGGAAATATATAATGGAAAAATAATTTTTCATAGATAGTGAGATAGGCATAAAATCTCACGATATATTAGATATAGGATGTATAACAAGTGACAATTTGCAATTTCCACTTTAGTGATAAGAATACTCTTTTAAAATGTAAGTAAAGACTATAAATTTATCTGTGGTCATAATTTCATACATCATGATCTGAAGTATCTAAGCAAATACATAGCTGACAGCTCTAATAAAAATACATTGACACCTTATATCTTTCTACCCTTCTTTTTCCCTAAAAGACCGTATCACAAGTTGCTAAAAAGATGATAAGCTGGATGTAAATGAGCTTAATAATCCTCTAAATGATGCAAAAATCAAAGAATTATTTTATGATGAAATCAATATTTTTTAAATCTTGATTTTAAATTGCAAAACATCTACTATTTCTTGCTTCGTGATAGGGAGGAATTCTCCGGATTTTTGATTTTATAGGGGTTAAATTTCCTGATATATCTGTAGAATTTATTCAAGAGGAGTTTAAGGGAGAAATTTGTGAAAATACCAATATTGAAAGCTTTGCAAACAATATCCTATGGAGCTTGCTTATTGTTTAGCTCTTATAAGATTTGGTGATGAAAACTCAATCACTCCTAAATGGACTTTGAAGACCTTCCCAAATATAGAGTATGTAATGAAAAGATTGAGAGGTATTAGTTGTAAAAGTGTAGTTATTGCAATGAAAAACTTAATGCTAAGTCTTATCTTAAGAAAAATATTCGGATATGATGATTTTAGAAAATATAATGGAGAAAATTTACAAGAAAAAGGCTGTAAACTGTAGCAATAGAGGGCAAGTCATTGATAGCTGTATTTCCAACTGGAGGAGGTAAATCACTTACATTCCAACTACCTGCCCTTATTCAAAAAGAGGCTTCATCATCTTTGACGGTGGTAATATCTCCACTACAATCACTTATGAAAGATCAGGTAGACAATCTTGAAAATAGAGGAATTACATCTGCTGTGACTATTAACGGTTTGCTTGATGAATTCCAAAAGAAAAATACCTATGAGATTGATAGACGGAACGGCTTCACTGCTGTATATATCACCTGAACAGCTAAGGTCAAAAAAACTATTGAAAATGTACTGCTTTCAAGAAATATAGACAGATTTGTAATAGATGAGGCTCACTGTTTTTCTTCGTGGGGACATGATTTTTAGGATGGACTATTTGTATATAGGAGATTTTTATCAAAAATATAACAAACCAAAAGTCAAAGAGGAATAAGATAGCCATATCATGCTTTACAGCAACAGCTAAACAACAGGTGATTGACGATATAAGACAGTATTTCAAGAAAAATTAAATCTCAATATGCACTTATTTTCTGCGGATATTGAGAGAAAAATCTTAGATATCAGGTGTTATACAAAGAAACAGAAGAAGAAAAAGTATACTGCAATGAGAGATTTAATCCAAGCTAAGAACTGTCCTACTATTGTCTACGCTTCAAGAACAGCTACAACAGAAGAATTGGAGAGAAAGTTAAGTAAAAGACGGAATATATGCCAAGGCTTTTCATGGACAGATGGATGTAAATGAAAAGGTGAAAAAAATCAAGATGACTTCATAAATAATAGGGTACAGGTCATAGTTGCCACATCTGCCTTTGGTATGGGAGTAGATAAGAGCGATGTGAAACTCGTAATACATTATGATATTTCCAATTCTCTTGAAAATTATGTTCAAGAGGCAGGGTAGAGCAGGAAGAGATCCCAATATAGATGCAGACTGTTATATTTTTGTATAATGATGCTGATTTGAACAAGCACTTTGCTCTACTTAATCAAACCAAACTTAGCATGAGTGAGATACAACAGGTGTGGAAGGCTGTGAAAAGTTTTACCAAAAACAGACCTCATCTTCTGCACTTGAAATAGCAAGGGAAGCTGGATGGAATGAGAATGTAAAGGACTTGGAAAGTAGGGTGAAAAATAGCCTTAGGAGCTTTGGAAAATGCCAAGTATATAAAAAGAGAAAAATAATTCTACCAGAGTGTACGCTACTGGTATACTGGCTAAAAAGTTTGGTAGTCGCTATAGAAAAAAATAGAAAAATATTGAAGGCATTAGTCAAATACAAAAGGAAAAATTGCAGGAGGATACTGGGCTCACTATTTAGTAAGAGGTCATCTATGAACTTTGGTGTAGATGCTGATTCAAGGGTTGACTTTTTAAGCGATATCTTGGGGATTAATAAGGAAGATGTTATTGATTCTATCAATATTTTTAAGAGAAAATAAAATACTTGCAGACAGCAAAGATATGACAGCTCGTATATCATCATCTAAAATTGCTGCAAAAGAATTATTAACAGATTTTTAGCACTTGAAGATATGATAATCCAAAAATTAGATGGTGAAAAATGTAGTCTTAGATATCAAAAGAAATAAATGAGAATGCAATAAACCTCAGGAATATTAAGTTCAACAGTGCAAAATATCAAAACCATATTACTGTTTTTAGACATAAAAGAAATATATCAAAAACATGATAATACTTTTGCAAAAAGACAATAGTTTATCCACAGTATCCAAAAAGAGCAGTTGATGGATTTTTAATCGTAGAAAAAGACATATCAGAATTCTTGATAGAAAAGCTCTATAGCAATGTTGATTCAACAGAAAAAGATGTAATTGTAGAGTTTTTCACTTATAGAGATGTTCAACGATTATAAAAGCGGAAATTCTAAAAGAGAAATAAGATTGGAAGATATGGAAGAAGCCATACTGTATCTTACAAAGATTGGAGCAATTGCATTAGAGGGAGTTTTCTAGTTATTTATAATACTATGCACATTTCACGACTTGAAAAAGGACAATAAGGTAAAATATAAGTCAGTGGACTATAAGGTATTGAAAAGAACATTATAATCAAAAGAAACAGCAGATACACATAGTAGGAAATATGCTCGTATTATGGCGCAAAACTATGACAAGGCATTACAATTTGTCAAAGACTATTTTTCAAATGGGATTTAAAGAATTTATAATCAAGTATTTTGACAAGTCTGAACAACTTGACTTGGAACGAAATATATCACCTGAAAAATACAAAGAACTTTTTGAAGAGCTTTCCCATAAGCAAAAAGAAATAATAAACGATGAGGAATCACAGTTTATTACAGTATTGGCAGGAGCAGGAAGCGGAAAGACAAAGGTGTTGGTGCATAAACTTGCATCACTTTTTGTTGCTGGAAGATGTTAAGGCAGAGCAGTTGTTAATGCTTACTTTTTCTCGAGCAGCAGCTACAGAGTTTAAGAAAAGATTGATTAGTCTAATAGGTGATATAGCTTATTTTGTTGATATTAAGACATTTCATTCATATTGTTTTGATATTTTTGGGACAAAGAGGCAATGTAGAAAAAAATCACAAGATGTAGTTTCAAAGGCTGTTGAAGAAATCCTGTCAATGAAGGTCGAGCAAGGTCAGGTAACAAAGTCTGTAATTGTAATAGACGAAGCTCAAGATATGGATGAGGACAGTTTCAAATTATTGGAGGCAATAATTTTAGCAAATGAAGGAATAAGGGTAATTGCTGTAGGTGATGATGACCAAAAATATCTACGGTTTTAGAGGCTCAAGCTCTAAATATATGCAAGTTTTAGTTGACAAGTATGGAGCAAAAAATATGAACTTGTTACAAATTATAGAAGTACAAAGAAGATAGTCGAATTTTCAGATGCGTTTTGTCCAAAGTATAAAAAGACAGGATGAAGTCTGAATCGTGTATATCTTATAGTGACAATGAGGGTGTGTTATCTCTTACAAAGTATAAGAGCTCTAATATACAAAAATCCGCTTATATCTCAAATTGAAAATAGCAGTGATGTAAGATGTATACTTACCAATACCAATGAAGAGGCGCTTCAAATATCTGCAGCTTTAAAGTCAAGGAAAAATCAATACAAAGCTACTACAGACTATGGAAAAATATCAAGTTTTCAAATCTTGCAGAAGTTAGATATTTTACCAAAAATCAATCAGGAAATTGAGAAAAATCCTGTTTCTCTTACAATACCTGAAACTGCATGGAAGATTGCAAAAGAAAGCTTGGTGACTAAGTATAAAGATAGTGATATCTTGGAAAATTGTTTGAATATGATAGAAGATTTTGAAAATACAAATAAAGCAAAATTTATATCAGATTTTGAAGATTTTATCAGTGAATCTGTGTATGAAGATTTTTACAGACATGATAACAGGGCAGTATTTATTTCCACTATTCACAAATCAAAGGGTAGAGAGTTTGACACTGTATATCTTTTGCTTAGTGGAAGAGTAAGAGATGATGATGAGGAAAAAAAGAAAAATTTATGTAGGACTGACAAGGGCAAAAAGCAATCTTCACATACATTGCAACAGTGATATATTTGACGATATAAAGGCAGATTATATTGAAAGACACTATGATAATAAATATTATGATAATCCCTAAGGAGATAAGTATCCAACTTTCTTATAAAGATGTATTTTTAGACTATTTCAAAGATAAGTCTACGGATATATTTTCTTTGACAAGTGGTAGTGAGCTTATAGTTGAAAAAGAGTATCTTGGAGTTAAAAGAGGGGTAAAACTACAAGAGTTGCAAGATTTTCAAAAATCATGCAAAGAAAAAAACTGGTTAATTATTACCAAAAAGGCTACAGACCGTATAAGGCAATAGTAAGATTTATTGTTGCGTGGAAAGATAAAAAGTGATAGCAAGGACTATCCTATCATACTTGCTGACTTATATCTAAAAATTATTAAAGTTATTTATTCCAAATTTATATTTGATTGTATATATCTTATTAAAATCAAATAATAATAATAATAATAATAATACCTTGAGTCCATAAATGAATATCAACTACTAAATTTAGGTAGTATTAAGAAAAATCATATTTTGTTATTGTGTATATAAATATCAATAAGCAAAAAAATATTAATAAATTTACTTTTGTTTTATGATTTACAATAATTATTAAAAATAGTAGTTAAATTTAGATAATCATATTTACTTTTGTGCTAAAACTGTGTATAATATAACCGAGGAACAATATCTTAAATTTAAGAACTGTATCTGGAGGAAAAATGAAAAAGAAAAATTAAGAAAACTTGTGGTATCTTCGATGCTTGGGGCGATTACCGTCGTATTGGGATTGACTCCACTTGGCTTGATACCTCTTGGGATAATTAATGCTACTACAATGCATATCCCTGTGATTGTCGGTGCAATTTTGGAAGGACCTGTTGTAGGTGCAGCAATAGGGTTGATATTTGGAATATCTTCATTGATAAAAATATCACGATGCCAAACTTACTTTCGTTTGCGTTTTACAACCCACTGGTTTCAATATTGCCTCGTGTTTTTAATTGGAGTTGTAAGTTACTATGTCTATGACTTTTTCAAAAAGAAAAAGCTCAACTCTTAAAGTATTGAGTTATGCGATATATGTGCTATTGGCAATTTTTATGGCATATCTTATTTATAGGAATATCCTTGCATCAAAAGGCGCTCAATGCAATTTTTGAGCTTTGTGCTATTGATATTTGTAATTGCAACAGCGTATCTGACTTATAAGAAGAGTTATGATAACTTTGCTGTCATAATAAGTAGTTTCTTAGGGTTCGCTTACCAATACTGTATTGGTGCTTTGGTGGTGTATATGTGATGTATGGTACTATGTACATGGAAAATCTCAACAAAGCTCCGTCAGAAGTCGGAAAAGGTGATACTTGGTATAGCATTGACTTCAGGGCTTGCCTGAGGCAATTATATCAGTAATCTTGACTACTACGATTATAAAGGCTCTTAGCCCTCAGGTAAGTCGCACTGGTCAGATAGATAAGATGAAAAATTAATCCACAGCTCCTGCATTTGCAGGAGTTTTTACTACATAAAATATAAAAACATAGGCATTTAATACTAATACTAATCACCATTTATAATGCCAAGTACTTATTTTGAATAACGCTATTTATTACAGAGAGTTTCAATAACTTTTTTTGTAAGAAAAATTACATGGCTATTTAAATGTGTTTTAGTATAAATCTAATAGAATAATTGAATTATTTTATAAAAAAATTTATGAACTAAAAATTTATTAACATAAGACATGCTAAGGAGTATAACAAGTTTAAAAACCATAGGTTAAATAGAGGTTGGTATAAATTGATTAAATATTAAGAAGAAAAACAACATATAAAGATAATAAAATATAGGAAAAATGAATGAATATAAGAGGATTAAATAATAAAAAAAGCGTTAACATAGCATAAAAATATGATTATTACATAGGTTTTCTTATAAAAAATATCATAATTATTTAACGAATTTTTGAAACAAAAATTTCAAAAAATAAAAATATAAAAAAATTTAAAAAATACTTGCAAAAATTCATATTTTAGTTTATAATTATCGCAACGAGAGAAATCATTTGCATAAAAATTCATGGATATCTTCTTTCTTTGTTGCTTTTACGAGCTTTCAAGAGTTTTGAAATACAATGAGATGTTTATTTTTTTAATAAAGTATAATGCGTTTATTTCTAAGGGGATAGTTCTTGATGTATTACATAAGATTTTTTTCTTAAAATTAATTAGTCAAAGTTTATAATATTTTATATTTTTTTATATTTCAAAAATTTAAGAATGGATTAAAAATGGCTACAGAATCATTAAACCCTTTGGTAAACTCACAAAAACAACTTAAGAGTGCTTTACGATTTGTTGGGAGTTGAACCTATAGTATACGAATTGCTTAAAGAACCACAAAGAGTTATAGAAGTATCTATACCCGTTAAAATGGATAACGGAGAAGTAAAAGTATTCAAAGGCTGGAGATCTGCTCACAGCTCTGCAATAGGACCTTCAAAGGGCGGAATAAGATTCCATCCGGATGTTTGCTTGGACGAAGTAAAAGGCTCTTTCACTTTGGATGACATTCAAATGTGGTGTTGTAGGTATTCCTTACGGTGGAGGAAAAAGGTGGAGTAAGCTGTAATGTTAATGAGCTTTCTCAAAGAGAATTAGAACAAATAGCAAGAGGATACATCAGAGGAATATACAAATATCTTGGAGAAAAATAGACATACCTGCTCCTGACTCAGGAACAAACGGTCAAATAATGGCTTGGATGACTGATGAATATATCAAATGCAACGGAGATAAGATGGAAATAGGCTTCATCACTGGTAAACCGCTTGGATTTGGTGGATCAAAAAGGAAGAAATGAAGCTACTGGATTTGGTGTTGCAGTTATAGCAAGAGAAATGGCTGCTAAAATGGGAATAGACATGAAAAAGCTACTGTTGCAGTTCAAGGCTTTGGTAATGTTGGTAGATACACTGTTAAAAAAATGTTGAAAGACAAAGGTGCAAAAAGTTATTGCTGTTGCAGAATTTGATCCTAAACAAAAAGAAAAACTTATGCAATAGTTAAAGAAGATGGTATTGACTTTTTGCAGCACTTGACAAATATCAAGTTGAAAATAAGACATTGATAGGATTCCTGGATCAAAAGAAATAACATTGGAAGATTTCTGGAAATTGCAAGTTGACATATTGATACCTGCAGCTCTTGAAAATGCTATAAAAGAACAAGAAGTTGGGCTAATCAACGCAAAAAATTGATATGCGAAGCTGCTAACGGACCTATAACTCCTGAAGCTGCTGCTAAACTTATCGACAGAGGAATAGAAATAGCTCCTGATATATTAGCTAACTCAGGTGGAGTTCTTGTTTCTTACTTTGAATGGGTACAAAACCTATACGGATATTACTGGTCAGAAAAAGAAGTTGAAGAAAAACAAGAAATAGAAATGGTTAAAGCTTTCAACAATATCTGGGAAACAAAACAAACTTACAAAGCTCCAACTATGAGAGATGCTGCGTTTGCTTACTCAGTTAAGAAAGTTGCTGAAGCTATGAAACTTAGAGGATGGTACTAAAAATACCCTAACGGTAAGGTGATTGATATTACAGTTTCTTTAATATAAACATACCCTTTCCAACAAATAAAGAATCTCACTCAAAAGGTGAGATTTTTTTATTGTCATTTTTATATAAGGCATATAATTAAGGCAAGAAATGTGGTTTTATACTAATCACTATTTATAATGCCAAGTACTTATTGTGAATAACTCTATTTATTACATAGATTTTCAATAACTTTGTTGTAAGAAAATTACATGGCTATTTATACGGTTTTTAGTATTATATTATATTTTTCAATGATATTTTCTGCTTTTAGAAGATGAGTAGGAATGAAATATTTAAACAACATATTATTTAGCATTTATAATAATATATAATATTCATAATTCTAAGAAAAATTTGCTAATAATATTATCAATATAAGATAAGATTATTACTAAATAAAAATATAATTGACTTTAAAAATAGTAAAATTAGTTTGTACTGTAAATAATAAGTCCTATACTAAGCTATGATAAAAACGAAGATAAAAGTATTTTTACTACTATTATAATAAGCCTATATATATTGTTTTAATATGAGACTAATATATATGTACTTTTATATTAATATGATGTAAATATTACATACCTACTATATTATGATTGGAGTTAAAAATAAGTATTGATAATGGAGGACAGTAGATTGGACAGATTTAAGTTTAAGCTCTTACTTGCATTTCTAATGGTGCTTGACCATATAGACTACTTTGTTCCGGAAGAGTGGAATATTGTATTTGGAATAGCATCGAGATGTGTAGCCTGTGGTTTTGCCTATCTTGCAACTGAGGGTTTCATTCGTGACAAGGAATGTCAAAAAATATATCTTAAGACTATACAGCTTTGCAATACTAATGCTAATAGGCAATTACATACTAAACTCGGTCTTTGCTGACAGAGGTGTAGTGATACGCAACAGTATTATTATGGAGCTTGCAATAGGGTGTAAGTATACTGTACTGTTGGAAAAATTTCAAAAAAATATTTATCAGATTTACTGTTTTAGCTATATTTTTCTATATTTCTTGTTATTTTTGAAGGTGGAATGTTAATACCTTCGTTCATGCTTGTAAATTATCTGACATGGGAAGATGAGGTTAAAAGAAATATAGCTTATTTTAGTATATCACTTTACTTATTTTAGTATACTTCCTATGCTATGAATTATAATAATTACCTAATTTTACTTAAGTATAATAACTATCTATTTATTATAACAATTCCTATCTTAAAGTTGTACAATGGCAAGGTAGGGCTTAATAATACCTTTTTCAAAGTATTTTTCTATTTGTTTTATCCTCTACATCTATGGCTTATTGCAGCAATAACATACTATACTAAAATCTAATGATTAGACAAATTTTGACTTACTTTTTGTAATATAACTAATGTATGAAATTACTCAAGAAAAAAATAAGTGTAGAATGAATATAATAGTGTTGTTATTTGTAGGATAAAATATAAGTGAAAAATTGATAAAATAAAAATTGTTTGTAAATGTATAACATAAAATTTATAGTTAGCAAAAATTATAATGTATATTAGCTTTTTAAACTAAGAGTATAGAGTAATTTTTGGATTAAACGAGCTTTATAAATATTTATAAAAATATGTTGTAAATTTTAAAATTATTTAATATAATAATATAATATATTAGCAGTTTTTATATAACTGTACTCATTGAAAATATTAAGATGATTTATATTCAAGATTATCAACGCATTAACCATTTTTATTATTTTCAGATTTAGGTAAAAAGAGGTGATAATAATGAAATGAAATAGAATAGAAAAATAAGTGTAATATATATTCATATGTATTTTCTTTATCAATAATTTACATATCTTGAAAGGAAGTGTGAAAAGTGAGTTATAGTATGAAAATCAAGAAAAATGTTATCCGTTGTTTTAACTTTTACATTGATAATTAACTCAGGTGTTTACACCATATTTGCAGATAATAACCAAAAAGTAAAAAAAGAACATTTGATATTCAGGAAATCGATTATAGACGATCTTCATCTGACAAAGGAAAAAAATCTATGAAAGTAAATGGGAAGGAATAGCTCCATATGCACCTTTATTTGGTCATATGATAAATAATAAAAAAAGATACGAGACCTTTGGGCAAAAGAAGATGGAGATTTAGGAAAAGGATGGGGAGCTCATCATGGATGACAGGCTACCTTATGGTTGATTTGGAGAGATTCGGAAAATTGGGGACAGAGCATCTTAAAAAGATGAATATGGTTTGTCAACAATAGGAATAGTAAGAACTGACGATAAATATTCCAAGACTGATGACTTTTATAGCTGGAGCAATGATATAGAAACAGCTTTCAAAGAATATAATGGAAATCAAGGCTTTGGAAAAAGACGGTTTTGGAAAAAGATGTAAATCAGAGCACAAAGTTAGTGATATGGGACGGATATAAGAGAGTATCAGGATATAATATTTTTACAAGAGATGAATATATCAAAAAAAGTAAAGGATATTGACAGTTCCAATACGGATAATAGGGTAAAATTTTGCCGAATTTGTCGCAAAAGCATGTAAGAAATGGAGCAAAGTTAAAAGGATATATAACTGTAGATGAAGGACTCAAAGACATATACATACCTTCAAGAGTAAAAATACAAAAAGGTGAAAAAGCAGATAAGACAGGTTGCTCAAATAAAAATAACAGATGTTACCTATGATATCATTATAAATAATATTGACGCTCCAAACAACATAAAATTAATTGAAATATTAGAGGTAAAAAGCAGACCATAAGTTGGAGTTACCTAAGGCAGAAGGGTATAATGTAAGAGTTTATGATGAAGACGGAAATGAAGTAAAAGATATTATAGCAGATAAAAAAATATGATATTGACTGTTAGATGGGAAATGAAAGACCCTGAAAAGATAGTGATAAAGATGGTTTATCTAACTATATGGAATACTTATTGAAAAACAGATAAAAATAACAAGGATAGCGATGGAGATGGACTTTTTAGATGGATTTGAATTTAAATATTTGAAAACTGATTTGCTAAAGAAAGATACGGACGGCAATGGTATATCTGATGCAGAGGAAGACTTTTGACAAAGATGGACTTTCAAATATAAAAGAGCAAGAGATAGGTACAAATCCTGCATATGTAGATACTGACGGAGATAATCTTACAGATTATGAAGAAGTAACTAAATATCATTCAAATCCGTTAGCCATAGATACTGATAGAGATAAAATATATGACGATGATGAGATAAAATTAGGACTTGACCCTAACAATCCTATGTCTGATGGTAGTACTCCTGATGGTAAGAGACTCTTTGAACAGGTAGCTGATGACAGTATAAAAGATATACAACTGCTTGAAAGTGATAATTGGCTCAGTGCCGTCAATTTCAGGGAATGTCTATGATAATATATCAAAAAATACAACAATGGAAAAATTCACCGTATTCTTCTTTTTAAAGATAATAGAGCTGTATTGAGTGATATAGTTAAAATTACTACTTCTTATGATATTCCTCTAAATTTGACTTTCAGCTATAAACAAAAAGTATAGAGGAGATAGTAAAAATTTGACAATAGCTTCTTTTATAGATAATGAACTCAAGATAGTAGATACAATCGTTGATGAATCAAATAAAACTATAACAGGCTCTATAATAGGAAATGGCGAATATTTTGTCTTAGATATTGACATATTTTTGAAAAGCTTTGGTATAGATGTATTGTCTAATATATCAACTATTGATACTACTACAAATACAATGATTGAGGTAGATAATAAGGCTGCTATTACAAAAATGTTTTTGAATTATGAAAATAATGATGAAACAACTCATTTATATGACAATTATAGCAATGTAATAAAAAGAGACGGAAAAAGCTATGATTTAAAAAAACAAGTGAAGTAACGACTTCAAATTCATTGTTTTTAAAAATCTCCTTTTTAATGAAGATTCAGCAGATGTATTATTATCAAGTTTGAAAAGGTAAAGAAAGCATAACTACAGGTAAAAGCAGATATTGTTTTTATCATTGATAATACAGGATTGATGTATGAATCAATTGATGGGATAAAAATAGTATTAATATTTTTTGCCCAAAAATTAGTAAATGAATACAATATAGATGCAAATTTTTCACTAATAGAGTTTAAGTATAAAAGCAAATAATAGCAGAGATATTATCACAATTCATAAAAATAATTCCAGTTCATGGTTTACTGATTTGAAAGTATTTGAAGAAGATTAGAAAGATTAGAAGTTAGCTATGAGGTTAATGTGGTAGTTCCACCTGCTGATGAACTGGATAAGGCATTAGAACTTGGATATAGAAAAAGATGCTTCAAAAATGTAGTTCTAATAACAGATAAAGCTTTTGATACAGATTATGGAAAACTATTCGCATTCTATGGTTGGAGTATCAAGAAAAGTTTGTAGAAGATAATATTTCATTTTTCTTTATTATTAATGATGCCTGTAGATCCAATTATTTATTATGATGATTCAAAATATGAAGTATCTTATGATTATGAGCCTCCTGAATCTTATAGAAAGATAATCCAAGAAACTGACGGGGTATTTGGATATATGAGTGAAGGAATTGATAAAAATTTTTACTTAGACTTGCAAATAAAAATTAGAAAGCAGACAAATTCAGGTGATTGGGTAATATTAGATGATTATAGCGCTGTAAAGCTAAGCAATAAACTTTCAGAAATAGATCACAATGATACAGATAGAGATGGATTGACCGATGCTCAGGAGTTAGGCGAGAGTGTAGAAGAAAGTATGGATGAATATATCAATCTTTTTATTAGAAAAAACATTCCGTACCTAAAGAACTCTACACAGGGAAAAAAAGGTCAATTACTATCTGGAAATACAACTCCAATCCTACAGAACTTGACACTGACTTTGACGGACTGCCTGACGGCAATATACCATATAGTGAATTATTGGAAAAATGATAAATATTCTTCATCTAATATCGGATTTAATACTGTGTCAGGCTATAGTCTTAGAAGTATGAATTATCAACCCCTTAATGTAAAAATGGACTAAAAATCTATTGTTAATATGGATGCAAGCCCTATAATGAATAAATATGAAGCTACAGCCTATTGGAAAGAAACCAACAGACAAGGAAAAAAATGCTGTGAAATTCGAAGTTGACTATAGGAAATTTTTGATAATAGTAATATGATATATAATAAAAGATTTGGCAGTACTTTCATCTATATGTGCCTTTGATATCTATAGTTATAATCCGGAAGATAAAAAGAAAAAAAGGAAAAAGATATGTCATTTTTGTATGTCAAATCTAAGGAATATGCAATATCCAAAAAGACCAACTTACCTATAAAAAGTTTCAAAATCTGAACAGTTTTTTTAACTTATGTAGGTGATAACAGTGATAAACCTTCAATTCTACTTGAAAAAAATTAGGTCTTGAAGATATATCAAATATCAAACTTACGGCTATTCCCAAGACCAGGATGATATTACAGAGATTCTTATTGGACATCTCAAGCTAAGATATAAGGGAAAAGATAGAAATATGATCGTATTAGTAGTAAGGGGTACTAACGGTACGAATAGCGAATGGACAAGCAACTTTGATGTGGGTGCAGATACTACACAATATACTAATCTTACAGGTAGTCATCCTCAATGGACACACAAGGGAAATCACAAAGGGATTTGATGTAACTGCAAATAGAGTTATAGAAGCAGTAGAAAAATATTTAAATACCTATTCTTTAAATGAAGGCTCAATTCTTATTACAGGACATTCAAGAGGTGCAGCAGTAGCTAATCTTGTAGGCAAATATTTTGAAGATAAGAAAACACTCAAACCATTCACCTATACCTTCGCTACTCCAAATACAACTACTGACACTAATGTAGAGGCATATAAGACAATATTTAATATAGTAAACACCGATGATATGGTACCATACATGCCTTTGGAAAAATGGGGATTTGGAAAAATATGGTACTACAAAAAGTATAAGTGTTAATAAAAAAATATGAATCTATGATACGAGTAATTGATGCTCCAGAAGGGACCTTTTGAATGGTTGATTAAAGATGACTATAATAATAACGGTATGAAGGATGAAACTTTAGAGTTGTTGGAGTATGTAGCAGATAATAGAGATGAACTATATATATTTGATAAAACCAAGGAAGGTTTTGTAAAAAGTAGAACCTTTTCGGACGAAGCTTCAACTAAGATTGTATTAGGTAGTTTAAAAACAATTAAGAGAGGAAAAGCTTTTAAGATTTACAAAACTGACATATTCTAAAAAGAAAAATGGTAGAATTCCTTATTATATTGAAATAAGATATTGTCCTGCCTTTCTTACTCAAACTATTGCAAATATGGCTTCAAAGAAAGGTCCTATGATAGGAAGAGATATGAGTGGAAAATATAATAAAAGCAAAAATGGAAGTTTATTTTCTCAAGTGGTGAAGCACCATTTTTGGTGATATTTATGTTGGAGGAATGTATCATCCACATATGCCTTTAACATATTATCTAATAGCAAGGAATGACTTTAAGCAATTGAAATAGGAGGGCATAGTATATGAGTGATAATAAATCTATATTAATAAAAATTTTTTTAAAAGTAATGGCTGCATACTTTGGATTATATGTTGTGCATTATATTATAGTACCTAATTCATATATATTACCAGGCTCTATAAAAAATATATATATTTATATCACTTTTATTATTTCCAGTTATTGATATAATATACTTAAAATCTAATATATTCTTTTGGCTTTTTAGGAATAGTATTATATAGTATATGCGTATATATTTACGATGCTAATGCTGTATATGAGCTTGGATATAGGGGTATTTTTGAACAATCTTACAGTAAAGAATGGTTAGCATTTGAACTTATAGTTTTGGATAGTAGTTTATGTAATTATATATATTATAACTTTTATTATAATAAGTATAATCAGAGCTATAAAAAAACATATAAAAAAATAAAAAGATAGAGAAGGAAAGATTTAAATAACTTTTATAAAGTAAGACATATTAAATAATTATAAGATTATGATAATATCAATTAAAAAATATAATACTTTAAAATATTTGGTTAAGAGAAAAACTATATCTATAAAAAAATACTAATACCTGATTAATAGACATAACTATTTGCATAAATAAATATACTGTTATAAAAAAATCTTGTAAGTAAAAATATCGTCAATTTAATCGGGTATTAGTATAAAAATAACTAAACATTAGAACTATAAATTTAAATATTATATAAGAGCTATATTTACATAACTAAGATACAAAAGAAAAAAATATGTTAAGCAAGTGTAATCTATGGATGTGGAAGATATAATATAGTAAAAATGAAAATATTTTTCTCAAGTGGGGAAAAACCACTTGATAAATTGCATATTGAGGAATGTATCATCCACATATGCCTTTAACATATTATCTAATAGCAAAAGAATGACTTTAAACAATTGAAATAGGAGGGTGTAGTATATGAGTGATAATAAATCTATATTAATAAAATTTTTAAAAGTAATGGCTGCATACTTTGGATTATATGCTATACACTATCTAATACTTCCAAATACAGTCATTCATGGGAGATATGGAATTACTGGATATTTTTGACATAAGTCTATATATAATGTTAATATCAATTTTATTATTTCCTATTTTTCACATATTATACTTAAAAATCTAATATATTCTTTGTATTTTTAGGAATAGCATTATATAGTATATGCGTATATATTTACGATGCTAATGCTGTATATGAGCTTGGATATAGTGGTATTTTTGAACAATCTTACAGTAAAGAATGAGCTTATAGTGGAACTTTATTTTTTTGGTAGCTGCTTATATCATTATTTATATTGTAACATGGATTATTATATATATTATAAAAAGTATACATATAAAAAAATAAAAAAAGATAGAGAGGGAAAGATTTAAATAACTTTTATAAAGTAAGACATATTAAATAATAGCAAGAGTATACTGATAATAATTAAAAATATAATACTTTAAAATATTTGGTTAAGAGAAAAACTATATCTATAAAAAAATACTAATACCTGATTAATATGTATTTTATTTATGGAATGAGTTAAATTCACTAATCTTATAAGTATTATTACTATCTAATTAATCTAAGGATAATAACAGATGCTTTCAATCGTAATAACTTATTGTTTATAACAGTAGTTTATGAATTTTTTTATTTAAAAATCCAATATTTTATTGAACTTTAATATAATACTAATCACCATTTATAATGCCAAAGCAGTTATTTAAAATAACTTTGTATATGTTTGAGATTTTCAACAACTTTTTGAAAAATAAATACATGGTATTTTAAAAAGTTTTTTTAGTATAAGATGAAGTTTGATTAGTGTTAAAATAGTCAACGGTGTTTGTAGATAAATAAAAAGCCGCCTTAAATAGGCGGTTTTTGTTTTGTAAATGAACTTATAAAAAGTCAATTAGTATATCCCGATATATATCCAATATATTGTATTCATCGAGTAAAACTGAAATAATCTGTTACTTATGAAATACATAGAGTAACTTTTTAAGTCATAGTATTTGAAATAGTATATTTTACTTAAGTTCAAAAATTAAATTAAAAAAATGAAGTTATATATAAAAATGACAGTTTAAAAATACTAATGGAAAATCTACTATTTTTTTATAATATATTTTGGTTTTATATCCTTTATTTGTTTCTTGAGTTATATGCTTTTTAGTCCCTTATCAAGAATGTTAAATGCTTTTTCAGTTTCTCACTGTCAAGTACATAGGCTATTCTCACTTCACTCTTGCCATCCTCAGGATTGCTGTAAAATCCGTTAGCTGGCGCCATCATCAAAGTCTCTCCGTCCACATCAAAATTTTCGAGCAGCCATATACAAAAATCTTGTGCATCTTCTACAGGTAGCTTTGCCATCATATAAAAATGCTCCAAGAGGTTTTTGCAAAAATACACCTTCTATATTGCTGAGACATTCGTAGCATACATCCCTTCTTTTCTTATATTCCAGATTTACTTCTTTGAGATAGCTTTGAGGTGTCTGATATAGTCTTGCTGCTCCAATTTGACCGAGTGTAGGTGCTGCAAGTCGTAGTTAGCAAAAGTTTCATAAGCATTTGTTGAACATCTTTGTTTTTAGTTGCAAGTATACCTATTCTTGCTCCACATGCACTATATCTCTTTGAGATTGAGTCTATGATTATTACATGTTCGCTAACATCCTCCATAGTTCCAAATGATATATGTTTTACATCGTCATCATAGATAAATTCTCATATACTTCATCAGCTAAGATATACAGTCCATATTCTTTAGCAAGAGTACAGATATCTCTTAATTCTTGGTAAGAGTATACAGCTCCTGTAGGATTGTTGGGATTTGTTATTAAAAAATGCCTTAGTTTTTGGAGTGATGAGTTTTTTTCATCTCTTCGTAGCTTGGTAGCTTAAAAACCTTCTTCAGAAAGAGTAACTATAGGTTTTATGTCGATTTTTTTGCCATCTTTGCTACTGAGTTGTAGTTTGTGTAAAAAGGTTGTGGCACGAGTAACTCATCACCTTCGTCCATAGTAGCAAAAAGCGAATAGCAGACCTTCGCTACCTCCATTAGTAATAAATATATCTTCATAACACAAAGGTACATCTATATTGTCGTAGTATTTTTATTACAGCATCTATTAGAGTCTTTTTCTCCTCTTGAGTCGGCATATTCAAGTGTTTCTTGGTTAAACTCTTGCATTGCTTGATAAAAATGACTGAGGAGTTTTTGATATCCGGTTGTCCTATGTTTAGATGATATACTGTTTTTCCTTGTTTTACAGCCTCTTTTTCGTAAGGAACGAGCTTTCTTACAGATGAATATGGCATAGAGTCTGTTCTTTTGGATATTTTTCATTGATAAATCTCCTTAAATATAAAAAAACAAGGATTAAGCTATTAACTTAATCCTGTTGGAATTACGGGATTATTCTTCCTTTAGACCGCAACATTTTTTTGTATTTTTTTCCACTACCACAAGGACATGGATCGTTTCTACCAATTTTTCAGTATTTACAACTATTTTACTTCTTTTGTAGTTTTTTTGTTATTTCCTGTCTTTTTCATCTGAAAGTATATTTTTTTCCATGCATCAAGGTTATATAGCCATTCTGCAGTAGCTTCAAGCATATTGAAATAAAGTTTTTCAAAGTCTATATCCAATTTTATTTGAGAGTTTTCATCCAAATCATCCATTACATATTCTTGGTTAAGACTTGAGTTTATTCCGTCTAAAAATCCTATGAAAGTTAATGGTTCAACTTTTGAATTTTTCTGCAAGCTCTGTCAAAGTTCCTGAATATACAGTGTCTTTATTTGTCAAAAGCTCATCATATATATCCTTTTCTATTGGTAGATACCAGTTCCAAAATTTGTCATATTCTTCTTGTGTGTTTATCTCGTAGGCTTTTTAGACCATTCCTTATACAAATTTGCCATTTATATATGTTCTCCTTTTAATCTATTTTGTTGTAAAATAAGATGGTTTTATAAGATAATACCTATAAATTTATAAAATATAATATCAAAGTTAACTTTAATATAATTAAAGGAAACATCCATGAAAGGTATTAACAGATAAATAATTTTATTTTTATAATATTTTTGTTTAAAAATGAATTTAACCTTGATATTTTACAACATTATGACGATTTTTCAAATAAATTTTTGAAAAAAATTACAAAAATTAATAATTTTATAACCTATATACTATTCGATACTTATTAGATAATAATATACAGGTTGTCCGCCATAATATACTTCTACTTCAATATTTTCAAATTCTTCACTTATTTTGTCTGCCATTTCATTTTGCATCTTCTTCGCTGACATCTTCACCATAAAATAATGATACAATTTCACTATCGTCATCTACCAATTTTTGATTAGATTTAGTGTAGCTGATTGCAAGTCTTTTTCTGCAGATATTATTTCTTTGGAAGTAAGACCCTATGAAATCACCTTTTTGATATCAAGTCCATCAGATTTAGTATCTCTTACTGCAAAGGTAACTTGCGCACTTTTTTACCTTTTCGATTGCTCCATTCATCAGTTCTTCATTTTTGGTCAAATGAAGAAAATGTGTTCATAGCAATCAAAGCTTGTATACATTGAGGAATATTTTTGTAGGGTATAACTCTAACATTTTTGTCGCTCATGTCTTTTGCTTGATTTGCAGCCATGATTATATTGGAATTATTAGGGAAGATAAAGATATCATTTTGGTCTATCTTTTCTATAACTGAAATAAAATCATTTGTACTTGGGTTCATAGTCTGACCACCCTCAATAATGTAGTCAACTCCTGAATCTCTCATTATTGTATCCAAGCCTTTACCGGCTGATACTGCTATTATTGTAAAGTCTTTTTGTATTTTTCGTGTTTTGGCTGTTCATCAGAGCTATCTAAGTGGGCTTTTTGTTTTCTGCGAGTCTTTCTCTAAATTCCAGCCTCATGTTTTCTACCTTCATCCTGTCAAGCTCACCATAAGAACCGGCAATTTCAAATACTTTTCCTGGGTTGTTAGAGTGGATGTGTACTTTGATTATATCATCAGCACCAACAACAATAAGTGAGTTACCCATGTCTTGTATTTTTTTCTTGTAGTTCAAGTGGAGTAAGCTTGTCAGTTATAAGCATAAACTCTGTACAGTATCCGAATTCAGGTTCTTCATCAAGGATGTGTATATCTTCTTCAAAAAGTTTTCCTGATAAAGAAGATGTTTCAGTATGTGATACAAGTTCTTCACCCTTGAAAGTTTTTATCATACCTTCAATGAAAAACACCAAACCTTGCCCACCTGAGTCTACAACACCTGCATTTTTTTAGTTCTTTTTAATAGTTCAGGTGTCTTTTGTAAAACTTCATTTGCTTTTTATTATATCATCAAAAAATACATCAAAAATTATCGTAGTTATTACATACTTCTCTGGCATATGTTGCTGTTTCTCTGATTACTGTCAGTATAGTACCTTCTATAGGTTTTATTACAGCTTTGTAGGCTACCTTTCTTGAATTGTCAAGAGCATAGGCAAAAATCCTTTATTTCAAGCTCGTCCTTAGTTTCAATATATTTAGAAAAAGCCTCTTAATATTTGGGATAAGATTACACCAGAGTTACCCTTGCGCCCATGAGTGATCCTTTTTGTAATTGCATCCCCAAGAACTTTTAAGTCTTTACAGTCAGATTTTTCTACTTCTTCTATGGCAGACTTAAGTGTGAGAGACATATTTGTACCGGTATCACCGTCAGGAACAGGGAATACATTAAGTTTATCAACATAGTCTTTATTGTTTATAAGATTATTAGCTCCACCCAAAAACATATGTTTTTAGAGTTTGCGCATTGATTTTTTTGCATTGAAAGCTCCTTTACTTTTTATTTTGATACTCTAACACCTTGTACATTTACAGACACTTTTTTTAACCTTAAGTCCTGTTTGGTTTTCAACATCATATTTTATTCTGTCAATCATGTTTTTCGGCAACAACTGACACCTTAGTACCATATTGTATAATTACAAAAAGTTCTATATATATCAAATCATCTTTTATTTCAATATTTATTCCTTGCCGGAATCAAAAACTAAGCAATTCAACTATGCCTGTAGATTTGTTTTTGATGCCATTCCTACCAAAACCGTAGCATTGTTTTTGAACTATAACACTATTTTTTTAATAACTTCTTTATCTATCATTACTTTTTCCGTAATTGTTTTTGTAAGACATAGACATAATTCAGTCACTCCTTTACATATTTAGTATATATGATATTATGTTTTGGATATAGATTGCCTTGAAAAAATCATACAATCTAAGTCTAAGTGTTGTTTTTTTAGGATAAACTATTAATTTTAAAAAAATTAACATATTTATGGTAAAAACGCACGAAAAATCATATAAATTACATAGATGAGTATACCCTATAAACTACAAAAATATCAAGAAGAAATTCAAAAAGCAGTATAATGAATAAATTATTATAAAAGGGAATAAAAATCGCATTTAACTGTTGAAATTTATTTTAACGCTAATAGTATAGGAACTTAATGATATGAAATCTATGCAGGGTTTTTGATATAGTGTTGAGATAAGATTGAATTTATCGCAAATTTATGATTTATAATATTAGATACAGTATAAGAGTTGTTAGTATAACTTAGAAAATTATAATATCAATAATTAATAGAGGTAAAATTATGAAAAAGAACTAAAAATATTTTTATATAGGAAAAAAATTTAGGTTGGAACCAAAAATGACTTTACTAAATATTGGATGAAAATAGGAGGATGTGGAGCTGTAACTGCTTGTGACAGTTTCGTATATTTTAAAAATACTTTAACAAAGATAAGCTTTTATCCATATAGCGTTGAAAAATGTTGATTATGATGAGTACTACTCTTTTTACAAATGTGATTAAACCTTATCTAAGACCGAGGGTGACAGGTATTGATTCACTTGATATCTATATTGACGGAATTAAAAATATTTTAATGATGTTGGAGAAAATACTTTGGAGATATCAGGCTTTGAAGGCTATAACGAATATGAAGATGCAAAAAGTATAGTTAAGATGCAAATCGACAATGAGTACATCGTTCCTATGCTCATGCTAAAAATGCAAATGCTGTTGTAAGAGATTATGTATGGCATTGGTTTTTGCTTGGTGGCTATGATGAGGTAGATTATAAATTCATGGTTAAGGTAATAACTTATGGAGATTATAGATGGATAGATTTTGAAGATTTGTGGAATAGCGGTCATAGAAGAAAGGGTGGACTTATAATATATAAATAATAAGTCTATTTGTTATCTGATTAGTCTTTTAATAGTACTGATAAAGAAGTTAATTGAAATATCAAATGCTTGATACTAAGGTTAAAAAATAAATTATGAACTATTCTATGGATATTGCTACTTAATATCAACATTAATGCAAATTATTATTGAAAAATAAAAAGGAAAAAGTGATATAATAAAAGAAATTGCAAATCAATTGCGAAAAATATAATTTGTATTAAGAGAGGTAAATATATTATGAAAAAAAGTTTTGTCAAAATTTTTGCAGCCATAATATCGGCATCAATGGTTCTTGCAGCTTGTAGCTCTACAACTACAAATCAAAGTAATAGTAAAACAGACGATGCTAAACAGCAAACAACTCAGCAGGTAAATAAGGTTAAGGTACTTACAAGTATGTACCCTATGTATGATTTTGCTAAAAAAATAGCCGGAGATAAGGCTGATGTGGAAAACATAATTCCTGCAGGTACTGAAGCGCATGGATGGGAACCAAGTGCAAGTGATATCGCAAAGCTTGAAAGTGCAGATTTATTAATTTACAATGGAGCCGGAATGGAGATGTGGGTCGATGATGTGCTAAAATCACTCTCAAACAAAAACTTAGTCGCTGTTGAGACTTCAAAGGGTTTAGAATTGTTAGAAAATCATGAAGATGAAGATGATCATGATGGTGACCATGATGGTGACCATGACAAGGAAGAAGCTCATAAAGATGATGACAAAAGACCATGACCACGAACATGATGAACATCATCACCATGGCAAGTATGATCCGCATGTGTGGTTAAGTGTGAGAAATGCTAAGAAACAAATGGAAAGCATAAAGGATGCTTTGGTAAAATCAGACGAAAAACAAGGCGTATTATGAAGAAAAATTACGAAAAATATGCAAAAGAATTTGACGCATTGGATGAAAAAGTTTTCTCAAACTCTAAAAACCTTATTCAGGAAAAAAATATAGTTGTAGCTCATGAGGCTTTTTGCATATTTGGGAAAAAGACTATGGTATATCACAACTTGGAATAGAAGGAGTATTTGAAGACTCTGAACCTGATCCTGCAAAGATGAAAGAAGTAATAGAATTTGTAAAGAAAAATGGTATAAAAGTGATATTTTTGAGACTTTGACATCAGATAAGGTATCAAAGACAATAGCAGATGAGACAGGAGCTACAACAGATGTACTCAATCCTATAGAAGGACTTACAAAGGAAGAAATGGACTCAGGTAAGGAATATCTGTCTATAATGGAAGAAAATCTCAAAAGCTCTTGAAAAGAGTTTTTAAATAGTGTCGATACTAAAAATATAATGAGAACAAAAATTATACATGGTTTAAAATAATAAATAGTATAAAAGGGGTTGTGATTAAACACAACCCCTTAAATATTCAATATTTCAGCCTTTCTTTCGAGTAATTCTACACCTGCTGTGCATGCAGGACAAAAAGCAGTATTTTCCGCCTTTTGCCTTTTACTTCTTGAGCTTGTTTGGTAAGAGTTAGAGCAGTCTCTTCACCGAATACTTTTTTTCCGTCATCTGATTGGAAAAAAAGCAAGAACATCATCTATTTTTTTCTACGCAATCTTGTGTATTCTATGAGTTTTTCGTGCAGCTTCTTTTTCATTCTTACTACCTATAGAATCAAGATATTCTTGACCTGCTTCCTTTAATGCAGGGTAACAGCTATGGGCATTTATCATTTCTTGTACTAATGTCTTAATATCCTTCATTGGAAATATCCTCCTTGATTATGCGTTATTTTTGCGTTGTCTTTCTTCAGTTATCTTTATTGCTTCCATTGATGATATTATGCAAAGTTTATATACATCTTCTTCGTTACAACCTCTTGAAAGGTCATTTACCGGAGCGTTTAGACCTTGAAGTATAGAGCCTATAGCTCAAATTTTCCCAATCTTTGTGCAATTTTGTATCCTATGTTTCCGGCTTGTATGTCAGGGAAGATAAATACATTGGCTTGACCTGCAACAGGAGAAGTCTTTAGCTTCTTAGCGGCAACTTCAGGTACAAAGGCAGCATCAAATTGAAGCTCACCGTCTATTAGAAGTTCAGGATATTTTTCTTTAGCAAGTTCATATCCTTTTTCTAACCTTGTCAACCATTGGTCCTTTTCCCGAACCCTTTGTTGAGAAACTTAGCATTGCTACCCTTGGTTTTTAGACCGTAGTTTTTTTAGCTGTTTCAGCAGTTTGTTTTTGCTATTTCAGCCAAGTCTTCAGCAGTAGGGTCGATATTTATGGCGCAGTCACCAAATACATATAGTTCCTTATCTCTTATAAGTGAAACCGCCTGAAACTTTTTGTATATTCAGGTTTTACCTTTATTATTTGAAGTGCCGGTTTTACTGTTTTCTCCTGTAGTGTGGATTGCTCCTGAAACAAGACCGTCAGCTCTTTGTGTGTATACAAGCATAGTGCCGAAATAGTTTTCGTCTTTTATAAGCTCTCTTGCTTCATCTTCAGTTATTTTGCCGTTTCTTCTTTCAACTAAGGCAGAAATAAGTTCTTCTCTATGTTCGTAAGTGTCAGGGATCTATGATTTGCACCCTTTCCATATCTATTCCGTTTTCTTTTTGCTATCTGTAATATAGCATCTCTTTTACCAAGTACAAGTGGCTCTAAGATACTGTTGTTCTTAAGTCTTGCAGCAGCGCCTATAACTCTTATGTCATTACCTTCGGTAATACAATTTTATGTTGATATTTTCTGATTATCCTCTCAGCATCATAAAAAATGACATTTTGTCCTCCTAAAATGTTCTTAAAAACACCTTTTTTTAAAAATGGTGTTATATTTAAAAATAATTGATTAATAATATAACGAAATATAGATATATCAATGGTGTACATATGTTTTTGCTGTACTTTTTAATTTTAGTCTCTTAAAAATATTTGTCAAGTAGCAATATATTAAACATATGGACAAATTACAAAGCAAAGTTTTGTATAAAAAGTATATGTTAAATTTCATCTATAAATTCTATCTGTCTTTTTATCTGTTTGATTTCTTCTTCGAGTAACTGTACTCTAAGTTCCAAATCCAATTTGTCATTTTGTTTTTCCTAAAAACCCGTATAAACAAAAAAATTAGCATAAAAGGAATTAGTATTATCATTACTCCGATGAATATAGACACTAAAGGTACCATCATTTTGTGATATCTCCTTTATAAAAAAGCGTAAATATATGGAATTATCATGTAAAAATCACTGTTTCCATGTAATTGGACAAATCTTCTATACCGTTCTTGTTTTAGAGAAGAAATAGGAAATATCTTGATTTCATCTTTGATTTGCAGGTATTTTTCATCAAAGAAAACGACTTTTGATATGCTCCTCGTGATATTTTTATCAGATTTAGTTGCTATGATATCTACAGGAATATTATAGTATTTACAGTAGTCATACATCTGTTTATCTGATGCCTTCGGTTCATGGCGTATGTCTAAGAGAAGGAAGACATGCTTTAGGTTCTTACTTTTTGAAAAATAAAGTTCCATAGTCTTGCCCCAAGATTCCTGTTCAGATTTTGATAGTTTTGCATATCCGTATCCCGGGAGGTCCACAAGGTAAAAACTTTCGTTAATTATGAAAAAGTTAATAGTCCTTGTTTTTCCGGGGGTTCCGGATACTCTTGCGAGGGATTTTCTGTTTAAAAGTGAGTTTATCAGAGATGACTTACCCACATTGGAACGACCTGCTAAAAGCAATACAAGGTAAGTTATCGTCAGGATAAAATTTCGGATCTGTTGCACTTGTTTGTATCTTTGCGCTTTTTATTATCATATTTCTGCTTCCAGCTCCTTTTTTTCGTAAATTTGTTGTACTTGCTGAGTGTACCTGCCGTCAGCTTCATGTACAAATAGAGGAATAACATTCGTATTTCAGGTTTTGCGTTTTTTTACCAGTTTCAAAAGTACCATATTTGCACTTTTTACCAACTGAGGGATATATCATCTGCATCTCTTTGACTTCAAGATTGTTTTTCTTCCTCGTATATTATATCAGATAGTCTTGACGGTCTATGTATCATGTACATTTTTCCGTTAGATTTGAGTAAGTTGCCTGATATTTTCATGATATCACCTATATTACAGAAGATTTCGTTTCTTGATATCATCATGCTTTGATTGCCGCTTAGAGTTTTTCTTTTTGGCATATAGGGTGGATTTGTAGTTATTATATCTATGCTGTTTTTTGGCGAGTGAAATTAAGTGAGTCTTTTAGGGTTGATGTTGACAACTTCAATTTCGTCTTGAAAAATTATTTAAGATCATGCTTCTTTTTTGCCATATCAGCAATATGCTCTTGTATTTCTATTGCGTAGATTTTACCTATATTTGACTTTGCTTTTACCAATATGGGTATTACTCCTGTACCTGTACCCAAATCAGCAAGTGTTTCATTTTTCTTGCATTTGACAAAAATTCACAAGTAGTACTGCATCAATTCGAATTTAAATCCGCTGTATTATCTTACAATTTTTTTAATCTGCAAGTCATCTATAATTTCATCTTCTAATATCATATCTAATCTTCCAACTTTTCAATTCTTCTTCAGCTTATCTGTTCATCATTGTCATTTACAGCTCTTGCAAGTTTTAATACCTTTATATCACAAAGGTTGAAGTCTTTGAATTGTACATTTCCATCTTCGGTTTCAAGAAGTACCTTGACTTTTTCAAGTAATGTAGCTCGTTGTATTACCCTTCCCTTACCCTCAGGAGTCATTACTATAGAGTTTTCTGTAGGCATTTTCTTTATTATACCCTCATAGTTGTCATTTTCGTATTTAAGGCAACAAAAATAATCTTCCCTGCAAGTACCTGAAATCTTCCCGGATTTAAAGACAGTCCTTGATCTTTTTGCCATCTTGATAGTTACCGGCTCGAAATCTCCCATCCATTTTTGCAACAGTATTCTCTTCCGCAAGGACCAAAACCGCCGAGCTTCTTAGCTTCATCACGCACTCCTATTTGTCTAAGCTCAATTCTTGTGCGAAAAACAGATGCCAAATCTCTTACAAGTTCTCTAAAATCAACTCTACCGTCAGCAGTGAAGTAAAAAAATCAGCTTGGTTTTTGTCAAATGTGTATTCGTTATCTATGAGGTTCATATCAAGACCATGTTGAGCTATCTTGTCTTTACATATCTCTAATGCCTCATTTGCTTCTTTTTAAATTTTTTCATAAGTTTTTATATCTTCGTAGTTAGCAAGTCTAAGTACAGGTTTTAATGGATGAATCAGCTTTTCCTCATTAACCAATCTTTTGCTCAACTGCAACTGTGGCATATTCTATACCTCTTGCTGTTTCCACTATTACCTTGCTTCCTATTTCGTATTTATCATCTTTTGCAACATTCAAAATGATAGATTTTTACCTACCTGTTTGAATTTTTACACCTATTACTTTTTCAAATCCTAACCTCCATTATATTTAGCAACATGGTCTCCATAGTCATTGAATAACTGCAATTACTATTGAGTTTTCTTGAGCGTTCTACTAAGTCCAGTATTGCAAGGAGTTCATAATATGTGAACTTTGAAACTATGTCATGAATATATTTATTTTTGTTTACATTCGTTTTGAATAAGACTTACACTCTCCTTGACTATCATCATATTTCTAAGTGTGTCTAAAAAGTGAGAGTGAGATAGTCGTCAATATCATCTTTTAATTTTTTTGATATCTTGGATGTATTCAATAAGTTGTACTTCGTTTTTATTTACAAGGATATCAAAGCAATCTTCTAATAGACAATAATATATCATCGTTTTGATAAATATCTTGTATATCTTCATCGAAAAAAATATGTGATACATCTGGAGCGGATTGTATCAAGAAATGTGGATGCATTGTAAGTAATCAGTATGAATAAGACATCTGTAGGCAGCTCTTCCAATGTCTTTAAAAAGGCATTTTGCATAGAAATATTGAACTTTGATGAATCTTCAAAGACATAGATTTTTTTGGATTTAAATGGTTTAATCTTACAATTTTTATTATGTTCCTAATCATATCTATACTCATGTCTTCTTTTTTTAATACTCATGAAGTCAGGAGTATTTTCAAGATTATCGGTCTTTAATATATATCTGCTTATTTCACGAGCAAGTTCAAGTGCTAAATTTGGATCCTTGCTTTCAAAGATATATGAATTTTTTTAAGTGATTATCATCATATTCTTCCAACAAAATTTCTTTTTATTTTTCGCTCTTCTTCATAACTATACCTTTTGTTACAAATTTTTTTAATATAAGCTGATGTATGTCATCTACAGATTTGAGATTGCCGTTTTCTTCGCAGTTTATTTGGCACCATCCATATTTTTTTGCGACAAATTTAGCATTTTCATGAACTTTTTCAAGATAGTATCTGCTGTTTTCGTGTATATCTGAATCAATATTATTTTTGAAGATCTATTTTTCATCAATTTGTAAGAGGTTTCAAAAGGAAGATCCAAAAATACCTTATCCGGTTTTGGCAGCTTGTACAAATTAAACTCAAAATCGTAAAAGCCAATCTAAAAACTTGGTTTTTCATCAATATCATCATATTTTTCCTGCCTGATATACCATATTTGAAGTGGTGTATCTATCAGCTATGATTATATATCCATCATTGTAATACTGCTCTATTTCTGTCTTAAATGTTTCCATATCTGTCGACTGCAAAAAGTTGATGTGATGTATGGATTTACATCTTCAGGTCTTTTACCAAAGTCTCCTCTTAGGTACATCTTTACAAGTAATGAAGTTTCACTTTTATAATTTGGGAATTCCACCTTAAGTACCTTATTGTTTTAGATGTGTATAAAGCAAACTTGACTGTGTAGCTTTTCCACAAGCGTCACTGCCTGATTCTATAACATAAAATTTTTCCCCATAAAAAAACCCACTGTATTTCATTGTAAGTATTAAAATATTAATTTAGTTAATCTTTCACCTATAGTACTATTATACAAAAATTATGGATATTTGTAAAATATTTTAATTAATTTTTAAGTTATGGTTTAATAAATATTTAAACACTTAGGTGTAAAATATATATTCATTCGACTTTTTATACTGATTTTTTTATATCATTGTTTTAAGTTGATTTTAAATTTTTAGATTGTTTTAATTGGGGTATAAAAGTCAATTATGGAGTGAATTTTAATAGAAAATTATTGAAAAATTATCATAAATTGATTTATTATACACAGAGGTGATTCGATGAAAAAAAGATGATGGAAGAAATAAATTAATAAAATTTTTTTGCAAAAATATGATGTGGATTACAATTATTGCATCGAGTTTATAATCTATGCTTATATGAGTAGCGGTGGAGTTGCAGGAAAGGTAAATGAAGATAAAAACTCAAACAAAGTATGTAGCATATGAAGAATTCAGTAAAATGGTAGACAAAAAGAAATTAGCTATGTATTTTTAAATTCAGGATCTTCAACAATCCAGTTTTTACCGACTAATGATTATTTGCAAAAACGGAGTAGTATTGACAGAAGAATACCTTAGCATGGTAGATTCTTATGCAAAAATCAAAAGAAACATCAATAGATGAGAAGTTGATACCTAAGGAAGGCAGATTTAAGTATGTAACTGAAAATCCTGTGTCAGACACATTTAGAGAAAACTTGTTAAAAACAAGGTATAAGAGTTTTTCGAGTTAAGACTTCGCAAACAATGAATATAATATTAACACTACTGATTAACTTGTTGCCTTTTGTTATAATCTTAGGATTTATGTACAACTTCCAAAGAAGACTTGAACCTGCTGACAATGAGCTTGTTACAGATATACCTGAAACTAAATTTTCAAATATTGCAGGTTATGAAGGTCTTAAAAACGACTCAAAGTTCATACTTGACTTTTTGAAAAATCCAAAAAGCTTACGAAAAATTGGTGCAAGGCTGCCAAACGGTGTGCTTTTCTATGGACCTCCGGGAACAGGTAAGACATTGATGGCAAAAGGCTATTGCAGGTGAGGCAAGTGTGCCTTTTTACAAGGTCAACGGTTCAGATTTTGTAGAGCTTTATGTAGGTTTGGGTGCAAGAAGAGTTAGAAATCTATACAAGACAGCAGAGAAAAATGCGCCATGTATAGTATTTATAGATGAGGTTGACTCTATAGGGTGGAGCAAGAAGGTGGACTTAAGGGCTCATCTGAAGATGACAAGACTCTTACAGCTCTACTCAATGAGCTTGACGGTTTTCAGCAAAGAAAGGCGTAATAACAATAGCAGCAACTAACAGGTTGCAAGATTTAGATCCTGCGTTAGTAAGACCGGGAAGATTTGACAGACATGTGGCAGTACCCCTACCTAATAAGGAAGAGAGATTAGAAATATTGGAGCTATACAAAGGTGGTAAGAAATTATCTCCAAGTATAGATATTGGAAAGCTTGCTGCAAAGACAATAGGATTTAGCCCGTCTGAACTTGAAAAACTTGTTAAATGAGTCTGCTATTAAGGCTGTTACTCGTGGTAGTGAGGTAGTTGAACAACAAGACCTTGATGATTCATTCTTGAAGATAATAATTAAGGGTGATAAAAAGGAAGATAAACATCAAAGTGAAAAGGAAAAAGAAGATAATTGCTTATCATGAAGCAGGTCATGCAGTAGTAGGTCATATCCTTGAAAGCCTATACTTGAAGTCAGTATCATAGGGTACTACTTCTGGAGCAGGTGGATATACCCTATCTCAACCTAAAGAAGGCTTGAGAAGTAAGAAGATATGAGAAATGAAGTCAAAGAGCTATATGGTGGTAGAGCCGGAGACAATGATAGCTGAGTCTGATGATGAGATAACTGTAGGAGCTGTAAGTGATATTGAAAAAAAGCAACTGAGATAATATCAAATTATATCAAGATACTTGGACTTAACGGTTCATTGATAAATCTTGAAGAACTTGGCATGAGAAGACCTAATGATGAGATAATTGAACAGGCTAAACAGATATCAAGTGAACTTTTTGAAGAGACTCTTTCTATACTAAGAGCAAACAGAAGAAAACTTGATAAGCTTGTTGAAGTATTGCTTGACAAATCTATAGTTGACGCTGATACATTCCTTAAGATTATGAATGAAACAAAGGAAGAAGGAGAAATAGTTGAAACTGTAGATGCAATTGAAGTAGTAGAAACAATAGAAACTTCATCTGCAAATAGTGATGATTCACAAGACAGTGACAACTCTTCAAGTAAGCTTCAAGGCCTTAAGGACAAGCTTTCAAACTTAAATGACGATTTACTTTTCACAATTATTTTAAATAAAATTTTTTTATAAATATTAATTGATTTAAGGCTTAATGCAAGGAGTATTAAGCCTTATTATCGGTTAAAGGGGGATTTATGGCAAAAAATAATAAGGATGAGTTTGTAAAAGATATTACAAATATGGAAGATGACTTTGCACAATGGTATACTGATGTAATCAGAAAGACTGACCTTGTAGATTACTCTCCTGTTAAAGGGATTCATGGTAATTAAACCATATGGATATGCTATTTGGGGAAAAATATTCAAGCATATTTGGACAGGAGATTTAAGGAAACAGGACATAAAAACTGTTATTTTCCACTACTTATTCCTGAAAGTCTGCTAAATAAAGAAAAAGAGCATGTTGAAGGTTTTGCTCCTGAAGTGGCATGGGTACACACACGGAGGTCAGGAAGAATTATCTGAGAGACTCTGCGTAAGACCTACTTCAGAGACTATAATATGTTCAATGTATTCAAAATGGCTAAGAACATATGAGAGCTGCCATATCTTTACAACCAATGGTGTTCAGTAGTAAGATGGGAAAAAACTACAAGACCTTTCTTAAGAACTTCGGAATTTTTGTGGCAAGAAGGACATACACTTCATGAGACAGAAAGTGAAGCTCAAGAAGAAACACTTCAAATGCTTGGTATATACACAGAACTTGCTGAAAAATCCTTGCTATCCTGTAGTAACAGGTATAAAAATCAGAGAGCGAAAAGTTTGCAGGAGCTCATGCAACCTACACAATAGAAGCACTTATGCATGACGGTAAAAGCTTTACAGTCAGGTACATCTCATAACTTAGGGGCAACATTTTACTAAGGCATTTGATATAACATATCAAAGTAGAGATGGAAAGCTCGAAAAATCCTTATCATACATCATGGGGAGTAAGTACGAGATTGATTGGCGCTATAATTATGGTACATGGAGATAATAGAGGGCTTGTTTTACCTCCTGAAATTGCTCCAATACAAGTAGTAATCATTCCAATACAACAACAAAAGAGGGAGTTCTTGACAAGGCAAGACAAATATATTCAACTCTTAAAAATCTTGGATTTAGAGTGGAACTTGATGATGATGCGAAAAATTCTACAGGTTGGAAGTTCAATGAATATGAAATGAAGGGTGTACCTCTAAGAATAGAGATAGGGACCAAGAGATATCCAAAAATAATATAGTATCAATATCAAGAAGAGATACCCTCGAAAAAGATCAAATAAGTATCGACGATATTAAAAAAATAGCGTACCTGAACTATTAAGTGACATTCAAAAAGGACTTTTTGAAAAAAGCTCTTAAAAATAGGCAGGAAAAAAACTTTTTGTATGTAATGACTATGAAGAGTTCAAGTCTCGTATGGAGCAAAGTCCTGGATTTGCAAAAAGCAATGTGGTGCAGTGATGCATCTTGCGAGAAAAAAGGTAAAGGAAGATACTGCTGCAACAATAAGATGTATTCCATTTGAACAGGAGAAAATATCAGATGTATGCCCTTTCTGTGGAAAAAGAAGCTAAACATATGGTATATCTTGCAAAAAGCGTACTAATACTATATTATTTTAGGTTTAAAAATATTTTTAGTAAATAAAAATTCAGTCAATAAAAAAATCTCCACTAACTTATAGCAAAAACAGTTAGTGGAGATTTTTTTCTTTTCTTTACAAATTGATATAATACTATTATAATAGATATTAGATTTTTGGTATAATGAGTGTACATATTTTCAAAAATTTACACTATCATTAGGACGAGGTACATTATTTATTAAGATATTAACAAAACAAATATTTAATATATTGGCAATAAAGAATACTTTATTACATTTTTAAACATTATTAATAATATAGGGGTATTAATGTCTAAAGTGATTTGGTAATATTATTCTTCTTTGCAAAAATTTTAGCATAAAAGTTTAAGTACATATTGAAAAATAGTATGTAAATTTATATTAGTATAATACCGATACATAAAGAGAATGTACAAAAGTTGCATATATATTTATTAAAAAGTAACACTGTATTATAATTAAAAAGAGGACATAATGAGCAGTTTTTATATTAAATCAGATAAGATATTTTTAGAAAATGAGATTTTTGACGGATACATTCTAATTGAAGATAAATATATAACCGATATTACAAAATCTATAAAAACAAGATATTGAAATTAGGGATTATACTTCAAAGATTGTTGCACCTGGTTACTTTGATACACATGTGCATGGTTATGGTGGACATGATGTAATGGATGCTAATGTTGAAGGTTTGCTCCAAATTTCAAAGGGAATTGTTTCTCAGGAGTAACATCTTTCTTACCCACTACTCTTACAGACAGTGTCAAAAAAACTCAGCGATGCTTGTGAAAATGTCGGAAAGTGCAAAAAATTTATGTCAAGGAGCAAAAAATTCAAGAATATTTCTTGAAGGCCCTTTTTTACTGAAAAATATAAGGGCGCTCAAAACTCTAAATATATGTCTAATCCAAGTATGGAAAAACTGAAGTCATGGAATGATATATCAGGAAACTTGGTAAACAAAAATTGCTATTGCACCTGAATTTGAAGGTACTACAGACTTTATAAAAGAGGCTGTTGACTTAGGGGTGTATGTGGCATTGGCACAGTGATGCAACTTATGAACAGGCTAAAGAGGCTGTAAAAAGCGGAGCAAGTATTTTCGTACACACATATAACGGTATGAGCCCTCTACATCATAGAAATCCGGGTATGGTGGGAGCATCGCTTACTACAGATACATTTAATGAAGTAATTTGTGACGGACATCATGTACATCCGGGAGCTGTTGAAGTAATTCTAAGAGCTAAGTCACCGGACAAGACAATTTTTGATAACTGACTGCATGATGGCAGGAGGTATGGAAGATGGAGATTATAAACTTGGAGAATTTGATGTTAAAGTATCAAATGGAACTGCAAGATTGTCTTCAGGTTCTTTGGCGGGATCTATACTAAGCCTGTCTCAAGCTGTGAAAAATGTGTATGAGTGGGGGACTCGTTTCAAAAATTGGAAGCGATAAAAATGGCAAGTCTTATTCCTGCAAGGTCTGTAGGCTTAGATGATAAGATTGGAAAGTATAGCCAAAGGAAAGTATGCCGACATAAATATACTCGATGACAACCTAAATGTCTTAGAGGTATTCATTGATGGAGAAAAAAAGTTTTAGGTGTAAAATCACAAAATAAATTATAGTATTTTTATTTATAAACAAGAAAAGATTGAATTAGTGATAGAAAATACTCATAATAAGGAGAAATATAAATGAAATCGATAGAAGAGACTCATGAATATGAGGACATACAAAAACCCGCTATATTTACAACTAATTGATAAATTAATAGAGAGAATTGGCGGAATGAATGTAAATGACAGACTCCTTCAGAAAGGGATTTGTGTACTATTTATAAAGTCAGCAGAACAACTGTAAAGACAAGCCATGTATGAGTTGGAACTCAATGGATATGTTACAAAAAAATTCAAGGAAGCGGAACCTATGTATCAAAATCCAATGAAACAAAAGCAAGATTTGGCAGATTACTATAGTTTTACTAAAACAAACAAAAGCAATGGGCAAGACACCAAGGACAAGAACATTAGAGTTTCGTGTTGAAAAATTCAAATAAATCAACTCAAGATAAAAATGAAGTTGACAGAAGGAACAAAAGGTAATAAGATTTGTCAGACTAAGACTTGCAGATGATGTGCCTATGATGTTGGAAACGACATATCTACCTTATTCAGAATTTGAAAGCTTGAAAAAGAGATCTTTCAACTCAACCTATATATGATATATTTGAAAATATATATCACAAAAAGGTTTCAAAGGTTGTAGAACAGTTTTCAGCAAGTAATTTGACTCAAAAACAGTCAGATATTATGGAAGTAAGCGTCAATATGGCATGTCTTAAAGTTACAAGATTTAGCTATGATGCTAAAGGAAATATTATTGAGATGACACATTCTCTTGTAAGACCTGATCAATATGTATATCAGACTCAAATTAAAGTTGGAGAATAAAAATGTATAAAATAAAAATAACTCTATCCATATCTGATAGGGTTATTTTTTTATTTTACTCGAAACTACAGTTTATAATGTCAAATATTAAAAACTCATTGAACTACTATTTTTTTAGTTTTTCAACAAGACATACTTAATATACTTGTAGGACTATTTAATTGCTTTTTAGTATTAAATGGTAATTACCTCTTTGGGATAAGAATAGTTATAAATGTGTAAAAAAATACAGAAAAAGTCTTAAAAAATATTTTTTTAAAAAATATGTTGAAAAAAATATCTTAATATGGTATATAATCTCAATATAGCATATTGTATTAAGAATATTTTCAGATTTAATAAAGATTTTTAAAAAATACTAAACTTATAAAAAAATATTCGATATAGTTAGTGTAAAAACATCTACAAAAAAATATTTAAGTAGACTTTAGTTTTACAACTTATAATATCAACATCAAAAACTTATTTATGTAAATTATATAGATTAGTTGATAGTGATATTTTTTTAATTAGATAGCACGATTTTTTTATAATAGATTAACTTTTCATAATAAAACATCCGCAAAAACCACTTAACAGTGGTTTTTGTGTTTTGTAGGCTTTAGCGAAAATAAGTCACCATTTAACTGTTGGTTATTATTTGTTTTTAATTCTATAACATCAATTTTTGCATAATATCTTTTATTAAAAACTACTTTTGTTTTGATAGAACTTACAAAAATGGAATTTTGTGATATTATATATCGATAGCATTTAATCGCTATATCAAATCGTATAATATTTTTGTAATATAAAAAATATTTAATCGTTATAAAAATAGGAGAAAAAAATGGAAACAATAGCAAGTTTTATGGTGGATCACTTGAAATTATTACCCGAGTGTATGTTTCAAGAAAAGATATGGTCAAAGATGCAGTAATTACTACTTTTTGATATTCGTATGACAAGACCTAATTTTTGAACCTGTGATGAATACTGCTGAGATGCACACTATCGAGCATTTAGGAGCAACTTTTTGAGAAATCATCCAAAATTTAAAGATGATGTGATATATTTTGGACCTATGGGTTGCAGGACGGGTTTTTATCTGATTCTTGCAGGAGAGCTAAGGTCTAATGACATAGTTGATTTACTCAAAGAATGTTATGAGTTTGTGAGAGACTTTGAGGGAGAAGTACCTGGAGCTACAGCTATAGGTTGTGGAAATTTCAGAGATATGAACCTACCTATGGCAAAAATATCTTGCTAATAAATTTTTAGAAGAAGTTTTTGTACAATATTGATGATACAAGATTGAACTATCCTAATTAATATATGAAAATATCAATGTTTCAAAGGCGGACAAAACCTTGGGAAACTACGGATATAATTGATAAACAAATTATGATATGTATAAATTTAAACTACTTAAATAAGTCTAATCTTATACTTAATAAATACAGTATAAAGCCCAACATAATAAGTAGTTGGTTAATAGATAAGTAATAAATTAATTTCAAAAATAAAAATATACTAATTTTTGGAGGAAACTAATGTCTATTGTTCAAAAATCAATTAATGCACTTAGAATCTTATCAGCTGATCAGATACAAAAAGCAAATTCCGGTCATCCCGGCTTGCCACTTGGAGTAGCACCAACTGCATATACTATATGGTCTAAGATGAATTTTAATCCGAAAAAAATCCTAACTGGATAAACAGAGATAGGTTCATACTTTCAGCAGGACATGGTTCAGCGCTCTTATATTCATTGCTTCATCTGTTCGGATTTGATAATATGGGTATAGATGAGCTGAAAAATTTCAGACAGCTTGGATCTAAGACTCGGGACATCCTGAATACAAACATACAGTGGGAGTGGAGATATCTACGGGACCACTTGGTGCAGGTATGTCAAATGCTGTAGGTATGGCAATGGCAGAGCAACATTTGGGAGCAATATTTAATAAAGAAGGATATAATCTGATTGACCACTATACCTATGTGCTTTGTGGAGACGGATGTATGATGGAGGGAATAACATCTGAGGCGATGTCACTTGCAGGTACTCTTAATCTCTCAAAACTCATAGTATTTTTATGATTCAAATAAGATAACTATAGAAGGAGATACTGATACTGCGTTTACAGAGGATGTACAAAAGAAATTTGAAGCATTCGGATTTAATAATATTGTTGTTGAAGACGGAAACGACATTGATGCAATATTAGCTGCAATAGACAAGGCGAAGTCTCAAAAATCAAAAGCCTACTTTGATTACTGTAAAAACTACAATAGGATATGGTGCAGGTAAGAAAAGCCGGTACTGCTTCAGTACATGGTGAGCCTCTTGGAGAAGAGACTGTAGGACTTTTAAGACAAAAATCTTAACTGGGATAATATTGAGCCTTTTTGCAATAAGTGAAGACATTTATGAACATTATAGACAATTAGCACAAAAAGGTATAGATAAAGAGCAAAGCTGGAACAAGCTATTTGAAGAATACTCTCAAAAAATTCCCTCAAGATAGACAAAAAAATGGGATGAGTTTTTTCTCGGATAAATATATTAAAGACCTTGAAAAACAATGAAGATTTTTGGAAGTATGAAGATAAGAAAAATGCTACAAGAGCATCAAGCGGTGAAGTTATAAATAAACTAAAGGATATATTCCCTAATCTGCTTGGTGGTTCAGCAGACCTTGCACCTTCAAACAAGACTTTGATGAAAGATGTAGAATATTTTTCACCTACTAACAGAAGTGGAAGAAATATTCACTTTGGAGTTAGGGAATTAGCAATGGGCGGTATAATGAACGGTATAGCTGCACATAGCAATCTTAGAGTTTTTGGTGGAACATTCTTCGTCTTTTTCAGACTATATCAAGCCTATGATGAGACTTGCAGCACTTATGGGACTTCCTTGTATCTATGTGCTTACACATGACTCTATCGGAGTTGGTGAAGACGGACCCTACACATGAACCTATTGAACAACTTGCAATGCTAAGAGCAATTCCTAATTTTGATGTTTTTCAGACCTTGTGACTATACAGAAACTGCAGCAGCTTATTACAGTGCTATGAAATCAAAGGACAGACCTACAGCTATAGCACTTTAGCAGACAAAACTTAAGTCAGATAAGTACATCAAGTAAAGAGGCGCTAAAAGGCGGATATGTAATCAAAAAGAAAAAAAGATGCAAATATAGACCTTATACTTATAGCTACAGGCTCTGAAGTTTCACTTGCGATAGAAACTGCTGAAAAAATTGGAACAAGAAGGAAAAATCTGTAAGAGTTGTTTCTATGCCTTGCATGGATATATTTGACAGACAAGATGATGCCTACAGACAAAGTATACTTCCTTCAAAATGTTAGAGCAAGAGTGGGGAGTAGAAGCTGGAAGCGGACTGTGTATGAGTAAATATATAGGACTTGACGGAGAAGTTCTTTGCATGGATTCTTTTGGAGAATCAGCACAGCAGATTTACTTTTTGAAAAAAATTCGGCTTTACAGTTGACAATTTGCTTGAAATATCAAAAAGAGTAATTAATAGATAAAAAGATAAAAATTATGATTTATAATTTATAAACTCAACCTTCCTGCAATTCTTAGCTGAAATTTAATTTTTAAATTATTTTTCTGATAATTTTTATTGGTTTTTGTAAATTTATATGACATTTGCAAAGACTGTATCAAGTATAGACTTATATAAAAATCAATATTTCAATATGCTTTTATTGTGAGGAAGTTGAGTTATAAATAGTGTAAAAACATAGAGGTTTAAATCATATATGGTTTTAATTTTGCAAAATAATTTAATAAAAATTAAGGCTTGTTATTTAAGATTGTAGATTGGTGATATTTTTAAATATTATCTAAAAAGATTGTAAGAATTATAAAAAAAGAGGGATGTTTTATGGAATTTAAGTTTTGCACATAATAACTTCAATGTCTTGGATTTGGAAAAAGAGTATGAAGTTTTATCAAGAAACGTTAGGATTTAAAGAATGTAGGAGAAAAAGAGGCATCAGACGGGAGCTTTTACCTTAGTATATCTTACAGATGGAAAAAAAGCGCACGAGCTTGAGCTGACATATCTTAAGGACAGGACTGCTCCGTATGATTTGGGGAAAAATGAGTTTCATCTTGCAGTGGAAGTTGATGATTTTTGAAGCAGCTCATAAGAAACATCAGGAGATGAACTGTATAGTCTTTGAAAACAAAGCAATGGGAATATATTTTTATAGCAGACCCTGACAATTATTGGATTGAGATAATACCTGCAAAAATATAATTAGTGGGTAAGATATGAAATAGGAGATAGGGATGAATTATTATAATATGAAACTGGCATTAAATGTAATTGCAAAGTCTGAATCAAAAAGAATTGAGTAAACTTTGTAATGCGATAGCGGTATCTGGGAAAAATGCTACAGACATCAATTGGGTTGGCGTATATATATTAGATGAGCAAAGTGATGTTTTATATGTTGGTCCTTTTCAAGGAAAGATAGCCTGTGCAAATATCAAGATGAATGACGGAGTATGTGGAAAAAGTACATACAAGACCAAAGTTATAAGAGTAGAGGATGTTCATGAGTTTGAAGGTCATATAGCTTGCGACAGTGCAAGTGAGTGAGATAGTAATACCTTTGATGGAAAAACTATGGGAGTACTTGATATAGACTCTCCCAAAAAGCCAGATTTACTCAAGAAGATGAAGAGGAGCTTGTAAATATAGCTAAGATACTGGAAAAATGTTTAATATAATCCTAAATGAAAAATATTGAAAAATTTATTTAGTTATTAGAGCTATATTTGATGTAAAATGGATAACAAAAGATATAATACTTTTAACGATGAACTGAAAAAGACATTTTAAGCAAAAGGTGGTAAAGCTGTCGCTTGACGGTGGCTTTACCTGTCCTACAAGGGATAATACCAAGGGAAGTGGCGGTTGTATATTTTGCTCACAAAGAGGATCAGGGAATTTGCAGGTCTTTTTGAAAATATAGACGCAAATGCAGATGATAAACTCGAAAAAAATAAATCTTGATGCTCAAATTAAAAATCAGATAAGTCTTTTGTCAAAAATGGAATGATGTAAAATATATAGCCTATTTTCAAAACTATACAAATACCTATGAAAAACTCGTCATATCTAAATACGCTTTATCAAAAGGCTCTATCTGTAAAAGATGTGGTGGGACTTGACATAGCTACTCGGCCTGACTGTCTTGGTGATGATGTTCTTGAGGGTTCTTGATTACTATAACAAAAAGACATATCTGATAGTTGAGCTGGGACTACAAAGTATACACGAAAAAGTCAGAAAAGTTCATAAGAAGAGGCTATGATATTACTGTATTTGAAGAGGCTGTTGAAAAACTGAGAAAACTGAACATTCAAACAGTAGTACACACCATAGTTGGACTTCCTACAGAAGACAAAAAGATATGCTTGAAACTTATAGATATCTAAATACTAAGGACATACAAAGGAATTAAGATTCAACAGCTAAACATTTTAAAAAAACACTGACCTTGAAAAGTACTACGAAAAAATAAGTTTAGTCTTATGGGGAGCTGATGAGTATATAGAGTTTGTCTGCGATATCATACAAATTCTTAGAGACGATATAGTAATACATCGCCTTACAGGAGACGGAGCAAAAGATGAACTTATTGAGCCTAAGTGGATATTAAATAAAAGATATGTGCTTAACGGTATAGATAAGGTGATGAAACAAAAGAAATGCTCATCAAGGAGATAGATATAGATAGGTATAATAAAGAAAAATAACTATAATGAATCAACTTCATATTTGTATTAAGATAAGGGCAGTATATCATTTGATATGCTGTTTTTGATGAAAAAAATCCTTTTTACAAACTATTATACTATTGTACTAATATTTAATATCAAATTCTAATATAAAGCAAGAGTATATAAACAGTCTAAACCTGTATAAGGATTATATATAATATTGTAATTGAATAAGTTATAGTATATAAATAAAAATAAATGATTAGATATTTAAAAATAGTATTTATATTGAAATTAAAATCAACTATTGAAAAAAACAAATAAAATTAGTTTATAATATTAATTGTTTAAATATAATTATCAATTAGTTTTTATTATTTTTAGGGTGTATAATGGTTGGTGTAGCAAATATGATATGTGCCTATATTTGATGTGGATGTAGGATGGTCTTACAAAAATTACCACAAAAAGGCGATCATATACGAGTAAAAAGACAGTTGTACTATCATCATGGTATATATGTGTCGGATGATGAAGTGATACATTTTTCAGGACGAAGTAGTGACAGTGTATTGGATTGGTCAAACTGCGAGATTTTGGTAAGCAGCCTTGAAGAATTTTTAAAAGGTGGGAATCTCCAAGTAAGAAGATATCTTAATAGTGAAAAAGCAAAATCAAAGACAAAGAATATATAGTTAAAAGAGCAAAAATCTTACATAGGGAAAAAGGATATAATTTATTTACAAATAATTGTGAGCATTTTGCAAATTACTGTACAATGGATAAAAAAATCAGTGAACAGGTGGATAACCTTGTAGGTTTTGCAATTGCCTAAGACGCTTGCACTTTCTTTTTATGCCTAAAGCTGTGTTATTTGGTGGAAACTTAGGGCTTTCTCTTGTTTTTGCACTTTTTCTATCAACTATATCAAAACAAGACTATCAAAGAAGTATAAATAATAAAACTATAAAATCATCTAATATAAATAATAAAAATAGATGTGAAAAATCAAATTTGGATTCTAAATCTAATTATCCCAAAAAAAGAAGATATCAATTTAAAAATAAAGAGTGGACATAGCCATGACTCACAGGAGCTTTACAGATATACTTATATAAGTGATGAAGAGTTTAATAATAAAATTAAATAAAATAAGCTATTTTTTTAAAGACAGTTGTTACTAAATATCAACTGTCTTTTTGCCGATTGTCTCAATTAAAAGTTTTATTATTGTAAAAAATATTTTTTATAGTATAATAGGCAAAATGATTGTAGTCTTAAGTTCATACATACATTGGATAATCAAGTGATTATAATATTATAAAAAGCTTGTATGATATTATGAACAGTTAAAAGGTATTACACATAGAAAAGAGAATAAATAAGGTTTATTTACTAAATGCGAACATTCGTAAAAATTTTTTAAGATAGGGTGAATGATATGGAAAAAATACTCTTTGTGAGCTTAAAAATCTTCACACAGGTTTTTAGAATTAAGGATACATACTATGATGCCATAGAAAATGTGAACCTTACTCTTTATTCCAATGAAGTCCTTGCCATAGTGGGCGAGTCTGGATGCAGTAAGTCCACTCTTGCTACTACTATTATGGGCTTGCATGATTTTAACTATACGAGGGGTTTTCAGGAGAGGTGATTTTTGAAGAAAAATCTACTTGCCTTAAATCAGGAAGAATACAACAAAAATTCGTGGCGGGAAGATAGGAATGATATTCCAAGATCCTCTGTCAGCTCTAAATCCTTTGCAAAGGATAGGTGCTCAGATAGAAGAAGCACTTACTTATCACACTAAGCTAAGTGATGAAGAGAAAAAGGCAAGAGTATTGGAACTTTTTGGAAAAAGGTTGGCATAGAAAAATCCTGCCAGAGTCTATAGACAATTTCCTCATCAATTATCAGGAGGTATGCGTCAAAAGAGTAATGATAGCCATGGCTCTAAGTTGCAAGCCTAAGATGATAATAGCTGATGAGCCTACTACAGCTCTTGATGTTACAATTCAGGCACAGATACTGGATTTGCTTACGGACTTGCAAAACGAAATAAAAAGCAGGGATAATATTAATAACACATGACCTTGGTGTAGTTGCACAGATGGCTGACAGGGTAGCTGTCATGTACGTCGGACAGATAGTTGAACTTGCAGACAGTAATGAGCTGTTCAACAATCCTATGCATCCGTATACAAAGAGTCTACTTAATTCTATACCACAGATAGATATAGAGGATGAGAAAAGATCTTCATGTAATACAAGGTATGGTTCCTTCTCTTAAGAATTTACCAAGACAAGGATGTAGATTTGCTCCAAGAATACCTTATATTGATGAGTCTGCTCATGAAGAAGATCCGCAAATGCATGAGGTGAGTCCCGGACATTTTGTAAGATGTACTTGTTACAAAGATTTTTATTTTGAAGAGGAGAGCGTATAGATGAGCTTGTTGGAAATAAAAGACCTCAAGGTACATTATCCTATTAGAGGAGGGTTTTTCAATAAAATAGTAGACCATGTCTATGCTGTAGACGGCGTGTCTATGACGATAGAACAGGGCAAGACCTATGGGCTTATCGGTGAATCTGGAAGCGGTAAGTCAACTATAGGTAAGACAATAGTCGGACTTGAAAAAAGCTACTGCAGGAGAGATAATATTCAACGGACAAAATGTACTTAAGTCATCTGTAAGGAAGAAAATAAAGTATAACCAAGATGTTCAGATGATATTCCAAGACTCTATGTCAAGTCTTGATCCAAGAAAAAGGGTACTCGACATAATAGCAGAGCCTATAAGAAATTTTGAAAAATCTGGATAGAAAAAGCTGAAAAACTGAAGGTATGTGAGTTGCTTGAGATAGTGGGTATGCCTATTGACTCGATATTCAAATACCCGCATGAGTTCTCAGGCGGACAAAGACAAAGAATAGGTGTTGCAAGGGCAATAGCTTGTAAACCTAAGTTAATAATTGCAGATGAGCGGTATCTGCACTAGACTTGTCTGTTCAGGCTCAAGTTCTTAATTATTTGAAAAATTCAAAAAGACTTTTAATCTTTCATATATATTTATTTCACATGACCTTGGAGTAGTAAAACACATGTGCGATTATATCTATATAATGCACAGAGGAAGATTTACTGAAACTGGTAATAGAGCTGATATATAAAGATTCAAGACATATATATACTAAAGAGACTGATAGCTTCCATTCCTCAGATTAATCCGTCTTTAAAACAACAACTTAAAGACAACAGAGAAAAAGGTGGAAAAAGGAATTTGATGACAGCTACAATTTGTATTACGATGAAAATGGAAGAGCATATCCGCTTGAAAAACTATCAGATACACATTTTGTAGCAGGAAGGAAGGAGGCTTAGAATATGTGGAAGACGGTACTAAGAAGATTACTTATAATGATACCTCAGCTCATCATCTTGAGTCTGCTTGTATTCATACTTGCTAAGATGATGCCCGGTGATGCGCTTACAGGACAGGTAGGTGGCGGTGTCGATCCCAAAGGCTATAGAAGAGATAAGAAGACAGTCAGGTTTTTATGATCCTTGGCATGTCCAATATATAAGATGGATAAAGGGTGTGTTGCATGGAGATTTTTGGTAGAAGCTTTACTTATAAATTGCCTGTGCTTGAAACAATAGGACCAAGAGCTGTAAACAGCTTTGCACTTTCATTTATGGCGCTGATTATAATGTATACTTTTGCCATTCCTATAGGTATATTTGCAGGTAAAAAAATAACGGCAGCAGATTTGACAAAAATAGTTATATTTCTTAACTTTGTAAACTATGCAGTCCCTTCATTTTGTAATGTATCTTTTTGCAATACTGATATTTGGATATGAGTTAGGCTGGTTCCCTACAATAGGTTCTGTTGACTCACAATTTACAGCAGGGACATTTGCATATTATATGAGTAAACTTCACCATATGATAATGCCGCTACTTGTATAGCGATTATAAGTTCTGTAGGTACGATACAGTATCTTAGAAATGAAGTAATAGATGCTAAGACTCAAGACTATGTCAAGACAGCTAAGAGTAAGGGTGTACCGATGAGAAAAATATATACTCATCATATCTTTAGAAACTCTTTATTACCTATAGCAGCATTTTTTTCGGATTTCAAATTTCAGGCTTGATAGGTGGTTCTGTAATAGCAGAGTCAATATTTAACTATCAAGGTATGGGCAAATTCTTCCTTGAGTCTATAAACTCTCGTGATTATTCTGTTGCGACGGCACTGATATTGATATACGGCTTTTTTTATTTCTACTTGGCTCATTATTGTCAGATATCACTATGAGTATAGTAGATCCAAGAATAAGAATAGAGTAGGAGGTGGAAGATGGAAAATAATCAAAAACAAATAGAGCTTGAGAAAAAAATTAGATGAGCTTGAAGCTGTTCAAAAAGGAAAATCCTGTGGGTTTTGCAGTAATAGTAAGAGAGTTCAAAAAGATAAGATTGCAAGTTTTTTTCTCTATATGCATTATTGGCATTTTTGCCTTTGTCTATATAGCGGCAATGTTTATAAATACAGAAGCTCTTAATACGGTTGATATATTTAGAAAATACGATCCTCCTTCTTTTAAAAACGGTATGGGATATATTCGGTCGTGATTCCGGAGGTAGGAGTGTACTTGGACTTTTGATAGTAGGTGCGAGAAACTCTATTACCATAGGTATAGCGATTACTATAATAACATCAGCAGTTGGACTTATAACAGGTCTATGCATGGGTTTTATGGAGGAAAGGTAGACTCTTTCATAATGAGAATTGTTGACTTCATAGGCGTATTACCGACACTGATGATAATCATATCTTTTTGTATCTATGGCAAAGACTTATAATGTATTTACACTTATAGGTATAATGTCAGTGTTTTTACTGGACAGGTACTGCCAGACTTGTAAGATCTAAGGCATTATCAGAGTCAAGGCGTGACTATGTGTCTGCATCTAAGACTATGGGTACAAGTGATATCAAAATAATGCTAAGAGGATACTGCCAAATATTTCTTCAATATTGATAGTTGACGGCACTCTTACACTGGCTGCAAACATAGGTATAGAAACTGCACTTTCTTACCTTGGATTTGGTCTTCAATATCAGTACCTTCAATTGGTACACTTATATCAATAGCATCAAAACCTGAGATTATACAAAGTAAGATGTATGTATGGCTACCTGCAGCACTTACACTCCTATTCATGATGCTTAGTATCAACTATAGGGACAGGCTCTAAGAAGAGCATCTGATGCAAAACAAAGATTAGGATAGGATTTTATTATGTAATTAATTATTGTAATGCAATAATTTTTTTATAAATATTAATATTTTTGGAAAGTTAAAAGGAGGTAAAAAATGAAAAGATTTTTGAAAAACTCTGTCAATGGGATTGGCAGTAAGTATGCTCTTGGTAGCATGTGGTTCTCCGTCAGGTGGAGGAACTACTGGTGGATCTACTGGTGGAGAAAAAGAAGGATGTTGCAGCTGCTACATCAGCAATTGAACAAAAACATCCAGCTAAGATTGAAAATGAAGGCACAGCTGTAGCAGATGCTACATTAAAAAGTTGAGGGTTGTATCAGATTCACCTTTTAAGGGAATATTGCATCCATACCTATACATAAGTGGTGTTGATAACGCATTTTTGAAATACACAATGTCAGGAGCATTTCCTATAGACTCTGACTTTAAAGCTTATACTTGACAGCGATGAAACACCTATAAAGATGAGTATAGATAAAGAAAAGAAAGAAGTTACATTAAAAATAAACCCTAAGTTCAAATGGTCAAACGGTGAAACTGTAACTACAAAGGGACATAGTAAAAACATACGAAATAGTAGCAAATGCTGACTATATCAAAACTTCTGACTCTATAAGATTCAGTGAAGATATGCAAATAATAGAAGGTATAGTAGATTATAACAAGGGTAAAGCTGATAAGATATCAGGTCTTGAAGTAATAGATGACTCTACTATGAAGATACATCTTACAAAAATTAACCCGGGAGTATTGTGGGGCGGACCTTTCATAAGTGAATTCGTAAATGCTAAGCAATTTGAAGGTGTAGCTATGAATAAGGTAGTTGAGTCTGATGCTCTGAGAAAAATCCACTTTCTTACGGACCTTATGTAATAAAATCAGTAGTACCTGGAGAAAAGATAGTATTTGAAGCAAATCCTTATTACTTTTAGAGGAGAAGCTAAGGTTAAAAACTTGAAATGGAAATACTTCCTCCATCACAACAAGTTGCTGCTACAAAAAGCGGGTAAATACGATATAATATTACAATCACAAGCTGACTCATATCCTCAATATGCAGAGCTTAATAATATCAAGATTGCTACAAGACAAGACTTGTACGAATCATATCTTAGATTCAAACTTGGTAAATGGGATAAGGATAAAGGGAGAAGTTGTAACTAACCCTGAAGCAAAGATGGCAGATCCAAAAATTAAGACAAGCTATGGCATATGCTATAGACAATGACAGTATAGGTGAAAAAAATTCTTTAATGGATTGAGATTTACTGCTGCAGGTCCTATAGCTCCTATATTTAAGAGTCTATACAACCCTTCAATACCTAATTTCAAATATGATCTTGAAAAAGCCAAGGCTCTTCTTGATGAAGCAGGATTTAAGGATACTAATGGAGACGGTCTAAGAGAAGACAAAAAGGTCAACCACTAAAGATAAACTTTGCTATGATGAGCGGTTCTGAAATATCTGAGCCACTTTTCTCAATATTACCTACAACAATGGAAAGAAATAGGACTTGATGTTGCATTAGTAGACGGAAGATTATTAGAGTTCAACAACTTATGAAAGAGTAGAAACAGACGATCCGGCAATAGAGCTGCTATTCAGCAGCTTGGGGACTTGCTTCAGATCCTAACCCATCAGGATTCTATGGTAAGTCTTCAAACGCAAACTACCCAAGATACACATCTGAAAAGATACAAACAATACTTGATAAGATATCATCAGAAGATGCTTTGGATCCTGCAAAGATGAAAAGAATTCTATGATGAATTCCAACAAGTTGCTTTTGAAGAAGTACCTTTCATTCCTTTCCTAAACAGAGTTGATTTCTTACCTGTAAACAAAAAGAGTAAAAAAATTATGACTTTACATGGGATACAAAAAATTTGACTGGTCAAAGATTGAACTTACAGCTGCTGAGCCTATAAAAATCTACAAAAATAGTCAAACATTTAAATATTAGGATAGCTTGAAAAATCGTCAATTAAGTTTATAGTTATTAATAATAACAAACTTAGAGATTCCAAAAGATTTTTTTATAAGTATCGCTATAAAAATCAGATGACGACTTGAAAACTCAAGTCGTCATTTGATATATTATACTAAAATCTAATATAATACTAATCATCGTTTATAATATCATATATCAAAACTTATTGAACTACTATTTTTAGTTTTCAACAAGACATACTTAATATACTTGTTAGACTATTTAATTGGTTTTTAGTATAATAATGAATTTTTAAAAAAATAATAATACACTAAAAATCTATTAACAAAAGATATGCTAAAAAGTACAAAAAGAAATAAATTAATAAAAATCCATAGTTTAAATAGAGTTTAGTATTAGGAGAAAGATATGAAAAAAATAAATTATTATCTCTACTATTTATTTTGCTATTTTTTTATTCACAGGAGTAAATTTAATTAATAATGGCAAGACAACTCAAAAATGTCAATCCTGCTCAAAATAATGACAAAAATAACTGTAACACAAGATGGACAGTATTCATCTAAGGATGAAGTAGCCTTGTACATCCACACTTATAATACTCTACCGTCAAACTATATCACTAAATCAAAAGGCAATCTCAATGGGCTGGGACTCAAAAAAAGGAAATCTCTGGGAAGTGGCAAAGGGAAAGAGTATAGGGAGGAGATAAATTTTATAATCGTGAAAAGACTCTGCCTTATAAAAAGGGTAGACAATACTATGAATGTGATATAGACTATGCCGGTGGTCATAGGGGAGCAAAAAGAATAGTATTTTCTGATGACGGATTGATATATTACACTGATGACCATTATGCTACATTACACTGTTATACGGACAGGAGAGCAACTGATGAGCAAGAAAAGAGAAGATATCAAAACAATAATTCTAAATGCTGAAGAAATGAAGGAAAAAGAAATACATGAATATTTTATAGAAAAATTCGACCTGCCTTCATACTATGGGAAAAAAATCTTGATGCCCTGTGGGACATTTTGTCTGAGAGAAGTGAAATAACACATATAATTATTCAAGGAGCAGATGAATTGCTTGAAAATCTTGGAGATTACGGTTCTTCGATATTGGATTTGTTTGAAGATTTGGAATATGAATATGATAACTACTATTTAGAAATGAAATAGTAGGATTTTCAATGGAATTTATAAATATTAGCAAATGTATTATTTTGTTATATATTTGATTTTAAGATAGGAAATTATCAGATTTTCTAAAATCAATTGACTTTTTATACTAATACAAAAAGGCATAGTATATTTACCATGCCTTATTTTTCATAGTTTTTATATTTAAGATATAATTATAGGCTTACAATATAAGTGCAACACTTAATAATGTAAATTGATGAAATTATAAAAATGAAATATATGAATTACATCATTATATCAAGCAACATACCTCTGATATCATCCATTTTTGAGCACACCCATATGGTCAATTTGACCATTGATGAAATCTTTGGTAAGAGTCTCAAGCTCTCTATCGATAGTCTTTACAGTTGAATAATTGCGGAATCTTCCCTTCCTATCCAAAAATTCTCATTACTGAATTGGTGAGAGTTGGAAGTTGCTACATTCAAAAACTCCTTTACGAGTTTTTGTATTCCAGTATGTCTTTTAAGTAGACTTTTTCGCCAATCTTATCTGATTGGGCAGTAATCTTATCAAATATCTTTTCAAGTTCTTCTTTTACAGACTCAGACTTTATCTTTTTCAAATTTTTTTCTAAAAATTGAGTCCTTGATTTTTCTTTTGGACTTAGCTTCTCAAGGCTGCAAGTTCTCCAGGCTTAAGATTTTTATGTTCTTGACATTGTTATTATTTTTTTGAATGGAAGTAATATTTCTTGATTACCCACTTGATTTGTTATTTCCATAGTTTTCTCCAAAAATCAATCTATAATATATCTGATAAATTAAATTAATATCATTAAAATCTTATTTATACTAATCATCACTTAAAAGTCCATTTATCTAAGTCTTATAAAGTTATATTATATGAATATAATATTGTATAAAAACAGGCTTGAAAAATTTAATGAATTTTTAGTAAAGTTATTAATAGCTGTTTTTAAGTTACATCTTATGTTTGAATATAAGATTAAAGCTTAATAATATATCGTAAAAATATTAAAAATTCTTTAATTCACTTAAATTTATACTATAATATTGTAAAAGTGTCAAATAAAAGCTCATATTTTTGTTAAAAAGGGTTCATTCAATAAAAGTTTGGTATATAATATAAAAATATAATTTATACGAGGAATAGTAATGGCAAAAAGTATTATCAATTAATATATCTGAAAAAGGGAGATTAAAATCCTGTAAAACAAGCAGAATTTATAAAAAGACTTTGGACTTAAGGATGACTCGCACGCAGGTAATTGGCATAGACAGGTATCACTTCTTGCCAAAGAGTCAATCGACTATATGCGTGATAAGAGTAGGAATGTTGACCTTAATTTTGGAGATTTTGCAGAAAATATTACAACTGAGGGAGTAATTCTACACAAACTACCAATAGGCACTGATTCTTGAGATTGAGAGGTAATACTCAAAGGTATCTCAAATAGGCAAGGAATGTCATCATGGTTGTAATATCATGGAAAAAGACAGGCTCTTGTATAATGCCCTACTCAAGGTATATTTGCAACAGTAGAACAAAGGTGGAATAATAAAAGAAGATGATCAGATAAAGATAAAAAGTACCGTCTAAAGACAAGTTCAGCTATGCTATAATAATTGTATCTGACAAGGGCTCACAAGGACTAAGACAAGACGGATGCAAACAAAAAGATAGTAAATGTCTTGGACAAGGAATATATATGAGATGGTGGACTATGTCATAGTACCGGATGAAATCAAAGATATAAAGTCAGCTATCAAAAAGAACATTGACAATAACACTTCATTGATATTGACATCCGGAGGAACAGGATTTGCTAAGAGAGATGTAACACCTGAGGCTACGCTGGAGTTGATACAAAGACAGACATACGGTATAAGTGAGTATATCAGGGCAAAGAGTCTTGAAAAAAGACAAATCGTGCCATACTCTCAAGGGCGGTATCAGGTATAGCTGATAATTCTCTTATTATCAATCTGCCGGGCAGTCCTATAGCAGTGGAAGAGTCGCTCAACTTTATAATAGAGCCTTTAAAAACATGGACTTGAGATACTGCTTGCAAAAAGACGCTGAATGTGCAAGATAATATATTAATGAAACTATGTAAAACTGCACTTAAATACATTACAAGTTCAGCTATAATTGTAAGATAATCAAAGAAAAATTTCCATTAATTAATTGGATATTTGTGTAAATACAAAAGACAAGGTGATATTTTACCTTGTCTTTTAAAAATGCTATTTAGTATTATAGTATTTTTCAAATAGCTCTTTTTGCTTTTTTTCTCTTAATTCCAACTCTGACTGGTCATCAGTATTATCCAAGACTATGTCATGGTTTTTTTCTTTGTCTTGCTTTTCTCATCCACTGTTACATAAGTTGCATATCCATGTAGGTGCTTAGTATTTTTTTCAGCTTGTTTATCCCCTCTACATATACAGTGATACTATGACTTGTAACACGCACTATCTGTCCTTGAAATGTAATTACATTTCCTTTTTAGCACAGGTGAGAAGAATTTGAAGCCGTCAAGAGAGTAAAAATACCACTTCATCAGGATTTTTATGAGCCATACATACTGTGATAAATCCAACTTCTGCAAGATGAGTTAGAGCTTTTCCTACGAATAATGTATTGTGATGATTGAGTTCATCAGACTTTACAATTATTGATAATTCATGTTTTTCCATAAATTTAACCTCTTAATATAAAAATAATATCAATAGAAAATAAGAATATTAATAAAAATCAATGGAGAGTATATTAATACTTTGTTTTGCATACCCTTACTGCGTTGTAAAAATAAAAATCCAAGTATATAGATTATGTATCAAGATTCACTAAATTTATAATAAAGAAAAATAATATATTTAGGGGTTATAATAACATAGATTAGTAATTTATACAATATTATACTTTTATACTATTGTTGATACTAAAAGATAGCAATTGCTGTAGTAAGAAAAAATATAAAAAATCATTGACAAATATGGTAATTAAAAAGTAGAATTGTAACTAATATATTAGTGCCTTTTCTCCTCTTTTGCAAGGCACTGAAACAAAGATGGTTTAGATTGGATAAAAACATAGGTTTTATCAAGTATTAAGGGGTAGTTAATTGGAAAAAAGACATTATTATAGATTTGAAAGGCATCAACAAGTCCTATGCGGGCAAGGATGCCGTTAAGGATATGAATCTCTACATCAGGAAAAATGAATTTATTACTCTATTAGGTCCAAGTGGATGTGGTAAGACTACAACACTTAGAATTATTGGCGGTTTTGAATACCCTGACAGTGGCGATTTATTTTTGCACAAAAAGAATAAACGATGTACCACCGCATAAGCGTGCTATTAATACTGTCTTTCAAAAAGTATGCACTGTTTCCCAATATGGATATATATGACAATATTGCCTTTGGTCTTAAGATAAGAAAGGTAGACAAGAAGACTATAGACGCTCAGGTAAAAAAGATGCTAAAAGCTTGTTGACCTTGAGGGATTTGAAGACAGAGATATCCATTCATTGTCTGGTGGTCAGCAACAGAGAATTGCAATAGCAAGAGCACTTGTCAACAAACCTAAGGTGTTGTTGCTTGATGAACCTCTTGCAGCATTGGATTTGAAATTGAGAAAAAAGACATGCAGTACGAGCTTAAGACTATGCAGATGGAGCTGGGTATCACATTTATCTATGTAACTCACGATCAGGAAGAGGCACTGACTATGTCTGATACCATAGTGGTTATGAATCACGGTGTCATTCAGCAAATCGGTACTCCTGAAGATATATATAATGAGCCTAAGAACAGATTTGTAGCTGATTTTATCGGGGAGAGCAACATCATTGACGGTGTGATGATTAAGGACTTTTTGATTTCGTTTAATGGTGCTGATTTTGAATGTCTTGACAAGGGCTTTGCTGACAACGAAAAGGTGGATGTCGTAATAAGACCTGAGGACATAACTATAATTTCACCGGAAAAATGCGAAAAATAATAGGCAAAGGTAACAGATGTTGTATTTAAAGGTGTACATTACGAAGTAATAGTAGTAGATGAAAAGACAAATTTTGAATGGATGATACACACTATACACATTGCAAAGGTGGATAGTATAGTAGGGAACTTGATTTTATACCTGATGCGATCCATGTCATGAAAAAGGGGGCAAAAGAAGATGAATAAGAAGTCTCTTTTGTCAACTCCTATATTGTGGACCATACTTTTTACTATAGTCCCTCTTTTTAATCATACTCATATTTTTCTCTTAGTGCATCTTCAAAGATAGGCAATCTATCTATGGATTTTACCTTAGACAGATATGTGCAGTTTTTGAGCCTATTTACGCTGATGTTTTTTTCGCTCTATAAAGCTATCGCTATATTCTACGGTTTTTGCCTAATACTTGGCTATCCTGTGGCATATATAATAGCTAATAAGAAAATGAAAATGAGGAATTTTCTTATATTATTTATAATTTTGCCTCAATGGACAAATTTTTGCTGAGAACTTATGCGTGGATGTCAATACTTAAGGACAACGGACCAATTAACGCATTTTTAATAAATATTGGACTGATTAAAGAGCCTCTTACTCTTTTTATACACAGACGGGGCTGTTTTTGATGGGTATGATATATAATTTCTTGCCATACATGATACTTCCAATTTATACGGTGATACTCAAGATTGATAAGGCGTATGTGAGGCTGCAAGAGATCTTGGAGCATCAGGATCAACTACTTTTAGGAAGATAATTTTGCCATTAAGTATGCCCGGAATAGTATCAGGGATAATAATGGTATTTATGCCCTGCCATATCTACCTTCGTAATATCAGATTTGCTTGGTGGCGGACACAGTATGCTGATGGGTAATCTTATACAAAAATCAATTCTTGGCAGCAAGAAACTGGCAGTTTGGCTCGGCAATATCTATGATACTGATATTTATCATCCTTATTACCATGCTTGTACTCAACAAATATTCTTCTTCAGATAAGGGGGTGCATTATGGTAAAAGAGATATTCAAAAAAATTCTATCAAATTTTTATTTAGTTTTGATTTTTGTTTTTTTGTATATGCCTATAATAGTTCTTGTGATAAATTCTTTCAACAAGTCAAAAATTTGGAGGAGTATGGAGCGGATTTACTCTTGAATGGTATATGCAACTTTTTTTAAGGATAAGTCGATAATATCATCGCTATACAATACCATAATAGTAGCTACGCTGGCATCAGTCATTGCTACATCTATAGGTACTTTGGCTTCAATAGGTATTAATTCGATGACATCAAGATACAAGAGTGTAATGCTCAATGTCAGCTATATATCCATGATAAATCCTGATATTGTAATAGGCGTGTCGCTTTTGTCGTTTTTTTCTTTGTTCCAATTTTTAAAAGCTGGGATATGTTACACTTATTTTGGCGCATATAACACTTTTGTGTACCGTATGTAGTCTTTGCAGTACTACCCAAACTCCAACAGCTCAATCCGAATTTATCAGAGGCGGCACAGGGACTTGGGAGCTACTCCGACGCAGACTTTTTCAAGGTTATATTGCCTGAGATAAAGCCTGGTATAATAAGTGGTATGATAATGTCGTTTACTCTTTCACTTGACGATTTTTATCATAAGCTTTTTCACTACAGGGGCAGGTATTTCTACCTTGTCAATCAAGGTCTACTCTATGACCAAAAGAGGTGTATCGCCTAAGATTAATGCACTCTACACATTGATGTTGCTTGTGATAATAGTATTGATGGTAATAATACAGATTCGTTCCACGAAGTCTGAAAAAAATAGATATTAATTTTTTTAAATTTTTAGGAGGAAAAAAATAATTGAAAAAAAGATTTTTATTGGCTTTGCTACTTTGTATATTTGCACTATCAGGATGCTCAGGTACGACTAATGATGCTAAGACTGACAATGCAAAAGAAGGTGCTACACAAACTGCAGAAAAAAATCAAATGTAACTCTAAATGTCTACAACTGGGGAGATTTCATAGATCCTGAGGTATTGGAAGATTTTACTGCTAAGACAGGTATTAAGGTAAATTATGAGAACTTTAATAATAATGAAGAGCTTCTTGCTAAGATAGAGGCAGGAAGTACAGAGTATGATGTGCTTTTCCCATCTGATTACATGGTTGGCATAATGAAGCAAAAAGGTCTTTTACAAAAACTTGACTTTTCAAATATTCCAAACTATAAATATATAGATGAAAGACTCAAAGGTCTTAACTATGATGACAAAAAAATGAATATGCTGTACCTTATATGTGGCAAACTGTAGGTATAGTATACAACAAGGAAAAATCGCTGAAAAAAAGTAGATTCTTGGGATATACTTTGGAATGAAAAATATAAGAGGAAGATAATAATGCTTGACTCTTCAAGAGATACAATAGGAATTACTCTAAAAAAACTCGGATACTCACTTAATTCAAAAAAATGATAAGGAAATAAATCAGGCAAAGGAAGAACTTATTAAACAAAAAACCTCTTGTAAACTCATATCAAGTAGATTATTACAAGACTGCATTAATAGGTGGAGAGGCTGATATGTCTCTTGCTTGGTCAGGAGATGCTTTTTATATCAAATCTGAAAAATCCTGTATATGAATATGCAATACCTAAAGAAGGTACAAATGTGTCTATAGATTGTATGGTTGTACCTACACAATCTAAACATAAAAAAAGAAGCTGAAATATTTATAAACTATATGAATGAACCTGAAGTTGCTGCAAAAAAATGCTGCATATATCAAATATTCTTCACCTAATACTGAGGCTATAAAATTGTTGCCTGAAGAAGAAAGAAACAATCCTCATATGTATCCTCAAGGTGAACTATCATCTTTAGGAGAGATATTTGTAGATCTTGGAGACTACAATGAAGTATACGATGCAGTATGGACAGAGATTAAAACTGCAAATTAATAATATTATTAAAAGCCACTGTGAAAACAGTGGTTTTTTTAATATAGTTTTTATTGTTTTTTTGACACTATTGTAAAAATTCAATGTTATGATATTTTATATGTATGTTGATATTATACTAAAAAAAGCGTTTCAATAGCCATGTAATTTTCTTGCAAAAAGTTATTGAAAAATCTCTGTAATAAATAGAGTTATTCAAAAATAAGTACTTGGTATTATAAAACTTATTGAACTAATATTTTTTTAGTTTTCAAAAAGACATACTTAATATACTTTTTAGGACTATTTAATTGATTTTTAGTATAAAAACAGTAAAGGAGAGTAGATTATGAAAAAAATTATTATCTGTATTGTTGTCATTATCTCTTATATTTGGTTTAGGAGTAACAAGTAATGACTATGCCGAGACTATAAATTCAAATGATTTATCTTCATTCCAAAGCTTAAATGGAGACAGTCAGTATAAGCCGATAAATATCAAAGTTGCAAAAAAAGAGTAAGTCTACAAGTTCTAATAGTACAAAAAAAGAGTACTGCAAAATCTAAGAAGAGTAATACAACAAAAATCTACTAAAAAAACCACAAAAAAGAGCAGTACTACAAAAAGGGTAGTACCAAAAACAGTGGAGCTACAAAAAACTACAAAAAAACAACTCAAACTCAAAGGTAGGCTCAAGTACGAAGACAAAAAAATACTTCATCAAAAAACTACAATGCTGACACTACTCAAGGAAAGATAAAGGAAATGTGAAGTCAATGATATACCATGTGCCGGGTGGTGCATTTTATGATAAGATTTCAGCAAATAATGTTGTGTACTTTGATACAGAGCAAGATGCTATAAATGCAGGTTATAGAAAATCTAAAAGATAGAAATAATAAGAATAATAAGAATAATAAGAATAATAAGAATAATAAGAATAATAAGAATAATAAGAATAATAATAAGAATAATAATAAGAATAATAATAAGGCTATATAGTTGGAGCATAACAGATAATATTTTTAAACCTAAATATATTGATGTTGTATAATCATCATGAGATAATTTTTAAAAGATTTTTTTGATAAAGGTATTTGTTTGTTGTATTTTTGTATTAGAGGTAAAAAGATGTATTATCAGCTATTAATCCGGGTATATTATTTATGGTTTAAAAATTGGTCTTAGATATAGAAATGGAGATTTTCATGAAGCAAACTGTTACAATAGATGAAAATGTTACAATTGACTGTTACAGTCTTGATGCCAACAGCAAAAGACCTACAGTTATAATATGTCCGGGTGGAGGATATGGATATCACAGTGTCAGAGAAGCAGAGCCGGTTGCACTTAAGTTTTTATCCCATGGATTTAACGCTATAGTATTGTATTACAGAGTAGCTGATAAGGCAAAAATTTCCCAATCCTATGGTAGATTTGGCAAAGGTTGTTGAGCTTTTTAAACTCAAAAAGATGCCCCTTTTAAAAAAATACAGGAAGATTTATAAGCATAGGCTTTTCAGCAGGTGGAAATCTTGTCTTAGAATACAATGCTCATTGGAAAAATATGTAGGAGTATTTTCCCGCAGCAAAAAAAGACCTTGATATATTTAAACCTCAGCTTACTATTTGCGGATATACTCCTGTTACATTTGATATGGATGACTTGGATAAGATAGATGAGAGATTTGCAGATGATGTATTTTTACTTCAAAAACTCAAATCACATATTGGAAATAGCATTAAGTAAGGAAAGAAGATTGAGTGAGGGTATCAACTATGCGGTATTTGGCTCTCAAAAGATAGATAAGAAAATAATGCAAGATTATGATATATTGACTAATTCAGATTTTCAAAAATATGTCTCCTACTTTTTATATTTGCTACAGGTGGAGACATAATAGTAAATAATAAGGATATATTCAAACTTGCAATAGAGTTTGAAAATCATAGAGTACCTTTTTGAACTGCATTTTTTCAATGGGGTAATCATGGTCTTTCTTTTGGGAGACGCCTTTACTGCTAATACAGCAGAACAAATAGATTTGCATTATGCCAAGTGGTTTTGATTTGTGTATAGAGTGGATAAAAAGACAAAGTGAATAAAAGATATCAACTATTTATTAATAGTCACATTATATCGTAAATATCACTTTCTCTTAGAGCTTGAAAGTATATTTCATCGTCTTCTATTGATTTTGACAGAGGATATGTTTCATCCAGTTTTGAAAGGGATGAAGAGTGTTCAGATATGAAAAACCCCATCCATTTTGCCATACCTCTGTCTGCATATTCTCTTGCCGATTTGAAGGGCAAGTAATTCCTGTCAATCATGTTATACCATCCATTCCTCCGCAGTGTCCGCCGATGAGTTTGCTTCTTTGTCTTACTCTTGAGCCATCCATAAGTGAAGTCGCTTTTTGTATCGAAAGATAGCCGAATTTTTCTCTTATTTCATCAATGGAATCTTCCAATTTTTCCATTTTTAACTCATTATCATCAAAAAAAGTTAATACCTCATAATCTTGTTCTACTAACTTGTCATAGCGTACGGCTATACTTCTTACACTTCCTCCTGTGTATTTTTTTGACGGAAAAGGAAAAGTACATGATTTGTAAGTTCATATATACTTTTGGTAGGGCTTATCTTCATGCTTGCATTTATAGATTTTTTACATTCACTGCTGCTAAATCCTATGTGAATGGCAACTACTGTAGCATATCTGTTTATCCTGCGTATTCTTGTAGCCACCTGTTCTGCCATCTCGCTAAGCACTATCTCAATATCATGTGTTTCGGTATAGTTTCGAGGTAGTATTTGAGAGTTGCCCAGACCTTTTGTCAGTGGTGTATATGAGATTGATACTTTGCTTTCATCTACACCGTTAGCGTGAAACCATAGCTGTACTCCCATTACTCCAAACTCTTTTTTGAGTATGTCAGGATTTGCATTAGCAAGATCTCTTATGTTAAATATTGCAAGTTTTTTAAGTCTTTTTGCAATTCTACTTCCAATTCCCCAAAAATCTGTGAGGGTTTTGTATAGACCATACCTTGTCTTCCACATCTTCATAAGACCAGTTAGCTCTCATATTTTTATTTTGCTTGGCTTCATTGTCAAGGGCAAGTTTTGCAAGTAGCGGGTTGGCATTGCTCATTCCAACTGTGGAATATACGCCTGTTTGCCTATATATGTCGTATTGTATCTTAGTTGATACTATGTCAAGTTTTTGCTTTTTGATAAGGCTCTATCCTTAACAAAGTAGTCAAGTGAAGATGTCAAATCTACAAAGCCTTCATCAATTGAGTAGGGGCAGATATCTTGTCTTGGGGCGTAGTTTTCAAGTATTTTTGTATCTTCAGATTTTCCTGTATGTAGATTGCCATACGGGGAGGTACTATATATGTCTGCTTTGCCCAATATTCAATAAAATCCACATATTTTTTTAGTTATGATGATGCCCTGTCTCTTTGCATTTTCAAAACTGAACTTCCTTGTATTTATATCAAAGGGGAGCTCTCTGCTCCTTCCTACATTTCCTTTTCCAAATACTTTTTGAATGTGGGTGAACTTGCAAGTATCAATCCACTTGAGTTATCTGCATTGCTCATAACACATAGGGAAGTAGTTAGCGGGTGAAACCCTCTTTGTACACATTCCACACTTGCATAAAATGACTTTATATCAATAAAAGCAATATCAGAACATGGTTCTTTTTGTATAGTCTATTATTGTCATAGTCATAACCTAACCTTTTTATCTGCAATAAGAATTGCAAAAATATCTATAATAAAAAGCATAATGATATGAAATTGATTTTTAAATCATGGAAAGTAAATTTCTATAATAGGTAATTTATATAAAACTATATATAAATTCTTAGAAATCATAAATATTTGTAAAACTTGTATTCTAAATTTAAAATCACAACATAAATATATAATAAATATAAGGCATATACTTATTAAAAAAATACATTAACATATAGTCCAATCGTCATCTAAGGGTTGATAATTTTTCAAAAAAATCTGACTTTGGTCTTTCTATGTGAGATAAGTCTATGTCAAGTAGATTCATCTTTGCCATTTCAGATATTTTTGAGATTCAAAAGGTTGATATCAACGCCAAGTCTGTTTGCAAGCTCCTGATCGCTTTTGCTCATATCTTATCATCTCCAATACATCATCATCAGGTATGAGTAGATGTGCTGCAAATATATTTGCCTCCAGCTCATAGTGATTTAGTGGAGAAAAATATCCTGCTTTCATGGAAGGATGCACCGTTGATACACTCTTTTTCTGTGTAGCTGGTCGTGACCTATCTCATGTGCAAGTACCATTTTTTTCAGACTTCCTACATTGTCAGGTATGAAAAATATATCTGTTTTTCAATATTACACGATACATTCCAAGCAGAGCCTTGGTAGAGTCGATGTATTGTAGTTTGATATTGAGTTTTTTTGATAAGCTGTTCAGGATTTCTGGTTTGGTATTTTTTTATAAGATGTGCAACTTTTTTTCGTATATAGTGCAGTTTCTCATACCTCACCTTTTTACGCCTTCCGTACTTCTTGTTTTCGAGCTTTGCCTTCCAATATGCCTGTTGGATTGCTTCAAATAGAGCATCCTTATCTTCGTCAGGCAAATCTCCTCCTGCGAAAAGTCCTGCCATTGACTGAGCAAGGAGTTTTGCATCTTGTACTCCCTTGTATCCGAAGTCATCTCCTGCTTGCATTATGAAAAAGTCCTCTTCAGTAAGCAGATAGTTGATATTGACACCGAAAAATTTGCCATTTTTCTCATACATCTCCATCTTTCTGGGACGCATATCCTTTGTCTCATAGTTACTTACTGTCTTTAAGGTAATGCCTAAGATTTGTGCAAGTTCACTTTGAGTGAGGTTTTTATCCTCTCTAAGTGCCTTTAATTTTTTTCCAAAACCCATTTCATCCTCCTGTAATCTGAATAATGTATAAGTTAGATAAAAAAGTGATAAAGTTAATTTAATTATAGAATATAGTAAAAATTTCTATTAAACATCGTATGAAAGCTTGTCAAATAGATAATATGAAGTTAAAAATTTAATGAATTCAAACTACATAAATTCAATAAATTAGAAATTTAATTACTCGAATTATAGAATAAAAATAAAAAAATCGTCAAGTAGATTTTTTTAAAAAAATTATTTTGCAAAAAAATATAGTAGTGTAAGTTCTATAAAAAATAATGCAAAAATTTCACTTTGAAAAGTTTTTTTAAAAATATTTAGTATTTCAAATTTTGTATCAAATATCTTAATAATGTGAGTGATAATTGAAAATATACAATAATCTTAATGATAAACATAGTGATAATATTGAAATTTTATTGATATTAAAAATATAAGTATATTAATTATACAAACTGTCAATACACATAACAATGTTATTATTCTAAGCATATTTACAGTTTTTGTTATATCCTCTACATCAGCTTTTTAGGTCATCTCCTATTTTTGTTTTTCTACTAATTTACCTCCATAGTAGTGAGAGCCTCCCAATTGTATACCAAGTGCCCCTGAGGTTAGGCTTTCGCTGTAAGCACAGTTTGGGCTTAGGTGATTTTTCTGTCACGCATACATATTAAAAAGGCATTTTTATAGTCAAGTCTAAGCAAGAATGCTGAAATAGTAAAAAAATATGATTGATAATCTGGCAGGGGATGAAATTTGCCACATCATCTGCTCTTGCTGATATCTTTCGAACTTTTTCATATTTTTCGTTTCTATATCCTATCATTGAGTCCAAGGTACTTATAGCCTTAAATGTCATTGCAAGAGGCACTCCTCCTATGCAAAGGTAAAAATCGGGCTTATTACACCATCTACAGTATTTTCAGCCACAGTTTCTATTACAGCCTTGATAATTTGTGAAAAAATTAAGATTTGCAGTATCTCTTCCGACAATATATGACAGAGATTTTCTACTGTTTTTCCAAATCTTGAGCTTTTATTTGTTTTTGCACTTTTACAGCCTCAACTTCAAGGCACTTAGCTGATAAAGTTGTATAAGTCAGTAAGATTTCAACAGCTATTCCAAGATAATGATTAATACTATAAGATAATTTTTAGGATTAAAAAAAGTAGCAAAAATAAGTAGTTGCAATTACCATTACAAAGGTAATAAGACCACTAAGTAGCTTGTTTATTGAGGTTGTAAAAAAAGAATTTTTTTCAACTCTTGCAATCATATTACCTATGATTTTTACAGGGTGAGGAAAAATGTACGGATCTCCTAAAATTAAATCTAAGATGTATGCTGATATGAGGATGAAATAGGCAATCATGATATCTCCTTAAAAACAATTTCAAAAATTTTTGAAATAGGTAGTATAATATATTCATGTAATAAAATAAATTCAAAAAAATTAAAAAGGAGGATTTTATGAATAATTTAGAATTAAGCTTGAAACAACGGCTAAGTATTTCCAATAAAAATCATAACCTCTCTTGAAATAATGTCACTTAATATCATGGAGCTTTCTTCTTTTTTTAGAAAAAGAAAGTGAAGAAAAATGTGTTTATAGACTATGATTCATTCTTCGAGGACAAACTATTTAGAGAATATATCAAAAATGACAATAACATTATCGAGAAAGATTATATCACAGATGATGAAGAAATAGAAATAATTGATAGAGATAGATATGAGCCGACACTTATTGAAGTTTTGCTTGAACAACTGGGTACAAGTAATTTGACTGAAGAAGAATATCTTGTTGGTGAATTGATAATACACAGCTTGGATCATGACGGGTACATGAGAGATGACCTTGGTTATATAGCTGAAATAGTACATACAGATGTAGCTACTGTTGAAAAAAGTGTTGGGAGTCATCAAGACTTTTTGAGCCTGTGGGTATAGGTGCTGTTAACTTGCAGGAATGCCTGATACTTCAACTTGGTGAAGATGAAGTGCTTGTAAGAAGAATAATTCAAAAATAATATAAATGATATTTATAGAAATAATCTTGATAAGATAGCAAAAAGAAAACATCAGTATAGAAGAAGTCAAGGAAGTTTTTGAGAAAAATAAAAAACTTAATCCAAGACCGTCAATAGGATATAAGACAAATAATTATGAGACTATGTATGTTTATCCGGATATATTTGTGGAATTTGAATCAGGAGATATTAAAGTATCCCTGAAAGATACTACCTCAAATATCCATGCCAATAAATACTACCTAAGTTTGCTTGATACAAATATAGACGATGAGACAAAGACTTATCTGAAAAAGAAGCTGACAAGAACTATGCTCATAATGGAGAGTATAAATAAAAAGGAAAGAAACTATAGAAAAAAATTGCTAATTTCATAATAAATAGCCAAAAAAATCACATACTTTATGATGAACCTTTGAAGGATTTAAATGTTAAAGATATAGCTACAGCCTTAGATTTGTCAGAGTCAACTGTATCAAGAGCTATCAAGCACAAATATGTGCAAACACCAAGACATATGTATAAGCTTTAGGATTTACTTTCTCTTCACTGTCAGCATACAGCTAATGATGTATCCAAGAACTACATCATGGATATGATACAAAAAGATGATAGAAGAAGAAGACAAGAAAAATGCCTCTTTCCGATGACAAAAATTACTGATATGCTCAATGATGAGGGTATTAATATAAAAAGAAGAACAGTTTCAAAAATACAGAGGGAAAAATGTCAATTCCTACTGCAAAAACTTAGAAAAAATATTAATTATTGTAGGTATATAGTTTTATTTTTAGAAATTTAGTTCTTTTACTTTATAATATTTTTAAAAAAATAGTTTTTGGTATTGAAATTTAGTGAAAAATTAATATAATATCTTAGGAATAATGCTTTATTTTTGTGTATACATGATATGCGAGTATATCTGTGAAAGACTTCAAATATCAATGGATTTAATTTTACAACGATGTAATTTTTGAAAATATGAAAGTAACTGAACTTTCATCCGATATACTTAGGAAAATGTTATAATGAATTTATAATATTTATATAAAGTGATTTTCAATATAAATAAAGACAAGTTAATATAAAAATAAAAACAAAAATAAAAATAGAAAAAAATATAAAAATACAATTACAGCACCATTGTGCAATGAATAATCTAAAGACAGGGGGTGAGGTGTTGGAAAAAGATTTTGATGGAGAGTTATATTTGTATAAATGTGCATTTGACTCTACAGAACAGTTTATAACTATACTTGATGAGATGATGTGCATAAAAAGTGCAAATAAGAAGTTTCTTGATTTAATTAATGAAGAAAGAATTGAAAAAAATCTACAATACCCCATACTGGGAGATACCACTTTGGTCGCATAGCCTGAGGTACAAAAATAGAATAATGTTCGGCATTGAAGAGATATATCTTGGAGGCGAAGTAAAGTTTGAGACTACATACCTAAATGCAGATGGTGAAGTAAGATATGTGGAATTTACTATAAAACCCTATCTTTGACGAATATGGAGAAATAGAGATGCTCATAGCCATGGGTTATGATGTTACAGATGCAAAGTCTGCAGAAAGCGAGTTGGAACAAAAGGAAAAAGAATTGGAAATATTTTTTTCAATTCAGGATTGGACGGATATCTAATCAGAAGATTGAAAAAAACCTGTAAGAATTAACTACTCAAAACTAAACTATATGTTTGATCTTGTATATGCAACTGAGAAGGCATCAAAATTTAACGAATCATTTATAAAACTATTGGATATATCTCCGGAAAGTTATGACGGCTACGACCTTGTTGATAACTCCATTATATACTCAAGTAGGGATGAACTTAGAGCAAGGTTTCCTAACTTCATAATAGAAGGAAATATGAAGTTTGAAAAAGTTTTGTCTTGAAAAACGGAAACATTAGATATTTGGAATTTACTGCTGTTGCAATAATAGAGGATGATTGTTATGCAGGTGCTTTTTATATAGCTAAGGATATTACTGCAAACAAAAAAATATGAAGAAGAGATGTTTAATCTTGCCAACTTTGATATGCTTACTTCTATCTCAAATAGGAGGTATTTCTTATATCAGGTAGACCAGATTATGAATACGGACGAATTTTCACAGGCCACAATCTGTATATTCGATATAGATAACTTTAAGAGTGTAAATGATGATTTTGGACATGATATAGGAGATAAGGCTCTTGCAGGCATTGCTAAGATTATGAATGACAAACTTGAAGATATTGGTATAGTGGCAAGGATGGGTGGAGAGGAGTTTTCTGCATTTTTATATTGTAGACTTGAAGAAGCGGAGACATTATAGAAAAATTTATTAAGCACTGTTAGGGGATATAAAGATAGAACTCAATGATTATCATGCTTCACTTAAAATTACCGTTAGCGCTGGAATAGCAAGGGTAAAAAGGAGATAAGATAGATATAATTTTTGAAAAAGCTGATACTGCACTTTATGACGCTAAGCATGAGGGGAGAAACAGATATTGTATCGCTAAGGAGGATGTTTATGAGATATGAAGGGATGGTCTATAGACCGCCAAGGTGAAACATATAGCCTTATAGTTCAGGTTACTACAGGATGTTCGCAAAAATACCTGTACTTTTTGTGCAATGTATAAGGATGCAAGATTCAAGATAAGAAGTCTTAAAGAAATTAAAGAAGACTTCTTATATGCAAAAGGCACATTATAGAGGAATTAATAGGATATTTTTTTGGCTGATGGAGATGCTCTTATCATGCCGTTTGAAGACTTGCTTGAAATTTTAAAAATTTATTGAAGAACTCTTCCCTAATTTAGATAGAGTTTCTCTTTATGCATCACCACGCTCAATATTATCAAAGACAAAGGAACAGCTTGAGACTCTAAGAGCACATAACCTCAAACTTGCTTATCTTGGAATAGAAAGCGGTAGCGACAAGGTGCTAAAAGATATCAAAAGAAGGCTACTGCCGATGAGATAATACGAGGCGGTAAGATGATAAGAGATGCCGGTATCCAACTGTCAGCTACTTTGATAATGGGACTTGGAGGAGTAAAAAGACGCAAGGAGCATGTAAGAGGCTCAATAGAAGTTTTAAATGCTATAAATCCTGACTATCTTGGTCTTATGACATTACTTGTAAAAATCAGGAACAGGCATATATGATGAAGTTCAAGCCGGTAATTTCACACAGCTTTCACCTGAGGAGATACTTCTTGAGACATTGGATTTGATAAAGGGAGTAGAACTAAACGGTACTGTGGTAAGGAGTAATCATGTCGAATTATGCACATGTAAGCGGAGTATTAAATAAAGATAAGGCTGCAATAATAAGACAACTTGAAGTTGCACTTGAAAATACTGATTTTACCATGAGCAAGTTGATGAGAGACAGATATGCAAGACAGACAGGTCTATGATTGATAACTCCTGCACAGGAGTTATTTTATTAGCTATCGACAAGGAGAAAGACATGAAACTTATCTTAGCCTCATCCTCACCAAGGAGAAAGGATATATTAAATTTATTTAAAAATAAGATACGATATAGATACTACAGATGTGGAAGATAGTCTTATTCTCACATCTAAACCTCATATTAACGCTATGACAAGTGCATTTATGAAAGCAAATGCTGTATTTGAAAAACATAAGTCAAAAAAAGATGATATAGTTGTACTTGGAGCAGATACGGTTGTTTCCACAGGAGATTATGTATTTGGAAAACCTAAGGATGATGAAGATCAAATAAGGACACTCAAATTTTTGTCAGGAAAAAAACTCACGAGTAATTACAGGATTCGCAATAATAAGTGAAGAATTTAAATATGTTGATTATGCAAAGACAAATGTAAAAATTCAAGGAACTTAGTGAGGAAATGATAATTAACTATGTAAAGACAAGAGAAGGAGTAGACAAGGCAGGTTCATACACCTTAAACGGTATAAGCTCAATATTTGTCGAAAAAGATAGAAGGGGACTATTTCAATGTGATAGGACTTCCTATTTCTCCTATATACGATGTTATGAAAGAAAAAAATTCAGTATAGATTTGTTGCAAAGCATATAAGTAGGTGCCTTATGGGTAATAAGACTATTAAGGAAATGGATAAGTCATTAAGACCAAGAGAAAAACTCTTATCAAATGGAGTATCTACTCTAAGCGATGAGGAACTACTACGATATTTATTGATAACGGTACAAAATCACAAAAATGCTATTGAGACAGCCAAGCAATTGATTGACCTCGCAGGTGATTTATCAAATCTTGCCAAGTTTGATGTAAATATGATGACTAAGATAAAAGGGTATAGGTGTGGCAAAGGCATGTAAGATAGTATCTGCCATAGAGTTTGCAAACAGAGTTATAAAAAAATTCTGCAAAGAAAAAAAGACGAGTCTATAACCTCACCTAAGCAACTTATTGATATGTTTAGTGTTGAGTTTGAAACTTTTGAGTGTAGAGGTCTTTAAGATAATATGTCTGGATACCAAAAAAACATATAACCTATGTCAAAAAATTTGAGTATAGGAATTGCAAATGCTACTGCAATTACAGCAAGAGAAGTGTTTAAAGAAGCTATATTAAGACATGCTGTATCTGTTATAGTAATGCATAATCACCCAAGTAAAAACTCTATGCCAAGTGATAATGACATCATTCTTACGAGAAAACTTGCAGAGGCAGGTCGATGTTTGGATATAGATTTGACAGATCATATAATTTACAGCTCTGTTGAAAAACTACTATAGCTTTAGAGAAAAATAACACAATATAAATAGAGTTGATTAATTAAAATAAGCTTTATAATTAAATTGGTATATTATATATTTTTGTAAATGAATTTTTAATAATTTTATTACAGGAGAAAACTATGCAAAAATCAAGATATATTTTCAAAGATAGATCATACTGTGCTAAAAAGCATTTACAACATGGGAAGATGTTGAAAAAAATTATGTGATGAAGCTGTAAAAACATAAGATGGCAAGTGTATGCGTACCACCTTGCTATGTAAAAATCAAAGATAAGTATAATGATGAACTTAAGATTTGTACTGTTATAGGATTTCCATTAGGATATAATGTTACAGAAGTAAAAGAACTTGAGACTGTATGTGCTCTTAGAGATGGAGCTGACGAGATAGATATGGTAATAAATATCTGTGAGGTGAAAAAAATGGAAATTTTGGATATGTGGAAGATGAGATTGCAAGGCTTAGAAAAATTAACAGAGGGAAAGATATTAAAAGGTAATAGTTGAGACTTGTTATCTTACTGAAGAAGAAAAAGAGACTCTGTCAGATTGTAAGCAAGGTAAAAAGTGGATTTTATAAAGACAAGCACAGGATTTGGAAGTGGCGGTGCTACTATAGAAGATATAAGATTATTCAAAGAAAAATATAGGAGATTATGTCAAAAATGAAGGCATCCGGAGGAATAAAGACAAAGGAAGATATGATTTTATATCTTAATGAAGGTTGTCAAAGACTTGGGACAAGCTCTGCGACTGTATTGACAAATTAGAGGAATAGATGAAAAAAAGTGGTTTATATTTGCTATCTTATCAGTTTTTTTGATACTAATGCTGATAGTATTGTACAACTATAGCAATACCCAAAAAAACAAAATAAACTTAAAGCCAAAAATAAATGCTGATGGTAGTGCTGAAATTGCTATGCTTATTGATGTTGGTGATATAGATGATGAGTCATTTAACAAGGGCGTTTATGATGCGATAGTTGAATTTTGGAAATGAGAATAATAAGACATACTAACTATTATGTTCCTGAAGAAAAAAGTGATTATGCAGTAGTAGACTCAATAGAAAATGCAATAAAGCTTGGTGCAAAGGTTATAGTAGCTCCGGGGTATTGGTTTAAAAGACCGATAGATTTGGTGCAGAATAAGTACAAAGATATTAAGTTTATATTGATAGACACTACACCATACAGCGAAGTCAAAAAGATGGAGAAGATAGGTGAAAATGTCTTTGCAATATTATTTTCTGAGCAGGAAGGCGGATATCTTGCAGGATATGCCATGGTTATGGAAGGCTTTGAAAATATAGGTTTTATGGGTGGAATGCAATCACCATCTATAGAAAAATTTCGGATATGGGTATATTCAAGGTATCAATGATGCTGCAAAAGAAAAAAAGGGCTTGAAAAAGTCTATAAAAATTAAAAATATATGTATCTTGGAGGATTTGAAGAAAATGCAGAGTATGAGTATATAGCATCTTCGTGGTTTGCAGGAGATACACAGGTGATATTTGCCTCTGCCGGACAAGCCGGTATATCAGTAATGAAAGCAGCAAAAAAATATAAGGACAAGTATGTTGTTGGAGTTGACATAGATCAATCATCTCAAAGTAATACGGTCATAACATCAGTAGTTAAAAAATTCGAAAAAGAGCTGTATATGACCAGCTGAAAAAAACATATATGACGATAAATTTGAGGGTGGTAAGTATGTTACCTATGGAATAAAATGACGGATATATATACTTGGAAATGGGAAACAGCAGATTTAAAAAAATTTTCAAAAGAACAATATGATAAACTTGTAAAAAGAAATGTCTGAGGAAAAATCAAGGTAAAGTCCATAAATTCAAAAACATTTTGGACAAAAATTCATTAATGATTTTGAATATATAGATATGAATTTTCAGTTTTAGTAAGAGCAATTTAGGTAAGTTATTTGTCTAAATTATATATTTTTGCAAGAGATTTATCATGTGGTAGAATAAAAAAGCAATAAAACTCACTATTTTTATGAAACAATGGATGTTTTTATCTAAGAGGAGTGGCTTAACTTGAAAAAACTATTGAAAATTTAGCAAATTTTTGCCAGGAAGAAAAATCCGCTGAAAAAGATGCACAGTTTATTGTAATTGAGATATTACCTGTAACGATGATAATAATGTCATTTTTTTATGATTCTCCACGGGAAATACTTTTTTTGGATTATCTAAGATAATAAGTGCAAATGATGTTTTTGCAACAGACTACACACATATAGCAAGTGTAGGTTCAGCACTTTTAATTCGGCTTGGTAGTCATGATAAATATATATATACTTAGAAAGATGAATATGAAACTTAACGGTATGATTGTTTCAGCTTTGTTTTTTTGTTATGCGGATTTTCATTTTGTAGGTAAAAACATATACAATATATAGCCGTTTTATATTGGTGGATATATATATTCAAGAGTAAATAAGCTTGAATACAAAAAAATACAATAGTAAACTCAATGTATACAACATCTTTAGCACCTGTTATTTCTGTTGTTTCCTACTTTTTTCTGCAAATGCTATTGCAGCTGTAATACTGTCATATCTTTTGCGGAATATTCATAGGCTATATCATGCCCGAACTTGCTTCAAGGATGCTTACAGCCCATGCAGGATATAATCTTTATAATACAGGGTTTGCAGCAGGTTTTTGTAGCCATAACGGCAAACTCGCTATTTAATATGTTCGGTATGCGGTAGATCCCAAAAATATAGTAAGCCCTGAATTTAGTATGCCTATACTTATACTATTTACAGTATATTTCTTGTTGCTTATAATACTTGGCTATCGTTATAATGACGAAAGTTTTGAAGGATATGGGAAGCTGATGTCTTATTCAGGTAAGCTTATTACGGACTATACAAGAATATGCGGATTTTCAGTTACTATGGTAAATATGGGGATAATTGGTCTGATAGCCTTGGCATATATCATCTTAATGGATGGTGGTTTTAACGGACCGACTATAGCAGCGCTGTTGACTTTGGTTGGATTTTTCATCTTGTGGTAATCACCCAAGAAATACCATATCTATTTTTGGTAGGAGTTGCTGTAGCATCAAAACTTGTAAAATATAAATATGTCAACGACATCTATTGTTATATCAGGACTTTTCAGTACTACTCTTGCACCTATAGTTGGAGATTTTCGGTTTTGTATGTGGACTTTTTTTAGGTCCTATTCACCTTGCACTTGTTTTCAAATATAGGATCTTTGCATTCAGGACTTAATTTGTACAATAACGGACTTTCAGGGGGATAATAGCCATGCTTATAGTACCGATATTAGATGCGTTTAGATTTAAGGAGAGAAAGTAATAATGTATGAAAAATAAAAAAATATCAAAAATTGTTGACGAAGCGGTGACTTATCTGCTGGGTAGAGAAGCCACATATGTTGGTGTTTCTATAGAAAAAGGCAGTGATAAGGTAATAATAACTCTTGTTGCTGAAAAATGTAAATATAAGTAAAGAAGCATTAAAAGATTTAAAAAGATTATTTGAACAGCACTCATAGAGAGGCTGAAACAGAAGAATACTACTGGTATCTTGCCGGTGAGGGTAGGAAGTCTGAGGAGATGTCATTGGTAGCCATAATGGTAGATGAAGCCCAGATATACTTCGATGATAAGAGACTAAAGATGGTATTTTTAAGAAAAACTGTAACCATAATAGAGGTGACTATGATACAAAGTATTCAAAAGAGCGGTGCAGATAATGGATTTTATGAAAGAGCCTGACAAGAGTTATTCAATAAAGGACATATCTCGTGCCACTGCCCTTTCGTCAAGTACAGTACATAGGATATTGGCAACATTGGTAGAATGTGGTTATGTGATGCACGATGAAGTAACTCACAACTATAAATTAGGGTATGCATTGATATCTTTGGGGATGGCTGCAATTCATAATACAAAATTACAAGAATTGGCAAAACCTCTTCTTAAAGAGTTGTCAAAGATGACACAAGAAGATGCTTTTTGATGATAAAATCAGGAAACAATGGAATAGTAATTCAAAAAGAACAAGGACCAAACAATCTTAAGGTAGTGGAAAAACTTTGGATATGAGATATCACTTCATTGGGGAGCTATTAGGAAGGTGTTACTTGCATTTCAAAGCAAAGATTTTATAAGTGAGTATATGAAGACAAATTTCAAAGCCTACACCTACCAGATTGGTCTTAAATCCTGATAAATTTGTCAAGGAGCTTGAGGAAATACGCAAGAAGAAAATTGCCATTTCAACAGGAGATTACATACCAAACGGAGTAGGTATAGGAGCTGCTGTATTTGACCACAATGATACTATAGTAGCATCAATAGGTATAATAGGGACATCAACAAGAATTAACAAGAACAATATAGATGATATGGCAAAAAAATAGTATTTGAAATAGGAAAAGAGGCTCTCAAGAATGATGGGATATACAAGCAAGTATTGATTTTTCTATGATTTGTGATAGCATAGGAGAGAAAAATCAGCTTAATTTAAAAGTTTAAGATGCAAAGTAAGTAAACATAAAAATTTATTATAACAGAGGTAGATTAAATGAGTGATACCATTATGAACAACAATTTTATTCATATGATAATTGATAAGGATAACGAAGAAAAATACCTATGGCAAAAAGGTATATACGAGATTTCCTCCTGAGCAAACGGTTATTTGCATATAGGTCATGCAAAGTCAATATGCCTTAACTTTATGACTGCACAAAAATATGGTGGAAAATGCAATTTGAGATTTGATGATACCAATCCAACAAAAGAAGAAGTGGAATATGTGGAGTCAATCAAAGAAGATGTGAAGTGGCTTGGTTTTGAGTGGGACGAGCTTCGTTTTGCATCTGATTATTTTGACAAGATGTACGAACTTGCTGTATTGCTTATAAAAAAAGGCAAGGCCTTCGTTTGTGAATTGTCTGTAGAAGAGATGAGGGAGTATAAGGGAGATTTTAATACTCCCGGCAAGAATTCTCCGTATAGAGATAGACCAATTGAAGAAAGCTTGGATTTATTTGAAAGAATGAAAAATGGAGAGTTTGAAGACGGAACTCTAACTCTTAGAGCAAAGATAGATATGAGCTCTCCTAATATGAATATGAGAGATCCGGTAATCTACAGAATAGCACACGCTTCTCATCACAATACAGGAGATAAGTGGTGCATATATCCGATGTATGACTATGCACATCCACTTGAAGATGCAATAGAAGAATTACACATTCCATTTGTACTCTTGAATTTGAAGAGCATAGACCGTTTTATGATTGGGTAGTAAGAGAAACTGAGTTTGCAAATCCTCCTAAACAAATAGAATTTGCAAGACTTGAGCTTACAAATATGATAATGAGCAAGAGTATCTCAAGAAACTTGTAGACGAGAAGAAAGTTGACGGATGGGATGATCCGAGAATGTCTACAATAAGCGGTATAAGAAGAAGAGGATATACTCCTGAGGCGATGAGAAATTTTGCAAGGGATATAGGTGTATCCAAATCAAACTCAACAGTAGATATTTCAATGCTCGAAAATGCTATAAGAGAAGACCTTAAACTTAAGGCACAAAGAAAGATGGCTGTACTTCATCCTCTAAAACTCGTAATAACAAATTATCCTGAAGATAAGGTTGAGTATCTTGATGCTGAAAAATAATTCTGAAAATGAAGAATTAGGTTCAAGAAAGGTAGCCTTTACAAGGGAGTTATATATTGAAGCTGATGACTTTATGGAAGAGCCACCGAAAAAAATACTATAGATTTTTTTGTAGGAAATGAAGTAAGGCTAAGAAACGCATACTTTGTAAAATGCACAGATGTCATTAAGGATGAAAAATGGAAATATAGTTGAGATACATGGGACTTATGATGAAGAAACTAAATCAGGAAGCGGATTTACAGGAAGAAAAAGTAAAGGGTACTATCCACTGGGTAAGTGCTAAGGAAAATATAAAAAGCCGATGTGAGAATATATGACTATCTTTTTCAAGCTCAATGAAGAGACAAATGAGTATGAATATAATGAAAACTCTATGACAGTGCTTAAAGATTGTATCTTGGAAAAAAGTTTTGAAGAGGCTAAAAAGGAGATAAGTTCCAATTCAACAGACATGGATATTTCTGCGTAGATACTAAAGATACTACAGATGAGAAGTTGGTATTTAATCAAATAGTAAGCCTTAAAGATAATTTCAATAAGAAATAAAGTTGATAACATTTAATACTAAAAATCTAATAGAATAATGGAAATATATCATAAAATATGATACAGCAAATATTTATAAAGATATGCTATAGTGTATCGCAAGTATAGAATTGATAAAATCCATAGTTTAAATAGATTTTAGTATAAGTATGTAATATAATAGGTAGTAGTACAAAAAGTAGTAGAAAAAGAACCTGCATAAGAGAAAAATTGAAAATATGCAGGGTTCTTTTTTTATTTGTTATATAAAAAAATTAAGCTACTGTTATATCAACAGAGTTTTTCCCAAAGTCCATGGATGTTGCAATAAGAAAGAGCTACTAATTTTTCCACTCTTAGGTAATTTTACATTTTGCAAATACAGTTGGCTCTGTGAAACATTCCAATTCTCCATTTGCTGAGAATTCGCTGTTTGCAAGCTCAACAACAACTTGAGAGCCATCAGGTATGAAAAAATAGTTTAATCCATGCTATATGATGTTCCAAAAGTGTTGGGATGAGCTATTTCTTCCCAACACAGACTTTAACTTGAACAGTTTCTCCAGCTTTTAACACTTGCAGGTGCTATTATTGCAGGAGCGTGTTTTTCACCTTTCCAGTCACCAGATTTTACATAATTTGCTAATATTGACATAATAACCTCCTAAAAATAAAATTATAAAATTAATTTATTACTTATAATAAATTGTATACGATAAGAATTATCAATATGACCAATTTCATATTGTTTCGACAATTTAGTTATACCCATTAAAAAATTTATTAAACAAATTTTATACTAAATAAGTATAGAAAAATTTACTTTTTAGTATAACATAATAATTGAAAAAGGTCTAAAAATATATGTTATCATAATTCATGATAAATGATAAGAAATATAATTTATTTTTATGCGTATATCATATTAATAATAGTTTATTAAAAAACATAGTAAGCTAGGATTTCTTTAAACACATTAAGAAAAATTTATACTTGAATTCAATGATTTTGAGGTTAAAAAAGTTTTGATATTTCTTATAAATTAATATTTAATAACTAAGAATAAAGTATAAATTATGATTAATTTTTCATTTTAAATATTTTTTATGCTAAATTATTCATTATGTTATTTAAATTAAAAATATGATTGTGCTTTTTATAGATATAGAAGATAATCATGTATGGAAATGGAAGATAGATGTACAAACTTAGTGAAAAAGAGCAGAGATTATTTGAATACATAAAAGATTTTACAGATAAAAAGATAGTAGTTGCATTTTCAGGAGGAGTAGACAGTTCATTGGTACTCAAAATTGCAAGAGAGACTACAAAAAGTCTAATGTTATTGCAGTTACATTCAATACTATTCTTCATCCGAAAAATGACATAAAGATTGTAAAAAATCTCGCTAAAGACTTTGATGTTGACCTGCACATTGTTGAGATTAATGAAATAAAAAAACGATAAGATACTATATAATGATGTTAAGAGATGTTATCATTGTAAGAGAGATATATTTGAAAAAAATTATATCTCTTAAGGATTCTCTTGGTTTTGGCTATATAATTGACGGTTCCAACTATGATGACTGCTTCGTATATAGACCGGGTAAGGTAGCATTAAAAGAACTTGGAGTAATAAGTCCTCTAATGGATATGAAATTTACTAAAAAGAAGTTAGGATTTTAGCAGACAAAATTAATATATCTGTAGCAAAACAGACCATCAAAGCCATGTATGATGACAAGGATGCCATACAATAAGAAGGTGGATATGAGCAGATTTTCTGCCTTGGAAATTGCAGAGGAATATCTATCAAGTCTTGGATTTGCAAATAATAGAGTAAGACTTTATGACGATGTTACACGAATAGAAGTTGAAGTTGAGAAAAATTCCGTTGTTTTTTTGAAAAAGAAGTGAGATAATAAAAATTCAAGGAATTGGGTTTTGTATATATCAATTTGGATATGGAGGGTTTTCGTTCAGGTAGTATGGATATAGTTATTCAAGATAAAAATTCCAATATTAATTTATAAAAAAATAATGGATTATCTATATATTGATGGAGTAGGTTATATGAAATATGTATTGTATATTTAAGAAAATTTAAGATTTTGACTAAATTTTAAATCTATGTATAATATTGATTAAGTATTTATTTGAAAAAAATATATTGTATAAAAAAATATACATTAAATATAGTTTTACATTTTTAAAGTACATCTTAATATAGGTAATACAAGTATAGAGGGTAGGGTATGGATGACAGACAGTTTTTGGAAGATATTAAAAATGGAAAAATATCAATAGATGAAGGTCTGCTACACCTGAAAAATTCAAATTACACAGATTTGGGTTTTGCAAAGATAGATTTTGACAGAAAAAAAGAAGAAAACTACCTGAGGTCATCTTTTGCACAGAGCAAGGAAGACAGGCATCTACTTAGAATTTTTTTAGGTTGTTTTGCGAAAGAAAAGAAAAATATTCTTGCTACAAGAATGAGAAAAGAGCAGTATGAGTTTTTTTAAAAGATGAGATTGAAAATATCATATATGACGAACTATCCATGACAGCAAGAGTAGAGTTTGAAGAGACAGAAAAAATAGGGAATATTGCAATATGTTGTGGAGGTACAAAGCGATATTAGAGTCTGCGAAGAGGCAAGGATAACAGCAGAGTTTTTTGGAGCAAATGTTACAACATTTTATGATATAGGAGTATCTGCAATCAAAAGATTGCTTGATAATATAGATAAGATAAGAAAGGCAAATGTGATAATAGCTGTTGCAGGTATGGAGGGGGCACTTGCTACAGTCATTGCAGGACTTTGTGACAAGCCTATTATAGCTGTGCCTACATCAGTAGGATATGGAGCTGCATTTTCGGTCTTTCGCCTCTGCTTACCATGATAAACTCATGTGCAGAGGGAATAAATGTAGTAAATATAGACAATGGTTACGGAGCTGCATATAATGCGGTGCAGATAAATGCTTTGATAGAAAAAAGATAGAAGAAAAATAGAAGTAAAAAGTAAAGCATATATGACAATCTATTGAGCATATAAAAATTTTTAATTAATAAATCAATAGATTTAGTAGTAAGTTTCCTATAAGTTGAAAAAAAGATTAGTATGTATAGCTTTGCTATATATGTTTTGTATCAGGAAAAATATATAATAAGAGGTGTTATATGAAATTATATTTTTGAGATGTACTCAGGAATATCAGGAGATATGATAATTGGAGCATTATTAGATTTAGGGGCAAGTAGACAAAAAAATGATAGATGCCATAGATTCCTTGGGACTTGAAGGATATAAGCTCAGATTTGATAGAGTAATCAAAAATACTATTTCTGCATATAAATTCAAGGTTGAAGTTGAGAGGAAATGGAGCAACATTTGACATTTGCCAAGAAAAAGGATAAAAAAACAGGTAAAGGCTCAAGTACCTAAGTTTTTTTGCAGATTAACTCAAATGAACACGACCATAGTTGCTCTTGTAATCATAAAAGCGGAGAAGCTTGCTCTTGTAATCATCATCATGATCATGACCACAATCACGACCACAATCACAGTCATGAGAATAGTAATAGTTTTGAGTTTAATTATTATAGCTTATATCGTCATATTCACGATGAGGATCTGCAATATCATTTGCAAGATGAGATAAAAACATAATCTGCATCATCATGACCACTACCACGATGACCATGACCACAATCATCATCACCATTACCATCACACATTGGAAGATATATTTTCTATAATAGATAGGGGAGATTTCAGCTATATTGCTAAGGAAAATGCTAAGAGTATATTTGATATAATAGCTCAAAGTGAAGCAAAAGGCACATGGAATAGCAAAAAGAAGAGGTGCATTTCCACGAAGTTGGCTCGATAGACTCAATAATTGACATTGTCGGAGTTTGTGTACTTATAGATGATTTGGGAGTGGAAGAGATATATTTTTCTGATTTGTATGAGGGTATAGGAATACAAAAACTATGCATGGTAATATGCCTGTTCCTGTTCCTGCTGTGGCAAATATAATCAAAAGTTACAATTTAAAAGCTTAATATTATATCTGAACAGGGAGAACATATTACACCTACAGGTGTTGCAATAGTAGCGCATTTTATGAGTAAGAAAAGAGCACAGAGCTTTGAAATCAAAAAATATTGGGATTGGAGCCGGTAGCAAAGACTTCAAAAAGACTACAAATATATTAAGAATAATGGAGATTCAAACAGGTGAAATAGGCTCTCTTGAAATGATAGAAACAAATATTGATGATACAACAGGAGAGATTATGGGATATGTGATGGAAAAACTTGAGCCTCTTTCACTGGATACTTTTTACTCCTATATTTATGAAGAAAAAACAGACCTGCGTATAAACTATCTGTACTTTGCACCAAAGAAAATGAGAAAGAAATAGAAAAAAATTATATTTAGGCATACTACTACTATAGGGTGTAAGAAAAAATATAAAGGTGGACAGGACTGTACTTGACAGAAGGATACAGACAGTTGGGATAGGGGATATAGATGTACAGGTGAAGATAGTTGAAAAATGATGATGAGGTCTATGTATATCCTGAGTATGAAAGTGCAAAAACTTGCAGATACTATGGGAATTGCGATAAAAAGACAGCTATAATATGATAATAAACAGCTTTTTCAAATTAAGTAAAAATCATCTCTTCTACAATAGGAGAGATGTTTTTCTCACATTAAGTATATAAAAACTTAAAACAAATTATGGACATATTATACTAAATTCTATTTAATATATAATATTTTTATGATATATCCAATATTATATTAGATTTTTAGTATTAATTATGATTTGATTGAAATACAAGATATGTTATATTATTTTTTGTATGTTTTCAATAATTTATATTCAGATATTATAGTAGGCTTTAGTATAATTATTAACAATAGATTGACATACAATAGTAAGATATTGAAATTTTATTATAAAATATGAAAGAAAGATTATGAAGAAAGTAATTATTCAAAAAGGTGTATTTTTAGATAAGATAGCCTATATCAATGATGATGTATTGCAAAAGATTAAAGATAGTCAATAAGAGTCAAAAAAATATTTTTGAAAATGATGTATTTATAGCCAAAAAGAGACAAAATCTGTCAATGAAATCATCGGCTATGGCATTAGACTCTGAGATGACAGGATTTATTCAGGGGCAAGAAGGCTATGATGCTGATAGTTTCCCATGTCAAATTAAAAAAATCTTTGCAAATGAAAAATCCAAAGTTAAGTAAAGAGATAACTCTAAGTGGAAGATATGTAGTATTTATTGGAGGAAGCAGTGGACTTTCCATATCCAATAAAGCTTTTTGACGAGTCCTTGGTTGATGAATTAAAGGATAAGATTAATGATATAACCATTCAAAAAGCAAAGATTATAATTCGTAGTAATGTAAGGTTTGATGATTTAGCAAATATACTGTTAGAAATAGAAGAATTTGAAAATGTATACGATAATATACTTCAAAAATCAAAAACTTATATCAAAACCCTCAAATGATTTACAGGCAGTATGAAAGTGAAGAGAGGTTTTTATCTAAGATTAATACTGAGGTGGATATTCTAATTACCAATGATAAGCAAAGTATAAAAAAATGCTTTTTAAAAGTCAAGATTTGCTCCAAGAGAAGTAGTTTTTTGAGGAAGAAAACTTATTTACAAAATATGGCATAGATACTGAGATAATCTAAGCTATTGAAGACAAAGTCAAGATGAAAAATGGAATTAATTTATTCATCCAAAGTACAGAGGCAATGACAGTTATAGATGTCAACTCAGCTGGATATTTCAAGTATAAGGATTTTTCACAAAATGCTTATCATGTCAACAACTTGGTTTGTGAAGAGATAGTAAAGGCAAATTTGCCTAAGAGATTTATCCGTGTAATACTTATAGATTTTTATAGATATGAAAGACAATATATTATCTGAAAAATTAAGGCAACATCTATATAAATGTCTGGAAAAAGATGACAGGAAATCAACAGTAAGTATATTGAGCAAGTCTGATATAATTCAGATAATAAGAAAAAGAGGATATTACCTTGAAAGAAAATTTGACAGACATGAATTTACAGCTGAAAAAAATATTGCATATTTATTTGAAGAAGTTGACAGAAGATATCAAATATCATAAGAGATGATATGAAAAACTTAGCGTTGAACTACCAATATTTTGAGAGTGTAAAAAGCAAATAGTTATCTATCAATTTTGGGAAAATATGGTGTAAAAACTAAGTGCAAAAATATTTGAAAAAAAGATGATTTTAATGTAAAAATAGAGGTAGAAAGTTAACATGATATAACGACATTAGTGCAAAATTTTTAAGAAATATTATCCATTAGTATATTAGATTTTAGTATTAATTGAAATAACATATTATTTATGGAAATATTATAAATAAATACTATTTATTATTCTGCTAATCTTATTAAGAAGTTCGAGAGGATATACCATGCTTACATCAAAGGAATTGGCAACTGAATACATTGAATTAGGATATAAGAAGGCAAATTATCCGCTTTATAAGATGATTGGACTTGCAATACTTGCAGGTATGTTCATAGCCTTTGCCTCTGTAGCATCAAAATGCCGTCAGTGCTACTGTGCAAAATGGATCTATTGCAAAATTACTCTCAGGTTTAGTTTTTTTCCCGTGGACTTGCCATGGTGATTTGTTGCGGTACTGAGCTTTTTACCGGTGATTGTCTGCTTACTATAGCACTTCTTAAAAAGAAAATCACCATATCTAAGATGCTAAGATGTTGGTTCTTCGTATATGTCGGAAAATCTAATAGGCTCTGTGTTTATAGCTTTTTTTGATATATTCATCAGGGCATCTTTCGCTTTTTGACAATGCTATAGCTATAAACACTATAAAGGTTGCAGTAAAGAAGGTATCTATTACATTTACTCAGGGAGTTTCACTTGGAATACTTTTGCAATATATTGGTATGTACAGCAGTGGTAATGGCTGCATCTTGCAAAATCTATGACAGATAAGATAGTAGGGTTATTCTTTCCTGTCTTGCTCTTCATAGTGTCAGGATTTGAGCATAGCGTTGCAATATGTATTATATTCCGCAGGTCTTTTTGCTCTTACAAACAAAGATTATGTAATTCTTGCCAAACAACAAGGAATTCTTGTGGAAAAACTAAATTTAGTTTCATTTTTACGGATAATCTCCTGCCTGTGACTATTGGTAATATAATCGGTGGGGGCAATATGTATAGGAGTTATGGACTGGTTTTTATATTTGAGATGAAAAAATAAAAATAAAAGGCTGTAAACTTAGCAAAACTAATTTTTACTTTTAGAGTGAAAAATTTATTTTCAAAAACTATTGACAAAAATTTTAAAAAAGAGTATCATTACAAAAAATCAAATATGCCCTATTAAATGCGTTGATAAAGAGAAAGATATCATTAGAGTTTTCAGAGAGCCACGGTAGGTGTGAGGTGGTAGCTGTAAGATATGTAATATTCACTTTTGAGTAGCCAAGTTCAAAGATATTTCGAGTAGACTTGAGACGGGAGCTCCCGTTACAGAGCGAGAATTGATTGATTCCGATGAGTGATGGATTTTTCCATAATTTGGGTGGTACCACGGAGAACTTATATCTTCGTCCCTTTGTTATTACAATGGGGCGGAGATTTTTATTATGTATTTTTATTATAAGAATATTTGAAAGTATAATGTGATAAATCAATATAATTTCACACTAAAATTTGATTAAATAATGGATTGTTTAATAAAAGCGACATATTAAAAGGTTATTAACAAAAATATGGTAAAGATTATCAAAAATATACAATTCATAAAATAGAGTTTGGTATTAATTCAAAAAGTATAGGCAGTAATTATAATTAAATTTATTAATTTTATAATCTTGGAGTTATTATATCCGCTCTAATTAAAATGTAGTATAAATTATTCAATCAAAATTGCTTTCAATAAAGATTTTTAAATAAGGAGAAAAATGAAAAACTACTATCACTTATTATGGTATCAACTCTTTTGTTGTCAGGTTGTGGATCTACGGGAGGAAGTACAACAGCTAATAAAGATAATACTTCAAGTCAAAAAGATGCACAAACAACAGGTAAAAATACAAGATAGGAATTACACAACTCGTAGAACATCCTGCTCTTGACTTGGCAAGAGAGGGATTTATCAATAAGCTCAAAGATGATGGAATAGATGTAGATATAATATACAAAAAATGCACAAGGAGATATAACTACAGCTACTACAATAGCTCAAAAATCTAATGGATGAAAAAGGTGGATTTGATTTATGCTATTTCACACCGTCAGCTCAAGCAGCAAAGCAGGTTACATCTGATGTACCTATAGTATTTTCTGCAGTTACTGATCCTAAGGCATCAGGTATTGAGGGGGATAATATTACAGGGTGTATCGGATAAGACTCCTGTGGATGAACAGTTGGCACTGTTTAAAAAGCTTGATCCTAATATCAAAAAGATAGGTATATTGTATTCAACAAGTGAAACAAATTCAAAGATACAAGTAGAAGAGGCAAGGGGACTTGTTTCCAAACATGGGCTTGAACTTGGGAAGTAGGTATAAATAATATCAATGATATGTCTCAAGCAATTGATGCTCTTATAGGAAAAAGTGATGCTATCTATGTAATTACAGACAATCTTGTAGCAAAAATCAATAGATCTTTTGACATCAAAAAGCTAATGAAGCTAAGAAAAATATTGATTCTTGGATATGTAGACAGCTCTGAATCAGCAAAAAACATACTATTATCTAATGGTGTATCATACGAAAAACTTTTGGTAAAACTGCTGCTGACATGGCTGAAAAAAATATTAAAAGACAATGTAAAACCTTCACAAATTCCTGTAGCATATCCTGAAAAAGACTTACAATACTGTAAGTATGAAAGTTGTGAAAATGCTTGGTCTTGATGAAAAATAATGAAGTAATTAAGAATGCAACAAAAATAGAAGAATAAAAATAAATAAGAATAAAATAAAAAGAGTAAACCATTAAACCATTAAAAACCAACCTTGAGGTTAAATAATTATAATCAAGATTGGTTTTTATTATAAAATATTCATATAAATAATATAAATTTATGTGAAGTTGATACTAATATCCAATGGAATAAAGTATTGATTTATAGAAATGACAATTTAAAAAAAGTTTCTTAACAACAGATATATAATAAATATCATAAAGATATAATCTATGGTTTATATAGAGTTTAGTATGAATAAATTCCATAATACTTGTCTATAAAATAAATCTACATACAATAATTTATTACAGTCTATATATAAAATTTGAAATATTAGTAGTTTAGTATATTTGTCATAAAAATCTTCTTTTAAATCACCTGTCATATACTCAATATATCTTAGCAACATTTCACTTGCATCTGATTTTTGTAAGTTGTTCATTGGGATGAAGTGCTCCTCCTTTTCTATAAGACCTATCTTTTGTGCTATGAATATATTGTCATAAGCCCATGGAGGTATATTTGACTGGTCTTCATAACCCACAGAGAATTTACCGTTTGGAATTAGAGAGTCAAGACCAAGCGAGTCTGTTAATATCTTTATTGCTTCTGCCTTAGTAATAGGGTTTTTAGGCTCAAACTTGTATCGTCCCTTCCTATCATAAGTTTTGAATCTACTGCTTTTTTTACATAGTTATACATTGGATCCTTTGTTTTTACATCGGAGAACAACTCTTCTTTCAAAAATATGAAGTTTTTCTTGTCAGCGTTGTTATTATAAAGTCCTGATGTTACTACTACAGCTCTTGCGAACTCATCTCTGGATATAGGAGCATTAGGAAGAATCATTTTTTAGATATATCAAAGCCGTTCATTGATGCTATTATCTTTATGGCTTCTTGAGCATAATGTCCCTGTATATCTGTAATTACAGGCGCAAAAAGCCTTGTAATACTTGGAGTATTTTTGATTTTCGAGTTGTCCTTGCCTGTGTCTCCATTGATGTCGTAAGTGTATTCAAGAGCAGCATTATTTTGAGATGTTACTATATATCCACCTGCAAATGAGATTTTCTTAGGATCATTTTCTGAATAAATTAGCTCTTTTGTAGTATTTTTGTGATAATTTCACGCTGTAAGTCCCATTTACAGGTACACTTGATTGTTTGTTATTGTCGGTAGTATTATTTGTAGTTTCATTTGGTACGGTATTTATAGTGTAGTCCATAGTCTTGGTACTTGTGCTTCCCCAGAAATTATCATATCCTGCTGATTTACCGTCCATCTGTATTGTTAGTGTACCATTGGTTGATTTATAGACCTTGTTGAAATTGAAATTACCTGCATAGTAATCAATAGCAGGTTTTTTATCTATTACTGCTGAATCTGATACTTCAGACAAATTGTTGTCCAAGGTATAAGAAGTTCCTGACAAAGTAATAGTTTCTCTTATCTTGGATACTTCATTTTTTTGGATTATTTGACCGTTGTTATATTCATTTTTTGGTGTTATGCTTAGGTCCCTTGTAAGTGTTACCCCTCCACCTGAAAGTGAATACTTCTCTGAAATCTTTGTTCCGTTATATGTTACATGTATATCGCTTGTATCTTGTGAATTTGACGATTTGCCTTTTTTTTGAGATTTTTTTGCCTTGCTTATTGCCTTTTGTAGCAATTCATCTTCTTTTGACTTGTCAACCTTTGTCCTTGTAAGTGTACCCTTAAGTACAACAGGCTGTCCTGTTACAAATGTAAGCTCTTCATACTGATAGACTTTAGATTCGTTGTTTGTCTGTTTATATATTCCGCCGTCATATATACCTGATGCATTGCTTGTAAAAGCAAAGTTTGACATAACAAACATAGTAGAGAACATCAAAGTTTTTAATTTTTAAATTTTATCATAATTTTTCAATCCTTATTTTTCATAATATCAAAATGCCGATATAAATTCGTCTTTACTGAACTTATATCGGCATAGTGTAGATAAAATATTAATATTATATTGAAATTGGCAGAGATATTTTTTTAATTGGCTATTACTGTAATTGCATCAAGTTCTTCTATATTATCTGTAGTTTTCTTATCTCTTGTTTGTCTGAAAGATTATAGTAAGATCCTTATCTTTAAGAGAATCTACTGAAGTTTTTGTACAGTTTTACCGTTTACTATTATCATTGCCTTATCAAGATTGATGATTTTTCTAACTTGAGTCTTCTTGATTTCCTGTGTAGCAGTATCAGTTGTGATTATTGGGTTTACAGGTTCAAGTTTGTTTTGTGTTTTGAATTATATTGATATATGTTTCTTATCAAGAGTTTTGGTATTTTGCTTGTATTTGTAGGTGTACTACCTGTAGTGCTTTGTGATTGATAAGCTCCGACTCCTCTTGCTGCTAACATATTTTGTGAGTTGACATTTCCGTAACCTTCACTTTTAACAAATGATATTGATACTGCAACATCATCTTTTGTCACTACATATACCTGTCTGTTATGGTAGGCAGGTCTTGATGAAGATTCGTTTAGCAGATTTTGACTTTGTCTCATCTCTTCTATTGAAATAGCCTTATTGTTATCATAGTCATATATCTTTGTTTGTTCAGTGAAATTAATTCTTGGAGTTTTTTTCGCCTTCAGAAGGTCTGCTCCATACACCACCTTGCCATACATAGTAATTATTGATTTTTACCGTTTTGTATGTCATTTCCAAGTAGAATAGAATAATCAAATACATCTCTTAGGACAGCTCTGTAAATCTTATAAGGATAATCATTAACCTTGTCTTTGTTGAATGATGAGCCTGTTTGTATTATGATTTGAGCATCTTTTGAAAGATTAGTCTCAACATTGCTGAGGATATTTTTTTCTCAAAGATCCGCTTTGAACAATATTACCGTCTTTAACTATTATTGTTGATTCGTCAAATTTTTACAAGATTAGTGTCTATTTGGAGTGTATTTTTGGCTATAGTTTAAATCTTGTATACTGTTTTCAAATTTGAGGAGTCTCCAATTCTTATCTTGCCTTTTCTCAATTGTAGGTATACCTTGATTTTTAGCTATTACAGCGTAGATTTCTTGGTTTTTATAATTTTTGAGCTTGTTTACATTGACCTTTGACGAGTTTGCATAGACATTACCTCTTATCTTAATATTTTCATAAGATTTGATATTGTCTTTAAGGTCCACCCATTGACCGTTTTGCAATTCTTTGACATCTTTAAGATTCAAAGTTTTATGTAAAGCATATAAGGTCCTACCTTTTGCTTTTAACAATCTTGTCAGCTTGTCTTTGCATTCCTTCAACTTCGATTTTTGAAGGAACATTCATATTTAAATCATCAAATAATATCTTTACTCTGTCTCCGTCTTTTATCACTTTGTAGTCCTGTATTTCCCCACCCTTTGTAATAAAGAGTGTCAGGACCTATGGTATAGCTTTTTGTTGTTTGTAAGTGATATTGTAGATGCAGTTATGTCGCTATAATTCCGTTTACAAGTTGAGATTCAGGCTCTACATAGGAATTTAGTTCCTCTTCAACAGGTACATAAGCTTTTATCACAGTAACTACATCATTTCTAAGTGTAAGCATTACATCTTGACCATAGCTTAGTTGATTAGGTGATACAGGTTTTTGAAATTGCTGTATTGTCACCGAGTTCTCCCTGTATACTGCATGATTTTGACATCAGGATGTAGTTTGTACAGATGAGCAACATTGTCATAGTCTTTTATTTTTACTATATTTGTAGGGTTATCAGCAGTCTTGCTTTTTGATTTTCTTCCTCTTCGGTTTGCTTATCGGATATTATCATACTCTCAAATACCCCTGCGACTTCCTTAGTAGCTACTGTAAACTGTTCTATATAAAGTAGAGTATTATTTTTTGAGTAGATGTTTACTTGACTTTCTTCCACAATATTTTTAGTATCTGTAGTCATACCGCTTGGTGTAAGTATAGGAATATCTCTTTGACTTAGCAAATTCAGATATGATACTGTGGTAGAGTCATCTTTATTGTCTTGAATTATTTTTCTACTTGATTTTTGGCTATAGTCGTCATTAGTCTTATCGTTATTTTTACCCTTTTGTTCCTTGTCTTTTTCTATAACCATGCTTTTATCAAGTTTTACTGTAATAAGTGTCTTATTCTTTCCTTCTTCAACTAATGATGACTTGTTTGTAATTTGACCTGTATACACATTTATTCCTTGTTTTTCAATATTTCAGCCTTATTTGTATATACAAGATTTTGCAAGGTCAAGTCTGGTTGCCTTTTTATCAGGGTAGTATTATACTTAGTCTGAATATTTAATACTTTGGACAAGTTTGCGTTTAAGAGCCTCATGCTTGGAGATGACTTCATATATTTGTCTTCTCCTATTTTATCAATGTCTTCTTGTTTTATAAGTCCAAGTCCGATAGCCTTTTCTTTATATTTACTTGCAGAGTCAGTATCTGCATCTAAAATACCCTCATCTTCCCTAGCAATTTTTACCATAGCCTTTTAGCATTTGAGCATTTGTTAGATTTCTATTTGGAAAGATGTTTGAATTTTGTGTATCAAGTAAACCAAGTCTTTTTGGCAAGAACCATCTGTCTTAAGCTTGAAGATGCATCTTTGATACTGTAATCTTTGATTGTCTCCTGAGGGTTGGTTACTCCTCTGATAACAGGATAATTACCGTAGCTTAGAGGTTGCTCTGCCAAAATAGTTAGATTGCTTGTTATTGTAAATGCTGTTAAAACAGCAAAAGTGCAAAGGGCTTTTACGACCTTTGCCTTTTTGCCTTTTTGCATGTATTTGGATTTTTATTTGTTTCCAAAGTAACACATAGTATCCTCCGTTTGTAATGTTAGGATTTATATTTTTGTTGAACTTTTTAGTTTTATCGTTGTAGCGTGATAAAATCTTTGATTTTGAAGCATTATTTGGTAACAAATTGATGTTCATAGGTGTACTTAGTGAAGTTATAGGTATATTTTTCTTAGGGTTTTTGCAAGATACATATCTATCTTGTACACATCTGAAAAGTCTCTTTGTCTTCTTAGGTAATGCTTTAGTAACTGCAGTATTTATTTTATTGTCTTTATTTTGAATTTTAATCACTACTGCATCATTATTTTGGTTAGGATCTATACTTCTAAGAATCCTCCAATAGGAACATTTAATTTCATATTAGTATCTATGATTTGTACAGTTGATGCGGAGATGATTTTATATTTGAAACAGGTATTTTTATCTCCCTTAGTTTTTGTTTAAATGTGCCTATATCAACAGTAGTTTCATTAGTTCCTACAGTGTAAATCAAAGTGTCTCCCACTATTTTTAGTACCGTTTTGACTTATTTGTGCATTTGACTTTTTGAACTTCTTCAATTTTTCTTTTTGCTTGTAGTCATCTTGAGTTTCATTGTTCTTTGTGTTGCATAACCAAAGTCTTCAGCTTCTCCAAATCTATTCATAACTCTTACAACAAATTGGTAAGAAGTATCAGGTTTTTAAGTCTTTAACTGTAAAGCTGTAGTTTAAGCTTCCGTCAGTATTTACACCTATGTCTCCCACATGGGTTGTATTCATTACTATCGCCTTTTTCTCTTACATATCTTTCAAATCTTGTAGCCTTGTTTCTATCTTGTTTATTATATTCCCAAGTAAGATTTACAGTATTGTTGTATCCTGCTTTTGCCTTAACATTAGGTGCATCAGGTATTGGCATCTTAATATTTTGCATTTGCTTCAGGAGATACACCTCCGTCATCATTGATTACAAATATCTTCTTATCTTTCATATTTTTCCATCTGTTCTGCAGAAATAGACGGTAACTCTACTGTGAAAGATGTTGTATTTGGTTGATTAGATTTTTCTTGAGAATTATTTGAACTATCTGATTTTACATCTACAGACAAACCGACATCGGAATTATCTTTATTTTTTTCAATTTCCACATATTGATTTGAGCCGTCAGACTTAACTCCAAGCATCATTGATTTATCAATCTTGTCCTTATTTTTCTATTCTTATCAGCTTTGAGCCTATTACCAATGCCTTAGGATTGTAGAAATTCTTACCTATTACAGTAATTTTTTTGCAGTAGTATCATCTTCAGAGGCTTCAGCATAAAAAGAGAAATCTCCTTCAATTTTTCTATTACAGGTTGAGAAATATACTTAAATGGCAATCCTTCAGAACGACCTTCATCTGCATTTTTAACTACGACACTACTCTTGTCATCTACTGTTTCTACAGACGGAGTAGTGGCTATAAGACCTGTTATGTCGCCTTTTTCATTAGTTATCAGCTTATTTACAGTTCCTTTTTACCTGCGAAGTATACTTCTATTTCTCCCTTTGTACCAAATTCATCAATATCTGAAAAATCAGTACCTGTGATTGTAACCTTTGTTCCTCCTGTCTGTGGACCTTTTTGCAGGACTAATATCTTTTAGGACAGGTTTTGTTCCGGCTAGAATAAACATAAAGTACACGGTGGAGTAGATTTGTCAGAGTAACCGCTACCGTCTTTAGTTACTACTGTAACGCTTTGAGGGTATACCTGTTTGTGATGCGCTTCCTTAGGTACCTTGACTTTTTATCTTAGTATAGTCAGTTGATACGCTTATTATTTCTACTTCTTTATCACCGATTAGGACTCTTTGTACATCTTTAAAGTTTTTACCATCTATAGTAAGTTCAGTTTCAGAGCTGATATCAGTAGTATAGACTTTTGCGCTTACTGATTTACCTTGTATTGTTACATTTCTTGGTTTGGTTCCGTTTATATCGTCTATTTGCGGAGAAGTAAGTCCGCCATGGAATTTAAACGGTGCTTTAGCAGATGAACCGTCAGAGTTAATAAGCTCTATTGTTGTAGTTTCAGATTTTTCGTTGTATGGTGTCTGTATAGTAAGTGTAGATTCTCCTGAAATTTTGTCTGATTTGAAATCAGTAATCTTTCCAAGACCTCTTCTTACTACCAAAGTATTAACATTAGGAGCTTTATTAGTTGAGCCTATCTCCATATACTCTGTGTTAAGAGATGATATAAGTGACGGATTTTTTGTTATATCTGTAGAATGATATGCTGGATTTTTCCAGTTTATTCCTACGATTAATTTATCTCCTATTGCCTTTTTAGTCTTGTCTTACCACCTTGAGTATTTTCTGCATCTGTCATCAGCACAAGACTTCCGTCAGGTTTTTGTAGTAGATTTCAATGTTATTTTGAGTATTTTGGGATATATTTTATTACTATTTTTCAAGTTCTTTCGTCGTTTCAAGCTCCATTGCTGTAGAGCTTAGTTCTTTTTCATAAACCTTATCTCCAAATGCGACTATAAGTCCGTTTTTGTTGATATCTTTTGCTCTTACACTTACAGCATCATGGAATCTTGAGGCTTGTAAAAATAGAAGAGTCTTTATTTATTGACGGATTAGATTTTTGTAGATAAATCCTTTTTCTTTAATTATCTTTGCTCCGTCAGGATTTTGTACAAGTATATTTACAGAGTTGTCAGAGTTGCTGCTTAGAGTAGGTTGCTTTGGTACCTTTACCTTAATCCATTCAAGCTCTGCTCTTCCCTTAGCATCTGTTTGCGGAGAGCCGTCGCTTTTTAAGGTTTTTAGCTCCAAATGCAGTTACTTCTTCTGCAAGATTATATCCAAAACATTACTTTTGGAAGTACAAATTTGCCGTTACTATCTGTTTTTCAAGTCTTAGGTTTTTCGACACGAATTACAATATTTTCTCCTTCCACACCCTTATTTGCGTCTGCATTTGTAGGATCTGTAGAGAATTTTTTTCATTGTAAATTTGAGTTATCTTCATATCGTAGTTCGGATTAAGATATATGAATCCGTTGTTTACAGTATCTGTTGACTTATTTATCTTATTTTGTACAGTTACAGGTACAGTGAAGATTCTACCTTATCTCCAAGTGTAGTAGGGAACTTAAAGTCTTTAAGTGAGGTATCTTGACATAAACTTCCTTGTTATCTATGTCATATCCAACTATTTCAGCTTTTGTGAGCCTATATACATCAACTCCACCTTTGAAGTTTGTTTGTATATTATCCTTTACTCCTGCTTTTATTGTTGCTATAATTCCACCTTTGATATCATCCGTATTAGGAGAGATACTTTGTATCTTTGTCTTATCTATAGTATCTTTTATCTTGAAAATCTTTGAGTCGCTACTTTCACTTCCGTCAGAATTTTTTATTTGTATATTGTAATTTCCTTCTTTCAAGTTAGCATCATCAGGGATTTTGAGATATATTGTATCTGCATCAACTACATATACATATTTTCCGCAACCTTAACAGGAGATGAAGGTGTATTTTTTGTCTTTTTGCTTAAAAGTTTGTGAACATCGCTTGTTTGGAAGTTTATAGTGCCTCCGCTCTTGTCATATCCGTTGAAGATTTCATTGATATCTATACCGTTCCAAAGTACAAGTGATCCTTTCTTTTCGCTTTCATTGCTTGAGCCTTCAAGTGGAGTTTTAAAGCTTACTTCATTTTGCCTGTGTATCCCTTTTTATAACTACTATTGTAGATTTCTCACCTTCACTTGGTATGAGTTCTTTGATTTCAGGTCCTCTTACAGAGTCAAATATGATCTGGTAAGAGTCCATAAGACCTTCAGGCACGATTACCTGTAATCTTGACTTCCTACAAAACCCTTAGGTACAGTTGCTGTTATTACTGTTTCTTCGCCATCTAATTTTGTAGATTTAATATTTTTAGTTATGTCTTTACCGTCTACTGTCAGCAGCAGTTTTTGGAATCTGAAATTCCGCTACAGCTTTGATTCTTATCTCTATCTCTGAATTTGTATCAGACGGTAGTTTTTTTAAGAGGAGCGTTGTTGTATAGTACCTGTGTTATTGTAGGTTGCTTACTGTTGGTATCAGTGTATGAGCCTTCTGAAGGTCTTCTAAATTCAAATTTCACACTGTCAGCACTTGCAGTATTGTGGTTTCCTGACGGGTTAGTTACCTGAATTATACCTTCAAGATTCTTGTATCCTCCCGGTTGCTCCTGATTTGAACCTATAAGTCTTCTAAGACCGTATTTGTCTGATGATGGAGGTATTACAGATACTACCAAAGTAGTACCTACCTTGTTGTATATTCCGTCAATTGGATTGCCTTTGTCATCAGCACCTTGGTATCATCATCAGCATTAGATGATGTTACAGGAAGAACAGTGTTATCAGGTGAGTATAAAGTCAACTTGAGGGAACTTCATCTTACCGTCTGCACCCTTGTATGCCTCAAATTTTTTTCTCCTTGTATTCTAAGCATAAGAGGTTTCACATCGTCATCTCCACCAGATGGTGGTTGAGATTCTTCAGTAGAATCATTGAAGTATCCGTAGCTTAGTTCAACTTCCTTTATTTTTAGGAGTAGGATTTTTCGTTGTAGGTAAAAGAGGCATATTTTGTAGCTTCAGGTATTGTGATTTGGCTACCGTCAGCAAAATGAAAAATAGTATCCATTTCAATATAACATCTTGAGGGACCTGATGTTGAAGCGTTTGTTGTTGTTACAACTATTGCATCAGCGCCAGGTGAAGTGTAGTGATAATTACCGTATTTTTTCCGTTGAAATCTTCTCCTGCCTTAGGGTGTAGTATTGGCAATTTTGATAGTACCAGGATTGGCACTTGTCATTGATGCTATTCTACTTTTTATCTTTCTTGTTATTGTTGTTATTTGTTTTTGACCGTATTTTGCATTAGGCGCATTAGCCATATTGTATTTAACTACTAAAAGTATCGTTGTTTTCTCTCGTTGTTGTTTGATTAGGTGTTATTTTTCGCCTGTGCCATCTTTATTCCGGGAGTATTTACATTGATTATGAGTTTTCTTCCGTAATAAGGACATCTGTTCCTCCTGTATCTCCACCTTCAGATGGTGAAATACCTGTAATTTGAGGAGCAGGATTCGATGATACAAATGTAAATGCATTTTCTCTTATCCTTCAGATGTAGGGTTACCTGAATCTTTTACTATAAGATCCCAAGTAGTTGGAACATCCTTAGTCCATAGGGGAGTCCAGCCTTCTATTGCTATAACTTTTTCCTGAATTATTTTTACAAGCTTTTACATTATTTAGTTTTATCTCTTCTTCTTTTCCGTTTGTTTCTTTTTCTTAAGAAAAGTTGGTTATTAACATTAAATATATTTTTCAAGTACATTATTTCCATTTTTGCTCTTACAGTAATCTTACTTGATACTCTTGCAGGTCCTTCTGACGGCAAAACTTCAAGGTCATCCATGTTCTTGAGTTTTTCAAAGACTATTACCTTATCCAAATATTCAGATGTGAATTTAATTATAGGTTTTGGTTTGGAAACATCTGCAGGTGTTGTAATATTTGATACAGTATCTTTTTATAAACTGTATTTTTCAGATTTGTTAAGTGTACCTTTTATAAGTGGGTTTATCTTTATCTTAGTGTCATTTATTACTTGCATTGCACCTGTTTGGTGTGAGGCTCCTGCTATTACGACATTATCCACACCTGTAAAATTTTCACCCTCAATAGTAAGTTCTTGTCTACATAATTTCTCTTATTATCCAAACTTCCGGGCATTGAAGGTAATTTGTTGATTTTGACTATCGAAGCTGTAGTTTGTAACAGGTAGGTAGCTCTTTGTATTGATTATAATGTTACTTACTCCGTTTGTATCTACATTCAAAGTGGCAAAGTCACCTGATTTTTGGAGCTGTAATAGTAATAAGTGAGTCAGTTACATCTACCTTTTACACTTGTGTTTTGATGCCTCACCTTGCATGAGTGATTTTTGCTTCAGAGCCTGATCTTACAAGTATGTCCTTTATGACTGACTCTTCAGATGTGCCGGATAGAGCTTGTAAGAAGTTACTACCTTGCATTACAATTCTAACACTTGTTGAGCCTTGTTTATTTTCTTGAATATAGTCGAAATTTGTAATAGTGATGTTTTTAGGTGCCGCATTAGCAATATTTTTGGCATCATCGAGAAAAATCATCACAAAAAAATCATAATAGAAGAAATGATTTTTCTTACTCTTCCTTTCATAATTCCTCCTTAAACATAAATAATGTTGATAGTAATCTTAGATTACTTTTTTAACTTACTTTGAAAAATAATGTTTCATACTTACCTTATGCTTTTTAAAAATTAAAATTTTTATTAAGTCATATTGATAAGATTGAATTTTTTTCAAAATTAAAAAGTTGAAAAATATAAAAATTCCATATTTTTCATCAATTCTTTATCGACATTAATTGGTATTATTTTTTATAATTTAAAGAAAAATTAATATAAATGAAATATTTCCATATAAATAAAGACATAGCCCTATAAATATGGGACTAAATATGGCTGCTTTTAGTAATCAATATTAAAAGTTTGGGATTTAAAGTCTATATTCAACAATCAAATATCAAGATAGTTAATATTAATAAATGTATTATAATATTTTTTGATGAACTTATGGTGTAGAGGAGTATATTTATCAATTTTTGAAGAGGTATTAGTGTTGTGAGGTTCTTTTTGTACTATCATCTTCAGTATTTATTATTCCCTTTTTGCTTGTATCAACCTTTACAAGGTCATACTTCTTTTTAAGTTATCATATTTTTTGTATGTTGTTGTTTCTTTTTAAATCATCAAAAGCTCCTGTATCCTTAAAAATAGGTTGTTAACTCAGTGCAAAGTCTTATAAATTGAGATAATTTATTATTGCGAAGTAAATAAAGGATATAAAAGAGATAAATTAGAATATAGGCTTTTTCAATGATTTCATTGTTACTTGAAAATACCCAATTTTCAACTTCAAATTAGAATTTAAAAATTTGGCAATAATATAATAAATAAAATATCTAAAAAGAATGAATAAAATTTGAATAATTGCCTGTCTTTTTCCAATGCATCCTCCTATTTCATTTTAAGACATCATATCAATCTTATTAAAACTTTGTAAAGACATAATCATAGTAAGAATTATTAACATCAGTAATTCTAACATAATAAAAATAAAAAGTAAATTTACAATAGTATAACAATAGTATAATAAAAACAACTGTAATAGTATTGTAAATTTTAAAGATATGAAAAATATAGTATAATGTCTTTGGTAAAATGTAAAAATTTTACATACAATAAAAATATGGAGGTAAAATGATGAAAAAATCAATGTTTAAAAAAAGCTATATTTTCTTCATTGTTGCTTGGTCTTTTGACAGCAGGATATTCATACGCTGCTACACCTGTAGCTCAACAAGCATACTATGATACTTTTTCTTTTAAAAGTAAATGGGTTAATACAATATATCAGTGATATTACCAAAAACCCTTCATAGCAAATTCAAGAGTTTATGTACCTATATCAACACTTAGCGATTTGGGGATTGCAAAGGTGGAATGGATACCGTCAAATGGAGGAATAAGCGCTGAACTTAGAGTAACTCCTGCAACATCACAAGTTGAGGATAAGAGCTCATATTATGAACAAAAACTAAAATGAACTTGCTACTGAAAGTGCACAAAAGATACAAAAATCAAAGAATTGGAAGATACTGTAAAGAAAACTTACTGATGAAAATGCAACTTTGAAGAAAAACAATAATAATACTACTACAGCTGACTCAAGTGATAGAGAAGTGAGAAAGAAAGTTTCAGATCTTGAATATGATTTGAACAAAGACAGATATTTCAGCAGAATAAGTATAGGAAAGGGAACTTTCGATGTCAATCTTACTTTTTGATTACGGCAGAAGAAGTTTTGATGTTAAGGCATATGTAAAAGGTCTAAATACTGCTGATCTTGACTATATCAAAAATGAAAAATTCAAGAACTGTGTATAGAGAATTAGAAAGATATGTTGAAAATATCGTCTATGAAATAACTAAACAAGACGGATTTAAAAATGTAAATATCTATATGGTATTGTATGATTCTTCAAATAAAGACAGAGAAATAGCAAATTTTCGACTATAAAAACAATGATCTTAGAGGAAGTATAACTTTAAGATAGTTTTATATTATCTTTATTATAAAAAGATAATTTAATAAAGTTTTATTTGAATTATCTCCTAATACAAATATTGATTATGAAGACATATCTAACTTTTGTTGAAATTTATGGATATAATAATTATAAGATTAGAATATTTTTTTAGCTTTATTTAGAAAATATAGTATCAAAAAAGCTCCCATTTAGGGAGCTTTTTGATACTAATTTTTCCCTGTACTTCAAATCCGCCTCTATTTTTCATTTCCAAGAGTCTTCACTATTTCTACCTCGATATTGCTCATCTTTTCCATTATTCTAAATTGACATATTCTGTCGCCTTTTTGATTACAGTATCTCTCATAGCTATGACAGGAAGTCTCCAGTAGTCCTCATCTCCACAGTATGAGTTATCTATTATACTCATTGAGTTTTGTCTGCAATACACTGAAATTTTTTGAAAGTGGAGCTTCGAGGGCACTATATGTGCCTCATATCCGTCAGGTAATTGCAATGCAAATCCAAGGTCTATAAGAGCATATTCGAATTGTTTCAATTCATAATCTCTTGCAGCCTTTAAATCTATCCAATCAGATTTTTCTCCTACAAATTCAAAGTCTTGACATATTTCATTTTCAAACTTTACCTTAAGTTTCATTTTTAAAAACCTCTACTTATCTTTTTCTTGTTTGAATAATATGTGTCATCCATAGGTAGTTTAGGTCTTAATTTGCCGTCTCTCTTATAGTATGCGTTTTGTACAGCAGGTGCTGTAGGTATTGTTGCTATTTCTCCTATACCTTTTGAACCGTATGCTACACCGAGCAATTCTTTCTTTTCTACATAGATTGCATGGATTTCAGGTATGTCAGTTGACTTCATCAGACCAAGAGTTCCGAATTTTGACTTAGGTACACAATCTTGTAATTTGAAGTCTTCAGTTAAGCATATCCAAGAGACATCAGTACGCCTCCTTCGATTTGACCTTGTATTGAAATAGGGTTGACTACCTTGCCTGAGTCATGTGCAGCATATACCTTTGTTACCTTTCCTTCATCATCAAGTACTACAAGGTGTGTAGCAAATCCATAAGCTATGTGAGACTTAGGATTAGGCACATCTGCTCCAAGCTTATCTGTTGGCTCGAAGTATTCAGCGTAGAAATCTCTGCCGTTGAGCTTTTCAAGATCTCCTCCTACCTCATCAAGAGCTTTTTGAGTTCAAGAGAAACCCTTCTTATTGCTTCACCGCTTATAAGAGTCTGTCTTGAGCCTGAAGTTGTTCCTGAGTCAGGAGTAAGCTCTGAGTTACAGCCCATATTTCTTATCTTTGTCTTAGGTAGATTGAGTGTTTCTGCAACCATTTGTACGAATATAGTAGCACATCCTTGACCTATTTCAGATGCACCGCAGTATATCTCTATTATTCCGTTATTTACAATAAGTCTTGCACGACCCTGTATCAGGAAGACCTACACCTACACCTGAATTTTTCATAGCACAAGCTAAGCCCACATTAGGGTAGTGTTCATCATATACATCTTTTATAGCTTCTAAAGTTTCTTTAAGTGCTGTAGAGCGGTCTGCTATCTGTCCGTTAGGTAATACTTTTCCTGGCTCTATAGCATTTCTGTATCTTATTTCCCAAGGTGAAATTCCAACCTTTTCTGCAAGTAAGTCTATAATTGATTCAAGTGCAAATTCACTTTGGCATACCCCAAAACCTCTAAATGCACCTGCTGGAGGATTGTTCGTATAATATCCGAATCCTCTTATATCATGATTTTGGTAGCAGTATGGTCCTCAGCGTGTGTACAGGCACGCTCAAGCACAGGTCCACAAAAAGAGATGCGTAGGCACCTGTATCAAAGAAGATATCACAATCAAGTCCGGTAAATATTCCGTTTTCATCACAGCCAAGAGTAAAAGTACCATGCATTGCATGGCGTTTAGGGTGGAATGCCAATGACTCATCTCTTGTGAATTTTGCCTTTACAGGTTTGCCAAGTTTTACAGCGCATAATGCAGCTATATGTTGAGTAGAAACATCCTCTTTACCGCCAAATCCACCACCTACAAGTTTATTTTTCAACGACTACTCTTTTCAGGATCCCAGCCAAAACATTATTGCAACTTCTTTTCTTGTATCAAATACACTTTGGTCTGTACTGTATATTTTTAACACCGTCTTTATACGGCATTGCTATTGCACATTCAGGTTCCAAAAATGCGTGTTCTGTAAAGGTGTATCAAAAAGTTTTCAGTTACAGTATATTTTGAGTTTGCAATTGCAGTCTTTGCATCTCCTCTTGTAACATGGCGAGATTGACATAGATTACCGTTAGGATGAACTTTTGCGCGTTTTTCAGCCCTTGCCTCATCTATGTTTCTCACAGGTTCAAGTACTTCATATTCTACTTTTACAAGGCTCTTAGCTTTTTGAGTATATCTTCACTTTCAGCTACAACAAGACATAGGGCATCACCTACATATCTTGTTATTTCACCTTTGCTATCATTACATCCCAGTCTTGTTGAATATGTCCTACTTTATTATTGGGTACATCGTCAGCAGTTAAGACTGCTACTACTCCGTCAAGTTTCAATGCTTCTGAATAGTCAATGTCAAGTATTCTTGCCTTGGATATTTAGTTCTTACAGCAGAAACATGGAGCATTCCGTCTATCTCCATATCATCACAGTACTGTCCGTATCCAAGCACCTTTTCTCTTACATCTATTCTAAATGCGTTTGAACCAACACCAAACTCATCGCCTTTTTCAAGCTCTTTATCTATAGTTGTCTCTCCTCTTAGTATTTGTCCTACCAAGTCTATAGCTTCAATTATCTTTTTATATCCTGTACATCTGCAAATATTTGTTTTTATAGCTTCTTTTTATCTCATCTTCAGTAGGGTTAGGGTTCTTATCAAGTAGAGCCTTACGGACATAACCATACCTGGGATACAAAAACCGCATTGTACTGCTCCCTTTGAACCAAAAAAGCATAGACAAAGGCTTCTTTTTCAAGGTCGCTCATTCCTTCTACAGAAACTATATTCATTCCTTCAGCTCTTTTTGTAGTTAAGATACAGGCTCTTGTAGCCTTGCTGTCAATTATTATGGTACAAGTACCACAGGCTCCTTGGCTACATCCATCTTTTTATAGATTTGAGTTTGAGATCGTCACGCATAAATCTTAGCAATGACACATCTTTTTCAGTTTCAACCAATTTACCGTTTACTGTAAAACTATACATAAATTTCCCTCCCGGATATATTTAAAATACCTAACTAAATTATGATAATACAGCTTGAAAAAGCTATGTAGCAGTTGGTAAATCTTTTTGGAATTAATACTAATAATACTGTCAATCAAAAATACAAGAATAAATAATAAAGTGTATTAGAAATTTTACAAAATCTATACTGTCATAGATTGATTTATTAGGTAGTAAATTAGTAAAATATAAGTATGTTGCTTTCTTAATATTTATTTTTATTTCAAATATACAGTTGTTATCAAAATTATAAAATCATGATTTATAAAATATGGTAGAGGTTCATAAAAATGACTTTTAAAAATTTATTTTGCAGAAATAAAATTAATATATTATGTCGATTATATCATAAACTAGAAACATCGTTTTATTCATTGTAATTATTGTTTTTGTTAGAGTAAGTTTACTGAAAATTAGAGATTTTTACAGTTAAATTACTACAAAGTTAATTGTTGGTACAATTATACATATTACAAAAACATCAAGAGAGTATTAGTTATCATAATGATAATTAATATAAATAATCTTTAAGTATATTATTATTCATTTGAAAAATATAAGAAGTATTTACATTAATATTTTCTGCAATACATTGTTATTTTTATATATACTAAAAGATAGTAAAAATATGTAAGTATGAAATTGAGAACTGAATTTAAGAGATATATCCTTATTTTTTAGATTTTATCAATAGTGAACTTTTATTTAAAACTATTATCTATTTAATCAGTGTATAATTTTCTAAAAATAACAATATTGGCAATATAAATGGTGATAAGTATTAGTATAATTTATAGATAATATAAAAATAAGGCAAGATATGATTATCCGCCTTATCTTATATTTCAAACTTTGTTATTTTACAACTATATTTAATATTTTCTAGGGTACATAGATTTCTTTTTACTATTGTCTTGCCATCTAAGAGAGGTTTGATTATATCATTTTCTTTTGCCTTAGCTAAGACGCTTTGTTGGTCTTCCTCAGCACCTACACTGATACTTACCTTTACCTTGCCGTTTATTTGTACAGGTATTTCTATCTCATCATCTTGCAACATTTTTCATCATCATACAGGCCACTTAGCATTGTGTAGCATCGTATCATCTGAACTTACGATTTGCCATGCCTCTTCAGTGACATGAGGTGCTACAGGATTGGCAAGTATCAAAAGTGTCATATAATCTTGTCTGCTGATTTTCTTTTCGTCATAAACATCATTTAAAAATGCCATCATTGCTGCAATGGCAGTATTTGCCTTAAGGTTCTCATAGTCATCGCTTACTTTTTATTGTCTTGTTCAATGATTTTATAATCTTTTTCGCTTGAAGGCTCATCAGCTTACAAACTCTTGCATATTCCATAGTCTTTCAACAAATCTGAAACTTCCCTTGATGCTTTGTGATGACCAAGGAGCTTTCTTTCAAAGTCACCTATGAACATCTCGTAAGTTCTGAAAGTATCTGCTCCGTAAGTATCTACTATCTCATCAGGATTTACGACATTGCCAAGTGATTTTGACATCTTTTTGACCGTTTTCACCAAGTATCATACCATGAAGTCCTCTTAGCATAAGGCTCTTTAGTAGTTACTTCGCCTATATCATATAGGAATTTATGCCAGAATCTTGAGTATAACAAGTGAAGTGTTGTATGCTCCATTCCTCCGTTGTACCAGTCTACATTCATCCAGTATTCTTGAGCTTTTGAAGCGAATAGCTTTGTCATTGTGAGGATCTGTGTATCTTAGGAAGTACCAAGATGATCCTGCCCATTGTGGCATCGTGTCTGTTTCTCTTGTTGCAGGTGCTCCACATTTTGGACAAACAGTATTTATCCAAGAAGTTAATTTTGAAAGAGGTGATTCTCCATTGTCTGTTGGCTCATAGCTATCAACCTCAGGTAGTGTAAGAGGAAGCTGATTTTCAGGTATAGGTACATATCCACAATGTTCACAGTGAACTATAGGTATTGGCTCCCAGTATCTTTGTCTTGAAAATACCCAGTCTCTTAATTTGAAGTTTACTTTTTATGACCTAAACCATTTTTTTCAATAAAATCTCCTATTTTTTCAATACCTTCTTTGACGGTAAGACCGCTATATTCTCCTGAGTTTACAAGTTTTGAGTTGTCGCTCTTATCTATATGAGCTTTTTCTTGAACATCATCTCCACCGGATATTACTTCAACTATAGGAATATTAAATTTCTTTGTAAACTCATGGTCTCTTTTTCATCGTGGGCAGGTACACCCATTACAGCTCCTGTACTGCAGCTCATAAGCATAGTCTGATATAAACACAGGTATCTCTTTTTGTTTTGTGAGTGGATTTATTGCAGTAATACCGTCTATTTTTACGCCTGTCTTATCCTTTGCCAACTCTGTTCTTTCAAAGTCGGATTTTTTAGCTGATTCTTCTTTATATGCTAATATCTCATCATAGTTTTTGATTGTATCCTTGAGTTCTTCGAGAATAGTGTTCAGGTGAAAGTACTATATGTCGCACCAAATATAGTATCACATCTGTAGTAAAGACTGTAAGTGTTCTGTCAGCAAATTTGAAGTCAACTTCCATACCATAAGAGCGACCTATCCAATTTGATTGTTGAGTTTTGACTCTTTCGATAAAATCTACCAAATCAAGGTCGTCAAGTAGCTTTTCAGCATAGTCTGTTATCTTGAGCATCCATTGACTTTTTCTTTTCTTACTACCTGACTCTGACATCTTTCACATTGACCGCCAATTACTTCTTCTGTTTGCAAGACCTACCTTACAAGAAGGACACCAGTTTATAGGCATTTTTCTTGTATGCAAGTCCTTTTTCAAATAGTTTTAAAATATCCACTGAGTCCATTTGTAATGAGTCGGGATCTGTTGTATTTATCTCTTGACTCAGTCAAAAAGAAAGCCCAAGTGATTTCAACTGTCTTTTTAAAGTTTGCTATATTATCTTGAGTAACCTCTGGATGAATTTTGTGTTTTATAGCATAGTTTTTCAGTAGGTAGACCAAAAAGCATCCCAACCTATAGGGTATAGCACATTATAACCTTCCAATCTCTTTTTCTTGCTATTATATCAAGGGCAGTATAAGAGCGAGGATGTCCTACATGTAGACCTTGACCTGACGGATATGGGAATTCTACCAATGGATAAAACTTTTGGTTTTGTCGCTGTTATCTTGAGCATAAAAACAACCTTCCTTATCCCATATTTCTTGCCATCTATCTTTTTAAAATTATACTTTTTCCATCTATATTCCTCCGTTAAGGTAGTAAAAATTATTATTGATTACATATTATAGCTACAAATTAGTATTTGCAAATACAGGATCGCAAGTTATCTGTATGCCTAACTTTTGCAAAACATCTGTTCATCAGTAAGACTTATTATTGTTGTTGAGTGCGCCTTGCAATTTTTGGAGCAAATCTATCTTTGATAGAGCTTTTTCAGCCATAGTATTTGTAACTGCACATATACTACAATCAGCACCTCTTCCAAGTTAAGAAGAGAGTCTTTTTCACGATTGACCTTGCATTTAAGCTCAGTAATAGGTTGCAATATCAAAGGTGCAAGAGAGCATATCATCATCAATATTTGCAGATATTTCAGTGCATTTAGCATTACTGTAGCAGAGGACTCCATAATATTTGTTGTTTTTCCTGTGATTATTTTTCCGTCATCAAGCTCTATTGCTATTACACTTTTGCTATTTCATCAACTTTCATAGTTGATTTTAATGTTTCAGCCTTGTCTTGCAGGTAATACGGTCTTTTATCATCTTCCTTTATTTCGAGCGATTCCATAAGTATTTTTAATGCGATCTATGACATCCATGTCGCAGTTTCTTTGATATAGTCAGACTTTGCTATTAGATATCTGCGTATTACTTCCTGTTTTGAAGCTTCCTTGATTATATTATCATCTATTATTCCGTATGCTACTTTATTTACTCCCATATCTGTTGGGGATTTATATTGATTCATTGCCTGTTATCTTTTCCAGTATCCAGCAATGGGAAACTTTCGATATCCCTATTGTAGTTTACAGCTATTTCATTGTAGGCATCCATGTGGAACGAATCTATAAGATTGATATCTTTCAAGTCTGCTGTTGCTGACTCATATGCCACATTTACAGGATGTTTAAGAGGCAAATTCCATACTAGGAAAAGTTTCAAACTTTGCATAACTTGCATTATTACCCTGTGCAAATTCATGATATAGCTCACAAAGACAGGTGCCGAGTTTTTCCGCTTCCAGGTCCAGGAGCAGTAATAGCAACTATTTTTGGAAGTAGGTATGTACGGATTTTTACTGTAGCCTTTCTTCACTTACCACAATATCTACTTCTGCAGGATAGCCTTTGGTAGCTCTATGTTTATATGTTTTGATATTTCTTCTTTTTAATTTTCTAATGAATATGTCTGTAAGAGTCTTCATATCTTGTTATAACTACTGAATTGACATGAAGATTAGGCCGCTCTTAGGTCATCTATCAATCTAAAAAGTAGCCATTTCATAGTTTATACCTGTGTCACCAATCAACTTGTTGTTTTTCGATATGTCCGCTATACACACAGATTATAACTTCCAAATCATCCTTTAATTTTTGCAAGAGCTTTATTTTGGTATTTTTCATTATATCCGAAAAACCCTTGCTGCATGGGTATCATGAAGCAATTTTTCCGCTAAGCTCAAGATATAGTTTATTAAATTGTTCTACTCTTTTCAAGAATATGTTTTTGACTGTTCATCGAGATATTTCACCTCATCAAATCCCTAAAATCATATTTCCCTCCTGCAATACCTAATTATTTCAGTTTTTAAAAATAAAGTATATTATATCACTTTTTGCATTGTGAGTATATTTTTTGCACAATCATTTTTAAAATTTTTGATTATTGTTATTTTAACAATAGTTTAAAAATGATTGCAATTTATTGGTATATACTTTGTTAGATAATAATGATATGTATATAAATAACATCATTTTCAAATTATATCATTGACTTTAATTAATTTCAAATAGTATAAAAGATTAAATATATTTTTATGTTTAAATTTCAGTAAAATTAATTAAAAACATTAGGTTTATACTATGTCATGTTAAAAATTATAGAAGTGTTTTTATAGTTAAAGCTGTCTTATGATAAATAAAAATTATAATACTATTTTACTGCTATCTATTTTTAAATCTTAAAATATGATAATAGCTAACATACAATTTATATGATTTATAACAGTTTTATAAATAATATGACAATTTGAAACATTCATATACTATTGTTCATAGATTAAATAGGTAGTATTTGTTGTAGTGCTTATTATTTGATATTAGAAAAATATACAATGCACAATATAGATTATGTGATGATTGGGAGATATAATGGGGAAGTTGATTTTTAGATATGGTACTATGAATTCAGGTAAGTCATTGAATTTACTTGGAGTTAATTATAATTATACAAAATGGAAAAATGTTTTTGATATTAAAACCTGCATTTGATACAAGAGATGTAGGAGTTATAAAGACAAAGACTTTCGATGTATTTTCAGTTAAGGCAACTTTATTGGAAAGGGATACAGATGTGATTAGCCTTGTAATGGAAAAGGAAAAAAAAGAAAATAAGAAAGTGGATGTAATTTTGGTAGATGAAGTTCAGTTCTTGACAAAGGAACAGGCGAAGCAATTCTCATCTCTTGCTTATAAATATGATAAAGCTTTGTGATGCTACGGTCTGAAGATTGATTTTCTTGGCAATCCTTTTGAGGGTTCTTCTTATATAATGGCTCATGCAAGTAATCTTTGAAGAAGTCAAGACAATATGTGAGATTTGCGGTGTGAGGCAGTCTTTCACCTTTTGTATATTAACGACAACCTCGTTACTTCAGCCAAAAGCGGAAGTGTCGTAGAAACTGGCGAGACAAAATATATGCAGGTATGTGGCAAGTGTTACAATAAGGTACTTGAAGAAAAATAAAAGAACAAGGCTCTGCCCATGTATAGGTAGAGCCTTTAGTATATTATATTTTATTTTGTTGCCATTACTGTAGCTTCACCTTCTATTACGATTTCGCCTCTTTGATTGACTACAGTTGTTTTCATATAGGCTATCTTTTTCAGGTATAATCTTTATTACTTCACCTGTTGCAGTTATTGTATCTCCTATTTTTACAGGAAGAAGAAATTTTAAATTTTGACCAAGGTATATGGCATCTGCACGGGTATGCACATTCCAACCAATGTTGAGAAAAATGATGCAGTCAACATTCCGTGAGCAATTCTTGTTTTGAATCTTGTGTTTTTGCATATTCTTCATTGACATGTAGAGGATTGATATCTCCAATTATACCTGCAAAATTATAGATATCATTTTCTGTAATAGTTTTTGAGACACTCCTCTTCATACCTATTTGTATCTCTTGAATACTGTAACCGCTCATATTTAAGCTGTTATCATCCATTAAAGGGTTCATATGTATACCTTCCTTTCAAAAAATATAATATATATATTAAATACAGAATATAGTCCATATATAAGCTTTATATTTTCGTAAACTTTAGTTATATTATTGATCTTAAATACCTATTTATTAATTATTTTTAAAACAAATATTTTTGTAGAAAGAATAGAAACAAGGGTATATCCTCTGTATTTACCTACAATTATAACTTTTTATATTAAGCTTTGTAAAGATATAAAATTAAGTCCTTTATTAATAGGATACAAATTATTATTAATAATAATTTTATGGAAGATATTATCAAAAAGTGTAATATCACTTACATAACAAACTTTTTGAATTCAGCAAGTTCCTTTGATATATTTCTTGTAGTTCACTCATAATAGAGCCTTTTTCTTGTCAGATATCCAATGGTCATATTTTTCTTTTACAGATACAGGGTACTGCCACATATTCATCTCCGTTGAGTTCTTTTGCATATTATACCGCTACAAAGAGTAAAACCGTTTAAGCCCTTCATCAAGTTAAGCATGGTAGCCCTGTCATTTGCCACTATTTTTTTCTGTTATAGTCATAAGTGCTTAGCACCTCTTCAGATAGGTAAAAAGAGCTGTCCTTGATCAAATACCAGACACGGATATGATTGTAGGTCTTCCATTGTAATGCAAGTGGATTTTATTCCATATATAGGCACAAATTTTGCAATCAAATAGTTTTGTAAAAATCTAATTTATTTTGCTGAAAGTATTTTTGTTTAACACATCTTTGTTGAAATCATTCATAAAAGATTATACTGATTTCACTTCTTCCAATGCTGACATCTTCAATGACTTCATAGGTCTTGGTTTCTCTTACGGCAAATTCATATTCCTGTGTATCATAATTTTTGCCATATCTACAAAGGCCTGTACAGCAAACGAATAGTGTTGCATAGATACACCAAATCTACCTGTTTTATCAATATATCTATGTTCAAGTAGTGAGTATTGTTCCATGACTGCCTTGCATAAGATAAAAACTCTTCGCCTTCAGGAGTTATTATTATACCCTCTATTGGTACGATTAAATATCTTTATTCCTAATTCATCTTCAAAGAGTCTTTTACAGTTTCAGACATATTAGGTTGAGATACGAAAAGCTCCTTAGCGGCTTGATTCATAGAGTTATACTTAGCAATTGTTATTACATATTTTAACTGTTGCAGTGTCATATTTCACCTTTTTAATAATAAAAAATTGTTATTGTGTAATATAATAATAATACTCCCTTTTTGTAAATAAGATATTAAAAATACAGGTGAATATATTTACTTTTAATATTAGTTTTGTTAAAATTAGCGTATGTGGATATTTAATGATGATATTTTTTTGAAGTTATTAGATAATAATTTGAAATACATTTAATTCTACTTATTATATTGTGTTGATATGATTATAGAGTAATATTAAAAACGGCTACAAAATACCGTGAATATGGGGATATATGGCTGAAATACTAATAGTTGAAGATGATAATAATATAAATTCACTCCTTTTGCGAATTGCTAAATAATGAAAAATTCTATCACAAGTGCTTACTCAGGTACAGAAGCTATGATGATTTTTAACAACGACATAAATAAATTTGACCTCATTTTGCTTGACCTTATGTTACCCGGAAAAAGCGGAGAGGGAGATAATAAAAGAGATAAGACAGGTATCTGCAGTACCTATAATAGTACTTACAGCAAAGGGAGACACCAATACTTTGGTTGATATATTGGAGATGGGGGCAGATGATTATATATCAAAGCCTTTTGATGTTAGAGAAGTAAAGGCAAGAGCAAAATCTCATCTTAGAAAGAAGATGGATAACCATACTTTTTCAAGAGGAGGTACTAAGATTTGAAAATCTGACATTAAATATATCATCAAGGACTGCCTTTGTAGGAGAGCATCCTATCACTCTTACACAAAAGGAATTTGATATGCTGTCTCTATTTTTGCATGAGCCAAAGAGAGTATTTACAAAAGAAATACTATATAACAAGGTGTGGGGAGATATGTACTATGGGGATGACAATACTATCAATGTCCACATATCAAGGCTTCGCTCTAAAAATCAAGGAATATATGCAAAAAGACATCATTGATACCGTATGGGGAGTTGGTTTTAGACTAAAAAGTTAATTAATATTTAATATTTGATTTAATTATTTTGTAAATTCAATATCTTAAAATCTCTGTTAGTAAGATGATTGATTGTTTTTTTCAGGTCAATATGTAAATCAATATGATTGTGATAAAAAGTAAAATTATAGAAAAACAGGGGGATAAGATGAGCTGTATTATATCAATAGAAAATATAAGCAAAAATATAAAAATCAATTTGCTCTTAAAGATGTAAATATTCAAGTAGAGAAAAAGATATCTATGGACTAATCGGGAAAAACGGTGCAGGTAAATCAACCTTGCTCAAGATTTTGGTAGGAATGATATCTCCTACTAATGGTAAGATATCAATTCAGGGAAGTGAAAATGCCTATACTTTGGCACTCTCACGAAAAACATGGGATTTTTCATAGACCATAGTATGTATCCATATATGAATGCGTATGACAACCTTATCTATAGATGTAAGACACTTGGTATAACAGATGCCAAGAAAGAGGTTTTCAAGAGTACTTGACCTGCTCAAAATGTCAGGGATAAAAAGAATGTCAAGACTTTTTCTATGGGGATGAAGCAAAGACTTGAAATTGCTGCTTCTTTACTTGGATATCCTGATATAATAATCTTGGATGAGCCTCTTAACGGTCTTGATCCTGAGGGTATATTCGATTTGAAAAATCTGATATCGGAAATAAATAGGAACTATGATACTACTTTTATAATAAGCTCACACATACTTAGTGAGTTGGAAGTGTTATCCAATAAATTCTCGTTTTTACACGAGGGACGAATAATAGAAACTCTTACAAAAGATGAGCTTAAGAAAAAATGTCAACATCAACTGCTGATTAAGACAAATGATACAAAAATAACTACAGTTATATTAGAAGAAAAACTTAATACTACAAACTATTCTATCAATGATGAAATACTACTTTCAGACTATGGGATACGCCTGATATTGTTGCTGATGCTGTTTATGCCAACGGATTGCACCTTTATCAGCTTACTCCGTATTCGATAACACTGGAAGAGTTTTTCTTAAATATGATAGGAGGTATGAAAAATGCTTAATATAGTTTTTAGCAGATTTATTCAGATTGACAAAGGGAAAAAGTACAGCAATTTTTATTGGAGCATTATCGCTAATTTTTATTGCTTTGATGATGTTTACAGACATTACTGTCAGTCAACTTGAGTTTAACCTTATTTTTGTAGTAGGATTGTCTTTAGGGCTCGATAGGCATATCTATAATATCTTTAATTCGTGTATATTGTGATGATGTTTCATCAGGCTCTATCCATCATATATTTGCGACTATGTCTAACAAGCTATACTACTTGATTGCCAAAAAGTATTGTACTTTGCACTGTATTCTTTGTTTTGCTATGTAGCTTTTGCAGTTGTTTTTGTAGTAATGATTATTATAGACAAAAAGGATTTGCAGGGGCTTTACTTCATATATAGAGATTAAAAGTATGATTATTTTTCATTAAAGGCATATATAGGCAGTTTTACCTTAGCGATAATATCATATAATATTTTAGTTTTTGACAAGAAAAAGTTAGGGTTGACAATTCTTTTTATATCATTATATTCTTCGAGATTTATAGACTCTGTAATTGAGATTTTTCTCATTAATTTTAGAGCCTTCTAAACAAAAATCAAAAGGCTATATGTTTCCTACATTCTATATGGATTCAATGCATGATATGAAATCACTAAGCAGCTTGAGTATGATAGCGCTGGGATATTTGATTTTTAGTTTTATATTTCAATATGTAATGCTTAGACAAAGAGACTTTTGCCACAGATTAGTATGATTAAATAGTAATATGTTATTTTTAAAAGTATTATTATAACTTAAGGTGAGATATGATATATATGGAGGAATAATTTTTCTATAGGAATTTTTATTCTTTACATGGTATGGCACAAGGGTGAACAGAAAAGATTAGCATATCAGATAGAGAAAAACTCAAAGTTTGAGTCTACAGGTCTTGTTAAGAAGGATTCTTTTTCTTGGGAGAAGAGATTGTAGACTCATAAATACACTGATAGTTGAACATCACAAGCAAAAAAGAGTATGAGGAGACAAGGAAAAATTTTTAAGAGTATGGCAACATCCATATCTCATGATTTTTCGTACCACTTACACATCAATTAGCGGATATGTGCAGATTCTACTTGAAGATAATGATATGATCCTATGAAAAGAAACAAAAATATCTTAAGATTATAGAGTCAAGGGCAATGTCGCTCTCATCTCTAATAGAGGATTTTATACTGTCAGTTCTTTTAGACAGCTTTGACTATCATATATTTTTGACTACTATATCATTATCTGAGATATTAAGAGAGCAGGTAGCTCAATACTATGTAGAGATAGAAAAGAAATATTCATCAATAGATGTAGATATTGTTGAACTTCCTTGTTATATAAAAAAGCAGACAGGACTTCACTTCAAAAGAATATTTTCAAATCTTATCAAAAAATTCACTTTCTTATGGTACAGATAAGATAAGGATTTGTCTTAAAGAAGAAGAATATAGCTATAAAATTGAATTTGCAAATTTATTATATGAAAATGCGGATAAAAATATAGCAGACAGGATATTTGAGAGAAATTATTCAGTAAATTGGGCAACCTCTTCAAAATCTACAGGTCTGGGGACTATCTATTGCCAAGAGTATGACGGAAAATGGGCGGAAGTATAGGAGCGGAAGTTATAGATGATATGCTTGTGTTTACCATAGAGTTTGAAAAGGTTGAAAATTCTATAAATAATATGGTATAAATCATAGATAATTATATATGTGATAAATCAATAATTATCTATGATTTCATCTTATACTTAAATCTAATAAAAATAATGTATAAAAGTATTTTCTGTACATTTATAATATAATCATTTATAATCATTTTGTTGTATACAATTTTTAAAACTATTTATGAAAAATTTATCCATAGGGTAAATAAATAATTATTAAAATCGGATATATAATAATAAAAATTCGAATTTTTTTAAAAATTTAAATAAAGTTGGAGTAAAAATATGAAAAATACTGCAAAAATTAGTAGGGGACTTTTTGGAAAAACATCTATCTTTAGATGATTTTTGGGATGAAGAAGCCCTTACTTGGGTAGATTAGCGAGATTATGATGAAGATATAATTGACTATGTGAATGGAAAAATAGGCAATCTTATAACAGTATCACATCAGGACAATGGCAAGGATTACGGTGATGATATTATAATCTCTTACAAAGACAAGTCGCTTATGATACCTTATGGCGAAGTAATGGATAGAGACACAACTATAATATATGTAAATGAACTTATCAAGCCGGACTTTGAGATAAGACTTTTCATAGAAAATCTTGGCAGTGATACCTGGGATTTATCATATTGGACAGGGCTTCATGGGAAAAAATTTGAAAAAGCAATTCAATGCTGATGTATCAAGGTATTTTATGCCTATAAACAAGAAAAAGTCGCATTTTTGAATTGTCACTAGAGAAGTGGAAGAATATCTGGAATTATCAAAGAACAATCCTGACGTTCCGTCGAATATAATATTGGAGCTTATGGACTTAAACATAGAAAAAGACGATGTTTGGGAAAAAGAGACAAAACGATGAGATTGACTTAAAGTCGTATGTAGATAAGAAGAAAGAACTGGAAGAGCAGATAAGTGTGATAGTGGAAAAATATGGTATAAAATAAAAAAATAAAGCAATAAGTCTTAATTTAGCGGATTTATTGCTTTTTCTATTTATAGATTAACTCAATTTTATCACTAATTTATTGTAATTATAAAGCTTTATTTGTCAATATTAATTTAAAAAGATTTACAAACTGAAACTAAATTTGATAAAATAGTTATTAAGTGATTAAACATATATAATTAAACTTTGAATGTCTCTTATAATAATATACAATTTGACAATTAGCGTATGTAAGATATTTACAAATTATACCCTAATTATGCAAAAGGAAATAAGATGAGTAACTTTTTCAAAACCTATAGAAAACCTTATAAGACAACTCTCAAAACTGCCTGGTATCGGACAAAAAAACCGCACAGAGGCTGGCTTTTTCACATAATAAATATGGAAGATGAAGATGCAAAGTCTCTTTCATTGTCAATACTTAGCAGAGGAGAAGATACAGTTTTGTTCAATATGTCAAAACATAGCTGACAGCAATCCATGTGAGATATGTTCGTCATCTGATAGAAGCTCTGAAGTTATATGTAGTAGAAAGTCCAAGAGAAGTTATTGCTATGGAAAAATCAAAGGGAGTTTAACGGCAAGTATCCGTGTTACATGGAACAATTTCTCCAAGTAATTCCATAACTCCTGATATGCTCAAGATACGAGAACTCGTAGAGAGTTGGCAAGTGACGACATCAAAGAGGTAATACTTGCTACCAATCCAACGATTGACGGAGAGGCGACAGCTATGTATATTGCAAGACTTCTCAGACCATTTGGTATAAAAATCACCCGAATAGCAAGAGGACTTCCAATGGACGGATATTGAGTATGCAGATGAGGGTAACCATTACAAAAGCATTGGAAAACAGAGTTGAGATATTTTAGTTTTTATTGAAACTTAGGTAAAAATATGATATTATATCAGATATGAAACACAAAATTTGGAGGATAGTTTACATTTTTGATAGTAATTTTATAGTATTGTGATATTAATTGTCATATATGGATATTATTGATTTTAAAGTATATGAAAGTTAATCTATTAATTTGATTGCAAAAATGGCTTGAATTTAAAAAATTCTATGTTAAAAGATGAGAAAATTTTGATGCCTTTTAATTAGTTACAATCTATTTAGTTGTTGGTTTAATTGGTTTTTAGTATTAAGATATGAGAAAACAAGAGGTGAAAAACCGATAATATGCATGCTGAATCAGTCAGATTGAAATCACAAAACTCTCAGTTTATTCTCTATGTCAACTGTAACAGTTTTGATGATGCTGTACAATCTATAGATAAGAAATTTTTCTAATAAAAAAGAATTGATAACTGTTAATAGGATTGAAAGCACCTACTTTAACAAGTGAAGACATAGAAAAGATAATAGAGTATTTGCAGGAAAAACTGGGGATAAAATACAAAGAAAGAAGGAAGAAAAAGAATAAATGAAGAACCACAGGAAGTATGCAGGAGATAAAACTGTCAAACCTGAGAAATTGACAGATGTGGACTCATTTCATCTCAGATAACAGAAGAAAGTGAATATAAAAAGCAAAAGATAATAAAAATAATCTCAGATCAGGTGCATCTATCAGCTATGACGGTAATATACTTGTGATAGGAGATGTCAATGCAGGGAGCTGAGCTTGTAGCTGCAGGTCATATCTATAGTAATAGGAGTGCTTAGAGGGTTTTTGCTAATGCAGGGTAAAGGGCGATATGAATGCTATGGTGATATCAAAATAAGATTAATGCTACTCAGCTTAGGATAGGGCAGTTCATAGCTATACCTCAAAAGATGATGAAAAGACAAAAGGAGTACAGATAGTAAGTATTCAAAACAATAGGATAGAAATTCAGCAGTACTAAATATATTGAGTGAATTTCATCTAAAAATAAAGTAAAAGATTTAAAAATAATTATATTATCAAATTTATAGTAATGTGGGGACATATGTCTAAGGTTATAGTAATTACTTCAGGAAAAGGTGGAGTTGGCAAGACTACATCTACCGCCAATATAGGTAGTGCTCTAAGTGCAATGGGTAAGAAGGTTGTGATAGTAGATGCAGATATAGGACTTGAAAACCTTGATGTAGTAATGGGTTTAGAAAAATAGAATAGTGTTTGATATAATAGACATCATTGAAAAAAAGATGTAGCTATCAAAAGGCTATGATAAGAGACAAAGATTTAATAATCTCTTTTTGATACCTGCTGCTCAAACAAGGGATAAGGATGCAATAGAACCTGAACAGATGAAGGAGCTTTGTGAAGAATTACAAACTGAATTTGACTATATTCTTATAGATTGCCCTGCAGGAATTGAAAATGGATTTAAAAATGCGGTAGCCGGAGACTAATGAGGCCATAGTTGTAACAACACCTGAAGTATCTGCTGTAAGAGTACAGATAGAATAATAGGACTGCTTGAGCATCAGGTGTTAACAATCAGAAACTTATTGTAAACAGAATAAGACTTGATATGGTAAAAACAGGGTAATATGCTAAATGTTGAAGATATGATAGACATTCTTAGGATAGATTTGCTTGGCATAGTACCTGATGATGAAAAATATTGTAATTTCTACAAATAAAGGTGAGCCTGTCATACTTGAAGATAAGGGATTAGCGTCAAAGGCATACAAGAATATTGCCAGAAGACTTGAAGGCAGAAATGGTAGAATTTGTTGACTTGGATGTACAAGAGTCGTTTTTGATAAACTGAAATCATTGTTTAAGAAATAGGAGGTTGAATTATGAATTTATTTAATTTTTAAGACCTCTGATAAGCAGTCAAGAGAAATAGCCAAAGATAGGTTGAAACTGGTTCTTATACATGATAGAGGAGATTTTTCACCGGAAAAGAGATGATAAAACATGATTTGCTTTAATGTACTAAGTAAAATATGGAAGTGGATGATGGGAAAATAGACCTAAGTATTGTAAATAAAAAGGACACTCAGATAAGGACGCTATACCACAGCTTATTGCCAATATTCCAATAAAAAGATTTTTAAAATATCAAAGACAATGAAAACTCAAGCACATCAGATTTGGTGTGCTTGATTAATATCTTAGAGTATACAGGATTTTAAATATTTGCAAAATAAAAACTAAAGAGAAAATAGAATTAGATTTTTAAAAATATTGTTAATAATAACAAATGTTATAAAAATTTAAACCTAAGAAAAAAATTAAATATGTAAAAATAATAAATATAGATATTAATTTATGATTAGTTATCAAAAGATTAAATATTAATTATGCTTAACTAATATACGATTATAGTTTTTGATTATAAAAAGATAATAATTTTTGAAAACAATATACCGACATGTGATAATTACAAAATCGGCTTTTTAATAAATAGGATTTGACTAATGAACAATTATAAAAGGATTTGACAAGACTCTGATATTTATAATAACATTGTTGTTTTTAATAGGTGAAGTGCTTATAGCTTCAGCTATACATGTAAATGATGGCGTCAGTCCGAAAAAGGCTTTTTATACAATTTGCTTCATTTATTTTGGGACTTATATTTGTAGGAGCAATGAATATCATAAATTATGATGATTTTAAAAATATTCTAAGCATATATAGCACTAGCGATATTTGCTCTGCTATTGGTTTATATACCGGGACTTGGAGTAATTCGTGGAGGGGCAAGAGGCTGGATTGACCTTAAGGTTATAGATTTTCAGCCTATAGAGATTGCAAAGATTGCTTTTATCTTAGTTTTTGCCTCATATCTTTGAAAAAACTCAGAAATATCAATACCTTAAAAGAAATAATTAAGGCAGCTCTAATACCTATGCCAATTATAATTCTTTTGATGAAACAGCCTGATTTAGGGGGAGCAATAGTATTTTTCTGCATAGTTTTTGGTATGCTTTTTTTGGCACAGATAAATATCAGAAGATAGTTAATAGGATAATTGTTACTATTGTCCTGACATTTCCTATAGTATATCTCTATGTGCTTGATAAGATACTAAGTCCATATCAGATGCAAAGAATAAAAAACTTCTTTGAGCCTTCAACAGGGGATAATTATCAGGTGTTTCGCCTCTATAGTAGCCATTTCATCAGGAGGAATTTTTGGAAAAAGGGCCTTTTGCAGGAACACAGAATAATCTCGGCTTTTTATCAGTAAAGCGACCTCAGACTTTTATATTTGCAGTATGTGGTGAAGAATATAGAATTAATAGGTATGGTTATATTGGTGGGTATATACTTCCTATTTTTGACAAGGATACTATATATTGCACAGACATCTAAAGACTTGTACGGCTCACTAATAGTAGTAGGAGTACTCTCTATGTTTATTTATCAGTTCGTACAAAATATAGAGTATGACTATGGGAATAATGCCTGTTACAGGATTACCCTCTTCCATTTTATAAGCTATGGAGGTAGCTCCATGCTCATGAGTATGATATCCATAGGACTTTGGGAAAATGTGGCATCAAAAAGACGGAGAATTAATTTTTAAAATAAAGGAGTGTTATTATAAAATTGCATTTTTAATTTTATTGATGTCGAGGAAAAACCCTTAAACAGTGGATAGAAAAATCATAAGGATATAGAAGTATCAGTGTATCCACAAGATTTAACAAAAAAGGATAATATGGAGCTGATAAGTGATGTTGATGCTATAGTTTTTAAGCAAAAATGATGAATTGGAAGATGAGGTCTATCATTTTGTGAAGAAATCAAATATCAAGGCTGTTGCAGCAAGGTCTACAGGATATGACAACTATAATTTGAAACTTCTCAAAGAATATGGAATTGGGTTTTACCAACGGGGAGATTATTGTAGTGATGCTGTCGCTGAACATACCGTTGGTGTAGCGTTTTATGTCAGTAGAAATTTAGGCAAGATACAAGACAATGTACAAAAAATGATTTTTCATGGGAAATGGGTATTATGTCTCGTGAGATAAGCACAATGACAGTAGGTATAATTGGTGTTGGAAGAATAGGTAGCAGGGTGGCAAGACTATTTAACTCTTTAGGAGCGGATGTTATCGCTGCATGACATTGTTAAAAACAAAGGAATATGAGAAATATCTCACTTATGTTGATAGTGTTGATGACTTGCTCGAAAAATCAGACATAGTTACATTGCATCTACCTTTTTCAGAAGATTTAAGACATATGGCTAATAGAGAGTTTTTCAAAAAAATGAAGGACAATTCTATTTTTATAAATGCAGCAAGAGGGATGCTTACAGATACAAGAGCCTTACTTGACGCACTAAAACAGCGGTAAACTATGGGGAGCAGCGCTTGATGTATATGAAAAGAACAAGATATTGTACCCAAAAATCTATCAAATGAGAAAATATAGATGATGAAGTTTTGAAAGAACTAATAAGAAGAAATGATGTCTATACACACCGCATTCAGCATTTTTCACAGATGTATCTATCAAAAACTCAATTGATGCCTCACTTAATTCTGCAGTAGAAATGGTAAGAACAGGAAAAAGCAAAAAAATCAGATAATAATATAATAGATGATAATGGAGATAATGGATGAAGAAAAAATGTTTAATTAGATTTTGCCTCTATATTCGTACTTTTTGTTGTCTAATGTTGATTTTTGAACGGATGTAGTAAGGTAGAACAAAGGGATATACATGTTCCCACAATAGATAGTATTACCGAATAAAGGTAGGAAACAAAGCAAGTAATTTTTGAAAGCTATAAATCTTTATCTGAAAACAGAAATATCGGATATCGTAGATTTGTTAAAAAAACAAAAATATCTTGGTAGATAAATCTGTTAACGACAATCCTGTCAATGTCAAAAATTATTTGGCTTTTATATTATCCTTTAAAGAAAAAAGGTGAAGAACTCAGTTTAATCTATTATATCTACGAAAAAAGACAATAAAGCTTACATCGAAATACCATATACAGGGAATATGGGAAATTTCAAAAGATGACTATGGGATAATAGTTGAAAGATTCAATAAAATATTAAAGTAGTGGAAATATTGTATAAGTTTCAAGAAATTGGACTTATACATTTTTGTAAAAAGTTTTAAATGTATATGTATACTAATAATATATGTTTTTGATAATAAAGATTTTTCTTGATTATAGTACAATCATAGTTAGTATCAGCTTTTAATTAGTATAATACTATCATTGACAAGCATTGCATATCTGAGTATAATGTGAATAAATAGATGATGTATAAAAAATTATATCATTATCATTTTTAGGGTATTGTAACTTAGATTTATACTAAACTCTATTTAAACTATTGACTTTACTCTTGTTATACTCTTTAACATATCGTTTGTTAATAAACTTTTAGTGAATTATTTTCATAAAATAATTTCATTATTCTATTAGATTTTAGTATTAGTACATATATTTTCTTAACTTATGCTAAATTTAATATTGCGAAATTTTTTTAGTTTTTTTACATAATTCAATATTACAATTAAAAAGAAGAATGGTTATGGAATTTAATATCAAACACTTAGGATTTAAAGATAAGTATAATAATATTGATAATACTAATATCAATATTATTAAATTTAAATACTATGAATCTCGTTTGCAGAAAATTCTAATATATCGGAAAAAATAAAAAGTACGGAGAAAAGTATTGTTTGGTCTGACAACAAATATAACATATACTATAGTTTAGGTGAGGCTGTAATCGAGTTTTACTTGATGAAAGAAGTGAGTATAATAAGTTATGCTTTATGGATAAGAATTTAAAAGAGATAGCAAAGCCTATGTCTATAGATAAAAACAATAATTTTTCGTACAATAATTATTCTGATAAAGCTCAAATAAATTTAATGCCTGTTTCAATAGATAAGGAATTTGGATACTCTGATAAGAGCGGAAAAAGTTGTAGACTTCAAGTACGATAGAGCATCTAATTTTCCAGAAGGAAAAGAAGCAGTTAGATTAGGTAATAAGTGGGGTTATGTAGATAAAACAGGAAAAAAATAGTGAAACCTAAGTACGGTAATGCACTTAAACTTTCAGAAGTAATTGCCAGTGTACAATTAGGTAAGAAGTATTGGTGTATAGATGAGAGCGGAAAAAGAAACAATTGAACCTAAGTATGATCTTGTCGAAGAATTTTCTAAAAACATGGTAGTCATAATTTTTAGATAATAAATGGGGAATTATAGATAGGAACAGTGAAATGATATTAGAACTTAAGTTCGATGGTATAACAAAGATAGATAATGACAGCTTTATACTGAAAAAAAGTAGATATAGTAGGCGTATTGCATATAAAGTAATTGATGTATAATTATAGATTTTAAGAGTAATAGTCTTATCTATTATTAACTCAACTTTCCCACGAAAATTATTTAAACTTTAGTTAAAATATGTGTTATGTATATAATATATAACATATAACATATATTTTAATTTGAATAAAGCTTGTTTGATTACTTTCTTTTAAAAAGTTAATATTTTTAAGTTTTGCATACATAATAACTTTTTATTGATAGATTAGCAGGTTAATAGTAATAGTATTATAAAAAATTACTATTAGATTAGATATGTTATTCTTTAATGGAATATCAATACATAATTTTAAGGAGGAAAAAATGTATAATAGGCAATTAAAAATCAAAAAAATATAGTTATTGTATTTTTTTGGTGATGGCACTTACTTTATTAAATTTGCAAACAATATCAATATTAGCTGAAAACATAGAAAAATAAGAGTACAAGTTTTACTGAAAACTCAACGATAAAGGATAATTCAAATTTGACAGATAAGTCTGTAAAAAACGAAGATTCCAATCTTATACAAAGTCCAAAAACAGATGATTCTACAACTTTGTCTGAAAAATTCTAAAATAACAAAAAGCAAAAAGGAAGATGAATTTGCAAATTATGAAGAAAGTAAAATTTTAGCACAAAAAGATTAAAAAGCTGAGAAAAATATATTTTGATAGACAAAAAAATATGATAAACATTATGACTTCGTAGAAACAATAGCTTTAGTCACAGATAATAAAAAAAGCAAAATATGTTAAAGTAGATTTTATGGATAAGACTTCAAAAATGATAGTAAATACTATTATGGTAGAAAGAGAGGTTTTGACTGAGGGATATACTTTTAATTTTGCTTACTATGGTGATTTGGTAGAAATAAAAAGAGATGGTAAGTATGGCTTTATAGATAATAAAGGCAGGGAAGTAATAAAATGTAAATATGATAAAACTTACGGATTTTTCTGATGGTCTATCTGCTGTCAATTTAAACGGGCGTTGGGGATATGTAGATAGAAAAGGTAATGAGATAATAGATTTTTAAATATGATAAAGCAGATTATTTTTTTAGTGGTTATGCAGAAGTTGAGCTGGATTGGAAATTGGGAATTATAGATAAAAAGCGGTAGGGAGATAGTAGAGCCAAAGTATGAATATATAGGTGCTTTTTGTAGATGGTTTGATACCGGTTCAGCGTGACGAAAAATGGGGATATATAGATAATAGTGGAAAAAGAAGTGATAGTTCCACAATATGAGTATGCAACAGCTTTTAATGATGGGATTGCATATGTGGGAAAAAAGAGGAAAAAGTGGATGTATTGATGAAAGCGGAAAGATCATAATTGATATTAAATATGATAATATTATGGGCTTTTATTGAAGATTTGTCAAAGGTAAAAATTGAATGGCAAATATGGATTTATAGATAAGAGTGGAAAAGAAGTAGTAAAGATTAAATATGATGATGCTGAATATTTTTCAGAAGGCAGGGCATTGGTAAAAATTAGGCGATAAGTGGGGATATATAGATAAAAAGTGGAAGAGAAGTAATAGCTGTAAAAATATGATGAGGGGGAAAATTTTAGGGAAGGATTTGCTCAGGTAAAAATAGGTAATAAATGGGCATTTATAGATAAAAAAATGGTAAAGAGATAACTAAGTTTAAATATGATGATGTTTCAAATTTTTTTATGGTGGATTAGCTTCAGTAGTAATAGATGGAAAAAGTTGGATTTGTAGATACAACAGGTAAGGAGATAATAAGTTCTAAATATGATAAATTCTCTGATGTTATAAGAGGTATAGCATGGGTGAACTTAAATAGAAAGAAGGGACTTATAGATAAGACAGGAAAAGTGATTATACCTGTCGAATATGATATTATTGACGGTTATTCAAAAAAATTTGCTTCGGGTTGAGAAAGATAAAAAAAGTAGGTATTATGGATGAAAAAGGAAAAAAATAGTAGTAGATGTAAAATATGATGCTATACACCGACCTTTGAATAATACGATTGTATTGGAAAAAGATGGTAAGTTTGGCATATTGAATTTAGAATGAAAGACTTATTCTATAATGATTAATCTAACAGATCAGTTGCTGTAAATAGAATAGTATGAATATACCTGGTGGTAAATAAGACACTATTATACATTTGAAAATTCCTTTAATTTTAAATGTATAATAGTGTTGTTATTTTTATAATAAAGCTATAAAGACTGATTTTAAAAATATAATTTCGATCAAAGTTCATATAATTTAGGCGTTAAAGTTGAATAAATAAAAAAATTTGGGTTTTATTATACAAATTAAATTCATTTAGATTAATCTTACATAAATTTATCGTATCTATTAAAGTTTATCGCCTGAGTTTGTCTTGGATTGTCTTGAAAAAATTATGGAATAGCTGTTGTACATCTCATTTCCTATCCAAAGTTGTGCAGTTACTTTTTAGTGGATTATCATCAGTTTTTGACAGTTCAATTTGGCTTATATTGGAATAATTCATATCTCTTATATCATTTCCAAGGTAGGGCTTTCCGTCTACTATCCATTTGACCTTTCCTGTAAAGTCATTCCTGTTTTTTTAATTGATTATTTATCAAAGAAACTCTGAAAGTATCGCCTTTTTTTGGATTCTTGTTGTTTGAAAGCAACTGAGTTTGTTTGAGATTTTCGTTAGTTTGCCAATATTTATTAAAATCATTTTTCCAGCCAAATTCTAACATTGATACTGTATCTGAAAATCTATTATCAGATGTAGTGTGTATTGTTACTGTAATAAGTCTTTTGCCTCCTCTTTTGGCTACTCCGATAAAATTGGCGTTTTCAGTGCTATACGCACCTGTTTTTAGTCCCTCTATCCCATAGTAACGATTAAGCAAGAGTTTGTTGGTAGTTTCTTTTGATATACCATGTATATTCACATTTGTGAGCATGGTCATCTCTTTTATCTCGTTTTCATAGTTGTCATACATATATTTGCCAAGTTTGAGCATAGATATTGCAGTAGTTACATTGCCTTCATCCATGCCCGAAGGCTCTGTGAAATTTCCGTCCATTCCTATTTTTTCTGCCAATGCATTCATTTTTATAGCGAATTTATCAGATGAGCCTGAAATATATTCTCCAACAGCGATAATAGATGCGTTTGATGAAACTACTATAGCATTGGTTAATAATTCTCGAACGGTATATATTTCACCAACTTTAAAAACATTCATAAGCAGCCCATGCAGGATCGTGCGAAATAGCTGATGCATATTCACTTATGCTAACCTTATCATTCATGTTGATATTTCCTGCTTTTTATTTCGTCAAATATTACAGCTACAGCCAAGACTTTTGTCATGGATGCTATTGTTTTTCTTGAATTACCGTCCTTACTCCACAAAAACACTCCCGTTGTCATAATCCATAATTGCACCTGCAACTCCGGTAATAGTAGGGAAGTCGATTATTTCGTCTGCAAAGATAGTACTACTTTGTAAGAGGTAAGACAAGATAAGTATAAGTAGATTTTAATTTTTTTCACGAGTAAGACCTCTGAAATATATCCAAAAATAGTGTCAAAGTTTTACATAATTATATCATTATAAAGAATTATTTGCTATATGTTTACAATAGTTTTTAAAAATCTAATAATTAAAACATATTTTTTTAATAAGTCTTAAACTATGATATAATTAAACCGATAGATAAGTTGTTATTATTGTACTTGTTTTTGAGAAATCTGATTTTTTTGTCAGGATTGATGTATAGTGTATGTAATACATTTTAACTAACAAAAATATAAAAATATTAGTTGATTTTTAAAAATTATACAAGTCAAGTTATATTAATTGCATTTTAGTTTAGTGAGCATTTGATAAGAATAATTTCTTAGTAAATTGATATTACTATAAGGTTATGAAAGAGAGAGTATCATGAAGAAAATATCCGTGGGTTTATTAATTTGTAGTTTGATTTTTTTATGTTTTGTTTGCCAATATATAAAGGAGTATATGCAAACTCGCATACATTTGAATCGAAAAATATCGTGGAGTAAGTACAAACTATGTAATAATCAATATGAACGATAAAAAAATATCAAGCCTGTACTAATAAATGCCCAAAAATAAAATAACTAAGACAGATTCATTTTCAAATATGACAAAATATTATAAAAATGTATTTGCAGCTATAAACGGAACATATTTTTGATGCATATGGAAGTGTAAAAATATCCAATACCTTACGGCACTTTAATAAAGGATAACAATGTGCTTCACATATCAAAAGGTCCTGTAGCAGCAATAACTAAGGACAATAAACTTAGTAGTTGACAGATTATCTTTTAAGATTACAGGATACATCAATGATAAGATAGGATTTTATCCGTGGAGAATCAATCATCCTTCACCGGAAGCGGACGCTATAGCTATATATACTCAGGAGTATGGAGCAAAGGTGGATGTAGTAAATGGTGGAAAAGCTGTAATAATTGAAAATTCAAAGGTCAAAAATAGTATCTTCAAGCATTGATATTCCAAAAACAGTTATGTAATATTATTTAACAGTAATGTAGAATATTTGTCAAAGAGATTTAGTGTTGGTGATACAGTAAGGTATGAGACAGATATAAATACTACATTTACTAAAAAAACAAGATTGGGAAGAAGTATCTGTGGCACTTGGAGCGGGACCAAGCCTTGTAATAAATGGCAAGATTACTGCAGATGGAGCAATAGAAGGATTTTGTAGAAAATAAGATAAATGTAGATGCAGGAACAAGGTCATTTATAGGTTCAACTAAGGATAATAGAATATTTATAGGAACATTCAACAGTGCAACCCTAAAAAACTGCGGCTCAAATATATAAAGATATGGGACTTGTTAATGCAATGTGCCTTGATGGAGGTGGTTCAACATCTCTATACTACAACGGTAGTATAAAAAGCATCAGGAAGAAATTTAAATAATGTATTAGCATTTGTCAAAGTAGATAAAAAAATAATATATACAATAACATTTAATATTAAATAAGTATTATTTTTGCAATTCAAATAAAAATTTCAAAAACTATTGACAAAAAATAAAAATGAAACTATAATACCGAGAAATAAAATTTATAGGAAATTCTATGACAAGAAGAGTAAGTTAAGTTATGATTTCAGCGAGTGGACACAGAGTGGAAGGTCTACAATCTACCTTAGCCGAAGAGGGACTTGGAGAATACTTTTTGAACTTGCAGTGAAAAAGTACGGTCAGCCGCCGTTATAGGTATATGAGTGGATTGGTCAGATTGTGTCCAATCAATTAGAGTGGTACCACGGAATTTCATCCGTCTCTTTGTTGAGGCGGATTTTTATACAAAAAATACCGGTATTTGTATAGAAGATATATTTTTAATTATATGAAATTTTTAGTAGCAATACTTATATTTACCTAAAAGATTAGATAAGCTTGATTTTTGCACAAAAATTAATGTAATCTATAGGTGAATTATTATTTAAAATTTGAATAATTTTAAGAATCAAACATTAAATGGGAGGACATTATGAAAAAGAAATTATTTTTTTATTAGCATTAGTAATATTTTCAGTAGTTGCCTTTACTGCTTGTGGTGGCAACAGTGGTACAAAAAGAAACTTCAAATAATAGCAAGCAACAAACAACAGAAAAATAAAAAAAGGATGACAGCAAATCTACAGACAATTCAGCATCTGCTTCTGATATAGACAAGATAAAAGAAAAAGGTAAACTTGTAGTAGGTACGACTGCGGATTATCCGCCTTATGAATTCAAGATTATGAAAGATGGAAAAACTTGAAGTTGTAGGATTTGATATTGAAATTGCAAAAAAATAATTGCACAAAAACTTGGAGTTGAACTTGAAATCAAAGATATGGACTTTAAACTATTGATTGAAGCGGTTAAAAAAGGCGAAATAGACATAGCTTTTAGCAGGTATTAATCCTACAGAAGAGAGAAAAAAGAAATTGGTATGACAAATGTATACTATAAGGCAAACCAAACTGTTTTTAATTAGAAAAAGAAGATGAAGGTTCATATACTACACTAAATTCTTTAAAAGGAAAGGTGCTTGGAGCACAAATGGGAGCAACTCAAGTAGAACTGGCAAAGACTGTAGGTGATGCAGAAGTAAAGGAGCTCCGTTAATAACTTCTTTTGATAGCTGACCTTAAAAACTAAGAAAAATAGATGCAATAGTTATGGAAGAGGCTGTAGCAAAGCAATATGCATCTACAAACGATGATTTAGCAGTGCCAAGATTTATATTTGAAAACAATGACAAGGGTGCTTCTGCAGGTGTTAAATTGGAAAAAATAAAGATTTGCTTGAATTCTTAAATACTACTCTTGGAGAAATGGAAAAAGACGGTACTATTGAAAAATTAGTAGCAGATGCTATAGAACTTTCAAATAGTGCAAAAGAGCAATAGAATATATAAATTTGAAATACTAAAGTTCTAAATTTTTGTTTTTCGGAAAGGAGATATTTTGCTTGAGTTATTAATTAAATACCGTGGGTTATTCCTGCAAGGCACTATGTATACTGTGGGGCTTTCATTTTGTATCGGTTTTATTAGGTATATTGATAGGACTTGTACTTGCTTTTTTTCAGATTGTCAAAGGTAAAGATATTAAATCTTATATCATCAGCTTATGTAGAGCTAATAAGAGGGACACCTCTTCTTGCTCAAATAATGCTTGTAAAATTCGGACTTTATGATTTGATAACTGCAAATACCAAAATCAGCATACCTGATATAGCAATAGGTATCATAGCAGTATCACTAAATTCAGGTGCTTATGTGTGAGATTATACGCTCAGGCATATCTTCTGTAGACAAAGGTCAAATGGAGGCAGGGAGAAGTCTTGGTATGAGTAAGTCAATGACTATGAGATTGATAGTCTTGCCACAGGCTATAAAAAACATATTACCTGCACTTTGCAATGAGTTTGTTACTGTTATCAAGGAAACTTCGATAATATCATATATAGGAGTTACAGATCTGTTTTATATTGCAAATGCAGTAAGTGCAATGACATATAAGTCATTTGAATCTATGCTTGCAATAGCATTTATTTATTTTGTTATCACATTTACGCTGTCAAAACTTGTCAGACTTTTAGAAAGGAGACTGTCTCAAAGTGATTAAGGTAAAAAAATTTGAAAAAGCTACGGAGACAAAGTCGTCTTAAAGGACATCAGTACAGATATAGATGATGGCAGTGTCGTGGTATTGATAGGACCATCAGGCTCAGGGAAATCAACTTTATTGAGATGCCTAAACAATTTGGAAGAAGTAGACAGCGGTCAGATATTTTATGATGACATAGAGCTTACATCTAAGACAGTGGATATAGACAAGATGAGACAACATATAGGCATGGTTTTTCAACATTTTAATTTGTTTCCACATAAGACTATACTTGATAATATCACACTTGCACCGTAAATCTAAAGTTGATGAGCAAGGAAGATGCTGAAAAAAAGGCATGGAACTGCTCAAAAACAATGGGGCTTGAAGAAAAAAAGCATCAGTCTATCCGTCATCATTGTCAGGAGGTCAAAAACAAAGGGTAGCAATAGCAAGAGCTCTTGCAATGGAGCCAAGAGTAATGCTTTTTGACGAAGCTACATCAGCCCTTGATCCGGAAATGGTAGGCGAGGTGCTAAATGTTATGAAAGACCTTGCAAAAAGAAGGGATGACCATGATAGTGGTAACTCATGAGATGGGGTTTTGCAAAGGAAGTGGCAGACAGAGTGCTTTTTATGGAAGATGGCATTATCTACGAAGACGGTACACCACAGGAGATTTTTGACAATCCTAAAGAAAAAAAGAACACAAGAGTTTTTGTCAAAGGTGTTATAAATGTTCTTATAATAAAACTTAATATATGTAAAATAATAACAAATTTAATACTAAAAGTACTGTCATTATATGGCGGTACTTTTTGTAAGGAGTTTCCACTTGGGTCTATTATCTGTTTTTATACTAAAAAACTAATTAAATAGTCCTAAAAAGTATATTAGGGATGCTTGTAGAAAACTAAAAATAATAGTTTAATAAGCATATATATAGAATTATAAACAGGGATTAGTATTATATTAAAAATTTAGAAAGAGAAATAATTATTCTAAAAATGAATTTTAAAAACAACTCTTGAAAAAAAGGTGTATTTTGATGTATAATACATATTGATAAAAAAATTATAAATTGCGTATGTGCAATATAATTTTTTTGGAAATAATTGCCAATTATTTAACTATATTTAGAAGAAGAGGAGAGTGTTACAATGGCAGGAAGTTTTATGATACCACACAACATAGTTTTTTTGGAGAAGGAGCTTTTTCAAAACTATCTGAGTTAAAAAGGCAAAAAGCTATGATAGTTACAGGCGGCAGCTCAATGAAAAAGAACGGTTTTATAGATAAGGCAATAGAAGAGCTGAAAAAAGCCGGTATGACAGCTGAAGTATTTGACGGAGTAGAACCTAATCCTTCTGTAAATACAGTAAGAAAAAGGTGCTGAAGCTATGCTGAAATTCGAGCCTGACTGGATAGTTGCACTTGGTGGAGGATCTGCACTTGATGCTGCAAAAGTTATGTGGGCATTTTATGAGTATCCTGAGCTTAAATTCGAAGACATATTGACACCTGGTACATGTCCTGAGCTTAGAAAAAGCAAAAGCTTATCTGTATTCCGTCTACAAGCGGTACTGCATCTGAAATAACTGCTTTTACAGTAATTACAGATACTGACAATCATATAAAATATCCTCTTGTATCTGAATACTTTGTGCCTGATATAGCAATTGTTGATCCTTTACTTCCTTCAAAAATGCCAAATCATATAACAGCAAATACAGGAATGGATGTATTGGCTCACGCTACTGAAGCTTTGGTTTCAACTGCTGCAAATGATTATACTGATGCACTTGCAATCCACGCTGTTAAGTTGGTATTTGAGTGGTTACCTGTAGCATATAATGAGCCTGATAATATGGTTGCAAGAGAAAAAAATGCATAACGCTTCGACTATGGCCGGTATGGCATTTACTTGATGCTTCACTTGGTTTAGTTCACTCACTTGCTCATAAGATAGGTGGAGAATTTGGCATTACTCATGGCCTTGCAAATGCAATACTGCTTCCATATATAGTACAATTTAATTCAAAGGCTACAGATAAGGTGGCGTGGATTGAAAAAAGAACTTGGAGTTAAAAACTTACCGGAAGCTGTAAAAAGAACTTAATAAGAAACTTAATATACCGCTAAGTCTAAAAGAAGTTGACGAAGTGGAGATAAGTGAAGCTAAATTTAACGAAGTGCTTGATAGAATGAGTAAGAATGCGTATGAAGATCCTTGTACATTGACAAATCCAAGACAGTCAAACCCTGAAATAGTAAAGATGATATATGTTCATGCATTTGAAGGAAAAAGACATAACTGAATAATGAAGTATTAACTTAAAAAAATACGGTTATTAAGCTCTAATTTGGGCTTATATAACCGTATTTTTATGCTTATAGATAAATTCTAATAGAATAATGGAAATATATCATAAAAATATGATACAGCAAATATTTATTAACTAAAGATATGCTATAGTGTATCGCATGTATAGAATTGATAAAAATCCATAGTTTAAATAGATTTTAGTATTATGGTAAATTCTAATTCTATATAATAAAAATAGTGGAAATTTTTTTATAGAGATTGATACACTAAAAATATATAAATATATGATAAAAATAATATTGACAAGAATAATTCTTAGGTGATATACTATAATAAGATTTATAATATATAAATTTAAAATTTATATATTGATTTAATTTCATAAATGTCCTTAAAAAAAGTAATGGAATATACTTACTAAAAATATCTAAAAAAAGATAGAAATTTGATTTTTACATATCCGATAGAGATGTACTATATACTCTGATTTCAAAAGTATGTTTTACCTTGTCGGTTTTTCTTTAAATTGTTGCAAACTTAATCTGTGAACTTATTGGCATTTTATATAGTTTACAATAATAAGGATAATTACGATATATTCATAGTTTCAGATCAATGGGGATTTTTTTATTTCATCTAAAAGTGCTTATTTTACAATGCTTTATATTAAGGACGGTGTTTCAAATTGGGCTTCGTTTGTTCTTTAGCGATAGGTAGTGTTGTTGGTTGTATCGCAGGATTTATGACTAAAAAAGGGTGAAAAATATGGGTATTCTTGCCAATATATTTGCGGGACTTATAGGTTCTTGTGCAGGGTACTCAGTATTTGGATTATGAGTGTTTGATATTTCATATTTGATGGTATTACCATCTATAATAGGGAGCAATTATACTCATTGCTATAATGTGGCACTTTTTCAGAAAATTAAAATTGACATTATACATTGCTGTTGTACTTATTAAGCAAACTAAAAAAAGATAGGAAAAACAGATGTGTTGATAGACTTATCTAATATATAATAGAATTTAAAGATAACAAAAAGATTTTTACAATTATAGTTGTAAAAAGTCTTTTTTTATTGTTTAAGATAATTTTTAACTACGATTTTAAGAGGATTTTAACTACAGATATTAAAATTTAGTAAAAATCAAGAATAATCTAAGCTTCATAGGAGATTTTATTTTAACTTATTTTTTTGATTATTATTTTAAAAATTGATTGTAATTATATTAATTATGGAGTTTTAATAATATACTAATATCTATATTCATTATTCATCTGTAGTATGCTTTAATAAGATTATATATTATTAAAAATATTTATAAGTATTCTACAAAAATTAGATGTTAGTATAAAAGAATTTTTATAAAGCACATAAAATTCATATTATAACTGGAGGTATATTATGAAGATGATAGCATTGATTCCTGCGTATGAGCTGGATGATAGATTAATCACATTATTAAAACAATTAGCAAATACTTCCTTTGATGCTATCGTTGTAGATGACGGGAGCGGATGGAAGTACACAGAGATTTTTGAAAAAGACAAAAAAATATGCTACAGTCCTAACTCATGATATAAACAAGGGTAAGGGAGTAGCTCTTAAAAACAGGATATGAGTATATAAAAGACAATTATATTGAAAAATACATTATTGTTACCATGGATTCAGACGGACAGCATACTGTAGAAGATGCGATAATGCTAAGTGGCAAAGTCTTAGAAAATCCTAACAAACTAATAATAGGTAAGAGAAATTTTTACTAAAGATGTACCGCTAAGGAGCAAGTTTGGAAATGCTTGTACAAGAGTGGCATATAGATTGGTAACTAGGTATAAAGGTATATGATACTCAAAAGTGGACTTAGGGCATTTGATGATGAGTTGACAGATTTTATGCTAAGTATAAAAAGGCGATAGATATGAATATGAGATGAATGTATTAATGGAATGTCAAAAAAATAATATTCAGATAATGGAAGAAGATATTGCAACAATTTATATAGAGAACAATTCATCATCACATTTTGACACATTAAAGGACTCATTTAGAATTTACAAGGAGATTTTTGAAATTTTCAGCATCCTCTTTTGATATGCTTTTTGTTTAGATTTTTAGTTTGTACCTTATTTTTTTCTATCTACGACAAGTGGACTTGGAACGCTAAATAGTGTAAGAATTTCCAATATATCAGCAAGGTTGATAAGTTCAGTAGTGAATTTTTCACTTAATAGAAAATATGTATTTAAGAGTAATAGCGATATCTTAGAATCAGCTGTTAAATATATCTTGCTTTTGTATGTTCATCCTAACTATTAATACTGCTATGCTTGGCTTTTTGGTTGAGTATGTGAATATAGACAAATCAATTGCAAAAATAATTACGGAGCTTTCGCTATTTGCAGTAAGTTTAGCCATTCAAAAACTAATGATATTTAAAAAAAGTCCCAAAAACCATTAAGGAGATGATATAAATGAAAAAGAAAAAGTCTATGGTCAATAACCTATGTTGCCTTTTTGATAGCATTTACTATATATATTGCTCTTGACACATTTGTAATAGAAAAAGTATATTCGTCTGCCCAGACAAGGATAAGTGAAAATCTTATTACTACAGATGAATCAAGTGAAAATAAATCGGAAAATCAAAGCAGTGAAGCTCCTGAATATACAGATAACAATAAGATGATAGAAAAATAATCAAGGAGTTGAAAGTGAAGAAAAATACTCAAAAGTAAAGAAAAATACGGAAAAACTCCCAAAGTGAAAAATACCAGAACTAACACAGTAAAAAAACAAGTACAGATACAGACTATGAAGATGATAATATCAAGATTAACCTTACTACCCAAAACTACAATGATACAGTAGTGTATATAGCTGATGTTCAGCTTTCATCAGTAGACTATCTTAAGACGGCACTTGCACAAAAATCTCTATGGAAGAAATGTAACGGCAAAGACATCTGATACAGCTGAAGAAAAACTCAGCCATACTTGCAATAAATGGTGATTACTATGGAGCGCAAGAAAGAGGCTATGTTATAAAAACGGAGTACTCTATCGTGATACTGCTAAGGAAAATCAAGAAGACTTGGTAATATATGCAGACGGAAGCTTCGAGATAATAAGAGAAGATGAAATAACAGCGGAAGAATTGTTGCAAAAAAAGGCGTAGTCAATCTACTTTCATTTAGCTCTGCATTGGTAGAAGACGGAGAGATAAGTGTAGGCACACAAGATGAGGTAGGGTAGAGCAAAAAGCAAGCAATCCGAGAACTGCAATTGCTGTTATAGATGACCTGCATTATGTATTTATAGTTGCAGACGGTAGAACTAATGAAAGTAGAGGACTTTTCGCTTTATGAACTTGCTCAGTTCGCTACAGTCCCTTGGAGCAAAGACAGTGTACAATCTTGACGGGGAGGATCATCAACGATGTATTTCAACGGCAATATAATAAATAACCCTACAACAAATGGAAACACAATAAGAGAGAGAGTGTGAGCGACATTGTTTACATCGGTTACTAAAAAATCAGACAAAAATTTAGATAAGATTTCAAAAACTTATATGATAATATCAGCGTTTTGTATAGTTTTTGCTGCAATATATGAGTATTTTTTTCACATGAGGTATATTCGCCATTTATGATATTTGCGTTTTTTTAATACCTTTTTATTGGAGGTACAGTAGCATTTTATACAATTAAGAGGTTTGCCCAAAACATAATGCCCGGAGATTCAGTTGTAAGAATGTATAACTGCGGAATAGCAACACTTACTGTGGGAAGTATTTTCCAGGGAGTACTTGAGATATACGGTACAACAAACAGCTTGGTTAATGTATATCTTGTAGTCGGATGTTCACTTATTGTATCTGCTGCTCTAATATATATAGTCAATGCAGTAAAAACATAAGGAAGTAGATATACAAAAAAACAAATTCTGAAAGAATTTCCATGTAAAAATTAGAACAAGTCGGTAAAATAAGTCAATTTCAAAAATAATCCATTATTTTATCAGATATTAGTATAAATATAAAAAGAATAAGCAAAGATAAAAATATAAATGGTAGAAAAATAACTAAAAAATGATATAATTTTAGGTATGTATTAAAAATCTAATACATTTAGAAAATAATAATATAAAGAAAAGAGGATTTTTACATGGATAATAATTCAAGCTCTAAATGGTTTTTAGGCTATTAACAACTAAAGAAGGAAGAAGAATACTGTTTATTCCTATTATAATATTAATAGCGCTTAGTGCATTTTCTATTTATCAAATGGAATTAAATTCAAAACCTGAAAGGGTAGAGATACAGGACGGTAGCGGAGATGTAAGACTTACTAAGAGAGTTCTATTTCTTCTTTTAAACTACCAAAAAGAAGTTGGAGAGATAAGGGATATAATAGGTGAAGATGTTAAAGTAACATATTATGATGTGCTTTATGATAAGGATAACAATATCAAATCAGCAACTGTAAGTATAAAATCCGATGAAGCAGGTGCGCAGGATATCATAAGTTCATACAAAGATAAATACAACTTGGAAAAAGGTGTATTAAGTTGGGATGGCAATGCAAACGGATATGATATAAGTATTAATTATTATGCAAAAGACCAAAGGGTTGATATTAATCTGAAAAAATTAGTGTCTAATTAGAAATATAGGTTCTTGTAAATATTAGAGGTGTTTGTACACCACTGCTATTGACAAAAGAATCATAAAAATAAATAAGCTATGAACTGTTGCCTTTAGTTAATAATAATTTTTTAGGCTTATCTCAAATAATACTAAAAACCTTTAAAAATAGCCATGTAATTTTTCTTATAAAAAGTTATGGAAAAATCTCTGTAATAAATAGAGTTATTCAAAATAACTACTTGGCATTATAAATGGTGATTAGTCTAAGCAAAAATGGTTCATATAATTAAGGATAAAAACAAAAAGACTCTTTTGTAATAGTATAGCGCTATCAAAGAGTCTTTTAATATAATGCTGAATTATCTTACTAACTAAAGTGTTAGATTATAAAGAATAGAAAGTAAGTAAATTAATTGAGGTTGTTGAATATAAAAAAATTATTCGTAATCCATACTTATTCTTAATTGACCGTCTTTATAGGAGTACTCTGTAATCTTCCTTGTTTTCAGTTTGTTGGGTAGGTGAAAACGCCTTGTTTCATTTAATAAAAGATATAATTATATCGTATTTATCTTTTGTAACTGTAATAGTATCAGATTTTGCAAAAGGTAGATTAATAATAAGTATACGAGTTCCGTTAATCTCTTCCATTTCAAAAAGATTCTGCTTTGGCAAAAAATATCTGCAGGATTGACATCTTTTGTAAAAGAAGATTAGATATCTTTTTAAGAGAATCTAATCCATGGATTTCTTCAGACTGTAGCTCTAATTTAAAAAAATTTTTTTGCTTTGCAAAGCTTTCTTGGGCAAGTCTGATATTGTTTGTTTGAGTGTCTTCCCAGCCTTCAAAATATCCTTCCATGACTTCCTTGGGGTAGAGCCTGTTCATATAGAGGGCATCTACATTGAAATTGTATAGTTGTAGCCAAGCATAGTTTCTTCTTGCCTCTTCTAATACGATCTGTTCAGGAGTTGTTACTATCCTTATGCTTGTAGTATCTCGCATATGGAAGATATCATAGAGTGTTGAGAGCCTTTGTACTAATTTTTAATTCTTCAAAGACTATGTCTCTTGGCTTTGGCACAGATGTTTTGCTATAGAAGCACCAAAAAATAGAGTTGATACTTTGCACCATTGGTAAAATTGTATCTGCCAACATATTCAGCTTTTCAGAATATGTCAGCATGGAAAGAGACTGTCCTGTTGGAGCACAATCTACAACCATAATATCATATCTATCTTCTTCGTAAATATCCAAAAATCTTAAGCAGCGAGAATATCTCTTCCAATCCCGGAAATAACAAAAGCTTCATCAATTTCTATTGAGTTATTTGCCTTTGAATTTATGATTTGTTTCAAATAATCTTGTAGATTACTCCATGCTTTTTGCTTTCTTCTATAGAGTCTATTTCTAATACATCTAAGTTTTGGCTTATTTGATTTATTTGACTGTTTAATTTTGTATCTAATACATCTCCCAAGCTATGAGCCTGATCTGTACTCATAAGTATGACTCTTTTTCCTGTATTAGCTAAAAAGTGCTGTTGCAGTGGCTATACTTGTCTTTCCTACTCCGCCTTTTTCCTGTATATATCAAAAATTCTCAAGATAGTTCCTCCTTTTTATTGTCCACTTGAAAAATGAATACATAAATTATCATTTTCCAATTTTGTGTCAACTATTTTACTTTTTCTCAAAAATATTAGGAAGAGGAATACAACGATTCACATTATTTATTTTTATGTTAATATCCATTTCGTTATGATTGACTTTTTATGCAGTCTTTTTCTATGAAAGGAAGTTTGATTTTTAAAATGTAACCGTCATCACAAGAGATGTATTCTTCATTTTGAGCAACTTTTTGACACAAAACAAGTCAGGAAGAGTTTCAATAGTATTACATATTAACTCAAGTCCTTTCTCTCCGACAATCTCTTTTTGATGCCATGGGATTTTTGACTATAGGTGTATCAAAACTTCTTCTAATTCCTTTATATACTTAGATTGTATATTTTTTTCCATTTTTGCATAAACGGATTTTGAATCTCGTCTGTTATAATACGATTGATAAAGACGGCATCAACCTGATATTTATATAAATTCAGGTACATGAAGTTTCTTTTGTTTCTTCCACTATCATTTTTCAGGAATACAAACCAACCTAACACTGCAAAATATCACTGTTTTTAAAAAGCTCTTGAAGTTCCATAAGGCTTAGATGTATAAGCTCGATAGTATCCATAGTCTTAGCGCTTGGAAGAGTTACCTTATATGCCAATTTTGATACCGTGAGAGAACACGAACTATTTTTCCAACAGGAAAAAAATTTTTCCATATACCATGCGAGAAGTTCCGTAGTTTTAACAGTGCGAGGGTTTCTCCTGTTGGAGCACAATCTACAAAGATGTGGTCATATTGATTAGTTTCATAGATTTCTTTTGATTTTTAATAGAGAAAAAAAGGTTTTCAAATCCGGGTAGGGTGAAATTTTTCATTTAAATTAGCTACGCTTATTCCGTTTTTGCCCATTAAATTTAGCATGGTGTTTTTAACATCAGGAAACATTTCTCTTTACCGCATCTGAATCTAACTCAAGAGCGTCTAAATTTTGGGAAATCGTTGTAATCTTTGAACCTATATGAATATTAAAGATGTCGCCTAAATTATGAGCTGTATCTGCACTTACAAGTAATGTTTTTGCCTTTTTGAAGAGGATAGTGCATGGGATGCAGCAACACTTGATTTTGCCGACTCCACCTTTTCCTGTAAAAATAATGATTCTTGACATAATTTTATCTCCTTTTTATAGTTAATATAGATTGTAGCACAATAGAAAATAATACGCAATATATAAGAATCTTAAGTAATTGAAAAAGGTTTTCAAAAATATGTTTTTTTGTTGACAAATTGCAAGTATTGTTCTATAATTATTCTCGTAATTAGGGTAAAACGATAAACTTTTTACTTTATGTAAGGAGATGATAAGATGAAGAGCATTACAGATGACTTATTTGAGAGCTTCAAGAAAAACTTGGAAAGTGTAAATGGAACCTGTGTGCGCACACCAAAAGCTGAGCTTGGAAAGGTTATTGCGGAATTATTTAAGGAACATAAGGTTGATTCAATATCTGTGTTTGAATCTCCTATGTTCAAGGAAGCGGGAGTTGTTTCTACTTTACAACAAAAACGGACTTACTGTACATATAGACCATATTCGCCTTCATGCGGAAACTGATAAGGGCGGATTGTCAGAAGCACAACACGGAATAGCAGAACTTGGTACTATTGTACAGGAACAAGATGATGCGGATGGAAGAATGGTAGCTACAATGTCTGAATACTACATAGGAGTAGTAAAGGGCTCTACTATTGTTCCTACTTATGATGATATGTTTGATATCTTAAGTGAAATGAAAACAATTCCTAACTATGTAGGTTTTATTACAGGTCCAAGCCGTACAGCGGATATTGAGTGCGTAGGTACTGTCGGTGTTCATGGACCCATTGAGGTAACTACTATAGTTGTTGATGATGAATAATATAATAAGAATTCACAAAAAGTTATTTATAGATGTTAATGATAATTAGGAGGAACAATGGCTAGTGAAGATTTAAAAAGGGAAATAAGCTCTGCCTTAGATAATGCTACCCTTGGAAGAACACTTGGAAATTTTTTGTAAAACATACCCCTGCCAGAAGAGAAAAATCTTATGATGGAGTTGACTTTCAAAAGACAAGAGAAAAAATAGCAGAAGTAAAAATCTTATGCAGCAGATCATATAGATGAAATTATAGCTGAATTTACAACTAATTGTGAAGCAAGAGGCGGACATGTATATCATGCCAAAAGTACAGAAGATGCAATGGAATGGGTACGCCAACTGGTAAAAGAAAAAGGAGTAAAGACTATTGTAAAATCTAAGTCAATGGCTTCTGAAGAAATAAAGATGAACCATGTGCTTGCAGAAGACGGTGTCTTAGTTCAAGAAACAGACCTTGGAGAATTTATAATTTCTTTGGAAGGAAATACTCCTGTGCATATGGTTATGCCTGCACTACATCTTAACAAAGAACAGGTAGCTGATCTTTTTACTGATTATACAAAAAGAAAAGAATAACCCTGTAATATTAGAAGAAGTAAGAACTGCCAGAAGAGTAATGAGAGATAAGTTTACTCATGCTGATATGGGTGTTTCTGGAGCCAATGTAGCAGTAGCAGAAACAGAACTGTATTTACAATGACAAATGAAGGTAATGGTCGTATGGTAGGTACTTTACCTCCAATCCACCTATATGTATTTGGAATTGAAAAATTTTAGTTAAATCAATGTCTGATGCTCGTCATATATTTAAGGCATTGCCAAGAAACAGGACTGCTCAAAGGATTACAACATATCTTTCTATGTACACAGGAGCATGTGAAGTAACTGTAGATAAAGAAACTGATGAAAAGCGTAAAAAGATTTTTATTGCGTAATCTTGGACGATCCGGGTCGTAGAGAAATATTAGCTGAACCTGATTTTTAGAGAAATCTTTTAATTGTATAAGATGTGGAGCCTGTCTTGATGTCTGTCCTGCGTTTGCCTTAGTTGGTGGTCATGTTTACGGTTCTAATGTTTATACAGGTGGAATAGAACAATGCTTACTCATTTCTTGGTAGACGAAGAAAGAGCTTCCGAAATCCAAAAATATCTGTCTACAATGTGGAAGATGTAATGAAGTTTGTGGTGGAGGTTTACATATACTCAGATATGATAATGAGATTGCGTGAACTTAACATGCAAGAAAATCCTGACGCTGTCAAGAAATTTGCATTAGACGCTGTCTCAGATCGTAAACTATTCCATTCTATGCTTCGTATAGCATCAGTTGCACAAGGAATGTTCACAAAGGGAGAACCTATGATTCGTCACCTTCCTATGTTCTTATCGGGAATGACAAAGGGTAGAAGCTTCCCAACAATTGCACAAGTACCTTTGAGAGATTTCTTCCATACAATAAAACAAGATGTAGAAAATCCAAAAAGGAACAGTAGCAATTTTTGCAGGATGTCTATTGGATTTTGTCTATACAGATCTTGCAAGAGCTGTAGTTGCAGATATGAACTCAATAGGATATAAGGTGGAAATGCCGTTAGGACAAGCTTGTTGCGGATGTCCTGCATCAAATATCGGAGATGTGGAAAATGCAAGAAAAAGAAGCTGAAATTAACATCAACGGAATGGAAGCTGAAAAATATGATTACATTGTAAGTGCATGTCCATCATGTACGCATCAATTGCGTATGTATCCGTCTTTCTTTGAAGAAGGAACACCAATGCATAAGAGAGCAAAAAGAATTGGCTGATAAAAGCTTTTGACTTTTTGTAAATTGTTCTATGATCTTGGAGCAGGAACACAAACAGGCGATGGAAAAACCGTAAAAATAACTTACCATGACTCTTGTCACTTAAAGAGAAGCTTGGGGAGTATCAGAAGAACAAAGAGCATTATTGAAGAATACTAAAGGGTGTAGAATTCATTGAAATGAATGAATGCGATAACTGTTGCGGTTTTGGTGGATCTTACAGTATGCTATATCCTGATATTTCTTCTCATATATTAGAAAATAAAAATTCAAAAATATTAAAGAATCAGGTGCAGAAGTTGTCGCTTTGGACTGTCCGGGATGCTTGATGCAAATTAAAGGTGGATTAGATGCCAGAGGAATAAACGACATTAAAGTAAAAACATACAGCTGAAATAATTGCAGAGAAAAGGGGGACTAATTTAATTGATAGAAAATATCACTCAAAGAGTGCATGGAACAGGTGAGACCATTATATTCATTTGATTGCTGACTATCCTGTAAAACAAAGTCAAGTCGGAGCAGTCTTAAATGATGCGCTTAATTTATCAGGAAAGATGCTACGCCTCGAAACTTTTTGTTGCTATGTGCATTCTTAGGCTCAAATTGGAAAAGCAATAAAGAAAGAATTTGTAAATTAGCTGCTATGGTTGAGCTTACTCACCTTTGCTTCTTTTGATACATGACGATATAGTGGATGATTCTCCTTATAGAAGAGGTGAGATATCTATACAAGGAAAAATATGGAAAAAGATGCTGCAGTATTTTGCAGGAGATTTTCTCATATCCAGAATATTCAACTTTGGAGCTGTGGAAAATCTCAACGAAGCTGTATCCGTTTTGTCAAAAACTGTAGAATATATGTGTATAGGGTGAGATAGAACAAGATCTCTGTCATTATCGAGAAGATATGAGCGAAGATAAATATTTTGAAATTATTGAAAAGACAGCAGCGCTTTTTCAAGCAGCTTGTCATATAGGTGCAAAAGAAGCCGGCTGTCCTGATAGAATTGTTAGAAAATTAGAATTATTCGTAAAAAATTTAGGGTTGATGTTTCAACTAAAAGGATGACATTTTGATTTTACATCTAATTCAAAAGATTTAGGTAAAGGAAACACTCAAGATTTTCAAAATGGAATCTATACTTTTTCCTGTCATTATGACACTAAAAATCCAAAAAGGCAAGGAAGTCTTATTGCCGATAATGAGGAAAAATAGGGAAGAAAAACTTTCACATGAAGAAATCCGTCAAGTACAAAGCTTATATTGTTCAATTTGGTGGAATAGAAGCAAGTTATGAGAAAAATAAAACAGCTTTCTGATGATAACAGACAATTGATAAAAAGAACTGGAGCAAGATGTAAAAATAACTGTTTACTTGGAAAAAGATGTTGAATGATTTGGAAGTAAAAATGAAGACTAATCATTTAACAGCAAAGACAGCACTCCAATTGGCAGCGCCTCATACTTGGATTGCTTCAATTGGACCGTTCTTTTTGGAATATTGTTTTGTAAATTGGAAGCTTACCCTTAAGTTTTTGGAAAAGTATTTTATTGATAGTAAGTTGTATATTTATGCAATCTTCTGTAAACACTTTTAATGATTATGTAGATTTTATCAAGGGTACTGACAGTCAAGACGATAATGTGGAAGAAAGTGACGCAGTTTTGGTATATAATCCCATTAATCCAAAAGAAGTTCTTATTCTTGGTATAATCTATTTAATCGTGGCTATGATATTGGGAGTAATTGCTTGTATGCAAAGTGGATTTTTACCTTTAGCAATAGGAACTATAGGTGGAATTGTAATTGTTTTATATTCAGGAGGACCCTCTACCGATTTCTTATCTTCCCTATAGGAGAGTTTGTTTCTGGGGCTTTTGTAATGAGGGATACTTATTCCTCTTGGAGTAGCGGCAGTTTCCGATGGGAAGTTTCACAAGGAGATTTTTACTATATGCACTTCCACTAATGGTAGGAATTTCACTGATTATGATGACTAATAACGGATGTGATATTGAAAAGGATATACTTTCAATCGTCGCACCTTAGCAGTGATAATGGGAAGAAAAATATAAGAAAAACTGTATCATATCTTAATTGTAATATGGTTGTTGCTAATAAGCGTTATATCTGTTTACTTATTGGGGAACAGTAGGTTATGTTACTTTGTTACTTATTGTTTTTGGATATAAATGTTTTTAAATTTCTTATGCAGTCTGAGTTGTCGGCTTCCAAAAAGAATAGAGCAGATGAAAAATATTGTAAAAGCAAATATAATTGTAAATATAGCTTATTTTTCAGCTATTTTTAACAAAAATAATTGTGGAAATGATGTAATATGGATAAAAAAACAAAAAGTCGGAATTTGTACATGAGGTATTTGAAAAATATACATACTCAATATGATAAGGCAAATAACAGAATCAGTTTGGGATTGCAAAAAGCTGGAAACAGGATTTAGTAGATAAAAATTGCTGAAGAAATTCCTAAAAAACAGCAGTTTTTAGATGTATGCTGTGGCACAGGGGACATTTCTATTTGGTTGGCAGAAAAAGAAAAAGATCTAAATGTAGTAGGAGTAGATTTTTTTCATCAGCAATGCTAAATGAAGCAGTTAAAAAGTAAAAGATTTAGATATTATCTGGAAAGAAGCAGATGCATTATGCTTTGCCATTTTGAAGATTGCAGTTTTGAATCAGTTGCCATTTCTTTTTGGACTTAGGAATACCGTAGATTACGAAAAAGTCTTAAGTGAAATGATGAGAGTGGCTAAAGAAGACGGATATATATATTGTTTGGATTCTTTTTGTTCCGGATTGTTCATTGGTTAAGCCATTTTATAAGATTTATTTTAAGTATGTTATGCCACTTTTTGGCGGTGGATATTATAAAGAATATGTTTGGTTATATGAATCTACACAACAGTTTCTTAAAAAGAAAGAATTAATTTCTTTGTATGAAAAATAGGTTTGAGGGAAATTAAACATTGTAGCAAGATGTACGGAGTTTGTGTATTGATTCAGGGAAAAATAGATAAAAATATAGGAGAAAATGACATGAGCGAAGAAAAATTTGATGCTATAATCGTAGGTGGCGGTTTGGCAGGGTGCTCTGCTGCTATTGTTCTTGCAAATGCCGGACTTGAAGTTCTTGTAGTAGAAAGAGAGATTTTTGCGGAGCAAAAGAATATGACAGGCGGACGCCTTTATGGACACAGTCTTGAAAAAATTATACCTAACTTTGCTAAAGAAGCTCCAGTTGAAAGAAAGATAACAAGAGAAAAAGTTTCTATAATGGGAGAAGACAGCTCTTTTGACATAGGTTTTGGATCTAAAAATTGAGTTCAAGTAATGAAAATGCTTCTTATACAGTACTTCGTTCTACATTCGACAGATGGTTGGCGTCAAAAAGCTGAAGAAGCAGGTGCAGAAATAATCCCCGGTATCTTAGTTGATGAGCTTATCATGGAAGATGGAAAAGTAGTAGGGAATTTTGGCTACAGGAGAAGAGCTTTTATGCAGATGTTGTAATTCTTGCAGATGGAGTTAACTCTCTTTTGGCACAAAGTATAGGAATGAAAAAGAATTAGAACCTCATCAAGTAGCTGTAGGAGCAAAAGAAGTTATTAAATTGGGAGAAGATGTTATTAATCAGCGTTTTCGGCGTGAATAATGAAGAGGGTGTAGCTTGGCTTTCTTGTGGAGATCCTACATTAGAGCGGATTTGGAGGAGGATTGCTCTATACTAATAAAGACAGTGTTTCTGTCGGAATAGTTGCTACACTAAGCGATATAGGTCATAGTGATTTATCTATAAATCAATTGTTAGACAGATTCAAAGAACATCCGTCTATTGCTCCTTACTTAGAAGGAGGAACTCCTATCGAATATTCAGCTCACTTAGTTCCGGAAGAAGGACTTCATATGGTTCCTGAATTATATAGAGATGGAGTATTGGTAACGGGAGATGCTGCAGGTTTTTGTATCAACTTAGGTTTTACAGTACGTGGAATGGATTTTGCAATTGAATCTGGAAGACTTGCTGCTGAAGCAGTTCTAAGAGCTCGTGAAATAGGTGATTTTAGTGCAGAGAGTCTATCTTATTATAAGAAATTAATTGAAAACAGCTTTATCATGGCTGATTTGAATCAATACAAAAGGCTTCCTACTTTACTTGGAAGAGGGAAATATTCGAAGGTCTTCCTTCAATGGTTGATGACATTGCTACAAAAAGCATTTACAGTAGACGGAAAACAAGGACAAAAACTTTTATGATGTATGTTATTAACTCTGTAGCAGAACATACAACAGCAGCAAAAACTTGTAGATTTTGTCAGCACAGTAATGGAGGCGTTTTAATAATGAAAAGATGAAAATAGAAGATAAACTTGCATTAAATATTTTTCATGTGGATGAAGAAAATTCTCATATTGATGTAGACACAGAATTTACAGATGAAGTAGAAATAAGAAAGCTGTTGTTGGCTTGTCCGGCAGAATGTTATAAATTCATTGACGGAAAATTGAGCTTCAGTCATTTGGGATGTTTGGAATGTGGAACCTGTAGAGTACTTTCACATGGAAAGATTGTAAAATCTTGGAAACACCCTATTGGAGAAGTAGGAGTTACTTTTAAACAAGGTTAATAAAAACAAAAGGTTCTATAGCATTTGTAGTGCGAAATTTTGACAGATGCTATAGAACCATTTTTATAATCTATACTAAACTCTATTTAAAACTATGGATTTTTATCAAATCTAAACTTGAGATACGCTATAGCATATCTTTAGTTAATAAATATTTAGTGTATCATATTTTATGATATATTTACATTATTCTATTAGATATTAGCATAATATTAAATCATAATAGTATTCATTATTCACTTAATTTATATATAGTACTTGCTTTTACTATTTTATTCTTTCACTTATTTCATCAAGTAATGTCTCAAGTTGTGGAGCTATTTTTCTAATACATCAGTTGTCATAGGATTTTTCCAGCTTTCCTATCTCAAGCAATTTGAAAAATGATGCAGAGCCTCCTGCCTTACAAAGTGTTATATAGTCTTGTAAAGTTTTTGTCTTTTGTCATTTAAGTATTTTATTAAATACTGGAATGCACAAACCTGTGCTAAAAGTGTAGTCTATATAGTAGAAAGGATCATGGAATATATGAGGCTGACAGTACCAGTATGTTCCTTTGACAGGAATTCATTGTCATAGACCAAGTCGCTTTGGTACATAAGTTCAAGCTCTCTGTATTTTTTTCCTTTCTTTGTTGAGGAGTTGCATCAGGATTTTCGTAAACAAATTGTTGAAAAATGGTCAACAGTTACACCGTATGGTAGGAACGATATTGCTCCTTTTAATGCTGAATACTTAAACTTATCTTCATTTTTCCAAAGAACAGATTCATCCATGCCATGTTAAAAATTCCATAGACATAGAGTGTATCTCGCAAGATTCATAGGTAGCCATATGAAATCAGGCAGTATCATATCTTGAGACATATAGTTTTTGGAATGCATGACCTGCTTCGTGAGTGATGACATCAATATCTCCGTTAGTACCGTTAAAGTTTGAAAATATGAACGGAGCTTTATATTTGTCAAAACTTGTACAATATCCTCCAGCCCTTTTTCCTTCTTTTGCAAGTAAATCCATCAGTTCATTTTCAACCATAAAGTCGAAAAAATTCACCTGTTTCTTTTGCTTAGTTCTCTGTACATCTTTTGGGCATTTGACACTATAAAAATTATAGTCTCCGTCTGGAGTAGAATTGCCGTCTTTGAAATCAAGGGCTCTGTCATAGAATTTAAAAATCTTCTATACCAAGTTTTTTTCAGCTTGTTTTTCTTAGATTTATGGCAAGAGGAGAAAAATACTTTAAGTATTTTTCTCTGTATTTTGCAACATCTTCATAATTGTAATCCACTCTTTTGAGCAATTTATATCTTAGGCTCATGTAGTTGTCATATCCAAGAGCCTTTGCCATATCATGTCTTAGATGTACCATCTCATCATGATTTGATCGAATTCTTCCTCATGATCTTCAAAAATTTATTTCTTGCTTCAAATGCCTCTTTTCTAAATTCCTGTCAGTATTTTGAAGTAGGGAGTTACTTGAGAATAAGTGTATGTCTTTCCTCTAAATTCTATCTTAGAGTTTGCGATTATCTTAGAATACTTTGTTATGAGTTCATTTTCTTTTTGCATAAAAAGGTACTGCTCTGTCGTCCAATACCAACTCACATTCCAAGAGTTTGATATAAAAACTCACCAAAAGCATCTATCAACTCTTTTTCTAAATTTTGAAGCATAGATTGCCCTTGATACATCAATTGACAAGGTTTCAATTATAGGAAGATTTTCGTCCCAAAAACTCATTTTCTTTGTCATAAAAACTCATCTTTTGTGTTTATAGTGTATCTCACATGAGCAAGGCTTGACATAGTTTGGATATCTTTGTCAAAGTTGTTCTTATAGTCTTTTGATTATATCGACTAACTCCTGACCGGAAGAAGCTATTTTCAACCTTTTTGTTTGACTTCTTTGAGATGTGTCGTTACATAGTTCATGTCAGGTCTTTGATATTGCATTTGGCTAAATTTCATAATATCTCCTTATCTTACATTATATTTTTAAAATTATATATTATATTTTGGTTTGCATCTTCGTACATTTCAAAGGTATTTTGACATTTGAAAGATCAGAGTAGTTTTGCTTTTTCAAGTCAACTATTCCAATATAGCTTACATTACCTTTTTTATATCCGTCATTATTACCGCCTTTGTAGATTACATAGATGTTCTTAGTTTTGGCATACTTTTCAAGAGTCTTGTCAAAAAGGTTTTTGTTCTGTTGAAGAATTGATAGTATTTCCTCCGAGCATTGCTATTATAACATTTTTTTGCTGTCAGATTCAAGCGCTGTCTTGATATTGTTCCACTGTACAGAATTATTACTTATATTCACTGTAGTTGTTAAGTGAAATTACAGTTGTATTACCAAGTATTTTATTTAGGGGTAAAGTTATTTATGCTTTGAGAAGTGCCACTTAGATTTTTGCTAAAATCAGCATCACTGTTTCCTATTATAAGATTGTTGTCACTTTTCTTTTGTAAGTGATAAAATTTTTAGATTTTACAACAGTTGATATTAAGTCTGAACCATCGTCCATATTAGAAAAATACATTGAATTTTTGTTCCGCTTGCATCTTGTTTTTGTTTGTCATCAGATTGATGAGAAGGTAAGACAGTAACATTTGCACTCGGATACTCCCTGTACAGGAAAGCTGTTATTGTGCCTGTACCTGCAGTAGTAGGAGTGATAAATCTTGCTGAAACATTACTGTTAAAACCGCTTGTAGTAAGGTGCAAAGTTATTTGTATTGTACTTTGTTACCTTCGAGCCTGATGAGTCTTGTGCTGATGCGATTACTTCAACATTGTCACCGACATATATTATCTCTTTTAGTGGAGTAATATTCACCTTTGCTACATTTCCTGTTTGCCTTTCATTTTTAACAGCTATGGCATTGATTACCTTTCTTTCACCATATTGTTGATTTTGAGTCTTACCGTCAACTACCATCTGTGTTGAACCGCCACCGTCAAATATCATCAGCATCCTTGTATCCAAGTGAGTAGAAATAGTTTTGTAAATCCTGTTCATCAAGACCTGCACTACTTGATAATCTTCCGTCATTAGTAAACAGTACCAACTTATTATCCTTTGTTATAGCAGCAGCAGTTCTTTGAGCTTTTCCAGGTATCTTGGAAGTGATAGGAGTTTTTCTCCATTTTTACAAGTATTGAGCCACCACCTATAATTGTTTTGATATTTGATCTTTTTAAAATTATGTCTAAAGATATATTTAGTTTATCACCAACTTTGAACTTACTTGCCAAGTCCTTGCCGTCAATATTGCAAGACATTATTGCAAAACCGCCGTAAGGAATCTGTGTATATGTTTGTCCTACTCTTATTTCTTTTTACGATATTATCACTACCAACTATTATTTCAGCTCGGTTTTTGTTTTTATCATTCTTGCCAAAGAGTGGTATAGGAGTAATCAGAAGTTCTTATTGTAATACCGTTGTATGAATCACTTAATACCTTATTCATTGCTGTAACGAAAAATCTTTTGTTTTGAGTTTCGTTTCTAAAGTACTACATAGGGATTGATATATTCAAAGCTGACTTTGTTATCAGATGTTACTATCATACTTGCATATTTACCATAGTTTTCAGCAGGAGATGATAGAACCCTTCCGTTTTTAACTATAGCCCCTATAGATGATGTAAAGCCTTGCATCAAAAAGTCGGCATTAACAGCTCCTACAAGATTTGGAGTGTTATTTGCAGTATCGCTTTATACTCATAGTCTTATACAGACCTGTAGTGTTGAAAAGTACATCTATGGAGTTGTTGGGATTGTTCAAATCCACTTCAAGCATATTGAAACTGTTATATGAGTTTCCATAGTTTTCATGCACTTTTTTTAGTGTAATAGACGATGACAGAGGTATGCTATATATAGTCTGATCAAGTATCTGTGCATTTTGCAATTGTGTATATGTTCATTGTGAGTAATAATGTTGTTAATATTGCTTTTTTCTTCATAATCTATCCTCTTGCTAATATATACTAAACTTATTTTTAATATTGTATATTGTTTAAATTACATATGATATTGGGAATGTCATACATTGTAATATCAAATTTTTAAGTTATAACCCAAAAGGTACATATTAAATTCTTTTTGCCTGTAAATCCTTCCAATTCTAAAAGTCTTGCCTTAAGCTTTTGCTCCGCCCTAAATAGTTTCCTATTTCATGACTTGCTCTTATCACCCTATGACAAGGTATTATTATAGGAGCTGATTTTTTTCGCACATTACTGTACCTACAGCTCTTGACGCTCTTTGGCTTCCTGCAGATTTTGCTACCTCACAGTAATACATATATGTTCCGTAAGGTATGTTTCTTACTATATCAATTACTTTTTGAGAAAACACTGAATATGATCTAAGTTTGTATTTAATATCAAAGGTTGTTCTTTTTCTTGTCTCAAGTATTCATATATTTGATTAATACAGTTTTTTTATCTCAGGAGTTTCCAATCTTAAATACTCATCTTCTTCATAAGGTGAAAAACTTATCCTGACAATATAATTATCTTCTTGAAAAATAGTCAAATTCATATCATGGTCTTTACAATAGTATGAGTAGTAGCATTTTGTCATATATTAAGATACATATCTCCTTTTGAAATGAGTCATAAATACCTTACGATCTCTTAAAAACTTTTCTTACAGCAGGTAATTTTTCTTTGAAGTGCAATAAAAAGTACCAATCTCTTACTATGATCCCTTCCTTGTCCGTCAATTACTGTAACCATAAGGTTCATATCTCTAAGTTCATTCACAAGATGACTATCTTTTTCTTCTATTACACCTTGGATTATTACATTACCTGATGCTATTTTTTTCTTCCAGCATTATACCTACTACTATACCGCAGCCGTAAGCTATTGCATATATTACAAGATTCATAGGATTGCTGAGTTTGGACATTACTATATTAAGTCCTGTTACCCATGTGGCAGTTTGTAAGCAACCTGTAATAGGTGCTAACTTTCTATTACCTTGACTCATAAACATAGTGGTAAGTGTACTAAGCGTAGTATCTATAACTCTTAGTATGAAGATAATAAAAAGAAAAGTAAAAGAGAACTGTCCATATAAAACTCCTTAGTCATTAATTTTATAACAATAATACAATACATAATATTTTATAATAAAAATTGGCTTAATTTAAAGTTACAATACAAATACAAAAATTATAAAAACCAACTTGTTTTAAATTTTCTTAAGATAAATAGATACTGTTTGCTATGTTAATTTTATATTTATACAAAAAAATATCTAATATTGTCTATATTTTATTTTCGTTTGTGATATAATTATAATAACGAGTAGAATAGTATTGATTATCTATATCAAATAGAATATAAAAGAATACAAATAAGAGGGTGATAAATAATGAAAAAAAGCAATGTTATTTGTAAGTTTTTGGATCTTCCCTATGAGAGTGCCAGAAGGGATAATATAGATAAGACCGTAAATTATGTGGCAAAAATTTTGAGGATTATGATGTATTCCAAGCTACACATCAAATATGATAAGAAAAACTTAATAATCAAGGGATTAAAATAGATAGCGTAAGTGAAGCTTTATCAAAGATAAAAAGATAGCGGATATACTAAAAGTAGTTATTGTATCATTACACATAATAGCGGGTTTTGAATATGAAAAAATTTTTAGAAGTTGTAAAATGACTTTAATTTTTAATTCATGCGCTATTACAACTCCTATGCTTTATGATGATAAAGACTACTTTGATGTTGCAACATTAGTTGACAAGCTATTTAATGACTTAGAACATCCTGTAATTTTAATGGGGCACGGCTCAGAGCATAAAATGACATATCTTATGACAAGCTCCAAGAAGAGCTTGACAAGATAAAATCTAACAAATATTATATTGCAACTGTTGAGGGTAAGGTTACAATACAAGATATTGTTGCTAAACTGAAAAATAATAGACAAACAGATGTTTTTCTTACACCATTTATGCTTGTTTGTGGAGATCATGCCAATAATGATATGGCAGGAGATGAAGATGATTCTTGGATAAATATTTTGAAAAAGCGAGAATATCGTTGCAAATCCGGTATTAAAAGGCTTGGGAGAATATGAAGAAGTGGCAAAAATTTTCATAAATAAGATAAATTCTAAAATTTTCGTTTAATAATTAAAAAAACATGTTATAATATAAAATAAATAGAACATTTTTTTCTTTTTAATTTATAAAAAATTTGATTTATTTGGAAGATTAACTAAAAATAAAAAATATTATATATAAGTGCTGAATAAGGGGGCAAAAATGGAGAAGATAAAAAGAAGTGAAGTAGAGGAAAAAAATTGAAATGTAATATCAAGGCTCTTTATAATACTGAGAATGATTATGAAAAATGATTTGGAAAAATTGGTGAATTTTATCTAAAGAGTTCAAGGCAAAAATATGAGAATAGACTTAAAGATGAAGATACTATCCTTGAAGCAATAAAAAGTGTACGAAGAAATAGAGATTTTAATAGACCATACAGAAAATTATGTTTCTCTTACTCTTTTCTGTAGATATGACAGACGATACAAGCAACAGAAGAAGTGGTAAGTTTGATATGATATATTCACAGGTCTTGGGAGATTTGTCTTTTTTTGAAAGTGAACTTTCACTTGTAGATACATCATTGCTTGAAAAAAATGTAAGGATACAAACCCTTATTATAGAGTGTTTTTTTGAAAAATTTGATATTGCAAAAACCGCATATTCTTTCTAAGGAAGTGGAAGAGTCTTTGTCAAAGCTAAACCTTGTGCTTGAAGCTCCACTAACAGGCTATGACAATACAAAACTTGTGGATATGAGTTTTTGATGGGTTTGAATTAGACGGTAAGACTTATGAGATGAGCTTTGTAAAGTTTGAAAAACGAGTACCAACTTGAGCCGGACACGAAGGTAAGACGCAAGCTTATGAAAAACTTTCTGCCAATACACTTGATAAATACAAACATACAGTGGCAACATATTATAACACTCAAGTTCAAAAAGAAAAGATTCTTTCAAAGATGAGAGGTTATGACAGTAGCTTTTTGACTACCTTTTGTTTGATCAAAAGGTTACTAAGAGATATGATGACAGACAGATTGATTTGATAATGAAACAACTCTCACCTGTGATGAGAAAAATATGCAAATCTGATAAAAAAAGAGCATAATCTTGATAGACTGACTTTTTGCTGATTTGAAACTACCTTTATATAGTGATTATGCTCCTGCTATAACTATAGATGAAGCAAAAATATGTACTTGGAGCCCTCAAAAAGCTTGGTGATGAATATCTATCTATAGCTGAAAAATATGATGAAGAGCGTTAGGGTTGATTTTGCACAAAAACATAGGTGAAAGTCAACAGGCGGTTTTTGTGCAAGTCCATACAAAAAACAACCGTTTATTCTTTTTGTCGTGGAGCGGACTTTTAAGTGAGGTATTTACTCTTGTTCATGAGATAGGTCATGGAGTGCATTTCAAGTTAGCGCAAAATCAAAACAGTACTTTTTCTCAAGAGCCTTCACTTTATTTGGTAGAAGCACCTTCTACTTTAAATGAGATGTTGCTTACAGGATATTTAATAGAAGAAAGTAAAGATGAGAAATTCAAAAAATGGGCGTTATCTTGTATGATAGAGAACACTTATTATCATAATTTTGTTACACACTTGCTTGAAGCAGATTATCAAAGAAAGGTATATAAACTTGTTGACAGTGGTGAAAGTGTCAATGCCTATATACTTTTGCGATTTGATGGAAGAAACTTATAAGAATTTCTTTGGAGAGGATATAGATCTTACTGGTGCAAAATATACTTGGATGCGTCAACCTCACTATTATGACGGCTTGTATTCGTACACTTATTCAGCCGGTCTTGTCGTGATCTACAGTGGTATCACAAAAACATACTTAGTGGAAAGTATGAATATGCACAAAAATGGATTGAGTTTTTAAAATCTGGTGGAGAAAAACTCGGTTGAGCTTTTGCAAGGTAGCAGGGGTAGATATTACTACCGATTCAGCATTGCTGGAAACTATCGAATTTATTTCAAAAACCGTTGATGAAATTGCAAGTTAGATGTTATTGTATTTTTATTTCGTTCAAATTTTTAGAAAATTGTCAAATAAGGAGGATAATATGGAACGAAAAAACAAAAAAGGCATATCAAAATGACAAAAAGATTTCTAATAATGTCATAAGAGAATGCCGAGATATCACAGTTATCTATTGGAACTTAAAAGATAAAGGGAATAGATAGGATATCTTCAAAAGAACTTAGCAAGATTACAGGTTTTACAGCATCACAAATTAGACAGGATTTTAATAATTTTGGAGGTTTTTGGTAAGCAGGAGCAGGATATGAAGTTGACTTCCTATTTTTCTGAGATATGCGACATTCTTTGGAATTAATAAGACTTACAAGGCTGTAATATTCGAGCAGGGAAATTTAGGTCAGGCTATATGCAACTATGGATTTTTCAAGGAATATGGGCTTAAGATAGATGCAATTTTTGACATAAATCCAAGTCTTATTGAAAATAAGATTCACTCCATAGATGTACTTGATGTTTCAAAGCAAAAGATTATATCAAGAAAAATGATATAAGCATAGCAATAGTTTGTGTTCCAAAAGAAGCAGTACCTAAGATTATAAGTATAATAGAAAATTCTAAAAATTAAAGAGTATGGGAACTTTTGCTCCCTGCAGATATCAACATAAACAAAGATATAAAAGTCGAGAATGTCAGATTGTCAGATTCACTGTTTTGTACTTTCTTATATGATGAATAACGACAATTACAATTATTAAATCAAAAGTGTTTAATGTCTGTTATTAGCGTTAAACACTTTTATGGAGAAATTATGAATTTTTGGATAAAGTTATTTTTATCTTGCAATACTTTATAACTTTTTATGATATTATTATATATAGAAAATAATTCGCTTGAAAAATCAAATTATTTCATGATTTGAAAAATCCCATTATCATTTGAAGGATTTTAAGATATTGCAAATTTCTGACTTTGCATAACAAGACATTTGGAAAAGACAATAAAAACTGATAAAAATTGATAGATGATGAAAATCTTGATGTAGTTGTTGTAACAGGGGATATATATTATTCATATACAGAAAAAAATAGAAAACTCATTAAAATTTCTCGAAGATATTTCAAAAATATACAGTTTATTTTGTAAGCGGAAATCATGAATATAGGGATAAGGATTGGGAAATACACAAAAATAATTGAAAATTTCAGTGTTAGGATATTAGATAACAAGGTAGATATAATACGAAAAAAATGATGAAGAAATATATATCTATGGTCTCAAAAGATCCTGCGTTTTATCACAAGTCTATAAGAATGGATATATTTGAAGATGAACTTAAGTCTTTGAAAAATACTATGGATGAGCTAAAATTTCGGTATATTGCTTTCCCATAGACCTGATAAAATAGATATATATGCGAGGAATAATGTGGACTTGGCATTTACAGGTCATGCTCATGGAGGACAGATAAGGATTTTAGGCAGGGAATATTAAGTCCTGCAGAAGGTTTTTCCTAAATATACAGCAGGAATACACAAAAAGGTAATACCACAGTCATATAAGCAGGGCTTGGGTAGAACTATATTTACATCTCGACTTTTCAACAAACCCGAAGTTGTAATTACAAGGTTGAAAAGATATTGAAAGAGGATATATCGTGAGGAAATTATTCAACTTTAAAAGAAAACTACAAGTTGTACAAGATGACATTCTCAATATTTTGTTAATTTGGAGAGTGTCTCGTGCAGTACATTTGTTATGTTTTTTATTTACTATATATATGAAGTTAAGAAATGAACTTTATATAGGAGACTCAGGAATTTCTGCAATTCTTTGTCTTTGTATGATAGCCATTTCTATTTCTGACTATTTATTAGTGACAAATATATAATATATCATGAAGAAAAGGTATTAGCACTAAGTACAATGCAGAAATGTTCTTATGCTTTGTAATACTTTTATATGGATACATATTCAATATTTCATTTACATTGATTTCATCTTGGATTATGTTTATGTCCATTACAAATATTATCCGTCAGCACATATAGCGATGATATTGGGATTTGCTGTTGTAAATACAATATATTACTTGTTTTTTTGACGATGCAGAACTGACTAATTTCTTTTGTTTTTGATGTAGTTGTAGATAATCTCTTTGTAGCTATAATTTGCCATAGGTGTAAATCTATTATTTACAAGTTTAAAAATATAAAGGAATTTGAGATATAAAAAGGAACTTATTATAGATAATAATATGGATTTTTCTTACGAAAAACTTTATAACAGGAGATATGTTCAAAAAGTTAGTTACATCTGTTGAGGAACAAACAGTCTTTGTGCTATGGCTTTGATAGATTTGGACAATTTTTAAAAGGTAGAAATGACAATTTTGGACATATTCGTGGAGATGAACTGCTCATAGAAGTAGGAGATATACTAAAGGATTGTTTTACGGCATAAGCTGTATATCAAGATTAGGTGGAGATGAGTTTTTTATTTACTGAAAATATAGAAGATACAGGAGAGTTTATGGAAAAAGTCGTGAAGTTTATTGACAGTTTTCCAATAACTATAGAAAAAGATGACATTAGCGTATCGGTATCAGCAAGTGCAGGAATAGTATTTTTAAAAGCAGATACTACAAACTTGCATGAAACTATGTACAGATATGCAGATGAGTCTATGTATAAATCAAAAATATAATGGAAAAATCAATATTTTGTTGCAGAGGTATAAGATATCTCTAAAAAAATATGAATACCGTAATTTTAATATAATAAAATTGTAATATTCAAATCAAATATAATAATATTATATTTGATAGTTAAGAATACAATGATGAAGTAAAAATAAAGATGAATTAAAAATAAAAATGAATATAAACCCAAAATATTGAATATAAAAAAACCTGTTTGCAAAAATTCTTACAGGTTTTTATATTATCTATGATACTATAATACACAGGTGATGGATATGTATGTAAGTATTTCAAATTTAAGTGCAAATTATAAAATGTTATACTAAAATCAATATCACTTACAGTCAGAAGAGGGCAAAAGTATTTGTATACTTGGCGAAAATACGACAGGTAAGTCTACTTTATTAAAATGTATTTGCAAACTCAAAATATGGAGGAGAGATTAAATATAAAAAGACATTAAGATATTTTTATCTTCCTCAAGATAACATTTTACTTGATGAGTTGAGTGTAAGGGATAATCTTAGACTTTTTATTGACAAATACGATGAAAAAGTGGATAATGATATGAGAGATGAATTTTCAATCTCTGATATTTTTAAAATGTCAAGGTCAAAAATTGTTCAGGTGGAACCAAGAGAAAGATATCATTATTTATAGCGTTGGTTCAAAGATACGATTTACTGGTGCTTGACGAACCTTTTGTGGGTCTGGATGCGGATAACAGAAGGATGATTTTACAAAAGTTAAGTGAGATGGTAGATAATGGTGCAAGCATTATATATACTACTCATTTAAGTGATGCAGTCGATATGGCTAAACAAAAATTTAACTAAAAAATGGAATTTTGGAGGTTTTTATAATGAAGAAGAGATTAGGGGCGGCAAATGCTAAGGTAATAGGGCATAGTTGTCGTTATACTTGCAGTTTTAGGGCTTGTATATGCTTTTTCGCAAGGTGGAGGAAGTTCTAAAAAAGTAAGGGAGGAGTACTTGGCACTCTTGAAGTAATTGGAAATGAATTTTTCTAATACTATGGAAGACTTTACACCTGATTTAGGAGCTAAGCAATTTGACGAAAAGTTACAAAAAGATGGTGCATACTCAACTAATCTAAAACTGGAAGGCGATATAACTCCTGCCGGTAAGATTGAAATAGGAGTAGATTTAAAAATCAGATCCTAATGCTAAGAAAAATGCAATTACAATTTGACTTGAAGTGCTTTAGGGGCTGCATTGAACGCTACTGTTACAGCTATAAATAATGATGTATTCCTAAACATACCTACTATGTACAGTAAGCCTATAAAGATAAACTTTTGATACTATTGGCGCTGACTTGCAAAGCGATACATTCAAAGACTTATTGGGTGGAAATAATAGTGAGCTTGCTAAATATAAAGATTTGAAGGTAAATCTTTTCACAGATTATTCAAATCCGTCAAAAGGTAAGAAGCGAATTTGAAAAACTATAGGTACAGAGCTTACAGCTTTGGAAAAAATGCAAAGATAGAAAAAAAGCAGATGTTGATAAGAATTTGCAGACAGACTAAAGAAGGAAGGATCTACAAGAGAAGAGTTAAAACAATTAAATATAGAAGTTAGCTCTAAGGACGTAAAAGCGCTGCTTCTAAAAAGTTGTTGATTTCTATGAAAATATGCAAAAATCACAAATATCAGAGTATAAGTGATGAAGATATAAAAAGGTGGATTCAAAGAGGCAAGAGAAGAAATAGAAAAACTTGAGATGCCTGAAAATATAACATTTAAAATGGTATCAAGCAAGGATGTGCCTGTATTATTATCTTTCCCAGTAGCTGAAGATTCAGTATTAAACATTGCTTTTTGCAGGAAATAAAAATGTAACAGATAAGATAGTTGTATACCCTACAGGAAAAATTCAAGTGATGAATCAATAACTTTTGATATGAAGACAGGAGATAAGGAAAATACTCTAAGTCTTGCTTTTTGCCGGTGAAGGTGAATTTACTTCATCTTATAACAAAGATACTAAGGCACTTACTATGAGTTTGAGTGATGATTCAAGCAAGATATTTACTCTAATAGGTAAATATACAGATGTTAAAAAGGCGAAAAGCTATAAATTTGACATTGAAAGTTTGGAGCTTTCAGATTCAGCACTTAAATTTACAGGTTCTTTAGAAATGTCTGCGTCAAAACCGGATATAAAAAGTATAAGTGATTCTCTAGAAGTATTGAAACTTAGCCAAGCTGCCTTAGTGCAATTTGCTCAAGAAGTATCTCAAAAATATACATTACGGTGGCTTATTAGCTATGATGAGTCTATTTTCATAAAAACGGTGATTAAAAAGTGAAATTTTTATATTTTCATTAAAAATCAAAAATTAAAAACAATGCCCATAATATTTGCTATACTGCTCATATTTATGGGCGGTTTTTATATGATTTTCAAACAGGTTCAAAAACTCCAAAGTATCATTAGAGATGTATTTTGCTGACAATGACCATTATATAATAACTATGATGATAAACAATACAAAAAGCACAGGTAAAAATCTCATCCTCACAATCTCAAATGATGAGAAAAATCTCAAGACAAAAACTTAAAAAATGGTGATATAGACATACTTATATCTGTTCCTGAAGGTTTTTATCAAAGTATTATAAACAGTGAGAACAAAAGTGCTATAGTTGAGTTTTTCGCCCAATATTTCTCAACTTCAAAAGGGGATTTTACATCTCTTACTGAAAGTTCTGCTCATATGTTATCTTATGCACAGGGGAATATATATATATCAGACGGTATGGGTGATGAGGATGTAGCAAGCAGGAATCAAAAGTTAAATACCTACTTTTTATCTTTTGGTATCCGTAGATATGGTGATTTTTAATGAAGAAAAATGGTGATTCATTTCTTATAATTCAAATCTACATTTTTAATACTTATTATGGCAATGATAATGGCAAGTGTTAGGCTCAAAAATAAAAGGCAAATTTTTTATTCACATTTTATAGTTAGAGGAAAGAGTGCAATGACTATGATAATATCTGAAGTTTGCTCTGATTTTGTTGTTTTTGCTTTTGTTAAGTATGTTGGGAATGGCAATATTTAAGATTGAAATGACATTCTTTATAATTTTAAAGACTATTATACTTTGTGTTTTTACATCCTTTGTTTTAGAGGCTTCATATTCATATTTTGAGAAGTTCAGCAGTTTTTTTGATTCTTATACTATGTATGTTATCTACCTTTAGCTGTGGACTTTTAGTTCCAAGATTTTTCAATTTTACCGTTCTAAGCTTTTTTTCGCCTGTAGAACTTGATACTATCAGACAGTGTAGTATCTTGGTTGATGTTTTGTTATATAGTATTGTACTTGGGATTGTTGCAAGATTTAAATACAGGATAGTATGAAATTTATAGATTTAAATTTAAAAATAATATGACTCAAATTATAATTTGAAGACAAATAATTAATTCTGATATAAGTATTTAGTAATTTTATAAAAAGTGTTATAATTAATTTGACAACCTGTAATTTAATAATCTATCCATATTTGATAATTAGAGGTACGAAATGAGATTTTTAATTTTCGTTAAAAGATATTTCAAGACTCCTTTTGATTTTTAATAGTATGTCTGTCTTTAGTTATTTTGTGTTTTTGTATCAAAAACAGTGACTTGACTATGCCCGGAAATATCAAAGTAGGGGTTTATTTCAATGGGTGATGACAAGGGCTTAGTGAAAACTATTAGCAAAAATTCATATTTTAAATACTATAAATATGACAGTATAGCAAATATGAAAGATGATGTGAAAAAGAAGATTTCTTTATAGTTTTTCGGTAGATTTCAGCAAAGAAGTTCCATTTACTATATTTGGAAGTGATGATAAGTTCAGTGAAGTGGCAAAGGAAGATTTCTACAGTACTTATTTTGAGATATTATCTGAAAAATATACAAGAGATTTATTGAACTTAAACGAGCAAGACTATCAAAAGATGTTTGATTCACAGATAAATCGTACTTATAAGTTTAAAATATGTTGAAGGTGATGCATCGAGAGATATCCTCTAAGAGAAATATCTGCTGTCTTATTATTCATATCAATGCTCTTGGTATGTCTGGACTTTTTCAATACTATGGATACAAGTGATTTTTGCAACATTTGCAGGAAGAAAGAGTAGATTTTTGTTTGTGTCAAGCGGTATGTTTGTAAGTGCATGGTATTTTCAATCCTTAGCATTTCTTAGTAGCTCTGTAAATATTATCAACTTTATGATATATAGTATTATTTTTAACTATATTGGCATTTATAATAATTTGCATATCAGATAGAGATATTTTTTTATAAAAGTCTATGCCTATAGTTGTTATGATGTCGTCAATTTCAATATTTATGTCAAAAATTCAAAGGGTAAGATGGATATATCTTTTTGTTTCCAAGCAATAGTTATTTGGCAAGTTATTCGTCAATTTTGACCTTAGTCATATATCTTGTTATAACATCTATAATAGCATTATTGTTAAAGTTTAAAAATAGATTCAGTTTTGAAATTTAGTAAAACATCTTGAATTAAAACCTATAGAAGTTGTACAATATACAGCGGTTAGGAGATGTTTATGAAACAATTTATAAAAAGGATAATGATTTATTACTAAACGGTTCTATTAGCAAGGGTATTTTACTTTTTGCAATACCTATATTTATTGGAAATCTATTTCAACAATTATACAATTTGGTAGATTCTTTTTAATAGTAGGACAATATCTTGGCAACAGTTCTTTGGCGGCGGTGAGTTCATCGACCGCTTTGATATTGCTTATGATTGGTTTTTGACGGACTTAGTATAGGCTCTGGAGTTATGATAGCTGATATTTCTGGAAATAAAGATGTGATAAGATGCAAAGGACTATTCTATACCTGTATAGGCTTTGCAATTATAGTTGAAGGCTTTCATTGACTATAAGCGGTATTTTTTAGTACCGCATATTTTGGTAATAATGGATACGCCTTTAGATGTTCTCCCGCAGTCTATTACTTATTTTAGAATATATTTCATGGGTTCACTTTTTGTTATAGTGCAATATGACCTCAAGTATTTTAAGGTCTGTAGGAGATAGCGTTACACCTCTTAAATATTTATGGTTTCTTCCATAAGTAATATAGTATTTGACTATATCTTGGTTGGAATGATGAAAAATGGGGTTGGTGCTGCAGCCTTTGCTACCATAATGTCGCAGTTTATAGTGCTTTTTATGTGTCAGACTATTTACTCAAGATAAACAGCAACTATAAATTGCACATTTCAAAAGATAAAAATTGAAAAATTCTATCTCAAAACAGATACTTAAAAACGGTATACCTGCCGGAATACAAGGCTCGATAATTTCACTGCCAATGTGGTGGTGCAGTCAATGTCAATCACTTCAAGAATATGCAGTTGCAGGTAACGGCTCTTATGAAAAATTTTCAGGTTTTACCTTCTTGCCTATTACCTGTTTTTCACTGGTAATATCAACATTTATAAGTCAAAAATTTGGGGGCAGGAAATATTGATAGGATGAAAAAGGGTGCAAAAATTTGCTATATTTACAGGAGTTTTATTAGCTGAAGTAATTGGAGTTATCATCTACATTTTCATTCCTGACTTAATTACATTTTTCAGTGAAGATACAAGAGTTATATTCTTCGAGTAAGCAAGGCAAGAATATGTGCTGCATTTTCTTGTTTACTTTGCTTTTTCCCATATTAGGAGTATATTAAGAGGGATTGGAAAAGCGTATGTACCGATGTTTATAATGATTACATTTTGGTGTGTTGTCAGAGTAACATACCTTAATATAGTAGTACCTATTTTTCCAAGTATGGATACAATTTCAGAGCATATCCGCTCACTTGGTCCATGAGTTCAATAGTATATCTTATATATTATTTGAGAATTAAATGGATGAGTTACTAAAAAGAGCCGGAAATTTTCATCCGACTCTTTTTGTTATTAATTTTCAAGTTTTGTATAGTCAATCATATTGTTTATGAATCTTGTTGATATTTGTCTGTACAAGCTATCTTCAACACCGCTTATCACATTTTTTTGTTGTAGTAATTTTCAGGATTTTTAGCGTAGTTGTAGATGTACATAGATACAGGAGACTCATCACCAAGTAACATTTGGATATATCTGTTTAGAGATGCTGACGAGATATTTTCCTTAGTACCTTTAAGAGCAATTAATTTAGGGTCTTGGACAGCATTATTAAACCAGATGAAATAATCTGTTGAAAATACATTGATTCTGTCATTTTCTGTATAATAAGGCGAATTTTTAAACATATCATAGTTAGGATCAGGCTATGGATCTCCATAGAAAACTATCATTGTAGGCTTTTGTTCTTGAGTTGATATAATCCATGAATATTTTTAAATTGTTCATCTGAATACTTGATATTTGCTACATAGTTTCTTATTTCCCAACCGTCTTTTGAGTAACATTATCGACTTCTATTGGCTACCTTTTACTCCAAGGAAAGGTCCATGATTTTGTACAGTTACAGGTAAGATAAAATTGTTTGTATACTGATTTTGTTCAAGAAGTCTTATTGTCATATCAAATATTGTCTTATCAGACATCCATGCCCCTACAAGATCTGCTTGCTCTTCAGGGGTGAATTTTGTAATATCTACAAACTCATCTATGTCAAGCAATGGGTATACCCTATCTCTATCCCAATAGTCAGCATTATGATTGTGTATTCCTATTGTCTTCATATTACCTATATTTTTCATATAGGATGCTAAGGAGTTGGTAGCTTCTTTTAAAAACGGAAGTAAATACTATACTCCCTTTTGAAAAGTACTTAGCTCCATAGCCCGTTAATACTTCATATTCTGTATTAACAGTACCTCCACCAACAGTAGGTACATAGAGCTGACCTGATATACCTTCATCTTGATATTGTCTGAAATATTTTGTTATAGTATCATCATGAATTACAATTCCATCAAGCTTATCCTGATATTTTGCAATGTCAAAGAAAGTTTCTGATTGTATGACAATTACATCCATGTTTGTCTGCTTATTATAAGGATATCCCTTTAAGAGTGGATCATTTACATCAACTTTTGACAATTCATCTTTTTGATTTTTTTCTTATGAGTAAGTCTGCGGCATCTTTTTGTCGACAAATTTTTCGAGATAGTAGTTTTTCAGCCATGCTCTTGCCTGAAATCAATAAATTACCAAAGCTTGATGTTGACATGACTTTAGAAATTGATGCAGTAAAGATGAAAAAAGCTATAAGAAACAAAAAGAGCAAATTATCCTAATAAATATAGGTGAGAAAAATCCATCTACCTGTTCCCATCTTTCCTCTATTTCATATTGCTCATATGTGTCCTTTGAGAATTTTATAATTATCAAAAATAAGAGTATATTTCATAGAAAAATATAAAAACTACAATGAAAGTGACAAGTATTATGCCTATTTGAGGTATAGGGTATCTTATCCAAGAACAATCCTGCTATATCACCTGCAGCCTTGGCAAGTTTGACATCAAAGAAACTTATTTCTGCGAGCTGAAACCTTACCTTAGCAGCATTACAAATAGCAAGTACAGTAACTATAAAGTAGAAAATAGTTATACGCCTTTTTATATCTTACATTAGGATTTGTTATTATAAGATTTATCAGCATAAAAAAAGTAAAAATGACAAAACACATTTGCCGGTTTGATGCCGTTTAGACCGAAAATTCATATATTAAAGACATGACAAAAGACATGAAAACACAATAAAAAATGTACATTTTTCAACCCTATTAAAAATTTGTCATAAAGACAGATGATTATATCAATAAATTAATGGATGAATTATAAAAGAGTTAAATTTTATTATCAAATAGTTTGTGAGCTAATATTACTGTCTAAGTATTTGATTATATTAAGTGTAATATAAGTATATTAAAATTATATTCATAAAATATAGTAGACTTACAGCCTACTAATTTTAGTTAGAAACTTTATACTTGTAATTCATCATCCGGATCATCAGCTTTTAAAAGTTTCCCTCCAATTAAAACCTTTGGGGAAGATTTTTAAAAGATTTTTATTTTTTCAAAAAGATTTGTCTGAATCTGTATCTTTTTAAACCTTCATCAGTTGGCTTTAAAGCTAATATAACTATTATCTTGTAAGTCAGCGTTTGAGATAATAGGTGGTGGAATTGCCGTAGATATAGGCTGTTCATTAATTTGCTGTTTACTTTTTGTTGTTTTGTTGAATCTATTTCGTAATTTTTGCTACTACTTTTCAATTTTTCTGATTTCTTCTTTGATTTTTCTTTTCATGCTTTTTAGATTTTTGTATTTACATTTTTGTACATCTGTTGTAGTTTGATAAGATGTATCTACAAGATTTTTGAATATCCTTATCGTTATTTTCTTTGTGTCTCCAACATCTTGAGAGTCATCATCCTTTAATAACTTGAGTATCTACAACTTGCTGAAGTTGTTCTTCGATAGTTATTTGTGTATATTGATTATTTTTATCTTCTTCATCTTTAATAGTATCATCTTTTATAATCTCGTTATTTTGATTTTCTGTTTCAGTAGATATATTTTCTATAAGCTCTTCTTGTTCTAAAATTTCATGATTTTCGGTTGTTTCACTAATTTCAAATATTTCAAGTTTTTCTAGGATTTGCTATATTATCAACCTTTTCTTCTTGAACTGTATTAAATATACTTTTCAGATGAATCAGCTATATTAACAGCTGTTAAATTATCTAAAGTAGGTATACTGTCAGCAATAGACGATTTGGTATGAGGTTTAATACCCATGCTTTTTGACATATCGTCAAGATCAAGTTTTATCAAGTCATCAAGCGATTTTTGTTTCTTTTTCTTCTTGATTATCTGAATTAGCAGTTATTTGTTCAAGCTTTTTACCCCTTTTAAAAAGGTTTCATATACCAAGGTTCATCAGATTCATCGGACGATGAATTATTAGATGACGATGATTTTAAAGAGAAGTTTTCACTCGTAAAACTGCTTAGAGGAAATTTTTCATTTCTACAGCCTCATTTTCATCTTCGCTTGTTTTAAAAATAGTCATCGTAATTGAAAAGTACTATTATTACTTGTTAGTAATCATCTACCTTTTTCAAAGTCATCATAATCATCACCGGATAAACTCTCGGTTGTTACAGCCTCTTTGAATTTATCATACAGATCTTCATTTTCTGTATCAGCATTTACATCATGACCGAAATTTACAACATTTATCTTTGAATTTTTCTTTTTAGATTGGCTATTTGTCTATTTTTGTTTTTAACTGTTGCTTATAGCTGTCTTCTCTTATACTGAATAGATTGAAAATCATTATACAGCCCAAAACAATAGCTATAAACAGCAAAAACTCCAAGATTTATACTGAAGGTAAAAAGCGAGGAATCTCATAGTGATTGTAGTGGTATTTTGAAAAATATTACAGTAATGACAGTATTAAAAGATATGATAATAGCTGATACTTTAGTACTCATACTTTCTCCTTTTGTAGAGATGTTATATTATATATTTTAAATAATCAAATCTCATTTATTATATTGGCAATTCACAAGCCTCATGTATATTTACAACAACTAATTATATCAGTTTATCGTATAAAATAAAAGCCTCATGAGCATATTTCTATAGCAATTGATTACATAAGTTTGACTAATAATAGTTGTAGCTTATATGTATTAGGCATTATTAAATATACTATAATAAATTGTTATAATTAGATAATATTAAAAAATGTCTAATTAATGAAATATTTTATACTAATCACCGTTTATAATGTCATATATTAAAACTTATTAAACTATTTATTTATTAGTTTTCAACAAGACATACTTAATATACTTTTTAGCACTATTTAATTGGTTTTAGTATTAGATATAAAAATATAAATGTTTAACATATAAAAAATTTTTCGACTAAAGTCTATAAGATATTAATATATAAAATCAAGAGGTACCAATAAAATCATGTTAATAAAAAAATTTTTGAAAATGAAATTTTTATTCAAATTAAGCTTATTTACTAAACATATAAATATACATAATGTTGTATAAAAATGAATTTTTCTTAATAATGGTTTCATTTATCCGATATATGTTATTAAGAGCATTCTTATAATATATTGATTAATTATATTAATTTATAATTATATCGTGACATATAAGTCGTATTGCAGGAGGTGGATAGACTTGATTTAAAAATATCTTTGCGATTTTAAAAAGGTATAATAATACATATTTTACTTTTTATAAATCGTCTTATAGTACACTAATGTTAGTATAGTTTAATTCGAAAAATGAATTAAATTGGAATTATTTATTTAAAATTTTATGTAGGGTGAAAATTAATGAAAGTAAGAAACTTTAAAATTAAATTTTATAAAAAATCAGGAGTGGGTTTTAAACTGAGTGTAACTTTAATCTTTGTACTGTTCCTTGGAGTAAAGACAGCTATAGACACATATATTTCTTATAACAATGATATTAAAAACAGAACTAAATTATCTTTATCAGATACAAGAAATTTCTCGCTTGAGATGGAAGATTTATTTTCAAATATTTATTTTTCAATATTTGATATGAAGATGGTGCTTGAACAAAAATATTAAAGCAGTTCCAAAAAGAAAAATAGATCAAGAGAGTTTGTGATAAACAGTATAAAAATAATGGAGAATGAATCCGAGCATAGACTCAATGGGAGCATATTTTGAGCCGAATGCTTTTGACAATGCAGATGAAAAATACAAAAATGATCCACGATTTACAGAAAAATGGAAGATTTTTGTCATATATATATAACAAACAAGGTCCTATAAAGATAGAGACACCGTCAGGTATGCACTGATTCTTCACAAAAATAAATGGTATACAGTACCTATGACTGAAAAATAGAATATATAGTTGTTCCTCCATATATGCATGAAAATGTAGTGATGATGACAATTGCAATGCCTATATTGACGGAGATAAACCTATAGGTGTTGTATCTGCTGATATTGATATGACTGGGCTTCAAGCATATCTTGAGGAGTCTGTAGAAAAACAAAAGATAAGTATGTGGTTATGGTTGCTGATGATAAAATATAGTAGCAAATACTAACGATGCACAAACGAGGATGACATCTATCTATGATTTATTTCCTAATGACAAGAAACATATAGATAATGCTTTTGCAGGAAATGAAGTAACAGCAACAGTAATGGATAAGGAAAAACCAAAAATATAATATGATACTACTTCCTGTAAAAATTGGTCAAACTGACATAAGATGGGTATATGCACAGCTTAATTCAATGTCATCATTTACAGCAAACGCAAGATTTAATATGATGATAGATATTATAGGAGGTATAGTTTTTGTATTAGATTGTATTTCTAATTAATATCTTGGTACAAAAATGATAGGAACTCCTATAAAGTATGTGGAATCTGCAATGAATAAGGTTTCAAACCATAGATTAGATTTGCAAGAAGAGTATGATAAGACAAAGAAATATACTAATTCAAATGATGAGATAGGCTCTATGGTACGCTCAGTAAATCTAATGGTAAAAATCTCACATCATTGCTCAACAATCTTAATAAAAGTGCTGAAGATGTTGGGATAGCAACAGAAACATTGGGCGATGTATCAAACGAGACAAAGACTTCTGTTAATGATATAGCACATGCTATAGATAGTATATCACAAAGTGCGACATCACAGGCGGAAGATACTCAAAATGCAGCTGAACATATAGAAGAATCAAGTGCTATGATACAAACAATGATTGAAAATTTGAAGAAGCTTAATGTTTTAACTGAAAAGATGAATGAGTATAAGGAAGATGGAGATAAGAAGTTAGAAGAACTGATAGTGGCATCAAGTGAGAACAGAAAGTCTCAAGTAGATGTACAAAAATATGATCATCCAAACAAATGAAAAGCACAGAACAAATATCAAAGGCAAGTGATATGATACAATCAATCTCAGACCAGACAAATCTATTGGCTCTAAATGCAGCGATAGAGGCGGCAAGAGCAGGGGAAGCCGGTAAAGGCTTTGCAGTGGTGGCAGAAGAGATTAGAAAACTTGCAGAACAATCTGCAGGATTTACTCAAGAGATAAGAAAGGTAATAGATACTCTAAAAAACTAAATCTCAAGAGGCAGTAGAAACTACTAAAAATCTGGATGTGATGTCTGATAGACAAGAGGAAAAACTCAAAGAAACAGGGGAGAGATTCAAACAAATCTCAATAAATCTAAAAATATACAAACCAAATGGTAGAAGAGCTTTCGGAGTCATCAAGATTATAGAAGAGAAAAATAATAATGTAGTAGTGTTGATTGAGAATCTTTCAGCCATTGCTGAGGAAAATGCCGCAACAAGTGAAGAAGTATCAGCAAGTATGGAAACACAACTTCAAGCTATAACAAGTATTGCCAACGAAAAGTAGTAACTTGATTGAAGTGTCACAAATTGCAAGAAGAGGCATCAAAGTTTACAGTTGTTGAGCTTATTCCTTAGAAAAGTATATGACTTATAGAAATATGAAGAAACTAATTATAGTCATAGATTGAAAAACTTAGAATACTTTAACTATAAGGAGCTGTAATGTATTACATCTCCTTATTTAATTACAATTATATTTATATTATGGGTAATTAGAAATTTTTAGACAATAATTTATTGTAGTCTGTTAGAAAATTCATATCTCCTACCATTTTTCTAATATCTTCTTCGTAATTTCTCATTGAGAGAAATTCAGGTCTATAGTGCGTCGTAACCACAGACTACCTAGTGCGTTTTCTTCCTGTATATCTCTATAGTCCTTGTATGTGGATACTTAAAGGACGGTATGCCATTATACTCTCTTTTTTTACCATAGCTTACGCCCTTTAGATTGAGCTCTACTACCGCTCCTACTTTGTTGGCTGTCTGTACAATTTCTCGCATTGCTTTTTCGCATTCTTTGGAATAGTCTTGTCTTCCAATCATAAAGTAGTCAGGGTGAGCCACATATTTGGAATATCCAAGCTCAAGTGCTGTACATATCTGATATGCCATGTATCTTACATCTTTGTCAGTACATTGGTCGTGATAATAATAGCCTTTTTCTGTCCTTTTGCGTGTTGACCCTATGATAAGGTAATCGTACTTTGATTTTAGTTCATCATAATATGAGTTCAAATCATCGAAATATTCAAATTCTATGCCTGTAAATATTTGTATTTTTGTATATTCATCTTTGATTTTATCTATGTCTTGCTTTGTACTTTATCCATATCATCAAATGCAATTCTTTGAGTAGGATCGTCAAATCCTTTAAAGCCACAGTGTTCAGATATGCCAAGAGTAGTAAATTCATTGTCTATAGCTGACTTTATATACTGTGTTCATCACCTATGGCATGACCGCATCTATAGGTGTGAGTGTGAAAGTTAAATTTTTGTAGTTCCATTTTATTTCCTTTTTATTTATTATTAGAGAGTTAATAAAGAGTTTTTATACTAAAAATCGATTAAATACAGATGTAATTTTCTTACAAAAAGTTATTGGAAATCTCTGTTATTAATAGTGTTTTTAAAATAACTACTTGGCATTATAAATGTTGATTAGTATTAATTATCAGAAAATCATGGATAATACATTATAAAAACTTATGACTTGATTTTTAAAATATAAGTTTTTAAATAAGTATTATCCATGAGAGTAATTAAGTATTTTTATATCAAAATTAATATGCTTATATTATCAAATATATTTTTAATTTGTTCTTTTGAAAAAGCTTGTAATTATAAAAATATCACTGCGAGTAATACTATTGTTGCACCAGGTTTTAGCCCTGCGTAGTAAGAGATTGTTATTCCTGATATAACTTCTACAAAGGCATATATAACGCTTATTATCATCATTGACTTGTAACTTTTGGCTATCATTATGGATGTAGCTACAGGTACTACCATAAGAGATGATACTATCAAAAGCTCCCTACAGTCCTTGATGCTATGGATACAGTTATAGCTGTTAGAATAACAAAGATGAAGTTGATAACTTCTACATTGATGCCTGAAAGCTTTGCACTTTCTTCATCAAAGGATATGTGCATTAGTTCCTTGTACAAAAACGCAGGCAAGAACTACAGTAACACTCACAACTATTACTATAAAAACCTCTTCGTTTGAAATTGCAACTATACTACCAAATAGAAAAACTGTTAAAGGAAGTGATATTTTTTTATAAATCCTGACAAGACTCCTGCAAGTCCTACTCCGCAGAGGTTATTATTGCTATTGATACCTCAGTGTAGTTTGACATTTTTCTTATAGACTCTATGCTGAGTGCTGCCAATATGCAGGTAATTACAGCTCCCAGCACAGGGTTGATACCAAGTAATATACCACCTGTAACACCGGCGAGTGATGCGTGAGACAGTGCATCTCCAATCATTGAAAGCCTTTTTAAAACTACCGTTGAGCCTATAAGAGGAATAGTTATTGATATCAAAAATTCCAACCAAAAAGGCCTTTCTCATAAATTCGTATTCAAACATTGTTGTTCCTTATATTGTTCCATAAATCAGAGTTAATATAAAAATTTACACTTTATTCAACTTGCCATATTCTATCTCGTACATATTTGTTGAATATTTTTAAGTTTTTTTATATCATGACTTATCATTATTATGGTCAGATTTAGCTTTTTGTTTAAAGTTTGAGTAATTCATATATCATTTTTGAAGACGCTTCATCTACTCCTGTAGTTGGCTCATCAAGTATCAAGATGCTTGGCATACTCACTATTGACTTTTGCTATCATGACTCTTTGTCTTTGTCCGCCTGAGAGATTGTGTATCATCTTATCTTTGAAATCTTCCATTCCCACAAGTTTGAGTGCGTCCATGACCTTTTGCTTGTGATTTTTGTCGGGGAATCTTAGTAATCCTATGTCTATATAAAGGTTCATCATCACTATCTCAAATACAGTTGCAGGAAATACAAAGCTTTGTTTTTATCCTGAGATTGTGATACATATCCTATGGTATGAGACTTGCAAAATTTTCTTTAAGCTTGAGCCATATATTTGTACACTTCCTTTTGTCGGGGTGTTAGTGAGCCTATGAGCAGCTTTTATCAATGTTGTCTTACCGCACCGTTACAGCCTATTATTCCCACTATCTCTGATTTGTTTATTTTTAGATTGATGTCATTTAGTACATTGAAGTTTCCATAAGAAAAACTTACATTTTTAACATTTATTATATTTTGCATAGTTCATGCACTGTAGTCGTGCAAGTTCACCCCTGTTTCTTTTATTATTCAATGGAAACTACTGTATATCCTGTGTCATCCACAGCTTTTTAAAGGCTTCCTTATCTAAAGGTGAATTTGATTTCACTATGGCAGTTTTTGGTGTGAGATGCTTGTACCTTTTCGACTCTGTCTACTTTTTCTAAGTGCATCTGCAACATGTGCTTCACAATGACCACACATCATACCGTCAATTTTGAGAGTTACAGTATTATTATATCAAAAAGTCCGAACATTATATACCTCCATTTAATTTAAGTAACGAACTTATTATACCCAATAATTATTTTCAACTATAAAATTTATAAAATTATTTTTATGCATTAGGCAGGTAGGTGCTGATTATGCCTAAAAAATCCAAATATAAATATTACAGCAATAGGATGAAGTTTTTTGAAAGTAAGATTGCAAATGAAAGAGTAAATATTATTGCAGTCTTGATATCAACTACAGATTTTAAAAAAAGTGGATGCAAAGGCAGAAAGTATGAGAGCTACAGTAACAGGTCTAATGTAAAGCAATACTCTTTCAATTATTTTTGAGTTTTTAAATTTTTGCCAAAAAACTTATTTACAATACTCATAAATACAAAGGGACCTGAAACTATGCCAAGTGTTGCAAAAGATACTTCCTACTAAGCCAAGCTCTCTAAGTCCTATAAATGTTGCAGAGTTGATAGCTATTGGTCCGGGGGTAATTTGAGATATGGCTAAGATGTCTAAGAACTGACTGTCTGTGAGATAGTGCGTATTTTCAATCACCTCTTCTTCTATTAGAGGTAGCATAGCGTATCCCCGCCAAAACTTACTGCGCCTATTTTTCATCAAATACATTGTTAATACTTCATACATAGACCTATTACACCTCCTGCCAATATGATAAATATAGGGTTGATATTCAAGAAAAACACAGCAATAAACGAAATAGCAAATACTACATACATCAATGCATTTCTTGATATTTTTAAAGACTGATAAGAAAGAAACCAAAAGAAGTGCAGGAACTACAGCATTTACTCCTGTAAAAACCCCTGTACTATATTATTGTCTCTGAATTTGCTATAGAAATATCCTATTGCTAAAAATACTCAAAAACGAAGGCATGACCGTACCAAGTAGAGAAAAATATAGAACCTATAAAACCGCAAATTCTATAGCCTATAAGTAGAGAAATATTTACAGCTATTGGACCTGGGAAGCTCTGCGCAATTGAGATGAAATCAACAAATTCATCTGAAGATATAAGTTTGAGTTTTCTACAAGTTCTTTTTCAATAACAGGTAACATAAGCGTAGCCTCCTCCAAAGGTACTTTGCGCCTATTTTGAAAAAAATATGAGAAAAATTTTAATCAATTTTTCATTTTATCATCCTTATAGTTTATAAAGAAAAACGAGTATTTCAAATAACGGTTCTTCTAAAAAGTTAAATGTACAATTGAAATACTTATACTATAAACCGCTTAAATACAATGAATATTCTTACAAAAAAATATTGAAAAATAGCTGTAATTAAGTAGAGTTATTTAAAAATAACTACTTGGCATTATAAATGGTGATTAGTATTATTTTGCAATTAATTGATAGTATAATATTTTTGCATAAAAATAAGATTTAAAAACTTATATTTGAAAATACGAAATATATTAGGTCAAAATCAAAGTCTAAATGAATTTTGAATAATCAAGCATAGGTAGGACAAGTCCTGACATCAATGCTCTACAATAACAGTGATAAAAATAATAAGTGCAGGTTGCATAATCTGAACTATATACTTTTATATCATTATTCAGTTTTTTTGAGTACATTTCTGATAAGACCTTTAGATTTTGGTCTATATTTCCTGTTTCTTCACCAAGATTGACAAAATAATATATATCATCATCTGCTACGCCCATATTTTTAACACTCATAGATATTGAATTGCCTTGTCTGATATTATCTAAGAAAATTTTCAGCTTTGTCCTAACAGTCTTATTTTTAGATTGATTATACAGTATATCAGTGGATTTGATTATGTCTACACCTGAAGAGAGCATGAGGTAGTATGACCATATTATATTTGATACTGTATAATCTTTGATTAGGCTTGATAATACAGGTACATACACAAGTTTGTTTTTATCAGAAAAGAACTCTGCAGTAATGAGATATACTACCATAAATAGACTTATGAAAAATATTATGCTTTCAGTTTTGTATTTATTTGAAAAAGAAGAAAAATTAAACATAAGATTTACAAAATGGACTTGTATTCTTGCTCATATCGTACAAGGTACCAATTTGAGGGATAAAATAAAAATTAATGAAGAACAACAGAAAAAAATATGGAAAAACTAAGATTGCAGGGTAAAAAGAGAAGTCATAATGTTTTTCTTGTTTCATTCATTCGTTCAAAAATACTTATATAGTTTTTCAAAAACAAAGGTCGAAGTTCCCACTAATTTCGCCAGTCTTTATGATTGATATAGTAGTGTCTGAGAAAAGGCCTGTATCTGATAAGGATTTTTGACAATAGCTTTCCATTGTGAAGCTTTATCTTTACCTCTTGTACCATTGCTTTGTTTTTAGTATTTACAATTTCCATGGATTTTAGGGAGGGTATGCCAGATTTTGTCAGTTCGTAGAGGCTCTCAAAAAATACATAGTTTTCGTAATAGGTCAGTTTTTCATCATATTTCACCATTTTCTTCTATATCAGTAAGTCCTGATTGTACAAGTTTTTTTATTTCGTCTTTTATACTTATTAGCGTTATATTTTCAATTTTCAAGTTGTTGCTTATTATCATATTTTTTGATATCTTCATCTACATCCAAAAACTCAAATACCGCTTTTTGTGTAATATAACCTGTGTGAAAGCAAGAAGTACAGCCGACTTTTTCAAAAATATACTCCACCTTTATCAAGACTATAATGTTGAAGTATGCTTTCTTCCGGTCTAACACTTTTGCAGTGTGGACAAAAGAATCCTTATTAGTTTTTGAGATATGATAAGAGATAGTGCATCAGCTATCTCAAAACCTTCCACTCCTAAATCATATAGTCTGCTTAGGGATGATATGCTGTCATTTGTATGCATAGTGGAAAAATACAAGATGACCGGTATTAGCAGACTGTACAGCAGTCTTTGCAGTAGCTTCGTCTCTGATCTCACCTATGTTGATTATTTGTGGATCTTGTCTAAGTACGAATTTGAGTATATTTTGGAAATCTATGGATTTTTTTCTTGTGATACCTGTAATTGAGTAACGCCGTCTATCTTGTATTCTACAGGATCTTCTATTGATATTATGTTTTTGGTTCCGTCATTTAGATAGTGTAAGATTGTAAATATAGTTGTTGACTTGCCAGTACCTGTTGCCCCTGTAACAATTACAAAAACCTTTAGATTTGGAGATTTTTGAGTTAAAAATTTGGATTTGTCTGTCGTTTAGTCCAAGGTCGGAAAATGTATAGATATCTTTGATATTGCCCAGAACACGAATACTTACTTTTTCTGCATTTACTGTAGGTATGATAGATACTCTGTAGCTTAGATGTTCAAAGTCAAATCTTCCCTCCAAAGGAGATAAGGTCTTTGTGATTTCTATGTCTGATTTTAACTTTATAACTCTTATTAGAGCGTTTGCTTTATTAATGTCAATTTTAGCTAAAAGTCCTAAGCAAAAGAATTGATACGGAATTTTATAGTACAGTCATTTTCCTCGATTATAATGTGTATGTCGCTTTGATAAGAAATCATATGCTTTTTCATTATATAGGTAAAGAGGCTCTCATATCCTTAGTTAGTATATCTTTAAATTCAGAGTTTATTTTTACATCTGTAACAACTATAGAATAAGTCTCTTCAAAGATTTTGTTGAAGTTATATCTTTTATCAAAGGTAAATTTGATATCCTTGCCTATTTCATCAATTATTTTATCAATGCTATTACTATCCAAGGATATTTTGATAAAATACATATTTTTCCGTCTTGATTTTTTTATTTCGACTATTTGATTTTGTTTTGCAAATTCATATTCTATCATAATATCCCCATATTATCTATTAATATTTAAATAGTTGTGTAAACCTATAATTAAAAAATAAATAATTAATTATCAAAAATATAAGTTATATATTTTTGATTTTTAGTCCAATGCTTATTAAATCCTGTTATTTGATAAATTGCATCTATTGTGATACTCTTTAGTTTATTTTCCAGTATGTCAAACTCTCTTTCGAGTTCATCGACTAAGTCGTTGGAATCACTTGAAGAAAGTAGACAACAAAGTCCTATAAGTAGAGAAAATATGCTTTTTATTAACGCTACATCTTAGTTGTTGGTTGAAATAATCAAGTATTTCATTATCAGGTATTGAGGTTTTGGAAATACTATCATAAAGTCTTTCATCGTGGGCACATATATTCCTAAAATGAGCTCACAATTTCCATGAATGTTTCCAAAATCATCTGCTCTTATTCTGAAATACTTCTTTTGCAATATACTCTTTTCCTGCTCCTTCATCACCTTATAAAAATTGATAATTCCGCCAAGAGTAATGACATTTGTCAATATCCAAAAAAAGGTACATTGTTATATTTTTCAATATTATAGGTAATGTAATCATTTTACCGATTGCCTTAGAAAGAGCATTGTGGACACTGCCAATGGTGAAGAATATATCCCTAATATTTTTTTCCGTTTTCATACGCAAAATTTTCATAAGTCAAGTAGTTTTCATGACCATATAACTTTGAAAAACTCATAGCTAATAGCAGATTTGAAATTCTGTTCAAGCATTAGTATATACTTTAAGAAAATTATCCTTATATTTCTGTCAAAAACTATATAGTGCGTATATTTCTTCAAAAGTAGAACCATCTATGTATCTTGATCTTTCTTCAGACTTTGTCTTATCTAAAAAGGCCTTCTATATCCGTTGATGACTATGTAATAATTGTGTCTTGCAAGTATGTCTATTGCCTTTTGTTCATCTAATATGGTAAGATTTTTACTTTTTAATATTTCTATCTGTGAGTAGAGATCTGAAAAATGTCTTTTTTTCATAGTAATTTCTCCTGTTAAAAATAATATAACGCTTACTATAATTATTATACAAAAATATAAGGTATTTATTCAATTAATTTTTTTGCTTTTACTATTATACTTGCAATATTTGTAACAATATCTTAATTAAATTTTAATTGTATTATCATAGTAAAAAGTGGTATACTGATTGCCGTAATTTAATAAAAATTAAATAATGCGTAAACTCTGCTTAAATTAGTTTGGGATTAAATATTATGTATGATGAAATTGAATTATTCTCAACTATTTCATACATATTTTTAATACTTTTATTATAGTGGTGTTGTTGCATGAAATATAGGAGGAACAGTTATGAGTTCATATAGGAGAGGTAGAAGAAGAAGCGGGATTTGCGGGAAAAATTTATTGTTATAGCAATAGTAGTTGCCTTGGTATTAGGAATAATCTTCTTTTTCGGTAAACAAATATCATTTGGGATTTTCAACATATTTAATATGGGCAATGATAAAGGTCAAAATACACAGATGACGCAAAAATCAAGATGACAATAAAGATAAGTTAAGCGAAGAAGAAAAACAGGAGTTAGCGAGAAAAGAAGAGGAAGAAAGACTGAGAAAGGAAGAAGAGGAAAAGATTAAATACAAGGCAGGTACATCACATAACAACGAAGCAACTGCTTGGGCATACAGTACAAAAAGATGTAAATCAATGGATACTTAAGCCGTCAACTTATACTGAGAAGATAAGCTTGTATTTTTGACATTTGACGATGGACCGTCTGAAATTTATACATCTACCGTATTAGATATTCTTAAAAATTATGGGGTTCATGGAACATTCTTTATTGTGGGAAGAGCAGCTGACGGAGATCACGCTAAGCCGTTATTGGAAAAGACAAATGGCTGAAGGACATGGAGTTGGACTACATTCATATACTCACGATTATTCTATTTTTGTATCCGCACAGAGTGGCAAGTGTAAATAATATTGTATCAGAAGTAGACAAAAATCTAAATTCGATAAGAAAGTCTCTTTGGAGAAGAATTTAACACACCTGTCTTGAGATATCCGGGAGGTCATATGTCTTGGAAAAAGTATGGCAGCAGCTGATGAGGCTCTTGCCCAAAGGGGTATATATAACATAGACTGGAATGTGCTTACCGGAGATGCTGAAGCAAAGGGTTCAAGAAGGATATACAAGGAGCTCTTGAAAATATAAAAGGAAGATATGGCAATTTATGGCGGTGAGCCAAAGGTTGTAGTTGTACTAATGCATGATATCAAGGCAAAGAGTGTAGAAGCACTACCAAGTATAATAGAATACTATCAGTCTTTAGGATATAAGTTTTGTATACTAAGTTAGTTAAACAAAAAAATAGAAAAAAATTTGATATAATTTAAAGTAGTATCACAATAAAAAGCATACTTGAAATTATATATAACATATATAAAAAACAATAGTATTTAAGGGGATGACTAAGATGTCATCCTTTTATTTAAGTAAAAAAGAAAAATACTAAGAATTTAAAGTAGAATATAATAAAGAAAAATGTAATAAAGATAAAGATAATAATAAAAAATATTAGAAAGTGTATTTACGAAAAAGAATATTATAGTTTTAAAAAATAAAAATTTAAAAATATAATTATTATTTAAAAATAAAGTCAATAAATATTCAAAAACAACACTTTAACGGGTATAAGAAAATAAATAAAAAAAGTTTCAAAAAGCTTGACAAAGGAAAAATAAAAATAATATAATATACGAGCTGTCAACACAGAGGTAAGAAAAGTGTAAAGGAACAGTAAAGAAAAAGAAATAAATGAACAATGAAAATCGGATAGTAAACAAGACAAACCTTAAGTAAGTAAGGTAATGAAGGAAATAAAACACAAAAAGTCAGTGAAGAGCTGAAGGATAAATTTTAATTGAGAGTTTGATCCTGGCTCAGGATGAACGCTGGCGGCGTGCCCTAACACATGCAAGTCGAACGAAGAGTAAATAGGAAGTCCTCGGATGGAATATATACTACTTAGTGGCGGACGGGTGAGTAACGCGTAGTAATCAACCTGTGACACACGGATAACTGATAGAAATGTCAGCTAATACGAGATGAACTGTTTAAATTGGGAGATGTAAACAGCAAAGCGAAAGCGGTCACAGACGAGCTTGCGTCTGATTAGCTAGTTGGTGGGGTAAGAGCCTACCAAGGCGACGATCAGTAGCCGGCCTGAGAGGGTGAACGCACATTGGAACTGAGACACGGTCCAAACTCCTACGGGAGGCAGCAGTGGGGGATATTGCACAATGGGGAACCCTGATGCAGCAACGCCGCGTGAGTGATGAAGGCCCTAGGGTCGTAAAAGCTCTGTCGTATGGGAAGAAACAAATGACTGTACCATACAAGAAAGCCCCGGCTAACTACGTGCCAGCAGCCGCGGTAATACGTAGGGGGCAAGCGTTATCCGGAATTACTGGGCGTAAAGGGTGCGTAGGCGGCTAATTAAGTCGAGGTTAAAAGGCAGTAGCTCAACTATTGTTGGGCCTTGAAACTAATTAGCTTGAGTATAGGAGAGGAAAGTGGAATTCCCGGTGTAGCGGTGAAATGCGTAGATATCGGGAGGAATACCGGGTGGCGAAGGCGACTTTCTGGACTCATAACTGACGCTGAGGCACGAAAGCGTGGGTAGCAAACAGGATTAGATACCCTGGTAGTCCACGCCGTAAACGATGAACACTAGGTGTCGGGAGGAATTTCGGTGCCGCGCAAACGCAATAAGTGTTCCGCCTGGGGAGTACGCTCGCAAGAATAAAAACTCAAAAGGAATTGACGGGGACCCGCACAAGTAGCGGAGCATGTGGTTTAATTCGAAGCAACGCGAAGAACCTCACCTAAGCTTGACATGGGGATGAAAAAGCAATGTAAAGTTGTAATGATACCCTCGGGTATACATCCCACACAGGTGGTGCATGGTTGTCGTCAGCTCGTGTCGTGAGATGTTGGGTTAAGTCCCGCAACGAGCGCAACCCCTATTGATAGTTGCCAGTGCGTAAAGGCAGGCACTCTATCAAGACAGTTATGGATAACATAAAGGAAGGTGGGGATGACGCCAAATCATCATGCCCCTTATGCTTAGGGCTACACACGTGCTACAATGGCTGTAACAAAGAGAAGCGAAGTCGTAAGGCGGAGCAAACCTGAAAAAAGCAGTCCAAGTTCGGATTGTGGGCTGAAACTCGCCCACATGAAGTCGGAGTTACTAGTAATCGCGAATCAGAATGTCGCGGTGAATGCGTTCCCGGTCTTGTACACACCGCCCGTCACACCATGGGAGCTGAGGGTACCCAAAGTCAGTGATCTAACGCAAGAAGAAGCTGCCTAAGGTAAACTTAGTGACTGGGGTGAAGTCGTAACAAGGTAGCCGTATCGGAAGGTGCGGCTGGATCACCTCCTTTCTAAGGAGAAAAAGTTTACTATCCGATTTTTGTTGTTCAACAAAGATGTAAAAGTCTTAAAAAAAGAATAACAAAAATATTCTACGCTTATGTTAAGTATTATGAAGCTTAGATAAAAACTAAATAATACTGTTAAACTAAGATAGGATAATTTGGGATAAGTTGTGAGTATTTCAAGGCGGACGAATAAATGACGAGGGCGCATACTAAGGTATGTAACTGAGGAATGATATGAAGTCCAACGAAGAAAGACGAAGTAAGTTATCACAAATTTGTACAATGAAAACTGCATATCATCAAAAAGTATAAAACGCAGACAAACAGGAAGAAAGACAAACAGACAAACAAAAAGTTAAAAGTCTTTCCGAAAGAAATGTCAAAGGATTATACAATTTACACCAAAAAGTAAAACAAACAAAGGCAAAGAAGCTAAGAAATGTCGTATATATATTAATATTGCTTAATAAAATAAGTGATAATAATAGATACTATGATATAAGAAAAGATATTTGGGATAGATTGCAAGTAATTCGAGGCGGACAAATAAATGACGAAGGCGCATACTAAGGTATGTAACTGAGGAATGAAATGAAGTCCAACGAAGAAGGACGCCGCAATATATCACAAAGGACAGGTTAAGGAACAAAGAGCATAAGGTGAATGCCTTGGTGATTAGAGCCGAAGAAGGACGGGCAAGCTGCGAAAAGCTATGATAAGGAGCAAACATCCGATAATAGTCATAGATCTCCGAATGAGGAAACTCACTTAATAGAGATATTAAGTATCCATTGCTGAACACATAGGCAATAGGAAGGGAACCCACCGAACTGAAACATCTAAGTAAGTGGAGGAAAAGAAAGAAACATCGATTCCCAAAGTAGCGGCGAGCGAAATGGGAGGAGGCCAAAACCGAATAAGGAAACTTAATCGGGGTGAGGGAAGCTGATAAATGATTGAGGTATCGCAAAAGGAAATACTTGGGAAAGTATACCAAAAGAAGGTAAGAGTCCTGTACTTGAGCGAGAAGACACATAAGCTTTTACCCGAGTATCGTAGGACACGAGGAACCCTGCGAGAAAGATGGGGACCACCCCCAAAGCCTAAATACTACTAATCAACCGATAGAAAAAATAGTACCGTGAGGGAAAGGTGAAAAGAACCCCGGGAGGTGAAAAAGAACCTGAAACCATATGCTTACAAACAGATGGAGTCGAGCACTTAACTCTGCTTAAGTTTTAAGGAGAAAAAAATATGTACTGTGTATATGTATTAAAACTTAATGAAGATAAAAATATATGTAGGATACACACACGACTTAAAACAAAGATATAAGCAACATAAAGAAAAAAACAAGTAAAAAGTACAAAAAACTATGAAGTAGAACTTGTATATTATGAAGCATATAAAAGCAAAAAAGCAGACGCAATAACAAGAGAAGCAAAACTAAAACAGCGAGGAAAATGCAAAAAGATTTTTTTAAAAAGAAAAAAATACAAAATTCACTACAATAAAAAAATCAAAGCACACAATAAAAAAACACAAAACAAAAAGCCTCGCAAGCAGAGTTAAGTGCTCGATGACATCGTACTTTTTGTAGAACGGAGCCAACGAGTTATGCTGTAAAAGCAAGGATAATAAATTAAGTTTAGCATCCAAAGCGAAAGCGAGTCTTAATAGGGCGATAAGTTATACAGCATAGACCCGAAACCGGGCGACCTACCCATGAGCAGGTTGAAGTTTCAGTAACATGAAATGGAGGACTCGAACCCACGAACGCTGAAAAGTTCGGGGATGACTTGTGGGTAGCGGTGAAATTCCAATCGAGCTCGGAGATAGCTGGTTCTCTTCGAAATAGCTTTAGGGCTAGCGTCTTAAGAAATGTATATCAGGGGGTAGAGCACTGAATGCTCTAGGGGGCCGTATAGGTTACCGAAAGCTATCAAACTTCGAATACCGATATATAAATAAGGCAGTCAGACTACGAGTGATAAGATCCGTGGTCAAGAGGGAAAAAGCCCAGATCAACAGCTAAGGTCCCAAAATGTATGTTAAGTGGAAAAGGATGTGAAATTGCACAGACAACCAGGATGTTGGCTTAGAAGCAGCCATACATTAAAAAGAGTGCGTAATAGCTCACTGGTCGAGTGGTTTTGCGCCGAAAAATTACCGGGGCTCAAACATACTACTGAAGCTTTGAACCAGCACTCAACTTTGTTCATTAGGAGGCAAAATGTATTATGTATATATATTAAAAATAAAGAAGAAAAAATATATATAGGATATACAGGTGATTTAAAAAAAGAAGGTTTAAAGAACATAATCAAACAAAGACCGGATATACCCAAAAAGGTAAAATGGGAATTGATATATTATGAAGGATACAAAAACCAACAAGATGCACAAGAAAGAGAAAAAACAGTTAAAAATCACGAACAAGCCAAAAGATGGTTAAAAGAAAGAATAAAAAGAAGTCTTAATGAATGAAGTTGAGTGCTGGTGGTAGAAGAGCATCGTATGATAGGGGAGAAGGAGGATTGAAAAAGACTCTGGACGAAATACGAGAGAGAATGTTGGCATGAGTAGCGAGATGTGTGTGAGAATCACACAGGCCGAAAACCCAAGGATTTCCAAGGAAGGTTCGTCCGCTTGGAGTAAGTCGGGACCTAAGGAGAGGCAGAAATGCGTATCTGATGGACAACAGGTTAAGATTCCTGTACCTACGCTTATCGCCAAAGAGGAGAAGGAATGACGCAGGAGGATAAGATCAGCGCACGGCTGGAAGAGTGCGTCCAAGCAGTAAGGCAGGCATATAGGCAAATCCGTATGCTAAAAAAATGCTAAGCTGTGATGGGGAGAGAAGTTAAGTATCGAAGGATCTGATTTTCACACTGACAGGAAAAGTTTCTATCCAGATAAGAGTAGCCCGTACCAAAACCGACACAGGTGGGTAAGGTGAGAAACCCTAAGGCCGGCGAGAGAACTGTTGTTAAGGAACTCGGCAAAAATGACCCCGTAACTTAGGGATAAGGGGTGCCTTAGAGATAAGGCTTCAAGAAAAAGGCTCAAGCGACTGTTTACCAAAAACATAGGGTCTCTGCGAAACCGCAAGGTGAAGTATAGGGGGCTGACGCCTGCCCGGTGCTGGAAGGTTAAGAGGAGATGTCAGGCAACGAAGCATTGAATTTAAGCCCCAGTAAACGGCGGCCGTAACTATAACGGTCCTAAGGTAGCGAAATTCCTTGTCAGGGTAAGTTCCGACCCGCACGAAAAGGCGTAACGATTTGGGCACTGTCTCAACAACAGACTCGGTGAAATTGTAGTACCGGTGAAGATGCCGGAAACCTGCGACAGGACGGAAAGACCCCATGGAGCTTTTACTGTAGCTTAGTATTGAATTTATGTAATTAATGTACAGAATAGGTGGGAGGCTGAGAGATTAGGTCGTCAGATTTAAAGGAGCCGCCTTTGGGATACCACCCTTTGATTATGTGAGTTCTAACCGGAATCTTTGAAGCAAGGTACGGGACAGTGCTTGGCGGACAGTTTGACTGGGGCGGTCGCCTCCCAAAAGAGTAACGGAGGCGTCCAAAGGTTCCCTCAGCATGGTCGGAAATCATGCGAAGAGTGCAAAGGCAAAAGGGAGCTTGATTGCGAGACCAACAAGTCGAGCAAAGACGAAAGTCGGGCTTAGTGATCCGGTGGTAGAAAGTGGAATTGCCATCGCTCAACGGATAAAAGCTACCCTGGGGATAACAGGCTGATCTCCCCCAAGAGTTCACATCGACGGGGAGGTTTGGCACCTCGATGTCGGCTCATCACATCCTGGGGCTGGAGTAGGTCCCAAGGGTTGGGCTGTTCGCCCATTAAAGTGGTACGCGAGCTGGGTTCAGAACGCCGTGAGACAGTTCGGTCCCTATCCGTCGCAGGCGTTGGATATTTGAGAGGAGCTATCCTTAGTACGAGAGGACCGGGATGGACGCACCACTGGTGTACCAGTTGTCTTGCCAAAGGCACAGCTGGGTAGCTATGTGCGGTTAAGATAAGTGCTGAAGGCATCTAAGCACGAAGCCAACCTCAAGATAAGATATCCCATACGCAAGTAGTAAGACCCCATTAAGAACAAGTGGTAGATAGGCAAGGAGTGGAAGTGCAGTAATGCATGTAGCTGACTTGTACTAATAGGTCGAGGACTTAACCTAACTATTAAAAGGTGTTTTCAAAGATATGTGAGTAGTACGAAGTATATGTTTGAAAAACAGATGATATGCAGTTTTGATTGTACAATATACAATCAGATAAAGAAATTTTTCACATTTAAAAACGAGTAATTCGAGGCAGACGAGTGAAATACGAAGGAGCATATATAAATATGTGACTGAGGATTGATACGAAAGTCTAACGAAGAAGGACGAAGTTTAAAAATATGAAAAATGGGGGCATAGCTCAGTTGGGAGAGCACCTGCCTTGCAAGCAGGGGGTCAGGAGTTCGAATCTCCTTGTCTCCACCAATAATTCTTATATTTCATATAAGTAAAATATAAAAAAAGGACAATATGGTTATAATAGAGAAGAGGATACACCTGTTCCCATACCGAACACAGAAGTTAAGCTCTTCATCGTTGATGGTACTTAGACCGAAGGGTCTTGGGAGAGTAGGTCATAGCTAATTGTTATTAACGAGTACATAGTACTCGTTTTTTTATGCTTTTTATTTTTCTTTATTTATATTTTTCTTAGTTTATTTCTATATAGTAGATAATAATAATTAATAATTAAATATAATTTATACTTTTGTATTATGATAAAGAATGTTGGAAAAAATTTCCTCGATGTGGTATAATCAAAAATATTATTATTTTTATATTATTTTGGATGTTTTTTTGTTTTTTTATTTTTCATTTTTATGGAGGATGTTTTGAATAACAAGGTTAAGCATGAAAAGATGAATATCCCTCCTCTTTCTATTACTATTTTTCTAATAGTTATTCAACTTTTAATTTTAGTTGGTGTGTATTACTATATGGAAGATATGAAGGGGATATTTAATATTTCGTGGCATATTATTTCTGTTTTTTGCTGCAATTTTTGTAATAAATAAAGAAAATGAAAACTCTGCCTATAAGATAGCATGGATTATGCCAATGTGTATCTTTCCTATTGTTGGTTTAATATTATATGTTATTATTAAAGTTTTTCCGTAGCAAAATTTTGACTTTATTACTTCGTGATAAGATTAGAAAATCAAGATCATATATATCACAAAAATAATATAGTTTTTGAAGAATTTTGTAAAAAGTTCTGAGTATGCAGGTCTGGCTAACTATCTTTTTCAAAGATGAGTATTTTCCAATTTATTCAAATGACGATATTACTTACTATCCGCTTGGTGAACTTGTATTTGATGCAATTAAACAAGAAATATTAAATGCTAAAGACTACATATTTATGGAGTTTTTCATAGTTTCTCAAGGTGAGTTACTAAGTGAATTACTTGATATTTTTGGAGCAAAAGGTTCAAGATGGAGTCGAAGTAAGACTTCTTTATGATGGTTCAAATATGTTTTCTCTTCCTAAGCATTATTATGATTTCATTTGTTCTAAGGGTATCTACTGCAAAATTTTTCTCCTGTTACAGCTATAATTTCTTCATATCAAAACAATAGAGATCATAGAAAGATAGTTGTAATAGATGGTAAGGTTGCATTTACAGGAGGAATAAATATAGCGGATGAATATGTGAATAGAAAAGTAAGGTTTGGACATTGGAAGGATTGTGGTGTTAAGATTGTTGGTGAAGGTGTATATTCTATTTTAACTCAATTTTTGCAAATTTGGAATATTGACAGACAGGGTAAGATTGATGATTATGACCAATATTTGACTACATTTAAAGAAGAAGAGCGGAAAGAAAAAAATACGATAATTTTTTTAATTCCATATTCAGATTATCCTGATGATGAAAATGATAATCCTGCGGAGTCAATATACATCCATATATTGTTTTATGCAAAAAAATATGTAAATATAATGACACCTTATCTTATAATTGATGATGAGCTTATGATGGCTATGAGATATGCTGCAAGTAGAGGAGTAAAAAGTTAGATTACTTCTTCCCGGTATTCCTGACAAAAAATACCATATCTTATAGCACAGAGCTATTTTTTTACCACTTTTTAAGTTATGGAGTTGAGATTTACACATATACAAAAAGGTTTTGTTCACTCAAAGGTCTTTGTCTCTGATGATATAATAAGTACAGTAGGTACTGTAAATTTGGACTATAGAAGTTTGTATCTACATTTTGAAAAACGGTGTGTTTTTTTACAATGAAAAACTTGCTAAGACTATTAATGAAGATTTTGAAAAAACTATTGCTATTTCAAAAGAAGGTAACTATTGAAGAAGTAAAAATATGTCTAAAATTAAAAATTTACTGCGAGAATTTTTAAGCTATTGGCACCTTTAATGTAAAAAAAGGAATACTATGAATACTTATGATTTATCTTTGATGCAAAAATTCAAAATATATAGATAATTTATACACATATAAGTCTGATGATGAATTTGAAATTGGCGATATTGTGCTTGTTGATTTTGGAATTGGGAAAAATAGTCGAAGGCATAGTTGTCCGTAAAAAAATCACACTTTGGCAAATTCTAAAAACCAAGGAGATAATTTCAAGGCTTGAAAAATACCTATAGCCTTAATAAAGTCCAAGTTGATACAGCTCTATTTGTCAGAGATAACTATATGGCAACTTATTATGAATCTTTTCGATTATTTACCTCACCTTCCAACTATACGAAATTATCTGAAAATTTTGATTTAATTATAAAACTTATAGATGATAATAAACTTGAAAAATATAATTGAATCTACCAGAAAAAATGCAAAAACAAAAACTTTCTTTTTAAAAGCTTTGCAAAAAAATATCCCATAATTAAAAAAGCATTTTATTTCAAATGTTAGATGCAAAAATTGATAAATATCTTAAAGAGTTAGAAGAAGAAAATGTAGTTAAGGTCGAAAAAAAGTAAAGGTATTTGCTAAAAAAATAATTTTTGTTAAAGAAAAAATTGAAGATATACCCTTAAATCAAGAGCAACTAATCGCATATAATAATATACTTGCTCAAAGAGTAAAAAACCTGTACTTTTTGTATGGAGTTACAGGAAGTGGGAAGACAAAGGTATATATTAATCTGGTTAAGCATATATTGAAGCAGGGGAAAAATGCTGTAATTTTAGTACCTGAAATATCTCTTACAATGCAGACTATTAAAAAGATTTGTTGATGAATTTGATGAAGACATAGCTGTAATTCATAGCAACTTGACAAAAAGGGAAAAAATACGAACAATGGCTTAAGATTAAAAATAAGGTTTCAAGGATAGTAATAGGAGCAAGATCTGCACTGTTTTCACCACTTGAAGACATAGGTATAATAATAATAGATGAATGCCATGATGATGCATACAGGTCAGAGATGTCTCCAAAAGTATGATACTATTGAAGTAGCAGACTTTATAGCACAAAAATATGATGCTCATCTTATACTTGCAAGTGCAACACCATCGATATCGCAATTTTATAAAGCAAAAGAAGGAATATATGATATATTTTTCTTTGAAAAAGAGCAAACAATAAACCTCTGCCAAAAGTAGAGATTGTAAATATGCTGGAAGATATGAAAGGCGGAAACAAGCTTGAGTTAAGCTCAAAATTGCAACTTGAGATGAAAAAGACAACTTGCAAAGGGTAGTCAGGTTATTCTTTTTGAATAAAAAGAGGATATTCAGAATCAACTTACCTGCGATAATTGTGGATATGTCCCAAAATGTGAAAAACTGTGATATATCTCTTACTTATCATAAGACTACAAACACATATAAATGTCACTATTGCAACTATGAGACTATAGCTTATAGGGACCTGTCCCAACTGTCATGACGGTAATTTCATTTATATGGGTAGTGGAACTCAAAAAAATAGAATCTCAGGTAAAGACTCTTTTTCCGACAGCTGTAGTATTTAGAATGGATAGAGATACTACAATGCAAAAAGGTGAAAAATGAGAAAATACTTACGAATTTTTAGAAACACACCAAGGTCTGTGTTGATAGGCACACAGATGATAGGTAAAGGTCATGACTTCCCCAATGTATCATTGGTTGGAATAATCAATGCAGATCAAGGAATATATGCTCGGATTACAAGGCTCTTGAACGCTCATTTAATATATTGGAACAAGTGGGAGGAAGAGCTGGAAGAGGAGATGAAGAAGGTCTTGTAATCATCCAGACCTTTTCAAATGACAACTCACTTTTTGTACTATCTAAAGATGCACAGCTACAAAGATTTTTGAAGATGAAATTGAAAAAGAAAGATTTTTCAAATATGAGCCTTTTGGGAATATTATAAGGCTTATAATCTCATCTACTGATGATGAACAGGCTCAAGGAACTTCATATAAGATAAGGGACGCAATAAAAATTTTACAATGAGACAAGGCTAAACAATACACTTAAAATATATGAGCCATCCGCTTGCAGTATTACAAGGATAGATAATAAATTCAGATATCAGATAGTAATAAGGGTGGACAACGAAAAACTTGTCTAAGTGTAAGTCTATGATAAATTATGTTCTTACTCAAAAAAGAAAGGTAGTTTTAACAGATGATAAAAATATCTGTATCTGTAGATGTCAATCCTGACAACATGCTGTAGTATCATAATTCATATATATAAATTAATGATATATAAAAAATTCAAAAATATTCTTTTTCTAAATAGATGTAAGTAAGAATGTAAGATATATTATGGTTTTTGACAAAAATATTAAATTTTCAATATATAGGAGATATAGTAGCAGTTATAGATAAGAGATAAATTTATTTTTAAAAAAAGAGGGAATTATGGAAAAAAATTGACATAGAGCAAATAAAACAAGATTTTTACAAAATGAAAAAAATAAAATTCAAAAGTGATGAAGTCTTTGAATACTATATCTTAGATGAGGAATATATAGAAAAAAATTGGAAGATTTCTTAGATATAATGAGCAAGAGTACTACTCGTATGCTTTTTGCAAGAAATACACTTGAAGAAAATAAAAGTATATACCTCGTGGAGGTAAAAATCATAGGAGTATTTGAAAATGGAAATCTTGCAGCAATTACAATTACAGATTTATGCGATGAAGATAATTATATGATAAAACTTGCAAATATACAAGGAGATGATATTTCAAAGACTGTAATTCTTGATACACTTTGCGTTTTTGCCACAGTATAGAGGAAATCAGCTTCAAATAAAACTTATGCTTATTTGTGAGTATCTATATCTCCAAATGGGATATAAATATATGTTATCAACGGTATCTCCAATGAACTATCACTCAATTCAAAACTATTTAGGACTAAACTATATTATTTTTTTGATTTGCAGGAGCTTTATGCAAATGAGAAATACAATGCAGTAATGAGATATCTTGTGCAGCTTGAGATAGGGAAAACACTTGAAGAAGTGCCTGAGCAATATAGTGTTCTTAATCTTGATATTGAAAGACAAAAAGAGGTAATTTCCTTGGGTTTGTAGGTATGAAGATAATAAATGTTTTTTTCTACGGAAAAAGTTTTTGTAAGCTATTCAAAGGCATATTACAGTTAAAAATTTTTTTCTAATAACATATATCTTGAACTGAAAAATTTCCTAATTTTAGTTGAAATTTAAATACAAATTAATTTTTTTGATTTGCTAATATCTAAAAAAATTTTTCAATAGTAGTATTTAAACTTTGTATAGGTATTAAATAATTGATAATATGGAAAAAAATAATGTCAAGTTTAGGGAAGTGTTTAAAAATATACTAAAGTTTCAATTTTTGATGTAGTAAACTTGTGAGCTATATTTATAAAGGAGGATATCAATGTCATTAAATTTAGAACCTAATGAAGTATTTGATTGGTTTTATAAGATAAATCAAATACCAAGAGAGTCAGGACATGAAAAGGAAATTTCAGATTTTTGGTAGACTTTTTGCTAAAAAAAGAAATCTTGAAGTGGTGCAAGATGATCAGTACAATGTAATAATCAAAAAGGCATCAGATGGTTATGAGAATTCAAAACCGGTGATTATACAAGGACATATGGATATGGTTTGTGTAAAAAGAAGACGATAGCGACCATGATTTTAGAAAAAGATCCTATAAAGATGATTGTTGAAGGTGATTTTTAAGAGCTGATAAGACAACACTTGGGGAGATGACGGTATTGCTGTGGCATATGCGCTTGCAATACTTGACGGAGATTATAAGCATCCTGCATTGGAAGTACTGATAACAACAAATGAGGAAACAGGGTATGCAAGGAGCTGCAAAATATAAAAACAAGGAATGCTTGAGGGGACAAGGTTGATAAATATTGACTCTGAAGAAGAGGGGGTATTTTTTTATCCGGATGTGCAGGTGGAGTAATGGTTGATACTACCTTTGATATTCAAGAGGAAAAATGACCTTAGAGATGCAATGAAGATTACTATTAGTGGTCTAAAAGGCGGACACTCAGGAATGATGATTAAATATCAAAGAGGGTAATGCTATAAAAATATTATTTAGAATAATTAATCAAATAAGAGAAAAATACAGATTTAAAAAAATATCAAGTATTTCAGGAGGTACTAAGCATAATGCAATTCCTAATATAGCAGTAGCTGAAATAGCTATATCAGACTATGACAAAGCCTTTGAAACTGCAAGTAAAATAGTCAAAGATATACAAGATGAATACAAGGTACAAGATGAGAATTTAAAAAGTAGAAATGAGCAGATGTAAAGTTGAAAATGTATTTACAAAAAGAATTTTCAGACAGACTTATAGATTACTTCCTAATTGTAAAAAGATCAGGTTGTGATGATGTCAAACGATGTGGATGATTTGGTACAGACATCATTAAATAATGCAATATTAAAAAGAGAAGGTAATAAAATATTGCTTTTGACATCTATAAGGTCATCTGTAGAAAGTCAACTTGATATGATGATAGAAAATCTCCATGCACTTTCAAGGGTGGTAAATGCAAAATTTGAATTAAAAACAGATACCCTGCATGGCAGTTTGAAAGAGAAAAGTAAAATACGAGATACTGCACTTTCTACCTATAAAGAAATATTTGGTAAAGAAGGTAAGATTGACTTAATACATGCAGGACTTGAATGCGGTTTGCTCAAAAAAGTCCTTACAAACTGCGATATGATAAGTTATGGACCTTTTATGTACGATGTGCATTCGCCAAGAGAGAAGATTAGTATCTCATCTGCAAAAAGAATGTGGGATTTTACTCTTAAATTATTGGAAAAATCTTAAATAGAAGCTATTTATTATGTAATTTAAATTTATGTTTTTGGTTTTTAAAATATATTTTTGTGGTATATTTTAAGGAATTAAGAAAATTTTTGCTTTTTTTCAAATTTTTAATGTAAAAAAATAAGTCAAAAATTTAAAAAAACGAGTATTATTAAAATTACAGGGGAGTGACTAATGATAGAAGAAAAGACTGAATGTCCTTGCTAATATCGAATACAAAAAAGATTTTAAGAAATTAAGTAAAAGTCAAGTATTTGAGACTTTAATGGCATTTACAAAAGAAGAGATTGAAAAAAAGAAAAAAATCACAGGCGATAGAAAACTATACTATGTATCAGCTGAATTTCTAATAGGTAAGTTGTTATCGAATAATCTTATAAATCTTGGCATCTATGATGAGGTATGCAGGGTTCTTGAAGACAATAAATTCAAGATAGAAGATATTGAAGAAATCGAGGATGAACCTTCACTTGGAAATGGCGGACTTGGAAGATTGGCAGCGTGTTTTTGGACTCCATAGCCACACTTGGACTAAATGGAGATGGAGTAGGGATTAACTATCATTTTGGACTTTTCAAACAAATGTTTATTGAAAACAAACAATATGAAGAGATAAATCCTTGGATGAACAAGCAAAATTTTCTAAGAGATACTGATGTTAAATTTGAAGTGGAATTTGGAGAGCATACTGTCAATGCTCAGTATGTACGATATACCTGTAATGGGGTATAATCAAGGCTATAACTATCTTCACTTATTTGACATAGATACAGTGGATGAAAGGATAGTCAAAGAAGGTATACACTTTGATAAGAGTGATATATCGCAAAACCTTACCTTGTTTTTATATCCAGATGACTCTGATGATAGAGGAAAGCTCCTTAGAATTTATCAACAGTATTTCATGGTAAGTTGTGGCGCACAGCTGATATTAAAAGAACTCAAAGAAAAAGGCCATGATGTAAGAGATTTGCACAAGTATGCGGTAATACAGATAAATGACACATCCTACTCTCATAATACCTGAACTTATAAGATTGCTTGAAAAAGATGGTGTCAGCTTTGAAGAGGCTGTTGAAATAGTAACAAAGACTGTAAACTATACAAATCACACTATTTTGGCTGAGGGCTCTTGAAAAATGGCCATACGCATTTTTAAAAAGCAGTTGTGCCACAGTTGATGATGACTATAGAAAAGACTCAATACCTATGTAAAAGAGATAGTCAAAGATAAGAAAGTCTATATTATAGATAAAGAACACAGAGTTCACATGGCTAATATAGCTATACATTTTTCATCAAATGTCAACGGTGTTGCAAAAACTCCATACAGAGATACTCAAAAAGAGGAATTGGCACATTTTTAATATATATCCTGAAAAAATTCAATAACAAGACTAACGGAATAACTTTCAGACGCTGGTTACTTCATACGAATAAGGAATTAGCTGACTATATTACTTCTCTAATAGGAGATGATTATAAAAAAAGGACGCTACAAAGCTTGAAGAACTTGGCAAATTTATAGAAGATAAGGCAGTGCTAAGCAACTTCAAACTATAAAGCAACACAGAAAGACTCAACTTGCTAATTATATAAGGAAACATGAAAAGATAGACATCAATCCTCGCTCTATATTTGATGTTCAGATAAAGAGAATTCACGAGTACAAAAAGACAACAGATGAATTTGCTTTATATCATTCACAAAATATCTTGAAATAAAACAGGGGATATATCCAAAAAGCTCTATAACATTTATATTTGGCGGTAAGGCAGCTCCGGCATATACAATTGCTAAGGATATAATTCATGCAATTTTATGTATGCAACAGATAATAGAAGATGATGAAGTTGTAAGAAAATATATCAAGGTGGTAATGGTACAAAACTACAATGTATCTTATGCACAAAAGATAATACCTGCAGCTGATATATCAGAGCAGATTTCTCTTGCTTCCAAAGAGGCATCAGGAACAGGAAATATGAAGTTAATGCTCAACGGAGCAATAACTCTTGGTACAATGGACGGAGCAAATGTCGAAATTGCTGATCTTGTTGGCAAGAAAAATATAAGTATATTTGGAAAGTCAAGTAAACAGATTATAAGGCTGTATAAGAAGTCGTCATATTCACCAAAGGATTATTATTCAAATAGTGAAGTAATAAAAATGCAGTGAGACTTTTTGACATCAAAAGATATGGTAAGTGTAGGAGATAAGGAATCTCTTACAAGATTGCATAAAGATATGACTACAAAAGGATTATTTTTATGGCTCTTATAGACCTGGAAGATTATATAGCAGTAAAAGATAAGCTGATTAAGTCTTATAAGGTAAAAGATAAGTGAGGCACAAAAATGCTTATAAACATATCTAAGGCGGGATATTTCTCTTCAGATAGGACTATTGCAGATTACAATGAAGATATATGGCATTTGTAAGATACTAAATTAATTTTTATAAAATATAATATAAATAAGTGATACTAAAAAGGTTCTATAATATCTGTTTTTGGAAAAAATTTAACAGATATTATAGAACCTTAAAAATTGTATAATACTAATACTAAGCACCATTTATAATGCCAAGTAGTTATTTTTGAATAACTCTATTTATTTCAGAGGGTTTTCAATAACTTTTTGTAAGAAAGTTACATGGTTATTTAACTGCTTTTTATAATAAAATCTAATAGAAGAATAGAAGTATATCATAAAAATATGATACACCAAATATTTATTAACTAAAGATATGCTATAGCATATCGCAAGTACAGAATTGATGAAATCCATAGTTTAAATAGAGTTTAGTATTATATAATATGAGTAATAAATTAAAAACCTCGAAAATCTAATTCCGAGGTTTTTAATTTATATCTTAAAAGTTTGCACAAATGAATAAGTTTAGATTAGAATATTGTTCTTTCAGCCATAGCTTTGTAGTTGTTGTATCTTATCTTAGATTCTTGTTCAGCCTTGTCATACAATTCTTCAGCTATTTCAGGGAATGTAATCTTAAGTGAAGTATATCTTACTTGCTTGTCGATAAATTCTCTAAATGATGCAGTAGGTTCTTTTGAATCAAGAGTAAATGGATTCTTATTTTCATGAGCAAGCATAGGATTGTATCTATATAGATGCCAGTATCCAGCGTCTACAGCTTGTTTTTCGTTAGCTATAGTTCTTCCCATACCTTCTTTCAAGCCGTGGTTGATACAAGGTGCGTAAGCTATGATTAGAGATGGTCCATGATAGCTTTCTGCTTCTTTTAATGCTTTTAATAAATGGTTCTTATCAGCGCCAAGAGCAACTTGAGCTACATATACATATCCGTAAGTTGTTGCTATTAGACCTAAGTCTTTCTTTCTCACTCTCTTACCTGCTGCAGCAAATTTTGCTATAGCTGCTGTTGGAGTAGCTTTTGATGATTGACCGCCAGTATTTGAGTAAACTTCTGTGTCAAATACCATTATGTTAACATCTTCACCAGATGCTATAACATGGTCAAGACCGCCATAGCCTATATCATAAGCCCAACCGTCACCACCGAATATCCATACTGATTTCTTGTCAAGATAGTCTTTGTGAGCTTTTATTGAATCAGCTAATTCTTTTCCATCTCCTGTAATCTTATCAATAGCGCTTATAACTTTTGTCTTTTTCTTTCCAAAAGTGCCTTCGCCTTCATCTTTTTTGTCAAGCCATTCATTTAATGCTTCTTTAGCATCTTGTGGTATATCTTTATCTAATAGAGCAGTTATTTCTTCTGCTAATCTTTCTCTTAGAGCATTTTACACCCATAGCCATACCGTATCCGTATTCTGCATTGTCTTCAAACAATGAGTTAGCCCAAGCAGGTCCTCTTCCGTTTGAGTTAGTTGTATATACAGATGTAGGAGCAGAGCCACCCCAAATTGATGAACAACCTGTAGCATTTGCTATTATCATTCTGTCACCAAACATTTGAGTTATAAGTTTTGCGTAAGGTGTTTCACCACAACCGGCACAAGCACCTGAGAACTCAAGAAGCGGTTGCATGAATTGGCTACCTTTAACAGATGTTCTTTCCATTATATCATCTTTGTATCCAACTTTATCGTTGGCATATTCAAATAGTGGGGCATAAGCATCTTTTATATCTTCAAATGACTTCATTTCAAGAGCTTTTTGAGCTTTTTTACCTGGACATACATCCACGCAGTTTCCGCAACCTGTACAGTCATAAGGAGATACTTGGATTCTGTATTCAAGACCTTCAAGACCTTTACCCATAGCTTTAAGAGTATCAAATCCTGCAGGAGCATCAGCTTTTTGTTTTTCATCCAAAAGATATGGTCTTATAGCAGCATGTGGACAAACAAATGAACATTGGTTACATTGGATACAATTATCTATCTTCCATTCAGGTACATGAGTTGCTATACCACGCTTTTTCGTAAGCAGAAGCACCTGATGGAACATTACCGTCTTCATATCCCTTAAATGTTGATACAGGAAGTGAATCTCCATCTTGTGCGTTTGTAACTCTCAATATATTCTTAATATAATCCGGATCACTTTTTTTAGCAACTTCTATCTTAGAGAAAGCTAATTCTTTCCAAGAAGCCGGAACATCAACCTTAACCAAGGCATCAGCGCCCATGTCAACAGCCTTGAAGTTCTTATCAAGTATTTCTTGACCTTTTTACCGTATGACTTAACTATAGAGTCTTTCAAGTGTTTAACAGCTTCATCATAAGGCATTACATCAGCCAATTTGAAGAATGCAGATTGCATTATCATATTTATTCTTGAGCCAAGACCTATTTCACTTGCTATCTTATTTGCATCTATTATATAGAAGTTGATGTTGTGGTCTGCGATGTATTTCTTAAAGTGAATCCGGTAATTCATCATTTAATTGACTTGCATCCCATGGACTGTTAAGTACGAAAGTACCTCCGTCTTTAAGTCCTTTTTATTACATCGTATAATTTTACATATGATGGAGTGTGACATGCGATGAAGTCTGCTTCATCTATCAAGTAAGTTGAACGGATAGGCTTGTCACCAAATCTCAAGTGTGATACTGTAACCCCACCTGACTTCTTAGAGTCATAAGAGAAATATCCTTGAGCATATTTATTTGTGTAGTCACCTATTATTTTTATAGCTTGTTTGTTAGCCCCAACTGTACCGTCTGAGCCAAGTCCCCAGAATTTACATCTTACTGTACCTGCTTGTCTTATAGACAATTTTTTTCAGATGAAGGTAATGATAGATTAGTAACATCATCAACTATAGAAACTGTAAAGTTGTTCTTTGGTGTATCTAATCTCAAGTTATCAAATACTGTCAATATGTCTGTTGGAGTTGTATCTTTTGAACCAAGACCATATCTTCCGCCAACTATAAGCGGTTTATTAGATTCACCAAAAGTAAATTGATTCTACATCAAGATGTAGAGGTTCTGCAGGAGCACCTGGTTCTTTTGTTCTGTCAAGTACAGCAATTCTTTGTACTGTCTTAGGTAGAGATTCTAAGAAGAATTCTTTTACAAACGGTCTGTAAAGATGTACTTTAAGTACTCCGACCTTTCTTCCGTTTGCATTTAGGGTGGTCAACAACTTCTTCAATTGTTTCTGTAACTGAACCCATAGCAACTATAACTTCTGTTGCATCACTTGCACCGTAATAGTTGAAAAGGCTTATATTCTCTTCCTGTTATTCTTGATATGTCTTCCATGTATTTTTTTAACTATTCCTGGAACTTCATTGTAAAAATACATTTGATGCTTCTCTTGCCTGGAAGAATATATCAGGGTTTTGAGCAGTACCTTTTGTGTATGGATGATTAGGATCAAGTGCTCTTGCTCTAAAATGCAGCTATTGCATCCATGTCTACCAAATCTTTTAATTTATCAAATTCCATAACTTCGATTTTTGAACTTCATGTGATGTTCTGAAACCATCGAAGAAATGTAGGAAAAGGTACTCTTGATTTAATTGATGCAAGGTGAGCTATTGAACCCTAAGTCCATAACTTCTTGAACTGAGCCTGAACATAGCATTGCAAATCCGGTTTTGTCTTGTAGACATAACATCGGAATGGTCACCAAATATTGAAAGAGCATGAGTAGCTAATGCTCTGGCTGATACATGGAATACGCAAGGAAGCAATTCGTCGGCTATCTTATACATATTCGGTATCATAAGTAAAAAGTCCTTGAGATGCTGTATAAGTAGTAGTAAGTGCTCCTGTAGAAAGTGAACCGTGTACGGCACCGGCTGCACCGGCTTCTGATTGAAGCTCAGTTACTCTTACAGGTTGACCGAAGATGTTTTTTAATCCGTTTGCAGCCCATTCATCAACTACTTCAGCCATTGGTGATGACGGAGTTATTGGGAATATTGCAGCCACTTCGGTAAAAAGCATACGATACATGAGCGGCAGCAGTATTACCAGTCCATAGTCTTCATTTTAGCCATAATTAAATCCTCCTAAAAATTATAATTTATTATAAAATAAGTAATAAACAAAAAAATATGTATCTCTTAATACACCTAAAAAGTACAAGAGGAATAAGATACATACTGTATTAAATGATAATTATACTCATAAAAATTTTTAAAAAGCTGGATACTGTTAATTTTCTAATATTTAACTGTCTTTTTAAACTCTTATTTAACTAATGTATAAATTATCATTTGAAATTAAATTTGTAAAAAATAATTAATCAACTATATTATATCAAAATTATTTATGATTATCAATTAATTTGAAAAATTTAAATATTTTTTTATTTTTGAATAATTTATTTACTTAAGTTTATTTTTAAAAATATAAATACTTATAAGAAAGTTTATAATTAAAAAGATATGAAAAAATATTCATTACATAAAAAATAGTTAATAATTATAATTAGTTTTGCTGATATTTGCATATATTTTAAATTTTTAAATATAATATTGGATATTAAGTTAAAAAAATACTGCGCTATTGTACGATAAAGTAAGAGAAAATTTAAATGTATTTTTTATACTTAAAAATAATTTAGAAAGTTATAAAAAAATGAAAAACTATGTATCAAGTAGGAGGTCCCTAGTTTTTAAATTTAAAGGGGGAGAGGAATAAATAAAAATTTTTATAAGGATTGTAAACAATATTTATGCTTTACTTATCTTGTTTTTTTATTTTTGTAATATTCCCCAAACTATTTTTTAACTTTGACTCATATAATAAATTAAAATTCAATAATCTTACTTCTATAACTCAAGATGTCTTTTTGACATCCGGCAAAGACATTGAAAAAGCTATAACTCTACCTGAAAAAGATAACCACTGATAAGCCCTTTTAGTATAGAGGTGGATATTTCAAAGTATGATTATGATGAAAAAAAGCGATAGGTATCTTATCAAACTACCTTGATTATGAAGTTTCTATTGACGATAAAGTATTTTATAAAAATGAGTCGCCAAGTATAACAATGCCTAAGAGTAATGGCGGGCAGATATATACAGTCATAAATCTACCCCAAAATATCACTAAACCTGTGATGACTATAAATTATTATCCTAAACTCATACAGGATACAGTATACAAAGTATAGATTTAGGAAATAGGGATGATTTTTTTGTGAATATGGTTGAGGGTGATATTGCTATTTTAAGTTTGTCACTTCTTATGTTTATGTTATTCTTGGTTTCAATGGTTATATCATTAGCAGGCTATAGTGGTGGTGTATTTGAAAACAGTATTTTCTATGTAGGAATGTCATTATTAATAACTGCATTGTATTTTTTTGACAAAGACTAAGACAGTTGTGTATTTACTTAGTGAAAAAAAGAGCAATAATATATTTTTAGATTATGTATCTTTTATGTTTATAATATACTCTGTTTTAAAGTTAATACAAAAATAAGATAAAGTGCCTATTTTTTTCAAAAATGGTAGATATTGCTATAAAAAGTAGTGGAAGTAATCTATTTCGTTGAACTCTTGCTTACTGTTACAAGGATATCAGAGTTTAAAGAGATGTTTATGTTAAATCAAATCTTAAATGTTGTATTAGGGCTATTGGCTGTAGTATCATTGATTTTTTTCTATAGATAAAAAATAAGGAAACTATACTTCTTGCTATATCGATAATTCCACTATTTGCAAATCTTGCGATAGGTATTACATCATTTAAAGTCGACAATACTATTAAGCTTACTTGGGTATTAATAGTAAATACACTGTTTTTGTGATATTACAGATATATATGTTTTACAAAAATTATCAGAAAATAAAAAGAAGAAAATACAAAGTCTGAAATATATCGTGAAATGATTGAAGTTGATGCCTTGACATCAGTAAATAACAGGTATTCTTTTGAAGAAAAAAATAAAGCAAATAAAAATTAAAAACCTGAAAAATGCGTCATAATAACGGCTGATTTGAACAATTTGAAACTTATAAATGATTTTATCGGTCATGATGCCGGAGACAAAGCTATTAAGGGTGTTGCTTCATATTTAAAAAGAAACTCTTCCTAACGCATTAATTTATCGAACAGGTGGAGATGAGTTTATGCTGATATTAGATGGGGAGTTTGACACATCTATTATAGATAAAAATGAATAAGACAGTAAATGTCCCAAATGTATCAGATAAGATACAAATAAGTTTTTCTATAGGTCATGCGACATACAATCCCAAGAAAGAGCTTAGTTTTGGATGAAGTGCTCAAAATTTCAGATAAAAAAATATGTATATTGACAAACAGAAAAATAAGAAGAAAAATAAGTGATTTTTAACAAGGGAATATTATACCATGCCAATAAATTTTAAAAGTACCTGAACTTATGTATATACTTTTTTGATAACGGCAATATTATTTTTCCATTTTTTTCAGTAAAAATCTTACTATACAAACGAAAAATGCAAATCTTAGTGATTTTTGAGCCTATCAGTATAATAGATGAGGCTCAGCTCACATATAAAGGAAAAAGCAGCTATATTGAAATGCCTATCATACTTGATGTGAAAAGAACCTTTTGAGCTGGAGATTAATATAAGTGGGGAGACTAATTTATCAGAAAAATCTATAGGGCTTTACATTGGATATAGTGATGTGGATGTTTTAGTTGACGGTAAGGTAATCTATAGAAATGAAGTAGGTAAAAACAATTATACCCTACAGTGGTGGCTATCCATATAGAATAATAAAAATACCACGAAACATAGTTACACCTGTAGTAAAAGATAAAGGTAAAAACCTAATTTGAAACTTGTAAGTACTTATACTATAAGCCAATAGAAATTGGTAAAAAAATCAAATTTTACACTTATTTGATGAAAGAAGACTATGAAGGTATTATCGTATCTTCTATATTGCTTTTTATATTCGTGATATCTGTTCTTATCTATGGTATATCCATTATTATTAAATCTAAGATGACAAGACTTTTACAATGTTGGGCTAATCTCTCTTTTTGGAGGTGTCTACTCATTGACTTCATATAGATTGATGTCATATTTGTTTTCTACCAATATTGAGTTTTTATATTTTATGGAGTATACTTCCCTTTTTGCTTTTACCTTATCCAATGATTAAGATTTTGGAAAGTAGTGTAGATAAGAGGGAAAAAAGATTTTATTTGGGATAAAAAAATATTATTATTATTAATTATATTGCACAAGTGATAATGACATTTTTAGGTATTTATGTTTTCAAGGATATATTGATATTTTCTCATATTTTTGATTTGTTCTGCTATGATTGGTGGAATAGCTGTATTATTTATAACAAATAAGGATAAGAAAAATATAAGAGGTATTACAATACCTTTTTTTCAATATTTCTTTTTAATATCAGTAGTATATGTGATAATAACATATGTAACCAATGGACATTATTCAATGTATGGTTTCATAATGTGGGATTTATATTTTTCATTATATTTCAGATTTGGTTAGCTACAGTCTCATACATTAAATCAAAAATGAAAATGTTAAGACAACAATGTACAAAAAATACATCTATCTTGATATAATGACAGGGCTTAATAGTAGGTTTGCATTTGAAGAAAAGATGAAAGAGATAAAACAAGAACCTATAGATGTAAGTATAATCTCTTGTGATCTCAATGATTTGAAGATTGTTAATGACAATAAGGGACATGCATATGGAGATGCTATGATTAAAAAAAGCCGTGAAGAGTTGAGGAGTTATTTCAAAGGTGCCTATGTTTATAGAACCGGAGGAGACGAGTATGTGGTTATATCGGAAAAAAATTATAGCAGATTCATATATAGAAAAATTTCAAGAGGAGAGAAGTATTTGTAGATGTATATGATGAAAAAAATTGCCTGTGAATATATCCATTGGAAAATGCGACTGTTATCATAATGGTGAATTTGATATATATGAGGCATTTAAAAATAGCAGATGAAAAAATGTATGAAGACAAGGTAACATATAAAAAAATAGAAATAATGCTAACTCCAAGTAAAAAACTAAATTTAATATAAACTTAGAAAAAGTCATAAATATGATTTATCCTTGTAGTAGATTTATTAATGTTGAAAAATCAATGTATATACAATTTATAATATTTTAAATAAATAATAATTAAAGCCCTCTAAATTAGCAAATAGATATTTTAAACAATAGTTTAATATAGTTTAAAAATGTTTATATATCTACTGATACTGAATTTTAAATGGGTAATTAGTATAAAAATAAAGAGATAGGAGATAAATAATTATGGATTTGAAAAATTGTGTTGAATGTGGAAGATCTTTTGCCTCAAAAAGACGGAGAAAAAAACTTTGTAAGAGATGTCTGGATAAAAAAAGTAGAAGATGATTTCAAAAAAGTTAGGGACTATCTATATGATCATCCTGGAGCTGATATCAGTGATGTTTCAGAGCATACAGGAGTTGAAGAAAAGATAATATTGAAAACTTCTAAGACAAGACAGGATAGAAGTTGTTGACGAAGAAAAACAGTATACTTAAATGTAAGAGCTGTGGGAAACCTATAAAAATCAGGTAGGTTATGTGAAGAATGTAAGAAGATAGAGTTTGCAAAGAGTCTTAAAGATGCAGGAGAAGAGATTAAAAACAGCATAAATTCTGAAAAATTCAAAACCTGCATATTATTCAAGATAAAATTTAATATTTTGATAAATAGTTATATATTCTAAAACTAAAAAGGAGATGCTATAAAGAGTATCTCCTTTTTATGCCTTTATTTTTAAGTAAATTTAAAAACCTAAATCATTAAGAATTTAGACTATAATTATATTTTTTTGGTGGTATAATTTACCATGCGAAAATATCTTATATTTATATCAAGTATGAATTAAAAAAATAAAATTATGTACAGTATTATTTATTAAAAATAGATAGCTTTTTAATGATAAAAATGCTGTATGTAAATGAACTGTATTTAGTTAAAGTGGGTATTTACTTGATATAGAAGTTATGATTTTCGTTACTATTAACATTTATAAAATTCAATATTTGGAAACGTAGTATATTATTTATGATTTAATATGCATTAAATCCGATTTTTAAGGAGAGATTTTTAATGAAGACAGTAAAAATAATATATGGAGCACTTCTTACCGCCATTAAGATACTTTTGACGAGGTTTTTCCATTCAACTTCCAACGATGAGATTTTCTTTATCGTTTGTTCCTACTATGATGATAGGGATGTTATTTAATCCATGGATATCAGGAGCTATAGCGGCGGCTACAGATATAATAGGATTTTGCTATTGCACCAAGAGGAGAATATTTTTTTCGGATATACACTTACTGCTTTTTGTCAGGCTTTTGTATATTCAGTATTTCTTTTATAAAAAAAGAAGTTACTCTCAAAAAGAGTAGTGATGGCTACAGTTATAAATGTTGTCTTTTAAATATGGGCTTAAATACTCTTTTGGGCGTCAATGACTACAGGTAAGGCGTTTATTGCTATTGCAGGGCCAAGAATTGTGAAAAATCTTGTAGATATACCACTAAGGATTATGATATTTATGTCAGTGATACAACTATTGAATAAATCAGGTGAATTTAGAAAGATATTCCAAGAGGCATAAGCTAACAGGTTAATATTATAGTAAATTATTTTTAATTTTGAATTTTATAAATAGAGTTTATTAGTAAGTGATATTTTGATTATATTAAGATATCACTTTTTGTTGATATATTTATTGGAATTATTATCAAAATTTATATTGAATTTATGTTACTTATAAGTTATTCTAATAATGTAAATATTATTTGATGGATGTTGTTTTCAAGTTATGCTAATTTTTGACACAAGACAAATTAAATAATGTTTTAGTTTTTATATAATAACATAAAATACAATAACAGCTTTTAAAAATACTTATATGAATAAGAAAAAGCTTTTTAATTGTTATATTTATTATTGTTTAAGAGGGATTTATGGAGTTTGCAAAACTTTATTTTTATTTTGAAGTAATAGGTACAATAGCTTTTGCCATTTCAGGAACTGTAGTAGGCATATATAAAAAATGGATATTTTTGGGAACTGGGTACTTGCTATAATCACATCTGTTGGTGGGGGGTATACTTAGAGATTTGTTGCTTGGAATTACACCGCCTACAAGCATCAGATATCCTTTTTCTATCTTAATTGCAAGTGTTACTGCATTTGTTTTTTTATGTTTTTTTATTTAAGTACAGGAAAAAAATGTATAAACTAAGATATAGACCGTTCTATAAGAAAAATGCTTATAATTACTGATTCGATTGGGCTTGGCATATTTACTGTAGTAGGTATAAAATGTAGCGGTAATGAGAGGTCATGTTCAAAATACTTTTTTTGCTTGTGCTTGTAGGTGTTCTTACAGGAGTAGGCGGTGGAGTTATGAGGGATGTTATGGCAGGCAGTATTCCAGGTATATTTACAAGGAATATATATGCAGTTTCAAGTATAGCAGGAGCATTGATATATATATATTCTAAAAAATTTACTCAGCTACAACTATCGAATTTTACTTGGAGCTGTGAGTATATTTTTGATAAGAATAATATCGGAAAAGTATAATCTGCATCTCCCAAAGGTTAGGTAGTGTAATACTATTATCTATTTAATCTGTGGATAATTTTCTTCAATAGGTATGAAAAATGTTATATAATTTATGTCTTAATTATAAAAGCACTGAGAATTTTTATCCATTATTTTATTAGAAATTAGTATAAATTCAAAAATCAAAAAGGCACAGTTTATTGTGCCTTTTTAAGATTACTATCTTGTCAAATTTCTTATATTCTCTATCATCTTTTTTTATCTGACCAAGATTTATTACCGTAGTTTTTGTCATCATATCTTTTGCCATCACGGTTTTTCTTGTCTTTTTATAGTCAAAACTTCTGCTTTCACCTTTTTATGGAATTTTCTTTTCCCTTCTCCATGAGGGGTATTTCTTTTTCTATGTTTTTTTCTGTATTTTTGCTAAGAGTTAGAGGTCTTTCATTTGTAAGCTTTGACATAGGCTTGTTTTCTATCGTTTTTAGTCATTACTCTTAGTGCTGCAGATATTATATCAACGGCCTCATATCTTTCAAGTAGACTTTGGGCAATTTTTCGAGCTTTTTCTTCTTTTTCGTAATCTAAATCCATTAAATCTACTATTTTATCAGTAGCTCTTAGATAGATAGCCTCTTTTGCCTGTGATACTGTTGGATTTTTAAATTTTTCCATCTTACTTTTGGTATGATGTTCTATTTCTTGTAAAAATTCCATTTCCTTAGGATGAACAAATGTAAATGATACACCGCTTTTTCCTGCTCTTCCTGTTCTACCTATTCTGTGTACATATCCTTCAATTTCTTGAGGTAGGTCAAAGTTGATAACATGAGTTACTCCCTGAAATATCCAGTCCCTCTTGCTGCTACATCTGTTGCCACAAGTATTTTAATATTTCCTTTTTAAATCTTTCCAGTACTTTTTTTCTCTTTTTCCTGCTTCATATCGCCATGGATACCTTCAACCTTGTAATCTCTAAGTTGAAGTCCTGATATGAGCTCATCTACTCTTCTTTTAGTTCTTCCGAATATAATGCAAAGCGGTGGTTGATATATGTCAAGTAGTCTACAGAGTGCATCGAATTTTTCATTTTTCTTGTATTTGGATGTATTTTTTTGTTCTATTGCATCAACTGTCAAAGTCTTTCTCTCTACTTTTACAAATAGAGGATCTTTTAAGAATTTTTCGCTTATCTTTTTATTCTATCTGGCATTGTTGCTGAAAATAGCATGGTAATACTTCTATTTGGCATCTGTTCAAGTATCTCTTCAATATCTTCAACAAATCCCATTGAAAGCATTTCATCTGCTTCGTCCAATACGACTGTATTTATATATTCTGTCTTTACAGTTCTTCTTCTTATGTGATCCATAAGTCTACCTGGAGTTGCAACTATTATTGCAGGTCTATCTTTTGAGTCTTTTTATCTGTCTTGTTATTTCTTCTCCACCATATAGAGCAACAGCCTTTGTAGGCAAAAATCTAAGTAATCTGTTTATTTCATCGGTTACTTGAATTGCAAGCTCTCTTGTAGGAGTCATTATTACAGACTGAATTTTTTTCTTCTTCTAAGTCGAGATTTTGTATTAATGGTATACCAAATGCCACTGTTTTTCCTGTACCTGTCTGTGATTGACCTATTACATCACATTTATTGACTGCAGCAGGTACTATTTTTTTCCTGTATTTCAGTCATATCTTCAAAACCCATTGCATCAATGGCTTTGAGTATATTTTCATTTATTTGTGTTAGTTCTCTAAATTTCATATTTTCTCCTTAAATCTATAGCTTGTGTAGAAAGTAAAAATCCAAATTATTCGTAAATTTTATTTATTGCATATTTTTTTCAACTAAGTATATTTTATATACTATTTTATTTTTAAAATATTCATATAATCTCATCGTGCGAGATTTTATAATAAAAACTTATTAATTTGTCATTAATGTATTTGAAATATAATTAAATGAAAGGTTGAAGAAATTACAATTAAAAGCAAAGAAAGTATAAGCTTTTTGATTTTAAATTAGTATAAATATGCAGTTTTAATCCATAGGATTTTTATACTACAAAAAACAACTAATATAGTGTAAATTACACTAAATATTGATGTTTTAAGATATGGACATTGATTTATTTTAAAGAAAGGCTAACACTTATTAAATCAACAAGTAAGTATTTTTAAAAATTACTTTATAAACTTTGGGAAAAATTTATTGACCAAACTTAGATGAATTTAAAATTGTGATTAGTATGCAATCAATGTCAGTATAAACTAAAAAGAAAATATGAAAAACTTGGATTTTATCTATTATTATATTTTTGTATATATAATATGACCGAGAATACCCGGTATTCTCGGTCATCAGTTTATTATAGTTTTACTACATTTGCAGCTTGAGGTCCTCTTGCTCCGTCTGTTATCTCAAACTCAACATTTTTGTCCTTCATCAAAGAGTTTTTGAAACCGTCTGTTTGAATAGCTGAGAAATGTACGAATACATCATCTCCGCCTTCTCTTTCGATAAATCCGAATCCTTTTTCAGCGTTAAACCATTTTACTTTACCAGTCATTGTACTGCCTCCTAAAAAAATATAATAATAGTAAATCTAAAAACTCTGGAATCAATAAAAAGCATCGTATAACCTTTACTAATTATATTACTTAAAGGGCAACACACAAACTCTTTTTCTTTCCAACCTCGTTTTTATTACTGACACATTCTAACATAGTTTATATAATTAATCAAGTGAAAATATAAATATTTATTGCAATTTTTGTTGCAAAATTAATAAAAATTAGAAGTATTTTGAAATTTAAAATTTGCTATAAATAATATAATTAAAGTCTTTGCAATAAATTGAACTGATAAATTATTATATACAATAATTTTTATATTATTGTATTAGTGGTATTAACACATAAATAGACAATTAAATAGATATATTATTTGGTTAATTTATATACTTTATTTGTTTTCCATCGCTTGTTATCACTATATCACCAATCTCATCTGTACGGTAGGGTATTACATTGTGTTTTTAACACTCTCATAACTTCCTGATGTGGATGTCCATGTTATTGTTTTTCCACACGAGATTATTGCTATTTCAGGAGATGTTTTTGTTATAAAAATAGTCTGATGAAGATGTGGAACTCCCGTGATGACCAAGTTTAAGAACATCTATGTCAATGTCAGGAACATTATTTATAATGTCTACTTCATTTTCTATGGTAGCATCTCCCATGAGTATAAAACTTGTATCCTTATATACTATTTTGGTGACTATTGAATATTGATTGGTATCTTGGTATCTTTTTGCCTTTTATTGAGAGAGAATTTCAAATTCTATAGTATCATCAATATGTACTTCATCCCCAAGTAAAGTCTGGATGCTTTGATGTTTTTGGCATTAAGCTCTTTTTGTATCTGTTTGTATTGATTAGTTTTGGCAGAGACATCCGGCATGGCAAATACATCTAAATCAAAGTTTTTAATCACCTTATCCATTCCTCCTATATGATCTGCGTCAGGATGTGTGGCTATTACCAAGTCAAGTTTGTCTATTCCTTGCTTTCTTATATAGTTTATCACCTTTTTGGCATGAGCTTCATCTCCTGCATCTATCAATATAGTCTTGCCATTTGGAGTTACTATCAAGGAGCTGTCGCCTTGACCTACATCTATGAAGTGAAACTGTAGATTATGGTGAGAACTTTGAAAGAATTTATGCTGAATATACGAAAAAGGTATAGAAAAAGATGATAATAACAATATTAAAATAAGATATTTTTCAGATTATTCTTTTTCATATTGTATTATCACCTTTTTCAAAATTAAAATATTACAGAATCTCCATTACTATTGTCATCACCATTACCATCGCCGTCATACGACTTGTCGGAAGATGAATCATCCTCCTTTGGCTGCGGTGGTGGAGTTATATCTTGATTTACAGGAGGAGGATTATTTTTGTTCAGATGTGTTGTTACTTTCATTTGAATCTGAAGGTGTGTTTACTATATTGTTATTTTTGCTCCTGCACCTGTGTATTATTATTTTTGATTATTTACAACCTTAGGTTTTTCCTCTATTGAAGGTGTGTGTAAGACGGAGTAGGAGATTGTTGCACATAATTACTTTTGATTTTGAGTATATTTGTCTTCATAATTATATGTCTTTTTCTCAGTATTACTTTTGATCTTGCTCCACTTTTTATCTTCAAATCGTCTTTTTTCGTCGTTTAGTTGCACTTCTTCATTATTAAGTCCCATATACTGAGCTATCACATCTCTTGTAGCAGGTCCTGCATGACCGCCTGAACCTCCTTGGAAAAAGCAATGTAACTACTGCAATCTGAGGTTTATCATAAGGAGCGTATGCAACAAACCATGAGTAGTCACCGTATGTCTCCTTAAAAGTATCAAGATCATTTATAGTCAAGCTTCTGTTTAGTGACAAAATTGCAGATTTGAGATAGTATTCATCCTTGTATTTTACTGTTGAGGTTTCTTTAAGTTTTGCTGAAAGAGCAAGAACTTCGTCTTTATTTACATTGTAGTAGTCAAGATGCGACATATAGTATGCAACTTCATCTTTAGTAGGATTTTTCCTTGAGTTTCAGCTGTTCCTGTTTTTGCTGCTACCTTTATAGGGAAATTTGGCGAATATATCTTTTGCTGTTCCTTCATCTGAAACATCTATCATACCATGCTGGATATAGTAGTAGTTTTGTGCATTAGAAATGTCAATTTTTCTCTTTCTGGCTCAACCACGGATTGTATTCCTGTTTGTTTTCAACCAGCTTGTCTACCAAAGAAACTTTATTAAGATAACCGTTGTTTGCAATAGCTGAAATATAGTTTGCAATTTGAACAGGTGTATATTGATGTTCACCTTGTCCTATCGCCATATTAAATATGTCTCCTGTTGTCCAGTTTGCATGGTTAAAGTAAGTGTACTTTAATAAATCGGCTATTTCTTCGAGTTTTTCAGATCTAACATTAAGATTTGCAAGTCTTTTTATTATCTCAGCTCTTGAAGGATTTTCGTCAGTCCAACTTATTATGGTATTAATTCTTTTCTTCATATTGTTTTTTCGTTGGCTTGAGCATTTATATCCTTGAAATAATTTGCCATCTTTGAAGTTATGTCTCTCTTCATATATTGTTGTTGTTGAAGATATTTTTGTCTTAGGATCCGAATTTTTCCACTAAGTTCGTATATTTCAAGTCCAGTTTTTATCAAGTCCAAATTTTCTTGCCATATCAAGTATCGTAGTGCCATTTTTCATGTCGCCCATTGGAATGTCAGTGGCATAGTTATATCCTACGGAGATACAGTAAAATAGTAGTTATTGGAGTCTCTAAGTGCTGTTACCACATTTTCAAAACCCTGTGTTCTTCTTTTCTTGGTTCCAGCCAGTTACCAAAAGGCACACCACCTATTTCGATAAAAACCCTTATCTTCTATTGAGTAATAAGGATCAAGACCGTTTTCAAGTCCTGCAAGTGCTGTAATCATCTTAAAAACTGATCCTGGTTGTACAGCTGTCATAGTAGCTGCATTGAACATTGGCTTAGGCGATAGCGGATCGTTGGGATTTTTCAGGTTGAAGCGATTTGAGTTGTTCTTGTGTCAGACCGTCTGTGAACATATTTGGATCGTATGAAGGATAACTTGCCATAGCAAGTACTTTTCCGGTTTTTATATCAAGAGCCACGATAGCTCCCGCATTTGCGTTTTTATATATTTTTGTTACACCTCTCATCTTCATGTCTCCCCACTTGCTGTCATAAGTACCTCCCTACTTGGAGAGTTTTTAATGTCTTTTCAAGTGAAGTTTCAGCAACTTTTTGAAGTTTTGCATCTATAGAGAGGAATACAGTATTTCAGAAGTGCTTTCCTTTGACTCAATGTCTTTAATTTTCTTGCCTGCTGAGTCTACAAGTACTCTTTCGTAGTCGTTTGTACCTTTTAAGGTATTTTTCATAAGCATATTCTATACCTGACTTTTCCCACATAGTCAGATTTTGAGTATCTTTCATCTTCAAGGTAGGATTCATCGCTTGAAGATATTTTTCCTATTTGACCTAAGATAGAGATGCAAGATTACCTTGAGGATAGTACCTTTAGAGGTTGGACTTAGTACATTGACACCATCAAGTTCAACTATATTTTCTTCGATTATAGCCACAGTTTTTGGCTGATATCTTTTTGAAATAAGGGCAGGTTCATATTGTAAATATGAAAAGCATTGCATCTACTATTACAAGTACATCTCTTGCCTGTTCATCGGTTAACTTTTTTCATCCTATCAGTCTATTATTTCTTACCTTTGCAAAGGCATCTTTAGCTGATATTTTTGTATCTTTTTATACCGTAATTTCCAAGCCACTGCTCTTTATCTAAAAGCTCGTGTATATTCCATATCTCCTGTAACAGATATAGGAGGTATATACCGTTTTTCGTTTAAGATTTTTGGATTTCAAATACACTTGCATTAGAATCAATTACAGTACCTGTTTGTTTGACAAAAATTGTCTTTAATCTTGTAAAATGCATCTTTTTGCATTCATATTTTTCATCGATGTTATTTTCTTTTCCATTTTTGATATCTTCATCAAATATGAAGGTATAGCTATCGTTGGAGATGTTTATTGGAAAATTATCTTGAATATTCTCGTTGTTATTTTTTAGAATGTCGATATATTTTTGAAACAGCATTTATTTTTAGCTTTCTTTTCCTTAACTGAACTTACTGAACTATCAATTTCATTTTTAATATAGTTACGGTAAATATAGGTTTGTTTCCTGCAAGTAGTATACCGTTTTTATCTCGTATTTCTCCACGAGGTGCAGGTATGGTTATGTCTTTACTATACTTTCTTCAGCAACACTTTTTGTAGTTTTTCTTTTTCAACTATTCCCAAATAAAGTATCCTCAGTATTATCAAGACACACACCAAGGTTATAAAACCGTAAATATATCTAAATCTATCGTTTATATCACCTGGTTTCATATTTATTCTCTTCCTCTAATCTTACATATAATAAAAAGTATGATACTACATACAATCATAGTTTTTGCTTATATATATTAAATTTATCTTTATTAAATCCAAAAGTGATAGCATTGAACCTGAAAGAAGTGAGAAGTATAAACTCGAAGATACAACAAAGATTAGACAAGTTATAAGGATACTAAAAATACTCTCTTCTTATATTATGTTTTACTATTTCTCTGCTATCATTATCAATAGGAAGGCTATTGCACTAAACAGATGAATATCTGCCTACAGAGACATCTTGCAAATATCCCAAAAATATCCTAAAAATATAGATAGTATTTATTGCTATCAGAGAAGATAGCAAGTATTATTACATATATTACTATAGGCTCTATCTTTGGAGTTACACCCCAAAAATTTAATATCACATTTGATTATTATAATTACACCTACTATGAGGCTCAATATATTTTTCATAAACCTAACTTTCTGTATCTATTTTGTTGAATATCATTACTTTGTTTAAATGTTTAAAATCTACGATAGGCTTTACCACAATATATTTGAGTATATTTTTATCATCAGGAATTACTTGTTGTATCTTGCCTATCGGTATTCCCGAAGGGTATAGGTCCAGAGTCCTGAAGTTGTAAGCATTTCTCCGACCTTTACAGGTGAATTTGCATCAAACATATATCCCTTTGCAGTGATTCATCACTTATTCGTATGACATTAGTATCTTGTGTTATCATTCCTGTATCGCTGTTCCTACCAACTATTTCAAAACTTATTGGAGTTTGGTTATCAAGTACAGATATAGCTTTACAATAATTTTTAGATATCTCAAACACTCTTCCGACAAGCCTCGCCGTTTACAACTATTGAGTCTGATTTTTACACCTTGTTCAGATCCCGCAGAAATAGTGAAAGTTTTGTAGTAATTTCCTGAGTTTTTGGCACACATATCTGCAGTTACAAAAGAGGCTGAATTCTTATTTGTAACAAAATTCAGTGATTTTTGTAAAGACTGTAGTTGATTAAGGTTATCAGATGAAAGCGAATTTTCTATAGTTGAGCCTTAAGTTTTGAATTTTCTTCTTTTTAGTTCATCTATTTCCTTTTTGTTTAGCGTTATTTGAAAAACTGTCTCTGATTGAGACGAATTTATTTGATATGCTTGATATTATATCAAAACCGCCTTTTCGTACAGCTCCGCTCTTATTATTTCTTATTGAAGTTGTTAGACTTATGAACAAAAACAAAAAATACAATGAATCCTAATAATAACCACTGTACTTTAGAATGTTCTTCATCCATTTATTTTATCATTTACAGTTCTCCTTGATTTTTACAAATCTTGCATCTTATTTTTTTGGGACTTCTCTTTATGAATTTACCATAACCCTTTTTCACCTGTAAATTGTCCGTCTTTTTGCAATTAATTTCCCTCTGAGAAATACATAGCTAATTTTACAACTAACTTCAAAACCTTCAAAAATGCTATGAGTCACATATAGATCAAGCTTTGTTTTGTTATAGTTTCTTTTGTATTAGGGTCGATAATCATGATGTCTGCATCTGCCCCTCATGGCAAGAGTACCCTTTTTAGGATACATTCCCAATATTCTTGCAGGATTTTTCGCATAGCAGTTTGACAAATTGATTTTTCAGTAATTTTATTTGATGTAACACCATGAGTAAACATCAGTCTAACTCTTTCTTCAACTCCTGCCACTCCACCTGGAGCCTTGTTAAATGCATCAAGTCCTTCAAGTTTTTGGCTGTGGTGAAATGGGCAGTGATCAGTTGCTATGACATCTACAGTGCTGTCTTGTACAGCTTTCCATAGAGCAATGTTATCTTCTCTAAGAGGAGGTGCCATTATATATTTTAGAGCTTCTGAGTTTTCCTTGTCATACTCTTCATCTGTAAGTAAGAGATATTGTGGGCAAGTTTCAACTTTAAGGTTTTTAAAGTCCTCTTTTTCTGCCAAGCCTTATCTGATCAAGTGATTCCTTTGCAGAGGTATGCACGATATAGAGGTTTGAATCATCTGCAAGTTCACTAATTTGTATAAGTCTTGCTACAGTTTCTGCCTTCAGCATTATTTGAGCCTGCTAAGCGGATGGTATTTTGCCGATGTATTACCTTCACTTATGAATGAAGATAGTTTGTTATACCATCATTTTCACAGTGAACAGTAAGAGTTCCGCCAGTCATGCTCTTGAGTATCCTCAAAAAGCCTTCATCATTTATAGGGTAAGAATAGGTGCTGTAAAGCTTTAAAACTTGTAATTCCTTCGTTTAAAACGAGGTTTTCAAGCTCTTTTATTATTTCGTCATCCACATATTGGATTACACCATGGAATGAATAATCGATGGCACAGTCTTTTTGCAAGGTCATAGTACCTATCAATACTTGTATGAAGCGGTGATTTTGCAGGTGAAAATGCTATGTGGTCTACAATAGTAGTAGTACCCCGCAGGCTGCAGCAACTCCTCCCGAATAAAAACTATCCACGCTTGTAAATTGCTCCGACTGTCTCAAGTGCCATATGCGTATGTGCATCTATAGCTCGGGCATTACAAATTTACCTTTAGCATTCTATAACATTGTCAGCTACAGATTCGTCAATTATTCCTATTTCTTTTTATTATCTCGTCTTCAATGAGTAAATCTGCAGTGAAAGTCTCAGAAGATGTTACGATATTTCCATTTTTATAAGTGTTTTCATATAAGTTCTCCAAATTTAATTCTAAAATTCAAATAACAAGAATTTTTATATATTCTGTTTCAAAATTAAAAATAAGATTTTTAACTATATATTATTGTTTTAGTTTAAAATACTTGATTTTTAATAGAAGTATAAATAAAATGTAATATACACAATATATTAGGTAGTATCAATAATATGATATTAAATTTTTAAATTTCAATAAATATGTTTCATCATCTATCTTATAGCTTTTCTCTTGCCTTTTTGGATAGACTTGTTTTGGACAAACTTGTCCATTGATTTTTCTTTAATAAGAGTTATTGTAGAATCATATTGTTTTATAAGTGCCATACTGAAATACCAAGCTTTAGCCATATTTACATAATACTCGTCAGATTTTATATTTTTCACAAGATCAAGATGAGTTTTTGTCAAAATTTTTCATCCAGATAAAACTGTAGTAGCATTACTATTGCAAATCTAATAGTGTAAGTATGTTTTGAATCTAAGCATTTGACTATAAAATTTATAAAACTTATCACTATATTTTTTATAATCTTTGGAGACATGCAGTCGCATACAGCCCAGTTATCAATGTAGGGTAGGAAAGCTTCGAGATTTGCTATGAGCTCATCATAGTCTTTCATAGAAGATATCAATATGCTGTGGAGCATATTTTTCATCGTAGTATCTATGAGGAAGAGTTTTTAAGAACTTTGTTTTATCATCTTCTTCCATCTTTTTGCAAAAATTTCTCAAAAATAGGGACTCTTATCCCAAGTATTTCATATTTGTTGTCAGGGACGAGCTTTTGTTTGAAATATTTTTGTATTTTTCTTCAGATAACGATATGAGTTGCTTAGTTATTTTATCCATATTAGCACCATTTTTTTATCATTTCAAATTGACAGTAATATCTGTCTTTTTCATCTTAATTAATAGTTTGATACAAAAATAATCAAAAATTTCATATATATTAAGTACGAGTTATTGAAAACTATAAAAAGTCAGTTTGTTAAGTTCGCACTTATTAATTATTCAAATGAAAAATAAATATATTGAGCTGACAAAGAAGAGTTTTATTTACATTATTGTAACTAATTGTATAATTAAATGTAAAAATTCAAATATAAGTTGCATATTTAACTGTTCAATATCAATATGCGTTTTTAAACCGTTTTTAGAGTAAGCAGTATTATCTTAATGTCAAGTGATAGCGACCAGTTTTTCGATGTAATAGATGTCATATTCAATTCGTTTTTGATTGAAGTATCTCCACGAAGTCCGTTTGCCTGTGCCCATCCGCTTATTCCGGGACGCACCTGGTGTTTTATCATGTACTTGGGTATCTCTTCTTTGAACTTATCCACGAAAAAAGGTCTTTCAGGTCTTGGACCTATTATAGACATATCCCCCTTGAGAACATTAAAAAACTGTGGTAACTCATCTATATTAGTCTTTCTTATGAAATTACCGACCTTAGTCTTTCGGTTGTCATTTTTCGTAGTCCATTTATCCTTTTTCATCATCTTCGCTTTGTACTTTCATAGAGCGGAATTTATACATGAAAAATTTCTTTCTGTTGTATCCTACTCTTTCCTGCTTATATATTGTACCACCTTTGCTGTCGATATTTATAGCTATAGCCGTTACAATCATAACAGGAGATAGTATTATTATAGCAAGTAGAGACATCACTATGTCAAAAGCTCTTTTTATAAACTTATTTATAGGATTGTCAAGAGGAATATGTCTTTATATTAATAATAGTAATATCTTCTATTTGCTCAACATCAGGCTTTGATGGTATAAGTTTGAGATAGTCAGGGGATGATTTGAGTTTTTACCCCCGTTTTTCACATATTCTTATTATCTCTTCAAGATGTTCATATTCCTTTAATCTTATACCTATAACTACCTCATCTACAAGCTTTTTGAGTGAGAATTTCTTCCAACTTTTTGAATTGCAACGAGGAATATAGTTATCCTTGTGTATAATCGTTCCTGTTTTTGAGGATTTACTTTTTCTTCAAATATACCTATTACCCTGTAGCCCCAGTGTAGATTTTTATATGTCTTTTGCAAGAAATCCATGGCTGTATCACTTGTTCCTATAAGAAAAAGCTCTTTTAATATTAAACCCCTTTTTCTTACATACCTAAGCATATATCTGAGGACTATCCTGTAAATAGAAGTGAAAAATAATGTTGTAAAGAACAAAGATAGCCATCATAAATCTTGAGTAATCAACTTCCTTGCTGAAGTATAAGGCAACAAACAAAACAGCAGTTGCTACGATATTTGCTCTTATTATTTTAGATACTTCTTCCAACAAACTTTTCAATCTTTGAGTTGTATATATCTTGAATAGATAATACATTATTAGGAAAGTAGGTACTATAAGTATCAAAAATCTCATATAGCTTGACAAACTGACGGATTCCACATATATTATCAGATCGCTGTTTACCCTTGTTATATATGCCAACAAGTATGAAAATACTATGATGAAAAGAGTCCAATTAAGACATTTGCAGTATTTAAAAATTTTCTGATTTTCTTTAATCAATTTTAGCTCCTGAAATTGTGCAATATAAATATAAAAATATTGCTTTATCAAAAGAATTAATAATTATCTATGTTATTATAAACTAAAAACTTAAAATTTATGTTAATAAATTATATATAAATTTGACAAAAATTCTGTTAATAAATCAACTGATGTATCTGTTTATTATAATGTCTGAAAATAGCATAAGTCAAATTAAATTTGTCTATTATAAATGTGGAAAAATAAGATATATAAAAATTCTAGAAACTGAATCATTTACTTTTTAAGTTTTAATTATGTATAATATTTTTGTTTGATAAACAAGTATTAAATAATTTGTTTTACATATAAATCCGATATATTTTAATGAAAATATTGGCTAATTATATTTTTGTATTTTTAATTTGATACAAACTAATAAAATGATTTTTATTAATTTATTTAAAGAAAATTTTTTTGGATAAAGAGGTAATAGCAATGAACTATTGGATAATTCAAATTATCGGTTTTTATCGGCGTGTTTTTCTTTATGATGTCTTATCAGGTCAAATCCAATAAGATGTTGTTTGTTATGCAGATTGCAGGTTGTTTTGTCTTCTGTGTACAGCTTGGAATGCTTAGGGGGCATATTCAGGTTGCCTAAGTCTTGTAGTACTTGTAGTTCGAAATATTATGCTTACTCGTTATGAGCAGTGGGAATGGGTAAGATGGAAAAGGCTGGGCTATCATTTTCTCATTGATTATAGTTGTACTTACAATAATAACTTGGGATGGCTGTTAGTTTACTACCTTGTATTGGAGGTATATCAGGTACACTTGCTTGTTGGACAAATAATGCTAAGATTATTCGTATTAACAATCTATTTATAAATTCTCCCTGCTGCCTTATATATGATGTAATATTTGCATCATGGGGAGGAGTAATAAATGAAGCTATTAGATATAATCTCGATAATTGTTTCAATTATTCGTTTTGGTTGGAAAGCTTTGGATGGAGATAAGGTAGAATGATTTAAAAACAAAAAGACTTAAAAATCCTACTGAATAAATATAAAAATAGGACTAATTTACTAAACTATTTTTAAAAATATGACGATGTAAATATCAGGTTCATATTGATTTTGTTAACGGAAATATATTAAAGTTGTGAAATACCATTATATACAACTTTATATTGAATTTTAGTATTAACAAAATATAAATAGGAAAAATACCTAAAAATTTTGATTTTTTATGTTATTTTTATTTACCTATGGTATAATATAAATCAGTAAATTAAATGATTTTTTTATAAATATAGACATGTGCAAATTAGGTCTTACGACTTAATTAAATGATGAAAAATACAAACTGACACTAAAACTGTAGTTTATGTAGAGATGATATATCGGTGCCAAGGTTTTACTAAAAATTGATATTTGCATATATCTGTTTACAAAACGGGAGGATTTTATGTTAAGAGCATTAGCATTTGCTGTTGCGTTTGCGTTAGTACTACCTATGACTTATGTGCCTGTTAAAATCGTATGCTGATACAGGAATTATAAATAGATTAGAAGAAGGTAGAGTTGTAAGAGTAGAAGGTGTTACAGAGATATCACAAGATTTTATTGATTATAATAAAGATACAGTTGAAGAGCTTTATTTATCTGCTCCTGATAATAAAAAGTATAGATGGTATATCTAAACTTGGTGGATTAAAAAGCTCAAGACTTTAAGTATTAAATCTGATAATATTAGTATAAATGATTTAAAAATGCAATAACTGAATTACCAAATTTAAGCAAAATAGAACTTAAATCAAGAAATTCTATGGATTTAGGTTCTATATCAAATGTAGCAAGATTTGGAAGTCAAAAATAGAAGCGATAGTGCAAGATGTACACATTAAAGAAGCTATAGATGTAATAGATGTACCGTTAAAAATTAAAGGAGAAAGCTGTAAATGTAGGCGCTGATGCTATGGTTGTTGCAAGTACAGATGCAATGATAACTGTAAGTACTGATCCTTCACTTGGCATACAAACAAAAATGGTATTATAGACAATAGTGATAGGTCAAAAAATAAGAATTAAAGATTATGATGAGCTTGTAGAAAATGGTCCAGTTACTTTTTAATTTTAAGTTATAACAAAATAACTTATAATAAACAACATAAGGATATTGAGTATAATGGTCATATATTCTTAAAACTTAATGAGCGTGAATTTGATGTAACAGTAGAAAATGGGGCATCTAATAAGACAGTTTCAAAAGCTAACGAGGTTATAACACTTACAGCAGATAGAACAAAAATGGACAAAAATTTGATAAATGGGTAAGCGAAGATGTAGAAATAACCAATGCAGAGTCATATAGTAATGCAAGTTTTACTATGCCTAAAAAAGATGTAAGTAAAAGCTGTATATAAAGATTTTGATAAAATCAGTAATCTTGAAGTAACTACTGATACTATGCTGATGACTACAGTAACAACTGATGTCCAACTTAAGATAACACCGGATGAATATACTGATGTAATAACATGGTCATCATCAAATGAAGGAGTTAGCTACAGTTTTAGACAAGGGAAATGGAAAAGCAGAAGTAACTGCAAAGGCTAAAGGTGAAGCTCTAATAACTGCAAGGACATCTACTAATATAACTGCGTATATAAATCTAAAAGTAGAAACATCTTCTCTTCCGGATATTGCTGAAATAGGCAAAAGCAAAGAGAAGAAGAAGCAAAAGGCAAGAGAAGAAGCGGAAAAGCAAAAAGCAAGAGAAGAAGAAGCAAAGGCAAAAGAAGAAGCCCAAAAGGCTAAGTTAGAAGAAAAAGAATCATCAAGAGAAGTTGAAAGAGATAGAGAAAGAGAAACTGATAAAAATCAGATTCAAAAGATAAACAAAATAGCAACTCTAATCCAAGCACACCTGCAGGCGGTGGCTCATCAAGTAGTCCAAGCACATCAGGTGGAGGAGGTGGAGGTGGTTCATCATCAAAACCTAATTCTATACAAAAATAGCTGAGATACCTTCAAAAACCTGTAACAGAAGAAAAAGGCTCAAGAAAATATAGCTGAAAGATTACAAGGAAAAACTCAAGATGGTTCTTCAGAACAAGAAGTAGCTAAAGAAGTAAAAGTAGCCGATAAGATGACAATAACAGAAGCTCAAACAAAGGTAAATTCTCTTTAAGATTTAGGTAAAAATAACTTGGAGTAAAGAAGCTGTGGTAAAAGTAGTTCAAAAAGGTATACTGCAAAGGAATAAAGGAAAATTTATGCCTAAAAACACAGTTACAAGAGCTGAAGATTGCACAGGTAATAGCAAACATAATAGGAGAAAAATCTCAAACAAATATTGCCGTATCAGATGTAAAGAGTAACAAATGGTATGCTGAGGCTGTACAAACAGTATTGGAAAATAAGATCTTCACAAAAGATGAAAGAGGAAACTTCAGACCTCAAAGCAAGATTACAAGAGCAGAACTATTTGTTGTAATAGCGAAATTCAAAGGTGTAAAACCTTTAGATCAAGACAAGGCTAAAGAAGTACTTTCTAATTACAAAGATGTTGATTCAATACCTAAGTGGGCATTAGGATATGTATCAGCATTGGTAGAAAAAAAGGAATAGTAAACGGCTCTGACAACAAGATAAATGCAAATGATAATTTGACAAGAGAACAATTAGCAACAATATTTGCAAATATCATAAAGTAATATTAATCTAACTATAAAACTAAAATTAAAAATAAAAAGCTTAAAAAGAACTGTTCTATCAATTATGGTAGGACAGTTTTTATTGAAAAGAAAAATTTTTGATATAATCAAGTCCGTATGATGTTATGTTAACACTAAAGTCAAATAAATAATGGATTATTTAATAAACAATGTTACAATTATATTTTATTAACACAATATATCATAGTATAAAAAAAGTTTAGTATAAAAATTATGAACAAATCATATAACTTTGTGATATTTATATAATTATATTATAAAAACCTGATTATTACAGATATTTTTGTTATACCATAAGTTTTGGTTTTAATTATCCTTATATTAAATTTTATTTTTGATTCATAGTGATAATTTGAAACTTATAATTCCTAAGACTTAAGTACATAACATTAATATTTAATTGGATGATTTTTTTATTAAAAGGAGAAGTTAAAGTGACTGGAACTAATGAAAGAAATGTAGATTTTAACAGAAAGTATGAAAAAGAGAAATTCATCATTCCGGGAATTGCCTATATTATCGGAGTAGTAATAAGTTATTACGGTTCTAAAGGAACGGATGAGATTACAGTACTTGGTGCAATAGGTTATATAATTACAACTATTGCATTAATAATTCTTTTTAAAAATTTGGATTGATGAAAAAGTACAGGCTGGGACTTAAGATAGGTTTTCCATTAAATAAAAATATTTCCGTATTATCCGCTTGTTGAAGATTATGATGAATTAACAAGCAATATGAGTAAATTTAAGATGGCATATGGTGATTTTTTTAAATAGTGAAGATAGAAATATGGATAATAGCTCTTTGCAAGACTATGCCACTCAACTCTTATGGCATGGTATCTACCTTCAAAAAGACGATTGGAAAAGCTGGGTGTACAGATAGATTTGCAAACAAGTAGGCGTTTATATTCTAATAATGCATCTCCTGTGCGTTCAAATTCTTATTTTGACGGCAGATATAATGTTGATGATGCCAATGAAGAAATATATTCAACAAGGACATATATATACGAGGGTAAAAATATAAAAAGAGTTTATGATAAGGAAGTGGCTCATTATACATTTTTATCTGCAAAAAGTGTGGGAGAAGATGAGGTAATTTGTCCAAACTGTGGTAGTGTTTCATCAAGGAGTAATTTGATTGACGGTTGTGATTATTGCGGTACAAAGTTTACTGTAGAAGATCTAACTAACAGGGTTGGGAGTTTCGGTTTTAATCGTGATTTTTTTCTGTGGTTATCGGAAAAAGATCAGCTGTACTAAAAATGATATATCCTTGGTTTTATATGATTGGGATGTCGATTTTTCAATGCAGGTTTTTCTGACATTTTTAAAATATAATGATATGAATTTATTTTTAAAATTTTTAAGCGCAATACTAGCTGCATTTTTATTTGCTTTTTGTTGGATGTTTAGCTACACTTCTTGCTATGACTGTCATAATTCCCGGTATAGTACTTATGTCTATTCCTATACTTATAGTTACAGCTCCTTTTTATGTTATTTTTTTCTAATACGGACTTGTACACATATTCAAAGGAAAGGCTAAAACAAGAAAAAAATAAGAGCAGAAGCGGTTAGAAAATATGATCCTTTATTTTCAATACAAAGTTGGTGGAGTACAAAAATAAACTAAATGCAATTCATTTTGCGGATAATTTTAATCAAATCAATGCTTTTTCAGATTGCGACCTATCAGAAAAAGTTAGAGGAGTATAAGGATGTGGTCGATATTGATACTCTTAGAATTACAATGGATCATTATAATGTCAAAGACGGTATGCAAACAGCCATGGTAAATGCGCTTTTTAATAGTTAGAGAATTAAAAAAATGGAAAGATAAAAGAAAAAGAAAAAAATAAGAATGTATCTACAAAAAAATGAAGATTGTAAAAACTCAAGGCAGTATGAGGCCCTTCAATTTTAAAATGTAAAAATTGCGGCAGTAACTTATCACTGATAGACGGTAAGAGATGTGAATATTGCGGACAGGAATTAAATATGAAGGAGCATGACTGGGTGATTACACAATACTCTTAGATTTTTAATTCACTACTTGACACAGAATTTTATGAATAATATTTATTGAAATTTGCATATTTATCATGAAAGCACTGAAAAGACTATATTTAGTATAGTGTTGTATTAATGGATGTAATTTAGAATATTTATAATGATGTTATAAATCAAATGATATTTCAAGTAAAACTCAAGGAAGTATCTACCAATTTAAGATAGATAATAGTATAGAGGAGGATAAGATTATGAAAGTTAAAAAAATTGGAATTGTGAGTTTATCAAGAGGTATCTTAGGAGAAGACTTTATTAAACATGAACTTGAAATAGGTATACAAAGACTGACTAATTATGGTATAGAGATTGAGTTTTTACCACATGCATTAAAAAGGATTAGAGTTTATCGAAGACAATCCCTAATTGTAGAGCGAAAGATTTGATATCAGCATTTGAAGATGACTCTATTGACATGATTCTATGTGCTATTGGCGGGGAAGACACATATAGGTTGTTGCCCGTATCTTTTTGACAATGATGAGCTAAAAATGTTGCAAGTCAAAAAATCTTTCTTGGTTTTTCAGATACTACTATAAATCATCTGATGCTAAATAAAATTGGAATTAATACTTTTTACGGACAAGCATTTTTGCCTGATATTTGTGAGCTTTCAAATGAGATGCTACCTTATACAAAAATATTTTGAAGAATTGATTACAACAGGTAGGATAAAGGAAATTCGTCCAAGTGATGTTTGGTATAAGGAGAGAGAAGATTTCAGTAAAGACAGTATAGGGATGAATATGGAGAGTTTTTCCTAATAAGGGGTTTGAACTTATAAAAGGGAAAAATCAAAGTTTGAGGGAAGATATTAGGAGGATGTATAGAGACAATATTTAATTTTTCGAAAATTACAGATTTGAAGATACTGTTTTCAATATGTAGGAAATATGATATATTTCCAAGTTTAGAGCAGTGGAAAGATAAGATTTTACTACTTGAAACAAGTGAAAACAAACCATCTCCTGCTTTTTACAAAAAGATGATTGGGGCACTAAATGAATACGGGGTTTTTGGAGTAATATCTGGACTTATAGTAGGAAAACCTCAAGATGAGATTTATTATGAAGATTATAAGGAAATTTTATTGGAAGAATTGTCAAATTATGATCTATCAATAGTATACAATATTAATACAGGTCATGCTACACCAAGGTGTATAGTGCCTTTTTGGGGTAAGAGCTACAGTGGATACTGATGAACAAGTGATAAAGTTTTACTATGAATAAATCAGCAAGTTCAAACAAAAATCTAATAAACTGCAAATGGAGATTTTTATGGAACTAATTATAAGAGAGATAGTTAATGTAGATGAAAAACAAAAGATATCTGAAGAAATATTAAATGATCTTCCGCAGTGGTTTGGAATTGAAAAAATGTACCAAAAGAATATGTAGATAATTCAAATGATAAGAATTTTTGGCTTGTTTTACAGGAGATGAGGTAATAGGTTTTTGTAGTGTTAAATGCAACAAGCAAGGATTGTGCTGAAATTTATGTTATGGGTGTTAAGCGGAGGTTTCATAGAATAGGTGTTGGAAAAGCTCTAAATGAAGCCTATGAAAAAAATGGCTAAAAAAATTTGGCTACACATATTCTCAAGTTAAGACAGTTAAGATGGGGTGTTATCAACAATATGATATAACAAATAAATTTTATATCTCTATTGGATATAAAGAGCTGGAGTGCTTTCCTAACTTGTGGGATAAGTGGAACCCATGTCAAATCTATGTAAAAGTATTTAGGTGAATAATAATATTAGAAATTTGTGTTAATATTTTTCTAAACTTAAAATTATATTGAAATAGACTGTCTTAGAAATATAAATTTTACAATAAAAGAAGTGATTTTAGCTTATTGGTTAATATTTATTACTTTATTTTTATTTTTTAAAAATATGGTATAAAATAAATATGCTAATATTTTTAAATAAAAATTAATTATCTCTTGTTATTAAAAGAATTATTTTTAAAAATGAACAAATGACCTAAGTATTTTAACAAGAGATAAATTTTTACATAAGTTAACAAGTTATATATAAACTATGGAGATGATATGTCATGGAAGATAGTGATAAGGCTTTGCCTGTACTTGGTATAGGACCTTTCTATTTGTTAAGTTGTTTTGATTTTGATGCTTATAGGTTTTTAAACTCAAAAATAATCAATTATTTAAAATTGGCGATATTTCAAAAATGAAGACACCTTTAATACTTGTTGGACCATATTTATTGTTGTAGGAGTTGCTGTTTGGATATACGCTGTAATTATTCAAAAGATAAGTGAAGAAATAAAAATGGTAAATTGATAACAAAGGGCATTTATTCATTTGTAAGAAATCCTATATATACTGCTTTTCATATTTGTTTTTACAGGAATTTTTGATTATGGGTAGCAATTTGTTCCTGCTTATTTTGCCTATTTTGTTTTGGATAAACTTGACTGTAATATTAAAAGCTTACAGAAGAAAAATGGCTATTGGAAAAATTCGGAGATGAGTATGTAGATTATTGTAAAGTTGTTAATAGAATAATACCATGGTTTCCTAAGAAATAAGATGTAATGAAATTTTATTATAAACTTTATTTATACGATAGATTATATCTTTGTGATACTCTTTAGCATATCTGGTGTTAAGAAACTTTTGAGAGATTCAATTTTTTTATAAAGTGATCCGTTGTTTAATTAGATATTAGTATTAGAAAAAAGGTAAGGAAAAAAATATGAGTAAAAATTTGGAAGAAATGTCTTTTGAAAAGAGTTGTGGCAGTTATTTTCCTATATTTCTTGTAGAGCATAATAAGGACTGGGGGTTATGGTATGAGGAAGAAAAGAGAATAATTACTTCTCTAATTCCAAAAGAATATGTAGTTAGGATAAGTCATATTGGGAGTACTGCAATTTCAAATATATGGGCAAAAAAATATAGTTGACATACTTCTTGAGGTTAATAATGACAATCAGCATAAAGCAGTTGGAAATATTTTTGAAAGATAATATCTGGAAATGTATGAGTGAGGATTTAAACAGGATTTCACTTAATAAGGGATATACTGAGCAAGGCTTTGCAAAAAGAGTATTTCATCTTCATCTTCGTATTAAGGGTGATAACGATGAGCTTTTACTTTAGAGATTATTTGAGAGAATATGAAAAAGATTGCAAAAGAGTATGAAAGTCTTAAATTATCTCTTTGGAAAAAGTTTGAACACAATAGAGATGCATATACTAATGCAAAAACTGATTTTATCAAGAAATATACGCAAATTGCAAGAAAAAAAGTATGGGGAAAGATATTAGTTGAATTGTAAAATTTCTTTGTTATTAGTAAATATTTAAGTTATAAGAAATAGGTTATCTTAAATATATTCTTGCACTATAATATCTTTGTTTTTCATATTTAAGGGATAGTATATTATTATATATTTAATCTGTGGATAATTTTCTTCAATATGTATGAAAAAATGGGATATTATTTATATTTCTATTATAAATGCATTGAAAAATTTTTTTGTCTATTATTTTATTAGAAATTAGTATTAATCTATAATGAATTTAAAATTTAGGTCAGGCTTGTCTGATTTTTCTTGTGTTTGGTCATATATTATGCTAAACTCAAGGTTATCATACAAGCCTTAATTATACTTTGAACTTCGTACGAATAAGAAATATGGAGAAGAATTTTCAATAATATCTATGACTAATATTTGTGCAAGTATCTAAATGAATATCTTCTGTAGGTTAAATGGAAAAAAATACTATTAATAGTTGTATTTTTGTTTTTTATCAAGTATAAATGCAGTTATTTAAAGTGATTTATACTAAATACTCTTTTGGAGGTTCGTGAGATGAAAAATGCGAATGGAGAAAGTGTAAATGCGTAACTTCCTGCATTTGATACTGCAAGTATATCTCCTATCTTTGATTTTGGAAGAAATATCTTTTGCCATCACATCAAGTGCTGTACAAAGAGTTCCTGCTATATCCACTACCTCAGTTTCGTTTGTGTTTCCAACTATATTGAAATTACATTGATTTACTGATGTGAAAAATGGTTCTTGCGGAGCTATAGATGTGTTTTTGTCCTGTAGCTTTTTGAGTAGCTCTGACATTATGGGCCTCAAAAACCGTTTAGGGCATTTTGTACAACTATATATGTCTTTCCACGAGAAACCTTTAGCGATCTATTATTGAGGTGAAGTAAGTTCCGCTATTACAAGTAAGAAATCTCCCTGTTTCCAAAAAGTTTTGCGTTTAGACCTTCCTTATTTTTTTCTTTGTAATTTCACCTATCGTATGTCCAATTTCTTCAATATTTAACGGTTTTTCGTTTATTTCATCATATACTATACCAATCCCGCTACCAAAGTTGATAAATTTAATATTAGCATGAGGTAGAGAGTTTATTTTTCTGCTAATTTATAGCAATTATAATAATATCTTGAAAGAATATTGGCATCCAAAATTTGAGATTGTAAATGAATATGAATACCTGTAATTATAAGGTGTGGGTATGGTACATGCAGTATCAAAAAGCAAGTCTTCATCTATACCAAACTTGCTTGATACGATATTGCCGTCAAACATTGGAAAATTCGGATGAATTCTTACGCCTACTTCAAGTATTTTATCTTCTTGAGCAGCCTTTTGCTCCAACAAGTCCAATTCATGAAAACTGTCGGCTATGAAAGTACATTTACCCCACACTGTTATAATGTCCTTCTCAGTCTTACCTGGAGCAGAGTAATAAATCATTTCCGGTTTTATATGAGCTTTTTCAGAAAGTAAGACTTCATTGCTTGAGGCTGCATCTGCTCCTATTCCTTGTGATGAAATTGTCTTTACAACAGGAAGAAAGGGATTTGCCTTTTATAGAATACAAGAATTCAGCATCTTGTATTACACTTTTTAACTGTTTGCAATTACTTTTCAATTATATCTTTTTCATATAAATAACAAGGGGCATTTTTCCTTGCAAAAATCATATAGAGCTTCTTTATTCATTTTTCCACCGTCCTAATTTTAATTTTTGATAATATTAAGTATGTACAAATTTATATGGCAGCAAAATTACATTTATGATGTGAAATTAACTTGCCTAATAACTTAATTATATCAAATACGGTAATTATAAAAAGAGTTAATTTATAATAATTATTCAAATTTTGGTGATATAGCAGTGCTATTTTTGCCACAAAGATATTTTTCTATTTTTGTTTTTATATGGATATGATAACTCCAAAAGTATTATTACATAGGGCAGACAGTGTAAATGACAGTTTTCTTTCATTGAAAATCATATAGGCAAAGGGAAGTCTAACCAAAAATTCATTTGTCATATAAAATACAGTGATTAAGAAGTTGACTATGTTTGCAAATACTGTGCATAAAACAGAATTTTCATAAATAATATACTTAACATAATAAAGGGATAGGACATTGATATATATAGGAATACTTATAATATTTGATATTATTGATATAAAACTTACAACTCCTATATTGTAATAAAAGGTAAGGCAAGGTAAGTATATATGATGATACTGTTACACTTATAGCAGATATTAAAGACTTGGATATTTCTCCAAATCTTATTCCCAATTTCATTGTAATTTTTGAGAAAAAGTAAATATTGTTTTGTAAAACATGGCAATAGAGAAGACACACATAAATGACAGGCAAAATCCTACATTAAAAATAATGTATGGATTTAGTGAGATGTACACTGATGCAAGTAAAAATCCTACTGAAAATATGTCATATCTCTTTTTGCAATAATATAGAGGCTATATAAGTTATGAAAAACATAGGCTCTTACACAAGGAGGATTAAACCCTGTGATTGCAACATAAAAAGGTAAGTGCAGCAGATAGTATGTATCTGTATTTCTTTGCAAAAACAGCATATTGAAAAATCGTGCTTATTAGTACTATGTGAAATCCGAAATGCTGATTAAATGGCTAAGACCTGATTTTGAAAAACAAATCTTTGTCATAATCTGTGATGTTTTCCCTGTCTGAAACGATAAGTGCCTTTATTATGCCGTTATGTTTTTGGAAATATGAATTCTATACTTGACGATATACTTTGTCTTAATTCATATATTTTGCTTAAAAACTCTCCTGTCTTCCAATTATCTCTATTTTATTTGCATTTAATGTATAGTCGTATCCTCTGCTTTTGAGATATAGTCCGTAAGGTTTATTTTCCAAGGATAGATTGTCTTTTGAGTGTTCCACTTATCTCAAGTATGTCTCCTACCTTGTAGTCAAAGTCAGAGATATAGGGATTTAATCAGCATATTCTTGGAATATATATATGTTTTCATTTACATTTTCTATTTTTCTACTATGGTTTGTGAAATTATTCGATTTTTCTTCAATGGCTTTTATGATTTTGAAGATTAATATTTATCGTAATTATTGCTGTTATCAATACTATGACAAATATGAGAGATGAAGCTCTTCTAAGCTTTTAATTGTATTTTCATAATCTTTCCTTTTTAATTAATTATTTTTATGATATAATTATTATACCAAAAAATAACTAACTTTTGCAGGAGGCTATATGAAAAAATAGGCATTGATATTAGCGGAATGAGTATAAAATCAGGCTTGGTTGACGAAAAATATGAATATAATTCACTCTTACAACATACCTACGGAAGTTGAAAAGGGTTTTAGTGTTATCTCTCAAAAATATTATAAATATGATTTATGATTTGCTAAGTCAGGCAAACTGTGCAATAGATGACATTGATGCAATTGGCATAGGCATACCTGGAGTAGCTGATGAAAAATGGAAAGGTGCATTATGCTACAAACCTATTTTGGACTAATGTAGATTTGGGGAGCTGTCCTTAGAGATGAGTTTAAGAATATAAAAATATCTATAGATAATGATGCTACTATAGCCTGTGTTGCAGAACATAAATTAGGTAGTATAATGATATGAAAAATGCTATAATGCTTACACTTGGGACAGGTGTAGGTGGAGGAATAATAATAAATGGTAGGAGGTATTCAGGGAATTTGGGTATAGGCTCTGAAATAGGACATATGATAGTAGGTGAAAAACTACTATAGTTGTAGCTAGTGGGAATAATGGCTGTCTTGAAACATTTTTGTTCCGCCTCTGCTGTACTAAGCTATGCAAGAAAAACTTGTAGCTGAAACTGAAGAAGATACCATTTTAAAAAGTGTCAGACCAGGAAGTATTACAGCTAAGATGGTATTTGAAAGCAGCTGTAGAAGGCGATGAAATATCAAAAAGTTGTGGATAGATTTATTCATTATCTTTCTGTTGGAATAGCAAAATCTTATAAATATCGCCTGAGGTTATAGTAATTGGTGGAGGTCTTGCAGGAGCGTATTACTCTTATATAGACAGGCTATATGAAGAGGTCAAAACAAAGATTATTTTTAAAAACCTTCCTTTTTGCTAAAATTGTACCTGCAATGCTTGGAAACGATGCAGGAATAATTGGAGCGGCAATGTTATAGTTTTTTTGATAATCAGGTATCTGCAAGTATATTAAATTTTAGCTCTTTATATATATCATTATATAAGTATTATAGCTGTTCAAACAATGATATAATATATTATGTAAATTTTAATTATTTATCTGCATATAAAATGGTGTTAATTGCAAAAGTGTGGAGTTTTTACTATTTATTAATAGACATTAATGTTTGATAGGATACTCCATAAGTAGATAAGGCATATAGATAAAACTACTTATGGAGTTTCTTATGGAAAAGCACATATTACTTTAATTTAAAGCTAAAGTATCTTAGGGATATCATTATAGCCTGTTACTATTTTTATACTACTTCCTGTGTTTAGGATGTCATCTTTTGATATTTCGAGTTTAATAGGCACAAATTCTTTGATTTTTATCTATGTGACTTATTATGCCTATGGATAGATTTTTTTATTTTTAATTTTTGAGACAATCCAAAAGCTATGTCAAGGGTATGACTGTCAAGAGTACCGAATCCTTCGTCCATAAAGAAAAAAATTCCAAAGGTGCGTTTCCTTTTAGCTGTATCTGTGAAGACAGAGCAAGTGCAAGTGACAGTGATACAAGGAATGTTTCTCCTCCGGATAAGGTAGATGGATTCCTCTTTATTCCTCCATTAGAATAGTCAAGAATCAAAAAGTCTCCTTCTTTATCTATTTCTATGTGGAACCTTCCTCCGCTAATGTCTTGTAAAATCTCTGACGCTTTTTTTGCAGACATAGTTGAGTTGATATTTCGATAAAAACTGCACAAAAAGCCTTGCCTTTGAAAAAAGATTGAAAATCTGATTAACTTCATCAAGTATCTTGAGGTTTTCCTTTGATTTATTTATCAAATCTTTTTCTTCTCAAAGTTTGCTGTTTGAGTTTCGAGTTGACTTTCGATATAACCCTAATTGTTTTTGTTTGTATCGAGCTGTTGTTTGATTGTCATGTGTAAAGTACTGTCATATTTTTGTTTCTTCGAGTTTTTCAGCTTTTCACTTTGAGTAATAAAAGATTTTTCAGTAAGGTTTTTGTATGATACTCTCATTTTTTGATTTTCGTAATTTTTGTATCTTTTCTTCTTGTCTTCAAGTTTGTCATATTCTTCATTAAGTTTAAAAACTTCGTCAACAGAGCTAAAGTTATTGTTTTAGCAAAGTTTTCTATTTTTCTCCTTACAAGATTCAAAAATCATTATAATTAATATTATAAGTAGTATCAAAGCTTTAGTTAGGCTATTGTCAGCAATCTCCTTTTTCTATCCTTTCTAAAAGTCTAATTATATTTTCTGACTTTTCTTGGATCGATGATACTTTTGATTTGTTTTCCTGGAGATAAGAGGCAAGATTTTCGCTTTTCAAGCAATGACTTGTCTGATATCTTTGAAATTTCTAAGTTATAAGATGATTTCAGTCGTTCTTGTTCAAGTGCAAGGCTATTTAGTTTTTATTCAAATTTGAAATATTTTCATTTAGACTGCCATATGCTTTTTCTATGGATTCAAGATTTGACTTTTTCTTTTGATAAGACTATATTGCTTTCTTCTACAGATTTTTCAGCTTCCGTTATTTTACATAGCTCCTTATACAAATTTGTAGAGTCTACTCCTAAAGGCTTCAGTTAATTTTTGAATCTTTTCATATATTTCATCTTTTTGACTTTGAATTTTCAAGTTTTTCATCATTACTTTTTATTTTCAACAAGGTTATTTAATTGGGGATTTATTTACCTGAATATCTGTATTTATAATGTTTATATGTTTTTGTATACTTTCTGTTTCCTCTTGTTTTTTTCTTTCCTTTGCTCCATATAGGCGTTGTAGTTATTCTTATAATCTTCGCATTTTTAATTTCTTTTGTCAGTTTTTCATCGTCTGTTTCTAAGAGTAAGGCTTGTGTTTCTTCTATTTGATGCCGGATATTATTATTTTCACTATCTATTATTGAAAATGAAGTTTCATTTTTGGATTTCGCCAATAAGCTAGGTCTAACTGTTCTTGTTTATTGTGTATGTCAGGAAAATATTTGTATATCGTCAAGGTGATGATAGGTTCCGTTGCATACAGGACAAGTATCTCCGTCATGTAGTCCTTGTCTTATCTCGTGGACTATATTTTCTAATTTTAATGTCTTAATATCATCTTCTAAAACACTTTTCCTCGACTTTTAGCTCTATAATTATTTCAGATAAATTGATTTCTTATCTTGATTTTCTTGTAACTTGTTTTTAGATTTTTCAAGAGTTTGGTTGTATTCTTGATTTTTGTTTTTATTATATTTTGATGTCTTAGTAGTGTAGATTCGTTAATTTCATAGGATTTAAGGTTGTAGGTTTCATCTTCAAAGCTATTTGTTATATTCTCAAGTTTAATAGACAGTAAAGACTTTTTCTTCATCTTTTTAATTGTATTAGAAATATCTATTATTTTTGCTTGAAAGAACTTTGCTTTCATTTATCAGGTTTTCAAATTCAGTATTTAGAGTGGTTAGATTATCCAAAAATGAGTTTGCAAGACGGATATCTTGTTTATAGGAGTGATTGAAGGTATTGTTTTTATATCAAGTTCTATTTGGCTTATGGATGACTTTATTTTTATCTGATTGTTCTTTATTTTGTAATAGTTTATTTTCGAGGGTCTCTAAGCGTATTTGTATCTTGATTTATTCTATCTTCATTTTTCTTTTTGCAATGTTGCTATATTGAATAATTCTTAACTAAGATTGATTTTTCAATCTCTTGGATATTTTTTTCTATTTCAGGTATAGCAGATACTTCTTTTTCTATTTCTGAACTGTATATTTTTATTCTCTTGTTCAAGTTGTTGAAGATTTGTTTTTAGGTTTTCTATATCGGTTTTTAATTTAGGCAAATCAGTTTTAAGTAGTGTGAATTTTTGAAATGGAGTCTTGAATAATAGTCATTTTGGAGAGTTTTTCAACCTTAGATTTCATAGACTGCATGATTTCATCGTATTTTACTATTTCGTCGTAGGTTTCCTTTTGCTTTTTCATAATCTTCTTTAGCTTTTTGTAGTATATTGTATTCATTTTGAAGATTGTCAAATTCAACGACTTCTATTTCAAGTTTTTGGATATCTGACTTAATATTTGAGATACTTTCTTTAAGTGATACAATTGAGTTTTCATCGATATTTTCAAAGCCTTGGAGCTGTTTGTCATAGTCTTTTTGTAAATCATCGTATTTTTTTGTTTGTACTTTCTTATTTTCATATCAAGATCGTCGCCATATTTTTTTGCAGGGCAAACAGTCTTTCTAACATTTCTTTTCTTGTCTTGTTCTTTTCTTTGAGAAAGTTAGAAAACTCTCCCTGTGGTAAGACAACAGTCTTAACGAAGTCGTTGTAACCAAGTCCTATGATATCTTGTATTTTTGCATCAACTTCAGTTTTTGTCAGAAGCCAGTACTACCTGAGTATCTTTGTCAATCTTAGTCAACTTTGCTTTTTCCGCCTGTCTTTTGATAAGGTAGTGCTTCGTTGTATTTCGTATATTCCGCCGTTTTTCCTTTTTATTTCAAATACATATTTGACACTTGCTTTTTGGAATTTGTATTGATGATGTTGTCTGATTCTCTTGGGGTTTTTCGTACAGTGCATATATTATGGCATCAAGTATTGTAGTCTTGCCACTTCCGGTATTTCCGAAAATTCCAAAAAGCCCCATTGATGTCAACTTTTCAAAATCAATGGTCTGTTTTTCAAAACTATTGAATCCTTCTATTTCAAGTAAAATAGGTCGCATAGCCACTCCTTTAAAACTATTGTACAAAGATAATGATTGACAGATTAAAAAAATAATAGTTTAATACAATGATTAACAGTACAATTCTAAAAAGCTCTATAAAGGAGCTGATTGTTTATTTTTAGTATATTTGTTGTATTCATCTGCTGTAGTTTTTAGCAAAACAAATGTGGAACCTGATGTAGGGCTTTTTGAATCTTTCATAAGCAAAGAGATTGGAACCGTTATAAGATATATTTTTCTCTTGTATATACTGACTTGAAAAGAAGATATGTTTAGTGTAAGAGAGCCGTTTGTATAAGAATAAATTCCTTGCATTTTGTCAGTAGAAGTTATGTTTATAAGTTCTGCAGTTTTATCAGATTTGAGGTTTAACATGAACTTATTTCTCTTTTAAGTCTTCCATAGCGTAATATCCTGTAATTCCATTATCTGTAGCTGGGTTTGATACAAGTATGTTATCAAAAGTGCTTCCTGAATTATTAGCTGTTGATGAATTTGTAGGGATTGCTTATAGGCGGAGTTTGTGTATTTTGAGTTATTTTTGGGGAAGGTGTATCGCTTATAGATGTAATATCGTCAAATATAGGGAGATACAGAGTTATTAATATCTGCATCTGAAACTTGAGTAGTTTTAGGGACAGTTTTTGTAACTGTTGCAATGTAGTCTACACCATTCCATTCAACCTTTCCGCCAAGTGCAGTAGATACTGATGATAGAGGAATCATAGTTCTTGAGTTTATTATCATAGGAGGTGTATCTACAGTTATGGTATTTCCATTTACTAAGATTTGACGAGAGCCTATAGTAAGACTTATTGTAGTTGCTCCGTCGCTTCCTGTTACCTTTTGCGAAGGTTCATCCCAAGTTATTTTGGTAGCACCCAATGCATCAAATAACGCTCTAAAAAGGAACCATAGTTCTACTGTTTCTAATTACAGCAGGTGTATCAGTTATTAAGGTTTTACCGTTTACGATTACTTTTACGGTCTCAGGAGCGGCAAAAGAAAAGAGTTGATTAAAAATACACTGCAAATCAATGTTATTATTTTTCTTCATTATATTCCCTTTCGATTATTCTTATTTTACATAAATGATATTATGTATTTCACATATAGCAATTAAAAAAACATTTCGACAGTTGATGATACTTAAAAAGTTTTAGTTGAGCCCAATTAAATATCAATTTATTCTAAATGATTTAGTGAAACAAAAATTTAATTACTTGATATTATACTACAATTTTAATTAAAAATATTAAAATTTTGTTAAGAAAACAGATCAGACAAAAATATTTTAAAAAAATGGTTACAATATTATTTAATTATTTTTAAAAATTAATAGTAAGCTGTTAAGTAATGACAGTCAATTTAATATGTTGTTAATAAGTTTTTAGTAAATAAATATAGGTTTTTGTACAAGTAATACAATATATAATTTTCAATATAACAATAAAAATCATTGCTTTTATATTCAAATTGGATAAGTTTTTAGTAAAATATAGTTGGAAAAATTTATATTCTAAAATAAAAAGAGTAAATAGAAGTTGACATTTAGTTTTTAATGGGTGTATAATAAATCGGATAAAAAACTATAAGGCTTATTGTCCTGTAAATTATATAATAAATTATATAATTTGTGTTTTTTTCGTTGTTTTTCATAAAATCATTTCATAAAATTAAAGAGGTGAATCCTAATGCAACATCCACATCCCGTGAAAAATTGGAAGAAGAACAAGGATGAGTTTTTCTAAAAATACCATCTGTTGCGCAGCTTCCAAATCTTATAGAACTTCAGGTTGATTCTTACAAGTGGTTTATACAAGAGGGACTTAGGGAAGTATTTGAAGAGATATTTCCTATAGAAAACTATTCAGGAAGTGTCAAATTGGAGTTTCTCGATTATATCATCGAAGATATTCCTAAGTACACAATTGAAGAGTCCAAAGAGAGATGTTACTTATGCCACTCCAATAAAAAAATAAGGGTAAGACTTACTGTCAAGGACGAAGACGGAACGGAAATTGTAAAAAAATGAAAATGCCGAGCCGGTATTTTTGGGCGATTTTCCTCTGATGACTGACAGCGGAACATTTATAATCAACGGTGCTGAGAGGTAATTGTCAGCCAAATAGTGCGTTCTCGAGGGGGTATACTATGCTCAGGAGATGGACAAGACAGGTAGCAAACTAATATCATCAACTGTAATCCCAAACAGAGGGGCATGGCTTGAGTATGAGACTGACTCAAGTGATATAGTTAGCGTCAGAATAGACAGGAACAGAAAAACAACCAATAACAGTGTTGCTTAGAGCTCTTGGCTATAGCAGTGATGAAGAGATAAAAGAGTTATTAATGGAAGAAGAACTTTTATTTCCGACATTGCAAAAAGATGCAACTAAAAAACAAAGATGAAGCGTTGATAGACATATATAGAAAATTAAGACCTGGTGAACCACCGACTATTGAAAGTGCAACTCAATTAATAAATATGATGTTTTTGAGCATAAGAGATATGATCTTGCAAAGGTTGGAAGGTATAAATATAATAAGAAACTGGCTTTGTCAAATAGAATTACAGGAAAATTTCTTGCTGAAGATGTAGTGGATCAGCTTACAGGAGAAGTTTTATTTGAAAAAGGTCACAGACTTACAGAGCAAGATGCCATAGCTATAGACAATACAGGTCTAAGCCATGTATTAATAGAAGTAAGAGACGGTATCAATGATGGTAAAATAGTAAAGGTAATTGGAAATACTTTTGTTGATATAAATGCTCACATAGATTTTGATATTAGTGATTTAAAAATTCACTGATAAAGTAAAATACAGTGTGCTAAGAGAAATATTGAACAGTTGTGAAACTGAAGAAGAAATAAAAAGAACAACTTAAGCTTAGAAGAAATGAATTATATCCTAAACATATCACACTTGAAGATATAATAGCATCAGTAAGCTATCAGTTCAATCTGCTACATGGTATAGGTAGTGTGGATGACATTGACCACCTTGAAACAGAAGAATAAGAACTGTAGGAGAATTGTTGCAAAATCAATTCAGAATAGGTATGGCAAGGATGGAAAGAGTAATCAGAGAAAGAATGACTACTCAAGATGTGCTTGAGATGACACCGAACAATCTTATAAATATAAGACCGGGTTACATCTGCAATCAGAGAGTTTTTCAGTTCTTCTCAGTTGTCTCAATTCATGGATCAGACAAATCCTCTTTCAGAGCTTACAAACAAGAGAAGACTCTCTGCTCTTGGACCTGGTGGACTTTCAAGAGAAAGAGCAGGGTTTGAGGTAAGAGATGTTCACTATACACACTATGGAAGAATGTGTCCGATAGAGACACCGGAAGGTCCGAATATAGGACTTATCAACTCTCTTTCTGTTTATGCAAAAATAAATGAGTATGGATTTATTGAATCACCATACAGAAGAGTTGACAAAGTAAATAAAAAAAGTTACTGATATAATAGATTATCTTTCTGCAGATGAAGAAGATAAATATATAAGAGTACAAGCAAACGAACCTATTGGAGAAGATGGTTGGTTTAAAAAAATAAGAAAGTTGCTTGTAGGGGTTGAAAAAGGTGCATTGGAACTTGTAGATGCAGATTTGGTTGACTATGTCGATGTATCACCTATGCAAGTTGTTTCCGTTGCGACAGCTATGAGTTCCGTTCCTGGAAAATGATGATGCCAACAGAGCTCTGATGGGTTCTAACATGCAGCGTCAAGCTGTGCCTCTTGTAAGAAGAGAAGCTCCTATAATAGGTACATCAATAGAATACAGAGCGGCTAAAGACTCAGGAGCAGTTGTTGTTGCAAAAATGACGGTGTAGTTGATAAGGTGTCTGCTGATGAAATATTGATAAAAAAAGAGATTCAGACGGAAAGATAGACAGATATAAACTGCTGAAATTCAAGCGTTCAAACAGTGGTACTTGTGTAAATCAAACTCCTCTTGTAAACAAGGGAGATAAACTCAATGCAGGGGATGTTATAGCTGACGGTCCTGCTACAGAACTTGGGGGAAATTGCACTTGGTAGAAACTCGTTGATTGCATTTATGACATGGGACGGATATAACTACGAAGATGCAATATTAATTAACGAAAGATTAGTAAAAGAAGACAGATTGTCTTCAATTCATATAGAAGAATATGATTCTGAAGCAAGAGATACAAAGCTTGGTCCTGAAATAATAACAAGGGACATACCTAATGTCGGAGCAGATGCAATCAAAGATTTGGATGAAAAAATGGTGTAATCAGAATAGGTGCAGAAGTAAAAATCCGGTGATATACTTGTAGGTAAGGTATCTCCGAAGGGAGAAACAGATACTACACCTGAAGAGAGATTACTTAGAGCGATATTTGGTGAAAAAGGCGAGAGATGTTAAAGATACTTCACTTAGAGTACCTCATGGAGAATCTGGAATTATAGTAGATGTAAAAAGAATTTACGAGAGATAACTGCGATGAGCTTTCTCCAGGTGTAAAACAGAATGGTAAGAGTATATATTGCCAAGAAGAGAAAGATACAAGTCGGAGATAAGATGGCAGGTCGTCATGGTAACAAGGGGTTATATCAAAGGGTATTACCTGAGGAAGATATGCCGTTTTTACCTGACGGTACACCTCTTGAAATAGTACTTAATCCTCTGGGAGTTCCTTCGAGAATGAACATAGGACAGGTACTTGAAGTCCATCTTGGACTTGCAGCTAAAAGCATTGAGGGTGGCATGTTGCCACACCTGTATTTGACAGAGCAATAGAAGAAGATATTTTTAACGCTCTTAAGTTAGCAGGATATCCCTGAAAGTGGTAAGTTATATCTGCGTGACGGACGAACAGGCGAGTATTTCGATAATCCTGTTACTGTAGGATATATGTATATGTTGAAACTGCACCACCTTGTTGATGATAAGATACATGCTCGTTCTACAGGACCTTACTCAATGGTTACACAACAACCTCTCGGAGGAAAGGCACAATTTGGAGGTCAAAGATTTGGAGAGATGGAAGTTTGGGCATTGGAAGCATACGGCGCTGCACACACTCTTCAAGAAATATTGACTGTGAAATCGGATGATGTCGTAGGTAGGGTAAAAACATACGAGGCTATAGTAAAAGGCGATAATGTACCTGAACCTGGCATACCTGAGTCATTCAAAGTCTTAATCAAGGAACTTCAGTCACTTTCTCTTGATGTTAAGGTTCTTACTGAAACTGATGAAGAGATTAAGGTGGATGAAGATACAGAATCTAATTTGGAAAAATATAGGTGAAGAAGTAGTCTATGTTGAAGGCGAAGATGAGATGATTAACGAAACTTATGAAGATGATGAGGATAGTGACGATATAGACGAAGAAGATTTTGAATTGGATGATGAAGATTTTGATTTTTTTAGATCTATTAAGGAGGGACTTTCTTGTTTGAATTAAATAACTTTGAATCAATACAAATTGCACTTGCGTCTCCCGAGAAAAATTTTAGAGTGGTCTAAGGGCGAGGTAAAAAAAGCCGGAAACAATTAATTATAGAACATTAAAGCCTGAAAAAGACGGACTTTTTGCGAAAAAAATATTTGGACCGACTAAAGATTATGAATGTAATTGTGGAAAATACAGAAAAAGATAAGCTAAAACATAGAGGAGTAATATGTGACAAATGTGGTGTTGAAGTAACCAGCTCAAAAAGTAAGGCGTGAGAGAATGGGACATATCAAACTTGCAGCACCTGTATCACATATATGGTATTTCAAAGGAGTGCCGTCAAGAATGGGTATTCTCCTTGATATTTCACCTAAAGAACTCGAAAAGGTATTGTATTTTTGCTGCGTATATAGTACTTGATGCAGGAGAAACAAACCTACTCGAAAAAACAGATATTAACAGAAAAAGAATATAAAGATGCAATAGAAACTTTCGGATACGGATCGTTCAATGCAATGATGGGAGCAGAAGCAGTAAAAAGTATTACTATCAAGAGTAGACTTGGAAGCTTTTATCTCAAGAACTTAAGGCGAAATTCAAAGGATTCAACAGGTCAAAAGAGAATAAAAGCTTGTTAGAAGACTTGATATAGTCGAATCGTTTAGAAAAATCAGGCAATAATCCTACTTGGATGATACTTGATGTGATACCTGTTATACCTCCTGATTTGAGACCTATGGTACAACTTGATGGTGGTAGATTTGCAACATCTGATTTAAATGACCTATATAGAAGAGTAATCAATAGAAATAACAGGTTACAAAGACTATTGGAATTAGGAGCTCCTGATATAATAGTAAGAAACGAAAAGAGAATGTTGCAAGAATCAGTAGACGCACTTATTGATAATGGAAGAAGGGAGTAAAACCTGTTGCAGGACCTGGTAATAGACCGTTAAAATCTCTTACTGATATGCTAAAGGGTAAACAAAGGTAGATTCAGACAAAACCTTCTTGGAAAGAGGGTTGACTACTCTGGACGTTCTGTTATAGTAGTTGGACCTACTCTTAAGTTTAATCAATGCGGTCTGCCTAAGAAGATGGCGCTTGAGCTTTTCAAACCATTTGTAATGAATGAGCTTGTAAAAAGAGGCTATGCACATAATGTAAAAAGCTGCAAAGAAAAAAAGTTGAGAAACTTGATAAAGAAGTATAGGCGATTTTGGAAGATGTAATTAAAAGGTCATCCTGTAATGCTTAACCGTGCTCCGACTCTTCACAGACTTGGAATTCAAGCTTTTGAACCTGTATTAGTTGACGGTAAAGCAATAAAACTACATCCACTTGTTTGTACAGCATATAATGCCGACTTTGACGGTGACCAAATGGCTGTCCATGTTCCTCTTTCAGTTGAATCTCAATATGAATGTAGGTCTTTGATGCTATCAACAAACAATATACTTGCTCCTAAAGACGGTCTTCCTATTACAACTCCAACTCAAGATATGATACTTGGGACTTACTACCTGACTCTTGATGAAGAAGGAGTAAAAGGTGAAGGAAGTGTATATAAAGACTATGATGAGATGATACTTGCTTACGAAAATGGAGAGGTAAATCTTCATGCGAGAGTAAAGGTAAAAAGTAAAGAAAAATCCTCAAGATGAAGGAAAAACTTGTCGAAAGTACAGTAGGCAGATTCATATTTAACAACAGTATTCCTCAAGATTTGGGATATGTTGACAGGTCAGAGGATCCATATTCATTGGAAGTTGACTTTGTGCTTGATAAAAAGCAAATTGGGGTGGTAATAGACAAGTGCTATAGAAAGCATGGAAATGAGCTTACTTCGATAATGCTTGATAATATAAAAAATATGGGCTATAAATTCTCTACAAAGTCAGCTATTTCAGTTTCTGTTGCAGATATGGAAATACCAAATGAAAAGTATGAATTGATAGAAAATACTGAAAAAAACTCATAGAAAAATACGAGAAAAAAATTTCAGACGCGGTCTTATGTCAGATGAGGAAAGATACGAAAAAAAGTAATTGAAGCGTGGGCAAAGACAACTGACGATGTTACAAATGTCTTGATGTCAAAGTTGGGACGCTTGAATAATATCAACATCATGGCTCAATCCGGTGCCAGAGGTTCTAAAAATCAAATCAAGCAGCTTGCAGGTATGAGAGGGTTGATGGCAAATGCTTCAGGTAAAACAGTTGAAATCCCTGTTAAATCAAACTTTAGGGAAGGACTTTTCGGTTTTTGGGAGTACTTTACTTCATCGCATGGTGCAAGAAAAGGTCTTGCCGATACAGCGCTGAGAACTGCTGACTCTGGTTATCTTACAAGAAGATTGGTCGATGTTTCGCAAGATGTAATAATAAATGAGGAAGATTGCGGTACTACTGACGGTATTGAAGTAGCAGCTTTTTGTGGACGGTAGTGAAGAAATCGAAAAAAACTATATGACAGAATAGTGGGCAGATACGCTCTCTTAGATGTAATAAATCCTCAAGATGACAGCATAGTGGTACAAGCCGGAGAGATGATAATAGAGCCTTTAGCTGAAAAATTGTCAAACTTGGAATAGAAAAAAGTATGGATAAGAACTCCAATGGATTGTAAGTCAAAACAAGGTATATGTGCAAAAATGCTATGGTAGAAACCTTGCGACAGGTAACAAAGGCTCCTATAGGGTGAGTCTGTAGGTATAATAGCTGCACAATCAATAGGTGAGCCCGGTACTCAGCTTACAATGAGAACATTCCATACAGGTGGGGGTTGCCGGTGGAGACATCACTCAGGGTCTTCCGAGAGTCGAGGGAGCTTTTTCGAAGCAAGAAAAACCTAAAGGTCTTGCAGTTATTACTGAAGTTTCGGGAGTTGTAACACTTGAAGAAGTAGGTAGAAAAAGAAGCTGTAGTAATTGACGACAATGGATATGAATATAGATATATAATACCTTATGGTTCTATACTCAAGTTTAAGGATGGTCAAAGGGTAGAGGCAGGATATCCTCTAACACAGGGTTCAATAAATCCGCATGATATATTAAGAGTAAATGGAATACAAGGTGTGCAAAAACTATATCGTTAAGGAAGTACAAAGAGTTTATAGACTTCAAGGGGTTGACATTAACGATAAGCATATTGAAAATAATAGTGCGTCAAATGATGCAAAAAAAGCTAAGATAGAAGAGCCTGGGGATACAGAATTGCTTCCTGGCGGAATGATAGATATAAGAGAAATAGAAAGAATAAATGAACAGATGAGACTTGATGGAAAAAGAAGAAGCCAAGTATACAAGAATGTTACAAGGTATTACAAAGGCTGCACTTTCTACAGACTCATTCCTTTCAGCAGCATCTTTCCAAGAAACTACAAAAAGTCCTTACTGATGCAGCTATCAAAGGTAGCAAAGACTACTTGAGAGGCCTCAAGGAAAATGTAATTATAGGTAAGTTGATACCTGCCGTTCAGTGCTTAGAAGAAAAAACAAAGACAAGAACAGGCAATTCAAAATGCTTTGCTTGAAGAAAGCTATGAATTTTTAATTATGAAGAGCTTGATGGGATGGAAGATTCTATTGAGATTGAAGACACTGATATGGACTTTTAAGATGAAAAACATCGGGAATATTATTTTTCCCGATGTTTTTTATCTATAATCTAATAAAATAATATATATTACTATGTTAAAAATAATATATCTAATCCATTTGAAATAAAAAATGTATTAATAAAATTAATAGAATAATGTAAATATATCATAAAAATAAGATACACTAAATATTTATTAATTAAAGATATACTATTGTGTATCGTAAGTATAGAATTGATAAAAATCTATAGTTTAAATAGAGTTTAGTATTAAAAATATATTACACTTGATTTAATAATAAAAACTGTTCAGACTATGAAAAATATTTTTTTATGATAGTCTTTAAAATATTTTTGTTAAAAAACTTTTAGAACATTATTTTTTTATAAATTAATCTATTTACAGTTATATAGTGCTATAAATAAATAATTGTGTTTTATAAGATATTGTAAATAAAAATATGTAAATAAAATTAATATAAAAACTAAAAATAAATATGTGAAACAATACTATAAATTTCTTTAAAAAGTCATGCAATAATATCACAATAAATTTATTGAAAATCAATATAATTTTTCTCTAAAATAGATATTTTATATTAGAAACAGCTATGGGTAAAAATAAAAAAATATTTTTCTAAATTGTTGACAATTTATTATTTTAGGATTACAATTTATATGTAAAAACAACTAATAATAATTCCTAACTAATAATAACCTTACATATATTTTGCCGCCATATTGATTATATAGGTCAAGGAGGTGAGCCAAGTGACATTGAATAAGAAACTACTTAGAGATTTGCTTTGAAAAACAAGGGAGCAAATTTTGCAGCAATCATAGTAGTTGCTATTGCTATAATGCTGTTTGTGGGGGGCAGGTATAGCTTTAGATACACTTACAGATTCAAGAGATACTGCTTATAAAGAAAATAATTTTCCTGATGTATATGCAAGTGTAATATCAATTAATGACAAAAATTTGAGTTCTCTACAAAACATTGAAAAAGATTAAGTTTTTGAACCAAGACTTGTTGAAGAACTCAAGGTTGCAAACACAAACAAAATTATAAAAATGATGAGTATAACGGCCCAATATAGGTAAATATGTGCTTATAAAAGGTTCAACTCCTCGAGAAAAATGCTTTTGAAATATTGATAGATGAAAAATTTGCATTAGCAAAATAATTACAAGATAGGTCAATATATTACTGTAGTATCAAACGGAGTTAAGAAAAAAATCTTAAAATATGTGGGACTATGTCGACAGCGGAAGCTATATATAGTTTAAAGAGATGCTTCATCAATTATGCCTAACTATAAGATATATTCTCTCGCATTTACTGATATTTCTTCACTTCAAAGATTGACAGGAAAAAAATTATTATAATGAGATTCTATTTGATTTAAAAGAAAATGTTGAATTTGAAAATGTAAAAAATGACATAAAAAAAGAGATGAGACAACTATGGTCTAATAAATTTGTACTCTAAAGAGGATCAGCTTAGCAATAAGATGATTGATGGTGAGATTGATGAACAAAAAGTCTATTATGATTGTGATGCCTGTGATTTTTTTAAGCGTTGCAATACTTGTCATGGAATAATGGTCAAGAGAATAATAGAACAACAGAGGATGCAAATAAGGGATTCTCAAGTCCTTTGGCTATAGTGATTTCCAAGTAGGTGTCCATTATTCTTCTTATTGTCTTATAATTGGTCTAATAGGAGGTATCTTAGGATGTGTTTGTGGTATAGCATTTGGAAATATAATGCTATATTTGTATAAAAGCTTTTTTTAATATGAAATTTATCAACAATCAGTCAAAAATATGGCTTTTTCTTATGGGTATAGGCTTATCTTCGATGTTTTCCGTAGCTGCAGGTATAAATGCTGCCAGTAAGGGCTGTAAAAAATAATGCCATCAGAGGCAATGAGGCAGGAAGCTCCAAAAAGTGGCAAGAAGATGCTTGTTGAGGCACTTCCTATATTCAACCTAATATTCAACTCAAGGGGAAAGATGTCTGTAAGAAATATCTCAAGAAATACAAAGAGAAGTTTTTTTATAATATTAGGCATAGCTCTTGCATTTGCAATATCGATTTTTGCCATGGTCACTTTTAAACTTGATGGATAAGATGGTCTTTGACAGGTATAGATATATTGAAAAAATATGATATTAAGGTATTTTTGAACGGTTTTACATCAAAAAGCAGTGGTGAAAACTCCTTTAACTCAATGTCAAAAATAACATATAAACAAGGGATTTTTAGAAGTGCCTGTTACTTTGGAGTTTCAAGGAATAAAACAAGATACTGTTGCAGTAGGGTTGCAACAAGACAGCCAACTATATACAGTTGTTGATGATAACAAAAACAAGATAGATTTACCAAGGGCAATGATAGTACTTTCTGAAAAACTTGCAGAAAAATTAAAGGTAAATGTTGGAGATTACATAATTCTTAAAAGTCCTTATTCAAAAATATAAGGAAGATAAACATTATATAAAAAGTAGGTAAGATAGTAGAGCAAAAGTATTGGAATGAATGGATATTTAGATATTACTTACCTTTCGAATATCTTGGGTTATCAAGAGATATGTAATACTATATTGCTAAAAGTTGAAGATGAGAATTATATAAATGATTTGCGAGAAAAGTTTCAAGATTTGGAAAAAAGTTGTTAGTATTCAGTCAAAAAGAAAATATGTCACAAATTAAGCAAAAGAATGGAAACTATGTACTCTATGATATATTTCATGGCTATAATAGCTGCATCGATGACCTTTGCAATAGTATATAATACCTTTGTAGTAGTTTTGCTTGAGCGTCAAAGAGAGATTTCTACATTAATGGTACTTGGAATGAAGGAAAAGGATGTACTGTCAATTATCAGCTTGGAACAGAATATTACAAGTATTATAGAGCTATCTTAGGTCTGCCGATAGCAAAAGTATTTATTGTAGTTATGGCAAAGGCACTTATAACTGACACATTTACTATGCCTACAGACATGACATTAGGGTCCTGTTTTTGACAGCTTTGGTCTTGCTTGTCATATCAGTAGTATCAGCACAGATACTTGCATCAAGAAAAACTTAATAAGATTCAAATAGTAGATGTATTAAAGTCAGGAGAATAGATATGGATGTACTTATAAGAGGAAAAAGGCGTCTATAAGATTTATGATATGGGGCTAACCAAGGTGGAGGCTCTAAGTGGAGTTGATTTTTGAAATTTATTCAAATGAGTTTTTGGTTATCTTAGGTCCTTCAGGCTCAGGAAAAAGCACTTTTTAAAATATCCTTGGTGGTATGGATACGGCTACTAAGGGTGAGATTTACTACAAGGATATGAAGTTACATGATGCTAATAGAGCTAAGCTTACTAAGTATCGTAAGGATGCAGTAGGTTTTGTATTTCAGTTTTATAATTTAATGCCTAATCTTACAGCCCTTGAAAATGTGGATTTGGCAAGAGAAATATCATCTTCACCACTTGATGCAAAGGGAGATGCTGGAAAAGGTAGGACTAAAAGAAAGAGCTGACCATTTTCCGTCAGAACTTTCAGGAGGTCAGCAACAGAGGGTAGCTATAGCAAGAGCATTAGCGAAAAATCCGGATATCTTGCTCTGCGATGAGCCTACAGGAGCGCTCGATTCAAAGTCTAGCGACATGGTGCTTGATATACTAAGGATTTTTACAACTTCACTAAAAAGACTGTAGTGTTGATAACTCACAACCAAGAAATATCAAAACTTGCAGACAGAGTAATGTATATAAGAGACGGAAAGATAGAAAAAGATTGAACAGAGAAAATAAAATTGAAATATTAAAGTATAGATTTAGTTTCACAGTTAAATATATAAATTTAATGTAACAGGGGTGAGAGATGTGCAAAAAGGCAAAAGAAATGTATTGCTAATTATAATATTAGCAGGGCTTTTACGGCTTTGTGCAAATGAATAAGGCTGTAGAAATAAAGACTGTTACCATTAAAAGAAATAGCCTTATAAGAAGTTTTTAAAGGAAACTGCAAAGGTTAAGTCAGATGATGAAATAGTAATTACGCCTAAATACAATGCAAGGATAGATTATATAGTAAAAAGAAGGAGATAAGGTATCAAAGGAGATTTGATTCTAAAAACTTAACAATTTTGAATTATCTGCCAAAAACGAGAATTAACAGCTCAGATAGGAACTTTGTCAGGTCAAAGGAGTATGTCAAAGGTACAAATCAATGATTCTCAGCTTAAATCTTTAGACATAGCTATAGACTTAGCAAAGCAACAACTTGCTGAGTTGGAAGCTGACAAAAATAGATATAAGGAATTGTATGATAGTGGAGCAGTTGCATTTACAGACTATGATAAAATCAGCAGATCTTACGATGATGCAAAGAAAAATCTGGAGTTAAAAGAAAACGAAAAAGTCTTGCTTGACTCTGCAAAAGAAAAGCAAGGAACAAAGGAGTATTATGACTCGCAAAAAACAAGGTATAGATGCTCAGATACAAGAGATAGATAACAACTTGTCTTATACTGATGTATATTCGCCATCAGATGCTATTGTTACTAAGGCAGGGGGAAAAGTTGGAGGATATGCAAATGCTTCAACGCAGATATTGGAGCTATCACCTTCAAATGACATAATAGCTATTTGCAGTGTGTTATCATCATGATGCCTTAGCACTTATCAAAAAGGTTACAATATTACAAAAATAGGAGAAGATACTTATCAAAAAGTGGTAAGATATTAGACATAGGAAAATATGCAAGACTAAAAATATCTACACTTGGACTTGAAGAGCAAAGAGTAGATGTCAAAATCTCTATAGATGATATGGATAAAATAATAGTGGGTTGTGATATAGATGTTATTTTTTTGAAAGTTTACACATAGATGATGTGCTTACAGTTAGTAAATCATCTGTATTTGAGGATGAAAAAACAGCTATGTGTGGAAGGTGGATATGGGAATACTTAAAAAGACAAAAATAGAGTTGGGCAGACAATCAGACTATGACTATGAGGTCATATCAGGTGATAAAGAAGGAGATAATATAGTAGAGGATGCTAATGACATTAAGATAAAGGAAGGTATTAAAGTCAAGCTAAAAATAGCGAAGAATAAAGGCAAAAACATCGGAATATTCTAAATCCGATGTTTTTATACTATATGTTTTTAAATCTGATATAATAGATGAAATATTGTAATTTAAAATTAAGTATTCTAAAGTACTGTAATTTTTATGTATTTTTTAAGGAAGCAATAAAATATTTATTTTGTTGTTTTTTTACTTAATAGATTTATAATCTAAGAACAAGATTATATAAATAAATATAATATATAGTTTATTTTTAAAATTTTAACTATAAATTATATATCTACTATTTTACAAGACCGGTTATTTGTGAAAAATAAATAATATAGTATTAAATAAAAATGACAATATACTAATATTTACTAAGATATTAACAGATAATAAAATAAGGAGAATAAATGATTGATTATATAAACGGAGTGGTGGTTCAAAAAGGGCTTAATCATGTAGTTGTCGAATGTAACAATATCGGATATAAGCTGTTAGTATCCCAAAATAGTTCGTATGAGCTTGAACTTGAAAAGTCAGCTACAGTTTACACTCATCTCATAGTAAAAAGAAGATGATCTAAGCTTAATAGGTTTTTAGTAATATGAGTGAGAGAGATATGTTTCCGTATTTTGATTTCAGTATCAAAAATAGGTGCAAAAAATAGCTCTTTTCAATACTTTCAACATATACACCTATACAAGTTGGCACATTTATTAAATCAGGTGATGTCGTATCACTTGGCAAGGTATCAGGTCTTGGAAAGAAAACTGCAGAAAGACTGGTACTTGAGCTTAAAAGATAAGGTGGATGCTTTCGTTGGAAATGAAGAGTTGCCACAGGTTAAAAAGATAGCATACTACCTGAAGATGAAATAATAACACAAGTTATTGAAGCACTTACAATGCTTGGATTTACCAATAAAGAAGCTGTAAGTTCAGCAGAAAAAAGCCTATGCTCTTAATAAAAGATGCCGATGTTCAGAGTCTGATTAAAAGTTCACTTGCATTGTTGAAAAAAATAATTAAAAGAATAAGGAAAAAAATTAATGGATAATAAGAAGTTTTATAAAAATATTAGATAAGATAGAAAAAAACCTGCAAGATATGTTGGAAAGGAAAAATAGCGTAGTCAAAAAACAAGGACGAAGTGGATATAAGATTTTGCTTTTTCTTTTCCTGATACCTATGAAAATAGGTATGAGCCATTTAGGACTGCAGATTTTGTACTAATCTGATAAACGCACTTCCATATGCGTGGTGTGAGAGGGTATTTGCTCCAAATTACGACTTTGAGGAGTTGATGAGAAAAGAGGAATTAAGACTATTTTCTATTGAGTCACGATCAGATATAAGCGAATTTGACTTTTTTTGGATTTACATTACAATACGAAATGTCATATACAAATATATTGAATATGCTTAATCTAGCTAATATACCTTACTATTCTAAGGATAGAGATGACAATTACCCTATAATTGTAGCCGTGGGCAGTGTGCCTATAATGTTGAGCCTATAGCAGATTTTGTAGATGTGGTGCAAGTAGGAGAAGGCGAAGAGATGATGGTAGAGTTCTTAGAAATCTACCGTAGACACAAAAATTCTTCTTCTTATTCAAAAACATGAGTTTTTGCTTGATGTGGCAAGAAATGTAAAGGGTATCTATGTACCTTCTTTTTATGATGTATACTATAACGATGATGGGACTTTTAAGAGGATTTCTCCAAAGTACGAAGGTATACCTACTGTTATAAAAAGAGAATAGTTGAGGATTTTTGACAAGTCGTTTTTATCCTGAAAAACTTATTGTCCCTGAACATTGAGGTAGTACATTCAAGAATAATGCTTGAGATATTCAGAGGATGTACCAGAGGGTGTAGATTTTTGTCAAGCAGGTATGCTCTATAGACCTATCAGAGAACGAAGCAAGGAAAAACTCAAAGAGATATCAAAGATAATGTATAAAAATAGTGGATTTGAGGAAATTTCACTGGTTTCTCTAAGCAGTAGCGACTATTCAGATATCAATGGATTGATAGATGAACTCAACGAAATACACGAAGTTGAAAAAAACAAGTATATCACTACCGTCACTAAGACTGGACGGATTTTCTTTCGGATACTGCTGAAAAAGTGCAAAAGGTGAAAAATCAGGAATGACCTTTGCTCGGGCAGGCTCACTAAAAGGATGAGAGATGTCATTAACAAGGGAGTGACATCAAATGATTTTGAAGATACTATGACAAAGATATTTTTCAAGCAACTATCAAAGAGTAAAACTATACTCTATGATAGGGACTACCATACTGAAAGATATGAGGATTTAGATGAGATAAGAAATCTCGGATATACTGCACTAAATATATACAGAGATACGCATAACGGTAAATTAAATGCAAGAACAAGTATATCACTAAGTTCATCACATTTTGTGCCAAAAACCTTTCACACCTTTTTCAATGGTTTGGACAAAATACTCTTGAACAGATGAAACAAAAGCAATATTACATCAAGGACAGTATAAAAACAAGAATATTTCATTTTCGTACCATGATCCGTATACCTCAAGGATAGAGGCAGTACTTGCAAGGGAGATAGGAAAATGTCAAAAGCGATACTAAGAGCCTATGAACTTGGATGTAAGCTGGACGGATGGTCTGAGTTTTTCAAGTACGATAAGTGGGTACAAGCATTTGAAGAAACAGGACTTGATATGGACTTTTTATGCTACGAGAGACAGAGACTATGACGAGGTATTCCTTGGGATCACATAGACTGTGGAGTAGATAAGAACTATCTTATAAGAGAAAAATGAAAAAGGCAAAAATGCTACTTTGACAAGGGATTGTAGATATGGTTGTACAGGATGTAAGGTAAATACAGACATAGCAGTCGGGCTATGTGGATAGGGGAGTAAATGATAAGAGTCTTATATAATAAAATAGGGGATATATCCTATATTTCACATCTTGATATAGTCAAACTTATGGAGAGAATATCAAGAAGAGCAGGGATAAAACTGTCTTACTCACAGGATTTTCTCCACATCCCAAGACATCTTACTCCGGCACTTTCAGTTGGAATGCACAGTTATTGTGAGTATATGGATTTGGAACTTGAAGACGAAAGCATTGATTTACAAGAGTTACTTGATAGGTATAATCAGGCTTCTGTAGAGGGGATAGAGTTTGTCAAGGCTAAAAATGGAGGATGGTACAGGTTCTATAGTTGCTTTTTGACTAATTCAATCTATGAATTTGACTTTGAATACTACAGCTTGGATGATTTTGAAAAGATAAAAGAAGCTATTGAAAAAATAAAAAATGAAAAAGAGATAAACCTTGAGCGTACGAGCAAAAGCGGTAATAAGATACAGTATAATATAAAAGAAATGATACAAAAAAATCGAAGTTTGTGACGATAAAAAGTATGCTGTACAATTTCAACATCGTCATCGGCAAATCTCAATCCTAAAGTATTGCTTAATCATATACTTGATACAGCAAATATAATACAAGATGAGGTTATAAGGATTACTAAAAAAGATACTTTTAATATGTCTGAAGAAGGGATAATAACAAGACCTATATAAGTAAGAGGTGAGGTATTGAATAACTATTTGTTGGAAGTAAGCATTAAGAAAAACTGGCTTTTTGATTTGGATATAAGTTTTACCCTAAAAAGGACTTCTTGCCGTACAAGGATTTTCAGGATCAGGAAGACCACGACACTTGATTGTATAAGCGGGATAAAGACACCTGACAGTGGATATATCAAGCTAAATGATAAAGTATATGTACAATAGCGATGAAAAGATAAATATCAAGCTAAGAACAGACATATAGGATATGTCTTTCAAAAATTATGCACTTTTTTCCCAATATGAAGGTCAAAGAAAATATACTCTTTGGTGTAGATACAAGGACAATGTAGAATATGCTATGGATTTGTCTGAAAGAATGAAGATTGAGCATTTACTCGACCGATATCCCTCAGATATATCAGGTGGAGAAAAAGCAAAGAGTAGCCTTTGCAAGAGCTTTGGCTGTAAAACCGAAGATTTTATTGATGGATGAGCCTTTTTTTCAGCCTTTGGATGAAGATTTGAAACAAAGGCTCTACCAGGATTTTTGGAAATAAAATCGAATGAAAAAGATACCGATGATTTTGATTACACATAATAATACAGAGGCAAAGATGCTATCAGATGAGATAATATATGTGAAAACGGAAAGATAAAAAGACACGAACATATCAGAGAATAATGTGAGATAGTTGGAAAAATTTTTATAAAAAAAGAAATAATATTGTAATAATTGTATTGAAGATGTAAACTTATATTTAAGCTAAAATAAAAATAATCAGTGATATCATATACACATATATTAATATATGATTATTTTTAGGTTTAAAAAGCTTGATTCACAATAAAAATTGTTTAATAAACTTTTAAAAATACTGTAACAAAAATTTTTAATACACTATACTTCAAATAGTCAAATACATAGTTAAATACACAGTGTATTGGCAAAATGTGAAGATTTATGAGTACATTTAGCTTAAACTTGTATAAGTATATTAAGGAAACTTTTAGTATGAAGATAAAAAGAAAATTTTTGATGACTGCAGTTTTAGTGGGTGTAATGAGTGGCGGATTCTCCTACGCAAAATTGCCTATAGAATACGATAATTTCGTAATAAAATGGAAAGACTGTCAAGTTGGCATTGGCTGATCTTACTATCAATGGAACTTCCATAAATAAAAAGTACATCAGGAGTATCTCCTGTAGTTATAAACTCGTACTTTGGTACCTGTCAGAGCCTTGTCAGAAAAATTAGGATATAAAGTATCATGGATAGAGGCTAAACAACAGGTTATAATAGAAAAATCAAAACAATAAGATAGAACTTGTATTAGGAAAATCCAATGCAAAGGTAAACGGTACAGACAAGAAGATAAGCGACAATATGTCACCAATGATAATAAATTCAAGTACCTATGTGCCTATAAGATTTGTAGTGGAAAATATGGGACTTGATATAAACTATGATGCAAAAAGAAAATAAGATAACTTTAAACTCTGAAAAAGATTTATTATTTGATGAAAAAAACAAGTCAGCTAATTCAAATGATGCAGATGATCCGTCAGTACCAAAGGATGTAGAAAATTTTATAACAAAGCCTACTCAACCTACTGTACCGACTGCTCCTACGGCACCTACTGCACCGAAAGTACCTGAGGCACCCAAGGCTGAAGAACCAAAAAGAAAGACGAGATACCCCCACCACCACATTTATTAGACGATTCAAAAGGTACAAGTACATTGCCTGATAGTGGTGGGAGTACATGAAATCAGCTCAAGTTTTTTTCTGAAAAAGATGGAAATAAGGTATTTAAAATCACTCAAAACTCAGGAAATATAGATGTAAGTTACTATTTCTTATCAAATCCTAAGCAACTGGTAATAGATGTTAGAAATGCTACTATAGGTATGTATGACTCTTCACAGTTAAAGCTGACGGTAAGGTATTTATAAGTGCAACATCTGTAAGAAATGATGCTGCAAATTATACAAGATATACAGTAAATTTGGGGAGAAGATGTAAATACAAACGACATCAAATTTAATCTAAAGAGCAAATGAGTTTGAAATTTTTAAGTGAAAAATATGTTGCTGATGAGAATCAAAAAGAAGTATTTAGCTACTCATTTGATAGAGCATCAGGGACAATAAATATCAAGACAAAAAGAAAAGCTATGATATAACAAATCACTCACAAGATCAAAACTTGATTTATCTTGTAATCCCTAAAAATATGATAAAAACTTAATGAGGGAAGACTAAATGTGTCAAACAGACTGGTAGATTATGTTGAGATAAAAAGAAAGTGGAAGTGACTATAATATAACTATGGGGCTTGCAGATAGAGTAACTTATAATATAAGCAAGACAGGAGCAAGGACAACGACAATATATCTTAAGAAAAATAACAGACAGACACCGCTTATTGTACTGGATCCCGGACATGGAGCTCAAGATGCAGGAGCAATAAACAAACAGATAGGAATTACAGAAAAGGCACTTAATCTACAGGTAGCAATAAGGCTAAAGGCAAAACTTGAAAATGCAGGATATCAAGTTGTGATGACAAGGACAGGTGACAGTTTTGTGCCATTAAATGATATAGCGGCATTTTCAAATGGCAACGATCCGGATATTTTTTTATATCTATACATCACAATTCATCTGATAATTCGTCAGCAAGTGGTATAGAGACATTCTATCACAATTCAGAAGATAGCAAAAAGACTTGCTTCAACTATCAGAAGACATCTAATATCAAGAACCGGAGCAGTAGATAGAGGAACAAAGAACATGGGATTTAGTAGTAATCAAAAAGACTACATCACCGGCTACTTTGTTGGAGCTTGGCTTTGTATCAAATAATGCAGAAGTTAGAAAAATATGTCCGACTCATATCAAAACACACTGACAGATGCTATAGTTTCAGCTGTAAATGAATATTTTAATAACTAAGACAAAAATATTAAATAAGAAGAAAATATGTAAGACAAAAAGCTATACGGGAAACTGTGTAGCTTTTTTGTAGGCTTAGTAAAAAGTATAAATCTATAAGCAATCTTATATTTTTTTAGTAATATACTTATAATAACTAAATTGAATATATTACATCTCCTATTTCTTTTAATTCGTTTTCATGAGTTACAATAATAATAATGTTATTGTTTTTCATTTCTTTCATCAAATCAATAAATATTTTTACACCTTCTTTATCCATTGCTGAAGTCGGTTCATCGAATATATATACATTAGCTGTATCCTTAGATAAAGTCCTAACTATTCCTATTTTCTGTTTTTGACCTGCTGAAATATTGCTGTTAGTCAAAGTTAATTCAGTATAAAAATTTTTTGTCTAATTTATTCACAAAAGCTTAATAGTTCGTTAGATTTATAATAATCAATATTTTTTTGGGATTATATGAACTGTAATTTAAAATTATTTAATAAACTATCTTTTTATTAAATATGGCTCTTGTTCACAAAAAGAAAAAAATATTTTTTTCTAATGAATTCCATGTCATAATTATCTATAATTTCACCATTTATTAATATACTTCCTTCATAAATATCCAATAAATTCAGCAGTATTTTTATCAAAGTAGATTTTCCGCTTCCATTTTCACCTGATATAATATAAATATTATTTTTCAAATAAAAATGATTTATTAGAAAAAGATATTTTTATCAGAATTACAATATTTAAAATGATATATCTACTATTTCTATCTTACTAATTTCATCTATAGTTTTACTTCCGTTATTATCAACAGATATAGATAATAAATCATTTAATCTATTCATAGATATGCTGTTTTTATTGACACTTTTTAGTAATTCAAAAAATTTCATTGAAGGTTTTTATAAAAATTTCAGATAATAAAAATAATTATAAATATCAATTCTATATCAAGCTTAAAAATAATAGAACAACAGGGAATAAAACTATAATAATCATAGAAATAGTTTCTAAAAAATTAGATATAAAGTAATCAAAATCTAAAAACTTATTGATTTTTACAAAAATCTAAGCCTGCCTTTTTCAAACTTATTAATTGTTTCAGTATACCAACTATTGGCTTTAATAAGAAAAATATTTAATAATTCTCCACCTAATACTGAAAAAATACTTTTTGGGAGTCAAGCATTTCAAAATTTTTAGATTTATATATATTTTTGTAAAAGTAAATAATACTATATAAAAAGAAATGACTATAAATAGCATAATCATTGATATTAAAGATAGTTTACTAAGCATATATATCAATATGACGAGTTTTTAATATTTTACGAATAAAGATACTATTTTGGATATGTAGAAGTCTGAGACAACAACACAATCATTATTAATTTGTTGCAATAGTTCTATTTTGTCAACTTTATCAATAGTTTCCAATTTACTATGGATCAAATGATGTAGTTGTTGTTTTTCTAAATATATCAAGCCATTATTGGATAATTTAAAATCGTAATGTTCTTTAATAAAATTACTGCTAAAAATAATGGCTAAGAATATTATCAAATTAGATAATTGAGCATAATCAATAGTCTTTTATGGAATCATACTTTAAAAAACATTAAGATTATATATTAAATACACAACTCCTATTTCAGAAAAAGAGTTAATACTATAAAAAAATAGATATGTACATATATTTTGTTTAATGAATGACATAAATATCTTTTTATTTTATTAGTTTTTAGAATTATTCTTGTCCATTTTGATACCTCCTCTTCTATAATATTGATATCTGTTATGTTTGAATTAATAATATCATCAATTTATATGTACAGATAAAAGCAAATCAATGTGATTATCATCTATATTATATCCTAATTAATAAGTTTTTAAAAATATAATATAATAGATTAATAAATATATTTAGTGTGTCTGTATCAATATATAAATAATTAATTTATAATCTGAATAATAATTATTTAAATTTGTAAAAAAATATTTAAAATGGGTAAGATTTATGAAAAAGGAGTGGAAGATGATAAGATTAGAAAATGAAAATTCTACAGTAAAACTTGGAGAGATAATAGCTGATACTATTCCTCAAGGTATAATTATAGCTTTGACAGGTGAGCTTGGTAGCGGTAAGACCACACTATCACAGTCAATAATTAAAAAAATATTATGAATATAGATGATGTATCAAGTCCTACATTTAATATAGTTAATGAGTATAGAGATAAAAAAATAATACTATATATCACTTTGACTTTTACAGATTGGAAGATGAAAATGAGCTTTTTGGCATAGGTTTTGATGATTATCTATCTGATAAAAAGTCGATAATGCTTATTGAATGGGCGGATAAATTCATGGATATGTTGCCCTAAAAACTATATAGAAATAGCTTTTTACAAGGGTGAAAAATTTTAGAGATGTGGAAATAAAAATCCATAGGCAAAAATATATGGATATTGGGAATGAAATCATAGAAAAATATAGTAAAAAATGAATGTTAGGTGGATGTTTAACTTTAGTTAAAAATAAATATTATTGCTATTATATATTAAATGAAATTTTTATTGACTATTATCTAAAAAATTTGTGGGTAATAAGTTGTAGGTAAGATTGTATAAATTATAATATAAATACATTTCATAATATAAGGAGATACGATGAAATCAAATATAGGGCTTATAGGTTTGTCAGTAATGGGAGTAAATCTTGCACTTAATATGGCTGACAATGGATATAAGGTGTCAATATTTAACAGGACTACTTCAAAAGGTAGATGAGGTTAAAAAAATAGACCTCACGATAATTTTAACTATTGTTATTCACTGGAAGAAATGGTCAATTCTTTTTGGAAAAACCACGAAAAAAATAATGATGATGGTTAAAAGCAGGTGAAGCTGTGGATATGCTGATAGAACAGATTTTCCCTCTTCTTGAAAAAGGGAGATATACTAATAGACGGTGGCAATTCATACTTCAAAGATACTATCATAAGGCAGACATATCTGCAAGAAAGAGGAATCGATTATGTAGGAGCAGGAGTATCCGTGGAGAAGAGGGAGCAAGATTTGGACCTGCTATAATGATAGGAGCTAACAAGGAAGTATATGAAAAATAGAGAAGATTTTTTTCTGATATCTCTGCAAAGGTGAATGACTATCCTTGCAGTGCCCTAATGTCTACAGACGGAGCAGGACACTATGTCAAGATGGTACACAACGGCATAGAATATGCAGATATGCAATTAATCAGTGAAGCATATACTATACTTAAAGATTTGGGAAATCTACAAACGATGAACTTCACAAAGTTTTTCAAACTGGAACAAGTCTGAGCTTGAGAGTTATCTTATAGAAATAACTTCTGATATTTTCAAAGTTAAGGAAGATGATTCTTATCTTGTGGATAAGATATTGGATGTTGCAAATCAAAAAGGTACAGGTAAATGGACTAATCTTGAGGCTATAGAGCTTGGAGTTGACATTTCCACAATATCAACTGCACTTAATATGAGGTTTATGTCTACTCTAAAAGCTGAAAGACAAAAAGGAGCAACAATAATCAAAAGACAGGGCAAAAAAATCGTCAATATCTAAGGAAGAATTGATAGAAATGGTAAGACACAGTTTTGTATATAAGCAAGATAGTTGCTTATGCACAAGGATTTAAACTGCTTGACACTGCTCAAAAAAACAATATGGATGGGAGCTTGATTTTTTTCAAATATCGCCAAGATATTTAGAGGCGGCTGTATAATAAGAGCTAAGTTTTTTAAATGACATTTCAGACGCATTTTCACAGGACAAAAAAGTAGAAAATCTAATGTTTACTGATTTTTTTGCAGGTCAAATCAATCAAAAACATAGGATATTTGAGGAAGTTAATATCAATTTGTGCTGAAAATGAAGTGCCTATACCTGCAATGGGAAATGCGCTATCATATATAGATGTATACCTACTGTAACTACAGGTGCAAATCTTATACAGGCACAAAGAGACTACTTTGGAGCTCATACTTTTGAAAGGGTTGACAAGGAAGGTAAATTCCACTTTGATTGGATAAATGAAGTAAAAAAATAAGTTACAACAACTATAGCTGCTAATTAAAAATATCAATTAGCTTTTTATACTTTAGTTGTGATTGTTGGAATTGCAGTTTTACTTTGAGCAATTTTACAATTTTCAATCTTGATATTTTGCGAAATTAGTTGTAATTTTGCTTAATAAATATCATCTTTTTAAAAAGTAGTTGATAGAAAAAAATTCGAAAGGAGGATAATATTGACTTCAAAAGCTATAATAATATTTGGAGGTACAGGTGATTTATCATATGAAAGCTGTATCCTGCCTTATATGATTTGTATAAATTAGGCAAGTTGACTCAAGATTTTAAAAATTTTTGGGAATAGGAAGACGAGATTACGATGATGAGCAATACTGTGAAATAATAAGACCTTGGGTTAAACAGTTTTCAAGGCTTGAATATAAGGATGAAGAGTTTTGAATTATTTTGCAAACAAATAAAAATACTATAAGATGGATTTTTCTGATGAAAAATCATACAATCAATTAGGACAATTTTGGAAAAACAGGATTTTTCAAAATGACATAATATGCTATTATGCCGTTTCGCCTGAGTATTTTTATGCCTATTACTACAGGATTGTCAAAAATTGTAGATGATATTGAAAATGTTAAGATAATAATAGAAAAGCCTTTTGAAAAAGACCTTAAATCTGCTGAAGAACTTAATAGAAACTTAAGGCATATATTAAGGATGAAAAATATTTACTATATCGACCATTATCTTGGAAAAAGAAATGTTGCTTAATATAATGACTATAAGGTTTTTTAACTCTATGTTCAATGGGGTGTGGAATAATAACTTTATTGACAATATTCAAATAAATGTATTTGAAGATATCAGAGTGGAAAGCAGGGGAGGATATTACGATAAGACCGAGCAATTGCAGATATGCTACAAAACCATCTTTTTCAAATACTTTCCATAGTAGCAATGGATGAGCCTGAAAGTTTTGAGACTAAATTCATCAAAGATGCTCAGACAAAAAAATTTTCAAAGCAATTTAGAAAAATTTCCAAAAGAAGAGATAGATGACTATATTGTGCTTGGTCAGTATCAAAACTACAAGGATGAAGACAAGGTGGATAAAAACTCTACTACGGAAACCTATGTAGCAGCAAAGGTATTTGTTGATAATGATAGATGGATGGATGTTCCATTTTTATCTAAGAACAGGCAAGAAACTGAAAAAAAGAGATAGAGATTATCATCCAATTCAAACCTACTAATAATGCAATAAAAGATGATTAATGCAAACTATGCGAATGCTGATTTGACAAATATATTTGAAAAATAACTATATGTCAATAAAAAAATCCAACCTGAGGAGGGTATAAATCTTAAGTTCAATGTGAAAAATAGGCTCTCAAGATGAGATAGATATTGCAAATCTCAATTATTGTCAAAGTTGTTCGGTCGAAAATGTGATAAATACACCTCAGGCATATGAAAGATTGTTAGAGTCTTCTATTAATTCTAACAGAACTTTGTTTTCAACATGGGAACAAATACGATTAAGCTGGGGAGTATATGGATGATGTAATAAAGATGTACAAGGAGAATTCAAATAAACTGTACGAGTATGAGCAAGGGAGCTTTGGACCTAAAGAATCAGATGAAATATTAAAAAAAGATGGAAGAAAATGGATATACACACAGGAGTAATGATGACAATATATGATGTGACAAGACTGATATCTGAAGATATGACAGTTTATAAGGATAGAGAAAGTAAGAAGATAAAAAGAACGATAGTGGCTGACTATGAGAATGCTGATTATTACGAGAGCAGAATGGATATGGACATGCACTGCAGTACGCATATAGATGCACCCTGCATATGATAAAAGACGGGGCTACAATAGAAAAAAATATGACTTAGCAAAAATTCATTGGAGAATGCAAACTATTTGACCTGACAAATATTGATGAGGCAATAAGAAAGATAGACATTGAAAAACTTGACATTGATAAAGATGATATAGTAATATTTAAGACTAAGAATTCATTTGACGAAAGATACAATCCTAAGTTTGTATATTTGGAAGAAGATGCAGCAAGATACCTTGCGGATAAAACAAATAAAAACACTGGGAATGGATGCAATGAGTATAGAAAGAGACAAAAAGGAGCATCCGTCGCATAAGATAATATTAGGTGCAAATATTGGGATAATTGAGGACTTGTACCTTAGAGATGTAAGCGAAGGTGAAGTATTTTTGAGCGCCTTGCCTTTTGAATGTAAAAAGGTAGTGAAGCATCTCCTGTAAGAGCGGTATTGATAGAAAAATAGACAAAGAAATTGACAAATATTGAAAAAACTATATAATTAATCAGTCAAGACGAAAAATAAATTTAGTTAAGGAGAGTTTATATGATCAGTGCAAGTGAATTTAGAAAAGGTGTCACATTTGAAATTGACGGACAACCGTATTTGATAGTGGATTTTTCAACATGTTAAGCCCGGAAAAGGTGCAGCCTTTGTAAGAACAAAATACAAAAATTTAAAAACCGGAGCAACAAGAGAAGAAGCATTCAACCCTAATGATAAGTTTCCTAAGGCACAAATTGAAACTAAGGAAATGGAATATCTATACAATGACGGTGAGCTTTTATTATTTCATGGATGCAGAGACATACGAACAAGTTCCTCTAAATTATGAACAAGTTGAAGATGCAATTAAATTTATGAAAGAAAATGAAAAAGCAATAATAAGATTCTATCAAGGTCAAGCATTTTCAGTAGATCCGCTTAACTTTGTAGAACTTCTTGTAACAGAAACAGAACCTGGAGTAAAGGGAGATACTGCTACTAATGTTACAAAGGCAGCTACAGTGGAAACAGGTGCGACTGTTCAAGTACCTCTATTTATAAATGAAGGTGAAAAATAAAGATAGATACAAGAACTGGCGAATATCTTTCAAGAGTATAGCAATAAAGACATATTTTATACAAATAAAATCATATAGAATTTTTATGAATTTTACAATATATGAGAGTTATTCCTCGTATATTGTAAAATTTTATGTCTATTAATTTAAGCATTTTATAGTATACTATTTAATTGACAACATTAAGTGATAAGGGTACAATTTAATATGTGTTGTAAACTGGAGAAATATATCAAAGACTTGTAATCATAATAGATATTGAGAAAAACGGAGGGGTTATGCTTGTATCTGAATTAGTTGATTATGCAACTGACAAATATGATGTTATAGAAGATAAGAAGATAGAAGAACTTTTCGGATTTTCAGTTTTGATTGATATAAAGACGAAACTTTGGATAGCTGTAATGTATGTTGAAAAATGATAGTTACACAGGACAAGACATACAGTACTGCGACATAAAATGTGGCAGTGATAAGCTTTTTGAAGATACGCTGTCTTATATACACTCCATTTTATATGAAGGGTAAGGATTGGATAGGGGTAAAGTTTGATAAATATACTGATAAAAAAATGTTGTTTTTGAGCTATTTGATAAGGCTGTAATATACAACAATCAAAATGGAAGTCAAATTAGCAAAAATCTTCCAATATCCAAAAATAATGAGAATACTATAATATATGAAAAGTATTGCAAAAATTACAAATTGCAGGATGAGTATCAAGAAACAGTTATAGACTTTAGTAAAAAGATAGATAGTCCTCAAAAAATAAGTCGAGATATAATGAAAAAAATATCAAATACAAATACTGTTAAAAACTACAAATGAAAGAGAACAATATTATATTATTAAATTCAAATTTATTAGATAGCAAGGTAAATTTAAAATATAAGTCAACTGCTATTAACTATAAAGACTATGCAGTTGACAGTGAAAGATTCATTCCAAAAATAACTGATATGAGAAAACTCTATAAATATGGTGACTACTCTTTCAATCAGAAAGTGAAAAACTTTTATAATCAGGGCAAATTTATGGAAGAGTATGAAGATGATTTTTTTGTGGAATGGTGAATTTCATCAGTATTTTCCTACTTACAATGATTTGAATGTTCGTCAGCTAAGAGGTTATTTTTTTCATGGCGTAGTCAGGTAAGAAAAGGAAATTATCAAAAATATCTACCTCACTTGCATATCTATATCTTTTATGAGCTTATAAACGGCATAGGAGTATCGTCATATAAGGAACTCTTGAAAAAAATGAGAGAGTTTGAGATAAGATTTATTGAATCGGAGTTGGAGATAAGAGGATACAAAAAGACTTAAGGCAGTGGATGTTGGGATTAGTAGTATCAAAGGGGATAGAGTCTGATATTGCAAAAATATCTAAGTGATGAGATAATTGCAAATGATGAGTTGACTTTGCCTTGCTCAACCCCTCAAAATCACAGTGATGAAGAAATATTCAATGCTCTGAAGGCTCACTATGGAAATAGGCTTTCAACTTCAGCAGTTATAAAAAGCATGGAAGTTATGGTATTCACCTTTTTGCACAAGTGTGGAGGGTAACATCTGAAGAATACAAAAAGAACAGTGAAAAACTTATTTGAAAAATGTTTTTGGACATCGCACTACTTACAGATGGTATCCATTTTTCCAATGCAATTTATTATGAAATGATCAATGTTGACACACCGCCTTATGAATTAAACGAATGTAGGAAGTATTTTTACAAACATGGTAGTTGGAATGAAAAATACCTATCACAAAGTGAGCTTTAATAAACCATTTTTGCGGATTGATACATGAGGCAGATAGAAAGCTAAGGCTCTATCTAAAGACAGGACATCCGTTAGGTGCTAAGATAGATGAAAAAATGGGCATCATTTTATGTAGATAAGGTTATAGAAATTGATACAAAACAAAAAAACTTGAAGAGGTAAAGCCTAAAATTTCAATTAGTTTTGATAACTTGGATAAGATAAGACAAGATGCCTTGACGACTATGGACTCTTTTTGACAGAAGAAGAAAAAGATATTTTTGAGGAAATAAAAAGAAAATAAAGAAAAATAAAGAAAATAAAGAAAATAAAGAAAAAGAAATTATAGAATATAAAAAACTTGATGAAGAAAAATATTGTAACTAAAAATCAGTTTGACTTTGAGGGAAAAAGATATTGAAATCCTGTCTTTGCTATTAAGCGATAAATCTATAGATGATATCATATCAACAAATATGATTTTACCTGAAGTTTTGGCAGATGAAATCAATGAGATATTTTTTTCGATGAGATAGGTGACAATGTAGTAGAATGTGATTTGGGAAAAATCACTCTTATTGAAGATTATAGACAAGATGTGGAAAGACTGATAAAAGGAGTAATAAATGAGTGAAACAAATAGGAAAGTACCCTAAAAAGAATAGCACAGACTCTTATGAATTCTCTAAAAGGGGGAGTTGTACCAAGAGTAGGGCTCCCTTTATAACAGTAGGCAGAAAAAATGAGATACAGGCACTTTTACATGATGTTGATATTATTTCCGATGGGGGGGCATCATTTAGATTCGTAGTGGGAAAATATGGTAGCGGCAAGAGTTTTCTTTTACAGACTATAAGAAACCATGTCATGGATAGAGGTTTTATAGTTGCAGATGCCGATCTTTCTCCTGAAAGAAGGCTTCAAGGTACAAAAAAGGTCAGGGACTTGCCACCTATAGAGAACTAATAGGAAATTTGTCTACAAAGACAAAGCCTGAGGGAGGCGCACTGTCACTGATACTTGACAGATGGATTAACAGTGTACAAAAGTATTGCCATATCAGAAAGCGGACTTTCGCCTGGAGATATTAATCTTACCAAATTAGTTGACCAAAAAATCTATGAAGTAACTTCAGCTTTGAGTGAAATGGTGCATGGATATGAGTTTGCAAGATTAATCTCACAGTATTATCATGCCTATGTAAATGGAGATGACGAGCTAAAGATGAAGATTATCCGTTGGTTTCGTGGTGAATATAGTACAAAAAAGAATCAAAGGAAGAACTGGGTGTCAATATAATAATAAGTGATGATGACTGGTACGACTATCTTAAGCTCTTTGCCTCTTTTTCAGACTTGCAGGATATGTAGGTATGATGATAATGATTGATGAGCTTGTTAATATATACAAGATATCAAATTCTATAACAAGACAAAACAACTATGAAAAAGATACTTACTATGTACAATGATGCATTGCAGGGAAAGGCAAAGTATATAGGTATAATAATGGGGCAACTCCTCAAACTATTGAGGATAAGCGAAGAGGTGTCTTTAGCTATGAGGCATTGCGCTCACGATTATCCGAAGGCAAATTTTTCAAAAACCGGGTGTAAGAGATCTGCTTGCTCCGTCAATAAGACTTGAGGCTCTTAACGCAGAAGAGATGTTAGTCCTATGCGAAAAACTATCATATATTCACTCGGATTTGTATGAATACGAAAAGACAGTATCAGTTCAAGACTTGGCAGACTTTGTCAAGATTGAGTTTGAAAGAGTGGGAGCTGATGTAAACATAACTCCTCGTGAGGTGATTAGAGATTTTTATAGAGTTGTTGGATTTGATGTATCAACATAAGGATATGTCTATAGCTGATTTATTGTCATCTGATGAATTTTCTATGCTAAGTCTGATGCTGTTTCAAATGAAACTTCAGATTTATATACTGAATTTACAATTTAGTGCTGTATAATATTGAAATTATACGCTAAGAATGTGTACAACATTAATCATATTAAAAATAATTTAGGTGACAATATATATGCAATAATATGTATTATCATAATTAAAAAGTCAGTATAGAGTTAAGTAAATTTGAATAAATAAACTGATATTTTTCACTAAAAATCCAATATTTAAAGCTATGTGAGATTAGTATAGCAAAAATTTTTGCTTAGTGACGGGAGATACTATGGATATTTTTGAGAGATATGCTCCATTTATACAAGACTATATTTATCAATCTGGTTGGCAATCTCTTCGTGCTGCTACAAATGCGGCCGGAGATGCCATTTTCAATACTGATGACAATGTACTTTTTGACAGCTTCTACAGCATCAGGAAAGACAGAGGCTTCTTTTTCCTATACTGAGTCTATTGTATGAAAATCCGTCAAAAACAGTAGGAGTATTGTATATTGCACTGCTCAAGGCCTTAATCAACGATCAGTTTGAAAGGATAAGCGACCTTGTGATGAAGAAAAAAATAATGGTAACAAGATGGCATGGAGATGTACCTCAATCACAAAAAGAGACTTCTCAAAAATCCGTCAGGAATTTTGCAAATAACTCCTGAGTCATTAGAATCACTAATAATTAATAAACACATGGAAATTCCGTCTCTTTTTGGTGATTTGAGATTCATAGTTATAGATGAGATTCACTCCTTGCTTCGCGGAGACAGAGGGGACAGACTTTTTGTCTTATTGGAGAGACTTTGCAAACTTGCAAATTGCAATCCTCGTAGGATAGGGTCTATCTGCAACTATAGGAAATCCTAAGTTGGCAGGGTGAGTTTTTTTATCAGCGGGAAGTAATAGAAAAACTGTAATACCTAAGTTTGATGGTGGAAAAAGAAGTCTGGAGATTGTCTATGGAGCATTTTTAATACTGCTCCACAATCTGATGAGGGAAAGAAGTCAAAAAGATATACCGAAATAGAAGAGGCAAATGATATTGCTCCTAAAGGAGCAGATCCGGGGAATAGGTTATATTTTTGAGCATACCAAGGGAAGAAAATGCTTGATTTTTTTACAAATTCAAGGGAAGAATGCGAGTCTGTTTGTCAGATGCTAAGGCAATATTGCGAGGCAAATCATGAAGCAGACAGATTTTTTTGATACATCATGGCAATCTTTTCTGCATCTTATCGTGAGAGTGCGGAAGAAGATATGAAAGATGATGATTCTATGATGAGTGTATGTGCGACTGCTACTTTGGAGCTGGGCATTGATATAGGTAAACTTGAGAGGGCATTTCAAATGGATGCTCCTTTTTACGGTTTCAGGATTTTTGCAGAGGATGGGAAGAACAGGGTAGGGCGAAATACACCTTCGGAGATGTGGTTTGTAATGAGAGGAACATCCCTACCACGAGCAATGTTTCCTGATTTGATACCTTGGTACTTGGTACAGGGTATTGCAATTATACAGCTCTACATTGAAGAACGCTTTGTTGAGCCTCCAAAGACCGATAAGCTACCATTTTCACTGCTGTATCATCAGACCATGAGTACACTTGCCTCTTGTGGCGAGATGACACCGCAGAACTTGCCTATCGTATACTCCCGTTGTCAGTATTTAGACTTGTAACCCAAGATGATTTTAGGACTTTGCTTAGACATCTGATTGAGATAGATCATATAAATCGTACAGAAAATGGCGGATTGATAGTTGGAATATCAGGTGAAAGAGTAGTCAATAATTATAAGTTTTATGCGGTTTTTCAAGAAAAATATAGAATATAGTGTCCACAGTGGCTCAGAGGAGTTAGGCACTATAGTCAAACCCCCACCTATAGGTGACAAGATTGCAATTGCAGGAAGAGTGTGGGTGGTGGAAGAGGTAGACCACAATCGCAAGGAGCTGTACTGTAGCCTTGTAAAAAGGTAATATACCCTGCATATTTTGGAGATGTCGCCGGAGATATCAATACACGAATACTGGAAAGGATGTATCAAGTTCTAAATGAAGATAAAAACTATCCTTATCTCCTAAAGTAATGTAGTATCACGCCTTGCAGATGCAAGGAATACATTTAAAAATCAATGATGGCAAGTAAACCGCTGATTAATCTTGGTGGAAAGATGTGGGCTTTATTTTCCTTGGCTTGGAAGCTATGCTTTTTCTCGCACTTGAACGATTTTTAAGACTAAGATGTGGAGAAAGATTAGGACTCAAAGGAATGAACCCTTCAAGACCTTATTATATACAGTTTACTATGAATGTAGGCGAAGAGGAATTTTTATCAAATAGTCAAAGAAGAAGTAAATAGGGACTTTGATAATTTAGAACTTATATATCCAAAAAAGAAAATCCGGTATTTGAAAAAATATGATGAATATGTACCAAAAGCGCTTGTGCAAAAAAAGGATTTGCCTACGGTGTACTGGATGTAGAGGTTATGAAAAAGAGTAAATGAGTGGCGATATTAAGAGAAATATTAATACTAATAATAATAAAGAGTGTTACAACTCCTAATTAATCTATCATAGATTTTGTGGGAGTGTAACACTCTTTTGTTTATTTACTTATACTATTATCTTTTTAATCTGTGGATAATCTTCATAAATAGTTTTTAAAAAACATCTATGTTTGATGATTTTATTATAGATTCGCTGAAAATATTTTTATACAGTATCTTATTAGAATTTAGTATTAAATTAAGTTTTAATCATTGAGCATGGAAACATCCCATAGTTTTTCTGATTTTTGCTATCATAAGATTTTGCGACCAAATCTCCAGTAACATTAAGTGAAGTAAATGCCATATCAAGTAATCTGTAAAATGCTGCTATAGGTCCCATAAGGTCAAATGGAAGCCCCAGTATTGATAAGAAACTTGCACCTAAGATTATTCCGCCACCAGGTATACCCGAGCTGCCATATTTATTAGTGTAGCAACAAAATTAGGGTAACTATTTGACCAAATGTCAGATTTATACCATAAAAATCTGATACAAAGACGGCAAGACAAGAAAATGAACACGCTCCACCACACATATTTATAGTACAGCCTAAAGGCAATGTAAATTTTGTAATGCTTTCAGGTGCTTTGTAATCTTCGAGGCTAACTTTAATGGATGTAGGTAGTGTTGCTGCTGACGAAGTAGTAGATAGTGTTACAAGCCAAACTTTATACATTGATTTTTGTCAATTTAATAATACCCATCTTAGTGTATAGGAACAGTGGCAGACTCATCGCAATAATATAGGTTAATACACAAGCTATATAACAAGTGATGATGTATTTACCAAGGGCTGAGAATATACCAAGTCCATATTTTGCAATTGAAAATGCCATTAGTGACATTACACCTACAGGAGATGTCTCCATTACCATATCCAAAAAGTTGGAAGAAGATTGCACTTATAGTATTGATGAAGTTTATTGCAGGTTTACCTTTTTCTCCTGACATTATTATAGCTATTGAAAAATAAAATGGTAAATATAATTACAGGAAGTATCTTTCCTTCAGCCATTGCCATAAGCGGATTATCAGGGAATATATTTATAAAAATCTGTAATTGACGGAGTAGTAACTTCTTGTTCAAAAACAGGGTGCATTTGTAAAAACGACATTTTGTCCAGGTCTTATCGCATAAGCAACTATAAGTGAAACTATACTTGAAAGTATAAAACATTAGCACATAAAGAAGTACAGTTTTAAGTCCGATTCTTCTTAGATCCTTAGTATTTTCTATATTGACAACACCACCTGCAACTGCGACAAATATTATAGGTACTATCATCATCTTAATGAGCTTGAGATAGACATCTCCAACTACCTTTGTATTAATTGAAAATTCAGGAAATACTATCCCTATTATAATTCCTAATATAAATCCTATGGCTATTCGTATAAATAGATTTTTCTTTTTCATTATGGTTTCCAACATAATATCAACTCCTTTTCATAATATATACTAATCACTGTTTATATAGTCAAAATCCTAATACAATGAATAATTAATGGAAGAAGTTCAAACTGCTGTTTAACTCCTTATATTATGGTGTGAATTATAGACAATACTTATTTTTAAATGCTTATTTAATTAAAAATTTATTTTATTAATTTGCGTTATTAGTATTAACCATAGATTGAACAGATGTCAGTATTATTTGTAAATTTAATTTTGCTGTCTTATATACACCTAACAAGTTAAAGTAGGTAAGTTCATTTTTCAAAAATATCTATAGTATTTTTTTAGCTGATTAACAGATATATCATTACAATAAACATCCACAAAAACCGTACTCGAAAGAGTTTTTTTCTTAGTTGCTCTTGAATGTAGAGAAAGTAGATTGTAGTTGGATTTTGAAAAATATTCAAAATCTTAGACAGTTCTCCTACCTTATGCTTTGTTTCAAAAATAACAGGTCAACTTTTTCATATTCTGATATAGTATCAATCTCATCAAGCTTATTTTCTACCTTTTTGAAGATGAGAAATCTCGTTTTATTTTCTTCCATATCCTGTACTGATGGTACTAATATCTTCATATCATTGCTCTTTTGCAGCAAGCGAGCTCGCAAGAGCACCATTTTTGTCTGTCTTGAAGATTTTTTTATATAAGAGACTGATTTTGCTGTATCTTCATATGATATTGGTGTTATATGAGGATGTTCTTTGAAAAAAACTTCAGGCATTGACTTAGTGCCTCAGGATGAGAGTAGACATATCTTAACTTACTTATATCAGTATCTTTCAAAAACTTATTAAATTGTGGTGTACATCGACAAGTGTTTCACCTATTGCAAAAATCATCCTGATATTTTTAATAAGTCAAGTGTTCTGTATATCTGTCCTGTAGTGGAGTTTTCCACAGGAAATACACCAAAAATCAATGTCCCCTTTTTCCAATGCATCGACAATGGGAGGAAAGTTATCAAAACCTGTAAAATTATTGTCATCACTAAAATATGCAAGCGCCGCCATAGAGCTATACGCACCATAAACGCCTTGATATCCTATTTTAGCCATTTTATCACCTTCTTTTTACACAAATATTAATTTAATTAAAAAGCTACATAATCAATTTGAAAAATATATGTTGAATTAACTTTTTGCTCTTTCTTCTTCTTGATTTTTCTAAGAAGTCGAAAAACTTTATCATAATCGTCATCTAAGAGTGATTTAGTCAAAAAGTCTAAATTTTTCCTAAACAATTCAAGCTCATCTAATAAAAATTCTTTATTATAAAAAGAATGTTTCACTCCATAAGTAAGGATTGATGTCAGATATTCTTGTCAAATCTTTAAAAACTTCCACCTGCAAATTCGTCTAACGATGATTCAAAAGTAGGGGAGTTAGTTACACATACAGATATGAAATGCATCATATGCGATGCATAAGCTATTTTCTTATCATGAGCTATCATATCTAATTTAGAGATTTTTACATCCTATTGCAAGTGCTAATTTTTTTCGATAAAAGCTATATTTTCATCTTTATTTTGCTCTTGTGGAATGATTATGTAGTTCTTATCTTTTAAAAAATATTAGTATCTGCATTATCAAAACCCATATACTGATTACCTGCCATAGGGTGTCCTGAGATATAGTCAACATCATTTCTCAAAAATGTTAAAATATTCTTAATTACAAATGACTTTACACCTGCAACATCTGTGATTATAGTTTCAGGTTTTTAGAAAAGTTTGATTTTTCAAAAATTCGACTATATCTTTAGGGTATATTGCCATTATTAACACATCCGTATCTTGCAATATCTCCTCTATAGGCATATTTACAATTATTCCTTTACTTTGTGCTTTTTTTAGAGTATCCTGATTTTTGTCTATTCCATATATTGCTATAGGAGCAATCTTTTTCTTTAATGGCTATTGCATAAGATCCACCCTCCATGCCAAGTCCAACGACAGTGTACTTTTTTTATTTTTTTAAGTTCCATAATTGCCTCCTTTTTGTAATAACAATATGCTGAAAATTCAGCTGATACATCAAACGATTTTACAATTAGGTAATTCTAAAAATTATTGAATAATACTGTAATATATAAGAAAAAAATCTATTTAAGAAATTTCAATTTGATAGTAAATGATCAGCTTAAACTCAAATAGGCTTCAAAAATAACAATTAAGATATTTGATAATGATTTAACTGATAGTGGTTATGAAGTAAAAAGTAATCATATTTCAAAAAGTATTTCACCAGTTATACAACTATTTTAATATAATGTCAAGTAAAAATTTTTAAAAATACTAAAGCGTTATTCTACTAAAAAAAGATAAAAAGAAAATGGATTCAATGTTTACATCTTTTCCATTTCCGATTTTTTTATAAATTTTATTAAAGTTCTTGCCGCTAAAAAATATCTAATCAAGCAATATTTTGTTTATGTTCAAAGAACTGTATGTTGTTTAGTTTTTAAATTTCCTAAAAATAATGACATTACAGAACCGGCTATGGTAGACAATACCATTACTGAAAGGGCAGCTATTGCAATATACATATTTCTCTTTTGTTTTTGCCTGTCTACTATTTAGCTTCTTAGGTTCATTTTCAGACTTCCTTGTTTTCCAGAGTTTATATTTTGTTTTTCACCTTTTTTTGATGACATGATTCCTCCTTGTATTTTCATTAGATTTCAAAATGATTTATATTAAGTATAAATAAAAATTTACCAAAATTTTAATAATTAAAAAGATTTTGGTAGCTGTATTTTCATATATCGTGAATATACCCTTAATCTTTAGTTCTCTATCTATAATTAATGCTTTTTCTACATCATCATCGTTTATCATCAACGATATACCGCAGCTGTTACTTATGGCTCTTGGTGTAGGTATTACCATTTTTCAAAAGTGTTCCTCACTAAAACACTTCTCAGCCATCATTGCGTAATTTGTATTATCAAAGCTGATTACTGTCATAAGCTATATAATGAGTTTATTGGAAGATTGGTTGAGCGAGTCTACGATATCATACATATTTCCAACACTTCCTACTTTGAGTTTATCTTTAAGATTGTAAAAATCAAGACAAGTACCACAAGAAACTATCTCAGTTCCTTCTTTTTCAAGTATTTGAAGATTTTTAACAGTTTCTTCATTTTCTGTTGTAAGTTTTTACACCTGAATTTAAAAACATCACTTTTTAGGTAGCGGTTTTGACTGAGTTAGAGTAAAAATAAAATCCTTCATAAGTGTGCTTCCAAGAGAGTCATCTCCAACTCCTAAGAAGGATGTTTTTATAAGTATTGTCTGTCTTTCTTCAACAAATTTTTAGATTGCTTTTTATCTTGATTTAAAGAAGTATTTATAGTTTTTCAATGCTTACACAAAAGTTTTTCATCTTGTTTTTGATGAAGATTTATATCCCATAGAATTGGCAAGTTTTGTCAGATTCTGAACAGCTATTTCATTATCAACAATGACATCAAGCAACATTTCTCCGTCTTTTTCAAGTTCTTGCTTTGCTTTTATTACAGGCATAGGACATTCCAATTTTGTGCAATCAAGTAATTTAGTTTCCATTGATAATTCTCCTTTTTATTTTGGTACAAAGTCATACTTATCATCTTGCAAAAATTTTTTTATATTTGAACCTTCTATTTCGTAACCTATCAGAGAACAGCCTGTTATCACAGGAAGTTTAGATATGTCAGATAGACTTCTTTTTTCAAGTATAGTCTGGAGTGCTTTTACGGTTATGCCATGAGTTACAATCAAAGAGTTTTCAAAACCTAAATCAGTTATTTTGGAAAGCCCATCAGATACTCTTTTTATAAGTGTTTCAAAGTTTTCTCCACCTTTATTGTCATAGATTAGAGGATTTTTTTCAAAATTGTCAAATTGTTCCTTATAGTCTGACTGTACTTGAGATATTGTAAGACCTTCCCAATCTCCAAATGACATCTCTTTAAGCTCGGGTAAATACATCATAAAATAATCATTATTTGCCTTTTATATAATAGGCTGTATCCTTTGCTCTTTTTAAATCTGATGAAAAATTGCATTGATATTAAATTCAGATAATCTTTTTGATAACTCCATGGCTTTTTTTCTACCCCCTCTTTTTGTAAGTGAGAGTCCAAACATCCTTGAAGCCTTCCCTCTGTATTCCAAAGAGTTTTGCCATGACGAGTAATGTATAGTTTCAATTGTTCCTACCTTTCTATACCATCTCTTGACATTACGCCTTGAGTATAATAGTGCTTTTATTTCTTTTCATTTTCTGTTACCAAGTCGGCAATTTCAATAAGTTTTTGGTGTGCATATCTTCCTGTCAAAAATTATCTCAGTATTTTTCAGGTCGTAATTTTAAAAATATCAATAACATCATCAACTGATATAAGATTTTTGTCTATGGCTATATTCACTTCATCCATTACGACAATATCGTACTTACCGTTTAACATCTCGTTTTTGACATCCACAAGTCCTTCTTTTTGCAAGGTTAATATCCTCTTTGCTTGGATTATTAAAAACAAAATGAGATGATCCATATTGTCTTATAGGTAAAATTAGGTAGTAATTCTACAGCTTTTTAATTCACTATAATCCTGTCCTTTTAAGAATTGTCCGAAGAAAACACTGTATCCATTACATATTGCTCCTAATTGACAGTCCTAAAGCGCAGGTAGTTTTACCTTTTCCATTTCGGTGTATATCTGTATATAACCCTTATCTTTCATAGTTCCTCTTATTTTTTTCTTCTTTTATTTATTTTTAACTTTCTTCTAAGTACACCTACAAAATCATTGTCTTCGTCAATTTTTCCAAGGAAAATAAGATTTGTCCACCCTTTTTTTATTGAGATTGATTTGGATTGAGTTTCTCACTCTTTCTACATCTTTCATCTGTGAATAAGGTGTGAATTTACCTGAAAAATATAGACCGTTTTCAAATAACTTGATTTTTGTATAGAAATAAATGCAACTATTCCAATGAAGTATAGGAAAAAGAATCATAGTAAATACCTTTGTAGCATTCTTATTCTTTTTCAAGCATAAACATTACAAAAATAAAAATTCCAAGGACTATAAGTACATAGGCAACAGTCTTTACACTTGATTTGTGAGTATACTCTTTTATTAAAGCTCCACCTTGTTTTTAGTTTATAGTAGTGATATGCCATGTATACGGGTATACCCAAGTGTTACAAATATCATAAAAAGTATTTTGAATTAATACATCTCACGAAAAGTTCCCCTAAATTATAAAGTTATAAACCCATATTATTATATCACAAAAAGCAAAAAATAAATAACAAAAACAACACTGTTTATAAGTATAAAAGTGTTGTTTTCAAACTAAAAAGTATTATTGTTTAGGGTTTACTGTAATATGAGCTGAACTTATCAATTTTTGAGCCGATTTTGCCTATAGTGTATATGTCAATCCACCGCCTTCAACCCATATCTTAGGACTTAACTTGTCAGTTTTTTGCCATATACTGAAAAAGTTATATTTCCGTATATTCCTTTGTGTAAGTTATATAGACATCATTTGCCAATGAATTGCTAAAGACGAAGTCACTGTAATCAGACACCATTGCATCTCTTCCTCTTGGCACATAAGAAATAGGTAAGGTATGATTGCTTTCTAAAATCTATTTGAAGTCCTGCCTCCAAGGCTGCATTGAAAAGTGTGGTAGAGACTTGACATAACCCTCCTCCAACTCCATCAACGAGATTCGTTATTTAATATTATCTTTGCAACTTTTTAGATTTTTTTGGAAATAGGTTTGATTCTTTGGTTGTAACGGAAAGACTCGCCATGTTTTAACTTAGTGCCGTTTATTTCCCTTTCCTGCCATCATGATATTTTCTGATCTTGCCCAGTCTGATGCATTATAGTTTGTAGAATATTTTGATAGTAAAACTACTTCTTTTGCTTGCAATATCCTTAGTATTTACAGTGCTTTTGACAAAAGGTATCTTTACTATAGAATAGTCTGCTATCTTTATTCTTCTTGAAAAGCTCAGATTTAAACTTATCCTTATCTATTGTCTTTTTGCCTAAAGTTACCTTCTCAATTGTGTACTTATTAGTACCGGCAATTTGTTTTGGATAGTACATATCTCTAACATTTTCAGAAAAATAATCTTCAATTTGTTTTGTAAAGACTTTTGAAACTCCATTCATCTACCTTAAGAGTAGGATTCTTCTTCTGTAGTCATAAGTAAAAGCCTTATTTGCCTGAAAATCGTAAATTTTTCCGGTAGTTTCATCGTATAGTCTAAATGTACCGATATAGTAATTATTTACAGTTTCAAGATTGGAACCGGTCTTGTTGTTTACTGCTTGATTAGGTTTTTTTCTATAAGTGCGTCATCTATAGAGTTGGTCTGCTCATTAGAGTTGTTGCCTGTAGAACTGTTAACTTGGTTATTATTACTATTTTGACTTTTGTTATCAGTCTTTTGTGTAATGTCGTACGCCTTCTCTACTTCGTTTATATAGTCACTGTCATAAGGTGAAGGTTCAGCATTAGTTCCTTTACCGTTATCAGCAAATGTAAATGATGAAAATAGAGTTAGAACGCTGACAAGTATTGCAAAAATTTTAAAAATTTTTCCTCTCATAATTGCCTGCCTTTTTGAAAATATAAAATTGTTAATAAATACAAAGTATATTTTATCAAATTATAAAAATTTATTCAATTTTATAATATTACAAATTGTAATAAGATAAGATAAAAATTTTTGTAGTTGTATGGTCATTAATATATAATACTATTTTTGTCTAAATACTATTTAAAAAAGTTTATAATATGTCATATGATAAGTGACAATATTTTTTTAAAGAATTTTTGTTTTTTTATGTTATAATGGTGTTCAAAATTGTTGACATTATGTATTAATGACTTTGGATTTTAAAATGAAAGTTAATTATTATTAAAAATTTTGATAATTTAAGATATGAAGTTTGATTATTATATTGGAGTAGTTTAGATGAATTTTACAAGTATTACATTTTTATTTATGTTCTTTCCTATATTTTTGATGATATATTATTTGATGCCTAATACAAGGCTTAGAAATATTGTCTTACTATTTTGCAAGTTTGTATTTTTACTCTACAGGTGAGCTCTATATTTGTATATGTTATGGTAATTTCGATATTATTCAATTACTTTATGGCATTAATGATACATTCTAAGAGGGATAAGAAATTAAGAAAGAGGCTATTGATAGTTGATTTAGTTGTAAATTTTCTGGTACTTGGAATATTTAAGTATACAAATTTTGTGATTTCAACTATAAACGCACTATTTATGGTTAAGTTAAATTTGACATCAATACCGCTTCCTATAGGTATATCATTTTTACTTTTTCAGGCAGTATCTTATGTTCTTGATGTATATTTTGATGACGGAAAAAACGACTCAAAAACACTTTCAAAGCAATATAATCTCGTTTGCTCTATATATAAGTATGTTCCCTCAACTTGTTGCAGGTCCTATAGTTAGGTACTCACAGATTGCTAAAAGAAATTAAAAAGAGAAAATTCAACATTGATGAGATAAATGATGGACTAAGAAGATTTATCTATGGTCTTTCCAAAAAGTTCTTATTGCAAATTCTATGGCAATAGTTGCGGATAGTGCATTTAATGTGGATCCCTAAAGATGCAGGCTCGATGATGCTTATTCTTGGTGCTATATCTTATTCATTGCAGATATATTTTGATTTTTCAGGATACTCAGACATGGCTATTGGTATTGGAAAGATGCTTGGATTTAAGTTTCCTGAAAATTTCAACTATCCATATCTTGCAGTTTCAATAACTGATTTTTGGAAGAGATGGCATATAACATTGTCGTCATGGTTTAAAGACTATCTATATATTCCTCTTGGAGGTTCAAAAAGGGGCTTTAACAGGATGATAATAAATCTTTTGATAGTATAGGGACTTACAGGACTTTTGGCATGGAGCCAAATGGACATTTGTGCTTTGGGGACTGTTATACTTTGCTTTATTGAGCTTGGAAAAACTATTCAAATCCAAGTTTACCAAAACTGTGGATAAGGTATTTCCGTATCTTGTTTGTAGGATACTTACCTTAGTTATAGTTACTATACTGTGGATATTCTTTAGAAGTGATAGCATTAAAAAGTGCATTTTTTTGTACATCTATTATATAGTAAATGTAGTTGATAAGGCTCTTGTCAATTCTCAATTTACATTCTATGTAAGAGAGTTTGGCATAGTTTATATAATTGCTATACTTTCAAGTTTTAGAGTGTTTGATAATTTTTCGAAGAACTTTTTCAAAGATAAGAGCAATAACGGTCTTTATATAATTTTAAGTGATTTATTATGTGTTGTTCTTTTTGATTTTATGTACAATTTATATAGTAAAGGGAAGTTACAATCCCTTCATATATTTTAATTTTTAGGTGAGGCATATGGCTTATTTTAAAAATATTTTCTTATTGTCTTTGTCTTGTTATTTTTCGGATGTTTTGGAGCATTGTCATATATAGATTTTTCTTAATGCAAATACCAAAGACAACAATCAAGACATTAAGTCTTTTGTCAATTTTCGAAAAAAGACAGGGTGTTAAAGGAAAAAATATAAAAATTTTTGAAACTGATTATGGTGATAATTTTTTTAATAAATTAGGGTTTTGTAGAGACTTATGGTGGGCTTCAAAAATGCTCGGTAAGAAACTGGTAGACGATCCTGTATATTTCCGTAGAGTGTACAAGGGTGAAAATGATATGCTCTACTATATCATATCTAAAAAGATATTAACAAAGATGCTGTAAAAAGCATTACAAATTTCAGAGATAATCTGGATGTACCTGTTGTTTTTCATCATGCCACCTAATAAACACAGTATAGCATCTACTAACTTTCCTTACGGTGTATTGGATTATTCTACTACAAATTCAGATGACTTGTACAAGAAACTGGTAGAAGGCGGTATAATGACTTTGAATTTAAATGAGGACTACTTTAAAGAAAAAAATGGATGATACGAAGTCTTTTTATATGACGGATACCCATTGGAAGAATGAAACAGCTTTTTGGGGATATCAAAAACATTTGAATTTTTGAAGTCTCAGGTATCTTACAAACTTTCTAATGAAAAATAATTCAACTGATTTAAGCAATTACAGTATTCAAAAATATAACAATACTTTCATAGGCTCAATGGGTAAGCGTGTAGGTAAGAACTACATCAGTAAAAAGATGATTATTCTCTAATAATACCTGCATTTGAAACAAGTTATAACTATAAGAAATTTGATGAAAAACTACAATATGTTATCTGAAAAACGAGGAAGTTTTGAAGAAGTATTTGTAGATAAATCAGTCCTTGAAGATAAGGATGAATATAAGGATAAGTATACGACTATGATGGGTTATGGCAGTCCTTATGAGATAATTACAAATCCAAAGGTTAAGGATAAATCAAAGATTGTAATTATAAAAGACTCTTATGCAATGCCATTTTCAGCATATTTGAGTACAAATGTAAATAGCATTCATATGTTTGACACAAGATACGAAAAATATAAGAAATACCTTGCATTCTACTATTAAGACTATAAATCCGGATATGGTTATGTTTGTATGTTCTCCAAGTAGTGTGTTTTTACTTTTGAAGATATGTTCAAATTTTAGGGAAGAATGGATTTATAGCATTTATAGACTGTATAATTAAAAAAATGATATTTAGTTTATTTGTATAAAAACATTCGAAATTTGTATTTTGAATGTTTTATATTTTACTTTAAAAATAAATATATGGTTTTTATAGGGTATTACTTAGTAAAATAAACTTTGATACTGTATATGTATAAGAGTTTTAAGATTTTAATTGGAATAATAATATAGATATAGATACTTTAAAAATATGTTATCTATAATTTTAATTTGTAGTTTAATAAAGAGAAAACTAAGATTAATATCAACTATTGTTCAATTATTATATTAATATAAGATAGGGATGAATATGAAAGAATTAATAACATTGGCTATAGAAACAAGCTGCGACGAGACTGCTGTGGCTATAGTAAAAAAACAGTAGATATGTAATGTCTAATATTATGAGATACACAAATACCTATACACAAAAATATGGCGGAGTTGTGCCAGAAATTGCATCAAGAAATCACATACAAAAATATAAATTATGTTTGCGAAAAAAGCATTGGCAGATGCAAATCTTACATTTGATGATATAGACTTCATATCAGTTGCCAATAGACCAGGGCTTGTAGGCTCTTTATTAGTTGGAGTTTCTTTTGCAAAGGCGCTTTTTTTGCACTTTCAAAACCTATTGTAGGTGTACATCATATAAGAGCTCATGTTTGTGCGAACTATATAGAACATTTGGACTTAGAGCCTCCGTTTCTTTGCCTTGTAGTTTCCGGAGGACATTCACATATAGTCAAGGTGGAAGACTATACTAAGTATATAGTAATAGGAAAAACAAGGGACGATGCTGTAGGTGAAGCGTTTGACAAGGTGGCTCAGATGTTTGGACTTAGGATATCCGGGAGGTCCAAAGATTGACTTTCTTGCAAAAGCAAGGGGATGAAAATGCAATAGATTTTCCGAAGTCGCATTTTTGAAAACTCGTATGACTACAGTTTTTCGGGTATAAAATCTGCAGTATTAAACTATATGAATACAATGAAAATGAAGAATTTAGAAGTAAAAAGGCTGATGTTGCAGCTTCATTCCAAAAAAAGCCGTAGTAGATATTCTTTGTGAAAAATCTAATAAAGGCAGCAAAGGCTGAAAATACTCAAAAAAATAGCAATTGCAGGTGGAGTATCTGCTAACTCATACCTTAGAGCAAAAATTATCCAATATTTGTAATGAAGAAGGATATAAAGCTATACTATCCTCCGATAAGTTTATGTACAGATAATGGAGCTATGATTGGGAGCTGTGGATACTATGAATATATTGCAGGTAATATTTCTGATATGAGCCTCAATGCTTATGCTTCTTATGATATAGGGAGAGATTAGATGAATATTGCCATAGTACTTGCTGGAGGAGTAGGGACAAGGACAGGTCTTGAAATACCAAAAGCAATTTTACAAGATAAGAAATAGTGAGATTTTATCATATACACTTAGAGCGTTTGAAAACTCGTCAAAGGTGGACAAGATTGTAATTGTAACGATTGAAGAATATTTTTGATAAGATAGATGAAATTGTTGAGAAATACGGAATTTCAAAATATATTATGACTGTTAAAAATGGCTATACAAGAAGAAAGTCTGTTTTTAATGCACTTGAAAAACTTGAAAAAATAGCTAAACAAGATGATATAATCGTGATACATGATGGTATTAGAGCAATGATAAAACCGCATACAATAGATAAATGTGTGGAAGAAACACTCAAATACAAAGCTACAACTCTTGCTCAAAAAATCCAAATACAGTAGTTTACAGTCAGAGTAGTAATATTCAAAAATATATAGATAGAAATTTCGTCTATAATGTGCAGACACCACAGAGCTTTCAGTACAAAAATAATTTATGAAGCACATAAAAAAATATGCAAGATAATGCTGATTTAACAGATGATACTCAAATAGTTATCAAAAAATGGGGTAGATGTGCATATAATAGAAAAATCAGGAGCTAAATATAAAAGCTTACAACCAAGGAAGACATAGAACTCTTTTGAGTTTTATTTATAAGTAATTATAAATAAAAATATTTAAGTTAAGTATTAATTTTTGTAAAAAGATTTACTAAGAAACATATAACAATATATCAATGGATAGATATATTGTTATTAATTAATATTATAAATTGTCCTACAGTTTTTAATCATTGGATTTACCATATATTCAGAATTTAAAAAAAGGATTGAAATGGATATTATTTAAATATATTCAAAGAAAAACTTTTAGTATAAATATATTTTTGATATTTTATATATTTTGTATTTTTAAATTATAGATTCAAAAATAAAATAATAATTCAAAAAAATTGGGATGATATTATGAACAAAAATAAATGAATATTTAGAAGAAATAATCCTTGTAATATTACTTGTATGTATGACTTTCATTTTAGGATTACAAGTTGTTTCAAGATATATATTTCAAAAATTCGCTTTCATGGTCTGAAGAACTTGTCAGATATATGTTAGTTTGGTCGGCATTTATAGGAGTACCATATTGTATCAAAAATACTTCTATAAGTGTAAATCAATTCAAAAATCAATGTCTATTAAAACGCAAGATACCTTGTCTTATTTGGAAAAATTTATAATGCTGATATTATTTTTTTGGTTATGGGAATATTTTCAATCTATATAGTTATATCTTCGTTTGTAAGTGGTCAATCAAGCCCCTGCAATGGGTATCCCTTTATTGGATTATACAACTGTCAGTACCCATAGGATCAATTCTTTCTATAATAAGGATAATACAAAAATTTGGTTGACTTGAAGAAGAAATCTAAAAAGTAAATTAGGAGGAAATAGTGGGTGTAGCATATTTATTTATAATATTTTCAATTCTTATAGTAATTGCTGTACCTATAGGAATGATACTGGCAATACTCGGATTATTACCTAATCTTATAGATCCATGGTTTCCTGCCGATCCTCAATATGTAATTAGAGCAATGATAAACGGAGTAGATAGCTTTCAATATTGGCAGTCCCTATGTTTGTGCTTTTCAGGTAACATAATGGCTGAAGGTAAAATTTCAAAAATTATTTAATTTTTTTCTCATATTTCGTAGCAGATAAGACGGCAGGATTACCTATAGCAACAGTAATTACTTGTTTGTTTTATGGAGCAATATCCGGTTCAGGACCGGCTACAACAGCAGCTGTAGGAGCAATGACAATACCGATAATGGTAAATCTTGGATATGACAGGGTATTTTTCAACATCACTTGTAGCAGTTGCAGGTGGTCTTGAGTAATAATTCCTCCGTCAATACCTTTTATTTTTTTATGGTCAGGCATCAGGAGTTTCGGTTTCAAAGTTGTTTATAGCCGCATACTTCCTGGACTTTTTAATAGGGTTTTCCTAATGGTATACTCATGGTTGTACTGTAAGAAACATGGAGAAGATAAGGAAAAACTTACAAAATATAAAAATGAACTTAAGCAAATGGGTTTTGCGGGACTGTTAAAAAGATAGCTTTTTGGGCTATTCTTTTGTCCTGTAATAATACTTGGTAGTATATATGGAGGAATTGCATCTCCAACAGAAGCAGCTGTAATTTCAGTATTTTATGCATTGATAATATCTCTATTTATATATAAATCGCTTAAGATTAAAGACTTGTACAAGATATTTGTAGGTTCTGTAAAAACTTATACATCTATATTATTTATCATCGCTGCAGCTACAGGTTTTGCAAGGATACTAACATTTATGAAAGTTCCTACTTTGATTACACAAGGTATAAGCTCAACAGTAAGTTCTGAGATAACACTTTTGATTTTTATAAATGTAATATTGCTACTGGTAGGGATGTTTATGGATACTACACCGGCGATATTGATACTTACACCTATTTTGGTGCCATTGCTAAAAACAATATAGGGGTAGATACTATTCACTTTGGTATCATAATGGTGGTAAACCTTGCAATAGGATTTGTTACACCTCCTCTTGGGGTTAATTTTGTTTGTAGCCAGTTCAATAAGCGGTGTACAGATAGAAAATATTGTTAAAAATGTATTTCCTTTCATAGTAGCGTTTATATTTGCACTGATATTAATAACTTTTATACCTCAGATAAGTCTGGTATTATAGTAGTAGAGATAAGAAAATGAAAAAAATAATATAATAAAAAATATATATACTCGCCTTGCTTTTACTTGTGTTACAACGCTTACAGCTTGTCTAAGTACAGAAGCAAGGAGAAAAAGATAATGGGAGAAAGAGACAAATATGAGCTTTATCTTTGCTCACGCATCACAGACTGATACTGTAACAGATATATTTGCTATGAAATTTGCTGAACTTGTGGAGCAAAAGAGTAAGGGTACAATAAAGATGAATGTATATCCAAACTCTCAACTGGGAGGAGATATAGAACTAACAGAAGCTGTACAAAGAGGAAACATAACATTTGTTGTTCAAACAACAGCACCACAAGTTCCTTTTGTTAAGGAAGTTGCTATATTTGATGCTCCTATGGCATTTAAAAATCTAAAGATTGCAAGAATGGTCTTGGATGGTCAGTTGCAAGAAGAACTCAAAAATACTATGAAAAACACCTAAGACTACTTGGATATGCTGATCAGGGATATAGAGTAATGTCATCTAATAAAGAGATAAAAAAATCAGCGACTTAAAGGGTATAAAAAATTCGTACAATGGAAAATTCAAATCATATTGCTTTGTGGACGGCATCAGGGGCAAATCCAACTCCTATGGCATGGGCTGAGGTATATGTCACTTCAACAAAAGACTATAGATGCACAGGAAAAATCCAATTGAAACTATAGTGGCAAGTAAGGTTTATGAACAACAAAATTATGTAATTAAAACAAACCATATACTCCATACTCTTTCACTTGTAGGCTCTACTGCTGTACTTGATGATTTGCCAAAAGACTTGCAAGATATAATACAAGAGGCTGCTGACGAGGCAAAGGTATTTGCAAGAAAAACAAACTGATGAAAGAAGCGACGGTAGAATACAGATACTAAAGGATAATGATGTAGTCATCTCTGATTACAATGATGAATTATTCAGTCAGATGAGAGATGCAACAAAGGTAGTGTGGACCACAATAGAAAATAAAATAGGCAAGGATCTTGTAGATGTGCTTAGAAAAGAAATTAATAGAGCTGAAAAAGAAACAGGAGTAAATTAAAATGGCAAATAGAATACAAGGAACAACAAGACTTATAGGACTTATAGGAACTCCTATAAAAACATTCCTGTTCACCTCATATGCACAACAGTGCCTTTGAAAAAGACAGGTCAAGATTATGCTTATCTCTGCCTTGAAGTAGGTAAAGAAGGACTAAAACAAGCATTAGAAGCGCTAAAATTATTTAATGCAAAAGGATCAAATATAACTTTTCCAAACAAACAGGAAGTTATTAAATACCTTGATGAAATCTCAGAAGATGCCAAAATAATCGGCTCAGTAAATACTATAACTATAGATGAGGAAACATAAAAGGATATAATACTGACGGCAGAGGGTTTGTAGCATCTATAGAAGAGCTTAAAAATAGACTACAAAGGTAAAAAGTAGTATTACTTGGAGTAGGAGGAGCCGGCAGAGCTATAGCTATACAATTAGCGTATGAAGGAGTAGGAGAGCTTATCATAAAAGATATTGATGAAAAGCTTATGGAAGAAGTAGAGCAAACTATAAATAAAAATATATCTAATTGTAAGGTAAAGACTATAACAGATGAAAAAAATCTTAAAAAGAAGAATTAAAAGATGCTGTACTTCTCGTCAATGCAACTCCTCTTGGAAATGGCAGGCGAGGATGATAAGTGCGCTATATCATCATCAGATATACTGGCTGATACAAAAGCATTTTGTTTATGATATTGTCTACGAGCCAAGAGAAACAAAACTTATGAAATTTGCACAAAGAAAGAGGACTTAATACTACAAATGGCATTAATATGATGCTTTGGCAAGGTGCATTAGCATATAAGATATGGCTTGGAGTAGATATGCCTATTGAATATGTAAGAGGGAACTGTTTGAAGCTTAAAAATTTATAAAACAATATTAAAGTTAAGTATAGTAATTTGCGTATGATTTTTAAAAATTAAACGCAAAATATTATATTTTCATACTGAGCAAAAATAATTTAAAAAGTATTGTGTAAGATAAATTAAATAATAAAAATACCAAAGATTACAAAAACCTAACTTAATATAAATTTTGTAATGATAAAGTAAAATAATAAATTGAGATTTATAAAGGAAAAAGTAGTAAAATATTATAAAGTATATTTGATCTAATACTAATCACTGTTTATAATGTCATATATTAAAAACTTATTGAACTAATATTTTTAGTTTTTCAACAAGACATACTTAATATACTTTTAGGACTATTTAATTGGTTTTTGTATAAATTTATATGATATTTTTAATTTTTATGAAAGGAAGTTTTATATGAAGAAATTAATAGTTATAGTCTTTTGTTTTATTGATGACACCATTTTTATATAATCATACAGTATCAGCAAACAATACTGATATTAAATTGTTTATAAATGGAAAAAGTTGTTCTTGAACAAAAATATAATTATTGAAAAACTCAAGAGTGCTTGTACCTTATTCTCTAATTGCAAAAATTTGGGCGCAGATAGCAACTGGGACAGTAGTACAAAAAGTAACAGTAAAAATCTGATGCAAAAATTGTGGAGATAAAAATAGGCAATAAAACAGCCATGGTAAACGGTAAAACTATAGAGCTTGATGTAGCACCTACAATAAGAAATGACAGGACTATGATACCTCTTAGATTTGTAGCTGAAAGTCTGGATTATAATGTTGAATATAAAAAGAAAGTAGGGAAGTTTCATTGACTCCTAATTTATTTTAGTTCAAATGGAGACGGAATAGTAAGTTTTGAAGATATAAATCATATAAAAATGATGAATACCCATTTTTGAAAGAATATTATATAAGAGAAAGTAAACAAAAAAATTTACAAAGGCTTTTAAATAAAGATGGCTACACCTATGCAGTTATCTCTTATGGAGAAGAAAAAAACAGGGGGTTATGATGTTGTAATTGAGAGCATAAGTCTTGTAAATGGGAATTATTACATCAAATCAATATTAAATACTCCTCAGGGAAAAATTGTAACTGAAGCCTTTTTCATACCCCTAAGGCAATAGTTAAATTTAAAAATCCTTCTCAACTTCCCGTAGTTTTTGATGTCCAAGATGATGACAAATTAGATATTTCTTCTAAGATTAACTGAATTTTTAGCAAAAATAAGTTATAAAAATATGTTTTGTGCAAAAATAATAAAAATTTAATAAAAATACGGCTATTGTATCTATGGATTGTATTTCAGATATTATCTTAAGTAATAAAGTGAGTAACGGTACACAATAACTAATTAAAGCTTTGAAAATGTACAATATAATGAATGAAAATGTTTATTTTTAAAAAGTGCCTTAAAATATTAGTAATTTATATTAAATAATTGTTATTTTTATAAAAAAATGGTGTATATATCCTACTGAAGTTTAAATTTGAAGTTTGATATAATGAGATATTATATTAACAAATATACAAAAATTTATGTAGAGATATTTAAAAAATATTTACTACAAAAAATAGTATAAAAATAATTTGGAGGAAGATATGAGCAAGATAGTTGTAGTAGGAGCAAATCACGCAGGTACTTGTGCAATTAACACAATTACTGGATTTAACGAGGGAGATGAAGTTGTAGTATTTGACCAAAAATTCAAATATAAGCTTTTTGGGTTGTGGAATGGCACTTTTGGATAGGTGGACAGATATCAAAGCCTGACGGACTTTTCTATTCGAACAAGCAAAAGCTTGAATCTCAAGGTGCAAGAGTAAATATGAACAGCAAGGTAGACAAGATATACTTTTGATAAAAAAAGTAGTATCTGCAACTTTGGAAAATGGTCAAAGAGTTGAAGAAGGCTATGATAAGTTGATACTTGCTACAGGCTCACTACCTATTGTACCTCCAATCCCTGGAAGAGATTTGGAAAATGTGCAAATGGTTAAATTATTCCAAAATGCACAAGAAGTAATAGATAAACTTAAAAATCCTAATATTAAGACTATAGCTGTAGTTGGAGCAGGATATATCGGAGTGGAACTTGCAGAGGCTTTTGAAAGACATCATAAAAAGTTATCTTGGTAGATGTTGCTAAGACTTCTCTTTCTAACTATTATGACTCTGAATTTAGTGCTCTTATGGATAAAAAATCTCTCTGACCATGGCGTGCAACTTGCTTTTGGAGAAACTGTAAAAAAAGAAATAAAAGGAAATGGTAAGGTAGAGTATATAGTAACTGACAAAAATCAATATCAATGCGATATGGTAATACTTGCTATAGGATTTAGACCTAACAACGAACTTGGTAAAGACTATCTTGAAACAATGCCAAACGGTGCATATATAGTAGATGAAACTCAAGAGACAAGTATGAAAGATGTCTATGCTATAGGTGATTGTGCTACAGTTAAGTTCAATGCAACAGGAGAAAAATCATACATTGCTCTTGCTACTAATGCTGTGCGTTCAGGTATTATAGCAGCACTACAATGCTTGTGGCAAAAAGACTTGAAACTGTCGGAGTTCAAGGCTCAAATGCAATTGCATATCTATGATTTGAAGATGGTATCTACAGGTGTAAGTGAACAAAAGGCAAAAACAACTTGGAATGGATGTTCTAAGTACTTCATTTGATGACTTGCAAAAAGCTGCATTTATTGAAACAACTAATCCTAATGTTAAAATAAAGATAGTTTATGATAGAAAGACAAGAGTTATAGTGGGTGCTCAAATGGCTTCAACTTATGATATGTCAATGGGTATTCATATGTTCTCTCTTGCAATACAAGAAAAAGTAACTATAGATAAATTGAAATTACTGGATATATTCTTCCTACCACATTTCAACCAACCATACAATTATATAACTATGGCAGCATTATCTGCTAAATAATAGTAGGCTCTTTGTATATGATGATTCATAAACAAAAGAGCCTTTTGTATTACTTGTTTTATTAGATCGTTTTATTATATAATTTAGTGAAAGTTTAATTTAACTTTGTAACTACAAATACACTACCCATATCGCTTCCTGATACATTAATTGTATCTCCCTATCTTTATAAAAAGCTAATCTTGGATCTATATTGATTGAAGCTGATAGTATCTTATCTTCACCTCTTGCCTTGATGTAATATAGGGTGTTGCCGTCAAGAACTACACTTTTGCATATCTTCAATGACTATTGTCTTATCAGAAGTACTTGAGATGTTATCCATTATGTCTGATGTTATCTTTTGGTAATTTTCTACAGTTTCTTCAACTGTACTTCCAACAGCAACCTTTTGATAGTTTTGGGCATCAACAAGGGAATACATCTTTATCAGTGAAGCCTTGTCTTTTAGAGACATGAAGTAAGTAGGTCTGTTGTACATATTGATAAGAAGTGGGAATGTAGCATTATATCCTTTTTCCTGTACAGCTCCTTGGCACTATCCATTACAGAAAATTCTTCTGCAGATGAGACAGGGTAAAACTTTGTCTCCTTTTGTCCTCATATTTACAATTACAAAGCCTATATTGGACTCATCTGCAAGGACAGAGGTTATACTCTGTATAAAGTGAAATATCATTTCCGTTATTAGGTAATTATATCCGTCTGTAGTCTTAGTTACACCCTCTTGTTTTTATCTTAGAGTTTAAAAACCACGCTCATATCTTCCGTTGTCATCAAGTTGTGTTATTATCATATTTGCAGGATATACTCTATCTCACCCATTCAGGCACATTGCCTACTTTGTACTTATCCATCTTGTTGCTGTGAGCATCTACAATGATGATATATTTTGTGTCAGGTGCACCAAATAGACCTATTGTAGGCTCTGTAGCAGTAGCTATGAAGTATGGTTTATCATCGTCATCTGTTTCAAAAATTGATGTCTGATATTATAGCTGTAGGATATGCAAATCTGATATGTCTGTAAAGATTTCTGGAGAATTTATCACTCATTGAGTACATTATAGGTTCATCAAGTTTTACAAGACTCGCATTTTGAGTGACCATATCGATTTTTATATAATATGGTATACCTTTATCCTTGTTCAAAAACCATTTTACCAAATCAGCATATACAAGGGAGTAACTCTAAAAAGGCTTTTCGTCAACCGCTATTTGTGAATAAGTTTCGTCGATATTGTATTGGCTGACCAAGTCTCCCATTTCACCCATCTTCCTTGCACCTAATTTTTATGGCTGTATCTCTGTCAACTACAGGCAGTTTTGTAAAAATCAGCTTGTTTTATGTCATCTCTCAAAGACTGAGTTTTGTTTTTATCAATGCTGCGTATTTTTAGATTGTAACAAAGGAGATGAATAAATGTTGGATATTACTGCTAATACAATCATAATTAGAATAATCTTTTGACAGTATCTTATATAGAATCTTACTCTTATCATTAAAATGAATCTATGAAAAATTAATGTCAAAACTGCCAACATAAAAATAAAATATCCATAAAAATTCAATTGATTTGAGATTAATAGGCACAAGTGTAACATAATACGACAGGACAATGAAAATTGCGTATAATATAAGAGTAATTTTTGAAGTTTTCAAAAAATTTATTATTTCCTACTTCTACGAATCTTTTTTTCTTGACTACTATTTGAATCTTTAAAAAGCTAAATACTTTTTCATTTACTATCTCCTTAAACCAACTCTAATGTATTTGTAATCATTGAACTATCTGTTTTTGTGCGTGAAACTGTCATTAGTGAGAATGCTCCTTGAGAATCATCTATTTCAAATGACTGTTTAATAATTGACTTATCATCAGAAATATAGTACATATATGAACCTTCTTTAACCATATCCGTTACAGCAAGTAATAAGATATTGTAATTATTTTTATCATATACTTCTTTCATATATGTCAAAAGTTCACCTTTTTTTCTCTTCAAGCTCTTCTATATCCATAGTAAATAGTTGTGAAATTGCTAATTTCTTGCCTTTTTATACTGAATTCTTTAAAGTCGTTATATAGTAATTCTTTTAGGCTCATACCCTCTATTGAAGAACCTGTTTTGAACATTTTTGAAGTATATTCATCCAAATCAAGGTGCAATATTTCGTTTATACTATGAACAGCCTCAATATCTTTCTTAGTACAAGTTAGCGATTTGAAATACATAGTGTCTGACAATATACCACTTATAAGGCAACCTGCAATATGTCTTGGTATCTTAATATTTGCGTTTTTTTAGCAATTCATACACTATAGTACATGTAGATCCTACAGTCATATTTATAAAGACTATAGGCTCATTAGTGTTTATTCCGCCTATTTTGTGATGATCAACTATTTCTAAAAATATTTGATTCTTCTATGCCTGTTGCACTTTTGTGAAAAACTCGTTATGGTCAACTAAGATTACCTTTTTCTACCGGGTTTTTAGTAGGTGTCTTCTTCCAAGTAGTCCCATGTAGTATCCGTCGGGGTCTACTAAGGGATAGTTTCTAAAGTTTGTTTTGAGCATGGACTCTTTGATGTCTATAAGATAGTCTTCCATTGTAAAGTGCTGTATCTTATCTTTTTCATTATACTTGCTATGCTGTCTGTTTGATGCATTTTATTGATTATCATTGGTGAAGACAGATTAAGCGAAATAGTTGTAATATTATGATTTTTATGATTTCTATTTCTTTATCATCCAATTCATCGTACTGCGGGAGTATTACCATACTAACATGGGAATCCAACTTTTGAAAAAATTCTTTCTTATGATATTTTTAAGGATTATTACATTGTCTTTTTCAATTATTGAATCTTGCAGTGTATGTGGATTAAATACCTTTTAGCAGTCCCTCTACCTTGTCAGAGGACTTGCCCTGCAATATCATCTTAGGATTGTAGGGAGCAAAGACATTTATAAAATGATCTAAGTGAAAGTGTTTACAATGTTATCATGTATATTTATAAGAGCACTTGCTATATCTTTCATAGATACAATCCCAATTAACTTACTGATTTCATCAACTATTGGAAGAGTATGAATTTTATCTTTATCCATATTCATATATGCTTCATAAACTGAAGAACTGACAGTTAGAGGCATTATCTTATCATAGTTAAGATCTTTTGCTTGTACCTTAACATTTTCAAGAAATTTAGGCGGAGTTATGTTAAAATAATCCAAGACAAAGGCAGCTTCTTTTTCTCAAATCTCCAAGTACCCTTTGGGTCAAGTATCTCAAGCTCCTGTTTGTAGTATGCATATGCGATAGATGAGCAGACACTGTCTGTGTCAGGGTTTTTGTGTCCAAATATAAAGGTGCTCATAAAATCTCCTTATAAAAATAAAATCCTGTAAATCTACCAATATTATAAAAATTTTGCAATATAAAAAGTCAAATTTATTATAATTATGTAAGTTTATATATGGTAGAGTAATATCTTAGTTTTTATATAATTTATTATGATGATTTATGAATGACATAATAAAAATTATACAATCTAAATATTACAAATTTAAAAACAACATATAACAATCTAAAAATAATGATTTTTGATAATTAAAAACAGCTTTGTATAAATATTTGTGCCTTTCACTTAAATCATATGTAAAAATTGGGTTTGATTTTTTTATTGCAAAATATTGATTTTATAATGTGAATGTTATATAATACACTAAATTTTTATAAAGTGTTGCTAAATAATACCTATTTAATAAAACAAAGCATTAATAAAAACTGTCTGTTCTTTTAGGTAAGAATATTTACTAATATTTAGTTTTATTAGAAAATCAGACAGTTGAAAAGGGTATAATTTAAAATATAAAAAACAAGGAGTATATTATGAAAGCTGTTGTAACAGTTGTAGGAAAAGATATGGTGGTATCATACACAAAATTTCAGGAAAGTTACTTGAATACAATTTGAACATTCTTGATATCAATCAAAGTGTTGTAGGTGAATTTTTACAATGATAATGCTTTAGTAGATATTTCAAGTATTGAGATAGCTTTGAAAAATTCTGCAAATGAGATTGATGAGATAGGTAAGCAAATGGGGACAAAAATAATGGTGCAATATGAAAATCTGTTCAATGCCATGCATACCATATAAAAGAGGTGTATTATGCAATTTTTAAATAGAGAAAACATATTGGAAACAATAAATATGCTCAGTAACGAAAAATTGGATATTAGAACTGTTATAATGGGTATATCTTTGCTTGATTGTATTGATGAAAACTCACAAAAAGCAAGAGATAAGATTTATGATAAGATATCTTTTAAGGCTGAAAATCTTGTCAAATGTGCTGAAAAAATAGGACAAAAATACTCTGTACCTATTATAAATAAGAGAATTTCTGTAACACCTATATCTTTAATAGCTGGAGCTACAAGAGATGAAGATTATACAGCATTTGCATCTACACTTGATAAAGCGGCTAAAAATGTCGGAGTAAAATTTCATAGGTGGCTTTTCCGCATTGGTTGAAAAAGGAATGACAAAGTCAGATGAGATATTGATAAAATCTTTACCAAACGCTCTTCATCTACAGATATAGTTTGCTCGAGTATAAAATGTAGCATCTTCAAGAGCTGGAATAAATATGGATGCTATTAAATTATTAGGAGAAATGATTCAAAAACTTTCATTTGCCACCAAAGATAAGGGAAGTATAGGTTGTGCAAAAATTAGTGGTTTTTGCCAACTCTGTAGATGATAATCCTTTTTATGGCTGGAGCCTTCCATGGTGTAAGTATGGGAGATACAGTTATAAATGTCGGTATAAGTGGACCCGGAGTTGTAAAAATCAGCCTTAGAAAAAATAAGAGGAAAAATATACAAACAGTGTGTGAAGAGATAAAAAAGACTTCTTTTTAAGATGACAAGAATGGGAGAGCTTATAGAAGAGAAGTTGCTCAATCTCTTGGATACCCTTTTTCAAGTGTGGATTTGTCTCTTGCTCCTACAGCAGATGTTGGTGACAGCGTTGCAAGAATACTCGAAGAAATTGGAGCAGATGAGGCAGGAGGACATGGTACTACATTTGCCCTTGCACTGCTAAATGACTCTGTGAAAAAGGTGGAATAATGGCATCGTCAAATGTAGGAGGACTTAGTGGAGCATTCATACCTGTAAGTGAAGATGAAGGCATGATAAATGCTGTATCAAACGGTAGTATGTCCTTTGACAAATTAGAGGCAATGACTTGCGTATGCTCTGTAGGTCTAGATACAGATTGCAATATCGAGATACACCTGCATCAACAATATCCGCTATAATTGCAGATGAATGTGCACATAGGGTGTGATAAATAACAAGACAACAGCAACAAGGTTGGTGCCCTGTGATATGGAAAAACTGTAGGCGAAAACAGTAGAATTCGGAGATTTGCTTTGGATACGCTCCTATAATAGATATAGGTAATGTAAGAAGTGATAGACTGATAGACAGAGTCGGATTTATGCCTGCTCCTGTTCATAGTTTTAAAAATTAGTAAATATCGTTTAGAACTATGTTTCTAAGCAGTATTTTTAGACTGTAAAACCATAAGAAATCAAGTAAATCAAAAATTTATATGGGCAAATTCATTAAGTATTTTTAATTTAATGTACAGATTTGTATTTTTCTGAAAGTTGCAATTATCTTAATAGGTTAATTGTTAAAACATAAAAATTATGAGAATAAGGCTTAAAATTTCTAATTGCAAAAGTTATTATAAAAATAGTTGACAATATACAAAATATGTCTTATAATTCGGATTGTAAAATAAATTTTTGAGAGGTTTGCAATGAAAAAAATTCAAAGAAAACTGATACGAAATCAATAATATTGTGTTCAATGTTCTCTGCCCTTGTATGTATAGGAGCTTTTATAAAGGTTCCCCTACCACCGGTACCATTTACTATGCAGTGGTTTTTTGTAGCCATGGCAGGGCTTATTTTAGGTTCAAGACTTGGATTTACAAGTGTTGCTATGTATATCTTGATAGGACTTGCAGGACTTCCTGTATTTACAAAAGGGGGCGGGATAGGCTATGTATTCCAGCCAACATTTGGATATATCATAGGATTTGCTGTTGCAGCTTTTGTTATAGGTAAGATAAGTGAGAAAAAGGAAAAAAATTTCCTCAACTTTTTCATATCAAATCTTGTAGGGCTTTCATTAGTTTATTTAATAGGATTTATATATCTATACTTTATAATGACAAATGTACTTGGTAAGGATGTCGTGCTTTTTAACCTTTTAAAATCTGCAGTGATTATATTCATACCTACAGATATATTATCAGCAATACTATCAGCAAAGGTAGCATCAAGGATATATAAGGTAATAAGATAAATAATATTTTTATACATTTGATATATTTGCTTGTTTTAATAAAAAGTGAAACTTGGTACTCTCCTCAAATTACAAGGAGAGTTTTTTGTTACTTTACAAAAACAATTAAATTTTCTATAATATTGTAGTAAGTATTAAAAAGTTATAATATGTAGATTGATTTTTGTTAGTATCTGTTTTAAATTAATAGATACAATTACAAATTTTTAACCTTAAGAAAGTATTGTGCATTTAAAAATCATGTGAAAACTGTATTTTCAAGTTTTCCATATTTAATTATTGGGAGTTAGTTTTGAGATAGAAGTGTTGATATATTTTTCAATAATTTACTATTAAACATTGCAATGGCAATGGATACACAAAAAGTTATAAATATAAAGTAAAAATTACTTGATATATACCATAAATCTTTAGTATAATATGGGGTGTTATTGTGGTAGGGGTGTTTTTATGCGAATTTTTATTAATGATATTCTTACAAGTTCAAAAACCAACTTTGCATATGAGTTTGAATTGGATAAAGATTGTTGTGAGATTTCGGGAAGAAAGGCGGTTTTTAACGAGAAACCGACCGTAGTCTACGAGATAACAAAAAAACTGAGGATAATAATTTGCATGCAAAAATTGACATACACCTTGACACTGTAATTAATTGTGTGAGATGTCTTGATAGTATGCAGGCATCTGATGATATAACAATTTCAGGTATAATATCAGATCATGATGATGATGTGGACTATGACATGATTATAGTTGACGATGACTATCTTGATATTGATAAGATACTGGAAGATGCGGTATTTGAACATCTCAATAACAATTTATATTGCAATGAAAATTGCAAGGGACTATGTCATAATTGTGAGAGCAAATCTTAACAAGACTACTTGTAAATGTCAAGAGGAAGATTTGAGCAATATAGACCCTGAGGTTGGAAAAAGTTAAAAAGCTTTTTAGATTAATAAATTGTCTAAATTAATAAGGAGGGATAAAGCATGGCGGTACCTAAGAGAAAAATGGGCAAGTCTGATACTCGTTCAAGAAGAGCGGCAAATATGAATATGACTGCAAAAAAATCTAGTAGAATGTCCTAAATGTCATTCACTGAAATTGTCACACAGAGTTTGTCCGAATGTGGCAGCTACAATGGAAGAGAAGTTATATCAGCTGAGTAGTGAATTTAAAAAGCCTGTATTGATAGATTGTCAGCAAAACTTTGCTATAAGCTATTGATTGTAGGCTGTTTTAATTTTTAAAGGGAGAAAAATACTGTTTGAGCGCCAGAACAATCATACTGATTGTTGACGAGATTGGGATTATCGAAAAATTCGGCGGGTGTCCCAAAGGCATGCAACTGTCTAAAAATATATAACAAAGAAGGCTTTTCGTGTAAAAGATCACGCCTTACAAAAAAGTATATTATGTTGCTCTCCTAAAAAGTATTTTGATATATATCTTTATTTTTATACTAAGGTTTAATTGAACTTTATATAATATATTCGGGCATTTTTAAACTGTTCTGATATCTAATATTATTTCAATTTTATTTTTATTTAAATTGACCGATAGATAAAAAGCTATGGATATTTATATTATTTAAAAAGATCATCATAATTTTTTTGTCGGTAATATAAGTGAGTATATCAAATAATAGATATTGCAATTTGTTAAAAATACAACTATATTGAATAATACATTCTAATGAATGTATTGATTTTAATGCAAAAAAGGAGAATAATATGTGCGGGATTGTAGGTTATATAGGTTGGCAAAAAGCACAAAGATGTAGTAATGAACGGACTTGAAAAAGTTGGAATATAGAGGATATGATTCTTCTGGAATAGCAACTATATTCAATGGACAGTTAAAATTGTCAAAATACAAGGGAAGACTATCTGTTTTTATCAAAACATCTTGAGGAAGATCCTCATCAAGGTCATGTGGTGTGGACACACAAGGTGGGCTACTCATGGGCAGCCTTCAGATGTCAATTCGCATCCACATATCAATGAATCAAACTCTGTTGCTGTAATACACAATGGAATTATAGAAAAATTACAGAGAGTTGAAAAAGAACTTATTGATGAGGGATATATCTTTAAATCTCAGACAGATACTGAAGTGGTAGTCCATATGATAGACAAATATCTAAAAACAAAAGTGTAGATATATTGTCTGCGGTAAATATGGCGGTTTCAAGACTAAGAGGTGCTTATGCATTGAGGTATAATATCAAAGGCTGATCCTGACAAGATAATAGCTGTAAGGAAGGAGTCACCTCTAATAGTTGGTATTGGAGATGGAGAAAATGCATCAGACATACCCGCCATTTTGGAGTATACAAGGGAGATATATTATGTTGATAACGATGAAACTGCAGTAATCTCAAAGATGACATAATATTTTTATGACAAGGACAAAAATATAATAAAAAGATAAGTTTACCATAACTTGGGATATGGATGCTGCCACTAAGGGCGGATATCCGCATTTTTATGCTCAAGGAAATAAATGAGCAGCCAAAAGCTGTTGCTGATACGATATTAAGAAGAATTGATGAAAATAATAATCTGATTCTTGATGATATAAGAATAGATGATACACAGATACAAAATATAAATGACATATATATTGTTGCCTGTGGAACAGCATATAATGCAGGACTTATTGGCAAATATGTGATAGAAAATATAGCTAATATAAGAGTAAGAGTCGATATTGCTTTCAGAGTTTAGATACAACAAGCAGTTTATAAATGATAAAAACTCTTGTTATATTAGTCAACAATCAGAGAGACTGCAGATACTTTGCGGCACAAAAAGTTGGCAAAAGGCAAAGGGCCGTAGAATACTTTCAATCACAAATGTTGTAGGCTCATCAGTTGCAAGAAACTCGGATGATGTGTTTTTATACTCTTGCAGGACCTGAGATAGCAGTAGCATCTACAAAGGCATATACTACTATGCTTGCAGCTTTTTATATGATAGGAATAGAACTTGCAAAGCTGAAAAAGAGAGATAAGTATTAATGAGTATCATAAGATAGTTGAATTATTAAAAAAACTTCCGCAAAAAGTTGAAGAAACACTTAAAACGGAAGAAAAAATGTATTGAAATTGCAGAAAAATAAAAATGCTAAATCTGCGTTTTTATATAGGTAGAGGTCTTGATGATAGTGTAGGTAAAGAGGGAGCTCTAAAAACTCAAGGAGATTTCCTATATTTATACAGAATCTTTGCAGCAGGAGAGTTGAAGCATGGTACTATAGCTCTAATTGAAGAAAATACACCTGTAATAGCGGTACTTACTCAAGACAAACTGTTGGAAAACTATATCAAATATTCAAGAAGTTAAAGGCAAGAGGTGCATATACTATAATAATTACAGACAAAGACAGTAATGACATAGCAAACTATGCTGATGATATAGTTGTAGTGCCTCAGGTATATGATTTTGTTTTTCATCGATTTTTGGCAGTAATACCTGCACAGTTTATAGCATATCATACATCTATCAAAAAGGGCAACGATGTGGATAAGCCAAGAAATCTTGCAAAAGTCTGTAACTGTTGAATAAAAGTTGAGATTATGTATTAATAAAATAGTTTATTACTTTTTGCCAGTTATGTTTAGTTACAAGAAATTAGTTAAGGTATGAAAATTTAAAACTATAAAGGAGATGTAAATTAATGAAGCTTGGAATAGTAGGACTACCAAATGTTGGGGAAAAGTACATTGTTCAATGCAATTACAAAAGCAGGCGCAGAATCTGCAAACCATCCGTTTTGTACTATAGAGCCAAATGTAGGAGTTGTAGCCGTACCTGATTATAGAGTGAGACAAGTTGTCTGAGATAAATCACTCTAAAAAAACTGTTCATACCACTATAGAATTTGTTGATATAGCAGGACTAGTAAAAAGGTGCAAGTAAGGGAGAAGGACTTGAAATAAGTTTTTTGTCTCATATAAGAGAGGTAGAAGCTGTAATCCATGTAGTAAGGGCTTTTGAAGACAGCAATGTAGTCCATGTAGATGGGGAAATAGGACCGCTTAGAGATATTGAAACAATTAACCTTGAACTTATATTTTTCTGATATAGAAGTACTGCAAAGAAGACTTTCAAAGGCACAAAAAGGCTATGAAAGCAGATAAAATGGCGGTAGAAGTAGAGCTCATTGAAAAAAATTCTTGCTGTACTTGAAGGAAAGGAAAATGTGTAAGAACTATTGATTTTACAGAAAAAAGAATTAGAAATAGATCAAAGATTTCAATCTTCTTACTGATAAACCGGTAATTTGTATGTTGCCAATGTTGCTGAAGATGAAGGCATCAAGTGACGGTGGGGGCAATGATTTTTGTTAAACAAATCAAAGACTTTGCTCAAAGTGAGAATTCTCAAGTAGTTGTTATAAGTGCAAAAATAGAAGAAGACTTGTCTCAACTTTCTGATGAAGAGAAAAAGAGTTCTTATCTGATATGGGTATGGAGTATTCAGGTCTTGAAAAAGCTTGTTAAGGCAAGTTACTCACTTCTTGGACTTATAAGCTTCCTAACTACAGGAGAGAAGATGAAACAAGAGCTTGACTATAATTAATGGTACAAAGGCGCCTGTAGCGGCAGGAAAGATACACTCTGACATTCAAAGAGGATTTATAAGAGCAGAGACTATTTCTTCATGACGAGTTGGTTGAAATTGGTGGTAATATGTCAGTGGCAAGAGATAAAGGTCTTATTCGTTCAGAGGGTAAAGACTATGTAGTAAAAAGATGGAGATGTAATCTTATTTAGATTTAATGTATAGTAAAAATATATTTTACCTTATGAATGATAATTTACTTTACTTCAATATTTTAAATAATCTGCTTTTACTCCACAAAAATGGCAATTTGTTTTGTGTTTTTAATATTGATTATTATTTTTAATACAAAGGAAAATAAAAATCAATGTAATGCTTAGTGAATTATTATTAAATAAATCAAAAATAGTTATTTATATTACTAAAGCAAGAAGTCTAAGAATAAGAGATTTATGTCGATAAGTCAAAAGTATTGTAATTTACTTGATTTATCGACTTTTATTTTCGAGAGATACAAATATATTTTAATAAGTTGAAAATTGAGCTGAAACCTTGTATAATAATTAGCGTATGATTTGTAAGTTATTGTTGTATTTTTGTAATGATAATATAATTTTAAGTAAATTCTTTATCAAGGTGATTTATGAACAAAGAAATGTTTAGTACAGAAAAATTTAAAAAGTTTTTATGTGACATTAGGCTCTTTAATATTGGCAATTGGCATTCACTTTTTTTATTGTACCTACAAAATTAGTAACTGGAGGTGCATCAGGTTTTGCCTTGCTTATATCTCTACTTACAGGTGTTAATATGTCTGTGATATATTTTTGCTGTCAATTTAGTTCTGATTGTGCTTGGAATAGTAACTATTGGAATGACATTTGGAGTGCTGACAATATATTCTTCTATGGCAACATCATGTATGTTTTGGAAAAATATATATTATGAAGTCTCCTATTATTGATGATTTATTGGTAAGCTTGCTTTTTGGTATAATTATCAGTGCAATGGGTATGGTGCTTGTACTTAACAATGGAGCATCAACAGGTGGTACTGATATACTTGGTAAGATGATAGAAAAGTACACACACCTATCTTTTGCAAACGGATTACTTATTTGCGACGGATTTATTACTATTGGTGCATGGTTGATATTTGGACCTAAGATAGGTATGTACGGTATAATAGAAGTAGTTTTAAATGCAGCACTAATAGATAAGATGATATCAGGATTCAACACAAAGTACAATGTGTCAATAACATCAGAAAAAGTTGAAGAAATTAATGAGTTCATACTTAATGAACTTGGCAGAGGGTCAACTGTATATCATGCACAAGGTGGATTTTCAGGTGAAGATAAGAAGATACTTACATCAGTATTGGATAAAAACAGTATATTCAAGTGAAAAATTATGTAAAAAGCATAGATCATAGAGCCTTTTTATGTCTATACTGTATCTGAAATAGAAGGAGAGGGTTTTACTTTTCTAACGAAGGTGATACAAGTATTGCAAAAATCTTAAAATAGTGCTAAAATTCAATATCTTAAATATTTTAGGATTTATATTCATGCTTTTATTTGTAAAGATAATTAAGATATCTAAATAATTATGATATGAAGTTTAAGGATGAGTAAAAAGCCTTAAAATATCTATTGTTTGATAACTTTGTTTTTAAAATGACTTAACTATTATTAAATAGTAAGGCTGTTTTCAAGTTAGATTACTATTATGAAAAATTTTTATATGTATTTTTATTGTTTTTCAGTTATTAAATACATAATTGAAAAAAATTTATATTAAGGAGTGCTTTATGGATATATTAAACGGACTAAAAAGGACAGCATATTGTGGAGAGCTAAGGATAGGCAATATAGGAGAAAAATGTAGTGCTTATGGGCTGGGGTACAGAGGTCAAGAGATAAGGGTGCACTTATATTTACTGATATTAGAGATAGGAGTGGTCTTTGTCAAATAGTATTTGATGAAAAATACTAAACAGGATGTTTTCAAAAAGCTGAAACCTTAGGTAGCGAATATGTCATAGCTGTTGAAGGTATAGTTAGAGAAAGAAGTGCAAAAATAGCGAAATGGAAACAGGTGATGTAGAAGTTTTTTGCAACTAACCTCTGATATTAAAATGACTCACAAACTCGCCGATATATATTAAGGATGATGATGAAGTTTCTGAAAAATTTGAGATTAAAATATAGATATTTAGACCTTAGAAAACCTAAGATGCAAAAATTTCGTACTAAGACAAAAGGTTACAAATGCAGTAAGGAATTATTTAAGTGAGAACGGATTTATAGAAATTGAGACTCCTATACTAAATAAACCTACTCCTGAGGGAGCAAGGGATTATCTTGTGCCAAGCAGAGTAAATAACGGTAAATTCTATGCACTTCCACAATCACCGCAACTTTTCAAGCAGTTACTTATGGTGTCAGGATTTGACAGATATTTCCAAATAGCAAGATGTTTTAGAGATGAGGACTTAAGAGCTGACAGACAGCCTGAGTTTACACAGATAGACTGTGAGATGTCATTTGTAGAGCCTGAGGATGTCATGGGAATGGCTGAACAAATGGTGCAAAAGATATTTAAAGAAACCTTGGATGTGGGATGTAAAACTTCCGCTATTGAGGATGACATACAAAGAGGCTATGGAAAGATTCGGTTCAGATAAGCCTGATTTGAGATTCGGATTTGAAATACAAAATCTTAGTGATGTGGTACAAAAACAGTGGTTTTTCAGTTTTTGAAAATGCTGTAAACTCTCCAAAATCATCTGTTAGAGCAATCAATATAAAGGGATATGAAGACAAGTTTTCGAGAAAAGGCTATAACAAAGCTTGAAGATGTAGCTAAGACTTACGGAGCAAAAGGGTTGGCTTATATCAAGCTCACAAAAAGAAGGTATCAACTCACTAATAGCAAAAATTCATCTCAGAAGATAAGATGAATGAGATACTTAAAAATGGATGCAAGTGAGGGAGACTTAGTATTATTTGTAGCTGATAAGGACAAAATTGTCTTTGATGCTTTGGGGGCATTTGAGAATAGAAGTGGCAAGACAACTTGATTTAATTGACGATGAAAAATACAAATTGCTTTTTGTAACAGAGTTTCCACAGTTTGAATACGATGAAGAAGAACAAAGATTTGTAGCTGTTCACCATCCGTTTACAATGCCAATGGATGAGGATTTAGCTTTGCTTGATACTGATAGAGAAAAGGTAAGAGCAAAGGCTTATGATATAGTATTAAACGGCGTTGAGCTTGGTGGAGGAAGTATAAGAATTCATGATTCTAAGGTACAAGAGAAAAATGTTTGAATGTTTAGGTTTTTCTAAAGAAGATGCTTGGGAAAAATTTGGATTCTTGCTTGAAGCATTCAAATATGGAACTCCTCCTCATGGCGGTATAGCACTTGGACTTGACAGATTTGTAATGTTACTTGCAAAGGAAGATTCAATAAGAGAAGTAATAGTATTTCCAAAGAATCAAAAATGCTATATGCCCACTTACATCAGCTCCCTGCATTGGCAGATGATAAGGCACTTGATGAGCTTGGCATCAAAGGTTGTGGAAACAGAATAATGAGAGATTGCAAAATATTTTTGCAAGTTTAAGTGGAAAGTTAAGCTCAGAAGATTTTTATCAAATATATACTTTATAAGTATTATGGATATGACTTTGAAAAATAGATATACTAAGAACTACAAACGGTAAGCCTTATATCCAGGATTCAAATGTTAATTTCAACATATCTCATTCCGCAACTACATTATTGCCATAGTAAGATTGGGATATGACAGTGTAGGTATAGATATGGAAATTGTACAATATAAGGATAGAGATAAAATTATAAACAGATTTTTCAAAAAGAAGAGATAGATTTTATTAATTCTTCTAATGATAAAAAACTTAGGGTTTTACAAGGTATGGACAAAAAGAGGCATTTATCAAGAAAAAATGCTTTGAATATGTCGTATATAAGTAAAATAAATGTACTCAAAGAAGATATATACACCTTTGTATTATGCGATAAGGTAGTTTCTATTTGTATATGATGCGTTTAAATTATGAATATTTACTTTTTGATTATATCAAAAATAAATACTTAACAATGAAAAAGGAGTCAATATGGCTAAGCTTACATTTGAAATAGTGGAATCATTCGGTGAATTATCCACAGCGGCAAACGGATGGACAAAAGAGTTAAATCTTGTATCATGGAATAAAAAGAGAACCAAAGTATGACATATGGACTTGGGATGAAGAACATGAATCCATGGGCAAGGGATAACTTTAGATAAGGAAGAACTGATAATTCTAAAGGGAATACTCAACAATATGGAACTTAAATAGATAAAAAATATAATAATAAGATTGGGGTGAGTAAGTTAAGAATAGATACTGGCACGATAGGTTATACATCTGATTTTTTTGAAGCAGCAAGGTGGTAAAGAATTAGGTTCATCATCTAATAATGGGGAAAATATTAAAAGGCAAGGTTTTAGATGTAAATCAAAACACAGTTTTGATACAGACCCAAGTGGAGGACAAATTACCGCTACTACTGTCATACCTATGGAAAATTTCATAAATCAGGAGATGAACTTTGACCTGATTGTAGGTGAAAATGGAGAGATTATACTATCTCCACAGATAGATGAAAAGAGTGAGAATAGTCTAAAACAGCTGAAAATTCAAGATATTCTTGTTAAATTAGGAAAGGAAGTCAACAATTCAAATAAAGAAATAATAGAAAATATGATGAGTTCTTCAATTCCAATTACAAAGGAGAATTTTTGAGAGTGTCAAAGAACTTAGGTTTGCTCTTTGAAGTTTTTAAAGGGTGAAGATTTTTGCTGTGGAACTTGAACCAAAATGAGCAATTTCAAGATTTGATGACAGTGCTCAAAGATATTCAAAAATAAAAAGACTTTGGAATAGCTCAAAAATCTGATACCCTGTGCTAAGTAAGGATATATCGCTTAAAGACTTGCTCTTACTCAAAAACTTAGATGTAAATATTAGTCCCGGAAATATAAAAATCTCTTGAAAAATCTGCTAAAGAATATAAGTGATAAGAACATAGACATAGCAGATATATCTAAGTTTATAGAGGATTTTCAAAAAGCTGAGGACATGAGCTTTGAAATAAATCAATATCAGGATAAAACTGCTGTTTCAGATGAAAAACAGATTTTTAAAAATGTTGAACTCTTACTTGAAAATGCAGAAAAATCTTTCAATTGAAGACATGGAAGAGTTAAATAGACAGTTTAAAGATGTAGTATTTGAAGAATTTGGAGAAGATGACAGGAGTTTTTGATATTCAAAAATTTAAAAGAAAATTCCAATCAACTTGGCATCAAAGATAAGATGACTAAAGATGAGTTGGTAAATACTCTAAAAAGAAGTACAAAAATAAGGCTGTAAGGACTATAAATACTGATAGAAATAACGACAGAGATAATTTAAAAATAGATTATAATCAGCTTAAAGAAGAACTGAAGAATGTGTCTAATATGACCCAAAAACAAGACTTCAACACTTAATATTGCAGAAAAACAATTATTTTCAAAATTGGATATTCTTGCAAATATGGCTGAGAAGTATAATTATAATATAATTCCATTTAAGACTGAGCAAAACTATGAAAAATGTTTTGGAATATTATGTAAAAAAAGATAAAAAGTCATTGAAAAAGCAAGATGATATAAATATTGGACTTTCACTTGAAACAATAAATAACGGTAATGTTAAAGCAATGGTAAATTATAATATTAATAATAATTTGAAATTGGAATTTTTTTCACTGAGGATAAAAAGGTGAAGTCATTGTTTGAAAAATAATATGTCATCACTTACTCTATATTGAAAAAAATTGGGCTTTTTCTGATGTAAAAAGTTGATGTCAAGATAAAAACTTCAAAACAAACTTTGATGCAAGAGGCTTTTTACAATGATAATTTACCCAAATCATTAGAGTTTTAGTGTAGGAGATAATATGAGAATCAATAAATTTATATGACAAAAACTGCTTATTCAAGACGAAAAGCAGATGAGTTGATAAAGGATAAGAAAGTCAAAATTAATGGAAAAGTATTGGATAATCTTGCCTATACAGTAAATGATAACGATGAGGTAGAGCTTGATGGAAGAATAATTTCAGACATTAAAATTAAAAATACTACTACCTATTCAACAAACCTAAAAATGTTGTTTCAACAGTATCTGATGAGTTTGGTAGATATTGTATAACTGATTTTTTTCCCTCCTGATATAAGCGTTTTTCCTGTAGGAAGACTGGATTATGACAGTACCGACTACTTATAGTTACAAATGACGGAGACTTGGCAACATAGATTGCACATCCAAGTAATCATGTGAAAAAGACGATATTGCAACACTTGATGGCAGACTAAGTGAAAATCAGATGAAGAAATTCAGTGAAGGAGTAGTCATAGACTCAAAAACTTTACCTGGGAGATAGAACTATATGACTTTTTCTCAAGCAATGTATAAAATATCTATATATGAGGGAAGAAACAGACAGATAAGAAAGATGATAGAAGTCTTAGGTAGACAGGTTAGGGAGCTTAAGAGAATTTCCATAGGAAAGATTAAGCTTGGAAGAATAGCTGAAGGAAAAATATAGAAAAACTTACTGAAGATGAAAAATTATTTATTTAATCTATAGGAGGAAGTAATGGCAATAGCAAATTTTGTGTATCAGAACCCTGTAAAGATAATATTTGGACAAAAATCAAATACCTAAACTTTCTAAGAATATACCAAATGACAAAAAGTATTGATAATATATGGTGGCTCTTCAGCAAAGAAGTTTGGCACAATAGATAAGGTAAAAGAAGCACTTAATGGATATAATATTGGCGAATTTGATGGAATACCTGCAAATCCTACTTATGAAAAATGTATGGAAGCTGTACAACTGATAAAAAGCTGAAAAATTACGATTATCTTCTGGCAGTAGGTGGAGGCTCAGTAATAGATGCTACAAAAATTTATCTCTATTGCTGTCTTTGTAGATAATCCTCAAGACTTTTTCTTTTGGGGGAGATAATAAGGTAATAAGAGCAGAAAAAGCATTGCCTTTTTGGAACAGTTCTAACTATACCTGCTAGCAGGTTCAGAGATGAACAATGGTGGAGTTATTACATTTATAGAGAAAAGGCTAGTACTCTTGCATCAAATCTAACTTACCCTGAATTTTCTATACTTGATCCTACATTGACATATACACTGCCTAAGAGACAACTTGCAAATGGTATTGTTGATACCTATGTTCATGTAATGGAACAATATTTAACTTATCCTGTTGATGCAACAAAGATTATTTATGGGTATTCTAAGACTTGAGAAATATCTGAAAAAATCAAGATCAAACCGGGCAAAGATATTGGAAGATCAATATTAATGCGAGCCGATTGAAGATCTGCACGGATTTACGATGGTTCTTCTATGAATGTAATGGTTAGATAAGAAAGACAAGATACTAATATAAAAAATATTTGGATTTATAGACGAGAATGATGAAGAAAAATAGATAAGAAAAATAAGAGAATTTTTGAATCATAGTTCACTCATCTTGAAGCGTAATGTTGCAGTGATGACCTCATAAATGGAAGTTAGAATGAGAAAAGCATTGTGAGAAGTAACTGAAAAGTGATTTATATAAAGTTAATATATAATTAAAGAATGTATTTATGCATATATTATATTTATAATTGGTAAGATATAAATAGTAAATAGTAAAAAGGAATGGCAAAAAGACAACCAGATACAAACAGTTATTTATAGAGCTTTTTGTCGACAAAAAGATTTTCAGTAATTTGCAAGTGGTTTTAGATGCAGAAAGTTTTTGAAAACTACAAAGAAATTAGAAATATCCCATATATACTTCAATAGAGGTAAAGGGTGAATTAGTTAAGACTGAAGGAGCAAAGCAGGCTTTTGAGGTAAAGGCAAGAGAAGTTGTACTTCTTGCAACATCTGACAGTGATTATCCTCTTCAAAAAAAGAGACACACTTTTGAATACCTTAGAACTATTGCGCATCTAAGACCAAGAGCAAATGCTTTTTCAGCAGTTTTCAGAGTGCGTTCTATAGCAGCCTATGCTGTACACAAATTTTTCCAAGAGAAAAAAATTTCGTCTATGCACATACTCCTATAATAACTGCTTCTGATGCTGAGGGTGCAGGAGAAATGTTCCAAGTAACTACTCTTGATATGAACAACCTACCTAAAAAAATCAAGAGGGAAAAAGTAGACTATAAGGAAGACTTTTTTTGATAAGGAAACTCACCTAACAGTTAGTGGACAGCTTGAGGCTGAAATATTTGCAATGGCATTTAAGAATGTCTATACTTTTGGACCAACATTTAGAGCAGAAAAATTCAAATACAGCAAGACACGCTGCAGAATTTTGGATGATAGAGCCTGAGATGGCATATGCGACATTACAAGAAAAATATGGATGTTGCAGAAGAAATGGTTAAGTTCATAATAAAAATATTGCCTTGAAAAATGCTAAAGAAGAAATGGAATTTTTTCAACAGTTTTGTAGATAAAGGATTGTTTGAAAGATTAAATAACATATTAGAAAAATAAGTTTGAAAGAATAACTTATACAAAGGCTGTAGAGCTTCTCCAAAATTCAGGTCAAAAATTTGAATACAAGGTTGAATGGGGAATAGACTTACAAACTGAACATGAGAGATATCTTACAGAGCAAATATTCAAAAACCCGGGTATTTGTAACTGATTATCCTGAAAAATCAAGGCTTTCTACATGAGAAGCAATGACGATGGAAAGACAGTTGCAGCTATGGATCTTCTTGTACCTGGTGTAGGTGAGATAATAGGTGGCTCACAAAGAGAGGAAAAGACTTGATGTTTTGGAAAGAAAAAAATCAAGGAAAAATAATTTGGATAAGAGTGCTTACTGGTGGTATCTGGAGCTTAGAAAATATGGTGGGGTAAAACACTCAGGATATGGATTAGGCTTTGAAAGAATGATAATGTATCTTACAGGTATGCAAAACATAAGAGATGTAATAGCATTCCCAAGAACAGTGGGAACAGCAGAGTTTTAATAAAAACTATTGTTGATAAAGATTAATTTGAAATCTATTAGGTATTATACTATCAAAAATGATAGATAAGATAACTTTCAAAAATAAGTTGATTTTCAAATATTAAAAACCGTAGAGATTTTTAGTTTCTACGGTTTTTGAATTTATAAAAACAGTCATATGTTTGTTCATTCCACAATAAAATATAATACCAAAAACATTTATGCTATTATCTATTTAATCTATGGATAAATTTCTTCAATAGGTATGAAAAATGGTATATAATTTATGTCTTAATTATAAATGCACTGAGAATATTTATACATCATTTAATTAGAAATTAGTATTATACAATCATAGACTTAAACTTATTAAAATATAATCATTGTAGTTTTTGACAACTAATCTTTAATAGGTTTTAGGACAAATTATTAGGTGTTTAGCGTAAATAATAAAATTTGACTATATTAGCTGATTACAAATAAGCAAGTCTCCTTTTAAAATTATTGTATCACCTCTTGGAATTATGACATCGCTTTTGTCTTTTAATCAAAAAATAATCAGATTTATATTTTCTCTTGCAATATCTGAGATTTTCTTGCCAATATAGTCATGATTACCGGATATAGAAATTTCTGTCAATTTAATACCTCTTACATCTTCAACATCAAGAGCACTAAGCATAAGTTTGTCTCCTGATTTCAAAAAAGTATTTCCATCAGGGACATAGATATTATCTCCATCATCCTTATATACAATTAGAGTTTCAGGAGGTAGTTGGATGTCTTTAATCGGTTTTCCTACCCAATAGTGATTTTCAGGAAGAGTAAGTTGTATGAACTGTATAGGCACTCATCAGAATAATCGGAGAAGGTCTTCATTATATCCTCTTCAATATCTATCATATCCAGTTTTTGATACATAGGGTAGTAGAGAGCCTTGAAATAAAATAGATAATAATACTATGAAAAATACTATGTCAAAAAAATCTTGTAACTTTCATTACCTCCTGTCATAACTAAGATTGCAAAAACTATTGAAGCAGCTCCTCTAAGTCCTGCAAACGAAACAAGTAGTATCTGTTTCATACTGCATTTAAAAAGGTTTTAATATCAAAAAAATACAACTATAGGTCTTACAACAAATGTAAGTACAAGCATTATACTCAAGGCTTCAAGAGCTATATTTGAAAAATCTTGAAGGTGTAGCAAGAAGTCCAAGCAAAAAAGAAAATAAGCATCTGCATAAGTCCTGTTATGCCGTCAAAGAATATAACAAGGTTTTTTTCTTGAATTGGATGGAAGAGTTCCCCATTATTAGACCTGCTATATATGCACTTAGGTATCCATTGCCTTTAAAAAGAGAAGGTAGAGAATATGAGGCAAGAGCAATGGCAAATACAAATATAATATTAAATCCTTCAGTATCAAATTTGATTTTTTTGAGTATATAAGTACCTGAAAAACCAATAATCAGTCCCAGAGCAGCACCAACTGTTATTTGTAATAATATTGTAGATAAGATGAAGGAAGAACTTATATTTCCTTCCAAAATCTTAATAAGAACTATGGTAAGCATATATGAAGTTGGGTCATTACTACCGCTTTCAACTTCCAATAAAGATGCAGTATTGTATCTTAGACCAAGTTTTCTTGAACGAAATATAGAAAATACCGAAGCTGCGTCTGTAGAAGATATTACAGCTCCCATAAGCGCACTGTTGATTATGTCAATTTTAAGTACTATATGACAAAAAATTCCTACCAAAAAAAGCTGTCAATGCAACTCCTAATGAAGCCAACAATCCTGCTCTTATCATTATAGGTCTTGCTGTAGCAAAATTCGTTCCAAAAACCCCCTGTAAAACATTATAAAAAAATAAGTGCAATGCTACAAATATCAGCCACAAAAAGATAGTTATCAAGCTCTATCTTTAAGATACCGTCCGTTCCAAAAAGCATACCAAGTATGATAAATACAAGGAGCATAGGAATTCCATATCGCATAGAAAAATTTATTTAAAAAAATACGCACAGTATTATAACTACAGCACATCCAAGAATAAAATGATTCATTTTTCTCCTTTCCGATAAAAAAATCGATAATCGTATATGCATAATATAAATTGTATTATAAATTGATAAACTAATGAATATATTTTTTTAAATTATTTATTACCACTTTATAATTTCAATAAAATGCTTTATAACTGTTATTATTAATTAAACAAATACACTATTCTACAATAAAAATCTCTAAGTAATTTACTACAAAAAAATCTGTATTAAATAATGGTAATTCAATTTAGATTTTTTTAAAAAGTTTTGTATAGATTAAAAGAAGTTATATTTATTTTTTTATAGACATTAGTATCTTATTATATCAGCTTATTAGAAAAATGTACATACTAAAATTAAAAATTGTTACCTTAATGTTTTTATTATTTTTTTAGGTTTACGATATAAGTGCAACACTTAATAAAAATAATACAAATTAAAAATAAATATGTAAGATATGCAAAAATTAAAAGTCGTTAAAAATCATATTATTGAAATTCAACGACTTTTTATTTAAAAATTATAGTATTTAGAAAGCTGTTTTATTTACAAGTGCAATTATACAAAGTATAGCTGCAAGTGGAACATATACATATTTACCTATGTTATACCATAGCGGTGATACAGGTTTTTGCTCCCTTGTTTATTTCATCTATCAAATCTTCTTTTTTTCATTATCCAAAACCATGATATAGCACCAAGTGTAGCTCCTATAGGTATGATGTAGATAGAAACTAAATCCATCCAAGGTCCCCATTTAGAAATAGGCTCCATAAATACTCCTATACCCATACAAATAAGGAACAATAGCCCTAATATATATCCTCTTTTTAATCTTAGGAAGCGGAAGTTTACTGATTCCAAAACAACTTCAAGCATGTTTTGAAGTGAAGATATACCCCCAAAAAACAACTGCAAGATACAATGCAATAGCAAATAATTGTCCGCCCGGCATATCTTGAAGTATTGTAGGTAAAACTACGAAAAAGTAGTTTAGGGGCCTGCTGCAGGATCTTGATTATATGCAAAAACAAGCTGGTAACATTACCATAGCTGCAACTCAAAAGCTGCTATTGTATCAAAAAAACAGCAGTATCTCTGGCTCCGCCAATACAGTCTTCACTATCTGAAAGGTAGGCACCATATACTCATCATACCGCTACCAGTAACAGAAAGAGAGAAGAATGCCTGTCCCATAGCTGCTACCCAGATATTAGCATCTGCAAGTTTACTCCAATCAGGAATGAACATATATTCATAGCCCCTTTTATTGCTCCTGGAAGCATAGCTATTCTTATTGCCATAAATACAAATAGTATGAAGAATAAAGGCATCATTATCTTATTTGATTTTTTTTCTATACTTTCAGCTCCAAAAAAATAAGAGTAAGTAATGTTATTACAATTACTGCAAAGTGGAGAGGAACAACACCAAAAGTCTTGAGATGAGAATTGCTCAAACCATGTTGAAGTATCAACTGTCATTATACTTCCTGTGATAGATTGAAGTAATCCTTTAAGCACATAAGAAATAATAACCGCATAACCGATTGCAATACACATTGAACCTGCAAGAGGTATCCAACCAATATTTTTTTCCCTATCACATTATCCTGTCCGCCTGACTTCCATGCCATTTGGTAAGAACCTACAGTACCTGTCTTAGATCTTCTACCAACGGCATACTCGGTAGATAGTCCTGTATAACTGAATATTACAATGAATATCAAATATGCTATTAAAAATGCTGAACCCCCGCTGCTACCAAGCTTATAAGGGAAGCCCCATACATTTGCTATACCTACGGCAGAGCCTACACAAGCAAGTATGAATCCTATTTTTCGAATTAAACTTTTTTTCACTACCACCACTATTATTACTCATTAATTACACCTCCTAAAAAAATATGAAAAAGGTTTTTTTATAAAACTCATAAATTGAAAAGTGCATATTTATCTCGGGATGATATGTACTTTCATATGATAATAAAAAAATAAATGAATAAAATTAAAGGGGATATGACTTCCATAGAAAAAAACCATATCCCCGATTTAAAACCAACACGGTTTTTTTATTTACTATTCAGCTATATCAAATTTCGCAGTAAAGAAACGAAGTTGTTTAGGTTCATAAACGAATTTCAAAGGTTTGATATCTTCTTTATGTTTGAAAAAGTTTTATACAAGCTTCAGCAACTAAGTCCATATGAGCGTAAGTGTAAACTCTTCTTGGAATAGTAAGTCTTACAGTTTCAAGCTTAGGTTTGTGGTTTTCACCTGTCTTTGCATCTCTACCTGCAGATACTATACCTCTTTCCATTGAACGAACACCGGCTTCAACATAAAGAGCAGCAGCTAATGATTGTGCAGGGAATTGTTCTTGAGTCAAATGAGGGCAGAATCTTCTTGCATCAAGGAATACAGCATGACCCCCACAGGTTCAACTATAGGGATTCCGGCTTCTTTCAATCTATCTCCCAAGTATCTTACTTGTCTCACCCTGTGTTCAATATATTCAAATTGCATTGCTTCTCTAAATCCAATAGCTATAGCTTGCATATCACGACCTGCCATACCACCGTATGAAGGCATACCTTCAAATACAACAACTATTTCTTTAGCTTTTCCAAATAGTTCATCATCATTTATAGCCAAGAATCCCCTATGTTAACTATACTGTCTTTTCTTACCTGAGCAAGTAGCTCCGTCAGAATAACTGAACATTTCATGGCAGATTTCTTTTATAGTCTTATCTTTAAATTCAGGTTCTTGTTCTTTAATGAAATATGCATTTTCAACGCAACGAGTAGCATCGTAGAAAAACTTTTACTCCGTATTTATCAGCAACTTTTCTAACTTCTCTCATGTTTTTTTCATTGAAACAGGTTGTCCACGGCAAGGTTAACAGTAACTGCCAAGCAAAACATAAGCTATATTTTTCAGGTCCTTTTTCCTTAATTATGCTTTCCATTTTTTTCTACATCTATGTCACCTTTAAAAAGGCACATCTATTGTAGCATCATGAGCTTCAGGACGGATGATATCCATGAAGATACCGCCATTTCTTTCTTGGTGATAACGAGTAGTTGTAAAATACATATTACCAAGAACATATTGTCCCGGGTTTGATAGCTATTGTAGAAAGTATGTTTTTCAGCTCCACGACCTTGGTGAGTAGGTACGACATGATTGAACCCAAAAAGTTCTTTTATTGTGCTTTTCCAAATAAAGCCAGTTCTTAGATCCTGCATATGCTTCATCACCTATCATCATACCTGCCCATTGAGCATCAGACATAGTATTTGTACCACTATCTGTAAGCAAATCTATGTAGCAATCTTCAGATTTCAAGTTGAAAGTATTGTATCCTGCTTCTTTTATAGCTGCAAGTCTCTCTTCTTTAGAAATCATTTTTACAGGTTCAACAACTTTAATCTTAAACGGTTCGGCAGGGTATTTTGAAAAAGTCCATATTATATTCCTCCTTAAGAAATAAAAAAATAAATTTAACAGTGTATACACATTGAAAAACACTATTTTTTTATATGATAATAATAAAAACTTTTTGTTTTATTTGTCAAGTAGGAAATTATTTTTCTTGAAGCTTTTTATAAATACTGAAAAATGGTGTTTATATGTAAAAACGATTATAAAAATTAACTATTTTTTTAAAGAATTGATAGAATAACTATAAAAAAGTGAAAACGATATATGAAGTTTCATTTATATATAAATTGGTACTGTATTAACAAATAATAAAATTTTATTAAAAAAATAAAAAAAGAACCTAAATATTTTACCTAAAAAAATAAACATAGTATAAAAAGTAAATATGTGTATCAGCATATGTAGGTTGCTTTAATTATTATAAAAGTGCTAAAATATTTGCATAATATTTTTGCATTTTTAAATCTATTTTGCTTATAAAAAAATATTATATCAATGAATAAAAAAATACTTGATTTTTAAGATATAATCTGATAAAAATATGGGAAAACCGAATATAAAAATTATATCGGAGTGGGGAGACCCACTCTTTGTTTTTTTATATAAATACTTTAATATTATAATTTACAAAAAGGGTGTTTTTAAATATATATTTTGTTTTTATTATAAAAATTACAGATTTAAATTTTTTTATATTGATACAATGCTTTTTGTATTAACTATATTTTTATAAAAATAAAGATTAAATTTTATGTTTACTTTTGTATTTAAAAATTTATTTTGTTATTAAAATTAAATTTTCAATTTTTTTATTTAAAATCATAAATTTATAGATTAATATATATATCAAATTAAAAAGGGATGTTTATTGTTTTTGTAAATGTTTTTGTCCTATATCTTTAATAGATTTTAAAAAGAGTTATAAAAAGGAGGAGAAGTTTTATGTCAAAAAATTGAACAAATGACTGAGGAACTGGTTCAGCTTGTGATACCTAACGAATATGAAATGGTAGATGTTGAATATGTGAAGGAAGCCGGTGAGATGTATCTAAGAATACTCATAGACAAAGACGGAGGTATGACAATCGACGATTGTGTAGAACTCAGCGGTATAATTGGTAGTGAGCTTGACAAAAAAAGACTATATAAAAGATGCTTATAATCTTGAAATATCTTCTCCCGGACTGGATAGAACGCTAAAAAGATAGGGATTTTGTTAGAAAAAGGGTAAGGATGTCGAAGTGAAATTGTTTAAAAAAAGATGAAAATTACGGTAAAGAATTTATTGCGGTGCTTGAAGGCTTTAGACGAAAATGGAAATGTTGTTTTCAAAAATTGATGATGATATTGTAACTTTTGACAAAAAGGAAATAGCAAAAGATAAATCTATATTTGGAATTTTAGCTAATTTGAAATAAGGGGGAAGACAAAAAGATGAATACAGAGTTTATAAGAGCTCTTGATCAGTTGGAAAAACAAAAAGGAATAAAAAAAGAAATATTGCTTGATGCAATAAATCAGGCTATATTAAACGCATATAAGAAAAAAATTACGGAAGTAATGCTGAGGTAGAGGTAAGTATTGATACAAAAAGGTGATATTAAAAATTATCAATCCTATTACTATAGTAGATGATGATAAGGTGGATATACTGATAACGAAATGACTGTTGAATATGCAAATCAGTTCTTCGGAAAAACAATATAAAGAAGGTGATATTGTAAGAGAAGAAGTAACCCCTAAAGATTTTGGTAGAATAGCAACTCAAGCTGCAAGACAAATAGTTGTTCAAAAAAATTAAAGAAGCAGAAAAAGATATCCAATACACAGAATTTAAGAAGAAGGAAACAGAGATAATCACAGGCATGGTTTGCTCAGAATGTCCAAAAAGTACTGTTTATGCTGATATAAGTATATTAGGCGAAAATGATATTATGATAAATGCAGAGGGAGTATTGCCAAATAGTGAGCAGATGTCAGGAGATACCTATGAACTTGGGCAAAATATGAAGTTTTACATCTTAGAAGTAAAAAGAACTAACAATAAAACTCAGATAGTTTTGTCAAGATCACATCCGGGGCTTGTAAAAAAGGCTTTTTTGAAAAGGAAGTTCCTGAAATTTTTCGATGGTATAGTCGAAATTGTATCTATTTCAAGAGAAGCAGGTTCAAGGACTAAGATGGCTGTAAAGACAAATATGCAAGATGTTGATCCTATAGGTGCATGTGTTGGAACAAGAGGGCAAAAGAGTTAAAAAAATATTACCGACGAGATAAATGGAGAAAAATAGATATTATTGAATACAATGACGATTTGGCAGAATATATTACAGCTTCATTATCACCTGCGAAAGTAGTATCTGTTGAAATAGATGAAGAAGAAAAATTGCTAAAAGTTATAGTACCTGATGATAAATTATCTCTTGCTATAGGAAAAGAAGGACAAAATGCAAGACTTGCAGCTAAGCTTACAAACTGGAAGATAGATATAAAATGTGAGTCTGAGTTGTTCTGAACAAGAATAAGGTGGAAAAATATCATGAAGACAAAAGAAGATTCCGCTTAGAAAATGTATAGTTTGTCAAAATCAGTTTGACAAGAAGCAACTTGTAAGAATAGTAAAAAATAAGGAAGATGCAATATTCATTGATAAGACATTCAAAGCAGGTGGTAGAGGTGCTTATGTATGTAACAGCAAAGAGTGCATAGAAAAACTCAAAAACAAAAAGCATTAGATAGAACTTTCAAAATGCAAGGTGGATGTTAAGATTTATGATGATATATTATCGGAGATAGAACAAAAGTGAATAAGAAAAAGATATCTGCACTTTTAGGTTTTGCTATGAAAAAGCAGAAAATTAGTATATGGAGAGCAAAACACATTAAATGCGATAAAGTCTAACAAAGCTAAGATTGTATTTATTGCAAGTGATATATCTGATAACACGAGAAAAAGACTTGTAGATAAATCAAACTACAGGAATATTCCCATTAATAGTACATTTGACAGGTATGAATTAGGTGGGATAATTGAAAAGAATTTGCAGGCTGTTTAGCCGTAACTGATAAAAATTTTTTGAAGGAATAATGAAATATATTGGAGGCGAGGAATATTGGAAAAAGAAGAGAGTTTACACAATAGCTGAAGAATTGGGTATACCAAGTAAAGAACTGATAGCAAAACCTCGAAGAACTTGACATTAAGGTATCCAGCCATATGAGTACTCTTACAATCGAAGAGGCAGATATCATAGTTGAGATGTTAAAAAGAAGAGGCAAAACCCTAAGGTAAAACATAAAAGAAGATAAGCCAAGAGATGAAAAGCATAATGCTGCTGAAAAAATAAATACAAAACAGGATAACAATAATAAAGAACTGCCTAAAAAAGAAAAATTGAAAGCCAAGAAGAAGAGACACCAGAACAAGAAATAGAAGAAGAATACCAAGATAAGAAAAATATAAGCATAAAAAATAAACAAACTACTTCACAAAAACAACAGATAAAAAGCAAGAACCTCAAGAAGTTAACAAAGAAAACACTGAAAAATGAAGATAGCGGAATAATTCAGCTTGACAACACTGTTGTCGTAGGAGAATTTGCAAATTTGATAAATGTACCTGCTACACAGGTTAGTAATGAGCCTTATGAAAATGGGTATAATGGCAAACATCAATCAAAATATCAAGTTTGAAACAGCTGAAAAAAATCGCCTCATGAACATGATGTGCTTGTAGAACTCAAACCTCAAGAAGAAGAAACAGAAGATATAATAATAGAAAAATGACCAAGAAGAAGACTTAAGTCCAAGACCTCCTATAGTTACGGTAATGGGACCATGTTGACCATGGTAAAAACTTCATTGCTTTGATGCAATAAGAAATACAAAGGTAACTGACAAGGAAGCAGGTGGTATAACTCAACATATAGGTGCGTCAGAAGTCTATGTAAATGGAAAAAGTGGTATTTTTGATACTCCTGGTCATGAGGCATTTACACAAATGAGATTAAGAGGCGCTCGAGTTACAGATATAGCTATATTGGTTGTAGCTGCTGATGACGGTATCATGCCTCAAACTGTAGAGGCTATTTCCCATGCAAGAGCAGCAAATATTCCAATAATTGTTGCTATAAATAAGATAGATAAAACCTGCAGCAAACATCGAAAGAGTAAGACAGGAACTTTCAAATAACGGACTTTTTAGTTGAAGCTTGGGGTGGAACTATAGTAGATGTGCCTGTTTCTGCCAAAAAGGGAGAAAATATAGATAAATTGCTTTGAAATGATACTCTTGGTTGCTGAAATGGAAGAGCTTAAGGCAAATCCTAATAGACCTGCAGTAGGTACTGTTATAGAGTCAAATTTGGATAAGGGAAGAGGAGCTGTAGCTACAGTAATAGTATCAAACGGAACTCTTAAGGTTGGAGATCCTGTTATTGCAGGTACTGCTTATGGCAAGATAAGAGCCTTGTTCAATGATAAAGGTCAAAGAGTTAAAAAGCTACTCCTTCAACGCCTGTTGAGATACTTGGACTAAAATGAAGTTCCTCTGCCGGAGATCAGTTTGTAGTAATGCTAAGTGAAAAAGCTGCAAGAGCAATAGGGTGAAAAAGACGTGAAAAACAAAGAGACGAGCAGATGAAGGCAAGTTCTAAGATTACTCTTGAAGACTTGTTTGATAAGATGCAAGAAGGAGAAGTCAAAGAGCTTAACATTGTACTAAAAGCAGATGTTCAAGGTTCTGTTGAGGCTATAAGACAATCTGTTGAAAAAGATTTCAAATGAAGAAGTTCAACTAAAAGTGATTCACTGTGGAGTTGGAGCAATCACTGATTCGGATATCATGCTTGCTTCAGCATCAAATGCCATAGTTATAGGTTTTAATGTAAGACCTGCACAAAAGTGCAGTTGCGATGGCTGAGCGTGAAAGAGTTGACTTAAGAACATATAGAATAATATATGAACTTATAGAAGATATAGAAAAAGCTATGAAAAGGTATGTTGGAGCCTGAATATAAAAGAAGTTGTGATAGGACAGGCTCAAGTCAGAGAACTGTTCAAGGTATCAGGACTTGGTACAATTGCAGGATCTTATGTTACTGACGGTAAGGTAAGCAGAAATGCAAAGGCACGACTTGTAAGAAAACGGAATAGTAATATATGACGGAGACAATAGCATCTGTTAGAAGATTCAAAGATGATGTCAAAGAAGTAAACCGTGGGTATGAGTGCGGATTAATGCTTGAAAAATTTCAATGACATAAAGGAAGAAGATATAATAGAAAATATATGAAATGCAAGAAATAGAAAGATAATGGGGATATAGATGAAATTTGAAAGAACTCAAAGGATAGGAGAAGAAATAAAAAGACTATTACAAAGATGTTGATTGAAGGGCATATAAAAATTCAGTGCTTCTTAATACACATTCTTTGATTTCTGTAGTATCAGTTGATGTTGTTAGAGATCTTAAGTATGCCCTATGTATATATCAGTGTACTTGGTCAAGGTAAAGAAGAGATAATTGCTTTTACTTCAAAAATCAGCCGGGCTTTATAAGAAAAGAAGTCGGCAGATTTACAAAATTGAGATACACTCCTGAGCTTATATTCTTAGAAGACAATTCTATCAAAAACGGAGTAGAAATGATATCCAAGATAAATAAGATTGCTCAGGCAGAACATAGGGAAGAAGAGATTGCTGAAACTGAAGATGAGGTTTTTAAAAATGCAAGATATAGTCGATTTTATTAGAAAAACATGATAATTTTATAGTTACAAGTCATGTTGCACCTGATGGAGACAACATAGGCTCAAGCATAGGAATGACTCAATTTCTACTTAATTGTGGTAAAAAGCCTATCATTTTTTTGGATGATAAGATACCAAGTAGTCTTGAATTCATCACAAATAGAGTAAAAATATTCAAAAGTGCAAAGAGTTTGGACAACTTGATAAATTTGACAATTATACTGTAATAGTATTGGACTGCGGAAATAAGGGGAGAGTCAATGTGAAAGACAGTATATTAAGCAATGCATCAAATACAATTTGTATTGACCATCATGAAAATGGTGAATTTTTGCTGACTTAAACTTTATTGATGAAGATGCATCATCAACTGTGAATTGGTATATGACTTTTGCTAAATTATACGATGAAACTAAGATAAATGAGATTGTAGCTACTGCATTATACACAGGACTTGCCACAGACACAGGGCATTTCAAATATGATTGTACTCATGTCAGCTCATTTCTTATGGCTGCAGATTTGGTGAAAAAAGGCGCTGAAAAACAGGAAATGATAAAAAGCGTATATCAAAGCGACGAGTATAATTACAAGAAATTAGAGTCTCACTTAATACTTAACAATATGGAAAAAAATTGGATGATATATGTATAATGACCATGCCAAGTAGTATATTGAAAGAGTATAAAATAGATCTAAAAGACACCGAAAAACATGGTAAATAATACAGTAAATATCAGTGGTGTTGAAGTTGGAGTATTGCTTAAAGAAAAAGAAGGTAATATTGTGAAAGCCTCGCTTCGTTCTAAAGAAAGGGTAAATGTGGCAAAGATTGCGCAGTGCTTTTCAGGTGGAGGACATGAAAGAGCTTCAGGCTTTACAATGCACAATACAGACCTGACTAAGGCAAGAGAAGAAGTCCTAAAAAATCAAAGAGTTTATGTAAAGATTACAAAAAGAGTAAATTATAATGAATGAGCAACTAAGCTGGTATAATAAATATACTTAAACCAAGCGGTATGACCTCACATGATGTGGTTTTACAAGATAAGAAAAAAAGTTTAATATACAAAAAGTGGGTCATACCGAACATTAGATCAAAAATGTAGCTGGAGTATTGCCTATTGTAATAGGTAAGGCTACTAAACTTTCTCAGATGTTGACAGACAAGGATAAGACATACAGGTGTATTATGACATTTGGACTGATACTTGCGACACCTATGGACAGTTAATTGAAAAGGTGGAAAAAACTGTAACCTATGATGCCCTAAGGTCTGTATGTGATAGTTTCATTGGGAAGATGGAGCAGACACCGTCAGATGTATAGCGCAATAAAGGTAAATGGACAAAAAGTTATACAGTATTGCAAGAAAAGGAAAAGACCATAGACAATATTCCTAAAAGAACTATAGTTATAAATGAGTTTAGTATTATTAAATATCAAAAATAATACTTTGATATTTGATGAGATTGCTCCAAGGAACTTATATAAGGAGTTTGGTTGAAGATATAGCCAAAAACTTGATACAGTTGCATATATGAACCTGCTTATACGCACAAAATCAGGTCAATTTGACATCTGTGACAGTGTGCCTATTGAAGATGTGGGACAAAAAGATATAATCCCATAGATAAGATTCATATTAAAGGGGTTAAAAAAATAGTGCTAAATGAAAATCAAGTCAAAAGATATAAAAACGGACTTACAATCACAAAAGAATATTTAAGAGATTTTGAGATAAGTGAAAAACCTCTATAAAAATATATGATAAAGATGAAAAATCTAATATCAATAGGTAATTTTTGTTGATGAAAAAAACTCAAAAATGTAATAATGATATAGACTTAATGTGTGATTTAAGATGTCAGTTAAGTTAACTTGAAGCTTATTAATAGCTAAGAGGATAAAGGCTTGAAACTTCTATGACTCTTGGTGTTAGATGGTAAAAATGATGAAGATTTATGAAAATTTTTGATGTTGAAAAAATATTAAGAGAGCTATAACTATTGGAGATTTTGACGGATTGCATAATGGTCATATGCAGTTGATAAGAAAAACCATAGAAATCGCAAAAATAATGATTATATTTCTTGCGCTCTCACATTCAAGTTCAATACGGCAAATTTGTCAAATAACAATGTGAAATATCTTTGTGATTTGAATGAAAAAAATAGAATTATTCAAAAAGTGGAATAGATGAACTGTTTTATCATAGAGTTTTTGTGAGGAGATAAAAAGTACAAATGTTTATGATTTTATATCCAAGATATTAGTGGATAAATTAAATGTTAAATATCTTATTCTTGGAGATGATGCAAAACTTGGAAGTGATAGACTGGATATTTACGGCATAGCTGATGTATGTAAGAGTTGTGATGTTGATTTTTTTATTCAATATCACAAATTCAAATCGACAATATAAGAGTAACCAGCTCTTATATCAGAAGCCTTATAGCTGATGGTATTGTAGATGATAAATTGACCAAGTTTTTGGGAAGAGAGTATTATTTTACAGGAGAAGTAGTGCATGGAAATGGACTTGGGGTTGAGTTAGATTTCAACTGCGAATATAATGCTAAATTCTTCGCTGATAGTACCAAAAATTTGGAGTTTATTATGCAATAGCTGAGATAGACGGTAAGAAATATGATTGTGCAATAAATATTGGAGACAAGCCTACAGTAGACAATAATTATCGTGGGTTGGAAGCATCTCATATTTGATTTTGATAAAGATATATATGGTGAAAAAAATAAAAATATATTTAAAAAGTTTATCAGAAAAAGAAGAAAAGTTTAAAAATTTGGATGAACTAAAGACTCAGATGAAAAAGATGTTGAAAAATATAAGAAAAAAATAATGAAAAATTCAATATAAAGTCTAAAAATGGGTATATTAGCAATTGTAACATTGTTTTTTTAGCAAAAAAAGGAGAATAGTTGTGAGAAAATGTAGTGAATGTAAGGAAAATGCAGCTGTCCTTTTCATACAAGATTTAAATGATAGGACTAAGCTCAGAGGTTTGTGTCTTAGTTGTGCTAAAAACTTAATATACCTGGAATAGACAATATTTTTAAGTAATGCTGGAATAGATATAGATAATGTTGATGAAATAACAGAACAGATGAATGAGATAAGTCAAAGTATGGAAGAACAATTTGGAGATTTGGATTCTCTTAAAGTTAATGATATACTTGGACAAATATCACAATCAAAACGAGTTTAAATCTATGATGAAGAAGATGGGGATATAATTATGAATCAAAAATAATAGCAATCCTCAGGATAATAAAGAAAACAAAAGATAGTGAAAAAGAAGCTGAGCAAAAAAATATGAAGAAAGAAAAAAGCTGAAATAGAGTTTTTGGATTATTTGTTCGATAATCAATTCAACAAGGGTAAAAATAGCACAAAACAAAGATAAGAACAAGGATAGCGAAACTAAGGTTGAAAATCCTGATGAAGAAGTAACTGTAATAAAAAAATGAAGATGTAGAAGTGTTAAAAGATAACGATGATGCTGAAGTTGTGAAAAACAACGAAGATGATGATTTGATAGATATTTCTTCATTTGAAAATGAACTTAAAAAGATGTTTGGTGGTAAAAATGGAATTTTTGAGATAAATCTTTCATCAATGCCGTCAGGGGTGTTTGATAATGTTGAAGATGCATTTTCAAACATTTCATTTAATGAAGATACTCAAGAGATAGTGATAAATCAAACTCTAAAAAAGAAAAATATGAAAAATATCGAGAAATTCAGTATAAACTTGACACAAAGAGCAAGGGATAATAAGATTGACCCTGTAATAGGTAGACAAAAAGAAATAGATAGAGTAATACAGATATTAAACAGAAGGACAAAAAAACAATCCTGTGCTATAGGAGAGCCTGGTGTTGGTAAAACAGCAATAGCTGAAGGATTGGCATATAAGATAGTAAAGGGAGAAGTGCCGCAAAAACTTCTCGAATATGAGATAATGCAACTGGATATGTCATCTATAGTGGCGGTACGCAATTTAGAGGACAGTTTGAAACAAGGATGAAAAAAATATCATTGAAGAAGCAAGAAATCATGGCAATGTAATTCTTGTTATTGATGAGATACACTCTATTATGGGAGCAGGAGACTCTCAAGGTACTATGGATGCAGCCAATATATTAAAACCTGCCCTCGCAAAAGGTGATATTCAGATTATCGGTGCAACTACAATAAACGAATACAAAAAGCATATAGAAAAAGACAAGGCACTTGAGAGAAGATTGCAAAGCGTATTGGTGGAAGAACCGACAATACAGGAATCAATCGAAATAGTGAAAGGTCTTAAAGATTACTATGAAAAATTATCATAAGATATTGCTTTCAGATGAAGTGATAGAAGCTGCTGTGAAACTTTCAAACAGATATATCACAGACAGATATTTACCGGACAAGGCTATAGATATTATAGATGAGGTAGGCTCAAAAAGCAAATCTTAATAACAAGGCAATATATGAGATACAGTCTATCAAAGAAAGTATAGAAACTCTTAAGAAAAATCAAGAAACTGCTACTGAAAATAATGACTATGAAAAAGGCTGCAATGTACAAGACAAAGGAACTTAACCTTGAAGATGAGCTCAAATCTCTACAAGAAAAAGAGTATCTTAAGGTAACAGTGCAAGATGTGGCTGATGTAATAGAGCAATGGACAAAGATACCTGTAAAAGAAATAAGTGTTGAAGAAACTCAAAAACTTATGGATTTGGAAAAGAGGCTCAAAGAAACTGTAGTAGGTCAAGATAGGGTTATTGAAGTAATTGCAAAAGCAATAAGAAGAAACAGAGCAGGTATATCAGCAGTAAAAACCAAGTTCATTTTATATTTGTAGGGACCTACAGGAGTAGGAAAGACTCAGTTGGTCAAATCACTTGCCAAAGATATGTTCGGTTCTGAAGATATGATAATAAGGGTAGATATGAGTGAATATATGGAAAAACATTCTGTATCTAAACTAGTAGGAGCTCCTCGGGATATGTTGGCTTTGATGATGGCGGACAGCTGACAGACAGAGTAAAGAGAAAGCCATACAGTATCATACTTTTTTTGATGAGATAGAAAAGGCACATCCTGATGTATTTAATATGTTGTTACAGATATTAGATGAAGGCAGACTTACTGATTCACAAGGTGGAGTAGTTCACTTTGAAAATACCGTTATAGTAATGACGCCAAATATAGGAACGACATTTAAAAATCAATCTTTGGGTTTTGGCGCTCAAGAAGAAGAGTATCATAGAGGAAGAACAAAGAGTTTATGATGCTATGAAGGAAAACTTCAAACCTGAGTTTTTAAATAGGATTGATGAAATAGTTGTATTTAACAGACTTTCAAAAAGATGACCTTAGAAAAATTGTTGACATAATGATAAGTCAGCTCCAAGAAGTCGTAAAAGACAAGGGAATCAGCATCAAGATAACAGATGAAGTAAAAAGACTTCATCGTTGAAAAGGGCTATGACGAAAAATATGGAGCAAGACCTCTTAGAAGGGTAATACAAAAATATATCGAAGATGAAATATCTGATGTAGTTATAATGAATGACTTAAATATGGTCAATGTATTGACATTACAACTTCTAAACAAAAAGATAATGGTCGAAAAAGGTATGTAAATAAAATAAGATACAAAAAAAGAGAAGCAGAATTATCTGTTTCTCTTTTTGCATTATACTAATACTAAAAACTATTTAATACTAATCACCGTTTATAATGTCATATATTAAAAACTTATTGAACTAATATTTTTAGTTTTTCAACAAGACATACTTAATATACTTTTATGACTATTTAATTGGTTTTAGTATAAAAAGCCTTATAATTACATTACTATAAACTTATTGAAAAAGCCATATAATTTATACTGTCAGTTTAAAATAGATACTTGGTATTATAAATGGTGATTAGTATATAATACAAAGAGTTAAATTAAACTTATAATTTGGTATATTTTATGTTTTAGATGATATTGATAGTATTTTCAAAAACATTAACAATATTTTTATAATCACTTAGTAAGAAAAAGAAAAATACATATAGCTACCCAGACAGTTATCAAGATTAGCATGAAAAATCATACTTATTTTACCTGATAGAAATATAGAGCCTATAATTACAAGTATACCTACTACAACAGAAGAAATACCTGCAAAATCTTTGAGATTTTTGCCAAACATCGTCATTTGCCATACTCCATGAAGTTCTAAGACCTATGAAGGAATTTCTTCTTAATTTAGGCATTATATTACCAAATACTATTTGAAAAGACTCAATCATAAGGGTTATAAATTTAAGAGTATCTAAACTTAGTGGTTTTATTTGTGTAATTCAAAGTTTTGTATTGGAAGAAAAATTGAATAATACTAAAGAATACTAAAAGAGTAAATAGTAATTATAACTAAGATTTTTCACTATTTTTCTGCTCTTTTTTCCTGATTTTTGCTGTAATTAATAAAAAACATATGTTAATACTAATGTAATTAAATGCATTATAAGAAACTCATACTTACTTCCAAATCTGTCCACCTCTCCTGCAAAATTATAGTGAAGTGGAACAGTATCCGACATGACAGACAATAATAATGATGTTGCTAAGATACAAATAACTGTCAATGAATAAAGTGTAATATATAATTTTTCATATCAATCACCTCTCAAATCTTTAATCCAAAGCAGAGCCTCATCAAGTACAGAGGCATTTAGTTCATAGAAAAATATACTTACCCTCACGATAATCTCTTACCAAATCTGCATCTTTTAATATCGTCAGATGTTTTGAAATAGCAGGTAAACTCATGTCAAAATTCTCTGCTATTTCTCCCGAAGACAGTCTACTTATTTTTAAAAGGTTTAATATAGTCCGTCTTGTAGGATCTGCAAGAGCTTTCATAGTATTTTGCAAAGGCATTTCATCATCTCCTATAACATTTAACCTTTTGGTTAATTATAATACTGTTTTAATAAAAAGTCAATTAAAAGAATATATAAGTAATGCGCAAGATGTTATATAATAGTTAATTAACTTGTAAATACATTGCTTTTTAATTTTTGAAATGATATAATTAATGGAAATTTTGTAGATAAATGTAGTTTTACATATATTATTTTGAGCGTTTTTCAAAGTAGTAATATATCTGAAAACATAATGAGTAAAATGTTATAGGCAGTAAAATTAAAGAGCAAAATTATTGCTCTTAAATTGTATAATTTAGTTTTTAATTATATTAAGGAGTTTAAAATATGAAATGTCCAAAATGTCGTGCTAAAATAGACAATGGAGCAAAGTCTTGTAAACAATGTGAGTAAAAAATAGATAATAACAAAGCAGATTTATCAAGTAGAAAAAGTCAATGTAAAAACAAGGGAGATAATGACAGTAGAAAAATATAAATCAAAAATCTTCTATAAGTGTAAAGATTGTATTTGTAATGGCTACCTATATTTCTTGTTTCTGCTGCATTTACATAATGGAGTTTTAATACTAATTTCCTTACTTCAATTGTCTATAATAACCTTGGTAATGATGATAGATATGGGAAAGATAGATAGTAAATTATATATAAACTTATCTTGCTTTTTACAACAGCAATTTTAGCTGTTTTATATAGTGTTATGTATCCTACTGAGAAAAGTAACGAGACTTCAAGTACAAATTCAAATAGTATTGATGAAAACAAAACTAACTCTATAGTTACAAAGATCAAAAAAATAGCATAGATAAAGTCCAAAAGGATGATACCAATATAACTAAAAAAATAGTGAAAAATATAAAACAAAAATAAAATAAAAATTTCAAACTTATTTAAAAATGTATTAAAAAGGTAAATAATTACACATTAATTAAAAACGGTTGAAATTTATAATTTTATGTAATATAATTAATAAACTTGAGTTTTATAATTAAGTCAAAGTTAAATAACATTTATCTTTAAATCCTAAATTTGTTGATAAATGCAATAATTATTTTTTTGTAGAAATTAATATAAAAAGACATTGCGAGATGAGTAGGTCATATGTATTTTCAGAGAGGGAATGGCAGGTGGAAATTCCTATGTAAATTTGACTGAAGGCTACCTTGTATCTCCAAGCTCCAATAAAGCTTGGCGCTGATTCCGTTATAATCATTGAGAGTATCTTGTTGAAGAATAATTATGTATAGATACAAAATAAGGGTGGTACCACTGATAATTCGTCCCTAATGCATATTTTTGCATTAGGGATTTTCAATACTTAAATATAAGTTTAAATAACAAGTATAATATTATGTTTTATTGAAAGGGAAGGAATTATGGAATTTATGAAGGCAAAATGACATCAGAAAATCATTTTTTTGGATTTTTGAAACAAAAATCACATTATGTAAAGAACAGTTTTTCGCTTGTTCCAAAAAACGACAAGAGTCTACTGCTTTATAAATGCAGGTATGGCACCTCTGAAAAACTACTTTTTAGGTATTGAAACTCCTCCTGCAAAAAGAATGGCGACATGCCAAAAATGTGTTAGAACAGGTGATATAGAAAATATAGGTAAGACAGCAAGACATGCTACATTTTTTGAAATGCTCGGTAATTTTTCATTTGGAGATTATTTCAAAAATGAGGCTACAGCCTTTGCTTGGGAGTATGTTACTAAGGTCTTAAAAATGGACGAAGAAAAATTGTGGGTTACCGTATATGAAGAAGACGACGAAGCGTACGGAATATGGAAAGATAAGGTAGGAGTTAATCCTGATAGAATAGTAAAGCTTGGAAAAGAAGATAACTTTTGGGAGATAGGTAACGGTCAGGGACCTTGTGGACCCTGTTCTGAGATATATATAGACAGGGAGAAGAATTTGGCTGCGGTCATGAAAATTGCAAGCCTGGTTGTGACTGTGACAGATTCTTAGAATTTTGGAATCTTGTATTTACTCAATTTGACAAAACAAGTTGACGGAAGTTACAAGAAATTGGAACATCTAACATAGATACGGAATGGGCTTAGGAGAATGGCTTTGATATAATGCAAGGTGTTGACTCTATATTTGACATAGATACTATGAAAAAATATCAGAGACAAGGTATGTGAGATTTCAGGGCAAGAAATATCAACAAGATGATAAGACAGATGTATCTATAAGAATAATAACTGACCACATAAGAGCTATTACCTTCATGGTAAGTGACGGTATAGTACCTTCAAATGAGGGTAGGGGATATGTGCTTAGAAGATTGGCAAGAAGAGCTATGCGTCATGCAAAACTTCTTGGAATTGAACAAAAAAATTCATTGAAACTCTTGCAAATGTTGTTATAGATGTATATCAAGACGGATATGAGGAGCTTGGAGAAAAATAGAGATTATATCAACAAGGTGCTTAAGATAGAAGAAGAAAAATTCGGTGAAACAATCGAAACAGGAATGAACATCTTAAATCAATATATTGCAGATGCACAAAAAGAAAATAATTCAAAGATTAGTAAGCTAAGATGCATTTTAAATTATATGACACTTACGGATTCCGCTTGAGCTTACTCTTGAAATAGCTGAGGAGAAAAATTGTTCTGTAGACATAGAAGAATTTGAAAATCAAATGGAAATGCAAAGACAAAGAGCAAGAAATGCAAGGGCAAAAGGCTCTGACATAGGCTGGAAAGATGAGATATCAAGTCTTGATTTGTCTGTAAAAATGCTGAATTTATAGGATATGAAAAGCTTGAAGATGAAAAATGATATTGCTGATATTGTAATTGACGGTAAGTTGTCTAACAAGGCAGTTCAAGGTCAGGAGATAATACTTATTTTTGATAGAACGCCTTTTTATGCTGAGTCAGGAGGACAGGTAGGAGATACAGGACTTATTAAAAATGCAGATGTTGAGATAAAAAGTAAATAATGTTACAAAAATCAACTAACGGTCTTTTCTTACACCATTGTACTGTAAACAATGGAGAGATAAAAAGGTGATAAAGTTAAGCTTTTTGTTGATGTGAAAAAGATTTTGCAACAATGAGAAATCATACGGCTACTCACTTGTTACACAAGGCTCTTAAGGTAGTGCTTGGTGATCATATACAACAGGCAGGTTCGTTGGTATCACCGGATAGATTAAGATTTGACTTCAACCACTTTGCACAAGTGAGCAAAGAAGAGTTGATGAAGGTAGAACAACTTGTAAATGAACAGATTTACAATGCCATAGATGTTCAAACTCAAGTCATGGATATTGAAGATGCTAAGAATACAGGTGCAATGTCACTATTTGATGAAAAAGTATGGTGAAACTGTAAGAGTCCTAAGCATTGGAGAATTTTCAAAAGAGTTTTGCGGTGGTACTCATGTTAAAAATTCCAATGATATAGGTATGTTCAAGATAGTATCTGAGGGTGGAGTAGCATCAGGAGTAAGAAGAATAGAGGCTATTACGGATATAGCGTATACAACTCATTGTTGAAAAACAGGAGTTAATTGAAAATGTGTCATCTACGCTAAAAAACTTCTCAAGACAATTTACAAAAAGAGCTACAGACCTTATGGCTGAAAATAAAACTCTACAAAAGAAGATTAAAGAAGTTCAAAGTGCGAGCAAAGACAGATATAGACTCTGTTATAAAAAGTGCGAAGAAAATCAAGGATGTAAACTTAGTAATGTCATCATATGAAGATATGGAAGATGATATACTTAGAGATTTTGCACAAAATATAATTGACAAGGTCGAAAATGCAATAGTAGTATTTTTCAAATGTAAATTCTGAAAATCAAAAAAACTTACATTCCTTTGTATGGTATCAAAAATCTTATACCCTAATTACAATGCAGGAAAGATAGTAAAAAGAAGTAGCTATGGTAACGAGGCGGTAACGGTGGCGGAAAGCCTAATATGGCCATGGCTGGAGGAAAGGATGTATCTAAGATACAAGAGGCACTTTCAAAGGCAGAAGAGGTAGTTGAAAAATATTTAATATATAATAATTTAGAACTTTTAATCCCCCTTTATATATAAAAATAAGGGGGTTTTACATTATACTAGCTATTATTTATAATAATATTACAGTTGATATTTTTCCATGTAAATTATATAATATTAGTGTTTTTAGTCATATTCTTATATGATTATGCTAATATCTAATTATGTAGTGGATTGCTTTTATAAAAATGAAGTTCTAAAAGTTTCCTTATAACAGATACGATAAAAGAGTATCACAAAGATATAATCTGTAGTTTAAATAGAGTTTAGTATTAATATCTTATATTGATAAGAAGAAAGTAAATTGAAATAACAAAAATATACTTAAATAAAAGGGGGCAAACATATGAAAAAGACTGTTGCAATAGTGGGCAGACCTAATGTGGGTAAATCGACTCTTTTTAATAGATTGGTTGGCGAAAAATATCAATAGTTGAAGATACTCCGGTGTTACAAGAGACAGAATTTTTGCAGATGTCAATTGGCTGACATATACATTTACCTTGATAGATACAGGAGGCATTGAGACAGATACTGATGAGATGATACCTGCTATGATGAGAAAACAGGCACAGGTTGCAGTGGACATGGCTGATGTCATAATGTTTTGTTCTTGATGGAAAAACGGACTTCATCCACAGGATTTTTGAAGTGGGAACTATGCTAAGAAAATCCAAAAAGCCTGTTATATTGGTAGTTAATAAGGTAGACGGCTCAAAGTTGCCTGATGATTATTATGACTTTTTATCAGCTTGGGTTTGATGATATATATTCAGTATCAGCATCACAAGGTCTTGGAATAGGTGATTTACTTGATGAAAGTAGTTGCACTTTTCCCTAAAGATGAACTTGAAGTAGAAGAAGATGACTCTATTAAGGTTGCAATAGTTGGTAGACCGAATGCAGGGTAAGTCATCAATTCTAAATGCAATCATCGGAGAAGAAAAGGACGATAGTATCACCTATAGCAGGAACTACAGGGATGCAATTGATGAAAAATGTGAAATTAATGGTAAAAATTATACTTTTATAGATACTGCGAATTAGAAAGAAAAATAAAATATTTGACAATATAGAAAAATACTCTGTGCTAAGGTCATATACAGCTATTGAGAGATGTGATGTAGTATTAATGGTAATAGATGCTACAAAATGGTGTCAGAGCAAGATACTAAGATAGCAGGTTTGGCACATGAGGCAGGAAAACCTGTCATACATGGTGTCATAAACAAGTGGGATTTGATAGACAAAAGCACAAATGCAATGAGAGACTACACCGCTGATGTGAGAAATGCTCTTGCCTATATGCAATATGCAAAAATAGAATTCGTTTCAGCATTGACAGGGAAAAGACTACAAAAATATAATTACGCAAATTGACTATGTGCTTGAACAGTCAAAAAGAGACTTTCAACAGGTGTACTCAACGATGTCATAGGAGATGCCGTACTTCATAATCAACCACCGTCAGATAAGGGCAAGAGACTTAAGATATACTATGCTACTCAGGCTGGTGTACAACCTCCAACATTTGTTATATTCATAAATGACAAAGAGTATTCCACTTTTTCGTACAAGAGATATCTTGAAAATAAGATAAGAAAAACTTTGGCTTTGACGGTACCGTAATAAGAATAATAGCCAGAGAAAAGGTGAAAATAAATAATAAAAATTTGTATTATGAGATTGCGAGAAAAATGTACAAAATATTAAAAAATCACAAAAACTCAATGGAAACTTCAATCTATATATCAAAGACTACAAGGAAGAAAAGATACAAATTCACCTTGAAACTCTATATAGTTGCGAGATCTTGTCCAAGAGATTGATGAGCAAGAGTTCGAAGAGATGATGTCCGAAAATGACTTGCCAAACAAAAGGCATTAAAGACTTTGAGTATGGCTAATAAGACTAAAAAGAACTGATTGTAAAAGCTCAGACAATCAAAAATTTTCAAAGCGATGCAATTGATTATGCTATGAGTTTTGTAGACGAGTATGATTTCATTGATGAAAATATAGCAAAGACATTGGTAGAGGGTAAATACAGTAAGAAAAGATATTCAAAAAAGAGCAATGGTGTCAAAGCTAAGACAAAAAGGCATAGATTCAAATGTAATAAATGACTCTGTAAAAGATATAAGTGATGACGAAGAGTTTGAAAATGCAATGTATTTTGCTCAAAAAGCTTAAGACAATAAGGGATGATGACAAGTACAAGGTTAGAAATAAGCTGATGTCAGCCCTAAGCTATAGAGGATTTTCCTATTATATCATAAAAAGTTACAGAAGATATTCTCAAAAGACTTTGATGATGATTTTGAATATTATGAGGATTGATTTTATGGTATAATTAGGTGAACAAAAGATAAGAAAAGGGAATAAATGACTAAGAATATAGAAAAATATGAAAATAACTCCTGAGCTGATGACTTCAAAGATAAAGATAAGCAATCTTGAATTTAAGACTACTGAAAAGATCTTAAGGCGTATGAAGAAATATTGGGACAGGAGAGGGCTACACAAACCATAAATTTTTGGCGTTAATATGAAGGTAAAGGGATACAATATCTATGTCTCGTGGTTACGGGTACAGGTAGAAACAGTTATATCAAGAGAGTAACGCAAAATTACGCCAAAGAAAATTTTTGACAAAAATAAGTTAAAAAGATTATGTTTATGTATATAACTTTAAGGATGAGTATTCCCCGATAAGTATTTCTTTTCCAGCTGGAAAGGGAAAGGAATTTCAAAAATATAGAAGAAATGATTAAAGCCGTAAGAAAAAATCTTATTAAAGATTTTACAACGGTAAAAAGTATGCAAATGAGTCAATGAAGTTTTCTATAGATTATGAAAAACAAGGTTGAAGGTATAATAGACAGGCTCAACGAAAAAGCTATGAAAAAGAGTAATCTTTCATATAGGAGAAGACGGACTTGTCGGTATGCCTCTAAATAAAGACTATTCTATTCCAACTGAAGAAGATATTGAAAATTTTACTGACGATGATTTTGTAAAATTCAGAACAGCATCCAATAAGCTACACAAAGAACTTACAAAAGCTATGGATGAGATGAGAAAGGCAGAAGAAGAATATAATCAGCTTATTGAAAATTACGATAAAAATTGGCTCTTAATACCTTAGAAATAATATTCAAGAGATATTTTGGAGACAGCAAAGATGATAAGATTTTATCTTATCTTTCGGATATGAATGAAGACATAATCAAGAATCTTGATAAGTTCAAACAGGTAAATTCCAAAAATAAGGTTATTTTTCACAGCTATGAAAGTTAATAAGGCTTTTGACAGATATAAGGTAAACCTCTTTTATAGATAATTCACAAAAGATACCTTACCCGTAATTGAAGAGACAAATCCGACATATTACAATCTCAACGGATATTTGGAATACAAGAATAGACAGGGGTCATTTATAACGAGTTTTTGGATATTAAGGCAGGTGCACTCCAAAAAGCAAATGGTGGATTCTTAGTGATAAACATAAATGACTTGCTAAAAAATCCGTATTCTTGGGGACTGTATAAAGAGAACTCTAAAAAACAAAAGACAGCAACCATAGATTCATTGTCAGAATACAATACTACATCCTTACAACCTCACTAAAACCTGAAAAAGATGGAGATTGATGTAAAGGTTATTTTTATAGGAGACTATAGAAACTTATGAGTTATTATGCAGACTTTGATGAAGATTTCCAAAAACTATTTAAGATATTGTCAGAATTTGATATTGAAATGGACAATACTAAGGCAAATCAGGAAAAAAATTTGCTCGTTCATTGAAGCGCACTGTGACAAAAAGATATAAAAACCTCTCAAGGGATGCTGTATTTGAAATGATTAGATATTCCAACAGACTGGCTGAGGACAAGAACAAACTTTCATCAAGATACAATAAGATAATGGAACTGGTGTATGAGGCTAATTATTTATCAGAGCCTAAAAAGTAAGCATATTACCCAAAAAAGATATACTTAGTGCATTGGAATTTAAAAATTCAGAAATAACAGATATCAGGAAAAACTCTATGAAATGTACAAGGACGGGACACTACTTATTGATATTGAGGGAGAAAAGGTAGGACAGATAAACGGACTTGTGGTCATATCTGAGGAGAGTACTCTTTTGGCAGTCCTTCTAAGATAACTGCGTCAACATATATAGGAAAAAGAAGGTATAATCAATATAGAAAGAGAAATTAAAAACACAGGAGCATCGCACGATAAAGGGATAATGATATTGTCCGGGTATCTTGGGAAAGATACGGAAAGGATAAATCACTGTCTTTTACAAGTTCAATAACATTTGAACAAAATTATGGTATATAGATGGGGATAGTGCTTCATCTACAGAATTATACCTACTTTTTCATCAATTTGCAGATCTTCCTATTAAACAATATATTGCTGTTACCGGTTCAGTAAGTCAAAAGGGAAATACAGCCTATAGGAGGAGTAAATGAAAAAATTGAGGGGTTTTTTGATATATGCTCAGCCAATGGACTTAATTCAAAACAAGGTGTTATAATACCTAAGTTAAATGTACAAAACTTAATACTTAAACAAGAAGTCATAGATGCTATGAAAGGGACTTTTCCATATATATGCAGTTTCTACTGTAGATGAAGGGCTTGAAATATTGACTGGTCTTAATAAAAAGCAGATAGATGAAAAAGATGAACAAAAGTATTACAGGAGTATACAGACTATTTCGAGGGTGAAGAAGAGAATAGAAAAAAGAAAACGAAAAAGATAAATGAAAAAGACATTGCTTAAATATCAATAATATCATTATATTGTCTTTGATGATGTTAGGATGATAAATCTTAGCGTTATCAAAGACTTTTTGAAATAAAGGACAATATTTATACTAATACTAATTTCTAATAAAATAATGGACAAAAATTCTCAGTGCATTTATAATTAAGACATAAATTATATAACATTTTCATACCTATTGAGAAAATTATACACAGATTAAATAGATAATAGTATAAAAAAATTATTTCTAATATTTTGCCCAATATATACATTATTAATTTATATTTGTATAGAGACCAAAAATATTTTTATTTATTGTGATAATGGAGATGCTATAATTGAAATACAAAGTTATTAGTGATTTTTCTAAAAAGAGTGTGTAGTTATGATTGACTTTTTATACGACTTAAAGAATCATTTAGTAATAATCTGCCTTTGTATACAGGATTAGTTGCATACACGTGATATCTTATGTTTTTAGAGGATATGCATTTAATAAATTTCAGGGCAATAATAATGGTTTTTATACCAATTGCAGGTGATATGGTATGTATGTTAAAAATAATAGAAAATTTGAGAAAAATTTAAGATTAGATATCTTATATGGACATCAATAGCAACTATTGTTAAAATGTTTTTCATATTCATTATTAGATTAATTATAGCTTTTATTTTTCTTTTACCTTTTATGTTTTTATGACTTTAGTTACTATGAGCCGTGATGGGGAGATCTATTTAGATTTAAAATAATGATTTATTGATAATAACCTTGATATTATTTATTTTTGTACTCAGTATAGTATCTTTTGGTCAAATATTATATTTTAAGATATAAAAGTATTTACTTATATTTTTGAGAAGGATTCATATATGTATGATGTTAGAAAAAGTCTTTCTGTGTACATTTATTCCGTTAGCATTTTATATATGGATATTAGCTAAGGAGAATAATTAATATATTTTGAAATATACTAAGATAAAAAAATGTCAAAATAGATTAAATGGAGTTAAAAAATGTTTTTGATTTTCAAACTAATTTTATTACAAATATTAGTACATTTGATATTATTGGAACTGTTATTAAAACTGTAATACTTGTATGTTTTATAGTAAGAGGACTTGCATATAAAAAGTTACAAAGGTAAATACTTTGGTTTTTCCATATGTAGGTGAACTTGTTTGTATGATGATAATAGCCAATAAATATAAAAAGCAAGAGTAGGGTTGCTTTATCTTGTGTTTTTCAATTATTGCGTTGCCTTTTAGAAATTTTTATTCAATTTATGATGGCAATGAATTTTATCACTAATATTATATTTAAGGCAGGGGGTTAAAGACGATATTGTAAATGCTATTAAAAAAATGAAGGACCAAGATTTTTAAATCCTTTTCATATTACGGAAGGATTTTTATGTATTTTTAATAGTAATACTGATTATAAGCCTAGTAGTAACTATTATAATTATTATATCAAGATACAATATATTAAGACCGCTTATGGAAGATATTATTTACTCTGATACAGTTGGATTTTTATACATTTATTTTTTTCTATTTTTCCCTTTGTATTTTTTTCATTTATGGATATTATTTAACAATTCTCTTAAAGATTGGGATGAAATTTAAGATAAATAATTTATCAAAATACGGCACTAAAAAGTTGTGGCATTAGTATTTGTATATGTAGTTAGGTTAATTTCTATGGGTTAAAAACCAGTATATAAGCATTATTGTGTAAATCAAACAATATTTTCAAATAAAGGTTTTGATTAATAGTATGATTTATCAAAAATATATCGGTATATGAATAAGATGATATATAGGTATATATATGTTTGAAAATTAAGGTTATTATTTTATCAATATCATCATTTTATTATTAAAAGTTTGAAGAATTGCAAAAATGGAAATAATATATTGCGTGAAATAATGTTAAGAGCAAATGTATATATGATTTGAGCATTTTTCAAAAATTTTTGGAGGAGTTTAAGATGTATGATAAGACGATAAAACTATCAAATGACGTCAATGTTCCTGTACTTGCACTTGGTACTTGGCTTATAGATGATGAGTTTGTAGGAGAGGCAGTAAGACAGGCGGTAAAGATGGATATCGTCATATAGACACCGCACAGGCTTATGGAAATGAGCGTGGAGTAGGTGAAGGTATAAGGACTTGTGGTTTTAGATAGAGATAAGATGTTTGTAACATCAAAGGTAGCTACAGAGCACAAGACATATGAACAGGCTGCTAAAGGCATTGAAAGTACACTTAGACTAATGGATATTGACTACCTTGATATGATGATAATACATTCTCCTCAGCCTTGGATGGAGTAAATCAATCGGATAACCGTTATGTAGAAGGTAACAGACAGGCATGGAAGGCGCTGGAAGATGCATATAAAGCTGGTAAAATAAGAGCAATAGGAGTATCTAATTTTTCTTGAGGGAAGATATAGAGTCCCTACTTGAGAAAGCAGAGATAAAACCTATGGTAAATCAAGTGCTTTGTCATATTTCAAATACACCGTTTTCTCTTATAAAAATATTGTCAGGAAAAAGGCATTGTAATGGAAGCTTACTCACCTGTAGCGCATGGGAAGCATTAAAAATGACATAATAGGTCAAATGGCAAAAATACAATGTAAGTATACCGCAACTTTGCATTCGTTATGACATCCAGCTTTGGTATGATTGTACTTCCCAAGACATCAAATCCTGAACATATGAAAAGTAATGGGGATGTAGATTTTGAAATAAGTGAAAAGAGATATGGAAGAGTTAAAAAAATATTGAAAAGATAAAAATTACGGAGAACATGGTTTCTTCCGGTGTTTTGGAGGTAAACTATAAAAAGTTAATAGTAAATATTTGCATTAACAATAATCTTTATTAATATGTCAGATTAAATAATTTTTATGATTGCAATAAACACATAAAGTTTTTAGGTATCTAACTTACTTTAAGTGTTTATTTTTTGCTTTATAAAGTACTTTTTGATGTTAAGTGTTTGCTCTTGTTTTGATATTCTTTTTGTATAGTACATATAAAAAATGTAGAGCATTTATAATATACTCTACATTTTGATTAATAATTAAATTGGTTTACTTACTTTTGCCAATTCCATATATTTCTGGATTATTATGGCAACTTCTGCTCTAGTTGCATCGTTCTTAGGAAGAATATTGCCGTTATTACCGTTTATTATTCCTTTTTGATGTTGCCCATGTCATTGCCTCTTTAGCCCAAGGTGATACATCAGTATAGTCATGAAAAAGTTAGATAAGTTTTTCAGATATATTTGATAATTTATTGTTAAGTTTGTAATAATTATATAGCATTACAATAAGTTGTCTCTCTTGAAATACTTTTTATTAGGGTTGAAATTGTTGTTGGAAATTCCTGATACTATTTTCTTATCTGTTGCCCAAGCAACACTGTTTGTATACCATTTTTCCAGAAGGTACATCAGAAAACTTTTGTATTTGAAGGTATTATATCTTCTTTTTGAAAGTTTTGAAAGTACCATTACAAACATAGCTCTTGACATTTTTGATTGAGGCTCAAACTTTTCATAACCAGTTCCTTCAAAAATTTTGTTTTACAACAAAAGGCAATAGATTTTTGCATACCAACTATCAGCTTTACATCATTGAAATTTGATATAATCTCACTTATTTCTTTATCTTGTATTTTTATTTGAGTATTATTATAAGATGAAGTAACATCTGTGTTATTTGTTGCATTAGAAGTTTTAAAAATACATTACAACATCTTTTTCCCAATATATCTCCATCATTTGAAATTAGATTCTTATCAATAGTAAGTTTATAGATAGAATTTTGTTTTTAAGTTTTTATTTATTGCTATGTCAAGATAATTTTTGTGATTTTCTTCAGTTGACAAATCAATAGTAATATCTACAGGATTTTTCATTTTCGTCTGTAATCTTTATTTTATTTCTATTTTCTTCCAAAGTGTTTTTCTTATTTTTAAAGTTTACATTTTTATCAAACTTTAATACTATTTTCTTAATGTCTGTTGCAACTGTGTCACTTATTACATCCTTTGAATTGTATAGTGTTATACCTCTTGATCCTTTAAAAATCAATATAATAATTCTTATTGTCACGGATACGATAAGATTCACGACTTGAAGATGAACTACTTCCTCGAAGAAGAAGCTACACTTATAGGTTTTGCCTTGATTATATATTGAGTATTAATACCTTTTCCGTTTAGAATAAAGCTAAGATTTTTTCCCAACAAGACTTGCATCGTCAGGGATTTGTATATTAACATTGAACTTTCCGTAATGATTTGTTACAAAATCAGTATCTACAAGTTTATTATTGTCAGGAGATAATACTTCAGGTGAACCTTCTTATTTGAAGCTATAATGTCATTTAAATTTACAGATAATTCAGCATCTATATTTGAGCCTTGTATAAGCTTGTTTTTCGTCTAAGTTTACACTTGCTGTAAAAATAGACTACTTATTATTGGAACAATTGTATCATTTTTATTTCTGCTATATTTATTTTTAAATTTTCGCCTATAGGTGCATTTTTCTGGTACAATAACAGAAAAATCTTACTACCATTTTTCATCAGTTCTAAAGTTTTTAGCTTGGTTATTTGTACCGAGAAGTCGCAATTGATCCATTGTAAAAACCCTCAATATTTAAGTTTCTAAATGGTAATGGAGCATTTTCACCATTAAGAAGAGTTATCTCAATATCTGCTTTTCCGCCTGGATATACTGAACTTTCATCTAAAATCAACCTTTTGCAACAGCTGTTTCTGTTTTAAAATAGAATACCTTTTTCTTTAGCAAAGTTTTGGTCCATATAGTAATTTTTCTATTGTATTACTTTTCAGCAATTTCTTTATCAAGTGTAACCTTGTATACATTGTCATATTTTTAGAGGATTTAAATTTACTATTAATGATTTACTGGTCTTTGTACTAAATTGTTCAATCATTACACTTGTAACTACAGATACATTGCTTGATGCTTCGACAACATGTACATGCTTTTTGTTTTGATGACTACGAACACTAGTATCAAAGTTTAATTTAAGAGTTTTTGTTTCAATAGGTACTTCAGCTACAGCCTTAACTTCTTCATCATAAGTTGTATTTAAGTCGGTAAACTGTACTTTGTTAAAAATAATAATTTCTTCGTTCTTCATAAGTCTCTATTCGTGAATTGAAATATTAGCACCTATAAAATTAATATCTTGTGCGTGAATATCGTTTATACTTAGATTCACTCCTTTATTTACAAAGTGTAGAGTAAGTGGAGTAAATACCATCATAACTGACAAAGAAATGGCAGTAAGGTTTTTAAATAATAGTTTTTCTTCAAAAATCACATCTCCTTTGTATAAGCTATTTCTATAAGTTAGTATTTTTATGTTTGAAAGTAAAAATAATTATACTAAAAATAAATTTTTCCATAAGAAAATCTTAGTCATATTAGAATATACGAAACAGCAAAAATAATAGAATAACACTTACACAATTTAGCATATCATAAGTAGGTTTGTCAATCAATTTTTAAAATGGTAAAATAATTGATACAATGAACTGCAAAAATTATTAGGGGATGAAAAAGTGGATAATCACAACATTTAGTAAATATATATAAATATAACAATATATAAGTGTTTATTGTTTTTGTAATAAAATAGTTACACTAATAATATAAATTTTTATACTTAAGATATTATTTCAATAAAAGTATTTTTATATGAAAAAGAGCCGAAAGAATAATTCGGCTCTACATAGTAATTTATTATTTTAATACAAGTTGTGAAGCGATTTTGAAATATATTATAAGTGCAAATGTATCTACTACAGTAGTAATCAGTGGTCCTGCCATAATTGCAAGGGTCCATCTTGAGTCTTTTTGCAAGTATTGGTAATAATCCTCCCATAACTTTGGCAGTATTACAATCAGTAGCATACTTAAAACAAACTGTAAGTGATACATTAATTGAAATCTTCTCAAAAATAATACAGTCTTAAGAAGTTAATTGAAGCAAGTATTATACCAACTAAAAAGACTTATTCTGAATTCTTTCCATATTATTTTAGCAAAATCTCTAAGTTGCAATTCTCCAGGGCAAGACCTCTTATGATAAGTGTTGATGCTTGTGAACCGGCGTTACCACCAGTATCCATCAACATAGGTATAAAAGAAGCCAATATTACTACAGAGTTAAGCACTTCTTCATAGCGCCTTATGATTATTCCTGTAAATGTTGCAGATATCATTAAAAAATAAGAGCCAGTAAATTCTCTTTTTGCAAGGTCTACTACACTACTTGAGAGATATTCTTCGTCAGAGGGAGCAAGGGCATTCATCTTTGCAAAGTCCTCTTCGTTTTCTTCTATTACATCCAAGATATCATCAACTGTTATTATACCTACCAATCGGTGTTCATTATCTACGACAGGCATTGACAAATAACCGTATTTCTTAAAAAGTGCAGCTACATCTTCCTGGTCATCAGTTGTTTTTATATATACATAGTTGACATCCATAAGAGAGCCTACAATTGCATTTTTCATCTGCAAGTAGAAGTTTTCTTATCTCTATTATTCCTTCAAGAACTCGGTTATCATTTATTACATACATGGTATTGATAGTTTCTCTATCAAATCCTATTTGACGAATCCTGTCTATTGCTTGTTTTACAGTCAATTCTTTCTTCAAATCGACAAACTCTGTAGTCATTATGCTACCTGCTGAAAATTCAGGATAGCTTAATAGTCTATTAATTAGAGTTCTTCTGTCAGGAGATGCATTATTAAGAACTTTCTTTACGACAATTGCAGGCATTTCTTCAATGAAGTCACTATATCATCCATATAAATATTGGGCAGCATATTTTTCTATTTCTTTGTCGCTCATTATCTCCACTATATGTTGTTGTCCTTCTGTGTTCATATGAAAATACTTCTGCAGCCAAATCTTTTGGAAGAATACGAAATAACAATATTAAGTCATTGCCTTCTATAGTATCAAAAAATCAGCTATATCTACCACATTATACTTAAGTAATTCACTTGCCTGTACTTGATTGCCTTCTTGAATAAGTTTTTAGAATTTTTCCATTGTACCTCCTTTACCAATATGAAAAATAATAGTTATTATTATATCTTAGATCAAATCAGAGTCCATTTTCATCAAATAATTTCTTAGTTCTTGCATCTAAAAAGCATCCCAAAGCATGAACAAACTTTTAAATAAAAGGTACTGCAAGTAACATACCAAGTGGCCTACAAAGCTTCCTCCTACTAAGATTGAAAAATATAATAAATAGCGGTGTTGCTCCTACTGAATCACCAAGTATCTTAGGTCCTAAATACCAACCGTCAAACTGTTGTAAAATCAGTATAAATATAGCTGTCCATAGTGCCTGGATAGGGGCTGTAAATCAAGGTGATTAGAACAGCAGGTACTGCACTCATAAAAGGACCGAAATATGGAATCATATTGAGGACACCGACAATTATGCTAAGTAGTAGCGCATACCTAATCTTTAAAGGCGGACATACCCTAATAAACAAAGTAACCCTATTATAGAAGAATCTACTAATTTTCCAACAAGAAAGTTATAGAAATACGAATTTACCCTCGAAAAATAATCGATTATTAAGTCTGCTCTTTTTGAAAAAGCACGAATTACTTTTTAATATAAGCTATAAGTTTTTCTTTTTTTCGTAAAGGAAAATATATAGACACGAAAAGTCCCAAGACAAAGTTAAGCAATTTTGATGTAAAAATAAATGCAGTACCAACTATAGAACTAATTGTTATATTCGAAAAAAATTAAGCAACCATTTTGTAATATTGCTTATGTTTTCTTCTATTATTTGATCTATTCCTGATGTTCCAAGGAGTAGTTCTTTGTTTGGTATTGTATCTATATAGTCGTATAATATTTTTTAGAATGTAAAAGACTTTTCATATAATTCTTTAAGATTTTCAGTGATTACAGGTATTACAAACAAAGAAAATATAGTTAATAAACCAAAGAAAAACAAAAATATACTAATAGTAAAGATACAACTCAGTTAATCTTTTTTTATTTTTCTCTATTAGAATCATAAGAGGATTAAGTATATATGCAAATCCTATGCCCCAGGTGTTAGAGTTTCTAAAAGTTTTTTTCAACATATTTGAAGAAGAAATTGTAATTTTCTATAGACTTATGGAGTAGTAGACAGATAAAAACGAAAAATCATTTTTCTGTAATCTCTATTTTTAAAAATGCTGTTCAATTTAACCTCCAATATTTTGTTTATTTTTGACTAATTTATAAAAATGGTAAAATATTACACATTGTGATTATTATTGATTGATATAAATATCATATCATTCTAACACAAAAAGTTATTTTTTTAAATAAAAATATGAGTTTTTATTAATTGGGAGTTTTTATGAAGAAAAAAGTGATGATACTTACCGTCTCAACAGGTGGAGGACATAATAAGGCTTCAAAAAGTAATACAAAATGAATTAAATACATTGGGGAATTAACAATGAGATAGTTGATGCTCTAAAAGATGTAGGAACTGTAGGCAAGGCATTAGACATAGTTGTATCAGGAGGATATGAAAAAGTCTGCGCAATATATACAAAGGTCTACAGTAAGGTTTACGATGTGTCAGACCAAAAGATAATCAGAAAGACATTTGATTATAACTTTGTTATTACCTATATGGAAAGGACTATAAGAAAAAAATAGAAAATGATGATATTACGCATATAATATCAACTCATCCGTTTACAGGCATAGCAGTATCAAGACTCAAGGAAAAAGAAAAATTGACATACCTCTATATTCTCTGATTACAGACTATACTGTACATTTTGACTCATGTTACCGATGAAATTGACAAGTACATTGTCGCACATGAAGATACAGTTTCTATGCTTGAGGATTTGGGGGGTGAGTCCTGAAAAGATATATCCTTTTGGTATACCTACAGATATGAAAGATTATAGTGATGATGAAATAAAAAGAATTTAAAAACAACATTCAATAGATGACAGATTCACTGTATTAGTGGTAGGTGGCAGTTTTGGGAGCAGGAAATATCAAATCTGTCTACAAACAGTTGCTTAAAAATTGATGATATAAATATCATAATAATCTGTGGTAGAAATGAAGCGCTTAGAGAAAGATTACAACGCAAGGTCAAGTATATGAACAAGAGTGATAGTGTAAAAAAATTGTAGGATTTACCAATGAAATAGAAAAAAATACTATCAGTCTTCAAATATTATAGTGACTAAACCAGGTGGACTTACAGTTACAGAATGTATTCAAAAAGGTCTTCCTATGATAATACCTTTTTACATTCCCGGACAGGAAGAGGGCAATAAAGATTTCGTTGTAAACAATCAAATGGGGCTTTATTCAGAGCAAATACTATACCTTAAGTGTACTTGTCAAGACGCTTATGAAAGATAATGAAAGAGTAAAAAGCAATTAAGGAGGGCTATGATAAGAAATCGTAAGGAAAAATTCAGCTAAAAAAATATAGCAGGACTTGTGATATAAGTATAAAATATTGTTTTTAAATTCTAAAAATATGAGTATAACTTATTCAGTGATAACAAATTATAATAAGTGGAATTTATTGAAATAGAAGGAGAAATCAATGGATAAGAATACAAATAAGATTACATTTGCAGGTACACCTATGACATTACTTGGCAAAGAAGCCAAAGTAGGCGAAAAAGCTGAAAATTTCACACTTACAAAACAAGATTTACTACCATACAGCCTATCTGATTCTGCAGGAAAGGTAAGAATAATATCTGTAGTTCCGTCTGTAGATACAGGAGTATGTGAACTGCAAACTATAGATTTCAATCAAAGAGCATCTCAACTTAACGATGTAGTTATAATCACTGTAAGTGAGGATCTTCCCTTTTGCTATGAGCAGATTCTGTGCTGCAAAAGATATCAAAAATATTGTTGTTGCTTCAGACTACAAGGAAAGAGAATTTGGTCTTAAGTATGGATTTTTGATAGACGAGCTGAAACTTCTTGCAAGAGGTATAGTTGTAATAGATAAGGATGATACTATAAGATATGTTGAATATGAAGTGAAGTTACAAATCATGTAGATTACGACAGAGCAATAGAAGAAGCTAAGAAACTTATATAGTTATTGTAATAGCAATGAATTAAGTCAAAAATAGGGCAGTTAAAAAATGAATTTTCATTTTATAACTGCCCTTATACTATATTCTGATAAAAAAATATGGATAAATCTATCTATTTATCTATAGCGTTTATAAGATTAGCTTATTCCCAAAATTAATTATCGTGATTTCCAATTAGTATATAAGATTTTAGTATTAATATTTTATACAGGTAAGTGGAGTAGATTTTTAGTCAAACAATGTGAAATCAATATACAAGACAAGAGATTTACTGCCTCTATTGTACTTACAGAAGTCATTTTTCGTAGGATACTCCTCTTTTTTTCATATGACAGGTGAAGTTCATCAATCAATGACTTTATATTTTCGTAGTTAAATGTATCCACTGTAGGTATATATATTTTTTTTAGCATTTTTCTTTTGCGAATAGAACATGAAGTTTTGATTCAAATTGCATATGTTCCATGAAGTGATTTTTATAATATGCTCTATCGTTATGCGGTGTACAGAAAAAGTCGGAAATATAGTGAGTGATTATACCTAATCTTATTGAAAATTCTTTAATGCTTATTTTATCGCTATCCATATAAAGCTCTTGAATTTTTGTCTAAAAATATACTCAGTATGATATACTAAAAATGCTTTTGTCGCATATATTTAGGCATTATATCAGGTAGCATTGAGCCTATTATAATATTTTTTTCCTATCAAGATTATATCCGATATTTAGTTTTATAGATTTATATATGTTTTCGCCTATCAGTTTGTGAGTTTGGATTATCATTTTCTATCCTCTTTGATTATCAATAGTATTTTTTTCAGTTAAAAGCGATAGGGTGATTATACCCTTATTAATTTTAAATATCGTCATATTTTCAAAAATTCAAAAAAATATAAAAGAAAATTAATGACTATTATTTTAAAAACAGGGTATTATCTGTAACATTATTATATCAGTAATGATATAATAACAGTTTTTCTTTAAATATGAAATGTTAAGTATTTTTTTACTATAGAAATTTTATCTATAAAAAAATGCAGTTAATATATTGTTTTGACTTTGTATGGTCATTGGGGGATTTTTTATTTTTATATCAGATTGTTTATGTGAGTATCAGGTAAATTGATTTATCACAGAAAAATGATGAAAAGTTATTTTGACCTTGTAGATTATAAAGGCTTGTGAATACAGTTTCATGACTTTATATATGTGGCAACATATCTACAACACTCATGTTATGGAAAAAGATGATACTATGTATGTGTTTGGGCATGATGATAAGGGATATTTTTCGATTGTGCCTGTTTCCAAAGAAGAAAAAGATGGGAGAGGGACTTGATAGAGCTTGAGAAAATTTTTCAAAAGTGCTTCAATTCCGCAAAAATTGTAATGCGTGCAGTTCCTGAAGAATACGCCAAATTCATAGAGGAGGAAACATCCTGACAGATTTAACATATATAAGGAAAGGGATGCCTTTGACTATGTATATGATGCTGATAAGCTTAGAACATTATCAGGACGAAAAACTCCATGCTAAGAAAAAAATCATTTTAATTCATTTTCTTAAGGAATATGAAGGAAGATATCAATATAAGAGGTTAACTGAAAAATCTCAGTTTAACGATGCCTTTGGATGTTATGAAGAGATGGGCTGAAAATAAGACTATAGATGATACCATTGAGGTTGAAAGCGAAATGGTGGAAAAGATATTTAAAAATTATGAACAACATAAGGATACTAAAATTGGGGGCATATACATTGACGGAAGACTTGAGGCATTCACTTTTGCTGATATGCTCAAAGAGGATATGGTATGTGTTCACATAGAAAAAAAGCCAATCCTGAGATTAGAGGTCTGTATCCTGCTATAAACAAAATTTTCTTATGTGAGGAGTACCCTGATGTCAAATTTGTCAACAGAGAAGATGACTTAGGTCTTGAAAATTTAAGAAAGGCCAAGATGTCTTACAATCCTATAGAATTAATAGAAAAAAATATACCTTAGTTGAAAAAGTAAATTCTTTAATTATCTGATTAAATATTTATAATGTGATACTATGCTTAAATGGAGTTATAGTAGTATCAGGCTAAAAATTTAATATAAATGACTGTCAAAAATCCATAAAAGTCTGTATAATTAGTTATACGGACTTTATGGATTTTTAATTTTCTGATTAGATATTAATGTCAAGAATTCATAATAACCTATTGGAATAAAAACATATTTAAGTAAATAGATATATAGTTTCCTTTATTTGTTAAATTAATATATTTTTTTATAGTGAGATTATAAAGTTTTATATGTATTTATTAAATATATCTTTAATTTGTGAATTACTCTATAAATTAAAAATGAATTTATAAAAGTTTTAATATAAAAGGTATAATAAAGGTGAGGAAATGGAGTTTTTGATTTCAAGTGAAGAAAATGATAAGACACAGGTAAAAATTTGTGGAAATATTGTTTTTGAAGACACAGATGAATATATAAGCTATTACTTTGATAAAAGGTATAGGTCTGAGAATAATTATATAATCAAAGATAAAGGAGAGGTACTTTTGTTCTCTTACTGCAAATAAGTATAATCTTAAAAATAAACGATGATATAAAAAGTATCATATATTGTAGGAGTGTCATCAAGTGCAGTTCATAGAGGATTGGGATATGCAAGTAAGCTGATAAACAATACTCTTGTTGACTTGTATACAAAAGGTGAAGATATAACTATGCTTATGCCTATTGATACTTTCATATATACAAGATACGGATTTTGCCAATATATACAATATGCTTGAGCTCGACATACCGATAGATAGAATTAAGATGAAAAAGACAGATTTAGATGTTGTTTTTTTGTGATTATGACAAGATACCTCATCTTATTGATGTTTACAGCAGGTGTATGTCAAATATAGAACTTTTTGTGAGAGATAGCCAATATTTTAAAAAAACATGATTGATGAGGTAAAACATGAGCAAGGAAATATTATTATCTGTTATGAAGACAATACTCCAATTGCATACATGGTGTTTTTCCCTAAGTATGTTCAAGGTCAGACAGGTTTTGTAAGGGAGATTTTTTTCTCTTAAAAAATCAGGTTACGATAAGCTGATGGAAATAGTCAAATCGCATTTTACTCAAGTGAAAAAAATGTAATTGTGCATAGTTATGAAAAGTCAGATTTATACTATTATTTCAATGCAGATAATAAGATAAGCTATAAAAACAAAGCCATTTATGATGAGTAGAATATTAAAATGCTACAAATATTTTTAAAGATATAATAAGTTCCAATATGGGATATGAGCATTTTGAAGGTAAAAGTTTAAGAATTAGGGTTTTCGATGAAATTATACATGATAATAACAAGGTTTTTGAGATAAATTTATATTCAGATGATAAATGTTTTTAGAAGTTTCAAATTCAAAAAGCTGATTTGGAAATAAGCATATATGAACTTTCGGCACTAGTATTTGGTTATATTGATATTGAAAACTTGATGTTTGAAAAGAGATAAATCTAAATACGAGTAAAAAAGTCGATTCTTAGACATATTTTTCCGTATAAAACATCTTATTTCAATGATTATGTATAACTATAGCTATTCTCATTACACTATGGATAACCACTAAGGTTAAAAATCTTGTATTACAGAAATTAGAAAGAATAAAAAGATAAAAAAATGCAGCAAATATTTACAATAAATGAAGATGAAAACTTAATAAGATTGGATATTTACCTAAGTAATAAACTTGAGTTATCAAGAAACAAGATTAAAAACATCATTGAAAATGAAAAGGTAATTCTAAACAGCAATAAAGCCAAAGCAAGTGTCAAGCTAAAAGCAGGAGATATAATAAATGTGGACATTGAAGAAGAATTTGACGATAAGATAATGCCACAAGACATACCTCTTGACATAGTATATGAAGATGATGATGTACTTGTCGTAAATAAACCAAGGGGTATGGTAACTCATGTTGCAAATGGAAACCACGAAGGAACTTTTGGTAAATGCACTGTTATACTATCTAAAAGATGATATTTCAATGCAAAACGGTATGTATAGAGCAGGTATTGTTCTACAGGATAGACAAAAGATACTTTCAGGACTACTGGTAGTAGCCAAAAATGACTTTGCATCATCAGAACTTAGTCATCAGCTCAAAGATCATAGTATGACAAGGATATATACCTTGATTTGTAATGGAAGAATAGATGAAGATACTGTTATAGAACAAAACATAGGAAGAAACCCCAAGGACAGGATGAAATACTGTGTAATTCAAGACGGGAAATATGCCCATACTACTATAATACCTCTTGAAATTTTTGAAAAATACACTTATGCCAAGGCAATATTAAAAAAACAGGGCGAACACATCAGATAAGGGTTCATCTAAGATATATCAACAGACCCATAGTTGGAGATAAGCTGTATTCTAATTATAAAGAAAAGATTGACGGTCAGCTTCTTCATGCCGGAACACTTGGTTTCATACATCCAAAGACTAAGAAATATTTGGAATTTAGTGTAGAAGAGCCGGAAATATTCAAGAAAGAATTAAGTAGACTAAGGTCAGGTATTTTGCGCTAATTGAAGTAGATAATTAAAAATTTTAAAGAATGTAGCTTAGTAAAAAAATTTAGATTTTTATTTTATGGAGCAATGTATGAAACTAAATGATGTAATCAAAAGATTTGGAAATTAAAAAGATATTTGGAAAAACGGATATGGAAGTACAAGACATAGTTTATGACTCAAAAATTCGGTAGAAAAATACGGTTTTTACCGCCCTTATCGAGTATGACTTCTGATGGTCATAGATATATTAAAAATGCCTATTCAAATGGTGCACGAGTATTTGTGATTTCGAGTCAAGATTTTTTTGGAAGACGAACAAAATGCATCTTTTAATAAAATGATTCTACCTTTATTCTTGTTGAAGATACAAGGATAGCTCTTGCTACGATGTCAGCGGAATTTTTTCGGTCATCCTTCAACTAAGCTCACTATAATAGGGATTACAGGAACAAAAGGAAAGACAACTGTTTCCGGTTATATCAAATCAGTCTTGGATAATGCTGATATCAGTTGTGGCGTGATAGGAACAAATGGGATATATTTTTCTGATAAGTATTTTTAAAACAGTAAATACAACACCGGAAAGTTATGAAATTCAAAAATATATGAGGGCAGATGGTTGACAAAGATGTAAAAGTACTTGCAATGGAGGTATCATCAGGTGGCATAATGATGAACAGAGTTCATGGTATAGAATTTGACTACGCAATATTTTACCAACTTATCACACGATCATATAGGAGATAAAGAACATCCAACATTTGAACATTATAAAAACTGTAAGTCTATGCTATTTGCTGTAAGTAAGCATAGTATTATAAATATTGATGACGAAAAATTCAAAGTATATGATAGAAAAAGCTAAACAGAGCACAACATATTCTATTGATGCAATTTCAGATTTTCAAGCAAGAAATATAATCTACCCAACAGATATTTCAGATATGAGAACTTACTTCACTTTGAATGGAGAAAAAATATCTTGTTAATTCTTTTGGGAGATTCGGAGTGTATAATGCACTTTGTACTATAATAGTGTGTGAAAAACTTGGGCTTTCTTATCAAAGTATATACAATGGACTTGAAAAAGCTCATGTAAAAAGGAAGATTACAAGTAATAGATGGTCCTGAAGGTATAAAAGTGATAATAGACTACGCTCACAATGAGGTAAGCTTGGAAAAATGTTTTAAAAACAGTAAAAAGATTTAAATCCTAAAAGACTAATCGTTGTCTTTTGGATCTGTTGGTACGAGATCTAAAAAAATAGAAGAGAGGAACTGGCAAGAGTAGCATCAAAAATATGCAGATGTAATTATAGTAACTTCTGATAATCCTGATACTGAAGATCCTCAAAAATATAATACAAGAGATTGTATCACATATTTCTATAGACAAAAAAAGGAAAGTACACATTGCTTTTGCTGATAGGGCTGTTGCCATACAAAAAGCAATGGAAATGTCAAAAAGGAGATGTACTTGTACTTGCAGGAAAAAGGGCATGAAGAATATCAACTTATAAATGGAGTCAGAGAACATTTTTCAGATGAAGAAGAAGTTAGAAAAATACATTTTCAAATAATATTTTTGATTAAAAAATTAAATTACAGATTTTATTAAAATATTTTATTCAATTTTAAAAAAATATGAAATTTTTATATCATTTTTTTAGCAAAGTGAAATTAAAGTTTCATATTTTAAATATTATAATTGCTAAATTTCAATGTATTTTTGGTTTCTTAAAGTTTTTAAAAACTTTCTATTGAAATATTTAATTTTTGTATTATAATTCATAGTGTAAGAAATGTTTTCACATTCTTTACATAGTTAGGCTTTTTATGTACAAATTTTTATTTTATTCTAACGAAAGGTGGAATCATTTTTATGGATTATCCTATCACATTAGAAAGCTTTTAAAGATGTAGGTCCTATTCTAAAGGAGCTGAATCTTGCTACTCACCAAAATGCACTTTATCTTGATGCAGGTAAAAGAAATGACAACTCTTAAACTGGATTTAATGCAAAGCTTTGCCGTTGCATTATTGGTGTATTATTTAGGAGTATTGTTAAAAAGTTATACCAATACTTAATAAGTTTTGTATTCCTGCTCGGTTGCGGAGGTGTGGTATTTGCGTTGCTACATCTTGTAGTTAGAGAGACAATGCACTTCTCACTTGGGATAGATACAACTTTCCAAACTCCGTTTATGTTAGTATTCTTTACAACTATAGGTATGACTGCAAGTATACAACTTATCAAAAAAAGGTGGACTTGGGGTTATCATTTTCCTAATTGTTGCTACAGTACTTTGTGTAATACAAGATGCTGTAGGTATGGGAATTGCAAAGGCATTAGGGTCAAAAATCCTCTACTTGGATTGATATGCGGTTCTGTTACTATGACAGGTGGACACGGTACAGGTGCAGCATTTGCCCTACATTTACTGAAATGGGACTAAAGGGTGCAAATACTTTTTAGCAGCTGCAGCAACATTTGGTCTTGTTGCAGGTTCTTTGATGGGTGGACCTCTTGGTGCGGCACTTATCAGAAAGAATAACCTTAAATCAAAAGGTGCTGAATATACAGATAAAAATTAGAAATGGAATCAGAATCAGAAAAAGTAGATTTTGAAGAAATATTTAGAGCTACTGCTATAATTGTAGTTGCAGTTGCAATAGGCTCATTAATAGCAATTCCTCTTAAAAAAATGTGCAATTACCAATAACAGGACCTACAGGAGATCCTATGAAGCTAAATCTCCCTGCTTATGTTCCTTCAATGATAATTGCATCTATAATTCTAAACATAGGTGAAAGTACAGGAGCTTATCATATAAATCAAAAAGCTACAGGTGTAGTTGGAACTATAGGGACTTAACGCATTCTTGTCACTTGCTCTTACAGGATTGAGACTATGGGAACTTGCAGAAGTTGCAGGACCCTATGCTTATAATCCTTGGTGTACAAACTGTAGTAATGTTTATATTTGCTTACTTCGTAACATTTAATGTAATGGGAAAAAGACTTCGATGCAGCTGCTATAGCTGGAGGACACTGCGGCTTTGGTATGGGAGCTACTCCAAATGGTGTTGCTAACATGACTTCAATACAAGAGGAATTTGGACCTGCTCCAAGAGCATTCTTCATTTTACCGATAGTTGGAGCGTTTTTGATAGATTTTTCAAATATGCTTGTGATAACAATATTTATGCAATTTGCAGGCTAATAAAGTATAATATAAATAAATATAATAAAAAAAGTATAGAGATAATAAATCTATACTTTTTAAAAATTTTTTGAGTAAAAATTGTCAAAAATTGGATATATATTACTTATATTAAAAAGATGCTGATAATAAACTAATAAAAATCAAGTAATTGTTTATTAATTTATTAGTATTTCTCTTATTGATACATATTAAACTTAATAAAAAATTTATATTGTAATATTTAGTATTTAATATTTAGTATTTAATATTTAGTATTTAATATTTAGTATTTAATATTTAGTATTTAATATTTAGTATTTAATATTTAGTATTTAATATTTAGTATTTAATATTTAGTATTTAATATTTAGTATTTAATATTTAGCGTTATGACTTATGTGTAAATATTACAATATAAATTATAATCTTAAGAAAATATCGGTATCTGTTAATCATTGATATTGCTAATTTTAAGGGAGATGATTTGCTATGGATAACAGACCTATTGGTATATTTGATTCTGGAGTAGGTGCATTCTCGGTTTTTAAAACAAGCTTGTAAGTAATGCCAAATGAAAATTACATATATTTTGGAGACAGTGGACATAATCCTTACGGTAAAAACAGCCGAAGAATTACAAAAAAATTATGTAGCTGTATAGTGGATTTTCTTGCAAGAAAAGAAGTCAAAGCTGTAGTAATAGCGTGTAACACTGCAACAGTAGCTGCGCTTGACTACTTGCAGGAACGATACTGTTTGCCTATAATAGGAGTGATAAATCCGGGTGCAAAACAAGCTCTAAGACTCACTAAGAATAAAAAATTGGGGTATGCTCTACAGTATTTACTGCAAAAACTCATGGTTACTTAAATGATATCAACAAAATATCAAATGATGATACAATAAAAGGTTTATGAAGAAGGAAGTGTAAATCTCGCAAAGTATAATAGAAAAACGGTTTTGAGTATAATGAAGAAAATGAAGAGATAATTAAAGAATTTGTGGGAAGATTTACTGATGACATAGACACTCTAATCTTAGGATGTACTCACTATCCACTTGTAGTAGATTTATTTGCAAAAATATTTTAAAGGCAATATAGTTGATCCGGGTATGCAGACAGCGATAGAAACAAGAGATATACTTGAATCTAAAAAAATATGTTGACAGATAGAAATGAAGGCTATAATGTGAAATATTATGTAACAAAAGATGTCGAAAAACTTTAAAAATGTTGCCAAAAAACCTTACAAAAATAGATATTAATGACATTCATGAAGTAAGTATAGAGGCAGAACTTAATAACTAAATAAAAACAGTAAACCAATTTGGCTTACTGTTTTTATAGAGTATTTATAGTAATTATAGGTTAGAGCAATCAAGATTTGATGCAAAATAAAAATACAAAAGTTTGAACTAAAAACTATAATATTGTCAAAACATAATGCTGACCTATTGAATATATATTAGTTATTTATTTTGCATATACATGATAATCAAATATTTATAAATGTTAATAGTATTATTATAATATTAGAATTTAGTATTAGATTAAATTAGTTTAATAATCATTGAACTTTTATTACTATATCATTCATTTCTCAAACTTTCAAGAGCAGAAAGAGACATCGCTTTTTGCGGGTATATATCCGCAATTACCCCTATCAAAGTGGAAAAATAAGATGCCAAATAGTATTAGCCAAAAAGGGATGTATGATATATAAGGTTCTACCATTTCTTCTGCGCCGTTCATATACATTCCTCCGCCATAATATCCTCCCATAGACATCATGGAGTTTGCGCCCATGCTCATACTCTTATAAATAATATTTACTACGATTGACAGTATTATACTTATTGTTGAGCCAACTATTCCGCCAAGCATACCTATGATGGCTGCTTCATATAGGAATAGGCTTTTTATATCTCTTAAACTTGCTCCTATTACCTTCATTACACCTATTTCTCTTGTACGCTCATATATAGACATTATCATTGTATTTGTTATACCTATTGCAGCGACAAGTAAAGATATACCTCCTATACCTCCAAGTGCACCTTGTATCATTGCAAAATTTTTGCTGTTCTCTTTTTATATCATCCATTACAGAGTAAAATTGAAATCCGTCCTCTTTAAGTGCATTTTGTAACATCTGAAACCTTATTAACATCTTCAATATATATTACAAATTGATTATATTGATTTGAGTTAGAATACTGATCATCCCTTTTTCTACCAGCATCTGACTCTGCTTTAGCATTGGATTTTTTTCTATTTGTTTAATTGTGTCAAGAGTAGTATATATAGAATATCCTTCTTCGGACTCGCTATTTATAAGTCCTACACTTTCAACTCTAAAGACCTCGTATTTCGGCTTTGTATCACCACCACCAAAGTCATTGAATCTTGAAGCATTTTTAGATTTTTTTGTATTCAGTATCAGATGTAAGCTCCACTTTGTTTGATATGAGCTCTATATTGTATTTTTCCGGTAGGGGAGTAGTTCATATATTGACCGTTTTTGTAATTTTTCCATCATAGCAGGTATTTGACTTCCTACCATGATTTTCATCTTATCACGGGTTTTAAAAATACACCCTTTGAGAGTTTTATTCCTTTTTGCAAAAATTCAGGATCAAGTCCTATTATATCAGTTTCTGCAACATAGTCACCTATAATAAGTCGTGTATTTACTCTTTTTACAGGAGTAACCTTAGTAACTCCTTTGATATTGGCTATTCTTTTTAACTGACTTGTCATCCATTTTAAGGTTATTTACCTTGTTTGGGTTGCTTCCGCTTCGTCCTACTCCAAAAATTGTAATGATGTGTAAATCAGGATTCTTCTTCATCTCATCATTGAAGTTTTTGCTCATTCCAAAGGCCCTATAGAAACCATTGTTATGATTGAAGCAGTTCCTATAAGCACACCAAGAATGGCAAGAATACTCCTTGCTTTTCTTCGAAATAGATTAGTAAAAAGCCATCTTAAATATCCCTATCTTATTCATCTAAATCAAGCTCCTGAAGTTTTTTTCTTCTTTTTATTTCTTTTTTTACTAAGATTATGATTAGAATTGCAAGAGCACCAAGTACTCCGACTATGATAATAGGCATATACTTAAAATTATTTTCTTGTGGTTGCGGATTTTTCATCAGGTGTTGTTGGCATAGATATAGGGTTTAGTTCAAAGTTAAATTTCTTTTCCAATGAATTTGTTTTACCGTCGAGAGTTTCGTAGCTGAACTTAATCACTCCTGAAATTTTCTTTTGATCATTTGGTATTGCTGAAAAAAAGAGAAAGAGTCACTTTTTCCCGGATCAAAAAGTACCCAAGAAATAGTTGGCGCTTCCAGAAGGGGTAAAATCACCGGAAGCTGTAACTTTTACATTTGATATTTGTGTTTTACCAAGATTGTAAAAAGGTAGTGCTTATTGAAACCGCTCACCTTCCATAACATCTTGTGGTTGAGTTACATCATCGACTTTAAATAGAGTTTTCTGCAATACAGGTATTGATATTGTATCTTTTTGCAGTAAGTGGATTTGCTTTTTGTATCTTCATATGTGTAGTCTATATTCATTCCTACAGTTTTTGTTGTAGCATCAGGTTTCACAGAAAAATTAAGTGTCTTTTGTAACTGAAGAAGAAGGAGGCATGCTGTCTATATAAAATGAATTTGAAGATCCTATGGCTATGAATGTTCCTTCGTCTGAAGTAAGTGAAATCTTTATATTTTTTTCAAAGTTTTTTTCTCTACTTGTATTTACAAAAAGTCATTGAAAGAGAAACTAGCCGTTTGGTTGAACAGGACTTCCTCCGTATTCATAACTTGATATCATTATTTGAGGGTTTTTTTACACCGTCATGTCCTCCTCATCTTCCTTAGGAGGAGCGTTGTAAAAAAATACCTGTATACTGAGTTGCAGTAGGTAGTATCTTTTTGGGTTTCATTTTTCGCTATTGTCTGTAGATGGGGCTGTTGTAGCTGGATCAATAGAATTTGTAGGTTCGACTGATAGCTTAATAGAGTAGTTTTTCTTTTCTGCTCCGTCTTTTTGGGGAATAGTTTTACGCTGTAAGATTTGCTTCCTTTTGCGGGAAGTTATTTTCTACGAATGTATTTTGACTTTTGGTTTACTATACCTTCATCCGGTATTACAGTTATTTTAACTGAGTTTATAGCTTTTTCATTTGGATTGGAGATGGAAAATGTCAAGTTTGCAATATCTCCTTTATTTACAATTGCAGGATGCTTGATATTGTAAATATTGAAAGGTTTGTATTGTGTTTCATCCTTTTTCTTTTCATCCTTAGGCTTTTACTATATTTACATAAAAAGTCTTTGAAAAAGTATAGTCTTTATAGTTATCTACAGAAATACCATACTTGCCTGTAAATTCAAAATGTAACAGGATAGTTACCCGTCTTTGCATCCTTAGAAACTTGGACATCATATGTTACAAAAAACAGGATTTCCCGATACTTTTACACTATCTAAATTTTGTACAGGGCTTTTTATTTTGATAATAAAGTCAGTTCTGATGGAAGAGTAGCCTTTTATAGTAGGTTTAACAATTTGTACTCCACCTGTATTTTTTTAACAACTACAGTCAATTTATTTTTTTAGTGTCAGCAGTCAATTCCGAAAAAGTTAGCGGAGATATCTACAGCAACATTAAAAATCTCTTTCCTTTTTGTTCTTTATCATTTTTTTCTTTGTTCTTCTTCTTTTTTTATCCCAATCATTTTGGTCTATGTTTTTCGCCTACACCGGCATAAGATACTATTTCAGCCATAGGTCTAAATACAAACATCATCATACATATCAGAGATATTATTTTTAATTTTTCAACTTCATTTTTCTCCTTTTTGTACCACATTTATTATATTTCCGTCTTTAATTTCGACTATCTTGTCTGCATAGTCAGCTATAGAATTATCATGGGTTACAAGTATTATAGTTTGATTATTTTTGCTAATGCCAACTATAAGCTTCATTACATCCAAGGTTGTATTTGAATCGAGGGTTACCGGTAGGCTCATCTGCAAATATAATCTTAGCTTTGTTTACAAGTGCTCTTGCTATACCGACTCTTTTGCTGTTGTCCTCCTGACATTTTGACTTGGTCTTCTCATATAGTATCCCTTTAGTCCCACATCATCAAGGCATTTTTGCTGCCTTTTTGTGCGTTTTTTTAACAGGTACTCCTCTAAAAACTAAAGGAAGTGCAACATTTTTCCAATGCGTTAAGAGATGGTATGAGTTGATATGACTGGAAGATAAATCCTATGTTTTTTTGTCTAAAAAAATTGTGATTTGCTCTTCTGTCAATTTTTTTCTATATGGATACCGCCTATTATTATTTCGCCTTTTGTTGGCTTTTTCAAGTCCTGCTACCATATTTAAAAAAAGTAGACTTACCTGAACCTGATTTTCCTAAGAAACATACGAATTCACCACGATTTATATTCAGTGACACATCATCAAGTGCAACTATTTTTTTCGCTTCCCATTTTATATATTTTTCTAATATGACTTATTTGTATAAACGGAGTGTCTTTTTATATTATCAGACAATATATCACCTCTTTCTCAGGTATACATTTATAAATTAATTATCTGAAAATTTTGTATCAATATCTCAATAGTAGAGCTATAAATAATGTTTAGTTATTAAAAAAACTTATGTCAGATAATAAACATATATCATTTGGTCAGAGTATACTACTTTTTCTTTAATAATATTTAATAAAAAAAGTTAAATTAGCATTACAAATATTTACATAAATTTAAAGATGTGATAAACTACTTGAAGAATATTTTGCAAGGTTTGTGGTTGAAAGTCCATGCCAGACGCAGGCGAAGGGATCCACGTAAGCTGATATAAAATATATCAGTGAGCATAGTGCGTTTTAGAAGTAAGACCTACCGCAAAAAGCGAGAGAACTATTAGTGAGGCAAACCCGAGCAAAACTTCCAGTAGGCGAGTGTGGGGTAAAGACCAGTGTCAACTTGCAAAAATATCAATCTAAAAAAATTTAAACAATATCTTAAAGTTGGAAATACTATGGAATATCTCTATAATGGTTTGTATTTAGATAAGAAATGGGGAAATAATGCTTTTTCCTATGAAAAGAGAAATAATAAGAAGATTTTTTTATTCCTCCAATAAAAAGGTTGACTACAAAAGCAGATTGCTTACTGGATAATCTTTTGAGCTCTGATAAGATAGCATTTAGCGAATATGATGAAAACTTGAAAAAAACAGTATGATATCAAAGGGGTAGACAAATTTATTTTCACTGAAGAAGATAACAAAAAGCTATACATCTTCGATAATCACAATCATAGTTTTTTTATTTTATAGCGGAAATGTTATAAGGGATATAAAACATGAGGTACAAAAATTTTTGTAAAAACCAAAGGTATTAATTGATTTTCTTGAAAAAAAGGTACGATGTTAAGAAAAGCGTAATGATACACTTTGATCAACATAAGGATATGAGAGTACCTGAATATTCTCTGCTACAAGTTATAGAAAAATAATATATGGAGAGGAGAGATTGGACTTAAAACCTGAGGACAATGATTATGATTACAAGATACTGTATAATTATTGTAATTACTTCCTAAATGTTGGTAACTTTATAGTACCTCTTTTTGGAAAAACGGGTTTATATCTGATGTTATTATAGTAGACTCAACTTATTCTATGGCAAATTTGGAGAGAGAAATTAGCTTTTATGATGAGGTCATATTGGATATAGATCTTGATTTTTTTAGTGTTGAAATGGACTATATAGATGAAGATGACAAGATAAGTCTCATTAATAGATGCTATGATAAGGCGAAAAATTGTAACTATTTGCACTAGTCCATACTTTATTGAGTTTGAAAGAGCTAAGAACAAACTGGCAAAGATATTGAAATACTGTTTAAGGTGAGAGGAAAATGGCTGATATAATTAGGGTAGTTATTCTATCATTTGTTGAGGGGTTGACAGAGTTTATACCTGTAAGCTCAACAGGACATTTGATAATAGTAAATGAATTAGTACAATTAAAAACCTGAAAGTTTTGCAAATATATTCAATATAATCATTCAACTTGGCGCTATAATGGCAGTTGTAGTGCTATATTTTCAAAAAACTGAACCCTTTTTCAAAGGACGAAAAACACAAAACTGATACGATAAATATATGGAAAAAGGTAATTATTGGAGCTCTTCCTGCTGCTGTACTTGGGCTTTTTGTTTGATGATATTATAGATGCTCATCTTATGAATGCCAAAGTGGTGGCAACTATGCTTTTCTTATGGGGATTAGTGATAATTCTAATAGAAAAGAGAAATATAAAAAAATGAAAAATACTATAGAAACTATGTCATATAGGACAGCACTTATGATAGGTATTGCTCAGTGTTTTGCTATGGTTCCCGGAACTTCAAGATCAGCAGCAACTATAATAGGAGCTATGTTACTTGGCTTGTCAAGAGTTGAATCTGCTGAATTTTTCTTTCTTTTTGGCAATACCTACGATGTTTGGAGCTACATCTTTGAAAGTAGTTAAGTTGATTATAAATAAGACTCCAATAACTTCTTTTCAAGTTATGTTGATAATATTAGGTATGGTACTGTCGTTTTATATTTGCTCTTATTGTAATAAGAAAAATTTATGGATTATGTCAAAAAATCACGACTTTGTCGTATTTGGCGTATATAGAATGATACTTTCTATTGTAGTTCTTGTATATTTTTTTGATGAAATAAAAAAATAACTTTAATAGAAAAATTTGAAACTTTGTATATTTTTGTATACAAAGTTTTTTTATATTTTGTCAAAAAAATTCATCTTGTTTTAATTGTAAAAACATTGGGTATCGTAGTGAAAAATACATAGTTTTGTGATGGTAGGGGATTAAATGCAACATTCCAATTATTTTGATGACGGATTTGTAGAAAAAGTCAAAAAATGCCACCAATATTATAGATGTCATATCTAAATATGTGGATTTGAAAAACGGAGACAACTACAAAGGACTTTGTCCTTTTCATAATGAGAAGACTCCGTCATTTGTTGTAAAATGAAAGTAGGCAAATTTTCAAGTGTTTTTGGTTGTGGAGAAGGAGGCAATGTCATATCTTTTCTTATGAAGAAGGAAAAATATGAGCTTTACGGAAACCATAAAATACCTATGTGAAAAAGCCAATATACCGTATCAAAACAATCACACATTCACTGAAAAAAAGACAAATTTGAGCATGATACTAAGAAAAAGATGTACAAACTCCATATAGATTTGGCTAAGTACTGTCTTAAAAATCTGCAAGATAATATAGATAATTCCAAGAGATATCTCTTAAATAGAGGTATTGATGAAAAGACTATGAAAAAATTCGGTCTTGGTTATGAAGATAGGGAGTTCAAATTCAATAAAATACCTAAGTGAGTTGGGATATACTAAGGAAGATATGATACATAGTATGATTTATAGAGAAAAACAACAAGATGTATTCTATTTTTGGAAGAATAATGTATCCCATAATCGATAGGAGGAACAGAGTCATTGCTTTTGGCGGAAGAACCATGAATGATAATGAATCTCCTAAGTATCTTAACTCTCCTGAGAGTATGATTTTTAAGAAAAACGAACTCTATGGATTGAATCTTGCAAATAAATATAATTCCAAAAAGTTGATACTGGTTGAGGGTTATATGGATGTCATAAGTTTGATAAAAACGGTATTGCCGGAGGCATTGCCTCACTGGCACATCTCTTGCAAAGGAGCATGTAGAAGTTATAAAAAGGCAAAAATAAAAGAGTATTTATCTGTTATGACTCAGATACTGCGGGAAGAAATGCAACTATAAGAGCTTTGACTATGTTTGAAGAACAGGGTATTACTGCAAATGTGATAAGAATAGGTGATTATAAGGATCCGGATGAGTTTTTTCTAAAAATAAATCTTCGGATTTTATGAAACTGATTAAAAAAATGCAGTATCTCCACTTACATTTATAATTGATGATATGAGTTTAAACTATGATTTGAGTGTACATTCTCAAAAACTGGAATTTATAAACCTTGCTTGTGAAAAAGATAATTTCATGTAAGGATGAGGTTGAAAAAGAGTATCAGATAAAAAGAATATCACAAATTACGGATACTTCTATCAAAGCGATAGGAGTTAAGGTATATGGAGAGTATTTTTCGCCTAAGAGATTTAATGAAAAAAGACAATAAGGATAGTAAATTCATCAAAAAGCGATATTAAGTCAGATATAAGTGTTGAATCTGAAAAAAACATCAAATCCTAATGAAAAAGAAACTAAACGTGATGATAGTCGACAATCCTTCATATATCAAACTTGTAGATGATATATTAGAACTTGAAGATTTAAAAAGACGATGAAATAAGAAAAATATATCTAAAAAAAGATTTGAATATGAAAAAAGATATTGAAAATGATACAGTAAAGATGCTTAGAAAACTTGCGAAATCAGTGAAGTTATCAAGTATTCAATCTCAAATCAGGGACATAGAAGTCTTGCTTAGAGATGAAAGAGATGTTGAAAGAGCTATTGAAAATGCAAAAAGAATAGATCTTTTGAAAAATGTCTGAAATAACAGAAAGTTTGAAGCTTGATGTTTAAAGTTAAGATAATTGTGTTATAAATTATGAAATAAATGTATAGATGTTAAGAATTTTACCCTGTATTAAAAAAAGAGGGATGAACTGTGAGTAAAGATATAATAGATATTGATATCATAAATGAAGAAAAACCTAAAAAGCAAAAAGAGGAAGAAAGCCTAAGGATAAAACTAATGAAGTCTCAGCTGTTAAAGATGAAAAAGAAAAAGTCATCTTCAAAGATAAAAAGCTGATGATGAACTTAATCAGAAAGATATTGAAAAAATCAAAGAAAAATAAAAAAAGACATAATTGATGTAGAAGAGCCTAAGGCGAAAAAGAAAAAAAGAAAAGGATGAGATTTTAGATAAAAACAGAAAAAGAAATCAACGAAGTCAAAAAAAGATGAGGATTTTGTAGATGATGATATAGATCAATATATCGGAGTTATAAACAAAAATGAAGAAGAGGATACAGAGTTTTTTTGAAGATGATGTAATGGAAGATGATATTGAGCCGTCTTTGGAAGATTTGACTGAAGAAGAGCTTATAGAAGATTTTCGATGAAAAATGCTGATTTATCAGTATATGACGATAAAGAAGATATTTTAAGTGTTATGGAGTACGAAAAAAAGCCGTACAGGGTCTTATTGAAAAAGGAAGAAGAGACGGATATATTGACTATGACACTATAATGAATACTGTTGATAACTATGATATAGGTAAAGAAAAGATAGAAGATATGTATGACCGATTTGCAAGTTTCGGTATAGATATCATTGAAGATATTGATAAAGAGTCATCTCAAGTAGATACTAAGACTGCTGAGCAAAAAAATGAAGGGATTTTGACTTGCTTAACCTTGAACTTTCCCTTTCAAAGAGTAATGTGGATGATCCTGTAAGGATGTATCTTAAGGAAATAGGAAAGATACAACTTCTTACCGTGGAGGAAGAACATAGACTCTCTGAACTTATGGTAAAAGGTGATGAATATGCTAAGATGAAAATTGTTGAAGCCAATCTTAGACTTGTAGTTTCTATAGCAAAAAGATATGTTGGTAGGGGAATGCTCTTCCTTGACTTAATTCAAGAGGGTAACTTAGGATTGATTAAAGCTGTTGAAAAATTTGACTATACAAAGGGATTTAAGTTTTCAACCTATGCTACATGGTGGATAAGACAGGCTATAACAAGAGCAATTGCAGATCAGGCAAGGACAATAAGAATACCTGTGCATATGGTAGAAACTATCAATAAGCTAATAAGGATAAATCGTCAGCTTGTACAGGAACTTGGGAGAGATCCAAGACCTGATGAAATAGCTGAGCAGATGGGGATGTCACAAGATAAGATTAGAGAAATAATGAAGATAGCTCAAGAACCTGTCTCTTTGGAAACTCCAATAGGTGAAGAGGAAGATTCACATTTGGGTGACTTCATACCTGATGATGATGCACAGGCTCCATCAGAAGCTGCTGCATATTCATTGCTTAGGGAACAAATTGAACAGGTACTATGTACTCTACAGATAGAGAAAGAAGAGTGCTCAAGCTTAGATTTGGACTTGATGACGGTAGACCAAGGACTCTTGAAGAAGTTGGTAAGGAGTTTGATGTTACAAGGAAAGAATAAGACAGATAGAGGCAAAAGGCTCTTAGAAAACTCAGAGGACCTAAAAAAATCAAATAAACTTAAAGACTATCTTGACTAAAGAAAAATATAAGTTAAAACTTTAAAAAATAATTTGTGAATTTCTATAGTGATTGAAAAAAATCTTGATTAAATTATGGAAAAGTAAGGAGAAATCTCTTACTTTTTTTAAATTTTACTGGAATACTTTTTAATTATGTTATATAATACTAACGATTAGTTATTGTTTATAAGATGAGAATAAAAATGAAAGTATAAAAAGTCTAATATAAATTATCATATGCATTTTTAAAATGTATTGAGTATGATTATTTTTTTAGAAAATGAATTATAATTAGAAGTTATTATATAATTTGATTAGTAAAATAAATTTATAAAATTTGAGAGTATTTATGAATTATGAAATTATATTAGGAATTATTGTATTTTTTTATTTGGTACTGTATTTGGCAGTTTTTATAATGTCGTAATATATAGACTTCCTGCAGAGATGTCTATTTCAAAAGGAAGATCAATGTGTTTTACTTGTAAACATCCACTTGGTCCTTTGGATCTTGTTCCATTGCTTAGTTATATTTTCTTGGGGGAAAGTGCAGATATTGTAAGACTAAGTTTTCTCCAAGATACTTCTTTGTGGAATTACTTACAGGTCTTTTGTTTTTACTTGCATACTACAAGTATTCTATTAGCATAGAATTGATACTGATGTGCATATTTTTCTCTATGCTTGTAATAGTAGGCTTTATTGATTGGGATACTTTTTTTACATTTATGATGATGTACTTAAAATATTTGCAGTATTGCTTGGAATTGTACTTGTAATAGATAAAAAAACTGATGTAATGCCCAATATATTAGGGTGCATTAATAGGTGCTGCAATTTATGCGGCTATTTACTTTTTGAGCAAAAATAATCTTTAAACAGGAGGCTTTTTTGGTCAAGGGGATATATATTTGAATGCTGTAATAGGTCTTGTAATTGGTAGTCCATATATTGCAATTACTTCTATTTTTTTCTTTTTTTGTAGGACTCTTCTTTATAATCATATTCAAGTTATTAGGAAGAAAGTTTGAAAATGAGACAGGAGATACCTTTTGGACCTTATATGTGTATTTCTGCTGTAATTATCAGTACATTCGGCAGTGATATGGTAAGATTTTATGTAGATAATTTTTCTGTATTTGTAATAGTTTTATTGTGTATAAATAATACTAACTAAAAAAATAAAAAGCTTTTTATAAGCTGTTTGGAGGCTTTGTTTTGATATATTTTGATAATGTATCCAAAAATTTATGACAAGAGTGAAACCTATGCCTTAACCAACATAGAATTAGCCATAAATGATGGAGAATTTGTTTTTGGTAGGAATGTCGGGAGCCGTAAGTCTACACTAATAAAAAACTCTTACAAAGTGAACTTGGTCCGACTTATGGCAAGGTTATAGTTAATGATACTGATACATCTGATTTGTCAAGTAGAACATTGCCACGATATAGAAGAATGATAGGTATGATTTTTTTCAAGACTTTAGATTGTTGACAACAAGACAGTATATGAAAATGTAGCCTTTGCTATGCAAATACTTGGAAAAATCAGGAAAGCAGATAAGACAAGATGTACCCTATGCACTGCGACTTGTTGGATTAGAAGATAAGGAGTACTCTTATCCTACACAATTGTCAGGGGAGAGCAACAGAGGGTGGCTATAGCAAGAGCTATTGTAAACAGACCTCCAATACTTATTGCTGATGAACCTACCGGGAATTTAGACTTGCAAAAATTCTATACAGATAATGAAACTCTTAAATGCTATCAATGAACAAGGAACTACTGTAATCGTGGCAACTCATGACAAGGAAGTGGTAGATTCTATGCAAAAAAAGAGTTATTAGATTAGAGCAGGGAAGGATAGTAAGTGATATTCAAAGAGGAAGGTATATGAATGATTAAGATTGGATTTTATATAAAAAGAGACATTTAAAAAGTGTCTTTAGAAATAGAAATACATCTATTGCTACTATTCTTTCTATGACATTAACATTACTTATTTTTAGGCATTACCTTACTTATAATACTTAATCTTGATAAGTTTGTTCTTTCTGCAAGACAGGAGTTTAGCGGTATACAGATATTTCTTAAAAAAATGAAGTCGACAAAACTATGATGGATGAATTTGAGGATAAGCTAAGAGATAATCAATTGCTTAAAGATATTATTTTTTGTAAGCAAGGATGAAACAATGGAAAGCTTCAAAAAATAATATTGGATATGAGACAGATATATTTTCAGATATTGAAAATCCTTGTGAAAAATTCATTTATCGTCTATCCTAATGATGCAAAAAGACTCTGCAGATATAGTTGAAGAATTAAAAAAGATACAAGGGTATCGAGTATTTCATTTTATCAAGATACAATTGAACAACTGGTAAAAAAATTTCAAATATTGCAGGATTAATTAGTATTATCGTCATAGTTGTATTGTTTGTGCTTTCTTCTTATAATAGAAAATATGATTAAAATTACTATTTTCTCAAGGATGAGAGAAATAAACATAATGAAAGTTATTGGAGCAACTAACTGGTTTATAAGGTGCTTTTCATTCTTGAGGGAGCTTTGCTTGGTTTTTATAGGTTCTTTTTCAGCTTTTTTAATCACAGATTTTGCTTATGCAAAGGTCTATTCAATATTGTCAGGAACAATATTTTTTTCAAAAATATATCGTTGATAAGGCAACCATGTCATCCTTACTTCTTTCATTGTTTGTGCTTACAGGGATAGGAATAGGTATTTTAGGCTCAGTTAGCTCTTTGAGAAAAATATTTGAAGGTATGAAAAATGTCAAAGAAAAAAACAATTTTTTTCTACTTTTCATCAGTTTTTCTTGCATGATTTATGCAGATAAACAAAGTGACCTTGATTCCATAAATCAACAGCTAAAGGAAATTGAACAAAAAAAGATAGAAAAATAACAAAAAGATGAGTATTCTCAATCAAAAATATAGTTATTTTAGATGAAGAAATAGCTGTAATTCAAGCGAATTTGGATTATACTAAGAGCGAGATTGATAAGACTCAGGCGGAGATAGATGAAAAATACTAAAAGATAATATCAAAAGAAAAAGAGATATATGAAATTACTTCTAAACTTAAGAATAGAATAAGAGTCATGAGCAAGGTAAAGTATATAGATTATTTGAGAATAATCTTTTCTTCAAAAGAGTGTTAATGACCTTTTTCAAGGTATTCAGTTATTAAAAAAATAGTGGATCAGGACAAGTTTGAGATAGAGTATCTTGAAAATAACAAGAAAGATTTAGTTTTAATATCTGAAAAATTTGGAAGAATCTAAGAGTATTTTGGATACTTTAAAGACAGATTACAACATACAAAGTAACAATTTAAATTCTGCAAAACTGATGCAACAAGCCAATCTTGCTCAGGTTGAAAAAGATAACGCCCAATTACAAGAACTTGAGAATCTGAAGCAACAAGAGGCAGCTCAACTTGCTGAAGAGATAAGGCTCATGGTGATGACAAGTAATTATCAGGGCTCATATACTGGTGGAAAGCTTGGATTACCTGTGGCAAATCTTCATATTACATCTCCATTTGGATATAGGATACACCCTATATTAAATACAAAAACTTTTTACACAGTGGAGTAGATTTTGCAGATTCTGCAGGTACACCTATATATGCTGCAGAAGAAGGTCAGGTAATACACGCCGGACCAAAAAGGCACTTATGGTAATGCTGTAATGATTGACCATGGAGCAGGAATAGTGACATTATATGGACATTGCTCTTCAGTGGCTGTTCAGGTAGGGCAGATAGTAAGAAGAGGAGAATTGATAGCATATATGGGATCAACTGGAAGATCTACAGGACCTCATCTGCATTTTGAGGTTAGATTAAATGGAGAGTTTGTAGATCCTATGCCATATTTAAGAGGAGAATAATTTTATGAATTCTAATTCAAAAATCAAGAGTATTAAAATGTATTATTGGGATTTTTCATAGCTCTTGCAGTGTTTATAGTTGCAGGAATGATGTTTGTAAGAGCCTATGGTTTTTTTCTTTAGAAGAATATTTGGAACTTAAGCAGTTTGAAAGTCTTATTAGACAAACTTATTACAAAGATACTGACGATATTGACTTTTGTAGAAGGTATGAAAAAGGAATGGTTGAACAACTTGGAGATCCGTACTCTAAGTATCTTAACAAAGAAGAATTTAAGAGAATGATGGAAGATACTGCAGGTAATTTTTGTTGGCATAGGTGTATATATAGCTCCAAACAAAAATGGAGAAATTACTGTAGTAAGTCCAATAAAGGGTACTCCGCAGAAAAAAAGCGGGAATTAAATCAGGTGACATAATATCAACAGTAGATGGTAAAAAAACTATGATGCAAAGACGATGAATGATGCTGTAAAGGCAATGAGGGGAGAAAAAAAGGCAAGACTGTAGTAGTTGGTATACTTGACTCAAAAAAGGCAGTATAAGGAATATAAAATAGTAAGAGAAGATATAAGAACGGAAAGTGTATTTTTCAAGAATGCTTGATAATAATTTAGGATATATTCAAATAACTTCTTTTGAAGAAAGAACATCTGAAGAATTTAGAGAGCATCTTGAAAAGCTTAAGATATTAAGGGTTTGGTTTTGGATCTTCGTTCAAATCCCGGTGGATTGGTAGATCAAGTTGTAAGTGTTGCTGATCAAATTCTACCTGAAGCATTGATAGTGTATTCATCAAACAGAATAGGAAAAAAAGATTATGCTAAGTCTGACAATAAAGAGTCTTTGAAAATACCTGTTGTAATGTTGGTTGATGAAGGCTCTGCTTCTGCATCAGAAATATTGTCAGGAGCTTTGCAAGATAATAAAAAAAGCTACTATTTTGGGACAACAAACTTATGGCAAGGGAGTTATACAGTCTATTATGGAGTTAGACAAGGGTGGCTTGGTGATAACTACTGCTCAATATTTTACACCAAAATGGAAATGTAGTAGATAAAAAAAGGAATTACTCCTGATGTAAAAGTAGAGTATAAAAAAACAGGAGATAAGAGTGATACCCAACTTGAAAAAAGCAATAGAAATATTGAAGCAAAAAGTGAAGTAGAATAATGAAATTACTGAAAAAAGGCGATATAGTAATAATAGCTTTGATATTGATATTTTCTGTTGTACCATTATATTTTTTTAAAGAAGAAATAACGGTTCAAGGACAAAAAAATAGTTGTAACTCAGGATAATAAAGTTATCGGAAACTATATGCTAAACAATAGCACAACTCCTAAATTCATAGACTTTGATTTTTATGTAAATGGAAAAATATAAGGGAACACTGGAGACTAAAGACTCTAAGGTTAGGTTACACAGACTTCCTGAAGATGTAGTGCCTAAGTCAATACATGAAGATATGTCATGGATATCAGACAGTAGCAAGATAATAGTAGCACTTCCTGTAAGATTAGTAATATCAATATCTGGCGGAAGTGTTGACAGCGAAGTTGACACAATATCAAATTAGAGTATAATAGCTATTTAAAATTAAAAATATAGTTATATATAATTATGTTGATTTAAAAAAATGTGAATATATTTTTTTAAATATATATTTATTAATATGCTATAAATTAAATAATTTATATACAACATTAATGAATAATTATATTTTTTTGAAATTATATGATTAATCAATGAATATATACTATTAAAAATAAAAAAAGGGCAGCTCTAAGTGAAAAAATCTTAGGTGTTGTCCTTTTTATTTGAGTTATCTAAAATAAATTGTACTGTTTTTTTATTTTTATAGTATAATAGTTATATAAAGTTAAAATCTTATACTAAAATTTATTGAAATATAGATAATTCATTTTATATTGTTTATAATATTTTATAAAAATAAAATTATACATATAAATTCCATGGATAAAAAAATGTATTAAATATCAGGAGTTAAAGATGGATATCAAACAAATTCTTATGAAAGAGTTTTCACTTAAGAACACTCAGGTAGATAATATAATAGAGCTAATAAATGACGGCAAGACTATTCCGTTTTATTGCAAGATATAGAAAAGAGATGACAGGTGGAGCAAGTGACAGTTTGCTTAGAGATTTTTGACGAGAGACTTAAGTATCTTAATTCATTATCAGACAGAAAAAGAAAGTGTATTTAATTTAATAGATGAACAAGGAAAACTCACAGATAATATAAGAGCATCACTTGAAAAATGCTATGACTCTCCAAGAAGTTGAAGACATATATGCACCATTTAAACAAAAAAGAGAACAAGAGCAAGTGCTGCCAAAGAAAAGGGCTTAGAGCCTCTAAGTATTGTATTGCTTGAGGGTATTGAAAAGGTAGAGGATAAAAGCCGTAGAGTTTATCAATTCAGAACTTGGTGTTGAAAAATGAAAAAGATGCTATTGACGGTGCTAAGGATATAGTAGCTGAGATTATAGCAGATGACTTTGAACTTAAAAAAAGACTCTTAGAAAACTACTCTTTGATACTGCTGTAATAATGACTTCCCCAAAAAAGACGCAGAGGAAAAAGAAGATTTCCCTGTATATAAGATGTATATGGAATTTAGTGAAATTTCATCTAAAATGCCGTCATATAGAATACTTGCTATAAAACAGGGGAGAAAAAGATGACATATTAAAGGTCAAAAATTGACTATGATTTTGAAAAAAATTCGTTGAAATTGCAAAAACATACATCAAATCTGAAATTCACAGTGAAATTATGACAGAAACAATAGAGGATTCTCTTAAAAGACTGATGATGCCATCTCTCGAAAGGGAACTTCGTTCAGAAATGACTGAGAGAGCCGAAGAAAAAGCAATTTCAGTTTTTGGTGAAAATTTATCAGCACTGCTTATGCAATCACCGCTTAAAAAAACAAGGTGGTATTGGGCTGGGATCCTGCTTACAGAACAGGATGCAAGATAGCTGTAGTGGATGAAACAGGTAAGGTTCTCGATACTACGACTGTATATCCTACAGCACCTCAAAAACAAGGTGGAAGAAACAAATAAAGGAAATTACTAAACTGATTGATAAATACAATGTAAATATAATTTCCATAGGCAACGGTACAGCATCAAGAGAGTCTGAACAGATAGTTGCAGACATAGTAAAACAAAAAGCAAAATGTATACTATACTATAGTAAGTGAAGCTGGAGCCTCTGTATACTCTGCATCAAAGCTTGGTGAAGAAGAGCTTAAAAGATATGAATGTATCTTTGCGTGGAGCTGTTTCAATAGCAAGGCGTATACAAGATCCTATGAGTGAGCTTGTCAAAATAGATCCAAAATCAATAGGAGTAGGTCAATACCAACACGATGTAAACCAAAAAAAGACTTAGTGAAGTATTGTCAAATGTTGTTGAAGATAATGTTAATAAGGTAGGTATAGATTTAAATACTGCATCTTACAGTATACTTGGTTATGTAGCAGGAATAACTCCTTCAATTGCAAAAAAATATCGTCAAATATAGAGATACTACAGGCAAGTTCAAAAAATAAGGAAGAGCTACTTAAAGTTTCAAGGTTAGGTCAATCATGTTTTTGAACAATGTGCAGGATTTTTGAGAGTCAAAGAGGGAGATAATATACTTGATAATACAGGTATACATCCTGAAGCTTATGAAAAAGACTTATAAATTGTTGGATATCTTGGATGTAAATATTCAAAGTGAAAATTTTATTGAAGATTTTTACAAAGAAGATAGATAAGACTTCTCAAAAAGATTTGTCAGATAAACTTGAGATAGGGATGCCTACCCTAATAGATATAATAAAAGAGCTAAAAAAACCTGGACTTGATATAAGAGATGAAAAATATATCTCCTGTATTAAGAAGTGATGTGTTAAAACTTGAAGATTTGAGTGAAGGTATGATACTTAAAGGGTACTGTCAGAAATGTGCTTGAATTTGGAGCATTTGTTGATATAGGTGTCAAAAAAATGACGGTTTGGTGCATATATCACAGTTAAGTGATAAGTATATCAAGAATCCTATGGAGGTTGTATCTATAGGAGATATAGTAAATGTAAAAGGTCATAGGTATAGACCTTGATAGGAAAAAGTTAGCCTTACAATGAGAGGAATTTAATAAATAGGCTAAAAATAGTTTTTAATTTAAAAATTTTATTTATAAAAAGCAATCTGTTTATATAGTAGTTATTTTTTTAAGAGGATGATAAGTATGTTTATCAATACAACAAAAGCAAAGAATTGTCTATATAATTCAGCTTGTAAAGATTGTTTTGTTTATATTGCCTGCATTGACTTTTACAGGTATAGCTATATACGCATTGACAGGAAATCCGGAATTTATGGATTATATTGTGGTATATATATTATTTGCAATTCCATTTGATTTTTGGTTATAAGCTCAATTATGAAGATTATGCTATTATCTAAGGCGAAATTATATGAGAAAGTATTTTTTGATGGATAAAGATGGTTTTATAGAAATACAAAAATTAGCTACCAATGTCAATACAAAAAGAGGATAAGGTTGTAAAAAGAACTTACTGATTTAATAAAAATGGATGTTATTAGAAAAATTGCTATCCAAAGAGAGGGTTTACCGAAGATATTGCTTGATAACGGAAAGGCTCCTAAAGAAGTTGAATATGAAACAGTGATTTGTCCTTCATGTGCAGCGAAAGTTACTAAGATAGTAGGAAAAATCGGAAAAATGTGATTACTGTGGTAATGACATCATGTAAGAAACGGATAAAACTATGAAGATTGACATAGATAATAGGGCTAAATTAGTCATATCCTTACTTGAATTTAATGGCTATAATTCGTATGTGGTTGGAGGCTGTCTAAGAGATGTCTTGCTTGGTAGAAAGTCACATGACATTGATATCTGCACTGATGCTCTACCGGAAGAAATAATATATGTATTTAAAGATAAGTATAGGGGTCATAGAAACAGGTATTAAATACGGTACTATAACTGTAATAATTGATGCTTTGCCTATTGAAATTACTACATTTAGAAGTGAGCAAGACTATGTTGACGGTAGAAGACCTGAAAAAGTAAGCTTTGAAAAAGATATAAAAAGCTGATTTGTCAAGGCGAGATTTTACTGTTAATGCCATGGCGTATAATGATAAAGATGGACTTATTGATTTATTTGGCGCTAAGAGAGACCTTGAAGATAAAAATAATAAGATGTGTAGGCAATCCAAGACAGAGGTTCAAAGAAGATAAATTAAGGATGCTTAGAGCTGTAAGATTTGCTTCTACTTTTAATTTTGGAATTGAAGATGAAACATTTGATGCTATTAAGGAGTATTCACAAGATATAGAAGAGATATCTCTTGAGCGTATAAATGTAGAGCTTAGTAAGATGTTACTTGTTCAAAAAACCGTCTCAATCTATAAAGTTGTTGAGAAAAAAACAGGACTACTTAAAGTTATCTTACCTGTAATTGATGATATGTACGGATTTTTCTCAGCAAAATCCATATCATGAAAAAGATTTATTTTTTTCATACTATGGATGTGCTTGATAATGTAAGAGAAGATATAATACTTAGACTTGCAGCACTTTTTCATGATACAGGTAAGCTATATACTAAGACAGTAGATGAAAATAACATAGGTCATTTTTACGGTCATAGTGAGGTAAGTTTTGATATTGCAAAAGATTATCTAAAAAGCTGCGATATTCCAATAACATTGTTGAGTTTGTATCACTTCTTTGCAAGAAGCATATGATAGATACAAGAAATATAACCAAAAAAAGGCATCAGAAAAATTGATATCAATTTTTGGGAAAGAAAATATATATTATCTTGTCGAACTTCAAAGAGCTGACGCAGAATCTACTACAATTGGTGGAGATGATACACTCAAAAATTAAGGTGGATGAGGTCTTAGCTGATGAAGATGTATTTTGCATTAAGGATATGGACATTGATGGGAATGATATCAAAAACTTAGGATATAAGGGCAAAGAAATAGGATATATACTCAAATATCTATTTGATAGAGTAATGGAAGATACAAGTATTAATGAAAAAGCAAAACTTTTAGAAATAATTAAAAGAGAAATTGCTGATAAGATTTGATAATAGAATAATTGTAAAATTCATATCAAATATAATATTTATCAGCCGTTTCTCTTTTTATTCTAATGATTGGATTAAATTCGTATATTTTTTTGTTAATGACCGCATACTATTGACTTTTTTTAAACTAAGGGCAGTTATTATTTCATTGAATTTTGAATATGATTTACATAATATATACCAATGTTAATAAAAAGAATTATTTCCACTTTTTATATTAGAAAAGACTATAGTATAAAAGATTATATAGATACTTATAAAAATACAATTAGTTTATAGCATCTATAAAAAAATGCATATAAGGTACTGTATATACAATTTCATGGGATACACAGTGGAAGTTATAACCGTCCTCACCATAACAAGTGCCATGGTCAGAACACATAATACAAAAAGTCTTGCCTCTTTTTAGCAAATAAATCAAATAATTTATTAATATGAGAATCTACATATCTAAGTGCTAAGGCATGAGTTGTCACATCATCTGTTTTTGCATTTTCTGAGTAAAAAGAATTTGGGTAATGGATGCTGTCAATATTAATATACATAAATACTTTTTCATCCTTCTTTTTCAAGTAACTTTTTCAACAAAGCCTATTTGATTTTCAAAACTTTCCTTTATATGACAGGCAAATGAAGTATTCCAGTATGACTCTTTGAAAAAGCTTGGCAATATCTTATTTATAGGACTTCTCTTGTTGAAAAAACCTACTCCACCTATACAGATAGTAGTATAACCCACATTTTCCAACCCTCTTATAAAAACTATCTCCTTCGAATACAAAACGAATAGGGATGTAACTTACCTAAAGCGCCGTTTTCTTTTTGCTACAAACAGGCGTTCTCTTTCGTATAAAGGTATAGGCCTTGACGGTGAGGGAAGATTGCCTATGAACATAGCCATATGAGACGAGGAATGTATAATTACCTGGTGCATGACACTTTTCCCATTTTCCATATTTGTTTATATTAGGGTATTACCTAAATTTTCTTCTTGATTTGCAACATCATATCTAAGTGTATCAAGGCAAACAAATAGTATGTCGTACTTCCTACAACTTCATTCATATTTACTGTCATCTTAGCTTTTTGGGGTCTCCTATGACAAATTTTGGGACTTCAGTTACCTGTCTTGGCATTTTTCTCCTTGTATAAAAATGCTAATTATTAAATAATTAACTCAACTTTCCACATAAAAACATTGAAAAATTGATATTTCTTTAAAAATACAATATTACGATTAAAAATATTTTTTTAGGTGTTTAAATTTCAACAAAAAAATTGTAATAATTTTAGAGGGAAAGTTGAGAATTAAAAATAAAATATAATATAATACTTATATTGATATAAGCATTGGCTTTTCAGTTATATCTTCTATTTTTTTGAATCAACTTGTTCATTTCAAGTATCTGATTTTATATATCATGTTATTGTCAAAAAAATATCTTTATACATCAAATCACCCTGTGAATTAATCTCTATTATATAGGGCTTTTTCGTGTTTTTCAAGTAAGATATCAAATCCTGCTACATTTAGGGTTTGGAAAAAAGTTCCATAGATTTTTGACAAAGTGTATTAATATCTTGTTTAATCTCATCAGTGAGATGTACCTTTGAGATGTCAATAGGAAGATTATTAAGGTGAAGATTTGTGATACTTCCTTGTTTACTTCCTCTTACTTGAATAAAGCATACTTTGTTAAATTGATATACCAACCTCAAATCATAAAACAATCTTGTCTACATCATCCTTAGGGTATCCACCTTTTCAATTATTGCTCCTTTTATTAAGATGAAATCAGTAAGTTTATATATCTTGCTTTTTGTCTGTTATGTTGAATAATTTCTTTGTATTTATATATCTGCCATTTTCATAATTCATAGATGTCTGTATCTTCATCTTATCAGACTTTTTATTGTATTTTAACGATATGACTCCACAGGCACCAGAGCCGAAATTTGGCTTTATGAATATTTGGGAAATATTGTTATCTCTTAGATAATAAATTAGCTCATCAAAAGAACTACACCCTAAGATTGAGCATAGGTGTAGTTGATATATTTGCATCTTGTAATCTTTGTTTACATTTAATTTTATCCAAGGTATCTATAATTGACTTTGGACAGTTCAAAAAGCTATGTCCTTTATATTGGAAAGGGATGATAGTATATTACTATATCTTTGAATGTTGCTTTCCAATTCATCAACATAGATGCTATAGTTTGAAATAGGGTCAACCTTTATAAAAACAAGGCTGATTAGAACACTTTTTCAATAAATAGTTTTTCAAGATCAAAATAGTCATCTATATCGAAAAACTCAAATTCAAATTTTAAATCAGAACAAGCCTTTGAAAAAATATTCATATCTCTTATGCCTAATAATATGCACTTCATTATTCTGTTAACATCGGATAATAATATACTTCTCCGTCATATTCATCAGGTTCATTAGCTTCGTCAAGTATAACATTAATTCCTGTATTTCTTAAATTTTTGCATCATTTCTTCAGAAAGATAGTGATATGTCAGGTCAAGTTTATCAAGTCCTTTGAACATCGAAATATTATCAAGTATCATCTGTCCGCCCTTGTCAGTAAGAGTTCCGTTTGACAAATCCAAAGTCTTTATATTGTATAAATTCTTGCTTTCCACTACTTTTTCAACTATTTCATCTTGTATTTCACTGTCTCCAAGTCCAAGGTAAGTCAAGTTTTTATATAATCAGCTTTTAATATACTTGCTATATCATCTGATGTACCGTCAAAACCGTAGTCCTCAACACCAAAAATATAGGTTGAGTTTTTTTAGTTTAGGTAATCTGGCAGAAGCTATTTGTTTGATAACAGATGTTGGTAGTCCACCACAGATTATTTCAAGCTCTTCAAGGTTATTATGATCTATATTACCAAGAGACAATTCGTTACTTCCTTTTATTGTAAGGCTTTTTAAGGTTAGGTAAGGCTTTTTAATAAGTTTGAATAATCACCCTGTTCTATCCAAGAAACTTCACACTCTTCATAATCCATATCGCCAATGAACATTCTACTAATATGTTGAAGTTTGTCCTTATTTTCTACAAAGACATCCAGTAATGATTGAACAGGGTTATCGTAAGATTCACCCCAACATCCAACTATAAGCTCATCCAATGAAGAAAGTTCGCTGTCTGCAATTATATCATTTGCAAGAGTAAGACTGTTTATTTCAACATCTGAGTCATCATTCCATATTTGATCGCCTGTGTAAAAATATTTTTTTGCTCTTTAACATTTCAAAACCTCCTGAAGCTTGAAACTTCAATTTAATAATTATGTAAGAAAATAATATTTTCGTATATAATTTATTGTTAATTAAATAATTCTAACTTTAAGAAGGTTATATCATAAAATATTAAAAATAATCTGTAATTTTGCATAAAAACTTTAAAAAGTCTATTTATCAATTTTTTAAAAATTCGTCACAAATTCGTCAAAAATTTAAAATAAAAAAATTAGGGAGCGGAAACTCCCTTTTTTTATAAAGCCTATAATCTTTTTGAATGCCTTGTCTTTTTCTTCTTGAGATGATTGTACATAAGTGTTAATAAAGGTTTCAAATTTATCACCTATAATCTCACTCGCTACCTTAAGATTTATACCTTTTTGCTACAAGATTAGTAGCGAATGTGTGACGGAAGCAGTGAGGAGATACATTATATTTTTTTAGATATGGATGTATCCGTAAGTTTTTGGAATACATATCCGTCTATATGCCTTACCTGAACATTTTGAATTTCTGTATATAGCCAATGTGGGATTGGGATTTTTCGATATCCGTTGTCACTTTTTAAGAGTAGTTACCTTACCGTTCAATTTTTTTGCCTTGATACGGTGATGATGCAGTCTTGTATATCTTCGTATTTTAGTCCAAATACCTCACTTATTCGCATTCCTGTATTATATAAGATTTTTATCAATAACTTATACTTATTTGGAGCATTTTCCAATATTTGATTATACAAAGTCTCGTTAATATATTTTATTCTTTTATCTTCTTTTTCTTCTTTTGAATGTTGACGGGATTGTCTCTAATTAGTTTTTAATTCTTTTATACAAAAAAATTAAAAAAATGTCCTTATCTTCGCTTGTAAGGATATTAATACATATCCTCGTTTTTGATTTTCTTGAATAATATTTGTAATTTGTATAGGTTTAATATCTGATACAGGGGTATGTTCAAGCGATTGCAGATATTTATATAGTATTTTTTTCTAACTCAAATGTACTAAATTTTTACCTTATTCTTTTTATATTCAAAGTAAATATCCAATGCCTCTTTTACTGTCATATTACTTGTATCAATATTATCTTTGATATCTTCAGTTATAGTGTATCTAATCTCATCAGCCCAAGCCTTGGCATCTTTTTGTTTCTTGAAGCCTTGTTTACTTTTTTTGTTTCCATCTTCCGCCTTGCTTATAACTTACTATGGCTTGATAACCGCCGTCTTTTTCTCGAATTGTAGTATTCATAGTATAAAAAAACTCCTTATTTCGTTATTATGCGAAAAAAACAAAAACAGTATATAGTTAAATTTCGTTATTGATGAAAAAAGAGAAATTATAGCATAGATTGAAATGCTACTGCCTTTCCTAAAAATCCTAAAAATCGACTTGACTTTCTTCCTTGAATTCAAAAATGCGTGGAGGTACCTTTGGATTTTTCAGCCATTAGAACTACTGAATTTTTCTTTAAAATACACTCTTTTAAGTGTTATTTCAAAAATCTATAGAAACAGCAGCGATATCTCCGTCTTTTTACCCTTGCGTCTTTTATCAATGAATACAAGGTCGCCATCTTCTATCCTTGCATTTATCATACTATCGCCAACACACCTTAGGGCAAAAATCTGCGACTATATCTTCGTCTGCATCTATATAGTCTACTTCGTCAGTATCGTTGAAATTTAATATAGGAGAGCCACAAGCGATATTACCAACGAGCGGTAATTTCTTCTTGCGGACAGATTTTTATTATTTCTGCATTTTTAAATCGTGGTTGTATCATAGGTTCATCTTCCCAACCCATTAGGTAGGATGATGTAGTGTTTAAAAATATTGGCAAAATTCACTTACTTTTTGAAAGCGGTAAATCTGTTATACCTTGCTCGATTTTATGAATAGATGTCTTAGATTTGTATCCCATTTTTTTGTGCTAATTCTTCTTGTGATAATCCTTTTTCTTCTCTTAATTTTTCTTATTTTATCTCCAATATTCATAATACACACTCCTTTTTATGATGATTATAACATTATAGACACTTAAAGTCAATTTTTGAAAAATTTAAAAAAATATTGTTGACTTTTAATTCAACGATATGATATGATATCTTTAGACACTTAAAGTAAACAAAAAGGGGGTAAAGAATTGATAAAAATAAATAATAGCCTTTTAAAAGCAGACAATAGCAGACAAAGGATATAAATTAAAAATATATTGCTCAACAAATAGGCATAAGTTCTTATGGATTAGCTTTAAAGTTGTCAGGGAATAGTGAGTTTAAAGTTACTGAAATCAATAAGCTTATTGATATCTTATCTTTAAAAACCTGAAGAAATTGAGGATATTTTTGAAAATAGCGTTCACTTAAAAATAAAACAAAAAGGGGGATAGAGCATGGATAAAAAAAGACGCTCCTTGGCATAGACGAACTTGCGGAACGCTGGGGGAGTGGATAAGACGACAATTAGAAGAATGAAAGACAAGGGAGAAATAAAAGGCGGTCAAAGGCTTTGGTAATCTGAAATTCAATATTATTGATGTATTGAAGATTGAGGGTAGCGGAAGCATTGACCCGCTAAGTCCTTTGGAGCGTAGAAGATTGGAATTAGAAATTAAAAACAAAGACAACGAGATAGCAAGATTGAACGCTATCTTAAGTCAGATGATAGCTCCGCTTGGGGAGTATATCAGCGGAGTAAATAAGGGAGAAGTAAGATGAAAAGAACACTAAGAATTGAGCAGAATGATAAGAATGTTGATTTTGATTATGATAAGTTGAGAGCCTATTATTTTGAAACTCAACGAGATGGGAGTATAGCCTTTTGTTATATATCCTGTAGATGGTGGAAGATATGTATTTCCAAATAATGAAAAATTTGAAAATACAACTAATAGAAGATAAGGAGAATGAATAATGATGTACCTTGAAATATTAATGTTTGGCTCAGTTTGTTTTTTTGGGTGGTTGGGCGATGAAGTCAATAGCTGTATCAGAAATATTAAAAAAAGGCAAAAAGATAAAAATCAAGTATATTGACACTGTTGCAAAAGAAGCCTATAAGAAAGGCTATGATACAGGATATGAGTATAGAGGGGGATAAGATGAATATAATTGAAGATATGAAGAGTATGGAAGATGTAAGAGATTTCTATAACAAGCATATGCAATATAAGAGAGGTGATATAAGAGAAGAGTTGCAGATGCAGAAGAAGTTCAAAAAAGTGTGAATATATCCATATGTACAAGATATTATTCGGCAACGAACCTGCAGGACATGAGACAAGGCAGTCTATGCTATATAAGATGCAGTATTACTTTGACGGCATAGCAAGGGCAAGGGCTATATAAAAAAAGTGAGCTTGTATAAGTGCTAATTATACAAGCTCGGGTTCAATATAAAGAAGAAACTTAATTCTATGCTTACATATTAGCATAGATTATAGAAAAAAATCAATATAAAAGGAGAAAAAGAAAATGAACATTAGGATTAATACGCTAAGACTTCAAAACTTCAAAGGTATAAAGGAACTTGAAATAGACTTCAAGGATAAACTGACTAATATATACGGAGATAATGCAGTCGGTAAGACTACTGTTTTTGATGCATTTTGTTGGTTACTTTGGGATAAGGACAGCCTGAACAGAAGTCAGTTCGAAATTAAGACACTGGACGAAAACGGACAGGCTATACCAATGATAGACCATAGCGTGGAAGCTGTACTGGATATTGACGGTGTAGATACTACATTCAAAAAGATTTACTCTGAAATATGGACTAAAAAGCGTGGGCAAACTCAAAAAGAGTTCAACGGTCATACTATAGATTATTATATAAACGATGTACCTATCAAGAAGAAAGAGTATCAAGACAGGATAGCAAGTGTTATATCTGAAGAACAATTCAAATTACTATCTAATGTCCAACATTTCAATGTAAATCTTGATAAGAAGCAAAGAAGAGATACACTCTTAAGTCTTATTGATGATGTAAATGTAGATGAGATAATTTCAAGTAATGAAGATTTTAAAAAGCTTGAATTTGACAAGTATAAGCTTGAAGAAATAAGAGCAATGAATAAGGCTACAGCAAGTAAGATAAACAAAGAAATTGAAGAGTTGCCTGTCCGTATTGACGAGCTTAACAATTCTATTCAAAAAGCTTGACTTTGATGCACTTGAATTCAGAAAAAAATCAAAGGTAAGTTTAAAAAGTATAATTGATAAGCAGTTATCAGATTTTAGCAGTATAGCAGATAATATAAGCCGTATATCAAGAGATATAACTACTCTTGAGCTTGAAAAAAACAGTATCTTGAGACAGATTGAAGATGACTATAACAAGAAAGTACAAGAGATAAGAAACAACAGTAATGCAAGTGCCAATCAAAAAGAACAGTTAATTAAAAAAAGCTGACAATGTAAGTAAAGAAATTGAATTTGCGAACAAAGAAATGGAAATGCTTAATAAAGCACTTGATGACGAGAGAGCAAAGTGGATCAAGCTAAACGAAGAAGAATTTGACGGAGATACATTTTTGTCCTACTTGTAAGCAAGAACTACCTGCTGAACAGATAGACAAGATAAAAAGATGAGTTTAATATCAATAAATCAAAGAAATTAGAACAAATTGAACTACAAGCTAAACATCTTAAAAGATAAGATAGCATTAAAAGAAAAATCTATAAATGACAATGAAGAAATATTGAAAAGAGTTACAAAGTCAAATAGATAGTATGCAAGATGAAAAAGAAATAAATGTTGATGAACTAATATCAGCAATCAAAAAGGATCCTGTTCGGAGAAAGTGGCAGAGATTGATGCTGAGATAGAAGCAAAAGAAAAAAAGAACTATCTAATCTTAACAAAGCAGATAATAAAGACCTGTTAGAGCGAAAAAGAAGCCATTGAGAGCGAAATTGAAGAGGTTAATAAACTTTTATATTACAAAGATGAAAAATGAAAAAGATACAGGCTAAAAATTGAGCTGTACAAGGAGCAAGAAAAAGAACTTGCTAAGGCATACGAAAAGACACAAGAGATATTAAATTTATGTGATGAATATACAAAAGGTATATACAGGTCTTGTATCAGATAAAAATCAATGATATGTTCAAGCTTGTTAAGTTTAAACTCTTTGATGTGCAAATCAACGGCGGTATAGCCGAGACTTGCGAGGCTACAGTTGACGGAGTTCCATACTCAGATGTGAATAATGCAGGCAAGATAAATGCAGGGCTTGATATTATCAATGTACTATCTGAAAAACTGGATATATCTACTCCAATATTTATTGACAACGCAGAGTCTGTAAATGAACTAATAGAAGTAAATGCACAAGTTGTAAGGCTTGTTGTAAGCAATGACAAATCATTAAGGGTTGAGTAAAGGAGAAAAGAAAATGTCTAACGAAATTCAAAAAAACAAAATATGTCACTATCACCAATTAATCAAATGAAAGAATTAGTAAATAATACAGCCTTGAATAAGATGTTCAAGGACGCACTAAAAAGAAAAATTCAGGAGCGTTTTTATCAAGTTTGATAGATTTGTATAACTCAGATACAAATCTTCAAAAATGCAAGGCTAAAAGATGTAATTATGGAAGCCTTAAAGGCTGCTACATTGAAAGCTACCTATCAATAAACAATTAGGATTTGCCTATATAGTGCCTTACAAAGATGTACCACAATTTCAATTAGGCTACAAAGGATATATTCAACTGGCTATGAGAACAGGTCAGTATCAAAAATCTAAACGCTGGTATCATCTATGAGGGAATGGAGATAAAGAATAATTATCTTGCCGGAACTATTGAGATACATGGAGATAAACAAAGCGATAATGAGATAGGATATTTCGCATATTTCAAGCTAATTAACGGCTTTTGAAAAGTGCTTATATATGAGCAAGGAAGATATAACAAAAACACGCACAGAAATTCAGTAAGACATACAGTTTTAAGGGTAGCAGCTGGCAGTCAAATTTCTCAGCAATGGCACTTAAGACAGTGACAAGACTGCTACTAAGCAAATATGGGATACTAAGCACTGAAATGCAGACTGCTATCACTAATGAAGCAGATCAAGAGTTAGGACAAGAAATAGAACAAAAAGCTAATAAGACAGTAATTGATATAGCTGATTATAACAATGATGTTAATGAGATAGTAGACATTGAAACAGGTGAAGTTATACAGCAAAATGAACCTAAAAAAGCACCGTTTTAAAAAGGATGGTGCGATATGGATATAGAAATTTTTGGCAAGTGGTAGCAAAGGTAATTGCTACAAGATAAAAACAAATGGTACTACACTCTTAATTGAGTGTGGTATCAGCTTTAAAGAAATACAAAAAAGTTAAAATTTAAGATGCACGAAATAGACGCTTGTCTAATAACTCATAGTCACAAAGACCACTCAAAAGGCAGTAAAGGATATGCTCAAAAGTGGGATAGACTGCTATATGAGTTATGGCACTGCGGAAGAATTAGAAGTGTTAAATCATCATAGGACTAAGATTTTTAATCATAATGGAAATCATATATATGTAAATGAAATGATTAATAATCTATATGTAAAAAGCTTTTCAGTCTGTGCATGATACAAAAAGAGCCTATTGGATTTGTGATAGCGGACGGTGAAGATAATAAACTGGTATTTATGACAGATACTGCATATAGTCCATATAAGATATGCGGCATGACACATCTTATGATTGAATGTAATTATGTTAAAAAAACACTGGATGAAAATGTGCAAGATGGAGTATTGGACATAAGTTTAAGAAATAGAATAGTTCAAAAATCACATGAGCCTTGAAACAGTGATCGGATTTTTAAAAAGCTAATGACTTGTCAAAGCTTAAGAAAATATATGTGATGCACCTATCGAAGCATAATTCTGATGAGGAGCTTATAAAGACGGAGATACAAAAGATAACTGGTAAAAGTGTAGTGATATGCTAAGAAAGATGATATGAGGTGAAAGAGAATGAGCGAGATTTTAAGAACAGTGATGACTGATGCAAAACTGACTATTGAAGCAAAAAGCTATATTTTTCTTATTTATTCTTTTGTAATGACAGAGAAAAATATACAAAAAGACAGTTAGAGATATAGCAAAAGACTTGAATATAAATCCAAGTAGATATTACAAACACTTTGAGCAACTAAAAAAATATGGTTATGTTTTAGTTGAACAAAAAGAAAAGATGGAAAAATTTTCAAATAATAAATATATATTAAAGCAATAATCAATATATTTCGAATATGAACTGAAAGAGGAGTAACGAAATGGAATTAGTACAAAAGAGCTTTTAAAGGAATATGGATACCTGCTGAAATATGGTTGGCAGAAGATTTAACGATTATGGAAAAAACTATTCTTAGTTGAGATAAATAGTCTTGATAATGAAAAAGGTTGCTTTGCGACTAATAAGCATTTCAGCGAGTTTTTTTGGGGTTAGCAAAGGTCGTTGTTCACAAATTATCAACTCTTTAAGAGAAAAAGGTTATATTTCTATATATATAAAAAGAGAGGGAGAAGCAATTAAAGAGAGAGTGTTAAAAACTAATCTTAAGTTAGTAAAAGTTGACTCTGATACCCCTTTAGAAAAATGACTATACCTATTTAGAAAATGATGATACCCCTTTAGAAAATGATAACCCCTATTTAGAAAATGCGAATACCCCTATTTAGAAAATGATAAAGAGAATAATACATTATTTAATAATACATTTAATAATACAAATAATAAAAAAAGAAAAAGAGCGTGCGTGTGTGAGCGCGGATAAATCTATTAATAAAATTAATAATAATATAAGCAAAGATAAAAAGACTGATTTTTGATAATCTTATTAATGCATATACAGACAATGATGATCTGAAAGAAATCATCTATGAGTTTATTAAGATGCGTACAGCTATTAAAAAAAGCCAATGACAACAAAAAGCACTTGATATATTGCTTAATAAAGCTTAATAACCTTGCAACTGATGATGATACAAAAAAATCAAGGTATTAGAGCAGAGCATAGAGCATTGTTGGCAGACTGTGTATGAACTCAAGGAGAGAGATAATGGAAAAAGATATTCGAGATTCCGAACAATTTAGAACCAATGTTTATAGAAAAAAACTGGAGGGGCTAAGGAACACACTACTCCAAAGGAGACAGCAAACAAATATGATATCAAAAATTAAGCCCGTCACAATCACCGACACAGATTACAGTAAAATCATATAACTGTGATAAATGCAAAGACGAGGGCTATATCTACTTCAACAAAAAGATAAATTCGGACAAGAACATTTGACGGCTAAGCCTTGCGAATGCTTGATAAAACGAAACAATGAAAAGAGAGTAGCAAAAGTCAAATGTATCTGAACTCTTTAGAAACTGCACATTTACAACTTTTTGAAGAGAGAAGCCAAAAAAACAAAAAGAAGTAAAAGAACTGTGCATAGAGTTTTATAAAACAAGCTGTAAGCAAAGAGATAGACAAAGATAGTAAGGCGACAGCTATACTCTTGCTTGGACAGGTAGGAGCAGGAAAAACTCACCTTGCAGTGGCTATGATGAATAATTTTATTGCTAATAACTATAACTCTTTATACACGAATTATAAAGACTTGGTAAGGACATTGTCTCAAAATGCTATGGACAAATTCGTATACAAAGAGGAGATGGACAAGTGCATTAATGCAGATGTTTTGCTTATCGATGAATTTTTTAAATGTGATAGCATAAGCGAGCTTACCTCAGCACAAAAACTATATGTACGAGATTATCAATACAAGATATAACAATAGGGTCTTTGACTATCTTGACAAGTGAAAAAGCATTCAAGAAATATTACAGGTTTCTGATGCACTCGGCAGTAGATTATTTCAAATGGCAAATCAAAAATATGTGGTTGATATGACAGGAATAGCAAATCAAAGAATGATTTAAAAAACAATTAATTTCACAGATGAATCTGTCAATAATTCTGACATGTTAAGAAAAAACGCTTAATAACACTGTCATATCAAAAGGCTTAAAAACTTTTTAATATTAGATTATTACGAAGTGAAAAAGTTGCTTAAAACGGCTTATATGATGTTATAAGGTTATATCATGAAAAAAGACATAAAAATACAGGGAAAAAGGAGTAAAAATGATATTAGATTTATGTGGCGGTACAGGTTCTTGGAGTAAAGCCATATACTGATAATGGATATGATGTAAGAGTATTGACCTTGCCAGACTTTGATGTAACTAAGTGGCAAGAATGCGAATAGCTTAAATCTGCTATAAAAAGAAAAATGAAATCGAGGGTATATTGACGGCTCCGCCGTGTACAATGTTTTCGATAGCAAGATGCGACAAGACATCTAAGGAGCCAAGAAATTTAAGACAAGCGATGACAGTTGTACAGGCTTGTTTAGATATAATTCACGAATGCTTGTATAATCAATTCCGTAAAAATGAAAAAGGATTGAGATTTTGGGCAATTGAAAATCCATATACAGGCTACTTAAAAAGATTTTTAGGAACTCCGGCATTGATATTTGACCCTTACGAGTATGGAGATCCTTATACTAAAAACTGCTATATGGGGGAGAGTTTAATATCCCTAAAAAGAAACCTGTTAAGCCAAGAAAATCAGAAATCCGGGGGAGTATATGATTTTGTAACAAGTGTTGAGCATTTTGCAGATTTGAAAAGAAATACCCAACGGATATTTGGAAAAAGACAGGATATAGTAAAAGAGTTGTACTAAGGAGCATGACTCCGTTAGGCTTTGCAAATGCTTTTTATACAGCAAATAAATAAGCAAGGAGAAAAAAATAGATGAAAATTAAGAAAACAAAGATGTATTTGTTTAAATCAATGCTTGAAAAAGACAGTGCATTGACTGTCTTGGATGATGTGATTGGATTTTTAGATAGGGATGACTATGAGATAACTGATGGCTCACTTCTTGAGTTTAAGGATATGGAAGAGTATGCAAGTAAATACCCTTGCTATATCAAGATATCTGAGAAGTGTGATGATTACGAAAAAGAAGAAGTATTGATTTTGAACATAGCGTAAAGGAGATTAGCAGATGAACATTATAGCACTTATCGGAAGATTAACAAAAGAACCTGAACTTAGATATATAGCGTCTACAGGTACAGCTGTAACAAGATTTTTCAATAGCAGTGGATAGACCTTTTTGCAAAAAGATGCGGAAGTAACAGCAGATTTTTCAATGTTGTTGTGTGGGGTAAGACAGCCGAACACTGTGCTAATTATCTTGCTAAAGGTAGACAGGTAGCACTTAGGGGAGACTCCAAAATAATAACTACACTGATAAAGACGGTGTGAAGAGATATGCAGTTGAGATAATAGCTGAAGAAGTGAAATTTATCGACTGGGGAGATAAAAAGCAAGGAAATCAAGGTAATCAAAGTGAAGATGATTTTAGTGATTTGGACGATGCAGGATACAGAGCGTTGTCGGATGATTCTGTTCCGTTTTGATTTGGATATAGGGTGAGATATGAAAAATATTAGATGCCTGCTGTGGAAGTAAAATGTTTTGGTTTGATAAAGAAAATGAAGAAACCATCTTTATGGACAACAGGCAGATTGATACTAAATTATGTGATGGCTGTAGATTAATTATTAAACCTGATATAGTTTCAGATTTTAAAGATATGCCGTTTGAAGATAACACATTTTATCTTGTGGTGTTCGACCCACCACATTTAAAAACAAGCAGGTAAAAATTCATGGCTTGCTAAAAAAATATGGAACACTTGATAAAGACGCATGGCACAAGATATACGACAAGGTTTTAATGAATGTATGCGAGTGTTAAAACCTAACGGAACTCTGATTTTTAAAATGGAATGAAGAACAAATAAAAACTAAAAAGATATACTAAAAGTTATTGAACATAAGCCACTTTTTTTGGCAATAAGCGTGCTAAAACACATTGGCTTGTATTTATGAAATAAATGGAGATGAAAAAAATATGTTAAATTGGGAGAAAAATCAATACAAGATTAGAAAAAAAGAAAAAGTAATAAGTTGGGGCAGAAAAAGAACTTGACGAAGATGGCGACGAAATCATTATAGACTATGTATTTACAAGTATATGGGGGGTTTATGACTAAAAATCTATCGCCAAAAGCACTTGGTATACTATACGCAAGATTTGAAGTATTGCCAAATGATGATGAGTTGTTGTCTGTTCATATAAGTTTTTAAATAAAAAAATATTTACAACTCAAGGTTCACAAATCAATATGAATAAGCATTTTATGACTTATTTTTGACAAAGAGTTTGAGTGCGAACTTAAAGACACGAAATTAATATATACAATGGATTTTAGCAATGGATATCGCATTTACGAAACTCAAAAATTTGGAAAAATCCTGAATATGTTTTTAAAAACTGAGTTATTTGACCTTGTTAAAAATCACTGGTGATACTTCAATTTTAAAGATATTAAAAAGATTTTTTTACATCGTATCGGATGATACAAGCGATAAGATGTTATTTGTGGGATCAGAACCTCAAAAATTACCTGAATATTTGAAATAAAAAGGGGAACAGAAATATGCTAAGTTTAACGCTATATGGCAGACCTATAACAAAGAAAAACTCTTCAAGGATAATACAGTGTAAAGGTCATCCAATGTTACTGCTAAGCAAAACAATACAGCCAATATGAAAAAGGACTGTATAAGGCAGATACAAGGTAGCAAGAAAAAGAATATATGTATACCTGTTAATATGCAGTGCGTGTACTATATGCCGACTAAACACCGTGTAGACCTTGTTAACCTACTGGAAGCCACTTGCGATATCTTGGTTAAGGCTAATGTCCTTGAAGATGATAATTGCAATATAATAATAAGCCACGATGGGAGCAGAGTGCTATATGATAAAGACAATCCAAGAGTGGAAATTGAGATACAGGAGATAGTAAAAGAGGTGTGATATGACAAGGCAAATGGGAGAGGTACAAAGAGCAAAATGTCGAAAAAGGTACGAAAAATGTACTATGATGAGGGGATGACAACTGGAGAAATTGCTATAGCATTGAATTTTTGCCATTAGCACAGTAAGTGGATATATATGCCTTGGTAATAAAAATGTTTGGGGAAAAATAAAAAAATTCACAGAAAAAGACTTGGAAAAAGAAAAAGATGAAAATAAGCCTTTGACTTATAAGCAAATCAAAGCTAAGTCTGAAAAAAATTTCAAGCTGAACATGGCATAAGATGGGGCGAGGGATATATTAAAATACCGCCCTAAAACCTATTGAAAAAGTTGATTTATCTAAATATGAAACAATACCTCTTAGAGGTAGGGAAGAAAAAAGGCCAAAAAGGAAGTAAAGATGAAAGTATTTACTCAGATTAAAAAAAGGCTAAAAATACTTGAAAAGGGAGTAGGCATATATGCAGAGATTGAAGACAATATATACTCAACGCTCCTAAGATACAAGGGCGATAGAGATTATATTGATTGCGAGATAGAAATAAAAGATCCTCGTTATATCTCCACTGAGCAAAGAAAAAGATATATGCTACTCTCAAGGATATATCAGAGTATACAGGATACGAAGCTGAACATATAAAAAGGCATTATGAAATATGACTATATAGCAAAGACAGGTAGTGAGTATTTTAGCCTTTCTAATTGTTCAGTGACAACAGCAAGAGAATTCATCAATCACCTTATAGAGTATTGCATATCTTGGGGAGTGCCGGTACATGAGAGCCTGTTAAAAAGGACTGATGACATAAATAAATATCTGTACTACTGCCTTAAGTATCGTGTATGTGCTATATCTAATCAGCCTAACGCTGATATACATCACTGTACAGGTAGTCATGTCGGGATGGGCAGGAATAGACATAAGATAAGTCATAGTGGACTTGAGTTAATAGCCTTAAATAGATATTGGCATACAAGAGTGCATAACGAGGGCGAAGCAGATATATTTGATAGATTCAAAAATATATGGAATAACTGTAGATGACTTAACACTTAAGTTGTTAGGACTAAAATACAGATGAAATAAGTTAGGAGAAAGATATGAGAAAAACAGGTTTATCATAAAGCTAAACAAAAAGCCACAAATTGGATTGACTTTTAAAATCAAATACAAAGGTCTCAAATGCAAAGAGAAGTGACGGAGCGTTCAATATTGATATTAATTGGATTGTCGCTAATTGTACTTCGTGATAAATACGGATTTGGTAAAAAGAGACTTGAAGCATTTGCAGATAAGTTTTTAAAACAAATGAAATGCGTTGAAAAATGGTGCTGTAACTCTTGAAGAACTCCACGAAGTTATAAAAAGAAACAGGAATGGAAGTGGGAGTATATGATCGTTTTAATACTCAGCTTAATGCTTAATGCGAATATTAACATTAATATTGATGATTTCAGAGTTTTTGACAATAAGACGCTGAATGTTTATGAGATAAGCGGTCTTAATGCAAGAGAAATCAACAAGAGATTACAAGATACTTTTCTTGCCGATACAGGCGATATGATGTATTACATTGAGCAAGAAAAAAAGGCATTAATTTCAGAGTAATATATGCTATAGCAGGTCTTGAGAGTGGCAAAGGTAAGACATTATCAGGCAAAAATAATTACTGTGGAATTAAAGATACTAAGACTTTGCAATATAGAGATTTTGAGAGTAGACAAGAATGTCTGATACATCTTGCGGGGATATTGGATAGTAAATTTTATCGTGGTAGGACATTAGATAGTATAGGTTATGTTTATTGTCCGCCTGATCCGACATGGGCAAAACAAGTAAAGGGAAATAATGGGGGAGATATAACAATGGGAGATTTAAAAACAAAAAAATAGAAAAATATTATATCGTTAATGAAGATAATACTGAAGAGCTGTTGGAGATGACTGTACAAAACGATATAGTCGAGGGTGCAACAATAACTAATAATAGAATGTATACTGGTAATGGTTTTACATCAAAACACAAATTGATTTTAGCTTTTAATATTGATGACAATATCATTGTATTGAACGATGATGTGTTTAGCATGGATATACTCATAGCAATAATACAACATATATTAAAAAAATTTAGTATTTTATAATGCAAGGATAGGTGAAGAATAATGAGAAATTTTTGAAGAATTGAAACAATTAATAGAACAATGGGCGAAAGATAAGGATTTGTTAAAATTTGAAAAATACTGATAAGCAGTTTATGAAATTTATTGAAGAAGTGTTTGAATTTAAAAACAGAATTAGACAGCGAAAAAAACATTGGCGAAAAAGTAATGGGAAATGATACTTGTAAATCAATAAATATTGAATCATTAATGCTTGAAATGGGCGATATATTCGTGACACTGATTATATTATGTAATCAGATTGGAATTGAGCCTACAAGATGCCTTGATATGGCTTATGAAAAAGATAAAAAGACAGGACAGGTAAAACTATAAATGGTGTATTCGTGAAAAAAAGAAGATTTAAGAGGTGAAGAGTAATGGCAAAATATAAATTATATGGAAGTATAGATATTAGAGACGATATAGTCGAATTAGACGATAATATGACTGATGAAGAGATAGAGCAAGAGTTGTCAGAATATGTCAACGATAGATTGGATTGGAATTATAGGAGAGTTGAAGATGACTAAAAATAGATAAACACTTATCCATATGTGGAAGATTAAGACTTATTTACAGAGAAAAAAACCAAGACTATGGTGACTCTTTTGGTGAGACATTTCAAAAATTAGGATTGATATCAGCAGTAACAAGAATTGCAGATAAAACTAATAGATTGCAGAGTTTATGCGTAAATAAGCAAAATGTCAAGGACGAGAGTATCAAAGATACACTAATGGACTTGGCAAACTATGCGATTATGACACTGATAGAGTTAGATAGTGTAGATGAGGTGCAAGATGACCAAAGAAGAGTTTGAAAGAGCTTGTAAAATACGAGGACTTGCTACTGTCAATACAGTAAAAAGATTATATAAAAAAAGACATGATAAAAAAAGTATATACAGAAGATGATTTGATAGATGTGTATAGAAAAGAAGAGGAAAGATATAGTCGTATACATCATAGCAGTAGTAAGATTTATGAGTTAGATACTGATAACTATGCACAAATAAAAAGATGATAAGGATCAGCGAGGTGATTATTATTAGAGATTATCAGAGATTAAAACAGACGAAATATATATTGCCAAGAAGTGTATATCATACAACTCTATGGCGAATAAGAGATTATTTCAGATTAAAACAATTAGCTGATGACATAATAAAAAGAAAAATTCTATTAATGATGATATGTGCGGATACTCTATGACAAACGCTATAAGCGATACAGTAGCAAATAAAGTAGTAAGGCGCGATAGATATCTAAATGAAGTTAAAAAGATTGATGACGCTTTAATTTTAATACCTACTGAGTATAGGCAAGGGGTATGGAACAATATACAATTTGGACAGCCTTATCCTTTGGATGCAGGTCGTGCGACATACGGAAGATACAAAGCTAAGTTTATTTGTAAGGTCGCTGAATTTTTAGAATTAATTTAAAAAATAAAAAGATGAGACACCAGGAAATAAAAATGTGTTATTATAGTAGTGTGAGAATTTCGGAAAGACATAAAAAGACCTCCTAATAATTTTTAAAAAATAATTAATAAGAAAAACATCCACAAATTAGTCTTGCTTATGCAGGGCTTTTTGTTAGAAAAAAATATTTAAAAATAAATAAAAATAATACTTGACATATGGGCGTACAAATGGTATAATATAGGTACAGTAAAGATAGATAATCTTTATGAGTAGCCGGCAAGGGCAGAAAGGAGATATTATGGTAAATATAATGACGAGATTAGAACTACTTACACTTTTATATAGCATACAAGCTTTATTAGAAAGTGGGAATTCAGAAAAAGGCTCAAGAGGTAATAGCAAAAAGTATTAAAAAGAAGCTGAAAATAATAAAGATGAACAAAAATAAAAAAACTCTACTTAAATAAATAAGTAGAGTCACCAAAGAAAAATATATCGGTGGTCTTGCCACTGCCGATTTATTTATAATAACACAAAAATAAAAATATGGCAAGAAGTTTGAGAGTAGTGTTTTTATTATGAATAAGAAAAATAGGAAGACCAACAAAGCGTGACACAAGTAAATCTGAAAAAGCTGAATATAAGATTGACAAAGGAAGATAAACAGCTTATACAAGATTGTGCAGATAGGATGAATATATCTAAATCTGATGTTATTGTAAAAGGCTATAGAGCTTTTAAATCAAACGCAACAACAGATTTTATAAAGTGATGAGAGAGGTATTTTATGTGTATTGAAAAAAAGATTAGAATTGATTGAATCAAAGCAACAGTGGTTATTTGAAAATACAGAATTATCAAGAATGTTGTATGAATATAACATAACATTAGAACAGGATAAAAAGAATTAATGATTTATTGCAAGACTACAGAAATAAAAATAGATAATGGGGAAAAATTACAAGTCCAGAATATGAAAAGTGAAATTTTAAAAAATCGTAAATGAAGATAAGCCAACTGCAGATTATCATTTTGCGGAAAGTTATTTAGAATTGTGTTTTAAGGAACAAAGATGGGAAGATGTATTTGAAGAATTATATAGAGATTCAATTAAATTTTTTTACACTATTTCAAAAAGTGATAATAAAAAAATAAAGTATACTAAAAACCGTTATGTAAAGAGAGCGTAGCGGTTTTTATGCAAATTTTTAAAAGTCAAATGCTATGTATAAGATAAAGAAAAATAAGGCGTGGATATATCGTGATTAATACGAGTACAGGCAGACACGCACATTTTAGAAGTCTGTTCGGTTGTAAGTGTATTATATACTATCTAACTAACAACATAGAGATAACTAATCCCTATCTGCAGGTATCTGCTGAGAGATTGAAAGATAAGGAGAAGAAGAAAGCAAAGTATGTGAATAAGAGAATATAAGACAAATATAATTTTTAAAAAGGTGGTGATGTATTTGTCAATTAAATTGACGCTTAAACAGAAAAGATTTGCTGATGAATATATCATCAGTGGGAATGCTTATCAAAAGTGCTATAAAAAGCTGGATATAGTGAAAAATTATGCTAAAGGCAATATAAATAAATTGTTGGAAAAATGTTGGAGTAAAAAAAGCTATATACAAGAGAGATTAAAAAGAAATTGATGATAAAAAGATAGCTGATCAAAAAGAAGTTTTGGAGAGGCTCACAAGATTTGGCAGAAGAGAAGAGTTTGAAAGTGTTGTTGTAATGGTAGATAAAGCTAAGTTTGATAACGATGGTAAATTTGTAGGCGTTGAGAAAAACACCTGAGGTAGTAAAAAATTCCAACACCGAGCAAAGATACTATAAAAGCATTGGAGCTACTCGGAAAGAGATATAGGATTTTCTCTGAGAAGTCTGAGGTCGAAGAGGAGCAACTGGATAAATTAGATAAGATACTTGGGGCGATTGATAATGAAGCTAAGTCCTAAAACAAAAAAAGAATTTTGGAATAACTGTAACTGTCGTTGGAATGTCAAGACTGGTGCTACAAGGTCGGGGAAAAACATATCTTGATTATTATATCATTCCAAAAAGAATAAGAGCTTGCAGGGGCGATGGTTTAATAGTCTTGCTTTGGTAATACTCAAGGAACTATTGAAAGAAATGTCCTTGAACCTATGAGAAGTATTTGGGGCTCTCTTGTCGGTACTATATCATCAAATAACAAGGCTAAGTTATTCGGTCGTGATGTATATGTGCTTGGTGCGGATAAGAAAAAAATCAGGTTGCAAGAATACAAGGTGCAGGTATTGAGTATTGTTATGGTGATGAGATTACGACATGGTCGCAAGATGTATTTCAAATGCTTAAGTCAAGACTTGATAAACCTAATTCATGCTTTGACGGTACTTGCAATCCTGATAGTCCTAATCACTGGTTTAAGGAGTTTTTGGACAGTAAGGCTAATATATATCATCAGCATTACACGATAGACGATAATCCGTTTTTAACTGATGAATTTGTAAATGCGTTGAAGCAAGAATATTACGGAACGGTATATTATAATCGTTTTATTCTTGGTCAATGGGCAAGAGCTGAGGGGCAATATATAAAACTATTTGCGGGTAGTCCTGATAGATATTTTATATCTCTTGAAGAGTTAAAAGCAAAAAGAAAAATACAAATGATTAATGTTGGAGTAGACTTTGGCGGTAATTTATCTAAACACGCCTTTGTTGCTACAGGGATTACAAATGATTATGAAGTTATTGTTTTGGTGTCGGAAAGGCATGATGCTGATACAGATTCTGATAAGCTGTGTATGCTTTTTTTATTGATTTTATTAAATGTGTATTTGATATGTATAGCAATATCGATGCTATTTATTGCGACAGTGCTGAGCAAGTGCTTATAAGAACACTTAAAAAGCTTTGTATGATAATGGTTTTAATATAAGTGTTAGAAATTCAAGTAAAATTGAAATAGTTGATAGAATACGACTTGTTGCAGGGGCTTATTTCCAGAAACAAGTTTTTTTATACCCTAAATGCTGATACAGTCAAGGACGCATTGACTAATGCAGTATGGGATGAGACGAAGATTAAGACCGTAAGGCTTGACGACGGCTCGTCTGATATAGATACACTTGACGCTATGGAGTACAGCATTGAGAGATACGCTAAAAGGTTGGTGAGTATGTAGATGTGGCTGTTTGATTTTTAAAAAAAGGTGGTGAGAGGTCTGTTTAGTAAGGATAATGTGAAAGACGCTTTAAATGTAGATATTAATATTTCAAATAAGATGGCTAACGCTATTAAGCTATGGTCTAAGATGTACGAGGGAAAAAGCTGATTGGGTAAAAGAAAGATGTCTACTTTTATCACTCCCTGCTCTATTGCAGCTGAACTTGCAAGGCTAACTACAATCGAGATGAAGTCAGAGATAGTAGGAAGTGACAGAGCTGATTTTATGAATGAACCTTATCAAAACCTTATGAACAATATAAGAATACACCTTGAATACGCACTTGCTAAAGGCTCTATGGCTTTTAAGCCTTTCATATCCGATGGTAAAATTGCTATTGATTGTGTGCAAGCCGATATGATATATCCGATTGAATTTAATAGTTTCGGTGAGCTTATATCTTGTATTTTTGTTGATAGATTCACCAAGAACGAAAAGACTTATACAAGATTGGAATATCATAGCTTTGAAAATGGCAAATGTACGATAATCAATAAGGCTTATATGAATGAATACGGATCTGATATATTAGGCTCTGAGATAAAACTTGAGTCTGTGAGCAGATGGAGAGATATTGAGCGTGAGATAACTATTAATAATCTTACTAAGCCTTTATTTTCGTATTTCAAAGTACCAATGGCGAACACTATTGAAAGTAATAGTGATATCGGTGTTTCCGTCTTTTCTAAGGCTGTAGATTTGATTAAAAAGGCTGATGAGCAGTATTCAAGGATAGTGTGGGAGTATAAGGGCAGTGAGCTTTGCTGTTGATATTGATGAAAACTGCTATAAGAATAATAATGAATTGCCTGAATATTCTGACAGACTTTTTAGAAAAATTAGATATTCAAGGTAGAACTAATGATTTTTACTCTGTGTTTTCTCCTGCCATTCGTGACAGTTCCTTATTCAATGGGCTTAATAAGCTGTTACAAAGGATTGAGTTTTGCTTGCGGTTTGGCTTATGGTACTTTATCAGATGTACAGGAAACGGCAAAGACTGCTACTGAGATAATATCATCAAAGCAAAGATCATATGCTACTGTATCTGATATTCAAAAAGTCGCTTAAATCTACACTTGAAAAATCTGATAATATCTATGGATGATTTGTGTAGCTTATATAACTTAGTTAGTCAAGGGGAGTATGAAGTAAGCTTTTGAGTTTGACGATAGCTTAATCGTGGATAGTGGAGCGGATCAAGCTATAATGCTACAGGAAGTGGCAGCAGGAATAATCAAGCCGGAAATTTATTTGATGAGAAGATATGGACTTACTGAGGAGCAATGCAAAGATTATATGCCACAACAGGAAATAGAGAAAGAACCTGATGATGTAGATGAGGAGTGATAGAATATGCTAACTCCTGATGAGCTTAAGGTAGTTCCAGATAATATCGTAAAAAAATATCAAGATTTGGAAGATGATATTATTTCAGATATTGCAAGACGGCTACAAAAGGCATGTAAAATAACGGATACTGCTGATTGGCAGATGTATATGCTCGGTCATATGGGAAATGACCTTGAAGAGATAAAAAAAGTAAGATAGCAAAGACTAATAAGATGAGTAAAGCTGAACTTGATAAGCTTTTTATAAATGCAACAAACAGAAGTATGTATTATGAAAAATATAGCTTATAAAAAGGCAGGTAAAAAGACACTTAGCTTATATGACTCTCCTACGATGATGAAATTTGTTGAGGCTAATGCTAAAAAGACTCACGGCGAACTTAAGAACCTTACTAAGTCGCTTGGCTTTTAAGAGTGGAGATAGTTTTAAGTCTGTCGCTAAGACATATCAAGATACTTTAAATTATGCTCAGTTTCAAGTGGCAAGCGGTGCATTTTTCATATCAGGACGCTGTAAGAAATGCTGTAAGAACATTGACTGAAAGCGGGCTAAGAGTGGTTGATTATGAAAGTGGCGTGTCTAATATGCTTGATGTAGCTGTTAGGGCGTGCTACTCTTACAGGAATTAATCAGACTGTAGCTGAAATGACATTAATGCAGATGAAAGAGTCTGAGGGCGAATTTGTAGAAGTAACTGCACATATGGGGGCAAGACCTGACCATCAAACATGGCAAGGTAAGGTATATCATGTGGGCGGTGATAAGGACGGATATCCTGATTTTGAAGAGTCTACGGGATATGGTACTGGTGCAGGTCTTTGCGGTTGGAATTGTCGTCATAGTTTTTTTGTATTTTTTTCCTGGCATTTCTGTAAGAAATTATACAGATGAACAGCTTAAGAATATAGATCCTCCGCCTATCGAATATGATGGAAAGACTTACACATATTACGAGGCTACTCAAAAGCAAAGACAGATTGAGCGCATGATAAGAAAGACGAAAAGAGAGCTTGTGGCTTTTGGACAGTGTAGGTCTTAAATCTGATTTTACTGTTAAGTCTGTAAGATTGAGAAAAACAAAAAGATTTATATGCTGATTTTAGTAAATCAGCTAAGCTAAAAAAACAAGGAATGAGCGCCATCAAGCGTACGGATTTAATAAGTCTGTGGGTAGTAAAAAGCTCTTGGGCTAATAGAAAGAATATTGATAAAAATAAAGATATTGTTGATAAGACATTGAATAAGGGGTATAATAGTGTTAAAGAAACTAACTATGATATAGCTGTTAAGAAAAGTGCTCGAGCATGGAAAAAAATACCGGAAATGAGGGCTTGATGTGGTTAAATGTGAATGGCGAAGAGATAATACCTTTTAAAAACAGGAGATAGTAACAGTGTGGCTATCTCGCAAGAAACCATGGATTATCTAATGAGGTTAAAGAGAGAATCTGTTATATCTTTGCATAATCATCCAAAGAGTAGCTCGTTTTCTCCGGCAGATATGAGCATAGCTTGCCAGTTAGAAAGTGTAAAAGAAATGAGAGTAATAGGTCACGATGGTACAAAAATATTTCTTGGAAGTCGGCAATGGTGCAAGACCTAAATTTCTTAAAAATAGACCACGAATATGCGGTTACACAAAATAGTTTACAACTAAAATACCAACAGATATTTGATAAAACAAAAGACGCACAATCTACTTGGAAGGAGCAATCTCATGAAATAAATGAACATCTTGCTAATCTTTTTGGGTGGAAATATAGGAGGGAATTACCGTGATAAAAGAAATGAAAATGTGCGAATCCCTGATGAATTTGCTCCTGATTACTCTTTATCAGACGAAGAGCAAAAAGAAACAGTGGGATGAACACAGAGAAGAATGCAAAAAAAGCATTAGATAAATTATTCGAACAAGAGTAAAATAATCATTAGTATTTTAAAGCACCTTGCAGGGTGCTTTTTTTGTCTTTAGGGCAATAGACATTAAACAGGTCTATTTTTATGCTAAAAATTCGCTTTTATCTAAGCGTTAATTAGATATGTATTAGTGGTTCGTTACACACGTAAAACAACGTATATACAAGAAAGGTGGTAAATTACAAATGAAAAGAGAATTTTTAAAAAGAACTTGGTCTTGCTGATGAGCAAATCGATAAGATAATGGCTGAGAATGGGGGCGATATCCAAAGGGAACAAGAGAAACTAAACGAGAAAGTAAAAGAGCTTGAAATTGTAAGCGGACAACTTACTGAAGCTAACAAGACTATCAAATCATACAAGGATATGGATATTGATAAGATTAAGCAATCATCTGCTGAATGGGAAGAAAAGTACAACAAGGCTATGGGCGATTTGAAAACAGAAAGAGAAAGTAATTTGCTTGATAAGTTGCTATTATCTGTAAATACTCATGATGCTGATGTTGTAAAGGGATTGCTAAAAAGAAGAGTTAGTTTTTAAAAGATGATAATGTGCTTGGTCTTGATAAGCAGATAGAAACGCTTAAAAAGGACAAGCTTTTATTTATTTAAAGAAGATAATACAGACGGAGATAAGAAACCGCCAACATTTACATCTTCTGCTAAATCAAGTACAAGTGGCGGAGATGATAAACCTACTACATTAGCAGGTGCAATACAACAATTTTATAAAAAAAGATTAAGAAAGGATGATTTAATATGCCAATAACATTAGCTGAAGCTAAAAAGAATGTACAAGACGATTTACAAAAGGGAGTTATAGATGAGTTTAGAAAAAAAGTAACTTCATTTTAAATAACATCACTTTTTGATGACGCAGTATCCCCAACAGGTGGCGGCGCTACATTAACTTATGGATATACAAGACTAAAAGACACAACCAACTGCTGCATTTCGTGCTATTAATACAGAGTATACACCACAAGAAGTAACAAAAGAGAGTTACTGTCGATTTGAAACAATTCGGCGGTTCTTTCCAAGTTGACCGTATCATAGCGAATATGGGCGGGATAGCAAACGAAGTTGATTTACAACTTAATCAAAAAAATAAAAAGCAACTCAAGCACTCTTTTAATGACACAGTGATAAACGGAGATAGCGGAGTAGTTGCTGATTCGTTTGACGGACTTGAAAAAGCTCTTACAGGCTCATCTACAGAGTATAAGCCAAGTGCTGTAATTGACTTGTCAACTGCTGAAATGGTAACAAAAAACTACATGTACTTTTTGGATGCTCTTGATGAATTTTTTTGATGGGATTAGATGGTACTCCATCAATGATTGCAGGAAACACAAAGATGATAGCAAAATTAAGAGCTTGTGCAAGACGTGCAGGGATGTATCAAACAACTAAAAATGACATGGGTATACAGGTGGAATATTACGGACCGACTCCTTTTGTTGATTTAGGAGCTAAACCTGGAACAAACGATCCTGTTGTAAAAATAGATACTGCAACTGGAAAGACTTCTCTTTATGCTACACGCTTTGGAATGGATGGGCTACACGGTGTATCAATGTCTGGACAATCTCCAATCAAAACTTGGTTGCCTGACTTTACTACAGCAGGAGCAGTAAAAACTGGAGAAGTAGAAATGGTTGCGGCAATAGCACTAAAAAGCTACTAAGGCAGCAGGAGTATTCAGAGATATAAAAAGTAAAATAGGAGGATGATAAAATGGCAAAAGATTTACGCAATTAATAAAGAATATAATGGAGTAACTGCAAGTGTGCCATTTACCAATGGAGTTGATTTTCATCCGATCCATATTTGTTAGACTGGTTTAAAGAACACGGGTATGAAGTGGAAGATGATATTACTGAAGTGGAAGATGATATTACTGAAGCGAAGTCTGAGGCAAAACACTGATATAAGTCAATTAAGTTACGATGAGCTTAAATCATTGGCTAAAGATAAAGGTATAGATGGCTATCATAAAAATGAAGAAAGAAGAACTGCTTGACGCTTTAAAGGATAGTGAGTAAGATGTTCAAGGTTGATTATAGCTACTATAAAAAAATGAATATGGTGGAAAGTTAAGCGAGGGCGAGTTTCGTCCTCTTAGTATTTCTGCCTGCTCACTTGTTGATATGTACACTTTTAATCGAATAAAGTCTGATAATGTCATAGACGAGGCAAAAAATGCTGTATGTGAGCTTGTGGATTTTATCAATATTCATACAGATGAAAAAATCATAAGCTCAGAGAAGATAGGTCAAGGCAGTGTTACTTATGATACTAAGTATGAAAAGAGCCTTGATAGCTCTGCTTATGATATCGTAAGAAAGCATTTAATCCATACTGGGCTAATGTATAGGGGTAAGTGATATGTTTTTAAATAGTGATATTACAATATATAACAAAATCTATGACGAGGATAAAGGATATGACACATATCAAAGAACTGTAATAAAAGGTGTACATTTTGAAGATAGTAAGGGAGCTAATGTTATAAAAGTCGGGTCTTGAAAAATGCTGATAGAGCGTCTATATATGTACCTTTTAAAGCTGAGATGTCAAGACATTATATAAGTCCGATAGAGTTTAAAAAACTTGATGACAAATCAAAGTATTTCACTTTTGAAAAAAGGCGATAGGCTTATTAAAGGTGTTATTGATTTTGAGCCTACTACTGAAAAAAAGTATTGATGAAAACTTTGACGCTTTTTACTATTATAAGTGTTGATATATTTGACTTTGGAAGTGAAAAATATGAGACATTTTGAACTGGGGGCGATATAGATGCTTATTATATTTGATAACTTAGAGCATATGCTTGCGAGGCGTAATCTTGAGACTAACGGCGAAGTGCAAAAAATTCATTGACAGTGAAGTAATAAGACTATCTGAGCCTTACACACCTTTTGATACTGGATATCTTAAGAATAATGCTCCTGATATTGGAACTGTAATAGGTAGTGGAAAAAGTAAAATATAAAGCTCCTTATGCAAGGCGTCAATACTATGAAAAACAGGGGCAATGGTCAAAGGGGTAAGATGTGGTTTGAGCGTATGAAAGCAGACCACAAGGATGAGATATTAAGAGGTGCGTTAGAGGTGGCTAAAAATGATAGATGAACTTAGGGACTATATAAGGTCGTGTCCTCTTATCAATAAGAAAAAGAAGCTGTATATTGATTATCTTGGTACTGATACAGGCGAATATACTATAGACATTATGCCAAATGAAAGTATAGTAAAAAATACGCTGATGGAGGAAGTCTTAGAAAATTTGTGTTCGTATTCGGTAGTAAGGAGTATTACGGCAGTGATATAAGAACAAATATCGAAAAACAGCGGATTTTATGATAAGTTTCAAAGATGGATAGAAGAACAAAATGAAATAGGCAATTTACCTAATATCGAAAATGTGCAAAGTGTTAATTGTGTTACCTATGGATATCTGTTCAATACTGACGGAGCAGATAAGGCAAGGTATCAAATACAAATGGAAATGATATATTATAAAGGAGCGTAAAAATGAAAAATAGCAAAAAGAAGTGATAAAGTAGCCTATCTTGAAGTACCAAATACAGGTGGTTCAGGTTCTAAGTTTTACAGGATGACAGGGTTTAAATCTCTTTCTAAGAAGATGAATCCAAAAAGAATATTCAAGACAATATGTAGATGAGGCATTTGAGACTACTGATATAGTAGGTATGAGTATATCTCAGGATTTTGAGTTTGACCAGATACTAGACTCGCCGCCGCACAAACATATAATAGATATTATAGACGGAGAAAAAACTCGGAGCTGATGCTATAGTCAACATTGTACAAGTTGACTTCACGCAAAAAAAGGAGCAACTGATGGAGAGTATGTAGCTGTAAAAAGAGCTTTTGCGATAATACCTGAGTCATCAGGAGATGGTACAGAAGCTACACATATACAGGTACATTCAAGGTAGCAGGGTCAATCTGTAGTTGGTAAGGCTACTACTACTGATAAATGGGCAACTATTGAATTTACGGGGGCTTAAAAATCCCCTTTTTACTTAAAAATATAAAAGGAGATATAAATATTATGGCTTTTAAATTTAGAGATAATGCTGTTAATCTTGACTTTGATGGTAAGGAATTTACACTTGATCCGTTTGATAATGATACACTTACAAAAAAATTGAAGAAGTGGGAATAAAGGCATCTGAAATATCAGAGACTCTAAAAAGATAGACCTGCTCAAGAACAGTTGACAGAAATGATGGATTTTATGGTTGAAAGTATAGACTCTATACTTGGTAAAAGGTGCTATAAAGGATATATTCGGCAAAAAGAAAGATAAGATTTTGTGATTTACTTGATATCTTTTTCTTATATTGCCGATGAGATGAAAAAGGCAGGGATACTATAGTTGATAGATATTCGCCTGAAAGATTGAAAAAAATGAATATCTTAATTGATAAACTCCCCTGCTCTGTCATTGTTGATAATATTGATACTGATATAGTATCTGATTTTTAGAACGAGTATATTATTTGAACAGCTAATGAAAGATAATAGCGTAAATGACGATGCAAAAAAATAGAGCTTGCTCTTAATCTGTATTTTCCTAATCAATATATAATAAATACTGTAGACGCTGTTAATAAAAATTATATGGTTTTACAGCGGTGGTAAGGAGATAAAAAGACAGTGGCAGTAAATCAAGTAATGGTAGTAAAAATGCTAATATCTATGATTTTTGAACAGGACGCTGATTATATCTATGCAGCGTTTATGGAGCAGTATAAGATAGATTTAGCGGATATAGATTATTTACATTGGTGGAAGTTTAAAAGTCTTTTCTACGGACTAAATAAGGATATACAGCTATCAAAGATTATGTTTTATAGAAGTGTAGAGCTTACAGACGATATGACTAAGAACGAGCGTAAATTCTATAGAGATATGAAAAGACTATATGCTCTTGAAGATATGCGAAGTGAAGAAGAGAAAGAACAAGATTTTTAATGATTGTCTTGCAGGTATGTTTTAAAAAAATGATTGCTATAAATCTCCTAATCTGATATGATATGTGTGTACATAAATATTAGATTAGGGGTATAAAATGTGGCTATTTGAAGATAGAATCCCAAAAAGGATAAAAACAACTCGGACTTTCTAATTATTGGGATAATCTCTCAAAAAGATGAAGTTGATAGCTTAAAAACATATGGGAAGAAATATTTAGACTGTGATATCTATAAAAAAATTTTTAATTTTGGAAACGACCAATTCCAAGCTCTATGGGGTATTATATCTATGTTTGCTACAATAAAAAGATATAGATCGTGCGTAAAGACAATAGAATATATGAACTCAAGAGAAATAGATACTAAAGATGTCGTATCAAAACACTTCTTCTATAACGATTTAATAAATTTATTCTATAAGCCAAAAAAACTCCCGAGATTTGTAATTTTGCTTTAGCTAAAAATGTACTGTTATGATGATATAAAAGCTTGTGAGCGAAAATAAAACAAAAATCAAGAACATCGGTGATGGGAGAGAATTTCCAAGATTGCCATCTTTTAAGACGCTTTGTCTGATTTTAGAAAAAGGAAAAAGAATTACAAAGAGGCGATAAAAAAATATGTGATATAGCTATCAAATATAATCTTAAAGACGGGACAAAAAGGTGGTTTTTGTTTCTCGAAAAGAAAGATTATTAAATAAAATTTAGGGAGGAATGAAATAATGGGAAGAGATTTAGAATCATTAAATTGGACATTCGACCTTGAATGTCCAGTTCCTAAAGATGTTCAAGATTTGCTAATTGATGGTGAGCATGGAATTTGTGCTTATCAATCTGTAAGGGATGTAGCTGTATTTACTAATAAAAGACTTATAGTAAAAAGATGTTCAAGGGCTTTTTGGGTTCAAAAATTGAAATATATTCAATACCATACACATCAATAATTATGTATTCAAGCGAGAATGCAGGAAGTTTTGATTATAACGCTGAAATAGAACTTTGGACGAAAAATTGGAAACTTTAAAAATAAAGGTAAGTCGTAAGGCTGATATAAGAAAAATTAGATAAACTTATTGCTACCGCTGTGTTAGGGCGGAGAATTAAAATAGAGTTGAATTAAAGGCACTTTTTACAGTGTCTTTTTAATGCTTAAAATCAAGAGGTGATTAATTTGTGAAAAACAATGGTACTATTGTCCGCATTGCGGTCAAAAAAATTACTCTTGTATGATGTAGTTAATGGGAAGAGTAGAAAGATATTTGTAAAATGCAAGAAATGTAAAAAGAAATTGAAGTAAATATCGAATAATTAGTGAGCCACTGAGCCGTTATTCATCAATTTGGAGGTGATGTAATGGCTTATGATGGCTCATTAGTTTTTGATACGAAAAATAGATGCAAGTGGCTTTAAAAAGGATTGTCAAAAATAAGTGCTATCGGTGCAGGTGTAACCAAATCTATACTTGGTGCAGGTGCAGCGATGACTGCTATCGGCGGATATGCGTTTAAAGTAGGTAGTGACTTTAAGGCAGCAATGTCGGAAGTACAAGCTATATCAGGAGCTACTGGAGAAGACCTTAAAAAAGCTTACAAAAAAAGCTGAGGAGATGGGAGCAAAGACAAAGTTCTCTGCGACTGAGTCTGCTGAAGCCTTAAAGTATATGGCTATGGCGGGTTGGGATACTAATAAAAATGCTTGCCGCCTTACCTGGTGTTATGAATCTTGCAGCGCATCAGGTGAAAAATCTTGGTACTGTATCTGATATAGTAACCGACGCTATGACGGCATTTAATCTTAAAGCTGACCAAGCAGGACATTTTGCAGATATACTTGCAATGGCAAGCAGTAAATCCAATACTAATGTAAGTATGCTCGGTGAGTCCTTTAAGTATGTTGCTCCTCTTTGTGGGGGCGTTAGGTTATACTGCTGAAGATACTGCTCTTGCTCTTGGGCTTATGGCTAATGCAGGAGTTAAATCATCTATAGCAGGTACTTCACTTAAAGCGTCAATTGCAAATCTAACTAAGCCTACCAAGAAAAATGCAATCAGTTATATCTGAACTTGGCATATCTCTTACTGACTCACAAGGTCAGATGAAGCCTCTTAAACAAGTGCTTGATGATATGCGTTCAAGTATGAGAGGGCTTAGTAAAGACCAACAATCGGCTTATGCTACTACGCTTTTCGGTAAAGAAGCTATGGCGGGTATGCTTGCTATCATTAATGCGAGTGATGAAGATTACAATAAATTAGCTAACTCTATCAGAAACTGTAACGGTGCAGCGGATGAGATGGCTCGTATAATGAATGATAATCTCAAAGGCGATGTGACCATCTTAAAATCAGCTGTAGAGGGACTTGGGATAAGTGCATATAACTATCTTGATAAGCCGTTTAGAGGTGCTACTCAAACACTTACAGGATATGTAAATGAACTTAATCAGTCAATGAAATCTGTTGATGATTTGCGACAGGAAATGCTTGCGGCAGGTGCGTCAATGGGTGAAGTAAATGCGGAACTTGCTACTATGGACACATCAAAAGATGATTGGTGGATTTGATGGTCTGTCAATAAAAAGTCGGAGAAATACTATCAAAGATAATAGGAGATATATCATCGGAAACTCCTAAGTTTATAAAGCTTGGTAATTCAGTCATAAAAAATCTGTTAAAAGGTTTAAATGATAATATGCCGAGTATAACTCAGTCTTTATCTGATGGGCTGACTGAGCTTGTGAAAAGGTCTTGCTGATATTGTTCCGCTTTTTCTTGATACCGAGCAAAAATTTTTGCTTGGTCTTGGGAATGGAATACTTAATAATCTACCGACCATAACTGCAAGTCTTAGCACTATGATTGGCAATATAGCTAATTTCTTGGTCGCTAATATACCGCTTTTTATTAATATGGGAGTTAGTTTGCTGACTGCTCTTGTAAATGGATTTTCAGCAAATCCTACTACATTTGTAACGACGATAATTACTCTTGTTAATACTCTTGCAACATCAATAACAGAGAATATACCTAATATAGTAAACTGCGGTATAACTCTTATAACCGCTCTTGCTCAAGGTATAGCCGATAATCTACCGCTATTAATAGAAACTGTGCCAAAAGATAATCAATGATTTTGCAAGTGCTATATATAATCAAGGACCGAAGATATTAAAAAGCAGCGCTTGATATTATAATAATACTTGGTAAAGGTCTAATTGAGGCAATACCAACGCTGATTAAGAATATACCACAAATTATAATGGCTATTATTAATGTATTTACACTGACTAACTGGGGCAAAAGTCGGTGGAGATATGATTAAAAGGTATTAAAAAAACGGTGCTGTTAATTTTAAAAAATAATATAGTAGAGGCTATTAAAGGTATAGGTAGTAACATTGTAGCAGGTATAAGGTATATACTAAGTGGCGATGGGATAAGAAGCATAGGATCTAATTTTTTTTAAATCTTATAAAAAATGGTTTTTTTAGCTTTTAAAGACGCTATATTCAATACTATAAAAGGCATTGCAACTGGAGTTATAGACGCTGTAAAAAGGAATATTCGGTTCAGGCAGTATACCTGAAATAGAGCTTAAACCTTATAAAGGGTATAGGCAACGGCATCTTAATGCTAAAGATTGATTTTCAATATAATTAAAAAAATTTCGGTGCTGCGGTTATAGATAAGATAAAGAGCGTGTTCGGTATACACTCCCCATCTGTAATAATGCGAGACGAAGTAGGGAAAAAAATATCGTAAAAAGGTATAGCTGTTGGTATCAAACAAGAGCAGAAAAATCTCAACGATACCATAGTTAAGATGTCTGAAAAAAAGCTCTTGCCACAGCAAAGAAAGACGCTAAAGACTATAAAGAGATAGGCAAGCTGTATGCTGAAAATATCTCAAAAGGTTTTGACGCTGAGTATAAAAAAGTCTGTATCAAACTTCAATAAGAATATTGACGCTACAGTAAAAAAACAAATTGCCGAGCTTGAAAAACAAAGAGTTACTAAAAAAATCTTTGATACCGAACAACGGTAAGAAAAATAAAGGGTATCACGGCTAAAAAAATGTAGAGATAAAAGAGTACAATAAAAAAAGCTGCGGATATAGACAAGGAAATAGATATAGCTATTAAGGAGTATAAAGAAGCAGGTAAGCAGGTAGGAAAGGCTTATGAAGATAGTTTGAAAGCATCATTTGCAATAGCTGAAAAGACTATATCAGAAGAGATGCAAAAAGATAACTGAAGAAGCAAGTAAGCAGTATGAAGAAATCATACGCAAGAAAGAAGAGATGGAGAAAAAAAGCTTGCTAACTTCGGCGACCTGTTTACAATAGATAAGGAAAGTAAGGAAGTCGTATTAAAGCAATATCAACGACCAAATTAAAGCTATTCAAAAAGTATGATGAAATGCTTACTGAACTGAAAAACAAGGGGGCATCTGATGGTCTTCTAAACGAGATAACAAAACTCGGCATTGAGGACGGTACAAAGTATGGTGAACAGTTGTTAAAACTCACTAACGACCAATTCAAGGCTTATCAAGATACTTGGACTAAGAAACAAAAAAATTAGCTAAGGAAGTGGCGGCTAAATTTTACAAAGATCAACTTGATGCATTACAAAAATGATATGGTAAATAAACTTGATGCTGCACTTAAAAAATGTACCAAACATCACTAAGAATGTAGGGTATCGACTCTATGAAAGGTATGATAGCGGTATGGACTCTATGAAGAGTAGTGCTGTAGGTAAGGCAAGAGATATAGCCGACGCTATCATAGCAGAAATGCAAAGAGCATTGGATATACATTCGCCATCAAGAGTAATGAAAAAAATCTTATCGGAAAGAACATTATAAAAGGGGTGTTGAAGTCGGTATAGATGAAGAAAAATCCAATCTACTCAAGAAATTAAAGGGAGTAGTAGGTATGGTATCTGATGAAATGACACTTACTACTAAGGCAAACAACGGATTTAGCGGTAAGGCTACAGTAGTAACTAATAATAATGACAATGGAGTTAAGCAAGAGATTAATATATATCAACCTGTTAAATCACCTCTTGAAATGATGAGAGAGGCAAAGAGAACTGCAAAAGGAGCTGGCATATGCAAATTAAGAAAAATATATATTTGGAACTGTCAAATATAAGAGATAAACTCAATATGGGTACAGGAACAGACTTTAAAAATAAGAGCGTATGAGGGATTTGAGGCGTCGGATTATCAGATAGGATATAAGCAGAACGCTCAGATAGACAGTGCAACTATAACCAGTAAAAAAAGTAGAGCCAAGAGAAATCACAATTGAAGCTGAGTGTACTGATACTTTAAAAGATAAGGTGCTTAGATTTTTCAATCCTAAAAATGACAGGTAAATTGATAGTAGAACTGAATAATAACAAGAGATGGATAAATTATGAAGTAAAATCTCTTAAGATTAAACAAGAGAGCTTATACGAGCCTATTCATTTTATTGTAACTTTATTTTTGTGCTCAGCCGTTTTTATGGATATGTCGGATTTTGGAAAGGATATAGCGGCGTCTGTACCGCTTTTCGCTTTTCCTTTTGTTTGGAAAGTAAAAAGAGATTATGTCATATCTTATAGACAGTTTTCTACTAATTTTATGATAGTCAATGGTGGTGATGTCTTTACCGGGATGAAAGTAGACTTTATTGCAAGAGATGTCGTAAGAAATCCTAAGTTATTCCTGCAAGACGGAAGTTTTATTCGTGTGCTTGTTGAAATGAGAGAGGGAGACACATTAACTATAAATACTAATCCTGGTAGCAAGAGTATATATTTTAACGGTCAAAATATAACTAATAAGATGGATAGAATGAGTAATTTCATTGGTCTTAAGGTCGGTGAAAATGTATTGACTTATACAGCGGATCAAGGATATTTGCATTTAATAGTTAGACTCTTTTATACTCCAATGTATCTGGGGTGTGATATGATAGAGCTTTTAATAATGAATGAAGAGTTTGAGATATTATCTGTGATGGATGACTTTTCTTCCCTTGCTTGGGGTAGTAAGTTTTTTGGTGTGGGAGAATTTCAAATAGAGTGTCCTATAAAGTATATGAGTGTACTCAATAGAGCCCAGTATATATTTAGAAATGACGAGGAAGATACAGGAGTTATAGAGTATATAAATCCTCAAAAAGATGAATTAGGCTCGTGGAATATAGTTATAAAAGGTAAATTCTTGAAGTCTTTGCTTTATGATAGAGCTATAAATGAAACTATGTATTTTTCAAAAACAAGACTATAGAAGAGATCATACTGACTATGATAAGTCATCATTTCATAACAAATAAGACATTTTAAAAAGATTTGAAGTCAAGTATAGTAATAAGTTTACTGAAAAACTGAGTATGCAAGTTACAGGTGTATCAGTGCTTGAAAAGATACTACAACTTGAAGAAGAGCAAAAAGTATCTTGTAAGGCAGTATATGACTATCTAAGAGATAAGATAGTATGCTCTGTAGTCGAGGGTATAGACAGGACTTCAAATCAAAAATGATAATAACTGGGTGGTTTTTTTCAGAAGATAGAGAAAAATATACGATGTAAGCTATTCTAAAAACTAAGGCATTTTAAAAAACTTTTGCTTATGTAGCAGGAGCAGGAGAGGGAAAAAGACAGGATAGTAACCACTGTTGATATAAGAAAGGCAGGAGAGCCTTTAAAAGAGTTGTATGTGGACGCAAGAGATTTGCAAGATATGGATGACAAAGGTAATAAAAATACCTATGGAAAAAAATATCTCCCCACACTGATACAAAGAGGCAAGGAAAAAAACTATCTGAGTATACAGTAATAGAAGAGTTGGAAGCTAAGGCTAATTTGGACAGCGTATTAAAAATACAAGGTGGATTATAATCTTGGTGATATTGTTGAGTTTATAGATAATGAAATAGGAGTTAATGCTGCACTTAGGATAGTGGCAATAAAATGAAGAAATTGAAGATGGCAAGCGAGAGCTTGCTATTGTTTTTGGCAAAAGAAAGATTGACGCTTAAAGATGTAATAAAAAGAGAGGTGATGTAATATGAAAGCTTTTTCCGTTTCAATCGAATTATACAGGAGATGACGGACATGGCAATCCTACCTATGATAGAGCTGTAGACGCTGAATTTTTCAGGTCGATGTGGAGCTCTTTTTACTGATGGGGTTTTTGCAAATCCCGCAACTAATTTTCAGGTATTTGCTAATAGCGGAATGAATATCAAAGTAAAGCCTGGGACTTGCTTTATTAAAGGTGTAACAGGGATTGAAATTCTTGATACTGATATTGTAGTGCCAAAGGCAAGCGACATATCGGCAAGAACTGATATAATTGTGCTTAGAGTTGATTTTACTCAAAATAGAAGCTTATCTATTGAGTTAAAAGAGAATACTACAACGCTTAGACGAGATAGCGATGTGTGGGAAATGCAACTTGCAAGTATTCATGTCAAGCAAAAATGCAATGGCTATAAATCAATCTGACATTACAGATACAAGGCTTGATAGTAATGTGTGTGGTGTTGTTACAAGCGTTATAAATCAGGTTGATACAACAACAATTTTTAATCAGTATATGGATTACTGGAACAGGAAAAAAAGCTGAGAATGAGTCAAAGTGGCAAGAGCAGATGAACTCACAAGAGAGAAGATTTGTTGAGCAAAAAGACTCAATCGAAGAGTGGTATGCGTCTGTAAAGGCTAATATTTCACTTCTTAAGACTTTTTGATTTTGATAATATAGCAGAGCTTAACGGCTCTAAAAGAGATACGACTTTTAATGGTGACGGTAGCATATATGAACTTATTTCAATCTCTGCAAATGGTAGAAAGATTGCTGAAAGGCATACCATATTTTTGGGTGATGGCAGGATAAGTGTTAATATCAAAAGTATATAAAGATGATGGGACTACTGTAGTTAAACAAAGTACGACAGTAACTACATTTAATGGAAATGGAACTATATCGGAGGTGGTAAGCTAATGTGGGCAGCAATTAAAAAGCTATAAATAGTAATCTTGCTAAACCACTTGATATTTTTGCTTGGAGAACTTCATAGCAATATTAAGATAGACATAGTAAAATATATGGAACAAACTCAATGAAGCGAATGGAAATGCTTGGAATTCAATACAAAAAGGACAAGAGATTGTTAATATTATGAATGATACAGGAGGGAAAAAGTACACAATAGTTAGACAAGGAACTATAGATTATAATCAAAGATTTGATTATGCTGGTGGAGCAGGAGTTTTAAGAAGTGTTTCAGCAACAACTGACGATATTAGGAAAGTTAACATTTATGTAGACGGTCAACCTTTGATTAATTTTTGATTGGTATGCCGTATCATCTGAAAAAGACCTACCAGTACCGTAATAGTAATCACCCTATATTTATAGTATCTCTTCAAATAGAGTTCAAGAATTCTATTTCAATAGTATCTGCAAACGGTTCAAGGATACAATACCTTATTCAAACAGAAAAAATAAAGGGGGAAATGAATATGAAATACTTAGTTAGATTTAACAAAGAAAATAACAAGTATATAGATATGGTAACAGTAAATGAAGTATATACGCATAAATACTATGATATAGAACCTTTAGAGGAAAAAGATGGATTTTATATAAAAACATACTATGATGAAAAAAATGACAAGGTAGATCAACAATATGTAGAAATACCTAAAACTCAAGAAGAATTAATTGAAGAAGAAATGAAAAGATGAAAGAGCAGATGGAGCAAAAATGCTAAGGCTCTTGAAGATTTATTAATGCAAAAGTACAGCTATGTAGGTAATTTTTATGATTGCCTTTTATTAATTTAAAAAAATAAAGCAATTACGCTTTATTATATATAACATTTTTATATCTGAAAGGAGATACTACTATGTACGAATTTTTAGCTTATCGTGTAATCACAGGACACCTTACTTGTATACCTGAAAAGGCAACAAAAACAAAGAAATTGATACCTGAAAAGGCTCAGACCACAAGTATTAGAAATTCTAAAAGAAAGTGGTTTTGATGGTGATGGACAGCCGTTAGCGAGTGAACAAGGTAAATAGTATTTGAAACAAGGCAATAAATGAGGGACTGATAAGGTCTTTTTATTGCCTTAAATTAAAAAGGAGAGTGTATGGAAAAATAAATGTAATGTATGTGACGAAAGATATACACGTTTAAATGAAAAAAATAGATGATAACAAGGGTAGGATAAATAATCACTCAACAAGAATAGATAAGCTTGAACAGTCTTTTTCCGCTATGGATGTAAGGTTATACAATTTAATCAAACAACTTGAAAAGCTTAACAAATGTTTTAAGACTAATATCTTTTAGCTTGTTTGGAACAGTTGCAGCTTATATTATTCAAAAATTTTATATTTAAGTAAGGTGTTGATATGACAGAAGATGAAAAGAGTGTTAGAAGTATATAAAAAGTTAAAAGAAGAAGATAGTAAAAAAAGAGTTGATCAAGGATAAAAAAATATTGAAGCGAGTAAAAAAACTAATGTTTTTTTGATTATAGCATTAGTTTTTATAGTTTTATAGAAAAATATGTATCTTGCTTATATTCTTAAAAAATGTTGACTTGGCAAAAGATACGCTTGATAAAGTAGTGCTTTTTCTGCTCCTGTTTTAACTGTATTAATAGCTAAGTCAGGATTTGAGAACATAAGAAAAAGGCAAGATAAGAGAGCAGATAATAAATCGTATGGATAATGTAGAGCTTGGGCAAGAAGATTTTTAGAAATGGAGTATAGAATTATAAATAGTGGGTATAAATATCTGTAAGAAATACTACATATAGTGTTTCTATTATAACCAATAACTATATGTAGTATTGACTTAATATGGTATAATATAAGTAAGCACTTAATTGATTAGGTGCTTAGTTGTAATTATAATTTTAAAATATATGAAAAAGGAGGGAACATCTATGATTAAAGCTTTTATATGTTGCAAATAACTTTTTAGAGAAAGCTTTTTAAAAAAATAATATAGAAATATCTCCTATGAAATTACAAAAGTTACTTTATATATTTTATAAGGAATATTTAAAAAGACACATAATAAGCTATTTAGTGACTTTTTGAAGTGTGGAGATATGAGCTGATTATTTCTGAAGTTTATGATGCCTTTAAAAAAATATGGATCAAATAGCATAAAAACAATATTATATGAATGATGATGATACCTACACAAGTGTAAGACTTGTTGAGAATACCCCCTTTTTATGAGATTTTTAATGAGGTTTGGGAAACTCATGGGAAAAAGAGATGGTATATATTTATCTATGTTAACACATCAGAAGGCACTGCGTGGAGCAAGGCTAAAGAAAAGAGGCGATAATGTCCTGAATGATAGGGAGATAGAAGAGGAATTTTCGTATGAGTAAAAACATCATCAAACAGAACTTAAAAAGAACTTCGGAGGATATACCAAAAGAAGAGATAGACTTACCACTTAAAGAAAAATATTGATATAGAGCGTGGCAATGAATTAATTAGGACTAAACTTAAAGATAGAGGTTGGTTTAGTACTATAGAAGGGCATAAGTTGTTGCTTATATGTATAGGAATGGTAGTAGTCATTTATATTATTGAATTATATTGTTCAATAAAAAGTGGAAGAAATGGTAATATTTCTGAAATTGGAAAAAACTATAATTGAAATTCTTAAGATGTTGATATTCTCTTTAACTGGTTATTTATTTGGTACACATGGCAAAAATGAAGAATAATTTTTGAGATATTTTTAAAAGACACTGTAACAGGTGTCTTTTTATGCAAAAAATTAAGAAAGGAGTTGAGTAGAGTTGAGTAGAGTTGAGAAAGCTGTAAGATTTATGATAGAGATAGCTCAGGACAGCTCACATGGATACGACCAAAACCAAAGATGGGGAGAGCGTGGAGACTATGACTGCTCATCACTTACTATTACAGCATTTGAAAGGGCAGGATTTCCTGTAAAATCTAAGTATGGTGCTACTTATACAGGCAATATGAAACAAGCATTTATAAATTGCGGATTTAAAGATGTAAGAAACGCTGTAAATCTAAGCACAGGTATAGGCTTAGTAAGAGGAGATATACTATTAAATGAAACACACCATGTAGCAGTATATATTGGCAATGGTTTAATAGTACAGGCAAGTATAAATGAACTTGGACGAGCTACAGGCGGAAGACCTGGCGACCAAACCCGCTATGAAATAAATATATCAAATTACAAAAATTATCATCGTGGCGGTTGGGATTGTGTACTTAGATACGAAGAAAAGATTGATACAGATGTATTAGACAAGAAAGGAGATATAAAAAGATGAGTGAAAAAGAAAAAGAATATGCTGTACAGGCAATTAATAAGCTTGCTGAACTAAAAGCTATTGAATAGTCCTGATGTGCATATAAAAAAATATTGATAAAAAGCAATTGGGCATTGTGGGGTTATGATGGCTAAATTGGCTGAAAGGAGATAACAATGATTAATACTGATATAATAATAGCGATAGCAATAACATTCAGCTTTATAGTTACTGTATTTTGCATAGAAAAAGAAAATCAAGATGGATTATATGACAGAATTAAAACTTGCATTGCTCCTTTGCTAAGATGTCTTTTAAGGATGTTAAGCTACAAAAGATTGCTGATATTATAATGACTATAGTAATGGGCTTGGAACAGACAAAAACTATCAGCTCAGGAGAAGAAAGCAGAAGCAATGAAAAAAAGCTATACAGGAAATATATGATAAGACAGGTGTAAATCTTGATGAAGCTACACTATCTATTATCATTGATATTGCAGTGGCACATATGCAAGATAAGTAAAAGTAAGATTAGGAAGTAGGTGTATTATGTCAATTAGCGATAAAATCAATGATATTATAGGAATTAAAGAAAGTTTTTGAACTTCCGGATAAGCTTTTGGAAATACTTTTAAAACAAAGATAAAAAAAGGGAGATTTTTAATAAATTTTTTTAAATTATGAAAAAAATCTCTCATACGATTAGTTTACAGATTATTTTTCAAAATGAACATGGTGACAGAGATAAATTAAAACAAGACTATACACCTGATTGTATAAGTACTATATTAGAGAAGCTAAGACCTGAGAATATTCACACTATTGCTGATATATGTGGCGGTGTTGGCGGACTTAGTATAAAAGCAGATTAATTCAAAGCCGGAAGGCTTTTTATTTAGAAGAATTAAGCGGGAGAGCAATCCCGCTTTTTATTGTTTAATTTATCTATAAGAAATATAAATGCTATTGTGTGGCATGGGGATAGTCTAAGTAGAAAGGCAGAGAATATATACAGATTATCAAGTCAGGAAGATTTGCAAATGCTAAAAAATGTATAGAAGAAAAGAGGAGATATTAAAAAATGAAAGCTTTGATACAATATGACTATACTATGCTACTGCAGGAGCTGTTAGCTGATATCCTTGATCCGCTACAAAAAAATATAGCTTATGGCAAATATATACAGGTGCTAAGAGAAAAAGACACTAAAAGGTATATATAATGCCATTGTTGATTACTATCTCTTAGACGAAGATATGCAAGAAATGATAAAAGATGAACCACAGTTTAAAAGATGACTATTACAAAGACAAGCCAAATCTCAAGACTATGCTCATTGATGATATCATTAATGAAATGAAAGAAATGCTACAAGGAAAAGAGATAGAAAGTAAATTTATAGAGAGGTTTTATCCTCTCATTTTTATGCCGTCAAAAAAAGTCGTCAAAAATAATTGAATAAAAATTGACTAAATTTGCGTATGTTATTTTTATAGTATTAATTAAAAATATTGAAATTACAATAAAAAAATAATTTTTAATTTTATAAATGACTATAATTGATTAATTTATAAAAAAATTAATCTGTAATTTTATAATATTTAGTGTTCTATTAAAGATAAGACTTTATAAGATTAGATAATGTATAATTAGAAATTATTAATGTAATATTTGTTGATATTGTATTATAGTATTGTCGAATGTTTTAGAAATCTAAAAATAGATATAAATATGTGGTAATAATAAATAAAACAAGGGATAAAAAAATATGAATAGAAAAAAATAGAGATACTCTCTCCTGCAGGTGATATTGAGACTTTAAAAAACTGGAGTAAATGCAGGAGCTGATGCCATATATATTGGCGGAAGTATGTTTTCTGCGAGGGCATCAGCACAAAATTTTTGATGATGAACAGATGATATCAGCTATAGATTATGCACATGCAAGAGATGTGAGAGTCTATGTAGCTGTAAATACACTGATTAAAGATATAGAAATAAAGAGTTGTTTGGATTATATAAGATTTTTACATTCTGTAGGTGCAGATGCAATTATTGTTCAGGACTTGGGATTGACAAATCTGATAAGGAAATTCATACCTGACATTCCTCTTCATCTTTCCACCCAAACAGCAGTATCAACTGTAGATGATATAAAAAGCTTTGGAAGGTTTAAATATTCAAAGATTAGTCTTGCCAAGAGAAACTAATGTTAATGAGATAGCACAGTTTTCAAAAAAATACTGACTTGGAATTGGAAGTCTTTGTTCATGGAGCGTTATGTGTTTCTTACAGTGGCAGGTGTCTATTTTTCAGCATTAAACGGAGGACGCTCAGGTAATCGAGGGCAATGTACACAAGCTTGTAGAAAAATACGACTTGGAAGTTGACGGTAAGATAATAAACGACAAAGGAAAAATATGTATGTACTTTTCCCCTAAGGATTTGAATACTTCAAATGAGATAGACAAAATAATAGACTCAGGAGCACATTCTTTTGAAAATAGAGGGAAGAATGAAGAGGAAAAGAATACATCCATGTCTGTGTAAAAATCTTATAAGGCTGTAACTCAAGAGTATATAAAAATACGGTAAGATATCTAATCTAACTCTAAGTGAAGTTAATAAAGATTTGGAAAAGGTATTTAATCGCTCGTTTACAAGAGGTTATGTACTTGGAGACAAGGGGAAAAAATATAATCAATACAGCTTACCAAAAAGCCACTTGGTCAAGAGATAGCCAAGGTACTAAACTATGATGCCAAAAAATAAAAAAACTGAAGATAAAATTAAATGAAGATATTCAAAAGGGAGACGGTCTTAGTATAGGTGAAAATGTAGGTAGAATAATTCATCAAGATAGGTCAATATCTGATACTGCAAAAAAAGGAGACTATATTCCTTGATTTTATAAGACCTATACCTGAAAAATACCATAATTTATAGAACTTATGACAGCAAGTTTGAAAAATTTGCTTGAAGCGGAGCAAAAATATTCAAAAAAATACAGCTTAAAAGCCCAATTGGAGTTGAAGATTGGTGAAAAAGCCAAAGATAAAATTGATTCAGGAAAAATGAAATAGCAAGAATAAAATCACCTGTATATGAATTAAAAAGAAAGCTTTGAAGTTAAATGTGATGTGGATTTTATTATAGAAAAAGTCTCAAAATGTAGGGCTTTCTGATGAAAAATATAATAAAAGCAGATTTCAAAGACAGACACCTATCCATTTGAAATATCTGATATTGTTATCCAAAGGGATGAAAAATATATTCATACCTGTAAAGAAATTAAATGAGCTAAGAAGAAAAGCTCTTGAGCACATATATGAAGAAAAATAGCTTCGTACAAGAAAAAAATATTGTTGATAAGATAAGCGATGATTTTTTTGCAATAACTAAAAATGAAAAATTATATATAAAGTTTCATTTTTGTAGATATTCAAGATGAAAGACATTTAGAATATGTGATTGATAAACCTAATGTCAAAAATAATATCTTCTGATGTAGGATTATATAAGAAGATATTTAATCTATCACCTGAAAAAGCTGTATTTAAACTGCCAAGTATAGTAAGAGAAGAGGACAGGGAATATATAAAAAAATCTTTTGGAAAGTTTAGATAAGCCTAAAAATTATGTCATCATCGTATTCTTCATTGAACTATGAAGGATTTGAAATAGCAAAATTATCACTTAAATTGCTACAATTCATTTACACACAATTTTTATAATGAAAAAAGGTGTATATTCGGTTGCTTCTCCGGAAAATATCTTTGCCAATAATGATGACTATATTTATTTAAATGATAAGTCGAAACTAATAATACCTATGTATGTCTATCCCTAATCTTATGCTTATGGAATACTGTCCACATAAGGATGAAAAAGGGAGGTGTAAAGTATGACTATAATTGTAAGCTTCCGGTAACTACTATTACAAATGAGCAAAAAGATAAATTTTTATTTGAAAAAAATTCTTGGATTGTAAGGTAGCGATATTACCTGACAAGGCATATACTTTAAGCAAAAAGCAAGTACAAAAGTATGTTGAACAAGGATATTATAATTTCCTAATTGAACTTAAAGGTGAAAGTTTTTGGAGATATAGAAAAAAATAGTAGAACTTTAAAAAATGTAATAAATATAGATTGATTAAAAAAACAGATTTACTAATATTTGTAAATTTAGCTCAACGATATTGTAAAGCTGTGTTGTATAATTTTATTTTAAGTATTAAATATATTGATTGTAAGCAGTTTGTAAGTAATGATATAAGTGATATTTTCTAAACTAAAAAAATAATGTTGTATTATACTAAAAGAAAATAGCAGATAATTAACTTTTAAAAATATATAGCTATGTCATAAATAATGAAATTTTACAATATTTTTGATGACTATATATTTAGATTATATAACTAAAAGCTATAACTATATTACATGATACTATTAAGAACATTATGAAAAGGAAGACTATGAATATAAATATAAAAAAATATAAATGTAAACTATGTTGATGTTGGGCAAGGAGAAAGTACAGTTCTACTTTTTGCATGGTTGGGGTTCAAACATAGTGCTTTTTGATTCAATGATATCTTATCTAAGGGATAAAAATAGGGTGATAGCACTGGATATGCCTGGATTTGGTGGTACTGGTGAGCCTTCTTTTGCTATGAATGTAGATGATTACACTGACTTCGTATTGGAATTTATTGAAAAACTGAATTTGAAAAATTTCAGTCGCAGTCCATTCTTTTGGTGGAAGAGTTATAATAAAGATGGCAAATAGAAAGCTGAATTTTGAATTAGATAAGATAGTATTGATTGATGCAGCAGGTATTAGACCAAAGAAAAGTCTTGCAGTACAAATTAAGGTAAAATCATTTAAAACAGCAAGATTTATTTTTGAAAAATACTCCTCTTGGCAAGATGTATCCTAATTTTATCAACAATATGAGAAAAAGAGCGGTTCAGCAGATTATAATATGGCAAGTCAAAGAATGCGTGAGATATTGGTAAAAAGTAGTAAACGAAGATTTGACAAGCTTTACTTTCAAATATTAAAAAAACAAAAACCTTGCTGATATGGGGGAGATAAGGACGATGCAACTCCTATTTCAGATGCTCATATTATGAACAAGCTAATACCTAATAGCAGACTTGTTATAGTTGAAAAATACAGGACACTACAGCTTTTTAGAAAATCCTACACTTGTAAATTCGGAAATTCAAAAATTTTTGGTCTGATTTTTGAAACTAAGGAGAATATGAATATTATTTTATTTATTTCCAATGCTGTAGCATTTGCATTCCTGCTTATTTATCACATGCATATGTATCAGCTCAATTCATACAACAATATAGAAGAAAGAACTTGGATTAGGAAAAATAGATATCCAATATTTGGCAGAATTTTTGGACTTGTAATTTCCTTGATTTTTAGCTGTCTTTAACACATTTGTTCCTGCCATAGGATATGTGGTTGCGATTATACTTAATATACTTACAGCACTTGGAAACAAAGAAAAAGAAAGTAAGATAGCATTAAAATATACTCCAAGAGTAAAAAGAATGCTGTTTACAGCATCTTTAATTTATATATTAGCAAATATATTTGTCTATTATGTGCTTCTTATGTCTGATATGACAGGTATCTACAAGTTTGTCTTACAGATTACTCCTATGTTTAACCAGTATTTACTTATGATTGCAAATTTTGTCAATACACCTATAGAAAGACAGATTAACAACAAGTTTATAAATGAAGCAAGACAAAAAAATAACTTGATGCAAAAATCTGACAGTAATAGGTGTAACCGGCAGTTATGGTAAGACTACTGTAAAACAGATACTTGGAAAGTTACTTGGTAAAGACTTTAATGTATTGATAACACCGTATAATTACAATACAACTTTGGGAGTTACAATTACGATTAGAGAATATTTAAGTCCACTCCATGATGTATTTGTATGTGAAATGGGTGCAAAGGGAGTTGGAGAAATAAAAGAGATATGCGATATAGTAAATCCTAAATATGGTATTATTACTTCTATAGGAGAGCAACATCTGGAGACTTTTTATCAGTAGATAATATTATAAAGACAAAGTTTGAACTTGCAGATGCTGTACCTGAAGAGGGTATAGTATTTTTAAACTATGACAATGAAATTATAAGAAATAAGAAAAATAGATAAAAAGTATTTTCCTACGCTATAAATCATAAGGAAGCAGACTTTGTACCCTATGATATCAAGGTCTATGAAAACAGCTCTATTTTTGTTTAAAAAAATAGGAGGAGAAGAGGTAAGGTTTGAGACAAAGATTATAGGACTTCACAATGTATTAAATATTGCAGGATGTATAGCTGTGGCATATAATCTTGGAGTTACAACTCAAACATTGGTGCAAAGAGTAAGACAGATAGAACAGGTAGAACATAGACAACAGATAATCAAAAGAATTTTGGAATAATTATAGATGATGCTTATAATTCCAATCCAAGCGGTGCAAAAGTCTGCACTTGATACTTTGTCAATGTTTGATATGATTAAGATAGTAATAACACGGGTATGGTGGAGCTGGGAGAAAAGCAGTACAGTCTAAATCAGGAGTTTGAAGACAAATAGCAAAGGTAGCTGATTATGCGATACTTGTTGGCAAAAATCAGACAATACCTATTCAAGAAGGAATTAATAAAGAAAAATTACGATAAAGAAAAAAACTTTTTATAGTAGACGATATCAAGGAAGCACTTGACATTGCATATAAGATTAAGGCAGATAAACAAAAGGCAATACTTTTTAGAAAAATGACCTGCCTGACAATTATTAAGTCATTTCTAATATTGTTAGGTAAAAAGATAAGACAGACTTGCTAAAAAATAAAATGATTTCAAATGCGATTTGATTATTAATATATTAAATTATCATTGTGTATATAGGGTATTTCACAAAGATACTAATATAGTAATAATTTAGGAAAAAATATTCAAGGAGATTATCATTATAGTCTTGTAAGCAAGTCTGTTTTTATTAGAGATAATATAATTTGATTTTATAAAGAATTAAAAAGACAAATATAAGAATAATTAGAATAATAAATTGTATTTAATACCGTATTGATAAAAAGTGTGTTTTTTTATAGGATATACTTGACATAAAAAAATTAATTTTTTTGAGATAATGTCGAAAACAATAAGAAAAACTATATATGCCTATAATATGGTTTGGCGTTTCTACCGGTTACCGTAAATAATCGAGCTATAGGTTTTCATATTTTTCAGCTTTTTATAGGTTGTAGTGAATATTTTTCATTGCAATTGTGGGTTATTTGCTGTTGTGTGGAATCTTTGCTTGATAAATTAGGTAACTTTTTGTTGCAAAGATGCAGATGTTACATAATTTAAGTGAAAAGATCAATTATTACGATTTGTATTATCAGGATTTGAGTTGTCCTTATTTAAATACTGATATATTAGATATTTATTTATCGATGATTTTATGTGAGTATTTAGTTTGTTTAGGGACAATATTTTTCTAATTACATATAATAATTCAAATTTTTACTTAAGTTTTTGTAACATAAGGCGTAGAAAAAATTATGAAGGAGGATCCAAAAATGGACTCAAAAACAAATGGTTTTCTAAGCAAGTTTTTGAACTTGAAAAAAACAAAAACAACTGTAAAAACTGAAATTATCGCAGGTATTACCACTTTCGTAACAGTAGCCTATATTTTGGCTATCAATCCTAAGGTTTTATCAGAGCCTTTTTGAAATTTTAGGCAATCCTGAACTTGCAACAAAAAAATTTCAAACGGAGTATTTATAGGGACTTGCCTTGGAGCTTTTATAGGAACTATTATGGTTGCACTGTATGCTAAATTGCCTTTTGCACAGGCTCCGGGTATGGGACTTAGTGCATTTTTGCCTATACTGTTACCTTAGGTATGGGATATAGTTATTCTCAAGCACTTGTAATAGTATTTATCTCAGGTATACTATTTATAGCAATAACAGCGCTTGGTATTAGAGAGGCAATTATTAGAGCTATACCTGATTGTGTAAAGAAAGCTATTACTCCGGGTATTGGTCTTTTTCATCACAATTATTGGTCTCAAAAGTTGTGGGCTTATCGTTGGGAATAATGCTACATTGGTAAGTATGATAGACTTTTGCTAAAATGGCAAGATCCTAAGGCAGATATTACATTGATATTAAGTGCTTTACTTTCATTGATATGTCTTTGTCTTATGGCAATACTATATCACAAACAAGTAAAGGGCTCTATCTTGATAAGTATGATAATTACGACCTTGGTAGGTATTCCTTTGGGAGTTACTCAACTAAATAAATTTGATATGAATCTTGGAAATAAGTTTTGCGGATTTTGCAGAAGTTTCTCTTTTCAAACTTGACTTTTGCAGGCTTATTTGCAGGTGAAAATTTGCTCAACAGTATATTTACTGTTACTCTTCTCGTTTTTGAGTTTTTCTCTTGTGAATATGTTTGACTCTTTAGGTACATTGCTTGCAGCTGCAAGACAATCAGGTCTTGTAGATGAAAAAAGGCAAAAGTAATCCGTATGAAAGAAGCATTGATGTCGGATGCAATTTCTACAGCTACAGGAGCGCTGGTAGGTACATCTACAGTTACTACTCTTGTGGAATCAAGCTCAGGAATAGCTGCAGGAGGACGAACAGGACTTACTTCACTTACTACAGCATTGCTATTTTTGGCATCAATAATATTTGCTCCAATAGTTACGATTATTCCTAATGCAGCAACATCACCTGCTTTAATCTTTGTAGGTGTATTGATGCTTGGCAATGTTAAAAGATGTTGATTTTTCTGATATCACAGACGCAGTTCCTGCATTTTGTACAATAGTATTTATGCCGTTTACTTACTCTATAGCTAACGGAATAGCCTTAGGTCTAATAACATATTGTATATTGAAAGTATTTACAGGTCAAAGTGAAAAGATTAAGGCACTTACTTGGATAGTATCAATTATATTTATTCTGAGATATGCGTTTATAACTTTAGGATAATTAGGAGATGATAATATGCGTAAACAGTCATTTATCTTAAAAAGGTGACATCTGTTTCAGCAAGAATAAAGATGAGATAAAAAAATATTCACGACGGATATGTCGTGTGTTGACAGTATTTCTCAAGGAGCTTATAAAAAAACTACCTGAAGAATATAAAGATTTGGAGCTTATCGATTACTCAGGTAAACTTATATTGTCCCGGACTTGTTGACTTGCATGTTCATGCACCACAGTTTTCTTATCGTGGACTTGGTATGGATTTGGAGCTTATTGACTGGCTCAATACCTATACATTTCCGCAAGAGGCAAAAATATGAAGATGTAAATTATGCAAAAGAATATGTATCAGAGATTTGTAGATGATGTGAAAAGAGGACCTAATACAAGGAGCGTGGTATTTTGCAACCTTACATGTGGAATCTACTATAGAATTGATGGACATATTTGAAAAATCCGAGATGGTAGCTACATCGGTAAGGTAAATATGGACAGAAACGGCAGTGAAAACCTGCAAGAAGAAAGTGCAAATCAAAGTGCAAAAGATACTATAAGATGGATAGAATCTATACAAGACAGGTATGAAAGGACATTTCCGATAATTACACCAAGGTTTACCCCTTCTTGCAGTGATGACCTTATGCGACAACTAAGCATAATTAGAAAAATACAATCTAAAAGTTCAGTCCCATCTTTCTGAAAAATCAAGGTGAGATTAAATGGGTAAGTGAGCTTTGTCCTTATACACAATTTTACGGACAGTCATATAGCAAGTTCAATATGTTCGGCGGAGACTGTCCTACGGTAATAGCTCACTGTGTATGGTCTTGTGAAGAAGAACAGAAGCTTATGAAAAACAAGGCGTATTTATAGCGCATTGCCCTGATTCCAACACTAATTTGTCATCAGGGTATAGCACCTGTAAGAAAAATATATCAATGACAATCAAAAATATAGGACTTGGCAGTGATGTGGCAGGTGGAACACATACTTCGATTTTTAAGGCTATGGCTGACGCAATATCGGTTTCAAAATTGCGTTGGAGATTGGTAGATCAGAACTATGCCCCCTATTACTGTTGCTGAAGCGTTCTATCTTGGGACAATAGGTGGAGGAAAGTTTTTGGAAAGGTAGGATCTTTTGAAAGTGGATATGAGTTTGATGCAATAGTAGTAGATGACAGCAGATACACAGTGCAAAAATCAGTGGGATGATCTACAAAGACTCGAAAAGACTATATATCTATCTAATGACTTTGATGTAATCCATAAATATGTACAAGGCAGAAAATTGTTTTAAGAAAGTATAATTTTAAGTAAAACTGATTAATAAAAATTTAATGTAAAAACCTGTGTGAAAAAGGCTGTATCTTTTATGATACAGCCTTTTAAAGTTAATCTCAAATTCTTCTATCAATTTTTCCTGTAATCTTGCAGTTTTGCTAAAAAGGAAGAATTGCGAAAAACAATAGAATTAATAATTGTTTTTAAAAGAAAAGATTCATACAAAAAATGTTTTTTATAAGCGACATTTCATGCTTAATAGCTAAAAAGCCACCCATTGTAATCAGTAGAAAACTTAGCAAATTTAATCAAAATGATCCATTTTCAATATTGTATAAATATTGCAAAACAATGTCAGTAACAATTTTATAAATTACTATAGAAGATAGTAAATATATTATTATAATTGCAATATTTTTGAAGTTTTGTCAATTTGTATCGATTAATAAAAATACAAAGGTATTAACATGGACATCGAAGAAATAGCAGCAAGTTTATTTACTGAATATCGAGCAGAACTAAAAAGCTTATTAAAAATTTCTTGCCATCAAAGAGGTCGCCTGTTATAGTGTGATTTGAGTAGAAATTATGTGAAAAAATAAAAATCTGAAATAAGATATATAATCAAAACTATAATAGTTATATTTCGCACTATTCTTTTCATATTTATTAACTTTTGAGAATAAGAATAAATATATGATATTTTTGCTTGGATCTTTGGGTAGATTCCTTTCTACTAAACTATTACACTGAGGACATATCATATATTTTCTTCATACTCTTTAGGCATGTAATTACAGTTATCGCACCACATATCATCACCATAAATAAAAAAATATAGCTATAAGTAGAACTATAGCTATATAAAGATAAATATTATAAAAATTTAATCAATTAAAAAATTTTTAAATTTATAATCTTAATTATATAGATATCTGTTTAGTCTCATAGCAACTCTATAAGAGTGAGTTCTTAACAGAGCTACCCACCAAACTCTGTTAAACAGATCTCTGATTGTATGGTTAAGGAAATCTCCAGCATTCAATAAAGTTGTTCCTAATGCACCTATAATATCTCCTTTGCCAAGTGAAAAATCCGATACTAAGGAAAAAACTTAAAATTTGCTTTACGTCCATTATAGTTATAACCTTCTTGTAAAGATTTTTGTTATATCGTTTGCTGCTTGATAAGGGTCATTATTTTCTGGATAATATATCACTGAAATTATTGTAGTCATTAGCGATATCATCTAGACTTGGTGTACCATCTGTCAATAAAATCTCAGAAGCTTTTCCTAATTTAGCTCTAAAGTCCTCTAAGTTAAGTAACAAACCTTGAACATCTTCCATTGAAGAAACAAAATCTAATACATTTAATGCCGTATTTGCTATTCCATGCATTGTATCTATAATTTTTCATTCCATTCATATACATCATACACTCTTCTATCATCTAGTGTAATCCAAGAACTAAAAATATTGTTCATTTTGATATACTTTTATCTACACCATTAACTATTATTCCTGTAGGTATATCAATATAGTGAGACATATCATATACATAGCTTCTTTTATCTATATCTTTTACATTAGAATCTCTCTTTTATTTTGTATTGCCATCTGCAAAGCGTATACCCACTGGTCTGAGGATGTTATAGCTTCTGACTCGGTTTTGAAACATTGGGTAAAGGAATTTTAGAGTCAGACATTATTTGCGCAAGATCTAACTTCAACTGCGTATCACTTGTTATTTCAATCATATGTCTCACTAATTCTTCATAATATTGCGATCTTTTTGGGATTTTTTTCAACATTTCTAAATTCATACCAACCTTAGAGAGTTGTTTATCTATCTCAAACAATTCAGCCAAAACATCAGAAGCCAGTTCATACTTATCTTTTTTGTGGAGCATCAGCGTACGAAACGCCGGAAGATAAGAAAAGTAAAATTAGTGAGCAACATAACAAAGATAATTAAAACAGACAACCTTTTTCTTAATCATTTTAAACTACCATCCTTTCTTTAAAGTTCTTGTTCTGAATTAAAAGATAATATTTCAGATTATTTGTTTCAAAAAATAGCTAAATGAAATCAAGACAATCAGTATATTAAATCAAATTCAGAAAATAAAAAAATATGAATCTTGGATATTATTATATCATAAGCATACCTTTTATATCAATACCAAAAATAAACAATATATTATATGATGCTTTTTAAAATAAAAAGTTTTTAGACATTGATTATATACATACCAAGTATAAAAAAATATATTTTCAAAGATTATATCATCATTGATAAATAGAGGGAGATATTCTTTGTCAGTTTCGTATAATACCATAGAGTTTTTCACCTTTTTCAAGGCTTTTTCGCAACTATTGTAAGTATTACTTTGTTAGAGTTAAGTGTCAGTTTTTCTCCGTTTTCCAAGAAAAAAATTCACTATAGCTGTATTTTTGAAGTGATAAATTGCAAACTGACAATATCGCCTATTATCTCAAAAATCATCTAAATAAAAGCTATTACCCTTTATTACAGTATCTTTGTCTTTTTTATCTTATCAAATGCAAGGTACATTTCTATAAGTGTTTTTTTATCTCTTCTTTGCTATGTTCTATAAGGTCAGTGCTTACAGTAGAGTCTTTTTCATTGATTTGACTATCTTGTGTATATCATAGTATCTTTGTTTATTAATGTCAAAATAGTTTTCGATATTTTCTCTTGAAAATGAACTTATATTAAGATATTTACCAAAGTGCCTTTATATTAGATTTTAAAGATGTAAAGTCAAATTTAAAATCTATTTTGTATTTTTTTCATCTTTTCTGTTAGAAATTTTTCCTCAAATTCATCTCCGTTAAATGTAAGCAATATTTGACTTCCTAATGTATCTGTTATAAACTGATTTATAAGAGATTGTTCATCGTTTTGTATATCTTGTGATATAAGTTGTACTACCTTACATTTTGTATCATTAAAATATGATGCGTATGTTATAACAACAATTTTTATCATCAGTAGGAGATAGACCTGTTGTTTCCATATCTAAATAAAACCCGTCATTTTCAAGAACATAGGGTAAAAAAATATTCTTCTCTAATCATTGCTTAAATCCATGTATTTAGGTATTTGTAAAGGAAAGTCTACAATTATCTTTGCTCCGCTTTTTAAAAGTTGCTCTCTTGAGCGAAAACCCCAAGATACACTTATGCAGTCAAGTCCTGAATTATTTGCGGTTTCTATATCTACTTCACTATCCCCAATATATACTGTGTCATCTTTGTCTATTTTCATATATTTTAAGGCATATTCTACCATGTCGCTATGCGGTTTTTGGCGTATTTTTATCATTTTGACCTATAGATATGTCTACATAGCCTTTGAAAAAGTATCAGCGAGATTTTTGACAAAAGAATCAGCCTTATTGGACACGATTGCTATCTTACAATTATTTTTCTTTGAGAATGTCAAGCATGGGATATATATCTTTATAAGGTAATGTACAGTCAATTAGGTGATTATTGTAATATGTCATGAATTCTTGAAGTATATGGTTGAAATTTTTGTTTTTCTACACCGTTTGGTACAGACAGTTCTACAAGTCTTCTAATACCGTTACCTAAAAACTTCTTACTTCATCATAAGATTTCTTGCCATATCCAAATAGTGAAAGCGCATAGTTGATAGAGTTTTGCAAGTCTGTCACTGTGTCAAAGGAGTGTACCGTCCAAGTCAAAGATAAAAGTTTTTGTATTTCATAATAACCTCCAAAGTTATATAAAAATTGCTTAGGTGTTTTTTATTATCAAATTGGGATTAAAAATTTTTAATTTAAAAAGTCATGCAAATAATAGTTTAGTACAAAAATTGAAACTTATTTATATAGATTTATAGTAATAGTTAATTTTAGTTTAAATACATACTTGTAAAAATATATTGATAAATCACTTTTAATCATATGCTGTAAGAATAAAATATTCATAAGATATATTAAGTTGTCAATTCATTACTGCGTTGTTGTGAAAAGTAGTCAAAAAGTGCAGATGAAAATATTAGGATAATACCTATGATACTGAAAAGTCCAATCATATTTCCAAATATTGTCACAGAGTAAAATGATGAGAAGATAACTCCTGTATATGAGTATATGCTTACCTTACTTGCTGGAGCATTCTTGTAGCCGTATGTCAAAAATATCTGACTTAATCCTGCAAAAACTCCTATGCAAAACAGAAGAAGAGCCTCTCTTAAATCAGGGAAGACAAAGTTCATCATCATAAAAGGTAGTGAACAAACCGTAGAAAATAGAGAAAAGAAAAATACAATGGTATAAGGTTTTTCATATTTGTTAGCAACTGTAAGAGCCATATGTGACATAGCTGTAAACATGGATGAAATCAGTGATATCATTGCAGGTATGCTCTCAGAGTTGAACTTTGGCTTAACAACAAGCATTGCACCTAAAAATGCCACACAGATACTTATGATTTTTTTGCGTTGGCAGGTCTTTTTCCCTAAGTAATATTGAGGAAAAAATGCTTATAAATATTGGAGAACAATACTGTATTATAGATGCATCGGCAAGATACATATGATTAGTAGCATAAAAATATCCGGATACGCTTGTAAAACCAAAGAAAGATCGCAAAAATAGATACTTTCTATTTTCTCTTTTTCCAAAAACTTCCATTTTCTCTTAAAAATAATAAATGTTGCAAGAAATAATGTTATTAGATTTCTAAAAACATCTGTTGCATCAAAGGAATGGTAGTACCTGACAGTTTGACACAAAAGTTGCATAATTGAAAAATGAAAAAGAGGAAAAAGAATGAAAAAAATATTGCTTTTTAAGTTAATAGTCATGAAAATTCACCCTAAAAAAATATTAATATAATCATCGTTTAGTTAAATAATTAAAAAAATTAATATTATACAACTTAATATTAGAAAGTTTAGACGACACATCTTATATCTAATCTACAATAACAGTTGCATGGGATTATTTATTTTAAAAAAATATTCAATAACATATAAAATTAGTTTTAACCAATGATATGATAACATAAATATAATACTATTACAAATATGACTTAATGTTTAAAATGTCTGATATAAAGAATACTTTATGACAAAGGCATAATATAAACGAAAGTGTATTTTACTTTTTGAAGTTTGTATGATACAATTTTATGATGTTTTGATAAGAAACATAGTATGAGAAAGGAGCTTTGATATATGGAAGACTTTATAAAAAATATTTTGAAATAGATGACGAAGCCGAAAAAAATATGAACAGTCTCTTGAAGATAAGAAGAAACAACTGATACAGGATAGACAAGATAAATTAACTAAAATTGATAAAGAATATGAAGAAGCCATAAAAAAATGAAAAAGGAAAAACTTGAATAGTAGATTAAATGAAATAGAAAGTTCTGATAATCTTAAACTTGAGGAATTTAGAAAAAAAGGCTGAAGATATAAAAAAGAGTATTTGAACAAAAAGATGTTTTGATTGAAAAGTTTTTCTGATTCCCTTTTATAAGGTGGTGAATAGATGTCAGGTTTTAATGCGCTCAATGCAAAAGATAGGTGTATTGAGAAAGGGGCTGTTTAACAGCGCAGACTATGAAAAAAATTCTTTCTTTTGAAAAAGAGAAGATATTATAAACTATATCAAGGAAAAATCCTATATATAAGGATGAAATGACCAAGATGTATCAAGATGTTATGAATTATCGATATGCAGCTGAATTTATGGTCAAGAAAACTGAAGTAGATATTTTTAGAAAGCTTGAACACTTTTTTATTTGGAGAGGATAAGAAAATTTTTCAGCTATGTTGGTTAGATATGAGTTTGAAGATATCAAACTGATTTTAAGAAGTATAGTTGAAAAAGAAAAACTTGGATCTTGAAAAAGGACACATTGTTGTATAAAATGGAAAAATCATGTGGATTACGACAGATTATATAGGTGTGAGACTATAGGACAAGCTCTTGACTTACTTAAAAAATACTGCCTTTAAAAGGGCTTTTTCGGGCTTGCTGATGAAGATGTGTTGAAACTTCATTTTCATGTCGAGATGAACCTTGATATATTGTACTTTGCCATGGTTAAAAAAAGTTTATGTAAAAACTTAAACCGGGTGATAAAAAGATAATAGAAGACTACTATACTTCTCTTGTAGATGCTATAAATATACAGTGGATAATAAGAGCAAAAATACTATAATCTTTCTAATGAAGAGATATTCAACTATTGTATAAGATTCGGTAAGTATGTAAAGGGAGAGTTTTTTTAAAAGAGCTTGTATATAGTGCGGAGTGGATGATGTAATACAAAAAGATAAGCGGTACAAAAACTAAGCAAATATTTTTTTCAGGTGAAGTTTCAACTGCGTATAGGGATATGCAGGCAAGAACTTATGTAAGACAATTGAATCATTTGAAAAGTTATCAAGATACTATATCTACTTTTTTAAAAATTCATAATTCAATTGCTTATTCAAAAATGAAAAATCTTGTAAGAATTTCAGAGTCGAGAAAATATGAATTACCTAAGGAGGAAATAAAAATATTTAATAAATACTTGAAATTAAAGGGTTAAAAATAAGAAAAGGAGGTGTAAAATGGCGGTAGAAAAAAATGAGGCTGATGAATCTTGCTATGTTGAAAAAGATGCCCATGATATACTTGAAGAGATAGTACTTGACGGTTCTTTTCATATCACAAATTCATCAAATTCGCTGAATTTTACATTGAGATACATTGACTCTCAGATTTCCAAATTTAGAGAAATGGGGATAGATATAGGAAGAGTGTTACCTTTTAACGGTGACAAGATATTTAAAAAGAAAAAAATATAAAGATTTGCTTGGACAGATGTTTGATTTTTTTGACATTAATGAGGAAGATTTAAAAGCTTGAGTCTTTTAAGTATGTGGATTACCATGAAAAAATTAAAAGTCTTAGATGATCTATCTCAAAAGATGCTGGATATAAGAAACAGGGAGGATGCCAACAGATATTCCAGATCAAGAACAAAAAAATACTTCTTAAAAGCAATCAAGTATTTTCATGATAGTGATGTGAATGTATCAAGGTTTACCAATCTAAGTCATATTAATATGAATATTGGTGAAATAAGTAAGAGTGCATGGCTGAAATTAAAAGCAAATTATGAAAAAATATCAAGGCGTTGGTTATACATCTTGACAGCAATAGTTTCGGAGAAACTGTAATGAGTATTTACACCTAAGATATATGAAGATGAAACTGTGCATCTGCTTCTGTTCTATGTCTTTTAATGAGATTGAGTTTCCTAAAGTTGATTTTTCGTTTAGGGAATTAATTAATAATAAGATTATGCAACTTGAAGATTTGGAAAAAGAGCAGGAAGAAATAAAAAAAGAAAAAGAAGTATTCAAAAGAAACATATATGCAAGAAATATTTTTCTTTATATTATAGATATAAGATAATAGAAAAAAATAGAGCTTGTGGAATCTCATATGGTTATGAGTAAGAATTTTGCAATGCTTAGCGGATTCGTACCTGAATCAAAAAAACCGCAGTACTTAAAAGTAAAATAGAAAAGATATCTTCTGATGCCATTGTTAGATTCAATGATAGCGATGATGTACGGAGATTTTTAAAATACCTACAATGCTAAAAATAATCCTATAGTAAGTCCTTTTGAGACACTTGTTAAGATGTACTCAGTACCAAACTATAAGGAAGTTGACCTAACTCCATTTTTGCTATTACTTACATGATTCTATTTGGTATGATGTTTGGCGATATCGGTCAAGGTCTTGTTTTTGTAATATGTGGCGTTTTATTGTCATCTAAGATAGGTTCTGTTGCTAAGATAGTACAACGGATAGGTGTTTCTTCCATGATTTTTGGAGTGCTCTACGGGAGTATCTTCGGTATGGAAGATTTGATACCTGCACTGCTTATCAGACCTATGGAAAATATAAAACACTATACTATTGGTTAGTATAGGTATAGGGGTAGTTTTTATGACTATTTCCTATTTTATAGGATTTTTACAATCTGAAACTTAGAAAAGAATATGCAAGACTTTTATTTTTGATAAAAATGGTATTGCAGGCTTTGTGTTTTATATTGGTTTTTATTATTGCTTATAAATATGACTTATTTGGGAAACAAAGTGGATGTCAATACATCATCATGCTCACTATACTAAGTACAGCAATGATGATAATAACATCGATATTTATGTTTATGAAAACCAACGTTAGCAGAAAAATTTGAAAAATTCGGATTCAGAGTCAGTTCATGAGGAAGAGTTTTTCCCCTGTTGAAAGTGGATTTGAACTCTTTGAAACTGTTATGGGGTTTTCTCTAACACACTGTCTTTTATAAGGGTTGGAGCTTTTGCTATTAACCATGTCGGTTTATTTATGGCATTTCATGCTCTTGGTCAGATGATAGGCAACAGTGTGGGTAATGTTATGATGATAGTGCTTGGAAACATAGTAATACTTGTACTTGAAGGATTGATAGTATTTATTCAAGCTATAAGATTACAATACTACGAGCTTTTCAGTAAGTATTTTTACTGGAGAGGGTATTGATTATGATCCTATCCATGTTGAAATAAAAAGTGAAATTAACTAATAAGGAGGAAAATAATGAAAATATCATTGATATTGGTTACTTTAGGAATATTATCTACAGTTTTTGCTGGGGCTATGTTTATTAAAAAGGAAAGAAAGTTTCTAAAAATAGGAATGAAAAAGCTATAATTACAAATGTACTTGCTGTTGCAGGGTCTTTTTCTCATAGGTCTAGTACCTGACATTGCATTTGCTGATACAGCTAAAGGAAACTGCTGCAAGTTCTGCTTCGGGACTTGGATATTTGGCAGCAGCTCTATCAACAGGACTTGCGGCTATAGGGTGCAGGTATTGGTGTAGGTCAAAGCAGGTTCTGCAGCCATAGGTGCTATATCTGAAGATTCATCAATACTTGGAAAGACACTTGATCATACTTGGTCTTGCTGAAGGGGTTGCAATATACGGTCTTGTAATATCAATAATGATAATTCAAAGATTATAATTTTTAAATCAAAGGAGCAATTTATGATAAGTTACCTTATTTCAGATAACAGAGATACTTTGGTAGGAATGAGACTTGCAGGTATAACCGGAGTGTTGCTGCGTGAGAGAGAGAGATGCTAAGTGAGTTTAACAGATGTCTAAATGACAAGAATATAGGGTATATTAATTCTTACTGAAAAAAAGTATTCGACTTGTTGCATGATGAGGTAATGCAAGTGAAAGTAAAGTCCAAATTCCCTCTTATAGTTGAGATACCTGACAGGTTTGGACTTAAAAAGGATGAAGACTTTTATTACAAAAACACATCAATGAGTCGATAGGAGTAAATATATAAGTATAGATAAGGGGGATAATGTGATAACTATTGATGACAAGATATTAAAGCTTTCAAAAGATAATTAATGAAGACCTAAGTGAAAAAAGCTCAAAAAAATATGCAAGAGTATGTGCTTGAAACTGATGAGAAGGTATCAAAAATATAAAGAGAAAAATATGATGAGATAAATAGAATAAAAAGAGAATATAAATCAAGACTTGAAAGTAAGAGCGAATCTATGCATTCAAGGATGGAAAAAAGAAGGTCAAGATATTCTTCTAAGTATGAATAAGACTATATACGAAGATTTTTCAAGGGCTTAGAGAAAAGTAAAAGAAAAATATTCTTCACAAAAAGGCGAACAATATATAGAAAATATACTTTCAACAATAAAAGAAAGTCTCAAAGATGACGACACTATTTATCTATATGAAGCTACCTATGATGAGAGATAAAGCAATAGTTCAAAAGGTTACTTCCTAGTATAAGTATAGATGTATCTAAAAATATAAAACTTGGAGGTTTTGAGGTTGAAAATGCCCAAAAAAACTTGCAGGATTAATTATTCGTTAGATAGTGCTATGAGTGAAGAATATACAAATATACTGACAAAGCTTAAGAAAGAATTGGACATTATATAAAAAGTAAGGGGGAACTATGGTAGGTTTACCTAAAAATAACTGATATTAACGGGCCTGTAGTTAAAGCTGACAATATGAGTATCTATAAAGTAAGAGATATGGTAATAGTTGGAGATATGAAGCTTATAGGCGAGATAATATCTATAGATGAAGATGTAGCCACTATACAGGTGTATGTGAAGAAACACAGGGGCTTAAAGTTGGAGAAAACATACAAAGTACAGGCATACCTCTCTCAGTTACATTAGGGTCCGGGTATCATAGGTAATATCTTTGACGGTATACAAAGACCGCTTCAAAGGATATATGATATGACTGGAGACTTTATAGCTGAAGGTATAGGACTGATATCCATAGATAAAGAAAAATATGGGATGTTGAAATCTTAGCAAAAGTAGGAGATAATCTTTCTGCAGGACAGATATTTGCTACTGTACAAGAAACAAGTTTCATTAATCATAAGGTGACGGTACCTCCAAATATAAGAGGTACTGTAGTTGAGGTTTTTGCCTTCAGGGAAATACAGTATAGATACCCAAGTATTGACTTTGAAGGATGAAAATAATCAGACGCATAAATTAAAACTCTATCATACATGGCTGTTAGAGTACCAAGACCTGTAAAGACAAGGATGCCGATATCAAAACCTTTGATAACAGGTCAAAGGGTTATAGATGTATTTTTCCTATAGCAAAAGGAGGGACATCAGCTTTACCTGGTGGATTCGGTACAGGAAAGACAATGACGCAACACCAGCTTGCTAAATGGTCGGATGCTGACATAATAGTGTATATTGGATGTGGTGAGCGTGGTAATGAGATGACTGATGTTTTGGAAGAGTTTCCAAAACTTATTGACCCTAAGAACAGGTAAACCTCTAATGGAAAGAACAATACTTATTGCCAATACTTCCAACATGCCAGTTGCAGCTCGTGAAGCCTCAATATACACAGGTATAACAATAGCTGAATATTATAGAGATATGGGATATCATGTCGCTATAATGGCGAGACTCAACATCAAGATGGGCTGAGGCACTTAGAGAAATTTCAGGAAGACTTGAAGAGATGCCTGCTGAAGAGGGATATCCTGCATATCTGCCTTCAAGAATAGCGCAGTTTTATGAAAGGGCAGGATATGTCAAAAACTTTATCTCAAAAATGACGGTTCAATTACTTTAATAGGAGCTGTATCACCTCCGGGAGGACTTTTCTGAGCCTGTTACTGAAAACACAAAAAGATTTTGTAAGTGCTTTTATGGGGCTTGATAAAAAAATCTTGCCTATATAAGACACTATCCTGCAGTTAATTATCTTACAAGCTATAGCGGATATAGCTATGATAAAAAGAATATTATGATGATAATATATCACGGAATTACTTGAGCTTAGAGCTAAGATGATGACACTGCTGTCAGAAGATGATAAGCTGAACCAGATTGTTCAACTTGTTGGTGAAGATGTATGTGCCAAACGATCAGAGAATATTGATTGAGATGGCAAAGGTATTAAAAAGGATTTTTGCAACAAAATGCAATGCATGAAGTCGATTCTTATGTGCCTTTAGAAAAACAGTTTAAGATGTTACAGGTAATTGATAATCTTTATGATAGTGCTGAAAAAGCTGTCAAAAATGCAAATAGGTCTGGCAAAAGTTAAAAACGATGACCTTTTGAAGAAGTCATTAAGATGAAATATAACATTCCTAATGAAAATTATGATGCAAAATTTGAAGAATTGAATAAAAATTAAAGATTATTATTTGAAATTGACGGAAAATAATGTGCAAGAATAGTCGAGGTGGCTATGCAAAAAGAATATTTAAAATTGGAAAAAAATAGAAGGTCCGCTAATAGTCCTAAAAGGTGTAGATGATGTAAGCTATGATGAAATGGCGGATATAAAGATGAGAGGGAGAGGAAAAAAAGAAGAGCAAAGGTTGTAAGAATCCAAAAATGATAAAAATCATAGCTCAGGTATTTGAAGGTACAAGTGGAATATCTACAAATAACGTGGCTGTAACCTTTACAGGTAGACCTCTTGAAGTTTCTCTTTCAAAGGATATTTTAGGAAGAACATTTAATGGACTTGGAGAGCCTATAGACGGTAGTGATCCTATAATATCTGATACAATGTTAACGGTAGACCTATGAACCCTGTTGCAGAAAAATACCCAAGAGATTATCTTGAAACAGGAATATCAGCATTGATACTCTCACAACCTTGATAAGAGGTCAAAAACTGCCTATATTTTCTTCTAACGGTTTGACTCATAATCAACTTGCCGCTCAGATAGTAAGACAATCAAAAACTTAAGGATTCTGATGAAAAAAATTTGCCATAGTATTTGCAGGTATGGGAATAAAACACGATGACTATGACTTTTTTATGAATGCCTTTGAAGAATCAGGAGCACTTTCAAGAGTTGTATCATATATAAACTTAGCTGATGCACCAATAGTTGAAAGAATATCAACTCCAAGGACTGCGCTTACAGCAGCTGAGTATCTTGCATTTTGAAGAAGGAATGCATATACTTGTTGTTATGACTGATATTACCAGTTATGCAGAAGCACTTAGAGAGATATCTTCAGCAAGGGAAGAAGTGCCAAGTAGAAAGGGATATCCGGGATATCTATACTCTGACCTTTCTACCTTGTACGAGCGTGCAGGAATGGTAAAGGGCAAAAAAGGTTCTATAACACTCATACCTATACTAACTATGCCAAATGATGACATTACTCATCCTATACCTGACCTTACAGGATTTATTACTGAAGGACAGATAGTGTTATCAAGAGATTTGTTCCAAAGAAACATATACCCGGCAATAAATATCTTGCCGTCACTTTCAAGGCTTATGAAAGACGGTATAGGGTAGCGGACATACAAGGGAGGATCATGATCAGGTACAATCTCAACTATTTGCACTTTATTCAAGAGTAATAGAAGTCCGTTCTTTGTCGCAAATAATAGGAGAGGATGATCTTACTCCTATTGATAAGATTTATATGCAGTTTGGTAGAGATTTTTGAAGAGCATTTCCTATCACAAAAAGTTTGATGAAGCAAGAACAATAGAAAGTTCTCTTGATATAGCGTGGAATTATTTAAAATATTCCCAAAAATAGAGTTAGATAGATTGGAGAGTAAGTATATAGAAAAAAATACGGAAGGTGGTAAAAATGATACAAAATATTGCACCTACAAAGTCTAATCTATTAAGAACAAAGGATAATCTGAAATTATCAAAAAAACAGGATACAATCTTATAGATAAAAAGAACTGTACTGATTAAAAGAAATGATGCAGCAGATTGAAAAAGCAAAAAGAAATTCAGTCTGATGTTAAAGATTTGTTTGAGAAGGCGTATAAAGTATTGCAAGAGGCAAATATCACTATGGGAGTAAAGGCAAGTACAAGATATCGCACTTTTCAATAGATAAAGCTGAACATTTTGACATAACTTACAAATCTATAATGGGGCTTGATGTTCCAACTGTAAAATATGAAAAAAACAGGTTCTAAGACCTCACTATAGTATGTATATGACAGGTGAAGCAATAGATGAAGCCATAATGATTTTTTTCAAAAAAATAAAAATGTTGACATATCGTCTTGCTGAAACTGAAAACACTGTATATAAAACTGTCTATAGAAATAAAAGAAGAATCAAAAAGGGCTAATGCACTTGAAAAAAATGCAAATACCTAATTTGGAAGAAACTGTGAAATATATTTCTGAGTCATTAGAAGAAAAGGAAAGAAGATTTTTACAGACTTAAGAAAAATTAAAAAAAGAAAAAGCTTAATAATTGAAAAAGTATGAATTATTAGATTTTAAAGGTGGACAAACTTCATTTAGTAAGTTTTGTCCACTTTTTACATTAAATTATTCTATTTAAAGTAAAGTTTAATTACAACTAATATAATAAATACCAAGTATTGATATTAAATACTACTATTACTAAAAATCTAATAATGTTATATATATTTTGGCTCTATAACAAATATGGGGAGAAAAAATAAAAAAATAGTATATCAAAAATATAGTGTAAAATTACTAAAGATAAATAATTTATTATAAAAGATAGTGCATATTTGAATAATACAGTATAAAAATGGTAATTATTACTTAAATAATAAACAGATATTAATATAAGCAAGTAATACAAGTATTTACAATTTTTAAACTAAGACTTATCAATTATTGTAAACCTTTATATTAATAAATTTAGGGGAAAAGTATGGAATACAAACAATCAAGCAATTTTTTTAAAAAGCGCCCTGATGACAGCCTTGGCTTTTACCATATTATCATCTCCATTTGCTCTGTCAAATTATTCTTTGAGAATGGAAAAAGCAAAGATTGATTTTAAAAATAGAGTTGCTGATGATAAAAGTTATGATGATATGTATGAATTAGGTAAGAATAATATTGACAATCAATACTGTATAGATTTTGAGACGGAAGTAGATTATGAAGAGAATAATGACAATAACGATATAGCATAATGTATATCGTTGTAAAAAGACAGTACGAAAATAACATAGATTAGACCCACAATGTCAAAAACCCGAGTTACACATCAAGCTCGGGTTTTTGCATGTCCATATTTAATACTAATCACCGTTTATAATGTTATATATTAAAACTTATTGAACTAATATTTTTTTAGTTTTTCAACAAGACATACTTAATATGCTTTTATGACTATTTAATTGGTTCTTAGTATAAGAATAAATACAATTATTATTTAGTTATTAATAATGTATAATAGATATGAAAATAAAGTAATTTGAAATAATATATTATTGATATAATTAATCGTAAATATTTCAAAACTATATTTAAGATAATAATTGAATTTTAATATTGAGATCTAAGAATACATACTTAGAAATTTTTATTGTATATTTTAATAAGGTGATTTTAATGATTTATAGGGAACAATTTCTTCTATGATTTGAGCTAAGCTGTCAGTATCAACTTGGAAATGACCTGTGCTTACCTTATTTACCTTCAAGCTAAGAGTTTTTAAATCTTGGAATTCAATATTTTTGACTAAGTTCGAAGAATTTATCTAAGCTCTTTTCAGTTAGTATTCTAATTTTTCGCTCTTAGTAGCTTTTTAGTTTACCTGAATTTATATCTTGTTCTATCTCTTTTATTTTTATATATTCATCTTCAAATTGTATCATTGTATTTATTGGATATACATCTACAGAAATATAAATATCTTCATCTTTTTCAGCCTTTACAATCTTGTACTGCGCTTGAGAATAGATTCTCTCAAAAAGCTTTTAAATAATTCATCTTCTCTTTGTTCTTCAATTTCTAAATCAAGATTAAAATAAGAAAAAGTATTTTATTTCATTGATAATATCAGTATTAGAGTATCTTTAAAAATTCAGGTGTTCTTTTTACTGTTAAGATTTTGATGTATTTTTGACACTTCACCTTAAATGTGATGTCTATTTCACCTTGAGCAAGTATGGATGCTATTTTTTTCAGGACTACTTTTTCCAGTTTTTCTGTAAAATGTAAAAATCCAAATACAGATAATGTAATAATTATAGAAATAATATTCCAGATAAGTCTTTTTCTCATAATTTCCCCAAATCATTAAATAAAACTATTGTATAAATAATATAATAGTTTCATTTAATAATACAATTAATATTAAAAATATGCAAGTTTAAAATCAAATTTTTAATAAATAATTAGAATATTATAATTTTACATAAAATAGAGTATAATTATGTAGTAATAAATTCTAAAAACATTAGAGTTAATCTAAAAATTATCAGAAAAAGATGAATGTTTTTCAATTATAAATTACTTATAAGCGGAGGATGTATGAAACAGCTTGAAATGAGGAGAATAGATAGGCAAAAAGATGAGAGCTTTGCTTTAGAGGTATTAGATGAAGCCTTATTTGTAAATATATCTATGTATGATGGAAATGAGCCTTACACTGTACCTATATCTCATGTAAGGAAGGATAATTCGATATATTTCCACTGTGCAAAGGTAGGTAGAAAGATAGGCATACTTAAGGATAATCCAAGAGTTTGTGTAAGTGCAGTTTCTCAAAAATATTCCAACTTACGAAAAAGGATAATTTTTACAACCTTATTCAAGTCAGCGATTTTTATGGTAATGCAATATTTGTAACTGATGAAGCTGAAAAATAGAGGCTCTTAGGATACTATGTGAAAAATACCTTCCTGATTATATGGAACACTTCAGATTCGGCTATAAACAAAAAGCCTTGCAATAACACAAATAATAAGAATAGATTTTGAGTCTTTTTCTGCAAAAGAAAAAGAGGAAAAAGTAGGGTGAATAATGATAAAGTTAGTGGTTGAGTGATTTGGATGGAACATTGCTTGCATAGCAATAGTGAAGTAACAGAAACTACTGTAAATACAATAAAAATATATATTGATGAAGGAATTAAGTTTGCATTTTGTACAGGAAGAGCCTTTGCAGAGATGGATCATATATTGGAAAGCATACCTTTTATAAGATATGCGATAACTGCAAATGGAGCTTATTGTTTTGATACTTTTACAAAAAGAAGAAATATACAAGACATTGATGTATAAAAATGACATAAAAACTATATGAGACTTTAAAAGATGAGGATGTACTTTTTGAAGCATATATGGATGATAAAATTTACTGCAATAAAAACTGATGATGAAATCATTGAGTATATTCCTATAGAGTTTTTGAATATGGTAAAAATCAAAGAGTGCTGGTAGAAGATATGGAAAAAGCTGATAAATGAAATGGATGAAAATAACAGGGGCTATTAAAATTCATATCTTTTTCACTACAGTAACAGATAGAGATAAGGTATTTCAAAGGATTAAAAGATATGCCCTATGATATAGTTTCACAGAGTTTCAATGAGATAGAGGTAAATGCAAAAGATGTCAATAAAGGGTAATGGAGTTCTTGCCTTGGCTAAAAAAAGCTTGGGATAACTAAACAAGAGTATGGGTTTTGGAGATAATTTTAACGATATAAGTATGAGAGATGGTGTAGGTACTTTGGTAGCTGTAGAAAATGCAGTGTTACCTCTCAAGGAAATAGCTGATTATATTACAAAGACTAATAATGAAAATGGTGTAGCATTGGCGTTGGACAAATTTTTAGGGTGAGACTTATGCAAAATGTTATAAAAATTAGATGACAATATAGTTAAACTTATATCAGCGGAGAAGTTATAGAGTCGCCTTGTAGTGTGGTCAAAGAGTTGGTAGAAAAACTCAATAGACTCTAAGGCAACATCTGTGGTAGTAGAGATAAAAACGGCGGTAAATCTTATATTAGAGTAACAGATAACGGATGTGGTATTGGTGAAAGAGTATGTGGTTGAAGCTTTTTAAAAACATACTACGAGTAAGATTACTACATTTGATGACTTTATTAATATTAATACCAACGGATTCCGTGGCGAAGCTTTAGCAAAGTATTTCAGCAGTAGCTAAGATATCAATGACAACAAAGACAGCGGATAGTAACTATGGTATTACTGTTATAATGAATAATGATAAACTGATAGAAAAAGTCAAAGACAGGTGCAAAGGACGGCACTACTGTAATAGTTGAGGAACTGCTTGAAAATGTTCCTGCAAGGAAGAATTTTCTAAAAATCTGATAAGGCAGAAGCAGGAAAAAATAACAGATTTTTAATCAGATATGCGCTTGCCAACCCTAATATCAAGATAAGGTATATAAAACAATTCAAAACAGGTATTTTCAACCCTATGGAACAGGAAATATAAAAGATGTTGTTGGTATAATCTTTGGAGAAAATAATAGTGATAAGATAATAGAAGTTGATGAAAAACTATCAGATATTTTTGAGTATTAAGGGAATAATTGGAAATAACTCTGCAATGTACTCAAGCAGAAAGATGCAATATATATTTGTAAATGGTAGAATAATAAAGGATAAATCGATAACAGCTCATATAGAAAATGCCTACAAAAAAATTCATACCTTCAGGGAACTATCCTCTATTTTTCTTAGACATTATAATTAAACCTTCAATGGTAGATGTAAAACATACATCCAAAATAAACTTGAAGTGAAATTTTTCGGATGAAAAGCTGATTTATTCTTTGATAGAAAATGGAATTTCAAAAATACTTGATAACTATAATATGATACCTACAGTAAACATAGTAAAATGAAGAACAAACTAAGGATAAAAATATTTGATAGTATAATTGAAAAATTACAAGGTCAAAGAAAAGAAGAAGGATGAAGAAACAAGGGAAAAATAATAATTATGAGGAGTTTGAAAAATCAAAAAAATAATAATTTCAAAGCAAAAAGAATAGATAAAGGTTTTTATATATAAGGCTGAAGTAGATATTTCTAAAGATAAGGTAGAAGAAGATAAAAGTAAATTATCAAGATAAACATATTGACAATGTAGTTACAACAGATGAAAAAGTGATAGATGATAAAACTGTAAATATTGAAAAAGAAATGCAATGATTTAATAGATGATAAAGCTTGTGGAGAGAAATTTTCTATTCCAAAAAATAGTAGAAGATGAAATTAGAACAAGTGATAAAAATTAACTCCGTAGATTTGACATTACTAACTTATGGAGGAAGAGTGTTTGATACCTATATAATGCTATATAATGATGAAGATATGTATATTATAGATCAACACGCAGCACATGAGAGAATACTGTATGAGAAATTCTTAAGAAATTTTTATTCTAATTCCATAGTTCAGCAACAGTTATTGATGCCTCAAAAAATATAGTGATACCGGTAAATCTTGTGGATTATAGTCAAAGTATAATAGATGAGGTAAGTTTATTTGGTTTTGACTGTGATTTGTTTGGAGACAATATAATCTTGATTAGATCTATTCCGGATTTTTGGATATGAATGCAAGTCTTAGGTTCTTAGATGAGGTTTTTAATATTTTTCTTGAAGAAAAGTTGAGTCATGAGCTGATAATGGACAAGATTGCTACGAAAGCTTGTAAGGCGGCAATAAAGGGTAATGATACCAGCATCAAGGAAGAGGAGATCGAACAAATCATCTATGAATTGGAGCATTGTGAAAATAAATACGCCTGTCCTCATGGTAGACCTGTAATTACGAGATTGTCAAAATATGAGATTGAAAAAGTTTTTAAAAAGAATATTGTAGAAGTGAGATTTATGATATATTGGATTTGCAATTTGATGAATTTCAAAAATATACTTGTAGAAAACGGTTTTGAAAAGTATAGAGCAAAAGCAGATATACCCTCTTGTTTACAAGGGAATTAAATCATTTGAAGAGATAAATAATATTCCAAAAATTAAAAGGAATTTATGCTTGAAAAATTTTGCTCTTAATTCAGTTAGTGTATACAAGAAATTACAGTCAAAAAGATTATACAAAAAAATATCTGATGAAACTTACTGACGGTAACATAATAGAATGTGTTTTGATGAAGTATAAATTCGGACTGTCAGCTTGTATATCATCACAGGTAGAGTTGTCTTATGGGCTGTACTTTTTGTGCATCTACTGTAGGATCAAAAGTTAGGGATTTAAGTAGTGGAGAGATGATAGGTCAGATACTTTCTATGAGTAATGATGTAGGGTGAGAAAATTTCCAACATTGTTATCATGGGAAGTGGAGAACCTTTCTGATAACTATGAAAATCTACTTAAATTTTTTTGATTTGATAATGTCAAAAGATACTTTAAACATAGGAGCAAGACATATTACAGTATCAACTTGCGGACTTGCAGATAAGATAATTGACTTTTGCGGATAGAAGGTTGCAGGTGAATCTTGCAATATCACTGCATAATCCCAATCAAGAAAAAGAAGTCAAATAATGCCTATATCAAGAAAGTTCGATATACAACAGCTTATGAGAGCAATAGAGTATTATATTTTAAAAACAAATAGGCGTGTAACTTATGAGTATGCTCTTATTAGTGAGGTCAATGACAGTGAAGAAGATGCAAAGTTACTTGTAAAACTTGTAAAAAAATCAGCTTTGCCATATTAATCTTATACCTGTAAATTCCACTGACCATAGCAATTATAAAAAGCCTGATAATGATAGAATACAAAGGTTTATTAATATTTTATCTAAAAACGGAATAAATGCAACTATAAGGAGGAAATGGGTACGGATATCAATGGAGCATGCGGACAGCTCAGAATATCTGCGATTTCAAAGGAGAATTTATGAAATATTTTTCACTTACAGACATAGGTAATAAAAGAGAAAAATGAAGACAGCTATTATTCACAAATTAAGGATTATAGTGGTACTGAAGTAGGTATTTTTGCCATAGCTGACAGGGATGGGCGGCTATGAAAATGGAGAAATATGCAAGTAAAAAAAGCTATTGAAGAATTCATTAAATATGTGGATGAAGAATTTCAAAAACTTAATTTTTCAGATATATTCGATGACGACATAAGAAAAATTCTTGAAAATGCCTTAGATATTGCTAACAAAAACATATACGAAAAATCACAATCATCTTCACCAATGGGCACTACATTTGTAAACGGAATAATTATAAATGATAAAAATTTTTTTATTGCAAATGTGGGGGATTCCAGAGCATATATGCTAAATGGGGACAACTTTACTCAGATAACTAAGGACAATTCATATGTACAAGAACTTATTGAAGAAGGTATCTTAGATGAAGATAAGGCGAGAAATCATGAAAATAAAAATGAAATAACAAGAGCTATAGGGTATTTCGAGAGCGTAGAAGTGGATTTTATGTAAGAGAGTTACAACTGTTAGACAAGATACTAATTTGTTCTGATGGACTAACAAATATGGTTGAAGACAGTCTAATAAAAGGCAATATTTCAACAAAATAATAATCCTGAAAAATATTTGTATGGAACTTGTTTTTTGGCAAATACAAATGGTGGAAAAAGATAATATTACTGTAACTGTCATTGAAATAGAATAGATCTTGGGGAGTATCATGGAAAAAAATAATTTTGGGTGGAAGATATGCACTTCTGGAGAAAAATTTCCGAGGGTGGAATGTCTACAATTTATAAAGCATATTGTAATGTGCTAAACAGAGTTGTTGCTGTAAAAAAATACTGAAACAGGAATTTTCAAATGATGAAGAATTTTTAAAAAAATTCAATAATGAGGCAAAGTCTGCTGCATCACTCAATCATCCCTAATATTGTAGGGGTGTATGATATTGGTAGTGACGATGATGTATCTTATATAGTAATGGAATATGTTGATGGCAAAAATATAAAAGCAAATAATCAATGAAAGAGGCAGCTTTGCAGAAAAAAAGGTGCTCTTGAGATACTAAGACAGATATGTGTAGCATTAAAAGCTGCTCACGACCAAGGCATAGTTCATAGAGATATAAAAACCTCACAATATAATGATAAATAAATTTGGAATAGTAAAAGTTGGAGATTTTTGGTATTGCTAAGGCTACAAGTTCAGCAACAATTACTAAATCAGACAGTATAATGGGTTCTGTACACTACATTTCTCCAGAACAGGCAAAGGCTGAATATGTAGATAAGAGGAGTGATATTTACTCGTTAGGAATAGTTTTTATGAAAATGCTTACAGGAAAAGTTCCTTATGATGAAGAAAAAGCAATCAATACAGCACTTAAACATCGTAAACTGTCAACTGGAAATACCTCAAAAAGTATAAACATATAATATCTCCTTCTGTGCAAAAACATACTACTAAAAATGACTCAGAGAAATCCAAATGATAGATATTTGGATGTTTCTCAAATAATAATTGACATAGATAAGATACAAAAAATGAAAATGAAGAGATCAATTATTTTTGAAGAAAAAGACTATCATACAAAAATAATGCCTTCAGTAAACAATGATAATATTCAAAAAGATGATCCCCAAAAAGAGGGGAGTATAAAAAGTATTTTCTCTTACTTGCCATTATTGTTTGTAGCGTTATCATCAGCATATCTTATATCTGCTGGTAATGTATGGGATGCCTTTGGTAGGAAATAATGAGAAAATTCCTGATATAGTTGGGAAAAGCCTTGAAACTGCTACAAAAAGAAGTTGAAGAGCTAATTTAAAGATAAAGGTAATGTCAGAAAAAGAAGACAAAGATTTTGAAGAAGGAACAGTTCTTTCTCAAAATCCTGATGCAAGGATAAAAATTGAGAAAAGGAGAAGAAGTATCTGTAATAGTTGCCAAAAACCTGATGATTCAACTGTTGTGCCTGATGTTGTGGGTAAGAGCCTTGATGAAGCGAAAAATTGATTGAAGACAAAAACTCAAATATTCAGTTAAATATAAATTCTCTCAAGATGTTGAAGATAAATTTGTAATATCTCAATCTCCTTCTAAAGATGAAAAAGCAAAAGTTTGATGATGTAGTAACAATAGAAGTCAGTAAAGGAGTAGAGGTAAAAAGGAAAAAAATACCTAACTTAGTTGGAGCTACTCTTGATGATGCAAGAATGATAACTGGTAATTTTTCAATAGGAAGTATTACTTACAAAGAAGACACATCCAAACCTGACGGTAGAGTGTTATCACAAGAACCTGAAGCTGGAAGTGAACAAGTTGTGGGTACTCAGATAAACATAGTTATAAATAAGATTGAAAAAGAACTCAGTATGTTGAAGAAAGCCTAAAGGTTCAAACAGAGATAGTTACTAAGAATTTAGAAGTTGTGCTTCCTAAAAAGTGAAAATGTATTGCTTACATTTGTAGATAAGACAGTGGTGTAATTGTGTATAGCAATACTATAACTGTACAAGAAGGTGAAAATGTAAGCGTTCAGCTAAGTGGACATAGTGGAGAGTCTAAGGAGTTTGATATTTATATTGGTGGAAAATATTTCGCAACTACAGGAACAATAACATTTTAGTTAGATAAAGATTTTTGAATTATTTTTAAATCAATGAAATGAGAGAGTGTATTATCAAAGGTTTAGTAGTATAGCAAATTTTTCTATGTGGAATGTGGAGATACAATTTATCAATGCAAACCAAGAGGAACATTTAAAAAGATAAAAATCTATAATAGTTGGTGATTATGTAGATATTGCTGTAACTGATGAGATAGACAACAAGCTGTGATAGACTTTGTATATGAACAAAAAAATATGCTGATAAGACCAAGTGTAGCTAATATAACCAAATTAATTTTAGTCTGTTATGGAGCCTAAAGCTCAACTTATATATAATTGACAGTTTTTGGTAGTTGCTAAGAAAAATAACATTGATGCAGTTATTTGTTTTAGCAAGACAGATTTAGACGAAGAACAAACATACAAAAAAAGTGGTAAATATGTATGAAGATATCGGTTATGAAACTGTGGAGATAAGTAGTGTCAATGATATAGGTATAGAAAAATTAAAAGTCTAAGATTAATGGTAATATAACAGTAGTTGCAGGTCCGTCAGAGCAGGTAAGAATAGATCTTATAAATAAATTGTCAGGTGATTTTTAATCAAGCAATATCTTCTATAAGCACAAAAATTACAAAAAGGGAAAAATACTACAACCTATGCAACACTTTTGAAGATGAAAAATGTCAAATTCTTATGTTGCTGATACACCGGGTTTTACTTCAATAGAGCTACAGACATAAAATGTCAATGAACTTAAGGATTATTTTGTAGAATTTAAAGAATACGGTGACGGCTGTAAATTTAAAAAATAAGTGTTTACATGAAAAATGAGCCGTCCTGTACTGTAAAATCTCGCACTTTTAGAAGGCAAGATATTTAAATCAAGATATGATTCATATATAAGAATGCTTGGAGAAATTAAAAAAGTATGAAATTGGGGGAAAATATTGATGAAATCAATAGCGCCGTCTATATTATCGGCTGATTTTTTTCTAATATAGGAAAAGATATTAAGGAAGTTGAAGAAAAGACAAATTGTAAGTATCTTCATATTGATGTTATGGACGGAATTTTCGTTCCTAATATATCAATAGGGACAGGTGTTTATAAAATCTATAAGGAAATCAACTAATATGATTTTTGATGTTCATCTAATGATTGAAAAGCCTGAAAGATATGTGGAGGATTTTTCAAAAAAAGTGGAGCTGATATATTGACAGTTCACTGTGAAGCCACAAATCACCTTCATAGGGTACTCGCACATATAAGACAATGCGGTATGAAGGCAGGCGTAACACTAAATCCAGCAACACCAATAGAGACTCTTATTCCTGTTTTGGATATGGTTGATTTAGTCTTAGTTATGAGTGTAAATCCGGATTTGGAGGTCAGAGCTTTTATTAGAAATAGTCTCTCAAAAAAATAGAAAAAGTTGAAAAATGGAAAGAAGAAAACAGCTATAACTATATTATTGAAATTGACGGCAGGGGTAAATGAGTCAACTATAAGTGAGATATCACAAGCAGGTGCAGAACTTTTTTGTTGCAGGCTCAGCTGTTTTTAATGATAGAGGAATAAGACAAAAATATAGAAATTCTGGAAAAACTGATGTAATTAAAAAGATTTACAATAAATATACACAATATATTATAAAAAGTAAAATAAGGGATGAACGACTATGCTGTACTTGTAGTAAATGGCGGTATAAATAACATTGATTTTTATAAAAATATAATTGATAATGCAAAAATTGTAGTGGCATCAGATGGTGCAGCTAATATCTTATATAGATATAATAATGATGTTGACTACATTATAGGTGATTTGGATTCGATTTCAGATGATGTGCTTAATTATTACAAGGAAAAAAAGGTGTAATTGTAAAAATATCCTGTGAAAAAGACAAGACTGATTCTGAGATTTCAATTGATGAAATAAATAAAATGGATATAAAAATCTTCATGATAGGTGCAAAAGGCGATAGAATAGATCATTTCATATCAAATTTAAATCTACTCTACTATGCAGATGACATAGGAGTAAGTCTAACAATAGTTGATGAAAACAATGAGATTAGCTTTGGTCAAAGAAGGAAAAACTTCATTGATGTCAGAAAAAAATCAAACAATTTCATTTTAGTGAGCCTTGTAGGAAATGTTTATGGAATTACACTTAAAGACTTTGAATATGAACTCGATAATTATGATCTTCATTTTTGGTTCGAGTGTACTGACATCTAATGTTGCGAAAAAGAAAGAGTTTTTGTAGAAATTAGAAAAGGAAGTCTGATTTGTATCAAGATAAATAATAATGTATAAATTATCTCATTTTATATCAAAAATACTTTTTCTATTTTTGAGAAAACTTATATGGTAGAAAAAAATAGGATAACACCTATAAATAGTGTATTAATATTTTCTGTTTATTAATTTATTTAAATTTACTTGAAAGGTAATGTAGTCAATGTATATAACAAATCCTTCAGATATAGAAAAAGAGTTTTTGAAATTATTGACGAAATAATAAAATCAGAGCATGATGGCTATGAATTTAGCAATGATTTTTGAAGAAAGAATAATTAAAAGATGCATACACACATCTGCAGATTTTGACTATCTATACAATCTTAAAAATTTCTCCAAATTTTAAGGAAGAGATAAATAAAAGCTATAGAAGAAAAAGTCGTAATATACAGATACTACAATGGCATTTATCAGGGTATAAATAAGACAAGTTTGAAAAAAATATGGTGTAGAAGTAAGATGTCTAATTGCGGATGAAGAAACTAAAGCATTAGCAGAAAAACTCAAGATTACACGCTCAATGGCAAGTGTAATTAGGATATTTGAAGATGAGCGACCCTAAGATTGCAGTTGTAGGAAATGCTCCGACTTTTTGTATAAGATACTGGAGATGTATGAAAATAATAAATCAAATTTGAGGGCAATAATTGGTGCACCCGCATGGGTTTTGTAGAGGCGAAAGAATCAAAGGACAAGCTTTTTGAAACTGACATACCACAGATTGTAGCACTTGGTAGGAAAGGTGGAGTAATATTGCAGCTGCAATAATAAATGCAATATTATACTCCTTGGAGTAGTAAATGGACGAACTAAAGCAAAGACTTCAGGATTTTTATAGAAACAAAGCTTGGGTATATAATAGCTAATAATAAGAAACTAAGATTAGGTATAACAACGGGAACTGTAGCTACTGCAGTATCAAAGGCAGCTGTTATGTTTATATTGGACAGACAACAAAGAAAAATATGTAAATATTAAAAACAATGTCCGGGAAAAAGCATAGATGTACTAATCGAAAAAAATATGAAGAAGAAAAATGAACAAGCAATAGTATATGCCAGAAAATATGGCGGAGATGATATTGATGCTACTAACCTTGCACTGATTTATGCCAAGGTGAGAAAAAGAGATGACGGAAAAAAATAAAATATAACAGGTGGCAAGGGAGTAGGTGTTGTCACTAAGGGACAGTCTTGATATTAAAGTTGGACAAAAGTGCAATAAATGTCAAGCCAAGAGAAAATATAATAGAGGAAATAAGAAGTCTTACAGATATAGGTTTTGATATAATAATATGTGTAGAAGACGGAGAAATTATAGCTAAAAGACCTTTAATGAAAGACTTGGAATAATAAATGGAATTTCGATAATAGGTACTACAGGAATAGTAGAACCTATGAGCATTGAGGCTCTTAAAAGCTCAATAGAAAAGGAAATTAGGGTTAAAGCTGAAAATAACGATAAGATAGTATTATCTTTTTGGAAATATGGAGAGCTTTAAATAAATTTGGAATATCTTCAGATAATATATGTATTTGCAGTAATTATGTTGGAGATGCTCTTGAATATATATTAAATTTTAAAAATATAAAAAGATGTATAATAGCAGGAAACTTTGCAAAGGCTGTAAAACTTGCAGGAGGTATATTTAATACACACTCACATATTGCCGATGCCAAAAATGAGATAGTTTTCTTCCAATCTTGCGCTCATGAAAGCTCCTTATGAATTGATAAAACTTGTAATGGAAGCCAATACATCAAGGCAAATTACAAAGTATATTAAAGATTATGAATTTGAAAAAGTGTATGAAGTTTTTGGCAGAAAAAGCTGAAGAAAAAGTGCAATACATTAGTAAAAACATGAATTTAAAAATCATGTTTTGATGTTTGACTACAATGACGAAATGTTAAATACAGTGGATATTTCAATATTTATGTAATAGATATTTAGATATTAATTTATTGTATAATACAATCTACACAAAGTATATATAAAAACATTATAATCTATTTAATTTATGCAAGAATTATCAACAATTTAAATTAAATCACCTATGATATATACAATTATTATTAAAAGTTTGGAATGTTATAGTATCTAATTTTCTATTTACGCTAAAAACGAATTAAATGATTTTTAATATATAGTCAATATTAGTAATTGATACTAATTTCTAATATTATAATGGATAAAAATTCTCAGTGCATTTATAATAGAGACATTAATTATATTCCATTTTTCATACCTATTGAAGATTGAAGAAAATTATCAACAGATTAAATAGATAATAGTATGAAAACAACAAAAATGTATCAATTAAGTTTAAATATAAGACACTATAAAATTGTGTTAATTACAATAATAGTTATAAAATAATATAAAAATAAGCTGTAAAATAATAATTCATATTTTACAGCTTATTTTTTTAAGTTAATAAGATGCGTTATCTGTTTGTGAATTATTCCCTTGAGCGTTGTAGCAGAATTATTGTTATCCTAATATCAGATTAGCATCATTTTGATTGTTGCCTTGGTTACCTGAACCTTCACCTTGATTTTGTGAATTTTCACCTGTTGTAGATGGTGGAGTAGCATTTTCGTTTGTAGGTGATGTTGGTTGTGTGGTGTTGTTATTTTGAGTGCAGGTTGTTGAGGATCTTCTGGTTGTTGAGGATTAGAGTCTGTCTGCCCTTGCTCTGGATTTATTGTAATTATCTGATTGTCATTATTTGGAACAGTATTAGAATTTTTGGTTAGGCTTTTTCACCTTCAAAAAAGTACACCGTCAAGATTTTGATTTTCGTTAGGCTTTATAGTATTATCATTTTACAATAGTTCCGAAGTATCATCATTTTCTGGCTGATCTGATATTATATCATTGACTTCAATCTTTAGTAGGCAAATCAAATGCCTTATAAGATAGATTAAGTGAGTATTTTTATCCTGTTCATAACATTTTTCCAAAAGCGTAGCAGGTATTGCAGAAGTGTAGTTTTAGTTCTACAGGGTTATCAGCACCTATCCAGACGGCTGCAGTAAAGTATGGAGTATAACCAACAAAGTAGCGTCTTTTTATCATCAGTAGTACCTGTTTTTCCGGCAGCAGGCATTTTGTCAAAAGTATTGCTGCTTTTCCTGAGCCGCTTGTAACTACGCTTTCCAAAATTGTTGTCATCTTATAAAGCATTAGATTCATCAATCATAGTAAAAATCTCAGGTGTATTTTCATATATTACTGAATCATTCCTGTCAACAATTTTTGTAATGAAAGTTGGTTTAACCTGTTTCCCAAGATTAGCAATACCTGAATATGCAGAAGCCATTTCTAAAGGTGTTACACCATGAGTAAGACCTCAAGAGCAAGTGCAAGGTTTTTCATCATTATTTACAGGATCATCTGTTCTTCTTACAAGATGCTTAAATCCCATTTCTTCAAGATAATCAAGTGAGCGTGATACAGCTTCTGCTCTTGTTTTTCCAAGAGATTCCAAAGTTTTTACAGCAGCTACATTGGCAGATACCTGTATTAGCTTTTTCATAGTTACATTTCCGTAGTAAATACCAAATATATTGCTTGGCCAATATCCTGTTGGACTTGTAGAGTCACGACGAGGAGAGTCATTTATTATTGAATTTGGTGTCATGCCGTCTTTTAATGCAAGTAGATATACAGCAAGAGGCTTGATAGCAGAACCTGGTTGTCTTGGATTGTCAGAACGATCGTATATGAAACTACCGGCTTGACCACGCTCACCTATAAGAGCTTTTACATATCCTGTTTTTTGGTCAATGACTACCATTGCTGCTTGAGGTTGTATTATATTATCTTTGTCCGTAAATGAATTAGGAAAGTTTTTCAGAAAGTGAAAACTCATATTCTAAAATCTTTTGAATTTTTGAATTAAGTGTAGTATGAATTTTTAATCCACCGAACTTGGAGCATTTTCATTTGCAGATTCTTCAGTATTTCCTTGACTTACTAAGATTTTTGATTACCTCTACTTTATCATTAAAATACGATGACATACCACTATTATTTCGTGGTGGAAATTCTATTTTTTATAGGTGTTGCCAATGCTTCTGTATATCTTGAATTGTTAATGAACCCAAGTTCAAACATAGAATTACCTTTTACCTTGAAATAGCATCAGGATTTAATTCTGCCTTTGCCGCAACAAGAGAACCTTGCTTTAGCAATATATATTCATATTGGTCTATTTTACCACTATTTCTAAGTTTTTCTGTAAATATCCAAGTCGGCTTCAGTAGGAGTATATTTTTCAGGATCATACATCTTTATTTGTAAAGATGACAAGTCATCATTTTTCTGTAATATCTGAAAGTTTGTAAGGAATATATTTTACAGGATATTTAGTTATTCCTGCAATGACAGCTGCTTCAGCAAGGTTTACATCTTGGATGTTCTTATTAAAATAAGACTTGGCTGCAGCTTGAACTCCATTTACATTACTCCCCAAGAATACCGAATTGAGATAAGCATCAAAGTATTTGAGTTTTAGAAAATCTCTTTTCAAGCTCCATTGCGTAGACAGCATCAGTTACTTTTCTCATGGCGGATTTTTAGAGTTGGTAAGTAGATTCTTTGATAATTGCATTGAAATTGTAGATGCACCTTGCTCTAAAGATCTTGCCTTAATATCATGAATAATTGCACCGAAAACTCTCTTTACATCTACTCCGTTATGTTCATAAAAACGCTCATCTTCTATTGCGATAAATGCTTTTTGCACATCTGACGGAATATTTTCTATAGGAACAATAGTTCTATATACATTGCTTTGAATTTTTTTCTGTCATTTTACCTGAGTCATCATATATGAAAGAAGTTTCTTCTAATAACGAATCAATATTTTTTTGGCTATAGAGCTTGGAAAAATTACTTGATATCAGAAATATATAGAGCTACTAAAAACTGCACAGGTAGCTATAACAGAAAAATTAAAAAAATAGAAAAAGAAATTGAATATTTTTCTTTATTATTCGAATTTTTCCCGGACATAATTCCTCCTGATTTGAAAGAAAAATTAAATAAAAATTTGTACTTTATAATTATATCATAATTTAGTATAATATTATCATAAATTTTATTAAATTGTAACATAGGATTTTATTAATTTTTATTAAATAGTGTATTTTAATTAATTATTGGAAACGGAATAAATATGAGTGGTGAATTTACAAGATTCAAGACAATGATAGGTCAAGACAGCTTTGAAATGTTGACTAAAAAAAGCATGTTGCAATATTTGGACTTGGAGGAGTGGGCGGATTTGCAACGGAAACATTGGCAAGGAGCAGCATAGGAAAGCTGACAATTGTTGACTTTGATACTGTAGATATTACAAATATAAACAGACAGATTATAGCGGATAATCAAAACTATTGGGTGTTATAAAAACAGATGTTTTTGAAGAAAGATTAAAAATCAATAATGATATGGTGATTAATAAAATAAGTGAAAAATATACTCCATTCAATAGTGATGAGTTTTTTTGATGATTATGATTATATTATAGATGCAATAGATATAGTTACAAAGCAAGATACATCTTATTAAAAACTGCGTATGAAAAACTTAAGGATAATAAGCTCAATGGGAATGGGTAACAGACTCGATCCAAGTCAAGTTAAACTTACTACCTTGGATAAGACGAGTAACTGTCCTCTTGCAAGAGTTATGAGAAGAGATTTAAAAAAATATGGTATAACTAAGCTTAAATATGTATATTCCACAGAGGAACCAAAGATACATGAAAAAGAATTTTTGTAGGCAATAAGATGATAAACGGATCAAGTGCGTTTGTTCCTTCAGTTGCGGAATTACGATAGCAAGTGAAATTGTTCGTTGCTTTATAAATGAATAACAATGTTGATAATACTATTATTTAATACCATTAGATTTGGATGATTGGGTATGGATTTATTTTCTTGATTTAATGAGAAAACAAAGAGTTTAATTTATCACACAAATCTAATAATATAATGTAATTTTAAATTATTTGTTAAATATATTAAAAATTTAAAATTGGGAGAATAATATGATTAACAATGAAATATTAAAAATTTTATATGAAAATAAGGACAACTATGTATCAGGTGAGGAGCTTGCATCTATATTTTCTATATCAAGAGCTGCAATTTCAAAGAGAATTGAAAAACTTAGAATTAATGGTGTAAATATACACTCAGTTCCCTAACAAAGGATATAAAAATACTATCAATGCCTGATTTTATAGAAGAGTCAGTATCTATAGGTATACCTCAAGGGCAGTTGATTGGAAATACAATAATAGTTTTTGAAGAGACAGATTCAACAAATGAACAGGCAAAAATTGCTAAAAATGCAACTGAAGGTACTGTAGTGTTGGCAAATATTCAGACAAAGGGTAAGGGAGAAGAGGCAGAGAATTTGAATCTCAAAAAGGAGGAATATATTTCTCGCTTATACTTAAGCCTGATGTAGCTATAGAAGAAGTACCTTTTATAACGCAATTGACAGCTTGTAGTATATATAAGGCTTTAAGTGAAATGGGAGTTGATATATCAATAAAGTGAGCTAATGATATAATTTTAAATAACAAAAAAACTTTGTGGAATACTTTGTGAGATGAGTTGTGAAATTGATTATTTGAATTATGTTATTGCGGAATAGGTATCAATGTTAAAAAAAGTGGATTTTGAAGATAATATTGGAAAAATTGCTACTTCTTTGGAACATGAAGGATATGATTTAGATAATTTAGAACTTTTTGGAATATATTAAAAAACACTTTGAGTATTTCTATAAACAATATGTTATGCAAGATTATAATGAAATGCTCGATATACTAAGAAAAATTCATATATTATAAATAAAGAAATAGATATACTTACTTCAAATGAAAGTAAAAAGCAACAGCTAAAGATATTGATGAAAAGGGGTATCTGGTAGTTGAATATGAAAATGGAGATACAAGACATATAAATTATGGAGAGGTAAGTATAAGAAAAAGATGATGAGAGAAGATATATTATGAAAGGAAAAGATTTATGAAAAATCCCAAAAAAATTGTTTGACAAAAAGATTACCTGTCTTAATTGTCATACATATTTTGAGACAAAAACCTATTCTAAGTAGACTTAGAATAATTGATTCAGAGACAGATGGGCATAAGATTTACAAGGAAAATTCTCCAAGTCTATATGAGATAAATGTCTGTCCCTATTTGTGGTTTTGCATTTGATGATAGACTTAATAATCCTCTATATGAAGAAGATATAAAAATTACTTTCTTATTTTCAAACAGTGAAAAATTTTTGAGCAGTATTGTCAGGAAAAGAACTGTGCAAGATGCAATAAGAATATCAAAACTTGCACTTTATATAGCAACTAATATAGAAGAACCGTTGACATTAAGAGCGGTACAGTATTTGAAGACATCTTGGCTTTATAGAGAAATTAATGATAGGAAAAAAATGAAGAAGTATATTTGAAAAAGAGCAAAAGATTTTTTGAAGATGCGTTTGAAAAATGAAAGATTTTGAGTATTTCGGATTAAGACTACATGTACTATATAATATACTTTCAGAAACATGTAGAAAACTTGATTTATATGAAGATGCTGCAAAGTACTACTCAAAAACTGTTCAGATGTTCAACTACGCCTAATTATATGAAACAAAAAAAGCACAGAATAATTGGCTTGATTATAATAATAGATAGTAGTAAGAAATGGGAGGTAAGTTTTTGAAGATATTAATACTGACAAATAAGGTAGGGGAGGTCATAATACCACTGCAAATGCTCTAAAAAAATGAGTTTGAGAAGTACGATGGAGTAGATTGTAGAACTATTGACTCTTTTGAATATATTTCACCCATACTTCAAAAAGTGTTGCAAACGGATATCTTTGGTCAACCGCAATATTTCCGGGGCTTTATAAGCAAGGATATAGATATCAAGAATTAATGGATGAAGCACCTGATTCAGATATGTCTGATAATCCGGCTTATTCATTTTTGACACAGAAACTTCTTAGTTACTTTGATAAGGAGTTTTATCCTGATATTGTAATAAGTACACATATATTTTTCTGCTCAACTTATAAATATTATGGTGGAAAAACAACTGATAAATGTAAAATCAGTTGGAATAATAACGGATTTTACAATACATCCTCATTGGTGTAAGCTATACAGTATGGACTATTTTGTAACTGCCAGTGAACTGCTTGATTATCAGGCTATAAAAAAAGGCATTCCAAAAAGAAAAAAATTCTTCCTTTTGGTATACCTATAGATGAAAAAAATTTTTCTAAAAATAATAGAAAAAAGTGATGCTAAAAAAAGATGCTTGGTTTAGATGAAAATAAGAGCACTATTCTTGTTATGTCAGGTTCTATGGGATATGGCAAAATTGATAAATTGGTAAAAATAGACTCTTTAAGTGAAGAATTTCAGATATTGGTGGTTTGTGGAAACAGTTTAAAAAAACAAAAATCTGGAAAAATATAGGTTTATGCATGAAGTTCATATTTATGGTTATGTGGATAACATAGATGTGATGATGAGTGCAAGTGAGCTTATAATAACAAAAACCTGGTGGACTTACAAGTTGTGAAGTTCTTTGTAAGAAAAATACCTATGATAATGATTAACCCTATTCCCGGACAAGAGGAAAGAAATGTTGATTTTCTAATAAATAATGGATGCGCTATGTATGCTACCAAGACATTCCCTATAGATGAAGCATTCTATCAAATGTATGTAAATAAAGACAAATTTGAAAAATATGATATAGATTTAATACGAAAGCCCTAATGCTACAAGAGATGTATGCGAGTTTTTGGTAAATCTGGATAAATAATCTTTATAAAAATAATAAACTTAAAAAATTTTAGTTAAAAAAATTTTTATATTAAATATGAATATTACAATAAAATTAAGAAAAATGGTTATATTATTTAAATGCTTAAATTTAGTTGTAATTTCAAAATTGTTTTAAAAATATTTATATATATTGATCGAAAATATTTTTATATCAATATATTTATTGTTCGACTAATATGAAAAAATACTTGACTTTATTTCAAAAATTTAATATACTATCTTTATAAAAAAATTCAATAACCATATGATTTTTACAATTAGTAAATAATTTTTTTACGGAGCGTAAAAAAGTATATATCTATAATCATTGTTTTAGTATCATTAAGAATTAAAAAAATATTTTTATTATTTAACAAAATATGTTTTCAATTGTATCATAATATATCAAGTTCTAATTATATAAATAGAGAGTTTGCTTCGTATTTATTTTTATGGTTATTCATGTACTTAAATAATTTAATTAGAAAGGGAAGGAGAACTATGCCTGTTTCAGAAGCACAAAAAGAGCCAGTAAAAATGGAGCCAATCAAATAAGGATAAGATAAAAAAATAATAACTTATAGAAGTTGTGCCAAAACTTTTATCAAAAAGATAGCTACAGCTGAAGAATTGGATTCATTGATGGAAATGATAAATGAAAGAAAAAGAATTAGCTAAATAGTCTATATTTTTAACACCCTACATACTGAATAGTAGGGTGTTTTTTTAGGTAAACTGTAAACAAGAATGTATTAATTCATTTAAATTAAAAATTATTTTCAAATATTGATATAATATGAAGTACAGTAGTTTATTACGGCTAACAATTATTTAGGATTTAGCTTAAGGGAGATTATGCACAGTTACAGACACATTGATGAATGGGTATTTTCAATACTTTTGAATGTGGAAAAACGGAGGTATCAAAACTTAAGGAATATAAGATATATGAATTGATGAAATTACTTAATCATTATAATGATAATTATCATATAGATACTTATGATGAATATTATGAAGATGTGGACGAGATGCTCAGAGAAAGCGATTGGAATTTTTGAAGAGCTTTTATACAGAAGATGACAGGTTGTTCGACTGTGGCGGAGTATTAGATGATGATGATCTAAATGATTTTTGATAATTTGATAGTTATTAATAAATAATTTTATATTTAAGAGGTATGAATTGAAATCATATAGTACGGTTTTTATTAAGTGCAAGTGATGAAATAATAATAGAAAAGTCCAGATTTATAGGGCATTCTTTTTCATGTTGAAGATGTTGATCAAGCTGAGGCTATAATTAAAGATACCAAGAAAAAAGTACTATGATGCTACACATAATTGTTTTGCTTATATATTAAATGAAGATATGAGTATTGTTAAGGCAAATGATGATGGTGAACCTTCGTCAACTGCCGGTGTCCCTATGCTTGAAATAATGAAAAAAATCTAATATTACTAATACTCTTATAATAGCAACAAGGTATTTTGGAGGTATAAAATTAGGAGCATCAGGATTGATAAGAGCTTATGCGAAGACAGCCAAAATTGCGCTTGAAAGCCAATCGAATTGTCAGTAAAAAGTATTTACCAAAAATAGTCTTGGAAATTGACTATAGCCTGATTGGAAAAAAATACAAAAATTTCTTGAAACTAAGCAAATAATATATGATACTCCCAATTTTACTGATAAAAGTAGAAGTTGCGATATATGAAACGGATGAAAAGATAAAAGAATTGCAAAAAGAGTTACTTGATCTTACAAATGCAAATTGCAAAATTGGATATAGGTAACAAATTGTATCTTGACTTTGTTGATGGGAAATATTGGAAGAATTAGTCAAAAATATGCATATATCCCTAATATATAAAAAAATATATAAAATCAATTCTTGGATTACCATTTTATTACATACTGAATATTTTTTTAATAAAATGGATAGTAATATCTGAAGATGGTAACTAAAAAGTATGTGACTTAGAATAAGTCATTTTTGAAATTATTGTATTCTTAAGATTTTTGAAATTTTAGAGAGGAATTTATATGGGATTTGTAAAAAGAGTTTAAAGAGTTTGCCATTAAAAGGCAATGTGATGGACATGGCAGTAGGGGTTATAATCGGTGGTGCATTTGGAAAGATTGTAACATCTCTTGTTAACGATGTAATAATGCCTGTTGTGTCAAAAATTACAGGTGGAGTTAACTTCAAAGATTTAAAAATAGTACTTACTCCTGCTGATGAAGCAAACAAAGTAGCAGAGGTTGCACTTGCTTATGGTAATTTTTATCCAAAAATGTATTTGACTTTTTGATAATAGCATTGTGTATATTTGTTATGGTAAAAGGTATAAATTCTTTTGAAGAAAAAAAGAAGATGAAAAACCTGAAGAGCCACCTAAACCATCAAATGAAGAAGTTCTTCTTACTGAAATAAGAGATTTACTAAAAGATAATAAATAAATTATTATTGAAAAATATTTTTTTGTGCTATAATTGTCCTACAAATCGTTACTATAATAGTAAAGAATATTAGATATTATAATTTTTTTAACTAAAAACTTTATATACATGAATAGTTTAGCTATTGATATTGCCAAAATGAATATATAGATTTTGTTTTTAACATTATTAATTGTGTAGCTTTGTCTAAGTATATTTAAGAAAAAGAGGTGTGATGTATGGATATATTATTAGCAAATTTATTTCTTATATCTTTTGTTTTATTTATTTTGAATATAGCATTTGATTATTCCAAGAAGATATTCAATAACATAGACAACTCTGATATTTTTCTCTAAAAGGTACACAAGTGAAATCTCAAGAAGATATACTTTCTCAAAGAAAAACCTATCCATTCAAAGATAAGTCATACTAAGTCACATATGACTAAGAGAGACAGGTATGAAGGAAGATATGCAGATTATAAGGAATATAAAAAGTATAAAAATATAATAATTTGAGATATTACTAAGGTAATATCTCATTTTTACTCTCATTTTGCATCTATAGTTTAACGGATAGAATACTTGCCCCCGAAGCAAGTGATATAGGTTCGACTCCTATTAGGTGCACCAAATTGTGTGAAAATGTTAAAATTTCAACATCAGTTTTTGATTGTAAACAAGACTTATTAACTGTGATATAGTTTTAAAAATATATTGACAAATCAAGACTTGTAATATAAAAATTAAAATGTAAAATTATATTTTAAATGAGTCTTGTATTAAATTAATTTTTTTCTTTTTCTAAATAATTTTTTTACTACATAAAAACACTGATTATTAAATAGTTATAGGGAAGATTATTTTGATGCAAGAAATGGAGGAAGAAATGAAGAAAAAAATTAGCTTTATTATTTGCTGCAACTTTGGTAGCATTCTCGCTATCAGCTTGTGGTGGTAACAATCAACAATCAGGAGAAAAATAAGGATGCAGCTCAGACAGACCCGGCTTTTAATGTAGAAGTTACAGAGGAAATGAAGACAGCTGCTAAAAGATTTTTTTCTGTAGGAATGGTAACAGATACAGGCAGGATAGATGATAAGTCATTTAACCAAAGCACATGGGAAGGTTTGAGCAAGTTCAAAAGAAGTAACAGGAGCAAAAAGTTGGCTATGTACAATCAAACAATGAAGCGGATTATATTCCTAATCTTACTACAGCTGCAGATGAAGATAATGATTTAGTTATAGCTACAGGATTTTTGTTTGAAGATTCAGTAAAGAAAGTATCTGCTGACAAACCGGATACAAAAATTTCTTATTATAGATCAACCAATAACAGATAGACCAAATGTTACAAGTGCAAGCTTCTCTGCTGAAGAAGCTTCTTACCTTGTAGGTGTTGCAGCAGCTGAAACTGCAAAAGCAGCAGGAAAAACAAAAAGTTGGATATTTAGGTGGAGGAGACTTCCCGCTTATTCAAGCATTTGAAGCAGGATATGAAGCGGAGTAAAAAGCGTTGACGAAAAATGGAAATATCAGTTGAATATGTTGGCGATTTTAGTGACGCAGGTAAAGGTCAATCATTAGCAAGTAAGATGTATGATGAAGGTGCATATGTAATATTCCATGCTGCTGGTGGAGCAGGTAACGGTATGATAAAAAGAAGCTAAAGGCCGTAGACAAAATAAAAGAAGAAGTTTGGGCTATAGGCGTTGATAAGGATCAATATGCTGATGGTATATACGAAGGAGATAAATCGGTAATACTTACTTCTATGGTAAAAAGAGTTGATGTTGCAGCATTTGATATAGCTTTTAAAACTCTTAAGGAGAATTCCCTGGTGGAAAAAGATAATCTTTACAACATAGCTAATAACGGTGTTGGAATACGGTAAAAAAATCCTAATCTTACTGAAGATGTTTTGAAAAAGTAGAAGAAGCAAGAGAAAAAGATAAAAATCAGGATCAGTAAAAGTTCCTACAGTTCCAAGTAGATTAGAAAAGAAATAAGATAAATAAAAAAATATCCACCAATTATTTGGTGGATATTTTTATATAATATGGAGAGATCTGCCACAAATATTAGTATTTGTTAGATGTAGTACCGAAATTGGAGGAAATTCATGGAGAATATGAATAAAAGATTAGATGATTTGGAACTTCGTCTAAAAAAATTAGAACTTGAAATTCAGGTCCTACGCAATGAACAAAATATAGAATTGGATAAAAAATATAAGTCGTATAGATGATAAAGCTTCAAATGAAGTAGGAGTTCAACATACATTTGACTCAGATATATCGATAAAAAGAAGTAGAAAAAAATCCCAAATGTCTGAGAAAGATTCTTATGAACATTCAACTAAAGAAAAAGATTAAAGATAAGCCTGTCTCAAAAAAATCAGACAATAGTGAATCATTGGTAGGAAAGTATCTTATAGGTGCTTCTGCATCGCTGTTGATATTTATTGCTGCTATCTCTTATTGCCATAGTTTGGAATAAAAATAAGTCCAGAGGTGAAGCTTTCTATTATAGGCATTACTGGATTAGTTTTGAGTTTATTAGGATTTAAAATGACACTTAAAAAGCAAGTCATATTAGTTCTATTATTTTTAGGGACAGGTATAGGGCTTGTCTATATTGCCTGCGTATCTGCAAACTTGGTTTTTACTTATAAGTCATGAAATTTCAGCATTGCTATGCTTAGTATGGACATTGTTAATTTTTATTTTCATATAAATATACAAAATTGTATTTTTACATTAGTTATTGCATCAATAGGGAGCTTCATAAACCTTTGCTTTGATCTAAGCTATGCCAATGACTCTAAAAGATACTATGTTAATTATTATCTATACAAGTTTAGTTTCATTGATGTTACTATATATGAGTAGCTTTCTTGATAAGTTAAGAAATACTTTGAGCATATTTTTTTGTATTTTTGAATTTTTCATTGATTTTTAGCATTATATTTTTTTCGTTTGGAACGCTCATTATATCTTAGAGTTGGCAATTATTATCATAGCGTTATTTCTGGTTTCTAATTGGATGTATCGCTTATCAAACAGAGAAAAATATGAAGTTTTTTTACCTTTTATTATTTGCAATTGTTTCTACTAGATTTTTTTGTATTATTTCATATATGTAGAGATTTTTAAAAAATATTTGATATAACTTCATTACAGGCATCAGTGTTATTTTTTTGGTGGTGATACTTGCCCAATGTATAATAAATAACCTTTTCTATTCTAAAATAGAACATATAATGACTATGTTTTATATATTACCTTTGTATATAGCAACTCTAAGTATTAACTTTGAAATATTTGATTTTGGTGGAATAAGTGCGGAATAATAATATTATTGCTAATATTGAGAAAAAATTTTTTCAAAAAGCCTATTATTCTTTCCTATTCTACACTTTTTGTATTTATCGATTTATGTATAAGCTATGCTCATGGCTATACTTGGACTTTGATTTTTTTATATTAGTTAATATTACTTTGTTGTTTTATATTCTAAATGAAGAAAAATAATAGAAATTTGATATGTAGAAATTTAGCGGTAAGTATTTTGCTTTTTAAGTTATACTAAGATAATTAATATAATCTGTAATTATAATCATCTTAACATTGAAAAATAAAGAGATTCAATATTATATCACTTATTTGCTTTGTGTTATCACTATAATAACCATATTTAAGATAGGCTACTTGAAAAATTAAAGACGATCTAAGTCTGATAAGAACATAAGTATTTACTTCTTTTCAATGCTACTTTATATTATTGGAATGATGCTAATGCTAAATGTAGAATTAGTTGCTATTAAATTTTTTTAATGATGATGTCAGTTCTTGTCATTACAGCATTTCAAACTTATTTAGCATTGTTGGATTATAAAAATATTTCAAATCCTATAGGTATATGGTTAGTTGCTAAATATTTCATATTTTTCTTGGGTAACTCTTCGTTCATTTTTTTGAACTACCTATTGAGTCAGTTTCATATAGTGTTGTAGGATTATTATTAGCTATAGTTACTATTTATGCAGGATTCAAACTAAGTGTTAGAATAATCAGGCAGTTAGGGTCTGGGTATTACTATGCTTATGGTATGCAAAAATTTATCTTTGTAGATTTATATGGAGAAAAACTCTATAACAAGAGTTATTGCGTTTGCAATAGGTGGAGTACTGTGCTTTTATTATAAGTATAATCTATAATCGACTAAGTAAACAATAATAAGGTGCAAAAATACAGTATAGTATTTTTTTCAAAACTAAAATTGCTTTGTAATTAAATAGTGTGTTGAAGTTGAGTAATATCTATATAGTTATAAATAATGCTTAAGAAAAATACTATACTTGTGATTTGCAAGAATTATCGTGATGTAAAGGTTGTTGGGAGGGTTTGAGACAGGGTTTTTCCATTGTAGCGCTAATTTTTTTCTTATAATAATGTTATTGACTTGTATATTTACTGTATTTTTGTATGTCCTTCTTGTAATTGCTGTGAAAAAAATAATAAGAGTGTACCTTCATGGATGTATAAGATAGGTCATGCATTAAAGGGAAGAGGAGTAGATGTATATCAAGATATTACCAATAAATCCGTATTAATTGAGGGTAAACTTTTTATATACTTGGAATAATATTAGCTAATATAGTGGTATATCATTTTTGTTTATGATAGATATTTAGAAAGTGATTCAGTACGCTTTTGGATGAAATCTGAACTTCTTATACTTCTTATAAATAGGATAATCGTAAGTATTGGAAAAATTGATTATAAGTTTGATTTCTTCTAAAGTTTTTAGAAAAGAATTTGACTGTATATTTTTCATCAGCGTCAAATGCAGTAAAATCAATGATATTTATGTCAGGTTTTGCTGGTTTTCTTGCTATAAGTATCACAGGTCTACCTGAAAAAAAGCTCCTGTAATTCAGTTAGGAAATGATAAGATTATCATTGCTCAAACTACAGCTAAAGGAGCTACTTGATAATGGATTTTCTTTTAAAAGATAAGTCAGCTGATGACATAGTTATAAATGAAAGGAATGATCATTTTCACTTTGGCGAGAAGGTGGAACTTATAAAAAAATGGAAAAAGAATATGGATATGTGTATTTGACACCAAAATATGAAGATACATCAAAGGTTAAAGGATTGTATAATAACCCGTTTTTCTATTTCTTCTGAGAGTAAATCATTTGACGATGTGAAAATATTTGATAAAAAGCATTGTAAAATTATCATTAGATGAATTTGAAAAAGAAGAATATTAAGGATATTTTTTTCTCTTTCTCCTCTTAGTTATAAGGAATATAAAGAAGATGAGCATTTTTATTAAAAATGCAAACATACGACTATGTTTTGTGGAAAAAGTTATACAATTGAAACGAGATTTTTATAGTCAAGGAAAATCAAGTAAATATGATGTATATGCCCAGCATACAATCTGGGAATAGTAAAAAAATTTAGTAATGTCAAAAATAAATAAAGGATTTTTCAATTATTGAGATTTGAAAATCCTTTTATTTAATAGATATATTATCGAAAAACTAAGATATATTTAGACTATTAACTATTTCAATCTCATAAGCATCGTTGGACTTTGTAAGATTATTAATAGCTTGATTGCAGTAATACTGCGGTTTATTCTTCAAATATTTTTGCAAATATAGGGTATCATTTTCAAGCATTGCTACACTAATTTCAGCTTTTACTCTGTACACTATGCCTATTTCATGAGGATTTTTTTATCTTATTTGAATGAGTTACAGCTTTTTAGATATTTAAGTGATTCTGTATAGTTTCCTTCCTTGCAAAAGAATAAGTGACATAAAAAGCTTCTTCAACAGATCTTCTCCAAATGGAATCCACTTTTGAGTAGAGGTCATCAGATTTTTTTGAAAATAATCTTTTGCCTTTTCATAATCTCCCATATCAAAAAGCCGCCTGTCCGGCATTTATATTTAAACACTGCAAGAGATACCAGTGAGTTCTTGCTTTCACATATACTGATTGCTTTTTTTCATAAAAGATTATTGCATCCTCAAAATTCATTTGGAATCTTCTTATCTCACCTATATAGTTGTATGCTGCGGCAATATTAAGTGAGTATTTTTCAGCAACTTGCTTGGTTATATTGAATGTGTTTATAGATTCGTTTAGCAGTTTTTCAGCTTCTTCATATTTTTTTCGCACATTATTTTATATAGACCTTTTTAGTCTAAAGTAAAAATTCCAACTTCCTTATGATAGTTCAAATCAAGTGCAAGGTCTATTCCAAGCTCAATATATTTTATCATTAGTTCTTTTTGAAATGTTTGGATATAGAAAAAATATCATTTGTTTATAACCTTCAAGTGCATAGTCTTTATATTCAATATCAATTGCCTTTGATATCATATCCTGTATCAGCTTAGCGCCTGTTTCATATTCGCCTTCACGAATTAGATATCTACCCTTTAAGTGAAGATATGCTATTTCAAGTTTTATTATCTCTTCAGTAGCTCCTTCTTTTCTTCTTTTGCTATTTTTGAGCATATTTTCAACTTCTTTGAAGTTAGATATAGTATCGTGTTTATTAAAAATATGTGAATTTATAATCTTCATACTCTGTTCTTGTAAGGATTGGAAATAATTCATGAGAAAAAATTCAAGTAGGAGTTAAGTACTTTTTATCTGATATTTGAGTGCTTTTTGCTTCATTGTCTGCATTTTTGTAGTGATAGATTAATTTGTGGTATAAAGTTGTATCCACCGCAGTATTTTTCAGATAACTTTCAAGTAAATTTCCAATTTTATTATGAAGTAATTTTTTTCTTTCCCTCAGATTGTTTCATATAGACAAACTCTCTGAGTTTTTGGTGTGTGAACTTAAAGCTGATATTTTCCAAATCTTTAATTTCCATGAGTATATATCAAGCTCTTCCACTATGTCGAGTATATATAATTCATTAAAACCTGTAAGATCACTTAGTATTTTTAACGGTGCTTCATCAAAAAAACAGGGATGTGATGTTTTAATATCTTGTTGCTTTCTTCAGAAAGATATAAAAACTTGCTCTTTATTACATCTTGCATTTTTGACGACATTATATTTATATTTCCGTTTGACTTTAATATATTGATATATTCTGTTACAAAAAGTATTTCCTTCTGTTTCTTCATATATTTTATCAAGAATTTGTCTGTTGGTAGGGTATTTAGGATGAGCGTTTTTTTATAAAACTATCAACTTCACCTTTTGAGAATCGATTAAGATGAATATGAATTAGTTTATCATATAATTTAAGTGATGTTATCAAGTTTTCTACATATTCGTCATATTCATTCCTATAAGTTGCTATAAAGATTAAATCAGATTTTTGATGAAGAGAAACTGTGTTTAATAGCGAAATACTTATAGAGTCTGCATATTGTAAGTCTTCAAATATCAATATTATCTTTTTATTTACTGATATTTTATCAAATATGTCGCAGATAATATCACCAATCATATCATATTTAAGATTTTCAAGATTTTTCCACCAAACTTGCATAGCTTATATCTTCGCTTTTTACTATAATTAGGAAAAACAGATGACAGTATATTTTCCCATAGGGGAGGTATTGATATCTTATCGTTTATTAATGTTTTCGTATATTTGTGATATGATTGAATTCCAAGGTTTTAGAAAAAAATTTTTTTCTCCGATATAGCAGTTGGTTTGAAATATCAAAATATCCTCAGTATTTACTCTGCTTAAAAACTCATCTTTTAATCTTGATTTTCCTATACCAGCCTCTCCTGAGATAATTAGAGATTTTTGAAACTTTGCCTTGTGAAAAATTTTTCAAAGTTTTTGTTCCATAAGTCTAAGTTCATTTTCTCTTCAAAGAAGAACTCTTTTGAAGATTGGTTATTATTGTATGAGGAATCATTCACACAGTCAAGTATCTCGTTGAAAAAGTAATCTTGTCTTTTTGTCAGGTTTTATACCAAGTTCCTTTGATAAGACAGCAGATAGTTTATTATAAATACTAATTGCATTTTTATAATTTTTATTTGATTTGTAAAACTTCATAAGTGTTCTGTATGCTTTTTCATCAAACTCATTTACTTCAATAAGTTTTTTTACAATACATCTCAATATTTGAGACATTTTTTTCTTGTAAATCAAGATGAATACAGTTATATATTTTTCCTTATGAAACTTTCTTTATAATTTTCTCTTATCATCCTTGTCCAGTCCTCAAACTCTTGAGAATCTTTCACAAAAAGCCTTGTAAAAAAATCTCCGCTATAGACTTCAAAGATATTTACATCATCATTATCAAACAAGTCAGTATCTGATGATATTTTCATATCAGGATTTAAAATAACCATAGACTTATCAGGTGATATGACTATGTCTTCATCAAAGGATTTTTATTTTATAAATGGCATTTCTGAGGTTTTTTTCTTTTGCAATGTCATCTTTGTCGTCACACCACAAAAAGTCCGCAAAGCTCATCACGACTGGCTCTTTTATTGATGACAAGATAATAAAAAGTGCCTTAACTTTTGCTATATAGGAACAAGACCTCAACATTATCTTTTTGTAACTAATGGTGTACCGAACAATTTTACATTGATTATTTTCACAAAATCACCTCCCTTTGAAATTCATAAAATTTTAAGGTTTTATTTGTCAAATTATATCATATAAGCATTTAATAATCAATAATTGAGAAAAATACCAAACTAAAAAATAAAGGCTATTTTGCAAAAATAAACTATGTCATTTTCACAAAAAAAGCCTTATTAATTAAAAATTCAAATTCTATATATTTTTCCAATTCCAAAGCTGCTATAGCTCCGTCTGATGTCGCTGTTACAACCTGCCTGAATTCTTTATCTATACAATCCCCTGCTGCATAGACACCATCCATTACTTTTCATGTCTTTTCCGACTGTAAAAATATCCTTGAGGATTTAAATTTAACTTGTTTTTCAAATAATTTTGTATTTGGTATATTTCCAGCAAAGACAAAAATGCCAAAAAGTATTAAAAATGTTGTTTGGAAAGAACTGAGTTTCCTCTCCTGTAATCACATTTTTCAACAGTAATTGAGCCAACCAGTCCGTCTCCTTTTTATTTCTTTGATTTTTACTATTAAGTAAAAAAGATATTTTATCATTTTGTTCTACTTTTTCTTGTAAGATCTTAGTAGCTCTAAAACTGTCTCTTCTGTGGATTATAGTAACTTTTGAGGCATATTTAGTTAAGAAAAAGTGCCTCTTGAAAGGCTGTATCTCCACCTCCAACTACGAAGACTTCTATGTCTTTGAAAAATGCAGCATCACAAGTAGCACAGTAAGATACACGGCTCCTTTAAATTCATCTTCACCTTTTACGCCAAGTTTTTCTATGGCTTGATCCTACTGATAAAAATTACTCCTTTTTGCTGAAAAAACACTATCTTTTTGTCTTTATAGTTTTTATCTTTTGTGAAAAGTCAAAATCTATAACTTCTTCTTTTAAAAACTTTGTACCAAAAATCTCAGCTTGTTTTCTCATTCTTTCTACTAAAGTTGAGCCGGTATCTCCTTCAACAATTCCAGGATAATTTTTCTATACCGTCAGTAGATATAATCTGCCCACCAAAAGATTCCTTTTCTATAAGAAGTGTATTTAGCATTGCCCTTGAAGCATATATTGCAGCTGTGAGTCCTGCAGGACCACCTCCAATAATTATTACATCATAATTTTCCATTTTTTTCTCCAAATAAATAATATAATCAAAAATCCTCATATAAAAATAAACTCTAAATATTACATAAAATTTATTTATAGTGCATATATAATAGTTATTTAAAGCATTTTAAATTCAAAGTTATACACTAAAATAAAATTCTATTCATACCTACATTAGATGCGTATAAATAAGATAGTTATATAATTACTTTTTATTAAATAAAAGTAAAAGAGTTTAAAATGTCATTAAGAGTTAAATATAAACATAGATTAATTTAGTAATATAATCATATATATACAGATTTTAAAGTAGTTTTTGAATTTCTTCATCTATGGTACTAATTTTTAGCTGTAGGTTCAAATCTTGCTACAACATTTCCTTGTTTATCTACTAAAAATTTTGTAAAGTTCCATTTAATATCAGGGGCTTGTTTTAAAATCCGGATATTTGGTTTTTAAAAATGCAGTTAGAGCAATAGCTTTTGCACCTTTTCCAAATCCTTCAAATCCCTTTTGAGATTTTTAGATATTTATAAAGTGGAAGCTCATTTTCTCCATTTACATCAGATTTTTGCATCTGTGGAAAAGTAGTACCAAATTTTTAGTGAGCAAAATCCTGATATTTCCTCATCTGTTCCTGGTGCCTGCCCTCCAAATTGATTGCACAGTATATCTATTATTTCAAAAACCTTGTGATTTATATTTATCAGTACATTTCTTGTAATTCAGTATATTGCGGTGTAAAAGCCGCAAGTTGTAACACTGTTTACAATCAATAAAACTTTTTCCCTTATAATCTGATAAAGCTTACATCATTTCCTTTTCCATCTTTTTATTGTGTATTCATATAAAGCTCATTTTAACCTCCGTTATAATACAAAGCTAATACTTTGTTTATGATATCAAATTATTTAATATATAAACATCGTTAAAATTAATTCCTTAGCTCATTTAAATTTGTTATAAACATTTAATATATTTTTACTTTGTCTAATTTCTTATGTTTTCAAATGAATAGTAGTTTTAAAAATCATTTTTATGGTGTTGATTATGGGAGTGAAAAGGTGATATAATTAAACGAAAATAAATGTTTATTACGGAGAATTATATGAAAAAGATATTATCGTTATTTGTTATTCTTGCTTCAATAAGTGCAAGTTGTTTTTCAAATGCTGATAGTTTTGAAATTTTAGATGGATATGTAGCTGAATATGTAAGTAATAATCCTTTTGAAGTATCTTTTAAAAAATAAAATTGAAGATAAAAAAGTCAAATAATAGCCAGTCATCAGTAGAAAATCAAAAATATATTAACCCGGAAGAGTAGTGCTTGGAGATGAGCAGATACTTAATGATGAGTACAGGTATCTTATAGATGGTAAAAGAGTTGGAGCTATTGTAAATCAGACAAGTGTAAACTATGACGGTGTAAACTTAAAAATGTAATTTACAACTACAAAAATGCTAAGCTGACAGCACTATATGCACCTGAGCATGGAATCGATGGCAATATCAAAGCCGGAGATTATGTAAGTACAAGAAAAGATGTATCTACCGGACTTCCTGTATATTCACTTTATGGAGATACAAGAGAGCCTACGAAGGCGATGCTTGAAAATATAGATGTAATGCTCTTTGATTTGCAGGATATTGGTGCAAGAACTTATACATATATTTCAACTATGTATAAATCAATGGAAGCGTGTATAATAAGACATTTGTTGTATTAGACAGACCAAATCCTGTTTCGTGTAAGTATGTCGAAGGATTCATGCTTGAAGATATAGCAAAGTCTTTTGTAGGTATAGATAATATGCCAATGGCACATGGAATGACAGCTGGTGAGCTGGCAAGGTACTTTAACAGAAATATAGGAGTGAATCTTGTAGTTATTCCAATGAAAAACTATACGAGGGATATGATATGGCAAGATACAGGTCTTAAGTTCAAACAGACATCACCATACATTCCTGACATTAAGTCAGCATTTGGATACATGGCAACAGGTTCTTCTGAAAAATATGGGGATAGGTATGAGTGACTTTTTAATTGGTCAGGAGGTAAAAGGTATTAACTCTACTCTTCTTGCTCAAAGACTTAACTCCTATAATCTACCCGGAGTAAACTTTGTTGCACAGACAAAGGGACAAAGTGGTGGTGTAAGACTGGATGTATATGACTACCACACATTTAACCCGGCAAAAACAGGATATTATATAATAGCTACTGCCAATGAACAGAAGAAACTGCTGACAAACTTGTATGAAAAAACGGAAAAACCAAATATGTTTTATAAAATAACAGGAAATAAGGCATCTGCACAAGCTATAGATGCAAAAATCAGCAATAGAAATAGAAAATATGTATAGAAATCAAGCTGACAGCTTTAGGGAAAAATACAAGACAATATTATTTGTATAAATAAGGAATGAAAATGTCAAAATCCATTATGTTTGTAGGTACCAACTCATCTGCAGGGAAAGAGTCTTTTTGTTACTGCCATGTGCAGGGTATTGTCAGATAGAGGATATAGGGTAGCTCCTTTTTAAGTCACAAAATATGGCACTTAATTCGTATATAGACAGTGAAGGAAATGAATTCAGGAGGGCTCAGGCTATACAGGCTTTTGCTTGTAGGAAGAGTCCAAGTGTATATAGAATCCCATACTTTTAAAAACCGAATTCTGACAGAAAATCTCAAGTAATAGTACTAGGTAAAAAGATGAAATACATGATGCTAAAAACATATTATCAGGTAAAAATCAAAATATATACCATATATAAAATATGCTTATGACAAGTTGCAAGAAGAAAATGACATAATTGTAATTGAAGGAGCAGGATCACCTGCAGAGATTAACTTGCTTGAAGGGGACTTTGTCAATATGGGTATGAGTGAAATAGCCAAATCTCCTGTAATTTTGGTAGTGGATATTGATAAAGGTGGAGTATTTGCGTCTATATATGGAACGATAATGCTGACTCCTACTAAATGGCGGAAAAATTATAAGGGTATTATTATAAACAAATTTAGAGGAGATGTTAGCATTTTGCAAAAGTGGTATAGACCAGATAGAAGAAATGCTTGGAATAAAAGTTATATCTGTGATGCCGTATATAGATGTAGATATAGAGAGGAAGATTCTTTAGATTTTAGAAGAGGTCATACAAAATATTATGATGATAAAATAAATATCTCCATATTAAAACTTAAAAAATCTTTCGAATTTTTACAGAATTATCACCTCTTAAGGTAATTCAAGATGTAAAATTTAAACTATGTAGAGCCTTGTGATTTAGATCATAGTACGGATTTGCTTATAATACCAGCCAGTAGAAATGTAATGGATGATATTAGGTATATGGAAGGACTTGAAAATATTGTAAGTTTCTCAAAAATACGGTAATATAATCTCTATAGGTAATGCAGTAGAATTTTTATCTGATAAAAATTTTTCATGATGGGATAATCACAAAGGGACTTGGAATTTTTGATGCAAAAAGTACAACATTGTGAAGAAATAATTATTAAAAAAGAAAATCACCTTTGAAAAAAAGAGAATCTTCTTAGTAATGTAGATGAAAAAATTAGAAATGAATTATGTTAAATCATCTAATATACATACAAATGATGTATTGTATGAAGATGATGACAGGGATTATTGCATTGCAAAAAGATAATACTGTTGCTTTTTTTGTGGCTATGGAATATTTGAAAAATACTAGATTTATTAATCAAATACTAAATAATATAAGATTAAAAGAAAAATATGAAGGATAAAGCTGAAATTGTTGACTTTTCGGTATATAGAGAAGAACAAATAAAAAAATTGTCGATGGAATTTGAAAAAAATATGTAGATATAAAAAAATTGGAAGAAATTATTGAAAATGGCTTATAAAGGGGTATGAAATGGCAGAATTTAAGGATTTAAAGATAAAAGAGGAGCTTGTTCAACAGTTGACAAAATTGAGAATAACTACGCCGACTCAGATACAGGAAGAAGCTATACCTGTAATTTTAAAGCGAAGGAATCTTATCGCAAAAAGCACAGACAGGTACAGGTAAGACACTTGCTTTTTATTACCTATTATGACAATAACAGATGAAAACTTAAAATTGCCTCAAACAGTAATACTTTAGCCCTACAAGAGAGTTATCAAATCAGACTAAGAAAGTATTTGATGAATTGAATTTTGACAAGAAATTAAGTTGCGCCAATATAGTTGGTGGACATGATTTTAAAAAAACAGGAAAAATAAGTTTGTAAGTAATTCACAAGTTATTGTTGCTACTCCGGGAAGATTGCTTGAGCATATTAGAAATGGAAATATCAATATGAAACACATATCTAAGTTTATAATAGATGAAGCTGATCAAATGCTTTGAGTATGGTTTTTAGAAGATATAGTATTACTCAAGGATAAACTTCCAGACAGACTGCAAATAGTTCTTTTATCTGCTACAATGCCTAAACCTATCAGTAGATTTGGCAAAAGAAATTGATTGTAAATCCTGTTAAAAATTGATGTTACAAAAAGAAAAAGACAGTTACAGAAAATATTGAACAGATTTTATTTCATACTACTGAGAAATATAAAAATGAAACCTTAAACTTTGTGCTTGAACAGTATAAAACCGTTTATGTCTATTATATTTTGTAATTCTAAAAATGCAGAAAAAAATTAAATGAGTACATGAGTATAAATGGATATGATTGTGACATTATACATGGAGATTACTCACAGAAAAAGAGAGCATATCTTAAATGAATTTAGGAAGATGAAGTTTCAATATTTAGTTTCTACAGATTTGTCAGCAAGAGGATTTGACATTGATGGTGTAACTCATGTTATAAATTATGAGATTCCAACAGATTATAATTATTACATTCATAGAATAGGGCGAACTGGTAGAGCTGAAAAAAACAGGAATTGCTATAAGTTTGATAGATGAAAAAGATGAAAAAGATTGAAAAAGATAAGCAAAAAGATTTAATATAAAAGACTAAAAAGTTTTTATGACAGAGGTCAAAATGAAAGAAAGACTTTGATTAAGAAAATAGAAAAAGAAAAAACAGTAAATAGTATAAAGATATATAAGTTAAATAACATTTAAGAGAGGAACAATTATTTAATGATTGTATTGGGATAGATCCCGGTATTGCTATAGTGGGATATGGAATAATAAAGTACAATACAACAGCTTCGAGGTACTAAGTTATGGAGCTATAACAACTCCTGCAAAAAACAAAGTTATCAAGCCGTATTAAGATTATTCATGATGATATAAATGAGTTGATACGAAAGTACGATATTGAAGCAATGGCAATTGAAGAACTGTTTTTAATAAAAATGTTAAAACTGCAATTGATGTATCTCATGCAAGAGGGGTAATAATGGTATCTGCAGTAAATAACAATATTCCGGTATATGAATACACTCCATTACAAGTCAAGCAAGGTGTTGTTGGTTATGGGAGAGCTGAAAAAAGTCAGATTCAGGAAATGGTTAAGGTAATCCCTAAATCTTAATTCAATACCTAAACCTGATGATGTGGCAGATGGACTTGCTCTTGCAATATGCCATTGTCATAGTTTAAATCATTGTGATTTATTTTTAGCATAGTTTTAAAAAAATTAAATGCAGTATTTATAATATTTAGAGCAAAAAGTTTGTATTTATGAAGTATATATATTATTTTACAGCAATGGTGATGTTATGAAAGAAAAAAATTGGAAATACAAAAACAAAAGATAGGCTACTTTAGAAATAATATGGTAGAAGAGATTGTTAATATCAGGAAGAATACTAGTATGTTCAGATTGTATGAAAATGACGCTGTTTATATAAGTTATTTGGAAAACAGTGAAGATGATGAGTATGGATTTTATTTAGCTGAAAAAATCAAAAGCATCCTTATCTCAATTCAAATACAATAAATGTGCAAAGGAATATAATAGCTGAGGGTTGATAAAGTTTCTGACAAGCAGTTGGTGGACTTATTGCAAGAAATAGGAAAGCAAATTTCGTCGCTTTGTGAAAATATTTCAATTAAGTATGAACATACAGATGTTAGACACACTTTGACTAATTTAAAGAAACTTCACATAAATAGTGAAAATGCCAAAAAATATCTTTGAAGTAGAGATAAATGGTGATGTTTTTAAATTTGAATATAAAAAGCTTGTTGTACAAAAATTATAGATGACATTTCAAGAATGATTAAGCTTGAAAATAAGAAAAAGTGTACCTATAAAAATACACAAAAATTATAATTCCTACAAATTTAAATGGTATTTATGATTTTTTGAAAACTTTCTTTCTTGTGAAAATGTAATCGATAAAGATTTGATAAATAAAAAGATATTTTCTAATAAGTTATCACTTTACACTTCCTTGGATTTTGAAGATACAAAGTCTGACAAATATGGATTACTTCCTTTTTGATTGGGAGGAAGTATCAATGTATATTGTAAAAAAATATTCTGATAGAAAAACGGCATTATACAAAAGCCATATGCAGATAAGACAGCTGCATCAAAATATCAAGTTGAAAATACAGCTTGTTCATACGGAGTAAAAGATGAGTTTCCTCAATGTGTTCTTTTAGGGCATATATAAGTCCAAGCAATGAGAGTTTACAAGAGCTTGCAGGTGACGGAGCTATATATATTGAACAGGCTGGTATAAGTTTAAAAAGATGATATTGTGAGTTATAAGTACAAAAAGCATACTTATATGAAGGTTGTACTTTTAACTCAAAGAGTTGAAAATTTTGAACTGGAAATAAATGCTTATGAGCTTTTTAGAGACTTTTTAGGAGTATCGAAGGATTATATATTTTGGAAGTGATACAAAAAGAGCAATAGTCTTTGATATTAAATAAGTTTAGACTAATACTAATTTTTAAAGATTGTATTAAATTATAGGTAAATAAGTTTTATTAAAAATACAATATATTAGTATTAAATGTTTAAATAAAAGGTGAGGTAAATGGTAAAAATAGGTAACAGTTGGGATGAGTTATTGAAAGAAGAGTTTCAAAAGCAGTATTATCTTGACATAAGAAGTTTTTGAAAAAGAATACTTTTCAAAACTATATATCCTAATATGAATGACATATTCAATGCATTGAAGTTCACATCATATGAAGATGTAAAAAGTTGTAATATTGGGTCAAGATCCTTATCATGGTGAAAAATCAAAGCAAATGGTCTTTCATTTTTCAGTGAAAAAGGGTATTCCTCTCCCGCTGTCTTTAAAAATATTTTTTTAAAGAAATACAAAGTGATTTGGGAATAGAAATGGATATGACAAATGGAGATTTGACATATCTTGCAAATCAAAGAGTACTTTTTACTAAATGCTTCTTTGACTGTAGAAAAAGCAAAGGCAAACTCTCATTTCAAATATAGGATGGGAATTACTAACAGATACAATAATAGAAAAATTAAATGATAAACAAACTCCTGTAGTGTATCTTCTATGGGGAGAAATGCAAGAAGAAACAATCGCTTATAACTAATAAAAATCATATGATATTAAAAATGTGCATCCCAGTCCTCTTTCTGCACATGGAGGTTTTCGGATGTAGACATTTTTCTAAATGTAATGATTTTTATCCCAAAATGAAATTTCTACTATAAGTTGGAGTAATATTTAGATATAATTATACATCATGTTTATTATATTTTCTGTCTAAAAATGTTTTATATTTGTCAATATTGTACTTTAAGGACAGAAGATATATGAAATATTTATAATGTAGTAGTATAGATTATTTTATTGGATTACAGTTTTATGTAGATTAATATGTGTCATGGGAATATTAAAATGTTGGTGCATTTCGTGGTCTTCAAAAACCATTGTGAGAATCAAAAAAATTCTCTTGTAGGTTCTGATTCCTGCATATTCCCGCCATATTTTTATAATCACACATTTATAGTGCCAAACTTGTTATTTTAGCAAATTATTAGTTTTGAAGACTATCAATAATCTTGCTGTAATAAAAGTATATGGATTTTTGATAGGTTTTTAGTATTAGTATTAGTATATTATAATAGTTTAACATCTCTATCCTTGAAAAACAAAGTAAAAAGCTACCCTAATTTAAAATAAGGGTAGCTTTCTTGATAATAGTACTAAATAAATATTCAATCAGAATAGATTATTTTGTTATATTGTAAAATACATCTAATCCGTTATATTGAGCAGTATCTCCCAAGAATTCTTCTATTCTTAAAAGTTGATTGTATTTTTGCTATACGATCTGTACGAGATAATGAACCTGTTTTTATTTGACCTGCATTTACAGCAACTGCAATATCGGCGATTGTTGAGTCTTCAGTTTCACCGAACGGTGTGAAATTACAGCAGTATAACCTGCTCTCTTAGCCATTTCAATTGCATCTAATGTTTCTGTAAGAGTTCCAATTTGGTTTACTTTTTATTAATATTGAGTTTGCTACACCTTTTTAATACCTTGAGATAATTTTTCGGTATTTGTAACAAAAAGGTCATCTCCTACAAGTTGGACTTTATCACTAATTTTTCAGTTAGTAATTTCCATCCTTCCCAGTCATTCTCGTCCATACCGTCTTCTATTGAAATTATAGGATATTTTTCAACTAAAAAGCAAGGTATTCGACTTATTCTTTTGAATTTCTTTTTACACCCTTATCTCCTTCAAATTTTGTATAGTCATATACTCCATCACTATAAAAATTCTGAAGAGGCGCAGTCAAATCCAAGTACACATCTTTTCCTGCTTTTTAGTCCTGCTTTTTCGATTGCTTTTAATATCGTTTCAACAGCATCTTCAATGCCTTCGAAAGTAGGTGCAAATCCACCTTCATCTCCAACCGCCGTAGAAAGTTTTCTTTCTTTTTAATAATTTTGCAAGATTGTGGAATACTTCACTACCCCAACGAAGAGCTTCACTAAAAGATTCTGCACCAACAGGAAGAATCGTAAATTCTTGGAATGCTATAGGAGCATCTGAGTGTGAACCTCCATTTACTATATTCATCATTGGAACAGGAAGAACCTTTGAATTTACTCCACCAAGGTATTGGTATAGAGGAAGTCCAAGTTCTTCAGCGGCAGCTTTTGCTACAGCAAGTGATACACCAAGTATTGCATTAGCACCAAGTTTTGCTTTGTTAGGAGTTCCATCCAATTCTATCATCAAGTTATCTATTGAAACTTGGTCAAAAACATTCATACCTGTCACTTCAGGAGCAATTATTTCATTTACATTGTCAACAGCCTTTAATACGCCTTTCCCCATGTATACATTTTTATCATCATCTCTAAGTTCAACTGCTTCATACATTCCTGTAGATGCACCTGAAGGAACTGATGCTCTTCCCACTACTCCTGACTCCAAAAATACTTCAACTTCAATAGTTGGATTACCTCTTGAGTCAAAATTTGTCTTGCCCATACATCTTCAATACTAGCATATATTGTCATTTCCTCCTAAAGTTTATTTACGAATGAATTTTTAAATATATAATTTGCATAGCCAACTTCTTATCACATAAAAAGAAATGTAGTCATTATTGCAAAAAACATTTCTTTCTTAAGATTAAGTTGATTTTTATACAAAATTAATAAATATATCAAATTATACAGTATTAAACTATAAATGAAAATAAAAGTAAATTCAATTAAAGTAATTAAATATATCTGCTATGGTTAAAAATACCTTAATAACATATTTTTTATTTATATTTAATATTATATGCATCAATAGATTACAATTTCTAAAAGTTGACTAATTTGATAAAGTCATCAACTTTAGCTGATGCACCCCAACTAATGCTCCATCAATGTCACTTTCTCCCATTATTTGACTTATATTATCAGGTTTTTACACTACCGCCATATTGGATTCTAATATTTTCCGCAACAGTATCACCATATATCTCTTTTACTGCACTTCTGATAAAGATATAACTTCATTAGCTTGCGTACTTGTAGCTGTTTTGCGGTACCTATCGTCCATATAGGCTCGTATGCTATTACCATCTTTTGCTGCAAGATCTTCATCAAGTCCTGCTAAGTCAGAGACAACTTGATTTTTTTACAATATCATTTGTCTTTCCTTCTTCTCTTTTGTTCCAAAAGTTTCACCAACGCAAAGTATTGGTATAATTGAGTATTTAAAAAGCTTGTTTAATTTTTATTTACAGTCTCATCTGTTTCTGCAAAATATTGTCTTCTTTCCTTTATGACCTATTACGCAGTAGTCAACACCAATTTCTTTGAGCATAGGAGCTGATACTTCTCCTGTAAAAGCACCACTGTCTTCAAAGTGCATATTTTGAGCAGCAATCTTGATATTTGTATTTTTACAGCTTCTTTCAAATCTTTTTAGAAATGTAAAGGTGCACAAATTACACTTTCAACATCTTCTCTTTCTACTTTATCTTTCACATCAGCTACAAATTGGACAGCATCTTTGATTGTTAGATTCATCTTCCAATTTCCTGCTATTATCAGTTTTTCTCATTTTTCTCCTAAGTAAATCCGAAATAATATTGTATATCAATATTCTTAGGTCATAAAAATAAATACTTTATTTAATATAATACTGAAAAAATAGAACTAATTATAAAAATAATTTAAATTTTCAGTATATACAATACTTTATAAATTGGTGTAAATATTATTGAATTATAAAGTTATTACAATGACAATAAGAATACTTAATAATATACTATTAATATTGACATCAAAAATTTATTTATCTTGTAAGCAATCTATTCCAGGTAGTATTTTTCCTTCCAAAAAATTCAAGAGAAGCTCCACCACCTGTAGATATATGTGTCATCTTGTCTGCATAGCCAAGTTGCTCAACTGCAGCAGCTGAATCTCCACCACCTATTATTGAAGTACAATTTGCTTTAGATAGAGCTTCAGCAAAGAGCTTTTTGTGCCAACTGCAAATTTTGGCATTTCAAAGACTCCCATAGGTCCATTCCATATTACTGTTTTTGCACTGTTAATTACATTGCAATAAAAGTTCTGCAGTCTTTGCCCTATATCAAGTCCCATATATCCGTCATCTATATTTTTCATTTTCAGTATTAAAAGACTCAGCATTTTTCATCAAATTCTTTTGCAACAACATGGTCCACAGGAAGTAGTAATTTAACATTTGCTTTTTCTGCTTTTTCAAGTAGAGATTTTTGCCAATTCTATTTTATCATCTTCAACTCTTGATATACCAACATTTTTCCTTGAGCTTTCAAAAATGTATATGCCATTGCGCCACCAATTACAAGAGTATCAACCTTAGATATTAGATTTTCTATAACAGATATTTTTGTCAGATACCTTAGCTCCTCCAAGTATAGCAACAAAAGGTCTTTTCAGGATTTTTCAAAAGCCTTACCCATTATAGAAACTTCTTTTTCTATCAAAAATCCCATCACTGAAGGAATATAATCAGCTATTCCGGCAGTTGAAGAGTGTGCTCTATGAGCGGTTCCGAATGCATCATTTACAAATATATCAGCCAAAGATGCCAATTCTTTTGCAAATGTAGAGTCGTTTTTTTAGTCTCTCCTGCGACAAATCTAACATTTTCGAGCAAGATTACATCTTTTTCTTTCATTTGTGAAACGAGTTTCTTAGCGTTATCGCCAACTACATTTTTCATCTTCAGCAAGTGCTACATTTTTGATTTTAAAAGTTTTGATAATTTTTCAGCTACAGGCTTAAGAGAATATTTTTGCATCATAGCATTTATCAGGTCTTCCAAGGTGAGACATCAATATCACCTTAGCATTATTATCTATAAGATATTTAATCGTAGGAAGTGCGCTTACTATTCTTATATCATCAGTGATAACACCATCTTTCATAGGAACATTGAAGTCGCACCTAACAATTACTTTTTACCTCTTACATCTATGTCTTTTACAGATTTTTGCCATGCTATCAGTCCTTTTCATCAGTTTATATAAGTATTATAAAAATATAACCTTTTTATCAAAAAGTACATAAATTATTTAAATGAATCAGATTTTATAATATATATTTAATATTGTAAAAAGTATGTAATCTAAGCAAACATCAATATATCAAAAGGTTTTTAATTATTAAACGGACCATTATGAATTTTTTTAAAAATTAACACGATCATACGATTTGTAAATAAACATTTTTAAACTGTAGAAAAAGGTTATAGAAACTATTGCTGATAATTTAATGTTTTTAGTATTAGATTACAATTTTACATATTTTATAAAAAAATATTTTTAGTTAAATTTTATTTTATAAGAATTGATATAAATAAAAAGATTTTATAAACACTAAATAAAAAGCACTTAAATACAGTTTACCTATTAAATTGTATTTAAGTGCTGAATTACAATTAATTACATCATTTTATGCTGACTAATTGCCCTTAACTTTATTTGCCAAGAAGTTGTAGAGTTCTTACCAATTGGCAAGTATAAGACATTTCATTGTCATACCAAGCTACGGTTTTTACAAGTTGTTTACCGTCAACATCTACTATCTTTGTTTGTGTAGCATCAAATAGAGAACCTTCTGTGATACCTATTACATCTGATGATACTATCTCATCTTCAGTATATCCGAAGATTCATTAGCAGCAGCTTTCATAGCTTCATTTATTTCATCAACTGTAACAGGTTTTGAAAGTACAGTTACAAGTTCAGTAACAGAACCAGTAGGAACAGGTATTCTTTGAGCAGCTCCGTCTAATTTTCCTTTAAGCTCAGGAATTACAAGACCTATAGCCTTTGCAGCTCCTGTTGAGTTAGGAACTATATTTTCAGCAGCAGCTCTTGCTCTTCTTAAGTCTCCCTTTCTATGAGGGGCATCAAGCGTATTTTGATCGCCTGTATAAGCGTGAATAGTAGTCATTATACCTTGTATAACACCAAATTTGTCATTTAAAAACTTTTTGCCATTGGAGCAAGGCAGTTTGTAGTACAAGAAGCTCCTGATACTATTGTTTCGCTACCATCCAGTATATCATGGTTTACATTGTAAACAATTGTTTTTACATCTCGGTAGCAGGAGCAGAGATAAGTACTTTTTAGCTTTATCGGCTTGAATATGAGCTTCAGCTTTTTGCATCAGTGAAAAATCCTGTACATTCAAGAACAACATCTACTCCTAACTGTCCCTCAAGGAAGTTCAGCTGGATTAGCAAGTTCGAGATGTCTTTATTTCTTTACCGTTTACTATGAATTTATCATCTGTATAATCTACAGTTCCGTTGAATCTTCCTCGTGTAGAGTCATACTTAAGTAGATGAGCAAGCATTTTATTATCCGTAAGATCGTTTATAGCAACTACATCAATGCCGGTACATCTTGAATTCTTCTAAAAGCAAGTCTACCTATTCTTCCAAAAACCGTTAATTGCAACTTTCATTAATGTTACCTCCAAAAATTTGAGATTTAATAATATTATATCAACTGCCTGAGCAGAAAATAACTTATAAACTTCAAAAATCTATTAAGTCGTTTTAGCTACTTTACAACTAAAAACAGATCTGTCAGTATTGTTTATTACTTTGTGAGATATACTACCTAAAAATGTTCTTGATAACATTCCAAGACCACGACTTCCCATTACAATCAAATCTACATCGTCAGCTTGTTCTACAATCTCTCTTGTAATATCGCCTACCTTGTATAGAGTAGTCAATTTAATGTTTGAATCCTTAAAGTCAAGCTCTACTTGGTGGAGCATTTGCTCTGCAGAAGCAATATTTTTGGCTGATAATGTCAATCTTATAGTCGACATTTAGAGCTACTATATCTGAAACAACAGTAATTACAATAAGCTCGCTACCAAATTTTTCGCATAATACTCTTGCTTTTTCGAGAGCTTTAAAAGAATATTTAGAACCGTCTAATGGAACAAGAACCTTTTTCATAAAAACTCACCTCAACTAATAAATCAAAATAACTTTGATACACTTTTTACTATACCCGAAAATAATTAATCTTAAAAATATAAATAAAATAATTTTTGAAAAATAGTTTATTAATTAATTAGTGTTGGAATAAGTCTATATATGATAAGTTTAGGACTATATATTTACAGGAGTACTTAAAATATAATTATTTTTAATACTTTATTCAGTCCTATAACTTTTTGTTATTTTTGTCAAAAATATTATATTATTTTTGAAAAATAATACTTGATTTTAAATATGATACAATATCTGTTGTTATGCAAAGGTGGTGGAATCGGCAGAACACGCATCGTTTGAGGGGCGTATGCCAAATATGGCATGAGGTTCAAGTCCCTTCCTTTGCACCAGTACATGGAGAGATGTTGAATTTTCAACATCTCTTTTTACTACATTATTTATTGAGAATTATTGAATTGTTGAAAATTATTGATTTAGATTGAAAAATATTGATGTCAATCACTTATGTTAATTTTAGTCATAATAAAAATCTGCAAACCTTTTGAACTATTTTTTTAATATATAGTTAAAGTTTATTTATAAATACTGAATGTATTAATTTAAAAAAAGTAATCTATAGTATTTCAAAATTATATTTCTTTTTCATAATAATATATATACAAAAATATGTTGATAAAGTGTAGTGTTGAGTATATAATATTATTAGAGGGTTTTAAAAAGTACTTTAAATAAAAATAGAAATATCAATATATTATCTAAAATTAGATAAATTTTTAAATTATTTATTAATAATCTGGAACTGATTTAATTGCTTTTAAATAAATTAAATATAAATTATTTGCGAGGTCTTTAAAGAAAATCATATAAAGTTTTATGAAGATGAATTAGGTTATAAAGATGATATTGTTTACAAGTTTTTCGTATGCTTTACTGAGTTTAAATGTTTTGAGTAACTCTAAGATATTAAATAAATTGTATAAAATTATAGATAAGGGGAATTTATGAAGGTTGAATTGATAGCACATACTCCAAATCCTGATTATGTGGTGGCTATGTCAGCGAAACTATGTTATTCGAAAGTTGGGGTGTCAGATATTAGAGAGGGCTTGACGATGAAAAATGTTGAAAAATTTATATCTCATCTAACTTCTATCGGACATGAGAGTCCTGTTGAACATATAAGCTTTACCTTTTGCTATAGAGGGTATCAGCCGTACCTGTACCCATCAGCTTGTAAGACATAGGATAGCAAGCTATTCCCAACAATCTCAAAGGTATGTGAAACTCAATCAGTTTGAATATATTGTTCCTCCTCAGATAGAAAAATAATGAGAAGGCTAAAAATATTTATTAAGTCAATGATAGAGGATCAAAAAGCATATGATGAGATAGTTAATGCATTAATGGAAGATAATATCAAAATTTATTTAAATCAAGGCTATGATGAAAAAGCTAAGTCTATGGCTGAGAAAAATCTATAGAAGATGCAAGATATGTCTTTCAAATGCTTGTGAGACAAAGATTGTAGTTACCATGAATGCAAGAACATTGCTCAACTTTTTGAGCATAGGGCTATGAGAGAGGGCGCAGTGGGAGATTAAAGAAATGGCATATCTTATGCTTGAACGGGTAAAAAGTATCTCCTCATATATTCAAAAACAGCGGTCCGTCATGTGTTTCAAAAACAAGTGTAAAGAAGGTGCTATGAGCTGTAGACATCCTGATATACCTAAGGAGAGAATAGCGTATATAAACGAGAAAAATTAAAGGTGAAGTATGATAATTATAGGAGAAATTCTGTATTGAGGCTATTAAGAAGGACAGAACTTTAGATACAATCTTTATAAAATCCGGTGAAAAGGATGAAAGATTGAGGTATATAATTTCTATTGCAAAAAACAAGAAGATACTGATAAAAAGAAGTTGATAAAAAGAAATTAGATTCCATGTCTGATGGAGAAAATCATCAAGGGGTTATAGCATCAGTATCGGAATACGAATATTACGAATTTGAAAATTTACTTGATGATATTATAAAGAGCACTCAAGAAAGAGTTTTGTTATGATATTAGACAAGATTGAAGATCCGCACAATCTTGGAGCTATAATAAGATCTGCACATTTATCAGGTGTTGATGCAATCATAATTCCTAACAGACGCTCTGCAAATGTAGACTCAACAGTTGAAAAAAAGTATCTGTAGGTGCAACTTCATATATGAAGATTTCAAGGGTAACAAATCTTAATGACGCAATAGACAAGCTAAAAAAAGCAGGTCTTTTGGGTATACTGTCTTGATATGGGAGAGGATTATTATTTTAATACAGACTTGACAGGTGACATTGCTATAATAGTTGGAAATGAGGGTAAGGGAGTAAGTGAACTTATTAGAAAAACAGTGACTTTGTAATCTCTATACCTATGTTTTGGTAAGATTGATTCTCTCAATGCAAGTGTTGCTTCATCGATAGTTATGTTTGAAGTTGTAAGACAGAAAATGATAGAAAATGAAGAGAGACTAAGAAGGATATTAATAATTGATGGCTACAATGTCATCAATGCTTGGGATGAGTTAAAGAAACTTGCTGAGGAGCAATTGGAACTGGCAAGAGAAAGACTAAACTCAATGATAAGTGAATATACTCAGTATTCCGGATTTAATACAATAATAGTCTATGATGCGTATAGAGTCAAAAATTCAGAGTCAAGACAGGAAAAGATAAAAATCTTGAGATAATATTTACCAAAGAAAATGAAACTGCGGACACATATATAGAAAGATTTATCACAGATTTAGGACCAAAAAAAGTTTTTGGATATTACTGTTTGCTACAGATGATATTTCCGAGCAAAATATTGTTGCAGGGAAAGGTGGAAATAGGATTTCCACGAGGCAACTATATATAGATGTGATTAATGCTAAGGTTAAGATAGACAGTAAGATTGCAACAAACAAAGATAAGTAAGAAGAATACATTGGAAGATTTTATAAGTGATGATATTGCAAAAAATATTAGACAGATTTAAGAAAAAAATGATATATAAAGCTTAATAGAAATAATGTGTATATTTGTATTTTAAAGTTCTTAAAAATAATATATTAGTTGAGTTACTTTCTATAAAAATTATATGTATTACTAGTAGTAGTTATTTATTTTTATCTATTTATAGTAAAAATTCAGTATTGTATAGTTTTATTATGACAGTAGGTATTTGTAATTAGTTCTGTATAACCTATGATTTATGATGTTATTATGAAAATATAAAAGAAATCCTAGTGATTATTTTGTTGAAATTTAATTAAAATTAAAAATGAAATAATGGGTGATTTTTAATAAATAGTTTATGATTGTGCGAATATAGATATAAGGAGAGTATGTTTTGTAGATACTAGCAAAAGATTAGTGTTAAAGCTGGAGATGGAGGCAACAGTTGTGTTGCTTTTTGAAGAAGAGATATATGTTCCTGCCGGAGGGCTGCAGGTGGTGACGGAGGACATGGGGATGTTGTCTTCAAAAGCCGACTATAATCTAAGGACATTGCTTGATTTTAAATACAAGAAAAATATAATGCTCCAAACGGTGAAGATGGAAAAAGGCTCAAACATGTTTGGAAAAATGGAGAAGACTTAGTTATAAAAGGTTCCTGTAGGGTACTATTATTAGAGATGCTGAAACTAACTTGGTAATAGCTGACTTATCTTCAAACGATCAAGAAGTAGTAGTTGCAAGAGGAGGTCGTGGAGGAAAGGAAATACTAACTTCAAATCTTCTATGAAGACAAGCACCTTCATTTTGCAAAAGTCAGGTACTAAAGGTCAAGAGCTTGATATAGTATTGGAACTTAAACTACTTGCAGATGTCGGACTTATAGGATTTCCAAATGTTGGTAAATCTACATTTTTATCAATTGTGACTAAGACTCACCGAAGATTGCCAACTATCATTTTACAACTCTTACACCTAATCTTGGGTTGCAAGTCTAAAAACAGCACATCTTTTGTTGTGCAGATATACCTGGTCTTATAGAAGGGCATCTGAAGGAGTAGGACTTGGATTTGACTTTTGAGACATATACAAAGAACAAAAGGTACTAATACACATTGTAGATATAAGCGGTTGTGAGGGTAGAGATCCTATTGAAGACTTTGATGCTATAAATGAGGAGCTTGGAAGATATAGCGAAAAATTGATTTCAAAAAGCAAATAGTAGTAGCTAATAAGATGGATTTGCTACAAGATGAAAAAGTATTTGAAGATTTTAAAATGAAATTGAAGAAAGAGGCTATAAGGTGTTTGCAATGTCAAATGCCACTACAAGAGGTATTGAAGACATACTAAATGAATGTAGCTATTTGTTGTCTCAAATAGAGGACGAGGATATTTTTGAAGAGGAAGAATACTACGATGATGAAAAGGCTGTAAAAATTCAAAAAGAAGATATAGTTATAAGAAAAGAAAAATGTCTATATCATAGAGGGAGACAAACTGGAAAGACTGCTTTATTCTGTCAACTTCCAAGATTTGGAGTCAATGAGACATTTCCAAAGTGTGCTTGACAATATAGGTATATTTAACATGCTTAGAGAAAAGGGTATACAAGACGGAGATACAGTGTCTTTATGTAGGTTTGAATTTTGAGTTTTACAATTAATAGTTTTTACTAAAGCAAGAGATATTTACGATAAAATGTTGATAAAACTATAAAATTAGAGATATTTAGAGATATATTTGCTTTTTGGTAAAAGTAAACTGTATTAAAAATTTAAAAATTTTGATATTGGACACTTAGTATTTATTATTTTGTGTATTCTACTGATTTTTACCAAGTGTTTGATTATTTTATAATGTTTTTTTAAAAAAGCAATTTGAGTTTTAGGTCTTAGACTATGTAAAATTATTATGATATTAATTAAATGTTTAGTGCTATTACATTTTGATTTACTCTGTTATGATGTATCAATATATGGTGCTAATAATTTTGAAGTATATTTTCTAATTTAGTTATTAAAATTATATTAATGAGGAAGTGTAGTATATTATGTTAAGAGTTCTAACTTCTCGAGCGTGTGGCGGTAAAACTACACGATACTATAAAAAAGAGAATATTGAAAATAAAAACTAAGCTATGTTATGTTTCCTGAACAGCTACGCTTGAAGGAGAGGGCTTTTTACAGCTAAGATGGAGATTCCTTTATTTTTGTGTAAAATTATGAGTTTTGACAGGCTGTCTCAGAGGTATTGTCCAAAGTAGGTGGAAGTAAAAACAATACATAGATGATATTTGCAAGGTAATGCTCATAGAAAACATTCTTATGGAGCATAAGGAAGAGTTTATTTTTACAAAAATTCAATAAATAAGACAGGGTTTTTGGAAAATATTGTAGAACTTACTGACACAGTTAAAAATATGATATTTCTCCCAATATTATAGATGAGTTTGCAAGTAATTGTGATGATGCTTTATTAAAAACAAAACTACTTGAAATGTCAAAGATGTATATGCTTCTTGAAGAAAAAAACTTCAGAAAAGTTTATAGACAATGAGTACAGACTGGGACTACTTGCAGAAAAGATTGATGAATATGTAAAAATAAAAGGATTTTTGAGATATTTTTCGATAATTTTTGTAAGTTTTACAGCACTTGAGATGAATGTTATAGGGTCAGCTTCTTAAGAATAATATCGATATAACAATTACCCTTCCATATGATAATAGTGGAGACAGCTGTTTTAAACTAACTGAAGAAACTCTTGAAGACTTGATTAAGACGGCTAAGTTATATAATCAAAAATTACGAGCTTATACATTTGGATAAAAGCTATAATGAAAATGAAGAGTTAAGTTATTTAGAACAAAAATTTTGGAAAGTTAAGTATAAAAACCGTATGATAAAACCTACAAATGATATATCTATTACAACATTTGATAATGCTCTAACGGAAGTAACTTATGTGGCGAATAAGATAAATAATCTTGTGCGTAATCATAGTTACAGATATCTTGATATTTCAGTAGCAATTACAGAAGATGTAAAAAATATTCAAGACTTATTCAGGAAGTATTTTTCAAAGTATGACATTCCTTTTTCATAGACAGTAAAAAGGATGTCAGTGGAGAAAAATATAATAAAGCATAGTGTTTTCATTTTTAGATATGTTTTGTAAAGGTGCCTAATTATTCAAATATTATTAATTTTTCAAGTCAAATCTTAGTGATATTGACAAAAAAGCTACGAACTTTTTGGAAAAATTTTTATGATAAAAGTGGAATATGACAGATATGTCAGTGAAAAAGATATTTGAAGATGATAGATATTTTTCAGATGATTTTTGAAAATAAAAATGAAATAATAGAAGCATACAGATACATTAAAAATTTATACCAAGAATATAAGCCCATATTTAATATCAAAAACAAAGCCACAAGAATTTTCAAATCATTTAAAATAGATTTTTACAAGACTTAGATATAAAGTCAAAACTTGAGACAGTTGTTGAAGAGTTTAAACAAGTGAGGAGATATGAAACAGCATCAGAAATTACGCAGGTATATAACATTCTTATTGATACTCTTGACAAGGTAAATTCAGTCGTCGATGACTATCTAATAGATATTTCTATGTACAAAATGCTTTATCAGGGATTGAACTCTCAAAAGGTAGCTATGATTCCTCCTACTGTAGACAGTGTTATAGTAATGGATGTAAAAAGAAGTAAATCGCTAGGGACTAAGGTTTTGTTGATGCTTGGGATGAACGATACACTGTTGCCCTTAGTTAAGAGTAATGATGTCTTACTTAGCGATAGTGAAAAAACAGCTCTAAAGTCTGGTGGAATTAGTATTAATACCACGATGACTGACAATATATATCAGGAGAAAACATCTCTTTACATGATGATTTCAAAAAAATAAGAGATAAAATATTTTTTTCTCATTTCCAATGACTGATGTAAATGGCCTGGGTAGTAACAAATCAATGTACCTTACTGATATAGGATATATATTTCCAAAGATTAAGCATCAATATATTTCATCTAACGATTTAAAAGAATTAAGTAATGAAACACTTGATGTTGCCTTTGAAAAAATGAAAAATGACTTTAGGGACATGATTCAAAAATGATAGTATAGATGAAGAAATAATAAAAATTCAAATATTTTTCAAAGATTGAAAAATACAAAGATGATATAGAGAATTATGCAAAGTGCTGTATTTTTCAGAAAAATACCATAGATAAATTACCACAAGAATATGTGGATGTAATATATAAAAAGCCAATTAAATCTTCAATATCTAAGATAGAAAAGTATGTTCAATGTCCTTTTTCATATTATATGAAATATGGAATTAATCCGCAAAAAGAGATTCTCAAAGCATAGATTATTTGAAAAGCGGAATAGTTATGCATAAATACATGGAAGAATTTTCAAAAGAAATTTTGCAAAAATAACTTAATATTATCGTTAGATACGCAAGAAAAAAGTAGATAGTTTCGTAGAAAAAAATATATTCACAAAAATATACTTCAGGAAGATACAAAACTTATAGTAGAAGATTCTAAGAGGCAATATAGTATAATAAATAAACTGAAGAAAATATCAAAAAGCAACGAGTATTATAATAAAACAAAAGACATATAATACATTTACAACTATAGAAACTGAAAAAGCATAAGTTTGAAAAACAAGTGATGTTATATATGAGGGCAAGGTAGATAGGATAGACTCTTTAAAAATTGATAATAAAGAATATATTCAAGTAATAGACTACAAATCAGGTGAAAAAGATATAAACTTTGAAGATGTATATAACGGCATTAATATTCAGATGTTGTTTTTATTTATATGTTTTGACTATGAAAAATCAGGAAGGCAAAGTACCTCATGGAGTATTATATTTTCCAATGATTGATAAAAATGTTCTTATCGAAGATGAAGATATATCAATGCTTCAAGATAAAATAGATCAAACTATGAAGATGAGGGGACTTTTGACTGATGACATTAATCTACTAAAAGGCATTTGAAAATGATATTGATGGTAAGTCAAAGTATGTTGATGTAAAATTTGACGGACAAAAGGCATCAGGAAGCGTTGTAAGTGAGGAGCAGATGAAAAAAGCTTCTTAAAAAAAGTGCTTATGATAGTTAGAGAAAAATCAAAGTGAAAATAATGAGTGGGAATATAATTGCAAAACCTACAGACAAGGCGTGTATCTACTGCGATTACAAAAAAATATGTAAATTCGATGAAAGCATAAAAGGGCTATGATTACAAAAACAGGTTAAATTCAATAGTAGGGATAAAAAGGCTGAATTTTTCCTGAAGATTGAGAAGGAGGTGACAAATGAATAAGACAACTTGGACACCTAAACAGCAGGAAGCAATAGATACAAGAAATAAGAATATTCTTGTGTCTGCTGCAGCAGGTTCAAGGCAAGACTGCGGTACTTACTCAAAGAATAATAGATCTTGTAACTAAGGAAAGTATTGATATAACTTCAATGTTGGTTCTTACCTTTACTAACGCCGCTGCTAACGAGATGAGTGGTAGAATACAAAAGATGTATGAATATTTGGAAGAAAATAGAAATGATAAGCATATTAAAAACAGATTTCTATGGTTTTGTGGAGCATCAATCTCAACAATGCACTCTTTTTGTATAAATATAATCAGAGAAAAAATTTTAATTTTTCTGATGTTGATCTAACTTTGTAATAGGAAATGAATCGACAATAGCAATGATAAAGCATGAAAGTATAGAGGAAATACTTGAAGAAAAGTATGAAAATCAAGATGAGGATTTTTGCTTTTGACGGAAATCTATTCAAGCAGATACGATGACAGTAAACTGATAGATATAGTATATAAAATCTATAATTATATCCAAAGTAAGAAAAAGAACCATTGAGGTGGTTGGACGAACAGGTAGACAAGTATATTGATATTTCTGTTGATGAGTGAGTATTTTGAAATTATTGTTCGAGATATTTTAGCAACGCTTGACTGATTTGATTGAGAAGTCTAAGACCATTTATAAGATGAGTATAGGCACAGCTTATGAAGAAAATATATTGTCAGATATAGATAAGTTACAATATTTAAAAGATATAGCTGAAAAATGGATATGATTACTTTGTAGATAATATTCAAACTTTTTTTCTTTGTCGAGATTAAAAGCCAAAAAGAGACTGATGATGTCAACTTACTGATATTATAAAAGGATGTAAGGACGAATATAATTAAAAATAATAGATAAAAGTCTAAAAACATACTATAAAAATCTGAAACCTATATCAAATATATGAAAAGAGTCTTATAAAATAGTAAAAATCACTTTGTAATATAGTTTGCTGAGTTTGATAGAGTTTACAAAGAGAAGAAATTTGAGCAAAATATATTTGATTTTAATGATTTGGAACATTTTGCCTTGGATTTGTTGAAAAAAGAAGAAATTTGTGAGAAGGTAAGAAAAATATAGTTATATTTTCTACGATGAATATCAAGATTCAAATGAAGTACATGATAGTATAATAGAGTATAGCTGATAAAAAAATAATTTGTTCTTTGTTGGAGATGTAAAAGCAATCTATATACGGGTTCAGACTTGCAGATCAAGTATTTTTATATATATGAAGATTATAAAATAAATACTAGAAGATAATGCAAAAATAGATCTTTCTTCAAATTTTAGAAGTAGTAGACAGATACTTGATTTTTGTAATATAATTTTTGAAAATATAATGGTAAAAAGAACATCTGATATGGATTATGATCAAGAGGTCATGCTTAGAACTAATGATGATACACCATATAATGAGAAAAATATTGAGCTTAATTTTATAGATAAGTCACATGATGAAGATGACGAAATAGTTGAAGAACTTCTTTTTGAGCTTATCTGATGACGATATTATGGCTAATCTTACAGCTAAGCAGATAATAAGAATGATGGAAGAAGACAAGTCTATAAATTTTAAGGATATAGTGGTGTTAAAACGCTCCTTTTCAGGTGGTACATCTGCTTATTCAAATGCGTTTTTAAAGTATAATATACCTGTTTTCATAGATTATCAAAGTTCATCATTTGATGTACTTGAAGTTTCGAGTATTTATCGATTTACTAAAGATAATAGATAATATAAGACAGGATATACCTTTTACTTTCTGTATTGATGTCAAGTGTAGGCGAATTTTTCTATAGAAGAAATAACAAAGATAAAGTCAGTAAATTTAGAGAGAAATTTTTCTATAATAATAGCCTATGAGATTGAATATGATGATGAAATAACTGCGAAAATCAAAAAGTTCATATAAAGGAGTATTCGAAACTTCAAAATTACATGAGATTAGATGAATTTATTGACTTTGTATTATTAGATAGTAAGTACAAGGACTATATTTCTTCACTTCCATCCGGTGAGATGAGGTTTGCAAAACTTGAGCATAGTTAGAGAAAAAGGCTACTGAGTTTATGCAAAATGAAAAATAAGAGTTTATTTAATTTTTGCTCTACCTTGATTATATACTCAAAAAAATAAAAGCTGATAAAAATAGAGCCACAAAAGGTGTCTGAAAATCAAAAATGTGGTTAGGATAATGTCTATACACAAATCTAAGGGACTTGAGTTTCCTATTGTAATACTCAATGATATTCAGTTTAATATGCAAGATACTAAAAAGAGATTATAATTGATTCAAAAATTAGGTATAGGCGTAGATTATGTTAATGTTGATGAAAAACTACTATTTACCGACATTATCTAAAAATGTATCATAGCAAATATGAAAAAGAGCATTTTTATCTGAAGAAATACGAGATACTTTATGTAGCATTAACAGAGCAAAGAAAAATTGGTATTAAATGGCTAGTGTAAATACAAATCTTCAAAAATCCGCTCTTATTTGGGTACAGGGCTATTTCCTAAAAATCTTAATGATATAGATAACTATCAGGTTTGATCTTATATGCATTAAGAAATGACAATGAGTTTTTATAGAAAAATGTTGAAGATGATAAAATAGACAGAATTTGCAGTGTTAATTTTGTGAATATTGAGTCTTTGACTGATAATGTTTTTGGAAAAAGAAGATAAAAACAAAAATTTCACAAATTACTAAGCTCTGTAAGTTTGACTGAAGATGAAAAAGGCATTAGATAAAAAGTATTATTTTGACTATAAATATAAAGGCTGATATAGAAAAAGAAATTAAACTAATGTAACATCGCTTACAAAAGAAAAGAACAAATATAGAATTGAAAAAGCTTGTCAGCTATAGTGAATATACTGATAAAAAGCTATTTTTCTCCTGAAAAATAGGAACATTAAATCATATGTTTTTACAACATATAGATTTTTAAAAGAGCTATACAGAGGATGATTTGAAAAATCAACTAATTTATCTAGTGAGATAATGAGTTTATAACAAAAGAAGAAAGTGAAGTAATAAATATAAGTAGGATACAAGATTTTTGGGAAGTGAATTTGGTCAAAGAATAAAAATTCCAAGACAATATATAAAGAAGAATCTTTTGTGATGAATTATAATGGTAGCGTATTAAGCGGGACTGTAGATTTATTTTTTTGAGGAAGAAAATCACATTGTCCTTGTAGATTACAAAACAGATCATATTCCGCTAAATGAGGGTGACAAAAAGAGCATCTTATTATAAGAGTCAGCTTGATATGTACAAAGAGGCAATACAAAAAGGCATTTGGAAAAGAAGTAAGACAAAGTTATATTTACTTTTTAAGTTTTAGGGAAATATCTTGAAGTTAGTTAATTAGTTTTTGTAAATATGCTATTAACTTCTTATGATATATATGGTATAATCTTACATCGGTAAGATAACAAAAACTGAAAAGAGGTTGATTAATTATGAGATCCGATAGCTTTTAACTTATTCAATGTAAGTGTAAGATGGTATGGCGTGATAATAACTGTAGGAATAATTATATCAGGTTATATTGCAATATCAAATGCGAAGAGAGTAAATATAAAAAGCTGATGATATTACTGATTATATTCTTGTAGCGATGCCATTTTTGTATTATAGGCGCAAGATTGTATTATGTTTTTTCAATGGGAATATTATAAAGGTGATATACTTAAAAATAGTAAATGTAAGACAAGGAGGGCTTGCTATTCATGGAGGAATAATTGCAGGTATATTAGTAGCATATTTTTATTGTAAAAAGAAAAACTCAAGTTTTTAGAGTTTTTGACTTATAATATGTGTTTCAATTCCGCTAAGTCAAAGTATAGGTAGATGGGGTAATTTTTACCAATTCAGAAGCCTATGGAACATAGACTAATTTGCCTTGGGCTATAGAAATCAATGGAAATATGGTACACCTACCTTCCTATATGAATCGTTATGGAATCTTGCATTATTTATTTTTGATGATATTATTCAGACGCAAAAGATTTGACGGTCAGATAATATCCTATATTTAATCTATATATTCTATCGGTAGATTTTTATAGAATATTTGAGAACTGATGCATTGATGATAATGGGACTTAGAACTGCTCAAATAACTAGTATAATCTTGATATTGTTAGGGATTATACTGTATGTATATAGTGAAAATAGAAAAGTTAATTAAAGCGTTTTATATCCTCATATTATGCTATTACCGATAGATATAATTATGTACAAGGTGTTGTTTGAAAAAATATAAATATATAATTCTTTAAATTTTTATATTTTTGAGGGAAGTTAATAGTTTAAAAATTATTAAATTTAGAATGATTTTTATTGATAAATTTTATAATAAAATGAAAATTAATTTGTTTTTAATATAGGTGAAAAATGGAATACAGTCATAAGACAGTCTTACTATATGAAACGGTGAGACAACCTAAATATTAAAGATGGTAATACCTATGTTGATGCAACCTCTGGTGGTGGAGGTCATAGCAGATATATATTGTCTAAGTCAAGAATATTAATCTTTATGTTTTTGAGTCAGGATGAAGCTATAAAAAACGGAGTTAAGAATTTCAACTAAAAAGACAATATTCATTTTATCAATACAAAATTTTGTAAACTTAAAATCTGCATTATATGAGCGTAATATTACAAAAATTGACGGACTTATAGCGGATTTGGGAGTATCATCTTATCAACTTGATAATGCGGAAAGGGGATTTTCTTATATGAGTGATGCTCCGCTTGATATGCGTATGGATAAAAGCTCAAACTTGACTGCATATGATGTTGTAAATAATTACTCTGAAGATGAACTTTCAAATATAATACGAATGTATGGAGAGGAAAAAACTGGGCGACAAAATAGCTAAAGTTATAGTTGATAGAAGAATGCAAAGTCTATAGATACTACACTTGAGCTGGTGGATATAATGAAAAAGCTATTCCAAAAACTCAGAGATAAAAATAAACATCCAGCAAAAAGAGGACTTTTCAAGCTATACGGATAGAAGTCAACAATGAAATAAAGATTTTAGAAAAATTTTTGCAGTGAGTGCTTTTGAACTTTTTGAGTATAGGAGGTAGACTGTCTATAATTACATTTCATTCTTTAGAAGATAGAGGCTGTAAAAAATATATTCAAAGACTTGGTAGGTGGTTGTGTATGTCCTAAAGGAATTTCCTGTTTGTATGTGTAATAAAAAGAAGAAGCAAAATAATAACTAAAAACCGATAATACCTACTGAAGAAGAATTAAAAAGAAAAATCCACGCTCAAGAGTGCAAAAGCTTTAGAGTAATAGAAAAATATAGGGGTGAGTATCATTAAAAACGGTAGTAAGAAAAAGTGCCTGCATATAGACAGGCAATGAATCAGGAAAATTCGAAAAAGCAAAAAAACAAAATTCCAATGTAAAACTACTAAATCACCTACAAAAAGTTCAATCAGTACAACAGTATCTAAGTATCAAATATACCTAAAAAGACCGGAACTGATGTAAAATCCAAAATCAGTAAAAGAAAACAAATAGCAAAAAGAGAAAAACTTTTAGAAAAAGAAGAAAAACTTATAAGGAAGTTAGAAAACAGGAAGATTATCAATCAAAATCAAAAAGAACGAAGAGAAAATATATGCAAGAAAGCAAAAGAAGTTTTAGGGAAAAACTAAGAAAGAGTATTTACTAAGCAGGGTATTACAGTTGATGTCTTTACTTATTGTAGCTATGAGTATGTTTTCGATAATGTATAGATATTCTATAATTTGCTGACTTGAGATATGAGATAAATAGTGCAAATAGAAAGATTCAAGAAATAGACAATGGATTAAAGGTTGAAAAAGACTAAAGATTGATGAAGCAAGTAGAAGTGATATTATTGAGAAAAAGCCATTGAAAAATTTGAATATGACTTATAGAACAACAAAAACAAATAGAGTATGTGACAGATAGTAGATTAGGAGGGATTTGTTTGAGTTCATACACCAGGGATAAGTTTTTCAAACTTTTCCAATATACTATGATATTTGACGGCATCATAGTTGGAGTTGCTGCAGGGCTGATTTCAGTATCATATAGGTATTTATTGAAATATTTAGAAAAACTTTGCAGATATATATATCTTTTCACCAACTCCGTTATATATTTTACAACTTATATGTTTATTATCTCTTTATTTGGAGTAATAATAGGATTTCTTGTAAAATGGGCACCTCTTAGTAGTGGCAGCGGTATACCTCAGGTACAGGGCGAATTAATGGGAAGATTTAATATGGATGAGACCATTGTTGCAAAGTATATAGGAGGATCACTTGCTGCAATAGGAGGATTATCACTTGGAAGGAAGGTCCTTCAATGCAGCTTGGTGCTTGTGGCAGTAAGGCAATTTCAAAATTTTTAAGAAGAGATATTAATGAACAACGAGCGCTAATATTGCGAGGTGCAAGTGCAGGACTTGCAGGAGCATTTTCTGCTCCGATATCAGGAACTATGTTGTACTTGAGGAGATGCACAAGAACTTTTCGCAAATAATACTAATTCCGCGATTATAGCCAGTGTTATAGCTGACTACATAAGCAAACAAATGTTTTGGGCTTTCTCGGTATTTTTCTTTTTCTGTTAAAAGTACCATTATCTCTAAATGAATATTCTCATGTGATATTTTTGGGTGTAATTATAGGTGTGTGGTAGGAGTAAAGTTTTAACAAAACTCTACTTTTTGTGCAAAATTTATATAAGAAACTACCTATAAAAGGTGAATTTAAACCAGTTATAGCATTTATGTTTGCAATATTTTTCAGTTTTACATTTCCTTATGTACTTGGTGGTGGGCACTATGTTATAGAGGATGTTGTACAGCACAGGGCATCAACGACTTTGTTGATTACAATACTAATTTTAAATCTAATTTTTACAGCAATAAGTTATGGTTCTACTGCTCAAGGAGGTATATTTTTGCCTGTACTTGTCATTGGAGCTCTTGGAGGAGCTATCTACTACAATTTAGTAAAACAATTTGCTCTTATGGATGTGAGTTACGATTATTTTGTCAATTTTTATAATATTGGCAATGGCTGGAATGCTCTCTGCTGTAGTTCGCTCTCCGATTATATCAATAATGCTTGTTACGGAGATGAGCAGGTTCATTTGATCATATACTTACTTTATGTATGATTTCTATAGTTCATATTTAGTAGCTGAAATGTTAAAATGTAAGCCTATCTATGAATCGTTACTTGAAAGAATGTTAGGTACTTCATTACAAGAAGATGAAGAAAAGTTATTTGAGTGAAAAAGTCTTGCATCAATTTATTTTTAAGTTATGACTCAAAGATTATTAACAAAAGATAAAGCAAGTATATCTTCCGCTTAAGTCATTGATAGTATCGATTGAAAGACTTGGAGAGAGATAATACCAAAAGGAGATACAGTTTTAAAAGCAGGAGATAGGATAACTGTTATAACAGATAATAAGAATCTTAAATATGTAACTGATTATTTTGAAAAATAATTAATAAAATTTAAAAATTGCACTATTAATAAATTTACTTCTATTATTTTTATCTTGAAATTATCCTATGTATAGATGTTAAAAACTACCTTTAATATATTAATTCAATTTTACACGAAAAACTAATAAAATTAATGTATTTATATTAAAACAAATATGGTTTTAAATAGGTTCTACTAAATTTTCGAGCGAGATTGGAATTATACAGAGGTATCTTTAGAAAAATAGGACTTAACTAAAAATAGTATATATTTTAGTTAAGTCCTTATTTATATAGTTTACAAAATATTATATCGAAAATATATCAATACTGTCATCAGCTTTTCTAAATGATATTATAAGTCAAAAATTTATTTTGAAGAATTTAAAAACATAAAAATATTTATACTTTATCCATTACACATACATAAAAACCGTCAGTATTATCGACATTTTGGATAATATTCTTTTTGGTATGAAATCCTAAAGTTAGTATTATTTTTTTATAAAAGCCTTCTATTATGTTACTGTTTTCTTCTTTTCCTAATGTACAAGTGGAGTATACTAATCTTCCTGATTTTTACATATTTCGAAGAATTTTTGTAAGATAGTTTTTGTATATCAAATAGTGTTGTTATTTCATCTTCTTTTTATATCTTATTTCAGGTTTTTCTACGCAATATTCCTAAACCTGAGCAAGGAACATCAGCAAGTACTACATCAAATTTTTTTCCTTATAAGATTCATTATAAATAGTAGCATCATTAGTTTTTATATTTATTATATCTATTCCAAGTCTTTTGCATTGTTCGTCAAGCAGGTTCAATTTATTTTGGGAAATATCCATACTTAAGATACTACCCTTGTTTCTCATTAGCTGTGCCATAAATATTGATTTTTCCACCAGGAGCAGCACATAAGTCGAGGACTTTTTGGTTTTGAGTAACTCCTGTAGACAGTACACATAACATGCTTGAATAGTCTTGTATAGAAATTAGCCCTTCTTTATATATTTTGAGATTTTGCAATATTTTTTTAGATTCCTCATCGAAAAATCATATTATCTTCATCTATTGTTTCATAAATAAGGTTATTTTCATCAAGTAAGAGACTTAAGCCTTATAACATCTGTTTTTAAGTAAATTCCCACGAATAAAAAAATATCTGGAGTCTTACTCATGGAATTCATAAGTTCATAAGCAAAGTTATAACCGTAATTTGCAATCAACCTTTTGGAAATATATTCACTTATATTGAACTTTATTGATAGTCTTCGAACATCATCTTTTATATCATCAAATTTATAATTTCTAAGAGTAGAAGGATTTGAAGAGGAAATTTTTCTAAGAAGAGCATTTACAAAATTTTTGCTCTAAAGTCTATTTTTCTTGCACAAGGCAACAGACTCATTTACAGTTGCGTAATTTTGTGAAGAATCCATAAAAATAAGTTCAAAAAGCCATTTCAAGTATGATTTTAGCTTTATTTGATATTTTAGAAAATCCTATGTCACTGTACTTTTTATAAAATAGTCAAGGAAAATAGATGTTTCCAAGTACTCCATAAGAAAGATATGTTACAAAAATTTTTTCTTCATCTTTTAGTTTATATTTAGTAAAAACTTCATTTATTAAAAATGTTTGAGTATTTATTATTGTGTTTTTACATCATATATGATGCTGTAAACAATATTTCTAAGATTCATTTTCTTCTCCGAATTTTTTTATTATAGTTTATTTAATGTATGAATATTAGTTTTGTGGATAAAATATCAATAATTTGATTTAAAAACAGTACTGACTATTACATTATTTCTATAAAAAATAAGATTTAGTGAGTATTTTTATTCTTAGACTAATTTTTGTACAAAAATTATATAAAAATAATATATTGTAGAAATATATTATAATATAGTAGAAAATATCATTATATTTCGGTACTAAAATCAAGTTGAATATACAAATACACATCTATTCAACAATATAATCGTATAAAAATATAAAATTACAGCTGATTTAGTTATTATATCATAAAAGATCAACTTTTATAAAAATTTAATTATGAAATATTTGAAAAATAAAAATGAAAAATATGATATTGTAATAAATAAGTAATCAAATTGTATTGTAAAAGATATTGATTTATTTTTAACTACTATGGTATATTTTTTTATAGTATAGTAGTAGTAGTAAAAATATTGTATTTACATTTTTATTTTTAAAAATAATTAATGTATTATATTGTTTATCAATCAAACTGCTATTATGTAATATTGTGAATAACTTTTCAACGATTTAATATTTTAGAAGTATAATAATCACAAATAAAGAAGTTGAGAAAGTAATTTTAGTTTTTTCTTATTATAGCTTGTAAATTTAAGCTATTTATTAAAATATTAATGGGGATGTACCGGTTTCGACAGGGTTTTGAAAGTATATGGTAGCGAGTCGTGGACTTTTTCTCTTAATCACACGTGAAAAACTAAGAGATATTAAATATAACTGCAAAAACCTAGTTTTGCACTAGCTGCCTAATAGCGCGGCTTCGTCTTACCAAGACACCTGCGACTTGGATAGGGCGTCATGAGCAGGCAACCTTACTTGGTGCTAACGGAACAAAGTATTGCAATAATTCGGTTGTAGAAATAAGATAGTTGTGGTAGCAAGGCAGTCTTATTTCGAATAAAATATTGTTACCTACACTCGTAGAGGCTGTATATGAATGGATTTTGGACATGGGTTCAACTCCCATCATCTCCACCATACATAAAAGTAAAGCGTTGATATTAACTGTAAATATGTTGATATCAACGCTTTTTCAGTTTCGTATAATGTTGTTATAATTTGTCTTTTATGGTGTTTTTCATAAGCAGTACTAAAGAAGTAGTTAATTTATAAGATGAATTGCAAATAATATTGCGACACTTAGAGTAAACTAAGTTCGGACATAAAGACATCAAATGGGGTTAGATAATTTAGACATTTTCTAGGTCTGTTATTAAGCTCCATTATATTTTTTTAATTAACTCTTCCAGTCCAATTTTTAGCTAAATCTGTTTTCTTCGAATAATAATCCCTCAATAATCCATTTGAATTTTTCATTACTTTCTCTTTGCCATGCTGAATATGGATCTGCAAAATAGAAGTCTATTCCAATATCTTCAATTTCTTTGTAACAAGCGAATTCTTTTTCCTCTATCGGATGTAAAGCTTTTTAAAAGCTGATTTTTGGTAGAGGTTTAATTAATTTTTTTCATGGCTTCAAGCATGGACTCTTTACTCCTATCTTTCGTTGGTAATGCCACATAGAACCTTGATTTTATTTCAACAAAAGTAGCCAAGCAGCCTTTGCTTTTACCTCTAGAAGATACTACAGTATCTAATTCCCAATGACCAAATTCCACTCTTTTTAACTTTGCTTAGTCTTTTTCGTATGGAAGTTCAATATTAAATTTACCCCTAGTTTCTTTAACTTTTCTTGATTTTTCCTTTTTCTTCTAAGTTTACTTATATCAAATTTGATAGTAGCTGAATAAAGCCAATTATATATGGTCTTAAAAGAATACAACCCCTTTAAGATAGTAGAAATAATCTGTTCAGGTGACCATTTAGAATTCAATTTATTAACTATTGTATCCTTAACAATTTTTGTGGCTTTACTCTTTCAGCCTTTTTGTAATGATTTGATATCTTTTATCTTTATTTGCCTCAACAGCAGAATAAATGTTGTTGCATCTTTTTCAATTCTCTAGAAATAGTAGAGTGATAAAAGCCTAGAAATTTTTGCTATTCTTCTAGAAGAATAGCCCTCTGTATTAATACTATCTTATTTCTATCATTTAGTGTAATATGTTTATAGCTCATACTAACCTCCGTGTGTGTTTTTGTCGTTATTAACATTTTCACGAAGTTAGTATGAGTTTTTAATTATTTAAGATGTCGCATTTAATTTTACAACTTATTATAAATAAAAATTTATAAAGCTGTAATAAAAGTTAAAAATCCTAATATTACACCAGCTAAATTTGGAACAATAAGGATGAAATCTTTTAGGTTCCTTAGTCCATCCATAAAATAACCCAAATTAGACAAGAAATTGAAGCTGTGAGCGGTTGCCAAAGGCAGAGCTTTTTCTCCTCCTAAATTAGCTATAATTTGAGGAATATAGGTTAAAAACACAAAACCCCAATAAATGCTCCAATTGAACCAACAATAGTGTTAATTTTTCTTTTTGTTCATAAAATTACCTCCTTTTTAATTTTTAAGCTATATTTATAAATGAGCTGCTCCCGCTTTTTAGAAGTGGGAGCTTCTTGGGTATCTGATTCTGTTAGCCAAATATATTTACCAAGCTCTTCGGGCAGTCCCTTCCCTGCGGGTATTATACTATATAATAATTATTATTTCAAGTTATGTTCTGCAATTCATCTCCCTCTTGTAGAAGAGAAAGATGGATTGCTAGATATTGTTAAAATTAAAACCCAAGCACTTATGTGGCAAATATGATGTTTTTACAATATACTTTGTTAGAAACATAACTGTTTTTCAAAAAGATGAGGGCAGTTATGAAGAAAAAGATGGCTGCTCAAAATTTGTTTTTAAACTTGTTTCTTCTTATCTATAATATAGTCCAAAAATCTATCGAATTTTGGCTTAATATACTGCCATCAAATCCACTGATTACGGTGTGTTGAGGGTCTTCTAAATGATGAAATTCCAGCATAGAATTTTTGCATAAAAATATGATAAAATTAATTTGCCATTAAATGATAGATTGTCAAGTTAAGTGCAACACTTTTTATAAATTACTCAAAAACTTACTTAGAACTTCTAATGGAGTTTTATAACCTAATCTCTTTCTTGGTCTGTTGTTAATCATATCAACAACCTCTTTTAGAGATTCATCAGTAATGTTTTTAAAATGAACTGCCTTTAGGGAAAAATTGTCTAAGTAGTCCATTAGTGTTTTTATTTGTACCATTGTCTACAGTAAAAGCTCTTTTTGAGTTTATCAGGTATAGTTTCAAAAGCTTGTATGGTTTTTATCACTAAACTGTTGTGTCTGTTTTAGTTTCTAACTTAAAAAGCTACAAGAAAACCGGACTTTTCTTTCTACATGAGTTCAAAAGTAGACCTGTTTTTCTCATACCAAGTACAGTATCACTTTCAAAGTGACCGAATCTGCTTCTATTGGTACATCCACTTTGGTCTTTTGAGAAATATTAACAGTGTTAGGTATTTTACCTCTATTATCATTAGTAGATTTACTTTTTATGCTTATTCATAAATCTCATTATCTTCTTTATCTCTATAGGGTAGGATGCCTAAATGGACAGCTCTGTAGAAAGTATTATATGAAATACTGAAAGCTTGTTTTTCTAAACTTTGCTCTACCGGATATTTGCTTTGGAGTCCATCTTAATTTAAGTCTTTGTATAACATAATTTCTAATTTCTTGATTATTCTTTAAGACAGATTTTCTACCACAGTTAGATTTTCTTTTAAGGTACTTTTTGAGTAAAAATATTTATTTTTCTCTTTCTTCTATGCTAAGATGAGTGTAACGACTCATAAAATATCAACTCATTGTATTATTTATTTTTGCAAACTCTATTATACAAGTTTTTATTTTCTGAGTCATTATTTTTTTATTAAGTGTTGCACTTATATTGTAAACCAAAAATAATAAAGAAATAACAAAAAGTAAGGAAATATATAATACGAAATATTATATAAGTTAGTATATATATACACGGATATTTTTATAAAAAAATATTGTTTTTTATGTTTTTATGGTATCCTTTATAAACATTTAGATTCTATTTTATAAATTTAATCTTTTGTGCACCCATAGCTCAGCAGGATAGAGCTACAGTTTCCTAAACTGTGAGTCGGAGGTTCAAGTCCTCTTGGGTGCACCATTTTAATAATTTCAAATAATACACAGTAAATGAGATAATATATTATCTAATATACTTAATTGAATAGAACTGTTTAATTACAAATGTTATTAAAAATGAGATTATATAAACAAAATACTGAAAAAAATAAAGACAAAAATAAAAATAAAAAAATAAAAATTAAAAACTATTGACACATAAAATGAAAATATGATATTATATCCGAGCTGTCAATAAGACAAGATAAAAATAGCTAATTTTTAATACTTTTAGTTAAGCGATAATAACTTTATATATAAAAAGTTTAAAAATGCTTGACATAAAAAAAGTATAATGATTAAGCTGCACCAAAGCTGGACTGGTGAAAGTCCATTAAAAATTGGTAATTAGTATGAACAATGAAAATCGGATAGTAAACAAGACAAACCTTAAAGTAAGTAAGGTAATGAAGGAAATAAAAACACAAATGTCAGTGAAGAGCTGAAGGATAAATTTTTAATTGAGAGTTTGATCCTGGCTCAGGATGAACGCTGGCGGCGTGCCTAACACATGCAAGTCGAACGAAGAGTAAATAGGAAGTTTTCGGATGGAATATATACTACTTAGTGGCGGACGGGTGAGTAACGCGTAAGTAATCAACCTGTGACACACGGATAACTGATAGAAATGTCAGCTAATACGAGATGACCTGTTTAAATTGGGAGATGTAAACAGCAAAGCGAAAGCGGTCACAGACGAGCTTGCGTCTGATTAGCTAGTTGGTGGGGTAAGAGCCTACCAAGGCGACGATCAGTAGCCGGCCTGAGAGGGTGAACGCCACATTGGAACTGAGACACGGTCCAAACTCCTACGGGAGGCAGCAGTGGGGATATTGCACAATGGGGGAACCTGATGCAGCAACGCCGCGTGAGTGATGAAGGCCCTAGGGTCGTAAAAGCTCTGTCGTATGGGGAAGAAACAAATGACTGTACCATGCAAAGAAAGCCCCGCTAACTACGTGCCAGCAGCCGCGGTAATACGTAGGGGCAAGCGTTATCCGGAATTACTGGGCGTAAAAAGGGTGCGTAGGGCGGCTAATTAAGTCGAGGTTAAAAGGCAGTAGCTCAACTATTGTTGGGCCTTGAAACTAATTAGCTTGAGTATAGGAGAGGAAAGTGGAATTCCCGGTGTAGCGGTGAAATGCGTAGATATCGGGAGGAATACCGGTGGCGAAGGCGACTTTCTGGACTATAACTGACGCTGAGGCACGAAAGCGTGGGTAGCAAACAGGATTAGATACCCTGGTAGTCCACGCCGTAAACGATGAACACTAGGTGTCGGAGGAATTTCGGTGCCGGCGCAAACGCAATAAGTGTTCCGCCTGGGGAGTACGTCTCGCAAGAATAAAACTCAAAGGAATTGACGGGGACCCCGCACAAGTAGCGGAGCATGTGGTTTAATTCGAAGCAACGCGAAGAACCTTACCTAAAGCTTGACATGGGGATGAAAAAGCAATGTAAAGTTGTAATGATACCCTCGTATACATCCCACACAGGTGGTGCATGGTTGTCGTCAGCTCGTGTCGTGAGATGTTAGGGTTAAGTCCCGCAACGAGCGCAACCCCTATTGATAGTTGCCAGTGCGTAAAGGCAGGCACTCTATCAAGACAGTTATGGATAACATAAAGGAAGGTGGGGATGACGTCAAATCATCATGCCCCTTATGCTTAGGGCTACACCGTGCTACAATGGCTGTAACAAAGAGAAGCGAAGTCGTAAGGCGGAGCAAACCTGAAAAAGCAGTCAAGTTCGGATTGTGGGCTGAAACTCGCCCACATGAAGTCGGAGTTACTAGTAATCGCGGAATCAGAATGTCGCGGTGAATGCGTTCGGGTCTTGTACACACCGCCCGTCACACCATGGGGAGCTGAGGGTACCCAAAGTCAGTGATCTAACGCAAGGAGAAGCTGCCTAAAGGTAAACTTAGTGACTGGGGTGAAGTCGTAACAAAGGTAGCCGTATCGGAAGGTGCGGCTGGATCACCTCCTTTCTAAGGAGAAAAAAAGTTTACTATCCGATTTTTGTTGTTCAATCAACAAAGATGTAAAAGTCTTAAAAAGAATAACAAAAAAATAATTTGGAATAAGTTACAAATATTTCAATAAAAGAAATATGTAAGTAAAAACCAAATAATACTTTTAGTTTAGATGCAGTATAAAACATACAAATATCAAACTAAAAGTAATTTGGGGTAAGTTGCGAGTATTTCAAGGCGGACGAATAAATGACGAAGGCGCATACTAAGGTATGTAACTGAGGAATGATATGAAGTCCAACGAAGAAAAGACGAAGTAAGTTATCACAAATTTGTACAATGAAAACTGCATATCATCAAAAGTATAAAAACGCAGACAAACAGGAAGAAAGACAAACAGACAAACAAGAAAGTTAAAGTCTTTCCGAAAGAGATGTCAAAAGGATTATACAATTTACACCAAAAAGTAAACAAACAAAAGGCAAAGAAGCTAAAAAAATGTCGTATATATATTAATATTGCTTAATAAAATAAGTGATAATAATAGATACTATGATATAAGAAAAGATATTTGGGATAGATTGCAAGTAATTCGAGGCGGACAAATAAATGACGAAGGCGCATACTAAGGTATGTAACTGAGGAATGAAATGAAAGTCCAACGAAGAAGGACGCCGCAATATATCACAAAAGGACAGGTTAAGGAACAAAGAGCATAAGGTGAATGCCTTGGGTGATTAGAGCCGAAGAAGGGCGTGGCAAGCTGCGAAAAAGCTATGATAAGGAGCAAACATCCGTAATAGTCATAGATCTCGAATGAGGAAACTCACTTAATAGAGATATTAAGTATCCATTGCTGAACACATAGGCAATAGGAAGGGAACCCACCGAACTGAAACATCTAAGTAAGTGGAGGAAAAGAAAGAAACATCGATTCCCAAAGTAGCGGCGAGCGAAATGGGAGGAGGCCAAACCGAATAAGGAAACTTAATCGGGGTGAGGGAAGCTGATAAATGATTGAGGTATCGCAAAGGAAATACTTGGGAAAGTATACCAAAGAAGGTAAGAGTCCTGTACTTGAAGCGAGAAGACACATAAGCTTTTACCCGAGTATCGTAGGACACGAGGAACCCCTACGAGAAAGATGGGGGACCACCCCAAAGCCTAAATACTACTAATCAAACCGATAGAAAATAGTACCGTGAGGGAAAGGTGAAAAGAACCCCGGGAGGGGAGTGAAAAAGAACCTGAAACCATATGCTTACAAACAGATGGAGTCGAGCACTTAACTCTGCTTAAGTTTTAAGGAGAAAAAGATGTATTATGATATGTATTAAAACTTAATGAAGATAAAATATATGTAGGATACACACGACTTAAAAACAAAGATATAAGCAACATAAACAAAAAGCAAGTAAAAAGCACAAAAGGTTATGAAGTAGAACTTGTATATTATGAAGCATATAAAGCAAAAAGCAGACGCAGTGCAAAGAGAAAGCAAAACTAAAAACAGCGAGGAAATGCAAAAAGATTTTTAAAGCAGAGGATACAAAACTCACTTATATAAAAATCAAAGCAAAAAGATAAAGACCTCGCAAGCAGAGTTAAGTGCTCGATGACATCGTACTTTTTGTAGAACAGGGTCAACGAGGTTATGCTGTAAAAGCAAGGATAATAAATTAAGTTTAGCATCCAAAGCGAAAAGCGAGTCTTAATAGGGCGATAAGTTATACAGCATAGACCCGAAACCGGGCGACCTACCCATGAGCAGGTTGAAGTTTCAGTAACATGAAATGGAGGACCGAACCCACGAACGTTGAAAAGTTCGGGGATGACTTGATGGGTAGCGGTGAAATTCCAATCGAGCTCGGAGATAGCTGGTTCTCTCGAAATAGCTTTAGGGGCTAGCGTCTTAAGAAGTGTATATCGGGGGTAGAGCACTGAATGCTCTAGGGGCCGTATAGGTTACCGAAAGCTATCAAACTTCGAATACCGATATATAAATAAGGCAGTCAGACTACGAGTGATAAGATCCGTGGTCAAGAGGGAAAAAGCCCAGATCAACAGCTAAGGTCCCAAAATGTATGTTAAGTGGAAAAGGATGTGAAATTGCACAGATAACCAGGATGTTGGCTTAGAAGCAGCCATACATTAAAAGAGTGCGTAATAGCTCACTGGTCGAGTGGTTTTTGCGCCGAAAATTACAGGGCTCAAACATACTACCGAAGCTTTGAACCAGCACTCAACTTTGTTCATTAGGAGGCAAAATGTATTATGTATATATATTAAAAATAAAAGAAGAAAAATATATATAGGATATACAGGTGATTTAAAAAGAAGGTTTAAAGAACATAATCAAACAAAGACCGGATATACCCAAAAAGGTAAATGGGAATTGATATATTATGAAGGATACAAAAACCAACAAGATGCACAAGAAAGAGAAAAACAGTTAAAAATCACGGACAAGCCAAAAGATGGTTAAAAGAAAAGAATAAAAGAAGTCTTAATGAATGAAGTTGAGTGCTGGTGGTAGAAGAGCATCGTATGATAGGGAGAAGGAGGATTGAAAAAGACTCTGGACGAAATACGAGAGAGAATGTTGGCATGAGTAGCGAGATGTGTGTGAGAATCACAGGCCGAAAAACCCAAGGATTTCCAAGGAAGGTTCGTCCGCTTGGAGTAAGTCGGGACCTAAGGAGAGGCAGAAAATGCGTATCTGATGGACAACAGGTTAAGATTCCTGTACCTACGCTTATCGCCAAAGAGGAAGGAATGACGCAGGAGGATAAGATCAGCGCACGGCTGGAAGAGTGCGTCCAAGCAGTAAGGCAGGCATATAGGGCAAATCCGTATGCTAATAATGTTAAGCTGTGATGGGGAGAGAAGTTAAGTATCGAAGGATCTGATTTCACACTGACAGGGAAAAGTTTCTATCCAGATAAGAGTAGCCCGTACCAAAACCGACACAGGTGGGTAAGGTGAGAAACCTAAGGCCGGCGAGAGAACTGTTGTTAAGGAACTCGGCAAAATGACCCTGCACTTAGGGATAAGGGGTGCCTTAGAGATAAGGCTTCAAGAAAAAGGCCCAAGCGACTGTTTACCAAAAACATAGGTCTCTGCGAAACCGCAAGGTGAAGTATAGGGCTGACGCCTGCCCGGTGCTGGAAGGTTAAGAGGAGATGTCAGGCAACAGAAGCATTGAATTTAAGCCCCAGTAAACGGCGGCCGTAACTATAACGGTCCTAAGGTAGCGAAAATTCCTTGTCGGGTAAGTTCCGACCCACATGAAAGGCGTAACGATTTGGGCACTGTCTCAACAACAGACTCGGTGAAATTGTAGTACCGGTGAAGATGCTGAAACCTGCGACAGGACGGAAAGACCCCATGGAGCTTTACTGTAGCTTAGTATTGAATTTATGTAATTAATGTACAGAATAGGTGGGAGGCTGAGAGATTAGGTCGTCAGATTTAAAGGAGCCGCCTTTGGGATACCACCCTTTGATTATGTGAGTTCTAACCGGAATCTTTGAAGCAAGGTACGGGACAGTGCTTGGCGGACAGTTTGACTGGGGCGGTCGCCTCCCAAAGAGTAACGGAGGCGTCCAAAGGTTCCCTCAGCATGGTCGGAAATCATGCGAAGAGTGCAAAGGCAAAAGGGAGCTTGATTGCGAGACCAACAAGTCGAGCAAAGACGAAAGTCGGGCTTAGTGATCCGGTGGTAGAAAGTGGAATTGCCATCGCTCAACGGATAAAAAGCTACCCTGGGGATAACAGGCTGATCTCCCCAAGAGTTCACATCGACGGGGAGGTTTGGCACCTCGATGTCGGCTCATCACATCCTGGGGCTGGAGTAGGTCCCAAGGGTTGGGCTGTTCGCCCATTAAAGTGGTACGCGAGCTGGGTTCAGAGCGTCGTGAGACAGTTCGGTCCCTATCCGTCGCAGGCGTTGGATATTTGAGAGGAGCTATCCTAGTACGAGAGGACCGGGATGGACGCACCACTGGTGTACCAGTTGTCTTGCCAAAGGCACAGCTGGGTAGCTATGTGCGGTTAAGATAAGTGCTGAAGGCATCTAAGCACGAAGCCAACCTCAAGATAAGATATCCCATACGCAAGTAGTAAGACCCCATTAAGAACAAGTGGTAGATAGGCAAGGAGTGGAAGTGCAGTAATGCATGTAGCTGACTTGTACTAATAGGTCGAGGACTTAACCTAACTATTTGAAAACAGATGATATGCAGTTTTGATTGTACAATATACAATCAAAGAAAATATTTCGATTTAGATACGAGCAAAACGAGTCTAGCATGTTGAGTATTGAGTCAGCGTAATTAGGGTATGTGACTAACGAGAAATATGAAACTTAACGAAGTTATGAGAGATATATCAATCGAAAGATATGGGGGCATAGCTCAGTTGGGAGAGCACCTGCCTTGCAAGCAGGGGGTCAGGAGTTCGAATCTCCTTGTCTCCACCAATAATTCTTATATTTCATATAAGTAAAAATATCATCACATTTAAAAAAAGAGTAATTCGAGGTAGACGAGTGAAATACGAAGAAGCATATATAAAATATGTGATTGAGGATTGATACGAAGTCTAACGAAGAAGGACGGAGTTTAAAATGATGACACAAGAAAATATTTCGATTTAGATACGAGCAGAACAAGGCAAGTGAATGAGTAAGGAGGGAGCATACTAAGCTATGTGACCGACGAGCGATATGAAACTTAACGAAGTTATGCGTGATATCAAAGAATATTTTTATATTTAAAACGAGTAATTCGAGACAGACGAGTGAAATACGAGGGAGCATATATAAATATGTGACTGAGGATTGATACGAAGTCTAACGAAAAGAGGACGAAGTTTAAAATATGAAAAGGACAATATGGTTATAATAGAGAAGAGGATACACCTGTTCCCATACCGAACACAGAAGTTAAGCTCTTCATCGCTGATGGTACTTAGACCGAAGGGTCTTGGGAGAGTAGGTCATAGCCAATTGTTATTCCGAAGTAGCTCAAAGGTGGAGCACCCGCTGTTAACCCGGTAGGTTGTGGGTTCGAATCCCACCTTCGGAGCCACGCCGAAGTGGCGGAATTGGCAGACGCACAGGACTTAAAAATCCTGCGAATAGTGATATTCGTACCGGTTCGATTCGGTCCTCGGCACCAATAATTTTAATATCGCGGAGTGGAGCAGTTGGTAGCTCGTCGGGCTCATAACCCGAAGGTCGTTGGTTCAAGTCCTTCCTCCGCAACCATTTTTGGCTCCTTGGTCAAGCGGTTAAGACACCGCCCTTTCACGGCGGTAACAGGGGTTCTGATTCCCCTAGAGTCACCATTTTTTAAAAAGATTTTTTTGTTTTTGGATCCATAGCTCAGCTGGGAGAGCATCTGCCTTACAAGCAGGGGTCACAGGTTCGAGCCCTGTTGGGTCCACCATATAATAATGCGGTCCGTAGTTCAGATGGTTAGAATGCCAGCCTGTCACGCTGGAGGTCGTGGGTTCGATCCCCATCCGGATCGCCATTTATTTATTAAAATGTTTATAATAAAGTTTATATTTTTAACTTTTGCTGGCGTGGCTCAATTGGCAGAGCAGCTGACTTGTAATCAGCAGGGTTGTAGGTTCGATTCCTATCGCCAGCTCCATAAAAATATTAAATTTAATATTGACAAATTTAATTTTTATAGTAAAAATACCATAGGAAATTTGATTTAAGCGGATATGGCGGGAATTGGCAGACGCACTAGACTTGGGATCTAGCGGGCAACCGTGGGGTTCGACTCCCTCTATCCGCACCATTTTTGCGGAAGTGGCTCAGTGGTAGAGCATCGCCTTGCTAAGGCGAGGGTCGCGGGTTCGAATCCCGTCTTCCGCTCCATTTGTGATTTATAGTCTATTTTATGTTGGGGATTAGCCAAGCGGTAAGGCACTAGACTTTGACTCTAGCATTTCCACAGGTTCAAATCCTGTATCCCCAGCCATTTTTGTTGACTCATTAGCTCAGTTGGTAGAGCACTTGACTCTTAATCAAGGTGTCCCGGGTTCGAGCCCGGATGGGTCACCAAATACTCAAATAAATTAATATGACTCATTAGCTCAGCAGGCAGAGCACTTGACTTTTTAATCAAAGTGTCCCGGGTTCGAATCCCGGATGGGTCACCATTTTTATAATTTTTATTTTATATAAAGTTATAAATTAGGAGGGTGTCCGAGTGGTTTAAGGAACTGGTCTTGAAAAATCAGCGACTCCGAAAGGGGCCGTGGGTCTCGAATCCCACCCCCTCCGCCATATTTGCCCAGATAGCTCAGTCGGTAGAGCAGAGGACTGAAAAATCCTCGTGTCGATGGTTCGATTCCGTCTCTGGGCACCATTTATTGAGGGCCTTTAGCTCAGTTGGTTAGAGCGTCCGCTCATAACCGGCAGGTCCGGGGTTCGAGTCCCTGAAGGCCCTACCATTTATATTTTTATAATTTAATATTTTTTGTGGTGGGTATAGCTCAGTTGGTTAGAGCGCTGAGATTGTGGCTCTAGAGGCCGTGGGTTCGAATCCCATTATCCACCCCAATTGAGACGACATAGCCAAGTGGTAAGGCGTGGGACTGCAACTCCTGATCATCAGTTCAAATCTGATTGTCGTCTCCATTTTTATATCTAAAAAATGTACCTATGGCTCAGCTGGATAGAGCGTGTGGCTACGGACCATATAAGATCGGGGTTCGAATCCCTCTAGGTACACCATTTTAAAAATTTTTTAAAGTAGTATCTATTAGTTTAGTTTAACAGGTACTTTTTTCTTTTTCTTAGTGTATTGTTTAAGTTTTTCTATTATATAATCTTGTTACAATATCAATTTTTTTATAATTACATGTTATACTAAAATCTAATAGAATAATGGAAATATATCATTAAATATGATACACCAAAAATTTATTAACCAAGATATGCTATTGCCTACCAAAAGTATAGAAATGATAAAATCCATAGTTTAAATAGAGTTAAGTATTATTATATTTTATTTTTATTTTTGAAATTTAATTAGTCTTTATTTTTTATTGTTCATATTTTTATAATAATTTTTAACTTTTTAGTTTTTCTTTGGTTCTATTATTATTTTTATTGAAGTATTTATTTTTATAGTACAATTTGAATTTAGATTTGAATTTTAAATTTTTGTTATATTTAATATTTATTTTATTTGACAAATTTATTTAAAAGTTATAATATATCACGATATATTTTATAAATGTTTTTATATTTAATTGGTTATAATTTTGTATTGTGATTTGAATATAAATATGTAGAGGTGAATTTTTGAGCAATCTTATTATAGTTGAGTCACGGCTAAGGCTAAGACTATAGAAAATTTTTAGGAAAAAGGTTATAAGGTTAAAGCTTCTGTTGGTCATGTAAGAGATCTTCCTAAATCTAAGTTAGGTGTAGATATAGAGAACAATTTTTGAGCCAAATTATATTACTATTAGAGGTAAGGCAGGTACTGTTAATGATTTAAAAAAAGAAGCAAAAATCTGATAAAGTTTTTCTTGCTACCGACCCCGATAGGGAAGGAGAAGCTATTTCTTGGCATCTTGCTTACCTACTTGGACTTGATGAAGATGAAAAAATAGGATAGAATTTAATGAGATTACTAAAGATGCAGTAAGGAATGCCATTAAAAATCCCAGAAAAATAGACAAAAATTTAGTTGATGCTCAACAGGCAAGGAGAGTGCTGGATAGACTTGTTGGTTATAAAATATCTCCTATATTGTGGTCTAAAGGTAAGAAAAAGGACTTAGTGCAGGAAGAGTTCAATCAGCTGCAACAAAAGATGATTTGCGATAGAGAAGAGGAAATTGAGAAATTTGTACCAAAAGAATATTGGAGCATATTACTTGATGCCCATAATTCAAAAAGATAGAATTTGAGCTTTCAAAATATAAAAACAAGAAAATAGAAATTTGGATAAAAACCAGTCCGATAAAATTGTAAAGCGATATAGAAAATAAAGATATATTAGTTAAAAACTATAGAAAAGAAAAATGAAAAATCTGCTTACAGACCGTTTATTACGAGTACACTTCAGCAAGAGGCTTCTTCCAAATTGGGTTTCACTACTAAAAACAATGCAAATAGCTCAGCAATTATATGAAGGTATAAATGTAAAAGGAAATGGTACTCAGGGACTTATAACTTATATGAGAACTGATTCTCAAAGAATATCAACTGAAGCTCAAAAATTTTGCGAAAGATGCTATTATATCTAAATATGGTAAAGAATATTATAAAAGCTTATGGATATAAGGCTCCAGGAAAAATGTTCAGGATGCTCATGAATGTATAAGACCATCACATATAGATTTAGATCCTCAAAAATAGAAGAATCATTAAATAAGGATCAATATAAACTTTACAGACTTATATATAATAGATTTTTAGCGTGTATGATGCAAGATGCCGTATATGAGCAACAAAACCATAACAGGAATAATAGATGATTATTCTTTCAAATCTACTGGCTCAAGCTCCTTTTTGATGGTTTTTAAAGGGTATATGATTATAGCTCAAGTGAAGAAAAATATCTTACCTGATGTTGAAGAAAACGAACTATTGAAGGTAAAAAGATTAATCCTAAGCAACATTTTACTCAACCACCTGCAAGATATAATGAAGCATCACTTGTAAAGGCTCTTGAAGAGCTTGGAATTGGTAGACCCAGTACCTATGCTTCAATTATTACTACTATTCAAGATAGACAGTATGTAGAGACAAAAATCTTTACCCTACAGAGCTTGGAAAGGTAGTTACAAAAACTATTGGAGCAATATTTTGAGCAGATAGTAAATCTGGAATTTACTGCTGATATAGAAAGCAAGTTAGATATTATTGCTGAAGGAACAATCAGTGGAAAGAAATAGTATCTAATTATTATGAACCAATAGAAAAATCTTGAAGTTGCCAGCAAAGAAATTGAGCATATAAATATGGATGAAGCTACAGATGAAGTATGTGAAAAATGTGAAGTCCTATGGTTATTAAACATGGAAGATTTGGAAGATTTCTTGCTTGCTCAAATTATCCTGATTGTAAAAATGCAAAGCCTATACTTCAAAAACTTGGAATTAAATGTCCAAAATGTGGTGAAGGTGATATCATAGTTAGAAAAAGTAAGAAAGGAAAAGTATTTTACGGTTGCTCAAAGTATCCTGACTGTGATTTTTGTATCTTGGGATAAGCCAACAGGCAATAAGTGTCCGGACTGTGGCTCACCTCTTGTTGAAACTGATAAAAATCAAAGCATAAAGAAAAAAATGCAGTAACAAAGAATGTAAATATAAGGGGTTAATTATGCTTTATAACATGTATTCATCATATTTAAAAGATAAATATAAGCAAAAGGTATATAAAAATACCTATAAATTTACCCGTATCATGTCCTAATCGTAAGGACGGTTTGGGTGGCTGCTCTTATTGTTCAGATATTGCAGTAGGATATGAGATGCTTTCAAATGATATGAGTGTTTCTTCACAGTTGACCAAAAACATTGACTATATTGGAAAGAAATACAAGGCTGAAAAATTTGTTGCTTATTTTCAAAAATTTTACCAACACATATTTAAACTTGGATGATTTTGCAAGATACATGAATGATGCAGTAAGAGATGATGTGGTTGAAATTGCTGTATCTACAAGACCTGATTGCGTAAATGACAATTATCTTGATATACTTGCACAAATTAAAGAAAAACACAGTATAAACATTTGTATTGAGCTTGGTCTTCAAAGTGTAAATTATAATACTCTAAGATTAATTAATAGAGGTCATAGCTTAGCTGAATATGTAGATGCTATGATAAGAATAAAAATATGACTTTGAAGTATCGACACATATGATATTGAATTTACCATATGATACATTACATGATGTCATAGAGGGAGCAAAAATAATTTCAGCTTTAAAGTCTGATTTTGTTAAAATGCATAGCCTTTATATTGCTAAAAATACAGTGATGGAAAAAGAGTACAGAGATGGTAAACTAAATGTAGGTACAATTGAAGACTATGTACAAAAAGAGCAGGTGAATTTATTGCTTATCTCTAAAGATATTGTAATTCAAAAGATTAGTTGGTAGAGCGCCAAAAAGAAGATACTGTATTTTGCAACTATGATACTTCTTGGTGGAAGATAAAGGATATGATTGATGAATATTTAATATCAAATAATCTTAGTCAAGGAATTAAATGTGATTATCTAAATGGAAAAAGAAGTAAAAAAAGTTTTTATAATAATTAAATAATATATGATTATAATATGTTTAAGTATAAAAAGTACCTGAATAATTTTCAGGTACTTTTAGTGTATAATTTTTGATGCATATAATTAAATATATTTTAAAAATAATTTTTTTATAAGAAATATTGTTGAAATATCATAGCATAAAATAGTAGGTCTTAAAGGTTATAATATTGAATAATAATTAAAATGTGATAAAATATAAAACACAATATGTAGTGTTTTATAAAATAATGACCACAAAATATAGTGGTTATTATACTTTTTAAACTTAATTTTTATCGGAGGGCATGATGCAAACACTTGTAATCAAAAAGAAACGGAAAAGAAGTGGATTTTTGATAAGCAAAAGAATAGTCAGAGCTATAGAAAAAGCTATGAAATATGGGAGTGGAATATATTCTTATCAAATAGCTGTTGACATAGCAAAAGGAAATATACGAAGAATGCGAAAAAGCAGACAGAAAAAATATCAATCTTTACTATCGAAGAAAAGGTGTTCAATAAGTTGATTGCCCATGGTCAAAAACGATACTGCAAGAGCATATGAGGGCATATAAGGCTATAAGAACTTACCAAAGAGAAAATAACACAACAGACGAAAATATAATGAGCCTTGTTGACAGGACAAATGAGGTATTAATTAATGAAAATTCAAATAAAGATGCAATTTTTAAATTCAACACAAAGAGATTTACTTGCTGGAGAAATCTCAAAAGATATAGCTATGAGAAAACTGATTCCTGCACATCTTGTACAGGCTCATAGAAACAGAGCAATACATATCCACGATATGGACTATATTTTACAACCAATGACAAATTGTTGTCTGATAAACATAGGAGACATGTTTGAAAAATGGTACTGTAATAAATAAGAAACAGATTAAAAAGCCTCGTTCATTCCAAGTAGCTTGTCACTGTTCTAACACAGATAATAGCTCAAATTGCAAGTAATCAGTATGGTGGACAGTCAGTAGATCTTAGACATCTTGCACAATTTTTACCAATTTCGTATGAAAAATATTATAACTCTATAATAGAAGAGATACAAGATGAAGAAATTGCTAAAAATAGCTTCAAAGATGACAAAAAAAGAGAACTACAGTCAGGAATACAAACTATACAATATCAAGTAAATACCTTTACTTACAACTAATGGACAGGCACCGTTCGTTACCATGTTTATGAATATAAAAGAGGGTATGCCATACGAAAAAGAAATGGCAATGATAATAGAAGAAGTGCTTACTCAAAGGATAGAAGGCATAGAAAAATGCAGTTGGAGTAAAAATAACTCCTTCTTTCCCAAAACTTGTATATGTACTCAACGAAAGTACTACAAAAGGCGGAAAAATATTACTATCTCACTGAATTAGCAGCGAAATGTACAGCCAAAAGGATGTATCCTGATTATATTTCAGAAAAGAAGATGTCAGAGATTTATTCAGGTAACTGTTTTTCACCTATGGGATGCCGTTCATTTTTACCTACATGGAAAGATGAAGATGGAAATTACAAGTTTGAAGGTAGACTTAACATAGGAGTACAAACTCTCAATCTTCCACAGATCGCAATACTTGCTAATAAAGATAAAAAAATCTATTTTATAATATTCTTGAAGAAAGACTCAAACTCATAAGAGAAATGGGAATGTTAAGATATAATCTTCTTAAAAACCAACCTTCAGATGTCTCACCTATACATTGGCAGTATGGAGGTATAGCAAGACTTGGACAAGGAGAAAAAATAGGAAAATTATTCTTGGATGGTTATGCTACTATATCTGTTGGATATATAGGATTGCATGAAGCTGTATATGCTATGATTTCAAAGTCAATTACTACAAAAGAAGGGCACGAGTTTGCACTAGATATACTCAACTTTATGAAATCAAGAGCAGATAAATGGAAAGAAGAGACAAGACTTGCTTTACACTTTATGGCACACCGAGTGAATCAACAGCAGGTAGACTTTGTGAGATTGATATTGAGACATTTGGTGATATAGAGGAGTTACAGATAAGGGATATTACACCAATTCTTATCATGTTACACCTTCAGAAGATATAGATGCATTTTCAAAAATTAAAATTGGAATCTCAGTTTCAGACAATATCTACCGGTGGCTGCATTTCCTATATAGAAATACCTAATATGACCAACAATATAGAAGCTATTGAAACAGTAATAGATTTCATGTATAATAATATAACCTATGCCGAATTCAATACAAAATCAGATTACTGTCAGGTATGCGGGTATGACGGAGAGATAACAATAAATGAAGACTTGGTATGGGAATGTCCTCAATGTCATAACAAGGATATGCAAAAATGAATGTTGTTAGACGAACTTGTGGATATTTAGGTGAAAAATTTCTGGTCGAAAAGGTAGAACTAAGGACATAAAAGATAGAGTTATGCACTTATAACATTACTAATATAAAAATTTTTAATACAATAATGGATATTAAATAAATTATTAAAAACTTATTATGAGATAAAAATAATAGGTTATCTCAATTAAATTATTGTTTTATTATAACTATGGTTTTAATAGATAATAGTATAAGATTTAGTCAAGCCCCTATATATGGGAGCTATTTTTTTATAAATATTTTTACATATAAATAAATATTTGATTAAGGAAAATGTATTAAAAATATTCATAGATTAAATATTGTAATAAAAGTTGATATTTTTAGAAAAATTAAGTTTTTAAAATGTCAATATTTTAAACTTTATAGATAAATATTTGAAGTTTTTTTAGTATTAATATTACAAGGTGAAGTATGAAAGAAAATAAAAGCTATTATAAGAAAAAGATTTACCTTATTTTATTTATAATGACACTTTTTTTGGGAATTTATGGTCTTTATGAATATTATAAATTAAAAATAGACAATCCATTTCAGCTTATATCAGCTATATTATATGGAAATATTAAGCTGTTTTTATTTGCGCCACCATTAGCAGCGGAGGCTGATACCCAATTTTCTTATGAAATTGCAAAATGGATTGCGCCAATACTTACTTCAGCCTTTGTATTTACAAAGATATCAATTACACTTCTTCACATTAAAAATATGGCAGTTAATAGATTTAGTAAGAATCATATTTTAATATTTGAAAAATACTTTTATGGCGGAAACCTTGATAAATAATCTATCAGTTCAAAAATGACTATAGAATATCACTTATATCAAAAATTTATTGATGATAATTGGAAAAAAATAAGTATGAGAAAAAAGGAATAGCAGTATATCAAATTGACTTTGAAAAATAGTGATAAGAATGAGATAAATGAGTTTTATGAACAATGTTAATTTTAACAATGTAAAACATATGTTCTTTGCTCTGAAGTAGACTTGGAAAAATTATTCACTTTTATACAAAATGTAATAAAGAGGATAAAAACCAAGAAGAAATATAAGTTGCTTTATCAATTGTTTTTCAAATACAATATCTACATATTTTGAAGACATGATAAGGCAAGAAATAGAAAAAGAAGAAAAATTAAAGTATATTGATACAATATATTTTTGATAATATAGATTTGACTGTAAGAATGTTGCTTTTTAGATAATTGTGTTAAAAATAGTATTTCCAATAATTTTAAATAATCTATCTCAAATAGGAGAAGATATATCAGTAGAAAAAAATAGACGATAGTATTGGCTATTTTTCATATTTTGATGATTGGAATTAACGAGCTTACTATTACTTTACTAAAGCAAATTTCAAATGATATGACCTTGTCTTTAAATAAAAATACAAAGGTAAGTATAATTGACAATGATGCAAAAATATATGGATGAATTGCTCTTTGACAATGAGGGACTAAAAATCGCTTGATTTGGAAACTGTTGAATTGGGGGTTTGAAAAAGGGTAAATTGATGAATTATCTTAGTGAACTAAAAAGATAATTTTCCTTCTTTAGTTTTTATTAAACGAAGATGTAATTACAAATCTTGAATTGCTCAATGTAGTTAACCAATATTTTCCGAATGTTTCTACTATATTAAGAAATATATCTGATATAGATTTAAAATATATATTACCTAAAAACTATTATAAAAATTATGATATTTGGAGATGTTTCTCAAATAATGACACCTGATATTCTTATAAGAGAGAAACTTGACAATAGAGCAAAAATTTAATGATAATTATAGCAATGCTTTCCAAAAATAGCAGGTATGGGAGAAGGGACAACATGGAACGAGCTTTCAAATGTAAAAAATATCTTCTCGTTCATCAGCTGCTCATAGCAAGATAAAAAGAAATGATGATAACAAGAATATTTCAGCATAAATCAAAAGAGGAGATACATCAATATATAAGAGAAAAATTTGAAAGAATTTAAAAATTACAAAAAATATTCAACGAGAAGATAAGGAAAAGTTTAAAAACACTGTTCATAAATTTTTGAAAGAAAATCCTATTCTCGATTTTATATCGAGATTAGAGCATAAGAGATGGTGCAATAGCTACTATGCTATGAATTATATACATGGAGATAAAAAGGATGAAAAAAATAAAAACACATCCTTGTTTGATAGATGATTGGGAAATTGTAATAGGAGAAAAAAATTTGATATCTGTCATCCGAATATGATTTACTTTTCTGTATTTATTCTTTTTCAAGAGGAGATATGAAAATGGAAAATGAACAAAAACATAGAATAATAACTGATGATGTGCAAAAAGCAGCAAATGAATATAATCAAGTAAAGTATAAGTATGATGCATTCATAAGTTATAGACATGTAGAGCCTGATCAAAGTATTGCAAAACACTTACATCATATTATTGAGACTTTTAATCCTCCAAAAGAATTTTTATAACAATGGAGTGAAACCTACATTTAGAGTTTTTTTCGTGACAGAGAAGAACTAGCAGCTAAGGATCTTAGTACTTCGATAGAAGATGCTTTGGCAACAAGTAGATATTTGATAGTTATATGTTCAAAGAGAACTCCACTTTCAGATTGGTGTGAAAAAGAGATAGAGACATTTAGAGCTTTACATGGTGATGAGCGAATAATTCCTGTATTAATAGAGGGAGATATTGATGAGTCTTTTTCCTACTGCACTTAAACAACTTAGAAGAAAAAGGCGATGAAAGTTTACAAGATATTTTTAGCTGCTGATATAAGACCTGACATAGTACTAAAAAAATGACTTTATAGGATATGAATCTCTACAAACTAATAATAAGCAAAAAAATTAAATGATTTAACTAAACAATCATTTAATTTATTGAAAAGTAGAAAAAAATATAGAATAATGGCAACAATACTTGGTTGCACTTTTGGGGATTTGAAACAAAGAGACAAGGAGAAAAAAATAAGCTGATTCTTACAGTTTCTTCTTTATCTGGAGCTGTATTTTTGATATTTGGTATTTTTATGGCAAATGCCTACCAAAAAGCTGAACTTGCAAGACAGGAAGCGGTACAGTCAAATGCGAGTATACTGATGAAGACTTCTAAAGATTTTTTGAAAGAGGGAGATTATATCAAGTCAGTACTTGTAGCTAAAGAGGCAATGAAACCGATAACTGAAGGTATGAGAGACTATGAAGCATTAAAAAGCAGAGGAGATGTCGATATTTAATGATACAATATATCATGCAGGAGCTTCAACTCTGACAACAATACCTACTAAAAATAAGCTTACCTTTATGGCTGTAAGTGAAGATGACAAGTATGTTGCATACGGGTTAGACAACAATGATACAGCTATTGCAAGTGTACAAAATGGAAAAACTTATAAGAAGATTTACAGGTCATAGTCAACAAGTTAAATTAGTAGATTTTTCAAAAGATGGAAAATATTTAGCATCGTCATCTTTTGACAATACTTGTATTATATATGATGTGGAAACTGGAGATGAGAATGTAAAAACTCGAAATTGACGGAGTTCCTATGTTGACAAAGTTTTCAGAAGATAATTCAAAATTGTTCTATGCAACAATTACAAACAATACTACAAATTTTTATGTGTATGATACAAAAACATGGCAAAAAAACAGGAGAGGTGATTATTACAGAACCTGTAAAAATTTGCAGATATAAAAAAGTGACGGAAGTGAAGTTCTTATTGTCTTAAGTGCAAATATAGAACAACAGCTTACAAGAAGAAGCCTCAAAAGATGGAAAGATAATAGAAGTAATACCTGCATAAAAAAGGAAAAGTATAGACAAGAGTTACTATTATGCTCCATATAAGGCGGCATATTATTCTCGTGATAAAGAAAATATGATTTTGTTAACTGATTTTGAGATAATGAAAGTATCATTAAAGGAGAGTTATTTAAGCAAACTCTATTTATTAATTCAACAGATTCAAGAATAATATCAGAAAGTAAAAATGGTGAGAAAAATAGCAGTAAAAAGCCAATGCTGAAATAAATATTTTTAGATGGCAAAAAGGTAATATTCTTGACCAAATATTTTTTCAAATATTGCAATGAAGTATTTTTACTTATAATTATGATACTAATACTGTCGTGGGTTTTGGAGAAAATGGAAATTTTTTTCAATTTGGAAAGATAAGGTAATAGTTGAGGATAATATTAGTTATGGTAATGGTATTCCTATAGAGTTCATATTTTTTTAAAAGATGGAAGTAAGATATTGGCAAACTCACACGAAAGTCAGGCTATAAAAATAATAGATTTAAATTCAAGAGTCTCATCTGATCCTGTATTTGCAAAAAAATAATTGCAAATTCAAACGATTATTCACAGATGCTTTTATTTGATGGAAATAATTTGGCAGTTTCAAGTGATAATGGAAAAACAAGTAAAAATAGAAAACAGATGAAAAAGGATTCTATAGTTATATATTAAATTCAAAGTACTATGCTATATCAAATAATGGAAAATATTATGCACTTACAGGCACTATGGAAGATAATTCATCTAATAAATCAAAACCAACCCTTAAGATATATGATGTTCAAAAAATCTAAAAAATATATTGATATAAATACACTCTCATCTTCATTCACTTTTACTGATGATTCAAAGCAAATATTGGTGTTGGACGATATAGAAGGACTAAAAAGTTTATGATGCTCAAGGATTGAAATTAATAAAAACTTATAAGGATATAAAGGATAACTCCGAAATATAATGATTTCTAAAGATTCTAAGGTTTTGGTAATTAATAGATTTTCTGGGATAGCATCAATATACAATTTAGAAACTGATAAACATATTGAAGATATTGCAGAGAGGTAGTAAATATACAAAATACAGATGATGAGATTATACTAAAGGGCATACAAAAATAATACAGCATTTAATTGGAGTAGTAAATCTGGTATGACTTCATGGGAGATGGATGAGACTTGTAGTCAAACACCGCTAAGTTTCTCTGACAAAAACCTTTATAACGAAAAAGTGATGTTTTATTAATGATAAGAAATAATGAAGCGGATAGAAAAAATGTTATGTGGTAGATTTTTCTACAGGAAGACTTATGATAACACTAAATCCGTCAATATTCAATGTAAATGGACATATATCTCCTGACGGAAAGGTCATATCAATAGATCAAAATTACTATGCAAAATATGACAGTGATGCATCAAAAACAATTTCTATATATCAACATCAGTTTATAAGATACTAAGTGAAGGAGAAGTGTCACAAGAAATAGACAAAAATAGTATCGGATAGAACCCTTTCTAAAAGAAGAAAAGGTACAAATCGGAATAAGTGCGAAATAACAGTACAACTTAATATATTTTTATAACTATATATATGAGTAAATTCATATAAGTAATCAATACAGTCAATATAGATAAAAATAAAAAAATTACTATACAAAATAATTAAAATACCGATATACAAGTTATGATAATTGAGAGTATACAACTGAAATAATAATATTTAAGTATATTCATTATATTATTGAAATTATTATAATTATTTTCAAAAAATAGACTTGGGAGGTTATCTGTATAGTTATGAAAAAATTAAGAGTTAAAAGTATAAAAACTGTAATCCTTTTGGGAGGATGCTTGCTAATAGGATTGATAAGTTTGATTATTCTGTTGATGAGCTCAGTGCTGACAAATAAGGCATTTGACAAACAGATAAAAGAGGATATGGTAGTTACTGCTGGGTTTGTATCTGATAAAAATCATAGCAGAGATTGATAATTCAGAAAAATTGTTAAGGAACTTTCTGAACAACCTATGCTGACAAATAAAGATTTTCAAAAAAATGAACTTGTTGATTTCTATGAAAAAGAGCAAAGTCAACAGGATTCAAACTATTCTTTACGGTAGACAAAAAAATGGAGATGGTGTAAATCTGACACAAAAAAAGCAGAAACTTTTAATGTAGCTAATACTGAGTATTTTTAAACAGTCTATTCAGGGAAATACTTATACTTCATCCGTAATAGATGATGTGGTAAGCGGAGATAAGATATTTGTTATATCTACACCATACTATGATAATAAGACTGGAGAACTTTTAGGGATATTTGCAGGTATTAAAGACATAGATTTTATCTCAAAAAATATGTGGTGAGTTCAAATAGGGGTACAACAGGAAATATTGCTGTATATGATAAAAATACAAGTATATTAGGACATACTGATCCCAAAAATAGTAAAAAGTAATCTAAATCTTATAGAAAAAAATCTGCTTCTGACCCTGGATATAAATCAGTAGCTGAGTTTTTAAGAAACATATTGATAATAAAACTAGTGGAGTTGGGGAGTACAACTGGTTTGGTAAGAAAAGAATAGGGTGTTATAAAATAATATTGAAAAATAGAGATATTATAACTCTTGTTGCTATAAATCATGGGGAAGTATTTAACAATCTTAATAAACTGCAAATACAACTACTTATTGCAATAGTAATACTGACTTTGTCAGCAATAGCTATAATTTATTTTTACTTTTTGCAAAAAATTTGGAAAGTGTATTTAAAAAAATATAAAAAACAGATTTGTTAAATATATCAAACTATGACTTGAGTAAAGAACCCTACAAAAGACTATTCATATAGAAAAGATGAGATAGGAGATATTTATAGAGCTACTATAACACTTAAAGAAAAACATTGTAAGTATAATATCAAATATAACATCACATGCACAAAATACTGCTGCAACAGCTCAAGAACTTACAGCAACAGCACAATCTACATCATCATCTGCTAATGAAGTTGCCGGTGCAGTAAGTAATATAGCTCAAGGAGCTTCAAGTCAGGCAGAAGACACTCAAAAATGCTGCTGAAAAATGTTGAACATTCAAATGAGCTGTTAAGAGAGATGAACACGGTTTTAGAGGAGCTGTACAAGTCAACTGATTTTATAAATGAGAAAAAAAGGAAGAAGGAAGTAAGAGCATACAAGAGTTGGTAGATGCAACTAATAAAGTTAGATCTTCTTCACTAGAAATTGCTGAAATAATAGCACAGACAAATAAAAAGTGCAGAGCAAATATCAAGCGCTAGTGATATGATTCAGTCAATATCGGATCAAACAAATCTACTTGCACTTAATGCAGCTATAGAAGCCGCAAGAGCAGGAGAAGCAGGTAAGGGTTTTGCAGTTGTTGCGGATGAAATAAGAAAACTTGCAGAACAGTCAGCTGGATTTACAGGAGATATAAAACAAAACAATAAATAGTTTGCAAGAAAAAAACTGAAAAAAAGCTGTAGACACAATGAATTTTGCTCAAGAAGCAGTTTCTGAGCAAGAAAAGAAGTTAGGTGAGACTGAAGAGAAATTCACACAAATTTCGGAAGCTTTGGAAAAGAGTAAAAGAAATAGTAAATGAAATATCAGAAGAAGCAAACAATTTAGTTGATAATAATGGAAATATTACAAAGATAGTAGAAAAATCTGTCTGCTATTGCACAAGAAAAATGCAGCTACAACTCAAGAAGCTGCAGCCTCTGTAGATGCACAAAGTACAATCCATAAGAGATATTTCACAAGCAAGTGAAAAATCTGGCAGAAATAGCGACCGAACTGCAAGAAGAAGTATCTAAATTTATATTATAATAGTAAAAAAAGCTAACATACTATATCAGTGTGTTAGCTTTTTCTTATGTAGTAATTAATACCACATATTTTAAAATCCCTTTTTTTAATATTTCAACAAAATTACTAAGTATCTTTGCAGTCAGTCCCCATACAACACAGTTTTTAAATTCATAAAAAGTATGTTACTTCGCTTCCGGTGAAAAAATTATAGTTTTTACCATTTTCTATTAAGTGATAAGGAAAGTTATCATCACGCTCAACGATTATTTTTAGACTTATAAGATGTACACTTTGTATTAATAATTTCTTCAAGAGGTACAGCAATAAGATCTTCAACTTCACTATTAAACCTTATATCTTGAAATTTAATATTTTTAATCTCGCATATGAAAGTATGGACAAAAATAGAGTTGAAATTCATTAGGTAGTCAGATTGACCAATAATATTTATATTATCTTCAGAAAGATTGCATTCTTCTTTAGTCTCTCTTATTGCTGCCTTCATAGGTGTTTCATTTTTCTTCTACATGGCCACCTATAAACGAAATATCACCGGATTGATTTACACTTTTTGAACGCTTTTCAAAAATAACATGAAGCTCATTGTCAATGTTTATTAATGCAATGACAACACTTACTTCCTTTAATTTTTTATGTTTTTGGGCTTGTGATTTTCAAATATATTCTGTATTTTTAAAATATCAGTCATTATCCGATTTTTCCCCCATTTTTTTACTACCACTTAGATTTACCAAGCTAAGAATATTGCTTTCAAAAGAAAATACAATATCTTCCTGTTCTCTTGATCTTTTTAAGGCAAGTTGTATTAATTTTTCAAGTAACTGAGGGTAGTCCATACCAACAGCCTTCCATAGATAAAAAGAAAGCGAACCTGGTATTGTATTTATTTCATTTTACATATATCTTGTCTTCTTTTTCATCTATTATAAAGTCTATCCTTGCAACTCCACTACAACCAAGAGTTTTTAAAAGGTATCTACAGCCATATTTCTTATGATTTGTCTTGTGGAATCATCTATGTCTGCAGGTAATTTTCTGCTAAGAGATTCCATTGTACCTTTTGCGTTTGAATTACCTGTTTTTACCTGATGAAGATTCGTATTTATCCTGATAACTAAGAATATCTCCTGATCCTATTGGTTGTTCACATTCAGATGCTTCTGCATACTCAATATCTCCAAGTACACTACAATTTACTTCTTTTATGGATGTTATTGCAGGTTCAACAATTAACTTGTAAGAAAAACCAAAAGCATAGTCCAAAGCATCTTTAAGTGAAGAATCATCTCTTGCTATTTTAATTCCTACAGAAGAGCCAAGATTAAATGGTTTTACTATAACTGGGAAGTTAAACTTTGATTTAATTTTATCTTCTACTTCTGCGTTGTTTTCAAGATAGCTGAATTTATTTACTACCAAACAGTCTAATACAGGTATATTATTTTTCTTTCAATATACATTTCATGGCGTATTTATCCATTCCAACTGCTGAAGAGTAAACATCACAACCTACATACGGTATTTCAAGCATATTGAGCATTCCTTGTAAAGTCCTGTCTTCAACATTAGTACCATGGACTATAGGAAAGGCTATATCGATGTAGTCATATACTTTATTTCCAAAAACTTTGAAAGGATATTTGACCAAATCAACTTTTTTCCGTTTTTTTACAAGTAAAACCTGTTTACTTTTATCAAGTAATGACTTTATATTTTTTTATATTCTTCAATATTACCTGTAAACTCGGATACGAAAAATTTATTGTCTTTTTGTAATATAAATAGGCACGATTTCATACTTAGATTTGTCAAAAAAATCTGCAGCTTGTAGTGCTGATACAATTGATACTTCATGTTCAGTAGAGTTGCCTCCAAAAAATAATCCTATTTTTTTATCTTCATAAAATTCACTCCAAATTTTTAAATTATCTCTCAATATAATAAACTCATAAATACAAGTATTTAGACATATTTTATATTTAAATTCACTTAAAATATGTAGTTATATGTACATGAAATTAAAAAAATCTAAAGTTTTTTTGGTAATTTTTAAATTTTCTGTGATATTAATATTGAATTAATTATGGTTAGAGTTTTTTTCTATATATAAGTCTACAAAAAAATATCATAATTATTAGCATTTATAATTATATTGTGGTATAATGTTAAGTAAATTTTTTTATGATTATTTTAGGAGAAGATTGTGAATATAGGAGTTTTGGGAGGCACATTTAATCCCATACATTACGGGCATCTTTTTATTGCACAGTATATACTTGATTTTATGAACTTGGATAAGATATTATTTATTCCCTCTGGCAATCCTCCACATAAATACGGAGTTATTGATAAAAATCATAGACTTAATATGACAATGCTGGCAGTAAGAGATAACGAAAAGTTTGAAATAGAAGATTTTTGAAATACAAAAAGATAATTATTCATATGCATTTGATACATTGAACTATCTAAACAAAATATATCGTGGTGATAAGATATATTACATCATAGGTCAAGATGCGATGATTGATTTTGATAAATGGCATAGATATGAAGAAGTAGGTACTTTAGTAGATTTTATAGTAGTTACTCGAGGCAAGGTTTTTGACTCAAAAACTCAAGGAGCTTTTATAGCAAAGTAAATATGATATTTGTTGATACTCCTGTTATAGATATATCATCTACCGATATTAGAAACCGAATATTAAATAAAAAAATCAGTGAAATATTTTTTTGAGCGAAAATGTAGAAAAAAATATGTGAATGAAAATAATCTTTATAAGGTGGAACAAATGACTTTGGAAGAAAAAAATTAACGAAGATTTGATTGGACGAAAAAGATACAGACATACCTTTGGGTGTAGTTAAGTCAGCTCAAGAACTGTGTGATTTATACGATGAAGATAAACAAAAGGCTACTTTAGCAGCCTTACTTCACGATGTTGCCAAACAAATGAAGAAGGATGAAGTGCAGCATACAATAGAAAAATATGATATCAAATTAGATGAATTAGAAAAATACAAACCAACTTAAACATGCTAAGCTTGGAAGATATATAGCTGAATTTGAATATGGAATAAAGGATGAGAATATATTAAATGCTATAGACTATCATACTACAGGGTAGAGCAAATATGTCAAAGCTTGAGATGATAATTTGCCTTGCTGACTATATAGACGATACAAGAACTTTTGAAACAGTTGATGAAATTAGAAGACTTTCAAAGTTAAATCTTGAGTATGCATTATATTATGCAATTAATGGTACTCTTATTAATCTTGCTCAAGATAATAAGCAGATACATAAAAAAATACCATAGATTGCAGAAATTTTTGCTTGAAAAGAGTAAAAAAACTATATAAATGTATTTTAATCGGGGGATGATAATGAAGATTTTCTTAAAGATATTACCTCACAATTATTTTATTAGTTGGAGCATCAGTTTTGGCTTTTTAATATTTATATCAATGTGAAGTATCCAAATCAAGTAAAGAGTGCTTCTATGACATATGAGCAGCTTACAAAACTGGCAAAAAGATGGAGACAATCAGAGAGTAAATATATTGCTTTTAGGTGTGGATAATTTAAGTGCTGATGACAATAAAGCAAATATGCGTACAGATACAATGATGGTTTTTTCAGTTGATCCAAAGACCAAAACAGGATTTATTTTGTCAATACCAAGAGACACAAAAAGTAAAGGTTGAGGATTATAATGGGAGAATTAATTCAGCTTATTCACTTGGTGGAATTGATTTTACAATAAAAGCGGTAAAATCACTTTTTGAATATTCCAATTCATCACTTTATGGAAGTGGATTATCAAGCACTTTCTAAAAACAGTAGATGATATAGGAGGTGTTGAAGTCGATGTACCTATGGATATGATTTATGATGATCCTTATGCAAAGCCTCCCTCCATATTGAGCTTAAACAAGGATTACAGATACTCGATGGTGAAAAATCTATGCAATTTTTGAGATTTAGACATGGTTATGCTGATCAGGATCTTGGAAGAATAAAAATCACAACAAGCATTTATGAGTAGTGTTATAAAAAAGGTGCTATCAGCAGAGTCAATAAAACAAATACCTAACTATATAGATACTTTTTATACTTATGTAAAGACAGATATGAGTTTGACAGAAGTATTTCAAACAGCATCAAAAATTTATTGACATAAAAACCATATAATATTAAAAGAGAAACCTTGGTTGGAGATGCAAAGTTGTTGCATGGAGTTGCATACTATATACATGACGAAGAAAAATGAAAGAGCAAATTGATATTTTGATGAAAGGTCAGTATTATGTTGAAGAAGATGTTAATAGTGGAAATTTTGCTACATAAACATGAAAAAGAATCCCAACAAGGTTTAGTGAAAAATGAAAAATGTCAATAATATTGGAAAAAAAGGAGAAGCACCTAAGATACCTTATGTAGTGGTATTAAATGGTGTTGGTTCACAGGGACTGGCTCAAAAGAGCAAAAGGATTTGCTATATATAAATAACATAGATGTTCAAGACACATCTAATGCTGAAAAATTTTGATTATAGGCAAACATATATTTATTATAAGGACGATGCCACACTTGCAGATAATGTGCAATCAATACTCGGTACAGGAACTATAGTACAGGAAAAATAAGGCATATTATGGTAAGGCTACAGACATATTGATAGTGATAGGATCAGATTTTTAAAAAAATAGTTTAATACATTAGATGAATATATTTAAAAAAATACCAAATAATGCATTTTTATAAAAAAATATTGAATTGACATTTTTTTAAAAAATTATATTTATAATTTTTAGTATTCGAAGTTTTTATTAAGGAGAAAAATGAATACAATTGAAAAATTGAAAAAGATACATGAAGTTCTTGACAAAAAAATTAGGAGAAGATATTGTAATTTTAAAAATAGAAGGCATTTCTACAATTACTGATTACTTTGTTATAGTATCAGCTCCAAGTGAAAGACAGGTAAAGGCTTTGGAAGAAGCTCTTGATTATGAACTTGAAAAAGAAGGAGTAACAGCAAGAGCTGTTGAAGGAAAAACTACATCTAAGTGGATATTAATAGACTATACAGATATAATAGTCCATATTTTTTTAAAAATGACGAAAGAGAATTTTATAACATTGAAAGACTTTGGAAGGATGCACTATTAGTTGATGTCAATGAATTATAGAATTTAAAATATACGGAGGTAAACCTTTGAGTTTTTTTAATTTTTGTCTTTAATAGGTGGACTTGCACTATTCTTATATGGTATGGAAGTTCTTGGGGAAGGTCTTTCCAAACTTACAGGTGGTAAGTTAGAAAAAGATCCTTGAAAAATTGACAAGTAATCCTGTAAAAGCAATACTTTTTAGGAGCCGGAGTAACAGCGGTTATTCAAAGTTCATCTGCAACTACAGTTATGGTTGTAGGTCTGGTAAACTCAAATGTTATGAAAATTACAACAGGCAGTTGGAGTAATAATGGGTGCCAATATTGGTACTACTTTCACATCGTGGATTCTGAGTCTTACAGGAATTCAAAGTGACAGTTTTTTTCATACAGATGATTAAGCCTGATAATTTTTCACCCTATTGTTGCCATAATAGGTGTGTATGATTCTTTTTCCAAAAAAAGGAAAAAAGAGGAATATAGGTACTATAATGATAGGCTTTGCCATATTAATGTTTGGTATGGATTCTATGAGTAGTTCTGTAGCACCGCTTGCGGATATTCCTGAGTTTCAAGAACTATTTGTAATGTTTGAAAATCCTGTACTTGGTATGCTTGTAGGATTATTATTGACATCATTAATTCAAAGCTCATCAGCATCTGTGGGTATATTACAGGCTCTGATGTATGACTGGTACAGTTACATTTGCTTCAGCAATACCTATTATTCTTGGGCAAAAATATTGGTACATGTGTTACTGCAATAATATCGTCAATAGGTGTTGGAAAAAAACGGTAAAAAGAGCTGCATGCATACATCTGTACTTTAATTTACTCGGAACTATATTATTTTTAATAGTATTTTATGCTCTTAACGGTGTTTTCAAATTTTCATTTATGCCACATGCTGCAAAATGCGGTAGATATAGCTATAGTTCACTCTACATTTAATATATTCGCAACAGTATGTTTATTTCCGTTAAGAAGTTTACTACTTAAATTAGCAACATTAACAATAAAGGTTGATGAAGAAGAAGATGCGGAAAAGTCAAAGTTTGAAAAATATAGCTTTTACTTGATGAATTGTTTTTGAAAGACCGGCATTTGCATTGGAACAATGCGACCATGTAGTAAGTGCAATGGCACAACTTTCTAAAAAAATGTATACTTAGAAGTATAGAGATAGTGAAAAAAATTATTCAGAAGAAAAATTTCAATAAGATAAAAATCAATGGAGAAGGATACTGACTCATATGATGATGCTATAAGCACATATCTTGTAAAAATTAAGTACAAAAGATTTGGCTGACAATAATAGAAAATATATAAATGTACTATTTCATATGATAGGTCATCTTGAGCGTATGACAGACCATGCATTGAATGTAGCTGAAGGTGCAAAAGATATTTAATGAAAAAGGAATGATTTTTAACTCCTGATGCATATGAAGAAATTGTAGTATATGGAAATGCAATTGAGGATATATTAGAAAAGTCAGTTACTTGTCTTCAATATAAGAATTTGGATTTAGCTAAAGATATAGAGCCTTTGGAAGAAGTAGTTGATAATCTAACAAAAGAGCTTAAAGAAAGACATATAAAGAGGTTGATTAAAAATCAATGTAGTGTTGAAGCAGGGTTTGTTTGGACAGATTGGATGACTGACTTTGAGAGGATTTCAGATCACTGCAGTAATATTGCTCTTTTTCTGTGATTGAAAACAAGTAAAAACAATGCTAATATGCATGAGTATATTGAACAGTTAAAGAAAGAAAAATGGACTATTTTTGGAAAAATACAATAGTTATAAAGAACAATATAAATTACCTGTTCAATTATAGTAATTATTTTTAAAAAAGAAAAAAACTCTTAACACTTGGTTACATCTGTTAAGAGTTTTTTTAATATTTTAATGACTGTTAATAGTAGTTAATATTTATATTTGTAGATTTTTTTATAGAGCATCATCTAATACTTTTTTTACTATTTCTTTAGTGGGTGCTCCTTCAAATACTTTTTCGTTGTCTGCATAAAAAGTAGGAACATAGTAAAAGTCAACATCTACAAGCTTTTTCTTTTTCATCATCAATATCTATTTTTTTGTATATCAAGTTCCTTATATTTAGGATTTTTCTTCAAAAAGTTCTTCAAAGCCAATTGCTTGCATTTTTACAGTGTGGACACCATGCTGCTTTGAACATTCTTATTTTTCATATCATATCCTCCAATTATTTTTAAAAATGATACTTTGTAGATACCTAAAAAAATAATAATGATAAACATAAAAAAACACTATTAAAAGAAGAAGGTAGTTTATATTTTAGATAGTTTTTAAAAGTAAATATATCATTTTAATATTTCTAATATTAAATAGTAATAAACAAATAAAAAGATTTATAAAACTTTGAAAAATTTTTTTGCTCTTATAGCTGTTTTAGTTAAGGATTTTGTTTTTAATATACAATATTTTAAAGAAAAATATATTGAAAGCCTTATAAAAAAAGCGTATAATTAAAAATAAAAGTTACAAAAAATTACAAAGTGCTGATTATGAATATATTATATAACTTAATAACTGTAATACATATTATGTAAGGAAAGAGTATTTTTATGAGTGGTAGTGATTTATTAAAAAGAATTAACTGATAAGTTTTTGAGGTTTTGCCTCATCTATGGAGAGGAAAGATACGAGATAGAAAAATTCATAGATACTATGAAGAAAAGTTTATCTGATGGTTTTAGGCAATTGAATTTTATATCAATAGATTCAGAGTATGATGTTGAAACGAATATAGATTTTTGATTAATTCTTGTGAATCTATACCTTTTATGGATGAAAAAAAGAATAGTGATCGTGAAGAATTCTAATCTTTTCCAAACATCGACGACAAAAATATATCTCAAAAAGATGATATAACAAGGATTAAAAAAATTATCTTGAAAAATCCTCTTGAAACAACAAGGCTTATATTTGCACCTACAAAAGTAGATAAAAAGAAGTGAGTTTTATAAAATTATAAGTAAAAAATATGAAGTGGTAAATTGTGAAAGGCTTGATAAAAATAAGTTTTTCTAAATGGGTTTTTAATAGATTCAAAGAAATATGTCTATTGACAATCTTACAAAAGAGTACTTCATACAAAGATGCGGATACTTAAATAAAGATTCTCAGGTAACACTTTTTAGATATACAAAGCGAAATTGATAAGCTAAGTGTCAATAACATCGAAAAATAATGTAAGTATTGAAGAAATAGATAAATTGAATTTGCTCGTTGAAGAAAAATAATATGTTCAAATATATTGATTCTGTTTTTTTCAAAAGGATGCTGAAAAAGTCTATAATTCAACAAAACAGATAATATTTTCTTTTAACTCAATATTAGTTCTTACTTTAATAGGTAAGCAATTATCTCTTCTTATCAAAAATATATTTATTAAGAAAAATGGGTGTTCACAAGATAATATTTCAAAAAAATACTTTCTTTGCAACCTTTTGTAATAAAAAAATATATGATTCAATTAAAAATATACTTATGAAGAGCTTTTATCTTTATATAACTTATGTAGCGAACTTGATTTCAGGATAAAAAAAGGCTTGATAAAAAGATAGTATAGGGTTAGAAGTAATGGTTAATAAAAATTTGCAAAAAATTAAACTTAAGTCTTAAAATAATATAACTAAAATAAATTAATCTTAAAGAAAAAGAAAAATTAAGAAAAATTAAAAAGTTTTATTGAAATTTCAATAAAAAAATCAAATATTCTTAAAATAAATTTAAAAAATTTCTATTTTTTTGTAGAAATTTTTTTGCTTTTTGTCAGTAAGATGTATTAAACTTAATTTAAGAAAGTGGAATTTGTAAAAATATAAATTATAAAAGAGGTGTTTTTATGCGCTTAGGTAAAAAAAGCAAATAAGAAAACAGACAATATGAAGTCTAAAAAGTGGTGGAAGTATATTTAAAAAGAAATCTGCATCGGTTAAGAAAAAAAGGGGTAAATCAAAGACTTTTTATATCATTGGATATTGGAAGCAGTGATATAAAGATGGTGTCAGGATACTATAACAATGATAACATTGATATATTATCTTTTGACTCAATTAAAGCAAGAAAAAAAGGCGTGTGTGTTGCTGGAGTTATCAATAATGAAAATGCAGTTACAGAATATCTCTCTACTTTGATAAGGAGATCAAGAGCAAAAAGAAAAAGATGTAATTGTGAGTGTAGATACACCTGAGATAATGAGAAGAGAAATGGTCATACCTGCCATGGAGGAAAAAAACTTATCTTAAGTACGGTAAGATTTGAAATAAGTGAGTTTTTGCCAATAGATATTGACAAATATATCATACAATATTCAGAGATAGATCGCTATGTTGAAAATGACACAGAAAAATGAGTTTGATGATATATGCTTTTCCTGAAATTGCTGCAAGGCAGTATTTCGATATAGTAAAGACAGCAGGTCTTAATCCTGTTGCATTGGATATCCAATCAAATTGTATAAGAAAGTTACTATATAATAGGAATATTAATAATTTTTCTTTAAGAGATCAAACAGTTGCTATAATTGATATTGGAAATGAAAGCATGAATCTTACAATTATCAAAAAAATGGAAGACACGAATTTAATAGAATGGTAAGAGGTAATGTTTCAATATCAAGTGTTTTTGTAGAAAAATGGAATTTGTTCTGAATCAAATGTAGATAATATAATAGATGAGATATTCAAATCAAAAATCTATTTACTACTAACCTACCTGTAGATGAACTTAGGATTCAAGAAAGTATAATATCGTTGGTAGATATATGGATTTCTGATATATTAAAAACTATTCCAATATTATACTAGTAGAAGTAATAAGAACAGTATAGATAGAATATTCATTTACGGCGGTGGTTCAAGGATAAAAAAATGTTGACCATTATATAGGGTACAAGAATAGGAATACTGACAAATACTATTGAATCTATACAAGGTGTTAATTTCCACCTTCAGCAAGAAATAGAGAATTGGCTAAATATATAAATTGCATAAGTGCCATAATTGAAAAGTAGGGAGTGTTAATATGGAATTAAATTTTTAAAACCGTTTTTAGTTTCGAAAAGAGATAAAAAAATTCGTGGTGGCGGTGGTAAGGGAGGCTCTATAATCTCTATACTACTTACAGCCATTGTTATAATAATATTAGTGGCATATGCTGTATACAGCATGACATCAATACAGCTTGCTGAAAGCAATATAGTTAGATTAGAGCAACAACTTAACGATCCTAAGTTTTGCAAAACAGTTAAAAAGAAGCTGAAGAAAAAGAAAATGAGATAGCAAGTATTAAAGCGGAAAGAGCTTTTATTGAAAAAAGTAGATACAGGAATAAAAGATATCGATACTATTACAACTAATCTTTTAAATTTGATAGCTAAGAATGTAACTAATGATTTATATCTCACAGATATAGATGTAAAATTAAATGAAATAGTTCTTTCAGGGAGTATCTAAATCTAAACTTAGCATTGCTCAGTTTGAATATAATATAAGAGCATCTGAGCTTTTTGATAACATCTATGTAGATTCTATAAAAATTGGAAGATGATATTAAAGCTTATACTTTTGCTATAAAGTTTACTGCTAAGAAAGAAGCGTATCAAGGTAGTAATAAGTCGGCAGAAGCTACAGGCAATTCAACACAACCTGCGAACAAAGATACAAAGGGGGAAATAGATGAAAATTACTGATAGAGATAAGAAACTTTTTACTGGGTATATTTCTTATACTTGTTTGCGCTCTATATTATCAATTCTTTTTCACTCCTCAAAACGCCAAATTGACTGAGCTTAAAACAACAAAAGTGAAGATTTAAATACAAGACTAATAAATGGACAGGCTAAGATACAAAAGAATTAAGCTTATTAATAAGGAATTGGAAGATGAAAAAGAAAAATATTAAAGATAGCACAAAAAAATATCTTGTAAAAAGTTAAACAAGAAGATATAATATTGATGATTAATGATTTTGAAAAATTCAAGTTCTATTGGAATTGATGAAATTACATTTACAGATCCTGAAGATAAGGGCATAATATTACCGTAGAAGAAAATAAACAAGAAGGAACATCAGATTCAAGCTCTGATCAATCAGCAGAATCAGGAGCACAAACTGCAGATGCAACCACTTCTACTGATACTGCTAAGGCTGATCTTAGCAATGTAGATCTTACTGTAGCCAAGATAAAAATTCAAAGGAACATATACTGATTTGGCAAAATTTGATTAAAACAATAGACGGATACAGTAAAAAATATAGTATCAAATGAACTTAAGATAACTAAGAAGAATGTTGAAAGTCAAGAAGAGTATTTGTACCTAAAAATCTAAAGGAAAATCAGGTCTTAAAGATGAGTATATAGAAGGAGATTTGGAACTTAAATTCTTTCAGAATATCTTCTATAGAAAAAAATATGTACCAACTCCTGACAGTAAGCTTAAGGCTCCTCTTATTAAAATCAACTTTGAAGACGCCTGTTAATGAGTTACGATTGGGCTAATACTTCATTGATTTATTTCAATCCTACAACAGGAGAGGTAATTAATACTATTACAAGAAATGTATGGAGTATTTGAAGATACAAAAAACTACTTCATCCGGTAGTGGAAAATATTATAAGCAGTGGAAGTTCATCAGGTAGTGTAAGCTCTTCAGGTGGAGGAGTATCATCAGGGTATAGGTGGTGTAGTAGAACCTCCTAAGGCAAATGCTGTAGTAAAACCTACACAACCTACACAAAAAGACTGTATTTACAGCTCCTAAAAAAATGAAGAACCTAAGGTGCCTGTAAAAGATTTCGTTTCTTATACAACACCTATAGAGCTTGTAAGATTTGATTCACTTGCTGATTTCTTTTGGAAAGGGTGAAAAGAGCGGAGATACTATTGCTCTTGGAATGGATGAGATCTCAAGCAAGAAATATAAGATAATTAAAAATACAATTAGTTTTGCTCAAAATTCAGCACTTGAGAATAAGGTAATATTTGATGTTGCTAAGAAAGATATCAAATTAAATGAAAAAACCTGAAAAAGATACAACTTAACATCTATACTGCAAAACCTGTAGAATATGAAGTAGGTCTTGTATTTTCAGATAAAGAAGGCAAAAAAATATACCTTTTGGCAAAAGACTTTCTTTCACAGGATGGGGAAAAGATTGAATTGACTCCTAATACAGTATTATTCCCTGCAACTTTGGAAGGAATATATTTTAGTAGAGCTGATGAGAGTGCTCCTTTAAGCAATGAAGTATATATTGATAATTTAAGTGCGGTTTATGTACAAAAAGATAGAGTAAATGCTAATATATAATAATTTTAAATTATGTAAATGGTTGGGATAAATATGAATAGAAAAGACTCAAACAGCAAGAAATTGAATAAGAGAGACAAGGTAGTAAAACCTCAAGGTAAATCTATTTTCTCTATGTTCGGCAAGGGAAAAGATTCCAGAAATGATGATATTCAAAGCATCAGCGATATATCTCAAAGCAGTATGAGCTTCATCAGAAAGTTATATGAATACAGGCTTTGAAAATGATGATATGCTTAGTTTTATAAAAGACTATGATAGTAAAAAGTAATAAAGATGCAAATCAGATGCAAAAATTCTCCAAATATCCCTGTTGCCACTCAAGGTGGCAGTGGGGCAATGCAACAGTCATACAACTCTATGCCTGACATGTCTGGAAACGAATTAAGTATGTCTGACACTTTTAGTAGCGGTGCATCTTTTGGTGGAGCAGGTACTGATTCTGTTTTTGGCAATCTTGGAGAACAAAGCTTTTCAGATTTTAGTGATATGAATTCTGAAGAGAATAATTTCCACGCGCAAAGATATGACGAATGCAGATACTTTTGCAGATTTTTAATCAACATGATGAAACATTAAACAGTGGACTTGAAGATTTTACTTCAAATGAAATTGAGGAAACTCAAAGTGCTGATTATTCTAATAATGCAAATGATGATATATATGCAATGCTTAACACATCAAGTCATATAGATACGCCTGACGGCTTGATGTCTGATATACAAGAAACTCAAATTCGGGTTTTGATTTTGAAACTGATCAATCACAAATCAGCAATGAAACAAATATAGATGAATTTCCTATAACTGATAAGATAGATGAATTTTATTCAAATAGTGTATCAGATACACAAGATGTTGATAATTATAGTGATGTAAGTGAAGATGTTCATATGGAAAGTTCAATAGATTTAGATAAGTATCTTGAAGAATTTGATAAAGTTGATGAACAAAATAAAACATATGAACATTACACAGCTGGCGAATCAGATGATACTGATGATACTGATGACAATGATGATTCTGACGATAATGACGAAGACAATGACGATAATGATAGTGCAATTTCTTCTTCAAAAAGAAACAGAAGAAGAAAGACTAAAGAGAATAAGAGAAAAAGAAAAAAAGAAGAAAAGAAAGAAAGAAAGAAAAAAATAAGAAAAATATATTGAAGAAGGAAAAGAAAGTCGAAGAAAGAGCAAATTCATCTCTTGTTGTTACAAATAGTGATGACAATGTGTTTTGGAGGTATCGAGCATTTTTATTCAGAAAAATGAAAATAATGGTTTAAAAAAATGAAAATGTGGATATACAACCAAGAATGAATTTGTCTACAGACGAAAAATGGAGTTAACGATTCTAATATAGTCAATCTTGAAAAAAATGATGAAAAGAACAAGAATTGAAGCTGGAAAAGACTACAAAAAGAATTGGAAGAAAAAATCTAACCTATCTGACTCTAAAAGCCGGTTCTCAAAATGATGAGCTTTTTGAGAGTGTAACTAAAAAAAGCAAATCCAGCTTTTGAAAAAGAGTTGGAACTTAACTCAAGAGAAAAACGAGTTAAAAACAAAGTTCTTAATGTGTCTTCTAAAGATATAGCACAATATAAATTTGATTCGGTTAAATATAATAAAAGTTATGATGTTGAGACTGCACTCAAACATTGTGAGACTGATCCGAAATCAGCTATTGAAGAATTGAGAGATATGGCGATTTATTCTCGTAGCAACAAAGAGTATATGGTGGCTTATTTGGCGCTTAAGAAGCTTTATCAATGATAACAGCGAGTTTCTTGAACTAATAAAAGAGATAGAAACAGCAAAAAAACTAAACAAAAAAATTGGAAATAGAGAGGTTTATCAGCACATTAAATGTTGAAAAACAAGCTATTGTAAATTTTTAGGGAGGCTATCAAAATGAAGGATATCAAGGAAGTTTTAGGATTGCCGATAATCTCCATTCAAGACGGAGAAGAGGGGGCAATAATAAAAATCTGTTATTATTAATTGTAATAACAAGTCTTTAGAATATCTAGTAGTGGAAAAGAAGAACTGATGACCATGCCGTACTGGAAGCTATACCTTATACTGCTGTAGTGGGAGTTGGGTACTATGCGATAACAGTAGATTCATTTGCGTCGGTTGTTGATTTTTTTCTACACTGAAATTGGAAGAAAAACAATTCAAAAAGTATGATGATATGCTATATCAAAGAATAGTTACTCAAATTGGTGACTTTATAGGAGTTGTTTTAGGATTTTCTTTCAATGAAAAATACCGGAAAAATTGAATCAATCCTTTATAAGGATGATGCAAGTCATAACAAGAAGTTACAAAGAGAAAAACTTTGCTTACTATAGGATACAGATTATTAATAGTATCTTCAGTAGATGACAAGATTGAAACTGAAAAAGTTTCTGCAATTGAAAAATGTAAGCAGATATGTAATGCCAAGCAATCAACCAAAAAGCTATTGCGTTGGAAGATGTCAAGCAGCCTATGAGTGCTGTAGATACTTTCTTGCTTAACAGCTTGAATGATGCAATGGGCAAAAGTGCTTCTAAAGCGATATTTATGACTATGAAGGCAACATACTTCTTCATGAAGGAACAAAAGATTTCTACTGAACCGGTAGAAAAAGTCAGAATGGTTGACGAAAAACTTGGTATACGAAATACTGGCTAATATATAGTCATCTCTCTAATTTAAATAGTGAGAAAAGTTTTTTTAATAGCAAAGTGTAGTAAGAGTGATTCATATTCTTATTGTACTTTGCTATTTTTTTATAATTTAATCCAATACATAATAGTAATTTTAAAACCAAATGTGATATAATACTTGAGTAAAAATTAAAGATTTATAAGTGAAGGTAATAATATGAAGATTTTTATAGGAATAGGCGGGATTTCCATGAGCGGTCTTGCCATGATATGTAAAAATTTGGGATGGGAAGTTGAAGGTTCTGATAGAGAAGACTCAAATGTAATACATCAGCTTGAAAAAAGGGATAAAAAGTATATATAGCTATAATAAAGATCATATTACAAGCGATATAGATAAGGTAGTATTTACAGCAGCTGTAAAACAAGATAATGAAGAGATAGTAAAGACCAAAAGAATTAGGCATAGAATTAGTTGAAAGAAGTGTTTTTTTAGGCAGTATAATGGAGGAATATGAAAAATTCTGTAGCAATTGCAGGTACACATGGAAAAAACTACTACAACTTCTATGATTACACTTATATTTGATAAAAGCTGATAAACATCCAACATCTCTTATAGGAGGAATGTTTAAAAAAATATAGGTGGTAATGTTGAAATTGGAAACTCAGATATATTTATTTCTGAAGCATGTGAGTATGTAGAACAGTTTTTTGCAATTTTTCCCCAAAGTTGCAGTAATTACAAATATAGAAGAAGATCATCTTGATTATTTTGAAGATTTAGCTCAAATTAAGTCTTCATTTTTTTGAAGTTTGCAAAATCAAGTAAAGAATGAAGGGTTTGTTATAGCAAATGGAGATGATGAAAATGTCAAAGATACACTAAAAGACTGTAAGAAGAAAGTATATTATTATGGATTTAAAGATGATAATGACTTTGTCATAAATAATCTTAAATATGATGATGTAGGCTATCCTATATTTGATATTGTTTATTCAAAAAGATGGAGCTTTTAATAGACAGTTATAAGTTAAGTGTGTTTGGTAGACATAATGTGTATAATTCTGTAGCTGCAATAGTATCAGCATATATGCTCAACATAGAAAAAGAAAGTATACAAAAAAAGCTATTGAGAAATTTACAGGAGTTGGAAGAAGGTTTGAATATATTGGAGAAAAAGAAGGAGTAAGAGTTTTTTTGATGACTATGCTCATCATCCTACTGAAATAAAATCAACACTGGATGCAATTAAGGCATTGAAAAATAGATTTTTTTCTATATTTCAACCTCATACTTACACAAGGACAAAGGCTCTTTTTAAGGATTTTGTTGAATGTTTTGACGAAACTGATATTGTGATATTTGCTGATATTTATGCAGCAAGAGAACCAAATGATGAAACGGTAAGTTCATCTATGCTTTGCGATGAGGTAAATAGAAGAGGAAAAGATGCTTATTATTTTTGACAGTTTTGAGAAAAATAGTTAAGTTTCTTCATGAAAATGCAAATGATGGTGATATTATTTTTCACCATTGGAGCAGGTGATGTGTATAAGATAGGTAAGATGTATCTTAATCAATGATATTAGAAAATTTTTGTTAAAAATCAAGGAGAATTTTTGATGAAACATTACGAAAATGTCCAACAAATAAGCAATTTTTTTGATTGAACATGATATAAAAGCCTTCTTTTCAGAGGGTAAAAATATTGGAAAGATTGAGTTATTTTTGAAGATCATCCAACGGTTAATATGATATATACAGATCTTGTTGAAGATATACCATCTTTATCTAAGACTACTGTGTACAATACGCTTAATCTTTTTGTTAAACATGGAGTTGCAAGAACTGTAGGAGTTGATGTTACAGAGGCAAGATATGATCTTATAACGCATTTCCATGGGCATTTTATATGTAGTGAATGTGGAAGTATAATAGATTTGGAATTAGATGATATGGTTAATTTTGATTTTTCTTAAAGATGATGGTAGAGATATAACAGGTATAGATTTGACTGTAAGAGGCATATGTGAGAAAATGTAAGGAAGAAAAATATTTAATATATTGATATTGAACATATATGACAGGATTGAGTTTAATAAAATTTTTGGATTATTAAAGTAATGAATATCCAAGTATAGTAGATTATTATAGATATTAACAATTCTTGTGTGTAAAAAGTATTATTATATTGTAAAAACTGTATGGCTTTTAATCATAGAAAACGGGAGAAAAATGGAATTTAAATTAGAAATTGCAAAGATTTTTGAATGATAATATAGATGTTTTAGAACAACAAGAAATATATGATATATTGGAAGTGCCTCCAAACTCAGAAATGGGAGATTTTTCCTTTCCTTGTTTCAAATTATCCAAAGCCTTAAGAAAAATCTCCTCAAGCTATTGCTGATGAACTATGTGAAAAATTGAAAGAAAAAAACTTTTATAAAAAGAAATTAAGGTAGTATCAGGATATTTAAACTTTTATCTTGATTCCTACACTATTATAAAAACAGACATTGGATAAAGTTTTTGGACGAAAAGACACAGTATTGTAAGAAAGAGCCTAATAATAAAAATATTATTGTAGACTATTCGTCTCCAAATATTGCAAAACCATTTCATATAGGACACATAAGAACAACTGTAATTGGACATGCATTATATAATTTGTATAAATTCATGGGATATAATGTAATAGGAATAAATCATTTAGGGGACTACGGTACGCAATTTGGAAAGCTTATAGTAGCTTATAAAAAAATGGGAAATGAAGACTTGCTAAAAACAAGAACCTATTAAAACATTGTTATCACTATATGTAAGATTCCATGAAGAAGAGGATCCTTCTTTATCGGATGAGGCAAGATTGTGGTTTAAAAATCTTGAAGATGGTGATGAAGAAGCCAAGAAACTGTGGATGTTTTTTTAGGGAAGAATCATTAAAAAGAATTTTCCAAGGTATATGATATGCTTGGTATTAAATTCGACTCTTACAATGGAGAGAGCTTTTATTCTGACAAGATGCCATCTATCATACAAGAACTGAAAGATAAAAATCTTTTTACAATCATCTCAAGGTACTTCAATTGTTGATTTAGAAGAATATGGGCTTGGAGCTGCTCTTATACAAAAACGACGGTTCAACTTTATATTTGACAAGAGATTTAGCTGCTGCAAAATATAGAAAAAGAAACCTATAATTTTTATAAAAACTCTTTATGTTGTTGCATCACAGCAAATGCTTCATTTTAAACAGATGAAACAAGTACTTAAACTTATGGGATATGATTGGTCTGATGATTGTATACATGTGATGTTCGGTATGGTTTCTCTTGAAGAGGGTACACTTTTCAACAAGAAGAGGAAAATGTTGTATTTTTGGAAGATGTTTTAAATAATGCAATAAATAAAAACAAGAAAGATAATAGAAGAAAAATCCTAATTTAGAAAATATAGATGAGCTCTCAAAACAAATTGGTGTGGGAGCTGTAATATTTCAAGAACTTGCAAATTCAAGAATAAAGGACTATGTTTTCTATGGAAAAAACCTTAAGTTTCGACGGTGAAACAGGACCTTATGTTCAGTATACCTATGCAAGAGCATGTTCTGTTATAAGAAAATCTAATGGATTTGATTTTTCAAATGCAGATTTTAAGTCTCTTGTAGAAAATGAAGAGGCAATGAATATAATAAAGACTATTTCAACATTCGATGAGGTATTGAATAAGGCTGAAAATAAAAATGAGCCTCATCATATTGCAAGATATGTACTTGATTTATCTCAAGCATTTAATAAATTCTACCACTCGAATCCAAATTAATCTTGATGATGTTGAGATTAAAAAGATAGACTTGCGCTTACTCAGGCTGTGACATATGCAATTGAAAACTGCAATGTCAATCTTCAGTATCAAAAACTCCAAAACAGATGTAGATAGATTAATCTAAATCTTATAAATTAAGAATAAGGAGAGAATTTTTGAAAAATAGATAATACAAGAAATTTTTGTATAATTGCGCATATAGACCATGGTAAAATCAACTCTTGCTGACAGACTTATAGAAGAGACAGGCGTAGTTGAGAAAAGAGATATGAAAGAGCAACTCCTCGACAACATGGACCTTGAAAGAGAACGAGGAATTACTATAAAGTTGCAAAGTATAAGATTGGTCTATACTGCTAAAAATGGCGAAAAATATAATTTCAATCTTATTGATACTCCTGGTCATGTCGATTTTGGATATGAAGTTTCAAGATCTCTTGCTGCTTGTGAGGGGGCAATACTTGTAGTAGATGCTGCACAAGGCGTTGAGGCTCAGACACTTGCTAATGTATATTTAGCTCTTGATCAAGATTTGGAGATAGTCCCAGTAATAAATAAAATAGATCTTCCAAGTGCCAGACCTGATGAGGTAAAGACAGAGATAGAAGAGATAATAGGGACTTGATGCTTCAGATGCACCTTTGATTTCTGCAAAACAAGGACTCAATATCACTGATGTACTTGAAGCAATAGTCAATAAAGTTCCAAAACCAAGGGGAGAAGTGGATAAACCACTTAAGGCGTTAATATTTGATTCGTATTATGATGCATATAAGGGTGTAATAGCCTATGTCAGAGTGTTTGACGGCAAGGTAAAAAAAGGCGATCAAATACTAATGATGAATACCAAAAACTTTTGAAGTTACTGAAGTTGGTATTATTTCTCCGGGACATATAGCAGTTGATGAGCTTGAGACAGGAGATGTAGGATATATAACAGCATCAATTAAAGATATTAGAAGCTGTAGAGTTGGTGATACTATAACTCTTGCTGATAATTCGACTGAGATGCCTCTTCCTGGATATAAAAAGCAACACCTATGGTTTATTGCGGTGTATATCCTGCTGAAGGAGAAAAAATATGAAAATGTGCGTGATGCCCTTGAAAAGCTACAAGTAAATGATGCAGCTCTTGAGTTTGAAGCTGAAACTTCAGTTGCACTGGGATTTGGATTTAGATGTGGATTTTTGGGATTGCTCCATATGGAAATTATCCAAGAGAGATTGGAAAGAGAGTTTAACCTGGACATAATAACTACTGCGCCGTCGGTTGTATATAGAGTAACAAAAATGACGGTACTGTTATGATGATACAAAAATCCTACCAATCTTCCAACAGAACAAGAAATAAGTATGATAGAAGAGCCTATAGTAAATTCTAATATAATAGTACCTAAAGATTATGTAGGATCAGTAATGGAACTTGCACAAGAGCGTAGAGGGATTATGATAAATATGGAGTATCTTGACAGTACAAGAGTAATGCTTCACTATGAACTTCCTCTTAATGAGGTAATATATGACTTTTTTGACTCTCTTAAATCCAGAACAAGGGGATATGGGTCTCTTGACTATGAATTTAAAAACTTTGTTCCATCAAAAACTTGTTAAACTTGATATATTAATAAACAAGGAAAAAGTTGATGCCCTTTCGTTTATAGTGCATGAAACTACTGCTCAAAACAGAGGTAGAGTAATGTGCGAAAAAGCTAAAAGATGAAATACCTAAGCATCAGTTTCCTGTACCAATACAAGCTGCTATAGGGTGCAAAGATTATTGCAAGAGAAACAATAAGTGCATACAGGAAAGATGTACTTTGCTAAGTGTTATGGTGGAGATATATCAAGAAAGAAAAACTGCTTGAGAAGCAAAAAGAAGGTAAGAAAAGAATGCGTCAAATAGGGAAAATGTTGAGGTACCTCAAAAAGGCATTTATGGCAGTTTTTAAAGATAGATAATAATTAAAATTTTTGAATTTTAAAGAATAATACTATATTCTATTATAATGCTTAAATAATATAAATCATCAAAACTATAATAATTGTGTCGTATATATAATAAGTTACTTGAATTAAATTCATGATAACATATGTATAAATCAAAAAGATAATTGAATAAGTATTATTTTATACTTTAATATAAATAAGATAACTATAGCTTTTATGTTATAGTTATTTTATTTTGGAGAGAAAAATGTTATTAGTAGACTATAGAATAAATAAAAACTGTCGAAGAATACTTTATAAGAAGAAATTTGAAATATATAAAGACTATAAATAATAAAAAAATTTATATGATGAGATAAACGGACATCCGGATATAGTAGCATGTAATATCGGTGAAACAACAGTTTTAGAGAAAGAAAACATATGATTGTTTATCAGATAAATTAAAAGAATATAATATTTTAAGAGGAAGTGCAACACTAAAAAGGAAAAATATCCATTTGATATAGCTTATAATGTCGTAGCAACAGACAAAATATCTTATAGGAAATTTAAATTTTGTAGATGAAGTAGTAATAAGACTTGCTAAAAAGAAAAAATCTAAAATTTATAAATGTAAAAGCAAGGATATACAAGATGTAGTACATTGGTAGTGAATAATGATATTTTTTTATTACTTCTGATACAGGTATATATAATGAGCTTTATGAGAAATAATATTAAAGTATATTATATAAAAGCAGATGATATTACTTTTGAGCAAAAAGATATACAGGATTTTTGGGGGAGCAGGTTTTTGCTATAAACATAAGCTTCATTTTTTTGGAAATATTGAAAAAAATAACTTTTTGAAGAATTAAAGACAATACTTGATATAAATTGTATCGAATATAAAAACTCTATTCGATGGCAAGCTTACCGACTATGGCTCAGCAATAGAAATATACGAAAAATCAAATGAGAAAAATATTTCCATAAGAATATTATTTTCAATTAAAAAACTTTCTTCAATTAATAATACAATCATAATAAAAAAACAGTGATATAATCACTTATTAAATATTTAGATTTAATATTTACAAATGAAAAATAAGTGATATAATTACACCATAGTTAAAGTTATCAATTGAAGATAGAATATTAGGAGGAAATAAAAATGGCATATGTAATTCAAGATAGTTGTATAAGCTGTGGAGCTTGCGAACCTGAATGTCCGGTAGGAGCAATTTCTCAAGGAGATACTCAATATGTAATAGATGCTTCTGCATGTATTGATTGTGGAGCATGTGCAAGTGTATGTCCAGTTGATGCACCTAAGCCTGAATAGTAAAAAAATTTTCATTAGAGATTAAGTCGACTTTAATAGTCGACTTTTTACATAGTAAAAATATTTTTATGAGACAATTTAAAGATTTTATGTTTAAATTATATGTGTATTAATATTAATGTCTTTTATTATTTCAACTATTTAAATACTATTTTTGTGATTTTATTTTTGTGCAAATTCTAATAAAATGGGTAAATAGTTACAGAAAATAAATTAATGCAAAGCTGAAATTGGAGAAATAAAATGAATAAAAATATAGCTATTTTAATTGATAGCGGTCTTTCAGTACCTCAAGAATATATTGGTAAAGACATGTATGTAGTCCCATTATATATACATTTTAAAAATGGAGTCATACAAGGATACAGTTAATATTACATCACAGGAAGTAATGGATAAACTACAAATTGAAGGAGTTGCTAAAAACAAGTATACCTTCAGTAGGTGATATAAAAACAGGTAATTGAGAAGATTAAAACCGATGGATATAAAAACATTATAGCAATAACTATTTCATCAGGACTTAGTGGTGTATATAATGCTATGAACATTATTTCAAATGAAGAAAAAGATATAAATATTAAGGTGATTGATACAAAAACATAAGCCTATCTGCAGGTTTTTTGCCATTCATGCTCAGGAAATATTAAATGAAAAACCCTGATATTACTTTTAGAAGATATGTATGAAAAATTACAAAATAATGTAAAATCATCTAAGGTATATATCTATTTAGAAACATTGAAATATCTAATAGCTGGTGGAAGAATAGGGAAGGTTATGGGCTCTATAGGTACATTACTTAAAGTCCTACCTATCATAACTTGTGATGATGATGGAATATATCAGACAATTGCAAAAGTGAGAAATATAGATAAAGCGGTTATGGAAATGACAAACAAAAGTCAAGGGAAGTCATATCACAAAAATTTGGACAAAAAAATATTATCTTGCAGTAGTATATAAGCGTGATATTAAACTCCTTGAAAAATCAAAGAAATTTTTAAAAGATGAAATAGCAGGAGCGCAGATGTTTATCCAATCTGATATTGTAACACCTGCTGTTGGAGTTCACTCGAGCTTTGGTGCTTTGGGATTGTGTGTGTATGCTTTTTAAAGGTTAAGAAAAACTTATATTAATTATTATTGTTATTATGATATTTCTTAGATGATAAGAGTTTAGAGTTAATCAATTAAAGTGATTATGTATATACTCTACAGATAGAATCCGGTTTATTGTATTAAAACTATTAATATTTTTGATGTTGACTTTTAGTGTTGTGATATAGTAATATAGTAGTACGATATTTAGTTTTAACATAATATTTAACTAAAAAAATATGGTTTAGTAGTATAGGAGGGATTATTATGAATAATATACCAACGCCTCATATAACGGCGGAGTACGGGAAAAATAGCTAAGAAAGTTTTGATGCCGGGAGATCCTCTTAGAGCAAAAATTTATTGCAGAAGAATATTTACAGGAAGTAGAGTGTTTTAATACTGTAAGAAATATGTTTGGATATACAGGTATATATAAGGGAAAAGAAGTATCTGTAATGGGTAGTGGTATGGGAATGCCTTCTATGGGTATATATTCTTATGAACTATACAAATTTTATGATGTAGATTCAATAATAAGAATAGGCTCTGCAGGTGCATTTAGAGATGATGTTCATGTTATGGATATAGTTATAGCTATGGGTGCATGTACAAATTCTAACTTTGCTTCTCAATACAAGCTAAATGGTACTTTTTCTCCTATAGCAGATTATGACCTTTTATCTCGTGCTGTAGAAGTTGCAAAAGGTCAAAAATAAAAAAAGGTAGTTGTTGGTAATGTTCTTTCATCTGACACATTCTACAATGATGATGATGATGCAAGTTTTGCATGGAAAAATGGGAGTAGTTTGTGTAGAAATGGAAGCAGCTGCACTTTTATATGAATGCTGCAAGATTAAATAAAAAGCTCTTTGTATGTTTACAATTTCAGATCATATATATCTTGATGAGATATTGACAGCAGAAAAAGACAAACAGGTTTTTCAAATATGATTGAAATTGCGCTGGAAATGTAGTTTCTAATTCATGTTTTGAATACTTGGATACAAGATATTTGATGATATGTAAAAATATATAAATATTAAATATACTTTTTCATCTATATTAACAATTTTATTTTTATCAACTGATACATTAGTAATTGTGAGTTTTTAAAGTAATTTTACTATAGGAATACATAGTAAATTAATAATAAAAGAGCCTATACTTAAATTTTTAAGTATAAGGCTCTTTATTATTGAATTAAAAGCTTCTTTGTTCTCTTCACTTACGAGATTTTTGCATAGTTTCCTTTATTTGCTTGATCTGAAATTTCATCATAAGTAAATACATATTTATTTGCCCATGATACTGATTCAAAATATAAATTAGGAACATCTGCAGGATTTATATTAAGTTTCTCGCATGATTTATCAAGTTTTTTTCCCAATCTGCCTTTTTCATAGGATAAGACAACATCATAAATATCATATAAAGGAGAAGTGGGTTTTAACATTATTGCATCTTTAACATCAGAATTCATAGGAATTTCTTTAAATATTCTGTTTAGAGATTTTCCAAGTACAACATCTATCATTGAAAAAAAGTCCAACAAGTGAAGCTTGATACTTTCTTGATGATTGATTTGAATTTTCTGCAACAAGTTCAGAAAAATCTTGAGCGAATTACAGACATTCTAACTACTTCATCCTCGTTTTCAGATATAAAAATCAGATATCATGATAAAGTTTATCCATTTTTCTATTTCTCGTATTCCAAGTATTGCAAGAGCATGTCTTATGGAACTGACTTCATTTATAAGGGAAAAAGAATTCACAAGTCTTAGTAATTTATAACTTATACCTACATCACTTTCAATAATTTTTAGTTATCTTATTAAAGTCAACTTCTTCTTTGTTCATTTCTTCTTTAAGTCTTATAAAAATGAACATTAATTGTACTTCATGGATTTACCTGTTATTATTTCAGGTTTAGAAAAGAAAAAAATCCTTGAAAATAATCATATCCTAATTCATAGGCTATATTAAATTCTTCTATTGTTTCAATTTTTCAGCTAAAAACTTTCTCTTGCCATTTGAGTATTTTTTTCAATAATCTTTTTGCACCTTCTACACCGGAAAGCATAAAGTCAACCTTAATTATATCGTATAGAGGTATAGTATTTTTGATATGGATAGTCCAATGTGAAGTCATCAAGAGCTAATGTATAACCTTTTTTTCTTCAAATCAATAAGATTTGACAAAAAGACTCTGTCAGGTTCTACAGTTTCAAGGACTTCTATTATTACTCTACTATTGCTTAGTAAAGTAGGTATGTCATTATTTATGAGAGTGGCATCAAAATTTATAAAAAGCAAATTTATCTTCCACAAGATTATCCATACCGATATTTATGTGACTGTTGGTTATAAGTATTGAAGTGGCTTTTTGTAGAACTTACTGTAGGATCGAAAAAGTTTTTCAAAAGAATTCCTGTATAGAAGTTCGTAAGCCATTATTTCTTTATTCCTATCAAAAATAGGTTGTCTAGCAACAAATACATCCATATATATCAAATAGGCACTTTCAATGCCATTCCTTTTCAAAGCAAAAATTAATTTTTATATTTAATAAGTATTTCAATAAAAAATGACTTTTTTTAAGTTTTATCAGTATGATTTTTAATTAAAAAAATATATTAAAACAAAAAAATAAGTAAAAATATATAAAAACTGTGTAATATATATCGCAAATTTGAAGATTTTAAACACAATATAAAAATTATAGCATAATAATAATGGTATTGCAAATAAAAAGTTATGAAATTTCAAAGATTTAATACTATGCGAATACCAATAATAAGTAATTAAATACTGATGATAGATTATATCCTTGAAAGAAGTACCACATTTTCAATATGTGTACTGTGACAGAATAAGTCAAAAGGAGTGACCTCTTGTAAACTATACTTACAACTATCAATTAATATCTTCAAATCTCTCGCCAAGGTAGAGGGATTACATGATATATAGACGATTCTTTTTGGAGAAACTGATAATATGGTATTTAAAACTGAGGGTTCACATCCTTTTCTTGCAGGATCAAAGTACTATTATATCGGGAGTTTTTTTGATTTTTGTTAGCTCTTTTATTTGATTTTTCTACTTTTCCGCATATAAATTCTATATTTTCAATACAATTTTTCTTTTGCATTTTTTCTTTTTGCACTTTTAATTGATTGTTCAACTACTTCAATACCATACACATATTTTGCTGCTAACAATAAAGATATAGTCCCTATACCACAGTAGAGATCATATACTATATCATTTTTATCTATTTGTGCATAATCCAATGCTTTTTGATACATCTTTAGCATTTGTTCATAATTGACTTGAAAAATGAATTAGGATAGATTTTTGAATTTTTAAATCATCTATATACTCTGTTATAAAAATCATTTCCGTACAGAGGTATATTCTCTGAAGATAGGATAACATTTGTATTCTTCTTATTAATATTTTGAATTATAGATGTAACAGGTATATTGCTATTTGTGAATTTTTCTATTAAAAATGATATATCCAGTTTTTACTTGAATTAGTTACAAGTATAATCATGAGTTGTGACTTATCATTAGAAATTTTAGTTACTATATGTCTTAATATACCTGTAGACTTGCTTTCATCATATGGTTCAATATTATAAAAAAAGTATATATTTTTATTATACTAATAATTTCATTATTAATTTTATCTTGTATCATACAGTCTTTAAATGGGATGATATCGTGAGTTTTTGTTTGTAGAATCCTATCTTAACATCATTTTTGGTACCTCAACCGGAAGTTGCACCTTATTTCTATATCTAAATGGTTCATCCATACCGACAACATCATTGATTTTAGGATTTTCAATTTTACCAATCCTAACTAATTTTGTAGAACCATATCTTTTTTTAATTTTAAGTTGGTTAATATATGAAATATCAAGTATCTGACATCCGCCACAAAAATCTTGTATTTGACAGACCTTAATATCATTTCTCAAATCAGATTTTTTTATTATTTCTTTTACTTTTTGCAATAAGATAATTTTTAATCTTGATTATTTGAGCTACAATCTCATCTCCAACTATACCTTTATCACAAAAAAACAGTAATATTATCTATTTTTTTCCAACAGCAAAACCTTCATCTGTCATGTCTGTTATTTTTAGTTTAATAGTTTGATTGATATTCATAAAAAAATCCTTATTTAACTTCATAAAATATTTTTTAAAATTGTACAACAATTATTATAGCATAATTTACAGTAAAATTAAAAACATTAGTAAAATTAGTTTGGCTATCGATTATAAAAATATGTAAATCTATACTTTTGACTTAATACATATAATTACCAATTGGTATTATAATAATCAAACATATAGTTAATTAATATATCTCATAAAAAATATAATTGAAAAATTATCCTTTTTGATAAAAATATAGTTCAGTTTTTTTGAATAATAAATTTTATGATTTACTTAGCTTTTTAATTTTTGACAAAAAAATATTTTTGCGAAATTGAAGTTTTTCCTTACATATGAGGGAGGTAGTAATGTATCTCAAAACAAGAAAAATAGGAAGATAGAAGTTGTAAGTATAAAAATCTGATAATATTTTTTTGAAGATGTTTTTTGAGTTTACCATTAATAGGACAGGTTATAAGGAAGATGATGAAATAATATATGTACCTACCTATTTTTACCCATATACAGGGAAGTTTTTGAAGATTATGAAAAGAAACTTATTAAACTTGACGAGAGACTTACTCAAGATATTAAAGGATATACAAGGCTTACAAGTTTTGCAAATACAGTAGATGAGAATTTTACTGACAAATTTGACAAATATTGGATAGATATAAAGACGCCAGATGTAAGAGCCGTTATGACGAATTTAGAGGAAGTATTTGTTCATATTTGCGAAAATGAAAAATTTAAGAAAAATTCTGGTCGAAAAAAATTTGAAATAGTTCTTGAAATGTACTTAAAGCAACAGTTGAATATGAATCTTGCAAAAGAATCCATAAAAAAATTGCTATTTATTTGTAAGAAATACTATTTTAATATAATGAATGAGTATTATCTTCAAGAAGGAAAATCCTAAGATACTATGTTACGGACAAATATATAGAGATGATCTTTATTTTTTTGTTGTTAATGTACTTTTGCGGTGTTGATATCATATATTTCAATCCTACAAAACAGGAGAAGTTCCTTTTTCCAAGAGATATAGTGCCATATATTGATGTTCAAAAAAACATGGAAGGACAGCAAATATAACAAAAAAATATTCGTAACCAATAAGGATAATGAAACAAATAGACAGGAGACAGTTGCCTATATTGCCTCTCAAGAGATAAATATGGTTTTGCACGAAGATAAAGGCGGAATTTATGGGAATTGGCAGTTTGAAAGGTATATGGTTATTGCAAACACAATTAAGACATCATATGATGAGATAGCTCAACTTAATACAGTAGAAGCAAGATTTAGACAAGGATTTGAAGTTGAAGATGGTTGTGTATATATCCCGAATATCTTTTCAAAGATAAGTGGTATAAGTATCGATAAATCGGCATATTTTGATTTTTGATACTGCATCTGCAGGAGCTCTTATTATAGATAGTGTTCCATTTAGTGTTAAAAGAGAACATAACCAGTTACAAAGTCTTGTTTCTAAAGAAGGTCTTATTGATAAGGATGTAATAAAAACTTCCACAATATCAGTTTTCTCATCTTAAAGAAAGTGTACAGGACTATATTTTATCTACTATTCAAGAAATGGTTTCAAAAAGGATGTTTTATTTAGATTTGCAGAAGATGAAAAACATAGATAACTTTATAGTTTATGAATCTCTAACTTTAGAAAAGACGATATCAGGATTTGCTTCAAAATTTTGACTTTCCATATAAGATACCAAGAATTGTTATATTTCATGATAATCAAGAGGTATTTAATAAAAATGATGCTATTAGAGTGGCATTTTTTTGTAATGTCGGGTTTTGATGTTGTAATTTTTTTACACCAAGCGGATATAATGACATTGAGGTAGTACTCAACGATTTTTATCTATGATGTTCATAAATTGGAAAGTTATGATTCAAATATAAAACTTGGTGATAGATCTAAGTATAGAAAAAAATAAAAAAGAAGGGCTTTTTTTGAAAAATTTATTTGGTAAGTAATTTATATGGAGGCTAAAAATGAGCGAAGAACTAACAATGCAAGATGAAAAAAATTGAGGAACAAAAATACAAAAAGTATCTGAAGATCCAGCACAAGAAATGCAAGTTATATCTACACAGCTACAGACATCACCTGAGGTTACAAAGGTTGCTGAGGCGTTGGATGTAAGTAATGCAAAAACATTATGGCATTTGGGCAGGAAACTGCAGTAGAGATTTCAAAGTTTAGTGATAAGATACTTGCGACTATCAATAATTCACAGGTTGAAGATAGTGGAAGAATGATGAAGCAACTTTCAAATATAATGGATAAGTTTGATCCTAAAGATTTTAAAGAAGAGGAAAAAAGGGATTCTTATCAAATATTTTTGGCGGTGCAAAAGAAAATCTTCAGACATTACTCAAGAAATATGAAACAATGGATAAAGAAGTATCACAAATTTATGTTGAAATAAAAATATGAGTCTGAGATTGGCAAGACTAACGATATGCTAAACACAATGTATGATAAGAATATTCAATACTATAAAGAGCTTGAAAAGTATGTAATGGCAGGTAATTTAGTTATTGAAAAAGATGAAAAATGAAATTATTCCGCAATATGAAAAAGCAAGTGAAACTAATAATGAACTGGATAATTTCAATCTACAAAATGCAAGAGAATCTCTTGAGATGATGGAACAAAGAGTATATGATCTTGAACTTGCAAAGATGGTAGCTATGCAATCAGCTCCACAAATTAAGCTTATTCAAAGAGGAAACTACAACTTGCTTAGAAAAAAATCGGAAGTGCTTTTTGTAGTTACAATACCTGTATTTAAGACAGGTATGATACAGGCTGTTGCAATAAAAAGGCAAAAAGTTCAAGCTGATTCTATGAAAGCACTTGATGAGAGAACAAATGAGATGCTTATGAGAAATGCTGAAAATATATCAAGACAGTCAGTTGATATTGCAAAAACTTGCAGGTTCATCAAGTATAAAGATTGAAACTCTTGAAAAATTCATTTAATACAATAATGAACGGTATAGAAGAGACTATGAGAATAGAAGAAGAAAAATAAGCTCATAAGACAAGAGGGACAAGAAAGAATACAACAACTACAATTAGATATGAAAGAAAAAAATTTAAGTCATTATAAAAATGATTATAAATTGATTATAAATTGATTATAAATTGATTATAAATTGATTATAATGTGTATATATTCCAGTGGGAAATATATTTCTACATTATACATTTAAGGAGATTTTTGTAATGGAAAAATGTAATAACTATAGATAAAAAGGCATCTGAAGAACTAAAAAGTATACTTTCATCAATGGACATTTCAGCTGACACTATAAGAATATTTATTTCCGGTATGGCTTGCCACGGACCTATGTTTAATATAGCAAAGGACGAAGAAAAAGAATGACTATGCAATGGAGTTTGACGGAATAAAATATGTTGCTGATAAAGCTTTAATGGAAGAGTTTGGAGGATTTGAGATACAATTTTTAGAAGAAGATTCATTCCATGGTCTTTATGTAAAACCTCAAATTATGCCTGAAAGTGATGGCGGTTGTAGCTCTTGCTCAGGCTGTCATTAGTCTTAGAAAAATATACAATTTTATATTAATTCAAAATTAAGGGGCTGATAATCAGCCCCTATTTTTTCTTCAAGTTCAGCAATTTTTTTAGTTGTAATTCGTAAAATCTGCTTTCTAATTCACGATTAATATCCATCTGTTCCTTAAGTTGTACTTCATAATCTTTTTCTTGTTTTATCAAGTTTTTACTTGTAAAGACTGACTATTTACATCTGTCATCTCAAGACTTTTTATCTGAACCTCTTTTTGTTCTAATTGTAGATTTAAAAGTGCTATTTCTTTTATCTTTATCTATGATTTTTACTTAATTCATTCTCATTAGACACTGTTGATAATTGTTCATAGTACTTTTCTGCAATATTGTTACAAGCTATGACAAGTATATCGATCTTGGAAAGATTTTTCGGCTTCTTTTTCTACATTGGATATCTCATCATTTACCAAGTTTGCAATCCTAAAGATATCCTCACTATTTTTTTCACTCAATAAAGTATATTGTCTTCCGAAAAATATTTACTTTCAGTTTATTGTTCATAGCTAAAGTCTCCTTAAAAATAAGATACTCATACCTAAAAATTTATTATAAGATATTTTTACTATACTATCACAAACAAAATTAAAAATCAATTAAAAGAATCAATAACCTTGTTAAATATCAATAACATTAAGAAAACAAACAGGTAATTTTTCGTGTTACTATACATTTTAAATTTTAAAAAACTAAAATTCAAAAAATAAGGTGGTAAATTTCTCTTATGTTCTGACTTTTTATGAAGAGATAATATTATTTTTCATCTTTTTCAGATACTTGTTCACCACTAATATATTTTTCGATGGATTCATAACTTACTCCCATTTCAGATTCATCAGTTTGATTCTCCCACAAATCCGCAGAAGGTGCTTTTTTTAGTATTGTTTCAGGTACGCCTAAGACTTTTTCCTATTTCATATACATCTTTTTAATATTTTTTTAGTGGCATAATATCTACTGCACCATCTCCAAATTTTTGTGAAATATCCTGTATATGTTTCATCAGCGTTGTCAGTTCCAACTACCATATATCCAAGATTATTGGCTATTGAGTACAAAGTTGACATTCTAAGTCGTGCTCTTAGATTTGCATCAGTAATTTTTCAAATAGTCATCTTTAAAAAGATTTAATTTTTTTAATTGCATTCATAGATTTATTAAGTATCAATTGATGTTCTTCACTCAAATCTACAGTTATAGATTGGATATTACACTGATGTATAAGCAAATTCGCATCATCTAAACTACTTTTTGCTCGAATGAATAGGTATAATTACTCCAAGTGAAGAGTTGGGACAAGCTAACTTAATTAGATTGGCAACAACAGCAGAGTCAACTCCTCCAGAAATGCCTACAAGCAATCCTTTGGAGTTTGATACCTGCACCTGTGTTTGTAACCAAGAAATTAACCTTTCTGCTACATATTTATGATTCATAGTTTCCTCTGTTTTTTTAAATATAATTAATTACTTAAATTTTCAAAATATTTGTATAGCATTAAAACACTGTTTTCCTGTTCCACCTTTTGAATGAAGAACATCACCTTTTTTTCACTCCATGCACTACCTGCTATATCAAGGTGTGCAATTGGTGTATCTTTAGCAAATTTAGTTACAAAAAGTCCTGCAGTAATTGAGCCTCGGATCTTCCGCCTGAATTTTTCATATCAGCAACATCAGATTCAAGCAGAGAGCTATATTCTTCATAGTAAGGAAGCTGCCAAATCTCATCTAAAAGTGTCTTTAGATGCTTTTTCAAATCTTCATAAATATTATCATACTTTGTAATAACACCTGTAATATCATCTCCAAGTGCAACTATTACAGCGCCTGTAAGAGTTGAGAGTTCAATGATTTGAGAAACTTTTTCTTCCATGATTGAGTAAGTCACAGCATCTGCAAGTGTGAGTCTGCCTTCTGCATCAGTATTATCTATTTCGATGAATGCTCCATCCATAGTGCCTATAATATCACCAGGTTTGTATGCGTTACCATCAATCATATTTTCACAAGCAGCTATAACTGCAGTTACATTTAATTTCAGTTTATTTTTGCTATTAGGCTCATTGCACTAATTACAGTAGCACTTCCCCCATATCGCTTTTCATATCAAGCATTGAAGAAGTAGGTTTTATTGAATATCCACCACTATCATAGCACAGACCTTTACCTATTAGTCCATAGATTTTATCGTCATCTTTATTACCTTTGTATCTTAAAACTATTAGTTTTGGTCTATTTTGCAGAACCTTTTGCAACGGATAAAAAAATGCTTCCATTTTTAGATTTAATATACTCTTCATCAAATATTTCAGCTTCAAAAACCATATTTTTTGAGAAGCTTTTACTGCTTCTTGTGCTAATGCGTTTGGAGTAATTACATTTGCAGGTTCATTTATAAGGTCTCTTGTATATGATATAAGCTCAGATTCTGTTAAGGCTTTTTCTATTACATCATCTCTCATTTCAAAAGACTTCATTTGAAATTATATTGAAAAATCAATTCTTCGTCATTTTTATCTTCAGATTTTTTTATACTTATTAAACTTATAGTTTACAAGAGCAGTATGTCTTATTACAGTTCTCATGTAGAGTTCGTAGTCAATATTTTCGAAAAGGCCTTATTGCTAAGAATATGTTTTTCATATTTAAAAGATATTGCTTTTTACAGCTTTTATAAAAAGAAGTAGTATAAATTTTTAAGTTTATATCTTCTTTTTCCAAGACTCTGCCAATATAACATTTGTAATTCTTCCGTTGGAGATAAAGTTAAAGAAATATATTTCACCTTTTTTTGATTTAAATTTTTTTCTCTTATCAAATCATTAGAAATTGTTAAAAATTTCAGGAGTTATATCTAACTTTTTAAAGCTTACCATTTCATGTTCAAATGTAGGAAGTATTATAATACCATCACTAAAATTAAGTTGATTGTTTTTGAATTATATTAAATTTCATATATCACCTCGTAATTTTTATTTTATACAATCTTTTTATACTCACAATAAAATAAATTTAAACGAAAACTATTGACAAACTTTTAGAATTATAGTATTATCTACTCAAACAAACAAATGAATAGATGTTCATATATAATTAGGAGTAATTAATGGAAGAAAAATAAATATTTAGCTATTGCCACAGATACATTAGAAAAAAATGCATGAAAAATATCCCTTTGGAAGAAGATATTTGTGATTTGGCGGATTTGTTCAAGATGTTTTGCAGATTTAACAAGATTGAAAAATATTATGCATTTTATCTCAAAGTGAGATGTGTGTAAATGATATAGCAAAACCTTATTTCTATGTCTCAATCTGCTGTATCTCACCAACTTAGAATTCTTAAACAAAAGCAAATTGATAAGAGGGAGAAGAGAAGGTAAGATAGTATTTTATTCTCTTTCAGATACTCATATCAATACAATTATAAATAATGGTTTAGAACATATTCAGGAATAATTTTTGGAGGATATAATGAAGAAAAATTAAAAAAATGATCAATCTTGATTGTGCTAATTGTGCAATGAAAATGCAGGAAGCCGTATCTAAATTAGATGGTGTTAATGATGTTCAAATTAACTTTATGTTTCAAAATGACAATTGATGCTGATGACGATAGGGTTCGATGAAATAATAAAAATTAGCTGACACTGAATGTAAGAAATTTGAAAAGGATGTAGCTATAGTTTATTAAGAGAGGATGCACATGGGAAAAGTTGAAAAAAATAATACTTTGTAGGGATTATACTTACTGCTTTTTTTATTAATGTTATCAATTTTTACTGATATTTTTTTAATCTGTTAGAATTACCTGCTCATATTATAATATTTTTTTATTATTTCTTATGATATAGTTTGGAATGCTATATTAAATATCAAAAAGGACAGTTTTTGGATGAAAATTTCCTTATGAGTTTTGCTGCAATAGCTGCTTTTATTCTTGGACAGTATGAAGAAGCTATTGAAGTTATGTTGTTTTATCAAGTTGGTGAATTATTTTCAAGATATAGCTGTAAATAAATCAAGAAAGTCAATCTCAAATATGATGAATATGGTTCCTGAATTTGCAAATATTGAAAAAGGATGGACAAGTTATAAAGGTAGACCCTGATGATGTTGAAATTGATGACATACTTGTAATAAGACCTGGTGAGAAAATACCAATAGATGGTATTATTGTGGATGGATTTTCAAGTATTAACACATCAGCCATAACAGGAGAAAAATAAGCCTAAGGATGTGGGAATAGGTGATGAGGTTATAAGCGGGTGTATCAATAATAATAAGGTAATAAAAATTAGAGCTATCAAAAAAATTTTGAAGATTCAACTGTTTCAAAGATACTTGAGCTTGTAGAAAATGCTTCTGATAAAAAAGCAAAATCTGAAAAAGTTTGTAACCAAGTTTGCAAGATATTATACGCCTATAGTTGTAGGTCTTGCTATTTTTGTTAGCGTTTATTCCACCTTTTATTTACTGGATTTAATTTTTAGTATGTGGATTAATAGGTCTTTGGTATTTTTTTGGTTTCTTCATGTCCATGTGTCTTGTAATTTCAATCCCACTTGGATTTTTTTGGAGGAATAGGTGGAGCATCAAGAAATGGAATACTAATTAAGGGAGGAAATTATCTTGAAACTTTATCAAAAAGTAGGATATGTAGTTTTTGATAAAAACAGGAACTCTAACAAAAGGTAATTTTAAAGTCGTAGATGTAGTATTGAATAACTATACAAAAGATGAACTATTAGAATACACATCTCTTGTGGAGGCTTTTTCAACACATCCAATTGCATTATCAATCAAGCAAGAGTATGGCAAAAAGAATTTGATACAAAAAGAGTAAAAAGATATCCAAGAAATTGCCGGAGTAGGAATATCTGCCATAGTGGACAATAAAAATACTTGTAGGAAACGAGAAAGTATTAGATAAGCTTAATATTAAAAATAAATTTGTCACTACAGGTACAGTTGTAAATGTTGTAATAGAAGATATCTATGCTGGAAGTATAATAATATCTGACGAAGTAAAAAGAATCAAAAGAGGCAATTGAACTTTTAAAAACAAATCATAGGGTTAAGACAATAATGCTCACTGGAGATAATATTGAAGTTGCAAAAGAAGTAGGAGAAAACTTAGGAATTGATGAAGTGAGAGCTAATCTTTTTACCAAATGATAAGGCTGAAATTGTACAGAATTTGATAAAAACAAGAAATATTAACAAAAAGTAGCATTCGTAGGAGATGGTATCAATGACGCTCCCGTTCTTTCGATAGCTGATGTAGGTATAGCTATGGGAGCTATGGGTTCAGATGCGGCTATTGAGGCAGCTGATATAGTACTTATGGATGATAACCCTAAGAAAGTTGTATCAGCTATAAAAAGTTGCGAAGAAGACAATGAGTGTAGTAATGCAAAACATTATATTGGCAATAACAGTTAAAGTAGTTGTTATGTTACTTGGCGCAATAGGGATTGCAAAATATTCAAGCTGGTATTTTTTTGCTGATATGGGGTATCTGTAATTGCCATTTTAAATGCTTCGAGGACATTGATTGTTAAAGAATGATAGATAAAAAGTTATAAAGTATCTGTTATTGTGAGCGCTGACAGATATTTTATAGCTGATATCAAAAAAATGCTTATTCAAATTTGAATAAGCATTTTTTTGATATAATGTATTAATCTTTAAAAGTGTTTCTTGATCTCCAAAGTTCTTCGAAAACTTTCAAATTTATTCTTAACTTCTTCTCTCTTTTTTAGAGGCTAATGCAACAATAAGAGCATTAATCACACTAAGTGGTGCAACTAATGAGTCAACAATAGAACTCATATCACTCATCGCTATTAAAACATCATCTGACAGTTCTCCAATAGGAGAGTTTAACGAGTCTGTAATAGCTACAAGAGATGCTCCTCTATCTTTTTGCATACTTCATCAAATCACTTGTACGGGAAGTGTATCTTGGAAGACTTATTCCTATTACAATATCTTTTTGAAGAAACAGATATCATCTTTTCAAAACATATCTACATAATCATATTTTTATAAGCTTAACATTATCCAACATAAGCTCAAGATAATAAGACAAATATTCAGCAAGAGATGTGGATGTTCTTAGTCCAACTATGTAAATACAACCTTTACAGTCAACAATTTTATTCACAATGTATTTGAATGTACTGTGATCAATCTTTGTAAGCGTCTGTTTTATGTTATGAGAGTCATTTTTAAGCACATTTTCCAATATTTCTACTTCATTTAAGTTTTCAAAAGCTCATCTTTGCTCTTTGAATTATCGTGAGCTGAGTTTTTATAACTTCCTGGAGTTCCTTTTTGAAGCTCAGGGTAACCGTCATATCCCAAAGCATATGCAAACCTTACTATGGTAGATTCACTGACATCAGATTCTTTTGCAAGATTTGATGCGGTCATAAAGGCACATCTGTCATAGTGTTTCATTATATAGTCTGAAACCTTCTTATGAGCCTTGCTCAGAGAGTCATATTCATTTTTAATATTACTGAACAAGTCGATACTTTTTTTCCATAAAAATCACCTAACTTTTTGTAATTTGTAAGATAAAATATACAGTAAAAAGAGCATCTTACAAAAATAAATTTTTCAAAAATATTAAAGTAAAAACTAAATTTTGATATGATTATATAACAAGTATAATAAAAAAAGTCATCAAAAATTTACATCTGAAAAAGCTATCTTACTTTTAAAAACAACTTTTGTTTATTATAAGTAAAGATAGCAAAATTATTTATTTTCATAAAACTCGCATATTAACTGTATCAATGAATCATAGGTAGATTTTTCTGATACTATTGTTTTAAATCCTAATCTTTTTAGCAGTAGATTGTGTTTTTCACCTATACAAAAAGCAAGTTTTTGTGAGAAAATGATTTTTCTTTATAAGAATTTGTCAAACCTAAAAACACCATAAGAACTTGTAAACACAAATATATCATCATCTTCTTCTGTATATACCCTTACATTTCCTATTTTTGAGGAATATATACATAGTTTTTCAGATTTAATATTATTTTCGCATAATATATCATATAAGTCACTTTTGTATACTATGAGGAAGTATACATAGTACATTTTTGGGATTTAACTTTATAAGTTGATGAGCAAGTGTCTGTGCATCATACTTATTAGGAATAAAAATCGCATATAATTCCTTTTTCTCAGTAGAGCTTTTTGATGTTGAAGAACCTACTGCACAAATTTTAACATTAGATAGGTCTCTTATATCAAAAACTATTTTCTGATAAGATTTCAAAGAAAACTTCAACAGAATAAGTGCTTGAAAAACACATATAGTCATAATTTTTTATATTTTTTTAGTATTTGGTTGAATTTTTTTCTATCTCATACTTTTTCTAAGTATATTTGTCGAAAAGATTTACAACTTGAGCACCTTTTTCTCTTAGTTTTTGTATTAAGTAATCATTTTTGATTTGGAATGTTTACAATGAATCTTTTATTACTTAATATTTTAGTGGGAGGATTTAATTTTTCTGATAAATTTACAACTTCACCCACTAACAAAATTGAGGGGCATATCAAAAAAATACTCGTATCATCAATTTTTGATAAATCACTAAGTAGGTATTCATACTTCTTTGCTTTTTGAAGTAGTACCACGACTAAGTATTACAGATTTTTGTATTAGGATTTTTACCTGCCTTTATCAGACCTGATGCTATTTTTGTTATATATGTTTGTTGACATCAAAAACAAGTGTTGTATTTTTGCATACTTGAGAAATTAGTATAATCATCTTCATCTAAGGTATTACCGTCTTTCTTTTTCCTGTAACTACATAAAATGAAGATGATAAATCTCTGTGAGTTAGAGGAATGCCAAAACTTGCAGGAACAGAGAGTATAGAAGATATTCCGGTAAAACTTCAAAATCTATATTATTTTTCCAAAAAGGTAAAGCGCTTCTTCTGCTCCTCTTCCAAATATAAAAGGATCTCCACCCTTGAGTCTAAGTACAGTAGGGTGCATTTTTGCATATTGAACAAGAAGTTTATTTATTTCATCTTGTTTAACCTTGTGATAACCGGAAATTTTTCCTACATCCACAAGTATTGTAGAGCTTTTTGAAAGTAAAATTATTTCATCTGATACAAAGATTATCATAAAGTATTACATCAGCTTTTTAATTAACTCATATACTTTTAAAGTAAGATTTCCAATGTCACCACTACCTGCCCCTACTATATAAACCTTATTTTTCATAATAATCCTTTTAATTATAAGACTTGAAAAAGCAATACATAGTAAAAAGTTTATTAAACTTTAAAAATTTTTAAGAGTATTACAACTAAAATAAAGAAAAATCTAAATAAAATGACTGATTTTAAAATTTGGAATATTCAAATAATCACCATTATAATAATGGCATCAAATCATCAGAGATTTTCCTGCTTATTGAGGGCAAGAACTTAGTTGATGATTTAATTTTATCTTCATTAAGTCGTATAATTAAAATGATACTGCCATACATCCAAATGCTGTAATGGTAGCAATTAATGTATTGTCTTTAGCGAAAACCATGTAACTTAAACACAGTCCTATAAGCATAGTGATGAGTGGAAAAACCATACATTATGAAAGCACCTAATAAAATGTCAGTAGATTCTACATCCAGTTCAACAAGATCTTTTTCTTTTTGCATTTACAGTATTTATTACTTCCAACTCAATAAATTGTCTGTTTTCAAGTCCAAGACTACAAACATGACAATCTCCACAAGCTCCATGACGATTAACCCTGACTGTTGCAATATTTTTATTTATCTTAATAACTTCCCCTAATTCTTTTCATGTTTTCACCTTTTTGTATTGCGTTAATTATTTTGATTAAATATAACATATTTACTAAGAAATTATATCATAATATCAAAAACTTTAATCAATATTAAGCAAATAAAAAATATTTCAAAAATGCTATTAAATAATTTTGTTTAATATGTTATACTATCTGAAAATGATTTTTTTAAAAAAATATATTATAACATAAATTTTTAAGAGGATTGATATGCTGTACATTTGTCCAACACCTGTAGGAAATCTTGAAGATATTACGCTAAGAACACTCAAAGTTTTACAAGATGTTGATGGGATATATGTGAAGATACCAGGAGAACAATCAAACTCCTAAATCACTATAATATAAAAACCACTTTTTTTCATTACATGAACATAATGAAAAATCAAAAATTGAAGTTTTAAATAAACTTACTAATGGAGAAAAATATAGCCTATGTATCAGATGCAGGTATGCCTGGAATATCTGATCCCGGAGCAGAGTTAATATCTTATATAATAGAAAACAATTTGGAAGTAACCACATTACCAGGAGCATGTGCCATGGTAGTTGCTCTTGTAAATTCTGGGCTAAGTACTCAAACATTTTCTTTTTATAGGGTTTTTGGAAAGAGAAAATAGTAGACAAATCAAGCAACTTAATGAACTTTTAGAGAAACTTTTAATAATATATGAGTCTCCACATAGAATAAAACAGTGAAAAAAATCTTTATGAGATTTTTGGAGATAGAAAGAGCAGTTATTGCAAGAGAGATAAGCAAAAATTTGAAGAGTATATAAGAGGCACACTTAAGGAAATAAATGATAGATTGAATCAAATAGAATTAATTGAGAGCTTATAATATTAGTTGAAGGTAATAAAGAAAAATAAAGAAATTGATATAAGCGATGATGAAATAAAAACTCGCCTATCAAAATATATGCTTGAAATGTCAGATGCTGTAAAAATTATTAAGTAAAGAATTAGGTTTAAGTAAAAATAGAGTTTATGAGATATCTTTATGTATATAATTTTTGAGATTATAGACTATATAATAAACGATAAGTATTGTGGATATAATCGTGAAAAAAATAATTTTTAAAATTTTTAAAGTTGAAATAGTAGTTAAATATATATATGGGACTTAGTATTAAAAAGTCAATACAGTTTGTTTTTAAAGGGAGTATGTTATGAAAAGTTTATCGTTTAGAACTGTTTTTAGAAAAAATATTTACTCTTATATGTCAATTTGTTTAAATAACTACTTAAATGAGAACAGGTATTTTAAAGGTGATATTAATAACTTTAGAATTTTATATAGATATCTGTATGATAAGAATATTATGCTACCAATATATAGAAGTTCTTTTGATAGATAGGGTTTATAAGATGAAGTCTAATTATTTTTAATTTAATAAATTTTAAAAGAATCTGGTGAAAAATGATTTAATTATTTCTTCCTCAAGCACTTCATTTGCGAGTCGTTTATTGTCTTTTTCAAGTGGTTATATGTATTATTCCTCGTATGGTGGAAGTTTTTCGTCGAATTCATTTGTTTATGTTTCCTATAATTTCTATAATGTAAGAAATAGTTTTAGTGATTCTTATACTCCATCTCATGTAAACTTAGGGTTCATTTTAGTCATTATTCAAGTTACATAGAGCAGCTATGCTTCTTATGGAAGTTACAGTTTTTATGGTAGCTACAATTTTCTATAAAGCATATTTAAATGAAAATTTTGATTATTATTTTGAAAATGAAAAATAATGACAAAAATAATATTTAAAAAGAAATGTAGGCTATCCAAAATCAATAGTTTTTGGACATTTTTAAGAATGAAGAATTGATAATCCAAAAGTCAAATTGACTCTGAAAAGAAGTTTGTGACGGGTTACGGTTTTGGAGTTGATATGAAAAATTAAATGCTTTTTCATACTCTTAGTACAATGAATAAGACATTGAATGATGAATTTAATATGCGGGATTTTTGATATTTTAACTATGATTTTATCTGCTTTGTATTGGAGAAAAATAATGGAAACATCAAAACTTGTAGCTGATAAACAAGTTATATCCTATTTAATAAATAAGAAGTTAGAAATTTATTTGGAATGAGATACAGGAAATTGAGGGATTATGATATAAATCGTAATATGTTTTTGGGCTGGTGGAAAGATATTTGCTCTTAAAGAACAAGAATCTCCGATAGTGATGCTTGATACAGATATGATAGTATGGAACGATATTTCGCCAAAACTTAAGGAAAAAGTAGTTGCAATTCATGATGAACCGATAATACCGGATATATATAAAGGGCAAAAGATTACTTTAAGATGAAAAATAATTATGTGTTTAACGATAGCTTTGATTGGACTGTATATCCTTCAAATACTGCCTTGATTATACATTGAAGATGAGGAGTTTAAAGATTTTTATTGCAAAGAGAGTATAAGATTTGTGCGTAGTTCGCAAGATGATAGCGATACATTATCATATATGGTTTTTGCCGAGCAAAAGACTATTGTCGATGTGCGCAAAAATTAAAAAGATTAACATAGGCTATATGATACAGTATCCAAAAGATTTGGGAAGTCAGGATGATTTTACACATCTTTGAGGGATATAGCACTTGAATATATGATGAGGAGAGAAAATCATTTTGTGGGAGATGTGTTAAAAAATTTTTGAAAAGAATTTTCCAAGTGAGAGTCTGCTTTTTGTAAGTGAGGACTTTTTCTATAAATACATTTAATCAAATATTCACTATTATTCTTCAATATATTTAATCTGAAATTTTATTAGGTATAAATTTGAGGGGTATGAAAGAATTCGTAACTTTATTATCCATACTATTTGAAAATATAAGTGAAAAAGAAATAGATAGAAATAATAGAAAAAATCAAATGCAAAAGTAATTTCAGTAGATGAATATCTTTTTATCAAGAAGAAAGAATCTAAAAACTTATATATATTACTTGGTGGCATTGTGCAGATAGAAAAAGTAGACACAAATGGAAAAAGAATGATAATGAATAGATTTGACGAAGTGAGAACTATGTTTTGCAGAAGTTTATGTGTATTTTTCAGACAAACTCTATGATTATTCTTGTATAGCAGTAAAAGAATGCTAAAATTCTTCGCAATTCCAAAGAGTTTTTATTAACTATAGATGATATTACTCAAAAGTATAATTATAAGCTCACTCAAAATATGTTAAAAATATTGTCCAAGAAAGGCATAAACCAAAAAGTCCTTATACTCAGTAGTTTCACATTAAGACAAAGATTGCCAGTTATCTCTTACAAAGGGTGAAGAGAATGCGGATTAACAGGAAGACCACTGGATTTATTATTTAAAAGAGAAGAATTAAGCTGACCATTGGAACTACAAGACCGTCTTTATCAAGGGAAATGTTGCAAATGCAAGATGACGGAATAATAAGACTTAATAAAGAATACTTTTTGAAGTTACAGATTTAGAAAAATTGAAAGATTTAGTTTAATTTACACTTGACATACTGCAAGATTTGTGTTAGAGTATATGGGTATATTTCCGCTCACAAAAAGGTATTAATTGCTAATGCAACCTTGAGGTGGCGAGACTTGAAAAACAGGAGGTGTTAAAAAATGTACGCGATAGTAAAAACAGGTGGTAAACAATATATGGTAGAACAAGGCAACAAGATATTGGTTGAAAAACTTAATGTTGCTGAAGGCGATACTGTAAGTTTGGAAGTTGTAGCTTTGTCTGATAACGGAGATGTTAAAACAGGTGATGCAGCTGCAAGTGCTAAAGAGATTACTGCAAAAGTTCTTTCTCATGGAAAAGGTAAAAATTGATAGTTTTTCAAATATAAGCCAGACTACAGAAAGAGGTCACAGACAACCATATACTCAATTGGAAATAGCATCAATTCAAGCATAGTGAAATGATAGAGATTGAGATAATAAAAGTAAATAATAATATTGAAAGTATATCTATACAGGACATGCAAACAGTGCTAAGTTTGGAAATGATATGGTATGCGCTGCTGTATCAGTATTGTCACAAGGTGTTATAAATGGAATGATTAAGTCATTAGATGGAAGAGATGATTTTTCTTTGAGTAATGACGGAAAAATCAAGATTAGTATACCAAAGGATGTAAATGATATACAGAAAGATAAGTTACAGACACTTGCTGATGTACTTGAGATAAATTTTGATGACTTGTCTAAGACATACAACGAATATATAAACTTAGAAGTGAAGGAGGTAGGATAAGATGATAAAAATTAATCTCCAATTAGTTTGCCAGTAGGGGGTTCTTCTAAAAACGGTAGAGATTCAAGAGCTCAAAGATTGCGGCGTGAAAAACTGGTGACAGTCAATTAGTTACTGCCGGCTCTATAATAGTTAGACAAAAGAGGAACCAAGATTCATCCTGGAAATGGTGTAGGTATAGGTAAAGATGATACTTTATTTTGCACTTGTTGAAGGAAGAGTAAAATTTGAGAGAAAAGATAAGTTCAGAAAAAGTGAGCGTTTATGCCGTTTAATGAATAATTGAAAAGGGTTGTTAGAAATGAGAATTCATTTCTAACAACCCTAATAATACTATATATATTGATTATTCGTTATACTCTAATAACATCTGTCTTATTTCCAGTTGTTTTTATTTGAGAAAGTATATTTTGTGTGATTTGAGCATTTGTATCATTTATACTATTTTTGTAATTACTCCCTATTGTATAAGGTTGTATATTTTTGTTATTATTTTTCAAGTATAGATTTATTTATCTTATCAAGAGCTATTTCATTTGATTTAATTAAAATCTGTATATAAATTCTATCGTAGTTATGCAATGTTTTTCTCTTAAGTTCAGACATATCCCTGTTTTTGCTTAATGAGTTTTTCTTGTTTTTCCATTCCGCTTGTATAGTTTGAACCTGTGTTTACGACTGATATCCATTTCAAATCGTTTTGTGAAATCCTTTAGATCTTCTTGTAAATCTTTGAGCAACCTTTTTATCATCAAGGTTTAAAAATCATATCTTCAGGAAGCAACATATCTATCTTTGGCTCCACTAATTTCAATGTTATTGTATCTTTTTCAGAAATATTCATATGATTTTTAGCTTATTTTTATTGATAGTTACTTTATTTTTCAAGCACTTTAAGTTGAGAGTTGAGGTTATCGAGTTTTAGCACTTCATTGTCATATTCAAGTTGAATGATGCTTCCTGTTTTCAACTTAGCTGATGCTTTGCTTTATAATATTTTCTTGATTTGATATTTCTATATTTTTGATATCATTTTGTGTATTGATTATATCTGAAAAAGTTGTATTGTTGTTTGTTCGTTGGATATAATCATATGACATCTTTAGCATTTTTGATGGTTTATCATATCAAATGTTTGGTGGAGTTGTTATAGACAGGGGTTTTACTAATGTAGTTATATTCATAATCAGGTTTATTTTCTCTTGTATTATCTTTTTGTGAGTGCATACTCAAGAGAATCAATCTATTTGTTGTTGTAATTTTATCTTATCTGAAGTTTACTTTACGCCTTTTTGTCTTGCCTCTTCAAATGTTGAGATTATAGTTAGCTGCATTTGAAAATAGAAAAGAAAAACATGGCAAAAATAATCAACAAGAGTATCATTTCATCTTCCTTTTGTTACAGTCATAAAAGATATTTTACTTATAGTTATTAAATAAGTTTAAAATTAAACAGCTTCCATAGTAATAATGTGACTGTTAAATAACTCAGTGCTAATAGATTTTGTATTAGTGAATACTTAGTAAATATGAGTTTTTAAAGTCTTTTCTATCATTACTCCGTGATTTGACTTTGCATTTTCCAATTGGATTTCCATTTCTTTAATTTGTAAATTAATATTTTCTAATTCAATCTTTGTTTTAAAACCTAAGGTTACAAGTCTTTTAGATTTTTGCTTGTCGTTTTGTATTATCTATTTGATTTTGTAGGTATTGTTGTTTCCATTTCATCAACGCTATTTATAGAATCAAGAACTGCATATATATTTTGTTTAGAAATTCTTAAAATCAACATCCTTGATACTAAGATCTGTGGTTGTTTCTTCCTTTGGAAGTGTAGAGTTATTGTAATCAATTAATGAATATTTTTAGGTCTTTCTTCTAATTGTTTAATTTCGGAATTTGTTGCATTATTGTTTGTAGCTTGTGAAATAGCATTTTCAGCAGTATTTCTCTTTTGATATCAAGTTTGAGACAAGGTCTTATAAGGAATGGGAAATATATTCTATTTTTCTATTCACCTGTGACTCATAATGTTACCAAAGGTCTTTGTAGGTCATATCAAGCTGGAGCTTGTTCTTTGAGTGAATTTTTAACTGCTCAATTTCAATCTCCTGATTTTCAAGATCTATTTTACTAATTTACACCCTTTTTGTATTTTTACTCTTGATATACCGATATTTGTATTCTTATTAGTAATTTTTCATTAATTAGTTTGTCATTTTTCTTCAAGATTTTGTATTTTTAATAAATAAGGCTTTCTTTAAATTTATAGATATTGCGTCTTTTTGTATTGATAAACTCTGCTTAGATATTTGTTCATTATCAATTAAACTTTGGTACTGCATACTTTGAGTTATAGAAGAAACAGGGTTAGATTCATTTTGGTAATATTGACCGCTCTGATCAAATGATTGATTAGAATTCCTGTTTGCAGTGTATTTTGTATATTTTCAACTACATCAGCACCTCTTTTCAATAGAAAGATTATTATTGATTGATGTTTTAAATGCTTCGTCATAAGTAAGCTTTGCTACTTGCAAATGAAAGTAGTAGTATAGTGAAACAGCAAGAAGTATTGCTGTAATCTTTGATTTCAAATCATCTCCTTAGTATGATACATAATCATATTTTACTCTAATTTTTAAATTTATTAATACATGATTAATTATATCATATTTTTGTTTTAATTAACACTTAAAGGACATGTTTAATAAAGATTTAATATAAAGTAATAAATTTAAAACTTTATTAATATAATCAAAATGTTAGCTATAAAGTATGCAACCTCTTGCATCTCCAAGAATTACAAATTTTTGCATGTCTGAAAATGGCAGAGTTTTTGTTGTTGTTAATTGCTATGATTTCGTCAGCATTAACACTTCCAATATGTTGGACTGCACCGGACAATCAAATGCAATATATAACTTTGGACTAACTGACAGAGCAGTTTTTCCTAAGACCTTGCTTTCATCGACTAATCCATATCCTGAACAGGTCTTGTAGTAGCATAATGTGCATTTAATTTTTGTGAGTTTCTAAGATATCATCAATTCCATTTTCAGGATGATATCCTCTTCCAAAAAGCGACTATTACCTCTGATTTTTAACAAAGATTCTGTAGATTCCAATATCTTTATAATCATTATATAATTTTTGTAAATATTTCTCTTTATTTGTTTTCCATCTTCTTCATCAAAAATAATATAATTTCTATCAGTGGTATAATCCATTAAATCTAATAAACCCATATATCCTCCTATATTTTTATAAACATTCAATAAGTTCAATATTATGATCAGTTGCAATTTTTCTATAATTTTCAGGAGCTTTGTCCGTAATTATGCAGTCAATATTATCAATTTTACAAAAATGTAAAAAGAGTATTTTTCAAATTTACTATGATCTATCAATAAAAAAATACTTTTTGCTCTTGATATTACTTCTGATTTTATTCTTTTTCTTCAAAAATTGAATTAGTGGCACCATTTTTAACGCTCAACCCTGTAGATGACATAAAAGCCTTATCTATGTTTAAATCTTTTTAAGAACATTGTAGTCTTCTTTATCAGCGAATGAAAAAGACTTCTTATTAAGTTCACCTCCAGAGAGATAAGATTTATATTATCCTTGTGAGATGTCTCAAATATTACTTGAAGATTATTGGTTATTAAAGTAAGATTTTTTAGTACATAGATAGTAGCTTAAGTTTACAGTTGTTGTGCGGAGTCAATATATATTATATCTCCGTCTTCAACAAATCTTGATGCTTTTTCTTCCGATTAATTCTTTGGCATCTTTTCTTTTGATTTTCTTTTCGTCAAACCATTTTTAAATTCAAGACTTTTAGCATCGTATTGAACACCACCGTATATGATATTTTTCATTTTCTATAAAGTTCATTAATATCTCTACGCACAGTATTCATTGAAATATTAAATTCACTTTGTAATTCTTTAAGAGTAACTATCTCAATAATCATCTTTTCCATTTTGCAGGTCTTATATTTTTCATCGAGAGCGTATCCTCATATCTTAAAAATTAAATGTTTACAAATAGATTTTTACATAGTATACCATATTTTACAAATATTATAATCAAAAATTAATAAATTTTAATCATAATATATTAAAAAACTTACCCAAAAAGTTAAAAAGAAAAATTTATATTATTATAATAAAAATATCTTGACATTTATTTATTTTAGATTTAATATTAGTGTATCACAATAATTTTTAATGACCGCAGATTTATTAAGTTTATGTTTAGTTACTTAATTATATTAACTCTTACTTAAATTTATGGAGGATGAAGGCAATATGAATAATTTATTAATGCAAGTAGAAAACGAAATAGAGGTTGTTACAATTAACAGACCTAAGGCGCTTAACGCTTTAAATTCTGAAACTTTGACTGAACTTAATGAAACATTCAAAGAAATTCAATCAGAAAAAGATATTAAAAGTTGTTATTCTTACAGGTTCAGGAGAAAAATCATTTGTTGCCGAGCCGACATATCCAGAAATGGTAAATGCAACTCCTGCAGAAGGAGAAGAACAATGGCGTTGCTAGCTGAAAGCATTCTCAAGATTGGAACAAATGCCTCAAGTTACTATAGCTGCAGTAAATGGATTCGCTCTTGGTGGCGGTACAGAAATATCTATGTCTTGTGATATAAGAATTGCTGCTGAAAACGCAATCTTCGGACAACCTGAAGTAGGTCTGGAATAATTCCTGGATTTGGTGGAACTCAAAGATTGACAAGACTTGTTGGTAAAGAGGAAGAGCAAAGAACTTATCTTTACTTGTGACAGAATAGATGCAAATGAAGCTTATAGAATTGGTCTTGCAAATAAGGTAGTTCCTCAAGCTGAGTTATTGGATTATTGTAAAAATGGCAGAAAGAATCCTTAAGAACGGTAGCTGCTGTAGCTATAGCAAAACAAGCTATAGAAAGAGGATATGATTCTGATTTGGATACAGCTTTAGTTCTTGAAGCAAATTCATTCGGACTTACATTTGCTACAAAATGATAAGAAAAGAAGGAATGACTGCATTCTTAGAAAAGAAAGCTCAATTAACAGATTTCTAATATTGTATACTATATTCCGGGCATATATGCTCGGTTTTTATATTTAGTAGAGTAGTAATTACCATTTCTATTTCTTTAAAAATTACATAATATATTCAAAGGTGATTTTAATACAGTCTAATATAAACTATAAAATACTAAAATTCAAAAAGCTTGATCTATAATTAAATAAATGGTCATATTTAATCCATAAGGCTATAATTTTTGAATATTAATTATAGTGAAAAAGTCAAAAATGTATAAAATAATAAGATGTAATTATAAATACTGATTAGCAATAAAATAAAATCTAATGCTTATGAATCTTTTTAAAGTAAAAACTGATTACCAGAAAATGAAGAGTGTATTAAAATGGTTAACTTTAACAAAAATATTACCATAACTTTATCAATAAAAACGAAATATTTCTTGCAAAAATAAGTAAAATGAATTACTTAAATTCATTTTTAATATACTCATTTTGTTGTTGACTTTTTAGTATTATTATTTCATTTATAGATTAAACATCTATGGGACAATTATTGTGATGTAAGTTATATTGTCGGTTATTAATTAATATGCATTTTTACATATACTATAAAATTTATATTTAAGTATAATTTTTAATACCATTTCATTGTATCAAAGTTTATCAAAACTTTAAAAAGTATCTTTGAATTAAAATTTCTTAAATTAAGGTATTAAAGCAAAATATAAGTTGTGAAAGAAATGTTTTGTAACTGTCTTATGTTCTGTAGCTGTAAATTAGATTTTTACATATTTTCATAAGACTAATTATTTTTTAAGAAAAGGGAGATGCAGATGGATTTTCGTTTAACAGAAAAACAATTAGAACTTCAAGCTAAAGTTAGAAAGTTTGCTCAAGAAAGACTTTTACCTACAGTAGTAGAAAGAGACAACAAGGGTGAGTACCCAACAGAATTGTATAAAGAAATGGGAGCTATGGGGCTTATAGGTCTTCCATACCCTAAAGAATTTGGTGGACAAGGAGAAGATTATCTTTCATATGCTATAGCTGTTGAAGAGATATCAAAATTGACGCTGCTCTTGGTATATCATACTCAGTTTGTACTTCATTGTATGGTGGTTCTGTAATGAATTCAGCTGCAACTGACGAACAAAGAAAGAGTTTTGCGGAGTATTGGAAGGAAAAAACATGGGGATCATTTGGTCTTACCTGAACCAAATGCAGGGAAGTGATGCAGGTGGTTGCGTAACTACAGCTGCTAGCGTTGATGGTGGATATGTATTAAATGGACTTAAATGTTTCAATACAAACGGTCCTTTTTAGCTGATTACTCAGTAATATTTGCACTTACTGAACCTGAACTTAAAGCAAAGGGTCTTGCAGCGTTTTGTTGTTAAAAAGGAACTCCAGGATTTTCTGTAGGGTCGTGTTGAAGATAAAGATGGGTATTCGTCAAGCGCAAGTATCAGAATTGATATTTGATAATTGCAAAATACCTGATTCTGCAATGATAGCACCTACAGGACAAGGATTTAAGAGTTGCTATGAAAGCGTTGGATGGCGGTCGTATAGGGTTGCTGCTCAAGGTCTTGGTATAGCTGAAGGTGCTTTTGAAACAGCTGTTGAATACATGAAAACAAGAGAACAATTTGGAAAACCAATATTCAAAAACCAATATCTTGCATTCAAAATGGCTGAATTAAAGATGGAAATCGAAGCTGCTAAATTGATGTTGCTACAAGGCTGCAACTGATAAAGATTTGGGTCTTCCTTATGGAGATTCTGCTGCAATGGCTAAATACCTATGCACTAATGTTGCTATGAAAGTTACTACAGATTGCGTTCAATTCATGGGTGGAAATGGATACATGAAGGGATATCATGTTGAAAAGAATGATGAGAGATGCAAAAATCACTCAAATATATGAAGGAACAAATGAAATACAACAATTGATAATAAGTGGTGGTATATTTAGATAGTAATTTAATTTTGCTGTCTGCTTTATTGGCAGGCAGCAAAATTGATAATATAAGTTATTAATACTTTTTGAAAGTAAACTCAATTAAGTAAAAATATCAGTCTACATAAATTTTTACTTTAGGGGTTATTTTTAAAAAGATTTGTAATTATTTTAACTATTTTAATTGTTATTTTTAAGGAGATTTTTATATGGACATGATTATCCTTCTTTGCCATAGTACTCTTTACAATTCTTGCTTTTAGAGGGTATCAGTGCACTAATAATGGGACCATTGATAGCATTAATTGTTGCAGTATTAGGCAGGACTACCTGTATATGATTCCATGCTTGGACCATTCATGACATCGACAAGTAACTATGTAAAGAATTACTTCTTCATTTCTTTTTGGGTGCTTTGTTTGGTGCGATATACAGAAACAACTGGAGCTGCAAAAATCAGTAGCGCCTTGGTATAGTTAGAATTAGTAAAGGAAAATTTACTGCTTCAATAATTACAATTATAACAGGTATATTGACTTTTGGTGGAGTTAGTGGTTTTTGTTGTATTCTTTTGTAATATATCCTATAGCTTTACAACTTTTTAAAGAAAATAATATTTCAAGAAGAATTTTTACCGGGTGCAATATCTGCAGGTTGCTGGACTTTCTCCATGATAGCACCAATGTCACCATCAATACAAAATGTTATAGCTGCCAGAGAATTAGGGTACACCTATAGGAGCAGCAATGATACCTGGTATTGTAGCGACAATATTTGAAATTGTAACTATTGTTTTTGTGGCTTGAGTACAGAACAGCTGTTACAAGAGGACAGGTATTTGATGATCCATCTCTTACACCGCTTCCAAAAACTGAAGCTGTGAGATATGAGTGCCGATAAATTACCTAACTTTATGTTGTCCCTTGTACCAATACTTGCAATAGTTTTGACATTTAACTTGTTCCCTACAGTTTTCAAAGTTGAAACATCTGTATTACTTGGAACATGTCTTGCTTTAATATTCTTCTTTAACTATATTCGGGAGAAGGTATACATCGTCTTATAGCTCCTATGAACAAAAGGTGGACTAAATGGTGCATCTGCCATAATGAACACTGCCTTAGTTGTTGGTTTTGGCGGAGTTGTTCAAAAAGACTTCAGGTTTTTCAAGTCTTGTAAATAATGTATTGAGCTGGAAGATGAATCCGCTTATATTTGTTGCTATTGCGGTTTGCAATATGTGCAGGTGCAGTTGGATCTGCATCAGGCGGTCTTACAATTGCGTTTGAAGCATTGAAGGATACATTTACTTCAATGGGTGTAAATCTTGCTTATGTTCACAGGATAGGTGTTATGGCAGGTACACTTGATACTCTTCCTCATCAAGGAGCACAAATAACATTATTGAACTTGTGTAACCTTACATAAAGAAGGATATTTAGACATGTTTGTTACACAAATAGCTATTCCTATCTTAACATTGTTTGTTGTAATTCCTATGTGTATGGCTGGACTATAAAATTATAAATTTTTTATTGATTAATAGTAAGCAAATTATGTGATAAATATATTTTTGATATTTAAATTACAATATGAAAAAGTTAGTTAATATTCAATGTTAAAATATAAATTATTATAAATAAGATTATTAGAGCTCTTTATTTAAAACAATGCTTTTAATTAAGAGCTTTTTCTTTACTACAAAAGTATTGACATATTATTAAAAATAAAAATAAAATATAACAGCTGTAAAGTTATTTTTACTTTCACAGGTGTGAAATAGTGAGAGTAATTTGATTATGGAAATAGATAGAATTGTTTATGTCAATGAATTGCTTGATTTATATGGTAATCTTCTAACTGAAAAGCAAAAGAGAAGTAATGTTTTTATTTTTTTCAGACAACCTTTCTTTTTGGTGAGATAGGGACTTGAACTTGGTATATCAAGACAGGCTGTGAGCGATACAGTTAAAAAGTCTGAACAACTTTTATACTTTTATGAAGATTCTTTAAAAATTTATGAGATGAATAATTATATTCATAACATTAAAGTGAATATAAGAGAAAAATCTGGCTGATTTTTAAACATAAATATACTCTTACAGGACAGCAGTCGGATGATATCGATAAGATAATGAAACTATGTGAGGAGAGTAAATCAGTATGATATTTGAAGGGCTTGCTGAAAAGCTTCAGGGGTACAATGCAAAACCTGAGAGGGAAGGGAACTCTTTCTGAAAAGATGTTGAACTTGCTATGAAACAGAGTTAAACTTGCACTTCTTGAAGCTGATGTAAATTATAAAGTTGTTAAAGACTTTGTATCAAGGTTAAAGATCGTTCTGTCGGTGAAGAGGGTCATGAAGAGCCTTACTCCGGGACAACAGGTAATAAAAATTGTAAATGACGAACTCAAAGAATTAATGGGATCGGTTCAAAGCAAGATAAATATTTCTTCCAAACCACCAACAGTTATTTTTGATGTCAGGATTACAAGGTGCTGGTAAGACCACAACTACTGGTAAGATTGGCTTACCATCTTAAAACACAGGGGCAAGAATCCTATGTTGGTAGCTTAGTGTGTGTATAGACCTGCAACTATAACTCAATTAAAAATATTGTCTGATAAGGTAGGGAGCAAAGTTTTTATAGTGAGGAAGGAAATAACAATCCTGTAGTTGTGCTCAAAAATGCCGTTGAAAGTGCAAGAACGCTTGGATTTGATGTTGTAATCATAGATACAGCTGGTAGACTTCACATAGATGAAGAACTAATGCGGAACTTAAAAATATAAAATCATCAGTAAAACCCTAATGAGATACTTCTGGTAGTTGATGCAATGACAGGTCAGGGATACTGTTAATATTGTTAAATCTTTTTGACGAAGCTCTTGGAATAGATGGAGTAATACTATCTAAGCTGATGGTGATACAAGAGGTGGAGCTGCACTTTCAATAAGAGCAGTAACTAATAAACCGATAAAGTTTGCTGCAATTGGCGAGAAAAATCAATGACTTAGAGCCCTTTTTATCCGGACAGAATTGCTGGAAGAATTCTTGGTATGGGCGATGTAATGTCTCTTATTGAGAAAGCTCAAAATGCCGTTGATGAGCAAAAGTATGAAGGAACTTGAAAGTAAAATTAAGTCAAGATTTTCTAATTTTTGAAGATTTCTTGAAAACAAATGCAACAAATCAAAAAGATGGGGCATTAAAAATATTAGTGAAATGCTGCCTGGGTCCCTAAACAGTTAAAAATGCAGAAATAGATGATAAAGAACTTCTAAAATAGAGGCAATAATACATTCAATGACAAAGCAAGAAAGAATAGATCCATCAATAATAAATGGAGTAGAAAAATAAGAATAGCAAAAGGGATCAGGTACTCAGGTAAGTCAAGTTAATAAGTTGCTTAAGCAGTTTGAAGAAACGAAAAAATGATGAAACAGATGACTAATATGAAACTGGGTGGAAGAAGTTTAAGTTCCCTTTTTAATTTGTGATTGAGTTGAAATAAAATATTTAATTTTTAAGAGATATTCATTTAAATTTAAATAAAAATATAAGTAGTTAGATATTTGTATTTATTTCTATAAACTTTTTAATATAACTTAGGTAATTAATTATTTTTAGAATAATTTTTATATATATCAAATTTAATATTTGGATAAAAATGAGGAGGTGAAATAATGGTGAAAAGATTAGATTGAGGAAAGAATGGAGTTGCTAAGAAAAGACCTTTTTATAGAATGAGTTGTAGCTGATGCTAGATCTCCAAGAGATGGAAGATTTATAGAAGAAGTAGGGTTTTTATAATCCTATGGGAGCTAAAGAAATAAAGATTAACGAAGATAGAGCTAAGCATTGGTTTGGAAACAGGAGCACAACCTACAGATATGGTAAAATCTACTTTTCAAAAAGAACAGGATAATAGAAAAATAAAGTGGAAATGAATTTAGAATTGAGAGGTATTTAAATAATGAGGAAATTGTTGGAAACTATAGTAAAATCATTGGTAGAAAAAGCCTGATGAAGTGCAAATTACTGAAAAATCATGGCGAATATTCAATGATAATAGAACTAAGGGTTTCTCAAGATGACATGGGTAAGGTTATGAGGAAAACAAGGTAGAATAGCAAGAGCTATCAGAACTATCCTAAAAGCTGCTTCTGTAAAAGAAAATAAAAAGTAACTCTTGAAATAATAGGTTAATTAAAGGACTGCTACTAAATTAAGTAGCAGTAACTATAATTATATTTTTGGGGTATAAATTACCAAAAATTAAATACAGTTTTTGTAATATTTTTGGAGAAAAATGAAAATAAGCAACCTTATTGAAATACAAAAATTAATTATAAAGAGCAATATAGAAGATGTTAAGACAGCAATTGATGCAACGCTTGGAAATGGAAAAAGATACTATTACGATTGAGAGACATTTGGAAAAGATGTCAAAAATATTTGCTTTTGATATCCAAAAAGAGCATACTATAGAAAGATCAAGAGAAATATTCCTGTTGAATATCATGAAAATATTGAATTTATTCAAGATTCACACGAGTTTATAGATAAGTATGTAGATGAGAAAGTACAGTTGGTAATGTTTAATTTGGGATATTTACCTAAATCAGATCATGTTGTAAAGACAAATCCATATACAACTCTACATGCATTAGAAAGGTCACTCGAGCTACTTGATATAGGAGGGCTTATAAGTATAATGTTTTATGTTGGTCATGATAATGCAGAGAGAGTATAATTCTTTACTTGAATATATCAGAATATTGGATGCGAAAAATATAGAGGCAATCCATATAAATCCTATAAATCAATATGAATATGCACCTAAGATGGCTATATATACAAAATTGGAAGATTGAGGTGATGTTATTGAGCAATATTAACCTTCAATTAGTTTACATCGAGAAATGAAAGAACTATTCAAAGATGATTTTGAGAATTTATTTCTTCCTACAATCAAAAAAACCTTATAAGGGAATAAGCATAAATACAGAAGAAAGATATCTATAGATGAGTTTTTGAGTATTAAAAGTGACTATGTATTTGAAAATGTACCTTGGAGTAAAGATAGTCTTTATGTAATAGATGGAGAATATTTCTAAAAGTCCTCTTTATCATACAGGAGCATACTATATACAGGAGCCGTCAGCTTCCCTCAGTAGTAAATTTTTAGATGTAAAAAGGGGATGAAAGTACTTGATATGTGTGCATCTCCAGGTGGTAAGACTTTTCAATTATCTCAACTTCTTTCTGATGAAGATATTCTCGTGTCGAATGATGTTAATAATTCAAGAATGCCACAATTACTAAGAAATATTGAATATCATGGACTTTCAAATGTAGTGATTACAAATGAATCTCAAGATAAGTTAGCTGAAAATTTTTCCTAACTTTTTGATAGGATATTGCTTGATGTACCTTGTTCAGGTGAAGGGATGTTTCGTAAGGAAGCAAAACTAATCTCATCATATGAAAAAGCAAGAATCAACTTGTTCCTATCCAAAAAGGATTTGTTAAAGTAAGGCATCTAAGATGTTAAAAAGAGGTGGAAAAACTTATTTATTCCACTTGTACATTTAATAAGAGAAAAATGAATTAAATATAATTGAATTTTAGAGAGAATAAGGATTTTTGAAATATTAAATATAGAAAAAGATTTTAATTTTACATCATTTGATGAACTGAAAAGAATCAGCAAGATTATTGCCGCATAAGTTAAGAGGGAAGGGCATTTTTGTATTGCTTCAAAAATGGAGAAGAAGAAGATATTCAACTTCCCCAAAATCAAATTTATCCTCTTAGAGATACTTTTGCCAAAAGAATATCTTGAATTTGAAAAGAAATACTTGAATGTACAAATAAATGGTAATCTTTTTGTAAATGCAAATAAATTATATCTTGAAATTTTCGATAAAAAAAGTAAAATCAAATATGAGAATAATAAGAAATGGACTTTTTGGGAGAGATTAAAAATAATGTTTTTTTAATATCAGTAGTGCATTTATTAGACATCTTAAATCAAGTGATTTTAAAAGATAATAAATTTTTCACTTTATGATGAAAAACTTAAAAAAATATTTGAAGGGAGAAACTATTTTATATCGAAGATAAAAAGATGGAGATTATATAGTTTGTGCTGAAAACATGACTATTGGTCTTGGGAAAATAAGAGATGGTAAGATGAAAAATATGTACAATAGAAATTGGAGAATTATTTAGGGAGAAAAATGAAGGCTCTACTAACAATAAAAATATCCTGATGAACAAATTGAAAAGTTGAATATGCTTGGCTATGATGTGATTGTAAAAAAGGTGAATTATCAGATGATGACTATGACTGCGATGTATTGCATTGTTTTTAAGACACTAACTTTGAGATAATGTATCGAAGTTCAAAAATTTAAAAATTCGTTCAACTTGCTTCAATAGGTTTTGAACACTTGCCAAAAGAAGAGATTTTAAAGACAAATATTGTAATTTGTAATCAAAAAGGTATATACTCAAAACCTATTGGTGAATGGATAGTTTTTAATATACTTGAAATAATAAAAAAATTCTAAGAAGTTGCAGGGAAAAATAAAAATTGAAATTATGGAAATTTATTGATGATATAGATGAACTTGAAGGTAAGAAGTTGCTATTTTTTTAGGTACAGGTACAATAACTGTTGAAGCAGTGAAAAGACTACAAAAATTTCAGGTCAAAATGATAGGATTAAATAGTGATGGCAGACATATAGATGGATTTGATGAATGTCATAAATTAAGTGATATTAACTTATATTCAAAAGATGCTGATTTTATAATAAATGTGTTACCTTCTACTGATAAGACTAACAACTATATAAATAAGGATATTATTTCTAATTTTAAAAAGGAATTAATTTTATAAATGTTTCTAGAGCTCAGTTGTAAATGAGCAAGATTTGTACAAGCTCTTAAGGATGGAACAATTAAAAATGCTTGTCTTGATGTATTTGATAATGAACCTTTAGATGAAAATTCACCTTTTTGGTCTATGGAAAATGTCTATATCTCACCGCATATTTCATGGAGTTCATCAAAAATCACAAAGAGTTTTTGAAAATCTCTATGAAAATATGAAAAAAATTTTTATTGAGAATAAACCATTAAACAATATTGTTGATTTAAATAAAGGATATTGATATGTCTGAGATAAGGCTTGATGTAATCACTAAAAGACCAGTGATTTTTTTACAAACACGAGAGAAAAATAAGCCTACCGATTTATGGGATGGCAAGATTATGAAAATATTCGAAAAATTTGATGATGTTGAGTATTCTCCGAAACTGTCCTTTTTGTTTAGGAAACGAATCTATGACACCTGAAAAGTATTTATGAAAAATAACAATGGAAGTTCAACAGTAAAAAGTATACCTAACCTTTTATCCGATAATTCAAAATGAAATGGATATAAAGTCTGTTAATGACTTTTGTTATTTTTCTGCTGGCAGACATGATGTTATTGTGAAAGCTCACTCCACAATGATACATATTTTACTATAAGTAAAGAACAGTTTTATGAAATCTATAAGACTGTACATAAACGATATGTAGAAGCTTATAGAAGATGATAATATAAGTTATGTAGTTTTTCAAAAATTATAAGATGCTTGGTGGAGCATCTCTACAACACTCTCATAGTCAAATACTTGCTATAGATGCTATCCCGTTGAAGCTAAATAATGAGATAGAATGCGCAAGAAAAAGCTATGAACAAAAATAATAGTTGTCCTTTTTGCGACATGATAAATTACGAAATGAGAAAAAGCGAGAGGTAATATTTGAAAAATGAAAAATTCATTGCAATCGAACCTTATGCTTCCGCTTATAAATATGAGACACATATTTATCCTAAAATGCATATTTCATCGTTTGAAAACGAAGAAGATATATTACAGTTGTCTAATATTCTACATCAGGTATTTAATATGCTTTATAATACAATAGGAGACTTCCCGTTTAATTTATATCTTAATTCATTTGCTTAAGACGAGAGTATAGATAAATCTTATCATTATAGTTTTTAGAATTATACCTAAGATTACAGGAAGTGCTGGTTTTGAAATGGCATCAGGGCATAAGAGTAAACTCTGTATATCCTGAAGAAAGCTAACAAAAATGATTTTTAAGTAAGAATAAATAGTTTTAATTTTTAAAAATTCTAAATAAACTATAGTTAAAAGTTAATACTTATCACCATTTATATTGCCAATATTGTTATTTTTAGCAAATTATTACTTTTGCAGACTATCAATAATCTTACCGTAAAAAGTACATGGCTTTTTGATAGGTTTTTAGTATAAAGCAACATTTATAAGAGGTATGTATATAATAAAAACTGTTATTATTGACATTTTACAATAATAACAGTTTTTAAATTAAAACAAAGTAGATTTAGATTGTTATTATAATTTATGCTATTTAAAAATACTTAACGGCAGATTCAAAGAGCTTCATATCATAGTCACCTGGAAGATTTTTGTAAAGTCCATAGCCTATTCGCTCGCTATGTCCCATTTTTACCTATTATTCTACCATCCAAAGATGTGATTGACTCTATTGCATGCATTGAGCCGTTTGGATTGAATTTTATCTTGTCTGAAGGATTACCGTTGATATCTACATATTGAGTAGCTACTTGACCATTTTTAAATAATTTTTATTTTCATCGTCTGTTGCAATAAATCTTCCTTCTCCATGAGAAATAGGTACATTATATACCTTTCCTACTTCAGATTGAGAAAACCATGGAGATTTATTTGAAACAACTTTAGTTCTTACTATCATTGCTTGGTGTCTACCTATTTTTATTATATGTCAAAGTAGGGCTATTTTTCGTTAGTATCAATTATCTTACCGTAAGGCAGTAGACCAAGTTTTATTAGTGCTTGAAAACCGTTACAAATTCCTGCTATCAAGTTTCCTTTGTTGTCAAGAAAATCAGTTACAGTATCCTTGATAAGCTCATTTCTAAAAATGCCGTTATAAACTTTGCGCTTCCGTCAGGCTCATCTCCAGCAGAAAAATCCACCCGTATCAAAATTATTTGAGATGAACTAATTTTTTTGTGCAAAATCTTCGATTGATAGCATAGCAGGATTTAGATTATTTATGACAAATATTTCAGCCTTTGCTCCTGCTCGTTCAACAGCCTTTGCAGTATCATATTCACAGTTTGTACCTGGAAATACAGGGATGAGGACAGAGGGTTTTTGCAACTTTTAACATTTGAGCTAATCCATTTATCAACCTTGTATTGATTTAGGGTTCATATTAGTTTGATCATCTTGATTAACATTACAATTGTAGATGCTTTCAAGTTTATCTTCATATCCTTTAGATAGCTCGTCAATAGGTATGAATTCATTATTATATGAAATATATGGAGTTTCAAGTATTTCACCTATTTCAACGCCCATGCCTATATCATCATGTGCCTCTACTAAAAAAAGAACCAAAGCTTTGAGCAAATATTTTCATTTGAACTTAAAGTATTATTAAATTTAAATCCAAGATAGTTTCCTATAGACATCTTATAAACAGCCTCTGCTATTCCGCCCATACCTAAGGCATAAGCAGATATAATCTTCTTATCTTCAATAAGTTTTGTTATTTTTCAAATACTTCTTTTAAACTTTCAGCATCAGGAAGATTGTCATTGTCAAATTTAGATTTTATATAATATACCTTATTTCCCGAATTTTTAAATTCAGGAGAAATTATATTATCAATTTCTTGGGTAGTAACTGCAAAAGAAACCAAAGTAGGTGGCACAGATATATTTTCAAATGTTCCGCTCATGGAGTCTTTTCCACCTATTGCAGCTACCTTAAAGTCCATCTGAGCTTTAAATGCTCCAAGCAAAGAGGAAAGTAGCTTACCCCAACGCTTTTCATCTTTTTCCAAGTTTTCAAAAATATTCTTGAAAAGAAAGGTAGATATTATTATATCCTCCACCAACAGCAACTATCTTACAAAGAGAGTCTACGACAGCCATGTATGCTCCGTGAAATGGACTTTTTCGCTTATAAAAGGATTGTATCCGTAAGACATAATAGAGCATGTTGTAGTATCACCTTTTTCCACTGATACCTTGTGGACCATAGCTTGAATAGGTGTAAGTTGATTTTTGCCACCAAAAGGTAACAATACAGTATTAGCCCCTATATTTGAATCAAATCTCTCATTTAATCCCCTCTTAGAGCAAATATTTAAGTCTGATAACAAATTAATATATTCATTTTTTTAAATCATCAACTTGTTTTTCATCAAAGAATTTTTGGACTTACTGTTTTAATTTTTATATGTTTTTTTGCACCATTAGTATCTAAAAAGAGCGTGATATATCAACTACCTTTGCATCATTGTAGTACATGGTTAGATATGGACTTTCTTTCACAGTTGCAACTACAGTTGCTTGAATATTTTCTTCATTTGCAAGTTGTAAAAATCTTTCTATATCTTTATTTTGTACTACAACTGCCATTCTTTCTTGTGATTCACTTATTGCAAGTTCTGTAGCATCAAGTCCTTCATATATTTTTGGAACTTCATTTAAGTTTATATCAAGTCCATCAGTAAGCTCTCCTATTGCAACAGCAACACCACCTGCACCGAAATCATTGCAACGCTTAATCATTTTACATGCTTCTTCATTTCTAAATAGTCGTTGTATTTTTTTCTTTCTTGAGGTGCATTTCCTTTTGGACTTGAGCGCCACATGTTTCTACAGAGCTTTCATCATGAGATTTTGAAGACCCTGTAGCACTCACTCTATTCCGTCTCTTCCTGTAGCACCACCAAGTAGTACTACCACATCGCCGGTTTTCAGGTTTTTCCTTATAACATTTTTTTCAGGAGCAGAAGCGATGACAGCACCTATTTCCATATGTTTTGCAATGTAGCCGTCATGATATATCTCATCAACAAGACCGGTTGTAACACCAACTTGATTACCGTATGAAGAATATCCTGAAGTTGCACCTGTCACAATTTTTCTTTGTGGAAGTTTTCCGGCTATTGTTTTATCAATAGACATAAGTGGATTACCTACACCGGTCACTCTCATAGCACCATAAACATAGGCTCTACCTGAAAGAGGATCTCTTATCGCTCCTCCCTATACATGTTGCTGCTCCACCAAAAGGTTCAATTTCTGTGGGGTGGTTATGTGTTTCTGTTTTTAAATAATAATAGATAGGGCTGTTTTTTTGTCATTGATATTGACATCAATTTTTTTACAGTACAAGCATTTACTTCTTCAGATTCATCAAGATTTTTAAGAATACCTGATTTTTAAAGTATTTGGCGGCAATTGTACCTATGTCCATTAAAGTAATAGGTTTTTGATATTAAGTTCTTCTCTTAAACTAAGATAATGTTTATAAGTTTCTTCTATAAGTTTGTCTTCAAACTGTACTTCATCAATTATTGTGTTAAAAGTTGTATGTCTGCAATGATCAGACCAATATGTGTCAATTACCCTTATTTCAGTAATTGTTGGATTTCTTTTTTTCGTCTTTAAAGTAATCACGACACATTATCAAGTCATTGATATCCATGGCAAGAGAAAGATTTTTGTGGAGAACTTCTAATTGCTTATCATCAAATTCTATAAAATTTTCTATAACTTCAACTTCATTTTTTTGTTTCATAGTGATTTATTATTGATTGAGGTGTATCAAGTGATGCCTCTCTTGACTCAACAGGGTTAATTACATATTTCTTGATTTTTTTGTCAAATCTTGTGATGATATATCACCATATAAGCAAAAATATCTTTTGCAAAATTAACAGTTGGCATCTGACCGTTAGAAATTATCTGTATGCACTGCATAGCAGAGTCAGCTCTTTGGTCAAACTGACCTGGCAATGATTCCACAGCAAAGATAAAAGGGGTATCCATATCTAAATTATCACTTACAATATCTAACTGAGGTTCTGAAAAATAGTTTTTATTGAATATTCAAAAGAGGATTTGCTAATATTTTTCGACATAATATCTATTGATTACTCTTATTTTATCAAGATTTTTATTCCAAGAAATGTACGGCAATCAGAAAGTAAAAGTCTTTGCTTCGGTTTGCAAATTCCTCTTTTTCTACAAATACCTGATAAAGCATTATTTTTCCTCCATTTCCTTTTCTAAGGCTTTTTCCAATATCGTGTCTATAGTAAGCATTCTTAAATTCTATTTTATTAACCATGGAGTAAGATTTTTCTATTGCTTTTTAAGTGAAGAATCAACTCCTGTTACTCCAAGAACTCTGCCCGAATTTGTAAAAAGTTTTTTTATCTTTTTCTACTGCACCTGCAAAGTAAACATTTTTTTATAACTTCATTAGGTACAATTATCTCAAAGCCTTTATCATATTTTTCAGGATAACCATCTGATGCCATTACTACGCAACAGGCACTATCATTAGAAAAATTCAACATTAGCATCTGATAGTGTTTCATTTGTTACTGCTTGCATTATTGACAATAAGTCACTTTTTAAAAAGAGGGAGGACAACCTGAGTCTCAGGATCTCCAAATCTGCAATTATATTCTATAACTTTTACTCCGTCATCAGTGATTATAAGCCCAAAGTAAAGACAACCCTTAAAATGTTCTGTTTTTCACTATTCATAGCATTAATAGTAGGAAGAAATATTTGTTCCATACATTGAATTGCAATTTCGTTTGTATAGTATGGGTTAGGTGCTATAGTTCCCATTCCACCAGTATTTACACCCTTATCACCATCTCTGCTTAATTTGTGATCCATAGATGAAATCATAGGGACTATAGTTTTACCGTCAGTAAATGTTAATACCGATACCTCAACTCCTGTCAAAAACTCCTCTATTACAATATTTTCTCCACTTTTTACCAAATTTTTGTCAAGCATTGCAGATTTTATAGCATCAATGGCTTCTTGCTTATCTTGTGCTATTGTTACTCCTTTTTCCAAGGGCTAAGCCATCCGCTTTTTATTACCACAGGCATAGACATATTTTTCCAAGTAATTCATTGCGGATTCAAAATTGGAGAATGTTTCGTATTTTGCAGTAGGAATTTTATATTTTTCATAAGATTTTTAGAAAAATATCTTACTACCTTCAATTATTGCAGCATTTTTATTTGGACCAAAACAATCTATTCCAACTTCTTGAAGTATATCTACAAGACCAAGTACAAGAGGATCATCGGGAGAGACAATGCAGTAGCTGATGTTTTTTTCAAGTAAAAATTTTTATATTTTCAAAGTCTGTAGTAGATATATCTACGCAAACTGCATCATTGTTCATTCCTGCATTTCCTGGTATTGCATATATCTTTTCTACTGACTTATTTTCTTTGATATTATGGCGTGTTCTCTACCTCCACCGCCTATTATAGCAATATTCACTATAGCCTCCTATCAATGATGAAACAATCTAAGATTGGTAAATACACAAACCATATTATATTCATTACAAGTCTCTATTACTTTTTATCATCATTTACTGAACCACCGACTTGGACGATGTATCTTACTCCGCTTTTTCTTAGCTCTTATAATATTGTCAGAAAATGGGAAAAAGCATCTGATCCAAGAATAACATTGTCAAGATTAGATAAAAACTCCTTATTTCTTCATCACTCAAGACATCAGTCTACTTTCAAAATAGTTTTTGCCAAATTTTATCGGCACATACATCTTCTTCATTTTTATTGATATAATTTTTCAATTACATTGTCTCTTGTTGCTCTTGATAAATCTGCTCTAAATGGGAGATTTAATACTTTTGGATGCTGACGCAAAAACCAAGTATCAGATTTTGAACCTGCAAGCCTCGTACAGTGAATTCTTGATTGTTGACCTGCTCCTATACCTGTAGTTTGACCGTCATAGGGTGAAACACACGGAGTTTGACTGTGTATATTTAAGTGCAATCATAGAAAGAATAAAAATCTCTTTTAACATTATCAGGTAAATCTTTGTTTTTTTAGTTACTATGTTATCAAGTAAACTTTCGTTTATAACGGTATTATTTTTATCTTGCTCAAACATTACTCCAAATACTTGTTTAATTTCTTTAGAAGGTGATAGATAGTTTTCATCAATTTTTGATTATATTATACATACTCTTTTTCTTTTTCTTCAGTATTTTTGAGACCTCATCATCATAATAAGGAGCTATGATACCGTCAGAAACCTCTCGTGATATAATATTTGCAACTGTCACATCACATTTGTCAGATAAGGCTATAAAATCGCCAAATGATGACATCCTATCAGTGCCTCTTGCTCTTGCGTAAGCACAGGCAATAGGGGGATTCATCAAGGTTTTGTATATCATCTACAAAACATGCTCTTTTTTTAAACTGTCATCAAGTTTTTATTCCAAGAGCAACTGAAGTGGGGCTGACATGCTTAAAAGAAGTGGCACATGACATATTTAAAAGCTTGTTTTACTTCTTTAACAAGCTGATAAGCATTAAAAAGCGTCTAAAAAGTTTATATATCCAGGGTTTCCATTTAGTATTTCAAAAGGTAGATTAGAATTGTCCGACATAAATAATCTTGCGGATTTTTGATTAGGATTACATCCGTATTTAAGTTGAAACTCTTTCATAAGAACTCCTAAAAGATTTTTATTTATTATTTTGTTTGTAATAGTATTATTTTTAAATCAATGTATCTAACATATAAAAGAAATTTTATTATCATTATCCAAGTTTTTCCCATATAGACTTTGAGAATTCGTCAATATCATTAGGTATATGAATCTTAATAGGTTCGCCAATAAAAGGAAATAAGAGGATTTGCACCCATATATGTGTGGATGAAATGACCTACATTGTCAATAGATTCATAATTATAGAAAAATCTATCACAGGTAGCACCTTGAGGTGTTCCGCTTTTTAATATACTAAATTTATAAGCAAAATTAGTTTCATTTATACTTACAATTCCGCTTATCCTTGGTGTAAAATTTGGTGAGTCAGGCTCAAATTTTTCTCGTAAAAAGAGAATCTTCAAAACTTATATTGTTTTTAAGTCCGTCATATATAGTATCAGTATGATCTCCGTTAGTAACTATTATTGTATTCCCAAATGTCTTGATTGCAGGGTATATTATAAGACTTGGATCTTCTACCTTGCTCTCATCAAATGCTTTTTGTAAATACATCACCATTTTTCTTCCAATATCCTGTTTCTGCTGTTTTGACTTCTTCCACTTAAGAAATAAGCAATACATATATTGTTATTTTCACTTTTTCCGATGATTATACCTCTGCCAGGATAGGTGTTATTTCTCAAAAGATGTTCTATATGATTTATATTTTTTTGTCTGCAATTTTTATTCTCCTTTAAAAATTTGCTTACATATTTTTTTCAACTGAAAGAGGGTAATATTTTTCCATTCAGCTTCACGCATTACCCTTTTCTTGTAAGGATTTGGGAGTATCATCTTCTTTTTACTATAACACTTTTTTTGCATTATTATTTCTCCGCCATCAGGTATTTCATTTACAAAAATGCGTAGTAGCTCCTGTTATTTTAACTCCTTTTTAAGTGCAGCTTCATGTACCTTTAAACCATAATATCCTTCACCACAAAATGAAGGTATCAATGATGGATGTACATTTATTATCCTGTTTTTAAACTCATTTATAAAAATAGTATCAACTATAGTTAAAAACCAGCCATGACTATTAAATCTATTTCATTTTTGTTTAAGTATATCAATAATTGATTGTTCAAAGTCGTATGGATGTGACTTTTTGGTGATAATATAGGTTTGGATATTATGTTTTTGCTCTTTCAAGTGCAAAGGCATTTTTCATTATTTGACAAAACTAATTTGATAAAACCGTGTTTTATTACTTTTGAATCTATCAAAAGCTTGTAGATTAGTTCCTCCACCAGACACCATAACAGCAATATTTACTTTTTATGTTCGTTTATATTATTTACCATATCAATATACCTATATCAATTTGACTTTTTGTTCACCTTTAATAATTTGACCTATCACATATGCATTTTCACCATTATTTTTTTAAAAATCTCAAGAGATTTATTTACATCGTCTTTGTCAACTATTATAGTCATCCCTACACCCATATTGAATGTATTGAACATATCCCTGACATCTATATTTCCTATTTTAGAAATCAGTTTAAAAATTGGGAGAATATTAATCTTGTCTTGTTCTATTTCGCCACATAGTCCATCAGGTATAGACCTTGGTATATTTTTCATAAAAACCACCACCTGTAATATGGGATATACCTTTTTACATTTATTTGTTCAATAAGTTCTAATATAGGTTTTACATATATTTTAGTAGGAGTGAGCAGGCAGGAAGCAATAGATTGTCCATTCAATTCATCAACTGGAGAGTTTATATCAGAGTTTTCAATATCAAACACCTTTCTTACTAATGAAAATCCATTGGAATGCACACCAGTTGACGGTGAAAAAGTGATAATAACATCACCCTGCTTAATCTTAGAGATATCTATTATTTTTCTTTATCTACCACACCCGTACAGTATCCAGCTAAGTCATACTCATTTTCAGGATAAAAACCTGGCATTTCAGCTGTTTCACCACCTATAAGGGCACAGTTTGAGTCAACACAACCATCACATACACCCTTTACTATCTGTTCAATTTTTTCAGGAACATTCTTACCACAGGCTATGTAGTCAAGGAAGTATAGAGGCTTGGCTCCACAGCATATTATATCGTTGACGCACATAGCAACACAGTCAATTCCAATGGTATCGTGTTTATCGAGTAAAAAATGCAAGTTTAAGTTTTGTGCCTACACCATCTGTTCCACTAACAAGAATCGGTTTTTATTCCTGTAAGATCCAGCTCAAACAACCCTCCGAATCCACCAACATCAGAAAAAACTCCTTTTGTAAGTGTTTTTGCTATGTGAGTTTTCATTAGTTCAACAGCTTTGTATCCTGCTGTTATATCAACCCCTGCATCTTTTATATGCCTTAGAATATGAATTCTCGCTCATTATTTACTCCTTTTTATTCCAACAGTAAGTGCATAATTTATCTTCATCCAAGCCTATGGCTTTTTACTAAAGCCTTCAAGAGATTGGAAAGCAATAGATGCAAGATGCAATCTCTTGCAAATCGCATCAAGTAAGTTTTGTCCTCTTTTAGTAGATGCATCTGAATATTCATCTATATAGTTAAGTCCTTCTTGTCCTTCTAATTCCACGATTATTTGTCTGCTTATAAGTTCCATATCACTATTAGAGCGTGAAAAATTTTAGATATTTGCATGGGTACATTATGGGAGGACATGCAGAACGGATATGAACTGACTTTTGCGCCTTGTTCATACAAAAATCTACAGTTTCTTTTTAATTGAGTACCTCTTACAATGGAGTCATCAACAAATAACAGACTTTTATTACATATTAACTCTTTTTACAGGTATTTGTTTCATTTTCGCTATCTTACTTCTGTCAGATTGTTTTGTTGGAGTAAAAGCTTCTTGACCATGTAGGAGTGTATTTAATAAATGCTCTTGCAAATGGAATATGACTTTCATTTGAATAACCGATAGCATGTGGAGTACCAGAATCAGGTACACCGCCAACATAGTCAATATTTTCTTTTACTAAATTGCAATCTATCGTATTGTGCCAGTATGGTTCCGTTTTTATATCTCATCATCTCAACATTGATGCCTTCATAATTAGAGGTTGGATATCCATAGTATGACCATAAAAAGGAACAAATCCTCATTTTTCAAGAGGAGGTGACAGCTGATTTATACAATTATGAGAAATTTCAACAATTTCCCCTAGCCCAAGTTCTTTTTCATCAATATAGTCCAACTTATGATATGCAAATGATTCAAATGAAACACAGTATCCGTCATCATTTTTACCTATCATCACAGGAAGTCTTCCGTATTTGTCTCTTACAGCTATTATTTTTTTGCATCATCTTTTTAAGATCAGTATATTTGCAGTTCCGTCAATCTTTTCTCTCATAAATTTTATGCCATCAACAAAATTATCTTTTTGGCTTATTAAAGATGCTACAAGTTCAGTAGTGTTTACCTTTTCCGCCTGTCATAGAGTCAAAAATGACCGTAATGATTGAATAAATACTCATCTATTAGTTGTTGTGCATTATTTACAATACCTATAACACAAATTGCAAAAGAGCCAATTTTTAGAGCGTATAAGAAGAGGTTGAGGATCGTTGTCACTTATGCAGCCTATGGCTGAGTTTCCACTCATTTCTTCAAATATTTTTTTCAAACTTAGCACGAAAAGGAGTATTTTTCGATATTGTGTATAATGCGTTGTAATCCATTTTCGCTGTCAAATGTTGCAACTCGGCTCAGTGAGAACCTAAATGTGAGTGGTAGTCAGTGCCGAAAAATATATCTGAAATAGCACTATTTTTTTGCTTGCTACTCCAAAAACCTCCCATTATTTTCCTCCGAAAGTTAATTAGACATATTTTAAATTATATTATTATTTATAGAATTAAAATCTATACAATTAATTTTTTTACAAGTCATTAATTGATAATAAAAATTTGTTAGTACTAATCGCTATTATAATGCTAAGATTGTAGTTTTAGCAAATTATTCGTTTTGCAGATTATCAATCATTTAAATTATAAGGCTTTTTGATAGTTTTTAGTTTAAAACACTAATTTAAAAAGTCTAATGTAGAAAATAGTTATTAATTGAATTTCTCACAAACTTGTCTATCCTTTTCAAGGACTTTTTCCTTGTCAGATTCTCTACGCTTAAGTAATTTATCGTAAAGAGAATTATCTGCTAAAGATAAGATTTGTATTGCAAGTAATGCAGCATTTACTCCACCATTTATTGCAACAGTTGCTACTGGTATGCCGGGAGGCATTTGAACAGTGGAAAGTAGGGCGTCTATTCCGTCAAGATTTGAAGATTTACAAGGTATACCTATGACTGGCAAAAACAGTATTTGCGGCAATTGCACCTGCAAGATGAGCAGCCATACCTGCTGCACAAATTATAACACCAAAAATTATTAGCCTTTGCATTTGAAGAAAAATTCAAGTGCCTTTTTCAGGTGTTCTGTGCGCAGAATACACATGTACTTCATAAGAAATATCAAATTCTTTTAAAGTTTGAATTGTTTTTCTATTATTGGTAGATCGCTGTCACTACCCATTAGAATACCAACTTTTTTTCATAATAATCTCCTATAAATATAGTATAAACTTAGTATTAAGTTACTTGTGAATTTATTTAATTGTAGGGGCTTTTTCCTTTTGGATGACATCATGAGCCCCACCCTTCTATTATACTTGTAGCAGATACAAGGGTAATTTTTGCTTTTTGCTGCAATTCTTCAATATTAAGTGCACCGCAATTACACATGGTAGATTTTATCTTACTAAGTGTAAGATCTACATTGTCTTTAAGACTGCCTGCATAAGGTACATAAGAGTCAACTCCCTCTTCAAATGAAAGTTTCTTGTCTCCTCCAAGGTCATATCTTTCCCAGTTTCTTGCTCTTGCTGAGCCTTCTCCCCAATACTCCTTATAGTAAGTTCCTCCAATACTTACTTTGTTTGAAGGACTCTCGTCAAATCTGGCAAAGTATCTGCCAAGCATTACAAAGTCAGCACCCATTGCAAGTGCAAGTGTAATATGGTGATCATAGACAATTCCGCCGTCTGAGCATACAGGTACATATACTCCTGTTTCTTCAAAGTATCTATCTCTTTCCTTACATACTTCTATTATTGCTGTAGCCTGTCCCCTTCCTATTCCTTAGTTTCTCTTGTGATACATATTGAGCCTCCGCCTATACCTACTTTGACAAAGTCAGCACCACAATCTGCCAAAAATCTAAATCCCTCAGCATCAACTACATTTCCGGCACCTATTTTTACAGTATCTTGGTATTTTTTTCTTTAATCCATTTTATAGTTATTTCTTGCCATTGTGAAAAACCTTCTGAAGAATCTATACAAAAGTACATCTGCTCCTGCATCAACTAAAGCAGGAACTCTTTGTTCATAATCCCTGGTATTAATACCTGCTCAACAACATATCTTTTGGAAGAATCAAGAATCTCATTTGGATTGTTTTTATTACTATCATAGTCTTTTTCTAAAAAAACAAAGTAACATAGGTTCTGATTTTCATCAACTATAGGAAGAGTATTTAATTTATTGTCCCAAATGATATTATTAGCTTCTTTTTAATGTTATACCTTCTTTTTCCTAATATAAGTTTTTCAAAAGGAGTCATAAATTCACTAACTTTAATATCAGTGTTCATACGACTAATACGATAATCTCTTCCTGTTACAATACCAAGTAATTTTTCCATTAGGTCTACCATCAGATGTAACTGCAACTGTAGAAAATCCTGTTTTTTTCTTTAAGATTTAAAATTTCTTGTAAAGTGTGGTCCGGTGAAACATTTGCTCTGCTTGTTACAAAAAACCTGCCTTGTGATTTTTAACTTTCCTTACCATTTCAGCTTCGTCTTCAACTGACTGAGAGCAAAAATATAAAAAGAAACACCCCCTGTTTGGCAAGAGCAACAGCAAGTTCATCTCGGATACGGATTGCATTATTGCAGAAACAAGAGGGATGTTAAGCGTAAGAGGGCACACCTCACCTTTTTATACTTAATAAGTGGTGTTTTCAAAGTTACATTTGCAGGAATACATTCAGTTGAAGAGTATCCAGGTATTAACAAATATTCGCTGAAAGTATGAGAGGTTCATTAATAAATTTAGCCATAGAATTCTCCTTTGTAAAAATTGATTAGAAAAAGAAATAATATAAAATGAAAATGTTCATAATAATAAAAAACTAAAAATGATTTTTTGAAAAATATATCAAATTAAAAATATAATAATATACTAAAAACTTTATTGAAGAAAAATATATCACAATTTTTTTAAAAATCAATATAATAAGGAATAAATCATAATTATATTAAAAATAAAAATAGCTTTTTGTAGTAAATATAAAAGCTAATGTTTTAAAAAAATCATAAAAAGATAATATGAACTTTATTATTATAATAGTTTTAAAATAAATATAAAAATCCACTGATTTCTCAGTGGATAATAAATTTTCAAATTAAATTATTCATCTTCAGGAATTAGATCGCAATTTTCTCTATCACTTGGCATTAACAAAGTAAAAACCGATGAAAAAGATGAAACTTGCAATTAATCCAGGAATTATTGGATCTAAGTCAAAGAAGTTTATAACCTTTCTTTCAACAAGAACAACAATAATACTTCCAGCAATTAGAGATGCGATTGTACCTTGAAGTGAAGATTTTTTTCCAATAAAGTCCAAAAACATAGGGAAAAATGCTCCTGCTGCTCTAAGAGTAAATGAAAAACATAAGTATAGTTATTAGGTTTCCGGTATTAGTTATTGCTATTACCCATCCAAGCATACCTACAATTATCATAGTTATCTTGGTAGTCTTCATTACTTGATCGCTTGTAGCATTAGGGTTGATGTATATCTTGTAAATGTCATTGCCAAATATAGAACCTGCACCCAAAAGATCAGAGTCAGCTGATGACATTGTTGCTGATATTATACCTGAGAATAAAAGACCTACGATAATTGCGGGCATAGTATTCATAGCAAGATGTGGAAGTGCATATCTGGCACCATCTTTCATTATAACAGCACTATCAAGCTTGTTCATATTCACCAATGCCAATGTTGTTATACCTAGTATTGTAGGGAATAAATGCATAGACAAAAATTTATTACAGCAGAAATTACAGAACCTTGTACAGCAACCTTTCCGTTTCTTGCTGCGTAAAATCTTGATACAGCCTCCTGTCCTACTGTAAAAAGAAGCAACATACATTATTATTAGTCCTATAATTGTGGATAGTTTAATACCACTAAACAAACTCATAGTTTCAGGAGGTACATTTGCTATTACATTGTCCATACCTCCGCTAATTTGAGTGAAAAAGGTACTGCCAACATCATTCCTATTACAATTAAGAATACTTGAACGAAGTCTGTAAAGAGCAACAGCCCAAAAGACCTCCCATTATAGCATACACTGTTACTACCAAAGCTACTATTGTAACAGCAACTTTTGGACTTACACCAATCATTACAGAAACTATAGTTGCAGATGCGATAAATTGTGATGCTGTAAGACCTATAAGAGGAAGCAACATTATTATTGAAGTTATTAGACCAGCAGAGCGACCATATCTTCTTCTAAAAAATATTCAGGTACAGTTTTTGACTTCTGCTGCTCTAAACTTATGAGCAACAAAAGATAAAATTACAAAGGCTATACCCATAGTAGTTACATACCATGATGCGCCAAGTCCCCCAAGTTCCATATGCTTTTTCAGCAACTCCAAGTGAAGATCCTCCACCTATTTCAGTAGCGGAAAGTGTACCTGCAAGAAGCAAAGGTCCTAAGTTTCTTCCTGCTACCATAAAATCTTCATTGCTGGTAATGGAAGAGTAGTAACCTATTGCGAGCATTACTAACAGGTAGATAATTACAACTGCTATAACTGTTACATTTGCATTCATAACAAAAACTCCTTTTTGTAATTGCCGATATTTAGTAAAATGACAAATTGAGTATCATAAATTAATGTAATTAGTAAATTTTACTTTGTTTTTAATATTTATTAGATATTTTAAATTTTAAATCAAAATAAGTATTGATTTTAATCATATATCTTAAGTATAATTAGTATTATATAAGAAAATAAAGTTAATAATTACAGTAATTAAATAAATATTTTTATTTACAAGTAAACATTTAAAATGATATCAATAGGTAAGTTAAACTCAATATCAGTATAAGATTAAAAAATATATCTAAAAATAATACTAGTATATTATAATAAAAGTCAATAATCAAAAAGTCAATAAAAGCTATATTATATTATTAATTAGTTTTTATTGACTTTTAAAACCTAATATCATTTTTGTTTTTAAGATATTACTTAATTAATCTGTATTTTTGTGCTTGATACATCTCATAATACTTTCCTTTATTTTTGTATCAAAGTCTCATGATTTCCTTCTTCTATTATTTTTCCCTTTTTCAAGTAGATATATCTTATCAGCATTTTTGATTGTTGATAATCTATAGGCTATTATAAAAGTTGTTCTTCCTTTCATAACAATACTCATAGCATTTTGAATTATCTCTTCTGTTTGAGAGTCTATAGAGCTTGTTGCCTCATCGAGTATTAGAATCTTTTGGATTTTGTGCCAAGGCTCTTGCAAATGAAATTAGCTGTCTTTCACCTGATGAAAGCATTGGAACCATGATCGAGAATTTTTCATCCATACCTATATTTTTGAAGTAAATCTTTTGCTCCTACCATTTCAAGAGCTTTTGATGCATCTTGTCTGCTTACATTAGGATTGCCTAAGGCTATATTATAAAACAAGCTGTCTGAAAAATATGTAAGGATCTTGCAGTACTATACCCATATATTTTTCTGATAGACTGATTTTTAAGGTCTTTCAAATTCATATCATCTATGAAAAATTTCACCTTTTTGAGGTTCATAAAACTTTAAAAAGTAGGTTCATTATTGAACTTTTTACCTGAGCCTGTATGTCCAACTAATGCGATTATCTCTCCTTTTTAGCAGTAAGATTGATATTGTTTAGTACATATTCTCCTTGCTTATAGTAAAAACTTACTTCTTTGAATTCAACATTACCTTGAATTGGCTCAATTATTTTCGTCGCTTATTGGTGTACCTTCTTTGTCTATCATCTCAAATACATGTGATGAGGCAACTGCAGATTTTGATAAATTACTTAATTCTCCAACTATTGTGTGAATATTATGGAAAAAGTAAATCTATATAATCTACATAAACATATAGCAAACCTATGGAAGTAATAGAAATATTTTTTTAGCATTCTACTTCCAAAGTAATATATCATTACAGTAAATACCATATTCTTAAAAGCGCTATTATTGTATATGAAGTCAGAGAGTTAAGTATCAAAAAGTTTAAAACGCTCATCTTTTTCTGTATTCGACCTGTCAAATTCTTCTTTTTAAATTGTCTTCGTTATTATAAGCTCTTATTATGCTTATACCTTGTACAGCTTCGTTGATTAATCCGTTTTAACTCACTGATTTTACTTCTAATTACATTATTAAATTTTTCTTGCTTTTTCATTATAAAACCAAATTGTAAAAGATTAGCAAAAGGTATCAACAACAAAGAGATAGAGCAAAAATTAAAATTAAGTCTAAAAAAACATTATATAAACTGAGATTATATACACGCTGCTTTTTACAATCTCTCCCAAGACTTTTACATATAGAGTTTGAACTGCTTCAGTATCATTAGTTATCTTTGAGACTATACTTCCTGCCGGCATATTATCAAAAAGATACATCAAGTTGTTGAATTTTTCAAAGATTTGAAGTCTCATTGTTCTTACTATCTTTAGAGCCATGATTTTTCATTTGTATACTACTGACATATTTAAAAGTTGCTGCAAAGAGTATTAAATAATAGGTAAAATGCTATAAGTTTTAAAATGGAACTTTGATTAATTAAAAGATTTTACAAGTTCTTCATCGAGTATTTTTCTTATTGAAAAAGGAGCCAACAGTTCAAAACAGCTGCTGTAAATAATAGAAAAAGACCTATGAACAAATTTGATTTGAACATTAGAGCATAGGCTGACAATCTCTTAAAGTCTTCTTTTTGTTTTGGTTCTTAGAAGTTTGATTAATATCAGTCATTTTCATCTTCCTTAAGTTGTTGAGTTTTGATATTGCGTAGCATACCATCCGTTTTGTTTCATAAGATTTTTCATGATTTCCTCTTTCTGCAATCTCTCCTTCATCCATAACTATAATTTCATGTGCATGAGAAACCAAAGAAAGTCTATGAGATACAATTATTGTAGATTTTCTTTTCTTATATTTCGTATATTTTTGAATTATAGCCATTTGTGTCTTGGAATCAACTGCTGACAGGAGTCATCAAGTATCAAAATGTCAGGCTCTTTAAGAAATGCTCTTGCTAAAGAAATTCGCTGTTTTTTTGACCACCAGATATGGATACACCACGCTCTCCAACAAGTGTATCAAGTCCGTTTGTAAAAAGAGAAATGTCTTTTGATAATCCGGCATTATAGATTTGCATTATCAATTTCATCAACATTTGAATCATATTTTTCCTATCAAAAATATTTTCTTTTATCGTTTTTGAAAAACAGTATACTGTCTTGAGGTACATATCCTATCTTAGACATAAGACTCTTAACTTCAATATTTTTAAGAGGAATATTTCCAATTAATATTTCACCATTTCCATATTCATATTCTTTTTAAGAGTTGCTTTATTAAAAGTGGATTTTTCCGCTACCTGTTTTTGCCAACTATACCCAAGGTTTTTGCCTTCAGGTATAAAAAGATTAATATTTTTCAAGTTGGCAGATGATGAAGTTGGATATTTAAAAGAATAGTTGTCAAAACTGATGTCACAAGATAAATCTTTATTTATTTTTACTTCATTTTCTTGTGTGACATTATCTTTTTCTTCCAACACTTCATATATTCTTTTGAATTGATGTAGATGATCTTTGAGCGATATTTATAAAATCACCTATACTAAACATTAGCCATACTAAAAAACCTAAATAGATATTAAAAAGAGATTAACTCTCAAAGAGTTATTTGGTTTTGATGCTACAGGCTACTGCCGTACCATATGAGCGATTGCGTAGCTCATTGAGGGTAAAAATTTTTAGATGATGACTGCAGAAAATATCAGCAATAATTTCGTCTTAAGTGATTTATGGTATACATCTGTAATGCTTTTTCAAATTTAGATATGCTTTTGGTTTTCAAGTACATAAGAACGGACAACTCTCAATCCGTTGATATTTTCAAGAGCTACATCACTCATTGCCGAAAAAGCTTCCTGCTGTTTCATATATTCATTGTGAATATGATGACCAAGATTATTAGAAAATAAAAGAAGTATCAGTAAAGGAAGTATACTTAGAAAAGTAAGCTTCCATGAAATTATTATACCCATAGCGACTATTACTGTAGAAAGATAACATATGCCGTCAGAAAAAGCCATAGTACCGTAACCAAGTAAGTCGCTAACTGTAGCTACATCGCTTGTAGCTCTTGACATCAAATCTCCGGATGAAAACTTTTTCAAAAAAGGTCTTGGCATTGACAAGATATCATCATCTGTTGTAAATAAAAATCTATAACTATAGCATTTGAAAACACATTATATGACCATATAAAGTTACATATGTATTCTGATGAGAAAGTGCAATCATAAGACATACATAGGTAGTTAATTCATTCCATGTTAGACTACCTTTTGCTATTGAATCTATTGATTTACCTATTATAATTGGAGGTACTATAATAATAAGATTTGCTAATTGTAATACCAATACACCGATTATATAGTTTTTCTCCTTTTAAAAACCAAAAATAATTTTTAAATTTTTGAACATTAATATCACCAATTTATTATAAAAAAATTTAAATTATCTATTGTTGGGTAAATAATAAGCAAATAAATTATACATCAAACTGAAAGATCTATTTAACAAGTCAATCATAAATAATATCTTTATCCACATGCTGATTTTTTTATATTTATTCATTTATTGATACTAATACAGTTGTGTTTATTAAGTATAGATTTGTCAGTATATTTCGTGATAAGTAGTCTAACTAAAGTTTGATGTAAAAAGTAGAGTTAATTAATTTAATATTAATTATAAAAATACGGAGGAAATTATGAGCTTAAAAGAAGAAATGCTTTCAAAGAAAAAAACTGGGTGGTATATGGTATCACAGATGATGTAGAAAAATTTGGCTACAAGATACCTATGGTAATGGTGCAAAAAGGCTACAATGTTGTCGGAGTTAATAAAAATATGCAGGTCAAAAATTCTTGGAATAGATGTATATTCTTCTTTAGAAGATGTGCCAATGGAAGTGGACTGCGTGGATGTGGTTGTAAATCCTAAAATATCACTAAATGTAGTTGACGAAGCAGTAAAAAGGTATAAAAATATCTGGTTTCAACCACATACATTTGATGATGAAGTTATATCTAAGACAAAAGATAATAATATAAACTATGTAAATGACGACTGCGTGTATGCAATATTACGAGGACATCACTAAGAGTTTAATTAAAGTCTGATAAATTTAAAAAGTTTGATTGGGAGTAAATTATAAATGGTTTACTCTCTTTTATCAATTTTTAGGATACAGTTATTAAATAGGCTAAATATTATAGTTTAATATAAATAATATATCTTGTGTAAAAATAAATTTAAATAATTATACAAGGAGAATAAAATGTTCAATATAACATCAGATACACATGTGGATATGTATTTATAATACAAACTGCTCTGAAGAACAAAAATATGATTGTATCATGGGAGATATAGAAAAACTATCTATAGAAGTTCAGAAAGAGATACAGTTAAATGTAGATGAATATATTGATATGATGACAAAAATACAAAAAGCTAACAGACACTTTGATTATAGCTGGAGATATTTCAAATAACAATTCATATTCAAAAATATTTTTAAAAAAGTATCTACTATATGGAAGAATGTATGGTATATTGATGGCAATCACGAATACTATTTTCAAGATAAAGATAGTGGAGACAATAGATTATATAGACTAATAGAAGATTTGAAAGAGTATCCCAATATTAAATATGTAGCAAATACAGTCAAGAGATACAATGTAAAGACTTAAAATAGGCTTTTACCTATTATGTATAATATGAATAATCCTGATGTTTATAAAATGTTCAATAATAGAATGAACGACAAATATTATATACACGGAATATATGTATGAATCATATGAAAAGGGAAGTAAATTTTTATCAAAAATGAAATCTATGGAAAATGTGATATTTGTATAAGCCATGTCCCTTTGTTGAGATTAGAGGGTACAGGAGAGAAGAGACTACCTATTATACGAAATTAAATATTGATCCAAGTATAGTATATTTCTTTGGTCATACTCATAGAAAAAGAAGTTGTATATGATTTTTGTCTTAAACAAAAAGGTATTGAAGAAAGTGTAAAAGGATATAGTGTAGGAGTAGGATATCCTAAAAACACATGGAAGGGGATTAGGAATACCACATACACAGACATTTTCACATGGTCTGATGAGGAAGATACACTGATCGAAATTAAATAAAATCGAGAAATACTGGAGAGAATTTTATCGAGATAATGAACTGAAAAACCTTTTAAATAACAATTTATAGTTACTTAAAAGGTTTTAATATTGATAGTTGTTTAGTATATTCAAATTTATAATTTATACCTAATTATAGTTCATTGAATAGAATTTGTAGTAAAAAAGAGTTCTGAAATAGTTACAAAGGTCTAATTTCTTTTTGTTCCATGTTCTCCTTCATTAATTGAATAAAAAGGACCTTTATCAGTTGTTGCTAAAAATCTCTTTGCCATTATCAGTTAAATCAATGAAGCTACCTGTAGAAGCATTACCATAAAATCTACCAGTCCATGTACGACCGTCATTTATAGAACAGTCCAACTTTCTTGAGTCTTTGGGATTTATTCTGATTAACTCTTTTCCTCTGTTTAAAATTTGTGCCATTACACACTCCATAAAAATATTTATTAATTAGCTGGAAGTATTATAACACTGTGTGTGTGTGTGTGTCAAGGAGATAATTTCATATTATAGAAAAACGCAAGTTTCAGACTCAAATAAAATATTATGATTACTAAGATGTCAATACATGTAAAAATATATATAACATAATATGTTTTTAGTGTTTTTCATTTGTTATAAATATTATTTTTGGAAATTTAGTGTGCAAAGTAGTGTGTTAAAAATTGATTATTTTTAGAGTTTAACTAAAATAATAATAATTTAGTAGTAGAATTGGCTTAAATAATTATTTTAAATTTTATATCATCAGTAAGTTGAGTTTCTATATCTCTTTCAGCAAATAATACGATATGTTTTTACAACATTATTGATTTCATCAACAATATAAAAATACAAGATAATTCTCTACGGGTAAAATTCTATGTCCCAAAGATTTCCAATTTTCATATTCACATAGTTTATATCTTTTTGGAAATGAATCAATAGAACTAATAGAAGGAAGCATTTTTTGTTATTAATTTTTAGCTGCATTTTGGAGAAAGTAACTCATTTGAAATATATTGCGCTATATTAATCAAATCATTTTTAGATTTTCAGAAAAATAATATTTGAAAGATCATATTTTTCAACTCTTTTTATTTCTTTTTCGACTTCTTCAAAACTATAAGTTTTTGCCATCTTTAAAAATCGTTATGAGCTTTTTACCATCTCGATATTAAATTCATCTTTAGTTAAATTTGGAAAGATTAGAGGTTTTTCAGGTACTTTTACTTCAAAAAGGTAGTCCATTTTGCATTATTACTTGCCTTAAAAAATCGATACTGCATTTGACATAGAGTATACCCAGTTTTTCAAGTATTTCTTAAGCTTGTGTTTTTATATCAGGTTCTACTCTTACATATATATTTGATGTTCTTGGCATATATAACACTTCCTTTCTGAGTAAATTTAATCATAATATATTGCGAATAGCAATACAAAAAAATATGGGTTTTATTAATTAATATTATATTATGCTTTTGTAGATTCCATAAAGTTTTGAATATTTCTTATTTATCCAATATCTCCATCGCTTTCTTATATTTTTCAACTCTCTCAAAATCTGTTGTATTTTTAACCTTTTTAAATTGCTATTGTGTCTTATATCGCTAAGTTTTTACTTCTTTTTGCTATATCATTACTTTTTATTTTTCTATATAGTCAAAAATAAGGTTCATCCTTTTTATGTGATAATAAGTTTAAAGAGTATTTTTGCTTTTTCTGTTAGAAAATCTAAGTCATCAATAGTATAGTTGCTATCTTCTAAGACATCGTGTAATAGGGCTACAATCTTAGCGTCTTGTGTTTTAACTTCAAAAAGAAATTTTTAAGTGGATGAAATATATATGCTCTACCTGCCTTGTCTTTTTGTCCTTTATGAGCTTTAAACATTATTATAAGTGCTTTTTATATAATTTATCATTGTGTTACTCCAATTTTAATAATTAAATATATAAAGGTATAAAGGTTTTATAAGTGAATATATTTTAATTTTTAAGTTGAAAGCTAAATATATTTTGATTTTTAATGCACTATTAATATGCAATTTTCTAAATAACATTTACTTAAATTTGGATATTTATCAAAAACTGAAAAACAATGACAAGTGTAATATTATATTTTTAAAAATGCTTGAATTTTAATGTCTTTAATGAGTTTTCATATGGGAAAGTTGAGTTATAAATATATTTTTAATAAAGTTATATAAAAATTCAATAATGGCTTAAATAGCTTAAACAGTAAGTATAAATTGTTAGAAAATTTTTGTTAAATAAGCTTTAACAGACTCAAGGAAAATACCCACATAAAAGATGGTAAAGCAAGAGAGTACAGTGGAAAATACTACAAGTTGAGTGGATAGCTCACTATCACATCCCATTTGTTGAGCCATGATGGCTGAGCTTACAGCAATAGGTGCACAGTATACAGCAATAAGTGCTACTATTTTTTTCAGATGAAAAACCTAATTTAATGGCAAGAGTTAGAAAAATCAAAGGTACAGCTTACCGCTAATAGTTATTATTAAATCTTTCATATTTGATGATATGGATGAAAAAATCAAGGTCTGCACCAAGTAAAAACATCGGTAATACACCACCTAATTTTGATAAGTCAACTACTGCTTTGTCAATATATATTGGAAGTTTTAATTCAATTACGAATATCAATATACCTGCTAAAGATGCTATTATTAGAGGGTTTTTAATTACTTGAACAGCAATTTCTTTTTATGTTTATTTTACTTTTTGCCACCATAAATAGATAGAATTATTACAGCCATAAAATTATACATAGGTATTACAGCCATTATCAGAAAATAGCAGCTATTGCAGAAAGCTTTTTCTCCTGCAATATGTGATGTTAGAGTATGCCAAGAATTACAAAAATTACTTCTATATATTCCTTGTATCATTGAACCTTGTTTTTCTATCTTTTTCAGGAACAATAATAATGCTAATTATGATGATTATGATTATACTTATAGCGACATATATTAATAAATTTGCATCTATAATTTCTTTAACATTGGTATGGATTATATTACTAAAAAGTTAGAATAGGAAGAAAAATTTAAAAACATAGTGAGTTCATGTTTTTAATTGTAGGTTTATCTAAAAACTTGTATTTTTTAAAAGATAGCCCATTATAACTATTAAAGTTATAGGGGCAATTGCATTAAAAAGAAATATTGAAACTATCCATGTGTTCTCCTTAAAAATGGATTGATGATTTATTTTACAGTAAATTTCTTTATTATTGATATATTTGTAATATAATTCAAATACTTAGTATAATATCCTAAAAGTATAATTTTCAATAAGAAGTAACTAATAATTATAAATATAAATAACAGTTTATATCTTAGGATTATAACATAACGCTTAAAATTGTGGAATAAAAATGAGAAAAATATTTTATGTTGAATAATTTTAAATTTAATATATATAAATTATTATCACTTGACAAAAGCACACTAAAAAAGTTAAAAATTAGATAAATTAGTTAATGATTTTTAAATTTTTTTAAAAGAGGACGAGTATGTTTCAAATATTCGGTGATGAGATTTATAACAGCTTGGATATATCGGGTTTGCTCAAAGATAATTGCGGGATAGATACAATAACTGATCTAACAAAAATCTACTTCAAGAGAAGATACCATTGCTCTAAAGTGCAGTTTAGATATTGGCAAAGTATGTGATTGCAGTTTGGATATAAATGATATCAATAAATTTGAAGATGTAATGGCAAAGTGTGAATCTTATGTGGATGATGCTGTAACTTCTTTAAAAGATTAAATATTCAGTTCATAAAGTAAGAGCTTATAAATATGATCAAATAGGCAATAGATAGTTGTTTTGTATATTATGTATTATGTATATTGAGTCTGCTCGAAAAGAAGATAAATGATGTCTTTAAAGAGATTGTTGAAAAATAATGATTAGCTATATGTTTCATTAATATAAATTAATTTCAAAGAAAGGGAAATTTATGTACAAAAATAGTAGCAAAAAGAATGTTACAGAGCAACATATGTCTTATGGATGTAGAAGCTAAGAGATGTGCTCTTTCTTTTTTTACCTGGTCAATTTCTTGTAGTAAAAATTGATGAGAAGGGAGAGAGGATTCCTCTTACAATTCTGTGATGTAGATAAGGAAAAAGGGATTGGTAACTATAGTATTTCAAACTGTTGGAGATTCTACAAACAGGATGGCTTTATTGGAGGTTGGAGATTACTTTGAAGATTTCGTAGGACCTCTTGGAAATCCTTCTGACCTTGTTGAGAAAATCAAAAGAAGAACTTCAAAAATGAATATAATATTCATAGCTGGTGGCGTAGGTTCAGCTCCTATATATCCTCAGGTAAAATATCTTCATGATATGGGGAGTAGACTGTGATGTCATCATTGGTGCAAAGATCAAAGGATATTATGATACTTGATGAAGAAATGAGTAAGGTCTGTAAAAACTTGTATTTGGCAACTGATGATGAAGTATTGGATTCCATGGTAATGCTTCTAAATGTTTGGAGGATTTGGTTAAAATCAAGGTATACAATCATGCCGTTATTATCGGACCTATGATAATGATGAAGTTTACAACTATGATGACAAAAAGTCTGGATATTCCTACAGTTGTATCACTTAACAGTATAATGGTAGATGCTACAGGTATGTGTGGTGCATGTAGAGTTACTGTAGGCAAAGAAGTTAAGTCTACTTGTGTTGATGGTCCAGAATTTGACGGGTATGAAGTAAATTTTGATGAAGCTATGAGAAGACAGACAATGTATAAAACAGAAGAGGGTAAAAATTGTTGAGATAGTGAAGATAAGGGTACTCATGGTAAAATCCTTTATTGTGATTGCAAGGAGGAAAAAATAATGGGAGAAGTAAAACCGTTAATTAATAATGTAAAACCTAAGTCTTTGAGAGTGCCTGTTAGAGAACAGGATCCACATGAAAGAGCTTCTAATTTTGATGAGGTATGCTATGGATATAATCTTGAAGAAGCTATTGAAGAATCAAAGAGATGTCTAAGTTGTAAAAATGCTAAATGTATAGGTACTTGTCCTGTAGGAATTAATATACCGGGTTTTATTAAGAAAAATAGTAGAAAAGGATGTAGAAGGTGCAGGTAGAATAATAGCTGAATCTTCAGCACTTCCTGCAGTTTGTGGTAGGGTATGTCCTCAAGAGTCTCAATGTGAGATGACTTGTATAATGGGAATAAAAATGAACCAGTTTCAATAGGTAAGCTTGAAAGATTTGTTGCAGATACAAATATGAAAAATGGAGTAACATTTGGAGAAAAATTACCTGCTAAGAATATAAAGTAGCCATTATAGGTGCAGGCCCTGCAGGACTTACTGCAGCAGGAGACTTTGGCAAGAAAAGGCTATGATGTTACAATTTTTGAAGCTCTTCACAAAGCTGGTGGTGTACTTGTCATAGTATACCTGAATTTAGGCTTCCTAAGGAAGATATTGTAAAAAGAAATTCAAAACATAATAGACTTGGGTGTAAAGATAGAAACAAATGTTGTAGTTGGTGAGAACTGTAACATTGAACAACTTATGAATAGAAGAAGATTTTAAGGCTGTATTTATAGGTTCAGGTGCCGGATCTTCCTAAGTTTATGGGTATACCTGGTGAAACCGCAAATGGAGTATTTTTCTGCAAATGAGTTCTTGACAAAGAGCCAATCTGATGAAAAGCTATAGATGACAGTTATGATACACCTGTAAAAAGAGTAAACACTGTGTTGACTGTGTGGGTGGTGGTGATGTTGCAATGGATGCTGCAAGAGACTATATTAAGACTTGGATCTGAGTCTACGATAGTATATAGGCGTTCTATGGAAGAGTTACCTGCAAGAGTTGAAGAAGTACATCATAGCAAAAGAAGAAGGGGGTGAATTTTGAACTTCTGACAAATCCGATAGAAATATTAGAAGATGAAAAGTGGTAATGTAAAAAGGTATAAAATGTGTTAGAATGGAGCTTTGGTGAACCTGATGAGTCAGGAAGGAGATCTCCTAAGGTAATAGAAGGATCTGAGTTTGTAATTGAGTGCGATACTGTAATAATGTCACTTGGTACTTCTCCAAATCCACTAATCAGTTCTACAACATCTGGACTTGAAATAAATAAGCATAAGTGTATAGTAGTTGATGAAGCCACAGGAAAAACATCTGTAGAAGGTGTGTATGCGGTGGAGATGCCGTTACAGGAGCAGCAATGTTATACTTGCAATGGGTGCAGGAAAAGTAGCTGCAAAAAGCAATGGATGAGTATCTGGTTTGATACAACTTAAAAATAACTTAGTATCTAATTTATAAATGATAATTTATTTTGTGATTAGTAAAAACTATTATGATGAAGTAGTTTTTAGAAAATAAGTGCTTGAAAACAAAATCAGGACTCTTAGTATATAAGGGCCCTGATATTATAACCTAATATTGTTGTTATCGAAATGATACTAAAACTGATATAATTATACAAACTTCAAGTAATGATTATAGTAAGTTACTTATATTATATACAATACATACATAAATCAAGTATAAAAATTATAAATACTATAGCAACTTACTTACATTAGTATGATGTTGTTTTTTTATTTCTTCAAGAAGTTTTTGGATCATTGAGCAAATCTAAGTGCAGTATATGCAAGTGCTTTTGAGACAAAATCTTATGAGATTCAAGTCCGTAATCACTTCTGGAGCTTCTTTTAAACTCATGGGTATGACCTATTATTGGATCTAAGGAAATCTTGAAATTGGGTTGTATTGTAGGCACAACATAGAAACATTACCTACATCAGATGAGCCTATACTACCTATACGGTCTATTTCATAACCGAGCTCTTCTAACATGTCCTGCATATATATCATCTAAGAGAGGTGTAATGACCATATCATCAACACTGTTACCGTACTGTTCAAGTTTAAAAGGTAGCACCTGTTTGAAGTGCAGCTCCTTTTTACAATATTTTTCGAATTTTATTCTCAAGTCTTTAACCTGCTTTTTAGTATTTGCTCTAAGATAGAATTTTTGCTTGCAAACTCAGGCACTATATTAGGTGCGTCTCCACCCTTGGTAATAATACCATGGATTCTCACATCATCAGTAACATGTTGTCTAAGTGCATTTACTGAGTTAAATACCTGAATTACAGAGTCAAGGCATTTATTCCGTCCCTATTGGCGATGCTGCAGAATGGTGCAGGTTTGCCAGTGTACTACTATAGGATCAATAGCCAGTGAACTTGTGCTAACGCTATTTTCTATCAGAAGGATGTGCACAAAAGTGCTAACATCCACATCGTCAAAAATGCTCTCTTACAAAACTTCCCTTTGCACTACCATTTTCTCCGCCTTCTTCACCCTGGTGTGCCATATACCTCACTTCTCCGCCTACATTCATCTATTATATTTTTATAGCTGCAGCTGATATAAGGCTATTGACTCCAAATAGATTATGACCACAAGCATGTCCTATACCTACAAGAGGCATCATATTCTGCAAGATATACTATTACAGGTCCTTTTTACCGGATTTGTAAGTTGCTGTAAACCCTGTTCTGTGTCCAGCTACATCAACTTTTACATCAAAGCCTTCTTGTATTAGTTTATCAGATAAGATTTTACATGACTTGAACTCGTAATTACCTAACTTCAGGGTTATCATGTATTTTCCAATGCAATTTTTGTAATCTTCGATATTATCATCAATAAATGAATTAATTTTTCTTTGAGTTTTTCCATTGTTATTTCTCCATTTTACCAAACAGGAATTGATTGACCTCCATATTGCTCATCAAGAGCTTTCTTAGTTTTCATCAGTTTGATAAGTTTCTACTATTTTTTAAAAATCATCTTTTTGTGCATCATCTTTTTACAGCTATTATATTCCAATAGTCTTTCATTCTTTCTTCTTTATAATCTTCATATGCTAAAGCATCTTTTTGCTATAGTAAGCCCTGCTTCATAAAGCAACACCATTATTTATTACTGCAAAGTCTAAGTCAGGCAAAGAAGAAGGTATTTGATTTGCTGCCATTTCTGTAATTTCAAGATTTTTGTATTTTCTTTTATATCAAGCAAAGTAGGAAGATTACCTTTTGATGGATCAAGTTTGATATATCCAAGTGATTCTAAAAATTTCAATGCTCTTCCTCCGTTTGAAGTATCATTTTGGAATTGCAATTTTAGAGCTCTATCAGTAGGTAAATCTTTTAAATCAGTTACTTTCTTAGAATATATTCCCATTGGAGCAACTACTGTATATCCAATAGATGTAAGGTTATCTATATTATTTTCCTTTATGAAATTTTTCAAAAGTATATTTCAGTTTGAAAAGCATTAAGGTCTATATCGCCTGAAGACAAAGCTTTATTAGGTTGAACATAGTCTGAAAAATTCAACAAATTCTAAATCTATTCCCTCGTTATTAAGTCTTTTTCTTACATTTTCCCCAAGCTCTGTGATCTGTACCGTTAAGTCCTAACTTATATTTTTCTTAAAGTTGCATTATTATTTGTGCTTTTGCGTACTAGTCTGTACTACTACTTTGAGTATTATTTGTTGATGACACGCTGACAATAGTAAGATTGATGAAAAGTGCTAAAGTTAGAATAATATCATGATTCCTCCAAAAATATATATATAATTATGATTTAAATACTCCATGTAAAATTTAATATTAGATAAAAATACAGTAATAAATGAGATTAATATAATACTATTAAATTTACTGTATTACCATAATACAAATTAATACGTTTAAGTATAAAATAAAAACAAAAAGTTAGAGTAAATATAATAATTTAATTATGTGATAATTTCATATATATAGTATCTACCTATGAATTGTACTAAAAAATACAAGCATAATAATTATTATAAGTGTAAGTGTCATAAGAGACAGGTTGAACATATTGTAGCCATATCTTATAGCGAAAATCCCCAAGCCCTCCTCCTCTCGCACTAGTTCCAGCTATTGCAGAATATCCTATAAGTGCTACTAAAGATAGGGTAATTCCTTGTATTATTCCTCCAAGTCCTTCTCTTAAGAGTACCTTTACAATTATGTCAAATTTAGAAAATCCCATATGCGTATATGCTTCAATAACACCTTTATCGACCTTTTAAAAGATGCAAGTTCTACCTGTTTTGCCATAAAATGGAGATGATGCTATTATAAGTGGAATTACAGCTCCTTTTACTCCAATAGTAGTGTGCACTATTGCTCTAACCAACCAAGGTATAGATGCGACAAGTATTACAAAAGGGATTGAACGAAGAATATTTATTATTTTTGACAAGATGGAATTTAAAAACCTTGTTTTTTCATAAGTCCGTTTTCACCTGTAACTGCAAGTATTATTCCGATAGGAGTACCTAAAATTGTTGCGAATAATCCAGAGATACCTACCATTATACAAGTATCTTTGAATGCTTTGATTAGAGAAGGTCCATATCTTATTAAATCTTCATTTATTTTTACTTTATCATATTTTAACACCTCCACTATTACATTATTATTTTTGCAAATAATCTATTGCTTGTAAAACATCATTATCATTTCCATCTATCGTCACAATTAAAGTGCCGTATGTTGTTTCACAGAGTTTTTCTATACTTGCAAAAAGGATACTTGTTGTAACACCAAAATTTGTAAAAAGACCTGCAATAAAAAGGATCATCAGCATTATCTCCAATAAAATTAAGCTTGTAAAAATCTTTTTCAACTCTTTTTGTTTTTCAGAAACACTAGTCTTGATGTAGACTTTGTGATATAAATTCCTTAGCTATAGAAGTCTTAGAATTGATAAATACATCTATGAAGATTACCTTGTTCTACTATTTTCTCCGTTATCCATTACGGATATCTTATTGCATAGTATATTTTTACGACATCCATTTGGTGAGTTATTAATACTACAGTGATGTCAAAACTCGTGATCAACAAATCAAGTATGGATTTAGTAGTGTTAGGATCAAGAGCTGATGTTGCTTCGTCGCAAAGAGTATTGACGGGTCAGTTTGATAATGCTCTTGCTATTGCAACTCTTTGCTTTTTGTCCACCACTTAATTGGTTTTGGATAGTACATACTTTTTATCCTCCAAATCAACTAATTTAAGAAGAGAGTCAACTTTTTCAATTTGATCTTTGCTTTAAATTCTTTTGATTTTTAATAGGGGCAGCAATATTTTCATAGATGTTGGCACTATTTAATAAATTAAAATTTTGGAAATATCATCCTATCTTAAATTTCTAAGTGATTTTTCATCCAAAAGATTTATATCGGTACCTTCATTTTCACTGTACCGCTGTCAGGTTTTTCTATAGAATTTATCAATCGTATAAGTGTGCTCTACCTGCACCGCTATATCCTATTACTCCATAAATGCTCACTTTTTCTATTTTGAGAAAGACATTCTGGAGCCTCGACTTTTTACTTTTTAATATGAGAAATGTCTTGCTGACATTGTTAATTTCAATCATTTTTCTCCATATAAATATTTTTAATTTTTAAAAGTATACAAAAATCAATTCAGTATTGTAAAAATTTATATCAAAAATTAATATGGGGTGCTAGTATAATTTCTTTTTTAGCAAGAAAAATATTGTAATTTCAATATATTTAAAAATTATATTTAGATATAAGTAAAAATTTATAATAAAAATGTCTAGTTTATATTTACATATTTTGTAACAGCATTATAATAAGAACATATAATGATATTTATTATCATATAACCTTTTATTAACTTATATTAAAAATTTGATATTTATTTTTAAAATAAATTAAACTTCATTAAGATGGTTACTATTTACATAATTTTTATTATATTTTTGTTCTATTTTATTATAAATAGAAGCATTTATATATAACTCAACTTAACTCCATGAAAACATATATTAAATATATTGAAATTTGAGACTATTTTTAAAATACTATATCATCCTTAACATAACATATTAATGTTTTGCTTTTTGATAAATATGCAAATTTCAATAAATATTATTTAGAAAAATATGTGAAAGTAGTGAATCTAAAAATATATAAACATTTAAATTCCAAAAGAAAATCGCAATATTTTTAGTGGGAAAGTAGATTTTATAATAATATTAAAAGAAAATTCTTCATATGCTCTGTACAGTCTTAGTAAAATGAAATGGTTACATCAGTTAGTTTACGACTTTTTAAAGAGAAGATGCGTAGCAAGAGAATGATAAAAGAGTTTTCAAAAGTTTTTAATTCAGTATGTAGGGAGATAATTTGAGTCAAAATTAATATTGAAAAAGGAGAAGAAAATGAAGAAAATCAAATGTTAAATGGTTTTTGAGTTTGCAAGTATGAATAAAAGGACAATATAGTAGCGGCTATATTCTTTGCGATTTTAGGAGTTTTTGTATGATATTGCCATATTTTATAATAGGAGATATTGTAGCAAATCTTTTTATCCGGAGAAAAGAATTAAGTATCTATCTTAATAAATGCTTACTTTATGGTTGTAGTGTGGATGATTAAGAGTTTTTATTTCACAGTATTTCTACAGGATTGCCACATAAGGCGACATTTGGTGTATTGGCGAATATTAGAAGAATGTTATGTGATAAACTTTACAGATTACCGCTTGGTTATGTAAAAAGATACTCCTTCAGGCTCACTTAAAAATATAATAGTTGAGAGAGTTGACCTATGGAAACAGGACTTGCTCATGTAGTACCTGAGTTTACTGCAAATATATTAGGTCCTGTAATAGTAATTATTTATGTATTTTTATTAGACTGAGGATGGGGCTTGCATCAACTGCTTACAGTACCATTTGGTGTATTGGCTTACTGCGGAATGTTCAAAGGGTTTAGAAAGGTCTCATAATCACAATAGTTAAGACTAAGAAATTAAATGATACAGCTGTGGAATACATATAGTGGAATAGAAGTAATAAAAGCATTTGGAAAAAGCTGACAGCTCCTATGAAAAATTTGTTATAGCTGCTAATGAAGGAGCTGCTTGCTTTTATTGATTGGATGAGAAGTTGTCTTTTATTCATCTGCATCTTATACATTATTGCCTGCTACTTTGACAGGAATGTTACCTATTGGTGGTATGCTGTACAAGGAGGCAATCTATCTGCTACAAACTTTATACTACTTATAATATTATCATTTGGTATCATTGCTCCACTTATAAATGCACTCTGCTCATGGAGAAGATATAGGGTAAAATTAAGGAACAATAGTAGCGGAGGTAGTATCTATCCTTGAACAGAGAAGATATGAAAAAGACCTGAAAATAGAGAAAAATATTGAAAAACACAAATATAGAGCTCAAAAATGTACACTTTTCATACCATGAAGATGAGGTATTGCGATGGTGTAAACTTGCATATTGATTCAGGCTCTGTCAATGCTTTTTGTTGGACCGTCAGGTAGTGGAAAACATCAACTATAGCAAAGCTGATTGCAGGATTGTGGGATGCGAATTCAGGAGAAATACTAATTGGAAATATCAATACATGCCTATTGAGTATCAAAAATAAGATTATTGCATATGTTTCCCAGGATAATTACCTATTTGACATAAGTGTAAGAGAAAATATACGACTTGCAAAACCAAATGCAAGTGATGAAGAAAGTGAGGATATTGCTATAAAAAGAGTGGTTGTCATGAGTTTATTTTCTTCATTAGAAAAATGGATATGACACCATAGTAGGGTACAGGAGGACATCTTTCAGGAGGAGAAAGACAAAGGATATCTATAGCAAGAGCAATGCTAAAAATGCTGACATAATTATTTTGGATGAGGCAACAGCTTATACTGATCCTGAAAACGAAGCATTATGGGCAATCAGCAGATTTGCAAAACTAATCAAAGGAAAGACACTTATAGTAATTGCACATACGACTAAGTACAATTGTTGACTCAGATAATATATTTTGTAATTGAGGGTGGCAATATAATTGCAAATGGAAAAACATGATGACTTACTTAAAATGTAAATTGTACAGTGATATGTGGGAATCACATATTTCTTCAAAAAGATAGTGTAGGGAGGTGAAGTGAATGCTTAGTATATATAAGAGGTTTTTGATTTTTGTGAGAGAAAAATAAGATGAAATTTAAAATATCAATAATTTTTGGTATTATAAAAATCTTTTTGATGCTCCGTGTACCCGCCACCTCATGTCATGATTAAGGCTGTAATAGAAAAATAATGTTACACTTAATACCTGCCTTACATCTTTTGGTATAATGATTGTAAGCATTGTAGGAGTTACCTTTGCTCAGGAGTAAGTCTCACAATGTTGCAGACAGAGGCAGGATATGAGACTGTTGCTAATAAGAGAATAGAAATTGCTGAGCATCTTAAATATTTGCCAATGGGGTATTTCAATGAAAAACTCTCTTGGATACATCACTTGTTACCACAAATACTATGGAAGTATTAGGAGATATAGCCACAAAGGTAATATTGATGACTACTGAAGGACTGCTTACAACTGTATTAATAATGTGCATTGTATTTACATTCTGATATAAGAATAGGATTTGTGATCTTGATTGGACTCTTAATATTTATGACTGTAAATACTAAGCTTTAGAGCAAGCTCATCTTAGTTTCTGAAGAAAAAGGGATATAGCTGACAGAAATATGGTATCTCAATATTTTTAGAATATGCACAAGGAATTGTTGAAGTAAAAGTCATATTCACTTTTTCAAAGCAAAAATAAGAAGCTTTTGAAAAATAGTATTAATAAAGCGTCAAAAAGTAAATATAGATATGGAATTTAAGCTCTTGCCTGCTATAGGTATACAAAAGTCTTGTTACTAAGATTACAGGTGTGTGTGTCATTGATTTTCTATTCTTTTTACCTGGATGGCAGTATGGATTTGCCAAGTTGTATAACTATGCTTATTTGTGCTTTATGATGTATTCAAGTCTTGATTTGGCAGGGTCATTTACTGCTATTTTAAGGTTAATTGATATAGGTGTAAATAAGGGAATGAAATTTTTGAAAATATTAAGCCTATGGACATAGATGGAAAGGATATAGTAGCTCCAACTTTCATGATATTAGTTTTTGAAAATGTGGATTTTTCTTATGAAAAGAAAAATTATAAAAATCTGTCATTTGATATAAGACAAGGTACAACAACTGCTATAGTTGGTCCGTCAGGTGGTGGAAAAACAACTATATGTAGACTTATGGCAAGATTTTGGGATGTTGACAAAGGTATTATAAAATTAGGGGTATTAATGTATAAAGACTACAGCATAGATTCCTTTGATGAGTAATTTCAGCTTTGTATTCCAAAATGTTTATCTATTTGAAGATACCATTAGCCAACAATATTAGATTTGGAAAGCCTGAAGCAAGTGATGAAGAAGTAATTGAGATAACAAAAAGCTTGTTGCCATGAATTTATACAAAAACTACCTAACGGATACACACACAATCATAGGGAGAAGGGAGGTTCAACCCTATCAGGTGGAGAAAAACAGAGAATATCAATAGCAAGGGCTATGGCATGAAAGACGCCCATAATACATATTGGACGAGGCAACAGCAAATTTAGATCCTGAAAATGAAAGAGAATTGATAAGCGCAATAGAAGAACTTACAAGGAAGAAAACTATAATAATGATAGCTCATAGACTTAAAAACTGTAAGAAATGCAGATAATATATTGGTCATAGATAATGGTGAAATAGTTCTAAAAGTCGGACACATGAAGAGTTGATGAAACAAGACAATATTTACAGAAAATTCATAAAATGCGAAAAGAGAACTTGCTGTAGGGATGGAAGATATGATATGATGTTCCAAAGATATTTGGGAGGTTAATCTATGAGCAAATTTTTGAAGCCTTGGTAGGGGAAAAATACAGAGAATAAAAATATATTCACTCCTTTTTGGGAGAGTGGGAAATTGAATGGGTTGATGGTAAAGGGACTGAAAAATGAACGACATGTAAAAAGGGGAATAGCTATTTTCAGAAATATTAAATGGAGAAGGAATCTAAGATGTCTTTATCTCGCCCTTCAAGGACAGAGAAGAATTATTAATCCCCAACCTGATGCTGAATATGGTACAACTATTAGGATATATAATCCCAAAAAGCAAAAATGGGACATTTGTTATGCTTTTGCTTAGGAAAAAGATGGTGTATCTTGAAGCAGAAAAAGTAAATGATGAAATCATCCTTATAAATAAAAAGCGAAACTGAAAATCTTTAATTTATGGATATTTTCAGATAGTAAGATCTGATACCTTCCATTGGGAAAAATAAAAACATCTCGATAAAGGTGCGACTTGGATAATAAATGGAGAGGTATACGCTAAAAAGAAAAGATATGAGATGAGCACTAGTATAATTTATTATCACTAAAAATATTGAATAGTCAAGTGAATCAGTACTATTTTTAAGCTTTGTAATATATGGGAATATTATGTTGTAGAATATATAGATTTCTTGACATTATAAATAGTAATTAGTATTAAGTATGTAAAATGATAAGGTGAGATTTGTTTAAAAATTCAGCCTTATCATTTATTATGCTAATATTATACTAATATTATACTAATCACCATTTATAATGCTAATATTGTTATTTTACCAAATTATATGTTTTTGCAGAATATCAATAATCTTGCTGTAATAAAATTACGCAGTTTTTGATAGGATTTTTAGTATAAGAGAAATTTTTAGTTCTTTTTATTTTTCTTTATTATGAAAATATCTAGGTTTATTTTAAGCAATATCTTTAAATTCCATATACCTTGTCCACATACTCACTTCAGAAAGTGATGGATGTGATACCATTGTATTGTTAGTAAGCTCCAGTATTGGATTTTCTTGAAATATAGTAGTTTTCATCCTTCCTATATATATCTGTGAGTCTTGATGTTATATCTTCGTTCATGACTTTTCAAAAGTCTTAATACCTGAGTTCATTAGTTCCACATAAGCTTGTAATAGCAAAGAAGCTTCTTCACCCTATAATATGAACGCCTAATATCTTACTGTCATTTTTATCTACAATTATCTTTATAAAGCCATCATTAAAATCTCCTGCATCATATCCAAGTGAATATCCCTTTTGCTGTCTCACGAATAAAAATGCTTTGCTACTTTTTATATCATAGCCTTTTTCCAAAGCTTCTTTTTCAGTCAATCCCACATGGGCTACTTGTGGAAAAGTGTAGGTTACAGCAGGTACAGTGTCGTAATATACAAATTCATGGTTTTTGTTAGTTGATTCTTCATTTTTCTAGCTTAGCATCAAATAAGTTATGTGATAAGGTTTCTGCTTCATAATTTGCCTTGTGTCTAAATTGATACATTCCGTTGATATCACCTATTGCATAGACATCAGGAACTGTAGTTTCTAAAACTCATTTGTTCTTATATATCCATTTTTAGTGAAATATCGGTATTTTTCTATATCAAGTAAGTCTGCATTGCTCTTTACTCCAGGGCAAACTATTATTTCTTCTGATTTGACACTTTGTATTTCTCCGTGTAGTAATGTCTTTAAATTCCAGTACCTTTAAACCGTCTTCTTCATACATTCTTAGTAGTATCTTTATTAGTGAATATATTTATTCCATAAGATGAAAAATATTTCAAGTGCCTTTGTTGATATTTCTCTTTCTTCCTTTGGCAATATATACTTATTATGTTGTACAACATTAACTTCACTTCCAAGTGCTGAGAAAATATGGGCAAATTCCATTCCTATATATCCACCACCTATGACAGTTAGAGATTTATACAGTTTTTAGGGAACTTATCACCAGTTTCAGAAGTAATATATTCTACTTCTTCCATTCCTTCAATCTTAGGTATCTTAGTTCTTGCTCCGCTCCAATTACAAATTATTTGTCCTGTTATTATTTCTTCACCTTGATTTATCATTATATATTATTTTTATTTCCTTATTTGAGACAAATTTGGCTGTGGCTTTGTATACATCAACATTTTTGATTTGCATAATACTCGTATACTTCATTGCTTTCTACATTAATCTTCTTTCAACTCTTTGTTTTATCAAGTCAAAATCCACATCAATATCATGAATTTTTAGACCGATTTTTCAACATGTTTCTGCCTGTCTTATAAAGTTCAGCTTACCATTACTTTTTGTAGGAATGCAACCACGAGTTAGACAAGTACCTCCAAATTTTCCCCATTTCAATTAGGAGCACATCCATGTCTAATTGCTTCTGTCCACTACTATATTCCCACTACCACTACCAATTATAATTACATCATAATTTTTTTCATAATTTCACCTATTTATTTAAATTAGACATGTATTGATGTTCATCGAATATTTCAAGTAACAAATCTTTTAAAAAGCCATTTTTCATTACTTTGAGTTCTTGCAGATGTTATAGGTCTTGCAACAAGTTTTGACTTAAAACTGTAGAGCAAAATCTCTTATGTCATTTTCACCATCAAAACCTTGTATTAACATAAATTCATTGTTAAATACGCTATTGTCGTGTTTGTTGTCGGATATATCAAACTTCATCTCTGTCGAAAAATATCTCCGACCTTTACTTCAAGATAAGATTTGTCAATATATTTTTATAGTTATATCATTACCAAATAAAGATTTTTATTTTGATTTTTCTATCGTCATTAAGACCGTATAAGATTATTTTTCAATTTTTGCTCCTTTTATCTACTTAATCAAAATGTATAAAAATACAACAATTCTTATACCCAAATAGACTTAATAATAAAACAACTATGTATGTTTTAAAGAGATATAAAAAGTTTTTTAAAAATCAAAAATTTTTATTTTGTAACTAATGATACGGAATTAAAAATTATTATATTGTAAAAAATCTTAGCATAACAACAAACAAACACAAAAATACTATTATTTTTAGGAGACAATGGAGGTATAATATGGGAATGTTTTTGTTATCAATGTCAAGAAACTGCTAAAAATACAGGATGTACTGTAAAAGGTGTCTGTGGTAAGACTGCAGATGTAGCTAATTTGCAAGATATGCTTGTATGGCAAACAAAAAGGTCTATGTATTGTTATCAATAAACTCAGAGCAAAGGGAGTTGCTATTGATAAAAGTAAACTCATGTGGTTACTAAAAATCTCTTTGTTACTATAACAAAATGCGAATTTTGACCAAGATGCTATATTAAGAGAAATTTATTACACAAATGGATGTCAAAAATGAATTGATATCTAAATTGTCTGAAGAAGAAAGAAACAATCTTCCACAAGTTGCACTTACAACGAGAGAAATGATGCGAAAGTATTGGAAAAATCAACTCAAATAGGTATATTATCTATTGCAGATGAAAATATCAGAAGTCTTAAAGAACTTGTAACTTATGGACTTAAAGGACTTTCAGCTTATATGAAACATGCTAACAACTTGAAACATGAAAATGAAGAAGTAGATATATTCATTCAGGAAGCATTGGAACAACTTTTTGGACGAAAGCAAAACTATAGATGAGTTGGTAGCTCTTACTTTAAAAACAGGTGAGTTTGGAGTTAAGGGTATGGCACTTTGGACGGAGCCAATACTCGACATATGGACATCCTGAAATTACAAAGGAAGTATTTCGAGGAAAAAAATCCTGGAATATTGATATCAGGTCATGACTTGTTCGACATGAAGATGTTGCTTGAACAAACTCAAGGTATAGGAGTAGATGTATACACTCACAGTGAAATGTTGCCTGCAAACATTACTATCCTGAACTTAAGAAATATCCACACTTTGTTGAAATTACGGTGAGCATGGTATGCACAAAAGAAGATTTTGAAAACTCTCAACGGTGTTATTCTGATGACTACAAATTGTATAGTACCTCCAAAGGACAGCTACAAAGATAAGATGTATACTACAGGAGCAGCAGGATACCCTGGATGCAAGCATATACCTGGGGAGCCCGGAGAATATAAGGATTTCTCAGAATTAATAGAGCATGCAAAGAAATGTGAACCTCCAAAACCTGTAGAAAATGGTTTTTGATAGTTGGTGGATTTTGCACATAACCAAGTAATATCACTTGCTGACAAGGTAGTAGACGCTGTAAAATCAGGAGCAATCAAGAAATTCGTAGTAATGGGCGGATGCGATGGTGAGACATAAAGAAAGAAATTACTATACTGAATTTGCAAAAGGCAATGCCAAAGGATGCAGTAATACTTACTGCAGGTTGTGCAAAATACAGATATAATAAGTTGGATCTTGAGACATGGGTGGAATACCAAGAGTTCTTGATGCAGTGACAATGTAACGACTCTTACTCACTTGCAGTAATAGCTCTTCAAAATTGAAAGAAGTATTTGAGCTGAAGATATAAACGACTTGCCTATTGTATTTAACATAGCATGGTATGAACAAAAAGCTGTAATAGTGTTGTAGCTCTACTATATCTTGGAGTTAAGAATATCCACCTTGGACCTACATTACCTGGATTCTTATCACCTGCTGTAGCGGAGTACTTGTAGAAAACTTTTGGTATAGCACCTAGGAACAGTAGAAGATGATATAAAAGTTATTTTTGAATAAAAATTAAAAAGTAAGACTCCTAAAATATTTTATAAAAACACAAGGTTGTTGCAGACCTTGTGTTTTTGATATTATTTTTATGTAAAATAATTATTTTGATTTTATACTAAGGCTATTTGAAGAAAGTAAAGATTTTTATATATAAAAATTAAAGCCAAGACTATATAATGTCAAAATATTTTTAATGCAAGTTAAAAAGATTTTTAGTATAAGTTTAATTTGTTATTCATGATTAAATATAATTAAGTCATACTACTGATAAAGGAGTGGTTATGAAAATATTGGTAACAGGATTTGATAAGTTTGGAAAAGACAGTATTAACCCAGTCTATAGAGGCTGTTAAAAGGCTTCCTGATATAATAGAAAATGCAATAATAATAAAAAGAGAAATACCTACAGTATAAAAAAAGTCAGTTGTTATGCTTTTGCATATAATTGAAAAAAGAAAAAGGTGGATGTTGTTCTAAATGTTGGGCAGGCTGGTGGAAGAGAGGCATTAGTATCGAAAAGGTAGGGATCAATATAAATGATTTTTAAAATACCGGACAATGAGGGTAATGTTATAGTAGATGAAAAGATTGTTGACGAAGGGGATGATGCTTACTTCGTAAATATTCCAGTAAAAAGCAATAGTAAAAATTTTAAACAACAATAAGATAGAGTCTCATATATCATATTCAGCTGGTACATTTATATGTAATTATGTTTGTTATTACATGGCTTATCTTACTAAGACAAGATACCCAAATATGAGAAGTGGATTTATCCATGTTCCATATATGTATGGTCAGGCAAAAGATAAAAATACATATACAATGCCTTTAGATACAATAGTTGAAGGGCTCGAGATTGCTATTAAGACAATATAACCACAAAAAGATATAAAGTTTTCTTATGGTACAATAAAAATAATGATTTCAATTTTTATTTATTTTTATGTTAGAATAGGTATTTATATAAGCAGTAAAAATTGAATTTTTGAAAAGGAGCTATGTTTATGGCATTAGTGAAAGTACCTTTTTGGTAAAGACAAGATGGAAATAAATATTCCTGATGAAAAGATATAATGGTTCTTTGGTTTCGGGAGCTCATAGTTTCAAGGTTGATAAGACTGAAACGAAATAGTAAAATCAGCTATGGAAAAACCCTATTAATTCTCAAAGACTCAGAGACTTAGTAAAAGGTAAAAATAACATAGTAATGATTGCCAGTGATCATACAAGACCTGTACCAAGTAAGGTAATAATGCCTGTAGTGCTTGATGAGATAAAAGCAGGAAACAAAGATGCAAAGCTGACTGTACTAATTGCTACAGGATTTCATAGATTGACTACAAGAGAAGAGCTGATATATAAATTCGGAGAAGACATAGTAAATAGAGAAGATATAAATTTCGTTATACATGAGAGCTGGAAAGAAGAAGATATGGTGGAAATCGGGTATTGCCATCAGGTGGAAAACTCATCATAAATAAATTGGCTGTAGAAGCTGACTTATTGATATCTGAAGGATTTATCGAGCACACTTTTTGCAGGATTTTCAGGAGGTAGAAAAAGCGTACTTCCGGGAGTTGCCAGTCAGGTAACAGTAATGGCAAAATCACTGTTCAAAGTTTATAGATAGTGAGTATTCAAGAACAGGAATATTAGAAAACAATCCAATACACAGAGATATGGTCTATGCTGCTGAAAAAGCTAAACTTGCATTTATAATAAATGTAGTAATAAATGAAGATAAAAAGTTATTGATGCCTATGCTGACATTTTAACGATGCTCACATAAAGGGATTGCCTTTGTTAAGGAGCTTTTGCGTGGATGCTATACCTGCAAATATTGTTATATCAACAAATGGTGGATATCCGCTGGATCAAAATATATATCAATCAGTTAAGGGTATGACTGCCGCTGAAGCTACTTGCAAAGATGGCGGGGTAATAATAATGGTAGCCGACTGTAGTGCCGGTCATGGTGGACAGTCACTATATGATACCTTTGCTAATGAAAAAGATAAAAATAAGATAATGAAAACTTTCTTAGACACATCCAATGGAAGAAACTGTACCTGACCAATGGGAATCTCAAATATTATGTAGAATACTATTGAAATATAAGGTAATAATGGTAACAAATGCTCCTGAACAAATGATAAGAGATATGCAAATGGATTATGCAAAAATCTGTTGATGAGGCTATAAAAATGGCTGATGAATATCTTGGAAAAATCAAATGAAAAATAACTGTAGTACCAGATGGTGTATCTGTAATAGTTAGAAAAATAATATGAGTAAGAAATAAAGATAGCTCTTGTTTAACTATAGAGCTATCTTTTTGAAATATAATACTATACATATAAAATATATAGGTGACTTATAATTCATAAAAAATTAATTTATGAGTAGATTAATTATAATTTTAGCAATTAGCAAATTTTTAGTATAACTATTTAGTATTTAACAAATAGAATTACTTAGCTGGTTTTGACATATAGTATTTAGGGTAGAAATCTTTAAATTTATTAGTAAAAACAACAAAAACTGCAGGTAATATTGAATTTATAGCACCTGTATATGCTGATAAAGGTGAGTTTAATAAAGCAAATGTCCAAATAGGTGTAACTAAATATAATAAAAGCAAAAGTATCCTGTTATTATACGATTTGTTCTTATAAAAGACCATTTTTCAAAAGGGTTTTCCTTTAAAGTCATTTGATGAGTAATAAGCTGTTAGAGGAATTTTTAAGAATAAGGTTACAAACCAAAAGTATTCCAAACGCAAGGTAAGATAATGGAACAAGAATTTTTAATATCAATATTAAATATAGCCATTAGACAAAAATACAGTAATTATAGGTATGCTTATATATTCAAAGATTACAGCCTTATATCTTAGATATAAAAATGGAAGTAAACTACAAGCTAAAAATACCTACTATACCTCCGATTAAAGAATTGATTGAAAGAGCAACCCATATAATAATCCAAGGGAATAAAAAGCAAATTCATATTTGTATTTTTATTATTTTTCTTTAGTTTTTGATTAGTATTTTCTTTATTACTTCCTATTCCAAAGTAGTCATCCCAATTCATCATAGAGAAAAATCACCCTTTACACTGTACAAATGATTCATAAGAGCTTGTTCTCCGTTTAATTCTCCCTTACTTATTTTTCCCATACGCTAAAAAGGAGTATCAATTCTTGTGGTATAGTCAATAAAAATCAGAATCTATTACAGTTGAAGTATCTTTACCTAGTATAATTTGATATTTTTGTCAATGTCTGAATAATAAAAACTCTAATACCCTATCTTTTTCCATCCCAAGATTTGGGATTATACAAATATGACATTTGTTTTGTAAAGGTTAGAGAGAAGTCATCTTTTTTGTTATTTACACTTTGATTATTTAAGTCTGAATCTTTTTGAAATTTCTATGCCCCAACTTGCATCTGCCATTTTTCAAATGTTTCTTTTGGTAACAAAGGGATATCTAAAATATTTTTGGTATCTTCTCGTATATATCCATATTTTGCAAATTCATTACCAGCTTTTTGACATTTTCAAAGATAAGAATGTGTCAAATTACTTAATTCTTTCACTGAAAAATAGTTCACCTTGTGCACAGAATATAGATAAATACAAATCTTTACCAAAAACTCTATCAAATTGTGCATTGATTGAATTATAGTTATTTTCAGTAGTATAAAATCCGCAAGTCGATATTATGATATTTTTGATTATGGAGTCATATCTTTTTGGGTGAGCACCTCCATAAGAATTTTTTTATCCATAAAAGGCAAGGCTAACGGTAGTTGTCTGTCCAAAATGCTTTAATTTTTGAAGGTAAAGAAAAATAGTACAAAGGAAAAACTCCAAATAAGAATGTCTGCAGATTTAATCTTTTTCTAATATGTCTTCCATGTCGTCTTGTATACAGCACTTACCAGGTGTATCTTTCCAACATACAAAAACATCCCTTTACAGTCCTTAATACTAAGTTTATATAATTCTAATATTTCTATATTTACATTGGAGTTTGCTCTTATACCTTCACAAAATTCCATTGAAAGCTGCAAAGTATTGCTTTCCCTTTAGGACTTCCATTTATAAGAAGTATATTCATTTCTCTCCTATTTCATATTTTTAATTTGTTTTATACAATCTTTACTCAAGATATATTCATCTTCATGAGTCTAAGACCATAGTCAGATGTAAACTTCCAATATAAAGATTGCATTGATTTACAAATTTACTATATTCATTAATACTTGATGGGACCTTATCCATACTGTCTATATATTGAGTGCAATCATCAATAAATTTATTAAACATATCAATACTCTGTTCAACAGTAGTGGATCCTGAAAAATACTCTCATCAAAAAGCATTCTTATTTTTTTCTATATCATCATTATTTGTGGAAATCCATCTTAAAAATTCGTTTTTCCCTCATCAGTTATATGGTACAGTTTCTTGTTTGGTTTATCACGCTGTACTATATACTCACATTTGACATAAGATCGAGTTTTTGTTAATTCAAGATATATATGGTTAGCTCTTGCATACCAAAAAATTTTACTGATGAGTCAAATATCTTAGCTAAGTCATATCCACTCATATTGCCATAAAAGCAAAAAAACCCTAATATTCCATGTGATAAAGACAATTTTTAACATCTCCTTAATTCCAATATAATGATATTCTAATTTTAGAATATCATTATATTAGAATATTGTCAATAAAAAAATTATATTTTTAATAAATTATAGTGACAACTAACTTTTAAATGAATTTTATGATATAATAATAAGTAAGTATTAAAAATAATGGAGAAAAACTATGGATATAAATAAACTTAATAAAAATGCAGAGACTTGCTGTAACGACCACAGAAGGGGCTGTACTTTATACTTGCGGTGCAGGCTCTGGAAAGACAAGGGTAATTACCAACAAGATTGCTTATCTTATTGAAGATGTAAACCCATATAATATATTGGCAATCACTTTTTACTAACAAGGCTGCCAAAGAAATGCTTTTAAGAGTTGAAGAGATGATAGGCGAAGATTCAAAGAGGGTGTGGATTTTCACTTTTCACGCTTTTTGTACAAAAAGTTTTAAGGATGGAGGCTCATCACCTTAACTATGATAATAATTTTACCATTTATGATACCTCTGATAAGCAAACTCTTATAAAAATTGTATGGATGCTTTGGACTATAACAAGCAGTCTATTTCACCTTCGCTTATAGCAGCAGAGATATCAAGAGCTAAGGATTCTATGATTGATGTAAGAGAGTATGAAAATACTTATGAGTCTGATTATATAGGTAGTAAAGTTTCAAAGGTATATGCCTTGTATCAGGAAGAATTGAAAATAACGCTATGGACTTTGATGATTTGATATATAATTGTATAAGATTGTTCAAAGAGCATAAGGATGTACTTGAAAAATATCAATTTAAATTCAAGTATATAATGGTAGATGAATATCAAGATACTAATTTCAGTCAATACATGTTAATTAAGATGTTATCTGATATTCATAAAAACATCTGTGTAGTAGGTGATGACGATCAGTCAATATATACTTGGCGTGGCGCAGATATAAGGAATATACTTGAATTTGAAAAAGACTTTGATAATGTGTTGCAGATAAAAATTAGAACAAAAATTATCGTTCAACATCTAATATAATAAATGCTGCTCACTCTGTAATCATAATGAGAGAAAAGAAAAAAAGATTTGGACTGATGCAAATGAAGGAGAAAAATAAAACTCTATAGTGCAACAAGTGAGAGAGATGAGTCAAATTATGTTGCAATTAACATAAGAAAAATGGTTGAAAATCAATGTTATGATTACAAAGATTTTTGCGGTATTATATAGAGCAAATAGTCTTTCGAGAAATTATGAAGAAGCATTTATGAAATATGGCATACCGTATAAGATTTTTGGAGGATTGAAGTTTTATGACAGAATGGAAATAAAGGACATTCTTGCATATTTAAGAATAATTGACAATAAATATGATGATATCTCTTTAAAAAGGATAATAAATGTACCTAAGAGAAGCATAGGAGCTAAGACTATTGAAAAACTTGAATCTTATTCCAGACAAAAATAATATGTCGATTCTTGATGCAATGGATGAGATTGATAATATAGTAAGCACAACCAAGACAAGAGAATCTGTAAAGAAATTTAAAGTTTTAATATCTTCACTTAAATCTTTATCAAAAAGTGATATCTGTTAGTGAACTGCTGGACAAGGTTTTGGAGAATACAAATTATAAAAAATATATTTAGAAGAAAAATTCTATTGAATCTCAATCAAGATTGGAAAATATTGATGAGCTAAAGTCAGTGGTTAAGGAGTTTGAATTAAATTCACAAGACAAGACTCTTTCAGGGCTTTTTACAAAATGCGACACTGTCAACAGATATGGATGAAAAATATTAAAAATGATAATTTTGTGAGCTTGATGACTATACACAGTAGCAAAGGTCTTGAGTTTAGAGTTGTATTTCTTGTAGCGCTTGAAGAAGATATATTCCCATCATCAAGGTCAATTCTTGAAGAATCAAAACTTGAGGAGGAAAGAAGACTTTTGTTATGTTGCAATTACGAGGGCAAAGGAAAAACTCTTTATGACAAGGACAACTATGAGAATGCTGTATGGTAAGACTAATTGTAATCCGGTTTCAAGGTTTGTAGGAGAAATTGATACTGACTTTATAGAATGTGATAATAAAGATATAGTACAAAAAGAGTAATAAGGAAGATGAAAGCTACTCACTATATAATAAATATGTTGAAAAATATAAGCTATAAATAAAAAATAAAAATGATCCTCAAGAGTTGTCTGTAGGAACCAAAGTAAAACACAAGACATTCGGAATGGGAACAGTGGTAGGGAAAATAGGAGGAAAAATTCACTATAGCATTTGATAAAGTAGGAGTTAAAACTATAGATACTACTGTTATAAAATTAGAAATAATATAATACTAAAAAAAGCAATTAAATAGTTAAAAGAACATTAATACTATTATCAATTTAATCTGTGGATAATTTTTCAATAGGTATAAAAATGGTATATAATTTATATTTATATTATAAATGCATTGAGAATTTTTTTATCCATTATTTTATTAGAAATTAGTATAATTATCTGCTGTTAAAAAAATTACAAATAATTCCATATATATGATACCATAAGTGGTGATTAGTATGAATATGATATCTTAAAATTAAAGAAGGATACTTAAATCATACAATTAGATTTGAGTATCCTTACTTTTATCTTAAAAATCTTATTTTCCAAAAAGCACCTTTCCAGTCATTCATAAAGCTTTCTATTCCCTTATCTGTAAGAGGATGTTTTACCATTTGTTGAAGCACTTTCATAGGTATTGTTGCAATATGAGCTCCTGCAAGTGCAGCATCAACTACATGAAGAGGGATGTCTGATACTTGCAGCTATAACTTCAGTATCATAGTCATAGTTGAAGAATATTTCAACTATAGTTCTTACAAGATCCATACCTTGAGAGCCTACATCATCAAGTCTTCCTAAAAATGGACTTTACATATGTTGCTCCAGCTTTTGCAGCTAAAAAGAGCTTGGTTTGGAGAAAAATCAAGGTAACATTTGTTTTTATTCCTTCTTTTGACAATATGCTAACAGCTTTAAGACCTTCAACAGTCATAGGTATTTTTATTACTATATTTTTGTGAATTTTTACCAGTTCCCTTTGCTTCACTTATCATACCTTCACTGTCTTCTGATATTACTTCTGCTGATATAGGACCATCAACTATATCACATATTTCTTTAACTACCTGTTTGAAGTCTCTTTTTCTTTGCAATTAGCGAAGGGTTTGTTGTAACCCCATCAACTATACCCCAGCTTGCACCTTCTTTTATTTCATCAGTATTTGCAGTGTCAAGAAAAATTTTCATAACTCATCTCCTAAAGTTTTAGATTTTTAAATAAATTTGTATTTAATAATATTTGTTAATATCATAGATGATTTTGTGTTAAAAATGAAACTAAAATTATTAAGTGTTGCATTTATATTGTAAATCTAAAAGTATTAAAACATATAAAAAATTAAATATAATTTTTAATTTATTTATATGTTTGAAATAATACATTAGTTATTTTGATTAAATATTTACTATTACTCTAGTAACTCTTATATTTCCTCCTTCTAAAATTCCTATTCCTGTAACTGTATCATCTGATAGGATGCGTCAATAACTGCACCATTTGAAAGTTGTTCTATCTTTTGTATTTGAGTCATAGTACATCTTAATATTCTTTCCGTCAGCTTGCTTTATTTCTATATATTTATCTACAACATCAACAGATACTACTCTTCCGTTAACAGTTGTTTGTTTAAACTCTCCATTTGTTATAATCTCTTCAACCATTCCTCCTGAAGTGTAAACTTCAACAGCATGACCCGACTTTTAAGTGAATATATGTTTTGTTCTCTTATCTCCAACTCTTATAATAGTGTTGTTATTAAGTGTTAATGTTCTTTCATTATTAGAATTATCTACAATAACAATTTTATTGTAGTCACTTGTAAGTTGTATACTTTTTGATAAATGCAGATCTGTATTTTTCGCTTTTTAGCTTCAATAGAAACATCTGTAATCTTGTCTGCATCAGTTTTAATAGTAGCTGTATCACCTACAGCTATATCTGATACACTCACTCTTTTTGTCATTTCTATAGATTTTTACATCAGTAGCTAATTCTTTTTACTATTCCCAAGTCTTTATCCTTTATTGTTATAGAATTACTTGTGTAATCTGTAATTTCGCCCTGTAAGTTCAGATTTTTATGAGTAATGGCTGCTTTGACTATCATATTATCAATATAATAAGCATCAATATCTGTATCTAATGGAAGTTTATTTATAGGTGTCAAAACATCATTAACATAAATTTGCGTATCTTTATTATATCTTAGTACCTTATCTTCATTGTTTGATTTTTATAGTTATTGTAGTTGGATCAGATGTAGTAAAAAGCAATAAGTTTCCTGAAATTCTTTTTCTTCTGCCTCAGCAAGTATTTGAGTAAGTTTTTCCGTTATTCAAAGTAAGAGTTACTTTTTGTCCGACTTTCATATCATTTATAGATGTTATAGCACCTCCTACTCTTATAGCAAGTTCATTCTTTTTCGCTGAATAGTTTTGTATTTTATTGTCTTGAGTTGTCAAAGAAATGCTAACATCATCGTTTGTAAGCGTAATTAGGTTTATAGTTCCTGAAATATTTTTGAGTTTCTGGTGCTTGAGGTGTATCAGGAGCTTTTATGAGATTCAGTTTGAGTTTGTTTGTTATCAATACTTGCTTTTTGAGAATACTTATAGGCATTTGATAACATTACAGCAGTTTCTGCTCTTGTTACAGTATTATTAGGTTTAAAATATCCGGTTCCATCTCCCTCTTTAGAAAGTACACCCTTTTCTTTGAAGTAGCTCAACATAAGGGTCGAGCTCCTTAATTATTGAGTCATTATCTTTGTAAGATAAAGTTGCATCTTTGTTTATTTCACCTTCAAGTCCAAGTCCTCTTACCAAAAACACATATTTCAAATCTTTTAGCAGTTATTGATTTTTTTGTATTTGAATCTACAAGTGCAGCTATCATTTCATCTTTGTTTGGGATTATCTTTTTTTCAAGTGCAAAAACTACATAAGGCTTAGCCCAGTCTTCTATTTTTGCTTTATCAAGCTCTATCGTTATACTTTGAAATATTGTTTTTGTATGGTTACATCAATTTCAGATTTTTGAATATAAATTTGAAATCATAATTAATGACTCTATTCTTGTTACAGGAGAACCTGGTCTAATGTTCCATCAGGATATCCTGAGATAAGTCCTTTTTCACTTGTGTCTTCAACAAACTTTTTCAGCCCAAGCATAACCTTGCATATCATCAAATTTTAGAGCATTTGAAGTGCTCGTGGATACAACTGCTGAAAAATATAACCGAAAATGCTAATATTTTTCTAAAAAATTTTAAATTTCAAACCAATACCTTCTTTCTAAATTAATAATTTAATATTTTATTACCAATTCTTTTTAAATAGTCCAAAATTCATCTTTTAATTCATATTATTTTAAGTAGCAAATTCTACAGTGAGCTTGCAAAACCAAATTTTTCTCCAACATCATATCTTTTGCCTTCAAATTCAAAGGCATACATAGCTTGTGATTTCACACAATGTTTTAAGTGCATCGGTAAGTTGGATTTCATTGTTTTTACCTGGTTTTTGATTTTCCAATATTCTAAAAATATCAGGCTTAAGTATATCTTCTAATATGGCAATATTGGATGGAGCAGTTTCAATATCAGGCTTTTTCAACAAGATCTTTTAATAAGATGGATATTTTTCATCAATATATTTTCCTTGAATTATACCATACTTATTCACATCATTTTTGTCTATCTTTTGAACACCTATTATAGTTGTATTATATTCATAATATATATCAATCAACTGTTTTTAAGCAAGGTGTTTTAGGAATCAACTATGTCGTCACCTAAAATTACGGCGAATGGTTCATCGCCTATAAAAACTTTTTGCGCACAATATGGCATGTCCAAGACCTCTTGGTTCTTTTGTCGTATATATTGAATATTAATCATATCACTAATGTCTAACCATATCCAACATTTCTGTTTTACCACTTTTTCAAGTTCGAGCTCAAGCTCTATAGATTTGTCAAAATGATCTTCTATAGATTTTTTTGTTTCTTCCCGTTATTATCAATATCTCTTCTATACCTGATGCAATTGCCTCTTCGATTATATACTGAAGAGTTGGTTTATCAACTATTAGCACTTTTCCTTGGGTTGAGCCTTTTTGTTGCAGGTAAAAATCTCGTACCAAGTCCGGCAGCAGGAATTATTGCTTTTTAACTAAAGACATAATATTACCTCACTTAAAGTATTTTCTATATTCTATCATAAAAATAATAAAAATCCTAAATTGTAAAATAAATTTAAATATTACTATAGTTTTTAGAATATTTCTATGTTTATGAAAAACTAAATTGATTTGCAAAATATAGATATTTTTGTATAATAGTAGCAAATTAACATATTAGTTGAATTTATTTCAGTATTTCAGGAGAATATATGCTTTTAGTTTCAGATAAATGGCAAGAATATGAGATTATCTATGCCGGTAGAGGTATAAAGACAGAAAAGATGGGGGGCAGTATATCTTAAAGCGACCGGATCCTCAAATTTTTTGGGAGATGAATGAGGTTCAAATATAAAACTTTTCCCTGATGCGATATATCATAGAAGTAACAAAGGTGGGGGAAGTTGGGAATATATCAAAAATTACCGGTAAGTTGGAATATAAGTTATAGAGATTTAATTTTTAAATGTAAAACCTACAGGTTTTAAACATACAGGTATATTTCCTGAACAGGCTGTAAAGTGGGATTATGCTAAAGAAAAAGATAGAAAATAGCAAGGCTAATATAAAAGTTTTGAACCTTTTTGCTTATACAGGATGTGCTACATGTAATGCATCCAAAGCTGGAGCTAATGAAGTTGTTCATGTTGATGCTTCAAAGGGTATGACTCAAATAGCCAAAGAGAATGCAAAAACTTTGCGGAATTGAAAATAATTTTATCAGATATATAGTTGATGATGTATTTAAATTTATAGAAAAGAGATAAGAAGAGGTAGAAAAATATGACGCTGTAATAATGGACCCACCATCATATGGACGAGGTACAAATGGCGAAATTTGGAAACTGGAAGACAGTTTGATAAAATTACTTAGCTCAGTTAATCAGATATTAGTAGAAAAACCTCTTTTTATGATTGTAAGTTCATACACCACAGGTATTTCTTCTATTTCTCTTAAAAATGTTATTTATACATCAGGTTTGAGATAAATTTAAAAATATAAATACAGGTGAGCTTTCTTTTACCTATTAAAGACAGTGATTTGCTACTGCCTTGTGGTATTTATGCAAGATGTGATAATTGCTAAAACATATTTTAGGGAGATATTAATGTTTTAAGTTGGTTTTAATAGTACTTGTATCTTACCTGATAGGGAGTATTTCTCCATCATATATTTTCGGTAAGATACATCATGATGGATATAAGAAAGTATTGGCTCTGGAAATGCAGGTACTACAAATACATTAAGAGTATTGGGGAAGAAAAACTGCTCTTGCTGTTTTTATAATTGATTTTTCAAAGGTTTGTTGCTTTTTGTCAGAAATATTTTTCTATGGACTATGCACTTATAGCTGCTGTATCAGTAGTTTTAGGGCATATTTCCCTGTATTTTTAGGATTTAAAGGGTGGAAAGGGTGTAGCAACAACACTTGGAGTGTTATATTGCCTTTTTAAAAGAAATCTTAATATGTTCTGTGATAGGCATTGTTATATTAGTAATATTTAGGTATGTTTCACTTGCAGGTCTTGTTACACTTTTTTGGTGAATATTGTAATAATAGGATTTAATCATCCTCATAAATATCTTTTTATATACTGGATTTTTATTTATACTTATTGCTGTAAAAGCATAAGGATAATATAAAAAGATTAATGAATCATACTGAAAGAAAAATTGGATAAATGGCTAAATAGGAGGTATATATGAATATTTCAGTTATAGGGAGCAGGGAGTTGGGGTAGTAGTCTTGCTCTTGTTTTTAGATGAAAATAAACTATAATGTATGTCTATATATGAGGAGAGAGAACAACTTTGAAGAATTTGTAAAATATGGCACTAATTCAAAAGTATTTTAAGTGATGTTAAGTTCCCTAAAAGTATATTATACAACAAATCTAAAAAGATGCAATAGTTTTTGGAGATGTAATCATACTTAGCGTAACTACTCAATCAACAAGACTGTTTTTAGAAAAATAAAAACCATATATGACTGATAAAAATAGTTGTAAATGTATCTAAAGGGGAATTGAGATAAAAACAAACTTAAGGATTTCTCAAATCTATGATGAAATTATAGGAAATGAAAACTTTGTTGTACTTTCAGGTCCTTCCCATGCTGAAGAAGTATCTAAGAAAATGCCAACTACAATTGTATCTTCATCAAAAATAAAGAAATTGCTGAGACGATACAACATATATTTTCTAATGATTATTTCAGAGTATATACCAATAGTGATTTAATTGAGTTGAGCTTGGTGGAGCGCTTAAAAAATATAATTGCATTGGGAAGCGGTATTTGTGATGCTGTTGGGTTATGGTGATAATACAAAAGCGGGAATTATAACACGAGGAATACACGAGATAGCAAGATTGGGAGTAAAAATGGGTGCAAATCCTCTTACCTTTTTCCGGTCTGACAGGAATAGGAGACTTGATTGTTACATGCACTTCTGCACATTCAAGAAATAAGCGTGCCGGTGCTTTTATTGCACAGGGTTATGATATTGATAAAGTACAAGAGAAGGTGGGAATGGCAGTAGAGGGTATTTTTACTACATTAGCTGGGTTATGAACTATCAAGGAATATGATGTGGCGATGCCTATAACTGAAGCAATTTACAATGTAATATATAATTCGCAAGATATTAAAACAATGTGTAAAAGTCACTAATGAATAGGGACAAAAAAATCAGAACTTTTATCTGAAGATAACTTCGTATCGTTCTAATTTTTGCATATATTTAAAACTATAAAGTCTGTTATTTTATAAAAAATATAACAGACTTTTTAATAAATATATTAAAAATATTTTTAAATTAAATTTTTAGTGTATAAATTTTAAGGAGATTAATAAAATATATATTGAGGTGATTGGGTATGAAGAGAATAGCCGTACTCACAAGTGGTGGAGATGCTCCTGGCATGAATGCCGCTATAAGAGCTATAGTGAGATATTCTATATATAAGGGAATACAGATTTTTGGTATAGAAAGAGGATATAAGGGTCTTATTGAAGGTGATTTAAAGGAGATGAAGATACCTTCTGTAGGAGATATAATTCATCGTGGTGGAACTATACTTCGTTCTGCGAGATGTATGGAATTTTTAGAAGAAGAAGAAGACAAAAAGCTCTAAATATATTGAATGTATTTAATATTGAGGGATTAGTGGTAATTGGAGGAGACGGAACTTTCAGAGGCGCTCAAAAATTATCAGATGCAGGATTTCCTGTTATAGGTGTTCGGGAACAATAGATAATGACCTTGCATATACTGACTTTTACAATAGGATTTTGATACAGCTCTTAATACAGTCTTAGATGCAGTATCAAAACTTAGAGATACTACATCTTCACTGAAAGAGTAAGTGTCATAGAAGTAATGGGTAGAGGTTGTGGAGACCTTGCTCTTTACGCAGGACTTGGCGGTGGAGCAGAAGAAATTCTTGTTCCTGAGAGAAACTATGATATAGATAAGATATGCCAAAAGATAATTTCGTCAACAAATAGAGGAAAAAAACTCAAAGTATAATAATGGTTGCTGAAGGAGTAGGATCTGCAGACAGTATTTGTAAACAAATACAGGAAAAAACAGGGCTTGATTCCAGAACTACAGTTCTTGGACATATCCAAAGAGGAGGCAGTCCTACTGCAAAGGATAGAATACTTGCAAGTGAATTTGGAGCGCATGCTGTACAATGTCTAATAGATGGGAAATCTTCAAGAGTTGTTGGAGTAAGACAAAATAAGGTTATGGATATGGATATCGATGAAGCATTGAGCATAAAAAATAGTTTTGATGATGGAATGTATGAACTTACTAAGATATTATCAATTTAGTTTTTTTAGATACTTTTATATAATTTTTGGTTATAATTTATTTAATGAAAATATAGTAGTAAAATAATAACTAAATTTATTATTATCTTAGATATATATAAGATGATTTTTATTTAACGAATAACGAAAGGGTAATTTATGTTAACTAATTTAAAAAGAACAAAAGATAGTTTGTACTATAGGACCGGCTTCTGAATCTGAAGATATTTTGAAGAAATTGGTTTTTGAAGGCATGAATGTATGCAGACTTAACTTTTTCACACGGCTCTTATGATGAACATAAGGCAAGAATGGATACAATAAAAAGGTTAGAGATGAGCTGGATAGACCTATAGGAATTCTTTTTGGATACGAAAGGTCCTGAGATAAGAACAGGAGATTTTTCTCTACCTGAAGTACAATTAAATGCAGGAGATAAGTTTTACAATAACTATGGATGAAATAGTCGGAGACAATACGAGATGTACTGTTTCATATAAAGAATTAGTAAACGATGTAAAAGAAAATGATAGAATATTAATAGATGATGGGTTGATTGAACTTATAGTACTTTCAAAAACAGAAAAAGACATTCATTGCGAAGTCGTAAAATTCTGGGATTGTAAAAATAAAAAGGGTGTTAATGTTCCAAATGTTAAGATAAATCTTCCTGCTATAACTGAAAAAAAGACAAAGCTGATATAATTTTTGGAATCGAAAACGGCATAGATTATATTGCTGCATCATTTGTAAGAAAAGGCTTCGGATGTTCTTGCTATAAGGGAAGTTCTTGAAAACAACGGTGGAGATTATATAAAGATAATATCTAAAATAGAAAGTCAAGAAGGTGTGGATAATATTGATGAAATTTTTAGAGGTTTCAGACGGTATAATGGTTGCCAGAGGAGACTTAGGTGTTGAAATACCTACTGAAGATATACCTATGGTCCAAAAAGATATTATAAAATGTAACAACCTTTCAAAAATATGTAATAACAGCAACACAAATGTTGGATTCAATGATAAAGAAATCCAAGACCTACGAGAGCTGAGGTTACCGATGTTGCAAATGCGATATTTGATGGAACAGATGCTATAATGCTGTCGGGAGAAACAGCAGCCGGAAAATATCCTGTTGAAGCAGTAAAAATGATGACAAAAATTGCAAGAGCAACTGAAGAAAGTTTTGACTATGAACATATATTAAAAGCAAAAAAAGAGTCACATGCAAATAACTATTACAAATGCAATAAGTCATGCCACATGTACTACTGCTATGGATTTGAAAGCTAAAGCAATAATAACGGCTACATCAAGCGGATATACTGCGAGAATGGTTTCAAGTTACAGACCTATCGCACCAATAATTGCTACGACAAGTGATCCTGTTACCTACAGGCAAATGTCTCTTGTCTGGGGGGTATATCCTCTTTTGAATAGAGATTTTAATACTACAGATGATGTAATAGATACTTCTGTTCAACTTTTCACTTGGAAAAGATTTGATATCAATAGGTGATTTGGTTGTAATTACTGCGGGAGTGCCGGTTGGACAATCAGGAACTACCAATCTTCTTAGAGTACATGTTGTAACTAAGAATCTTGTTAAAGGGGTTGGTGTAGGGATATTTAAATGTTTCCGCACAGCAAGAGTATTGCATGATGCTCAAAAAGATATAAATGAAGGAGAAATAATAGTTACTACTTCTACAGATATAGATATGATATCTCAAATTAAAAAAAGCTTCAGCTATTATTACAGAAGAGGGTGGACTTACTTCACATGCAGCAATAGTTGGGCTAAGTCTTGGAATACCTGTAATAGTATCTGCAAAAAAATGCAACAGTACAAATTCAAGATGGAGATACAATTACAGTTGATGCAACAACAGGAACAGTGTATAAGGGAGAAATTAAAAATCTATAATTCTAAATAATACCTGATAAAATTGGTTTGATATAAAAACTCTTTAATAATATAAAAACTTAATAAAATCGCTTAAAAATTCAAAAAAATTATTATACGATAGCTTTAATTTTTATAATATTTTTGTTACTATGTTTCTATTGACAACATTAAAAATTAGTTAAAAATATTTTATATAAAAAATTTTTAATTAATTTAAAAAGGAGAAAAACAATGTTTGAAAAGATACAAGATATTATATCAGAAGTCTTAGGAGTTGAAAAACGAAATAACAATGGAAAGCAACTTGACTGATGATTTAAATGCAGATTCTTTGGATGCTCTTGATATAGTTACTGAAATAGAAGAAAAAATTATCAGTAAAGATTCCTGATGAAGATTTCACTAAATTTGCGACTGTTAAAGATATAGTAGAATACATTGAAAGTAACCAAAAAACTAATATTTAAGCAAATTATTTTTAAACCGCCATAATAGACTTTATAACTACTTCTATTCATGGCGGTTTGGTATTAAATGTTTATTTTTTTATGTAAAAATTTAAAAATAGTTAAATAGCAATAAAAAGAATTATTTTTAGTTGTATTAATTTCAAAAATATTGTAGATAATCAAATTATATTAAATTTTTAATTATGAAAGTTTTTCTAAAAATAGAAGTATTCCATTTTTACTTATGTTGTTATGAAAAAAATCAAAAAGGAAGTTATATGAAATTTAAATTTATTAGCAAAACATTAAATGCGTTTAAAGGGATATAATAGTGTAATTTGTTCTAATTGCAAAAGAGACAAATAGAACTGTATTAAAAATAATGACTTTTATTTGTCCGCATTGTAATACTTATATAAAAGATGTCTTCTATAGACAGGATTAATTATATACTTGAAGATTATGAGGTTATTTCAGGGAAGCAAGTATTACAAACCCTATAGACTTTCCAAATTATAAGGAGAGTCAAGAAAAGATGAAGAAAAAATCAGGAATGCATGAGGCTGTAATGAGTGCAGTTGGCATGATTAAAGATGAGAAAAGTAGTAGTGTGTGCAATGGATGCTAATTATTTTATGGGTTCAATGGGAAGTTATGTTGAGAAGAAATTACTAACACTTTTTAACTATGCAACTAAAAATGAACTTCCTATAATCGTATTTTGTGCATCAGGTGGAGCAAGAATGCAAGAGGGATTATTTCGCTAATGCAAATGGCAAAGACAACTATTGCTGTTAATGAGCATAATGATGCAAAATTACTATATATTTCGTGTATGACGAATCCTACAACAGGAGGTGTACTTTGCAAGTTTTTCATCTATAGCAGATATTGTTATAGCTGAGCCTAACGCATATATAGGGTTTTGCAGGTGCAAGAGTAATAAAACAAACAATTAGACAAGAATTGCCTGAAGGTTTTCAAAGTGCAGAATTTTTGCTTGAACATGGATTTTTAGATGATATAGTAAAAAGAAAAATATGAGAGAATATCTATACACTCTTTTTAAAATTGCACAAAAAATCCTAAAGCTGTTTAAACAATTTAGGAATAAATTTTTGTGATTTTATGTATTTATGATAAAAAATTTTTTTATTTAGGAGAGTTTTATGGAAAATAATAGAAATATAGATAACTCATATGCTTATGATACAGTGACTCGTGCAAGAAGTAAGGAAAGACCCAAGGCTCAGGAGTTTGCTGAAGCTTTGATAAAAAACAAGTATTGCTTCATGGTGATAGATATTTTGGAGAAGATCCTTGTGTTTTTGGTGGAATAGGATTGTACCATAGAATACCTGTAACTTTTTGGGAATGAGGAAAAGTAAAGAAATTTCTGAAAATATAAAGTATAACTTTGGAATGCCAAATCTGAAGGATATAGAAAAGCTATAAGGTTAATGAAACAAGCTGAAAAGTTTTCAAGACCTGTAATAACTTTTTATTGATACACCTGGAGCATATCCCGCATAGGGAGCTGAAGAAAGAGGTCAAGGACAGGCAATAGCTTCATGTATTGCTTGTATGGCTTCTCTTACTGTACCAAGTATTGCTATATTTACAGGTGAAGGAGGTAGCGGAGGAGCACTTGCCTTTGCTACAGCAAATAAAGTTATAATGATGGAAAATAGCATCTACTCAGTTTTATCTCCAGAGGGTTTTGCAACTATTCTTTGGAAAGATGCAAATAGAGCAAAAAGAAGCTGCTAATATAATGAAAATTGACTGCAAAACAGATGTATGAATATAAGGTAGCAGATGACATTGTAAAGAAGATGATTGGTCTGATGAAGATGCTAAAAAGAAATTTTTCTAAGGTTAGATAAAATTGTTCAATATCATCTTTTGAAACTAATGGATTTGAGTGAAGATGATATTTTAAAATTAAGAAAAGAAAAATATTTTAAAATGGGAGAGATAAATGGCATTAGAAATTAAAAAGACATCGTCTTACTTGCCTGAAAAATATAATAAGTAATCAACATTTTGAAAAATATCTTGATACTTCTGAAGAATGGATAAGTTCAAGGACAGGAATAAAATTCAGACATTTTTTGGAAGAAAAAGGAACTTCTTACATGGTAGAACAGGTGTGTAAGAATTTTTTTATCTTAGTGACGAAGAGAGAAGAATATAAAAAGCTATCATTGTGACTACATTATCAAGTGATTATGCTATGCCAAATTTAGCTTGTTTTGCACAGAGTTACCTTAATCTTGGAACAGATGTTTTTGCAACTGATATAAATATGGCTTGTAGTGGGTTTGCTAGGGGAATGAAATTAATAGAAGGTCTATTACAAGATGGTCAATATGGTGTATTAATTTCAGCTGAGCATTTATCTAAGGTTATAGATCAAAATGACCGTTCTACTGCAGTACTATTTGGAGATGGAGCAGGTGGAGTATTAGTAAAAAGAATAATAATGAGAGTTTTTGTGATTTTTGGAAGTAAGTTTTCAAAAACAGCATTGTCTTTTGTCTATAACTCAAAAATAAAATGTGATTATGTGGAAATGGATGGTAAGCTCGTTTATAGATTTGCAGTTGAGACAATAAGTGGAAGTATAACGAGGGTACTTGATAAACTTGAAAGACTCCTCAGGATATTGACTATTTTATTTCTCATCAGGCAAATGAAAAATACTCAAATCTGCTTGTAAAAAGTGGAATGTATCCATGGAAAAATTTCCTATGAATTTACAAAATGTTGGAAATACATCATCGGCAAGTATACCTTTGGTGCTTGACGAAATAAATAAAAAGGGAATGCTTAAAAAAGGAGATAAATTGATATTTTTGTGGTTTTGGTGGAGGACTTACATGGGTTTCTTATTATTTGGAATGGTAGTTTTATACTAAAAATCAAAATAAGTAAAATTTTTTTATCTTAAATATTCGTGTTCTATAAAAAGTTCGTTTAAATAAAGGTGATAACAGTAATAACACATATACTTTATAAAAATTGGAGATAAAATGATAAATAAATTATTAGGTATAAAAATACCCAATACTTCAAGGTGGTATGGCAACATATCAAATGGTGAATTTGCAAGTGCTATTTCAAATGCTGGAGCACTTGGAACTATAGCAACAGGTGGTATGGATTCAAAGACACTTGTTGAACAAATAAGAGTATGTAAGAGTAAAGACAGACAAACCTTTTGCCGTTAATTTAATGCTACTTCATCCTCAAATAGATGAATTTGCTCAAATAGTAATAGATGAAAATGTACGAGTAGTTACAACAGGAGCAGGAAATCCTTCCAAAATATATGAAAATGTGGAAAGAGGCTGATATTAAAGTTATACCGGTAGTACCAAATCTAACTTTAGCAAAAAGAGTTGAAAAGTAATGGAGCTGATGCAATTATTGCTGAAGGAAATGAAAGTGGTGGTCATATAGGGCCTATGACAACTATGACAATTCTTGGAGAAATAGTAGGAAATGTAGATATTCCTGTAATTGCTGCTGGTGGTGTATGTAACGGTAGACAGATGTTAGCAACTGAAGTTCTTGGAGCATCAGGGTACAGATGGGAACTATATTTTTAGCCTCAGATGAGTGTCCTATACATGAAAAACTACAAAAATTCAATTATAAAAGCATCAAGTAATCAGGTTACGGTTACTGGATATAGTATTTCTATGCCTGTAAGACTGATTAAAAACGAAATGTCGAGAAAATATCTTGAGCTTGAGAGAAAAAGGAACAGATAAAATGGAACTCGAAAAATATACTTTGGGTTCTCTAAAAAGCTGTATTGATGGTGATGTGAAAACAGGCTCTGTTATGGCAGGTTTGGTTGTAGGACAGATAAAAGAGATAAGACCTGTAAAGCAAATTATTGAAAGTATAATAGCTGAATATAAGACTGAGTGGGAGAAAATAAGTGAAAAGTCAAGGAATAAAGATTGGGAATTTTAGCCTAAAACATCCAATAATTCAAGGTGGTATGGGAGTTGGTATCTCTCTTGGAAATCTTGCTGGAACAGTAGCTAAAAAATGGAGCTATTGGTGTTATATCAATGGCTGATGTAGGATATTTAGAAGATGATTTCAAAAAGAATCCAATGGAAGCAAATAGAAGGGGATTTAAAAAAGAAGTTGAAAAAGCAAGAAGTATAGCTCAAAATAATGGTATTGTTGCTGTTAACATAATGAGAGCCCTAAGTAATTTTGAAGAATATGTAAAGATGGCAGTAGAAGAAAAAAAGTTGACTCTATAATAGTAGGGGCAGGAATGCCACTAAATCTTCCTGAGTTAGTGAAAAGGAAGCGGTATATTAATTGCTCCTATTGTATCTTTCTGCGAGAGCTTTAAAGTTGATTTTGAAAAAAATGGATTAATTCATACCAAAGATTACCTGATTTTATTGTTCTTGAAGGTCCAAAAGCTGGGGGTCATCTGGGATTTTCTAAAGAAGAGATTCAAGATAGTAATTTTAAAATAGAAAATCTTACTAAGCAAGTAAGTGATTTTTAAATAGTTATGAAGAGTTGAAAGGTAAAATTCCTTTTTCTGCAGGTGGAATAGATAGTAAGGAAAAATTGATGAGATTATAAAGTTAGGTGCTGATGGAGTACAAATTGCCACACCATTTATATTAACTGATGAATGTGATGCATCATTAGAATATAAGAAGGTGATTCAAAAAGCTACAAGAGAAGATATAACAATAATTCAATCACCTGTTGGTTTGCCTGGAAGAGCTGTTAAAAACACCGCTTCTTGAAAGACTTAATTTAGGCAGAATAGCTCCCTAAAATGTGTATAGATTGTATAAGTCATTGTAATCCTAAAAATACATTATATTGCATAACTGATGCTTTAATAAGTGCAGTTAAAGGTGACTATGAGAATGGCTTGTTTTTGTGGAGCAAACGGTGGAAATAATAAAGCCTATAAGTAGTGTCAAAGAACTTATTGAAGAACTTGTATATGATAAGAAAATAAAAATAATATATAAATAGGAGAAAAATAATGAAGATATGTTTTTATACGGAGGTCAGGAGTCAAAAAAGGTATGGGAAAAAGATCTATATGACCAATATTCCATATTCAAAGACTTCTATGATAGTTTGTCTACAGATTTTGATTTAAAAGATTATTCATTCAATCAAAGTGATGAAGAAATTTCAAAAAACACAGTATACGCAACCATTGATGGTAGCATTTCAAATTGGAATAACAAAGATACTTAAAGAAAAAGGAGTAACTCCTGATATCGTAGGGAGGATTAAGCATTGGTGAATATTCGGCACTTTATGCAAGTGGAGTGATAACTGATAAGGATGCTATTTTAATTGCTGAAAAAGAGGAGTAGCTATGTCAAAAAGCTCCGATGTAAAATGCAAGATGATGGCTATTGTTGGAGCCCCTGTTGATTTAGTAATGGAAGTGTGCGAAAAGGTAAGCAATAACTCTGGTTATATGGTTCAAATCTCTAATCTTAATTGTCCCGGACAGATAGTGATAGCTGGAGAAGAAAATGCAATTGATGAAGTTGTTTCAATTTTAAAAAGAAAACAAGATACGAAAGATAATTCAACTTAATGTTAGTGGAGCATTTCATACTTCATATATGGAAAAAGCCTCTGTAGAGCTTGAAGACATATTTAAAAGATATCGAGTTTTCAATACCTAAGATAGATTTAGGACTTAATGTAGATGGAAGAATATATGATGTAAAAGATTATTCACAAGATGATATTAAAAATATAATGGTAAAAACAAGTTAAAAAGTACAGTATATTTTTGAAGAAGAACTAAGAAACATGATATCAAATGGAGTGAATATTTTTGTAGAAGTTGGATTTTCTTCAGTAATAAAAGGTTTTTGAAAAATTGATTCTGAAAAAGTTTATGAAGTTTACTCAGTTGAAACATTAGAAAATTTTGTGAAAGAAATAAAAATTAATAGTTTTGTACTTATATGATGTTATAAAACCCTTCATATTAATGAACTGTTAAAAAGGAGACTTATGGAAAATAAAGGTTGCAATTGTAACCGGTGCAAAGCAGAGGAATAGGAAGACAAATAGCTTTGCAATTAGCAAGTGAAGGATATGATCTAATACTTTCATATCAAAGTAATGATGAAAAAAAGCAAAACAGGTTCAACATGAATGTGAAAGTCTTAGTGTAAAAGTAAATTTATTTAAGGGAGATTTATCCTTAGAAGATAATTGTAAAAGCACTTATAGATTTAGCAGTTACAAGTTTTTGGTAAGATAGATTTATTAGTTAATAATGCAGGAGCAATTAAAAGATAACTTGATCTTAAAAAATGACATACGAGGATTTTTAAGTGTTATATCTACTAACTTAATATCAGCATTTAGTTGTTGCAAATATGCATCTAAAATCATGGTAAAAACAAAGATATGGGAGCATAATTAATATGTCAGAGTGTAAGCGGAGTATTTGGAAATCCGGGGACAAGCTAATTATTCATCAGCAAAAAGCAGGAATAGTTGGACTTACAAAAACACTTGCAAAAAGAATTAGGAAAAGAGAAATATAAGAGTAAATGCTATAGCTCGGGTTTTATATCGACAGATATGACAAGTAAATTTACTGATGAGATGATTAAAGATATTGAAAACAAATACCTTTAAAGTAAAATTGGAGATGTTGAAGATATTGCAAAAAAACAGTATCATTTTTAGCTAATTCCGCTTATATAACAGGACAAGTAATAGTGGTAGACGGAGGATTGAGTTTATAATGAAAAGATATGTAGCAGTAACAGGTATGGGAGCTGTATCACCAATAGGTAACAGCTTGGAAGAGATTTCAAATAGTTTGCAAAAAAGGGCAAAACGGTATAGATTTTATAAAAGCATATGATACTTCCAATCAACAGGCAAAACTTGCAGGAGAAATTAAAAATCTAAAAGATTGAAGACTATATAGATAAAAGACAATGAGAAGAATGGATAGGGTTAACCAACTTGGGTTAATTGCAGGTATAATGGCAATGGATGATAGTGGCATCAATCTTGATGATGTAGATAGAGATCGATTTGGAACTATAATTTCTTCGGGCATAGGGTGGACTTGATACAATTCAAAAAAAGAAGTTGAAAAAGGAAAAGAAAAGGGATATGACAATATATCACCATTTTTGTACCAATGTCTATAACTAATATGTCTGCTTCTTATATAGCGATGAAATACAATTTGCATGGTATATGCAATTGTCCGTTACTGCTTGTGCAGGGGAACAATGTCAATTGGAGAAGCTCTTAGATTAATAAGACATGGATATTTAGACTATGCGCTTGCAGGAGGAAGTGAGTCTTGTATAATTCCACTTGGATTAGGTGGATTTACAGCTATGAAGGCACTAAGTTTTAGTGATGATCCAAACAGGGCAAGCATCCCATTTGATAAAGAAAGAAGCGGTTTTGTAATGGGAGAGGGAGCAGGAGTTCTTTTGTTAGAGGAACTTGAACATGCTAAAAGAGAAATGCAAAAATCTATGCAATACTTGACGGTTATGGTACAACTTGCGATGCTTATCATATAACATCACCTAATGAAGAAGGTAAATTTGCTCAGAAATCTATGGAAAAATGCTATAAATGATGCTGGAGTAGATAAAGACAAGATTGTTTACATCAATGCACATGGAACATCTACAAAATTAAATGATATGTGTGAAACCAAAGCAATTAAAAATGTGTTTGGAGAAAAAGGCGTATGATCTTTATGTAAGCTCAACTAAATCAATGACAGGACATCTCCTTGGTGCAAGCGGAGCAATTGAAGCCGTGATTACTGTGCTTTCGATGAAAAATGGATTTATACCTCCAACAATTAACTACAAAGTAAAAGATGAAGATTGCGACTTGAATATTGTCCCTAATGTTGGAATTAAACATCAGATTGATTACGCACTAGCAATTCCTTTGGCTTTTGGCGGTCATAATGGAAGCATCTTATTTAGAAGTTTAGAGACACTTTAAAGGAGAAACGATTATGCAATTGGATATTAATCAGATAAAAGGCAATTATTCCACATAGATATCCATTTTTACTAATAGACAAGGTTCTTGATTTTGAAAGTGGAAAGTTTGCAATTGCAGAAAAAGATGGTAAGTGCAAATGAAGAGTTTTTTTAACGGACACTTTCAAACTATCCTGTAATGCCCGGAGTGCTTATATTGGAAGGAATGGCTCGAGACAGGTGCAGTAGCAATATTATCATTGGAAGAAAATAAAGGAAAAAAATTGCACTTTTTGCCGGTGCAGACAAAGTAAGATTTAAAAGACAGGTAAAACCGGGAGATGTTCTAAGATTTGAATGTGAACTTTTAGAGCAAAAAGGAGTTTTTGGAATAGGAAAAAGCTAAAGCTGTTGTAAATGATAAAGTGGTTTTGTCAAGCTGAACTAAAGTTTGTTATAAATTGAGACAGTATTATTGTTTAGTGATATGTGTAAAGGTTAGGTTAAATACATTTATTAATCTTACTTTTACATATATCAATATTTTTAATAAGGAGATAGATTTGGATATTAATGAAAAATTCCACGCTTGTAGACTTATTTAATGAAGTATATGATAAGTTTAAGATGAAATTTTTATAAAAATATTTTTTTAAGAGATTTGAGGATAGAAGTCCAACTTTAACAGTTCTTGAGCTTTTTGTGTTGAGGTTATTTATGCACTAAAAGACCAACGATTTCTAAACTTACTGAATTTATGGACACATCTCAGCCTAATACTGCATACAGAGTGGCATCACTTGTAAAAAGGGTATGTGAATAAAGTCCAATCAACTGACGATAAAAGAGAGTTTTACCTGAAGTTACAGATAAATATTACGGATATAGTGAAATAAAAGAACAATATATCAATGTTGTTATAGAAAGACTTAGAAAAAGAGTTCTAAAGAAGAGTTAGAACATTTTGAAAGATTGTTGAGACTTATGACAAATGAACTTATGACAGAAATTACTGATGAAATGAAAAAAGATACAAAGGCACTATAAATTTATAAATAATACGATAAAACTGTGAATTTAATAAAATATAATTTGAAAAAGTTTTATTTAGTGGTAAAATATAAATGCAAAAGTATTAGTTCTAATAAAAATATTATTTAACTTATTTTTGTTTTTTTATTTTTTTAAAACTAAATCTATACTATTTGTTGTATAATAAATCGAAATCTCATTTATGGATAATCTTAATACTAATCACCAATTAAAAAAAGCCGTATAAATTTAATTTTCTACACACTTTTTGGTAAAAATTAATGTTTAAAATCTTCTTTGACAGTTTAAATGGTTATTGGTATTAATTTTGCCAAAAATAAACTACATACTTGATTTTTCAATTTATTTTAGCTATTCTTATTATACTTATATATTTAATTCACAGTTTTTAATTCGTTTATTACAATTATTATTAAAAAATAGTCCAAATTATTTTTGTTTTAAAATAAACTATTAACAAATAAATTCTACTCAAATGATAAAAAATATATGATTTTATAAAAGTATTTTTTTATGTTTAGTGTTTAATTATAAGCTTTGTATGTAATTAAACTTACAATATATTAATAATTATTATTGTAGTTATTAAATTGTGATTAATTTATGTATCTTAATAAAAAATTAAAAATAAGAAAAATATAAATGAAGTTGAGGATGTTATGATAAGCAAAAGATTGCAACATATAGTGGATATTGTTACTTATTTTGATACTATAGCTGATATAGGCTGTGACCATGGTTATGTTTGCATTGAACTTATCAAAAATAAAAAGGTTAAAAAAAGCCATAGCATCGGATATATCGTATCCATCTTTAAAACTATAGATTATGTAAAAGAAAATAATATAGAAGATAAGATTGAAACAAGAGTAGGTAATGGTCTTGAAATTCTAAGTACAGATGAAGTTGATGCTGTCATTATAGCAGGGTATGGGTGGAGTACTTATATCTGATATACTTAAAAATAATTATGCTCTAAATTTGTTGAGAAAGATCCGTTATTAATACTACAACCTGTACAACAAAGCAAAGGACTTAAGATATTACTTATATGAAAATAAATTTGAGATAGTTGATGAAGATTTTATATTGGATATGGGGAAATACTACAATTTGATAGTTGCATAAATAAAGTATCTTCAGATTATCTATACATTAAAAAGTTGCAAAGATGTATACATGGAATATGGCATATTAAATATTGCAAAGAAAAATATTTTATTAAAAAGAATTAGAAAATAAAAATTATTAACTCAAGAAATCTTTTTAAAGAATTAGAGCAAAAACAAGTAAAAAAATAGCAGTCTTAGCATGTTATCACAAAAATCAAAGAAATGGAGGAAGTGTATGAAACTTTATAATTTGAAGGATAAAACTGGATAATCTTTTAAAAGATACAACTGGCGTATGATTGGGATAATGTCGGACTTAGTATTGGATGTTTTAATGAAGATATACACTCAATTACAATTTCTTTGGAACTGTGTGAAGAGGTTATAGATGATGCAATAAAAATAAATCTAATATGATAATTGTACACCATCCACTTATATTTTCTGGTATTAAAAATATAGTTGATGAAGATTATAAACAAAAATGATAATTAAAATGATAAAAATAATATAGCGTTATATGTATCGCATACAAATTTTGATATAATTGATGAAGGTCTTAACGATTATATTATTAATTTATTTTCTGTTGAAAAAATACAGCCTCTGACGGATGAAAGTGATATCGATACAATAGGGAGGGTAGGTGTGTTAAAAGAGCCTATGCTCTTAAAGGATCTGGTATATCATATTCAAGAAAAAGTTAAATACTAAAAATATTAGGATAGTAAGCAAGGAAAAATAAGACTATAAGAAAAAAATAGCATTAGTAACAGGTTCTGGAGATGAATTTGCAAATATTGCCATGAAAAAAAGCAGATGTATTTATAACAGGGGACATTAAATATCATTTTGCTCAGGATTCATATCAAAAGGGAGACTGTATAATAGATGCTGGTCACTATGATACTGAAAAATTTTTTCCCATATGCTATGAAAAAAATTCCTTGAAAATAAATTAGAAAAATATAGATATGTATATTTCCGATAAACTTAAAAACCCCATTTAACTATGTGGAGGACTATCATGAATAGTGAAATAATAAGGATACAAAAAGGGATATTTACTAATAGAAAAAGCAAAAGACACAATAAAATCACTATATGAAACTCAAGAGATAAAATTTGACAAAGACCAACTATCTCTATGAGAGAAAAAGAAAGAGCTTATAAATAACGATATAAATGATGTAAAAATAAAGTTTTTGAATATGAAGAAAATACAAAAATAGAAAAGGAAATCTCTAATATTATAAAAATCTTTAACAATCAAAAGAGAGATCCTAAGAAAGTATTAGAAACCAACAATAGAAAAGAAGATTTAGAAGGAAAAAGCCGAATTTAAGAGAGAAATTATGACATTGTTCTTACAAATGGACGCACTAAGGAACAAATGCAAAGTCATAAGTTAATGTACAACGAAATGGAAAAAGAAGTTATTGCAAAGATGTCAAAACAAAATAAGATAATAGTAAAATACGAAGATAAGATAACAGAAATGGAAAAGAAAATAAGAAAGATAAAGAAGAGATATAGATTCAAATGTATTGACATTATATGATAAAAAGACAAAAAATATAGTGGTAATGTCTAAGGTTATCGATGGAAATGTAGTCAGTGTGGCTTTAAATTGGATGAAGAGTTAATAGATAATGTATCAAATCAGAAAAATAGTGGAATGTCCTTGTTGTGCAAGAATACTTTATTTAGAAGAAGAGATTGAGGAGAATATAGATTAATGTACAATTTAGTGGCGCCATGCCTATTCGGTTTAGAAAAAGACAGTATCTTATGAACTGAAAAACTTGGGAGCAACCGATATAAAGATAACTGACGGTAGAGTGCATTTTAAAGGCGATGATGCGATTATAGTAAAAAGCTAATATTTGTCTGAGAACTGCCCAAAGAGTTTTTGATAGAACTTGGAAAATTTAAGGCTGGAACTTTCGAAGAGTTGTTTCAAGGTATAAAGTCTATTAATTATTCTAAGTATTTAAAAAGATTATAAGTTCACAATAGCTAAGGCAAAAATCTATAAGTTCTAAATTGACATCAATACCAACTATTCAGTCAATAGCAAAAAAAGGCAATGGTTGAAAAGACTTAAATTATTGTTTGATACAGATGTACTTCCTGAGACTTCAAATGTTGAAGTGCCTTTTAATATATTGATACAAAAAGATGTCGCTTCTCTTTATATTGATACGACAGGATTGTCTTTGCATAAGAGAGGATACAGAGAAAAAACTGTACTTGCACCTATAAGAGAAACTATTGCTGCTTTTTATGGTAATGGCTACTCCTTGGAATCCTCAAAGATCTTTTTATGATATTACATGTGGTTCTGGTACTATACCTATTGAAGCTGCACTTATAGCTGCAAATATACAAGCAGGAGTAAATAGAGAATTTTTAGGTGAGGGTTTGCCTTTTATAGATAAGAGTTTATGGAAAAAGTACCGTTCGTACTATATTTCTCAAGAAAAAAGATATTGATTTTAAAGTAAATGGATTTGATATTGATGGTGAGGCAATTGAAATTGCAAAAGAAAATGCAGCTATAGCAGGAGTAGATGTCTTTACAAACTTTGAGAGAAAGTCTGTAGCACAATTGAGTATATCAGAAAATGGATTTATATTTTCTAATCCGCCATACGGAGTAAGAATAGGTGAGGGATAAAGAGATTGAATGTCTTTATACGGATATGAAAAATTGTTTTTCAAAACTGGACAATTTTTCGTATTATTTGATTACAACTGATGAAGAAATAGGAAGTAAAAATAGGTATTAATTTTCAAAAATAGAAAAATATATAATGGTAAGATAAAAACTCATTTTTATCAATATTTAGCACCAAAAACCAAAGATATAAAAATGCTCAAGTTTCCTTTTATGGAGCTTTTGAGCATTTTTAAATAGTACTAACAATAGATATATTTAATAAAAACTCAATATAGTCGTTTTTTTAATCTTTTTTCTAAATCAGCTCTGGAAAGCCAAATTTGTGCATTACATTTGGTACATTCAAGTTTTATATCCATTCCAATTCGTTTGATATCAAAAATACTACAACCACAAGGGTGGGGGCTTTCTAAAGCTCAATTTTATCATTTATTAAAAAGGTATTATTATTTTTCGTAGCCTGTCTTTCTTCACCATTATCCAAAAATAATTCCACACTTTTTGTAATGTCTTTTTTTAGTATAGATTGAAGTGGTAGATTCATATTATGAGTATCAATTCTTATTGATCGTATCTCTTTTGCAAGATTTTCGGCAAAGTCAAAAAGAAGTTTGGATAAGTTGTTTCCTCTATATTTATCAGGTATGGCTAGTCTATGAATTGTCATATAGTTAAAAATCACTTTCCCATTTTCCATTTTTTATGACCTCATAGCATTGTTCTTTATCGAAAAGAAATATACATATATCCAGCTAAATTATCTTCATCTTCTATAACATAAGAAGAGGAAGAATTAATATCAGAAATTATTAAATCTTTGCCTGGATATCCATCATTTTGCCATTGATCAGAGCCATAACTTGCTATAAAGTTTTTGGCTTCATCAAATATACCCATTATTATATCTATGTCTTTAATATCAGATGGTCGTATTTGCATTGTATCTCCTTGTTAGTCACTTAACAGTATTTATAAAAATAAAAAGGTATAATTTTAAAAACTTCATATCATATTTTTAAACCACGAATTTTTCACCAAGATATCTCCTTATATCATCCTTGCTTGAATTTGGTGTTATTTCAATAACAGAGTCTGTTTCCTGATTTACAATTACAATTAAAGTTTCGTTGTCTGATTTAAAAAGTTTTTTTAAAAACAGTTGCTTCAAGTACAGGTCTTTTTGGACTCTATGTCTTTTTCGTAGTCTTTTACAAAATAGCTACCTTTTTAATGTCAAAAATTTAGTATATATAGTCATAAATTTCTCCAAAGAATAAATTAGATATTAATATTGTTATATAATATCACAAATTATTGTGTAATTTTCAATAATTCTTTTTAATTTGATATATTATATTTATAATTTTTGGTATATGAAACAATGTTTGACAAATTAAAGTATTTGTGATAGAATCTTGAAGATTTGAGATAAAGTAATATTTATAATATCTTTTTCAAAGGAGTACTTCTATGAAAACATTGCTTAAAAATGGAAATATACTTACTTCTAAAAGGTTTTTGTTATAGCTGATATTATTATTGAAAATTCTACTGCTAAGCTATCTGAAAAAGATAGTTCATTTTTGTCTTTTGATGAGATTATTGATTGTACAAATTTATATATAACACCGGTTTTACAGATGTGCATGTGCATTTTTCGTGAGCGGGCTTTTTATAAAGAAAGTATACAAACAGGCTCATTATCTGCTGCGAGAGGAGGCTATGTTAATGTATGTACAATGCCTAATCTGAATCCGGTCCCAAGTAACTTGGACACTTTAAAAAATCCAACTTGAATTAATAAAAGAAACATCTTGTATAAACATAATACCTTATGGAACAATTACAAGAAAAGGAAATGGAAAAAAAGTGAGTTATCAGATATGGATGATCTCGCAGATTTTTACTATAGCTTATACTGACGATGGTAAGGGTGTTCAGACACAGGAACTTATGCTTGAAGCTATGGAAAAGGCGAGAAATTTAGATAAGATAATAGTAGCACATTGTGAAGATGAGACTTTTGCTAAAAGGTGGATATATTCATGATGGTAATTATGCAAAAGCTTAACAACCATAGAGGTATTTGTAGTGAAAGCGAGTGGATACAGGTAAAAAGAGATGTTGAACTTGCTCAAAAACTTGGAACAAAAATATCATGTATGTCATGTATCTACCAAAGAAAGTGTAGATATAATAAGAAATGCTAAAATGGTGTTGATGTAACTTGTGAAACTGCACCACACTATCTAATACTTACAGATAAAGATTTGAAGGAGGATGGAAGATTCAAGATGAATCCTCCTTTTAAGAGATGAATCAGACAGAGAAGAATTGATAAGAGGCATCCAAGATGGGACAATAGATATGATAGCTACTGACCATGCACCCGCATAGTTTAGAAGAAAAAAGTCCAAAGGATTGGAAAAAGTGCTTTTGGAATAGTTGGATTGGAAATAGCATTTTCATTGATGTACACTCATTTAGTTGAAAAGGATTTAATATCACTTGAAAAATTATTGAACTTATGTGTATAAATCCAATGAAAAAGATTTGAAATAGATAAGTATATTAGTATTCAAAGACAACTTTTTCAAAATGATTTCAACTTTTAAAAATAAATACATTCCACAAAGAGATGAAGATTATTATATACATGATAATATGAATGCGAATATAAATATTATAGATTTAAAAAGAATATACTGTCGATACTTCTGAGTTTTTATCAAAAGGAAAAGGCAACTCCTTTTGAAGGAGAAAAACTAAGGGGAAAGATAGTAAGAACTATATTAAACGGAAAAACTATTTGGAAAGATTAGGAGAAGACATGCCGAAAAATTTCAGATTTTACTATATTAGAAAAATAAAAATATTGCAAAGAATGTATTTCAACTTAAAATAAAGGGAGATACAAGCTGTATAAAAAATCCCGGCAATTTGTTAATATTTGCTATAGATAATTTTTATCTAAGAAGACCTATTTCAATTTGTGATTATGACGATGAAACTATTACATTGATATATAAAAATAGTTGGAAATGGGACAAAACAACTTGCAAAAAAGGAATTAATGAGAAGTTGAATATTTTATATCCTCTTGGCAATGGATTTGACATAGAAAAATCTACTCTAAGTCCTATATTGATAGGTGGGGGAGTCGGAGTACCACCACTAATAGGGACTTGCAAGAACATTGATTAAAAAGTTTAGTTTATCCTCAATTTGTAATGGGATTTAATACTCAAGATGAAGTATTTGGGGTAGACATGTTGAAAAGAGTTGGGGATAGTTCCATATATAGTAACACTTGACGGATCATTAGGATATAAAGGGCTGGTTACTGATGTAATTGACAAGGTAAGCTTTGATTATATGTTTACTTGTGGTCCTGAGCCAATGTTAAAGGCTCTTTACAATGTAAATGTTGAAGGTCAGTTTAGCTTTTGAACAAATGGCGTGCGGATTTGGAGGATGTATGGGTTGCTCTTGCAAAAACTAAATATGGGTACAAGCGTATCTGCAAAGAAGGTCCTGTTTTATCAAAGGAGGAGATAATATGGTAGATACAAAAAGTAAATTTGAGCGGTCTAATACTTGAAAACCCAATAATACCTGCAAGTGGAACATTTGGTTTTGGACAAGAATATAAAGATTTTTATGATATAAATATTTTAGGTTCTATTTCTATTAAAGGAACTACAGTAGATTACAGGTTTGGAAATGAAACTCCAAGGATTGCTGAGTGTACATCAGGATTGATAAATTCAGTAGGCTTACAAAAATCCTGGAATTGATAAGGTTGTAAGTGAGGAATTGCCTAACTTAGCGAAAATTTACAAAAAGATAATTGCAAATATCAGTGGATTTTCAATAGAAGAATATGTTGAATGTGCATAGACATAGTTGAAAATGTAGGTATAATTGAAGTAAATGTAAGCTGTCCAAATGTGCATAATGGTGGTATGGCATATGGGGTAAGTGCTAAAAAGTGTATCTGAAGTTACAAAGGCTGTCAAAAGAAGTAACCCAAAAACCTGTTTATATAAAGTTAAGTCCCTAATGTAACTGATATAGTTGAGATTGCAAAAGGCGTGTGAGAGCTTTGGGAGCAGATGGACTTAGTCTAATTAACACTTTGCTGGGAAATGAGAATAGACATTAGAAAAAGCGCCTGTTATCGCTAATAAAATGGAGGTTTTTCAGGTCCTGCTATATTTCCTATAGCAGTAAGAATGGTATATCAAGTAGCTAACTCGGTTAAAAATACCTATCATAGGTATGGGGAGTAAGCAGTGCTCAAGATGTTATAGAGATGATGATGGCAGGGGCATCTGCAGTACAGGTAGGATCAGCAAATCTTGTTAATCCTTTTTGTATGTAAAGAGATAATAGATGACTTGCCACAAATTATGAGTGAACTTGGAATAAAAAGTCTAAGTGAAATAATAGGAATAGTAAAATAAGTGTAGGTGAAAATACATGGATATATCAAAAGATATTGAATTTATAGTACTTCTTGAAGAAATGAAAAATATATAGAAGGACTGAAATCATTGGTTCAGAAGAAAAGAAAATGATGCTGAACATTCTTGGCATATTGCAACTATGAGTATGTTTTTACAAAATTATTCAAAAATGAAGTAGATGTAAATAAGGTTATAAAAAAATGTTGTTAATTCATGACTTGGTTGAGATTTTTGCAGGGATACATTTGCATACGATTCAAAATGGATATAATGATAAAAAAATATAAGAGAGTCTGAAGCAATGGAAAAACTTAAGACATATATTAGTAAAGAAAAATGGAGAAATGCTTGAAAGTTTGTGGTTGGAATTTGAAAATATGGAAACTAACGAGTCAAAGTTTGCAAATGCTATGGACAGATTACAACCAATGTTAAGCAATATATATGGTGGTAAAGGTGGAACTTGGGTAGAAAAATAAAATTAAACTTTCTCAAGTTTTAAAAAGAATTGAGGTAATCAAGGAATTTTCTCAAGAAATATATGATTTCTTGTATGATAAATTAAAAGGGAACAAATAAGAATGGGTTTTTAATTGAAGATTAATTTATTAGGAGGATGTTTATGGGAAAAAGATGTAATTATTGCTCTGGATTTTCCAAATAAGGATAAAACTTTGGAATTTCTTGACAAATTTGAGGGGAAAAACCATTTGTCAAAATAGGAATGGAACTTTTTACAGTGAAGGACCTGATATAATCAAAGAGATTAAACAAAGAGGGCATAAGATTTTTCTTGACTTGAAACTTCATGATATACCAAATACTGTAAAAAGTGCTAGTGAAATCACTTGCAAAACTTGATATTGATATGGTAAAATGTTCATGCAGCAGGTACAATAGAGATGATGAAATTTGCATTAGAGGGACTTAGTGAAAAACAGCAAAAGACCTTTGCTTATAGCAGTTACTCAACTTACATCAACAAGTGAAGTTCAAATGCATGAAGAGTTACTTATAGATAAATCTTTAAATGAAACGGTTGTTCAGTATGCTAAAAATACAAAAATGCCGGGTCTTGACGGTGTTGTATGCTCACCAAGAGAAGCAAAGCTAATACATGAAAATTAGGAGATGATTTTTTGACAGTAACTCCAGGAATAAGATTTACTGATGAAAAACTGATGATCAAACAAGAATCACCACACCTTCTGATGCAAAAAATTGGCTCTGACTATATAGTTGTCGGTAGACCAATAACAAAAGCTGAAAAATCCTGTTGAAGTTTATGAAAAATATTGTCTCTTTTTAGATTAATATATAAATTTATATACTAAATTTTGATTTTGTGGAGGTACTATGAAACAAGAAATTGCAAACGGATTACTATCAATTCAGGCGGTATTTCTAAGACCTGATCAGCCTTTTTACATGGGCTTCAGGAATAAAGAGTCCTATTTATTGTGATAATAGGCTAACTCTTACCGCACCTAATGTGAGAACATTGGTAGAGGAATCATTGGTAAAAAAATATCAAAAGAATTTTTCCCGACTTGCGAAGTTGTTATGGGGACAAGTACAGCCGGTATTGCTCATGCTGCGATTGTGGGGCATCTCATGAACATTCCTATGGGGTATGTGAGAGGATCAGCAAAAAGACCATGGTAGAACAAATCAGATTGAAGGTAAATTGTTACCAGGACAAAAAAAGTTGTTGTTATTGAAGATTTGATATCAACAGCAGGTTCATCTGTTGATACTGTAAACATCTTAAGACAAGCTGGTGCTGATGTATTGGGCATAGTAGTATTTTCACTTATAATATGAAAAAAAGCTTCTGATAAATTAAATGAAAATAATGTTATAAATGTCAGCCTCTGTGACTTGGATGCTCTACTTGATGTTGCTGAGAAAAACTATAAAAACAAGATGATAAATTCAAAATTTTAAAAATTTAGAGATAATCCTCAAGATGAATCATGGATGAAAGGGGAAAAATAATGGAAAGTATCAGAAATATTATCAACATTACTGATTTAACAGTAGAAGAGATTGATGATTTGATAAAAGTTGCAGATGATATTGTAGCCAATCCTACAAAAATATCAAGATAGTTGTGCTCACAAAAAAACTTGCAACATTATTTTTTCGAACCAAGTACAAGAACAAGACTAAGTTTTGAAGCTGCAATGCTGGAACTTGGCGGATCTGTTTTAGGTTTTCTCCTCTGCTAACTCAAGTTCTGCAGCAAAAGGAGAAAGTGTAAGTGATACTATTCTAACAGTTGGTTGTTACGCAGATATAATCGCTATGAGACATCCTAAAGAAGGAGCACCTATAGTTGGGGCACAAAGAACTACAGTGCCAATTATAAATGCAGGGTGACGGAGGGCACTTTTCACCCTACGCAAACTCTCACTGATTTACTTACAATAAAACGCATAGATTATCAGATATGACTATTGGAGTGTGTGGAGACTTAAAAATTTGGGCTGTACTGTACATTCACTTATTGAAGCTATGCTCAGATATGACAATATAAAATTTGTGCTAATTTCACCTCAAGAGTTACAAGTTCCTGACTATATAAAAGAATCAATGAACAAGGCAGGTATCAAATGGAGTGAGGTTGAAAGTCTTGAAGAGGCAATGCCTTCCTTAGACATACTATACATGACAAGGGTTCAAAGAGAGAGATTTTTCAATAGAGGCAGATTATATAAGACTAAAAAGATAGCTATATACTTGATTTGGAAAAATTGGAAAAATGCAAAAGATGATTTGACAATAATGCATCCTTTGCCAAGAGTAAATGAAATATCAGTTGAAGTAGACAATGACAGTAGAGCATGTTACTTTTTCCAAGCACTTTGTGGAAAACATATTAGGATGGCATTGATATTATTTCTACTTGGAATAAAAGCTCAATAGACTCAAGTAAATTGAAATTTTTATTAAAAAGATGAAGTAGGAGGATTAAAATGAATGTTGATGGTGTAAATAACGGTATTGTGTTGGATCATATAAGAGCTGGAGCAAGTATGAAGATATACAAACTGTTAGGGACTTGAAAAGCTGACTTGCACGGTAGCAATTATTCAACATGTTGACAGCACAAAAATATGGAAAAAGACATAATAAAGATAGATGAAGATATACCACTTGATTTTTGATGTTTTGGGATATATAGATAGCAATATAACTGTAAATAAAGTAAAAACGGGAAACTTGAAAGTAAGGTTCACCTTTCATTACCTAAGATATTGAAAAATGTCATAACTGTAAGAACCCAAGATGTATAACATCAGTTGAACAAGAAATAACACAAACATTCAGACTTGTTGATGAAAGTAAAAAGCATATCGTTGCATATATTGTGATGCTGAAAGAATTGCAAACAAATAAAAGTTAATATATTCTTCTAAATATTGTGATAATCATAACCACCAGTTAAACTGGTGGTTATGATTAGGTAGTAATATTTTTAACATTTTTTTAATCACTATAGAAAGTGTTCCATTATCATCAGGTATAAATTCTATCTTAGAGTCATCACCATAATAATCTATAGGTACATTGATTTCTATTCGGTTTCGGTTGTTATTTTTTTGTCTTTGGAATTTGCTCTTGAGTACTCTATCAGGAACTACAATTGACTCTGTTCTTGAAATCCCTGATTTTTTTCAAGAGTAGATTCATATATGTTTTTAAAGTTGTTCTGTATCGTCAAAAGCCATATTCATAACATAATCAACTCTTACCGTACCGTCATCAAGTACACAATCTTTTACAGCTTTTTAATTTTTGCTTTTTCAATGTCATCACCAATATATTTTTCTTCAAGATTTTTGTAACCTTATTAAATACATCAAGTTTCTCTTTTTCAGAGCGTTCTGATTTTAATAATAATATAACATCTTGAAGAATAGACAATTTTTCTGAATTAATTTCGTATTTTTGTCTATTATAGCTATGTCAAGAGCAGGAAGATTTATAATGAATCCTTCATCTGCCTTACATTTATTACTTGTAAAATAATGATGTCTTTTGAGAAATAGTTATGTTATTAGTATCATTTAATCTTTCTACATTTGAAACGAGCATAGTTTTATGATTGTACTTAAAAAATGCAAGGTATGGTAAACTATCCATTTCAAAAAGAGACACTATAATATTTCCCGAAGAAACACGGAATTATCTTTTATAAGATTGAAATACTCCTTGATAATCTCCATGCTTTTTTTCTTTGAAGGATGAAAGATTTTCTCTAATTTCAACAATACTCTTGTAAGCTTTACTACACATCTCTTCCTCTTCAATAAAGTATGACCATTTCATATCAGCAGAGCTCAAAAAAAGTTATAAATTGTATTTTCAATAAAAAGTAAGGGAAGTTGAGTCATCTTGATCTATATAGTAATTTGATATAATGGGAGAATCATCATATGAGTTAAGTTCACATATATAAGATGATATGAACTCCATTTTTGAAAATTTCAAACATTTTCTAATCCTTTATACTACCTTTAAAGTCCAATTATATTTATCATCTATTCTTCCCCATTGTATACCTGTTAGTGTATCATAAAGGTGTTGAGAAACAGGACCTATTTTATTATCGTTGATTATCATAACTTTATCTTTGAATTTTAACTCCCTACAGGACTTATTACAGCAGCAGTTCCAGTTCCAAAAACTTCTTTCAAATGATTATCTTCATAGGCTTTTACTATTTCATCAATAGATATTCGTCTTTGAGTAACTTTTTTTCCTTCGTTTTGCAATAGCTCTATCATGGATCTTCTTGTTATACCGTCTAAGATACTTCCGGATAATTCAGGAGTAATAACCTCATCGTCAATTACGAAGAAAATATTCATTGCTCCGACTTCTTCTATATACTTTCTTTCTACTCCATCAAGCCAAAAGAACTTGTGAATAGTCAATATTATGTGCATTAACTTGTGATTTAAGACTGACAGCATAGTTACCACCTGTTTTTTTGCCATTCTCATTCCACCTTTTACTGCACTGAACATAATTATCCTCTACATATATTTTTACAGGATTAAGCCCTGATGAATAGTATGAACCACTTGGGCTGCAAATAATGAAAAATCTGTATAATTTCCCTGCATTAGCTCCAAGTGCAGGATCTATTGCAATTACAAAAGGTCTTATATAAAGACTTGAACCTGCACTGTGTGGAACAAAATCTTTATCAATCTCTAACAATTTTTTTAAGCGCATATAAGCAAAATTCTTCATCTAACTTAGGTATGCATAGTCTTTCGTTAGATATATTAAGTCTTTTTAAAAATTAAGCTCAGGTCTGAATAATAATATTTCGTCATTTGAAGTTCTATATGCTTTTAGACCTTCAAAAGTGGTTTGACCATAATGGAAACAAGTGGTAGAAGGGTAGAATTCCATCGGTCCATAAGGAATTATCATAGGGTTATGCCATTTTTTTCTTCCTCGTTATAGTCCATTACAAACATGTGATCAGAAAAAAATCTTTCCAAAACCAAGAGTTGACTCATCTTGTGGAAGTTTTGAAGGATTTTCCTTAAGTTGTATTTTTTTATTTCTTTCATAAAAATTATCTCCTCATTATAATTATAAGATAACTGTATTCATGATAAACAGATATATTATAAAACATCATAAACAACACTTTATTTACAATATTTGATTGGTTAGTATACTACTTTATTTAAAAAAATTCAACTAAAAAAACAAATAATATTTTTGACTTTAGAAAAAAATATTTAAGCATTTGATAGAAATATATATTTTTATGCTATAATAATTCGAATGAATTTTTGAAAAAATAAAAAAATAATTTATTATATTATCATACTTAATGATTATTTCAAAATTTTTAAATTTACTTTTTTTGGAGGAGTATTTAAATGAATACCAGTGGAAGTGAGATTAAAGTATTTTCAGGTAATTCAAATTTTTAAACTTGCTAAGGATATTGCTGAAAATTTAGGAGTAGAATTAGGAAGCTGTGAAATTAAAAAAATTTAGTGACGGAGAAATATCTGTTAACTTTCCTGAGTCAGTAAGAGGAAAAAGATATATATATAATACAGTCTACATCGTCACCTGTAGATACTAATTTGATGGAATTATTGATAATGATCGATGCGTTAAAGCGTGCATCTGCTGGAAGAATTAATGCTGTAATTCCTTATTATGGTTATGCAAGGCAAGATAGAAAAAGCTAAGGCGAGAGATCCTATTACAGCTAAACTTGTTGCAAATCTAATAACAGTAGCAGGAGCTGACAGATTAGTTACAATGGATTTACACGCACCTCAAATACAAGGATATTTTGATATTCCCGTAGATCACCTTTTAGGTGGGCCTATTCTTGTAAATGCTTATAAAGAAGAGTTTTATGGAAGAGATGATGTAGTAGTTGTTTCACCTGATTTAGGAAGTGTTACAAGAGCAAGAAACTTCGCTGATAGATTAGATGTACCTATAGCTATAATTGATAAGAGAAGACCAAAGGCTAATGTATCGGAAGTGTTAAACATAATAGGAGATATAAAAAGGAAAGACTACAATAATTATTGATGACATGATTGATACAGCAGGAACTTTGACAAATGGTGCTTCAGCTCTTATTGAGCTTGGTGCTAAAGAAGTATATGCATGCTGTACTCATGCGGTTTTTATCAGGGGAAGCTATAGAGAGAATTCAAAAATCACCAATAAAAGAAATTCTTACATTGGATACTATAGCAATACCTGAAGAAAAATGATTGATAAAAATAAGAGTAGCAAGTGTTGCACCTATATTTGCACAAGCAATAAACAGAATATTTTCGAACAAACCTATAAGTGCAATATTTCCGTCTAACTAATTATTAAAAAAAGAATTTTATACAAATAAATTAATATAGTATTACAATGTTAAGGTAGCTTGTTTCAAGCTACCTTACAGTTGTTTTTAAGAAAAGAGGAATAATGTATATAATAGTGGGATTAGGAAATCCGGTACAAAATATCAAAAATACTAAACATAATGTGGGATTTATGTGTTTAGATTTACTATCAGAAAAAAATTAGGCATTAAAGTTGATAAAATTAAATTTAATGCTCTTATAAAGCGAGGGAAATTATAAAAGGTGAAAAGGTGATATTGGTAAAACCTCAAACCTTTATGAATCTAAAAGTGGTCAAGCAGTTAATCAAATAATGAATTTTTACAAAGCTGACAGACAAAAATCTTTTTATATTATATGATGATATAGATATAGACATTGGTAAACTTAGAATTAGAAAAAAGGAAGTTCAGGTACACATAATGGAATGAAAAATATTATATATTTACTTGGATATGATGATTTTCCAAGATTTAGAATAGATGTATCAAAACCTCCTGCTTACATGGACTTGGCAAACTATGTTCTGTCTAAATTTACAGATGAAGAAATTAAAAAAATTGATTCCGATACTTAATGATGCTGTTGATGCCTGTCTGTTTGCTATTGAAACAGATATTGAAAAAGTCAATGAATAAATATAATGCGAAATAAGGGGGTTTTCATTGGAAAAATATTGGATTATTTATCTGATAAAGAAGAATTTTTCTCAAATTAATAGTGCTATATCCAATAAGAATACTCCATTATTGATAAATGGAATTTCAAATGATGCCACTTCATTCTTGTTAAATTACATTCACAAAACTCAAAGGGAAAAAATGTGGTTTTATCACTCCAAGTGATATTTCATCACAAGAGATATATAAGGAGTTGAAAAAAATATTCTCAAAAAGTCTTAATACTACAAAGTGACGAACTTAAGTTTTATCAGATAGATGCAACTAATAGACAAAATGAATTTTCAAGAATAAGAGTACTTTAGGAAAGTTTTTTTGAAAATGACTATGATTTCTTGATACTTACACTATCTTCTTGCATGAGAAGATATATGCCTAAGAAATATTATGAAGATAATTTTATTGATATAAAAATTTCCCAAAAATTCGACTTTAAAGAATTATCAGAGTTATTGATAAGACTTGGCTATGAAAGAGTAAAAAGTTGAAGGAATAGGTCAGTTTTCTCTTAGAGGCTTTTATATTGGATGTATTTACTCCTGACAATTCAAGTCCAATAAGAGTTGAATTTTTGATGATGAAGTGGATTCTATACGCATATTTGATTTAAATACACAAATATCTACCAGTAAGGTTAAAAATGTAAAAATTATTCATGCAAGAGAATATATATATCCTGAAAATATAAATAAAATAGTTGATACTCTTTCAAAAATTAACTGATGATTCAAATGATGATTTAAGATATGATATAGAAAAGATACAAAAACTACTCGTATTTCAAAGGGTTGGAAAAAAATATGTGAATTTTTCTTTATCCTAATGATGATACAAGTATATTTAATATTATTTCTGAAGATATAAATTTGGTATTTGGTGAACCTAATAGATTTTTGAAAAAAAGTGATAATTTTTTTCTATGAGTTTTATGAAAAATTATAAAAACAGCTTTTTAAAAAGAGGATTTGCCTTTAAAAAGGTCAAGAAAAAATTATTTTTTTGATAGAGAAGAGATACTTTCACATTTCAAAACATAATCTTATTGTTACATCACAGTTTTCATCAAATGTCAAAAATTAAACCTATGTCAATAGTTGATATTGATGTAATGCCATCTCCAAAGTACAGGGAGATGTTGAAAATCTTATAGTTGATTTAAAAAAATTATCAAAGTAAAGGTTATAAGGTAGTTCTTTGTGTTAATGATGAGCCAACTACAAAAAACTTTTATCTGAATTCAAGGAAAACGAAATAATTGTCAAATCTATTGATAAAAAGAGAAATATGATATAAATTCTTATAACATCTTTCTTTTAAGAGATGTTATAAGTCAAGGCCTAATATTTAGAAATGATAAATTTGCATTCATAACAGAAAAATGACATATTTTTAGAATATCTAAGATTAATTCCCCAAGAAAAATTAAAACAAAAAGTTAAAACAGAAAAAGATAAATAGTTTTTATAGAATTAAAAAAATAGGTGATATTGTAGTACATGAGGGTTTACGGAATAGGTAAGTTTTTGGGAATTGAGCAAAAAGAAAAACAATTCGGTAAAAAGACTATATTAAAAATTTCCTATAAGGACGGAGATACCATATATGTACCGATATCACAAATGGATAAGGTGCAAAGATATATAGGCAGTGCTTCAGATAAAGTAACTTTAACTAAATTAGGCTCAAGTCAGTGGAAGAAACAAAAGGCAAAAAGCAAAAAGCTGTAGAAGAAATTGCAAAATATCTCGTTGAGTTGTACGCACAAAGAGAAAATCAAAAAGGACATGCTTTTTCAAAAGACACTGTATGGCAAAGAGAGTTTGAATCATTATTTGCTTTTGAAGAAACTCAAGATCAGTTAAGATCTATAAGAGAAATGAAAAAGATATGGAAAATATCAAACCTATGGATAGGTTAGTTTGTGGTGATGTAGGATATGGAAAAACTGAAGTTGCAATTAGAGGAATTTTTAAAGCGTGTATGGATTCAAAGCAAGTTGCTTTTTGGTTCCGACAACTATACTTTGCACAACAACACTATAAGACTGTCTCAGAAAGATTTGAGAATTTCCCTCTTAGGGTAGAAGTGCTAGCAGATTCAAAACGAAAAAGAGCAAAGTGATATATTAGAAAAAATTAAAACTCGGAGAAGTAGATGTAATAATAGGAACTCATCGAATTTTATCCAAAGATGTTGTCTTCAAAGACTTAGGTCTTCTTGTAATTGATGAAGAACAGCGATTTGGAGTAAAAAGATAAGGAAAAAATTAAGGGTCTTAAGACTAATATAGATGTGCTAACCCTTACAGCTACACCTATACCAAGAACACTAAATATGTCGTTGTCTGGTATAAGAGATATGTCAGTTTTGGAAGAACCTCCACATGATAGGTTATCTGTTATTACTTATGTTACAGAGGCAAGAGAAGGAATAATAATGGATGCAATTGAACGAGAAATCTCAAGAGGTGGTCAAGTATTTTTCGTGTACAATTCTGTTGAAGATATAGAAAAATGGCGTCAAATATAAAAAAACTTGTTCCTAATGTAAGACTAGCCGTAGCTCATGGACAGATGCATCCAAATGTACTGGAAGATATAATGATGGATTATCTTGAAAAAAAATTTGACCTATTACTATGTACTACAATAATAGAGACAGGAATGGATATTTCAAATGCTAATACTATAATTGTATATAATGCTGATAAAATGGGACTTTCTCAACTTTACCAACTAAGAGGTGAGAGTAGGGTAGATCATCAAGACAGGCATATGCTTATTTGATGTATGAGAAAGATAAAGTTCTAACGGAAATTGCTCAAAAAGGCTTAAAAGCTATCAGAGATTTTACAGAATTTGGTAGTGGATTTAAAGTTGCTATGATGGATCTTGAATTAAGAGGTTCAGGAAATCTACTTGGAGAAACTCAAAGTGGTCATATTGAAGAAGTTGGTTATGATTTATATATAAAGATGTTAAATGACAGTTTTAACAGATTAAAGGGTAATATCCAAGATGAAAAGGTAATGACTGAGGTATTTATAGCAGTCAATGCATATATACCTGATGATTATATAGAAGATGAAATGCAAAAATGGAAATATATAAGAAAATTGCCTCTATATCAAGTGAAGAAGATTATTTCGAAGTTCAAGCAGAAATCGAAGATAGATTCTCGGATATACCTTCACAGGTTGAAAAATCTTTTGAAAAATAGCAACAATAAGAAGTTATGGAGAAAAATAGGAATTGAAAAAAATTACACAAAAAGCAAAAATAGTAATTTATGAGAGTTCCAAAGATAAAATTACTCAAACTTTAAAAAGCGAAAAGATGAAAAAGGTATTTTTAAATGAAATTTTTAGAGTTTATGAAAAAATTGCGTAAAATACAAGTACTTAATATTTAATTAAGTAAAATAGTGTAACATTGTAAGTGGTCAAGTTATTAAATTAATATAATTTGACTTTTCTTAAAAAATATAATTATTAATTTAATGAAAACTAATAAACTAACAGCATTAGATGAAATGAGGAAAAATTAATGAAAAAGATATTTAAAAAAATATTCTGGAGTAGGTCTGCTGTCTTTTTGCTCTTTTGATAGGTTGTTCAGATAAGGGAAGTAAGACAGTTGCAAGTGTTGACGGTCAAAATATAGCATATAGTGATTTTTGAAAGAAATGGCTATGTACAAGTTACAACTTGATTCTTTTGCATCAAGTCCAAACTTTTGGGGAACAAGTCGTTCCTGCAGATCAAAGTGTAAATGGTAAAGAGACAACTATACTTGAAAAATTTCAAGGCTCAATTATTGGAAAAACATGATTGAAGATAAGATTGTAGCAAACGAAGTCAAAAAAATCTTTCTCAAAAGGTAGATGAATCTACTATAGATGCAAATGTTAAACAATATACAAACTATTGACGCCGCACCTTCAGTAAAAATATTTTACTGACAATAAATTGGATGAAAATTTTATTAAGTCTATGGTATCAAAAGATTTGGTAAAGGCAGCTCTTGAAAAATACTTCACTGATAAAAAAATCAAGTAACAGATGCGGAAATTGATGCCTATTACGATAAAAAAATAAGTCAGAGTTCAGTAATGAGCAAGTTAGAGCTTCTCATATTTTGATAAAAACAGTTAATGATGATTTAACAGACTTGCCTAAAGACAAGGTTGAAGCGGCTAAAAACAAATTGACGAAATATATGAAAAAGTCCTTGCTGGTGAAGACTTTGCAGAACTTGCAAAACAATATGGACAAGATGGTACAAAAAGATAAAGGTGGAGACTTAGGTTATTTTTCAAAAGGTGATATGGTAAAAGAGTTCTCTGATGCAGCTTTTTGCACTTAATGTAGGCGAGATATCAAAACCTATAAAGTCACAGTTTGGTTTATCATATAATAAAAATTAACTGATAAAAAGACTGAAAAATACAGATATAGCTCAAGCAAAAGAATATATTAAAAGCTTACTTCAAAAGAATAAATTCAATGATTACATTAAAGAATTAGAAGAAAAAGCTAAAATTACTAAGAATGAAGAGCTTTTGAAAGATGCTGAAAAAGCATAGTTCCTCTTGATACAAAAATTGACTGAACAAACTAAAAAATTCAAATAATGCGACTCAAGATGGAGCAAGTGAAAAAGAAAAACTGAAAGTGAATCAACATCAAAATAATAGATAAAAATAAAAAACAAGGTATTAGTTGACCTTGTTTTTATTTTTTTATCTGAATTATTATTGCTTTTCTTGTATATTCGTTTATTTTCATACATATAAATATCAGAAAATTTAAGGGCATCATCTATAGAATAGCCTTCTTTGTTATTTACATAAAAAAATTAAAATATCCTATAGATAGAGATATATCAATTTTTCAGAAATATCTTTGATGTACATATTTTTGACTTTGAACAGATTCTATATATGATTCATCAATTATACCTTCGTGAATAACTACATATTCGTCTCCTCCGATACGATATATTTTGGGGAGTCACTAAAATTATTGTGAAGAAATCTACCAGCTTCAATAATTGCAACATCTCCATAGTTATGTCCTAAATTATCGTTAACAAGCTTTTAGGTTATTAAGATCTGCAGATATAAAAAGTAGTATCTCTTGGAGAAACTCTTAAAGACGAAAATATGTTCCTCAAAAGAATGTCTGCTGCCCATTAGAGTCATGGTATCATAACTTACCAATGCTTTGTATTTTTCAATCTTTTCATTTTTCTTGCATAACTTTTTGATATTTCGATATTAAACTTGCCATTTGTATAAATATGAGATGTCATTGTTAATATTAATATAAGTGAACTTATTTCAAATTGACCTATAATATTGTATGCTCCAATTCCTACAAGTAGTATTATCAATACAGGAATCAAAGAAAAATAGTACCCTTTTTTTCTCTTTTCCTATTTCTTGATATAAATAGTAGTATCAAAGAAGTGATGCATGTAACTATTATCAATAAAGTTGAAAATGGTAGCAAATCTTTGAATTCAATTATTTTTGGCAGATGTCAAAAATTATCTGAACTAACCAGTTTAGTAAAATAATATTTTTTTATAATAAAAAGTAAAAATGAATATTTAACATCTGTATAAATATTTATTAGATTGATTATAGGAAAAAGGTATCAAAAGGAATGAGATATATTCCAAATAGTAAATAAGGAGTCTGTACTTACTAAAAATATAAAGTATACTGCGGTACTCAGTAAAAGAGTAAACAGAAAAAAAGAAATGCCAACAATCCTATATTCAAAAATAATTTTCCTACTAATGGGTGATTTAATGAAAAATATTACTAATATTATAGATATAAAAATACAAAAATTAGAAATAGTGATATTACAATACTTACCAATTCATTCTTGACTATTACAGTTGTAAAAATTTGTCCTGTATCCAATTGATATAGGATGTATTAGAACATTTTTTTATTATACTTTAGTGTAGGTTTTGTAGTAAATTGTAAGTATCTTTTCTTTGATATCTTTTGGAAAAATCAATAACATAGTTAACAAGAGTTCCGCTACTGTAAAGTAATTCACTATTTGAGGTATAATTAGAATAAATCATTTTTCCATCAATATAACACTCAAAAGTCTGAATATAGAGAAAAATATTAAATGATTTATCTTCAAGTTTATCAAAAATCATTAAGATTGACTATTACTGAAAAACTTTATCTGTTTTTGATAGTATACGGCAAAAGAGTGTTTCAAAGTTTTTAATATTATCAGATTTATCAACATATTGTATAGTAATATTATCTGCTACTATTGGGTCTTGAAAATCAATAACATTTGAAGATTTTTATTCTTGGAGATGAAATCATTACAAAAATAGTGATAATAAACGACACTAAATATATAGAGTTTAAAAATTTTTCTAATATTTAAAATTCATAAAACTTCTATCTCCTAACAGCGTTGTTATTTTTAGATGAATTTTTCTTTTATACATATTATCATCTGAAATTTTTAGTGATTCTTCGAGATTAGAATATTGTTGTGGAATATAATAAGAGAAGCCTAAGGAAAATGATACATCCATTTTTCTGATATTCCTTCAACAAATAATATTCGGCTTAAATTATCAAAAAAATTCTTCTTTTATTTTTCCAACAAAAATTACTATAAACTCATCTCCACCAATTCTATATACATCAGAATCTTGTATTTTTAATTTCAAATAGTTTCCTACTGATTTTTATAGCCAAATCTCCCATGGCATGACCAAGTTCATCGTTTATGTTCTTCAAATTATTTACATCTACTGTAATTATAGTTGCTGTAAGTCTTTTTTTCAGATATTTGTTTTTAATCTGTTTTCATAGGCATATCTACTTCCTAACGAAGTAAGTGAATCTAATAATAGCAGATTTTTCATAGATATAGATTTCCGTGTTTTCTTTTATAATCTTTCTGTATACATTTATAGATTCATAGATTTGATATATCAAGAATATAAGCATTGCCAAGGCTGAATTTAATTTCAATGAAACTAGTGATAATAATACATAGTTATAAATACAAATAAAAAATAACTAATATTAATAAAGAAAAAGTAATAAGAATGGATTTCTTGTTTTTCATAGCTTACATCTTGTACAAAAGGGAAAAAGAACCAATAACTAAAATACTTACAATTATCAGTAATACATTGTCTATTTGATACAATTCTTTAAATTCTACTATTTTTCAACAATGTCAAAAGCCAATCGTATGATATATATAAAAATAATAGAGTTTTGAACTATTATAAGTAACTGTTCATATTTTGGAATAACTACATCACGAATTATCTTTAGTATTGAATATAATATAAGTACAAATGTAAAGTACTGTATAAAATATATGATATTTCTGTATTCAGTAAAAATATATGTTATTGTCTTATATCTTGATAAAAAATACAAAGAAAAAATGTAAGTGAAACCAATCCTGTGTTAATTAACTTTTTTTAAAAATATAATCATTTTTCTTCCAATATATGCCATTATAAAGGTAAAATGAAAATTATTATATTGACAAAAAGAAAAATAATACCACCCAAATCATGTACTAACATATCAATAAAAAGCTATTTCTGTATCCTATGTCAATTTTATTAAGTCTATAACCGATACTATTTTTCATGTTTGGAGTAATGTAAGCACTATAGATTTAGATTTAATATCTTTAGGCAAATCAATTATATAATAACCATATCCTCCACCACTTTTAGGGATATAGTTATTAGGATTTTTAAATTCAAAAATCTTTCCGTCTGCACTAATTGAAAAAATCAGCAAATTTAATCATTATTCCTATAGATTTATTTTGGTAGATCATTAATATCACGCAAATCTAACAATAGATCAAACTCTTTATTTTTGAATATCTTTGGAACTATGAGGAAGTCTGATATTTATATTTTTTTATCACCTTTTATTGGGTAAGAACATACATTTATCTATAACTTCAATTTTTATAAGCATTTGAATTGCTATCATCTTTAATTGATACAGCGATTTTAGGAAATATTAAAATAAGTATTAATAGAAATAATAATCCATAAGTTAAATAAATGTATTTGGAAATAGAAAGTATATTCTTCATAATTTTAATCTGTTCCAGTTTCTTTTTATTAATTTATTATTCAATTTCTACATCTTTCATAATTTTATCATATTATACAAATATTTCAAAGGTGCTATATTATTTTATGCTCAATTTATACAATATTTAATATAAAAAAACATTTTAAAAATTACTTACAATATGGTAAAATAAGCAGTGTAAATGAAATTTTTACACTAAGACTAACAGTATTATTAATTATGAGGTAGATAATGAAAAATTAGGTATTATTGGTGCAATGCAAGAAGAAATTGATACATTGATACAATTACTTGAAAAATATGCAAGAGCAAGATATCAGTCATCTTAAATTTTATATAGGGACATATAACAATATACAAATCATACTTGTAAGGTGTGGTGTTGGTAAAAGTCAATGCAGCTATGTGTACACAGATTTTAATTGACAGTTATAATCCGGATTTTTGTAATTAATATAGGAGTTGCAGGTGCGGTATCTGACAAAAGTAAATATTGGAGATATTGTTCTATCAACATATTTAGTGGAACATGATTTTGATTGTACTGCGTTTGGATATGAAAAAAGTGTAATTCCAAGACTTGAAACAAGTAAGTTCTTTGCAGACAATACATTATTGAGCATCGCCGAACAATCAAAAATATATTGAGCAATATCAACTTTTTCAAAGGAGTAATAGTATCCGGAGATATTTTTTTGTCAGCTCAAAAACCATGAAAGATGATTTATATATAAAAATATGGCGCAATGTGCACTGAAATGGAAGGTGCATCTATAGCACATGTTTGTTATCTTAACTCAAAAACCTTTCTTGGTAATTAGGTCTATGAGTGATAAAGCTGATGGTGATGCGCCCAATAATTTCAATGAATTTGTATTATTATCGGCAGAAAAATTCAAAAATATTTATACAGGAAATGATAAAAATATGTAATTTGATATAATTTTTATTATTTATCTGAAATATTAGAATTCGCAAAAATATTATTATAGAATAAATATAATAAATTTAATTATAAAAAAATATGCATTTATTGCATTATATATTGTTAAACAAGGGGGATAATTTTGGAAAAACAAAAATATAATTTTTTTCTGGTGTTCAGCCTTCAGGTGAATTGACCATAGGCAATTATCTTGGAGCTCTTAAAAAAACTGGGTAAAAACTACAAGATGATTACAAATGTTATTACTGCATAGTGGACGAACACGCAATAACTGTACCTCAAATACCTAAAAATTTTGAGAAGGATGACTTTAGATGTACTTGCCAAGTATATTGCCAGCGGTATAGATGAAAATAAATCTTGTCTGTTTATTCAATCGCATGTACCTGAGCATGCTCAACTAATGTGGGTGTTAAATTCAATAACATATATGGGTGAGTTGTCAAGAATGACACAATACAAAGATAAGTCACAAAAAGCTGAAAAATTTAAATGCATCTCTTTTACTTATCCGATGCTTATGGCAGCTGATATACTCTTATACAATGCAAATCTTGTTCCCGTTGGAGAAGATCAAAGACAACATTTAGAACTTGCAAGAGATTTGGCAGAAAGATTCAATAATAAATACTCTGAAAACATTTGCAATACCTGATATATATATTTCTAAGGAAAGTGCAAGGATAATGTCTTTGCAAGATCCTACGAAGAAAATGTCAAAGTCTGACGAAAATCCTAACGCTATATATATCTATGGTAGAAGAAGATGATGTGATTAGCTCCAAAAATTAAAAAGCAGTTACTGATTCTATTGGGAAGATTGCTTACAATGATGAACAGGTAGCGCTTAAAAATCTTATTAATATATATTGTGCATATTCCAATAAAACTCCTGATGAAGTAGTAAGAGATTATGATGGAAAAAACTATGGACAATTCAAAGCAGATCTAACTCAAGTAGTAATTGAAGGAATAAGACCGGTAAGGAACGATATAAAGAATTAATTAACAATAAAGATCATCTTGAAAAAAATCTACAAAAAAAGGTGCTGAGGAAGCAAGGTATTCAGCAAGAAAAAAATGATTAGAAAGGTATATAGGAAAAATAGGTTTTGTAGAAAAATGAATAAGTTTAATAGAAAAAGATTCAATTTATTTTATAATAACATTATTAATAATTACTTTTGATTATATAATAAAAATTAAAAGTAAAAAGTAATATGAATGTTGGAGAAAGTATAAAAGTAATAGGTGATTTTTCAAGATAACTTATATACAAAACAAGGGTGCAGCATTTGGTATGCTACAGGATAAACAAATTGTATTTTTTTGGTTGTCGGATTTATTACCATAGCATTTTTAATAAATTTGTTTTTGAAGACAAATGATAATATTACCAAGACATCTATATCCATGGTAATAGGAGGAGCCATTGGAAATATTATTGATAGACTTTTATACGGATATGTTGTGGATATGTTTGATTTTAGTGGGGTGTGGTCATATATTTTCAATTTTGCTGATGTATGTGTTGTTTTTAGGTGTAGGTATTCTTGCACTTGCAATAATAAGGCAGAAGTAAATATAATTAACTTTTTAAAAAAATGCCATATCAGAGAATTTGCTATATGGCATTTTAAGAAAATCTTAATTTATAACAAATTCATTTTAATAAATTGCATATACATTATATATATAATATACAGACCCAAATCTTTTCTTTTTGTCTTACACTTATATACATTTTTAAAAATTATTAACATTTTTACTTTAACAATGGCTATTATGTTTAGTTTATTGTAACTTGGTAAAGCATATTTTTACGATATTACCGTATATTACATATTGAAGGAGTGAGTTAAATTGATAAAAAGGAAATTATGCAAATAGGGCGATCTAAAAGCTACAGGTAATACTTGGGAAGCTAATCCTAATGAGACTTGTGTCTGGTATAATATCTTATTTTATCGTTATTATTTCGCTTTTGACATTCAAAAATAAAATATTTTTGATGTAATTATTTTTATGTATATGGGTCTTTTTCAACTTCTTTGAAATAGGAATAAAAATCAACTTGTCTTAATTATGTAAGAGGAGAAACTGAAGGAGTAGATTTATCGGATATATTCTATGCTTTAAAAAAACAAATCAGATAAGATTTATAGGATTATCATTACTTAGCGTTATGGTTCTTCCTTTACTTTTTATTTGAATTGTTTTTATATAATATAGGTATACATATCAGACATGAAGAATTAATGCTAATAGAAGTAACTGTATTATGCATATCAATGTATTTGCTTTTCATTATACCATATCTTGCGGTAGATTATCCTGAAGAAAGTATAATAGAAATTATTAAAACAGGTATTCATTTTGAAAGAAAAAAATTGATTTTATATTGATTTTTTTATTAATAAACTTGCAATTCCTATTATTTATATAGTTATAATGATACTTAACAAAATAATACCTAATAAACTTTTTACCAAATAGTGTCTATTATACTGTATGGATAGTAGGGGGTGTTTTTACATTATTATCTATTATTATAAATTTACCTCGAGTTGATATGGCTTATGCTGTACTTTTACAATAATGTAATAAAAACATACTATGAAGATGAAGAGGAAATAAATCCATACATTAAAGATTTTTGAAGAATCCTATCATGAATACGGAGATTTTTAAGACAGATGAATTCGTAGATTAGATATACTTACAAAAATAATAGTAAGTAAAGATTTTTACTTGACATACTAAAATAATTGTGATACATTATTACGAGTAATGTTTATACACCAAAAACCAATCTATTTTATATTAATGCTCCTTCTGATTAAACATTTTTAGGGAGGTTGACGAATAATGAGAGTAAGAGTAACATTGGCTTGTCAAGAATGCAAAAAAATAGAAATTACAATACTACAAAAACATGATCCGGATAGGATAGAATTGGAGAAATATTGTAAATTCTGTAAGAAACACACTGTTCATAAAAGAAACTAAATAATGTAAAGGGTGTGAAGAGTTGACAGGAGAAGAAAAACAAAGCAATGGTGGGGGTAACAAAGCTCCTGCTAATCAAGAAAAAGGAGAAAAATCCATAGGTCAAGCTATAAGTGAAACAAGAAAAGAACTTAAGAAAAGTTCAATGGCCTAAAAAGGAGGAACTCCAAAAAGTATACCGTTGTAACACTAATTACAGTGGCTTTTTCAGTGTAGCTATCTACATCATTGATTCCGGTTTGGGTTTTGTAATATCAAAACTTGTAAATTAGAATAGGAAGTGATATTTCATGTTGGATAAAAGGCGAGTCTTTGTGGTATGTGGTTCACACATATTCAGGATATGAAAATAAGGTAAAAACTTCACTTGAAAAAAACTATTGAAAATCTTGGTATGCAGGAATATATCCAAAATGTTGTTATTCCTGAAGAAAATGTAGTGGAAAACAAAAAGGTATAGAAAAAAATTAGAAAGAGAAAGATTTTTCCGGGATATGTTTTGATAAAAATGGTTGTGACTGATGATTCTTGGTATTTGGTAAGAAATACTAAAGGGGTTACAGGTTTTGTTGGTGCAAACTCAAAACCCATACCACTAACAGAAGAAGAAGTTGCAAAGATGCGTCTTGAAGAAGAAATATTCGTTGGAGATGTTGATTTTTGCTGAAGGTGACAACATAATAATACTTGGTGGACCTTTTTGATTCAAGAGAAGCCAAGATAATCAAGATTATGGATGATAAGAGTATGGTCAAAGCACAAATGAGTATGTTTGGTAAAAGAAACTACGATTGAGCTTGGATTTTCTCAAATCAAAAAAATATCTTAAAGGAAAAAGAAAAATGAGAGGTGTAAAAATATGGCTAAGAAAGTTATAGGTAATATAAAATTGCAAATACCTGCAGGTAAAAGCTACTCCGGCACCACCGGTTGGACCGGCACTTGGTCAACATGGTGTTAATATAATGGGATTTTGTAAAGAGTTTAATGCTAAGACTGCTGATCAAGCGGGATTGATAATTCCGGGTTGTTATTTCAGTATATCAAGACAGATCATTCAGTTTTATAACAAAGACTCCTCCTGCTGCAGTATTGATAAAAAGCATGCAAATTGGAGAGTGGTTCTGGAGAACCTAACAGAAAGAAAGTAGCTAAGTTGACAAAAGAGTCAGTTAAAAAGAAATTGCTGAGCTTAAGATGCGGATTTAAATGCAGCAAGTGTTGAATCTGCAATGAGCATGATAGCTGGTACTGCAAGAAGTATGGGTATAACAGTAGAAGATTAGTATTATTTATATAGATTGGTGGGAGGAAATAATATTATTACCGTTAATACCACAAGGAGGAAAAAGATGGCAAAAAGGTAAAAAAATATCAAGACGCTTTGAAAAAAATATGATGTAAAAAAACTTTTTATGATGCATCTGAAGCTCTGGGAATAGTGTGTGATGTTGCGACTGCTAAGTTTGATGAAACAGTTGAAGTTCATGTTAAGCTGGGAGTCGATTCGAGACATGCTGACCAACAAGTTAGAGGTGCTATAGTCTTACCTCACGGAACTGGAAAAAAACTAATAGAGTATTAGTTTTTGCAAAAAGGTGACAAGGCTAAAGAAGCTGAAGCTGCAGGAGCTGATTTTGTAGGTGCTGAAGAATTAGTTCAAAAAAATTCAAGGCGAAAATTGGTTTTGATTATGATGTAATAGTTGCAACTCCGGGATATGATGGGTGTAGTCGGAAGACTTGGTAAGATATTGGGACCAAAAGGTCTTATGCCAAACCCTAAATCAGGAACAGTTACTATGGATGTATCAAAAGCCATATCTGAAATAAAAAGCAGGTAAAGTTGAATACAGACTTGACAAAACAAATATAATGCATGTTTCTATAGGAAAGGTGTCATTTGGAAAAGAAAAAGTTGTTTGATAACTTTTGAAAGGCTTTTGTTAGATGCTGTTGTTAAGGCAAAACCTACAACTGCTAAAGGACAATATTTAAGAAGTGTTACTACTGCAAGTACTATGGGACCTGGAGTAAAGATTAACCCTTTGAGAATAAATGACTAATATATAACTTAATATGCCATAGACAGCAGGTATAAACATAAATCCTGCTTAGGGCGGATAATCTATTTGTTATTAACCTATTTTTGTCTATGTGCATTAAATAGGTTTTTATAAAAATTATATAAGGAGGTGCAGTCAGTGGGTGAAAGAGCTATAGCATTAAAAATCACAAAAAGTAGATGAGATAGTTGAAAAAAATTCAAAACTCACAATCTTGCATAGTAATTGACTATAAAGGATTAACCGTTGAAGAAGACACTGAGCTTAGAAAAATTCAGAGAAGCCAATGTCGAATATAAGGTTTTAAAAAATACCCTTGTCAGAAGAGCTGCCGAAAAGGTAGGCAATATGGAAAAAAATTTGACGATGTAAACCTTGTAGGACCTAATGCTTTTGCATTTGGTATCAATGATGCGATTGCTCCAGCTAAGATAGTGAAAGATTTTGCTAAAACTCATCCAAAAATAGAATTGAAGATGGCTTATATAGAAGGTGAATTCTATGATGCTGCTTCATTGGAAAAAGTTGCAAGCATTCCTTCAAGAGAAGTGCTTATTGCAAAAATTACTTGGAAGCTTCAAAGCTCCACTATCAAACTTGGCTTATCTGCTTGATGCAATTGCTAAGAAAAAAAGCTGAAGCAGGCGAAGAGTAATAAAAAGTAAATCAATATTTTTAAATAAAAATAACAAAATTAAAAAAATATGGAGGAAATTTAAAATGACTATAGAACAAATAATAGACGCTATAAAAAGAAATGAAAGTTCTTGAACTTAACGAATTAGTAAAAAGCTGAAGAAGAATTCGGAGTATCTGCTGCAGCTCCTGTTGCAGTTAGTGTAGCTGCAGGTCCGGCAGAAGCAGCTGAAGAAAAGAGCGAATTTGATGTAATACTTGCAGATGCAGGTGCATCAAAAGTTGGAGTTATAAAAAGTTGTTAGAGAAGTTACAGGTCTTGGACTTAAAGATGCTAAAGATCTTGTTGATGGAGCTCCAAAAACCATTGAAAGAAGGCGTATCTAAAGAAGAAGCTGAAGAAATAAAGGCTAAATTAGAAGGTGCAGGAGCAAAAGTAGAAGTAAAATAGTTTTTTTAAAGTAAACTAATAGCCTGACATTCATAGATTTATGATTGTCAGGCTATTTTTAGTTTGTATTTTTCCACTACTTAGATATATGTTTTTCAAAATCATCACCATCAGTAGGGTTTTCCATAATAGAAACCTTGTATTTGTTCACATCCAACATCTTTTAAAAATATCGAGTTGCAGATTTTTCAACTCCTTCTGCTATAGTCTTAAGCTCAAGACTATCAGCCATTTTAACAATAGCATTAACTAAGTTACTTCTTTTATCCTTATCAGAAAGGGTATCTATTAATTCTTTTAGCTATTTTTATTCTATCAAATTTAAAAGATGTTGATGTAGTTAAGTGATGAATAACCAGTACCAAAATCATCAAGACTTACATTAATACCTAATGATTTTAATTTTTGAAGGTATCTATGGTTGAAGAATCAATATTTATCATTGTCATTTCTGTAATTTCAAAAATCTAACCATGAAGAGTGAACATCTAATGTTGAAATATAATTAGAAATTTCTTCTACAAAGTTGTACATACAAAAGTATTTAGGGCGATATATTTATTGACATTGATAGATTTGATTCGTATGATTCATTCCATTTTTGATTATTTTAAATGATTGCTCAATTGTCCATTTAGTAATCTTAACAATAGTACCTGTATTTTTCAGCGATGGAATGAATTCCTTTGGAGAAACATGACCGAGAATAGGGAATTCCATCTTATCAATGCTTCCATACCCAAAAAGTTTTTACCATCAATAGAAAAACTGAGGTTGGAAAAACCATAGAAAAATTCTTTATTATAATCTATTATCTTTAATAATGACTCTATATTTGCCATTTTAAGCATATGTTTAGAAATCTCATCATCATAAAGTTGGTAGTTCTTGCTTTCTTCAAAATTTTCTTTAGCCATTTTTACAGGCATACTCTGCGTTTTTAATAAATCATCATAGGTTGATTTAGAATAACTGCATCCAATAGCTACTGAAATCTTGTATACTTTATCATCTAATTGAATATTTGATATACTATCACTAATTCTTTTGGCAGTATTTTTCCAACTCAAAAGAATCATAATAATCATCTCTAATCAAAATTGCAAATTCATTTTGAATTTGTTCGAAATATCATAGCGTTATTAAATTCTTTTTAATGTAGTAGCTATATGCTTAAGAATATTATCAGCAACAATATGACCTGAGATATAGTTTATATTTTTAAATCTTATCACATCTATCATGAATAAAATTGAATACTTCCATTGAAAAGAATCATGAGAATCTAAAATTTCACACAAATAAGATCTTGAGCCAATTCCGGTTAAAGAATCTGTGTTTTATATAGTTTACTAATTTTTTTATTAATTTGCTCAAGCTCAAGAGTTCTTTGAGATATTTTTCTCAAGTTCTATTGAAATTTCTCTATTAACTTTAAGAAGCATTTGGTTTTTGAGTTTGTCCTTGTGAGATAAATTCAAAAAAATAGATACACTAACTACAATTGTAAATATAACAAATGAGTCATAGGTGTTGATAATTCCGGAGAAAGTGAAAAATGTTAACTATAAACAAAATTCCAAAAGTGCACATTATGAGTTGATCACTACCATAATTCAATGCCTTTTTGCTGTATAGTTTGAATGAAAAAAATCTTCATTATCAGATATTCCATACTTATAGTAACAGCTGAATAATACATGAGGGAATTATATACAAAAGGCTAAAAAAATTGTTCCTTCGCTATAAACACCAATGATTTTTTTGATATACAAAAACAAGATCTGTAACTAAAAAAATATAAGTATAGTAGCAATATTTATCTGGACCATAGTGTAATCAAGTTTTTGTCTAAATGTATAGATAATTACAATAATTGATATAGATATTAAAATATCAAAAAATAAAAATAATTGTAACAGTATTTAAAGATTCAAGAGAAAAAGTCAAAATTTGAAAAACTGAAGACAATATAGGTCGTGTAATGTAGTATACAGTAAAAAGACACAGCATCTATGGCAAATTGCATTTTTATCCATAAATTTCATACTTATAAATATAACAGTGACTAATATTGCCGCTATAAAAAATGATTCCATTACATATGACAAGTCTCTGTAATATTTTTAGATATATTGAACTATTATCAATATATTTTTGTAAAAAAACCAAAAACAAGTGAGCTTAAATAAGATATATTATATAAAAACAAGAAAATACAAGATTTTTCTGTTTTTTGTAATATTTTTCATATTAACAAGTGTAATTATAGTAGCTAATAAAATACACAATATTGAAGATATGGTATGAAGTTCAATATTATTAATAAAAATCGAAAATGCATATACCAATGTCAAAAATAAAATGAAAAATAACATTGATTTTTGTATTCAATTTCATAAAAATACCTGCAAAATCTAAAAATTAAAAGATACTAAACAGATTATAACATAAATACTACAAAAATACCATACAAATTTTTATAAATGTCTAAATTTTATATATAAAATGTAATGATAATTTTATGTTGATATCATTTCAAAATAAAAACTACTTTTTATATTATCGTCTTATTGTGTTAAAAATTAATAGTTTATTTTAAAACTATACAAAAATTAATTTTTAAGTTTATAATTATACAAATATTTTCATGATTAATATTTATACATTAATTAATTGTTAGTATAATAAAATATATCAATTCTAATCTGATGTTTTTATTATGTTTACTTAATGTTAGTATCTCTACACTTTGATTTGAAATAATACTTATATATACTAAAATTAAAGAAAAATCTTTTAAAAATAAGGAGGGTGCCATGATATCTGAAAAAAAGCTAAAAAAATATCTCCTTCAATAACATTGGAGATTGCAGGAAAAAGTCGCTGAAATGGTAAAAATGGCGAAAAATAGTAAATCTGACAATTGGAGAACCGGACTTTTTTACACCTGCTCAAGCTAAACTTGCAGGAATATCTGCTATTGCAAATAATATTACTAAATACGATGTTGCAGAGTGGAAATATGGAGCTAAAAAGGCAATTTGTGAAAAAAACTCAAAGAAGAAAAATGACCTAAGCTACGATGTAAGTCAAATTGTTGTATCAAATGGTGCAAAACATTCAATAACAAATGCAGCTTTTGCAGTATTAAATCCAGGTGATGAGGTTTTGATACCTACACCATGTTGGGTTAGTTATCCTGAAATAATAAAATTGACTGGAGCTATTCCTGTAATGGTAAAAACTAAAAAGAAAATTCTTTCAAACCTACAGTTGAAGATGTAAAGGGGTATGTAAACAAAAAATACAAAAATGGTAATACTTACAAACCCTAACAATCCTACAGGAGCAGTTTTTACAAAAGAAGAGCTTATTGTCCTTTGCGAGTATTTCACTGAGCAAAAATATAATAATAATGTCTGATGAAATATATGAGTCAATAAATTTTTGACTTTGACTTTGTTAGCGTTGCATCACTATCGCCAAAGATATATGAAAATACTATTTTAATTAACGGATTTAGCAAATCAGCATCTATGACTGGATGGAGACTTGGATATAGCGCAACAAGCAAGGAGTTGGCAAAGGCGATAGGGTAGTATACAATCTCATATGACTGCACATCCAAGCACTATATCTCAACAAGCCGGTATTACAGCGATAAGAAAATGCAAAAATGATGTTGAATTAATGAGACAAACTTATAAAGACAGAAGAGATTATATGGTTGATTTCTTTAAAAAAATGGGGGAAACTTGATATTATTTATCCACAAGGAGCATTTTATATTTTTATAGACATTTCTCCATTAAAAAGAGAAGATAAAAGGAAAAATACCTATCTCTTGAGTTTTGCAATGATATTTTAAGTAAGGAAAAAGTCGCACTTGTTCCCGGTCAAGGTTTTTTTGAAGATGATTTTGTAAGACTAAGCTATGCATCAAGTATGGAAACAATAAAAAGAAGGACTTGAAAGGATAAAAATATACTGAAAGTCTATAAATTTTTAAGCTTTTTCATATTTATAATAAATAAAATAAAAGGATTGCTTTTTAAAAATATATTATTTATAAATAAGAAAAATAAAAGGGGAGTATATAACATATATTGTTTGTTGCTTCCCTTTTAAGGTTTTATATATTTATGCTGTTTTTACATAATTACTATTGTTGGATTAAATTCAAATTTGAATTTTTATAAAAATATGGTATAATTTCAAAATATGTCAATTAGATTATTTTGATTTTTCATGTGTAAATACAATAATATTAAATATAAATGAGGAATATATGGAAAGTAACAAACTAAATACAATTAGAACAATCGTACTTACAATTATTGCCATTATTTCATTTATGATATTCAGTATTTTTCCCTGCCTTAAGAGTTATTGTATAGGGGCTTCATTTATCTATATATCATATTTATCAAAGACGCAACTACATGTTATTACAGCTATAGTTGTTTATGCTCTGATAGTAATTTTACTTGACAGAGATGAAAAATGCATTAGTTCAAATAACAACTTTGGTAATTCCATCTGTAATACTTGGTTATTTTTAAAAATACAATAAACATAAAGAAATAGACTATATCATACCTACAATGCTTACAGCTATTGCTATGATGTATTTTTAAGACTAATGTAAAACCTTCAGATTGGGAAAATATAGAAAAATATCTTAAATTAAGCATAAGCAGTATGCGGATTCAAATTCGGTCTTAACTCAAGATAGTATAGGGTGATGTCATCAAGACTGTACAAGATTTGATGCCTTCTCTTATAATAATTTTTGCTATGATTTATAATATTTTTAGCAAATATATAGCTGCTTCAATTATTAGAAGTTTTCAACCTGAAAATCAGGAAATACCAAGATTTAGAACAGTTTTATGTACCAAAGAGAGCTTGGTATTTTGTTTGTTATAACTTATGTTGTGGCAAATGTCTTAAGTTTTACAAATGTAATCACAGATACATCAGCACAAAATATAGTGCTAAACACTATGTATGTACTGACTTTTGCATTAGCATTTCAAGGGCTGGCGATATTAATATTTGTTTGCAGGTAATATTAGAATTAAAATCTTAAGATTTTTAATTTTACTGATTTCTTATATAATGTTTCTTTTTATTAATCCGCCATTAGTGATTATTGCTTTAATAGATATCTTTCTTGATATAAGAAAATTGGGATTTAGGAGGTCAGAAATGACCAATAAACTGAGATTTAACTTTCCGGAGATAAAGCTCTACTGGATTGTAATAGCTGTATATTGTGTAATAATAGCATATTTTTGATATGTATATTGGTATTTTTCAGTTTTGCATTGCTGATTTTACATGATATATTACAATTCAAAAGTTATGATGTATAAGAACAATGATTTTTGATTGACCTAAAAATTTAAGTATAGACATGGACGAAATAACCAAACAGACCATAGTTGAACTTCCCTGTAGCATTTTGTATTATCAATAATTCGGGTAAAAATTCAATGGAATAACAGCAAATTAGCCTTGATACTGTCTAATGAAAAATCTCATTGATACTGATATTTCTGATATTTTTAGATGTTGATTTGGCAAAAATTAACGGAAATTGAGAATGTTTCCTTTGAATATAAAAATTACATCATAAACGACAGGCATTATAAGATACAAGTTATAGATGTTAGTAAAAAAACAAAAAAATTAAAAATATGCTGTTTATGACACAAATGAAGAATTTAATATTTTGGAGCAGTACAACAATATCAAAACCTGTTATTACTGTTATTCAAGTAGATAACTTTGATGAAGTTCTTAACTCTTCGGCTGATGATTTCAAGCCATTGCTTGAGGCAGATATCGAAAGGAGAATAAGGTACTGGCTTGAGAGAAAAGACGGTATTTTTACAAAATTGTCAAAAGATAAATATTTTTGTATTTTTCATGAACCGATGCTAAAAGTAGCGGAAGAAGAAAAATTTAATGTATTGGATGATTTAAGAGAAATAGAGATGTCCAATACTATACCTGTTACACTTTTCTATAGGAGTTTCGACATACGAAAAGTCTTTGATGAATACCTATAAAAATGCCATATCAGCACTTGATATGGCACTTGGAAAGAGGTGGAGATCAAGCTGTTTGCAAGTTACATGAGAGGACAATTTTTATGGTGGAAAGACAAAATCTGTAGAAAAAGAACAAGAGTTCGTGCAAGAATTATAGGAAGATCAATGAGAGATTTGTTTGAAAAAGCTGACAATATCTTGATAATGGGACATACATATCCTGACTTGGATTCACTTGGTTCATGTATGGGGGTATATGCGATAGCAGAGATTATTAAATAAAAAGGCGAAGGTAATACTTGAAAAAAATCAAATAAATCAATAGAAATGTTATATGACAAGATAAGAAAAACAGAAGGATATGAAAAATATATTTATTTCTCATAATGAGGCTGATACTCTTTTTAAATGATAATACTGTACTTGTTGTTGTAGACACACATAAAGCAAGTATAAGTGAATATCCCGCTATTGTGGATAAAATTGACAATATAATGATGATAGATCATCATAGGCGTGGCATGGAGTTTTTGGAAAAAAAGCAAACCTAATATATCATGAAACCTATGTTTCATCAGCAAGTGAAATGGTAACAGAGCTTATTCAGTATGTTGAAGATGATGCAAAAATTGATACTATTACCTCTGAGGCATTGCTCGCTGGTATTACACTGGATACAAAAAAACTTTGCCTTCAAGACAGGAGTGAGGACATTTGAAGCAGCTGCATTTTTAAGAAAAAATGGAGCAGATCCTATAGAAGTAAAAATTATTCCAAGGTGATTATGAAAGTTTCTTGCTCAAGAGCAAATTGTATTCAAAATGCTAAGATTATTGATGAGAAGGTTGCAATATCCTCTTATGGAAAAAGGTTGCAAATCCATCTCTAACTGCATCTCAGATAGCTGATGAATTGCTTAATATACGAGGAGTTCAGGCAAGTTTTGTAATTATTGAAGGACTAAATGATGTAATACAGGTTTCTGCCAGATCATTAGAAAAATTAATGTACAGATAATTATGGAAATGCTCGGTGGAGGTGGTCATATTGACATGGCTGCCACTCAAATAAAAACAGTAGTATAGAAGATGTTATAACAATGGTGGAAGAAGTTGTAGAAAAAAATATTTTGAAGACGAAAAATTAAGTTTGGAGGATATAATGAAAGTAATTTTTATTAAAGGATGTAAAAAGGAATAGGTAAAGTTGGAGACATAAAGGAAGTATCTGACGGTTATGCAAGAAATATGCTTTTTCCAAAAGGATTAGCACAAGAGGCTACAAAAACAAAATATGAATCTATTAAATCAAAAATAGTTCAAAAACAACATAAATTTGATATAGAAAAAAACAGGAAGCATTAGAAATTAAGTCAAAACTTGAAAAATGAAACTTTAGTAATTAAAGGCAAAAAGCAGGTGAGGGTCAAAAAACTATTTGGTTCTATAACTACAAAAAGATATTGAAGATGAACTAAAAAAACAAAAAGAACATTACTATAGATAAGAAAAAGATAGATATGAAAAGAACCTATAAAGATGATAGGTACATTTTACTGTAAAACTGAAACTTTTTACTGAAGTAAATTGTGATTTAAAGATTGAAGTTGAAGAGATAAAAATAATATTTTTTGATGTAGGAGAATTTCTATGGAAAGTAGCAGTCAAGTAAATACAACTGAAGTGGACTCAGAAAGTATTACCGTCTCACAAAAAGCCGAGAAATCCGTACTGGGATCCATAATTTTTGTCAAATGATGCAATAACTGAAATATCAAGTATACTTGACTCTGAAGATTTTTACTATGTAGCTCACAAGACGATATACTCAGTCATGTTAGAGCTTTTCAAAGAAAAGTATACCGATAGATGTTTTAACAGTAGCTGAGAAGATTAGAAGCATTGCAAAAATTAGATGAGGTTGGAGGTTTTATATATATATCAACACTTCCATCTATTACAGATCATACTCAAAATGTTGAGTCTTATGCAAAAAAATAGTAAAAAGAAAAATCAAAATTGAGACAAATAGTAAGTGCCTGTAATAATATTATTAGCGAGGCAAACTCAGGAAAGACAGTTGATGAAGTTCTTGAAATGTCTGAAAAAAACAATGTTTGATATTTCAAATCAAAAACAATACAAAGTCACTAAGACATATTAAAAATGTGTTGATGTCTACTTATGATGTAATTGAACAAAATTATAAAAAAATAAGGGCAGTATGACAGGACTTGATACTGGTTTTATAGATTTGAATTATATAACAAACGGTCTTCAAAGGACAGATTTGATTGTAGTAGGAGCAAGACCTGCTGTAGGAAAGACAGCATTGCGCTTAATCTTGCTAATAATGCTGCCAAAAAGGTACAAAAGTTGCCGTTTTTCATTGGAAATGGCAGATACTCAATTAGCTCTTGAGACTATTAGCTGCAGAATGTAAGGTAGAACTTGGAAAAATTAAAAAGTGGAGAGCTTGAAGAAGAAGATTGGATGAAAATTGTAAATTCTATATCTGTTATAGCTGACAATAATATATATGTCAATCAGACAGCCAATATCAATCTTGTGGAAATAAGATCTCAATGTAGAAAACTCAAAAATGCAGCAAGGACTTGACATGATTGTAATAGATTATATTCAACTCATGCTTCCTGAGGCAAACTCTGAAAACAGACAACAAGAAATATCCAAAAATATCAAGAGGACTTAAGATACTTGCAAAAGAACTAAACTGTGTAATTGTAGCCTTATCACAAGTATCAAGAGCATCAGAAAACAGATCTGATCACAAGCCAAGACTTTCTGACCTTAGAGAGTCAGGTGCCATAGAACAAGATGCTGATATAGTAATGTTTTTATATAGAGATGAGCTTTTCAATGAAGAAACTGAAAAGAAAAATATTACTGAAGTAATAATAGCAAAAGCACAGAAATGGTGAAATAGGAACTGTTGAATTGGTATGGAATGGAAAGTATCAATTACTTTTAGATTTGGAAAAGTATTAAAATGCTTATAAATAGTCAAATGTAAAGTAGAAATAAAAATTTATTTATTGTGAGGGTTTTATGGATATTAAATCAATTATCAAAGATGACAAAGAAATAATAGAAGGACATCTCAAAAATTTTGGACATAAAACTCTCTTATTCTAAAAATAATAATTGATTCTATGTCTTACTCACTTTTTGTTGGTGGAAAAAGATTAAGACCAATACTTTTTATTGAAACGCTAAAACTATTTAATATTGACTTTGAAAAATATTTGGATATTGCTTGTGTACTTGAAATGATACATACATATTCACTTATACACGATGACTTACCGGCAATGGACAATGATGATTTGAGAGCGTGGAAAACCTACTAATCACAAAGTATTTGGTGAAGATATAGCTATACTTGCCGGAGATTCACTTCTTAATTTATCTTACGAAATACTTTTTGACTTTGTCTATAAAAATAATACACAAAATAATGTACTTGCATGTAGACTAATTTCAAAAAATGCAGGGATATTTGGAATGATAGGTGGACAAGTCAGTGATGTAATAAATGAAAACAAAAGATATAGATATTGAAAATTTAGAATATATACATTATAATAAAACTGCTAAACTTATAGTTGCATCGATCTTATCTGCAGGTTATATATCAAACTGCAGCAGTGAAGATATTAGCTATCTTAAAAACTACGCATACAACATAGGAATGGCATTTCAAATATCAGATGACATATTGGACATAGTTGGTAATAGTGATACAATAGGCAAAACTGTAGGAAAAAGATGAACAATATGGAAAAAAACACCTATCCTAAATATTTTGGATTGAAGACTCAAAGTTAAAACTAAGGCGACATATAGAAAATGCAAAAAAGAAATAATAATAATTGATAATGAAAGAGTAAAGTTTTTTTACAGAACTTGCAGATTTTATTGGAAATAGAAATTTTTTGACAAAAGGGAAAAATATGTACGAATATTTTGGAAAAATTCAGGAAGCGGAGATATTAAAAATAGCTCCAAAAGATATGAGATATCTGGCTAAGGATATAAGAAGATTTTTAATAGAAAATGTATCAAAAACGGGTGGTCATTTAGCATCAAATCTTGGTGCTGTAGAGCTTACTCTAGCACTTCATAGTGTATTTGATACAAGTAAAGATAAAGTAATTTTTGATGTTGGACATCAAAGTTATGTTCATAAGATTTTGACTGGTAGGAAAGATGACTTTTCAACTTTAAGACAGTTAGACGGTCTTAGTGGATTTCCCTAAGACGAGTGAAAGTGAACATGATTCTTTTTAACACTGGACATAGCTCGACATCCATATCTGCTGGTATTGGGATGGCAATAGCGAAAAACTTGAAAAATGAAGACTATAATGTGGTATCTGTGATAGGAGACAGCTCTATATGTAGTGGTCTTGCTTTGGAAGGACTTAATTTTTTTAGGGTCACTCTAATCTGGATGTTTTAATAATTTTAAATGATAATGAAATGTCCATTGATAAAAAAATGTAGGCGGAATTGCTAAGCATCTTTCGAATTTGAGAGTAAATGAGAAATTATAGAGACTTTTCAGTAAATGTCAAAAACACATTATCATCCATACCCTTTATTGGAGAGAGCACGACAAATGTTGTCAAGATTGTAAAAAGACAAGATAAAAGAAATTACAATATCAAGGTCTATATTTCAAGAATTTGGAATTAATTACTTTGGAATAATTAACGGTCATAATTATTTTGCTCTTGTCAATGCCCTAAAAAGTATGAAGAAAAATTAAAGGACCAAAACTATTGCATGTGGTAACACAAAAAGGTAAAGGCTATAGCTTTGCTCAGGAAGATCCTGCGACCTATCATGGTGTCGGAAAAATTTGATCCTTCACAAAAATTGAACCTTCAAATAAGGAGACATTTTTCAGATATAGTAGGAAAGTCATTGACAAAACTGTTTTGAAAAAGATGAAAAATCAGTAGTTATTTCAGCTGCGATGATAAAAAGGTACCGGACTTGAAAGTCTTTCTAAAAAATATCCGGGAAGAGTAATAGATGTTGGTATGGAAGAAGAAAAATGCAGTAACTATTGCAGCAGGTCTTGCCATATCTGGAATAAGACCTTATGTAGCGATTTATTCAACATTTTTACAAAGAGCATACGATCAGATACTGCATGATGTCTGTCTTCAGAATCTCCCTGTCACTTTTTGATAGATAGAGCAGGGGTTGTAGGTGAGGACGGTGAAACTCATAACGGAATGTTTGACATATCTTATCTTGCAAGTATGCCAAATATAGAATTGTATTCCCAAAGGATGCTATGGAGATGGAAAAGATGATTTGCTCTCTTTAAAAAGCAAAGACTCTCCATTAGCTATTAGATTTCAAGAGGTATAACATATAATTTGGGATTTGATAAAAACTCCGAAGATGTAACAAGATGGGAAATATTATCAGATATAGGTTATATGAGTATAATAGCTACAGGGAAGATGATTCCTATTGCAATAGATGTATCTTCGTATCTTAAAGAAAATTACGATATAGATATAAAAAGTTATAAATGCAAGAAGATTAAAAACCTGTTGATTCGTTAGTAATGGACAGTTTATTAGATGATAAATATATATTTACTATGGAAGATGGAGTGAGACTGGGAGGATTTTCGTCTATACATACGATTATATATCAGAGACTGACAAAAATCCCAAACTAATACCGTTTGCATTTCCAAACGAACCCATACCTCATGGCAATGTTGATAAGATATATCAAAGATATGGATTTTACAAAAAGAAAACATATCAGAAAAAATAATTGAAGCAATTGGATTTAAACGAGAGTAAATTTATACAAGTATTATCATTTAATTAATTAAGGTAAAAAATGAAGAAGAGACTGGATGTATTGTTGGTAGAAAAAGGTATATTTACTTCAAGAGAAAAAAAGCAAAAATCAAACATTATGGCTGGCAATGTCTTTTGTTGATAATATACTTGTAGATAAAGTTGGAACGAATATAGATGAAAGTTCCGTTATTACTGTGAAGTCAGATGCTATCCCATATGTTGGTAGGGGTGGATTGAAGCTTGAAAAAGCACTTAATGAATTTTGTATAAGTGTAGATTCTAAAGTATGTATGGATATAGGAGCTTCAACAGGAGGCTTTCACTAGACTAGTATGTTGCAAAATGGAGCATCCAAAGTATACAGTATAGATGTAGGGATATGGTCAACTCGATTATAAACTTAGGATAGATGAAAAGAAAGTAGTCTGTTTGGAGAACAAATTTCAGATATTTAGAAAGAGATAGTAGATGATATTGACTTTTGCTGCAATAGATGTTTCTTTTATTTCTTTAAAAAATAATTTTTCCTAAATTAAAAGAATTTTTGTCTCATGAATTTGAAGTCGTAGCTCTAATCAAACCTCAGTTTGAGTCACAAAGACATGAAGTAGGTAAAATGGCATAGTTAGAGATATTTTGGTACATCAAAGAGTAATAAGACAGGTGATTGAATATGCGAAAGAAAGTGAAATTTATATTAAAAAACCTTACTTTTTCACCTATTAAAGGTCAAAAAGGTAATATAGAATATCTTGCATATTTTCAAATACAGTGTATAATTTTGAGGATAGTGAAGTAGACAATGTTGTGAGATTTTCTCACGAAAGTTTGGATAAAAATAAAGTCTCTTATGGAGGTATGAGTTGTTAAATCAACTATATATAGAAAATTTTGCGCTAATAGACAAGTTGGAACTGGAAATAGAAGAAGGATTTACAGTTTTTACCGAGGAGAAACTGGTTCCGGAAAATCTATAATGATTGACGCTATTTCTTTTGCAATAGGAAAAGAACGAGATAAATCTTTTGATCAGAAAAGACTGCAAAAATCTATAATAGAACTTACTTTTTATAAAAGACAATACTAAGAAATTGTTAGAAAATATTTTAAAAGATGAAGATATTGATATAGATGACAATGTAATAATCTTAAAAAGAAATATACTCTGATGGAAAAAGTCTATGCAAAATTAATTCTAAGAATGTCAACATATCTTTTTAAAAAGTATCATCATATCTTATCAATATTCATGGTCAAAAATGAGTTTAGCGAACTTGATGAAAGCAATCATATAAATATTTTTGAGTTCTTTTTACAGGTATAAGAAAAACAAAGCAGTATTTTTCCTACCAAAAGACATTTGGAGAATATACACAACAGAAACAATATCATGATATCTATGAAAACTATGATAAAGAAAAAATGAAAAAGAATTAGATTTGCTAAAATTTCAAATACAAAAGAAATTGAAGACCTAAAAACTAAAAAGGCGAAGATAAAGCAAATTGAAGATAATTTGCAAGTAATAGAAAAACTCTCAGCAGATTTCTAATGTATAGATGACTTATACGGAGATTTGTACGGAAAGTCAAATAATATACTTAAGATACTCAAAAATATGTGGATGAGTTAGAAGAATTTGCAGGACTGGATGACAATTTTAAGCTCAATGCATCAAAGTTTGACTGAACAGTATTATACTCTTGAAGAACTTGCATATCTTGTAAGAGATAATACAAGTAGATATGACTATGATGAACAGTCTAAGACTCAATTGGAAGAAAGATATGATGAGATAAATAGAATTTACTCCAAGTATGGAGATGGATATGAAAAAGTCCAAGAATTTCTAAAAAAAGCAAAGCAAGAAGCAGATTTTTCACGAGAAGTATGAAGAAAAGGTAGTTTTGATAAAAAGAAAATCTGCAAAAAAATTAGAAAGTGAACTTAAAAAAACAAGCATCTGTCTTAAGTGAAATAAGAAAAAGAAAAAGTTAATCTTGAAAAATAAGATAGTATTAGAACTTGATACACTTGGGATGAAAAATGTAAACTTCAAAATAAACATAAGTTCTGATGGAAAATTTTCATCAAAAGGAATGGACGATGTTTTATTCTTAATTTCATTTAACAAAGGTGAAGATGTAAAGTCTTTCAGTAAAAGTGGCTTCAGGTGGAGAAATTTCCAGATTTATGCTTGCACCTAAAAACATAATATCTTCAGAATTTGAAAAAAACTATGGTTTTTGATGAGATAGATACAGGTATAAGTGGTCTTGCAAGTGAGGCTGTAGGAAAAAAGCTCAAAAGATATTTCAAGGACAAAAGCAAGTTTTTATGTATCACATCAAGGACAGATAGCATCATATGCCCAAAATCATATTCAGGTATATAAGGAAGAAGATGATGTAACTACAATTACTAAGGCGATTAATCTTACACAAAATCAAAGAGTGCATGAAATAGCGAAGATGATGGATGCAAGTACAGGTTCTATCAAAAGCCTTAGAACATGCAAAAAGAATTATTAAACAAAAAACTCTTTATAAATTTTTGGAGGTGATTATAATGGACTTGGAGAATATAGAGTCCACGGTATCACAAAAAGATATATATACAGGCAAATATATCTCGCTTAAGGTATGTACCGTAGAGAAACAAAAGGGATATGCACAGAGGGAATTGGTAGAACACAATGGAACTTTGATGATAATTTCTCTTACTAAAGATAATAAGATAGTTCTTGATAGGATATATAGAAAATCAATTGAGCAATTTTTCGTTAGAAGTACCTAATAAACGAATAGATTCCTCAGAAAATCACATAGATATATTAAAAAGTCAGATGATGGAAGAACTGGGGTACGAAATAGAAAGTATAAGAAAAAGTGTATAGCTTTTTATCCTGCTGTTTCATATTCAGATGAGAAGGTTCATCTATACATTGCAAGAGTGGAAAAAGTAGATGATAATATAGATAATGAAAAATTATACTACTACAGAAGTATCTTTGGATGATGTAGTTGATTATGTCAAAAATCAAGATATATTCGATGGTAAATCAATAATTGCAATTGATTTTCTAAAAATAATATTGAAAATTTAGGGAGTATAGAAATGTCGGTTCAAGTTGTAGTTTTATGTGCCGGAAAAAGGCACGAGGATGAAAATCTGAAAAAGCAAAGGTCATGCATGAAATAATGGGGCAGCCTATGTCAAAAATACATTTATGATTTGGCAAAAGAAATATCTGATAATAAACCAATATTTGTTGTAGGGCATAAGAAAAGAACAAATTGAAGATTACTACAAAAGATACCGTAGAATATAGTAGAACAAAAGGAACAGCTTGAGTACAGGACATGCAGTTATGATAACAAAAAGATGAATCCTGATGACCATATACTGATATTGTGTGGAGATACACCTCTTATCAAGATGGAAAGCATCAAAACAATAATAGAGCATAATACATCTGATGCTGTAGTACTCTCAAGTATTGTTGAAAATCCTTTTTGGATATGGGAGAATTGTAAAAAGATACTCAGGGAAGGTTTGAAAAATTGTCGAAGAAAAAAGATGCTGATGATAAGCAAAGAGCTATAAAAAGAAATCAATGCAGGAATGTATATTGTTAAAAGGCAAATTGATAATAGACAATATAGACAAACTTTCAAATGAAAATGCAAAGGAGAATACTATCTTACAGATTTGTTTGAATTGCTGACAAGATAAGACAATAAGTGTACAAAATATAGATAAAGAAGAAATATTAGAGTCAACTCAAGAGTACAGCTTGAAGAAGCAAGGGTAATAATCCAAAAGAATAAATCAAAAACATATGGAAGATGGTGTTACTCTAATAGATCCAACTACTATCTATATAGAAAAAAAGTGTAACTATAGGTAAAGACACAGTCATTTATCCTCATAATGTATTGACTAATGGAACAATAGTTGGAGAAAACTGCACTATATACTCAGAAAATAAGATAATCAACAGTCAGATTGCAAATGATGTAGTACTCAAATGCTCGTTTATAGAAGATAGCTATGTAGGTGAAGCAACTACATGTAGTCCTTATGCACACCTAAGACCTAATTCAAAACTTGGCAAGAAAGTGAAGATAGGAAACTTTGTCGAAGTCAAAAACTCATCAATGGATGATGGAAGTAAGGCATCGCATCTTTCTTATGTAGGTGATGCGGGAATAGGGCAAAAAGGTAAATATCGGCTGTGGTGTAATATTTGTAAACTATGACGGATAAGAAGAGGTCAATAGTAAAAAGATAATGCATTCATAGGTTCAAATTCAAATGTAGTAGCTCCTGTTACTGTCGAAGAAAAAGGATATGTAGCAGCAGGATCTACAATTACCAAAAGATGTACCAGCAGGAGCATTATGTGTATCAAAGAGCTCGTCAAGTGATAAAAAAGTTGATTGGAGCTATAAAAAGGGATTGTTGGATTAAAAAATAATGTTGCTTATATCGATTATGTATAATTTTATAAGTTAAAAGATTACAAAAATACTTTGTTTTGTTAGTTTTTATTAAAGTAAAGTTCATACTTAATTTTTATAACATTTTAGTTATACAACAACAAAACAAATTAAAATTTCATATTGTATCTTAATATTTATTTTTTTAAAAACTAAGATTGTTGATTTATTAGATGAAATATTAATATAAATCGAATCTTTAATATTTTTACTTTATGTATAATATTAATCAACATTATGTATAATTTTTGAACGACATTTCTCAATATTTTTATATCAAAAAGAAAAATCAGAAATTATATATATAATATTATTGTATTTTTAGAAAGTTATATCTAATATAGCTGTCTTTTAATATGCTTTTTATGTTATTAAGTTTAGTCACTAGTAGTATAAATTTTATTAAGAACAAACAAATAAAAATATTTTTTTAGATTGGAGATTTTTGTGAAAGGAATAATACTTGCAGGTGGATCAGGCACAAGATTATACCCTGTTACTAAGGCAATATCAAAGCAGATACTGCCCTATATATGACAAAGCCAATGATATATTATCCTCTTTCAACATTAATGTTAGCTGATATAAGAGATATACTTATAATATCTACACCTCAAGATATACATTTATATCAAGATTTGCTTGGAGACATGTTCTGATTACGGTTTAAGTATTCAATATGCAATACAAGAAAAACCTAACGGACTTGCAGAGGCTTTTATAATTGGTGAAAAATTTATTGGAAATGATAGAGTATGTCTGGTGCTTGGAGATAATATATTCTATTCAAGGGGATTTTCAGAGATGCTCAAAAAAGCTGTTGGTAATGAAATAGGTGCCACGATTTTTTTGGGTATTATGTTAGCAATCACAAGACTTCGGTGTAGTAGAATTTGACAAAGATGGAAAAAGTAATGTCATTAGAAGAAAAAACCACAAAACCCTAAGTCTAATTATACCATCCCTGGACTTTTATTTTATGACAATGATGTAATAGAGATAGCAAAAAATATAAAACCTTCAAAAAGAGGAGAGCTTGAAATAACATCTGTCAATGGAGAATATATGAGAAGAGGTAAACTCAAGGTGGAGCTCTTTGGTAGAGGTATGGCATGGCTTGACACAGGAACACATGACGGACTTCTTGAAGCAGCTAATTTTTGTCCATACACTCCAAAAAGGACAGGGCTATATGTATCTTGCATAGAAGAGATAGCATATAGGAAGGGATATATAGATAAAAAGTAAGTTGGATCTTATGTTAAATGCATTGCCGTTTTCTGCTTATAAAAACATATTTAGAAAAAGAATTTTCAATAAATCATTTGAGTACTTATGTATAGTATAATATTAATAATTTGTTTAAGGAAAAAATAATGATAGAGAATAAAAATTATAAAGATAAGTGTATTTATAATATTTATATATATTGCTTTTTTTGTTTATCTTTTTATTATTTGGGAGGTGAACAAATAAAGATTGAAAAGAAAAGATACATCAAGTTATGTTAATGTTAAGAATATTACAGAAGAGTTGTTGCCTGGAGATTATGTATCTCAACCATTTACTATTGATTCAACATATATAGACATTATAAGTTTTTATGGCAACTACTTTTTCTAGAAAAAATAATTCTGATTTAATATTGAGGATTAATAGAAAAGAAGAGGTTTTTGTGGGAGAAAAAATTTCTACATCTAATTTTGAGGATTTTGGAATAAATGAAATAAGACTTGAAAAACTTTGACAATAAAAACCTAATGAGATTTTTACATCTTGTTATATTTTCTGATAATTCTTATCCAGGCAATGCCATAGGAATCGCTTTTGGAGATACTATTTTTGGCTATGGGAAAAAGAAATAAAAAAATAAAGAGATTATAGAAAAGCAGTATTTAATTCAAAAACAGATTGAAGGCATGATATTCTATAAGATTGAAGGGTATAAAAAGCTGTGGGTTGGATATAATTTTCAGTTAATATTTTTAGGTGGCTTATTTATTCTGTTGCTCTACTTATACTATAATTATTGGTGTAATGTTAAATATAAAAAGCAGAGGGTTACTTTTTGTTTCTGCAGTATATAAGTATAGGTTTTTATTTGAACAATTAGTTAAAAGAGATTTCAAGAGAAAAATACAAAGAGAAGTGTGCTCGGTATACTGTGGAGCTTTTTAATCCACTTCTTACTATGCTAATTCAATATCTTATATTTTTCAAATTTATTTAATTCAGATGTAAAAACTATCCTATATATTTGTTATCTGGAGTAGTTTGCTTTTTCTTTTATAAGTGAAGCAACTTCTATGGCGTTAGGTTCTATAGTTGGAAACATAAGTTTAATAACAAAAAAATCTATACCTAAGTATATATACCCGGTTTCAAGTACACTTTCTAGTTTGGTAAATTTTTGATATCATGTTTAATATTTGCTATTTATGATGTTGTTAAATGGAACAAAAATAACTTTAAGTATTATTTTATTGCCATATTGTATAGTATGTATGTTTTTATAAGTTTAGGCATTTCTCTAATATTAAGTACATTGATGGTTTTTAGAGATATTCAGTTTCTATGGGGAGTGACACTATGGATGTATATGACCCCTATTTTTCTATCCAGAAACAATAATACCTGAAAATATGTTATTTTTATATAGGATTAATCCATTATATCATATTTTGAAGTTTGTTAGAACAATTCTAATTGAAGGAATTTCTCCTGCTCCAAGAACATATATGTACTGTTCTCTAATGTCTTATTATTTTTTTATGGGTAGTTTTATTTTTAAAAAGTCAAGATAAATTTGTTTTATATATAACTATATATTTTTAAGGAATAATGTAATGATTAATGTTAATAATGTATCTGTTCGCTTTAAAAATGCCAAAAATAAAGTGAGTGGTTTAAAAGTCATATATAGTAAATTCTTTAAAAAGGAAATATGAATTTTTGAAGAGTTTTGGCATTAAAAGATATAACATTTAGAGTAAGTAAAGGTGAAGTAGTAGAGCATACTTGGATGGAGCAGGAAAGAGTACTCTGTTAAAAAGTAATTTTCAGGCATTTTGAAACCTACTACAGGAAGTGTTGATGTTGCAGGGACTATGGTTCCTATGCTTGAACTAGGGTCAGGTTTTGACTATGAACTTACTGGAAGAAAAATATTTACCTAAATGGAGCAATTTTAGGTTATGAAAAGACATATTTAAATAGTAAATATGATGAGATATTAAATTTTCTGAATTAGGACATTTTTATTGATAGTCAATTAGAAATTATTCATCAGGAATGCTTATGAGATTGGCTTTTTCAGTGGCAACAGTAGTTAATCCTGAAATATTAATAGTTGATGAAATTCTTGCTGTTGGAGATGAAGCTTTTCAAGAAAAAAGCAGGAATAGGATGATTGAAATGAGTGAATGGAGGAACAACGGTGTTATTTGTTTCTCATAATTTTTGAACAAATTAAACAATTATGCAATAGAGCAATATATATTGAACATGGATATATTAAATTAATAGATTCACCAGAAAATGTGTATTCTATATATAAAGAAAATATGTGATTTTATTATGAAGAATGAGTTTGCACTTATTATACCAACAAAAAATAGACCTAATTGCATAGAAACATATTTGAATAATAAAGCATCTACATTAAAATATTTAAATATAGATATTCTTATAGTAGATTCTAGTACAAATTTAGAAACAAGTAATGTAGTGAAAAATTTTTGCGAATTTTATGATAATATATCATACAACATTTATATTGAAGAGCAGGAAACATTGTCTATTGATGATAAAAGTTTTTGAAATCTGTAAAAAGGTATATTAATAATTATAAATATATACTATTTTTCTTCTGATAGAGTAATTATAAATATTGAAAAATATTTATAATGATGTTATTTTTGTTTGAAAAATCAAATAGATTTTTATTATTTATGACAATGGAAAGAAAAGATTTAAAAGTACTATAATGATAGTAAAAGCCTTGTTAAAGGAATGGGGGTGGAGAACAACATCATTATCGTCTATTATTTTTCTTCAGAATTTCTTAAGAGTGCGATGAATTGTTTTTCTCCTAGTAATAACAAATTTAGAGGATTATGGTTAATGTCAACTGTGTTTTTGATTTCGGATAAAAATTTAAATCAGCTGTTTTATGTGAAAAAGACATTTGGACTCAAAATATGAATGGTGAGGAGTCCTTTTTGGATAATCTCAAAAAATGTTCTTTTACAATGGGGAAAAATTTGGTGTGATGTTATAGATGAATATCCTGATTTTTATGATTCAATTAAAAATGAAGTGATTTTATCTCATTCACACACATATTTTTTTCTTTTTAAAGGTTTACTAAGAATGAAGATAACTAATAACCTAAAACTTAAAAATGTTATTAAATATGCTGAATATATAAAAAGAGTTACCAAAATGAATTTATTCATTTTTCACATTATCAATATTACCTATAAGAAGTATATTAAAAATTTCAAGAAAAATTTATTTAAAAAAATTAAAAATTAAAGGAGATAATTGCAATGAAAGTTGTTATTCTTGCAGGTGGATTTGGAACAAGAATTACCGAGGAAAGTCAATTCAAACCAAAACCGATGATAGAAATAGGTGACAAACCAATTCTTTGGCATATAATGAAAAACATATTCTTTATATGGGTTTAATGAATTTATTATATGTGCTGGATATAAACAACATGTTATAAAAAAGTATTTTTCTGATTATTATTTACATCAAAGCGATATAACATTTGACTTTTCAAATGAAAATGAAATTCTTGTCCATAAAAGTTTCGCAGAACCATGGAAAATAACTATAGCTGATACAGGCTTAAATACAATGACTGGAGGAAGAATAAAAAGAATTGAAAAAAATATGTAGAAAATGAAACATTTATGTTGACATATGGGGATGGTGTAAGTGATATTGATATTAAAAACCTCTTAGATTTTCATTATAAACATGGGAAATTAGCAACTTTAACTGCTATAAATGTAGGACAAAAGATTTGGTGTTTTTGAGCATAGACTCTGATAATAGAATAAAAGAGTTTAGAGAAAAAGATACTACAGATGGGAGCGTTATAAACGGAGGATATATGGTTTTAGAACCTGAAATATTCAGATATATTGATGGAGATTCTACTATTTTTGAGAAAGATACCTTACTTAGATTGTCGAAGGAAGAAAAACTTATGGCATATAAACATGATGGTTTTTGGAAATGTATGGATACACAAAGAGATTTAATTGATTTACAATCTATGTGGGATAATGGAAATGCAAAAATGGAAAAAAATGGTAGCATTTTTATTAGTTTAAGGAGATTATATTGATTACTACAAAACAAAAAATTATCGGATAGTGAATTAAAAAGCAGTTAAATTCTTGTTAGAATCAAATATTAATCCTGAAGCTGGATTAGAAGAAGAATTGTTTTATTTAGTATCATCTCTTTCTCCAATTGTTAATGTAGATTTGTTAATTATAAATAAATATAATGAATTACTCTTATCATGGAGAGAAGATGAGTTTTATGGAAAAAGGGTGGCATTTACCTGGTGGGTGTTTGAGGTTTGGAGAGAGTTTTTGAAAATAGAATACAACAAACAGCATTAGAGGAGATAGGAATAGAAGTATCTTTTTGAAAAATAAACCGATTACAATTAAGAATGTAATAAGAGGAGATAAAGATAATTTAATAAATAAGAATATTAGAGGACATAATGTTGCAATTCTTTTTAAGTGCAATCTTCAAAAAACTTCTTAATAGAAAAATAAAAATGTAAATAAAGATGAATATGAAAAGGGCTATTTAAAAATGGTTTAGTAAGATACCTTCAGATATATTGGATGTTCATTCGGTATACGAAGATATATTTATTGATATTAGGGTTAAAAACAATGATATAAGTCTATGTATATTATTAATAGGTGATGTTATGAATCAATTAGAGACAAAAAGAATTTGCGAGAGAAATTAGATAGTTGAGTCTATATATAAAAAGGAGGAGGGCATATTGGTGGAAGTCTTTCTATAGCTGATGTTGTTGCTGTTTTATATGGTTCCGTTCTAAAATATGATCCTAAAAATCCTAATTGGACCGAAAGAGATTTTTGTTATTTGTTCAAAGCGCCATGCTGGACCAGCATTGTATAGTGCCTTAGCATTAAGAGGTTTTTGATATAAGTTGGTTAGAATAGTTTAAATATGGAAAATAGTAATTTGCCAGGACATTGCGACAGATTGAAAGTTCCTGGAATTGATGCAACAACTGGATCATTAGGACAAGGGCTTTCAATTGCATGTGGATTAGCAATAGGATTAAAAATACAAAAATAAGACTGATCAATATGTATACTGTATAACAGGAGATGGAGAAACAGCAGAAGGTCAAATTTGGGAGGCTGCTGCTTTTGCATCACATAACAATTTAAATAATCTTATAGGATTTTTAGATTGGAATAAAAAAACAAATTGATGGAACTAATGATGAGGTATTATCTTTGGGTGATATAAAAATAAATATAAGTCGTTTGGTTGGAATAGCGTTTTTAATTGATGGTAGTAATGTGGAAGAAATATATAGAGAGATAAATAATTCTAAAACGAATAATGATAAACCTACCATGATAATATTAGATACAGTTAAAGGAGCTGGAATAGCCAGCATTGAAAAATTGAAAATAATCATTGTATTGCATTTGATAGAAAAATGTATGATGAGGCGATGAGTGCTTGATATAAAACTAGAAATTAGTCGAGAGGTTATGTTTTTATGCAAACTATTATATATACAGGGTAAAAACCTACTATTGAATTATCTGAAACATTTAGAAATACTATTGAAGATCTTATCAATGAAGACAATAAAGTTGTTTATATAGACGCAGACTTGATGGGTTCGATGAAGACTAAAGAAATTTGGAAAAATTATCCTAATAGGATAATTAACACCGTATTCAAGAAGCTAATATGGTAGGATTGTGCAGCAGGGGCTATATTTATCAGGAATGAAGCCATATATCCATAGTTTTTCACCTTTTGTAACAAGAAGAGTTTATGATCAGTTAGTTTGTAAGTGTAGGATATGCTAATAAAAAGTGTGAGAGTAATAGGGTTCTGATGCAGGAATTATGGCTCTTATAATGGAGGAACACATATGTGTTTCGAAGATATATCACTAATGAGAGCTATTCCGGATGCTTGTGTTATAGATGTAAGTGATTCTCAAATGTTTAAATATTTTTAAAGAGCACAAAAAGATAGAAAAGGACTTACTTATTTTAGAACAGCAAGAAGAGATGTTCCAGATATATATCCTGAAAATACTGAATTTCAAGAAGGAAAAAGGTAAGATTATTGAGGAAGGTGATTTTTCAACAATAATTGCTTCAGGAATTATGGTAACTACGGCTATTGAAGCTTTCTAAAATACTAAAAATCAGAAGGTATAAATGTAAGAGTTATCGATATAATAACAATTAAACCAATAGATAGGAAATTAATAGTTGATAGTGCAATGAAAAACAAAATGTTTAGTTACAGCTGAGAATCACAATATATATGGTGGTCTTGGGAGTGCGGTTTCTGAGATTGTATCTGAAGAATATCCAGTTCCTGTAATTAAAGTTGGAATAAAAAGATAGATATGGGCAAGTTGGAAGTGAGTCCTTTTAAGAAAAGAATATAATCTTACTGTAGAAGATATTGTTCTTGCAGTAAAAAGCTCATGAATTAAAAATAGACTATACAAAGTGTAGTTTTAACATACTTACATTGGAGATATATTAATGAGAAAAAAATAAAATTGTTGGACTGTACATTAAGAGATGGTGGATATATAAAATGATTGGGATTTTGGAATTGAAATGATTGGAAAAACAATTAATAATCTTGAAGAAAGCAATATAGATATTTTAGAATTAGGCTTTTTAAAAAGATGAATCATATAGAAGAAATCGTACAGTATTTAATAAAATGTCGCAAATCAATGCATTAATAAAAATAAGAAACCATATTTACAGTATGCTGCAATGATTGAAGTTGTAAATCCTCTTCCGTTAGATAAATTGGATAATTGTTCAGATGAAACTGTAGATATAATTCGAGTTATTGTGTGGAAAAAGATTGATAAATGAGGGATTTGAATATTGTAAGGGAGTAGTTGAAAAAGGATATAAGCTTTGTGTTCAACCTGCAAGAGTAGATCAATATTCTTATGAAGAATTTGAAGAAATGGTGAAAAAATTTTCTACTCTAAATCCACTTGCAATATATGTTGTTGATAGTTTTGGTACACAAGATGAAAAACATTAGAACCATATTTTAAAAATAGCACACAATAATATGCCTTCAAATATTTGGCTTGGTTATCATGGTCATAATAATTTAATGCAAGCAATGGAAGTTTTCGAAAATATTTTTATAAATATGGATTTAGATAGAAATATAATTTTTAGATGCAAGTATATATGGTATGGGTAGAGGGCAGGAAATTTAAATTCGAACTTATAGCTAAGTATCTAAATGATACAGAAAATAAAGATTATAGACCTGAAAAATGCTTGAAATTTATGATAGATACCTAAAAATCTATATATAATTGGTGTCCTTGGGGATATTCTCTTCCGTATTATCTAACTGCTAAATATAATTGTAATCCTAATTATGCAAGTTATTATGATTGGGAATTAAAAACTCCCGACTGATGATATTAAGGGCATTTTAGAAATGCTATCAGATGAAGATAAAATTATGTATACAAAAAGAAAAAGGCAGATGAATATCTTTCAAAATACAGATAAATTTAGTAGTTATTGTACCTACATGCAATAGACCTGTTACAGTAGAAAAACTTACTTTTTAAAGTGTGCTTGGGATTTTTAAATGGTATGGTATAGATATCGTAATTTATGATAGTAGTGATAACAATAAAACTAAAATTATTATAGAAAACTTTGATAGATGGTTGTGATAATATAATTTATCAAAAAAACAAAGAATTTGATGAAGATTTTAATAAGTATGTAATTAGTTTCAAGGTAATAGATATTTATAAAGAGTATTATAATAATTATGATTATATATGGGTTTGTAATGATGAATTTAGTATTAATATAAATTCTTGCTATAGACATATATTAAAGTGGAGTAAAAAGAAATATGATTGTATTGTGGTAGATTCAAGTGTCAGAAACAATAATATTTCGGTCGAAAAAGACATATGAGCATTTATCAAGTGCAGATAGTTTTTTAGAGAGCAAGCTACAAGAATGAAATTATTAGGTAGTACTATTTTATCAAAGCAAATGTATAAAAATTAATAAATAACTATCAATAGATTATGAAAGAACTTATTTTTGGCAATTATCCTCAATTTTTATGAATTTTTAAATAGAGAGTTAAAAAAATAGCTTGTATAATAGGGGATTTTTGAATATGATTATACATTAGCCATCAATAAATATTCAAAAATTCTGAAAACTTTTTTTAAATATTGGGTTTTTGGATGGTATACAACTATAAACAACCTCCCAGATATTTATAATAACCATCATTCTAAAAAGAAGTGTATGGTTTTCACCCATTTTATTTAAGTTCTTTAATTCAAATGAGATCAAAAGGTGGTTTCAATATTAATATATTAAATAAATATAAAAATATTATACCTGAGATATCTAATACATCTCTAATAAAATTTTATATTGCTGCAATAATTCCTAAATTTGTAGCAACAAGTTTATCTAAAAATTTAAATAATAAATTTATGATAAAAATTTGAGACATATCTACGCTTTGATTAATAATTTATTTAGAAGGAAAAATCCATAATGAAGAAATATAAAGGAATTGACTATGAGGGTAAATATAGATTGTTTTAAAAACTGAATATGTAAAAATCTATATTTCTATATGGAGATAAAAAAATATATACAAGAACCTTTTTGACAGTTTTAATTCCAACATATAAAAGAGAATATCTTTTAAATCAAGCATTAAATAGTGCTTTAACTCAATGGCATACAGATTTTTCTTGGGATATTTTAGTATTAGATAATGAGCCTTATGACGGAAAAAGAAAACAGAACTTATAAATTAATAAAAATAAATAATAAAAGAATATTATACTATAGAAATACACATAATATAAGACCTGGAGATAATTTCAATAGAGGAATATTGCTTTCCAGAGGAAATGGGTAATGATGTTGCATGATGATGATTTATTAATTGCAAATGCTGTTATGAGAATGGGAAAGTTAATAAAAAGCATATGAAAAATAGGAGATAAAGCCTCTTGGTAACATAGTTGCTAGGGAGGTACAATTTTCTTATAATGAAAAATACGATAGAATTAATGATATAGATATCAGAGTTTTTAATAATTATTATACCAATCTACCAATAAATTACAATCTCTATAAGTTAACACATAAAAATAATATGGTTTACTTCACATAGGTGGAGATGTTCCCAGTAATGGTACAACTTACAATAAAGAGGCAGTAATTAATACAGGTGGTTTTAATGAAGATTATGGTATTTCTGGAGATCTTATTTTATCATATAGTATGGAAAAATAATTATAGTGTTTATGCAACTACAATGCCGTTTGGATTTTATAGATGGGGAAATAATTCTATGATGAAAATAGAATCTACACATAGAACAATAAAAGATGGATTTGATTTCAGAGAATATGTTTTACTCTAAGGGTTTTTTTAGTAAATTGGGGGATCTATTCTTAGAAAATTCCATTATTTTAAATTTACATCAGATGTTGTAAATGAAAGAAATAGAGCCTCTAAAGAAAAAAATTTCCTTAGAAGATTTTGATTATATTTATGATAAAAAGACCAAGTAAGATTATGTACTTTATCTATACCAATATTATAATTAGAGGATATAATTTTTAAAAAATAGAGACTGATATTTTTAAGTAAAAAAGGCAAGGAGGATTATGGAAAATGAATAATATATCAAAAACTAGATACTCTTTATCTTTCATAGGTGCCAAGATGGAAATTTACAAAGTGCTTTTTCATGTATGGATTTAATTTGGGTTTTATATGATAAAATTATGAATTGGTCTGTAGATATTGCTACTAAAGATGAAAGAGATTATTTTATCATAAGCAAAGGTCAGGCTACTCTTGCAATTTTTCCTATTCTTATAGAAAAAGGAATGTTTAGAATAGAAGATATGGAAGATATTGGACAGTTGCATAGCAGATATAGTATACAAACTGATGTTACAAAATTTCCGGAGGGAGGAATAGAAAAATTCTGCTGGTTCACTTGGTCATGGTATGCCATATGCAGTTAGCATTGCAATGGCTAATAAGATAAAAGGAAATGCCCTCAAATGTATATGTATTAACAGGTGATGGAGAGTTTTGTGAAGGAACAATGTGGGAGTCGTGCATATTTGCCTCTGCAAAAATTGGATAATTTTTACTGTAATTATTGATGATAATGATTCTGTTGGCGCTATGGTGGATATAGGAGATTTAAAGCTAAAACTCCAAAGCTTTGGTTTTGATGTTTTTACAGTTAACGGACATAGTGTTGATGAAATAGAAGAGGCATTTAAAATATCACGAGTTAAAAATGGAAAGCCAAAAAGCAATTATAGGAAAAACCATAAGAGGTTATGGTAGTAAGACATTGATGAATGATGAAATATGGTTTCATAAAAGCTCCTAATATTGATGAATTAGAAATTTTACAAAAGAGAGGTGGATGAGTTTTTGAGAAGAGCATTTCTAAGCAGAGTGGGAGAATTAATAAAAAATGAGGAAGATACAGTATTTTTTACGGTAGATATTGGTATGTGGGCCATAAGAGAAGCTTTAGAAAAATATCCGGATAGGTGTACTAATGTTGGTATTTATGAAGATGGAATGTTCAGTATAGCAGCAGGTATGTCAAAATGTGGGTTAGTTCCTATAATATTTGGAATACAGCCATATTTAATAGAAAGAACTCTTGAACAAATAAAGATGGATTTTGCATATATGAAAAAAACGGAGTAAATGTTGTAGCAACAGGTGCAAGTATTGATTATCCTAAGTATGGATATTCACATTATTGTGCAGAGGATGCTGCACTTATAAAACTTATACCAGGTTGTGAATTCACAGCACCTGGGACAGCTAATGAGTTTATAAAATTGTTTAATCAGGCTTATAGAAATGGAAATCCAAGCTTTTTAGAATAAGTGATCATCCAAATAAAGATTATGACATAGATGTTAAGTTTGGTAAGGCAAATTTAATAAAAAGGAAATAAAGCTACTGTTATAGTTGTATCTGTAATGTTGGATAGTGTTATGAAAGTGTGTAAGGATATGGATGTCACTGTACTTTATTATACTACTTTAGAGCCTTTTTGATAGAGATATTTTGGCAAAAAACTGTGAAAGTTCTAAATTGCTCATATGTGAACCTGAGTATGAAGGAACATTGTTAAATGATGTGTATTCAGCGTTCAAAGGAAGAAATGTAGCTATTGAACAAGTTGCCTTTCAAGAGAGATTTTTAGAAATTATGGAACTTATGAAGAAAAAGATGAACTATTATGGGTTAAAATGAACAAAAATATAAGAGAAATTAATTAAACTAATTGATGAAAAGGTATGTTAGCAAAAAGTCATGATAGATAGTATGTTGAGGATTTTTTTAAGTATTATACTAAATTTTATTTAAACTATGTATTTTTATGCTTCTCTTACTCTTTAGTATATCTTTTGTTAATGAACTTTTAGAGACATAAACTTTAATAAAAATAATCCCATTATTTTATTAAAGTTTTAATATAATAATTAAAGAGTCCATAAAAACTAGTGTTTTTACTTTTTACAAATGCTCTATCTCTATTTTTGTTTAATTATATTAGCTATCATTGTTTAGAATATTAATATTTTTTAATAAAAAAGGAGTAAAAATATTTTGAAACTTAAAAATAAAGTCGCAATAATTACTGGAGCTACATCTGGTATGGGAGGGCGTGTGCGTATAAATTTTGCAAGTGAAGGTGCAAAAATAGTAATAGCAGGAAGAAATGAAATAAAAAGGAATCCAAATTTCTAATGATATTAACTCTAAATTTGGTAAAGATGCATCAATATTTTTAAAAGTTGACATAAGTTTAGAAGAGGATGCAAAATATTTAATTAATAAGACTGTTGATAAATATAAAAATAGATATTTTATTTAATAATGCAGGCGTAATGTTGCCATCAATGGAAATTGAAAAATGTCGTTGGATGATTGGAAAGAAACTTTCGATATAAATGTTGCAGGATATTTTTTGGTTACGAAGTTTGCTAAGCCTTATTTATTAATATCAAAGGGAATAATTTTAAATAATGCTTCTATTGCAGGAATGCAAAAGCTATTCTGTAGGGAAGATCATATGCTTACAGTGCTTCTAAAGCTGCGATTATACAATTTTCTCATCAAATGGCTAAAAATTATGCTGAAGAAGGGGTAAGAGTTAATTGTATATGCCCAGGAATAATTAATACTCCAATTTTGCATGGGAGAGATACTAAAATATATGAAGACAGAATTCCTTTAAAAAGATTAGGTACAGTTGAGGATGTTGCAAAAAGTAGCTTTTATTTTTTAGTGTGTGATGATTCAGATTATCTTACTGGTGTTGTTATTCAATTGATGGTGGAGTATCGTTGTAATATTACTTTAAATATTAATAAGTTAAGAGAGTTGTTTATGAAAATAGATGAATTTTATAAAAAAACAAAGAGTTTTTGTCTGCAGGTCACACGGGTTTTTAAAGGATCATGGCTGTGAAATTTTATTAAGTTTTGGTGCTAAAGTTGCAGGATATTCATTAGAGCCGAAAATAGATCTTTATTTAATGCGTTAAATTTAGATAAATATATTACTAATATAATCTGCGATATAAGAAATTTAGATTCATTAAAGAAAAAATATCTTAGAATTCCGTCCAGATATTATTATTCATATGGCTGCACAACCATTAGTAATTGATTCATATGAGAGACCTGTATATACATATGAAACAAAATGTTATGGGGACTGTAAATATTATGGATTCATTAAGGTATTGTAAATCAGTAAAATCATTTTTGAATGTAACCACAGACAAGGTTTATGAAAATAAGGAGTGGGAGTGGGGATATAGAAAAATGAAAAATTTATGATGGCTACGATCCATACTCAAACTCAAAATCTTGTAGTGAATTAGTAACTTATAGTTATAAAAAATCATTTTTAATAATCTTGATTCTCCTGCTATATCAACAGCAAGGGTCTGGAAATGTAATTGGTGGTGGTGATTTTTCTGCTAATAGAATAGTCCCAGATTGTGTAAAAATCATCTATAGAAAAAAAGATATCCTAGTTAGAAATCCAAATTCTACAAGACCGTATCAGCATGTTTTGGAATGTTTGTATGGATATTTATTACTATGTATGAAACAATATAATAGTAAAGAAGATTACGAAGGTAATTATAATTTTTGGACCTGATGAAAGTAATTGTTTGACTACGGGACAGTTGGTTTCGCTGTTTTTGTAATATTTGGGGAAATGAACAAAAAAATGGTATACAAAAATCGGTTGATAGTGTTCATGAGGGCTAATTTTTAAAGTTGGATTGTTCTAAGTCAAAAAAATAAATTAAAAATGGCATCCATATCTAAGCATAGAAGAATCAATAAAATACACAATTGATTGGTATAAAACATTTGAATATAATAATGTTAATATTAGAAAAATTACAAAAAGCAGATAGATGATTATTTAAAAAGTAGAAGAAGAAGATTTTTATTTAGAAAAGAAATATATATCTTTGCGGAGGATAATAAAGATTATGGAACAATTGAGAACTAAAAATTCTTGAATTAACAAAAGAATATTACAAAAAAATATCATGAAGAAAGAAATAATTCTTTTTCTGAAGGAAAGGATATAGTTACTTTTGCTGGAAGAGTTTATGATGAAGAGGAAATGATGAATCTTGTTGATTCTTCACTTGATTTTTGACTTACAACAGGAAGATATGCTCAAGAATTTGAAATAGAATTTGCTAAATATATGCATATTGTCTACTTACTACTTCAGGCTCATCTGCGAATTTACTGGCTTTTAACTGCACTTACTTCTCCGCTTCTTGGCAAAAGAAGACTAAAAAGGTGATGAAGTTATAACTGTTGCAGCAGGGTTTTCCAACTACAATTAATCCTATAATTCAAAAATGGACTTATTCCAGTTTTTGTAGATGTTGAGATTGGAACATATAATATAAAGGTTGATGAATTGGAAAAAGCATTGTCAGATAAAAACAAAGAGCTATAATGATAGCACACACTTTGGGAAATCCATTTAATTTAGATACTGTTACAACTTTTTGCTAAGAAAAACAAACTATTTGTTGTTGAAGATTGTTGATGCTGTAGGCTCTTTATACGATGGGAAAAATGGTAGGAACTTTTGGAGATATTGCAACTGTAAGTTTTTATCCTGCGCATCATATTACTATGGGAGAAGGTGGGGGCAGTACTTACTGATAATCCGCATTTAGAAAGAGCTGTTAAATCTTTTTAGAGATTGGGGTAGGGGACTGCTATTGCGAACCAGGTTCAAATGATACATGCGGAAAGAGATTTACAGGACAATATGGAACTCTTCCTAAAGGTTATGATCATAAGTATGTATACTCTCATGTTGGATATAATCTAAAAAAATAACAGATATGCAAGCTGCTGTAGGACTTGCACAATTAAAAACTTCCTGATTTTGTTAATAAAAGAAAAATAATTTCAAAAAACTTTATGAAGGATTGAAGAAGTTCGATGAGTATCTGATATTGCCGTATGCGACAGAAAAATCTGATCCATCTTGGTTTGCATTTCAATAACTGTAAAAGAAAATGATAAATTTGCAAAAATCAAATTGTAGCTCATTTAGATAAAATATTGACAAGACAGTTATTTGCAGGAAATGTCACGCGTCAACCGACATATGAAGATGTCGAATATAAGGTTGTAGGAGATTTGAAAAATACAGATTATATAATGAATAATACATTTTTATAGGTGTTTATCCTGGAATAGATGATGTAAAAATGGAATATATTTTAAAAACATTTGAGATTTTTTGAAAAGGAAATAGTATAATGGCTATTATCACTAATGCAGTTGTTGAAAAAGTAGTTAACATATCTGATGATATTAAAGAATATATATTAAAAACCTGAAAAAATGATAGCTTATGAACCAGGACAATTTTTACAGTTAAGCTTGAGATATAGTTGATGCTTCAGATTATTGGGCTGAGTCAAGGACATTCAGCATAGCTTCTTATGGAAAAAGATTATTTGAGACTTATAATAAAGAAGGTAGGACAATATACAACAAGAATATTTAATGAATTATCTTCTGGTAGTGTTGTCACAATAAAATATGCATGGAGATTTTCTTCTTCCTTTTGACTATGATGATGGCATAGTATGTATTGCAGGTGGAACTGGAATTTCTCCAATATTATCTTTTGTGGATAAACTTGAAGAAGATGGAGATATTGATAAGATAAAATTATTTTATTCTGCTAAAAACTAAGTCATCTCTAATTGATTTTGAAAGACTGTGTAATATTTTAGAAAAAGAAAAATTTGCATTTTTATCTTACAGAGAAAAAACTAATGATAAAAAAATATTAACTTTGGACGAATTAATATAGAGGAGATAGTAGGAATTTAAATAAAAATTCCTACTTCTATATTTAATGGTTCAAATGATTTCATATCTTACTTTAAATCAAACTTAGAAAAAGTTGGGATTTGAAAAATATAGTTTTGGATGAATGGGAATAAAATGAAAAATGAATTCTATTTTAAAGGAAATTATCATTATATTATAGATTTTTGGAAGTTTGTGTTTTTCAATAATTATAGTTATTCACCACATTTATAATTTAGGATTTGAAATAGGGAGTTATCATTTTTAATGGATGGATATATGTAGAATCTTGGTTTTCTGGGTATTTTACCATGTTTCATTTTCAAAATGAAAATACCAATATAGATTTAAATGAAAAAAATCTAATATAGCATTAAAATATACAATTAAAAAAATTTAAACCACTTGTTGTGTATATATTCTTTAGTATATCTATTAATTACATATTAATGAATAAAGATGTTATTGCTTCAGGAAATATTCGTGATATAATAATTAATTTTGCTGATATGCCTTTTTGAATTATTTTTATTAACAAGTGGAATTTTAGGTGTATTTCCAAAAGTAGTTCCGATATGGTATTTATCGTCTATGTTTTTAGTATTTCCGTTATTTATATTAATAATACAAAAATAAAAAAATAGAAAATTTCTGTTCATAATTTCTTATTCTATTCCATTATTTTATTATGGATTTACAGGTGTTATAGGTAAAAGGGAATGGCTACATGATTTATTAAGAGCTTTTTCCTGTATGTTATTAGGTGTCTTTGTTTTTGTAAGCAAAAAGAATAGAAAAACAAAAATTTTGGAAAGAGATTTAGGATTTTTCCTAACAATTATTGAGATTTTTGTGTCTATTGTTTACAGTATATTCTACCTATGAAAATTTGGAAATATTGAGAATTAATTTTCTTTTTATAATATCATTGGTAATATTATTTTTCTAAACAAAGCTATTCATATTATATAAGGATAAATTTTTAAATTTTTAGGAGAATTAGCACATCAATTTTTTTCTGTTTCATTGGGTAAGTGGAACTATTGTAAAATAAATTTTTTGGAAACGAGAATTTAAGAGCAAAATTTTATTTATATTTAATGGGGAGTTGTTTTTTTATCGCTTTTCTTTTTATTTTTTTGCGAAAAATAAATAAGAGTTTAAGTTTAATTTGTAAGCGCTCATAGTCAAATATATATTTTTGTTGGAGTTTAAATTGAAATATTTAATAACAGGAGCCAATGGTCAGTTAGGAAGAGAACTGCAAAAACAACTTAATAATGATGACCATAAGTTATTTTTGTATGATATTGATTCTATGGATATTACTGATTATGAACAGGTTAAAAATAGTATCAAATATTAGACCTGATGTCATATTTAATTGTGCTGCTCATACAAATGTAGATGAATGTGAAAATGATATTGAAAATGCATATAAAAATAAATGCAATAGGAGCACAAAATCTAGCTATTGTATCTGAGAATATTGGTTCTACTTTGGTTCATTTTTCTACAGATTATGTATTTTCAGGAGAAGATGAGATTCCAAGGATTGAAAGTGATTTTACTGCTCCTAAGACCGTATATGGAAAGAGCAAGTTATATGGTGAAGAGTTGGTAAAACAATTTTGTTCCAAATACTTTATTACTAAGGACTGCATGGCTTTTATGGTGATGGTAATAATTTTGTCAGAACTATGCTTAAACTTTCTAAACAAAATGATAAACTAACAGTTATTGGGGATCAGTTTGGAAGTCCGACATTTACTAAAGATTTGGCAAAAGTAGCTATTGACTTGAGCAACACAAAGTATTATGGACTTTACCATGGTGCTTGTCAAGGAAGTTGCTCATGGTATGATTTTAACTTGTAAAAATATTTGAGTTATGAATATCAATATAAAAAGTTGAAAAAGGTTACAAGTGAAAGCAATTTGTTAGACCTGCAAAAAGACCAAAATATTCTGTAATTGATAACTTCATGCTTAGATTAAGAGGACTTGATACTTTCAGACATTGGGAAGATTCTCTAAAAAGATTACCTACAGGAGGATGTACAATGGCAAAAATTCAAATTTATAGAGACATTTATAGAAGGTATGTATGTTATTGAACCTGAGGGTATTTGGAGATAATGGAGGATATTTTGTGGAAACATACAATGAAAATGACTTTAAAAAATGCAGGAATAGATGTAAAAATTTGTCCAAGATAACAGGTCATCTTCTAAAAAGGTGTGTTAAGAGGACTTCACTTCCAAACTAAAAATGTTCAAGGAAAGTTAGTTAGAGTATTAAGTGGAGAAGTATTTGATGTGAGAGGGTGGATCTTAGAAAGAATTCCCTACTTATGGTAAGTGGTATGGAGAAATATTAGTAGTGGGAATAAGAGACAACTTTACATTCCTGAAGGCTGCTCATGGATTTGTGGTTTTTATCTAATACGGCTACCTTTGCATATAAATGCACCAACTTCTATGATCCAAGCAGTGAAGGTGGTATAGCATGGGATGATTCTGATATTGCTATAGATTGGCATATAAGTGATGATATGAAAATAATATTATCAGACAAAAGATAAAAATAGAAAAACACTTAAAGAACAAAAAATAGAATTTTGATAATTAATGATAGTAGAATAGATTCTATTATGCAGATTAAAAGCATACTTATATAAATGAGAATACTATGGATAAATTAGTTTCGATTATTGTAGCAACATACAATCCTAATATTTTATGGCTTGAAAAAAACAATTAAAAGTCTTTAAATAATCAAACCTATCCTAAAATAGAGATTATTTTTATTAGATGATTATTCACCATATGAAAAAAATACACAAAAAATAAAAAGAAATTGCAAGTAAAGTAATAAAATTTCCATTTAAAATATATCAAAAATGATGAAAATTTGGGATCTAACAAAACTTTTGAGAGACTCGTTAGTCTTGCTTCAGGATATTATTTAGCCTTTTTGTGATCAAGATGATATATGGAATAATGATAAAATTCAAGTTTTGGTTAATAAAATAGAAAATAATCCCAATACACTTCTGGTTTATAGTGATATGAAGATAATTGATGATAATGATCATGTAATATCTAATAGCATAGTACTCACAGAAAAAGGCATATATTTCTTGAAGGAGAATATTTATTTAAACAGCTAATTTACAGAAACTTTGTTGTAGGGTTGTACAATGTTGGTAAAATATAGTTATAAAATCCTTTCCTTTTCCTGATAGCATGGTGCAGACCATTATATAGCATTATTTGTTTCGTGTTTTTTGGAAATATAAAGTTTGTGAATAAAGCGCTTATTTCGTATAGACAACATGGTAATAATCAAACGGGTGTATTAAAAGGAGTCTATAATAAGAAAGACTATGAAAAACTTCAAATAGATGTGTTTATAACCATATAAACGATTTAGAAGATAAAAGTGAGTTAATTACAAATAAAGAAATTTTTGTATGAGATTATAATTGCCAAACAATGGATCTAAAAAGAAAAAAATATGGTGGAATAAATTTGATTTTAATTCTATGATTACAATCTTCAAGCTTAGAAAAATATAATCTTAAAACTTCGTTTTTGAATTATTATTTGCAAGAGTGCCAAATTTTATTTTTAAAAAATAATATATACTATAAAAATAAAAATTTGTAAGAATTATTTTAAGATTTTTAGTTATTTTGAATGTTTTATGCTATATGTGGTTATGTTATATTTTTAAAATGTATTTTTGATATGTACTTTTTTAAACTGTTTGCAATAGAATAACTCTAGTATAATAAACTATCAAGGATTAGTTTTATGAAAAATATACTAATTACAGGTGGGGCTGGTTTTTATAGGCTCTAACTTTGTTAAGCTTATGCTGGACACACATGATTATAATATAATAAACTTGGTTGCTGACTTACGCATGGTAATCTTGAAAATTTGAAAGAAGTGAAAAATAAACTAATTACACTTTTTATCAAAGGGTGATATTTGTGATAAGCAGCTTATAGGAGAAATTTTCACAAAATATAACATAGATACTGTTGTCAATTTTGCTGCAGAGTCTCATGTGAGATGAGTATTGAAAATCCTGAAATTTTTTTGCTTACCAATATACTTGGTACTCAAAAATTTACTTGAAAACGCTAAGAAGAACTGGAAATTAAAACCGGATGATAAATTTTTCGAGAGAATATAAAGAGGTGTAAAGTTTTTACAAGTTTCTACTGACGAAAGTATACGAGCACTTGGAAAGAAGGTATGTTTACAGAGCTTACTCCTCTTAGTCCCAACTCACCATATTCATCATCAAAGGCTGGAGCAGATATGCTTGTTAGAGCTTACCATGAGACTTTTGGTCTTCCTGTCAATATTACAAGATGTTCAAACAACTATGGACCTTATCAGTTTTCCTGAAAAACTTATTCCACTTATGATAAATAACTGTGAAAATAATAAAAAGCTTCCTGTATATGGTGATGGTATGCGGGTTAGAGATTGAGCTACATGTAAAGATCACTGTATAGCTATAGATACTGTACTTCATAAAGGGAAAAAACAAATTGAAGTGTATAATATTGGTGGAAATAATGAAAAGGCAAATATTGAAATAGTAAAAATTATTATTAAAACGCTTGGAAAATCTGAAGATTTGATAGAGTATGTACAGGATAGACCTGGACATGACAGGAGATATGCCATAGATAATACTAAGATAACAAGTGAGCTTGGATGGTCACCGTCATACGCTTTTGAACAAAGGAATAGCTGAGACAATACAGTGGTATATGAATAATAAGCAGTGGATGGAAAAAGATTACTTCTGGCTCTTATATGACATACTATGATGTACAGTTAATATATTTTGTTGATTAAAATTATTTGAAATATTGCAATGCAGATATTTAACATCGATTAATATATTTGCATTGCAATTTTTAAAAATTAATAGTAGAATTAAAAAGCTTGAATGGATAATTTAAACTTTACAAATACATATATAACAATTATAATAAAAAAATATAGTGAAATATAGTAAATTATTTAATAAATACATAATTTTTAATATTAAGGAGGAATATCTATGGCAAAGGTTGTTACTTTTTATAAACATGAAAGGGTGGAGTTGGAAAAGACAACTCTTGCGGTGAAACTGTACCATATACTTTATCAAAGTTGAAAAACAAAGGTGCACTGATTGACATGGATCCACAGATGAATGCTACTCAATATTCATTGAATTCTGAGCAAGTGAATAAGATAATAGAAAATAGAACCTTATCTTCATATAAGTTTTTGTCTTCAGAATACAGGGTTAATCCTGATGAAGAAATTTTGATTTTATCTTCAAATCAGCGAATTCTTTTGATATAATACCTTCAAGTTTGGATATTATGAATTTAAATCTCATGTCAAATCCTGTAAAGCTTAGTCAATTTATAGAAGAGGGTTTATCGTATAAGTATGATGTTATAATAATAGATTGTCCTCCTACAATATCAGAATATACGAAAATATCTTTACTTGCGTCGATATGTACCTTGTATGCAATGAAGGCAGATCCTTTGATCAATGTTTGGACTTCCCATACTAAATGATTATATAAATGATACAATGGTGTAAAACAATTTAAACATGATATTAAATTTTTAGGAATAGTATTAAACATGGTGATACCTAATGAGGCTATTATACAAAAGAATAAGGAAATCATAAAGAGAAGAGTGGCGGCTAAATTATTCATAATGAACTTAGACAATACGAAGAAATAACTAAGGCTATAGAAAATGAAGAGCCTGAACAAGGTATATATTAAATTTAAATAATGAAGAAATTGTTCAACAAATGAAAAATATTACCAAGACAGTTATGTCAAAGAGGGAGAATTGTAATGGATAGTTCTACTAAAGAATCACTTTTATGCAGTATTAAATTTGATAGATTACCTTGAAAGTGTAAAGTTTTTATTTCCTTAGATTTAAATAAGGTAAATCAACTAAGAGAATCTATTTTTCTGTTATAAACTCGAACAGTTGTGATCAGAAAAAATAATTTAAATACTGGATATGAATCAGATTTTTACTAAACTTATTGTGAGGCTTTTTACAAATAAAAAATTTTTAAAACTAAAGTAGAAATCGTTGATTATTTACAAAATAGTTTTAAGATAAAAGAAGCTAAAAAAATGGAGAAAAAGACTGTTAATGATATAATAGGAAATGTAGCAGTTTTTATTTCTTCTCAAGATGACATATATATTAATCATATTGTAAATGAGATGAATGAGAAAGAAATTAAAAATTTAGATATTCAAAAGAAAAAATAAAAAGTCAAAAAGTTCAAATAATAATACCTTTGTTAATACATGGTTTAACTATTTTTGAAAAATTTAGATGATAAATAGCATATGTTTAGGGATAATTTTTATGATACTTTTTGTATGCAGCATCAAGGATGTCTCATATAACAAACTTTCATCTTCCGTATATTGACTATTTTTTAAGTCAAAAGGGTGATGAGGGTTCATGTGTTGACACAGGGAAGTTATGATTTGAATGTTGATAAAATATATGACATTGTTTTTGAAAAAAAGTGTTATGTCATTTAAAAAATATAGACACAATCATTAAAATAAAGAAGATATTAGAAGATGAAAAATATGACTTGATTATTACAAACACAACTTTGTGTAGTTTTATAGTTAGAATTGCAAAACAGATTTCCAAGGTTAAAAAAATCAAAAGTAAACTTGTAAATATTGTACATGGATATCTTTTCAAATAATACAAAAATTTTTAAAAAATTAATTTATCTATCAGTTGAAAAGTTATGTAAAAATCTACAGATAGATTATTAACTATGAATAAAGAAAGATTATGAGATTGCTGTCAAAAAATCGTCTTTGTAATTATGATATATTTAATATTAATGGTATGGGTATTCCTAAACCTCCAACTTTTTCACGAGAAATTCGTTCATCAGTTCGTTCTTTTTATTCTATAGCTGATGATGAAATACTGTTTACTTATGTCGGAGAACTATCAAAAAGATCAAATTTTTTTCTTTAAATAATGGAGATATCTAAAATTTTTCCTAAGTTTAGACTTATTCTTGCAGGGAATGGTGATTTGTACGAATTCTATAAATCTGAGATAGAAAGGTTAAGGACACAGGATAAAAGTAATATTAGCAGGTCATGTCAATAATGTAAAACAACATACATTCTTCTGATATAATAATATCTTCAAGTATAAGCGAGGGACTACCTTTTAATATAATGGAAGCAATGAGTATAGAGTATACCTGTAGTAGCTTCAAAAATTAAGAACATATAGACCTTATAATAGATGGACACAATGGATATTTATTTGATTTAAATAGTGATGGTTTCAGCATATAAGTTAAGGGGTTTAAAGAAAATAATGATATTCAAAATATCAAATATAACGAAAAAGATGATATTCAAAATTTATGATTGACAGTGTATTTTGATGATAATATCAAACTTATGGATATATAATATATATGTACTTGCATGTGAAAAATGTATTGAATATATTTAATAGTTATATCTTATATTTATAGAAACAAAGAGTTAGCATTTGAAATATTAATGTTATTTGTCATCATTAATTTTATAGGTTTATATTTTTGTTTTTATGTGGGTGTTGTATGGGGATTTTTGTTTCTGATAATCTATACTGTGAGTTAGTTGTATGATCCTATTGTTGATACTAATAAATTTTCAACTTTATAAGAACTGTTGTGAAAACATAGAATTTCTTTACGATAAAAATAGAGTTTTTGACAAAGTAATGGAGATTGTTGAAAAATGACTATATAAGTGATATTCATATTACTACAATATATAATGACATAATGAAAAATATGATACATGGTATAAAATACTCCAATAAGACTTATCTTGCAAGATGCAGATATGATATGTGAACTTATAGAGGAATAAATTTTTGACTATATTACCTTTGTTCCTATTCACGTAGGAAGAGAGTGATGGAGCGTGGATATAATCAGGTAGAGTTAATAGTTGAACATACTAGCTGAGATGTTTAATAAACCTGTTATAAAAATAGCTCAAAGGGTAAAAAAGTACAAAGTATGTATGAACTTGGTCTTCAACAAAAGCGCATGATGAGATGAAAGATGCATTTACTTACTCAGACAATGGAAAATCTTGAAGGAAAAGACACTTTTGCTTGTAGATGATATACTTACTACAGGTGCTACTGCTAAAGAGTCTGTACAGGCTATAAATTTGGCAAATAAAAATGCTGATATACAGATACTTTTTCTATCCAAAGGGTGCATTGAAATGAGTTTACATAATTATTATGAACAGAGTTGCTTGTATTCTTTATAAATAATAAGTTTTTTAAAATTATTTTTGATTAAAGTGTATACTGTAGTTTACTATAATTGAGACATAAATAAATATAAGTATGATTTGCAAATATTATACTTGTATTGAAATTTTTAAAATATCTAGGAGAGTTTTATGGAAAATAAGGTTTAGCTACTATTGGTGATATTAAAATCACTCAAAAGATGGAATTATATGAAAAAGAACATGGATGGAAGAGTTCTTTCTCAATTTTCAGGCGAACAAGGAGAATACTATCTTTTGCAAGAGTTAATTAATCAAAAACTTATGGCAATGGATGCTAAAGGTTCTGATTTACTCAATAATGATGATTTAAATTTGAATTTGAATCAATGAAAGATAACTTCATATCTCATATGTTATAAAGACTGTTTTTGGATTCTGTTACAGTTACAGATCAAGAGGTAAAAGATTTTTGAAGCAAATAAAGAAAATGCCTTTGGAGAAAAATGGAAACAGTAAGCGCAGAGTCATATATTGGTTGGAGACTTATCAAAAGCTGAAGATTATATGATCCAAAAATGGAGAAGATTTTTGCTACTTTGGCAAAAAACTCTACATGTCCGTCTTCAAGAAATGGTGGAATTTGGGATATTTCGGAAGAGGGACAGATGGTAAAGGAATTTGAGGATATGGCATTTTTCACTTAATGTTGGTGATATATCAAAAGCCTGTTAAGACTCAATTTGGCTACCATTTGATACTTTTTAAATGATAAAAAGCTGAGGGAACCAAGGTTTTTGACGATGTAAGGAAGAGCAAAGAAAGTCTTTTGCTAAGAAACAACAAGGAAACATGTTGCAAAATTAACAGCAGGGAAAAATATGGCGTAAAATGGTTTGAAATTAGATAGTGGAGAATATTCACTATCTTTTTATTGATTTTTAGTGATTTATGTTGTATTATAGGTTGTGTGTTTATGAAATTTTTATTCATTGAAAGGTATAAAGATGAATATAATTATAATAGAGTGGCGGAAAAAGTTGGGAAACTCTATGTAGAAATTTCTTCAGAATCAAGTTGCGATGTGACTTTGATTGACAAACGAAAGTTTTGGATAAAAATGCAATCGAAATTTGATATTCAGGGTATAGCGGTTCGGTACAAGTGTGGATATATTAAGAGGGCTGGTATGAAAACTGTGATTTTTCATTGCCGTATCTCAAAAGATGAAACAAATATAATAGCACATAATAGTAAAAAGCTGGGTGCAAAAAGTATACCATAGCAAGAGTAAGAGAAAGAGAATATTCTGCTCATGGACTTTGTTAAAGAGTCTCTTAGTATTTCAAGATAATAAATCCTGACATGAGCATCCTATGACATCTATAGAATGATGAAATATACATGCTACCAGTGTTGAAGTTTTTATGGATAACAAGGTAAGCATGGTTGGAATAGTAATTAATGAAGATTCTAAGATTACAAATATGTACCTTAAAGATTTCGAAAAGAGTATTTTGATGTTATAGTATGTATAATACAACGAGATATGGATGTTTTTATTCCTACAGGTGAAAGTCAGATACTTGATGGTGATATAATTTATGTAACGGTAGTTCAACTAATATGCAAAACTTTTTATGCTAAGGTTGGGTATATGGGAGAAAAGACTCTAAAATCTGTTCTTATTGTTGGTGGTGGTAGCTTTCTTCGTATCTTTTACCATTATTGAAAAAGAGATGAATATTGATATAAAAAGTAATAGAGTTGGATTATAAGCGAGCAAAAAGCTGAGTGAACAATATAGTGATGTATCTGTTATATGTGGTGATGGTACTGATCAGGATTTTGGATGAGATGATGATTGAAAATCAAGATTGCTGTATCTCCCTTACAGGTAGTGATGAAGAAAATGCATTAATATCTATGTTTGCAGCTCAACGAGGTGTGACAATAACTAAAATCAACAGGCTTGCAATATTAAAAAGTAATAAGATCTGAAGGGTAAAGTCTATAATAACACCTAAAGAGATTATTGCTGATGCTATATTGAGGTCTATCCGTTCTATAAAAATACAAAAGGTTCAAATATTGAACAGTTGTATACTGCAGGTGATGAAGTTCAAGCGTTGCAATTTAAAGGCTCATCCTAAGTCAAAATTGATAGGCAAATCTTTAGAAACGATAAAGTTGAAAAATAATACTATAATTGCTGTTATTTCCAGAAATAATACATTGTTTTTCCTACAGGAAAAGATGCAATACTGGAGAGGATAAAAGTATTAGTAGTTACAAAACATATAGATTTTTCAGATTTGGATGATATATTAGAGAGAATAGTTTAATAGAGGAAGTTTATGAATTTTTCAGTTATAATATTTATATTAGGTAACAGTATTAAAAGTGGAAGGAATATTATTGTTTGTCCTCTGTATTGTTAGCCTAATTTTGTAAAGAAGGATCTATATATATTTAGTAGTTGTAATATTAATATTAATACTTCTTGGATTTTTATCTACTGCAAGAAAAACCATAGGAATGCAGGCAAGACGGTTTTATAATAGTGTCTCTATCATGGATATTATTGTCGTTTTTGAGGCTTTACCATTTTAATATCAGGTGAGATCACCATCTTTAGTTGATGCTTTTTGTGAGACATCAGTGGATTTACAACTACAGGATCTTCAATATTGTCAAGTGTAGAAGATTGTCGTCATTCAATGCTATTTTGGAGAAGTTTTACGCATTTGATAGGAGGGATGGGGAGTTCTTGTATTCGCCCTTTGCAATATTGCGGCAGCAGGATTAGAATCAGTACACGTATATGAAGGCGGAAGTGCCCGGACCTGTTTTGGTAAACTTGTTGCTAAAATGAAAATTACTGCAAAATTTTATATAGGTATATATCTTACAATGACTGCGGTACTTATTGTATTGCTGATGATAGGAGGAATGAGTCTTTTTGATGCAAGTCTTCATGCATTTGGAGCTGCGGGTACTGGAGGATTCGGTATTAAGAATAATCTGTTGCCTATTATGACTCAACCTATATACATCTTGTTTTCAGGGGTTTGCAATGTTAATTTTCAGTGTGAATTTTAATCTATACTATCTCATAATGATTGGTGATTAAAAAGATATTTGAGTCAGAAGAGTTAAAATTGTTTTTTTAACTATTGTGTCAATATCTATATAGTAGTATGTTGTAAATATGGGTATGACTCAGAGTTTTCTCTTATAAATCTTAGAGATGTCAAGTATCCTCAATAATTTCTACTACGGATATTCTACTGTTGACTATGATAAATGGCGCTGTTTTCTAAGATGGTGCTTTTGTCAATAATGTTTGTTGGTGGATGTGCAGGTTCTACTGCGGGTGGTTTAAAGTATCAGAATGAGTATACTATTAAAAACATCATTTGCAACATTGAGTTGTACAACCTAATAGAGTACTTACTATTAAATTTGATCAAAAAGACTCTGGATGATAATGTAATTTCTTCTATAGTTCACTATTTTGTAATATATTCTACAGTTTTGTTGCAATATTATTGATTGTAAGCATGGACATAGATAGTTTGATACTGCATTTTTCTGCAGTTGTTGCAACTTTTAACAATATGAGGTCAGTATAAATGATTGTAGGACCTGTTATGAACTTTGGTGGTTTTCTGATTTTACCAAAAATAGTCTTGTCCTTATCAATGATAGTTTGGAGACTTAGAAATATATCCTATATTAATTTACTTGGAGGATTTTTAAGATTAGAATTTAAAGTAAGAGTGTATGTGAGTGGTTAGTAAAACTATAAGATATGAATTATTATCGTGATAACTATTAATATAAAGGAGATTGACTATGGGAATAAGAACATTGAGGATTAGATGGAGATCCATTGCTGAGAAAGGTATCAGAGAAGTAACTGAACTTAATGATAGATTAAAGTGTTAATCGAAGATATGATGGATACAATGTTTGAAAATGAAGGTGTTGGACTTTCTGGCTCCGCAAGTTGGTGTATGAAAAAGAGTCATAGTTGTGGATGTCTCTGATGTAGATCCTGGAAGTGCTTAATGTGAAAATGCTCCTAATGGACCAGTACTTTGATAAATCCTGTGATAATAGAAAAAGACGGTGAAATGAAAGTTGGGCAAGAGGATGTCTAAGTGTTCTGATGTTAACGGTGATGTGAAAAGACCTTCAAACATTGTTGTTAAAAGCTAAAAATGAGGATTTTGAAGATATTGTTTTTGAAGCAAAGCACTTTTTGCAAGAGTACTGTCATGAAATTGACCACTTAGATGGTGTTTTATACATTGATAAAGCTGAAAATATCAAAGAAAGAACTGATAGATATAAGGGAACATTATGAAAGCAATTTTTATAGAACTCCGGGTTTTTGCACTAAATTCTCTCAATACTATATGATATCTATGGGTATAGATGTTCAGTTAGTAGTGACAAAAGAGGATGCAAGACAAGGAAGGAAAATGAAAACTGGGGAGTCCGGTAAAAATAAAGAGCTCGTGAAGCAGGTATTGATATATTTTCAACCAAGTAGTCTCAAAGATGAAGAGACTATAAATAAAATTAGAGTATCAATCCTGATGTTATTGTTGTTACTGCATATGGAAAAGTTTTACCAAAGAGATTTTGAGTATACCTAAATTTGGTTGTATAAATGTTCATCGCGTCCTTATTACCTAAGTATGAGGTGCATCTCCTATTAATTCTTGTATCTTAAATGGTGAAACTATTACAGGGATTACAACTATGTATATGAATGAAAAACTTGATGAAGGAGATATAATACTACAAGATGAGATTACAATAGAAGCAGATGATGATTCACAGATACCTAACTGAGAAATTAGCAAGTTAAGTGAAAAACTTTAGAAAATACCTTAAAAGATGATGATGAACTTAGAAATTCAAGGATCAATCAAAAATGAAGATGAATCTTCATATTGTACCTTACTCTAAGGAAATGGGTCATATAAATTATTTCAAAACTGCAGATGAGATAATTAATGATATAAAGGGGATTACAGCCTTGGCCATGTGCATATAGCTGTTATGGAGAGAATAATTTAAAAATATTTAAAACCACAGAAGAAAAAGTCAATAAATATACCGGAACTATAGTACAATCTTCAAAAGATAAATTAATAGTAGCAACATCAACTAATGATATTTCGATTGAAGAGGTGCAACTTTCAGGTAAAAGAGAATGAAGATTGAGTGATTTTCTAGAGGAAACAAACTCTTAGAAGGAGATACTCAGTTAAATTAATTATTGAAGAGTTGGTATAAGTGGATAACTCTGTTAATGTTGAAGAGCTAATAAAAGAGCTCTTAAAATTGAGATGACAGTGAAAAAATTAAAGAGATAGTAGAAGAAATTCACCGGTGGATTTTCTTGAGATGATGGAAGAGATTGAGAGATGAATTCTATGAATTAATTGACAAACTTCCGATGATTATCTGGTTGAACTGATAAAAGTGAAGCTGAAATTGAAGATAAGCTTGAAATTGTAAATAAGATTTCTGAAGAAAGAAAAGATATTGTAATTCCTGATATTTCATCAGATGAGCTGGTTGATATGCTTGAAGAGGCTGATGAAATTCAAAGAAAGATATCCTTGAACACTTGACGAAGAAGATAAGGATGATATTCAAGAACTATTGGAATATCCGTCAGATACAGCGGTGGTATAATGGCAACAGAGTTTCTGGCTGTAGATGAGGATATGACTATGGATGAAAACTATTTCTTTTCTAAGAAAAAGTGCCCTGATTATGAGACACCATATTATCTTTATGTTGATTGGAAGAAATATGCTTAAGGGGTAGTACAGCTAGACAAATTATTACTTGTGACAATGTAAAAATAAAAGGATGAAATGATTACTCAAGTAATAGCGTAGATGTTCATACAGACCAAGAAGAAGTATGAAATTTATTTGAAAAATACGGTTTGCAGCTATACGGTAACTAAAAAAGACACAAATATGAAATATTAGGTATAATTACATTTGACGATATAATGGGCATTATATCAGAAGAACATACTGAAGATATGTACCGTATGGCAGGGTCTTGATGAAGAAGAAGAAATTGATGGCGGTATAATTTCATCAGTAAAAAGTAGATCTATGTGGCTTTCCATAAATTTACTTGCAGCATTTCTTGCATCATCAGTTGTAGGTCTTTTGGAAGAACAATATCAGAAGTCGTTGCCTTGGCGACATTTATGCCCATAGTATCAGGAATGGGAGGTAATGCTGCTACTCAAACTCTTACTATAATGATTCGAGTATTGCAACAGGTGAGCTTAGAGATGAAAATCAAAAGAAGGTACTAAAAAAGAACTTACAGTAGCTTTAATAGATGGAATTTTTAATAGGTATATTGATTTCAAGTATAACTTATTTTAGAGTGAAAAATATGACTTTTGGATTAATAGCGGGAGTTGCACTTCTTCTAAATATCTTGATTTCAGCTATAGGGAGGATTTTTGTTTCGATAATACTTAAAAACTTAAGATAGATCCTGCAATAGCATCATCTGTATTTGTAACTACTATGACTGATATGGCTGGATTTGGTATATTCTTAGGTTTGGCAACAATTTTTTTATGGAACATATAAAATAATTTTTAAAATTGGTTTTTAGTATTTAAAAATAGAGTAGGTATAATTACTACAGTTAGTATTCAATACTTAACTAAAAATAATTTTTGATTTTTCATATTGACATCATTACAAATTTATTTTATAATTGTAATGATAGTAATTAATAAATACATATTCAATTTATATATTGAATATTAATTAAATTTATTTTATTAATTAATGGAGGATTAATAATGTCACAAATAGGAGTTAGCGATTATACTACTAAAAGCATATAAAAACGGAGAATTTGTAGATGTATCTCTTAAAAGATACTCTTGGAAAAATAGTCAATATATTTCTTCTATCCGGCAGACTTTACTTTTGTTTGTCCTACAGAGTTAGAGGATCTTGCAAATAAATATGATGATTTCGCAAAAGAGTTGGAGCAGAGATATATTCTGTGTCTTGTGACACTCATTTTTGTTCATAAAGCATGGGCTGATGCTTCTGCTACAATAAAGAAGATAAAATATACTATGCTTGCAGATCCTACAGCAAAAGTTAGCAAAAAGATTTTGAAGTTTACATTGAACAAGATGGTCTTGCTGAAAGGGGAACTTTCATAGTAAATCCTGAAGGTGAAATAGTTTCTTACGAAGTAAGCTCAGGAAATGTGGGGAAGAAATGCGGATGAGTTGTTCAGAAAATTACAAGCTTGTCAATTCGTTCATGAACATGGAGATGAAGTTTGCCCTGCAAAAATGGCAACCAGGAGCCAAGACTCTTAAAACCAAGCTTGGATTTAGTAGGTCAACTATAATATGATTATTTAAATCAAGCTACATCATAAATGATGTAGCTTGATTTTCTAGATAATAATAATCATTTAATTTCTATTTGCATTATAATTTTTGTGTATATAACAATATATTTTGATTTTTATAAACTATAATTCTACATTTATTGAATACTAATATTATATCATTATGTATATTAAAAATGATAATTTTTAATCTTTTATAAATTATTAAAACATATATATAACTTTTATATTTTATTAGTTATATCTTTTATTTATTGTCAATTTATAACTACTATAAATTTTATATAAGTGTTTTTATTTTAATACTTTTGGAGGAAACGATGCAACAGAAAATAATCTATATGACCTGTATTGTCATAGGGTGCAGGTCCTGCAGGTCTTACATCTGCAATATATATGGCAGAGGCAGATATAAGACTCTTGTGCTTGAAAAAGGTGATATTGGTGGACAAATAACTATAACAAGCGAAGTTGTAAGTATCCAGGAATTCAAAGAACTGACGGAAAAAGATTAACTGCTCAAATGGCAAAACAAGGCAAAAGCATTTGGAGCTGAAATAAAAGTCTGATGAAGTAGTAGAACTTGAGCTAAGGTGATATAAAAAGTTATTACCAAAATAATAATACTTATGAGGCGCTTACTGTAATAGTTGCAACAGGTGCAGAATCCAAGACAATTAGGGTTTGAAGGAGAAGCAAAGTACAAAGGTAGAGGGTTGCATACTGCGCAACTTGTGATGGTGAATACAGATAAGGATATATTTGTAGTTGGAGGTGGCTTTGCAGCTTGTGAAGAAGGTATGTTTCTTACGAGATATGGTAAAAGTGTAACAATGATAATAAGAAGATGATTTTACTTGCGCTAAATCTATTGCTGATAAAGTTGAAATCATGTACCTAAGATTAATCTTCATTTCAACACTCAAATAAAGAAATAACAGGTGATAATTTCCCTAAGAGAGCTGTATTTGTAACAATGCAACTAATGAAGAATTCACATACGAAGTTGAAGGTAATGATACATTTGGTACATTTGTATTTGCGGGATATGTTCCAAATACTACTCTTATAAAAGGAAAGGTTGAATTAGACGAACAAGGATATGTAATAACCGATACCTAACAAATCTACGAATATTGAAGGTGTTTTTGCAGCAGGGGACCTTTGTGTTAAAAACTTAAGACAAGTTGTTACAGCAACTTCAGATGGTGCCATTACAGCTACAAGTGCTGAAAATTGCCGCACAAAAACATATAAAATTAAGTATTCCAAATCTTTTCGATATATCAAGGTATCTGTTGATAAGAATAACGAAATAAAGAAAGTAGAATCTTCATCAGATGAATCTTCGTTTATTACTGACGAAATGAAGAGGGGCAACTTTCAGGAGTTTTTGAAGATTTGAGAGAAAATTGGTCCTTGTTGGAAATACCAACAGTTCAGATCTTGGTAAAGAAATAGATGGATTTTTATCTGAAATATCAGGTATTTCTGAAAAATCTTACTACTAAAATTAATAAAATTTCTGAAGATGAAGTGCATTTATTTTCATTAGCAAACTCTAGATGGAGTAGAAACAGGGATACAAATTTACGGTGTTCCTGGAGGTCATGAATTTACTTCTTTTTATATTAACTATATATAATTATTCAGGTAAGGGACAGGCTATAGAACCTCATCAAGCTGATAAAAATAGCAAGTATAAAAAGATAAAAAGATGTTAAGATAGTTGTTTCATTAAGTTGTACTAAATGTCCTGATTTAGTAACTGCAACATCACAAATAATGAGTAAACTTAATAATTCAAAAATTTGAGTTTTTGATATTGCTTATGCTCCTGAGCTTAGAGAAAAGTATAGTATAATGAGGTGTCCCTTGCACTATAATCAACATGATAAGGTTGTGTTTGGTAAGAAAAATGTTGATGAAATATTAGAAGTTTTTATAGAAAATTATGTAAAAATGTATTAAATACCTGTATTTTCCTTGTTTTACTATTTATAAATATGTTATTGACTTTTTAATCTAATTTGCTTTAATATACAGCGTAGTGTGATTTATAAAAATAGTTAATAACATTTTGGAGGATATTATGAGTGAAAGATAAAAATAATCTTAATAATGATATAGAGTATTTGGATGATGAAAATCAGACTATAGATTTAGTTCTTGACTGACGGTACAAGTATGACTTGTGATGTTATAGGATTATTTGAAGTAGACGATGTTGAGTATATAGCATTGGCTGAACCGGAATCAGATAATATTCTAATTTATATCTATGAAGAAATAGGCGATGAAGTAAGTTTGAAAAACATTGAAGATGAGGATGAATACCAAAGCAATTGCTGATGAGTTTATGGAGTTGTTCAGCGATTTATTTGAAGATGAAGAATAGAAAAATAGAGGGCTATATTCAAAAATTGAATATAGCCTTTTTCTAGTATTATTAATACAAAATTTAATAGTTTTCTAATTAAAGTCTATTTTTGATATCATTTCTTTCAATATTTTCTTTGATTCCTCTAATTTAGACATTTCTGTATCAGAAAGGTTAGGGCATATCTTGATTATCTGTCCGCTTTTTCCAACTGCATTTGGAGCTGAATAGTATACATCATCTATTGAGTTATAGCTTGATATTGTTAGAATTGATTTTCATCTCTAAGAATAGCTTCAACTATCCTATTTACAGCTAATCAATAGCGTGGTTTGTATACCTTTTTGAAATAATCTCGTAGGCTGCATCTCTTACATTTTTGCAAGTTTTTCTTTTAAAATTTCAGCATCTAAAGAATTCATCTCACAATAGTCATTAAATAGTAATGCTCCTATAAATGCAGCTGACCATACTGGAATTCACTATCTCATGTTCTCCAATTATATAGGCGTGTATAGCTCTTGGATCTAAGTCAAATTCTTTAGATATTTCATACTTAAGTCTTGAAGAATCTAATACCGTTCACTTCCTATTACTCTTTTAGCAGGAAAAACCGGAAATTTTGTATGTTACATAGGTCAATATATCTACAGGATTTGATACTATTAATAAAATAGCATTTGGAGAATATCTTGTTATTTGAGGAATCATAACTTTTGAAAATATCAACATTCTTCTTGATAAGATCAGAGTCTTGTTTCTCCTTCTTTTTGATTTGCACCGCTTTAACAATTACCACATCACTATCTTTTTGTATCTTTATAGTCACCTGCTTTTAAATCAACAGATTTGTGAAAGCTGCTCCATGAGCTAAATCCATGATTTCTCCTTCTGCTTTTTCATATTTATATCAACTGAGCACTGTTTGTGAAGCTATTCCAGATTGCATAAGAGCAAAAACAGTTGCAGAGCCCTACAGATCAGCACCAATAATCTGATATTTTTATATTATAAGCGTTCATAGTTTACTCCTTTTATTTTTAATTTAATAATAATTCTACAATTAATTATATTTTAAATACCCTAATTTTAATAAATAAAACTATACTAAGAATGTAAAATATAATTGCTGAACTATTGAAAAATTAGGAAAAATAGTGTAAAATTATTGAGATAAGAATTTAATTATTTATTTTTGGAGTAAACTATGGGAGAAAACTAGATTTTAAACCCTGTGTATTATGGGTGAGTAGATGATGCCTTTGTACAGGTTGTAGATATTAAATTTAAAAATTTCAAAATCAGAGTTGTTTCTTGAAAGTGAGTAATAAATAAAGCTTCATTTACACTATTCAATATGAAGTATTTTTATGACTCTAATGAGATGAAATTAAACGAGGAAGCAATTGATGTTAGTGGTGATGATATAAATATACATCAAGATGAGATTAGGATTGGCATCTTATTATGAGATTAGCAAAAAGTTTTCCAACTGCAGAGAAGAGCTGAAGTGAAGATTATCAAAGCATTTTGATGATGGTAAGTCGGTTGAATTAGAATATGAACATATGGAAAGATTTGCTATCAATGATATTGACGAGAAAGATTTGGTTTTACTTAGAAAAGTAGCAGGAAATGATGCATGTGCTTACCTGCAAAATTGACTATGAATTGGAGATGCGTTTGCGGATATTTTTAACGGAGATGAGTCAGTTTTGCTAATAATTGCAGTAGAGAGAAAAATCAAGTTTTAGCAGACTATGGTCTATGGATTATATTAGAGAAAAATAGAAAAAGGAGCTTTTTATCTAATATAGATGTTGACATAGAAACAAGCCCTGTTACAGAATTACCTGATGAAATTATAAATAATGATATAATTGAAGAAAAATTGAAGAAATAAATGATAATGTTGAAGAACCTAAAAAGTTAGAGCAAAAGATTAGCGATGAGCAGAAAAGAGTTGATATAAGAGAGGAGTTAAAGATCTCAAATATAAAGTACAAAATACTGTTTATTTTGATTATGTCAGGTGTGTTTTTGGCATCATCAGCATTTATATTTTTGAGAAAAATAAATTATATTATAATATATTTAAATGAGGGCTATTATGAGAATAACACAAGAAACAGATTATGCACTAGGATATTAGATTATCTTTCAGTTACTGATAAAAGAAATAGTAGAGAGCAAGTGTTTTGTCAGAGGAGTTAAATATACCGATAAGATTTTGCACTAAAGATTTTGAGAAAATTAAAGTTATACGGAGATTACAAAAGCAAATAGAGGGGTTAGTGGGGGATATTTTCTTCAAATGAAACCAGAAGATATAAATTATAAAATGGTAGTTGAGGCTATAGAGGAGAAATATATATCAATAAGTGTTTGCAGGATAGAGGATGTTGCAATAGAAGAATGAAGAAGGATACTTGTATTATAAATAAAAACTTAAGAAAATATTCAGAAGTTCTTAATAAAGAAATTAGAAAAATATAATTTTGGTAACTAAAAAATGAAAATATTACTTACAACATTAAATTCTAAATATATACATTCTGCTCTTTCTTTAAAAATATATTTATAACAATATAGTTGATATTAATGACATAAGTGTAAATGTTAAAGAGTATACAATTAATGAAAATTTACAAGACATATTTGCTGATATTTTATCAGATACATATGATTTAATAGCTTTTTCTTGCTATATTTGGAATATTGAATATATAATTAAATTATGTAACGATATTAAAATTGCAAATGAAGATGTGAAAATACTGTTAGGGTGGCCCTGAGGTAAGTTATGAATCCTATGAATTTATGTTAAGACATAAATTTGCTGATTTTTATCATAAAGAGATGAGGGGAAGTTATATTTAGAAAATTTGTAAAGTCTTATATTCAAGATAAAAATTTTTCTAATATACCTTCTTTTATACAGGGAAAATGGTAAAATAATAGAAAATGAGTATGAACCTCCAATAGATAATTTAGCTCTTATTAGAGGAGCTTGTGATATATTCAATGAAAATGATATTAAAGATAAAATAGTGTATTATGAAACTTCGAGGGATGTTCAGCACAGTTGTGCATATTGTCTTTCTTCTATAACTAAAAAGGTAAGATTTTTCCTTATGAAAAAGTTATATCCGATATTAAGAAGATAGTTGATGCAGGAGCTAAACAGATAAAATTTGTAGATAGAACATTTAATTTTGATAAAATAGAACCTCGAATATAATAAAATATTTATGTAGTATAGATAATGGAAAAATAAATTTTCATTTTGAAATTACTGCTCATATATTACAGGATGATTTGCTTGATATATTAAAAATGTAAGGCAGGGGTCTTTTTTCAATTTGAAATAGGAGTCCAATCAACGAATAAAGAGACTATTAAAAGTGTAAATAGAGTAGATAATTTTTGAAAAATCAAAGAAAAAGTAATAAAAATAAATCATTTGGAAATATTCATCAACATCTTGACTTGATAGTTGGACTTCCCATGAAGATATAGAAAGTCTATCTTTCAATGATGTTATGAATCTAAGACCTGACAATCTACAATTAGGATTTTTAAAAGTACTTAAAAGGTTCTCCGATTAGAAATGACTGATGAATATAAAATAAAATATAGAGTACTCACCTTATGAAGTAATAAGCACAAAATTTATTTCTTATAAAGGAAGTGATAATGGTTAAACATATGGAAGAAATGCTCGAGGACTACTATAATTCTATGACATATAACTATTCATTAGATTATGTATTTGATGTGTTTGATGGTGATTATTTTGACTTCTTTAAAAAGTTTTCAGAATTTAAAAATTAATAATTACTCTAACAAAAAATCTGTCTCGAGATACAAGATTTCTATTACTATACGAATTTATAAAATCTATATTTGACAATGATAAACTAAGAGTTTTCAAAGAGTTCTAAGATTTGATTTTTGTTAATGAGGGAGAAACAGGAATATACCTGAGTTTCTTTTTAGGTACATCCATCGATTCTATTACCAAGAAAACAATAATTACAAAGTTCTTAGATAATACGGATATTAACATATCTAACAAAAATAATTTAGTACTGAAAAATTTGAAATTGATATTAGCTATATAAAATTAAAATAATATGTCTATTTAAATACTTATGTGATTTTTGATTATAACAAGAGAAAAATTTTAAAAATATGGCTATACATTGCTTATTAAAAGACTTAAAAGGAGCTAAATCAGCCCTTTTTAATTAATAAAATGTGTTTATCATTATTGTATTTTTGAAATTGCATCTATAAATTCTTCATATGTTATGTCAAAATTGTTTAATCTCGACAAAAATTGCTTTGAATTACAATATCCAATTCAAGTATTTTACCAAGTTTATCTCTTTTTCAGAGGAGTTATCTTGACCTTGTAATCCATAGGCAAACATATCTTGGACTGTAAAAACATCTATTTTTGTACTTCTTACACTCTTGCTTTTGTCAAAGCCTCAACTATTGAATCTTCGTTCGCATTTTTCTGACTCCTATATCTCCGTTTTTAATACTTTTGTTCCTTAGGAATGAATGCATGCTTACATCTTTGAGATCCTACAAGTTTTTCAACTCTTTTCTAATTACCTCACCAGCATAGTCAGAATCTGTTAATACTATTATATTTTTCTCTCCAGCTTTTCTAATGAGATCTCTTTGTTTGGCATCCAGAGAATATCCATTTGTTACTAATATTTGTGCATCAACAGCTACTGCAGAAACATCATCTTTCCTTCAACGACAATAATCTCTTCTATTTTTAACCTTTCCAATTTATTCTCCAATAATTTCCTTTTGTTTAAATATATATTTTCCCGAAAGAAATAAAAATGCTAAGGCACTTATTACAAACAACATATAGAAATTTATTACTCTTGTAAGCATTACAGCTTCAGAAATTATATTTAGTGGATAGATTACTAAAAATAAAAATCTTAATAACTTTTTCACTAACTCCTATTGCTCCAGGTAGTGGTACTGAAGAAAACTGAAACATATGCCAATGTGAAGATGTTATTTCATAATAAGGTGAGCTGTCAAAACCCAAGTGCAAGATATACTATATATGCAATACTATATAATGACAATAATTGTAATGATTCAACAAAAAGTACTCTTAAAATTAATAATTTGTTAGATTTTATAAAATTTGTACTTTTTCTATATTCTTCTAATGATTTAATAACATTTTTCTTTGTCTATTTTTATATATAAAAAAGGTAATTTGGTTATGCCCAAAAAGCAATTCTTTTTATAAAAATAACAAATCTTCTCGAAAAATATAACATGAATACAAAGTATTAGAAATAAGACCAGCATATATTATCCAGACATCAACACCTTTTTGAAAATATATAGTCGTAATTTATCCAATTAATGCCATACTTATACTTATTAGTTGAAATGCACACAACTCTATCAAAGTATAATTGAAGAGTGTGAAACCATTCCGTCAGTTTTCATGACAACCATTTGCATTGGTTGACCACCTGTAGCTGAAGGAGTCAATCCACTGAAAAATACCCTGTAAAATGCGTAGTTAACAGTCTTAAAAATATTTGTCTTATATCCAAAAAGCTCTAACATTGACTTGGTATTGTACCTTCACACAGCATATAAAGTAAAGATAAAAACAATGCCAAATCCCAAGATTCTCTTATCAGCATTAAAAAGGCGTGAATTACTTCTTTCTACTAAAACCACGCAATAAATACCTAAATGTAATATAAGAATTATCATTATAAGAATATTACGAGGTATATTTTTACAAATTTATTTTTCATATCATCCTACTTTTATAATAAGGTGAAAATACTTTATCTGTTAAAGATAATAATATAAAAAGTATTAAAAATCTCTTAATAATATAATAAATATAACTAAATATCAATATTGAATATAGTTTTAGTTAAATTATAGAAAACTTTTGGATTATATTAAAAAGTTGAAAGTTTTCTAGTAAATTGTGGTATACTATAGTAAGAATTCATTTTTGAAACAGTATTTTTATATAATGCTTTTTAATATGGCTATATAGTAATTATAAAATTAATTTGAGGTTTTATTTAAATGTATATATATCTTTTTATTTCTATTTTTATTTATTTGCGGTTCAGTTGTTTTGTATCATGGACAAAAGTTATATAACCTCATAAAAATAACCTTATATCTAAACTTTATTTTTGGGTATGTATTTTGTTTGCTACTATTTGTTTTTATTTCTGCATTTTTCTTATATATCCGGAAATTTTAGACTAATGGATGAGTTATTTTATTTGGAATATTTTTATATACTATAATTTTATATATTGTATATTGTATATTATCTATCTTAGAAAAATTTGATGTAAATATAATTAAAAATTTGAAAAATGATAGTAATACCAATTATCTATATTGTATGTTTTAATAGACAAGAGTTGTTAAAAAGGTAACATTGAGAATAATATCTTGGGATATAACATCATCGTATTTTCTTTGTAATCATAGTACTTACAATCAAGAGATACTTGGCAAAGGTATTGATTTATTGTCATTGGAAAAATTATATCATAGAAAGATACAGCTATTTCTTTCTCTCATACTATTTACTGTTTTATATACTTGTTATATTAAATTTCCAAAGTAACAGTATGGATGCAATTAAGATATTGATAATTATATCGTTATTTTTCTTATATTGTATTACTTGGAGAAATAGTAAGTAAGATAATAAAGTATGATGCAAGTTGTAAAGATATATTAGAAAATGCTATTTATAATATAAATCAAGCACTTGCAATAACTGACTTTTAATGGAACTATTATATTTTCAAATAAAAATTCTTAGAACTATTTGGTAAAAATTATATTGGATTTAACTTAAATGATTTTATAATATCAAAGAATGAAAAATAAGCCATCAGAAGATGAGTATTATAGGGCATTTTTAAATATTAAAGATAAAAACTGTTGAGGTTATGATAAAATATATAGATATATTAAATAAGTTCAACACTTTGACTAATAGAGTATTTATAATTCAATCTATTAAACCAATAATTGAAATTAATGAGAGGTTACGAAAATTAAATAGAAAACTTGACAAAAGTATTCAGTGATGAGCGTAAAGACTTGAAAAAGAAATAAGGAACTTACCGAAAATCTAATTAATAAAGAATCGATAGAATATCAAATTAGAGATATTTTCTGCTATGATACACTGACAGGTCTTTATAACAGAGGATATTTTATGCAGAACATGGAGCAAGTATTAAATGAAGAACCTAATAAGTATCATGCTCTTATGTTTCTTGATTTGGACGGTTTTGAACAGGTGTTAATGATTCGCTTGGACATAGTTATGGTGACGATGTAATTATTGAGATAGGTACTAGAATACGGAATAGCTACAAATATAGAAATGTAATTGCATCAAGATTTGGTGGAGATGAGTTCGTACTATTTTTAGAGAATGTACCCAATGATTTATTTGCATCTGGAAATGCCAAGATTATTGATATGGTAAGAAGAACCTATTGTATTTTGATGTTGCAAAAGTCCATCTTTCGGTTTCAATAGGTATTGCTATGTATCCTAAGATGGCGAAAAATATAGGATTTGACAAAAATGCTGATACTGCGATGTATGAGTCAAAAGAAAAAGGTAGAGGTCAATATAATTTCTTTGACGAAAAATTTGAGTGGAGAAGCTACAAGATGAGTATACTCTTACAAAAATTTGGCAAGTGCGGTTCCAAACAACGAACTTATCTTATTTTATCAACCTCAGATACTAATTAAAGATGATATTACTGCAAATGTAATAGGATTTGAGTCTTTAATGAGATGGAGATGGAGAGATTAGACTTCCAGGAACTTTTTATTCCTATAGCTGAAAAACCAATATAATATCAGATATGGGAAGATGGGCTATATCTGAGGCTTGTAATCAATGGAAAATTTTGGTATGAAAGCATACGGTAAGAAAAATTAAAATATCTATAAATTTATCTCGCAAATCAATTGATGAATCCAATGCTTGAAGATGAGGTAGCTACTGCTCTCTTAAACTCAGCGGATCCTTCATGTATAGAACTTGAGATAACTGAATCTGCGATTGTAGATGAAACAATCTATTGCAAAGTTACACCTTTTAAAGTCTTATGGAGTAAAAATATCTATTGATGATTTTGGATCAAAATATTCAACTTTCAATTATTTAAAAAGAACTTCCCTGTTGATAAGATTAAAATAGATATTCAATCTTATACATGGAATAGGATAGGATTGATAGCAATTTGATACTTTCTTTAATCAGTTTGAGTAGAGAACTTGATATAGAAATAATTGCAGAAGGTGTTGAAAGCTGAAGAACAATTAAATTTTTAACTGCAAAATGGATGTAATATGATTCAAGGATTTTTACTCTGCTTTCACCTGTTGAGACAGTTGAAAGTGAGCTTAATGGTGAAAGCATAATTAATCTCACAAAATATTTTTGAATTAAAACAAGAGATTTAAAAATATAATATTTTTGTAATATTACTTGAAAAATATAATATTTTAAGGTAGTATAAAATGTCATTGATTAATATATGACTAATATGTTTATATTCTTTTTGTAAATAAATTTATTTTTATATTTTAAATATTATAGGTATAGTTATTACTATTGTTTTACTGTTATACTTCACATTTTTAAGAACAAAAAGAAAAGAGGATAAAATTGGGATTTTTAGAAAATTTTTCTCAGGTAGGGAATAGAAAAGTTAAGAAAAGAGCTCAAGAAATAAATGCATTGGATATATATCAAATCTTTTCTGATACTCAACTTCGTGAAAAACGGATGAGTTCAAAAAGATTGTCTGAAGGTCAAACATTGGATGACATATTAAATGAAGCTTTTTGCAGTTTGTAGAGAAGCTTCAAAAGAGTATTAAATATGAGACATTTCGATGTTCAACTTATGGGGGAATAGTATTACACCAAGGAAGAATTGCAGAAATGAAAACCGTGAAGGTAAAACTTTGGTTGCTACACTTCCGGTATACTAACGCTCTTCGAAGGCAAGGGAGTTCATGTAATAACAGTTAATGACTATCTTTGCAAAAAGAGATATGGAACAGATGTCTAAGTTATATGGATTTTTGGGACTTTCTACAGGTGTTATAGTTCACGGTCTTAAGGATGAAGAAAGAAGACAAGCGTATAGAGCTGATATAACTTATGGAACTAATAATGAGTTTGGATTTGATTATCTTAGAGATAATATGGTGACATATAAGGGAACAGATGGTTCAAAAGAAATCTAAACTATGCAATAGTTGATGAGGTCGACTCTATACTTATAGACGAAGCAAGAACACCTCTTATTATATCCGGATGAGAGATAAGTCACAAAATTGTATTCTCAAGCTGATACATTTATAAAGACTTTGAATAAAGAAACTGATTTCACTGTTGATGAAAAAGGAAAAATACATCTTCATTAACTGATGAAGGTTTAGAAAAGCTCAAAAAGTTTTTGAGTCGAAAACTTGACAGATTTGGAAAATATGGAATTGTACCATATTATTAATCAAGCACTTTCGTGCCAATACTCTTATGAAATTGGATGTAGATTATGTTGTAAAGACGGAGAAATTGTTATAGTTGACGAATTTACTGGTAGACTTATGTTTGGTAGAAGAGTACTCTGAAGGTCTTCACCAAAGCTATGTGAAGCAAAAGAAGGGTTGGAAGTACAAAGAGAGTCTAAAGACACTTGCTACCATTACATTCAAAATTATTTTTAGAATGTATTCTAAAATAGCAGGAATGACAGGTACAGCAAAAGACTGAAGAAGAGAGTTTCTGTGCAATATATAGGATGGATGTAGTAAATACCTACAAATAAACCTATTAGAAGAGAAGATTTGAACGATTCTGTATATAAGAGTGAAGAGGGATGTTTAGAGCAGTAATACAGGAAATAAAAGAAAGACATTCTATTGGTCAACCTGTACTTGTAGGTACAATTTCAATAGAAAATTCTGAAAAGTTATCTACTATGTTACAAAGAGAGGGTATTCAACACGAAGTCTTAAATGCAAAGAATCATAAAAAGAAGCAGAAATAGTTGCTCAGGCTGGTAGATTTGGTCAAGTTACCATAGCTACAAATATGGCTGGTAGAGGTACAGATATAATTTTAGGTGGTAATCCTGAATTTATGGCTGAAAGAGAAATGGCTAAAGAGATTATGACGAAGAGTTGATTAATCAAGCTAAAGGCTTTGCAACAACAGATGATGAAGCAATATTAGATGCTAGAAAAATATATAGAGAATTATTGGAAGTTAAAAGAGAAGAACTTAAAGATGAACAGCAAAGAGTTACTAGAAGTTGGGGAGCTTTTGTATTGTAGGTACTGAAAGACATGAGTCAAGAAGAATTGACAATCAGCTTAGAGGTCGTTCAGGCAGACAAGGTGATCCTGAGCATCTAAATTTTTCATTTCTTTAGAAGATGATCTTATGAGATTATTTGGATCTGAAAAATGCAGGCAATGGTTGATAAGCTTGGAATGGATGATGATACTCCTATTGAAGCGGGTATACTTTCGAAGTCTATGAAAATGCTCAAAAGAAAGTTGAAGGTAAAAACTTTGGAATAAGAAAAGTATGTACTTGAATATGATGATGTAATGAATAAGCAAAGGAAATAATTTATAAAGAAAGAAGAAAGGTGCTTGAAGGTCAAAAATATCAAGGAAGAAATTTCTGAGATGATTAAAAAGCAAATTAAAAAGTAATAGATAAATCAATACCTGATAATTCTACTGCTGATGAATGGAACTTTGATAATTTAAATCATAATCTTTCTATGCTTTAAGATTCCCTGTTAATATTGAAAAACAATAAGTTAGAAAAGGATGAACTATTCAATAAAGTATTGAATTAGCCAATGAAAAATATCTTGAAAAAGAAAAATACAATTGGTGAGAGTGAATATGAGAGAAGTTGAAAGGATGATTCTATTGCAAGTCGTTGATTCAAAAATGGATGGACCATATTGATGCAATGGATCAGTTGAAACAAGGTATAGGTCTTAGGGCAATAGGTCAAGATAATCCTGTAAGAGCTTTATCAAATAGAAGGTTTTGATATGTTTGATTTGATGATTGATTCTATACAGGAAGATACAGCTTTCTTATCTTTTGGCTTCGAAATTAAAAATGATGAAAAATCTTGTAAGAAGATCAGTGCGGTTGATATGGATGAACTCTCAAGAACATAGCAGTGAAGATTTGGAGGAAGAAAAACAAAAAGTCTAAGCAAATTATTAATAAAAAATAATGTTGGAAGAAATGATCCGTGTCCTTGTGGTAGGGTAAGAAGTATAAAAATTGTTGTGGAGATAGTAATGCTCAATATTCAAGAACATAATGAAAAGATAAAAAGTTGGGAGAAGTTATCAATAAGATAGAGGTGTCTCTTTGACATTGAAAGTTTGAAAGACTGCAGTATGAAGAACTAAAAATACAGATATCTAAACAAGATTTTTGGGATGATATGGAAAATGCACAAAAATATTAAAACTCAAAAATTTTGGATAGAAGAGTATGAGAGTTTAAAAAGTAAATATGAAGATATATTAGTCTTAGTTTGATTTTTGCTTCTCAGGATTCTTCATTTGAAGAAAGAACTACAAAAGAAATGGATGACTCGAAAAGACAAGATGACTCTTTATCTATAAGCATTATGTTAAATGAACAGTATGATTCAAACAATGCAATATTATCGGTACATTCAGGGACGTGGACTTGATGCACAAGATTGGACGCAAATGTTATTAAGAATGTGCATACTGATTTGCAAGCAATATGGGAGTTTAAAATATCTCATATTGACCTGCAACAAGATGATCAAGCTGGCGTTAAGTCAGCTACTATAAAAATAGACGGTGAAAATGCCTATGGATATCTAAAAATGTGAGAAAGGTGTTCATAGACTGGTTAGAATATCTCCTTTTGATTCTTCTGAAGAGAGACATACCTCATTTGCTTCGGTTGATGTATTGCCTGAGCTTGATGATAGTATAAAAATGAGAAATTAATCCTAAAGATTTTGAAAGTTGACACTTATAGATCCTCAGGAGCAGGAGGTCAGCATGTCAATAAGACAGAATCTGCAATAAGAATAACTCACATCCCTACAGGTATAGTGGTTCAATGCCAAAACGAGAGGTCACAGATATCAAATGAGAGACTGCTAGTGAAAAATGCTCACAGCAAAATTAATTGAACTAAAAGAACTTGAACATAAGGATAAAATTGAGGATATTCAAGGAAAAGTATTCACAAATTGCATGGGGTTCTCAGATTCGCTCCTATGTTTTCCAACCATATACTATGGTCAAAGATCACAGAACTAATTATGAGGTAGGAAATATTGGTAGTGTTATGGATGGAGACATAATGCCATTTATTAATGCATATTTAGTTAATAAAAACATCTGATTTATAATTTATCAGTTTTATAATATTTTTGTGAGAAAGAGTTTTTATGAATGTTGAAACGCAAAGCTATAATAATGAAAGACTCAAAATACAAGGAATTTGATGAAATTGTTACAGCTTTTACAAAAAAATTTTGGAAAAATTAATATGTTTGCCCATTCATCAAAAAGTAAAAGTCCTTGTTATCTGGAACGCAGCTATTTTTGGATTTGTTGATATGGAAATTGATTTAAAAGATAGCAGTTCCAGGCTTTTTCTTCAAAAATTAAAAAGTTATTATAAATTCTCAGAGGATTTGCATAAATACTACCTTGTAAGTTATATATGTGAAATGATAGAAAAACTCAACAAGAAAAATATTACAGATATCCGTCTATTTAATTCTACTTTCAGAACTATTAGTATATTGAAAAATTCAAGTGATAGGCTAAGATTAATAAGATTAGTTTTTGAGTTGATTTTGCTTAGAAACCTAGGTGTAGCACCTCAATTAGATAGTTGTGTATTTTGTGATGAAAGATGTCAGTTTAGGCATATAGATATTTCTCAAGGTTCATGTAGTTTGTGATACTGTGTGAAAAGATAGCATGATATCACATCCTTATAAAAATGGATAGAAACTTAATCAGATTTATAAGTATGTTTATTCAAATAGTGCAGCAAGGTATTTGAGGTAAAAGATAGCAGATGTACTTTTTATTTCGAGTTGGATATATTTATTCAAAAGTTATAAACTATCACTTAGACAATTTTGAATATTAATTCGTATTCAATAGTAAAAGAGGAGGAGAGATAAATGATAACATTAGAAAAATTGATCAAGTAGTTGAAAGAACGGAGTATCATATTCAAAGGCAAAAATGACTGGAAAACTCTAATGGTGATGTAATAGAAGCTACTGCATATATTTAGAACAAAATTCAAATTCATCAAGTTTTTCGAAAAATGTAAATTTGAAAAAGATGAAGTTATAACAACTTTGAAAAGAATTAATCCGAAAAGGTAATGTTACAAAAAATAGTAGTTGAAAAGAAGGAAAAGAGATTACTTTAGAAGTACCTGTTAACCTTGCTGTATCTGCTGGTGCTATTTCGGTTTATATAGGAGCAATATTACTACCTGTAATAGCTCTTATTGGAGTAGGATGTATATAGGTAATTTTAGAATAAAAGTTATAAAAGATGATGGAACTCAGGTAGATGTAAATGAAGAAACTCAAAAGAGAATATTACTTTTTAAAAGGCAAAACAGAAAAATAATAATACTGAATATAATTCTGATGATGAAGTTATTGACCTTACACACACTGTGGTTAATGACAAAGATAATAAAAAGGATGAAGAGTAAATTAATAAAAATCACAACAGTCAATTTATATGATAGTTGTGATTTTTATAGCATTATTTATTCTACAATCTTTTGAAAAATCAGCAATTTCAAAGATCATACTTTGTAATCGCATTTACTAAAAACAAGTCTATTATTTCGTATTTTTATCATTTTCAACCATTATCATTACATTATCAAAGAAGTTATTAATTTCCAATGTCATTGATGAAAGTTGTTTCAAAGACTCTATATACATCAAATCTATATTTAATTTTTCAACAATAGGTAGTATTTTCAAATATTTTTGAATATACTTGTTTTTCTTCATTTTGTTCAAATAATTGAGCATCTATTTTATCAGTTACTTCAGTTTCTTTAGAAATATTATAAACTCTAATAAATGTATTTAAATTTAAAAATATTATCTGAATCTGAAAGCCATTTTTCAGAGTTGAACTGCTTTTTTCAAAAAGTTCCATAAACAAATGATATATCACTAATTACAGCATCAACTACATCATATCTTATATCCAACAAGATATTTTTAAGTCTTAATTTCATAAACTCTAAAATATCAAGATATACTTCATCAAAAGTTAAATTCTATCTTATCTTTTATATTCATCTAATGCACATTTTATAAGTATTTCAGTAGATAATAAAAAGTTTATTTTTCTATTAAGGTATTGAGTATTCCAAGAGCAGTTCGTCTTAAAGCATAAGGGTCTTGTGAACCTGTAGGTTTTATTCCAACTGCAAAAAAATCCTGCTAAAGCATCGAATTTATCAGCTAAACTTAATACTACTCCTAATTTTGACTTAGCTACTTCATCTCCTGAAAAATCTTGGCAAGTAATGTTCCAATATAGCATTAGAAACTTCTTTTTCTCCTGATATATTAGCGTAGTAATATCCCATTGTACCTTGCAATTCTGTAAATTCAAATACCATAGATGTTGTTAAGTCAGCTTTACACTAAATAAGCTGCTCTTTTGAGCATCTAATTCATTAGTTTCCATTAATTTTTGCATAAGATTTAGAAAGTGATTGTAGTCTTTGCATCTTATCATGCATTGTTCCAAGTTTTTCATGATAAACTATAGTATTTAGTCTTTGAACATACTCCTCTAACTTTTAGATGTATCTTGTTCATAGAAGAACTTTGCATCAGATAGTCTTGCATCAAGAACTTTTTCATTTCCTTTTCTTACATTTTTATCATGTAAGTCATTACCATTTCTTACTGTAATGAATTTATTCACAAGATTTCCATTATTATCTACTACAGGGAAATATCTTTGATGTTCTTTCATAGGCGTTATAATAGTCTCTTTTAGGAAGTTTAAGATACTCCTCTTTAAACTGACCATAAAGTGCAGTAGGGTACTCTACAATATAGTTGATTTCTTCCAATAAATCTTCATCTTCCATATAAGTAGAATTTAAATTTTCAGCAATCTTTTTCAATTTGAGACCTTATTAATTCTCTTCTTTTTGGTCATCTAAAAATTACATAATTTTTCTTCTAAAGGCTTTTTCGTATTCACCTATTGAAGAAATTTCTATATAACTTTTTCCCAAAAATCTATGACCTCTTGTAAGATTAGAAGCTTTTAAAATTAAACATTTCTAGTTCAGGGACTTCATTACCATATAGACAAAGAATCCATCTAATAGGTCTTATAAATTTTTATCTTATTTCCTCCCCATCTCATAGGTTTTGGAAATGATAAACTATCAATCATTTGTTCGAAAATCTCTTTAAAATATGATTCAGTTTTTAACGATTCTAATTTCTTTTGTACATAAACATATTCTTCATTTCCGTTTTTAACAAATTTTTATATTCTCAATAGAAACATCTTTGCTTTTTAAAAACCTAAAAGAGCTTTTCGAAGGATTGTTATTTTTCATCAAATGCTATTTTTCTTGAAGGACCTTTTTATTTCTTCAATACTTTCAGTTTGTTTTTTTCTGATAGTTTATTGATAAATATTGAAAATCTTCTAGGTGTTGATTTAATATTTACAGAGTCAAAAAGAAATTCTCAATTCTTTTTAATTTTCAAGGAAAGATTTCATCGATTTTTGTAGATGAAAATAAATCTGGCAGGTATCTCCTCTGTACCAAGTTCCAAAAAGTAAGTCTTTTTCCATCTATTTAACCTCCTCAAAAACTTTTTCTAATTTCATTAATGGGTATCCCTATAGATTCCCTTTGAGCTACATAAGCAGATGCAAGTTTTTGCCATATTTCTTTACTTTTTGCTATATATGAAGCTCTTTGGCTAACACCAATTGCACCTTTTCGCATCCAAAAGATTAAATGTGAGATGTCTTTAAGATATAATCATATGCAGGTAAAAATCAACCCCTTGTTTTACAAGTTTTGTAGCTTCTTTTTCATAGGTATCAAATAAAGTATACAACATTTGTATGTCAGACTCTTCAAATGAATATACAGAATGCTCATATTCCGCCTTTTTAAAAGATATCTCCATATTTTATATTATCAGTATAGTCTATATCAAAAACATTATCTTTTTCTTGTAAGAAAAGAGCTATTCTTTCTAATCCGTCAGTAAGTTCTGCAGATTCTATTTCACAATCTATGGCTCCAACTTGTTGGAAATAAGTAAGTATGTTATTTCCATTCCGTCAAGCCAAACTTCCCAGCCTAAGCCCCATGCACCGAATGTTGAGTTTTTCCAGTTATCCTCTACAAATCTTATATCATGTTCATAGATTAATGCCAATTGCTTCAAGGATTTTAAGTATAAATCTTGTACATCATTTGGAGATGGCTTTAATATTACCTGAAATTGATGATGTTGGTATAATCTATTAGGATTTTTCACCATATCTTGCATCAGCGGGTCGTCTTGACGGTTCAACATAACATACTCTCCAAGGCTCTTTACCTAATGATCGTAGAAAAAGTATTAGGATTCATAGTTCCAGCACCTTTCTCGCTATCATAAGATTGCACTAATATACAGCCCTTTTTCAGACCAGTATGACTGTAATCTTAACACCATATCTTGAAAATTCATATTTAAATTTGTATGATAATAATATCATACTCTCCTTCTATGATAATTAAATTTATCTTATTTTTGTAGGTTGTTTGTAGCTTACACTATATAGTTTTTGGAACAGATGATTATTGTAAAAAGTTCAGTAGCGCTTTCATTTGACACTTCAGCTAAAACAAGATTAGCTTCCTTTTTAGACAGTAAGTAAAGAAGACTATACAACATTTTTGAGCTGTATCCTAATCCTCTATATTGTTTTGAAATAACTATATCTTTTATAACTACAACATCTTCCTGTCTCGTAGCTCGTCCAATTAACTTTCTACCTTCAACTAAAGAAAGATAATATTTTTCAAAAAGGAATTAATTTAACAGCATTTTTAAAAAGGTATGACTCTTCTCTTGAAAATTCTTTAAGCAATGAATAATCTTCAAAAACTTCTTCATCATAATTTATTTCATCTATATATATTCCGTTTTTCATTAAAATCAGCATATCTAAACAATTCTTCTTTTTCCCGTTTAATGAACAACCTAATACTATGCTATTTTTCAACTTTGTCATAATTATTTGAAAAAATAACATTCTATCAAGTCGTTCATAATTTTCTTGACGAATTATTCTATAAATTGGAGTTATTTCACGCTCAAGTAAAAATTGTTAATTGCGATTATTTTTCTTTTAAAATTTCATCTTCTTTTTCGTATAGCGGGAATATACAATTATCAAATAATTGTAATGCACCATATTCATAATAAATCCGCATATATTCGTAGTGTATGGTGACAACGAAGAATTTAAAAATATTCTTCATATATTTCTTTTTACTAACATATATACCTCTTCGAAAATCAAAATGTAAAATGGACAGTTAAACATTATACAACTTTATTCTATAATTATCAAATCTCTTTGTAATTTTTAGAGTCAAAAATTCCAAAAATTAACACAGCAGTATTTCTCGATACATTAAATTCCTTTTTAAAATCTGAAATTGTAAGTTTTTCATTATTTAAAAATGATTATTTATAAAGTATAAATATTTATTATATATAATTTTTGATAAGATATGTGATTTATCAATTGTTACAAATAAATAGGGCTAAATCATCATATAAAATTTCTCTAAGATCTTTACTATCACCAATTAAATCATTTACTGAAATAATAGAGGTAGAGCATTTTTATAGTCAAGTATAAATGTTCTTGTGTAAAACTATTTTTGCTCATAATCAGATTTTAAAAATTATAAGATTATCCTTTAATATAATATTAATCTCATTTAGTATTATATTAATAACTGAAGGATTTATATAATTTAAATTAGAATATAAAAATATCAACTTTCATTGCAGTTTTGTATTTATATTTATTTGCGAATTCAGATATAATAGCATTAATCTTTTCAACAAGTTTTACAAAATAGTCCTTCTTTATGATATGATATTTATTTTTCTATTTCAGATTCATTAAGATAAACTATATAATTTTCTTTTAAATGCTCAATAATTTCCTTTAAATTTTTTTCATTTGATAAACAAAAAAATAATTTTTTTAAATAACTACTTTCAATAATTCTCTTTGAATGTATCAAAGATAATATGATTAAATAATCTACAGATTTTGACTTTAAGTCATCAAGTAAATCAAAAAGTATTTGCATCATATCTTGAAAATTTATAAGAATTAGAATTTTATAATTATTCCACCAGTAATAATATCTCCAAGCGAATTCAAAATAATTACATCATCTTTAATAAAACAAAGATGAGTATTTTTAATCTCAACTGTATTAATTCATAATTTGTATAATCTTTATTTTTCAGTAAAAACAATACTTGAGTTTAACTTATCTGTTCCTATTAAGACTTTAATATTTTCATGATTTTTATATTTTTTTAATTCTTCAGTCAGAATGTACAAGTGCCTCAAATACTTCTCCACTATATAAATCTTCAGAAAGTGCTTATAATATCACCTCTTTTTATATCATTTTTGGATATTTTAGGAAGATTAAAAAGCCACTCTTGAATAACAGTCAATTTTAGTGTGATTTTTATTAGACTCAATTATTCTTATCTTAGATTTGAGTTTTTCAGGGTAAACTGTAACTTCTTGACCTAATTGAAAAGAACCATGCAATAGATTGCCTGAAACAACAGTTCCATATCCTTTTATAGAAAAATGAATTGTCTATTTTAACAATATCATGAGGTACTAATTTTTTTAAAATATATATTATGAGATAAATTGTATATCTCTTTTTAGATTATCTAATGACGAACTATAGTCAATTTCAATATCTTTATATTTTTAATATTTGACAACTGTATCATATTTTCAACTTGAATAATAGTGTTATTTATATTTTCTTTTGTAGCTAAATCTAACTTGGTAATTGCTATAATTAAATTATCTATAGATGAATACTCTATGACTTTAAAATGTTCTATTGTTTGGTTACTACTCCATCAATAGCTGATACTACAAGTATCGACATATTTTGAATTAAGTATACCGCATATAGTATTTTTCAAATAATCTTTTGTGACCTGGTACATCTATAATACTAACATTACAGTCATAAATCTTAAGAAAAAGAATAGCCTAAGTCTATAGTTATATTCCTTTGTAATTTCTTTCTTTATGATGCATTGTATTTTTCAGTTAATTTTTCAACTAAATATGTTTTTCCGTGGTCTATATGGCTGCATGGTAGATAAAATTATATTCATATTTCACTTTTTGTATTATTTAAAATGTATGTTATTGATTTACCTATAATCAATGTCTTGTTCTTCAATACAAATTATATCTATTTTTAAAGTAACCATCTTTAATATTTGATACAATTTTATAATTTCTAAGCTTTCTTTCGTAAATCATCAATTTTAATATTGCTTGGTTTAATACATACTGCAAAGGAATTTTTGTAGTGTTAGAAGAAGTTCCGCCTCCAACATAAGACTTTGATTTTTTTCTATAAAAATATCTATCTTTTCACTGTAATCCTCTAAATAATCAAGTAATCTTTTAGATTTTTGATATAATTCTTCTTCACTTTGAGATAAAATCGAAAAATAGGGATGTTATTTTCTTCATTTTTAATATATAGTTTAAGTGTTTCATATATAATAGCTATTGTATTTTTCCTGCTCTTAAAGCCCTATACATTGGGTTTTTCTTAACTTATCAATAAATTCTTTCTTACGGTTATTATTGCACCTTGCGCAGATGATAAAAGTTTATCTGTACTAAAACATATCAAATCTGTTCCATCATCAATAGAATCTGACACATTTTTAAATTTGAAAAACCATATTCATCCCCTAAACTATCTGTCAAAATTGCGCTACCTAAGTCTTCAACAAACAATATATTATTTTTACATAACACATTAAGTTCTCTACTTGTTACTTCTGAAGAAAAACCTAAAATTTCATAATTACTTTTTATTTACTTTTTAATATTAATGTGAATCTTCATCAATACCTTTTTCATAGTCATCAATATAGGTTCTATTTGTTGAACCTACTTCTTTTTACTGTTGCCCTGGAAACATTTAAGATATCTAATATTCTAAAACTATTACCTATCTCAATCATTTCTCCTCTTGAAAAGCAATAAATTTTTACCATTACAAAATGTATTGGAAATAAGGAGTAGGGAGGATGCGTTGTTATTTAATACATAGAATCTTCAGAATTAGTAAGTAAACTTATTAATTCTGCAATAGCAACATTTCTATCTATTCTCTTCCCTGTATTAATGTCAAATTCAATGTTGACATAGAAGTTGAAACATCCATTGCTTTTTCTAAAATTTCTCCCGATTTATTGAGCACGCCCTATGTTTGTGTGCAAAAATTATTCCTGTTGCATTAATAAGTTTAGTATATTTATGTTCTATATTATACTCTTCGCTTAAGATTAAAATAAATATATTCTAAAAATTTTTCTTTGGAAAAATTATCAAATTTTTTCTGAATTGCTAATATCAATTTTTATTTCACTTAATATGGTATTAATTAACTTTTCTAGTATTAAGTCTTTATAAGATGAAAATTCTTTATTTTTGCAAAAATCTAATATATCATACATTGAAGGTATATTTTGATAAGGTTTCATATGTTTTCCCTACAGAAATATTTTTAGTTAAATTTATAAATTTTTATTATAATAATACTTAGCTTAAATTTATCTGTTTAAAAGACAAATCTAAGCCAAAATAATATTTTTCTTGTTTAGATATTGTTTTTCCAATAACATTACAAGATATTGTAAAAATCTTTTTAACTCTTGAATAAGAGAATTAGTTTTATCTTCATCAACACATATCAAAAAGGCCACGGATGTTTGAGGATCAAATAAAACATCGTAAATAGGATTATTTTTAATATAATCTTCGCACTGTATATTTTGTTCAACAAAAGATTTGTTATTATATAATCCACCCGGTAATATTCTCATAGAGCTATAGTTTAGTGTCCCTTTTATTAATTCAATAGAATTCACATATATTTTTACAGATATATCATTGTCTTGAGTCATCTCGTTTATATGCCCCATAAGTCCAAAAACCTGTAACATCTGTCATTCCAGTTATATTATATTTTTATAATTTCATTAGGGTAACTATTAAGAGTTCTCATAACATTTATTACTTCATCTAATTGAGACTTATCTGCTAAATTTGCTTTAGCTGCAGTATTTATTATTCCAGAACCTAATGGTTTTGTTAATATTATGTTTTGATTTAACTTTGCCGCATTATTTCTACAAATAAAATTTGGGTCTACGATTCCACAGACACTAAGACCATATTTAGGTTCGTCATCCTTGATTGAATGTCCTCCAACGAGTACAGCGCCTGATTCTATTACCTTATCTTGACCACCTTTAAGAATACCATTTAAAACACTCATATCAAGGCAAGAAGGAAATCCTACAATATTTAATGCTAAAATTGAGTTCCACCCATTGCATATACATCAGATAAGGCGTTTGCAGCAGCTATTTTGACCAAAGATATAAGGGTCATCTACTACAGGAGTATCTAATGTTTGAATTATTGCTGTTTCATCATTAATTTTGTATACAGCTGCATCATCACTTGTATCAAATCCTACTAAGAGATTTTTATCTTCAATCAAATTGCTAAGTGCTTTCGCCAAATCCATTGGCGACATCTTAGCAGCTCAACCAGCAGTTTTTTTGACATAGAAGTAAGTTTTTATTTCTTCAGACATATTATTTAACCTCCTTCCTGTTAAAAATCATGTAATTTTTCTAATATAATATCATAAATAAACCTAAATTACAAACTTATTAAACTTGAAATTATTGACATAAGAGTGTAAAATTTTAGATATAATAAAGTTTTGATATTAGGAGTGTAAAATGAAAATATTCATTGTTGGGAGCTTGGACCGGGAAATATTGATTTATTAAGTAAAAGAGCTCATGATTTAATTTTTGAAAGTAATATTAAAAATATTTAGAACAAAAACGACATGAAATAATAAATAAATTAACGGTTAATAAATTAGATTTTTACTTCTATGGATTACTTATATGAATCATCAGAAAAATTTTGAGGAAGTTTATTCAAAAATAACTAACTATGTGATTGAATCTGTAAAAACAATATGATGAAATTGTATATGCAGTACCAGGCAGTCCATTTGTTACAGAAGAGACACCTAATATGATAATTGATGAAGCGAAATTAAATAACATAGATATTGAAATAATTCCATCTGTAAGCTTTTATAGACTCTATTATATGTTCCTTGAAAAAGATCCCACAAGAAATTTCTATATAACAGATTTTAATTTAGATATTAATAGAATAAGCCCATATGATAATATATTGATATCACAAGTTTATGATAGATTTAAAGCATCTGATTTGAAATTAAAAATTACTTTGAAATTTACGATGATGAAGATGATATATATGTGATAAATGCTTCAGGTGGAAAAGAAGAGAAGATTGATAAAGTTAAATTGTTTGAAATGGATTATAGTAATATAAAAATATGACCATCTTACAAGTATATTTATTGAATCAGTCAAGGAGCAAAAGATATAAATGATTTAAAAAGAGAGTTTGAAAAGTATTACAGATATAGTATATACTAATGTTGATAAATTTAGTGAATTAACATTTCTTTCTAAAGAAGATAAACAACTTATAGAAATAATAAAAACACTCCCCAATACGAATGATTTTATTAATATCGAAGATATCTTAAGTGAAAAATTATTAATATGTTATTTTTTTGTTTCTCTATTGGAAAAAGTGAAATATATTCTATTGGAGATATTGTAAATACAGCATTTTATAAATTGAATAACTTAAAAAGAGCTAAAAATTAAGCAATAATGTAACAAAAAAATAAAAATATTGAAAAATAGCCAAAAAACTCTTGACTAAGTAAAAAAGTCATTGTAAAAATAGACAAGTAATTAAAACTTATAAGTTACCGGGAGGATTTACAAATGAACAAAAGCAGATTTAGTATCAAAAATTGCCGAAAAAGCGGTCTTACTAAGAAGGATTCCGAAACAGCTCTAAATGCTTTTTATGGCATCAGTTGAAGAAAGCATTAGTTAAGCAAGAAAAGGTACAATTAGTAGGATTTGGTACTTTTTGAAACAAGAGAAAGAGCAGCAAGAGAAGGTAGAAATCCTAGAGATCCTAAAGTTAAGATTAAGATACCGGCATCTAAAGCTCCTGTATTCAAAAGCAGGAAAAAGGCCTAAAGAAAAAGTTAACGCATCTGCAGGCAAAAAGTAGCTAAAAGAAATAGTTAGTCTTTAAAAATGCTATCATATTAATATGATAGCATTTTTAGATTATAAAATTATTGAATTCTTCTAATAATATAACATACATTAAATGTAATATTATCTATGATAGTAAGTCAGATATGTTGTTGGTAAATTCAATTGGATCTGGTATACTTAAACCTTCTATTAGTAATGCCTGATTATACAAAAACATTTGTGAGTTTATTGAATTTTTCAACATCTTTTTCAAAAATAGTTATTTAGATTTTCAAACATCTTACTCTTATCGTTTAATTCTAAAAATCTTTTCGGCTTTAATATTATTGTCAGTTGGCATCGAGCTTAAAGTCTTTTTCCATTTCTATACTTAAATTACCTTTACTTGACAGACAAACCGGATAATTTTTAGTCTCACTTGAAATTACAATATCACTTATCTTATCTTTTAGCAATGCTTTCATGCTTTCAATCATATCTTTTGATTTTTCAAGAACTTCTTCTTTTTCCTGTTTTGAAACATCTTCAATATCCAAATCTGAGTTAAAAATTGATTTTGAAAGAATGTTCTTTATATTGTCCAAGTGATTGTATAGCAAATTCATCTACTTCATCTGTAAAGTATAATATCTCATATCCTTTGTCTAACAACAATTCAATTTGAGGCATTTTTTTCTATTTTTCAATACTTTCACCTGTAGCATAGAAGATATTTTTGTTCATCTTTCATTCTTGATATATATTCATCAAGTGTAACATATTTTTTTCCTTATCTAAAGATGATTTAAACATTATAAGATCTTGTAAAATCTTCCTTATTCATACCCCAGTTATCATACAAACCAAATTTTATACTTTTGAGAAAAACATCATAGAATTTTACATAGTTATCTCTATCATTCTTTAACATAGTTACAAGTTCAGTTTTTTTATTTTATCCTTGAGTCTTTTTGCTATCAATTTTAACTGTCTGTCATTTTGCAGCATTTCTCTTGAAATATTAAGTGATAAATCTTCAGAGTCAACCATACCGGTTACAAAACCCAAAAATAATCCGTAATAATTGATCGCATTTATCCATTATCAGTACACCACTTGAGTACAACTCCAAGCCTTTTTGAATTCCTTTAGAATAATAGTTAAAAAGGCAACATAGACGGTATATACATTATACTTGTATATCTTACAGATCCGTCAGCAGATGTATGAATATATTTTTAAAGGTTTGTCAAATCCATAATGTTTTTCATTATAGAAGTTTATATAATCTTCTTCAGTCAATTCATTTTTATTTTTTTCTCCAAAGAGGAACCATTGAGTTTACGGTTTGAGTTTCTACATAATCTTCATATTCTTCACTATCTTGTTTTTCTTGATTTTGTAATATCCATTTTTATAGGATATCTGATAAAGTCAGAGTATTTTTATTAGTGATTGCAATTTATAGTCTTGCAAATATTCATCATAATTTTCTTCTTCTGAATTATCTTTGAGATATAGTGTAATTTTAGTACCATTTGAGCTCTTTTTCAGCTTTTATTTATTTCATAACCGTCTAAGCCATCACTTTCCCAAACATAAGCAATATCAGAAGAAATAGATTTTTGAAAGCACTACTACCTTTTTAGCAACAATAAATGATGAATAAAATCCTACTCCAAATTGTCCTATTATATCAAAAACCATCTTTTTATTTCATTTTCTTGCTTAAATTGTAAAGAACCACTATTAGCAATAATACCAAGATCAAGTTCTTTTTCATCCATTCCTATACCTGTATCTTCTATTGAAATACTTCTTGTTTCTTTATCAACTGTTATTTTAATAAAATAATCGTCTTTATTAAATTCCATATTGTCATCTGATAAAGCTTTATAATATACCTTGTCTATTGCGTCACTAGCATTAGAGATCAACTCTCTTAAAAATATCTCTGTTAGTATAAATTGAGTTTATCATCAAAATCCAAAATTCTTTTTGACTCAGCTCTAAATTCTTGTTTAGCCATAAATCCTCCTATAATTAAACCAATATATTAAATTTTAATTTTTAAACTCTATGTTAGCACTCGTTATACAAGAGTGCTAACATAAATCTATATATAATTTTATAATAAATGCAAGAAGATTTTTAAAAAATATGTTTGATTTATTAATTTTATTGATATTTTTCAAAAAAATTATGCTACACTTTAATGAGTTATTTTAGAATATATTGTTCGTTTAGGAGTTATTTATAATGAAAAAAAGTTGCTGTTTTTGCTGACGGTTTTGAAGAAGTTGAGTCACTTACAGTTGTAGATTATCTTAGAAGAGCTGAGATAACAGTCGATACTATATCTACTACAAACAGAAAATCTTGTATAGGTGCTCATGGTATAGAGATAGTTATTGATAAACTTATGAATGATATGAAATTTGATTATGACGGATATATAATTCCAGGTGGTTCTGATAATGCTTTTTCAATGAAAAACAATAAAGAACTCTTAGATATTATAAATAAAGAATTTAGTGAAGGTAAGTTGGTAGCAGCAATTTGTGCAGCACCTACTGTTCTTTATGAAGCAGGTATAACTTCAGGAAAAATTACTTTTATCCGGGAGTATTTAAAAATGGGGAATTTGGTTTTGAATATATGGATGAAACAGTTGTTAGAGATAATAATTTGATTACCTCAAGGGCGTAGCAACAGCAATTTTCTGGTCTTTATGTATTATCGAATATCTAACATCCAAAAGAAAAAGAGAAGCTATAGAAAAACAAATATTGCTTAATCTTATATAGATAATTGGGGATTTGTATTTTAAAAAAATCAGGTATTAGAGTAGGGGGTTTCTTTCATTTTTAAGAACTCCCTTTAATTTTTGTTCTATTGTATTATTTTGAAAGGAAAGTTATGTCAACAAGAGATGATATCAGAAATATTGCTATTATAGCCCTATGTCGATCATGGCAAGACAACATTGGTAGATGCTTTATTAAAAACAAAGCGGCATTTTTTAGAGAAAAAATCAAGAAGTCCAAGAAAGAGTAATGGATTCTAATGATTTGGAAAGGGAAAAGAGGAATAACAATTCTCTCAAAAAAATACAGCTATACACTATAAAGATTCCAAAATCAACATTATAGATACACCAGGACATGCTGATTTTTGGTGGAGAAGTTGAGCGTGTTTTGAAGATGGTTAATGGTGTAATACTTGTTGTTGACGCTTTTGAAGGTCCAATGCCACAAACAAGATTTTGTACTAAAAAGCGTTGGAACTTTCATTACCTGTCTTAGTTTGTATAAATAAAGTAGACAGACCTGAAGCAAGAGCTGAAGAAGTTGTTGAAGAAGTTTTGGAGTTACTGTTAGAACTTGATGAAAGTGAAAGATATCTTGATTCACACTTTATATTTGCTTCTGCGATAGGTGGTTGGGCAACAGAAGATCTTTCTGTAAAAAGACAGTATGGCTGATATGTATGAAGCTATTTTTAAAAATATATTCCTGCTCCAAGCGGAGATATGGATGCATTTCTAAGATGCTAATTTCAACAATCGACTATAATGAATATGTTGGTAGGATTGCAGTAGGAAAGATTGAGTGCGGTTGCCTCAAAAGTTAATCAAGAAATGTTGTTATTAAATCATCTTGATCCAGAAAAACAAAGAGTTAAAGTTGGAAAAACTTTATGAATATGACGGTTTAAAAAGGGTAGAAGTTCAAGAATCTAAAATGGGTTCAATAGTAGCGATATCTGGAATGGATGGATTTCAAATTGAGATACCCTTTGTGACCCTTCTAATCCTGAAGCAATTGAATTTGTTAACATATCTGAACCTACAATAGCTATGAACTTTTGCGTAAAATGATTCTCCTTTTGCTGGTCAAGAAGGTAAATTTGTTACATCAAGACAAATAAGAGATAGACTTGAAAGAGAGTTAAATACAAATATATCTCTTAGGGTAGAAGAAACTGAATCTGCTGATGTTTTCAAAGTCTCAGGAAGAGGAGAACTTCATCTTTCCATCTTGATGGAAACAATGAGAAGAGAGGGTTATGAGCTGCAAGTATCTAAGCCTGAAGTACTTTTTAAATATGATAAAGATGGAAAATAAATTAGAGCCTATGGAAATTGCAATAATTGATGTTCGGAAGAGTTCATGGGCTCTGTTATGGAAAAATAGGGGACAAGAAAAGCACAGATGAAGAATATGATTCAAAGCAAGGGTGGATATGTAAGGATAGAATTTATTGTTCCTACAAAGGGTCTTATTAGTTATCGTAATGAGTTTTTAACAGATACTAAAGGTAACGGAATAATCAATACATTGTTTGACAGTTATGGTGAATATGTAGGTGAAATAGATACAAGAACAAGAGGTTCTTTGGTTGCATTTGAAACAGGAGTTGCTGTAACTATACGGTTTGTAGTAACGCACAAGAAAGAGGTATTCTATTTGTTGAACCTTCTGAAAAAGGTATATGCAGGACAAGTAGTAGGATCAAATTCTAGGGCTGAGGATATTGATGTAAATGTATGCAAGAGAAAACAGGCAACAAATATGAGGGCATCTGGTTCAGATGATGCATTAAGATTATCACCCTGCAAAAAGATGTCGTTAGAAGAAGCTCTTGAGTTCATAACTGATGATGAATTAATTGAACTTACTCCTCTTTCAATGAGAATAAGGAAGAAAAATATTAGATAAATCACTAAGAGCAAAAAGCTCGTAAATAAATTATAGTTTTAGAAAAAGGTATAAATATGAGTTTGGAAAGTATGATTCATAGATATAAGTTGAACGGATTAAATATTGTGTTAGATATAAATTCAGGATCTGTTCATGTTTTTTTGATGATGTAAGTTTTGATATTATAGAAGATGCTTATGATAAATCTTTTGAAGAACTATGTTCAAAAGTATAAGTATTCACCTGACGAAATCAAAGAAAGCTTTGGATGAAATAAATTATCTTAAAAATCAAGGATTACTTTTATACTGATAATGATTATATAGACAATATTATGTTAGCTAATCACTCAGATGTTGTAAAAGGCAATGTGTTTACATGTTGCATATGATTGTAATTTAAGATGTAGCTATTGTTTCGCTTCACAAGGTGATTTTTGGTGGAGACAAGGAGATAATGAGTCTTGAAGTTGGAAAAAGCTTTAGAATATCTGGTAAATCATAGTGGTAATAGAAGAAACCTTGAAGTTGATTTTTGGTGGAGAACCGCTAATGAATTTTGAAGTTGTAAAACAACTTGTAGACTATGGAAATCAGATAGCAAAAAGAAAAAGATAAGAACTTTAGATTTACTATAACTACTAATGGTGTTTTTGTTAAGTGATGATAAAAATTAAATATATTAACGAAAATATGCACAATGTTGTGTTATCGTTAGATGGTAGAAAAAGAAATCAATGATGCAAACAGACCTCTCATAAACGGTAACGGGAGTTATGATTTGATAGTACCGAAAATTTCAAAAACTTATCAAAGAAAGGTCTCTTGATAAATATTATTATGTAAGAGGTACCTTTACAAGAGATAATCTTGATTTTTCAAAAGACTTAAAAACCTATAAGGATCTTGGATTTTTCACTCACATCAATTGAGCCGGTTGTAGGCAGTGAAGACAATATATATGCTATAAGGCAAGAAGATTTGCCTGTAATTTTAGACGAGTATGAAAAATAGCGGTGGATTATGCGAAAATGCAAGTTAATAAAGAAAATTTCAAATTTTTTTCCATTTTATGGTAGATCTTACTCAAGGGCCTTGTGTTGTAAAAAGGGTTCGAGGTTGTGGAGCAGGTGGAGAATATCTGGCTGTTACACCTACAGGAGACATATACCCTTGCCATCAGTTTGTTGGAAATGAAGAGTTTAAGATGGGGGAATTTATTTGATGAAAATCTTGAACTTCCTAAGCAAATTAAAAAAATGATTTTAAAAAGCCAATGTTTTAACTAAAGATGAATGCAAAAAAATGTTGGGCAAGATATTATTGTTCAGAGTGGGTGTCATGCTAATGCAATCAACTTCAATGATGATATACAAAAACCTTATGAAATTGGATGTATAATGCAAAGAAAAAGACTTGATATGTGCAATAGTGGTTGAAGCTTGTAAAACAATTTATTCTTAATACAATTACATTAAAATTTTAACTAATATCTGTTCTTATAATATTGTTTTTAGACTTGTTTTGATTTCTTTATTTATAAGATGTCAATCAAGTCTAATATAATTTTTATTTAAAAATAATATATTGAGGTAGTTTATAAGAATTATTAATTAACTTTTTAATACTATTATCTATTTAATCTGTGGGTAATTTTTCTTTTTATTAGGTATGAAATTAATGACTCTATTATAAATACACTGAAATATTCTATCTATTATTTTATTAGAATTTAGTATAAGTTTTATTTTAAAATTAATTATTTGTGTACATCAATAGTAATTAGTATATCAACATTAAAAAGCAGGGTTATAATGAAAAACACCAATTTTAAATGAATTACTATCTTTTAGAAAATTATAGTAAATTTTTATGCCATCACATTTACAATTAATTTTTAAAAAATGATTTTTCGCCTATGCAAAAAGTTTTTAAAATTATTAAAACTTTGATACTTTTTCTTTTGATGTAACAGAAGTGAATAACTTTGATAATTTGTCAAATCCAAACGGTATTATTAAAAGAATCTCAAGATATAGTTGCAAAAATCTTTTTAATTGTGATAATGCATATTTTTTGGTAAACGGCTCTACATCTGGAATACTTTCAATGATTTGTGCTGTAAACGAAATTTAATGACAAGATAATAATCCAAAGAAATTCTCACAAATCTGTTTATAATGCTTGTGAAATAAATAATCTAAGTATAGTTTACATTGAAAATGAGAAAAATTTAAATTTTGATATAGATAGAAAGCTAAATATTATAGAATTTGAAAAATTTTATTAAAGAAAAATTCTGACGCAAAAGCGGTAGTAATTACATCACCCGGATTACTATGGTCAATATTTAGATGTTCAGAAATTAGCTGAAATTGCACATAGGTATTCAATGTACATTTTAGTGGATTGTGCTCACGGTGCAAATTATAATTACAGTAGAAAGTTTCCACGATTTCCTATTGAATATGCTGATATGACTGTTACAAGTTTTCATAAAACACTTCCATGTATAAATCAAACAGCAGTGCTTTTTACAAGTAGAAATTTAAGCAATGAAATCAAATTTAAATTAAGAGAAAAATTAATATCTTTCAAACTACTAGTCCGTCGTATATACTGCTTTCAAATATAGAACTTTCAAATTACTTACTAAATAAATATGGAGCAATTTTATATGAGGATTTATATGAAAAATATATATTTAAGAAGAAAATATTTAAATTATCAGAAAAACAATAAAAATAAAAGATTTTTCTAATGATGATTTTTCAAGATTGGTTATCTCATTTAGAAATATGAATATTAATTATATTTATGATTATTTGAAAAATAATAAAATACTACCTGAGATGATTAACAAAAAGTATTGTATTTATATGTAATATATTTCATACAAAAAGATTTTGATAATTTATATTTTATATTAAGATCAATTATTAAAAATAAAAGAACTAAATAATGATGTAAATAAACATAATAACAAAAACTTATATAAAACTCATAAAAATTTAGTTGTTTTAAAAATATGTTGAAGAAAAATATTGGTAAAAACAGCAATTATAATATTTATTTATACCCTCCTGGTACTCCGTTTATTATAAAAGATGAACTAATAACAGAAGAAATAGTAGATAAACTAAAACAAATAGATATAGATAAGAACATAGAAATAATTTTTGATTTATTCTATTTTTCACTTTTTTTATAAGAATTTTTCAAGCTTTTTGTTGACAATTTCTAATATTTATATTACAATATTCCGCAGTGTATAGATAAGTTGTCCATTAGCCCCGGACTTATGATACAGTTTTGTATTTTTATTTATGCATTTTGAGGAGGAATTTTATAATGAGTGTTATATACAAAAACCTTCAGAAGTTCAAAGAAAATGGCATTTAATTGATGCCGAAGGAAAAACTCTTGGTAGACTTTTCTACTGAAATAGCTAAACTGTTAAGAGGTAAACACAAGGTTACTTTTTACACCTCATGTTGACGGTGGCGACTATGTTGTTGTAATTAATGCGGATAAAATCGAAGTTACTGGTAAGAAGAGAGTAATAAAGTTTATAGACATCATACAGGTTATATAGGTAACCTTAAAGAAATAAACTTTAAAAAACTTCAAGAAAAGAAGCCGGAAGAAATAATAAGATTATCTGTAAGTGGTATGCTTCCTAAAAACAAACTTAGAGCTCCTATGATGAAAAGATTAAGAATATTTGCTGGTTCAGAGCATACTCATCAAGCTCAAAAAGTTGAAAAAATATGAAATTTAGTTTTAGGAGGGTAGATTTATAATGGCAAAAAGTACAATATTTCGGTACAGGAAGAAGGAAAAAGTTCTGTAGCTCGTGTAAGATTGTTACCGGGTAACGGGAAGATAACTGTAAATAAGAGACTTAGAAGAATATTTTTGGCGCAGGTTATGAAACTCAAAAAAAGAGAAGTAAGGAGACCATTGGAAATAACTGATACTTTAGGTAAGTACGATGTATTTGTTAATGTTTTCAGGTGGCGGATTTACAGGTCAAGCCGGTGCCATAAGACATGGTATTTCAAGAGCTCTACTTGAAGTTGATGCAGAGCTTAGAGGTTCATTAAAAAGCAGAAGGCTTCTTGACAAGAGATTCAAGAATGAAAGAAAGAAAAGAAATACGGTCTTAAAAGCTGCAAGAAGAGCACCTCAATTCTCAAAGAGATAGTAATATCATCTATTTTAAAAAACCTGAAAATACTATATTTTTTTCAGGTTTTTTAATTGTGTATAAATTTCAAGTTATTTTATGGTGATTTGCATGAAAATAGAAATATTCCAGCAAGAAGAAAAATAATAAAGATTATTATCATATTAAACAGGAATATATTAACAGAATTGAAAAAAATATTGTAATTTTTCTATAAGAGATACTTATCCTTTTAAAGATGACAAGTCATTTTTTATACAAATAACAAACTATGGAATGGAAGTACCTTCTGAAGTTTTTCAAAAATTAGATTCAATTCTTACTATGGATACTCTAAAAATAATCTTAATTCCAAGAGATGGAATAAACCGTAATAGTGCACAAAAATATCAACTTTGATTATAGCTTAAATTTAAGCTGTATAAAATCAACATTTGATATGAAACTTGTCTTGTTGTTGGAACAAATTTACAGATGTTTTTAAAAATTAATAATGGAGAAATTTATCATAAATAGTAATTGTATTTATGTGTTTTGATAAAATATCGATATTAGAGTTGATTTTTAGGAGAGAAAATAATGTTTGAAAATTTAGGAGCAGTAAAAAGAAAAAAATTTTCTGATTTGGATATCCGATCCTGAGATAATAAATAAATCAAGAACAATGGCAAAAAACTAATGAAAGAACACGCTGATCTTTCTCCAGTTGTAAAAATATGAAGAATACTTAAAAAGCAAATGATGATATAAAAGGCGCAAAAGGATATAATTGCCAACGAGACTGATGAAGATTTACGACCTTGCTAAAGAAGAACTGTCAGAATTAGAAGAGAATTTGACAAAAATAATTGATGATTTAAAAATACTCTATTACCTAAGGATCCTAACGATGATAAGAATGTAATAGTCGAAATAAGAGGCGGTGCAGGCGGAGATGAAGCTGCACTATTTGCAGGTGCACTGTTTAGAATGTATTCTATGTATGCTGCAAATAGAAGATGGAAAGTCGAACTGATGTCTTCAAATGAAACAGGTATTGGAGGGTATAAAGAAGTAGTATTTATGATTACAGGAAAAAGGAGCCTATTCAAGATTAAAAATTTGAATCTGGAGTTCACAGGGTGCAAAAGAGTACCTGAAAACTGAATCTCAAGGACGAATACACACTTCTACTAGAACTGTTGCAGTCTTACCTGAAGCTGAAGATGTTGAGGTAAGCCTTGATTTAAATGATGTGAGGGTTGATGTTTTTAGATCATCTGGAAATGGTGGACAGTCTGTAAATACAACTGACTCCGCAGTAAGACTTACACATATTCCTACCGTATTGTTATTTCGATGCAAGATGAAAAGTCTCAATTAAAAATAAAAGAAAAAGCATTTAAAAATATTAAAAAGCAAAACTTTATGATATGGAATTAGAGAAGAAACAAAAAGAAATGGCTAGCCAAAGAAAGTCAGCAAGTAGGTACAGGTGATCGTGCTGAAAGAATAAGGACATATAACTATCCTCAAGGAAGAATATCTGAACATAGAATAGGTCTGAATCTATATAAGTTGGAATCTTTTTAAATGGAGACCTGGATGAAGTTATTGATGCACTTATAACTACAGATCAAGCAGATAAATTAAATTCATTGGAAGAAAAACTAAGATGGACACCAAAAATAATAAAAACTGAATGATGAAAAACTATGATTATGCTATAAATCTTGCAGGAGAACTTATTAAAAAGGAATATTGTAATATTCCCTACAGAAACAGTATATGGAATAGGTGCAAATGCTTTTAGATGAAGAATCTTCAAAAATATATATGGCTAAGGAAGACCGTCAGACAACCCGCTAATTGTTCATATTGAAAAATATTGATGATTTAGCTAAAATTTCACAAAAAATAGATAATAGGACAAAGAAAAATAATTGATTATTTTTGGCCGGGTCCTTTGACAGTAATAGTTGAAAAAGTAAAAATTGTTCCATCTTGTATAACTGGAGGTCTAGATACCGTTGCGATTCGGATGCCTTCAAGTAAAATTGCAAGAGATTTAATTAAAAATCCGGAGTACCCATTGCAGCGCCATCGGCAAATATTTCAGGAAGACCATCAATAACATCTGAAAAATTTATAGCTGATGAATTTTTGGGTAGGGTTGATTTAATACTTTTAAATGATTCTACAGAAATAGGTATAGAATCTACTGTTATTGATGTAACAGGTAAAAAAATGTAGTAATACTTAGACCTGGATTTGTTACAAAGAAAGACTTGGAAAATCTTTTTATCTGAAGAGGTTATTTTTTTGATTTTGAATATAACTGATATGACTAAAGCGCCTAAATCACCTGGTATGAAATATAAACACTATGCTCCCAAATGTGAATTATATATTATGACAGGAAATCTGGATGTACAAATTAATAATACAAAAATTCAAATAGAAAACGACATAAAAAATGGTGTTACAAGCATAGCATTAGGGGTTAAACATATATAAAAAATACTTTGAAAATTACTTGGATTTAGGAAATAGCGACATAGATGTTGCCCAAAAATATTTTTTACTAATCTTAGAATGTTAGATATGATGAATATGCAAAAAGCTTATTTTTATATGAAGTAAATTCTGAGTTAGATTTTTCTATAGTAGATAGAATCAAAAAGCTGCAGGATATAAGATGATATAATATTTATTATTAAGTTTTTAATTTTAGGAGAAAAGTTATGAAGATAGCTCTTGGCTCAGATCATGGCGGTTTAGAGTTAAAAGGAAAAGTTTTTGAGTTTTGAAATCTAAAAAAATTATGAATGTATTGATTGTGGAACATATGATGATAAGTCTGTTGACTATCCTGATTATGCAAAAAAATTGTTTGTAATGAAGTCTTATCTGGAAACGCTGAAAAAGGTATACTATTTTGCGGTACAGGTATAGGAATATCTATTGCTGCTAATAAAATAGATGGAATAAGATGTGCTAACTTGTCTGATACATATAGCGCTTCTAAGTGTGTAGAACATAATGATTGCAATGTTATTTCATTGGGGGACGAACTTTAGGGTGTTGAAATTGCTTATGAGATAGTAGAAAGATTTCTAACATCAAAATTTGAAGGTGGAAGACATAAGACAAGAGTTGAAAAATCATGGAAATTGAAAAGCACAACACAAGGAGGTAGTTATGTCTAAGGTTGTTATATTAGAACATCCATTAATTCAACACAAGCTTGCTATAGCAAGAGATATAAATACAGGTTCAGGACTTTTCAGGAAATTAGTAAAAGAAATTTCAATGCTGATGGCATATGAGATAACTAGAGATTTGAGTTTGGAAGATGTTGAAATTCAAACTCCTATTTGTAAAACTAACGCCAAGATGCTTCAAGGTAAGAAAATGGCTATTGTCCCAATACTTAGAGCCGGTATAGGAATGGTAGACGGTATACTTGAACTTGTTCCTCAAGCTAAGGTGGGGCATGTAGGACTTTACAGAGATCATGAAACCAAAGAACCTGTTGAATATTTTTGTAAACTTCCTCAAGATGTTGAACAAAGAGATTTTTTTATAGTAGACCCGATGCTTGCAACAGGAGGATCAGCTGTAATGGCAATCGACTTACTAAAAAAGAAAAATATTAAGTCTATTCGATTAGTTTGTTTAGTTGGATGCCCTGAAGGCGTAAGAAAGGTTCAAGAAGCTCATCCTGATGTTGATATATATCTAGCATCATTAGATGAAAAACTGAATGATGATTGCTATATAGTACCCGGACTTGGAGATGCCGGAGACAGAATATTTGGTACAAAATAAAGATTAATCTTTTCAATATCAAATTGAAAGATTTAATTAATTGAGGTTTTCAATTGTTATCATTGAAATATATACTGTCTACAACACACTTATTTATAGTTACATTTATATTATCTGCTGTTTTATCATATTTTTGTAACTCCATTTGTTATTAGACTCGCATATAAAATAGGTGCTATAGATGTACCTAAGGATAATAGACGCGTCCATAAAAACCTATCCCCAGATTGGGAGGACTGTCCATAGCAATATCCTTTTTATTACATTACTTCTTTTTCAACAATAACTAAGGAAATGCTTGTATTATTTATATCTTTATCAATAATAATTATAATGGGGAATTATTGATGATGTCAAAAGGCTTAGGTGCTAAATTTAAGTTTTTGATACAGATATTTGCAGCAACACTGGTTTGCTGTATTTGCCTTTAGAATAAAAGTTTTTGGCAAATCCATTTGAACCTATGCATTATTGGTTTTTAGGTAATTTTTAGCATTCCTGTAACAGTGTTTTGGATTGTTGGTATTACAAATACAGTTAATTTAATAGATGGATTAGATGGATTGGCAGCAGGGATATCTGCAATTTCTTCGATGACACTTGCATTGATATTGTTTAAAAATGGAGATTATTTCTTCACTTTGATTCTTATAGCTTTGATAGGAGCTATACTTGGTTTTTGCCATTTAATTTTAATCCAGCAAAAATTTTTATGGGAGATACGGGATCACTATTTTTAGGTTTTACATTATCTGTAGTTTCAATGAATGCAACAATAAAATCTGCGGCAGCACTTTGCAGTATTTATCCCAATTATAACACTTGGAATTCCAATATTTGACACTACATTTGCCATTATAAGAAGAGCAAAAATAATCAACCTATAATGCAAGCTGATAAAGGGACACTTACACCACAGACTTCTAAATAAAGGTTTATCACAAAAACAAACTGTATTAATACTATATATGATGAGTGTGTTGCTTGGTCTAAGTGCATATTTTATAGCTGAAACAGGAAGAAGATTCTCGCTTTTCATACTGGCAACAGATGTTGTGTTAATAATTTTTGTGATTATAAAAATTTAAAATATTAAAAAGGATAATTTTAGATTAATTTATATTATCGAAAGGCTTTATATTATGGATAAAATTAAAATTATTTCTGTTTTCGGTACAAGACCTGAAGCTATAAAAATGGCTCCATTAGTATGGAAACAAATCCCAATATTATTTCTAAAGTCTTAGTTACAGGGCAACACAGACAAATGTTAGATAGTGTTTTTAGAGATATTTGATATAAAAACCTGACTTTGACTTAAATATTATGAAACACGGTCAGACAATACAAGACATAACTTCTAAAAGTAATGTATGGAGTTTTGCAGATATAATAAAAACAATTTTACCCCAGACTTACTTTTTGGTACACGGAGATACATCTACAAGTTTTTCATCTGCTTTAGGAGCGTTTTATGAAAAATTCGGTTGGACATGTAGAAGCCGGCCTTAGAACAGGTAATATTTACTCACCATACCCTGAAGAAATGAATGAAAAGCTTATTGGCTCTCTATCGACTTATCATTTTGCTCCCACAACGAACAATAAAAAGTAATTTACTAAAAGAGAATATAAGTGAAAAAGTATTGTAGTAACAGGAAATACAGTCATTGATGCATTACACAGTGTTATAGATATTAATTATGATTTTTTTCAACAGACGAAAATTTAAAAAGTCGATTTTAATAAAAAAATTAATTCTACTTACTGCCATAGACGAGAAAAATTGGGGTAAACCTATGGAAAATATCTTTGATGCTATAAACAAAGTAGCTGAAGAAAATCAAGAAATACAAATTATCTATCCTGTATATGAATCCTCAAATTGTAAAATTAGCCAATGAAAAAACTTACTCAATCAAATATTATACTCATTGAACCATTAGAATATGTAGAATTTGCTAATTTAATAAATAAATCTCATCTTATATTAACAGATTCAGGGGGATTGCAAGAAGAAGCACCATCACTTGGTAAACCGGTATTGGTTTTAAGAACGGAAACAGAAAGACCAGAAGCGGTTGAAGCGGTACAGTCAAGGTAATAGGTGTTGAGTATGAAAATGTATACAAAGAAATAAATAGTATACTCAATAATAAAAATGAATATGATAAAAATGTCAAATGCTGTAAATCATATGGAGATGGAAAAGCGTGTGATAGGATAATAGAGTTTATAGAAAACTTAAGATAATTCGAGAAAATAAAGATAATAATAAAAACAGTTGTGAAATAACTTTTTTTATAATATCTTATATTTATGTTCAAAAATTGTTGTACATCACAAAAATCTTATTAATAAAATAAAAACTGAATCAGCAAGGAGTAATAAATATTACTATTGTTGCAGATTCAGTTTAAAAGTCACACATTCTACTGCATAATAAGCATTATGCAGTAGAAAAAGTAAAAATATTGCAAAATACTCTACTCTTCTAATTTACTAATAATATTTGGTGATGGTTTTAAAATATTATCTTCATTGTGTTCATCTAAAAAGTAATAATGATTCATAATTATATATATTTTGATTCAGGTTCATTAGTTGATATTATAACTCACACTACTTAGAACTTCAACAGAAAACTCATTCATAAGTTCATGCATACCCTTTATAGTACCTCCACCTCTCATAAAAATCATCTAAAATAATCACTTTCGAACCTTTTTAATACTTTTAATAGGAAGAGACATTGTTTGGATTTTATTGTTATTTTTCCTGTAACATAAGTAATATTTATAGAAGGACCTTCTGAGATCTTTTGTATTTTTTTCTTATTATAAGTAACGGTAAATTCATAGCTTTGGCAGTCATTATAGCTACAGGTATTCCCTTTAGTCTCTATTGTTACTAAATAGTCTGCCTTGGAGTAATCTACAACAGTAGCAAATATCCTTCCGATTTTTCGACTATAAAAGGATCATATATCAAGTCTATCAAATAAAGAAATCTTCCCGGTAATATTCTTTCTTTTGATGAAAGTTTTCATAAAGCATATTTAAAAACGCTACACAGTCTTTCTTATATACAGTAGGAATATATTTTACACCTCCAGCAGCTCCTGGAATTTGTAATAACTTTACCCAACTTTTGATCGTCAAAAATTAATTTTATTAGTGATATATCAGCACTTATTGTAGATTTTGCGGAAGAGAATTTTTCAGAGAAATAATTAAAAGTTATGATCTTATTAGGATTATCCGATAAAATCTTTGATATGGCAGCCAATCTGTGTACTTTTTAATTTCATAATTAAACCTCCCAAAAATAAACAAAAAAGTCCAACGTGTCAAAATATAATTAATTATATAACGTTAGACTACATTAAGAAAAACAACATATATAAAGGAAATTGTATTAAAATTACACAGTTACTAAGTCATTTTCAATTAAATTTACTAAGTCATCTACAGCTTCTTTTTCATCTGGACCATCTGCTTTTTATTTCAATAGACTCTCCTTTTCCAACGGATAGAGCCATAACACCCATTATCGACTTGGCATTAACTGTAGAATTTTCTTTAGTTATAAGTATGTTAGACTTATACTTATTAGTATGCTGAATAAAAATTACAGCAGCTCTTGAATGTAAGCCGGATTCATTTTTACAGTAACCTCTTTTTAACATTTTCCTTCTTCCTCCTTATACAGATTCATAGCAATTTCTTCTATTTTTAATCTATAATTGACTCCTGATTTACTGAGTGGAACAGATAACTTCTCACCCAAATCCTTGAGACTATAAGATTCATTAGACAGCCTAAGCAAAGCTAGCTCCCCTAAGTTCATCAGGAAGATAATCTATAGATTTTTGTTTATTATATATTCTATAGCTTTTTTTGTGCTCTCCAAATAGCCTTTAGTTATTTTTCTAAAAAGATTAGCTGTTTCACAGTTTACAATCCTATTTACATTATTTCTAAGATTCTTTTAACTCAGAACATCTTCAAATTTGAACATACTGTCATGAGCACCTATAACATTAAGAAAATCAGATATATTCTCACTATCTTTTACATACACAATAGACAATTCTTTTCTTTCAACAATGTGAGACCTTATTTCAAACTTATTTAATAGCATAGAAAGACTTAATGCTAAAGTATGTGTGTGGAAAATTCCATATGATAGTTCTTTTTCAGGATTAGTCAATGACCCACATACCATATAGACGCCCCTTTAAAAAATATCTTACTATCAATTTCAGAATTTAATATTTCAGAAAAAATTTCATCATTTTTAAAAAGTAGGAAGCTTCTTGTTCTTCAATCATGAACAATCTTTCAAGAATACTTTCTATCCTATTTTTTTATATTCTTGTGGTAATTGCAAAACATAGAAGAAATCTCTACCAAAATTATAATTGGTTTTTGATATATTTCAAGAGTTATTCCAAATATTTTTAAAAGATAATAATTATTTTTGCAACCTCTTTATTATTAATACTTATATAAAAGTTTTTCTGCTTTACCATCTAATAATAAAAATTTTACCTGAAAAAAAGTAACACTGAGTTTTAGAAAAAGACACATTTCTTTTCAGAGCTTATTTTAATATTACAAAGTTCTTGTCTTATTTCATTAGAAAAAAAGTCATATTCACCCTCTCTTATATAAATGATAACTTTTTGTTGTACGACTTCTCAAATATTTCCCTACTATCTTAGCAACTATAATATTATTATGAAATACAAGTCCATTTTAATGAATACAAGATTATCTTCGATTATATTAATATTATTATCAGAAAAATTTTACTATCGGAATCACAGTATTTTTACAATATCTTGACCTTTTTCTCTATATCTTAAGTATATTTCTTTAGGTATTTCTCCGATATTTTAAAATAAAAGTAGTCAAATAAATTTGCACAATCATTTTTACATAATTCTTTATAGAAATCCAATGCGGTAAAGTTATCTGTTTCACCATTTTCAGTCATTATATTAGTTATAAAAAGCTTTACTGCATTAGATTTTTAAGTTCATTTTTTATTTCATCTATCAATATGACTGGAAAAATACTTGTATATAAACTCCCAGGACCTGCTATTATTACATCAGAATTTCTAATTGCATTAATTGCATCTTCAGAAGCTTTTTACATGTTTGGGCTCAAAGAAAACTCTATCTATCTTAGAATTTTGTCCTATGACTTCACTTGATATGTTTGACTGCCATATATCTATATTACCATTTTTCAAGTTTTGCCAATAAATTAATATTGTCATAGGTAACAGGATAAACATTACCTCTAACAGCTAAAAACCTTAGAGGTATATGATATTGCTTTTTTTAAAATCACTATATATGTCTTGCATGGCTGCTAAAAAAATAAATTACCAAAATTCTGTCCTTTTAAACTTCCCATTTTAAATCTATACTGAAATAATTTTTCCATTTCAGGTTCTGTATCTGAAAAGAGCAAGTATACAGTTTCTTAAATCTCCAGGTGGTAAAATATTCATCTCATTTCTTAAAATTCCAGAACTTCCTCCATCGTCAGCCATAGTTACTATAGAGTTTAGGATTATATCAAATTCTTTAAGACCTCTTAATATATTAGATTGACCTGTACCTCCCCTAAAATAGTGAAAACTGCTTTTGACTTCATAATTACCTCAATTTAAATAATCTCTATGTTTTTAAACACATTATATTGTTGTTCCTTTAAAAATCATATATAATATTTACTCACTGTAACTGATCTATGTTTTCCTCCAGTACAACCTATTGATATTACAAGATGATTTTTACCCTCTTTAATATACATAGGAAGCAAAAATAAAAAGCATATCTTTCAATTTTTCTAAGAAAAATAACACTATCTTCGCTATTCATAACATAGCCTTGTATTTCTGTATCGTTACCTGTTTTTCCCTCAAACTATCAACATAGTATGGATTAGGCATAAACCTACATCAAATACCAAGTCAGAATCAATAGGTATGCCATATTTAAATCCAAAAAGAAATTATAGTTACTAAAAATCCTTTGTTTTTAATATTTTCATCAAAAAATCGAAATTATTTCATTTCTAAGATCAATAGGTAAAAAATTAGAAGTATTAATTATATACTTAGCTCTAACTTCAGAGAGCATTGCCTTTCTCTTTCAATTACTTCTATTACATTTTTCACCATTTGATAGAGGATGTTTTCTTCTTGACATCTTATATCTATTTACTAAAAACTTCATTTTCTGATTCTAGAAAGATTACATCATATTCAAACTTGTTTTCGTTCAAAAATCTATTGCATTATTTATTTCCTTTAAAAAGTGATAACCCCTGATATCTACACCAAGTGCAATTTTATCAAGTTGCCCCATTGAATCATTTCCTAATAATACTATCTTAGGTATAATTTTCAGGAGGAAGATTATCTACACAATAATAACCTAAATCTTCCATTACATCTCATAGCTTCACTTTTTCCAGAACCCTGATATACCTGTTATTATCATGAGTTTCATCACCGCTTTTTACTTTATTTTTGATTTATAATATAATACCTATTAAAATGTCAAAAATCTAAAAGATATAAATTTCTTTTTAGATAAAAAATATTCTATAATCCAAGTAATTCATCTATCTTCTCTTTATCGAAGCCTGTAACTTGAACATCACCTATATAAGTTGTAGGTACTCCCATTATTCTATTTTTATTAAAAAGCTCTTGCTTCAGAATCTTCATCAATATTTTTCTACAAATTTTCACATTTTTCTTTTCAAATAATCTTTTATCATTCCACAGTAATGACAAGATGTACTTGTATATACAGTTACATTATCCATATCAAACTTCTCTCCTTGCGTATAAAATTATAAAAAATACTTTTACATTTATTTATATATCCACTTATTTTTGTTTTGCAATCAATTTATTTTTATCAATGAAAAGCAGTTCATTTTTCATCAAAAGTATATTTCTTATTGCAAAAATGACATTGAACCTCAACTTTTTGTCTTCATTATATATTTTTCAAGTCTCATTTTTCCAAGAGAAACAAGAGCTTTTTCAATTCTATCTTTATTGCAGTCACATTCATAAGCAACTTCTCTTTTAGATAAGATATCACATCCAAGTCCTGATAAAAAGAATTTCAGCGATATCCTCTGGAGTTTTCCTTCTTTCATCATATCAGTCACAGATGACAAATTATTGATAGTATTTTCTATTTTTATTATAGTGTCTTCATTGGCAAATGGCATGACATAAATAATAAACCCACCTGCATGCTTTACTGTGTAATCAACATCTACTAAAACTCCTAATCCTACTGCCGATCTTATCTGTTCAGAAGAAAGTAGATAATTAGTATAATCCTCAGCTATCTCTCCACTGACAAGCTGACTATTACCAATATATGGTTCCTTTAGTCCCAAATCTTTAATAATCGTCAATGAACCATTTACTCCTACAGCTCTACCTACATCAAGTTTCTTATCATCTCTTAGTGGTAGATCAACATTATAATTAGTGGCACATGCTTTAACATTACCTGTATTATTTGATACACAAGTAATATTTCCAATAGGTCCATTTCCCTTTAATTATAGTAGTAATTTTATCTTTATCACCTTTCATACCTATAGCCATAATAGAAGTAGCTGTCATACTTCTACCAATAGCTGCACAAACAACAGGAGAAGGATTATGGATATCTCTCATTGAGTTAACCATATCTGTAGTATTTGCAACAAAAACAGATATCTCTCTATTTTTATCGGTAGCATTCTACTATATAACCCATAGTCTGTATTATGCTCCTTTTTAGTATCTTTTACTCTAATCAGAGGCTCTGATTTTTAATTATACAATCTTTATTAATAAGTATTGCTGAAACATCATCTCTGGAAGGAATGTCATACATAACATCCATCATAGTTTCTTCAAGTATACTTCTTAACCCTCTGGCACCTGTTTTTCTTTTCTATAGCTTTTTCTTGCAACCTCTATTAGAGCATCATCATCTATTTCAAGCTCAACATTATCAAGTTCAAAAAGTTTTTAAATTGCTTTAACAAGAGAATTTTTCGGCTCCTTCAATATCTTTTACCAATGCAGACTCATCTAATGGATCTAATAGATGCAACTATAGGTAATCTTCCAACAAATTCAGGAATTAAACCATATTTAAGAAGATCTTCAGTTTGGACTTTTTGTATATTTCTTCTTTGCTAACATTATCTTTTGATATAATCTCTGATCCAAAACCTATAGAATTTTCCCATACGCTTTTTGATTATGTCTTCTATCCCTTCAAAAGCACCACCTACAATAAACTATAATATTTGTAGTGTCTATTTGTATAAGTTCCTGACTAGGATGTTTTCTGCCTCCTTGCGGTGGCACACTAGCAACCGTTCCTTCAATTATTTTAAGAAGAGCTTGTTGAACACCTTCTCCGCTTTACATCTCTTGTTATTGAAACATTTTCAGATTTTTCTAGTTATTTTATCTATTTCGTCTATATATATTATTCCAGTCTGAGCTCTTTCTATATTATAGTCAGAAGCCTGAATTAATTTTAGTAAAATATTTTCTACATCTCACCGACATACCCTGCCTCTGTAAGAGTTGTTGCATCAGCTATAGCAAAAGGAAATCATTCATTATCTTTGCTAAAGTCTGAGCTAAAAAGAGTCTTTCCTGATCCTGTTGGTCCTAGTAATAATATATTGCTTTTTGTATATCTATATCATCTTTCTTATTTTTCAAGATTATAAACTCTCTTATAATGATTATACAGAGAAACAGAAAGTACTTTTTGCACTTTCTTGCCCTATTATATATTCATCCAAGAAGCTTTTTAATTTCTTTTAGGTTTTGGAAGATTAATTTCGTATGAATCTAAATTTGAACTTTTGTATTTCTTTCATTAATCATATCTTGACAAATAGATACGCATTCATCACATATATATACACCATTACCGTAAATTAGTTTTTACTTCGCTTGTCCACAAATGAACATCTTGCTATTTTTATCATCTTTCTTATTGAGACATATATACACCTTTTTAATATTTAAAATGCTTCTATTTCCCTCTTCCAAGCATAACACTGTCTATCAATCCACATTCTTTGCTTCTTCCAGCAGACATAAAAATCTCTTTCTGTATCTTTATTTATTATATCAATACTTTTTCCTGTTTGCTCAGCCATTATTTCATTTAATTTTTTCTAAGTCTTATTATTCTCTCTGCATGTATTTGTATGTCTCGTAGCTTGTCCTTTTTGTTCCACCAAGAGGTTGGTGTATCATTATTTCGCTATTTGGCAAAGCATATCTCTTACCTCCACTACTTAACAAAAACGCTCCCATGAAGCAGCCATACCTCCACAAATAGTGAGAGACATCAGGTTTTTATATGTTGCATAGTATCATATATCGCCATACCGGCTGTTATTGATCCTCCAGGAGAATTTATATAAAAATGTATATCTTTATCAGGATCTTCAGATTCCAGAAAATAATAACTGAGCTACTATCAACGAAGCAGTTTGATCGTTTACTTCGTCACCTAAAAATATTATTCTTTTCTTTTAAGAGGCGAGAACATATATCACAACTTCTTTTCTCCTCTACTTGTTTGTTCTATTACACAAGGAATAAATGCCATTTCATCATCTCCTATTATAAAATACAATATCTAAAATAAATCAATTTAATTTAAAATTGCATTGTTTTTAATTTCGTACCAAATAATCTTATAATATTTTTTCAAGAGGAATATTGAATTATAAATATTATAAGAGTGTAACTAATACTTAATTAGATACACTCTTATTAACAATATTAAACTCTTTTTGTTTGTTTATTTAGAAAATCTATAGTATTTTTGTACGAATACTGTCCTTAATATATTGTTTTTGTTCATCTGGAAGTATCTCTTTAAGTTTATTTACATCCATATTATGTTGCTTAGCCATTTTTGAAGTTCATCTTCAAGCTGTTCTTCTTCGCAAGTATATTTTCTATTTCTCTTATTGTATCCAAAGAACCATTGAGCCTTTGACTCTTTTCAGCCTCTCCTCCATTTCATTTTTACATCTTCGGCTGTCTTATTTATATAGCTAAGATACATATCAAGATTCATTCCTTGATACGCCAGTCCTTGAGAAAATTCATTCATCATATGATCAACTTCAGCATCTATCATTTCAACTGGTAAATCCATAGTTGTATTTTTTACAATAGTATCTATAATTTCACTTTTCAAATTCAGAAACAGCTTTTTCTTCTTTTTAGAATGTATAGACTTTCTAATATCTTCTTTTAATTCATCTAATGTATCAAACTCACTTACATCTTTAACGAATTCATCATCTAATTCAGGGAGTTGTTTTTCTTGGATTTCATTAATTTTTACATCAAATGTAACATCTGCTCCAGCAAGAGATTTTTCCATATAATCTGATGGGAAAGTTACATTTATAACTTTTTCTTCACCCTAAATTCATTCCTATTAACTGTTCTTCGAATCCTTCGATAAATGATTTAGAACCTACTACTAAAGAATAGTTTTCAGCTTTTCCACCATCAAAAAGGTACTCCATCTTTTTACCTTCAAAATCTAACTTTATTATATCTCCATCTTTGATTGCTCTATCCTCAATAGAAACATATCTTGCATTTTTGTTTCTCATTGATTCTAATTCTTCACTAATTTCTTCGTCAGTTACATCAACTTTAGGGAAAGCAATCTCCAATCCTTTATAATTTTCTACTGTAATTTCTGGTTTAATTACAACCTTAACATTTATTACTACATCTTGCCCTTTTTTATTTCTTCTATATCTATTTCAGGTCTTGCAACAGGTTCTATAGACAATGATTCAATACCTTCAGAATATTCTTTACTAAATCCCATATTAATTGCATCTTCATAGAAGAAACCTTCACCATAGTATTTATCAATCATATTTTTGAGGGACTTTTCCTTTTTCTAAAAACCAGGAATATTAATTTTACTTTTTATTTTTATTATAAGCTTCATTACAGTATTTTTCAAAATCACTTGATGGTATTACTAATTTTAATTCAGCATTATAACCTTCTTTTTTATCAATTCCAATGACATTTTATATCCTCCGTTTTTATAAGTTATTCCTTATATTATAACATAAGTTTTAAAAATCTATACAAAATTTTATATGTTATTTTAATCATCTATTTTTCTAGCAACATATACCCCACTTGCAGAAGCTTGAGACAATGAATGAGTTACACAGAGCCATCTCCAACTACATAGAAATTATTTATATTAGTTTCAAGATTTTCATTAACTTCAACATTTGAGTTATAGAATTTAACTTCAACGCTATATAATAAGGTATCATTGTTTGCAGTTCCTGGAGCTATCTTATTCTAACGCTTCTATCATCTCAATAATAGAATCTAACTGTCTCTTTGGTATTACAAGACTTAAATCACCAGGAGTTGCATCTAAAGTTGGTGTAATGAATCCCTTTTGAATAGAATTTTGAGTACTTCTTTTTCCTCTTTTAAATCTCCAAACCTTTGAAGTAAAAACTCCACCACCTAACATATTTGATAGCCTTGCTATTGATTCACCATATTCATTACTATTTTTAAAAGGCTCTGTAAATGTATTGCTTTACTAGTAACGCAAAATTTGTATTTTCGCTTTGTAAGACGGATCTGAATATGAATGACCATTTTTACTAGTTACAACACCGTTTGTATTTTCAGCTACAACATCACCATATGGATTCATACAAAATGTTCTTACCAAGTCATTGTACTTTTTCGTTTGATAAACTATTTTACTCTCGTATACCCTCATCTGTAATATGTTTGAAAACCTCTTGCGGGTAACTCCCTACTCTTACACCAATATCAACTTTATAGTAGGAATTTTCAACTTATCACATATTTCTCCAATCCATTTTGATCCTGAACGACCTGCTGCTAAGATTACATATTTCGCTGTAAAGTCTCCTTGTTTATCAGTACTCAAATAAAATACACCATCTTTGTGTTCTAATGTATTCACTGTAGTATTATATATATAACTTCAACTTTATCTGATATATATTCTGTAATTTTTAAGTATCTTTATATTTTCTATCAGTTCCAAAGTGTCTAACTTTTTGCATCAAGAAGATGTAAGTCATTTTTAATTGCCAGAGTTTTAATATTGCTATTAGCTAGTTGAGTATAGTTTCACATCTTAGCCATCAAAGTTGCACTGAATACATTGTCGACATACTCCATATATTCCAAAGCTTCATTTTTCCTATATGCTTATACAAATCACCACCAAAGTTATTTGTACATTGTATTTTCCATCTGATAAACTTCCTGCACCTCCAAAAACCTTTCATAATATTACAAAGGTGTACACTTTATGCAGTTTTAACTTTTTCCCTCAGATATTGGACATACCCTCTTATTAATATGATTTTCTGAATCTATCATTAATATTTGAGCATTCGTGTTCATTTTTCGTAAACTCATATGAAGCAAACACTCCACTAGCACCTGCCCCTATTATTATAACATCATAATTTTTCAAAATAATTACCTCCTGATTATATCAAAAAGTACAAATTTTTAGAATTTAAGTTACAAAATATAATTTTTAAATATCATCAAGTTGAATTTTTGCCATACTTTTCCGCTTCTAAATTCATTAAGTATAGCATTTGAAAGTCTATAATAATCAATTTCTTTATATATATCCTCTTTTAATAGCAATTTTTCGAAATAGACTCAAAAATCGGTTTTCATTAGTATCTATATCAAATTCTGAGAATAATTTTTATGTTTTCCATTATTAATCAGAAATTGAATAAATTCATAGTAAATTTCCTCAATTTCTAAAATTGAGTCTTTTATACTCCCTAAAAAGACAATTTATTTTGGTGACAGAAACATCCTCAATTTTAGTACATAAAATACCAGGAGTATCCAACAATTCGATATTACCTTTTATTTTTTAACCATTGTTGAGATTTTGTTATTCGAGTGTATCACCAGTTTTGCTATTTTTTACCAATAATTTGATTGATTAATGTTGATTTTCCAACATTAGGTATTCCTACAATCATAATTCTCAGATTTTATTTATGTATTCCTTACTTTTTATTTTTATTATAGTTTTCTCCTAATTATATCCAATATTTTTATCAATGAAGATATTCCTGTTTTTATCTGTGGCATTTATTGATATAACATAGTCATTATTATTTTTGTAATAATCAATAAATTTGTTTAGCGAATCTTCTGAAGCCAAATCTGATAAAACAACAACCTTTTTGTTAGAAATCATATTATCTATATCCGATTCTTAGTACTTACTAGGAGCTCTGGCATCCAAAATTTCAATTACAAGATCTCACCAACTCAAATTATTGACTATTCCTTCCCTTGTCTTTTTCATATGACCGGGATACCAGTTTATTGAGTCAGTTGTATCCATGGTTGCTATCCTTTTAATTTAAATAAAAAGCTACCAACTTAGTAAAACTTAAATTGGTAGCTCCAGCATAATTAGTTGTTTCTTACAGCTTCTTTAACTTTTTGCAGCCTTACCTGAACGTTGTCTCAAGTAATTAATCTTAGCTCTTCTTACTTTTACCTTTTCTTGTAACTTCAATTTTTCAATAGATGGTGAATGTAAAGGAATATTTTTCTCAACCCCGACACCGAAAGGATATCTTTCTTACTGTAAAAGTTTCTCTGATACCACTGTTTTTGTCTTTTTAATTACAACACCTTCAAATATCTGGATTCTTTCTCTTTTACCTTCTTTTACCTTATGTGGACTTTAACTGTATCTCCTGCTCCAAAATTAGCAAACCTTGTTTAAGCTGTCTTTGTTCAATTTCTCTTATCTTTCCATTATATCCTCCATATGTTCTGTAATGATAAACCACCAGAGGAACACACTTATAAATTAAATCCAATTGATTATATAAAAATTCTTATATTTTGTCAACTAAATTTTTGAATTTAACAAATATTTTTATAAGTCACTTCCATAGACAATTAAAAACTAATTATCTATTAATTTACAACATTTATAGGGATTTCCAGAAACATATGCTTTAAGATTTTTCTTCTAATATTTCTAACATTCTTTTTCTTGTTTCATAAGCAGCCCAACCTATGTGCGGTGTTATTACTATGTTCTTTGTATTCAACAAAATATTATCTTTTTCAATGGGTTCCTTTAGTTGTAACATCTATATATGCCTTTGAAATTTTACCCATATTTAGTGCTTCTGATAATGCACTTTCATCAACTAAGCCTCCTCTTGCTGTATTTATAAATACAACTCCATCTTTCATCTTGGATATGCTATCTTTATTAATAAATTTAGAATTATCTTTTGTCAAAGGAATATGGACAGATATAATATCAGATTTTTGCAAAAAGCTCGTGCAAGACTTCACAAACTTTTTTGTCAGGGATTATCAGGTTTTCTTCGTTAATAAGCACATTCATATCAAACGTCAATGCTTTCTTTTCAACTGATTTTTGCGGTATTACCATATCCTATTAGACCTAATGTTTTTCCTGCAAGATTATGTGTAACATGCTTATATAAAAGTAAATATCCTGATTGACTCCATCGTCCTTCTTTTTACTGCTATATCATAACTCTATATTATAATATGCATCCATTAAGAATGAAAATACCAGCTCAGACACACTTATAAGATGCATAAGAAGGAATATTACTAACAACTATATCTCTACAATAAGTAACATCAATATTATTAAATCCTGTTGCCAACTCTACTATATATTTTATATTAGGACATGCACTACAACTTCTTTTGTAATTTCACACTTACTTGTAAATACTATCTGAGCATCTCCAATATTTTTATTATATCATTCTTATCTGTAAAATCATATGATATGACTTCATGACCTTCTAAAAAAATCAAAATGACAAATCATTATACAAACACTGTATGCATCAAGAATTACCAATTTTCATGATTTAAAATTCCTTTCTTTAATTAAAATAAAACTAAAAAATAAAAACAATTAAATCTAAAATAATGCATCTACAAAGTTTTTATAATCAAATTCCTGCAAATCTTCAACTTTTTCTCCAACCCCAATCAAATTTTACAGGCAATTTGTATTCATCAACTATAGAAAGTACAACACCGCCTTTTGCCATGTGCCATCTACTTTTGTCAACTATTACACCGGTAAGTTCAACAGCTTCATTGAAAGTCTTAACCTGATTAAGTGCATTTTTGACCTGTAGTTGCATCAATAACCAATAAAACTTCCTTTTTAGCATCAGTATACTGCTACCTATAATTCTCATTATCTTACTAGCCTCATTCATAAGATTGACTTTATTATGCAGTCTTCCTGCGGTGTCACAGATTAATATATCTGTATTTTTGGGATTTAGCTTTTTGTATTGCGTCATAAATAACAGCTGATGGATCAGCTCCGCTTTCATTATGCCTAACAATATCAACTCCTGCTCTTGTAGACCATATTTGTTGTTCCTCCTGTGCAGCCCTAAAAAGTATCTCCAGCAGCAAGTAAAACGCTCTTGCCTTTCTTTTAAATTTTAAGCCAATTTCCCAATAGTGGTTGGTTTTGCCAACTCCATTAACGCCCTACAATAATAATTATGTTTTTGATTATCCATATTCAATTTTGAATCATTGTTTTCAAGTAACTCATACAAAACTTCTTTTAGCTCAGACTTTACCATATTAACATCATTAATATCTTTAATATTTCTTTTTCAAATTTTCTACAATTTTTAAGTGTTGTATCAAAACTTATATCACTTGTAATTAATATCTCTTCAAGTTCTTCATACAAATCATCATCAATTTTAAATAACTCTTTAAATAATAAATTATCAAACTTTTTCTGTAAAATGAATCACTTGTCTTTTTAAGTCCTTCTTTAAGTCTAGCAAACAATCCTCAATAACTCAAACTTTCATTTTCTTTATTTGAATTTTCGAAATTTTTACTTCTTCATACTCAACTATATCTTCTTCAGCTTCAGTTATATTTTTAATTTCTTCAATATTTTCTAAATATTGTAATTCTTCATCAGTATCTAAGGTATTATTCTTAGAATCATCTTCTTCAAAATTATCTCTTTTTCTTCAAAAAATTTACCTGTATATCTTCAATTTCATCTTTTTACAATTTCAGCTTCATTTTTGATGACTCTTTTTAAATAAATTTTCAAATATTTTTAATGCCATTATTAATCCCCTAAACTTAAAATTTTAATAAAGATACTTGAGACTTTCCGCTTAATTGTGTATCTGCACTAATATCTTTAATTCTGAAAACCTCATGGACAGATTTCTTGAAAAATCAACTATCATAACAAATTTAATAGAATCAGAATAGTCTAAAAAGTATATAATTTATAATCAACTCTTATATTTTCAAAATCATGTCTAATTAACAATTCTTCCTCAATCTTATAGACAAAATTCCCTACCATTTTTCAACTTCATGTTCCTTAAACTAATCTCATCAAGAGTCCCTAATCTTAGTATCATAACTCGTTATACTCAGCAATTGCAACAACATTTGACGGAATCATGCAATCATAAATAAACATATCTTCGTAATCAAACTCATCTGATACATCAACTACAAGATAAAAACCAACCATATTTCGTTTAATATTTTCTGCTATTAATTTTTCTTGATTTTTCTAACAATATATCACCTCTAATTTACTTTTTCATTTTTACAGTCATTACACAAGCCTTTAAATTCAAATTTATATCCTGTAATTTCATAACCTTCAACATTATTGTCAACAATAACTGCAGGATTTTTCCAAAACTCTTCTTTTTGCCACAATCGTCACAAATAATATACATTCTGTTTTTGTATTTTTCTTCTTTTAATCTATACCATCTCTTATCATTTTTCCATTTTTCCAAAAACCTATATCACAAAAACCTCAAGATTTCTATATATAGTAGACATATCAGCACCATGAATAAGTCTTTCTCTAAGTTCATTTACAGTAATAAAGTTCTTATTTTCTACTCTATAATTTCTGACTTTAGCCTTAGTAATTCTCTTATCATCTTCTCTAGAATATTTAAAAACCTCTTCTAATTTCATAAAAATCCCCCATGGTAAAAACTTGAACTTATTTATGCTGATAAATTCAAATAATTAATTACTTGAGACTGTCAATCTTATTACTAAATACATCAAGTGCTTTGTGAATTGTTTCCTTCTTAGTTATATCAACTCCGGCAATCTTTAGCTGTTCAATTGGGTAATGTTTATTCCCATCTTTTAGGAAATTAATATACTTTAACAGATTATCATTTCCTTTTAATATACTTTGAGATAAAAATGTAGCACATGAAAAATCCTGTAGCATGTTATAAACATAAAAAATCAGAGTAAAAGTGCGGAATTCTTGCCCATTCTAAAGCTATTTTATCATCAAGTTTTTATAGTAGGATAGTAGACTTTATTAAGATTATAATAAACTCTCATTAAGCTGTTTGAGCAGTCATAACTTCTCCATTTGAGACTTTTTCATGTACTATTTTTCAAATTCTGCAAAACATAGTTTGTCTAAAAACTGTGGTTCTGAATTGCTCAATATTATAAACTGTTAGATTCTTTTTCTATTTCACTCTTGGTATTATTAATCATATAATTAAGAAGTAGTAATTCATTTGTTGTAGATGCAACTTCAGCTATAAATATAGTGTAGTTAGATTGAAAATAAGGATTATTTTTCTTGAATAATAGCTATGGATTGAATGTCCAATTTTCATGAGCAATAGTGAATCAATGAAGACATATCATCTAGGGATGATTTAATAATATATATGGATTTTGTATCGTATGAACCAAAATGAATAAGCTCCAGATTTTTACCATTTTTAGGATATACATCCATCCATCTTTCATCAAATCCTTTTTAAGAGTTCTTGATACTCATTTCCTAATGGCAAAAGCGCATCCAAAATTATAGTTTTTGATTCATCAAACGAATATTTTTCATTATTCTCATCAGTAATTGGGTACATATAAATCTATAATTTGTTATTTCTTCAAGGCTAATTCATTTTTCTTTATATCCATGTACTTACTTAAATTAGGTATATAATCGTGAACAGCCTCAATAAGAGTATCATATACATCCATACTACATTATCTTGGAACAATTCCTCATTTATATTTCTATCATAATTCCTTATCTTTGATAATTTTTTTCTTTAGCCTTGACATGCCCATAGTAATCACTTTGCAAATGTATTTATATTTTTGCATAAGTATCATACATTTTATCAAAAGATTCTTTTTCTAACTTTTTCTATCTTTATCAATTTGCATTGATGAAAAATTAGCATGTGTAAGTTGTCTCTTTTCCTTATCTAACTCTATTACAGGAAAAGACATATCAGCATATGATAACATATAAAAACTATTTTCAGAATCTGTAGCAATATCTTGAGCTATACTCATAATATGTTCTTCATTTTTAGATAATATATGCCTTTATTTCTTAATATTCTATCTACAACTTGTTTATAGTCAGGTTTATCAGTAGACTTTACAAAAATCTTCAATTAAAGTTTTATCTAAAGACATTATTAAAGGATTAAAATGAAGAAAAACTTTTCATCTACTTTAGAAGATAAATCTTTCAACTTCTAATGCAAGCTTCTGATTTTTGAGAAATTGTAGTATCTTCGTCTCTCTTCATTTGAGTATGCATAAGCCTAGAAACAATTATCATTGTTTTTTCAATAACACTTAACAATTCTTCAATATCATTTGTATCTTTTACAAAAATCATATTCATCCAAAAATTTGTTTACTTTTGCATATCTTCTTGAATCTCGCTACTATCCTTGTATATCAAGGATAAATTCCAATTATAATTGTTCATAAAAATACCTTTCTCAAATATATAATATTTACTTTCATCTATTTTTGTTCAAATCTAATAATTTTATTGATATGTCTGATCAAAAATAGTGAAGATAAACCTGTTAACAATCCTGTTAAAATAGAAAAATAATGACATGTATGGCAGATAATAAAATATCTTAATATTTGATAATACTATTGCTGAAACAATAAGTTGACCCACATTGAAGAAAAAGAACCTACTATTTGAAAATTCCAATTGGACTCACAGACTTAAAATTCATACTTTTTAATTAAAGCCATAGATAAGATACTTAAAACCCCACCAGTAATACTATATAAAAAATGTAGACATACCACTATAAAATGTAGAGGATAAAATTATTCTCATGAACAAAATAGTCACAGAATCCTTTTAAATCCCAATATAAATAAACATGTCAAAGAAAGTATATTTGATAGTCCTAATTTAGCTCCTGGAGCAAGTATATTAAGTGGTGGTAGCATACTTTCCACATAATATAGTATTAGAGAAAAATGATAGCATTATAGCTAAAAACACTATTTTTAAAAGTTTTATTCATTTTTCTACCTATTTTTAATCTACTTTCTAATCTTGACTTCAATTCTTCATAGCCATTCTTTCCTAAAAGAGCAAACATGTTCTTTTTATAACTTTCAACACCTTCTTGATCAAAAAGGATTCACATTATTGATATATCCACTTACTGCACAAGCATATTCAAAGAAATAAATCAAATATCCCATATTATAAGCATTCAGTTTTTCAATGTTTTACAACTAAATTTGGGACATTACCATCTATATGGGCTACATCGTTGCCTTCATAGCGTTATGATTTACAAAATTAACTGTTTTTCCTTCCAAGTAATTAAGTCCATCTAAATCCTGAGCATCTTTTTATAATTAAATCTGATTTAGGTTGCTCTATATTAATTACTGTTTCGAAAAATATTTCTATTTCAGTCTTGAATCAAACTGTCCCATAGAATGAAGATCTGTAGAAAAATAACACTAGCAGGGAAAATTCCTCTTTGATCTTTTTCCTTCGCTTTCACCATATAAATTGTTTTTAAACCATTCATTAAAATACATCATCTGAGGTTCATAATTTACAAGTATTTCAGTAACTTTACCTTTTCTATACAAAATATTCCTCATTATAGCATACAAAAACAGCATCATTTTCAAAGCAAATCTGTCTTAGCAAAACTCTGTTTGTGCATCTTGTGCACCTTCATACAAGACAATCTATATTAATTCCCACAGCAATAGGGAAGCAAGCCTACAGCAGTAAGAACAGAATATCGTCCCCCACATCATCAGGAACTACAAAAGTTTCATACATTCTTCTTTTTCAGATAAATTTTCTTTAATGCCCCTTGCTTTTATCAGTAGTTGCAAATATTCTTGATTTTTGCTTTTATCTTTTCCGTACTTGCTTTTCAAGTAATTTCTTTAAAGCACTCTAAAAAGCAATTGCAGGCTCTGTAGTTGTTCCAGATTTTGATATTACATTTATCGAAAAGTCCTTATCTTTTTAAAAAATCTGTAAGTTCAAATAAAATAAGTAGAAGATATTGAATTACCAGCAAAAATTATCTTAGGAAGGTTTTCTCTTGTTTTGTCATAAAGTTGGAAAAATTATTGGAAAGAGCTTCTATAACCGCTCTAGCCCCTAAAAGAACCACCTATCCCTATAACGATTAGATAATCAGAATTTTTCTTGAATTTTTGATGCGTCAATTATTCTTTTTAAATTCATCCTTATCATATTCAGAAGGTAGATTCAACCACCCTGTAAACTCACTCACCTGCTCCTGATTTTGTAGCTATATAAATCTTGAGATAATTTTGCAATAGGCATCATATTTTTAACTTCATGTTCCTTTACAAACTTACCTGTATTTGAATAGTCAAATCTAAGATTTTTCATAATTCCTCCAAATATTTATATAAAAATAAAATTTATTTAAAAATTCTCCAATCTAATTATACCATATTTTTATGATTTTATCAGTGTTTTTATTATTTTAACTATATTTTTCAAATATATCACTGCATAACATATCAACAATTGTATCTATGTTCTTTGTTTTCAACACATCTATCCATTTAGAAAAATCATACCTTTTTAAAACCAAGTATACTGCCTTTTTGCATATCTTCTACTATCTCTTTTTATTTGTTCAATGGCTTCTTCTTTTTAATATCACCATTTAAATAAGATAATATTTGTCTATAGCCAATGGCTTTCAGTAGATTGATGTTCTAATGTCAATCCATCTTTAATAAGTCCTTCAACTTCTTCAATGAGTCCATCATTTATCATCTTATCTACTCTATTATTTATATTGTTATATAATATTTCTATTCATCTTAAGTACATACATATTTGACTTGTAATCTTGAAATATATTTGCCTCTTCTAAATGATTTAATCTCATCATTATTATCAAGTATCTCTAACGCTCTAATAACTCTTTTAACATTATTTTTTCAATAGTATATGCTATTTTATGAGTGTTGATTAATATATTATATAAGAAATCAACACCCTTTTATCTTCATAAATATTTTTATACTTAGTTCTAATATCTAAATTTTTAGAAGAATTAAAATCCATCTTATATACTAATGAATTAATATACAGACCTGTTCCACCAACAATTATAGGGAGTTTTGTTATTAGTAAACAAACTATCAATAATTTTTAAGTGCTTCATTAGAATAATCACTTACACTAAAATCCTGATATGGTTCAACTATATCTATCTATATGATGTTTTTATACCTTGCATTTCCTTATTTTTATCTTTGCAGTTCCTATATCCATCCTTTTTATATATTTGCATCGAATCTGAAGAAATTATCTCAGTATTTAATTTAGTGAGCAAGTTTTATTGACACTGATGTCTTTCCTACAGCGGTAGGACCACATATTATAATTATTTGTTTCATAATATTAATAATTTAAATTATCCTCCATAAATTCTTTTTTATATGAAAAATTTTTATTGTTGTTTTCTTTATCTTTTATTGCTATTCGTATAGAATTACTATTTATATTTTTATAGTTATCTAAAACTCTGAACAAGTATATTTCTATTTTTATCAAATATGACTGTAATTGCTCAACAAGTACATTATAAAATGTTATACAACATGTATTAGAATTGGTTATTTCAATATTATTCAATGATTTATATTTATTAAATAATCTCTTAACTTCTGAAGAATAATAATTTCTCGTATTATCATAAAAACCTATTATCTAATTTTTGCCAACTCATAAACTATGCTTTCAGCTAATATATTAATATTCCAAGGCTTTTTAGTTAAATTTAACTTTTTATGATTTCATAATTACTGCTAAAACAATATCCAAGCCTTGCACCTGTCATGGCAAAAATTTAGTTATAGCATTTAAAATAATCAAATTATCATATTTTTGAAACATACTCTTTTAATGAATAGTTATCATTATAGCAAAAAATCTATAAAAGTTTCATCTACTAATAAGAATATATTATTATCCTTACAAAAATCAAGCAATTTTTAAGTTTATAAATTTTTCCTGTAGGATTATTAGGATTACAAATTACTAATATATCAGGTAGATCACAGTCTTTAAAAATATAATTCTTCATATCATCAGATTTCTATTTTTATCAATAAAGTCAAGCAAATTAATATCCAAATCTAATACATTTTTGTTAAAGGAATTGCAGGCTCTTTCATACTCACTAAAGGTTGGATTAAATATACCAATAATTTTAAATATATCTAAGTTCAATATATCATATAGCACCTCAGTTGCTCCGTTTCCAAGATATATCTAAAAATCTATCTTATAAATTGATGAAATTGAATCTTTTAACTTTGTGTAATTAATATCAGGATACTTATTAATATTACTTTTTATGTGTTTAAAAATAATATCAAAAATCCACATTAGGAGAAAAATATTTACATTACTGCTAAAATCAAGAATTTTTATCACTGCTTATATCAAATTTTTGAGAAATATTCTATATTAGCCCCATGATTGCTTATGTACATAATCATTTTCACTTTCATAAATTTTTTGATTAGATTTAAAAATATGTCCAAATTATAAAAACTTTTTATAAAAATATATATATATTATTTATATAATATATACAGCGAATTAACTTTTTATATAAAAATAGATATCAACCTCATTTAATTTTACACAAAAATTAATAAGGTCAATATCTATTTTATAAATAAAAATATTTAATCATACTTTAGTATTGGTAAACACCTTTTCCACTTTTTCTTCCAAGTTGCTTAGAACGAACCAATTTTTCATTAAAGGATGAGGTCTGTATTTTGGATCAGCAAATTCATTATATATACTTCCATTATTGCTAAACAAACATCCTGAACCAATCAAATCACCTAAAGCAAGAGGTCCCAGTAGGTGATTTGCACCTAGTTTCATTGCACTGTATCAATGTCTTCCAGGAGATGCAGTCCATCAGCATAGATACCTACAGCTTCATTTATCATAGGAATTAGTATTCTATTTACAACAAATCCAGGTCCTTCGTTAACTTCAACAGGAGTTTTTCCAATTTCTTTTGATAATTCAACTATTTTTATTTTTTACTTCTTCACTTGTAAGTTGTCCTTTAATTACTTCTACAAGAGCCATCATAGGAACAGGATTAAAGAAATGCATACCTATAACTTTTTCAGGTCTGTTTGTTGCTGCACCTATTGCTGTTATAGAAAGAGATGATGTATTAGTTGCTAAATATTGTCTTTTCATCACAAAGTTTATCAAGTTCTTCAAATATAGCTAATTTAATTTTTCATTTTCAGTAGCTGCTTCTATTACAAGATCACAATCTTTCAAGTCCTGAATGTTGTCAGAGTTGATATTCTTGCTAAAGTTGCATCCATATCTTCTTTTTGTCATCTTTTTGAAACCAATTTTTCAAGATTTTTAGTTATATATAGCATTTTCAAGTGCTGCTGGTACAACATCTCGTATTATAACATTATGTTTTTGGCAAGAACTTGAGCTATACCACTACCCATAACACCAGATCCTATTACTGCTATTTTCATAGTTATCCTTCCTTTCTAAGTACAAAATTGTAAGATATATGTGCATAGTATCTCATAAATATAGATAATATGCATATATGTTTTATATAAGATTATATTAACTCTAAATATTTACATTAAATTTTAGTAAATTTTAAAGCAAAAATGACAATGTAAATAAAAATCAAAATATTTAAAAATGATGATTTGAAAAATACAAATCATCATTTTTAGTTTTACTCAACTGCTTTTTGCTTTTTCAGCTTCTATAAGTTTAGTCAACTCCAGGAATAACTTTATTAATATCTCCAACTATTCCTAAGTCAGCAGTTTTGGAACATAGGAGCATCAGGATTTTTGTTTACAGCTATTATTAAATCAGATTCTTCCATTCCCGCAAGATGTTGTATAGCTCCTGAAATACCAAGAGCAAAAATACAAATTAGGTCTTACAGTTTTACCTGTTTGTCCAACTTGTAAATCTTTTTCCAAACCAACCTGAATCAACAGCCGCTCTTGAACCTGCAACTGTTCCTCCAACAGCTTTAGCTAAATTATCAGCTAAAACTATATTTTCTTTAGATCCAAAACCTCTACCAGCAGAAACAGTATTTTAGCATCTTCAATTTTAATCTTTTTCTAGTTTCAATAACTTCTTCAAGAATTTCAACATTGAAATCTTCATCCTTAAAGTCAACATTGAAACTTTCTACTTTAGCTTGTTTAGTTTTATCTTCAGCAAGTTTTTGCATAACTCCTGGTCTTACTGTAGCTATTTGAGGTCTAAACTCTTTACATATAATAGTAGCCATTATATTACCACCAAAAAGCAGGTCTTGTCATTAGAAGGTGTCCAGTTTCCTCATCTATTTTCTAAGCCTGTACAATCTGCAGTAAGTCCAGTATGAACTCTTGCAGATACTCTTGGTGCAAAGTCTCTTCCAATTGAAGTAGCTCCAAATAACATTATTTCAGGTTTTTAGCTTCCAACTACTACTAAAAGAGCCTTAGTATATGGTTCTGTCTATATATTTTTCTAATCTATCATTTTCTATAACTATAACATTATCAGCACCAAAATGTGATAAAGTATCAGTAAGAGAGTTAACACCTTTTCACCTACTATTACAGCAGTAACATCAGTATTTCTTTATCTGCCAACTCTTTTCTCACCTATGAGTTCAAGAGAAACATTTTCTGAATGTGATTATCTCTTTGTTCTATAAAAGACATAAACACCCTTATAATCTTGTAAATTCTATATCTGCACCAACTTATATTAAAAACTGTTCTTTTAATTTATCCAAAAATTATTTTTGCGCCTTCTTTTTGCTTCTACATCGAAAAACTTTACCTGCAGTCTTTGCACCTTTTGTAAAGCTCTTTTTAACATTAGTAGGGTGAGCCCCTTAAGACCAAGGTTGGCGGCATCAACTATGATATCATTAACATTCCAAACTTTTTACTACATCTTCTTCTCTAAATGAATCATATTCTTGAAACTCCTCATATATCTTGGTTCATTCATTCCACCAAGTGTAGTAATAAGACAAGGTGTTTTAACCTTTAGAATTTGATATCTATCTTCATATTGTCTTCTAACTTTTATGAAACCTTCTCAACTTCTTGTATTTCTTCAACATATGAAATACTCGGTAATTGTAGGTGTTCAGCTATTTGAGGTCCAACTTGAGCAGTATCACCATCTATAGCTTGTCTACCGCAATAATAAGATCATAGTCTAATTTTAGTAATCCTGCAACTGCAGAAGATGTAGCCCAAGTATCTGAGCCTGCAAAGCTCTATCAGTCAACAGTATAGTCTCATCTGCACCCATTGCATAAGCTTCTAAGTGCTATATCTGCTTGAGGAGGTCCCATCGTAACTACTGTTACTTTTTAGCTCCTGTTGCATCTTTTATCTTCAACGCTTCTTCCAAGCCGGCTTTATCATCCGGATTAATTATGCTTGGGACTCCTTCTCTTATAAGTGTTCCTGTTTTTTGATCCAGCTTAACTTCAGTAGTATCCGGAACTTGTTTTATACAAACAACTATATTCATAATCTATCCTCCTTATTTCAACAATGAACCTGATATAACCATTCTTTGAACTTCACTTGTTCCTTCGTATATTTCAGTTATCTTGGCATCTCTCATCATTCTTTCTACCGGATAATCTCTAGTATATCCGTATCCACCGAATAATTGAACACATTTTGTAGTTACTTTCATTGCAGTTTCAGATGCAAATAACTTTGCATGCGCAGCCGGTACAGAATATGGAAGCCCTTTATCCTTACAATAGGCTGCTTTGTAAACAAGAAGTCTTGCAGCTTCTATCATATTTGCAAGATCAGCCAATTGGAATTGAGTATTTTGGAACTTAGAAAGTGATCTTCCAAATTGTTTTCTTTCTTGAACATAAGCAATAGTTTCATCCAAAGCACCTTGAGCAATACCAAGTGCTTGTGAAGCTATACCTATTCTTCCGCCATCCAAAGTTTGCATAGCTACTTTAAATCCTTTTTGCCTTCTTGAGAAAGTAAGTTTTCAGCAGGAACTATACAATCTTCAAATATCAACTCACAAGTAGCAGATCCTCTAATACCCATTTTCTTTTCGTGAGGGCCAGTAGAAAATCCTTTAAATCCTCTTTCAACTATAAATGCAGAGATTCCTCTATTGCCTTGAGACTTATCAGTCATAGCCATTACAATATAAGTATCAGATTCATCTCCGTTTGTTATGAATATTTTTGAACCATTAAGTACATAATGATCTCCATTTTAACGCTGTTGTTTGTCGTATAGAACATCAGTACCAGCATTAGGTTCAGTAAGACCAAACGCACCAGGTGTTTTCCTTGTGCCAAAGGAACAAGATATTTTGTTTTGTTCTTCTGTTCCAAATTTTCTATAGACCAGCTCCTACTAGACGTATGTGCTGAAAGTATAACACCTGTAGTAGCACAAACTCTGATAATTCTTCAACAGCCATTATATATCCTAGAGTATCTCCACCTTCTCCACCATATGCAAAAGGTATACCCATGAACTCGGCTTTTTTCCATCAACATTTTCTTTTGAAATCTTTTCCAGTTCATCAACTCTCAGCAGCATTAGTTTGATTTCAGTTTCTGTCAAATGCTCCATACATTTGTCTCAAGCAATTGATGCTCTCTTGATAGACCAAATTCCATTTATTTTCCTCCTTAACACAAAAATACAAATATTACAGTTTTCCATCACCTGAGTGCAAAGTAAAAATAATTAAATAAATCATATACTAAATACATAATGATACAAAAAGGCTTATAGAAACTGAACAATATTTAGATTAATAATGAATAATATATAATTTTTGATAAACAAAAACTATAATCTCAAAAATTAAAAATAAATAGTTAAAAACATAATCTATACATACATACAAAAATTAACCCAAGAAAGGGTTAAATATGTATATAAAATATATATAACTTTATTAAAGTCAAGTAAATAGCAAAAAGCTACATACTTGACTTAATTTCAATTGAAATTTCTATAACTATCTTTCTACTATTAAAGTAGTACTTTTTGTCCTCCACCTATACAAAAGTGTCGCAAGACCTCTTTTACCACTTCTCTTTAACTCATAAAGTCAAAAGTAGTAAGTATTCTTGCTCCTGACGTCCTATGGATGACCTATAGCTATAGCTCCACCATTAACATTAGTCTTTTCGGGATCTAACTCAAGATCTTTAACAACAGCACAAGATTGAGCTGCAAAAGCTCATTAGCTTCTACTAAATCTATATCTTCGATTTTTAATCCTGCTTTCTTTCTAAGGCCTTAGTACTTTGCAGGGAACTGGTCCTATTCCCATGATAGTAGGATCTCACTCCGCAGAAGCATAAGAAACTATCTTAGCAAGCGGCTCAATACCAAGTTCTTTTTGCCTTTATCTTCACTCATTACTATTAAAACAAGCAGCGCTATCATTTATTCCAGAAGCGTTACCTGCAGAACTGAACCATCTTTTTAAAATGCTGGTTTCAACTTTCCTAGTGATTCCATTGTTTGACCATATTTGATATATTCATCTTTATCTATAACGGTAACATCTCCCTTTTCTCTGCTCTTTGATTTCAACAGCAACTATTTCATCGTCAAATTTTCCAGCGCTTGCAGGCTGCTTCAGCCTTATTTTTGACTTGCAACTGCAAATTGGTCTTGTTGTTCTCTTGTTTGACCCCACTGATCACTAATATTTTTCAGAGTTATTCCCATATGGTACTATTAAAAGCATCAGTAAGACCATCTTTTATCATTACATCAATTGGCAGTTGTATCTCCCATTCTTGCACCCATATCTCATATTAGGTAACACATATAGGAGAATTCGTCATAGATTCTGTACCTCCAGCAAGCACTATTTCAACATCTCCAGCTTTTATAAGTTGTGCCGCTAGTGAAACAGCTCTAAGTCCTGATCCACAAACCTTATTTATAGTCATAGCAGGAACTCCTAGGTATTCCAGCATTGATAGCCACTTGTCTTGCAGGATTTTGTCCCAAGCCAGTTTGAAGAACATTTCTAATATACTTCATCAATTGTAGCAGGATCTATACCAGCTCTTTTATAGCTTCCTTAGCAGCAACCACTCCCAAGTTCAATACCTGAAAGTGGTTTTAGAGCTCCACCGAAACTTCCTACAGGTGTTCTTACTGCACTTGCTATAACAACATTTCTCATAACTTCCTCCTAACTTAATATAAAATATAGCATTTACTATTAAATGTTTATTTGATATTTTGTCAATTATGCTATCAAAACAACAAAAAGTAAAAATAAGCAAACGCATAAAAATATAAATCGTATAAATTAAATAATAATTTATATTTTCTTAGAATTATAGCACATAAGTCAGCAATTTCTCAATATAAAAACTTAATATTAAGCATAAAATAATCTACTGACTATTTATTCTTTATTCTAAAATAATAAATAATCATTCTATAATTATAGTTTTCAAATTAATAATAGTAAATAATGCTTTAGTAATATAAATCCCATAGCTTAACATTATTTAAATTACATTACATTACGATAAAATAAAATATGATACCTGATTTAATTCAAAAATATTAAATTTTACAAAATACTTTCAAGTATCATATTAAATTATTATCAAAAATAATAGATTGACTTTTTAACTAAGTTTGTACACAATCTAAATAATTTTTAAAACCACACCAAAACCAGCAAAAATAATTATAATCACATAGCTATTGTAGGTATAACAGCTGTACACATGCCTGTCAGCATATGATTCCTTGTGTTTCATTCCAGTAATTCCTAATAGAGTTATAACCGCACCATTATGAGGAAGTGTATCCATACCACCACAAGCTATAGCTGCAACTCTATGCAATACCTCAGGATTTATACCTTGAGCATTTGCAATTTCAAGGAACTTAGCACCCATTGTTTCAAGAGCTATAGAAAGCCCGCCTGAAGCTGAACCAGTAACACCTGCCAAAGTTGATGCAGAAATAGCTGTACCAATCAAAGGATTTTTGAACCCCATTATAGCAGCACTTATTATAGAAAATGCCGCTAATTTAGAAATAACATTACCGTATCCAGTTTCTGAAGCAGTATTAAATATAGCCAAGAAAGAACCGTTTTGTACCTGCAGTAATAGTTTCAACAACATTATCAAATCTCTTGTAATTTAAAACTATTGTAACTATTACACCTATTAGTAGCGCTATTATAAGTGACCAGTTTCCTGTTACATTTTTAAGAGTAGTTTTGTATACTTCCTCTAAATATTTACCATCTGTATTTGGAATAACAATTCTTGATAAAACAAAATTTATAACCAAAACGACAAGAATTGGAACAGTAGCTACGAAGAAATTCGGTAAGTCGTTCTTTCTTCTCCTACCTAAAATGTTCATCATGATTACCATATCCTTCACCTTTTGCCATTGCTGACTTTGCTCTTCTTGTAAGCCACATCATTCCTAGTCCAAACATAACAGCTGTAGCTATTAATCCTAATACAGGAGCAGCGAAGGCATCTGTGCCGAAAAACTTCATAGGGATAGCATTTTGAATTTGTGGAGTTCCCGGAACGGCAGTCATAGTATAAGTAAATGCACCTAAAGCTATTGAAGCAGGAAGAAGTCTTTTAGGAATACCTACTTCTCTAAAAAGTTTTGCTCCTATAGGATAAATTGCAAAAGAAACAACGAAAAGTGACACTCCACCATAAGTCAAAAACTGAACAAGAAAAAGAACTACGCCAAAATAGCCATATCTTTAGCAAGTTTTAAGTAATAAACTTAGATATTGAGTCTGCAGAACCTGAAGCCTCTAACACTTTACCAAATATGGCTCCAAGCAAGAATATTGGAAAATAGTTTTTAACATAATTTCTATACTTACCATGAATATTTCTGTATAATGAGCCATCAAATGTGGATCTTCACCAACAGAAAAAAGCTGATATTAATACGGCAAAAAGCGCCAAAAGTGGTGCTACCGCAACAACAGAAAAACCTCTAAACGCCAAATACATCAGAGAGCTAAGGGATAAAAATTATCCCAATAATACCAATAGCTTGCATAATAACATATCCTCCTAAAATTTTATAATAAATATATTTATATTTAAATATAACCGCATAGACAGATACTATATATTTACTCATAATATTATAAAACTACTAAATCTACACGGCTATATAACAAATATCTTAAGCTATGATTTTTAATATTAGACAAGTTTTAGACCCATCAATTCATCTTTAAAAATCTTTTCATCCATTAATTTTAAATCTTTAGATATTAACGGTTTAAAATCCATATGAGCTAAAAATATCTTTATCCATATCAACTCCAGGAGCAATTTCAGTTATCATTAAACCTTCTTTAGTTAATTTCAAAACGCATCTTTCAGTTATATAAGTAACATCTTGACCTGTTTCATTTTGCATAATCTGCAGAGAAAGTTACCTGTTCAACCGATTTAATAAACTTCTTTTCTTACCTTCTTGAATAATAGTAAGTTTGCCATCTTTTTATTTCTTCCTAAGTCCACCTGCAGTAAATGTTCCGCAGAAAACAACTTTTTTTAGTATTTTGAGAAAATATTTATAAATCCACCGCATCCAGGTATTCTTGGTCCAAATTTAGACACATTGATATTACCTTTCTCATCGCATTGAGCAAGACCTAAGAAAGTTGCATCAAGTCCACCACCATCGTAAAAATCAAACTGTGTATCTTGATCAACTATGCAATACGGATTAACTGCTCCACCAAACTTTCCTCCACCAAGAGGAACTCCACCAGTAATACCCGCTTCTACACTTAGTGTAATTTTACTTCCTTCACCTTCTCTCATTTGCAACAGCTCCAACAACCTCAGGTATACCAATCCCCAAGTTTACTGTGGCATATGCTTTCATTTCCATTGCTCCTCTTCTTCCAATAACTTTTCTATTATCAAGCGCAGGTGGTTGCATTGTGCTGAGAAGTTTTTGTATTTCCACAGTATGAAGGATCAAAATATTCCCCAAATACTTGTTCATGATATTTAAATGGATCTGTTGTCTTTACTACATAATCAACAAGAGAATTCGGTAAAAGTACATATCTTGGATCAAGAGAATTCGCATTAACCATGTCCTTAACTTGAACAATTACTTTACCACCGTTATTTTTACAAGCTATAGCCATATTAGTAGCATCAAGAGAAGCCATTTCTTCTTCAAAACTTATATTACCAAGTTCATCAGAGAAAGTACCTTTTAGTATTATGAAATCTAACTTAGGTGTTTTCATAGTATAGATACTCATCGCCTTCTATAGTAACTTTCTTAACCAAATCTTCTTTTGTAATATCATTAAGTTTTCCACCGTTAAAAACTCAGGATCAACAAATGTTTTTAATCCAACTTTGCTTATTGTCGCTCTTGAAGCAGCATCTCTAAACATATGTGATATAACACCTTGAGGAAAGTTATATGCTTCTATCTTATTTTTCAAAGAGCTAGTTTTTGCAACTTAGGCGCAAGATTCCAGTGACCACCTACAACTCTCTTTAAAAGACCCTCTGAGCGCAAAATGATTAACCGCTCTATCTTTTCCATCTCCTTGACCAGCAGCATAATAAAGTGTCAGACCCTTAGGGTTTTTGAGTTTCATATATATCTTAATTCAATTGCCTCTTCAATTTCTTCTGCGACTCCTAGTCCTACAAATCCGCCAGTTGCAACAACGGCATTATCTGTTATCAGATCTACAGCTTCTCTAGCGTTTATAAACTTAACTTTTCATTATTTGACCCCTCTTTCTTAATTTATAAAAATTTCTAAAAATTAACAAAACTTTCAGACCTTCAAAAATTAGTATAAGTACTTATCCCAATGTAAAATTTTTATTTTTACAGATGATATCATATCAGTATTTATACCTATCTATTATATGTAAGAAAGTCATATAAATATTAAAAACTTCTATATGGAGGAAGAACAGTAGCCATTCCTTCCAAAAACTACCTCACCATTTTTGATTCACACAAGTTGTTTTTAAGTTTTAATATTTTTATCCTTTATTTTTCAACAGCTTCAATTAGTAGCAGTTATAGTATCACCAAAATATACAGGCTTTTTAAAACTCAATTCTTGACCCATATATATAGTTCCTTCTCCTGGTAGTTGCATCCCAAGAACAGCTGAAACTCAAACCTGCTGTAAGCATACCATGCGCTATTCGATTTTTAAACATTCCTTCACCGGCAGAAACTGCATTAATATGAGCAGGATTTAAATCACCTGTAATACCAGCATATAAATAAACATCTGTCTCAGTAATTGTTTTTAGTAAAGCTTGCAGTATCTCCTATATTAATCATATCAATACTTTTACCAGCCATAAAACACCTCCAAAAATAAAAATTATTATATAGTAAAAATTTTACAACATTGAATATAAAATAGTTAAATATTCAGCATTAATTACATACCCATAAAATAGCACGCATTGTATTTAATTAATTTAATAATGATGTAAACAATTACACAACACATAAAATAGTTATTTTCTCTTTGTAAGAAACATTAAAACAATATTTTCTCATTATGTAAGAAACACTATAATTTAAGCACACTATAAATAGAATACCTACTATAAAACAATTGATTATGGCTAATCCATTTAAAATGACAATAAGCAATAATCCTGATTCTCATTATTTTTAGAATACTTCTTTCAAATTTGTCAATAATTTTTATTAATAGAAAATAATTTTATTTTATCATTAAAACAATAATTAGGTATTTAAGATTTATATTATAAAAAAATATTTTTATTCATATTTAAAAATTTAATTTTTATGTTAAACTATCTTAGATTTGATTACAACTTATTATTTGCAAATGAGGTAATATGAGAAATATTCAAGAACTCAGTGAATTAGAACTAATCGACAAAATAAATGAGTATTCTAAGTTAGCTAAGGAAGGAAATCTTTTCAAAAAGAAGATGAAGAGATAAGAAATCATTGCTGAAAAGAATATATACGGCGTGTAAAAATTCTCTTTTACATGGTTTAGGTAATATTAATTCTTTAGCATTTTGAGGTATTATTTTATGAATAGAACTTTAGTCGTTTTTAAAGTGGCAGGTCAAACTTATTGTACAGATATATTAAAAATTAGGAAGTTTGTATTAAACAAGATGTTGTTTCTATGCCTAATACCCCTTCTTTCGTTGAAGGTATTTCAAATCTAGAGGGAAGTAATATGTATTGTAACTTTAGCAAATAAACTTGGCGTATCTTCAAGTTTAGGTAACCAAAATAAAAAGTTATTATTGTGTCAATAAATAATTTTTCTATAGGTTTTTCTGTAGATGATATATCAGGCATAATACATGTTAATAGCGATGATATAGAGGTACCTCCAGATATTGTATCTAAAAACTAATATATTTTCTGACGGAGTTGTAAAATCACAAGATAATATTATTATTTTATTAGACTTCAACAGGATGCTCAATGATGATGAAATTGAGAAAAATAGAAACTTTAAATAGGGATATAAGTTTATGAAGAAAGAATCAGATCATAAAAAGAGCATCAATATAGCATTAGATAGTATAATTACATCAATGAAGGATGGAAAAGAAGAAATATTTGCTATTACAGAACAAATTAATAAAGAAAAATAGACAGGTTAAATCTGATATAGCTCAAGTTAGAAAAAGAAATCAAAATATATAATGCTCAAATAGAAAAAGTTAAAAATAGAATTGCAAAGCAGAAAAAAACACTATCTATAGTAAGCAGTGATTTCGACAAATATAATTCAGATGATATTAAAGATGCATACGATAAGTCATGATAATCTCCAACAGGATCTTATGAAGAAACAGTTGGAAATAGATTCTATAATTAAAAAATTAGAACTTTACGAAAATAGAATTCAAAAATAATGAGCTTGTTTCAAAAGCTGATGAATTATTAAGCAGAATTGAAATTATGAGTGATTATATGAAGCTTGACTCTTCTATTGATTCTGATAGTGACGACTTATTTACAAAATGGATTCTTTTTCAGGAAAATGAGAAAAAATAGGATAGCAAGAGATATTCATGATGGACCAGCTCAAACCATTGCTTCTTTAGTTATAAGATCTGATATCATAAAAAGCTTATCGAAAAAGAAAACTCCTAGCACAACTATATACAAGGAAATAGAGCAATTAAAATTTCAACTTAGAAGTGTAATTAAAAGAAATCAGAAAAAATTATGTACGATTTAAGACCTACTTCTTTGGATGAACTGCTTTTCGTCAAGTATACATGGACTTGTTTCTAAAACTGAAGAAGACTGTAATATTAAATTTTTCTGTTAGTATTGATGAAGAAAGTAAAATTAAAAACTCTAACCTTAAGATAATTTGCTTTTAGAATAATTCAAGAATCTTTAAATAATATAATAAAACATTCAAAGGCTAAAAAGCATATATTTATGTGAAAAATTTCAAATACTTTCATAGATATGATTGTTCAAGAATAATGGTATTGGTTTGATACTTTCCAAAATTAATTCAGTTAATTCATTCGGGACTCTCATCTTTAAAGGAAAGAGTTTCACTTGTAAATGGAACCGTAATTATAGACTCTGAACTTTCAAAAAGCATGACTATAAATGTAAAAACATACTCAATAAGGAGGATGTATATGCTTAGCAATACAATTAAAAGTAATGATAGTAGATGATCACGAATTGATTAGAGAAGGACTATCAAAAATTATAGATATGGAAAATGATATAGATATTGTATATAAGGCAAAATCTGGTATTGAAGCATTAGAAGTTATTAAGGATATAAAACCTGATGTAATTTTGCTTGATATAAACATGGGTGAATTGAACGTATAGAAACTCTAAAAATAAAAGCTTCAGGATCAAAGACAAAAATAATAATGCTTACAGTATACGATGATGTAGAATATATTTCTCAAAAGCGTAAATTTGGGTGCAAATGGATATGTTCTAAAAGATTCAGATTCTGATACATTAATAAAGACAATTAAGATAGTTAATGATGGTGGTAGTTATATACAACCTACTTTAGCTACCCAACTCATTAAGCACATGACTACCGAAAAGAAAAGTACAAGTGATAAAAAAATTACTTGATCTTTTAACTCGAAGAGAGCTTATAGTTATGAAAGAAATATCTTCAGGTCTTAATAATAAGTCAATATCGAAAAAGTTAAATATAAGTGAAAAAAACAGTAAAAAAATCATGTTTCAAGTATTCTAAAAACTTGAACTTCAAGATAGAACTCAAGTGGCACTATATATGCAATAAAAATAAAATAATTGACATTTAAAAAGCTCGGTGTAGATTTTACTACACTGAGCTTTTTAAATTATCCCAATAATCCTTTTGAACACTCAATACTAACAAAAATTATACCTATCCAACAAGTAGCACCAAGTAATATAGAACTTTTTACCACTTTTGATAAGTTTATTTAAATTTGTATTAAGACCTATTGCTGACATAGCCATAATAATAAAAACTTACTTAGATTTTTTTCATAAATCTAAAAAGAATGGATTAATCTAACTGTATCATTAGAAAAACATTTTGTCCTATAAGAATTTCTAAAACTGTGGTAATAAGTGAAGTTAATATAAAATACAACTACAAACATTGGAAGTATTTTTATACTTATTTTTGTCTTATCTATATTTTTTTATTTTTATTCTCTATTATGGCTAAAACAGTTGTTATTGGTATTATATCTAAAGTTCTTGTAAGTTTAACTATAGTTGCGCTTTTCAAGTACTGTTCCGTTTGTACCATGAACATTATCCCATACTGATGCCGCTGCAGTAACAGAAGAGGTATCGTTGATTGCTGTACCCGCAAATAGCGCAAAGCCTTCATTTTGAAAAACCTAAAATATCTCCTATCGTTGGAAAAATAATTGCTGCTATAAGATTAAATAAAAATACTACAGATATCGACTGAGCTATTTCATCATCATTAGCTTCGATTACAGGTGCAGTTGCAGCAATAGCAGATCCTCCATATTGAAGAACCAACACCTATTAAAAATAGCTATCTTCTTATCTAAGTGCATAACTTTAGACATAATGTATGATACAACTCAAAAGAACAAAAATATTGTGGATAGGATTACAGGAAGAGAACTTGCTCCAACTTGTAATACGACTTTTAAATTTAAACCAAATCCAAGAAGTATCACTGCATATTGTAGTATCTTTTAGATGTAAATTTTTATTCCACTATCTAATTTTGACCTTTTACTTAACCTTGAGCCTATTATTCCAAAAACATCCCAAAAACTGGACCACCTACTACAGGAATAAAAATTACCACAAAAATAAGCTAAAAACCCTATTATTCCACAAAAATAAAAATACCCTTTATATTTTTCATATTTTAGCAATCTCCCAGATAGTATAATCATATCAATTCTTTGTCACCAAAATAATATCACATTTTATTCTTTTAGTCTAACAAAACAAAAAGTTTTTCAAAAATCCTTGTATTATTAGTAAAGATTTTTGTATTATATAAAAATGAATTTTTAATTTTGAGGATTCAAATGTGTCAAGATAAGAAAAACTTTTATATAATCTACACCTATTTATTATCCAAGCGGAAAGCTTCATATTGGGCACACATATACTACAGTTGCTGTTGATGCTATATCAAGATACAAGAGATTCACAGGATATGATGTAAGATTTTTTTAACTGGTACTGATGAACATGGTGAAAAAAATACAAAAAGGCTGAAGAACTTGGAAAAACCCTAAAGAATATTTAGATGGTATGATAGATGACATAAAAAGCTTTGTGAGGAAAATGGAAATATCTTTATGATGATTTCATAAGAACTACGGATAAAAAGACATACTGATGCTGTTCAAAAAATATTTAAAACTCTATATGATAAAGGCGACATATACTTAGATGAATATGAAGGTGCATCTGTGTTCCTTTGTGAATCTTTTTGGACGGAATCACAGTTGATTGATGGAAAGTGTCCAGATTGTCATAGAGAGGTTCAAACTAGGAAAGAGTCCTCATATTTTTCAGACTTTCAAAATATCAAGATAGATTAAAAATACTATGAAGAAAATCTCTGATTTTTGTTTTCCTGAAAGTAGGAAAAAGAAATGTTAACAAACTTTATTAATGCCGGCTTGGAAGATTTATCAGCTTTCTCGTTCTACTTTTTGATTGGGGAATAAAAGTCCCATTTGATGAAAAACATGTAATTTATGTTTGGATAGATGCTCTTTCAAACTATATAATCGTTTCTTGGATATGATAGTGGTGATGACACTTTATTCAAAAAATATTAGCCTGCAGATTTTCATATAGTTGAAAAGAAAATAATGCGTTTTCACACAATAATCTGCAATGTCTCTTCTTATGGCTCTAGATTTACCGCTTCCTAAAAAGTTTATGGACATGGATGGATATTATTTGGTATGACAAGATGAGTAAGTCAAAAAGGTAATATTGTTTATCCTGAACCTATAATAGAAAGATACGGAATAGATGCTCTTTAAATATTTTTACTTTTGAGAGAATTTACTTTTTGGACAAGATGGAAATTTATACAAATACAGCATTTTTAAAATAGAATTAATTCTGATTTAGCAAATGATTTAGGAAATTTATTTCACTGAACTATTTCAATGATTGAAAATACAATAACGGTATAATTCCCACTACTGCAATAAAAACAGCTTACCATGATGATTTAGTGTCTACCGCAGAGAGAATGCCTGAACTTGTGGATATAGCTATGAATCAAAATGCAATTTAGTATAGCACTTGAAGAAATATGGAAGGTTATAAGAAGAGCTAACAAGTATGTAGATGAAACTATGCCATGGAAGTTAGCAAAAAGACGAAGATTCAAAAAGATGAATTAAACTGTGTATTATATGATCTTGCTGAAACTTTTAAGAATAGTTGACACAATGATAAGTCCTATATTGCATCATACTGCTAACTGTATATTTACTCAACTTAATACTCCTGATGAGCTTAAAACTTACGAAAGTGGTAAAAATTTGGACTTACGCCTTCTAATTTATCAGTTGTAAAAGTGAGATTCTGTTTCAAGATTAGACATAGAAAAAGAAGCTCTAATAATGAGTGATATGTTTGCTCCAAAGGAAGAAATAAATGACGATTTCTCTTGAAGCCTGAAATAACTATAGATGATTTTGACAAGCTTGATTTAAGAGTTGGAAAAAGTTATTGAAGCTAAAAACATCCTGAAGCTGATAAACTTTTTAGTATTTATAATAAAATCAGGTAATCATACAAGATCAGATTGTATCAGGTATAGCAAAAATTCTATAACCCTGATGAACTTATAGGCAAAAAAATGTTGTATATGTTGCTAATCTCAAACCAAGAAAGTTGAGAGGTCTTGTTTCTCATGGTATGATACTATCGGCTGCAACGAGTGATGATGAAAAATTTATAGTACTTAATGCTGATGGCATAGATGATACTGCAACAGTTTCTTAGACTGAAAAACATTTTTAATATTGTCTCTCAAGATTTACTAAAACAATCTTTATACTAAAAATCTAATAGAATAATGATAATATAATAAAATAAGATAAACTAAATATTTATTAACTTAAGATATGCTATAGTGTTTCGCAAGTATAGAATTGATAAAATTCATAGTTTAAATACAGTTTCGTATTACAATAATAAAATTAAAAAATAAGAGCAGTAATATTAAAATATTGTTTTATTTTTATTTAAGAAAATAATTTATATTTATTCAAGTAAATTATATATTTACAATTAAATTTTATAGCAACTTAAAAATTTTTAAAAAGCACACTAATAGAGTTTTATAATAATAGGAGAGATTTATGATATTTTGATACTCATGCACACATTGATAGTGAGCAATTTGAACAAGATTTAGATAATATAATACAAAATATACTGATAATCAAATTTCACTTATAGTAAACTCTGATGTGATCTTACTACATCAAGAAAAATCAGTAGAATTATCAAATAAATATGACTTTATATTTTTCAGCAGTTGGATTCCATCCTCATGAAGCAAAATTTATGGATGAACATTCATTAAAAGAAATTGAAAATCTTGCAATCAAATGAAAAGGTTGTTGCTATAGGAGAAATAGGTCTTGACTTTTTACTATGACTTTTCTCCAAGAGATATTCAAGAAAGATGTTTTCATAAAACAAATGCAACTAGCTCAAAAATTAAACTTACCGTTTATCATTCATTCAGAGATGCATCAAATTATACTTATGAATTATTAAAAAGTATAAAAATAATGTAGATTGTGTTCTTCACTGCTATTCTCAAAGTAAAAGAAATGGCTGGTTATATTTAGATTTAGGTTGTTATCTTTCTTTGCAGTCCTGTAACTTTTAATCTGTTAATTTACAAGAAGTAGCAAAATATGTTCCTCTAGACAGAATTTTTATAGAAACAGATTCACCTTTTATCTTTCCCCTGAACCAAAAGAGGTAAAAGAGAAATGAACCATCTAATGTTATCTATACTGGATTGCTAATTTGAAAATATGTATGAAGAAGAATTTTTAAAATAACATAGTAACAACAGTATTAATTTTTAAACTTGATGAAAAATTTGAATTCAACAATTACAATAATATAAGTAATTTTAAAACTTCAAATTATAAAAATATTAAACATAGTTTTAGTAAATAAACTAATAGCTATTTTATAATAATAGAGAAAAATTTTTAAGGAGATTTTATGATATTAAATATGTTTTTATGGCTTTTTGTATGGCATTAGCTGACAGTGTATCAGGTGTATCTGAGGTACTATTGCTTTTATATTAGGTTTTTACGAGGAACTACTGGATAATGTTCTATAATATTTTTCCAAAGATATGACAAAAGAAAATCTGCTATAACCATTTATAGTAAAATTACTTCTTGGTTGGGCTATAGGTATGGCAATATCTCGTAACGGTTTTTATCAAATCTATTTGAAAGTAAAATATATTTTTAAGCAGTGTATTTTTAGGTCTTACTTCTGTATCAATACCTTTTATTATTATTTTCTGAAAAAAGAAGATTTGAAAGGTAAATTTAGTAATTTAATATTTACTCTTATTGAGTCTTGTGTTAGGTTTAAGTATTTCAGTATTAGAGATAGAATTTCAGGAGGTTCATCTATAGATTTCTAAAATCTTCAACCACTTCAATACGCTTATGTTTTGCGGAATGATTGCAATAACAGCTATGAAAAGTTGCCTGGAATCTCCGTGCAACTCTACTTTTTGATATTAGGGTTTATGCACCTCACTATAACAGGAATAAAAGAACTTTTACATTTTTAATCTATCAGTACTTCCTGGAATCATATGTTTAGGACTAGAATTCTAACAGGTTTAGCATTATCTATCGGCTTAATCTAGAGTTGCCCTAAAAATATAAGAGCAAAAACTTTATATTTTATATTAGGGCTTATGATAGGTTCTCTATATGCAATAGGTATGGGAGCCAACTACACTTAAAACACCTCTTCCTGCACTTGGACTTTCAACATTTAGTATTTTTAGGCTTTATATTAGGAATAGCTATATTATTAGGTTTAGAAATGACAAGGACTTGAAGATTATGAAAATAGTATTAAAATAAAAAGAACCAAAAAGAAAAATATTTTCTCTGGTTCTTTTTATTATTCTTCATCCAACATATCAGATGCAAAATCCCTATTTCTTCAATTTCGTCATCAATGGCATCAAACAAATCATCTTTTTCTTAATTTAGCTTTCTACTAAGTCTCTCTTCCAGTTGAAACAAGATCACTTCTTAAATCATTTCCACTTTTTGGAGCGATCATTAGTCCCTACAACAAGTCCTATAAGAGTTCCTACTACCGATCCTAGTATTACTGCCAACAAATTAACATCATTATTTCTTCATGGAATTACCTCCTAATTTAATCTTAAGGGTATTATACACCCTTGAACAAAAATAAAAACACTATATATCTAACTTTAATATTTGATTTTTCATTTTAATATCAACAATTGTAGTATCGTTATATAAATTCTTATATTTATCTTTTGAATTTTGTCGTTATACTATAATCTTCCCAAAATGAATTGGTAAAAATATTTAGGTCTTAAATCCAATATTTGTTTTCCGCCTAAATCAAACTGTCCTTGTTGCTTTTGGATCTACTAAAAATAAAGCAATATCTCATATTTGTATAGCTTATTAATTTCAGCAACAAACCTATTATGCATTTCATCTCTTACATCATCGTTGTCTTCCATTTCCAGTACCAATCATTTAGATCTCCAGCAAAAATACATTCTTATTAATATTATTAATAAGAAATGCTACTCCTGCATCAGTAGAAGCTATATGTTTTATCTTCATTTCATCGACAGTTACAAAACTATCAGGGTTCAACAATAACTACCTTATCACTAGGTAATATTTTTCACTTACTGGTACATCAGAAGATATAATGTATTTCTTTACTTTTATTCATATAATCAAATATCTTACTACTATAGTGGTCACCATGAGCATGAGATACAAAATAAATTTCCTTATCTTCTGGTAATATTAAATCACCTTCAAAAATAATCAAAATACCATGAAATAATTTTTATTTCTAATGTATAACAACTATGGTGAATATATTGCGTTTTAACTTCCACAGTACTAACCATCCTTTCTATAAGAGATTTCAGCACCTCTGATTAAATTCTTCAGGTGCATTATACCCAGATGATTTTAATCTCTTTATTTCTTGCGGCAAGCTCTAAAATTGTACTTATATTTCTTCCAGGTCTAACAGGAATTATGTTCTTCAACCTTAGTATCCAAAATTGTTGTAAAGCTTTCATCCAAGCCAAGTCTATCATAATATTTTCCTTCATCCCATGTCTCAAGATTTACAACCATATCTATTTTCTTACTATTTTTTTACTGCTCCAATACCATACAAAAGATCTTACATCTATTATTCCAAGTCCTCTTATCTCCATAAAATGCTCGACAACTTCAGTTGACTTGCCAATCAGTGTATCTTCATCCAACTTTTATGATTCTTACAGCATCATCTGCAACAAGTCTGTGATATAAGCCTCCAAAGCAGTCTCACTTTTTCCAATACCACTTTCTCCTGTAATCAATATTCCTATACCATCAATATCTACAAGAACACCATGCATAAGAAGTTCTGGTGCAAGATTTTCATTTAGATAATATGAAATTTTAGAGCAATCTTAGGATGAGTCTTACTACCAACTATAATTTTAGAATATTTTTGCAGACCTCAATATTTCGCTAAAACTTCTGTCTTAGTTGATATGACAAGTAACGGTATATTAAATTGCATAAGTTTATCAATAGACTCTATTCTTTGTTCATTAGTTAGAGACTTGAAATACAAGTATTCTGTCTCGCCCTATTATCTGCACCTCTCATATTGAAAAATTTGTTAAAAACCTAGCTAATTGTAGTCCAGGTCTATTAATATCTGGAGTATCTATAAAAGTCTCTATTTTATCCGGGTTTGTAACATAGTCTAATTTGAGATCTTTTATCAAATCAGATGTCAAGACTTTCTTATTGCTTAACTTCTCCATATATTCTCCTTAAAAGATTTCTCTATTTTTATTTTATTATTTTATGTCCAATTTTTACACGGAATTTATAAATTTCTAAATATTCATATATACAGATAAAAGCAATTCTTTTTATCAAGGACTCCAGATCATCTAAACTAGCATTTTTAATATTTTTAATAGATTTAAAATTAGAAAGTAATAGTCTTTTCTCCAACACCTTAATATTATCAAGCCTCAGAGAATGTCATTTTTATTTCTAAGAGATTTATGGTAGTCAATTGCAAAATCTATGAACTTCTTCTTGAATTGATGCTATAAAATTATACAACTTACTATGTCTATTTAATTCAAACAATTCCTCATCATCACATAGTCCCATGGTAGTATGTTTGTCATCTTTATACATTCCAAATACGGGTATATTAATTTTTCTCTTTCAAAAAGTCTTCTTATCACACTTACTTGACCTTTCCTCCATCTAAAAGTATTAAATCGGTAAGTTTTTCATGCTTAATCCTTCTCGATAATATCTCTTCCATAGAACTGTAATCATCGGACCTTGTACAGGTTTTTATTTTATATCTCCATACAGTTTAGGCATCTTGCCATCAACAAATACAACTTGGACCCCCTACACTGTCAACTCCTCGAATATTGGAAATATCAAATGATTCTATCTTATGAATATCATTTTAAAGATAAAATATCCTTTTAGTTGTTTTATTATCAACTCAATATTTTCTTTCTTTCCCTTGTCAACAGCTTCTTTTTCTTAAGATTGTCTCAGCTGCATTTTTATAACCAACTGCATCATTTCTCACCTTTTAAGTGGAACTTTATTATTACTTACTTTTCTTTTTATTGCTTAACAGCTCTGACAACACATTCATATCTTCAAATTCATAATTTACATATATTTCCTTTGAATATAAACTGAATTTATATAATATTGTTTTACAAAAGAAGATAGTACTTCACTATTATCTTTACTAAAGTCAATATCAAATATAAAATTTCTCAGTACCTACTACCTTACCTCTCTCTAACAAAAATATAAAATACAAGAAGTATCATTACCTTGTTCTACAGCTAAAAATCCTTATCAAGTAAGCTATTAGTGGATACTATCTTTTGCTTTTTCAAGCATTTCTTGCATACCATTTATTTTATCCCTATATACATGGCTTTTTCTATAATCAAGTTTTTGAGAAGCATCATCATTTTTGCCTTAAAGTTTCTATAATTGCATCACTTTTTGAATCTAAAAAATTTATAACTTCAATAATGGTTTTTATCATACTCTGCCTTATCAACCGTTCCAAGACAAGGACCATTACAAATATTTATATAATAGCTTAGACATGGTCTTTCCTCATAATTGATTTTTGGATATTTCTACTACAAGTTCTTAATTTAAAAAGTACTATGAATAAGATCAATTATATCATTTACTATAAACGCATTTGAATACGGTCCAAAATACTTTTGCTCCGTCTTTTTCCATCTTTCTTGTTTTTATGACTCTCGGATATTCTTTCGTTTAATGTTATTTTTATATATGGATAAGTCTTATCATCTCTAAGTAATATATTATATTGAGGCTTATATTCCTATCAAATTATTTTCAAGTATTAATGCTTCCATTTCAGAATCAGTCACAATATACTCAAATTCGTCAATGTGAGAGAGACCATGCCTTTTACTTTATCTTTGCATATTATCTTTGAGATTGAAAATACTGTCGTACTCTATTTCTCAAAGATACTGCTTTTCCTACATATATAATCTCATTATTCTTATTTTTCATTAAGTAAACACCGCTACTATGCGGTAATTTTTGAAATAAGAGCTTTTATTTTTCCGTTATATATATCACACTTTCTAAAATATTAAAATATGCTAACCTACTATCACTTTTAATGCTTCACATTTTACAGAAACTTTTTAGTGGTAAGCAAGGTCCTTTTTCTCCATCTAAACTAACTGCAAGATTTCGATTATCTGAGTCAATTTCAAAAATTTGACGCTTTTTCAACTCTTATATAAAACTATTCTTTGTAAAATCTTCACCTCTTGCAACCTGCATAAAGTAAGTTTGCAATATCTCATAGGATTTTGTACTTCTTTTACAATTATTATCTCAAATAACCCATCTTTTAAGTCAACTTCGTCATCCAATATTCCAGTCATATCCCAACATTATTACCATTTAATACCAATACCATATAAGCCATTTCTTCAATAGTTTCATTTTCAGTCTTAATAATAAACTTATTTGATTTAATATTTGACAATTTTGTTATTCCTTGTAAATAATACGCAAGAGGTCCCAACCATTCTTTTTAAATCTGAATTGTTTCAAATGATGTCTCAGCAAATATGCCTCACAGCTAACGTAAAGATAAAATTTGACTCACTATCCAAAACACCCAATGTCAACAGTGGATATTTTTGTTTTTGAAATTTGTTTAATAGCTTTATATAGTGCAGGCTCCATATTGATATTTGATGCAAAATTGTTACAAGTACCTGAACCTATTACTGTATAGGCTTTTGTATATTATTATTTAAAATTCTTGAAGCTATTGCTGAAATACTCGCCATCTCCTCCAGAACCCATTATAAAATCATAATTTAATAACAACATCAAATCGCTTAATTTATCGTATACTGTATTATCTAGTCTTATTATTGTAAGAATAATATCATTTTCCATAAATTTATTCACAATTTCACTTAATTCATCAGACACTTTCTGTTTCTGCATAGGGTTATAAACAAACAACGCTTTTTATATTCAGGCATAGCAAATCCCCTTTTATAGTTTGTTATCTCGACATTTACAATAATATTATTGAATTTGACATATGTTACTTTATGTAATAATTCTTTAGTAAAAACCATTATGTAATTAACATTTTTAATTTAATGCCAAACTAATTTTTAATGCATTGTCTATTTTTATCTATTATATATTCATCTACAGAACCCAAAAACTCTCTTAATCTTACCTTATCTATGGTTCTAATCTGTTCCATCAACATTACAGAATCTTTTTCTAATCCGAATTGTTTAGCTTTTATTTCAATATGAGTAGGTAATTTCGCTTTGATTTAACTTAGATGTTATAGGTGCTACAATAGTTGTAGGAGAAAAATTATTCCAATGTCATTTTGTACTATAATAACAGGTCTTATACTGCCTTGTTCTGACCCCTGCCCTTTTGAGCTAAATCAGCATAAAAATGTCTCCTCTTTTAATGACTTTGATTATCCATGTAGCATCCCCCTTTTCTTCAAAACTTAATACTGCCTCAGATTTCATACTCACGCTTTTACTCTCTTATTAATTCCGCATACTATTTCATAAATTATGGTATCAGCTAATTTTGCCATGTTATAACTCACTATCATCATTATATCCAAAAAATATATACCTTAGTGCCAATATCAACTAGGGTAACTTAATCATCATTTGATCCATACATAAATGTTTCCTACGCATATACCCCTTACTCCATTTTCTAAAACAACTTCAAAAATTTTTACAAGACAAAGATCTGTTTATACCGTCAGCATATCCTATAGGAAACTGTTGTAATCCATTCATCTTTTTCAAGAGTATACTTACCACCATAACTTACCTTACAACCTAAGTAATTTTACATTGGATCACCAGACTCTCAAGCTTCATTGCAGGTTTTAATTTAATATTCGATTTATCTCATCATTATAGGAATAGCCATACATACCTATTCCAATCCTTATCATATCTAAAATTGTAATTATTTTTCAGATGCAGCTGAATTAGATATATGTTTAATAACCCAATTTATATTTTCATTTTCTATACACATATCTTGAAACAAAATCAAACTGTATATCATTAACTTCATTTTTGTTTCTTCTGCATTTGAAAAATGAAAAACACCCAACAATACTTACATTACTAAGACAGTTTACTATCTCGTCTATGTAATCATTTTGTGATAAAAACCACACTTTTGACATCCCTGTATCTAATTTAATATGAACTTTGCTATCAAACCATTAATTTTCGGCTATCTTATTTATAGTGTTAGCAATATCTAAATTATATATAGCAAAATTCTACATCATTTCTTATCAAGTTCTCAATTTCATTATCAACACATAACCTAATATTAATATTGGTTTTGTAATTTGAAAGCTTCTAAGTTCTAACGCTTCATCTCCAGTAGAAACTGCAAAATAATCTATATGTTTTTCTATAAATTTTTGATACTTCAACACCTTCCATGACTCATAAGCATCAGCCTTAACTACTGCACAAACCTTTGTTATTTCACTTTTAATTTTCTTAAATTCATTTATGTTATGTAATGATATTGCTTAAAGAGATGCGTGCAACTGCCCTGTTAGACGATATATGCATCATTTACTCACTTTCTATTATTTTGTTGATTGTTAATTACTTTATTTTAATTGTGTCAGTACACTACTTATAAATAGTCATATATATAGATGAGCACTACAAATAATCTAATTAATATTAGCTAAGCATATGCTCATCAAATTTTTCCGTTTTCTCTTCCCTGCCCATAAATCCATGAATAAATGAATATGTCGAATTTATTCTTCCTTGAAGATTATCTCTTAATATTCTTTTTATCTTCAAGCTCTTTTCTCATTATTTCAATTTCCTCGAGAAGTAAATATAATCATCAGAGTTTATTATATCATATGATTCACTGAGTGTCTTCCTCAATAGATTAATATTTTCTTTTTCTTTACTTACCAATATTTCTTGAATTTCTATCTCTCTCAATTTCTTCCATTTATTTGAACCATTCTGTCCTTCATTATATCCATTTCTTTTTCTGCAGACCTATTTCCTGAATTGAGCTGTCCAGAAAGATAAAAGAACAGTAGGAGCAATTTCAGCCTTTTCTTTTGTGAAGGTTATTACTTCTAAAAACCAGTCATCATTTATTAGATTTTTAGTATCTCAATAGATGCCTTAATATCTTCAGCAGAAACATGTTTCATAAGTTCATTAAAAGGTTTTATACTCCGTCAGCATTGGAACTATTCTTTTTCAATAATTTCTTCAAATGTTTTTCTCACTTTTTATTTTTAAACTGTTTAAACACTGATTATTCCTCTCAACTCCAATAAAAACTGAATAATAAAAATTAATATTCAATATTTTTATTGTTCAATTAAATTATATATAAAGTTACAGTCAATACATTATTTTTATTTAAGTTATATTTATATTGTAAGAATCTAATTCTAATAAATATATAAATACCTTATCTGAATATATCGTAACTATTTAAAAAGAATTTTTAATAAGTTAATAAATTATATTTTTAATACATTTGTGTTATAATATCTGATAAGTTATATTTAAGTTAAATATCATAAAAATATTGTGTTTTCAAGATAAAATTATTTGGAGGAATTATGATAGCACATATAATTTCTGTTGGTACTGAATTATTACTTGGAGAAGTGATAAATACAATGCAACTTTCATTGCTAATGAGCTTAAAAATATCGGAATTTCTGTATATCATATAAAATACTTTAGGTGATAATGAAGGTAGATTGATAGATCGAATTAAAATCTGCATATGAAAAAGTGACATAATTATTACTACTGGTGGCTTAGGGTCCTACTAAAGATGATCTCACTAAGGAAACTGTTGCTAAATTTTTAAATTTAGAAATGGTTCTTTTTGATGATGAAGTATTAGAACAATGGTTCAAAAATAGATCTAATGAACTTAATAAAAGGAAATTTTGAGTCAAGCATACTTTCCAAAAGGAAGTACTATAATAGACAATTTTAATGGTACTGCAAGCGGATGTATTATAAATCATAACAAGAAAAATATTAATAATACTTCCTGGACCTCAAGAGAAATGAAGCCTGCGATGACAAATACAGTTATACCGTATCTTCAATCTTTTTCATCTCATGTATTTTGCGCAAGTCAAAACGATAAATGTCACAGGTATTGAGAGATCTAAGATGGAAGAAAAAGTTCTTCCTCTGATAAATAATCAAAGTAATCCAACAATAGCTCCGTATTTTAAAGATAAAGGATTAACACTTAGAGTGATGTCTTGAGGCTTCTTCAGTGGAAGAAGCTGAAAACTTACTCGCCTACTATATCTAAAATAAAAGAATGTTTGTCCGATGACCTTTATGCAATAGGGAGATGATATCTCCGTTGAAAAACAGTGTGTGTAAGTATCTTATGGACAATAACTTAAGTATCTCTACTGCTGAATCCTGCACTGGAGGTATGTTGTCTTCAAGAATTATAGCAATATCTCAGGAATAAGTAAATGTTTTAAACAGGGCTATATTACTTATTCCAATGAATCTAAAAATCAATGTTTTAGGTGTAAATAATACTACTTTAGAAAAATATGGAGCTGTTTCAGAACAAACAGCCATTGAAATGGCAAAATGTGCTGCAATTATTTCAAATTCAGATATTGGAATTTCTACTACAGGAATCGCCGGACCTAATGGAGGTAGTGATGAAAAGCCTGTTGGTTTGGTATATATAGGTCTTTATATAAAAGGAATATCGTATGTAAAAAGTAAATTTTATTGGTAATAGACAAAGAATAAGAGCATTCGCCACAAGTAACGCTCTTGATGAGAAGAACCCTTAAAATTCCTATTTATGAATTTTGATATAGTATATTTATTCAGATTTATAGTATTTAATTTTTAACTAACTTTAATATTTTCTTATTCACTTAATTTGAGTTAGTTTTAAAAATATAATTTTTAATATAAGCATTATACTATAAATCTGCTTTATATATAATTTTTAGGAAGAGATAGATGTGTTTTTCGATTTTGTTTATCCACTTATTGATTTAATAACACATATTAAGATTACAGATATTATAGATATACTAATAGCTTATTTAACATATAAGCTTTATGAACTTATGAAAGAAACAAGAGCTGAGCAGCTTGTAAAAGGGATTTTTATTATTTTTATAGCCCTTAGAATATCTGAAATTTTAATTTACGCACCTTCCATTGGATACTTAGTAATACTATGACTGTAGGCTTATGGCAATAATTGTAGTTTTCTTTTTCAACCTGAACTTAGAAGAATACTTGAACAACTTGGTAGAACAAATATAATAAGTAAAAACAATTCCATTTCAAAAAGAAAGTGATACTATGAACGAGGTAGTTCAAGCATCTCTATCTTTATCTAGACAAAAGATAGGTGCACTGGATAGTTTTTGAAAGAAAACAGGTATTAATGAAATTATTCAAACAGGAACTAATTTAAACGCTGATGTATCAAGAGAACTATTAATAAATATTTTCATTCCAAACACACCTCTTCATGATGGTGCAGTAGTTATAAGAAGAAATTTCATTAAAGCTGCAGCGTGTTTTTACCACTTACTGAAAATAAGAATCTTAATAAAGATCTTGGTACAAGACATAGGGCAGCGCTTGGCATAACTGAAAAATCTGACTGTTTATCACTTGTCGTATCAGAGGAAACAGGATATATTTCTATCGCTATTAATGGCAAAACTGTATAGAGATTTAAACTGAAGAAAGACTTCTAAATATCCTGTCCATGAATCTTATAAATGAAAAAGCAAATCCGACCGTAATGAAGGTGGTATAAACAATGAAACCGAGTAATATTTCAAATTTTAAAATCAAAGTCATCTGTCTTATAATAGCATTTTTGTTTGGGTTTATGTTATGATTGAGCATAGACCTTGTTGATACAAGAGAACTATCGTCAGTAGAAGTTAATATAACCAATATAGAGGAGCTTAATAATCAAAGTCTCAATTCTATCTCCAAAAGTCCAAAAACTAGAAGCTGGCGTTAAATTAAAGGGCAAACGATCAATTATTGCATCAAAGATGGAATTATATTACAAACTACAATAGATAATGCAAAAATAGGTGAAAAATATCTCAAAATAACTGTAAATTCTGATAATTCTGATATATCTTACTCAATTACTCCCTCTTCATTGCTTAAATATTGAAAGAATATATTAGTAAAAAGTGAAAAATCCAAGTATATTCTGTAGGACAATTAGCTGAAAATACTGTTATAGACTCACTACATCTTTCAAAGGACAAAGTTACAATTTCAGGACCTAAATCCTTGATAGATAAATTAGTTAAAAGTTGAAGCTAAAATAGACTTGGAAAAATAGTAAGGTGTCTTTATCTAAGTGGGTTAAATTAAATTTTTGGATATAAATGGCAACGAGATAAGTGGTTTATTTTCAGATTCTTCAGATATACTTGTCACAGTTTCCTGTTAGAAAAATCTGTACCAATATATGCAGACATACAAAACGATAAAGCAAATTATAATATGGGACTTTTTGAATTTAACTGTGTCTCCACAAGAAATTAAAATTAAAGGTACTGAATCAGATATAGAAAAATAGACAAGATTTCAACAAAACCCATCAGTCTTACTCAAAAATCTTACAAGATCATTCTATAAAAGGTTGAGCCTAATCTTCCGACAAATATTAAAAAGCAATGTAAAAATCAGTTACTGTTTCGAGCGAAGTAACAACTAATTAAAATATTTAAGCTTAAAAATAGTAAAACATATTTTTATTAGCGTTTTTAAATCAAAAATACTATTCTAAGGAGAATATATGAGGAAGAGTTTAAAAGGAAATTTTTGAATGGATAAAGTCTATTCTTTTTGCAGTTGTGGTGGCATCTCATAATAACTATTTTTATTAGCCCTACCATAGTTAAGGGTGAATCTATGTACCTAACTTTACAAAAATAATAACTACATCATACTTAATAAAAACAGCCTATTGGTTTTCCACCCTAAAAAGAGGCGATATTGTAGTTTTCAAGTCACATAGAAGATGAAAAGGCAAGTATAAAGATCTTTGTGAAAAGGGTAATAGGTCTTCCTGGAGATCATATTGAAATAAAAATATGGTGATGTATATGTAAACGAGGAGCTCAAAATGAAAAACTATATTAACGGAGATTATACTGACGGAAAATATAGATTTGATAGTTCCTGATAGAAATCTTTTGCTATGGGAGACAATAGACCTAATTCATACGATTCACGAGCTGATGAAATTGGAACCATCGACATCAATAAAGAGATTATAGGCAAGGCTTTAATTAGATTATATCCCTTTAATGAAATAAACTTTTTAGTCTAAAAACTCCCTATTTTTAGAGTTATTTACCTCTGATAATAGGGATTTTATATTATTTATTTACCATTTCAAATGTATCTCTTGCGATAACGAAGCTCTTTCATTTGTAGGTATTATATAAATTTTTATCTTTGAATCTTTTTAGATATCAATTGCTCTTTTCCTCTTACTTTATTAGCATCTACATCGATTTCTATTCCTAAAGACTCTAACTTTGCATATTTCTTCTCTCTTGAACCTATAGAATTTTCTCCAAGACCAGCTGTAAATACTATTGCATCAACATCACCAAGTTCAGCCATGTAAGCTCCTATATATTTCTTTTACTCTTGCTATGGAACATATCAAGTGCTAACCTTGCTCTATCATTTCCTTTTTCAGCTTCACCCTCAATATCTCTAAAATCCGAAACTAACTCCTGAAACCCCAAGAACCCCAGATTTTTATTTAACATATTATCAACTCTTTAACAGACATATTTTCTTTTATCAGCTAAGAATGGCATAACTGCAGGATCAATGTCTCCACTTCTTGTTCCCATTATCAAACCTTCAAGCGGTGTGAATCTCCATTGAAAGTGTCAATTGATTTTTCCATTTTTAATAGCTGCAAGACTTGCTCCATTTCCAAGATGACAAGTTATTATATTGCAATTTTCTATTTTCTTACCCATTAATTCACTCTGCTCTTTGGCTTACAAATCTGTGTGATGTACCATGAAATCCATATCTTCTAATTTTTATATTTTTCATAATATTCATATGGAATTGCATATATATATGCATAATCTGGCATAGTTTGATGGAAAGCAGTATCAAAACAGCAAACCATTTTTACACCTGGAAGAAGTTTTTGACAAGCTTTTAATTCCTATTATGTTTGGAGGATTGTGAAGAGGTGCTAAATCTATGCAATCTTCTATTGATTTGCATAACTTTTTCATCTATTAAAACAGAATTTGCAAAATCTTCTCCTCCGTGTACAACTCTATGTCCAACAGCATCTATTTCTTTTAAAATCCTTTTTATAACTCCATAACTTTCTCATTAACAAGTGCATCCATAACTAACTTAAGTGCTACTTCATGGTTAGGCATATCAGAAGTTATAGTTTGTTTTTCAGCTCCTGTCTTTTCATGTTTAAGAACTGAACCGTCAATTCCTATTCTTTCTACTAAGCCTTTAGATAAAACATTCTCATCTTTCATATCAATAAATTGATATTTTTAAAGATGAACTTCCGCAGTTAATTACTAAAATTTTCATTTTTAAAAGTTCTCCTTTTCGCAGATACATCAAATTAATAGAGATATTTATAATTATCAATATTAAAGTATCTTATGTTAATAAATTAATTAAATAAGTAAAATAATAAAACTGTAATATTAATTTTAACTCAATTTAAAATATTTTTCAACCAATTGTTTTATCTAAAAATAGTCGTAGTTATTACACCTACTCCATTTGGCACAGGAGTTACTTTTGATATTTTCATAATCTATATTTTCAAAAATCAACATCACCGCATATTTTTCCATTTTCATCAAAATTTATTCACATCTATAATTGTCTCGACCATCAGAAAAGTAATCTTTTGTAAGATATTTAGGCTTTCCTATAGCAGAAATTATAATATCAGCATTAACTGTAAGTTTATGCATATCTACTGTTTTTAGAATTACATATAGTAACAGTTGCTTTCTCCTTAGCAAAACATCATAGACAATGGTTTCCCAACTACCTGAGATGCACCTGCAATAACGATATTTTTTAGAGACAATATCTATTTTTATAAAACTTTAAAAATATCTAACACTGCCATAGGAGTACACGGATAGTATAGACAATCATCTTTAGCAAAGAGTTTACCTTTGATTATATAAAAGTAGCACAATCTATATCTTTATCCGAAGTATAACTTGTAACATTTTTCTCTTTCAAGATGAACAGGCAAAGGTCTAAACAACATTATTGCATCAATTTCATTATTATTATTCAACTTTTATTTCATTTTTGAAAGTATTAACTTCTATATTTTCAGAATATTCTCAAGGCAACATAAGGTATTTGAAAGCTGTCTAATTTCTTCCTTAATGATTTTTCATAGGATATATCATTCCATTGTTTCCAACCCTAATTATTGCTAATTTAGAACTTTATCTCTTAGTAAATCTAATTTCTCCCCTTTTATAGTTTCACTTATGTGATTTTCAACTCCTTTCCATAAAGTATCTGCATTATATCCCCATCCATTATTTCTTAGTGTTATTATTTTTATTACTTAATCTCAATAAATTCTTTCCATTATATAATATGTAAAAATAAAAACAAGATTAATTTTTAATATATTAAAAAGAGTTATCATTTATCATAATTCAAAATATTCGGATTATACCGAATATTTTGATCATTTACTATATCATTAAGAGTACGCCATGCAAGTATTGCACACTTTACTCTTGCAGGCATATTGCTTATATTTCTAAGTGCCAGTCATCATCTCAAGGCATCAAGTGAATCTTCATCTGTAATTTCTCTTCTAATCATACCAATAAAAGTTTCACATAACTGTCTTGCCTCTTCAACACTTTTTCCTCTTAACAAATCACACATAATTGAAGCTGAAGCTTGTGAAATTGCACAACCTACTCCTGTAAATGCTATATCTTTTATTACTTTTGTCATCTGAAAGTTTTAATTGTAGTTTTTATTTCATCACCACAACTTGGATTATGTCCAGGTTCTTCCATAATCAAAATCCTCAATTTCATGTTTATGACTCTAGAATGTTCTAAAAATAATCTGCTGATATATATCATTTAAGTCCATATCCCATTGTCCTCCTAACATCTTCCAAGTGAGATACTCATCTATCTCTTCCTTTGTATTATAAAACATCAATGAAGCTCTGCAACTTGCATTTATATTTTCAAATAAGATGATAGCGGCATTGTGCAATGATGTCCATTTCTTACAGCAATATTATAACTATCTAAGTATTGATGCTAGTATCATGTGGATGGACTTCTTTAACATTAAATGCAACAGCTAGCTCCACGATTTTTTAGCCTTTTTGAGGGTAATATATGTCGACATGGTATTTTATTCATCTCTGTGACCAAATACGATACAAGTTCACTTTCTCTTTATATATATTATCAATACCAATATTATTAATATAATCTATAGCAGCTCCAAGTCCCTACAGTTCCACCCAACATTTACAGTACCTGCCTCAAATTTTGATGGTAATTCTGCAAAAGTAGAGTGATTCATATACATATCTCAATCATTTCTCCACCATACATAAATGGTTTCATACTATCAAGAATCTGTCTTTTTCCATATAGTAATTCCTATTCCCATAGGAGATAGCATTTTATGACCTGAAATCGTAAAGAAAAATCACAATCCATTTTTGTACATCAACTGCCTTATGAGGAGCAAGTTGAAAGCCCGCATCAACATTGCAATAGCTCCTTTTTCATGAGCAAGTTTTTACAATTTCTTTCAATATCACGCATATAAGAAGTCACATTTGACGTCACTGTAAAATGCAACTATTTTAGTTTTATCTGAAAGTTTCTTTTTAAAATCATCCATATCCAAAAGCAAAAATCTTCATTAAGATATGCTATTTTTAATATAGCTCCTGTTTTTCAGCTACAACTGCCATGTAGCAAAATTGCTATGATGTTCTAATATTGTTATTAGTATTTCGTCGCCCTTCCTCAAATTTTCAAGCGCATAGCTATATGCTATAAGATTCAAGCTCTCAGTAGTATTCCTTGTAAATATAACTTCTGCTGATTGTTTTGCATTAATAAACTTAGCAAACCTTTTCTCTCGTACCTTCATAAGCGTCTGTTGATTTTAAGTCAAATAATGAGCCCTCTATGAGGATTGGCATTTTGAAATTTATAGTATTCTTCAACAGCTTTTATAACACTTATAGGTTTTTGAGATGTAGCTGAATTATCAAGATATATAATTTTTCACCCATATCCTTTTCGTTTAAATAAGGAGTCTGAGTCGAATTTTGCTTTCAATTTTATCGTCTAATAACATATAATTATCTCCAATTATTTAAGCATTTTTAAGTTTTAACTCTTCAAGTAAATCCTGTTTAATTTTTTCATCAGGAATCTTATCTATTACAGGAATTAATCTCGCCTTAACAATAAGTGACTTAGCTTCATCTCTCGAAAAACCCTACTCATAATATAAAAACACCATATCTTCATCCAACTGTCCAGCACTTGCTGCATGGTTTCCAGTGATATTTTCTTCACTACAAAGTATTATAGGTAATGATTTTGAGCGTACTGTTTTATCAAGCAAGGTTACATACTCTGTTTGAGATCCTTCTGATGCCTTTTGAACTCTCTTTTGAAAATCAAGAACTGCTCTAAAGACTCTTTTTGATTCATCCTTTTTGTATTCCATTTATTGTTATATCCGTCTTTGTAAGTTGTCCATATATATCTACATTGTATAATACATCAAAAGAATTCTTTCTTTTATCAGTAAAATAAGCTCTCTATATTCAAACTTAGATTTTTTTCTCCCATAATGTAAGAATGATTAGATAGAAGTTTTTCGCCAACTCCCATATCAATCTGTATAAAAATTAACTTCTGCATCTTGAATTATTCCCACACTTTGCCAAATTTTGGCATGGTTGTCTTGTCTTGATATCAAGAAATATATCAACTTTAGAATTTTCCTTAGCATAAATATATAAATATGAATTTCTAAAAGTTTTCAACATCTTCAATATTCCTATAATCAATTAAAAAGCTACTTTTAGTATTTTCATTTGCTTGAATTTTTATATCATCAAGTAATATATTATTTTATGAATTAAATTCGTATTTTATTGTGTGTCAATTCTTGATCTTCTATAACATTAAATATTTTTCTTGCATTTGCCTTTTCCTTATTGAGATTTACTGCTTCTGAGCTTATTCCAACTAATTTTATCTCTAAATGCATCATTAAGTTCATTATACTATCATCACTTTCCAAAACTGACCAAGGTTTAGCTTCAACCTGTTCAAGCTCTGTTTGTGCAAAATTACCGCCTAAATATCTGAAAGTAGGTGATGAAAGAAAGTTTGCTTTCATTTTTCCTCCTAACCGTTAGTTCCTTCTAATTCCATATTTATAAGATTATTCATTTCTACCGCATATTCAATAGGCAACTCTTTTGCAACTGGTTCAGCAAAACCCTCTGACTATCATAGCTCTTTGCTTCTTGTTCACATAATTCTCTTGACATTAAGTAAAAATATAGATGTTTCATCTATCTTTCCTATTTTTAGCCTCATGACCTATATCTATATTATCAGTATATAAATCTATTACAGGAATCAGTATCTGAACGAGACTCTTCGCTCAACATTAATGATTCACAATTTACAGAAGACTTACTTCCTTCAGCATTTTCAGATGTTTTTACTACACCTCTAAATACACATACACCATCACCTGAAGATATACTTTTAGTATTCATTGTTGAACTTGTATTTGGTGCATAATGGAATACTTGAGCTCCATTATCTAAATATTGACCTTCTCCCGCAAAACTAATTGATGTCAACTCGCTACTTGCTCCTTCTCCTATTAATATTGATGCAGGATAAAGCATAGACACCTTTTGGAGCCAAAAAGAACCAGAAACCCACTGAATTTTTTGCTCATTCTTTTTAACAATAGCCCTCTTTTGTATTCAAGTTGTACATATTTCTTGACCAGTTTTCTATAGTGGAAAATCTCATTGTAGCATTTTTCTTCGACAAATATTTCTACAGATCCAGCGTGAAGATTCTGTAACATCATATTTAGGGGCTGAACATCCTTCTATAAAATGAGCACTAGCCCTCTTCCACTATTATCATAGTATGCTCGAATTGTCCTGCTCCAGGAGCATTAAGTCTGTAATATGATTGTAATGGTATGTCTACATTTACACCTCTTAGGGCACATATACAAAAGCTTCCACCTGAAAATACTGCTCATGTAGAGCTGCATATTTATGAAGTGTAGGCGGAATTGCTTTTTGAAAATATTTTTAACTATTTCAGGATAATCCCTTATAGCTGCATCAAAATCTGTATAAATAACACCTTGTTCTTTTAAGATAATCTTTGACTGAATGATATACTTCTTCAGAGTCATACTGTGCACCTACCCCAGCAAGTTTTTCCTTTTTCAGCTTCAGGTATACCAAGTACATCAAAAAGTATTTCTAATATCTTCTGGAAGTGTATCCCAGTTGTTTGCAAGTGTAGCTTTTAGGGTCTTATATATGGTAGTAATCTCGTCTATATCAAAACCACTTAAATCTGGTCCCCATGGAGGATTTTTCTGTCTTTTTCGAAAAATTTCAAGTGATTTTAGTCTTCTTTCCAATACACTCAATCAGGCTCATCTTTTTATTTTTGAAATTTCTCTCACAATTGCTTCATTAAGATCCCTTATCTGATTTCAAAGCATAAGTAAACTCATTCTTTAAATCATATATACCTCTGTCTATGTCAGCAATTGCACTCTTTGCTTGAATTTGCTCCATATAATTATCCTCTATAAATTATAAATTTGTATATCCATTTTTCTTCAATCTCATTTTATTAAACTTGCATCCGATGTTCTTTACAATTTTTCCATCTTTTAAAACATGCACAAAGTTTGAATTATATTTGCTATTATTTCTTTATGATGAGTAATTATAATAATAGCCTTATCATCATTAAAAATAATCTTTTATACTTTTGAGACACCACTTTTACAGCATCGACATCCAAACCTGAATCAGTCTCATCAAGCATACATAACTTAGGGTCAAGAATAGACATTTGTAACATCTCATTTTTTTCTCTCTCCACCAGAAAAGCCAACATTAACATATCTTGTAGTATAAGATGAATCTATTTTTAGATTATTCATCTTATTTACCAATTCTTTATGAAATTTTAAAGCCCCATTATAATCTTTTCCTTGAGAATTGAGTGCTTCTTTTTATAAATTCTTCAACACTAACACCTTGTATCTCTTCAGGGTTTTTGGAAAGACATAAATATCCCTTTTCTTTGCTCTTTCATCAGCTTTTTGCTCAGTTATATCTTTCTCCTTGAAAAATACTACCAGATTCTATTTTTATATTTAGGATGTGCCATTATAGCATTCATAAGAGTAGATTTTCCAGCCCATTAGGACCCATCAAAACATGAATTTCTCCTGAATTTACAGTCAAATTTATATTTTTCCAATATAGTTTTACCGTCCACAGAAACGCATAAATCTTTTAACTTCCAAAAATTTTTGCCATTTTATTCTCCTTTAGGATAAGTGTATTTTTATAATAAAAATTATCAATTAATATTAAAAAGATTCTTTTCTTTTAAAAAATCTTTTTACAAAAGTCTAAATTACTGATTTTTACAACAATTACATTATGTAACTACTTTTTAATATTATATCACAATACTTATTTTTGTTAAGTGATAAATCCATATTTTACTATGTTTTATATTTTTGATATACCACTTTTTAGTATATTATTCTAAAATATAAAAATTAATTTTTAATATTTGATATTTTAAAATTTTATAAAAGTATTTTAAAAATTTCTACTATGATATAATTAATCCGTACTATATGAAGTATATAATTTATCAGAGTATTAATATGTTAAGGAAGATTAAATGGTTTTATTGGTAATCGTGCTGATAATATCACCATTTTTATTGATTTTTAGCAATTTAAAAATTAAAAATAACAAATTTAGCAATTTTTCTAAAAATTTTGTTTCAAAAATTAAAATATAGGGAGTAAATAATGGATATATCAAATAAAATACAACCTGTTCTTATTGGACGGAGATATAAACGCTTATTCAGTAGCTAGAGCATTATCACGAACAATATGGTATTGAAAGTATTGCAATTGCAAAAATGAAGCTGGGAGCAACTGATAACTCCAGAATAATTGATTTTTATGTAGATGAAGACCTAACTGATATTGACCACTTTATAGAATCTATGAAAGAGTTAGGTACTGATTTAAATAATGAAGGTAAAATCCCTATTTTAATTGGCACAAAAGATGATTATGTTGATTTAATCATAAAACAAAGGAGAGTTTAAAGATATATTTATAATTCCCACATCGATGAGGAATTATAAACTAATGAATAAAGAAGAATTTTATTCACTTTGTGAAGAAATGGGAGTAGACTCTTCCAAAACAAAAATACTTACTAAAACCATGGAAATTTCTGATTTTGATTTAATGTATCCTATTGATAATAAAAGCCCTACAAATCCTGTTTTATTTTTGGAGCGATAGATTTGAAGGATGGAAAAAGTATATAAGGTAAATGATAAATCTGAGTTTGAAAAAGTAGTAAAGCTTATATATTCAACATATTATGACGATAATCTGATAGTTCAAGAATATATAGAAGGTGAAGATACTGATATTTTGACACCTACTTTTTTTATTGTGACAGAAATAAAAAGGTAAAATGATGGCTATGGGTAGAGTTTTACTTGAAGAACATGTACCCACCGCAATAGGGAAAATGATGCTGCAATAATAATGCAATATGTAGATGAGCCAATGGAGAAAAATAAAGGATTTTCTTGAAAAATTGGATTCACAGGATTTTGTAACTGTGATATGAAATACGATAAAAAGAGATAATAAATACAAAATTTTCGAAGTTAATGTAAGGCAAGGTAGAAGCAATTATTCAGTTACTGCAGTTTGCCAAAAACATAGCAAAAATACTCGTTGATGACTTGATTTTTAAAAAAGATTTACCTCTTATTACAAACAGAGGAATTATATTGGCATCTAATCCCAAATTCTATAGTATTTAAATATGTCAAGGATGATGAAATAAAAAGAAAAAGTAAGACAGCTTATAAGAGATAAGAAAGAATCTAATACTTTTTGATTATCCATATGACTTAAAAAGCAATATCAAGAGAAGTATATATGTAATGTTATATAAGATTAATCATATAAAAATATATTCAATATATGAAGGGATAATATGATAGGAGTAACAGATGATTAGTAGTAGTTTAATGAAAAACGGATGCGTATGTTACTTCAAAACTTGGTATACCAAGTATTATATTAATGGAAAATGCCGTCTTTTAACAGCTTTAATATATTAAAAATAAACCTTTTAAAACCTATACCATTGTATGTGAGTAGGTAACAATGGCGGAGATGGTCTTGTACTTGCTAAGTATTTATTTAGTAACCAAAAATTTATTTATTTAAATATTATTGGAGATTTAGACAAACAAACTGAAAAATTTTGAAGAAAAATCTTAGTATAATAAAAATATAGGAATAAACTATAGACATATAAAAATTCTGAACTTGATATAGAAATATTGAAAAATCAAATAGAACGAAGTGATGCAGTAGTCGATGCAATTTTCGGTATAGGTCTTACAAGAGAAGTGACAGGAATATTCTCACAAACAATTGATACTATAAACCAATTCTCAAAAATATACCATTTCTCTTGATATACCTTCAGGCCTTGAAGCTGATAACGGTACTGTTCTTGGCAATTGTGTAAAAGCCAATCAAACTATAAGTTTCTATAAAAGCAAAAATGCACTAGTAAATGAAAGATATTATTGTGAGAAGTTGATGTAGTAAGTATAGAATCCCTTATGAACTGAATATAGAATAATTAATACCTTTAATAAGTAATACTAATTTCTAATAAAAATAATGAATAAAAATTTCTCAGTAAATTTATAATCATAGAAATAAATTATATACCATTTTTATACCTATTTAAGAAAAATTATCAATAGATTAAATAGTTAATAGTGTTCATGGTATAATAATATTATCTCTAAAATATCATAATAAATATATTTGACTATATAGAACCCCCTTGAATTATCAAGAGGGGTTCTATATGAATCGTTTTAATAATTAGTTTAAATATAATAACCTTATTATATAAATTAGTTCTAAAGGTATAGTTTATACATACTGTAAGTTACAATATGCTTTGATATAACCTTATATACTCTTTCTCCGGATTTATTCCAACTGAAATCCTCATTCATGGCAGATTTAATTAACTTATTGAAAATCATCCTTATTATCATAGTATAGTCCAACAGCTTTTTGGAGAGTAAATAACATTTCATGTGCATTATAATTCTTGAAAGTAAATCCATTGCCTTCTTTGGTATACATATTATACGCCTTAACAGTGTCATTTAGTCCACCTGTTTCTCTATCAACAGGAAGTGAACCATATCTCATCGCTATCATCTGTGACAAACCGCAAGGCTCAAATTGTGAAGGCATAAGATATAAATCACTTGAAGCATAAATTTTAGAAGCAAAATAATCATCATATTTAATAATCGCTCTCATTTTATTTTCTATAAGCATATTCTTTGCCTCTAAAATTATTTTTCACATATCATCCCCAGTACCCAAGACTATAAACCGAACATCCATAGATAATATTTCATCAATTACAGCATTTACAAGATCAAGCTCCCTTTCTGATCTGTAAGTCTTGAAACCATACCACTATAGGAATATTTTCATTTTGAGGCAAATCCATTTCTCTTTTTGAAAAGCTATCTTATTTTTGTACTTCCTGAAATATTATTTTTATTATAATCAAAAAGACAAAAACTTATCTTTTTCAGGATCAAATGTATCATAATCAATTCCATTAAGTATTCCAACCATCTTATACTCATACTGCTTTATTAGACCATGAAGCCCTTCTCCATAATACTCATTTTTATTTCTTCAAGATAAGTCGGACTTCACTGTAGTTACCTTATCAGCAAAAACAATAGCTGCTTTTAAATAATTAGCACTATTAAATATAGCATTTTTCTTCTGTTGCATAGTATGGAGGAAGACCAGGGCATATCAAACACCATACTAAAAGGATACACACCTTGGAATCTCAGGTTATGAATAGTAAATACCGTTTTAGATTTATGTTATATTCTCTAATTAATGGTATAGTCATCGCTGTTTGCCAATCATGTGCATGTAACACATCATAATCTCTAAAAATGTCTTACGATCGTCTCTATAACAGCCTTGGAGTAAATCTTTCACCATCATCTTTTTCATTATAAACTTTATCTCTTTTAAAATACTGCTCATTGTCAATAAAAATAAAAATTTATACCATTCATTACTTTTCAGTATCCCTACATATTGATGTCATACCCTAATGATATATAAAAATTCATCTATCAACTCTAAATCTTGATAGTCTTGCCTTTATCTTGTAATACAAAGGTATGATAACAGAACATTCTTGCCCTTTTTCAACAAGAGATTTTGGAAGAGAGTAAACCACATCTCCTAAACCACCTATTTTTACAAACGGATAACATCCAGCAGCACAAAATAAAAATCTTCATCTATACTGTACCTCCTTTTCTAATTATCATAGGCATATTAAAATCTCCAATAAGTTTTCTTGAACTTGTAATTTTAGAATTTTTATCACTAATCATATTATTCACATACATTTTCTTCAATTATACAATTTTGCATAACTATACTATTTTTCAACAACAGCTCCCTTTGCTATTTTTACCTTCCTAGATATTATAGAATTTTTAACTGTTCCTTCAATTAGACATCCTGAAGATATAATACTGTTTTCAACATTAGAATCATTAGAAAAATAAGCTCTGAGCTTCATCTTTAATCTTTTGTATATATCAATCCATTAGGATTTTCTAAAAATCTCATCTGAAACCTCTTCTTTAAGTATGTCTCTACTAAATTTCTATAGCTTCTTTATATCTTTTTATACATTTCACATATCCATTAAATTTAAAAAGATTTACATCTTTCTTTAAAAGTTGAGCATTAATTGCATCTATTAGATACATATGTTCTGATTGAACCACATCTCAAAATCATATTAAAAAGCATCTTTTTCATTATTACACAATCTAATGAAATATTTTGCTTATCAATAGAACATCATATTTTTCCCAATGCTACTTATTTTACCATTTGTAATTGTATAAATATATGAACCGTAAAACTTAATGTGCATCATCAATTTCCTTATACATTGCAGTAATATCAGCACCTGAATTAATATGTGAATCAAACAAAATATTAAAATTAAAATTATATATCATATACGGAGTTGTAACTAAAATATATTCTTGATTTGAACGAGATATAAAATCAATGTTTTCATAAATATTTTGTATATCTCCTCTTGCAAGTTTTTCATTCACTTCTATAACTATTCGACAGATACAAGCCATCTTTTATTCTATCCAAATCCCAAGGAGCTCCATCTCCTAAATGTTCACTTAATGAACGAACTTTCGTTGTAGCAAATAATCCAACATTGAATATCCTGAATTAGTTATATTTGATAATATAAAATCTCATCAATCTATATCTACCCGCATCATTGGAGAGAGGCCAGGCCTTTCATCAGTCAAATCTCATATTTATATTATCCTCATTTAAACCTCATTAATGCCATTAAGTCACTCTTACTCACTCTATATCACCTCTCAATTCAACATTATTTCCCAAAGAATAGAGTTTTCCATCCTTATCGTAAACATTAACACCATCATGAATCAACATTTTTCACCAATAATTGACTTAATAACTTTAGCATGTCCCGAATATAAGTATTACTCATTATGACGCTATCCTCAACCAAAGCCCCTTCTTCAACTTCCACACTTGATGAAATAACACTATTTCTTACAGTCCCTTTTATTATAGCGCCATCTCGACACTATAGAATTATCTAATACTGCATCTTTAGAAACATACAAAGGAGGTAATGATTTATTATGTGACCAATTTGCCAAGAACTATCAAAAAGATTGGAGTTCATTATTCATATCAAGAAGATCCATATTAGACTCCCAGTGCTGAGAAAAGAGTTCCAACATCCTTCCAGTAGCCTTTAAACTTATAAGAAAATAACTTCTTTTCCTTCCTTCAATAATGAAGGTGTATATCTTGTCCAAAGTCAACCTTACTTTTGACCATCAATTTCACGATTTTTCAAACTCTTTTCTTAAAAGATCCCAATTGAATATATAAATTCCATAGAGGCAAGATTACTTTTGGGATTATCAGGTTTTTCTTCAAACTCATAAATACTTCCATCATCATTAGTATTCATAATACCCAAACCTTGAAGCCTCATCCCAAGGAACCTCAATAACAGCAATAGTACAATCAGCATTATTTAGTTTATGAAAATCTAACATCTTTTATAATTATTTTATAAATATGATCCCTGATAATACTACTAGTAGTTTTGGATTCGAGGTCACTAAATCCTTTATTTTTGCTCATGCGTGAGCAGTACCCATATAAAAGTTTTGCTCTTTTTCACTCATATAAGGAGGTAATATGTATGTCCCCATCTCTTCTGTTAAGGGCCCCAAAGAGGCACCTACAATGTGGTTATGCAATTCAAAAAGGCTTTATACTGAGTAAGTATCCCAACTGTATCGATATTGGAATTTGCACAATTTGAAATAACAAAATCAATTACTCTGTATTTTGCACCAAAAGGACTGTCAGGTTTTGCCAAATTTTACTCGTAAACATCTTTTTAATCTGCTGCCTTGACCTCCTGCCAAAATCATAGCAATCACTTTCTTTTTCTTCATACAGGACCTCCTTTTTAAGAAGATAAATATAAGCTTAAATATAAAGTTAAGACTATATCAAGATTAATACAAAATTATTTCAAAGACAATCGTCATATTTAAAGACAAAATGCACTATGAAAAGCCATACACAAACTAAAAATACATTGTAACGCTTTCTGAAAATTATTCAAAGTAACTCTATTATATGCTTCGAAACAGAGAAAATTAATATTAAAAATATTATTTAATAATATAATTATATTTTTGAGAGATTTATTATAACAATAAAACAATAATTATACAAGTGTACAGCATTCTAACTGAATTTTGTAAATAGAATAAAATGTTACTAATTATATGAAATACAATTTCATAAGATTTCTTTATATATATATTATATCATTTTCGAATTTAAGAAATTAAATATTTCAGTATTTAATTTATCTATAAAATATTGACAATATTTTTATAATAGTTATATAATTCAGATATATTGATATGGAGGTGTTTTAATTGTTATCACATTTTATTTTGGCACTACATGCCTATTTTTCTAATCATTGTTCTCAGTTTTCTTTAAAAATGCCTGGATTTAAAGCGATGTCCTGTAGCTCTGATTATTGCCAGAGTAGAAGCAATCAAGACAGCGGAAACAGAATGTTTTGGATGTTTTTACGGCATTTCTGAAGGTATGGTAACGGCAATATGCCTAAATAAATATGCTTGGTAATAGCAGCTATATTTGTTTATAACCTTGTTGCACATGGTCAAGTATATGGAAGTCAATAAACAGATGTTGGCTTCTTTGTATCGAGCCACTCAGCGTATCCTTGTACTTATAATATCTTTGATTCGGAGCCTTTTTATGGAAGGTATGGTCGATTCGAACAGCTGTAGCACGCAGGAATTTTGTAGCTCTTTTGGATTTGAACCTATTTTTGCTGCTGTTGTCTCGTCTTGTTGCAACACTACGCCTGTTGCTTTCGGTTCAATAGGTATTCCTGCAGCACAGCTATTAATATTACCGGCTTTAGATCCTGTTTCTCACAGCCAAAAGCAAGAAGTTGACCAACTTACAATCATGAATATTTTTAGTACCATTTTTCCTTGTTGCAAATGGTTGGAAAAACACAAAGGAAAGAGTTTTTCCTGAGTCTTTTAAGGGTGTAGGTTTGATAACACTTCTTTCAAAGCTTTAAGTGATACCTCAATACCCACAGCAAGATTATTAGACCCGAACTTCCTTCCTATCATTAGGTTCCAGCGATCTGTATGGCTGTTACAGCCAGGAGCGACAAGAAAATTCAGTAAGGGTGAAACTGATTTTGATATCCCTATGAATGATACAAAACTGAATCAGTTTCTACGCACAAGGCTCTTTTGTTGCTTGCAGTCCTTTTATTTTAGCATTGTTATTCTTAGCATTTACTTTCTTCAATGTTTCCTTTTATAAAGGGCCTTATCTACTGTAAAATCTTCACTGAGGATATATACCGCAGCAGAGCTACACATATACATTTTCTTGGTTGGTTACCCGAGGTGACTGATCATACTTGCCGGTATAATTGGCGGACTTATACAAAATGCCCATTTGGAGTAAATAAATAATCATCGTACTTTGGCAAATCAATTGTACAAATGGTAAAACTGTAATCACAATTATATCAGTTGGCAGCAACTGCAAAATAATGTTACTTCTGAATGACACAAGAAATTGTTGACTATATGGTTACAGGTTACCGGTAATATGTATCCTTTGATAGCTCCACTTATTGATCGCAAACAGGGAACTTTTGTTAAGGGAAGCTCTACTTCAAGTAGTGTATTGTTTGCAAAATTACAAGCATCTACTGCAGAAACTCTTAATATGAGCCAAATCTGGTTGGTTGCGGCAAATACAGTAGGTTCAACAGCCGGAAAAATAGTTTCACCTCAGTATTGCTGTAGCAACCGCTGCTGCTAATATAGTTGGAGAAGAAAGTAAGATATTAAATTCTTGTAGTTAAATACTTTGTTATTTTCATCATAATCTATGGATTAGTTAGCCTATTTAGGTCAATCTGTTTCTCGTTAGTCAATTTTGTGTAATTAATATAAATTACACTTTTGATATAAACTGAATATATAATAGGAGTGAAAGATAAGGAGTACAAAAGTGTATGAATAAAGTTACTTCCGGAACTCGTTGAAGAGTTATAAGTACCTGGAAAGGTACACACACGGAGATGAAATTAATGAAGATTTTTCATGATGAAATGCCCATATACGGTAGAGCATATCCGAAGTTTTGATTAGAAGCAACAACATACCGAAGATATATCTAACAGAGTAAATCCTTTGCATACGAAAATAATGTTGTGGTTATTCCAAGAGGCAGGACTGGTCTTACAGGAGCTGCAGTAGCAATGTATGGTGGTATTATGTTAGATATGGCTAAGATGAATAGAATCTTAGAATACGGATAAAGAAAAATTTTGCTTTTGTTAAGGTAGAACCCGTGTATTATTATTAAACGACTTAGCTGAAGATGCATTAAAAACAAGGTCTTCTTTTATCCCCTGATCCCGGTGTGAAAATTCGCCACTTTAGGAGGAAATGTTGCTACTAATGCTGGTGGTATGAGAGCAGTAAAAATATGCACTACAAGAGATGACGTAAGAGCCAGGACTGTAGTTCTTCCTACAGGAGATGTTGTTAAACTTGGTGCAACAGTTTCAAAAGACAAGTACTGGATATAGCTTAATAAATTTAATGATAGGTTCTGAAGGCACATTAGGTATAATTACTGAACTAACACTTAAATTGATACCTGCCCCTAAAGAAACTGTAAGCTTTGATTGTCCCTTATGAAAACCTTTGATGACTGTATATCAACAGTTCCTCAAATATTCTTAAACCACTTAAATCCTCAAGCTGTTGAATTTATGGAAAAAGAAATTGTATTAGCTTCTGAAAGATATATTGGGTCGAGCAGTATATCCAAAAAGAAGTTGAAGGTGTTGATGTTGGTGCATACTCTTCTTACATTTGACGGAGACGAAAAAGAACAACTTGAAGCTATAACTGAAAAAGCAGCTGAAATCGTATTAGAGTGCTGGTGCAGTAGATGTACTTGTAGCAGATACTCCTACTAAGAAAAAAGATGCTTGGGCTGCAAGGAGTTCTTTCCTTGAAGCAATAGAAGCTGAAACAAACTACTTTGATGAATGTGATGTTGTTGTTCCTGTAAATCAAATTGCTAATTACATGAAAGAGAGTCTCATGATTTTGGTTCAAAATTTGACTTTTTACAGTTAAGAGTTTTGGTCATGCAGGAGATGGTAATCTGCACATTTATACATGTTCAAACGATATGGAACTGATGAATTCAAAAACAAGTAAAAAGAATTCTTTTGATGACATATACAAAAAGGCTGCTGAAATGGGCGGATTGATATCAGGCGAGCATGATATAGGCCTTGGTAAACGTGATTACTTGGCAGATTTTTCAGGAGAAGTCGCAATGAAGCTTTTATGAAAGGTATCAAAGAAGTTTTTGATCCTAAGATGATACTAAATCCTGGTAAAGTTTGCTTTTAAAGTAGATTAATATTTTGTTTGTTTTTAATTATATTTTTAGGAGGATTTAAATATGCCTTACATTATTTCTGAAGATGCAAAAGATTTGTTGAAAGATATATTCTGTGACAACGAAGTTAGAGAACAATCAAAAGAATTTGATAAAACTGGTGAATGACCAAAAGAAATGTATGAAAAAGCTATAGAACAAGGATATACTGCTTTTAGAAGTACCTGCTGAATATGGTGGAGTTGGTCTTTCAAGAGTTGATATAGCAGCACTTTTAGAAGAAATGGCTATTGCTGATGCTGGATTTGCAACTACTATTTCAGCAAGTGGTTTAGGAATGAAACCTGTTTTGATAGCCGGAAACGAAGAACAAAAAGAAAAGAAAAAGTTTGTGAAGTAATACTTTCAATGGAGGATTCGCAGCTTTTGCTTTGACTCGAACCAGGTGCTGGTTCTGATGCCAGCGCCGAAAAACTACTGCTGAAAAGATGGTGATTCTTATATACTTAACGGAAGAAAAATGCTTCATCACTAATGCTGAAGTTGCTGATGTTTATTGTATAACCGCTATGACTGATAAAGCAGCTGGAGTTAAGGTATCTCTATGTTCCTTGTAGAAAAAGGAACTCCCGCTTAAGTACAGGAAATCATGAAGATAAAATGGGTATAAGAACATCAAATACAGCTGATGTTGTGCTTGAAGACTGTAGAATACCTGCGCAAATTTGAGTTGAAAAGAAGGCGATGGATTTAAAATAGCAATGAAAAACATTGGATCAAGCAAGAACATGGATGGGTTGATGTTGTTACAGGTATAGCTCAAAGAGCATTAGATGAAGCTATAGCTTACACAAAAGAAAGAAAGCAATTTGGAAAACCTATCATAAAAGAACCAAGTTATGCAATTTAAATTTGCTGATATGCAAATAAAGATTGAAACAGCTCGTCAAATGGTTGCTCATTCACTTACTAAGATGGATTTGGGACTTAACTATTCTATGGAATCAGCTATTGCAAAATGCTATGCTTCTGATATAGCTATGGAAGTAGCAAGTGATGGTATACAAGCATTTAGGATACGGATATTCAAGAGAATATCCTGTTGAAAAATTGTTAAGAGATGCAAAAATATTCCAAATATTTGAAGGAAACTAATGAAATATTGAGAATAGTTGTTTCATAATATAATAGGAAAGATATAAACTACCTTTAGATATTTTTAAATAAGATATTTTTAAATAAGTCATATTTATTATTTAAGGTGTTTGTACTATTGTTTTAAGTTTGAGTTGATTTAGGGTGTAGTTCACCCTAAATCATCTTTTAACTCAAGGAGAATTTTATGAACATATTAGTCTGTGTAAAACAAGTTTTTGATGATTCTATTGAAATAGATATGATGAACAAGCAGGAAAAATACACTCCTGACAGTATTGAAAGTGTTGAAAATGCATTTGATACTATGCTTTAGAAATGGCAGTTAGACTCAAAAGAACAATTAGAGAAGGAGAAATAACTGTTCTTACTATAGAGCCTGATTCTGCTAAAAATGCACTTAAAAACTGTTTAACTGTTGGAGCTGATAAGGCAGCTATTAGTAAATGATGACTATCAAAACTCTGACACTTTTTCTATTGCAAATGCACTTTCACAAGGAATTAAAACTTGAAGATAGTAATTCTTCAAAAATTTGATATTATTTTCTGTGGTAAAGAAACAACTGACTCATATATCAGGACAAGTTGGTATATGCTTGCAAATATTCTTAATGTAGGTGTAATTACAGACTTGGTTGATATTGAATATACAGATAATACAGTTGTTGGAAAACATGAAACTGAAACAGGTTATGAAAAGATTCAAGCTAACCTCAATGTGTTGTGACTGTAAGTAAACCACTCTACGATCCAAGATATGCAACAGTAAAAATAAAATGGCGGCAAGAAAAAGAAATTAGTGAGGTTGAAGGTATATCAGTCGAAACTGAAAAATATCAATTAACAAGACTTACTCCAAGACCAAAAAGACAAGCCCAGTGTTAAAAATTGCAGGAAAAATCTGCAGAAGAAGCTACTTTGGAAGCTGTAAGCCTCAATGAGCGATGCTAAAGTGATATAATTTAGGAGGAACATATAATATGAAAAATTCAAATACTTTAATGGTTTATGTGGAATGTGATGAATTTGTTCCTATAAATGTTTCACTTTGAAGCCTTATCAAAAGGAGTAGAACTTGGAAAAGCTAATAACCTTGATGTTATAGCTGTATTGATTGGAAAATTTAACGAATCTACTGAAAAATGTATGTAAAAGAATATGGTGTTCACAAGATAGTTGAAGTTGCTATTGAGCAATATAATATTCAATCTTATGGAGATGCTCTTGTTGAATTAATTAATAAATACTCTCCTAAGTTGCTTATATCCCCTACTACCCCAGTAGCAAAAGATATACTTTCTATGCAGGAGCAAAAATTATCAATTTCATGTATTGCAGGTGTTTCTAAATTAGAAATACAGGATAAAATACATTATACAACATCTGTATATGGTGGTGCAGTACTCCAAGATATTTGCTATAATTCTGATAAAACAGACTTAGTATTTCGTCTAATGGAGCATTTAAAAAGTTTTTATCACCTAAGTGATGTATGTTGAGATAATAAAGAAGATTTTCCTAAGTCTTCTGACCTTTAAGGACTATTATAAAAGAATCTGTAATAGAAATTGCAGAAACTGTAAAATCTTGAAGAAGCAGAAGTAATAGTTTCTTGTGGTAGAGGAATGGGAACTCCGAAGGTTTAGCACTTGTTGAAGAATTAGCAAAAGTATTAGGCGGAGCTGATGGAGCACAACAAGACCTGTTACTGAGAGTGGTCTTGTAGCAAGAACTCAAACAGGTTGGCAACATTAGAGTCAGAATTGTTTCTCCAAAACTATATATAGGTTGTGGAGTATCTGGTGCAACTCAACATGTTTCAGGAATACTTGGCTCAGATTATATAGCTGCAATAAACAAAGATGAAGATGCTCCTCATATTCGAGGTTTCTGATGTTGGAATAGTTGGAAATGGTATGGATGTTCTTCCTATTTTCATAGAAGAAATAAAAAGTAAAAATACTGACTAGAAAAACAGATCCTTTTCGGATCTGTTTTTGTGCTTACTAGCTAATTAAGAATTATTTCTCTTTTTCTTAGCTTTACTGATAGAAGTATCATTAAGATCTCCACCTAAATATACACCATTTCCCGCTGTTTTTCTATTTCCTGTCTTAGGCAATGCGTTGCAGCTCCTTTTGCAACTGGTTCATCCAATATTTCTAAAGTATTGTCTCTGTTTATTCTGTGTAGTTCTAAAGGTACTCTTTCTTTCGTCATCATCACTTCACAAATGTATATTTTCCATTTTTAGAATCTATAACTGCTTTTTCCAAGTGTGTGCCGTCTTCGTCAACAATATTGTAAACGGATATATTTGTTCTTGGTACTCTACCACCATTATTTGAGGTGCATACTCTTTCCAGTAGTTGTTGGTCTTTCAGGTGTTGTTGGTTGTTCCAAAAGTGTTGTCGGTCTTTCAGGTGTTGTCGGTCTTTCAGGTGTTGTCGGTCTTTCAGGTGTTGTTGGTCTTTCAGGTGTTGTTGGTCTTTCCGGTCTTTCCGGCCTTTCTCCGGTCTTTCCGGTCTTTCCGGTGTTGTTGGAGGTGCTGGAGTGTGTACTTCCACCGCCACCGCCGCCGCCGCCTGAAGGGACTTCTCTTCTATTAACGAAGCTTGCGTTTACATCTGTATTAGCTACTATATATCCAGTGCTTCCTGTATATGTCGTAGTATATCCGTCAGATGTATAATTGTCTTCTACCACATTATAAAGTTGTGCCAGTAGGAATGTTTTTAATTACTATTCTTTCTCCATGAGCTAATTCCAATACATCTCCACTTCTAAGAGTTCCTGTTTTTTTGAACCTTCGTAGTTGTAGAACTTGGTTAGGATCATTTCCGATATTAATAGTAAATCTGAATGATCTCTGTAAGATCTCCGCCATTTCCTGTTACAGTCTTGTCTATTGCTAAATTACCATAAGTTGGTGCAGCTTGTTTATAATTTTTGAATAGAGCATTGTTAATATCAGGGTGTACCCTAATAGTTCCTGTTATTACTGTTGTTTCGTGTATAATCCAAGTAGTTAACTTCTTTTACTGTATATCCTATTCCTTCAGGAACATTTCTAACTATTAGATTTTGTCCAGCCTTAAGTTTGAAAAGTATCTCCTGTCTTTATCTTTCCAAGGTGAACTCCATCTTTATAATAGTCATATTCCTCCAGCAGGATTTTCACATTACTGAATTCTATTTCAAATTCAAATTCATCATTAGCATTAGCACCACTACCCGTTTATAATTTTTCCAATTTGTAATGTTGTTGGAGTTGTTACGCTAGGTGGTATTTCTTTATGATTGTAGAAATGGGCTTGTTTTGTAGTACTTTCTCAATTTCTCCATTAGCATTTGTAAATGTAGTAGTGTATCCGTCAGATGTATAATTATCTTCTACCACATTATAAGTTGTGCCATTAGGAATGTTTTTAATTACTATTCTTTCTCCATGAGCTAATTCCAATACATCTCCACTTCTAAGAGTTCCTGTTTTTGAACCTTCGTAGTTGTAGACTTCGTTAGGATCATTTCCGATATTAATAGTAAATCTGAATGATCTTGTAAGCTCTCCGCCATTTCCTGTTACAGTCTTGTCTATTGCTAAATTACCATAAGTTGGTGCAGCTTGTTTATAATTTTTGAATAGAGCATAGTTAATACCAGGGTGTACCCTAATAGTTCCTATATTACTGTTGTTTCCGTGTATAATCCAAGTAGTTAACTTCTTTTTACTGTATATCCTATTCCTTCAGGAACATTTCTAACTATTAGATTTTGTCCAGCCTTAAGTTTGAAAGTATCTCCTGTCTTTATCTTTCCAAGGTGAACCCATCTTTATAATAGTCATATTCCTCAGCAGGATTTCCATTACTGAATTCTATTTCAAATTCAAATTCATCATTAGCATTAGCACCACTACCTGTTATAATTTTTCCAATTTGTAATGTTGTTGGAGTTGTTACGCTAGGTGGTATTTCTTTTTCACATTTTCAATAGTAATCTTATTTTGTATCTATTCCAGTCTTACCATCGATTACCACTGATATTGAATCACCAATTTTTGATACCACTACAGTATGCCTCAGTTGAATCAAGTATATAACCTTCTTGAGCTGCAATTTCTTTAAATTTGTGAGTTCCAAATGGTATTGTAGAAAAATCTTACTTTACCATCATTTCCTGTAGTCTTTTTCAATCTTTGTTCCATCTTTTAGAGTTAATTCAAATTTTACATCTTTCAAAGGTTCATTTTGTTTGTTTACCTTTGTTATTTCTATCCAAGAATATTTTTCAAGTGTAGCATCTTCCATAGAACCTGTTGCATCTACTTCAGTTATCGTATATGAGTTACCATAGCCAGTTGTATTATTTGATAAAACATCGCCTTTGATAGTTACTACATTAGATACTGTTTGTCCTATATTACCTGTAATATCAGTTCTATATGTGAATCTATAAGATTTATCCTTATTAGGTATCTTCATAGTCAATAATCTTGTATCATTATTGTAAGTTAAATATTGAGAAGGATTATTAATAGGAGTAGAACTTGTTATATCTCCTTTTTCATTATATTTAGTTTCTGATATTACAAAAATTTCCATTATCTGTGTTCAATTGACCGTCAGAGAATGTTCTTAGACTTATTCCAGGTCTAAGAGTATCTTCAAGCCAAACATTATTACCTGTTACATTAACATTAGGTCTAAAGTCGATATACCATTCCAAGACTCCATTTTCTATTCTTTTGAAGCTCTTATCAAGGGATTTATTCAAAAACATACACATCTGCATAAGATCTTTTTTGATGAATTTTGTATTGATATTTCTGCAGTATTTTGTGCATTTACTGCACTATTATATGATGCTAATGTTGCATCATTAGGTTTTTGCTCAAGTAATATTACATATGTACCATCAATATTATTAAAAGTAAATGTTGCTGTCTTACCTTCAAAGTTTGCACTGAAAATTAGACGGTTCCACAATATTGCCTTGAGCTACTACAGTTTCATCAACATTATATGAAGAAGAGTCATCTGATAGATCTGTATCTCTTTGCAGTTCCTTTTAAATATTACATATTTTTTTACTATCTTTGATGTTTACAAACTCCCATCCAGTAGGAAGTATGTCTTTGACAGTTACCGGACCTACAATATCCCCTAATGTTATTTATGCCATCAGCATTAACACTTATTCTGTATATTACAGAGTTAGTTACAGGGTTATATGAAGTATAGTAAGTGCTAACATCTTTTTGTTTAGTTTCTTTAACATCTAAGTTTGCACTGTTTGCAGTATAGTCTTTTTTTAAATTGAGTAGCTGCTTCTGCAGACATAGCTTTCTTATAAAAGCATTCTACTGTTATGTTTTACCCACGCACTTGCGTAATCCAAAAACTTGTCCATCTTGTACAATATATCCATAGTTAGCTACATCAACAGCAGGATTATTATAGTGTATAAGAGAGCTTGGATCAGTTATCATACTCTTTTATTGTGAAGTTTATATTACCAGTTCCGGCAACATTGTTAAATCCTTTAACTTCAACCAAGTCAGCCACATACTACCATCCAAATATACCTTGAAAGAATCTGCTGTAAGTCCTGCGGACCGTTGAAACTATTAGGTATATATTTATGATATTTTATAGTTTGTGGTTTAAATTTCTTCAACTATCTCAGTTGTAACAGAATTACCATCCACAGTTAAAGTTCCACTGTTAAATTTCGCTGAATCTAATGATTTTGTCAAATATAATCAAATCATAAATCTTTTGTATCAGCTGTTACATTTGATTTATCTATACTAAAGTTCCAGCCCATTTCAGCTCCAACATATTCTTTTTGAAGTAGATGTTTTGCTGAATTTACCTGAACCTATTGTAAATACAACACGAGATGAAGGTCTTTGTTGTACTGTTATTCCTTCCCATATTGCATAAGCTGTATTTTTCAAATCTATTAGCTGCAGTCATACTCATAGTATTGTCGAATGTTACTTTAATCTTAAGTCTTATAGCATCATCAACTGTACCAAGGTTAAATGCAAGTTTTGTATTTCCATTAGCTTCTGCAGTTTGTACAGGAGTTATAGATGTTGGAGTACCGTAATCAGTACCATTATATTTTTCTATTGTTGCACTAACAAACTTTTTGTTTTTGTCTGTTAGAATTGAATTTGTTAATACATCTTCTATTACTACATCTTTAAGTGTAGCTCTTTCATCTTTGTTAAACTCTACTACCCAAGTAGCTTCGCCACCATTTGCTGTACTAAGACCTTCATAAGTCTTATTAATCCATTTTGCTGACCAACCTACATAGTTAGAAGTACTCCTAATAGTATCTCCTTGTCCGTCCAATATATCAGCATAGTTATAAAAAAATATCTCATACTTGTACTTGCACGGAATTGTTCAGGTGTAAGTTTAGTTTTAAAGCTTTATTGTAGCTTCAGTTGTATTTTTCAAAAGTATATTCAAGCCTATTTTTGCCTCATCAACTGAAACAGTTTTAGAATTTCCATTTACTGTAAAACTGTTAGGAACATAAGTTCCTGCTTGATGGAATCTATCAACGAACTTCATGCCACCCATGTCTCCATCAGCCTTAACTTTTTACAGTCCATTCTATCGTTTGATCTTTTACATTAAGCTGTCCATCTTTTTAAGTTCTGTAATATTTATAGGTTTTACCTTTTTGAATGTATTACCAAGAACTTTAATTTCATAACTACCATCTGGTTTTTAAAGCATTTGACTTATCCACTTTTAAATGTGGCAGTCAGTTTTAATCTAACATTTTTCTTTTTCTCCGTTGAAGACTTTTTCAGCTCCATCGAATTTTAATTTTACAAGTGCCTTATTATTAGCACCATTTTCAAAAGTAGCAGTTGCTACCTTAATTCCATCAATTACTATATCTCTTACACTCGTTCCCTGAAAAGTTAGTCCTTCTCCAATTTCAATACTTGCAGTATCATTGTGTTCTACAACCACAGCTGGAATAGGTCTATCTCCTTTTTACAGGCACACTAACCTCAAATTCAACTGCTAGCGGTTGATCGATATCGATTTGTTTTCCATCATTTACCTTATTACCTCCTTGATAAACAGACTTGCTTAATATTTTTAAGCTATCTGACACATCTTTTAAAGCGAACACGTAATTGGAAAAAGATATATTGCTCATAACGAGTGTAAACATGAGTATAAAAAAATAGCCCAAGTCTACATATCTTTTTCAAAGTTTTTCTCTCCTTTTCAATTTTCCATATTTAATTTTTTATATAATTTTTCTCATACATTTAATAAACTATAGCCTAATGTAATAAATTTTAATTTGCAAATTCCTCGGCTTTTTACAAACCTTAAATAATTCATAAATACCTTAAATTCCAACAAATTATATTATCTTCATTGCCTATAGCATTATTAATATACGAGTATTATAACTGAATAATGATTTTTCAAGACATTTTTTTAAATTTACCTTATTTTAGAATTATATTTTCATAATTATTTTTGAATAAAAATAAAAATTTGGATATAATTACTATCGATATTCGGTAATAATATTATCGACGAATGTGATTTAAATTTTTATTTTTCATTAATTAATTAATCGGTTTTATTTTTATATATATTTATTAAAAATAACTATAGACAAACCTCAATAAAATTGAGATAATATACAAGTAGCATAAAATGAAATTGATTTAGATTAATGTATTTTTATGTGAAAATTATTTTTACATTATTATAAATTTAATGTTTGATTGATTTCACTTTTTAAAATTTATGTTCACAAATAATTTTTGAGGAGTTGGAATTTATGGTAAATGAAAGTATGGAACAACTGTTAGCTGAACAAGATAGCAGCTATCAAGAGATTTATAAAGGGTACTGTGGTAGAAGGCACTGTAATATTGGAAAAAGATGATGCATATTATATTGACCTACAGTATAAGACAGATGGTTATCTTCCAAAGTCTGAAGTTTTTGATGACGAAGATATTCAAGTTGGAGACAAAGTAAAACTTTTTGTAATTAAAGTTGACAAGAATAACGGAGAAATAGTTCTTTCTAAGAAAAGAGTAGATGAAATAAGCGCTTGGGATGATATTGAAGCTGGAAAAATTGTCAGTGTCAAAGGTCTTGAAGTTAATGCTAAAGGTCTTATAGTATCTTATAAAAGGAAATGTTAGAGGATTCATCCTCTAAGCCAAATAGAACTTAAGTATGTTGAGTGAAGATGTTGCCAAAACATATTTAGGCAAGGAATTTGAGGCTGAGGTGTTGGATGTGGATCCTAAAAGAGAAGACTAATTCTTTCAAGAAAATCCATACTCCAAAAAGTCCAAGATGAAAAACTTAAAGAGCTTTCAGGTACAATTGAAGAAGGTAAAACTTTTAAGGGCATAGTTAAAGATGTCAAAGATTATGGAGTTTTCGTTGATATCGGCGGAATGGTAGGTCTTGTACATGTAAGCAGTATCTTGGAATAGAAGTAAGAAACTTAAAGATATGTTTAAGCTTGATCAAGAAATTGATGTTCAAGTTTTGAATTTTTCACTTGAAGAAAAAGATTATCTCTATCTATTAAATCATTAGAACCCTCATCCTTGGGATGAATATGTAAGCAATCACAAGGTTGGAGATATAGTAGATGGTGAAGTTAAAAAAATATCAAAAGATTACGGTGTATTTATAAACTTGTTCCTGTAGTTGACGGATTTGTTCACATATCTAATATATCTGAAGATTTTGTAAAAAAATCCCGGAGAAAGTACTAAAAGTTGGAGATACAGTACAAGTTAAAATAATAGGTCTTAACGAAGAAGATAAGAAAAATAGAATTAAGCATGTTGCTTGAAGAAAAAACAGGAAGAAGTTAAAAGAAGATAATAGCGTTGAAGAAGACAACAATACGCAAAATTCAGAAACTTCTGCTGAATAGTAACACAACTTCTTATACTTCACATATAATATTAACCGCTTAATTAAGGTTATACTTATATGTGAAGTTTTTACATTTTCTCTAAAAATTTCTTCTAATTCAATCGACACTATATAATATAAATTTTTATTTTTAAAAATAATATTATAATATCTATGAGGTGAATTAATGGCAGATATATATGAACAATTTAAAGATAAAGTTTACAAAAACTTCTATAAATCTTAGCTCTTATAAAAGAAACTCAAATGAAAAGAAGGATTACTTCTTTAGCTTCAAGAAATGGTTTTAATGATTTGCTTCAATATTTTGACATGATAGATAAGAATAAAGATAAAATTTGATGAATTTATAAATTTCTTAACTATTAATGTATCTGAATTTTTAGAAATCCGGATCAATGGAAATTAGTGCAAGAAAAACTTCTTCCAAGTCTTATGAATAATAATAAAGACTTAAAAATATGGAGTGCAGCTTGTTCAACAGGAGAAGAACCTTATACTATAGCTATGATTTTGTCAACACTGCTGCCTCTTAACAAGATAACTGTTCATGCAACAGATATAGATGACGGTGCTATGGCAAAGGCAAAGCTTGGTATATACTCTCAAGCAAGTCTTAAAAATGTACCTCCTGCTTTAAAAGAAAAAAATTTTTAAGAAAAATAATGATGGCAAATTTGAAATTAGCAATGAAATTAAGTCAAGAATTGTTTTTAAAAACATAATCTTCTTAAAGACCCCTTTTATTAGTAGTTGTGATCTAATTGTATGTAGAAATGTAATGATTTATTTTACTGAAGAAGCAAAAGTCAAATTTATCAAAAATTTCTCTAATTCTTTGAAACCTGATGGAGTTTTGTTCGTAGGAGCTACTGAACAAATAATATCTCCACAACAATTTGAACTAAAAATCATTAAAGACATTTTTTTCTATGGAAAGCCTAATACAACTATTAAATTGTAGTTTTATATAATATTAGTGTTGTATAATATATGGTGTGAAATAAATTTCATTAATTATATCACCACTTAGTATTAATTAAGTATATTAAATGCAATATTCTTATATTTGAAAGGATTTTTAATGACAAGCGATACGGCACACACCGTTTATTTTTTTCAATATTTACTTTTATTTTTCTTAATATTGGCAGGTTCTTTTTATCAATACTTGAATCTACCATAACAAAAAGTAAAAATGTATATAAAGAAGATGACTATAAAGAAAGCACAATTATATCTAAAAATAGCAAATAACTCTGAACATTACTATATATCTATTCATTTTTAAAAATTTTGATTATTATATTAACTTCTTTTTCATTTTATGGAAATATAGTATTTATATATTTGGGATTTTTAAAAATTGGACAGTAGCTATTTCAGCGCTTTTTCTTGACTTTTTAGTTATATCCGTATGTGATATCATTCCAAAAAAGCTGCTCTTTTTAATGAGAATACACCGCCTTTTATTACATTGATTTATATAATTTCAATAATTTTAGCTCCTATTTCAGTTTTTATAAACTTCTTCAACAATTTCATACTTAAGATCTTTCATTCAAATTCAAAAAGAATTTGAGGCAAAAAGTTTCCGAAGAAGAAATCAAGGCTCTTGTTGAAACTGCTAGTGAAAAAGGAGTGTTTAACGATATTGAAAAAGGAAATGATTAATTCTATATTTTTCTTTTTGATGATATAACAGCAAAAGATATTATGATTTCTCGTAAGGATACCTACAAAATAGACATAGATGAGCCTTTAAATGAATATATGACGAGTTGTTGGAAAGTTACTATACAAGAATACCGTATATAAAGAAAATATAGATGATATAATTGGAATACTAAATATCAAAGATTTAATTTTTAGAAGCAAGAAAAATAGGCTTTGAAAAATATTGATATCGAAAAATTAATTCAAAAAAACCATATTTTGTACCTGAAATGAAAAATATAGATGAATTGTTTAAAGAAATGCAAAAACAGAAATCACATGGCTATATTAGTTGATGAGTATGGCGGTTTTTCCCGAATAGTAACAATTGAAGACTTGATAGAACAAATAATGGGCGATATTAATGATGAACATGATGACGAAGAAGAAAGTATTACTAAATTAAGCGATAATGTATATCTTATTAATGGTACTACTGAAATTAGAAGTAAATAAAGAACTTAATTTAGAACTTGAAAATGAAAATTATGATACTATATCTGCATTAGTAATAGAAAAAAACTTGGTTATATCCCTGAAGAAGGAGAAAAACCTAGTATTACCATAGATAATTTACTATTTAAAGTTGAACTTGTTTCTGATAATAGAATAGAAAAAAATTAAAACTTATTATTAAAGAAAAATCTTGAAGACGATATTGAGGATAATAAGAAATAAGATAAGGGCTGAAAATAAAATTTTATTTTCAGCCCTTATTCTCTCATATATTACATAATATTTTTTTCCACAATTTAGTTATATAATATTTATATTAGTATTTATACTTTTTATTTATAAAAAATGTATGATATGCTGTTTATACTAAATATTTGTGGAATTTTTAATATTTTATATCCTCCACTGTTTATTATATAGCCTATTTTTTTATTAATCTAAAAATAATAATATTATATTTTACTTAATCTAAAATAAACTTCAAAAATAAACATCTTTTTATTTAACATCATCTTTGTTAAATCAATTTAGAGTCATATCCATATCTATTAGTTGACTATTTTCTTCTAATTCCTTTTCTTGTTCAGAAATAACATCTTCATTTTCAGTTTCTTCTATAATTGCGGAAATACAATTGTTATTGTTGTTCCTACATTTACTTCGCTTTCCAAAGTCATATTACCGTCTTGAAGTCTTACCAGTTCATCTACTATTGAAAGCCCTAAGCCATTTCCAGGCATAGTACTGCTTCCTTTATAAAACTTTTCTATTACATGAGGCAAGTTCTCTTCCTTTATACCAATTCCATTATCCTTGACAATAGTCTCAATCTTGTCATCATATCCAATTGCAATCATCTCTATAAGTCCACCCTCTTCTTTAGTAAACTTTATAGCATTTGTAACGAGATTTATATATATTTGTTTAAGTCTATTAGGATCAGCATTTACTATTGTATCTTTTCCTGAAAAATCACACTTTTATTTTGTGCTGGTGTACGCTTATTAGAAAACTGCCTGTATACTTGATACATAATCTCTTTTATATTTACAGGTTTTTAATAATTTTCATACTGTTAGATTGAAATCTTGAAAAATCAAGAAGTTCCTCAACCATATTACTTAGTCTTTCTGCCTCAGTATATATTATATTCAGTCCTATAGCAACATCTGAATCTTTTTATATCCTTCACTCATTTGCAAAGTCTCACTCCAACCTTTAATTGAGGTAAGGGGAGTCCTAAGTTCATGAGATATAGAAGATATAAACTCTATTTTTTTAATTTCTCTGTATTTTTATCTCCTTTGCCATAAAATTCATAGTATCTGCAAGTCTACCTACTTCATCGTTATATCTTTTTTTCAGCTAATGCTTCAAAAATTACCCTTAGCAAACTCCTCTGCAGTCTTATTCAACTTTTGTATTGGAACTATTATAGATTTTGATATTAGCGATAGGGTAAATATGAAAAATCCTATAATTAGTATTCCAATAATCAAACTTCCTATCACAAAGTTTCTTATTTCAACATCTATTTTTCCAATGAAACTACAAATCTAATTACTCCATCTATTTTATTATATCTTATTAAAGGTCTACTTGCAGATAATATTCTCTCTCCCGTAAAAAGCACTTTTACCTTTATACAGTAAAATCTTATTTTCTAATGCCGCATTTACATCCGGTGTATTTATCTCCATATTATCAGTAAATCCATTAGAGTCAATTATTAGATTTTTATCAACACTAATAAACTGTACTAAAAAATTTATTTTCATACGATGTCATAGAAGATGAGAACATAATATTCGACTTTTCTTCTGCTGATGAATAGTTAGCTGTCTTATTTAAAAACTCTGCAGATAGGTTTACCCTGTCTTTAAGTATCTGCTCCACTCCACCATAATAATAACTATTAATAACTGAAATAATTACTATTTCCAAGAATAATACTGTGGCAACTATCATAAAAAGCAAAGTTTTTAAGCATCCTCGTTTGGATACTTGAGTCAAGCTGCTCTTGTATCTGTAATATCCCTAAATCAATTTTTCATCTTCTTCCCACCTATATCCATAACCCCAAACCGTCTTTAAGTAAGATGGATTTGATGAATCTTTTTCTATTTTCATTCTTATTCTTCTTATATTTACATCTACTACCTTTAAATCTCCATAGTAGTTTTTCCCCAAATTCTGTCAAGTATCTCATCTCTTGACAGTGATTTACCTTTGTTCTTCATAAACAGTTCAAGTATTTCAAATTCTTTTTGGTGTAAGTTCAATCTCTTCATCACCTTTGAAAAACTTTCTTTCAGAAAAAAATTAAGAGTGAACTCTCCACTATTAACTTTTTCAACCTCTTCCTTTACCATGTCAATACTTGTAACTCTTCTAATTAGAGCTCTAATTCTTGCAATTAACTCTTTAGGTGAAAAAAAGGCTTTGTTAATATAATCATCTGCACTGTATTCAAGTCCAAGAACCTTATCTTCCTCGTTAGTTCTTGCAGTCAACATTATTATTCCTATATTTTGTGACCTTGTTCTAATGTATTTTAAAAACATCAAAGCCATCTATATTACCCGGTAACATTACATCTAAGACAGCTATATTTATATCTTGATTTTTTTATCAAATAAATCAATAGCTTCTTCCCTGAACCAGCTTCTATCACATCATAGCCTTCTCTTTTTAAATTTAAAGTAACAAAACTTCTATAGAAAAACTCATCTTCAAGTACTAATATCTTCATAATTTTCTCCAAATCTTATATATTAAAAAAACTTCTTTTTCTTTAGTAATATTTGAAAGTATCAAAACATCTTCTCTCATATGAAGATAATCTTCCTTTTCCTTACCTTTTCAAATTTTTCACTATAGTCTAAAAACTCTTCCTGCAATAACATAATATTGATTCTCTGTTATCAACTGCATTTCATCTCTAATCTTCGCATTTTGCTGCCAGTCATATTTTCTGATGTATTTAATTTCAATAAGTGGATACTCTTTACCAAGTGAATCTGTAAAGTTAATATTTATATCTAAAGAGTCTTTAGGTTCGTTAATGGTATACTTCCTTTAAAACTCGACGGTATATTTATTGAATATCCATTTTCATCATCAAAAATTTCTCTAACAAGAGTCAAATTAAAGTTTTTTTATCCATCTTAAAATATCCATTAACAAGTCCTGCTCTAAGATCTTGTACAGGTACTTTATAAGAAGGGGGTCTGTACTTATATGCAAGTTCAACAACTCCATCATTATCGATATCTCTACATCTTATATTGAATACATATCCTTTTTGATATTCTTCATTTTCAGATAATGGAACATATATATTTGTATCTTTTATTATATAGTATAATATCTGTATCTTCATAGGTATTATTTTTCATGTAATCTATGAATACCGCCATCCTATCATCATAAAGCAAACCCACCGTTATATCATAAGGATTTTCTACTTTTTCAAATCTTCCTTAACTTTATTTACTATCATACGACCGTTAAATCTGTCAACCTTAAAGCTTGTAACCAGTATTTAAATTGTCTTTTGTAACAGTAAATATTTCTTTTATTCCATCAGTATCAATATCAAATATCTTAAGAACTATATATGGTATTTCTTTTTATAAAATCTATATTCTTATCTTCATTTTATATATGCGATACTATAGCTTTTAGTATTGTTAGTAGAGTTGTTTTCATATGACTCTATTATTATTTCTTTTTGTTATTTCCGTTTAAGTCACTTACATTGACATTTGCTTATTTCATAGGTATCAAACATCGTATCAGCATACTTCATCCATAGAGCATTTTTCTTTTTAATATGAACATTCCTATCTTATCATCTGACTTATTTTTATAAAATGATATAATTTCGCTTACAGAATCCTCATCCAAATCACTTACAATCATATTTACAGATTTTTTTATTTTTCGGAAAAATAAACTGTATATAGACTTGTATTTGCTGGTCTAAATTTTTCTACAGCTTCCTTCATATCTTTTTCCTTGTTAAGTTCCGGTGCTATGAGCATATCTTCAGGAGTAGATATTTTATAACATCCACCAAGTATTACACTCATAGTGATAAGTATAGATATAATCAAAAGTTTTTCATTTATAACTCCATAAATTAACTTTTTAAAATATGTTTAATATATACTTCTAATTTGAAACAGTTGCAATATTTTTGCGAATATGCAAATTTTATATTATTTTTATCAAACTCATCCTTGATATTTTTATAACTTGATAATACGCATTAAAGTACTCATCTGTGGCTACTGTAGACTTTGAAAGTATATTTACATAGTGAATGTTAAGTTCACTTATCTCGCAAAGAATAGGTTTAGTATTATTTACATACTTACATTCTTGTAATATTCCTATTATAATTCTTATTGCCAAGTCATGATTTGATTCATATGTTATTTTTGTATTAATTACCATTATCCTTTCTTTATTCTCAGAGCAATTCACTACATATGATGAAGTCAACAAAGAATTAGGAATATATACCCTCTTATTATCAGCTGTATTGAGTGATGTATTCATAACATTGATATTATTGACAGTTCCTGACACACCACCTTGTATTTCTATAAAATCTCCAGCTTTTAAACTGACGAAATATTAATATTATTATACCTGAAGCAAAGTTTGAAAGGTTATTTTGTAGTGCCAATCCCACTGCAACACCTATCGCTCCTATAATAGTAATAAAAGAAGATGATGGTACTCCAACTTCTCCAAGCGCTGCTATTATAAAACAGATAATGATTATAAAAATAATACCTGAGAAAAAACTTACGACCGTTATATCTACACCATTTTCATAATTTTTTTAAATATATTTTTCGTTTCTCTTACAATTATATATCCAACAAAATTATTAATGCAAAGATAAGTTTTGGTATTAATTCCTTTGTTTTTAAAAAGTCTTCTATTATATCTATTTTTCTACAATTTCATTTTTGCTGTGTCCATTTAGTTACAATCCTCCAACAAAACTAAAAAAATATGTCAGCTTTCTAACAATATAATGATAAAAATATATTATATACAACTTTTCATCTTATATTTTATATTAATCATAACATTTTTCAATAACTTGTATAAATTTATATTGATTTTTAAAGTATTTTTCTATTAAATGAAGAAAAATATGATTATCTGTGATATAATAAGTTTAATGATTTATATTAAAATATAAAATTGTATTTTTGATATACTAAAATTCAAGAGCTTACATATTCTAAAAAGGAGGGATAGTTATGTATGAACAATTAAAAGAAATAATAAAAATAGTAACAATATCGTATTTTTGGAGGAGCTGGAGTCTCAACAGAAAGTAACATACCTGATTTTCGTTCATCAAAAGGCATATTTAACGATAAGATGACCTACTCTCCTGAAACAGTAGTAAGTCACGATTTTTATCAATAATCCGAATTTTTCTATGAGTTTTTACAAGTCTAAGATGATATATCCAAATGCCAAGCCCAATAAAGCACACATTGCCTTATCAAATTTAGAAAAAGCAGGAAAATTAAAAGCTGTTATTACACAAAATATTGACGGTCTTCATCAGATGGCAGGTTCTACAAATGTATTTGAACTTCATGGAACTATTCATAAAAAAATACTTGCACACAATGCGGCAAAAAAATTTGAGCTTGACTATATAATTAAATCTAATGGTGTTCCTAAATGTGACAATTGTGGTGGTATAATAAAACCAGATGTAGTATTATACGGAGAAAGTCTTGACAGCGATATAATTGAAAAAGTCAATATATTTTATAAGTCATGCAGATGTATTGATAATCGGAGGAACTTCACTTGTAGTATATCCTGCTGCCGGATTCATTAGATATTTTAAAGGTTCTAAACTTGTACTTATAAATAAATCTGAAACATCGTATGATAAAGAAGCTGACATTGTAATACACGATAGTATTGGAGATGTTATGGATAGTTGTCAGTAATATTCAAAACACTAATCAGATTTTTATATTAATTTAAATTCTGATTAGTGTTTAAATATACACAATTTTATTAGTATTAAATGATATTTATTTTTAAATATTTCTATTTTTATTTAATCTTTTTAAAGAGACCTGCAACTATTATACTACCAAGTCTTTGCATAGGTATCCCCATTACAATTGAAAAACTTTGTTAAAATTCTCGTATCTATTACTGTCTTTCCTTTTTCAAAAATATTTCATAGTTTTTGAAACTACTTCTTCACTACTTTTGCATTAAAAAGTCGTTTGACTATATTTTTAATGCTGTTTTTATCTATTTTCATTACATCAAAAAAACTCAGTATCTACAGGTCCTGGACAAACCACACTTACTCTTATTCCATATTTTTTTCAGTTCATGTGCTAATGATAGTGAATATGATAATACAAATGCTTTTGTTGCTCCATATACGGCAAGATAAGGTTGTGGACAATATCCTGCTACTGATGCAAACTGAATTATCCCACTTCCCTTACTCATATATTCTGTACAAATTCGTGTAAGTGAAAATAATGATAGTACATTTAGTTTTATCATTTCCTCTTGTTTTTCTCAGTGAAATCTTTTGCAGTTTCTCCCATCATTCCAAAAACCTGAAGCATTTATAAGTATCTTAATATTAGGATGTACTATTTCTAATCTCTTAATTATCTTGTCAATTGAATCTTCTTTTTGTTAAATCTGCAGGTATTACTACACAATTAACATTATAATTATTAAAAGATTTCTTCAGCCAATTCAATTAACTTATCTTTTCTTCTTGCAATAAGCCAAATCTCATCTATTTCATGTCTTTGAGCTATCTTTATTGCCAATCCTCTACCCATTCCTGATGATGCACCTGTAACTATTGCTATATTTTTCATTATTTTATCCTCTCTTCTATTTCCTTTATGGTATCTCTTAGCTTAGCAGCTTTTTCAAATTCCAAATTTTCTGCACATCTCAACATTTCTTCAGTTAATATTATAATTCTTTTGTTTTAATTCTTCAATTTCAAGAGTATCTTTGACACCATATTGTGTTATATCTTCAGCTGCTTTTGTAGCAACAATCAAATCACGAACTTCTTTATAAATTGTTGTAGGTGTTATTCCATGTTCTTTGTTATATTGTTCTTGAATTGTACGCCTTCTTTGTGTTTCATCTATTGCCACCTTCATAGACTTTGTGACTGTATCAGCATACATAATTACTTTTCCATTAGAGTTTCTTGCTGCTCTTCCAATAGTCTGAATTAGAGATGTCTCTGACCGCAAGAATCCTTCTTTATCAGCATCAAGTATAGCAACCAATGATACTTCAGGTATGTCTAGTCCCTCTCTTAGTAAATTTATACCTACAAGTACATCAAACTCCCCTATTCTCAAATCTCTGATTATCTTAATCCTATCTAAGGTATCAACATCAGAGTGTAAATATTTTACTCTTATACCAACATTTTCTAAATATGTGGTTAATTTTTCAGCCATCTTTTTGTAAGGGTAGTTACAAGTACACGCTCATTTTTATCAGTTCTAAGATTAATTTCTCCTATCAAATCGTCAATTTGCCCATTTACAGGTCTTACCTCTATTATAGGATCAAGCAGTCCTGTAGGTCTTATAACCTGTTCTCCAAATGATGAAGAATGTTCTAACTCATACTTTGCAGGAGTTGCTGATACAAACATGATTTGATTTATCATAGATTCAAATTCTTCAAATTTTTAGCGGTCTATTATCAAATGCTGACGGTAGTCTGAAACCATAATCAATAAGCGACTTCTTTCTTGAATGATCTCCTGCATACATAGCATGTAATTGTGGCAACATTACATGTGATTCATCTATTATTATTAAAAAGTCTTTTTGGAAAAAAAGTCAATCAATGTAAAAGGTCTTTCTCCAACCTTCCTTCCTGTCAAAGTGTAGAGAATAATTTTCTATTCCTTTACAATTACCTATTTCCTTAACATTTCTATATCATATTTTTGTTCTCTGGGCTATTCTTTTGTGATTCAACCAACATATTATTATCTTCAAAATATTGAATTCTATCTTTTAATTCTTTCTCAATACCTTGAATAGCTATTTCCATTTTTCTTTGCTAGTTACATAAAGTGATGCCGGAAATATAGATACATGCTCTCTTTGAGCAATTACTTCTCCTGTAAGATAGTTAATCTCACATATTCTTTCTATCTCATCTCCAAAAAAATTCTACTCTTATTCCTTTTTCATCTGTGTTAGCAGGTAATATTTCAAGTATGTCTCCTCTTACTCTAAATGTACCTCTTACAAAAATTCACATCATTTCTTTCATACTGAATATCTACCAATTCTCTTATTACTTCATCTCTGTCTTTTTGCTGATTAGGTCTTAGTGATACCATCATCTCCAAATAATCAGAAGGATCTCCAAGACCATAAATACAAGAAACAGACGCTACTATTACTACATCTCTTCTCTCGAGTATTGCTGCAGTTGCACTATATCTCAGTTTATCAATCTCATCATTAATCGCAGAATCTTTTTCTATATAGGTGTCACTATGCGCTACATAAGCCTCTGGCTGATAATAATCGTAATAACTTACAAAATACTCAACAGCATTATTAGGAAGAAATTCCTTAAATTCGCTATATAACTGAGCTGCAAGTGTCTTGTTGTGTGTAATAACTAAAGTCGGTTTTTTTGTTTCTTTAATAATGTTTGCCATTGTAAAAGTCTTACCTGATCCCGTAACACCAAGTAGAGTCTGAAATTTATTTCCACTTTTTATAGAGTCACTCATCGTCTTTATAGCTTTAGGCTGATCTCCTGTAGGTTTGTATGGCGATACTATCTCAAAAATCCATAATTTAAATACCTCTGTCTTAAAAAGCCCTATCATATTTAAAAATGATAGGGCTGATATCATTAATCTTCTTTTGGTGTAATTATCTTTTTCTTCTATTTCGTTTACAAATTTTTCAATTACTTCTTCTTTTTTCATACTTCCAAGATCACCCAAGTCTCTTGAACGTATGGCAATTGTATTATTTTCGACTTCTTTTTCTCCAATAACAAGCATATACGGCACTTTTTCAAGCTGAGCTTCTCTTATTTTAAATCCTATTTTTCTGCTCTTGCATCAACATTTACTCTAATACCCAGATTTTTTTAAGTTCTTTTTGTACTTCATAAGCATAATCTGCAAATTTATCTGATATAGGTAATATCTTTACTTGTACAGGAGATAACAAAGCGGGAATTTACCGGCAAAATGTTCTATCAAAATTCCGATGAATCTCTCAATACTTCCAAAAATTGTCCTGTGAAGCATAACAGGTCTTTGTTTTTCATTATTATTATCGATATAATGAATATCAAATCTTTCAGGCATTTGGAAATCAAGCTGAATAGTTCCACATTGCCATGTTCTTCCCTATTGCATCTTGCAAATGGAAGTCTATCTTTGGTCCATAAAAGGCACCGTCTCCCTCATTAACAATATAATTTATATCTTCTAAGGCTGCTATCAAACCATTAGTAGCAATGTCCCATTGCTCTTGAGTTCCATTGAATTTTCAGGTCTTGTAGATAATTCAACATGATATTTGAAATTAAATATACTGTAAACATAGTCTGCAAGCTCAATTACTCCAATAAGCTCATCCTTAACTTGTGAAGGTAATACATAAAGGTGAGCATCATCTTGAGTAAATGTCCTTACTCTCATAAGTCCATGTAAAGCTCCTGATAACTCATGTCTATGCACCTGTCCCATTTCTGCCCATCTCAAAGGTAAATCACGATAGCTAAACAAGTGACTTTTTGTAAGTTAAGATTGAGCCAGGACAGTTCATAGGCTTAATTGCGTAATCTTCATCGTCAATTTTAGTAAAATACATATTTTCCTTGTAATGGTCCCAGTGTCCTGACTGATGCCATAATGCTTCATTTAATATTATCAGAGTTTTTATTTCATCATAACCTGCTTTTTCATGCTCTTGCCTCCAGAATTTTTCCAGAGTATTTCTAAGCACCATACCCTTTGGGTGGAAGAACGGAAATCCAGGTCCTTCTTCATGCATTGAAAATAAATCAAGTTCTTTACCAAGCTTTCTATGATCTCTAAGCTTAGCTTCTTCAGAAGTTTAAGATATTCATCCAATTCTTTCTTCTTTTTCAAAAGAAACTCCGTATAATCTTTGAAGCTGTTTATTGTTTGCATCCGCTCTCCAGTATGCTCCTGCAATTGAAGTAAGTTTAAATGCCTTAACATATTTTGTATTAGGTAGATGTGGACCTGCACATAAGTCAATAAATTCACCTTGTTGGTAAAGAGAAATTGTAGCATCTTCAGGCAAACCATTTATTATCTCTACCTTATAATCTTCATTTCTATTTTTCATTATCTCTATAGCTTCATTTCTTGATACTTCTTTTCTAACTATGTCAAAGAGACTCAGAAACAATATTTTTTTCATTTCTTTTTCTATTTTTCCAAATCTTCAACAGTCAACTTTTCTTTCCAAGTCAATATCATAGTAAAATCCGTTGTCAAGAGCTGGACCTGTACCAAGCTTTGCATTAGGGATAAAAAGTCTTTTTACTGCTTGAGCCATTATATGAGTAGATGTATGCCAAAACACCATCTTGCCATCTTTATCAGCAAATTTTAAAAATTCTATATCGCAATCATCTGTTAGGGGTGTCATAAGGTCGCATACCTTTCCGTCAATCTTAACTCCTACGACACTTCTGGCAAGCCCTTCGAAATATCCTTTGCTACATCCAATGCCACTATCCCTTTTTCGTAATTTCTTTTCATCTTTTCCTTGTAATCTTATTTTTATCATTTTATTTCTCCTTTATTATTAAAAATACCTACAACATATTTTAAATTTAATTTGTCTTTTAACTTAAAAATAGTTAAAATATAAATACTCTAAAAGTACTATGAAATTATTTTTGATTTATATAAAATTACTATAGGTTCGTTTAAATAATAATAACATAAACATTTCACTCTTTTCTTTGATATAATGACACTACAAACTGCCATTAACACTTAAATTAAAAATTTTTATTATGTGTTATCATAAATTTATATACTTTTTTTACAAAAATTTAAAACCATTATAACGAAAAAAATTGAAGGTAAGTTGATTTGTATTTGATAAATTATCTATACAACCACTATTTGTTAACTCCTCTATTACGGTCTTTGAAGCTCCTGTCCTTTCTTTTGGGTCTTCAACAGATATAAATTCACTTTCCTTTGCTTCTTGATATATCTTCTCTGCAACAACATCTCCAAGTCCAGGGAATTGCCAAAAATGGTGGAATTATTGTATTATTTTTCAGAAAAGTTTAAATTTTTGCATCAGATTTGTACAAATCAACTTTTTCAAGCTTTATATTTCTCTTACACATCTCATAAGCAACTTCTAAAACTGTCAGTAATCCCTTTTCCTTTACAGACACATCATTACCAAGACTGTTAATTTCCTTTTATTTTTGGTTAATATTGCTTCTTGTCCTTTGAAATTATATTAACATCAAAATCAAGTACCTTAGTAGTAAAGTATGTCGCATAAAATGCCTCCGGATAGTGTATTTTATAATAAGCTATTCTAAATGACAACATTACATAAGCAGCGGCATGAGCCTTAGGAAACATATACTCTATTTTTCTTACACGAGTCTATATACCACTGAGGTACTTTGTTTTCCTTCATATCCTGTTCATACTCTTGTGTAAGTCCTTTTCCTTTTCTGACATTTTCCATAATTTTAAACGAAGTCTTTGGTTTTAATCCTTTTAAAATCAAATAATTCATTATGTCATCTCTGGTACATATAACTTCCTTAAGAGGAGCTATATTATTTCTTACTAAGTCTTGAGCATTATTTACCCATACATTAGTACCATGTGAAAGTCCTGAAATCCTAACAAGTTCACCCAAAGTAGACGGTTTTTGTATCAATTAGCATCTGTCTTACAAATTTTGTACCGAATTCAGGAATACCAAGCGTACCTGTAAGACAATCAATCTCATCTAGCTTACACCCCAATGAGTCTGTGTTTGAAAAAGCCCCCATAGTCAGCTTGTCATCAAGAGGAATTTTAGTTGCATCTGTATTGGTAAACTCTTCAAGTTGCCTTATTATTGACGGACCGTCATGTCCAAGGATATCAAGTTTCAAAATTCTACCACTTATAGAATGGTAGTCAAAATGTGTAGTCAATGTACCTGACTTTTTATCATTTGCAGGATATTGTATTGGTGAAAAATCATAGATATCTTTATAATCCGGTACTACCATTACTCCACCAGGATGTTGTCCTGTTGTTCTTTTTATACCGGTACATTTTGCAGAACTTCTATTTGAGCACTTGAAAAATTTCTCATTTTTTTAATTCTTCATATTTTTATAAATCCGTATGCTGTCTTTTTCAGCAACTGTACCTATAGTTCAGCTCTATATACATAGTCTTCTCCAAAAGTTTCTGTGTATATTTATGAGCGTTTGGCTGATATTCTCCGGCAAAAATTAAGGTCTATATCCGGGTTCTTTATCTCCTTCAAAACCTAAAAATGTTTCAAAAGGTATGTCAAATCCATCCTTATGATATTTTTCTCCACAAACAGGGCAATCCTTATCAGGCATATCAGCCCCTGTGGGATATGAACCATCTAAGATAAATTCACTATTTTTGCATTTTTGACAAAATATAATGTGGCGGAAGTGCATTTACTTCCGTAATATCGCTCATATAAGCTGCAAGTGAAGATCCTACAGAACCTCTTGATCCAACAAGATAACCGTCTGATAATGATTTAGTAACCAGTTTTGTGCTATGTATACATCACAGCGTAGCCATTACTAATTATTGAGCTTAGCTCTTTTTCAAGTCTTTTTCTACAATCTCCGGTATATTGTCTGAATAAATTCTTTTTGCTTTATCGTAGCTATAGTTCTTAATTCTTCATCAGAGCCTTCTATTGCGGAGGAAATGTTCCCTCAGGCACAGGAATCACTTCTTCTATCATATTGGCAATATTATTCGTATTTTCAACAACTATTTTCTTTTGCAACATCTTCTCCCAAATATAAAATTCTTCAATCATCTCATCAGTCGTCCTTAAATGTAAGTCATTTTCTGAACTTTCATCTCTTTTTAATAGATGCCTTGAGTATTTTTCTATATAATTTTTTCATCTTCATCTAAATAATGTGAATTTGAAGAAGCAATTACTGTTTTTCCATTTTTGTTGCTATTTGATATATTGTCTTATTAATATTTTTATCTCTTCTGTATTCCTTACCGATCCGTCATCAATCATAGAATTCATTGTAGTTATAGGATTTATCTCAATATAGTCATAAAAAAATCTATTATACTTTCAATCTCTTTTTACAGGTTTATTTTTTTAATATCGCTGAAAAAAACATCACTCTCATAAAAACCACTACCTACAAGTAAATTTTTCACGATAATTTTTAATTTCAGACTTAGGAATAGTTGGAATTCCGAATTCAAATATTTTGTGTGAGCAAGAGATACTAATTTATATAAGTCTTTTATACCATCTTGATTTTTAGCAAGAATAACTACATTACTCGGTCTTATTTTACTTGTATCAATACTTTTTGATTTTTTTCATTTATTTCATTGAAATTTTCAATATTCATAGCTTTTAACTTAGAAATAAAGTTCAAAAATATTTTGTGCTGTAGCTGTTGCATCATTTACAGCTCTATGGTGATTTTTCAAGAGAAACATTAAGTTCCTTTGCTATAGTATTAAGTTTGTGATTTTTAAATCAGGCATTAATAGTCTTGATAATATAACTGTATCAATAGCATCAAAGTCATAGAGCAGATTATTTTTCGTAGGATTTTTCTCTGACAAACCCCGTATCAAAGTCTGAATTATGAGCAACTAAAATACTGTCTTTACAAAAATCTAAAAAATTTAGGCAAAACTTCAGATATTTTTGGGCTTGTCAACTACCATTTCATTTTGTTATTCCTGTCAATTTCTGAATTTTTCAGGAATTGGTCTTTCAGGATTTATAAGTTGTGAAAAATTCATCAACTATTTCTCCATTTTCAACCTTTATAGCTCCTATTTCTGTTATCGCATCATTTCTATTAGAAAAAAACCTGTTGTTTCAAGGTCCAAAAACTACATATTTACCATCAAAATTAGCAGAATTTCTTACTTTTTATATGTTCTTGTGTATCCTCAACAACATAAAATTCACATCCATATATAGGCTTGATTCCATGTTTTTGCAACTTCCATAACATCAGGAAATGCTTGTACTACAGCATGGTCTGTAATTGCTACAGATGAATGCTCATAACTTTTTATCCTACTCATCAGTTCTTTTACACTTGTAAGACCATCCATTTGTGACATATTCGTATGAACATGTAGCTCTATCATCTTTTCTTGTGAAAGATCCTTTTAGCGATTTTTACTACTTCCTGAATCTTCTTTTGCCATTACAACAATCTCGTGCTTGTAACTGTCGTGTTCAGCATTACCGTTAATCTTTACATATTGTCCATTAGATAATACTTCATCATTTTGGTTTAAGAATTTTTACAGTAAATAGCGCCTGTATCATCACTTAAAACAAACTCCATTAACTTCTTATCATTCTTAATATCCTTTGTTGTACAAGAATATACCTGCCCTGATAAAATTATATTTTCGACATCTCCATTTATAGAAGATATTTTTTTCAGCATCTCCTTTAATCTCAACCTTTTTAACTTGAGTTGAATTTTTCTTAGTTTTTTTCTTCTACCTTTGTGTTGAGTGCATCATTTAATATGTCAGAATTTTCATTTTTTTGGTTTTTAATGTATTCTTCCATATTAACATCATCTTCTTTTAATATTATTTCACATTTTATAGAAAGTGAAAGCTCAGATTTAATTGAATCTTCAATTGTCTGCTTGGCATTTTTTTACTCATAAGCAAATTATAAATAGGAGACTTTGTAATTATAATTTCATATCTCTCATCAACATAATTAATCTTAAGACTTCCATTTAATTCTTTTAGTAGAAGGAAAAACTTGTTTATCTTTACTCTCAATATATTGGAATAAGACATTAGTTTTTCTTTTTCATCTTGTGAAACTATATATTGAGGTATTATCTCTACATCAGTTGTTTCAAGTTTTTCTCGTATTAAGTTGATTTTTTTCATCTAAAATTTCTTGTTTTATAAACTCTTTTGATGTCAAATATATATTTTGGATGATTTTTATAGTATTTTATATTTTCTATTTTTATATATTCAGGGAAAAAAAGCATCCATTATATACTCCTATTCATTGACTACTATCAATATATACATTTCAAACTCATCATCTGTTGTAATTTTATCTGCATTTAATATCGTTATTTTTCATTTGGATATGATAGATTTTCACCTATAATAAATTTAGGATTAAGATTGTTATCAAGGTAGATTTTCCTAAATCATATAGTTTAGTTTTATTATCAGTAAAAAAAGCAGTTTTTCTTTGATTTTTAATATCAACTCTTCATCTATTTTTCTACCATGAAAAGATGTTGTATACAAATCATTCATACTTATCTTAAGTTTTGAAAATAAGTATTCCACACTGCTTATGCCAGGAATAATTTGTATATCTTCATAAGGTTTCATCCTTTGTATAATAAAAATCAACAATACCATAAAGACTTGGATTTCCTGAAGCTAAAAACAGAAATTATACTATTAGAATTATCTTTTTAATATTTCTATTATTTCAATTATCTTTTCATATTTTATTATTCTTGCCTTATTATTATACTTTTTACAAAAGTCAAGTTGTCTTGCACTTCCTACTATGATTTCACTATCTTTTATAACTTGAACTGCTCTTAAGTAATATCACTGTAATCTCCAAAAACCTGTACCTATTCCTACTATATATCATATTAATCCTTTAAAAACGGATGAGAATATAATATAATATCATATCCTACATCCGTAATTTTTATTTTTAATCAAAAGAATATTCTTTCAATTTTATTTTCATCATTCTCATATACTACATATTGAGTTACAACATTTTGAAAACCGACTTTTTAAGTATTTTTTTATAATTTCATCTTCTTCATAAGCTTTTTGAGTATGTTCTTCTTGATATCTCTCATAAAGTCCATCTTGATTTATTTTAAATATATCAATATACATATATACAAGTTTCTCTTCTTCTTGATATGAATTTTGCCACACCATACAATAGTCGTCATCTTCCTCAAAAACATTATTGGAAAAGGATATGTTCAAGCTTATATTTAGAGCTAATATCAAAAAGTAAAATTCCATCTTGCTTTAGGTGTTCATAACAAAAAGCAAAGAGATATTCAATATCTTGTTCATCAATGATATAGTTAATAAGATCATTTACAGCTAATATCATATCTATCTCATAAATGTCAAAGTCAAAAATCACAGACATCTTGTTGCATAAATATTACTTTTTCAGAAAAAAATTTCAAGCTTTTCCTTCGCAATACTTAACATCTCCTCACTTTTATCAACAGCTACAACTTCATATCCATATTCTAAAAAGTTTTTGAGTAATATTTCCTGTACCACAACCTAATTCCAATATATTTTGTATATTTTCCTTATCTTTACCAAGCATATATTGTATTTTTAAACCATTTATCATAGTCAATGCCTGATAATTCCATAGATTTTGTCATATATTTCGCTTAGATATTGATATTGTTCCATGTGTCATCCCTTTATCTATCTTCATTTAATACGCAAAATACATAAGGAATATTTCTATAAAAAGTCCTCGTAATCTAAGCCATATCCCACAAGAAATTTGTCTTCTATTTCCATTCCAACATAATCAGCAGATAAGTCAACTTTTCTACCTGCTTGTTTGTTAAAAAGAACGCAACTTTTTATTGATTCTGGATTTTTCTTTTTAAGTGTTTTATCAAAAATCCATAGTAATAGCAGTATCCAGTACATCATCAACTATTATAACATCATATCCTTCAAGAGAATAGTCAATATCCTTCAATATCTTAACTTCTCCAAGATTTATTTTTCCATCACCATAGCTTGATGTCATCATAAAATCTATTTTTGTTGGAATTTTTAATATTTTTAGTTAGATCTGATGTGAAAAAACATAGCTCCCTTAAGTATTGATATAATAAGTAATTTTTATTTTCATAATCCTTTGTAATTGTATTCCCCAACTTTGAGACAACTTGCAAAAGCTCCTCTTCATTACAAAGTATTTCCCATTTTTAGTTCTTATATCCATAGCTGTCTCCATTTTTAATATGATATAATTATAAATACCAAATTTTCAACATATGTCAATATCATCAATAATAACTGTAAATATAGTTATACTTTAATACATATAATAAGTTAGAATAACTTTATAAATATTTAATTACTACAAATTATTAAGTGTTTGCCTATATCGTAAAGCTAAAATTAAAAATCCAATTTTATTAAACAATCTTTACTATAACTGTAATTTTATTAAAAAAATATTTTTCTATATTTACTGTATAAATCAGTAAGTTCGCCTACCTTTTGTGTCATAATTTTTGCAAATCTGAAGCCTCTTGATAATGCTCTTGATCAATAGCTGTATCTATCTTTGAAAAATAGAGATTTTGTTTCTACTGTATCTTTCATAAGTTCCCATTTTATATTTTCAATCTTAGTCCAATTCACTATGTCAAGATCAGATATACTTTGGTGGTCATGAAGTCTTATAAAATCTCTTATTTTATCCCTATTTGACTCTACTATCCTACCTTTTAACTCTTTAGCCCAAAAATTCAAGTGTAGCTGTCTGGTATGATAGTATAATCTCATCTGTAAATACTCCGTCTTCTTTCAATATATCAATCTTATCTTTGTATATGTCAAATGCTATAATATTTTTCATATACAGTTGCTGGAGGAGTTGAAAAGAATTTATTTCTTTCTTCTTGAGTAAATTCTTCGAACACATTTTTCTGTCCTATACATCCTATTTTTCAAGATAAACTGCATCTTCATTTGCCTCTTTAGACATCTCTTTTTGAATAAAATCAATAGAATACTTACCACAATAAGCATTTATCCCATCAATCATAGTTTGATATACAGCTGAGATTACAAGATATAGGTTTGAATTTTGGATTTGTAGCTCTAAGTTCAAATCTTGTCTGCTTGTCATTGTCATTATCCTTTATAAGCCCTATCAAAAATGGATCTATTTCTTGAAGGAATTGTAGGTGATTTTTCCAAGTGATGTCACTATGCAAATTGGAGCCTCAAATCCAGGTTTTTAGCCTATTAAATCCATCAGTGGTTGCAGTAACGAAAGGATTAATTACCTCATAATTTTTCAATATTCCTGCTAATGAACCAAAACCTATACTGCTCATGTAATATTTTTCCCTATCAACATGATTGAATATATTGATAATTTTCCCATTACTTAACCTTGCCATCATACCTATGTGTGTATGTTCTCCACTTCCAGCAACTTTATCTACAGGTTTTTGCATCAAAGGTTACTTCCAAACCATAACTGTTAAAAATATCCATGACAAGATTTTTGATTATATACAAATTATCAGCTGTAGAAATAGGATCAGAATACTTCCAATCTATCTCAAGTTGCTCCATTATATGCACATGATCGCCATTCTCTGTAAGTTTTGAGTGTACTCCACCTACTTCCTTATGTCCCATTTCAGGAGAAAAACCATATTTTTCCATAACTAAAAGACAATATTCCATTGCAGTCCTTACATTTCCTTCTGTTCTTTTCCAATATTGTTCTTTAAGTACCTGAGAAGTTGAAAGTTCTTCTATATCTCTTATTTCTTCTGGAGTCTTAACCCAAAATTCCAATTCAGTAGCAGATGACAATAAAACTTCTTCTACTTTTTCATTATCAATTCCAACTTCAGTTCTTACGCTTTTGATTTTCATCAAGCACATTTTTCATATACTTTTGAGTCTATCTACTGCTCTTCTAAGTACTCCTCTTGAGCAAAACTATCTTTTCATTATGCATTAGAAATGATGGTATTCTAAGTGTACCAACAGGTTTTTGAGTATTTTCATCCAAATGATAAAAATTATAATCTATATGCCAGTCACAGTCCATATCTGGAATTATCGTAACCTTAGCATCATTTAAAGATGCAATTTCTCTTAACTCAACACTTGAACCGTCCGTTTGAACGCCATCTTTTAAAAACCATCTATGTCATCAATTATTATACTTACAGGTATTTTTGCATCAGTAGCATTCCCACGCAAATCATAGCCTGCTAAGAGATACAAACTTTATTTCATCATGATTTTCAAAAACATACCTTAATTTTTCTACACTATGTTCTTCCTTTTTAATGTAAATAACAAATTACTATCTTTCATTAGATTAATATTCATAAATATCTCCTATAAATTTTTAACTGCTTTATAAGCCATCATAGCTCCAATCTTTGAATGTTCGTAAGTGAGTCCGCCTTGAAAATAAACAGTGTACGGCTGTCTAATAGGTGAATCTGCACTAAGCTCAATAGATGAACCTTGTACAAATGCTCCTGCTGCCATTATAACCTTACAATTATATCCAGGCATATCCCATGGTTCAGGAGTAACATAAGAGTCCACAGGTGCCGACTTTTGAATTGCCTTGCAAAAACTCTATTACTTCTCTTTCAGTATCAAATACAACTGATTGTATTATATCCTTCTTTCATCTGTTGACCTTGGAAATACTTTGTATCCATCATTTTCAAAAAGTTTTGCAGTCAATACAGCTCCTTTTATAGCTCCATTAACAACACTTGGAGCCATAAATAAACCTTGAAGTGTAATTCGATTTGTATTAAATGTAAGTCCGCATTCTTTACCTATACTGTTGGAAGTAAGTCTTTTTGCGCATCTTTCCACAAGTGGCTGTCTACCAACTATATATCCTCCTGTAATAGCCAAACCTCCGCCAGGATTTTTATCAACGATCCTGCCATTACATCAACCCTACATCTGTAGGCTCCAAATAATCTAAAAAATTCTCCATAACAATTATCAACCATTACTGTAATATCTTTTCTTATAGACCTTATTTCTTCAACTATATTTTTTTAATGTCACTTACAGTTATAGATTTTTCTTGTAGAATAACCTTTAGAACGCTGGATATAAACCATTTTTACACTTTTGTCAGCTATAAGTTCTTCCTTAATTTTTAGTATCGAAGTCACCGTTATTAACCAAATCTATCTGCTTGTATTTTTATGCCATACTCTTTTAAAGACATTTCCTCATCGACAATACCTATTACATTATCCAAAGTATCGTATGGCTTTCCTGTTATTGCAAGCATAGTATCACCAGAGCATTAGTAAAGCATTAAGACAGATAGACAGTGCGTGTGTTCCATTTGCAATTGACGGTCTTACAAGAGCATCTTCTGTATTAAAAACATATGAAAATATTTCTTCCACCTTTTCCCTACCTATGTCATTGTATCCATAACCTGTAGTTGAGAAAAAGTGTATATCACTTAACCTTGCTTTTTGCATAGCTCTTAATACCTTAAGTTGATTAAATTCCTTTATTTTATCATACTTTTTCATACTCAAACTTTAATTCATCTTCAACCTTTTTTCATATATATAAAATCTTCATCATTTATATCAAAGAAACTATACATATCCAAAAAGCATTTTTTTAACTCAAACATATATCTCTAACATAATTTCAATTCCATAAATTAATGATTTTTTTAATTATACACTTTTATAGCCAAATATTACAATAAAAAGAGAAGTTTATTGTACTGTGTTTCAAATTGCTTTAATTATTATAAAAAAGGCAGATTGAAATACAATCCACCCTTTTGCCAATTAATATTTTTCTTACTTACCTCATGATTAAAAATCAAATTTGCATTTTTATTTTTATTCAATAATTTAAAAATTTTTAGAAAAATTAATATTTATTATCTAAAAAAATAGACTTAGTTTCTAATTTCTACTGTTAGTTCCAAATATACTTTTTTTAAAGAATTGTTATTCTTATTGAGTTCTTCTTGAGATATCAGTTTTGTAGATAATTTTTACCTCTTTACTATCTCTAATAACTGTCAATTCTACTGATTTGTCTATATCCTGAGCCATTCTTATATAAGGCAGATTGCAAATCAAGCATATTTTTTATCTCGTCATCATTCATCTTTATGATTATATCACCTAGTCCTGCTTTACTTGCTGGAGATTCATCATATACGCTGTAAACATATACTCCAGATTTAGATTCAATTTTTAACTCTTCAGTATCTTTCAGTTGATCTACTGATATGCCTTTTTATACCTATTATCGGTTTTTCTTTGATTTCTCCCTTTTCTTTTATTATATCTACGAAAAGTTTAGCAGTATTAATAGGTATTGAAAAGCCCAAACCTTCTCCACCTGCAGCTTTTATAGTATTTATTCCTATCACTTCACCTTTTTGAATTTAGTAAAGGACCTCCGCTGTTTCCTTGATTGATAGATGCATCTGTTTGTATAAGATTACTCATTGTAGTTTTTTTGAATCAAGTTGAACAGTTCTATTTAGACCGCTTATTATACCTTGAGTTACTGTTCTTTCAAACTGCAATCCAAGCGGATTTCCTATTGCTATAGCAATATCTCCCACTTCAGTTTTATCACTGTCTCCAAGTTTTTGCTACAGGATAATTTTCTCCCTCTACTTTTATTATAGCAAGATCCAAATTTGTGTCATACCACTTAACTTGTGCTTCCTTTTGTTGTACCGTCATTAAAAAGTACATTAACCTTTTCAGCCTGTCCGTCTTTTTACGACATGGGCGTTAGTCAATATATACCCTGAAGAATCAACTATGACACCTGTTCCAAGACCTTGTCTTACCTGAGTGCTTTGATTTGACTCTCCAAAGAAAAACTCAAAATATGAATCTTGAGATGAATTATCCAAAAAGACTGTAGTAATACCTACAACAGATGGCATAGATGATTTTACAACATTTTTATATAGATTTTCATAATCTGAATTAACTGAAGTTGAAAGCTGTTGCGTTTGAGTTTGATTTATTTCATTATTACTTGTATTTGTAAGATTCATTCTGTTTGCTTGTGGAAGAACAGTAGACAAAGTAATTCCTGCTCCTATTATTACTCCAAGCATAGCAGAAAAAAAGTTACTTAGTTTTGATTTCATATATTTACCTCCCTAAAATCCATAACTAAAATTTTGTTCAATTACCAATTTATAAAATATACTCCAATTATAACAGTTAAAAGCTCTTTTCAAAAATATATCTTACAAGAAAAATTATAGTACTTGTACTTAAACTGAAACTTAAGTTTTTAAAAAAATTCGATAATCTAATAGGCATAAGTATGCAAAATACAAAATTATATATAAAAATTATAATTTTAATTTATTTTTATTTAAACAATATATTTTTAGGAAAAGTTATTATGAAGGGCAACTATTTTAAAAGCCATACTCAAATTATTAATAATAATCACATATATATCAATGGTATTTTTACTTGCAGTTACTTTAAGATCAAAAAAACACAAGTTCAAATACCAAAGATTTTGTACCTGTAGAAAAATTACTCAACATATAAAAAGTTGAATATAGTGATAACAGATTAGAATATATAAATACACCAAAGGATATTTTTTACAAAAGAGCCTTTTTACAGTATATATCGACTTAAAATATTTTTGGTTCTTTATATAGAAAATCAGTTGCACTTTTTTTACAGGTTCAGTTGATTTTACAGCATCACTTGGGAATGAAACATTTTATAACCATAAAATACCAGATGATTCATTAGCATATAATGGTGGTAGCTATGGCTATACTTTTGATTGATTTACCGTCTCAATCAAATAGTACAATATTGAAAAATTCACTTTATACCTAAATTGAAACACAGTAACAGATATGTTTTTAAAATAATATCTATATTGAAACAGAATCAACTTTAACATTTTTTCTTATAAAAATGAAATTATGATATACTTGCAACAATGATTCTTCTGATATTATCATTAATATCATTTATAATTCTATTTGGAACTTATATAAAAAGTAGAATTTGATGAAAAATTCAGAACAAAATGAAAAATTAAATATATAGCACTCCTATCTTTTATTTTTGGCTATATACACTTTTTTTCGCAATATAAGACATTCAGATATTGGCTAAGTGATTATAAGATGTTGATACATTTTTGGAATATATATCAATGATGTTTTTATCTTATCCTTTCATAAAAGTTAATAGAAAAATAATATTGATACAAAAATTTAACTTTTATATAAAACTTAGTATTATATCTGTATTTATAAATTATTTCGCTCAACTTTATCTGACTATATCTAGGTATGCTGACTTTGAAGAAATGGCACCATTTACTTATACAATTTTATCAATAACATCTTTAATTGTTGTAATAGCTATACTTTACTTCAAAATCCGAAAAATACCCTCAAAAAGTAATCTTCTTGTATTTATTACCAATAATTGCAACTATATTATCATCATTTATAATATTATTCATTGGTGCAAATAAGTATTTTTCTATTACAATTTTAAGTTCTATTCTACTTTTTAATAGGTTTTCAAGTATATATTCTTACTAATGTGATATATAAAAATACAAGAAAAATCAACAAAGAATTAAGCTTTTTATGAGAAAATAGCTCAATTGATTCACTAACATCATTAAAAATAGATATTCTTTTGAAAAATCATCTTAAATATTTAAGAGAAAATCCTACCAAGATTACAATAATATCTGTAGACTTAAATAATTTGAAAGTATTAAACGATACCTTAGGTCATTCCTATGGAGACATAGCTATAAAGACTATTGGAAATTTCTTACAAGATAATATTAAAGATTCTGATGTGTATAGAGTTGGTGGAGACGAATTTATCATAATTACAAAAAAATGATTTTTCATACAAAGATGTGAATAGATTGAAAAAAAGCAAGATATTGAAATAGAAACTTCTGATGGAAAGATAAAACTTGACTATGCCATAGGATATGAAATATTTGATCCATCATCATCTGAAAGTTTGGATGAAGTGCTTAAAATATCAGATAAAAATGTATGAGAATAAGAGATTATATAAAAATAGGCAGATAGTTAATATAAATTAAAGTATGATATATATTATATGTATTTACTATTATATATATACTCTATTAAATTTTTTTAAAATTAAATACTATTTTAATATTTTTCACTTTGTATAGTCCCCTAACGAAAAAGCTATACTAAACACTATTTGCACTTACAAATACTTAAATATTTTTAAAAAAATAGTTATTTAAGTAATTAAAAATATACCTATCTAATAATATTAGCTATTTAATATATATAATGTTCATAGATAATTATAAAAATAGTATATTATTTTAGAGATTTATTATCATTTCTCAGAAAATATTCTACCCATTAAATTATTAGATTTTAGCATTTTAAAGAATAAATGGCATAAAACACTGATTTTTAGATGCCATATATTCTATTTTTATTATTAAACTATAAGAAGAATTGATATTTACTGACTTTTCTTGTTTAATAGTATATTTCATCGGAATTACATTACCATCTTCATCTTTTTCACTTATTGTAATAGTTTCTTCATCAGTAAATATTATGTCATTATCTATAATATAGTAAGCTATATTTAGCATCTTATTCCTCAATTTTTCAATATTATCGCTTGAATCAACTATCTCAAGTTCCAATTTATCAAAAATTTTAGTCCTAAAGAATATGCAGATGTCAAAGACTTATGGTTAACATCATCTTCACTTTGAACAAATCCAATATATCAGATTTTTCAATAGGAAGATAGTTATTTTTCAGATAATAACTCTCTCTTATATACTCAGATTTTTCAATGACATTATGACTGCAATATATAGCTCTTTGCGTTATTTATATTAAGGCAGGCAGATGCAATCTTGTTGAATAGTATAGCCAAATCTACATATCTACCTTCTCCACTTACTCCTATAGTAATATGAGGCTACATTATTTTTGACAAACTTTTACTGAATTTTCAAAATAGTAATTCAATCTCGCTCTATTAATCATCCATTGATCATTGAGTTTTTCAGAATATATGATGACACAGTCTGCATTTTTCAAATTCAAATCTTATCATATTTTCTGTTTCTTTTATATTTATTTGTATCTGCATTTTATGTTTATTTTCCACATATTTCTTAGATTGAACAGAATTTCATTTTTCAAATCCACTCATATCTAAAAGTACAAATCCGCCAAATGCTTTCATGCTATCTCCCTTTATTTATTTTTGATATTAGTAAAAACTTGAATACTATTAAAGATTCTAAAAAGTTTAATTACTCAATTATAAGCCCCCATATTTATTGCATCATAAAAACATACCGTCTATAAAAAGACTTCTTTTTCAACACCCTCAACTTCAAATCCTACCTTCTTATAAAAAACTTACTGCCTTTGTATTTTCTTTTTATTACCTGAACATTAATCTTGCCTATTACATCAGACTCATAGGCGTAGTCTACTGGCATATTTCATAAGTCCTATGCCATTATTGTCATATGACTTAAGAACACCTATTCCAAGTGTTGTGGAATGGTAGTTACGAACCCTGTTTCCTCCATACAGATATACCACTCCAATAATTTCTCCTTTACAATACGCCCCCTTGATATATGAGTTTTTCATTGTTCAATTTCTTAATGAAAAAGTCGCTGACTTTCATCATTAACCTTATAATCTTGAGAAGTAAAAGGATAAAAATTGCTCTCATCAGATAATTTTTTTCTATAAGTGTTGTCAATTCTGTATACTCTTGTTCTTCAATATCTCTAAATTCTACTATATTAATCATCTCTTTTCCAATATTTTTCTCTATTTTATTTTTCCAATTTTTCTTATACATTAAAATTTCATTCTCATATTTATGTTCGATATAATAAACCCTATTTTTAAGTTCGTCAGGCAGATATTGCTGTTTAGTATAATTATATTCATAATTATGTGGATATTTATACTCTGCTCCTCTACCCATTTTTCAGCGCCAAAAATAATGTGCATCTTTTAAGTGCATAGGTATATCTCCTATGCTCCTATTATCAATATCATCAAGAGCCTTATCTATGCAAGTATTGTTGAGTTTTGACTTTGGAGCTGTTGATAAAAGTATTGCAGCCTGTGCAGAGTGGTGAATTTGCCTCAGGTAAACCTAAAAAGCAATGCAGTATCTACAAGATTTTTCACTATTGATGCTGCATTTGGAAATACCATTCCTATATCTTCACTTGCTATACATAAAAGTCTTCTGCAAATAGGCTTGATATCCCCTGCTTTTATAGCTCTTGCAAGATAATGTAAGGCTGCATTTTCATCAGAACCTCTTACAGATTTGTGAAAAAGCACTTAATAAATCATAGTAACTATCTGAGTTTAAATCATAAGTAAGTTGTTTTGCTATATTTAGTGAGCTTAAAAATCTCTTCGTCAATCTTAATTTCATCATTTTCTAAATATAGGTCTAAGATTAGCTCCAAGAGATTTACACTACGCCTTACATCCCCATTTGAATAAGATGCAATAAGTCTTATAGCTTTTTGGACTTATCTCTATTTTTTTATTTGTTCTTTTTAATTTTTCAATAATATGATTTTATATTTTTCTATATTTTTCTGATACTTGATGAAATTCCAAGACTATTAACCTGCTAAGCAACGCCTTATATATATACTGATATGGATTTTTCTGTAGTAGCACAATAAATCCTATTTGTCCTGTCTCAATATAGTCAAGTAGGATTTGTTGTTGTTTTTATTGAAGTTTTGTAACTCATCTATATAAATGAGCGGTTTTTGTTTGAAAATACCATCAGTATATGACAATATTACCTTTTTCACATCATCTGTCTTGCAATGAGTAGCATTGAACATATGTATTGGCATAGTAGTATTTTGTGCTATTATCTTAGCTACAGTAGTCTTTTCCTACCCCCGAACACCATAAAAATCATGTTTGGAATATTATTTCGCCTTATAGCCATATCAATAATCATTCCTTTTTGCAGTAATGTGTTCCTGACCAAATACATCTTCCAATTTATTCGGTCTTACCAACTCACTGAATATAATATTGCTCATATTATTGTCCTTATTTTTATTAATATACATGCCAATACAACCTATTTAATATTAAGTGCTTTCAGCACTTTATATAAAAGTATCCAAAAATATTATAATATTCATTGATATTTTTGTATAACAGATACTTTTTAAATACCTAACATAATGATTATATCACATTTTTTCTAAAAAATATAATAATTATCCATCTATTAAATAAGATACAATATTTTTAGACAATTGAAGTTTTTAAATTTTGTGTTACTAATTTCAATGTTTAAATAAGTATTACATAAACATCATATTGATTTATACATCAAGATAGGAGACAATTATGCCAAGCTTTCGCTCATGGAGCAAATCTTTTTCTCTTTCACAAAAATTAAACTGTAAAAATAGAAGATTTTTAAAGATTTCAGCTCAAATATCAATCCTTTTTGCTCCAAGTAAGAGAGCCATTGTAAAATTAAGAGATAATGCTGAAAAATAAGCATTTATCCAGATCCCCAATACAAAGACTTAAAATCATCAATAGAAAAGTACTGTAACTGTAACTATGAGAATATACTGCTTGGATGTGGTGCAAGCTCTTTTATTTCAGGATATATAAAAATACTCTCTCCTAAAAATGCTCTTGTATTATCTCAGCATACAATGAGTATAAAAATGAATTAATAAATGTAAATTCCAACATATTTAATTATACACTTAAGGCAGAAAGTAATTTTTGAAATTGATTCTGATGATTTTATCAAAAATATAAAAACAAATGGTATAGATACTGTAGTATTATGCAATCCTAACAATCCAACAGGCACTGTAATTCCAAAAGATGATATAGAAAAATTTTTAAAAAACATCTGCTAACATAATAATTGATGAGACATATATCGAATTTACAGATATGAATAGATTTAGTTGTGTTGATATTACACAAAAAAATATGATAATTTATTCATAATAAAGTACAAGTAAATTTTTCGCCTGTCCAGGTATGAGACTTGGTTACAGTATAACATCTAACAAAAAATTAAAGATGAACTTACAAAAGTTTAAATATCCTTTGGGATATCAATATATTTGCTGATATAGTCGGTCAGGAGATGTTTCTTGATTATGACTTCCATAGAATAAGTTTTGAAAAATTTCTAATCAAAGAGAATATCTATATGAAAGTCTCAATACAATCAAAAATCTCAAAGCATATAAAAGCTACGGCAATTTTATTTTAGTACAAATACTTGATGAAAGTAAAAATTCGAAGATGTTATATGACTACATAGCTTCAAAAAGATGCAGATAATTAGAGATTGCAGTAATTTTTGAAAAATCTTAGTAATAAATATTTTAGAGTTTGTATACTTGAAGAAAGAAGACAACATAAAACTAATTACTAATATAAAAGGATTTCTTTGAAAAATAGGGCATTGTTCTAATTAAAAATCATACTATATTCTACAGTTATTTTATGATATAATCGTTAAAAGTAGAATTTACTGTAATTAATTATTTATTTTTAAAATTAAGATATTTGAATTTTTATTTAGTTTTAATATTATACTTGTCATAATTTTTATTCAGGAGGATATAATGGAAAGTTTAAAAGCAAAAAATATTAAATGAAGGTCGTGTTAAAGAGGGAAACATTTTAAAGGTTGACAATTTTTAAATCATAGATTAGACATTAAATTTTTAAATGAAATAGGCAAAGAATTTAAATCTTTATTTTCTGATATAAAAATTGACAAGATACTTACAATAGAAGCATCAGGCATTTGCTATAGTAAGCATTACCTCTCAACATTTTGATAATGTTCCTGTAGTATTTTGCCAAAAAGCAAAGAGTCAAAATTTAGATGGAGAGTGCTACACAAGTAATGTTCATTCATATACCTATGGAAAGGATTTTTACTATAACTGTTGCCCAAAAATTTATTAATCCTGGAGATAATGTACTTGTAATTGATGATTTTTTTAGCTGAAGGTCAAGCTATCAGAGGACTTATAGATGTACTTAATCAAGCTAAGAGCTAATATTAAAGGTGTAGGTATAGTAATAGAAAAAGGATTTCAATCAGGTGGAAAAATACTTAAGAGAACAAGGAATAAAACTTGAATCACTATGCATAATAGATTCTATGAATGACGAAACATTACTTTTAGAAATTAAATATTTGAAATATTTATATTTATTTTTAGTTAAAAACTTTTAGAAGATTAATTATAATAACTAACATTATTATAATCTACTTTTAATCCATATATTTCATTGTCATTTACTGTAGTTTAAGGTGATAGAGATTGAAAAATTTAACAATTGATGATATATTATTCCTATTCGTCAAAAATCTCATAAAAAGGTACTATGGTAAGGTATTGATTGTTGGGAGCAGCCATAGATATGTTGGCGCAGGTTGTATTTGTGCAAATGCATGTATGCAGAGCAGGTAGCGGTCTTGTTACCTTAGCTGTCGAAAATGATATATTCCGATAATTGCTCAAAAAAATGGATGAAGTTATGGTACTTGATATAGATTATTTCTATTCTGATTTTGAAAATTTTGTTAAGATTTGCAATGTTGTGGCAATAGGGTCCAGGACTGGGAATAAGACAATTCACAAAGAAAGAAAAACTAAAATATGTACTTGATAACTCAACATCTCCGTAATAATTGATGCAGATGGACTAAATATATTATCTCAAAATTTGAATTATCTTGAAATTAGAAAAAATAAATCACCTGTTGTGCTTACCCTCATCTTGGAGAATTTGCAAAAATTATGTAATTGCAGTATAGATTTTGCAACAAAAAAATAAAGAGTCATTAGCCTTGGAATTTGCAAAGAGATATGATGATTTAATTCTTGTTTTAAAAAGTGAAACTACATTAATTACAAATGGGCAAGAGACTTTTATTTGCGACATAGAGTGTACCTCAAATGGCAACAGGTGGAATGGGAGATGCACTTTGTGGTATAATTACATCTTTTTGCAGGACAAGGTATTAATGTCTTTGATTCCTGTTTGTTAGGTGTATTTACTCATTCATATATCGCAAAGAAGTTGTCCCAAAATATGAACAGTAGTACTTGCAAAAGATATAATTGATACCTTTATACTCTTTCTGATTTTCTTAAAAATAAAAGATTAGACAATTGTCTAATCTTTTATTTTTTTAACATGAGTGTGTTGTCTTTAAAGTCAATAATAATACTAATACTAAAAACCAATTAAATAGTCCTAAAAGTATATTAAGTATGTCTTATTGAAAACTAATAAATTATTAGTTCAATAAGTTTTAATATATGACATTATAAACGGTGATTAGTTTAAATTCTAATAAAATAATGGATAAAATATTTTTCAGTGTATTTATCAATTATATACCATTTTTTTCATACCTATCAAAGAAAATTATCCACAGATTAAATAGATAATAGTATAACTTAATTCATACAATAATCCTCTAAAAGTTTTATAACTTAGTTTGGACTTTTTTTCTGAAGAATACACCGCATTAAGTTTTTATCTTTAAATTCAAAAGCCTACATACCATTTTTGTATATTCATTATCTGTTTCAACCAATATATTAGTTGTCCCTTTAATATCTTTTATTGTAAAATTAGGAGCAAAACCTCCGTCATTATTGTTTGGCATTCTTCCTAAGTAGCTTCCATTTTTAGTACCTACTATTACATATATATGTTTATAGTATGTGCTTGTATACTCAGGTTTTTCACCAACAAGCAATACACTTACAGTCTCACCGTCTACAAGATTAGAAACCTTATCCATCCTTTGAATTATTATTGGTCTTTCACCTACATTATGGTTATCAGGATTCTTATAATACTCCAGTTTTCATCTTTTACAAAAGGTACTGACTCATCATAAACCATTGCATATCTTACTGAATCTTTTAACCAGTAGGTAATTCTCATGTCTAAATCTTCAACCTTACTGTCAAAAATGTATCCACTACCGGAGTACCAAGTTGTGATTTCATTTCTTCATAGATACTTTTTGCATCTTCATTTTTAATTTAAGATTTGTTTGATACATTCTGGAATAATCTCCATAATAATATCTTGCCACAAAACTTTTTCCAAAACCAAGTCTGAGAATAATCTAAATATTTATTTTCATAATCTGATCCATCTCCAGCTTGTTTTTGGCTCTCCAAGTTTAACCTTCAAATCATCTTTCGTCATAGAAAAAACTGAAACAGATCAACTGGAATATTATCTGTCTTTTTGATACAGTTTTCTTCATTTTTTGACCTCAAGAGTTGGCTGTTTCTTATAATACAATCCATATAAAAACAGCAACAAACAATATCAGAAATACCATTATTGTCATTATTAATTTTCTAAAAATTTTTCTTCCAACATATCTGTAAACCTCTGTTATTCTATTCCTAAAAAGTTTTACTTCTAAAAACATTATGTTTATTTTTACTTTTGATATTAACTTTTCAATACCAATACTCATTTTGCGACATATCTAAGGTAATAGTCAGTGTGGCAACATTATTAAGAGGTATTGTTTGATTAATTGTCAAAATATTCGCTTTATTCTTTGCCAATATATCCAATATCTCTGAGAGTATTCCTTGAATATGTTCAAGAGATACTTCTATAGTTGCTCTTTTTTCATTTATCTGCTCTGTAGTATTGAAAAACAAAAATCCTTTATATTTGTAATAAGAGCTCCTACTTATATTTGCTTTTTACAGCATCGCTCACACCTTTAGCCTTGCCGGAAATTAGCAGTTGTTTTTGCCATTACCACTTTGGAATACACCTCAGGTAAAAACTTCACTGTCTACTAATAAAAGTTTTTCATAAACCCTCATTTCAAATTTTTATATCATCACTAAATCATAATACTAATTCACACTTAAATTAATCATAATACTTGGTATATAGCATCAGATTCAGGTTCAGGAATAATGTATTCTTTTGCCTTCTTTGATATAAATCATATCTTTATCTGTAACAACACCTATCTGAGTAAAAGCTTATACCATCTATCTCTTCTTCTAAAATTTCATCTGTTATTATAAGCATACATCCACTTGATATAAGATTTGTAGGTTCTATATCATAGTAATCACAAACTTTCCTTGTTATCTTATTAATACTTATATCATTATAATTTATGATACAACCTTTGTTACAATATTTCATCATCTCATATATTGCCCCGAAAAGACCACCTTCTGTAACATCATGAAGTAACGATATGTTCTTATCCTTTAAGACATAAGCATCTTTTACTACACTTAACTGTTCATAAAAGTTTAGTGCTTTTTAGTATTTCTTTTTGAGTTAATAGATTTTCAAGTTCCTTTTTCTCTTTAACTATCAACATTGTTCCTTCAAGAGATATACTTTTACTCATATATATTTTTGACCTGATTCTACTTTTTGAATATTATTATATTTGATCTTTTTGTAATCTTCCAAAAGCAGTTATACTTACTACAGGTCTATTTACTGCAGATGTTACTTCTGTATGACCACCTATAATCTGTACATTATTTTTGATACACTCATCTGAGATATCCCTCATTATTAGTCGAATATCTTCTTGTCTTGCACCTATAGGAGCTAAGATAGTAACTGTAATTGCCATAGGAGTAGCAAAAGATGTAGCAATATCATTAAGATTAACAATAACTGCTAATCTTCCCATTTCATTTGATGCTTGCCGTTATCGGATCTGTTGTTACAGTTATAATATCATCTTTTCCAAGGAAATAACCGCAATCTTGACCTATAAAAAGGCTTTTGTAATAACATCATCTCTATCGCTTCCTGTGTTTTTAAAAACTATATCTTCCAATTGATTTATACTTAATTTTACCAGATTTAATTATACTCATCTAAGTTTCACTTATTTAAAAATACACTTATATTTTAAAAATTCTCCTATAATTTTTAACTTCTTCTTCCAACATAACATTAAACTTATTTGATACTACTTGTTTTCACAAATGTTATCAAATTTATTACTTCTTCATAAGTAGCATTGCCTGTGTTTATTATAAAACCACTATGCACAGATGATACAGCCGCATTTTTCATAACAAGCCCCTTAAGTCCACTGTCTTGTATAAGCTTTCCGGCAAAATGTCCTCAGGTCTCTTAAATGTGGATCCTGCAGAGTATGCAGACAATGGTTGCTTTACTTGTGCGTCTATAAGTATAGTCATCCATCTTTGCTTTTTATATCATCATAAATACCTTTTTAAAGTCTTATTCTTACTGTAAGAACTACCATATTATCTTTGATATTATTGAATTTCTGTATGAAAATCCTTATATTTTCATTGGTTATCTTTTTCAAATTCTATCTTTGTCAAGTGCAATAACTTCAGTCACTACATTACTCATCATAGAATCATAAGCACCTGCATTCATGTTACAGCTCCACCTAATGTACCCGGAATACCACAGGCAAATTCAAATCCTTCAAGCGAGTTTTCTAAGAAATACTTAGATAAAGATGTCATCGACATTCCCGCATCAACTTCCACAGTATAATCATCTATTTTTGTCAATTTTTGAAATTATCAGTAAGTTGTATGACTATAGCCCTTATTCCTTTATCAGAAACAAAGCAAATTTGATCCATTCCCCATTACAAATACAGGATAAGAATAGTCTTTTTGCTATTTTTAATATTTCCAATATTTCATTAACTGATGTAGGCTTACAAAAAGTCTGCACTCCCCAATATGAAAAGCTTGTCACATTTTTCATAGGGGTAGTTTTTCTTCAAATTAAACTTACTCAATTTTTGACTAATTATATCCTTATAGTCCACATTTTTATTTATCATATATTGTATTGCTCTCAGATTTTGTTGTTTTTATATTGAAATCCTCGTGTAATTATATCATATCAACACTATATTTACAATTTTTATTTTTACTTCTTTAACTAATCCATAAACTTATAACTAATTCATTTTTAATATAACTACTTAATCTATTTACTTTATTCTTAAAAATTAAATTGAGTTAAAATATATTCAATTTTCTGTTTTGAAAACTATAAGAAATATTTTTATATGTTTAATAATAAGTCAATATAAACTGTAATTAGTATTATTTATATATACAGCACTTATTTTTTTCAATAAGTGCTTTTTCATAAATTCAATTTACATTAATATAATAGTTCTCAGCAATTACTACATCATTCCCGGCATTCCGCCACCCATAGGCATTGAAGGTTCATCTTTTTACATCTACTACCGCAGCTTCAGTAGTAAGAAGTATAGCAGCTATAGATGCCGCATTTTTGAAGTGCTGAACGAGTAACTTTTAGTAGAGGTCAATGATACCAGCTTGTATCATGTCTACATATTTTTCATTCAATGCATCAAATCCTTCATTTGCTGAAGACATTTTTACATTTTTCCACTATAACTGCCCCTTCAAGCCCTGCATTTATAGCTATTTGTTTCAATGGTTCTTGAAGTGCTTTTTAGCAACTATTTGCATACCTGTTTTTCTTCTGCAACTTCCTTATCAATTTCTTTTTCTACAGCTTTCATAGCTTCTATCAATGCTGTTCCACCACCGCAACTATACCTTCTTCAACAGCAGCTCTTGTTGCATTTAAGGCATCTTCTATTCTAAGTTTCTTTTCTTTAAGTTCTGTTTCTGTAGCAGCTCCTACTTCTATTACTGCAACTCCACCTGACAATTTTGCAAGTCTTTCTTGAAGTTTTTCTTTATCAAATTCAGATGTTGTTTCTTCAATTTGAGCTTTAATTTGTTCTACTCTTTTTCTATTTCAGCTTGAGATCCTACACCATCAACAATTTGTAGTATTATCTTTTGTAACTTTTACAGAACTTGCTTTTTCCTAATTGATCTAAAGTAGTTTCTTTAATATCAAATCCAAGTTCTTCAGATATAACTTGTCCACCTGTAAGGATTGCTATATCTTGTAACATTTCTTTTCTTCTGTCTCCAAATCCTGGAGCTTTAACTGCTACTACTTCAAATGTTCCTCTCAATTTATTAACAACAAGAGTTGAAAAGAGCTTCACCATCAACATCTTCAGCAATGATAACAAGTTTTCTTCCTTGTTGTACTATTTGTTCCAATAGTGGGAAGTATGTCTTGAATAGAGCTTATCTTTCTGTCAGTTATCAATATATATGGATCTTGTAATACTGCTTCCATCTTTTCTATATCAGTAGCCATGTAAGCTGAAACATATCCTCTGTCAAATTGCATACCTTCAACAGTCTTAAGATCTGTATCCATTGTCTTTTGACTCTTCAACAGTAATTACACCGTCTTTACCTACTTTTTCCATAGCATCAGCTATAAGTTTTCCTATTACTTCATCTCCACCTGATATTGTAGCAACTTGAGCAATAGCTTCTTTATTTTCTACTTTTTGTGTATTAGCTTTCAAAGTTGCAACAGCTATATCAACAGCCTTGTTTATTCCTCTTCTCAAAAGAATAGGGATTTGAACCAGCAGCAACATTTTTAAGTCCTTCTCTAACTATAGCTTGAGTCAATACAGTAGCTGTAGTAGTACCGTCACTCGACTATATCATTTGTTTTTGTAGCTACTTCTTTTTACAAGTTCACTACCCTATATTTTCATAAGAGTCTTCTAACTCTATTTCTTTAGCTATAGTCACTCCGTCATTTTGTTATAAGAGTGCACCAAAAACTCTTTTTGCAATATTACATTTCTTCCCTTAGGTCCAAGTGTTACTTTAACAGTATCAGCCAGTTTATTAACTCCTCTTTCTAATGATTTTCTTGCTTCTTCCGAAAAATTTAATCTCTTTAGCCATTATAATTCCTCCAATATAATTTTAAAACTATTTTACTATTGCCAATATATCACTTTGTCTAAGAATTGTATATTCCTGTCCGTCAATCTTTACTTCTGTTCCGGCATATTTAGAAAAATAATACTTTGTCTCCCTTTTTCACTTCCATTTTTACTTCTTTTCCGTCAACTACTCCTCCAGGACCTACTTCTACTACTTCAGCCTCTCTTGTGGTTGTTCTTTTCGCACTACCTGTAAGTATTATTCCACCCTTAGTCTTTTTCTTCAGCTTCAAGCTTTTTAATTACTACTCTGTCTGCTAATGGTCTTATTTCCATTGATAAATGCCTCTAATTTTGTTATTATTAAATTAAATTACACTGTCTTTACAACAATTAACTTAAATCAACATCTCTTTTCTAAATGTTAGCACTCAATAAAAGCCGAGTGCTAATTACAAATTATATTATATTACAAAAATTTTTTGCAATAGTTTTTGAAATTTTTGAAATTTTTATATACAATTATAAATCATTCTATTATTTTTTTCACTAAAGTATACTTAAATTATAATGTTAGAATATATCTACAATTATTCTTTTACTTGATATTTCATAAATTTAAAATATTTTTATTTTTCTCTTCCTTTACATTTGATATTATATATTATTTTATGCTAAAAATGAAATGTAGTTTTACTAAATAGCAAAGTAAATTTATACAAATATTAAAATTATTCGGGAGGTATTTTTATGTGCGGTCATGGACATGGTAAAGGGTCATGTAGAAAAATGAAGAGAAAGATATTACCTTAATAGGGACAATACTATTTTATTAGGTATTGACATACAAGAAAAAAACTTATAAAAAGCAATGTTTTAACTCTGATATATTTATGAAAAATTCAAAAGCGTTGCTTAATCTTACAAATATTTATAATATACCTGTCATATTAACTGAACAAAAATCCAAAAGGCATTAGGAAGTACAAGCGAAGAATTACTAAGTATTGTTCCAAAATGCTACTGTTTTAGAAAAGATGAATTTCAGCAGATTTGGACCTAGAACTTGATGAAGTTTTGAAAACAAGGTAGAAATAATTTAATAGTTTTTGGAATGGAAACTCATGTATGCGTATATCAAACTGTCGAGATTTGATTGTTAACGGATACAATGTAACTATGTAGTGATGCTGTAGCATCAAGATTTGAATTCAACTATAAAAATGCCCTTGATATGATGAGTAAGATACACACAGTAATATCAAATACTGAAACTGTACTTTTTGATATCGTTCATACTTCAAGTGATGAACACTTCAAAAGAAGCACAAAAACTTATAAAAATAATTTTATAATTAAAAATCACCCTCACTAATCATCTATATATTTAGGGTGATTTTTAATATAATTTTAATAACTATTGTATTATTTCAGCTACATATCCAAGATTATTTATCATTTCAATATCTTCTTTAATCGTAATTCCTGTAGTAGTTAACATATCTCCTGATATGGCCGCATTAGCTCGATTTAAAACATGATTTTCCCTTATCTTCAGAAGTCCTCTACCCCCAGCCAATCTAATAGCTGCACCTGGGATGATAAATCTAAATATTGCTACTATTCTTCTCATATCATCATTAGTAAGTCTTGTATTATTTTTCAAAAGGAGTTCCTTCTATTGCATTAAGCATATTTATAGGGATTGATTTTTACACCCAAAATCTCTAATATCCAATGCCATATCTATCCTATCTTCGTATGTCTCTCCAAGCCCCCATTATACCACCGCTACATACTTCAAAGCCCTACTTTTTGAGCAGCTTTTGATAGATCTAATCTTATCATCGTAAGTATGCGTAGTACATACATTAGGAAAATTTCTTCTTGAAGTTTCAAGATTGTTGTGTATTCTTACTATTCCTGCTTCTTTTATCTTAGCAAAACCCTTCTTCGTCCAAAAAGTCCAAATGAACCGCATACCTTTACATCCAAGTTTTGCAAGTATATCTTTTGTAGCTGTGCACATATAGTCAAAGTTCACCATCATTTAATTTTTACCAGATGTCACTATTGAATACTCTTAGTACACCTTTGTCCTTATTGTATTTTGCAAGATCTACCATTTTCTTTTTATATCAAGTAAAGGATAGACTTCCACCTTAGTATCGTAAAATGAAGACTGAGCACAAAATTTGCAATTTTCTGAACATTTTCCACTTTTTCCGTTAACTCATGGAACAAATATCAAATTTGTTTTCACACATTTTTCTCTTATTTTATCAGCACAATCACAAAGTGTTTCCAAATCTTCATCCACAAGCAATATTGCTTCTTGCTTATTTATCAATTTACCATTTAATACTTCATCTTTTAATTTAATTGCTATACTCATAGTATTCTCCATATATCATTAAAAACCATATAAAACTTCATCTATTATATTATAAAAATAAGTTATAGTACTATTTTGAACACTTTATACATTAATCACATTTTATGTTACTTTATTTTTAATAATCATAAGTTTCCTATAATAAAATTTCTTTATAAAAGTCACAAAATAATAATAGCACATAACAGCAAACTGTTTTATGTTTACAAATTCAATAATATAATAATCGCTTAAGAATGTCAACTTAAAATTATACTTATATTTACTTTTTAATTTTTAGATATTAAAAGTTTTTACTTATTTTTCACTATATTATTAATATTTGTTTATTGATTTTTGTATTTACGATGAGGTATAATTTTTCTTAAATAATTGTCAAATTTTTAATTCATAAGTAATTTAAAACTTCAAAGCTTATAATTACATTTAATATAGATTAGATTATAAATGCATATTACTGATAGGAGAATTTAATGCAAATAACTATAAATACTGAATTTATAAAGTTAGATCAACTGTTGAAATTGGCAGACATAACATCATCAGGAGCTGAATCTCATGAACTTATAACTAACGGAAAAGTTAAAAGTAAATGGCAGTAGAGTTTTCAAAAAGGAAAAATTAGAGCTAACGACAAAGTTGAAGCAAATAATAAGGTAATACAGGTAGTCTTTGATGCTGATAAATAATATACATTTAAAAATTACAGAAACTATGAAGATTTATCCCTTGATTTTTCTGAAAAATATCAATATGATTATCGGACAAAACGGTCAAGGAAAGACAAATATAGTTGAGGCTGTTCATTTCCTTTCATTTTGCAAAATCTTTTTAGAACAAATAGAGATAAAGAAGTAATAAACTTTTCAAAAGATAGTGCATACATTAAATCAAAAATCCAAAAATATAGATGATTCTTATGACATTGATATACGAATATCTAACTTAGATAAGAAGGCTGTAAATATAAACAAGAATCCTATAAGTAAAATTAGTGATTTGATGGGAATAGTAAATGTAGTTGTATTTTCTCCTGAAGATACAAAAATAGTATCTGATACTCCATCTTTCAGGCGTGGATTTATGAACAAAAGAAATATCGCAAATCAAGCCTTTATACTATAATATATTACTTTGACTATAATCAAACTTTGGAAAATAAAAATTCCTTTTTGAAAGACCCAAAAACCTGATAATATAATGCTTGATATTTACGATGAACAGTTGTCAGCCTATATGGAAAAATCATAGACTTATAGAAAAGGATTTTTATCAAACAAATCTCAGTTATAGCAAATGAAACTCATGGAAAAAATATCTTCTCAAAAAGAAAAATCTTATAATAAACTATTCACCAAATATCAGATATGAAAAGAAAGAAGATATATTTAACTTATTATCATCTTCAAGAGCCGATGATATTATAAGAGGTACATCAAGTGAGGGCATACACAAAGATGACATAGAGATTATGATTGGCGACATAGATATGAAAGTATGGCTCCCAAGGGCAAAAAGACTGCTACTATAGCCTTAAAACTATCAGAAATTGAACTTATATACAATATGAAAAAGAATATCCTGTAGTAATCTTGGATGATATATTCAGTGAACTGGATGTAAATAGAAGAAAAATGCTGATAGAAAAACTTTTTAATATTCAGACCTTTATAACTACTACTGAAAAGATTGACATAGACAAAGATATAAAATATTTTGAAGTTAAAGATAAGAATGTAACTGTAGTAAACTTTTAGCTTTTTAAGTAATAAATACTTCAATAATTATAGTAATTAATTGCTTATTATACTTAAAAATGTTATTTTATCAAAACATAAATATCTATTCATGCTCACATAAATTTTTTTCTAAGATATTTATGTACTTATTTATTTAGATATTTAGTATATAGAATAAAAAGGAGGTTATTATGGATTGTATTTTTTTGTAAGATAGTAAGTGGAGAGATTCCAAGCAAAGTTGTCTATGAAGATGAGAATGTACTTGCTTTTAACGATATTGACCCGCAAGCTCCCATCCATATTGTCGTAATTCCTAAAAACACTTTGCAAATATATTGAATTAAACGACAGCAATATATTACAGGCAATTTTTGACTCTATAAAAATATTGCAGACAAGCAAAAATATAGAAAAAGGATTCAGAATTGTATGTAATACAGGTAGTGAAGGAGGACAAACTGTAGATCACCTTCATTTTTCACATACTTAGTGGTGAGAAATCTTCAATGGCCTCAGGCTAAAAAAATCTCCGTATTTAAAATACGGAGATTTTTATAACAGAATTTGATAAACTATAACCGTTATTATATAAGAAAAAGCTTAAATTATATAATAAGATTTATAATCCTTTTTAAGTTAATCCTAATATCACAACTACTCAATTTCTAATTTTTCTTGTTGATAATTTTTACTTTCATCTTGAATAGAACTTTCTTGTTTTTGACTTTTTGTTGTATATCTCTTACTATCATATCCGACAATCCCAAAGGTGATGACTTGCTTTATATTCTCAGCCAATCTTTCAAACATAAAGTCAGTCATTATATCCTTTCCAGGAGCTTTATTTTTCTTTATTTTGATTATCAAACATAAGTTTCTTGCTTTGTTTTAGAAGCACTTTCAAAAATTCTGCTTCCAATCCTTGAGATGCATCCTTGAGCTTTTTCTCATCCAAATCTTTTTATCTTTTGTTTGTCTATATTTTTGAGTTGGCAATATATAAGAATTATATGCGGTGCTTATATCCATTATTTAGACCACCTTATCTCTTCAATTGATTTATTGTATTTAACATATCATCTGCAGTTTGTACTGTTTTTGAGTTTATTTCATATGCTCTTTGAGCTGTAATCATTCTTACCATTTCATCTACTAACTGCACATTTGACATCTCAAGATAACCTTGGTATATCTTAGATTCTCTTGTTTCGTTTTCTTCTTGTACCGCTCACCAGAGTTTTCTGTAGGTACAAAAAGTTACTTCCAACAGCCTTTAGTCCTTCAGGATTGACAAATGTGACTGTTTTTTAATTGTCCAAGTTCAAGTAACTCACCTTCGGCAGACTTAGCTGTTACTGTACCATTTTGACTTACTGCAAAGTCTTTACTGTTTTCAGGTATTTGAATATAACCATCATCTGTAGTCAAAAACTTTTTCACCTTGAGATGTAACTAATGTAAGTTGGTTGTCCTCAACTGAAAATTTAAAATTTCCATCTCTTGTATAAAATCTCTTCGCTTCATCACCTGGAGAATTCGGATCTTCCACAACAAAAATGCTTTTCCCTGTACCATAGCAAGATCAGTAGGGATTGTCAGTCTTATCAGCACTTCCTGTAGTATATATTCTTGATGTGGCAACAGGCATTTACCCCATGACCAACTTGAAGATTAACAGGTTGTCCCATATTGGCATCATTGCTTACGGGATTTGAATAAGTATATAACAAATCTTTAAATTCAGTCTTCTGTGCCTTAAATCCAGTTGTATTTACATTTTGAAATATTATTTGATATTACATCCACATTTAATTGTTGTGCTTTCATACCGCTTGCAGCAGTCCAAAAGTGCTCTCATCTCTAATCTCCTGATTTATATTAAAAATAAATTTTTCATAAAATTATATCTTACCCAATTCATTTGCAGCCTTTTGCATAATCTGGTCATATGAATTTATAACTTTTTGATCTGACTCAAAACCTCTGTACATCTGTATCATATCCACCATTTCATCAATAGCACTTACATTAGAACGCTCAAGATATCCTTGCAATACTTTTTCCGCTAAAAGGCTGTTCAACAGGTTGAACATTATTAGTCATCTGCATATAGCTATGACCATATTTTTGCATATCTTCTTTGTTATAAATATCTACCAATGCAAGTTTTTGCAATCTGCTCTCTTTGACCATCACTATTTAGTGATATAATACTCCCGTCTTTATTAAATTCTATTGAACGAGAATTTGAAGGTATTTTAATATCGCTTCCATCTTCAGAAATTAATTTATTCCCCAAAAAGTCTTTCAAAACACCTGAATTGTCTAAATTAAATACTCCGGATCTTGAATATTTTACAGTATCTGTATTTTCCAATTTAACTTTAAAAATCCATTACCTTCAAGAGAAATGTGCATAGGATTATCTGTCTTTTCTTGAGCCCCTTGATTGAAATTAATCATTACTCTATCAATCAACGCTCCTGAATTTATTGTTCCTATTGATTTTTCTTGCCTCAGGAACAATTAATTTCGCTACCTGTCTACCACGGACACAATATTTCCAGAATTTTCTACAGTTATATCTCCATCTGCAACATTTATCCTATTTGAGTTTTTCATCGAGTAAATATGCTCCCAAATTTTTGTTATATCATTTGAATTATATTCATTATATACAGTTCTTAAATATCCCTCATCATCTCTTACTACACTTGCTGATTTGTAATAACCTTTACCATTTTTGTCTTCAAGTGTAAGATAACCTCTGCTTATCTCAATATCTGTCTTAACAAGACCATTTTTCAAAGTTTTGTTGCTTACTTTTTATGTTATTTGATTTTGCTCTCAAATAACCTTCAACATTTTCTCTTTTTAAGAAGTAACTTCTCCGAAAAAGCCTCAGTTACTCCAACATCCTTTTTTTATATGAGTAGTATCAACATTTGCAATATTATTTGAAATTATCTCTATTTGATTTTTGTTTTGTCTGCATTGCTGAAGATGCTGTATATATTCCTCTAAACATAATAACTCCTAAACATAATTTTTGCATATTATATCGTCAGATTTATAAAAATTAATATTTAAAATAAAAATAGGTATTTTAAAAATACCTATTAAATAAAAAAACTTATCTTCTTCTTGTATTTGATGTTTTACCTAATTGTTTTAAAGACTTTAAAAGCTTCTCCAGTACCTTTTGCAACACAAGAAATTGCATCCTCAGCTATATACACCTTAATACCAGTTCTTGCTTCAATTAGCTTATCAAGTCCCCACAATAGTGAACCGCCACCCGTCATAAGAATACCCTTATCTGAAAATATCCGCTGAAAGCTCAGGAGGAGTTCTTTCAGTACAGAGTGAACAGCATCAGCTATTTGTATTACAGAATCTCTTAGCGCATCAAAAGATTCTTTTGATGATACCTTTACTATCTCAGGAAGACCGGTAAGTTGATTTCTTCCTCTTACATCCATATATACTTCTTTACCTCTTGTAAATGCAGACCCAACTGTAATTTTAATTTCTTCAGCTGTTCTTTCACCTATCAAAAAGATTATGTTGTTTTCTCATAAATTTCATAATGGCTTCGTCAAACTTATCTCCAGCCATTTTTATTGATGTACTTTCTACTATTCCACCCAAAGAAATAACAGCAACATCAGTAGTACCTCCCCCGATATCTACTATCATGTTCCCACTTGGTTGAGATATATCTATCCCTGCTCCTATGGCTGCCGCTATAGGCTCTTCAATAAGAAATACATCCCTTGCTCCAGCTTCCATTGTAGCATCAATAACCGCTCTTTTTCTACTTCAGTAACACCTGAAGGTATACAAACTATTATCTGTGGTTTGAAAAATTTGAAAAGTCCTACTCCCCTGTAACTTTATGAATAAAATTTTTGAGCATCTTTTCAGTAGTGTCATAGTCAGATATAACACCATCTTTAAGAGGTCTTATAGCAACAATATGTGCGGTGTTCTACCAAGCATTTTTTTGAGCCTCTTCTCCAACTTCCAATACCTTTTCCTGTATTTGTATCCATAGCCACTACAGACGGCTCTTGTAAAACTATCCCTTTACCTTTAACATATACCAATACTAGAAGCTGTACCCAAATCTATTCCAATATCCGGTGAAAAAGCCATAATAAAATCTCCTTAATATTTATAAATTATCCTAATTATTCTAAACTACCAAACTTAAATCTGTATTAATCTTCAACCCTTGTAATCTTTCCACCAAGCGCTCTTATCTTGTTTTCAATATCTACATATCCTCTATCAATATGATGTATATCCGTAATTTCAGTATTCCCATTAGCAATTAGACCTGCTAAAATAAGTGAAGCTCCTGCTCTTAAATCAGTTGCTTTTAACAGATGTTCCTTGTAGCTCTTTAACACCTGTTACAAGTGCAGATTTGCCTTCTATCTTTATATCTGCGCCCATTCTCTTTAATTCATTAACATTCATAAACCTATTTTTCAAATACAGTTTTCAGTAACTAACGAACTGTTGTCACTAACAGAAAGTAAGGTCATAAATAAAGATTGCATATCAGTAGGAAATCCCGGATGCGGCATAGTCTTTATATCTGTAGCTTTAATTATATCAGGTCCTATTACTCTTACAAAATCTCCCTCTTCTTTAATTTTACATCCAACCTCAATAAGTTTAGCAATCACAGGTCTCAAGTGGTCATTTATTACATTTCTAACATATATATCACCTCTTGTTACAGCAGCAGCAACCATATATGTTCCAGCTTCAATTCTATCCGGTATAACCGTATGTTCCACTTCATTTAATTTCTTTACACCTGTTATTCTTATCGTATTTTGTACGGCACCTCTTACCTTACCACCCATTTCATTTATAAAATTCGCCAAATCAACTATCTCAGGCTCTTCTGAGCATTTTTCAATTACTGTAACTCCATCTGCCAAAGATGCAGCCATTATTATATTTTCAGTAGCTCCTACAGATGGAAAATCTAAATAAATATGGTTAGCAACAAGTTCATTAGTATATGCGTCTATACATCCATGTTCTATTTCAACCTTTGTATTTAACATTTTAAAAGCCTTTCAAGTGCAAATCTATAGGTCTTGTACCTATAGGGACATCCTCCAGGCATTGATACAGTTGCTCTTTTTAAACCTTGCTATCAATGGTCCAAGCACTAAAAAATGACGCTCTCATCTTTCCTACTAATTCATATGGAGCTTCATTTTTGTAATATTTTTGCATCTATTATCAGTGTATCATTTTTCGAAATTTTTACTTTTTGCACCTAAGTAACTGAGTAAATCACACATTACATTTACATCACTCAAATTAGGCTACAACTTTTTATAACGCTTGTTCCTCTACTAACAAAGTAGCTGCAATTATCGGTAAAAACCGCATTTTTTTGCACCACTTTACAATTACTTCACCGACTAATCTATCACTTTTTACTAACAATTAAATGTGCCAATATCGACATTCCTTTCGATTATTCGTTTTCTATATTAAATATGACATTATTATCTCTAACAAAAACTTAATGACTTTCCTTCATAGAGCAAGATGATATTATTTTTTTATCATAAATCATATCATAATTCTCATCTATAATCCCCATTTTTAAAAGTAGACTAAAAAGACTGCTCATAATTAATATCTAAAGTCAATGATAAAGCCAAAATCATATTTTTCTACAAAATGACTTATCAAACTTTTCACTCTCATAATACTTACCTAACACTGCTACTCTTTTAATGTTAGAACTTAAATACACCCTGCTCATAAATTGCTATTAAATTTTTAGTTTCATCTGTACTTTTTTTGGACATAAGAATATTCAGTCTTGCTTTTTCAACAGTCTGTCAATTTTCTTTATCATATTCAAATTTCTCTTTATTTCTAACAACAAATTCTTCATATTTTGGAATTGGCTATTGCTAAACGAAAAAAACTTTACTGTCATTTAAAGAATAAATATAGCAAAAATCCCCAAAAATATCAAAATAGCAAAAATAATCATCTTGTTGCGTCTTAGATTTTTTTGTATTTACGGTAGATACCTTCCCTTCAACTATATCTGCCGCTCTTTTCATTCTATTTGCTCTATTTTCTTTTATTCTTTCACTTCGAGTTCTTCTGTCCACCATATCCTCGTATATACCAATTCAAATTTTATAGATTCATTATTTCTGATGAAATTTTTCTTAATTTTAGATGCCCACAATTTATCAGTAGAATAATTCTTATTGACAGCGTCTATAGAGTACCCTTGAAAATAAGCACCATCCTGTCTTAAATAATTATTTGATAAGTGTTTTGCAACATCATAAATACTATCACTTTTAGATGAATAGGACTTTGCTGAAGCATAAGGACTTGAATCATATGCACCGAATCCAAAAAGATTATTTTTTTCTTGAGCTATCTTACTTCTTTCCAAAATTTGATTCTAATTTTGCCATTGCCATCAAAACTACAGCATTTACTCCATATAAATCTTCTGCTCTTTTTAAAATCTTCTCCCAATCCTTCTAAAGGAGTATTTTTTTAACTTTTCGTTAAGGTAAGTTGCCGAATAGTTTGATTTTTTTCTTATATCATTCGTGTCTATTAATCCATTTACTACAACAGAAGAAATATCTTTTACTAGTAATTTTGAAAAAGTTATCCAGTTCTGAAGTCTCTTCCATTTCAAATATTAAAGTAGACTCTTGTTTTTATATTCGATTCTTGTTTTTGTAACCCCTAATTTATTCTTTAAAAATAGTTTCAAATCTATTTTTGTGTAATATAGTAATTTTTGTGATGGTCCTGTATAATTTTTAATATAAGAATTTATTTTTATGTTCATATTCCCTCAAGTTTTCAAACTTTATAAAAATTATAACTATTATATATTTTCAAATTTCTCTTATATTCAATATCTTAATATTAATACATTTTTAAATATTTATAATTAGATATTTACTACTAAAAAATATCTAATTATAATACTTTAACTTTATAGTTTTAAATTGTTGATATATATTAAATTATAATAACTAACGATCATATTTTAATTATAAAAAAATACCTTACAAAGATATTTGAAATATATTATAGTCTGTAAGCATTGTTTTGTCAATAATTTCAAAAATAAAATTATATTTATCATATCTTATGTCGGTCATTTTCCAAAAATAAGAGGTTTCCCTCTCTATTCTTTAGAAAAATTATTTACAACTATATTTTGTTTTTTTGATTTAAGTTTTTTTAATCATATCTTTTTGAAAGTCTATTAGTTTCTTTCTCCTTTTTAACTCATTTTTCAAGCTGATCAACCTTATATTTCAGCAAAGTAACTTCTTCAAATTTATTATAAGCCTTATTTGAATAAGGATAAACATTTATTATAGTATATCCATACTGAGACTTAGTTACTACCGCCAACTTATCATCATACTCTATACACAAATCATTAAATATATCTAAAAAGTCGCTTTTTCAATTATTTTTCCAAAAACTCATCCCCAAAAATGTCATTCATAGCTCTTAAGTATGGATTTTCAACATGAAAAAGCTCATAAACATTATCAGAGTAATATTTAATATTCCAAGTATCGTCTACCATGAAAGTTGAATAAGGTTTAAGTTTGTTTTTATTGAGGTTTACAAATTTTACATCATCCTCTTCCTCAGTAACTACATTTTCTACATATTTCAGCATATTCATCAATCTGTCATAATTAAGTTTTTGTACCTGTAATCATTACATATTCATCTTTATTATTTATCTCAAACTTTATAACTCCGTCAAAATCAGGGATTTTCACATAGGCTCTTTTTGTTTCTTCCGTGCAATCATAGCTTAATACATTTTCTTCAAAATCACTGTATAAAGATACATTTTTAAAAATACTTATTAAATTTATTATTTTTATGAATTAGATTGCCTTTATCATCAAACATCAGCAATCATATAGTAATTCTCATTTATTAATTCTAAAAAATTTATTTTCTATCATATTCAGTCTCCAAAATACAACCACTTTAATGCCTAATATTTACTACCCAATTTTCAAAAGATAATTCAATTATATTAGTAGATTTAATAAAATAATATTAGTACTGAATACTTTTTAGAAATTATAATTATATTTTGAAAAACTTTTTCTATCTCTTTTTATATGTATCATTTTTCAAAGAATCTGTTGCATTTTTCATCACAATTTCATCTCTTTTTAAATCTTGTATAGGCATATTTTTTCTCTTTTATAATCTCCTATTTTTCATTACAAATTCAAATCTTTCCTCTAATAACCTTGCTATTTGTTTATCCAATTCAATTATTTCTTGTCTATATAAATCTAACTGCATCATTTTAATCTCCTTGTGTATAGTTATCTTGATAAAATTACATCATAAAATATATCATTCCTTCAAGATTATCATATTCACTAACTGTAATATATTCAATATCTAACATTGACATAATTTTTCATTATACAAACCCTGTAAAAATCACATCAGCTCTTTTTGGTTGAAGACCTACAATCATTTTCTTTTTCTTGAATAGTCATTGATTTAAGATTTTTATATATATCCACTATTTCATCATAATAGATTTTTAGAGTTATGAACCTTATCTGAGCAATATATTTCCATTTGTTGAATAATGGCTGATATCGATGTTGCTGTCCCACCTATTCCAATAACCTTCCCAATATCATAAGTCTTAAGCACCTGTATTGTATCAGATGTAACAGCTTCTATATACTTATTCATTTCAATTATTTGAATGTCTGTTGGAATATCATCTTTTAAAAAATCTTTCAGTATGCCTTACCACTCCAATATTTTCACTTTTTGAAAACACCAAATCACCATGATTGTTTCCAAGTATGAATTCTGTAGAACCGCCTCCTATATCTATTGTAAGTGTATATTTTTCATCCAATATTGATTTTATACCTAAAAACCAAGATTAGCCTCCATTTCTCCACTGATAATTTCAACATTTATCCCTGTTTTTCATATGCTTTTTACGAACTCTTCCGAATTTTTTTGAGTCTCTAAGTGCAGATGTACCTATTACACAAATTTTTCGCAATTTTTACTTTTAGCTAAATTGATAAACCTCTCTAATACTTCAGAGTTTAAGTTTATAGCATCTTTTGAAATCATCCCTCTTTCATCCACACCCTTTACCTATTCTTGTAACTTCAACATATTTTTCTATTAATAATTTTATTATCTTCATAATCAGCTATCAGTAACCTCATAGAATTAGTACCTATATCTACAGTTTGCAACTTTCATAATTTCACCTAATCTTCCTGAATATTATTCTTTCTATTGGTATCAATAAATACTTTCTCATTTGATTTTACCATTTTCAGCTTTTTCTCTTGCTTGTTTTTCAACAAATTCGTCACTGTCAACAGTTTTAAGCTCTGTTTGAACTTGTTTTTAGGATACCTTCTTTTCTTTCATTTCTTCCTTAATCTCTGTATATGTTCCTTTAAGATACTCTATATCTCTTTCCTGATTATAAATCGAAAGGCAGAAATACCCTATTATCAATCCTATAAAGACAATTATTACTGTCATAGAATAGTCTTTATCATTATTTTCTGTACTTACTATACTTTTTCTTATATTGACTCATTTTCAAGCACCTCATACATAGATTCAGCTTCTTCTTTTTAGATGTTCTTTTTTATATCAAGTACTCTCACTTTATAAGATGATTTAGGAAACTGTATTTCTATTATATCTCCAATATTTACTTCCTTTGAAGGTTTTGCAACCTTACCGTTTATACTTATTATACCACTTTCACCTGCATCTTTTTGCTACAGTACGCCTTTTTATTATTCTTGTCAGTTTTAAATATTTGTCAAGTCTCATATATTCTCCTTACTATGAAATATTCATTTTTGTCATATAATCTTGATCGTATAGCATCAATTTTTCCTCTTCTAAGGTATTTAAAACCTCTTTAGCACATTCTTGAGATAATTCAAGTATATCTGCATTTTTATTATATCAGCTATACGAAAATTCAGGAAGTCCATGCTGTTTTATCCCAAAATATCTCACCTGCTCCTCTAAGCTCCAAATCTTTTTGCTATTTCAAATCCATCATTACTGCTGACTATTGTCTTTATTCTTTGCATAGTAATAGCATTTGCATTTTCATAAAGAAGAATACTAATATGATTGTTTATCGCCTCTCCCAACTCTTCCTCTTAACTGATGCAACTGAGATAGCCCAAATCTTTGAACATCGTATATCACCATTAAAGTAGCATTTGGAACATTAATTCCTACTTCTATTACTGTAGTGGATATTAACAGATTTATTCTATTTTCTATAAAATCTTTCAAAATATTTTCTTTTTCTGATGACTTCATTTTTCCATGTAATTTTGCAACTTTTATATCATCATTAAATATAGCTTGAATTTTGTTTTGAAGTTCATCTACAGAAATCAAATCTAATTCTTCATTTTTCCTCAACAAGAGGACAAACTATATATGCCTGTCTCCCATTTTTATCTGTTTTAGTATAAAGTCAAATATTTTATTTTTCATTTCTCTTATTCTCAGCAACAGTCTTGATGTTCACCCTATTTTTAGGTAATTCATCTATTACTGATATATCTAAGTCTTTGTGTATTACAAGAGAAAGAGTCCTTGGAATCGGAGTTGCACTCATAACTATAATATCTGCTGATTCATCAGACTTTTGCTCTAATCCTTTTCTTTGATTTACTCCAAATCTGTGTTGCTCGTCAGTAACTATAAGTCCAAGTTTTGAAAAATTTAACTTTCTCCTGAATCAAAAGCCTGTGTACCAATTACAATGTCTACATCTTTATCTTTAATTTTTTTGATAAATTTTTCCTTGGATTTAACACTTTTTAGTGAGCAGTTCAATCTTTATTCCTTCACCCTCAAAAATTTAAGGCTGATTCAAAATGCTGAATAGCCAAAACTTCTGTTGGAACCATAAGAGCTGATTGATATCCATTTTTGCACAGTTATACATACTTAAAAAGCAAGTACAGTCTTTCCTGAGCCGACATCACCTTGAATAAGTCTTCTCATAGGAATTTTTACTCATGTCAGATATTATATCCCCAAGCACCTTATTTTGAGAAGATGTAAGTGTAAAATGGCAGTTTTTCATAATATTGCTTTAAAATCTATTTGTTTAAAAACTTATACCATTTTTTCTACAATATTTTTTTCTTATAGCTTCCCAAGAAAATATTTAAATCAAAAATTCGTTAAATATACATCTGTACCGACTTTGCTTTAATATCTCAATATTTTCAGGAAGATGTATATTTTTTTATAGCTTCATCACTTGACAATAGCCTATATTTTTCTTTGTAGTTTATCGTCCAATATTTCAAAATTACTCAAATCAATATTTTTTTCAATAGCATATTTGACAATATTGATAATTTCACTATTTCTAAGCCCTTTTGTAAGTGGATATAACGGATATATAAGTCCTGTTTTACTACCCTTATTATCAAATTCTATCTCCGAGAATTAAACTGCAAAGTATCCATATTTTCATTTGATATTCCATAAAGAAATATGTCTCTTCCTTTTTCCAGTTCAGGCAATATGAAATTATTGTTGAAAAATTTTAATACATGCAGTTCCTGTTTCATCCTTGACATAGATGTTTATAAGTAGTTTTTGAACTTGTACATTATTTTTCATATCTTACTATCTTAGCATGTACACATACCTTTTTCTCTAATTTTTAATTTCGGAAATTTTTAAAAATTGTCCTGTCTTCATACTTTCTGGGAAAATAGTTTAATAAATCATAGATATTATAAATACCTAAAATTATTAAGTAATTTTTGTTTTTTTCTCCTATTTTAGGCAGATCAATTACATTATCAAAAAGCTCCATTATATTTTCCTTTTTATTTTATCAAATCCGTCTTTTTAGATTTTTGTTTCTTCCAATGATTTAATCTTTCTCCAATCATTAATTTTTATGATTGCCACTTATAAGTATATCCGGAACTTTTACTCCCATAAAATCATAAGGTCTTGTATATTGAGGATATTCTAATGCTTTATTTTCGAAACTTTCATCACTCACATTTTCATTTTGAGGACAACACTCCTTCTATCTTTCTTGATACACTATCCAAAAAAATACAAGAGATGCCAACTCTCCACCAGTAAGTACATAGTCTCCTATTGATATTTCCTCATCAACTATCATATCTACAATTCTTTGATCTATTCCTCATAATGCCCACATAATAAGCTAATATTATCCAATTTTGCATATTCGTATGACATATCATTGTTCAAAGTTTTTCCCTTTTGGAGAAAAATATAAAAGCTTTAGTATTGCTATTATTTTTAATATCCATATAGCAATCATAAATTGGTTGTGGTGTCATAAGCATTCCTCCACCACCACCATAAGGATAGTCATCCACTTTTTATGCTTATTTTTTTAGAATAATCTCTTATATTATAAATATTTACTTCAATTATCTTATTTTCAATGGCATTTTTATAATACTTTCCTTTTACATATGCACTAATTTCTGGAAACAAAGTCATAATATTAAAAGTCATATTTACATTCCCTTTATAAGATTAACGATAACTTTTTATTATCAATATCTATGTCTTTAACAAAATGTCTAACATTAGGTATAAGTCTTTCCTCGTTTTGCGTATCAATCACAGAAAAAACATCGTTAGCTCCATACAATAGGACATCTTTTTATCTCACCTATATAAGTTTCCCCGTCATATACCTTGAGTCCTATAAGCTCACTTACCAAGTACTCCCTTCATCCATCTTTTCTTTTTTTCACTATAATCAATAAAAATATCTTTATTTATAAGTGATGGCAAGTCGTCTATACTGTTTAATCCTTTAAATTTTGCAATAAGTACATTATTATTTTTGCTTTAATATATTCAAACTCATAACTTTTTTTCATCATCTATATATTTTTCTATAAGCTGAAAAAGATGAGGTATCAGTAGTATAAGGATAAATTTTAAATTCCCCTTTTTAAACCATGAGTTTTTACTATTTTACCTATTCTTATTCTTTTTATTTTTCAGGCATTTTTACTTATCTCCCAATATTAATTTAGACTCTTCTTCTACTTCAACAGTATAGAATTTATAAATATTTTCTTTTTATTGTATTCAGAATCATCAGGTTTTCAAATCAATTCTTACATATGATTCAACATTCTATCATTCCATCTTGAATCGTAATTAGTTATATCTCTAATATTTAAATAATTTAAAGATTTTTCCTTATTTTTCAGATTTAATAGTCATAAACATAACTCCTACATAATTAGCTACAACTGATAGATATTATATCATAGTTTCTATAATTTTTGTCATACAGATTTTTAACCACTCTCATATAAAATTGACTTTTTGATAATCAATATTATAATTACTAATTATTTATTATTTATTATTTATTATTTATTATTCTAATTATAAATAGATGATTATTTTTATAAGATAAATATCTTAATCTTAATATATTCTCGTCTAATTTTTAAAAAATTAATTTAATAGATTCGAAGAGGCTTTTAATGAAAAATGATAATATTATTATAAAAATGACATAAATCTACCTAAAAATATTACTTATTATACCATTTGGTGCTTGTAATAATATTTTTCGACTCTTTTTAAATAATTTTGATGGTTATTGTCTAATTTTTATGACATGAACAAAGAAAAACTTTATTTGATCCATATATTACGCTAAAAACAATCTACATCAATTATAGAGAATTTGAAATCTCATGGTATTGATAATTTTGAGTTAATTTTTCTATTTCTTTAGGTGGAATATTAGCTATAAACATATTTTTCAAACAATGAACTTTCTATTAAACATTGTATTATTGATAGTACACCATTATTAAACTTAGACAAAGCTAAAAAGTTGATAGTACAACCCAAAAATAATAAACATGGTTGATGATATCGAAATAATAATAAAAGAAAAATCCTTATATTTTTCAAAAATATCCCAAAAATGCTATTGATATACTAAAAATCATCTTTAAATAGCATAAAAAGTTTATCAGAAGAAATACTTTCATTTGATTTTCCAAAAATTGATATAACAAGGCAAAAATCTTGTTTTTAGATATGGAACAGATGACCTTTGTTATCAAAAGTATAAAAACTTTAAAAAGCACTTATAGAAAAATCCACTATTTATGTAAAAGCAAATTACAAACATTGTCAAGAATTTATAGAAGATAACAGCAAGTATATTGAATTTATAAAAAGTATAATAAACAATTAATTCTTAATATTATAATAGCCCAATCCTTTATTGCTATACTATTATCTATTAAAACCATAAATATTATAAAAATAAGCTCTTATTTATGATAGCCAATTATTATAACATTAATATAAACTACTTTAGATTATATGTTTTTACATTATTCTATTAGTTTTTGTTTTTAAAAATTAGATTGGGCAATTTTATATTATCTTATAAATTACTATTTTCTTACCATTATTTAAAAACTACATTAATTAATATTATTGATTAAATAATATCTATTCTAAACTTTTTGTATAGTCTCCAATAAGTTAATAAGTTTTTAAATATGATTTATTAAATTTTTAATACACCATATTTTTATATATTACAAAATAAATGTATAAAACAGTGTATATAACAACTTGATGAAGTACATATATAATTAATGATTTTTAGAAATAAAGGTAATGATTTTAGGGTATTTTTATATCTTTAAAAAATTCTTCTACTTTTTATTGATATTTTTGTTCTATGGAAATAATATCCTGATACCCCAAGAAAAATCCATGGAATTATTGGAAAATAATCAGATGAAAAAATCATTTTTGGAAATCCAAGAACAAATGAAAAATGGTAATTTGCTCATAAAACTATATATATTGTTATAAAAACTCATTTCTATAGAAAACTCACTTTTTAAACAAAATAAATATTAAAAATAAATATCCAAAACAAAATTTCGTTATTAATTTTATTAGCATTTATTTTTGGAAATAAATAAAATAACTATTGTAAGAACTGTTAAAATGTATTATTCCAAAATATATCGCTAAATCTTTTGATACATTAATCTGTAACCACAGTTATTAAAAATACTTATAATTGATAATTTAAATGCCTCTTTAGTAAATTACTACTGTAATTACATGAAACCCCTGACAAAAATAAAACTTATACATATATATTGTTGCAATATATTCCATTTATTACTGTAAAATATAGGACTCTTTACTAAAAATACAAATTTTTAAAATCATAATATGTATGATAAATAACCATATTTATTATTGCAAAAATCTAAAAATCTATATATTTTTATTCGTTTTTCTCATAAACTTTTCCTACCTTAATCTCAAAGTAATATTTTTATAACTTCACAATTATACTTTAAATTCCCTAATTCTTTTCTATACAATATCAAAAAAATATGATATAATGTTTTGCGTAACAGTTTGGATATTCTGTCTCAAATCATTATCTATAATTAATAGGATGTACTATGGCAAAAAGATTTTTGGAAATCATAAGGGTGGTGTAGGAAAAACTACCTCTGTTTTTCAAATAGGAATTATATATGGCAAAAATCACAATAAAAAGGTATTATTGCTTGATTTAGACTCGCAGGGATCACTGAGTAAGATTTGTGCTAGAATCATTGGATATACCACTTGAGAATATATCAATGGACTATTGTCTAAAATTATTTAATAGAACTTTATATATTAGCATATAGGCGATATAGTAAACTTGATATTTTAAAAATAAAAATGAAGATAATGAAGTTAGTGATATTTTGAAACAGTCCATATTAAAAACAAAAAAGAAAAATCTGTATTTTATTCCAACAAAAATTGACATATTAAATGGAAGAATAAGCGATATAGCATGAACAAATTAGCAGATTCTCTACGAGCATGGTAGGTATAGCAAGAATCTTTTTGATGATTTAGATAGACTTGATGAGCGTTTTCGATTATATATTAATTGATTGCCCCCTGGAATAAATACACTAATTCAATCAGTTTTTGAAATCAGATTACTACATAATACCTACAATAGCAGATGATATAAGTAGTAGCGGAGTTTCTGATTTTATAAAATTAGTTGAAAGAACTATTCTACAATATACTTATGATTCAAACATAGGAGGTATTCTATTAGAGAAAGTTTTCGGTAAATCACCTATTCTACTTGGTATTTTAGAGACAAAACACAATACTATGTCTACTAAAACAATAGAAGAGTTTTTAGCAACTTTAAATGGACAACTTAGCGATAATAATATAAATATATATCCAAATTCATCAATACATATGGATAGTTTTGATGAATCATCAAAATCTTATATTTTTAAAAAGCAAGATAAGAGATCTTAATAATATGAGCGATAAAAATAACTACGGTATACCTTATATGACATTTTTAGCACAATCACATAAAAGAATACGATGAAATAACTGCAAATCTAATAGATATTTTGAGACGACTCAAAATGAAAAATAGTGAGAAAAATACTAAACGATTTAATCGAAATATACTCAAGTCTTTATGAACATAGAAAAATGCTATCCTGTAGCAAGCTTTTCAAATATGATATTGAAACTGTCGAAAAATTACCAGAAGATTTATCTAATAATCATATTAATAACAACATAAATTGCAAAAATAAAGCAAAGTTCAAAAATAGCAAAATAATAGGGATAACTACTAAGGAAGAGTTTAAAAAATTCTATTATGAAAATTTAGTATATGATAGAGATGATAATAAAAAGAGAACTAATAATAAAAATACACCAAGTCAGATTTTTCAAGAGATGTGTCGCATTTTATTCGGTGATACTACAAACGGGACTAAAGATATTATTTTTCAAAAATTCAATATTTTTATGATTCTTTAGAAAGATCATATAATTATTTTTGTTACAAAAATCTTAATTTATGATTCAATTTTTTATGATAGAATGTATTGTTATTTAAATTAAATTTATTTAGGAGATTAATATGAGTTTAGATGTTAATATGGTACTTATGTGTTTTTGTATTTTTGCAAGAATATGTGATGTAGTTGTATGTCTCTTCGTACCATACTTCTTACTAAAAGGAATGCCAAAACTTGCTGCGGTATTTGGCTTTTTGAAGTACTGATATATATTGTTGTTTTAGGAAAAGGTTATAGACTCATTAAATGAACCTTTATACCTCATTTTTATGGACTTGGGTTTTTCTACAGAAATTTTGTGGGTTCTAAAATAGAAAGTATGTTAGCTTTTGGTGATGCCTCAGATGAGAATAGTACTTTCATGTAATGAAGATACAAAAGAAGCTGTAGATGAACTTAGAGATCTTGGATTTGGAGTTACTGTATTTAGAGGTGAAGGCAGAGACGGAGAAAAAGCTATGCTTCTAATAAACCTTAAAAGAAAGAGAATTAATGAGATATACAGTTATTTCAAAAGAAGAATTTGAAGGCATTTGATCTCTACTAATGACATTACATCTTATGCAGGTGGGTATCAGCTTCCACCCAAAAGTAGTTTTCTAAATATGGTATAGATATAAAAATAAGGGACTCAAAGAAAAATAATTTTTCTTAATGTCCCTTTTCTTTTACTCTACTGTATATGGCAACAATGCTACTATTCTTGCTCTTTTTATAGCGTTAGTAAGAGTTTTCTTTGTGCCTTTGCAGATGTTCCTGTCACTCTACGAGGAAGAATCTTTCCTCTTTCAGATATGAATTTTTAAGAAGAGCAACATCTTTATAATCTATGTGATTTATCTTATCTCCTGCAAAAGGATCCACTCTTCTTTTTCTGAAACCCAAATTTTTGAGTCGCTTGTTTTTATCAGCCATGATACACCTCCATTCAATCTAAACTAAAACGGCACGCTCGTCATCCGACAATGCTCTGTATCCTTCGTCGTCCAATCCTTCAGGCATAAACTCATCTTGAGGTTGATTTTGCGAATATGATCCGCCTGAACCATTAGATGTTTTTACTATCTCCCCAATCAATAAATTTAACCTCTTCTGCAATTACTTCTACAGAATATCTTTTACTCCCATCTTTGTCGGTGTAGTTATTATTTTTGAAGCCTTCCTCTAAGTGCAACAAGTCTACCTTTTTCAGATAGTTGGCACATGTTTCAGCTATTTTTCCCTACACAACAACATTGAAAAGTCCGCAGTTACTTCTGCATCTTTGCAAAAGATCTATCAACCGCAATTGAAAATCTTGTAACTGCAGTTCCTGTAGATGCAATATACCTAAGTTCAGGATCTTTTTGTAAGTCTTCCTATCATTATAACTGTATTCATAGTACCTCTCCTATTTATTGTCAGTTACATTGATAATCATATGACGGATAGCCTCATCCATTATTTTTGATTTCTATCAAGTTCTTTAGGAACTTGAGGACCAGCCGTAAACTTAACAAGAACATAGTATCCATCAGTTAATTTTTTGGATTTGATAAGCAAGTTTTCTATTGCCTCAAACATCAAAAACTTCAACTTCACCGTTGGCTTCAATGATACTTCTTAGTTTGTCTTGAACTTTTTGTTTAGTTTCATCATCTGAATCAGTTCTCAAAATATAAATTAGTTCATATTTCTTCACTTTTTTAGTTCACCTCCCTTGGACTATTGACTCTCTATCATTAAAGAGAGTAGAAAGTGCAATATAAAATTACAACACCTAATAATAACATAAATTATTTATAATTACAAGTCTAAATTTTTATTAAATCAAATAATATTTTTATTTTATCTCAGACAATAATAAAAATAAATTTAATATTTCTAAATATGCCATTTTATCCTTACAACTAAATTATAAAAACTATTTTCAAAATTTATAAAGAGTATTTGTTTTATAAAAATTCAACTAAAAAGGGGTTTCTCTTTACAGTTTATATATCTAATTATAAAGTTACTTTAGAAAGTATGTCTTTTTCAATCGCATCAACTTTTGTCTCTATTTCTTCCATTTGTCTTTGAGCATCTTTAACAAATTCTTCATCTTTAATAGAACCAAGATTAATTTTAACATTATAAAATGCACCATGTACAGCAGTTCTTGCTTGCATTGCTGCAACAGCTCCATCAGTTACCGCATTTTGATTTGCCTTTTAGTATTACAATCTTAGCTAATTCAAGAAGCTCAAACGCATCTTTTCCCACATTTAGAGGCACATTTGCAGCACCTTTAAAAAGCAAGTTGTATAGTATTTATTCTTAGCGCCTTTTCATTGTCAGTTTCTTTTAGGAAGTTTAAACGCTTCCATTATTTTTATTGAATGAATTAGAGTCTTCATCAATATAATTTATAAATTTATCCTTATATTGACTTGCAGGTTTCTTTCACCTTCTCCATCTCATTTGTAACTTCTTCATAGCCTTTTTCCTATTGTCAAATTTGCTACCATTTCTATCAAAGCAGCTGATGTAGCAGCACTAAGAGCTGCTATACTTCCACCTCGAACAGGGAGAATCAGAGCTTGTTTCATATACAAACCCCTTTTACACTTAAATCTCTTAACATTTGTTTTCCTCTTTTCCAAAAATAATACTAACTTTTTATTTATTCAAATATTATATATTCTTAATTTTTAAACAAGGTCTTTTTATTTAAGGCATCCCAAGATTTATACATCATTAATATTTCTGAATATAATATATAGTAAATCAAAAAAATATAGTCATATATACAACTTATCCTTATATTTATTGAAATACAATAAACATACTATAAAATTTATTAATAGTATAGAAATATCAAAAATCAAATAATTTAACAATCAGCCCTTTTCAAAATTCAAGAAAATTGAATTTATTTTTAAAAAGAGCTGATTGAAAAATAATATATTAGAATAATCCTGTTATAACCCCATTTTCATCAATATCCATATTATTAGCTGATGGTACTTTTTGGAAGTCCAGGCATTACCATTATATTGCTTGTTTGACAAACTATGAATCCAGCACCTGCAGATACTCTAACATCTTTGATTGTTATAACAAATCCACTTGGAGCTCCCATTATATTAGGATTATCTGTAAAGGAGAACTGTGTCTTTGCCATACATATAGGCAATTTGTCAAGATTAAATTCCTCAAGTGTCTTGATTTGTTTTTTGCGTTATCTTCTATTACTACTTTGTCAGCTCCATGGATTTCTTTTTACTATCTTGTTTAATTTATTTTCAATAGTATCTTCTACATCATAAAGCAGCTTGAAGTCAGGCTTTTTCATTATCAAGTATTTTTACAAGTTTTTCAGCCATTTCTATTCCACCTTCTCCGCCTTTTTGTAAAGCATTCATTAAGTGAAACTTCTATGCAAAATTCTTGACATTTTTAGTTAATAAATCAATTTCAGCTTGAGTGTCATTAGCAAACTTGTTTTATTGCAACAAGTACAGGAAGACCAAACTTCCTCATATTTTCTACCTGTTTTTGCAAATTTGAAAATCCTTGATTAAGTGCCTCTAAATTTTTCTATTCCAAGATCTGCTTTTTAACACCACCATGCATTTTTAGTGCTCTTATTGTAGCAACTATTACAACAGCATCAGGTTTTAGATTTGCATATCTACATTTTTAATATCAAGGAATTTCTCAGCACCAAGGTCAGCACCAAATCCTGCCTCAGTTACTAATATATCTCCTAGTTTTTAAGCCAAGTTTTTGTAGCAATTACTGAATTACAACCATGGGCTATATTGGCAAAGGTCCACCATGAATAAATGCAGGTGTATGTTCTAATGTTTGAACAAGGTTAGGGTTTTATAGCTTCTTTAAGTAGCATAGCCATAGCACCATGAACACCAATTTCTTTTGCAGTGACAGGCGCTCCATCAAGATTATAAGCTACTATTATTTTTCCCAAGTCTATCTTTCAAATCCATAAGGTCGTTTGATAGACAAAGTATAGCCATTACTTCAGAAGCAACAGTAATCATAAATCCATCTTCTCTTGTAAACCCACACACTTTACCGCCAAGTCCTACAACGACATTTCTCAGTGCCCTGTCGTTCATATCTATTACTCTTTTCCATACTATTTGTCTTGAGTCTATTCTAAGAGTATTTCCATGGTTAATATGATTGTCTATAGCCGCTGACAATAAATTATTTGCAGCTGTTATTGCGTGCATATCTCCTGTAAAGTGCAAGTTTATATCTTCCATAGGAACAACCTGAGCGTATCCGCCACCAGCTGCTCCACCTTTTCACACCAAAAAAACAGGCCCCCAAAGAAGGTTCTCTCAAAAGCTATAAATGTCTTCTTCCCTATCTTATTTAGCGCTTGTCCAAGACCTATTGTAGTAGTTGACTTTCCTTCTCCGGCGGGTGTTGGACTTATGGCTGTTACCAATACCAACTTTTCCATCTTTTTATTTTCCATTTTTATAAAATCAAATGAAACTTTTTGCCTTATACTTTCCGTACATTTCCAAATCATCAACATCTATTCCAAAATTTTTCAGCTATCTCAGTTATAGGCAGTATCTCTACTTGTTGAGCAATTTCTATATCAGTTAGCATATTTTTCACCTCTAAATTTTTAAAAATAAAAATTTTTATAATTTTATATAAATCATTAAAAGAGTACTTTAAATACCTTTATAAATAAAAATACTTTTTATAAATAAATATACTTAATATTGAATAAAACTGTATATTAAATATTTTAGTCAAATAATTAATATACAAAAACACCTCTTACTTCATTGTCTATATATTTAAACTACACAAAAAACACACTAATCAAGTAATCTTTTTCAAGTATTTGATTTATATCAAAGTTTTCTATTTGAAGGTAGTACTCAGCTGCATCAAGCAACGACTTCATAGGCACTGTACCTATTACTTCACTGCCAACTACATTTACACCATATCTTCTTGCTTCCATCTTTACCATTTCAAAAAGCTTGATATACTGATGATTTTTCATAGTTTACAAGATTCATAGATACTTGAGTTTGATTTCTTTCTTCCAGTTTTAGACCAATAGCTTTAACAAATCTAAGTCCTCCACCTATAAATCTAATCTTCTTAGCAATTGCACTTGCTATATCTACATTATCTGTATCAAGATTAACATTGTACGCAACCAAAGCGACTCTTGCTCCTACAGCAGTACAACCGCTTTTAGCGTTCATTTCAGCTTTCCCAAAGTCAGGTTCCCATCCTGCTTCTTTTTATCTTATCAAAAATCCTTCATATTGTCCTTTTCTTACATCAGCAAGATTTTTTTCTCTCAGGTTTTGAGGGCAGCATCTTCATAAAGATATACAGGTACTCCAAGTTTAGAAATTTCTTCACCTACTTCTTTTTGCAAGCTCAACACATTTCTTCCATAGTAATCTCTGATACCGGTGTAAAAGGTACCACATCCACTGCACCCATTCTTGGATGAGCACCAGTATGTTTTGTCATATCTATTAGCTCTACTGCTAATTTAGTCATATTTAATACAGCTTCTTTTTATCTTTGAAGGTTCGCCTATCATAGTTACAACTGAACGATTATGGTCTTCATCAGATGAATAGTCAAGTAATTTTACTTCCTTTATCTTTCTTGCTTCATCTACAATTTTTCAACTAAAGCCTTATCTCTTCCCTCACTAAAATTAGGTACGCATTCAACTAATCTTGCCATTTTTCTTATCCTCCAAATAATCTAAAGAAATAAAGTAAGTAAACATTTTTCCTTTATTTCTATTTACATTAATCAAATCTAAATTTATAAATACCATATTGATGCATTAAAAATTATAGATATAAAGACACCTAATTATATATAGAAACTTAGATTAGAAAATTATTAATAATAACATTTTTGAATATTACTAACAAACTATACTTACATTTTATATGATATTATTTTTACAATTGCAACATAAAAAAATCGTCAAATTTCGTTATTATTTCAGATTAATAGATTATTATTTTTATATTAAAAAAATCTATTAAAGTTTAAATTTTTGGTATAATTACTAATAACAATAAATTTTTAATCCGGAGGTGGAGCTATGTTTGGATTCAGAAAAACCTGTAGAAAAAGAATTTAGATCTGTTGTAACAGGCGTTGCAAAAAGACCTTAAAAAAAGTTGAAGATGAAGTGTTTTCTAAGGGCTTTTTAGGGAGATGGTATTTCAATTACACCAACAGATAATAAGTTTTATGCCCCTATCAGTGGTACATTAAGTTCTGTATTTCCTACAGGACATGCTTATGGTATAACTGGAGAAGACGGTATTGAAGTGCTTATTCATATTGGAATTGATACTGTTCAACTGGAAGGCAAGGGATTTAATTTTACAGGTAAAACAAGATGATATTGTAAAACAAGGCGATTTGCTTGTCATATGTGACTTAGATACAATAAGCTCTGCCGGATATAAAACTGACACTATAGTTATTGTTACAAATATAGATGAATTTCCCATAGATAAGATTTCAAAAGATGGTGAAAATATAATAGCTAAAGAAACTGTTATTCTAAAGAAAAAAATAGAAACTTAGGATCGGAAATTCCGATCCTTTTATTATTTATTAAGTAACTCTTATTTTATTTACTCAACTTTCCCACTAAAAATTATCGCAATTTTCTCTGAAATTTAAATATTTATAGATTTTTAATACACTACTTGACACACAATTTTCTAAATAATATTTATTAAAATTTACATATTTATCAAAAAAATGAAAACACTGAAAAAACTATATCAAGAATAATATTATATTTTTTTAAAAATATACTCAAATTTCAATATCTTTAATATGTTTTTTTATGTGGGAAAGTTGAATTATTTATATAAAAATATTTTTTTGATAATAATATGAAAATTATTTAATAAAAATTCAATAATTATTGACCGAAAAGTATAACTTTATTAAATAATAATAGTATATTTTCAGAATATTATAATTATCAAAAATGATATTTTTGAAAAAAATTTATTAACTTGTGATACTGCTTTTTGCCTTGACTTCTTTTTTTAAAAACTACTTATAATTTAAGTTAGCAAAAGTTTTACATAATCAAGCTGATAATCTTTTTCATTATATATTTTCAACATACAAAATCAATATTTTTTTAGATAATTGAGTTGGGTAGATTCTTTGATTATGTTTTTATATTATATACTATTTGAATTTTATTTATCCTGATATTATCTACTTATAAGATATATTTTATGAATAAATTATTATAGTTTGGAAAGGAAGGTTAATATGATAATCGGGAAAAATGTCTCTCGTGTGGACGCTTATGATAAAGTTACGGACAAGCTAAGTATACTGAAGATATAGGTGTTCAAAAATATGCTTGTAGCTAAGGTTGTAAGAAGTACAATAGCAAATGGTAAAGTTTTAAAAAGTTGATATCGATGAAGCTTTAAAAAGTAAAAGGTGTTGTTAAAATTTTTACTTGTTTTGATGTACCAAAAACATAATTTTTCCTACTGCTGGCTACCCATGGTCTGTAGATCCTTCACACCAGGATATTTCTGACAGAAGATTACTAAACGAAAGAGTAAGATATTATGGCGATGATGTGGCTGTAGTAGTTGCAAAAGATGAAGTTGCTGCTAAAAGAGCAGTAGATAAGGTAAAGGTTGAATATGAAGAATATGAACCTATTTTAAATGTAGATGATGCATTGAAGGATGAAGCAACAGTTCTACATGACGATGTTAGACCTACAAACACTATAGTAAAAATCCAATTACAAGGTTGGAGAAATAAATTTTGATGACTTGGAAAAAGAAAAAGATTTAGTATATTTTTGACAATAAATATGCTACTCAAGCAGTACAGCATTGTCATATAGAATTACCTGTTTTCAAGAGCGTATATGGAACATGGGAAGATAGTTGTCATTTCTTCAACACAAATACCTCATATAGCAAGGCGTGTCTGTGGTCAGGCGCTTGGTATTCCTTGGGGACAAATAAGAATAATAAAACCTTATATAGGGGAGGTTTCGGAAATAAGCAAGATGTTCTATACGAACCTTTTAAATGCATGAGCTTTACTTATATGCTTGGCGGACAAGCAGTTGAAATTATTATCTCAAGAGAAGAAACATTCTCATCTACAAGAACAAGACATGCAATTGATGGACATTTTAGAGCATATGTAACTAAACAAGGAAGACTTGTTGGAAGAAAAATTTATAGGAAGAGCAGATAACGGAGCCTATGCAGCACATGGACATGCTATAATGGCAAACTGTGCAAATCTTGTGCGTATGCTCTATCAAGATGAAAAAAAGTATTAGAAGGAACAGCACACACTATATACATAAATCATGCTACTGCCGAGCAATGCGTGGATATGGAATACCACAAGCTTGTTTTATGCAAAGAGTCTTTTTATGGATGATATCGCAAGACAACTTGATATAGACCCTATAGAGTTTAGAAAACAAAAATATGATGCAACTTGGTTATGTTGATACTACGGGAATTGCATGTCACTCCACAGGATTAGAAGAATGTATCGAAGTAGGAAAAACATATCAATTGGGATGAAAAAGAAAAAAACACTTGGAAAAGAACCTTTAAATAAGAGAAGAGGCGTTGGTGCTGCTATTTTCTGCTATAAGACTGGTGTTTTATCCTATTTCTTTAGAAACAGCATCTGCAAGAATCACTCTTAATCCAGATGGAACAGTTCAGCTTCAAATGGGTGCTACCGAAATAGGTCAAGGAGCTGATACTGCATTTAGTCAGATGGCTGCTGAAACAATAGGATTAAGCGTTGAAAATGTGCACATAGTATCTACACAAGATACTGATGTTTCTCCGTTTGATACCGGGGCATACGCCTCAAGACAGTCTTATGTTAGCGGAGGAGCAGTCAGAAAAAAACAGCAGAAGAATTCAAGAGAAAAGTTTTAGATAGAGCCGGAAGAATGCTTAAAGTAATACCTGAATCATTAGATATAGTTGATGATTATATAATCGAAAAACAGTCAAAAACAAAAAATATCTATGCATGATTTTTGCAATGGAAGCAATATACTCTTTTGCAAGAAAGTCAACATATATCTGCATCTGAAACTTATGATTGCAAGAATAACACATACTCTTTCGGTTGTTCATTTGTTGAAGTCGAGGTGGACTGTCTTTATGGTAAAAATAAAGATATTAGATGTAATAAATGTGCATGACAGTGGTACACTTATAAATCCAAAAACTTGCTGAAGCTCAAGTACATGGCGGTATGAGTATGTCTATCGGATACCTTATGGGAGAAAACTACATCTATGATGCCAAGGGTAAACTATTGAACGGAAATTTACTTGATTACAAGATGCCTACATCAATGGATCATCCTGATTTACATGTTGAATTTGTACAAACATATGATCCTACAGGACCTTATGGTAATAAGTCTCTTGGAGAGCCTCCAACCCTTACATTGGCTCCTGCTGTTAGAAATGCTATATTACATGCAACTGGTGTTGGTATCAATACTTTACCTCTTAACCCTCAAAAAAATTGATAGAAGAATTTAAAAAAGCGGATTAATAGATTAGGGTAAGTACAATATTAAACTAAATTATTTAACTATAATTATAATATATGGGAGGCATTATGTACGATATTAAAAAGATATATGAGCCACATACTATAGATGAAGCTGTCAAGTTTTCTTACAGAAGATGAAGAATCCATAGTAATAAACGGTGGTAGCGATGTACTCATAAAAAAACAGAGAGGGACATCTTTCAGACCTACCGTTTGTAAGTATATACAATATTAAAGAACTTAAAAAAATATTTATATAGATGAAAAAAGAAAGTATAATTGTAGGCTCAGGTGCAAGTTTTACAAGTATTGAAAAACAACGAGATAGTTAATAAATATATTGACTTTTTTTAGCATTTGCTGTTGGTCAAGTAGGTGGACCTCAAATAAGGAATATAGGTACTATGGGCGGTAATATCTGCAACGGAGTACCAAGTGCTGATGTACAAGTGTCATGGCATTAAATGCATATTTACATCTTCAAAAGCTCAAGAGGAAAAAAGAATTGTGCCAATATCTGAGTTTTATGTAGGAGCAGGAAAGACTGTAAGACAGAGAGATGAACTTCTTACTCATTTTGAAATTAAAAAAGAAGATTATTTAGGATACACAGGAAATTATATAAAATATACTATGAGAAATGCAATGGATATAGCTACTCTTGGATGTTGTGTAATGACGAAATTAAGTAATGACAAAAACTCTTGAAGATGTAAGAATTACCTATGGAGTTGCTGCACCAACACCTATTAGAAGTCCTAAACTTGAAGAAAAGCTAAAAGGACAAACGGTAGATGATAATCTTATAAAAATAATTGATGAAAAATTATACCTAGATGTTAATCCCAGAGATAGCTGGAGAGCATCAAAAGATTTCAGACTACACATAATAAGAGAAATGACAAGAAGAAATATAAATGAAGCTATAATAAAAAGGTGGTGGACAAAGTGTTTACAGTTGTAGAGTTTAATGTTAACGGTGAAGATGTATCTGTAGCGATAGATGAAAGAGAATCTCTACTTGATACTTTAAGAAACAAACTAGGTCTTACAAGTGTGAAAAAGAGGATGTGAAGTTGGAGAATGTGGAGCCTGTACGGTGCTTATTGACGGAGAAACTATAGACAGCTGTATCTACCTTACTGTATGGGCAAGAGGTAAAAATTACTACTGTCGAGGGATTAAAAAGCGAAAAATAATACATTACATCCTGTTCAACAAGCATTTATAGATGAAGCTGCTGTTCAGTGTGGATTTTGTACTCCTGGACTTATATTGTCTGCCGTTTCAATTGCAGGAGAAAAGAAAAAGATATACTAGAGATGAACTTAGAAGAAAGATATCAGGGCATCTATGTAGATGTACTGGCTATGAAAAATATTTTTAAATGCTGTAGAAAAAGCAATAGAAACAAATATTAATAATGGTTAGTTTTTTAGAGATACTGTTGTTCAAATAACAGTATCTTTTTGATATCAAATTTTATATAACTACATTTTTTTAATTAAATCATATATATATATAATTATATCCACTTTCACCACTATACTTATGACATAATTTAAATGATACTATATTTTTTTAAATTTAGGTTTACATTTTAAGCATAACACTTAATGGATTATTTTATAATTATATATCACTAAATTATCTTTTTATCACTACTAATTTTATAAAAATAATATCAAAGAACTACTTTCTAATTGTTAAATAATAAATTAAATTGATTTTTTATTAATGTGAAATAATATTATTAATGATGATTTTTAAAACATGAAAAAGGGTATAATATACAAAATATATTAATAATCGAGGTTAGTTATGAATAATATAAATCAACACACAAAAATATACATAGGTAAAGACTCTTTAGAGCATTTGAAAAATATAAAAATTCGAGAATATTGATAGTAGTAGATTCATTTCTCGTAAAAATAAAATGATAGATAGAATACTATCCAATATAGATTCAAGTAATAAGGTCAAAATTTTTGATGAAGTAAAACCCGATCCATCTTTAGAGATAGTTTCAAAAAGCTACTGCCATAATGACAGAACTTGATGCTGAACATATAATAGGTTTTGGAGGTGGTTCAGCTATTGATACTGCTAAAGGGTGTAATATACTTTTTGAAAACTTCCACTGAAGCTAAAGACAATATTAATTTTTATTGCCATACCTACTACAAGCGGAACAGGATCAGAGGTTACATCTGTATCTGTTGTTACAGATGAGGAAAAAGCAGGTGAAACACATACTTTCATCAAGCGAAATATTACCGGATGAAGCTGTTCTTGATGCAACATTTACATTGACTGTCCCACAAATATTGTTGCAAATACAGGTTTTAGATGTTTTTCACTCACATAATTGAAGCCTATGTAGCCAAAAATGCCAATGATTTTTCAGACGCTTATGCAGAAAAATCAGGAGAACTTGTTGTCAAAGTATCTTTATGAAAGCTACTCAAATAAAGACAGTTTTACAGCAAAAGAAAAAGATGCATATTGCATCAAATCTTGCAGGTACTGCATTCAATATAGCAGGTTTAGGTTTAAATCACAGTATAGCTCACCAAATAGGTGGAGTTTTTCACATACCTCATGTAGTCTTGCAAATGCAATTTTGCTTAATCCTGTTATTAACTTTAATTCAAAAATGAAATCACTATGAAAAGATATGCAGATTTTTGCAAGAAAAAATTGGATTAGTTGAAAGATATTCAAGTGATGATTTTGCCATAAGATTATTAAAAATCATATATTACAACTCTAATGAAATTACTTGATATGCCTCTTAAAAATTTCACAGTGTAATGTTGATAGAATTTCTTGGGATAACCATAAAGCGATGATGGCAAAAATGCACTTGAAGATAATTGTATGCAATATAATCCTGTTGTTACAAGCGAAAGTGATGTCTGCAGAATTTTAGACGAAATTTATTAATATATATTTTATAATTAAATACAACCCTAATTAATTCCCTGTGTAATGAATTTTAATTTTTGATATTTTTTTCAAAGATTTTTATAAAAATTCTATACAGGAATTTATATTTATTACCCTTTGGTATCAATGTATATATTGGAGTTTTTAATTTTTAGAGTTTTGTGTTACAATCTATGGTAATATGTAATTTAAAAAAATATTATATTTAATAATCTTCATCATTTAATGTGATTTTACTTTTTATATTGTATGATGACTTATTATATATCAATGAAATTGAAATAATTGAGGAATTTAAATGAACGATAAATATCTTAAAATATTAGAATTTGATAAGATACAGAATATTCTATCTTCCTACGCAATATCTGAAAAACGCAAAAGATAAGATAGAAAAAAACTAAGACCTATCACAAGAAAAGAAGTAATTGAACTTCTCTTAAAACAAACAAGTGAAGCTCAAAAAGATGATATTAACAAAAGGCCCAATACCTTTTGGAAATATCTCATGATGTAAGATTACAATCAAAAAGAGCCTCTATAGGTTCTGTATTAGATGCTAAATCATTACTTAAGATAAAAAGAAACTCTAAGAACTGCAAGAATTAGTAAATTATATATAGATAACTTTGATGATATCCCCATAATAAAAATCGCTTTCTGATAATATAAGAGTGAGTAAAAGTATTGAAGATGAGATTGAAAAAAAGCTATAATATCAGACACAGAAATATCAGATGATGCCAGCGTTGAACTTAGACGAATAAGACGACAGATGGCAAATGAAAAAGCAAAGTATAAAAAAATAAATTAAATGAGATAGTTACATCGGCAAAATATGCCAAAATTCTGCAAGATACTGTAGTTACCGTAAGAAATGAGAGATTTGTCTTACCTGTAAAATCTGAAAAACAAGGATCAATTTCCGGAATAGTTCATGACACATCATCTTCCGGTGCTACTGTCTTCATTGAACCTATGACCATAGTAAATATGAATAATCACCTTTCTTCTTTAAAACAGGAAGAATATAGGGAAATTGAAAGAATACTGGAATTTTTGACTTCTATAGTAGGTGAATTTTCACAAGAAATAATTTATGACTGCGAAATTCTTGAAGAACTTGATTTTATAATGGCAAAAGGTAAACTTTCAGTTAAAATGGATGCTATCGAGCCTAAAATAAACCAAGATAAGTATGTGAGATTTGTAAATGCAAGACACCCTCTAATTGAAAAAAGACAAGGTTGTTAGCTCAACTATAGAGATAGGAAAAATCATACACTACTCTTGTTATTACAGGTCCAAATACCGGAGGAAAAACTGTTACACTAAAAAACTCTTGGTCTTTTTGTGCATAATGCTCCAATGCGGATTGCACATTCCTTGTGATATAGGGAGTAGCGGATTTATCTTTAACAATATTTTTGCAGACATAGGAGATGAACAAAAGCATAGCACAAAAGCCTATCAACTTTTTCAGCTCACATGACTAATATTGTCGGGATAATGAATGAAGTTGATGATAACTCACTTGTACTTTTCGATGAGCTTGGTGCAGGAACAGATCCTGTAGAAGGTGCAGGTCTTGCAATTTCAATCTTAGATACACTTAAAGAAAGAGAAATACTAACTGCTGCAACTACTCATTACAGTGAGCTGAAGAATTATGCACTTACAGTGAGCAATGTTACAAATGCAAGTGTAGAATTTGATGTAAATACCCTATCCCCAACATATAGACTTATTATTGGAATTCCAGGAAAAATCCAATGCTTTTTGAGATTTCACAAAAACTTGGTCTTTCAGAGGATATAATCCAAAGAGCAAGAGATACTATTCATACAGAGTCAATAAAGGTAGAAGGCGTCATCACTAAGCTTGACAAGATAAAAAAACGAGTACGAAGAAAACAAAAGACTTGAAAAAGAACTTGAGGATGCTGAATTTATAAGACTTAAACTCGAAAAACAAAGAAAAAAACGAGCTCAACAAAATAGCGAAAAAAATTCTTGAAGAGGCCCAAAAAAATAAAGGCAAGAGCCCTTGTTGATGAAGCTAAAAAAACGAAGCAGATGAAATTAACAAAACTCTAAATAAATTAAAAAAATCCTCTGATTATAGAAATTTAGACCAAAAAAATTAAATGATATTAGAGGAAAGATAAACACATATAAGGATAAATACGCTAAGAAAAAAGGAAGAGCTTGTTAAGTCTAATGACAAACCTATAGAAAATGTTGAAGTTGGTGATACAGTTTATGTTAACAGCTTTTCACAAAAATGCTAAGGTGTTATCTGTAGATGAAAAGAAAAAACGAAGTAGTTGTACAATTAGGCGCTATCAAAATGACTTTGAAAAAAAGAAAATATTTCTGTAGAGAAAAAGGACAAGGATATAAATAGTTCTAAAAGCGGAAAGATAATGAAAAACAAGGCTCAAGGGGCAACTACATCTGTAGACTTAAGAGGAATGGATTTGGAAACTGCTCTTATGGAGGTTGACAAATATATTGATGACTCATATTTAGCAGTTTGGAACAACTAACTATAATACACGGTGTAGGTACACTTGTGCTTAAAAAGGGAATTCAATCGTATCTTAGAAAACATAAACACATAAAAACTACAGAGACGAGTCAATATGGTGAAGGAGGAATGGGTGTTACTATTGTAACTCTCAAATAAAAATGAATATTTTTTTGCAATAGGAGATCTTCATCTAAGTAATTCCTTACCTGAAAAATCTATGGAAAAATTCGGTTGGACTAACTATCAAAAAATATTTGATAACTGGGAAAAAATGTACACGATGATGACATAGTGTTGATTGTTGGAGACATATCATGGGCTATGAAACTTGACGATGCATTTGTTGATTTAAGTGAAATTGCAAAGATGAAAGGTCAAAGATACTTATAAAAGGCAATCATGACTATTGGTGGCAGTCCCATAATAAAATAAAAATTACGATGATCGTATGTTTTTTTATGCAAAAATAATATATGAAAATTAACGATTACGTATTTTTGCGGTACGAGAGGATGGCTTTGCCCAAATAAGATAAAAATTTGATGAACAAGATGAAAAACTATAAAAGAGAGGTTTTAAGACTTGAAAAATCCTTAATTATGGCAAGTCAATACAATAAAAATAATATTGCTTTTTACACTTCCCTCCTACAAATGATGAAAAACATGAATCAGATTTTTACTAAATTGATAAAAAGTACAATGTTACAACTGTTATCTATGGACATCTTCATGGGCAGGAGTCTTTTAATCTAAGTTATCAAGGTTTGGTAGATAATGTATTTTACCATTTAGTATCTGCTGACTACCTTAACTTCAAACTAAAAATACAACTATAGCTTCTATATATTAATATGTTTTTACAACTATTAGTTAAAACTTATTAAATAAATACAAATTATATCCGATTAAGCTACTAACAATTTAATTAATAATATATTATTTTTAAAGACCCGTTATATATAATAATATATTTTTAGAAATAAATATAGTTTTGCATCTTTTATAATAAAAATTATATTTATTATTATCCAAAAATGTATAGAAATTGTCTATCAATTAAGATAATTTGAATATGAATTGAATTTTAAAAAGAGGTATTTATGAAAATATTTTATAATGATAAAAAATATGAGTTGAAGATAATATAACAGCTGAAGATTTTTATGCATAAGATTAATATAAAAAAACAATTATATAACTTGCTTAGTTCTAATAAATAATGATATAAGAGAATTGACAAGAACGCTTAATGATAATGATAAAAATTTCTTTTTAGATTTGACTGTAAAAAGAATCAAGAGACGCTTACATGAGAACACTGTCATTTATATTCCTATCGGCATTAAAGCAAACAAATCCAAATGCTAAATGTACAATCGAACATTCGCTAAGCAATGGTATTTATTGTTATATTGATAGTGGCAGACAAATTAATAGAGCTGTTGTTTCAAAAATATATGAAAATATGAAAGAAATTGTAAAAACTGGATATTAAGATAAAAACTGGAATATACAAAGTCAGATGCATCTATGTAGACGAAAAATTTCGATGTTAAAATGGGGCCTACTTGATTATAAGGATGATAAAAAGAAAGTAACATTATATGAACTTGATGGAGAAAAAGACTATTTCTATGGATATATGTTGCCATCAACAGGTTATGTTAAAATTTTTAATATTAAACTTTGTAATGGTGGAATAGTCTTACTTGGACCTGATATAAAAAGACCTGATAAGGTATCTGAATTTAAGCATGAACCACGACTTTTTCAATTTATGCAGAAGCTAAGTCATGGGGTAAGGCAATATCTATAGAAAATGTACTTGACTTGAATAATTCTGTAAAGACTCTTCATATCATGATATAATCAGATATGCTGAGGGATATCATGAGAAAAATATGTGAAATAGCAGATATTATATGTAGAGAAAAATAAGAAAATTATTCTTATTTCAGGACCTTCATCGTCTGGAAAAACAAGCTTTGCAAATAGACTTAAAAATTCAACTTTTTGCAAGTAAGAAAAGGCTATCTCCATTTCTATGGATAATTATTTTATAGATAGAGATAAGATTCCTGTAGACAAAGACGGAAAAAAGACTTTGAGTCATTGAGAGCTCTAGATGTAGAAAGATTTAATGAAGATCTTGATATGTTGATTTCGGAGAAGAAGTCAAACTCCCTGTATTTGATTTTTATCTCAGGTACAAGAAAAAGATGAAACTGACACAGTTCCTACCAGAATTGATGAAGATCAACCTATCATAATAGAAGGAATACACGGTCTTAATCCTGCACTTACCGAGTCTCTTTCTTCAGCATATAAATATAAAATTTATGTATCTGCTCTCACAGGACTTAATCTTGACTCTCATAATAAGATATCTACTACTGATATAAGATTGATGAGAAGAATAATAAGAGATAATTCTCACAGAGGTTATGATGCAGAAAAATACTATGTCAATGTGGTCATCTGTAGGCGAAGGTGAAAGAAAAAAACATCTTTGTTTACCAAGAAAAATGCAGATATAATGTTTAATTCTGCGCTTATATATGAAATAGCAGTAATAAAAAGCACATTGAACCACTTTTGAAGAAAATAAGTAAGATTCAAAATATTTTAATGAAGCTAAAAGACTACTTAAGTTTTTAAAAATATTTTGTAAGTATAGATGATGAGAGCGACATATCAAATACATCTATTCTACGAGAATTTATAGGTGGAAGTAAGTTAGTAGATTAATTTTTTTGCACTTAAATCTTATTTTTTTATGTTGTGATAAACATTTAATGATTTTTGATTTAAGTGCAATTATTTTTTTGCATAAAAAATATCTGTTAGATTTTCCTCCAACAGATATTTTTTTCTAATTTTTTAATAAAATAATGGAAAAAAATCCATTTTTATACCATATAATTTATGTGTATTAACAAGTCAATGAAAGAAAATTAACTTAACATATATATTAGTATCATAAAAAGTACTTTTTGAATCGTCAATAACCATCTTTAAAGTTTAACAAGTATAATTATTATTTAGAATTAATCTTCTTTATTTTCATCTTCCTTCTTAACTATAGGTTTCATTGTTGGGAATAGTATAACATCTCTTATGCTTGATGAATTTTGTAAGAAGCATTATTACCCTGTCTATCCCTATACCAAGTCCACCTGTAGGGAGGTAATCCTACTTCTATAGCATTTAGGAAGTCTTCGTCAAGCATCTGTGCTTCTTCATCACCAAGTTCTCTTTGTCTTAATTGATCCATAAATCTTGCTCTTTGATCTATAGGATCGTTAAGTTCTGAGAAAGCATTAGCTATTTCCCATGTATTTACAAATGCTTCAAATCTATTTGTTATTCTTGGATCATCCGGATTTCTCTTTGACAATGGTGATATTTCTACAGGGTGATGAGTAATAAATGTTGGATCTATCAGCTTGTCTTCGCAATATTTTTCAAATATGCCTGATATTACATGTCCCCTTTTTCATCTCAGGTATTATCTCTATATTATGTTTTCTTGCGAGTTCAACAGCTTCTTCATCTGTACTTATATCATCAAAAATCTATGTTTGCATACTCCTTAATTGCATCAGTCATAGATAATCTTCTCCAAGGTGGTTTCAAATCAATTTGCTTTCCTTGATAATTAATCAGAGTTGATCCTGTTGCAGCTACAGCCATATAAGCTACAAGTTCTTCTGTAAGTTTCATTATATCCTCATAGTCAGCATATGCTTGGTACAATTCCATAGCAGTATATTCAGGATTGTGTTTCATGTCCATTCCTTCGTTTCTGAACATTCTACCCATTTCATATACTTTTTCAAATCCACCTACAATAAGTCTCTTAAGATACAATTCATTCGCAATTCTTAGATACATATCGATATCAAGAGTATTATGATGCGTTATAAAGGTCTTGCAGTTGCTCCACCTGCAATTGTGTTTAATATAGGTGTTTCAACTTCAATAAACTCTCTTTGTTCTAAAAATTCTCTAAGTGCTTTTTATAGCTTTATTTCTTGTTAGAAATGCTTCTTTTACTTCAGGATTGACAATTAAATCAACATATCTTTTGTCTATACCTCAAATCCATATCCTTAAGTCCATGATATTTTTCAGGTAAAATTCTTAGAGATTTTGAAAAGAAGTTTTACTTCATGCATTTTTATTGAGATTTCATCTTTTTGTGTCTTAAATACGACCCCTTTAACTCCTATTATATCTCCTATATCAAATTCTTTAAACGCTTTGTATAAGTCTTCTCAAGTTCATCTTTTTTTAGCATAGCATTGTATTTTTCCATCTTTATCCTGGACATCAACAAATGTACTTTTTACCGAAACTTCTGAAGCTCATCATTCTTCCTGCAACTGAAACTTCTTTTTCCTTCAAAATTTTTCAAAATCATCTTTTATTTGCTTTGAGTGATGAGTTTGATCGAACTTTTCAACTTTAAAGGATCCTTGCCTTCATTTTGCATTCTTACTAACTTGTCATATCTCAGTTGTTCAATCTCGTTAAGAACTATCTTTTCACCTTGCATTTTATTCTCCTTGATTTTAATTTTTGAAACTATTTGCGTTCTATACTGATTATTTTTTTATTTTTGCAATACCGTCAGGTACTTGCATCTATTTTTGCCCTTTTTTTCGCACCAATTAAAAGCCTTACCTATAGGCGAATCGTTTGAAATTTTTCCTTCAGCAGGATTAGATTCAGCACTTCCAACGATTGTATATCATCTTCTTCAACTTCACCATCAGGATATTTTATTGATATCTTAACCTGTAGAACCGAGGTTAACTATATTCATTTTTAAATCAGTTTCAGCAATTATAACTGCTTTTCTAAGCATATTTTCAAGCTTAGCTATTCTTTCTTCAAGTTGAGCCTGTTCATTTTTAGCTTCGTCATATTCAGCATTTTTCTGATGAGGTCTCCAAAAGAACGAGCCTCTTTTTAACTTATCAGAAACTTCTTTTTCTTCTGACTGACTTTAGTTCATCAAGCTCCTTTTTCAATATTTTTCAAATCCCTCTTTGGTAAGCAGTATATCATTTTCGTTTGATACTGACATTATATTCTCCTTTTTAATAATTTTATTTATCATCTACTACATTTATATTTTTATCCAACTAAACTTCACTCAAACTTTCTACAAAAGTTTCAAGCATTTCAATTACTTTTTCATAATCATTTTTGCATATTAATTTGATTTTTACAGCACATGAATTTTTATACCCTTAAGATAACAGTTAATTTGCTTTCTCATTTCTCTAACAGCAATTGAAATTTTCAAAGTTTTCCATTGATAACTTATAGTGCTTAAGTGCAATCTGAATCCTCTTGCTATCAGGAATCTCATCATAGGGTTCCATTTTCAAAAAGTCATTAATCTGAGCAAATAAAAACGGATTGCCTTGAGCAGCTCTTGCTATTAATACGCTATCACAATTTGTATAATCAATCATCCTCTTCGCATCTTCAGGTGATTTTTACATCACCGTTACCTATTACAGGTATTTTAACAGCATTTTTACTTCCCTTATTATATCCCAGTCTGCAACACCACTGTAATACTGTCTGGTAGTTCTTCCATGCACTGTTATAGCATCTGCACCACTTTTGCTCCAATAATTTTGCAAATTCAACTGCATTTATATTGTTATCATCAAAGCCTTTTTCTAATCTTTACAGTAACAGGTATGTCAGAATTTTTCTTAGCCTCTTGAACAATTTTTGATGCAAGAGTAGGATTTTTCATTAATGCACTTCCATCACCATTTTTACAATTTTTGGGTGCAGGGCACCCCATATTTATATCTATATGCGAAAAATCTTCCCAATTCATTGATAATTTTTACTAGCTTCACCCATATATTTTTACATCACTACCAAATATCTGTACACCAACATACTTCTTTTGTCCTGAAACATCAAGCATTTTAGTGGTTTTTCATCATGATAGCAAAGTGCCTTGGCATTTTATCATTTCAGTAAATGTAAAATTACATCCATATTCTTCACAAACTATTCTAAAAGGAAGATCAGTGAATCCTGCCATTGGCGCAAGTATAGCATAAATATTTTCATATTCATTGTTGCCTATTTTTCAATATACTATTTATTTTTCATAAATTATTTTTAAGCCCCTCTAATGTGAGAGTTTTATCTATTGTTATTTCGTGTTTTTGATCCTTCAACTATCAGTTGCGAAAGTCCACCTGTAGCAATTACCTTATAGTCTTTCCAACTAAGTTCTTCCACCATATCAGATACTATTTTATCCACAAGCCCACATAACCGTAGTATATACCACTTTTCATAGCTCCCACTGTATTTTTCGCTATTACCATTTTGGGTTTTTATTATCTCTATTTTAGGTAATTTAGAGGTATGCATGAATAATGCATCTGCTGAAATTTTAATTCCGGAGTAATAAGTCCACCAAGATAATCTCCATCTTTTGAAACTGCACAAAAGTCGTTGCAGTTCCAAAAATCTATTAAGATTATATTTCCACCGTATTTTTTCATACCGCATGTAGCATTTACAATTCTGTCAGCTCCTACTTGAGTAGGGTTATTATATTTTATGTTTATGCCTGTTTTTATGCCCGGGTCCAACTATATAAGCTCTTTTTGCAAAACTTAAGCGCAAAATTTTCCAAAGAGTGCATTACTTCAGGAACTACTGATGATATAATAACATCATCGACATCATTAAATGTATAGCCTTCTTCTTCTATCAACATCTTTACCAATACACCATATTCATCCGAAGTCTTTAGAGGTCCGTCCCAAGTCTAAAAACTATATTTGAGTACATCACCTTGATAAATTCCGAAAACTAAATTTGTATTGCCTACATCACATACTAAAAGCATTTAATTTCTCAAAAATTATTAAAAACAAGATTAGTTTACTTTTTAAAAAATATATTTTTTGTTTGTTCCAAGTGTTTTTAATATCTTATCTTTTTCCAAAGTAACTCCATTGACTTATGCATATCAGGTCCATGGCATACACCTGTAACTATTACCCTATACCCCATGAATAGGTTCTTACCTTTTTATCTTTTTGTTCCTTTTAGTTTTTGCAAATATAGTATCAATAAGATTACTATCTACATTATCTGAATTTGTTATCTCTTCTTTTACTATATTATACAAAAGTTGGCATATGTTCTAATTTCATGAACTCTATGGCATCTTCTTCTATATTTTCAATTTCATCACTTAAAAATGCTTTTTATTTCTTCAGGAAACTGTTTTTAAATAGCTAAGTCTATCTCTTATTGTATCCATAGCTAATATAAGCCAATCTCTATTTTTGTGTTTCTTCAACTGTCATAAGATTTTCTTCGACAACAAAAAGGTATTGAAAGATCAACTAATTTTTCTAAGTCGTATTCCTTGATATAGTGAGAGTTTACCCAATTAAGTTTTGCTACATCAAATACCCCGCCACTGCTTGATACCCTTTCAAGAAAAAAATTTTCTATGAGTTCTTCAATGAAAATATTTCCTTATTTTCTTCAGGCGACCAGCCAAGTAAAGCTATATAGTTTATAAGTCCCTCAGGCAAATATCCTTTTTCTGAAGTCTTCAACAGCTACATCTCCCTGTCTTTTAGAGCAGTTTTTCTTATCTGAATTTAGTATATTAGGAAGGGTGTACAAATGTAGGTTTATCCCAACCAAACATCTCATACATCAACACATGTTTAGGTGTTGATGTAAGCCATTCTTCTCCCCTTATTATATGTGTGATTCCATAAGATGATCATCTACTACAACAGCAAAGTGGTAAGTAGGAAATCCATCAGATTTCATAAGAACTTGGTCATCTACTGTATCAGAATTCTATAACTACCCTTCCCCTTACAATATCATCAAATGCAATATCTGTATTTTTCCGGCATCTTGAGTCTAATTACAAATTCTTCTCCGGCATCTATTCTTTTTTGTACTTCTTCTTTTGATAAAGACTTGCAATGTCCGTCGTATTTTGTATCTTCGCCCTTACTTTTTTGCTCTTCTCTAAGATTTTCTAATCTTTCTTTAGTACAAAAACAATAGTAAGCATATCCTTTTTCTACCAAAAATATCTATATATTTCTTATATATTTCTAATCTTTCTGATTGAATATAAGGACCGGCATCACCAATTTGTATTATCTTCCATCTTCATCTATGCATACTCCCTCATCAGAGCTGATACCACCCCATTTTTAGCGACTTGAGCATGAACTCTATGGCACCCTCGACTAATCTATTCCTATCAGTATCTTCTACTCTAAGTATATACTTTTCCACCCATTTTTTGAATACAAAAATTATAAAGTGCTGTTCTCAAACTTCCTATATGTACAAATCCTGTAGGTGATGGTGCAAAACGAACTCTTACAGACATACTATTTTCCTCCTCTATTTTTATTGAACATCTTAAACCAAAAAGACTCCCAGTACAACTATAGCTAAAAAGCAAAGATATCCCACAGGCATCAAAATATCCATTAATTTGAGTATTTACCGCATAAGCAAATCAAGTATACAGCTTGGATAATTACAAATATTTTATCTTTATAAATAAATAAATTAAATATACTAAGTAACAAAATAATTAATAACTCTAAAGTTGCTACAATTACAAACGGACTTGAATTAACTGTTAAATTATCTGTAAGCATTATGTTTATCAGTAATTAAAAAGTAGAGATAAATTCCATGATACAAAGATTGAAAAAGGACTCACATACATATTTATCTCATCATTATACATATATTTTTTCATATCTTGAGCTTTATATATATCAATATTGTTAACACAAGCAAAATAAATGCAAACACACTGCTATTTTTGTATTTTTCTTATATTTAAAAAGTATATATGAAATATCATACATAAAAGATGCAGGTGTTAAATAGCTATAATTTTCAGTTACCTTTTTTTCTCATGCCATAAGTACTTGATCCCTAGTGTAAAAACAAACATTGCCATAGACACAAAGTGTTACAACATGAAATGCATAAGCAAGTTTATATGGAGCCATATAAAAAAATTCAGTTCTAAATAATTAATAAGAGACTTATCTCCATAAAAAGAAAAACCCTAACAGTTAGAGCAAGTAATACAGTAAAAAGTAAAGCATTAAAAATCCTTATTATAACTTTGTCCCTTGAATGATATTCCATTTATATTCATCTCCTGATAGAAGTATTTTTATTTTAAGTTATTTCTATGTTTATAGTCAATACTATATTATTACTAAGAATAAATTTGTGTTATATTTCACTATATAACATATTGTTTAATTTTTAAGTCACTACCATCTGCTTCAATTTTTACAAAAACTTTTTCATCTTTTTGCATATCTTAAATACATTCGATAGATTATACCATAAAAATGCTTTAATTTTTAAGTATTTTTAATTTTTGCTTTTTCAATAATTAAAGTAGATAAATATATATATTATACATAAATGTATTTTACAATATAATTATTATATAACACTCATTTTCAAAGCACTTTTCAGACTTTCTGTTTATACCATTATCTATTTAATCTGTGGATAATTTTTCTTCAATAGGTATGAAAAATGTTATATAATTTATGTCTTAATTATAAATGCATTGAGAATTTTTATCCATTATTTTATTAGAAATTAGTATTAGATTTAATAAAAGGTATAAAAATAATGCATATATCACTAAAATTTAAGAATTTTTATATTTCTACAAGACAAAAATTTAAAAGGGTAGAAGAATCCTTCTACCCATATCTTATGATTTTTAAATTTTTATACTAACTATAAGTAAAGCTGATATACAGAATTAGCTGAAAATCTACTCTTCTATTATATATTTAGCTAAGTTCTTCTTAGCTTCTTCATCTTAGTATAGTTGCAGAAAGAATTATTTCAGTTTCTGTTCTATTAGCTATCTTTTTCTATTTTTCCAAGAAAGGAAGAAGTTTATCTTCTCCTACATTAACTATCTTTAATATACCGTCAATGTCATATCTTTTGTATGTCATAATTTGCTGAAGTAAGACCACAGATAAATCCGTACATTGAGATCAAATCCTGAAAGTTGGAATTCTTCAGTAGATACAAAATCTTATCTTGCTATTAAGTAATTTTGAATGTTTGTCAGTGCTTTCAAGATACACAAAAGTACCTCTGACATTTTTCAATTTCCTTGTTTGCCTTTTCAATCATTATTTTTGTTTTTCCGCTTCCGCACTTCCTGCTAACAGTTTAACCATTGCTTAGTCCTCCTTAAAATTATCAGTCATGGTAGACCCACAACTACCTTGCCCTTATAAATAAAAAGTAATATAAGAGCAGTTTAATTTTTTATTTTAAAATCTCTTAAGACTTTTGTTCACATTATATTATCATATTTGAATTCTTTTTCTATAGTTATTTTTGTTAATATTTTTTATATTTTTGTATCTTCTACATCTATTTCTTCTAATATTAATGAATCTTATAGTAAATGCCAAAATTATTAGCAATAAAATAACTATTACAACAATTATTATTTTATGAGATTAGAGAACCTTGATTCGAAAAAGACTTTTCAGATATTTAAAAAGTAAAATTGACTCTACATCATTTAAAGGCAACTAAATCATAGTAATCTGTTTCTCCATCAACAGAAACCTCTAATATTCCCTGTTTATCACCTATTGGTAATTTAAATTCATTTAATTTTACATCCAAAAATCAAATTTTTCTCCCTTTTTCATCAAATTAGAAACATCTTGTTTAACAGAAAAATCAACTTTCTTCTGAATAGAATGTTTTATATTTTCACCGCTCTATGACTTCACCAGCTGTAATTATATTTTGAACAGCAAAAATTATCAAATCCATAATCTAATATTAGCCTTGAATCTCTATACATTTCAGAAAGCCATTGGAATTATAAACTACACTGATGAGTCTCATATCGTTTTTATTCCACTTGCCACTAAACAGTTTCCCGCTTCAAGAGTATATCCTGTTTTTATGCCATCAATAATGTCATATTTTATAGGTATATATTGATTTTTATATACTATTTCAGAATTTGACCAAAGAAATCTATTAGTATTGTTATATATTCTTTTTCAGGTGTTTTTGATGTTTTTCAGGCAATATCAACGAACTTTGACCCACTATAGTTCTAAACACATCGTTTTTCATAGCTTCTCTGGCTATTATTGCCATATCATAAGCTGTAGTATAGTGATTATCATCATGAGAGACCATGAGGGATTTACAAAATGTGTATCTTTAACTCCAATTTCTATTGCTTTTTGGTTCATCAACTCAACAAAGGGAATCTACTGATCAGATATCTCTATTGCCAAAAGAACACAAGCATCATTTTGCTGAGTGAATAAGTACTGCTTGAATAAGTTCTTTAACTTTAAAAGTTCTCCAGAGCAAAGATACATTGAACTTCCGTCAACTAATTGAAAATCTTCAGGAACAGTTATAGACTTTTCCAAATCAAGATTTTCTATTGCAATCAGAGCTGTTATTATCTTAGTTGTAGATGCGGATATGCTTTTTGCTTTGCATTTTTATCGAACAAAAATCTTACCTGTTTCACTTTCTATAACAACTGCAGATTTACAAGCTATATCATTTGGAGTTATTTCATAAGCATCTCCATAATATGTATTTTCCAAGGAAAAACAACATTATTATGAATAAAATTTACATTTTATTAATCTTGTGCATCAACTTCCTCCTCTTTTTAAGCCGTAACTATCATTTTTATTTAATTCAGGTAGTTCATTTAAAGAAGAAAGTCCCATATATTTTAAAAAATAAATCTGTTGTCTTATACAATACAGGTCTACCAACAGTATCGAGTCTCGCACTTTCCTCAATAAGGGCAGCCTCAAGCAATTTTGATATTGTTTGTATCTGATTTTACTCCTTTTTATCTTTTCTATAAATGATTTTGTAACAGGCTGGTTATATGCGATGATTGACAATGTCTCCATGGCTGATTGAGTTAGATTTTTTTCTTTTTAGTAATCGTTATAACTTTTTCTATATACTCAAAATTATCTTTTTGTAACCAGTTGATACTTACCATCTATTTTTAATATCTCCAATCCACTACTTTTCTCACTATATTTTTAGATAGTAGTTCGATTATATATACTGCATAATCATCATTAATGAGAAATATCGTTAAGATTGAATACCTCAATTATATCTTTTTATATCTACCAAGTCGGAAAATGTGAACATATATGATTCGACAATAGACATAGCTTTTTCATCATCAAAATAACTCATACTTTTTCAACTTTCATTCATAAAACCTTCTTTAAATACACAAAAATGCTAACTTAAATCACATGTCATAATTCCAACTCAAGATTAATACATTTTATTTGCATCTAGTTAGTTATTAAAAAGTACTTTTTATACTTAGTTTATGATAGTATCTAAATTTTAAATCAAACTTTAAATAATTAGAATATTGTAATAAAACCTTCTTTTGATTATAACACATTTTTCTAAAATATTAAATCCTTTATTTACCAATAATTATTCTTAACATAAAAAGCTCACCGAAGGTTCGATGAGGCTTTTTGTTTGCTATCATTTTTAATCAAGATATTTATTTATAAGATTTTCAATTATCCTACAAATTATTATAATATATTTTAATTTTAAAAATTTCCACTTACATTCCATATTTCTTTTGCGTATCTCTTTATAGTTTCATCTGAGGAGAACACTCCTGCATTTGCTGTATTAATAAGAGACATTTTATTCCAAGCTTTTCTATCTTTGTATAAATGTCTTATTTCTCTTGATGCCAGTCTATAAGAATGGAAATCCTTCAATATAAAGTATCTATCATTTTCTTTGAGTAATGAATCATACAAATCTATACCGTCATATCCAAGATAAAGGTAAAAATCCATTTACCATAGAATCTACCACAATTTTTATATCTGGGTCATTTTTGGTAAATATCTGATGCGTTATAGTGTACTGCCCTCTTTGCAAATCAAGTACTTCTTGCTTATTTAATCCGAAAATTACTATATTGTCATCTCCAACTTGATCCTTTATTTCTATATTTTGCTCCATCAAGCGTGTCAGGTGTAAATGGCGCCGTTGAGCATAAACTTCATATTGGAAGTACGGACGCTTCTTTAGTTGCTGTTGATATTTTGCTCACTTACATTAGTTGCAGGAATTAACATCTCTGCAAGTGACACATTATAGTTAGGAATATAGAATATTCTTATTTTGCCATTTACTCTTGGATCTGAGTTAATATGATAAGCCAGAGAATTAATAAACTTTATTACTTTTTAGCTCTATAGTAAGAACTTGCTGCTTTTTCCTCCGAATATAAAATGTCGTAGGCTGTATCTTAAAATCTGGTTCTCTTAGTATTTTATGATATAACAGTAAGATATTAAGTGCATTTAGCAACTGACGCTTATACTCATGGATTCTTTTTATTTGAACATCAAAGATAGAGTTAGGATCTATATCAAAATTGTATTTTCTTTTTACAAAAATTTGAAAAATTCTCTTTATTGATATACTCTTTCTATCTTATCAAAGCATATTGCTATCATCTTTGAATTCATTGAGTTTTGCTAAATCTAATGGATTTTTGTCTCAAGTTTTACCAATCAGATCATCAAGTAATTTGCTAAAGCTCAGGATTACAAGATTCTATCCATCTTCTGTAAGATATTCCATTTGTCTTGTTATTAAATCTTTCCGGAAACAAGAAGTACAAATCTTTCATTACTTCAGTTTCTAACTAATTCTGTATGAAGCTTAGCAACACCGTTTATAGAATGCGACATTATAACAGACAAATTAGCCTATTCTAACATATCCGTCTCTTATAATTGAAGTATTTCTAAGCTGCTCTTCAGACAACTGATGTGAATAAAGTTCATTAAATCTCCTATCAAGCTCCTCCAAGTATCATATATATTCTTGGAAGTAAATTCTTGAAAAAGTGTGCAGGCCATTTTTCAAGTGCTTCTTGCATTATAGTGTGATTTGTGTAGCTCATAGTCTTTTTAGTTATATCTATAGCTTCTTCCCACTCAAGACCTTCTTCATCAAGCAGTATTCTCATTAGTTCAGGTATACAAAGAGCAGGATGAGTATCATTTTATGTGAACAGCTACCTTATTAGAAAAATCCCTTATCGAAAGTTTCTTTTTCTTAAAAATCTTTAACTTCATTTCTTTGCAAACCATGCCGATACAAAGAAATATTCCTGTTTTAATCTTAACAACTTTCCTTCATCTGTAGAATCATCAGGATAAAGAACATTTGTTATTTTTGTATCTCTAGCTTTTTCTCCCTCAAGTTTGTTATACTCAATAGAATTTAGTTGACTATCATCCAAAGAAAGCTCCGCAGACCAAAGTCTCAATGTATTTACAGTTTTTCCATCATTTCCGATAATAGGAGTGTCATAGGGTACTGCATGGACTATTTCATAACCTTCATGTACAGGTCTGAAATTTGTATCCATTCTTACAGTTCCACCAAATTTTACGACTTCCATTCTCTTTTTCTTTTTCTAATTTCCCACAGATTTTTATTTCTCAACCAATCATCAGGCCACTCAACCTGATTACCGTCAATAAATCTCTGTCTCGAACATACCATAATTATATCTAATTCCATTTCCATTTACCGCAAGCCTAAACAAGCACATGAATCCATAAAACATGCAGCTAATCGTCCAAGTCCACCATTTCCAAGTCCGGCTCTCTTTCTTCTTCAGAGTATATCTTCAAGGAGAATCCGCACTCCTTCAAGATTTCTTTGACTTCATTAAGTGCATCTAATTTTATCAATGTTTCCTTTAGAAGTTTTTCCAACCATGAATTCCATGGAAAAAGTAGTACACTTGCTTTTCAAGGTTATCTTTTATTCTATCCTTATTTGCTATCCATGTATCTGCAATATAATATCTTAATGTTTTTGCAAGTGATTGATACACCTCTGATGCAGATACTGTATCCAATGACTGAGAGTGATCTTTTGTATCTGTTCAATCAAGTCTTTTTGAACTGTTCTTTTTCTATTTGCATACTTCCTCCTGAAAGCAAATTAGCGTATTTATTCCTATAATTTCTACTGAACTTTCTGTATACCCTGTTGGAATAAAAATAAACTACTACACACTATTTCAAAAATTGCTTTTTATGTTTTAAATTTAATGTATTGTTAACTCGAGGTACATTTTTAAAAGTCTCACTGTAAATAATCGAACAGTTGAAATTTTCTTTTAAATAATATTATAAAAATTTTACCACAATTTAATTACCAATATATTATTTTAATTCATAGATAGAAACTTTATATAATTTTTGCTTTTATGTTAACTAATGTTAATCACTGTTATGCTTTTTCAAAATGTATATATCTAAATTTCAAAGAGTTTCTGAGCAAAATCTATTGCACTTTGTTTTTCATCATCCATAAATATAGACTTATATCCCATATGCCTCTTAGCAAAGCATTCCTGCATAATTAAGCATACTATAACTTACAATATCTCTTAATTCCTTCTTCCCACAAATCTGCACCCTTTTCTATCTTATAACCACAGGTTGTTATTATTGCAACATTTTTACCTTGCCAAAGAGAAGGTCCTTTTTCATTACCATAATACTTATTCATACCATATACAAGTCTGTCAAGCAGAGATTTCATCTGAGTAGTACAATACCAAGAATAAATTGGACTACAAAGGACAATTGTATCACTTTGCATTATTGAATCAAATATAATTTGCACATCATCTTTTTGCCAACAGTTAAAATCACTCCAATCCTGTTGACAGTGTCTACAGGCAACACATGAGTCGTACATCCATATTATATAAATTGTATATGTAGCAATTAACTTCATCATGTGTTCTACAAACGGTATTGATTAAAGTTTCTGTATTTCCTTCTTTTTCTTGGACTTGCTAATAACATTTCGCATATTTTTTTCATTTTTACCTCTATTAACACACTACATAATGCCATTAAAAACTTATATCCATATTATCACAAATTTTTACTTTTAGTATATAAATAGAAAACTTTATCTCATAATTTATAAAAACTCTCGTAATATGCTGTGCGTATTTTAATAAATTCTACTTGACTGGTTTTATATTTATATGGTATGATTTAGATGTCACAAAACCAACATCTTCAGCTTGTTTATCAAGTGATGATGTTGTACAGCAATTTTTAATTGCTGTTTGTTAACTCACTAAATTATGTTTTTATATAATCAATTGGAAATCGTATATATATACATTTTTGTATGTATTATTATATTCTCATTTATCTTATTGCGATACGATATTAGGTATAATATTAAATTAAGTAAGAATTATACTTAAATAATGTAAATTAAATATATATGTTGATTTCAAACTAATTTTTATTTATAAGAGAGGTAGAAAATGAATAGGTTGAAAAAACTTTACTTTCTTGTCTTGCTGTTGTTGCTGCAGTTTCAGTGCTTACTGCATGTGGTGGCGGAAGCAATAATACAGGAGATAAATCTACAGAAACTAAGGATCAAACAAAAACTGAAGCTACTGCATCGGGTAAGATTTATTACTTGAACTACAAACCTGAAGTTGAAGAAACATGGAAGAAAATTGCTGAAGAATATAAAAAGAAACTGGTGTAGATATGAAGGTTGTCACTGCAGCAAGTGGACAATACGAACCTACACTTAAGGCTGAGATAACAAAGATGATGCACCAACACTTTTTCCAAATAAATGGTCCTATAGGCTATGAAAATTGGAAAGACTATACTCTTGATCTTAAAGATTCAGAATTGTACAAAACACCTTTTAAATAAAGATATGAAACCTGTAACAAGCGAAGGTGGCGTATATGGTATTCCTTATGTAGTTGAAGGATATGGAATCATATACAACAACGCTATAATGCAAAATATATAGCTCTTCCAAATGCAAGATTAAAAATGTTTCTGAAATTAATAACTTTTGCAAAATTAAAAAGAAGTAGTTGAAGATATGCAATCTAAAAAGCAGATCTTAGCATAGATGGAGATTTGCATCTACTTCACTTGCTCCTGGAGAAGACTGGAGATGGCAAACACACCTTGCAAACTTGCCTATATACTATGAATACAAAAGATAATAAGACAAAGATATGGCGAAGTTAAATTCAAATATTCTGATAACTTCAAGAATATATTTGACCTATATGTGCAAATTCAACAGCAGATCCTAAGTCTCTTACTTTCCAAAAACCGTATCTGACTCAATGTCTGAATTTGCACTTGGAAAAGCTGCAATGATACAAAAATGGTAACTGGGCTTGAGTCAAATAGACGGCGTAAATGGTAATGTTGCAAAAATCTAGAAGATATCAAATTCTTACCTATTTACACAGGTGTAGAGTGGCGAAAGAAAAAACAAGGTCTTTTTGCATAGGTACTGAAAACTTCTTTGCTATAAACTCAAAAACTACACCCTGAAAAACCAAAAAGCGGCTCTTGACTTTATCAACTGGTTATTTACTAGTGAAAAAGAGTGAGACTTTTGTAACTAAAGGAACTTGGGATTTATCACTCCTTTTTGATACTTTTAAAACTGATGAAGTCCCAAATGATCCTCTTGCGAGAAGTTGTTGCCTATATGTCAAATAGTGATTTGTATAATGTTGACTGGAACTCACATCATTCCCAAGTCAAACATTTAAAGACAGTTTTGGACAAGCTCTTGGACAATATACTGCAGGTGCTATGACTTTTTGACGAAGTTAAAAATCTTTTTGTACAATACTGGGCTGAACAAAGAAAAGGTGCACAATAATAAATCTTGATAACAGGAGGCTTTAGCCTCCTAAAATAGGAGAAAAGTTATGGAAAAAGCTCTATATTTTCCTGTCTTACCTACTCTTATTGCATTTATAACAGTATTTCTATTTCCATTTGTTCTTGGAGTTTGGCTCTCTTTTACAAAATTCACTACTATATTCAATGCAAAATTTGTAGGTTTCTCAAACTATGTAACTGCATTTTCAAGCAGTCAAAAAATTTCTTCGAGCATTCGGTTTTACTACTATATTCACAATAGTAAGCGTAATAACTATAAATGTGTATAGCCTTTGCCATTGCTCTTGTTCTAACAAAAAGTATTAAAGCGTACAAATCTTTTTAGAACTGTATTTTTCATCCCAAATCTTATAGGTGGTATAGTTCTTGGATATACATGGCAAGTTATGTTAAACTCAATACTTTATAGCTTAGTAAAGCAGGGGCTTTTAGCAAATGAAAAATTCGGATTTTGGGGACTTGTAATACTTATGAACTGGCAGTTGGTAGGTTATATGATGGTTATTTATATAGCAGGACTTCAAAAATGTACCTCCTAGTCTTATAGAAGCTGCTCAAATTGATGGTGCATCTAAGTGGACTATACTTAAAAATGTACACCATTCCTATGGTAATGCCGTCAATTACATATGTACCTTCCTTTCATTAACAAATAGTTTTAAACTATATGACCAAAACTTAGCTCTTACAGCAGGTGCTCCACTTGATAAGACAGAAATGCTCGCTATGAATATAGTTAAGACTATGTTTTCGCGTGTAGGTTTTGAAGGAGTTGGACAAGCAAAAAGCAGTTATATTCTTCATAATAGTTGCTACAATTGCATATGTTCAATTAAGATTTACAAAGAGATAAGGAGGTAGAAGAATAATGAAAGAAAAGACGATAGACAAAATCTTATTTTGCAATCTTACTGATATTATTGGTTATTTTTCTTATTTCAATTGCATTTATAGTAATTAACTCTCTTAAAGGTAAATTTTTATCAGTGATTCTCCTTTTTCACTACCAAATGCATGAGACTTTTGTAGGACTTGAAAATTATTCTACAGGCTCGCAAAGACAGGATTTTTGTAGCTATAGGTTGGTCTTTTTTCATTACTATTCTTTCTGTTGGAGTAATAGTGTTATTTTTCTGCAATGACAGCCTACTATCTTACAAGAGTAAAAATAAACTTACACAGGTAATATACTATCTTTTTGTTTTTCAATGATTGTTCCTTTTTCAAATGGTTATGTTTCCAACTATTAAGGTAGCTGATACATTACACCCTTAACAATCCTATTGGAATGGTATTTTTATATCTCGGTTTTGGTTCAGGACTTTCAGTATTTATGTTCAGCGGTTTATCAAATCTATACCTCATTGAAATAGAAGAAGCTTCTATGATTGATGGTTTTGTAGCCCTATTAAACATTTCTTCTATATAATTTTACCAATACTCAAACCTACAGCTATTACCTGTAGCTATACTTAATACCATGTGGGTATGGAACGACTATCTTCTCCATATCTGTAATGGAGTGTAAGTACCAACTCAAGACAGTCCCTGTAGTTGTACAGATGTTGGATTTGAGAGTAACGGTAATAGAGATATAGGGCACTATGATGGCTATGCTGGTGCTTGGAATAATCCCAATAATAGTATTCTATTTGTCAGTTCAAAAACACATAATCAAAGGTGTTTGCAGCAGGAGCTGTTAAGGGCTAAAAATTTTTGACTTAAAAGTTGAAACAAGTATAAAATACTTTTGCTATAAAATTAGAAAGAGGTAAAAATGAGGTTATCAGGGATATTGATGTCAATATCTTCTTTGCCGATCAGACTATGGAATAGGAGATTTTTGGAAAAAGAGGCATATGATTTCGTAGATATTTCTTGTGCAATGGGTTTTTAAAAATTTGGCAGTTGTGCCTCTTTAATCCTTTAGGCTATGGAAATTCTCCATATCAGCCCTACTCTTCATTTGCGGAGAAGAATTATATATAAGTCCTTATCTTTTTATATCAAGATGGTCTTTTGAAAAATTACCTGAAAAATCAAAATCAATCTAACCATATAGATTATACAAGGGTAGAGAAGATACAAAGATGATATTTTTAAGGAGGCTTATAATAATTTCAAAGATTATATAAAGAACAATCATATTTGGAATTCCTAAATTTTTGACTTTTGTTTATGACTATGCAGTTTTTATGACTTTTAAAAAGTTAATGATATGCAATGTTGGAATAATTGGAATTTAGAGATGAAGAGTGGATAAAAGATAAAGAAAGCTGAGTTTGTCTAAATATGAAGATGATATTAATTAGTGAAATCTTCATCAATATATATTTATACTCAATGGATGAAGCTGAAGAAATACGCCAATGATAAAGGTCTAAAAATAATGGGTGACATACCAATATATGTTGGTTTAGATAGTTTAGATGTGTGGCAGAATCAAAGTCTTTATGCTAAATAAAAAATGGAAATCCTAAATTTATAGCAGGAGTTCCACCTGACTTTTTCTAAAAAGGTCAAAGATGGGGGTAATCCTATATATGATTGGGATTATATCAAAAATAACTTTGATTTTTGGATAAAAAGACTTGCCTATAACTCTAAACTTTATGACATAATAAGGATAGATCATTTCAGAGGATTTGATACCTATTGGAAGATAAATGCAAGAAATAAAACAGCAATGAAAGACTGAGTGGGTTTGAAGCTCCAGGGCATCAACTTTTCAGCCTAATCATTCCCTCATCTTGAGAATTGTTGCTGAAGATCTTGGAGATTTGAGAAAAAAGTAGAAGAGCTTAGAGATGACTTTAATCTCAAGGAATGAAAATCCTTCAATTTGTCTTTAGACCAAATGAAAAACAATAATAATTTTTAAAAGATAGAAAAATATGATTATCTATACAGGAACTCATGATAGCAAACTATTGAAGGATTTTACAAAAGTAAAGATAAAGTTGAACAAAGAGAAATTGTAGATTACTTCAAAAAGAATCACTATGATTCTAAGAATATTTCTGATTGTTTTGTAGAGATGTGTCTTGAATCAATAGCTGACTACGCTATACTTCCTGTACAAGATATTATAGGATTGGATGACAATTACAGGATGAATACGCCCGGCACATTAGAGCGATCATAACTGGACATTTAAACTTACTGATTTTTAAAGCACTTAAGGATAAAACAGATTATATTCACACTCTCTTGACTAAAAAGATTATAAGGAGGAGAAATGGCAAGTCTTTCACTTAAAAACATAAACAAGATATATCCTGATGGTAACCATGTGGTTAAAAGATTTTTAACATGGAAATAGAGACAAAGAATTTATAATCTTTGTAGGACCATCAGGCTGTGGAAAATCTACAACACTAAGAATGATAGCGGACTTGAAGACATATCATCAGGTGAACTAAAAGATTGATGATAAGGTTGTAAATAATGTGGAACCTAAAGATAGAGATATAGCCATGGTATTTCAAAACTATGCTCTATATCCCCATATGAATGTCTTTGACAATATGGCTTTTTGGACTTAAGATAAGAAAAGTTCCAAAGGACGAAATAGAAAAACTGTTACTGAAGTTGCTAAAATATTAGATATAGAAAAATATCTATACAAAAACCCAAGGCTCTTTCAGGCGGTCAAAGACAAAGGGTTGCTATGGGAAGAGCAATCGTGAGAAATCAAAGTATTTTTGATGGATGAACCACTGTCAAATCTCGATGCAAAACTTAGGGTACAAATGCGTATTGAAATTTCAAAACTACACCAAAGACTTGGGGCCACTATAATCTATGTAACACATGACCAAACTGAAAGCCATGACACTTGGTAGCAGAATAGTAGTAATGAAGGACGGTATTGTACAACAAATAGCATCACCTCAAGAATTGCATGACCAATCCAGATAATTTATTTGTAGCAGGGTTCATAGGCTCTCCTCAGATGAATTTCATTGATGCTGTTGTAACAGAGAAAAATGGAGATGTTATTTGAAAAAATTCCGTTCTTGATGTATAAAACTTCCTGAACCTAAGGCTTCAATATTAAAGGAAAAGAGTATATAGGAAAAACTGTTGTAATGGGTATAAGACCTGAAAATATCCATGATGAACCTGTGATTTATAAGCGCAAGTGATCAAGCAGTATAATAGATATGGAAATAAAGGTATATGAAATGATGGGTGCAGAAGTATTCTTGTACTTTGATATAGAAGATGTGAATTTTACAGCAAGAGTAAATCCTCGTACTCAAGCAAGAGTAGGAAGCATTGTACATTTGCCCTTGACACTAATAAAAATACATGTTTTTGACAAAGAGCTCAAAAAGCAATAGTTCATTAATATTATATCCATAGACATACATTGTGATGTTTATGGATATTTTAATCTATGATTTTTAGTTTAATTAATAGTAAAATCAATTTCAATAAAAATAATTTATATTATTATTAACATTTTATCATATTACTATATTAAAATTTTTGTATTAAAATTTCAACAATTAGATCAATTGATTTATGTACAATTACAGATAAATATATTTATAAATAAAGTAATTAGATGTAATCACAGTTGTTATAAGGAGAATAAAATGAGCGAAATTGCAAAATTAGATAAATATTCAGTGTTTAAATATTTTGAAAAGATTTCCAAAAATACCAAGAAAATCCGGCGATATGGAAAGAATAAAGTAATTTTTGGTAGAATTTGCAAAGATAATAATCTTGATTTTCAGCCTAGGAAAGATGTAAAAATGTAATAATTAGAAAAAGCTACACCAGTTATGAACACATAGGTACAGTTTTATTACAAGGACATGTATTGACATGGTCTGCGAGAAAACTTCAAATTCTAAACATGATTTTTGACAATGATCCACTGAATCTGATTATCAAAGATGACTATATCTATGCAGACAACACTACTCTTGGTGCTGATAATGGGAATTGCAGTTGCCTATATGATGGCATTACTGGCAGCAAAGATGTTAAACATCCTTCTATAGAGGCTCTATTTACTGTTGATGAAGAAACTACAATGCTTGGAGCATTTTGAAACAGCTGAACAAAATCTAAATGCACAATATATGATAAATCTTGACACAGAATGTGAAGATGAACTTTGCTTAGCTGTTCAGGTGGTTGCGATACTTCTCTTTTTACCTATCAATTATACTCCTATCAGCGGAAAATATAATTCAACTATTATTGGGATATCGGGACTTAAAAGGTGGTCACTCAGGTGGAGACATCAATAAAAACCGTGAAATGCAATCAAATTATGGGAAGAGTATTGTATGAGCTTAACAAAAGAGTTAATTTTGAAATTGAAAGCATAAACGGAGGTTCAAAAACAAATGCCATACCAAAGGGAATGTGAGTGTATAATAGTATTTAATGAAAATGACAAGTCATCAATTGAAGATATAATAAAATATGTAGACCTTGAAATAAAGGAAGAATTAAAGGGAATAGATGATAATTTTTGAAATTCAACTAAAAGTCTAATGATAAAAACTTGAACGAGTTTTCAATTATCTTACACGACAAAAACTTATAAATGCTCTTATGCTGTATACAAGCGGTATATTACAAATGAGGTTTGGATATCAAAATCTTGTAGAAACTTCTAATAACCTTTGGTATTTTTATCAACTGTATGAAAATAATAAACTAATTATCTTCAGTTGTGGAGTAAGAAGCAGTATAGACTCCCAAGTTCAATATATAGCTAAAAACACGAGGCGCTTGCAAATATTTTTAAATGCAGACATTAAGGTATCAGCAGTATATCCCCGGATGGAAGTATAAGGAATCAAAAATTTAGTAATTATATTGCTGAAACATTTGAAACTATATACTCAAAACCTATGAAAAAGAAGCTATACACGCAGGACTTGAATGTGGAGTTTTCTACAAAAAATGCCTAATCTTGACATAGTTTCAATTGGTCCAAATGTTTATGATGTCCACACACCTGATGAACATATCAGCATAAGTTCTGCTATAAGAACTTATGAATTTCTACTAAAAAAATATTAGAAAATATGATAGATTTGAATAAGCAAACACTTTAATACTCAAAAAGGAAGTATAGGCTATAAGCTTTTTACTTCCTTAAATTTTTATTTATTTTTCTTACCACTCTATATTCCCGACTTTATCATTAAAAACAATCACCTTTAATGCTGATATATTAGTGCTTTTACAAGGTGATTGCATCATCTTAAAAGTTATACCGTAAAAATATAAGCTATTTGGAATAAGTACACTGAATTATAATCAGGTAAAATTATTAAAAATATAGGAAATATCAAAGCATAGAAAGTAAGTTCGGATGTTTTAAATCTTGGTTCAAAAAATAATACCAGTACAAGATAAAAGAAATTACAGTTATAGTTATTATCAATAAAGTTTCTTCAATATAATTTTTCATAATTTCAGACTCCTTTTTATAATTAGATTTACTTGTCATAATAACATAAAATTCTTAAAAAGCAAAAATAAATTGACAAATTAAAGTAAAAATTTGTATAATACCAATAATAAATGTAAATAATTATACATTTATCAAAAATTTTTATTTTTAATTTTTAAAGGAGGTTTTATTTATGAAAATTCAAAAAAACACTTTAATAGCTTTTTCTCTATTAATAGCCACATTATTTACTTTTGCATGCTCTTCGTTTTGCAGATACTGCTGTAATTAAAAAACGGAAAAATAAAAACATTATTTCTTCAGATAATGTTCAACCAAACCATGTAATTACAAGAGTTGAAAACAAGCTATTAAAAAGAAAATATCAGTTTCTTGCTTATTTAACATCTTCGTGGGCTCCAGTTTCAACTTATGGAAGAGGAAAAACATATAAGTTTACTGGGAACATTAAGTGTGGGTGGTGCTCAATTGGGTATTGAATACGAAGAATCTATCTCGTCTGAGATACCTGCTAATTCAAAAAAACCAAAGCAAATTAGGGTCTTTATGGAGATATAGAGATACAGATATATAGAACAAAAAAATATATGTAAATGGTATCCTTTCAAAAAGTATAGTAAAAAGCTAAAGCTATTGATTATAATACTATTGTTGTGTATAAAAATAGATATAATTAAAAGCCTGTTTATACAGTTTTTAAGACTGAAGATAAACCCATGAAATATATTTTTTCGTGGGTTTAAATTTTTCAAATTAGAATAAAAATTGCAATATCAAATTGAACAAAATTTTTATAATCCACTTAATGATTTGATATATGTTTGTATAGGTGATTAATTTACCCTATATATCTTATCTAATTTTTCTTAAATTTTTCATATTTTTATTTCTCATATCTTACCTGTTTCAAACAATCCTTCTTCCATTTCTTTTCTTAGACATAAGATTTTTAAGACCTATAATACGTCACTCCTGAAGACTCCGGCATCTTTGAACACATCCACAAAAATAAAGCGGACAAAACAACATCGTAGTCTTTTTGCAATTTTCCTTGCCATCTGTCAATGTACAATGATGGATTTTACCTACATCAACATTTAACGATTGAACAACTTTTTCCAAATTGATTTTTCATCATAAGGCTTGTTCCTGAACCGTTAACACAACATGCCAATATATTCAACATATCAACTCTCCTTAAAAATAAAATCACTAATGTTGAATTATATCATATTTTAAAAACTTTTTCACTAAAAATTTTGAGATATTTAACCAAAAAGAACAATATTCATTAATTTTTATATAAAAAAATCATCTTTTTAATAAAGTTTAATTATTCTATATTTATTAAATTATAACCTACAAATTGTACTTATCAGAAAGAGTAAGTAAATCCCTTACACTTTTAATATTATGAAGATCTTCCATAAGGCTCTCATTACTTAGAATAGTTGAAAGATTTGACAAATTTTTCAAATGCTCATCATTACCACAAGATGACAATGTAAAAATATATCTACATAAGAATCCATATCATCATTATTAAAACAAACAGGCTTTTCAAGTTTCATAAATGAAATTGCTGTATTATTTACAAAGTCCGATTTTTCTTGTGCATGAGGCATTTGCAACTCCAGGCATAACAATCATATATGGTCCATACTTTTCTATATTTTTATTATTTCAAAAGCATAGCTAACTTTTACACTACCATCTTCAACTAATGGCTCACATGCTTTTATAATAGACTCTTGCCATGAGCTTACCTCATACACAAAATTAAAGTGATTTTTCCACAAAATCTCTAAGCATATCTTCCTCTACTTTTCATAAATAGCTACCCTATCATTGCCTCCATAGTCTTTTAAATATCTTAACCTCTTTTTCATATCCGTAGTTTTTCAAAGGATTTTCTTATCATCTGCCCCTGATTATATCCAATTTCAAAAAAATACAAAATTTATCATTTAAAAACTTCTTGGCACTTTTTAGTATTTCATCGTAAAAATACATACCGTATTTTTGCCATCAGAGTGCTATGCAAGGTTCATAACTTTTTAACCTTATCAGGCAAATTCTCCATTTCTTTTTCATCTATATATGGTGGATTAGAAATTATAAAATCATGTTACCTGTCACATTTTCAAAATAAATCTGATTTTATAAGCTTCAATCTGTCAAGAACCCCTAAATTTTCAGCATTTTTCTTACTTATTTCTATAGCATACTGATTTATATCTATTGCTGTCATACTAAGATTTTTAATTTTTGAGCAAGGTGATTGATATTATTCCACTACCTACTCCTATTTTCTAATCCTTTAAGTTTTTATCTTCATTTCTTAAGATATTTAGAGCATTTTCTACTAATATCTCTGTATCACTTCTCGGAATAAGTACATGCTCATCTACCAAAAATCATATCCATAAAAATCTCTTTTTCCTATAATATAATGTATTGGTTTGTTATTTTTCAGCTGTTCAACAAATATTTTAATTTGTTCTTCATCTTCTTTATTGATCTTCTCATCAAGATTTGTCTTGATATAAATCCTATCTTTTTCAATACAAAGATAGGAGAAGCTCAGTATCTATGAACTTCTCTTGATTTGACTGCAATTCATCTATACAATATGAATAAATGTCTTTTAATTGTCATAATCCATCCTAATCTTTTTGTTTTACTATACCCTTGCTATATGCCAAAATCAGCATTTCAAGGGTTATGAATCTTCTCTTTTATGATACTACCAGTATCTGTATCTGCTACTCTTTTTCTATCTATAAGTGTTTCAATTACCTGTTTTTGTCGATTTGATATCAAACCCTTCATTGATTACTTTTTCAACAGATTCAAAAAGGCTTGTGGCTGATGAGTGTCAACCCATATGAGTTATATGTGAGAGTGTATCCTGCAATCCCAGTTGTCTTTTGATATGGCTTTGAAAAATCCTCCATCTATTACCAATTGTTTGCCACCTGCTCTTATAGGGTGATTCACCCTTACTCAACTTCACAGGAGTATGTCCGTTTATTATGTGAGAGTCTTTTGCATCCAATCCAAATTCTTCAAGAATCTTGATTGCAAAGAGCACAATCATCTTCACCCATTAGTTTATAATAAGGAGATAGATTTTTCCTTATGAGTTGCTTTGTCATCAATGAAGTATCTTTCAAATGTTGTCATCTTATCTTTTCCAAAACAATGTTGAATCTTCGTTACACCATAAAAACCAAAGAAAATCTACATCTTTTTGAGAAAAAGTAAGCTTCTCTTGCCATTTCATCATACTTATCCATTAATTCTTTACCACTGTAATACTTGTTTCAATCCTCTTTTTCTTAAAACTTCCATCTTCATTTAACAATACACAAGCATGGAATAGCAAATTATTGTTAAACTTTAAATACATACTTCCCTTTGCATACATAAACCTTATATGTCGTCTAAGTTTCTCACTGTTTATAAAGTTATCAGTAATTGCATCTATTACCACCTTCTCCTCGTCAGTAAGCTTTGTAGGATTTTTCTGATCTATAGTTGGAAAGTTCGTATCATTTATCTTGTAAGTTTTTCCCTCTATCTCTACTGTCGCATCAGCAAGATTTATTGTTTCAAGTATCCTTCTCTTATCCATATTGTACGAAGGGTTTTGTCTTATTACTTCTTCTTCAAGTTTGAACTGTATAATACTTATTGCCTTGTGCATTTTTGCAAATAGTTTCTCATCAGTATCAAACTGCTTTTTAGAATTTTCTTTAGGTATGAATTTTTCACAGCTGTCATTGGAATATGTTCTTGAGGCAAATGTAGCAAGTGGTAGTAAATTTATACCATAGCCGTTTTCAATTACATCATGATTTGAATATCTAAGCGCAATCCTTACTGCATTAGCAACGCATACTTGACTACCTGCACTTGCTCCCATCCATAATATATCGTGATTTCCCCATTGTATATCGAGATTTTTCTTAGTCATGAGTGTATCCATTACATCATGCGGGGGCGGTCCTCTGTCATAGATATCTCCAATTATGTGGAGATGATCTATCGATGAGTTTTATTACTTCTGAAATCTCTACAATAAATACTTCAGCTCTATTATATTCTACTATACTTTTGATTATTTGTGCATAATAGTCCTTTTTGTTGAATCTGTGTTCATCTTCTTGGAGCAACTCTTCCATTATATAAGCAAAACTTTGAGGCAACATCTTTCTTACCTTTGATCTTGTATATTTTGATGCTGATGCTCTTGCCACCTTTTATCAGTCTATATATTGTCAACTCATACCAATTATTCATCTTTCTACGCTTTTTGGCATTAATCATTTCCAACTTCTGCTTAGGATAATAAATCAAGGTTGTAAGTTCTTCCAAGTCATCAATGCTAACAGTAGATCCAAGTTCTTCGTAAACCTTTCTTCTTACTGCTCCCGAAGCATTTTGCATCACATGATTAAATGCCTCATATTCTCCATGTATATCAGTCAAAAATGCTCTGTTGCCTTTGGAAGATTAAGAATGGCTTTAAAAGGTTTACCACCTCTTCAACCGCTGAAGTTATATTAGGATAAGAGTTTGACAAGAGTTCAAAATATTTAACATTTTTCCTAAGTTCATCGTTATTGCTCATAATACACCCTCATATAGATTTCAAAACTTATGTAATATAAAAACTCCCATATTTACATTATTTTTGTTCATACTGTATAATTAATTCATGAACAAATATATAGAAAAACAATATATATTTCGTCTAATCTTATTGACTTATGTACTTAAATCATCTTTATGAGATTTCTTATCATTGATATATTACCACAATTTGTTAAAAAGACAATTTTAAAATAAAAAGGTTTTGTACTTGAAAAATTTGAAAAATCAAAATCCCAAAAACAAAACCTATTAAATATCTTATATCTGTATAAGAATCATACAAAATATTCACAACTATACGCTTATATTAAATGCCTATATACTATTTTTACCAATTCATACTTATAGAATTTACTCCTCCAACATCATAAACATTTGTAAAACCATTATCAACTAATATCTTAGCTGACTGAGCACTTCTTCTTCCGCTCCTACAATAAACTATTATTTGCTTATCCTTATTACTTTCATTATTAGTAATTTCATTAGAAGAATAATTTACAGCATATTTTATATGTCCTTCTTTATATTCTTCAGGTGTTCTCACATCAACAATCAATACATTATCTAAATTTTTCATCAGAAATCAATTTATGCAATTCTTCCATATCCATTTTTCACCTCTACTTCTTTTTCCGTTTTCTTCACACTTGTATCGGTGTTTACATCTATTTCTTTCACATTTTTGTGTTGGCATTAATATTTTTGAACTATCAGTTGTGCTTTTTACATCACACGCAACCATATTTAATAGTATAACTGTTGCAACAACAAACGATTTTAAAATCTTATATTTCATATTTACTCCTTAATACATTAATAATTTTATATATTAAGTTTTATTACACTTATTTTATAAACCCTTATTTTTGAAATATACTTGAAATATAATGTGCTAAAAATCATTATGTACGATATGATTTATAAGGATTTTTACAATTTATTCCCTTAAAAACGAGGTCTGAAATGATAAACAATATATATACTAAAAATGCAAATATAAATACTAAAATCAAGGACATATATGATACTCCTTCTTCTTTAAATGCTGTGATAAAAAGGTACAGTACTTGAAAAACGGAAAGAATCTAAGAATTAAAACAGATGACAATATACTTCTTGATATAGTAACTAAAAATGATTTGACTATAAGTCAAAAGAAATACTAACTATCAAGAAATCACAGGTAGAGTCTATGACAAAGGTAAGTGATGAACAAGTAGAAGAGGAAAAGGAAAAAAGACAAGAAGACATTGAGGAACTGGAAAAAGCAGATGTTCCTGTTACCAAAGAAACCTGGATGCTTTTGAAATACCTAAAAACAGCAACATACCTGCAACAAAAGAAAATATACTTAAATTTGCTGCACTTAAAAAGTTCTATATGCAATCTTTCAAGCATAGATATTAACCTTATTGTCAGTATTATGAACAGTAAAAACTGATATTGTAAATGAATCTGTATTTGATATTTATAATATGGTGCAAAAATACAAAAATATTCTTTTTACAGATAAGTTTACAACCATACTTGAAAAATAAGACAAAAATCCTATTTCCTATGATAAGGCAAGAGAAATTTCAATGAAATATATGGAAGTAAGATGGGAAAGATATTCAAGATATAATTATTTCTCTTGAACAAAATAATGTTGAAATAAATAAAAGAAACCATAGATACAGTGCATGATGTATTTTCAAAACTGTATAATCTAAGAGAAATAAATGATGAAGATGTAGCTAAATCTTTACAAATAGATGAAACTGTATCTCTTAATACACTTTACAATGTGAAAAAATTTTATTGCAACATCTGTAATAACTTCATCAAGAAATTTCTTATAGTCAAAAAAAGTTGAGGTCCTACTGATAAGCAGCTTGACAATATGGAAGATGAAATTTTAGCCAAACTTAAAGACATGGGCTTTACGAGGTCAAGAGATAAATATTGCTAAGGCAATACTAAAACAAAAGTAAGGATATCAATAAAGATGACATACTTGAAATAAAAAGAAATAAGAGAAGATTTATCATCTCTACAAAAATCTTTTTGGACAAAAGACATAGCAGCGATGTTGATAAAATCAGACATAGATATCTCATCTATGGATATAAGACAACTACTTGATGAAGTAAACAGTATTATTCAATCTATTGAAGAAATTGGTTCAACTGTATTAACTGAAAAAAGAAAAATGAAATGGCAATGAGTCTACTTGAGGGCTATTAAAACAAATAAACTCTAACACTGTATTGTCAAATATTTCTGTAAAATCAATACTATCTATTGCAAATACAAATAATAACTTATACAACAAATTCTTTGAAAACAGTCTAAATAACAATTTTTGTTAGCTACGAAAACTCAATTTCATTAAAAGCATCAATCGTGCTTAACAAAATTGAAACAATAGATTTTAATCTTATTGATTATAGACAAGATAATATTTCTTTAAGTTATATAGCAAAAACTCAATTTTTCAATCAAAATTTTGAAGATAAACTAAAACTTGAAAAATTAAATTATCAAACAACATATACACAAAGCATTGATATAAAAGTTGAAATTAATTCACATTACGAGTACTTGAGAGCTAATATGAGAGGAACAAATGTTATTCAAATGTTAAACGACAATATCGACCCTCTTTCAACTGATATAAGAACACTTTCAAATATTGTAAGCACTCAAAAACACAAAACAAAAAGAACTATTTAATATTTTCAATTCCATGAAAAAGAGAGGTGAATTTTGCCGTATCAAATATAATTTCTAACAATCAATCGCCTACTTTTGCAAAATATAAAAGAAAAAGTATAGATATATACAAAAATGAAAATAATTATATCGATATTTTAGATGACATCATAACAGATTCAAAAAGATATGAGATTTGACGAGCATCAAGAATTGCAGAAAATATACAAAGACATCTTAATAATCAAAAACAGTTCAAAAGGAAAAATTTGAGAGAAAATACTCAAAAATATTTTCAATGAATTATCAAATATGGAAAATATTATAAGCTCAGATAAAAAACCTGAAAAACAATACTGCAAAATCATATGAAAAATCTATCTGAAAATATAAGACAAAGCGAAAAAGCTCACTCAAAATAATGATATGGTTCAAATACCTTTCATATGAATGGTGAATCTAATAACGCTAATGTATTTGCAAAAAAATAATAAGGGCAAAAAGGTAAGATTAATCCCGATGACATGAGGTATGCTCATAGATTTAAATACAAAAATCTTGGAAAAATGGGATTTTTATCAAGGTTGAAAACAAACAACTTTCTGTTAAAATTTCAGGTAATAATGACTCTATGATAAAAATCTGACATTTTGTCATTAGACAAAAATTTGAGTTCACTTGGTTATAACATTGATTTTATAGATATTTCATCACCTGAAGAAAAAGGCAAAACTGTCATTTATTGACTGAGAAACAACACTTCAAACGCTAATATAGATTTTTCATTTAATATCAATGTATTTAAAATTTTCAAAAATGTCGATATACAATTATAATTTCAAGAAAGAGCATTATGAATAACAAACAAAACAATGAAATTTTTAAGGAAAAAGCCGTAGCGCTTGAATATGATGAGCAATACAACGCACCAATTGTAAGTGCAAAAGGTGAGTGGATATGTAGCGATTAATAGCTTAAAAAGCCAAACTTGATGGAATATCGACATATTTCGACGAAGATTTGCTCAATTCTCTTATGGCACTGAGCATTGGAGATGAAATCCCTATCAACTCTACGATATAGTGGCAAAAAGTATTGCAATATGTAGAAAGTATAGACTCTAAATAGAATTAATAATAGAATTTAAGAAAGGCAAAAACAATGAGACTTAATTCAAATCCATATGCAATGAATACATTAAGGCATCTTCAAAATACAGGCAATATACAAAGTCTTGCTATGCAAAAACTCTCTTCAGGTAAAAGAATAAACAATGCAAAAGATGATGCTGCAGGATATGCAATTTCTGAAAAAATAGCAATACAAATAGCAGGACTTCAAAGAGCTTCAAAAACTCTCTTGACGGTATATCAATGATACAAACTGCTGAATCAGCACTTGACGAAGTACATTCAATGTTACAAAAGAATGAGAGAGTTATCTGTACAAGCTGCAAGTGATATCTAACAAATTAGAAGACAGACAGGCTATTCAAAAAGAGATAAATCAACTTACCTCAGAAATCAACAGAATTGGTGATTCAACAGAATTCAACAAAATGAAGATGTTTACAGCTGACAACGATGACGGAACGGCAAAAGCCTGATATGAATATACCTGTTCAACTTGTGCAAATGCTAATCAAATGATGGATGTTCAATTTCAAATTCTATCTTCTACTTCTCTTGGTATCTCAGGTGTAGATCAAGGTGGAAAATGCATTTTGACATAAACTAGTGTATGTAGGACATACTCATGGAACTACTGTTGATGAACATACTGGTGCAGCAGTTACTCCACAATATGTTAACGGAGCAAAAATATAGTGCTGTAGATGAATTACAAAATAAGTCAATCAAAAAGCAGATTAGAAATATACTGCAAAAGGATGCAATGGTAATTTTTGAATATAAAAAGAATATCCCTTGGATATTACTACTACATCATCAGCAACTGCAGCAATAACTGTGTATGATAATGCAATATCAAGAGTATCTGCAATGAGATCATCACTGGGAGCATCTCAAAATAGACTTGAACATACAATAAAGACTTTGGATTCATCAGCTGAAAAATGTAACACAAACAATGTCAAGAATTCAAGATACTGATATAGCAGAGCAAATGTCAGAATTTACAAAATACAATATTCTTCAACAATCAGGAACTTCAATGCTATCACAGGCAAATCAACTTCCTCAAATGGTATTGAAATTATTGGAAAATTAAAATTAACAATAGTCCTTAAACTCAAGAATTATTACAATATACGATAATTCTTGAGTTTTTTCATTAAAAGTATAGTAATAATTGTATAAGTTTATTGTATATTTCACTTTGAATTTAAATTTATTTTTCAATAGTTTGTATTATAAAGATAATTTTGATATAATATATCGAACATATTTATCAAAGATGGGAGATTTCCGATGACAAAAATTATTTCCGTATCAAATAACAAAGGTGGCTCCGCAAAACCACTCTTACTTCCAATTTAGGCTATGCCCTGTCTACTCTTGGAAAGAAAGTATTACTTATCGATGCGGACATGCAAATGAACCTTACACGCTCTTATGATATTGCTCCTGATAAAGACATCAATCTTTATAAGGCATTGAGCGAAGAGTTAAATCTTATAAATTTTATAAAAATACTCAATATGATAATGTAGATATAATTGTTTCTGATTATATGCTTTCTGCAATAGATATGCAACTTGTAAATAAAAATTTTTAAGGAAACTCTTGTCAAAAGATTATTGGAAGACATAGTTTCAAAAGATATCTATGATTATATTTTTGATTGACACCTGCCCTTTTTAGGACTGCTTTAATTACAATGTTCTGGTAGCATCAGACTATGTACTTATACCTGTTGAGCTTTCAGCATTTGGAATAGAAGGTTTAGAGCCTTTGTCCAACTTTTATCAAAGAGGTAAAACTTTACAATAAATCTCTTGAAATACTTGGAATTGTGGAAACCAAAGTAGATAACAGAGAATCTACAACAAAGGAAACAAGAGAACTGCTTAGAGATTTATTCTCAAGTAAAATTTTTGAAACTAATATTCCTGTCGATATAAATATTAAAAAAGCCAATTTCAAGGTATACCAATATGTGAGTTTGACAGAAATTCCAGAGCTTCAATTTCATACAACAATCTTGCTTCTGAAGTTTTGGAAAAACTTCTAATTAATTCGGAGGTCATATGTCTGCAAAAATCAATAATTAATAAAAGACAGATTTAAAAGCCTTTCAAAAATCTCTGAAAATGATGATAAGGAAAAATGTCGTTTCTCGATTTGACATAGATGTCAAGAATGAAAGTGTTTTTCTGTAGAAGTTGACAAACTAAAAAGATGCTCCAAATAATTGGAATTTTTATTCAAAACTTGACGATGATAAATTTTTAGAACTTGTAGATTCCATTAACAATAACTCACTGTTGCATCCAATAGTAGTATGGCAACAAGATGAAGACTACATGATACTATCCGTCACAATAGAGTTAGAGCCATAGAAAGCTCTATGAAATAACAAAGGACGAACAATATCTCAAAATTCCTGCCATAATCAAAAACATGATGAAATTACTGAAGATATAGCTAAGGAAATAATAATTGACACCAACTGGATACAAAGACAACTGTCAACATATGAAAAACTCAGTCTATCTTGCAAAAATATGTAAAAATCAAACAATCCAAAAAAACAAGGGGACTAAAACAAGGGATGTAATAGCTTCTCATCTTGGAATTACAGGAAGAATGGTACAAAAACTACATCTCTTTAAATAATTTAAATTCAGGTTTTTGAAATGCTTGATGACAATCTAATAAATATCAAACAAGCAATAGTAATAGCAAAGTTTGAAGATTATATTCAAGAAGAGATATTAAAACATAAAGATGACCTATCTTTTAATATACAATTGTTAAAATCTGCTCTAAGTATTAAAAATAAGGATAGAGTAATAGAAATACTCTCTGCAAATGATGGATTAAACGAAGAAGAAAACTATATTAAGGTAACCTACAAAAATACCAAAAGACAAGAAATCGGAATTTGATAAGATATATAAAGAATTCATTAAAAATCTGTATGTATAAAACTATACTATTGGACTTGTTCGATAATATTTAAAAAGTTTTTGATATATATAATTTACTCACCTTTCCCACTAAAAATTATTGTAATTTTCTTTGGCATTTAAATATTTATAGATTTTTAATACACTAATTGACACATAATTTTCTAAATAATATTTATTGAAATTTGAATATTTATCAAAAATGAAAACACTGAAAAATGTTATGCCAAGTATTATATAGTATTTTTAAAATATACTAAAAATTACTAATTTATTTAATGCACTTTTTAAAAGTGGTAAAGTTGAGTAATTTACTTTTTAGTTTTTGACTAAATTCTATTATAAGTTAAGACTAATCCAACAGGTTTATTAATCAAAAATTTATTAAAATTGTTGAGGCTTATCATGAAAAAGCTATTAAAATTGTCAATATTTCTTATGATTATATCTATATTTATCTTCCCTTCTAATGCTGTAACAAAATTATATCCTAAAGCTACAATAAAACTTCCTATAAAAGGTATTTGAGTCTGATATTGCCGTGTACAACAAATATATATTCTATAACATTGCTTATAGGGATTTAGACCACTACAAAACTTACTCGAAATCAGCCTTTAATAATGAAAAGGCTAAGCAAATCAACCAGGTTGGAGATGCCTATACTGTCAAACTTCCTGTTTTTAAAATCCTAGTCGACAAAAAGCTATATAGTATAGCTCAATTTGGCGGAGGATTTATGGGTGAGTATAAATATATTTCAGTTGACCAAAGAAACAGCCGTAAACAAGTCTGACATTTTCAGATGGCATTTCAATTGAAGTAGATACTCTCAAAAAAATCAATTGTCTTTCTTTTCCTGATCCGTACTATATGAACCAAGGTAAGGTAGGTTCATGGTATAGTAGTTTCTACAATGACATTCAAAAGTTTGAATATACTTCTAAAGATATTTTTGGAAAATGGCTCCGCTATTTTCATCGATAACAAAAGACTATACTTATGCTGTAAACTACAAATACAATAATCCTAAGGACCATGATGATGAATCTCAAGATAAAAATTCTAGTACTATTGAGGCACCCGGTATTATAACAATAAATAATAGCAACTATAAAAACGAAATGCTTATACCTGATGTACAAAAATATGGTCATGGGAGATGGCAGGATATACTACTATAAGAAAGAAGCTAACAAAGATCTATATTCAATCCACTCATATTCGCTAAAAAAATAAATCCACAGAGCTAATTTGTTCAGATGCAAAAATTTGATGATAATATTCTTAGCAACAGTATTAATTATTTCCCTGTTAAAAACAATATATTTTTCATGGGAGATAAAAATCACTCAAAACTATTTACTATATCTAACAAAAACCTAAACTACTTTTACTCATCTATGAAAAGAGTAGTAACAAACGGAAAATGTTGTAGCTATACTAAGTCAACACATTCTGAAGTTAAAATTTTAAATGAAAATGGTATAGAAATTGCTAATATAACAGTCCCTAACAATCAATCAGATATGTTCATATACAAAAATGAACTGATAGTATGGTCTTGGCAAGATAGAACAGTTCGTTATTACAATATTCCTGCTAAATAGAAAAATAAAGGTACTTAGCTATTTTCTTTTGCATATTTTATTACAAGCTTATTTTTAATTTAAAAAAATCATCTAATGTAATTAATTAATGTAGCATTAAAAAAACAATGAAACTCTTATATAAAAAGGTACTATAATATCTTTGTGGGGAGAATAAATATACGGAGAACCCTAATAAATTATTGTATAAAAATTGCAATAGGTCAACTACGATAAAAACTACAAAATATATTAAGTAGCAATAAAAGGTTAGAAGAAATACACACAGCACAAAAATGCATGTAAAACATTCAAAAAGCAAATCGTAGAAGAATACGAAGAAAAAAACTCAAAGATTTGAAAAAGAATATATACAACTTAATGATATAGAAGAATTCAAAAACTATGAAAAACAGTGGAAAAGTTGGAAGATGAAATAAAAAAATATGTTCCAATACTCCATATCAAATGGAGCGGTAGAAAGAATAAATAGAACAACGTAAGGATATGGCGTATGGATTTAGAAAAAAATCGAAAAAAATTAGTACAATATAGAGTAAACAAATGCACACTTAGAGTAGTTAATAATACTTAAAAAACTTTAAGCGTATATATGAGCATACAATTATTTTACACACCATATTTACAAGGAAGCAATTTAACTTGACATCATATGATATACTCTCTCCGAAATATTTTTTTAGAATAGGTTATGTAATTTATTTTGTGAGTTTATGTATTTAAAAATTGGAAATCATATTCTACCCTACTTTTATTATGTTAAGGAGGTTTTTATGAAGAAGTTTATTAATTTACTAATTTTCTTAATGTTTCTAACACTTTTTTTCAGCTTTAATTCTTTTTGCGACACATAAACATGTAGAAAGTATTTCAGACACTTGCTTTGAATATTCAGAAAATGGGGTAAAAACAACTTACATGCAATACTCAAAAGGCAAAGTTTCCCCATTAGCTGTTGATGCTTGTCCTGGTAGAGGAGATCATACAATGATTTCCAATGGCTGGGGAACACTTATTGAAGTTAATAAGTATGGAAAGAAAAACAATATTTTCAGCAGGTTGTACATGGCAATGTAGATATTGCAATGAAGTTCTTTTAACACAGTATGATCCTCTCAGAACTAAAAACAGGATATTATTCTATGAGAAATCCAGGATATCAGCTTTCAAGTTCAGTTTTTCATAATGGAAGCTTCACCAAATAATATTCGATACACAAGTGGAAGCAGGGTTCCGTATTGTAATTTGTTTTATTGATAGAAAATGAAGAGAAAATTTTTCTTCCCTTTAATAATCATATTTTCTATACTTGCACTTCTTATGTATATATATACTTCCAATACTAATGATGAAAAAATTTATAAGATCATTTTTAAATGAGTATTTTAAGCAGGTTGATATATCTGATGAAGAATGGGCGAAGATAACAGAGTCGAGTGATGCCATAAACAAGTTTATTTCAAACTCAGATTATGATAAGTATCTGACTAAAGAAGAACTTGACAGACTTACATCTAATAGAGAGCTTCCTGCATGTATTTTAAAAAATCTACCTGATGATTTTTAAATACCAAATCTTAAAGTGTAAACAAGGTATCTTCTGATAAATATGAAGTTTCTATGATTTTCTTGGGGCAAACTTCCTTTGAAGTTCGTTTGAAGGATACTCAATACGGACGGAGAATTGAATATGTAAATTTTAGAGATTTGATTGACAAGTTTCCTAAATAATGATTGCATTTTGATTTCTAATTAAATACATTTATTCTTGCAGTGGTACTGTTATATGTGCCACTGTATATATTATATATAAATATTTTAAAATGCTAATTTATACTAAAAAGCTATGAAAAAGCTATGTAATTTTATTACAGCAAGATTATTGATACTCAGTAAAATGAATAATTTGCTAAAATAATAATCTCGGCATTATAAATGGTGATTAGTATTATATTAAAACCCTTTTAAAAATCAATTGTTTATGGTATAACTCAACTTTCCCACATGAAAATAGACGCTAAATCCTTAAAATCGCAAGGAAGAAGAAAAAATACAAAAATTTTTAAAAAATAAGTTTATATACGAGTATACTATTGCAAAAAATACTGATAAACTGTAGTATAATAACAGTCATCCTTAATCTGGATAAGATAATAAAACTTAGAAATTTAATTGTAGTTTATACTAAAAAGCCTGTTAAAAATCCATGTATTTATGTTACAAAAAGTTATTGAAATCTCTAATATATATAAAGTTATTTAAAATAAATGCTTGGTATTATAATTTGTGATTAGTATAAATTATTTATTAAATATTTTCTTAATTGTTTTAAATCAACATTACAATTAATAATACAATACAATTACTTAAGCAATGTGCTTTTATTTTAAACAAGATGATCTATTGAAAGGAGTGTTTTTATGCCAAATGTATTTGACATCTTAAAAGAAAGAGGATTTATAGCGCAAACATCTCATGAAGAAGAGTTAAGAGAGCTTTTCGAAAATGAAAAGGTAACTTTTTACACAGGATATGACGCTACTGCCGATTCACTTCATGTAGGTCACTTACAAGCAATAGCAATGAGACATATGCAACTTGCCGGGTCACAGACCTATCGTACTGATTGGTGGCGGCACTACTATGATAGGTGATCCTTCCGGAAGAACTGATATGAGAAAAATGCTCACACCTGAGGATATCAAAAAATAATGCTGAAAAAAATTCAAGGAACAGCTATCAAGATTCATAGATTTTTTTCTGATGGTAAGGCTATACTTGAAGATAATGCTAATTGGTTAATGAAGCTTGAATATATTCCATTTCTAAGAGAAGTTGGCGCTGAGTTTTCGGTAAATAGAATGCTTACTGCTGAATGTTTTTAAAAAGCAGAATGGAAAAAGGACTTTCTTTCTTAGAATTTAACTATATGATAATGCAAAGCTTACGACTTTACATGCTAAATAAGAAATATGACTGCAAGGTAGAATGGCGGAGACGATCAATGGTCAAATATACTTGCAGGGCAGACCTTGTAAGAAGGAAATCTCAAAAAGAAGGCATTTGCTCTTACATTTAATCTTCTTACGACTTCAGATGGCAAAAATGGGAAAAACTATGTCAGGAGCACTTTGGTTAGACAAAGAAAAAGACTACACCTTACGAATTTTTCCAATACTGGAGAAATATTGAAGATGTATCTGTAGAAAAAAATGCTTAGGACTTTTGACATTCCTACCTATGGAAGAAGAAGTAAGAAGACTTGGGGCTTTAAAAAGATAGTGCAACAATGAAGCAAAAAGAAGTATTGACTTTATGAAACCACTAAATTAGTTCATGGCAAAGAAGAAGCTGACAAGGCTTTTAGAAGCTGCAAGAGCAATATTTTTCTTCAAATGCATCTTCTGCAAATGCTCCAACTACAATAGTTAATAAACAGGATTTGGAAAATGGAATAAATATATTGGAGCTTTTAAAACTTACAAACCTTACTCCAAGTAATGCTGAGGGCAGAAGATTGATACAACAAGGCGGAGTGACTGTAAATGAAGAGAAAAATAACTGACACAAATTTTTAGTAGATATATCTATGATGAAAGATGATGTTATTATGATAAGAAAAAGGAAAAAAGTATTCCATCAAGTAAAAATTTAGACTTGATTTTTGTTTGAAACTATGTTATGATATCTTTCGTTAATTATGAGAAAAATAAGTATTGGAGGTATAGTATATGGCATTCGTATGCGAAATATGTGGAAAAGGTACGACTTCTGGAAATAATGTCAGCCATTCAAACCGCCACACAAAAAGAGTATTCAGACCGAATCTTCAAAGTGTAAAAGCAATAGTTGAAGGTACGCCAAGAAGAGTGAAAGTTTGTACAAGATGTTTACGTTCTGGTAAAGTTCAAAGAGCTGTATAATAAATTAGGCTGTGGATTCCACGGTCTTTTTATTACAAAAATCTACAAATTTTTATGTATGTAAATAATATTAACACTATTTTATGGTAAATTTTTTTAAGATAGATATTTTTATCTAACAAAAATTTTTTTAGATTTTTATACATATTTTGTATAAACTATTAAAATTTATAATGTAAAGTAAATGAAATATATAAAATAACTATACGATAGATGAAAGGTATGAAATGGCACTTGGCGGAAATTTTTGCAAGACACTTACAGTGAACCAAAAACAAGTCGTCATTAGACGAAATTAAAAGAAGTATAATAAAAAGATATAGAAAAGAAATATGGAACAAATTTACTAAAGCTATAAGAAACTATCAGCTTATCAACGAAGGTGATAAGATTGCAGTTGCAATATCAGGCGGAAAAAGATTCAATGCTAATGGCAAAACTATTCCAAGAACTAAAAAGAGCATGGCAATGTAAATTTTGATGTTGAATATGTAGTGATGGATCCAGGATACCACAAAGATATAAGAAACTTATTAGAAGAAAACTGCAAATATCTCGAGATACCAATTAAAATTTTTGATACTGATGTGTTTGCAATTGCTGATAAGATTGCTGGTGACTACCCTTGTTATATGTGTGCAAAAAAATGAGAAGAGGAGCACTATATAATATAGCTGAGCAACTTAAATGCAACAAACTTGCTCTTGGTCATCATTTTAATGATGTCATTGAAACTACCATGTTAAATATTTTGTATGTAGGCTCTTACAAAACAATGTTACCAAAACTGAAGTCCAAGAATTTTAACTCTATTGAACTAATCAGACCATTGTTTTTGATAGAAGAAAAAGTATAATAAAATTTACACAAATGCCGGACTTCATATGCTCAACTGTGCATGTATGGTAGCTGCCAAAAACAGGATCTAAAAAGATACGAAGTTAAAGAATTAATAGAAAAATATGAAACGAATAAATCCAAAATGTTGATAAGAATATCTTTGCATCAGCACAAAATGTATATACTGATTGTATACTTGGATATAACTTAGATGGAACATCACACAGTTACTTGAAAATTACAATTGATACAGGGAGATTTTATGCAAAATACCGTTTTAAAATTTGATAAAGACGATAAATTTTTTTACTTGCTTTGAAATGGAGACATGAGCAAAAACAAAAAAACCTGATATGGATCTTATGGCTATAATGTTGGATAAAGATAAAAATCTACTCACTAAGAATGACTTTATATTTTAACAACCTAACTTCAAGAAATGGAGCACTTTTCCATACAGGAGATAATATAAGTGGTAATAGTATAAATGATGATGAAACCATACTTGTAAATCTATCAAAAATTCCTCAAAATATTAATTACATCCGTTTTTCTATTTTTAAACTCTGGTAACTCAATATTGACTGAAACTATTTCATATAGAATAGCAAAAATGAAAGATATTTATGATAATCAAGGCATTGATATTTACAACTATACTTTTGAAGACAATGATTTTTATTTATTTTCTTATTGAGCTTGAAAGACAAGATGACGGTTTTTAGTGTAACTGTTAAAAACGAAAAGGTAAAAAGTACACTTGCACAGGTGCTTAGCCGATATAACTCTTCAATTAGAATAAATCATACTAATCACCGTTTATAATGTCATATATTAAAAACTTATTGAGATAGTATTTTTAGTTTTCAACAAGATATACTTAATATAAATGTAGGACTATTTAATTGGTTTTTAGTATCAAATTATATCCCATAATCCAAAAATTAATAATATTTATTTAAATATCACATAAAGCCATATCCTAAAAATATATTTTTAGCAATATGGCTTTTTGTTTAATTATCTTCTTCTATCAAAAGACTTAAGGTTTCCCATTTTTCATATAAACTATCTATTTTTGATTGAAGTTCAAGTTTTTCCATATTATAATCTTTTTATACTCTGCGGATTTGTATATACTTCCTCTTTGCATAGCTCCATATCTATATAGGTTATTCTCTTCTATTTGATGTATTTCATCAAGCAACTTTTTCTTCATTTTTGAGTTTTCTTCTCTCTTTTCCTGCTCCTTGTCTTTCTTTTTCTGTGATTTTATTTGAGTCTTGGTAGGAGATTCTTCTTGAGATTTCAAAAAAGCTGTTATATTCTGCAATTTCATCCTTTTTCATTCATATAATCATAATTCCCTAAATATTCAGTGAATTTACCATCTTTTTAGTTCAAATATCCTATCCGGTACTTTATTTAAAAAAATATCTGTCATGTGATATAACAAAACAGTACTGTCATAAGCACATATTGCATCTTCAAGAATCTCTTTAGAAGCAATATCAAGATGATTTGTAGGGCTCATCCATAAAAAGAAGATTGGCTTTTGAAAGCATCAATTTGAGCAAAGATACTCTTGATTTTTCACCACCACTTAAATCTCCTATTTTCTTAAATACATCATCACCTGTAAACAAAAAAACCCGCAAGGTAATTTCTTATCTGTACCTCTTTTTAAATCTGGGTATGAGTCCCATATTTCATTTATTATTGTATTTTCCATATTTAAATCAGTTCGCTCCTGATTAAAATATTCCTTGTTTACATTAGTACCATAGCTTACTATACCCTCATCGGCTGATTCAATACCTAATAAGATATTGAAAAATGTAGTCTTTCCTGCTCCATTTTGCACCTATTATTGCTATCTTTTCACTTCTATATACATCCATAGATACATTTTCAAAAAGTTTTCTCTCATCAAATGATTTAGATATATTTTCCACATGCATTACATCTTTGCCTGACTTTACACTACTTTCAAACATTATATCGGATTTCAGTTTTTCCTTTACAGGTCTATCTATGACCTGTATCTTATCCAATGCTTTTTTTCTCTTGATCTTGCACGCTTTACCTGTTTTTCTCTACCAAAAAGCCTTGAGTTTTTCAATTATTTCTTTTTGTCTTTTTATTTCTGCCCTGTTGAGCTCATAGTTTTTCATCTCCAACTCTTCATCTTTTTCTTTTTTTCCATAACATAGTTTTCATAACTACAGTTGTAGATTTTAGCGGTTTTCCTACTCATATCTATTGTCTTTACAGTTAATGTATTTAAAAAAATACCTGTCATGTGAAATTATCAGAACTGTCCCATTGTAATTTTTCAAAAAGTCTCAAGCCAATTGATTGAGTCCATATCCAAGTGGTTTGTCGGCTCGTCAAGTAACAGTATATTAGGTTTTTTTAGTAGTATTTTTTTGCAAGTAACAGTCTTGATTTTTCTCCTCCTGAAAGCAAGTTGACTTCTTTATCCAAGTCTTCTTGAGAAAATCCAAGTCCTATCAATACCCCTCTTGCAAGTGAATTGTAGGAATATCCGTCATTTTCTGCAAAATACTCAGTTTTCTCGAATATATTTTTAATAGCTCTTCACTTTTTCTCATCATCATGATATAGACTTATCTGATGTTCTATATCTCTTATTTCTTTTTCCAAATTAATCAAATCTTTCAAATACAGTCAAAAACTTCTTCAATAACAGTTTTCACTTGAAATATTGACATTTTGACTCATATAGCCTATGCTTGAATCTTTTGATATAAAAATATCGCCACTATCTGCTTTTTCTATATCAGATATAATATTAAACAGTGTAGTCTTCCCTGCTCCATTTTTTTACCTACAATCCCTACTTTTTCTCTTTTCATTTATAGTAAAACTCACATTATCAAATATTACATCTACCCCGTAAGTTCAAATTACTAACACTTAAGCTTACCATACTCTTCCTCTTTACCGTTTTTGAGATAAAACTAAAATGTACACCGCACCCTTTTGTAGGTATGTGTATCTAATTAGTATACAAGTAAATTATTATTCAAATATCTCTTAGAAATTTAAGTATCTTTGTTTTATTATACTAAAGTTTAGATATTGTTTCAACATCAATAAGCTATTCAATGTAACAATATCAATAATATTAAGATAGTAAGCCTATGAATTAAAAATCAATTTCCAATCCATAGGCACATATTTTCTTAGATAAAAATTTTTCATCATAATACATTATAATTGAAAATTCTTTTTCATTATATTATTTCATCAAAACTTCCAATAATTCTTCTTGGCTTGATATACCAGCTATAGAACACATATCTGAAAACAATCGAGTCTTTCAATACTTTTGAAATTTTTCTATCTTATTGTGTTCATAAGTATAGTCAAGTGCTTGTAAAATTGCAAGCAGGTCCGTCTTTGATAACTGATCTATAGTAATTTTATTAAAATCAAACATGTTTTTTTCCCCTTTTTATGATATAAAAATAAATCTACCATAGAAATTATTATATCAAATTACAAAAACTTATACAATCACATTTTGCAAATAATATTATTATTTTAAACCATTGACCAAAGAAATAAATTCATCTCCTCTACTTCAAAAACTCTTATACATATCCCAACTTGCACAAGCAGGTGAAAGTAAAACAGTGTCGTTATCTTTGCGACAAATCGTATGTCTTTTTGTACACATTGTTTCAAATTATCAAATATATAAATACTTTCAAAATTATATTTTTGCAGTATCTCTAATCTTATATTTTGTCCTCCAAATAATAATAAAGATTTAACCTTACCTTCAAAAAGCTTTTTATGACTTCATCATAATCCACATGTTTATCATATCCTCCGCAATAAGTATTATAGGAGTATTTACAGCCTTTATAGCCTTTTACTGTGGAGTCTACATTGGTACCTTTTTGAGTCATTAACAAAGGAAACATTCCAATTTTTCTTACTAACTGTAATCTATGCTTAACTGCTACAAAAATTTTTGATACCTTCTCTATAATTTCTATTGGTATATTATCACATAGAGAAATTGCAACAGCTGCAAGAGTATTTTCTACATTATGATCTCCCAAAAGAGAAATATCTTCTCTTTTTAACAATATCTTGGTTTTCTCCAAACAAGGTACTTACTATCGTTTGTCTATCATTATCATAGTACACTCCGTCCTTAAATTTTTCTTTCATAGAAAAATATATTATTTTTGACTTTACATCTCTAATATCTATTTCCTCATCATCTTTATTTAGTATCAAAAAAATCTTCTGATGTTTGATTTTCAGCAATGCGATATTTTGCTTTTTGTATTCTTCATATGTCTTATGTCTTTCTATATGATCAGGTGTAATATTGAGTATCGCTCCTATATGGACTCTTAAAGTTGTGATACTCTCTAGCTGAAAAACTTGACAATTCAGTAATAAAATTTGCATTTTCGTCTGCTTTGATAACAGCTTCTAATGCTACATTTCCTATATTACCTACAACAAATGAGTTTTTATCGTAAAGTTTGTATATATCTCCTACCATGCTTGTAGTTGTAGTCTTACCGTTTGTTCCTGTAATCCCTATAAATTTCGCTTTTTTTACTGCAATCATACGCAAGTTGTATCTCTCCGTAACCTCAATATTTCTTTTCTTAAATTTTTGTACAAATTCATTTGACATATCTACAATCGGAGATAGATATACACTATCAACATCTTCATCACCTGTAGGTTGTTCACCAAGTCTTATACTAACATTTGTATTTTTTTATATTTTTTTCAATTTTAGACTTATCCATGTTTTTATTCATATCAAAAGCTGTAACTACTGTATCTGTATTTAAAAAAATAGTCAAGTATTGCTAAAACCTGATATTCCAAGTCCAACTACTACTACATTTTTTTATTTTTCATAACATACTCCTAAACCATAGAATTTTGACTTTTTCATTATACTATCATTAAATCCAAAAGTCAAAGATTTACATAATTATACAGCTAATATAACTTATTTTTTTATTGTGGATATTTATTATATTATCTTAAATATGAATCTTACTATTGTGAAAAAAACTTTAATACTTACTTGTTAAATACTAATATTTTAGTTAATATTATTATTAAAATTCACGAAATAGTAAAACAACTTTCAAAAATTTACTATGTCAATAAATTTTTATAACTATCTTGATTATATTCAATACAAAAAAACTCACCTTCATATAAGATGAGTTTTTATCAATTTTAGCCTTGTATATTTTTGAGAAGATCATCAATCTTATTTATCTTTTCCCAAGTAAAGTCTTCGTCTTCTCTTCCAAAATGTCCATATGCAGCAGTTTTTTTCTGTATATTGGTCTTCTAAGGTCAAGTTCTTTAATTATTGCTCCTGGTCTTAAATCAAAAAGTCTTAGCTATAGCCTCACTTATTTTTCGTCAGATACTATTCCTGTACCAAATGTTTCTACAAGTATTGATACCGTTGAGCTACACCTATAGCATATGCGAGCTGAATTTTCACATTTTTTGCCAATCTTGCTGCTACGACATTTTTGCAATCCACCTTGCAGCATATGCAGCTGAACGGTCTACCTTTTGTAGGATCTTTTTCCTGAAAAATGCACCACCACTCATGTCTTGAGTATCCACCATAAGTGTCAACTATAATCTTTCTTCCTGTGAGTCCTGAGTCTCCATGAGGCCCACTCTATTACAAATCTTCCTGTTGGATTTATAAGATATTTTAGTATCCTTGTCTAAAAGTTTTGCATCTACTATTGGTTCTACAACATATTTAATCATATCTTGTTGTATTTGTTCTCTGCTCACATTTTCATCATGTTGTGTTGATATTACTATAGTATCAACTCTTACAGGTCTTTGATTTTCATCATACTCTATTGTCACCTGTGTCTTGCCGTCAGGTCTCAAGTAATCAAGTATTTTTTTCTTTTCTAACTTGAGACAGTCTAAATGCAAGTTTATGTGCAAGTGATATAGGAAGAGGCATCAATTCAGGAGTTTCATCACAAGCAAACCCAAACATTATACCTTGGTCTCCTGCTCCAAGCTTTTTCTTCACTGTCTTTAGCGTTTCCTCTACCCTCTTTATCTTCAAGAGAGTCATTTACACCCATTGCTATATCAGATGATTGTTCATCTATAGCATTTAATACTGCACAAGTATCACAATCAAAAGCCATATTTTAGCTCTGTCATATCCTATTTTGTCTGACTGTTTCTCTAACAGTTTTTTTGAATATCTACATAAGCTTTTTGTAGTAATTTCACCAACTACCATTATAACTCCTGTAGTTGTCATTGTTTCACAAGCAACTCTTGAAAAATTTATCCTGTCTAATCATCTCATCGAGTATAGCATCAGAAATCTGATCGCATATCTTATCAGGATGCCCCTCAGTTACAGACTCTGAAGTAAATAGTCTTCTCATTTTGTCTCCCTTCACTGTCATTTAAATAATCTAACAGCATTACATATATAAAAAAAGAAATTTAGCAAATAAAAAAACCCTCGTAAAAACGAGGCTATAAGACAAGTAAAAAAATTCTTATGTCCTCATCTGTCAAGTAACAACTTGCAGGAATTGGCACCTTCACTTTGTTATTAAAGTTAGGTTGCCGGGTTTCATAGGCCTTTCCCTCCACCTCTCTTGATAAGGTTTTTATTTAAGTTTATTTTACCACAGTTTTTTTCTATTTGTCAAGAAAAATTATTTTAATTACATCTATGTCAAAAATCCTAATATAGCATTGAAATTTTTTTCTGGTATTATGCTAAAATTACTGAGATATTTTTGATTTTTGACCCTTCAAATTACTTATTTCTTAGGGGTAACTTTTCAATAATACAATTTATTGCTAAGTATAGAATTTTTTTATTTTTTTAATACTTTTTATTACAAATGTTTATTTACGGATAAATTAAAATAATTATACAATAATTTTATTTAATTTGGGAATAAATGCTTAGTAGTACATTTTTAATTTTTAGTTGTAATGTAATATATTAATATTTAAATCATTTAAATTATGAATACATTATGTAATATAAACGAAAGGTCTGTAAGATGAGCAGTTTTATAGATGTGAAAAAAATCTTATTTATGAATATAAAAAATGTAGACTCTGTAAGAAGAGCTGTCAATAATATAAATATCCAAATACAAAAAGGGTAAGTTTATAGTTGTACTTGGTCATAACGGTTCAGGAAAATCAACATTTGCAAAACATCTAAATGCTATATTTACGCCTACTAGTGGAACTGTATTAATAGATGGACTTGATACAAAGGATGATAATAAAGTTTTAGAAATAAGACAAAAATGCGGAATGGTATTTCAAAAATCCTGATAATCAGATTGTTGCAACTGTAGTTGAAGATGATGTAGCCTTTGGTCCTGAAAAATATGGGTGTTCCTTCTCATGAAATAAGAAAAAAAGAGTCGACGATGCTCTATCTGTTGTAAGAATGAGTGAATTTGCAGCAAAAGCACCTCATTTACTTTCAGGAGGACAAAAAACAAAAAGTTGCAATTGCCGGAATAATAGCAATGAAACCTGATTGTATCATACTTGACGAATCTACATCCATGCTTGATCCTCGTGGAAGAAAAAGAAGTTATGAATACAGTAAAAAACTCAATAAGGAAGAAAAATATAACTCTTATTCACATTACTCACTTTATGGAAGAAGCTGTGGATGCTGACTACATTTATGTCATGGAAGAAGGCGAGGTTGTCCTTGAAGGTACTCAAAAAGAAGTTTTTATAAATATAGATAAACTCCAAAGCTTAGGCTTGGATGTACCACTCTATGACTTTGCTTTTGCAGCGAATTAAAAAAACAGGATATACAAATAAGTCCGGATATACTAACTGTTGAGGAGATGATAGATAGCCTATGTCAATTAAAAATCACAAATTTAACTCATATATATGCACCTAACACTCCATTTGAATCAACTGCTATAGATGATGTAAGTTTAGAAATTCAAGACGGTGAATTTATTGCTCTTATTGGTCATACCGGATCAGGAAAATCCACTTTAATACAACATCTAAACGGTCTTTTAAAGGCAAATAAAGGTCAAATACTGATTAATGATTTTGATATTACTGCACAGGGTGTGTCTCTTGTAGATATAAGGAAAAAGGTTGGACTTGTATTTCAATATCCTGAATATCAGTTATTTGAAGAAACAATAGAAAAAGATATAGCCTTTGGTCCGAGAAACTTGGGTCTAAGTGAAGAAGAGATTAATAAAGCTGTAAAACATTCCATGTCACTTGTAGGACTTGATTACGAGAAATCAAAAAGATAAGTCTCCTTTTGATTTGTCAGGTGGTCAAAAAGAAGAATAGCTATCGCAGGTGTTTTTAGCAATGAAACCTGAAATACTGATATTAGACGAACCAACTGCTGGACTTGATCCAAAGGGAAGAGATGACATATTATCTAACATAAAAGATATTCATGAAAAAGAAAAATAATACAATAATTTTAGTATCCCACTCTATGGATGATGTTGCAAAACTTGCTGACAGACTATTAGTTATGAACCATGGTCATGTTGAATTTTTTGATACTCCTACAGAAGTATTTAAAAATGAAGCAAGACTAAAGGAGATAGGTCTTGATGTTCCCCAAGTTCTTCAGTTAGCTAATCAGTTAAGGGAAAAAGGATTCGAGATTTCAGAGGATATTTTGACAATTGATGATATTAAAAATGAAATTGTAAAAACTTAAAGAGGTCATAATGCTACAAGATATAACAATAGGACAATATTATCCTACAAATTCAATAATACACCGCTTAGATCCCAGAGTAAAGCTTCTTTTTACATTTATATTTATGGTATCACTTTTTATAACAAACTCATTTTATCTTATATCTTCATAGTTGCTGTTTTGATTGGTATAATCTCAATAACTAAAAATCCCTTTTTCGTACATTTTTAGGGGAATTAAGGCAATTTTTATTTCTTTTGATTTTTGACATTTATACTAATGTTTTGTTTACTCAAGGCGGTAAGATATATTTTGAATATGGTTTTATAAAAATAACTCATGATGGTCTTATTCTTGGTTTTTTTCATGTTAATAAGACTTGTACTTTTGATAGTAGGTACTTCTCTTTTTGACTTTAGTAACAAGGCCAATACAACTTACAGATGCGCTTTGAAAAAGCACTTAATCCATTTAAGAAAGTTGGACTTCCAGCTCATGAGATAGCTATGATGATGACTATTGCACTTAGATTCATACCTACTTTGCTTGATGAAACAGATAAAATAATGAAGGCTCAGATAGCAAGAGGTGCAGATTTTGAGAGTAAGAATGTATTAAGTAGAGCAAAAAGTATGATACCTCTTCTTGTTCCGCTATTTATAAGTGCTTTTTAGAAGAGCAGATGAACTTGCAATGGCAATGGAATCAAGATGCTACCATGGTGGAGAAGGAAGAACAAGACTAAAAGAGCTAAAAATATGAAAAATAGACCATATCGCTATAGCTCTTATTCTTCTATTTCCTATAATTGTAGTTGCAATCGGATTTATAAAGTTGAGTTTTTAGCTATGCGTAATATATTACTCGAAATATCCTATGATGGAACAAATTATTCTGGGTGGCAAAAGACAAAAATGCGATTACAATACAGGAAAAATAGAAGAAGCTATAAGTTTAATATGTAATGAAAAATAAGTGTAACTGCATCAGGCAGAACAGATGCCGTGTACATGCACTATCACAGATTGCAAATTTCTTACCTCTTCAAAAAAATAGATGCCCAAAAATTTGCCAAAGCTATTAATACCAAATTACCTGACGATATTAGAATTGTATCCTCAAAAGAAATTGACGAAAATTTCAATGCAAGGTTTTTCTGCTAAGAGAAAAACATATATATATAACATACTAAACAGAGAAATAAAAATCCTTTTTTTGGGATAAATATTCAACTCATGTCAATAGAAAACTTGACCTTGAACTTATGAAATATAATGCAAGAATGTTAATTGGAACACATGACTTTACTTCATTTTTACACCTATGAAGAAAAATAATCCTAAAAAAATACTGTAAAAGACAATATATTCATGCGACATTGAAAAAAATTTATGATGATATATTGACCTTCAGCATAACAGGAGACGGATTTTTGTACAATATGGTGCGCATAATAGTAGGTACTTTGATAGAGATAGGCTTTGCACCAAAAATGACGATATAGGTCAAATACTATTGTACAAAAGACAGGACAAAGGCAGGACCAACTGCAAAGTCAACAGGACTGTTCTTAAAAAGTGTGATGTATTAATTTTAAAAAAATTTATTTTTTTCCTATTGACAACATGAAAAATTTTGCAATATAATACAAAGGTAGTTTTGAAAAAGACTTTGAAGAGGTAAAAGTAACTTATAGTGTTTTTCAGAGAGGAAATGGTTGGTGAAAATTTCCATTATGCTGTTTGTGAAGTGCACCTTGGAGTTTTGCACCGAAGTTTTGAGGCTGCAACGGGTTTCTCCCGTTATAGAGATAGGATATGTAAGTATCCGATAAAGTGGATTTTTAATCAATTAGAGTGGAACCGCGGATTTTATTCGTCTCTATCATATTTAGTTATGATAGAGATTTTTATTACTACTTTATTGCTAAAAAGTACTAAATCTAATAGAATTATAGATACAATATATATTTTACAACTTTTTGAAAAATATAGGACATTTAGTATCAATTAAATGATTGTTTAACAATATCTATAGATTCAATAGATAACAGTATACACTTTATTATAATGTATCAAGTAAATTTACATTAAATATTCTTATCTTAATACTATTCAAATTAGATTAAGCAATAAGTTTCAATGTACTTTAATTTAAATTTACTCTTGTTCAGATATTTTAATTTTTAATTCATAGCAAAAACTATGTTTTTAATAAAAGGAGGAAATATGATTTATAACAATATAACACAAACAATTGGAAACACACCTATAATAAAATTAAATAATTTAGAACTTAGGGAAAATATTGCTGAAATATATGTAAAAGCTTGAATATTTCAATCCAGGAGGCTCAGTAAAAGACAGAGCAGCTTATTATATGATAAGAGGTTTTTGAAAAAGAAGGTCTGATAAAAAGGAGATACCTTGGTTGAGGCTACAAGCGGAAATACAGGAATAGGGAGTAGCTATGGTTGCAAGGGCTCTTGGATATAAATGCATAATTGTAATGCCTGATTCTATGAGTATAGAAAGAAGAAAGATTTTTGTCTGCCTATGGCGCTGAGCTTATCCTCACTCCAGGCGCTCAAGGAATGAAAGGCTCTATTGCAAAGGCTGAAGAAATAGCATCTCAAGACGGATATATACTAACAAAACAATTTCAAAATGAAAATAATGTACTTGCACATAAAAGCACTACAGCAATAGAGATTATCAATGACTTTGATACATTGGATGCTTTTTAGCTGGTGTTGGTACAGGTGGAACAATTACAGGAGTTAGTAAAATTTTTGAAAGAGAAAAATTATCCTACTAAAATTATTGCAGTTGAACCTGAAAAATCTACAGTATTATCCGGAGGAACTCACTCTCCTCATAAAAATTCAAGGTATATCTGCTGGTTTTTATACCTGAGATCACTGATTTGTCCCTTTATAGATGAATTCATACAGGTAAGTGATGAAGAATCTTATGAAAAAGTAAGATTACTTTCACAAAAAGAGGGAATACTTGTAGGTATATCATCAGGAGCTGCTTTTTGCTGCTGCAATTAAGGTAGCTGAGAAATTAGGTAAAGGAAAAAGTCTTATTTATCGCCCTGATACAGGTATGAGATACCTAAGTACAGAAGGATTATTTGATATATAAAAATCTTCATTTAAAAATATTATTTTATATGTAAAAAGGAATGGGATATGGATAATCAAAAATTATGGTATTATAAGAGATTTAATTGAAAATATGAAGGCTGTAAAACTAAAAAGATCCTGCAGCTACAAACTATTTTTAATATTTTTATTAATACTCCTTCTATTCATGCTATATTTTTGGCATAGGGTAGCTCATTATTTACACAATTTCCATTTAATTACCATAGCAAGAACCATATCCCAACTTACAAGATTTTTACAGGAATAGAAATTCATCCTGCAGCAAAAAATAGGAAAGAGATTATTTATTGATCATGGTTGTGCGTAGTAATCGGTGAAACTGCAGAGGTTGAAATGATGTATTAATGTACCATAATGTTACATTAGGAGGCACAGGAAATCACCACGGAAAAAGACATCCAACAATAAAAATAATGTAATACTATCATCAGGATCTAAGATTTTAGGTCCAACAACCATAGGAGAAAAATTCTAAAAATTGGAGCAAATGCTGTAGTATTAAAAAGATGTTCCGGATAATGCTACTGCAGTAGGCATTCCTGCAAAAGTTGTAAAGATTAATAATGAAAAAGTCAGCTAAATTTTAAAATATTTTTTTATTTTGAATAGTGAAAGGAAATAAACGAATTTATGGAAAAGAATTTAAAGGAAGTATTAGATAAGCTAAATAGAGAAGACGAAACATTAAAAGACTCTTGTTATTGAAAATATGAAAATAATAAAAGCATATAACGGTAAAATCTCAACTTAGCTTGGAAATCAATGAAAAATATGTTAAATGTCCATAATATGGTTCATGGAGGAGTTTTATTTACCTTAGCTGACAGCACATCAGGAGCTGCCTGTGTATCTTATGGCAAGAAGATTGTAACTCTTAGTTCAAGCATCAATTTCTTGAAATCTGTTGACTCAGGTACTTTGATAGCAACAGGTAATGTTGTGCATAACGGTAGTAGTACAATGGTTGTTGATGTAGAAGTAAGAAGACAGGAGGATGATATACTTCTTGTAACATCTTCATTTACAATGTTTGTAATTGGAACATATTAGAAAAAGTAGGAATGAAAAATAAAATTTCATTCCTACTTTTTTATACTGGAAATTAATGTCTGTATTAATAGTTTCTACCAATCATCATTTAAAAATGTATTATATTTAAACTTATTGAATCATTTTTATAGTTTTCAACAACTCATCTTTAATATATTTTTATTACTTAATTGTTTTTAGTTAGTATTTCATATTTATCTTAAGTTATCTCTTACCTTTGTCATATATCTCTCCTGCAGCCTTAGGGTCCTACATCCTTACCGCTAAATATTATCAAAGCTACAATTGTTATCACATACGGTAACAAGAGATAAAAAATTCATTTGGCATGAGACTTATAGCAGTTATATTAAACTCTTAGCTATTGAATCTGAATATAAAGCAAATATCTGTGCAAATCCAAAGAAAAGTCCTGCAAATAAAGTAGGAAATGGTCTCCACTTACCAAATATCAAAGATGCCAAAAGCTATAAATCCTATACCGTGAATACTTGTAATTGTATATTGTGTGTCTTGAGTAAGTACCATAAGACTCCTGCAAGTCCTCCCAATGCACCTGAAGTAAGGACTCCGATATATCTTAACTTGTACACATTCATACCCAGTGAATCAATAGCATGAGGATTTTCACCTGTACCTCTAAGTCTAAGACCAAGAGTTGTTCTATACATTATAAACCATGTTAAAAATAACTATTACATAAGTTAAATAAACCGGAACATACATTCTTTTGAAAAAGAAATCTCCAATTATTGGAATATCAGATAAAAAGGAATATTTGTCTTTGTAAATCCTTGTCTAAAAGCTAAAGTTCTTTGCTGTCCAAATATTATACCGCTAAGATATATAGTTATACCACCAGCAAATATATTAATTGCAGTTCCTGATATAGTTTGATCAGCACGAAGATTTATACAAAGATATGCATGAATAACTGAAACCAAAATACCTGCTATAAGCGCTACTACAAAGCGAAATCCATGGAGCAGTAGAAAAGTATTTTCAAGTAATGCCAATGCTGTAGCTCCTGCAAAACCTCCCTACCATCATTATACCTTCAATACCTACATTTACAATACCGGACCTTTCAGAGTAAAGACCACCTATTGCAGCTATAATAATAGGAGCAGAATAAATCAAGGTAGATTGAATTATTGATGCTAATAAATCCATTACTTCTTACCCCTTTTATCTTTTCCAATATCTAAAATACACGACTCTCATCGCAATAAATATTATTATCATAGATGAAATTATTACAGCTATAGCATCAGGTACATTTTTTGCTCCCATTAACGGTTGAGCAGCTTTTTAAAGCAGCTAAAAGCAAGCCTCAAATAAAGAACCAAGAGCAGTATTTCCTCCTATTAAAGCAACTGCAATTCCATCAAAACCGTAGTTTTCAAAAGAAAGTAAAACTCTGCCATATCCAAATGTTCCTGAAACAAGTAATACACCAGCAAGACCTGAGAAAGCTCCCGCTATTGCCATTGACTGTGCAGCCCTCTCCTTAACTTTCATACCTGCATATTCAGCTGCAAAAGGATTGTAACCTACAGCTTTTTAGCTCATATCCGTAATTAGTTTTATTTATAATATAGTGGAAAATATATATTGATAATATTAAGCACAAATCCAAAATTTAATCTTGAACCGTTTGTCAGGTTTTTCAAAAACTCACTTTGTAATAATCCTCCACTATGTATATCCACTGTCTTTACTGAAGTACTACCAGGTAGCATCTTCAAAAACATAGCTGACATATACATAGCAGTATAGTTAAGCATAATAGTAACCACTACTTCATGGACATTATACTTGGCCTTCAAAAATCCGGCAATATAGCCCCATATAGCCCCTGCCAATGTTCCACCACATACAACTATAGGTAGTAATAAAATAGCCGGTAAATCTATAAGAACTCCAAGTATAGCAGATACCATAGCACCTACCATTAATTGACCTTCTGCGCCTATATTAAAAAGTCCTGTTCTAAAAGCAAATGCCACTGACAATCCTGTAAGTATTATAGGCATTGCATATACAAAGTATTCTCCAAAGCATTCTTGGAGTAAAAATCCCTTTGATGATCCTATTTTTCAACATTTATTCCAGTTACTGCCCTAATAATGACTTAAATAATATGGAAGGATCTTGACCTGTAATTACCATTATTATTACACCTGATAAAAAGCCCAAAAATATGGCTATAACAGGAATAAGTATATTTTTATTTTTATCGTTCATCACTTGGCTCCGTTTTATTTTTCCTGCAATTGTTTCATAGCCTCTTCCTTGCTAAGACCAGCCATCATAAGTCCAAGAAGATTTTCATTAACCTCATGTGAATTAACTTCATACCTGTTATTCTACCATCATGTATTACTGCAATCACATCAGACAAGTCTATTACTTCATCAAGCTCAAGTGACATAAGCAACACTGCATCATTACTGTCTCTTCTTTCCACAAGTCTCTTGTGTATATATTCAATAGCACCTATGTCCAATCCTCTTGTCAGTTGAGCAGCTATCAAAAGTTGAGGTTTCCTATTTACTTCTCTTGCAATAATTGCCTTTTTGTTGATTACCACCCTGACTATCTGCCTTGTGATAGTCTTTGAACCAAGTGATGATCTTATATCAAATTCTTCAATTAATCTATCAGAAAGTTCAGTTCTTTCTCTAAATTTGATTCTGCCTTTTTGAGAAAGTTCACTTGTATAATAAGTTTGTAAGGCTATATTTTCTTCAAGATTAAAAATCAAGCACCAACCTGTATTTATGTCTATCCTCAGGTATATGTCCTATACCTGCAAGTGTTTTTGCCTGATGGTCTTACCAGTTATATCATTGCCACTTAAGAAAATCTTTCCGCTATCAACCTTTGTAAGGCCTGTAATAGCCTCGATTATCTCACTTTGTCCATTACCATCTATCCCACATATACATCTGTCCTTTTTACTTCAAAACTAACATTTTTACAGCCTCTATATTTCTTGAGTTTTTACAGTAATATTATCTACTTTCAATACTACATCAGAAGGATTATATTGACTCTTTTCAACATTGAAGCTTTACGTCTCTTCCTACCATCATTCTTGCCATTTTCATTTTCAGATGTTTCTTCAACATCATTGTGCCTCATGTATTTTTCCTTTTCTAAGAACTGTACATCTGTCAGCTACCTGTTTAATTTCTTTTTAACTTATGTGTAATAAGTATTATAGACTTACCTCATCTAGTAAGTCTTCTCATTATACTAATGAGTTCTTGTATTTCTTGTGGGGTTAACACAGCTGTGGGCTCATCAAATATAAGTATATTTGCATTTCTATATAGAGTCTTTAGTATCTCGACTCTTTGTGCATTCCAACAGTAATATCAGATATCTTTTGCATCAAAGATCAACATTTAGCCCGTATTGTTCACTGAGTACTACTTCTTTGGCTAAATCTATTCTGCCAAAACTCTTTTTGGCTCCATTCCAAGAATGATGTTTTCTACAACTGTAAAATTATCAACTAATTTAAAATGTTGATGCACCATTCCTATTCCCAATTTAGTTGCTATATTAGGGTTGGCTATGTTAACTTGCTCTCCATTTATCTTAAATTATCCACTATCAGGTTGATACAAACCAAATAGTATACCTCATCAAAGTAGACTTTCCAGCACCATTTTCTCCAAGAGGTGCATGAATCTCTCTCCTACTTGTATACTGATATCGTCATTGGCTTTTTATACCAGGGAATTGTTTTTGTAATATTAAGCATTTCTATTACATATTCCATCACAATACTCCTTGTGTTGATTTAGTTGCCGTCTTCATCAATGCAATGAAAACGGCAATTAAAAATTGTATTAGTTAACTTAAATAAATATAAAATCTATAAAGTCAAAAATAAAAACCCTATCTTACATATTTATAGTAAAATATTTTTATTCCTTTTCTCTTGAATATTTTTCAGCTCTTCTACCTCTTGTCTTGTAGGTATACAAGATACAAGAGATTTAGGATCTCTTGCCCTTTAATATGGACTCTTATTAATTTAAACAATATATCCTGCTCATCTTTTTATTATATTTGCTATCTTGTCAACAACCCATGAGCATCATAAAAATTCTTCAGATATACCAGTCTTACCTCTTCTACCTTATTCATTCGGACAAGATATCTAAGGTTTTCAAAATTATCATAAGTTTCATCTGTGTAATCAAGTTTATAGTCACCGTAAATGTGCCGAATGATTCTTTCTGTCAAAACACAAATATTTAAGTCCCTACTCATATCCTTTAACATCAAATAAAAACTTGTCTGTATGCTCTATCATTTCAATTTTTCTTCAATATTAAAGTATCCATTAGTATCAATATAGCAGGTAAGACCTAACTTGTGCACTTCTTTAAAAAGTGATAGCCAACTTTATTGCTATGATAGTAGCCTCTCCGCCTGACATTGTTATTCACTATAAATGGCGATATTATTCTTTATTTTGATCAATCAGATTTTTCTATTGAAATATTATGAGTATCGTCATTTGAAAAACCTATCATCTCAGTTATGACCAATATAGACAGTTTAATATTGCATCCCTGCAAAAATACTTGTCCTATTACCTTGTCCTTCAACATTGGAAAAAGGGTATTATCCTATGAACAGGTAAAAAATATATCTTTCAAATCTTCCATATCTATTTTTCCATAGTTCTTAGTTTTCTATCAAACACCTGAGCATTTTTCGTCTGTTCACTACAAACCATAGTTGTATCTTGTAGTACAGCCTCTCCACTTCTTGCCTTTTTCAACTTCGCTTTTCTCACAAGATAACCTGTTACTCTTATAAGATCGGTATTTCTTCTCATAAGTGGTGATATACCTGTAACCAGAGAAAATGCTCCATCAATTATATCAAGTAATGCATCAAGATGATCTTCGTAAGTTTGGTCAAAGCGCATATAGATCTCCTGTTCCTGATGGAAAAATACTTGTGGAATGGTGCTGATTGTTTTAACTGGTCCAAAAGCGCGGTTCTTGCCCTACTTTTCTACTCTATGAGCAGGTGTATTATTCTTATCTTCTTCGTCCAATGAGAGCTCCTACTTGTGCATGTAGAAGGTATCTGTCATTTGTTCTTTTGCACTGTAAGCACCTCACATGAGCATTATTTACCTCTTGTAACTCGTCCATTATAGCGATAGCAATTTCATCTCCGCGAGAAGATTTTCCAAATGTCTCATTTTATACCCTCTTTTTCAAGTAGGTTGTTGACAGCATCAGCAAGTCCAACTATTGCAAACATTCCTGAAAAGTTTTCTCTCTCAAAAAGCCTTCATGAACCAGAAAAGCTACTGATTCAAAGGGAAATTCAGATTTTTCAACAATATATTTTATGTCTCTTATCCATAGTCAGAAAAGAGCTTCGCAACTTTAGGCAAAATAGTGTTTACCATATCTTCTACAGATTCGGCTGCCTTTGCTATAGTACCAAGTCTAAGTCTTGTAAGCGTATATGCTCCACCACAAGAGGAAGTGCATTATAGCAACTTGCAAGTGCTATGATCTCAAGATCGCTTGTGTAATAAGGATCATTAGCAAAAGATGGCTTTAGAAACCTTTTTAGACAAGCAAGTGCTGCAAGTTTTGCAAACTCCTTGTCAGTCCTTGTCATATTTTATTGACATATTTGAGTTGCATTTTTCAAGCTCAATTATAGCCTTTTAATATCAATTTTTCCTGCTCTTGTAGCATATGGCCCAATATCAGCATGACAAAAAGAATCTGTAATCACCTTATCTATATGATTTAAAAACCTCTTTATCTTTACATAGTCTTCCTCTTCATTTGTTATAAATGGCTCAAGCAATGCATCTATATGACCTATAAATACTGGAAATGAAGTTATTGAAGGAACATGAGAATACAAAATCAATAGACCGTCAAGACATTCGTCAAGATTTGTCGGAGGTTTCAAAATCTAAAGAAATTTGCAACCTTTTTGATATACACATCATACTCTGGAAGTATATATCTCGGTCTGTACATAGCATATCCTCATTAAGATCACAAAATCATCTGATTGTTAATATATTCCATCTCTTCATCCGTATACCCCTAGACAGGTCTCTTGGATCAAAAAGTCTTTCAGCAATATTTGCTATCGTATATAATTTTTGTTGATATGTCAAAGATTTGCTTGTGACTGCATCAAGTATATCTTCTATCTTAGAAACCATTATTTCCTCCTGTTTCAACTTATAATCTATACAAAGAATGTATAAATTAATGAAAATACCTCTGTATTTTAAAAGTAATTAAACAATAATATTATTCATACATCCTATTATACTATGAAGTATCATAGAATATGAATGTAATAATTATACTATAAAATAATCTCTAATACTACTAAAAATTTATAAAGACAATGGCTAAATTTGTACTATAAATTTTATTTAACTGCTATTTTAGTATAATTTTAAAACAACAGTAATTTTCTATTATCTGCTATTTAGTCCATCTACAGCACTGCTTACTATCCCTCCTGCATATCCTGCTCCCTCACCACAAGGATAAAGATTATCTAAAGATAAGCTGGTATATTCATCTTTATCCTTTACTATTCTGACAGGTGATGAAGTTCTTGTTTCAATTCGGTGAGTATAGCATCATCCATTGCAAATCCTTTAACTTTTTATCCATTTCAAGTATTGATTTTTAATACAATCATTTAATTCTTTAGGATATATTTCATTTAAATCAGCAAAACTGTATCCTATCTCATAAAGTAGGACTTACCTTTCCAAAACTTTGTGATTTTCTTCCTTCTATCTCTAAATCTTTTGAACAGGTGCAAAATAATTACTTCCAGCAAGTTCAAATGCTCGAATGAAAGTAAACTCCGCTTAAAAGGCTTGAACCAAAATCTTCTTCACGAACATTGACAAGTATAGCACTGTTAGAATTTACTCCATCTCTAGCATTATAACTCATACCATTTACCACAAGCTCGCCCTTTAGATGAAGAAGATGGTACTACATATCCACCTGGACACACTACAATGTATACACACTCTGTTGTATTCTTCAACAGAGTTTGTCAGGAAATATTCACTTGATGAAAGTCTGGATTATTATACTGCCCTTTATACTGGGCCTTATCTATATCTTCCTTAAATGTTCAATGCGAAATCCTACAGCAAAAGGTTTTGTTGACCATGGAAACACCATTTTTCAAGCATGATAAATGTATCTCGCTACTGTGTCCTGCTAAGTGCTACCATTGAAACATCTATTTTCTCCATTTACAATAGCAGACTTTATAATTTTATCTTCAATTACAAATCTTCAAGTTTACTTTCAAATCGAACATTAACCTTATTATTAATAATGTCATTTCTCATATTTTTAATGACATTTTCAAAACATCCGTTCCTATGTGCGGTTTTTGTTTGTATAATATCACTTTCATCTGCGCCAAATTTATGAAAAGTTTCAAGTACATACTGACCTCTCCTATCCTTACTTTGAAGTCAACTCTACCGTCAGAAAAAGTTCCTGCTCCACTCTTCACCAAACTGTACATTAGAGCTTTCGTTTAAAAATAGCATATTTCAAAACTTTTCTACATCTTCTACTCCTGCTATCTACATCCTTTACCTTGCTCTATGAGTATAACATCATATCCATATAGACTTAGATTATATGCACAGCCCTGCAGGTCCCATACCTACCACCAAAATGGGCTTATTCAGCTTTTTATTCCTTTTAATTTTTCATATTGCTCATCTCGATAAAGATTTACATCCCTTATCATCAAGTATCCTATTATCGACAGTCTTTTCATCAATATCAACAAGCACTTGATATACGAAAAATATATTGTCTTTTTCTTGCATCAATGGATTCTCTTAAGATTTTATAATGAAAATCTTTATTTTTAATCTGAGCTTCTTTTGTTATCTTATCCTTGATGTTTTCCATATCTTCATTTATAGACATTTTTAATATTTGATATTGTTAACATTTTCTTTCTCCTTTAAAAATCCCTTTGTTATATTATTAAATCATACAAATATAAGATAATATACGTATATTTACACTCTACTTTATCAATTAAACTCAATAAAAATAGAATTTATTATATCCGACAATTAAAAATATCTGTATCAGATTATATAACAAAGGATGAAAAATTCACTATTACTATAACCACGAATATTTTATAAATTCTTTCAAAATATGATTGATATTACAGTAAGTAAAATCAGTTTTTCTCTTTTTGCTTAAAACTAATTTATAAATTACTAAACTTTTATCAAAGAGAAGAAAATAATCACTTCTACTATTAAAAATAGCAAAAGCATTTATTATAAATATGTTATTTCAGTAACTTCGATGCCTGTTCATCAACATATATTGTAACATCAGGATGCAATCTCAAAATTGAAGAAGGAACTAAAGGAGTAATTTCACCATGAACAGTGTCAAAGATAGCCTTTTTGCTTTTGCCTCACCAGAGGCAATCAATAATATTTTTGACTTCATAATTGTAGCATTCCCATAGTGACTGCTTTAGTAGGCATTTTTATATCTGAAAAATACTTTGAATTTGCATCAATTGTACTTTTGTGTAAAGTTCAACAACATGAGTCATAGAAGATATTTTGTTTGAAGGTTCATTAAAACCTATATGACCGTTTCTGCACCTATACCAAGAATTTGAAGATCTATTCCACCCATTTCTTCGATTGATTTTTCATAATATTCACACTCTTTTTCCATATCACTTGCCATACCGTTTTCTATATGACAATTTTCTTCCACAATATCTATATGATTGAATAAATTATCTCTCATAAAAATAGTAATAAGAATTTGGGTGTGTTTTTCTATTCCAATATATTCATCAAGATTAAATGCTTTTTACATCTTTAAAACTCACTATATTTTCTTTGAAAAACTTTGATCAGATTTTTCGTAAATTACAACGGGAGATGAGCCTGTCGCAAAACCAAGAACAGATTCCCTCTTTTCAATAACCTGCCTCAAAATTTGCACAGATGCTTTTTGATGATTCTTCATAGAGTCTTACTTATTACAATTTCATCTTTTTCCTCCACTAAAAACTATTAAAAACAATAAGATTATTATATTGTATTTTCAGCATATTTTCAAGAATTTTGTATAAATATCGTATTTTGTAATTCAAATATTTTCAACCTTAAAAATTATATAACAATAATTTTAAATACTGTATATAATCTAATTTGATTTAATCATATTTCTTACGGTAATTAAAAATTCATTACATTATCATATAAATAATTATAATTTCAAAATAATTTCTGATTAAGTTTTATAATAGTTATATAATCACACATAAAAATCTGTAATTACATATTATTATAAATAATATATATTTATTTTTATAGTTAAACAGCTTTTAATTATCATATAATATTAAGTATTAAATAAAAATAATTAATATTTAATATTGACATTTTATTTTTATGATAAAAATATTTTTATTAATAATTATTATCAATTAGATTTGATATTATACTTTTAAAATTATAGATATTATAGGAGATAACTATGAAAGCATTATTAGTAGGGGCTGATACACTTGGAAAAATACCTAATACACTCAAAGATTTTGGTATTGAAGATTACATACATTGGCAAGGTCGAAAAAGGTATGAGAAACTTGAAGATGCGGAGTAGATATGGTTATTGTCTTTTACAGATTTTTATTGAGCATGGACTGACTATAAATGTAAAAAGACAAGGCAGAAAAATATTGAATGTATATTTTGCAAACGCTCATGTACGGACCTAAGTTGTAAACTTAAAAAGCTGTAAACTATGTTGTGATAATTGCAATGAATTTTTGTGAAAATAGACCTGTTAAGTTGGTTGACTAAAAATTCTATAGTTAATTAATTTTTGTACTGAATTCTAATTGAAAGATGTATGATATTACAATCAATACTTCCATGATGATATTTACTAACATAAGTTACTTAAGTTAGTTTATTAAGAATATTCCAAATAATTCTAATTTATAATTAAATTATTTTATTCGAATTAATTAATAAATAAAAGATACCCTACTTTTAAACATAAGGTATCTTTTTATAATACTATTTAACTTCAAAATATGCTTGAGGATGTTTACATGCAGGACATTTCTTAGGAGCTTCTCTTCCTTCAAATATAAATCCACAGTTTCTACACTTCCATGCAACTATATCTTCTTTTGAAAAACTGTTCCGTTTTTCACATCATCAGCAAGTCTTCTATATCTTTCTTCATGTTCTTTTTCTACTTTTGCTATCATTCTAAAAAGATACTGCTATATCTTTGAATCCTTCTTCAGCTATATCTGCAAATTTAGGATAAGCAATAGTCCACTCTTCATTTTCACCTGCAGCTGCAGCCATAAGGTTGTCATAAGTGTTGCTCATAATTGCAGGGAAAGTACCTGTTATTTCAGTTTCTAGAGAAATTTTTGACCTCCCATCATTTCAACTACATATTTGTAGAATACCTTAGCATGTTCCTTTTCGTTTTCAGCAGTTTCCATAAAAATTGCTGCTATTTCTTCAAAATCCCTCTGCTACGCTTGATGTATATCTTGTTCTGGCTTGAGATTCACCTGCAAATGAAGTCATCAAATTAACTAAAGTTTTTGTTCCTTTTAAAGATGCCATAAAATTTCCCTCCTAATTTTAGATTTAGTTATCAATTGATATTAATTCTTTTCATTATTGATAATAACATTAACTAATTTCATGTGACATTATATACCCAAATTTTTAATTTATACAACATTTAAATAAATATTTTTATAATTATTTATAATTTCAATTGATTTTTGAATTAATTACATTTTGATAACAAACTTTCAAATGTAATCATTTTATATTTGAGTTTTTAAAAATATATTGTAGTTAAAATTTAGATGTGATAATATATCTAATATAAACCGATATTTATAAATAGTATATCCGTTATAAATTATTTTACTATTAACATTTTATTATGATTTTTATTTATGTTTAATATTGTTTATAAATTTCAAATTTTTAAATAATATAATAAATCAAACTTTATAGCATTTATTGTAAATTATTATTAATCTTTATTTTTAATGTTCATAATTAATATATTTTAATACTTTATATGATATTTTAGGAGATGAGATGAGCTTTATAATTAGAGATGTAATACACAACGACATTGAATTTGATGATAAAATTAAACAAATATTAAGTTGCAGTGAATTTCAAAGATTACATCGTATTCACCAATTAAGTTGCGAATATTTGGTATTTCCTACTGCTACTCACACAAAGGTTTTCACATTCTATAGGCACATACCACATTATGAAAAAATCATTGCTCATTTTACTTTGGAGCTAAAAACTTGGATACGAGTTAAGGACGAAGACAAGAATCTTGCTTACATAGCAGCCTTGCTTTCACGATGTTGGACACGGAGCCTTTTCTCATACATTTGATTTTCGGTGTAAAATCTCACGAACAATGGACAAAAGAAATAATCAGTGATGAGAATACATCTATTCACAAAAATAGTTGACTTATACGGAGATGAATTTATCAAACGCTTGATTAGCATAATTTCAAAGTCATACAAGGACGATGAAAAACCAAGATCTTTGATATAATAGCTACTCTTGTCAGCTCTCAGACAGATGCAGACCGCATGGACTATTTGCTAAGAGATTCATATTTTACAAGTGTAACTAACGGAAGATATGACATTCAAAGACTCTATAAAATCTTTTGGGGTTAAGGAAGAAGATGATAAATTAAAAATATTTATCAATGAAAAATATATGTCTACTTTGAAGAATATGTAATGGCAAGATATTTCATGCACAAAGAAGTCTATCAGCATAATATTAAACAACATATGGAAAAATGTCTTAAGTTGCTATTTAAAAGAGCAAATGAACTGTTCATGAATAATGAAGATATTTTTTTGTGATATTGTCCTCAAAAACTGATATTAGGTCAAAAATTACAGTCGATGAATATCTGACAACTGATGACGGTTATTTTATGTACCATATCACTGGAGTAATCACAAAGATAAAATACTTTTCTTATCTTTGCAGAGTGTTTTTTAAATAGACAACCTTTTGATTACGAAACCGACGAATCTAAGGAAGAATTGATAGAAAAATTAATAACTTACTACGAAAAAAACAGCTGCGAAACTATAGAAAATCTTGACTATGAATATTTCTACATCAGAACTGACAAAAAGTCGCATTATATGCAAATACTAAAGAAAATATCTGGATAAACTCCCTGCAATAATGAAAAACTCTGTGACTTATCAGAAAAATCTCTCCTATAAATAAGCAAAAATGCATCAGAAATTTTCACTTCATCAAATAACTACATCAGTAGTTATCTGTTTTGCATTAAAGTTTGAATAAACATAAAACTATAGACATATATATTAAAAATCGGCATATATAGTACGCTGATTTTTGATATCAAATTATTCTTCAAAAACTAATTGTGTCATATTGTTTATTATCTTCAAATATTATACTTCTGCTGTTTTCAACACCCATTTTTATTCTCAAAACATAAGATTCTCTTATGTCAATCTTGTTTATATGCCTACTTGATATTACTACAAGACCTACATATATATCCCTATTATTAAGCTCTTCTATCTTTTTCTTGTAAAAGCAAGTTGATCTTCAACCTTATATACATCATCTAAAATTACAAGTCTTGTTTCAGGTTTCAAACTATCAAGGTCAGTAACATTGTTGTAAATTCTACCATCTCATCTTGAGAAGCAAGAAATTTGGCATAAGTTGACCTTCCATCCTGTTTGACCTGAAATTACTATATTTCTGTCAATAACCACATAACATTTTTCCATCAATCACCAAAATTAAGCACTAAAATGTTTCATAAATCTTCTCCTCCTTAATTAATTTATCATTGTATTTAACACATTAATTAACCATTGTACTTTTTATTGATTCTAAATAATCTTAAAAAGAATATTATTATTTGATATATTAATATCAATTTTCTTTCCAATAAACTTGTATATGGTCATTATCCTTAAGTACATCGGTAAAACTTGCATCATTACCATTAATTTTCATAATTAAACTGCCTTGTGGTCTTGATCTGTCAAAATCAATATGATCAAAAAATGTCCACAAAATTATATTTTCTTTTTGAATTAACCTTTATTAATTTTACCATTACAGATGACCTGAACTGTAGTATCATACTCTTTTTCCTGTATCTTCTCATCTTTTTTTATTTTCTTCAATTTCTATAATGTCACCCTCCATTATTGGCAAAAGCAAATTTTGCAACATCTCCATTTACACTAATTACTTTGTCATCTGATACATCAAGACACTCTCTTAGTTTGTTCTGTTATCAATTACATCATAAGAAATGCTGTCTCCGTTATTGAGACTTTGATTTATATCACTGCAAGATTCTACCATTTACGCATATGTTATAAAAGTAAGACCTTTTTCTCCATTTACCAAAATAATCTTTTCTTCTATTATATCCTTTACAGATACATACGCATCTTTCCCCTTTGTTGCTGATTGTACTACAATATCATCTCCATCAGATATCTTTGAATCAATGTTTGCTATTATTTGATTCAAGAATACCTTAGACTCTTCACCAAACTCACCGTTATATATCTTCTTTTCTCCATTTATATCTATGAGCAATGATTTACCTTTTTCTTGATATTAGCTCTCTTGGATTAAATCCTGCCAATAAAGAGCATCGCTAATCTTCAAATCCATTGAACGAAACATCTTGACCTTTTTGTTATTTACACTTACAGACATAAAAATCCTGTTTCTCATTTTTATACTACAAGCCAATATTCCCACAGGTGTTACACACTGAGGTCCTTGTAAAATAGGATTGTCATTTTCAATTTCACTTATTGACTCTACAGTTTTTATGACCACTCTTGCATTTGGAATTTGAAGATAATCAGCAACCATTTCACCTAAACCGGAGTTAAAGAACCTCCTCCTATCACAGCACTTTGGAGCTTTTTTGTTTAGCTTTAAAAATTTCATCAGCTATGTTTTTGAGCGACAAGAGATATTGAATCTTTAATTTTATCCAGTATTTCTGCTGATGTCATCTCATTTTCAATACCTACTATGTCGGTAAACACCTGTGTTTCTTGATTGAAAGTTTACATTTTAGATTTTCTGCTGTGTTAAAATCAAGTAGAAAATTTTTGAGACAGACTTTCAGTAATTTCATCCCCTGCTGTTGATGTCATAGCATATCCTACAATAGCTTCCATCCTTTGTAATTGCAATATCAGATGTGCCTGCTCCCTATGTCTACCATAGCAACATTAAGCAATCTTACACTTTCAGGAACTGAAATCTCAAGAGCAACTATCGGCTCAAGAGGTCATATACGAAACAGTTAGACCTATCCTATTCATAACTGAATTGAGTGCCTCAACAACAATCTTAGGCAAAAAGTAGCAATAACTTCAAGTGATATCTTACTACCTTTATGTCCTACAGGATTCTTAATCTCATACTCATCCAGCCTATAAGTCACTAACTGTATGCCCAACATTGTAGTAAGAAATATTGTCATTTTCAGCATCTTTTATCATATTTGCTGCCTCTTGCAAGACTTTGCTTCAATGTTTTTCATTATTTGAGTGTCAATCTGGTAACCTCGTCAAAGTCAACATCAACCTTCGCATTTACAGTCTTTAATGAACGACCTGCAGCAGCTATAGCAACCTCAGTCAATTTGACATTGGATTTTTCTTCGATTTTATTCTTTATCCTCTGAGCTACTTGTGCTACGGCTTCTATGTCATGTATCTGACTGTCATACATGGCTCTTTTGTGCATTTCTACAGCAACATCTCTTATTATTATCTTATCATTGTTTCTTTGTCCCAATATCCCCATAACACTACCTGTGCCAATATCAAGAGCACTTCCTTTTTCATCACTATTCATAATTTCACCAATAATTAATTAACTTTATACGATATTCGTGATATAATAATAACATAAATATCACATTTTATAAATACTTAATTAAAAATAGGATGAATATGGAAAAAGAAATTTTTATGCTGTAAAAAGGACGACAAATTGGTATATTTGATAATTGGGAAGAATGCATACTACAGGATACAAAACGCTATATTTAAAAAGTTTCAAAAACATTATCAGAAGCAAAGTCATTTTTAAATGATACCCTACTAATAGATGATGAAGTTAAATATCATAAAAGTGAAGAAGAAATATTTAAAAATATTCGCAAAGATGAGATGATTGCATATGTCGATGGGAGTTATGACAATCAAATAAAGTATTTTTCTTCCGGCGGAATAATGTTTTTACAACGGTAAGAGCGAGTCATTTAAATTCGCATCTAATGACGAGTCTTTGATAAGCATGAGAAATGTTTCCGCGAAATAAAGGCATCAATGTTTGTTATTCAAAAAGCTGCTGAATTAAAAATGAAGTCAGTAACTATTTATTTTGACTATAACGGAATAGAGATGTGGGCAAACGGCTCATGGAAGACAAATAATCACCCTAACAAAAAGAGTATAGAGAATTTTTGTATTGAAATGTTTAAAAATTGGATATCAAATTCGTCAAAGTCGAATCTCACACAAATATCAAATACAATGAACTTGTTGATAAACTTACGAAAGAAGCTATAGAAGATGTAAAAAGTCTTTAAAGTAAAAATATAGTTTTATGTAATTTGAATATTTAATTTTAAAGATTTTTATCTTTTAATAATAAAACTACTAAATTTTTAAGCCAATAATAGACCGTATCTTTTACAATCTATTATTGGCTTAATATCTAAATAATTAGAATAACAAACTTAGATTTGACAATATATAACTCCAATTACAACCACAAAATCAAAAAGTCATAGCAATGATTATATTTTTATGCTGTTTCTAAATACTTCCAATTTAGCACTATTATCTCAATACTATTATCTATTTAATCTGTCGATAATTTTCATCAATAGGTATGAAAAATAGACTATAATTTATGTCTTAATTATAAATGCACTGAGAATTTTTATCCATTATTTTATTAGAAATTAGTATATATATGGCTTACATAATAAACATTTAAAAATATTGTAATTTAATAGCAGTCATAATAACAAATCCTAATAATTACTCTTTTTATTAAAAACTACATTATTTGTTATTATCAGTAAGTTCGTCTTTGATAAGATCATTGATATCACTTTTTAATACTTTCTGTATCAACAATTGATTCTTCACCAAGCTTTTGAAATTTTGCTTTATCAACTTTTGTATATTCTTGATCATCATCATATTTTTAGTGATTAATCTTATCATTTTTCGTCGTAGAGACTTTTTCATCTCTGATGTTAGACTTTTCTTTTAACCAGCCAATTATTAAAATTATTAGCATAATAAACCCAATATACCCTAAAATAGGATACATTATTGATACTAATCCTTTTAAACCCCATAAAGGATAATCCATAACCTAAAAATAACCATACCTATCATAATGGGATAAAAACTTTTGGGATTATTGGATGAGAATCTTTTGCCAGAGCATAAAATAAACTAAAAGCCGTATTAAATATTAATCCAAATATCACTACTGCGTAAACCAACGCAAATATAGGGTGAATCTGTTTAGCTATCGCTAACATCGGATATATCCACATTTACTACAAGTTTTCACATTTGCATATAAGACAAGTTGCAATAGTCATAATAATACTAACAACTAAACCGCCCAATGTTCCACTTTTTCTGCAACACCTATCCTCATAATAGATCCACCTAATACAAAAAGCCATTGACACCAGCTCATAACAGAAAGCGAGAAATAATTTAAAACCGAAATCCAAATATTAGGCATAGGTGTAGAAATTGTTTTTGCACTTTCTTCTAATTCCTCAAAAATCAAAAGTTCTGACCTATAAATGTATATGCAGCCATAATCATAATCATGATAAAAAAAGGGTGTGAAAAATCGATTACATTTGTTATCTTTTCAAAATCAAGAAAACTAACAAAATTACTAACACAGCACATAGAAGTGCTCCTGCCCAAGACGGCATACCAAATTGTTGATTAAGATTTGAACCTGCTCCTGCAATCATGACAAAACCAATTACGAAGCAGGAAATAATTAACGAAATATCTAAAATTTTTATTGGTAATAGGTCCAGCAATTTGAGAAAGAACTTCAAAAGTGATCATTTGATCTGAAATAACTACCTAATGTAATAATTATTTTTCCCAAAAACTACACTAAGTACTCCAGAATAATAGTTCCAAAAATTTCCCAATTTGCCATAACTAACAAAGTATTGCATCAAATCCTGACCAGATGATAAACCTGCACCGATAAGTACTCCCACATAAGCTAATGCTATATTAAAAAAATTTTTATCATTACTTTACCTCTTTATTGTTAAAAATACTTATATATTAAACTGAGTCTGCCTAAAACATTACGATAATTTAGGATTATATTTATTGTCTAAAGATTATATGTCTCTATTACCTTTTCAATTATAGTATAATTTATCTTTTATTTCGATAAACAGTTTATATTTTCTTGTTTTAATAAATAAAATGATTCCTGCAACAAACACAAAGATTGCAGGCATCACAAAAACATAGTATCTATTATCACCCATACAAAATTTGTATGTATTTGACTTAACCCATAATGAATACATTAATATTGCTTTTTATTATTTTAGAAAAAGCATTTTTCTAATACATTTTTACAATATAAATTATTTTACAAAAATTAAATAATCTTTCTTTTTATTATTTTTGTTATTATTATTATTTATCTTTTTACAATATTCTTCACACCATCTATTGTTCCTCTATTGCGTATTTAACATCTTTTGCTACTTCTTTTTACTTTTGCAGTTGCTTTTTCTGTAGCGCCTTCTTTTCTAATTTTTATCGCCGGTAACCTTACCTAAATCTTCTTTCAATGTACCAATAGCTTGGTAAATTCTTTCTTCTTTTTTTAGCAAAGTAAAATAATGTTACTACAATAGCAATAAATGCACCTATAACAGAAGATATTAGTGATACTCTAACTATATTTTTGTCACTACTAATTTTATCTACACCTTCTTCTATTGCTTCTTTTTGCTCTATAAATTCTTTTCTTCTATTGACATAACCGACACTCCTTATTTCTAAAAATATCAAAAATACTTATTGTTTTTAAGAATAGTAATACTACATTAATAATAATTACTGAATTTAAAATAAGCTTTTTGATATACCTCTACAGTTAAAAATCACATATTTTTAAAACAATAATTAGTTTAAATGCTATTGAACTACTTTTTGATCGTATCAAAATTATACTCATTACCTTAAATCTATTAGTAATTCATATTACTAAAAACTAATAAAAACTCCAATAATAATTAACAAAATCGTAATCACATGCATTTATAACTCATTATTTGCTCAATGCATTTTATCTTGAATTTCTTAAGCAGATTTTTATTGCAAAATTCAATGAATTAAGTATATTATACAGCAAATAACATTAAAAAAATCAAATATCTTTCAACCATTATAGTATCACAGACCAGTTATTTGAACATTTAAAAATTTTATCTAATATAAAAATACAATTTTTACTGTTTAAAATTAATTTATATTTTCTATGATTTTTGGATTTATTTACTGATACTATTATCTCATTTAATTTGTGGATAATTTTTCATCAATAGGGTATGAAAAATAGACTATAATTTATGTCTTAATTATAAATGCACCGAGAATTTTTATCCATTATTTTATTAGAAATTAGTATAATACATTTTTATATCAACCTTAAGTCAAATAATAGTAAATCATACTTTTAATTTATAGATACTAAATTTTTCTCATGGATTTTTAAAATCATAAATAAAAGATGTAAATTCTCTATAAATATTTTGTATTCCATTATTTATAGAGCTTTTACATCTCTATTTAATTAATCCTAACTTAATTTTTAACAACTATTTATTTTATTATATTTTTATGACAAATAGAATAATATTATATTTTTGAAATAATAAAAATTTCATATACTGTTCAATTATAAATACATATCTACAATAATATACTTTCAAATCTTATTTATTTTGTTTTTATAAAGTCCTGTAAGCATCAACGCAATCGCCCCATCGCCTGTTACATTACAAGCTGTACCAAAAACTGTCTTGTAAAGCAAAATATAGTAAGCATAAGCGCAGTGCCACTTTGATCAAAACCTAATACTGAAATTATAATACCAAGAGATGCCATTACAGTTCCTCCCGGTACTCAGGTGCTCCTATGGCAAAAAAATCCCAAGTAACAATATAAATATAACCATTGTACCTACAGGTGGAATATTGCCGATAAGTATCTTTGATACTATCATCACAAAAATACCTCTGTCAAAACAGAACCGCATAAGTGTATTGTAGCTCCTATAGGAATTGCAAAAATCAACTATTTCTCTGTCAGAACTGATGACTTTCTGGCACATTCAAGTGATACAGGAAGAGTTGCAGCTGAACTCATTGTACCTACAGCTGTTAAGTATGCAGGTCCGTAGTGTTTTACTTCAAGAGGATTTGATTTTGATATTGTTCCTCCTATACTATACAATACTGCAAGCCATATAAAGTGCATTATCATAACAATTACTATCGCTTTGATAAAAACAGGGGAATTGATGAATTATAGCTCCTTCATACTGCAAAGTGTAGCAAATGTTGATGCCACGAAAAAGGGAAGAATTGGAACTATTATTTTTGTACTACAACCATCATTATATTATTAAATTCTATGAATAGTTTTTCCATCAATTCAGACTTTGTCCATATGATTGCAAGTCCAAAAATTATTGAAGTAACAAGAGCTGTCATAACAGGAAAAATTGGAGGAATATTTAGAGAAAATAATACTCCGAAGCTCTTAGTCCCTGCAACATCAGGTAGTAGTGTTTTAGATTAGGTATTATAATATAACCTGCTATCATCGACATAAATGCAGCACCTATTGATGATACATAAGCAATTATTAACGCTGTAGTCAACAGCTTATTTGCATTTTGCTTAAGCCCAGTTATAGCGGAGTAATAAAAACCAACAATAACCAAAGGAACAGCATAAAAATATTACTTGTCCTAAAAATTTGTTTAATTGACATAAAATTTGTATACTATTTTCATTACAAGCAAGTCCAATAAATAAACCTATAATAACTCCAGCAATTAATTTAACTATTAAGTAGTCTTTCTTCTCTTTTTGCCCACTCATTTATAAGTCCTCCTTATATTTAATATATATATTATTATACCTATAATCATTAATATTGCATTGTAAAAATATTTGAACAACAATTAGCAATTATAAACCTAATTATTTAATTAGCTCAAGTAATATATCATCAGAATATTTGAAGCCTTGATTACACAATATACCAACATTTTTATAGTATTTTCAACACTGTCTGATATTATGCCTACCTTATTTCTGACTATTACTCCATTAAGAGCAAGATACGAGCTTACTACAGCCTCTGATGCACAAACTGACAATTTCAAAGAGCAGTTGTCTTTTTGCTCCGTCACAGATGATACCGTAAGATTTGCAAGTAAATTATTACATGCCCTTTTATCTGTTCATTAGTTCCACCAAGCATATATGTCATCCCTGCACATACCCAACGCCAGCACCTATTGCACATCCGCACATTCCTGACAGCTTTCCTGAATATACCTTGACATATTTATTTATAAGATGTGCCAAAAATATTGTCTAAGTGTTTTTCTTCATCTATATTTTCTTTTTGTGACACCAAATATATTGGCAATATTACACAAGACCTTGATTTCCACTTCCTCCACTTGTCATAACCGGAAGCTCACCACCCCCATCCGCATATCTGCAGCTGCAGAGGTTGCAATCTTATTGTCGTTACAACATCCGTTCCTATTATATTTTTGTCTTGTAATGACTTTAAGGTCTTTCCAATATTTAATGCATAGTTGCTGTCTATAGCCTCATTAAATACTTCCATATTAAGTTTTATTCCTTCTTTTATGTATTCAAGTTCAGTTATATCCACATCTTTTGTAATTTCTACAAGAATATCAAAAATCAAGTGTTTTTATCAAGTCTTCATCTATTGAAGAGGATGTATCACATACATCAAGCAATACCTTTATCATCTACTTTTTATAAGAACAATATTGGTATGACCTGCAGATATTACAACTTCAATATTTTCATTATCTGTCAAAACTTCAGATTTTATGTATACACTATGGCAGTTATACTCTATCTCTTGGATTATATTCACTTCATTTAGAAAATTTAATGTATTATTTAGCTTGTCTTCATCTATATCTGACAATACCATGAGATTTTTGTGTCATCTCCATTTAAAAAGTCCCAAACAAAATGCCAGCTTAAGTCCTGATTTCCCATTTGTATGGGGTACCATTACCGACTTTCCATTTTTGTAAAATATTTTTACTTGTAGTAAGTACTATTTTATTTATATCTCCTGTTACATATTTTCTGCACACACTTCCTGCATAAGCTAAAGCAACAGGCTCAGTACAACCTATCGCAGGTCTGACATCTTGGTATACAAGGTCCAAGAGCCTTTTAGTAAACTCTTTCATTTATTTCCATCCTTAGTTGATTAATCTATGCTTTTAATTCAACAAATAATTGCAAGATTAAATAGAGAAACAAAAATATAATTATAATGCCGCTAACTACCATAAAAACTATTTCAAAGTCATTAAGTAACATGATTTTTATCAAAAGGTTTTTGAGCTTTTTATAAAACAATACTTTTAAATATTTACAATTCCTCTTGCTACTATTTCTACCTTTCCTTTCAAGCTTATATCACTAATTACTCCATATTTTAGTCTGGTTTGGATGTTTAATATTCCTCCAGGCTGAGACACATCTAAGTCTACTTCTTTGCTGTAAATATACGAAAGTGTAGATCCAATAGCTGATGTTCCTGATGCACAGCTCCTCTCCCAAAAATAAGCTGTCTGTCGCTTTTAACATATACAAGAGGAGTCAAATAATCTATATCAAAATCATAAAACATTATACCAAAAGGCTTCATAGTCTTCACCTTCCATATAATTTTTTTATTAGTTTAAATATATAATCTTTATCATTAACTGTTTTTATATCAATTATAAAATGAGAAATACCATCAAAATCAACTCTATATAGCTTAAACTTATCTTCAAGTAGAAGTTCAGTAGGTATCTCACTTGGTAAAGGCAATGCTACTTTTGACATATAGGTAAAATCACCTGTTTTTGCACAGTACACCTAAGATTTTTCAAGACCAGAAGCTTCAACATCTACATAGTAGTTATTTCCAATATTTTTGATACTCTTATGTTCATAGTGGACAAGGAGAGCAGCAAGAGACCTCGTAGCATTGGCACAGAACTCTCCGCCCATCATTTGAAGTCTAACTGCAATATTATCGTCGTCAGCTTTCATTTTTCTCAACAAATCCTACCTGTTCAGCACATAAATTACTATAACTCATTATGCAATTTCTATATGCTTACTTTTCAACCTCGTCTAAGATAAATACTGTCATATTTTCCATCGGATTTACCTTAACAAATTCCAGTTGCATAATGCTCTCCTCTTTTTATAAATTTTATTCTATCTCTTTTAATATCACCTTGTTCTAAATCTTCATAAGACATAACTTGTGCATATTCTTAACTTTGCAGCTCTGATGAATTGTATGTGTCTTGACTTGCATCTTCATTTTTATTTTTCTTCTTTTATATCTTCATTACTTATTAGACTCTTTGTATTCTACTGATTTTTTTCCTTTAGACTCTTGACCTCATCTATCAAAAATGTCAATGATGTTAAATGGAAACTCTCCCTTTTCAACATAGGTAAAATATGTGTTTAATATCATCTGGTTATCTGTAGTGTCCACTATCTCTATATTACCAGTTTGTATATCATAACCTGCTCTGATATTAGTCCATTTATAAAGCTGATCATCGTATTTCAAGCCGTCTTTACTATGAAAAACTGATCTGCAAACTCCAATTTTTGCCATTCCCTTAGTATTAAATACCTTAAAAACAGTCTGCTGTCTTCCTGACATTATACCAAATCCGACTTCATATCCATGCTTTATCTTTTTCAACTGTTTCATCAGTAAATGTAGCAATATAGTCTTTTTGAAACATATCTACAAAAATCTTCTCAACATAAGAAACTTCAAATATAAACTTATCCTCATTCATTTTTCAATAATCAAAAGATTTCATTTTATTATTAGATGCAGGAGTAAAATAATATGTTGCTATCTCATTATACATAATTGAGCTTTTTCCCTCTTCACTGAATATTCCTTTCATAAAGAGATATAGGGGATATTAATAGTGAATTTGACATAAAAGGCTATTAGCATAGCCACAGCTACTACAACAAAAATAAACACTATATTGTGAATAGTTGACAACATCTTCAGTTATTTTTTATCATATACTGCACAGATGCTGCTAATAGTGTAAAAATATTATTAACAACCAATTGCTAATAATTGATGAAATTTTCAAACCTATTCTAAGCTGACCCATAAAATCTCCTTAATACTTAAAAACTCTTAACAGATACTAATTCTTCATTTATCAGCATCTGTTACAAAACATAAATTGTAATATTTCCTATTATAATTCTATCATTTTTTTATTTAAATTCAAGATTTTGTATTTATCCATACTTTTTACAAAAATTTTCAGCAATGTCATCATTTTGAAAAATGCGTGTGTAAATATGTTGCAAGAGTGTTGTTTTTCATATACCCACCCTCCACTTTTTCACACTTTTGTCAAACAATATCTTTTCCATATCAAATGCTGTATCAGATTTACCTTTGAAAAAGTTGAATAATGAAATTCATGTCCTTTTTACTACCTGACCTTTCTTTGAAATAGGAGTATTTTCATTGCTTATGCCATTACTAATATCCAAAATCTTTGCAATTTGTCATTCATAATACTTATTCCTTCAAAAATACCAACCATATCATACTCTTTTATCATTTGTAACTATCTTATTTCCAAGGTACATAAGTCACCACACTCAGCGTAAATAGGCATATTTTCTTTAGATTTTTCAAATATATCTTGCATAAGTGATTTATTTTGAGATATTTCCTTAGCGTAAATTTCAGGATATCCTCCACCTATATATACCCCATGACAATATGGTAATTTTTCGTCTTTTAAAGTATTAAACTCTACTATTTTTACTCCTTTTTTCTCTGAGGTGATTTATTCCGTCTTCATAGTAAAAATTAAATGCCTTATCCATTGCAAGTGCTAAAATCACATCATATTTTTTCTTAACTTCATCTACTTGAAAAATAATATTATCATTTTTAGAAAGTTCAATTAATGATTTTAAGTCTATATTACTCTTTATTATATCAGCAACTTTTTCTTATCTTTTTCTTCATTTCGTGTGTATCTTCTTCTACTAAGTTTAATCCAAGATGCCTTGATGTAAATGTTATATCTTTAATCTTAGGTATATATCCAAGTATCTTTATGTCACTGATTTTATTGATGACCTTAGTATATTATATATGGCTATCACTACCAACATTATTTAATATTAAACCTCTTATTTTTCAAATCTTTATCATATTCTAAAAATCCCTTGACCAACGCTGCAATTGATGAAGCCATTTTTTTCCTGCATCTACTATCAATATAACATTTTGCATCTAAAATTTTTGCTCATCGAGGATGTTGAGCAGTAGTCGTCCATATCCTGATATCCGTCAAAAAGCCCCATTACCCCTTCAACTATCGATATATCTCCTGCTTTTTGCATAAATATTCTTTTTATTTCTTTGAGTTTGACATAAACTCATCCAGATTTGATGATAGCTTTCCTGTAGATATCTTATGATATCCTATGTCAATATAATCTGCTCCTACCTTAAAAACAAGAAACATCGTAACCCATGTCACAAAGTGCTCTTGCAATACCGCAAGTTACAGTTGTCTTTCCTATTCCTGATGTTGTAGCTGCAATCACTAATCTATTCATTTACATCTCCAATTTTTATTGAATTTTTCTTTATTATTTGTAATGCCTAATCATAAACTTCTCATAAATAAATCAAAAAAATTTTTATTATAATAGTATTATCACATTTTATCCCAAAAATTCAATACATATGAAAATATATAATTAGTTTTCATAATATTTATTTTAGTGATTATTTCCATTGATTATTTAATGATTATGGAAAATTTAAGTTCGTTAACTTATGATAGAGCTTAGCGATGATAATTAAAAATTTACTTTTATTAAAAATTGATATAAAATAATATAATTAAATTCTATTTTTCTAATACGGAGGTTTATCTTGCAAAAACTCTCTTAAATATAAGATGATAATGATTTATTTTCTTATTGGTATTTGTAGCCATGGTAATAGTTGGTGTGTTATCAATTCAGAATTTGAAAAATACAATATGAATCTGGTAAGAAGTGATATGATTAATATAAGCAAAAATATTGTTGATAATATGAGTATATTGTCCAAAAGATGACTTTTATTCTCATAAAAATGAACTTCAAAGCGGTTTACTTGATATGCCAATTTCAAAGTCTTATGAAGTATCAATAATAGATCCCGTTTCATACGAGATTCTTGCATCAACTAACTCTACCTTTGAATCTCAAAATGCCTTTTCTGTATTAAATGAAGGTATCCTTCTGGATTTAGCAACTGAAAATATTGTTGAAAAAGATATTTTTAATACAAAGTGAAACTGAACAATACAGTATTAAAAATATGGCTTTACAAATAAAAATGATGATGGGAAAATAAGATATATTTTATATGAAAGGCGTAGTCTTGATGATATAGACTCAATGCTTAAAAATGTAACAATAATAATAATAAGAGCGACATTATTGGCTCTTTTCATAACTATATTTTTGGATACTTCGTGTCAAAATTCAATTACTGTACCTATTAAAAACTCAATAGGGTTGCTATGATAGTTTCTAAGGGAGATTTTTCTGCAAAGGTAAAGGTAAATTCAAATGACGAGATAGGTCAACTTGGATCAACATTTAACTACCTAACAAAAATCTCGAAAAATATGATTAAAGAGTTATCTTCAGAAAAAGTAAGCTAAATGCCATTATTTACCATATGCAAAACGGACTTGTAGCCATTGATAACTTTGGGAAAATCATACATTGCAACGCAAATTTTTGCAAACATAATCAATTCCAATCAAGATATAGACGGTCTAATAAATAAAAAGCTATGATGATGTAATGAGCAAGTTTACCGACCAGCTTAGTTTTTCTATTATAATAAGATTACAGTCATAATAAAAAGTGAGGATATCACACTTAACATAAATGATAAATACTATACTGTATCCTCTGCAGTATTTAAAGAAAAATGGAGCTCTTGCCGGAATAATTGTTGTTTTCCAAGATATTACAGAATCAAGAAGATTGGAAGAACTCAGAAGAGATTTTGTTGCAAATGTATCTCACGAACTTAAGACTCCTATTACTTCAATAAAAAGCTATACAGAGACTTTGCTTGATGGAGCAATGGATGATAAAGATACAGCTACATCTTTTTAAATGTAATAAATAGTGAATCAGATAGAATGAATAGTATAATTAAAGACCTTCTACAACTATCACATATGGATTACAAAAAGAAAGTTGGGATATGTCTATGACAGATATCAACTCGTTGACAAGGGACTGCATTTTTGAAGATGAAACTTTATGCAGATAAGAAAAAATCAAAGTATAATAGATGAAATATCTGATGATACACTGCCAGTTATTATAGATAAGAGCAAATTTGAACAAGTCATAATAAACCTAATCTCAAATGCAATAAAATATACCAATAATGATGGAACAATAATAGTAAAAACTTATACTACAGGTAATAAATGCCATATTTGCGTAAGTGATAATGGAATAGAGATACCCAAGAAAGATCTTCCATTTATATTTGATAGGTTTTATAGAGTTGACAAGGGACGCTCAAGATCACTTGGTGGAACAGGTCTTGGACTTTCAATATGTGAAAGTATCATTGCTGAACATGGAGGAAAAATTTCTGTAACTTCAACATTGGGAAAGGGCAGTACATTTACGGTAACCATACCTATGTAAAAAGCACTCAAATTTAATAATTTGAGTGCTTTTACTGATTATTTTCTCATTTCTATCATTATCTCTGTAACAAAATTGTTAGTAGTTTTTGGTAGTCCAATAATCTGTAACATACCTTTCAACACAATAATCACCAAGCTTATGATTTCCTTCGTTTGCCCATTTTATAATCTTATCATAAGTTTGATTTATGCTTTCATGTGAACCTATGTGATAGCAAGATATTACCATACTTCCACCAAGTTTAATACTATTTTCTTCTCCAACATTTTCAAATGTTCTTTGTACTATCTTTACATTTTTGCAGTATTGTTTATCTTGTCCTTGTATGAAGGAAAATAAAAGCATTACAGGACCTGTAACTGCAGTGCCTTTTTCTTCCACAAAATTAGTAAACTCTATATTTACAATGGAGCTGTTATAATCATAATCAAATTCCTGCTCCAAAAATGTAAATTCTTCAGTATTTAAAAATTTTTACAAATACATTAGTTATATGTTGTTTTCTATAACTCCATCTGCTTCCAATATTAACTCATGCCAGTCTTTGACAGACTTATATTTTATAAATAACTCTCTCTTCTATTTTTATCTGCTTTATCTTATCGCTAAAGACCTTTTCCAATACATTGTATGTTGAGCCTTCTATAAGACTCTCTCATCTCTTCAAGCTTAAATCCCATTTGTTTATAATACTTTATTACAGGAACGGATAAAAAGCGTAGGCATACTGTAAAACCTGTATTGGTTATCTTCTACTTTATCAGGTTGTATTAGACCTATTTTTATCATAATATCTTAAGGCTTTTAGTCGATAGATTTGCTATCTTGCTTACTTGCCCTATAGAATAAAATTCCTGTTTCCTCATAAAACACCCCCATTATATTACAAATAGTCTACAGCTTTTTGTCGTAAACTCATTTCAGCATCTTGAATATTCTTATAACCATAAAAAGCGATGTTTGATTTTTGTATTTTTCAACTATTGTCATATTCTCATTTCTTGAATATAAGACATCATTTCTATATAAAATAAGAGTTTCATATGAATATGTCTTGAGTTCACCATAATTATATATATATATTGTAGTTACATGCGAATTTGAAATTTGAGGTCTTCCTATCTTAGAAAAATATGGATATTTTTATTGCAAATGCATCAAAATCTTCTTCAAGTAAATCTGCAATTTCTTTAATTAACTCAATTTTTCTTTAGAACATTCAGGAAATTTATATTTTAAAAACTCATCATAGTATGCTTTATCAGTAAATTCCATCATATAAGCATATTTTTCAGTAATTAGATTTCTATTTTGATTACCTGCTGTAATCAAATCATTTTTATAAGAATTTAGTGTTTTCTCACTAAAAAGCATTGTGTTGAGAATATCTCATAGCATAAAATGTCTTAAAGTTATTTTTGGCAAGGAGCTCTCCCATTCATACCCTTTACTTTATCAAACATAGTAAAATTCAATATTTATTATCTCATTTATCAAAATATCTTTATCAGTTTTTGATATGTCATATTTTCATTTCACCCTTTTTAATCAAAAATCTGCTCATAATATGCAGATTTCTAAGTCTAAAATCTGATATTGTTCTCATTATTTGTATAGCATGAGACTCTAAAAATCACTTTGAGCTACACAATATCCTTGTTTTCAAGTTCATTTGAAATATCATAACAAATGCTTTTCTATTAACTGAGTCTTTTTGCTAAAATTTGTATACTCATCACTAAGTAGTATAAGTTTTTAATACTGTTTCATCGAGTTTTAACAGATTTTCAGATGCCCTAAATGCCCATTTATAAAAAGGCATATATTTTCTGTTTAACAAAAATAGCTGATAATGTATTTTTAACAAACTCATTACAAGAAAGATATGCAGCATAGGAATCTTGTCTTCTCATACAACGATAATAGTTATACTGACCACTTTGAGCCATTATTGCAAGTCTTGCAGATAGTTTTTCTTTAATACATCTAATGGATAAAAAGTTGAGCAAATTCTCTCTTGCAGATGTAAAAATCGCCCTTTATATCTGTAAATACCTCTCCGTTAGTAGCACATTGACAAAAAATCTTTCAGGTATCTTCATCCAATCAACATTATCTTTTGGTCTTGATCCACAATTGGTATATTTATTATAAAAATGACTCTATTTCAAATACTCCGGTTCTATCCGTTGCAATTTTATTTTTGTTATCATATCCCATGAAACTTTGTGGCAATCTTTCATATTCATTTTTAATTCTAATCCTATTTTTATCATCTCAGTCCTTAGAAATCCATAAGCAAAAATCAGGTCCAAAAATCATGATCTAAAGAATACTCATCATCAAAACCAAGACACTGTGAGCCCTCCCCCACAAGTCCAACTGCTATTTCATCTTTTATAAAAGAGCAAATTTTTCTTGAATCATTTGTTTTCCAAAAGTTTCATAGTATAGTTTTGACAATTGCATACCCTTCATTTATATCACCTCTTAAAAAATATGTAAAAGTATTAAATAGTATAAAAAGGTCAAGCATAAGCCTGACCTTTTATGATGTTAGACAGTTATATTATTATTCTTCTCTTCTTTTTGGAAGAATTTCTTCTACTTCTGTATGAGGTCTTGACATAACATGAACTGAAATAAGTTCTCCAACTCTTTGAGCTGCAGCTGCACTAGCATCAGTAGCTGCCTTTAACAGCACCAACATCTCCTCTTACCATTACAGTTACAAGTCCACCACCAACATGTTCTTTACCTATTAGATACACATTAGCAGCCTTAACCATAGCGTCCGCAGCTTCTATTGAACCTATCAAACCTTTAGTTTCTATCATTCCCAATGCATCATATTTAGCCATTTTTAATTTCCTCCTAAATTTTAATTATATTATTTTTAAATTATTAATTTATTATTTTAAAGCTTTTTAAAAGCATTTAATCTATATAATTATACCTTTTGATGAAGAATCCAAGCCCATTGCATTGGCTTCTTCAGTATCTACATGAAGTTCCAGTTGAGATAATTCAGTTGCTCTTCTAACAACATTACTCAATATACCTCCTCTTTCGCCATCGACTTTAACATCAACAACTTCTTTAGTCATGAACATTAAATCTCTTAGCATCTTCAGGAGTCATGTGAATATGTCTCTGTGCAACTATTGCTCCTTGAGTTATTTGTAAAGATCCCTTAGGTCCTACAATTGTAAGTCCCGGTGTATCAGTTAAATCTCCTGACAATCTAACCTTTGAAGGTATACCAAGTTTAATACAATCAGATTTAAGTAACTCTATTTGATATCTTTTCTAACGGTCCCAATACCCTAACCTTTTTGAATTACACCTCTTGGTCCACAAATTGTGACTGTTTCATTAGCGGCAAATTGTTCAGGTTGAGATAAATCTTCATATTACTACAATCAAAAACCTTCGCCAAACAATACGGACTTGTCTTTTCTTGAAAGATGAGGCATGTCTGTTTTGATACTCCTGCAGGTATTTTTCAGATGATTGAGTCTCCTTAAGCTCATCTCTGACAGCTTCTGCCCAATAACTTAATGACAGCTTCATAACCTTGAGACATCTTTATGCTCCCTTCATTGCATCCATCAATGCTTGAACCATATCTTTCAATTGTTGAGGACTTACACCTTCATTTTCAAAAATCAAGTCCCTTTTTCCACAAGCATTACATTTTTCCAAGAGGTTGTCCTGAACCACAAGGGCATAGTGCTTCACCTTTAGAATTTAATGTAGTTGCACCTGCTCCACAGTTACCGCATGGTAATAATATTTAGCTTGACGGTTGTCTTTCTTGCTTCGCAGAACATTTTGCACCATATTCATCAGGTGATTTGTAATCTGAATAAGTTTCATAATTTGCAGGTGCCTTATATCCTGAAGTTGGTACATATTCTTTATTTTTGAGCTCCTTGTCCCTAATATTTCAAAACAAGTGTTTGTAGCAGATGCTGTTTGATTTGAAACAGTATCGCATTGGATTGAATTGAGTTCGGATAGTTAAATGTCGGATCAGCTAAATCAAAGAGTAGTTACATCTTTTTATTCCGTAAGCTATTCTCTTTATATTAATTAGATTCATCGGTCCTACATTATCAGATACAGAGCTTCACGCATGTTCCGCATCCCAATGTGAATGATGTCGAGTCCAGTACTTGCACCTGTTCCACCCATAGAGCTTCCTGTATTTACAAGCTATTCTTGATGCAGGTTTCTTAGTGAATTCAAGTGCTATGTTTCTATCTTCCAGTATGAAGACTCATTGCATGTCCTATACCGTTTTGTAATAGTTTTAATACTTAACTCACAAGCTTCAGTGCCAATCTTTTTACAGTGTAAAATGCCAATACTGTAGTCAACTTCTCATAAGAAAGAGGATATGCAGGTCCAACTCCGCTTGTTCTCCTATTAAAACTGTAGTTTCATCAGGTATTTCTATTCCTGCTGCTGACGCTATAACTTGAGGGCTTCTACCAACAAACTTAGCATTCATAGTATGTCCATTTTTAAATAGTAATTGACACACTTTGTCAGTTTCTTCTTTATTCATGAAATATGCACCATTTCTCTTAAACTCTTCAACAACAGCAGCTCTATTACATTCTTCTACTATTATTGACTGTTCAGATGCACATATAGTACCATAGTCAAATGTCTTACTTGTTATATATATACAGCCCTTGGTATGTTGGCAGTCTCTCGATATAAGCAGGAGAGTTTCCGGCACCAACACCAAGTGCAGGTTTTCCTGCTGAGTAAGAAGCTTTTACCATTCCTGGTCCGCCTGTTGCAATTATAACCTTTACTTCTTCAGACTTCATAAGTGCATTTGTTCCTTCTATAGAAGGTATTGATATGCATTGAATTACATTTTCAGGTGCTCCTGCTGCTATTGCAGCCTCGTTCATAAGTCTTGCAGCCTTTAATGTACATTTTAGTGCTGAAGGTGTGGTGAAAATACAATTGCGTTTCTTGCTTTTATAGATATAATAGATTTAAATATCGTTGTTGATGTAGGATTTGTTGAAGGAACTATTCCCATTAGAGTCCCATAGGTTCAGCAATATCCATAACTTTATTGATACTGTCTTCCTTATTATTCCTACTGTTTTCATATTTTTAATTTCTTCGTACAACAATACTGATGCCATATGGTTCTTGTAAGTTTTATCTTTTTACCTTACCAAATCCAGTTTCTTCAACTGCCATTTTTGCAAGACTTACTGCATTTTCCCTTGCAACTCTCACCATATTTTTAATATAGCATCAATTTGCTCTTCAGAAAAATCTGCAAGTTTTTAGTAGCTATATCTCCTAATCTTGCAAGTGTTCTGGCCTCTTGCATTGAGCGAAGATCATTATCTATCATTTCCATTTAAGCACCTCCTTTTATTATTTTACAAGAGACATTATATGCTCTGTAATTTTTCGCTTTGCTTAATTTAGAAATATTAATTCCTTTTTACTTCATCATCGTATTCTTTTTATAAGTTTTCTAACTCAGTTAAGTTCAAACTTTCCAAAAACTTTTTGAGCAGTATCTTTTCCATATATTGATACTATCTTCTCAAATTCCGACCTTGTAAAGTTCTTCTTGTCTATTGACTTTATATTGAATTTTTCTATTATATCATTTTTCTTCAATTTGTTGGATCGTACTGATTTGAATCTTGTTGTAACTGATCTTCTTCTTGAGTTTCTTCTATATAAGGTTCTTCTTGAGTTTCAACTACTTCAAACTCTTGGTTAATCTCAGCAATCTCAACTTCTTCCTCAATTACTTGAACTACAGCTTCATCCTCAAGTTCATCTTGTGCTATTATATCATCTTTTACAGTATTTTCACAAGATTTTTCTGTATCATCTTTATTTTTCTTCTTCAAATAAATTTCTTATACTATCAACAGGCCTTGGAATTACATGATTAGAAATAAGAAGATCCATTCCAAGCCTTTCAACTGACGATACTGCCGCATCAACAGAAGCCTTAACAGCCGCTACATCACCTTCTATAGTAATTGTAACTAATCCGCCTCCAACCAATGTCTTACTGACTAACTTAACATCAGCTGCTTTTTAGCATTACATCGGCACTTTCTATAGATGCGATTAATCCTTTAGTTTCAATTAATCCAATAGCTTGCAAATGTTCCTCCTTTCTGTGTTATTGTTCATTTTAGTTTTTATTAGTAAGTAACATAAAATACTTTTACCTTGTCTGGTGATCCAAATGCAACCTTTGATCCTTTAGGAGCATATATACTATCTCCAGGATAAGCTGATGTAAACCTTGCCGTCAATAGTTACTGTTAAAGTCACCTTCGATTATATAGTATATCTCATGTATTCCTACATCCCAATCGAAATTGCATCTTTCAATAGTCATAAATCCGGCATTCATAGGTGAGCCGCTATCAGCACCTATAAGTTCTTGATAATATACCTGCCGGCATCAGCAGGATTTCCAGTATCAAGAGCTTCATATTTGACTGTATTACCTCTTACCACCTTAAATCCACTAAGGATCAGTTTCACTTAGATAATTTTTGTTCTTTCATAAATTTTCCTAAGAATTCATTGAAGTTACCATTACTTATCATTTTTGCAAAACAGAATAAATAAGGTCTGAATCTATAGGTGCCTTGCTACCACTATTGCATACAGGTTCTTGAGGTGTATTTTGTGGTACATTGGAACATTGACAGCCTACAACAAACTCTATTGAGTTGTTCTTTTGCAAAATCTTTCGCTGAAGGAGTTATTATTGTACCTTCTTCAATATTGAAAACTTTCAATCCTTTTTACAAAGATCTTCAACTTCCTTCAAACAAACCAATTTCTTCATCACTATCACATCCTTTCAATATTATAATTATAACAAACTTGATATCAAGAGTTTTGACGGTGAAGGTCATTATCTCACTGTTCATCAAGTAAACTCTTATCAGCAGCTACTTCATTTCCTGCATCAATTCCTGATTGCACAGCAGCTACATCTCCGGTGAATACGAATAGTGCCTTACCTCCAAGACCATTTCCAAGTCTTAGTTCTATAGGTTCCAAATCAGCAGCTTTTTAATATTGCATCTGCCATTATAACCATCGTAGCCATTGAAAATGACTCCACTATTCCAACCGCACTTATTTTTATCAGGCATCGTGGTGCCTGTTATCGCAGGAAATACTAACGGGTGAACATTAGGTATAACTATTGAATCTACGAGATATTCATCTGCTGACTTTTTCACCTGCTTTTACTGATGTTTCAACAGCTGCCACATCCCCATGAACAATAGCGATGTACTTTCCCGGACAGGGTAGGAGAAGATGTTACAATCTCAACTTCAGAAACTTTTACCATCTGATCCGCAGAGTATATTCCTCTGGACATACTGTTGAATTCGGACCATTCCTATCGCATTTGCCAACCAATCCCTCCTTATCGTTACATAATTTTCGTCTGCTTGAACCACAGTTCCATCAATGCTTGAATGTATGTTGGCTCCAAGTGCATTTTTCTTGAGCAGTTCCTATAATTTGACCTTTTTACAACCTTATCTCCGACATTTACTATCACCTTTGCAGGTGCACCAATATGTTGTCTTGTTGATATCATCACTTGTTCAACTTCTAATAGCTCATCTACAAGTGGTGCAGGTCTGTCAAAATTATACAATCCCAATCTTGCAATCAGACGCTTGGTAGGGACAAGTCTGAAATTCTGTTTTTCTTACTTTCAAATTCAGTTTTTGAAGCTAGTATATTTCTTACCTTCATTTAAAAGTTTAGTTCTAAAGTAATTATTAGCATACATAGGATGAATACCTATAGGACATGAGAACAAATCACATAGATTACATTGTACACATAGCTGAGCAGCTTGTTGTCCTTCAAAATCATCCAAGTTATATGCCTGCATTCTAATATTTTTATGCGGCTGCATATTATGTCCGAGTAGGTATCTGTGACATAAATCCTGTACACATTCTGCATTGTTCACATGAACCCCTATTAACTTTTTGCTTGTTGTTGTGTAGTGGATCTTATTAAACTATGCTCTTTATTTAAAAATATAAAACCTTTACTCTTTTTGTGACAGATCCTTCCAGATTTTTAGTAAAGGTCCCATCATTGGTCCGCCATCAATGATACCATAATTATCAGGATTATCTATTCCGCTCTTTTAAAAAGTACTCTTAAAGGAGTTCCTACAGGGACTTTTAAAGTAACAGGATTTTCAATATCCTGCAGCTATTGTAACATAAGTTTCAGTTACAGCAACATCGTTCATAGCATTGTATACATTTAGCGCCGTTTCAGAGTTTATTACAACACGGCCTACATTTATAGGTATCCCCATCTCAGGAACAACCCTGCCTGTTAATTCATATACGAGCACCTGCTCATCTCCTGCAGGATACACATCTTTTAATTCTTTTTACCTCAAATAATCCTGAAGATTAAGATCAATAATCTTTTGATTTAATTTTTATTACTTCTTTATGTTTATATTTTATTCCGATGATTGCTTCTTTTTGCTTCTACAAACTTTACCTGCAGCAACAAAACCTTGAATTATTTCGCTAACATGTACATCCATCAATTGTTGGTCTACTCTTAGCAAAGGTTCACATTCGGCAGCATTCATCAAAATATATTCCGCCTTAGATGCAAGCTTAACATGAGTTGGGAATCCAGCTCCACCAGCACCTATAATTCCGGCTTGTTTTTATCTGTTCAAGAAGGCTCATATAATTTCCTCCTTTCTACCGCTCAAATGTTACACAGTCTTCATCAATGATTCCGACTATTACCGCATCAACCGGTATATCATCTTTGCCCAGCATCCTTCTTGCGGAAGATCCTGTCGTAATTATAACTCTATCTCCGATTCCTCGAACTTATTATATCTGCAACAACAAGCCTTTTTACCGGTTTCTATTCCTCCAATTACTTCAACAAGCATAAACTTAAGTCCGCTTAAGGATTCTGCCTTTCTTGTAGACCAAATGTGATCTACTACTTTAGCTGTCAGCATTTATTACTACCTTCTTCCAACTTAATTTTTATATCATTTAGAGCTTGCTCCACAGCTGCAGTATCCCCGAAAATAGCCAGTAGTATCATATTTTGAGGGCAAGAACCCTTAATATCTTCAACTGTAACTCCGACTGATTTTTGTGCAATATCTGCTGCTACAACCATCTCTATCAGTTTACCCTGAATTAGACCGATTGCATCCACACTGTCAGGAACAACCGCTGATGAGGAGCCTTTTCTTCTCATGAGTATATCCAATGTTCCCTTTGACGGAGATTTAATTATTCTTATGTCCATGAGATTCCTCCTCTCTTTCTACATTTCTTCTTGTTTACAACTTAATGCAATACCAAGCGGTGTAACAAACATTGGGTTCTTCGGCTTTTCTTGTCTTTATTTTAGTATCAATAACTTTTCTATACCTTCAAGACAACAAGTACCCCCTAACTATTGAAATTTCATCAACTTCAAAAATTTTTGATATGCCTACTTATAATACCTGATACTTTTTCTATTACAGGAGTAAGAACACTCAATAGCTCTTTGTGATTTTTGGGATCTCTTTGTATAGTTCAGCTTCTTCAAATGACTTTTGAATATGCTCCTGCAACTACCAAGGAAAAGTGTGTACCTCCTGTAGGCTCGTCTGTCACATAGACAACCTTACCGTCCTTTAGTACTGATATTCCAGTAGTTCCTCCACCAATATCAACAACTACCCCATTTTTCATTTTAAGCAGTTCATTTGCTGCTGTAGGTTCATCCATTATATTTGTAAGTTCAAAACCCGCTCCTTGAACCACATTTTTTATTGCTCCAGAGTCAAGTTCATCAGTACCCGGAGGTATAGCTGATGCTGCATATAAGCTCTGTACCAAGTTTTTTCCTCTATTTCCTCTTTCAACTGTCTTACTATTCTCACCGCTCCGATATAATCTACAACCATTCCGTCTCTAACGACATCTGCATACCTGTATGCTCCTGCAACAGGTTGAAAATTTTCGTCAAGAACAGCTATTACCACACATGCGGTACCCTAAATCCACTCCGGTATAATACACTTTAGATTTTTGACTTTATAGGTTTTTATTACTTTTTTTCAAACTTATCTATAAACTCATCACAATAAGTATAATCTACAATTTCTGACATTTTTACTCCCATGTATAGTACATATCAGTCTTGAAAGAGTATTTATAACCTGACACATATATTTTTACATTTGTCTTTACTTCTTCCGATTCAAACTGATAATCTTCCAACTCTTCATAAAAATTACGATACAACATCTTTTAGTCTATAAAGAGTTATTATATCTTTGCCATTTTCTACTTGTACATAAAAATCATTGATTTTCAAAGCAATCAGAAAGTTCTTCACCAAAATTAACTTCATTAATGTGTTCACATACTTTATATTCCAAGTTTTCAGTCATTATTCCGCATTCTATGTATTTTTAGTATGCCAAGAACAAATCTACTTACTTTTTGAAATATCTTGAATTATAACTATATCTCCACCTATAAAAATTAGTAGCACACAATAGTGTTTCGCTATGGAGTAGTTTTAATTTTGAAGATAGTCTTGAAGATATTTTTTAAACTTTTTCTCCTGTACTTTTTCATCCTTTTTGCTTTTTCCCTTTAAAAGAATCGCTATTTTGAATTTCATCATGCTAGTCTACTCCTCTGTCCAACAGGAACTGTCTGGCTCCCGGAGTAAAGTTTTGTATCGGGCGGTAGTTTGAAATTTGTAATAGGTTGCAATTTAAATTGGTCTCTTAAATCTGATTCCGTTATAAAAAAGCATCCCTGCTACCCCCTTTTCATCTAATTTTAAATTTTTGATTAATTCATTTAATCCTTTTCCATTTGCAAGATTTACATCAAAAATATGGTTCTTTAACTCCAATATGTTTCAAAGTTTTTGACTGCATCATTGTAGTGACTTACTTCACCTTCTATGATATTTATTACTCCAAATACTTTTTTTAGAAAAAGCCTTGGTAAAGCCATGTGAATATATATCATCTTGTTTTCTTGTGTCTCACTACAACTACAATGCAACTTGCATCTTGAGAAATAGATACGAGATATTTGTACATCCATGTGTTTTTCCAGATAAGCACTGGGAACATCAATGGTATTTTTACCATATATTACATCAGGACATCTCGAAACTGCCCTATTATCATTGTTAATCAGATTGGCTATACTACTTTTTTTCCAACTCCTTTTTGTACCGATTATCATAACTCTTTTTCATGTTTTTGTTATTCCGACAGTATCAAAAATCAAGTAATATTGATAGCTTTTCAATTACCTGCCTAAGAGAAGTCTCTACACTTTGTACATCTCCACTTATCAAAAACTGATCCTGTGAATCTGTCCAAAAACCTATCTCAACATCAGCAGCCTTGGTAGCAATATCTGCCGCTATTATAGCCGTTTCACAAGGAGTTAAAGTCAGTATGCCTATTGCACCTTTTTCATCAATGCCAAGTCTTTCATATATATCATTTACAGGTGATGCAATTATATGCGCTAATGTTACCTGCTTGCCGGAACGGATTCCTGTATGACCCTTTTGGATGCCCTTATCAGAAACTACGCTCATCTTAAGTCCCCTAATGTTTTCATATACAGTTACGCTAAACCCTGCTTCATCGAAGTAACCTTTTTATTCTGTCCAAATCCTCATCGCTCAAAGCAACTTCTTCTTGAATCTCATACGTCATATCAAGTTGTTTGTATTTATTTACACCCAATTTATGATAAGGAAGTAAATCTACTCCTTTGAAATTCTTATAATCCTTATACGGTTTTTAAAAACTCGATAACACCCTTTATATCCACCTCATCAGCATTTACTGTTTTTTAGCAAAGCATCCTTACCTTTTACATTATATCTATTATCAAGTAAAGTTGTAATATTATCAAGAATTCTCTCGTTTCTAACTCCTGTCCAATAAGAATGTTTCTCCGGATCAATTTGCTTTATATCAAATAAAAACAAATCTACAAACTCAGCTATCTTCATCAAAAGATTCTTTTTACATAACCGCAGGTTTCAATTGCAGTATTAATTCCTGCTCTTTTTACAAGACATTAGAAGATTTTCAGCAGCCTCAACCTGAACAGTAACCTCACCACCACCAAGGGTAACTCCGCCACGGATATTTCATAGAAAGTTCTGTCTTCTTCCACATATTCTAAAAAGTTCGGATATTTTTAACCTTATCACCTACGATTGACAATGCCTTACTTAGGCACGCCTCTTCACATTTCCTGCATCCGATGCACCTGATATCTCTGTCGATTATATGCTTTCCGCTCTCATCCATTTTATGAATGCCCACCGGACATACTTGGACACATCTTCCGCAATCCACACATAAATCTCGCTTATACATCACAGAATATCCGGTTTCAAGCCCTTCGGGATTTTGCACACCACCCTACATCTAAGCGGACATCCTTTGAAAAACCAAAGTTCTAACTCCCGGACCATCATACATGTTGTACTTTTTGCTTATTGAATATCAGTGCCTCTCTTTCTATACACAAATCATTTTTAGCACTCATATTTTTCAACTCTTTATTTAATTTTTATACCAGCACCGTTATACGGTGCTGATATAATTAGTATTTATAATTAGAAATTATTAAGAACTGTACGGCTTATTATTTCATCTTGTACATCTTTGCAAAGTTCTACGAAGAATGCACTATATCCTCATAACACGAACAACCAAATCTCTATACATTTGAGGGTTCTTTTTGTGCTTCAATAAGATTCTTGTTGTCAAGATAGTTAAATTGCATTTCTCCATTTCCAAAATATACTTGCTGTGCAGAAGCAATGAAATTATACCTTCTTCTCCTTCAGGAGTATCAAAGCAATCCTGCCATAAGCTTAAAGTTATGAACCATACCTATATTCATATTATCATTTGCAAGTTTTGATACTGATTTTTATTATAGCTGTAGGTCCCTTTATAGTCAGCACCTTGTGTAGGGCTTATACCGTCAGACAATGGTAACCATGCTTTTCTTCCATTTGCACTTGCACCTGTCATTTGTCCAAATGGTGTATTGTTTGATATTGAAAGTGTTCCGTGGCTTAGTACAGAATACAATGTCTTGAATTTTCTATGTTCCATTTCAGTGAAGTAAATTATATCAGAAGCTATATAATCTGCATAATCATCATCATTACCATACTTAGGAGCATCCAGCAATCTTTTCTTACTTGTTCGTATCCTACGAAGTCAGCTTTAAGTGCTTCGTTAAGTTGAGCAAGAGTATATTTCTTGTCATCAAATACGAGTTTTCTTTATAGCAGCCATTGAGTCAGCATATGTTGCCAATCCTGACCATACAACACCCGGTCCGAAGTTGTACATTGCTCCACCTGCTGAAACATCTTTTCCACTTTCCATACAACCTTCATACATCAAAGACATCCAGTGGCTTAGGTGCCATATCTCTGTGTACTCTTTGGCTTATAACTGTAGCAACAGAAGTCCATTTTGTGATGTATTTTATTTTGTTCTTTTTACAGCTCTTTCAAATTCTTCGTAAGTCTTGTATTGAGAAACATCACCAAAATCTGGAGTAACTTGTTTTCCATACCATAGTGGTACACCATGATTAAGCGTAAGTTCTATTGCTATAGGCCATTGAGTATAACCTGTAGAAGTCCATTGGTAAAGTCTTCCTGATTTTTGAGGCTCAACGCAACCCATCAAGCAATAGTCTCTGGCATCTTCTATAGAAACGCCTTTTGCAAGCATCATCTTAATATGAGTATCATCAAAGTGACAAGCAGGGAATCCCATACCTGATCTTACAACATCAACAATCTTCTTCAAATATTTATGAGGAGATTTGTTGTGGATTCTGGCAGCAAGTGATGGTTGGTATATTCTTACATGTCTTACAGCATCCATCAATAGGTATGTCAAGTCATTTGTAGCATCTCTACCATCTCTTGTAACACCACCAACGCACATATTAACAAACGGTTGATATCCTGCGAAGAATTTTTGATCCGCCTTCACTTGTTACCCACATCATTTCTGACATTTTTATAAGCATACAGCCAGCTAACTCAAAAGCTTCAAAATCATTCATTCTTCCTGATTCAATATCAGCTTTATAGAAAGGATACATATATTGATCCACTCTACCTATTGACATACCTGTTTGGTTTTCTTCTACAACAAGTAGTGATTCTATTGTCCAAACAGCTTGTATTGCTTCCCAGAATGTACTTGGTTTATTTGCAGGTACTTTTGCATTTATTTCTGATATTTTTAGAAGTTCAGCTTTTCTCTTAGGATTAGTTTCTTTTTGAGCAAGTTCTGCTGCGTATGCAGATAATCTTCTTGCATATGCCATAACACCTTCAGTAGTATCAATTATTGATTTATAGAAATATATCTTATCTATATCACCAGGGTTAGCATAATCCAATTTCTTAAGATGTTCTCTTGCTTCGTTTTTGTATGTCAATCATACCTTTTTCATTAAGATAACATCGTATCCAGGGTTTGAGTCTCCACCACCGTTAACAGCATGGTATGAACAATCTGAAACAAATGATTCACCAGACATTTCCCAAAGCCCAGCTTCTCTGTATTGGTCTTCGCAAGTTTCATCAAGAGATTTACCTTCCCAATAAGGGAATAATTCTTCTCTCATTATTTTCTTGTCTTCTTCAGAGATGTAAAATGGATCTTGAGGTCTTGAACCAATTGTATCCAACTCATCTTTCATCCATCTCCAAGCTATATCCGAGAAAAAAGCTCCAGCTCTTGGTTTACCACAAGGAGAACCAACTATAAGCTCATTGTCTTGAATTACAAGTGGAGCAGTCTCACAGCAATATCTGAAACATTTTGCTCTTAATAGTATTTTAGGCATTCCCGGATTTTCTTTTGCTATCTTTGTTATAGCTCTTGCTCTATAAGTAGTTACTGAAGGCACTTGTTTCAAGAAATTTTCTTTCAATTTTTCAATCTGTCAGTAATTCCATCAGGTACTCCAGTTCCTTCAGGTGCAGTATAATTATTGCTTGCACTTGGTGCATCTTTTTGTTATATCTTCTGAAACACTTTGAAACATCTTCATCAAAAGAAGCGCGTTCTTCATCGCTCATGTTCTTAGTAGCTTCAGCAAGCTTATTTGAAAACTCTCTTATATCCACTTTATTCCCTCTCTTCCATAATATTTATTACTAATACTTTTTTTATATAGTTGTTTATGACAGATTTTTAAAAATTAAATTCAAAATAAACAATAAAAATAAATTGAAGTTTAGTATTGTTAACAATTTTCTATTTTTCGTTAAGTATTTTATCAAGCATGTCTTTTTAAAGTTAGCATATCAACAAATGATTTTTCCTTTACTATTCCGGAAATATCCATGTTTTTCATCCTTTAATCCACACTCATCCTTAACTTCATCAATAGTTCTAACACCGTATCCTACTTTTCTTACATATATAAGATTTTTAGGAGATACATTGTCAGATGTTATTCCTGTACCTGCAGATCCGCTTCCAAGTGTCATAGCTGGGAAAATATTTGTAGTAGCACCCTATACTTCCATAAGTAGCAGGAGTATTTACCAGTATTCTACCTACAGGTTTTTTTAAGTGCAAACTGTTCTATAACCCAAGGATCCTTAGAGTGTATTACTAATGTATGACCTTTACCCTCACTTATGAGAAGCTCAATACATTTTTCACACGCAACTCTCCAATCATCTTCAATGTAGTATGCTATTACAGGACAAAAGTTTTTTTCTTTTGAATACGGATTAGTCTCTGATACATACTTTTGTAAAGATATAAGCAGTTTAATATTGTCATCTACACTAAATCCTGCTTTTTCAGCTAAGAACGATGCAGATTTACCAACCAAATGATGATTCAAGCTACCATCTTGATTGTACAACAGTTCACCCAATCTCTTTTCTTCATCTTCATTCATAAAAATACGCACCGTTTTTATAAACGCTTCCCTAACCTTATTCTCTATGACTTTATCCACAACCACTGACTGTTCAGCAGCAGACAAAAATACCATAATCAAATGTTTTAGAGTCTATTATATCATTGACCGCCTTATCAATATCTGCAGTTCTCTCAATAAATGCAGGTCCACTTCCTACACCGCCGTATATTAGAGGTTTTCCTGATTTATATGACATCTCGAGTAATTTGTTTATACCTGTATTCATTATAAGTGACACACAATTATGACTCATAAGTTCACAAGTACCTACCTTAGATATTGTACTCATGTAGCTAAGCGCTCCACTTGGAAGACCGCTTTCTTCTGCTGCTTTTATGAGAATATCTAATGTCTTATGCATTACATTTTTGCCCTCGGATGAGGAGAAAAAATAATTGCGTTACCTGATTTTATTGCAATTATAGCCTTATAAATTGTTGTCGATACGGACTGGTAACAGGACATATCGCTGCAATTACACCAACAGGTATACCTATATCAACTATAGATTTTTTCCTTATCGTAGTCTATTACCCCTACACACTTCATATCTTTTATGTGCTTAATAATATATTCGCACACAAACTTATTTTTAAGTACTTATCTTGCCAACGACCATAGTCTGTTTCTTCGCAAGATAGTACGGCAATTGCTTTTATATGCTTTTTATTTCTCGTATCATAGCCTCAACTATGATATCTAACTGTTCCTGCGTATAAGTAGCAAGAACAAGTTGTGCTTCTTTTTGCCTCTCCGCAAGAATTCTAGCCTCTTGTATAGAAAGCAAATCATTATCTATTATATTCATATTTACTTCCTTCTTTGACTACACCTTACTCCTCAGTAGTTGGAAGAAGCTTATCAAAAAGTATATCTCTTAGTAATTTTTCCAAATCCTCATGAGGTCTGGCACTAACAACAGAACTGTACACTTCAGCTCCCATTTCATTTACTGCACGAACACCGGCTTCAACAGCTGTTCTACAAGCTCCAACATCACCTGAAACAAGGACTGAAATATATCCTGAAGCCACGCTTTTCAAAACCGATTAGTTCTACATCAGCCGCCTTACACATTGCATCTGCAGCCTCAAGCACAAAACACGATTCCGAAAGTCTCTATTAATCCGAGTGCCTCATATTTTTTTCATGCTCATCATTATCACCCCTATCCTTATTCTGCATCAATATCATAAATACTAACTACATTTCCTACAGCTTTAATAGGTCTTGGCATTACATTTTTAGCTGTAAGCTTACCTATTGCTGCTGCTGCTTCAGCTCCAGCTTCAACAGAAGATCTAACAGCTGCTACATCACCTTTTACCATTATAGTAACAAGAGTTGAACCGACATTTTTCATAAGCTATCAATTCAACATCTGCAGCTTTAAGCATCTTATCTGCAGCTTCTATTGCCGTACCATACCAACAGTTTCAACTAGACCTAAAAGCCTCTCCACCTTCATACTTCATTGTTATTCTCCTTTCATTTTAATCAGGAATATATTTTATTTATCGTATCTGCCCCATCTTGTGGTGCATGATAATATATCTCAATTCTCCAGCATTGTCAAGCTCAAATCTTGTCTCAGCTAAAAGACCATTGGCTTCAGCTGTCATCAACGCTTCAATTACTGATTTCTTATTGAGCGCTTTAAAACTTCCATAAGTAGGCTTAAGTGCTTCTATAACATCATCCGCTGAAGCTTCTCCTACTGATGTAAAAATACTCAATATTGCATAGTTCAAAGGTTTCATATCTGTTAAGCCTCCTTATTCTTATTAATAAGTTCCAAAGGATTTACAGCTATCAATAATATACCTATAACCATAACTATAGCTGCTATCCATACTCTTCCCGGTGGCATAGTATCAGGAGTTCCCATAACAACTCCAAGTATTATCCAATAGAAGAAAGGTCCCCAGAATGAATACGCTCCGTTACAAGCCATACCAAGAGCAGCACCGCACATAGAGTTGCCCTTGTACCATAACGAAAAAGGCAAAAAGAGCAAAAATCCACTGATTACGAAGAATATTAGCGATTGAGGATTTGTCAAAGCTCCACCAATAAGCTTAGGAGCATAAGAAAAAAATCTCCAGCCATTATGCTAAGTACGGGTACTAAAATAACCAAGTTTACAAGTCCTGATACAGTTTGTCTTATCATTATTCCTATTTCGACATCTATTAGAGATGTTCCGTATCCAACAATAACACCTTCAAATCCCCATCCAAAAGCGGCAATTAACGCAATAAGCATTCCTATAATCATTTCTTTATTGATTTCTCCGCCTGATACACCAGTGCTACCTATTATAAGACTTGCCATAACACAAGTTATAACTCCAGCTATCATTCTTTTGTTAAGTTCTTGTTTGAATATTATTCTACCAAGTACAGCACCTATAGCAGGGCAAAGCGCAGATATAGGTATAACTATTGAACCGGCTTTTTGAAGAGCTATGATATATGCTGTACCAGCAATAGGTCCACCTACTATAGCCGCAATCATCATCATTCTTCCGGTTTAGAATTTAGACATCTGAAAAAAAGTCGGATATCTTTCCATTTGCTCCCCCAAATATCCATGCCCATACAGCACTCATCGAGTCATTAAAAGCACTTCCCAAAGCTCCGAGTATGTAAACTGAGACAAAAAAATAGGTAAGGCTCCTCGGCATACCACTCTCCCCAAATACCTTTTCCCATTGCAACTGTAACAAAAAGCTGAATACAAACCGTAACTCATCCCTGATATAATTGCAACCGTTATGCCCTTCTTAAAAGTTTGACATTAACTTTTTGCTTAGCACTAATTACTGCAGCTGACGGTTGTGAAGCTCCTTGACTTCCACCAAAGTTTCCACTCACTTACTATCCCTCCTGAATTTTAATATTTTTGCAAATTGTTTTTGCATTTGTATTTTGGAAAAACCCGAAAAACATTTTTCAAATTTTCACAAGACTATTTTATCATTTCCCTTTACAGTAATGTCAATATTCATTTTTAAAAAAATGCAATTTTAATTTCATTAACTTCGTTTTTTTCAAAAAGTTCTTCTAAAATATTACTTTTTTTCTATAAATTTCACGGATTTACAATGATAATCAAATCTATTTATACTATGTAAATTAATTTTCTACTAAAATAGTGAATTTTTTTCAAAAATTTCGATTTCATTTTTTTGTTACTTCCCTTAGGGTAATGTTATAAAAATCATCGATTCATTTATCGATGATTTTTAGATTATCTTTGATATATAATTTTTTTCTATTTTTTTCGACTGTGTACCACGGACTAAATTCCTTTTGCTTATCTATATCAAGTTTTTAAATCATACCCAACTTTTCCTTTCATCATAAAAGTACGCTGTTCATTTTTACTTGAATTAATATTTCTTCTCTCAATACCTAAGATATAAAAAAATGCCGTTATCATTAAATATTAGATTTGGAGATGTTAGTAACTCATTGCTTTGTATATGGAATTGTTTTTAAATATAATAAATAAATTTCAGTTCTATCTTCTTTTGCAGTCTTAAATATATTTTTCTTTAATTATATCCCTATTGTATTTTTGATGAAGGTATGTTACTAAGTACAAAAATCATAGTTATCTTTAGTAATATATTCATCAGTTTTTGAAATATCCAAAAGCATCTTTTAGTACTTTTTTTGAATTAGTCATATTATATACTAAGGTTATGGCCTCTTGTCTGCTTATTTTTTTGAGGGAGAAAAATGTCTTGTCAGGGTATCCAGTAATAATATTTGTACTTGACAGATACTCTAAGCTATCAACAGCCCACGAAGGAATAAACTTATAATCTTTGTATTTTTAATATCACCTTTTTAATGTATTTATCTGTTTTTCAGTATTATACACTATCACAGCTGCTTCACTGCGAGTAATAGGCATATATGGTCTAAAAAGCACCGTCACTATAGCCCTTTGTTATTTTTTTAAGTGATTTGCCAAGTCAATAAAACCGTCATTGACATCAGAATACTTTGATTTTTGGAATCTGTTCAGTATAATTTTTGTTTGACATAAGATATAACATCATAAGATGAACAAACTCTATTCTTGTTATATTTTCAGTATAATCTATATCTTTTTCATTGTAGACGGTATTATTTTTTTGCTATTTAATTCATTGTAGTAAGTCTTTTGCCCACGAATCTATCTTGGAGTACGAATAAGTGTTATTACTCAATAATATACATACAATAAATACAACACTTGCAAATTTTTCTCAAAAATAATCACTTCCTTTCATCTTCATATTTATGACAATTAAATTATATCATAATTTTTGAAAATTAATTAAAAATGACAAATTTGTAATGTGCGTGTCTATATTATTAATTCACCCTATCAGCTTATCATTTTCAAAAGCTATTTATTCTAACATCAAGTAACTTTCCTGACAAATCTTTTTGCGTTTTTTTACATATTTTTTTACATAATTTTTTTGTATAGCCTTGATAATACTGTTCTTCTCTTTGTTCAAAGAGAACATCAAAGATCTTTCCTATAAGACCTTTTTCAAACTCTTCCTTATTTCTATTTGCAAGAGCTATTAACTTTTCAGAACGCTTGTGTTTTACATCGTTATCTATCTGATTTTTCATATCATACGCCTTAGTTCCTGAGCGTCTTGAAAAAGGAAAGATGTGCATCTCGTATAGATTGATGTCGCTTAGATAAGAGTAAGTTTTTCAAACTCTTCATCAGTCTCTCCGGAAAACCTGCAATTATATCTGTTGTTATTGCAGGAGTATCAAAGTATTGTCTAATTTTTTTGTACAGCCTCTTTATACTCATCTGTGGTGTATCTTCTGTTCATCCTCTTTAATGTATCATCGCAGCCACTTTGAAGAGATAGATGAAAAATGAGGACAGAATTTATCTATCTTAGAAATCCTTTTCTAAAAATCTTCAGAAATAATAATCGGCTCAACAGAACCTATTCTAATCCTATAGAGATTTTTATCTTGGATACTTCCTCAATAACATCTATAAGCGAAAAGCATCTGCTTGCACTAAATCTTCTTTTTGTGAATTTATAATAGGGAATAAATTCAGTCTTTGATCTTTTTAAGTCCTTACCATAGGATGCTATGTGTATACCGGTTAGCACAACTTCCTTATAGCCATTATCAGAAAGACTTTGTACTTCTTTTTACAATATCACTATATTTCTACTTCTTATCCTGCCTCTTGTATATGGTATAATACAGTAGGAACAATATCTATCCTAACACGTCTTGTATTTTTGACAAATGCTCTAGTATTTTTAGTATAGCTTGTAACACTAAGATTTTCAAACTCTACCTCTTCCATTATACTTGTAACTTTTTACCACTTTATCATGATTAGTTATTTTTGCACTTCTTCAAAAAAATCTTATTCTTATCCTTCGTACCGACAACAAGATTAACATCTTCAATTTTGATTATAGCATCAGGATCATTTTGGGCATAACACCCCATAACGACTACCACTGCATCCTTATTATTTTTCTTTGCACGCCTTATCACCTGTCTTGACTTCCTGTCAGACATAGATGTTACTGTACAGGTATTTATTATATATATATCCGCCTTGTCATCAAAGTCTGTCAATATATATCCGTTTTGGGTAAATATCTCCTCAACTGCGTTTGTTTCATATTGATTCACCTTACAACCAAGTGTATAAGTTGCAATAGTTTTTTGTTCATTTAATCTCCTGTTTATTTCTATTTATCTTGTATTTTTCAAACTTAAAAATTTTATGCATATCTGCTGTCAAATTATTTTTATAATTTGGGGCAATTAAAATAACTATCGATTATTTTCTTTCTTTTATGCTAATACAGTATAATGACTCACAAAATATCAAATCCTTTGTTCTATTTGTTTTTAGCAAACTATATTATACAAGTTTTTTTATTTTCTGAGTCATTACTTTCTAAGTATTGTACTTAGATTTTAAGCCTGAAACTTTAATTTAAAACCTTAAATTTTTATTCACAAAAACTTTCCAATTCATAAGTCAAAATACTCTTTTGCTACTATAGGTGCTATTTCAGTCCTTAATATTCGGTTTCCTAATGACAGTACCTCTACATTATTTTTTTCTTCATCTCTTCAAGCTCTTTTTCGTCTATTCCACCCTCAGGCCCTATTATTATACCTATATATCTTGGGTACCTCGCATCTTACTTACAAAAATCTTTTTATAGTTAGATTTCTTTCATCTTCATAAAAATAAGATATTGGCATCATTTCTTTGAATATCTTTTATCATTTCATCAAATGACAAAGCTACATTAATTTTTAGGTATCTCTGTTCTTTTGCACTGCTTTGCAGATTCGTCAATAATTTTTGCAATCGTTCAGCCTCATTTACCTCTATAGAAACACATCTTTTAAACCTAACAGGAACAATTTTATATATCCTGCTTGAGTTGTATTTTTACATATCTTCAAGTTTACTTCCCTTTGGTATTCCTTGATAAAGTAATACTTTTTACCCTATCTTCCCTTTGTATATCAACGCTGTTTACTATTTCAAGGCTGATATTATCAGAGCTGATATCAACAATCTTCATTATATATTCTCTTTTTGCATTGTCTACTATCTCAACTTCATCATCAATATTAAGTCTTAATACTTTTTGAAATATGCTTAATATCTTCTTTATCTGTAATTTTGTTGATATTTCCAGCAATTTCATCAATAAAAAAATCTGTTCATTCAACTTCCTGTCTTCTAAATCTAAAGTCTTTTGATTAAATAAATCTAATATACAAAAATCAATTTATTGTATTTTAACTTTTAACTTATTTACTCTTTACTCTACAAACTATGCAGTTCCACTCTCCGTCATCTTCAACAATTTCAAAATTATTATCTATTAGTTTAGAAATGACAAAAGTCCTTTTTATCGTTAATTATTCCTGAAGAAAATGAAATATCCATCTTCTTTCATAAAAATCAGCTATATTTTCACTAAGTTTAGCTATGATATCAGCTATGATATTTGCCACTATTACATCAGCCTTTTTCATCTATAACTTCAGTAAGGTCACCATATCTTACATCTACTGTATCAGAAAATCCATTTAATTCTACATTTTCTTTGCTTACTTTAACAGCCAGTTTATCCAAATCAACAGCAATAACTCTTTGTGCTCCAAGGTGCGCTGCAGCAATTGACAATATACCGCTACCACAACCTATATCTATTAGACTATCTCCTTGTTTCATATATTTCTCAATAGCATTGATACATATTCTTGTAGTTTCATGAGTTCCAGTTCCAAAAGCCATACCGGGATCTATATCTATTATCTTTTCCCCTTCTTTTGCTGTATATTCTTCCCAAGAAGGCTTTATAACTATTGAGTTAGACACTTTTTGTACATTAAAATATTTTTTTCCATTCATTTTTCCCAATTTTCTTGTTTTACTACTTTTTAATATCTCAAGTGAGCGGTATCTAAGTCAAGACTTTTTACATATTCAAGTCTTTTTAATTTCAGAAAGTTTCTCATCTAAATCTTCTTCAGATGAAAAATAACCTATTACTCTTACATCTTCATGTCCAAAGTCAAAAACTTCTTCTTCCATATAATCCCATGCAAGAGGATCTTGTCCTTGAAGATGAAAAATCACTAGGATCTTCTATCATAACTCCTTTTGATCCGGACTCTATAAATATATTGGATATAAGTTCAACAGCTAAAGTAGTGGTAGACACCTGAAATTTCATTCCAATTCATAATTTTAACTGTGCAAAAAAATGCACTTCTCCTTTTCATTTATTTTTACATCTCAGTAAATATTTATTACCCAAATATTCTTAAATAACAATGAAAAACATCGCAAAGATTATTACCTGTACTTTTATTAGTAAAAATTCTTTTACAATAAATATTTAACTACAGCAGTTAATTGACATAGTGGTAAAAATATTTCTAAACCATTATACATACTTATGTCAAGTAGTGCAATAAAGAAATTATGCTACATATACAATTTTATATGTAACATAGATAAATATTAAATATTGTGAAAAATATTTTATTAAAAACTGTAGAATTTATTGGGTTTATTTTAACTTTATTGTGTTATAATAAAGACATAAATATTTATGTTATTTATTCATCCCTGCATTCTAAATACTTATATGTCATTTTAAATTTGAAAAACTAATGATATATTTAATTTAAAAAAATATTATTGATGAATAAAAATAAAGGAGGAAAAAATCATGGGATTAATTAAGGCAGCACTTGGATCATTACAAGGTACATTAGCTGATCAATATAAGGAGTTTTTCTATTGTGACTCTATACCTAACGATATACTTGTAGTCAAAGGAAGAAAGCGTGCAAGTAATCGTTCTTCAAATAAAGGAGATGACAATATCATCTCTCAAGGTTCACTAATAGCAGTCGCTGACGGTCAAGCCATGATTATCGTGGAACAAGGTAAAATAGTTGAGTTTTGTAACGAACCGGTGAATATACATTTGATGCTTCTACTGAACCTTCTATTTTTCAACGGTGGCCTTAATAAAGAAAACATTGATGCAAACTTTCAATGCTGTTGGTAAAGATTTACATTTGGCGGTGTGCCACCAAAAAGACCAAAGAGTATACTACTTTAATATGAAAGAAATTCTTGACAATAAATTTGGGACTCAAAAATCCCGTTTATTTTAAAAATAATAGATAATAATATAGGATTAGATATGGATACTTCTGTCAGATGTAACGGTATGTACTCTTATCAAATCACTAACCCTATGACATTTTATACAAAGCTTTGTTCTAATGTTACAAACACCTATGATAGATCAGAAATAGATGCTCAACTTAAGAGTGAATTTATGGATGCTCTACAACCGGCTTTTTCAAAATTTCTGAACTTGGAATAAGACCAAGCGGTATACCTGCTCATACTAAAGAACTTGCTCAAGCTATGAAGGAAGAACTTTCACAAAAATGGACTGAACTTAGAGGTATATCTATAGTTTCTTTAGCAATAAATTCCGTTTCCATACCTAAAGAAGATGAGGACGCTCTAAAAGAAGCCCAAAGACAAGCTATGTATGCAAATACAAAAAAATGGCTGCAGGTAGTATGGTTCAAGCACAAACCGAAGCTATGAAGATAGCTGCAGGCAATCCTGGTGGAGCTATGATGGGCTTTATGGGAATGAATATGGCTACTCAACAAGGTGGATTAAATGCACAAAATCTGTTTAATATGAATCAACAACAACAAATGCAACAACAGCAACAACAACAATCTGAAAATTCATGGACATGTTCTTGTGGTACTGCAAATCAAGGCAAATTCTGTGCTAACTGTGGCAACCCAAAACCTGCTCCAGCTCAAGCTAATGGATGGACATGCTCTTGTGGTACTATTAATCAAGGAAAAATTCTGCTCTAACTGTGGCAGTCCAAAGCCATCAGGCGCACCACTATATAAATGTGACAAATGTGGATATGAGATAAAAGATCCTTCAAATCCTCCTAAGTTCTGCCCTGAATGTGGAGATGTATTTGATAAAAATGACATTGTAAAAATAGATTTTTTTATTCTTATATTCAGTATTTATCTCCGATGTAACTCTTATTACAATATAGCTTGTATAATGTGCTAAGCTTCTGTAACTATTTGATGTAATGGAGCTTGTCGGATATTAAAAATTTGTGTAATATTTTATATCTAAGGTGGTGTACAATGAGTGAATTATTAGATTTTAAATGCCCTTCTTGTGGGGGTAGCATTGAGTTTAACAGTAGTTCCCAAAAATATGAAATGTCCATATTGTGGCTCAGAATTTGATGTTGAAACTGTCAAACACATGGATAAGGGTATATCTGATGAACTCTCACAGGAAGATTTACAGTGGAAGAAAAAATTTTTAATCAATGGTCAGGCGAAGAAACTAAAAGGTATGGCTGTATATCGTTGTGAATCCTGCGGCGGAGAGATAATAACTGATAAAACCACAAGCGCCACTATGTGTCCATATTGCGGTGCAAATGTAGTAATCAAAGGACAATTTGCAGGAGATTTGAAACCAAGCTTTGTAATTCCATTTAAAATAGATAAAAACAGCCATTGCAGGTTTTGCAAAGCGCATCTAAAAAGGAAAGTATTTTTACCTCCTGATTTTAAAGATAAAAATCATATAGATGAAATCAAAGGAGTTTATGTTCCATTTTGGGTATTCAACTGTGATGCTTATGGAGATGTTAAGTATAAAGCAAGTAATGTACGATATTGGAGCGATTCAGATTACGAATATACTGAAACTATGACATATCTTGTATCAAGAAGTGGAAGCGTAGGTTTCGAAAAATACCTGTAGATGGTGCAACAAAGATGGATGACGAGCTTATGGAATCCATAGAGCCTTATCATGCATGTGATATAATGGATTTTCAAACTGCATATCTTGCAGGATATGTCGCTGAAAAAAATATGATGTTACCTCAGATCAAAAGTATCCAAAGAGCAAATGAAAGGGTAAAAAGAAAGCCTTGAAGAAGCATTCAGATCAACAGTAACAGGCTATAACTCTGTGGAAGTTTCAAGTAGTGTGATAAATACTCGAAATTCAACTGTTGATTATGCACTATATCCTGTATGGCTTTTTGCATACAAGCTGGGAAGGCGAAACATATACATTTGCCATGAACGGACAAACAGGTAAATTTGTCGGAGATTTACCTATAGACAGAGCAGCATATATCAAGTGGTTGTTAAAATTCGGCATTGCTATATCATTAATAGTAAGCATAATTATAACATTTTTCTAATGGGGGCATTAAGTTGAAAAAAATATAAAGATTTTTAATACTATCATTTTTATTTCAATATGTTTTTGCTTTCCCTGTGTCTGCAGTATCAAATCTTCCCTTATAATAGATAAGGCGGATTTAATAAGTAGTAACGCAGAAGCACAGCTAACAAAAAGCAAGAGATATACAAAACAAATACAAAAATAGATGTAGTAATAGTAACAGTACCATCAACTGAAGGAGCAGGTATTGAATACTTTACTGAAACTCTATATCTACAAAGCGGCTATGGTCAAGGAAGTCTAAAAGATGGAATGATGCTCCTACTAAGCATGGAGGAAAGAGACTATGATTTTTACAAAAAGGAAAGGTACATGATAATCTATCCATTTCTTTTAGAAGAAAAAAATACTTGACCCGACAATAAAACAAATTAAGAAATAGTGACTATGAAGGCGCTTTTTAATATCTTCCTTAGCACAGTTGATGAGGTATATTCTAAGGCAAAACCTGACGGTTCTTTCCCAAAAAGAACCAAAAGGAGTTTTCCATATCTAATAGGTATAATAGGAAGCTTTGTAGTTGCATTTATCATTGTCCAAACAGGAGCTTCCACTTTGAAATCCGTTAGATATTCTCGTACTGCTAACAACTATGTAAAGAAAAACAGTTTGGTAATAAACAGAGGATTCGATCAGTTTCTCTATAGAAATGTTACAAGAAGAAGAAAAACCTAAATCAAACAGTAGCGATAGCAGAACAAGAAGTAGTGGCAGTAGTCCACATTCCAGTCACACATCAGGCAAATTTTAATTAGATATCTTTTTAATTTTTTTAAGCAGACTGTATTTTGGCGGTCTGCTTTTTAATATAACTTTAATAAGTTATACTAATTTCTAATAAAATAATGTATAAAAATTCTCAGTGCATTTATAATTAAGACATAAATTATATAACATTTTTTTCATACCTATTGAAGAAAAATTATCCACAAATTAAATAGATAATAGTATTAATCTTTATTATCACTTTTTACAATTAGATACAGTATAATATTCTATTGACATTATCGCCAAAAATATTTATAATTGTATCTTAGAATATAAGCACTTAATCTTATCTTTAGTATTCAGATTTGATTAGGGTGCTTGATTATATGTTGTATTAATGTATAATCATATCATTATAGTCTTGTATATACCATTATTGCAATAATAATATATAACCTGATATAAATCTAAATAGATGTAATAATATATTGTGAAAAGAGGATTTTTATGGAAATAAGAAATTTCAAAAAATACTTGTAGCTAATCGTGGAGAAATTGCAATCAGAGTATTTAGAGCATGTAAGGAGCTTGGTATCAGATCCTTAGCCATATATTCAGAACAAGATAAGACTTCACTTTTTAGAACAAAGGCTGATGAATCTTATCAAATAGGAAAAAATAAGACTCCTGTTGAGGCTTATCTTGCAATAGACGAAATAATAAAATTAGCAAAGATGTTGATGCCATTCATCCGGGATACGGCTTTCTATCTGAAAATGCACAATTTGCCAAAAAATGTGAAGAAAACGGCATAGCTTTTATTGGTCCTACATCAAAGATAATATCCTCTGTAGGAGACAAAAATAAGCTCAAAAATTGTAGCTCAAGCTGCAAATGTCCCTACTATACCAGGTGTTGAACAAGCAATAAAAATCAGATTCAGAAGCAGTAGAATTTGCCAATTCTTGTGGATACCCTGTAATGCTCAAAGCTTCTGCCGGTGGTGGCGGAAGAGGTATGCGAGATAGTACAAAATGAAGAAGAACTTATAAGAAACTTCCACGAGGCAAGGTCAGAAGCGAAAAAAGCATTTGGAATTGACGACATCTTCATTGAAAAATATATAGATTCTCCAAAACACATAGAAGTACAGATTCTTGGTGATAAATATGGAAATATAGTACATCTTTTTGAAAAGAGATTGCTCAATACAAAGAAGACACCAAAAACTTATAGAGTTTTTGCCCTTCAATTTCATTGAGCCAAGAAAAAAGATTAGAGATTTGTAACGATGCTGTAAAACTTGCACAACATGTTGGATATATAAATGCAGGTACTGTAGAATTTTTGGTAGACAAGGATATGAACCATTATTTCATTGAGGTCAATCCGAGAATACAGGTTGAACATACAATAACAGAAGAGATAACAGGTCTTGACATAGTGCAAAGTCAAATTCTCATAGCACAGGGTTATAGCCTTGATTCCAACGAGATATCAATAAAAATCTCAACAAGACATCCAGCCAAGAGGATATGCGATACAGTGTAGAGTAACAGCAGAAGATCCAATCAATAACTTTGCCCCTGATACAGGAAGAATAGAAGTGTATAGGACAGGCTCAGGTGCGGGTATAAGACTGGATGGTGGCAACGGATTTACAGGCTCAATTATATCTCCTTATTATGATTCTTTTGCTTGTTAAGTTGACATCAAGAGCTCGTACTTTCAAAGATGCAATAAGAAAAATCAAAAACGCTCTATAAATGAATTGAAAGTATCAGGCGTAGAGACAAATGCATCATTTTTATTAAATGTACTAAATACACCTGAGTTTGAGCAAGGTATATGCTCCACATCTTTTATAGCAGACAACCCTCAGCTGTTTGAAATATCTCATAAAGGGGACAAGAACTTAAAGTCTTAAATTATATAGGCGAAAAGATTGTAAACGGAACAAAAAGGCAATAAGAAAGACTTTGAAGGTATCTCAGCATCAAAAACCAAGAATTCCTGAAGACCTCAGTGGAACAAAGCAAATCCTAGATACTCAAGGGGTTGACGGACTAATAAAATGGATAAAATCTCAAGATAGACTACTACTCACTGATACAACTATGCGTGATGCTCATCAGTCCCTACTTGCTACAAGAGTAAGGACTATCGATATGCTTAGAGCTGCAAAATCTACTGCTCTTTATGGCAAAGATTTGTTTTCTTTAGAGATGTGGGGAGGAGCAACATTTGATGTTTCATACAGATTCTTGAAAGAATCTCCTTGGAAGAGACTAATGGAGCTAAGAAAGAGAATACCTAACCTTCTTTTCCAAATGCTTTTTAGAGGTTCAAATGCAGTTGGTTACAAAAACTATCCTGACAATGTTATTAAAGAATTTATAGTGCAATCAGCAAACGCAGGAATAGATATATTTAGAATTTTGATTCACTCAACTGGTTAGAGGCTATGAAACCGTCAATTGATGCTGTAAAAATCTGTTGGAAAAGTCGCAGAAGGAACTATGTGTTACACAGGTGACATAACGGATGAAACAAGAGATAAGTATACTTTAAAAATATTATGTAAATCTTGCAAAAGAAATAGAAAAATCAGGGGCAGATATACTTGGAATCAAAGATATGTCAGCACTATTAAAAACCTTATGCAGCTCATAAAACTAATTAAGGCACTTAAAGAAGAAGTATCAATCCCTATTCATCTCCATACCCACGACACTTCAGGAAATGGGGTAGCTACAGTAATAATGGCTACACAAGCTGGAGTTGATATAGCAGATGCAGCTATAAGCTCAATGTCGGGACTTACTTCACAGCCTTCACTAAACTCTATCATAGCAGCATTGGAACACACTCAAGAGATACAAAGATTGACCTTGAGAATCTTGAAAAAGTTTCAAAGCTATTGGAGTTCACTTAGACCTATATATGAACACTTTGAGTCAGATTTAAAATCAGGTACAACAGAAATTTACAAGTATGAAATACCTGGCGGACAATACTCAAATCTCAAACCTCAGGTAGAACAGTTTCGGTCTTTCCGATAAATTTGGTGAAGTAAAAAGAAATGTACAAAGAAGTAAACGAAATGCTTGGGAGATATTGTAAAAGTAACTCCATCGTCAAAAAAATGGTAGGCGATATGGCTATATTTATGGTACAAAACTCTTTAAACAAAGACAATATATATGAAAAAGGTCAAAATCTGACATTCCCAGACTCTGCAATAACATACTTTTTCAGGAATGATGGGACAACCAGAAGGTGGATTCCCAGAAAGACTTCAAAAAATGGTGCTAAAAAGATACTAAACCAATAACTGTAAGACCTGGTACACTTTTTAGAAGATGAAGATTTCGATGCAATAGCAAAACATCTTGAGACAAATTTCGGCTACAAACCGACTATGAGAGAATGTCTAAGCTATGCCCTATATCCAAAAAGTATATGAAGACTACAGAAAATCACTAATTGAATATGGCGACCTATCACATATGAACAGTGATGTATTCTTCCACGGACTTAAGGTTGGAGAAACTTCAGAGGTTGAAATAGAAGACGGAAAGATACTAATCATAACATTGCTTGAAATTAGCAAAATGGATAATAGAGGGATATGTCAAGCTTTCATTTTGAAATAAACGGAAATAGAAGAGATATCAAGATATATGACAATGATTTCGGTGAAAGCAATACAGATATAATAGTAACAAAATATGCAGACCCTAACGACAATATGGAAATCGGTGCTTCAATACCGGAAATATCCTCAAGGTATATGTAAAAGAGGAGATACTGTAAAGACAGGACAAAGTCTGATACTTGTCGAAGCTATGAAGATGGAAACTAATATAGTCGCCAAAGAAGACGGAATAATAGAAGAAATATTCACAGCACAAGGACAAAACAGTAAAGTCAGGTGAATTGCTAATAAGAATGAAAAAGTAATCAATACATTTTAAAATATTTCACTTTTTAAATGAATGTACTTTTATTTTAAATTATTAGGATAACTAATATTAAAAATATAAAAAAATTTTTCATACTAAATTTCCAATAATTGTTTCTTATTCAAATACTATTATGAATATGCTATGGTGAATGTCATTCATAGATAAAATAGATAATAGTATTAATTAATAGCTGTCAGATATATGAAAAATCAGAACTATATTTTGACAGCTATACTTATATCAATTTATTATAATTTATAGTAAGTTATGTGAAAAAATAGTATAATTTTTTGTTATAAATTTCAATCTCAATAGTTAGTGTTTTTCTAACTTTGTTCTTAAAATTACAATATGCTATAACCATTATATTGCTATTATATCCTTACATTGTCTTTGCTTGGAGGTTGATTATGAAAGTTTGTGAGATAAGAAATGTCAAAAATTGGTGAAAGTATACCAAAAATCTGCGTCCCTATAGTTGATGAAAATACTGAAGAAATAATCGAAACTGTCAGAAAAAAATAAAATTAAGCGGAGCTGATTTGGTAGAATGGAGGGCTGATTTTTAAAGATATCGAAGATTTTGACAAGCTTTAGACAAGTACTTGAGATTTTAAGAGAAATTCTTTTTGATATTCCTATAGTATTTACTGTTCGAACTTCAGTTGATGGCGGAAAAATTGATATTGATACTAATGACTATGTAAAAATCAACTCTTTTGTATCTTCATTGAAATTGGTGGACATAATTGATATTGAGCTTTCAAGGGGTAGGCAAAGTGTAAAAACTCATAGAGATAGCTAAAAAAATAATAATGTTAAGACTATAGTTTCAAATCATAGAAATGATACTCCTATAAAGGATGAAATAGTTGAAACACTTATAAAAAAATGCAGGATTTTTAATCCTGATATTATTAAGATAGCACTTACTCCACATTCAAACAAGGATGTACTTACTTTTGCTGTCTGCAATGGATGAGATGTCTGAAATTTATGCCAAAATACCTGTTATTGCAATTTCTATGACAAACATGGGTGTAATAAGCAGAATATGTCAGGAGATGTTTTGCTCCTCTATTACATTTGCCTCTTTGGAAAAAGCTCTGCTCAGGTCAAATACAAGTAAGTGAAATGAAAACTGTTCTAAGTATTATGCACAAGGCAATTGGTAAATAGTAAAAACCACCCTATCCAAATACGGTGGTTTTTATTATTAATCTTATATTTATACTATTATCTATTTAATCTGTGGATAATTTTTCTTCAATAGGTATGAAAAACGGAATATAATTTATGAATCTATTATAAGTTCACTGAAAAATTTTTATCCATTATTTTTAATAGAATTTAGTATTAATTTGAATTATCTTTTTCAAGTAAAATATTATCAAAAATTTCTGTATTGTCTTGCCCTTTATTTCATTTTCTTTTACCAGATGTAATACTCCCAGTATAGATACTATTTTCTCATCTTTGTCATCTTGTGTAACAATATCACTAAAATTACATTTTGCGCTACATTTACAAAGTCTTGAATATATCTTATTTTTCTTACTTAGCGACCTTTGTCTTTTGGCATATTTTACCTGTATTTGTTCGTCCTTAGTTCTATTTTTCGATATTTCCACTATGTTTTCAAGTGTTAGTCTTGAAAAATCAAGCTCCTGTTTGATAAATATCTCTTCAGGAATTTTTCAAAATACCTATAGTCTTCTTCATACTTCTTCTTAAGATAGTTTGCTATCTCTTTATATTTTTGCGTATTCTTCCAGTGAAAAATACAAGATCTTCTATCTCATCATCTTCTGTCTTTATATACAACATATATCTTGATTTTATTTCTATCAACTTGCCTGATATATATATAAAGTCGCTTATCATCTCCGGATCTTCAAACTTTGCTTTTGATACGATATCCAAAAACTCATCTGCAATCTTACTGATAGAGATCTCGCAAATGTCAAGTTTATGTATTAATGAAAGCATAAGATCCAAAGGACCTGAAAAAGACCTCAGTTTCTACCTTAAAACATGCATTCCCGCCAAAAATAAATACAAATTTAGTAATCATTGCGTACAATGGTTGAATTAATATACTTGTAGCTCCTGTCACGATAAGAAGCAAAAATATTACCATTGAATATCTTTCAATTGGATATAATTTTGCTGATATATATGGAGGTAAAATCTGTCTTATGAAATAATATCCTGAAAAAGGAGGTATCGGTAATAACTGTATTGCACTGTAACCTATATTTTATACTGACAGTCAATTGTAATATATCGTATAATTTATCAAACCCAATATTTAATGAATATATAATTTTGAGAATCCATAAGAAAAATGCTGCTGTAATTATATTGGCAATTGAGCCTGAGATAAAATATACAGCCAGACCATATCTCTTATTTTTGAAATTATTGGGATTTATTACTACAGGCCTACCCCATCCAAATCCTGCTATCAGCAAAAAGATAAAGCCTATTGGATCTAAGTGAGCATTTGGAGAAAGAGATAGCTGCCCATTCATCTTAGGTGTATTATCTCCCATAAGATGAGCGCAAAGCGCATGACCATATCCACTGAAAATAAATGCTACCATTACTCCCGGTATTGATATACTTTCTAAATTAAACATCTAAACTCCTTAAAATCTTAGTCCAAAAACAATAGGAAGTATCATCGGATTTCTTCCTGTTTTTTCAATCAAGAACGACTTCAGATTATCCCTTATAACATTTTTGATGTAGTTGTATTGACTCATATCTCTTCTTTCAAATCCTTCTATGCTTTCAACAACTACGGATTTGATGTCGTCTATTAACTCTTCGGACTCTTTAACATATATAAATCCTCTTGATATAATTTCTATTTTATCAGCTAACTTGTCGCCTTCTTTTTAGAGGTATCACAACAACTATAAGTCCATCTTCTGAGAGATGTTTCCTGTCTCTAAGAACAATATTTCCTATGTCTCCCTACTCCAAGTCCATCTACCAATATATTGCCTGAAAGGCACCTTACCTGTTATTTTTTTGCTTCATTTTTTTATCTACTTCAAGCACATCTCCGTTTGAAAGTAAAAATACATTTTCTTCTTTTAAGACCTATTTTTAATGACATCTCCTTATGTTGGATTAGATGTCTTTTTTTCACCGTGTATAGGTATGAAAAATTTAGGCTGAACAAGTGACAACATAAGCTTAAGTTCTTCCTGTCTGGCATGACCTGACACATGTATTTCTGATACAGAGTCATAAATAACAGTTGCTCCTATTGCAAAAAGGTTGTTTATTACTCTTGATACAGAGTTTTTCATTTCCCGGTATAGGGATGAGCTGAAAAACTACTACATCCCCTTTTCTAATTTCTATTTGTCTATGCTCCATCTTTTGACATTCTTGTAAGCGCAGACAATGGTTCACCTTGAGAACCTGTAGTAATTATTACAAGTTCATTATCGTCATATTTATTGATATCTCTTAAGTCTATATAGGTATTATCAGGAATTTTTCAGATAATTAAGCTCTGATGCTACATCCATTATATTTGCCATAGATCTACCTGATACAGCAACTTTTTACCTGTCTTATGAGCAGCATCTATTATCTGCTGTAGTCTGTGTACATTTGAAGCAAATGTAGCTACGAATATTCTGTTGTTGTCAACAGAGGCAAATATCTGATTAAGAGTGTTTCCAACTGATGCTTCTGATTCAGTATATCCTGCTCTTTCTACATTGGTACTTTCTCCAAGCATAAGCGTAACACCATTTGAGCCTATCTCAGCTATCTTGTTAAGGTCTATTCTTACATCATCTACAGGCGTATAATCCACCTTGAAATCTCCTGTATGGAAAACAGTACCTGCATCAGTATATAGCGCAATAGAACAAGAATCAGGTATAGAGTGGTTTACTCTTATAAACTCTGCTGTAAACGCTCCAAGACCTATCTTTTGATTAGGTTGTATTACATTTAATTCAACACCTGAAATATTATTTTCTTTTAATTTGAGCGCTATAAGTCCCATAGTAAAAGGCACATTGTATATAGGCACATTAATTTTTCAAGAAAAACGGGATTGCTCCAATATGGTCTTCGTGTCCATGTGTTATAAGTAGAGCCTTTATCTTGTCCTTATTTTTAACCAAATAAGATATATCCGGAATTACTATGTCTATCCCAAGCATCTCGTCTTCAGGGAATATCAATCCACAGTCTATTACCACTATTTCATTTTTGTATTCAAGTACAGTCATATTTTTCCTATCTCGTTTAATCCTCCGAGTAGGAAAGCTTTAATTTTTGCTGATTTTTCTTGGCATAATTTGTCCTTAATATGTGTATATTAAGTTCTCCTTTCTTAAGTTAAATATATTTATAAACTGTCTCATTTTTGCTTAATGCTATTAGAATTTTCAAAAAAATAAATTTGATACAGTCCTATGTAATACTTCTCTTCGCATTTTAAATGAAAAAAATTCTGATAGTAAAATTTTTAATTTCATAAAATTGATAGTTTTATTAAAATTACAACTAAAAATTGCACATTAATTGCTTGAGTTTTTTTGTATAAATTTACAAAATGTTCCAAATTAATGTATAATACCCTTAAACTATATTTGAGGAGGAAAGATGAAATCAGTAACCCATCTGACAACAGGCGTACTCACCTATACTAACTATATATTGCTTTTCAGGCAATAAGATAGACATACTTGACATCCCCATAGTATTGACATTTTCTGTATTACGGATATTGATATAAGTAGTTCCAAAAATTTCTTCTAAGTTTAGAAATATACCTTTAAACTTCATTGTATATGGTACACTGTCTATTTTTCATTAATCATACTATATATGTGTTTAGTGAAAAAGTATTTCTTACTATTTTATCTTATTAATTCCGGCAATGGTACTTTTTAAAAACTTTTTCCAAGAATAAAAATCTTAAAAATATCATTGAGCTTGTCTTTTGTTTTTGTATTATTTATTTTATAAATACACTAATGCAGGTTCACCCAAAAATATACTTTTTATTCCTTGCAGTATTGCCTTATTTCACACATAGAAGTCTGTCTCACAGTCTATTAAGCATCATCATCATAGGTGCAACTTTATATCCACTATACAAGACAGATACAATGCAGAGCTATTATATATCAGCTCTACTGTCATATTCGTCTCATCTATTCTTAGGTGATATATTTACAAAAAGGAATCAAATTGTTCTATCCTCTTTCAAAAAGATATCTCGTTTAATGTATTTAAAAGTCCCAAGATTTATAATCATCTTGACACTCCATTTTTTTGATAATATATGGTATATTTTTCCATATTTGTCTTTTTAAATTTTTTGCAAAGTAATCACTAAGTATTATACCAAAATTATTATAGTTCAATCATCTAAGTATAAAAGTTAATTTTACTTCAATATCTATAGAATACTTATTCTTTAATTACAAGTTAACAACAATTTCAAACTGTATTATAATTATTATTCTTTTTACTACTATAGAGCCTATAAATACAAAGGCTTAAAAATTATAAGAGCTAATTAGTCAAATCACTATACCAATGACTTGATAGTATTTGATTGTAACTAAAGACAAAGACTTTGAGCAAATGTTAGACATATATGAATTATAACTGTATAAAATTAAGCATTATATCAATTAGCTAAATTTCACCATTTTTTTAGCAATAATTTCATCAAAGACAGCCATAGTATTATACGAAAATATTGCAGACTCTATAATTTGTGAGTACAGTACTCCTCCATATCCTTCCCCAAGGCAAATATCAGCGTCTAATGGAGGAGTAAATCCAAGATAATCTAAAGGCATAACTCCTGCTTTTTCTCTTGTAATATGACTTGGTATCATATAGTCTTTAGTTATTGGGTTTATAAGATTTGCAAGCATTGCTGCTGAATAGGTGATAAGTCCGTCAAGTATAACGGGTATGTGATTGGCACAACAAGACAATATTACCCCAAGCATTGCACCTGTCTCATATCCACCTATCTTTGATATTATATCCATATAGTCATATCTATTGACCTTGTTTTTTCAATTGCTGTTTGTATTGCATTTATCTTATTTTTTTAAGATATTCATCATCTATCCCTGAGCCTCTTCCTGTTATCTCAGCAGGATTTTTCCTGTTATTACAGATACTATTGCAGTTGCTGGAGTAGTATTTGCTATCCCCATCTCTCCTATAAATATCATATTGTATCCGCTTTTTATAGCATTATCAGTATATCTTATACCTATTTCAATGGATTTTTGCGCATTTTCTACAGTCATAGACATATTAGATGTCATATTTTCAGTTCCATAAGAAATTTTTCGCTTAATATCAAACTTTCTTTATCAACATCGATATAATCTCCTTTTTATTCCTAAATCTATGGAAAAATATCTTAGTATTTGTATGTTGACAAATAGAGCCAATAGCTGAATAATTTTTGACTTAGATTGGGGAAAAATGCCATTTTGTCAAAAGATTGCTATCTTTTGATACTTTTTCTTCATAAACTCCGTTATCAGCTCCAAATATCAATATGGCTTTTTGGGGCATATTTAATTTTTTCGCTTCTGTATATACCGCTAAGTTGTACTGTCAATTTTTCCAAAAAGTCCAAGAGAATTTTTAGGTTTCAAAAAGAGAATTTTTGCCTTCTTTGCGCTTTTTCCATTGCAACTTCATCTAAGGGGAGTATATTTTTAATTGTAGAGTTAATTATGCTCATATATTTACTTTTCTTGTTCTTATTTTTAGAATTTAATAATATTGTTTTTATCTATTTATAACTTATTATTAAATCATTGTACTTATTATATGAATGAATGATATATTGAATGAACGAATAAATAATTATATCAACTCTAATTTTATGAAAAATACTATATATTGATTAAATAATTTACAAGTCAAACTGTCAAAATTAATATTAATACTATTATTTATCTTATTCATCTTATTTATCTTATTTATCTTATTTATCAAATATATGTTTTATAGTATCTTTATTAAAGTTATGATTATTAAACTATCAATCTTTATATTTAGAAATTAAGATAAAATAAATAACTACATATTATTATTTTCAAAATAAAATGCCCTTTTTAAGGGCATTTATTAATGTACTTTTTATTTTACGGTATCAAGCACTGACAATACAGTCTTTTCTACTTCTTGTAACAAATCTTTTGATTTTTGCATATTTTCAGCCTTAGTATAGATGTATAATTTTTATCTTTTGGTTCAGTACCTGACGGTCTTAGCGTGTACCAGCATCCGTCACTGTACAAGAATCTTATTGCATTTGTCTTTTTCTATATCTATAGTTTCTTTTTACCTGTGGTAACATCTGTTTTTCTGTGTTTCATAATCTGTTATCTCAACTATATCAGCCGTTCCTATCTTTGTAGGATAGATTTTTTTCTTATTTCATCCATCATTCTTGCTATTCTTTGTTGACCTTCAATTCCTTCAAGTGAAATTGATACAGTATTTTCACTGTAGTATCCGTACTGCTCAAACAGTTCATTAAGCACATCTATCAATGTCTTTCCTTGTTTTTTTGTAATAACCTGCCATCTCTGCAAGTAGCATTGCTGAAGAAACAGCGTCCTTATCTCTTACAAATACACTGCATTGTATCCTATACTTTCTTCATATCCGAAAATATATGTCTTTTCCCTTAGTTACATCCCATTGATTAGGAAGAGCTGATATGTTCTTAAATCCTGTAAGCACGCTTTTCATCTCTACCCCCAAATTTTTTTCTGCTATTGCAGTACCCATATCTCCTGTTACTATTGATTTTACAATGGCAGGGGTTTTTAGGCATCTTGTTTTTTTGTCATTAAGTGCATTGATGATGTAATTTTATAAGAAGTACACCTGTTTGATTTCCGTTAAGTGCAATTATTTCACCATTTTGAACGACTTCTACAGCAAGTCTGTCAGAGTCAGGATCAGTTGCTATCAAAATCTCAGCTCCCACTTCTTTTGCAAGTTTTTCACTGTATTCAAATGCCTTTGTATCTTCGGGTTTGGATATTTTTATAGTTGGGAATGTACCATCAGGATTTTCCTGTTCTTTAACAACATATACATTTTTATAACCCTTTTTGTCAAGTATAGTTCTAACAGCAATATTTCCTGCTCCGTTTAGCGGTGTATAGACTATCTTTATGCTCTTATCTATCTCTTCATCATCTCTTTGTGATAAAGACATAACTTTTTCGTAATAAGCCTTGTCTACTTCTTCATTTATATAGATAAGAAGTCCCTTTTGCACAGCTTCTTCTTCACTTATTACCTCAGGTAAGTCAAAAGACATCCATCTTATTTATCTCACTTAGTACCTTATCTGCTATATCATCTTTTATTTGTGAGCCTTCGCACCAGTATACCTTATATCCGTTGTACTCTTTTTGGGTTATGACTTGCAGTGATATTAATACCTGATGCACATCCATAGTATCTAACCGCAAATGAAAGCTCAGGTGTAGGTCTTAATGAATCAAAAAGATAGGCTTTTTATACCATGCGAAGCCATTATTAAAAGCTGCAAGTTTTGCAAATTCATCAGAACATATTCTGCAATCATATGCAATTGCTATACCTTTTTACATATTCATCTCCATACGACTCTATTACCTTTGCCAATGCGTGAGTAGCTCTTGAAATGACATAAGAGTTCATCCTATTTGTCCCTGCACCCAATTTACCTCTTAGACCTGCAGTACCAAATGACAAGTCTTGATAAAATCTATCTTGAATTTCTTTTTCATCATTTTTATACTTTCAAGTTCTTTTTGCTCTTTTTCATCAAGTTTAGGTGAATTTACCCACTTTTTCATAAATTTTGATATAATCCTGCATATTTTTCCTCCAAATTTTAATCTTATTATATGTTAATATACAACTTTAACAATTTACAATAATGATATTCTAAAAATTATAAGTAATTTATATAGTTCTTATATATAAAATTTTTAGTTGATACCCTTTTGTAATAATATCTATATCTCAACATCTAATACATAGGTAATTGTTATTTCTTTTCAACCTTCCACATACCGGTAGAAAGAATAAACATCTGCATAACTAAAAAGTGTCTTTATATCCATTTTGTTCTTATCAGCTAATATTCGTCTTACTTCCTCTTCATCATAAAAGCCCTATCTCTATATCTTCATCTTCTTCAAGATGCAAATCAGAAATATCACCTTTGCAAGTACAAAATACTATGTCCACGCACTCGTCTGTAACTCCAGGAGAAACATATAAATTCTCAAAAACCTCAGTTATCTCAATAAGTTCCAGTCCTGTTTCTTCAAACAATTCTCTTTTTGCACTTGTTAATACATCTTCTCCCTTATCTATAAGTCCGGCAGGTATTTCATAGATATAGTCATTTTAGAGGCACTCTAAATTGCTTTACTAATACGAGTTTTTGCATATCAATATGATAAGCTCCAATAAGTACTGCATCTCTTTGGTTTGACTTTTCAAACAATCTCTTTTCATAGTCTTTTGTATCTGCTCTTGAAACAGCACTCCAAGACTTTTTGCTTTCCGTTTTATTCTTATATTTCAAATCATAATATGATAAAAACTTAGTTCCCGCAATTTTTTCTATTTTGTAAACTTTTGATTTCATAAATCACCTATTTTGCATTATCATAGTATTTCTTAGATTTTTAATACCTTATCAATATATACCCTTGTCTCTATATAAGGAATATTCCAATCCAAATAATCTTTATTTAAGTCAAGATACCCTTTTTGCATCCATGCGCTTATATTTTCAGGTCCTGCATTATATGCTATAACAACATATCGTTCGTCTTTGAATCTATTAAACAGGTATGACAAATACCACACACCTACCTTGATGTTTTCTTCTTTGTTATAGATATCATCAGTTTTTATCTCTATTATTTTTTTCTTGCATGTTCAAAAGGTCTCATCAGATATCTGCATCAATCCCTTACTGCTTGTCCTCGATTTTGCAAACGGATAAAACTTTGACTCCGTCTTCATAATTGAATGAGACAAGATTTTTGTCAACATTATATAAACTGCAATACTTGTCAACATATTTTTTTCATATCTTGTAGGATGATTGAATATACTGAATAATTCTCCTCCATATAATTTAAAAACAAAAACTGCCACTGCTAAAATAATCGGTATTATATATTTTATATGTTTCATATCTTCCTAATTTGTCAAAATTCTCAAAAATTAAATCAGCCTTGTCATAGAATGGTTCTATTTCGCAGCTATTATCTATAATATAATTACTGCTTTCAATCTTAAATATCTTGCCGATCTGACTATTTATCACTTTTTGCTAATTCATAGTCTTTATTATCTCGCATTTGTATTCGTGATATCTGCAAATCCTCATCACAAATAACAAGTATAATCTCGTTACATCTTGCATTGAGATTGGTCTCAAATAGTAGAGGAGCATCTAAAAACACTATTTCTTCATCTTTTAAATAGTTAATTTGTCTATCAATTTCTTCAAATATTAGTGGGTGAAGGGTATCATTTAAAATCTTAAGTGCGTTTTTATCATTAAAAACAATTTTTGGAAAAGCTTTACTCTATCAATTTCTCCGTTTGGTAAAATAATATCTTCTCCAAACTTTTCAACGACCTTATTATATCCTACCTTATCTTTTTGTTATATCTCTTGATATTGCATCAGCATCTACAATTTTGTATCCTTTAGACATTAGATACGACGACAATGTACTCTTACCTGAAGCAATAAGGCCTGTAATTCCTACTATTTTTCATCTTTATCCTTACATATCTTCTTTTTATTTCATTATTTTTAATTAATTTAAGCATAAACACATAAATTATTATTCCAATTTTATGCTTGTATTTTTATAAACACTAAGATTATAGCATACAAAAGGACTTTTTACCACCACAAATATCGCAGCTCTCACAATTTTTCAATTTTTCAATAAGTCATTTGTTGTTGATTGAAATTTTTTTGGACTTATACTATTTTCTATACTTATATGTCTCAAGATTGTATTTTTCATCTTCTTATAAAATAAACTCCTATGGATATTTGCACTTTCAGCAGCCTTATTGACATTTCCATTATTTTTGTTCAAAAATACTTTTATCAAATGCTCTTCATATTGATCCATCGCACTGTGATATTCAATCTCATCTTCGTCATTATTTTTCACTTTGCGTGTATTCTGCAATTCTCTTAGGTAAGTCGTACAACATTATCAACCCTTCATTGCATACTGCATAGGCGCTTTTTATCACATTATCAAGTTCTCTTATATTTCCCGCCAATCATAAGAGTAAAAAGCATAGCTCAACTTCAGGGAGAAAAACACCTTTTTGTCTATACTCTTGATTTAGCCTATCTATGAAGATAAAAATCAAAAATATCATCTTTTCTTTCTCTTAGTGGTAATATCTCAATATTTACAACATTTAATCTATAAAACAAGTCTTCCCTAAATTCACCATTTAGTACCATCTCTTGCAAGTTTTTCTTGTTGCAGATATAATTCTGATATCTATAGGTATTTGTTTAGTAGAACCTACAGGCTCTATCACCTTTTTCTTCCAATACTCTAAGAAGTTTTGCCTGCATAGGAAGTGGCATATCTCCAACCTCATCCAAAAATAGTTGAATTATTTGCCATCAAAAACTTTTCCCTTTTTCCCTCCGGACTTTGCACCTGTAAATGCTCCACCCTCATATCCAAAAAGTTCGGATTCCAAGAGCTCACTTGGTATTGCAGCGCAGTTGATACTAACCATAGGATTTTTGCTCTTTCGCTACTGTTATGTATAGCTCTTGCAAATACCTCCTTACCCGTACCCGTCTCACCTGTGAGCAATACTGAAAATGATGTTTTTGCTACCTTTAGTCCTCTTTGTTTTTGGAATAAAAATCTTGGGTTATCTCCAATTATCTGATTAAAAATCATAGGTATTGTTTTTGTAAGGCCTCATACTGCTCTTTATAATAATTAAGCATATGATACTCTTCCATCAATCTCTTTGTAACATCTAAACTTGTAGCTTAAATTTTACCTGTGCCACTCCAGCTATCACCATATCATCATCATTTTTGACAAATGACCTACTAACTATTACCTTTTCACCTGAATCATAGGTATGCAGAACACTTTCTTCAGTATATGCATTTTGCACTATATCAAGCATCTTTGAATTTGGGATTATATTAAATATTGTTTTTTTCCTATGGCATCTTTCCTTGTAGTATTTAAAAATTGCAGTATTTCTCATTGATGTCAGTAACAATACCATTGCAATCCACAACAATAAATCCATCATCACTCATTTCCAAAAACTTTGTTAAAAAATATGATTAAATCTATTATTTGAATTATCCATAACTTTTTCTCCTAATCTACTATGTATAAATTGCAGTTTCATATATTTATAAATCTATTTAAATCCAAACTTATTATTGAATTAGATTAATAAGCAATTTTTTTAAAAATATACTGTATATAACGAAAATCTCATGTTTTTATATGATGCATCTTTAATAAATATATAAAAAAATATTTTAAAGTAGTATTAATTTTCACTTTTCATAATACATAGCTAATATTCTATTAAAAATCCGAAAATTTTGCAAGCAAAAATTCTCATATTTGATACAAATATACAATCAATTTTTACTAAATGTAAGTATTTATTGGCTTTCCATATTTTTTTGTCTCAAAAAAGGATATGAATTCTCAAATATTAGACAATTAATAATGAATAAAATGAAATTTCTTTATTTAAAAATTCCTGTATTTTTATATTTTTCATGATATTTTGAATGAAAATCAATGTTTTTAAAAAATTTAATAATAAAAATTTTTTAACTCATTGGCACGATTATTGCTGATATACTATTAGCGAAATCTTATTATAAATTTTTTAGGAGGTAGGAGTATGTTAAACACACTCAACTTTGATGAACTAAAAAAATATCAAAGTGGAAAGACAAGACAAAATTTTAATTATCACTATGAACAGGCCTAAAGCAATGAACGCCCTTAATAATGATACTTTGTCAGAACTTTTACAAATTGTAAATTACCTTGAAGGCGAAAAAGAAATTCTTGGAGTTATATTGACAGGCGAAGGAAAAAGCCTTTGTAGCAGGTGCTGATATATCTCAAATGAAGGATTACGGCGCTGAAGAAGGTAGAAATTATGCAAATTTTCGCTACAAAAATCTTCAATAAACTTGAAGACTTAGAAAAATCTGTCATAGCTGCTATTAACGGTTATGCCTTAGGTGGAGGTTGTGAACTTGCAATGAGCTGCGACCTTAGAATAGCTTCTGAAAAAAAGCGGTTTTTGGTCAACCTGAAGTTAATTTAGGAGTGATTCCTTGTTTTGGTGGAACTCAAAGACTTTCAAGACTTGTAGGTGCAGGAAGAGCAAAAGATTTGATTTATACAGGTAGACTTATTCAAGCTGATGAGGCTTTTGCCATGGGACTTGTAAATAAAGTTGTAGCACCTGAAAGTCTATTAGATGAAGCCAAAGCAATGATGAACCTTATACTTGAAAAGGCTCCTATAGCAGTACGCTATGCTAAAGTTGCAATAAACAGCGGATTAGATTTGGATTTAGATAATGCTTTGGAACTTGAAAAAGATCTTGCTGCTATTTCATTTGCAACTAATGATAAAAAGAAGGTATGTATGCATTCTTAGAAAAAGAAAAAGCTGAATTTAAAAATTGTTAATGTAGGAGGATATTAATATGGATTTTGAAATTCTTTTTGAGTATTTTCGGAATTCTCATTGCTATGGTAATGTTGGTAATTCTCGTAATGAGAGGAATCAACATATTCTTGATAGCTTTTGCTTGTACAGCAGTAGTTGCCATTACTGGTAAGATAGATATGTATGAAGCCTATAAGACTAACTATATGGGTGGTTTTGTAACATTTTTGCAAGCTAATTTCTTTTGTATTCTTGACAGGTACTTTGATGGGAAAAAGCCATGGAGATGACAAATGGTGCCAAAGCTATAGCTAAGATGCTTATAAAAAGCACTTGGTAGCGAAAAAAGCTCTAATCGCCATTCCACTTGCTTGCGGTATCTTAGGTTACGGTGGTGTAAGTGCTTTTGTTATAAGTTTCGCAGTTTTCCCAATAGCACTTCAAGTGTTTCATGAAGCTGATCTTCCAAGAAGATTTATACCTGCAGGCTCTTTGCTTTGGATGTTCTACTTTCGCAATGATTGCACTCAGGTGCTCCCCAAATACATAACGCTATAATAGCTAATGCTTTGGGAACAAGTATAATGGCAGGTGCAGTGAATGGATTTTTTTGAGTTCAGGTTTCATGCTTGTAGTTGGTTGTATATGGCTTTACAAAATGGTACAAAAAAAGAAAAAGAAAAACGGAGCTCACTTCATAGCTAAAGACGGCGATGTTTTTCAATTCAAACGAAAAATCTTCCAAACGGATTGATAGCATTGATACCTCTAATAGTTACAGTAGTTATAATAAATCTCAAAAATGCTGAAGGAAAAAAATATTTTTACACCTTGAAACAGGACTTTTGATAGGGTACTGTACTTACTATGGTTCTAATGCATAACTTTATAAAAAAAGCAGAAATTTCAAAATGAGCTTGGTAATGCCATAAAAAGTACTGTATTTTCAATAACAAATACTTGCGCTGTCGTAGGTTTTGGTTCAGTTGTAAAAGGTGCAGCAGCGTTTGATACTATAGTTAAAGCAATGACTGACATACCTGGTCCTGCTACACTTGGACTTGCAATAGGTACTACAGTTATAGCAGGTATATGCGGGTCAGCTTCAGGAGGACTTGTATAGCAGCTCCACTACTTGCCCCTGTATTTATAGCAAAGGGAGTAGATCCCGTGCAGTTGCTCGTATCATGGCTATATCTTCATCATCTCTTGATTCTTTACCACATAACGGTTATATAGTAACAGTTACTAACGGTGTTTGTAATGAAACACATAAAGATGCTTACGGTCCTGTATTCAACTTAACTGTTGTTGTTCCGTTCCTTGGTACATTAGTAGGCGTATTGTTGTTCACACTATTCCCTAATTTGCCTTAATAATTATAGTTTTCTTTAAAACACATTAATATATGTATCTATAGTTATTTTAAATCATTTTGATTTACTTTAATACCTATTTTTGATTTTAATGGTTAAATTAAGATATAAATTTGTGTGCGAACTAATAAATTTTTATAATAATCTAAATAACTTTATTTTAATTTAGATTTTATCAATTATTAATTTCGTAATTTATTTTCACGACATTTATGTAAGTTTTTAGTATCACTATATATTTGGACAGTATCAGTATCAATTTACAACTCAAAATTCAATTTTACTAATTAAATATTTTTAGGAGGAAAAATGAATCAACCACTTAAAGGAGTAAAAAGTAATAGATTTAACATATTTCGTTGCAGGTCCGGGAAGTGCAAGAATATTGGCTGACTGGGGTGCTGATGTAATAAAAAGTTGAACCTGATTTTGGTGATCCAGGTAGAAAAACCGAGCAACTATGACAATGCCGGTTGATGATAATGCATCAAACCCATTTTACAGTATTTATAACTGCAATAAAAGAGGAATTTCTATCAACTTAAAAAGAAGAAAAAAAGGCTTGGAAATAATGGATAGACTCTTAAAGGATGCAAATGTATTTATATCAAGTTATAGAACTGGAGCTCTTAAGAGATTGGGACTTGACTATGAAACAATGTCAAAAACACCTCTCATATAATCTGGGGACAAATAAATGGATTTGGTGACTACGGTCCAGCAAAAGATAATCCCGGATTTGACACTGTAGCTTTTTGGGCAAGAAGTGGAGCTATGATAGATATAGCTGAAGTAGGAACTACAGTAAATCCTGCTATAGGATTTGGAGATGCAACTACATCTTGCAGTCTTGCAGGTGGAATATGTGCTGCTCTTTATGAACAACAAAAACAGGAAAAGGTCAAAAAGTAATGGTATCACTTTTTGGACAAGCTATTTGGAATCTAAGTGCCCTTATAGGCTCTACTCAATTTGACGACAAATATCCTAAAAACAAGAAAAATTCAATTTCTCCTGTTATTAACTCATATAAATGCAAGGATGACAAAATGGATATTCCTTTAGTATAGTTGGAACATGAACGCTATTATTCAGCATTACTTGAAGCTATCCAAAGAGAAGATTTGCTTGAAGATGCAAGATTTAACACTACATTGGAAGCAAAGAAAAATGCTCCTGAATTCATCAAAAATTATAGATGAAGGATTCATAAAGTTTACAAGAGATGAAAATGGTTGAAAGATTGGAAAAGACTTGACATTGCACACGAAAAAAATACAACATGTTCAAGAAGTTCTTACTGATCCTCAAGCTATTGCTAATAATTATGTATTTGAATTTGAAAACAGAGATAAGAGCAAGAATATGATGGCTTCCACTCCCTGTTAAATTAGGGAATATAGAAGTAAATATCGATAAGGATGCTCCTACTATAGGACAACATAATGATGAAGTTCTTAAAGAAATAGGATATAGACGATGAAGAAATAAAAGAGTTTTACGATATACTTGCTAAAAATAAGTTCTATAACAAAAACTATATTTGCTATTGCTAATAAAGGCAATGTAAGTTGTAAATATAATGCTAATTTTTATTTGAAGTAGATATATACACAAACTGTATATCTACACATCTATTTAGGAGGGAAAACTATGGAGATAAAAATTCAATGCCATAGAGGAAAAGATAAGAGAGGTAGCAAGGGAATTTGCTGAAAAAGAAGTAGCACCCTTAGCTGAAGAAATAGATAGAGAATCAAGATATCCTCAAGAGACATTTGAAAAATGGTAAAATGCGGATTCACAGGAATAGGAATTCCTACACAATACGGTGGTTCAGGTGGAGACGATATAACAAAATGTATTGTTGTTGAAGAAATATCTAAAAATGTGCTTCAACAGGTGGCATATTGTCAATACATGGAATATTTGGTCAATCAATATTGAAATTTGGTACAGAGGAACAAAAACAAAAATATCTTCCTCTTGTGTCAAACGGTGGAATGCATGGAGCATTCGCACTTACTGAACCTAATGCAGGTTCAGATGCCGGAGCAGCTACAACAAAGGCTGTGAAAGTAGGAGACGATTACATTATAAATGGAACAAAAATGTTTTATTACAGGTGGAGCTCACGCTGACTTTTGTACTTGTATTTGCACTTACAGATCCTTCTAAGGGACTTAAAGGTCTAAGTGCCATAATTGTACCAAAAGGAACTCCAGGTTTTTCAATAGGAAAGATAGAACATAAACTTGGAATAAGAGCATCAGAAACATCTGAATTAATATTTGATAATTGTAGAGCACCTCAGGCTAACCTTGTAGGAAAAGAAGGTCAAGGATTTAAAAATAGCTATGATAATGCTTGACGGAGCAAGAATCGGTGTAGCATCTCAAGCTCTTGGTATTGCTGAAGGTGCAATAGATGAAAGTGTTAAGTATATGCACGAAAGAGTACAATTTGGAAAACCTATTGCCAATCTTCAAGGACTACAATGGTATATAGCTGAAATGAGCACAAAAACTGAATGTGCTAAGTGGATGATATACAGAGCTGCCAGCCTAAAGGCACAAGGACTTCCTCATAGTAAAGAAGCAGCAATGGCAAAAACTTAATGCATCTGAAAATGCAAGATTCGTAACAAACCTTGCTCTTCAAATACATGGTGGCTATGGATTTATGCAAGATTATCCACTTGAAAGAATGTATCGTGATGCAAAAATAACTGAAATATATGAAGGTACTTCCGAAATCCATAAATTGGTAATTTCGAGAGCAGTATTAGGATAGGGGTGAAGAATATGAAAATCGTCGTTTTGTATAAAGCAGGTACCAGATACTAATGAGGTAAAAATAAATCAAGAAACAGGTACATTAATCAGAGACGGAGTAAAAAGCATAATGAACCCTGATGATAAAAATGCCTTAGAATCTGCACTACAACTTAAAGATAAATATGGCGCTACTGTTAGCGTATTAAGCATGGGACCTCTCCAAGCAAAGGAGATATTAAGAGAAGCATTGAGTATGGGAGCTGACGAAGTATTCTTGATTAGTGATAGAAAATTGGTGGTTCTGATACATGGGCTACAGCAACAATACTTGCATCTGCAATAGAAAAAAAGTAGGAGATTATGATATTATTCTTTGTGGAAGACAGGCAATAGACGGTGATACTGCGCAAGTTGGACCTGAAATAGCTGAATTCTGGATATTCCACAAATAACTTATGTTAAAGAAAATAGAGTTAGAAAAATGATGTTTTGAAAGTAAAGAGATTTACAGAAAATGGAGACTATACTTATAATGTAAAAACTCCTGTTTTGCTAACTGCTATAAAAGAGCTCAACACCCAAGATATCCTACAATTAGCTGGAATAATAGAAAAACTATGGAGATGAAAGTGATGCTAAGATTAAAGTTATTACTTTTGAAGATTTAAAAGTAGATGAAACTCAAATAGGTCTAAAAAGGCTCACCTACAAATGTATTCAAATCTTTTGTCCCTGTAAAAATAAAACTTCAGAGATTATTGAAGGACAAAGTGTAAAAGAAATTACTGACAAACTCATTATGAAATTGTCAGAAGTAAATTTAGTATAGGGGGCGGTTTCGTGAGAGCAAAGGTAAAATCAAGATATAAACTTAAATGATTATAACGGTGTATTTGTCGTTGGTGAACAAATCGACTCAAACATACATCCAGTAACAATAGAATTAATAGGTGAAGGTAAAAACTTGCAGACAAACTTGGTAAAAAACTAAGTGTAGTAATCGCAGGTAGTGGCATTGAACAACAAGCTGAAAAAGTTACAACATTATGGAGTTGACAGTGTAATTTTCACAGATCATCCTCTTCTTAAAGACTATACTACTGACGGTTATGCTGTGGCTATAGAAGAAGTCATCAGGGATAAAAAAACCTGAGATAGTACTAATAGGAGCAACTTCAATCGGTAGAGACTTAGGTCCGAGACTTTCTGCAAAACTTGGCACAGGACTTACTGCGGATTGTACTAAACTTGAAATAGATGAAAATGACCATAAGTTATTGCAAACAAGACCAGCTTTTGGTGGAAATCTTATGGCTACTATCATTTGTCCTAAAAACAGACCTCAAAATGTCAACAGTTAGACCTGGTGTAATGGAAAAGGCTAAGTATAGTGAAAATAAGTCAGGAGTAATAGAAAAATAACTCCTAATCTTAAAGAAGAAGACATAAGAACAAAAATTAGTTAAAAAGAAGATTTAAATGGAAACAGAGTAAATCTTATAGATGCAAAAGGTTGTTGTTTCAGGAGGAAGAGGACTTAAGAGCAAGGAAGGATTTGAATTGGTAAGACAACTTGCTGATGCAGTTAAGGGAGAAGTCGGTTCATCAAGAGCTGCAGTTGACTCAGGATGGATAGATCAAGCTCATCAGGTAGGTCAAACAGGAACAACTGTTCACCCTGATTTGTACATTGCCTGCGGAATAAGCGGAGCAATACAACATCAAGCAGGTATGCATGAATCAAAAATATATAGTTGCACATTAACAAAGATCCCGCGCTCCTATATTTGAAATATGTGATTATGGTATTGTAGGAGATTTATATGAAGTAATACCTTCTATTATACAATCACTTAAAGACAAAGAATTTTTAGATTTATAATTGATAAAGCTATAAACGATGCTTAGTATAAAAATTAATTAATTTTATATTTAAACATTATTTATAATATATTAAATTCCATCTTTAAAAAGCTCTTTTACAAAGCTGATGTAGTATAACTTATCTTTGTAAAGAGCTTATCCATTTATTTTGTTGTTACATACTTATTCTAACCACTATTTAGAATGTTTTTATATTTAAAACTATTGAAACAATTGTTTTCAAACACTAATACTAAATTTTTAGAAGTTTTTAGTATTATTCTGTCATTGATTTTAGTCTATGAATAATATTAATAAAGCACTAATATTATAGCGATATAACTTTTTAAATAGTATTATCTTTAGAGCTAAATTTGAAACTGAAATAGCTATATAGATTAATCTTATTTTAATTTATAAATTTTAAAAAGTCTCTTCTATAATTATTAGATTTAAGTGTATTAGTTTTATTTTTGTTCCAAAAATATTTATCTCAAAGACTCCTTAATCTCATATAAGAGGTCTAAGGCTTCACGAGCTGAATATTCATCAAGATTGATTTCCTTGATTTTTGGACAATCCTAAGGTTATTTTCCTTAGAGAAATCTTCAAGGCTTACCTGTTCTTGCTCAGAATTTTTCTTGTAATTTTGAGACAGATTTTTCTCCTTAGTCTCAAGTCTTGACAAAATAACCTTAGCCCTCTCAAGTACTTCAAAAGGAATATCTGCAAGCATTGCTACATGTATACCGTAACTTTTGTCAGCCTTACCTTCTATTATTTTTATATTTATCTCTAAGGTATCATCTACCAACATACAGTAGTTTTTGATATTATCAAATTGGCTCTCTAATGAAGTGAGCTCATGGTAATGCGTAGAAACTAAGGTCTTAGACTTAATTTTTGAAGCTATATATTCAACTATTGCAAATGCAAGGCTCATACCATCATAGGTACTTGTTCCTCTTCCTATCTCATCTAATATAACCAATGAATTTTTTTAGTTGCATTTTTCAAAAATATTTGATACTTCGCTCATCTCTACCATAAATGTTGACTCGTCCCATTGACAGGTCATCACTTGCACCTATTCTCGTGTAAATACCGTCTATAATAGGTATATCTTGCAAATGATGCAGGTACATAAGAACCTATATGAGCCATGAGTACTATTAGAGCTACCTGACGCATATAAGTTGATTTTCCTGCCATATTAGGTCCTGTTATTATATGCGTCATTTCATCATTAATTATTGTGTCATTTGGCACAAAAACCTTCATCTGTCAAAAATTTTTTTCTATCACAGGATGTCTTCCATTTTTATAATCAACTGATTATCAACAGCTATCATAGGCTTGACATAGTCATTTTCTATGGCAGTTTTTGGACAATGATACATATACATCCACATCAGCAATTACATTTGCAAGTTTCATTATTCTGTCTATATATTTTTATCTCATCTTTCACATCATGATATAGACTGTTTTCAAGAGATACTTCACTTTGCCTTGCTGATAACATCTCCTGTTCTATTTCTTTAAGACTTTGATTGATGAACCTTTCACTTGAAAACTAAGGTCTGTCTTCTTTCATAGTCATCAGGTATCTTTGCATTTTGAAGAGCTGCTTTCGATATTTCTATATAGTATCCGAAAACCTTATTATAATTAATTTTCAGATTTTTATACCAGTCTTTTCTCTTTCTTCTAATTCCATTTTTATCAAGATATCTGAAGAGTTTTCCATCAATTTCCTGTAATATGCAAGTTTTTTTCATTGTAAGATGACTTAATCTTATGCTTATATTTGAGGTCTTCTCCCATTTCTTGTATTGATTTTTCAATCAAATCAATTATGACATCGTAGTTTACCGATGATATATTTTCATATATTAAGGCAAAATTTTCATTATCTTTTTCTTTGAACAACTCTTGTATATATACAAATTAGTGATGTCTTTAGATTTAACAAATCTTTTTGAGAAACACTGTCGTATACAACTCTATTTGATATTCTCTCTAAGTCATATATCTCTTTAAGTATAGATGAGATATTCATAGTAAATGAGTATTCATCAACAAAACATGACAATACATCAAGCCTTTGTTTAATATCTTTTTCATCATTTAATGGTTTTAGGAGATTTTGTTTCAGTTTTCTACTACCCATTGAGGTATTTGTTTTGTTTAACACATCAAACAGGGTATTATTGCTATTTTTCTGATACTTTCAACTATTTCAAGATTTTTAATGTATAGTAATCGAGATACATATAACTTTGCTTAGTTCTTTGATAGAAGAAGCTCTTGTCAAAAACTGTTGAGTGTCATAAAACATATTTGTATATTAGACTCAAAGATTCCGTATATCTTTAATTTCGAATCTTTTGTTTAAAAATCTTCAAAGTCCCTCAGTATGTTGAAAATCTACAGTGTTTTTGGACTATGTTGTTTTCAGTTATCAGATTATTTATCAGTTTACTGTTTTTGAAATCATCAGACTTCAATTTTTATAAAAAATTTTCATCTGCAATAATTTCCGACTTTGATTAACAGCAAAGAATATATTTGCAATCTCATTATAATTAGAAGTTATATTATTTACTTCACCTGTTGTTATATCAACATACGATATCTCTATATTCTTACCTAAGGTTATCAAAGACATGATATAATTGTTAGAAGAGCCTTGTATCATCTCATCTTCAAGTACAGTACCCGTGTGATTATCTTTGTTATAGCTCTATCCACTATGCCCTTTACATCTTTTAGGATCTTGTATTTGTTCACAAATCGCTACCTTTTGCCATAGTTTATAAGCCTTTGTATATATGTTCTTGCACTATGATAAGGAACTCCGCACATAGGTGCTTTTTCATTGTTTCCACAAGCTCTTCCTGTAAGAGTGATATCAAGTAATTTTTGAAGTCTCAATCGCATCTTCAAAAACATTTCATAAAAATCACTGAGCCTAAAAACAGTATGCAATCCTGATACTTTTCTTTTATATCAAGATATTGTTTCATCATAGGTGTAAGATTTTTCAATATATCATCTCCTTGTTATCAGAACTTTTACACCTGTACTCCATTTAGCGAGAAAGATTTTACATCAGTAATCTTCACTTTTACCAATTGACCTATCTTGCTTTCATCTCCGATAAAATTAATCAATTTGCTCTTAGTATTCCTACCTGAAAGTACAGATTCATTTTTTTCTTACTGAAGCCTTCAACCAATACTTCTTCAATATTGCCAAGATATTTTTGATTTTTCTTAGCTGCTATATCATTTGCAGTTTCAAGCAGTCTGTTGAACCTGTCTTTTTACCTCTTCATCTATATGACCGTCCATCTTTTCAGCAGCAGTACCCTTTCTTGTAGAATACATAAACATAAATGCTGAGTCGTACTCAACTTCTTTTTACCATCTTAAGAGTTTGCTTGAAATCTTCCTCAGTTTCTCCAGGAAAACCTACTATTATATCTGTAGTAAGTGCAATGTCAGGTACTACTTTTTAATCTTTTTCTATTTTCATATAGTCATAGGCTGTGTATTTCCTGTTCATTCTTCTAAGCACCTCATCACTACCTGATTGCACAGGAAGATGCAGATAATCACATAGCTTATCTAATTTCCCAAAAGACTCAATAAGCTCATCTGATATGTCCTTAGGGTGAGATGTCATAAATCTTATTCTCTTAATATTTTCTATCATGTTGATATCTTCAAGCAACATGGGGAATGTATATTTATTTTCGAAGTTATTACCATACGAATTGACATTTTGTCCAAGAAGTGTAATTTCCTTCACATTATTTTGAGAAAGCAGTTTCACTTCATCCAATATATCCTTAGGGAAGCCTGCTTCTTTTCCCTACCTCTTGTAAAAGGTACTATACAATATGTGCAAAAGTTGTTGCAACCATACATTATGTTGACAAAAAGCCTTGAAATCACTATCTTCTTACTGACGGAAGTCCCTCAACAATATTTCCGTCTCATATCCCAAACATCAACTACTGTTTCCTTTGTCAATAAGAGAAACATACGTGTAGAGCAGTTCGGGGAATTTGTATATATTATGAGTTCCAAATATTATATTCACATGTTTGTATTTACTTGTAAGCTCCTTTGACTATATGTGGCTCCTGCATCATACATCCACAAGTAGCTATAATCATTTCAGATTTATTCTTCTTGATATTTTTAAGTGCCCCTATGTTACCAAAAACCTTGTCTCTGCATTTTCTCTAATAGCACAGGTATTGTACAGTACTATGTCTGCATCATATATCTTATTTGTCTCCTCATAGCCCATGTTTGTCAGCATACCTTTGATATTTTTCACTGTCATGTTCATTCATCTGGCATCCGAAAGTTACTATTATGAACTTCTTACTTACATTTGTCCTCATAAATTCATCATCATTTATATTTTTTTAACCAAATCAACATAATATTCCTGATTTGAAAAAAATTTTCTTTGCCTAATATTCCCTGTCTTTCCAAAATAACCCTCTCTATTCCTATTTTTAATTTTAATCTATTAATTATATTTATGATTATTTATATTCAATTAAGACTTATTTCTAACAATCAGCTAATTGATTTTAAATACTCTATAACCTCTTCTATTACAAAGTCAGGTGTAGATGCACCTGCTGTCACTCCGACTTTTTGTACTCCTTTAAACATAGTTTTTCAAGTTGTAAGGCATCTTCGATAAATACACTTTTTACCTTTTTGACTTGCAAGTTCATAGAGTTTTTGAATTTGAGCTGGATGTATCCCCTATCACTATCATCATATCTACTTTTGTGCCAACTGTAATGCAAAGTCTTGTCGTTTTTAGTGGCGCTGCATATGGTGTTGAAAAATCTCAACATTCTTAATTTTATCTTTTAATAACTCTACTATTTTTGTGTATTTTTCAATGTTAAAAGTCGTCTGAAAAACAACGGCATACCTACTTTTCTCATCTACATTAAGCAGCTCTATGTCCTTGATGTCTTCTACAAACTGTGCTTTTATAGTCGCTCCAAGAATTGATACCTATAACCTCCGGATGTTTACGGCTTCCTACTATTATTATTTCATATCCTTCACCATATTTTTCTTCAACTATCTGATGAATTTTTGACATATATACAAGTGGTATCTATAACATTGAGATTGTTTTTATTGCATAGTCATAGTATTTTTCAACTCCATGTGAACGGAAAAATTATATTTTTATTTTTCTTCTCAATGTCATCAACTATTTGAAGACCTTTTATTTTGTAATCTTTTCCACTGCTCTTTTGTTGTGAATCAAAGAGCCCAAAGAGTATATATTTTCATACTTATCAATACTTTTCATTTTGCCACAGATACAGCTTTTTACTCCATAACAATACTCCTGAAAAATTTGCTGAGTATTATCTCCATTTCACCTCTTGCCTTATTTTCCATTTTTTTATTATCTTCATTACATCATTTGATACCATCATATAACTTTCACTATTTTTATTCTCCAAAAAGCTCTAATGGTACATAATATGGATCATGGTATATTATTTTTATTTTTGAAAAAGGTTTGTAGTTATTTTCTGCATTATGCTTACCGGTACTACAGGTGTATTTGTCCTTATTGCAAACATACCAATACCAGCTTTTGCAGAATCATCCTCATCATTTTTACTCTTGTTCCTGTGGAAATATCCCTAAAATATGGTTTTTCTTTAATACCTTGTAAATTTTCTTAAGTCCTGCTATGTCATCTCTATCTATTGAAATAACAAATGTATTATTCAATATCCACCTAAGCAGCGGATGTGTGAATAGTTCTTTTTAGCAACATAGTGTATCTTCCTTTTTAAGTGCTATAATTACCAAAAAGAGGATCATAGTTACTCTTATGATTTGAAGCTATTATATAAGGTCTATCATCTTCAAGTCTTGTGTTTCCTACAATCTCCAATCTAAAAATATATGAAAAAGGTATCAAAATTGCTTTTTAAAATCGTGTATAACATATTAAACCTCATTAATTAAATTTAAGTCCATAAAAATTACTATATATATTTTTATCCAAAAATTTCAAAAAATTTTTTATAAAAAGATCTTTTTATCTTGTATGTTTCTATTAAATTCATTTAAGACATTATAGCAGCATAAAGTTTTAAAATGTAAATAATCATTCATAATTGTACTAATATCAAAAATCTATTTAATATATGATATTATCCTTTCTAAAAACCTGTTCTATAGTCATATTACTTGTGTCTATCTCAATTGCATCATCAGCTTTTTCAGTGGAGTTACTTCTCTGGTAGAGTCTATTAAGTCTCTATTTTGTATTGATTTTTTCACTCGTCAAGGCTTATATCACTCTTTTCCATTTTTGATCTCTTCTTCATATCTTCGTCTTGCTCTTACATCAACTGATGCAGTAACATAAAATTTATAATCTGCATTTGGAAAAACAACTGTTCCAATATCTCTTCCATCAAGAATCACAGATTGTTGACCACTCATCTTTCTTTTGCAGGTCAACCATCTTTTTCCTTACAATTTTTATTGCAGAAACAAATGATACATTATCATTTATATTTTCTCTTATTTGTACTGAAACATCTTTATTATTAAGATACAGATCATCATTTTTAAATTCAAGATTTATTTTATCCAAATTAATCTTAACTTGTTCCTCGTCATTAAAAATCAACTCCATTTTCTAAAAATATAGAGTTACCGCCCTGTACATTGCTCCAGTATCAAGGTAAGTTATACCCAATTTTTAGATATTATTTTTTGCTATTGTACTCTTGCCTGAACCGGCAGGTCCGTCAAATGCTATTATCATTTTCATAAACTCCAAATCCACATTAATATCATTTATGCTACTATACTGAAAAAACTATTAAATCAAATTAATATATATTTTTGATAATTAAATTTCCTGCAATATTTTTAATGACACATAGATTTGTATATATACTATACTTATTTAAATAATTAAAATAATGTTTATATTTCCCTGTAAATAATACATATTTATACTTTAGTAAAATATAATAAAATTTTTTACATCATCTGTAGATAATTTAAAAATATCTTTCTCACTATTATAGAATTTGTGAAATTACTATTACTTTATTGATTCATAATATAGGCTTCAAATTCAAAAAGTGGATAATAATCCACTTTATAATAGACCTCCATGTCCAAATGAGGCGATAATTTTTCTTGTCTGTAGGTACATTTGCAAGAACTCTTGGCAAAACTAAGTCAAATACTGTTTTTCACAGTACATAACTGAACCAGGTAATCCCATTATAGGTGTTCCGTCTTCAAAAATATGACAGGGCAAACATAGCTCCGGTAAGACCGTGTACCATATGTCACATACTTTTGTGCAGTAAGTGATATTGCCTTTGGTGTAAGGTCATCAGGATCAACACTCATGCCTCCTGTACAAAGTATCAACTCACAACCCATTTCTTTGAGTTTTCTTATTGCATTTACTATCATATCAGTATCATCATAAACTGTATCATGACCTATTACTTCTACGCAAAATTTGACAGTTTTTCCTTTACTACAGGAGTAAAGTCATCGTTTATTCTCTTGTGATATACTTCATTACCCGTCGTTACAATACCTGCTGTTTTTCTTACAAAAAGGTTTAATTTCAAACAGTTTTTATCTCCTATAAGATCTCTTAGTTCTTCCATCTGACTTTTCTTAACAAATATAGGTATTATTCTCATACCTGCAATCTTAGTACCTTTTTACAACAGAGTTATTATAAATAGAGGCAAGCATAAGATCCTCAAGCATATTTATCTTATGGAGAAGCTCAACATCCACAGTAAGAAAACCGTCAATGTCTGATACAAGCTCCATCTTGCCCTCTTTTACAGGGAGTAAAGCTCATGTTGTCTCCTATAGTAAGGTCTATCATATACTGAGCACAGTCATCTTCGTGCATCAAATCTTTGTCAGACTCTTCCAACACATATATATGATCTTTTTCCAACACTAGCAATACCGTATATCATCTTGAGTAATCACATGACCTCTTCTAAATACGGCGTCCTTTACCTTTCCCTTTACTATCTGTGTTATGTCATGACAAAGTGCATATCCTATTGCATTCTTAGTTTCTATTAATTTCATCTTATCACCAAAAATATTTTATCTAATAATAGTTTTTATAGTCAAATGTTTTTATATTCTAAATGCTTCTCCTAAGAGTAAATATGGTGATATCATCTCCACTTCCTTATTATCTGTAAATCCTGCCAGTTCTTCCTTTATTGCATCACATGGATTTTCAACATTATTATCAAGCTGTCTTATGAAATAACTTGCAAGTCTGCCTACTCCGAATTCTTCACCATTTTTATTTTTGCCTCTATTACTCCATCTGTATATATAGCAAAAATTCTATTCCTTTTACACTTTGTTACATCCTCTTCATATACAGTGTCTTCAAATATTCCCATTGCTATGGCAGTATTGCTGTTTAACATCTTATATGTTCTGTCTCCGTTTTCATTCTTGAAAATGGCTATAGGAACTGTATGACCGCATTTGCAGAGTATACCTTATTATTTTGAAAAATCAAAGAAAATCATCTTTGCAGTTATAAATATATCGAGCTTATCCAGTTCTTTAAACAAGATTGAGTTGAGCTGAGATAGTATTGTAGATGGCGAAGATGTAACTGTAAGCAATATATTTAGTGCACCTTTCATCATAGCTACAAAATAGTTGGACATAAGTCCATGCCCCATTACATCTGCAATAAAACATACTTATTTTCGTCTATTTTTGAACTTACAAAAGTCTCCTCCAACATACCTATATGGTATGTTGAGATAATCTATGCTCACATTGTCATCACTTGACATTATCTCATCTTCCATTATCATTTTTCTGTTGTTGACTTTACCAGCTCCAGGTCTCTGTGAATGAAAGAATTTTCTAACAGCTTTACATTATTTAGGTAAATATACAGATAAGATAATCTGAGCTGCAAAAATTCCCAGTATCCCTCATATCATCAGAAGAGTACTTTTCTGAATTAACTCAAAATTATCTTACCTATTTTCTCATCATTTCTTGCCAGATTTTCATACGCTATTGAATAAATCCCATGTTCCATAAGGAGTGGACTTATTTTCTTCACCTTGATATATTTTTCTTATCAGAGTTTTTGAGTTTGACATTATAAAGTCATTAACCATTTTTATACTTTTTAATACTTCCAAAAACTTTCTACTACTGCAAGTGCAGAAGATTCATCATCTACAAATATGAATGCAGACTTAGACAAAGTGATATTGCACATGTCTTCTGCAATTAACTTAAAAATAAGCATTTAAGCTTCTATTTTCATATAATACCGTAGCTCTGCTTTCATAGAAATTATAGCATTTCTAAATTTTTTGACCATTTCATCAACTCTTTATTTTTGATGTGTAATATCTATGGACAAAGCAAGGAGTGAAGCAAACCGAATTTATAAAATCGATATCTCCTCTGTTAATTCCTCATCTTCTTCAACAAAACAGGGTAATAAATCCCTTGACATTATTACTTGAAACCAAAGGAACAATCAACCTGCCCTTGTATCCTATTTTCTCAGCTAAAGTTCTCTCAGCCTCAGCCATATCATCTACAAATATATCCCTTGCATAGTAATACTGTTTATTATTGATGGCATATTCTGAAATAATCAGCAAACTGATCCATATGTATTCTCATACCAATTTCTGTTTGCTGTCCCTCAAAAATGTCGGTATATCCCCAAGAGTCTCTTTACACACTGAGGTATGTGTACTCATAAGTATTATTTTTAAATATATTAACACATGCCCTCTTAGGGTGAGTACAACTTCAAGCATCTTATCTATAACTGAATCTTTAATAGCAAAAAGTCTTTTGACGAAGTAACTATCTTGGATATTTCCACTATGGAACTTAGTGTATTTATTACATCACTCAAGACACACCTACCTTACATTAAGTCAATAAAAATAAATAGATTTATGTATATCTATTGGTATTTTCACTAAAAATCACAATAAAATACTATCTTTTCCAAAATTACTCTTGAACATAAGCTATATACGGTAAATTTCTATATTTTTCCTTACAGTCAATTCCGTAACCCACAATAAATAAATCTTCAATCTCAAAGCCTATGTAATCCAATCCCCTCAACATCGCATTTTCTCCTTTGAAGGTTTGTCCAACAATGTACAAATACGAACGCTCTTAGCATTTTTCCCTGAAAGATATTCCTTGATATACTTCAATGTCAATCCGGTATCGATTATATCTTCAACTATAATAACATTTTTCTCGTTATATCCATCTCTATGTCTTTATTTATCTTTACTACTCCACTACTTTGCGTAGACATACCATAGCTTGATACCGCCATGAAATCTATCGAAAGATCCAGATTAATATTTCTTACCAAATCTGAAACAAAGACAAAAAAGCACCCTTTTAGATATCCCCTACTACAAGTAATTCTTGATTTTCATAATCTTTTCTATTTTCTTTGCAAGTTCTATAACCTTAGCTTCTATTTCCTTTTGAGATATCAGGGTATTAGAAACATTCATATATATCACCTTTCAAAATTAATATAATAACTTTATTCAATTGAAATCCCTAAAGCAATTTATTCTTATTAAGAATTTCATAAAAACTCCATACTCATTGATATGTACAGTTTTTATTCTAATACATCACTCTTTTTCACTTTTCGTCATTATATCATCTTTTTATAATATTTCTATAAAAATCAATATTTATAATTGTTATTATATAGATTATCAAAAAAAGCGGAGTCAATTACAACCCCGCTAAATAACACAATTTAATCTCTTCTTCTTGTATCATTATACAAGATTACAAACCTTAGTATTGTCAATACTGTTGAAAAGTGCCGCAGCTACATAGGTAAGAGCAGCAGCATTGAGCACTTTTTGAGATGACTGTACCTCTTGCCTTGAAAGTATTCTTTGATCTTCAAGCAAATCAAAAAGCCCTATTTGACGCATCAAATTCCACAGGAAGTGTAACCAACTGAAATAATAATGTTGAAGAAGTATTATACCTATAGGAATAAGAGGTCTCAATGATGCTATAAAAAACCAATCATTATAATAGGTATAGACAATCTACTGGCAATATTAACTCCCCGCACTATTGCCGATCTCATAAGATATGGCTGATATGCTTGTAAATCTTGAATTGCATGTCCACATTCATGGGCGCAACTGAAACAGCTGATATAGAATTTGAATTCATTACAGGCTCAGAAAGTGAAATTGTCTTGTCTCTTGGATTATAGTGATCAGTTAAAGAACCTCCCACCGGAACTATCTTAATATAATGAAGTCCGTTTGCGTCAAGGATTCTCCTTGCTGTTTCAGCACCTGTAAGTCCTGATGAGCTAATCGTTCTGGAATATCTTTTAAATGTGCTGTTTACTCTTGAACTGGCTATTGCAGAAATAACTATTCCTATTATGACAAAAAAATATGTCCAGTCAAAATAATAATATCCTCCTAGTCCATACATAATTAAACCCTCCACTTTTACTAAAATTATACTGATAAATTATTTTTAAACATATAACTAAAATATTATCATCTAAATTATTGATTATATATTTATTAACACTGTCAAACAACAAATTATAAGACAGTTTTTTTAATCATTATTCATTTGACCCTTCGCCTTCCCTATCATCTCTTGAATAAACTGTTTTCACTTGAGTGTATTTTATATCTCTCATAGCATCGTTTGAACCTATTGGCAAATTTCTCATTAATAAAAGAAACACCCAATACTATGAAAACAAATCCAGGCAATACAGGTAAAATACAACCTAATATCCCAACAAATATTAAACTCCACCTATTATATGATGCTGTTTCTTCTTTTTCATAAAAACACCTACTTTTATATCTTGCCGAAATCTCTCATACTTCCACTTATGTTCACATCATTTTTACCATAAGTTACTGCATTTGATATATTTGTATTCTTATTCTTTTTCAAATACATTTCCAGATGCTGTAATCCAAGCATCCCTTAGTTTTCATAAAAATTTTTTACAATCTCATCCAATTTTTTTCAGTTATCTATATATAAGACTTTCCTACCATTTCATTAATATAGATATATAACTCAATACTTTTTCTTTAAACTCTGAATCTTCATCTCCTAATGTTGCAATTAAGTGAGCAAGTATATCTCTCACCTTATTGGTCCTTATATCCATTTCACCTTTATTATCATTAGTTATGGCTAACTTAAGTTCTTCCACTTCTTCTATGAGAGCTTGATACAATAAGGCTACAAGTTCAAAAGGAATTTGCTGTTGCTACCTTTTCAATTAAATTATCTTTTATAAGACATTATTTTATCTCCTAAAACTAAAATTTACTTAAAAATATCCCAATTATAACATTTATTTAATATTTAATATTACTTTTTCATAGCCTTCACCAAATCTTCTTTATCAGAGTGTGTGTATATCTGAGTAGTTGATATTGAGCTATGACCAAGTATCTCCTGTACTATTCTGAGATTTGCACCTGTTTTTTTAAAAAATGTGTAGCAAAGGTATGGCGAAGTTTATGAGGAGTTATCTTCTTATCTATATTAGAGTAGGCAATTATAGTTCAATTTGAATATATCTTTGAGTTAATCTACCACCCTTTTTGATATGAAAAGCGCATCTGTGTTTGATTTTATAGACTTTCTTTCATCCAAATATACTTTTTATAAGATTATCATCGTCACCCAATTCTTTTGCTTAATTCTTCAACATTGATAGGTATTATTCTCTCCTTATTTCCCTTCCCTATTACAGTTAGATAATCTGTTTTTAGTCTTTTTCCATATCTTTTATATCAAGAGATACCAATTCAGATATTCTCAGTCCTGTATGCAAGAAAAGATTGACTATAAAAATTTCTTGACCTTATAAACTCATCAGCATACAAATCTCTAATAGATTGATTTATTTTTTGTATCTCATTTATTTCAAGGTAGGTAGGTATTCTTGAATTGTTTTTAATCTTAGTTTTTTTATTACACTTTCTTTTTGGAATAGGATTTTTTTCAATTATCTCCATTTCAAAGAGATACCCAAAAAGTTTGAGTACATATTTCTTTCTTTTTATTGATGCAGTAGAGTTTTGCTTGTCAGCTACCAGATATGAATAATACATTGTTATATTTATCGGCTTTAATTTCTCTATCTTATATTTTTTAAAAGCGAATTTGATTTTTAAAATCAAAAAAATACCTTCAAATCTCTAAAATATGAATAAATAGTATTTTTGCTCTTCCCCTGCCGATACCAGCGCCTCTAAAAACTCTTGATATAAGCAATCTCTTCGTCATCATAATCATATTCAATTTTCTCAATCAAAACTTTTTGATTTCCATTGATACTGCCTCGCAAATTTTTTGTTATTTACTGATTATACCACATAGGTATTTATTCTTCAAATTAAATATATATTTCAAAAACATAATAATCCATTAAATTTTTTTATACATTTATAAAAAGTATACTTAATTATATTATTATACCCTTTAGTTGAGATTTATTAGGCTTTTACTATGTTTACTTTTTATTATTTTTTTATTTTTATAATTTAAGGATGTGGTAAGTTAATAATCGTTGAATTTAATAACTTATTTTTATTAATTAGAGGTGATATATGAGTTATGATTTATTCATTTTTTTGAAAAATAAGTTCTTTTAAGACTTCTATAGATGTAAAAATCATATTTAAAAAGATTTTTAAAAATATGATAAAAATGTTGATTACCAATCTTTAGATAACTGTTCACCTAAGATTTGTGACTTTGCTAAGGAAAATGTTCGAAAAATTTCACCTTTAAACGGACCTTATGCACCAGATGATGAAATTGCATTTGCATCAGAAGAGTCTGAAATTCATCTTACAGAATACTCAATTTATGAACATGGAATATACTGTAGTTTTGCGTGGGATGTTTCTACAAGAGGCTCTTGATTATGTGCTGGATCTCACAGACAAATATAAGATGGGTATTGTCGATTTTCAAGGTGACAGGGAAGTTTTTGCCGAAGGAATTGAGGTGTTGAAATACTCAACAGAGTCATCAACCGATGAATATGGAGACTTTGAAGACATTGAGGAACTTATAATGAGTTTAGATTCTCCAAAAGAGGAACTGACAATACAAACAATTCCTTCTTAACAGTATGGTTTGAACTTGACGAAGATGAACACAAAAGAGATGAATTCATACAATGTACCCAAATTACAAGGAAAAAGAAATTTATACAAAAAGATTTTTGCCTTCATACCAAAAAGTCGAAGTAAACGGATATGATTTTTGAAATTATGAAAAACAAAGTTTTGTATCAAACTAATATTGATACTAAAGAAACATTACTTGAGTATTTCAAACAATGGTGTTTAGAAAAAGGATATTGATACAACAAATTTTGAAATAGTTCCACTTTAAATAGTGTCTCTACAAATCTGTTAAAAAGTCATGTAATTATATCACAACAAAGTAATTTAAAAATTCAAATACTTGTTATATATTTAAAAATATATACATGGTTTTTAAACTGATACTAACCTTAATTTAAACTATGGATCTTATCAATTCTATACTTGCGATATGCTATAGCATATCTTTAGTTAATAGATATTTAGTGTATCATCTTTTATAGTATATTTCCATTATTCTATTAGATTTTTAGAATGAGATTATTATAATAATACTTAACTTTTTAAAACTTTTATCAAAAAGGCAAGGACATCAGAATTGTTGATGCTCCTTGCCTTTTTTTATAGTCATTATTTTTATATTAAAATATAATCTATCTCTTTATTTATATTTATTGATTCAGCGATTGCATCAGCAAAGTCATCTAAATCACTTTCTTTATCATTTTTAAGAGCAGAGTTTACAGTAACAGATGGATCTATTATGTTCATCATCTTCACTTTCTTCATCTAAGAAATCTGCAATTAGTTGTCCTGATGTAGAGCCCATGATCCATTTTCAATTACAGCTACTTTTTCTGTTTTGTACATTAAGAGCCTTCATATCATGCAAGAAGTTAAGCATCTTAGGATAGATTCCCAAGTTATAGAGTTACTGATGCAAGTACCATGTGACTTAATTTGAATGCATCTGATATTAGATACGAAACATCAGTATTTGATACATCATATAGATGAACATTTGTTATTCCTCTTTCGCATAGTTTCTGATGCCAACGCTTGAGCTGTGTATTCAGTATTTCCGTACATAGACGCATAGGCAATCAATACACCGTCTTCTTCAGGTACATAAGTAGACCATTTTTGATATTTATCTATGATATATTCAAAGTTATTTCTCCAAACAAGACCATGAAGAGGACATATATACTTAACTTGTGGTAACATAAAGGTCCAACTTTTTAAATAGCGCTTGAACAAATTGTCCATATTTTTCCAACTATATTTGTATAATATCTTCTCGCTTCACTGCCAACTCTCTGTCAAAGCTTTACTTCATCATTGAATAATTTACCATCTAATGCTATGAATGAACCGAAGGCATCAGCTGAGAATAATACCCCGTCAGTCAAATCAAAAGTAATCATAGCCTCGAGCCAGTGAACCATTGGAGCTTCCACAAATTGTACTTGTGTTTACCAAATTTGAATTTATCTCCTTCTTTAACTTGTATTTCTTTTGCCATCAATATGATAGTTGAATTGACGGCATAAACATGAAAGATTTTTCTGTAGATATAATTCTTACAGTTTGGATATATTCTTATCAAATCTTCTATTGCACTGCAATGGTCAGGGTTCCATATGATTGATTACCATATAATCAAGCATCTCTTCCATTTAGTACACTTTGAATAGTTTTGTATAAATTCTCTTGTTACAGCCTCAGTCAACTGTATCAAAAAGAACAGTTTTTCATCAGCAACAAATATGAGTTATAAGGATACCCCTTTTGTAAGAGGGTGAATATTTTCAAAAAGTGCTAATCTATGGTCATTGCCACCTACCCAATATAAATCAGGTGTTACTTTAGCAAAACATCATTCTCCCAAATTTTATCAGCTTATTATATTTCCATTCAATCTCGATATATTAAATCACAATCTTCCGATTTCAAATCTAATTTTAATACAAACCTTACATTGAATAATAATAAAAGATATATTCATTTAAGATTAAGTAAATATTGCATTGAATAAACTTGTACTTTAACAATATTTACTTGCTTTTTTCAATCTAATTTGCATACGTAATTCAAGTTCATGAAACTTCTTTCCTCACTCACATTGAGGCAAGTCCATTCGTTGTAGCCACCTTAAAGTCTGTTCCTGCTAATATGTCGCCTTCATCATTCCAACCATTGGATTGTATTCATATCCACAAACTGCTTACAAGAGTAGTTTTATAACTCTGAGCAAGTTTCTTCAGGTTTCAGAGTTGCTCTACCTTTTCTTACAGAGTGAGTTCTTTCTCTCCTGTATCCAATGCTCCAATAACAATGGCAATATTTCCAAAAGATCCCCTACCACACCATAGTCGCAGTTTCTTAAAATACAGCATTTGAATCCCTTTACTTTATAAAAATCTATTGCAGCATTTTATTCCTTTGCTGTGCTTGACTTGCTCCTGATATACCGCAATGCATAGACCTTTTAAACGTTTGTCCGACACAATTTACATATCTGTTTAGAGGAACATATTTCATCGTTTCTGCAACAGGTCTTGAAGAACCCAATAGCCCCTACATTCTTAGCAAGATTTCTAATAAGTTTCATATATTTTCTTTACTGCCCACTTTACCTGCAGATACAACTTTCAGATAATTGATAGGAGTATTCCATAGTGAATACCTACTGTGAAGTCATATCCATCTTTTTAAGTGCAGCAAACAAGAGCATCTACTTGTTCTTTTTGCACTTCCTCTTTAAATATTATATGTTTTCTGTCAATTGGTAATTGATTTTAGCTGCTCTTCAACAACAGATGCCGATTTTATCTGATTTGGAGGTCTTACCAACTATAAGCATGCTATTACCACCCATTATTTCGCCTGTTCCATATACATAGTAGTTATCTCAGCATCACGGTAGAACCCTTCTAACCATACCCTCTCATGCATCCGCTACCACCCAGGTTTGAGCAAAATCAATATACACCAAAGAGCTATGTCTGAAGACATTTTGAAATACTGCAGCTCCATAGGAGTAATTTCTCATGAGTTTTCAAATCTGCAGCCGAATAAATCAGCAATCTCGCAGCCTAAGCCTTTTGTAGCCATATCAGCAAATTTGAATTAATATTGTTGAATGCTAGGTTTTCCAAATTGTACCTTTTTGTTTTGCATAGTTAAGGTTGATTCGTAAGCACCTTGTGCTATACCAAGTGCTTGAGATGCTATACCCATTCTTCCCTCCGTCAAGAGTTTGTACATGTTATCCTGAACTCTTGACCTTCTTTACCAAGCCAAAGTTTTCTTTTAGGTACTTTTACATTGTCAAAAATCAATCTACATGTTTGAGATGAACGAATTTCCAATTTATCATAGTGATCGCTGAAAACCAAAAACCGTCCCATCCTCAACCATAAAAGTGCACTTATACCCTCTTGTACTTATTCCTGGAGTTGTCATGGCAAAACTACATAGATATCTGCCTTACCCGCATTAGTTATGAAAAATTTTACCACCATTTAAGATGTACAATCTCCATCTAACTCTGCAGTAGTCTGTAGTACCACCTGCATCCGATCCCGCATCAGATTCTGTAAGTCCAAATGCACCAATTTTTTCACCTTTTGCAAGAGGAACAAGATATTTCTTCTTTTGTTCTTCTGTACCAAATGCTGATATCGGATAAGCTCCAAGAGAAGTGTGAGCTGATAATATAACACCTACACTACTCATCTACCTTGATAGTTTCTTCTACAGCTATCGCATAAGAAATTACATCAAGTCCTGCACCACCATACTCCTGCCGTAAGGTATACCCATGATACCAAGATGAGCATCTCCTCATTCTTTTAACTATTTCATCAGGAAATTGATTATTTTGATCCAATTCAAAGTTATTGGTTTTACCTTTTCTCAGTGAATTTCTAACTTTCTTACGAAAAGCTTCGTAGCTGTTTCTGTTGTCTTGATACAACATTTTTAACCTCCTTGATTTTGTACAATTTTTAGTATAATTCTAAAATTGACAAAAACAATTTTATTTACAGCCATAACCTTAGTAAAGTTAAGTTTTTAGGCAAGTACATCATAATACGTAAAAGAAAAATCGACTCTTAATTAAGGTATCGGCAGTTTTTGAAATAGAGAATAAATTCATTCATTTTCAGTGAAAAACGAACAACTTTTAATTTTATATTATAATAGTACAGTTTTTAAAAAGTCAATAAGATTTTAAAAATTTTTATATTTTTATAAATACCATTTTTAAATAATCATATATCTAAAAACATCAAAACTATTAATAAATATTTTGATAAACAAAATAACTTTTTAAAAATCCACTTTAAATATTATCATTGATAAATAAAATATTAATCCAAATTTCAATTTTATGTTCAAATCTTACATTGTATTATTTTTAAAACATCACATTGTTTATTATTTTTGAATATTAAACCAAAAATAATAATAACGAATAATAATTTTGAAAAATTTTAATACAATAGTTATTATTTATGTTTTTATATTAATACTTTGTATTTTAGATTACAAGATGTATTTGATCAAAAAGCCTGTAAAACTCATTTTTAGTCTTACAGGCTGAAAATTTCATATCATAGTTTACTTGATTAAATTCTTTGTTATTTTACAACTTCATCATAAGCCTTGAGTTTTTCACTTGACTTAGTATATATATATTTTTGCAATTCCTTGTATATCAAGTACAAGTTTGTCTCCATCCTGAGTTATTTCATAACCTTCCTCTGAACCAGTGTACTTTTTCAGCAGTCAATTTTACACTTTTTCAGTTTTTCCCATTACCCTTTACAACTGCAGAACCTTGTCCAAAGTACGCTACAAATTAGAGTCAGCTTCAAGACCTCAAAAATCCAACTTTTCCATCAGGATATACCTTATCAACTTCAACTTTTGTCCCAGCTTCCATCTCTGAAACAACCCAGTATCCATCCAATGAATCCTTTTGATTGACAAGCTGTTAATGTAACAAAGCATAAATACAGCAACTAATAATAATCTTAGCTTTTCTCATAAAATTTTTGTTCTTTCAAATACATGCCAAAACTTTCTTAATAAGTCATATACAGTTTTAAAATAACTCATTAAATTATAACAATTAGTTACTAAAAATTGTAAACTACATATGTAAGAAGTAATTAGCATTTTAATTATGAATATTAAAATATAAATTTTACCTGTGATATTGTATCCTACTTAAAATTTATTTAAACTTTTCATCATATTATATAATCTATTTAACCACATCATCATAGGCAGTTGAGCTTTTCATTTGACCTCGTAAATACATATTTGCCCCTCACAGGAGATATTCATACAAGTTTATCTCCAACTTTTTCTATTTCAAACAGGTGAATCTTTCATTTGCTTCAAAACAATTTACACCTTTTTAGTTCTTTTCCCACTTACCTTTTATTGCCTCTCTAACAAAGAAAACCACTACTTAGAATTTTCTTCAAGACTTATGAACGGATACTTACCATCAGGCAGCTCATTAATAATAATCTTCTTTTCCATATATCTCAGCCTCTGTCATTATCCAATATCCTTCCACAGGAGAATTATCTTGACAAGCTGTTAATGTCATGCACAAAAAGCAATTATTGTTAAAATTGATATTATCATCAAATACAATCCCTTCTTAACTAATTTAACTTAGTATTCTATTTTTACTATACATGAGTATTATACATAAATTTTCATTATCACTGAACTGAAAATTACCCTATGGTTACAAAATATGACATAAAATTGAAAATTTTGAATTATCTATGGTAAAATTTACAAGGTAAATCTTATTAGTTTATAATATAATTTAAGCATATATTTAATATTTGTAAAAATACAACAAAAATTTATATATTTTTATTTTGTCATTATGAGCTATATTTACCATGTCAGCTTTTATTATAAAAACAACAATTGATTATATATTTTTAAAAATTACAAAATAAGACATAGACAATATTAATTTTATTATATTTTTATACGATATTAAATAATCAATGTATTAGAATTTGATAAAAGGATTAGCCTATGATTGAAACTATAGATGACAGAATAATAAACACTTCCTTCAAAAAGAGTGAGGGAGAGACAGACTACGTACCAAAACTCTAAGTGAATACATCGGTCAGCTGTAGATCAGCTGGATATATTTATAAAGGCTTCAAAAAGTAGAAACGAGTCTCTTTGATCATGCACTTTTGTATGGTCCTCCGGACTTGGAAAGAACTACACTTTCTCATATTATAGCAAATGAAATGAATGCAAATATTAAAAATAACATCAGGACCCTGCTATCGAAAGAGGCTGGAGATCTTGCAGCACTACTTACAAACCTTCAAGACGGAGATGTACTGTTCATAGATGAGATTCATAGAGTAAATCGTTCAGTTGAAGAAGTACTTTACCCGGCAATGGAAGATTATTGCATAGACATCATAATAGGAAAAGGTCCTTCTGCAAGGTCCATAAGACTTGATATACCTAAATTTACCCTAATAGAGCTACAACAAGAACAGGAATGTTGACTTCTCCTCTTGAGAGATGAGATTTGAAATAATATTAAACCTTGAACTATATGATACTGATGACCTACTTAAAATAATTTTAAAGGTCGGCAAATATACTCAATATTCCTATAAAAAGATGCTAGCTATAGAAATAGCTAAGCTCAAGAGGAACACCAAGAATTGCAAACAGAATGCTCAAAAGAGTAAGAGACTATGCGCAGGTCTTAGGAGATGGTATTATAACAAATGACATTGTTGACAAGGCTCTATCAATGCTTGGTATTGACTCTTTGGGATTAGACTTTGGATATTCGCATACTTAAAACAATGAGTAAGAATTTTTGATGGAGGTCCGGTTGGAATAGATACAATTTCAGCAGCGGTAGGGAAGATATAGGAAACAATAGAAGATGTATATGAACCATTTTTGATACAAAAACGGATTTTTAATTAGAACCCAAGAGGTAGAGTAGTATCTGATTTAGTGTACTCTCATTTTGGAATAGATATAAAAAGGAATAAAATTTATGAAAAATTTAAAATATTTATTGCTGCTTTTATATTAGTAATTTCAAGCACAAAGCAATGCAACAATGCCAGATAGCAATAGTCCTAAGATTTGGAAGCTCTGCAGTTTCAGGTGCAAGTTTTTAAAAAACAAGTGGACTTGTCGTATCAAATGATATATCAAACATAATGTTAAAATCAGGATCTAGCTACAATATTAACCTTGCAGATATCTATGTATCTCAAGAAAACTATCAAAGTATTTCACAAGATGGTATAAAAAGATGAATCTTACTTTCCATATTCAGATGATCTTGTAATATTCAAGTCAGCAAGTTTGAAAGCAAATGGAGGAAATAAGATTTCAAAAGCATTAGTTATAACTAGATAACAACAGGAAAATATATTTGCAACATCAGGTAGTGGCAATGTTTTCTTTACTTCAGCAGATTTTTCCCTGTTGGAAATCTTTTGGGAAGAAATATCGTGGAGGATTGAAATTTTTATAAAATGCCTCTTCTATAACTCTTTGTAAAATTATCTTAATATGGAAGAGTATCTAATGGGTGTTGTTCCAAATGAAATGAGTGCTTCATGAATATTGAAGCTCTTAAAGCTCAAGCTGTCGCTGCAAGAAGCTTTGCATGTAGCAATTATTCAAAATTTACACCATGCATGGGATTTAATCTAACTTCTGATACTCGTTCACAAGTATATGGAGGATATAACACAGAAAATGAAAGGATCAAACCAAGCTGTTGCACAAACAAAAGGAATAGTAGGATATTACAACGGAAAAATAGCTCAACTCATATATAATGCAAGTTCTGGAGGTAAAACTGAAAGCTCGGCAAATGTATGGAAATATCCCATATCTTATAGCACAAAATGACCCATATTCTATGTAACAACAACCTACCAAAAACTGGTCTTTTTCTGTGACTGCTACAGAAATGAAAATGTGCTTAAATCAAGAGGAAAAATATAGGAAATCTTGTAGGTATTAGACTTGATGAGGTATCTCCAAACGGATATATTTTAAAAATTACTTTTGTAGGAGACAAATCAAGTGCGTAACTTTTTCCCAAAGATAATATAAAGAGCATCACTTGGATACTCAAACTTAAAAAGTCTATATTTCGGAGTTAGCGCCACTTATAATAGTCACATATGTTTTACAGGAAATGGATATGGTCATGGTGTTGGAATGAGTCAATATGAGTACAGACTATAGCTGACGCAGGATATAACTATAAGAGTATATTATTATTTTACTATCCGAACATAAGTCTCGGACAAATATAATACTAAGGATATTTATGAAAAACTGAAAGAATTTTTATGACTTACCGGAGCATCTTATTGCTCAAACTCCCTTAAAAAGACAGATCATCTTCCAAGCTACTCCTTCTAAAATAAGGACAAGGGCAATATAAAACATACTGTTTTTAAAAACATTATCGACTATATTGACAAAAGATGATGTGATTGTATTTGCTAATAATACGAGTTCTTCCAGCAAGACTATATGGAATAAAGAAGGATACAGGAGCACATGTTGAAATACTGCTACTTAAAAAGATATTCACTAAAAAATGGCAGGTAATCGTAAAACCGACAAAGAGGTTAAACAAAAGGTTCTATAGTGAGTTTTGGTGATGACTTGATATGATGACTATTCTTGATGAATTTGATGAGAGGCATTAGAGATGTTGAATTTTCATATGATGGAGTTTTTGAAGATATTATATCTCAGATAGGTTTTTATGCCTCTTCCGCCATATATAAAAAGAAAAACTACAGGACAAAGAAAGATATCAAAACAATATGTTCCAAAATTAACGGCTCATCTGCAGCACCTACAGCAGGATTGCACTTTTACAAAAAGAATTGATTGCCTCTCTTGCACAAAAAGGCGTCACAGATAGAATATCTCACTCTTCATGTGGGGCTTTGGTACATTTCGCCCTGTAAAAAGTAGAAGAAGTAACAGATCATGTAATGCATAGTGAACACTATATAATAGATGAATCTACTGCTCAAAAGACTAAATGATGCCAAAAAGAAAGGCAAGAAAATTATAGCTGTAGGTACTACTACAGTGCGTACTTGAATCTGCTGTAAATTCTGATAATTTGTTGGAAAAACTTGAGGATGACACAAGCATATTTATCTATCCTCCGTATGATTTTAAATTTGTAGATTCTATAATTACAAATTTTTCATCTTCCACAGTCAACTCTTATTATGATGATAAGTGCATTTGCAGGAAAAGAAAAAGTCTTTAATGCTTACAATGAAGCAATAAAAATCAATACAGATTTTTCAGTTTTGGAGATTCTATGTTTATTGACAAGGACTTATAAAAAGTTATTTTTCTATAACTTCAATAGACAATAGTATTGTAGTTTTAAGAAAAATCACAACTATCTATATTACAGAGTAGTTGTGATTTTTATTTTTAATTATTTAGTTTTATTATTTTTTCTATTTTTTTAAAAATAGCTTTTAATACATAGGCAAATATTATACCTAAACATATAGATAAAACAAACTTATTTTTATAGTCCATTTTAAATAATGTGCTTTGGTATAATTATTATGAATAAGAATATTATTATTGCCAATATACATTGTAGAATATCATAAGATTCCCTTTAATTACATTTTTATCTTAAACTATTATCTATTTAATCTGTAATTTTCTTCAATTGATATGAAAAATGATATATAATTTATATCTATATTATAAATGCACTGGAAAAATTTTTATCCATTATTTTAGTTAGAAATTAGCATTAAACTATTTTTTACTTAATAGAAATTGTATCTTTATTAAATCATAGTCAATAGCTTTATTTTTAAAACTATTTAGTTAGCATTCAATGCTTTTTCTTATGATAGATGTTCTTCAAAAATATAAAATAGATTCTTATTAAGAGTTCTTATTTATTATTTACTGCTCCATATAGATGAAATTACCATTTTGCAGTTTAGCTCTATAATAAGGCAATAGTTTTATAGCTTCCAGCTTGTCTGTATTACTTGTATTATCTTCACTTATAAAGTTATAGCACTTTATCCATAGATACAATACTATCTCCTTGTTTAAGCTGGGGCAACATCTTTGACAACGCTTGAGCATTTGATATTACATCCATGGCTGCATCTATCTCATCAATTCTTTTTAATTTTTAATATACTGATATTTATATTACCGTCAGTTGTATATATGAATTTTATATAACCTTGCTCAATACGAATGTCCTTATACTGTTCTTCATAAGTTATCATTAAATTTTCACCTTGCTTTATACTTTCCTTTAATATATATATTTTCATTAAAGTTGTCTTTTATAAACCTTTTTCAGCAAAAAGTTGATAACTCTTTTCCTCATTAGAAATTTTCTTATTTATAGTTAGTCTCAATAAATACATCGTCTATCACATTGATACTATCTGAATACTTAGCATATATTTTTTTAAAGATTTTATCACTTGGCTTTGCATATAGGATACTTATAGGGTGAATAGAAGATGTATGAGTAACAAGCTTTTATGTCATATCTTATATTCTTAGCTTCCAACAATGTCTTGAGATTGTTTTAGATTCTTCTTACTAAAATCATAGTTATACTTTGTTTTCTCATTGAATATACTTTATAAGTAAGACTATATTAACCACTAAATAAAAAGCTAGTGATTATATATGTCTTAGATTTTGCCCATTGCATAACTTTCTACATCCCCATTTATAGCATTAATAAAAATGAATAATCCCTTATTTCATATTTCCAAGAAGGAATTAATTCTTCATTTGAACCTTTTAAATATACAAAAGATATATCTTTAATCTGTGGTATAATTAGAGATACATCATCCTTATTCATAACTTTTTATATAGTCTATCTTTGAGTTCAAAGCCTTTGACGGATTAGATATAGAATTACCTTTTCGCCAATATATTCACCCACATTTCTTAGCATTATATTAGCAGATATTACCTTATCTCCTATAACAGTTATGACTGCATCATTAAAAACTATCCGACATTTCTAATGTAATACTGTCCTTTTGGTGTTTTTATTACAAACTTATACATTTTTAGAACCTACTTCAAGTTTTGTTACAGACTCTATAAATATATTCTTATAATCAATACCTATTTTGATGTATAGAGGATAGCATGGATTTTTGTCGATTTTTTTCTATGTCATCTTGTACATGCTCCACAGACTCTTTTTATACTCCAAATATCCATTTTTATTAATCTTTAGTATTTCTTGTCCATTATTATAACTGTAAAAATATACTCCATGAATTATAGATGAAGAAAAAAATCAAATCTGTCTCTTAAAATTTTTAGCTATATTATTTATTGCTTGTTCTTCTAAAACCGGAACTGTTTCAATATTACTAAGCGTTTTATTGAAGGTAAGAGGTAGTAGTATAAAAATTTGAATTCAAATTCTCAAACTTAGGGGTAATACTTATCATAACCGGTAGTTCTTAATAGATTTACTGTATTTAATGATATTTTCTCCTTAGTCGTAATTTTGTAGTAGGCTTCATCACTTTTTATATAAATCTCATTTTTCCAAGTAAAAAGATATATCTCTTGAATAAATCCTAAATCAGACATCAAAGTTTTTCAATTTGACAGATTTTTCAATATACAAAGAAGGTATTTTATTATACTCAAGTAATATATTGTCATACTGTTTTTAAATCATCATATTGAATCTTTTTCAATTTTTTAATTCCATCATTTTGTCTAAGAACGGTAGCTATAATCTGTTTAACTTCATTATAGTAAATATTCTTTGTCAACAATATCTCCGTCATATCATATTGTCCAAATTTTATACTTATATGCTTTGGCATTACGATATTTTCATAGATATTATCATTATAAAAATCGTGTTTCTCCTGATATCTGGTCGAAACTTATTAAATTATATCTTATTATCAACAAGTGCTATGGAACTGATAACCAGAAACCATAGCACAATAGTTTTTAATCTTTTTCAATATTTTTATCATATTGCAAATCTCTACTTTTTAGTTTTAGTAAAATCAAGTGTCTTAATTAAATTCAGTTTTTATCATAAATGACTTTTTTTAGTAAAACTGTATTTCTTAGAATCTCTATTTACAGTAACAGTTATTTGATTAAGACCATCTTTTAACTGTATCTCCTGAGCAAAAACTTTCAAGGAATCAACATCAAATTCATAACTATCTGTCAAAATTTTAATCTCTTTATCTTTGTTTTTTTCTTTACAGAATAAACATCAATATATATACGATCAAACTCCTTACCTATCCCTGTTATCACCATATTTTCAGTAGTAACAAGGCTTTTCTTCTTTCTCAGGAGTAGTTATTTCAAAGTCTTCCAATTTTTACTGTGTTTTTTCGCTGTATTATCTGCAAAACTGACTACAGGTGATATACATAGCGCTATCATCATAGCTAAAAAAACAGTATCTTCTTCACAACTAACCCCCTATCTGCTAAAATAATTAAATATTTTAATAAAACATCTCTTATAATTTCTAATAAAAATTATATCACCTATTATGATAATTGTATATTTCTTTTTATTACAATTTTGTTTCTTTTAACATTTATAAACTATTAATCTTAATAATTAGCTATTTAAAATGAAATATTCAATATTTTTCTACAACAGACTAAAGTTTATAAAAATTTGATATTGTAATCTTATAGATTAATCAAAAAGCATTAATACTGTTCATTCATTATATAAAAATATAAGTAATACAAACTAATATTAAAAATAAAAATTTAACGACTATTATGCATTATTATACAATATACCATTTATTATGAAATAATTAAAAACCATTTTAATAGACACTTAAACTTTTTGAAATTTATTCAAATCCTTTTCATAATTACTACTTTTTCCTTCATTTAACGAATTATGAATATCTATTATTCTCTGATTTGTACTTCCTCTAAATTTCAATCTCAAATTTTTTTAAGATTATCCTCATATCTTCCATCTACAAGAACATTACAATATGAGATGATGTTAGTCTCACAGTTTAAGATTTCTTCGTAGGTATATCCTGAATATATCCATATGCTCTTTTGAGTGGCTTTTCTTACCTGAATCATTTATCATATCTTCATAATTTTGTTGTAAAGGCTCTCCACCCAAAAATAGTAAGACCTGATACCTCATCTTTACTTAGGTAATAAATTACCCTCATCTATTTCTTTTTGGTAAATTCTTCTCCAAAGTCAAAAATCTTGATATTCTTTATTAAAAACAATTAAAAACAATCATGAGTACATCCTGAAAAAACACACTTGTCCTTATACCTACTCCATTTGCTATATCATATTTTCTTATTTGTGCATATTTCATAATAATTCTTCCTAACAGATATATATTTCAGTAATCATGATAAAATATTTAATCTATTGAATCTAAAAATTTAATTTCTTCGTTATCTCCATCACTTTCTACTTAAAATCAATTCTTTGAACATGAGAAGTTTTTTTCTTTTTTAATGTACTATTTCTTTCTTCTTCATATACATTATCAACCATTTTTTAATTGTGCTTTTTAGTCGCTATTATAACCAATAGATTTTTGCTCTGGTTATGGCTGTATATAATATTTTTTTCGAGTAAGTAGCATAGGAGCTGTGTGATGAATCGGCAGTATTATACAAGGGTACTCAGAACCTTGAGATTTGTGAACTGTAAGGGCAAATGCGTGTTCAAGTTCTCCCAGTTCGTCAAAAATCATATAGCTTTTTACCATCATCAAATAAAAACTGTAAGAATCTTATCTGACGGGCTAACCATCTGTATTACTCCGTATCGCCGTTGAATATTCCGCTACCTTCAATACCTGCATCATCTTTCCATAGTTTTTTTCATAGTCATTTTTAACATGAATAACCCTATCTCCTTCTCTATAGATTCTAAAATTTGTCTCAAACTCATTTTTTTAGTTGGACTTTTAGGATTTAGAGCATTTTGAAGAACTTTATTAAGATTTTTGAGTACCTATTTCTCTTTTTCTTCATAGGTGTAATTATCTGTACATCTGATTGTTTTATATTATAATGCTCCGGGTAGTCTCTTAGTTATAAGATCTACTATCAAATTTTTGAATGTCTTGTGAGTTATCTCTACTCATAATGAAAAAGTCATTTTCACTTTGGTTTTCAAGTGGCATTAAACCCTGAATTTATCCTATGTGCATTTACAATTATATTACCCATCATAGCCTGTCTGAAAAATTTTTGCTAAGCGTTATACAAGGTATGAGAGAAGATGATATTATATCTTTAAGCACATTGCTCTGCTCCTACTGAAGGCAACTGGTCTTTATCGCTCTACAAGTATCAATCTTGTCCCTCTTTGATTGCAGATAAAAGATTATTCATCAATAATATATCCACCATAGATGTCTCGTCTACAATTATAACATCTGCTGAAATAGGCTCCCCTTCATTTCTTCCATATATTTCTTCATCAAGACTTGAATTATACCCTATTTCCAAAAGTCTGTGTATTGTACTTGCCTCTTTTTTGTTGACTGTGTCATTCTTTTTGAAGCCTTACCTGTTGGTGCACACAGTTTTATTTTCCAATAGCCTCAAATACATCAATTATAAATGAAAGAGTTGTTGTCTTTCCTGTTCCAGGGCCCGTTAATATCAATATATTATTGTTTACAGCCATATATATACTTTTGTATCTGTTCTTGTGAAAGCTGTATTTTATTGTATTTTATCTTATCACTTACTATCTCATTTAGTTTTGTCTGTTCAATGCTCTCTTCTTGATATGTAAGCAACTCAATCAATTTTTGATGCAACATTTGTCTCAGCCATAGCATAAGCATATAAGTAGACTTTTATCTTTTCTTTTTCATCAGTACTGCCGTCAATAATAATCTTTTTGGGTGTACAAATCATAACATACTGATAATATCTCTTCTACATCATCTAAACCAATTAGATTGTTCATTTGAGAAGATAGCTTTTGCTACTGTAATATATGTATGTCCTTCATAGACAGATTGATTCAAAATATATAAAAATTGCCTGCATTTTTTTCTTTCTTTTTCAAGATTATCTGCTATACCTATTTTTCCTTGCAATTTCATCAGCTTTTATAAAACCTATCCCTCTTACATCATCACATAATTTGTAAGGATTATTCATCAATATATTAACTGTATTTTCGTGATAAGTATTATAGATTTTCATGCTTAAACTTGTGCTTAAATCAAATTTTGAAAGCTGAATAATAACATTTTTCAAATTCATCTTTTCATGGTATGATGTTATTATTTTATCGAGTTTTTAGATCCAATACCCTCTATTGTAAGTAGTTTTTCCCGGAGTCTTCTATGACTTCAAGTGTCTTTTTCTTTGAATATATCTATTATCTTTTTAGCATACTTTTCCCTTATTCCATCTATTACTCCTGATGATAAAAAGTCATATATCTCTTGTATACTGTCAGGTTTTAGAGGAATATATGACTCTACCTTAAACTGCTCTCCATAGACTCTATGTTTGATATAATTCCCTGTAATTTGAATTTTATCTCCCACATCTAAGCCAGCCAAAGAACCTGTGATTGTTATTTCATCATCTTCTTGTGTTGAGAAAAGAGCAACAGCATATTCATTGTCAAAAGATACATATATTAAATCTGTTATCCTGCCTATAATGGTAGTATATGACATTGCTCCCCTTTTTACAAGATTTATTTTAATAAAATATAATGAAAGAAACTTTTTCTGATGTTAATATTGAAATTAAGATATTAAGGATATTACTAATTAAATTGTTCTTATACACAGATATTTAAATTAATATCTTTTAGCATTATATAACCAAATTAAATATTTTACAAAAATATTAATGTAAAAATCATTTAATATCAAATCAAATGTTCATAAAATAGCACCTTATCCAAGTATTGTACTTGCATACACTCAAACTCCACTTTTCCTGACATTATATCAATAACTCTATAAAAACTTTTACCTTTATTTTCAACGCTTGTAATAAGATATTTATTTAATACAAAATCAAAAACAACTCAATTATATCTTTTTCATATAATCGTATATCAGCACTTTGTCATGTATGTCGAAAAGTTTGATGCATGAATTATCTTGAGAAATCTTTATAGGTAATATCCTTTTCAAAACAAAAGCAATCTTCTTTATCTAATCTTGCAATTTTCGCCATTTCAGATGTGTTTTTATCAATGGCAAAAAACTCCTGTTTTCCAATCAAGAGACGATCATCAAAAGTATTCGCTTTGTTTAAGATATTTGTCATAGAGTACCTTTTTGTAATAGATATAGTTTTTGTGCTTCCTATTACTCCTCATAAGCCCCTTTTATATCCTAAGGAATCAATGCATATAGGCTCTATATTTTTGTCTTTTTGTCTGGATTTTTCAATAAATTCAATTAAATTATAGACCTTTATATTGTTTTATAAAAAGGATTCACATTACTTTATTCATCTCTTGTATATTTATCTCGTACATATCGGAATTCATCACATTATACTCATGATCTTCTTTCCATGTATACTTCTTCACATAGAGATATTTACTTTCTTTATCCATACTAATATAACCGGTTGTATACTTTGTATAATAGTCATGGATTTCATCTATCTGGCTATCATATATATTAATCAAATATAACTTATCAAGTTCCTTTTTCCTCTTCACTGTGTTTATTTCCAAAGCTCTATTAATGCATAGGTATCAGACAACATTCTAAATCCGAGTACATAAATTCATTAACATTATATTTTATTGAAAAACTTCAATTTGTCTATCTATATCAATAGCATAAAGTATTATATGAGCCATATCTTTCTCATCCATGTACTGAACTATTGTCGAAAAATACGATGTAATCTATACTTGAAAAAGAAAGTATGTCTTCATCAGAAACAGGTACAAAGAGATAAAAATTCTTTGGATCATTTGTATGAAATCCACTATCTACTCTTTTATGATTTTTCGTCTGATTTGTAATAGCAGTATATTCCTTCTAAATACTGCTTGTATTTACCATCACTTATATATTTCAAAAAATATATCCTATTGTGTATAACTTTTTATGGGCTTTATATTAACTTTAGGTAATTCTTGATAGTTTTTAAGAAAGCTTAAATCAATCCACTCTTTATTCCTCAGTTTTATCTATTTAATTCATCATAACTTAATATATTATCAGAATATATACCATATACTCTACCGCTATTTATAAAGCTTCTGCCTTTTCCTTACTATTTTCAGTATGCGTATACACTTTTGACCATTTTGCGCCAAAAAGTATAGGCAGAGCACTCATATACTCTGTAGTAATTATCCATAGTTATGGCAAATAAATCATTTGATTTTGCAAATTCAAAACATTATATGGACTTTGCTCAGTTCTATACAATGTATATATTATATGCTTATAACCCTAAATCTCTTATTGCATTATACTCCGTAGTACTATATATTTGTGGAATCACTCTATTGATTAGGCTTGGATAATTTTGAGCAAACTCTGTAAGCATTTTTCAAGTTTCCATTTTTCATATTATCTTCTTTGACATCTGTAATTACATAAGCATCTGTATATTGTTTCAAAAACTCTGCTGTATCATCTATAGACATTTGTTGAAGAAGATATATCATCTTCCTGTTTTTGAATTCATCATAATTCATATAATATCCGTTTATTGATACATCACTGTTGGATCAATTTGTTAAAAAGTAGCCCAGTCATGTACCCTGAACAGCCTTTCCGTCAATAGTCCAGTCAAAATCCACCTCTATTATCCTATTTCCCCTTGAATATGAATTTTCATTGTTTGAAGTGCATTTGTAAGCAAGATACCTGCATACTCTCCACCTGCATGAGCTATGAATCTGTCATTTTTTTATCGAAGGCCTTTGATAAAAAGTTTGTTGAAACGCTTTGAGGAGTTTTTATGTTTAAATTTACAGCTTGTTCTATGGAATAAACATAACCGTCAACATTCTTTGTTGTTATCAGATTTTTCTCAATTCATATATCTTATTTCCTGATTTTTATTATATCCATTTCTTCCTTTGTAGGAAGTACATTTTGATATATGAATATTATATCTTTATCTGAATTCCTTGCAATATAACTTCCTATATCACCTTCGCCTTTTTAAATCAATTATTGCTACTGTTTTAAGAGATTTATAACTTGCAAGTGAGTCAGTAACTCTACTACTAACTTATCCTTGTTTTTAAATGGAATTGATTTTATAATCTCCAATGCTGAATTTCTATAGTCGAATGTCCTTACAATAAATCTTGCATCAGGATATCTGTCCAAAAATACATTCACATCTCCTAAGCTCATCTGAGAATTTAAACTTTTTCATTTTATATCTAAAGTATTCATCAATACTTGAGTACTTACTTTCTTTCCATAATATTTCAAAATATTGTGAAAAATTATCTGCTAATACCAACTGACCATCTCTTGTAGTCGAAACTGTAATTTCAAATACCCTAAACCCTCTGTCATACAAGCTCTGTAATTCTTCCTTGCTTTGAGATGCAAGTTTTACTACTACATTAGAATTTTTCAACCTTCTCAAAAATTATATTTTTTGTATTTTCAATGCTATTTGCGTGCTTTATTAGTAGTTTGAGTGTCCTTATTTATTGTAGTATCGGTATTTGTTGGATTATTCTTATTTACTTGACCATTAGAATTATCAAATACCATAGCTTCATCATTTGCTACTTTTTGTACTTGGATGCACAACAGTCTGATTTCTATTATCATATCTTCTGAATCGTATGTCTTATTTACTCTATAGTTTACATCTGCATAAGAATTTAATGACAAACATACTGAAAAACTAATAAAGCAGAAACTATTTTTTTCTCTTCAAATTTATTTTCATGTGTTAAAAATCGCCATTTCTCCTTTTTCTTAAATCAATTAAAATTATATAATAATAACATAAAGAACAGATTACATAATATTATTATTTCATTTTAATTATTATACATAATTTTATATCAAAAACTTATATTTATGTTACATTATTTAATTATCAAAAAAATTATCGTAATATTAATGTTAATTAATTAGGTAATTATACAATTTTACATTTTCCTTACCAACAATATCTTGTATTTTTATGATATCTTCGTTAAAATCAATTTTTTAGATTATCCTTTACCATAGTCTTTCCGCTTTTTCATCATAAAAATACAGTTTCGCATTTCCTGTAGATTTTGTCAAGTTTCTATCATTGATACTTCAGGACAATTGTAAAAATCACTTATTTTTAACATAAATTTTTATCTGATTCCAACTCTTCTATAGGTATAATTTCTTCGGCAATCAACTTAGTATCTTCATCTTCCTGTACTGATAATCTTGCCCTTATATACACTACCTTATCTTGAATCAAATCATAGTATACCTTGTCATAAGTCTTAGGAAAAACTATTACTTCAACACTTGAATATAAATCTTCTATAGTAACAAAAAAGCCATCATTGCATTTTTCTTTGTAGTACTTATTTTGACCTTACTTATCAACCCTATTATTCTTACCTTAGTGGATTCTATTACTTTTTGACTTGTATTTTCTTCATTTATCTCTTTTATTGAAGTAGTGGTCATATTTGTCTTTTTGCTTAATCAATTCCTGATATTTCTCAAGAGGATTACCACTAATATAAAAATCCAAGTATTTCCTTTTTCCATACTTAGTAGTATATCATTTGAAAACTCCTTTATATCCGTGCTATTCCTACCCTGTATCCTTGCGAATTAGCTGCATTGAAAAAAACTTATCTCAGCCTTTTGTACCATATTTTTTTCTTAGTAGAATGAATACTTTCAATTACTCTCTCATAATTAGACATGGCACTTGCTCTATTTACTATAATACTATCCAATGAACCTGATTTTTATCAAAGCTTCAGCAACTTTTTATTGATGTCTCTCTTGCTTCAAGTCTTTCACCAAATCTTCAAAATTGACATATCTGCCATCTCTTTTCATCTGCTATGTTTGATGCTACAGCAAATCCCAACACCTTTAAGAGCAGAAAGAGGAAATCTGATCTGTCCTTTTTCTATGGAAAAATCTGAAAAGAATGATTAACATCAGGAGGAAGCACTTTCAATTCCCATTTCCCGACAATCCATTTTATATTCCATAACCTTATCAGTATTGCCTATAGACATACTCATAAGAGATGCCATAAATTCTACAGGATAATATGTCTTTAAAGTAAGCTGTTTGGTAGGATATGACAGAACATGCGGCAGCATGAGACTTATTAAAAACCATAGTTTGCAAAATCTATCATATAGTCAAAAATCTTATTGGCAGTTTTTTCATCTATGCCGTTATTTACACATCCTGCTATATTCTCACTTTCCATTCCATAGACAAACTTCTTACGCTCTTTTTCCATTACATCCATCTTAGACATTGCTCCTTCTTACCAAATCAGCACTGCCATATGAATACCCTGCAAGATCTCTTACTATCTGCATTACCTGTTCTTGATATATCAGTATCCCTTTTGTTACGGATAAAATCGGTATCAATTTTTCATGAATGTATTTTATATTTTTCTCATCCTCTTTATTTTTATATAATCCGTATAGAGTCCATAGGTCCAGGTCTGTAGAGAGATATACCCGCGGGTCAAATCTTCAAGATTTTCAGGTTTCAACTCTTTCATAAATTTTCTCATTCCTGAGCTTTCTATCTGGAACATCCTCAGCGTTTTACCTGTTGCTATATGATCATATACTTTCTTGTCATCATAATCTATATCATCAAGACTTAACGATAAATTCTCTATTTTTCTAATATTGTCAATAGTTCTTTGTATTATGGTAAGTGTCCCAAGTCCCAAAAAATCCATCTTTAACAAGCCCAGTTCTTCCAATGTAGTCATTGTAAACTGAGATACTATATTGTCATCTTGAACATATAGAGGTACATAGGAGTCCACTGATTTTTGAAATAACAACCCAGCAGCATGAGTTGACGCATGCCTTGGCATTCCCTCAATAGTCTTTTGCCATGTCGATTAGTTTTTTACAGTATCATCCTCATCGCATAATTTTTAGTTCATGATTTATTTCAAGAGCTGATTTAATAGTAACTCCAGGCATTAAAGGTATCATCTTAGCAACTTTGTCCGCTATGAAATAGCTTATTCCCATTACTCTTGCACAGTCTCTAATAGCAAGTCTTGCCTTAAATGTACCAAAGGTTATTATTTGAGATACATGATCCTTACCATATTTTTCCTTTGTACATATTCTATTACCAAATCTCTCTTGTCTGATGCAAAGTCAATATCTATATCCCGCATAGATACACGCTGGGGGATTTAAAAATCTTTCAAAGAAAGATTGAATTTTTAGAGGATCAATGTCTGTAATATTAAGTAGATATGAAACAATGGATCCGGCAGCTGACCCACGACCGGGTCCTACGGCTATATTATTTTTCTTAGCAAAATCTATAAAGTCATGCACTATCAAAAATAAGCTACATATCCCATTTTGATTTATGACTTCGAGTTCAAAAATCCAGTCTTTTGTTTTATCTCATCTGTGACTATATCATATTTTTCAATCCGTCATTACAAAGTTTCTTGAGATACCATAAGGTGTGTAATTTTCAGGCACATCGTAATTAGGTAGGTGATATGAATTAAAGTCAAATTCAAGATTGCACATATCTGCAATTTTTGAGTATTATATAGAGCCTCTTCATCTCCTTCAAAAAGCTCATACATTTCATCTTGAGACTTGAAATAAAAATTCATTTGTCAAAAACTCCATCTTTTGCTCATCAGCAAGAGTTTTTCCGGTTTGAATGCACAAAAGTACCCTCATGAGATTTGCAGTCTTGTTTATCAACATAGTGCACATCATTTGTAACCACAAGTGGTATTCCAGTATCTTTTTGACATTTTTCTAAGATAGATATTTACCTTTGCTCAGGAATATTATGATTTTTGCATTTCAAGATAAAAATTACCTTTGCCATAGATTTCTTCAAGATTAAGCGCTGTTTTACACGCATTTTCATAATCTCCTGACAAAATCTGTTGCTGTACATCTCCAGCAAGACAAGCTGACAGACACACTAATCCTTTTAGAGTATTTTTAGCAACTCATAGTCCACTCTTGGTTTATAGTAAAATCCGTCAACAAAAACCTATAGAAACTAATTTTATAAGGTTTCTATATCCTTCGTCATCTTTTTGCTAGTAAAATGAGATGACCTGATTTTTGTCTATATTTTTCCTTATCATTATGTGTCCTTGCAGCAGTATATAGTCTCGCAGCCTATTATAGGCTTAATATTGTATGCAGACTTATAAAAATCTACCACATGAACATAACGCCATGATCTGTAATAGCTATGCTTTCCATACCCAGATCACTTGCTTTTTCATCACCCTATCTATTACTGTAAAACCATCAAGAAGTGAATAGGGAGTATGCAGGTGTAGATGAGTAAATCACTTAAAAGTGTTTTTCATCATATTTTTACTTCTCCACTTTTGTAAAAACAAAATAAACACAGTTATCCATCATTATATCACTATATTATGTTTTTATCAAAGTAAAAATACTGTAACAGAAAAGAATATCCCAACGAATATCCTTTTTATTTAATAATTAGTCCCTACATTTAGAAATATTTTATCTATTTCATGATATAAAAACAAAAAATTATGATTTAACTATATGTTTAAGTCCATACTCATTCCTTTATATCTTTTTGATAGTTCTCACCTTTTTCAGTGAGAAAATAAATTCTCCGCTTTTCATCTTTTGTCTACATAACCCTTACTTCTTAATGATTTCATATTTTATTCATCCTAAATTCACCCAATTTAAGTGATATTTCATGGACGATATTCCAAGTTCTGCATACATATTTTCACTATTTGAGTGATTGTCCATATGTAAGATTATCATCTCTTTTGAAAATTTGCTTTAATTTTTATAACGACTTACAAAAACTGACTAATACGCCATCATGACAAAGCAGAGTAATCAAAAAGTTGCCCCTGATACTGCTGCACACATACCTGAAATAGAAAGATTGTAAATCCACGCAAAAATAAAAACCTAAACAAGTATTTAGTACTGCGTATACAAGAGTTATACAAATTGTCATCTTAATATTTTTGTAACCAAATAAGCACTCGCCGGAGGAGCAATAAAAATGAAATTGTCAAAATAGTCTCTAACTGATTCAAATGATGAAACAGCTGTTAATGAAAACCATAGCCATAAAGAAATAGTACAAAGCAGAAGTTGATATTCCAACCATTCTTGCAAAAATTTCCATCAAAGGTAGAAATATTCAAAAACTCTATAAATGACATAATAAAAATTAGATTGGCAATTATTGTAAATAACATTATCCATAAAGACCTTGGTAGATCAATTCCAAATATTGTTAACCTGTCAAACTGTGCCATAATAACTTCTCCCATCAAGACTACATCAGTATCAATGTGTACATGCATAGATACTGATTAATATTACGGCTATGGAAAAACATTGGAAATACAATACCTACAGATGTATCTTGAGTTATAGTTTTTGTTTTTGTTAAAAGTTCTATACAAGCACTTGTAATAACATCAAATAATCCGGCACCAACAATTAGATATGGACTTTTGTAAATCTTTTGTTATAAAATATGCAATAACTATACCAAGAAGTATTGAATGTGATATGGCATCACAAATCATTGCCAGATTCCGCAACATTACAAATACTCCAACAGTGCTACAAGCAACAGCTGTAGCTATTAAAAACAAATAGGTTGTCAATCATTCTTCTGTTTCCTTAACTTTTCATTTCTTAATTTAGATACTATTACTCCATATGGTCCAAAAATAATTGAAAAAGCCGTTGTTGTCATACATAATATTATACTTAAAGCTTTGTAGACATCCCTTTTTACAAGTGTACTTACTATTGTTCCGACAAATGACGATAATGTTCCGCTTATTGCAGAAAATAACAAGCACTATCTCATACCTCCTGCTCCACTGCATACCTATTACGCCTGGTGTTATTAGCATGCTACTTATTAATACCACATCCAACAGCTTTTTAACCCTGCAGCAATAACAAGTATTAGTAATTACTATTATCAAAATTGATATTATGTTTCTTTTAATTCCTATTGTTTGAGCATAAACTTCATCAAATACATAAATCTTTATCTCCTTGTAAAAGATAAAAACAAGAGTATCGAAACTATTGAAACTGTGCAAATTATTATTACATCCTCTTTAGCATATATGCTGCCTGTCCGAAAATATAATTAGCAAGACCTGATTGTGAGCCGGAAAAAGCCGAATTGCCCTGAATGTAACTTTTAAAACCATACCTCAACCCAAACATTGCCGATAGTATAACAGCCATTGTCGTATCCGAGCCAACTTAGATTTATTAACAACAGATTGGATTAAATAAAATGCAATTACTCCGGCTATTACAGCTCCTATCATCAGAGTCATAGAGTCTTTTTGCCTACAATTATAAATGCCAGGACAATCCCGAAAAGAAGCATGACCTACAGCATCTCCTATTAAAGACTGTCCTTTTAAAATATTTATAGTTCCTACTATTCCTGTAGAAACTGCTAAACACATTGTTCCAAGAGCAACTACTACAAAAGAATACACGAAAAACCATACTCATATCAGTTACTCTCCATATGTTGATTTAATATTTTGCTTGGTAAATACTTCAGAAACTTTTCCTGATGCTATGAGTTGCCTGTTTATCAAAATAACCTGTTCAAAAATATTTATCTACAGTGCTTAAATCATGATGTACTACTACTATCGTCTTACCTTTGTCCTTCATCTTTATGGTATCCATTATTATTTTCTCAGTTTTGGCATCAACTCCTTGCAAAGGTTCATCCATAAAATAATCTTGCATTTTGTGCTATTGCCCTTGCAAGAAACACTCTTTTGTTTTTGACCTCCCTGAAAGTTGTGATATATGTCTATTGCAAAACTCTTTCCATCCTTACTGTCTTAAGGGCTGATATAGCTGTATCTCTATCTTCTTTTGAATATCTTTTTGAATGCTTTAGAGTATAAGTATCTTCCCATCAATACAACATCAATTACAGTAGTAGGAAAATTCCAATTAACACTCCCGGATTGAGGAATGTAAGCTATCTTTAAATATGTAAGATTTTCCATAAATACTCACTTCTCCAGATATAGGCTTTATTATATTTAAAAATCCCCTTCATTAGAGTGGATTTTCCTGCTCCATTTGGTCCTACAATGGCTGTAATTTTTGTTATTAATAATATTTTACATCTACATCCCAAAGGACAGGTTTGCTATCATAAGCCATTGTCAAGTCTTCAACATGAACTGCTATACTATTTTCCATATTCACTCCTAATATATATATATTTATACTATACTCACTATGTTTTATTATTTAATAATACCTCTTTTTGTTTTTAGTGTTTTCTTAATTTTTACATTTGCTCTATTAATAGAAATCTATTTCATAATCATATATTTTTAAAGATCATCTAAAAATCAATTATATAGGTTAAACTACACTTTTCAATGGATAATAGTTATCTACAGTTACTACAACAAATTTAATTAGAAAGATTTGATACAATAAGGTCAACATTATGTTTATACATATCAATGTAGTTATCACCCTTGGACCTTTTAGGTGCAAGTGAATCTGAAAACACTCATTTCCATGTCCTTTAACTATTTTAACATCAAATCCCTTTGCAACAACTCCTCTCTTAATTTTTCCATTCGTGCAGGATCAGTTGTAGATCTCGGCAAATACTGCCTTAATTTTGTGTTCAACTATAAAAATCTATAGTTTCTTGAATATCTGAATTTGACACTTCACTTGATGCTAACACACTTTGAGGAGCTTTGACAGTTATACCGTAACTTTTTGAAAAATAATTAAATGCATCATGTGTGTAATTGAAATATCGTTGACCTTCCGGAATCTTTTTGTATATTTTCAATTATATAGTTATCAAGTTGTGTAAGTTCAGATAGATATTTCTCAGTATTTTTCTCATATAGGTCAGCATCTTTAGGATTAAGATTTTGACAATGCTTTTTAGTTTCTTCTACCGCCATTTTATGAGAGGCTTATATCAAAACCAAAAATGCGGATCTATTATAACTTGACCGTCTTCCTCCATCGACCCAATCTTATCTTTTGGAAATTGTTTACTTACAGAAATACCAAGTTTATCTAAAACTTCTACCATCTTCTTCAAAATGTAGTCCGTGATATAAAAACTAAGTCAGCCGATTGAAGTTTTTCAAACTCGGGTTTTGCTATATATAAATGAGGATCTTCTCCTGCAGGTATAATAAGCTCTACATTTACTGTATTCCAGCTATTTTCTCAACTATGTCACACAAAAAGGATGTTGTTACAACTATATTTTTGTATTATGCGAGTTAGGTTCTACTTATCATCTTTTTGATATGTTAGCTTTATCGACTACAAGCAGACAAAGAAAAATATTAAACATATAGCAAATAAAAATAATTTAAATATCTTTTTCATGAATCCTCCTAATATTTTGTTTTTATATATTTTCGATATTTTGATATTATACATCAAATATCTAGGATATCAATAATTATTTTTATTTAATTTTTATTATCGTTATAATTTTTGATATTTTAATTATACTATGAAAAGTATTTATTTTCTTTTCGTATCAATAGCTTTTAAAATTTACAAAAATATTTATAAAATATTCTTGTAAATTTTAATATAATAATAACTTATGTATAATAAATACATATTTTGTATATACTATTATTTCATCAATCTACAAATGAAAACCGACAGCAATTGCCTTGACAAATGCTGTCAGATTCCGAGTTAAAAAGCTTGTATTTTTATAATTTCATCATTTGAAGATAAATTCATTAATTTAATCAGTTTTTCCAATATATATATATTTTTATTAGTATCTAGATTTCTCCTTAGATTTGATGCAAACTGTCTTTCTTTTCACTTTGCAATAGTTCATCTTTTCTTGCACCGGATTTTTTCGATATCTATAGCAGGGAAAATTCTTTTTGTGATATATTTCCATCTAAAGTAAGCTCATATTTCCTGTACCTTTTGAATTCTTCAAAAATAACATCATCCATTCTTGAACCCATGTGTCTATAAGTGCAGTTGCAATTATAGTCAGAGAGCCGCCTTCTTTAAGATTCCTTGTTGCTCCAAAAACTGTTTTGGACCATATAAAGAGCTTGGATCCAAACCTCCTGATAAGATTTTTACCACTGGATTGAATAGTAATATTATATGCTCTTGCAAGTCTTGTTATACTGTCAGTAATATTACCACATCTTTTTAAACTCTACCAATGCCTTTGCTCTATTTAAGACCATCTCGGCAACCTTTATGTGATTTGAAGGCAACCTCGTCAAAAAGTAGAGTAAATTACATCAGCATCTTCAACAGACATTTTTATATCTGTTACTTCTTCAGGTCTCCTCATCTATAAGTAATATTATAAGTTCAACATCTTTGTTGTGTTTTATTGAATTTGCTAAAGACTTAATAAGAGTTGTCTTTCCTGCCTTTGAGGGGGCTACTATTAGTCCCCTTTGTCCCTTTCCTATAGGAGCTATTATATCTATAAGCCTTGATGCTATATCTTCAGACATATGCAAATTAAATTTCTCCTTAGGATAATATGCGGTCAAAGAGTCAAAAGATACTCTCCTTAGAGACTTTTTCAGGAAGCTCTCCATTTATCTTATGCACATATAATAACGCCCTGAATCTATCTCCTTCTTTTGGGAGGTCTGACAATACCTGTAACATAATCTCCGGTCTTCATCTTAAATCGTCTTATCTGTGTCGGTGACATATACACATCATTTTTCTGTAGACAGATAATTTCCTCCACGCAAAAAGCTGCAGCCGTCGGGCAGTATCTCTAAGACACCGCCCGAAATCTCATGATTTTCGTCTACGAACAATTCTCCTGCTGTATTTTTCAGCCAATGCCAAATCTGAAACAACAGGTTTGGCATCTTCTCTTCTTGCTCTATTTCTTGATTATCCACATTTTTCTTTATTGTGTAGACTTTCAATTAATTCACTTTTTTTCATCTTAGAGTAATTGGAAATAGACTTTTTCCCTTTGCCAATTCTCTAAGCTGTACCAATGTCATATCCTCTAAAAGACATACATTTCTCCTGTTTTAATTTACACTCATTGTTGACATATCGAACATCGGTAAGTAAATAGAAAGCAATACAAAGGCAACTATACCACCTATTACTACAATTATCAAAGGCTCCATTTGATCGAAGTCATTCTCTTGATTGCTTCTTCCAATTCTTCTTCAAAAAGTCTGAAGTTTTTGAAGCATTGAATCTATTGCACCTGATTCTTCACCTATCTTAAGCATGGAAATCATCATCGGTGGAAAATTTCAAGTTTTTAAGTTCCACTGACATTGGTGACCCTTTTTAATATTGTCTACAGCATAGGTCATATGAATAAACACATTGTTGGTAACCTGACCTGATGATTCAATCGCTTGAATTATTGGAATACCAGAACTTATAAGGACTGACAATGTAGATGCAAATCTTGATGAGCTATAGTCCTCAAAAGACTGCCAACTATAGGTAGGCGCAATTTATTGGTATCAAACTGCATTCTTCCTACAGGTGTTGCAAAATATCTGTTAAGTACGAATAACTCCAATAACAGCACCAACAACTACATACCATTTCGCAACTAAGAAATCACTAAGATTAACTACAAACTGAGTTATTGCCGGAAGTTCTCTCACCTTTTAACACTGATTTAAACATCGGAACCAATGCAACAAGCAGAATATTGTAACACCTATTGCAAGTGTTAATACTATGATAGGATATATCATAGCACTCTAAGTTGAGCCTGAAGCTTAGCTTCTTTTGATAGTGAGTAGACAAATTGTTAAGTACTCCATCCATATTACCAGTAAGCTCACCTGATTTTTATCATTGATATATATAGCTGTGGAAATGCCCGTTATGTTTTTGTAGTGCTGTAGAAAAATGACACCTTTTGCAAATCCTGATATATATCAATAAGTTTTTCTTTTAAGTAACTTACTTTTGAACCTGATCTTTCAGTGTCTCTATACAAGTAAGCAGAGGCATACCTGCATGAGCATGGTATACAACTGTCTTGAAAATACTGCTAAATCTTTAGATTTTATTCTTCTTTTCCTAAAGTAATGTTAACACCACCAAGACCTTTTATATCTTCTGTAACTTCTATAGGTCTTGATCCTCTACTTTTCATCATAGCGACAACTTCGCTACTTGTTCCAGCCTCCATAGTACCTTGTACTATGCTTCCATGAATCAATTTCAATATAATTATACTTAGGCATATTTTACACCCTAACTCTTTTGATATGGCTTCGATCAACTGCAAACTTCTTGACTGAGTCCAAAGATATCTTATGTCTCTTATACAGGTTAATCAAGCTCTTATCCATTGTTATCATACCAACATTTGAACCTGTTTGTATTATAGTTTGTATTTGATGCGTTTTTCCTTCACGGATAAGGTTTCTATGGCAGGTGTTGCAAGCATTATTTCAGTGCTGCAACCCTTGACTCTACCGTTCTGCTGTAGGAACCAACTGTTGAGATATAACAGCTTCAATCATACCTGCCAACTGAGTTTTTATCTGTTGTTGTTGATATGGCTCAAAACCGTCTATAATTCTATCCATAGTTTTTGCAGCACCTATGGTGCAAAAGTAGACATGACCATGACCTGTTTCTGCTGCAGTTATTGCAGTAGATATTGTTTCAGGGTCACGCATTTCCCCTACCAGAATTATATCAGGGTCTTCTCTCAGACAAGCCCTTAATGCGTTGGCAAAATTTTCAGTATCCATTCCACTTTCCCTTTGGTTTACCACGCAAGTTCCATGTGTATGGATATACTCTATCGGATCTTCTATTGTAATAATATGAGCATTCCTGTTTTGATTCATGTTTTTCATCATAGATGCAAGAGTTGTAGACTTTCCTGAGCCTGTAGGTCCTGTTACAAGTATAAGCCCCCTCTTGAGTTCACAAAGACTTTTTGATAACAGCCGGTAATCCAAGTGATGACATATCAGGAATAACATTGTTTATAAGTCTCATTACTATACAGTATGTTCCTCTTTGTCTAAAAACATTTACCCTGAATCTTCCAAGTGTTCCATAGGAGTATGAGAAGTCTATCTCACCCTTTTCCCCGTAAGGTACTAAACTTTGTAGGAGAAAGTATCTGTCTTACAAGAGCTACTGTATCTTGTGGAGTCAATATATTTCTGCTTATCGGTGTCAGCTTACCATTTACTCTGACAAGCGGAGGTGTACCCTACAGACAAGTGCACATCCGAAGCTTTTTAAATTTATAGAAATTTCAAGTATGGGGTTGATATTATCACTAGATACCTGATAATTTCCTGCAAATTCTACATCATTTACATTATTCAATCTTTCCATTTGTATATCCTTTATATTTATAATATTTTAATAAAAATACTACTCTATACTGTATGTTACCTTCAACATCTCACTAACTGTTGTAACTCCACTTTAGAACCAATTCAGAAGCCGTCTGGTTAAGAGTCTTCATTCCTTTATCAATGCAACGCTGTTTTATCTCATCAATTGAAACTCTCCTATTTACCATAGACTTTATTTCTCTATCCATTACAAGAATCTCATGTATTGCAATACGACCGGCATATCCACTACCATTACAATTATTACAGCCCTTACCTTTGTAGAGTTTCACAGGTTTTGAAAGTTTAAGTGAGTTCATTTCATCCGGTGTAGACACATATTCCTGTTTGCACTTAGGACAAATCCTCTTAATAAGTCTTTGAGCTATTATCCCAACTACAGAAGTAGATACCATAAATGGTTCTATCCCCATATCCTCAAGTCTTGAAATACTTGATGCTGTATCGTTGGTATGCAGAGTTGACAAAACTAAGTGACCTGTAATTGAAGCTCTTGTTGCAATTTCAACAGTTTCATTATCACGAATCTCCCCTATCATGACTATATCAGGGTCCTGTCTTAGTATAGATCTAAGACCTGCAGCAAATGTCAATCCTGCCTTGTGATTAACCTGAACCTGTGTAACGCCGTCAAGTCTATATTCTACCGGATCTTCAACGGTAATTATATTTTTTCTTATATCATTAAGTTCTCTAAGTACGGTATATAGTGTTGTAGACTTTCCTGAACCTGTAGGTCCTGTAACAAGTATAATTCCCTCCGTGCCTTAATTATCTTATGAAATAAATCCAGATTGTACGGTGTAAATCCAAGTTGTTCCTTTGTTAGCATTATAGAATCTCTGTACAAAAGTCTTATAACTATCTTCTCACCATATATACAGAAGGAAGTATTGATATTCTCAGATCGACTCAACTTTCCGTTCTACTGAAGTCTCAACCCTACCGTCTTGAGGAATTCTTCTTTCAGCAATGTCCATAGCTCCCAATATTTTAATTCTTGTAACTATTGCTGAATGTGTAACTTTGAAGGAGACATTATTTCTTTTAAGATCCCCCGTCTATTCTGAACCTTTATTCTTACTACCTTATCAAATGGCTCAATATGGATATCACTTGCCTTCATATTAACTGCTGCTTTGAGTAATTATAGAGTTTACAAGTCTCTACCATGGGGACATTGGCTACATCAGCATCTTCAACAATCTCCTCAATAGCGTTGAGATCGATCATTTCTTCCTTAAACTCTTCTACAGCTCTTTCTGCATCCTTAGTAGAGTCGTAAGTCTTGTTGATAGCTCTTTAATTTCTTCACTTGAACTCAAAAGCTACTGATATTTCCAAACCTGAAAAGCAATTTAACATCATCTATAGCAAATATATCAAGCGGATCAGACATTGCAAGAAGCAGTCTTCCTCTGTTTACCTTAATAGGTATTACATTGTATTTTTGCAACCTGTTCACTAATCATATTAGCAGCATGTTTTATCTATTGAAAAATTTGATAGACTTACATATGGTATCCTAAGTTGCGTTTCAAGACTTTGAGTATTTGTTCTTCCTTTAAAAATGCCCCTCCAAAACCAGTATTTCTCCCAGTTTTTATCCATAGTCTTTTTGTTTTGAAGTGCAGACATCAATTGCTCCTGAGTAATTGCCTTGCTTTCTACCAATATGTCTCCCAATCTCTTAGCTTTTTGCATTAAATCCTCCAAAAATCTCTACTGATGTCAAATAATCCTAAATTGAAGTCTGTTCTTTCATAATATACATAAAAATACCAAGGCAAAATTTAAGACTGATTTACCAATTTTTCAAAAATATATAAAGTCGAGCCTATTTAACAGCCCTATTTCAGACAGATTTTATATTGTTGTCTTATTATAACATATCTTTTAAATATTTTTCAAAGGTTAATTTAAACTTTTACAGTATAAAAATAATGTAGAAAAATGTAAAAAGCTAAAAGATATTGAAAAACCTAAAAATAAAACTTTTCTGACTAAAACATTAATTTAAGATTAATTTAATAATACCACAAGACATATAATATAATCATATTATTTTTAAAAATCTTAAATTTTTCAAAAATTAGTCTTAAAATCTTTTTATCGTTTAAAACTCAATATTTATATTTTTAAATATATATACCAACTGATTATTTCAACTGTATTAACATTTAAATAAGAATTGATTTTTGCTAAATAATAGTATAGTAATAGTATTAGATCTCGATTCGATGACAAATGTTCAGACATTAATACTGATCTGATATTTCTCTACGAAAAAAAGACATTTAGGGTATAGCTCTAAAAGATTCGAGATATTCTTGTTTCTAAAGAAAAATCCTATTTTAAAAATTTTTGAGCCGTACTTCTTAGTATGGTATTTTTACCTTAAAATTTTCATTACAATTAAATAAACCTCTTAGTTTATCTTAACTTAAATAGCCACTATGATAATATATATAATTTTACCATAATCAAAGGAGGATATTTTTGAAAAACAGATTGGCAATAATAGGAATAATAGTCGAAGATAATTCATGTATAGGGAAGCTAAATGACATATTGCATAACTACAATAATATAATTGTTGGAAGACTTGGAGTCCCTTTATAGAGATAGAAATGTCGGAGTTATAAGTATAATAGTTGATGCGGATATGGATACTATAAATGAATTATCCGGTAAACTCGGTAGACTCAAAGGCATCAATTCCAAGACTATGTACGCCAAGGTAGGCGATGATGAATAGCATATTTGAAAAATGACACAAAAACTTAGATATTTCTCAAGATGACATAGTATCTCTACTAAAACTTGAAGACTTTTCCAAAGTATTTGAATTAGCCGACAAAATTAATTTTGATAACTTTAAGAATAAGGTAGATATTAGAGCTATACTCGAATTTTCAAATAACTGCAAGAGAAGATGCGCATACTGCGGACTTAATTCAAATAATAAAAAACTCACAAGATATAGGATGACTGAAGATGAAATACTTCAAACTACCTTTGAAGCATATAATGCAGGATATAAGACTATAGTCTTGCAATCAGGAGAAGACTCCTACTTTACAAGCAAAAATAGGCAACTTAGTATAAAAAGAAAAATATTGACATAGCAATAACTGTAAGTTGCGGAGAAATGAGCTATGAAGACTACAAATACATCAAAGAATGTGGTGCAGACAGATATTTTGCTAAAGCACGAAAACTTCTGACGAAAAACTCTACTCCTCTTTACACAGTTGTGGTACTTTGAGAAATCGAATTAAGTGCCTTAAAAATTTGAAAACACTAAGTTATTACACTGGTGGAGGTTTTATGATTGGCTTACCCGGACAGACTCTGCATACAATAGCAAATGACATACTTACACTTAAAAGTATACCATGTGATATGGCAGGTATAGGACCTTTCATCTCAAGCGATGATACTCCACTTAGAAATATGAAAAATGGAGATACTCTTTCTTGTAAAAAGCAGTAGCAATTACACGGATACTTCTACCAAAATCTCACCTACCTGCTACAACAGCTCTTGGAGTATATAGACTCCAAAGAAAAAGACAATATCTTTTCCTGTGGTGCTAATGTAATAATGAGAAAGGTAACTCCACAAAAATACGAACAATTTTATAGTATTTATCCAAATAAAAATCAAGGTAAAATGATATTATAAAAGATAGAAAAATCTCGAACAGCAAATAATTAATATGGGTAAAAATACCTGTATAGGAGGGAATAATGTACAACCCAAAAATCTTCAGTAGCACAAGAATTTATAAATCATGATGAAATATTATCAACCATAGAATACGCAAAAACAATAAGGATAACTACGCACTTATAAATGAAATACTTCAAGAAGCTGAGCAGATGAACGGAATAAGTCATAGACAAGCTGCAGTATTACTTGAATGTGATGATGAAGAAATCATATCAAAGATATATAACCTTTCTGGGAGAATAAAGGAGAAAATATATGGTAAAGGATAGTTATGTTTGCCCTTTGTACTTGTCAAACTACTGTATCAACGGATGTACTTACTGTCCATACCATGCCAAAAAATAAGACCATAACGAGAAAAACAGCTTACTCAAGATGAAATCGCAAGGGAAGTTACAGCTTTACAAGATATGGGACATAAAAGACTTGCGCTTGAAGCTGAGAAGACCCTGTAAGAAACAGTATTGACTATATATTGGAGAGCATTAACACCATTTATTCAATACATCATAAAAACGGGGCTATAAGAAGAGTAAATGTTAATATTGCAGCCACCACAAAGGAAAACTACAAGAAATTAGCCGATGCCGAAATAGGTACTTATATCTTATTCCAAGAGACTTATCACCAAGAAACATATGAGCAAATTCACCCAACAGGACCTAAACACAACTATGCCTATCATACTGAAGCTATGGACAGAGCTATGGAGTCTGATATTGATGATGTCGGAATAGGCGTACTATTTGGTCTTTATGACTATAGATACGATTTTATCGGACTTATGATGCACGCTGAACATTTGAAGCAAAATTTAATGTTGGTCCTCATACTATAAGTATTCCAAGGATAAGACCTGCAGATGATATTAATGTTGATGAATTTTTCCTATGCCATAGATGATAAATTATTCAAAAATTGTAGCTTTAGTGAGAATATGCGCTCCATACACTGGTATAATAATATCTACAAGAGAGTCTCAAAGTTCAAGGGAAGAAGTCCTTAAAAATAGGTGTTTCTCAAATAAGCGGAGGTTCAAAGACCAGCGTAGGAGGATATGAACAAGATGAAACCTTAGATGAAAACTCAAGACAATTTGATGTAGATGATAACAGAACATTAGACGAAGTGGTAAACTGGCTTTTGAAAATTAGGTTATGTGCCCAGTTTTTGTACAGCCTGTTATAGAGAAGGTCGTACAGGTGATAGGATTTATGAGACTTTGCAAAATCAGGTCATATTGTAAATGTATGTCAACCTAATTCCCTAATGACTCTAAACGAATACCTTATTGACTACGCAAAAGATGAAACAAAATATCTTGCTCAAAATGTGATAGATAATGAGATAAAACTCATACCTAACGAAAAAGTGAGATTAACAGCAAAAGACTATATACTCCAAATGGAAGGTGGAAAAGAGATTTTAGATTTTAATAGTTTTAAATTATTTTAAGGAGATTTTTATGAATGTGAATCAAACTCTAATAGCGAAAGAATCCATATCAGTTTTTGGTAAAACAAATGTAGGCAAGTCATCATTGATAAATAAGATAACCAATCAAGAGGTTTCCATAGTGTCTAATGTTAGAGGTACTACTACAGATCCTGTACAAAAATCTATGGAAATCCATGGCATTGGCGCTTCTCTTATCATTGACACTGCAGGTTTTGATGATGACAGTGAGCTTGGGAGAAAAGAGAATTGAGAAAACTTTACAAATTCTAAATAAAAACAGACATAGCTGTAATAGTTACAACTCCTGATAATATAATTTCTGATTTTTCCAAAGAATTAGATTGGATAGAAAAATTTGAAGAAAAACATAGCTTATCTAATAGTTGTAAATAAGATAGATTTGTTAAAAGACATAGATAAAGTCAAAAAGGTGAGTCAACTCACCTCAAAAGACACTCTTTTATGTAAGCGTAAAAAGATAACAAAGGGATAGAAAATTTAATCAATACTTTGAAAATAATAAGTAAGTTCAAAAGATGAAGCCTCTATATGCTCACATCTTGTAAAAAGACGATACCGTCCTGCTTGTAATGCCACAGGATATTCAAGCTCCAAAGGGTAGACTTATCTTACCCCAAGTTCAGACAATTAGAGACCTACTTGAAAAAATAAATGCACTGTAATTTGTACTACTGATGACAGATTTGAAAAATCCCTTGCCGTATTAAAAGAAAGTCCTAATCTTATAATAACAGACTCGCAGGTATTTTCCAAAAATATATCAGTTAAAAACCTAATAAAAGCAAACTAACATCTTTTTCCGTTTTATTTTCAAGATACAAAAGGAGTGTAGATGAATTTGTAAAGGAGCATCATTTATAGATTTGCTCAAAGACAATGACAAGATATTAATTGCAGAAGCCTGCACTCACAACCCTCAAGACGGTGATATAGCAAGAGAAAACTACCTATGATGCTTAGACAGGAAAAATCTTGATATCAGAAGTAGTAAGCGGAAATAATTTTCCAAAAATCTTGAAAGCTACTCACTTATAATTCACTGTGGAGCATGTATGTTCAACAAAAATATAGTATTAAATAGAATTGACTTGGCAAAGTCATCACAAATTCCATAACAAATTATGGAATAGCAATAGCATATATGACAGAAATACTCGATAAGATAGAAAATAGCTCCCGTTAAGGGAGCTGTCTTTTAGAATATAAATCTATTTTCTCATACTTGTATTTGCCTTTAGGATAAATACTTCTATTCCATGTTCTACCGTTAGAAACTACTCCGTTAAATGCTATTCCTTTAGTAGCTTCAACAAGCTCATCATCTGTAAGCAAAAAGATAATCTTCAGTATAGTAATTTTTATCAAAAGGAGTTGTAACCGGATCATTAAATGTAAAGTCAATATGATACTCAGTTTCCATTTAATCTTAGCATATTCCATATATGGTCATCATTTGCAACCATAATATTATTTTCTCTTCCAAATTTCCTTTGATAACAACTCATATCCTATCTTTGCATATCCGTCACATACCGCAGTATTTAATACAGTCGCATCATACAAAGAATGCTTTTTGAAGGGATCTGTCATACATTAACTTTAAAAGCAATCGCTCTATTAGCCTGTTTTACAAATTCCACTCCTTCATAATATTGAATTGATATATATTATCAATCACTTGATATGATTGATTAAGTTTTTGTAAGGTCAGAATCATATAAAAATATATATTATACACGCTGTAATTATACTCATTATTTGAAAAATGTAGTATATATTCCATAACTGTTGTTAGGTAAGAACTTAAGAAGTACATCCCTATAGCATTATTTGAATTTTCAAAATTTGCTGAATTAGAATTTTTAGTAATTATTGTAATGCTTTCTTTATTAGAATATTGTTCCTTTTTCAAGAGTTTGTATAAATCCTCAAATGAAGTACCGTCATTGATGTTAGAATATCCCTTTATTTGTCCTTATGTGATTAAGGTCATATACTATAGTATCCGTAAGAGTATAGTCATTTGATGTCTTAACCCTGTAACTTAACTTGCCTCCTATACTCAAAGTCTTATTTACAACAAGGCTATTAATATATCCGTTATATATTACAGTAGGATTTTGTGCATAGTTTACAAATTTATTCACATTGGCGTTTATTGTCAACTTTGCATTACTCTTCAAATGTTTTGTAAGCACTATATTGTCAACTGATGATGAACCGGTTTCCCCTAATATTAACAGGTGATGCAATGTATATATTCTTTAATGAAGAACTGTCAATATTTAAACTCATATTATTAGGTGCAGAAACAATATAAATATCCCCCAAAACTACTGAATTTTTCAAAGTTAAAGAGTTAAGTTTGCTTGCTGTTATTATAATATCCTTATTTATTATTGTGTTTTCTATCGAAATACTTCGACAACAGAATCCTGAATCATCAAAGAACCTGCAACTGTTTGGTTTTGCAAAATCCCTGACGATGTCAAACAAGTGGAATATAAGTCGGATCCGTCTTTGCATACTCCATCTTCCAATTATTTTTATTTTTCTCACTCAAACTCAGGTTTGAATGAATGTCTGTTGCACTTATATCTTGCGAGACAAAGCTAAAAATCATAGCAAATATAAGTGGATAAATCCATATATTTTTCTTAAACTTCATTATTATTTTCCTTTTTAAAAATCATATTTCACATATCACAATATGATTTTAGAGCATTTTAAATGCAATTCTACTCCAAGATTTTTAAAACTATTTGTAAAATAATCATCTCATCTTTTGTATTAAAATATGACAATGAAGCTCTTATAAAACCGCTATCAATTGTTGATAAGAACTTATGTCCCAGTGGATTGCAGTGAAGTCCTCCACGCACAGCAATATCGTATTTGTAATTCAAGCTTGAACAAATAAGCGATGAATCTTTATCTTTGATATTAAAAGATACTATAGAAGAAAGAATATCATTATTTGGTGTGTAAATAATCGCATCTTTTAATACAAGACATCTTACTTAAAAATACTTTGTCATATCATTTTCTTTTTCAAATATATTGTCAATTTCTATATTATTTATATACCTTATGCCTTCAAGCATACTTTTTGATACCGACTACATTTACAGTACCTGTTTCTAATTTATCGGGCATTATTTCAATATCATTTACCTCATCTGAAAAACTTCCCTGTCCCCCATAAAGTATAGCCTTAGCTTTATATTTTTACTTTGCATATATAAAACCTGTACCGCTTAGTCCAAATAACGCCTTATGTCCAGGTGCACATAGTATGTCAATATTCATCTTTTGTACATCTATTTTTATTTTTCCTATACTCTGTGCAACATCAAGCAAAAATAAAAATTTTATTCTCACTTGCGACCTTTCCTATCTCTTTTGTACTTCGTTTACTGTACTTATAAGATTATTAGCATGACAAATTGCAATCAGCTTGGTATGATGTTCTTTTTCACATTTTTCAGCAGTTATTATCATATCTTCATTAGGTTGTAGATAACTCACAGTAATATATATCTTTTTCAGATGTTCAAGTACCACTTTATTATTGAATTATGTTCTCAATACAGAGCTTATAACATCATCTCCATCATCAATAGCTGAAAAAGTCCCTATATTTAATGCTCAGTACAATTTTTTGTAAAGGCTATATTTTCAATCTCATCTCCATTTATCAAGTCACAAATAGCCTCTCTGCATTCATATACTGTCCTTGATGATATCACGCTCATATTATGAGCAGAACGCCCAGGATTGGCACAGTGATTTTTGCGAAATCAAATGTCTTTTTCTAAAACTATATCAGGCTTTGGAAATGTTGTTGCTGCATTGTCAAAATATATCATAGCCTACCTCTTAAATTTTGTATCGCCCTTTCCCTTAGTCTTGAGCATTAGTTGTTTCTTCTCGTACTTATCGTATTGTCTTATGATTCTTTGCTGCAAGTTCGTGTCTTACAACATCTTTTTCAGTAAGTTCGTTTATTGCTATCCCTTCACATCCTTAAGTATCATAACTGCATGAGACAGTCCACTCTTCTTATTGTCACCCAAGTCTATCTGAGTAATATCACCTGTTACTACCACCTTTGAGCCAAATCCAAACCTTTGTTAAAAACATCTTCATCTGTTCACGAGTAGTATTTTGAGCCTCATCCAAGATTATAAAAGAGGTATCCAAAGTTCTCCCTCCTCATAAAGGCAAGAGGTGCTACCTCAATTACACCTGTTTCAGATGTTTTTCAAACTTCTCTGCACCAAACATATCAAAAAGCGCATCATACAAAGGTCTTAGATAAGGATCTACCTTGTCTTTCAAATCTCCCGGCAAAAATCCAAGACTTTCCCTGCCCTCTACTGCAGGTCTTGTAAGCATTATTCTTGAAACTTCTCCACGGCGAAAAGATGCTACTGCAAGTGCTACAGCAAGATAAGTCTTACCGGTTCGGCAGGTCCAATGCAAATTGTCACATCGTGTTTTTATATCATCTACATAATGTCCCAATGTCTTAGCTCTTACTGGATTTCCCTTAGATGTAGGATTATCACATCATCACCCATATTTGCAATGTTGTTGGTCATATCTTCCTATATCATATCTATGGTATAATTTACCAGTCTTACATCTATGGCTGTTCCTTTTTGAATAGTTTGTACAACTCTTCTAATACTCTTGTGCAGATATTAACATCTGCACTTTTATCACCTATTATAAATGTCTTGTCATCTCTTAGAATAATATTTATACTAAGTTTTTCTTCCAAAGCCTTTATATTTTTGTCATAGTTCCCAAATAATTCTTTTTCAAAATCTGAATCTTCAAAATTTAATATATGTTCCAAAAATTTCTCCTACATAATTAAAAATATTTACCTTTCAATTTTATCATAAATCTACAAAAATGTTAAATTATTTTATTGACTGACTTTTGAAAACACTTATCATATTAAATACAATATTTTTAAATCAATACAATCTATACTTGTGATCTAAAAATTTATTAATTTTTACTAAGAGGAAAAATGAAAAATGTCTTGTAATAGGCTCTACAGTTTGCGACATTATCATATATGTAGACAAATTGCCAAAAACGCTCCGAAGATGTTCATAGTAAAAAGATCAAAACTTGAGTCTTGGAGGATGTGCATATAATGTTGTTTCTGTTTTGTATAATTTAGATATACCCTATGTATTTATATCCCCTGTTGGTACAGGAATATACGGAGACTTTGTAAAAGAAGAGTTAAGGAAGAAAAACATAAAAACGGATGTGTATCTCCAAGAAGATAATGGATGTGCTACTGCATAATAGACAGTAGCGGTGAGCGTTCTTTCATGTCATATCACAAATGCGAGTACACTTTTTCACCTACTTGGCTAAATGACTATAACTTAGATGATTTTTCCTATATCTATATCTGTGGTCTTGAGATAGAGGATAGAGATGGACATATACTATCAGATACTATATCCGGATTTTTCAGGTACGGTAGTATTTGCTCCAGGTCCAAGAGTAAACATGATAGATGAAAAACTTCTAAATAAGATATATCAAAGCAATCCTATAATACATCTCAATCAAGATGAACTCAAAAGAAATCACAAAGACAACAAATATAGATGAAGCATTGAAAAAGCTGTATAAATTGACACAAAAACATCATAATAGTAACCCCCTGGAGATAAGGGCTCTATGTATTATGACGGCAAAGAAAAATAATAGTCAAAAGGATACAATGCTGCTGTAAAAGATACTGTAGGAGCAGGAGACAGCCATATAGAGCAGTAATCTCTATGCCTCAGCAAAGGCAAGACATTAGAGCAAGCCTTAGATTTTTGCAAATCTACTTTCTTCAAAAAATAGTGCAAACTCAAGGAGTAAATCTTTCAAACAAAAGAATATGATGAGCTTAGAAAATTTTAGCTTAGTCATTATACTAAACAGTATCTTTCAACGCAAATTCCTGTTTTTCATGATAGTATATACAAGTGCATATACTGCATGCTTACGCGCAACAGTTGAAGATACTATTTCTTTTCTCTTCCTGCGCCTTGTCATAATCCGTATTTTAATAATACAAATCACTCCCTTAGGCTGATTATCATCAATTTCCATAACATCTTTTTCATAGCCCGGTATCTCATTTTTCTTATGCGAAAAACAAGTTATATTCATCTTTATATTAATATATTGCTATAAGTAAGTCAACTACTGCAACACAGTTTTAATAAATTGGTAATAATACGCTTTTAGAAATAAAAATATTATAAATTCAATAGATATAAAAATTAAAATTTTTAATAAATAGTAACTTTTTATTAATAATTTTTCAAATAATTAAATTTTTGATTATATAATGCAAAATTTATACCACTATGTTATAATACCTATTAATGACAAATATACTATCAAATTGATAACTAAGATTGAGTATAATTTTTATATAAAGGTTTTTATCTATATTTATTGTCAAGGAGGAACTATGAAAACTTGGAAGTGTACTGTATGCGGTTATATCCATGAGGGAGATGCACCGTCGAGTTTTGCCCAGTCTGTAACTGGGGTAGCGATAAGTTTATCCAAATAGCAAACTACAAGAGAAAAAACTTACTTCTACCGCTGATAAAAAGCAAGATGAAGAGTAAAAACAGGAAATCAAGGTCATATTACCATGATTTCCTGTTTTTAGTAAATAATACTATATTATAATACTGCTATCTCATAGATGAATAAAAATAACAATAATAAATTTTGTAATAAACATACTAAATATTTGTACTAATCACCATTTATAATGCCAAATACTTATTATGAATAACTCTATTTATTACATAGATTTTCAATTACTTTTTGTAAGAAAATTACATGGCTATTTTAAACGGTTTTTAGTATTATATACTTATACATAATTTTTATCTAACAATACTATACTATGCTATACTATCTTGTTTTAATCTATCTTGACAGCTTTGTTATTATCTTCATTACCTCATCTATCTTTTTCATCTATAAAGCTGAGTCATTCTTCTCTATTGCATTTACTACACAACTTTTTGGAAATGTGCCTCAAGTATATCATTATTTATACCTTTAAGAGCAGATATTACTGCCAATAGTTGTACTGAAATATCAATACAATACTTGTCTTCATCAACCATCTTTGACACACCTGAAAGTTGTCCCATGGCAATATTTAGCTTTTTCTAATCTTCTTATAATCAGCCTGCATCTTTTACTCCTTTGACATCATATCCTGCTTTTTGTTACAACTTCTGATAGTATATCATCATCTACATCATTGTTTTAGACTTATATTTACCAACTTTTCATCCAAGTTTACTACTGCATTTACTCCGCTTATTTCATTTAACGCCTTTTTCTACCCTTGCCTTACAATGGACACAAGTCATACCGTCTACATACATTACTTTTTCACTTTTTCTTATTATTCACTTGTATTTCAATAAGATTTTGAAAAATCTACCATTTTCTATATTAACATCTTCATTAATTTCCTGTCTTACATAACTTACTTTCTTATCATCTTTGAACTTTCTAAGTCTAAGTGCGTTAGTTACTACAAATACAGAGCTGAAACTCATAGCTGCAGAACCTATCATCGGATTTAGGTATAGGTTAAAATGGAATATAAAATACCCCATAGCAAGTGGAATACATAATACATTGTAGAAAAATGCCCAAAACAAATTTTTCTTTGATGTTTTGTTAAAAGTAGCCTTTACTTAGTTTTATAGTTGTTACAACATCTTGCAAATCACTTTTCATTAGCACAATGTCAGCAGATTCTATAGCAATATCCGTACCTGTACCTACTGCAATACCAACATCTGCTCTTGCAAGAGCAGGAGAATCATTTATACCGTCTCCTACCATTGCAACTTTTTCTTATTTTTCCCTTGATTTTTATTATTTCATCATCTTTTTGACTTGGTAATACATCACTTATAAACTCATCAACTCCGATTTTTTGGCAATATGACTTGCAGTTTTTGATTATCACCTGTTAGCATAATAGTCTTTATACCCATGTCCTTAAGAGATTTTATCGCTATTGCACTGGTATCAATATCTGCAACAGCTATTATAGCAGATTGAGCATTATCTATGGCAAAAATACAGCTGTTTTTCCCATTTCTTGAAGAGAGGAAGAATAATTTTCAAAAAGAAGTATCTATATTGTTTTTCTATCATAAACTTCATATTTCCTGCAATCAGACTTTTACCTTCTATACTCCCCCTTTACTCCCCTACCTGATATTTCAGCAAATGAATCCACATTTTTAAAAGTCGTATTTTTACCATAATCAGTAATTGCTTTGGCTATAGGTTGTTGTGAATTTTGCTCAAGAGATGAAATAAGCGAGATTATCTCCTCTTTTTCAAATTTACTATTAATTATAACATCTGTAACAACAGGACTGCCCGTGTAAGTGTACCTGTCTTATCAAACACGATAGTATCAATCATATACATAGTTTCAAGAGCAGATGCATTTTTAAAAAAGTATACCGTTTTTGCACCTTGACCTGTTCCCACCATTATAGCAACAGGAGTTGCCAATCCAAGAGCACAAGGACACGAAATAACCAATACTGAAATGGCAAAAATTAGTGCAAATTCCAAATCATAACCCTATAGACTTCAAAAGATAAATGTAATAAGAGAAAGAATTATTACTATTGGAACAAAAACCGCTGAGATCTTGTCTGCTATTGATTCAATAGGAGCCTTTGTAGCATTTGCATCTTTAACAAGCTCTATTATTTTTGACAATAGTGTATTTTTCTCCAACACCTGTTACTTCAAAGGTAAAAAGCATTCCCTTTGTTGATTAGTTGCTCTATTATCTTTTTCTCCTACACTTTTTCTACAGGGAGACTTTCTCCTGTTAGTGCGGATTCATCTATTATAGCTGTTCCTGACTTTATCACACCGTCTACAGGTACTCTGTCTCCCATTTTTACTTGTAATATATCTCCTATCTTAACTTCATCGACATCTATGTCTCACAATTTCTTCACCTCTTACAAGATGAGCAATACTGGTCTTAAATTTATAAGTGAAGAAATTGCCTCATTCGTCTTTGACTTAGTCTCAAAAATATTTACCAAGTGTAATAAGTGTCAATATCATAACAGCAGATTCAAAATATAAATTATGGTGATACTTATGCAATGTATCTATATCACCTACAGCAATAGAATACGACATACGATATATGGCAAAAACCCCATAGATTATTGCTGAAGATGAACCTATGCATTAGACAGTCCATAGTTGGAGATTTTTATAAGTGTCTTAAATCCTTTTTGTAATAATCTCATTTACAAATATCACAGGAAGTGCAATCAAAAACTGAGTAAATGCAAAATTCACTGCTCCACTTTTGCCCTGTCAAAAATTTGGTATCGGAAGATTTACCATAGAGCCCATAGAAATGTACATAAGAATAACTGTAAGCGGAATACTCACCCACAATCTGAATTTCATAGATTCAAGTTGCTCAGACCATATATCCTTTTGTTTATCTCCAATTATCACTTTTTTCACCCTGTATGCTTGCACTGTATCCGCATCTTCCACAGACTTTATTATGTCTGCTTCAGTTACAATATTTTTCATCATATATTACAGACATAGAGTTAGTCATAAGATTTACATTTACTTCTGATACCGCATCAAGTTTTGATACGGCACGACCACAGCACTACTACAAGCACTGCAAGTCATACCCTTTATATCAAACATCTGTTTTCATAATAAACACCTCCTAAATAATACAAAACAATTTACAAAATAACTCTCCAATTATAGTTATTATGTAATTAAATCCTGAATTTATCATACTAAATCCAACATTTAAATATGCTAAAAATCTTTTTAACAACTATAAAAAGCTAAATATAAGATTTACATCTTTTTATATTAATACCCCGTATAGGGTATCTTAAACATAAAAATATTTTTATACTTTTTATAACAATAACAATTCATTGACAATTTTGGTATTTAGTAGATTTTTTTCTAATTCATCTATAGTATAATAATCCGTAATGTAATTTGACTACATTTTAAATCTAATTACATGGATGTAAAAATTATGAAATTCATCTAAAAAGGGGGACAAATTATGTTAAAAACAAAAAGGCACTTTCTATCTTATTAGCATTGGCACTTACTGTGGGTATAAGTTCTCAAATTAATGTATTTGCAGAAGAGTCAAAAACAATCACCATAATACATACCAATGATGTTCATGGTCGTGCACAAGGTGATGACAAAGAATTGATAGGATATGCAAAATTAAAGACATTTTTCGATGATACCAAATCAAAAATCCAAATACATTATTGGTGGATGCAGGGGATACTCTTCATGGCACTACTTTTGCCAATATTTCAGAAGGCAAAAAGCATGATGGAACTGATGAATGCTGTAGGATTTACTGTAAGTATTCGGGAAACCATGATTTTAACTATGGATTTGACAAATTACTTGAACTTTCCAAGAGTGCAAAAATTCAACTATCTTTTGTGCAAATGTAATCAATAAAAGCAATAAAGTCATTAGCCTTTACCCCAAAATGTGATAGAAGAAGTTGATGGGGTAAAGATAGGTTTTGGGCTTGCAACCCTGAAACAAGATACAAATCAAGTCCCTAAAAATACAGCAACAGAGTTTGCCGACTATATAGAAACTTCTAAAAACAAGTGGAAGAACTAAAAACAAGGTGCTACAGTAATTATAGCTGTAACACACTTAGGTGTAGATATGTCATCTCAAGAGCGTTCAGACATACTTGCTCAACAGGTCAAGGGAATAGACCTTATAATTGACGGACACTCTCATACTATGCTTGAAAAAAGGTAAAAAGTAGGCAACACTACAATTGCTCAAACAGGTGAATACTTGAAAAATATAGGCAAAGGTAGATTTGACAACAAAAGATGGTAAAGTAGATTGAAGCTCATTAGTAAAAATACGAACAAGCAAAAATCAATAAAAACCCTAACGAAAAATAGTTGCGCTTATAAAAAAAGCTGAAGAAAACAATAAACCTATATTAGAGATCGGTACTTCTAAAACTGAGCTTGTAGGTGTAAGAGAAAGAGTAAGAGTAGGAGAAAACTAACCTTGAGACCTTGTAACTGATGCAATGAAGGCTTCAAGTTTCATCTGATGTCGCTATAACAAATGGTGGTGGTATAAGGGCATCAATCTCGAAAGGCGATATCAAAATGGGTGATATTCTAACTTCTTTTCCATTTAGTAATATAGTTGTAGGACTGGAAGTAAAAGGCTCTGCAATAAAATCAGCATTGGAACATGGCGTTGATAAGACTCGAACCGGATGGGAAATTCCCTCATGTTTCAGGTATTACATTTACACTTGATACTTCAAAGTCTGCAGGTCAAAGAGTATCAGATATCATGATAAACGGTGAAGCACTTGATGTTAATAAAACTTATAAACTCGCAACAAAATGACTTCTTAGCAATAGGTGGAGATGACTACAAGATGTTTATCGGTGCAAAAATATGCTGAAAATGCACTGTTGTCAGATGTACTTGTAGATTATATTAAGGCAAATAACAACACTGTAAACTATCCTGATAACAACCTTAGAATAAAATTAGTAAGTGATGAAAAACAAGAAACAACTCAATCAGAAAATAAGGATATAACTCCTATTACAAATACTAACGGTATAACCATTACTGCTCATAAGATAGTAGTAAATAATAAGGCTGTAACTTTTAAATGGATATATAATAAATGGCAAAAAAATACTTCAGAGTAAGAGATATAGCATCAGCATTTAAGGATTCTAAAAAAACCGTTTTAATGTAACATACGACAAAAAGGCAAACTCAATATCTCTCACTTCAAACCAAAAATATAGCTCTTTATCTACAGATATTCTTCTATCTCTTCCTGAAAAACCTGAAGTTAAGGAGACATCTCAAAAAGTCTTTATAAATAAAATACAAAACAATTCTATTAAAGTCTATATGATATTAAGTTCAAACTTCTTTCCACTTGAAGATTTGATAACAACATTAAGACTTGATGTAAAATAATAAATAAAGCAATCGGTAAATATCGGTGCTTTATTTAATATATATTTATTTATGATATCTATTATAATCGTGTAAATACATATCTTTTTCTTTCTTTGATTTTTGATTCTTTCTTTATTTTCATACATTCTCATATCTCGAGACTATAATTGCTTCATCAACACTTTGGACATTGACCATGTCAAAAATACACATACCTAAAGAAAAAGTTATGTCTATTACTTCTGATATTCCTTCGATGTAAATTTCTTTGAAATTTGGTTTAAGCATTTCTTCTTCCTCAAGAACATCGTTTGAAATCGCCAAAAACTCATCGCCACCAATTCTAAATACATCTGCGTTTGGAATATTTTTCCTTTTAGGTAATTGCCTACTGTTATTATAGCCTTATCACCAAAAGAATGACCTAAAGTATCGTTTTATTATTTTTCAAATTATTCAAATCTATAGAAATTATAGTTACAGGCTTTAGGATTTCTTCTTATATCTGCCAATGCGTTATTAAGTGCATATCTATTATTTAGACCTGTAAGAGTATCTACACTTGTCATCTTACGATACACTTTTAGTAACATATTTTTCCTTAGACATCTCTATATATTTTACAACAAACATATATAGCTGGATAAATACAAATAGTAACATAGTAAGGGCAAATAATCCTATAAATAGAGTATGATCATAAAATTTATACTCTAAGTAGAGCAATATGACACCCTAAATATGCAGGTGAGACAGATAACAATATTACCACTTTCTTCATCTTAGTTTCAAATTCTGAAAATAATATACATAACAGTATATTAACAAATGATAAGATTGTAATCATATGAGTAGCCATTAGCATTTGTCTAAACTCTAAAATTTTTAAAAATACTAAAAGCAAACTGCATGAGAAAATTCATAAACAACAGTATACTACAAACTTTTTAGTATACTTCTAATAACTGATTTACATCATCTTCGATAAATTTTTATCAAAGGATATGGAAAAATCAATGACATATATTCCATATATCAAACCGACATACTCACTAAACATATATGAAGTTATATTTTAGATTTGAAAACACATATACTCCTACTATAATAGAAGATAGGGATATACAAAAGCAATTTTTTTCCTATTTACATCTATCCTATAACTTGCAAAATATATCATAAGTGTTACAAATGCTAATAACATAGATAAAGTAACCAAGACAATACCTGCATAGTCATTAGAAATTGAATGTAAAACTATATTAGCCCTTTCTCCAAAAATTATCGGTTGTATCAAAACTATCAATATCTACGATAGGTTCAAAAAGAAATCTTTAGCATATCGTCATTTTTATTCGCAGGAAGATCAATAATCGAAAAAGCTGCTTCCACCTCCACTGCCCAAGATTTTTACTTTTATCTTCCTTAAATTCATAAACCAAATTTTTTTGCCAAGATATACCTTATAATTTAAATACTGACAACTTATTGCTATAGCTTTTCTTCCGGTAAAGTCCCTATATTTATAATTATTCAATTCAAAAATACATATCAAAAAGGCTTGTTAGACTTGTGTAAATACGGCAAAGACTGAGGTAAAGATATATCTCCTCTACCACCGTTGCAACCTTAAGATATTCAACTTTTTAAGATATCCATTGTCTTCATTTCTCACATTATCTTGCACTAAGAAAAACATGCGATAATTGCCACAACTATCATAATAGTAGTGCGAACTTTTGGAGTCTCTTTTTAAAAAATTAGTGAATTAATCATAGTCTTTTCACCTATATTACTGTCTCTTAGACTATCTTTATATATTTTCTTATTACTGTACATAATATCATCGCACATTTTTATTACCTCGCTAATAGTCCTGTCTTTTTAGCGTCATAAAATGATTTTCCAAGTGAAAAAGTTACATCATATTTATCAGATACATCATCAACAAAAAGAACTACCCTTTCAATTTTTCTCGCTTCTTCCTCGTAATCTTTTCAGTAATTACTATAAACTCATCTCCACCTATCCTGTAAATACTGCTGTGAGGCATAGACTGAGCAAGATAATTTGCTACCCTTATTATTACATTATCTCCATAATAATGTCCCAAGTTATCATTTACGGGCTTTGAGTTATCAATATCAACAATTGTAATATAGACACTTTCTTTTATTTTTCAATCTCTTCCAACTAATATCAAAATGCATATCTGTTATATACACCTGTAAGCTCGTCAATTCTCATCATCTTCTTATACTCAATAGTATCTAAGTTTCTTGCTTTTGTACTCAAATAATTGACAACAAAAATAATAACCGTTTTCCATTTAAAAATACAATAATTGCAGTATAAGAAAGAGATATTGCAAACATACTTCTGTTTACATAGTATACTACTAAAAACAAATATACAAATTATCATACAAGGCACCATTGTAATTAATATATCTTTTTGCCTCTATACTTATGTCCATCAGTCTTAATTAATATATATATAATTATACCTAAGTGGGTGAACAAGATAATATAAGTAAATACCAACATCTTCTCAAGTGGTAAAGTATAAGTAATTCCAAGTATAGTTTGAACTACAAAATTGACAAAGGTAAGTTGTTTACCTATTAGAATTAGCTTGTCATACTTTTGGATCTATGGCATTTTTGAAGCATAACAACCATAAGATATGTCGTAAACATCAGCAAGCTAAACTCCGCATAGTACAACAATTGCCTATATTCATTAAACAAATATAATACCACATCATACCTTGTAAGAGCATATAATGTATAACAACAAGTAATTAGACCTACTTTTTAAAAAACTGTTGCTTTCAATATTATTTCTTTCAGAAATCTTCGCTCAAATCAGACTTATGGCTGATAGCACAAAGGTTACAAATGTCAATAATAGTGCTATACCATCACTTCTAAGTAAATAATGCACTAAGAAGTTGATATGACACCCCATATACATAGGCTCTATATAATATGTTAGGCTATTTTTAAGTACAGGTTCATATCTGATAGTAAGTCTCTTTTCATGCGTATCATAGGGTAAGTCTATCAATTGCATTGCATAAGTGAATTCTCTTTCCACCCAGTGATTTTTGTTATATCAAACCTACTTACTTCTCATCTCCAACAAATATTGTAGAATTCAAATACTGTTGTCTCATATTTAAAGTCTTAGCTGTTATATATGGAATTATCGGTATATCAAAAGATACCGTAAATGGTTTATTTGTATTTATTGTATATGGTAAATCCACTATTTTTATTGCCTTCACTGTCTGTAATCTCATATTTTTACTTATTTCTACAGGCTCAATAAAAATCAGTTGAATTAGTGTTTCTTACTTTTTGGTTTATGAGGAAAAATCATTGCAACTATACAGGCAATAGTAATTATCGACAATATATTTAGTGATATTAATTGGACTTTTCTTATCTAATGTTGCCAATTTTTCCTCCTTTTTACAAAAATAGTTATAAAGTATTACATCATTATATTTCAGCAATATTATAGATATTTTTAATTATAAAAATCAAGCACAAATTGAAATTTTTCAGAAAAACGACTTTAATTAATATTATTACATTTAAATAAAGTCGTTTTTAAACATCTAAATTGTAGTAAAAAATTACCCAAAAATAAATCTTTAATCATTATTTATTGCTTTTTCTCCAAATTTTTCATTTTTCAGCATCCTTTATAAGTTGTTCTCTAAATTGAGGATGAGCTATAGAAATCAATGCTTCTGTTCTTTTGCCATGTACTCATACCTTTTAAATTAACCTTACCGTATTCAGTAACTACATAATGAGTATTAGGTCTTGCTGCTGTAACAGCTGAGCCTTCTTTAAGAGTTGGTACTATTCTTGAAGTCAAATTACCGTCTTTATCTGTAACTGTTGATGAAAGACAAATAAAGCTCTTCCCTCCATTTGACAGATAAGCTCCAAGTACAAAGTCAAGTTGACCACCGCACCACTTATATGTTTTGTACCTGATGATTCAGAGCTTACTTTGACCAAACAAATCTATATCAACAGCGTTGTTTATTGAAATGAAATTATCTAAAGACGATATAACTCTTGCATCGTTTGTATAGTCAACAGGAGCTGACATCAGCGAAGGATTATCGTCTAAAAAGTCATACATCATCTTTGTACCGGCTCCAAAAGCGTATGTCTGTCTGAATCTGTCTCTTCCTTTTTAGCACCTGTTATCTCTCCTTAAGTGTCATCTCAACAAAAGAATCAACATACATCTCTGTATGAACTCCCAAGTCTTTTTAGATCTGAATCTGCAATAACTGATCCAACAGCATTTGGCATACCGCCTATTCCGAGTTGGAAGACAAGCACCATTAGGTATCTCTTCCACTATCATATTGGCAACCTTGATATCTATCTCCAAAGCCTCCTGCCTGTTGAGCTAATAGGCTCATTGCTGCCTTCAATTATGTGATCTACTCTACTGATGTGTACTTCACTTTTCAAAACCTCCAAGACACCTTGGCATATTTTTCGTTTACTTCTAATATCAGTTTCTTACTTTTTCTATAACAGCCATCATGTGAGAAGCATTTGGTCCAAAATTGAAAATATCCATGCTTGTCCATAGGTGCCCCTGCATTACTGCAGATAGCTATTTCATCTGCATTTTTCTCTATAATATCGTGGCATTTCAGAATATCTAAGAGGTATATAAAAAGCTCCTCCTCCTGAAACCATCTTTCTTTCTATACCTGAGCAATGCCAGCTATTCCAAGTAAAAATGTTCTCCCTTAGGATCCACCTTGCTTATCTCAGGTTGCCACATCAATACACCGCCTCTGATTTTGACATCCTTAAGTTCATCTACCCTCTTTGCAAGTTCCTTGTCAAAATCATCAAGTTGTTCCTGCACACCATCCATAATCAATCCAATCACCCTGATTGCACCATTGCTGCAGCATCTTTTGCAGATATTAATTTTTGTTTATACTCTTGTGCAAAGTCCATCTTAGCCTCCTATATAATATGAAAACCTATATTAATATAAAATGATATGACGAGCATGATATGATAGAAAACTATTATATTGATATATGAAATCTAAGGAATATTCAACACATATCAAAAATGTCTACACATTAATTTGCTTTTTATACTATCATAAAACTACACACAACAAAAATTAAGAAAGTGTTTTTAACTATATTTTTACTAATCATATTAAATTATATATTATTTTTAATTTATACTATTTTATTATACTTTTAAATATTATTATATTTCAATCCTAAAAAGCAAAAACTTTTTATAATTCTGCAGAAGTTTTTATCTCTTAGTGATAAGACATATTTTCTATTTTTCTATATAAAGTAGCTATACCAATCCCAAGTTTTTCTTGCTGCAATCTGCTTACCCTTTGTATCATAACCATAGATATCCAAAGCTATCTCATTTTTTCAAGCTCACTTATTGGTACTACCCTTTGAGATATTTCATTTTTCTTCCATACCTCGAATTTATTTGAGTCAAGTATATTGCTTGGCAACAAATCAATTGTCAATGTATCATTTTCAGTTACATTCATCATATACTCTATTACATTTTCAAGCTCTCTAATGTTTCCATCCCAGTCATACTCCATAAACGCCTGTAACACTTCATTATCAATTTTTGCAAAACTATTCTTTCCGAAACTTTCATTATATCTTGTTAAAATGATAAGAAAGTTTTTTCAATATCATCCAGCCTTTTCCTAAGAGGAGGTACTGCAATAGGTATAACATTAAGACGATAGTATAGGTCTTCTAAATTTATTTTCTTCCATAAGTTTTTCAGATTTTTATTAGTTGCAGCCACAACCTTATATCACGCTGCACAACTTTATTAGAGCCTATAGGTGTCGGGCGCCTTTTGTCTTGCAATACTCTAATATCTTAGCCTGTAGATGTAGAGGCATATCTCCTATTTCATCGAGAAAAATAACTCCCTTGTTTGCAAGCTCAAACTTTCCTACTCTTACCTTGAACATTTGCTCCTGTAAAAGCACCTTTACATAACCAAAAAGCTCAGATTCCAAAAAGCGACTCGGGTATGGCAGCACAGTTTTCACCGCAATAAACGGCTTGGTAGTCTATCAGACTGAGAATGTATGGACCTTTGCGATTAACTCCTTGCCTGTCCCTGATTCTCCTGATATTAAAACTGTGGAATTTGATTTTGCAACTATGCTGTCTTTTAACTGTCTTATCTGCTTGTTATTTCCAATTATATAGTCCATATCTATAAAGTTATGTCCTGTCGCTACATTATATGCTCTGTCTTTAAGATTTTTACTCTTGAACATATTATAATCATCATTCTCATAGTATACACTATTTGCAGACTTTATCTTTCCTATTACTTCTGACATCTTTTTGGTCAGTTCTAATTGTAAAAATCTCTTCATTTACCAAACTATCATGCGTTTTTGATAGATATAGTCTCTCCTCTTCAATTTTTGAGCTCTATCTTTTGCCAATTTATTAATATGCACTACCTGTCTATTTTCATTGAGGACTCACAACTATTTTACCTACATCATCTATTATCTGATGAAAAAGATCTATTCTTCTTTAGTATTTTCCTGATCATCTGCTTCATGCAGTTTTTTTCAGTTATATTTCCTGCTATTTCTTTAATAAACTTAGATAGTCTTTTTCTTTTCGAGAAGTTTTTCTCTTTGATCTTCTTTTTGTACATATAAGTTGAATGACACCCAGAATGATATTTGATAGGCATTGATATTTGCATTAACTCTTTTACAGGTGTCTTTTTCTCACATTTTGAATCATAGGATGTTTTTACCGGATTTTTATCACATGGAGTTGACCTGTCCTAATAACATCCATATAGATATATCCTTCTTTTTGCAATATTTTTACTATGTTTTGCCTATATAATGCCCCGTACCGGCTATAGTATTAAGCTGGATTGTCAACTATCTCAACATCAACACCTATTCATTTGTAGGTGGTGTTGGCACTACTCCAACACTGAATTTTCTATTTTCTTTAACGGTGAGTTCATTCTTAACCTCTAAATATTTTTCTTTATTTTCTCTTGAAATAAATCTCTCATAAACGCAGGTTTTTACCGTTTTTCACTAAAAATATCTCCACAAAGTATTCCAAGTGCAATCTCCTTAACTTTGTTTGACCCCATATCAAGTCCTATAGGCGCATACAGCTTATCTATGCTATCTTTATATTTAGCATCTTTTTATCTCTTGTAAAGTCTTAAAAACCTTTGTTTTAGAGCCTATCATTCCTATATAAAAACTTTCCTTGTTTATAAGTTTTTCAACAGCTACCTTATCATAGGCATGACCTCTTGTAACTATAACTATAGCCGTAGTCTTATCAGTTTCAACTTCTTCCAATATCTTTTCATAGTCGCTCTACTATGATTTTTGGCATCAGGAAAGTTGTCTAATTTGCATATTCAGATCTGTCATCAAGAACTATGACATCAAAGTCAAGAGTAACAGCAGTTTCATATACAGCCTCACCAACATGACTCTGCACCTACTATTATGAGTTTATTTTGTGGATAGAAAAATCTTGGTATATCCTCTCACGTTGCTCCCCCACAAAGCATTCCAAGGTCACCATTAGCACCTTAGTTATATCTCAAACTCTACATCTTTTTCATCTATTATAGCTTTTTTAGCCTCTATCATAATTTTTATTTTCTAAAGATCCCCACCGACTGTGCCAATAGATTTTCCATTTTCACTTTATAGCCATCATTGCACCTGCTTTTACCCGGACTTTGAGCCATCAGAGTCTGTCAGTATTGTTGAGAGACTTTATATCCTCTTTCCACTTCATCATTTACAAATTTTAATATATCCCTTTCCATTAAATCATCCTTTCTAAAAAGATAGAAATTATAAAATTAAGTAATTATAAGCTGAACTTTTTAAATAATTTTACTTTAATCTGCTTACTAATTACTCAAAAAATTTCTGACCCTAATATAAATAGCTAATAAGTCTAATTATACTATAAAAGAAAAATAAATGATATATTTTCTATAAATTTACTATTTATAATTTTTATAAAAATAAATTATTTCAATTTAATGTTGAAAAAAATATAGCTTTTTGTAAATAAATTGTAACTTATCTTAAAATAATATTAAATTTTTAAAACACTACAAAAATATCGTGGTATAATGATTATAAATTATGTTTTGATTATTAATAATTAATTCATAATGCATATTAATTTTAGGAAGGGAACTGTATGAAGTATTTCAAGCATTTTACAGCTATCGCTTTAGTCGCTTTATTTACAAGTTCTTCTTACGCCGATGACATAAGCGGCATGATTTTTCAGGGCAGAGAAATAGATGATGTTCTTATGGTAAAATCCTCTACTACTACCGTAACAAAAACAACTCTCAAATCGCCTACTAATCAAAAAGACAAAATCACAATATGAAATAGATTTGTTTATTGAAAAGGCAAAGAATGATGCAGCAAAAAGGAAGAAGAAAAACTTAGACAAGAAAGACTAAGACAAGAAGAAGATCGCAGAAGAAAGAAGAAAAAGAAAGACAAAGAGAAGAAGAAGAGAGAATCCAAAGAGAAAGAGAACTCGAAAGAGAAGAAGAAGAAAAATCTAAAAAGAACAACAAGCATTGAAGGAACAACAGGCTCAAAAAGAGCAACAAACACAAGAAGCATTACAAAAACATCAAATCAGACTTTAGTTGCAAATGGAGTAACCATTAACAGTAATGATGTTACAGTATTTTCCAAGACATTACTCGGGAGTGCTCTTATGTATGGGGAGGTACTTTCATTAGAAGGATTTGACTGCTCAGGATTTGTTCAATATGTATACAAAAAGTTTGATATGAATCTTTCCCCGCACTACTTATACTCAAATCAAACAAGGCAAATCTGTACCCACTTGCAGAAACTAAGAAAAATGACCTTTGTATTTTTGATACAAGAGCATCAAGCAAACTTACAAAACCAAAAAATCAAGGAGGCATAGGAACTCTTGATGATGTATTAATCAATGAAACTGACACTGCCAACAGTATTATACTCCTGTAGAACCTACTCCATGTAGGTATATATATTGAAATGGAAAGATGATACATGCCTCATCATCTAAGAAACAGGTCGTAATTGAAATTTTGGAAAATGACTATTTTAAAGACAGAATAGTAGATATAAGACGCTATAAATAATTTAATAGCTTTGTTTTTATTTGGAGAAATATGTATGTCGGATTTACTCTTATTTATTTTACTTGTATTGTTAGTATTGATGTCAGCTCCTCGGCTGAAACTGCTCTTATAAATATGAGCAAAATCAGATTAAAGCACCTTTGTAAAAAGAAAATGTAAAAATGCTGATAAATTAGAAAAACTTTATGAAGATAGCAACAAATTGATAGGAGCAATACCATTGGCAATAATATAGTCAGCTGTAGCCACATCATCAATAGCTACCATAATAACAACAAGTAGATTTTCAAATGCAGGACTTGGAATATCTGTAGGTTTGATAACTTTAGTAATACTAATATTTGGAGAAATAACCCCAAAAACTTGGCATTGCAAAATTCAGAAAGTATATCTTTGTTTGTTGCGCCTATAATACTTTTTGGTGAGAATTTTTACACTGATACTATTTATACTAAACAATATATCCAACCTGCTATCATCACTACTTGGTCAAAGAAATGATGATAAGAAACCCTACCATCACTCAAGATGAACTTAAGACAATAGTTGATGTTTCCAACCAAGAAGGAGTTCTTCAAACTGATGAGACAGAGATGATACAAAACATCTTTTGAGTTTAAAGATTTGACAGTCGACGATATAATGATACAAAGAAGAGATATTGTAGCTATTAGTTCTGATATGTCTTATGATGAGATAATCGAGGTATTTAAAAACAGACAACTCTCAAGATTACCTATATACGAAGATACTATGATGATATCATAGGTGTCTTATATGCAAAAAGACTTATTTTTAATGAACATAATAAGGAAGAATTCGATATCAAAAACATTGATGAGAGAGCCTGTATTTGTCAATGAATTTGTAAAATATCAGATTTTTCAAAAAGATGCAACAGGTAAAGACACATATAGCTATAGTACTTGATGAGTATGGCGGAGTAGTGTATAGTAACTATGGAAGACTTAGTCGAATCAATAGTTGGAGATATCTACGATGAATACGACCAACAAAGACGAGGAAGTACGCAAGGTCAAAGAAAATATCTATGTGATAAATGGAAACCCAAACTAACAGAAATACAAGAACTATTACAAGTAGAGCTGGTATCCAAAGACTATGAATCTCTTGGTGGATATCTAATGGACAAGATGGGCAAGATACCAACACAAGGAGATATTTTACGAAGACGATAACTTCAAATTTATAATATCAAGCATGGATAAAAACAGGATAAATAAGGTAAAAAGTAATTAGAAAAATAGAAAATTACTATTAGATACAAAAGCGTATATGAAGGTAAACTAAACTTTCATATACGCTTTTTAATTGTATTTATCAATACTCTATCTCATACTAATCACCATTTATACTATTATCTATTTAATCTGTGGATAATTTTTCTTCAATAGGTATAAAAATGGTAAATAATTGATAAATACACTGAAAATATGTTATTCATTATTTTTATTAGAATTTAGTATTATAATGCCAAGTATTTATTTTTGAATAACTCTATTTATTACAGAGATTTTTCCATACTTTTTATAAGAAAATTACATGACTATTTTAACTGTTTTTAGTATTAAGATATAATCCATAGTGTATTAATATATAATTTTCTTCAAATTACCACAACCCTCAAAAATTATAGTTATAATAGTACAATATTGTAAAGTTTTAAACACAACAAATAATATATTAAATATAATTGTATACTTATAATTACCATTAAAAAGTATTTTTTTCTTTTTACTTAAATTCCTATATTTGTTGTAGATAATATATATAGTTCAGGATATAAATTAAGATACTTAAGCAAAACAAATATGTTACCATATCCTGACTCTGATATTAATCTTATAATCCCATACAAGTAATAAAAAGTATATACTCAAAAACTTGGGAAGTTATAATACTGATAACTTTCTATTATCATTAATGATATAGCTTGAGCATAAAGTATAATTAATATAATGGTCAGAATATCCACCAAGATTATAAAATATTTTTCTTCATTTAAACACTCCTCCCACTTTTCAAATACTATTCTTTATCTATTATCAAAAATATGTATCTACTCTATATAAACATAATATTCATTGAATTAACACAATAAACTTACAAACAAGTAACTATATAAATACATCCAATATATTCAAAAATATATCTATATAGTTACCCTTACTTATTTTTAATCTTTGTATTTATACTTTCAAGATTTTTATATTTACAGTTATTATTTATATAAAGTATTATATTGAGTCACTGACCCAAAAACCGCATATATATAAATATGATATTCAATAAATTGATATACTATAAAATATTATATTTACTATATAGGTGTATTTATACCAACTTGTAATTAACACCTCATTTTGATTTTATAGCCTTAATCTTATGCCTTGCAACAGGAATATTACATATTGCTATTATAAAAAGCATATTCATCAGTCTAAACTTTTCTAATTCACTATTAATAATCTCTCTAAATAATCCATTTGACTTGTGATATAAAATAATATCATATATATTAAATCTATCCAAGACATCAAAAACATCTATTATAAATAATATATAAGATTGAATATGAAGTATTATAACTATTAGAGTAACAGTATCTACTATTATTATAAAATACTCTTTTCTTATTCACTACTTTTACTCCTCTAAATTGCTTAACAAATTGCTCCCTTGCATTTAAAAGCATCTTTTATTTTTCATATACTGCTTTTATTATCATCAGCACTACGCTAACCAAAATAATTATCATTTTCAAAAATATTTACTATAGTAAGTTAAAATATGATTATTAATTCCATCTTATATCTATTTTCATAAACTCATCAAAAGTCATCTACACAATAGTCTATCATAGACAATATATAGCTATCTTCTGTATTATTCTTTGAATTTTTCATCAAGCTTGTCCTCATACCGGCTCTTTTTGCAGCCCTTATAGCTCTTAGTTCATCATCAAAGGCTATTATATTTCTTGGATGAATGCCAAGCTTTGATGAAACTATCTCGTATACTCTATAATCTCCCTTGTCAAATCCTTCATCTGTTGCTGAAAATACAAAACCAATCTTGTCTATCAGCCCTGTATTTTTAGTACTGCCGTACTGCTTCTCACTTAGAGATGTACATACAGCAAGTTTTATATTCTCATCTCGCATAGATTTTTAGAAATTTGTCTAAGCCTTTTAATTTAATATTAGAACTTTGCATATTCTTCTATTGAAAAGTTATGAATATCTTGCAATAAGTTATCTTCAGTAATATTTAAATTAAATTTATCACTTAAATATTTTGACACAACTTCAAAACTATTGTTCCATATAAAAATTTATATCTTCTTCATTGCAACTAAATTCATATTTTCCATAATCTTATCAAGTACTCTATCCCATAGTTCTTCAGTTTCAAGCATTGTAAGGTCAATATCAAGTATTACTCCTTTTACCTTTATTATTTGCATAAAATTGCTTTTTAGACTTTTGGTTGTTTCTACTTGATTATCAGATGATGCTATAGCAGATACTATTGCCAAGCCGTCTATATCAGTGTCTTTGAAGTCAGGAATCGTTTTTGATTGATGCCACCAATTACTACTATAGGTATTTTGACTTCTTTTCTTATTATTTTCAGCTCTTCCATTGTAGTCATATCTGCATCTATCTTGGTATTTGTTGAGTACATCGCACCTACTCCTATATAGTCAGCTCCTCCTTTTTCAGCTATTTGTGCCTCTTGTAAAATTGATGCTGATATACCTATTATCTTGCCTTGACCAAGTATTTTTTTCTTGCAAAACTAATGTCCATATCGTCCTGCCCAAGATGCACTCCGTCAGCATCTGTGCCAGTGCTACATCTACCCTGTCATTTATTATAAGGGGTACTTCATACTTAGAGCATATATCTTTTATTTTTAGCCTTTTCAATAAAAATCTCTCGTAGTAATATTTTTCTCTAAGCTGTATCATTGTAGCTCCAATCTATAATAGCATCTTCAACAGACTTGTAGAGATCATAGTTTGGATGAAGAAGCTCCTCATCTGTTACATAGTATATAGAATAATCATAGTTTTTAATTCATTCATTTTTGCACCTCAATTATTATATTGTCTTATTCATTTTATAACTTTGTTTTTATGTAATACTAAAATTTATTAGAAAATTAGATTGTTTTATATAAACTATGCATCAAAAAGTCCACAAAAGATATGCTAATGAGTAGCACAAAGATAGAATTTATGGTTTTAATATATGACATTATAAACGGTGATTAGTATAAAAAAATATAAGAAATACCTAAGTGATATTTCTATATTTTTAATTTTATATTTTATATAGTTTTGATTATAATAGCAAATATTATTTCAACATAAACATTGTTTAATTAAAATACTACATTTGTATCTGATGTAGCATTAGTCGGACTTACACTTTGACTTGCTTTGAACGGCATTTTTGATTATCAGTCTCATCCTTTTACTCTTTTGTACCAACTTTAACTATCTTAGGTGTCATGGCATAAGTATCCCCTTGATATTATAGTTTTTCTCCATTTAATACCCTATAAGATACTGCTGTATATCCTGTATGACCATTATCTTCTACTACCTCTTTGCCTTTTTCTATAGTATTATCATTTTTGTAAACTACATTTGGAGGTGTGCTTGAAGTTATCTCTGATTGAATATCATATCTTTTTGCTTTTTCAACATTTCCATAGACTTCTGATACCATATGTCCATTGTAAGCGTAGTTTTTATAAATACAGGAAAAGTCATGAGTTATTCTTATATTTCAAATCCGGACCGTCATTTGCTACAGTTGCATCTCTTCCGGTTGGTATATATATAATAGGGAAAGTATGGTTTGTCTTGAAGTTATACCTACTCCGCTCATCAAGAGTGCATTGTACAAAGTTGAGCTAACCTGACATACACCGCCACCTACTCCGTCTTGAAATTCATTATTTACTATTATCTTTGATATTTTAAATCCATTTTGTTGACTTACATGCCCAAGTGTGTCCATAAAACTGACTTCTTCACCAGGCATAATTAATTGATTGTTCACTTTATTGCAGCTAAAGCAACATTATATGAACGCTCTACATTACTTTGGATATATTCTGAGCTGTATGAAGCTATAAGCCCATTTATCTGTTTGAGCTCTTCTGTCTTAATCTTTTGGCTGTGTTTCAGTAACCGGGATTGTTACTTCAATTAATGACTTGTTTTCGCTTGTTTTATAGCAGTTTGGACATCTGATTTTTAGTTTTTCAAGGTCAAGCTCAAATCCTGTTTCACTATCTATTACTACTATACCTTGACCTTCTATACTTATTGAAGCATTTTTGCAGGTCTGTTGACTTTTTGAGATACCTCTTCGTAAAATTTGTCGAGTTTATCAAAGCTTTCTTTAGTTTCTAATGCTATATTTTCTTTTTACCTATCTTAAGTCCCTATGAATTGAAAGATATCTCCAAAGAAACTTCCATTTCTGCCTATCCCATAAGCCTTTTTTACACTTTCGCTAATATCATACGAAAATCCCACTTGAGACAAGTCCTGAGTAAGCTCTACATCTTCCTTTTTTTAAAACCAAATCCCCAAACTTAAATCTTTCATTTAGTACGGTTTCTGCTTCTTCAACTGTCATTTTTGAAAACATCGACATCATTTATATATACATTGTCATAAATTTTATCAGTGTTCATAATGGCTTTTATATAGACAATCCCTGCAATCAGAAGAATTAATAATACTGATATGCCTATAATTGCAATTTTAAAATTCTTTCTTTTCATTTACATGCCTCTTTTCTATTAACTCTTTTTTTATAATAATTACAATAATCACTAAGTTGACAACCTGTACTAGGTAGGATTTTGGGCTTTTACATCTGTATCTTCCATGAAATATAAGAAGATGATGTGCATAAGTCCAATCTTTTTGCTATTTTCTTTTGCAAATCATACTCTACCTGCAATACATCTTTTTATCTGAAAATCCCAATCTATGTGCAAGTCTAAATACATGGGTGTCCACAGCAATCGCAGGAACATCAAAAGCAATTGCTAAGCACGACATTTGCCGTCTTTTCTTCCAACACCTGCCAAAGATGTCAAATCTTTTCATATTATCCGTACCTTACCGTCAAATTTTTGTATTATATCTTTTTGATGTAAGTATTATATTTTTGACTTTTGTATTATAAAAATCCTATACTTTATATAGTCTTTTCAGCTTTTTCTTCGCCTAAGGCAACCATATTTTCAGGTGTTCCGCAACCTTGAACAACTCTTTTGGTTACAATGTTTACACGCTTATCTCGTAGATTGAGCGGATAATATAGTAGCTATCAACAACTCATAAGGTGAATTGTGATTAAGCTCACATTTTGCATCCGGATACATTATTTTAAGTGTTTCTATTATTTGTTTATACTTACTCAATTTTTTCTCCGATATTAATTAAGTCAATATTCCTACTTAATACACTTTTTACCTCTGAAACTAAAAAGCTCTATCAGCATATTTTTGACTTAAATTCTTTATTTGAAAATTTGCAAAATCCTCTTGTTCTATGTTATTTATTATATCATAAGTTACACAAATTTTTTACATTATTGTTAAATGGCATACATTTTGACATATATCACTAACCAAATATCTTGGCGGGATTTTTCATAATCTTATTTCATAATCTGACAACTCACCTTTTTTGAGTAATATATGATGCGCATTTTGAGAATCTATAGTAAAATCTCCATTTATAGCATTTCCGGACAGGAGTTTTGACATTTCATACATCTGTCGCATATTTTTTATCAGTTATCTTTGAATCCATATCCAAATCGGTAACTAAGACTCCTATGTTTACATAAGATCCATAAATAGAACTAATTATCAAGGAATTAAGCCCTAATGTACCAAGTCCGCTATTATATGCAAAAATTTTTCAGCTAAGTCTCCTATATCCGCTTGGATGTAGAATTTTGCATCTTCATTATACCTCTTGATATAATTTACTATTTTCCCCAAAAATCTTTTTACGCCTATATGATAGTCCAACCCCATACAATAATAGGAAAGATTGCCATCTTTATGAGATGAAGTCATATATGGAAACAAAAATGTTATAACTGTCTTTTGCTCCCTGCAATATTTTTGCGGAAAAACTCGTTTTTCAATATCCGTGCTTTCAATGAAGAAATTTTTGCCATCTTTTTTTCCTTTTTGCAAAAATTTCAAAAATCATCCTGTAAACAGGTAAACTTTTTCATCTCTTAGGTTGACTATTGAATATTCAATTTCATATCCTAAATCAAGACTTTTATTGCTTCATCAATAATACTCATAATTAACCTACAATTTTTTGTGTAAAATTTCAATTTAAAAGTATAGCATTTTTATCGACTTTAAATCATCTCAAAGCTGTTACAAAGTTAATTTTCAACATTTAAAATTTTAACCGTCTATACACAATTTTCGTCTTATTTAGACATAAAATCAAAAACGCTACCTATTTCGTATTAATTCCATTTTTCTTGAATTTAATCAAAAATTTTTCCAACTTATAAATTATCCTCTTAATCAGCATATACTAAAACTCTATTAAACTATGGATTTTATCAATTCTATACTTGCGATATGCTATAGTATATCTTTATTTTTATAATTATTTAGTGTATCTTATTTTATGATATATTTCCATTGTTCTATTAGATTTTTGTATTAAATCTAATTATAAAATAATATGTAATATAAAAATATATTTCTGTATCTCTACGAATACAAAAATATAAAAATAAAGCTCCCTATTATCATCATATGAAGCTTTTATTTTATTTATTTTTACATAAATAGGTGTATCCTTATAATCATTACTATATCGTGATTTTATTGATATATTGTAGATTTTTAGAAGCTAAAATGTCTTTTTCAAATAACATCTTTTCGTAGGCATCTTGTACACTCATGATTTGCTACCTTATTTATTATTTTTATATTGCCTTTTTGTTTTTATCCGCTTTAACACTTCTCTTCCCTTATCATTAAATGCAAGTACCCTTTGCATAAGGAACAGAAAAACTTTTTAATTTTATTGCTTCTATGTCTGATTTTTGATATCAAGTAGTATATTAAACAGTATTCTCCTTATCCTCGTATAGGTATATCTCTTTGACTTAATATTCATTATCAACTCTTCCATGTCTTTCGAATCTTCAACCTTTGATAAGATCCTATTTTCCAATCCCTCTCCTATTTCAAAAATATTAGTTAATGCATCTTTTTGAAATAATAGCATATTTTATAAACTCAAAAATCATCATCAAATTTTTAATGTTTCAAAATATGGCTGCCTTTTTATATGGAATAAACGAATCTATCTTTGAAATTTCACCTTTTTTTCAAGCTTTCTCTAATAGCGGTAGCTGATGAAAATACTTTGTTTAAGTCTTTGTCGTTATAATTTGAGCCCTGTCTTTTTATTATAAAAGGTATTACATTTGAATTGGTATTTTTCAATGCTCTTATATATTCAGTTGCCAATATATCATTTGACATATTCATCATACTTTCGCTTTTTAAAATATGATTTTTGCAAAATGAATTTCCTTTTTAACCTTTGTCTTAAGTCTTGTATATCCAAGTTTGAATTTATGTTATTATTGAGCTTTTCAATATCTCCACTCTCACTCCCAAAGCAGAGATAATCAACGCATCCAAGTGAGTTAATAAGAGATATACTACCTTTTTGCAAATATTTCAGCTACCTGAGTAGAAAAAGGTAGAAAGTTGCAATACTAAATCAGCTCCATTTCGTACAGCTATTTCAGCTCTTGAGTGCTTGTCTATTATAGCTACATCTCCTCTTTGGACGAAGTCTCCGCTCATCACACAAACTATTGCAGTATCTTCAATATAATACTGTCAATTTGATATTTATGCCCAGAATGAAAAGGATTGTACTCACAAATAATCGCTGATACTTGCATATCTCACCACCATTAATATGAATTTGCGTCTTTGACTTTACTATGCCAACATCTTCCCAAAACTGTCGCATAACTTTCGTATCACACCGTTGAAGGTTCCAATAACATTGTTATTTTTGTGGATTTTTTTCATAATTTCACTTACAAACACATCTTCCTTAATGTAAAAATGCGAAATCTTGTCAGTAAATATGCCTATTGATGCCAAAAATCTACTGTTTTCATCTATTACTTTTTATTTTAAAAATTCACTTTGATTTCTTGCCAAATCCACGCTCTTTACAGTTTCCATTGAAGTATTGAACCTTTGGAGCATAGTCTTAACAAAACTTAGAGTTTCATCATCTTCTTTGGACTTTTCATAAAGACTTTTTTTGTGGAGTTTTTCCATAAAATTTTTCCTTCTCTTTCCTTGTCTTGACTGCTTTGTTCTTTTTCCAAGCTTGATCATAAAAATGCTCTTTCATCAATTCACCGGAAGTATTAGACATAGCTTGGTTTTTGCGTATCTATCTTATCTGTCTTGCTAACTGTAGATACATCAGTTACGCTATTAAGTCTGACATTGGATATCATCTTACTCATTGTATTTCTTGTAACGGGATTAATCTTCATTAATTCACCTCTTTATAGACAAAATTTTTCTATTGCATGAGCTACTCCGTCATCATCGTTACTTTTTGTAATATAATCAGCTATTTCCTTTAGTTTGCTTTGTAGCATTGTCCATTGCTATCAACTTATCTGTAGCATCTCTCTCATAGGCAAAAGTCATTGTGACTGTCTCCTATTGCCATTACTTGCGACTTGTCAATATTGAGTTTTTGACAAATTGGATATACCCTTGCCCTTGTCAGCATTTGGATTATGAACTTGAAGTCCTTTTTTTCCTGCAAAAGGTAATATAGTTATCCATCTTTTGCAGTATTTCATAAGCCTTAACAGATTTTTCATGACTTAAAAATGAAAACAAGAACCATCTGCACTGACTTATTCTTAGCAAATTCCACTACATTTTTCACCTTAACTCTTGTGTCTTCAACTAATTCATGAAAAATCAGGAGAGATGTATTTTTGTATTCATCATCTAACATTATCTCTTCATTACAATGCACATTGCCACCGGGTATATACTTCGAACATCTTATCAAATTTTTCAAGAGAATTATAAATATATTCTATCTCATCATTATCTAAACTGTGAGAAAATATTATCTCATTATTTTTGTTATCTTTTGCAAGATGCTCCGTTTTTCGTAGATTATATAGTCTATATGAGGAGACCGTTTCAAATTGTGGTATCAGTTTTATCTCTGACATGGTTCTTCCAGTACAAATAGCTGTTGTTACTCCGTTTTCCTTAGCTTTTTTTATTGCATTTATATTTGTATCGCTTATGTTCTTATTTTTTTATCTATAAAAAGTGCCGTCCAAGTCTGTCGCCAACAATCTTATCATATCTTGTCCTCCTATCTTTTTTATAAAAACTATGGAAAATTACTCAAAAAATTTGTTACAATAACGATTAGTATACATTATAGTATCTCAAAAATCAATAAATTATTTGTGAGGTAAAAATGAATTTCAATCTTTCGTCATCGAAAAATAACAGGAGAAATCATAAAAAAATATGGTTTTAAGATGACAAAATCACTTGGGCAAAAATTTTTAATAAATGAAAATATTTTTAGATAATATTATTGAAAGTGCAAATATAAACAACAATGATGTGGTACTTGAAATTGGTACCGGAATAGGTACTCTTACTCAAAGGCTCTGTGAAAAAGCAAAAAGTCATAGCTGTTGAAATTGATAAAAATCTTATTCCGATTTTAAATGAAACTTTGTCAGATTATAACAATATAACCATTATAAATAAGGATATTCTTAAGACAGATATAAATGAAGAACTTAAAAACCTGTCTATACATCAAAAATTAAGGTAGTTGCCAATCTTCCTTACTACATCACTACTCCCATAATAATGAAAGTTTTGGAAGATAAGGTTGATGTTGATTGCATGGTGCTTATGTTACAAAAAAAGAAGTAGCAGACAGGATGAACGCTATACCTTCAACAAAGGACTATGGTTCACTTAGTATTGCAGTGCAATATTACTGTGATACAAGTATTGTTTGCAAGGTTCCAAAAAGCTCTTTCATACCTGAACCTAATGTTGACTCCTTGTTTTAAAGCTTGTAGTTAACGAGAAAAGAAAGGTAGATATAGAAGATGAAGACTTATTTTTTTAAGATAGTTAGAGGAAGTTTTTCCAAGAGGAGGAAGACAATTCTAAATTCCCTTTTCAAATTATGAAGACTTAGGAGATAAGGAAAAATACAAAAACTTCTTGAAATCAGTGAAATAGACTCTAAGAGGCGTGGTGAAACTCTATCCATATATGAATTTGCAAATCTTGCTAAAAACTACAAAAATTATAAAAATTTGAAAGCTTAAATTAAAAAAATTTAGGGGTATAACTACTAAAAATATTTATTTTTAATTATTGTATAAATATTGATACCATTGTTTTTATTCAAAAATATAATCATTTATAAAAAAATGAATTTTTTTAGGAGAATATATGAAGTTTGTATCGTGGAATGTCAACGGACTAAGAGCCGTTAGGGAAAAAGGGATTTGACGAAATATTCAAAAATTTTTGATGCTGACTTTTTTTCTGTTTGCAAGAAATTAAACTGCAAGAAGGTCAAATAGATATGGATATGGAAGGTTATTATAGCTATTGGAACCACGCAAAGAGAAAAAGGTTATTCAGGTACTGCCATTTTCACAAAAATAGAGCCATTAAATGTATTTTACGGTCTTGGCAAGGAAGAACATGATGATGAGGGAAGACTTATAACATTGGAGTATCCTGATTTTTTTATGTTTCAACTGTCTATACTCCCAATTCTAAGCAGGAGCTTTTAAGACTTGACTATAGACAGGAATGGGAAGATGAATTTAGGGAATTTTTTTCAAAAAGCTGGACTCAAAAACCTGTCATAATTTGTGGCGATATGAATGTTGCACATAAAGAAATAGATTTGAAAAACCCTAAAACAAACCGCAGAAATCCCGGTTTTACAGATGAAGAAAGAGAAAAATTCACTCTCTTACTTGATGCAGGATTTACAGATACTTTCAGATATTTTTATCCTGACAAAGAAAATGAATATTCGTGGTGGTCATATAGATTTAACGCAAGAAAAAATAATACAGGTTGGAGAATTGACTACTTTCTTGTATCTAACAGACTACAGGAAAAACTTATCTCTGCAAATATACACCAAGATATATTTGGATCTGATCACTGTCCTGTATCTGTGGAGTTAAATCTATGAATAAAAATAGCTGTTATTGCAGGTACTAACACTGATACTCAAATGGGCTGTGATTTACTTAATAGCAAAGGATATGAGACTATATTTCTTCCAATATCTGATGACTGTAATGCACAGGCAAACCTCCAATATTTTTCAAAAGATGAGCTTTACAGCTTGTTCTATAAAACTTGTGAAAAGGCAATTATACTTGGAGCCGTCAAGATATTTTTGTACTGCAATTCATTGAGCTCTTCTGTGGATTATGAGAATGTATCTAAAACTTTAGATATAGAGATAATAACTCCACTTGAAACATATAAAAATCTACCAAGGAATTGTAAAAATATTGTAATTTTGTCTGCAAACGGTGTATCTGCGTACACAATTGACAACATAATACACAAGTATAATAGTGATGTAAATACGATAACAATTGGCAATATGAGTATAGTAGAATCTATAGAGATGAAAAATCTCCAAAAAGATATAATAGATGACTTGAATCTTGAAGGATTTATAAAATATTTTGAAAAATATCAAAGATGAAAAAAATATAAGATAGATACTTTGATTCTTGCCTGTACTCACTTTCCATACCTAAAAATGAAATAAAATTGCTAACAAACCTTAATATAATTGATGCAAGTGACGATATGATACTTAGGCTATAAGTATGTATTGTCTAAAATAAACAAAGGGTGTATTTTATGATAATATCTACAAAAGGAAGATATGCACTTAAAGCTGTATTTGAGCTGGCAATAGCTGATAAAAATACTGCTGTTCCTTTAAGCATGATATCTGAAAGATCAGGTCTGTCTGAGTTATACTTGGAACAGATATTCTCTGTACTGAAAAAAAATAATATTGTAAAAAGCATAAGAGGTGCTCAAGGCGGATATTTTCTTACTAAAGATGCACATGAAATATCTGTTGGCGAGGTTATAAAAGCCTCTTGAGGGTGATTTGTCTCCTGCAAAAATGCGTAGAAGAAGAAGGTTACTGTGATATGCTCGACAGATGTCCCTACCTATATGATATGGGATAATATCAAGAAGGCTATTGATGATGTAGTGGATAACACTACTCTTGCAGATATGGTAGATGAATTTTACAAAAAGCATGATTTGAGAAGTCGAGACTGATATGGATACTAAGGCAAAAAAAAGAATATATCTTGACAATGCAGCTACAACACAAGTAGATATAGATATTTTGGAGCAAACAATCAAATATTTTTCTGTTGACTATGGTAATGCGTCAGGTATTTACAAAGAGTCAAGGGTGGCAAAAATGCAATCGATCTATCCAGAGATGCAGTTGCAAATCTTATTAATTCTTCCCCTGACGAGATATACTTTACATCAGGAGGAAGTGAGTCTGATAACTGGGCTCTAAGAGGTCTTCTTGACAAATTCGATAAAAAAACATATAATAACTACAAAAATAGAACATCAAGCAATACTTAATACTTGCAAGTATCTCGAAAGTAAGGGGTATAATATAACATATCTCGATGTTGATAATAGTGGTTTTGTAGATATGGATATGCTTGAAAACTCAATTAAAAAGCGATACAGTTGTTATATCTATAATGTCTGCAAACAATGAAGTCGGAACGATACAAGATATCAAAACAGCCTGTGAAATAGCACATAGAAACGGTGTTTATTTTCATACAGATGCAGTACAATCCATAGGAAAAACTGGATATAGATGTGCAAGATCTCGGAGTTGATATGCTAAGCATTTCTTCTCACAAAAATTCATGGGTTTAAGGGTGTAGGTGCCTTTATATGTAAAAAGGTGTAAATATTTCTCCACTTATATACGGTGGAGAGCAAAGAAAGTGGAAAAAGAGCAGGTACTCAAAAATGTACCCGGCATAGTATCTTTTTGGATTGGCTTGCGAAAAAGTAAATAAAAAACTATGAGCAAAGACAATATATAAAAAGATTTGCGTGATTATTTCATCTCACAAGTACAAAAATAATATAACAGGTGTGATATTGACAGGGTGATAAAAATCAAAGACTTATAAATAATGTTCACTTTTGCTTTAAGGATATTGATTCAAGTCTGCTTGTTACCTTACTGGATATGGAGGGCATATCTTGTTCAATAGGTTCGGCTTGTATGAGCGGTTCAATTGAAAAGTCACATGTACTTGATGCGATGAAAATTGATGATAATTATATAAATGGAAATGTGAGGTTTTCACTTTCTAAAAAAACAATACAATGGAAGAAATTGATGAAGTGGTACAAAAAAATTAGTAAGGATTATACAAAATTTGAGAAAATAATAAAAATTTTAGCAATAAAAATCAAATTTCGTATTGATTAGTTACCAAAAGTCAAGTTATAATTATATGGAAAGTTATAGACAAAAATATAGCTTTGTAAAAAGGTAATTATTATTCCAAGTTGTGGATTTTTGATAGATTTTTGATTAGGAGTGTATTAAGTTATGAGTGATGTATCAGTAAATAAATTAGAAAGAGGCATGATAGTCGATAGTGATGTCTTCAGTAAGAGAGGTTCTTTGTTACTATACAAAAGGATTCAAGATAGAAAAACCCTGACTTAGTATCTATCGTTCTTAAAAGAAACGGTATAAATACCATATCTGTAAAAGACGAAGATAATATCCACATTTCTGTTAGAGAATCCGACAAGATATCACAAAGAATTAAACAGGAAGTTACAGCTTTCAAAGAAGAATTCTCTAAAATAGTTGAAAAATTTGGAAGAAGATATAGAAAAATTCAGTCAAACTAAGGACATAGCTCAAATAAGAGAACTTGACCGTGGCGCACATCTTGCAGAAGAAACTGAAAAAAATCAATACTTACAGTATTTCAATTAGTTGAAAAAAATTAAAAAAATGAAGGTACTGACAAATATGCAGATATTCTTCAAATATCACTTATCTCATACTCTATAGGTAAGTGGATAAATCTTGACGATGTGGAGTTGAGATACCCTATCAGAGGCTGCTCTTCTTGGCGGGATATTCATACTAAACGATATAACTTATGAAGATAAACCTGAAATAAGAGGTAAGGATACAATTCCAAAAGAAGTTTTGGAAGCATCTCTACTCACGAGAGAAAGAGTTGACGGCTCAGGTCCTATGGGACTTAAAGGAGAAATCATCCCTCTATACGCAAGAATAATATCAATAGCAGAAATATTCTATAATCTTACTAATCAAAAGTGAGTTTTTACGAAAAACTTTCAGTATTTGATGCATTGAAAGTAATGCAATCTGAATATATGGGATTACTTGATCCTAAGATATTATATATATTCTTGCATAAGGTAGCAAACAAATACATCGGTTCTACACTAAGATTATCTGACGGCACAAGCGGTGTAATAGTATTTGTCCCTGAAAAACGAAGTATCTCTTCCGTTTATAAAAAAACTTCTGACGGCAGAGTAATCAACCTTCAAAATGAAATGTATAAGACAAATAAAATTATAGAAATAATCTAAAAAGTCAGGTCGATTGAGTTTGATTTGTGATTTAAACAAGCTCAATCGACTTTATTTATATCAAAAATATTAAATAACCATATATAATTAACTTATATTAATCTTCAATATATTTAGTTATTTTTTTATTCACTATATCATAAAAGTTTATTATAACTACTATTTTTTAAAAATTATTGTAATTACAGTCTTTACTCTTTTTATAATGCAGGTTATATTTGACTTAAGTACAAAGCGATATTTATTTTATCCATTAATTTAATTGATTCTGTTATAGAGTGACTTATTGCAAAAATATAGATTAATATAAGATTTGGAGGATGGAGATTTAAAAATGAGAATTTTAGTAAATGATATATTACCTAATATGATAATTGATGAAGATTTATACGATGATAAGGGTGGTCTCATATTATCAAAAAGGTCTTTCAGTTACTGATGAAAGTGCTTTGAAAAATATGCTGTTAAGACATGGTATATCAAAGATAAAGGTACTTATGCTTTCAGACGGAGTTCATGTCAAAGAAAAAAAGATTAACACTGATATTAAAGCTTGATGATTATGATAATAATAAAAAAATAGAAATCAATGAATTTATTGGTAATCTCAATGACTGTGTAGAAAAATTTTGAAAAATGAAATTATATCTACCATTACAGGAAACTGTGATAAGTCAAAACTTGACTCGATACTTCAAGAAACAATAAATTCCAATCTTAATAACGATACAAATATATTCCAACTTTTTACAAAAGATTAAAGACTCAGATGATATTACCTTTGTACACTGTTCAAGTGTTTCACTTATTGCTATGACAATAGGTAAGTGGATGAAATTGTCAGAACAGAGTCTAAATAATCTTGCTCTTGCTGCCCTTCTCTTTGATGTGGGTAAATTTATGATACCGGAAGAAATACTAAAAAGACTTCAAACCTCACAGATGAAGAGCATGAAATACTGAAAAACTCATGTTCAAGAGTCATTAAAGATACTTGAACCTTATGGACTAAATAATGAGATAATGGAAGCTATCAAATATCACCACGAAAGATGTGACGGCACCGGTTATCCGTATGGGCTTGTAGGTGATGACATACCCGTAATGTCCAAGATACTTGCCATCGCAGATGTATTTGTTGCTTTGACATCAAAAAGACCATACAGAGATAAATATACACCTTTGAAGCAGTAAAAATACTTGAAGAAGATTATATGCAACAACTGGATATAACTATACTTACTGAGTTTATCAAAAGAGTATCAGGCAACTATGTCGGAAATATTGTAAAATTATCCAATGGAGTAAAGGGAGAGGTAATTTTCATTAATGCTACAGCCCCTTTAAGACCTATTGTAAAATGCCTTGATACAGGAAATCTCATAGATTTAAGTGCAAAAAGTAAACAGTTCAATAGTAATTGACGAATTTATATAAAATCCACCTTCTTGGTGGTTTTTAATTAACATATTTTTTTATTATACAATTTAATAATATTATTACAAATACCTATTTAATTAATCAATAGTAAAAGGATAGAAAAATGAAAAATTATATCTGCATAGACATCGAGTGGTACTGCTATAAAATACGGAATTATAAACGAAAATGAAGAATTTATTGACAAGAAAAACATACCTTCTGACGCCCAAAAGGTGGAGCTCATCTGATATCACTTGTTAAAAACATAATATCCACTTATATTTCTAAACATGATGACATCATAGGAGTAGCAATGTCTACAGCAGGAATGGTGGACACTGAAAAAGGTGAGATAGTATACGCAGGTAAACAAATACCCGATTATATAGGCACTAATTGGAAGAAAAATAATATTTGAAGAGTTCGGACTTAATTGTGAAATAGACAATGATGTCAACTGTGCAGGTCTTGCAGAAGCGATGAGTGGTAGCGGAAAAAAATCATGACTTTGTAGTATGCCTTACTATCGGTACAGGTATTGGAGCGTGTTTTTACACAAGGTCAAAGAGTATATCACAGTCATAGCTACAGCGGTTTTGAGCTTGGATACATGAAACTTCCGGGAGGAGATTTTCAAGATTTGGCATCAACAACTGCCTTGATAGATATTTTTAGGAAAAACAGATGATTATACTTCAGATGTCAATGGCAAGATAATATTTGAACTTGCAAAAAAAGGTGATGTTCATGCAATATCTACTATAGATGAAATGATTGATAACCTTTGTATGGGAGTAGCAAATATATGTTATGCAGTTAATCCCAACATAGTTGTACTTGGTGGCGGTATAATGGCACAAAGAGATTATCTTCTTGGAAAGATAAGAAAAATCTATGCAAAAATATCTTCTCAAACATATTTGTGATAAGACTATATTTGAAACTGCATATTATAACAATGATGCAGGTATGCTTGGAGCATATTATAATTTCATACAAAAAGCTAGTAACTACTAAATGTAATAAGGCTACTCATAAATTGAGTAGCCTTATTTATATTATATTTTAATTTATAAAGTTCTAATACTAATAACCATTTATAATTCGAAGTAGTTATTTTAAATAACTCTACTTATTACAGAGATTTTCAATAACTTTTTGTAAAAAACACATGGCTATTTAACCGGTTTTTAGTATAATACTAATTTCTAATTAAATAATGAATAAAAAATTCTCAGTTGCATTTACAATGGAGACATACATTATATACTATTTTTTTCATGCCTATTAAAGAAAATTATCCACAGATAAAAATAGGTAATAGTATAAAATATTTACCTATAATATACATTTGGCAATATTATTGAAAAAATAGTTATATACATCTGTTATGTTTTCCAAAAACAGATGTTATAGGCAATTAAACCAAGTAAAAATAATTGTCAATAGGATTAATATATTCTAATTATATGATATCCATTTTCATATAATAAGTCAGATATTTCTTCAATATGAGCATGACCGTTAGTCTCAACTGTAACTTCAAGCGAAACATTGTTAAATCTGTTGTATGACTTGAATTGATTATGGTCAAGTTTTATTACATTTGCCTTTGAATCAGCCAATATCTTAGATATCTTGACAAGCTGACCGGGTACATCAGGAAGAGTAACTGAAAAAGCAAAAATGTCCTTCCCATAGAGATAAGCCCCTTATTTATCATAGATGACATTGTAAGCACATCTATATTTCCTCCACTTATTAGTGAAACAACTTTCTTGTTCTTAGATTTGAGCTTACTTAGTGCTGCAATACTTAAAGAGCCTGAATTTTCAGATACAAGCTTGTGATTTTGTAGAAGTGATAGATATGCTTCCATTATCTCAAAAATCTGTAACTTCGATTATATCACTTACAGTATTTTTTTATTATATCGTAGCAGATATCTCCAGGATTTTTCACTGCAACACCATCTGCTATTGTAGACACTGAATTTAGCGTTGTCAGATGACCGTTGATTAAAGAAGAGTGCATTGCATTTGCCCCTGTAGGTTCAACTCCTATCACCTTCACCTTAGGATTAATCTTTAGTGCTGACATTGCAACTCCTGAGATTAGTCCTCCACCACCAACAGGAACCAATATACAATCAACATCCGGTAAGTCTTCTAAGATTTCATTTTGCTATTGTACCTTGCTCTTCAATAACATCTACATCGTTAAAAGGGATGTATGAATGTATAACCATGCTCTTTTTCAAGTTTTTTTGCTGCATCATAAGCTTCATCATATACTTCACCACTTAGTACAACATCAACTCCGTAACTTTTTAGTAGCATTTACCTTGATAAGAGGAGTGGTCTCAGGCATAACTATAGTTGCTTTTTATTCCTAATTTTTGGGCTGAAAAACCTACTCCCTGTGCATGATTTCCGCAGAAGCACATATTACACCTCTGTTTTTTCCTCATCACTTAGCTTTCTCATCTTGTTATATGCGCCTCTAATTTTTAAAAAGATCCTGTCTTTTGTAAGCACTCCGGCTTTTAGATAAATATCATTGCCATAGGTATCGCTTAGCTTCTCACTGTTAATAAGTGGTGTTTTTCTTATCACATCTTTCATTGCTTCCTTAGCACTTACGCAATCTATATTGTTTTTAGTTGCTCAAAATCTATATTGTTAAATCTCATTAACTTCTCCCTATTAAATCCTTAAACCAATTAATAAATATTTAGACTAACCATAACACTTTAGGTATTATATTGGATATATTATGTTTTACATCGACTTTAAATCATAAGATTACACTTAAACTTGGTAGTGATTATCTTACAAATTAAATTCTAAATAATAAACAATATATAATATATGCTATTTTGTAAAAGGGATTTACTATTACATATGATACCGACATATTATAAAAATACCCTAATTAGCTTTGTTTATACTAAGATGTTATGAATTTTTGTTTAAGATAAAATAATATTATGATTTTACTTAAATGTCAATAAAAATAGGCACATCTTAAAGATATGCCTATTTGACTATTTTTCTATTCAGTGAAAAAAATCTCTTAATTTATCTAAAAAGTTCTTACTCTGCTGGTTTACTTCACTTCCTGTTATTTTTGGCATATTCTCTCAATGCTTCTTTTTTTGTTTTTCAGAAAGTGACTTAGGAACTTCAACTATTACCTTAATAAGTTGATCTCCCTTGATTTTTGAATGAAGTTTTGTAATCCCCTTTGACCTTAGTCTAAATACTGTACCGCTTTGAGTACCTTCAGGTATCTTATATTTTACCTTGCCGTCAAGTGTCGGTACTTCAACCTCATCTCCAAGTGCTGCCTGTACAAATGTAATTGGCATTTCAAGATGAACATCATAACCTTCACGCTTAAATATCTTGTGTTTTTTTGTATATTTATAACGACTTGAAGGTCTCCTTCGGTCCACCGTTATAACCTGCCTGACCTTGTCCTGAAACTCTTAGTATATTTTGATCATCTATTCCCGCAGGTATATCTACAGTTACCTTTTTTTCTTTTTGTTTTTATTCTTCCTGTACCCTTACAATGTGTACATTTTTTTCAGTTATTCTCTCACCTGTTCCGTTACAATCATGACATACACTTTGATTCATCATAGTTCCAAGTGGAGTTCTAACTGTATTTGTTATTACACCTTCACCGTTACAAGTTGTACATTTTTTTCTTTTTGCTGTTCCGTCTTTTTGCGCCTGTACCTTTACAGAATTGACAGTTTTCCTCCACAGGGACTTCAATTTCTTTCTTTACGCCAAATGCCGCCTCTTCAAATGTAATATTGAGTCTGATACGAACATCTTGACCTTTTCTTGGCGCTTTGGCGCTATTTCTCCTGCTACTCGAAGAGAAGCCTCCAAAACCTCCTCCAAAGCCTCCACCACCGAAAAGATCTGAAAATATGTCCCCAAAGTCAAACTCACCTGAAAAATCCGCCACCGCCAAAGCCTCCACCTTGTGCGTTGTAAGCATCCGGTCCGAATCTATCATATTTTTGCTCTCTTATCCTTATCTGATAAGACTTCATAAGCTTCATTAATTTCTTTGAATTTTTCTTCAGCTTCTTTATTACCCTGATTTTTGTCGGGGTGATACTGCATTACAAGCTTCCTATATGCTTTTTATCTCTTGGTCACTGGCATCCTTATTGACACCGAGCAACTCATAAAAAATCTTTCTTCCCTGCCATATTTTTTTCTCACCACCTTTTACATTGCACAGCTTATACTAATTAGATATATTTACTTATAAGAATTGTATTATTTTAAAACCTAAATCAAGCACTTTTCAGCGCTTGATTTAACAACTGTATCTTGCTATCTTATTTATTGTCGTCGTCTTTTACTTCAGTATAATCTGCGTCAACTACACCGTCATCTTGTGCCGGTGCATCTTGTGGAGCTTCTCCTGCACTTTGTGCGTTTTGTGCATTTTGTGCTTGTTCATATAATTTTTGAGATATTGGCTCGAAAGATTTCATCAATTTTTTTCAATACCGTCTCTTATTTCTTTTTGCAGTAGAAGACGGATTATCTTTTAACTTTTTAAGGTCTTCTATAGCTCCTTCAACTGCTGATTTTTTTCTCCTTCAGTTACCTTGTCTGCAAGGTCAGTAAGTGATTTTTTTCAGTTTGATATATTGTGTTTTTCAGCGTGATTTACAGCTTCAACTCTTTCTTTCTTTTTCTTATCTTCTTCTTCGTGCATCTTGGCTTCTTGCACTTTTTATTGATTTCATCTTCTGATAGATTTGTTGAAGATGTAATTGTTATCTTATTTTCTTTACCTGTTCCTAGGTCTTTTGCTGTAACATGAACGATACCGTTTGAGTCTATATCAAATGTTACTTCTATTTGTGGCATTCCTCTTCTTGCAGGAGGTATCTCATCAAGTCTGAATCTTCCAAGAGTTATATTGCCGTCAGCAAATTCTCTTTCACCTTGCAATACATGAATATCAACAGCGCTTTGGTTGTCTTCCGCTGTAGAAAAATACTTGTGATTTCTTAGTAGGTATTGTAGTGTTTCTTTCTATTATTTTAGTAAATACTCCACCCAATGTTTCTATACCAAGTGAAAGTGGTGTAACATCAAGCAATAATACATCCTTAACATCTCCTGCCAATACTCCGGCTTGGATTGCAGCACCAAGAGCAACACATTCGTCAGGGTTTATACCCTTTGAAGGTTCTTTTTCCAGTGAATTTCTTAATAGCTTCTTGAACTGCAGGTATTCTTGTAGATCCACCCACCAACAATATCTTAGCCAAGTCATTTACACTTAGTCCTGAATCTTGAAGAGCCTTTCTTGTAGGTTCCATAGTTTGTTCTACAAGGTGCGCAGTCAATTCATTGAATTTTTGCTCTTGTTATATCCATGTTAAGGTGCTTAGGACCTTCAGAAGTTGCAGTTATAAATGGTAGATTAATATTTGTAGATAATGTTGAAGATAATTCCTTCTTAGCCTTTTTCAGCAGCATCTTTTAAGTCTTTGAGCAGACATCTTGTCTTTTCTTAGGTCTACACCGTCAGTTTTTCAAGAATTCTTCAGATATATAATTTACCAATACATCGTCAAAATCATCTCCACCAAGCTTGTTGTTACCGCTTGTTGCAAGCACTTCAAAAGTACCGTCAGCTATTTCAAGTATGCTGACATCAAATGTACCTCCACCAAGGTCAAATACTAATATTTTTTTCTTCTGCTCCGTCTTTATCTACACCATAAGCCAATCAGCAGCAGTAGGTTCGTTTATTATTCTTTTTACTTCAAGTCCTGCTATCTTTCCGGCATCCTTTGTAGCCTGTCTTTGTGCATCTGTAAAGTATGCAGGAACAGTTATTACAGCTTCTGTTACCTTTTCTCCAAGATAGCTTTCTGCATCAGCTTTTTAACTTTTTGAAGTATGATTGCTGATATTTCTTGCGGAGAGTAGTTTTTGCCATCTATAGATACCTTATAATCTCTACCCATTTCTCTTTTTATTGATGATATTGTTCTATCAGGATTTGTTACGGCTTGTCTTTTTGCCGGCTCGCCTACTATTCTTTCTCCGTCTTTTGAAAATGCCACTACAGATGGTGTAGTTCTCATACCTTCAGCATTTGGTATTACTACTGCTTCTCCACCTTCCATTACTGCAACGCAAGAGTTTTGTTGTTCCTAAATCTATTCCTATTGTTTTTAGCCATTATAATTTCCTCCTTTATTATTAGTTGATACATTAATAAAATTGTAACTGTAACATTGTTTTGTTTTTATCTTAACTTAATTTATATGAAACTATACTTGCAATCACATAAAAATATTGATTAAAAATAATGAAAAAAATTACAATCTTAATCTTATTTGAACATCCTAAATTATAGTTAAACTATAATTAGTTAGTATATTTTTCAATAATTTTTCAATTCTAAAAATATGATTTTTAAATACAGTGAAAAAGATTATTGTGATACCTTGACCATTGATGGGCGTATCACTTTTTCTTTGAGTTTGTATCCCTTTTGAAACACTTCCAATACCTTGTTCTTTTCTTCAGACTCTTCCTGCATTACTGCATGGTGGAATCTAGGATCAAACTCCTGCCCTAAGGCATCTATCTCTTCCAACCCATTTTTAAAAAAGTGTATCTTCGAGTTGCTTCTTAATCATTATTACACCTTTGTAAAAACGGTGTGTCATTATTCTTTTTCACTTTCTATTGCTCTGTCAAAGTTATCCAACACTAAGAGAAGCTGAGTAATCATGTTTTCGTTGGCAAATGTAGATATATCTTGCATTTCTTTTACCACTCTCTTTTTATAATTCATAAATTCAGCTTGTGTCCTTTGAGCCAAATCTTTTCATTTTATCTACTTGTTCTTGTAGTTCTTCAAGCTGTTTTTGCTGTACATCAGTCTCATTTTGAGTGTTTTCACAAGCATTTTCAACTTCAGTACTATCAGTTTCTTTTTGTTTCATCCGTATCTATTTCGGATTAATGTCCTTATTTTCATTCAGATTATTGTTTTCCATTTTTCCTCCTAAAGTTCATCCAAAGACTTGCTTATATACCTCATCAATGAATATGCCTTGCCATAGTCCATTCGTTTAGGACCAATAATACCAAACTTACCTACCATTCTACCATCCAACCTGAAGTTGGTAGTGATAATAGAACAGTTGTCAAGCACATCTCCCATTGACTTGTCGCCTATTATTATATTAACATTATCTTTAGTAACTCCATGATTTTGGAGCACCTCCACAAGTTCATCTTTTATTATCAAGTAAAGTCAGGAAAGACTTCACTGTGGATATATCGTTGAATTCAGGATAATTAAATATATTATTAGTACCCTTTTAGCATAATACTAACGGTGCATCTTGCAAAACACTACTATTTATAGTATTTAACATATTGTCAAGCAATTCATCATACCACATTATCTCAGATTTTATATACTGAACAAACTTATCATCGAGTGAATGGATATCTTTGCCAATAATCTGATCTTTTTATTGTCTGAGATATTATCTGAATTTTTCACCATCTATTTCTTTTTTTCGATGAAAATATTCTTACTGTTGACCTTGCCATCTTCCATTACCATTATCATAACTATCTGATGTTCACTGACCTTTACCAAGTCAAAATGACTTATTTTGTTTTCTTTTTCTTCACTTGCTCTCATTATAGCTATGGAAGTATAGTTTGTAAGTGAAGTCAAGATATTGACAGTTTCATCAAGTAGATTTTGTATTTGATTTATATTATTATCCAGAGTTTTTCTGATGAGTTCTTTTTCTTTAAGCTCAAGAGTATTATCCTTCATCAGTTCATCAACATATAAAGCATACGCCAACTGAGAAGGCACTCTACCGGGCAGAAACATGGGGTGAGATAAGATATCCCATATCTTCAAGGTCAGACATTTCATTACGAATAGTAGCTGCACTAATGGCAAGATCTTTATTCTTTGATATGGTTCTTGATCCTATGGGTTCTGCAGTGGATATATACTCTTCCACTATGAACTTGAGTATTTTCATTTTCCTTTCGCTAAGATTTGTTTTCATATCTATCTTCCTTTAAATTCGGATAAGTTTTTTTGTTTTTTTGTTAGCACTCTTTAACATCGAGTGCTAACTACATTTATTATATTACTACTTTTATTTGTGTTTGTCAACACAAATTAAAAAATTTTTATTTTTAAAGTCTTATAATTATTCAAATTTACTAACATAGATAATAAATATTTCGTTAACAACATATTATAAAAAAGAGAGCATAAGCTCACTTTTTATAATATCATAAAATACATTCAAAAATCTACTTATTAAATATTTGAGTCTTGTAATATGATATTTGAAATTATATTTTAGTCTAATCTTCCAACTCACCTACTAATTCATCAAAAAGAGGTTCGTATCTACATTTTATAACGCTTGTATCTGAAAGAAAAATCCATTATACTATGTTTTTATATGAAAATACTGTGAATATAAATAGTATAAATAGAGGTAACATTATTAACTTTCCTGCAAACTCTCTTACAAAAGCAGTGAAAAATCCCACTCTTGTCCATTTTTCTTCTACTACTTTTTATATTCATTATCATCTTTCCTATAGTTTGACCGTCGAAAAGATATACAAATATAAATGAATACAGAGCAAATACCACCATGTATGCAAAGACTATTGATATAGGAATATAGCTTTCAATTCCAAAAATATAGTGCTATATTCATCAATCCTTTTACAAATAATGCATCAATTAAAAATGCCATGCATCTTACCCAGAATCCTGCATACATATCATGGTGTAATCAAACTTATAATTTCGTCTATATCCTGTGTTAGATTTTGATTAATTCTTGTATTGTTTGAAAATTCTTTTTTTCGTTATAAGAATTAACCTTCTTGTCTCTATTTAAAAATCCTGATTTTTTTCTGTTTGCGACACCACTGTATCAACGGGTGCTTTTACTTGAATATCTTGAGGTTTTACATTAACCTCTCCTTGTGAAGCTTGTCCATTAACATTAGGATTTTCAATAGCGTTATTTTTGTGGTTGTACTTTGATTATTTGCATCTACCTGTGCCAGTACAACATTTTGATTAACTTCTTGCGTAGTAATATTTTTGTTGTTTTGCAGCCACTTTTTTTCTTGTTGTTTTGCATTCTTAGCTGCATGTTTATTTTTTTCTTGTTCTTCTTGCCGGTTTGTTTTATCCAAGTTGTTGTCTACTATTACAGTTTCAACCTTAGGCATCTTTATAGGATCAGGTTGAACTGTTTGCATATTTTGAACATTTTGGCTGCTCTTGATCTATATTAGATATATTTTGCTGTGTACTTTGTTGGACACTCTGTTGTACATTATTTTGATTTTTGTTGCACATTAGTTGGATTTTTGTTGTACAACTGTATCTTGCGGATGTTCTTGTGTGTGGTTTTTGATGTTGAACTTGAACATTTTTGATTAGTATTACCTAAATTTCCACCTACATTTTGAGTATCAGCTCTTTTTATTGGTATATCAAGATTATTATCTACTATTACGGTTTCACCCTTAGGGTAGCTTTTTATAGCAGCAGCTTGCATCTCAGTTTTAACTTGAGTGTTTACTGTTTGTTTGTTTGGGATATTTGCTTGGTTTTGATGTACATTGGCTTGATTTACAGCACTTTTGCTGAGAGGCTGTATTTTTGTACTTGACCTTGTAGTTGATTTTTGCACATTGGGTTGGATAGTTTGTTGTGCATTTTTAGTATTTTTGCTTAGTAACTGTATTTTTGTACATTGTTTTGTGAATTATTTTGTATATTTTTGTTGCTACTTGCATTTGAATTTGCATTTTGTACTTCCGGCTTTTTCCTTGGCATATCCAAGTTATTATCTACTATTACTGTTTCATGCTTAGGAAGTTTTTATCGGTTGTGGTTGTGGTTGCACTTTACTATTTGTAGTTTGTGAGTTTTGAACATTAGCTCGGTTTTTGTTGTACATTTACAGTTTGTTGAGTATTTTTTTGCATATTTTTGATGTACATTTGCTTGCTTTACAGCACTTTGCTGAGAGTCTGTATTTTGTACTTGAGCTTGTGTTTGATTTTTGAACATTTTGTATATTTGAGTTTGTATTTACATTGTTATTTGTATTTTTGGAAGCAACTTTTTTCTTTGGAATATCCAAATTATTGTCAACTATAACAGTATTATGTTTAGGCAACTTAATAGGCGGCATCTGAGCTACTTCATCAGCATTTACCCCTTGATTTACAGCTTGGTTATTAGGAGCATTTGTCTGATTATTAGTATTTACAACATTATTTACAACATTTTGCTGTTGAGTATTGTTTTGTTGTACATTTTGTTGTGAATTTACACCTTGTGTATTTGATTGCATATTAGTATTTTTGCACTTGTTGATTTTTGAGATTGATTTTTCCTTACAGGTGGAGCACCATCAAAGAAGTTATCTACAATTTGTGTCTTATGACTTATATGAATTGGCTCTTGACTTACACCGTTTTGTCCGTTATTTACTCCGGATTGTTGCTGTTCTAACTGTGCTCTTCTTTCATTATCTAATTCAAATTGTGACTTATCTTCATTGACATCTTGAATTTTAAAAAGCCGTGTTTTCTACATTGTTTTCACTCATACTGCATACCCCCATGGAATCATAGATATGATATGTGTAGTCAGATTATTTGCAATTACATTTTTTTATAGATACATCATTTTTTTGAAATTTTATAAGAATTATAGCTTAAAACTTGTGGGTTTGAAAGTCCTAATTGTGAATTCATATCCCTTAAAGCATCATCAAAATTTCCAATTGAATCTACAAGTCGAAGTTCATATGCCTGTATTCCTTCATAAACCCTTCCATCAGTGAGGGTTCTTATAGTTGTTTCATCAATTTGTCTGTTCTCTATTACTCTTTTTCAAAAAATTCTTCATAACCGTTACTAAGTATTAACTGCAAATTATTTCTTCCATCTGAAGTCAAAAGTTCTGTCCATTATTCCTATTTCAGTATCATCAGCATCATAAAAGCTTTGTATAGTTTATAATAGTGTTTTCTTTTACATATATTCTATCACATGATGAAGCAACACAATACCCACTTGCTGTAGCTGAAGATCCTATTACAGCATATACAGGTATTTGTTTTGTACTTTTAAAAATCTCTAATTTTATCAAAAATTTTGCAGATTGATTAACACCACTCTTTAAAGAGTCAATCCTTATTATTACACCCTTGACATCAGAATTAGCGTTTATATTATTTAGGCTTCTTGTAATGTAATCTTCTTTTGTTACTGCACCTATAGTATCATCCAAAAGAAATCACTGCTACTTTAGAATTTGCATCCCCTTCACTAAGTATAGTTGTTTCTATACCTGATGATGCATTTTTCCCTGACAAAAGATTTCCTGCACTAAATTTAGAAAAATAATAACCCTCTAAAAAACTCCTGTTAATTCTTCTGAAAATAACATAATATTAGCTACCATAACAAGACAAGCTATCAATATAGCTATGACTCTTTTTGCATTCATAAAAACCTCCTTAAAGATTTATTAAAAATTTAAGATATTTTTGAAGTTTATAGTGTATAAATAAAACATCCGTATTTGATACATATTTTAACACATCATATTAAAAAAATTTTCAATTTAATTTAAGATTTTTTTAATATTTTTTAATATTTCTAGTTAAAAGTGTAATTTCAATATAAGAAAGGAGTTATGGTTTTACCATAAACTTATAAAAATGATAAAAAACAAGACATACCTGAAAAATTTTTCAAACGAATATTTGGAAACTTTGATAAAAATGTAATAGAAAATAATTCACAAGACAATCAAGATTTCTTTACTTCTGAATTGTCAAGGTCTTATCTATATACTTTGGTAAGTGTAGATGAAACAGCTACGCAAAATGTTACAATGCTAAGAACGCTTGAAGATACACAAACTTTTTTTGCCTGTATTTACAAATGAAGAAGAAAATGGCAAGTGCCAAGTCAAAGTATGATTTTCAAACTGTACTTATAAACTTTGTTGAAATTTGCGACCTTATATTGTATCAAAGTTCAGATTATAAGGGTATAATGATAAATCCGGATAATGACAGAATAATTGTAGATAAACAACTACTGGAATACATCGTTGAACTCCACAGAGAAAGTGATCATGCAGTAACTTTACCGGAAGGTCAAAGCGTAGAGGTCATATCTATAGATAAACAAGATCAACCTAAAAAAATATAATTAATGTTCTAAATGAACTTTTCAAAAAAAGAAAAATGTAAATGCTGCATATTTGAAGCTATTAAATCACAATGGAAATATGAGTTATCTTTTTAGTCACTGATTTTGAAGGGGACAAAGACAGTATTTTCAAAAAAATATCTGATAAGGTAAAACCTCATCTCAAAGATATATATCTTGACCAGTTAGAGTATAATACTGAGTTTGGGAAAGAGGTTACAAAAGATATCAAACCATTTTACAGAAAAAGCTTTTTGGTATATTTTAATGAAAAAGAAAAACTTTTTAGAATCACTTGACATCTGGGGGACTTGAATATAATAAAGATGTATATAAAAAAATTCGAAACATATACTGATAACCTACTGTCATACAACGAAAAAGTAAACCTTACTGCTATTACAAATTTAGATGAAATATATGAGAAACACTATCTTGATTCGCTTAGTATTATTAAGTATTTTAATATAGCGGAAAAAAATCGTCTGTAATTGATATTGGAACAGGTGCAGGTTTTCCATCTATTCCGATAAAGATACTAAGAGATGATATAAATCTTTATATGGTTGACTCCTTAGCTAAAAGAGTAGTTTTTCTTGAAGATATGATATCAAAACTAAACCTTAAAAATACAAGCGCACTGCATTCAAGAGCAGAGGATCTTGCCCAAATAAATGAGTATAGGGAAAAATTTTGACTATGCAGTTTCAAGAGCAGTAGCAAATTTGTCTACACTTTTGCGAGTACTGTATTCCTTTTTGTAAAAAGGGGGTTTTTCTTATATGCCTCAAAGGTCAAAATGTTGATGAAGAAATCCAAAATTCAAAAAAATGCACTCAAACTACTTAAATGTAGTATTATAGATAAGATAGAAGTTCAAATCCCATTTAGTGATTTGAACCATAATATAATAGTAATCCAAAAATGATATTACTCCTAAAGCATATCCAAGAAAAATCAGGTACCCCTTCAAAAGAATCCACTGTAAATCTTATAAAAATTTAATATATTTCTATAGTTGTAACTGTTAATATATAACTATATAAGTAGTTAGATGCTCTTATATTTAATAATATGAATTTGAGCAAATATATGAATATTCAAATATTATTTTATCCATATTTTCCAAATTTTATTAATATACTAACAGCCTCAAATACAGAAATATTCTATTTACTATAGCTGATTATTCTTTTTAAAAATTATTATTTTGTGAATTAAAGATTATGAATATATCCTAAATATTACTAAATTGTTTCAAAAACTTTAAAAAATATTTTTGCAAGATATTGACATATTCTTTTTTGTTATATCATTATTGTATCAACATTATGTGTTGTAACTTTTTAATTTAATTACATAATCTACTGATTTCGGTAGATTATTTTTGTCCAAAAATTACTATAAAATTTTTAGCTTTTGTGATAGTATTATAGTTGATATCTAAGAGCCTAAAAAAACCTTATATTACAATATAATAAGCAAATATATTTTTTTATTCGTCTAAGCTAAATTAACTATATATTATCATTTTGCTAACTCTATAATATTTAATTTTGTAAAAATAGATATTTTACATAAATCTATAATATAAAATCAATATTTTATAGATTTATATATTAATGTTTTAACTTAATAGATATTTTCATACATAATATTGTTCACTTGTATTATTTAAGTAATACTCAATGCTATTGGAAAGGATGATTAACTTGAAAACCGAAAAATATTCTTGAAGTGAAAAATATCCACTTTGCTTATAAAAATTTTTCTATTCCAGCAATAGTCGGTATGATGGTAAATGCTCTTTATAATGTAGTAGACAGAATATTTATAGGAAATGCACAAAAATCTTGGAACAAATGGTATAGCAGGTATAACTATAGGTTTTCCTATTAGTCTTATAATGGTAGCAACCGGAGTATTGTTTGGTATAGGGGGAGCTACTTACTTTTCTATAAACTTGGGAAAGAAGAATATTGATATTGCTCAAAAAAATCTCTTGAAACTCCTTCTCTTTGGCTTTTAATTTTTTTGGTTTTGTAATTGCTCTTGTGGGAGAGATTTTTCTCAATCCCATTTTAATATTGTTGGGAGCAAGTAAAGAAGTCTTACCTTATTCTTCAGAATATATGCGTATAATCTTTATAGGCACACCTTTTTGTCATATCTTCAATGACACTTAATAACTTTATTAGAGCAAATGGAAAGCCAAAACTTGCTATGATGACTATGTTTTTTTGGGCGCAGGAACTAATATGCTCTTAGATCCGCTTTTTCATCTATGTATTTAATATGGGGATGTTTGGTGCTGCATTTGCAACCATAATATCTCAAATCATATCATTTATATGGACCTTATTATATTTTATTAATAAAGAAAATCCCAATAAACTGATAAAGAATAATCTTATACTTCAAAAGAAATATAGTAGCCAATATTGTATCTCTTGGAATTCCTCTATTTCTCTTCCAACTTTCAAGCAGTTTGCTCAATATAATACTTAATAAGTCTTTGATGACTTATGGCTCTGATATAGCTATATCAGCAATGGGCATTACCAACAGTGTACTAAACATACTTTTTATGCCTGTAATAGGTTTGAATCAAGGAGTTCAACCAATTGTTAGTTATAACTTCGGTGCTAAAAATACGACAGAGTAAAAAGAAACTCAAAAGCTTGCTATAATATCTGCTACATTAATAGTTACTTTCGGATGGATAATTACGAGATTTTTGTGCTACCGAAATTTCTGCTATGTTTTACAAAGGATGATGAGTTAATATCACTTTCAGCTATATTCTTGCAAACATGGTTTATATGTTTTCCACTAAAACGGATTTTCAGCAATGGGGACTAAATTTTTTTCCAAGCTACTGCAAGACCTAAGATTGCAATGATTCTTAATCTAACAAGACAGGTGCTTATACTTATTCCTTCAGTAATGATATTTTTCTTCTTTATGGGGATTGGATGGAATACTTTTATGCTGCACCTTTTTTCAGATACAGTTTCATTTTTCATAATCTTATTTTTCTATATAAAAGGTATTAAAAAGTCTTGATCGACTATAAAATATAATTGACTTTTAAGTATTACACCCTTTTTACGATTATCTATTGAAGTAATCTATATCTATATTTTTATGGATATAGATTGAGTTATTGTTTTGAATTTTAGTAACAGATATAATTTTTATATTACATATAAAAAAACCGTCATATTATAAAAATATGACGGTTTTTAGATTTTATATTAATTTCCCATTTGTTTTTGCAACTTCTTCTGCAAAAGTTTTTCTTGTTTCTTTTCTATACCTTCTCCTACTTCATATCTTACTATCTTAGTTACTTCGATAGGAGCTCCTATAGCTTTTGCAGTCTCTGCAACAACTTCACCTACAGATTTTTTTAGGTTCTTTTACAAACGCTTGTTCAAGAAGGCATACTTCTTTAAGTTCTTTTTAGTCTTCCTTCAAGCATTTTTAATATTATTTCTTCAGGTTTTCTTGTTTTTCAGGAAGTTCATTATTCTCGTTTATTGCTTGGTGTTTCAATACTTCTCTTTCATGATCTATATATTCTTGATCTATATCTTTTTCGCTTATATATTTAGGGTTCATAGCTGCTACTTGCATTGCTAAATCTTTTCCAAGTTCTATAACTCTATCGTCATTTGAAGAAGTTTCAAGTTTAACTACTGAAACTATCTTTCCTGCACCATGAACATAAGGTACAAGCACACCGTTATCTACAGTTATTTTTCAAATCTTCTTATTGTCATCTTTTCGCCTATTTTAGCAATCTTTGTATTTAACTCTTCTTCAACTGTAGTTCCGTTTTAATTCACATTTTAATAGTTCTTCCATTGAAGAAAGATTGTTATCAAGAACTATCTTAGTTATATCACTAACCATTTGTTTGAACTCTTCATTTTTGCAACAAAATCTGTCTCTGAGTTTATTTCAACAACAGCAACATTTTTAGAGCAAGATGTTGACTGAACACCTACAAGACCTTCAGCAGCTATTCTGTCTGCTTTTTAGCAGCCTTTTGAAAGACCTTTTTCTCTTAGTGTATCTATAGCCTTGTCCATATCACCGTCAGTTTCAACAAGTGCCTTTTTGCAGTCCATCATACCTGCACCAGTTTTTTTCTCTTAGGGCTTTTACCATTGCAGCAGTTATTTCCATTATAGTTCTCCTTTACCAGTAAGTATTGACCGTATGCAGTAGATGTTTACCTACATTACGGTATATTATCAAAATCATAATTGCAATTATCAGAAAAAACTCAATTATGATAAAATTCAATTTTATTATAAACTATCTTAGGCAATTTCACTAAGCTCTCATAAAAATTATAGTAAATTTACTTTATCAATAAGCGAAATATTTTTGATTAATTAAACTATCATCAATATTTATATAATTTCAAAGTCAATCCACTATACAAATTAACATGTCTTTTAGATAATACATAATCTTATAATAAAAAGATTATTGTGTAATCAAATATGATAATTATAAGCGCAATTAGTGTCAATGCACAAAAAAAGGGACGGGAAGAAGTCATCCTGCCCTTGCCCCTTATTTTTATATCAGTTTAAAGTTCTATTCTTGTTCTTGGAAGTCTTCTACAGTAACTTCTTCATCAACTTCAACTTCTTCTATCATACCTTGTTTAGCTTCTATTATAGCTTGAGACATTGCAGACACGATAAGTTTTACCGCTCTTATAGCATCATCGTTTCCAGGGATAGGGAAGTCTATTTCATCAGGATCGCAGTTTGTATCAACTACACCTATTACAGGTATTCCTAATTTGTGAGCTTCAAGAACTGCTATTCTTTCCTTCTTAGGATCTATTACAAAACATTGCAACAGGTAGTTCAGGCATTTCTTTGATACCGCCAAGGTTCTTTTCAAGTTTTTCTTTTTCCTGTAGCAATCCTATTACTTCTTTTTTAGGAAGCTTATCAAAAGTTCCGTCTTCTTGCATTTTTTCAAGTTCTACAAGTCTGTTTATTCTTGTCTTTATAGTCTTGTAGTTTGTAAGCATACCGCCAAGCCATCTTTCGTTAACATAGTACATACCAGCTCTTAATGCTTCATCTTTTATAGCATCTTGAGCTTGTTTTTTAGTACCTACGAAAAGTATCGGTTTTCCTGTAGCTGCTACTTCAGTCATGAAATTGTATGCTTCTTCCAACTCTTAACTGTTTTTTTGCAAATCTATTATATAGATTCCGTTTCTTTCAGCAAATATGAATCTTGCCATTTTGGGGTTCCATCTTCTTGTTTGGTGTCCGAAGTGAACGCCCGCTTCCAATAATTGTTTCATGCTTATTATTGACATTTTGTCCTCCTTAGGTTTTATCCTCCACATCCCTTATAGTCAAAACCAAGTTATAAATATTTCTGTATATCAGACTATGACTCGACTCAACCTAATTTAGAATGTGTGTAATTTTTTTCCTCCAATATAATACACTATTTTTTTCACTCAAAAATCAAGTATAAATTCATAAAATCTTATTTTTCAAATCATAGACCATAATATAGTCTTCATCTCTTTCTTCATGCACATAATATTAGACTTTTTTTATATATGTTAGAAGCATAGTTAGCCTTTTTGTACTGAAAGAGAGGTCTTTCGTAGCCTCTTTTTGAGTTCATCCAATGTAGTTTTTTATAAGTGACTTTCCTATACCTAAATTTCTATATTCTTTGTAGACAGAAATGGAAAGCGAAGTAGTGTCATCATCTATATGACCGTAATCGTCAATTATTCTAAGCCATGCAGCCCCTACTACCCTGCCATCAACTTCAGCTACAAAGCAAATATCGTCCTTTTTGCTTTCCAAAGTCTTTTACATAAATTTGTATAGCTTCATCTTTGATGATATTTCTTGAAGGAGGAGTAACCCTTCAGGTATGAATATAGCCTCGTATAAAAAAATCGTCAAGTAAAGAAATCTCTTTTTTCTTTATTTCCCTTATTTTATAGTTCATATTATCTCCTTATTTAGTTATTAGCTCATATTTACTTTTTCTTGCAATTTCTCTGATGTGCCTTTAGTTTTTCATAGCCCAATCATAGTGACTTGAGGTACTGCTTACAAAAATAAGAGCCAAGTGTAGTTCCTCCTGTCCATTTATAAAAAAACCTTTGGAAAAAAGTTGCTCATTGTTAAAGTTTTTCTATCAAGTTCATAACATCACTATGAGATTTTTCAAGCAAGTCCTTAGCCTTGCTTAGAGATGTGGCTTGATGTTTCTTCCAAAACTCTACATTCATATCTCCATAAGTTTTTCCAATTATATGGCTCAGGCAAAAAATGCTTTTATTTTCTCCTTTTTGATTTGCTTTTACCCAGTCTAAAAATAAGTTGATGCCATTCATAAAGATGGATTAAAAACATCTCTTAGGTTCTTATCCTTTTTCCAATGCAGCTCTTTTTCTTTTTCATCAGTTGAAAAGTCAAAAGGAGTGTTTAATTCTTCTTCTTTCATATTTAAAATTAGTAAATTAAGTTTTTTTGTAATTTTCAGCTGCTACACTTAGCAAGTCTTCCTTAGTTATCGGTCTTGGCATTTTACCCTCCTATTTTACATCATATCTAAGTATGGTTTTTAGCTTTTCTTCCGCTGTCCTGTTTTTTTGTTGCTTAGATATATTTCTCTATGAGAAGTACTAATTCTTCTTAGATTTACTTTACTTGCAAGTTCATCCATCTTTAAAAAGGATTGAGGTTCATCATCGTAACTTCCAAGATGTAAAAATCTGAATTGACTTTCCTCCTTTTTATCTCATCAAATACTATCTCGTCATAAAAAGACATTAGGCTTTTTCTTCTTTACCGTATTAAGAGCATTTAAATATATCTCCTCTGTTATAAAAATCAGGTTGTTTGATCATAATATTGTATTTAAGTTTGCTCTTATCACTTCTGCCTTCTTCCCACTCTTGCCATATCCTTCCAATGGAAATACTGTAAAAATCTGTAAACTTTTTATCATCTTCATCTTTCATTATAGACTTATAATACATCTTTTATACCGTAGGCAATGGAATAAAGAGCAGACACCCTGTTTGAAAAATCTTCCATATTAGGATTACCGCTACCACTAATCATTATAAATTTTTGATTTGGCACTTCAATTACTTCCGCCTTTTGCCTTGCTACATAGATATTTTTTCAAGTTTTTTTCCACTCGTATTTCATGGTATCTTCTCCTTGTAGATAATAAATTTAGTATCAAATATTATTTTAGAATTTATACTAATCACCATTTATAATGCCAAGATTGTTATTATAGCAAATTATCCGTTTTTACAGATTATCAATAATCTTGCTATACTAAAATTACACGACTTTTTGATAGGTATTTAGTGTAAAAAGTTATACAGGCATGCTTTTAATTTATTATACAGGAGAAAAACTTGTCACCTTTTTGTCATATTTTGTAAATATTTTTCATCTTTTTCTATCATGTCCCTTTATTTTTTTCTCTTATTTCTACAGGTTCCAATACCTCTGCCATATCTCCATAAGAAAAATGTAGCTATACAAGTTGTAGTCACTTGGCATTTTCTATTTGAGCGTATAGATTTCCCTCATCATCTTCTCTTATCTCAGGGCTTAGCTCATCATATACTCTAAAGGCGACTTTTTTTGTCGAATTTTTACCTTTTACACGAATCAGTTTTTCATATTTTTATCTCTTTTTCAGTATCACATCTTCAAAATCATCATCAAAGCTGCTTGAAGTATAACCAAATTTTTAATTCTTGATAATTTAAAAATATCTAAAGTCATTTCTAAGTAGGCAAAAAGCGTATAAATACCAGTCCTGTCCTTTTAAAAAAGCAGTCTTACTGCTTTTTGCACTTCTATTCGTTTCACTTTTATTGGTAGCAAAGTATGAAAATGAAAATTATCTTTTTGTTTAATATTGCAGATTTTAAAAGATTAAAAGTCTCTTCTTTAATTTTATTATTTTTGCCAGTTGTTAAAATCCACTTCTATCCAATTTGTATTTTTCACCTTAAAGAGAGCTGATAACTTAGTCAAAAGTCCATCCCCAAATATATTGCCTGTGCCGTCAAAAATTATGAAGTGATATCATTATCAAATTTTTCATCTTCAGTGAGCAGTGAATTACTAAGGACGAATTCTTCGGCAATTTCTATACCTCCACCCTTGCCTTGCAAAAGCATGAGATAGGTATACCAGCACTACTTAGAGAGTCTATATCTCTGTAAATAGTCCTAACTGAGACTTCAAACTTTTCCGAAAGTTCATTTTGCTGTCACTCTGCCTTTTTTTCCAATATGTAATAAAGTATACGAAATAATCTGCTATCCTTCATATTTTTCAAAATTCCATTTCTAAAATTTAAAACATAATATAAAATAAATACTGATAAGTGATTAAAAACATATATTAAGTTTAAAACATCACTTATCAGTATTTTTTTATTATATTTTTATTTTTACTTTTTTTCAGGTAAAAATTTGTTCTATATCATATTTACCATTTTTCATTATACCTTCTGCATCAAGCTGAACCTTAGCAGTAGCCTTTTTCATCAAGACCTTTAAATTCAACAGTTGCATAATCTATTAATTTAATACTTTTTGAACGCAAGTGTAAGAGATATTAGAACAAAAATTAAAGTAAGTACATTTTTAAAAACTAAACTTTCTCATAAATAACTCCTTTATAAATCAAATTAATTATAGTTTTAATAATATCATATTTCAAATTTTAAATCAATTTCATTTTTAACTTAGTTATTATTTTTAAAAATTCCCAAGTCTCTTTACCTTTAATAATTGCATATACTATGGTAGATGCAGTGATATATTCCTTCACTTGATGAAAATATTTACTTTAAGAAAAATCATGCATTTTTCTTATTACTCCTTGTGAATTATACCTATCTCTGTGCATCTGATAGTTGGTTTGACTATTCTCAGATAGAGAATAAAACATAAAGAAATTAAAATGTATATCGTAGTTTATACATCCAAATCTGTTGCTATCTTAACAGAATAGTCAGGATATATTTGACTGATCTCTGTTGTCAAAATAGAAATTGCCTCTTCTTTTTCAATATCAAAGCTGATTACTACATCAAGTCTGATACTTTTTCTTCCATATCCACATAAAATCCATGCATTTGTAATGCCCAATCGTATGAAAGGACTTTTTCCATAACTGCGTTTTTGAATTTTTGCTACTTCTTCATTTGAAGTATTGCGTGAATAGACTCCAACTCCTGTAAGTATTACACCACATTTTTTTATATACACTTGCTTCTATACGGCGTGTAAGCCTATCTACTTCTGCTACTGTCATTATATCATCAAGTTCGATATGAACACTTGCATAATTTTTACTTGGCCTGTAGTTGTATATTATCAAATCATAAACTCCTCTTACCTCTTGCTCATGACTTATAATCTCCTTTTATTTTATCAACATCTTCTTTGTCACTTCTCTTTCCAAGTATGTCGCTTATAGTATCATTCATCATTTCAATACCTGCCTTGATTATAAATCCTGATATAACAGCTCCTACATACGCCTCAAGAGAAATATTGAAAGTTAGGTAGATTATTGCAGATGCCAAAACCGAAGCTGAAAGAACAGCATCAAAAATGCGTCTGAACCTGATGCAACAAGAGCTCCTGAATTATATTTTTCTCCTTGTTTTTACATATTGTCCAAGCAATATCTTGACAAGTACCGCTACGCCTATTATGACAAGTGATACTATGTCATACTGAGCTTTTTCAGGTGTAATTACTTTCTTAAGTGATTCAACAAGAGATGTAACACCTGCATACAATACTATTGCAGCTACTACCATTGAGCTGATATACTCAATTCTTCCATGTCCAAGAGGATGATTCCTGTCAGGCTTTTTGCTCCAAGTTTTTGTACCTATAATAGTTATAACTGAAGAAAGTGCATCAGAGATATTATTTACTGCATCAAGTGTTATAGCTATAGAATTTGAAACTATACCTATTACAGCCTTAAAAAGCAGCAAGCATTACATTAGTAGCAACACCTATCATACTTGTACCTACAATCGCTTTTTTTGTCTTTTTGTTGGCAAGTATTTCAACAGATTCATTTGACATAAATTTTTCTCCTTTTAATAATCTAATTTTTATAATTGGCAGTATTTTTATCTCCGGCATTTTTATTTTTATAATATACCATCCTAATTTCACTTCAATCTAATATGTATTTAATAAATCAAGTAAATTCATATAAAAACTATTTATTCTAAATTGAATCACTCTCTTTAAGTAAAGATAATGAAGGATCAAAAATATTTATCATTGAATAAATTACTGTTACTAAATCATAATAGTCTATAGTTATTAGATAGTTTCTGCTATATTTGTTAAAATTATTTCATATATTTTAAATTTAGTAATTAATATCTGTTTTTATATTGCAAAAGTACCTTTTTGTGCTATTATACGCCTTAGAGATAGTATTTGATTATAAAACTATACTCTTTAACATCATAATTAATATTAAATTTTAAATTTTTAAAAAGAGCTTATATATTTAATAAGACTCAATATTAATAGTTTGTATTTACAAACGCTGACTTCTATGCTTATTAGTATGTAGCTTTTATTTTCTATGATTTTTAAATTATAGTTAGTCAAAGCTACTTATTTTTGGAGGTATTTATGAATATAGAAATGCTACAAGGTAAAAATTCATAGAGCCACCGTTACTCAAGCTGCACTGGACTATGTTGGAGTATTACAATTGATGAAGCACTATTAGAAGCTTCTTCAATCAGAGAATATCAAAAAAAGTTCAAGTAGTGGATATAAATAACGGTAATCGCTTAGAAACTTATACTATTGCAGGTGAAAGAAACAGTGGTATTATCTGTTTGAACGGAGCTGCAGCAAGGTGTGTTTCTGAAGGTGATAAGATTATAATCATGGCTTATTCATCTTATAATCAAGATGATTTGAAAGACTATAAACCCTAAGGTTGTTTTTGTAGATGATAACAATAAGATTGAAAAATATCAACTTATGAAAAACATGGAAAGTTATATTAAAATTTAAATATTTAATTTGATGTCAAAGACTATCTCTAAAAATAAATGATTATTAAGGAGATTTCAATGAAAGTTATTAAAAAAATTACTGAACTAGAAGCCTACTTCAAGGCTACAAAAAGATGGAAAAAACAATAGGTCTTGTACCTACTATGGGATATTTACATAGAGGCTACGCCTCTTTAATTCAAAAGGGCGGCTCAAGAAAATGATATAGTCGTTGTATCTGATTTTGTCAATCCTATCCAATTTGGACCAAACGAAGATTTGTCGACTTATCCAAGAGATATTGAAGCTGATACAAAATTGGCTGAAGAAGTAGGAGCAGATTTTATTTTTCATCCTGAAGTTGATGAGATGTATCAAGATAAATGCGCATTCACAGATATAGAATCAATGTCTGACAATCTTTGCGGTATCAGAAGACCAAGCCATTTTAGAGGAGTATGCACTGTTTTGCACCAAACTTTTTAATATAGTACAACCTAATCGTGCTTATTTTTGGACAAAAAGATGCACAACAGTTAGCTATTATCAAAAAGTTAGTATTTGACTTAATTTTCCAATTGAAATTGTTGCTTGTCCAATTATTAGAGAAGAAGATGGTTTTGGCTATGTCTTCGAGGAATACCTACCTATCACCTGAAGAAAGAAAGGCTGCACTTTGTCTTTCAAAGGCAATTTTTCAAGGTGAAAAAAACTTGCAAAAGAAGGCAGACCTCTAAGTGAAGTATTATCAAAAGATGAACGAAATAATTGAAAGTGAACCTCTTGCAAAGATAGACTATATCAAGGCTGTTGATTTTTAAAACAATTAAAGATGTTAACTCTTTTGAAAAGGAAACTTTGGTAGCAATTGCAGTATATATCGGTAAAAACAAGACTGATTGACAACTTTATTTACTTGGGGTAATATCATGGAAAAATTAAATAAAAATTTCAAATAAAAATAGTCCAGAATTTTTGGACTAATCATCATACTTTTTTTCCGTAGTAGCCTATTTTTATGCCTAATTATTTTAAATGGATGACAAATTATACTTCCATTTTCTTAGGAATTGCCATGTTTGGTATGGGAACAAGTATTGATGGAGAAAAAATTTCAAAAGCTGTTATGAAAAAAATCCAAGAGATGTATTTATAGGTACCTTAGTTCAATTTACAGTTATGCCACTGTCTGCTTGGTTTTTTTAGCAGTAGTTTTCCACTTAGACAAAAGAAATTGCATTAGGCATAATACTTGTGAGGTTGCTGTCCTGGAGGAACAGCTTCAAATGTTATCACACATATTGCAGGTGGAAATGTTACAATGTCTGTTGCCATGACGACTCTATCTACTCTTTTTAGCACCACTTGTAACTCCGGCATTAGTTTTTTTCTGTTAGCAGGAAGATGGGTAGAAGTATCAATCTTTGCTATGTTCAAGTCGGTTGTCAAAGTAATCTTGATTCCTGTTTTGATTGGATTTCTTATCAAAAAAATCATGCCAAAAACAGTTGAAAAAGAGCAAGTCTATTTTTCCTATGATATCCTCTATATCTGTCATTTTAATAATTGCAGGTATTATTGGAGCAAATTCAACAAAAATAGCACAATCCGGAGCCTTAGTCTTAATGCTCGTAATTTTACACAATGCTCTTGGTTTATTGGGAGGTCTTATGGCTGCCAGATTATTTAAAAATGGACTATGATAAGACTACAGCATTATCCATAGAAATAGGAATGCAAAATTCAGGACTTGCTATTAGCCTTGCGACTGCAAACTTCGCATTAAATCCGTTGGCTACATTACCAGGTGCAATTTTTTTCAATTTGGCATAATATGTCAGGGTTCACTTTTTGCATCGTATCGTAAGAATAAAAATACGCTATGGAAAACAAAAACGCTACGATAAATTAGGTTAGCTTAATGTTTTACAATCAAATTGAATATGAACAATACTTAATTTAAACAGCATTTTTGAGTATTTATACCTTTTTAGTTTTTAAATATCATATAGATTATTTTTAAATAAACAGCGTACTAACAGTTAGTAGAATAATAGAATCTTTTTATTTTTCTTTAATATTATTTTTGATTTATACTAAAAACTGTTAAATAGCCTTGTAGTTTTCTTACAAAAAGTTATTGAAAAATCTCTGTAATAAGTAGAGTTATTCAAAATAAGAACTTGGCTTTATAAACGGTGATTAGTATAATATCTAAAAGACCTGCATATAGTAATCATTGGCTTAGTTAACTATCCAATTAACATTAGCTTTGTGATTACATTAGCAGGTCTTTATTTATTCTTATTTATTTTCTCTAACTACTTTTTCCCTCTTTAATAGTTTTTTCAACTATATTTACTCCTGTATGATACGGCAGGAATCTAAAAGACGGGTATTTGAGTATTACAATATCCCTTTTTTCCTATGTCTATAGAGCCTACTACATCAGCTCTGTCTACTGCTGCAGCACCATTTATAGTCATAGCAGTTACAGCCTCTTCCGGAGACATATTCATATAAATTGAAGCAAGTGCAAACATCAATGGTATCGAGTTTGTAAAGTTACTTCCAGGATTAAAGTCAGTACCCAGTGCTACTGCACTACCTGTATCTATCATCATTCTCGCTCTTGCAAAAGGTTCTTTTTAGACAAAAAGCAGTTGTAGGCAACAATGTGCTGATTACTTTTTCTCTGCCATAGCCTTGATTCCATTATCAGATGCGTGTAGCAAGTGGTCTGCTGATACAAGTCCAAGTTCAGCAGCAAGTTCAGCTCCACCAAGCTGTACTATCTCATCAGCATGAATCTTAAGCTTAAGTCCATACTCTTTTGCTTTTTAAGTACATCTTTCTTGATTGCTCTACGGAAAAATACATTTTGCTCACAAAAATACATCAAAAATTCTGCAAGATTTTCCTTTGCTACCTCAGGCAATACTTCATCTATTATAAAATTCACATAATCATCTGTTCTTCCTGCAAATTCTTTTTGGTGTGGCATGAGCTCCCATAAAAAGTAATAGATATGTCAATAGGATGAATTTCATTTAATTTTTCATCACCCTTAGTTGCTTTAGCTCTGTTTCTTTTAGTCAAGACCGTAGCCACTCTTACCTTCAACAGAAGTCACACCAAACGCAAGCATTGAGTCAAGTCTTTCAAGGCCTCTTTTTAATAAGCTCTTCTTCACTTGCCTCTCTTGTTGCAGTAACAGAGCTTACTATACCTCCACCTCTGTTCATGATATCCATATAGCTGTCTCCACGGAGTCTCCAAGAAAAACTCATCAGCCCTGTATCCACCAAATACAAAATGCGTATGTGAATCAACAAACCCAGGTAGTACAGCCTTTCCTGTAGCATCAATGACTTCATAATCTTTCTCATTATACTTTGAAAGTATATCATCTGTCTTTCCTAAGTCTTTGATTATACCATTTCTACTACTACCGCTCCACCTTCTATTACATGGATGTCAGACATTTCTTTTCCATATTTTGCTGTATTTCCTGAGCATGTTACCAACTCATTTGCATTTTTATCAATAAATTTGACATATCTACCTCCTTTTTATTGTTATTAGGTTCAATACAAAATCATAAATTTATTTAATCTAATAAATTAATTCTAACAAATTATAATCCCATTTCAAAAAATTATAAACTCTATTTATATATCTTTCAAACTATATTTTTCTATAATTCAGATGATTTTAGTTTTACACTATTATCTATTCAATCAACTGATTTTTTCATCTATAACCCTAATTTCAATAGCATCTAAAGTATAATATTATTTTAAAATTTTTAATATTTTATACTTTATAAGCTTAGATTATATAGCATAAAATTTCACTTTTTAATATATATTGTTACCTTTATTATATACCGACAAATTGCCTAATAATTCATTTTTATAAAATAAAACTAACAAAAATCAAATTTATGATTTTGTTAGTTTTATTATTAATAATCATATTCTATATGACAATCACATCTTTTTATTTGTTAAATATCTTTGATACTGCAGATTTTACAGCATTATCATCTGCTATATAAGGTACTGTTATATGATCAGTTCCTTGATTTACTTTGTTAAACTCTATTACAGTTTCTATTGAGTTTTCATTTCTTGCCCATGAGCGTCTTGCAACACCACTCATAACATCCCATGATAGCGCAGATTTTACTATTTCGTCAGCTCTATGGCTACCGTCAAGCACAAGACCAAATCCACCGTTTATAGATTTTCCTATACCTACTCCACCACCATTATGGATTGCTACAAGGCTCATACCTCTTGCACAGTTACCTGCAGAAGCATTGGATAGCCATATCAGCCATTACATTACTTCCGTCTTTGATATTTGATGTTTCTCTAAATGGAGAGTCTGTTCCTGATACATCATGGTGATCTCTACCCATCATTACAGGCCCTATTTCGCCTTTTTCTAACCATATCATTGAACTTTAGTGCTATCTTTTATTCTACCTATTGCATCTTGATACAATATTCTGGCTTGAGTTCCTACAACCATTTGATTTTTCTGCATCTCTTATCCATATATAGTTATCTCTATCTTGATATCTTCTGTTAGGATCTATGCATTCCATAGCAGCTTTGTCTGTCTTTACAAAGGTCTTCATGTTTTTCCGCTTAGGCATACCCATCTGAACGGTCCATATCCATAGTCAAACAACTTAGGTCCCATTATATCTTCCACATAAGAAGGCCAAATAAATCCGTCTTTTCATCTACTCCATTTTTTTAGATATTTCTTTTACTCCAGCATCATAGATTGCTTTCATAAATGAGTTACCATAGTCAAAGAAGTAAGAGCCCTTAGAAGTAAGATTTTTGATTACATTAAAGTGAGCAACAAGTGTATCATCTACCATTTTTGAATTTTTCCGGATCCTGTGCAAGTAGTCTCGTTCTTTCTTCAAAATCTATCCCTTGAGGGCAGTATCCACCTTCGTACTACATTATGGCAAGAAGTTTGGTCAGACAAAAAGCGGAATATGAATGTTGTGTTTGTCTGCATATTCAAGTAAATCAACTATATTTCCATGATAAGCTATTGAAATGGCTTCTTTCTTATCTTGATATTCCTTTGCTATAGCAAAAACTTCTTCAAGGTTTGCTGATGCCTTTCTTATCCAACCTTGATCAAGTCTTGTTTTGTATTCTTGAATAGTCCACTTCAGCTACTATTCCAACTCCGTTTGCAATCTCACAAGCCTTTCCTTGTGCCCCACTCATTCCACCAAGTCCTGATGTTACAAACAAAAACTCCTGAAAGGTCTCCATCATTTGGTATACCAAGTTTCACTCTTCCGGCATTAAGTATTGTATTGAAAGTACCGTGAACTATACCTTGAGGTCCTATATACATCCAACCACCGGCTGTCATCTGTCCGTAGTTTGCTACTCCCATTTCTTCAGCTATTTCCCAGTCATGTAGATTGTCAAACATACCTATCATCATTGCGTTTGATATTATTACTCTTGGAGAGTCAGGTTTTGATTTGAAAAAGTCCAAGTGGATGTCCAGATTCAATTACAAGAGTTTGATCTTGTGTCATAACTTCAAGGTATTTTTTTATTAGTCTGTATTGCATCCAGTTTTGACAAACACTTCCTGTTTCTCCATAAGTTACAAGTTCATATGGATAAAGAGCTACAGCAAAGTCAAGATTGTTGTCAATCATTACTTGGAAAGCCTTTCCTTCTATACAGTTACCCTTGTATTCATCTATTGGCTTGCCATAAAGATTGCCTTCCGGTCTGAATCTGTAACCGTAAATTCTACCTCTTGTTGTAAGCTCTTCCAAAAACTCAGGTATTAGTTGTTGATGATATTTTTCAGGGATGTATCTTAGTGCATTTTTTTAAGTGCTATCTCTGTTTGACTTTTGAGAAAGACGAAATCCTCTGTCTGGCGCTCTTCTTATTCCTTCTTCAAAGGAAGGCATCTCAGGTAAAACATCATCTAATTTTATAGTCATAGCTTCTGCAATATCAATGTTTGGTATCATAATATCCTCCTGTTAATTCTATAATTACTTCTATGTACTTGCTTAATTCCCTTTGATTTCTTCTAAAGCATATTTAAACTCTTCTAAACTTTAGCTTCTATACTTGGGTTTTCCACCGTTTTAATAATAAAATAAAGAAAAACCATTTTTGTTACGAAATCAATTTAAGTCTCACAAATACACTATGTCAACATTTTAATAATTACATTATAAATTATATCCGTCATTAAATAGTCTATGCAAATTACAATAATTTATTTAACACCTAAGTTATATTAATATTTAAATTTTTCCAAAAATAATTATGAATTTTTTTATATTTGTATTTATGTTTATCATTTAAATACAACGATTTCTATATTTTTTTATGCGTCTAATTAGTTTTTATAAGTAAATGCAAAATTATAAAATATGCTTTTCAAAATCAGAAATTTGATGTATTATTACTGTAAGTTATTTTTATTTACAATTTAAATAAGGAGGTGACTATGGATTACAAAATAGTAAAACCTGAAGATTTTTGTTGTTACTCAGTGGAGCGGAGGGCTCACAACTCAATTTGCTATATATCCCGAAGAGTCAACACTTGCTAAAAGAGATTTCGACTGGAGAGTATCTTCGGCAAGCTTCACTACTTCATCTTCTCAGTTTAGCGATTTTTCCGGATATCAAAGGTATATTATAGCTCTACAAGGAGAGCTGTTTGTAAGTCACGAAAATCTATATAAACGAACTCTCTTTCCTTATGATGTTGAATATTTCTATGGAAAATGGACTACAAATTCTAACAACAGTCTTGATTGCATTGATTTTAACTTAATAGTAAAAAGAAGATCTGCATGCGAATCTTGTCGTACTTAAGGAAGACGATTTATATGCACCAAAGAAAAAAAGGTAAGTTGATATTATATTGTACAAAAGATTGTATTATTCAAATGTCGGATACCGAAGATTCTTGCATTAACTTAGATGCTGAAAAATCTGCTCATAGTTGAAGAAAAAGAAAGTTTTAATTGTGTAAAAAATTATTCAATGTAACTCTCCAGTAGTAATATGTGAGGTCTATTAATCCCTTACTGATATCATCTATCTTAAAAACATATCTTATTATAAGCAGAAAAACTTTTTCGACATTTTTAGACTATAATTTTTTTATGTTAATACGGTATATTATAAGGGCAACAACTTTTTCACACACTATTTTCAACTATTTGTTTATAAATCAATGTTTTTCAACTTTACCATAAATTAATTTTATGATATTATCTTTCAAAATGACATATATTCGACATACATATTATAAAATTAAAATGTGGAATTTTATTTTTTTAGGTATTTTTCTAACAACTAAGAAAAATGTTACCTATAAAAACTAACATCTTCAAGTGTTATCTTTAATATGATATTGGCTTTAATTTTCTAATTGATTCATAATTATCAGATAACCGATACAAATATGTTTCTACATAAAAATAGCTCTCAACATCTGTTACTGACAAAAACTTTGATAACACTTGAGTCAGCATTTGTAATCTCACTTATTTTTAACTGATCTTAGATTAATATATAATTTAATTAATTAATTATTTATTTATATTATTATTAAGTTTTTATAGTATTTACTAATTTCTAATTTTAATAAGTTATAACATATTACAAGCTGATTTTATGTACTTTTTATACTTATTTTTCAAGGAGGATTTATAATGAATATACTATTTAATCCTGTTATAGTATCAGTAGTAGCTATGTGTGTACTTTGCTTGCTGAAATTTAATGTGCTACTTGCTATAGTAGTTTCAGCTGTTATAGCAGGACTTGTAGCAGGAATGCCTTTTTACATCTCTGATGAAGCTGCTGAAGCACTTCTATCACAAGGTGTCCCTGAAATTCAAACGAAAAATATTATATCTGTCTTAATTGATGGTATGGGAGGAAACTCAGAAACTGCACTTAGCTACATATTACTTGGAGCTTTTGCTGTAGGTCTCGCTAACTCGGGTCTTGGTACTATCTTATCTGTAAAACTTTTCAAAAGTTTTAAATGGAAAGAAATTCTTCATGATTTTCGTTATGGCATTTATTGCTTGTTTTTCTCAAAACCTTATTCCGGTTCATATAGCATTTATACCTATATTGATACCACCACTATTGGGGTTAATGAACAAGCTCAAAATAGACAGAAGAGCAATGGCTTGTGCCTTAACATTTTGGTCTTAAGGCTCCTTATGTTTCAATACCTCTTGGATTTGGTCTTTTTGTTCCACAAGATATTAGTTGAAAATATAAATAACGCCGGAAAAAGATTTGGGTATAAATATATCTGTAGGTGATACATCAAAAGTAATGTGGATTGGCGGTTTGTCAATGCTAATAGGTCTTATTCTTTGCGTATTGTTCCTATATGGAAAAGATAGAGAATATAAGGATATTCCTGTAGCCGGTGCTGTTTCAGGCGGAGAAGCTAAGATGACAAAAAGAAGCATGGGGGAGCTCTTATAGGGATGCTTAGTTGTTGCAATCTCTTCAATAATTACTAAATCACTACCATACTCTGCAACACTTGGACTTTTCACAATGATAATAACAGGTTGTATAAAATATAAGAACTTGGATGAAGTTGTAAACGGCGGTATAGGAATGATAGGGGTATATCGCATTTGTAATGCTTGTAGCAGCAGGATATGGTAATGTGCTTAAGACAAGTGGAGCTGTTACAGAACTTGTTAAAAAGTGCATCCGTATACATGGAAGGCTCTAAGGCTATGTCTGCTTTTATACTTTTGCTTGTAGGTTTATTAATCACTATGGGTATAGGTACTTCATTTGGTACAGTTCCTATAGTTACTGCAATCTATGTTCCTCTTTGCCACAAAATAGGTTTTTCAGTACCTTCTATAATACTTCTTATAGGTATTGCAGCAGCACTTGGTGATGCCGGTTCACCTGCATCAGACTCTACTATGGGGCCTACATCAGGGCTCAATGCCGACGGGACCAGCACGACCACATCTGGGATACTTGCGTTCCTACATTTATAGCTTATGATATAACTCTTATAATTGGTGGAGTAATAGGTGCCGTTATTCTCGGATAGTTATTAACTTTTAATTCTCCGTCAGACTTACTGTCGGAGAATTATTTAATGTAATTATAAATGTAAATATTTATATTTAAAAAAATTTGTAAGGAGATTAGTTTATGAAAGCTAAAAGAAATAAAAAAGTTGTTCTTACAGGAAATGATTTGACTTTAGACGAATTAATTGCTGTTGCAAGATATAACTGCGTAGCGGAATTATCTCAAGATACTATAAAAAAATATTGAAGATTCAAGAAAGATAATAGATGACATAGTAGCAAATGAAAAGGTAATTTACGGTGTAACTACAGGATTTGGAGAGTTTAGCAAAGTCGGAATATCAAAGGATGATTGTAGAGTTCTACAGGAAAATCTGATTCGTTCACACGCTTGTGGATATGGTCCTCTTTTTGATACACAAATAGTAAGAGCTATAATGCTTACAAGAGTAAATGCACTTTCAAAAGGATATTCAGGTGTAAGACTTATAACTATTAAGACATTACTTGAAATGCTTAATAAAGGTGTTCACCCTTGTATACCTGAAAAAAAGGCTCTTTGGGTGCATCAGGTGACCTTGCTCCTCTTGCTCACATGGTACTTCCTATGCTTGGACTTGGAGAAGCTGAGTATAAGGGACAAATAATATCAGGTAAAGAAGCAATGGAAAAAGCAGGTATTCCTGTTATTGACCTTGATGCCAAAGAAGGACTTGGACTGATAAATGGTACTCAAGTACTTACTTCTACAGGAGCTATAACAACTTATGATGCAATACAATTACTCAAAAATAGGTGACATAGCTGCCGCTCTTACAGCTGAAGCACTTAGAGGCATTACTGACGCTTATGATGAAAGAATCCATGTTATAAGAAACCATCATGGACAGGTAACAACTGCCAGAAATATGCTCAAACTACTTGATGGAAGCACATATACAACAAGACAAGGACAGCTTAGAGTTCAAGATGCTTATTCTATAAGATGCGTACCTCAAATACATGGAGCAAGTAAAGATTCTATAGCCTATGTAGAACAAAAGGTAGAAATAGAACTTAACTCTGTAACTGATAATCCAATAGTAACAAGAGAAGGAGATGTAATATCAGGTGGAAACTTCCATGGAGAGCCAATGGCACAACCATTTGATTTTCTTGGAATAGGTATAGCTGAAATAGCAAATGTATCTGAAAGAAGACTTGAAAGACTTATTAATCCACAGCTTAATGACCTTCCTGCATTCCTTACACCTCAAGGTGGTCTTAACTCAGGATATATGATTACTCAATACGCTTGTGCTGCGCTAGTATCTGAAAACAAAATACTTGCACACCCGCATCAGTCGACTCTATACCGTCATCTGCAAATCAGGAAGACCTTGTATCAATGGGTACTATAGCTGCAAGAACAGCAAGAGATATATTGGTAAACTCTGTTAGAGTGCTTGCAACAGAACTAATGGCAGCTTGTCAAGCAATTGATTTTAGAAAAGATTTGAATCTAAAACTTGGAAAAGGAACTCAAAAAGCATACGATGCTATAAGAGCAGTAACTGATTTTATAAAATTAGATACTGATATAGAAATGTACAAAGAACTTGACAAGGTAACTAAGCTAATAGTAGACGGAACTATACTTGAAGCTGTTGAAAGTGCAGTTGAATTAGATTACTAAAAATTATTTAACCTAATCTACTTTACATCAATAGTAGTATATAAATTAATATAAAAAACAGCCTCTTCATTTAGAAGAGGCTGTTTTTACTATATTTGTATATTGTGTATATTTTTTTAAAAAGCTGTAATTGCTGCAATAGCTCCAAAAGATTACTCCAGGTAAATTTGCAACTATTATCGCCATTGTTTTTATTTTGAAAAACCATATATAACCCATAAAGTGCAGTTTATTGCTGCAACCATTGGCTGCAAAAAAACCTGTTTTATTTCCATTGAGGTTATTTATAATTTGCGGAAAAATATGATACATACATAAGCATAGCTGTACAAGTTGCTATCCACCCCATTATTTTTGACTGTTTTTTTCGTTCAAACTTTTACCTCTCTTTCATACAAAATGATTAAAACAAAAACATTATAAATATCTCAAAATGACAAGTCATACCCATAATATCATCTAATTTGACAAATATATTTTAAAAAAATTTTAAAAAGGTTCAATTCAAAAACTTTGAGATTTAACATCTATTTTTACTACAACCATCTTATTGTTATCCATAATGAAAGGTTTTGCCAACCCATCGCCTGTATAATCCTCATATTTTGTTGACAGATACTTGTAACACTGTTCTTTAGTAGAAAATTTGATAGCTTGATAAGGCTCTTCAAAGCTAAGTTTTTCTACAAATAAAAAAATCCATCTTTATTTGGCACTAAAACTCCAACATGTCCTACAAATAGATAATCTCCATCAAGATTATCATGAATTATTACAGACAGCATCCTTGCATTATCATCGAACTTGAAATTCTCAAAGTATTTTTTTCCATATTATTGGCATGAATTTTTATGTCTTGAGTTGCCTCTGTTTTTACCCTTGAAAATAGAATTTGAAACCTATTCTTATCTTCTTCATTAAATAATTTTCCCTTAGCAATAGCGTCATTATCTAAGAATAAAAAGCTCATCATCAACTTTTTAATTCTGGAATTTCAATATTTTTATTTAACAATATATAACTGTTAATTCTACAATTTGTTCCGATAAAGTCTCCCTTTTTTTCTTTCCACAAGGTACTGATTTTATCAACATCATACTGTGGTTTATTAAACTGAGAAAAATCTCCCTTTAGTCCTGTAGCACCAACAATATCATTATACTTTTTAACTTGTTTTAAATATTCTTGTACACTGTCTTTATTCAAATGAGCCTCTAACAAAGGTTTCACTTCTCCAACACTGTCTTCACTTGCCAAATTTGAATATGTAGGAACTTCCTGATTTACTTTAGAATTCTTATTTGAATTGTCACAAGCAGTAAGCCCAATACTAAGAACTGCACATAAAACATAAGCCTAATATTTTTATATTTTCTCATCTTATCTCCTAACTATAACCCAAACTAATTTATTAGACATAGATTTTCAAGCTATTATATCCCTTACTTTAGCTATAAAAATATATTTCAAATCAATTATCTTTTATATTTTTATCATCATACTTTTATACTGAATAACCCATATTATAAGCTTGGTCAAAAACAGACTGATCTTTTTACCAACCCTGCATCCATTACATTGGCAGCATATATTCTACCTACTACCTTACTGTTATCAAAATGTTCTACAAAACCGTCCAAATCTCCGACAGACTTTTCTATTATATTAAATCCCCTTGCAGCTGATACAATATAGTAAATGTCTTTTTCCAAAAATTTTTGCCAAATAGGATACATTCTATCAATAAAAATCTTCATCTGTGCACTGATACCTTCGAAATATACAGGTGTTGCCAACACAAGAGTATCCGCTTTTTGAAATAATTCAATAATGAAGCTCATATCATCTTTTTAATATACAAATACCTCCATTTTTTTCATACAGGTGTCACAGGCATGACAAAAACCTATATTTTTTTATCCATTATACGGATAATATTAACATTATGTCCCTTTTCCTCGGCACCTTTTTTTAAACTGTTCACATAGTATTTAGTGTATTCTCATATTTTCTGGGAGAGCTTGAAATAATAAGTATATTTTTCATCAGACTTCTCCTTAGCGACTTAGTTTTTTTCTATTAATATAAAATTATTATACTATAACTAAGTTAATTTTATCATAAATCTAAATTACAATCAAATATTAACAGTTTAAACTTCCCATTATTTTTTTCTAAATTTTTTTAATCTATTGTGATTTTTTTGAAGATATTGTAATACAAATATTTTATTTACATACTCTTTTTTTATTATGCTTATAGATATTAAGATTACATATTTCCAAATATTCTTTTTAAATTTAGTTTAATCATTTATATTATAATTAAAGTAAATTCTTGAAAAAATCATCAATATTCTACTTCTTCTTAAACTGTAAAAACCACAGCCAAAATGACTGCGGTTTTTAGTTAGTTATATTTTAATATTTGAATTTTGATACAGCTTCTTTCAGCTCTCCTGACATCTCTGCCAATGCTATTGTTGAGTGAGTAATCTCATTCATAGCTGATGTTTGATCTTCGAAATACGTTTTACCGAGTCTATATGAGACATAGTATTATCAGATTTTTTTCAACAATTTCATTAAATCTGTTAATCAATGTATCTATTTTTCATATATTCGTCCAACCAACTCAGTAATGTCTGTAACTTGAGATACTACAGTTTGAACTTCTGTGCTAATAGCACCAAAAGTCGATTTAGACTCTTGTACTACAGAAACTCCCTCTCCAAGTTTTTCGTTGTTTTCAACCATAGAAGATACAACACTTTCTATATTCGCACGCACATCTCTAATCAATGTATCAATTGAATTTGCGGAATTTTTTTGATTGCTCTGCCAATTTGCTAACTTCACTTGCAACTACAGAGAATCCCTTACCTGCTTCACCTGCTCTTGCAGCTTCTATTGAGGCATTCAGTGACAACATATTTGTCTCTTCTGCAATTCTTCTGATTGTGTGTACAATTTCTTCAATTTCAACTGAACCTGCACTTTAACTTTTTCAATCTTTACATTAGTTTTTTTCAGAAGTTTCTTGAAGTTCAAGCATTTTTTTCTTCTATTCTTGCTGAAGCGTCAGTACCTTCTTCTGTAGAAGTAATAACAGTATCCATAGACTGATTAATCAGTTTAACACTCTCATTAAGTTCAGATATTCTTTCTGCCATGAATTGAACATTTACCTTAGCATCATCAACTGAATTAAGTTGATCTGATGCCAACTCACTAACTCCAATTACATTTCTATGCACCTCTTCGTTTGACGCTGTCAATTCTTGACTTGACGCAGATATTTCCTCAGATGTATTTGCAACATCTACTGACATCTGTCCTATTACATTGAACATATCTTTAAGTCCTGCAGAAATGTTGTCTAACGATCTGCTTAACATTCCAATCTCATCATGTCTGTCTGTTGCAAAAGTCTTTTGTAAAATCACCTTGTGCTATTACCTCAGCATCTGATACTAATGCATGTAGAGGTTTGAATACTCTTGTAAGAAATAACATTGCCACTATAGGAAGTGCTATAAGTAGTAAAATAACAACTATCAAAAGATTTTGGAATATTCCTTTTTCCTGTGCAACTATCTTAGATCTATCATCAATAAATTGTAAAAATCCTAATACCTTACCGTCAAAAGATTTTTAGTGGTAGAAAATAATTATTTGTAAGTTTGTCATCTGATGTTATAAAAAGACTCTCCATTTTTATTTTATCAAGTTTATCAGGATAAGGAAACTCTATTTCATTTTCTGATACTGTAGAAGAGATAAACTTAGTTCCTTTTTCATCCAATTGATAAAGTGTAAACTCACCATGATATGAAGATTTCAAAATTTCAAGGAATTTGTGCTCAAGCTCTTTCCCATATTCAAAACTACCCACATGTGTACCTTCATAAAAAACCGGCATTACAACTCTAAAACCTAATCCTGAAACTCCCGCTTCTATACCCTTTACTGTTTTTGGAACTGTTTTGCTTCATTTACAGTAAAACGAAAGTCCTTAAGGCTGTCACCAAATTTTTTTAGGTTTGTTCATTCTTAAAAACGATACAGAATCCGGAAGGTGGAAATGGGCTTGCGGAAAATTTTTCCTTCACACTCTCATAGCTTGGAAGCAACATACTTATAAAGTCCTTCTCTATCTCTTTTTGCAAAAAGCTCTTGAACAGTCGGGTTATCAACAACAGACTTTTACATTTGTTTCTGTATAACTCAAGTTTTCCTCAATCTCCTGTGCAATAGAATTAGTAACTATTGTCTCTAAATTCTCCTCTGATTCTGAAAATCAACTTTCTTGTTGAATTATAAAAATACAGTGCAAAAAGCTACAGTTAACATCATTGTCACTAAAAAAACAATAGTATTATCTTTTTCTTTAATGATAATCGCATAAAAGCTCTCTCCTTTGATAATTATTATACTAATAATCGCACAGTTATATTTTTATACACAAGATTGTTAATTTATCAATAAATTAAAGTGTATTACCACAAAAATATAAGTTATAATGATTTTTAGTATTTATCTTTCTGATTTAATTTACTGGTTGCTTTTATCGGAATATTTTTATTTAGTTTAGGATATTTTTACATAATATAAAAAATGGACACTAAATATTTTTATATTGTCCATTTTGTCGTATACTACTTATGCAAAAATTCTAAATACACATAATCTACTATAAAGAGATATTTAATTTTAATTAAACAGTTGATAATTAAGACTTATCTTTGATATTTATTATCTAATTACATTACAATCATACAAGGTAATTACTTTTTATTTTGACAATTTATAAGTTTATATTGGTTATTTAGTTGCAATAATTAATCTAATTAATAACTAATATCTTTTATAGCAGTCGGTTTTCCTCAAAATTTATATCAATATATTTTAAGAACTGCCCCCATATTTATTAACCTGATTTAATTAGTTTATTATTTTTAAAAATAATTGGAAGAACAATAGCTGAAATAGCTATACCAATTCCAAGCGTAATCCCCCAGATGCACAGCATTAAAACAAGCACATCACTATGTTTACGAACCTGTATTGAAAAATAGTTATAGTCAACAGGCTTTTTAATTATAGCATTTATAATAATTGAACCTATCTTATCTCTATAACTTACTTTTATTATTTTATTGAAAGCTCATATATTCCTTCATCCGCTTGGAATGTATATAATTCAGTCCTTCCATTTTTTTGTTCCGCTTATACTTGTACGCATAAGAATATTCGACAAAGGGTACAGTTTCTCCTGTATCTTTTCTTGCAAGATTTAAGCCAAACTCTCCCAACGGTGTTTTTCATACATCTTTCCACTAAGCCACAGTCCGTATATTCCCTTATTTGCAATAGTAAATGTACCTTCTTCATTAATAAAGGGCATTTCATAAATTATTTCAGAATTAGCAAAACGGATTGTATTTTTAATACTGATAATAGAAATAATTAACCCTACAGGTATAAATAACTTAAATATGTATTCCATCTTAATCTCCTTAAATTATACTTTGTATTAAAAAGTCTTTAAACTAAATTTCATTTATAATGTCTTATATTTAAATATCTTGAAACACCTTTTTGTTATCTTTTTATAAATTCTCTTTAATATTTTTGGATACTATTTAAATTAATAATTTATTAATAATATCCTATTATTTATCAAATTCTGTTTAATATTATTCAATGCATTTACCACATCTACTACAGCCATTACAAGTGATTTTTCATATTGCAGGTCTGACATTTCCTCCCAAAGTATGGTTTATGCAAACTATCCTCATCCAATAAGTTACCCCATCTATCTCTAAGTACAAAACTTATTGGTTTTTCCTTTAAAAGATAGACCTGATTTATATGCCTGTTCTACCTGAATCTTACTATCAAGTTTATACAACTTTCCATCTTTTTACAAATCTATTTCCTGTACCGCAAAAACAAAAGGTAACATTGTATCTAACACATTCATCATAAAGCGATTTTTACCCATTCATAATGGCAAGGTCTTGCTCCTGAATAATTTTCTCCGTCACAAAGCACCTGCTCTATCTGACCTGCTGGTAAATACTTTTCTATACTTACTTTCCCTATATATGGAGCGCACATAATCCCCTTATGTTTGAACGGTAGGTCCAGAAGTATAGGTATGCGTTCATCTGCTCGCCTTTGATTTTCACAAGAGACATTAAGCATTACATTTTCAAAACCGTCTCCCCAGTTCCAAGGCAAGTTATCTGCAACTCTTTCAGGACGCTTAGTAAGAAGGAAAAACTTAACATCAGGTCGTTGACTTATAATCTGCCACGCCTCATCTCTCCACAAGTCAGCCTCTTCCAAAAAGAAATCAGAAGTCATGCAGACTCTTAGCATTTCTCCACTTTTAACCTTATATTCTCCATTTCTATGCTTTGATAGTGGATATTTGAACCCTGACTTTGTCCTGTAAATATCTGCACCATTTTTATCTCTCTTAGCATCAAGATAGAACATATAGCAGTTTTGACATCCCTCGCTACATTTTTACATCCATGCCATGGATTCCATATATCGTGCAATTTTTCTCACCTCAGCTTTAATATATTGTCTTACAAATTCCTCCTCATGAAAAAGCTTATTAAATTTAGCTACATTAATCTTATTTTTCGCAAAAATTAGATAACGAATTTGTCTGTATAATAAAAGAAAGTATATTTTCAAAAAATTTTTCTCTTAAAAATTCATATTAATATCAGCATTTAAAAATCATTTTATTTCTTTACTTAACAACTTAGGATTATCCAAATTTACCTCGTGTCCTGAATTTTTAATAATTTTTAGTGTAGATACTCTCAACAAATCTTTTAACTGTTTTGAAGATTTCATATTAGCTTTATCATTTTCTCCACATATGATAAGTACCGGACAAGTTATTTTTACTTAAGTCATTTTCAAAAATTTAAGTTCATCATTGATTTAGTAAGAGAAATAATTTCTTTTTGAAATTCCTATCTTTTTAAAAATTTTTAGGAACAAATTTAAGATAATATTTTTGAAATATCATTAAATGTTTTTGGAATACGATACTGTGTACCTATTAAAATTAATGAATGAACTTTTTGAGGATTATTGAATGCATAATTTAAAGGCAAGTATTCCACCTAACGATAAGCCACATATATTTAAGGATTCAGAAAATGTATCGCAATATTTTTGAAAAAGCATTGTATAAATTTTTTTGTAATTTAATTCTCCATTACATAAATCAAATATATTAGGACAATTTATTTGAGAATCGATATTTAACTCATTTACTATTTCTTTTCCAACTTGATGAATTCTGTCCCAATCCATGAACAAATATACATCTCAAAACAAACAACCTCCACTACTCTTAAATTCAAAAATCCTTTTTCATATATTCGTATATTATAGGCTAATAATTTATATTTAGAAAAAGTATATATTGGAATTTTTGTAATCTCAAATTTATTACTTAATACTAAATTAATAAAAAGCCTGAAAAACACAAATCATAGAAACAACTATAAATATGACATATATTATAAATATTTTTAAATTAGATTTTTAGGATATGTATATAAATCAATTAGATATTGTATATATTCCTATAATTTATCTTCAATCAATGAATCAAGATAATCAAAATCACATATAAGATTCTTATCAGTATACTTTTCCTCTTGCTTCCTTGATACGCTCTACTATACCATCTTTTTATCGTTGCAACATATATCCATAAATAAATCCAGTACTACAAAAATGCTTTTTATATTCTTCATGATCTCTATATTTTTCAAAAATTGATTTGCTATTAGTATACAATACTTCAGCCTTGTCGTAATCTTTTAAGGTAGAAATAACACATGCAAAAGATTTAGCCTTCTTACCATATCTCCTAATGAGGAATTTTTCTCACATTGTTTTTCAACTTCTTCTAATATTGCAACTGCAGAAGTATATTCTCCATTTTCAATCAAAGCAGGTGTTAGATTAAGCTGAGCTATTGTCCTTAGATGTTTTGATTTTACCTTATTTTTAATTTCATTCATCTTTTTCAAAATACTGCTTTTGTTTCACCTTCTTTTAATAATGGAATTAGCCTATTAATCTTCCTCGCATAAATAAAATTGTAAACGAGATTTACCATGGCAGTAACTGCCAAAATGGCAATAGAAGAGCATATGTATAGTCTGGTCATATCTCTGCTACTTAGATTTAATATTTTTTTACAAAATAGTAGTATACAAACCATAAAAATACCTGAGACTATAATTATTATCAATTTCATTCTACTAAATCCTGCTATGTTAAGCTTTGTCATAAATATTTTAACCTTTAAATTATATCTATATTAAACTGTAGTTAAAACATCTTATAAAAAGAGATACTGCCTATTACTTATTTTATTCGTATCTATGAAATCTCATAAAAATATAAATTGCGTTTTTACAAATAACTACAAGCAGAAATTTGTATTAGTCGATTTAAAAATTTGAAAACTGTTGCAATTTTCTTTCCACAAATAATACCTAATAAGCAAAATGAACAACTTAAAACCACATATATCATTCCCATAGCATACCGCTTCCCTTCAAATAAATTTAGTGATTCAAGCGAAAAAGTAGAAAATGTAGTAAAAACCTCCACATAAGCCTGTCTTTAAAAAATAACTGAAGCATCAGATATTCCATGTGTATCATCTGAAATTCCTACAATTATACCAATAACAACTGCGCCAAGTACATTTTGTTATAAGTGTTAATATTGGAAATAAAAGATTTAAAAGGAATTAAACTGATTGAATATCTCAGCATTGCTCCTAATCCTCCTCCAAGTGCAACATATATAAAAATCCATATATCCTCCATAAATTCGTATTTAATTGAATTATTATTAAAATAAATTATTATTTTAAGTTTCTTCGCACCATATTTTCACTTTACTGTAATTTTTATTTTTGCATAGGTAAATGCCTTTGATTTTTCTAATATAGGCAAAATATTTTTCCTCCAAATCTTCATCCCACACTGATTCACTAAGCATTTTATTTTCATCATCAGACTTATACAAAACATCAATATGTATTTGATAAAATTCTTCATCTTCATTTGAAATTGCCTAACTAATGAAATTTGAAACATCGGCACATCTGAAAAAGAAGTAAATGTCCCTGTTTCAAACAAAATCATATCTTCTTCAAGCGGCATTTTGCACATCCGTTCAAATTCATATATAATTTCTTCAAGTGAACTATTATCTGTAATTTTTCTTTCAAAAATTTAACCATCTTATCCATATATTATAATCTCCAAATTCAATATCACTCACCTAATACTTGATACATTATACTATTTTTAGGATATTTTTTCCACTTTCATTTTTACAAGTCTTTCATTTTTACAAGTCTTTAATTATTATAAAAGACATATTTCATTTTAAATAATCTATGTTGAATTATTTCTTTTTGCCAGCTTATTAAATAGTTTATTTTAATAAACAGTGATATTTTTAATATAAATAAGAGTTAAAAATAGAGTAATATCTTAAAAAGTATTTATAAAAATTTATTCTTAAAAAATACTGAGATTTCAATAAATTATTCTCATAAATAAATACAAAAATAAACTTGTACTTGTATTAGATATAAGTACATGATATAATAAGATATAATTTGATGGGAGGATTAAATATGGATACAAAAATTTTTCTATAGCCCTTCATATTCTAGTTTATATTGAAGAAACTACTAATATAGTTACATCTGAGCTTTTTAGCTAAAAGTGTAGGTACTAATTCAGTCACATCAGAAAGATTATATCCTTGTTAAAGGATGCAGATATTATTACAAGTCAACAAGGTAAAAAGGGATAATCCTTAATATAAAAGCAACTGACTTGACTTTTAGATAAGGTCATGTTTTGCTGTGTATCCTGAAAAAGAACTTATTCATATACATGATACTTCAAATCAAGATTGTCCTGTTGGAGCAAATATAAAGATGCCTTACTTCAATATTTGAAGAATCAGAAAAACAACTGATTTTAAATTTAAAAAATAAGACACTTCATTCTTTTAATCAAGGACATGTATAAAATTTATAATGATAAAAAATAACTAAGGATGAGAAACGCACAAGTTGAAAAATATGCATAAAATAATATTTCAGTAAGAATAACTGATATTCAAATACCTGATGTAGGACAAGGCGATGTGCTTGTAAAAATATCTGCTGCAGGGGTAAATCCGCTTGATAATATGATTTCTCGCGGTGAAGTAAAAATGATAGTTCCATATAGAGTTACCTACTATTTCAGGTAATGAGTTTGTAGGAATAGTTCAAAAGTTGGTTCAAAAAGTTTCAAAATTTAAAATAAATGATCGTGTTTTTGCAAGACTTCCTCTTGATAAAATAGGTGCTTTCGCTGAATATGTAGCTGTAGATGAAAATGCACTTGCAATAGTCCCTCAGTATCTTTTCTGATATAGAAGCCGCCGCAATACCTTTTAACCGCACTTTACAATCATGCAATCCCTTAATTTAATGAAAGCTGAGAGTGGAAAGACTATTTTTTTATCTCCGGCGGTACAGGAAGTGTAGGTGCAATGGCAATTCCAATAGCAAAAAGCGAAGGGACTGACTGTAATTACAAACGGAAGTGCTGATAATGAAGAAAGAGTTTTTGAAACTTGGAGCAAGTAGATTTATAGATTACAAAACTGAAGATTATACGAAGGTTCTATCAGATGTAGATTATGTTTTAGATACTCTTGGTGGAGATGAAACAAAAAGCAAATGCAAATTCTTAGAAAAGGTGGTAAGTTAGTTTCTTTAAGAGCAATGCCAAATGGTGCTTTTTTGCAAAGAGAATGAACCTACCAAAAATGGAAACAACTTATTCTTGGTTTAGCAGGAAACAAATTCGACAAATTAGCAAATAAATATGGTGTTTCTTATGATTTTATATTTGTTGAATCAAACGGTTCACAACTTCAAGAAGTCGCTGATATATTTGAAAGTCTAAAAATACAGCCTTCAATAGATACAGTTTATTCTTTTGATGATATAAATGCAGCTTTAGATAAGGTAGCTAACGGTCGTTCTAAAGGGCAAGACTATTATTACAATGACTAATAATCAATAATTAAAGAAAGGACAGTTTAAAAATGGAATTTAAAACTGTTGAAAAAAATTACCTATAGATGTAAAAAGAATCAATAAAAATCGTGTTAGTACAAGAAGTTTTTGAAGATAAATCATTAAATGATAATGATAAAAACTAAACTTATGGATTTTTAGCAATTTGCTAACGAACCCTTTGATGTAGATGTTAAAGTCCAGTATATAAGTAAAGAACACAGTTCAAACGATGTTAAGCTTGGAACATACGGAACAATAAAAGGCGCTAAGGATTTTTGGCAATTACTGTAAAAATCAGCCTTATGCAATGGAAGCTGTCGGTTATCAAATTGAAAAACTTGATATTATATGCAACTGATATGGGTTTAGGAACAGTGTGGCTTTGCTGCAACATTTAGCAGAAAAATTTTGAAAAATGCAATGGATATGGCATCAGATGATTTTATTCCTTGTATTTCCCCTATCGGATATCCTACGGAAAAGCATTCCCTTATTGAAAAAATCACAAGAGCAGGTCTTGGATCATAGAAAACCATGGAATAAACTATTTTATTTAGAAAACTTTGAAAAAACTCTGTCTGAAAAAGATGCGGGGAGAATATAAACTGCCTCTTGAAATGCTAAGATTAGCTCCAAGCTCTACAAATGCTCAACCATGGTCAGTAGTCAAAAGAATCTAATAACTTCCATTTCTTTTGCAATTATAAGGACAATACAGGTGATGATATGAAAAAGATAAAACACTTAGACTTAGGTATTGCCCTATCTCATTTTCATCAGACAGCTATGAGCGAGGGATTAAATGGGAAATTTGAATTAAAGGATATAGATTTTTCTATCCCTGAACATTCACACTATGTAATATCTTATGTATCAGAATAATAGCTAAAAACATATATTTAGTAATGAAAGATTTTTATATCTCATTTTTCTGTCAGCTCTCTAAAACTATCTAAGTGATATCCAAAATAACATTTTCCTGATTTGCCTATAAAAAAATACTATGCTAAGTCATATTATAAATCTCTCCTAAGTAAGTCATAGGCAAATCATCGGAAAAAGGATATTTAGATTTTATTTCATCTTTAAGAGTAATAAGTGATTTTTCCCTAATCATCTATTCCTCCATCTTGAACAAAGCGATAAAACTCATTTATAGATTAGAATTATATTATTATCTTTCAAAAATTTCTATTAAAATACAACTATCATATCAAAATATACCTACATTTATATTATCATATTTATTTTGTAAAATCTTTATAGTATATCCTAACATTATTTTTCTTAAGCTGATTTTTCATATCAAGAATCTCTTTTTCAGTTTTCTTAGATTTCCCAATCATAAAGGCTGTATTTCTTCCCTTTCTCATCTCCAGCATTATATGATATCTGTCTCCATTTCCCCTTCTCCCACTCAACAAAGTAAATTGTAACATTACTAATATTTTTTAAAAAGAATTTTTCCTATTTCCTGGCATAATTCCACTATGAATGTAAAAAAACCGTCTGATATCTTGTATGATGAGAAAAAACTGCCTCCACTTTGAATAGCAATAGAGGCTCTTCGATAAATAATAAGTAAGGATATCAGTCCAAGTATAATAAATGTTGTTCTAATTATACTGATCATAAAAATTTCTTTTTATTTCTATTAAGAAATAATGTAATATCATTATTTTATCACTAAACATTATAAAAAATAAAGTAAAAATTAAGTTATTATACCATTGTAAATCCAATAGTTTTGTTAAATAACTTAATTCTACTTTATCCTTAATTATTCATATCTTGCTTATCTTACTATATTAAGCTAAATAGGTCATTAAGTGCTTCTGCCATTGTTGGATGAGTAAAAATCTGATTTGCAAGTACTGAATATGGTTGTTTTCATAATCACAGCTAAAAACGACAATATTAATAACTTCATGCGAATCTTCACCAAAACAAAACTACTCCTAATATCTGATTGGTATCAGCATCAACTACAGCCTTATATATACCTATTTGATTACCCAGAATCTTTGCTTTTGGAATTGCAGTTACAGGCAATGTTGCCACTTTGATCTTATATCCCTTTTCTAAAGCTTCTTTTTCACTTAGCCCTACCTTAGAAAAAGTAGGATGTAAAAATGCTGAAAATGCTATTGGTTGTCTATCATCTAAAGAATAGCTCCCCTTATCTTCAAGATAACTTTTGACAATACGGTAGTCATCTAATGAAACATAGGTAAATTGTGGTCCTCCGTTGACATCACCCTATAGCAAAAATATGCGGTTTATTTGTTTGCAAATGCTTATTTACCTTGATAAATCCCTTTCAGATATTTCTATACCTGCATTTTTCCAATTTCAGATCTTTAACATTAGATTTTCTACCTGTTGCAACCAATAATACATCTGAACATATTTCAACTTCTTCTCCATTTAGTGTGTATGATATTTTTACATTATTATCATCTTGTTCAACTTTATTAATACCTGCATTAAATACAAAAATCTACGCCTAATCCTTGTAAGATTCAAATACTACATTTTGCCACATCATCATCTTCTCTTGGCAATAGTTTAGCTTCCTTATCAATAATAGTAACCTTAGTCCCGAATTTTTGCATAGCTTGCTGCAATTCAAGTCCAATAAATCCACTCCCAAATATTGTCATAGTATGTGGTATTTCTTCCAAATTCATCAAAGTTTCACTTGTATGGATTCTCTTTTTCTATTTTAAAGCCCTCAATATCAGGCACAAAAGGTATTGAACCGGTATTAATAAATATTTTTATCCGCATATACTTCATAATCTTGATTATCAGTTGTTATATTAATTATATGCTCATCTTTAAATGATGCAAGTCCGTCAACAACTTCTACATTAGCATTACTTGAGACCTTGTCATGAGTTTGCTTTTATTTAACTTGGCTATAAGCTCTTTTTATTTATAATGGATTTTTTTATAGTATTCTTCATCATTTATCCCACTATAGCTTCTTCTATCAGATTGTGTTGCAAGGAATTTAGATGGAATACAACCCTACATTGATACATGTGCCTCCATACATCAAAGAAGATTTTTCAACTAATATAGTTTTTTCACCTTTATTTCCCAAATAATTAGTCAAGTGTTTTTCCGGCTTTTTCCAAAACCTATGATTATATTATCTACTTTTTATTCATAATCGTATTGCTCCTTAACTTATCAATTAGATTTAAAAAAATATAAGTCATTTTTCAAAATAAATTTACAATTTTAATTTCTATCTGTATATTATTATTTTTGCAAAATCATAAATATTCACATCATTTAATAAATGAATTTATATCCAAAACTGAAAATTATAATCATTAGGCATATTGCTTCTTAATTTAATTAATTATTTTTAGAGCTAATTCGTAATCTTTACTTTTACTAAATTATTATTGGCACTATCCATAGATTCAATTGATTTTTAAATGTTTTTCACATTTTTAAAAATTAACCGCCTTTACTAACTAATATAGATTTTAAGAAAAAGGATTATTTAATTGGATTTTCGGTATTTTATCAAAAACTGCTTTTCCACTAATCTGAGCTAAGGAACCCATGGCAGTCATCAACTCTTCTCTCTCTTTAGGGTAGATTGACCAATTCTTTTTAGAATAATTTTGCTATTTTTGAATAAACTATCTCCAAATTCTTTGAATGTTTCAGCCTCTGTCTCTTCAATCATAGAAAAACAGTAGATACGACTGATTGTCTTGTTTCATCATCAAGTTCTTTTTAACCATGTGCCTAATGCAACCTTTACAAATTTACTAAAAATCATCCAATTCACTACTAATAAACCTGTCTTTTGTCGGTTTCCAAGTCAATGCATCATGCTGAAATATGCCTGTTGCATTGCTTTTTATTATTGTATATTTCCCATAATTAGAGAGTAATTGACCTATTATTGATGTTTGAGGAATAATATTACAAATCTTGGGCACAGCTTTCTTATACTCATCGGTATATATGATTTCATCTCTAAACTCGGGACCGTCATTATTATATACTTTGGTAATACGCTCTTTTACCTCTTCATCACAAAATATTGACGCATACATCGCAAAATTTCCACCTTTTTGAGTGCCCACCTAATATTAAATCCCTTCAATATTTTTGCCACTTCATTTAAATGAGCAACTGCTTCTTTCGCTCCTTCTGTATCTGATGAGCAGCTCATAAGGAAATCTTCTTTCCAACCGGTTATAGTACTGTCTGTTCCACGAAAAAGCAATGTAATTTGTTCCGTCAGGAAGAAAAATACAACTGCTGCAAATTGTTTAATTGTTTCTTTTTCAAGAACATCCTTATAATATCAATCCTTGTTCCTTTATATCTGTCACCTACAACCATATCTTCAAACAGTAGAGGCACTCGTTCTAAGAATTGTTTACTTTCTCTAACTTCTTGCAAGGAATGTTTTTCACAAAATAACTTAAATGTCTCTTCTATACTGTATATTTTGTTATGTTCACTAAACAACTCTCCAAAAATCTGTATATGCAAGACAAGATAATATAACATTATCTACATCATTAAACGATGAAACATCAAAACTAACATCATTTCTCCATTTCAAATAATCAAGTAACGCATATATTTTTCTCCTTCTTGCATCACGCAATTTTTAATTAGTTTAGCAGCAATCAAATTATGTGATTCTTTCATCTTAAAAGAAGCAATTCTGCTTAATGTAGAACCATATAATTTACCATTCTTTTCAAATATTTTTATCAACTTCCTCAGTCATTTTATCTTGGAACACCTTTTTCAAGCTCATCAATATTTCTTTGGAAATTAGTTAAGTTTTGAAACTGTAAGCGTAAAATCAGAAGAATGTAACGCTACAAAAATAACACATAACACAGCTATTATAGTTGCAGGTATTATAACAAGTATCTTTTCATAAGAGGGAATCAAATAGTTCATAATGATAATCGCTCCTATGCCAAAAACCTATAGAAGTAATTGCACAGGTTCTCCATTTATATTAAGTGGTAAATTACTATAATCCCACCATCTTGCATGGAATCAAGTATATATGATGTTGGATACTCTAATATCATGCTAAAGAAAAATCCTACAATTAATATCATCCACCACGAAAGATTAGGGACTACCCCAAGTAAAATAAGATCATACACCAATAGTGCTACAATTGAGCCAAATCCATATATAGGACATACAGGACCATATAAAAATCCACGATTTTGCCATTTTCTTTCTTTGATTGTGCAGTATATACTTTCCCATATCCAGCCCAATACACTAAAAGCAAAGTATGCTGTCAAATATCTGTTTAGCTGCATAATTATCCTTTCAAAAAGTTTTTAAAATTTCTTTATATTTATTTTTACATCAACCAATAGCGCTTTTATCAAATTCTATAATCACCCTAATTATCCTTTTATCACATAAACTACATCTTATTTTAGGCGATATATATATATTACATTTCTTCACGGGAGCTATCCTCTGTAATAGAAGCCTTGATAATTCCTTTGCTTTTGACAAAAGTTTTCTTTACTAAGAATCATAAGTACAAAGGTGTCAGAGCCTATATCCATAGCTGCTAAAAATATGATTTTCCCATGAGACAGTTGAGCTTTTTAATCCATATATTAATATATTCACCCTCATCAATATCATCTTCATTTATTTCAAGCCCCAAAACCTTCACTTAGTTTTTGATAGCAAAAATAAAATCGTCCTTTTCTATTTTCACGCTAAGCTCAACAGCTATCTCTCTTAGTAAAAGTTCTTCGTACAGCTCATACCAGTTATCTTCAACATCATCCATATTTTCAATCTTTACTTTGTCAAGAAATCTTTGTGTATGTTTAGTATTTCCTAACAGCAAAGTTGACAATTTAGCAAAGTTTTCTCTATGTTACCTCTGTCATTTTCCAAAAACTTCTATATAGTCTTTTTTTCATTTGGAATAATTGATTTTCTTACAAATAACCTCATTATTTGTATAGCATCCTTGTAGCTCAAATCATACATACAGTAATTCTTACCATTTATTTCCATATACAAATTTACATTTTCTTCATCTTTTCCTACAACAGCCTTCATAAAAGTGCAACCATTTATTGCGTATGGAGGTGTAATCTGCGTATACATTATATAGCCGTCTTGCATAGCCTTTTAGTGAATTATCAATACCGTCAATATGAAAAAGATTTACGATTATATATAGGACTTTTTCATATGCCATTGTTCATAAGTATTAAAAATGTTTTTTTGAATCCAATCATATATACCCATAATAACCCCCTATCAGTTCTTAGTTTTTATTATCTAATCGCTTTTTATATGTGATGTGTTCTTTTTACTAACAATGCATGATTAAACTGTAATCCTAATTCTTCAATATAAAATTTAAGAAGCCTGTTATACTGATATGATGTTGCCATAACTCCAATCACATCAACCTTGTCTCAATATATCCTTTTCCAAAAATCTATATAGTTCTTTTCCCTATACCTTTGTTACAATGAGTGCGAACAACATAAATTTCATCAAGTTCAAATGCTTTTTCACCTATCTTATTAAAAAGAAGTTTCTCTTTTTTGAACACTTATATGCCCTAAAGCGTAGGCAATAATATGATCTTCCTAAATTGCAAGATAAACATCGTGATTGATATACTCTGTAGCATCATTTTCATAATATGCAGAGCAACAATTTTTCATTAGCCCATAATTTTTGATAATCTTAGCAATTCATCAAGGACGCAATCCTGTGCTCTTACCCTGACCTTTTTGTATTCAATCATTTTTATTCTCCAAACTTACAACTTATAATTTGCAAGCTAATATTATACTTATTCAACTGCAAACCCTCATTGATTTATTTACTTTCTGATTAACTGTTATTTTAGTTCGAATTTAATTTTTAATTTTTACCATACATTAGCAGTCGTTGATAGCATCAAACCATTTAATTGTTATTTTATATTCATCAAAAAGTATATCCCTACTATTTGAAATGTAAGCATAAGTGGAACTCCTATAGTAAAATAATACTTTTTAGTCTTGTGATTCAAAGTATACATACCTATCAACGCTCCTAATGACCCCCTATAAAAGAAAGCCCCATTAATGTCGCAACTTTGACTCTGTTTTTATGTTTAATTGCTGATATTTTATCTATCGAAAAAAGCTATAAATGTAACTAAATTAATTATTGCCAAATAGATTAATAGCCGTCTAAATTTATCAAATAAACTCCAAAAATCTAAGTGTAAAGTTATCCGCAATATGCCATTTTATGATTATCAACATAATGATTTGAATAGAAAAATATACATGATACAACTATTTTAAACATACTATTACTTTTTCTTGGCTCTTCTATCAAAGATAAGAATAGCAATTACAACTCCTGCAGAACCACCTACCAGCGATATTATTGTAAGTATGGTGTCTATTTTAACATTGATATTGTAATTGTTTAAAGAGGTATTAATCAAACACAATATATAAGCTACTATATTTATTATAATAAGATAATACTCAAATACTCTTAACTCCACTACATCCTCCTTAGGAATTATATATGTAATTATACTATAATAATCTTAAAATTCTATCTTTGTAATGAAAATAATACCTGAACTGTTGGATATTTTATCAAAAATTCACTGTAGGGAAAATGAAGCTTTAGTTCATCAATCACAAAATATATTTCATCATCATCCCACTCATCTCCTACTTCTTCCTTACATTTTTGAAGTGAGGTACGAGTATCAAACGCAATATCGCCAATATATAAGCATCCTCCATCATTTAATAACATAAGAAGACTTTTTATGAAATTAACTTTTTGAGTATCTGTCAAATGATGAAGTGAGTATGTGGCAATAATAGCATCATATTTATTCAATAGTAAAGGTCTTTCCAATCCATCTGAAAAGTCCCCTTGAAACAGTTTTGCTGTTGGCATCTTCTCTTGTGCTATTTCTATCATTCTATCTGAAAAAAATCTTGTCCATAAATTATACAACCTTGTTCATATAACTTAGTAGTCAAAGTTCCTGTACCAAACCCAATATCTAAAAATAGTCTTTGCAAAAAGAGTTTAGAACACGATTATATATTTCATTAAGTATTATTTTATATCCTGCGAAAGGATAAATTCCATCTTCATCAGAAACTCCAACACACTTATCATAATTATCTGCCCACAAGTCAAAACCTTTATTACTTAACATACATTCCCCTATCAAATATAATCATATCTAAAACTACATTACCCACATTTACATCCGATGGATGTTCTTCCTGCTTTGCCAAAAGATAGCTTTTCATTCCTTCAAGATATTCTTTTTGATTTGTCAAAAATCTCCTAATAATGAATTTCCATATATATTCTCATAGTTTGTTTTTAATTTATTCCAATAAGCTTGTATTTGTTCTAACATTTTTGCTAAAAATCCCTATTATAACTATAATATATGAATTAAATTTATCATTCAATTAACTAAGCGTATAACTATATAGTTCAGAAATTTATGATTATATTATATTCCAAATGATGGATAATAGCAATTTAAAAATAGTTTTAAAATATTACAATATTAATACTAATTACCATTTATAATGCCAAGTACTTATTTTGAATAACTCTATTTATTACGGAGATGTTCAATAACTTTTTTTGCAAGTAAATTACATGGCTATTGAAACGGTTTTTAGTATAAGTATTTGTATGTAGTTTTAGATATAATCATTTCTATGTTCTTTTCTTATACTATAATTTTTTTCAAGATTTTATTATCATCAATAAAGATATAAAAAGACGATATTGCTACCGTCTTTTTAGTTTATTTGTAGTAAATTATTAAAGATATATATTGATTCATCCAATATCTATGTCTTTTTATTTCAATTTTTCTATTAATGAATCTACTACTTCATGCAGGTCTGCTACCACACAATGATGCGCTATATCAAATATCTTTGCATCCTTATCAGTATTTACAGCTATTATAAGGTCTGATTCTTTCATACCGGATACATGTGGTACTTGACCTGATATACCTAACGCTATATATAGCTTTGGCGCTACTGTTTTTTTCCTGTTATACCTATTTGTCTATCTCTTTTCCAACCATCCGTCATCACACTAGGTCTTGTACCGCCAACATTCCCACCAAGTAATTTTTGCAAGAGTAAACAGCTTTTCAAAGCCTTCTTTACTGCCAACTCCACGACCACCTGATACTATTATTTCTGCATCTTCTATATTTGTCTGCATAAGTTTTTCATCAGGAACAAAAGCCCAAAAATCTTGTAAGTTTAACAGTGGCAGGTACTTCTATATTTTCTTCAATTATAGTGGCTTGTGTTGGTTGTATATTATCTACTCTAAATGTTCCCGCCTTTAAATGTTCCTATTTGTGGGAATGTATCTATAACTATTTTTGTATTTAACTTTCCATTGTAAGATGGGCGTATCCATGAAATTTTGTCATTTTCCACCTCAATATCACTGTTGTTACAAGCTATACCTGTGTGAGCATTAGCCGACAATTGAGCCGACAAAATCTTTTTCCGTATGTTGTTTCACCTATCAATATAATTTTTAGGTTGATACTTTTCTATTAATTTGCTTACAATATATGCATCTGTTTCAAAAATGTGATTCTTGTTTCACAGCTATAATTTCATCTGCTCCGCATTGTTGTGCTTGTTCCACAAGTTTATCTTGTTCTTTATTTATTATAATAGCTACAGCCTTTGTATTTTGTAATTTTGCTAATTCTTTTGCTTTTTTTCATCAATTCTTGACAAACACGATCGTGATTTGATTCAAAAATTACCCAAATAGAATTTGTACTCATAAAAATAATCCTCCCTATATAGCTTGTGCCTCAGATAGTATGCTTATTAGTTTTACCAACTTTTTCTTCAGTAGTAGCTCCTTCAACAAATGAGCCTACTTTTAACTTTTTCGGTGCAAAAAGAGAATCTACTCTTGATGGACTTTTCAAATCCTTAATTCCTAAAACAGTATTATCTAATACTTGTATCTCTGCTTTTTAGCCGCCATACGCCCTTTCATAGATACAGAACGAGGCTCATTGACATCATTTGTTACAGAACAAATAAGTGGGAAAAGAAGCTGATAATTTTTCGTACCCTGTTCCTGCTTTTCTTGATATTTCTATCTCATCTTCCTTAAACTCTATACTTGACGCATTTGTAAGAGTACCTATGTTAAGCATAGCTCCTAATTTACCCGCTATTTGACTTGTATTTCCATCTATTGAATTTGCTCCACAAAAATAGCATCAAATTTTTCCAAGATGATTTATTGCTGCCTTTAGCACATCTGCTGTCATAAGGGTATCTGAACCTACAAAACTATCATCTGTTACACGAACAGCTGTAGTAGCTCCCATACCAATACCTTCTCTTAAAACAGCCTCACATCTTTCAGGCCCCATTGAAAGTACAGTCACATTACCTTGTTTTTGAGAAGCAAGTGTAAGTCCTGCCTCTAATGCATGTAAATCTTCAGGGGTTTAACACTTGAACTGCCCTACTTCTATCTATAGCCAATGTTTGAGGATCTATTGTAATTTCACTAACATTTGGCACTTGTTTTAACAATACTAAAATATTCATATATTTCCTCCTTTTTATAATATTTCTTGTAAATGACAGAAAAATTTTTATATCAAAATAATTTTAAAAACTAAATATAACAAAACTACAAGTTATTCAAACCATTCATTTTTATCTTAATTCTATTTTCCTTAGCTCTATTATACCTTTATACATCATTTAATAAACAATAAAAACAGTAAACCTTTTTGATTTACTGTTTCTAAAATTATTTTATTAAATTAGATAAATATGAATTTTAAAATTTTATATTTATACTAATGTTATGATTTTTAAAAAGCATTCCACAAAAAACACAAATATAAATACACAACCCCAAGCGTTACCTGTAAATTCTTTTACCATTAGCATTCCATATATAATAATCAAAATAGTGATTGTCTCGATTATTCCCTCAAATGTTACTCCCTATCGCTCCATGAATTAGGATACACTAATAGCACAAAAATCGCTCCCCAATTGAGCCATTTATAATTTGTAGGATAGCGCTTATTTATCTTTTTCGCTTATTACACATAATTAAATCCTTCAAAAATCCCCACGCAGCTGCTGTAATTAGCATACCTATTATATTTTGTAGGAAAATCACTTTGCAAGCACTTGTTTTGTTGTCATAACGCTCTGAAAAAGGTAAATAACTACTATTTTTACCAAAAACATAAGTAAATATAATGTTTGGAACAAAGCATAAGAAACAAAAAGATAGACTTTAACATCCCTTAGTCTTTAGCCCATAGGAAGAAAAGACTCTTTCCTTAAAATACAAACTATTGTTATTCCAAGTCCTGCAACTCCAAACTGAAATAATGCAGCTAATAAGACACGAGGTAAAATAGGTAGTTGAGCATTTTTCATGATTCCATAGATTTCTTTTTGAAATGTTATAAATATACCTAAGCTTAGGAATGAAACAATCGTAATAACCCAAAAGGTCTATATCAAGTTTTTTTCTGGTTTTTCATTTAGTTTTATTCTAGGGCATCCAATAAACTCCTACTAAATCATAATTTTTTTAATCAACTATAAGCTTTCTATTTGCATCCAAATTTTTATGAAAAAAATATACTATTAATTAAATTAGTATCTCAAATTTTTAGTAGAGGTGCTTTTACACCCCTACTATTGAAAAAGTAAGCTATATTTTATTATCAGCCTAAGATAAAAATCTAACATACTTTATTTATTGATAAATTCTTTTAAAAATTGCTCGCCTGTACCATATTTTTCATATACATAGTCAATATCTTTATCACCTCTACCTGAAAGGTTTACAAGTATTGAGCCTGAATTTTGATTTTGAGCATGTCTTATTGCATATGCTAAAGCATGTGAACTTTCTATTGCGGGGATTATTCCTTCATAACGAGATAGCAAGAAAAATGCTTGCATAGCCTCATCATCAGTCACAGCTTCGTATTTTTACTCTTCCACAATCTTTTTAAATATGCGTGTTCAGGACCAACAGACGGATAGTCAAGTCCACTTGCTATAGAGTATACAGGCAACGGTTCTCCATTTTCATCTTGTAAAAGCATACTTTCAAAACCATGAAGCACTCCTTTTTTACCAAATTTCATACTTGCAGCATGTTCACCTATTCCACTTCCTATTCCAAGAGGTTCTACACCTACAATATCAACCGGTTCTGATAAAAATGCTTCAAACATTCCTATTGCATTAGAGCCTCCTCCAACAGCTGCACAAACTACATCAGGCAATTCACCTGTCATTTCTTTGAATTGTTCTTTTGCTTCAATCCCTACAACTGATTGAAAATCACGAACTATCATAGGAAATGGATGAGGTCCTACAGCAGAGCCTATACAATATATTGCATCTTTATATTCTTTTAAATATCCTTCAAATGCAGCATCTACAGCTTCTTTTTAAAGTTTTAAGTCCATGAGTTGCAGGTATTACATTTGCACCAAGCATCTTCATTCTTACTACATTTGGATGTTGTTTTTTTATGTCCACTTCTCCCATGTATATATCACATTCCAAACCAAAAATAAGCAGCAGCAGTAGCAAGTGCAACACCATGTTGTCCGGCACCTGTTTCAGCAATGAGTTTTTTCTTACCTAAGAATTTTGCAAGCAATCCCTCACCCATACAATGGTTTTAATTTGTGGGCTCCTGTATGATTAAGATCTTCTCTTTTAAGATATATTTGACATTTCCCAATCAACGAAGATAAGCGTTCACAATGGTAAACAGGAGTAGGTCTACCTTGAAATTCTTTTTCTGATACGTCTTAATTCATTTATAAAACGAGCGTTTTTGCAAATTTCCATATATGCCTGTGTAATTTCTTTAAAAGCCGGAACTAATTCAGGAGGTAGAATCATTCCTCCATATTCACCAAAAATATCCTTTTTCATCAGGAAAGTTTTTAGATAGTTGTCAAAAATCACGATAAGTTTTCATATTATTAAATCCTTTCATAATTAATACTAAAAATCAAATAAAATAATGGATACATATTTTTCAGTTCATTTATAACAAGTTATAAATGCTTTGTCATTTTTTTAAAGAATTTAATGAACATTATCCATAGATTAATATATAATAGTATAAAAAACGCCTTATCTCATAGAAATAAAAATTCAATGAGACAAGACGAAATATCCTGCGGTACCACTCAAATTGATGTTTAAAAACATCCACCTTTAACACGTACTATAATACGCTCCGCTTGATAACGACCGCGGTTGCCGTCGATTGCTACTTAGGATTTAACCCTGTTCGTTCGCCCTCATAAGTCCATTTAGTACATACATAACTGCTATGTTCTCAGCCTCCACAGCTCTCTGAAGGTTATTTTTTTACATACCTACTACTCTTATTCAATGGTTTTATGCGACCTATAATAACATTTTTAAATCTTATTGTCAAGTGGTCATTTTATAAATGTTACTGATTAACCCCTACAAGAAGCCCTATATATAATTGACAACAGACAAATAGCTATATTAGGTTATAAACCTTCATTAAAAAGCTCCTAGTAATTTTTTTGAATATTTTATAAGAGTGTTGCACTTAAGTTGACAATTTATAATTTTAATACCATCTTCATTTCTTTTACACTAATTCTTCTATAGTTTCTTTAACATATTTTTAAATCTTCTATATAAAAAAATGATGGATCCATGTGACACAAAAAGTGCCAATCATTGCTTTTTATTTTTTTCTATATACAATTGCTTCGCCATCTTCACTTCCGAAATAGCTTCTATCTACTTCATATCCATTACTTTCTAAGAAGTCCTTTACCATATTATATTTAGTTTCTCTTTCTTCAACATAGGCTTTTACTTCTTCGTTGTTTTATTACATAAGCATCTATTTTGGAATATCCTTCTATAACTTTATCTTTGGTAACTGATAGATTAGAAATTTCTTTTCCAAATAATTTCAACATTTTTCTTCAGATTCAAACATAAATTTAGATAAAGGAACAATATTTTTTTATTATAGATAATTTCCATATATTCAGGTATGTTTTTGGGATTAAAAATATTCATATTCAAAAATTATCCTCATTTTCTACAGTATATCCTGGTATTTTAGATACAAATTCTTTTCCTTCTTCTAAAGAATCAAATACTACTAAATCTTTTGAATAATTATTTTGATATAACTCCAATATATACATCTATAATCCTCCAAATCTTAAAAAATTTCATTAAATATCAACTTTTTCCTTTATTTCTGATAATTTCTTTGATAACAAAAATAAGTTTTGGGCTTATTTCAATTAATTCATCATTTACAACTACATAATTCTTTATATTTATATTTTCTAAGTTCATCATCTCTCTTAACTCATCTTGAATATAATGCATCTGAATACAATGTGGAGATTCATCAACTGTAGCAAAATAATATTAAGTACCTTTCCAGTTCTAATCATACCCCCTATTTTTTTGTGATGGCTATATTTATATGGGTGTTTTCAAGACATAAATTATATATATTTTTAGAAATTTTCTCTAATTTTTTTGTATCCATTTGGTTGCATAGATTTAAGACAAGTACCTACTATAATGATAGTTTCATCTATATCATATATATTGCTTGTCATTACTTCTTTCATAAATTATCTCCTATTAAACAATGCTATATTCTCCACAAACACAAGTGCTCACTATCTATTTCAAACATACCTGACCGTATATGAGAAAATATCAACGAACTTTTTAACGGTAAGTAAGGTATTCATTAAAATACATCAGATTAACAAACTATAATTTGTCATACTCCAATATATTTAATATATATTTGACAAGGATTCCATTCATCCCATAATGTTGGGAAACATTCCAATTCTTTTGTATCCCATAGCTCTATAAAAATGATTGGTAGTATCATATTCTTTTATAGTGTCCCTTCTGTACCGTTTTTTTACCTGTGAGTATGTGTAACCAAACTTCTTTACAATATCTTCGTATGCATCATTAAGTATCGATTCTATACCCATGCGATGGTATTTCTTTTTAAAAAACTTTCCTTTTTGTATAAATACCAGAAAAAACAGTCATTATGAGCTATTTTTCATTTAACGAGAATAATAAAGCTCTTTAGCTTAAAAATTATTATCTTTATAATACAAATTCTTATAAGCCTTTATTTAATCTGGTCTAATTTATTTTTCTGCTATTCCAATAATATCTTCTACTTATAATCAATAAAACCAACACCCTAAAGTCCAATAAAACACCTTCAAAATCTTATTATTAGTCCCATAAATAGTTACACTCGCATCAGATGTAGTTTCCCCATAGACAGGTTCCATCCTTTTATCGGCTATACCACTTCTAATCCAATCAAGTGTGATATTATCATTAATTTCACCTTTAATGTTTAAAAAGCATATGTTCTATCACATTTTTATCCTTTATCTTATATACTGTATCCATTATAAGTTGGGTATTGCCTAAGTTGTCAAAATAGTAATATTGTCCATTTTTCTCCACAATGAACCTATAATTCCATGATCTATATCCCCTATTTTTGCCAACCTTCTTTTTTTGTCAAATGCTACCAGGATGGTATGTTTTAATATAAGTATTAGGTATACGGTGCTTTCCATACCTAATCTCTTCAAAGGAATTTAGGTAATAAACTCTTTCATTATCTGAAAAACACATTATCAGTTAGAGCATTTAGATCCCCACTAAATGGATTATCTCCAGTTCTTTTTTTATTTTATGTTTTTTTGAGTTATAAAAATATATTCCATCCTTGGATGTAAAAACATGCTATGGGCATGCTTACTATTATTTCCAACAAACTTATATGGAGCATGATCTTTGTCAAACATATATGTTTCATTAAAGACCTGACCGGTCTTTTTATCATATAAGAAATACTCCTCTTGAGGAATTTCTAAATACTCTAACTGACCAGAATTTTTATAGGTAAAATTTCGTCCTTATAATATACATTTTTTTCATCACAGAAATATTCTCCCTTTTCCGAAAACCATCCTTATAGTATTAGGGTCAGCATTTTTCATAACCTTACCCTCATAGTAGAGCCTATTACCAGACCTTGCAAAAAAACATGAGCTTATCAAAGTTAATAACATCTTTTGCTCCCTCAAGCTTTTGATATGGATATATATAGGGATTGGGGCTTTTTGTCATTTGTAAAAAGTGTAGAGTATCGACTGAAATGCTTCTACAATTGCCGGCAAGTTTGGATTTCTTACAGAATTATTAGAGCAAAAATATGTATTTTTACCATCACTATAATAACCATTACCTATAGATTTAATAGTCTTGGCATCTAGGTCTCCTATCCTCTGATTTCCAAAAGTATACATGGTCTTTATCAACCCCTACACTGCTATTAAAAAAATAGGCTTTGAATCGACAACTTTGAAGGTTTTTGCATCTGCACCATCTACTAAGTAATATCCACCACTTGGAATCATAGCATATATCTTTCCATCATACTTGTAGTAAATACTGTACTTAATCCTATCCCCATTAATATCTATTGCTGTATAATTTCCATCATTTCGTGCCATGCTGAAAAAGAAAAAAAGCACAAGTAAATATTACCAAAAGGGGTAGGCATAATTTAATGACTACATTGTTTGGTTTTTAGTTCTTCATAATTACGCATTATTATATCAGTCCTTATCTATTTTTTTGATTTATTTATATTACAGTTCTTTGTCAATAGTGGGGTGCAAAAACACCTCTACTATTGACAAATAACTATTTTTTATGACAATATGCATATACCGATAAATCTTCATAAGACTTTTTGCCACTGAGCTTATTCATTCTACAAAAAGATTTTTACTGTAATTATTGATATATAAAACGCATTAGATATTTTTGGTAGCTTATACCTTGATTTCTTAACGCTATTACTTTATCTTCATGCTCTTTAGTCACACATATCACACCTATCTTTAGAAGTTTATCTCTTTAAATTAGTAAGGACATAAAAATGAAATTTGGGACAATGCAATCCTATGGAATTTCTTCTATAGGAAAATATATATCCATAACCAAACTATAATTTTCTTAATTAGTACAAAAAAATCATCAATTATATTTAAATCGTAATCAAAAAGCATGATAATTCATACAATAATCACCATCGCTATCATAAATTCTTATTTTACAAGATACAATATCTAATGGAATATCATACTGAAAGTCTTTACTGATAGAAACCATATCATTGCTAAAAGCTATATTTATTCATCACAGTATTTAAATCTGCCCTCATATTTTTCAATAAAAATTTTTCATGTTCATCTTTATACCAATTATCCAAACATAAAAAAAGACTTTCCTTAGTTAATTTTAAATATATCACTTTCAGCGATAAATACACTAAAGTCATTCTTGTCTATTGGAACTTTCATTTATGACCTCCACAAATCAAATATGATTACTGATTCCTGCTCATACAGTCTAACACCAGTCAGCTGCTGAAGCTGGAGAAAGAAAAAAATCCAGACTATATACATCCTCAAATAAGTTATTGATATCTTTACTGGTATGAGCAAAAATCAAGAAACATCTATGATTTGAATTCTTTACTTACGAACTCGTCGACAATCGTTGATTTTTCCGACATGTCTATCTTCTCTTATCAAAAAAACACATACTTATCACTGCGATTGTTTTTTTCCATTCAAGAATTTTATTATATTTTTCCTTTTTAAAGACTGTTGTCTCAATATACATCAACTAACTATAATGATTTTTACACCAAATCCCCGTTTATGTAAAGCGTAATATACCTTAAATCCCTATTTTCATATTTTGAAATATTTCTCAAATCCCCATTTGGCAGTGTACTCTAATCACTTGTCAAATCAAGCTAATCAAGTTTAATTTCAACATCTATATGCTTATCGACATCGAATTTGGACAAAAGTGCTACGGTCTCATCGATAATGTTATCTACAAAGTGTCCATCATGATCCAACGATGAAAAAAAGAGCAAGTGGTTTTTCCTGTCCATCTGCTCTAAATACTTTTCGTGTTCTTTTTCCTCGCCAGTAGACTTTATATATCTGCTCGCTGACTTCAACCCTTTGCCCGTTGACATAAAGGTAATATTCTTTTGGCATTTTATTTCCTCCATTTTTATCTGCATTTTTAGACAAAAAGGAGAACTTCTGCACATAGGCATAAGAAGTCCTCTAAAATTGAAGATTAAATTTATACTTAAATAGTTACAACCACTAATTATAAAGATACATATAGAAAAAAAGGAGCTTCGCTTTTTCTTGAAATTATTAAATAACACGATCTTATACTCATAATTTTTTTGCTCCTTCTTCAGTATCTCATTACAAAATTTTTATCCCTTCATTTTTATTTTGCAATTCTACCATCTCTTTATAAATGCCGTTTAAGTACATCAGTTTATCGTGATTACCTTGTTCTGCAATATTCCTTCCTTAATTACAATAATATTGTCGGCATCTCTAATAGTATTTAATCTATGGGCGATAACTAATAATGTTTTATTCTTTACCAATTCACTAATTGCTTCCTGTATATAGCTTTCATTGTCCACATCAACACTTGCTGTTGCCTCGTCAAGAATTACAATAGGAGCATCTTTTTAACATGCAACGGGCAATAGAAATTCTTTTGTTTTTCACCACCGGATAAAGTTGCACCTCCCTCACCAATCATTGTGTCAAATCCATCAGGAAGTGCCATAATAAAAATCATAGCATCTTGCTTTTTTTGGTAGCTTCTATAACTTCCTCTTTTCGTTGCATTTTCTTTACCCATAGCAATATTATTAAAAAAATTGTATCTTGGAACAAATAGACTCTCTGGAAAACCATACTGATTTCTGACATCAATTCAGACAGTGAAACATCCTTTATATTCACTCCTCTAATCAAAATTTCTCCAGAGTCTACATCCCAGAATCTTGCTAAAAGATTTGCCACTGTGGATTTTCCTCCTCCGGACTGTCCAACTAAAGCAGTCATTGTATTCTTGTTCATCTCAAAACTCATATCATGTAAAACCTCTTTTTCACCATAAGAAAAATTTAACATGATTAAAACAAATTTCAGGTTCTGAGGTATCAGATTTTTGAAATATGTTTTTTTGCCCACATCTTGCAGTTCAGTTTCATTTAACACTTCTTCAATGCGATCCAAAGCGGCATTCATTACAGTAAGCCTTGTAGATTCTCCGTAAAGTGTTTTTAAAGGGCTGAATAAGTCAAATACAAACAAAATAAGCCCCAACATATACGGAAGTCCCAAAACTCCTTGATAATTAAGATATAGAGCCACTGCTAAAATAAATGTAATACCAATTCCATAAATAATATTTAGACCGGTTGTCCATGGTATTATTTTATTTTTCAAATTTTATAGATGTGTCCTTTGAGGATACAAAAATTATCTGTGAGAGATTTAGAATTTTCACCTAAAAGGTTGTAACTTTTAATAACACTTATCCCCTCAGCAAATGATAAAACTGCATCGGTGAGTTTTTTTCACTTTGTTCTTGTCTAATAGCCGCTTCCGATAAAGACATCTTATTCATGCTGTTTGCAAGCAATGTTGCAACCAGTGTTACACCACCGCAATCAATCCAATTCTGTAATCTAAAAACAAACATGAATACTGTTAGTACAAGTGTTGATAATACATAGCTCATCATATTTTGCAATCGTACTCATGGAAACTTCTTCAATAAAAAGCCATATCCGAACTTAAAAACTGAATTTATTTTTTTCCCAAATTACCTGCTGTAAAAATATCCCATAGGGAGCTTTCTAAGATGATTTCCAAGCTCCATTCTTTTTATCAGCAAAAATCATAAAAGCCGGCTGCACTTTGTAATTTATCGCTTAAGAAGTGAACCACAGCTTGTAATAAAAACCATTAAAAACAAGTCCCACCCCTACATATAGAAAAAGTTTTGAGGTATTCGTTTTTCATAAAATCCAATCAAAACGGTAAATGCAATAAATATAGGCATTTTACTTAATATAGATTCAATAAAGGCAAATATAAATGCAGACTTTATTCTGTTTTATATTTACCTGATAAATTTAAAATTCTTGAAATTAGTCTAAACATTCATTTCACCTTCCTTTCTGCTGATTTTCCAATCTTTACTAAATAGTGTCGCATCCCATAATTTTACGATATTCTGCTGAAGATTCTAATAAGTTTTTATGCTTTCCATTTGAAACTAAATGACCATGATCCATAACCAGTATCTGATCTGCATCTACAATAGATGGCAACTTGTGTGCAATAACAATTAAGGTTTTTCCTTTTACAAGTTCACGAATAGCAGCTTCCATTTTTTTCTTCATTTTTCTGGGTCTGCGTAGGCTGTTGCCTCATCAAGTACAACAATCGGAGCATTCTTCAAAAATAGCTCTCGCTAACGATATTCTTTGTCTTTTCTCCACCTGAAAGCATTTTTTTCCTGCTTCCCTGCTAAAGAATAAATACCATCCGAAGTCTATTTAAGAATTCCATACACTGAGCTTTTTAGCTGCTTCAATAACCTCATCATCGCTTGCAGCTAAATTACCAATACGAATATTCTCTAAAAGCGAAGTATTAAATAAATATTGGTCTTGTGCTACATAAGAAATTTGTTTGTTGAGTGATTCCAATCTTATATCTTGTATGTCTTGTCCACCAATACTTATGCTTCCATCTAAAAACATCATAATAATGAATTAAAAAGTTTAGCCAAAGTACTTTTTCCTGAACCGGATTCGCCAACAATCGCTGTCTTTTCACCGGCTCTTGCCGTAAAACTAACATTATGAATAACATTCTTAATATAGGTTTTCAGGCTGTCCGTTTTCTCCCATCTTGCTTAACTGATAGCCAAAGGTAACATTGTCATATAAAATAGTATGCCCTGTTCCTTAAAAATCATTTTTCTCCCTGTTTTTAAAGGAGCCATATTTAAAGGCTTGTTCTAAAGCAGAAATCTTATAATTTAACTGTGGCATAGTTGGTAAAAAATCCAATAGCTTTCAGTAGTGGTAATCCTATACTTAAAGAAAGACATAACACTAATATTAAGTTAGAAAGACTTGCATAGCCCATGTATACAAAGTAACCACCAAGCAGCAATGTTAAAATAATCGTACATGGAAGTAAAAGCACTGTATAACGCCATCCATGGCCATGCCGTCTTATACCAAGCGAGTGCATAATCTCTGTAATTACTTATATCTTTAGAAAGGCGTTCATAAGACTCTGTTTGCTTATTAAATACTTTTTACAACTTCCATACCGTTTACATACTCAATAATGGTATTGTTCATTTTTCCACTTGCCACATAATATGGTCCCATTTGCTTCATACCTACAGAGTACATAATCATCATTGCAAGAATGCTAATTGGAATAGAAGCTAATGACATTAACGCTAATCTCCAGTCAATAAAAAAACATTGAAATATAAACCATAATAGGTACAATTAGGTTCGCTATTCCTTCAGGAAGTGAATGAGCTAAAAGCACTTCTAAACTGCCAATATCATCCACGAACATTTTTGATTGTACCAGTCCCTTTTTCTTCAACAACACCCAATGGCAGATCTTCCATTTTTCTGTAAGGATGTTCGAAGTCCAAGTAGCGTGTTGTATGCTGCTTTATGGGATACATTAGAGCCTAAACCTCCTAAGACAGCTTGCAACACTAAACAAACTAAAATACTGATCAATAAAAGAGCAAGTCTTTTCAAATTCTAATTGCTCACCTAAAATAAGTGGATTGATAATCTGATATGCAAATAGAAAGGGTAGCACACCCATAATTACACTAATAAGCATAATAAAACTTGCTAAGTGAATTGATTTTTTTATGCGAACCTGCATATTCAAAAACCTTATTTAACATAGTTTTTCTCCTTCAATAAATTTCCTTTTTATCCATAAAATCCATAATCAACGCTTCATTTCCCTTTACAGATATTTTTATAATCCTTATCACCAAGCATTAAGACTGAATGACAGGTTTTTAAATAACAGCTCTAAGTCATGAGTAATTATAATAATTGGAATCTCCTTTGCTTTTCTGTTATTAAATCAGACATAATTCTCATACTCTTATAATCAAGACCTGATGTTGGTTCATCCAAAATTATCAGCTTACGACCAGATAAAAACGAAGTAATAATCGCCAATCGTTGTTTCTGTCCGCCAGATAGTTTCTGCGGATGATTAGTTTTTATGCCATAGGTTTGTATCTTTTAGATATTCTCGTATTTTTTTCTAAATCACTTTCCGAGTTTTGTTCTTTACAAAAATATCAACTCATTTTCTACGGTGTCTAAAAAAATCTGAGCATCTACATCTTGTAACACGCAATATGAATTTCTAAGCCTTTCTCTTTGTTTCTGTCCATAGCTGACATCTAAATATTTTTCAGATAATCCGCATAATGCTTTTGCTAAAAGTACTTTTTCCAATACCATTAGAACCAATCACTCCCATTATTTCGCTCTCTCAAGCTCAAAGGTTAAGTTTTCTATCAAGATTCTTTTCCCTTGATGGATACAGGCGTTATTTAATTTTTATGTAGCTTTTAGCCACAATCGGTTCTTTTTGATACCAATTCTCTTTCATTAAGCGTTCTTAACTCAAGCTCCTTACATTTATTATTACTAAGACTCCCATTCGGAAAAATATCACATATTGTACCGTCTTTTATATAAATCAATCTGCTAAAAAATCTCTTTTAAATAATAGAGCCTATGTTCCGCTATAATTATTGTCTTTCCCATCGCCTTCAATCTGAGAAGTATTTCACTGAAGTGTTTTATACTATCGTAATCAAGACTACTTGATGGCTCATCAAAAATAATATCCGTATCATAGATAAGAGTTCGGCTATAGCTACTTTTTGCCTTTCTCCTCCTGATAATTCAAAAATGGATTTTTGCTAATATGGCTTATTCCTAATAAATCCATTGCTTTTTCAACTTTTTCTTTTAGCGTATCCCTGTCCAATCCCAAATTTTCACCCACTAAAGCAATTTCATCTTCTACTACATCACAAAAAATTGATCTTTAGGATTTTTGAAATACATTGCCAATATATTTAGCTAACTCTCCCTTTTTATATGCCGTTATATCCTTCCCTAAAATCTTAATTTTTCCCGTCCAAATCACCGTCATAAAAAGGATGGAATAAGTCCGTTTAGCAGTCTTAAAAGTGTCGTTTTTCCGCATCCGGAAAAGTCCTGTTAAGACTACAATTTCCCCTTTTTTACAGACATTTTTAAATTTTTAATATCAAATCCTCTCCATAATGAAAGGATCTTATTTCTGCCTCTAAAATATTTTCCATAAACTCGCTCCCAACAAAATCATCCCTCCGACCATCATTGCGATATCAACAAATGTAATTTTCACCTCATGAAAAACTTGTTTTTCCATCGTATTCAATCCCTTTTGATATAATTGAACAAGTTAAGGTGTCACTTATATCTATGCACTTATACATAAGAGGAACAAAATATAATTCAAATGTTCTAATTGGTTTGAAAATGCTTGCTTTAAATCCTCTAATTTTTCATGCCGTTGTTTATTTCCCTTCATCCTAATAGAGATTTCCGAATAAAACGAAAAAAATACTGTGATTCCTATACCTATTCCACCATCAATTCCAATTTTTCTAAATGCAGCAATTAGATGCGAAGAGCTATATGAAGACAGAACTCTTCCCAAGATGAAAAAGTGGAGCAAATTTCAACACTATAAGTAGCATTGTATATATAGAACCAATCAAAACATTTCCTAAATGGGGTTTTTAGTAAATAAATAAGTCCCCATATTATAAGCAATGAACATATCGTTCTAAATGCTTTTTATTGAAAATAAGGATAACAGTCCTAAAAACAAAAATAAGTGAAAATAAGTATTGCGATTGTTCTCCTACTGTTAAAAATAACTGAAAAATAGTAAAATCAAACCAACTATAGTAAGCGGGTTGATTTTGTCTGATAGTTGGTATTTGTTTATATTATTTTTCATCTCTACAAAAACACTTTTTCTTCCTATCACTAAAAAAATTTATTGTAAATATATGTTCCAAAATAGGCACCTATAACAGAAGCCACAATTGCAATCAATAAACAAATCAAGATATTTTTTTAGGTGTGTAAAAAATTGTTAAGGAATGTTGCGTAATCGGTTGTAAACATCTTTGGAAATTGCTTTGTAAGTCCTTCTACACCAAATACAAAAAGCAAAAATACATAGCATGTAAGGAATATATGAACATACCTGCTCAAACGCAGCTCCAATCTTCATATTCTTATTCTCATAATTATCCTTTTTACCAATTACAAGTTCTGCTAAAAGTCCTGCAATAGCACAAATAGCAATTACCGTCCCACATTCCCATGAGAACATAGAAAACACCCATCAATAGGAAGTATAAAAAATGCTGTACCTCTTTGCCCGACCTGCTTACACATAATAACAAAGACCGGTGCTACAATAATTGTTGGCAGGGCTGATGATAAATATAAACTTGGAAGCATTCCAAACGATCCCGTCAAAAACCCTAATCCCATTGTTAATACAAACCCAATAACAGAAAATACTGCTATTTTTACAATACCTTTTTAAATTCATAATTTTGTCCTCCTTGTTTTTCAATTCGATATATTTCTATTTTCATACAGAAACAATATCCGGTTTTATTTTTATTCTTCTACATTCTGAAATATAACTAAGTTATGTTTCGGGCAAAAAATTTGTCTATATTCCTCGTATCTTTTTCCATCCCTCATTAAAGAACTCCGAAATCAAAGTTGCATTCAATTTCACTTCTTCTTTACTTTTAGAATGAACTGCTACTTCCGATAATGCATAAAAGTACGCATGGTTGATTAGATGAATTCCTCTATTAGTTATCACATTATTTACATGATCCGCTCCGTATATCATACTTAAAATTTCAAAGTGATTTTTATCTTCTTTCTCAATAATTCCGTCTAAAAAGTTATTAAATTTTTGTTCCATAAGAACCAAAAACCAGTAATTCAAATACATCTTTATGTTCAAAGAAATATAGAACCATTTCAATAGAACCTTGTGCTTTTGATTCCAAAATCTTGAAATAGTTTCTTTCTTTATATGACTTTTCTCTTTTTATAAACATCAAAACTCTTATCTTCATACATAGCATAAGAACTTTGTATATGATTCACGATTGGTTCTACTAATTCTGAGAAAAGAGCTTCCTTATCTTCAAAATGACCATAAAAAGCACCGGTAGTTACACCCGCCGCTTTGCAAATTGCTCTTAAATTAGCTTTTTTTCAAATCCTTGTGTTTTAAAAATATTCTTTCCACAATCCAATATATATGAGTTGCTTCGTAATCACCATTAGCCACTTTTTGACTTCCTCCTTTCCTTAAATATAACTTAGTTATATTATACTACCTGCCATCTCAAATTTCAAGAACAAAAGTTGTAATATTTTACTTTTATATGGTATAATATAATATACAAAATCAAATACACGCTTAATGCTTGCTACCTTAATCACACTTTTTGTAGCAAGCACAGTAAGTCGTACGGACACTTACGAAAAATTGATGAAGCAGACCTTTGAATCTGCTTCTTTTTTTGTAAGTTTAGCCAGTTTTGTAAAAGCTTCGCAATTACAAAACTGGCTAAATCTAATCATAACTTTCACTCAGTTAAACTGGTGGTTTTGCACTAACCCATAAGGGCATATTACTTACAACCTCTCAAGAGGTACCGAATAAGTCCGCCAATTGTATAATATTTTTTTCAGGCTGCTGCTAAAGCAGCCTTTATTATGCCTTCTTATTCTTGCTACCCGTAAACGGGTCTATATACTCTTTTATTGTTAGTTGGTCATTCATTATATATTCTTGTAGCTGATTTTTATATATTTTTCTATTGCTTTTTATTCCTTCCTACTGTATCTACATAATATCCTCTACACCAGAAATGTCTATTTCCATATTTATACTTTAAATTTGCATGCCTATCAAAATATCATTAGCTACTTTTTCCTTTTAAATACCCCCTAAATTGTGATACACTTATACTTGGAGGTATACTAACTAACATATAGAATGTGGTCTGAACATGCTTGAGCTTCTATTATTTCTACTCCTTTTTGTTCACATAACTTTCTTAATATTTTTTTCCTATATCACTTTTTATCTTTGCATATATTTCTTTCCTTCTAAATTTAGGTGTAAATATAATATGATACTGGCATCTCCACTTAGAATGTGATAAAAATATTTATGTCTTTCATTAGACTTTTCCTCCTTTTGCTTTTTTTATTATAGGGTTGGCGGACCTATATTTATTATAGCAAAAGGAGGTTACTATCTAAAGAATTTTTATTCCCCCAGTTGAACTGGGGTTTATTTTCGCTAAAGCTACAAGAAAAAGACATCTACTTTTTGTAAATGTCTTAGTAATATATTTCTTTTAATTCAACATGTCAGGACTTATTTCCTATTCTTGATAATGCCAGTAATCAATACACCAATTGATATTCCATATAAAATACCAACTACTAAATCACTTAGGTTAGATGTCCTATTTAAAACTATTGCCAAAACCAGGAATAACATTCCTATTGGTACATATTTATTTTTATTTAACTTCATCTTTTTTTAGCCTCCACAAATTATTATTTCCCAGCTCTACAATCGAAGGAGTTTAGTTATTTCTTCTTTTTGGGGTTTGGGTGCAGGTAACTCATCATACATTGTCTCAAATAAACCAGTTAAAAAAATTCTTTGTTATCTACATCACCTACCAATAACATTTCCTTTTGCTCCATCATATGGCAATTCATATTCTGCATTGGACATATATTCTATTGCAGATTTCACAGGCTTAACCAATAATCTATCATCATAAATTCCACCAACAATTTTTCCATGATAATAAATTATATATTCACCCATCATTGCACGATATGCTATTCCTTCCAACTCGGATAATTGTTCTAAAATAAAATCTAAGTATTCTTTTACTTGAAGCCATAACTTTACCTCACAAATTCAGCAGGTTTGCCTTTTTATTTATTACCCTTATTATACCAAAAATACTCAAAGATTTAAATTAGAACTTATCAAACTCAGCTTGTCCTGCCACCTTGCTATATTTAACTCCATCATTTGATTTCTCAGTCCAAATATCAAGTACCATACCTATCGTTAGTAAATCATGTTCAGAAATGTTTATCCCTATTTCTATACATCTAAGTAGAAATAGCGCTGTTGTCATTTACCTGCTACTTTTTGGAAGTTTTTAGACTGAACTTCTGTTTCTAAATTTACTCCCCAAAGTTCAAGTATCTCAGGGAGTATTTCATAGATTGAAAAACATCTCAAATTGGTCAAGCCAATCATCGATATTTCCTGGAATACTTCTATCTGCACGGTAAAGCCATAATATAGGCTACATTTTCAAAGATTTCTAGGTCATCTATTTCAAATGAACCCTCACTTGCCTTAAATGTCTTTTTCTAATTTTGACAGGGTCCTTGAAAATATCTCTCTTAAATTTAATTCTGTATAATCTTGGTATTGTAGCTGACGAACGAAACTTTTACATCAACCTCTCCTACTCTTACTGTTTTTCTAGCATAAAAATCCTCCTTAATGTCCCATAGATTTAAAGTCATCTATCCTCCGTACGGTACACTATCTTTCCTTCTCCATCAAATCCACATATCTAGGTGGGCGCAAGTGAGTGCATTTTTTCTTGTTATCCATTCCCTAGTGTCAACTCTAGTCTATGGATATGTTCCCACTCAACCTTATTTTCTTTCAAATAATAAGGCTTACTCTAAGCTAACGATACCTTTTAACGATAGTCTATGAATAAGCCTTTGTTTTCTACACTTTATTTATTTACTGGGTGCAACTTTTGACATCAATACCACACACTCCACATGAACTGTTCTTGGAAACTGGTTAAAGATTTTTAATGTTTTTAATTCGTAGCCATTTTGTAGTAGAATTTGAACGTCTCTTTTTTGTGTTTTTGGATTGCAAGAGATGTAGACCATTGTTTTTGCACCACAGGAGATTATTTTTCCAAGGCTTTTGGTTTATTCCGTCTCTTGGTGGATCAACGATGATTACATCTACCATTTCTTTTCTATTTTCAATTTCTTCTAGCACATCTCCAGCAATGAAAGTGCAATTTGTTAGTCCGTTTTTCTTTTGCAGACTTGTTTGCACTTTCAACTGCTTCTTCTACGATTTCAATTCCATATACCGCTTTTTGCTTTTTCTTGCTACAATTTGACCTATTGTTCCCGTTCCTGAATATAGGGTCAAAGACTACTTTATTTTCTATGTCTCCACAAAGTTCAATTGCTTTTGAGTATAGATTTATTGCTCCAAATACATTTGGATGGAGTTACTTTTAAATTCCAAGTCAAATATTTTTTTCCGTTATATATTCTTTTCCAAAAATTATATTTATTTTTTTACGGAACAACTGCATCTGCTAGTTAGTCGTTTTCTGTATGCACGATTGACTTTATTTTCCATTCAAATTTCATTCCTAGAAGCATATCTACAAAAACTTTTTGTCAAATTCACTTTGTGTTGTTGTTACGATATTAACCATTATTTCGCCAGTTGTTAGTGCATAACGAATGATTAAATGTCTTAAAAAGTTCTTCATGATTTCTCTTTTTTTACAAACGGAAGATTTTTCTCTTACAAAGTCGATAATTCCGTTTCTTATTATTTCAAAAATCTCTATGTACTAAATTACATTCTTTCGTATCAACTACTTCGTAAAATCTATTCTTCTTATGCATTCCAAGCATTATTGGACTGTCTTTATACATATCAGCAAATGTATATTCCATTTTGTTTCTATATGCAGTTTTTAATGGACTTTCAAATATTTCAGGTTCTTCTGAATATAAGCCTGGAAAGGACAACGATAGCCCTCTCCAGGAGTTAGCTTTTATTCAACCCACTACAGTTGACAAAGAGCCAAAAAGCCTTGGTTCCCAAAGCTTTTTATGTTATAATCTCATTAAAAATAACCCCATTTAGATTTAGAATGTTTTTATTCTGTGTCACATAAAAATAAATAAATTGAATGGTTATAGCTAGAGCAAAAATGGTTGTTATACTCACTACTATTATAGGATTAGAAACAAAGATTAAAGAGAGAATCAATGCAGCCAGATAGAGTGTCGCTTGTACACAGTAGTAACTTTTCGAATAGCTAAGATAGTGTTTGTTATAGGGTCCATTTGCTAGGACAGCAGCTTGAAATAGGCCAAATCCGATATAATAGAAGCTGGTTGCAAAGAGACGATTAACTTCAGGATTCAGAAGAAAACTCATCGAAACAGTCATCATAATAAGTCCAATGAAAATAGGATAGTGACTGTAAACTAGAAATAGTCCCTTTTTATCAGAATTTTCATCAATAGCATGGTCGAATTGACCAAAATAAAACAAGAACAGAGAAAGCGTAATAATGAAATAGAGAACCGAATAAATCGAGAAATTCTCGATTGTAAAGAAGTCAGTTAGCTCCATAATCATCTCTCCAAACGTAATAATGACAAGAAGGGAGAGGCGCTCGATTAAATGGGGAAATTTACCTGGTAATGCTCATCTTTACTAAGCAAGATAATTGGCATAATAAATGTTAGCAGAATACTAGCAAAGAAGATATAGACTCCAACGTAAATAGGAAGAAGAGCTGCTAGATAGACTCCTAAACTTCCTAGACCTGTTATCCATAGAAAATCTTTGATACTTTCCCGATTAACATCATCGGTTGATTTTCTAAAAAACTCAACCAAATATTGAAAAAATAAGGTAAGGGTTAATGTACCAATAGCCCAACAGAGATAATTAAAATATTGTTGCCAATCAGGTCCCATCATATTGGCTATAAAAGAGTAAAAGTCCCATTTTTGATAAACATGATTACTATGTTAAATAAAGAGTTCTTTCCATAGCGATTGGTATAAACGGTTTGAATCATCCAGGAATCGGTGAGAACCAAGACAGCCATGAAAAAATCAAGGAAAGAATTCCAAGTCAAAATACCGTTATGAAGATGGTCAATTAAAGTAGTTGCTTTTGAAATTGCAAAAACAAAAACTAGGTCATAAAAAAGTTCTGAAAATTCTGCACGTTTATGTTTAATAAGAGTTGTCATCTTAAGACCTTTCTATTTTAGAAGTACAATTTATTATAACAGAAAATGGCAATGAAATACAAGGAGATTCTTAAATAACTTAATGTGGCGCGAATTGTCAACACCTTGACTTCTTTTGTCATTTACTTGTCGGTTTCTGTTTTGTAAAATAGTCTCATAAAATCAAATGAAATAAAGATGAAATCATTATGTCAAATAAAAATTATTTTAGTTACAGGCGTTTCATCTCCTAGATTTCTTTTGATTTTAAGCTTTTTCTAACCTTTCACTTCTGTGCTTTTTGACATCAGAACTACCGTCTCAACGTGCTCATCATTGTCCAAACCTATGTTGAGATTTTCTTCTATAATCGGAAGCTTGAAAGTAATTGATTTTAGCCATTGTCCGTTAGGCTGTTTTTCTTCATAAACTTGAATTTCAGAAATCAAAGCTGTAATTAACTGTCTACGCTCTACATCATTCATGACTTTATAGAGCTTATCAAAATAGATCAGAACCTTATATATGTTATCTCCTGTAAGCTTTTCAGCTTCAATAGTCTGTTTCTTTTGCTTTCGCATCAATTAGTGATGATTCTAATTCATCTATTTTGTCATACATGCGATAAAGTCTGTCGTCTAAATCCTGTTTCCTTCTCTTATAGTGCTTATCTTCAACATCTAAATTATCTATTTCCTCAATTAGCTTAAACTTTGTAGAATGACACTTCCTCAATTCCTTTTGGTAATTATCTATTTCTGTTTCTATTTCAGAGGTATCCACCTTCATGTTGATTTTCTCTTGCATCATAGAAGCAAATTTCGGATTACTTACAATCTTGACAATTACCTCTGCAACAGCATCATCTAACAATTCTTCTCTAATTTGCTTACGGAAAGTACACTTATGACCTCTTATCATCTGCCTATGTTTACAACCATAGTAATAAAAAAATCTTTTATACTTTGTGCCATCTTTTCTTTTCTTGATACACTTGTTTCCAAACATTCCCACTCCACATATCGGGCATTTTACAATTCCAGAAAGCAAGTGTGTGCGTGTATCTTTTCCTTTATTCACATGCTCATATTTCTTTGCTTGAGATTTTAGCTTAACCTGAGCAGCTTGCCAAACTTCATCGGAAACTATAGCTTCATGTATCCCTTCAGATATTAGATACTCATCTTGTTCAACCTGCTTATATTCATTTCTTGTACCATGAACTTTTTCTAAAGTTCTTCTTCCAAATGCTATTTTTCCCATTATATACAGGATTCTTTAATATCTTTCTTATAAGACCTGCATCAAACAAAGGATTCTTACCATTCTGTCTTGGGATTTTTCTAATTCCATGATTCTCTAAGTATTTAGATATCCCATTGGCTCCTATCGTAGTATTTACATACTGGTCGAAAAATCGTTCTTATGGCAATTGCCTCTTCCTCATTTATAAATAGCTTGCCATCTTCAAGTTTATATCCATACGAGACAAAGCCGCCATTCCACTTTCCTTCCCTTGCTTTTTGAATGCGACCTTCCATTGTTTGAATACGTATGTTTTTCTCTTTCTATTTCAGCCACAGCTGATAAAAACAGAAATCATTAGTTTCCGGCATCTTTAGATGAATCAATGCCATCTTCAACGCAAATAAGATTAACTCCATAATCCTGCATTATCTGAAGTGTAGAAAAGAACATCAGCGGCATTTCTTGCAAATCTTGATAACTTAAACACAAGAACAAAAAGACACTCCATCTTTTTCCAGATTTTTATATCTTCCATCATTCGATTGAACTGAATTCTACCTTCAATAGACTTGCCAGACTTTCCGCATCTTCATACTCTCCAACAATTTCATAATCGTTGTAAATAGCAAAAAGCTTTCATTCTTGATTTTTGTGCCTCTAACGAATACCCTCTATCTGTATTGACGTAGATACTCGTGTATAGAGGTATACTTTTATTTTTCTTTTGACATAGCATTAACCTCAATATAATTTTTTTCTATATCATATATAAATTTTTTTGAATTTAAGTTTGGACTATCATTTCAAGTATATTATAACACCTTTATTAGTCCGCCTCAATTAGTGTTTTTTTGCCATGTCAAAACTATTTTTAATCTCTTGATTTTTGCTGGCGTTGGATCGGGCAGATTATCTAAATCTAAAAACACCAGCATATTTTTGTAATCAGATTTGCTATTAAATCAGCCAATCCATTCCAGTCACTATCCACAGACACCCCTCCTTCCTTTACAAACTTTCTATAATCAAAATATGTTTTCTTCTATATTTTAAGTTTAACGACTTTTGGTAGGTGCTTAGCAGCAACATAGGAATCTCACCTCCGCCTCTTATTCCAGACGAGCCGGGCTTAAACTATTGAAGTATCATTATCACTACTTGCTTCATTGAACAGGTTGCCAAATCTGTTTTATGTATTCTTATTTATCGCTCGCTTTCTTGTTTCCTTGACTCACTCAGTATTCATTAAACCGAAATTATTCTCAGCAGAAAGGTCATGGCGTAAGTCATAATCCTCCACAAGTAGATAAAGTCCTACCTTGGTCTATTCAGTTTTCAAGGAACAATAGCCTAACGGCTTTAAGAGATTCTCTTCAACTTTATGGTTTTTCATCACTTCCTTAAATAAAAATATAAGGACAGATCTCCCTTCAATTTATAAAGGAAAAATCTGCCCCCATCTACAAGGCGTTTACTTTATAAATTCTTTTCAAAAAGCACCTTTAGCTTTTTAAGAATATTGTTTTTCGCCATTGTATAGCTTGATAGCTCACTTTCTTACCTCTCGCTATGCTTGATAGCGTTTCATCATTGAAATACAAACGCTCTATGATGTCCCTTTCCTCATCGTTTAGTTTTGATATAGCATTTCTGACTGCCTCAATCATCATCTGTGTTTCAACAATCTTTTTCTACATCAACGCTTTCATCAGCAAGGTTATCTATAAAAATGTCCATCATGATCCAATGATGAAAAAGAGCAAGTGGTTTTTCTTGTCCACCTGCTCTAAATACTTTTCGTGTTCTTTTTCTCGCCAGTAGACTTTATAAATATCTTCACTGACTTTTACCTTTTGCCCTCTGACATAAAGGTAATACTCTTTTACCATAAAAGTTTCCTCCATTTCTTTTTTTGTCTATTTGTTTTTCAGACAAAAGGAGGACTCCTGCATCTTGGCATAAGAAGTCCTCTGAAATGAAAGAAACCTGTTCTTTCTTTTTACTATATTTAATTGTTTAGACGAGAATATGGAAAGACAGACAACTGTAAATCTTATAAGAAAAAGGAAGGATTTTTGTTTTGAGTTATAACTTCAAAGAAATATATAGCCTTTTATCATATCCTGTCCCTCCATTTTACAACTAACTATTCCTCATAAATTAAGCCCTTCTACTATTTCAGGTATCCACGCACATAATAAAAATCTTATGCTTGTACTTTTTCTTTGCTCATCTTATTTAGTTCTCCAAGCATCATGAAGATTCCAACAACAATCATAATGAAATCAACAAGGGGGCTGTGTGAACCAAACAGCTTTTACTCCAAATACCATTGGCAGAAGAATCATTGCAGGAACAAATAGGAATAGCTGTCTAAGCATAACAATAATCCCCGCTTTCTTTCCGTTCCCAATAGATTGGAAAAATGTAATGCTCATGACCATTACTCCATATAAAATAAATACGGAATAGAACAGTCTGAAATTCCCAACTCCCTGTGTTATGATACTTGCTTCTACCCAAATAAGGAAAGTATCTGACTTGATAACAGCAATGATGGAATCCAAAAAGACTGCTGCAAGAACAAGTCCTCCGATAGAAAAATACCTTCATTGCTTGCCTTACTCTGTAATATTGCTTTGCTCCGAAGTTTGTTCCGACAACAGGCTGCAATCCTTGACTCATTCCCCAAAAGTGGAATAAACGAAAAAGGCATATACACGAAGCGATGCTGCCATCAAAATTCCGTTTGGATCTCCGCCATACTTAAATGCCATTTTATAAAGCATAGTCTGTTGAATCATGAACAGAAGCTGCATCATCATAGCTGATGAGCCTACTCCAAACATTTCTTTTTATTGCTTCATCGGACTTAATCTTATGAATTTTAACGACTTTACTCTTTTTCAGGAAGTAGTGCAGCGTTACAACCGCCTGAACAAACTGTGCTGTAATCGTTGCAAGGGCAGCACCTTCAATGGCGTATTCACCATAACTGTCATTAAAAATCGGATCAAGAATGATATTCAGTAAAGCTCAAGTCCCATTATCATCATGGCTTTTTCATTAGACCTTCGCCACGCATAACCATGTTTGCGGACTGTGTAAAATTTACAAAGAGGGAACCGATAAAGATTACTCTTAGGTATCTGATACCATAAGCTTTGATCTCACCTGTTGCACCGACCATATCTAAAAATGTGGTGCAAAGTAGTATTCCGCCAACTGTTATGATCGCCGAAAACAAAAATCACCCAGAAAAATCAGGTTGCCCATGATTTTATCTACGGTGTTCTGATCTCCTTTACCAATCGCTCGTGATAAAACAGATGCAGAACCTACACCAAGAAATGTAGACACCCCGCTGTTAAAAAGTAAGTGGCATCGCAACGCCGCAGGCAGTCATTGCAGTTTGCCCTATAATATTTCCTGCAAAAGATTCCATCCATTAGTGGATAAAGACTTATTACTATCATTCCGATAACCGCCGGAATAGATAGCTGAAATAGTAAATCTATTGGTCTTTTTGATCAATAGTTGTTCTTTCATATCTTGTTTCATTCTTTGTCCTCCCTTGTTTTGATTTATATTTTTATAGGCAATTATTTGTTTGATTGAAAAAAATTCCTTAATTGCCTTTATATTTTTTCATTCTTACCACCGTGCCATTTTAATTTTCCATTCTCCATAAACATAAAATAATCACAACAACATTCTACTAATTCGGATCATGTGTAATAATAAAAAAATAGTTTTTCCGTCCTCTTTAAGCCTCATCATTTCATTAGAAACTTCTTTCATATTCTTAAAAATCCAAACCACTTGTAGGTTCGTCCAAAATCAGTATTGTCCTATCAGAAGCGATAGCACTTGCAATTGACAACCCTTTGTTTTTTTGCCCTCCGGATAATGACATTGGATGGCAATCTATAAAATCCATTAAATTTAACTTTTTACATATTTCATCGACCTTTTCTTCTTTATTTTCATCGTTCTCTATACTCAAAAAGAATTTCTTCTTTAACTGATTCGGTAAATAATTGGTGATTAACATCCTGCATCACCATAAAACATTTTTCAATCTTTCTTTTGTATCATAATTTTTTTGTTTCTATCTTCAAGGTTCCTTTTGCTTTTTCTTCAACTCCACATAAGCATTTTTGAAAAAGTTGATTTTCCAGAACCATTATTTCCTAAAAACAGCCACAATAGATTTTTTTGAGGTAATACAGCATCATGAATTTCAAGAAACGGTTTTTCCCATAACTAAACATAAAAATCCTTAATCTCTATTTGTTCCTTAGATTCTATATTTTTTTCATACGGCTATTGGTGTCAATAGTGTGTATACTCCTTAATCCCATATCATTTAAAAGTGCTATTAGACAATTCTTTTGAACTCAACACAAGAAAAATTCTTTGTTAATTTCCCCATCTTTCATATAAATAAATCTATCTGCAATATCTATTAAATATTGTAGTCTATGCTCTGCAATAACCACAGTTGACTTTTTCTTTCCATTTTTTTATGATATCTTTTAACATTTTTATAGTTTGTATATCTAAATTAGAAGATGGCTCATCTAATACATAGATTTCAGGCTCCATAACAGCAGCAGAGCTACAAGCAATTTTTTTGTTTTTCTCCTCCTGACATAGAAAAACAAACTCTTATCAAGCAAATCTTTTATATTTAATTCTTTTTGTTACCTTGCCAATTTCTTCTACAAATTTCTTCTCTTGAAATCCCAAAAATTTTCACAGGCGAATGCAATTTCACTTGTTGAATCTACATTGAAAAATTGAGTTCTTGGATTTTTGAAATACTGATCCTACATATTGACTCAATTCATTAATAGAGTTTTTAGAAATTTCATGTTCATTTACAATAACGCTACCAGTCAAATTTCCGGAATAATACCCGGAATTAACCCATTTATCAACCTACTTATTGTAGTTTTTCCGCAACCGGACTCACCACAAAAATACAACTACTTCACCAGCATTGATATTTAAATTAATATTATAAATTCCAGCATTCTTATTCCCGCTATCATAAGTAAATGACACGTCTTTAAATTCAATCAATGCTATCCCTCCTATATAAAAATAGTCCTGTAAAGGCAATTGAAAAAGAGTAAAATGAGCAAATCATATATAGTAAACTTTACTTTTACTACAGTAGTTCTCTTTTTCAAAGCTCCCAATCCTCTACTTATTGCCGCCGCCGACAATTCATCACCTATTTTTTGCAATAGAAACGATTAAAGGTATTGTTACATATTCCAAGTATAAGCTTGGATTTTTCCACGCCTTTTTATTTTTAAAACTAATTCCTCTCATTTTCATAGCAGTCTTAATAGAGTTGTGTTCTTCTTTCAAAGTTGGAATAAACCTGAATGCAACTGCTGTTGGAATAATAAATGCATTGGGAATTTTCCACTTTTACCATGGCTGCTATAAACTCGCTCGTTTTTTTGTGGACATTACAACATAATATCCCAACATAAAAATTGGAAATAGTCTTAAAATTAAGGCATTCAACAATACTGAAATTGTATTTATGAGTGTAGGCAATGTGTACATATCTTTCGTAAAAGTGTGCCATAATAGCCAAGGTAAAATAGCCCTCCATAAATGAAAGATATCTTAAATTGTTTATTAGATAATAATAATGCTATTGCCACAATGGCGGATATAAGGCTAACTAAAATATCCTTATATCCGACAGACATTATGAGTTAGTTATAAATATCATAAATAAAAATTTTAGTACGAGGATCTAAGAAAAAGCCCTTTGGTTTATTCTGGTTTGTATACCTCATACTCTTCCATTAAATGATACCCGCTCTCTCAAAGTGTTTCTTAAGCATTTTTCCTCCTAAATTTGCACCAATAACTGAGCCGATAAAAATAATTCCAAATGCAGCAATCCCCATCCAAGAAGGCATATATTTTGCGAGTGCAAGTGCATATTGTTCTCCCATTTGTTGCTTAACACCTTCCATATAGGTATCTGCCATTACCCACATTGGCATTTGACAACCTATCATTCCGCAAGAAAAATAGCCAAAAATCCAATAACATTCTTTTTAAAACTCTTAAAACCACCTGATTTCATAACCAGATCACTGATAATTCCAAATGGAATATATCCCACTAACGCTAACCATGTATAGCCCATAAAATACCAAAACACACCGATAATAATTGACATAATCGTAACCATGCCAAATTTTTCTACTTTAGTTAAAAACAACATAAAGGGAATTCCTGTGACTATAGGAATTAGAAGATAGATAGCTGGGTATAAGATAGGTATTGCATTCATCATCCCTATTACAACAGAACTAAATAAATAGCTGTATAAATTCCTACATTGATTAGATCTTTAGCTGACAATCCCTTTTTCATTTTTTAATCCTCCTTAAATTAAAAATAATATAAATCTACATGAGCTATATTTGAATAATTCTCATATAAATCATTTTCACTTATGACAGTTTCCAATTAACTGCCTTTTTGTCGTGCCTCAACAAAATTTTTATAGATACCTTCTGCTTGAATTAGCTCTTCATGTGTGCCTTTTTGATTTATTTTTTTCCATTTGCTAAAACAAGTATTTGGTTTGCATTTTTATTGTCTTTAGTCTGTATGCTATCATTATTACTGTTTTTATTTCTTGTGAGTTCCTCCATAGCAACCTGCAATTTATCCTCATTTTCAGGGTCTACATTTGCAGTAGCTTCATCGAAAATAATAATAGTGCATTCTTTATCATTGCTCTTGCAATTGATATTCTTTGTCTTTCTCCACCAGATAAACTTGCACCTCCCTCTCCTATAACTGTTTCATATTGTTCAGGAAGCTTCATAATAAATTCATGACAACACGCTTTCTTTTGCAGCTTCTATAACTTCATCATGTGTAGCATCTGGCTTGGCAAACTTTATATTGTTCTCAATAGTGTCTTGAAATAAATAAACATTTTGAAAAAAACCATACTAATTTGTCTCATTAATGACTCCAATGAATATTCTTTAATATTATGTTTACCTATGCTGATTTCTCCTTTCTCTACATCCCAAAAATCTCGCTATCAAATTGCAAAATGTAGTTTTTCCAGCTCCTGAAGGTCCAACTATAGCTGTCATTTGGTTTTGTGGTATCTTGACAGAAATATCATCAAGGATTTTTGCCTGAATAAGAAAAACTCTACATTATCAAAAAGAAATATCGAAAGTAGTAGGCTTTATGTCTTTTCCATCAATATCCATCTGTGGAAATTTCTCTAACTTCTTTGTTTGCTCAATAGATCCACTAACAACTCTGAGAGAAGTTGTTGCACTTCCTGCCAATTTTATTTGAGAAAAAAAGCAAGAAAAGAAATTATAATCGTCATAACTGTATTTAAGAATGAGAGTTCTCCATTGATATAAAAGAAAAATACCTGCACCTATTATCAAAAATGCTAAACAAATCCAAAAGAATATTTTTGCAAAAAATCGTATAAGGTGTAAACAGTTTTTCACAATCAAGATTTATTTTTCTACTATTTTCAATAGCACCTCTGACTTTTCATCTCCTTTTCCCTGTTAAATTGAAGGATTTTATAACAGACATTCCTCCAATTTGTTCTAAAATGGCATCAACTAATTTAGCAGATGCTTTTTGTCTTTTAGGAAGAACACTCCTTGATTTGCTTTCCATTTTTGAGAGAACAAATAAGTACAATAGGCATCCAATTGCAACAATAAAAACCTATTCTCCACTCAAATGCTAAAATCATTATTGTAAATATTATCGTGTTTATAAAACCTGATAATGTATTTACCATAACCATTGCTGCGGTATTTTCTACATCTTCTAAAAACAGTTGTAGAAATTCCAAACCACTTCACCAATATTGTTTTCATTGAAAAATCCCATAGGTATTTTTAACATTTCACCTATTGCTACTCTTTTTATTTGCCACCATGAAATAACTTGCATGGCATTGCTGTAATTGTGAAAAAAATAATTTGTAACACTTCTTCCGATTATGCTAATAACAGAAGTATTAACGCGATCCACGCGGGCATCATGCTCATGTCTTTTTGGACAATTGCTTTCACTATAAAAATAAATAGCACTGATTTGAAGCATATGAAAAATCGCAAACAAAAAACTTACCCATATAGAGTGATATACATTTTTCTTTTCATCACCTGAGAAATCTAAAAATCTTTTTAAAGCACTTAACATTTCATCCCACCATCCTTTGTTCCTATATGAGCGTTCCACATATTTCGGTATAATTCACAACCTTTTTAATAATTCATCATGCTTACCGTATGAAAACAAGTTTTCCATTCTCAATTAAGAATATTTGTTCTGCATCTGTTATAGTTGATAACCTATGAGCAATAATAATCACCGTTTTATCTTTTTATAAGCTTTGATAAAGCTTGCTTTATAATCACTTCATTTTTCAGGATCTATATATGAAGTAGCTTCATCAAGTATTACAATAGGTGCATTTTTGAGCATTGCTCTCGCTATTGATATTCTTTGCCTTTCTCCACCAGAAACATGGCTCCCACTACTTCCGACAACCGTATCGTAACCATGTTCCATTTTTCATAATAAAAATCATGACAACCCGATTTCTTAGCAATGTCTTCTACTTCTTTATCACTGGCACTTGGATTACCCATTCGGATATTTTTCCCTAATACTTTCGTTGAACAAAAATTATCCTGCGAAACAAAGGCAGTTAAACTATATAATTGCTTTAATGGAATTTCATTAAGATTGTATCCACCAATATTTATATTTCCTTCCGTAATATCCCAATATCCAGCTATTAATTTTGCTAAAGTTGACTTGCACACTTTCCACTTGGTCCAACAAAAAGCCACTGTTGTCCCTTCTTTTTATGTTTAGGGATATTCCATGAAGAATTTCTTTTTCTTCTTCATATCCAAACTTTACATTTTTGTAAATCAATATTATATTGCTGGATAGTTACTTCTCTATCAGAATGCTTTTTGTTCTTTTCCTTCTAAAAATTAAGTTAATAGAATTAGCAATAGTTCCTATCTTAGCAAGACCATCAACAAAAATTGATTGTTTCAAGTAAAAGGTCCTGCAATACCTAAAGATAGAATAATTACAGATATAAATACTTCTGCACTTAAACTGCCGCTAATGTAGAAATACCAACCAAAATGGAAGCACTGTTATCATTGTAGTAGGAGATATATTTTTAGATAAAGATACAGGTAACTGACAGCTCTTCATCCATTCATAAAAAGTATCTTGCATTTTGCAATGACTTTATCTTTTGTACTTTGCGTACGATCTCTTGTCTTGATTAAATGTTTTTATCACTTCTATTCCATTGACGTACTCAATAATTGCAGAATTCATTTCTCGATTTACCTTTACAGATCCTTCATATTGAACAGCATAATTTTTCATTACGAGTCCCATAAAAAGCATTCCCACAGGAATGGATACTAATGATAAAAGAGCCATTCTCCAATCAAGAAATAATAAGTAAATAAATATACTCAAAGAACCTAAGAGATTCGATGTCATTTCAGGCAACAGGTGAGCGAGCGGTTTCTCCATACTTTCAACCTGATCCACTATAATCTGCTTAAAGTTTCCGCTTGGAACAGAGATTATTTCTCCTAATGGCATCTTTGAAGTTTTTCAAGCATTCTTAAACGAACATCTTTCAGTACACTAAAAGTTGCTTTATGGGATACAGATAAAGCTATAGAGTATAAAAATGATTTTAAGATGTAGGGATAACAATCCTATTCCTAACCATAAAGAATAAATTTTAAAATCCTCATTTCCTTTAACAATTCAACTAAAATACGACTTGCTGCAATATATGGAATAATCCCTGCAATAACACCGATACTCGCTATAAATACAGATGTTTTAACTTTGAATGTTCCTTTTTGCAAGCTCCCACAATATAGTAGCAGGACTTTTTGTTTCATAATCAACACCTCCAAATAAAATAACTTAATTAGCTAACTTAGTTATCTTTATTTTAAAAATATAAGGGCGCTTAATACCCTTTCCCTTATATTTAAAAAAACCTCGTAATTTCTCCCATCCATCATAAAAACTTCGAAACTATTCTTGTGTTTAACTTTACTTCTTCTTCTGTTTGAGAATGTATTATAATTTCACACAATGCATTAATATAAGCATGGTTTAACAAATGCATTGCATTTTTAGGGACTTCTGATTTTATATTCTTTTTCTTTGAAACAAAGTATAAATTTCTAATTATCTTTTTATATTTTCTTAAATGCTCGTAAAGCCTTATTCTATGTGCTTTCGAGTATTTTTTTACTGTAGGAAGATACTTCACGTTTCTTTTGCATATTTCCTCATGTCTTAGCTGTCAGAAGTGGTAAATAAGTAGTAAATTCATTTGTACTACTAAGCAACAAGACGCTCCTGTTGCTTCTCTTTATTCAAGCGTTTCATTTCTGCCATTGCAGAATCGAGATGTTGCATGTGCGTAATAGTTCAGCGTCATGGCTATATTAGCATGTCCCATAATGTACTGTAATGCCTTTGGATTCATTCCTGCATTTGCATAGTTGGTACAGAATGTATGTCGCAAACTATGTGGAGTGATGTGTGGCAATTTATCCTCGTTATACTTATTGTATTTCTTAACAAGACCTTTCATCATGCCGTTGTAATCACTTGCCACTTTTGGATAGTTCTTTCTATTAAGAAAGAGGAAATCACTATATCCATCAATCTCAACACGCTTATCATTCTTTCGATTCGCTAACACTCGCTTAAATGCTTGATAGGCTTCTTCAACCATAGGAACTTGACGTTCGCCACTTTTGGTCTTTGGTGTTTCAATGTAGTACCCAATTTCAGTATCTCTCAATAGCTGATGGTCTATATTGACAAGACGATTCTCAAAATCTAAATCTGGAAGTGTCAAACCACCAAACTCTGAAATACGAAGACCTGTTTTTAAGAGTATCAGAATTTCATCATAATTTTTGCTGTAGGTTTTATCAGCTTTTGCAAAGGCTAACAGTTTTTCTTCCTGTTCTTCTGTTAGTACGGTCTTAGGGACAGTATCATCATCAAGAACTGCTTTCAGTTGAAAGTCAAATGGATTCTTCCGAACACAATCATCTTGTATAGCAATATAGAATGAAGCCTTTAAAGAACGTTTGTAGTTATTGATGGTTTGATAAGCATAACCATTTTCACTCATTCTAATAGCCCATTCTTTAGCGTCTGATGGCTTAATACTGTCAATACTTCTTACACCTAACTTGTCTTTCTTCAAAATATCCATAAGATATTTGCGTCCAGTTTCAGTGTTTTTTCTAACCTTTGGTCTTTGAGCGTTCTGTTTTGCGTAAAGCTGGCAGAGTGTCATTTTCTTTCCTACAACATCAATACCATCATGAATGTCTTTCTGTAACTCTGCGATTTTCTCTCTAAGTGAGATACAATCACGCTTTCCTGCTGGTACTCGGTCTGTAGCCACAAGTTTCCACGAGTAAACAAATTGCGGTTCTCCAAATGAATCTATATATTTGTATAAGTATCTTCCGTCTTTTCGTTGGCTCTCTCCAGTCTTTAAGATTCGACCTTTATTGTCACGTCTTTTTTCTGACATGGCATTTGCTCCTTTCCTTTATGGAAAGAGCCTTGATACGACTTAATACTATTTTATCATATACAAGACCCTTTGGCGACGCTAGATTGCGTCCAATGTATCTATAATTTTTTCAAATTGTTTTCGTTTAATCTGAATACGATTGCCATTCATAATCAGCCAATTTGCATTTTTATTTTCCTCTGCCAAGCGTCGTAGCTTGTTTTCGCCAATACGAAAATATTTTGACGCTTCTTCAATGGTTAGGGTATAACGTTCCCAAATAGGAATGTCAGTCTGCTTCATAAAATCCTCCTTTCCAAATCACTTATTTGGATTTCATAAAAGTTGTTTTACCAGCAATCGAACAGCTTTAGCAAAGCTCACGGGAGTTCCACCCCTGCATGGTTCTCATGTAGCCATACTCATTGCCTGCGACGGTTTTATCACGCTCGGACTATTGACTGTATGGGAGTATCATTATCACGATAAGAATGTCGTTGCAGGCAATCCTGCTAAAGATTGCTTCTCGGATCACTAACATGAATCGCTCGCTATCTTTATAAGATAGGTCATGGCGGTTAGTTCCGTTGGCTCTTTTCTTATCGAAACGTATTCGATTACTTTTATTCAGTTTTCAAAGAACAATGGCTCGTTAGCCTATCAAAACACATTGAAAGCTCAATATGCTTTGGTGGAATAACAAACCTCCCTGTTCGGGAAGCGTGGAATGGTTTAGCACGCTTCCACGAAAGGAGAGAGGATATTACTTAATTTCAAATGACAAAATCTTTGTAATCAGTCTGGTTTCCATTCTTCCACGTAAGACTTCATCAACGACCATACTTTGATTGCCATATTCATCTTTCATAAGTCGTAGGGAACGCTTCGTTATGTACCCTCTGTAATGATGTAGAATCTGGTTAATCGCTTCGGTATCGCCATCTGTTGCCTTTACAATGAGAGGAAAGGGAATCATAGGATATTGTGTTTTCATTCTTCAAATTCCTCCATAAACTTTTTAATTAAGGCTAGTCCACTGGTTCTATGCCGATAGACAGTAGAACGGTTCAATTTCAACAGGTCTGCAATTTCTGAATCGCTCATGTCCATAAAGTAAAACAGCAGTAGAATTTCACGTTTCTTGTCTGGCAACTCACGTAATGCTTCACTCAACAAATCATTTTCAACGCCTACTGATAACCCATTGAGTGTAAAAATCTGAAAGTCAGTTGAATAGTTATCTGTTGTCGCAAACTGGCTAACAAGATAATCGCCAACATCCGAAAAGGACACCTCACGCTTTGCAATCCTTGAAAGATAAAGCATATAATTCTTTCGCTCGTCTTCCATAGCACGTTTACAGATATAGTCAAACTGATTTTCTATTGTGGTCTGAAAAGAAGATGGTTTTCATGTTTCTCACCCCCTTTCTGTCTAGGAAAGGAAGTGAGCCTTGCTCGTTTATCTCCTTTCACTCTTAGTCCCAATGTGAAAGGGGGATTTGTTGCATTACTGATAAATAAACTTTGTAAAAAAGTTCTGAATAGCCAAAAAAGCATATAAACAGATTTATTTCTCTGTTTACATGCTTCTGTTATTCTATCTATATGATTTATAAAACCACATTGGTGGACGTACTTATCTATTGCAGATAGACGACTTTTTTTGACAAGAACCCAATGTAAGGAAATTTATTGTATATGATGTACTTCATGGCGACGTTGACCTCCAACAAACCGCCATTTTGGAAGTAATATACAATATTTTAACAGCGTAAATAGCACTACCATATAACGGTTTTTTTATTGGCGTTTAGTAGTGCTTTTTTTATTAAATATAAAACCTATAAACCATATAACACGCTTTTTCTATACCTGTTTTTTTAATTCAGTAGGAACAATAAAAATGTATAGAGGTGGTCTACTATGCGTAAAAAGAAGATAAATATGATTTTAGAGCCTTTTGGTTTAGCCATTAAAGAAGCTCGATTGAAACGAGGTTTAACTCGTGAACAAGTGGGAGCATTGATTGAAATTGACCCACGGTACTTAACTAATATTGAAAATAAAGGGCAACACCCCAGCATACAAGTTCTTTATGACCTTGTATCGTTACTTCATGTTTCCGTTGATGAATTTTTCTTACCTGCTAATAACTTGGTAAAAAGCACCCGACGATTACAGATAGAGAAATACATGGATAGCTTTACAGACAAAGAACTATCCTTAATGGAATCTTTAGCCAGCGGTATCAACGAAGCAAGAAACATCGAAGACTAATTAAAAGAATCCATACATAACGGAAAGAGCCGATAAAATGAGATTGTATTAATCTCATTTTATCGGCTCTGCGTCTTTGCGTCTGGCTCTGTAATCACAGTTACTTTGAACTGCTTTATTTCAATTAAATTTTCTTGTCTGCATTTCGGACAATAGAGGGGGAATTTTTTTAATTCAGTATCTTCCCTTATCTTTAATCGTGTTTTATTTCCACATACAGGACACAATATCCACTTGTAGTTTATAATAACTATCTCCTCCTTTACACTTTAATTCAAATCTTTATTAAAAAATATTTCATCTTATTTAACAAGAAACCATATTTATATAACAACATAAAATACACTAAGTTATTTTATTGAACATATATCGTACTTTATCTATCCGACTATTTGGACGACGGGGCTGGCAAACAGGTTCACCGGTAGTAACATGGTACCCTTTTAACTCTGTTAAACAAACACTACGTCCATTTGTAAAGAAAGTTAAATCACTACGATATTCTTGAATACACCGAGCAGGGATTTCTCCACTAAGAATGACCTCATTATTTTTCAATTGAGTGTCTACGATGTTCGCACAATATTTAGGAGCATCGTTGTATGCTCGTGAAAGATATTCCTGTGGCGCATAAATTTTAAAACTAAGATATGGCTCTAACAATTCTGTTCCAGCTTTTTTTAAGACTTGTTCCAATACAATAGGAGCAAGCATCCGAAAAATCTGCTGGGGTACTAACAGGGCTATAGTATAAGCTCATACTTAAAAACAGATTTTACAGTCCGTCACATTCCAACCATACAATCCTTGTTCACAGCCATAGCGTATCCCTCCATAACTGCATTTTTGAAACGATTGATTTAAGTATCCAAGAGAAACCGAGCTCTCATACTGTACTCCGCTCCCTAATGGAAGCGGTGCTACAGATAGACCAATGGAAGCCCAGAAAGGATTCGGTGGAACTTCGATGTGAATGGTATACTCTGCTTTTTTTAACGGTCTTTCCATATAAATGACTGTAGGCTCTTTTATTTCTATCTCCACATGATACTTTTCTTGCAGCAGAGCACAAGTCACTTCCATTTGTACTTTCCCTAAGAAAGAAAGTATGATTTCATGTGTCGCAGAATCCACATAATATCGCAGAAGCGGGTCACTGTCGGAGATTTCTAAAAGTGCATCAAGTAACATTTCCCTTTGTTGAGGTTTGCTCGGTTCAACAGTCGTTTGCAGCAGAGGGAGGGATTTTCAATCTCTCTCTCTGTGGCAATAGCTTTTGTATCTCCAAGAACACTATTTAACTTCAAAAACTCATTCTGCAAAATAACAATTTCCCCGGAATAAGCCTCTATCGATTTTACATAATTCACCATTTATTGAAGTATACATTTCTGTAACTTTTTATTTTTTTCCTTTTTCCGATATTCTAACCGAATCTCGCAAATGCAGTACGCCACTATAAAGACGTATATATGCAAGACGCTGTCTTTTTTTCCGAATACTCAATTTTGAAAAACTTTTTCCGCAAAGTTCAGACTGACCTCGATGTGTTGATGAATAAAATTTATTCGTAATCACTTCTATAAGGTTATCAATCCCTATATTGTTTTTGCACTTCCGTGATAAACAGGGAACAGGGAACAATTATGAAATCTTATGCTTTCCTCTTGTTCGAGTTCTAATGCTTCCAATAATTTCCCCAGACGTATATTTCTCCAAAAAGGTAATCATTTCCTCTATTACCATATCCCATTGTTCAGATTCGGTAAAGTTCATTACACGCATATTAGGATGCAGTTCTACCTTCTGTTTGATTACAATTTCGCAGAAAGTTTCTCTTTAATATCCTGATAAACCGTTGATAAATCAATTCCATTTTGGTCAATCTTATTGATAAAAAAGATTGTGGGAATACCTATTTTCCTAAGTGCATGAAACAATATACGAGTTTGTGCTTGTACGCCATCTTTTGCAGAAATCAGTAGAATTGCCCCATCTAATACTGATAATGAACGATATACTTCTGCTAAAAAATCCATATGTCCTGGCGTGTCTATGATGTTTATCTTAGTATTTTTCCACTGAAAAGAGGTTATCGCCGTCTGAATTGTAATTCCTCTCTGACGTTCTAAAAGCGTATTATCCGTTTTCGTTGTACCTCTGTCCACGCTTCCTAATTCTGTAATCGCTCCACTGTTATATAATAAGCTTTTCTGTTAAGGTAGTTTTTCCCGCATCAACATGAGCTAAAACTCCAATATTAATAATTTTCATGTGATTTTCCTCCATTCAAAAGCCCAAAAGGGCATAAAAATCCCAGTGATAAATACTCTTATCACTGGGATTTTTATGCATAACCATAGGCATACAAAGCATACAGATATTCTCCGGATACTTTAGAATCACATGATAAAGGTATTCTTAAACTGGGTACAAAAAACTAAGCCCTCCTAAAAAAGGACATCCAATTATTTGTTTCCCACTATCAAATTGACAGTTTATTTAAGAATACCTTGCCGCATATTTATTAACTCCTTTTTAAATAGATACTTAAATAATAGCACGTAAGAGCATATTTGTAAAGGAATCTCCAATTTTTTTATCAAAAGAGTACGTGATTACAAAATAGTCTGTAATAATGTACCAATATTTGTTATTCTATAATCTTCCAATTACTCCCTGTTCTTTTTCAAGTACCAAATCAAATTGAGATACCTGCGTTGCTTTGGTCTGCTGGTCGATATACTCCACTGTCAGCGATACCGTGACTTGATTATCCTTACGATTGTGAATAGGATTTACCAGTTCTTGAAAGATGTACTCTTTTTCCGATTGGTTTTTAATATCCCGTCATTCACATAGTAGGAAAGTTCACTGGCTGTCGCTGTAGGATAGAGCTTGAAGAACGTCGTTAAAAACTCATTGATTTCATTGGTTGTAATGGAATCAACCGTCCCCTCACTTTCAATGGCTTTTGGTTTATAACTTGATTTCTTAGGTATGTTGGTAATGGTCGGATTCTTAACCAGTACCATATTTCCAGAACCATCTACATAGACACTCACTATATAAGCAGAGTGGACGGTCTTTGTATTTTCTCCCTCTGTAATGAGCTGGTCTACACTGTAGGTTACATTAAACTCATTGTCGCCAGTTGGCTCTACCGTCCATATCTGAAATCCTCTTACAGAAGACGATACAGGAATATCTTTGCGTACTGTATCAACATTGAGAGCTTGAAGTTCATCTGTCAGATAGCCTTTTAGACTTTCCATTCGATTATCAATGGACTTATCGGATTGCTCCCATGAATAGTAGACTTTCGCAAAGTTCTCTACAAAATTTTCTACATGATGAGTATCAACGTATTCCTTTTCTATGATAGTTGTTTCGTGAATAGTATGAGTATCTATAGCTGTAAAGTGCTTGAATATCGCAAAGCTGAAACTAAGCCCTAAAAGTACCCACAAGGCAATCACAACCTTTTTATGAGGATTGACCTTATAGTAGACACGAGGTTTCTTTTCCTTTGGTATCTGTTTTTCTTTATTCTGATTTTTTCTAAATTTCATCATTAAATCTTCCTTTCTCATTGTTTGATTCGTCCTGCTCCCACTAAATGCTGTTGCCAGTAGGGGCTTGTTAAGTCGGCATAACCGATTGGGTCGCCTGCATGAAACATACGGTTATTGCCAAGGTATATCCCAACATGAGTAATATAAGAGCCAGCGTTATAGGTAGAATGAAAGAAAACCAAATCGCCAGCTTGTGCTTCCGATAGTGGGATATGCTGGGTCACATCATATTGCTGTTGTGCGGTTCGTGGTAAGTTAATTCCAGCTTTTCCATACGTCCATTGTGTCAGTCCGCTACAATCAAAAGAAGTAGTCGGGGAAGCTCCACCGTAAACGTATCGCCAGCCCTCATATTTCAGTGCTTCGTCCATGATGGCTTGTACCGTATCATCATCAAACTCTGTTGTGACAAGATACTGCGTTACCAGTTGCACATAAAAACATATTGCCATAGTTGTATCGCCAGCCCCCATTGATAGGTATGGCTATGGGATTGGGGTAAGACACTTTTTTTCGCCACCTGAATACTCTTTTGAGAAACTTTGAGCCAGTTCAAAGGTATATTTATTTCCACGATTAGCCACATACCCTAAGAAACCACCACCATAATTGTAGGACTGGATAACCGATTCTAAATCTACACTGAGCCTTTCGCTACTGGCTAATAATTCACTGAAATACTTCACACCTTGCTTAATGGATTCTTCTGTACTCAATGAATTAGGGTGGAAGACCGAGGGATTCCGAGGACTGCATAACATCTTCCGCAGTACCGCCCGATTCCACCTGTATAATCGCAAGAAGTATGTTGACATATTCTTCAACGCCATATTCTTTGGCATATTTTTTTCTACCATAGGCTTATGAGCCAGCACTTTGCGGAAACATTCACACCTCCATAATGAATATTGGAAATTCCGCTGTCCTGTTCATCTGAAAATAAAATGGCAACAAACAGAAGCAGTGAGAAGACCATCAAGAATAATCCAGAACCACCAATCACTAAAGTTTTTCAACTTCATGGTTTCTTACCGACTTTCTTAATGGTGGCGGTTTTGATTGGTGGTCTACTTCTGTATTTTGTAGTGGTACTCTTTGAACAGTAGACGGACGTTCTTTTTGTGATTGGACGTTGTGAAGTTCTATCTGCTGTAGTGGTTGAAGTTGCTGGCTTTTTGAACGGTTTTTTTCTTGAACGGTATTGCCTTGGCGTTCCACTTTTTGGACTTGAAAAAATCGGACTTAACTGCTGGACGCTCTTGTTTGGCTTGTTGAGATTCCTTTATATGAAGTCTGAATATTAGACTGTTTTTGAGGTCTGTTCATCATGATATTGTTCTTGTCTTGTAGTCGGTCTTTCATGAACAGAAGAAGCAGGCTGTTTTTTTCTGTTTGACCTGTTCCATTTCAGAGCGACGCTTCGCAATGGTTTTTTTCGCCTTTGTTCCTGCTGTTCCTTGCGTCCACTGGCTCTGTCCGCTTTGGTTTGAGAAATACTACTGGTTAAATCACGGACATTCTCTTTTTACTTTTGGATTTTCCTTGATATACTGCATATCTTGCATTGGTCGGCAAATCTTTAACCTGTTCTTTCAAACCACTAGCAGTGTCTACCATTCTGTCTTTTGGTATCAGCTACTGTACCGATGGTTTGACCGATACGTTTTTCCAAGTGTTGATTTTTTTCCTTTTTCCGTCTGGTCGGGAGTGATCTGCTTGTGTCCTTGCAGAACTCCCCTGAACCCGACTGTCCTTTTTACCTGTAACAATGGCAGACCCAGCCCCTAGAGTAGTCATGGAACGTCCAAGTTTCCGCTGTAGACGGTGCATGTGAGCGTGCATAAGCATACGAGGTTTTCTCATCACACGACTTCCCACACTTTGAGAATCGTTACTCTGTAGAGAAAACATACTCATTAAATCGCCCAGCTTGAAGTAGATTCCTGCAAAGGTCACAATCTGTAGAAAAAGCAATCAAAAAGAACGGATAACCAGCCGATAAGGTATAGAGCATGGTTGAAATACTAAATGCTGTCGTAATAATCAATGTGATTCCAGCTCGTGTCAAAATGGTATTAAAGAGCTTTGTTATGGCTCGTTTTGACATACCATCAAATGATGGAATCATGCTTAAAATAAAGCTCACAGGCAGAAACATAGCATAGATGATAAAAAGTACCTGCTGAGAAAAATCATGATTCCTGTTAATAGGAATACAAATATGGAAATCCCAATATTGAAGACAAATAGGAAGAAGACTGTACCTAAACGGTTAATGGTCTTTGTAATGGTTAGATTGGTATTGCTTCTGTCTTCAATTTCTTCCGCAACAATTTTTTCTCTGTCTTCGCCATTGTTGGAATCTGGGCTGGTGGAGAGCAGGCTTTCCACACGGTCAATACCGATACTTTCAATGTCTGAACTGTTGTATTGAAGCAGTAGCCACGGTTGCTGAACCTGTATGGAAAAACAGGCTATCTCTGATTAAGTCCACGCTGTCCTTGCCTTGACTATCGGAATGGGGCATGACAATCTTCGTGCCAAGTGATAAACTGGCATTACTGATGTCTGATGAAAAGTCATTGATTTTTTTAATGTAGTCGGGAGCGTAGGCAATAAAGGAAGCCGATAGGATAAACACCAGCACAAAAATTCATAATGGCATGAATTGCCTTTGTGGTTTCTCTCTTTATCAGTCCCGTATAGGCAACATAAACCCCAAGAACCAAAAATCAAGAGTAAGAGGAATCCAACATAGAAACCCTCTGTTGAAAATCCGTTTGCACTCACACCAGCTAAGGTCTGCATATTCTTACCAATGGAATCTGCTGTAGCGGAAATGAAGTCTAAGGAATAGGCTTCCTGTACTAAGTAACCTGTCGCATTGGAAACATACAAACTGATTGTCCAAATAAAATTGGTAATGGCATATAGTCCATACATGACCTGTTTTCCAATCCCGTCCGACCAGTTCCACGGAAGCCAGCCCCAGCTATTATCCACATAAAAATCCAGTTGATAGTTTTCAAGTGGGTATCGGCTGTATTCATTTGCCACATTGACCGTATCATCTACCAAGCCCGCAGCTTGAACCACCGTTCCCAGCATGGCTAAAAGAAAAATGGCAATCACAAGTGTGAAAGCCACTGTCATTGCCACTTTACCTAGACGTTTCAGCGTCCAGTTTGATTTTATTCTGTTTACTATTGATGGTTTCACATTTACACCTCTTTTCGCACAGGTGGTCTGGTATCAAAGGCATGGAGCAGTTCTTCAAATACAGGGTGGAACTGTATCACACCGACACGACCATATAAATCACTGATAAGGCATTGCCCGTTTTCCAAATCACGCAATCGCTTCTGATTGTTTTCGTCCTCTGGGTCTACACCAAAAAAGGCTAAGGTCTTTTTAATCTCGTTAAGGTCAGTGGAACGAAATGCAAATTTTAAGCCGAGGTTATTTTTCAGTTTTTCATCTAAGAGGTCGTCTGTATTTTGGGTCACGAAATATACCCCAGCGTTCATAGCACGACCAGCCCGAACCAGCTTCATAGATAGTGTTTTTCCTTGTGCTACCTGTAAAAAGCTCCATGCTTCGTCTAAATCTACAATCTTGAAAATGCTTCGGTCTGTATGGATAAAGTCTAAAGCAAAGGTACTAATGACAATCAGCATAGCAACGGATAAAAGCTCCATAGTGGTATATTCCTCAAAGGAAGTTTCCTTGTCGGGAAGTACCAAGTCCGCAACCTGTATAATGTTCAGTTGTTTTTTTCTAAGCTGATAGACTGCTCCACATAACCATTACTGAATAATAAATGTGCAAAGTCATAGTCTGTAAAACTTTCGATATGGTCGACTATACTGGTACTTAGTGGCGTATTCTCAACCCGTAATTCCTCAATCACTTTCATCAACCCTCGTACTTCACTATTGGTTACTGCACGAATGGCTTTTTCTAAGGATTGGGAAGCGTTCCCCATCACGAGAGGAAATCCCCTGTAAGGAATGTCAGAATATCAATAGCCAGTGATTCAGAATCTTTGGGATTTTTCATAATCACATAAGGGTCAAGTAAGCCTTTGTTTTTTTCTCATCAGAAGTCAGAGTGACGATATTGATTTCATGGGAAATCTCTGGCAAGGTTTCTTTCCATCTGCCACGTTCTGCTTTTGGGTCTACAATCACTGCTTGTGCCCCATAAAGCACCGCATAATAGACGATAAGGTTATTCGCAAAGGATTTACCACCACCCAGCGAACCAACAAAAGCCGACGCTAACGCATTGGTTACTGAACCCTTAACCCCTTGACTGGCAAGAGCAGGTTTCAGATAGACATTGCGTCCAGTATCTAAGCTGTAGCCAACATAAATCCCCTCATTTTCCCCCAGCATTTGAGTAGCACCAAAACCTAAACCAGCGAGGAAATCAGAGGTCACGTATTGAATATAATCATTCATATAACGCTTGCTGGCAGGTAAAAATTCTTCATGTAAGCCGAGCATATCCCCAAATGGTCGTACCAGTTTTACGCTTAAATCGTCATAAAAATCTTTCACTTCATTACAACGACGTTTGAGTTCGTCAAGATCATTTGCTGATACCCTTACCACATAAGACAGCTTGTACATAGATTCCTTGCTTTGGTCTAAATTGGTTTCCAGCTCATTCACACTTTCCAGAGCTTCCGCCACATTGGAGCTGGTTTCATTATCACTTTGCCAAGCGTGGTTATCCAAGTCTTTCAGTTCTTTCTTTTTATTGCGGACAGTAGATAGGGCTTTACGATTCGCTACAATTTCCACATTCATTGACGTATCAATCGGGAATGTAAATTGCTGTTGCTGGTAGTAGAAGATTTCAGAGGACGGGAAGTCCAGTTCTCCGACAATGCTGTTAATGGTAAAGTAAGCTACATAGACGGTTTCATCTTCCTGCTGGATTTTCAAATATCGCTGTTTTTCTTCCACCAAACAGCGAGTAGGCTTAATCAAGTCATAGTATTTAATCAGCGTTTCATTATCCAGCTTTTTCTTTGATAGATGGTACTCATACTCTTCATAGGCAGTGCCTGTCTGTCCGTAAAGGTGTTCAATCAGATAGCCGAAGTCGTCCTTATCTAACCTGCGGATTTTTGAAACGACGAGAGATTTTATTTTTCTAAGAGCTTTTCCATCTTCTGAAAAACGCAGGATTTCATCATTACTCATACTAACAAAAATCGCCCATCAGCTTATGGTTCACATCATAGACAAAATCAGACAAAGCATTTTTTGCTTCAACGGTAAGACTTTTCATAGAAAACTCCTGATCGTTGAGAAGCAACTTAAAGCCGATAAAGAAACGGTAGTTCACTTGATTTTCGCCAATCATGGATATTAAAGCGTCTGTCTGTTGGTCGATTTTTGTCATAGGCAAACCGCTTTGAGCTTGCCAGTGACTTCATTTTTTTGGAACGCTCTTGTGCAGAACGTATGCTGGATTCTGTACTGATTTGTAAAGCATGAATTTTGCCATCACGATTTTGTGCGATAAGCTGTCTGAAAGAATCATGCACTTGTATTTTCTGTTCTGGACTTAGAAATGAGTAATTGTAAGGAACAAGCTCATAGTAAGCATAACATTCCCCGTCTTTATTCCAGACGAGATTGTTTTCAATGTATTTAATTGGATATGCCATAAAATTCACTCCTAACTGCTGTAATGGCTTCTTGTGGCTGGTTTCTGCCAAGCGTTACTTTTTTTCCTGCATAGGTCAGCTTTGGTCGCAGTGCATAAGCAATGACAGACTTCAAAAATCCATAAGGCTTTTTACCATCAAAAGTTTTTGTAGACATAAACCATGTGAAAGCCACAGGAATCCCAAAGTATTTGAGAAATGCTCCCTCTATCATGGAAAGAGGGGGCAAGTTGCCAAGTATCATCACTGCAAAGAGTGACACGACAAACCATGTCATTTGCGTAAAGGTTATGGGAAACGGAAGTCTAAAATCATTGATAGAATACAGTACCTTTTCCACAGACCAGATACTGGTATAGCTTCGTATTTTCTTCATGTAATCAATCCTTTCATAAAAAATAGGGGTAGCTGATTGAGCCACCCCGTAAAATAGAAAATCTGCCAGTAGTAATGTACCGACAGATTTAATAGACGATTTCAAAAATCCCATGATTGGTTGAGATAAACGTTCCTGAAAGGTCTAAATCCCGACCATAGGCTTGATAATCAATATAGTTTTGAAGACTAGCTGGTACTTCGCCTAAAGCACCCGTTTCTTCAATGTAGTAGCGTGCCACGTCATACATATCATCACAATCGGAATGAATGATAATATCCTCTTGATGTTCGCTTAGTTCTTCAATGCTTGAAAAATGAGTGAGCAGAGCAGATAGCTCCGATTGTAATTCTTCGGGTAATTCCGATACCATTTCCCATAGTCGATTGAGTTCGCCAATGGAAGTGTATTCGTCAACCGTAAAGGGTAACTCGTAGTCATGAATGGCGTATTCCTCATATTCATCATTCAAGCCGATTTTCTCTTTGACTTCCTCAAAGTCAATGGGAAAGGTAAACCACGCACCGACCAATTCGCCCTCATTGTATTTGCCTAAATTCGCAATATAGACTTGCATATCGTCCATATATTCACGTCCTTTCTTTGTAGAGATTCAAAAATCCCTACCGCACTTTCGTTTGGTGTACCATTCCTTTTGCAGGAACATAAGAAAACCACTTATATTCCACAAAAGAACGGTTTTATTTAAGCACCAATAATGCGATTGAATAGCTCTAGTAAAATGTCTTTTACTCCAGCAGCGTTGAAGACTAAGCCAACCGCAATAATCGCAATAATTAAAAAGCCAATCAGTTTGCTAAACTCACGCTTGAAGCCAAGATACAAGCCAATCACAACGATTGCTAAAAGCACCAGTGATTGAGCGTTTGATAGAAACCAGTTATAAAGGTTTTGTCCAAAATTCATAAAAATGTTCTCCTCTCTATATTCAATGAATTTGTATTTGAGTTATTTTTTTGTTGTTATCACGTCCTGTTCTTTTACTGACTGTTGCTTCAAAATCTGCTTGTGTCGGTCTGTCAGTTTCGCATGGTCGAGAATGTCTTTTACAACCTGCGTCTGGTTGATTTCATCAAGTTTAATCGCAACCTTTAAGGTCGGGGCAACTTGATGAGATAGCCAGTTCAGCGTCCTTTGGAAGGAGTAAGGCTCTGGTTTTGTGGTTAGTTTTTAATCGTTCACGATTGTTCCCTAATAAACCAAGCCCATTCTTCATTCAGTTTCCAATCAGAACGAGGTTTGGAATCGTCTTTATCTACAAAACGGATATACCGATTGATAATTTTAAAGGCGGTATGCTCTGGATTGTCATAGACGAGTAAATCACGGACTGCATAATAGGCACGCTCATTTTTCAATCGAATCTCAAAACGGTTTTTTTACTTCTGCGTCTTCAATGGGAATATCATTTTTCTTGTACTGCTCGTAGTCCTTTTCATAGATACAGAAATAAACTTCACTTTGTAATGAACCGATATAGAGGGTGTTTCCCATACATTCCTTTTTCCTCTTTGCGTACCAGTTCGCTCACTGCGATAGCTTTTAAAAACTGCGGAAGACGGAGATACATTCTTCCTGTTGGCACTTTTCAGTGAGTACAGGGATATTTCAAAATCCCTGTCTTATCGTTAATGGCAAGGTCAAGGCGTTTCATCACACCGCCAGCCACCAAAACGTCCATAAAGAACTCATACCAGCTTCTTTTGTTGTGCCAGAAGATAGCTTTCAAATTGTCTGCACCCACGACCTTTCAATTCCACCAGAACTCCTTTTGTCCAGTTCATGGGAGCAAAGGACGAATATGTCGCCTAAAGCATAATGCTCTGAATAAGAATAGAAACCATAGTCCTCATGAAGAAAATAGGACAGTTTCAGTTGTAAGATGTTTTCGACCACCTGCTGTACGTCTGTTGTCGGAAAGCGAATCCTTACATAATCAAACAGCATTTCAAGGGGAGCGTCGGGATTGAAGCGTTCCAGAGCTTCCCAAAGGGACTGCTGTAAATCCTCTGATGGCTTGACTTTTCCTGTTTCAATATCGCTTAGATACTGCCTTGTAATACCAGTCGCAACAGCTAAACGGTTTTGAGATAGTCCATAAGCCAAGCGTTTTTTTCTTTTTAAATGCTGTAACCAAGTTTGTTCATTCAGTAAAAATCCCTCCAATCAAAAAGGCGTATGTCAACTTTTAAAGCCCATTTGACATACGCTGAAATTTTGTAAATCCCTTGTAACCAAAGGATTTTCTAATGTTTTTTTGACTGTTTCCTGTCGATTTGTACCCCCCTGTTAGATACGGGGGGTTAAGTGCTGGCGTGGCTATTGCCACACCAGCCAGCAAGATCAGTCCACACCTGCGACTTCCGCTTCGCACGTCGCCTGCGTGGACTGTCTGCTGTTGGATAACTTTTTAATTTCCTCCAAGAAATCATATCCTTTTTGGTACAAGGGGAGTATAAAACTCTGATATGACACTTGTTCCTACATCAACATAGCCACGACCTTTGATTCGCTTTTTAAGAAGAAATCCTTTTGTACGTCACTGCCAAACATCATGCCATAGCCCATTTCAGACATACGACCTAAAGCCACTCTGAAATTAAACTGATCACGGATTCCGTCGCCTAAATATTTTGCGTCTGGACGTTGACAAGCCAGTATTAGAAAGAAGCCAGCTTGACGACCTAACATGACAATCTGTTTCAGCTTATTCATAACTGCGGTGTTTTCTTTTGTTCCCAGCATTTCCATGAAAGCGACGTATTCATCAAAGATTAAGAAGTGTGCCGGGAGACCTAAGTAAGCATAATTTTTTTGCCAGTCTTATAGTTCTTCATCTGCTTCATTTCCTCACTACGTTTCATCATTTCTTCATAGAATGTTTCAATGCAAGAAAGCAAGTCTTCTTTTCTATAGTAGACATTTGCCATCACAGAACCTAAGTCCGCAAGGTCAGCATTTTTCGGGTCAAGAATATACAGTTTTGAATCTGTATGAAGCAAGGCTTCAATCAGTGTCAGTATAAAGTAAGTTTTACCGCCACCTGTACCACCAGCAATCAACATATGAGGGAGCTTATCATATTCCCACCATACGTTTTTCATTAAGCGAAGTTTACCATCTTTAGCTTCTACTTCATCAATAGAAATACGACTGGCTATGGTGTCATAGAGCAAAGTATATTCCACATAGGAATCCTTTAACTCTTTATCCGTCAGCTCACAGTACAAGCCACTCTCTAATTTCTTTTCCAAGTGTAAGAGTTGGTCTTGATATTTTCCCAGCGTGATTTCCACCCGTATCTGTATCAAGCCATTTTTAAGTCGATAATACATTTTAGGGAAGTAGGTTATCTTTTCCTTTGTACGACCAGCACTATCTTTAAAGAAACCCTCTGTTTTGACCTGTTCAGATTCATACCACTTGTTTTCAAGTATCATCTTTGCCAGTTTTTGACGGTGGTAAAGTTGTTTAACCGTATCATAGCGAACCCGTTTGAATACAAACGCTACCAGCAAGCAGATAAGAATTGCGACACTGAAACTGATAATTAAATAGGGAATGTCAATCTTATCTGCTTGTGATAGGTTAAAAATCCTGCTAGTTGATCTGCTGGATTGTCTTCACATGAAACAGTCCGACAACCAGCAGGAAAACAGGCAGGAGTGACGCTATCGTAAAATGAAAGACTAAATCTTTACCAGATGGGCGAATCCTTTTACCACGCTGTTTCATGCGAAAAAGTCTCCTTTCTACCTAGCGACTATTTGTCTTGTGTCGGTTCTTTCTTTGCTTGTGGTTGAGCTTTGAATGAACTAGAATCCTTTTGTCAGCACAATATCGTCTGCCTTGATATACCAGTCAACATCTGCTCCTTGATAGGTGGCAGTAGCAACGGTGTCCGCAATGGGATTGATAAGTTCCACCCGTGCGTTATAATCAAACTCTTTCAAAGGCACGCTGGCAGGAATACTTACTTGAATCATGCGTCCTTGTCCTTTGGATTTTAAGTCATAGGTACGTTCCTTGATTTCATCTGAAACCGACCCGTCTTCATTTTGATTCTCACTTCACGACGTAGAGCAGAGAATTTCAATTCTCCAAAAGTCGTGTCTTTATCTAATACAATGCCATTTGCTAATCTCATCATTTTTCCTCTCTTTCTTTATTCTTTTATCATGTCGTCAGCATGTAAAAGGTAATTTGTAAAACCACGAGTGCCGATTTTGTAGCCCTCTGCGGTAATACGTGGATTGACTAACTTCACACGTTCCTCAAAGCCGAAATGTTTTTTTCGCCAGCTTCAGCAGGAAGCACCACCACAATATCATCTGCTCTTTGAACATCAGAATAGAGATTATAGCTTCTTGATAAGACAGTTAGCCGTCCGTTGATTCTTCGCTGAACGACTTTATCCTCGCCAGCAAATTCTAAATTGCCGAATGTTTTTTCCATGTTGGGAATCACAAATTTAAGTTCCATATTTTTTTACCTATCCTTTCTTTTTTTATTGGCTGAATGAATGTTTGATGGTCTTAAAGAGTGGGGAACGACCTTTTGATTCTTGATTTTTTTGTTTTCATAAGTTCACTTCCTTTCAAAAATCAGGGTAAAAAATAGACACCTCATTTTTTTGAAGTGTCTACCTATTAAATATTCAAATTTTATTGGAAGTATCTTTATATCTTCACTTTTCAAGGATAAATCGTCGTATCAAAGCTCATTCATAAGTAGTAAATTAGTAGTAAATTGAGTGGTTTTGACCTTGATAAAGTGTGATAAGTCCAGTTTTTTTATGCGGATAACTAGATTTTTTTATGCTATTTTTATACTTAAATAATATGAAACGCTTTTATGTCTCATTTATATCTTCCTTTTCCACAAGAAGCTCTATATAATTATCATATTTCGTACCATATGATTTATATATTAAAAAGATTAAATAAATCTTTTTGCTAAACATATATAATGCAGATTCAATTGACCCTTCAATGTTAATTTTTGATAAATCTTCTCCACAATCTATATTTTTGAAAAGATTCCTCTTCAAACTTGTTATAAAAACCCAAAAGTTCTTTTGCCAATGGATCAACTAAACTGATAAATAAATCTTCTTTGTCATTAAAATGCCTGTAAAAAGCACCCGTTGTAACTCCAGCATCTTTACAAATTTTTCTTAAATTAGCTCGTTCATATCCATCCTTCAAAAAATTCGCTTTTACCACTATCCATGATTTTTATGTGTAAGCTCATATCCATTCAAATCTGCCATTACTCTGCCTACTTTCTCTTTACTGATCAATTTCCTGCCTCATCTTGATAACTTAGTTATCATTTTAATATTGTCGATCATGTATGTCAAGTATTTTCTGGAACTCTAATATGGTACAATAAATACAAATAGTTTTATACACGCTTAATGCTTGCTACTCTAATTATTCTTTTGTAGCTTTTTGTAGCTTTTGTAGCAAGCACAGTAAGTGTACGGACACTTACGGAAAAATTGATAAAGCAGCCCTTTGGGATCTGCTTCTTTTTATCAATTTTTAGCTTAGTTAGAGAACCCTAAGACCCCGAAATACATATAAAGGAGGAGTTACCTATGGCAAATAGGATACGAAATGAACGACTTGAAATTAAATTAACCGAAGAAGAAAAAGCTCTTTTTGAAGAGAAAAGGAAACTTGCAAAGTGCAGAAATATGAGTCATTTTATCCGCAAATGCGTTTTAGAAAAGGAAATATATCAAGTAGATTTAAAGCCTTTTCGAGATTTACAAGGATTACTTTCCAACGCTACAAACAACATCAATCAGATTGCAAAGCGAGTAAATTCGACAGGTGTAATCTATAAAGACGATATAAACGATATTAAAAAGCAGATTGAACATTTCTCAAAAGAGTTATGGCAAATTCATTCAATACTTCTTAATAGAACATCAGGAGATGATTAGTTTTTTATGGCAATTACAAAAATACACCCTATAAAAATCAACCCTTAATTTTGCCATTTCATATATTGTTAATGGAGAAAAAAACAGATGAACAAATCTTAGTAAGCACTCATAAATGCCATCAAGAAACTGCTCACACACAATTTTTAAGAACAAGAAATGATGCCGGAACAAACGGAACTGTTCTTGCAAGGCATCTAATTCAATCCTTTTTACCGGGAGAAGCAACTCCTGAAATGGCACATCAGATCGGTATGGAACTTTGCAAAAAGATATTGAAAGACGAGTATGAGTTTGTCTTATCTACTCACATAGATAAAGGACATATTCACAACCACATCATCTTCAATAATGTAAATATGGTAACAGGTAGGTGCTACCAGTCTAACAAGAAAAGCTACCACCAAATCCGTTATCAGAGTGATAAACTCTGCAAAGAAAATAGCCTATCTGTCATTGACGAGTTTTACGAAAGCTATAAGAAAAAATATAAGATTAACGGTAAATCTTGGTATGAAAACGAACAGGCAAAGCATGGCACTTCTTGGAAAAGTAAACTTCAATTTGACATTGATAGAATAATAAAACAGTCAAAGGACTGGGACGAATTTTTAAAGAAGATGGCTGATCTTGGCTATGAAATCAAATACGGTAAGCACATTGCTTTTTAAAGCCAAAAAAATAAGGCAAGATTTACAAGGACTAAAACAATCGGAGAAGATTATACCGAAGAAAGATTAAAAAGAACGAATTGCAGAAAGAGAGTTTATCAAGACTCCCGACGTCAAAAAACGCATCGGCAATGTTATTGACATGAACACCAATGCAAAGGTAAAGGAAAGCAAAGGCTACGAATATTGGGCAACCAAACATAACCTTCATACAATGGCTGAGTCTGTTATTTTATATCAGAGAACATGGCATTAAATCCGTTAAACAGCTTGACGAGTATATTCAAAAAAGCAGCCGATGAAAGGCAAAAATATACAAGAGAAAATCAAGGCTATTGATAAGGAAAATGCAGAAGCTTTCCACCACTATGGAGCAAGTTCATACCGTTAAAAATACAGAGCGTGCTACAAGGAATATACTGCTAATCCGTCTGACAAGGCATTTTTGAAAGAGTACAAAAGCTCAGATTACCCTATATGAAAATGCTCTCTCAGGCTTAAAAATCTTATTCAAGCTCCCAAATTCAAAAGGATATTTTAGCTGAGGCTTGATAAATTACAAGAAAAAAGAATAGCCTTATGCAAGGTATTCTTCCTCAAAATCCACTATGGACGAGCTTTATAAGATACGAAAAAATTACGGAATTTATATGGGTAAGGAGATGGAGAGATAATCTTTATCTCCTTTTTTCGCAAATAAAAAAAGAGTCGGTGCAGTCCCAAGACCACACCGACCATAAGTTTATCTCTCTGCTTCTTTTGATGTTTCTTTCTTTTCTTTAGGCTTTTCCTTATCTTCAGCCTGATATTTTTTGATAGCTCCAAGTACAGACTCTTTCTTTTCTTCTTGCCCTTTCATCTGTTCTTTTGCCTTTAACAGTTTTGAAGAAAGTACCCTGATGTTGGTATGTTCTTTACCGTTGTCATCAACAGAAGTTCTGATTTGTCCAAAAAGCTTAACAAAATCTCCCTGCTTAAAGTCCTTTGGAATATCACTCTTTTCTCCGTATACAGAGCAATTATGATATACTTTATCTCCTTCATCATTTTTTGAAACAACGGAGAAATTCGCCACCTTAAAGGTTTCTCCGTTCTTATTCTCCCTTTCAACTATATCGACCTTTCCTACAATATTTCCAACGATATTGACAAGGTTATCTTTTTCTGTCTGTACATAAGGCAGGTCTTTTATCTGCCCCTGTTCTCTTAATTCTTCAATCATATAGTCAAATTCCTCATGTAGCAAATTAACGGTGTCATTGTCCATATAAGCGTCATATAGCTTGTCCAAAGCACTTTCATCATTGATGCCTTTTTCCATGCTTATAATCGCCTTTACAAAGTCCTTGTGGTTATCATTTACCATATCTTCTATTTTGATTTCTCATTGCTTTGTAATCCATGTTTTTATCTCCTTTCATGGCAAAGGGAGATTGCCCTCCCTATCTTAAAAATTCCTGTTCTTTTGTTTTTTGCTTTTCTTCTGTTTTACTTTCATTTTGATAGGCTCTTATCTGATCTAAAATAGACGGCTTATCCTCTGATTTTTGTGTGTTTTCTTCTTTGATATGAAAATTGTCCTCCACATCATAGGGTTGACTCAAAAAATAATCACTGTCCTTAAAGTCATTATCATATCTATCCGAATACCGTCATTATCGAGGTCTTTTGCAAGTGGATCATAGAAGTTTCCTTCATCATCAATATCGAGTCCGTTGCTACTCTTAAATCTTCGGAATCAACATAAACTAAATCACTAAAAGAGGACATTTCTATTTCATTTTTCATATTCTTTAGAGCTTCATTTTCTCCCTTATTTTCGTAATCAAAGCTCTCTGTTTTTGATTGGCGTGTCATCAATATACTGAGTCCATGTCTTATCCTCTAAATTCAGTTCATACTGAATACCATTCCTTTCATCAGGGTGTATTGGTATAGGCGATGCCTGTATGCTTCAAATCAGGGTACAAGGTATTAAATTCATCATAGCTATGATTTTCTTCTGTACTCTCTATTACAGAAGTCAATGATTGCTCTTTTTACATCTTCTATAAGCGGATTATCATTTCTCTTTTCTTCCACTTCTCCCATATCAAGGAGCTTATTCAGTTCTGCAAGTCTTAACACCTTATTTTTAGTTCATCTGCCTTTTCAAAAGGCTTTTTGAGTTCTTCTTTGGCATTTTCAAGCTGTTCTTTTTGTGCTGAAGAGCTTTTTCATCAAAGCCTCTTTAATTTCTCAGGCATTTTCTCAAGAGCATTATCCAGTCTTGTTATATTACCGTCTGCACTTGTGCCAAGCTCTCCTGAATGCTTTGCAGCACCGTTTAAGCTGAAGTTATGCTCATTGGTGAAGAAGTTGTAACTTACCTCTAAATCCATGTTTCTATACTTACCTATAACCTTGCTTTCATTGATTTTTACTTTAGAAATAGCTTCAAGCAGCTTTTCTCCGGCTAATTTCTTATCGGTAATCTTTTCTCCCGCAATGGTAATGGAAGTAAACTTTTCCTCACCTTCCGCTTTAGGCTCTACACTTACTATATCTTTCTTAACAGCTTCAATTAGTTTTTCGGTTCTTGCGATTTCTTCCGGATAGTTTTTAGCAACCTTATCTTCTAATCTGTAACGATTGGACTTATAGTTTGCTTCCAGCATTTTAAGTTTTGTAACTTCATTATCCAGATCCATCTTTTCCTTGATTTTTGGATCACCTGTTGCAAGGGCTTTAATCTCCGCATAGTTAAGTGAACTTTCGTCCACATCTTCCGCCACTCTGACAGGTGTCTTACTTGTCATAATTTGAGAAATGAATTTTTGCTTGTTCTCAATGGTCTGCCAAAGGTAGGCATCAAAGGTGTTCTCGGTAATGTAACGATAGATATTAACTTCTTTATTTTCATTTCCCTGACGGACAATTCTACCCGCACGCTGCTCCAAGTCGGCAGGACGCCAAGGGACATCGAGGTCATGAAGTGCAATCAGCTTGTTTTGCACATTCGTTCCGGCTCCCATCTTCTGAGTAGAACCAAGCAAAATCCTCACATCTCCTTTTCTTACCTTTTGCAAAGAGTTCATCTTTTTGCTTATCAGTATTAGCTTCATGGATAAAGGCGATTTCTTCTTTCGGTATACCCATTGCTAAAAGTTTTTCTCTAATATCATCATAGATATTAAACTCCCCATCGCCTTTTGGTGTAGACATATCGGAAAATAGAAGCTGTGTTAACCTATCTTCTTTTGTCTTATCCCAAATGGCAAACACATTTTTCACGCATACATTGACCTTACTGTCAGGATTATCGGGTAGCAAAGGATTGATTAAACGCTGATCTAAGGCAAGTTTTTTACCGTCATTGGTAATCTTCAGCATATTATCTTCATCAGGTTCTACCACTCTATTTCTAACATCATCAGCTCTTTCGGATAGGCTCTTTAGAATTTCCTTTTGTTCCTCACTTGGCAAAGTCTTAATAACTTCATAATGCGCCTCAGGTGTTGGAAGATTAAGCATATCCGCTGTTTGAATATCTGCAACTTCCTTAAACATAGACATAAGCTCAGGTAGGTTGTAAAACTTTGAAAATCTTGTCTTAACTCTGTACCCTGTTCCCTCCGGAGATAATTCAAAGGCAGACTGTGTTTCACCAAAGGTAGATGCCCAGCTATCAAAATGCTCCAAATTATTTTTCTTTAGGCTTTCATACTGAAGATAACGCTGCATGGTATAAAGCTCTGTCATGGAATTTGATACAGGCGTTCCTGTGGCAAATACAATACCTTTTCCACCCGTCATTTCATCCATATATCTACACTTCATAAACATATCGGAGGACTTAAATGCTTCACTTTGACCGATACCTGCTACATTCCTCATTTTTGTGTATAGATAGAGATTTTTGTAATTGTGTGCTTCATCCACAAATAGCTTATCTACACCCAGTTCCTCGAAAGTAATAACATCGTCTTTCTTAAAATCATCATTTAATTTTTCAAGCCTTGTTTCCAACTTTTTCTTTGTCTTTTCAAGCTGTTTTACCGTAAAGTTCTGATTTCTGTCATGCTTATATTCCTCAACATAATTTATGATTTCATCAATCTGATCCTGAATATGCTTCTCTTGATATTCCTTACTCATCGGAATTTTTTCAAACTGCGTATGCCCGATTACTACCGCATCGTACTCTCCTGTGGCAATTCTTCCGATAAATCTCTTTCTGTTCTTCGGCTCAAAGTCTTTTTTATCTGCCACCATAATATTTGCCGATGGATATAACTGCATAAATTCTCTGCCTATTTGACCTGTTAGATGGTTCGGTACAACAAAGAGTGATTTACTGCACATTCCAAGCCTTTTACTTTCCATTGCGGAAGCCACCATTTCAAAGGTCTTTCCGCTACCAACCACATGGGCAAGAAGCGTATTTCCTCCATACAAACTTCTTGCAATAGCATTTCTCTGATGAGGTCTAAGCTCTATTTTAGTATTCATTCCCTCAAAGGATAGGTTACTGCCGTCATATTCACGATTTCTGATGGAGTTAAAACGCTCATTATATAGCTTTACAAGCCTGTTTCTTCTTTCCTGATCATTAAATATCCAGTTCTTAAATTCTTCCTTTATAAGCTCCTGTTTCTGTCCTGCAAGAAGCGTTTCCTTTTTATTTAATACAGAAGTTTTCGAGCCGTCCGGATTTACAATCTGGTCAAATACCTTTGTTTCTTTTAAGTTCAGTGCATCTTCAATCAGCTTATAGGCATTTACCCTTGAGGTGCCGTAGGTCATCTCTGCAAGGTCATTTTCCTCTGTCCCTGCTCTTTCCTTCTACATTCCATTCACTTGTCAGATTTGAAAATTTAACCTTAATATCCCATTTGGCATATCCCGGAGTTTTCAGCGTTTCAAAGATGAATTTTTCAATATCTTTTATCGGTATCCATGTTGCACCAAGTCTTACATTGATTTCACTTGCTTCAAGCTCCTTTGGCAAAACTTTTGTAAGCTCTGCCTTTTGGTATTCCAATCGGTTCATCTCATAGCTTATCAGCTCTTTTTCTTTTCCATCTTCCGCATAGCCAAGATGAGGTAGCTCTCTTTCCGTTTGTCTAAGTTTTGATAGATAACTGTCAACAATCGCAATCTTTTCTCTGATATTCCCTGATAGGTACTCATCTTTTGTTACATAGCCATATTTATATGAATTACTGTCATTTGCACAGGCAAAAGGTAAATCCCCATCCTCCAAGTTAAAGGATAACGGTCTGTAAAAGTTTTGTTCTTCTCTGATATTTAAGTAGATTTCTCCTCTAAGTTCTTCTATCAAAGTAGGTCTGTCTTTTCCTGTAAGACTTCCCATATAGTCAAAGTCCACATAACCTTTTTCAGACATAGATAACACAAGAGCTTCAAGGGAAGTGTCTACATGGTCGATTGTCTTTGCCTTTGTGATTGTTCTTTTTGAAAAATATCTCCCTTTTGCCTTTAAAGTTTTCTTCTTCATCAAGGATTTCTATGGAGGAAACAAGTGGAAAATTACTATCTTCTTTTAAGACTCTGGTATTACTTAGGTTATTGACATACCCATGCTTTTTAGAAAAACTGTCATAGACTTCATTGAGCTTTTCTTGAGCTTTCTTTACCTCATCATCGGAATAGTCCTCTTTCTGCTTGTAGATAACATCTTTAAGGGCAGTATTCAGTTCAAGATAGTCCTTAATCTTTTCCTTATTCTTATCCGTTACTTCTTTCTTTACGAAAAAGTGAGTTTTCTCTGTAATAAACCTCATCATCAATAACGGTATATGAAAAGTTCTTGACATCATCCGTTGCAGGAATTGAAGTGATTTCATCATCTAAAAGCTCTATTTCTTCATAAGTTGATCCTTTGGATATTTCTTCACTTGCTTTTTGTCAGAAGCTCTTTTTAAGTCGGCATTTTCTTTCGGCAGGCACGCAAGTGTGTTTCCAAATCTTCCTGAAACTTCACGCATTGTGCCGAGTACCTGCTCAGGATGATCTACTAAAATATTTGTTATATACAAGTCCCTTTTCATCTTCAGATAGATGTATCCAGTCCTCATCTCTTTCTCTGATACTGTCCCTTTTCTTTAGGAATATAATATCTGAGGTTACTTCTGTTCCTGCAACGCCCTTAAAGGTATCGTTTGGAAGTCTGATGGCTCCTAAAAAAACTCCACCCTTGCTGCAATGTAGCGTCTGACACTCTCGTCCTTTTTATCCATTGTGCCTGAAGATGTGATAAAGGCGATAACAACGCCATTTCTGACTTTATCAATGGATTTCGCAAAGAAATAATCATGGATCAAGAAGTTATTTTTGTTATACTCTCTGTCATTTACCTTATACTCGCCAAACGGCACATTTCCAATCACAGCATCGAAGAAGTTATTGGAAAAAGCTCGTTTCTTCAAACCCTTTAATCTGTATGTCGCTTTCAGGGGTATAAGAGTTTTCCTATGCGACCGCTTACCGAGTCAAGCTCCACACCATAAAAACTTTGACTTACTCATTTCATCGGGAAGATTACCGATAAAGTTTCCAACTCCCATACTTGGCTCTAAGATATTACCGCTCTTAAATCCCATACCTGCAAGTGTCTTATATACGCTGTAAATCACTGTTTTCGGTGTGTAAAAAGCTGTTAGGGTAGACTCTCTTGCAGCTTCATATTCAGATGGTGATAAATTTTCCTTTAAGAAACTTCTTGCAACTTCCCATTGTCCCTCTTTACTTTCGTCAAATACATCAGCAAGTCCGCCCCAACCGACATACTTTTGAAAGGACTTCCTGAGCGTTAATATCTAAATCTCTCTCACCTCTTTCAATTCTATTTAACATAGAGATTGCTTCAAAATTATTGTTTAATCTCTCACTTGGAGATAACTTTTCAGGAAGTGTTTCTTCTGTGATTTTAAAGTTATGAGCCTCAGTTTTTCTTTACTTCTACTCCCTCAATAGTCTTTTTCATGTTTCGTATAGGTCAGATTTTCAAATAGCCTATCAAGGTCGCTTTCAAGACGATAAGGGATTACATCGGAGCCTGTTATCATACCACCAAGATATTCGGTATTGTCCTTGACTGTTATTGTCTTTAGGTTATTTCCCATATCATCAAAGCGTGTGATGGTATAGTTTTTTATCCTTATATTTAACTTCATCTCCAACAATAAAGTTAGGTCTTTCAAGACTTACCTGCTTTAATAAGTCCTCATTATCTTCAAAGGCTACAATGGGAATTTGATGATTTCCACTTCTTGCCGGATCAATCCATAAATCATTTCTTCTTGTGATTTGGTTTTTAGAAATCTCCCTTACAGTGTATTCTTCATGGTTGAAATATACGGTATCGCCTGTTTTAACTGCAAATTCATCTGCAAGGCTTTCCTCTTTTTCATTAAGCTCTACTTCTTCTCTTTCTTTGAGGTAATCAAATAGTGTTCCCTGAACAGGTGTTGCAGCTATTCTTTCTTCTACTTCTTCAGGTACTTCAAGCTCTGTTTCTTCTTCAAAACTAAGTTCTCCGTTAAAGACTGACTGAAGCTCCTGCTCATCCATCTGCTTAATAAGTTCTGTGTCCTTAAGCTCTCTAAAGGTTTTTGGGAAATCTTCTAAAAATAAGCCTTTGAGCATTTAGTTCTTTCAATTCTTCAAGATTGAAATATCCCCATTCAGGTTCAATACCAAGTACAAGTCCAAAGGCATCTCCACTTTCCCTATCGTATTCTGTCATATACCAAGTCCAATTACTTCTAAACGGAATGATATATGCAGCATGAACTTGCTTATCTGCTAAAGATACATCTTCCTGTGCATAAAGCTCAGGCACTCTTTCAAGCATTTCATCGGTAATTAAGTTTTCAGGATCATCTTTAGAATAATATTGTGGTGCTTTTGCTTCTTCTATCTCTACCTTACTTTCTATTTTCTTTTTCCTCAAGATAAAGATTTTCAGAAAGCAGCTCATCAATATGCTTTGCCACGCTTGACCAAGTAAGAAATACATCACTGCAATCTTTCTTTTGCAATTTAAGTCCCTTAGCATCGTGCCATTCATCGCTTCCCATTGCACCTGAAACAGCATGAGAGCTTCCACCTATGCCATACTCATCTTTTAAGAAATTTGCTTTTTCTTGAAGTGTATGGTTTTCTTTGAAAAATTTTGTAATTCGCTCTTTTCCCTTATCTATTCCGCTTCCTCTTGACAGGGTAGCAAGAACTTCGTCATCTGTAATAAAATGGCTTTTACTTTAGGAAGTTCTGTCAGATTGGTACTATATTCCTTTCGTGTCAGCTCAAGCTCCTGTAATCTCTGATAAAAGGCTATCTACCTTGTGATAATGAAATCTTAGTACACCTCTGTTTTCTTTGTAGCCTGCTAAGAACCTACTGTATTCTTTAATTGTGTCCTTTAGGTATTCAGGATTTTTTTAATGCCTCAGATAGTCTTTTTCGTTTCTTCCGGAAAAGCCACCACCTCTTTCTATAAAATCAAAATAACCCTGTGCTTTTCCTTCTTCGCTTAAATCATGGTATAGATACCATAATGACTCTGAAATTCTGTCCCTTTCATAATCATATGCTTCAGAAAGTTCTACATTTGTGGCAAACTCACCGCTATTAAGAAGCCCGTTTATTCTACTTGCTGCATCATTCCAGCTTAAAATTTGCGTATCATCTTCTCTTGCCGAAGTCCCATACGCTAAATGAATGCCTTTATCCGAATACCAGGAAGATACCTCTCTTTCATCAATATATAGTCCGTTTCCACCCTTAAAGGTATCTTTGAGGTATTCTCCTAATTCTTCATTGCTCTTTCCTTTGGAAAACTCTGATATAACGGGAAGCCTACCACCATCATGGTTTCCTCCGTTAATAAGGACGGCATCAATATCCTTATCAGTTAGCGGAATAGTAAGGCTTATCTGTCCATAAGAATTTTTCGAGTAAAGAAAAAGAAGCCTTATCAGCTTCTCTTATCTCTGCTTCAGTATTTTCTTTTAGATTTCCACGATTTCCTTGACGGTCATCTCTTTCAGTGCTGAAATCATCGCCCCATACTGTGGATTGTTCTCGTCCTCTATCTTCCAAGCTGTCATCAGTTTCGGCTTTTCTGTTCTCATGAACTCTATCGCTTGTTTTTGAATATCCATCAGGTGATTTGTCAGCTTCTTCTCCTTGTATAGGGTCTACCAACATCTCGAAGTGGCTCTGCTCCTCGCTCTGTGAAAGGTAAGTGAGCCTCATCACTGCGTATATCGGATTCGGAAAATTCTTTTCATGAAGTCCGTCTGTTCCTCCAAACTGTTCAGCGTATTCTCCTGATTTTCTCTATTATCTCGTCCGTACTCTCCATTTCGGAGAACTCGCTCATTTTCATTTCTTTTCTGATTATCTCGTCGAAGTACATTTTCTTCTACCTCCTCAATTTCTTCTCTAATCTTATTATATCCTGCTTCTTTACCTCTTAAAAACTTCTTTATCAAGCTCTTTACTTTTCTGAATGGTTGCATCAATAATCTTTCCGCTAATATCCGATATGGTTTCGTCAAGACTCATAAGGAAATACTATCAAGTCTTTCAAAATTCTCTCTTAGAAGTTCGTTATCTATCGGATAGTCTACCTTAAATCTTGAAGCAACTGCATGACTATTGAGTCCCTCACAAACTTGGTAAAAGATATTCTATCCTCATCCGCTATTCTAAGATCATTCATAAGGCTATCTATCTTTTCATCTCCGTAAAGCCTGCTTAAAGAAAAGATATTTTCTAAGATACTTTCACTTTCCTCATAGCCCTCACTTGTTATCATTTCCTTTAGGACATCCTTATGAACTTCTTTGTCAAACTTCCAAAGATTTACTTCATTGACATCTCTGTTTCTTGAAACTGTCTGACCTATATCAAAGATATATGTCACCTTCTTGTATGTGCCGTAGTCCTCTAAAAATTGGTATCCCTTTCTGCCCTCGCATAACCGTTCGGTTAAAGCGTTCCCTCCAGTAGTCGAACTTGGCACAGGCTGTCGCTTCAGGATTTCTATCATAGATACTTAACTGACTTCTAAAGTCGTATCTCTGATTGTTTCCGACAACTTTTCAAGAGCTTCAGATATTCTGCTTCACTTTTGCAGAATATCCTGTTTTCAAGCTCCAAAATGTTATGAAAAATCATTTATTCGCATTTTTACCTCCTTCTTTTTTACAAACAAAAAGTGGTTAGATTTTTACTCTAATCACCTTTTTGGTTCTGTGTGCTGCAACTTACTGCAACTTAATTTTTTTCTGCTGCAAAACCTTATTGTATGGCACTTTTTAGAAATCAATTACCTACTAAAAATCATAGTTCTGCAACTTACTTTTATTCATTAAGTTCCCAGTGTCCGCTATTACCACTTCCTACATACTTCAGATTATCTATTTCCTTTATAGCTCTTTTCAATAGTCTTTACGCTAACTCCAGCTTCATCTGCACTAGCCTTTCTTGTAATCCTATCATTACTTCTCACTTTTTCTTTAATAAACTCTGCATGAGGGCTATCTTATCGTGAGCGACATCGTGAACGACACCCTGAGCGACATCATGAGCGACATTGTCGCCCCAACCTTTGCGTCGCTATCTTCTTTAGAGGAATAATAGTTCTAAATATATCTCCTCCTCAAATAACGGGTTTTTCTCCTGAATAAAAGCTGTGTGTACTTGTAGGTATTTCGCATTCCTGAACCAAGTTCATCTGCAAGACCTATTTCTCTAAACACCTTTGATATAGCAGGATTCTTAGGAAATGGCTCAAACTTCTGTAAATCTAAAGTTCCCATTCCATGAGCCAAGTTGCTGTTTTCAACAGTAATTTTCTCATCATCAATAATCATCTTTGCAGGATACCCACTTGAATAATCCCTATGAGCCAATGTATTGGAAACTATCTCTCTAAGTATCCTATCTCTTGCATTAACATTTACAATTCCGTCTAAGACAAATAAATCGTTCAAATGCTTCTGCCCAAACTCTATAAGCCTGTCATAGCTATCAATCAGATTTGTTATGACAACATCTCTATCATCATATCTATCCTTGTTTTCAACTCTGAATATTGCATCTGTTTTGTGTTGTGGAAGAACGGACATAATCGAGTTGTCTTTTCCAAATAACAGAATAGCAGCTAATGTAATTCCCTCACGCTTTGTTTCCGGATCTGTCAGAATGAGATTAGCACTTCTAAGAAGTTCTTCATTACTCATATTCTCCCAAACATGATTTTTATTTCGGAAACAGCCATTTTCTTAGCTTTATCAATAACAGAAGCATCAAGAAAATCAATATCCAGATTCGGATATACTTTATTTACAAAAATAGCTTCCTTGCTTTTCTTGCATATAGCTTATATACAAGTTCGGAATGGTCTGTGATATTGATGTCTCCCTCATAAGACCTATCCCAAATTCTTCCGTTATGCCTGCACACCTGATAACCTTCCGGCACTCTGATGTAAATTACTTTTTCTCATCTATATTAAAGACTTCAGGAAGCAAATAAAAGTGGTGGATACATCTTTTTGCGAGTTATTGATTGCCGTAGTAAATTCCTTAATCACTTTATCAACTTTGTCTTTACTAACACCGACAATCTCTCTTTTATCATTTACACCGAGTAAAATATGTCCGCCATTTCTATTATTGAAGGAGCATACTGTATCAAAGACATCTTTGGTTAAAGCATCTTTAGATTCTTTAAACTCAACATCTATCTTCTCTCCATTTTGAATTAACTTCTTTATTTCATCTATCGTCATCTGCTTTTTCACCACCTTTTATTCCCCAATGTTTTCTTCAATAAAAAAACTTTGGAATTTTTGAATTTCAACTTTATCTTTATTAACTACAAAAAGTAACATAATCTCCATTTTCTAAATTCAAAAGTTCCTTATCCTTTTCGGAATAGTAACCTGTCCTTTTTGCCATAACTTTTGCAGTATCCATAAACATATCTTTCATACTTACTTCCTTTCGCCCTACTTTTTCCTACAAAAGATTATAGCACTTTTTAGACATTTTTCCACTCTGAAATTAGTAGCCACTTACTTTATATATGTCAGAACAACCTCTTTTATCTCATTTTCAATCTCCTCTAAAAATTCTTCCTTTGAAGATTTCCCCTGTGCAATATCGGATAGCTCCATTTCCCACTTTGCGGTAGTTTCTGCTGACTTAAAGCTATCAGATAATATTGTTTACAAAGGCTAATTCCTTTATGCGTGGCTACAAGATTTTTCTTATCTCTTTCTACAAATCCCTTAAAGATTAGATTTTTCAATAATCCCTGCCCTTGTTGCAGGCGTTCCAAGTCCTTTCCTTTTCCACTTCTACACCTTTTTCTAAAGCATCATTTCCTGCAATCTCCATAGACTTTAAGAGTGTATCTTCAGTAAAAGTGTTTCGGAGGTTGGGTAAATTTCTTTAATCTCTTTATCTTCAATGCTAATAACACTGCCAACGATTGCATCCGAAATTCTGTATCCTCATTAGTTTGGGACTTATATTCCTTCAAATACTTTGTAAATCCCTCGTCTTTTTATAACCTTTCCTGAACTTGTAAATTCAAATCCGCCAAATTCAGCTACTATCTTCGTTATATTTTTCAATGAGTGGATAACCTACACTTGCATGAAATTTATCGGATATAAGGAAATAAACTTTTGCTTCGCTTGGAGGGAAGCTCCGAAAACATCTTCCTTTAATGAACTGATTGTCGGAATAATCGCATGATGATCCGTAACCTTTTTAGAGTTAAATACCGTCTTAATACGCCCTGTGTCAAAGTCATTCTTACCTAAAATGTTATTAACCGTACTTACAATCATATCTTCCGTTAAACATCTGCTGTCTGTTCTTGGATAGGGTGATGAGCTTTTTCTCATAAAGGCTTTGGGCATAATCAAGTGTCTGTTTAGCACTATATCCGAAATACTTATTGCACTCTCTTTGAAGTGTTGTAAGGTCAAAGGGTAAATCAGGTTTAGTAATCTTTTCTTTCTGAATGACATCGGTTATTTCAATCTTATCGCCTACTAAATTTAAGAGCTGTTCAGCAGCAACTTCATCATCAATTCTGTCTGTGGAGAGTGTAAAATCCGTTTGTTGACAGCTCCACTGTGTAATATTTTTCTTTCTTGAAGTTTGCTATCTCATCATCTCTTTTTTACAATCATAGCAAGAGTAGGTGTCTGCACTCTTCCAACACTGTAGTTTTGCTGATAAAGACAAGAATAGAGTCTACTGATATTCATACCGACAAGCCAGTCTGCTACTGCTCTTGCCTGTGCCGATTCAAAGAGATTATCATAGTCCTTTCCGTCTTTTAAGTTATCAAAACCTTCTTTAATCGCACTATCTTCCATTGAAGAAATCCAAAGGCGTTTCATCTTCTTTTTACAATTCACTTGATTATATACAAGTCTAAAAAAATACTTTCTCCTTCACGACCTGCATCACAAGCGTTGATAACCGTATCAATCTCTTTATCATTCATCAGTTTTTAAGAATAGCAAACTGTTTCTTGGTTGACTTTTGCCACTTCATACATATATTCCTTTTGGAATAATCGGTAAATCCGTCATATTCCATTTTGCATACTTTTCATCATAACTGTCTGGATTTTGCCATTTTGAATTAAATGACCAATACACCAAGAAATCCTATATCCATTTCCCTCATAATATCCATCTTTCTTTTCGTTGCTCCAATAACTTTTTGCAATGGAGATTGCAACACTGGCTTTTTCTGCAATGACTAACTTCATCTCTATACTTCCTCCTGTTTTCAATATGAAAGAGCGAAGATATTACTCTTCCGCCCTGCATTTGTACCAAAATACTGTATTATTTTTGTTGCAGCATTACTGCTCATCTTCTGCTTCTTCTTCATCTACATCATTTGGTTCTTCTTCGCTTTCAGCTTCAGAAAAGAAATCATCATCTTCTTCCTCTAAGGCTTCAAGCTCCCTATCTTCTTTCTTTTTTTACAACCCTTAAAGTAGTATCCTGCTCCCAATGCCCCGCCTACTACAAGTAAAAGAATTATATATGTCCCTAAATTGCTCTTTTCTTCTTTTTTTCTCAGGCTTTACTTCTTCTTTAATAGGTTCTTCTTTTACCACTTCCTGTTTTGGAGCTTCTTTTTTTCTCTACCATGTTCAGTAAATCATCTTCAGATACTTCCGTAAGAAGCATGACATTTTCACTATCTTCATCGTGGTTGATGATTAAATGAAAGGTCTTACCGTTTTTCGTTTGAAAGGTAATAAACTGCCTTGCATCTGCCGAATACTGATCCATTTCTTTATTATCGCTACTATCTTCATGATGAATCGGATAGTCCTTATTCGCATTATCCTTATTTTCTGTAACAGTTCCTCTTGCCTTTGACGGAGATGAGGCTACTTCCTATTGGTATTTACACTCTTACTTGTGCCATCCATAGCTGAATCTTGGCTGTTATTGTTAGCAGGCGTTTTAGCTGTCAGCTTATTAGGATAACGAATTTCCTTTTCTTTATCTTTTGATTGTTTAGTATTTTCATCTTTTTGTAGTATTTCCAAAACTTATCTCTGATTCACTTCCCTTACCTGTATTTACAGGTGGCTGAGAATTTCCTGCACTTGTTTTTATACTGCTATTTGGTGGAATTGGTGTAACAACATTAGATGATGCCGGAGCTTTATTCACTTCATTAGCCTTTTTTTCAAGATCTTTAATCTTTTCATTTAGCTTGTCCATTTTCTTTTTAATATCAGAAGATAAATCTTTGTTATCCTTTTCTTTTTTCAGTTTTTCTTTCAGACTTTCAATTTCATCTTCAAGAGCTTTGATTTTTTCCTTCTGCTTATCGCTTAACTTATCTTTATCCTTAATCTCACCATTTAGCTTATCAAGCTCCCCTTAAGTTCTTTTTGCCTGCTTTTTCATCTTGAAATATCCTCTTTGGAAAGCTCTGTCTGCGTTTCCCTTATCCTTAAGTTCAGCCTTTGCTATATTACGGATAATCTCATCTTTTCCATCTCCTTTACCTCATAAAAACAGAAACTCATCAATGAATTTCATATCATCAGGAGCATTGGAAGATCTCCGCTATCAATAAGTTGTCCTTTCTCAGCCTTTTATCTTTTTTCTTCCTTAAAGACCTTTTCATCTTCAAAGATATACCTTACATTTACTTCAACTTCCGTTTGAACAGCTTCTGTTTTTGTTGGAGCTTCAGATTTTTTTGCTCCTGTGCATAAACAACCGTCCAAAGACCTAAAATACAACTAATACTTACAATTACCGCAAGTGCTACCGTCCAAAACTTATTATTCTTTTTCAAACTGGTTTTCATTTGTTTTCTCCTTTTTTATTTCTGCTTTTTGTCTGTTTACCTTTGCCATCAAATCGCTGATTGTGATGTTATTCTTTCTGCAAATGGCAATGATTTCTTCATTTTCAAGCTCTTCTTCACGAATGAATAAAGGCTCCAATTCTTCATCAATCAGAGCCTTTTTATCATTTAACTTCTTTATTCTGTTTTTTACTGCTATCAGTTCCTTTTTCAAATTGTTACCTCCTATTTCTTTACATTTGGCGGAAAACCGAATCCTACGGGATGGTGCTTACAAAATGTTGCTATCCAATCATCTAAGGTAGTTACTCTTATTCGACCGATGTTATCAATCACTTTTCCATCTCCAATGTAAATACCTACATGACCATAGGTAAGCCCTGCACTGCTTCCGCTACTGCTGCTTTCGACTGCCACAAGCATTCCGACCTTTAGCTTTGACCTGTCTGATGTAAAGGTATAGTTTCGGTACATATCACAGGCATTCCCACCTATATATCCAAGTCCTGCATTTTGATAGACCTGTGATACCCACATGGCACACCATCCTGCACCCGGAGATGGCGTAATGTATGCAGCATTAACAATCTTCTTTTGTACTTCCGTAGATGCCTCATACTCTTTTCCACCGCCGATACCTCCATTTGCACTGATAAGGTCAGAATTACCAAAGGCTTCTCTCATATTGCCTTGTGCAAGGAACAAGGCTTCATAATGCTTTAGATTATCGGGATAGTTTTGCAAAGAACTTTCGGATAATGCTGTCCATCTCTTTTTTATGAAGCGTTACGATGAGTTTTTTATACTCATAAGGTTCTTCGTGGCTTTCTGTATATTCATTGCCATCTTCATCGGTATAGTTTTCTGTAACTGTCCTGTATCTGATTTCAATTTCTTCCCTATACTCAAGGTCATACATGGACTCAAATAATTCTTTTAATATGGATTCTACTTCCGATACACTCTTTACCTCTCCGCACCTTGATGTAATGTAGGATAAAAGCTCATGGACATTATGACCGATGTATTCTGTATTATTTAAGATATATTCATTATATCCGGGATAATTTTTCTTTCACATGGTCAACTTCACTTTTGAAGCTCACCCTCCATATCTGAAAATTTCCGGTTGATTTCACTTAGGACATTTGGCTTTGATAAATAGCTTGTTGTAAGCACAGAGCTTGTAGAGTTCATAAAGCCTGTCATTCCCGTTCCTGCAAAGTTAATCACAAAAGTCCCTAAGATAATGATACCTATGAAAAATAAGCATTAGTCCTTTTTGCTTTTCGGATAATCATATCCTTTGAGCTTTTCAGTGTTCCGATAAGTCCCTCTTTAATTCGATCTCTAAGCCTTGACTTATTCTCACGAGAAATTGCTACCTTTACCTGATTTTTCTTTTGAAATCTTTTATATGCACTTGCTCTTTTTATACTCATCCGTCTTTTTCAGTTCCTTTTTGGCATCACGAAATTCCAACTTTGACTTACGCTTTCTGATTGTATAGTCCTTATTTGTAATGTCATAGCCTCTTTTAGCTCTTTTTCTTATCCGAGTAATTCTTTATGCCATGAATGAGTTTTGAGCTTGTATCTGCTGTCTTTTCTCCTGCCTCTCTACGCCTTGATTTTCATCACTTCCATGAGATAAAGTAATCTCTTACGGTTTCACTTCCTTTGCAAGTCCTGACAGGGCAGATACCTTTACCATATCCTTTTTGACCTTTTTCTTTTGGTCTTTTGATAGGCTGCTATGAACTTTTTGCTTGCAGTATCTTTTCCAGTCTTTTTATCTTCAGGCTTATTCTCCTTTAACACATCATCCTTTTTCCTTGTATAAAGACTTTCGGTGTAGTTTTTTTCTCTTATAATTTTTTTCTTTTGAGCTTTTTGGCTTTTTGAGAAGCTATTTGTATTTTCTTCTTTTATGATGAAGATTATCCTCGACATCATAGTTTGACTCAAAAATAGTCGCTATCCCTAAAATCATTGTCGTATCTGTCTATAATCCCATCATTATCAAGGTCTTTTCCTAAAGGATCATAGATTTTTCCATCCTTAACCTCCGTAATATAATCTGATCTTCCCTGTTTCAATTGCGGAATTTACGCTCCCTTATCTGAAGCTCTATATTTTTCGTTTCTCTTGGATGTTCCATAAGACTTTTCATTATCAGCACTTACCTTACTTGTTTTTCATGCACTTTATCCTGAAACCGTTCTTTCTCATGAATGATTTTACCTCTGTAATCATCGTTATGTTTTAGCTTACTTTCTTCAGGTATCGTATCTGTTTTTACTATGAAACATCTCTATTTTCAAGGCTTGCCTTATGCCTTTCCCTTAAAATCCTTTTTCAGCTTCTTTTCCCATAGGCTACCCTCACTTCTTCCGCTTGGTAGTCATCTTCTGATAAAGGATTGTATCTTTTCGAAACTTATCAAGGAAAGGCACAATAGTATTTCCAAAGAAAAGTAGTCCCTCTCCTTCATTTGAATTAGTAACATATCTGAGCTGTGGAAGTGAGATTTTAAGTTTTCTTGCAAGTATCTCCCTATCTCCTGATGCTTGATTAAGCATTAAGACAAAAGTCTGTATTGTCAAAGATATTTTCTATCTCCTTACTCATAAGTAGGTCTTTGACATTCTGCGTAATACCTGTTGGAATACCTCCCCATTTACGAAATCTTTTCCAAATCTCTACGGAATAGGATGCTGTCTGCTCATCTTTTAAAAGCAAATGGAACTCGTCGATATAGTACCTTGTAGACTTGTTTCCTCTGTTTTGTGACACCTTATTCCACACCTGATCCTGAATAACAAGCATACCGATTTTCTTTAGCTGACTTCCAAGTTCTTTAATATCAAAACAAAGGAGCTTCTTATTCAAATCCACATTTGACCTGTGATTAAAGACATTAAGAGAACCTGATACATAGATTTCCATCTCTGTTGCCAGCTTCTTACCAACCTTTTCCTCCTGTCCTTTTAACATATCGTATAGGTCTTGCAGTATGGGCATATTACAAGGCTCTGGGTTTTCAAAATACTTTTCATAAATCTTAGGTAGGCATCTATCTATAACGGACTTTTCTTCTGCTGTAAGACCACTACCGCCTACTACAAGCTCAAGCATACTCATAATAAAGTTTGCCTTGTCTTTCAGCGGTGCATCCCCATCACCGTAGTTCATGTTTATATCAAGAGGATTCAGGTAATCCTTCGACTTACTGCTGACCTTAATGACTTCTCCCTTAAACTGCCTTTACGAGGGTTTCCATATTCTCCTTCCGGATCGCAGATAATCACATCATCATCTGTTACTAAAATCGCATTTGCCATTTCTCTTTTGGCACTAAAGGATTTACCGCTGCCCGGAGTTCCGAGGATTAGACCGTTTGGGTTCTTTAATTTCTTTCTATCTGCCATAATCAGGTTATGGCTTAGGGGCATTTAGTCCGTAGTAAAGACTATTACTTGAATTGATAAAAAGCTCCTCTGTGGTAAATGGCATAAATACTGCCGTTGATGAGCTTGTCAATCCTCTATCTATTTCAATCTTATTCACCCCAAAAAGGCAGCACACTGATAAGTCCCTGTTCCTGCGTATGGTCAAGTCTTTTTCAGCTTACAGTTATGCTTATTTGCAATGGAGCTTATTTGAGCAATTGTGTTATCGAGCTTTTGCACTGTCCTTGCAAAAGTTCATAAAGACGATACTTACTACAAACATTCGCTCATCTCTTGTCTGCAAGTCTTTTAAGAGGCTCTTTACATCCTCACCATAGGTAATTAAGTCCGATGGAAGAATGTCCATATCATAACCGCTTCTTACCGCCTTCTTATTTTTCCTCAATTCTGCATCTTATCAATATCGGTGTTTTTCTTTTTACCATCTTAATGGCTTCTGACTGATCAATTGCCTTAATATGAAAAGAGATATTGATGTTATCATCAATATCCAAAAACTCAGATAGCATACGGGTCAGATAGCTCACTTGCAAGGATTTGAAAAGTGGCTGACTGCACCGATAAATTTTCCAAACTTAAAATATCTGCTTGGCATAAGTTAAATTCATCAGGAGCAATATATGTCTTGGTGCTTTCTTTTCTTTAAGTCCTTATAGGAAAAACTCAAAGGTCTTATTCGGATTTAATATATCGTGAAGTATCTTTAGCCTTTTCTTCTCCTGTAAGACTTTCAGCACGAACCCCCATACTTTTTGAGATTAGACAATATATCTATCTCAAGTCTTTCAAGTTTTGATGTAGCCTGCTCTAAATTGTCTGCTTCTACTGTAAAGGTTATATATTTTTGATTTTTAAGTCCGTTATTTCCCTTTACAATCTGACTTTTAAGCATCTCTAAATTCAAAAGCGTATATCGTCGAAAACCGTCCTTTTTATCCGGTATCTGAATTGCCGACTTCATTTCTTCGTTTCGTCCGAGCTGATTGATATATGAAAAACTCAATGCTGATACTTGGATCAAAAAGAGTTTAGGAAAGTTTGCAAACTGATTAAAAATCAAGTCCCTATCTTCATCTAAGGCAAGCTGATAGTTGATGTCCTGAAAGGCTATACTTTTTACTGAAGTGCTTTTCATCAAGCTGGCATATTCCGCTTTTTAAAAGCCTTAGATAGGGAATGGTATCTTCTACCGTATATCTTTTTCGGTTCTTTCTTAAAGATAAGGTCAAGGATTCCTCCCTTATCTTTTTGACTTGCAATTACTTTTCTTTAAGTCCCGCTTTTGACTTCTCAATGCCTTTTTCGTTTTTGTATGAGTTTTATTTGCTGAATTTTTTTCTTTTCTTGTTCAAAGGGTAAACCTCCTTTCTCACTCTCTTTTGCGGTTGATAAAACTTATGAAGATAAATGTTCTTAAAAGTATTTCTCAAATGTCAGTCCGTCCTTTTCAAATAGTGTGATGAAAAAGATAGGAAGCGTGGATACGATAAGGAATATGACAGCTATGTCATTTAGCACAAACTTCCTCATAAATAAATAGACTGGTATTCCAACCAGTCCTGCAATGATAAATCCTATGAGCTGCCTTTTTGTAAGGTTAAAAGGCTACCTTTTGTCTTTACCTTCTTTAAGTCCTTGGGTATTTGTACATACGCCATAACTTACCTCCCATCTTCTTTGTCCTTTGACAGCTCCTCAAAGTGTTCATATACAGATCCGATTTCATCCTGAATAATTGCAAGTTGTTCATCTGTATTCTTGTTATATCTTTGCTGCATTAAGCAAAAAAATCATTATGGCAGCAACCAATGTCCTGTGTCCTTTCTTCCAATTCTTCTACCTTGTTATGAAGTCTGATTCTATCAATTACCGCCATAACGCCTGCTCCGATTACTACTGCTGTAAATACTGTTTTTTTCTTTTTATTCATACTATCTTTCCTTTCTTTTAGTGTGCATTTAATACGCTTTTGGCCAGTGTTCCGCTCTTTAGCATCATTAACCCCAGCAAAACCGCATAGCCAAGTATCGTCATGGTACTTGTGTGTATATCTGTTATCTTAATCGTCTTAACTAAAACTGCGTAAATTCCAAGACAAACCATTAAAAAAAGAGTCCTTGTAGTCCAAGTGCAAATAGTCCTTTGATGTAGTTTGTTCCAATCTGTCCCCACTCCTTGTTTCCCATTGTGGCAAAAGGAATAGCGGAAACCGATGAGTAAACATAAATCTCAAACATTCTTCCGTAAACTACAAGCATAATCACAACGGATATTACCTGTATAGCAACCTTGATGAGTGAGGTTTCAAAGAGAATCATGACAAGTTCTCCAAGCCCCTTTTCTTTTAGGGTATCCATCATTGCCACTATCTGATCTCCGGAAACGGTGGCAGAGGTATTTATCACCCCTGCCGCCTTATTTTACCATGTGCTGTGCACATCAAAAACTGCCATTGAAAAACTCAAAGGCATGGGATACTAACCATACAGCAATCCACATCTTGATGATGTACTTGAAAAAAATTCAAAGGTATCTGTATCGTGCATATTGTTCTTTTTGCATTACCATATTGATAAGCTCGATACAAAGAACTGCTGTGATGATTAGTCCCGCTATTGGAATGATAACGGAATCGTTAATGCTTTTGATAAAGGCAAATACATCTCCGTTCCACCCCATAGGCGTTTTACCTACATCTGTTGCAACTGCACCAACTTTATCGTTGATGTCAAGAAACATGGACTCTAAGTTTGCTTTGAATACCGCCCAATAGAAGTTCCTTAAAGAATTCTTCTATCTTGTCGAATATTCCAAAACATCTAAGCTCTCCTTTTCTTCTTAATTGAGTACATTGGCAAGTAGTGGAATGAGCTTAAGTCCGATAAGAACGATCCCTCCTCCAGCCATAAGCTGCTTAATACCTTGGCTCTTAGCACCGGGATTGTCATTACCATATCCTTCCATCAAGTTGATAACGCCCCATGCTCCAAGTCCTGCACCTACTGCCATAACCAAAAATCTTTAATACATTAACTGCCTGTGTAAAAAAATGCCATAGTTATTCCTCCTCGTTTTCTTCTTTTCTTTTCAATCTTGTTATATGACTTCACTACAAAGTTTTTGTAAGTCTTTCCCTCTTTTTCACGCTTCTTAAAAGTAACCAAAGATATGAATTAAATCGCCCTTTTTCAAACTCCTTTGCTTTCTCAGCTTTTTCTCCATAGGCTGCACAGTTAATATACTCCTTGCCTTTACCGTACTTTTTTTACAAGCGTGAAGTTTGCAATGTCTCACCGTTTCTCCGTCTTTTTCAAAGTTTGAGAAAGTAGGTTCCGCCACTAAGTTGGCGTTGATGTTAATCATTTCTTGTTTCATCTTTTTAAATTTCTCCTTTTTCATTTCAATAAAAAGCGACCAGAAGTATTACTTTTCCAATCGCTGATGCTCTTACTATTTAGTTTTTTTCTTAGTGGGACTTCTGATCCTTATCATCTTATCTCCTTTATTGTCTTTAACATATTTAAGGGAATTAGCATTTTGTCGTGTATATATTAGTGAAAGGTACTTGAAATACTAGTTCGCTAATTAGCGAGTTTCCCCTATTTATTGATCGCAATATAAATTGAAAAATAGGCATGAAAAAAAGACGATAGATTTTTTCTTTTCTATCGTCTTACGCATTTAGTATTCAATTTTTTTCAGTTCAACAAACTGAAATTTTTCCAGCTCGACAAGCTGGTTTTTAAGCTTTAGTTATCGGAATCCAAAGTTCCATTTTTGTAGTCTTTGCTGTGCATATCACCTTCATAGTAATATTCAAAGTCAGGTTTTCCTGAATGAATATAGCCATGCTCAGGGAAGAATACTTCCATTGCATATTTCCACCCGTTATGAATGCACTCCGGAACACTTCCTACTAATTCTACAACTGCATACTCTGCTTCTTCCATTTCCAAAACATCTAAGCCCATACTTGTGGCTTTGTCTACATCATTAACGATATAACCAGCCATATAATTTATTGTGCTTGGATTTTTCCACATCATGGCAAACGCCCATACTTTGACCGCTTCCTAAACTTGCAAGTTCATCGTGGCTATATTTTTCATATAGTTTACCCCAGACACTCGGACATAGCGATGAATTGATGCTTTGTTCATTTACCCCTGCAACTGTAAATGCTTGTTTCTTTTGAATTGTAATGTTCATGCTTCTTCCTCCTCTTACACTTAGTGCTAACTGCACTCGTGATACTAATTTGAATGGTTTTCCATTTCTTACCTCAGAAGGAGTAAATCCATGAAAATTATTTAAAAAGCTGTTCCAAATGAATCTGATGACTCGTATCCAAATTTGAAAGCAACATCAATAATCTTTTCATCCGTATCTCTTAATATAACGGCTGCTTCCGTCAATCTTCTGCTTCTTAGATATTCTGAAAGCGTTGTTTCGGTCAGAATAGAAAACAAGCGACTGAACATTGAATACGAATATCCGGATAACTGAGTTACTTTCTTTTCATCAATTTCATCATCAAGAACTGTTTCAAGATAATCAATCGTATCGTTAAAAAGACTTGATAATATTCATTTCGATTCCCCTTTCCTTCAGTTTATTTTAGTATAGAGGAAGATCTCTTTTCTTACCCTACAATATCCGTACAAGTTTTATAGGTTTCATTTCATAGAAATTTATACCTTGCTAAATTCAACAAATTCAAATTTATCTAGCTCTATTATATCAAATATACCCTCGACCATATAGTTATAACAGTAAATCTTACAATCTTGTAATTACCGTATTTCTATTAAAGCTTAACCTTGCCTTTTTCTCTTTATATATTCTTCAATATCAAACACATTCTTCTTGTCATAATCTTCTAAGAACTTATAGTTCTTATGCTTTGTGATGTCGAATTTATCTGAAAGAAAAAGGTCTTACACCTCTAAGCTGAAAAATACATTTACCACCGTCCATTACAGTAATCTCATCTTGGCTCATCAGTTCCTTACCTGTCTTTTGATAATTAAGTCCGAAAGACTTTTGATTTGACCTTGTTTCCGATGTGTTATATAAATCTATCGTTTCTTTTCCCAGTGTTTCAGACAATTCTTTTTAGTGTAGTTTTCTCCTTGCCACCAAGAAACAAGGTACTATCACAGTTACCTACGATTGTATCGGCATTATCCTTATAGATTGCCTTTAGCTGAGATTGTGCCTGTAATATAATACTTGCCGAAATCTCTCACTTCTGATGGTTGCAATCAACTTTTCAAACTTTGGAATCAAGCCGATGTTTGCAAACTCATCAAGTAGGCATCTCACATGGACAGGAAGTCTTCCGCCATATACATCATCTGCCTTATCACATAAGAGATTAAAAAAAGTTGTGAGTACATAATGGATACTACAAAGTTAAAGGTATCATCTGTATCAGAGATAATAACAAATAAGGCTGTCTTTCTATCCCCCAGTGTATCAAGCTCCAGTTCATCTTCACTCATCAAGTCCCTAAGTTCCCTAATATCGAATGGTGCAAGCCTTGCACCACAGCTTATAAGAATCGATTTGGCAGTTTTTCCCGCAGCCAATTTGTACTTTTTATATTGCTTCACTGCAAAGTGTGTAGGTTCTTTCTTTTCCAGTGCTTCAAAGAGTCTATCTATGGGATTCATATAGGTTTCATCATCTTCTAACTTCTGAAGCGTCTCATCATATTGAGAAGTGTTGCAAAGTTCTTTTCTTCTCTTGGAGCTTCATAGAAGATATATCCGATAAGGGCTGTATAGTAGAGCTTTTCGGCTTTGACCCAAAAATCTTCACCTGCTTTTTCTCCCTCGCCCTTGGTGTTTGCAATGATGGTTTGCGCTAATTTTAGTATGTCTTTTTCACTTCTAAGATAAGCAAAGGGATTGTATTTCATAGACTTTTTGAAGTTAATGGTATTTAGGATTTTATCTCATATCCGTTATCTTCAAGCATCTTACCGCACTCAAGGACTATCGTTCCTTTAGGATCGGTTACACAATATGACGAGTGCATCTGCATAAGATTCGGTTTTACATAAAATCTCGTTTTTCCACTTCCTGATCCACCAATGACAAGAACATTCTTATTTCTTGCATACTTAGGATTAGCCGGTCTGCCATTCATAGTTAATCGTTCTGTTTGCGTAAGCAAAATATTATTTTGAAACTTTTCATCCATATATGGATCTATATCTTTTTAGTTCCCCATCTTGCTGATCCATACTCTTTTCCATGCCTAAACTTTTTAGCGTTTTTCCTTTTGTATAGACAACGAATTTGATTAAAAGCAGCCATTCCTATACCTATTAAAATATCCGCCGGATGAATACTCGGAAGAAAAGCTCATTGTGTTAAGCTCCAATATCCCTGAAAATATTTTATCTATCACATCTCCTCCAACATAGCTTCTTACATGATGGGAAAAGATGTTTCCTAAATAGAAAAATGCAAGATAGGGAATGTTTTGTTTTTACAAACTTTGCCTTATCTTGAACCTTAAATAAAGCCCTTCGATGTCCTTTTAATATCTTATCTATCATAGGCTCTGCTCCTTCTGTTTATTCTTAACTTTTATCCTTAGAAACAGAGTTCTTTGCCATTTCCTTGAACTTTTTCAATATTCTTATGAATGGACTCCTTTCTTTCCGTTTTCTTTTCTGATTCGGAAAGAGCGTGCTTAAATGCTTTGTCCATAACCTTCATATCTTTAGCTTGAAAGAATACTGAATATTTCCCGCTTTCCTTGTCTTTCATCACAGAAAACTTAACACCATATCTATTCAGCTCTTTTTCAATTCCTTAAGCTCTGCTTCCCTCTACCGGAATTTCTTCAAGCTGTCCTTTTTAACCATATCTTTTGAGTTTTACTTCATTTCCATTAGCATTAACCAGCTTTTCAAGTCCTCCAAGTTTTTCTGCCTCTTTCATCAGCTTCTTTAGTAAATCCAATAGAAGTTTCCCTGTTACCTTAGCAGCTCTTACTTCCATATTCAGCGTTTTTTTCTTGCTATCTCTTCATTGATCAAGTTCTCTCACCTCCATTCAGTAGCCTCTCTTTATTACGAGCCAGCTTATCCTTTTGAATAACCTTTTCTAAAAATCTTCTCCTACAACCATAACAGGAATACATCTCTAAGATTCGTGAATAAATCCTCTGATACTCCACACTTTCTGTGCAATTTTAGAATTGTGTCATAGGAAAGGTTTGTGGTAAAAATAGTCAGTTTTTTGTTTTTAAGTACCTGTTATTAACAATGTTATATACCTGTTCTTTTGCATAACTTGTATCCCTTTCAATTCTAAATCATCCAAGATAAGAACGGAAGTATTTACAAGAGATTCAATATATGCGTTTTTATCAAAGGTCAAAATCCTCCTTTTTGTAGTTCATTGATAATCTGTGCAAAATTTCTTATCTTAACCCCTACCTGATATTGTTTAATTAGAGCATTGGCGATGGAACAAGCAAGGTATGTCTTTCCACTACCTACCGAACCATAAAAAGGAGTCCGATATTTTCCTTTTTCATTTTCTCATAATCTTTTTACAAAATTCTTGGCAATAATAAGGCTTTTGATTTTCTTCTCCCTGATAATTTTCAAAGGTATATGACCACTGAATAACAGAGTTAAAAGCAGCTACTCTTTAATCGCTCTATATCCATCTGCTTTTGTCTTTCCTTTTCTCTTGCCTCTCTATCTCTATCACACTTGCATGAGGTTCTAAAGAGCATCTTGTTTCCAAAAAACTCCATCACTTTTCCGTCTTTTTCTTTCGTGGCAAACTTTGCAAATAGGCGTGTCCATCTTTGATATACTCTTTTTCAGGATCATAAGAGTACTCTACATCCTCTATCATTACTTTTTCCAATTCTTTCATCATAGGTGTTCTCCTTTATCATATTCTTCCCATGTCGGGATATTTGATGTTTTCACTTCTTTTCCTCTCCCCTGATCTTTATAGAACCAAGAAAGGATTGTTGCTTTATGGTCTTTATATGTCTTTCCGGTGCTTTTTGATATATGCAGATAATCTCTCAATGTAATTATCAAGCTGTGAGTTCATTATGATTTGTAAATCGGATATATCTTCTGCCGTTAAAAATACATTTTGGAATGTTTCCAAGCCCGTTTTCACCAAAACTATATTCTCTCTTACTATACTTACTCTTATTATTCTCTATATAGTTAGAGTCAAGATTTTTGAACTTCCTGAAGTTCATTTTCTTTACTTCTGAGGTCAACATCTTTTACTTCTGAAGTAAAAATTTTTAACTTCTGAAAGTCATTTTCTTTTACCTGAAATACACTCATGAAATCTTTGACATATATGATATTCGGTTTTACCAAGTCCAATCCTTACTCTTTCAATCAGTCCTATCCCTTTTTGCTATCTAACTCATCTAATGTTTTTATGGCAGTAGGCTTTTGAAATATTTCTTCTTTTCATAATTTCCTCGACTGTGAAATAGATAAATACTCTACCTTCCTTGTCTATCCAGTTATTCTTAAAGGACATTCCTGTTCGTTTCAAAAAGCATGGAATAAAGGATAATTGCTTCGGCAGATAATCCCTTAAATTCTTCTCCATCAACCAATATCTCCGGAACTTTTAAGAAATTAAATCTTTCCGCTTCTCTGTTATAGAAATAGTCAAAGTCCATAGCTTCACCTCCTTTCCTTAAAATTTTTGCAAAGAAAAAGACGATAGTTTTTTCTTCTATCGCCTTTTGGTAACCATTTTTATGAAATTTTTATTTTACAAAACTGGAATTTGTATGAATGATGTGAATACTGTACCATCCCTAGTTTAAAGCATAATATAAAGTATCTATATAAGAAGAATTCTTGCCCTACTTGTTCTTTACATCATGCTTCTAATTAATCTAAAAATGTGTTTTCATATATTTCAGGAAATCATTTGATTTTTCGAAGAACCTCTTCGAATACATCTATTTTACTTTTTCCAATAAGCCAAATGTATTTGAAATCTTACTATATTCCTTACCTTTTCTGTGTCCAGATCCAGTGAGATCTTAACTTCTGTAAATCCCTTTAAAAACTTAATATGATTTTCATATCCAACAGCCTCGTTTGATTTCATCCATTTTTCAAGTTTACTTATTCCTTTAATATCAGTTTGAACATCTCCAGGAATGATTAATTGCTTTTCATTAAGTGAATCAATCAAAACTTTAACTAACGACAAAACTAATTGATCGAATTCTGGCTGACTCTCCCCAAGCGGGATTCTAATTTGAGTTAGATTATATTGATCTTCCGCAGATAATGGCAGATATAAATCCCAGCCATATTTTTCGTTCCATTGCTTTATTAAAGAACCATAAAGATCTTGAAATTTATGATCTTCCATATTTGACTCCGTAAATATATTACAGAAATCCCTTTGGAAAGATACCTGGCTTACTCCTTCTTCACCTACTATATTGTAAATTTTCCAGTATCCACGCTCACTTTCAGGTAAATTTCTTCCTAAATCGCCCAAATAAACTGCTATACAATTTTTATGATGATTATCTATTTCAATACCCCATAATGATTGACAACTCAAATATCCATCTCTAATCTCATATAACTCAGGTTTATTTACATATTTTTGTAATACATCACGCTTAAAAATACTGGTGTTAAATACATAGGAGCATCTGGATTAGACCCAAAATAATTATTCAGCTTATCTGGATTGCACGTGTTAAAAATCTCTTTTCCAAACTCGTCAACACCAATAATAAAGTCCTCGTAACTTTTCTTTTTCATACAGCCAATAACCACATTCCTCAATTGGCGCTGGCATAAGAATTTTTACCCATTAAGACACTATACACATATGTTGGAAAAATTCATATCACCGCCCCATAATCCATAAAACAGACCATTATCTTTAGATTCGATATTAAACTCTTTCTAGCCCAAAAATCAGATATTTTTCCCCATCAAACTTAGTTCTAATATCAAAAAGTAGAATTGCCATCTGTTTTGCTGCTGAATAATTACGTAAAAACTTCATTTTTAATTTGAATCGTTGTATCATCAATATATTTAACCGCTTCTTCACTTTCCCCCATTTTTCATACATAGCCCAATATGATTTACTATTTTTGTTATATCGAAGATTATTTAATAAGATAAACTCCTGTGATAACTCAATATAATCTTCCTCAACACCATAAAAATCACGATAATATAAAATAGATTCAAAAACCATCTTTTAGCAAATTCGCTTTATACTCATATGCGTATCCATTTCCTTCAAATCCGGGATTTCCTTGCTCGTTAGCAGAAACATCCCACCCAACATCATTATACACATCATCTATATGATTTAGCGAAACTAATCCACACCAAAAATCCTGCATCTGCACCATTCATATCTTTGTGACCGGATACCTGTATCCATTGTTCTTTTTCCTAAATTTCTCTTTATATATTCCACATTCTTGGTCTGCAAAATTATTTCTTTTACTCCATCCATCAAAAATAACTCCTAACATAATTTGATTTTTAGATAGTATAAACAATGTTTTAAGACGTTAATAACCAAACCCATTATTTAGATCTTTCTATGTTCTCTATATCTACCATCGCTCTTCTATATTCTTATTTAGATTGATTTTATTGCTTCATTGATCCCTTGTAAAAAAGCTATAACTGTTGCTCGATCATCGGTATTCCGTAAGGACTTAGCAGAAATCAGGATAAGTGCTTCTATTGCTGCTTTTGTATCGTGTAGCATAAAGAACGATCCTATGGCAGCAAATACACACATCAGCATGAGCAAGTACAGTATCGTTGTTCCTACGCTAAGCAAGAATGTCAGAAAGGCAGTCAAAATGCTTAACAGCAGGCTGATTGGGAATAAGATTATTTTTAATATCCATCTCATAAATACCCTCCATTTCTACTAAATCATTTTAAAATGCCTTAACGCATCCATGATAGCTTCCTCTTTTTCCGGTGTGCATTGTGGAATAACCCGTTTCTCTTTTTGATTTATTATAATGCTCCCTCAGTACAATTCCACATTTCTTTTTAATCTGTGCAATATAGAGTGTCGAAACCTTTTAAATTAAATTTTTTTCCAATATATATTCCTTGATTTGTGCATAAGTCGCTTTACTTTCAGCACTTGTCAAATCAAACTCATCAAGCTTAATTTCAACATCTATATGTTTATCGACATCAAGTTTGGACAATAACGCTACCGTCTCCACATGATAAGTATTTGGGAACATATCTACCCCTTTAACCTTCATTATTTCATACCCTGCTTCTTTTTAGTACTTTCAAATCTTGTACAAGCATCTTGGGGTTGCATGAGATATACAGTATCTGTTTTTGCGTTAAATCCTATTATGTCGTTTAATGCCTTTTGGGTTTATTCCTGCTCTTGGAGGGTCGAGGATGATTAGCTGAGGGAATTTGTAAGCTTTGATATCTCTTTGTTTGACATCTCCTGCGATGAATTCTATATTTTTACATTATTAGCTATAGCATTTTTCTTTTTGCCATTTCTACAGCTTCTTCTACAATCTCTATTCCTATGACCTTTTTGCCCTTTTGTTGACAATGATATTCCTATAGTCCCTGTGCCTGAATAAAGATCAAAAGATTATATCTTTTTCACCATCTATCATTTCAATTGCTGTCTTATATAGAGTTTCCGCTCCCTTTGTATTTGTTTGAAAATGAAAAAGGTGATATTTTTAAATTTATTTCCAAGCAATATATCGTAGAAATAATCCTCTCCATAAAGTACATCTACCCTATCATCTTTTACAGTATCTGACAATGAGTCGTTAGTCGTATGCAAGATACCCACTATAGTTGATTTGAGTTTTAAAGCTTGAAGTTTTTGAACATATTCACCTAAATCAAAGTCAAGCTGTGATGTTGTAACTATATTTATCAATAGCTGCCCTGTGTTTTCTCCCTTTCTTATCACCAAATGTCTTAGATATCCTTCATGACTTTTTAATGTGGTAATGTGGCAAGTTCTTTGATCTAAAATACTCTCCTGTCATCTTTAATATTTCTCTGTAGTCTTCATCCACCAAAAGACAGTCTTCTACAGGCACTATGCTCATAGGCGAATTTTTCTTATGCAGACCTATTATCAAATCTCCATCTTTTTACTTCGTTTCCAAAAGTAAATTCCATCTTGTTTTTTTGTATTCTTTTTGTAGTGGGCTTGGTACTATATCTATTTTATCTACTTCTGTATGTCCGTTTTATGAAATAGTTTTGTAAGTTGCTCAGACTTTGAGACTCAGTTGATTGTCATAGTCTACACTTAGCATACTACATCCACCACATTGACCATACTTACTACAGACTTCTTTAGTTTCAAGACTTGATTTTTCAATTACGCTTAGTATCTTTCCTTGAAATTTATCTCTTCTGCTTTTTGAATGAGAGCTGACACCTTTTGACCTTTTATACCGCCCTTTAATACTACTTTTTGTCCAAAAAGCTGTGTTATTTATACTTTCTCCACCAAATATCATCTCATCTATGTTTAATTCTACTATCTTGTTATTCATTTATTCTCCTAATTTTTGTTTATTTATTGTATTAATTATAAGTTCTTATTTGAATTTAGATTTAGTATTTTAATTTTAACATATGTAAGTAATTTATGAAACTTCTTTTTATATAATTTTTCTATTTGCTTAATTATTGCATTTTTATAATTATTTTTACTGTATATATATTCTTGTTAATATATCAATATATACTTTAAAAATATTATTTATATATTTTTATACTATTATATAAACTATTATTTAAACTATATTTTTCATCACTCTTATAATATTTATTGTAATAACAAAAACTGCCACATCATTATCTGTGACAGCTATTAATATAAATAATTACAACGAGAGTACTTAATTTGGTATAAGTTATCCTAATAAGCTGACCACAATAGGTACAACAACTATAAATAGTATTGTGCTTAATGTCACCACATTCGTTGAAAATTCAACATCCCCATTTCCTTGACTGGCAAGAATAGGCAAGACAGCTAGAGCAGGTGCAGCTGATTGCACAACAAAAGTTTTAAATTCATCTGCAGGCATATTTTTGCAGTCAAACTAAGGATTGCAAACATTACCACTGGTCCTAAAAATGAATCTACCTATAAGAGTTATAATAGTATCTCTGTCAAATTTAATCGTTTTAAGACCTGCTTTGGCAAGAGTTATTCCAATATAGATAAGAGACAACGGTGTTACTATATTCCCGATATATGTTAGTGTACTCGTGGCAAAATCCGGTATTGAAATTTTAAAAATTAAAAATACCAATGAAACCAAAAAAATCCTATAAGTGGTGGTGGCATTAGCTTTTTCCAATCAAATTTAGAAGAACCTTTGTTTTTACCTGACTTACTGTCACTTGTCATCAAATATATACCTAAAGTCCATGTTGAAATAGTATTCGTAATATAATAAATTAAAAAATAAGGTAGAGCTTCATTTCCAAAAAGTGCAATATTAAGTGGAAGTCCAATAAAAATTGTATTTGCATTTACAAATGTATTTATCATGGTTCCCCTACGACCCATTCTTACATTGAATAATTTTGACACAAATATAAGCTGAAATATAAGTAAGAACAAATGCTCCAAAAAGTATAAATCAATCCTTCTGATAAACTAAGCAGCTTATCAAATGTCAGATATTTCATTACAGATACAAAATAGATGCAGGAAGCGCTATATTCATAATCAAACGAGATAAGTTTGCTCCAAAAATTTTCTCCAAACCATCCGCGATTTTTGTAGAATATATCCTAGTACAATGATTGCAATAATTGGAATAATACTCTCAATAGAAGTAATAAATATCTTCATACTATCTCTCCTCCACAGTCATATATATTCAAGTGTATAAAAACTTGTCAATGACAACCTTTCATACACTTTTTATTTATAGGTAATTCATAGTTGGATAAATCAGTTGTATTTTGGATACCATTTAAAGTTATTAACCGCTTTTTACCATGTCTTTTTTCTTCAGAACGAGCAAGACCTTGTTCCTGAGCTTTCTTTGCAACTGCTTCAGCAACCTTGATAGAAACTTCTGCCGCATGCTTAAATGGTGGCAACACCGGTGCTCCAGGCTTACTCATATCAATAATTCCACTTAATGAGTGTGCTGCCTCACCTATCATTTCATCTGTCAGCAAACTTGCTTCAGATGCTAACATTCCAAGTCCCAACCCAGGATAGATTAGAGCATTATTAGCCTGACCTATTACATAGTCTACACCTTTATACGATACTGTGTCTGCAGGTATACCTGTTGCAACAAATGCCTTACCAAATCTGACCATTTAATCAAATCTTCTGCTCTTGCCTCAGCCAATTTTGTTGGATTTGATAATGGAAAAATCATTGGACGCTTTGTATTTTCGCACATAGCTTCTACAATATCTTTGGTAAAGGCATCAGGCTTTAGTGGAAGTCCCTACCAAAATAGTAGGTTTCACTGTTTTTACAACTTCTAATAATTCAGTCATCTTGTCTGCATTAGGAAAAATCAGAGCGTTTTTAGCAAAATGGTCTTTTGTTGAGGTGTTAAATCATCCATATCATCAAACAGAAGTCCCTGTTTGTCAACCATAAAGAAACGCTTATATGCCTCTTCTTCTGAAAGACCTAAAGTCACCATTTCACGATGTACACGAGATGCTATACTCTGCTCCTGCAGTGCCACCTCCAAAGCACAAGTATACCTGATCTGTTAATTTTTCTCCTGTAACCTCAAGCGCTCCAAATATACCACCAAGAGTTACTATACCTGTACCTTGAATATCATCATTAAATGTTGGAATCTGTTTTGCGATATTTTTCAAGAATATTTGCAGCATTAGATCGTCCAAAATCCTCCCAATGTAGATAGAGTTTTGGGAACAGTTTTTCAGCTGTTTTTACAAATTGGTCAATAAAATCATAATAGCGCTCACCACTCACACGCTCATGACGATTTCCAAGATAGTTAGGATGATTACGAAGTTCTTCACGATTAGTACCGGCATCTATAACCAAAGGTAAAACTTTTGAAGGATCTATACCAGCAGCACCTGTATAAACCATAAGTTTTCCGACGGATATATCTACACCATTTGTGCCCCAGTCACCTATTCCTAAGATCTCTTCAGCGTCTGTAACAACAATAAGTCTTATCTCTCTATCTCCTGCTGCATTTTTTTGAGAGTAGTTTCAAGATTTTCAGGGTGGTTAATATCTAAATATCCTGCATTTTGGGTATTAATAAATAGATTGCTGTACCCTTCAATAGTATCTGCTATAGTTGGATCATAGACAATGGGATTGAACTCTTCCAAATGTTGCGAAAATAAGTAATAAAAATAAAGTACGATTGGTATTGAATATTTCCATTAGAAAGAGCCTTTTTCCAAATCACTTGCTTTTGTTTTCATTTGTGCATATGTCTGTGCAGCCTGCTCCTCAATAGTTTGAACATAAGGTGGTAAAAAGACCTATAAGTCCAAGTTTTTGGCGTTCTTCAACAGTAAATGCCGTTCCCTTTATTTAAAAAGGATTATATAAGATATTATATGTGTTCATAATACACCTCCATTTTTGGTATTAATACTCGATAAATTACTTTTTAAATCATTATTTAAAAAATATATTATTATAATCAGTATAAAAACAATAATTAAAAATAAGTTAAAAAATAAAAATTATGTCCTTATTATCTAATTTTTAAATTTGGGTATATAATAAGACAAGTAAGATTTTGTAAAAAGTTAAAGGAGCAATAATGATAAGAGTGATGTTTGTATGTCATGGTAATATTTGCAGGAGCACCATGGCACAATGTGTACTAAGTGACATGGTGCAAAAAGAAGAATTTAGGAGATGAGATTGTAATTGAGTCATCTGCCACAAGTACTGAAGAAATAGGCAATCCCATACATAGAGGCACTGTAAATAAACTAAATGAAGTAGGAATAAAAGTTTTTGAATCATAGAGCTGTACAGCTTAAAAATCCGACTTGGAAAAAAATATGACTATTTCATAGCGATGGACAAGTGCTAATGTGAGGAATATGAGAAGAATTCTTGGAGATGAGGCAAATATTCACCTCTTGCTTGAGTACGCAGGTCTTGATAGGGATATTGCTGATCCTTGGTATACAGGTAATTTTGACAAGACTTATGAAGATATTGTCTTAGGACTTGAAGGATTTTTGAAACATTTTAGGTAATTAATTTATTTATACTATTGTTACTTTATATTGAGAGTGGTTTTTGAATTTATACTAAAAATCTAATAGAATAAAAGGAAATATATCATAAAAAGATGATACACTAAATATTTATTAACTAAAAGATATGCTATAGCGTATCTCAAATATAGAATTGATAAAAATCCATAGTTTAAATTGAGTTTAGTATTAAATCCTTTTTATATATCAGCTAAATGGGTATAAATATACTCATAGACTTTTAGTCTTATTAAATTAAGGCACAAAATTCTACCGACTAATGACATCCATAAAGCTTGATAGTTTTAATAAGATTATATCTAAGGTAGAAAGATATTATTGCTAATCAATATATTTATAAAAATTCATAATTATTCAATAAGGAGTATAATATGTTAGAAATTGGAACAAAGGCACCTGATTTTTACATTACCTGACCAAAATGGCGAAATGCATACTCTTAGTGATTATCTCGGATAGTACTTTATTTTTATCCTAAGGACAATACATCCGGTTGTAGCAAACAGGCAGCAGGTTTTGGGTGAGTTATACCCACAGTTTGAAGAAAAATGCTGTAGTAATTGGCATAAGCAAAGATTCTGTAGCTTCTCACAAAAATTCGAACAAAACTACAACCTTCCTTTTATCTTACTTTCAGATACTGAACTTAAGGTAATACAAGCGTATGATGTGTGGAAAAGAAAAAGAACTATGGAAAGACATATATGGGGATAGAAGAAGTACCTACTTGATTGATGAAAAAGGAATAATAACACAGGCACTTTCTAAGGTCAAAACAGATAAAAATCCGTCACAAATGTTGGATTTGATATAATGAAGATAATAATTTCTCCTGCAAAAAGATGATTGAAGATAAAGAGTCGATTTTACCTAATGATGAACCTATTTTTCTAAGGAAACCTCTCAGATTTTTAAAATTATCTAAAGTCCTTAGATTTTTGACTCTGCTAAAAATCTTCTATCAACAAATGAAAAATAACTGCCCAAAATATGGAAAGATTTGCAAATATGAATCTTTCATCTGCTTATACTCCTGCGATTTTTGCATATGACGGTATTCAGTATCAGTACATGGAGTATCTTCTCTTGACGATGATATGATTACTTATTTGCAAAAAAACCTTAGGATTATTTCAGGGTTTTATGGAGTATTAAGACCACTTGACAAGGTAACTCCTTATAGACTGGAGATGCAAGCCAAGATTAATATAGGTGATACTACCGGACTATATGATTTTTGGGGCAAATATATGATGCGATAATTGACGATTCAAAAACAATAGTCAACCTCGCATCAAAGGAATACTCAAAAGCATTGGAAAAATATCTTAATCCAAAAAGATAGGTTTATCTCTTGCACATTTGCTCAATTGCAAAATAGCAAGATAGTTCAAAAAGCAACTTATGCAAAAATGGCAAGAGGTTATATGGTAAGATATATGGCAGAAAATAAAATTGAAGATGTAGACGAAATTAAAAATTTCGACTCCATGGGTTATAGTTTCAATCAAGAATTATCCACAAAGGACGAGTTCGTATTTATTCAAAAAAAGCATGATACTAAGCTTTTATTTGATTAATTGTAATTCCACTCTTATCTTCCCTTTTTGGATATGCCTTTTTGAGTTATATATCTAAATCTTCCATAACCTTTTACAGATATAAGACAGTCATCAACTACTTCTCTTGAGGGTGAAAAGTATTGGCTCATAGTCTACTTTTCACCCTATTTGATTTCACTATGTTGGTAGATGTAGCCCTTGGCAAATTATATGCTTCAGATATTATATTATCCAGTCTAAGTGACGATACTGAGCATAGCTTTGTATCATACTCTTGCTGTGAAATTTCAAGTTCAGTGATATCAAGAATCTTGCTTTTTACTGAACAATGCTTTATTGACTTAAAATTAGTAAGCAAATAGTTGTCAATACTCTCATCTATAACTATATCTACATAATTTTCATGGAGATGTATGTCGCCTGTTTTTCTCTTACTATCCCCATTGACATCAATGCTCCGAGACAATCTCTATGTGAGATTTTTTTCAAACTTGAAATTACCGTAAAGTCTTAGCAATTTTATAGGGCACTTAATTTCATCTACTTGATAAACAGGATGTATTACGAAAAGTTTCCTTTCACTGTTTTCATCTCCTCCAAAAAGTAAGTATGATACATCGTCTGAAAAATGCATTGAGTATTGAGATAAACATTCTTTGTTCATAAGGATTCATAAAGTCTGTTTTTCTCATCAAAGTTTTTCAGCACACCTTCTATCTTTGAAATATTTTTATTATAAATGTCTTTGTTTCCTCATCTTTTATAAATGAGGGTATACTTATTCTTATCTATCATTTTTATTATGTTCTCCAAAAACCTATATTAAAAATGTATCGACTCCATCTTATTGTCTAAAAACTACTCATTAAGGTACTCCTGTAAAACTTCTTCTTGCATCTATACCCATTCATTCTGTCTGACTACCCTTTTACATCCATTACATAAACTATACCGCCAAATAATATAGAACAAGATATTATTTTAGTATGAGTTTTTGTTACTTAATAATCTAATTTCCTTGCCCAATCAATCTAACCCACCTTGTTTTATAATAAAAATCACAAATCTCATTTAGTTTTGCAAAAGACTCATATCGTTTTGTTATATTTTTATTGTATTTCAATAAAATCGTAATATAGATTTAATCAAATTATATTTATATAAAATATACAAAATCAAATTATCAAATATTATTAGTTATACCAAAAACATTTTTAAATTGCCATGTAATTTACTTGCAGTTATGGAAAAATCTCTGTAATAAATAGAGTTATTCAAAATAAGTACTTGGCATTATAGATGGTGATTAGTATTAAGTAGACGAATTACTATATATAAATAGAAAAAGACATTTAAAAAATAAATGTCTTTAAAAAGTAAGTTTTAACTATATCAACGAATCGTTAATTATATAAAAGAACATATAAATAACCAGTATTCTCAACATTCTTGCGATAAAGTTTATTAAAAAAATATAGCTATTATGGGACTGATATCTATAGGTAAGTTAAACCCTGACTTAAACATAAATTTTCTAATAGGATTTAGGATAATATCAACCATTCTTATTATTGAGCGAACAGGCTCTTTATAGATATTGATATTAGGCAACCAAGATATAATACACCTTATTAATATTAAAATCGAGATAATCGCATGAGCGGAATCAACAAAATTTAATATTAGATAGCCCATCTACGAGCAACACCTTTCTTTTCTACTTCTTGTTTAAGAATTTCATCTATATCCACTTCATGAGGTGAAAACATAAATATATCGTCTGAAAGTTTCTTCATATTTCCTTCCATTGCGTAAACAGCACCGTTTACAAAATCAAATATCTGTTTTTTGCAATGGTAAACATCATAACTTCCTTCAGCTTCAACTTGAGTAAATTTCAAAACAACTACCCTCTTATTTTTCAGACTGTCTACTATATTTGTAGCTTCTGAATAATTCTTCGGTTCATAAAATAAGTATCTTAACTTCTTTTTAAACTTGAAGAACTTGTTTCACTTTTTCTTTGAATTGTCGTTTCCTGAGAAAAATCTCGGTCTGAATTGAGTTATTTTTGTCGTCATTTACTTCATCATCTTCAATTTCTGAAGAAGCTACATAATCATCATCTTCGATATTGTCGGTATCGTCACCCGGATTAAAAATTTCTAATCTTATCGAATGCCATCTCAATTTCCTCCTATTAATTATTTTTATATAAATTCTTTCTCCAAATATAGTTGTCCCGATCCTCACCATCGTAGCGCCTTCTTCTATGGCTACCTCAAAAATCATTGCTCATACCCATGGAAAGCTCCGTCATCTCAAGATTATTTATATTTTTTTCGAATTAATTGATACCAATAGTTCTTTTCATTCTTTGGAAATATGGTCTGGTTTTTCCTTATTTTCCTCATAGGCTGCCATTCCCATAAGCCCCTTTAATTTAATGTTCGTATCAGTTACGACTTTTTACAAACTCGGTAAGCTCACCCTCTTTTTATCCCATGCTTTTGTTTCTTCGCCTGAAATATTAATCTGGATTAAACAAGGTATATGATATTTTTATCTTTTGCTCTCTTATCAACTTCATCACAAAGTGCAAAAAGAATCTAACGAATGTATCATACATGCCTTGTCTATAATATATTTTACCTTATTTTTTGTAATGTACCTATCAAATGCCAGTTAAGGTCGTTATATACCTCATACTTTTCTCACCAATTCTTGAGGTTTATTTTTCTCCAAAATCAACTACTCGAGTCAATTGCCTCTTTGACTTTGTCAACATCCACTGTTTTGCTTACTGCTATCAGCTTTACATCTTGTTTATACTTTGATTTTTCCAAGGCATTTTTTGATTAGGTAATTTACCTTTTCAATGTTTGACTTAATAAGATCCCCCATACTAATTACTCACATCCTGTCTACTTAACCTTTTGTCCATTTTTAATACTCTTAGGTGACAACACAACCTCATCATATAATTTCAGCTTTCCCTTATCCATAAAATCATCATAAGAAAATGACACTATGGAGTTTTGGTCATCAGATAACAAAATGTCGTTTATGCTTCTAAAACTCGCAATTCCTACTTGGTCAACGACATAAACCCCTCTTTTTCCATCAACATCTACAATAGCTGAATTAGGTATTAACATCCCCTTCGCACTGTTGTATACAATGTCGGCATTTACCTTTCTTATCTTCAAGAAATCAAAATCTTCCGACTCCGCTTTGAACAATCCGACAAACTTACCATCAGCATCCTTGTAAAAATCATAGAAATATACATTGAAGTTAACATCGTCTATCCTTATCTCAAGTGCAACATCTCTTTTTATAGCCTCTACATCCATCTTATCGAAAGATGTAGCTATATAATAGTTGTGGTTATCGACTATGTACCCCAGCACATCACCATTTTTTTCACCGAAGCATTGTCTATTTTTGACGGAATCTGTAGCCTTGTCAATATCCTTAACACTAATTTTCATCATGTTATTATATGAAAACAAATCTTCATAGCCGTCAGAGTAGTATGACATGTCTCCTGCTACCTCACTATGGACATAGGTATTGTCTGTAGCTATCTTTTTCAAGCGCAGATTTTTTTGGTTGTAAAGTTCCTGCAAAGTAACTGTCGACGCACCGGCATCTCCTGAAATTGATTTTTCTTTTCATTCATTGCCGTTAGCTCACTTTTCAATTTTGCAAGATAACCAAGATCATTGTTATTAATCCTTTTTGGATATCCAGATAGATATAATTTATCTCTGAATCCACCTGCATTGATTGAAACTCATAAGAATAAGAAGAATTATTCTGCATCTGATCTATCTGCAAATTTATCCTTTCCAATTTTGACACATCATTGTCAGAACTATTTGAATCTTGAACTTTGAAAAATTACCGAATTTTTGAGACCCTATCTCCTTGATTATAAAAATTTTTGTAAGTAATCCGTCCCTCTTACTCTTAACTGGAATCGATTTTTATAATAACCACATCTTTGTTTATGGTCTTTTAATCTCACCCAAGTCTACTACAGAAGTTTTGATTACACTTATCGACAGTTTCTCATAAAAAAATTGTAGGCATAGTATAAACAAAATGACAATACCGCCAAAATCAAAAGAATAAAGTTGAGTTTAATCTTCTTTTTCTTATTCGACATAACTTTGATTTCCCTATACTTATAAAAACATATATGTACCTTTTTCTAAAAGGTATATATATCATAATTTTGAATTGTACTATATTTTTCGTTGAAAAATAAAGACTTTTTTTAATAATTAAGCAACATATTTGTAATGTTATTGTAACATTACAAATGTTTTTGCCTATCTTTTTATATATTTACCTCTAAAATTATATACTTATTGGTGAATTCATTCAATATACTAATTTGACAAATTATAATCTCTATTTTAAAAATTAATAAATTTTTCTCAATAAAAACCATAAGTATTAATTACTTTTTCAAAAAAATTTGATAAAAACTTTTTTTCAACAATCATTAAGCTTCAATTTTGGCTTCATCTTCCAATTTTATATCAAGCTCACCATTATACGCTTTTTCAAATTGATCTTTATCTAATGTTTTCAAATTTTATAAGTGCTCCTGCGACATTGTGAAGATTTTCTATATGTTCAGTAAGTATTTTCTTACATCTATCATACGCTACTGAAACAATTTTTCGATTTCTTTATCTATTTGTGAAGCAACTTCTTCTGAATAGTTTCTTCTTGTTGTGAAGTCTTTTCCCAAGAATACTTCATCAGATGAATCTCCAAACGACATAGAAGGTAGATTATCACTAAATGCATACTTTGTAACCATAGATCTTGCCATTTGAGATACTCTCTCAAGGTCATTTTGCGCTCCTGTTGATATATCTTCAAGCACAATCTCTTCTGCAAGTCTTCCTCCAAGCAACTCTACAAGTCTGTCTTGCATATTTCGCTTTGTTACATAGTTTACATCCTCCTCAGGTAGAGTCATTGTAAACCCACCAGCTCTTCCTCTTGGTATTATTGTTACATGATGCACGGATCAAAATCCGCAATGATCTTGCTATTACTGCATGTCCAGCCTCATGATATGCCACGAGTTTTTTTCTCTTTATCGCTTATTATTCTTGATTTTTAGGAATACCTGCTATAACTTTTTGTTATTGCCTCTTCAATAGTCTCCATATTTATCTTTTTCAGATTTGCTCTTGCACTTAGTATTGCAGCCTCATTCATAATATTTTCAATGTCAGCAGGTGTAAATCCAGGTATTCGTCTTGCTATTGTACTAAGGTTGACATCATCATCTAAAGGCTTATTCTTAGAATGAACTTTAAGTATCTCTTCTCTACCTTTCAAATCAGGTATTCCAACAACTATTTCCCTATCAAATCTACCAGGTCTTAAAAGTGCCGGGTCTAATATGTCAGGTCTGTTAGTAGCTGCCATTACAATTACACCCTGGTTGTCAATGAAACCGTCCATCTCTACAAGTAATTGGTTAAGAGTCTGCTCTCTTTCATCATGTCCACCACCAAGTCCTGCTCCTCTTTTTCTCCCGACAGCATCTATTTCGTCAATAAACACTATACATGGCGCTGTTTTTAGCCTGGTCAAATAGTTCTCTTACCCTTGCAGCTCCAACCCCTACATACATCTCAACAAATCCTGAACCGCTTATTGAATAAAACGGTACTCCCTGCTTCACCTGCAACTGCCTTTGAAAGATATGTCTTTCCTGTACCAGGTGAACCTATCATAAGCATACCCTTAGGTATTCTTGCTCCCAAGTCAGAATACTTTTTGGGATTTTTCAAAAAGTCTACTACTTCTTGTAGTTCTTCTTTTTCTTCATCAAGTCCAGCAACATTTTCAAATTTTTATCTTATTTTCCATCTCCAATGTTCTTGGTTTATCCTTGTTCCCAAAAGCTGAATTGCCAAATGGTGTAGGCATATTACCTCCACCGGCTCCTTGAGAATTTTGTCTCATTGAAAAACAATACTCCTGTCAATACTAATATCAAAAATTATACTCGGTATGAAATTTATAATCCAAGAAGATGTTCTTTCATCAGGACTACCTATTATTTGAAGTCCATCTTTTGTTTTTCAAGTAATATTTTAGTAAAAGTACTCTTATCAATAGCTTCAGGTAAATATGATTCAAATTTTTTTACCATTTTTAGCTTCGCCTGTAATCTTTTGATCTGAAAAACTCTATTTTTAATGTTATCTTGCTCAAGTTCATTATAAACTGTTGAAAAAGGTACTACATTTGATTTACCGCCTCCTCCAAGATCAAATATCTTTGCTCCATAAGCGAAAAATCAAGATAATAAATAATAGAAAACACTATCTCCTTAATATTTTTCAACTATATTCCTCCTGTCTTCATCATACTCAAACTCAACTCGAAGTACATTTTGAGTCTTTGCATCTATCTTATAATCATCACTGATTCTATATCCAAATAGACACATCACCACCACATCATTACAAATTACAGGGAATAGATGTTTTTCATTATTTGGAATTTTCATCTCTATCAGCGCTTCTTTTATCTTCTTACTTCCGTCAAAACCGATAGGTTTTATCTTATCTCCTACCTTCCTACTTCTTATGACCATATCGCCTTTAACCTTATCAAAGTCAAATACCTTGATATATTTTGAAGTAGGTAGTTTAAGAGATTCCTCCTTTTTCAGCACTGTCGTCTTAACTGTCAGTCCAATCTCTTCAACTCTGGTATATCCGTTAATGTTGAGTTTGTATCCGTAGACATACTCTTCATCTACAAGTTCTTTTATAGTAAATATCAATTTGTCATCTTGTTTGAAAACTTTCAGGTACTTTGGCAGATGTATCATCTTACCGTCTCCTTTTTAGTTAGACTTAATATATCTTTGATGTGGATATTTTCAATATTATTCATGCTACCTATCAAGTCATATATTGCCAGTCTTATTACTCTTGTTTTTATAGCAATATCCAAATTTTCAAGGAGTTTAATATCTATTGAAAGTTCATCCTTATTTTTTTGTATTTTTATCAAATCATAGTTTTTCCTTGGCTACTTTTTCTATATAGTTATGGTCATCTCTGATTATATTGGCAGTCCTTGAAAGAATCTTCTTGATATTTGCAGAATACTTCTTTTTCTATATATGGAATAAGCTCAAGCCTTAATTTATTCCTTGTGTACTTATCTTCAAAGTTTGTCTTATCAATCCTAACTTCTAAGCAGTTTTTCTTCGCAATACTTATTGATATTACTCTTGTATATATCAAGCAACAGTCTTATTATATTATCCCTCTTGTAGTCCATACCTCTAAGACCTTGGAGTCCTGAACCTCTCATCAATTTCATCAATATTGTCTCAGCCTGATCGTCAAGATTGTGGGCAACAGCTATCTTATCAATATTGAGGCGTTGTTTTATATCAATGAGCATATTATATCTTTCAGTTCTTGCTGTTTCTTCTACTCCTCTAAACTCTTCTTTTGCTTTTTACAATATCTACAGCTTTTATGTTACTTCATTTTACAAAAGTCATAACAATATAGGGCATCCCTAATTGCATCAGTTCCCTAATCATATGATCAAGATGTGCAGCATATAACCTCAGATTATATTCTTCTTTAAGTCTTATAAGTATGTCAAGCAGACACAAAGAATCTGCACCACCTGAAAGTGCCACCAATATCGAATCATTTTTCTATTAACTTTTCTCTTTCAACGGTTTCTTTTGACTAACTGTGTAATCATGTACTCACCTAATCTTCCAAAGACTTCACCTTTATTTGCATTTTATTGTTGCCTGTGAACAAATATCTTATATCCAAATCATACTCTATTTCAATCATATATTCAAAACCTTCAATATTCTTTAATATTTCAAGTTTTTGGTCAAAATTCTAAGTTCAAAAATCTCCATAATCTGTGGAATAAACGCTATAATGCTCTACTCCTTTCTTAAATCTCATATTTGTTGCATTTTTATTATATCTTATCATAGTCAGACAATCATCTTCTATCTTGAGCACTGTCTTGACATCTTTCAAACCTGTTGTATTATTTTCAACATAACTTATTATATCAAAAATCTTTCTTTTTGCAACAAATCCAACAGAATTTGTTTTTATATCATCCATTTTGTTGCTCGTCTTGTCTTTTTGTATAGTAACTATGTCAATTGATACCTTCATTACAATATTTCTACCCCTTGTTTTGTAGTACTTGATAAAAATATTATCATAATTTTTCTTTAAGTTATTATAGGCTTTTTCTTAAATCATCATCTGTATATATTGCATACACAGTAGTCCCACTACCACTCATCATGGAAAAATCAGCTCCATTTTTATAAAAAAATCCTTTTTTTATTTGATTTATTATGTCAAATTTTTGTTCAATTATTTGCTCAAAGTCATTATAAAAATGATTTTTGACAAAATCTATGTCTATTTTTCTTTCTTGGTCAAAATATCATCTATAAAATCTAATTTATCTTTTGTTTTTCCATGTTTATCAAAATAGTGTAAAAGCTTCTTTTGGTGAGACATATTCTCGCTTGGTTTTATAATTATATATGAAAAGTTATCACATAAAACATCATCAATTACTTCCCCAATACCTCGTACACACTTACTGCCTCCAAAAAGACAAAACGGTACATCTGCACCTATCTTTTTGCAAGCTCAATTTTATTTTGCCTCATCAATTTTCAAATCAAATAATATATCAAGAGCAGCTATTATACCTGCAGCATCACCACTACCTCCGCCAAGCCCTGCTTGCATAGGTATGTTCTTGTTCAATTTGATATCTACATCTATCTTTGTTATCTCATCATTTTATCAGCTTTGCAGCCTTATACACTAAATTTGAATCTTGATTTATAAATGTATTATCTTGTATTTTTATACCATTTTTTTCCCTTTGTAACTGTTATAAAATCGTACAAATCTACACTTTTGATTAATCATAGTCATATCATGATAATTATTTGAAGTTAGTCCATTTATTTTCAAGAATAAATTGAGTTTTTGCACTTGTTTTAAGAGATATTTTATCCACTTTTTCCCTCTTTACATATATTTTTAATGTTAGGCTATTTCTTTAATTTTAGGGTAGTCTATTTCTTTTGCAATATTGACTGTATAACACTGTAATTATAATATTTTTGACTTAGAATTATTATAGTTTTGACTTTTGCAATACTGTCAATAACTTAGTTGAAATTAATTTTTACGGTTATGTTATGTTATTTTTGCTTAAATATAAATTTATAGTTCAAATCTTTAATGATATTAATCTAATACTAAAAACCAATTAAATAGTCCTAAAAGTATATTAAGTGTGTCTTATTGAAAACTAATAAAATATTAGTTCAATAAATTTTTAATATATGACATTATAAACGGTGATTAGTATAAATATTTAATAATCAATGTAATATAAAAATTTAAAGAGATATAACTATAATAGCTATATCTCTTTAAATCATATAAATTGTTCTGCTTTCTAAGCTCTTCCAACTGATCCAAAAATTTCCATTTTTCTTTTTACAGTTGCTTTGATAGCATCAAATCCGAGGAGCAAGTAATTTACGAGGATCAAATCCTTACCTTCTTGGTCTTTACCTGCTTCAATATATTTTTTCTTGTAGCATCTGCAAAATGATAGTTGACACTCAGTATTTACATTAATCTTTGCAACTCCAAGAGAAATTGCCTTTTAATCATTTCTTGAGGTATACCTGTTCCACCATGAAGTACCAAAGGCATATCTCCAATCAATTCTTTTGATTTTAGCAAGTGCATCAAAGTCCAATCCTTTCCAGTTTGCAGGATATTTGCCATGAATATTGCCTATTCCTGCAGCCAAAAAAAGTCTATTCCTAAATCTGCTATCTTCTTACATTCATTAGGATCAGCTATTTCTCCTGCTCCTATTACTCCGTCTTCTTCTCCTCCTATAGAGCCTACTTCTGCTTCTACAGAAACTCCTTTTTGATGACAGATAGATACTATTTCTCTTGTCTTTTCAACATTTTCTTCAATAGGATAGTGAGAACCGTCAAACATTATTGAAGAAAACCCTGCTGCTAACGCTTTTTTTAGCGCCTTCATAAGTACCATGATCAAGATGTAATGCCACAGGTACAGTAATATTAAGCTCTTCAATCATTGCCTTTACCATCTCTGTAACTGTCTTGTATCCGCACATATATTTACCTGCTCCCTCAGAAACCCCAAGTATTACAGGCGAATTATTTTTCCTGTGCGGTAAGTAAAATTGCCTTTGTCCACTCCAAATTATTGATATTGAATTGACCAACTGCATAATTGCCTTTTACGGCGTCTTGTAACATTTTTGAAGCTGAAACCAACATAATACATTACCTCAATTAATATTTCAATATTTCATCCTTACCCAAAGTGATAAAATTTAAAACCAAATTTGAATTTGTATTTGACTATAATGATAAGTTTGATATAATTATTATACAATACTTTTTAAAAACTGTTTTAATTTTTAGGAGTTAGAGTATGAAGAAAAAGAGTTAGTAATATCTGTCATCATTGCTTTTAATTTTATCATTTATAATGATGTTTGTCACTCAAGTCAAAAGTTCTAACAATGTAATAACAGACAAGAGTACAAAAACAGTATTTCAAAAACAAAAAAACTCTCAAGAGAGCAATATTGATAATAAAGTCAAAGTATCTGAAAATAATGTTCAAATAGAAACATCAACAGAAAAAGTCAGATGATACTTCAAAACAAAAACAGTGACATTGCTGTATACATAAGCGGAGAGGTAAAAACCTCAAGTCGTAAAGATGAAGACAGGCGACAGATTGGTAGACGCAGTAGAAAAATGCGGAGGAATGACCAAAGACGCAGATTTAAACGCTATAAATCTTGCTTTATTACTTAAAAGACGAAGCACATTACATAATCCCAAAAATTGGAGATACATCTATCGTATCACAACAAAACTATGTCAATCAATCATCTACAGATGATAAATCCATCAACTCAATAAGCTCTGTTGATACTTCTAATTCATCTAAATCTACGATTAATATAAACACTGCTGATAAGACCGCTTTGATGTCTCTGCCCTCTATAGGAGAAAAAAACAGCTCAAAAAGATAATAGACTATAGAGAAAATAATGGAAAAATTCCAAACAAAGGAAGAACTCAAAAATGTTACAGGTATAGGTGATAAGAAGTACTCACAATTAGAAGAATTTATAACAGTGGAATAATTTGTATAATACCTAATAGCATTTTTGTATTTAAAGAATATTTTTATATTTTCATGGTATAAAAATGAAACTGGAGTTTATAAAAATACAGCTTATTAAACTTATTATAAAAATATTCTATATATCCATATAATAAATAATCAAAGTTTTATTAAAAAATTGTTAATCATTTTTTTAATTTCTATTCCATAGTAATTAATAACTCAATTTTTTTAAAACAAAACTTTATTTGCTTTGTTTTAAAAAATTCGTATCACATTATCAAAAGATAGTTTACACGCTATTATCAAGAGAGGAAGACGATGAGAATAAGAAATATATTACTTACAATAGTGTTAGTTTTATTATTTGTAGCTATAGGTGGCTTTTTCTATGTAAACACATTAAAAATCCGGTAAATACTAATGACACTTCTAAAAAGAAATAGTAATTGAAAGTGGAAGTTCAGGTGGTCAAATAGCAAAAAAATCTTAAAAGACAATGGATTAATTAAAGACGAAAAATATTTTTATTTTATGCAAAACAAGAACAACCTTGCTAATCTAAAATCAGAGTGTATGAGATGTCGCCATCTCAAAAATCTTGAAGAAATACTCAAAATGTTAAACACAGGAGGAAGACCTATTGGCGAAAAAGGTAACAATAATAGAAGGCACAAATGTAACTCAAATTGCTGAACTCCTATCAAGCAAGGGCTTAGCTGATAAGGATAAATTCATATCTCTATCTGAAGATAAGAGCCTATTTTCATCTGAATTTACTTTTTGCAAGATCCAAGTATAGTTTCACTTGAAGGCTTTTTATATCCTGAGACATATTTCATAAGACAAGGAACATCTGAAGAAGAAATAATAAGAACAATACTTACTTACACAAAGGAAATATATGAACAAAACAATGTCTTTGAAATACCGCAAAATCTTTCTCCATACATTACTAATGTTAATCAACTTATCTCTCTTGCCTCAATAGTAGAAAAAGAATCTTCTTCAAAAGAGTATTCAGCAAGGATAGCAGGAGTCTTCATAAAGAGATTATCTATGAATATGGCTCTTGGCTCTTGTCCTACTGTAGAGTATATCACAGGTATCCACAGAGGGAGAGTAACCTATGCGAAACTCAAATTGACTCTCCATTTAACACATATAAATACAAGGGATTAACCCCTGCTCCAATATGTACACCTACAATTGAAAGTATAAATGCTGTGAAAAATTTTGAAAATACCGACTATCTGTTTTTTGTAGCAAAATTAGACGGTACTCTCGTATTTACAAAGACATACGAAGAACATCTTGCCGCAACTAAAGAAATATTTGGAGAATATTAATATGCACAAAATAAATGATATTTCTTATGATAAAATTTTTGATTATATAGATAATTTTAATGATAAAAGAAAAATGAGAATTTCAAAAATTCAGAGATGATTGTCAAAGAGATTATGTACCAATAATAAAAAGATGTTGAAAAACTTTTTAAGATTTTATTTAAATATTATTAAACCTAAAAAAATATTAGAAATAGGCTGTGCTGTAGGCTACAGCTCTATTTTTTTATGTCAACTGTTTTAAATTGCGATGTAAAGATAGATACATTAGAAATAAGCGATGAAATGGCTGATATTGCTCAAAATAATTTTTGAAAAATTTGGAATGAGCAATATCAATATCATCAGAGGAGATGCACTAAAAACAATACCTAATCTTAATAGCACCTATGATATGGCTTTTATTGATGCTTCAAAAGGTCATTATGATGAGTTTTATAACTTAATTCAAGAAAAGATGGAAAAATCAAGTATAATCTGTGACAATATACTCTTTAAAAGGGTATTTGTGTATGGAGCAATCTGATATCCGAGGAGATTTAAAACTATATATAACAATATGAATATATTTTTTTAAAAAATATAAGTAAAGACAAATCAATAATTTACAACTTATTGCCTCTTGGTGACAGCTTACTTGTAATACAAAAATAATAATTAGGAGATATAATGAAAAAAATAGAATTACTTGCACCTGCAGGTGACCTTGAAAAAACTTAAAACAGCAATAATATACGGTGCTGATGCAGTATATATAGGTGGCGAAAAAATTCGGATTAAGAGCCGCTTCAAAAACTTTACTGATGAGGAAATGAAAGAAGGTATCGAGTTTGCACATTCTCGTGGCAAAAAGTATATGTAACTTGCAATATTATTCCACATAATATGGATTTTAACGGAGTGGAAGAATACTTCAAATCACTCGAAACACTTGGTGTTGATGCAATAATAATAGCTGACCCGTCTTTTTTTGAGCATTGCAAAATCAGTAGTCCCTAATATGGAACTGCATCTAAGCACTCAAGCTAATACTACCAACTATATGACAGCTCAATTTTGGCATAATCAAGGTATACAAAGAATAGTATCAGCAAGAGAGCTATCTATGAAAGAAATAAAGCAGATTAAAGAAAAATGCCCTACTCTTGAAATAGAGATGTTTGTTCATGGAGCAATGTGTATATCTTATTCCGGCAGATGTCTTATGAGCAACTTTATGACAAATAGAGATGCTAACAAGGGCGCTTGCTCACAGCCTTGTAGATGGAATTACTCTCTTGTAGAAGAAAAGCGTCCAGGTGAATACTTCCTGTAGAGCAAGATGAGAGAGGAACATACTTTTTTTAATTCAAAAGACCTCTGCTTAATAGAACATATAGACGAGATAATAAGCTCAGGTGTAGACTCAATGAAGATTGAAGGAAGGATGAAGACTGCATACTATGTGGCAGTAGTGGTAAGAGCCTATAGGATGGCAATAGACGAATATTATAAAGATCCTCAAAACTGGACATTTAAACAGGAATGGATGGACGAGGTGAAAAAGGCAAGCTACAGAGATTTCACCACTGCTTTTTACGATGGGAAAAATGACACTTCCACTTCACAAAATTACGGATCAAGCTCTTATATCAGAACTTATGATATAATAGGAAATGTCATATCATATCGACAAAAGATACCAAAAATTTGTAAAGTAAGACAAAAACAGATTTTTCGTAAATGATGAGATAGAGATAATAGGCCCATCATTTCCAACAGTTAAATCTACTATAAAAATCTATAAAATCTCTATCAGGAGAAGAAATGGACTGTTCCAATATACCTATGCAGGAAGTATTTGTTGACATAGGCGATATAGAGGTAGGAGAACATTTTATACTAAGAAAACAAGTTGAAGTCAAAGAGTCATAGAAATACAAAAAGACTTGCTCGATATTGATACTATATAATCGAACAAGTCTTTTTATTTATGCTGATATTTATCTATGAAATAATATCTATTGATGAAAAATTCCTTTTTATAATATCATACAGCAAAACTTCTCAAAAATATAGATTTTTGTATTTTTCAAAAACTATCTTTTATATAATTTTAGGTCTATTTAATCTCTACTTAGTATAAGACTTTAGTTAAAATATCTAAATTATATGTTGCAACATTATAAATTCTCTAAAAATATTATCTTTAATTCTATTAAATTTTTAAAAATTATTATTTGTATTTTTATAAAATCAAATCTGTCAAAAGGAGGTCTATCAGGCATAAGCGAAAAATGTCATCAGCTCTTTTTGTAGGATGATAAAAAATCCAAGTTCACAAGCATGAAGGGCAATCTTGTCCTTGTCTTTGGACTTGGCTTTATATTTTGCATCTCCTACTATATAGAAAGCCACGACTTGCAAACTGTACTCTAATCTGATGAGATCTTCCTGTTATAAGGTTTATCCTTACAAGAGACATATTTTCTTTTATTTCTAATACTTCATATTCAAGTTTTGAATACTTCCCTTCTTATTATCATTTGTCACATAGCTGACATTTTTACTATTATCCTTTATAAGATAATCTTCAAAACTCCCATTTTTTTTATCAATAATTTCTTCAAAAACAGCAATATACTGTTTGCTCATCTTACCTTGTCTTATATCATCAGAAAGTCTTGATGCTGCCTTTGATGTTCTTGCAAAGACCATTACTCCTGATGTGACAGTATCGAGTCTGTGGACAAGTCCCAAAAAAACTTCACCTTTTCTTATCATATTTTTCTTTGATGTATGATTTTACAAGTGTTAGCATATCCACATCACCACTTTTATCTGATTGCGACAATATACCGGGATTTTTTTCTGCAACTATAACATGGTTATCTTCATATAATACATTTAGTTTTTTTCCATAATTCACCAGTTTAATATAATTTTAAAAAATTAGTTTATAGACATAAATATTTAATTATTTAAAAATTTGTTTTGATAGTCGATATAATATAAATACCGTTTCTATTTTTAACGGTCTAAATTCAAAAATTTAACTTATAACTCTATATTATGAGTTGTTGATATAAAAGTAATACCATGATATAATAAGTAAGAGGAATTGTTTTTATATTTTGAAGGAGTTTTTCTTAGATGATATATATTTATTTACTATCCGTCATTTTCATATGTTCGGTATTGTATCTTACATTTGATGTCTATTTTTCCGACACCAAAAGATTCCATAAGATGCCTTTTGTATACTTTTTGTATACTCAGCATTATTATGTTTTTAATAGCTTTTTACTGTAGTAAGCCACAAAGATGACAGTATGACTGTGTATAATATGCACATAATATATCTTTCGTTATTGCCATTTTTGCCTCTATGCTTACTTATTTTTCAATAAATCTGCAAGAGGACAATTTATCTTCAAATAAAAATGTCAAATATATATTTTCAATAATAGCTATATTACTATCACTTTTCAATATTTATTATGGCTCCAATGAGCTGTGCCTGCCAACTTTAACGGGTTTACATTTATATATGATGTTTACTCACAAAAGCATATATTTTTTTCATATTTTCACTTTACTATTTTACTGTTGCAGTTGTCAATGTAATTTATTTTTATAGACTTATAAAGCTGCCTATGTACTCAAAATTTATACCGCCTGTCATAATAGCAGTATCAACATATAATATTTATTTATTTTTCATACAATTCTTGTACCATGATGCACAAAATATAAGTTTGGTATATTCTTCATTTTTTTGTCAACATCATACCGGTTGTATCTATATTTTTATCCATAAGACTACTATCTACCTATGGAAAAACTTTAAACGAAATAAGTATTAAAGCCATTGAAATTTCAGATGAAGCTACTTGCATAGTATATAACAATGTTATTAAATTTGCAAACAAAAATTCCATACCCTATTTTTTTAATAACGAGAACTTTGATATATCAAATCCCGACACTATTAAAAATGCTACCATTAGAGTTTTTGACACAAATATATATAATTCTAAAATAATGTCATTTACTCCATCTTACAAAGAAGACTCAGTGGATTTGATTATCAATAAGATTAAATCATCACAAAATGAATTTTTCATTACTATCTTTGATGCGTCATTTTGCCAAAGTGCAAAAAGAAGAAGCAGATTATCTTGAAGAAAAATATAATGAATATTGTTTATGAAAGACAAGAAATGAAGCAACTGCTATCTAAAAAAATGATAAACTTGAAGCTGAAACTAAGGAATTAATTGATACCCAAAAATAAAAAATACTTCTTGAGACCACAGATCCGCTTACCGGTCTTAAAAACAGAAGATTTTTCAACCAGTTAACACATAATATACTCTTAGCCTCAGATCCCACAAAAAGATAACCACTTGATGATTTACTTGGATTTGGATAATTTCAAAACTGTTAACGACACACTGGGACATCTTATTGGAGATAATATATTAAGACATGTAGCAGATATGCTTATGTTATCTGTGCCTGAAAAATAGCGTAATCTCAAGAATAGGTGGTGATGAATTTTTAATTTTCATAAAGCATGATGAAAAAAATGGGAAGTTATTCAGCCATTATAGAAGATGTTTCAGATAGAATTCTCAATAATATTAAAAGACCTATAACTATAAATAATAATGTCATAAATATAAGTATATCTATGGGTTTTTCCGTATTTCCTATGGGCGGAGGAGATGTAGAAACTTTAATAAAAAAATGCCGATATAGCCCTTTATCAAGCGAAAGAAAGCGGAAAAAGCAGATATGGAGTGTTTGAAGAAGAAGATAGGCAAATAAAAGAAGAATTTAACCTTACAAACGATATGATTTCTGCACTTGAAAAATGACAACTTCGAGATATATTATCAACCACAACTTAAAATTGTTGATGATGATACTCATGAAATAATAGGTTTTGAAGCTTTTTATAAGATGGTTGCACCCAACAAGAGGATATATATCACCGCATTATTCTTGCCAATAGCTGAACGCTCAGGATATATTAATAAGCTTTCACTTTGGATATTAGATAATATCTGTCACCAAATAGTAAAAGTGGAATGAAATTGGATTTAATCCTAATTTATCTATTAACTTTGCAGCACCAAGCTTTGAAAAAAGACTATGTATACAATACGACAATTGCACTATTACAAAAATCTAAAACATAGATTTAAATACTATACAATTTGAAATATCAGAAAAGTATCTTGCTAAAAATATTTCAACCACAATAGAAACTCTTGCTGAAATAAAAAGTAAATGTTAAAATTGCAATTGACAACTTTGGAACTGACTATTCATCATTAAATTATTTAAAAATACATCCCTGTAGATGTTATAAAATTGGATCTTAGCTTTATCAACGGAATAGGCAAAAATCAAAAGGACGAAGCTATAATAATAGCTCTGATTAAACTTTGCAATACACAGGTATAGATATCATAGCTGAGGGTGTAGAGACAAAGGCACAGTATGATTTCTTGATGAGTCACGGACTAAGAAAAATGCAAGGATATTATTTCTACAAATCAATGCCTGCTGATGACATTACAAATCTTGCAAAAATCAATAAATCTTATAAAATCGTAATTATGATTATTAAAGACATTTCTTCTAAAATATTTTATAAAAGTGCCTCGTATTTAAGACTTAAAAATATATGTATTGTACAATATCAAAATTTAACTTTTTATAATAATAATATATTTTATTATTTCAATTAAAATAAATCATAATTACTTTATAATCAAAACTATAAAATACTATAAAAACACTCAACTTTTTAAGTTTGAGTGTTTTTTAGCAATATTTAAATGAATCTAAATATTTACCATTATATATATAATTACTATTTATGTCTCCCTTTTTCAAATTTCATTTACAATATACCTATTTTATGGTAAAATCATAGGGCAAAGATGAAAAATTAAATGACTTTAAATTAGTGTCAAACTCAATCAAGATAAGTTGAAAATGCCATTGTAATTATTGGTTTTTACTTGATAACAATATTTGAAACTATGAAACAAACAATAAATAAGGGGTATAGTTGTGGGTCGTATACACACTATAGAAAACAGAAAAGGTAAACAGGATGCCAAAAGAGCAAAGATATTTACAAAGTATGCAAGGCTTATTGCAGTAGCTGCAAGAGAAGGCGGTGCAGATCCTGAATACAACGCATCACTTAAAAATGCAATTGATAAGGCGAAAGCTGAAAATATGCCTAATGACAATATAGAAAGAGCCATCAAAAAAGGTGCAGGCGGTAATGACTCTGATAACTACGAATCTATAGTATACGAAGGTTATGGTCCAGGAGGAGTAGCAATTATTGTTGAAACTCTTACAGATAACAAAAACAGAACTGCTGGAAATGTAAGATATTACTTTGATAAAAAAACGGTGGAAATCTTGGTACTCCGGATGTGTATCTTTCATGTTTTGACAGAAAAGGCGAAATAATTATTGAAAAGACTGATGATATAAGCGAAGATGAGCTTATGGAAACAGCACTTGAAAATAATGCTCAAGATTTTATTACTGAAGATGATTGCTTTGTTATATATACTGACCTGCTGATTTTTCTGCTGTAAAAAGAAGCTCTAAGTTCAAAGTATGAATTTATATCAGCTGATATCAAGCTTATTCCTGAAACATACACAACAATAGATGAAAGCAATGAAAAATGATGGAAAAATTACTTGATCAACTTGAAGATGATGATGATATACAAAATGTATTCCACAATATAAAACAATAGTATCTACGAGGTGACAAACTATGATTAATACACAAGAAAGCGAAATTAAAGTATCCAAAGAGGTAGTTAACACTATTGTAAAACTCTCTATTGAAGAGGTAGAATCATTTGCTGAATTTTCACATAGTTATGACAAAAACATAAGCCATTACAGTGAGAATAGAAGATGATAATGTGTGGATAAATGCTTATATAGCTATTTACTACGGTAACGATATAAGAAAAAGAAGTAGAGAAGGTACAAGAAAATATAGTCAACTCTGTTCAAACAATGCTAAATCTTACAGTTAGGACTGTAAATATTTGCGTTAGAGATATAGTATTTAAGGAAGTAAAATAAGCATGAACTTTGATGAAAATACAAAAATCCAAATTTATCTATTTCCAGAAAAAAACAGAGTCAAAATGTCATGCAGATGTTGTATCAAATGGATATACAAGATGATTTTACAAAGATTGAAACTATAAATATTGATAAGAAATTAAAAGATTTAAAAATACGATATTACATTAGAAAAATTGTGATAGTATTGAAAATATCGAGCATATTAAAAATTGATATGTAACTTTTCAGGAGAAAAACTACCTGAAAATTTTGAACTTTCAGATTTTATAAAGATGATGACCACATTGAATATGAAATAATTGACTCTATGTCTATTCACAAGAAAAATCAAAAGGATTTTTGCAGATATATCTTATATTCAACAATTTATCGCTTCTTTTTGAAAAATAAAGAAATTATTGATAACGAAATATCTCAAGTTTTGTCTAATAAGTGGACTGTTAAAAAGACTTGCTAAGATTGATCTTGCACTTATCAGAACTGCAATTACCGAGATTAAATACCTTGACATTCCATATAAAATTGCTATTAATGAAGCACTTGAACTTGCAAAAATATTCCGATGAAAAATCTTCAAGTTTTATAAACGGAATATTAAAGGACTATGTCAGTACTTTTATTGAAAAAGAATTAGATATTTATATTTGTAGAGATTTATATGTTCTATTTTTAAATCTTATGCAAATATTTGTACTATTTTCTAAATTGAAAGCTAAGTGTCTTTCTATATCACAATTATAATTTTATCAATATATCAATTATTGCAAGGAAAGTGTTAAGATAATGAAACTTAAAGTTTTGACCGTATCACAAATAAATGACAGCTTATCTTCATATATTTCTGCCAACCCTATATTCTCGAGTGTAAGAGTTGTCGGAGAAGTGTTTAACCTAAGAAAACTACTTACGGATACACATTTTTATCACTAAAAAGATGATATGTCAAAAATTAGTGCAATGACTTTCCTTGAAAATTTTGATGTAAAAGTCGGTGACACTATAACAGTGCAAGGTAAAATAAACCTATACAAAAAAAGGTGGGACATATTCTCTACTTATCAACTCCTATGAAAAAAGTGGAAAAGGTAAGGAGTATGAAAACTTTAAAATTTTTGTACGAAAAACTTGAAAAAGCAGGATATTTTAAAAGTGAAATTAAAAACCAATACCGAAATATCCTAAAAAATATAGGGTGTCATAACTTCTGCAACAGGTGCAGCAATTCAAGATATTATTGCAGTAATAAAAAGACGATACCCCATTGTCAAGCTCTACATCTATGACTCTAAAATGCAAGGTGAATTTGTTGAACAGTCAGTTATAAGCGGAATCAAAAACTTGAAGATATTGGAGTTGACACTATAATAATATCTCGTGGCGGTGGAGATTCAGATGATTTAAGCTATTTCAACTCGGAAGATATCGCAAGAGCTGTCTATGAATGCAACATACCAATTATTTCTGCTATAGGCCATGAGATAGATTTTGTAATCTGCGATTTTTGTTGCAGATATGAGGTCATCTCTCCGACTATGGCAGGCGAACTAAGGTACCTGATATATATGAGCTTAGAACAAAAATAAATCTCTTAGAAAGTAAGCTAAGTTCGTCTTACAAAAATCAAATAAACAGACATAAAAATATATTGACAAACTGTGTTTCAAAAGATAAGATCTAATGCTCCTTACATATCTGATAAGAAAAATCATATCTTAGGTATTGAAGTACAAATAAGTATGAAATACGAAAAGAAAATCATAGAGATAAAATCCTATATCAAAAATTGACTTTTGATTTAAAAATCAAATATGAAAAAGCTACAACAATCAAAAATAAGGTTGATTTTTAGTTTCCATAATAGAAGAAAACAACTATGTAAAAATAATGTCAAAAAGGATTTGCAATTGTTGAAAAAGAACATAAATTGATAAAATCTTCCAAGGATTTGAAAGATGAAGATATAATAAAAAGTCATGATGATTGACGGTACAGTATCTGCTGTTGTTAAAGGAGAATAATATGCAAAAATCCAATGATTTTGAAAAATCTTGAAAAGCTTGAAGAAATATCACAAAAACTTTCTTTGGAAGAGATTTCTCTGAAGAGGCATCAAAACTATACGAAGAGGGAATGTTACTTTCGACAAGTGCAAAGAAAATATATTGAAGAAAAAGAAATGATAATAGAAAAATCTTAAGTAAATTTATGTATTACTTATCTTGAAATCAACATAATTAAAACTTTGAAATTAATTATAAGATTAATGTATGCATACTAAATACTTAATAAATTTTATGTTTTATAAAAACTTATAGCAATATTTATTAATCTTAGTATATTGTTAATTTGTATTTTAGGCTCTATAATAAATTTGAAAGAAATAAAATATAAAAAGTATATCAAAAATATAGTGCAAAAATAATACATTTGTTCCAAATATATTATTGTTACTAATATCTAACAACTCAAGTATTCTTAATAATATAAGAAAAAATAGCCGTAGGACAAACCCTACGGCTATTTCTTTTAAAAAGAGACATATATCATAATATCAAATTAATTTTTGTGCGAGAACTGTAGCACCTTCAGGAATAGATTAGGACTTTGGGTAACCTTCATAGTAGTTGCATGATAAGTCAATACATAATCAGAACTTCCTCTAAAGTTACTTGAAGGTAAGGTTGCAGTAAGAGTAAGAGTACCAGGATCATATACATAAGTTGCACCGCCAGATTTCCTTTGATGCCTTTTAACATTTTTCAATATCTCCGCTATTTGAGCTGTAGCTCCATTATTATCAGATAGAGAAGAATTAATTGAAAACATCATAGATCTAAAAATTTCCCTCAAAAACCTTAAGTTTTGATACTCTTGTAGAATCCATATATCTTGGTACTGCAAGTAACATCAATATTCCCAAAATACCTACTACAACCAATAATTCTATAAGAGTAAAACCCTTTTTCTCTTTTTATTTTATTTCTCATTTTTCCTGCTCCTGTTTATTATTAAAAATTAATTAGTTATAATTACAAAATCTTTGTCTTATACTCCCACACTCTAATACTATCATATTTTTACAATTTGTACACTATACATTTTTATATATATTTTTTATTAATCTTACTTATAGTCTATCTTCTTATTATTATATTTATCAGTTTAATATTGCTAATTTGTAGTAATTTTTATTTTAATTCATATCTTAAGTCTAGTAAATATACAATATGTTTTATATCAATTGTTATTTGTGTTTATATATTCGAACAATCATAAAATTTAATTACTTACTTTGTTATACTAAAAACCGATTAAATAGTCCTAAAAGTATATTAAGTATGTCTTGTTAAAACTAAAAATATTAGTTCAATAAGTTTTAATATATGACATTATAAACGGTGATTAGTATTATGTGTAAGTTATAGACTTTTAAGTATTAGTTATAATAAACAAAATATTTTTAACTTATTAATTCAATAAATTATAATAGTTATCATATTAATCATTTATAATTTTTATGTTTTTAATATTAGACTTGACATACTGAAAGAATTTTTGTATAATATTCAAGTGACTTGTCGAAATGGCGGAACTGGCAGACGCACTGGACTCAAAAATCCAGCGGTAGCGATACCGTGAGGGTTCGATTCCTCTTTCGGCAGCAATAACTATTTAAGAGCGTTGATATCATCAGTAAAAACACTGATATCAACGCTCTTTTTTTAATGTAGAAAATTTTGCTAAAAATATTTTTATACTAATTTCTAATAAAAATAATGAATAAAAATTCTCAGTGCATTTATATAATTAAGACATAAATTATATACTATTTTTATACCTATTGATTAAAAATTATTCACAGATTAAATATATAATAATATTACGGTACATTTTGACTCATAAGCATTAAAAAGAGATGTAATTATTGCATCTTACATCTCTTTTTCAATTCATTTTTATTATATTAAGGTTTAAAAATGTTATGCTTTTTAACTGATATTTTGCTACTATGACCGTTGAGTATTTCTTCTTTTCCATCACAAGAATCAACATATTCAATATTAACTGCCAATGTCTCATCTTTGATAAAGTCTTCGAAAGCTCTTATTGCTTCTTTTTAATTCTTCATTAAGACTGCAAGTTATTTCTATCTTGTCCATCATTTCGTATTCGTTATTCTTTCTTGTTTGTTGAACTTTTGATATAAATTCTCTTGCATATCCTTCTTGTATCAATTCTTTGCTAAGATTTGTATCAAGTACTATGAATAGCCCTTCATCAGCTCCAACATCATAACCTTCTTTTGCCTTTACATTTATCAAAAAATCTTCTTTGTCAAGAGTAGTGTCTTCTCCATTCAAAATTAAAAGTAATACTTTACTTTACTCAATGTATCAACAATTTCTTTTGGCATCTGTTGTTGTTAATGCTTGTCCTAATGGTTTTAATTTTTGCACCTAATTTTTTTGCCAAGCGTTGCAAAGTTAGGTTTTACATCGTAATTCATAAAGCTTGTAATATCGCTTGAAAACTCTATTTCTTTTTACATTTAATTCTTCTTTTATAAGTTGAGTAAGCTCCCCTATAGTATTTTTGATTTTTCGCATCGAGTACTACTTTTGCTATAGGTTGTCTTACCTTTTATCTTAGCTTCTTCTCTTGATGCTCTGCCAAGTTTTACAAGGTTTTTAACCATATCCATCTTGTTTTCAAGAGCCATATCTACCTTTGCTTCGTCAAATGTAGGATAATATGATAGATGGACTGATTTTTCTCCAGTAAGTTTAACATACATCTCATCTGACAAGAACAGTGCAAATGGAGCAACAAGTTGTGTTATTCCTTTTAGTACTTCAAATGTAGTAAGATACACTGACTTTTTGTCAAGTGTCATCTCTGCTCCCCAAAAATCTTCTTCTACTTCTTCTTATATACCAGTTTGAGAATACTTCATTAACAAACTCCTGAATTTCTCTTACTGCCTTTGTCATATCGTAAACTTCAAGTTGTTTTACAACATAGTCTACTAAGTTGTTGTATTTTGAAAGAAGCCATCTGTCAAGCTCACTTCTTTGTTCATACGGTACATCTATAGACTTGATATCTACATCATCAGTATTTGCATATAATACAAAAGAAATTATATATATTTTTATTGTACTGAAGAACTTGCTTTTGTACTTCTTTTAGTCCGTCAACATCAAATTTTGTAGGAGACCAAGCAGGAGATACATAAAGCAAATACCATCGTAGAGCATCTGCTCCGTATTGTTCGAAAAGTTCAAAAGGATCTACTGTATTTCCTTTTGACTTACTCATTTTCTTACCGTTTTTATCAAGTATTAGGTCATTTACAAGTACATTTTTATACGGTGAAACTCCCTCAACATAAGTTGATATTGCTATAAGTGAGTAGAACCAACCTCTTGTTTGGTCTATACCCTCACATATAAAGTCTGCAGGAAGTTTTGTTTGAATTCTTCTTGTTTTCAAACGGATAATGTAGCTGTGCATAAGGCATTGAACCAGAATCAAACCAGCAGTCAATTACATCTTTAACCCTGTGCATTGTCTTTTCCGCATTGAGGACATTTGATAGTTACATCATCAACATAAGGTCTATGCAACTCTATATTTTCATCAATATCTTCAATTGCCTTTTGAGCAAGTTCAGCTCTTGAACCTATAGACTCCTTGTGTCCACAATCGTCACACACCCATATATTGAGCGGTGTTCCCCAATATCTTGAACGAGAAATCGCCCAGTCGTTAAGATTCTCAAGCCAATTTCAAACCTCTTTTCTCCTATAAATTGCGGGAACCAATTTACTGAGTTGTTATTTTCAATCAATTTTTCTTTGAACTTAGTAACTTCTATATAGTAACTTTGGCTTTGCATAATAGATAAGAGGTGTCTGACATCTCCAGCAGTGAGGATAGTTGTGCACAATTTTTTCTTTTGAATATATCTTATTTTCAGTAGCAAGATATTTGATTATATCAACTTGCAACTCATCATCTGTTACAGATCTTCCTTCCCATGGAGTAGTAGTATATTTACCATCATCTCCAACGGATTGAGTACAGGCATATTGTATTTTTCCTACCTTATAGTCATCTTCACCAAATGCAGGAGCTGTATGGACTATACCTGTACCGTCTTCAGTAGTTACGAAAATCACCAAGCATCACAAAAATGCCTTTTTCATTTGTAGTTACAAACGGCATAAGTTGTTCATATTCTTGGTATTCCAACATCGTCCCCTTCATCTCTTCCAATATTTCATAGTCACTTTTTAGCACAGAAGGTGCAGAGTCTTTGAAAGATAGTAGATTTCATCATTTTGCTTAGCTTTTACATAAGTTTCTGTAGGGAGATACAGTAAGATCTATGTTAGCTGCAAGTGTCCAAGGAGTAGTAGTCCATGCAAGGAAGTATTCATTTTTCGGTATTTTTTTCTTCTTAAATTTTTGCTATTAAAGGTATTTGTTTTTACTTCCTTATATCCCTGTGATACCTCATGCGATGCAAGTCCTGTTCCACATCTTGGGCAGTAAGGCAGTATCTTATGTCCTTCATAGATAAGATTGTCCTTGAACATCTTATCAAGTATCCACCACTCTGTTTCTATATAGTTGTTATCAAGCGTTATATAAGGATTATCAAGGTCTATAAGATATCCCATTCTTTGAGTCATCTTTCTCCAAAGACTTTCATATTCAAAAACTGAATTCCTGCATTCCTTGTTGAACTTTTCTATTCCATAGTACTCAATATCTTGCTTAGAAGATAGTGAAAGTTTTTTTCTCTACTTCATTTCAACAGGAAGTCCATGCGTATCCCAACCTGCTTTTTCTCCTTACCTGATAGCCTCTCATAGTTTTTGTATCTACATACAGAGTCTTTTGAGAGTCCTTGCAATTACATGGTGTATACCAGGCTTGCCGTTAGCTGTAGGAGGTCCTTCATAGAATATAAATCTCTCCTTGCCCTCCCTTTCATCAATACTTTCGAGAGTAAATCAATCTTATCCCAGTTTTCAATAACCTTGTTTTCATTGTCACTTATACTTTGATTATAAAGATTTTCAAATTTCAATTTTATCCCCTTTCTTATATTTATAATAAGGCTTAATCGCTATAAATAGTAAAGCATATTAGATTTAATAGTAAAAAGTATAATTAAAAATTGCGATACTTATCCTAAAAATCGAAAAGCCTGTTAGTTGCAATACTCAAATAACAATGTTAGTAATTCTATGACCCTTTACAAAATTTAAATAGCTTATATAAAGTCTTTTAAAATTAAATTTGTATATAGTTTTATATATTACATACAAACAGTCCCGTAAAATTGCAGGACGAAATTACTCGCTATACTAATCCCAAAAGGCATAATAAAGATGACTTATCATCAACATCGTCTAACGCACGACATACGAAGAAAACCTACTTGCATTTATCAGCTTTCAATTACTCTGCAAAAAGGTGATTTTTCCAATTAATAGCCTATCCTGTCTCTCAGCATTATGACAGATTCTCTGTAATAGTCTTGTATATTGTACTCGTCCTTTTTAGCATAGATATTTATTTGTATTTCTATCGTATAATTTTATAATAATTATCAAAAAGTCAATATATTTTATATTCTATAAGTTTTTACATTTTTAGCAATTGTCATTTTAGTAAAATTAATATAAAAAGGACTGTGAAATATAATCTCCACAGTCCTTATTTATATCATTTAGTTTCTTATATTAGTTATATCTTGTAAAAACGAGTTTCTAATGTCTAAATCCTCCCATTCCTCCAGGACCTTCGCTTTGTCCGTATACTATGTCAGTCATTTCTACAGTTTGACTGAAAGTTCCTGCTGTTATAGTATAAGTCTCTCCTTTTTTGATTTCAGGTGTACTTACTACTATACTACTCTATGCCTTTTTAGGTGTGTAGCTTGCTATCACCTTTCCTGATGAGTTTTTAACCTCTATCTTACTTCCTGCACTTTGTTGCGATGACAAGTTCAACAATATACTTCCTTGTGTAGATTCTGATCCGAAGTTTTCTGCCATTCCTGCTGCGCTTGCTGTAATAACTGTTCCGCCTGTTATAGTAGCTGTTCCATTATAGTCTAATGCTCCATTTCCACCATTTGAAGGACCTGACACATACACTGTCCCACCTGTTACATATAGAGAACCGTTTGAATCTATCGCATCACCCTCAGCATTAATATGTAACTGTACCACCTGAAATTTTGATATAAGTGTTTTCTTGATTTTCAAAGCTTCCTTGCTGAGGACCACCTTGTCCTCCTTGTCCGTCAAAGCCTCCTTGTCCTCCTGGTCCTCCCGGACCTCTTTGTCCATCAAAGCCTCCTTGTCCTCCTGGACCTCCCGGGCCTCTTTTGTCCATCAAAAGCCTCCTTGTCCTCCTGGACCTCCCGGGCCTCTTTGTCCATCAAAGCCTCCTTGTCCTCCTGGACCTCCCGGGCCTCTTTGTCCATCAAAAGCCTCCTTGTCTTCCTGGACCTCCAGGTTCGCCTTGTCCGTTAAAAGCCTCCTTGTCTTCCTGGACCTCCCGGACCTCTTTGTCCATCAAAGCCTCCTTGTCCTCCTGGACCTCCTTGACCAAAAATCAGGAGGTGTGTTTCCATTTGATCTTTGTGACATATCTCCGCTAAAATCTGGTGGTGGTTGCATTCTTTCACCATTACTGTTTCCATTTTGGGATGAAGATTTTTCTCTTCATATTTTTGCTTGTTTGAATTTGTCGTTGATATTGAGTTACTTGTTGTGCTATTTTTAGATTTTTAGTCTTTGTAGTTGTTGAGTCGTTAGTTGAAGACTTTTTGTGCTTGTTGATGAATTATTTGTCGACTTGGCATTTGCAGAAGTTGAATTATTTGTTGTCTTTGTACTTGATTTTATTGTTGAATTATTTGTATTTTTAGTTGTAGTAGATGAACTTGCCCTATTATTTGAAGTTGCAGAAGTTGTTGTATCAGTAGTTGTAGTTGTTTTTTTCAGTTGCATTTATACCGTCATCACTTGACACTATATTTACTACACCATCTTTAATATCTACCTGTCTTCCTCTATTCCTTCAACACTTTTGAGTATATCAATCTTTCCACCTTTTACTATAAGTTTTGTCGTCAGAGTGTAGTCCATCATCTCCTGAAGAAATTGTTATATTTCCTCCATCTATTTGCAATAAGCTCATTGCATCTATTGCATCACTTTCAGATTCAAGTTTAATATCTCCGCCTGAAATATAGATATATCCCTTGAGTATCATCGTTATTTTTCAGCATGTATACCATCTTTTTCTGCCTTGACATTTTATAGTGCCTCCACCTATCTTGACAGCATCTTTACCTCTTAAACCATGATTTTGTGCTGTTATATTATAAGTTCCGCTTGTTATGACAAGATCATCTTTTGACACGATGCCATTACCGTAAACTGCATTGATATTAAGCGTTCCTTCACCGTTAAGCGATATATCGTCCTTTGAATATATTACCGCATTTATTTCTTCGTCAGAAGCATTTACAAACTCCTTCTTATTTGACAAAGTATTTACACTTCCCTTAGCAGTTGTTATGAACACCTTATCAGCTTGTTTTACATAAATTGCAGCAGATGTGTCATTATTTATAGTAACACCGTTTAATACAATTTTTATCTTCGCAGTCTTAGTCGCATCTACTATTACCTGACCATTTGATATTGTACCCGATAGGATATATGTTCCTTCTTTATTTATGGTTACTAGTTTCATTGTTTAGTTTTATCACTGTGCTCTTACTTGCATCGTAAGATGTATCTTTTGTCTGAATTTGTGAACATATCACTTGGATTTAACTCACTTATTGTTGATGTTGTACTTGTATTGCTACTTGTACTTGTTTTGCTGCTTGTACTTGTATTCGTATTGCTACTTGTACTTGTAGATGTCTTAGTTAGATTAGTTACATTTTTCCTGTTGTTGTACTTGTTGATGCTCCACATCCCACAGCCGTCATTATCAATGCTCCCTGCTAATAATACACTTGCAAATTTTTCTCTTCATTTTTATTCTCCTTATTTTAATTTCTTTAATTTTCATTTAATAGTTTTTTTAAAATCAATTTCTAATATAATTTTAGTATATTTTTATAATTCACTACTCAATTCCTGTTTTTGAATTGTTTTTATCTTTTGTTATGTGTGTATTATATTTTTTTGAAATTAAAACCTAATTAAACTTTCACATAAACTTTACTTAAAATTTATTTTATCCTCTTATCTCATCCTCTCATCTTATTTTTATATAATTATGCACTTGTTCTTAGCTCGTCCTTGCTATGTTAGTATTTTTAAATTTTTGAAATTAAAAGCTAATTAAACTTGTACATAAACTTTAGTTTAAATTTTTAAAAATGTGATTTAAGTTACAGAATTATTTAGCGTATTACTATATAATTTCATCATAAAAGTAAATAAACGATAATTATAATAAATTCATAGGAGGTATTAAGATGACAGTTAAAAAAGACAGATACTATAGGGTGAAGTGTTGAGAATGAAAGAAAATGCAGTAGATATATTAATAGGATTTGGAATGGGATGTATAGGTTGCCCATCTTCACAAGCTGGAAACAATAGAAGAAGCCGCAATGATACATGGTCTTAATGCTGATGAAATAGTTGAACAGTTAAATAAATAGGAGGTAGCATGAGTTTAGTTTTCTCGAAAAAAATACATTTTTGGCTTTTTGAAAAATAAAAATGTTTTGAAGATTTGGAAAATGAAATAGTTAATTTTTGCAAGTCAAAAAGGTATAAAAAGATTTGCATATAGATGAAATGTACGAACTTATAGGCTACCCTACTGAGGATAGACCATTAGATGAGCTGATAGATACTACAAATATACATGGATGGCTTCAATTACAAATACAAAAAGCTGAAAAAGACAGGCTTATCTGATAAAAACATCAAGAGTATAAATGAAAAACTATATAGAAGAACTCAAAAACAGTATTTGAAAATCATGGTAGAAAAATGGCTAAGTTGGTTGAAATATCGCCCTCAAAGTCCTGAAGAGGTATATACTATCCTCAATAATTTTCTACTTGAAGGTATGCCTTGTGATAAGACTGTAGATTTTTCAACAATGATGAAGAAAGAATCAGCTTCTCATTTATAAGATGCCTACACAAAAAGTACTGGGATGAATTTGATGCAGATATAAAAGATTATTATACTTTTAAGAAACTGTTGGATTTTCGGTTTTATAAATTCACTTGATGAAAAACTATGAGTTTATGTCGGAAATAAAGGATACTTCTTATATAAATATATCTGAAAATATATTTCATATAGTAAAAATAAGCAAAGATATATACCGATAAAAAGGGAGCACAATGAATTATATAGATACAATGGTGTTTGAACATGCCAATATAAAAAGAATGTTAATGGTAGTAAGAGCTTTTTGCTACAAATTATATAACAAAGAATATGTTGATTTTTGCCGATGTTGATCAGATGATTGACTTTATACTACGCTGACAAGCATCATCATGGTAAGGAAGAGTTAAAACTATTCAATAAAAATGGTGCAACATCTTGGTCCTGCCGCTCAAAAACTCGTAACTAACGGAATGCTCGTTGAACATGATATGGGAAGATTCTACATTCAACAACTACAAGAAGCAGTTAAAGACTACCAAAGCGGGAATAAAGAGGCTGTGCTTGATATAATAGCCAACTCAATATCGTACACTCATCTCTTGGATAGACATATTCAAAAGAAAAATGATATTGTATATCCTTTTGCTCAAAAAAATTTCAATAAAGAAAATAAGTGATGAGATACAAAAAGAATGTGAAGAGTTTGAAGAAAATGCAAATCAACAAGGTTTTTCAGGATAAATATATTCTTTTACTTGAACAATTAGAAAATAAATATCAAGTAGGTAATCCTCTTCTTGATTTGATATAAATTATATTTTTGATTAAAAAGTATTATGTATGCTGTCATATATAATACTTTTTTATTGCAAAATATCATAATATATTTTTGTGATATAATCTTATATATGAGATTTTTCTTATGCTAATAGATATTTAATTAATTGGTGATACTTACAGATATTTATGAAGTATATTTAAGTAAAATATTTTTATAAATCTCATCATACAAATATTATCACCATTTTATTTATTTTTAATATTAATCAAAATTTTATATTAGTGATTGAGCGGATATAGATGAGGGATAGCGAATTTATTAGAGTTAAAAATGTACCTATGACAAAAAGAAGAAGTAAGAGCTGTATCTTTTATCATATCTTGATATAAACAACAAAAAATAGATATAGGAGCCGGAGCGGTTCATGTTTCTTGAGGCTTTGATAACAAACAAAAAACCTTAGAGCTACTGCAATAGAATCAAATGATGATGCCATAGAACTAATAGAGCAAAATATTAATAAATTTGAAAAAATTATATGGAAATATAAAAAAGGACAACTCTTATAAAAAGCGATGTCACCAGTTAAGCTTTTGATGAAAAAATTTGATGCAATATTTATAGGTGGGACAAGAGGAAATATTGAAGATATAGTTAATCACAGTATATCAATTTGTGCACGGAGGCAGTAATTGTTATAAATCTTATAACACTCGAAAACTTTTTCTTTTTTTAACTCAATTATTAGCTCAAAATGATATAAAAAAATTTACAGCCTATGTCAGCTATCTGTCAATAAGAGCGAGAATCTTGGGAGATATAAGTATCTCAAACCCCAAAAATCCTATCTTTATAATAAAAATAGAGGTTTAAATTTAAGACAGTTTATATATTATCAGTTTAAAAATATTATTGATAGCTAAATATCTGATTGAAAAATCTTTTTATACAATCAATGGTTATTATTTTATTTTTATTAAGAATTTTTACAAAGTTAGAGATAGTCATGAAAAATCTTTCTTTCATTTATCATACTGTCGTTGATTTTATCAGGATGTCAGCAAGGTGAGAATACTCCTCAAACTACAGACAAAAAAACGGAGGTTCAAACTACTGAAAACAAAAATCAAACAGAACCTGAAAAAGAAGATGACAAAAACTGAAGATAAAGATAAAAACAAATGAAACTGTAAAAATGAGTCAAATTCTCAAAAACTACAGTACAGTCTATTTATATAAAAATGCAAGTATTATTTTTAGCGACAATGTGAAGAGCGAGTCGTTAGAAGAATATGTAAAAAGCAAACTTGACTTTAAAAAGACAAATCAGTTATTGAAATTACACTACAAGAAAAACAAGATAACAGATGTAAAAAGCTGTTGAAAGTATATCTGCCAATGCTGTGTATGTAGGGTCTTGTGGACTCAAACACTGCAGAGTTTTCTTATAATTCAAAAAGCTTTTGTAGTAAAAAGTTAGTCCCGATGAGATGAAAAACCCTAAATGAAACTGATTCAAATTCTTTAATTCATGTAAATTTAAAATCTTCTGAAGATGGCAATCTTATGCTAAGTTCTTTTTTTCATTTGATGTATAAGAGAGATTTTTGTTTTATTAATAAACACCATTTATAACATTATTTAAAATTATTGAAAAATAAACTATAATTATTAAAATAACTATTCAAGGTTTAGTTTATTGACAGGAGGTGTGATATGGGACATATTTTTCTTGATTTTAGGTGTTGCATTTTTTTAGTCGCTGAGATATTTTTACCAAGCGGAGCGTTTGGAGTAATAGGGTTTTTGTATGTTTGTAACAGGAGTATTTAGGATTACAGGTAGTATATACTTCACAATGTTGGCAGTAGTCCTCGCAGTTTGCAGTTTTGTTTATTATATTACTTTTTATTGCAGGATCATTACCACAATCTCTACAAGACCTTTGCTACTAAACACAAAAACTTGGTAGTAAAGAAGGTGTACTTGCATCAAAAGAAAATGATACGCATATAGGGAGAAATAATGCAAGTAGACACTTTTTGAGACCGTCCGCAGAATAAAAAGACGGTAAGGTCTACGATGCACTGAGCGATAGTGAATTCATCGAAAAAGGAGAATTCGTTGAAGTAGTAGGCAACAGAGGATATATCCTACTCGTTAAAAGAGCGGAAAATACATCTAATATAGACGGAATATAAAACTACTTAGTTTTTAAATTTTGTTTAATAAAACTGTTATATTTTTAAAATATTTAATACTGTGTTAACTTATTTTTATATTTAAATTTTTAAGGAGGAGTTATGCCCTTTCAAATTATTATAGGCGTTGTTGTATTTATCGCCATCATTATATTTTTAAATATGTTCCCATTGGTCTTTGGATTACTGCAATGTTTTTCCGGTGTCAATGTGTCTATTATGACATTAATAGGAATGAGATTTAGAAAGAGTAAGACCTTCAAGAATAGTTGATCCTATGATAAAAGGCAACAAAGGCAGGTCTATCTCTTTCAATAGACAAGCTCGAAGCCCACTATCTTGCAGGTGGTAATGTAAATATGGTAATTGATGCACTAATAGCAGCACAAAGAGCAAATATCCACCTTGAATTTGAACAAGCTGCTGCCATTGACCTTGCAGGTAGAGATGTGCTTGAAGCTGTTCAAGTATCAGTTAATCCAAAGGTTATTGAAACACCTATAATCTCTGCTGTTGCAAAAAGACGGTATCGAAGTAAAAGGTAAAAGCAAGGGGTAACTGTTAGGGCTAATATAGAAAGACTTGTCGGTGGTGCAGGTGAAGAAACTATAATTGCCAGAGTAGGTGAAGGTGTAGTTACAACAGTAGGTAGCTCTGTAAGTCACAAAGAAGTGTTGGAAAATCCTGATAAGATTTCAAAGACAGTTCTTGAAAAAGGTTTAGATTCTGGTACTGCATTTGAGATACTTTCAATAGATATTGCAGATGTCGATGTAGGTAGAAATATAGGGTGCTCAACTTCAAACAGATCAAGCTGAAGCAGATAAAAAGATAGCTCAAGCAAAGGCAGAAGAAAGAAGAGCAATGGCTATAGCTCAAGAACAAGAGATGAAGGCAAGAGTCGTAGAGATGAAAGCCAAAGTTGTAGAATCAGAATCAAAGGTACCTCTTGCAATTGCTGATGCCTTTGTCAATGGAAAAGCTTGGCGTTATGGATTACTACAATATGAAAAATATCATGGCGGATACTTCAATGAGAGAGTCAATTTCTCAATCAAATCCAACTAATAAGAAAGAAGAATAAATATGAGATTTGAGCCAAATCTTGTTATTGCGATTGTTGTATTTTTATTTTCACTTATATTCAGTCCAAATAATAGAAGAACCAAAAATCAAGCAAATAATGAAAGTAAAAAGACCGAAAAAATAAACAAAAATAAGAAGATTGACAATAATGACAAGAGTTATGCAAATAAAAACAAACTTAATAAAGGTATTTCATCTAAGGAACCTACTCAAAGTCAGGTTAAACCTAAAATTCAAGCAAAAACTTCATATCCAAGTACTGACACTACTGAAATGGATAAATACTATGTTGACAGAAAAATAAAAAAATCTCACGAACAACATAGTCCTATATACAATCATTCATACAGTAACGAAGAAGAAGTATTTGACATTAGAAATGCCATTATCTACAGTGAAATATTACAAAAAACCTCTTGCACTAAGAAAATAAATATAATAATAACCACCAGTTGAGCTGGTGGTTTGCATTTGACCTATAAGAGCATTTTACATACAACCTATCAGAGTTGTATTTTTAGCAAATACTAAATGATATTTGCATTCCACTTTGTATGTGCTAAACTATTATTGTCCACTGTTGGACACCTCCTTATGATTTTATAATATTTGGCTGTCGAACCAATATTATTATATCATAAGGTTTTTTTATTTTTTTCTTTTAGCTAAAAGCTTTCTTCTTTCAACTGCATAGCAGGTGGTTTATTGTTTTGTAAAAGTTTCTCAAATACAAAACTGGCTAAATCCTACAAAAAGAGCCAAGATAAAAAACTTGACTCTTAAAAATAATTTCTTATGCTTTATTCACTGGTACTTCGATGTCAAATCCTCCACTTAAAATAAATTCACGAAGCAATATATCTACCTTAGTCATAACTTTTGGTGGTATTATTTTTATTCCTTCAATCTTTTTCAAAAATAATCTTTTGCCTTCTTCTTGTCTATAGTCTGTTTTAGTTCATCGTATCTACCGAACTCATTTAAATTGTTTTTCATTTAGCTTCAAACCCATGATAGTTCTTAACTTATTTTCATCTACTCCGAGATGAACAGAAACACTATAGATTTCGTCATTCTTCGCTTTTTAATAAATACTCATTGATATAATCCCTTAGTGTTTTTACCTGTTGTAATTTCAACATCTCCTCTTTGAATGTCGTGTAAAAATATATTTGCATATTTTTTGTTCCTCTTTGTGTTAACATTGCAAATGTCTTATGGAGCTCAGTCTCAGCCTTTTCAATATCCTCCATACTTGCTCCATTTCCATTTAATAATTTAATGTATTTATCAAATCGAGAGTTCATATAATCTGAATCAATTAACCCAGTGTCAATCTCTGTAATATATCCTACCAAATCATATGGCACATCATCACTGCCGGTACCGGAACCTCCTCCTGTCAATTCTTTTGTAACGAAGAACTAAAATTAGGTAGGTCTTTTCATCAATAGCTACATCAATATTTTCTCCAGTAGTGTCGTCCTGATAAAAAGAAATATTCCACTTAAATCCCTGAATTTTTGCAGCTTCTAAGAAATCATTAAACTCTTTTGAAATCTTTGGCAAATTTTTACAAGAGTCTATATCTTCAGGCAATTTTTCAAAAATTTGAAATGCTAGAACTCTCGAAAAAATATCAATAATATTTTCAAAAAGTCGATTCATTTCCTTTAGATTTTCTATAAGATGAAGGGCAAATAGTCCAAGAGGTCTATCTCCTGAATAGAGTTTTACAGCAGCATTGATATTACTCTCCATTGTATGTGGTCTTCTATAATATCTAATTGTGCCAAAACGGCTTATCCGCCCAAACAGCCTATTTGTACGGGAAAATGCCTGAATTATATTCTCATAACGCAGCACCTTATCCATATATAAAGTGTTGATCCATTTTGAGTCAAAACCTGTAAGCATTTGATCAACTACAATCAGCAAATCAATTTGCTTTTTCAGGAGCATTTTCAATCCTTTCATATGGTTTCTTATGTGCTAGACGAGCTGCAATATCCTTTTTCATTTTTGTTAAATGTAGGAATACTAAAAATCCTGTCCATAAAGAGTGTTATAATCTTCAATAATCTCTACAAGCCCATCCTCTTTAAACTGTACACCTCCATTATTATCTATACTTGAATCAAATAGTGCTGTAATTTTAAGTTGCGGAAGATTGTTCTTCATCAAGCGATAATAGTTAATAGCTTCCGGTATACTGCTTTGTTGCAAATATAGCGTGAAATTTACTTCCTCTACTTAAAGTCATCCAATTATCCGCTATATCCTTTACAACTGTTTTAGTATGTTCTTGTGTCTGATATTGAACATTAGAGATATAATCTTCTATACCCTTAATATAATTGCCTTTATTATCAGAATTGCCCACCATTGGCACCCTGCTGAGATCCATATATTTATAATATATTTTACTTTTATCAGGATCAGAAATTGCTTCCACTTCAGTTTTAGCCTTTGCTTTTTCAAGTGCCACTACTTTTACGAACATCCTTGTCTTTAAATGTTAAAACTTTGTAAGGATCAAAGCCCAGCACATTCTTATCTCTTATTCCATCTGCAATGCTATATCTATGTAATTCATCGCCAAAAAACCGTTGTAGTGGTATTTTTCTTTTTCTGATTTTCATTTTTGAATAGGTGTTCCTGTAAAGCCAAAAACATTGCCTTAGGAAAAAGTATTTTTTTAATTGTAATGAGCATATCCCTCAAATGTTGAACGATGAGCTTCATCAACAATAAACACAATTCGCTTATCGCCTATCATCTCTATATCTCTGGCATTTAGTCCGCCTACTTCATCTTTTATATTGCTCATTTTCTGAATAGAGGTAACAATCAATGTATCAGCAGGATCGTAGCTTTTAAGTTTGCTTATAAGTACATTCGTATTTTCTGTCGCCTGCACATCCTCATTTTCATCAGCAAATCCCCGATATTCTTTAAGAGACTGCGTCCCAAGCTCAATTCTATCCATTAAAAAAATTACTTTATCTGCATCTTTTGAGCCGGCAATAAGCTGTGCCGATTTGAAGCTCGTCATTGTCTTTCCTGATCCTGTCGTATGCCATACATAGCCTCCGAGTTGATTATTACCTTCCCATTTTCCCTTAGCAACCTTATCTGAAATAGCACTTGCCGCAAAAATACTGATAACTCCGCATTACCTTGAGAATACCATCAGAATCATCGGCAACTGTATAAAAATCCGATGAGCTGGTGAGCCATAGGAATAGAAAGAAGTGTTGAAGCTACTTTATTCCATTCATTTATTGGCTCGTTATTAAAGTCAGCCCAATGAAAAATAATAATCTTGATTGAACTTGCCGTCAGAACCTGGATTTGCAAAATATACGGCTTCATTCGGCTCCATCGCAACAAAAAAATCTGAACAAGTGAAAATAGTCCTGTAAAAATACCCTCATATGAGTATTTTTCTATTTGATGATAGGCTTGACTTACAGGAATACCACTTCTTTTTAGTTCAATATGAATCACAGGCATACCGTTTATAAGGAGCATTAAATCTCCACGACGATCATTGAGCAGTTTTTGATTTGGTAGGAAATTTCGGTTGTTGTACAATCTGGTATCTACTTTGACCTGCTGCAATTTCAAGGCGATCATATATTTTAAGACTTACCTCTTTGCCGAAGTGCAACTTATCATCAGGGTTATCTCTAACTATAGACACACTTTTTACCATTGATAAATCCGTTTAATTTTTAACGGTGTTCTGAGCTCCTCAATCTGCTCTAATATTTGTTGCATCTCGCTGTCGGTCAGAGGATAATCATTTAATCTATCAATGTTTCTATTATTCTCAAAAAGAATATTTTGCCCAATTCCTAAGCAAATCTTTTTCAGAGTAGTTTTTCAGGACTTCTTTTTCCCAACCCTTCTCGGATAAGATTTTAATTAAAAGCCTCTTCAAAAATCTGACTCTTTTATTAAAAAACCATTGTAATTCCTCCTAACTTTCAATATATATCTTTACATACCGAATTGCTTTTTAAAAGGCACTTCTTTTATCTTTTTACTATTTCTTTTTACTTACGCTGATGAAGGGTAATAAGGTTGTCGAGCTTCTTGAAATATACTGATATTTTCTGCTGTTCACTATGCCGAGACATTCTAATTGACATCTTCTGTAAGTCAATAAATGAGAGCACACTTTTAGCTGTTCCAGTGCAAGTATAAAGCTATCTCGTGCACAACTCATCACTGTTATTAAGAACCAGTGAGAGGAAAATGTGTCATTATCATTTTCCGCAGAAAAACCGGATAAAACTTTCTAATAATCCCCATATCACAGTAATTATTAACATTAAAAGTAAGTCAACTCCATCGCTTCGATTCCTATAAGTGCAGTAGTTTCGAGGCAACATATTATACCTGCAATGTCATGCTGCTTTCTTCCAAAGTGTTCTTCTTGCAAAAATTACACCTTCTGTTTTTGAAGATGTAGCTACAGGAAGTATACAGTTTGAATCAACGGTTTCTTTGTATTCTAATATCAGCTCCCCAACTTACGCTGTTCCCAAGTGAAGAAGAGTACAAAGCATTCCCGCACCATCATAAGTGTATATCCAAGCAAATTTTGCCCCTTTCCATTTCGTTTTTATCAAACCTGTTGGGATCTTTCATTGATAATCCCACACCCCAAATTAGATCTTTACCGCACATTCCGCCAATATAGCTTCGCCCGGTGAATTTAAGTCTATCTTTTAAATCCCTCATTCTGTGAGAATTTTGCCAACAGTCCTTTATAAACGACAATCTGCCTAATGCCATTCCATATATGCTCATCATAATTTTTACTTGTCTACCAAGTGCCTTTGATTTGGGATGTATCATCAGTGGAAAAGTATATTTTTAGCTACTGCTTCATCACCAAAGCAAATAGCCTTTCGATACATCATGAATTGTTCCATTGATGAAAAATTTTTTCTCTTCTGTAAATGGTGATGAGATACCAATTGCTTAAATAACCATTTTTCTTCATTTGGATTGTGAAAACATATAACACTCATCTCTCTTCTCCGACCTTTTTGCACTGCTAAATCAAGTTCCAAGTCGTGCAGACCGTAGTATGCTTTTTCAAAAATCAGCTGGAACTTTTTCAGCTTTACATCTGAACTTGGAATATTGTAGTACCACTGATAATAAGCATAGAACTCACCAATCCAATCAGGAATAAACCCGTCAATAGACTTACCGGATTTTTAAAACATAATTTTCCGTTTTTCGGTAAAGTAGTCCCACAACTCTTTAGCGCTCATGGTATTTACATAAGCTTTCGCTTCATCAATGCTTTTTCTTGTTTTGCTTTGCATATATGTCTTAATAAAGTCTTCGGTATTCTTATCAGAAAAATTTTTGAGCAACGAAAGTCAAAGAGTTTTCCCTGATTTTTCCACCACATCATTCAAATAATCTTTTGAATAAGCTCTCATAATCATCACTCCTTAAAAAGCGTACTAAAAACCTTAGTTACACTATTGGCATCTGAGTCAACAAGTTCTCTCATTTTCTGTCTTGCGGTAATATCACGCTGATTATACTTTTCGTTAAACTCAGCATACTGAACCACCATTAAGCCATCATCTAACTCATGTAGCTTAGAATAAGCAAGCTTGGACTTAATACAATACTGAATACCCAAAACCGCCAAAAAGCAAAGCAGCTCTTCAAGAATATCCATATCAATATTGTCTCTTACAAATTCTTTGCAATGTAGAAATAAGAGCATTTGCTCGCCATCCTCTGATTACATCATATTCTTTGGTGTCTACGCCGTATTTTTCTATAAACTTCTTTGCAAGCATACGGTAACGCTTTGAGTCGGCAGCATCCCTATGCTTCATAAGTTCAGCCAGCCAAGCCAAAACACCTTTTATCTTGAAAATCCAAGATTTTAAGTCCGAAGTATCAAGTTGATACTTATGAACCCATCCGTTTTTTTCTCATTTGGTCTGCTAAACCGCCCATTCTTTAGCAAAGGTCTATGCTTTCGGTCAAGTAAAAACCCTTGACCGTAGTCGTGCTTTTTCTTCGCCCTTGCCGTATGTCGGTACTACGATTTTTGTCAGGAGTACCATGAAATAAGGTCAACTTGTCCATTTTTACATTTCCTCCTAAATAAAACATCTTTTTCAAGCATAGATTTCTTTGATATTTTTCAATTTTTCCAGCTTACGCTGATGAAGGGTGATAAGGTTGTCGAGGTTGGTAAGATAACTGCACAATTTGTGTTTGCTCGTCTTTGCTCGGCAACAGCAACTCAATATCCATTAGTGTTTCGGCATTAAGTTTTGCACGACCTCCACCTACCAAAAGTGACTCAATATCCGCCTGACTTATTGCATGCAAGAAATTGATTGTCTGCACAGTCACACTTTCCTTGAAGCACATGGGCGTGATTGTTTACCCAAATGCGCCCTTTTTACGCATTTACAGGATAATTTTTGAGTCATTCGCTCCATCTTCTGCAACAAGAATAAACTCTCCATCATGAGTGTATCCTTCAACATAATCTTGTATTCCGTTTGCTCCATAATAGGGGTTTTTGCCTGCCACTCTTAAACTTGCGGCAACAGGAATACGCAAATTATCATATCTGGTGATTTCTTTTTAACCTTACGCTGTTCCCAAGCTTCAGTAAAACCCTTAAAACGAATTACTGGTACATTTGAACCATTTTTCGGAAACATTTTTCAAGCATAGATGCATTAGTCAATTTGTCATACTTATGCTGATGAAGGGTGATAAGGTTGTCGAGGTTGGTAAGATAACTGCCAATTTGTGTTTGCTCGTCATTGCTCGGCAACAGCAACTCAATATCCATTAGATGTTTCGGCATTAAGTTTTGCACGACCTCCACCTACCAAAAGTGACTCAATATCCGCCTGACTTATTGCATAAGCAAGAAATTGATTGTCTGCACAGTCACACTTTTCCTTGAAGCACATGGGCGTGATTGTTTTACCCAAATGCGCCCTTTTACGCATTTTACAGGATAATTTTTGAGGTCATTCGCTCCATCTTCTGCAACAAGAATAAAACTCTCCATCATGAGTGTATCCTTCAACATAATCTTGTATTCCGTTTGCTCCATAATAGGGGTTTTTGCTGCCACTCTTAAACTTGCGGGCAACAGGAATACGCAAATTATCATATCTGTAGGTTATTTCTTTAACCTTACGCTGTTCCCAAGCTTCGGTAAATCCCGCAAATCTAATGGCGGTTTTTGTATTTTCTGCCATTTTATTCACCTCAAGAAGCTTTTTGAACTCATGAAGTCCCAGCATATCAAACTCACTGCTTTCCAAATCATCAATCATTAAAGAAAGTTCTTTTTCAGTTTCTTTAATTTGACTCTCAATTTCAGCAAATGTAGTTTCATATGCAAGTGCTTTAAGTTTGTCTACTAATTCAGAAACAATTCTGTCAGGAAGTTGCATTAAATTCTGAATAAGCTGAATGTATCCATTTTTTTCCTTAAGTAGCTGCCTTACCTGTTCATCAGACAGACTTTCTATTGTTTTCTTTGTTTTTCTTCTAATAATGCACTTTCTTTTTAACTTCCGACTTTAATTCCTTTTCTTCTGTGTTTAATGCTTCTACTTCTTTTTAATTTTTCCTTTGTTTCTTCTTCAATATCCTTATTTTTTTAGTGCTTTTTTTAACTTCTGCAAATACAAAACTGTCCTCATTTACAAAGTCTGCCTCTTTTTCTTCTTCGGTAAGCATATCAAAAAGTTCTTCGTACTTGGAAGTAATTTCAGACAGCCTGTTTTTCTTTTTCTGTATCTCCTGTTTTTCATCTAAAAGTAATATATTTTGTACAAGGTCAAAAGGAATAATGCGTCCTTTTCCAACCCTCCTGTACTTCATGTTCTAAAATTTCCTTTCTTTTTGACTACCATATTAGGGTCAACGACTTTTGTTGATTTGAAGCCTTCTGTCTGAATAATTTCTAAGTCTACGGCAATTTTAGTCCAATCATCATCAGTAATTGATATGCTTCATACTTATCTACAAGAGGAATATCTTTTAATCTTGCAAAAATATCCAAGGATAAAAACTTCCTCTGTCTTTGAAATACCAAGCATATCCATTTTCAATCAATTCTTTATATAAATAGTGTCAAAATTTCCAAAAGCATTTTTTTGAAATCAAATGCCTGTACACATTCATGTTCCTTAACTGCTTTTTATGTCTGTAGCAACAATCCTTGAGTACTCGCCTGATGTTTTTCTAAAAGAGCAGTTTTAAGCGTTGGAAATGCTGTCCAATATTCTTTCAACTCGTTAATTTCTAGAAATAGGTAGCCCTCCAAACATGGAAGCATAAATATCCCAAGACTCCGCCTTTTCGGAAGAATCAACATATCTTGGAATGTTAAGATTGTAGTCGTTTCTTCTAATTTCATCACGGCTGACAACTCGGAGAATTTTTCTTTTTGCTTCCTACAAGTTACAACATCAACGATTTTTCTTAATATCCGATGCTCTTAGCTTGTTATTCTTTTCCTTCTTTTACAAATCCTCTTGAGGCATCAATAATAAGCACATCGGTATTGTCTCTTTTTGCTTTAAAACCATTACAATTGTCGGAATTCCTGTGCCGTAAAAAGATATTTGCAGGAAGTCCGATGATTGCATCAATTTTATTATTCTCAATTAAATTTTTACGGATTTGACCTTCCTCTCCACCACGAAATAAAACACCATGTGGAAGAACAATATTCATAATACCGTCCGGTTTAATGTGATAGAGGTCATGGAGCAAGAAAGCATAATCTGCCTTTCCCTTTCGGAGCAAGACCATATCCGCGTAACGAGGGATCTGTCTCTTTATCCGAAGAATTCCAAGCTTTGAGAATAAGGCGGATTTGATACAACCGCATCTACATAAAGTGGATTATATGTTTGGGTAGGATCATTTTTCATCAAAGTGAGGCAATCATCTTCCAAAAGTATCTCCATTTCGAGTGACAATATTGTCGCTTCAATTCCACGCATAACCAAATTCATACGAGTGAGGTTATAAGTATTTTTGTTTTAGCTCTTGAGCATAATATTTTATTTTATTTTTTTCCCTCGATGTACTTGGACGCACTCTTACTGATGTTAATAAGAAGCGAGGCTGAACCACTTGTAGGATCATAATCTCAATCTTCTCCCTATTTTTCAGATGTTCTGCAACAATCTCAGACATAAGAAGGGATACTTCATGAGGTGTATAGAACTCACCTGCTTTTTCCTGCATTGGCTGCAAATTTTTCTATTAAATATTCATAAATAAATCCCAGCATATCATATCCTTTGTTTACCGTCCATCGGAATATCTTTGATGAGATAGATAAGATCACTGATAGACTTTTGACTGCGAAGCTGCGCTATCACCTAATTTACTAAGTCCTGTTTGTAATGTGTCGAAAATGCCTTCAAATACTTTCTTGTGAGTAGGATTGATTAGACGACTAAATGCAGAAAGAGCATCATGAACATCCTGAACGCTAAAAATCTTTGCCTTTGGAAAAGCCAAGTTGAAAATAAATTTTCATAAGATATGTAGTATCCTAAATTTTTCCGTATGCTGGTAACTGTTTCATATCTTCCTCTTTTTAATTCAGGAAGATATTCATCTGTCCAGTCATTGTTTTTAAATACTTTACTTCCTTTTCAGAAAGGAATTTATAGAATATAAAGCCCAGAATATAGTCCTTATATTCGTTCGCCTCTATTTTGGAACGCATTTTATTTGCAGACTCCCCAAATCTTTGCGGCTAACTGTTGCTTATTCATGTAAAAAGCCTCCATATATCTAAATTTTTCTAAAATCTATTTTAAATAAAGTTGTTACATTTTCATCTATACTCATATTACTTATTATATAATGGCTAAGACCTCTCAAACTTCCAAACATTTTATTATATCTCTTTCAAGAAGAATATGCTATAGTTTTTATAACTAACAGCCATTTTGCATTCCCTTTTCTCTGTTAAAGTGTAAGTATCTATATTATAGCTGTTTAATATCATTTTTGGCAATATAATTAATCTATACCATATTAAAGTGTAATATTTAAAACTTAAATAAAAGAGGCTATAATAAGATTATATTAAGTAATGATTTTTCGAAATGGGTGTTTTAAAGCCTACAGAAATAAACAAGCAGAATAAAATTTCTAATTTTTTACCAATATATGCCACCCTAATCAACCTTCATCAGCGTAAATCTATAACTAAATTTGGAGGGAATTATGCTGAATAACATAAATAAAAACGACTTGTTTTTATGAGTATTATACTCAATGGATCACTGTATATAAAGAAGGTGCAATAAGAAATGTAACGATGAACAAATATATCTTGACTCAGTCGTGGATTAAAAAAATTAGCACCCGACTTAAAAATAGGTGAATTGTCTCGAATAACATACCAAAAAGCTTCTTAATGATTATGCCCAGTCACATGAAAGACAGACAACAATGGATTTTCATCACCAGTTGAAAGGTGCAATTTTTAGACGCTGTTGATGAAGGTCTTGTAGAAAGAGACCCCACACGAAAAGCAATTATTAAAAGGCAAAATCCAAGAGAAAAGAAAACTAAATATCTCAACCAGTTTGAATTACACAAGCTATTATCAGATCTTAATTTAGGTCAAGAGATTAATTGGGATTGGTTTTATCTTATTGGTAGCTAAGACAGGAATTAGGTTTTCAGAAGCTTTTAGCTATTACGCCAAATGATTTTTGATTTTTCTAAGCAATCATTATCAATCAATAAAACTTTGGGATTATAAAGGTGATTATGGTTTTATGCCAACAAAAAATCAGTCATCAATCAGGAAAATTCAATTAGATTGGCAACTCATAATTCAGTTTTCGACACTTGTGAAAAAAATCTACCTAAAGATGAACCTATTTTTTTGTTTTCGGGAAATATCTATAATTCTACAGCAAATGATATCCTGTCTAGACATTGTAAAAAGCATTGGAATACCTATTATTTCCATTCATGGACTTAGGGCATACACTGCATCTCTGCTGTTATTTGCCGGAGTATCAATAGCAAGTGTCGCTCAAAGATTGGGACATTCCAGTATGACCACTACACAAAAACATATCTCCACATTATCAAAGAGTTGGAAAACAAAGATGTGGATTTAGTAATGCGTTCATTATCAAGTTTGAATTGACAACAACTTCTTACGCTGGTGAAAGGTTATAAGGTGGTCTATGTTATTTCTATCAACTATTTTTAATACCACTTAATATAACCCCATATATTCCTGTCAATATCTTTCTTTTTAATTTTTACGATTATGAAAAAATATGGTATAATCCTTAGGAAAATATTTGTGTTAAACGAAGGTTATACCTACGAAGTGTAAAATAATCTTACAAGAACGATTAAAAGATTTAATAGTTGCTCATAAGTTACATTTTTGTAGGAGTTAGCTAAACTGTTGGTATTTTTAAAATTTGTTTATATAATTATGATTATTATAACTTAATCATGGCAATTTGGTTGTACTTGCTCAATTTTTTTAAAGCTTTTACTCGATTATATTTTTCAGTTCAACTGAAAATATAAATTACCTAAATACAGATTTTATTAATCATTGACATAAATGATCATCTTGAAGATTTAAGGGAGAAATACACATTGACAACTCATTATAGATGAAGATGTCCCATTGAGAACTCTTTAAGCTTAACAAAAAGCTTGCATAAAACCCAGTTAAATAATATTTTTCAAAAATAAACATGGTACTTTTTATATCTTATTCATCAATATTCCTTAACTCTATCGTACTTGATATATAACAGTTATATCTATTTTTTTCTACAGAAATCCCTAATCTTATTTTTATCTTTTCATCCCTTGTATATTCTGTCAAATATATCTTTAGACCAAAATCCTTACATTTTTAGATATTTTTCAAAAATACTCTCTTGTGTCCTTTGAAGAGGTGTAAAAAGCATTGTTCTTAAAATCTATCTTGGTAAGTACTGTCTCTTTGATTTATACCATCGACCAAATCTTTTCAGTGTATTTTCGCTTATAGCCTTTGATATGAAGGTATCGCCTCCATTTACTAAGCAAGGAAGCCCTGTTTTTAATATCAGTTAAGATTTCAAGCAAGGATGAATATACTTTTTTGGATCTTTATAATGATAATACACATCCATATTATCTACAAAAAAGCTGTCAATTCCTTTGAATTTCAATTCTTTTGAAAGATTAGCTATGTGTTTCTTCCACTTTTTACTTGTAACATCAACCCATTTTTCATCTTCCCAATTCTCATAATCTTCCAGAGTAAGATTCTTAAAATCATTGTAATATTCTCTAAACTCCTCAACAGATCCTATATTTATATATGAGAAAAATCTTCTTGTTCCCCTGTTTTTTTCAGGCTTTTTATGTCATCTTTATCAAGATTGTCAGCATCAATTACTATTAGGTAGTAGTCTTTTTATTTAAGTTTTCTTTTTCAACACCTAAAAATATACCATATTTTTTTCGATAGTATTTAATGTTTTTTTCTGTCATTTGAAGCAACCTTATTGTATTTAAGTATTACTATTGAACATATTGCTAATACAGTAATTATAAATATAAGTCTTGCATATGAGTTTTTCTATACATATAAACACCTAATAACTTCTACTTAAAAAATATCGCAATTTTTTTATTGAAACTTAAACATAGACAGATTCTTTACTGAACAATTTGATACATGATTTTTATAAATAGTATCTATTAGACTTTTGAATATCTCATGTCAAAAACAAAAATAATGAAAAACTATAAATCACTAGAAAAATAGACCTGCTCAACCATAAGACAGTAGATACAATCATTTACCTACTTAAAGTCTTTATAAGAACAGGTCTACTTACTTTTACTAATTTGTATAGTTATCAAAATATCCTTGAATATAAATTATTGGTGTACCCTTATCTCCACTACCTGAAGTAAGGTCAGAAAGTGAGCCAAGCAAGTCTGTCAATTGTCTTGGTGTAGTACCTTCTGACACCATCTTACCTACCAAATCTGACTCTTTGTGTTTGATATAGCTCTACTACTGCATTTTTGAGTTCTTCACCTTTTAAATCCGCAAAATCATTATCAGCTACATATTTGAGCTTGATTTCAGATGGTGTTCCTGCAAGTCCGCTTGTAAATCCTGGAGAAACTACAGGATCTGCAAGTTCCCATATCTTTTCCTACCGGATCTTTGAAAGCTCCGTCACCATAAACCATTACTTCCAGATTTTTTTGCCTGTCATAGCCTTTTTTAATTTCGCCTGAATTTCTTCTACCAACTCTTGTGAATTTCTCGGGAATAGTTTCAATGTATCTTCTGTTGCCTTGTTTGAGCCAAGCAGACCGTACTCACTATATCCGCTACCATCAACAGATGAATTTAATATATCTTCAAGAGAGCAAACTTTAGTTGCACCTGAATCTTCCAACAGTCTTTTTGTTCTTTTTCTTGTATGAATATCACAGTTTATAACATTTTTGTGTATTTTAATATGGCTTTAGGATCGTTGGCAAATACTATCTCACATTGACAACCTTCATCTTGCACAAGTTTTTTTATAAAATTCTATATAATTAACACCTGTAAACTTGTGCACAGGATTAGGGAAAACATTGATACGAATTTAGCTTCATCAAACTCATCTACCCAAGGATTTACATTATTATCCAAATCTTCTATAGATACAAAGTGATTTCCTACTTCGTCTGAAGGATAAGAAAACAATATGATGACCTTTTTAATCCACGAGCAATTCCCTTTAAAAATAAGTGAAAATCTATTTCTACTTAGTATTGGAAATATAACTCCTACAGTGTCATCTGCAAATTTTGACTTTACATCATTTGCGATATTGTCTACTGTGGCGTAGTTGCCTTGTGCTCTTGCAACTATTGACTCAGTAATAGTAACTATGTCTTTATCCTTTATACTATAACCTTCTTCTTTTGCAGCTTCAATAACAGTATCGCATACTATATCCACCATATTGTCGCCTTGTTTTATTATAGGTGCTCTAAGTCCTCTTACTACAGTTCCTACCATTCTACCCATTATGTTTCTCCTTTATAAAGACTCATTAAAACTAAAAATTCAATAAAAATACAGGATAATATTTCTTATACTATTTAATTATATGACTTATACTAAAACCCTAATAGAATAATGGAAATATATCATAAAAAGATGATACACTAAACATTTATAAACTAAAAGATATGCTATGGCATATCGCAAATATAGATTTGATAAAATCCTTTAGTTTAAATGGAGTTTAGTATTACATTATATAGCATTGAGAATCCATATAAAAAATTATCCATAGATTATTTAAAAAAATAGTTTTTATATTAAAAAGTAATTAACTGATTTATTTGACTTATATTATAATTACTTTTTTCATAGAAAATCAAAAAAACTGATTAAAAAAATAATCAGTTTTTAGGAATATTCATTTGATTTATTACATTTTTATCAAGCTTATTTGCTATATTTACAAGAGATATATTGATTAATTATAAATATTCTTTTTTATTAACTAATAACAAAATAATTCGTAATATAATATGAATAATTTTGTTATTTGCATATAAAAATAATTCAATTTTCATCTTATTTTGCAATTTGATTTATATAATCAAGGTAAACTCTATATATCTTAGCTACACAATCACTTATATCTGTATTATTTTCACCTGAAAGTCACTGTATTTTTTTCATACAATTCTTTTTCTTTCCTCAAAAAGTTTCTTAACGGATTCTATTCCTCCTGATGATAGTGGTCTCACCGGATGTTTCCAGCTTTTCCAAATCTCTTTTCACATATATGATTATTGCATTTTTCTTTAAATTGTCAATATTGTCTTTATTTTTTTAACACATCCTCCACCTGTTGATATAACAGCATAATAGACACACTTTGTATCATTTCGCTTTCCAATTTTCTAAAAATACTCTTCTCCATATTGTGCAAATATCTGTGGTATCTTCTTATTGCATTGCCTTTCAATAAAAAGTCCACATCTACATATTCTTTTTGACATAGTAGCCAATTCTTGGCAAATTGTTGTCTTACCGCTACCAGGCATACCTATAATAACAATATTTATCTTTTCATTTATTTCAGCTTTTTTTACTTTCAAGCATTTTCATTAACCATCCTTAAAGTAATTATGATACTAAGATTTAGTAGAATAATAAATAACCTTATTTATTAAATCTTTGTAAAAACTAAATTAACATACTATTTCAAGAGAATTCTTAATCACTTTACTACGATTAGAAATATGATAGTATTATCTCCATCAAACTTTTTGACTTTTACATCAGTTTTTAATGGTATTATATCTTCTATAAGTTGCGGTTTTTCTTCCAAAAATTACATCTAATATTGTAATTGCAACTGCAGACTCAAGTACAGGAGGGATTCTAAGTATTATTGCAGGATCATGCCTACCTTTTTATTTCCAGTTTTGTATCTTTCATAGTCCTTATATTTACAGTATTTTGTTCCTTGCTATCGACGGTGTAGGTTTTATAGCTACTTTCATTACTATTGGCATACCATTTGATATACCACCATTTATTCCGCCGTCATGATTTGTCTTTGTCATTATTTTATCGTTTACTATCTCAAATTCATCGTTATTTTTGGCTGCCCTTTAGCATTGTCGACTCAAAACCGCTACCAAATTCTAAGCCTTTGACTGAAGGTATGGAAAATATCATGTGGGATATTCTACTTTCTAAACTGTCAAAAAAATGGACTACCTAACCCCTCTTTCATATTGTGCACCATTATCTCCACTATGCCACCTACAGAGTCTTTTTCGTGGATAATTTTATCAAGTAGTATCTTGGCTTTATCGATATTTTTCATCATCAAAAAAATGGAAACTCTTTTTTGTAAGATATTGTTGAGCTGCAAGACTCTCAAGATGTATAGGAGTATCTATGATGTTGTAAAGTGATGATATATGTGAACATACAAAAATATCCAGCTTTTCCAAAATTTGAACAGCAATCCCACCCACTACGCAAAGAGGAGCTGTAAGCCTACCAGAAAAATGTCCCCCACCTCTATAGTCATTGTATCCCTTGTATCTTAGATATCCTGTGTAATCAGCATGAGAAGGTCTAAGATTGTCAGATATGTCCTTATAGTCTTTAGACTTCATATTTTCATTTTTAATCTCTATCGCAAGAGGAGTACCTGTAGTATGACCTTCAAAAATATCCTGACAAAAATTTCAAAATCATCTTTTTCATTTCTCTTTGTAGTATACTTATTTTGGTTAGGTTTTCTCCTACTAACAAATGTATTTAAGACATCCATATCAATTTTTATTCCTGATGGCAATCCATGTACAACTGCTCCTATTGAAGCCCCATGTGACTCACCATATATACAAAGCTGTAATTTATTTCCTATAAAAAGATGACATCTTATCTCCCTTTTATTTTAACTCTAATAATACTAAAAAACCTTTTTAAAAATACCATGTATTTATGTTAAAAGTTATTGAAAAATCTCTAACATATATAAATTTAATAAACATAACTGCTTTTGCATTATAAATGGTGATTAGTATAGCATCTAAAAAAATCCAAATAATAGTATATTCCAATCTTTATATTTTTATAAAATAAATATTTTGATAATTCAATATATTTTTCGTCTTTGTCTTTTCAAATAATTAAGTCCTTGATTTGTACATTTATAAATATATTTCTTGTGCTATTTCTATTTTGTGCAAAATTCAATTTTTTTCCACCAAGTCTTTGAAAATCTGCAAAAACTTTGGATATGATTTATTTACTGCATTTTCTCCATTTATTATGACATCTTCATCGCAGATTATACTCGCTATTGATGCTGACATTGCTATCCTGTGGTCATTGAATGAATCAACTTCTCCCCCTGTCAAGTTGCCTGTTCCTTCAACTATCAGCTCATCATCTTTTTCAAAAAGCTGTACCGCCAAGACTTCTAATCATTTGACAAGATGCACTAATCCTGTCGCTTTCTTTTTAGTCTGAGCCTTCTTGCGTTATAAAAATCTGCTTGTACCTTTTTGCAGCACAGGCAAGTACTGACAATATAGGAAGTAAATCAGGTATCTGAGACATATCCTGCTCAATGCTGTTAGTCTTTCCTGCACTTACACATATTTCGCCATTATCAATACTAATCTTCGCTCCAAATTTTTCTATTATTTCTATTATCTTCTTGTCTGATTGAAGAGAACTAATATCAAGTCCGCAAAGTGTAACAGGAGCTGCTATTGCACGGCAGTTAAGAAAAAAAGCAGAGTTTGACCAGTCTTTTTCTATAATATTATCTTTTGGAGGGATGTATCTTTGATTCTTTCTGACAAAATATGAATTCATAGATTCTTCAATTTCAATGCCATATCTTCTCATAACATCTACAGTCATATCCACATAGGACTTTGACTCAAAGTTTCCTACAACACTGATACGAACATCATTTTTGTAAAAACTGAAGCAATCAGAAGCCCTGAAATAAATTGAGAGCTGATATTGCCCTGTATTTCCACATTTGAAAACTCAAACTTATTTTTTTACAGTAAGTGGTAGTTTTATCATCACTTACTTCGCAATTTGACCTTCTAAGTATATCAATTATCTGACTTATCGGTCTTTGTGGTAATCTACCTCTTCCTGTAAAATGACAAAGATTAAGAGATGACGGAGCAATTGTGAGCATAAATCTAAGAGTTGTTCCACTTTCCATGCAATCAAAAATTGATTTTTTTCATTTGAAGGAGAAATTATTACACAATCTTTGTTTTTACTTACCTTTGCTCCAAGATTTTCTATAGCACTAAGCGTACAGTCTATGTCATCTGATATGTCAGGTAGTAATAAAGATGTCTGCATATTAGACAGGGCTGAGCATATAATCTGACGATGTGCCATTGATTTAGAAGTAATTGCATCTATTTTTTTCCGCTTAATTCCCTTTTTTTAATTTTTATCATTATATCATCCTTTTTATTTATGTGCATTTTTCTTAGAAAAAATCTTTGACAGCTTTTGTTTTACAAACATAGACACATTACATTAAAATTCAATAAATAATTATAATATATCATAAAAAATACTATAATTATATATTAAATCAAGAATTTTTATATTATAATATCATTAAATTAAGTTCATCATTTAAAATCTAAATATATAATATTCTTGTTAAAATCAAAAAAATTCTTATATATCCCTATAGTTATAGTCATTCCATTATCTTTAAATGTATCTCCTATTATATTATCATCAGATATTATCTTGGCTGTAGACAAAAGACACCGATGAAACACCTGTTATACTTTCCACAAATTCATTTTTGGGTAAACTACTATAATACGGAGAAGATTTTATCTCATGAGCATCAAATACTACGAAATTTGCCCCAAGAGTATTGGCAAGATTTATTATTGCCTGTTCATCTTTTTAGGCTAATACTTGCAATTATAGATACTGATTTGGGGCTTATATTATTTTGTTTGAGAAAAATCAAGAACATTTTTTTAAGCAATAAGCTTGAAGAGGTATTTTTACATCCAATACCCAAAACAATATTTTTTTGAGATAAACCTTTGCTATAGTTCTCTAAGCTTTTCAAGACCTGTTATAGCATTATAAGTTAAATGTATTACAAAGTTATCATCTTTTACGCCAAAATACCTCTTTAACTAAATTGACATCAATATTTTTTTAATCTTATCTTTATTTATCAATTTTTTTACAATCTAATACTTCAAATCCTCTAATGTCATACTTGTCATCTAATTCAATATCGCTAATCAGGTAGACTTTTTCATTATTAGTCAATTTATAATTTATTTTTTTATATAGTCCTCTATCATCCTCGTCAACAGAATTTAGCTCCAAGACAAGGGTATCAAGAGCAGACTTTTTGATTTACATCTGTTGATGTGGTAATCACAGGTATAATATTCATTTTTTAGACATATAATCACATACCTTATTAGCTCCTCCTATATGACCGCTAAGAAGAGATATTGCAAATTGCAGTTTTTCATCACAGACTATCACTGCAGGATCGCTCATCTTATCCCTTACATACTGAGATATGTGTCGTCACTACTATGCCTGTTGCCATTATAAATATCAATGTATTATATTTTTGAAAAAATATCCCCTACCAAAGATGACAGACTTTCATAATACGAAACATTTTTTTATTTGATTAGTAGAGTTTTTATATTTTTTTCATCACAAAAAACACATGAATTTTTCAAATATTTCTTCGATTTTTTTCAGCAGATTTTTATAGAATTTTCAGTTAGAGTTATTATTGCCGTATCTAAACTCATGTGTGAACTTTTCGTCATATAGTTTTTGAATTATTGTAGTCATTTCCCAAAAAAATCTCCCAACTAAAAATTAAAAGCAGTCTTTGTTATATTTGCCTCCTTGGTCTTCTTCGCAATATCTTCAAGTGTTCCTGCAACAATTTTTCATCGTCCCATGTCGCCTTGTATATGACAGTACATGGTGTACCAGACTTATATCCTCCGTCTACAGTGAGCTCACTTACTACATCTTCAATCTTATCTACAGATAGAAAAAAATCACCATTGATGTATTGTGCTTTTGCAAAAGATGACAGACTTTCTTTATCAGGTACAGGTGTTCTACCTGTGCATCTTGTTATAATAAGGCTTTGAGAGATTTCAGGCACAGTATATTCAGTCCTTATTGAACTTGCAGCTCCCAAAAATGAACTTACACCGGGAATTAATTCATAATCTATATTTAATTTGTTCAACTCTTCAATCTGCTCCCTGATAGAACCATATATTGAAAAATCACCCGTTTGGAGTCTTACAACATATTTTTCTTCCAAGACATCATTTTTATAACATCTATTATCTCTTGCAAACTCATCGTTGCAGAGTTGTATTTTTGCAGTCTTCCTTACAATAATCAAGCAATTTGACATTTATCAGTGAGCCTGTATATATTACTGTATCTGCATTTTTGAAGTCTTTTTTAATCCTTTAACGGTGATCAGCTCCACATCTCCGCTACCTGCTCCAACAAAAGAAAGATAGGTTTTCATATTATCCCCCTATAATTTCCAACGCTTATTGATTATTATCGTAGTTAGATACTCGCAATTTTCTTCAGTAAATATGTCTTTTTCCTACTATGATTTTTTTCATTTTCCCTTGAAGAATTGCTTACTACCAAAGTATTATTTTTCAAGCTTATATTTTTATAAGCTCTACTATTTCTCCGTAGTTTTTTTATACGCCTTCATCAGTACTATTGCATCAAACTCGACTATATATTCTTCAATCTTTTCCATATCAGCAATTGACGGTATGACAATAAACGGCATATCATCAAAAAGCAAGAGGAAAAATTCATCTTAGATGCCACATCAACAAATGACGGTATACCTGATATCGTCTTAACTTCAATATTATCTTTTAAATTTTTCAAGCACATAGATGAATGTCGAGTATATCATAGGATCTCCAATAGTAACAAAAACCGACATTTTTCCTGACAAAGCATCATTTTTCATCTCATCAGCCATTTCTTTTAAATATTCCCTTTATTTTCTCCCTGTCTCTTATCATAGGAAAAATGACGATTTTTTTAACTTCAATATCATCTTTTTAAAAAATCCTTAGCTATAGAAAATGCAATACTTTCATTATCTGATTTGGAAGTTGGACAATAAAGCACATCCAATTTTTGCAAAACCTCGACTGCCTTTAGTGTAAGACAGTCTTTTTGATCCTGTACCCACTCCTATTACATATATTTTTGACATAATATCACCTTTATTTTTCTTTTGTTATTTAATCTGTAATTATACCATAAATTATATTTTTATAAACATTGTTGCCTAAAAAGATAAAAATTTAAATCAATCTATAGTCAGCTTATCACAGTTTATTAGTGATTTTTTTGAAAAATAAGTATAATACTCTACTATTTTTAGAACATTATTCATAAAAATGCAAATAATTTAAAGTTTTTATTGTAAAAATAATTTTTATGTTAAAATGTGAAAAATGTGGTTTTTCACATAAATTTATTTAATTTTTGCACAAAATTTTTTTCGTGCTTTTAATGGAGGTTATTGGATTGAAAAATTGTACATCGGATTAATTTTTGGGACTTGTATTTTTCTATTTCAACTGTGGGAGTTTTTGCAGAAAAATAATAATACTTCAAATAAGGAGTAAAATCTTCAAAAAACGCTTAATTTTAATGTAAAAAAACCCCTAAGTTAGAGGGAAAAGACTATGACGAAAAATGCAGGGCTGACTCTTATTCAAATGCAGGAGATAATGCCAACTCAAAAGTTTTTCAAAGCTCTGATATATACAATATGGTATCTGACAATCAAACAACAGTAATTCCTAAATACAAGACTATGCAACAAACTACTGAATGGTCTTTGCGGTGATGCAATGGCTCTTATGGTTTTGGAACACCTTGGAATAAAAGGACATACTGAAATGAGCCTTGCTGAGGCTATGGGCTCATCTGTTGATTTGGATGTAAAGGGTGCTAAGCCTGGCTCTGCAAATAATTTCTTTGAATATGGAACAGATGTTGAACAACTATATGATTTTTCAGTAATTTGAAAGATGTTAAAGTAGTAGAAACAAACTATAAAAGATGCAAAAAGCACAAGATTTGACTAAAAATCAGATGGAATAACAGATGCTGATGTTGGAAATATAAAACCTGTCTTTGTAAGTGAAAGTCTGTACACTTCAGAAAATAAACCAGGCTCTACAAAATATGTAGATGATGCTATGATTCTTACTTTGTAAAAATGGCTTACAGGACATCTTAAAAGCTGGTCGTCCAATAATGGTTGAATGGAGCCAATGGGATGGTCACTGGGTATCAATAATCGGATATGACAACAACGGTACACCGTCAATAGGAGATGACATTGATATTTGCTGACTCTTACGATACAGCAGATCACTTCCAAGACGGATATTCATACTACGGTCTTGAAAGATTCTTCTATGAATGGAATGACAGAAAAGTAGCTAAAAACCTATTCAATTACAACCTTATATAATAATTGACAAGGCTGATAATAAAGTTTCAAATGAACAAAAAGCAAATACTCAAAAAGTAGAAAAAGTAGCTGATCTAAATAATAAGTGTTGATTTTAAAAATCTTAGTAGCTGATAACTACTAAGATTTTTATTATGATACTTTGCTATATCATTGTAATTTATGACTTCTTTTTGATTATTTTGTATGCACACCTATTATTTTTTTCCATAAAAATCATATCATACCATCTGTTAAACTTGTATCCACATTTTTCAAACTTGCCTATCAGCTTATATCCCAGATGTTCATGAAATTTCACAGAATTTTTGTGAGATATTCGTCATCTTCTTCTATACTTGTAACACAGGCATATAATGTTACTATCCCCATAGATTTTAAAGCTTTTTCCATCTCTTCGTACAGTTTTCTGCCAAGACCGTATTTTTCTCATTTCAGATGAAATATATATACTCATCTCACAAGTCCATCGCATAGGCAGGTCTTATCTTGAAAACACTGGCATATGAATATCCATATACCTTTTTGTCACACTCTATCACAAGAAAAGGATACTTAGACGAGAATTTTTCCATTCTATCTCTCATCTCCTCCTTTGACGGAGTTTCGTATTCAAAGGTAATAGCTGTATTTTCAACATAATAAGAATAAATTTTCAAGAATTCTGTCTATATCTTGTTCATTTGCCTTTCTTATAGTTATCCTCTTATTTGCTGTTTCTTTGAGTAGGCATGAAGGTGCAGAAGTTCTACATTCGTTGATATTTTTGCACTCATAATTTTCGATTGCCTTATTATAGATAAACCCACACTTTTCCTGTACTTTTTTGAGTTTTATCATTGTTTTCAAAAATATCCTGCCCATAGTTTTTTGAGTTTTAACCTATTAAAGGCATAGTTTGAAATCTCATTTATAGCCTCAGGCATCAATCCCCTACCCCAAAAAGGGACACCAATCCAAAAACCTATCTCGCCCTCATCATCAGGTATTCCAAAAATCAGAGTCTTTACCTATTTTTATTCCTATACTTCCTATTACTATATCCTGTTCCTTAAGTACAATAGCAAACTCCCAGGAGCAGACAGTACAGTTTTATTATTTCCTTGCTTTCATCCAAAGATTTTATGTGGCTTCCATCCGCAAATAGGACCTATTTTCATCTCTCTTGCATATTCAAACAAATCTTTTTGCATCCGCCTCATCCCATGGACGCATTATCAATCTTGCAGTCTCCAGTATCATAATATTCTCCGTATCTCACAATTATTATTTTTCTTAGGTATTATAACGAATTTATCGGTATTTTTCAAAATTTTTAAATATAATACCATTTATATTTAAAATCATACAATCTTAGTTTTTTTATAAATTATTTAATTTATATAATAATACTTGCTTGAAAAATATAATTGATTTTTGATTTTTACATCAATTTTAGAAAAATTATAAATTAATTCAACTTTATATGATATAATCTAATCTACATTAGAAATAATAAAATGAGAATTTATGAATTACGATAAAATTTATACTCAATATATGTACAGTTATCCCACAAAAGAGCCTATGACTTTACAAATAAACTTGACCTTTCAGCTTTTAGAGATAGGTTTATAGGGAAGGAAATGTCTTTATACATACATGTTCCTTTTTGTAAGTCTAAGTGTGGATATTGTAACCTTTTTCTATTACAAATATAAAAAGATGAATATGTTAATTATATTAATGCTGTCAAAAGACATTCTAAGCAGATAAAAGCCTTATAAACTTTGAAGATACGATTTTTACTTCTTTTACCTTGGGTGGTGGTACTCCCATGATACTTGGTTCAAGAGAGCTATCAGCATTATTTGACCTTTTACAGAGATGATTTCAAGCTTGATTTGCAAAAAGCATATTCAATAATTGAGGGGCTCCCAGTCAGATAAGCATAGAAAAACTTGACTTGCTCAAAAACTACTCTCTAAAAAGATTGAGTATTGGCGTACAATCATTTATTGATAGTGAACTCCTTACCATTCAGCGTACAGAAAAGGTGTCTGATGTGTACAAGGCACTTGATAAAATATATATGATTTTGATACCAATATTGACCTTATCTACGGTATACCCAAGCAAAATCAAGAAACTCTGATTTTTCAATTGATGAAGCTCTAAAGTACAATCCAAGTGAGATATTTTGTATCCTCTTTACAAGCAAATTAATGCAAGACTTACGATAAATTCGACATTGATGTCAAAAGTCAGTATAATCTCTATCTTATAGGAAGAGACTACCTCATATCAAAGGGATATAAGCAACTGTCTGAGAAGTTTTTCAAAAAGTCTTATTAATGCGAACTGCGGATTTGAAGATGTGCTTCACTTGGATGTGGGGAGAAGTTATTTTGAAAAATCTCCACTTTTGCGAAAAATATGTATCTGCTAAAAAGCTTGTGAGGTAGAATATGACAAGTGTTTGATAAAAGATGATTTTTACTTCAGATGTTTCCTACTATATTTTTGGATAATGACGAGATGAAAAGACGCTATGTCATCAAAAATCTCCTGTATATAAGTGGACTTTCAAAATCGATTATTACAGGCATTTTTCGTTCGAATTTAGAAGATGATTTTTCATTAATTGACTATCTTGTAATATGGACTATAGCCCAGTGGCAAGATGATATTATAAGACTTACCTCCTCTTGGACTTAGCCTGTCAGATATGATAGGACCTATGTTCATGTCACAAACCATACAAAAAGGATGCAAAACTATGACTATGATATTTTTAGGAAATCATTGATTTTTGCAATTATTCATGCTCCTATTGTCCCTTTGCACTCAAAAGCATAGATAAGATACAAAAAGAAGAAGATAATCTAAAAACTCTTTTTCTATGTAAAAATATGGACGAAGATGCAAATATAATGATAACTCCTTACGAGAAGTACAATTCTATCCTATATACCAAGAGTTTATGGCAAGGCTCTCACATCTTAAAAATGTACTAAAATTGGAATTCAGACCAATCTTTCTGTAGATACAAAAATCTTATCCTCAACACTTGAAGAAAAAACAAGGCAGATTTTTCAAAGATAATGATTTGGGCTACCTTTGCATGATCAATTTGCTGATAATGTACGGTTTTGCAACAAAGGCACATCAATTATCAGAACTTATCTCAATCATAGTGGTATAGTGGCAAATAAACTAACTATGGAGAAATAAAAACTTAAGGCAAGGACTAAGACCTGATATATCTTTGGATTAATGCAATGGATAAAATCAAAAATAGTTTTCACAGACGATGAAATATCATCTATTTCAGATATTGATCCTCTTTTTGCCTATGAATTCTACGAAAAAGAGTTGATTTTAAAAATCAAGGTCTGATGATTTTTCTATCTGTCAATCTTATGATAAAATCTATGCAGATAGTTACAAAATACTCTTCATCTTGCTTTTTCAAGAAGAAAAAGCAATTTCATCTTCGTGCAACAACCATAAAATCTATGACTGTTACCTGGATATTCAAACTTTAAGAATAATTCTTTTGAGTGAGGTTTTTGGTGAAAATATCATCATTCGTATACCTGCAAAAGAAAAGTTTGATGCTGTCTTTGTAGATATTGACGGCGTTATGACTGACTGGCAGATTGATAAATAATCTTACAAATATACTTGAAGACCTTTCACAAATCTCTATATTGCAAGCTCAAGGAATGTAAATTCTGCCAAAAACTACTTTCTCTACAAATATATATCAATGGCGGTGCATTTTCAGATGGATGTTACGATAGTAGATTTTGATACTGAAAAAATAATACCCTTAGTGTCAAAGTATTAACACTATCTACTCTGAAGAAACAATTTTGGATAGTATAAATATTTTTAGTAAAAAGATAAAGTTATAGATTTATGTAAGTCTAATCTAAAATTTAAATATTAATAAACAGATTATGTAAGTCCTTATACATCCCACAATTTAGAAATGTGTAAACTTAAGAAAGATATGTACGACAATAACATACTAAGAATTGCTCTTCCCACTAAAATAGCAAAAATATTGAAATTTCAAAAACATAAAAGAAGAATTTACAACAATACTACATTTTTCAAAATGAATTAGCTTCAAAACTAACAGGAGATTAAAGAGATATGTAAACTCAATAATTATGACTTAAATAATATACTTGTAATAAGTGATAATATTCAAGATGAAGATATATTTGATAATATCAGATATAGCGTAACCCCACTTCATCAGTTAAAACTGTATAAAAAGCCGTATATACTCAATCTTGCCATTTAACATTTATTATAGAGTAAATAACGACTTTAATATCTTCTATTTTGATATTACCATAGAGTTAATCCAACTTGCAAAACTTCTTGGATTTCTTGTTTTGGATGTATACGCTTTCAGGACCTCAAAACGACAAACAAAAACCTCACCAGAAGTAAGAGCTTTATCCATCCTGATGAAGAGCTTTTTCTATCTTATAGTTTGTATTGCTTGTCCACGCTACAAGATGTTGATTATCCACGATATACTCTTGAGCCTTCTTGTCAGTCTATCTCGTGGATACTTCCGTAAGAGTTTAGAAAAACAGTCCCTCTTCCAGATACTTTAAGTATGAAAAAGCCTTCGCCTGAAAATAGACCTTGAGCAAGATTTTGAGTCTTAGTAGACACATCTACACTCTTTTTCAGATGCAAGATATCCGTCTTTTTGAACAATCAAATCATTAGTTCCGTCAGGTTGATAATCAGCACAGAGCCAAGAGTTGTAGGTGCAAGTAATACCTTCCCTGCTCCTCTTGTAGCCATTATATTTTTGATCTTTTCTCCTGCAAGCATCCTTGAAATCCGCCCATAAGACCTTTTTCGAGCTTTCCGTCAATATCAAGGGTGTTATCCATTCAACCATAGCTCCTGACTCAGCCTTTATAGGGCTCACCTGAAGATAAATAGCAGCATTCCACCATGAGGAAAAAGTGCTCTTGATATGAAAATTCTATACTCCATACTTCCTCCTTATATTTTTAAATACTATATTTTAGTATTCCAACAATAAAAGTAAATTTATATAACATCATTAAACACATTCTGACAGGTAATCTACTTGTATATTTTATGTAAAGAACCCTATAGTTTTATGTGATATAACCTTAGTAGATTATAATTTAAATAGTTTAATTTTTCAATAATAATTTTTGCCATTAATTATGATTATTTATGTATTATTTTAATATAACTACACTCTAATACTAAAATCGATTTAAACTATGGATTTTACACATTCCGTCCTTATAATATTCTTTAAATATATCTTTCTTCTAACAAATTTTTAATGTATCATTTTTATAAAAATTTTCCATTATTTTATTAGATTTTTGAGTATAAAACAATAATTAATCAACCTTGTTTAATTGTTTATAAAATATTACTATAAAACCAATATATATTACCCTAAACTCTATCTTGTATTTTTATAAAAAGTTATGCTATAATAATCAGTTTTTATTTCAATTTAATACAGACAGTTCGTAACCATCCTGTCTTAAAAACAAAACTATAGGACATAAACATATAAAAATATGTTTGTTTTTGTGGGCAGTTATGCCCTATTTTTGGAGAACATATGCTAAAAAGATTTTTAACCCCAATAGATATTCTGTCATTGAGTGACAAAAAGAGAAATTGTAATGCTCATCGGCTCAGGCTGTGAAGTGGATGTAAATTCTGTGATTATCACTTTGACTGTGATGAATCTGAAGAAATATGTTTTGCTCTTAATAAGTCTGTACTTGAAAATGTAACAGGGATACACAAAAACTCCCAGAGCGATTAACTCAGGAGTTTTACAGAGCTCGGTAAAAACACTATCAATCTAATCGAAAAAGATAGCAATAGATATATCCGAAGTACATTTTGAATGTCATTACCTTTTTAGAAAAATATACTCAATGAGAGAGATTTAAGAAAAATAATATAATCCTCAAAATAAAAATGTGGTGTTGAAAACATTTGACACAGTATATAGAGAAGAAATCTTATCAAAGGGTATGAAAGATGCTACCCCAAGTGATATAGCACAATACTTTGATGAGGTATGTTTGTCTCTTGGCTGTTAATAATCAGACCGAAGAATCTATGAGATATGACATAAAGACAGGGCTTGAATATTTTGAAAGAATATGTATCAATATAATGCAGGAAAATGGCTGTGAAGTAAAGCCTAACGAAAATACCATCGAAACTTTTTGTACAAAAATATTACCAGAGATTAAAGATGATTGTAGAATTGATATATTACTTGAAAATACAGCTTTTTGGAGTAGGAGGAGTAACAACCGAATGAATTTATACTGAGTTTTTCAGTGTTGTACTTATTTTTACAAGCACAATTTTATTTTTAAATTTTTCGGTTCTTATGGACTTTTGTTATTACAGTTTTTCTACCATTACTGCAAATATTGAGGTGCTTATTCTTTTGTAAAGGCTTTGGTATGGGCAGACTCTTGGGAATGTGCTTTTTGCCTCTACATTTTTATGTACAGACATTTACAAGTGAGATATATGGCAAAAGAAATATGAGCTAATAAAGTAGTGAAGCTTGGTATTTTTACAAGTATATTTCTGTAATACTCACTCAATCTTGGCTTTTATACACACCTGCTGAAGGTGACTTTGCATTTCCTCATATCAAGGCTATCTTTCCAACACTCCAAAGCCTATGATTGTCGGTCTCATAGTCTACGCAATATGCCAGAAGTTCGATGTTTGGATGTATCACAAGATATGGAATAAAACTAAGTCATTTTCAGATAAGAAAAATTTCTTTGGCTTAGAAATAATGGCTCAACAATGCTTTCAACTTGTAGAATACTACCTTGTTTACATTTGGTACTTTCCTTGGTATCTACGATATGCCACTTATTAAATATTTTAGTTTCAAGTTATGTAATTTTTCAATATTAGCCTTGTTGATACAGTTTATGTATTTTTGCAAGATTTTTATTTGAAAAGGGATTGGTTTGAAAATATACAAAAATAACTGTCTAAGATTTAAAAGACAGCTATTTTTGCAGTTTAATATATTAAGGAATCGTAATGTCAAGTAAATTACCTACTATGGTATCATAAAAGCGAAAATGAATTGACAGCATAATACACTCCATCACAATTGTATACAACAATATGTCCACTCTTCAAGTCTTTGTTAAGAATATTTTCTCTGTGAGATGAAGAACCCATCCATGAGTCAACCATTCCCGATGCATCTTTAAATTTTTACCTACATTTTCTGCAAACATATTCTTACTATCTGCAGTAAACCAAGCCTTTCCATTAGGGTCTTCTATGGTCAAAATTATGGGTGATTTCCACCGCTCTTATCTGAGCCCCCTTTGAAAGTCCATCGTTCCAAACCAAAGCCTCAACTCCATTTTGCTTTCTATAGTCATTTATAAGGTCAAACATGTCTTTAGCTGGCATGTCATAGTCAAAAGCTAACTACAACTTCCTTAACAGCTCCATTGACATTCTCTTCAATTTAGTTTCTCATAGCTCTGATTTTTGCAGATGAAGTATTCTTGGCATCTTTAACACTTGCATAGATTTCACCATTCCAAAACATATTTACAAAAACTGCTGTAGTGCAGATCATTATTATTATTTTTCTTCTTATTAAGCATATGTATCCCTCTTCCATAAATTCATTTATGGTTATATATTATCATTGCAATTATAGTGTTAAAAGTACCAAAAACCTATCTTAAGTAGCGATTCTACTCATTTTCACCTTTTATAAATAGCATTATATCACAGTATTTTAAAAATCCATCATTTTATAAAAATATATGGTAAAAATATATAACCAAATTCTCAAAATATTGAAATATTACCATTTAATTAAATTTTTGTAATATTATATTATAATTATTTTTGAGCAAATTAATATTAATTCTATTTTTATATTTTATTTTTAATACTCTTTCTGATATAATCAACTTACACTTTAATTTTAAGTACAAGTGTTATCTTTTTATATTCATCAGGTGATACATAAAATTACTATATTAGTATTTTTAAAAGCATAGAGTTTTGATATGAAGACCAAAGCATATATAAATATCTTAATTGCAACTTTATCATCGATGGAAGTTGCAATCAAATATACCAATGGAGTATTTAATCCAATTCAGCTGAATTTTGTAAGATTTTTAGTTGGTGGTCTCATTCTTATGCCGTTTGCAATAAAAAACTAAAAATTTGACTATAAGCTCACAAAAGGCGACTATATAAAAATTTGCCTTTTTGGGTGGCTTTGCAAATAGTCATAGGTATGAGCTTTACACTGTATCCATACTTTATATACCGCTCATATGGCTGCTATTATTTTTCCTGTAATACATTTTTCTCCATAGTATTTGCTTTCATAATACTTAGAGAAAAATATATACCTTACCGTGATTGCTCTATGCTTTTTCTTTTTCCGGTATGGCAATAATTTCAAATATTTCAGAGCATGATATAAAGGTAACAGGGTTGTACTTTGTTTACTTGCAGCAATTTCTTTTTCTCTGTATGGGTGCTTAGCAAATATTTCACTAAAGGCTCTCCATAGGTGGAATTGTTGTTACTTCTTACAGTTTTTGTTTGGGGTTTTTGAGCTATTCATACTGATTATGATTTCAAGAATAGCTACAGTTTCTCAGTTTTTAAATGCCAATAATCTCAAGGTTTTAGCAGATATTCCTATACTTTCCGGGATTAGTATCGACACTGCCCTGCCACTTATTTTTATATGCGTTGGTGTTACAGGCTTAGGCTTTGCATCATACTTTGCAGCAATAGATGCACTTCCTATGTCTACAGTATCATTAGTGTTTTTATAAAACCTGTACTTGCTCCGATATTTGCATTTTTGGCACTTGGAGAAATTATCGTACAAAAATATAATAGGATTATTGCTTAGTGATAGGTTCTTGTATTTTTGTATATTAACAGTTTGAAGAAAAATTAGGGTGAATTTTATGTCTATACTTATAACTGGTGGTGCGGATATATCGGTTCTCACCTTATACAATATCTACTTGAAAAAATGTCGATGTAGTAGCGGTTGATGACCTTAGTACAGGAAACAGAGATTTTGTACTATGTGATAAATTTTATAATATAAATATAAGAGATATGGATGAGCTTGACAAGATTTTCAAAGAAAAATAAAATTGATGCTGTAATACATCTTGCAGCTTATTCTCTGGTTGGAGAAAGCGTAGCAAATCCATTTAAATATTACGAGAATAATGTATACTCGACAGCCTGTCTCTTAGAAATAATGAAAAATAATCATGTGGATAAGATGGTATTTTCTTCCACTGCATCTGTATATGGAGATGTGGATAGGGCTCCCCAATTACCGAAGATATGGCTACAATACCTACAAATACTTATGCAAGGACAAAAACTTGACATTGAAAATATGATGAAAAGTTTTGAAAACAGCTTACGGTATTAAAAGTGTAGCACTTAGATATTTCAATGCTGCTGGTAGTGATGTAAATGCAAAAAAATAGGTGAGATTAGAAAAGTAGAAACTCATATCATTCCTATAATACTGAAATCTCGTAGATGGAAAAGACTATATAGATGTGTTTGCAATGACTACCCTACATACGACGGTACTTTGTATCAGGGATTATATCCATGTATTTCTGATTTAGCCCACGCACATTATCTCGCAGTAAATCATCTGTTAAATGGCGGAAAAGTCCGATTTTTACAACCTTGAAGTGGTAAAGGCTATTCGTACTTGAAGTTATAGATGCTGCAAGAAAGGTTACAGGGCGTAAAATAGACATTAATTTTTGATACAAAAGAAGAGCTAGCGATCCCCTTGTTTAGTTGCATCTTATGAAAAAGATTAAAAAGATTTAGGCTTTTGCCCTAAAATATCCAAGTATTGAGGTATGATTGAGCATGCTTGGAATTTTTACAAAATATACTATTCAATTTTAGTCCTATTATTTATTAGATTTAGTACTTTTGTCTATATAGATTTAGGGAAATGTGATTTATGGTTTAATTGAAACAATATGCTATAAATTCAATATTTATTAGAAATTTTATCCGTATGTTGTTCATCTTTCTATTAGAATTTAGTACAGCAGTTTTTATTAATATGTACTTATATTTAAATATTATAAGTTGATTTATAAAGTTATAAAATATAATTTCAATTAAACTTAATTTTACTTTTATTATTTCATGTTGAATATAATTCAATACTTTAACATATATGGAGGTTTTTTTATGAACGGTGATATAGTTTTTGATAAAGGGTGACGGTGTAGGACAAGAGATAGTCAACCAAGCTATAAAGTCATTAAAATCAATAGAACGAAAATATTCTCATAAGTTTTACCTAAATGAATATCTAATGGGCGAAAGTGCATATAATGTATACAAGAAAAACTCTTCCTGATGATACACTTGCAGCCTGTAAAAATGCAAAAATATACTTTCGGTGGTAGGAAGCCCCACTTTAGACCTTGATGAAGAAAAAGCCTGTCAAAGCTCTGTTTGGACTTAGAAAAGAGCTTGATTTATTTACTGATTTAAGACCAATAAGAATAGATAAGAGACTGTCTCATCAAGCACTGCTCAAAGAAGAATACATCCAAAACGGAGTTGATATACTGGTAGTTAGAGAGCTTACTGCAGGACTATACTTTGGAGAGCATATAATAGAGGGCGAAGGACAAGATAGGTATGCTACAGACTTATGTACTATAATTTCAAGCAAATAGACAGAATAGTTTCAAGAGCCTTTCAAATAGCAAGAAATAGAAAAAAAGAAAGTTACACTTGTAGACAAGGCTAATGTACTTGCTACATCAAAGCTATGGAGACTTATATTTAATGACTATGCAGAAAAAATCCGGATATTACAGTTGAAAAAAATGTACATTGATACAGCAACAATGCAGTTGATTCGAAGAGCTGAAGAGTTTGATGTAATCTTATCTGAAAATATGTTTGGAGATATAATCTCTGATGAAGCAGGTATACTTTCAGGATTTGTAGGAATGATACCCTATGCAAGTATAGGCGAAAAAAACTGTATGTGTGGACTCTACTCATGGCTCTGCCAATGACATAGCAGGTAAAAAAATATCGTAAACCCAATGGCAAGTATACTTTCAGCGTCAATGATGCTCAGATACGGATTTGGCCTTGAAAAAGAGGCAAGTGATATTGACGAAGCAGTATATTCTGTCCTCGCAGACGGATATAGGGCAGGTCAACAAAAATAAATTATCAAATACTTCCCTTAAATATGTCGGTACTGATGTAATAGGTGATTTTGGTAGCTGCAAATATACTATCTGATAATTAAATATATAATTTTAAAATTTCAAATAGAATTTTTTTAAATTTCTTATCATTGTTTAAATTCACTAACATTTCAATTAAATGTTTAGTAACTATGTATTAAATCAATAGTAGTACAATATATTCATTTTATATAAATTTTTATCTATAATTTAATTGAAATAACTTATATCATTCCATAAGTTGGGAAATTTTGATTATATACATTATACCTTTTATTAGAATTAGAATATAGTACAAAAAGCTCTTTCATCATATTACATGACAAAGAGCTTTTAATTTTTGACATAATTTACTTAAATATTAGCAATGCTGATAAAAATAATGGAAAACATATTTCACAGTTATAAGATAATTATTAATCATATACTATTTATTTAATAATTTATGAATACTATCTATAGATTAAATACACGCTAATATAAGTAGCAATAAAAATATTATATTAGTATAGTTTTATATATAGTCTCTATTTTTAGAAAAATTTTTAATGCAGAATTACGAGATTTTTAAGCAATATCAATTCTATCTCTATAATCTAATGCTCTTACTTCTACATATATAAATCTACTGTTCTATAGTAAAAATCAGCATTTTTCAATTCAAACTTATTCTTTAGACCTGCTGTCATATATATCTTCTTATCAGATGTAATAAACATAGCTTCAGTATTTGGTGTATTTTCTATAAGCCTAAGACCTTCTTCAAGCCCAAGAGCAAAGGTAGTAGTTGACAGAGCATCTGCATCCATTGAACTTTTTGGTAATTATTGAAGTTGAGATAAGGTTGTTATCTATAGGATATCCGTCAGAAGTAGATAGAATGTGATGATATCTCTTACCCTCTTTTTCAAAAATCTCTCATATACTCCTGATGTAACTATGCTTTCATCTTGAGATTGATATATTCCTAAATAGTCATTTGGATCAGGTGAAAGAGGATTTCTTATTCCAATCTTAAAAATTTTTTTCCTTTTCTTACTGCCATGTACATACATTTCCCCAAGATTTACTATAGCAGATTCTACACCTTCTTTTTCAAGAATTTTTATTATCTCATCTGCAACATATCCCTTTTGCAATAGCTCCAAGATCTATCTTTCATTCCCTTTTCTTTTTAAAAATACTGTCTTATCTTTTGTCATCTATCTCAATCTTCTTATAATCGATAGTTTTAAGAGATTTTTTTCAATCTCATCTTTAGTTGGCACTTTTTCATTTTTCGGTACCTATGCCCCACAAATCTACCAGATTTCCAACAGTAATATCAAATTTCCCAGCGGATATATCTCCATATTTTTATCGCCTCTTTGATTACTGTAAATGTATCATCAGACACTTTCACCTTTTTATACCTGCATTATCATTTATGATTGACACTTCACTTGTTGCAATTTTTGTAGACAGCTTATTTTCCAAATCTCTTACTCTATCTTCCACTTCCTGATTTATCTTCGCATTATCAAGTCCATCATCATATATGTCAAGTGTAAGTATGGAATTTAGGAAGAAAAACTGTCCTCCCATACTTTTTATCTTATCTTCAATATCCTTTTCTACCGCTTTGTCATCTGAGCTTGAATTATTAGACTGATTTTTCCATTTTCTCCTTGAGACAGCTGTCCTCCTTTTGTAGAACAAGCCACAAGGCATAATAAACATAAACAAACGAACAAAGACCTAAAGCAAACTCTTTTTATTCAACATCTTAATGTCCTTTCACCTTTTAAATTTCTTGCTCTTGAAAAATCTAAAACTATACAAGATAGTTTAAGATGAATTCAAAAATTAATTTCAAGTAATAAATTATACCGAGGAAATTATAACACAAATAAGTATATAAATACAAGTGTAATTATTGAAGTCTCAATAAAAAATTTTTGAGATTCACATATAATAATGCCATTGTAATAAAGATAGTTTTTTTATTTATTAGTTGAAAAACAATAAACACTTGTGTTATAATTTTAAAAGTCAATTGATAACTATAATTTATTAATAGGAGGTGAAACTTATAGAATTTCTAATTTCTATCATTTTAGTATTAATTGTATCTTTGCAATTCACGAAATTTATTTCTAAAAATGCAAATGTACTCTATTTTGTTGCCTATTTCTATAGGGACTTCTCATCATAGTATACAGACTTTTTCTTTATTCAGACAGTCAAGTTACCTGTAGTTATTTCTCAAATAGAAAGAGTTATAGCAATGGGTGCCTTTACAGGAGCAATATTTGCAATAGTCATGTATGCAGGTGCACTTGATAACAAAAAGTCATATACCAAGAAACTGATGTCGATAAGAGCCGAGCTGTCAATAATTGCCAGCATACTATTCTTATCGCATACTATTCCATACTGCGTCACTTTTTTTCAAAAAAATATCTCCAAGATGGATATGAGTCAATTATCGTCAATAATATATTTATTTCTATCACTTACAGCGATAATTTGTCTTGTAATAATCATTCCGCTTTGGATAACTTCATATAAGAATATCAGAAAAAAAGATGAATGCAAAGACTTGAATAAACTGCAAAAAAATTTGCATATTGTGTCTATCTTTTGATTTATGCACATATAAGCTTTTTGTTCCTTGGCATGGGAAGAAAAACAGTATGACAAATTTGTGATATACAGCTTATTTTTGGAATTTATTTTATCTTAAAAATAAGAAAAATATAGCACAAAAAAGAAAAACGCAAAAACTTTAATTCTATCAATTCAGAAAGGTAATTCAATGAAAAAGAATTTCAAAACTAATCTTGACAGCATTCATATCTACAGTCTTTGTGTAGGTTGCAGTAGCTCTAATAATACAAATCAAACATCAAGCACTACTCAACAAAATCAAACTGCAAGTTCTACAAGCGAATCAGATAAAAAAAGCTGAAAAACACGCAAAGTGACGCTAATAGCCAAAAAGATGCAAAAGTCATCAGAAGAAAGCTCAGATAAAAGCACTAAGAAAGATGAAATGTCAAATGCTGATGACAAATCAAAAACAGATGAAAATAAAAGTGAAAAAAGATAAGACAGATGACAAGCAATCATCAACTTCATCGTCTTCTTCATCTTCACAAACTACAAGCAACGAAAAATACACAAAAAGCAGGAAGTAAAAAGGAAGAGTCCCAAGAAGCAAGAGTCTATGAAGGAAGAAAATAAGGTAGAGCCTGCCAAACCGAAACAAAGTTGAAGCTAAGACTCAAGAAAAACCTAAGGTTCAAGCTCCAAAAACTGAAACAAAAAAGAAGAGCCTAAGAAACAAGAACCCTAAGACTGAGGCTCCAAAAGTCTAAATATAAAGACGGCACATTTACAGGAAGTGCAAAGGGATTCAACGGTGACATCACTGTAAGCGTCACAATATCAGGCGATAAGATTACAGCTGTTAATGTCGTAAGTGGAAGTGATGATGAGCCATATTTCTCGACAGCAAAGGCACTTACTTCTACAATTGTGTCAAATCAAAGTGCTGATGTAGCTGCAGTAGCAGGTGCAACATTCAGTAGCAACGGCATAATAGGCGCAGCAAAAATGCTATCAGCCAAGCTAAAAAAATTAGAATATACTTCTAAGTATATTTTTTTATTATATAAGTATCACAATTAATACTCCCTACTTTTTATAATATTATACAATATTTTAAAATATAGAGATAAAGGAAATTTACTAAATGAAAAAAACAAAGCAAAAAGACTCTCACCATGCTCACAGCTATAATGTCTCTTAAGTAATATGTCATACGCAAGCAATGGCATAAGTGGGCACTGGGCAAGTGAGACAATGGCAAGATGGCAAAGCCAAGGACTGATTAAGGGTGATAAAAAAGGAAATCTAAACCCGGACAAGAGCATTACAAGAGCAGAATTCATCACTATAGTAAACAAAAGTCATGGCATACAATAAAACAGGCGACAAAAATAAAAACTACAAAGACTTAAAACAAAATGACTGGTACTACAGTCAAATAATGACAGCCCTTGAACAAGGCTATATAAAAAGGCATAAGTGCTGACACAATGTCTCCAAACAAAGACATAACAAGACAAGAAGTCATGGTCATAGTAAATAATATAGCAGGACTAAATCAAAGCAAGTTCGACCTAAGCGTAGTAAAAGACCAAGACAAAATAGCTTCATGGGCAAAAATGCTGCAACAAACATGATAGCAAACGGATATATAACAGGATATCAAGGCAATATAAATCCGAACAAAGCAATGAAAAGAGCAGAAGCAATAACACTGCTTGACGCATACAAACAAAAACAACAGGACAATAAGTTTCCAAGGACAATACAGCTTGGGTAAAGCAAACAAAGTAACTGTACTTACAGGAAACATACAAATAAATGAAAGTCAAATAAAAGAGCTCATAATAAAACAAAGATGCTCAGGGTAAGATAGAACTATCTAACACAAAGATAGATAAAATAACAAACAACAGCAAAGAGATAAAAATATATCTTGAAGGCAAAGAAGTACAAATACAAGACGGAAAGATAGTTGAGCAACAAACAAATCAAGACAAACAATACAAAGATGGAAAAATACACAGGAACAGCAAAAGGGTATAAAAGTGATGTAGAAGTCGAAGTAGAAATAAAAGACGGAAAGATAGTAAAAATAGATGTCAAACAACAAGAAGACCCGCTATACTGGAATGTTGCAAAAACAGTAATAGACAGAATACTACAAAAACAAACTCCACAGGTAGATGCAAGTACAGGAGCAACAATAACAAGTAAAGCAATAATGTACGCAGTAGAAGAAGCCTTGGAAAAAGCTCTAATCAAAAACAAGAAATACAAGGCAACAAAGAGCTAAAAAGACGGCAAATATATAGGACAAGCAACAGGCTATAAAGGCATACTAAGAGTTGAAGTAGAGATAAAAGACGGAAAGATAACAAAGATAACACTACTATCACACTCAGATGATGCAGGCTATATAGATTCAGCCAAAAAACATACTAAAAAGACATACAAAGAAAACAAACAGCAGATGTAACAGCAATATCAGGGGCAACATACAGCTCAGATGGTATAAAAAAATGCAGTAAAAGATGCACTTGAACAGGCAAAGGGTAAGACAACAAAGCCCGGAGAATCAGAATACGCAAAAGAAAAAACTTACAAGCTCCCGGAAGCGGAGGTGGAGGTGGCGGAGGTTCATCCACACCAAAAGAAGAAAAAGACTTTTACAGATTTGGTAGACGGAATCTATGAAGGACAGGGACAAGGTTATAAATCAATAATCAAAGTAAAAGTTACAGTATCAAATAAAAAGATAGCAAAGATAGAACTTTTTAGAAAACAAAGATGATCAAAACTTTTTGACCAAGATAAGGCAGACAAGATTGCCAAAAATATAATAGACAAGCAATCAACAGCAGTAGATACAATAGCAGGAGCTACACGCTCATCTACAGGATTTATCAATGCAGTAGCAAATGCCCTTGAATTTGCGGAAGAATAAAGATAATAAGCAAAGATACAGACGGAAAAACAAGAGTATACTAACAGGCAAGATAACAGGTCAAAAACATTACAGTAAAAACCCTGACAGTAAATGAAGACTTAACTATAGATAAGCAAGTAGGAGACTCTAATGTTACTCTTGAAAATGTGACTGTAAAAGCTAATTTAAATATACATGGTGGAGGTTCAAACAGCATAGTCCTCAAAAAGTGACGGTAGAAGGAAATACACTAATACAAAAAGACTCAGGTCAAAAAGTAAGACTACTAACACAAGAGGACAGTCAACTCAAAAGGTAAGGTATTGATAAATACACCTGCAATAATAGAAACTGTCGGAAATGACGAAATACAAACAGTAGAAATACCAAGAAGCTACAGCGGACAGGAAGAAACTCAAATAAGAGCCAATATCGGAACATTAGATATAAAAACTGTAAAAAGCCAATATAAAAATAGAAAAACAAAAGCAAGATAAAGCATATAGAATTACCAAGAGAAGTAGGTCAGTATAAACAGGGACAAAACAAGTATGAAAAAAGGAGAATTTAAGTTAGAAATAGAAAATCCTGACAATATACAAAGCGGTTCCAACAAGAATATAGAAGGAACATTCAAATTTCTGAAAAAGGAAGAAGTAAAAAAACCTTGATAATAAGACTTACAAAAGATGGAGAATATTTCGGAGACGGATTCGATTCGTAGAAAGAAAGCCTATACCTGTAAAAAGTTACAGTTTCTAGGTGGAAAGATAACAGATATATCTCTTGTAGAAGAAGAGCTTACTAAGGTTGATACAGAATGGAAAGCAGGTCAAAAAGCTAAGATAGACGACGGAGAATCTTATGCCTTGAGATTTGACTATGTAAAAAGATTTGGTTAAGAAAACCAAAATCCTAATGCGCCTTAGCCTATCGTCTGGGAACATTAAGAGATGTATTAAGACTTAGTGCGAAAAAGGTGTAGGAGCAACTGATATAGCAGGATATAACGCTAATTTAGACAAGATAGTCGGTAAGCATGAATTCGGATATCACAATCAAAAATTACAAACAGGGCGATGAACATAACATAAACAACAAATTGATGTTATTACTCAGAACATTTGCAGTAGAAGATTTGGGATATGATAAGGCAGAATACGATGCGATATCAGGAGCAACATTTACTGCTATAGGAACATCACAAGCTATCTCAAATGCACTTAAAAAGCAGATGACAGCATAAACTTCTACGATATGAGAGTAAAAGATGGATACAAAGATAAATTTGTTGAAGGAAAGCCTATAGACCTTAGCGATCTTAAAGTAGACTTCTATCTTAAAGATAAGACTGTAAAGACAGTGCCATACTCAGAGTTTGAAACAAACGGACTTAAGGTGCTGGATAGAGACACAGATAAAGAAATCAAAAACGGCACTTTATTGACTAAAGATAACTTTGGAGTTTCTACATTGAGCGTGGTCAATCTCAAAGTTGTCCATGAAGAAAAGCAAATCTGTAAAATTATTGAAAAATGACAGTGTTAAAGGGCGGAGTATTAGCAAATATTGATAAATTCCAAGTTCCTAAGGACTCAAATGACTGGATAGATACTGAAGGATTTGACAATACTGTTAGCTAACGGTGAAATAAATGATGCTCAGCACTTGAAATTCCCAAATGCCAAGGCTCAGGATTTACTTCATAAGGAATTGGAATTTAGAATTATTGCAAAGAGAACTGACAATAATGAGCAGGTAATATTCACTACACGCCCTGTAAATAGCTCAGATAAGTTTATCTATCCGCAAAAAGTCTAATCAAGCATATAGAATATATATAAATGAAGACTCACTTAAAGATGCAAATGGTACAGCCCTTAAAAAGTGGATGAGAAAATTCAAAAATATTTCAGAATCTTCTTAAAAGATAATTCAAATACACCTAAACTATCTGAGACTTACAAGGAAGTACCAAGCGAAATAACTGTAACTACAGGAACTGTTTTGACAGAAGATAGCTTAAAAGCTGCATTTAAAGATTTGCCGGCAGGATCAAAGCTAAACTTTGATGCACAAAAGGCAAAAGAGCTTACAGAAAGCGTGGGAGACAATAAAAACTTGATGTAAGCATAGACTTTACAGATTACAGCTCAAAAGAGTACACTCTTACTATAAATGTTAAGGAACAAGGTCATTCAACACTTGCTCAGCAATATAACGAAACAGCTCACACTGTTACGCTTACAACAGGAGCTATGTTGGAAATTGATAGAGCTAAAAAGCACTACCTAATCTACCGTTTAATACGCATAGAAATTACGCAGCAACCTAATACTTCGGTAGTTGGAGACAGCTCTGCAACAGTAAGGCTTACTTTCACTGACAACAGTACAAAAAGATATGACAATTCCGGTTATAGTAAAAGAAGCCGCACAAGGCTTAGCAGGCAAATTTGAACAAAAAGAAAAACTCTTTTGTCAATAGATGTAGTTGTAGAATTGGACGAAAGTATATTAAAAAGGATATGGGGCTTTTGCTGATAAACTTAGAAATGCGACAAAATTAAGTAAATTTAATGAAGATAATATCAAAAGAGAATTAAAGGTAAAAACGGATGACGCTTATAACACCTATGGAAATATAGAAGTAGAAGTATTAGAAGAGCCAAACAGAAAGGTGATAGGACAAACAACAGGTAAGGTAAAACTTAAATTTAATGACAATACAAGTCTTGAATTGGATATACCTGTTAATGTAACGCCTATGCCTGTAGTATTTTTTTACATTAAAAACAGGCGCAATGAAGAAAAACTTATAAAATAGAAGAGAATTTTGATTTTAGCGGCTTGAAAGGATTTGTAAGAATATCTACTACAAGAGACATCTCAAATACATGGACGACTACAGGAGCACCTATATATGTACCTTACAAAGACTTTGAATACTTCGGACTAAAGGTAGTAAAAACAGGTACTAATGAAGAAGTAAAACAGGGGAGTCCTGAGAGATGCAGTTAAAGATGGTAAGATAGACTTGTCAGTATTTAGAGAACTTGGTGTAATTTCTCAAGACGAGTACCAAAAGAAAGTACCACAAATAGAAGGTCTTGAATTGGAAAAACTTGCAGACAGCTTTAATAATTCATCATATGCTACTAATGGCATAGAAGTGGAAACTTTGGTAAAACCTAATGATAAAAAGATTCCAAGAACTTGAAGTCTACACTAAAAAGGCTTTGAGCCATCACTAAAGATTGCACTTAAAGAAATAGAAAAACTATGGTGAAGTAGAAGTAGAAGAAGTAAGCAAACCTGATTTAACACAACTTGGAGACACTACTGCTAAGATAAAACTTAAATTTAAAGATGACAGTGTGTCAAAGGAAATAGATATTAAAGTAAAGGTAAAAGAACTTCCTGTATTTAACTTTACAGCCAATAACGTACCAAAAAGAATATAATAAAAACGATAAGATAAATCTAAAAATGATAAAAAGTAAATGTTATCTTCCAAATATTGATAATGCAGGAAATTACTTCTAACGAAGAGTTTGATTACGAAAAACCGTTACTCATTTGGAAAATAAAGACTTTAAATATTTTGGATTAAAAATAGTAAAAAGATACTGAAGATGAAGTAATAGATGGTATCAAAAATAGAAGACTTGTTAAGCGAAGACAAGATAAATATAGAAGTATGTTGTAAAAAGATATATTCTAATTATAGTAAACATTCTAACAGAATAATTATAAAAACTTGTCACTTATACAATAAGTCAAAAATAACTTTATTAATATCAATATTAGAAAAATAGTCGGTATGGGTTACAGTTCCCAGCCGACTGTTTTTCATTTACAAGTTATACTAATGCTAAAATCTAATAAATTACTGGATAAAATATTTTTCAATACACTTAGAATTTAGCATAAATAATATACTGTATTTTTAGACAATTGATGAACATTATCCACAGATTAAATAAATAATAGTATAATCACCATTTATAATTCCATATATCTAAACTTGTTGAAATATTATAGTTTTCAACAACCATCCTTAATATATTTTTAGGACTATTTAATTGGTTTTAATATTATTTATTTTTACGAATATTAAATTTACATAAAATCAATTGAATTATGGATAATCAACATTTAAACTAAAATCTACTATAAGAATTGAAATATTTTATAAAAATGTTCCACTAAAAAATTAATTAATAAAATATATGGCAAAAGAGTGTCTCAAGGAGAGGACTGATAAAATACATAAAAAACAACTACTTTTAGTTGATTTTATATTTTTTTATTAGTTGAAAATAATAAACATTTATGTTATAATTTTTAAATCATTTGATAATGATAATTTATAAATAGGGGGTGAAGCTCTTTTACAATCATATCAAAAAAGTATTAACATAGCTACAGTAGCAGGCACAAACATTCAATAAAAACAGTATTTTGGACATAGCAAAATATTAGGATGAATTTCTAATATGTATTATTGAATCAGTATAAGTATTTATAGCACTTGCTTTTATAGATGTAAACTTATTTTTAAAATGTAATATGCTTGAATAAATATATACTGACTTTTTCAAATGAATTATTATTTTATTTATTATGTAAGAAGGAAGTTGGGTCAATGAAAAAACAAAGTAAAAAGACTCTCGCTCATGCTCACAGCTATAATGTTCTTAAGTAATATGTCATACGCAAGCAATGGCATAAGTGGGCACTGGGCAAGTGAGACAATGGCAAGATGGCAAAGCCAAGGACTGATTAAGGGTGATGAAAAAGGAAATCTAAACCCGGACAAGAGCATTACAAGAGCAGAATTCATCACTATAGTAAACAAAAGTCATGGCATACAATAAAACAGGCGACAAAATAAAAACTACAAAGACTTAAAACAAAAATGACTCGGTACTACAGTCAAATAATGACAGCCCTTGAACAAGGCTATATAAAAGGCAAGTGCTGACACAATGTCTCCAAACAAAGACATAACAAGACAAGAAGTCATGGTCATAGTAAATAATATAGCAGGACTAAATCAAAGCAAGTTCGACCCTAAGCGTAGTAAAAGACCAAGACAAAATAGCTTCATGGGCAAAAAAATGCTGCAACAAACATGATAGCAAACGGATATATAACAGGATATCAAGGCAATATAAACTGAACAAAGCAATGAAAAAGAGCAGAAGCAATAACACTGCTTGACGCATACAAACAAAACAACAGGACAATAAGTTTCAAGGACAATACAGCTTGGGTAAAAGCAAACAAAAGTAACTAGACTTTACAGGAAACATACAAATAAATGAAAGTCAAATAAAAGAGCTCATAATAAAACAAAGATGCTCGTAGGGTAAGATAGAACTATCTAACACAAAGATAGATAAAAATAACAAACAACAGCAAAGAGATAAAAATATATCTTGAAGGCAAAGAAGTACAAATACAAGACGGAAAGATAGTTGAGCAACAAACAAATCAAGACAAACAATACAAAGATGGAAAATACACAGGAACAGCAAAAGGGTATAAAAAGTGATGTAGAAGTCGAAGTAGAAATAAAAAGACGGAAAGATAGTAAAAATAGATGTCAAACAACAAGAAGACCCGCTATACTGGAATGTTGCAAAAACAGTAATAGACAGAATACTACAAAAACAAAACTCCACAGGTAGATGCAAGTACAGGAGCAACAATAACAAGTAAAGCAATAATGTACGCAGTAGAAGAAGCCTTTGAAAAAGCTCTAATCAAAAAAACAAGAAATACAAGGCAACAAAGAGCTAAAAGACGGCAAATATATAGGACAAGCAACAGGCTATAAAGGCATACTAAGAGTTGAAGTAGAGATAAAAGACGGAAAGATAACAAAGATAACACTACTATCACACTCAGATGATGCAGGCTATATAGATTCAGCCAAAAACATACTAAAAAGACATACAAAGAAAAACAAAACAGCAGATGTAACAGCAATATCAGGGCAACATACAGCTCAGACGGTATAAAAATGCAGTAAAAAGATGCACTTGAACAGGCAAAGGGTAAGACAACAAAGCCCGGAGAATCAGAATACGCAAAGAAAAAACTTACAAGCTCCAGGAAGCGGAGGTGGAGGCGGCGGAAGCTCAGTACCTTCAACACAAAAATATGACTTTTACAAACCTTAATGACGGCGTTTATGAGGGTGAGGCAAGAGGATTCAATACTTCTAAGAATATAAAGGTCAAAGTTACGGTTCAAGGTGGAGTAATAACTGATATAAGCCTTATTGACCATGGTGAAACAGCAGGATACTTTAGCGGTGAAAGAGCAAGAATACTTGCACAAAGGATAATTGATAAAAAAATCAAGTGATGTAGACATAATATCAGGAGCCACTTTTTCATCAAAAAGGTTTTATCAATGCAGTTGTAAATGCTGTAAAACAAGTAGCTTCTTCTCTAAATGTAAGCGCTAAAAATGACGGAAGTTTGACGACTTTTTGACGCTAACGGAAAATCATATATTGACGGAGCTCTAAACGAAGCAGAGATAATCCAAAAATTCTACTTTCAAATGCCAGATAGACAATGACCCTCGTAATAAGAAATACTATGGTAGAGGGCGAAGTTACACTTAACAATGTCAAAGTAGACGGAACTTTGATAATTCAAGGTGGCGGAAACAGTGTCAAGCTTATCAACTCAAAAATCAACAACATTATTGTTGACAAGCAAAGAGGAAACAAAGTAATGTGGGAAATAGACGCTGATACAGTAGTTAGAGGAAAAGTCAGCGTAAAAACTCAGGGCTCAGATAAAGACAGCAGGAGAGACTCAAGATAGCTACTCTTGAGCTGTCACCTGCGCTTTTTAGTCAATCTTCTGGAGAAGAATACAAGACAAAGATAGATGCAAAGGTGCAGACTTTGGATATACAAATCTCTAAATGCAAATATCGTGATAGAAGCTACTTCAAAGATAGATAAGCTAAAACTCCCTTCAGCATTTGACAGTATGAAAAAATAAACTTGAATATACAAATAATAACTCAAAAATTGAAATTAAGGATGCAAATTCAATAACATCATCAGAAAATACAAATACAACATCAAAGGATTTTATATGGCGACTACAATGTGGATCAGGTGAACTATCCTCAAGTTGCACCATTTATACATCCACCTTTCTACAATATGAGAGTAAGAGTAGTAGTAGATTCTGACAATAAAAATAATAGAAGTTGCAAACAATAATACAGGAATTGAAGGAGTATGGACAGGACCTGCGTGGAGCAGACATCAAAGATACTGGGATAGAATGATAGCAGGTAATCTCTTCGCCAAATTTGTAGGCAAAAATCTTGATCAAGTAAAAAAATATGGATATGAGAACCGCGGAGTAGACACAGTCGCAGGAGCCACTGCCAACAGCATAGCTGTAAAAGAGGCTGTAATCAATGCATTTTGAAGGAAGAGCCGGAAGAGGATTCCTAAACAATACACAAACACTAAAAGCACAACAAATTGAAAAATCCTCTTGGAACAACAGCTATATCATTTACCAATACACTGCCTGCAGACTTTTGATGTAAGACTTCACAGTGTATCTCACGGTATATATAATGCTAAGACAATAATTCAAGGCGCAAGTTTAAGCCAAGACGGTACAACCTTAAATATACCGTCAAATTTGAAAGCAGGACACTATTATGTAAATATAGTTGACGCTAATAAAAACACCGTTCACCTGATTTTTGAGGGCGGTCTTGCAGAAGATGGACACTATCCTTATTTTATCATCAAATCAAATGCAAGCTTTAGGCTATGACAGTGTTGCAAAAACTCACTGTAAGCGACGGAGATCTTGCCAATGTATATGAAAATGTCCAACATATAATAATAAAAGACAAGAGTAAGATAGGAACATCGGTTCCCTAGGGCGTAACGGAGCTCCAGTACCATATACAGGAGTTGAAATAGATACTATAGGACATCATGGAACTATTGGTACAGCAGCAACTGAAATATTTGATGAAAACACAGGAGCTATAAAACCTAATGCCAAGATAGGGCAGAGCTAAAACAGCAGTCTTTGAAAATGGAAAAAAATTACGAAAATAGAAGTGAAGGTACTTGGTTACGGTATCATAAACTTTGAATATACTGCAAATGAAACAAATAAAAATACTTGAAGGCGACGCAAATGTCGATCAGGGAAACTATCCTTTGGTAGATCCTTTTTATACATCCACCATTTTTCAAATGCAAGAGTAAAGGTGGAGATTACGCCTGAAGGCAAGATAGTATCGGTAAAAAGATAATAAAACAGAGAACAGGGACTTGCTCCGGGAACTACAAAAGAGTTTTTGGACAAACAAAAATAAATCTTACTGGGACGCTCTTGTAAACGCAAAAATTCTTTTGATAAATTTACAGGAAAAACTTTTAGAAGAAGTAAAACAAAATGAAGGTAAATATAGGGCAAATAGATGGGTAACAGGTGCAACTGCCAACAGTAAGGCTGTAAAACAGGGCTGTAATAAACGCAATAGAAAAAGAGCAGGCAAGAAATTCTAAATTTAATCAAACTTTAAAGGTAACATCATCACTCTATACTACTTTCAACAGCTACTACAACTACAGATGTAATGCTTACAAACAATCTTCCATCTGATTTTGAATTGGAGCTAAGCTGTGTGTTGCCGGTGTTTATAATTCAGCGACAGGCACTGTAGACGCTTCTTTGAATGATGAAGGCACAAGACTTACAATACCTACTGACTTAAAAAGCAGGACATTACTATATCAACATTATAGATAAATCTGAAAAATATCGCTCACCTGATTTTTGAGACAAGAGGAGGTATACACTATCCTTACTTTGTAATCAAAAATGAAGCTACATTGAGCTATGATAATACAGCTAAGAAGATATCAGTAAGCGATGGCGATTTTGAAAAATATCTTTAGCAATATCCATGAAATAAATGTAAAAGACAAGTCAAAAAATCGGGACAACAGTACCCGTAGAGGCGGTCAGATGGTAAACTACAGCGGAATAAATATAGAACCTGTAGGACATCATGGTAATGTAGATGAAAAATGCCAAGAGCTTCTTCAATGCTGACGGAAGTATAAATACAGCATATAAATCAAGAGGAAAAAGAAATCTTCGAAAGCGGAAAGATATATATAATAAAACTTGAAGTTTGGGGCTTTGAACAAACACTTGAATTTGAATTTTCAATTTAAATTTAAACTTATACTGATTTTTAGTATAAATAGTCTTGGAACATTTAAAAATTTTATCAAGAATCATATGATATTTAAATTAAATATTCGATAAAAATATCCTTGGATTAAACATGTAAAAAGTAGTAAAGCATAATACTTTTTAGTTAATCAGACTTTTTTATTAAAAACCACTGTAAAAAATATGCAGTGGTTTTTGTACATTATTTTTATTGATTTTTTTCCTATTTCTTATTTATAATTTATAAAAAAAGATCTTATCTTTATACGAACATTCATACTAATATCTAATACAATAACGGAAATATTTCATAAAAATGATACACTAAATATTTATTAAATAAAGCTATGTTATAGGGTATCAAAATTACAGAATTGATAAAATCTATAATTTAAATAGAGTTTAGTATCCACAGATTATACAATAAACTAATAAAATAATGGATAAATTATTTAAATAAATTTATAATTAAGTCATAGACAATGTAGTATTTTAAAAACTACTAATTACTGTTATCCATAGATTATATGTATAATAGTATTAATAAATAGTTTGATATGAGTCAAAAATATGCATAGATATTTTAATCTTAAAACATCAATTAGCATTAGAATTTAAAAACTGTTACATTATTAAAATTATAACTATACGCTTATGATATGTAATCTTTAATAAGTTTTAACTTATTCTTTCAAGACACTGATAAGGAGTGCCTTATGAAAAACAAACATCTGAGACTATAGAGCTTGGAATATTTTTGGCATTAGCAGGTGGCTTTATGGATGCGTACTCTTACATCTGTAGAGGAGGAGTCTTTGCTAATGCCCAGACAGGCAATATATTGCTCTTTTGGTGTATATATAACACAGGGTAATATAGATAAATCAATAAAACATTTGACACCTGTATTATTTTTCTCAGCAGGTATAATAATTGCTGAAATCATAAAGTCAAATCTTAAGTCTAAAATCAACTATCACTGGAGACAGGTGATTTTGTTTATTGAGATAGCAATTTTTCATAGTATCTCAGATACCTCTTGACCACAATCTGCTTGCAAACTAACCTCACATCCATGGCTTGCGGTATGCAGGTGGAGTCTTTCCGCACTATGTACGGCAACGGTATAGCAACTACAATGTGCATAGGTAATCTCAGAAGTGCTAACGAAAAATATATTCAAATTTTTTGAAAGCGGTCAAATTATTTCCCTAAAGAAAGCTCTGCTTTATTTTTGGTAATCATATGTTTCGCAACAGGAGCTATATTAGGTAATATCTGTATAAAATGGCTTGGAACAAATTCAATTATGATATGTAATGTATTTCTCTCATAGGAATTATTCTTATGATTAAAGAGCATAGAAATACCATATTAGGGACTATAAGGGAGCTTATGCCACATAGAAAACTAAGTAGAAAAACTCAATATAAAAGTGTTGTTTTTGGCTGGACCTTGCTTACATTTACAGCAGGATATACAAAATGCACTTGGCTTGGTCTTTTTATCTCTGCCACTTACCCACTACACAGGTAATATTACAAATCTTGCAGTATCGTTTATCAACAATGGAAGTACAGGGTCATTGAAGATAATACTTGCAATTATATCCTTTTTATAGGTGGTATAATATCAGGGATAGTATTTTACAAAAACATGTAGGATTCAGCAAAAATTCGGATATGCAGGTATATGTAGTGGAATAATGTATATAGCAGTAAACTTTATAATAAGAAATGTCTATATGATTATAATTTCTACTGCTTTTTATATCAGGACTTCAAAAACGGTCTGCTCACCAGATATAAGGGCATGACTACACGCACAACGCATATGACTGGCTATATCACAGATGCTTCTGTATATCTTGGCAGAATAATAGCAGGTGATAAATATTCTTTCAAAATTCAAATTTTTGATGCTAAATATTTTTCATTTTTCTTAGGCACTATTATAGGTGTCCTTTCCATAGATAATTTAAGGTTTACTGCCTTTATAATAACAGGTACACTCAAAAATAGTAACAGGAGTTTACTATCTAATTTTCATCAATAAAAAGATATTCACCAAGTAATATTAAAAACGAATAATTCAGCTTAAACAATGACATACTTGAATTCCTATCTAATACTCCTTATTATTGATAATATATATTGAAATTTTTAATCAATATTATAATCAATATAGTGCAAAAAGACTATAAAGAGCAAGACCTATAATGTTAGCAGGTATATTTTCAAATAGCTTTTGTTATATTATTATTTTCTCTAAAAATGCCTTTTAAAAATGTCACACTTGATATAGTCAAGACATTTATAACAACTACCATAATTATCCTTGCCTTTTCTATACCTAATTTTATAATTAAAGGTATCAAAATAGATGGAAGTACTAATATACCTAGCATTGTAAGTATGGAAAAGATGATAGCATTTTCTATAGCTGTATCAAGACTTAGCAAAAAATATAAAAATTAGTCCTGCTCCTAATATGCAAAAACAAAGCTGAAAAAACAGCTTTCTGATTACATAATCTCTCCTTTTGCAGGAGTTGAAAAATGCAAATTGACAAAACTTTGATTTTGAATCATAATCAAAAAAATAGCAATCATCAAAAATAAGAGGCATGAGCATACAACTAAATGAAATAACATAAATATTATTGCTGTAAAGTCCATAAAATATAGGCAGCTATACAAGATAGGACTGTAAAAAGCGCATCAAAGTCATTATATCTTTGTAAATTACTGCAATCATCTTTCTCCTTTAAAGAAATAATACTTATTGATGAATAAATTTACATGAAAGCTCAATTTATACTAATCTACCATTTATAAAAGCCAAGAATGCTATTTTAATAAATTACATGTTTTCAGATTGTCAATAATTTTTGCCGAAATGAAATCACATAGATTTTTGATAGGTTTTTAGTATTATACTAAAGACCAATTAAATAGTCCCTAAAAATATATTAAGGATGTTTATTGAAAACTAAAAATAATATTTCAATAAGTCTAAATATATAATATTGTCAACAATGATTAATATTAGTTACTGTAATCTTAACTTTAAAAATGCTTTTTAAAAATAAGAATAAACACAATTATAATACAAATTAGTATATACAATAAATTAATATTCCTTCTTCTTTATTATAGCTATTGAAATTTTTAAGCAGTATAAATATAAGCATCATGCAAAAATGCTGTTAGACCAAGACCTATAATATAAGCAGGCATGTCCTCCAATAAATTAAAAATACTTCCCAATATTTCAGTCTTTTCTTTTAAAATCATTCCTAAGCCTACAAAAACAAAATATATAGCCACCAATATAATCCTTGCTTTTTCAACTCCAAATTTCACTGCAAGCATTAGAAAAAATTGTAGGAATTGTCAATGAAATCAGAAGACTTAATATTGGTACGATAATCAAAAACTTCAATCAAAGCTTTGTTGCTGATTAAAAATACAAGAGTTATAATCGCTCCAATATTCCAAAAGCCAAGGCTGAAAAACATCTTTGATATAATATAACTGCTTCTCTTAAGCGGAATCGAAAAGGCAAATGTCTCAAATTTTGCCTTTTGAATCATAGGATAGGGATGCAATCATCAGCGACATAGGAAATAAGGCAGAGATAAAGGAAAAATGATAAGATATCATTTTTGTAATACTTTGCATAGTTAAAAATACTCCCATTATCAATGCTAAGGGCTAAGCTTTTTCTCAATGTAATTATATCCTTGTAAATTAGAGCAATCATCTTTCTCCTCCTTTCACAAAGTATAGCATAATCTCTTCAATAGACGGTTTTTTCATATTCAAACTATTTGAAGCATAGCTCTTTTTGCCAAGACTTCCACCCTGAATGAATTGACTCTCTTGCCGATAATTGCCCTTTTGGTCAATATTTTGCATCTCTTCATTTGATAGCATACAGATAGCGTAGTCATCTTCAAGTCTGTCTTTTTCTTCCATGAAAAAGTATCTTACCGTCATTTATAAATGCGATGTAGTCAGCTATTTTTCAAGGTCTGATAATATATGCGAAGAAATTAAGATACTGTGATTTTCATCCCTGCATAAAATCCATCAACATATCCAAAAATCTCATCCTCTGACTATGGGATCAAGTCCGCTGGTAGCCTCATCCAAAAGCAAAAGCTCCGCATTGTGAGAAAGCGCCATGGATATGGAAAAGCTTCATCCTCATACCTCTTGAATAGCTTTTTGATTAGCTGTTTTTCAGGCAGTTTAAACTTAGCTGCATATTGAAAAAAGCCTCCCTATCCCACTCATCATATACCATGGAGCAAAAATTTTTCCAAATTTTTCAGACTTAACTCTTCAGGAACGAACAAATCATCAAATACTACACCTATTTTATTCTTAACTTCAGTGTTGGATGTATCGCCTCACCCAAAACTTCTATACTTCCTGAGTCCTTTTTAAGCAGTCCTAAAAAGTAGTTTAATAGTTGTACTCTTTCCTGCTCCGTTTTGACCTATGTAACCCACTATCGTTCCTCTTGGGATGTTCAGATTGATAGGTCCAAGTGTGAAATTATCAAATTTTTTAGTCAAATCTTTTAATTTCAATAGCAAAATCACTCATAACTTCCCTCCAAAAAACTTTTTATCATCTGCATTATCTCTTTGTTTGACAGTCCTATAATATCTGAAAAACTCAATAATGTCTTGAATTTTCTCCTCGATTTTCTTTAAGTATTCCTCACGAATAAGCTCCTTATTTTGCCTTGCGACAAAATTGCCCTTGCCTTTGCACACTGTCGATAAATCCCTCCGCCTCAAGCTCATCAAAGGCTCTTTTTGCTGTAATCATACTGATTCTAAGCTCCTTTGCCATAAATCTTATCGACGGCAATTTATCACCGACTTGCAAATCTCGGAGATAATCTGAGATTTTATCTGATTTTTAATCTGTAGATAGATAGGATCGTCACTTGAATTGTTTATTTGAATATTCATCTTAAGGCACCTTTACTGTTAATTGTGTACTTACTGTTATTATAGTACCATAACAGTTTGATTTTTGCAAGAGGATTTTTAAAAATTTTTATTTTTAAAAAACTCAATTTTCCCACATGAAAAACACATTATAAAACATTGAAATTTTAGTATATTTTAAAAACACAATATTATACTTGACATAGTTTTTCAGTATTTTTCATTTTTGATAAATATGCAAATTTCAATAAATATTATTCAAAAATTGTGTGTCAAGTAGTATATTAAAAAAATCAATTTATGTTTAAATTTCAACTAAAATTGCGATAATTTTAGTGGGAAAGTTGAGTAAAAAAATAAAACCGTCTACATCATTGTAAACGGCTTAAAAATTTAATTACTAAAATTGAATTTTAATTGTACTAAACTCTATTTAAACTATGGATTCTATTCTTTTGATACTCTTTAGTATATCTTTGCTAATAAACTTTTATTGCATCATTTTTATAAAATAATAAATTATTCTATAAGAATGTAGTATTAATAATAATGTTAAAAATTATTGATATCTTCCCTCAACTTAATCTGAAATAAATATTTTTTTATACAAAGTTCCCAACTATAGAACAAGCTATGCTGATTTTTATTCAAATTATGATGAAATCAAACTGTTGCAATAAAAGATAAGCATTAAATTTATTATGCTATTGTTCATATTCATCTTCTATATGGTTTTTTTGGTAGATACTATGATCTATCTTTACATCCTTATCATTTGGTGTTGGTATAACTCTAAAAAGTAAACTCCTGTTCATCTGAAAACAAGCTCTTTATTATAGCACCTTCCTCACCCGCTTGATTAGTATACTGTCTGATTCGTTAATTTCTATTCTAACATCTATTTTTTTCCTGTATTTTTTTACAAGAAAAATTAACATATTTTCCAGTCAGATTTTCTCAAATTACACTTAAATACACCTGTATTAAAATCTACATTTGCTATAACGCTTTTTATTATTTCATTAGGTTCTTCGCCATTTTCAATCCTCTCTTCTAATTGTTCTACATCAATAAGATTTTTGGGGGTTCATTTACACTTTATTCTTCTATTATTAAAAACATATTAAAAGGCAAATACTACAAAAACAATAAAGACTATTAGACCAACAATCTTAGAAAAAAATACTTCTTCTTCCATACATATAAAAAACTCCTTTCTTTTTAAATTAATACTTTTTTTAATTAATTTTTAAATTTGCTTTTAAATCTTATTTATTTTTTTACTAACTCTTGTTCTTTTTCCTCAACTCTTACATTTTATATTTATAATTTTTAAGATTTATAGATGACAATCCTAAAAATTCCAATAGCAATTAATTTTTCAGAATATAATATGTATAAAAAATATGCTATTGTTTCACATATCAGCACAACTACAGTCATTTCTATAGTGTCCTCTAAAAATAAAAACAGCACAGTATATAGTGTAAGTAAAAACCCCTAAAAAGAAATAGATATCATATTAATCCATAATGCAGAAAAAAACTAATCATTACATAATTATAACTTAAATATTAATAAGTCTACTTCCAATCTTTTGCCAGTATTATAATACATAAATACCAATTTAGCAAGATACAATTATATTACAAATTGATACTAAAAAGCCATTTAAATAGCTATTTAATTTTTCTTACGAAAAAGTTATCGAAAATCTCTGTAATAAATAGAGTTATTACAAATAAGTACTTGGCATTATAAATGGTGATTAGTATTAGTAATATTATTTTTAGCACAAAAAAGCCACCTCATCAGGTGACTTAATTTTTACTATTTTGTTGCAAATACTTCTATTTCCACTATAGCATCCTTAGGTAATTTTGCAACTTGCACAGCTGAGCGAGCCGGAGGGTTATTTTGTAAAATAAGTTGCATAAACTTCGTTCATTGCAGCAAAAGTCATTCATATCTCTAAGAAATACTGTTGTTTTAACTACATTATCCATAGATGAACCAGCTGATTCAACTATCGCCTTGCAGTTTTCAAGACTTTGTTTTGTTGCTTCTTTTATATCTTCTTTCAACTCACCTGTTGCAGGGGTCAATAGGTAATTGTCCAGATGTGATTATCATATTGCCAAAACTCATACCTTGTGAATAAGGACCTATAGCTCCAGGTGCATTTTTTTGTTTCAAGAACTTGTTTCATTATATTTCCTCCTAAATAAATTGATTATGTCGACAGATTAATCATATCTGATATATGTATCAAAAACAAAAATAATAACAAGACGGCAAATACTTACCATTATTTATCACAATAATTTTTATGTTACTTTATATTTTGTCTTGGAACTTATCTGACTATACTATTTTTATTTTGTATTATCAAACATAAAGCAGATATGATATAACCTGTCAACTAACTAATTACTATTATAGCACTTTTTTGCTTTTTATTGTATAGTGATTAAAATAAAAACCATATATACCAATATATCCACTTAGCCTATATTTAATCAGTCACATTTAATTTTTAAAATGATGTGATTTTAAATATGCTCTATCGTTAAAGCTTAATATTGATAATATGGTTTTGACCTATTTTATCATCATGTTTTTCTAAATCTTCTACTATTTCGCTACTGTCCTTGACAGATTTTAAATAAATCTCAGGAAGTTTGTCATAGTCAATTCCAAGTAACTTACACATTGAGTCTACCTCTTCCCACTTACCTGCTTCTGTAGCTTCGAAGCAAATGTAAGAGTTTGTACAGTAGTCCTTTTTCATTGAGTAGAGCATCTGATATGTCTCCTGAAAGGTCTAACGACTCTACAATCTCTTTCATAGTCATATCAAAGAGTATATCGAACATATCTATCATTGATGTAAGTATAATCTCTCCTTGAAACTCTTTTGAGATTCGGGTTTTCTTGTATTATGTTTTTCAACAAATGAAGTACGAATTATTATTGTCCTTATAACTTCTTTGTTAAATCTGTCTCTATTTTTACCTCTTGTCTTGACTTCTTGGAAAAGTAGAATTTTAAGCCATCTGTTTAGTTTCTCATATCCAAGTAGTGACACAGCTCTTTGAATAGAGTCAATTTTGATATAGATGTTTGCTCTCATCGAATTAGCAATACGAAGTACTTTAAAATGCAAGTACAGGATCTCTTTCAATATATTTTTGAAATTTTGAGCAGATCTATAAATCTTTCTCCTGATTCTGTTACATCAGGAGTATTTAGTTTTCTTATTATTTCCAGACAACTCTTGACATTAATTGAAATATAGTTACCCTTATGCACTATAGGTTTTGCATAGTAAAAATCCTTTGAAATAACTTATAGTTTAGTCTTACTGCAAGATGATGCATATTTTCATTTTCTACTTTTTCAGCTAAGAGTATCTGAATTTTTCTCTTTTTAGACAGCTTAATTATTTCTTCTACAGAATTTGCCATAAAAATCAACTTTTTTATATAATCTGAAAGGTCAATAAACTCTTCGTTTTTATAACCTACCTTATAATCATCAATAGCAATTCTAAATCCAGCTCTTTTAAGTTGTTTCAATCTATTTATTATTATCTTTTCTTCTTCTACTGTTTCCAGAATTTCAATGACATGCCCTGTAGGAGAAAGTATATCCATGATATTGTCAAGAAGAAGATTCCTATCAAAGTTCAAGAACATTTTTGATGTATCAATACTATAATCAAAGAAAAATGTATTGACATTTGTAAGTACATCTACTGTCTTTTCAAGATCGTTACTTATATCGTCTGTCACTTCATTTCTATATAAAAATTCATATGCAACAAACCGTATTTTCAGTGTTGAAAATAGGCTGTCTTGCAAAAAGCATATTCACTTGAAAGCTCATAATTTAAAAATCAATTAATCAATACATCACTTATCTGTCTTAGCGAAGAATTAGTTTCGAATTCTTTAATTCCGTATTTTTATCTTATTGTTAATATCCATTATATATATTATTTTCATAAATGATGCTGAATCTTCTACCAAATTCCTTCTACCTAAATAATCAGAAAGTGCATATTGGTTGGTTTCTATCTCAGATAATGCCAAGTTCAAACTATCAGCACTTGATATATCCACCTTCCAGCATTTTGCTTGAATACTTCGCTCTCATCAAAATTTATCATTTCCATGAGCATCATAAGATCGTTTTTATGCGGGTATATACCTTTACTTACCAGCAAATCCGCAATCTCACTATGAGACATACCTTTATTGATATCAAGTTTCAACTTTGTCTTTGCTGAAACTTCTGTTTTTGTTCATTATTTTTGTATTTGTATTTTTGTATATCTTTACTTTCAGACTTAAGATTAATTTTTCGTTAAATCTTCTATTTCTTTATCTTTTTGTGAAATCTGTGATTTCAACTCATTATTTTCTAAAATTAATTTATCATTTTGTATATTGATGTCAGCAGTATTAGAGTTTTTGATGAAAATACTGTAAAAACAATATTGTTACTGAAATACCAAGAAATATTCCTAACAAATATGAGAGTTTAACATTATTTTTCATACCTGAAGTCCTCTCATCTTAATCATTAGTTCTACTTCTTTTATACTTTTTGTTCATTCTCTTGGCTATCTCTTTTTATAGGTATTCCATTTCTCACATAAGTAGATAACCTCATCACTGTTTTCATATCCTTCTATACTCATATCCGATACTGTCTCAGACAGCTCTTCCAACTTTTTCTTTGACCTCATCCACCTTTTTGTACCTAAAAAGCATAAAATATGCTCTAAGTTTTGCCTCTTCAGATGTTTCTTTATCTTTGTTCAATAATTTTTAAATAGACAGCTACATTGGTTATTATAGATATCACCAAAAAGCAATTATTATCGCCGTCTTTACATCCATGATTTACTCTCCATATTCTTATATCTCAATATACATCCTACCAACCATTAAGCTCATTAGTTTTCTAAGCTTTTGTAAGGCAAGCACTGATAATTTTGTGATATTCTTGATTCTGAAATACCTATGATTTCAGATATCTCCTTATAGGTTAAATTTTTCATAATAATATAGATTTATTATTATTTTTTCCTTTTCTTTAAGAGTATCTATAGCCTTTGCAAGATCATTAACTGTATCTGTATATATAAAGTTGTTGCTCAGGTGAGTTTTTCAACCTTTGCATCCGGTATTTGTATCTTGACATTTTCTGATAACTCATCTTCTATAGATACTATATTGAAGGTAGTAGTCTCATCAAAAAGCTCATCCACTTCTTTCAATGTAATACCCAAATGTTCAGCAATTTCATGCCTGTTAGCTTCTCTTCCGAGTTTATTTTTCAAGCTCTTCCATAGCTGTATTTAAGGTTTTCATTTTTTCTTATGCCTCTTGGTATCCAATCCTGACTTCTTATCTCATCAATGATTGCTCCTTATTCTTATAGAGGCATAGGTCTCAAACTTGATATTTTTCGTGTAATTGAACTTGTCTATAGCATCTATGAGTCCTATTATCCCATAGCCCATCAGATCATCATACTCTATCTTTTGTGCATAGTAATTGAACAGCTTGCCTGAAACTATCTTTACAAGGCTAACATACCTTGTTATAATTTCTTCCTTTATCTTCTTCTTTTTTATCGATTTTTCTCTTCGCATATAGTTTCCAGATATCAGTGCTTTCATTTTGCAATTAAATCAAGCTCCCTCCATTTGTATATTTTGACTTTCCTCTTCATTTTCCTGCTCTATATTGTCTTCTTGTTCAAATTTTTTTCTTGTTCAAACTTTTCTTGTTCAAACTCTTGATCTTCAACTTGTCTAAGCAGGTTTTTATCTCATCCTCACTACTTGAAATATCCAGTGTGAAACTGCTTTTTCAACATCCTCAAGTATTTTCTTAATATTATGAATACAAAAATACCAAATTAATACAAACAGCAGTAACTAAAAATTATTTCCATGTACCTGTACAGTGTTAATTTTCTTAAGATAGATATTAATGTTATACCCATTAGCAGGATATAATTCACAAAAAGTATAAACTATGAATTCATATTTCATATTACACTTTCGCCCTTGCCTATACTTTTTGATATGCAAGTCGTTTGAAGCTACATCAAATGTAATAGTCCTTCCGTTATTTCCGTGCAAGTCCTCAGCAACAATTGGTATATTCAAACTTTTGAGCTTTTTCTTAACCGCTTCTACGTTCTTTTTTCCGATATTCAGTTGTCTGTTTTAAGAGAGACACTGAACATCTGAGCTCCTCCTGCTATCTTTGCCTTTTAGCAAGGTTTTATTTACTCTTTGTTTTAGCAAGTCTTCCATCATCATATCTATACAGGTATCTGCAAATTTCATTTTATTTGAGTTATTTTTGATTTCATCACTTGCCGGCAACATTATATAGGCCATACCGGCAATTTGTTTGGTTTTATCATATATGACTACACCCACGCAAGATCCTAAACCGAGTGTTATTAGAGAATCAGGCGATTTTGCAATCTTATAATCAGCCATACCTACTTTTTATAATTTCTCCCATTTTATAGCACTCCTAATTTTCACAAATAATTTTTCAAACGAAGGTAGATTAGGCATAAAGAAAAAAATAACAATTTACATTTTCGCCTTCAAGATCCAGCTTATTTTCTATCAGAATTATCTTATCTGACTCTATTCCATATTCTACCGCCGGAACGCTAAGAATTGAGCTGACCATATCTACCGATACTGACGGAATGGAAATATTCATAAATAAGCTTGAAAAACATGGAAATTGCATTTACATATCCACATGTCATTATATTACCAAGCTCCTGTATTACAGATTTTTCCATGTCTGTGTACATATACCCCTCAGGTTTTGTTCCTGTCAATTTATTTATAAGCACCTGCGCAGACTTTTTGATCTAACAATGTCAATATAGTGCCATCTATATCTCCCGTAAAGTGTATATACACCCCTACAGTAATTTCTTCCGGATCATTGAACAAGTCAACCACTTTTTCAGTTTGCATTACTTCTATATTTGGGACTTGCATATCCACCTTCAAATTTATCATCTGTGACAATGATGTGGCTGCATTACCTGAACCTATATTTCCTATTTCTTCTCAAAAGATCCAGACACATATTGTTAATACTATCTATAGAAAAAGCACTCATTTTTAACTCCTATCATTATTTTTACTAAAAGACTCTCAACACTAAACGCTTAATACCTTATCAACATCAAGCAATATTATCATCCTGTCGTTGTCTTTTTGCTATTCCTCTTACATATGATGAGGCTGATGCAGTCTCTACTGATGTATACTCTATGGAGCTTGGAGTAACTCCTTTACCTCATAAGTCGCATCAACGATATATCCAACCATCATATCATTAAGTTTGCTTACTATTATTCTTGTTTCACTATTGGCTTGTTTCACAGCAAGTCCAAGTCTTGATCTTAAATCTATTACCGTACTATCTCTCCTCTTAAGTTAATTACGCCTTTAATATAACTTTGAGTCTTTGGTACTCTGGTTATTTTCCATGTCTCTTTCGATAGTTTCGACTGTATCTACTTTTTATAGCATAAAACTCGTCAGAAAGTTTGAATATTACATATTGATTTTCATTCATCGAAAAAACCCCTTTATCTAACCTAGCTGATAATCGCTTAATTCCTATATCTCATTAAAATATTTCTGTTTGTATCTATAATAAGTGCTACTCCACCATTTCCAAGTATTGTAGCTCAGCAATAAGTTTTTACAAAGTGTAGATAAGGTCCAAGTGATTTTTATTACTATTTTCTTGTTGACCTATTAGAGAATCTATTATAAGACCAAGGTCTTTTTCTCCCTTTCTCACTATTACTACTGTTACAATTCCTTCTTTTCTTTGCTTGTCTTCACAATCCAATACCTCAGACATCCTCTTAAGTTCAAGAGGGTTGTCTCTGTATAGAATTATCTCTTTATTCTCTATATTTCTTATATCGTTTGTGTCTATATTAGTTATCTCTTTAATACTGTTTAGAGGAATTGCATATTTTTCTTCCCCTACCATAACAAGAAGCGCTTGTATAATAGCAAGTGTTAGAGGAAGTCTAATTATAAAAGATGAACCCTTATCTTTTTCAGTATTTACTTCTACAGTACCGCTCAAAGACTCTATCTTCGTCTTTACAACATCAAGTCCTACTCCACGACCTGATACATTACTGATTTTGTCAGCTGTTGAAAAATCCTGCTGCAAATATAAGCTCTGCAGCCTTATTTACATCAAGTTCGTCAGCTTGTTCTTGAGAAAGAATACCTCTTTCAACCGCTTTTTGTTTTACCTTATCAGTATTTATACCGGCACCGTCATCAGTTACTTCAATAACAACTGTATTTCCATCTTGATATGCTATTAGGTTTATTGTACCGTCTTTATTCTTGCCTTTTTTAACCCTATCTTCAGGTGATTCTATACCATGGTCCGCTGAATTTCTAAGCAAGTGTACAAGTGGATCGCCTATCTCATCTATTACTGTTCTGTCAACTTCTGTTTCTTCACCTGACATTATAAGATTAATATTCTTATTGAGGTCTTTTGAAAGGTCTCTTACCATTCTTGGGAATCTGTTAAATACCCTTTCTATCGGTACCATTCTTACCTTAGTAACAGCATCATGAAGTTCTGTAGTTACTCTTTCAAGATATTCTACAGCCTCTGTCATATTTTGTTTTTTTGATAGAGATTGATTATCTTCGAGTCTTGTCTTTACTATAATAAGCTCACTAACAAGGTTCATAAGATTATCAAGTCTATCTATGTCAACTCTAATAGTCTTAGCTGACTTAGGTTTTTGAGCTGCGTGAGGAGCTTCAGCTTTTTTTAGGAGCTTCTTCAGCCTTAACTTCTTTTTCCTGTTTTACTTCTTCTGCTTTTGGTACTTCCTTAGGTTCTTCCTTGGCTTGTACTTCTCCATAATTTTTCAAGAGTTTCTATATCGAAATTTATCAACTCAACTGTTTCAACTTCCGAAACAGACTCTATAGTAGGTTTTATTTCTTGCATATCTTCTTTTGTCATAAAAAGTACAGTAAACTTTCCTTCAAAAACTTTCCGACTCTATGTCATCAGATGATGGATTAGAATATATTACTTCTCCTGCATCTTCCAAGTTTTTAAACACTATGAAAGCTCTTGCAGACTTAAGCATACATTTTTCTTCAAGAGATACTGAGATTTTATAAAACAAAATATCCCTCTTCATCTATCATAGCCTTTTGCTGTGTGGTAAAGTGCAAGTGCATCATCTTTTTGAAAGATTAAGGTCATCTTTTCACCTACTTTAAAAAGCATCTGTATCTTGTGATACTGCATTGCTCTGTCCTGTACTTCCACTTATACTGCCACCTTTTTCCAAAATATCAAGTCTGTTGATAATATCGGAGATATCAATAGCCTTTTTCCTTTCCTTCTTCTTCTATATTTTTAATCTGAAGATCAAGTATATCCAATCCTTCAAAAAGTATGTCTATCATATCTCTATTTAATTCAAATCTGCGAGAGCGTACTCCATCTAATATATTTTCAAGTTTATGAGTAAGCTTTTGTTACTACTTCAAAACCCATTGTACCAGCCATACCTTTTAGAGTATGTGCAATTCTAAATATTTCATTTACTATATCAAGATTATCAGGCGATTCTTCAAGTCTTAGAATACTTTCATTAAGATTTTTGTAAATGATCTTTGATTCATCTAAAAAAATGTCAATATATTGATCAAAAATCAAGCATAATTATACCCCCATAATTCTATTTAATTCAACAGCTATACTATTTAAAGGCACTACCTTGTCAACCTTTCCTGTTTCCACTGCAACCTTAGGCATACCGTACACTACACAACTTTCTTTTTATCTTGAGCGATGGTTATCGCATCTTTTTCTATCTTAAGCCTTTCAAGACCTTTTGGCACCATCTCCACCCATACCTGTCATAATTACTGACACTACATTTTTTTATCGGCAAATCACAAATAGAGTTCATCATTACATCTACAGACGGCTTATGCCCACTCAATCCGTCAGTATCATCTAAGAATATTTCGTATTTATCCACCCAATAGCTTTTACCTTCATATGTTTACCGCCAGGCGCTATATATACATGTCCATTTTTAGCACCTCTTTATCCTTTGCTTCTGTAACCTCTATTTTAGAAATAGCATTAAGCCTTTCAGCAAGAGATTGAGTAAACCCTGCAGGCATATGTTGGACTATTAATATTGGAGCATTTATATTTTTGAGAAATTTCAGGCACAACCTGATTTAAAGCTCTTGGTCCTCCTGTTGAGGTCCCTATTGCGATTATAGTCTTGACTTTATCGCTTAAATCACTTTCAACACCTGAATTCTTCAAAAATTCACATTAAGTTCTTTTTATTTCGCCTTTTTATATCTTCTGGATTTTTACAGTTCCAATAAAATATGGTGTTTTTTAACATTAACTGTAGAAGCATTTTTGACTGTCTTTATTATCTGATTTCTTAGCACTTCTCTATCTGCTGAAAAATGTTGGTAGGTTTTGTTATAAAAATCTACTGCTCCTATATTCAGCGCTTCGATAGTTGTAGATGCACCCTTACTTGTCTTAGTGCTCAGCATTACTACAGGTGTAGGTCCATTATTGCCTGTAGTGTTTGCAAAACCATCCATTATAGGCATCTCGACATCCAAAAGTAATGACATCAAAATTGCTGTGAGATAGAATTTCAAGCCTTCTTTACCGTTTCTTGCCTGTTCTATTAGAATAAAAATCTTTATCCGATGAAAAATATGTCTTTGAGCATTTTTTTCTCACAAAGGCGGAATCATCTATATTTAAAATTCTAATCTTATTTATCATTTTAAAGAAATTCCTTTTTTTATCATTTCTCTTTCTTTTTCAAAAACAAATCGTATTATATGTTCTCTTTCTTTTTTCACTCAAATTCAAAAACTCAAGGCTTATTTCCCATCTGTTTCTCTGCTATTATCTTTTTCTGACTCTCTTTACTACTTTTGTCTCTATATACATTTTTACGTCATCAAGCGAAAAGGTTGTATCTATTATATCTCCAAGTTCTACTTTTTGATCTGTATACACTTTTTATTCCGCCGACACTTATATCTACTGATGAGGATTGTTCTATTTCTTCAGAATCCTGTTTTTCAAACACACATCAAAATTTGACTCTATTCTAAAAACTGCCTTCTTTGATTTTCCACAATGTCGCCTGTTCTTTTTATCCTTAGTGAAAAATCATATTACCTTCTCTTACCTTTTCTATGACCTCAGCATCAAACTTAACCATACCCTTTTTTCTACCAAGTATGTTACAGCAAATTCTGTACCATTTGGAAATATGATAAGTTCTGACTTTCTGATCGGAGTGTGTATAAGAAACAGGTCATCTTTGTCAATACTTTCGACTTTGCTGGCGTATTCTTCCATTTCTCCATTGATATTTTCTTTTTAGTATTTTTATATTTTTGAAAAAGTTTCGGACTATTTTGTATCATAATCACACCTATCTAAATAAATTTTTAAATCTGTCTACTAAGTTTTTGAAGTTTTGTGTATCGCTTTTTTTGTCTATGAGCTTATCACATATGCTTGCTATACATTTTGAAGCATTTGATCCGGGAGACATTTCTATAAAAGCTTTTTTTGTCTCTTTACTGCTTTTGATACACTTACATCATCATATATGAATCCTAAAAAGTTCAAATCTTTTTTTAATAAAGTTTGAAGAAACTGTGTTAATATTGTCAAAAACACCTTGAGCTTCTCTAATATTTTCAGCTCTATTTATCACTACACTGATTTCCTTTTTCTCTGTCTTTTATCACAAGAGACTTTATAAGTGCATACGCATCTGCAACTGATGTAGGCTCACAAGTTGTTATAACAACAACCTCATGCGCCAACTTTGCAAAGGCTGTAACCACATTTGAAATCCCGCACCTGTATCTATCAGGATATAATCTGCCATGTCATTAAGCTGAGATATTGATTGCAACACTATTTCCAACTTATCATTACTCAAATCCGCAAGTTCTAATATACCTGAACCACCAGATATAAGTCCTATACCGTTGCTGGTCATAGTTATTATGTCTTTTTATATTTGCACCTGAATTTATAAGGTCGGAAAAAAATTTTTCTTAGACACTACCCCCAAGCAAAAATTTCGACATTTGCAAGTCCAAGGTCTGCATCTATTATTATAACTTTTTCCTCTTTTTAATCAGCTCCAAGGCTGTGTTTTGTAGTGAAGTTTGACTTTTCCTACCCCTGCCTTTTCCACTGGAAATACATATTATCTTTGGCTCATTATCAGTTTTGTCTCTTTACTTTTTACTTATTACATCTCTTAATTTTTGCGCTTGATCATTTATCATTTTATATCTCCCTGATTAGTTCCGACACATATTTTCCAAGATTAAACTGTTCTATGTCATCAGGGACATTTTGACCAAAAAGTTATATAAGAGATATTTTTCCTGTTTTTGATTATATCTAAGACATTTCCCATCCTTAGTGTTTCATCTGTCTTTTGTAACTATAATCTCATAGTCATCCACAAAACTGTAGGTATCGACAATGTCATATATATCATCGATTGATGTGTTAGCTGACAATACTAAAAATACTCTTGAATATTACTTAACACTTTTCAAATCTTCAACCTGAGATTTGTTATTATGTGAGCGTCCTGCAGTATCAATAAACACCATATCTCTGTTTGATAGTCTGTCAATTGCAAAACTTAAATCCTGAATTTCATACGCTACCTCTATAGGAGAGGATAGTATTTCTGCATAGGTTTTAAGTTGTTCCACAGCTGATATTCTATAGGTATCTAAAAGTCAAAAACCCGATTTTCTTTTTTTATTTTCAATAGTTTCCTTTGAAGCTATCTTTGCCAAAGTGGTAGTTTTTCCTACTCCTGTGGAACCAACAAAAACATAAAATTTTGATCGTTTTGAAAAGTCCACTCTTATATAATCGGCAAACATATCTAAAAACTTCATTTTTAGGGTCATCATACCTAAAATTTTTACCATTTTTCAAATTTGTAACAATTTCTTTAGAAAGCTCATAAGAAATCCCTCAATTTTCTAAGTCTTAAGATATATTCCTCTTCTCTTACCAGCTCCTCTTCTTCTTGAGGAGTTTTAAAAAGTATCGTTGATTTTTCTTCAAGTTCTCTAACTGCATTTTTTTATTTCATTTATGTCATTTTTTTACTTCTTTTTGCCTCATCATCAAAACTATCATCTGTTTTTACAGGATAAACTTGATTATCATTTTTGTATCCAAGTTCGCTTTTACTATCTCTCCCTATTTTTTTAATCATATCATTCATGGTGTCTATGTGATACTTAAAGTCCATGTCTTGATTATTAGTTGATTTATTTTTACTTTGAAAATTTCTTTGTGTATTTTTGCTAAATTATTTTCTATTTTGCCGTTGCTATCCTTCTTATTTTTCTTTCCAATATACCTTCATTGTCAAGTGCGGCAAGTATCTCCACTTCTTCCTTTTGAAAAAGCCCAAAAACCTCCGTTTTAACCTTTATTTGTCTGTAATATTATGGCATCATCACCAAACTCTTTTCTGATAAGAGCCATGACTCGAAACTGTATTTTCTCCCAAAAATTTTTTACCTGCATCTAAGCACTCACCATCCCTATTGATTGAATTTTTGCTGTAGGATCTATTTCATTATAAGACAAGACAATTATATCTGAACTTAACTGTTCAATGAATTTTTCAAATAAAAATCTTACTATAGGCGCTGTTACAATTATAGGTTGCTCTCCTAAAGAAATTGCCTTTTTCCACCTGTTCATTTATATTATTGAGCAGTCTCTTTGAACGCACAGGATCAAGTGCCATATAAGTACCTGTCTCTGTTGTTTGTAATGACTCCATTATACTTTTTCCACATCCTGATCCATAGTTATTACTTTGGCTTCTTTTTGTGGCATAAACTGATTAGTTATGTTTCTATACATAGACTGTCTTATATACTCTGTAAGCATATCCGTATCTTTAGTTACCTGTGCATAGTCCGCAAGAGATTCTACTATAGTAGAAAAAATTTCTAATAGATACTGATTCTCTAAGAAGATTTGCAAGTACCTTTTGTATTTCTCCAAGAGAAAGTAAGGCAGGTGTAACCTCATCAACAAGAGAAGGTTGAGTTTCCTTAAGATTATCAATTAGCATCTTGACATCTTGTCTACCTATCAGCTCATGTGCATATCTCTTGATTATTTCAGTTAGATGAGTAGCTATTATAGATGGCGGATCTACTACTGTATATCCATATATTTCGGCTTTTTCTCTTTCTTTTTGAATCAATCCATTTTGCAGGTAATCCAAACAGAAGGCTCTATCGTATCTATGCCTGATAGTTCTCCGTCAGCATTTCCCGGATTCATAGCAAGGTAATGGTCAAAAAGTACTGAGCCGTTTGCAACTTCCACACCTTTTAATTTTTATTATATATTCATTAGGCTGGAGCTGAATATTATCCTTAACCTTATCATTGGAACTATAATACCAAGTTCCAATGCACACTGTCTTCTTTATCATTACCAATCTGTCAAATAAATCTCCACCCTGTGATTTGTCTGCAAGAGGTATTATACCATAACCAAATTCCAGCTCAATGGCCTCTACATTTTAGCAAAGGAAGTACATTTTCAGGTCTTCTAATTTCTTCAACATCTTCTTTGACATCTTGTTCTTCTTTGACATCAGCTTTTTTTCAGCACCTCCATCCTTTACTCTTATGGAATTTCCAACAAATAAAAAGACAATTGATAATACAAGGTATGGAAGTGTAGGTAGTGGTGTAAGAGCAAGGAAGAATAGTACACCTGAAACTATAAACATTATAGTTGAGTTGTTAAACAACTGATTTCTAAGGTCATTTCCAAGATTATCTTCAGATGCCGATCTTGTAACTATAATACCTGTTGCTGCAGATATTAAAAAGCGATGGAATTGATGATACTAGACCGTCACCTACTGCAAGTAGTGCATACTTTTGCAAGGCCTCTCCTGCACTAATATTTAGATACAGTATTCCATTAGAATACCGCCAAGCAGATTTATAAATGTAATTATGATACCTGCAATAGAGTCTCCTTTAACGAACTTGGTTTGCCCCATCCATAGAACCATAAAAGTCAGCTTCTCTTTGAATCTTACTTCTTCTTGTTCTTGCCTGAGTTTCATCTATCATGCCTGAGTTCAAGTCAGCATCTATTGCCATTTGTTTACCCGCATCGCATCAAGTGTAAATCTTGCAGCAACTTCAGAAACCCTTTCTGAGTCCTTTTAGTAATTACTATGAAGTTTACTATCATTATAATGATGAATACAATAAATCCAACTATGGCATTACCACCCATTACGAAGTTTCCAAAAGCTTTAATTACATCTCCTGCATCACCTTTTAATAGGATATATCTTGTTGTAGTTATGTTAAGTGCTATTCTGAAAATTGTAGTAATCAGCAAAAAGTGAAGGGAATACTGAAAAATCCAATGCTTCCTATTAAACATCGCTATCAGTAATATAAGAAGTGATAATGATATATTCATACTTAACATAATATCAACCAAAAATTCCGCATTGGTATTATTATCATAAGAATCATGAATATTATCCCTACCGATACTACAATATCTCCTATCTCTCATTATCTATCTCCTGTTAGTTTTATTATCCACCTTTAATGAGAAGATGTAAGCCAGTACCTCAGCAACTGCTTCATATAGTTGAGGAGTAATTACATTTCCAATATCTATCTCGCTGTATAATGCCCTTGCAAGCGGTTTGTTTTCAACTATTGGAATATCAAGTTCCTTTGGCTTTTCTCTTATTTTTGCTATAAAGTCTTGCCCCTTAGCAACTACATACGGAGCATCATACTTAGTTTCATCATATCTAATCGCAACTGCAAAATGTGTCGGATTAGTTATTATTACATCAGCCTTAGGCAAATCTTGCATCATTCTTTCTCATAGCCGATTGTCTTTGGCGTTCTTTTATCTTAGATTTAACCTGAGGATCACCTTCAGATTGCTTATATTCATCCTTAATTTCTTGTTTTGACATCATTATATTCTTATTGTAAGAATGTCTCTGATATACATAATCAAAAAATTCCAAGTGCAATTATTACATACGCCATTCTTAGTGCCATATTTATAGAAAAATAAAACAGCATATAGGAAAAACTGTTTGTCATTAAATGAAAATGACTTCATGACCAGTGGCATATTATCCTTTTATGTAGGCATAACCTACATAGCCTACAAAGTATAATCTTAAGTAATGACTTTATAAGGGTAACTGTAGACTGCATTGAAAACATCCTCTTAAAAACCTGCCAATATACTTATTCTTTCAAGCTTTGGTCTTATTGTTTCAGATGTAAAAATATTACCTACCTGAGATTTTTGCACTAAAAAAATGCTACAAAAAAACTACAGGTATTATTATATATAGCATTGCCTTTACGCAAAAATCAGCAAGGTTGTAAAAAGTTTGTAAGCCTGCATCTGATCGGTAAGCTCAAAATTGTTGAGCATTGATGTATAATAATTCCACGCATCAACTATAACCTTTAATATTTCCTTAGAAAAATGTATTTATGGCAAACACTGCAGCAAAAAGAGATGCAGCACCTGTAAGTTCTCTACTTTGTAGTACATTACCTTTTTTCTTGTATCTTCCTTTTTCTTTGGAGTTGCCTCTTCTGTTTTTCAGAAAATAACTGAAGGTCGATTTTTATATATTCGAACATTTTTTTGCCTACTTTTCACAAATCAAAAAACATCACTTAGCTTTTATTAAACATCACTTTTTACTTAAACAATCCATTTATTCATCTATACTATTATTTTTAGATAATAACAATTAAATCTATTTACTTCTAATTAATAATTTATCTATTTTAAACACTATGATAGTTTTAAAAACATAAATACATATTGGCTCATATTTTTGAATATGTCTAAGACAACATTTTTTTAATCATAGGCAAGCTTTAGATAAAATATAAGAAACCCAACTATTATCTTAAAAAGGCATACCTACAATAAAAAAACATTCATCTGAGGCATTACTTTAGACATAAATGCAAGTAAGATATTTCCTAAAAAGAGTTATTATTATAGGAACAACAAGCAATATAGATGATACCAATATATATGCGTTAAGTTTGACAAGAAAGTCTAAAAATCCTTCCTTGTAAATATCTATGGTATTGATAGGTAATATTTCAAATGAATTTATAATAGCTTTTATCAATAAATGATGAAGATCCAATGCCAAAAAATACCAAAAAGCAAATACATTGAAGAGCTGACCACTTATTGTTGTATTTGAACCAATAGAACTGTCAAATATCTGAGACATAGATAGTCCTATATTTATATCTGCATTTGCTCCAGCAGCAAAAAAATATTAAATATCAATGCCATACAAAGACCTATGCAAAAATCCTGTAAACATCTCTTTAAGTAGTAAAAAAATAAACTCACTGCTTGAAACATCTAAATTAGTATTAGGTACAACAAAAGGTAGAATCACATACGACAAAAATCATACCCAACCCTACCCTCAATATGGCAGGAATATTACTTTGAAAACATAGGTGCAATAATGATAATCCCCAATATTCTGGATAATATCAACATATAAACATCAACTGAATTCATTACAAAAGCTATTAATTCACCAAACATAATATTCCCTATTATAAACTAAACTATAAAGTTGTTCATACCCAAAAAAATAAGTTTTTAGTAAAATTGACCAAGGTAGATATAATCCAAGGTCCAAATATTACCATAGAAAGCAATACTGCTACTATCTTGGGTACAAATGCGAGAGTTGCCTCCTGAATCTGTGTTGTGGCTTGAAATATTGATACTATAAGACCTACCACCAATCCTATAAGCAACATCGGAGCTGAAAGCAAGAGTATCATAAGTGCGGCTTGTTGTATTATATTTACTACTACATCTACATCCATTTTTACTCCTATTTAAAACCCATTACAATAGACCTTATTACCAAATCCCAACCGTCAACCAGTACAAATAACAATAGTTTAAAAAGGCATTGATATCATCATTGGAGGAAGCATCATCATACCCATAGACATCAGTGTAGAAGAAACGACCATATCTATAATAATAAAAAGGTATGATAATAAAAACCCTATCTGAAATCCTGTCTTTAATTCACTTATACAAAAATGCAGGAATAAGAACTGAATTTGGTATATTGTCAATAGTTACATTATCTTTTTAACTGTTCATCTTTTGACAGCTCAAGAAACAACTTAATATCAGAAGACCTTGTTTGTTTGAACATAAACTCTCTCACAGGCTTCACAACATTTTCAACTGCCTGTTCCTGATTTATCTGCTTATCAAAAATATGGTTTTAGACCACTATCATAGGCTTGTTTTTCCAACAGGGTCCCATAATGAAAAATGTCAAAAACAGTGCCAAACCTACCATTACTTGAGAGGGTATAGTCTGTTGTGCACCAATTGCCTGTTTTAAAAAAGAAAGTATAACAACTATCCTTGTAAAGCAGGTCATCATTATCAATATACTCGGTAAAACCGATAACAAAGTAAAAATAAGAGTAATTCTATAGAATCACTCATATCAGTAGAGGTGCCACCCGTGTTAATATTAAGTGATACATTAGGTATTGCGGTAGCTATTGCCATATTATTAAATAAATAAATATATGAAATTAAAAAAAGAAGATATAAAAACTATCTTTTTAATCTATTCCCGTTTTATTTTCTGTCAGTATCATCTTTTTAATCTAATTCCTTTAAAACAGATATGTTGTTATTTTGAGCACTCTAAGAAATATTTCTTGCCATAAACTTCAACAAGAAATATTTCCTTATCTTTTTGAAAGAACAATCTTTTCAAGGACTTTCATATTCTTATCCTTGTAAAAAGTCATAATTCCTTTTTCTATATATACAGATGCTTTTTTTCAAAGCTAATATCATAAATACCATTAAAAACAGTATACAATATTATCTGAATGACTAATTTAAAACAAGTTATTAACCTATTACTTTCTTAACCGCTTCTAAAAATTCTGTCTGCTTGGAAAGGCTTAACTATAAAGTCCTTTGCCCCTGATTGAATAGCTTCTATAACCATTGCTTGTTGTCCCATAGCTGAACACATGATTACAGTTGCGTTTGCATTTATCTTCTTAATCTCTTTTACTGCATCTATTCCGTCCATCTCAGGCATAGTTATATCCATTATAACCAAATCCGGATTTAGTTCTTTGTATTTTTCAACAGCCTTAAGTCCGTTTTTCAGCTTCTCCCAATACTTCGTATCCATTTTTTTACCAATATGTCTTTGAGCATCATTCTCATAAATGCAGCATCATCAACTAATAAAATTCCTTTTGCCATCTTTAATATCCTCCTAAATTATTATAAACTTTGTAATCTCTTATCCGGCTTTACAATATCCGTAATTTTATACCATAGTTTTCATCTATTACTACTACTTCACCGGTAGCAATTTTCTTACCATTAGCAAGTATGTCCAAAGACTCACCCACCACTTTATCAAGTTCAAGTACGCTTCCCGGTTTGAAGTCAAGTATCTCGTTAATCGGTTTTACAGTTTTTCCAAGCTCAACTGTAATTTGTAACATAACATCTTTAATCAAGTCCATATTTTCAGGTACTTGATATTACTCATAGCAAGCGAATCAAAACTTGAAAACTGAGCTTGCTGAACTCTTACACTTTGTTGAACAGGCATCTGTTCATACTGCATTTGAGGAGGTGCCTGATAATACTGTTGTGGAGGAGCTTGATAGTACTGCCCCTGTGGTGCTTGATATTGCTCCTGTGGCGGCATGGCTACCTGAGGATTCTGTGCCACTTGAGGCATAGGTTCAGGTGCTTGTTGTACCTGAGGCTGAGGTTGTTCTTGTACAGTTTCTGTAGCTTGATCAAGAGAATCCTCGCTCATTCCTGTATTTCCCATTATCTTATCTATTAGTTTTTCTTGCAAAATTCAATCGGAAGTATTTTGCATTATTTCAGAGTCAATAAGGTTTCCAACTTTCATACGGAAAGAGGTACACATTATCTCCTGATAAGGATCTATTACATCAGGATCAAGTCTATCTCCTGTAAATGAACCCTACTAACTATAGGCGGTGTAATATCAATCTTTCCTCCAAGCATCTCTGATAAAGAGGTAGACGCAGCGCCCATCATCTGATTCATTGCTCACTTATTGCACTTAAGTGCATCTCTGTAAGATCTTCAGGTAAGTCACTTACCCCATCTCCACCAAGCATCAATGATGTTATTACTTTTTACATCATCTTCTTTTTAATATGAGAAGATTCATTCCGTCAATACCGACAGAATATTTTATATATACCGATACAAAAAGGTACGGATATCTTTCAGCTATCTTAGATATTGTAGTTTGTTTTACTGTAGGAGTTGTTATTTCCACTCTTTGGCTTAATAAAGTAAACAGTGTAGTAGCGGCGCTACCCATGCTTATGTTTCCAATTTCACCTATAGCGTCTTTTTCCATATCAGTGAAAGCGTCTACGACATTATTGTTTGTTTCTTCCTCTTGCACATCTTGAGCATCGTTATTTACAACCCCGCTCAAAAAGAGCATTAATTTCTTCTTGAGACAGCATATCACTCGCCATTTTCTTCATCACCCTTTTTCTATTACTTTGTTTATTTTAAAAGCCATATTCTTCTTATATGTTCCCGGATATCCAAGATATTTTGTCTTTCCGCAACTTTAAGCTCAAGTTCTTCATCTACCTTTTTATTTAATTTTATAACATCTCCAACTTGCATAAATATAAAAGTCTTCTACTGATATAAATGTATCTCCCACTATAGCAACTGCTTCAAGCTTTGCTTTTTCTTACCCTATCTTCAAGGTTCTTCTTATCTTTATCATCAAATTCCTTTTTAATCCCTGAAAAACAAGAAATTCGTAGAAAGATTTTTGAACTATCGGCTCTAAGACTATATTAGGAAGACATATATTCATCAAGCCTTCAACTTCACCTATTTTGACTGACAATGTTATAAGAGCAACGGTTTCGTTTGGAGAAACTATCTGCGCAAATTGAGAATTTGGTTCAATCTTTTTCAAGATAAGGCGATAGTTCTATTACATTTTCCCAAGCTTCAGGGAAGTAATTGACAACATTACTTATGAGTTTAGAAAGTATGATAAGCTCTATCTCAGAAAATTCTCTATTTTCCTCATCATAAAGACCGTCACCACCCAAAAATCCTATCTATCATTGTAAATGCAAGTTTACTTGATGTCTCTAATATTATTTGTCCCGCAGTGGCTCAAAAATTAATTACCGCAATCATAGCCGGATTTGATATAGAGTTGTTGAACTCATAGTAAGACAGTTCTTCAACTGATGATACCTCTATCTCACTTATTACCCTTAAATACTCTGATAACATGCATTTGCTAAGCACTCTAGCTAATTATCGTGTATTATTGACAATGTTTTTAAGCTGATCTTTTGCCAATTTTTTTAGGACTTTTGAAGTCATAGTTTTTATCTTGACTTCTTTTTGTTCTTCCTTTATATCATCTACAGAAACATCACCGTCACCAAGCGCTGACAGTAAGGCATCTATTTCTTTTTGCGATAATACTTTCCGCCAAATTTTACACCACCCTCAATTATTGAGTAATACTTTCAGTAAACAACACATCTACTACATCTTGAGTCTCCGACTCTATTATTTCATTTACATCATTTTTTATCTTTTCCTTAAGTTTCTTTTTTCCCTCAGGACTTGCTATTTCGTTTGGAGTCATAGCTGATATTGATGTTATAATACTGTCTTTAATCTGCGGCATCTTTGCTTTTACAGTTTCAGGAGTCTTCTTGCCCTTTAACCTCCAAAACAATAAAACCCCTTGTAAAATCTTCCTGCTTGACCTATCTGCGTAGTTATGTCACCTACATCTATGTTTTGTGTAACTTCTTTTTCTTTTCTTAGGTGCATTTTGTGTATTTCCTGTCTGTCTGAATACTACAAGTACCAATGTTGCTACAAAAACCAGCAGAGAAAGGACGAATATAACTATAGATAGAATTGTAAAATTTCTTGAATCCATCTTTCACCTCTTAAATTCACGCTGTAAACAAGTCATCTATTATAATAGTTCATTTTTATTATAATAGATTTGAAATGCAAAGACAATAAACATAACTATTATATTTATAATTATATACCCTCTTATTAAAAAAATATATTACAAATTATCCAATAGCTCATTTATCATCTTTATATATTATCTTTATTCAAATTCTTTTTGGTCTATATTTGTTACTACCCATTAATATCTAATTACAATTCAATTAATTTATTTTACTATTTTTTTACCGCTTTTGAATCCTTAGTTCTCAGTATCATAATGTCAACTCTTCTGTTCTTTGCCATATTTTCAGGCGTATCGTTTGGAGCAACAGGATGATACTCACCATAACCGCAGTTGATAACTTTAGGATCTATTCCTGATTTTCTATTAAATACCTTACCACATTTGATGCTCTATTACCTGATAACTCCCAGTTTGACTGGTGCATAGAGTTGTTTATAGGCACATTGTCTGTATGACCTTCAACAGTTATAAATTTATCTTTAAAATTACTACTCTTGAGTATCCCACCCACATACTTAAGCACATTATATGATTGGGGCTTAAGTGTTGCACTTCCCTGGTCAAACAAACTGCTGTCTTGAAATCTCAGCACAAGTCCTTCTTCTTCATTGGATATACTTATCTGATTTTCCAATTTATTTTCCTTTAGGTACTCCTTAATCTGTTTTTTTCCATCTTTTCAAAATTAGAAGACTCTGCCACTTTAGAAGATTCTGCCACTGAAGTACTTTTGATTATCAAATACAGAACCCTTTTCTATTTTGTTCTCAGAACTTATTGTGTTTCCACCATCAAGTACACCAAGAGAGCCTTGAAATGACATTACTATTGCTTCAAATTTCTTGGCATCAATATTTGACATTGCGAACAAAAGCACAAAGAAACATAAAAAGTAAGGTCATCATATCACCGTAAGTATTCATATACTCCGAGCACCCATCTTTATCTCATAAGTTATATTCTTCTTAGCCAATTTTATTCTCCTCTTTAGTTGATGCTTTTCTAAGAGACGGAGGTAAAAACGCCTTAAGTTTTTTTCTTCTATAATTCTCTGATTTTCTCCTGCCTGTATTGAAAGCAACCCTTCCAATATTATCCCTCTTTCAAGCATTTCAACAGCTGAATTTACAGAAAGTTTCTTTGCCATAGAGTAAAAAAATACATTTGCCAGAATTGACCCGTACAATGTAGTAATAAGGGCAACTGCCATATTTGGTCCAAGTGATGCAGTATCACTCAAGTTTTTAAGCATGGCAACAAGACCAAACAATGTTCCTATCATACCAAATCCCGGTCCCATACTCGCAATCATTTCCATTAGACCTTGACCATTTTTATGTCTTTGCTCAATAAAGTCAAGCTCTGTTTCAAGTAGGTTTCTTACAAGTTCAGGATCAGTACCGTCAACTATAAGCATCAAACCTTTTTGCAAAAACGGATCTCCCATATCTTTTGCAGCTTCTTCCAAAGATAAAAGTCCATCTTTTTCTCGCTTTATTTGCAAGATCTATTATAGACTCTATAGTCTTAGAAGGATCAGAAGAATCACTTTTTAAATGTCTTTCCTATTAGTTTTGGAAGATCCTTGATAGTAGACATAGGAAAAAGCAATCATACTTGCAAAAATTGCACCTAAAACTGTGATAAAAATGACGGTATATCTATATATGTGGCAAAATCCAGCACCACCGGATATAATACTAAGTCCCATAGCGGCAAATGCGCTGACAAGACCGATGACTGTAGCTAAATCCATTTACATTATAATTCTTTTTCTTCTTATGTTAACTTGCAATCCTGCTTGCCTTTTTATATTCAATAACTTTTTCTATCACTTCATCAATTTTTCTTTTACTACGAATTTATGCTCCGTAATAAGTGTTATGACCGTATCCGGATTGGCATCGACTATTTCAATCAAATCCCTCATTTACGACAAATCCTTCACCATTTAATCTCGTCAATTTAATCATACAAATATCAATTCCTCAACTTAATAAATAATAAAAACACCTTTGAAATAACAATTTCAAAGCTATGTATTTTTGAGAAAAATATAAAATGGTGTAATATATAAATAAAATCAAGAAAATATTACCAAAAAACAAGTCAATATCATTGTAAAAACTTTTATATTTGTACACAAAAATAATATATTTTACACATCTAACTTTCTACAAAAATCACATTAATACCATTATATATTTCGGTCAAAAAGAGATATTTTTCAATATCATAAAACCATTAGGACAAATTATACACACACTATTTTATTTTTATCCAGTATTTTTGAATATTTTTGTACCATAACTTTTATCATTTATGATTATTTAATCCCATAATATTTTAAATACAAAAATTTTTTTATGATTCTGTAAAAACACCTATATTTCAATTAGGTGTTTTTTTATTATAGTATTTAATTTAGGACTTAGGTATCATTATATTTTAAAAAAATAGGTTTGACTATTATTTAATTAGAAAAAAATTATTCCAATGATTTAAAAAAACAATATAACCATATAATAATTTTCTATCTCTTTAGATTTACAAGTTCTTCAAGCATTTGATCAGTAGTAGTTATTACTCTTGAGTTTGCTTGGAATCCTCTTTGAGTTACAATCATATTAGTAAATTCTTTTGCCAAGTCTACATTTGACATTTCAAGAGCTCCTGAAAGTAGAGCGCCGTTACTGCCTGAACCGGGTTTATTAATGTTAGCATCTCCTGAGTTTTCAGTAGGTGACCACATATTATCCCCTTCTTTTGTAGACCGTTGACATTTGAAAAAAGTTGCAGTTACTATTTGTCCAAGAGCTTTTTGTATCACCATTGTTGAACTGTCCTATAACCTTTCCGTCTGATCCTATGCTCATCTTAGTAAGTTCACCCAACTTGTAACCATCGTTAGTCTTAGCAAAAGCTGTAGACTTTGACTCATATTGAGTAAGTGAATTCATGTCTATCTTAAAGTTATTTATAGGTGCAGCACCGTTTATTGTTGAAGGATCAAGAGTAAATGTCATCTCTTTTACCGGATTTGCCGGATCTACAAGACCTTTGTCTGTAAATTTGAATCCTGTAAGTGCCTTGCCGTCAGCAGTAGTAGCAGGATTTGTATTAATAGTTGAGCCTGTTACAGGCACCATAGCACCATCTGTAGTCTTGTAAAAAGCATAAGCTCCCAAGTATTAGGTCCTTCTTTTACAAAATCAACTTGTATTGTATGCTCTCCACCAAGTGAGTCAACAACAGATGTAGTTACTGTCTTACCTATTATACTTTCTCTTTTGGTGAAGAACCTTCTGCAAGTTCAGGTTTTACTGTATATACAAACCCTTTTGCAGGATCTGAAGGATCAACAGGTTTTTGGTCATATATTGTTGCAAGTGTATTTGGTAGTGGCGAAGGTAATCCTTCTGCCGTCTTCGAGCTTAGGTTTCCTTCAAGTTTTATATTGCTTGTTACCTTTGGTTTTTAATACATCTTTGATAGGTACTTGTATCTTATCTATTTTTCTATTATACTTCCATCTTTGTCAGCTTGGTATCCCATAACATACATTCCGTTTTTATTTACAAGATATCCTTCTTCATCTACACCAAAGTTACCATCTCTTGTATAGAATCTACCATCAGGACCATCTACCATGAAGAAACCTTCACCGTCAATATACAGGTCTGTATTGATATTTGTAGTTTCTACAGTTCCCTTATCCATTGCATTGTCTATTGAACTTAGGTTCATACCAAGACCTATTTGTCCGGGGTTTATACCCCTCTATCTCCATTAGAACCGGAAGCTGATCTTGTCAATTGGCTGTATGTGTCTTTAAAAGTAGTTCTTGCAGCCTTGAATGCTACTGTATTTACATTGGCTATATTATTTCCTATTACATCCATTCTCGCTTGATGATTCTTCAAAGAAGAAACAGCGGAATTCATTGAACGCATCATATTGATATTCCTCCCATATTAAGCCCATCCTTGGCAAAAACACATCTTAATCATTAAGATAATTTATTTTATAGTTGTATTTTAAAATTTCTTATTAAATTTTTAGCTTTTTTTATTTTTCTTATTTTGATTTTAGAGTTTTAATTTCATTTTTCCAATGAAGTTATCTTATCCAATAAGGCTTTTATTTGTGTTTTTAAATTCGCTTAAAAACTCATCTAACTTAGTATTAAAAAGAACCTTTTTCTTCAAAAATTTTTGTAAACTTTTCAAATGAAGATGCCATATTGCTCATTTGCTCTCACAGAAGTAAACTGTGCCATCTGTGTCATATATTCTTCATTTTTCATAGGTTCCATAGGATCTTGATTTTTCATTTGAGCTACAAAACAATTTTATAAATGTATCTTTATCGTATCCTGTTCTTTTTGCTTTCTCTGCTTTTTTTGTGCTTCTTCTTCTGCTTGTTTTTCTTCAATGATTCTGCAGTTACATCTGCAAACTTATACTCTTTTGCCAAGTGAATCTACTATTTTTTTCGTTATTATTATTCACATTTGAAGTCATTGTGTTCATTAATGAATTTTGCACTGATTGTATTGCCATTTTTCCCCTAATATTTAGAGATAAGTTTAATTGTTACATCTTATAATTTATCGAATAAATATTGAAATACTTTATATTTTTCCATATTATTCTTAAAACTTTTTCAAATATATATACAATAAAAAGTGATGTAAAACACCACTTTTAACTATATAATCTATAAAGTCAACCTATTACTTTAGGTATACATTTGTTTCTTTAATACAAATCATTGAACATATCATCGCTTACCATATAAGGATTTATAACCTCATCAAATTCAAGCTCATCAACAGAAAGTCTTACTCCGCCTTTTTAGAGAAGTTCATAGCTTCCATTATATTTTGATGATAATTTGATTCTTGATTATTTTGACCTACCTGCACATTGATTTCTTGAATGTTGACACCTTGTTCAAGTAATGATTGTCTTAAAATGTGCAAAATCATTTTCTATAGCTTGTTTCGCCTTTTTGTGAGTCTACATAAAACGATGCGTTGAAAACTCCATTTTCTGAATTTATACGAACACTCAATTTACCAAGTGATTCCGGCTCAAGCTTTTATATCAAAAAGTCGTCTTATTTCCTCTAAAAGCCACTCTCATCTCATCTACTACTTTTGCAAAGTTTTGTATCTGCTCATTAGCAAATGTAGACTTACCTATAGTGTGAGTTGATATTTTATTGCTAATAACGAAATTCCTCATCCCTGTAGCATCTATTGAGATATTTATAGGATTGTCTATATCCAGATCATTATTAGTATTCAAATTTTCATTTATTTGATTATTTATAACGATTTTTTTGCATCTTCTTTAAGCAAACTTATCTCTCTTTTGATGTCTATTTTCGTTACATCATTTTCAATGTTCAAGTTATCTCTTTGATTATCTTTTTTTATCAGTTACATCTTTTACAACTTCTTTGAATGTTCTAACAACATCTGTTTCTTCTTTTTACATCTAAGGCTGAAAACTCATCATCAAGCTCTATCATATCTGTATTTTCAGACTTAACTTTTTGTTTCACATCATTTTGCAAATCATTTAATGCCGTATTTTTCAAAACTGATATCCTTAGCTTTTACAAGTTGAGCATCAGTTTTCTTCAGACACATCAAACAACAAGACAGTATCTTCTTGTACTTGTGCTTGATTTACATCATTTTTGAATCATAGACATATTTAACATATATACATTAGTGTCTACATTTTCTTCTGAAGTTAAATTTTCTTGTTTTGTATCCTTAAGATTTTTGATTTTTATCACTTACGCTTGCATCTTTTTGCTCAGTATTTTCAACTTTTTCATCTTTTTTTACTTTGAGTTTTTCATCAGATGTATTTTTTGTCTTATTGTCGCTACCTGATACTTCATCTTTTTTCACTGAATCTTTTTCACTGAGTTATTTTTTTGAAACTCTTATCATCAACTTCAGTTTTATCTTTTCATTAATTTCGCTTTTTATGCGCTTTTTAAAAATCCCTCTTGTTTTTCAAATTTATTATTTTCATTTGAATTACTTCTACATAATCTTTAAAACTTACATCTGTTTTGATGTCAGTCCTTTGAGACATATTTTTGGATATGTCGGCAAATATAAAATTACTCGATAAAGCAGTATTATTTGAAGTTATCTTCTCCATTTAATAATCCTCCGATTTTAGCTGTACCGTTCGGTATATCAATTTCTCCAATTTTAGTTGGACTGTTAGGTATATCAATTCCTCCAATTTTAGTTGGACTGTTCGGTATACCAATTTCTCTGCTTATATATGCTGCCTTATCCGCCTTATTGTCATTTTTTAAGTTCTGCCAGTAAATCTCCTACCAATGCCGGTTTCATCTTTTTCAAAGCATCAATTGCCATCTGTCTTTCATTTATAGAAAAACTTCTCATATTATCAATCCTATAATTTTTATATATAGGATTTGTATTGACTAATTTATCTATTATTTTTGCCAAGTCGGCAGACTGCATTTTTCATAAGCTTTTCTCAGTATATCGACATCTTCATCATATTTTTAGAACTTTTTAATGAATTTGCCACTACTGTTGAAAAACTTCCATCAAAATTCATCTGATAATCCTCAAAATTTTTGATTTCAGTAAGAATTGCCTGCACTTTTGACTCGTCATCAAATTTATTTAGTATTTTTGCTGCACTTAGATAATCCATATTTGAAAAAGATAATAGCAAGTTGATCGTTGCTGAATTTCTTGGAATCTTGAAGTTCTTTGGCTGCCATCTTTTCTTCTGTCTTTTTCATAAAAGAGCACCAGTGATGAGTTCTTTCTCAAAAATTCTAGATAATTTTGTCTTTCTCTTTCTACCTGTTCGTTGAACTGTTTAGTAAATCTATTTTTTTATACCTTCAATGTAAAATGGATTTGTATAGTTTAATATCTTAGCTACAGTATTTGCTTTCATTTTTGAAAGTGCTGATGCTACCTTATCATAGTTTTTTTCCCGGATTGTAACTCTTTTTATTGCATCTATAGCTCCCTTTATACCAAGTGACTCATAATACTTTGTCAAAGTTCATCACTTTCAGATGAACTTTGCTTTTTCATCTCCTCGTACTCGCTTTTTATTATATCTGATTTGCTTTTGAACTATATCTATATAATTTCTTATTTTCGAAGTCTTATCTGGATTTATCACCATCATGGACGACATTATACTCTCATATGCATTTTTGTCACTTTTTGATGTCCAGCATCTTGTTTCCGCGTCTTCTACACTCATAGTTGTATAGTATTTCGCAAGTTCAGATATTCTCGTATCACCTGAGATTTTCGCTTTTCCTCAAACTGTTTTTGAGCATTATACGACTTGATTTGTGTATCTATAAAGGGATTTTTGCCCTTTCATTTGTAAGATACAATATTCCTATTGTTGCAGCTATTACCAAAAAGACTACAATAACTCGCAATTCCTATCTTTATTTTTGTGAATAATGATGTCTTTTTGGTGTACTGTTTATTATTTCTTGTTGCACGCTCACTGTAAAAACTCCTTAATAATTTTTTCTTGCTGTAAACTTACAATTTCATCTATTATCTTTTCTTCATCTTTTGATTCTTTTTCCAAAAATTTTGATAATCCTTATCTTTCAAATTTTCATATGACTTTCTTTTGTCTTCTTATGTCAATAAACTCTTCTTTCTTATCTTCTAATCTTTTTGTGTTATCTATCTCTACATTTTTGTTTTATAGCAGTATCTTTTAAGATAGTCTATATACTTGTTAAGCTCAAGCAACTCCTGTATTGATGAACCGTTTAAATTCTTATCCTGTCTTTGCTTATAGTGTTCTTCAAGCTCATCATGAAGTTCCTTTAATTGTTTTTGCCTTATCTATCCTCAAAATTGACAAGGCTCATCTCATGTTGTCTTCTTCCTTTTCTTTAACATCAAGTACCTTTTTGCAATCTAAATTTATAAAGCCATACAAATCACCTTTATAATCGACTACTTTTGTAAAAACATTCACCTAAACATTAAACTTGTAAAATTAAATATCAGTTATTATCTGTCCTATCATATCTTCATCTGAGAAAAAGTGTATTTGTCGTGAACACCTTGTTTTAAGAAATTATTAATTTCATCATTTTTCTATTGCGTAGTCAACCTTTCTGCTTGAACCTTTTACATACGCTCCTATACTTATCAAGTCTTCAGAGTCCTATAAGTAGCCAGTAAGTCCCTCATAATTCCGACTCTTTTCATATGCTCTTTGACTCATTATTGAAGGCATTACTCTGGAAACCGATGCAAGTACATCTATAGCAGGATAGTGATTCTTATTTGCCAATGCCCTTGATAAGACAATATGACCATCCAATATACCTCTTACTGTGTCTGCAATAGGGTTCGTTCATGTCATCACCATCGACAAGTACAGTATAAAGAGCAGTTATTGACCCCTTTATCAGAATTTCCTGAACGCTCGAGTAGTCTTGGAAGCTCAGCAAAAACTGAAGGAGGATAACCCTTTGTAACAGGAGGCTCGCCTATTGCAAGTCCAACCTCCCTTTGAGCCATAGAAAATCTCGTTAGTGAGTCCATCATCAAAATGACATTTTTACCTTGATCTCTAAAATACTCAGCTATTGAAGTAGCAAGCAATGCACCTTTTTCTTACAAGTGCAGGTTGGTCAGATGTTGCAACAACAACAACAGATCGAGCCAATCCCTCTTCTTTAAGGTCATTTTCTATAAACTCTTTTACTTCCTACCTCTTTCGCCTATAAGACCTATGACATTTATATCCGCAACTGTATTTCTTGCTATCATACCAAGAAGCGTCGATTTTTCCCTACTCCGGAACCTGCGAATATACCAATTCTTTTGTCCTCTACCGCAAGTTAGCATTCCGTCAATTACCTCACACCAAGAGGCAATGGCTCTTTTATTCTCATTCTTGATAGAGGATTAGGCGGCATATTGTTTACAGGGTATGCACGACTTACATTAAGACCTTCCTTGTCATCAATAGGTTGACCTAATCCGTCAAGAACTCTACCGAGCAACTGTCGCCAACCTGCACTTCATAGAGAATTGCCGGATGCTATAACTGTTGCTCCAGGAGAAATACCTTGCATATCACCAAGAGGCATAAGTAAAACTGCATTTTCTGTAAAACCGACTACCTCTGCCATTACAGGTACATCCGATTTGACAGGAAATATCTTGCACATCTCACCTACCTGAACCTGAGGTCCTATTGACTCTATAGTCAATCCGACAACTTTTGATACTCTACCCTTGTATTGTACCAATGTCGTATCTGAAAGTCTGTCAAAATACTTACTTAAGTCCAATTCTTGCATATTTTACCTTATAAAAGAAAAACTATAAAAATATAGTTTTTAATCTTTCCTTTCAACTTCCAAAAGTTTTGAAAATTCTTCTTTTAATTTGATAATTTGGTCTTCTATTGATGCATTTACAGTACCGTCATCACTTTCTATCTCAATATCTCCACTATTATAGCTGTCTACAATCTTTATCTCAATGTCTTGTACTGTAGGAAACATTGAAAGAATTCTTGTTCTAAGCATAGAAGTCTCTTCAAAATCATCTCTGCTTATTCTCACAGTAAGTTTTTTCTTGCATTTAGTTCTTCAATTGACGATAAAACAACATTTGTCACCATTTCATCGTCGTCTTTCATCTTTTGTCTTATTATCTTGTTGACGCACTCGACCGTAAGATTTATTATCTGCTTTTCAAAATTTACAACTGTTTCTTGTCTGAAACTATATGCCTCATCTAAGATATTTTTTGCATCTTTGAGCATATAGTCATACTTGGACATAGCCTCTTCAAAACCTTTTTGATAGCCTTCTTTTTCTTTTTCCTGAAATACCTCAGCTATCCTTTCATTGGCTCTCTCCATTATTTCTCTTGCTCTAACATTGATTGTTTCAATTATTTTTATCTGAAAACTCATTGGCACTATTTCTTCGGTTTCATTTTGAAGCTTTAGCTTTAATCTGTTCAAGTTTTTCAACTCTTACTTTTTCTACTTCCTCTTTAAAGACCTTATTTATAGCATCTCCATTTTTTTGTTCATGGATTCAATACTCTTTGTTGATTCTCTATTTTCATCCTTGATGTCTTGATATCCAATGATGTATGTCTTTTGAGTTTCTACAAAGTTTGATTTTATCACTCTACCCAATCAGTTCATCTCCTCCACCTCTTGAGATTACTATTTCTCCAGCATCTTCCAATCTTCTGATTATATTTACTATTGCCTGTTGCGCTTCTTCAACATCTCTAAGCCTCACAGGTCCCATAAAGTCAATATCTTCTTTTATCATCTCAGCCATACGCTTAGACATATTCGCAAATATCAAATCTGATCACTTCAGGAGTAGCACCCTTTGAGGGCAACAGTGTTGAGTATTTTCAACTTCTCAATGATTCTTTGTATTGCAGTAGAATCAAGGTTGATAACATCTTCAAATACAAACATCTTCTTCTTAATTTCATCTGCAAGTTCAGCATCAGACTCTTCAAGATTTTCAATTATATACTTTTCAGTACCCTCTATCTACAGAGTTCAAGATTTCTACTATAGCATCTATTCCTCCTGCCTTTGTGTAGTCCTGAGTAACTATATTTGATAACTTCTTTTCAAGCACTATCTCAACTTCCTTGATTATTTCAGGATATGTCCTGTCCATAGTCGCAATCCTTCTTGCAACCTCTATCTGCTTTTTCCTGAGTCAAAGACGAAAGTATCTGACCTGATTTTTCATAATCTAAATACGAAAGTATCAGAGCTATTGTCTGCGGATGCTCATTTTGTATAAAGTTTGAAAGCTGTGATGCTTCTGCCTTTTGCAAAGTCAAAAGGTTTTACTTGTAGCGAGGCGGTAAGTTTATTTATCACCTCAAACGCCTTTTTCTTTACCCAGAGATTTTTTTCAAGGACTTCTTTTGCGTAGTTGATACCGCCTTCAGAAATATAGTCTTGAGCTACGCACATATCGTAAAACTCTTCGAGTATCTCCTCTTTATATCAGGATCAACTCTTTTGACATTGGCAATCTCAAGTGTCATCTCTTCTATTTCTTCTTCTGTCAAGTGTTGGTATAGTTTTGAAGAAAAACTCAGGTCCCAGACTTATCATCAATATTGCCGCTTTCGTTTTTCCGTATAATCTTGATTTTTCCTGCTTGCCCGCTGCCAAGATTTTTCCTCCTTACTCTTCCTCTATCCATGTTTTTTTAACAACTGAGTTACTATTTCCGGATTTTTCTGTATCAAATCTTCTATACTCTTCTTCTTGCCGGACTCTTTTCATACCTATTTCTATAGCCTGGATTTCTTCTTGTTGTCTAATAGAATTGTTTTCTGATTTTTGATTCTTCTTTTTCTTATTTGATTTATTCCTTCTCATCATTGCTACTGTTAGCAATATCAAAGGTATAAGAGCTATTACAACGATAGCAATCCACTGCCACATAGGTATACTTCCTTGATTATTTTGACTCAGCTAAACTGTCAGTTTTGTTAAAACTTTCAGCAAAAACTTCAACAGCTTTAGTATCAAGTCCTGTTGCTGCAGTAATAAGGTTTACAATCTGAGTCTTTTTCTCTTCAGTTAGCTCTCCACCCTCAAGTGTATCTTTGTTTAATATAACCGATACAGTTACAGAGTCTATAGTACCTCTTGCTTTTTTTCAACATTTTTACTATTTCATTAAGCTCATAGTTTACTGTACTTTCGCTTCTATTATAGGTTGAATTGCCATTTTCATCAACAGTAACATAGTTGGTAGTGCCACCTGCCTCATTGTTATTTGATGTTACACCGGGAGTTCCCAAGGCATTATTTTTGTTTTCAACCTGTTCTTTTTGTTGTTGTTCACTCTTACAAGACCTGATGTCTCACCATCTACCGGTGGAGAAAAATGTCTTAGTCTGAGTTGTTTCATTATCAAAATTTAGTTTAACAGATACCATGACAGAGAAATTTTCATACCCAAACATAGGAGATAAGAAGTTTTGAAGAGAGTTTTCAATATCTTTTTACCTTCTCCTGCATTTCTAAGTTAGTACCTGTTTGAATACTTCCGTTTTGACCTGTTGCATTTTGATTAAGAACCTGACCATTAGGTCCATGTATTGTTACATTTTGAGGTTCAAGCCCCTCAACAGATCCGGCAAACCATGGAAGCTATACCATTTATTGAGTCTTGTGAAAGCTGACTCACTGCTTTTAAAGTATAAGCATTACACTTTGCCTTTGCCTGTTGTTTATTTTCACTTAATACAAACTCAGAATTTTTGGTATGGCAAGAGTAACCTGAGCTTTTTCAACAGCAGGTATTGACTCTATAATTGACGATATCTGATTACTTAGAGCATATTGTTTAGCTGTAGTTTTCTCATCATCACTCATAAACATTGAGTTCATATTGATTAGATTTTGAAAAATCAAACTTTGCATTAGGTATATTTTTGCCTGCCAAGTCAATCATTATCTTATTTCTACTACTTTCAGGTACAGAAATAGAGTTTTTGAGAGTCTACCTTGTACTGCACTCCCATAGAATCCAATGTCGTGTAACCTTACTCATTGTATTAAGGTCAAGATTACTGTACAATGTCACATATTTTGTCCTTGTAAAATACATAATCAAGGATACTATGACAACTAATATAACTACTATGGATACACCTACAGTTATTATCTGTTTTTGTATACTTTTCAAGATAAGAATTTATGGAATTTCACTATTATTAAGTTTCTTCCAAAACATACACCTCTAGAGTCTATTTGTAATTTGAAAAATCTGTTTTTCAAATTTACTTTTCATACATACTATATCTCGCAATCTTGTTATCTCTTTATACGCTTCTGTCACCTTAGAGATAACTTCTGTAAGCGCCTGATATTTCACACTTGCCACACCCTTGGCTATTGACAAATCATGTATATTTTCGAGTTCTCCGGATATTAACTGTCTTGTAAGTTGAGCTTCATATTGTTTTTGCATCATTTACATCGTAAATTGCTTTTTCAGAAAATCCGAAAAACTTACATTGCTTTGATCTTCTCCAATATTTTTATAGTATTTAAGGGAAGAGTTGTGCTCATTTTATTTATTATCATTTTTATATCTCCAGTGTTATTTACCCTATATCTCATAGCTTTTTGCAACATTGACTTTGATGTAGTTACTGCTGTAGCATTTGCTTCATATGCTCTTTTGCGCTGTAATCATATCTACCATTTCTGTTATCAGCTCAACATTAGGCATCTTAACATAGCCATTTTTCGTCAGCATCAGGATGACCGGGATCATATCTTAATTTGAATTCAGATTTATCCTCAACCACCCAACTACCTCTACACCACCTGTATCTTTTTCTCTTACTTTCAAAAATTGATTTAAAAGAGTTGTCACCTTCAGCTTCTTTAAATACAGCCACCCGTCTTTTGTAAGGCAATCCATTTTTGTCCTTGTTGTCTGTGCATTTGCAATATTTTTGATATTATATCCATTCTTAAACGCTCAGCAGTAAGTGCTGTAGCATTTATATTCATTCCTGAAAAATATTGACATTATTTTCTTCCTCCTGTTATTCCGCTAATCACCGACTTGAAATAATTGGAAATTTGATCTGCTACCATAGAGTAGTTTATATAGTTTTACACTGTCAATTTCTTCAGTATCCAAGTTCATATTATTGCCATCTTCCCTTGTACTTACAGAATTATCTGTAGCCGTAAAAGGTGTTCTTCCAGTTGATGCGGAATTTCCATATGCCTTAAGTTTGTAGTTGCCCCTTTAAGTTTTGCTTTATCATATGATGCAGTCAAATATTCTTCAAATCTGACATATTTTCTCTTGTAGTTGGGAGTATTTACATTCGCCAAGTTGGAGCTTATGGCTTCATTTCTCATACTATACGCATCCAAAGCTGTCTTCATCGTACTTAAATAATCGTTATTGATTTTCATCCCTTATTCCTTTTCACGCCTAAAGTCATAATAAATTTATCACATTCATATCATATTTTTCCACATTTTATAAAAATATGCACCTTTATGAATTATATTACATCTTAATAATTTTTAATATATTAATTTCATAATTTATAATACTAAATACCTAATTATTAAATCGAAAAATGAGCAAGTCTATAAGCCGAGTTCAGTATAAGACAGTCATTCATCTACCGTCATTGTTGCCAATGACACTCAGGCGACCTACCTTCTGGATTAAAGCGAGCAACTTTAGTTTTTGACATCCTGCTGGGTCTTGCTTCCGTGGTTTATATAACAATGCAGTCGCCTGCATTTTTGGTAAGCTCTCACCTTACCTTTCCATCCTTACCCGATGTCGGGCGGTTTATTTCGTTGCACTTGCTTTGAGTTGCTCCACCGATGTTATCCGCACTGTGCTCATGAAGCTCGGACTTTCCTCATATTATAAAAATATGCGACTGTCTGACTTACTCAAATTCCCGATATAAAATTACTCAAAAAAGTACTAAATACCACTATATTTAAAACTTTGAGATATTTTTACACATTTACACAAATGTCAAATAATTGTAATTATATTATATTTTTAAAATTATTTCAACCTTCATATAAAATATTTTAATTTTATAATAGACTTTATATTTTATAGCCCAATTATATATATCGGCAAAAACCTTAAACAGATAGAATATTTTCTATTAATACCACTGCCTGAGATGAAACTCCCTTTCCTACCTTCGAATCCTAACTTTTCAGTTGTAGTTGCTTTTACAGATACATCTTTTTCTGATATTTCAAGCACCTTAGCTATATTTTTGTCTCATTTGGTCTATATATGGTCTCATCTTGGGTTCTTGCGCCACTCATTATACTATCTATATTTCTATTTTATAGTTATTTTCTTTCAATTTATCTTTTAATTTGCCAAGTAAAATCATAGAATCTATGTCTTTATATGCATTATATGTGTCAGGAAATAAACTTCCTATATCTCCTATACACAAAGCTCCACATATAGCATCTATTATCGCATGAATTAGTACATCTGCATCTGAATGACCTGCAAGACCCTCTTTTCGTAAAGAATATCCACCCCACCAATTATAAGTTTTCTTCCTTCTTCAAATTTGTAGAACATCATAGCCTATTCCTACTCTCATACGAACCTCCTTTTTGATTTTTATTTTATTTTCAAATAATGATGTGTTTTTATTTAATATTTTCAAATTAATTATAATCAAAGCTTTATACTTCTATTTGTAGTTTTTGGTCTTATTATTACAGTAGTACCCATATCTTCCCCTGATTTATGGAAAAAATTACGTAAAAATAAGACAATCCAAAAATATCTGTAAGACTTTTCGTATTGTCTTATTAATTATTTATTGTTTTTATTTTAAATCTACAGTTACTCTAAAAATTCTTATCCACCAATGCCCCTGATTTAGGATTTTGATTAAATACTTTTTCCACTACCTGTAAAATTATACTAAGCTCTATGTTATCGAGTAATATCTGAGCTGTTCTTTTGTCATCTTATAAGATTTGGCATTGTCATACTTGTATTCGCATCTGATGCCATATAGAGCATGACATTTGATCTTGGTTCCACCATCTCTCCTGCATTAGGGAAATGTACTGACTACATGAGATTTCTCTTCAACTACCACTCCCTGTTCAAAAAGTAGGCACAAGATTCAGATTGTAGCAATTCAGTAGCTTGAGCATAGGACATATTTTTAAGTTCAGGAACTTGAAGAGTTTTTGACTGTTATTTTCATCTATCTAACATTTTGATTTATGCCAAGATATTTAAGTGTACCTTCAAGTACATTTCTTTGCTATTGGCGCTGCAGACTCACTACCTGACTGTGTACCTTCACGAGGTTCATCTATTACTATCAACAATGTTATTTGGGGATCTTCAACAGGAGCAACAGCTACAAAAAGTACAGATAAACTTGGTCGCAGAGTATACCTTTTTCACCTTCTACTACTTTGTTGGCACTTCCTGTCTTACCGCAATCCTATATCCATCTATTTTTGCCTTTTACCTGAGCCATTATTTACAACAGACTCCATAAGTCCAAGTAAAAGTAGATGCTGTTTGACTTGATATTACCTGTTTTACAGTTTCTGGTCTGAGTTTTTGATATGACATTGATTCTCTTCATCTAAAAGAGCTTTTACTATATTAGGTTCTACCAGCTTCCCACCATTTGTAATTGCATTTCACTGCAGTTATAAGCTGAATAGGAGTAACAGCTATTCCCTCGACTGTAACTTATATTTGCAAGTTCCATAGGTCCAAGCGACGAAAGTGGTCTTACAGATCCGGGGCTCTTTCTCCGGAAGGTTTATATTGGTAGTCTGTCCAAATCCAAAAGCATGGATGTAATCAATAAGAGTTTCACTGCCAACTCTTTGCCTCTAATTGGACAAAACTGTATTTACTGATTGCTCAAGAGCTTTTTAAAAAGTAATAGTACCAAAAGGTCTTGGAGTCCAGTTTTTTAATTTTTGACCTGCAACTTCTATATATCCGTTATCTACAAAATATTCTTCGCCTGTTACCTTGCCCTCTTCAAGTGCTGTAGATGAAGTAAAAAGCTTAAATGGCGAGCCCGGCTCAAAGATGTTGTTCACTGACGGATTACGCCACATCTTGTATATTACCTTCATCTTTTTCTTCTTCATTAGTAGCTTCTTTCATCAAATCGTACACAATCGTATGCCGGTTCTCTTGGAAGATTCGGATTATAACTCAGGGACAGTTGATATGCAGCTAAAAATATTTCCCGTCTTAGTTTCCATTAATATACCTGTCAGCAGATTTAGGTGTAAACTCTACATACGCATTCCTAAGAGCTCTTCCATATTGTGTTGCAACACCTCATCTATGGTAAGTACAACATTCTTGCCGTTTATTTCCTTTTTGGTATTCCTTATCCTTGATAGATATATTTTGTCCGTTAGCATCTTTTTATATAAACTTTTTACCGGGTATGACCTTTTTAATTGTAAGTCCATGGATGCCTCTATACCCGCAAGTCCCACATTGTTTCCTGAGGTATGCCCCAAAACGATAAGAAGCAAAGTTACCATAAGGATACCTCTCTCCTGATTTTTCATCAAACCAAGTATTGGAAACTCTTTTTCACGAAGTTTCTTCATGTTGTCAAGACTTACATTTTGAGCAAAATTGTACGCCTTCCTTAAGATTGAGCTTTTCTTTAAGTTTTTCTATCAACATCTGAAATCACAGATGCAATCTTATCTATGATTTCATCCTGCCCTTGTCATCCTTAGGTGCTCTGGTAAGCTCATCCAATAGTCATAAATCGGAATACTCACAGCAAGTTCTTTCCACCTGAGTCATATATTGTTCCTCTTGTCGGCATGATTATATCTTCTTTGACCTGCTGTCTTTTTGCCATACTGCTGTATTTTCATGCTTGACAATCATCAAATCCCCCAAGTCTATATATTATATACATCATCAGCACTATAAAAATCCATACACTGATTTTCAGCCTGTTTATCACCAGTTTATTGTAGTTTATTTTTCTTTTCTTTTTCATAACTTTTTCATCTTCCACTTAACTATCAGCAAACAGTAAATTAATCTTTCATCAAATCAACTCAATATCTAATTAATACTATACTCGAATTAATTCCTATACATTATACCATAAATTTATTAAATTGAGTATAAATTTATGTTAAAATTTATTATGAAGATAAATTTTACCTAATTTAAAATGATTTCTCAAGTTTCTCATATAAAAACAAGTAATCAACTTTAGACTCTGATATTTATGCAATTTATAATGTATTAAACTGTAGTTATTTTGCTACTATATTTTTGATATACTTTGCTATATTTTTCTCCTATATTTATTATAGAGACTCATCTTGATACACAATCAACTCTTAGATTTAGAAAATACCCTCATTATTTATTAGACAAAAAGCCCCTATAGATTAAGAGAGCTGTTTTGATTATATTTATTATTGTAAGAAATTTATATATATAGCTTTGTTTTAAAAGACTCATTACTTTAGTTGAAGATAGACCATATTCTTGTATTCACATTTGAACCCACAGTCGATTAATTTGATAACTCGTTGTTTTATCCTCGTCAAGCAGTGCTGACTGATTGCTCCTTTAGTTACATCCATAGCTTTTTAAGTGCTAGATATTCCTACATCATTAGAAAGTTTTAGATTGTTTATACTTCACGCATGTAGCAGTTATATCCATAGCCCTCCTTACTGTTTTTCGTCAATAAACTATTCCAAAATTATCCTTTGTTACCTTTTGCATATTATCGACCGAATACTTGTCATTTATCATCTTTTTAGCTTTGCTATCTCTTGTTTTGTAGACTCACTTTCCTTGAGTAGTATAGGGTGACTATTGTTTCGTCTATGCTTTTGCTTTGGCCTATAACTTCTTTTATCTCGATGTATTTTCCTAAGTTTGATATTTTGTAATTTCCACATCAAAATCAGGTAATTTCTTTATTTCTTCAAAAGCTTCACAAACTGTTCGTCAAGCAAAGCTTTATATCATCGATTATCCTCGCCTTTGTTCATCAATTCAGCAGATGAATCAAAATCACCTCTTTGCAATCATAAGTTTCCATCTGTTTTTGTCAAGTCAAGCAGATTCTCACTAAGCGAAAAGTTTAGTTTTTGTAACATCTGTCAATCTTTGATACTCATTCATTATTGACCTTTCCTCACTATCATCATTGCTTCTTTCCACATCCCTTAAGTCTACTATATAACCATCTTCGCATCATCAACAAATTCTTCCTTTTTTGTATATTTGCATCGATTAATCTACTCAAAGCGAAGTCATAGAGCATATGGAAATTTTAGATATTTCTACATCCATGTTATGTTGAGTCCAGTTCTATTATGTTTTTGTGCTTTTATCAAATTTTCATTGGCTTTTGTAATACTTTTTCTTGTATTCCTATCTTTGCCAAGTTCATAAATTTTATACACCATCATATAATAATGTGATTTCTTCTGCAGCTGTATAATTGAATTTTTCCTTGTATTTTTGATATGGATTTGATATCAATATCCTTACCTCGAATTATTTTTAAATTAACCTTGCTGGTTCATCCCAACCGTTTGACTTTGCATGAATTGCGTCTCATCGCTGAGAATCCAAAGATTAGTTTCGTATATTTTCAACTTTTCTGTTCTCATCGTCTATTCTTCTTGTAAGTTCTGAAAGACTCCTTTTTCCAATATTGAGCTGTTTTACAACCCCTGAAAGTATGTTGCCTCTTACCTGTTGCAACATTGATGATCCATTACCTCACACCTGATTGTTTTGCAATTGCAGTTATTCCATTTGACATATCTTCCATAACTCTCACAACATGCACCTGCACTCTCTTGAGCCTTACACCCTCTACTGAGTTTTTAGGATGATCTTTATATCTTCAGCAAGATTTGAACAGCGTATCAAGTACTTTTTGAGGATTTTGCCAATTGCATCCTTGAGTCTCATCTATTTGCAATACCGCACCATTTTTGATAAGTACCAGTAGTTATACCAAAGTTCAAATAGCGAGCCTGCGCTCTTCAACTTTTTCGTATAGACCGCTTCTCACATTTGAAAGTATGTTGCGTTTACAGTATTACTCGCTATGAAAAGTCCTGATTTTTGCTCATCCCAAAGTTTTACCTCTGTTTCTGAAAGTGCTTTTTCTCTCAGTATCTGTAAGAGGTTCACAACTTCTAAACGCTTTTTCTTTAACTTTACAGTATAGATTTTACGAATCTTATTAGTAAACCTTCTACAAAAATCTTTTACCTTGTCAAATATAGCGTCTTTATCGGCAGAATGCTTACTTTTGTTTACAACATTATCAGCTAAGAGTAAGTTGACACTCGTTGATATCAACATTGTTTGATTCATTTTCGATTTCTTTGCCGTTTAATTTTTATCTTTGAATTTTCACCCTTTACTCCCCGAGTTTAATGTAGAGATGCTGATACTCCAAGAGATTGGAAAAAGTTTTGTGTAGTAGTATCTGTAGATTTTATTGACTGTTTTGTTCTGTCTGTTTAGTTGACATAGCAACATCGATACATCTTATCATCTGATGACTTACCTATTTTTCCAAAACTTACATTTAATCCTGTAGCTATCTTTTTATCTTTTTCATAGTAGAAGAAATAGTGTCATCTGATTTTCAAATTCATAGTCTCATCTCACCATTTACTTCTAACTTTAGCTGTGCATCTGCTCCTACAGTATCATCAGCTGAACTACTTCACCAGTTACACTTGCAGTAGATGCAAGTTTATTAACTCTACTCCATACTCCCGTCAAAAGCTCCGCTGTAGCAGTAGCTGAAAAAGAATCTCCACTGACTTCGCCTACTACCCAGCTCACCTTATCAATACTATTGGGACATAATTTCCCATTATATGAATCACCCTAAGGACCAAGTCTCGGCATCCACACAAAATTAGCTAAGTCCTATATTAAGGATTGGTACGCCTCTTGCTTCCATTCGCTTTTTGTCTTAGTCTTTGTAAAAGATATCGATCTCTGAACGCTTTGCCTCTACCATTTGTTTTGTCAATAGTATCAGTGTCCATTCCTCGAAACCATTCCGCCTAATCCTCATATTCGTCAGCCATATAGCAACTCTCCAAACTAAAATTAAAGACACTCAGTCTCACAATTATATCGTCAGCTATTTGATTTTTATAAGCTTTTTGGTAAAATATATTATAATAAATTGTAAAACTAATATGCTTTATTAATATATATTTTTGCTCAAAAATAGTATTTCTTACTAATTTAGATAATTTGTGATAAAATGTATCAGCATCAACAAAGGAGGTGCAATGGTTGCATATTTAATTAAAAATGTTTTCGTAATAACATAATAAATTTTGAAAATTTATTTGATGACAGAAAATATATATAAAAATGTCGAAAGAAGAGTTCTTCTCCTCAAGTATTGACGACGAATCATGATGCAATGACAATGTTTGATATGCCAAAATCCATAGACAAAATAATGTCTGTTATGGAGCGAAAATAAAAATATGTGTTTACGGTGACTGCTGATGTTGATGGTACAAGCGCAACTCGTCATTTTGCTAAAAACTTTGACCTTTAGGATACGAAAAATATCACATATTACATAATTTCTATAGAAAGAGGGTTACGGACTAAAATAATGAAGCAATATAAAAGATGACAATGTCTCATAATAACTCTAGACTGTGGTATATCAGCTGTAGAAGAGGTTAATTTTGCCAATAGTGTCTGAAATAGATGCATAATAACTGACCACCATCACTACCTGATATATTACCCCCTGCATTTTCATCACAGTCAATCTTCAGTAGGAAGAACTGTAAATATCCATATAAAAATTCCTTTCTCTGTGAGCGGAAATTGCATATAAGCTGGCAAATGTCTATTAAATCAAAAATAATATGTCTCCAACTGATGAAATATTGAAATTGCCGGAATAGCAACCATAGCCGATATCATGGAGATAAATGGCGAAAACAGAATTATAGTAAAAATGCTATTAGTGCTATACAAAACAATGTCAAAAACCTTGGTTTAAAAGCATTGATAAACGAATCTAAAGTAAGCTTTCATGACAAAATTGACGAAGAAACTATAGGATTTGGTAATAGCTCCAAGAATAAACTCGCCGGAAGAATAGACAGTGCAACTCTGGCTGCAAAGACTTTATATGGCAAAAACGAAATAGAAGCAAAAACCCATGCAACTAAGTTAAATCAGCTAAATTATCAGCGTCAGGAAATGGTAAAACCATACACAGAGCTCACTAAAACAATCGGAAAATCAAATGGATGACAATGTAATAGTATCTTATGATGAAAACTGGGATGTTGGAGTAATTGGCATTGTTGCCTCAAGACTTGTAGATGATTTTTTTCTAAACCTGCGATTGTAATATCTTTTCAAGATAATATAGGTCATGCTTCTTGTAGGAGTATAGGAAACTTTAACATCTTTAATGCTTTATCCTCTATGAGTGACTCCACTTGAAAGATTTTAAGGTCACGATAGGCAGCAGGTTTTTCAATAAAAATCAAATATTAAAAATCATCAACAAAACCAATTATATATCCTCCAAAAAAGAGATTTCATAAGATAGATATGGGAAAACAGAAATATTTGAACCAAGATCATTATATAATATTTATTAAGATAAAGATCATCAAAACTAAAGATATATAAAATTATATAATATAGATTTTAATTATATTAATATATATAATGATATAATATTCAAGATTATATTAATAAAGATAATACCTTCAATCAACATGACTTTCCCAAGTTTAATATTAGATATATGGACAACTAATAAAACCAACAGAATATGGATGATTAAAATTATTTTACTGACACCAAACAAAAACAGTATTTACTTGACAAACAGGAACTATATAAGATTAATGGATATATATATAATATCAAAATATATATATAAAATTGAAGAAAGATTGATTAAACAGACTCCATTAATCAATCATTATATAATGATTAATATATAAAAATGAAACCAAATCAAAATATTATCAAAATATCAATATTTAGAGATTTAGTATATATATATATATACTGAGATAACTGGAAGATAAGATGCCTTCAAATATTAAAATTTGACTGAGATCCCACTATATATATAATTACCTGTATCTGAAGATATATATAACCAAGAGAAAAAGATTTACTTTATAAATAAGATTATAATAATACTGTATTAATATTGATTGAAAACTAATCAAAAGATCTACAACCTGGGTTGATGTATCAATAGCATTGAAATATGCAAACCAAATGAGGGTGTCAAAGTTATATCACATCCATAGAAAAATATATCAGGATTGAATTATTGAAGATAAAGATTTCCAAGAAAACCAAAACTGAGAAAAAGATATATATATATCTGATAGATCATATAATATATTCTATAAAATATATAGCTCTTAGTATCGAACCGATTTATTTGATATATATATATCAGAGTCATATATATGATTAAAGAACAGTAATATAGAGAAAACTATATTTTGAAAGAAATATATATTCAAGATCAGAAACCACCAACTGAGAATATATAATGATAAAACCATATATATATATAAATAAATGGAGAAAATGGATAATATATTCAAAGTATCAAGTTTACAAATCACAAAATATAAAACAACACACCAAAGAAAAGGAGGAAAATAATATATAAGAGATAAAGAAACAATCAAATAAATATATAATAATAAAGATATATGATTAATTATATTATATATATATATATATATCTGACCTATATTAAAGATAAATATATTATCTCTATATAATATATATAATTATATTTTAATTTTATATTATTATATATATTTTCTGAAGATTATAAATGAGGAAGAGGTTAGTTTTGTCTGTTGATTGATTGAAAAGAGTTTATATATTTTATTTTTATTATTAATATTTTATAGTTATACTTTAAAAATTATTTTATATCAGATTCAACCATGATGAATTATCTTCATTAATAAACCCTCAAGAAGAAACAATTTATTATTTGAAAAATTATTCAATACTATCATCAATATAGAGGAAAGATGAAAAACAAGAAAACGTATTTGTGTTGACTGAAAACTATTAGTAGGAGCAGTAATCGTAAAAGACAATCAGATTGTAGGACAGATGGCACGATATGAGTGGAAGCTCATGCTGAGGTAAATGCTTTGGATAATTGTAAAACTCTCCAAAAAGGTGCAACAATGTACAGCCACTTTGAACCTTGTTGTCACTTCGAAAACAACCTCTAGGCAACACAACACGGGTATTTCTCATGTGGTGGCTCATTTGATCCAAATCCTAAGGTAAGCGGAAAAGGAATTGAAATTTAAAAACCAACGGAATCAATGTTACAGATTCTATACTAAAAAGAGAATGTGATGATTTAAATACTGTATTTTTCCATTATATCAAAACCAAAGCCCCTATGTAATCTTGAAGTACGCAATGACAGCAGACGGAAAAATTGCAACCTATACAGGAAAGTCAAAATGGATAACGGGAGAGGAAGCAAGGAAACAGGTACATATAGACAGAAATAAATACTGGCAATAATGGTAGAGTAGGTACGATAATACATGACAATCCTACGTTAAAATTGCAGAACCAGAAAAACGGCAATAATCCACTTAGGGTAATATGCGACACAAATTTGAAAACTCCCCTTACTTCAAAATGTAGTTAAAATAGCAAATCAAATTCCAACACTGATAGCAACATCATCAGCAAGATTATGACAAATGTATGGAGTACGAGTCTTATGGTTGTAATTTGCTAAAATTGCCTAAAGAAGATAATTCTATCAATCTGAAAGAGTTGATGAAAGCTCTTGGAGAGATGAAAAATCGACAGCGCATTAGGAAGGCGGAGCAATGATCACTGGTCTATTATGAAAGCTCTCGCTTTATGAATAAAGTACAAGTTTATACAGGAGCTAAAGCTATTTGGAGGAATAGATGCTAAACACCAATTGCCGGCACCGACTTGCATTTCCCACTGAATCTATAGTTATGAAACTTTCAAATATAAGGCAGTTAGAGATGATTGTCTATTAGAACATGAAGCTTTATAAATCTAAAACCATGTTATATTACACTCAATCACTATGTTAAGACAATATATTTGACTTACATACATTTATTAATCTCCACTTCAATTATTATAGAGTGATAGATCAATGAGTATTTAAATTATAAACAATTTGAAAATCAAACCATTACTATACTTAAACTCTATTATATATTTATTAACATTTAATGCTACACTTAATTAAAGTAAATATAAGCTAATATATTACTAAGGGAGGAGTAATGTTTTACAGGCATCGAAGAAACCGCAAAAGTATATTCTATAAAAAGAGGTACTATTCAGCTGTCTTAAAATATCTTAGCAACAAAATGGAAGATATTCACATAGGAGACAGTATGCAGTCAAAATGGTATTTTGTCTTTACTGTTTACAAACTTAACAAACAGTGTTTTTCAGAGGATGTTATGCATGAAACCTTTAAACAGATCTCTCACCTTCTGATATAAGTAGCAGAGATTTTAGAATTTGGAAAAGAGTAAAACGTTATAGGCGTAGATTCGAGGGCATATTGTTTCAGGTCATGTTGATTCAACTGCAGAAATTACATATATCAAAAAGAGATAATGCCATATCATACTGGAGCTGACACCATAAGATATATATAGAAAGGGCCTCTATTACAATAGATGAATTAGTTTGACTGCAGGTAACTGTCACAGAAAACTTTACCATATCAGCTATACCCCATACAGTTGATATGACAATATTAAATCTAAGAAAGTCGAGATATACACTGAAGTAGATATTACAGGAGTATATAGAGTTTGTCATATCTTATATCTTATGAGAGTACTATTTCATGATGCTAATAGACTGAACAACCTTTGTCAAAAAGATAACTGAACTCCATAACATGACAAAGAATTGCTCAGGAAAAATATGTTGGATACTAAAAATAGTTTTAATATCCATGCATTTTTCACAAAAAGTTAATAAAAATCTTATACAAATAGAGCTATTCAAAATAAGTACTTAGCATTATAACATGGGGATTAGTATAAAATAATATTACACTATTTTAAGAAAACATATTTAAAAGTTTTATTTTTATAAAAAGATATATAAGGAGAATAAACAATGAATCAATTAAAACACAATCAATGAAGCTTTGGAAGAATTAAAAACGGAAGAATTATTCTAGTGGTAGATGATGAAGATCGAGAAAACGAGGAGATTTTATCTGTGCAGCAGAATTTGCAACAACTCAAAAATATCAATTTCATGGCTACATACGGCAAGGGCTTAATCTGTGCTGCCAATGCCATAAAATATGTCGAAAAATTATAAATTCCACAGATGGTTACCCATAATACAGACAATCACGAAACAGCTTTTACAGTATCAATAGATCATATCAGTACAACGACAGGAATATCAGCAGCAGAGCGTTCTATAACTGCAATGAAATGTGCAGATGATAGTGCCAAACCTGAAGATTTTAGAAGACCAGCCTATATGTTCCTCTTTTAGCTAAAAATGGAGTTTTAGAGCGCAACGGTCTACTAGAAGCAACTGTTGATTTAATGAGATTAGCAGGACTAAAAGAGGTAGGACTTTGCTGCAGAAATAATGCAAGATGACGGAAACAATGATGAGATCTACCATCTCTTATTGAATTATCTAAAAACACAATATTAAAATCATATCAATAAAAGATTTACAATCCTATAGGAAAAGATTTGATAAGTTGGTAGATGCTGTAACAAAAACTAAAATGCCTACTCAAATATGGAGAATCTATTGTTATGGTTATGTAAACAGACTAAATGGAGAACATCATGTAGCCTGGTCAAGGAGATATAGGAGATGGAAGAGATGTTCTTTGCAGAGTTCACTCAGAGTGTCTAACAGAGAGATACATTCGGATCACTGTGTTGTGGATTGTAGTGAACAGTTTGCCCTCAGCTATGACACGATAGAAAGAAGGTCGGGATACCTTTATAGATGACAGGAAGGTCGACATGAACTCATAGATACAAGGTATCGATCGCTGTAGAAGCTAAAATATAGCACTTGGATTTGCAGGAGATGAAAGACAATATTATATAGGTGCTCAAATACTCAGAAGATTTAGGGCGTCAAAACATTAAGACTTTTGATGCAAATAACCCTGATAAGGTATATCAGCTATCTGATTTTGAATGGAAATATCGCAAAAGAGTTCCCATCAAAATTGAACCTACTGTTTATGACTTGTTATATTTAAAAACGAAACAAGAAAAATGGGACATATTCTTAATTATTAGTATTAAAAACAACAAACTCAAAGTTTTTTATATTATATATAGATCAGCAAAAAGGAGACTATAAAAATGAAAAGTTTGAAGGCAAATTAGTATCAAAATGGTGTTAAAATAGGTATTGTAGCAGCAAGGTTCAATGAATTTATACAGGAAAAATTATTGTCAGGAGCAATTGACGGATTAATTCGCCATAATGTCAAAGAAGAAGAAGTTGATGTTGCATGGGTTCCAGGAGCTTTTTGAGATTCCACTTATTGCAAGATGGCAAAAAGTGGAAGATATGACGCAGTCATATGCTTAGGTGTTGTTATCAGAGGAAGCACAACTCATTATGACTATGTATGCAATGAAGTGTCAAAAGGAGTTGCTCATATTTCTCCTTGAAACAGGTATACCTGTAATCTTTGGAGTATTGACAACAGAAAATATTGAACAAGCTATTGAGCGTGCAGGAACAAAAAGCAGGAAATAAGGGATATGACTGTGCTTTATCTGCGATAGAGATGATAAATCTAATCAATGCACAGAATAATCTAAGTAAAAGACAAAATATTTAAAAATAATGGAAAGTTTTAATTTCTTTATAAATGTTTTAGATATATATCCATAGTTTTATTGATTTTTAGTGTAAACTTAGGAATAAGACAAGTCTTTTCTTACAAATTTTTGTTTTATTCCTAATTTATATAAGGATAAAATTACAACAATCTTGATTATTTTTACATAACCACGTATACTTGAAAAAGTAGTACTAATGTCAACATAATTATTAAAGATGTTATTAGGAGTTTCATGGATAATTTTATTGAAAAGCTAAAAAGAAATCATGTTAGATGAGCAAAATCTTGAATTTACAAAACAGGGGCAAAAGCCTTTATTTGACATCTATACTAATTCCCGCATACTTGTAGTAGGTCAAGCTCCAGGCATAAAGGCTATGGAAAGCAGAAGATGTTGGAACGACCAAAGTGGAAAAATCTGAAATTGGATGGGGAATTGACGAAGATATTTTTTATAATTCTGGTTTAATCGGTATTGTACCTATGGACTTTTATTATCCGGGAAAGGGGAAAAGTGGAGATTTACCACCACGAAAGGGCTTTGCTCAAAAGTGGCATGGAAAAATTCTCGAGCATTACAAAAATATAAAAGCTCATAATATTGGTGGTTCTTATTCACAAAATTACTACCTAGGAAAAAATAAGAAAAAGACCTTGACACAAACAGTTCAAAAACTACAAAGAGGTATCTGTCGACATATTTCCCATAGTCCATCCTTCGCCAAGAAATATAATATGGCAAATCAAAAATCCTTGGTTTGGAAATGAAGTAGTACCAGCACTGAAAAAGGAAGTAAGAAGAATTTTAGATGAAAAATAGAATATACTTAAAATTCTATAAAAACATAAATAACTCACCAATTTTTGTAATCAATCTTATTGCACAAAGATATTCAAAATGTTATAATCTATGGATAAATTTTATTTTTAAAACTGTTTTTAGATAAAAAATATATACAAACTTAATCGTTTGCGTTTAATACAATTTTTGTGAGTATAAAGGTTGTTAAATTGAGATAACTTTTTAAAAATCTTGATTTATGAAAAAGTGCTAATATCAATATCTCTATCTATTATCCTTTAGTTTTATTGAATTTTAGTATATTAAATTATGAAAGCAATTATATGTCTTAAGACAGTTTTAGTATAATTGATCTGAAGAAGGATGATAGGATATTGAAAGAAACTGATAACTCTAGAGTACTAAGACAAACTCAATAACAAAAAGCGTTGGATGCTGAAAGGGATAACAGATCTCATGTCCAAGAAAAACCCCTAATTATAACGATATTGACAGTATAGGAATTTCTAAGAAATCTACACTATATTTTGTATAGGTGGAGCAAATGTAGACTATAAATTAATACTGAAGATAATGTCATTTTTGAAACATCCAACCCGCTAAAAGGATAACATCTTATGGTGGAGTTGCAAGAAATATAGCCGAAAACCTTTCAAGACTTGGACGAAGATGTAGTCTTGATGTCCAAAAGTCGGAAATGACATTGAAGGTGCAAATCTAATCAAAGATGTATCTCCACTAATGCACATCTATGTAGTTGATAGAGATTTTACTAATAATACCGACTTATATTGCAGTCCTTGATAAAAGTAGAAACCTTTTTGCTTGGTCTTGCTGATATGAAAATATGTGATTCTATGAATGGAGATTGGATACAATCTCACCAAGATCAAATAAAAAGCTGATATTATAGTCTGTGATACCAATGTGCAAAAATCAGCCATAGAAAAAAATTACAAGATATAACATGACAAGAATATTGTAATAATAGGAGTATCAGTCGCAAAAACCAATAATATTCCTCAAAAACTTAAAAATGTCTCACCTTTGCTATTTTAAATAAAGATGAGGCAACAGCATATGCTGATTGTGATAAATTGACCTAAAACAGTATGTCAAAAATCTCAAGAAAAAGAGTTAGAGATGTATAATAACAATGGGTAAAGATGGATGTGCTTGTTATGACAATACTTTTTATCTCCTGTTATCTTGAGTACTGAAATGGTAACTGATGTTGTAGAGTGTTACAGGCGCAGGCGATTCTTTTTCGGCAGGAGTTGTGTATGGCTTGGAGTAAAAACACATCCCTTGAGACTGCTTGTAAATATGGAATGAAAAATGGCTCAACTAAATATCACATCCAAGACTCGTAGTAAAACATATTCCTATGGATATATTCGATAACATTGATACCTACTTTGATGTTTCATATGATTTTAGATTTTTATTAGTTAAACAAGTTAATATTATCAATAATATTTAAGTATTTAAGCAATAAATTTTCAACTATTTAAATAAAATTATCATGCGAGTATTTTTATAAGTAGTTTATAAAATACTTACTGACAAAAGTATAGTCTATTAGACTTTTAAAATGTATGCCAGTGATAAAAATTTATGCTAAATATTTAAAACTTAAAATTTATAGGAGATATTATGAATAATTTATTAAAATTCATCGACTTTTAATGAAGAAGTTATAAAAGCAATTGAAGAGAAAATTACCTATAGTTGCACTTGAGTCTACTATAATTTCACACATGGTATGCCCTACCCTCAAAATATTGAAATGGCAAAAAGGTAGAACAAATAATAAGAGATAACACCAGCTGTACCTGCTACAATTGCAATATTGGACGGCAGAATAAAGGTAGACTAACAGAAGAAGATTTAATCACTCTTGCAACTGAAAAAGATGTTGCAAAGGTGTCAAGGCGTGATATGGCAAGTATAATTGCAAACCAAAAATGGAGCAACTACTGTTGCTACTACTATGATATGTGCAAATATGTCTGGAATTAAGTTTTTTGTAACCGGTGGAATAGGTGGTGTTCACAGAGGTTTTGAAGAAGATATGGATGTATCTGCTGACCTTGAAGAATTAGCTATGACAGATGTTACTGTAATTTGTGCAGGAGCAAAAGCTATACTTGATTTACTAAGAACCATGAATACCTGAAACAAAAGGTTCCTGTAATCGGATATAAGACTCAGTATTTACCTGCTTTTTATACAAGAACATCTGATATCAAACTAAACCCTACAGCTTTTTCTACGCAGGAGATTGCAAAAGACTGTTCTCACTCAAGGAACAACCTCGAACTAAAAGGTGAGTTCTTGTAGTAAATCCTATACCTGAAGAACATTCCCTCGAAGAAAAATACATTAATTCTATAATTGAAGATGCATTAAAATCTGCTAGCAAGAAAAAGTGAAAGGTAAAGATGTTACACCTTACCTGCTATCAAAAATAGTTGAAAAAAACTGAAGGTAAGAGCCTTGAAGCTAATATTCAACTTGTATACAACAATGCAAAGGTTGGAGCTCAAATAGCATACCAATACAGCAAACTTAATATCTAATGTAGATTTTCTGGTTTTATAATATCAAAGTATTACTTTGCATAGATATTATAAAACCAGATCAATATTTTTATATCTTAATATCTCAACTTTTCCCACATGAAAAACATATTAAAGACATTGAAATTTGAGTATATTTTAAAAATATAATATTATTCTTGACATAGTTTTTCAGTGTTTTCATTTTTTGATAAATATGTAAATTTTAATAAATATTATTTTAGAAAATTGTGTGTCAAGTAGTGTATTAAAAATCTCATAAATATTTAAATTTCAGAGAAAATTGCGATAATTTTAGTGGGAAAATTTGAGCTAATATTTAAATTTTTAGAGGCTATTTTATATCTACATTCTTATATCTAACTCATACTAAAAATAGTTTAAATACCCATGTAATTATCTTACGAAAAAGTTATTGAAAACTCTTGCAATTAATAGAGTTATTCACAATAGTACTTATTATTATAAATGGTGGTTAGCATCAATTTTAACTTATGGATTATATACTTATGATATTTTTTAGTATATCTATTGTTAAGAAATTTTTATAGTGTAATTTTCTATAAAGCTATTCATTATTCTATTAAATATATGTATTGAAATTACATACTTTTTAAAACTAATAAATATATAATAAATCTTTTTAATACTAAAACCAATTAAATAGTCCTAAAAGTATATTAAGTAAGTCTTGTTGAAAAACTAATAAATAGTTTAATAAGTTTCAATATATGCACATTATAAACGGTGATTAGTATACCTATAAATTTTTATATTTTCTTTTTAACTATATAAAAACCACCAGTTTTATTATGGTTTTATAATACTATTATTAATTTTTACTAATTAGTGAAGTATTTTAGCAACAACGCCTGCTCCAACTGTTCTTCCGCCTTCTCTTATAGCGAATCTCATACCTTCTTCCATAGCAACTGGAGTGATAAGTTCAACAGTCTATTGTAACATTATCTCCTGGCATTACCATTTCAACACCTTCAGTAGTTGGATGTCACCAGTAACATCTGTTGTTCTGAAATAGAATTGTGGTCTGTAACCTTTGAAGAATGGAGTATGTCTACCACCTTCTTCTTTTTCAAAAACGTAGATTTCTGCAGAGAATTTAGTCTTAGGATGAATTGAACCTGGTTTAGCCAAAACTTGTCCTCTTTCTATATCTTCTCTGTTTACACCTCTAAGAAGTGCTCCTATGTTGTCACCGGCTTGAGCTTGATCAAAGAAGTTTTCTGAACATTTCAACACCTGTAACAACAACTTTTCTTGATTCTTCTTTGAAAGTCCAACTATTTCTACTTCGTCTTGAACTTTTAGTATACCTCTTTCAACTCTACCAGTTGCAACAGTTCCTCTACCTGTTATAGTGAATACGTCTTCTACAGGCATCAGGAATGGTTTATCAGTATCTCTTTGTGGCTCTAGGTATATAAGCATCTAAACTTTGTTCGAAATAGTTCTACTATTTTATCTCCCCATGGACCCTGTGGATCTTCAAGAGCTTTAAGAGCTGATACCTCTTATTATTGGAGTATCATCTCCAGGGAATTCATATTCATTTAGTAAAGTCTCTAACTTCCATTTCAACTAGTTCAAGAAGTTCATCGTCATCTACCATATCACATTTGTTTAGGAAAACAACTATATAGGGTACACCAACTTGTCTTGAAAGTAGTATATGCCTCTAGTTTGAGGCATTGGACCGTCAGCAGCTGAACACAACAAGTATAGCGCCGTCCATTTGAGCAGCACCTGTTATCATGTTCTTAACATAGTCGGCATGGCCTGGCAGTCAACGTGAGCATAGTGTCTGTTTGGTGTTTCATACTCAACATGAGCTGTAGATATTGTGATACCTCTTTCTCTTTCTTCTGGTGCCTTATCTATATTGTCAAATGCAACAGCTTCACCAGTACCAGTATCTATCATGTAGAGTTTTTGTTATTGCTGCTGTAAGTGTAGTCTTACCATGGTCAACGTGTCCTATTGTTCCGATGTTAACGGTGGTTTAGTTTCTTTCAAATTTAGCCTTTGCCATTTTTAAAATTTCCTCCAATAATGAAATTATTTACAAATATAAATATAATATTGTTTTAATTTAAGTACATTATTGATGATTATAACAAAAATTTTTATAAAAATATCAATAATGTACTATTAATTTATTATCTGTTTATTTTACCTTTTTCACTTATCTTTCGTAGCTATTGATGCAGGTACTTCTTCGTAGTGGTCAAATATCATAGTGTAGTTTGCTCTACCTTGAGTTATTGAACGAAGTGTAGTAGCATAACCGAAACATTTCTAGAAAGAGGTACATATCCTGATATAGCTTGTGCTCCACCTACACGAGCTTCCATACCTTCTATTCTTCCTCTTCTTGAGTTAAGGTCACCCATTACATCTCCCATGTAATCTTCAGGAGTTATAATTTCAACCTTGAATATTGGCTCAAGTATTACAGGGGCTTAGCTTTTCTCATACCATCTTTAAATGCCATTGACGCAGCAACCTTAAATGCCATTTCTGATGAGTCAACTTCATGGTATGATCCATCATAAAGTTCAACTTTAACATCAACAACCGGATATCCTGCAAGTATACCTGATTGCATTGCTCCTTGTATACCGGCATCTACCGGTCCTATATATTCTTTAGGATTGCTCCACTCGACAATAGCATTTACGAATCTCATATCCCTCACCAGGTTCTTGAGGTATCATTTCTAATCTTAACATGACCGTATTGTCCTCTACCACCTGATTGTTTTAGCATATTTATTTTTCAATATCAACAGGCTTTTGATAGTTTCTCTGTAAGCAACTTGTGGTGCTCAACATCAGCTTCCACTTTGAACTCTCTAAGAATCTATTCACGATGATTTCAAGGTGAAGCTCACCCATACCTGATATTATAGTTTGTCCTGTTTCTTCATCAGTTCTTTACTCTGAATGTAGGGATCTTCTTCTGCAAGTCTTGCAAGATGCTGTACCCATCTTTTTCTTGAGCAGCCTTTTTAGACTTTTGGGCTCTATAGCAACTGATATAACTGGATCAGGGAATTCCATTGATTCCAGTATTATAGGTGCATTAGCATCGCAAAGAGTATCTCCTGTAGTAGTATCTTTAAGACCTACAGCAGCAGCTATATCTCCTGCATACACCTCAGTTATTTCTTTTCTTGTGTTGGCATGCATCTGTAGTATACGACCAATTCTTTCTTTTTTGTTCTTAGTTGAGTTAAGAACATAAGAACCTGAATGTAAGTATACCTGAGTACACTCTGAAGAATGCAAGTTTTACCAACGAATGGATCAGCCATTATCTTTAAATGCCAGATGCTGAGAAATGTTCTTCATCAGATGAATGTCTTTCAGACTCTTCACCATTTGGAAGTACGCCTTTGATAGCTTCTATATCTGTAGGAGCAGGCATATATTCAACTATTGCATCAAGCAATAATTGTACTCCCTTATTTCTGTATGAAGTACCGCAAAATACAGGGTTGATAGTAGTAGCTATAACAGCCTTTTCTAAGAGCAGCCTTTAAGTTCTTCTATACTGTAGGTTCTTCTCCCTCAAGAGTATTTCATCATCAATTCTTCATCAGTTTCAGAAATTGATTCAACCATCTTTTCTCTGTATTCTTTAGCCTTGTCAAGGTAATCAGCAGGGAACATCAGTTACTTCAACATCCTTTACCTTCATTATCCTTGAACATATGAGCCTTCATAGTAAGAAGATCTACCATACCTACAAAAGTCATCTTCTGCTCCTATCGGTATGTGCATAGGTACTGCATTTGAACCAAGTCTGTCTTTCATCATTCCAACGACTCTGTAAAAATCAGCTCCTATTATATCCATCTTATTAACATAGGCTATTCTTGGTACCTTATAGTTATCAGCTTGTCTCCATACATTTTCTGATTGTGGTTCAACGCCGCCCTTTTGCACAAAAAATACTGCAACCGCATCAGTCCATCACTCTAAGTGAGCGCTCAACTTCCACTGTAAAGTCAACGTGTCCCGGTGTATCTATTATATTTATTCTATGGTCTTTCCAATGAGTTGTTGTAGCAGCAGAAGTAATTGTTATACCCTCTTTCTTTTCCTGCTCCATCCAGTCCATTTGAGATGCGCCTTCGTGAGTTTCTCCCAATTTAGTGAGTAATACCTGTGTAGTAAAGTATTCTCTCTGTCGTAGTAGTCTTACCCTGCATCTATGTGAGCCATTATTCCGATATTTCTCGTTCTTTCTAAAGGATATTCTCTACCCACTTTTGTCTCCTTTCAAGTTTTTTATATGAATCTCATTATGCAATGAGACTCATACTACCAACGATAATGTGCGAACGCTCTGTTTGCTTCCGCCATCTTATGAGTATCTTCTCTCTTCTTAACTGAAGCACCTGTATTATTAGCGGCATCCATTATCTCTTTTAGCCAATTTTTCAGTCATTCCTTTTTCGCCTCTAAGTCTTGAGTATCTAACAAGCCATCTGATACCCAATGTTTCTCTTCTGTCAGCTCTTACTTCTATAGGAACTTGGTAGTTGCACCACCGACTCTTCTAGTACTTTACTTCAAGCACTGGGCATTATAGTTAGCCATAGCTTGTTCAAAAAAACTTCTACAGGATCTTTTATCTGTTCTTTCTTTAATTAATTCAAATGCTCCGTATACTATCTTTTTGAGAGTTCCTTTCTTACCATCAAGCATTACCTTGTTGATAAGTTTAGTAACTACTTTATTTGAGTATACCCGGATCCGGTAATACTTCTCTTTTGGTATCTTACCTTTTCTTGGCATTTGCTTCCCTCCTTAATAAAAATTAATTCACCGGTACTCGACACTAAATCCTATGCCGCTTGCCTTTTATTTATATCATTTATAAAAAGCGTGGACATCTGTATGGTAAACTTATAGAGTTTACTTCTTTTGCTTCTTTAGGTCTTTTAGCTCCGTATTTTGATCTTGCTTGTCTTCTTTTTTTCTACTCTGATGTATCAAGAGTTCCTCTTACTATGTAGTATCTTACCCCGGTGAGTCCTTAACTCTACCACCTCTTATAAGCACAACGCTATGCTCTTGAAGGTTGTGACCTTCACCCGGAATGTGTGCAGATACTTCCATTGAGTTTGTAAGTCTAACTCTGGCAACCTTTCTTAGGGCTGAGTTCGGTTTTTTTAGGTGTTACTGTCTTTACAGATGTGCATACCCTCTTTTTGTGGAGCTGATATGTCTGTAGATTTTTCTTAATGAATTAAATCCTTTTTGAAGCGCAGGAGAAGTAGATTTTCTTTTCCACTTTTTCTCTACCGCTTCTTATCAATTGACTGATAGTTGGCATTAAAGCACCTCCTTTTTGTTTAATGTTTGCCAACAGCTATGTCCATAACTTGATGTATTTCACATACTGTGCTATTGTATCACTTTAGTCTCACCATAGTCAAGATACTTACAAACTTTATAATTTTTATAAACGCTAATATTTCAGTATTTTATACTATATTATTTATCTTTAAACGATAAACCATTATATACTATCAAACTTTAAGAATTTGTATTAGCATAAAAATTTAAAGGTTTTATTGACTTGTATTTTTATTTTACAAATTAATTCAATTCTATTTGTAAATTTACAAATAGGTATAATTTAAAAATTTGTTTCTTATTTTATCAAATATGCAACTACATTGACTTCTTAATAACTATTTTTCACATATTTTTATTTCGAGTTTTATTTTTCATTTTTGTTGTATAATATATGTAGTTATTGTAATATTATGCTAATTTTCTTATCGTAATTTTACCGATTTCTTAGTGTTATCAAATTAATATTGTAGGTTTTTAAAAACTTTGTACTTTTACTTCTTATTTTTAATGAACAAAGTTAGATTTACAATATAATCCGGAGGTGATATCATGACTTACGAACAAGCATTAGAGTATATCCACAGACCTTATTCCACAGATGTTGAATATAAGATGGATAGGATATACAAAAATTTTTAGAACTGCTAGAATAATCCCCAAGATAAGATTAAATGTATTCATATTGCAGGAACAAACGGCAAAGGCTCTGTATCTGCAATGACAGCTAAGATTTTGGAGATGTCAGGCTATAAGACAGGTCTATATATATCTCCTCACCTTATTGAATTTGAGGAACGCATAAGAATTAATTCAAAAATTCATAGAAAAAAATCAGATATCTCAAGAATAATGAAGAAGATATCTGTAATTGTAGACTCTCTCATAGTACAAGGCTATGGTGAACCTACAGAGTTTGAGCTTATAACCTGTCTTGCATACTATTATTTTTTTGTGAGCAAGATGTTGACTTTGCAGTCATAGAAGTAGGACTTGGCGGTCTTACAGACTCTACCAATGTCATAACTCCAATTTTTAAGTGTCATCACATCTATAAGTTACGATCATATGGCAGTTCTTGGCAATGAAATAGGATTAATCGCAAGACAAAAAGCAGGTATAATAAAAAGATGTACCTGTTGTCGTATATAATCAAAGTGTTGAAGCAATAAATGTAATAAAAAGTCTGTAGCGAAAAACTCTCCTCTTATTTTTGGCAAATTCACAAATTCACGAATATACCGATGAAGAAGTTAAGGATATTTTTCAACTGATTTGATGAAGAATTCTCCTAAGCAGTATTTCAATATCAAGACAAAAAGACAGTTATGACATAGCCCTAAATCTCCTTGGTATTCATCAGATGAAAAATACTGATGTTGTTATAAATATAGTAGAAGTACTTCAAAAGCCAAGGTATAGAAATACAAAAAAATCATCTATCTTATCTGCTCTTAAAAATGTGACTTGGATTGGTAGAATGGAGATTGTCAAAAACAATCCTATAATTATGCTTGACGGAGCTCATAATATAGATGCTATAAAACAGTTAGCTCAAAGTGTCAAAAATATTTTTCATATAAAAAGCTAATACTTATAACAGGAATACTCAAGGATAAGCAGATAGATGAAATGTCTGAAGTTCTTGCTAAACTTTCCGATAAAAATAATAGCAGTTGAAGTTGACAGCGTCAGGCGTAGCTTCAAAAAGATGCTTTGATTGAAAACTTAAAAATATAGCAAAGATGTCGAAGGAAGTGACTACTATAAAGATGCACTTGACAAGGGCTATTTCATACGCTGATGAAGATGATATGATATTGATATGCGGCTCACTGTATCTTATAGGAGATTTCAAAAAATATGTATGACTTATCTATAATAGTTCTTGCATCAGGTCTTTCAAAGAGAATGGGAAAAAATAAGTTGCTCATGGATTTTGATGGCAAAAAGATGTATCAACACTGCATAAACTCAGTTAAAAAAAGCAAAATAAAACAAAAAATAGTAGTATCAGCTTATGACGAAATACTTGATTATGCAAAAGATACCGGCAATTTTACTCTTGTCAAAAACAAAAATCAAACCTTAGGTCAATCCCAAAGTATTAAATTAGGTGTGTCAAATACTACGCCCTGTTTGGGTTTTGTATTTTTGCCTTCTGATATGCCCTTTGTAACCGATGTATTTTTAAATAAACTCTGTAGTTTTTTCTTAGAAGATACATCAAGTATAGTAGTGCCAAGATTTGATAACAAAAACTCAATGCCTACTATCTTCCCTTTTTCTTTCCATGATAGCCTTATAAGTATAACAGGAGATATAGGAGGCAGAGATATAATCAAGTCCAATTTGTCTTATGTACGATATTTTTGAAGTAAGTGATAATAATATAATACAAGATATTGATACTATTGAAGATTTTGAAAAATATGGTAAAAATATTATAAACTTAAATAATTTATACTGCCATTTTGATATTAACAAAAGGTAATAATTACTTTTAAAATATTAAAATGGCAGTACTTTTTGATTTATTAATGAGTAAATAAAAATTTTGAACAAATGTGAGGTACAATGAAGAGATTTAAAAATTATATTAGTAATTATTTTTGGTTTTATTGCTGTGTATTATTTTTGCTTCTAATTATTTTTATGATATTGCAATGTCAAAAAGCATTCAAAAACAGATATAGCTAAACAGGAACACAGCACAGTAAAAAGAGATTATAAACCAGATTATTTCAACGAAAAATAACAAAGAAGTTAATATCAAGTCCTCTACAGGAGTAGAGCTTACAGGATATGAATTTATAAAAGGAAACAACCTTCCTTTTTATAATAGTCGTGCATGGATATCGAGTAATTCCAAAGCAATGGGCAATCACATCTATGAATTTAACAAAAAGAAACTACAATGTACTTGCAGTTGACTTGATTGCACACGGAAAAAGCGGCGGAGAAAAATATATCTATGGGGGATATGATTCAAAAGACATGAGACTTTGGATTGATTATATAAACGAAAATATAACAATCCTAAGATAGTTCTTTTTGGTGTGAGTATGGGAGCTGCTACAGTAATTAATACAATTGACGAAAATCTACCTGATAATGTAGTAGCATTTATAGAAGATAGCGGTTACCTTACATTGACAGGAGAATTTTACTCAACAAGCTCAAAAACTCTATCATATACCGTATTTCCCTATGATACCCATAATGAGTCTGACTACAAAGATTAGAGGAGGCTTCTTCTTTTCAGAAGTTGATGCTACTGATGCACTTAAAAAACACAAAACTACCTGCTCTGATATTACATGGTTCTGCAGATACATTTGTCCCTACTCATAACGCATATGACATCTATGACCTAATAAGTTCACCCAAGATGATATATATTACTGAAGGAGCAAAGCATATAGATGCATTTTATGTCCGACTCAAAAAACTACTGGAACACCATAGATACATTTTTAGGAAAATATTTAAACTGACATCCACATATCTTCAACATTGATTTGATATAGCACAAAAACATAAGATCTATTTTATACAATTTTGATAAAACATTAAATAAGATATATGTGGTAGCAACTATAATAATATTATTTATAATTTTGTTTGAGTATTACCCAAAAATCAAACTGATAATTAGTATATTATTTTCAATATATTTACACAAGGAGACTTATAAAAATGAAGATACTGTCAATAGATACTTCGACTTCTCCTTTCAGTGTGCATATCTGATGATGATGAAATTATAGGTGAAATTAACATTAACAACGGACTTGTGCACTCTACCATGCTTATGCCGGGCAATAGAAAATCTATTTAAATTACTTGACTTTGACATGAAAAGACTTGAGCCACATAGCTGTAACTGTTGGCCCCGGATCGTTTACAGGTATAAGAATAGGAGTTGCAACTGCAAACGCATTTTCACTTGCACTTGGAATTCCAGTAATCTCGGTCAGCTCTCTTGATGCATTGGCTATGAATTTTTATCTCATACGAAGGCACTGTAATCACTACTATAGATGCACAAAGAGACACATATTATAGTAGAGTCTATAAGTCAAATAACTCTAAAATTGAAAAAGATATTAGAAAAATACAATAATGTCAGATGAAGAATTAGAAGAATATATATTAAATTGCAAAGAAAAAAGTATTACTCGCAGGTGAAAAGTACAACTGACATCTTATGATAATGTAATCTTTGCAAGTCCAAATGATAATTACATCAAATCTTCATGTAGGCAATGCTTTCAAAAGATTTAGAACAAGAGTACACCGGTTTTGCCAACCCTGTCTATATGAGGAAATCGCAAGCTGAAATAGTATATGATGATAAAAATAAAAAGGTGAACTATGAATATAAATCTTACTACAGGAAACATAGGACGAAAACTTTATAGATTTATCTTACCTTTGTTAGCTACTTCCTTATAAATATCACCTATGGTTTTGTAGATATGATATGTATAGGTAGACTTGGTAGTGGTGCTGTTGCTGCTGTAGGGACTTGCGGATTTTTCTTTGGTTTGCAAATGCCTCCGCTTCCATGGCAAAAATAGGAACTCAGGTCTATGTATCACAAGAGTATGGCAAGAAAAATTTTGACAATGCTAAAAATATTATCAGTCAGCATTTTTGACAAATTTTATCTTTGGTCTGTTAATAGGTCTTATATTTTTGTATTCAACAGTCAAATCATATCATTTTCAATCTTGGAGATAAGCAAATAATAAATTATGCAATTGTTTATTTCAAAGTCATAGCTTTTTCATGCCATTTATGTATGCTAACCATGTACTTTCTGCCTTTTTCAATTCCATAGGCAACAGCAGGCTGACTTTTTTGACCAATTCTTTTTGGACTTGTGTTCAACATAGTATTTGACATACTTTTTGATATTTGGTATTGGATTTTTCCCAAGACTTGAAGTATTCTGAGCTGCTCTTGCAACAGCTCTTGCACATGTATGCGTATTTACCCTACTTATATTCTTCAATCTCAATCAAGACAAAACTCTTAGACTTTCTTTTTGGCAGATTTGATTTTTGAAAAAGGAAAAATCTGTATGTAAAGTAGGCTTCCCATCTGCAATACAGTCTACACTTTACTGTATCTACAGTATGATATTGGCAAGGATAATATCATATTTTCGGACCAGTAGAAATAGCTGTGCAAAAGATTGGAGGTCAGATAGAGTCCATATCATGGATGACAGCTGACGGTCTTGCAATAGCAGCGACTACTTTTGTAGGACAAAACTTTGGAGCAAAAACTACGACAGGATAAAAAGGAACTAAGATATTAAGCAAATATTGTCTGACACTTGGATTAATATCTACACTTGTCCTATTTTTATTTTCAAGACAGATTTTTATGATATTTATAGATGAGCCAATGACTATTAATTCGGTTCAACATATTTGAAAATACTTCTATTTCTCAAATATTCATGTGTTTTGAAACACTATTTATAGGCATATTTTCAGGTTACGGTCAAAACTAAGACTCCCGCAATAATAAGTATAATATTGACAGGTCTAAGAATACCTATGGCTTTAATGCTCACTCACACACCACTTGGAGTAAATGGAGTATGGGTAGCACTATCTATGACTTCTATCTTTAAAGGAATATTACTACCGACAGTATTTTACCTATATCACAAAAAGACTTATCTCATGATTAGTAAATCTATTCATGAAATAAGTCTTTTTCTATTCAAAATTTTTAGAAAACGAATTGTAATAAGCCATTTTTTCCAAAGGTTGTTTCTTATAGTGTAGGTGTGAAGGTTTAGAGTCTTTGGCAGGGTATCCTGTTGGCAAAAGTGCAAAAGGTACAAGATTATCAGGAATATTAAACTCTTCAGAAAATTTTTGAGCATCAAACACTCCCACGAATGTGCCACCAAAGCCCAAGATCTGCGATTTCAAGCAACATCTGAGTCATTGCTACAGTTGAATCTATGCACCCAAAATCCATATCATCCTACCCTCTTCCAGCTCTTCATTGCATCATAACACATAACAAAAGACAAGGGGAGCATTAAAGTGATATGGGTGTAATATCATAATCTTTCTTAATCCTTCTTCATCATCTATTACCAATATCCTTTGTGGTTGATAATTTACAGCAGTAGGTGCACATATTGCAGCATCAAGTATGAATTTTATCTTCCATCTTTCAACTTTTTTTAGTATCAAATTTTCTTACAGAATATCTATTTTGCATAAGTTCCAATATTTTCATAACTACCCCTTTAAGTATCTATATTATATTCATTACATAAATTTTTTATTCGATATTTTATACCCTACAATATTTTAAATAAAATAGTAACTACAATATTTACCATAATACGGACTCTATATTTAATATTAATAAAATTATGTATCACCTTTTAGTAGAGAAATTATATCACAAAAAAATAAAAGTTTTACCATTGAAAAAATTAATAATATTTTTCACAAGACAAAAATTATCTCTATAATACCTGTTTGAAAGTTTTTATCTTAGAATAGCGATGTTAGTATATATTTACACTATTTTTCTATATAAATATTCATAATATGCACAAAAAGCTAAAATTTCAAATACTGTTATAAGAGTAATATCTTTGTAAGTTTCATTCTTTACCTCTCTGCGTTATTATAAATTTTACAAAACACATCTCTTGCAGCCCTTTAATAATTGTCATTAAATCTATATTTCTAAAAAGGCGTAGTATATTTATCTACACCTCTTATACATCAAATATCACTTATAATTTAAAATACTGCCATTTTAAAATACATCTTTCCCAATATACTCTATGTCATATCCTTTTCTTTTTCTACTCCTGTTACCTTTATTATCACACCTCCGTTTTATCCAATCTATTGAATAATTTCCTCTCCTAAGCGTATCAATAGTTAATATTGGTATCTCAAAATACTCTTTATACTTCCATTTTTCCATCATTTTTCTCCCTACAACTCTTGGTCTATATTGGTTAAAGGGTATAGTATTACCTTCTGATATTTGTTCCAATACTATTTTATATTTATCATCTTTAGAAAAAAACTCATCTCTCTCTGCAACACTAACATCGTATTCCTTGATTATATAAACAACATATATGAACAATGCTGAACAAATACAAATACATATCAGTATTCTATTCATAGTTGCTCTTTTCCTATACTCATTTTCATCTATCATTTTCTTCCACATCCTTAAAATATATTCTATATGTTTTGAGTTGTTTTTATCAAAAACTATCTTTGTATGTGAGTTTTACAAATTCATCATACCAGTCAATTGTAAAAATCAGATTTTGAAATCTTGCTTTTTATTGCATTTCAAAACTCATATATTCAATGTAGCTCCATTTCTCGTCTTTTTAAATGCATAATAAACTGTAACACCTTTATACTCCATATAGTTCACTTCAGTCAGACTTATTTTATATTTATTATCTTTTGATGTTTCTTCAAATATATCATTATAGTGTTTATCTATGTCCATATTAAATACATATATTCCGCTATAACCTCAAATACTATTATAAGAAGTAATATCTTTGTCAGTTTCATTCTTTTTCCTCTGATATAATATAAAAAGTAAAATTACAACTGAAAATTTAAAAATAATATTATATAATGTGAAGAGTTACACCACAATCTAATCAAATAATTAATCATCATAGTATCTATAATTCAGTTATAAATCGAGATAGTATTTTTATATACTATCAATGAATTTACCATAGATTAAATAGATAATAGCATTAAGCTATATATATTTAACTGTTTGAAGTTATATACTTTATACATTTTATATTACCTATAGTGTTCAAACATTGCGATTTTTTAAGTCGAAAACATTTGAACACAAATATATTAACTATTATTATACAGGCATTTTAAAAATAAATCTTCCCAGTATATTCTATATTTTAGTTCTCCCTTCTCACAACCTAAAAATACTTTTACTCCATCATTAAGCCATTCAAATTTAAAAATACTCTTCATTTGTCCAACAATGAACATGACACCTTAAATACTCTTTTTATAATATAATTTTCATCTTGTTTTTAATCCTACGCCTAAAAACAAGATCAGAATATCCTGTCAAACCTGTTGAACCTATTATACTTATTATTACCTTATATCTCCCATCTGATGAAGTTTCTTCAATAATTTTTGTCCTTGATTTCTCAGTTCTGTCAGTTGTTGCAGTATCTATAATAATTGTAGTAAAAAAATTAATACAATTATTAATAATCCCACATTTATTTTTCTTTTTTTGACATATAGCAAGATATATTAATACAGCTATTATAATCATTATTATTAATATCTTAAAAAAATTGTACCAATGTCCAATACCACATCACTCTCCAAAATTCATCGAATATAACAAACCTTTGTAATTTAGATATCTTCATAGTAAAAACCTATATGTTCTATTTTTCCTCTCTATCATAATTTAAAATAGTTAATTTCACATATTCTTTATCCCATTTAATTTTAAAATTATCTGAATCGATAAATTGACTCATTAATTTTATTCCAATAAGTCGTTCAAGTCTCCCTTCACTTTCGTTTTTTTATCTACATAGACATGCAAAAATTTTAGGAGCATTTTTATCTGTATTTACATCTGCAGTTATAAGCATTACATATTTTTTTATCTTCTGAAACTTCATTTTTTTAAGTCTAATTGTATTTACAACCTCATTTTTCTCTAAAATTTCCTGAAATAATGTAATTTACAATAACTATAAATTCAATGATAAAGATTACAAATAATATTATATTAATTATCCTTTTTATTTTCTTTTTCCATATTTTTACTTCTCTTTTTTCCCTCTGAGCAATTATAAAATCAACAAATACATCTACTGTAGCCCTTTAATAATTGTCATTAAATCTATATTTTCTAAAAAGGCGTGTATATTTATCTACGCCTCTTATACATCAAATATCACTTATAATTTAAATACTGCCATTTTAAAAATACATCTTCCCAATATACTCTATATGTCATATCCTTTTCTTTTTCTACACCTGTTACCTTTTATTATCACACCTCCATCTATCCAATCTATTGTATAATTTTCTTTTCTAATTCCATATCTAACTACATAGGACATTTCGAAGGGATTTTTATATATCCATTCATCTCCAACTCTCTTTCCTACTGTAACTCTTGTTCTATTTAGGCTAAATATGGCATTTTCACTTATCTGTTCCAATAGTACTTTTATATTTATTGTCCTTTAAGTATATCTCGCTACTATCAACAGATTCACTATATGTTATCAAAACATATATGCTATATATGAATATAGCTAAGATAATAATAATGATCATCAATACTTTGTTTAGAATCTTATTTTTATCACTTTTTACTTTTTATTCATAACTATCTTCCACATCCTTAAAGTATATTCTATAGGGTTTGAGTTGTTTTTATCTAAGCTGTCAGTATATGAAAATTTTTACATATTCATCGTGCCAATTAATTGTAAAATCAGATTTTTGAGACCTTGCTTTTTTTATTGCAAACAAAAACTCATATATTCAAGATAGGTCCATTTTCCATTAAGATAAAAAAATAAACTATTATTTTTAAAAGTCTTTATGACTTATTTCTGAAAAACTTATTTTTATATTTATTATCTTTTTGATGTTTCTTCCAATATACCATTATAGTGTATATCTGTGTCCATATTAAATACATATATTCCTGCTATAATCTCAAATACTATTATAAGAAGTGATATCTTTGTAAGTTTCATTCTTTACCTCTGAGTTATTATAAAAAGTAAAATTACAACTGAAAAATTTAAAATAATATTATATAATGTGAAGAGTTACACCACAATCTAATCAAATAATTAATCATTTTCATAGTATCTATAATTCAGTTATAAATCGAATAGTATTTTTATATACTATCAATGAATTTACCATAGATTAAATAGATAATAGCGTTAAGCACATATATTTAACTGTTTGAAGTTATCTACTTTTATACATTTTATATTATCTATAGTGTTCAAACATTACGATTTTTAAGTCGCAATATTTGAACACTAATATATTAACTATTATTATACATGAATTTTTAAAATACATCTTCCCAATAAATTCTGTATGTCATATCTTTTTCTTTTTCTACACCTGTTACCTTTATTATCACACCTCTGTCTATCCAATCTATTATATAATTATCTTTTGTAATAACACCTCTAATTCTGTAAGACATCTCAAACAACTCTTTATATGTCCAATCATTTTCAATATTTTTTTCCCAAGTGTAACTCTTGTTCTATATGGAGCAAATATCCCATCTTCAACTACCTGCTCTAAGATTACTTTTATATTTATTGTCTTTTTACATAAACCTCCCTGTCTTCAACAGATTCGTTATATATTTTTAAATGAATAAATAGCATAAATAGACAGAGCTAACATGACCACAAAAAAATGTTAACAATATATGCAAAGTTCTCCAGTTATCACTTTTACTTTTATTCATAGCTGTATTTCACATCCTTAAAGTAAATTCTATATGTTTGAGTTGTTTTATCTAAGCTGTCAGTATATGAGAATTTTACATATTCATCGTGCCAATCAATTGTAAAATCAGATTTTGAAACCTTGCTTTTTTTATTGCAACCAAAAACTCATATATTCAAGATAGGTCCATTTTTCCGTCATTTTTATAAAATGAAAATAAACTATTATTTTTAAAGTCCTTATGACTTACTTCTGAAAAACTTATTTCATGCTTATTATCATAGGATGTTTCTCTAAAAATACTATTGTAATGTTTATTTGGATCAATATTTATCACAAATATCAAAGCTATGATTTCAAATACTATTATAAGAAGTAATATCTTTGTAAGTTTCATTCTTTACCTCTCTGAGCTATTATAAAGTTTACAAACACATCTCTTGCAGCCCTTGAATGATTATCATTAAATTTATATTTCTAAAAAGGCGTAGTATATTTATCTACGCCACTTATACATCAAATATCACTTATAATTTTAAATGCTTCCATTTTTAAAAATACATCTTCCCAATATATCCTGTATGTCCTATTTTCTTCGTATTTTACTTTGATTATTTTTATTATCACACCTCCATCTATCCAATCTATTGAATAATTTCTCCTAAGCCCGTCTTTAGTTGCTATAGGTATTTCAAAACTTTTTTTATATCCATTTATCATCTTCTTTTTCCCAACTAAAACCCTTGGTCTGTATAAATAAAAAGGGGACAAAACTACTTTCATATGTCTGCTCCAATGCTATCTTATATTTATCATCTTTAGAAAAACTCTATCTCTCTGAAACACTAACATCGTATTCCTTGATTATATAAAACAACATATATGAACAATGCTGAACAAATACAAATACATATCAGTATTCTATTCATAGTTGCTCTTTTCCTATACTCATTTTCATCTATCATTTTCTTCCACATCCTTAAAAATATATTCTATATGTTTGAGTTGTTTTATCTAAGCTGTCAGTATATGAGAATTTTACAAATTCATCATGCCAATCAATTTTAAAAATCAGATTTTGAGACCTCACTTTTTATTGCAACCAAAACTCATATATTCAAGATAGTCCCATTTTTCCGTCTTTTTATAAAAGCATAATAAACTATTATTTTTTTAAAAGTCCTTATGACTTACTTCTGAAAAAACTTATTTCATGTTTATTATCATAGGATGTTTCTTCAAATATATCATTATAGTGTTTATCTGTGTCAATATTAAATACATATATTCCCGCTATAACTTCAAATACTATTAGAAGAAGTAATATTTTTGTAAGTTTCATTCTTTACCTCTTGAGTTATAATAAATTTTACAAACACATCTCTTTGCAGCCATTGAATGATCGTCATTAAATCTATATTTTCTAAAAAGGCGTAGTATATTTATCTACGCCTCTTATACATCAAATATCACCTATAATTTAAATACTGCCATTTTAAAAATACATCTTCCCAATATACTCTATATGTCATATCCTTTTCTTTTTCACACCTGTTACCTTTATTATCACACCTCCGTTTATCCACTCTATTGTATAATTATCTTTTTGTAATAACACCTCTAATTGCATATGACATTTCAAATGGTTCTTTATATATCCATTCATTTTTCAACTTTCTTTCCTACTGTAACTCTTGTTCTATTTAGACTAAAAATGGCATCTTCACTTATCTGTTCCAATAGTACTTTATATTTATTGTCCTTTAAGTATATCTCGCTACTATCAACAGATTCACTATATGTTATTAAAACATATATGCTATATATGAATATAGCTAAGATAATAATAATGATCATCAATACTTTGTTTAGAATCTTATTTTTTTATCATTTCGACTTTTATTCATAACTATCTTCCACATCCTTAAAGTATATTCTATATGTTTGAGTTGTTTTTATCTAAGCTGTCAGTATATGAGAATTTTACAAATTCACCGTGCCAATCAATTTTAAAATCAGATTTTTGAGACTTCACTTTTTTTATTGCAACCAAAAACTCATATACTCAAGATAGGTCCATTTTCCATTTTTAAGATAAAAATAAACTATTATTTTTTTAAAGTCTTTTATGACTTATTTCTGAAAAACTTATTTTTATATTTATTATCTTTTTGATGTTTCTTCCAATATACTATTATAGTGTATATCTGTGTCAATATTAAATACATATATCCCCGCTATAATCTCAAATACTATTATAAGAAGTGATATCTTTGTCAGTTTCATTCTTTACCTCTCTGAGTTATTATAAATTTTACAAACACATCTCTTGCAGCCCTTGAATGATCGTCATTAAATTCATTCTTAATTAGTGACCATTTTTTTAATCCCAAAAATTTTTCTTGAGTATAAGTATATACTGTATTTTTAAATAATGTATCGCTCATTTTTCAGTAAATATAGTAAATCTTTTCTTATATCCTTTTGGAATAGTATGATGTAAATGCTAAGATCATATCTTCGTCTTTATATTTATTTGTAAGCTCTCTATATATATTATACGCATCAACATCAGCAAAAAAATATCGTCACTACTAAAAGAATAATTTTTTTATCTCCCAGTAGGGCACTAAATGTATGATAGAACTCACTATATGTCGGAACATAATAATCATTACCATGTTCATTCCTAATTTTTACAATAGTATCATTCATTAAAGTTTGTATATCTCCAGCCCATCCTGAAAGATTATTAATTATATAATCAGGTGTTTGACTATTTAGTATACCACTAAAAAAGCCAGAATCTTCTGCAAAAATATTCTGTATCTAAAATATTGGTATCATACATTAATCCAGTCATTGTTGCTGCCATATGATATACATCAAGAGTTTCAAATTGTTTATTAGCATAAATATCTTTTTAGTTGAAAAATATTTATATAATTCTTCATCCTTACTCTTAACATAGTCGACAAATTTTTGTATCTATCTTTCCACCAGTTCCTGACCATTTTATTTGAAATATAGCTTGGATTAAACTGCCTTGAAAACATAAATACGCCCCATTTATATTTACTAATAGTGTATTTTGAAGAGCTTCCATGAAGATATCCTTTAGAAATTTCTTCTAATTTACCTAAATTGTCTATAAACCTATCATTTAATAAATATCTCATTTTATTTGGATCATCTTTATCCATATCTCCATCTCCATCAGAGTCTTTCTCTCTTGGATTTGAAATCATACACCCTTTGACTCTTACCTTTTTTTCTATCCTTGCTATATTCATATTTTACTTTTACCTCTTCTCCGTCCTTTAAACCATCACCATCTGTATCAGGATTGTCTTTATCAGTTATAATGATTTTCCCATTTAACAGTTTAAAAACTATCTTCATAGTAATCAGGTAATCCGTCCTTATCATTGTCTATAGTTGTATCTATTTTCTTATTGATATTATTAAATGCTTCATCTATCTCCTTTGCTAAGCGAATATAATAATACTTACCTTTTGTATCTTCTGCCAAAGGTTTGAGATGGCTTTTTAAAAAATAATCTGAATTTTCTTTAATTCCTAAAACCTACAGTAAATATCCTTATATCCCTATTTTTTTCGCAGTATTTATTACACCTTCCTTTAAATTTGTATCATCTGTTTCACCGTCACTTAATACTACCATCATTTTAAAAGTATCTTTGTTACTTTTTATCAAAATAAAAGAAAAATGCCTCTGATAAAGCTGTATACATATCAGTGCCACCATCCGAACCAAAATAATCCGAAGTTAGAAATGCTTTTGCTACATTTTTATTTGTTGTAAGTTTCGATGTGAGCAATCTATCTTTTTACCACGAAATCTTACTATCCCTATACCGCTACCTGAAGGCAACTTATCTATTAGATTTCTTGAAGCTTCCTGTCTTTTCGAATTTACTATCATTAATTTCCATACTGCCTGAATCGTCTATGATAAATGCAATATCCACTTTATTATAGTTACTTTCTTCCCATTCATCTTCCCAAGCACCTACCCAAGGGAAAAATTTTATCATAGATGGTTCTGTTAATTAAAAAATATATGTTGAAAAAGTGGTTTACCCTTTGCACTTGCTATGTTTCCTTCCACTGTAGTTGGTAATTCTTCTAAGCTTCCTTCTTTTTTTCATTATAATAGTATATAGTCGGCTCAGCATCACTTGGCTGCCTCGTCTTATCAAATCTAAATGATATTATCGCTTCATCAAAACTTCCATTTACATTAAAAATCATAAGCCATTCCCATATAGCCAGGCATATCTTTAGGGAATAACATTTCGTTATCATATTGTTCTATAGAAAGCGACTGTGCCTGCTCTCCTGATAATGTTATCTTTACACTTGGAGATACTGTATCATTGTCAATTTTAGGTGCATAAGTTATATCAAATTTTTCATTGGCAACAAGGGGATTGAATCCAAGCTTTATTTCTTTAAAAATCATCAAGTCCGTCATTATCTGTATCAATTTTTGAAGGATTTTGTCTTATATTTATAAACTTCCTCTCCATCTTCAAGTTCATCACCGTCAGTGTCCTTATCAAATACACTTGTTTTATTTTCTATTTCTTCTTTATTTTTCAATCCGTCTTCATCATAGTCTTCATCCCCATCATTAATACCATTGGAATCTGTATCGGCAATGAGAGGATTGAACACATCATAAAACAGTGCGAACACTTCAAATGAGTCTGGCAATCCGTCATTATCAGTATCTTTGTCAGTCAAAGATGTGCCTACCAATTCTTCCAAAACATCAACCAATCCATCTGAGTCTGTATCTGTTGTATCATTCAAATTCAAAAAAATTTTTACAATGATTTTTCATATTTTTCAACTGTAAAAATCTCCATCTATACGCTTGTTATTGTCATCATAATATACTGAAATATTGTCTTTTATTTCAGGTAAATTTATCTTATCCCCTGCATTTACTTGTATAATCTTAGGTAGCTCTACTTGAGTTGGAGCATTTATATATTCAAGTTCTACATCATAGGTAAGCCCTGTTATTTTTTTATAAGCGGTACATATCTTATTTGTTTTTCCCATTTAGATAAGAACTTTCTGAAGGTTCATACATATCTTTAAGACCATGCCTACTGTTATATATCCTTGCAATTTTTGCTCCGTTATCCATGTGTTTTTTATATAATTAGCAATTTCTTGTCTTTTCACTGTATTTACATAATCTACATCTTCAATATCTTTTATATATTCTTTTTACTTAATTTTTTTATACCTCTTGTTCTTTTATATCCATCCCATATTACTAATTTTGTCTCCTGATACGCACTGCTCCCCTGCACATCCTTTTTCTTGTAAAACCCTCATTACTGTTATATTCTCTAAATGCTTGCTCTACGCTTTCTTTCCAAGATGAAAAGTCATCATTTCTGTTATATTTATTATCTACTCTGACTATTCCTATCTTTGATAACCCTTCTTCATCCTTTGGTAAATTTTTCCTCTTTCTTTCAAAAATATATTATACAAATAATAGATAAAAATAATTATTATAAGGCAAATATATTAATCTCCGTTTTTGTACCTCATAGGGTTCTATATACTTCATAACTTAACATCTCCTTAGCTACATATTTTTATTATGACAGCTTTTCAACTTAACTTCATTATACTCTTACAATATATAATATTCAAGCAAAATTTTACTTTAAAAATCTCATTACCTTTTTATTAAACTCATGCTATTACCCATAATTATTATCCAATTTGATTTGCATATACTAATACTAAAAAATCTAATAGATAATAGAATAATCATACAATAACTCTATCTTTTGTCTTATGATAATAAAAACCTGACTTGAAATTCCAAATCAGGTTTTTTTAAAATTATTTTATTAAACATTAATGATCTAATGCTTTCATACTTTCAATATAATATTTAAACAAGTCTAATAATTTTATAAGATTTTATTTATATCAGTTCGAGTAATCCATATATTAACAATACTTATAACTCAGCTTTATTTTAAATATTTTTCTTGTAGACATACCGGATATTATAACCGTTGATACATTGTGAAGCAGTGCTGTAGTAGCAGGTGAAAGCACACCAAAAACTCCCAAAAAGTATCAATGCCGAGTTAAAGTTGATTATAAAAGAGTAGTTACTTTCTATTCGCTTGAACAATTTCACTGAAAGCTCTCTTAGAACAATCAAGTCATTTAAATTGCTGGAAAGCAATGTAATATCAGCTACTTCTCTTGCTATGTCTGACGCATCTTTCATAGCTATAGATACATCTGCAACACTTAGTGCAGGAGAGTCATTGATACCGTCACCAACCATAACTACCTTCTTGCCTTGAGATTTAAGTTCTTCAATTATCTTGTATTTTCCGTCAGGCAATACTTGTGAATAACAGTGATTTATCCCTAATTTCTTACAAACATTGTTTGCAACAACTTCATTATCGCCTGTTATCATAACTATATTTTTAAATCCGCTTTCTTTTAGCTTGCAATTACTTTTTAGCCTCTTGTCTTGGAGGATCTTCGATACTTAGTATACCCTATTATCTTATCTCCAAGTGCAAGGAATAGATTTGAATACTGTGCACACTGACTATTTAATATTTCTAATTGTTCCTCTGTCAAAGGCACTTTTTCATCATCTTCAACAAAATGTCTACTCCCTATAAGAGCTCTTTTGTCCGTCAAGTTTTTGAAGCAATACCGTGAGCAACTATATATTCAACTTCTGCATGTTTTTTTCTTCATGCACTATATTTTTCTCTGCAGCTTTTACCACTGCTCTTTGCAACTGAATGCGGGAAATGTTCTTCAAGGCAGGCAGCAATCTTTTAGCACCTCTTCTTGAGAATATCCATAAAAAGGTGTTATTTTTGCAAGAGATGGAGTTGCATTTGTAAGAGTACCTGTCTTATCAAACACTATAGTATCAGCAGTTGCATATTCTTCCAAGAACTTACCACCCTTTACAACTATACTGTTTTGTGAAGCTTCTTTCATAGCTGATATTACTGTAATAGGCGTAGAAAGTTTGATCGCACACGAATAATCAACCATTAGTACAGCTGTAGCCTTGGTAATATTACGTGTAAATAGATATACTCCTGCAAATGTGAGTAAACTGAAAAGGTACAATTTCATCAGCAGTCTTTTGTGCTTTTTGTTGTATTTGAGCTTTTTAAATCTTGCGACTTGTCTATCAAATCTATTATCTTACTTATCCTTGTCTGATTGTCAATTGCACTTACTTCTATATTTATACTTCCGTCTTCCACTATGCAACCTGCAAATACTGAAAGTCCATTGTATTTTCTCACTGGAGCTGACTCTCCTGTCATACTTGCCTCATTTATAAGAGCCTCACCTTTTACAACTGTACCGTCAACAGGTATCATTGAGCCAGTTTTTACAATTACTATATCTCCTTGTTCTACAAGGCTCATAGGCTTTTTGACCTGTGTTCCGTTTTCTTCCACCCATACATAGTCAACATTTATCTCCAAAGACTTTGCAAGTTGTAAGTTGGCTGAACGCATAGTATATTCTTCAAGCAAAGATGAAAAAGTTGAGTAGGAACATTATAGAATTTGCAGTTGAATAATCTCCTGTCATCATTGAAACTGAAATAGAAGTTGCATCAAGAACATTTACATCAAAAATCTCCGTTGATAAGAGAAGCAAGTCCTGACTTAATAAACTTATACGATCTCATAAGTGTTACTATACCTGCCAAAATTTTGTGGTATAATAAGTGGTGTCAGCACCTTTTTGCTACAAGCTTAATCACCTTCGACTTAAACTTCTTGTTAAGTTCTTCCAACTCTTCATCTATAGGATAGGCAATCTGCTCCATCTTTTCTTTTAGTTACATTATCTAAAAAGAGAAATTACCTCAGCCTTACTGTCATCAGAATAATTAATAAGCACAGAGCCGTTGCTTGTGCTTACCTTGACATCACTGATATATTCAAAAGTTTTTCAAATAATCTGTTAATCCCATTGCAGAATACTTGTCAAAGGCACGAGGACCGTATCTTACTCTGATACGACCCTTACCGTCATACACTGTGCTATATTTCATATTATTATGCCTCAACTACTGAAGCTTCTTCATCATAACACAAGTCTTCAGCTTCTTCCTTGATATTTTTGCATATTTTCTTTTTAGGCTTTTTTTGTATCTTCATTGTTTCAGCCATACCTTTTACAACCATCTTGGTACCATGTCGCTCTCAAGCACCTTAGCTGCTACTACTCCACCCTACAAAAGCCAATACTTTACGATTTTTTTAATACTGATAATAACATAATATTCTCCTTTTCTAATTTTACATTTAATGAATATGATAATTAATAATAAAAACCTCATACTTATTATACAACTAAAAAAATAGAATTAATAAATCTTTTTAAAAAATGAATTTTTAGTTTTTTTATTTTTAATTGATAATCATAAGTTATGATTATATTATAAATATTTTTCAAAAAGTCAATAGAAAAATTTAAAAATACATATATTTTTTAATATCATTAATTTTTTTATTTAGTTTTATTTTCTTTTCAATTGATAAAATAATATAAAAAACAGGCTCCAAACTATGAAGCCCTATTACTCAAACTTATATTAAACTAAATAAAAACTAATTTTTATTAAAAAGTGTTATATTTGTATTTTTTTCCTATTTTTCAAGTTGCAACAATAGTATTATATACTTCTATACTTCAAACCCTCTGCCGACAAGTATGCTTTTTACTTCATCAATACTCATATCTACAGCCTTACTTATCAAATCTAAACCTGCTCCATTTTTAAAAGAAGTTTATAAGTGTGTCTATCTTACCTTCTTGTCTACCTTCTTGTCTACCTTCTTTTTCTGCCTTCTTTTCTCCCTTTTCTTCTCCTTCTTTTCTCCCCTTTTCTTCGCCTTCTTTTCACCTCTTTTACCTCATCTTTTAGGAAACTCTCAAATGCCTCTTCTTGTGTCATAAATGCTGTTATCATCTCTTGTACCTCCATTTTTCTATAATCTAAATACTCTTTTAATATCTCATCATCCATACATATCTCTATTGTTCTTTTTACTGCTGTCTCTATATCTTTACATTCTTTTTTTGCTTACTAAATATCTGGGTGAATAGGGATATACTGTCTTAATATACTTTTCTTTACTTCCTGTACACAGTACTCTTACTTTCATATCTATATCTGATATTATGTCATTTTCTACCATGACATCACTTAAGTATAGGTCATGGTCTTGCATTACCTTATCTCCTGTATATACTACAAAGAGTTTTTATCTTGGGGATTATCCTTGGCTTTGTATTGTATAGCTCATTTAGGTTTTTGTTTTTCACTACTTTCTATTATATAGTTTTTAGGGTTTCTGACAGATAAAAACAGTATTCTTAGTACTATATTTGTTGTGTAGGTTGTCTGGGCTTCCATTAGTATTATTATCTCATCTTTTTACCCTAAATCCAAGGTCATTATATATGCCTCTTAGTATTATATTTTGGATTGTTAGTATCTCTATGTCATCTTGGTTTATTTCTCTATCATCATCTATTAGTGATTTGTATAGCTGTATCAGTCTACTTTTTATCTGAGAACAGATCTATGAATAAACTGTCTTTTTAGTGTATAATTGGGTTTATTTTTAGATGACATGACTTTCTCCTAACTCAAATGAACAATTAACAAAAACTATCAAACAACCATACATATAAAAAGCGAGTCATTTGTGTTAACCTAATGCAAACTCTTTATAACTTAATTATATCCTTATTATTAATATTTGTAAAGTTTCAAAAAATGTGCAGATAGAAGTTACAAAAAAATCCATATAATACTATAATAAGTATATATACGACTTTATATAAACTAATATTGAAAACCTATCAAAAAAGCCATGCACTTTTATTAAAGTAAGATTATTGATAGTCTGCAAAAAGTAATAATTTGCTAAAATAACAATATTGGCAATATAAATGGTGATAAGTATAATTTGTCAAAAGCACTAAAATAACCATACTTATTAAAAACTATAAAAAATAGGACTCCTTAAAATGAAGTCCTATTTAGAACATATTTTATATTACTAAACTAAATTGTAATCTTTTTATACATTATTAGTCTTGAATATAATTTTTTTCAATACCTTTCTTGGTTTTGAGCCGTCACTTTTTCCTACTATTCCGTTTTTCTCCATATCTTCTACAATCCTTGAAGCTCTGTTATATCCTATTCTAAACTGTCTTTGTACCAACGAAACTGATATCTCTTCATTTTCATAGGCGAAGTCCACTACCTGCTCATACAAATCATCATCAGAATTTCCTTTTTATCCGTTGCAATCACAATCTCATCAATTTCCTTAGATATCTCCTGTTGAGACTGTTCCAAATCTTCACATGATTGTTCATCTGTACAAAGTCGGTGATTTTTTTCTCCACTTCTTCTTCAGTTAGAAATGCCCCCTGTATTCTGACAGGCTTGTTCATACCTATAGGAGAGTAAAGCATATCTCCTTTTTCCAAGTAGTTTTTTTCAGCGCCACTCATATCAAGTATTGTCCTTGAATCTGTTTGAGAAGATACTGCAAATGCAATTCTTGAAGGTATATTTGCCTTAATAAGCCCTGTAATTACATCTACTGACGGTCTTTTGTGTCGCTACTACAAGATGTATTCCACAAGCTCTTGCCTTTTGTGCAATCCTACAAATGGCTTCTTCTATCTCTTTAGGAGCTACCATCATCAAATCAGCAAGTTCGTCTATTATTATGACAATTCTTGGTAATTTTTTTCATCATTTTTTTCTTGTTATAACTCACTATGTCCTTTGATTTACTCTGTGCAAAAAGAGCATATCTTTTTTTCCATTTCATTTACTGCCCAGCTTAGTGCTGACGGAGTTTTCTTCATATCAGTAACTACAGGTATGATTAGATGTGGTAACTTATTATATATTGAAAGCTCCACTACCTTAGGATCTATAAGTATCAGTTTGACTTCTTCAGGCGAATAATTGTATATGATACTGCATATTATAGTGTTGATACATACTGACTTCCCTGAGCCTGTAGAACCGGCTATAAGCGCATGGGGCATCTTTTGTAATATCGGATAAGATAACCTCTCCTGATATATCCTTACCCATAGCAAATACTATATTGTAGTTTTCTTTTTATCCATACCTACTTGAATAGTTTCTTTGAAGCTCACAGTTTGGCTTGTTTCATTAGGTATCTCTACTCCGATGTATGACTTACCGGGTATCGGAGCCTCTATTCTTATAGACTTAGCTGCAAGAGCAAGTGCCAAATCTTCGGTAAGATTAGTAATTTTACTGACCTTAGTACCTACTTTGGGTTTAACCTCATACCTTGTGATTGTAGGTCCAACCGCTATATTTTTCAACATTTACCTCTACCCCGAAACTTAGCAATGTCTGTTTGAGAAGTTGTGCCTTTCTTATTTTTTTTCAGCCCTGTCATATACAGGCACCTTTTTCATATTCATTTAGCAATGTTATCGTTGAGGTACATAAGGTCTTTTTGACTTCTTGCAGATAGACAACTTCCTCTTCTTCATTTTCATCATTTTCTGCAACATATTCTACATTATAGTAATCTTCATCACTATTTCCGTTACTAAGAACTTGATTATTCTCCTGAGATTTTTTTCATCTATATTTGTTTTTTTCATCTGCAGTTTCTATCACATTATCCACTATTTGTGTCTTGGGATTTTTCTTCATTTTCACCTTGAGTTACACGCTTTTTATATTTTTCATATAGAGCATCTACCCTTTTTAAAAAGAAACTTCATCTTCGTTGTCTTTTATTTTTTTCCGCTAGCATTTTTCAGCTACATTATCCACTTTTTGAATTTTCTATATTAATATTTTGTTTTTCTTTTTCTAATATCATCTGAAAAAGTAATTGACTTTTTCTTGCTTATTAAAGCTTTGTTTCATCGTCAAATCTTATAAAGTTCTTTCTTCTCTTTTATTCCATACTCAATATCTGATACATCCATAAAATGTTCATCAATCAAACTTTCATCAACAACAACTCTGGCTTTGTGTTTTTGCTTTTTCTTTTTCTTTCTTTTCTTTCTTTTTGAGTACGGCTCTTTGCTCACTTTTTCCCTTTTTATGAAGTCAACAGCATTTTTGCATAGCACTATATACCATATCCTCTTATACTTGAGCAAAATGTATAAAAAAAGAAATCAATATAAACAACACTATTCCTGCGGTTCCTATCATCTTGAAAAAGATATATGCCACAAAGTAAGGCACTATACCTGTACCCTGCTTATTCATTGCAAGAGATATAATATTATTCACAGTGTCAAAAGAAATATTTGCATTTTCCGCCATTACACGAATATTCATAAACACATATAAAAAAATACACATCAGAAAAAAATATTACAGCATCAAACTTATTGATTTTTGCATAAGAAATTTTTCTTAGATGTCAAGTTATAAATGCCTAAAACTATACATGACATGAATATAAAGTATGAAAAAGCCGAAAAAGCATCAATATGAAATATTTTAGCCCACCACCTATGATACCTACATCAGGTAATAAAAGCATGACTGTAAATACAATCCCAATTAGCACAAGAATTAGAGATATTGTATTTTCACTTAAGTTTCGAGTATTTTTTTCTTCTTTTTAGATTTAGCCTTTGTTTTTTTAGATTTTCCAGCCATAATACACCCTTTAAACAATGTGAGCTTTTTCTTAGTTTCTAAAGAAAAGCTCACATTTCTACAGTATTTTTATAACAACACTTTTTCTTGAAAGGTTAAGTCTGCCTTGAGCGTCTATCTCAGTAAGTTTTACTTCTACGCTATCTCCTTCTTTGAATAGGTCTTCAACCTTTGCAACTCTTTGTTTATCCATTTGAGAGATGTGAAGTAGACCTTTCCTTACCCGGTAAAATCTCTACAAATGCACCAAATTGCATTATCTTTGTGATTTTACCACTATAAGTCTTGCCCACCTCAGGCTCTGCTACAATCCCTTCGATTATAGATTTTTGCCTTCATGCACATTTCTTGATCGTTTGAAAGTATAGATACTCTTCCGTCATTGTCGATGTCTATTTTTTTACACCTGTTTCATCTATTATCTTGTTTATTACCTTACCTCCTGAGCCTATTACTCTCTAATCTTATCAGGATTTATCATCATATTTATTATCATTGGAGCGTAAGGTGATAGAGTTTCTCTTAGCTTATCTATTACTTTTTCATCTCTCCAAGTATGTGAAGTCTCACCGTCTCTTGCCTGTGCAAGAGCTCTTTTTAATATATCTTCATCTATACCTGAAATCTTAATATCCATTTTGAATAGCAGTAATTCCCTTTTTCAGTACCGGCAACCTTGAAGTCCATGTCTCCTAAGAAGTCTTCCATACCTTGGATGTCAGACAATATCACTACATCTTCCTCGTCTTTGATAAGTCCCATTGCAATACCTGCGACCATATCTTTCATAGGCACACCTGCATCTAATAGACAAAGTGTACTACCACAAACTGATGCCTGTGATGTAGAACCGTTAGACGACATAACTTCCGATACTACTCTTATAGTATAAAGGGAACTCTTCTTCTGAAGGAAGAAGTGGCTCTATAGCTCTTTGAGCAAGTGCACCGTGACCTATTTCTCTTCTTCCGGTCCTCTTGATGCTCTTGCTTCACCTACTGAATAAGCAGGGAAGTTATAGTGATGCATATATCTTCTTTCTTCTTCTTCATCAAGCCCGTCAATAGTTTGAGCCTCAGATAATCCTGCAAGTGTAGCCACAGAAAGCACCTGAGTTTGCCCTCTTGTAAATATCGCACTTCCGTGAGTTCTTGGCAATACTCCTGCCTCGCACCAGATAGGTCTGATTTCTTCTTGAGCTCTGTTGTCCGGTCTTACCTTATCTTTTACTATCATATTACGCACTTCTTTTTTTGTGATACTATATATTACTTCATCTACATCCTTCATATTATCAGGGTATATTTCTTCAAAGTACTCCATAGTCTCATCTTTAACTTTTTCCATATTTTCTTGGCGTTCTTGTTTGTCAACAGTCTTTATAGCATCCTTCATCTTTTTGACTTGCAAATTCAGTTACAGCTACCTCTACTTCTTCAAGAGGTTTGAATACAAAATACTCATCTTTTTCTTTGCCTATCTCATTTGCAATACCTTGGACAAAATCACATATCTTCTTAATCTCTTCATGAGCAAAAAGTATGGCATTTAGCATCACTTCTTCACTTACTTCATTTGAACCTGCTTTCAACCATCATTATAGCATCTTTTGTACCTGATACTACAAGATACATATCAGATTTTTTTCCCTTTGTTCAAAAAGTGGGATTGATTAAAAAACTGACCATCTACAAGTCCTCACGGAAACAGAGCCTGTAGGTCCGTTGAAAGGTATTGAAGATATGCTAAGCGCAATTGACGAACCTATCATAGCTATAGTATCAGGATTGTGATCAATATCCACAGAAAGCACAGTAGCCACTACCTGTACATCATTTCTATAACCTTTTGGAAACAAAGGTCTTATAGGTCTATCTATAAGTCTTGATGTAAGTATAGCTTTTTTTCAGAAGGTTTGCCCTCTCTTCTTATGAAACTGCCGGGTATTTTTTTCCAGCAGAATATAATTTTTCTTCAAAATCAACACTTAGAGGAAAAAAAGTCTATTCCTTCCTTTGGTTTAGCAGAGTTTGTAGCTGTAACAAGCACTACAGTATCACCATATCTAAGTGTACAAGCTCCGTTTGCCATTTGAGCCAGTTTACCTGTTTCCACAGTTAATGTTCTGCCTCCTAATTGCATTTCAAATATGTTGCTCATCGATAACTCCATTTCTAATATAGTTTAAATTTTCAGCTTGGATTTCTTTTTTGGTCGCTACATTTATATCTTTCATCTTAATCTGCCATTTATGTCAATATTCTTATCTTACATGACATCAAAGGCAATCAGTATATCAATAACACCTAATAATCAGCATAGTATCTGACTTTTTACGCCTTATTTCATAACATATATGACTTTTTAAATGGGTTTTATAGTTAAAACCACTTTAAAAAACCATACAAGATATGATAATAAAGCATATTTAACACGACAATAAAATCTCAAAGCTATTTAGATTATAATCTATGACATTTTAACGGTTTATTGTGCACAACCACATCCATTAGTTTGACATAGTAAAAAAGAGCAGGTTAGTCCCGCTCTTTCCAAAGGTTACTTTCTTAGTCCAAGACTCTTTATTAATGTATTGTATCTGTCAAGATTTTTATCCTTAAGATATCTAAGCAAAGATCTCCTGTGTCCTACCATTTTCAAAAGACCTCTTCTTGAGTGGTGGTCCTTCTTGTGGAACTTAAGATGTTCGTTCAATTCATTAATTCTTTGTGTAAGTAGTGCTACTTGAACTTCCGGAGAACCTGTATCTCCTTCTTTTTATAGCATACTTCTTAACAATTTCTGTTTTTTTAATTCCTTTGTCATTTTTACACCTCCAAAAATTTATACAGTCAATGCCAAGTGTAAAGTAGGTGTCACTATACACATAGCAAAAACTAAAATACATTAGAGATTTTAACATACTTTTTATATAATGTAAATACATTTGAAGAAAGAAATATTAAAAGGAATTAAAAAGCTAATCCACAAAAAAATATGGTTTAATTTTTAATTCCTTTGTTTTTAACATCATTATATTATGATTTTTTTGTTAGTCAAAATATCTTTTGATATAGTCTTTACCACTGTCTTATCAGGTAATTTTATTATATTTACTCCTTATCACTTTTCAAGAACAAATATACTTCCAATGTCTTGTAGTTTTGGGCTACCTCAAACTGTGGCTTAAGTTTTCCGTTTACAGACTTACTTGCTTGATAGTAGTAATAGTTACCCTCAGGAAGTTCCTTCTCATATTTTTATCTATTGAAGATTTTCTCGTGTAGGTAAAAAGACCCAAGAGATGTGTCCGATGCCTTGATGTCACTTATCATCTTAGTAGTAGCTATTAGTTGAGTAGTAGCATTTCTACCGTTGACAACATAGTCACTTATCTCTTTACCGGCTGAATACTTCACAATATCCTTCTTACCCTTTGCATCTACAGGATAAAAAAATACACATCATTTGTATAGATATTCAAATAGAAAAATCCTTTAATCTTATTTGCTTCAACACCTCTTTTCGTTAGAACGAAATACAAAAGTATGTCCCGTCAACCATGAATTTTTTTCATTTTTCACATCTTCTGTTATAGCATAAGTAAAATTATACTTATCAGCATCTTCACCCATTGATTTTTCAAAGTTTCAGTTGTATTTTTAAGTTCAAACTTAGGGAGTATCTTTCATATTTTTCTTCTGAATTAATAAAAGATTTTGAGTCTTATAATTCCAATACAACTTCAAGTCCGTTACATCTTTTAATCATCGCAAGAGGAACCATCATCTTTCCGTTTTGAACAAAAGGACGAAAAGTTGTAGCTCTTTTTGCACCGTCAACACTTATAAGATTACTTCCATTTTTCAAAACCATACACAGTCTTATCAGTAGTAATTGTAGCTGTCTTAGTCTTAGAATCATAATCATATATACCTCCAAGAGCTACAGATAGATCTTTAGCATAGATATATGACCTCTCATCTTTTTATTACTACCGGAGTAGAGTCTTTAATTTTGTAGTTATTCATATAGATTGATTTGTCGGCACTTGCAAAAAGTAAGCGGTATCATCGCTATAACCAATGACATCACTATTTTTCAAAAAACCTCATACATTCACCTCATTGTGTAATTCTCATAAAATAAAAACCACATCTTATTTAAGATGCGGTAAATTTTGATTAGTTTTCCGGTGAGAAGCTGTCTTTTTCAACTCCACACATAGGGACATACCCAAGAATCAGGCAAATCTCAGAAGCTTGTTCCAGGTGCTATACCATTGTCTTCATCGCCTATAGCCGGATCATAAACATAACCACATACATCACATACATATTTTTTTGCATAAAAAAATACTCTCCTTTAATTTTATTTATATTTAATAAATCTTCCGTATTCGTTTTTCATTAATACCATGTAAAAATTATTTTTAAAACGAAAAAAATTATACTTTTTCAATATAATTTATCTAAAATCATTCTAAAAACATCTAAATACTAATCGAAAATAAATAATTAGTATACAGTTTTTACTTAAATGTTAATGAAAAAAATATCAAATCTTCTATACCCTGTATTTTTTTGCAAATAACAATGTGAATTTAAAATAATCAAAAATTTACTTAGGTACATACTACTATAAAAATTAAAATTTTTTGCAACAAAAAAATTACAATTTGTAATATTTAGTAATAATTAATTTGTGATATTTCCACTTATTTCAATAAAGCAAAAGTTAAAAATAAGTTTACATTTCAAATTAAATTATAGTCAATAATTAAATAACAACATAATTTTTTTATTTTTCATAAAAGATATTGACATTTTTGTATTAAGTGTACTATTATAGATATGACACTTAATACAATTATTTTAATTAATACTTATAACTATATAGATTTGATATAAGTATTACAAAAAGTAATTCTACATAATCTTATTAATCATTTTTAAGTATATGGAGGTAATTATGAGTATTGCAAGTTTGATAAAACTGATTTTAATTGGAGCAGGAATGTTTTTTTACTACAAAAACTATAGAAGAAGAAAACGGGCTTTATATAAGTGTACCTATAATTGGCATTGCTGCCATGCTATTAGGATTAGCTTTGAGCCTTGATCCTATTTCAGAGAATATATTTTTCCTTATGTTTTATACATTCTTGTATTTTTCTCTTGCATTTATGGCTCAGACAGAACCGATTATTTCTATTTCTGTAATAAATCTTTTAGCTGAATTAGGAGGTAGATTCGGATTTTTAAATCCGTTTATTCCATTAATAGTATTTATTATTTCCACATCAGCCTTTTTATGCACTTCAGTATGTGGATGTCGATTTTGTTTTTGCCTTGTTTAAATTCTTTTTTAGTAACTGTAGTTTTTCCTTATAATTTGGTATTTTCTACGCCCAATAGTGTTCATCTTCTTCTATCACAACTTACCTCATTTTCTGATATAAATATAAAAAATATCCCTTTTTATATGTACTTACACCCCATAGAACTAAGCATAAATGTAAATCGAAATTTATCCAAGGAGTACATCTCATGAAAAACAAACGATTGATTATTTTTGATTTTATTCCTATTGATATTAATTATCATAGCTCTACTTGATAACAAAGAGTTTCAATCAATAATCAAAAAATTTCCAATCTATCAGCAAGAACAGTGACCTAAAAATTGAAACTAACCTCCATGTATCAGAGATACCTTATCATACAATTAATCCGCAAAAAGCAATGATGCTACTTGATGATGAAAAACAATAAACAAGATGCTACAGGCAGATATGCAAATATAACTCCTGATAAGGCTATAGATTGGAGAACATTTGATAATTTTTACTGATAGAAAAAGCACTATAACAGCATTTGAAATGTTTAAGAAGATAACCTTAGATGGAAATAAAATAACTCTTCCTACATCCATCAAAGATTTGGGTGATGAATATAGTGAATTTGAAGATGTTGAGTATTCCAAAAATAACAAAGGATATGTTATGCGTGAGAATAAATAACCAAAAACAATGTTGATTTTTATATCATATATAGATAAATTTGGAAAAATTAGATGAATTAGACGAATTTTTTTAGATCTATATCTTTACCCTATCATCGGCAAGTCCAATGAAATCCCCTACAAAAATAAAAAAACTGCTTTCCCTATTGTTATTACTATTTTAAAGGACAATGAGAATTATTTGGAAGCTCAAATGGATACACAGGATAAGAGTATAACAGATTTAAGATCAAATGACTTATATATTCTAAATGGTACAGCTGATATAAGAGTGGACGGTATAGGGATTGGAAATACATTTAACGAAATGTATGCAAAATTCGGTATGCCTTCTTATGTATCTCAATCATCTGACACCACAGTAATTTATAGATTTACTGATGCTTTTGGAAAATGGATATGTTGTTGAATTTACACATGACAAAAAACACTACCATAGACGGAAAGCAAGTCTATACAAAGCCTAATATAATAACGCAAATCCATATCTTCTTTTTATAAAAAGATTAGAAAAATCTTAAAAACAGTTTAAATATATTGAATTTTTAACTAATTTAAAAATAGTGATTCACTATTTTATGCTTATTATCTAAAAATTTACAAATTCTTGAAATATGACAAAAATCAAAAACAAAAAGGAGAGTTTTTCATGATTAAGAAAGTTTTAATACCACTCTTAATATTGTTGGTAGTCCCTTATAGGCATAGTATTCTATTTTTAAAAGTCCAAAGCTTCTAACTAAAAGCAGCGACTTAAAAATTGAAACGGATTTTAGTGCGGTGAAGAATATAGATATCAATATTCAGTGAGTAAAAATAGAGACATGTTACAAAAACAACGATGGTCAAACAGCTACAGGAAAATACGCAGATATCACAAATGACAATAAAATAAGATGGGATAAACCTGCTACTTACAAATACACTCCCAAGACAGAAGAGATGTTTAAAAATAACATTAAACGGTAATTCAATGACTTTTTCCAACATCAATTGAAGATTTAGGGCGAAGAATACAGAGAATTTTCAAAGGTAGATTTAGTAAAAATTAAAAGACATGAATACTGTACTTTTTAAAAAATACTAAGAATAATTATAGGTTTTTTTAGCTGTATACTTTGATGGTAAAGCTAAAAATAAAAATATAGAAACAGATATCGACCCCTTTGTAACTATAGATGTTATGAAGGATGATGACTATATCATGGAATTATACTGGGATGTAAATAATAAGACTACTACATGTATTGCATCAGGAGATAGCTATGCTGGTATAGGAACAGCTGATATAAGGGTAGACGGCATAGGTGTTGGAAATACATTTAATGAAAATGTATGAAAAAAATTCGGATCTCCATATGCAATTTATGTATCAGATGATAAAATAGAAGTAGATTACACATATGAAGATAAAATCCGAAATTACTATAGTATACAGTTTAATCACCTGCCTAAATTTTGAAAAATGATTTTAAATCCTCAGACTTTAAATATATAGAAACAAAAACCGAATATCATAACTTCAGTTAGAATTTATTGCGATAAAGCAAAAATAAGATTGTAATTAAAACTATTTACTATATACTATATAATTTATAATTAAATATATATTATTGTTAACTCTCTAAAAAAATATAAATAAGAAAGTCCCACTGATATTCAATTAAATGATGAAAAAGTTCATTTATATTAATTAAATTTAAGAAAACAAATACACAGTCAATATCTACCAACTTAAACGAATATCAGTATTATAAATACAAAAACAAAAAGACTAAGTAAGTGAAAGTTCTCGAAAGGAGGAATAATCTTGATCCAAGTCGATGTCAGAAGCAGAGTACCCATATACGAACAGATTGTAAACAGTTTTTAAACAGATGACTATGAGCGGTATACTCTCCCCTGATGAAAAACTACCGTCAGTGAGAGAATTATCCCAAGAGCTGACCATTAATCCAAATACGATACAAAAAGCGTATCAGGAGCTGGAGCGTCAAAACATAATCTACACCAAAAAGAGGTCAGGGAAGTTTTGTCAATCCTAATATCCAAGCTCATAAACAAGGAGGAAAAAGATGGAAGAGCTAATAGAAGAAATCAAGAGAATAATAGTTGAAAGTATGTATTTAGGAATATCAAAGGAGAAATTTTTGGATATTATTAATTCAGCATACGAGGACAACATTATACAAGAAAAAAAGTAAATTTTTCTATGACTTAAGTTTTTATCAACTTTAACAAAAGAGATTTATCTCAAATATCAAAGTAAAAAAACTTATTATTTAAATAAATTTTAATATAACTGATTTTAGCATTAGAATGTAGTATAGTTACAACATTTGATATTTTCAAAATTTAAATAAAGAGGTGATACCATGATTCAAGCCCAAAAATGTAAGCAAGTCTTATGAGTCAACTCCTGTGATTAACAATATAGATTTAGAGTTAAAACAAAGCTCTATCTACGGTCTTATCGGTGCTAATGGAGCCGGAAAGACTACCTTGATTAAGACTCTTTGCGGTATATACGCCCCTGATAGAGGATATGTTAGACTGCATGACAAAGATGTATATAAAGACAGTGAAATAAGACAAAATATAGCCTATGTACCTGATAGCATAACATTTTACAATACTTTTTACTGTCAAGGATATGAAGGATTTTTACAAATCTATATATAAAAAAATGGGACGAGAAAAGATACCAAACTTTAAGAGAGGTATTTACATTTGATGAGAAAAAGAATAAAACACCTGTCAAAAGGTATGAAAAACTCAACTTTTACTCTTGATTGCTCTTTTCTTGTAAACCGAAGTAATATTAATGGATGAACCAACATCAGGACTTGATCCATTCATAAGGAAAGAAGTGCTTAATCTCATAGTACAAGATGTATCTTCTTGTGGCACATCTGTACTGATATCCACTCATAATGTTGCTGAATTAGAGCAAATATGCGATACTGTAGGATTTATTGATAAGGGATATATCAAGGTACAGCAAGATATGGAAAATCTAAAAACATCTTATAAGAAGATACAAATTGCATTTAAGGATGATATGAGCGAAGAATTTAAAAAAAGAGTTCAATCCATATATTTCTAAAAAAACATGGCAAGATATATGAAATAATTATAAATATGGATTATGCTCTTTTTGAAACAAGTGTAAAAATATCAACCGCTTTTTGTCGAACATATAGATATGACTTTAGAAGAGATATTTTTGTTTAAGATGGGAGATGATAATCATGTCAAACAAGTCACTATTTAATAAAACACTTATAAAAAAAGACCTCAAGATACTTTCCCTATTTTTGATTGCAAATATAATTTTATTGATATTTGCACTTCCCTTTTCATATTCACAAGCGACAATTTTGCTTAGAAATGGTAGCCTTTCCGATTTTTACCAATGGTGTTAATACCATTTTCTACAATCAGAAAAATCTGTTTCCAATATTAATTTTTAGTTTCTAATATTACTGCGATTACACTTTTTGCATCAGAAAAATCTAAAAAAGTTTGGAGCTTCTTGTTTTCACTTCCATTTACAAGAAAGCAGATTTATTTTTAATAAGATAGCAGTAGGTTTTATTGTAAATGTTCTTCCCAATGTAGTCTTGCACCTTATCAGCCTTGTCATAATACTATCAGAGCCAATGACAAAGCCATTTTTCAATATTGATACCTACATTTTTATCATTGCTTTTTAATATATCCTTGCAAATGGTAGTATTTTCTTACTTTACTGTTATATGTATGTTGTTTGGCAACAAATTTGCAACCTTGTTTTGCGGATATGTATTTACTTTTATGCCTGTAGGACTTGTAATTATGTTTTGAATTATTCTTAGATACGGGTGTTACATTAGCATCAAATGAAATCTTATATAACTTCACACCATTTTTTTCATCTTGCTTAAGTCCTTTTGCAGTTAAATACGGATTTTTAAGACTTTTTCGGATACTGCATTATATTTACTATAGCAGGTATGGTATTGTTTGACATGACAAAGATGGAAAAAGCTCTGAACTTTTTGACTTTCAAAAAACTGAAATCATATTTAGAGCAGGAGTTCTTATTTGTAGCGCTATTTTCTTTTCTATATTTGTTCAATCTATATTTTTTTGTCTTTTGGACCGTTATCGTTTATTGCCAAGGTATTAGGCTTTATTGTAGGAGGAGCGTTTGGTTTCTTCATACCTAATAGAGCTATAACAAAGTCAAGAGCTGCATAAAAGGAGGCAAGAATAAATTATGAAAAAAATACGGTAATCTTAACTGTAGCTTTCATCTTATATTTAGCTATATGCTTTACTTTCAAAACTGATGATTTTGTTAGTTTCAGCACAATAGGTAAACAAGATATCTCAACTAAAGGAGATTATACCAATGCTTTCAACGAAGATTTTATGAAAGCATACTATAGTGCAAATTCAGATGTTGAATATACATCTTATATCAGGAAGATAAATCTCTTATACCTTTTTGATTTAGGAAAAATTATTACTATTCTTCATCAAAATATGATGATATTATTGCAAAAGATACATCTATATATATCTTTCCTTTAGAACAAGCTGATGAAATGATTAAAAAAATATAATATTAAAAACCCAAAAAATATTGACTGGAGCAAGACTAAGTATCAATTTCCTTTTGAAAATGAAAAGTCTCAATCTTTGCTAAGAGATTTTTAAAAAGAAAAATACCCCTAAGATAATATCTACTGACAAAAACGGTAACCCTGTATATGACAGCTCACCTGATAGTGTAATACTATATACTTTAAAAGATGAAATTCAAGGATTTATCTATGTAGATTCAAGACTTGCAGATATGAGAAATCTACTTTCAACTCCTAAACTTTCAAATGACGCACTAAAATCAAATTCACTTATTATAGTAAAAATCTCCAACAACAGATTTTGCAACTAAAAAAATCAGGAAACTCTGTATATTTGGATTGGGCACCTACTGAAACTGAATACTAGGTATAAAATTTATTTAAGTCTTAAAAAAACAGTATTAAAGCTACTACTCTTAAATTTATATTCTAATACCTTTGACTTACTTGATTTAAATTCAAAAACAATTTATAATACTTGGAGTTTATGTTTAAACTTAGTAGGTATCTAAGTAATTTGATTTTTATTTTAAATAAAGTTTAGTCTAATTTGTAATTATATGGAGGTATGAAATGAAAAAATAGATTTAAGAAAAATAAGTCAAGGAGCACTTAGCGGTCTTGAAATTATAATAGACAAAGAAACTGGAGTAAATTATCTCTTTAGATTATCAGGGTATTCTGGAGGTCTTACAGTATTGTTAGACGCTGAAGGCAAACCTGTAATAACTCCAAAAAGTGAAAATTGATAAATTAGATTAATTTTCTATTAAAAAGTTGCAAATTCTACAGAGAACTTGCAACTTTCTTTTTATACTAAACTCTATTTAAACTATGGATTTTATCAATTCTAAACTTGAGATAGGCTATAGAATATCTTTAGTTAATAAATATTCGGTGTATCATCTTTTTATGATATATTTCATTATTCTATTAGATTTTTAGTATTAATTTTTATCTTAGTTTTTCAATTAGGAATTTACTTTTTTTCCTATAAATCATATAAAAATAAGAATGGCAAGAAGTTACTTAATTATAATTTTGTATTGGTATTATATTTTCGAAATTTCAATAGTTTTAAACTTATATATCTTGGATTTTACCTAGTTTTATATTGATTTTTAAGTTTAGATACAATTGTTAATTTGAAAATTTTTGTATATTAATCTCATACTATCCACAGCTTTATAATTTCATATATTATACTTATGAATATTTTTCATAGAATAATTTATGATTTTCAAATAAGTTTTTTTAGTATGAATTACATTTTATGAAAGGGAGTAGAGTATGAAAAAATTTGAATATCGATATTTGTTGCGGGGCAAGATGTACGATGATGGGCGCTATAGATTTGCTTGAGAAAGCTGAGAGTTTTCAAATCAGTATTTCCAAAATGACAACATAATAATCCAAGCTGTGCCCTGTACTCAAGAATGTAAGAGCCAAAATGTAGCTCCTATAGTAACTGTAGGAAATGAAAAATTGTTAAAGGCTACACCTCAAAAACTTATGGAAAAAATGATGGAGGTCTTGAGATAAATGAAAGAAAACTACACCCCACTAATACAACTAAGAAGAATGGTCTTTGTTGAAATAGCAAAGATGGGTTATGATGACAACGAAAAAATTAGCACATAACATAGAAGAAGCAGTGTATACAATACTTCCGGTGAGGTTGCACAATATAGAGAATCTATATACAAGGAAAGAGCAATAATTGGCGAAAGAATAAGAATGGCTTTGGGGATGAAGATGAGAGCTCAAGATGAGTATTCCAGATTATCTGACGGCTGCGAAAAGATAATAAAATCTGAAAGAATAGTCCAAGATGAATTGGTACAGGTAATGCCTTTTTGCTTGTGAGGCCTGTCCTACAAAGACATACAGAGTAACAAACAACTGTAGAAAAATGCCTTGCTCATCCATGTATTCAAGTCTGTCCTGTCAACGCCATATCTATGGGAAAAATACTCTACTATTATAGATGAAGAAAAGTGCATACGATGTGGCAAATGCAAAGATAACTGTCCTTATAATGTTATAGTGTTTTTGACAGACCTTGCGCTGCAGCCTGTGGTGTCAATGCTATAGAGTCTGATTATCTTGGAAGAGCAGTAATTAATCAAGATAAGTGTGTTACTTGGGAATGTGTCTTGTAAACTGTCCTTTTGGAGCAATTGCAGACAAGACAGAAATATTCCAGCTTATCCAAGCAATTAAAAATGGTGAAGAAGTCCATGCTATACTTGCACCTGCCTTCGTAGGACAATTCGGTCCTTTGGTCAGTCCTGACATGATAAAAGAAGGTATAAAAAGACTTGGATTCAAATCTGTTGTCGAAGTTGCTCTTGGTGCTGATATTGAGTCAATCCATGAAGCTGAAGAATTTATAACTGAAGTACCTGATACATTGAAATTCTTAGGTACATCTTGCTGCCCTTCATGGTATCTGCAGCTACAAAAAAACTTCCCTGAATTCAAAAATATAAGTAGCTCTGCAACTCCTATGGTTGCAACAGCAAAACATATAAAAGAAGACCACAAAAAAGCAAAGATTGCCTTTATCGGTCCTTGTATAGCTAAAAAGACAGAGGCTTCTCAACCTCACCTTAAACATCTAATCAACTTTGTTATTACATTTGAAGAGCTGATGGGTATGCTTGTTGCACAAAATATTGACTTTATGTCATTAAAGGATTCTCCGAAGGTGAGAGATGACGCATCTACATCAGGTAGAGGATCTGCATCTACAGGAGGTGTGGGCTCAAGCTATAGTAAATACAATCCACAAGGTAGAACCAAACTATGAAGTCAAGACTTTTGCAGCAGACGGTCTACATGAGTGCATGAAGATGCTTAAAATGGCAAAGGCAGGAAAATATGATGGCTATCTACTTGAAGGTATGGGCTGTCCCGGTGGCTGTATAGGTGGTGCAGGAACTCTTGCTCCTATCCAAAAAAATCAGGAAGAGAGCTTTGAAAAATATAAAAATGCCTCTCCATACTTTACTGTACAGGATAACCCTTTGGCACCTAAGCATTATGGACAATAGAAAATATTGGAGCTCAAAATGAAAAAGTAATACTGTTGATTGTTCTACTTGCATTATTGGTAATAAGCGTAGGTATTTTTTTGCGGCACATAAGCTTAACTCTCCGCACTTAGACGACTATTCACAAAGTGAACATATACTGATAAGCAAACTTGAAAAAATGGATAAGGGCAATATAGATGTTACTAAGATTTTTGCTTATAATGGATTTTTTAGCAGTAAGTCTACATTTAAGACAGAAGATGAGATATTTAACTATTTAAACAGCCTTACTCCAAAATTTAAAATTTGGTTTGAAAAATCTTATCAACACTAATCCCAAGCTTTCTTTTATAGCAGGCGGTTCTTTTCGATATGAGTTTAGAAGCAAGTATATCAACGGAGTATATTATATAGACAGTATCTCTGTCAACTTTTCAGGCACATATGCATTGACAAAAACAGTGGGATGACACAAAAAGACTTGAAGACATTGCAAAGAGTATCCCAAGTGACAGCAGTGATGTACAAAAAAAGTAAGACTTGTAAATGAGTATCTCTAAAAATACAAATTATGATGTTGATACTTATAAACAATATATGCAAGATTACACATCAATCACAAATTTTAAGCCATTTACTCCTTATAATGTGGGTAATGGTGGAGTGGCAGTATGTGAAGGTTATTCTAAGGCAGCAAGTTTTATACTAAAACTATCTTGGCATTGAGACAAGAGTAGTAACATCAGCAATGCAAAACCATGCGTGGAATATAGTAAAAAAATAGGCGATAAATGGTATAATCTCGATATCACATGGAATGATGAAGACGGTGGAAACCATGACATATCTGAAAAATATCTTCTAAAAATCAAATGATGCTTTGGTTTCAATGTCTCAAGTCAGAGCATAAGATACTTGATGAAGAAGGCTATGATGTAACTGATACAAAGTATGACAGTTTGTTTAAAGGCAAGTTCATATCTTCATCAAGCGGAATATACAACTTAGAAGATACAGATGTAAATAGTATATCTGCTGCAAAGTTTAGGGCTGACTAAGTATAATGATGCGACAAACAAGGTAGATGTTTTGATAAATAACGCATTTGGATATTTTGATGACTATGTCGCAAATATAAACTATGAAAAATACTATAAATATCTATAGTATGGACAATCCCAAAAAGTTATTGCAAGCATTAAAAAAATAAGGATTTCAAACAATTTAACAACAACGGCATTTCAAATATCATAATTAGAAATATAGAACAGTCAGATAACAATATAGTGATAACCTATGATAAGATTACATCTGACAGTATTTCTAACTTCTACGCTGATAACTATGAACATACAGCGTCAAGCAAGATGTTATAAATGCATTATTATTAATAATTAAATTAAGGATAATATTTTTAAAACCTTTATGATTGTTGTAGTAAGATAAATACTATTTCTATTTTTGTTTGACATTTGTTGTTGTCTATCTTTTTAAACTAATATTTTTAATTTTTAAAACTTATAAATACAAACTCTTTGAATCTCTTGAGTTTTGTATTTTTATATTATACTAAAAAAACTTTTAAAAAGCCATGTTATTTATGTTACAAAAAAGTTACTTAGAAATTTCTAAGATATCAAAAATTCATTTAAAAATATTATAAATGGTGATTAATATTAAAATATAGGACTATTTTACGATTGAATTTTTCACTTTTTTTAGTATACAATCATGTACTGATAATAGAAAAATTATAATTGACTGCTATTAAAAGTTTTTTTGTTTATTTCTACTAAATCTAATAAAAATAATAACTATTCTAAATTAAAATGCCATTGATAATGACATACTAAATCAGTTACATTTTTAATTTAATACCGTATAGATTTTAATTTTTGATTAAATAAATACTATAATAACAGCTGATAAAAAAATAATCACTAATCTTTACCACTTACTCTTATTTACTTGATATTTAAATGTATTTTACTATAAGATATTAAAAATTACAGGCTCATTTAATGTTAAAGTTATATAGTTGTCATATAATTTTAAAAATTTTGATTTCAGTAAAAATCATTGAATATTAAATTTTTAAAAAGCAAGTTTATGCTAATCATTACTCATACGCAATTAAATACTAATATTTATTTGCTATGTAATTTAGGTTTAGTGTCACTTAAAACTAAACTTATATTGAAAAATGTACAAAAAATAACTGTCTCTTCATGATGATTTTAATGTCAATTCAAGTAAATATATGCTATATTTATTGGAGTTTATATGATTTAGAAACAGTAAAACCCACATTTTCGGAGGTAATATGTTAGATGTAATAAATATCGGTGTGGATGTCGGATCTACTACTGTAAAATTGGTCGCACTTGACTATGAAGATGAGATACTTTACTCAAAGTATGAGCGTCATCATGCAAATATAAATGAAACTCTAAAAAACTCGTTCTTGAAGCATACGAAAAAAATTTGAAGATGTGAGAATCAAGGTCGCAAATTACAGGCTCAGGAGGTATGGGACTGGCAAATGCACTTAATGTTTCTTTTTGTTCAAGAAGCAATAGCCTCTACAAAGGCAATAAAAACTTTCAATCCATCTACTGATGTAGCTATAGAGCTTGGAGGAGAGGATGCTAAGATAACATACTTTGGAGAATCTGTTGAGCAAAAGATGAACGGTACCTGTGCAGGCGGTACAGGCTCTTTCATAGACCAGATGGCTTCACTGCTCAAAACTGATGCCACAGGACTGAACGAATACGCTAAGAATTACACTACTATATATCCTATTGCCGCAAGATGTGGAGTATTTGTTAAGACAGATGTTCAGCCACTTCTAAATGAAGGAGTGAACAAAGAAGATATATCAGCTTCTATATTTCAAGCTGTTGTAATCCAAACTATAAGCGGTCTTGCATGTGGTATGCCTATTAGAGGTAAGGTAGCTTTTAGTGGTCCGTTGTATTATCTTTCTGAACTTAGACAAAGATTTATAGAAACACTTAATCTCAAAGACTCTGATATTATATTCTCGCATAATTGCAGCTATATGTAGCTATAGGCTGTGCTCTACTTGCTAAAGAGTCTGAAATAATAAAGATGAGCGATTTTGTAAAGTCATTTGAAAAACTTGCAATTAAATAAACTTATAGAAAGTGACAGACTGGATCCATTGTTTAAAAAAATAACGATGAGTACGAAAAGTTTTTAAATAGACATCAAGGTGAAAAGGTTGTAAGAAAAGATATAAGAAATCATGAAGGTAACTGTTATTTAGGAATAGATGCAGGTTCTACCACTACTAAGATTGCACTTATAGATGATGACGGTAGCTTTTGCTTTTGGTCTCATTATGACAGTAACCATGGTTCACCTCTTAATTCAACAATAGATGCTCTAAGACAGTTATATTCTGTAATGCCTCCTACTGCCAAAATTGTATATTCTACAGTTACAGGCTATGGAGAAGGCTTACTCCAAAAAGCTCTTAAAAATAGATTTTGGTGAAATAGAAACAGTCGCTCATTACAAGGCTGCTGATTTTTCTGCGACGGAGTAAACTTCATACTTGACATTGGTGGTCAGGATATGAAATGTCTTAAGATTAAAAGACGGAACTATTGACTCAATATCTCTAAATGAGGCTTGTTCTTCAGGTTGTGGTTCATTCCTTGACACCTTTTGCAAAAATCTCTTAATATATCAATTCAAGACTTTTGTCAAAGAAGCCATCTCTGCTCAAAACCCTGTAGATCTTGGCTCAAGATGTACTGTTTTTATGAACTCAAGAGTAAAAACAGTCGCAAAAAGAAGGAGCAAGTGTAGGTGATATAAGTAGCGGTCTATGCTATTCTGTTATCAAAAATGCACTCTACAAAGTAATAAAGATAAAAAAATAAGGAAGAGCTTGGACAAAAGATTGTTGTACAAGGCGGAACATTCTACAATGATGTTGTGCTTAGAGCGTTTGAACTGCTATCGGAAAGAGAAGTTATAAGACCGGATATTGCAGGAATAATGGGAGCATTCGGATGTTCTATAATTTCTAAAATAAGATATAAACAAGGTTACAAAACAGAGTTATTACAAGAAAAAAAGACCTTGAAAAATTTCCAGATTCAAAATGAAATTACAAGATGTAAAAAAATGTTCTAACAATTGTCTGCTTACAATTAATCATTTTGTAGGTGGAGAAAAGTTTATCTCAGGTAACAGATGTGAAAAGGGACTTGGAGATGACTATATTAAAAACGACTTACCAAATCTCTTTTGACTATAAATACAAAAAACTCTTCTCATACAAATCGCTAAAAAGGCAATGATGCTATAAGAGGTAAGATTGGTATACCAAGAGTTTTAAATATATACGAAAACTATCCTCTATGGCATACATTTTTCACTGAACTTGGTTTTGAAGTAGTCCTTTCAGGAAGATCAAGTACCAAGATATATGAAAAAGGAATAGAAACAATACCGTCAGAGTCTGCTTGTTTCCCGCAAAACTATCACATGGGCATATTATGGACCCTTGTGGACAAAAAGGTAATGAGATTGTTCTATCCAAGTGTAATGCACGAAAAAAACTTGAAGATACGGTTGACGGCACAAATAATTTCAACTGCCCTATCGTCATTTCCTATCCGGAAGTTATAAAAAACAATATGGATATACTAAGAGAAAACAGCATATCTCTGTATTCTCCATTTATAAATCTATCTGATGAAAAATCAGCAATCAAGCAACTATATAATATGCTCAAAGATGATTTTTACATTGATATACACGAAGTAGAAAACTGCATACAAAAAGCAGAACAAGAATATGATGCTTTCAAGAGAGATCTTGCAAAAAAAGGCGAAGAAACTCTAAAATACATGGAAGTTAATAATATCAAAGGTATAGTGCTTTGCAGGAAGACCATATCATCTGGATCCACATATCAACCATGGTATACCTGATGTAATTACATCACTTGGTATGTGCGTGCTTACAGAAGACAGTGTCGCACATTTGTCTACAGGCAAGAAAAACTAAGAGTAGTAAATCAGTGGACTTACCACTCAAGACTTTATAGAGCAGCAGACTTTGTAGCAACTCAGAAGAACCTTGAGATAGTACAGCTAAACTCATTTGGCTGTGGACTTGATGCAGTAACTACAGACCAGGTTGTTGAGATAATGGCAAACTAACAACAAGATATATACAACTCTTAAAAATCGATGAAGTATCCAATCTTGGAGCAGTAAAGATAAGACTTCGCTCTCTAAAGGCAAGTATGATAGAGCGTGACCAAAAAAATGTTGAGCCTAAGAAAATCCACGAACCCAAAGATAGAATAATCTTTACAAAAACAGATGAAGAAAAACTCACACCATACTTTTGTCCTCAGATGTCTCCTGTACATTTCGATTTATTGGAATCTGTATTTAACTATAGCGGATTTAAAATGGTATTACTCCGTGATGATGCCGAGCAATAGATGAAGGACTTAAATATGTAAATAATGATGCTTGTTATCCTGCTATAATAGTAATAGGACAGCTTATAAAGGCACTAAAATCCGTGAATATGACCTTGAAAAACACATCTGTACTTATGTCTCAAACAGGTGGCGGTTGCAGAGCGACAAACTATATAGCATTTTTGAGAAAAAGCACTTATTGACAGTGGTTTTGAAAACATACCGTAATATCACTCAATCCTAAAGGTTTTGAAAAACCCGGGATTTTCACTTCTAAGTCCAACATTTTGGGACAGAACTATACAAGCATTAATTTACGGTGACTTGCTGATGAATCTGCTCTCATGCGACACGCCCTTATGAAAAAGGTACAAGGCTCAGCAAATGAACTATATCACAGAAGTATAGAGTTTTTGAAAAAAAGAGTTAAAAATCCCATAGAAAGAAGAAATTCATAGAAAAATATATATGAAATAGTCAAAAAGTTTGACAACATCCCAAGAACAGGTGAACAAAAGCCAAAAGTCGGTGTCGTAGGTGAGATACTGGTTAAATTCCACCCTACTGCCAATAACTCTGTAGTAAGTGTAATAGAAAATGAAGGTGCAGAAGCTGTAGTACCGTCACTACTTGACTTTTGTATTATATACTTTGTATAACGAAAACTTCACTTACGAACATATGGGCACTAAGAAACTCTCATATATAATCAAAAAAATTTGATAATAAACTATATAGAGGACTATAGATCACACCTAAGAGATGCGCTTGCCAAATCGAATAACTACGATAAACCTGCTACTATACAAGAAATAGCAAGGGGAGCATCTACTGTAATGTCTCTTGGTCATCAGACAGGTGAGGGATGGTTCCTAACAGGAGAGATGATAGAGCTTATAAACAGCGGAGTCAAAAATATAATCTGCGTTCAACCTTTTTGCCTGCTTACCAAAACCATGTTACAGGTAAGGGAATGGCAAAGGAACTCAAAAGACTATACAAAGGGGTAAACATAGCGCCTATAGACTATGACCCCGGTGCTTCTGAAGTAAATCAGCTCAACAGAATAAAATTAATGTTGTCAAGAGCCTTTGAAAACTTCAACGAAGAAACAGGACATATCCAGCCACTCACAGGTCTTATAGAAGATGTGAATATGGACTTAATAATGAGCAGTTTAAACCAAAAGAAACAATGTAGGTACAGAAGGTACTGAAAAACTGTTTAACAACCCAATTATATTTAGTAAGAATATAAATTACGAAAAATTTTATCTTTAGAATATTTATTGATTAATAAGAGATTCTATGTTATTTCAGCTAAATACATTATAATTAATCCATTGATTAGTCATCTAAGATTAGTATAATACTAATATCTAATAAAAATAATGGATTTCTTATAATAAATAACGCTATAAAACTTTCTTAACAACTTATATGCTAAAAATGTATCTCAAAGATATAATCCATAGTTTAAATAGAGTTTAGTATAAAAATATTATATTCAAAAAGGACTGTAATATTGAATTTACAATTTTACAGTCCTTTTAAATTACTAATACTCTTGACAATATAAGCTAATAAGTTATATAATAGGTCAAATCTTGAAACAATAAGACAAAAACAGTACTTTTTTATTGTCAAAGTACATACTACAGGAGGATGAAAAATGAGTTATGATTATTTGAAAAAGCTGATATAGAAATTTACGACTATATGAAGGCTGAACTTGAAAGACAGCAAAGAACAATAGAGCTTTATAGCATCTGAAAACATCGTTTCAGAAGCTGTAATGGAAACTATGGGATCTTTTTTGACTAATAAATATTCTGAAGGATATCCTGCAGCCAGATATTACGGTGGATGCGAAGAGGTGGATAAGGTAGAACAGATAGCAATTGACAGAGCTAAGGAACTATTTGGTGCAGAATTTGCCAATGTACAGACACATAGCGGTTCACAGGCAAACTTTGGAGTATACTTTGCATTTCTAAAACCCGGAGATTTGGTACTTGGTATGGATTTGTCTCATGGAGGTCACCTTACTCATGGCTCTCCTGTCAATGTGTCAGGTATGTATTATCACTTCATATCTTATGGAGTAGATAGCAAGACTCTTACTATAGACTATGACGAATTTGAAAAAAATAGCTTTGGGAAAAAAGACCTAAGATGATAGTTGCCGGAGCAAGTGCCTATCCAAGAGCAATAGATTTTGAGAAAATGAGTGCAATAGCCAAAAAGATAGATGCACTTTTCATGGTGGATATGGCTCATATAGCAGGTCTTGTAGCAGCAGGACTTCACCAAAACCCTTGTAAATATGCGGATATAGTAACTACTACAACTCATAAGACTCTTCGTGGTCCAAGAGGCGGATTGATACTTGGCAAAAAGAATATGAAAAGGCAATAAACAAGGCTGTATTCCCGGAATACAAGGTGGACCTTTGCAACATATCATAGCGTCAAAGGCTGTTTGTTTCAAAGAAGCCCTTGGAGAAGATTTCAAAAATTATCAAAAACAAGTGCTTAAAAACTCACAAGCTCTTGCAAAATACTTCTTGGAAAAAGACTATGATGTAATAACAAAGGGTACAGATAATCACTTGATACTTATCAACCTTGCCAATAAAAAAATATCACAGGAAAAAGAAGCTCAAGACAAACTTGACCTTGCCAATATAACATTGAACAAAAATTCAGTACCTTTTTGATACTCAAAAACTTCATCAAGACAGGCGGTGTAAGAATAGGCTCACCTGCAGTAACTACAAGAGGTATGAAGGAAGACGATATGAAGCTAATTGTCGATGCAATAGACTTGGTAATATCTCAAGAAAAGTATGACGAAGCAAAACAAATTGTAAAAATCACTTACAGATAAATATCCGCTATATCCTGAGATTAAGATGTAATAATAAAATTAAGTCCCTCCACAAGTAGGAGGGCTTTTTTTATGCAAAATTTTAATAACAAACTACCTTTCTTAATTAATACCAATACTGATATTTAATAGAATAATGTAAAAAGTTCCGTTTATATCTATAAAATATAAAGTTTCCTATTTATTAGTGTTATAGAAAGTCTTCAATATCTGCTATTATAAATAAAAATTGCATAATTTATGAAAAACTTTTACACATCTATTATGATATAATACAAAAATGTTTTTATTATTGAAATTGTTATTTTCTTATGCTATACTTTAGACAGCAAATTGGTAATTAGTGTAATTAATATTATGCATATAACTATTAAATACATAATTCTATTTATCATGTATATATCCATAAAAAGCAATCAAAAATCTAATTTTATGATATCTACTGTTATAAGTAAAAATCTAACAGCAATTTTTATCGTTATATAAAGGTAGTAATATTTTTAAGCAAAGTTGTTGATATTTTATCAAATACAAAAAAATATACTACTGCTAATATAAAATTTTATCACCTTATTTGCCTATATGTAAACAAATATAAATTATTACACTAATCTTTATAAAATAACAGAAAAAAATATTTCTTTGCTTATCTTTAAAATATACTAAAATTATTCGTCTATAGAACTTATTTTTCCCTTAGTTTTATTAATATTAGTATTTAATATCAAAAATTAAAACTTTACATATAGCCTAAAAGTCAAAATGAATGGAGGTATAGTTATGAACCTTAATCAAAAAAACAAATTAAAAAGATTATCGCTTATATTATCACTACTATTGATAATATCATCAGTGAATATCTCATCAGCAATAAATACTAAATTTGCAGATGTATCTGATACACACTGGGCAAGTAAGGTAATAGCCAAATGGTCAGGAGAAGACTACGATGTACTCCAAGGAGATGGAAAAGGAAACTTCAACCCAAGTAAAGGACTAACACTTGGAGAAATTATGACAGTGTTATCAAAAAACCTTTGGCTATGTACAAAAACAAGAAACACAAGTAACAACAGCGTGGGCAAAAAGAATCAGTAGAAAAAAAGCCATAGCAGCAGGAATAATCCCAAAAACGGATAAGATAGATGCAAATAAGATGATAACAAGACAAGAAGCCATAAAATATATAGCAATTGCATTTGGAATACAAAGCTCACAAGGAAACACAGTCTTTATAGACGACCAAGACATTGATAAGCAATATAAAAGGCTATGTAAAAGCCTTCTATGACATGGGCTATATAGCAGGAGACAACAAAGACAAAAGCAAAAGCCAAATTCAATCCCAAAGCAAACTACACAAGAGCAGAAGCAATGCAAGTGATAGACAATATACTAAGTGACATAATAGATAGATACACAGTAGACAAGACATATGAAAAACATAATAATAAGAAAAAGCAGGTGTAAATCTACACAACATAAAAAGCAAAAACAAAAATATAATAATAGCTCAAGGAGTACAAGACAGCAATATATTAATAGACAAAGTACAAATAGGAAAATCTCTCATCATATATGGAGGAAAAGATATAACAGTAGTATCAGATAAGATGATAGAAAACACAATTATAAACAAACCATACAAAAAGCGTAACCCTAAGAGGAAAGTTTAATACAGTAACAGTACATGATAAAACAACAGTGCATATAATAGGAAAGGCAGAAAAAAATAATACTACTTGGAAGTGCAAAGGCAACACTAAACGGAAAAAGAAGTAGAACAAACACAAGATAAAGATGATAAAAACCAAACACCAAGTAAGAGTACAAAAACCTATAACAAAAACACCTGGTGGAGGAGGAGCCGTGGAGGAGGCACATCAGGTGGAGGAAATACAGATACAATAGGAGACAATCCAAGTATAACAGTAACTACAAAAATTCCCAACTGGAACAGTAGAAGATAACCTTATAGATGTTGAATACACTGCTATTCCAAGTAAGGGGAGCTGAAATAACTGAAGTATCGTATACCATAAATGACAGCACTATTAATTATATATATCTCAAAGGTGGAGGTATAATAGAGCCTAAGGGAACACTTGGAAAAAGGAAGAGTGTTATTAGTTCCAAAAAGAAAATACCATAGTATTTAAGGTAGTAGATTCATCAGGTAAGAGTGCAACATTTACAGTTAAAAGAGACTCCTAAGTTTGACTATGGATTTGAGGCACCAGGGTTTGGAGATGATGAAAAATCCGATTTTTGCTGATCCTTCAAAAAGGAAGATTTGTAAATAACAGAATTACAGTTTTTTTCTTAAGAGTAATGCTAATAAGAAGCAAAATACAAGAACTTGTTGAATATGTAGATGGAAGAATCATAGGAAAATACAATATACTCAACGAAATAGTTATTAAAAATTCCTAAAAAGACAGAAGAAGAGATAGATGCTCTTTGTAAAGAATTAGAAGACAAATATCCTGATATAGTTGACCATGTAGGCATTGAAACTTTTGGCTTAATTGGTCCAACCAGTATCACACCACCAACAAATGATACTTGGTGGAACCGAAGAGGAGGATTCAGTTTTTCCAGCAGAGGAGAGGACATGGCTTGAAATTGAACGACAGTGGGGGAATGACAGCTATAAATGCCCCTGAAGCTTGGGGAATTACTAACAGAAGTAAACGATCGTACTAAGGTAGGCATAATAGATTCAGCCATATTTGCTAATCATGAGGACTTGAGAATTCCTAACGATAATATTTTTAGCGATGGGGAACAAACTCATACACATGCCACTCATGTAATGGGGGATAATTGCTGCAATACAAAAACAATGAAAGAGGTGTTGCAGGTACTGTAAATATAAATAGAAATAACTTATATGCTTACAGTGTTCAAGGGAGTGAGTATTCCCTGATTCAATACGGAGGGATTGACATGGAATGTAGTAAACGGTTGTAAGGTAATAAATGTTTCTTTGGGTTCTACAATGTCTATTGCACCTAATAGCGAACCTAATCATAGGGATTATTTGAACACAATGAATTTATTAATTGCAAGAGGATATGACTATGTTATAACTCAATCTGCAGGAAATTCAAGAATAGATTCAAATTTTAACGGTGTTTTTTTATGCATATCACTGAAGCAGAATTGACCAATAGAATTTTTGGCTGTAGGAGCCTCTGATATTGAAGGAAATATGGCAAACTTTAGCAAACCATGGGGATCGTGTAGATGTAATTGCACCTGGGGTGAGTATTTATAGTGCTACAATGCGAGATGGGGAACAAGGACAAGAACAAATAAGATACGAATTTAAGAATGGTACATCCATGGCTGCACCACATGTTGCAGGAGTAGCAGCGATGGTTTGGGCTGCAAATCCTGCTTTATCGGGACCACAAGTTAAAGATATCATAGTTCGCTCAGCAAACAATAGAGGAAGGATAATAACAGATGGAAGACATACTGATAATCCTAGGCTATATCCACGAGCAGAGTATAGAGAGATAAATGCTGAAGTTGCAGTTCAACTGGCAAGAGGAGAAGAACCTGAAAATAACATTGGAAAACTTGTAGGTATTGTAATAAGAGCAAAAAACGGAGGTGACAATAGTTTAAACGACCCTATTTCAAATGCCAGAATAATACTATACAAAAAAATCAACAGATCCAAAAAAACAAAAAAAGGAAAGAGAATAAAAAGCGTAAAATCTGATAATGATGGATATTACCGCATGAATAATATTGAGGCTGGAGACTATGTATTCACAGTAGAAGCGGATGGATATGAAATAGAAACTGTAAATGTAAAGATTGAAGACGGAGTAACAACTAATGTTCACAAACTAAAACTCGTTACTAAGTCTGATAAGAAAGGCAAGTCTACAGGAAAGATAACAAATGCTACTACAGGACTACCTGTATCAGAAGCTATAACTTTGGAATTTAGACATGGAATAGATCCTGATTTGACTGAAAGTGCAGAGGTGATAAAGTCTGAAAATGGAAGATACTCTATTGAATTACCTGCAGGTAACTATACAGTAACAGCCAAGGCGGACGGGTATATAACATCAACGAGATATGTAGTATCATATGGAGATGATATCACAAGTGAAGATCAGGATATTGTCATATTGCCGAATATGATACAAGGAGAGTCTTCACTTAGAGCGGTATTAACATGGGGAGAAACTCCACATGATTTAGACTCACATTTGATTGGACCAAAACCCTGACGATAGAAAAATTCCATCTATGCTTTTATAGAAAAAAATACTTACTACAAAAACGAAATATACAATACACTTGATGTAGATGATACTTACAGCTTTGGACCTGAAACCGTTACAATAAATAAGTTGGTAGACGGAACATATGATTACTATGTACACGACTTTACAAACAGATATGTTACTTCAAGTCCACAGCTAAGCGTTTCAGAGGCTATGGTGCAAGTATATGATAACAACGGTATGCTAAAGACTTTTAAGGTTCCGTTAGATCAAAAAGGAACAGTATGGCATGTATTTACACTAATTGTAAAAAGATAATAGATACACTGTTATACCTGTAGACAGCATAAACGACTTGGATTTATACCAATATGATACAAATGATGATAATTCTGGAGAAATACCGACTGAACCAATACCTGATCCATCTAATCCAACGGATCCTATTCCCCATGATCCAAGTGATCCCTATACCGACAGATCCAATACCAGAACCACCACCAAATTCTACAGGTTCAAATGAGTCTAATCAGGGTCTGATGTAAATTCACCTAATTCTGTGATTAATGATGAAGAAAAAGAAGACTCAAGATACAGTCAAGGAAGCAAGGCGATATAGATGGCAATAACTCCTATTTGAACGCAAAAAAGATGATAGTGATACGAAAAGTATAAATCCAAACACAACAAATAATTAATTACATGTCCTTTTTGTCAATAGTAGGGTGTTTTTATACTCCCACTATTGACAAATAACCTATTTCAAAAAAATATCTGTTAGAGATTCCCCAACAGATATTTTAAAAATACATATATATCATAACAAAACTAATAAATTAGATAAATTCCTTAGCTCTATGACAAGCTACAAAGTGCTTTTTCTTTTTATTTCTTCAAGAACAGGCTCCTCTTTGCTACATATGTCTATAGCATAGGAGCATCTATCTTTTAGTCTGCAACAAGGTTTAGGATTTATAGGGCTTGGAACATCTCCCTCAAGTATTATTCTCTTCCTTGTTTTTGTACATCCGATCAGGTACAGGTATTGCAGATAGCAATGCTCTTGTATATGGATGTATTGGATTTTCATAGAGTGAATCTGATGATGCAATCTCCATCATTTTTCCAAGATACATAACTCCTACTCTGTCTGAAATATATCTTACCATAGAAAGGTCGTGAGCAATGAATAAATAGGTAAGTCCAAGTTTTTGCCTGCAAATCTTTGAGTAGATTTACAACCTGTGCCTGTATAGATACATCAAGCGCAGATATTGGCTCATCACATACTATGAATTTTTGGACTAAGTGCAAGGGATCTTGCTATACCTACCCTTTGTCTTTGACCTCCTGAAAACTCATGAGGAAATCTCGAAAGCGTGTTCTTCTCCAAGTCCAACAAGTTTCAATAGTTCAACAACTTTTTCGTGTCTTTTGAGATGCAGACTTGCATATATTATGCACATCCAGTGGCTCTGCAACTATATCTTCTACAGGCATCCTTGGATCAAGTGAGGCATAGGGTCTTTGAATATCATCTGCATACTCTTACGAGTTGCCGTCATCTTGGCATTTTGACATCTTACAGATATTTTCTCCGTTAAATATTACTTCGCCTCCTGTAGGCTCATATAGTCTTAGCATTGTCCTTCCACAAGTGGATTTTCCACATCCTGACTCACCCACAAGTCCAAATGTCTCTCCGTCATAAATGTCAAAGCTACATCATCTACTGCCTTTAGTGTGCCTGACGGTACTTTTAAAAATATTTTTCAGATTTTTATACTAATTAATTTTTCCATATCACACCTCTTTATTCGCAAAACTGTGATTTAGAAAACATCTACTGAAATGTCCGTTACCATGTTCATAAAAATTCAGGCATATTTTTCGCACACAATCATTGCTTCACTACATCTGTCAAAAATCCGCATCCCATAGGAGGTTTGTACAAATCAGGCGGTGTACCTTGTATAGAATATAAAGGCTCTCCTTTTTCATATCAGGTCTTGGCACTGAAGCAAGCAGATTTTTGGTATAAGGATGCTTAGGATTGTAGAAAAATGTCGTTTGTCTTGCCTTTTGCTCTACTATCTGACCTGCATACATTACTACTACATCGTCAGCTTTATCTGCTACTATACCAAGGTCATGGGTGATAAGTATTATTGACATACCGAGCTTATCTTGAATTCCTTTCATCAAATCAAGTATCTGTGCCTGTACTGTAACATCAAGAGCTGTAGTAGGCTCATCTGCTATAAGCAGTGACGGATTACATGACATGGCAAGAGCTATCATTACCCTTTTTGTCTCATACCTCCTGAAAACTCATGAGGATACTGATGAACTCTTTTTATCAGCGTGAGGCACTGCTACAAGCTCAAGCATTTCTATTGCTTTTTTTATTAGCTTCATCTGTACTCATACCTGTATGTCGTCTTAGTCCTTCTACTATCTGTTTACCTATTTTTCATAGTTGGATTTAAAGATGTCATTGATCTTGGAATATCATTGCAATTTTGTTACCACGATACTCATTCATCTGTTTTTCTGTCTTTGTAAGCAGATTTTTCACCTTCAAAGATTATCTCCCGCCCTTGTACAAAACAGGTGGTTGTGGTAAGAGTTTCATTATTGAACCTGCTGTAACTGACTTACCACATCCTGATTCTCCAACTATGGCAAGAGTCTTTCCTTTTTTTCAACATTAAAGCTTATTCCTCTGACAGCCTCTACTTTCTCCAAAGAAAGTCTGGAAAGATACCTGTAAATTTTTAACTTCTAATAAATTTGACATCTAACCCTCCTACTTTCTTAGTCTTGGATCCAAAGAATCTCTCAGACCGTCACCTAACACATTGAAAAGAAAACATTATTAATGATATGAATATTGCGGGAATAACTATTTGATAGTAGTTTCCAACGGCCATACCCTTAAGACCGTCATTTACCAAAAGTACCAAGTGATGCCTTAGGGTGCCTGAAGTCCAAGTCCCAAAAATCCAAGAGTAGCTCTGAAAATATCGCTCTTGGTACTGTAAGTGTAACATCTACAAGTATTGGTCCCATTGCGTTTGGAATTATATGTTTTCTCAAGATATACCATTTTTGATGCACCTATGGAAGTAGATGCAAGCGCATACTCACTTTGTTTTAATTGCAAGACCTGACCACGCACAAGTATAGATAGCGGCAACCAACTTGTAAAACTAAGCGCAAATATAATTACAAAGAAACTGCTACCTCCGCAGATGACATTACAACGGAAAGCAGAATTACAACCAGAAGATAAGGTATAGAGTACAATCTCTGCAACCCTCATCATAATAAGATCTCACAGTACCACCTGTGATACCTGCAAATCCACCGTATAAAAATACCTATAGTAAAAGAGATAAATGCTGTTGAAACACCTATTAAAAGTGAATATCCTGTACCATATAAAAATTCTGGTAAATATATCTCTACCCAGTGAATCTGTTCCAAAGATGAATTTGCCGTTAGGAGCCACATTCATACTTGAATAGTCCTGTTCAAAAATAGCTGTATCCTGTAATGTTGAACTTAAACAACATATCACCAAATATCTCAACTGATGCTGCAATGGCAAGTAGCACTATAACTATAATTCCAAACATAGCAAGCTTGTTCATCTTCAATCTTCTAAAACATCACCCAATACTTGATAGTTGGGCGTGAAATTCTTCTCGGAATTAAGTTTTGACCTATCTACTTTTTCAAACATCTCTTTAGTTAGCACTTGTTTTTATCTCTATTTTTACATTTTCCGACAAAATTATTCACCTCCGTCCGTCAATTTTATCCTTGGATCGACAACCATATACATTATGTCTACCAAAAGTATCATAAAGACAAGTATTATAGAGTAAAAATATCGTAGTACCTATGATTAAAGGATAGTCCCTGTTACTATAGAATTAACAAAAACATCCCCAGACCAGGTATACCGAATATCTTTTCTATTACAAAACTACCTACAAGCAAAATTAGTAGCACTTGTTCCAAGAGCAGAAATAAGTGGCAAATTGCATTTCTTACAGCATGTTTTGAAAAAATTACGACCTTTTTACTAAGTCCTTTTGAACGAGCTGTTTTAATATAGTCCTGATTGAGTACTTCAAGCATAGTAGATCTCATAAGTCTTGCTCATATGTGCAGTTGACATTAGTGATAACGCAAGACTTGGAAGTATAGTATGTCTAAAAGTACCCCATCCACCAACAGGGAATCCCTTGAAATAAGTTGCAGTAATCTGAATAAATAATGCTCCAAGTACTGAAAACTTGGCACTGAAAACCCCTATTATAGCAATTATCGTAGCACTATAGTCAGGTAACTTATTTTGATTAATTGCCGCAAGAATACCAAGCAAAGGCCCTACAATAAGTGCAATAGCCAGCGCTTGAAGTCCAAGTCCGGCAGACACCGGAAAACCTCTTTTAATCATTTGATTTACAGTCTCAACATCTGACTGCATTGATCTACCAAAGTCAAATCTACTACATTACCCAAATAAATGAGATATTGCTCAGGTAGAGGTTTATCTAATCCGTATTGTTTTTACCAGATTCTCATACACTATCTTAGGCATCTTGTTTCCTTCATTGGAAAAAGGATCTCCGGGCATGGCGTGCATAAGAAAAAGTTATAGTTATTATCGCCCATACCGTAAGTAAAAGCTACAATAACACGCTTTAAAAATATATTTTCCCATTAAAAACCACCTAAGTCAAATAAATAGTAATTAATAAAAGTAGGAGCTTTTACTCCTACTTTTATCGAGTACTTTAATTTCTATTTCTTCAATTCTACTTCTGCATTTATCAATGATGGATAACTGATTGCATTTTTGTAATTCCTTTTTACATTAGGTTTTACAGCATATGGATGAGTATAGAAGTATATAGGTATTACAGCCATATCTTCAACTAATATCCTTTCAGCTTTCTTCATATTATCCATTCTAACTTTTTGATCAGTTGATGTTTGAGCTTCTTTTACAAGCTTGTCGTATTCAGGATTACTATAGTTTACATAGTTGTTTGATGCTCCCTGTTAACCATAAATCCATGAATGTCATAGGATCAAGATAGTCTCCTGACCAACCAGATCTTGATATTTCAAATTGATGAGCATTTTCTATCAATTTTACTTTAAATTCAACATTTTCAAGTCCTATATTTAAGCTAGTTCTTTATTCCACATTTGTTGTATTGCTTCAGCTATCTTTTTGTGATTTTTCACTTGTGTTGTACAAAATTGTCAGCTTTCTACATCTGCAGCAGTCATATTTTCTTCAGCAAGACCTTCAGCAAGAAGCTTTTTAGCTTCTTCAACATCTGTTTTTACCATATCTTTTGTTTGCTTCGCTAAAGTCTTTGCCTGTATCATCAGCCAAGCCAGGAGGAACTATAGCTGTTGCCGGTAATTGTCCACCTTGAGTTATTTGATCTGTTATTACCTTTCTATCTAATGCAAGTGATAGAGCCTTTCTTACCTTTACATTGTTAAGAGGTTTTTCAGCAGGATTAAGATTGTAATAATATAGAGCAACATTTGGTCCTATTTCAAGTTCAGGACTGTTTTTCAGATTTAAGTTTTGCAGTTACTTCTGTAGGAAGCTCAACTACCATATTGTAATCTCCCTGCAACATATTTTTGGTAAACTGTACTTTGATCTTGCATAATGTCAAGATCAATACCATCTATTTTCACATTAGCTGCATCATAGTAATTAGGGTTTTTGTCCATTACTATCTTAGCATTATGTGTCCATTCTTTAAGCATAAAAAGGTCCATTTGATACATAAGTTGAAGGGTCTTTCGCCCAATCAGCATTTGCTTCAACAACCTTCTTAGATACAGGATAATATGTGTAGAATCCCATTAACCCGTTAAAATAAGCTGTAGGTTGTTTCAAAGTTACTTGCAATGTCTTATCATCAACTGCTTTTTACTCCTACATCTTCAACTTTTCCTTTTACCTTTTATTGTATTCTTCTGCTCCGCAAGATAGTATAGCTGGTATGCATATTGTGCTTCCATCTTAGGATCAAGTACCCTCTTCCATGAAAAACTCAAAAGTCTCCTGCAGTTAAAGGGTTACCGTCAGACCATTTTAATCCGTCTTTAAGAGTAACAGTATATACCTTTCCATCTTCTGACACTTCTATCTTATCAGCAAGAGCATTTTTCTACCTTTCCGTCCTTATCAGTTCTTGTAAGCCCAACAAATAGATGTTGTAAAAGCTGCCATGATTCATGTGTACCTCTTGCTTTTGCAGGATCAAGGGAGCCAGGCTCAGCCATACTGCAGATACTATTCTGTTTACTTGAGGAGTAGAAACTTCTGCTGCATTAGAATCAGCTTTTTATCCCCACTTCCTGTATCTGATTTACCTCCACCGCCACATGCAGTCAGCATAAGTGCTGTAGCAAGCGAAAGGGCTAACAGTTTAATTCCTTTTTGATTTCAAAATAAACACCTCCATAGTTTTAAAAAGTTTTCCAATATTAATATGAGATAATTCTATCGACAATATGACCTTTTCAAAAATTTAACTAAATCTTTAATACAATTTCCATACTGATTACTTATGTATTAACATTTAAATCAATATTATTGCTAAAATTTATATAAGAATTGTTTTTTTAAGATTACAAGACTACTGAAAGGATAATTTACCGATATTATTGCATAATTTTTTGTAAAAACTTTTTATCTTAAATAATTCGACTTTGATTATATATCAAACAAAGCAAAAAATCAATAAAAAGTTTTAAAGATTTTTAATTGATTTTTCGCTTGATTGCTTATTAATTTAAAAATTGTGTTTTTGTATCATGTACATAATAATATTTATAGTAAACACAGTTTGATTAATGCATGAAAAATTAAAAAAATATTTTTGAAATTTTAATAATTAAGCATTTCTTTTTCATTAAATATGTTAAGTTTTTTTCAGTATAAATATCAGTAAGCTCTTTTTCTGTCAATTCTCTGCTTTGCTTATCTAAGATTATTTGTCCTTGGTCAAGCATTATCACCCTGTCGGAGTATTTTATTGCATCTCTCATATTATGAGATATCATTATCGTTGTGATTTTCTTCCCTCTATCAGCTCTCTGGTTTTTCCATTATAACTGTAGAAGTCTTTGGATCAAGTGCAGCAGTATGCTCATCAAGAAGGAGAATCTTAGGACGCTTCATAGTAGCCATGCAAAGAGATAGTGACTGTCTTTGTCCTCCTGATAGGAATTTTACCTTTGTAGTAAGCTTATCTTCAAGTCCTAAATCAAGTTCCTTGAGTATTTCCTTATACTTGCCTATGTTTTTTTATATTAATTAATTTTTAAGTCCGAATTTTTCACCTTTTTATCAGCAAGAGACATATTTTCAAGTATAGTAAGTGAGGGAGATACCCCAAATGACGGATTTTGATGAACCTTGCCGATGTAGACTGACCTTTTTTTCCTCTTTTCATCTTTGATATCACTTGATTATCAAGTATTATATCTCCACTATCTTGCATTATACTACCGGATATAATATTCATAAGCGTAGATTTTCCACAGCCATTGGAGCCAAGAAGTGCAGTGCATTTTCCGTCTTCTATATGAAGATTCAAATCTTCAAATATCTTTTATCTCATTTTCAGTCCCTATATTAAATGTCTTTTTCAAGATTTTTACATATAACATGAACATCCCCTTATTTCTTTTTTCGATAGCAATTTTCTTCCTAATTCAGCATTATTGTAAGCTATGAACACTATTACTATTACAGAAGTAGTGGCTCTTAAATAATTTGCATTTATTCCCTACTTGTAGCGCAAATCCCCATACAAGCTTATATATTATCGCACCTATTATAGCTCTTAGTGTCCCCTTCATCCTTTGACTGTTTTTAAGTATCGTATCACCTATTATTATAGATGCAAGAGCATAGACAATTATTCCAACCCCCATATTGGCATCTGTAAAATTTTTGACTTTGAGCCATCAAAGCCCCTGCTACTGACACCAATCCGTTTGACAGCATAAGTCCAAGTATCTTATATCTGTCAGAGTTTTGACCAAGAGAACGAACAAGTATCTCATTATCACCTGTTGCCACAAGAAGATATCCCATCTCTGTTTTTAAAAAATAAGTCCAGTATTATCTTTATGACAATTACTATCCCAAAAAGTATAAGTAGATTTGTCATCTTATCATCACCAAAGATTATAGGCGAATTAAATAGCGATATGTTCACCTTGCCAAGACCTACTGCAAGATTGACAGAATAAAGTATATTTAATGTAAGTATTCCTGCAAGTAGAGTGTAATCTTCAACTTAATAAATAGTATGGCAGTAAGAAATCCTGCAAGAAGTCCTCCTATAAAGGCTACACACATCGCAAGTACAGGGTTAATCCCCATACTGCTAAGTACAGCAAATATAAATGCCCCAAGAGGAAAAAGAACCTTCTACTGAAAGATCTGCTATATCTAAAACCTTATAAGAAATATAAAGCCCCATAGACAAGACTGAAAAAGATAAGCCCCTGTTCTATGGAGGTCATAAGTAGAGCACTACCCATTTACGCCAATCTCCTTTTTCATAATAATCACCATTAATAACTACATACAAACTTGTCGGTAATTAGTTAAATTTTTAAAAATCCTCTTAAATACTTATATGATAATTTATGCTACTATACATTTATTCTATAGATAGGTTTAAAAGAATTTTTAAATATTCTAAATATAATTTTTCTCAATTCTTAGAAAAATTTAATAATAATTTTTGATAAGCATAACTAATACAATTAACAGTTTATAATATATTAAATTTAACAGTGTAGATTTTGCAGTTTTATATTAAAAACTCCTATAGTTACATAGGAGCATCAATTACAAAATGAAAAATCAATTTCGATTATTATATTAAATAACGCCTTTATGTCAAGTTATTTTACTTAAATTCGCAAAAACAGACACCTGAAGTTATTCAAGTGTCTGATATTTTTCAAATCTTAAATTTGTTCGTAATATAAAAATCTTTTTAAGATATAATCTTTATTTTTTTAAATTCACTCAGCTGTATATTTTCAAAAAATATTTTTAGCTTTTTATTGAATTTATACTAAATAGACTTTGATACTTCGCTAAGATTTGTAACCCTGTGTCCGTCATCTACCTTGTAACTTCTTAATAGCAAGTATAAGCTTATTAGTACCAATATTATGGCTATTATAGTACCTACTCCAAAAAGAAACTCCTGCAAAGAGTACTATACCAATTTGATAAGTAATCAAAATGCAACTACATAGGCAAATAATGTCTGATATCCAAGCGCAAACAATGTCCACTTCGGATCGTTCATCTCTTTTTATAGCTCCTACTGCTGCAAAACAAGGTACGCAGAATAGATTGAATAACATGAATGAGAACGTCCTACTGCTCCGTTGCTAAACATCTTTGCAGCAACTGCTACGAATTCTGCATTTTCAGTAGCTTGTTCCGGATCTATTTCACCCATCTTAGCTATCATACCCATAGTAGAGATTACATTTTCTTTTGCTATAAGTCCTGTAAATGTAGCAACAGTTCCTTCCCAAGTACCAAAACCAATCGGTGCAAATATAGGTGCAATTGTACTACCTATCGCCGCCAATATTGAATTTTTCACTGTCATCAACAAATGATATGAATTTAAATGATGGCGTAGTTCATCAATATCCACAACAATACTGTAGATGCCAAGATTACTGTACCGGCTTTAATAGCGTATGATCTTGTTCTTTCCCATACATGAAGTATTATATTTTTCCAAAAAGGAACATGGTATTGTGGTAATTCCATTATAAACGGTGCTGGATCTCCTCTAAACATCATAGTCTTTTTAAGTATGATACCTGATACTATTATAGTACATATATACCAAGTACATAAGTAAGAGGTGCAACCTAAAAGCAGCTCCGTCAAATGCTGCAACAGCTATAAGAGCAATAATTGGTGCCTTAGCTCCACATGGCATAAATGATGTTATTGTTACAGTCATTCTTCTATCTTTTTCTATTTTCTATGGTACGCGCACCCATTATACCAGGAACTGAACAGCCTGTTCCTATCAAAAACGGTATGAAAGATTTACCTGAAAGCCCAAACTTTTCTAAATACTCTATCCATTACAAAGGCAACTCTTGACATATAACCGATGTCTTCAAGTAAGCCAAGGCATAGATAAAAGCACAACTATAAGCGGTAAGAATCCAAGCACAGCACCCACACCGCAACTATACCGTCAACTATAAGTCCTTTAAGCACTTCACTTTTACACCTGCAGCTTCAAGCCATTCAGTTATTTTTGCAGGCACAATACCGTCTCCAAATAGATTGTCATTTTACAAAATCTGATGCAGGAGTACCTACCTTGCTCACTGAAATATAGTACACAAGCCACATTACAAAAAAATAAATATAGGTAGAGAAAGTATCCTGTTTGTAACTATGGAGTCTATCTTATCAGACATACTCACTGCTACTTTGACTTTTTGTACAGCAGAGTTTATAGCTTTGGTTATGACTTCATATCTTTCATTAGTTATGATTGACTCTGAGTCATCATCATGATTTTCTACTTCTTCTATTATCGACTCTATTTCAGCTCTGTCATTTCCCCTTAAATTCAAATGTTTCAAGTAATTTTTCGTCTCTTTCAAATACTTTAATTGCTGTCCATCTCTTGTTTTTCTCTGATGAAACTGAAGAAGTGCTTGAAATTTTTGCTATTGCAACTTCAACTTCATCACAGAATTTGAATGCCACTTTTGTTGTTTATTGGACCTTGCGCTGTCAACAACTTTATTCATCAAAGTATCTATACCCTCTTGTCTAAGAGCTGATACTTCTACTATATCACATCCAAACTCTTTTTCAGTTTATCAACATCTATCTTATCTCCACGCTTTCTTACAACATCCATCATGTTAAGCGCTATAACTACAGGTATTCCAAGTTCTAAAAAGCTGTGTAGTAAGATAAAGGTTACGCTCTATATTAGATGCGTCAACCATGTTAAGTATTACATCCGCTTTTCATTTAGTAGATAATTCCTTGATACCACTTCTTCCAAAGTATATGGAGAAAGCGAGTATCCCCGTAAATCTATAATATTTACATTCTTATCTTTTCTATACTTTCCCTCTTTTTCTCAACAGTTACCCCAGGCCAGTTACCCACATATTGCGCTGATCCAGTCAACACATTATACATTGTAGTTTTTCCTGAATTAGGATTACCGCAAGAGCTACATTAATTTGCATATATGTCCTCCTATATCTAAAACTTGCAATTTTTAATAGGTTGAATTTTTCCAATCCTATAACATATCCTCAGATTATCTATTATTATTTAATAAACAATAGATAATTACATAATCTTAAAAATACAACCTATTCTACTTCTACCAATGCAGCATCACTTTTTTCTAAGAGTAAGTTCATATCCTCTGACTGTAACTTCAACAGGATCTCCAAGCGGAGCAACCTTTCTTATATAAATTTCAGCCCCTTTGTAATACCCATATCCATTATTCTTTTTAGTAGCACCTTTGACCTGTCAGCTTTACTACCTTCACAGTGCTTTTCCTATATTTGCATTATTAAGCGTCATCCCTACACCTCCTCAATACATATAACACTAACCTTATACTAAAGCATTACTAATATCATGGAAAAATTTCTTTTTATTTTAGCTGTTTCATCTTAGGCAATATTAATCTTTTTAAAAAAATATCCATTTATTTACCAAACTTTAGTACAACTAACCTGCCATTAATTTCCTTATGTATCAAAAATACTATCTCGGAAATCAATAAAATAAAAATTGCCTCAAAACTACTTAGGTATGACAATTATCTTAGAAGTCATATCTTTGCCAAAGTGCTACTTTAGAATCCATAACCTTGACAATCATATCTCCCCATTGACTGATACCACAGATATTTGGGCATTTGCTACAAACCCAAGATTTTCAAGATGCTTTTTGATACCGTCATCACCTTTATATAGCACTAACTACCGCTATATCTCCAACTTTTAGCATTGATAATGGCATAATATACCTCCGAAGTTTATAAAAATAGTTTCACTTAGAATTATAATCAAAAACAATCTATTTGTCAAATCTTTTAATGTAAAAAAATCATTTGATATTCATTATCTAATATATTTTTATTTAAGGAAAATATATTTAGCACTGTAATTTAAAACCGTTCGCTATTAAATATGTACATATTACAATTCACCCTTTAATACAAATAACTTATCTTCTAATACCACTTTATTCCATATAACTTATGTTCTATGATCTAAGTATATATAATGAAAACACCTATTATCTATTATTATATTAAGATTTAACATAATTAGATTTTATACTAATCACCATTTATAATGCCAAATATTTATATTGAATAACTCTATTTATTACAGAGATTTTCCATAACTTTTTATAAGAAAAATTACATGGCTATTTTAGCGGTTTTTAGTATTAGCACTTTTATAGATAATTTTGATTATATGTAGAGGAATAAGAAAAATCCTATGACAATTTATCATAGGATTTTCTTGGGTTATCTATAATTTTAGAAAGTTATACAGTCCTTGTAACTTTACTATTATTAAAATTCAGTTCTTGGGTCTTTACTTCCATACATTACATGGTTTTCATTATCTAATATTATGGCATTTACATCTCCCATAGGATTTTTACTTGAATGTCATACCCCTATAGATTTAAGTGTATTTTTCTACATCTTTTACCAATGTATCTTTTTCAACTCTAAGTTCATCAGGGTAACCATTGCATATGGAATCTTGGAGCTGCAACTGCTTCTGCTATATTCATTTCATGATCTATTACATTTGATATTACTTGTGCAACTGTAGTTATTATTCTTGCACCGCCAGGACTTCCTACTACCATGAAAAAGTTTTCCGTCTTTTAGTATTATTGTAGGAGACATTGAGCTTAGAGGTCTTTTTAGGGTGCGATAGCATTTGCATCTCCACCTACCAAACCATATGCGTTAGGTACGCCGGGTTTGATTGAAAAAGTCGTCCATTTCATCATTTAGAATAAATCCTGCTCCATCTACTGCAGCTCCACTACCAAATGTATAGTTGATAGTATAAGTTACAGATACTGCGTTACCCTTTAAAGTCAGCTACAGAGTAGTGTGTAGTTTGCAATGACTCGCTCATCATTTGTCCAGGTTTTACTTGTGAGCTTGGTACAGCCTTTTTTCCGGCAGATTTTATAGCCTTGTATATGTCTTTTGCATAGTCTTTTTGATATAAGCTTTCCTACAGGTACTTTTACAAAGTCAGGATCACCCATGTATTCAGATCTGTCAGCATAAGCATATCTTTCCGCTTCAGCCATTAGGTGGATTTTTCAGATGAACCGTATCCCATAGATTTTACATCTGCATTTTCAAGTATATTTAGTATTTGGAGTATATGTGTACCGCCGGAGCTTGAGGTGCCATTGATACTATTTTCATATCCTCTGTAAGTTCCTCTTACAGGTTGTCTCCATACTACTTGATAGTTTTTTTCAAATCTTCTTTTTGTTATAAGACCGCCATTTTTCTTCATGTCTTTTTCAATCAAATCGGCAGTTTCACCTTCATAAAATCCCTTTGTTCCCTTTGTCTGCAATTCTTTTGTAGAGTCTTAGCCAAGTCTTTTTGTACCAATATTTCCCCTTCTTTAAGAGTAGTCTTGCCATCAGGCTTGAAGAAATATTTTCTTGTAGACTCATATTTTACCATTCTGTCATATTCTTCGATAAATGTTTCTGCTTGTCTGTCAGATAACGCAAATCCTTTTGTTTGCAGTATCTATTGCAGGTTGAATCAAGTCCTTGAGTTGCATTGTCCCATATTTTTCAAGCATTTCATTAAGTCCGCAACTGTTCCGGGTACTCCTGCAGACTTATATCCTGTCATACTTAGACCTTCAATAGGGTTTTGTCTTTGTCAAGATACATATCTCTTGTTGCTGCAAGAGGAGCCATTTCTAAAAAATCAACTGTAGTATTCTTACCGTCTGCAGTATGTATTACGGCAAATCCACCACCGCCTATATTACCTGCTGACGGATGCACTACTGCAAGCATATAACCTACAGCAACAGCTGCATCAATAGCATTTTCGCCCTTGTCAAGTACTTTCTTACCTACTTCGTTTGCAAGCGCATTAGTCGACATTACTAATCCTGTTGTTGTATCCTTTACAGGTCTATACGATGCCGCATTTGCAAGGTTGACATTTACTGCTGAGCATAGATAGGCAAAGAATTGCACTACTTGTTATGCTCAACATTTTTTTGATAAATCTTCTCATACTTTCAAATCCTCCTTTGTAAAAATTTTATTTAAAAATACTAAATCCATACCTTTCTTACTTAACATATAATAGTACAAATATATCAAATCTCGAAACAAAGAATTACATATTATATAATAACTATATGATAACTAAAGATATAAAATACAAATTTAATATTTTACTACATAAGGAATAATGATGAATTAAATTATACAACCTTTTCCCAACAACAAAAACCCTATCACAAACAAAAATGTTTCTTATATGAATATAAGATTAAAATAATTATGTACGATTAAAAACCACATTATTATTTTAAGTAAAATAATACATTTAAACAATATATTATATGATTTATACTCGTTTTTTTACAAAAATTCTTATAAATCACTTTTTTTGATACTTTTACAGCATATTTTTTTACAGCCAATCTTGTTACATTATCTTTTAGAATCATTTAATAAGATGATATCCACTTTTATACTAATTTACAAAAATGCAACAAATGTTTTCTTTTGATGATTATATCACCATAAAAATAAAAATGCAATATAAATTTTGAAATATTTTTTTCATTTTTTTAAAGCTTCTTTCAAAAATAATCTACAAAATTTATGACCGTTCTCTTTTAATTTATTTAATATATATTTGAACCTTGTCTAAATCTTAAGTTTTTTTAATTAATATCTACCTATTTATCATAAATTTCTCTTCTGTGTCCCACTTCAATAACCAATACAATTACTTCTTCATCTTTTATTTCTGCAATTATTCTATAATCACCTACTCTATATCTCCATTGCACGTTTCTATTTGCTGTCAGTGCTTTTCCATGCTGTCGTGGGTCAAAGCACCCTTGTATATTTTTCCTTAACCAACCTGTAATAAGAGAAGCTGTGTACTTATCTATCTTTTTTAATTGTTTTAATGCCTTTTCTGAAAAAGCAACCTTAAAACTCATTTCAACCCCAACTCTTTTTCAACTTCATCAAGTGAATAAGTTATGGGATTTGCTCTAAACTCTGCCATTGCTTCTGATAAGCTTTCAAGTCATATTCATCTTCTATACGCTTTATAACAGAGTCTCTGATTAATTCAGATACAGTAATTCCGTTAAGCTTGGCATATTTTTTAAAAAGCATAGTATCAGCTTCATTGAGTCTCAAAGATATAGTCATAATATCACTCCTTTTTGTAATACATTATATTACGCTCTTTAATTTTTGTCAAATATGATTATCTTAATTTAATATTTAGTTAATAATTATAATTAACTATAATTTCAAATAAATTTCTCTAATAAAACTTAAATATAGAGTAAAAATTTAGCAAAACTTACAAAAACTATAACAAAAATAAATCATATTTTTCAAAAATACTTGACTTTTTCCAATTTGCTGTATAATGTCTTGTGTTAAAGAAGAAATATCCGTTTCTCACCTTACCACATCGGTGCGTTTGGTTAATTATAGTTTTTTTGATTTTTTTAATTACTGTAAATTACTGCGGATAGATTTTCTATCCGCTTTTTATTTGCTTTTGGGCAAGTATTATTACCCTGAAAATGGAGGTGTATTGTTATTAAAGAGCAACAAATAAATGAGCAAATTCGTGATAAGGAAGTGCGTCTTATAGGAGACGACGGTGAACAACTCGGTATAATGTCATCGAAGGAAGCTCTGAATTTGGCTTTGAGCAAAAATCTTGATTTGGTGAAAAATATCACCTAATTCCAATCCGCCCGTATGTAAGATAATGGATTTTGGAAAAATACAAATATGAACTGGCTAAAAAGGAAAAAAAGAATCTAAGAAAAACAAAAGGTAGTGTCTGTCAAGGAAATAAGACTAAGACCAATGATTGACAAGCACGACTTGGAGACTAAGGCTAACATGGCTAAAAAAATTCTTGGAATCTGGAGATAAACTGAAAGTCACAATAAGATTTCGTGGGAGAGAGCTCGGACACAAAGAAATGGGTAACCAAGTAATAGAAAAGTTTGTTGAGCTTATAAAGGATAATGCCGCTCCTATCAGTACAAAGCCGCATCTTGAGGGTAATAGTATGATCTTGATTGTAGATCCGCCAAAGAAGTCCAACTAAGTTAAACCAATGATACCATATTATTAATAAATTTGCAGGAGGGGTATAAAATGCCAAAAAATGAAAAACTCATAGAGGTGCTGCAAAAGATTCAAAGTTACTGGTACCGGAAAAATAAAAAGATTTAAAGCTTTTTAAATCACATATACTCACTAAGAAGTCTCAAAAAGAAAGAGAAAAATTCAGAAAAAAGCATCTATCGTTTCTCACGGAGATACTATGAGAATTACACAATTACTACCATACAAATAGAATTAGGAGGATATATCAATGGCAAGAGTAAAGAAAGCTTTAAATGCTAAGAAAAGACATAAAAGATATTAAAACTGGCTAAAGGTTTCAGAGGTGCAAGATCAAAGCTTTTCAGAACAGCTAACCAGTTTGTTATGAAAGCTTTGGCTTATGCTTATATAGGAAGAAAAACAAAAGAAGAGAAATTTCAGACAATTGTGGATTACAAGAATAAATGCAGGTACAAGACAATACGGACTAAGCTATTCACAATTCATGCACGGACTTAAATTATCAAATATAGATATAAACAGAAAAATGCTGTCTGAAATAGCTATAAAAAGATCCTGCGGGATTTGAGGCTTTTGTAAAAAAACTTCAAAAACAAGCACTTGGAAAAATAACAGTTGATTAAGGTTTTTGATAGTCGTAGTGATTGTTAAAGACCTTTTGTCTTTTTAGGAGATGATATGAAGATTTCTATTTTTAAAAAATTATCTCACTCACAGATACTTGCCGTGGTTTTTCATTATAATATTAATTGGAGCTATCATCTTAAATATGCAGTTTTCCTCATCAAAAGGTGAAAACATAGGATTTTTGGATGCACTGTTTACTGCGACATCATCTGTATGTGTAACAGGACTTATAGTAGCTGACACCGTACATACTGGTCTAATTTTTGGAAAAATTCGTCATCATGGTATTGATACAAATAGGTGGTCTTGGATTTATGACCATAGGTACACTTGGAGTATTGATAAGTGGAGAAAAACTTTCATATTCAAATAAATTACTGATACAGGACTCTCTTTTCACATGAGAAAACTTCAGGTATAATTAAATTTTTGTAAGAGAATAGTCTTAGTTTCTCTTTTCATAGAATTTGTTGGAGCTATATGTCTGTCATTTGCATTTGTACCTGAGTTTGGATTAGTAAAAAGGTCTATGGTATGGTATATTTCACTCTGTAACAGCTTTTTTTGCAATGCCGGATTTGATATTATGGGTAATTTTTCTTCTCTTACTTCTTATTTTAACTAATCCTATTGTAAAATATCACAATAATGTTGCTTATTATACTGGGAGGCCTAGGATTTTCCACAATTTTTGATATAAATAGAAAAAGGGCATTTAAAAAAGTTTAGACTAAATACCAAGATAATACTTATTACAACTGCAATACTCATTGTAATTCCTACTTTTCTTTTTCATATTTGAGATGAACAATCCTAAGACGCTTGGAAATATGAACTTGGGCGATCTCGCATCTCTCTTTTCAAGTTGTAAGTCCCAGAACAGCAGGATACAACACCATAGAACTAAGTCAAATGTATGATTCTACCAAGTTCTTGACAATAATATTGATGTTTATAGGCGGTGCTCCTGCATCTACAGCCGGAGGACTTAAAATTACTACCTTTGCTATTATTATTATCTCTGTATACTGTCTTTTCAAACAAAAGAAGTGAAATTGAAAGTCTTTGGAAGAACAATTCCGTTTAAAAAAATCTAAACAAGGCTCTTGTATCACTTGTGATAGGTTTTTACTCTTTATTATAACAGGTACAATGATAATACTTTCTAATAGTGATTTTGATTTTTTTGACTGTGTTGTACGAAGTTACCTCAGCTTATGCAATCAGGACTTACACTTGGTATAACTACCAAGCTCAATGCAGTTTGCAAGATTACACTTATAATACTTATGTTTATGGGTAGGGTAGGCTCTCTTACAGTATTGTACTCATTTATTAAAAACAGATTCCAAGAAAAAGTACAAGTATCCAAAGGAGGAGATAAACATTGGTTAAAAATTTTTGCTGTTATAGGCTGTGGAAGATTTGGCAGAGCTGTAGCTACAACACTGTACAAACTCGGACATGATGTACTTGCCATAGATCGTGATGAAGAAGTCATCCAAGAAATTGCAGATGAGGTAACATAGGGCTGTAACTGCAATACCGGATGAGAATACTCTAAGAGATCTCGGTATTACTGACTGCGATGTAGTCATAGTAAGTATGGGTTCTGATATGGAGAGCTCTATAATTACGACCTTGATTGTAAAGGAACTAAAAGTACCTTATGTAATTTGCAAGGCCGGAAGTGAAATCCAAGAGAAGATACTATATAAAATAGGGGCTGATAGAGTCATAAGTCCGGAAAGAGATACAGGTGTGAAATTAGCAAAAAATTTAGTATCTGAAAATATACTCGATAAGATTGACTTAGATCCTGACTATACTTTGTTTGAGATACTTACCCCTCGAAAAATGGATAGGTAAATCTCTTTATAGAACTTAACATAAGGAAACGCTTCAATCTTAACATTGTAGCAATCAAGAAACATAAAAAAATTTATGATTACACCAAACCCTGGAGAACCTCTTGAAAAGAATTACACAATTTTACTTGTTGGTAGTAATAAAAATATCAAACAGTTCGAACAAATGATTAAAGATGAAATAATTTATGTGCATATATGAAATTTATACAATCGACAGATAACAAATATATAAAAGCTTGTAAAATCTCTGCAACAAGGAAAGTACAGGCAAAAATACTCTATGTTTTTTTGATGAAGGTATCAAAAATATAGAGCTATCTCTTTAAATCTAATTATCATATGAACTTTGCAATAGCAAGAGAAGATTTCATTGATAATCCACTAATTAAACAATTGGAATATAAGTTAGGTGAGGATAAAGTCTTAGTTTTAAGTGAAAAATTATTTTCAACTATTTCAGACACTGTAAATTCACAAGGAATAATTGCAGTTTTTGATATGAAAAAAAGACGATGTTATTAAGTCTGATAAGCTACTGATATTGGACAGGATACAAGATCCGGGGAACATAGGCACTATAATACGCACTGCTGAATCATTTTCTATCAATACAATTTTTATACCAAGGAACTGCAGATATATTTTCTCCAAAGGTTGTAAGATCAACAATGGGAAGTATATATTTTTGTCAATTTTCTAAGACTTGATTATTTGACAAAATTGAAATCTGACGGATATAGAATCTATGCATCGTGTCTCGAAAAACTCAATATCAGCAAAGGGATCATTTACTGATGAAAAGATAGCATTGATACTTGGAAATGAAAAGCGTAGGGAGTATCTCTAAAGATCTTATAATGCAAAGTGATAAAAATCAAGATTGATATGACAGGCAACGCTCAATCACTCAATGTTGCAACAGCAGGAGCCATATTAATATATGAAATGTGCAAATAGGAGTTGAAATCTTTAATGACAGAATTTTTGGAAAAATACAGCAAAATCTATATATTGTTTTTATCTCTGCTTTGCATAGTTGTAGCCTATATATCAAAAACAATATTATATCTTAGTAGCCTCCCCATACTTGTATTGATGGCTATTGGCGTACTTGACGGCAGAGAGGATGAGAAGCAACATATTTTTATGAACAATTACTTGAAATGTTTGAAAAAAAGAGAAGATATTGAAAGTACAGAGTTTTATTTCTCTGATGACCCTTATAAGAGGATACACACTATAGGATATGACCCCAATCTTGAAAAACCCTATCATGCAAGGTATTTTGATGAGGAGGACATACATTATTTTTCAACTGCTAATGAGCTTTTCAATGCTCCTGTATACGAAAAATGAGTCTATCAAAGACAGGTGGAAAAACTTTGATAATCATCAGAATAGGCAAAAGAGATATGAGATTATCTTCAAAAAAATAAAAAAAGTAAGATTGATTATAATATTTGTAATATTTTTATTTTTAAGCTATTATAATTACTGTTAAAACAACTATTTAATATTGTAAAAATAAAATATTTTAGTATTAATTACTAAGGTTGAATTTTTATATAACTTATTAAAAAGGAAGTGCTATTTTGAAAGAACAATTGAAGAATATCAGAGATAAGTTCGTCACTGAAATACAAGACATATCAGACAAGGGAGGTCTTGAAAACATAAGACTTAAATTCTTGGGAAAAAGGGAGAGCTTACAGAAATACTCAAACAAATGGGGAAACTCTCAAGCGAAGAACGCCCTATCATGGGGAAACTTGCTAACGATATAAGAGTTGAGATAGAAGACAAGATACATGAATTTTTCAGAAAATATGAAAAATAGAATTGGAACAAAGGCTCAAATCAGAGTTTGTCGATGTAACAATGCCTGTAAAGCCGAGATTTACCGGTTCTTTGCATCCACTTTCAATAGTATCCCAAGAATTGGAAGACATCTTCGTATCTATGGGCTTTTCTGTTGTAGAAGGTCCGGAAGTAGATACTATAGAAAAATAACTTTTGACTTGCTAAACGCCCCTAAGTACCATCCGTCAAGAGAGATATGACAGATACATTTTATATCAATCCTGAACTTTTTACTCCGTACTCAGACATCGACTGTGCAAGTGCGTACAATGAAAGAGTCAAAAACCTCCTATAAGAATAATCTCACCCGGAAGATGTTTCAGATGCGATACACCTGATGCCACACACTCACCTATGTTTCATCAGCTTGAAGGTCTTGTTGTGGACAAGGGTATTACCTTTTGCCAATTTGAAGTATACTTTGGAAGAGTTTATCAGAAGATTTTTTTCGGCAAGGATATAGTGACAAAAATTCAGACCGCATAACTTCCCTTTTTACAGAGCCAAGCGTAGAAGTAGATGTTTCTTGCTTCAAATGCAAGGGACAAGGCTGTCCTACTTGCAAGGGGTGAAGGATTTATCGAGATACTTGGTGCAGGTATGACACATCCTAATGTCCTAAGAAACTGTGGAATAGATCCTGATATATACAGCGGATTTGCATTTGGTTTTGGTATAGACAGGATAGCCATGATGAAGTATGAAATTGAAGACATAAGATATATGTACGAAAAATGACATCAGATTTTTAAAAGCAATTTTTAAAGGAGTAGATAATGAGAGTCCCTGTAAAATGGATTAGAGATTATGTTGATATAGATATAAATGCTAAAGAACTTGCCGACATGATGACAATGAGCGGAACAAAGGCTGAAACTGTGGAATACCCGGGTGAAGAGATAAGCAATGTCGTAGTGGGCAAGATAGAAGAGATAACGAAGCATCCTGATGCTGATAAATTGCAAGTAACTCAAATAAATATAGGAAAAAGAAGAACTGATACAGATAGTAACAGGAGCATCAAATATCTCTGTTGGAGATATAGTACCTGTTGCATTGCACAAGTCTACACTGCTGGGCGGTGTAAAAATTACCAAGGGAAAGCTAAGAGGAGTAGCATCAAACGGTATGCTCTGCTCTTGCAAAGAACTTAATATCGAAGAAAAATTCGTTGATGACAAATCTAAAAACGGAATAATGATATTAGATGATAATCTTCCTCTTGGTCAAGACATCAAAGAGGCACTTTCCTTAGACGATGCGATAATAGAGTTTGAGCTTACAGCCAACAGACCTGACTGTCTAAGTATGATTGGTATGGCAAGAGAGGTATCAGCTACAATAGACAAGAGAGTGAACTTGCCTGAAAATAAATATGAAGCAGTAAAAGAAAATTTCGACTTTGAAGTTGAGTGCAAAGACGAAAATCTCTGCCCAAGATATATACTAAGAAAAGGTGAAGGATGTCAAGATTACAAAGTCACCTTTATCACATACAAAGAAGACTGATAGAGGCAGGAATAAGACCCTATAAACAACATAGTAGATATTACAAACTTCGTAATGCTTGAATACGGTCAACCAATGCACGCCTTTGATGCAAAAAGCCTAAACAACAAGATAGTGATTAAAAAAGCTGAAAATGGTGAAAAATTCACTACCTTAGATGATGTGGAAAGAACATTGGACGATACTATGCTGATGATAACAGACGGAGTAAAATCAATAGCCATAGCAGGCATAATGGGTGGTCAAAACTCTGAAATAACTGATACTACTACGGAAGTTGCCTTTGAGTGTGTTAGTTTTAACGCTGACAGCGTAAGACTTACTTCAATTAGGACTAAGAACGGATTCATCGAGTAGATTTGAAAAAGGTATTGACCTTGAAAGACCTCAGCTTGCCATAGACAGAGCCTGTGAACTTATAACAAAAATACGGTTTTTGGAACAGTAGTTGACGATACGAAAGACACTTTAAAGCAAGAGCTTAAAAAGAAGGGTTATAGAGTCGATGCTGTAAAATTGATACAAAAAGCTTGGAAATGACATTGAAATTCAAGAGATTAAGAAAATACTTGAAAAGCTATTCTTTGAAGTTGAAATTGACGGAAATATTTTTAAAGATAACTATACTGTTTTATAGAGATGATATCACTATGAGTGATGATATATTGAAGAAGTGGCAAGGATATATGGCTACAACAATATAGTGTCAAAAATATTGACTCTGTAGTTACATTTGGAGAAAAAAATCTGAAATCAAAAGATTTGAAGATAAAGTAAAATATGCACTTATGTCAAAATGGACTTACAGAAGTGATAACATACTCTTTTCATAGGTGAAAAAGACCTTGATATGATTAACTTCCCAAAAAGACAAGATACTCAAAATCATCAATCCTCTTGGAGAAGATACTTCAATAATGAGGACTACTCTTGTACCGTCAATGATGAATGTGGTAAAAAGAAATTTCACAAGGAAAAATGAATACTTCTACGGCTTTGAGATAGGACATACATTTACTAAAGAAGAAGGAGATGTAGAGCCTATCCAAAAAGACAGCTTGTAGGTGCTATCTATGCAGATAATGCAGACTTTTTTTCACTATCAAGTCAATGCTTGAAGGTGCATTTGATAATCTTGGTATAACAAGAAAAGTACGAAGTTGAAAAATGACAACGCCCTATTCCATCCACAAATCTGCGCAAGGATAAAAAGCTCAAGATACAACACTTGGATATGTAGGACAAATACATCCACTAATACTTGAAAAATACGAGATTAAAAAGAAGGTCTATCTATTTGTAATAGACTTTGACCTGCTTTTTGAGAATAGACAAAGTATCAAACTTGCCAAGAATGTATCTAAATTCCCTGCTATCAAGCGTGATATCGCCTTTGTAACAGATGAAAAAGTCCTTTGCTCACAAATCGAAGACTTGATTAATCAAAATGCAGACAATATAGTCGAATCTGTAGAGCTTTTTCGACATATATTCAGGCTCACAAGTGGAAAAAAGGCAAGAAGTCAATGGCTTATTCAATCACATATAGGGCTGATGACAGAACACTTACAGATGAAGAAGTCAAGAAGGTACAAGATAAGATATTACAACAGTTGGAAGAAAAATTCGACGCACATCTAAGAGATTAATATATAAATAGATGCAAAAATTTAAGATACTATAATATCTTTACGGGCAGCATAAAAATATGGAGAACTCTAATAAAATGTTATATAATAATTTCTTTCCGAAAAACATTCAAAAGATGTTCTCCATAACGATTAGTTATAACACAAATAAAATATATTGCGAAATAATTTTTGAGTAAAAAGAAAATATATTTGATTTGTGTATCGCACTTAGTGTAGCAAATGTCGCCTTCAGAAAAATAGCAAGGTTTAAACAATACAAAATAACATATACAATAACAAAAATAATATTACTAAAACTAAAAAAACAAACAATAATACTATTCATATTGCAATAAGTTAAATATAGAAAAACTACTTGATAAACAATAATATAAAAACAAATCAATTTACACAAACAATTATAGTTTTTTTATTTTTATCTGTACAGTAGTACCCCTTTTTAGTTCATCGTATATTGTTTTTCTTGAATCACCAAGTACCTTAGCTATATATTCTACACTTTTTGCCTTCCTAATAGCAATGCGTATATTTACCATCGTTGAATCTGGTCTATATGTTTGAAGCTTCTTTTTAATATCTTTCTTATTTTGTGTTTTATCTTTTACTTGTTTTATGTTACAGTCTTTTGACTCATCTTGTGTTCTCATTTAATATATGCTTGTAAACTATATTTTAACATAGAATTCAAAAATGAGTCATTTTTATTTTTGTTCAATTTCATTATACAATGTACCATAGTTTTTGCTATTATTTAAGTTAAAAATTAATATTAGAATTTTTTTAGGGAGAAAAAAATAATGGAAAAATTTTTGTAAAGAAACATATTGTCTAGGATGACTATAATAAACTTTTTAAAGATTGTAATAAAGATTAAAAATTTATTTAAACTAGTTATAATACCCTTCTTCTTTATCTTACCATTATTTGTTATTATGTCTATTCTTTTTATGATTTTGTATAATAAATTAGATGTACAAGATAATACTAAATGGCTAGAATTATTTAATTCTTTTGTTAATGGTACTTTCGCCTATTTTGGTATTATAATCTCTATATATATTACTATACAATATAATGAGGAAAAATGGGATAGAGAATACCATAAAGAACGCCCTTACTAGTATTATTAAAAAAATTATTATCCTTCTGAAAAATAACGGAATATATAATTGTTTTAAGCAAAAAAAGAATATGGTATTATTTTAATAAATGAAAATGAAAAAGGTAATATGTGGATTAGAAATAAAGAATATTGGTAAAAGAGCTATCCAGTCCTATATAATTAGTATTAATGAAGAAAAAGTTATGCGAAAAATAACATTCCAATATTAACTAATGAGACTTATATAATTCCAGACTTAAGAATTAGAAATACTATATTTGAAAAAGATATAGATAACACAATAATAATTCAAATTAAAGATTTTGAAAAATAATGAGTATATTTCAAAAATTAATTTCAAGTATAAAAATTTCCCTACTATGAAAAACAAAATTTTTATTCTAAATCAGATTAAATATATAAAAACATTCGGAAGTTATTAATTATCAAGTTCTTAGGTTAAGTAGAAAAAGAATTATATATAAAGGACTAAAAAAAGAATTAAAAAACGTAAAATAAGAAAAATAAGGGAGTGTAAAAAGGATATAACTATAATTACAAGAATTATTTTCAAATATAATTAGAGACTGCGAAAAATTTTAGGAGGAAACCCCTCCTCCTAAGGTTAAAAATAAACTTAAGAAGGAGGGGTTTTAAAATGCTAAGGAAAAAGACAAGAAACAAATAGAACAAAAATTGCAAGAATGTTAATAGAAGAATATAAACCAAAATATTTAAAGATTGAGTATGTAATTACCTAATATAATTATAAAACTTATAATATAAAAAATCAATATAGATTTCAAATAAAAAGAATCAATTTCACTTGACATTTTTGTTAATTGTTATATTATGTTATTAACAAATGAATAATCCATATTCTTCAGGGAAGGTGTAATTCTTACAGCGGTAAAGTCCGCGAACTCGAAAGAGCTGAACTTATGAAATTCAAGTACCGACAGTATAGTCTGGATGAAAGAAGAAGCAGTCTATTTTTTTCATTACCCTTGAAGTATATTTTTAGGGTTTTTTATTGCTAAAATTTATTTCTTGGAGGATTATTAAAATGCAACAAAATCAAGCAGTATCAGTAAAAAGAAATGCAACAGCTACCATGATTAAGATTTCTTTTGCTCGGTGCAATCTCATTTGTACTTATGGCAATGGACTTTTGCAGTACCTATATTCCCGTCATTTTTTTGAAATTTGACATAGGAGATATACCTTCACTTGTCGGAGGATTTGCACTTGGACCGGTTGCAGCTGTAATGGTACAATTAATCAAAAATGTGTTGAAGATAGCAATTGTAGGTAGTTCAACAGGCGGAGTTGGTGAGCTTTCAAACTTCGTAATAGGGAAGTTCTTTCGCAGGTGTTGCAGCCCTTATCTATCAACATCACAAAGGTATCAAGTCTGCAATAGCAGCTTGTCTTTGCGGTACTCTTACTATGAGCGCACTTGGTGTACTTTCAAATTACTTTGTAATGTTACCGCTATATGCAAAAATTATTTAAAATGCCTATGGAAACTATAGTTGCAATGGGTAGCAAGATTAACCCTGCAATCGACAGTACACTTACATTGGTATTATATTCAATTTTACCTTTTAACATACTAAAAGGTCTGATAATTTCGATTCTAACAATGTTGATATATAAGAAGTTATCACCGATATTGAAAAAAATAACGATATTTTTTAAGACTAATCGAAATCGATTAGTCTTTTTATATTTCTCCTATTATCATATCTGTTATATCTTCAAGCTGCTCTTTTGAATAAAAATCTATTACTATACTCCCATTTTCACTATCTATGCTATTTATACTTATCTTGGTACATAACTTCTCTTCGAGCATATCTATCAAGTCCTTGTAAAGTTCTTCTTTTTGTATATCTTCATCCGATGATTTTTTTCGCTTTCATCTCTTATGCTTTTTTTCCACCTGTCTAACACTCAATCCCTTGGTAAGTATCTTTCTTGCCAATTCCTGTCTTTTTACATCTCTTTGACCAAGCAAGGCTCTTGCATGTCCCTCTGTGATATTGTTATCGCTGAGTAATTTTTGGTGTATTCGTCAGCATTTAGTATTCTCAGCTTGTTTGTAATATAGACTCTGGTTTTGCCCAAGAGTTTTGATAACTCTTCGTGTGTGCATTTATACTTATCCTTTATATTTTGAATGGCTACAGCCTCTTCAAGAGCAGTGAGATTTTCACGCTGTATATTTTCTATAAGCGATATCAACATTGCATTTTCGTCATCTTTTATTATTACTTCCACATATTCAAGTCCAAGCTTTTTACAAGCTCTATATCTTCTTTCTCCGGCAATTATGATATATCTATCATCTTGTTTCTTGACAAGTATTGGCTGGAGCAACTCCGTATTTTTAATTGACTCAGCCAAGTCATCTATTTGAGCATCTTGAAATATCTTGCGTGGTTGTAAGCTGTCAGGTCTTATCTGACTTAATTTAATTGTTGTTATTTCCATATCCTACCCTTATATTAGATTTGCTGATTTAGTATCTTTTCATCATAAAAACTGTACTTTTTCCTCTTCATCCTTTTTACTCGAATATCAAACTTAAAGAGATTGTTATCGTAGGTTTCAACTATCTTTTACAACTACTGTATATTCTCCTATTTGCTTATTTTGAACAACTTCATTTGAATTTTTGAAAAATTCAATATCTTCACTCACTGTCTCCATAATTTTTAGTACTTCCCTGTTTTTCTAAGCTGTTCCTTATCTTTTGCAATAAGATTCACGCTTTTAATATAGGTATTATCAGTATAATCAGACAGACAAGAGTGATGACTGTCTCAAGTAGAATGTATCCCTTTTTAGTCATGAGAATTACCTATATAAAACACAATTTCACTAATTTTATTGTTATCTTTTGATATGTCGGCAGAACTTATACTTATTTGTGGGAGTTTATTATTCAGATATGTCAAAAAAATTTATTACTTGCATGACATCTTTTGTCAAGACTGACAGTTATAAACATCTCTTTTACCGTCAACAGACATTTTTAGATACATAACTCATATTCACTTCACTTGATGCTTTGTTGAAATCTTCATATATCTTATAAAAATCTTGCTTATTTTCACTAACTTTTTCTATGTTTGTTTTAGCTTATTTTCAAGCTTAGCATTACTGATTGAATACGGCAATGTAATAAAAACTACATTTACCAACAGTATTAATATTTTTTTATCAGATATTTCATATCTATTTTTCATCATTCAAACTCCAGTATCAGTTTTTTTATCATCTTTGACATTTACCATAGATGTTTCTTTTTCAAAAACAGCTGTTATATCCTCAACTATCTTCTTAATTTGACTATTATCCTTGATTTCAAAGCAAATCCTGACTATATTATCATTAACATTAATAGATTCTATCTCATTAATATACTTGCTTTTTGCTATTTTAAAAAGATAGTTTACTGATTTTACACCTCGTTCAACCTTAGTTTGCTTTGATTTTTGCAATATCAATTTTTCTTATTTAGCTCATAATTCTTGCCAACTAACGATATATTGCCTAAGATTACTATCAGTATCACTATATAGTACCAATATTTTTTTCATATACTTTCCGCCTCTTCCCAGTCCATTGATTTTGTAACAGCTTTTTCCAACCTTTGTACAGTTTTTTTCCATATAATCCTTTTTCTTTTTGGATAGAACTGTTCTTCATTCTTACAGTTTAAAATAAGCTCATCCTTATCTTTCCAAAAACCCCACTGCAAGCCCTGCCAAAAATGCTGCTCCAAGTGCTGTAACTTCAGTTATTTTAGGTCTTGAAACTTTATTTTTGGAGTAAAATCCGACTGGAATTGCATGATAAAGTTATTTCTTGATGCTCCCCCGTCTACTCTTAGATTATTTATATTTATATTAGTGTCTTTTACCATTGCTTCTATCAAATCTTTTGTCTGATAAGCTATTGATTCAAGTGATGCTCTTATGATGTGATTACGGTTTACTCCTCGTGTAAGTCCTACTATTGCTCCTCTTGCATACATATCCCATCACGGTGCACCAAGTCCGGTAAAAAGCAGGCACCAAATACACTCCTGCACTGTCCTTTACCTGATTGGCAAAATACTCTGTATCCTTTGAATCATGTACTATCTTAAGTTCATCTCTTATCCACTGCACTACTCCACCTGCACTAAATACAGAGCCTTCAAGGGCATATTCTATCTTTGCAATCTATTCCTATAGCAATGGTAGTTAGTAGTCCACTTGTGCTTTTGACCATTTTTTTGTCCTGTATTCATAAGCATGAAACATCCTGTTCCATAGGTATTTTTATATCTCCTCATTGAAACAAGTATGTCCAAAAAGTGCAGCCTGTTGGTCTCCTGCAATTCCTGCTATTGGAATAGAAATATCAAAAATTTAGGGTTATAGTATCCATAAACTTGTGAAGAGTTTTTAACCTCCGTAACATTTTTCAGGAATATTAAGAGTCTTTAATATATATTCATCCCATTTTAGTGTCTTTATATTATATAACATGGTCCTTGATGCATTGGTATAATCGGTAACATGCACCTTTCCACCTGTTAGCTTCCATGTCAGCCAAGTATCCACAGTTCCAAAAATTAGCTCACCATTTTCAGCTTTTTGTCTTGCTCCCTCTACATTGTCAAGTATCCACGCCAACTTTGTCGCTGAAAAATATGCATCAAGTCTAAGTCCTGTATTGTCTTTTGACATAGTCTTCAAAACCTCGTATTTTTAAGATCATCACAATAAGAAGAAGTTCTCCTACACTGCCAAACTATGGCGTTATATATAGGTTGTCCTGTATTTTTGTCCCAAACAATAGTTGTTTCTCTTTGATTAGTTATACCTATAGCTGCTATTTCATTAATGTCAATATCAGAAGTAGCAATTACTTCGTGCATGACAGAGTATAATGAGCCCCATATTTCCATAGCGTCGTGCTCCACCCATCCTTGATTGGGATATATTTGAGTAAATTCTCTTTGGCTCATAGCTACAATTTCTCTTTCCTTATCAAATATTATAGCTCTTGAACTTGTAGTTCCTTGATCCAATGCCATTATGTACTTCATGATTTCTCCTTGAAAAAAATTTATATTATATAGGAAATTATACCACGATTTTGTATTTTTAATCTTTTTATAAAAAAACAGCACCCAAAAATAGGGTGCTGTCCTTATAATTAACTATGTTATTGTTTATAACTGAGAGGATATTTATGCTTGAGTTGTAGCTTCTTTTTCTTCCTCTTTATTAGTTGTATTATTTTCTTGTGCCTTTAGTGTACCTTTTGTCAGCTTCTTCATTTTCAGGTTTTTGAACATTAACTTTGACAACTTCAGGCTTTTGCTTCTTTGATATTTTCCACTCCTTCAGTAGTCTTTGCCACTACAGGTTGGACTTTTTCTTTATTTGTCTACCCACTATTGTCTTAGTAGGACATTTTTTTCAACACATTTGTTACATTGTTTACATTTATCATAATGAATTGTCGGAAGGTTATTTTCAAAATGTTATAGCTTCAAAAGGACAAGTCTTCACACACATTTGACAGCCTATGCAACCTACTGAACATTTATCTTTTTACATCCTTACCTTTTTCTCTTGATTTACAATAGATGTACACTTGTTGATTTTGTGGTATCCACTCAATTATTGATTTTGGACAAACTTCTATACATTTACCACATGAAACGCATTTTTTTCTCTATCAACATGAGCCACCTGTCAGCACCTATATATATAGCATCAAACTTACAAGCTCTTACGCAAGTACCAAATCCCATACATCCATAAGTACATCCTTTTGTCCGCTTTTGCGCTATGACAGCAGCTTTTACAATCTAAGATACCTAAGTATTGCGCTTTTTCAACTGCATGTTCAGTTGTACCGTTACAATGAACATTTGCCACCAACTTAACGCCTTCTTGAGCTGCAACTCCCATTATATCGGCAACTTTTTCCGCTACAGATGCTCCACCCTACAGGACATCCGTTTACAGGAGCCTTTCCTTCCACTATTGCAGTAGCAAGACCACCACAACCCGGGAATCCACAACCTCCACAGTTTGCACCGGGAAGTACATTTAATATTGCATCTTGTCTGGGATCTACTTCAACTGCAAATTTTTAGATGCTATCGCAAGTCCTGCTGCAAATACAAATCCCATCGCTGACAAGCTGACTACAGAATTAACTATTACACTCATCTTTTTACACCTACTTTCCAAGTCCGCTAAATCCAAGAAATGCTATTGCCATCAATGATGCTGATACAAGCGCAATAGGAAAAACCTTCAAACGATTTTTGGTATATCTGAAAGTTCCAATCTTTCTCTTATACCTGCAAACAAAACTATAGCAAGTGTAAATCCTAATGCTCCTCCAAGACCGTTGAATATAGTTTCTATAAGATTATACTCATTTTGTATATTAAGTATTGCAACACCAAGCACTGCACAGTTTGTCGTGATAAGTGGCAGATACACACCAAGTGATTGATAAAGAGTTGGACTTGATTTTTGTATTACCATTTCAACAAATTGAACAAGTGCAGCTATTACCAATATAAATGCTATTGTTTGTGCAAATTTTATATTGAGTGCTACAAGTAACAACTGTACCAACCATGTTATTATTGATGCTAAGACCATTACGAAAGTAACCGCCATACCCATGCCTATAGCTGTTTCCACCTTTCTTGATACTCCCAAAAACGGACAAATACCAAGGAATTTTGACATACAGAAGTTATCTACAAGTATGGAGATGAGCAGTATCAAAAAGTATCTGTTTCATCTTTCCTCCTATTATTATATATATCACATATAATTAAAAATCCATGTTCTTAACTTAAATACTGATATAAGTTTATTAGAAATTAGTTATTTTTCTTACTTTTTAAGCTTTGTTAAATCCTGCAAGCAACAATCCAAGTACAAGGAATGCTCCAGGAGGAAGGATAAAAAGTAAGTGCAGGTTGATAACCAAATCTTTGAAGTAAATCCACTCCAAATATTGATCCATTACCTACTATTTCTCTTATACTACCAAGTATAGTAAGAGCAAGTATAAATCCCAATCCATTACCTATACTGTCTCCAAGTGAAGCCATCGGTTTGTTCTTATAAGCAAAAACCTTCAGCTCTTGCAAGTATGATACAGTTAACAACTATAAGAGGTATGAATAGTCCAAGAGCATCGTATAATACAGGTACGAATGCTTGAAGAAAAAAATTGTACAACCGTAACAAATGACGCTATAAGTACGACAAATATCGGTATTCTTATCTTTGAAGGAATTATCTTCCTAAGTATAGATGTAAGTAGATTGGAAAGTGCAAGCACCACCGTAGCTGAAAGCCCCATACCAAGTCCGTTTATAGCCGATGTAGTAGTGGCAAGTGTAGGACACATACCAAGCACTTGGACGAAGGTAGATTTTCATCTATAATTCCGTTTTTTTAATGCTTTAAAAACCCATCTTATCCTCCTATTTCATTTGTTCTTCTGCTACTTTTTATTGATTGGTTAACACCTTTTGTAACAGCATTTGATGTGATTGTAGCTCCGGCTATTGCCACTATTTCATTGTCAGCAGGTGTTCCATTTTTGATTACCTTCAGTTCTTTTGCGGTTTATCTTTGTATTGACCTATGAAGGCTTCATCCTTTGCTTTTTTTGCACCAAGTCCGGGAGTTTCAGACATTGTTCCTATACTTACTCCACTTATAGTGTTTTTCTTAGTAACAGCTGTAGTTACTTCAAATTCTCCACCATAACCTTTTTGGAGCAGTCTTTACTGTATATCCTACTACTTCACTTCCGTCAAGTCCCTTTATATACTTCTTTTACTCCTTCGCCAAAGTCGCCTTCTACTTTTTCAAATGTCTTTGCAGATGGCAAAATTGTTTCTCTTGCTTTTATTGTCTTTTTCAATCTGTTGTTTTTGTATTATAGGATCAGTTAATTGAAACATGGCTGATACTATTCCTGTACATACAGCTGTAATTACAAATAAAATAAGACCGAATTTTATCACTTCGTTATTTTTTTCATTTTTCTCTTAACCTCCCCAAATACTCTTGGTCTAACCAATTTTTCAATTAAAGGAGTAGCTACATTCATAAGAAGTATCGAATATGATACACCTTTCAGGATATCCGCTGAAATATCTGATAACTGATGTGAGCAAACCGCATCCTATTGCATATATTACTTTGTCCCTTAGGTGTCATAGGTGATGTAGCATAATCTGTAGCCATAAATATAGCTCCAAGCATCAAACCGCCACCAAAGACATTGTATAGTATCATAGAAGAATCAAACCTGAAAAAGCGTAAGTCAAAATTGCAACAGTTACAACATAAGTTACAGGTATTACATAAGTGATTACTCCTTATACAACAAATAAAGTCCACCGATTATAAGTAGAAGAGCACTCGTTTCTCCAAGTGTTCCAGGTATATTACCCAAGAACATATCCATTATATTTGCTCTTTGTACTCCTTCAGATGCTGCATTTTTTTATATATGCAAGAGGTGTTGCTGTAGCCATACCGTCTATAGGAGATGTCCATTTAGTCATCAACACAGGATATGAAGAAAGCAGGAATGCCCTTGCAACAAGCGCAGGATTTATAAAAGTTATGACCAAGTCCACCAAATAGTTGTTTCGCAATAACTATGGCAAACACAGCTCCAAAAATGTCATCCACCAGGTGCAGCAGCAGGAACATTAAACGCAAGTAAAAGTCCTGTAACAACCGCTGATAAATCTTTGATTGTTATGGGTTTTTCATAAATTTTTGCATACAGTATTCCGCACCAACAGCTCCAACCACACCAGCAATGATATTTATTACAGCCCCTACTTTGAAAAAGTATATACTTCCTATCATAGCCGGTACCAACGCGATAATGACATCTCTCATTACCGATTGTACAGTTTTCATTACTTCTTATATGTGGAGATGAGGATATCGTAAGACGATTTTTATTTTTCCATTATTTCCCTCCGTTATACATTGATTTGTATTTCTTTAATAATTTACCTATTGATTTATATTGAGATATTTTTGCTATATAATTTCAAATTTATTTATTTGCAGCAGCTTTTTTTCAGCAGCTTTTCTTCTATTTGCCAATATTTCTCTTTTGCCACTCTGATAGATTGGAGTAGAGGACGCTTAGAAGGACAGATAAATGAACATGAACCACATTCTATACAGTCAAGTGCTCTGTATTCTTCAGCCTTTTCAAAAGTCATCTTTCAATGAATATGCGCTTATATACACCGGTTGAAGGAATGCAGGACATACTCCGACACATTTTGCACATCTTATACAGTTTTCAGTCTCACCTATTTGAGCTTCCTTTTCTGTAAAGCATAGTATTCCTGATGTTCCCTTATTAGCGGGTACTTCAGTGTTTTGCAAGTGCAACACCCATCATCGGACCACCACTTATTATCTTTTTAGGATCTTCTTTATATCCACCTGTCATTTCAACTATGTCAGAGTAAAGTGTTCCTATTTTAAACATTACATTCTTAGGATTTGCTATAGCTCCACCTGTTACTGTACATATTCTTTTCTATAAGAGGAAGTCCTGTTCTTAGTGATTTTGCAATCTGAGCAGCTGTAGCCACATTGTCAACCACTGCTCCTGCATCTGCAGGTAGTCCACCTGAAGGTACTTCTCTTCCCTGTACATACATTGATAAGTTGTTTTTTTCAGCACCTTGAGGATATTTTGTCTTCAAAGTTACAACTTTTATATTAGGATATTTTGAAGCTTCCTTTGTTATAGCTTCAATACAGTCAGGTTTATTATCTTCAATACCTATATAACCATTTTCTACTAGACAATATCTTAAGTATAGCCCTAAGTCCGTCTACCACATCCTTAGTTTCTTCAAGCATAAGTCTATGGTCAGCTGTAAGATATGGCTCACATTCAGCTCCATTTAGTATAACAGCATCTACTACCTTATCCTTAGGTGGATTTAGTTTTACATGAGTTGGGAAAGTAGCTCCCCCATACCGACAAGTCCTATTTCTTTTTACAATTTCAAGCAATCTCTTTGCTCAAATCTTCAATAGTACCATAAGGCTTGATGTCTTCATGAACTGAGTAATTTTTATCATTTTTCTATTATTACACACATTGCTTTTTCGCCGGTATTTACCAATAATTTTTAACATCTATTACCTTACCGGATACCGATGAATGTATAGGAGCTGATACAAAACCAAGAGGTTCTCCTATTTTCTGCCCTACCTTAACCAAATCATTCTTAGCCACCAAAGACTTACAAGGTGCTCCAATATTTTGGATTAGAGGTATGTATACTTTATCAGGCGCATCTAAATACTCTATGGGGAGTTTTTCTGTCATAGACTTATTGTGCTTAGGATGTATACCACCCTTTGAATGTTGTTAGTTGCAAGTTTTTCCTCCTTATCTTAAGATTGGGAGATATTGTTAAAATATTTACCAACCTCATATATATTAAAGTCCAATAAGAGATATATCTTTGATTGAACAACTTTAACTTAAAACAAAAATACTCATTTATCGCTCTTCTTACCCCGTATAATTCTTCAAGCTCTCTGATGATATAAATACTCTTCATCATCAAAGCATTTTGCACTCTTCCGGGCATTTTTAATCACAGGCGCAACACTTCATACAGACCCCAGGTACATTTTTCACATTGTCGTAGTCAATTGCACCTGTAGGACAAAGTATTGCACATATCTTGACAATCTGTACATTTATCGTTAGTCTTAGGTTTGACCTTTCTGATATCAATATGATTCCCATGTCTATCTTGAGGTTGAAAATAAGGGTGTACAGGATTGTTACCTTTACAGTAGGTCTCGAAAAATCAGAATTTTTAATTTTATCAGCTATTCCCAAATTCTACTGCATCTTTTTATATCTTCCTCATCAGGTCTACCTTGCCAAGAATAGTGGAAAAGAATGCTCACATGAAAATCCCCGCCACCTATGACTGTGAAGTTACATTCGTCCATTATAAGGCTAAGTTCCATGAGAGAGTCATCAAAACTACGGTTTCCAAAAGTCATCACTGCAATACCGAGAGCTCCATGTCTCTGAATCTTATTAAGATATTCGAGCATCAAATTAGGGACTTACCTGCTATTGTAGGCAAAGCCAAAAATAACTATGTCTTGCTTATTAAAAATAGGCACTTCTTTTCCTGTTTTTAAGGGAGTAAAATCTAATACTTCCAAATTATGTATATTTAATTGTTTTCCAATAGTTTCAGATATAGTCTTAGCTATCTTCTCAGTACCGCCTGTACCGAAAAATACATAACACACAGCCTATCCATGCCCATCACTTCCTTCCTATAAATTAAGAGCTACAAAAACAAAAAAATAATTATAGCAATGACTTTATATATACAACTCTATTAACCAAAAATGTTATTATCAATAGATAATTAATATTAAAATATTTTAGATAATCATACTTTGTAAAAACATTTAAAAACATTAAATCATTGACTATAAATAAAACTATTTATATTATACTTTTTAATTTCTCATATAATAATTTTATTACATTTACGAAAAAAATTACAATCTTAAATTTTAATTTTTTAAGATTTTTGATTTTTATATAAAATAACTCAACTTTCCCACTAAAGTTATTACAATTTTTAGTGGAAAAATTGAGTTATAATAAAACTAATATAATATATTTATTCATACTTATTTATTTTAAATCTAAATTCACTTTTTTGTCGCAACTTTCAGCTAAATTTATATTTTTAAGCATTGATAGATTTACCACTTAGATACAAAAACAATACTTTGGACTTCTTTGACTATTTTCGATTACTTAAACTAAAAATATACGAAAAATATTTTTTACAAATTTTTCTCTTTTAATATAGTAAGTTTTTTTGAATCATCATAGATGATTTTATCCATAATATAAAAAATATGCTCAATATCTCTTTCATTAATATTTAGGAAAGGAAATAACATGAGAAATAATAAATTCATCATTATATATAGATAATGTCAAGGTTGAAGACATAGCGGAAAAATTTGGCACTCCTCTTTATGTATACTCTTATGACTCTATAGTATCTGAAAATAAAAATCAATTAAAAAAAGATTTTGAAGAAAAATATGATAATGTTAGAATAGCCTATGCATCAAAAAGCTTTCAACTGTATTGCCATGTGTCAGATAGCAAAAATATTCTCTATGCCTTGATGTAGTATCTGGCGGAGAACTATATACTGCAATCAAAGCAAATTTTCCTGCAACACACATTGAGTTTAACGGAAATAACAAGTCAGTCGAAGAATTGGAAATGGCTGTTGATTATGGAGTTGGCAGAATAATAGTTGATGGACTTTTGAAATAGAGATGATAGAAGAAATATGTAGAGAAAAATAAAAAAGGTAAATGTACTTTTTAGAATTAATCCGGGAGTTGACTCACACACTAACGAAAAAGATTTCAACAGGTAAGATAGACTCAAAATTTGGCATTCCTACTGATGAAGATGTATTTTTTTCCTCTGGTAGAAAAGGCAATTAAAAAGTGAGCATATCAAGTTCTTAGGACTACATTTTCATGTGGGCTCTCAGCTTTTTGACAACACATCACATATATTGGCAACTGATGTAATATTGATTTGGCTGAAAAGATAAGGGAAAAATTTGATTTTTGAGCTTGAGGAGATAAATATAGGTGGTGGATTCGGAGTAGTCTATACAAACGAAAAATAAGATGCCATATTCATATTTCTTAGATCCTGTAATGGAAAAATCGAGCATTATTATAGAGGTAAAAAGACCTGCAATAGTTATTGAACCGGGTAGAAGTCTGATTGCTGAAAGTGGATTCCAGCTATATAAGGTAGGACAGATAAAAAGACATCAGGATGTGAGAAAATATGTATCTGTTGACGGTGGTATGTCTGACAATATAAGACCTACACTGTATGGGGCAAAAATATGATGCTGTGATTGCAAACAAGGCTGATAAAGATAAAAGAAGAACTCATCACTATATGTGGCAAAATGTTGTGAGTCAGGAGACATACTTATACAAGACATTTCCCTTCCAAAGATTGAAAAAAGACGATATAGTTGCAATATTTTCAACAGGTGCATACGGATATTCTATGGCAAGCAACTCACAACAGATACGAATTCCTGAAGTAGTCATGATAAAAGACGGTGATATCTTCGAGATAATAAAACGCCAAAAGCTACGATGACATCATAAAAAAATGAACTTGAAATAAATCTATAACAACTAAATTATCTCAGCTTTTACAATATAGACTTAATTCTTGATAGGCATTAAAAATAGCATATTATATAGCATAAATCTTAATATTTTTTTATAAATTAATGAAAATCATCATTATTACTCTTTTGAATAAGATAAATATATAAATACACTTTAGTTATATATTTACTTATATTTAATCAGAAAAATTAAATATATTTTTCTTACATTATAATAATAAAGCATAGAGAGATATGAACATCATCTTCTCTATGCTTTTTGTTATAATATATCTGACTTATTACATAGCTATTTGTCGGCTTTTTGTAGCTACCAGTATAGCCTTGCATACAAATGTGCCTATCACTGAATTTGATAATACAGCAGGAAGTACAACAGTTGTAAATAAAGCGGCAAACGGTGCAGGTAAACCAACAATTATAAGGGCTGATGTCAAAAATACTGTTCCGTTGACCAAAGTAGCTACAGCCATTATAATAACAGATTTTGCAATATCACTCTTGATAAAAAGCAAGAGCCTTTATAAGAGCGAAAATCATAAAGGCAGTGATGATTTTTATCTATTATATTAGGCAATTGACCTCCCGGAAATGAAGTTGTAAATGCTGAAAGAAGTCCTGCTCCAAATCCTGCAACTATCGTGTTTTTCACATTAGGTGCAAGCATTATTGATAATACAAGAAATATCAAAAAGCAAATCCGGGTTTCATTCCTCCCACTATCGGTGGCATTACTCCATGTAATATAAGTCCCATAGCAAGCATAAGTGCAGTTATTATATATTCTTTAGTTTTCATCTTTATTTTCTCCTTGTGATTAATTATTATAAATCCAAAATATAAAAAGTCCTCAATCTGATTATGAATTAAAGGCAATTTTTATTATCTCTCTTCATTAACCTGTTTCATAATTCGTTTTTCCATCTTAATATCCAATCACAAAGCGAAAAATTTGTATTTTTGATAATTTTCATTTTACAAACTTTAAAATCTCTTTTATGATTGAGATTAATTCCTTTCACAACATAAACAAGTCTCCTTTCTTTTAAAAATACAAATCTTATTTATACTAAAAACCGCTTAAAACAGTCTTTTTACTATTTATAAGATGAGTAACTTAAGTTAATTATCTTAATAAAGAATACAAAACACATGACTTTTCAGTAGGTGATTAGTATTAATGCCGATACAATATAAGATTTTTGCCGTAAAATAAAAACTCGCCACTTCACTATCTGTAAAATAGTGAAAGAGCGAGAATAATCTCACGGTGCCATCTTTCTTGGAATAAATCCACCTCATCTAAGATACGGGCAGGTAGCCGATATCCTTACTCTATAACGGGAGCTCCCGTCCACAGCTACTATAAATTCGCCAAGGCATCTATCAAGTCCATTCACAAAAACTATTTTCGCCTTCTCTCACCAACGAAGACTCTCTGTAGAAAAATCATAATTGCTACTACTCTTGAATTTTTGATTTTAAAGAATGATACAATAATTTTATTTTTTTATGTCAAGGATTTTTTAAATTTTTCATTTTTCCAAGTCAAGTATGTTAAATCAAAAAAACACTTGAAAAACTGATATTTCACAGTGGTTTTTATGCCTATTTTTATTACCTACTTCCAATCTATATTGATTGGAGCAAACCATCTGTATACTATCTCTTTGAAGTTATTATATCATAAAAATAAAATTTATGAATATCATATACTAAAAATAACCGAAAATTACCCTTAACATCATATTTTTCAAGATAATAGTCATAATCGTAATAATAGTGCCTTTCATAATCATCGTTGCTGTCGGAAGAATATACATTAAAGCAATCTCGTTTGAAAATTGTAAATATATTTATATTTCGGTTTTTATCTCCAAAAATAATAGACATCATAGATATCATAATCTACTTTTATATCTTTTACGATACTGTTTTTATGTCTATCTTATCATCGTGTTCCGCCACATATTGCAACAATATCTCATACATCATATCCTTTTTACAGCTCTGTCAATCTTGCTTAATATATGCGAAGAAAGTAAAAAGAGTCCAATTATTATAAACAAGAGCTTTTATTATATTGCCTATGCTCACTTTCTTTTCTTATTTACTATATCCGTCATATTCTCCATGTTTTCCTATCTTTATATACCAGTCTAATAAATATGGGTGAATAATTTTTAAAGTTATCTGTTACAAACTTTTTCAATGTTATAATCATATATCAGCAAAAAAGAGCTTGTAAAAACTGAATTTCAATTTTTACAAGCCCTATATCTTATGTCAATAACTATTTTTCAGGCTCGTAGAAATCCTCCTCATAGTCATACTCAAATCTTTTTGATTTTTCTAAATACCTTTTTCATCCTTGTGTGAAAAACTTCTTCTTGCCTATAAAATTGTCAAACTTATCATAATTATTGGATTTAGTTTGTTTTTGAAACTTTCATCCTTCAACTTCTTAGTTCTTTTTCTCCTTAGCAGTGTTAAACAATTCATTATCAAGCTTTGCACTCATGTGTTTCTACTGATTCCTTTCATTAATTTGAAAACAATATTTTCATATACACTAATTATATGAAGTTACTTTATCTCAGATAAGAATATATAGATAATCAAGTCCTTAAATAAAGTAAAATAAAACTGAATACATTATAAAAACAAAAACTTTGCGAACTGCAATACCGAAATTTTTCTTTTGCAAAAAGAAAGAAAAATTTCAAAATCGCTTGACTAAATTTCAAAAAAATGGTATAATTAACCTAAATTGAGAAAAGGTTTCGCATTTATTTTTGCAAAGTTGATATAAATTGTTACATAATAATTTTTAATTTTGCAAAAATTATTCAAATTTATTAAAAAACTTTAGGAGGATTAGCAATGAAATGTCTTGTAACTGAATTGTACAATCAAGCTGGTATAGATATACTGGAGAAAAACGGTGTTAGCGTTACACTTGCATGCGGAAATCTCTTGATGAATTGAAAGAAATGGTAAAAGACTATGAAATTTTTGATAGTAAGAGCGGCTACTCCTGTAGATAAATCATTTGTAGATGCCGGTACAAAGCTTAAAGCTATAGGTATGGCAGGTATAGGTCTTAATCACATAGATGTTGAATATGCAAAAAGCAAAGGTATAGGAATATTCAATGTGCCTGACGGAAGTACAACAGCAGTATCTGAACTTGCAATAGGGAACAATATTAAATGTCCTTAGAAAAATAGGAAATGCAAACACATATGTAAAAAGCCGTAACTGGGATAAGACAGGATTTACAGGAAATGAAATAAGAAATAAGACAATAGGTATTCTTTCTCTTGGAAAGATAGGATTTAGAGTGGCTGAAATTTGCCTTGCATTTGGAGCAAAACAAATCTTGACTTACGATCCATACTTGAAACAAGAAGTTGCTGATAAGATAAATGCAAAGATACTCCCACTTGACGAAGTATTGAAACAATCAGATATAATATCTATCCACACTCCGCTTACTCCTGAAACTAAGCACATGATTGGAAAAGAACAAATAGCTATGATGAAAGACGGAGCATACCTATTTAATCTTGGTCGTGGTGGAATAGTCGATGAAGAAGCTCTTTACGATGCACTTGTTTCAAAAACTTACAGGAGCAGGATTTGATGTAATGGAAGAAGAACCCCTGCAAAAAGATAACAAACTGTTTGCATGATAACTTCTCAATAACTTGCCATATAGGTGCAGGTACTCACGAGGCACAAGTATACATCTCTGAATCATTGTCCAACACAAATATTGAAATATCTTGAAATAATCAAATAAATCTTTACTAAATGATATTAAAACAAAAAAACCATACAATCCTATTTTTACAAAATCAACTTGTATGGTTTTTTATGTCTTTTACATTTTAATACTAAAAACCTATCAAAAAGCCATGTACTTTTTATTACAGTAAGATTATTGATAGTCTGCAAAAAGTAATAATTTTTCTAAAATAACAATATTGGCAATATAAATGGTGATAAGTATAAGTAAATACTTTAAAGCCAACTACAATAGTTAGGATTTATTATAATTAACAAATATTTTCATAATGATATTTTTACTTAAAAACCATACATTATTTTATTAGTCTTAATCTTAGTATAATAATTATCCAATACTTATTTAATGAGCAGTTAGAAGCTCAGATAAAAATTTGTATTTATAACATATTTTTCCAAACTTTAAATTTTTAAAAATATAATAAATCAGTAGCTTTTGTATAACTATAGCTTTTCAATATATTCAAGTACCTGCTTTGTATCATCAAGACTAAGTAGCCTTTCAAAATCATCTTCACTTATGACCTTTACACCTAATTGATTTGCCTTATCTAACTTAGAGCCGGCAGATTCTCCTGCTATGACGAAATTTGTCTTTTTGCTGACTGATGATGACAGCTTTCCTCCGTTTTCCTCTACTATCTTTTGTATGTCATCTCTCTTGAATTTTTCAAGTGTACCTGTAGCTACAATCTTAAGATTAAGGAAGATGCTTTTTTGTGATGAACTTGATTTTGAAATAGGATTTACACCCAGTGACAAGAGTTTTTCTACAAGATCTCTATTGCTTTGTATCTCAAAAAACTCTACTATAGACATTGCCATCTTCTCGCCTATCTCATCTATTGAAGTAAGCCTGTCCACTGATGACTCCATTAATTGCTCTATATTGTCAAAAGTTTTTGCGAGTACTTTTTCGGCATTTGCCCCTATAAATCTTATTCCAAGTGCAAATATGAACTTATCAAGGCTGACATTTTTTTCGAGTTTTTCTATTGCATTTATCAGATTGTTGGCAGATTTTTCTCCCATTCTTTCAAAGATTTTTAGCTCATCAGCTTTTTAGAGTATAGATGTCTGATATATCTTTTATCAGACCTTCTTCAAAAAGTTGAATTACTATCTTCTCTCCAAATCCGTCTATATCCATTGCACCCTTTGATACAAAGTGTATTATCTTCCTTTAGAGTTTGTGCCTTACAAGAGATATTTGTACACTTCCATGAAGCCTCATTTTTCAAAATCTTACTGTCTTTTCTCCACATACAGGACAGTTATGTGGCATCTCAAAGTCTCTTTCTTTACCTGTCCTTGCATTCTTATCCACTTCATAGACCTCAGGTATTATCTCTCCGGCTTTTTGGATGTAGACATAGTCTCCTATCTTGATGTCCTTTTCTTTGATATAGTCCTCGTTATGCAGTGTAGCCCTTGAAACCATACTACCTGATATTTCTCACTGTATCAAGTATTGCTGTGGGAGTAAGTACGCCTGTCCTACCTACCTGCACTATTATATCTTGTACCTTTGTCCTTACCTTTTCAGGAGGAAATTTGTATGCTATTGCCCATTTTGGAGCTTTAGAAGTCGAGCCTATCTCATCTCTTAATGCTATGTCATCAAGTTTTACTACCATACCGTCTATTTCAAAAAGGCAGGTCAAATCTCTTGTCTGTCCATTTTTCTATCTCTGATATGACTTCCTCAATGTCTTTTGCAAAAGTCAGGTGATATCTTCATACCTAATTCTTGGACATATTCAAGTAGTTCAAAGTGCGAGTTTTTACCTTCAATGTCGTTTTCGACAGAAAAGATGAATATATCGAGTTTTCTACTTGCAGTAATCTTAGGATCAAGCTGTCTAAGTGAGCCTGCAGCCATATTTCTTGGATTTGCAAAGGTCTTTTCTTCATTTTCTATTTGCATTTCATTTATGGCATAGAACACATCCTTTGGTATGAAAGCTTCACCACGAACTTCTATATCTACTTCTTCTTTTTAGTTTCAGTGGAATAGACTTTATAGTCTTGGCATTTTTGAGTTACATTTTTCCTGTAATTCCGTCTCCCCTTGTACCCGCTGAAACCAGTATCCCTTTTTCGTACTTTAGTACAAGTGTAAAGTCCATCTATCTTAAACTCTACAACATACTTTGGATTTTTCGTATACTCTTTTATTTTACTGTCAAAATCTCTGAGTTCTTCTGCTGAAAAAGCATTACTAAGAGACATCATCACCCTATCGTGTGTTATCTGTTCAAATTTGCTAAGAGCCTTACCCCCAACCCTGTTACTTGGAGAGTCTGCAGTCTTAAGCTCAGGGTATTGTTCTTCAAGGCTGAGTAGCTGTCTCATCATCATATCGTAGTCATAGTCAGATATTATTGGATTATCCTCTTCATAGTACAACTTATTATTTTTCGATTTCACTTTTCAACTCTTCAATTTTTGCTCTTGCATCATCTATATTTTTGCATAATTGCTCCTGTTTAGTTTTATACATATTGCCAATGATAAATATTGAAATATTATTTTTAATATACTACTAATACTAAATTCTAATAAAATAATAGATTACTTTATAAAAAAATGACGCTCTAAATCTTTCTTAATATCAGATATAATAAAAGTATCATACAGATATAATCTATAGTTTGAATAGAGGTTGGTATAAATCCCAATAAAATATTCACATCGTATTTTTCATAACATAATACTAATTGATTTATAATCTCTTATGTTTAAACTTATTGAAATTAACTTTTCAACAACTAATCCTTACTATATTTGACTGTTTAATTGAATTTTGCAATAAACTGTTGTTTCAATCAAATACTTAATATCATATTATCAAATATAGTATGCGACACTATGGTATTAGACAAGAATGTTTACATACAAAATTGTTCCACTATCAACAATCTTACTAATTGATGCGGAAAGCGTAAGTCTTGATATTGATATTTTTGATTTGACATCTCACTCACCTTGTGATAAAGACCTAAAGAACCACCTATTATTATTGTTATGTCATCTTTTTCCACATTATCAACTAATTCTTGAAAAGATAGATTTTTTTATCTGTTTCCCACCTATTTCAAGTGTAATGATATAGCTTGATTTTTAATCTTAGAGATAATTTTTCTCCCTCAATCTTCTTTATCTTTTCTACTTCTTTTTCTCTATCTATGTTGATATTTTTCGTCTTTTTATCTCTATTATATTTAAATTATACTTTTGGATTTTTCTTTTTCATTATCTGTTTTTCCAAATCTGAAAATATCTTGGACTTTAATTGTCCACTACAGATAATATCAATATTTTTCTTTGGCATTTGACTTTCTTTTCTAAATCTATATTTTTTGTCGATTAACTTATCCTTTATAAGAGTAAGTATTGTCTTTTGCAAGTTCTTCTTTAGATATCTTATCTACCTTTACAGATTTGAAATCTTTGAATAAAATCTGCACTATATTGGTATCTGTACCAAAACCTGCTCCTGCCATACTCACATCATTTGCAACTATCATATCTAAGTTCTTTTTTTAATATCTTTTTCCTTTGCGTATTGTTCCACATTTTGCGTTTCTGCTGCAAACCCTACAAGTATTTGCGAAGTTTTTCTTCTCCTATACTTTTTAATATATCAATGGTCCTTTTTAAAGGAATAGACAAATCACCCTCATGTTTTTCATTTTGTTGCCAAGTTTTTCTTTTGGAGTGTAGTCTGCGACAGCAGCTGCTTTTATTATGACATCTGCAGTTTTTCCAATATTTTTGCACTTCTTCATACATATCTTGAGCACTTCGTACACTTATAAAATTTTGCAAGATTATAGGGAACATCAAGTTGTGTATTGCCAGATATCAGTGTTACATCTGCTCCCATTTCTGCTGCAATCTTAGCTATAGCATAGCCCATCTTCCCACTTGATTTGTTGGTAATATATCTTACAGGATCAATATCTTCTATTGTAGCTCAGCTGTAATAAGGATTTTTCTTACCTTTGAATTCATCACTTTCATGGAGATGATAATCAACAACTTTCAAAAATAGTATCTATATCAGCCAGTTTTCCCTTTGCCTACATCTTTACACGCCAAAAGACCTGTATCAGGCTCTACAAATATTACACCTCTTGATTTGAGTAAATTAATATTTTTCTTTTGTTGCAGGATTGTCATACATATTAGTATTCATAGCGGAGCTATTATCATCTTAGCTTTGGTAGCCAGTGCTACAGTGAAAGCATATCGTCAGCTATTCCATGAGCAATCTTTTGCTATTATATTTGCAGTTGCAGGGAGCTATAAGTAAAATATCAGCTTTTTGCAAGAGAGATATGATTTACTTCCCAATACTTAATATCTGCGAACATATCCACAGTGACAATGTTGGAACTTAGAGTTTGAAATGTCATGATTCACAAAATTTGTTGCATTTTTTTGTCATTATAACATCAACATTAATATGACTAATTTTGATACAATATCACATGCTTTATATGCCGCTATACCACCTGTTACTCCTAAGACTATATTTTTTGACATACTATACCTCGAAAATAAAATTTTCTTAGATTTTATCATATTTTTGATATTTTTACAGTGTTAATTATTTATTGACTATATACTTTTGATTTTACAACAAAAACTCAAGACCTTTTCGCCTTGAGTTTTGATGCTACCACTGTTTTACCAATATACAATCATGACATATTAATTATTTTTACCTGTGCTTTTAAGCAAAAACTCTTAATACTTTCATCATTTTTTGTATTTATTCTTTACCATTTTATACTAAAAATAGCATTATAACCTTATTTCAAATTCCATTATATCATCCCCTACAGATCTTACCGATACCTTGCCTTTTGTGCATCGTAATTATTGACTTTTGCAAGTGAAAGTCCTATACCATATCCACCTGTGGATGAGTTTCTGGAGCTGTCCATTCTATAAAATCTCTCGAAAAGTTCATCATAGTTCTTATCTTTTTCCAATCCCTTTTGCCCTATTTCTTATTACTATTTTTCTTAGGAGAAAGAGATACAAAAATTACACTATCTTCTGTAGAATACTTTATAGCATTATCCAAAAATATACCTATCATCTGCCTTATATACTGCTCATTCCCATAGAACTTTATATTTTTCAATATTATTTTCTATTTTTATTTTTAGTTGTTGCAAGAGGTTGATATGCTTCGCATTCTTCCAAAAATCAAATTTGAAAGAGAAAACTCTTCCATTTTAAGAGCAAGATTGCCCTCATCCATTCTTGCAAGTGAAACCAAAGAATTTGTGAGATTTGTAAGTCTTGTTATCTGATTTTTCGTACTTTTTGTCCACTCACTTTCTCCATTTTCCATCTCCAATATGTCAGTATTGGCATCAATTATTGCAAGTGGCGTCTTCATCTCATGAGAGGCATCAGTGATAAATCTTTTTGCTTATTGTAGCTCTCTTCCATAGGTTTGAGAGCTATCTTTGAGGATACTAAAATAAAGGTTACAAGCATTGAAATAACGAGTATTGCTACACTTATAGTTCTAAGCAGATTTATAGTAGATATGTCTTTTTACGCTATCAACAAAGGCAATTATCTTGCCACTTCCATAATCTCCGGACTTATATTTATATCCATCTACTATTCCAGCTAAAGAATTTTTCTTATATATACTTTGTGCCATAGAAATTACATAATCCTGCAAATAGTATGGTACTGAATCTGAATTTATTACATTCCCGTTTGAATCAAACTTCACACTAAAATACATGCTATCCATTCTTTCAGGCCCGTCATCTCCAAATCGTATCGGAAAAACACCTTCTTCATGTTCCCTCTTAAACTCTTCTCCTTCTCCATATACCTGAGAGTGAGTTATTGTTTTAGATCCATTGTCATTTTCTACACGAGTAGAGCTAAACTCGTACTTCATCCCTCTTTGAGGAAATGGAAATACACCACCATTTTTCCAATATCATCTTCAGCTTATTGTCGGTTTTATTGTTGACACTTATATATAAAAATAAATTTCCTACAAAAAGTATTGAAAACAAGACAACAAATATAGATATTAGCGATACCCCCAATAAATTGTCTCCTCAATTTTTAATCAATTTATCATCTCCAAACTATAACCCATGTTTCTGTTTGCCTTGATTTGAATATTTGCATTTAATTGTTTGCAATTTTTCCTCAAAAAGGATATGTGTACCCATACCACATTAATCTCAGCCTCAGAGTCATAACCCCAAATTTTTCCATGAATCTCTCTGTAGGTATGAGTTGATTTTGATTGACCATTAGCATTTCTATCAGCTGGTACTCCTTATTTTGCCAATCTAAAAATTACCACTGTCTGAAAATAGCTCAAATGTAGTTCTATTTAAAGATATATTTCCTACTGTTACTATATTTTTCAGTAAGCTGTTCTCCTCTTCGAGTAAGTGCCCTTAGTCTTGCGAGTAATTCCTTAGATGCAAAAGGCTTTGTAAGATAATCATCTGCTCCACTGTCAAGCCCTACTACCCTATCATCAATTTCAGACTTCGCAGTAAGCATTATTACCGGTATTTTTATTCCCTCTTTCCTTATAGTCTTAAGCACCTCTATACCGTCAATCTTTGGTATCATTATATCAGTATTACTGCATCATAGTTTTCAGTTTCCAAATAGTACAGCGCATCTTCACCGTCATACACCGCATCTACTGAATAATTATTTCTTGTAAGTATGGCTACAAGTGCATTTGATAGTTCTCTTTTCATCTTCCACCAATAATAATCGCATAAATCCTCCTTTTTATTGTAAATCCATATAAATTAATTCCACAATTAAATTATACTATTTCTCATTTATGTTACTCAAATTTTAACTATTTATATAATACTATCTTTAATTAAAATCAAATTAAAAGTATGTAGTTTACATACTGTTATTTTACTATATTTGATCTGTAATTACAATAAATAACTAAGTTTGAAATATATAATAGATTTATCAAATTTTCTATGTAAAAAGCCGAAGTTATGGTATAATACTTTTTGAGTTTAATTATAAAACTGCTTAAATGATTTCTATTATTAAGTTTAAGCAAATAGCTTTTTATTTTCAAAATTTAACTATCTTTTCAAAAAATTTATATAGTTTAATATTTATATTTTAAATTTTTGTAAAATATTTTGCATTTCAATATTATGACATATAATATCATTATTAATTTAATTATGTCTATGCCATAAGCATTTTTAAATATACTATATATTCAAGGAGACTTTTTATGAAACAATTGGATAATAAAAATACACAAATAGCTATAAAAACCGTAAAGGATTTTTCCAAATAAATCTTGCAAAAACACTTAATCTTACCAGAGTCTCTGCTCCTCTATTCGTAGAGCCTTCTTCAGGTCTAAATGACAATCTGACAGGGGTTGAAAGACCTGTAGCATTTTGATCTGGGTGATTCAAAAATCAATGTTGAAATTGTACAGTCTTTAGCAAAATGGAAGAGATTTGCATTGAAAAAGTATGGTTTTTCTATAGGTGAGGGACTATATACCGACATGAACGCCATAAGAAGAGATGAAGAGATGGATGAAGTACACTCAATCTATGTAGACCAATGGGATTGGGAAAGAATAATATCAGCCCAAGATAGAAACGAAAAATTTCCTACACGAAACTGTAAAAAATATATAAGGTATTTAGAGATACTGAAAAGATGATAAATGAAAAATACGAAGGATATTTCGGTGAAAAACTACCCGAAGATATTTTTTTATAAGTTCAGAAGAACTCTTGCAACAATATCCTAATCTAAGTGCAAAAGAAAGAGAAATTGCAATTTTGTAAGGAAAAAGGCTGTATTCATACAAGGTATAGGAAATGAACTGTCAAATGGACAAAAACTATGACCTTAGAAGTCCGGACTATGATGACTGGTCGCTTAACGGAGACATATTATTCTACAATCCGGTACATGATACTGCCATAGAGCTTTCAAGCATGGGAATAAGAGTAGATGAGAAATCTCTGATGAGCCAATCTCAAAAAGCAGGTACAACAGACAGACTGACACTTAATTATCACAAAGACCTGTTAGAAGGCAAACTCCCACTTACAATAGGGTGGAGGTATAGGGACAATCAGAATATGTATGTATATGCTTGAAAAAGACATATAGGACAGGTCCAATCATCCGTATGGGACGAAAAACATTAAAAAAATGTCAGGAAATGGGAATAGAGTTATTGTAAAATATATAGGACTCTAAAAAAATTTAGATATATTTTTGCAGTCACTTTTTAAATTAATATAATTTAAAAAAATGCAATATCAAATTGAACAAAATTTTTATAATAAATGTAGGAGTTGATATATTGGTCTCTGATGATGTCAAGTGTTAAAAAGCGAAGCATCATTTAAGTCATCAGGACAAAACAGATAATTTAAATAGAAAATTAAGAAGTTTAAATAACTCTTTATTTAAAGTTTACACTATTTGTTATAATCTCTATATTAAATAAATTACTTTTTAACTAAAAAGTATAAATCGAAAAGGTATATTTTACAATTTTTACGAAAAATATTTAGTGATATTATGATATTCATAAAAATATATAAAGTATAGTAATATATTTGAAAATCAGCACTTATTATTTTTTATGATAGAAAAATTCACATTAGTTAGAATAAGAGGAGGTATTGTTTTAATGAAAGTATTTAGAGAATTATATTTTAGAGGTTCAGAAAATGATTTGAAAAATTTTTAAATGATATAGAAAAATATATTACAGATGACTGGAGTTTATCAAAACATTCAGATTATGATGATTATATCTATTTTTGAATATCTAGGAAATGAATTAGAAAAATCAAGATTGTTTATCCATACTGGTAAAGATATTTATAATGGAGAATTAAAAAGTAAACAATATAGTTCCTTTAGAAAAAGAATCAGTTAAGTATAGAAGAGTATAATAATATACTTATGAAATTTTATAATGACATTATATTAAGGTATAAATTAAATTCATATAATGTAGATATTTCTGAACCAAGTGATGATAACTTTGATCCAACTAAAGTTATCACAGAAGAAGCTTTGAATAAATTAAAATTGTTTTGTAGCTTTAGCAAATAAATCAACTGGTTCTTCGCATCAAAATGACCAAGTAAGATGGTTTGATTTTATAGCTCAAACTGTTGATGATAATAAACTCATTGATTATAATACTCTAGCTGACTTCTTAAAAGATGAGACATATTGGGGAAAAAGTAAAAAATTATATTGGTACAATTGGCGATTATGCATGGAATGAAGATACAGCTTATAAATTAGCATCCGAATATGAAATATTAAGTGAATTCTTATTATATTATAAAAACAAAGGAATGTGTGACCGTGATATTAGATTATATTTTAACATTACTAAGTATACTTTCTACTATTATTTCAGTATATAGCGCTTACAAATCTTATAAATATTTTAATAAAAAGTAGAAATTAGCAGTATATTCTAAAACAAATAGTGCCTTTTATTGAAATAAATAATATAATTTCTTATTTGACCGATATGTCAGAATTTTTCTATACCAAATAAAAAGCGTGGAGTAAACTATATGAATGAGTTAAGTTCTTTAGGATACTACAATCTATTGATAAAATACGAGAGAATTTACCCGCATCTTATGAGAAAGAATTTAATAAATTCATTAATTCGAAAAATTTTTATTGAAAAATATATTTGTTCTATTATAGATAGTTCGGCTTTTAAAAAAGAACAAGAACTTATATTTGAAACAAATGAAGATTATATGAATTGTAAAAATATATTTTTGTGAAATACAAAATTGTTATAAAGAAAGATTAGAAAATTTAAGTGAAAAATAAATAATACTTAAAGTATGGATTTTATATAGCATATTGTATAAAGAAATTAAACAAAAAGAACAATACTATATAAAATACAAATATATATGTCACAAGTGTCATTCAAATAAATAGAAGAAGAATATGTAAAATTAGCATGACATTGTATAGAACAGTTCAAATATACTATGTTATAAAATGACATTGTATAAAGTACCACGATAAGAGGGTAGATAAAATCCGTAGTTTAGATAATGGAGTGTAAATAGTTTTGTATATATCCTTTTCCTCCTTACGGTAAAATGCACTTAAACCATTAAATTTTTGACAGATAATTTAACTAAATTTTTGAAAGTCTATTCCTTACCTATATAAATTTTCACATATAATAGATTTTTCATATTCATATAAAAATAATTTTTGCAATATATGCTTATAAGTTTCTCTTGTTAATTCCAATGATTAGCACCTTTTAAACGGACTACCATCATTTCCTTCAATAGAAACATTCGGATATTGCTTTAATGCATAAGCGTATTTTTCAGGAGTCTCAGTTATTTGTATAAATCCTGTTTTTCTGCTACTGTTTCGTACCTTAGCATAAGCGCCTTTTTTTATTTGCTGATATAAAAGTTATTTTTCTCCTGCTTTTATTACAAAAAGCTTTTTCGTTAAACTTTGTATTTGAATATACATTAATACTTTTTGTGCAGTCAAGACTATTTTTCTCTGAAATATGATATATTTACTTCATTAGGTGTAGTTTCTTTTTAGTTTTCCACCTGACACTATAAATTTTCTATAATATATACTTTTGCATAGGAAAATCTGTTTCAGCGTTAAGGTCAAGTGTATTTGTTTTCTTATTTACTCCTACATTTACAAGTACTGAGATACTTTCTATTTTACCAATATATCGCAATTTTTTTATTAGTAAGTGTATATAACTGAATTTCATTGTAAAAATATTCAGTTCCTCTAAGCATTAACAATATCTCTTTTGCTCGTCATTAAGATTTATGTCTACGACTTTTATGTTATTGTAGCCAATTTATCCTCACCAGGTATATCAAGACGACCATAGGAACTTGGTACCGAACTGCCAGGAACATTATATTTAATCTCTATATATCAGGCAAAAGAGTATATTCATCAACCTTTTTAACATTTACTTGTATCCACTCTTTTTGTTCCGTTTAAGTCCAAATCATATTTATCAGTTGAAATAGTCTTAGCATCTGCAAAAAGGTGTCAAGGCTGATAAGCATATAATTAAGGATATGCTTAGTTTTTTTCAGTATTTTAAATCTCATTTTCTCACTCCTTATTAATTTACTAATAGATAATCGTAATAATCCTACAACCATTATAAATACAAATAAGAAATAATTCAATGGTATATTTTTTTAAAAATATTTGTGCCAAATATTTGATACATATTTTTCAAATTTCCAATATGTTTTTCATTTTTATTTTAACTTCAAAATAGGATTTTTCAATAGCTTGTTAATAAGGTCTGTATAGATCATCTGATCGACCACTTCAGTTATACTTGTGATTCTTTGACCTGCATCTTTGGAAGAGGCTCCACAATGATAGATTCGCTGATGTTTTGCTATTCCAATCAATAATTATATATCTGTCATGAAACTCTCCACCTGATTTTTTTGGAACTTTATCTTTCTAAACGGATATTCTTGACAAAAATCTTGATATTCAAGTGTATGAAGTTCTTTACCAATATTGTCACTAAATATGATGACTTCTACAGATGAGGGAACATCTTTTAACAAGGCCAAAGTTTTGACTCCGATATAATTATCAACAGTATAAATACTCTTTTTGGCTATGCTGTATATGTCTTTATAAGCAAGATTTTGCTTCTATCGGCTGTCCATTTAAAAGTAAAAATCCATATTTTTAATTGAGGATTGCACTTAAATATTACTACCTCGACCTGCACTTTTTGTTCAATGTCACATTTTGTGACCTTTGAAAGTTCAGATACTCCTTCGTCTGTTAATTAAAAACATAAAAATCTTCATCAAATTTCTCAATATTTCTTTTTAACCTGCTGATTAAAAAGTCTTTTGTTTCATATCCATATATTTCAGCTAATTCAAAGTCAAGCATGACTTTTTACCCTTTATAACATAAATCTTTTTGAAAGGGAATCTTGATTTACCAGTATAATATCATCTTTTTTTATCCATTTTCTCTGTCATTTTATTAAATTATTTTGCTCATTTTGACAATATTATGAGTAATCTAATTTCATACCATTATTCTCTCTTAAAGTTTTTAAATACCATTAACTCACTTTTATAATGTTTTTACTCACCCTATATTACACTAATTTTGTTGTGGTTTTTCTTAATAGCCTATATATCCAAATAGCATATATTCTTTTTCTTAGTATTGGTTCAAATTATCTTTTTATTTGTGTTATAATTAATCATTATAGATAAGATATTTAAATTATTTTTAAAAATTTATTATAAAATATTTTTATTAGAATTCTCTATATTCTTATTCTACTCACCAAAATACTATAGTCCATAAAAATTAAAAAGAGCTAAATAATAATTCTTTTTTTATTATATTGATAAATTTGAAATCGATATATAATAAAAAAATATTTAATTATAATGTACCATATACTTTTTAATTAGAAACAAAATATTTTTTTAAATCTTATTAATTACATATTTTAAAAGTTTTAATTCTATAGGAGGAAAAAAATGCTATCTCAAATCCAAGAAAAAAATTAAAAAAATTAAATAATAAAAATACATATTTTAATAGAACATTTAAACAACTTTTTCTGATTTTGTTCGAGATAACAAATTTTTGTAATTCCTCAGATTATTTAGATGAGCATCATTCTAATAATAGTTCAGAATATAATTCTCAATTATATATGATTGAAGAAAACCTGTATAACAATTTTAAAAATTGATTTTTAAACTGATTAGTAAACTTAAAAATATAGAGAATAATAATATATTTTTAAAAACAGAATAATATAGAATATGATGGTTTTAGTGAATCTTATAAAAATTATATTTATAATAGAACAGAAAATATATCTAGCACTATTGATACTATAATAGAACAAATGGAAAAAGAAAAGAATATGAGAATACTAGAGTTTTTTTAATTATGCAGTTGAATATTTATATAACAATATTTATACTATGATATCAGATTTAGATAAGTCCTTTGACCTTCAAATAAACGAACTATTTGAACACTTTTAAATATGCTAACAAAAATTATGTAATATTTGGTAAAAATGGTTCAGGTAAAAACTACCCTACTTAAGAAAGTTTCAGAAACTATTTATAACTCAAACTCAATTATAATACCTGCAAATAGAATAGTTGATTATACTGTAGACAGAAAAAGTTCTACAGTAGTTAATTTTTAATCTTGATTATAATCAAATATTAAGTCATGAGAATTCTATCTTCTACCTTACTAGACTTCTTAACGAAATTGAATTGAAACATTATAGATCTGCGATAAAAAAATGATAAATCTATATCACAAAAATTTATAGACTTAATATCTTTATTAGATTTAGAGCGAGAAATAGTTATTGAATCAGATTTTTAAATTTAAAAAGTCAATCTGAAAAATATATATCAACTAAACAGTGCTAGCGATGGTGAAAGAATGGTAATATATTTAATTTTATCTATCTTGTTAGCTCCAACAAATTCATATGTATTTATTGATGAACCAGAGAGACACCTAAATGGGTCTTTATTAAGAATTTTATTTGATCAATTAGAAGAATTAAGAACGGATTTAGTTTTTTATATATTTAACACATATAACAGATTTTGTTGAAAAGCAGATCAAATGTTCAACTTATTTATCTTGAAAAAAAGGTAATACTTTTTGGTTCGTGGATATTTAAAGATATTGAACAATTTGAAGATATTAGTTTAGATGTAATACTAAATATAGAGGGTTCAAAAATGATTTAATATTTTGTGAAGGCGATAGAAATTCTATTGACTATAAAAATATTAAAAACGCTATATAATAATATGGAAATAGTTCCAGTTGAATCTTGTGAACAGGTTAAAAATGAATACAAAAGCTGTTAATAATCAACAGTTAAAATTTAGAAGGAAAGCTTATGGTGTTATAGACAATGATTATATGTTAGATTCAGAAATTGATAGTCTAAAAAAATGATAATATTTACGCTATTGGATTTAACGAATGGGAAAAATTTTTTTAATCTCATCGTTTATTATTGATTATGTAAATAATAGTTTTTTTACAAAAATATCAATAATATAAAAATGGCATTATTAATCATATAAAATGCAATTCTTATGATTATATATTAAGTGATTTTATTACAAAGAGATATTCTAAAATAATACTTCTAAATAAACTGAAATATGGAGAAAATCTAGAAAAATAATATTGATACTCTAAATAAGAGTAATAAAGAAAAAAACTTTTTAAAAGAAGTCGACATAATGGAGAATAATCTGAAATCTAAAAGCTGACTATGATGATTTAATAGCTATAGTTCCAGGCAAACAATTCTTAAAGAAGGTTTCCAAAGATTTAGGGCTTTAATACAGATAAAGACTACATTAATATGATAGTTAATTTATCTAATAAAGATATTACATTTAAAGAAAAAAACTAAAGAAAAAAATTAAATTTAGCTATAGATTAGATATATCACCTAAAAAAACTCCTTGAATAATTCTATAAAAGTTATTATGTTTTATTAATATACCATGCAAATAAAAAGAGGGATATCCCTCTTTTTATATCTGTTTATTCTTAAGTTTTTGTAGTAATTAAATTCCGCTTTTTAAAAGCACTCTTATTAATCTTAAATTGCAGTTTAGCAAGAACTTTTCAAATATCCAAATTAGCATCAGTATTTAATTACTTTATATTACATATTCTTCCATATCTTAGCTGCTCTTTGAGTTGAGTCGGCGTTTATCTTGTCCATATCAACAGTAAGTATTACTCTGTCTTTCATTACAAGTTTTCCGTTTATCATAGTATGTCTTACCATACCGCCGTTTACTCCAAATAACAGATGTCCAAACCAGTTGTTTTTCACCTATAGGCGTATGCGGTTTGTAATCAACTACTATTATGTCTGCAAACGCGCCTTTTTCTATTTTTTTCCAAGTGGTTTGTTCCAGTATTTGCTGCAAATTGCAGGGGTTGTTATCAAATTGCAATGCCTTTGTTTCCATAAATCCTACTGTTGGATCTGCTAAGTGATGACTTTGCAATATATTTGATACCTTCATAGATTCAAACATATCTTGAGTATACGCATCTGAGCCAAGTCCTACTCTTATACCTTTTTCAATAATTGTACTACAGGAGGAGCTCCTACTGCATTATTCATATTTGATTCAGGATTTGTTACTACACTTGTATCAGTAGCCTTGATTATATCCATTTCGCTTTGGCTTAGATGTATGCAGTGTACAGCTATTGTCTTATCGCCAAGTATTCCCCAGTCAAATAGTCTTTCGCCAACTTTTCTCCCGTATTTCTTAAGGCTGTCGTATTGGTCTTCTATGCCTTCTGTAACATGGATGTGATATCCTGCATCTACTCCTTGCATAGCTTCTTTTACCAAAGCCATAGTTTCATCCGATATAGTAAATGACGCATGCATCCCAAAAAGTGCCTTTTACCATATCGTCATCTTCTTTTTAGGCAGTGTTTTATAAAGTCTACATTTTTCTTTGATTGCTGCTTTTGTAGCTTCTTTTCCGTCTCTGTCTGTAGTTTCAAAACAAAGTGATGTTCTTACTCCTATTTTTTTTGCAGATTCTTCAAGAGCAAACAAACTTCCTTCTATACAATGTCCGCTTGCATGGTGATCTATCAATGTAGTAACACCTGATCTTATAGATTCAGCATATGTTGTAAATGCGTTTAGTTTGATATCTTCTATTTGAAGTGATCTGTCAAGTTTCCACCATAGGTTTTCAAGTATGTTGAAGAAATTGTCAGTAACTCCGCTTGGTGCCATACCTCTTGCGTATGAACTGTATATATGTGAGTGAGCGCATATCATTCCCGGCATAATCAAATTGCCTTGAGCATCAAGCACTTCTTCATCCGGATGTGCTTTTTTCAGCTCTTCAAAACTTCCGACTTCTTCTATCACATTGTTTTTTACAAGAACGGCTCCATTGTCCATAAATCCGACTTTGTCTGAATTTGTTATAAGTCTTCCGTTACCTATTATCATATTCTTCACCTCTGCTATTAAAATTTTTATAATTAATCTGCTCTTAGGTCTTTACTTTTTCCCCTATGGCAGAAATGTAACTATTTCTTATTTTTATACTAAAAATCCATTGGAATAAAAACCATTATATTTAATTAAATGATTAAAAAAATACAATGTAATTATTATTTATTTGAGTTTAGTATATATTAATATCTACTTAGCATCTATAAATAAATCTTCAAATTCAAATTATAGGGCGAACTATAAAAAAATAATCATCCGCCCTATAAACTTAATCTTATACGAAAGGTCTTTCTACTATATTTTCTATTATATAGTATGAATATTTTTTTCTTCAAGTTGTTCAAGCATATTGATATATTGCTTAGGAATATTGTTTCCGCCTTTTTTTGTATTCAACTATATCTTTACCTATTCTGAAAAAGATATGTGCCGTCAGGTTTTTGTAGAATCCTTCATTAGTTGATTCTTCAAAGTCAAAAATGTGTCCAAAATACTGTAAACTTATCTTTGTATGGTCTTCCTGCATGTGGACAGAACACTCCGCAGTTACCGCATTCATTACACATTCCGTCTATATGCACTATTTGGTGACCCATTTCATATCCGTCTACTTCCACCATTACATTTGCTCTGTTAGGACATACTTGTACACAGACTTCACATATTTGGTCGCATTTTAGACATCTGTTTCCTTCTTGTTCTGCAACTTGTGGTAATACAAGTAAAGCTCTTCTCTTATAAAGTTCGTTTTCGTCTTCAGCTATATCAAATCTTACAAAGTCAGCTTTGATATTTTCTTTTTGACATTATATCAAGTGCTATCTTCTTAGCATCTCCCATACCTTTTTACTATTGTAGAAGGTCCACTCTTGCAATCTCCTGCTACATATACATCTTTTTTTGACTTGTTTCGTTTGTATCACTTAGTACAGCATAGCCTTTTTATCTATTGTTAGGTTATTTTGTGCAAATGCACTTACATCAACCTTGGCTCCTGTTGCACCTACTACTGTGTCAAAATCAAGGTCTAAGATTTCTCCAGTTCCTACAACTGATTTTCTTCCACTTTCATCAAAAATCTCCAAGTGTCATCTTTTTCGCATTTGAAAGTCTTACCGTCAAAGCTTACAGGTGCAGTAAGTTCCATTATTTCTATGCCTTCTTTTTTTGATATGATCTACTTCTTCTTGAGCAGCAGGCATATAGGCTTCTGTTCTTCTGTAAACAAGTACCGCTTTTTTTCCACTCCTTCAAGTTTGCTTGCAACTCTTACGCAGTCCATAGCAACATCTCCGGCTCCTACTACAGCTATTTTCTTTCCTGCTTTTGCTACTTTTTCCGCTGTTTTTTTGTATTCACATAGGAACTCAAGAGCATCTATTATCTTATCTGCTCCGTCTTTTACAGGTGATAATCCTTTTTCCCATGCTCCAGTACATACTACTACATACTTATATTCTTTTTGAAGAGTTTCATAACTGTCCTTAACTTCAGTGTTAAATCTGAATTCAACTCCTTGGTTTACTGCTATCTGATAGTCTCTTTGAATTTGCTCATCTGATATTCTAAACGAAGGTATGATGTGGCTTACTATACCGTATGGTTTTGAAAGTTTTTCAAATACTGTAACTGCAACTCCATTTCTTCTAAGGTATGATGCTACTGCTATACCTACAGGTCCTGCTCCTATTACAGCTACCTTGTTTTGAGTTTTCAAATCCACTTTTTTTGATATTGCTGATGTACTTATCTTGAGCGTTGTCAGCAGCAATTAGCTTCATATCTCTTATTTGTAGTGTCTTTTTCGTAGTCTACTCTTGTACAACGGTCTTGACAGTGATGAGCACATAGCACTCCTAAGATTGTAGGTGCTGTGTTGTCATTTGCTATTACTTCTATAGCCTTGTCGTAGTTCTTATCAGCTACAAGTTTGAGATATTCAGGTATTTGTTGTTCTATAGGACAACCACCGTCTTTACTAAGGTGCTTTGTAGCAGTCAAACAAAGGCAAAGCTGAAGATGTCTTTCTGTTTCCTGCTTTTTTTCTCTATATAGCTTGTGATTTCTTCTATCATTAGGTATATTTTCTACAACTTCTGCAAGTTTTTTCATAGTCTATACCTTCGTACTTATCTTTCATCAAGTCTTCAGTTTCTTGCGCAAGTTGCTTGAATCTTTCGTATCCACCAGGCTTTAATATTGTAGTTGCAACAGTAATAGGCATAACACCTGTTTCAAATATTTCTCTTATATTAAAAGCATCTGCTCCGCCTGAATAAGCCATAGGCAACTGTCCCTTAAATTCTGTAGACAATTTACTTGCCAATGACAATGACAATAGATAAAGTGAACGACCTGCCATATACATTTCTTCAGAAGGCAACTCGCCTTTTTTTCACTTGTACAGGGAAAGTATTTGTTATCTTAAGTCCGAATGCTTTTGCCATTATCTTTAGCTAATTTGAGCAATCTCTTGAACATAGCTACAGCATCAGCATATTGCAAGTCATTCTTGAAGTGATGATCGTCAAATGCTATATAGTCATATCCCATTTTATCAAGCATATTTCTTGCAAATTCATATCCAAGTAATGTTGGATTACATTTTATAAATGCATTTACTTTTTTTCTCTGTTATAAGGTAACTGCTTATCTTTTTCAATATCTTCAGCAGGACATCCATGCAATGTTGACAATGTCACTGAATTACAGATATTAGGAGATATCTTTTTCCACATCTTCAAGAGTAAACTTTTGAAAAATAATGATATGTTTTTCTTTCAAGAAGTTCTTACACTCATTGAAAATCTCCGTTTTTTTGAAGCATCTTTCATATTTTCGATATAGTTGTCTCATCTTAGGCAACTTTATACCTTCAAGGTCATATCCCACACTCATATTATATGCAAAGTCTTGGCTGTCTGATATTCCAAATTCCTTTGCAAGCACAATACAGGCAAAATATCCTTTTTATATATTCTTCAAATGCCATCTGTACCGTAAGTTCTGTAGACCATTCACAGTTGTAGCATTCGTCTTCAGCATATATACATGGTCTTGCTATACAATCTTGTAGCTCTTTACCATCCATTTTTGTACAGTCTTTAACTCCATGAATCTTGCTCCTGCAAAGATATGACGCCACTATATTTTGTGCAAGTTGAGAGTTCGGTCCTGCCGCAGGTCCAACTATAGTTGATATTTCATCTCCAAGCACAATTCTTTTGTTTCTTTCCTGATTTGTTGAAATAAAACTTATCTTTTCTTATTCCGAATACACTTCCCATTTTCTTGTATTCGTCCAAAGACCAAGTAATTATATTTTCAAAAGGAATTCCTCTCATTAATTCACTCATTTTACACCTCTTAAAAATCAATTCACCATTTAATATTGTAACCATAGAGACATAATCCAAATACCTTCTACTTATGACCAAGTATTTTAATACAATAATTAACTACTTTAAAATGAAACTTCAAATTAATATTCAAAATTTATATGACGGTCAGTATCGATACTCAACTATTATGTATCTGTCATAAAAAAAACTAAGGCATATGGACACTACTTAATAATATGAAATTTAAATAGTACCAATACGCCTTTTAGATAAACATAACACTAATTTCTTAAATTTGTTACGGAGATTTTAGTTATCTCCTTCTTCTACCATCTTTGCAGCAGCTTCTTTATCTTCCTTTGTAGGAGGGAATAGAAGATTGCAAACTATAGATATTATACAAACACAAGCAACTGTATCCTTGAATATGAAAGCTATTGCAGGAGGTAATCCTCTTACTGCTTCAGGGTGAGCTCCAAGTCCAAGACCAAGTCCAAATGTAACACCAAGGATTATAAGGTTTCTATTTGAAAATCCGCTTTTGCAATCATCTTTATACCATTGATAAGTATCATAGCAAATACTGTTATAACAGCTCCACCAAGAACACTTGCAGGCATTATGTTAAAAAACATTCCTATCTTAGGTAAGAAAGCTGCTCCGGCAAGTACGAATGCACCCATAGCCACACACCATTTATTAACAACCTTTGTCATAGCAACTATACCTGCATTTTTGTCCAAATGCTGTATTTGGAAGTGCATTGAAAAGTACAGCTGTTGTAGATCCTAAGGCATCTGCAAGTATGGCTCCTGATGTTTCTTCTCCGGTAGCCTCTCTGTTAAATCCGCAATTGTTATACCATTTGAGTTACCTATTGTTTCAAGTCCTGATACAATATATATAGTTGCAAAGCTAATTACAGCTTCTAAAGGAAATTTCAATTCCCAAGGTGCAAGTACTGGTACAGGTGCAGCAATCAATGGTGCATCAAAAACAGGTTGGAAACTAATTTGTCCTGTAGCAGCTGCTGCTACATATCCTACTATTAATCCAATAAGTATTGCTGATATCTTCCACATACCTTTTCCAAATCTTTGTAGAAGAATTATTACGAAGAATACAAGGAAGCCAAGTCCTATATTTTTAAGTGATCCGTATTGTAATTGAACTGTACTTGGATCAACTCCCTTAGCTGCAGCTTCAGCAAGTGCCTTTGCGTCTGCAATCTTAAGTCCTGCTCCACCGGCAAAGTAATCAACACCAACTTCAAGAAGATGTATACCTATAGTTATAAGCACACTACCAACTACAAGTGGCGGGAATAGTTTTTCAATGGTTTATAGAATATTCCCATTATAACTTCCACTATACTTCCGACAGCCGCTGCACCAAGTACTACTGCAAGAGCTTCAAGAGGCCCCCTGTTCAAGATATTGAGTCCTATAGTCCTGCTGTAGGCACAAAAAGCAAATGATGTACCCATTACTATCAGGGGAGTCCTGCTCCTATTTGAAATTTACCTATTTTTTTATAGGGTACAGCTGAACAAAAGTAGTAAGTCCTGAAACGAACATCGCACATTGAATCATTCTCAATCTTGTGTCATTGTCAAGTTTAAGTACCCTACCAATATAAGCACCGGTGCAAGGTTACTTGTAAACATAGCAAGAACATGTTGAAAACCAAGAGGAAAAGCAACCTTGAAACTTGGTCTTCCTTCTAACTGATAAATAAGCTCGTTATCGCTTAATTTTTTTGTTTGTTTTTCGCTCATCGTATTGTCCCTTTCAATACTCCAAGCTATTGAAAAATTATTAGTGTTTTAAAAATTATCATTAAATTATTGTCTACTATATCTTAAGATTTAAAATATGACTTAGTCATTATTACATTAACAATTATATCTATAAGACTCTGCTACAGCAATAAAACCTTATTTGAAAAATTATTATATTATTACTATAGCAGATATCCGCTATTTTTTAACCTTATATAAGTTATAATATAATTTTTCTAACAATATGTGTCACTAATTCAAAAAAATATTAATTTATACTTAATATAAATTCTGAAAGCATCCCTTAGAGTTAGTTTAAAATTAATATTTCAATTTACAACAGCCCGGAATAAACATTAAAATAAAATGTTATATTATAATTTCAAAAACTATTCATTTACTATAACTGTACCTGTTTTTTTCCTGCTATAGCTTCATCAGCCTTTTTCAAGTGATGTTATTATAGCTTTTTCTTCCCTTTTTAGATTTTGCAAATTCAACAGCAGCCAATACCTTAGGCAACATTGAACCTTCAGCAAATTCTTTTGTCATCAATATATTTTTGTACTTCATCAAGAGTTATTGTATCAAGCCATTTTACATCAGGCTGACCAAATCTTATAGCTACCTTTATCAACGGCTGTAAGTACCAAGAATACATCTGCATCCAATATTTCAGCAATCTTTTTCGCAAGTAAAGTCCTTATCTATTACAGCAGGTACACCGACAAGTTCGTCTCCTCTTTTTACTACAGGTATACCCCCGCCACCACCGCATATCATGACTATTCTATTGTCAAATACTTTAAGCAATGAATCTTTTTCCACTATGTCAATAGGCTTTGGTGAAGGAACTACAGTTCTATATCCCCTTCCGAGTCTTCTTTACAGCTATGCCTTTTGCTCGCAAGAACATCAGCTTCTTCTTTTGTCATAAAAAGCGCCAACAGGTTTTGTAGGATTTTTTTAAAAAGCAGGATCGCTTTCATCAACCAATGTTTGAGTTACAATAGTAACAACAGGCAAATCTCCTCTACCTCTTTTTGTAGCTTCATTTTTAATTGCATTTTGTAGGTGATATCCAATATACCCTTGGCTCATAGCTCCACATTCAGGGAAAGGCATTTTAGGTATCTTAGCTTCCGCCTTTGCAGCTATATCCATAGCATTGTTTATCATTCCTACCTGCGGTCCATTTCCATGACCTATTATTACTTTGTTACCCGACTCAATCAAATCTACTATAGATTTTGCAGTCGTTTTTACAGCTTCTTTTTGTTCTTCCGGTGTATTTCCAAGAGCATTTCCACCAAGCGCCAAAAACGATTTTCATTAACTTTCCTCCACTACTGTCATATTTTAAATAAAACCGATATTAGAATTTTATAATAAATTATTAAATTTTTTTCAATTTAAATTTGGTTAGAGATTTAAATATTTTAAATAGGACTATTCCTTTTTTTGTATTATTTTCTATAACCTGTGGTAATACCAAATTCAAAAACAACAGCTATCAATGTAGTTGTACTTTGTAGCTGAAGTCCCAAATACATCTATTATCATCTTTTGGAAATCCTGTAAGTGCACCAGGTACTCTTACAATACCCTCTCCTATAGCAAGTGCTATTCCTACCACTCCTATATTTCTTGGATTTAATCCGGCATTTGATACCATTTTCACGCCTGTCATTGATATAGTTGCAAAAACTGATATAGTTGCTCCTCCAAGGACAGCTTGAGGAATTGTTGTCAGTACAGCTGAAATTTTAGGTATAAGTCCTGCAATTAGTACAATAATTGATGAAAAATACAAATATATTTCTATTTATACATTTATTAAGTGTAACTATACCTACATTTTGACTAAAATGTTGAAAGAGGCATACATCCAAATACTGAACCTACTAAGCTTGAGAATCCATATCCTATTATACCGCCTTGAAGCTCATCATCTGTAGGTAATCTATCCATTCCACCTTGAGTAGTAGCAGTCAAATCTCCTATAGCTTGAATTGAGTTTACTATATGAAGTATTCCAAGAGAAATGATTGCAGAAGGTACAAACTCCAATCCAAAAATGCATAGGTTTAGGTACTTGAACAATTCCTGCATTAGCTATACTTGAGAAGTTAACCATTCCCAAAGCTACTGATACTATATAGCCTACTATAACACCTATTAAGATAGAAGCAAGTTTTATTGTTCCTTTTCCCCAGTTATTACATATCAATACTACCGCCAAAGTTATTAGAGCTACTGCCTCAGTTTTTAAGTGAACCGAAGTTTGATTTGTGTCAATATTTCCTCCTCCTGCCATGTATCTGACAGCAACAGGATATAGTCCTAATCCTATCGAAAGAATAACTGTACCTGTAACTAACGGTGGGAAAAACTTAGTCAACTTTTTTTAACAAAAAGCCCAAAAATCATTGCTATTATTCCGCCAACAAGCTGTGCTCCAAACACAACTGCCATTGCTTTTTGGACCATCAAATCCTGCAGCTAAAGCATTTTTTTACTATGGCTGAAAGCGTTGATACATAAGCAAAAACCTACACCCATTATAACAGGGAGTTTAGAACCCAATTTTCCGAAAAGACCGAAGTTTTGCAGTAATGTTGCAAGACCTGCAAAAATTAATGAAGATTGAACAAGAAGCACCTTATCTTCAGGTGATAATCCTGCTCCTCCCGATACTATAAGTGCCGGCGTTATACATCCTACTACCATTGCAACAACATGCTGAAAACCAAGTGGTGCAGTATCAGCCATTGAAAGCGGGGCCTCGTATATGTATAGATTTTTATTATTTTCTTTAAGGTTAGCCATTAATTATCTCCTATATTTAAATCAATGTTTGGTCTTATTTATAAATCAATTTTTAATTATAAATGGAGAGTTATCTACACTTATATTTGCAATGTGATCCATATTAATCTTGAGATAGACCTCTTTTTGTACCTATTAACTAATAAAAATTTAATATACATAAAAAATAATTACTAATACAATATTTAATTTTTATCCTTTGGCAGAATTATTCTGCCAAAGGTATTTATTAAGTTATAATAGTTTTAATGTTTATAAAACTATTTTTGCCCATCTTTGTTTTCTTTTCGTTTTCTAATCTTTGTAGCATATCTTGAGGATTTTTAACCTTTGCAAGGAATATCATAGCAGCTATTACATATGGTTTGAAGCTTGCTTCTTTGTATAGAGGCACTCTGTATCTATCAAATACTGAGTTTTCTACTCTCCTTCTTTACAGCTAAGTCCAGTGATGTCAGCGGTAGGCAGTGCATATAAAGAGCTTTACCATTTTTAGTAGTCTTCATCAATTCTTCTGTACATTCCCAATCTTTATGTTTTTGCATTTTGTGCAAGAAGTTCTTTTTCAAGAGCATCTATTCCTGCTTGATCTCCATTTTCCATAAAGTACTGTTCTTTTTTTCCATAGCTGCAAATGGAGCCCATGATTTTGGATATACTATATCAGCATCTTTTGAAAGCTTCAGCCATAGAGTTAGTCTTTACAAATTTTCCTCCTGATATTTCAGCATTTCTTCTTGCTATTTCTTCAACTTCCGGCATTATTTCATATCCTTCAGGATGAGCAAGAGATACTTCCATTCCAAGTCTTGTAAATAGACCTGCTATACCTTGAGGAACTGAAAGTGGTTTTTCCGTATGATGGAGAGTAAGCCCAAGTCATAGCTATTTTCTTACCTTTAAGGTTTTCTATTCCACCAAATTCATGTATAACATGAAGAGCATCAGCCATAGCTTGTGTAGGGTGGTCTATGTCACATTGAAGGTCAACAAGTGTAGGTCTTTGTTCCAATATACCGTCTTTGTATCCTTCTTCAACATAATCAGCATAATCTCTCATGTATTTGTTACCTTTACCGATGTACATATCATCTCTTATACTGATTACATCAGCCATGAAAGATATCATGTTTGCAGTTTCTCTTACAGTTTCTCCGTGAGCTATTTGAGATTTTCCTTCATCCAAATCTTGTACTTCAAGTCCAAGCAAATTACAAGCAGACGCAAAAAGAGAATCTTGTTCTTGTTGAGTTATCTCTAAATAGTGATATTCCAAGACCTGAATCAAAAAAATCTTAGTAGATATGTTTTCTTCTCTCAATTTTCTAAGTGCATCTGCCACTGTCCAAGTAGCTTGTAATTCATCAAAAGTCTTTGTCCAAGTTTCAAAAAGTCATTGTTGTACATTTTTCAAAATTCAATGAATCAAGTTTACCTATATATTTTTGCATTAAAGACATTATATAATCCTCCAAAAATTTTTATGATTTAATTTGTAATTTATTTCTACTCTCAAGATTTAAGTATGTGTTTGTCATAGCTTTGTATTTCAATCACATACTTATACCGCAATTCTTGAGATTAGTATTTGTTTATTTTTAGTACAAAATTAGTTGAAATTATTTTTGCTATTTGTGAGTATTCGTAAGGAACACCGGCATATAGAGCTGCACAAGTAACCAAGTCGTTTTTCCAAGTTATTTCGTTTGGAGCATGGGCTTGAGCTTCAGCCCAGGACCAAATCCTATACAAGGTATTCCGTTTCTTCCCATTATAGACACACCGTTTGTAGAGAATGTCCATTTGTCAGTAAGCGGTCTTGCTTGTCTCATTTCTATATTGTCTACATCACCTTTTCTAAGTTCAGTGTTGTATAGTCCTTGATATACTTTTTCAAGAGATTTAGTAACATTATGATCTTTTTGGAATTACCCAAGTTGGGAAGTAACATTCGATTGGATATACTTCACCTGTCCAAGACGGAACATCATACTCATACATTGAAACTTTTGCACCGTATTTTTGTACTGCCGGAAGATCTTCAATTTCTTTTTATACAACTTTGCCATGTTTCACCTGCAGTCATTCTTCTGTCAAGTGATATGCTGCAAGAGTCAGCAACAGCGCAACGGCTGGAGATGTATAGAATATTTGAGATACTGTAACAGTTCCTCTTCCAAGGAAGTTAGCTTCTTCATAGTGCTCAGGATTGTATTTTTGTCAAGCATCTTTTACAAGTCCTCTTATAGCAGTAGACTCATCTGCAGAGTTCGCATTAAGATCTCTGACGCTTTTGGATTATTTCAGACATCTTGTATATTGCATTGTCTCCACGCTCAGGAGCTGAACCGTGGCAAGAAACACCTTGAACATCAACTCTTATTTCCATACGACCTCTTTGTCCTCTGTATATACCGCCATCTGTAGGCTCTGTAGATACAACAAATTCAGGTCTTATACCGCTTTTTGATTATATATTCCCAGCAAAGTCCGTCACAGTCTTCTTCTTGTACTGTTCCAACAACCATAACCTTATATCCTTCAGGTATAAGATTAAGTTCTTTCATTATTCTTGCTCCGTAAACAGCAGATATAACTCCACCCTAATTGGTCAGAAACCCTCTACCGCCTATGTGCAAATCATCTTCAAATCCTTCATATGGATCAAATGTCCAGTTTGCTCTGTTTCCTATACCAACTGTATCTATATGACCGTCAAAAGCTATTATCTTATCGCCTTTGCCCATGAAGCCCATTACATTACCTTGTTTATCTATATATGCTTCATCAAATTCCAACATTTTCATTTCTTCAAGAATTCTTTCGGCATGTTCCTTTTCTCACAGCTTTCGCCAGGGAATTTTACTACATCTCTCAAAAATTTTGTCATAGCTGCTTTGTAGCCTTCAGCTTTTTCTTGGATTAACTTGTAATCAATACTCATTTTTTTCTCCTCTCAATAATTAATTACTTTAAAAATTTATTTTAATAAAGCACAATCAAATATATCTATACATCAACAAATTATCATTATGATAAAAATGTTGCTATATTTCTATTATTTATGAAATTCACCATTCCAAACTATATTTCTATAGCTATCAGGATCAGTATCACCTTCTGTAGAAATAACCAAAACTTTTGAATTTTCGTCAAGTTTCAATTTTTCTTTAAGTTCTTTTAAGATTTTTCATCAGTAAGAAGTTCATAAAACTATACCCTGCAGTTACAGCTCCTGATTCTCCTGATATTACCCTTGGATCGTTGCCCATAGGATTACCAAGTAATCTCATACCGTCAGCTGCAACATATTCAGGACAAGAGATGAAAAGCATCAGAATAATCCTTCATTATATCCCAACCTATCGGATTAGGTTCACCACATGCAAGACCCGCCATTATTGTAAAACATATCACCTGTTGGCATTAGTCATCTCATGATTTTCAGCAGAACGGAATATACAGTTTGCTACTTCAGGCTCAACTATTGTAGTTATTGGTCTGTTTTGCGGGAATATAGCAGCTATCATACCTTGAACAGCTCCTGCCATCGCTCCAACACCGGCTTGTAAGAATACATGTGTAGGTGCATCTATACCGTATGCTTTCATTTGTTCTACAGCTTCAAGCATTAGTGTACCATAGCCTTGCATTATCCAAGTAGGTACTTTTATATAGCCTTCCCAAGCAGTATCTTGTATTACTTCTCCTCCTGTAGCCTTAGCATTCTTATCTGCCAATCTTACAGCTTCATCATAGTTCATATCAGTGATACTTGCATCAGCACCCTCAGCCTTTATCTTATTCAATCTGTATTCAGATGAACCCTTTGGTATATACACTACAGATTTTTGTCCAAGTTGATTTTGCAGCCCAAGCCACTCCTCTTCCATGGTTACCGTCTGTAGCAGTATAAAAAAAGTGATGTCTCCTAATTTTTTTCTTAGTTTCTTCAGATTTAAGCATATTGAAATCAACTTCACTTATGTCTTTCCCCAATCTTTTCAGCCAAGAAATTACCTATGGCATAAGAGCCACCTAACACTTTGAAAGCATTAAGTCCGAATCTTTTAGATTCATCCTTTACTAAAAACTCCTTAATTCCCAAATGCTTTGACAATTCAGAAAGTCTTGCAAGAGGAGTAGGCTCGTAAATGTCAAACTTCTTATGAAAGTCTCTTGCCTTTGCAATTTCTTTTTCGCTAAAAGTTTCAACATCAGCTTTTTCCGGCAGTTCTTGAATCATTACTGATAATCCATCTTACCTTTTTCCATCATTAATTCTCCTAAATTCATTTTTGTTGCAAAAATATTATAAATATCTTTACTCAAAGACAACACTAATCCTAAAACTATATCGTAAAAATTTTGCAATTTGATAATTTTTAAAATTTTAAGTTAGATGAAATCCTGAATCCTATGTATATTTCAATAAAAATCGGCATCAAAATAAAAATCCGTATTTTAAACAAAATATACTACACACCTATAGTAGCAATTTTTTTGTGCCAAATGTAAAGATATTTTTTTGAAATTTTTTTAAAAAAGTACGATATTTCAATATATTTTATACAAATGATATAATTTAACAAAAAGAAATTAATCATATATTATTTATCATATTGATAAATTTATCAATATGATAAATAATATAAAAATATCAATTTAAAAAAATAAAAATATACATCCTATTTATTATACTAATACCAATTAAAAATACCTAAACATTTTAATATATTAATTTTGTCTATACAAAAATGTAATTACTTACATATATTTCTATGAATTAATATTTATCTCATTAAATATTTCATATAAATATTTTTCTTATCAGTTACCACCATATCTGCTGACACATCATACTCATCAATATCTATACTTTCAACAATACACTCATCAAAAACAAACTCCAATTTTAACAGCATTGCACCCTACAAAAATCTATCATAAAAAAACCCTTACCATACCCCACTCTATATTTCTTAAAAATCAAAGCACACACAAGGTGTAATTATTATATCTATTTTTCCTTATCAACTTCTTCAACTTTTCCCTTTGGAAGTTCAGGTATGTCCATATATCCTTTAACCAAGTCATTGATATCATAAAGTCTTGATGCAATCATTATAGAATTTTTAGCATCTTTAATATATGGTATAGACACTTCCTTGCCAAGAGATAGACATTTTTGAAATAAAGTCTCCTGTATCAACCTCACTACCAAAACTTACAAAAGTCATTATACTTTTTGCTTTAGCAAATATTTCAGTCTTTGTAATCTTTTTCAAATATAACAGATGATTTTTGTATAATTTCACTACGAGAGTTCCTATCTCTTATATTCAATATTTCTTTCCTTAGAGTTTTTATCCATATTTAATAACCTCTTTATCTAAACTTTAAGACAGAGTTGATTTTATCACTTCAATGTATAAATATCAATTATATTTTATAAAAATATTTTTAATTAAAAAGTTTATTTCTAATATAAAATATTTATAAAATTACCTTTTTAAGCTACCTTTTCAAAAGTTATATTTAGTTTTTATAGTTATATAAATCAATTTATTGTTGACATGCTAAAATGATATTATATTAAAGCACTGTGCATATCACAATTATAGGACTCATTAGCTCAGCAGGCAGAGCACTTGACTTTTTAATCAAGGTGTCCCGGTTCGAATCCCGGATGGGTCACCATCGAAACTTAATATCATATATGGCCTCCTTGGTCAAGCGGTCAAGACACTGCCCTTTCACGGCAGTAACAGGGGTTCGATTCCCCTAGGAGTCACCATTTTGGATCCATAGCTCAGCTGGGAGAGCATCTGCCTTACAAGCAGGGGGTCATAGGTTCGAGCCCTATTGGGTCCACCAGTTGAAAAGAGGTGTTGCGATTGCGACATCTTTTTGTTCAAATCTTTGGTTCTCAAGTTTTTCTTTGTTGCATAAGTAATATTTCAAAAACATATTCTTCTATTATCAGATACTTTTTTTATTAATCTTATTTAATTCATTAACAAGTTCTTTTCAACCACATATTATTCACCCTTCATCATAATTTTTTTAATTTTTGATTCCAAACCTGTCATCCTTTTATTTATATTAGCTTTTTATGGTTTTTTTCAAATATTTTATTCCCCATTATTATTACTCTTTCTTTTGCTCTGGAAATAGCTGTGTACCACATATTCTTATCTATGAAATTTTCGTATTGACTAAAACAAGGTATTATCACTATCGGATATTCATTTCCTTGTGATTTATGAATTGTTATACAATAAGCCAAATCTATATTATTATATGAATTATTTTTCATAATATGTCACTACCCTATTGTTTTTCTTCATCTTTAGAATCAAATTCAACCTTAATATATGTTTGACCGGAAAAAGAATTTATCTTAGATTTCACTTCTATAACTCTACCTATTTCGCCATTCATTATAGAAATATTCTTATATGAATTTACAATTTGCATGACCTTATCATCTATTGAATATACATTTTTATATCATAAAAAAACAGTCGATTTCATCAGTTAAAGGATTTATAAATATCCTTTATAAATCTGTTTATTTTATCACTTCCAAAATCAGAATTTTTATTGGAGATATTATTTTGAATACTGCTAAAATCACAATTTAATCTCTGCAATTCTTTCATTTTCAATTCCAACTTTTTCGTAAAAACTCTCTTTCGTCACATTCAATAAATACCCCTTGTAGTAGACCATCTTTTAAATGACAGTTTTTTTCATGTAATACCTCATCACATAACCGTCTTATAATGTTTTTCATGTCTATGGATTTTTAATAGACATAGCCTAATTGTATTTGAGTTGATCAAGTCTTGAAGCAGATTACGGGACCAATACTTGGTATTTGATTGCTGTCCCCTACTATGCACAAATGCTTAACATGGGTAAATTTTTCTCAATAAATTAGCAAAGGTAACAGTATCTACCAAAGAAAATTCATCTATTATCAATAAATCACAAGACATCTTAGATTTTTCAGATATGAGGGAGTGAATAGTAAAATGATTTTTCACCTGTAACATTTTTCAGTAAAGCTTGATGCCCTACCCGGTAAGAGAAGTACAAATTATTTTTATTTTTTTAAAAATCTTTTTATATATCTGTATAATTATATTCAAGGTGTAAGTCTTTCCACTTCCAGGTCCACCATTAATTATTGATATTGGATTATTAATAACATCATATATAGCTTTTCTTTGAGTATCATCACAATCTTTAGCCTTTTTCAATATAATTATCTATTTCAGCAGTATAATCATATACCTTATCTTTATTGATTTGTATTAAATTTAAAGGCTATCTCTTCTTCCAAATCATAATATTCCTTCAAAAATAAAAATCATCTTGTATTATTAAGTTTTTCCTTATTCAAATCAATATCTTTCACATCTTTAAATATATCAAAAATCTTTTTCAAAATACAGGTAGAGCGGTTTCTTCGCAGTATGATTGCACATTTTTCTCTATTTTAGAATATTTTTTCTTCATTTTACACTATAATTATCTCTAACAAATCCAATTATAGATTTTTTTGAGCATCTATAGACAAAAATTTTAATTTATTCAAAAAGCTTACTATCTTTTTGAAAAATTTTTCCATCAAATCTATACCAAAAAATTTCTACTAATTTTTGAGCATCTCTTTTATTAATGTCTTCAAATATATTTTTATTAGTCAAAAATCAATACATTCTTTTTTTCATTTTCAATCTTACTGTACTCAAAAATCTTCAACTAAAAAAATATATTATTCCCATCTTCTTTTTAGTTCACCTCTTATGTCATAATTCACATACAACTTCATATCATCAATATTTTTTTAACAGCACGATTTTTTTCTTTTTCCATATTGGAAAAATAGCATTATCAATATATTTAGTTACTACCTTTTCCCTTTAAAATTTTATCCATTTTTATGTTTTTCCTTTTTTTACAAGCTCTTTCAAGTCACTATAAGAAGTCTTATTATTCATAATTGCATTTTTTTACATATTTCTTCTATTTCATCTAAGTTATATCCTTTTTGCAAATTCAATACAAAAATATGCACTCAAATAAACTTTTACAGGAATTGTCACTTTCAAAAATAATTCTTGAACCAATTTAAAAAGTGTGTTCACCCTATTTTTTTCTGCTGATTTTAGGTAATAGTTTTTGTCCTTTTGTATACCTGTATCATCAAAATCATCCTTTGTTACATAGGTGTTTTTGTGGCTCAAACCTTGCTATCTTATGTTTTTCCACTATATTACGCCTATGGTAAATTGTGATATACGCTGTTGATTTTTGACTATCAATCTCTTCCTTATGTATTCTATTGGTACACTGTAGTAGATATCGTCCACCTTTATATGGCAATTAATAGCATATACCTTTTTCACTTCCCATTTTGACGGTATAAAAATCTATTTCTTTATTAAATTTTTACTTTGAAATTATCAAACGAAGAATCATCCATGATTTTTGTACAAATCTCTCTCAAGATAAGTCTTAGACTTTTTGTATTACTCTTAATATCTATTTTTGATAAAAAGAGGTCTGACCTTATCCATAATATCAAAAATCACAAGAATACATGATATCAAATCCATATACACCTGCAAAGTCACCTAATTCTTCATCTTTCAAAATATCAATATATTTTCTTCTATTATTATCTTTTTGGAATAATCAATTATACATACTGAATTTGGAATAGCATTAATAAAGGAAAAACTATCTTTCAAAAAGTTATAATCTTATAACTTTGCTCCTCTTCACTCATATCCATATACATAATTCCATTAGAAAAAGTAAGCTATGTATAGGTAATTTTTCTCTTAACTTATGAATATGAAAATAACAGTCCAAATTCTTATTTAGATCTTTTAAACTTAGACAGTTGACTTCTAAAAATACAGAATACGAATACGAATACGAATAACTATTTTCACTATTATTATTTTTGACATATACATCATAGAGTTTTTTTAGAAGAAAGAGAAGTATCCATTGCTTCAAAAATTAAGACTTTCTTTTTTTCACTCTCTTATTAAAAAACATCTCATATAAATCATCGTTACTATATTGATAAATTTCATCAATGCAAATATCCAGCTCCTTAAATTTCTTCACGCTGTCACTTACTGACTTTTTCGAGCATTTTAAAGTACTGCAAATTTTATTATAACTATATCCCTGTGCATATAAGTCCAATATCTCTTTGACATTAATCTTCTTCTTCATAATAATCCTAACGGTATCTTATAAAATCATTTTTGCAAATAATACTATATTAATTATAACATTTGTAAGAAATAAATTCAATAATCATCAAATGTGTTATCGTAATTAACTATACTGCACTGTATATAAAAACAATTTCAAAGGTATTAAAAGAGCTAAAAATTATCTACGGGTTCAAATATAGATAAAAATTATGCTTCGTAGTGGTTGTTAGTTTGTATAACAATTTAAATTATTAGAAAACAGTGAGCACCTTTAGCTAGTGCTTCGCACCAGCAAAAATTAGTAATAGTATTTATTGGTATTTATAAATATTTATATTATTAGAAAGTAGTAAGTACCTTAATACGGTAGCTTACCAACAGTTAGTCTTTTTAAAAAGATAGTATTAAATCAATTTATAAAAATCATAAAAATCTATGAAAAACCATTAAAAACTTAAACAAACAACTTACAGCTAAATATTCTGTTACGGTCTTGGCACTTCTACAATATTTAATAATAAAATATCCCGCTTCATGATTGTAGTGTGATGCGGATAACCGCATCGACATGGATAAAAAGTTTTTTTATTACTTCCTCTTAGGGTTTAACCTTCTAACATACTTTTAAATATTAGAAATACTTAAAGAAGCAATTCTAAGTTTTTATTATTAATCACTTTATTTAAGAGGAGCAAGTTGAAATAGCTATTAATTCATCTATATTTATTATTGTACTATTTAGTCAAGAATTCTATTGCTACCACTGTAGTGGTAGCCGACATGGGAAATAAAAATTTAATTTAAAGAGGTTTGAAGAGAATTAACTATGTAGTAATTCTTAATTTTCATTACTAATTTATATTATTTCAAAGGAGTGAGTAACTTGCAGTATTAAAAAAACATGGTATACCTAATCAAAATATACTAGGTTAAAAACTGTTAATAATTAAAACTATTATATATTTTAAAAAAAGTTTTGAAAAGGAGAAATCAAAATGACAAAAAGGCATCAAATTAGATGAAATCTTAAACAACATTAAAAACAATAGAGTTAGCAACCTATCGTGTATAGGAATTAGGACTTCACAGTTCTTCAATTCACCAATAAAAAGATATTATGAAGATATAAATTTCATCAATACTCATATCAAGTTGTTCAAACAATCTAAATATATCTTACCAAACGAAAAAATTAACTGTGTTAAATATAGTAGAGTCCATAGATTATTTGTACACTAATCATCTTCCACATGTTGACGAGTTTATGAAAGTTCTGATGGAATTGTTTATCGCATATTCTTATTCTATCAACAATACTGATCAAAGCTCATCTACTATAACATCATATGTATCACTTAGACAACCAACTGCTGATGAATATAGTTTTATTGAAGATGATATTTCTGATCCATCCGACAATTCATACTGCAAGTCCGCCTTTGATTATCACGCATTTGAAATGATATTTCCTCCAAATATTCTCAACGAAAATACTGATTTGATGGATAATTCAGGTATTGAAGATGATATAGACCATGATGATTATATCACATCACTAATTTCCAATGAAATTGAAGAAAGCTTCAAAATAGATCAAGATATAAGAAAAAAACAAAAATAACTAAAAAAACCCAAAGAAAGATTGGATGATATAATCCTTAGGGATGAGCATAGAGCAAAATAATCTCAGTTATAAAAATGACATCCCCAAAATTATGCTCTCATCTACAAACAATTATGTTAATTACCTATATAATAACAGTAAAAAAACAAGGGCTGTAAGTTATTCTACAATTACTGTTGCCGAATCTTTGGTCAAAATTACGAATATTTTGACAAAGATATCATATTATGCGACTTTATAACACTTTATTCAAAAATGCAAAGGAGATAAAAAATTACTATATAACAACTTTTTTTAGACCAATATTAGAACTAACTAAAAACAACTACTAACTTAAATTTAAACCAACAATAAGAAAAAGGAGAAATCAAAAATGAACAACTATTTAATGAATCCAAACATAATAGAAGAAACAAATAGAGGAATAGACACAATAAGAATGGTAGATTATCTATTTGAAAACAGAAAAATTTGCATCTTTGGAGAAATAACAGACGAACTTTCCCAAATCGTAATAAGCAACTTACTATATTTAGACGAAAAAAATCACCATCTACAGAAATAAATATGTATATCAACAGTCCAGGAGGTAGTGTAAAAGCAGGTCTTGCCATATACGATGTCATGCAAAGCATATCATCTCCTGTCAATACAATATGTATCAACAACGCTGCAAGTATGGCTGCTATCATCTTCGTTACAGGATATAAAAAGAAAAAAATATACGAAAATTCTGAAATTCTAATACACGGTCCATACACCTATCCAACGAGGTCGTTAAATATATCGGAAATAGAAGAATGCTATGAAAAAAATCAAAAAAATCTCATGACAAATTAACAGAAATATTACTCACTAATAGTATTTGCTCTTTGGATGAAATAAATAAGTTGATGAGCAAGGATAGCATCTTAACATCAAAAAGAAACATTGGATAAAGGTTTTGCAGACGAAATCATCCAAAAGTAAACCAAGACGCAAGATATTAAAGGAGGGCAAAGATGAATAATGATAATATCAATTCTAAACAAGATACTGTAAAAAAATGGCAACAACAAAACTCTAATGATATTATGCTACGCAATGTTATTACAGCTAATCTAACAAAAATGAACTTTTTACAACGATTAGGAAAATGTTTTTTTCTATAAATATTTCAACAAACAAATCTATCAGTTTAAACTACGGATAATATTTAATTTAGTAGATTGTTTCAAGACATATAATTTATTTAGTATATATTATTTGTTTTTATAATAATACAACTTTATTTAAAGAAAGGAAGATACAAATGCTTACAAATAACAAAAGAATAATTTCAAAAGATGATTTTATAAGTAATAATTCAAAAATGACAGGATTGAATAATAATGATATGATCATAGGCACAAGCGGAAGTGGAAAAAAACAAGAGGATATGTAATCCCAAATATACTTAATTGTAATCACAGTATGATAGTAAGTGATACAAAAGGTAATCTTTACAACAAGCTAAGACCTCAGCTATTGAAAAAGGCTTTAAAGTCATAAATATAGACTTTAAAAAAACATATCTCAATCACAATATGGCTACAATCCATTTGATTATATAAGATATGACGAACAAACAGAGAAGTACAATGAACAAGATATATCCAAAATATCAGATATACTTGTCCCTGTAGAAAATAACAAAGATCCCTTTTTGGGGATTATGCAGCAAAAGCAGTATATTTGCTGCATGATGGGATATGTGGTTAGCCGTCTGCCAAAAAGATGAGCATAATATGACAAGTGTTATGAAACTGCTAAATATTATGTATACTTCACGGAAATCTTTGATAAGATGATAGCGGAGTTGGAAGAATTTGAACCCAACAATATGGCAGTACTAAAATATAATATGTTCAAATCGTCAAGAACTGCAGATAAGATGTATTCAAGTATAATGGGAATAATCTCAGAAAAAGCTTGATATTTTTTTCATATGATACTATCGTAGATTTTCAAGAAAAACAAATAGAATATCTTTCGAAAGTTTTAATAAGGAAAAGACGATATTATTCCTAAACATAAGTGATACCGACAGATCTATGGATAAATTAATAAGTTGCTTTTTATACTCAAGCATTGCAAAGATTATGTGATATTGCTGATGCCAATAAAAAGCCAACTGGACATACCAGTCAGACTCATATTGGATGATTTTTGCAACCAACTGCAAAAATCCCAAACTTTGACAATATAATCTCAGTAATAAGATCAAGAGAAATATATGTCAGTATAATATTGCAAAAACCTAAGTCAATTAAACTCACTCTATTCTGAAAGCAATGCAAAGACAATAACAAATAACTGCGATCACATACTATATCTTGGAGGACAGGACTCTTACACTGCAGAGATAATGTCAGATAGGATAAATAAGACAAAAAATCTGCAATTATGATGATGCCTTTAAAGAAAGCATATTTATGTGAAAGAGGTAGCAATGCCAAGCTTGTAGATATGTTTGACCTAAGTCAGATGCAATTAGACCTATAGAAAATCAAGAGTAGCTACAAATCCAAACTTGTAGCTACTCTTAAACATAATTATTGAATTAATAGCATATTCACATGAAAATGAACACTTAATACTTTTAAATTACATTAAAAATCAAAGAATCTAATTTAACTTATTATAAAATTCTTAAATGTACACACTAATAAAAATACCTATCAATAAATGACCACTGTTTCAACAATTTAAACTATTTCATATCCTATCAATTATATCTTGCATATCCTTAGGGTATGGGCTTGTTACAGATATTTTTCCATAGAGCGTGGAGAAACTATCTCAAGGCTATGGCAGTGGAGAGCTTGACGCCTAATAGCACTCATATCTCCACCATATAGCTCATCTCCTACTATAGGTAGTCCCATATGTGATAGATGTACTCTTATCTGATGTGTGCGACCTGTTTCAAGCAGGAGTTCTAATACAGAGTATTTTTCACCTTTTTATTATCTTATAGTGGGTTATAGCATCTTGCCCTTCATCTGATACTACTCTTTTTATTCCGTCTTCAGATTTTTTTCTATTTTTTTCAGCTATAGTCCCACTTTGGGATAATCTGCTTATATCTCCGCTTACTATAGCTGTGTACCTTTTTGTATCTTATCTGACAAAAACCTTGAGACAGCGCATAGTGTGCAAAGGCATTTTTGGCAATGGTGATGATACCAGAAGTGTCCATATCGAGTCTGCTTATAAATCTGACCTTTGACTCTATATTTTTCTTCTCAAAAACACTGAGCATAGTTTAACATAGTATTTTCAAGGTGTGATTTTTGTAGGTGTGATACTATACCTGCAGGTTTATCAAAGATTATTATATCATCATCTTCAAATAGGATACTTAGGTCTTTTTCTTGTGAAACATAGTCTGACTTATCATCATACATTATCACTCTTATCTCATCTTTTTCTCTTATTATGTGATTTTTGGGTATTTTATCATCATTTACTGTTATCGAATACCTTCCCTTTTTATATTGGACACCGCTCTAATTGAAAAACTTCATATCATCAAGTAATACGCTCTTGAGAGGTTTGTCTTTATCACATTCATATACAAATGTATTAGTATGTCTGTCTGTTTTTAAGATACATTTATTTCTCCTAAAGATTATTCCTATTACAATTATCTATTTGAATTATGATAATTCCATAGGTAATTTATTTGAACTAAATGATGATATATATCATTATTGTGCAAGTTTTGACTATTATTTTTCACATATTTTTTTATCAGAATTTAGTATTTAATTATGCAACTTATCTGTTTATTTTCTTATTTCATACACTTCTTATTTTTTTAAAAAATCTATCAATCTATCTACTTCTTCTTCCTTAGTAGCCCATGAAGTCACAAGTCTTATACAGCTCTTATCATCACTTATTTTTGAATAATCGAAAAAGACAAACTCTTCTCTTAATTTATCAATTGTTTGATTATCCAGTATGATAAATATTTGATTAGACTCTACTTTTTGCCAAGAATTCATAGTTTTTCACTTAGGTTGTCGTAGATTTTTGTACGCCATATTATTGGCGTGTCTTGCAATGTCAAAGTACAAGTCTTCCTTGAAAAGCTCTATAAACTCTATGCCCATTATCTTTGCCTTGGCGTGAACAGCTCCCTTGCATTTCATCTGTCTGAAAAAAATTATTTTTAGCTCATCATTTTTTTATTACCAAAGCCTCTCCAATGAAAGCTCTGTTTTTCGTACCGCCTATGTAAAAGGCGTCACTGTATTTTGCCAAATCTGAAATTTCAAGGTCGCTTTCCCTTGAAGTAAGTCCTGTACCAAGTCTTGCTCCGTCAATATACAGATATAATTCGTATTTTTGGCATATGTCATATATATCTTCTAACTCTTGTTTTTTTGTATACAGTGCCAAGCTCTGTAGAATTGGATATATACTGCTCTTGGCAATACCATGTGATCATCTGCCAAGTAAGTAAGATAGGTCTTTTCTATGTCACAAGCTGTCAGTTTTCCATCTTTGTTTGGCACTGTAAGTATCTTATGTCCGCAAGATTCTATAGCTGATACCTCATGAACATTAATATGTGCTATATCTGTAGATATTATAGCCTCATAATTCCTAAGCATCATATCTATGAAAGTAAGGTTGGTAGAGGTCCCGGCCATGAAAAGTGTACATCGCAATCATGTGCGCAAAATCTCTGTTTTATAAGCTCCTTTGCCCTGTCACAAAACTCATCTTCTCCATATCCCAAGGTTTGCACCATATTGTTTTTTTGCAATGGCATCTAAAAATATTCTCATGAGCTATCTCATTATAATCGTTCATAAAACTATACATATTCGCCCTCTTTTCTAATTAATACTAATAAATTATTAACCTGTATATACTATTGAACAATAGTTTTTATACAATATTGACTTATTCCTATAACTCTTATCAAAAACATATCGCCCAAAAGTTTTATACTAAAATCTAATAGACTAATGGTTTTTATTACAACAAACACATCACTAAAATCTATTAACAAAAGATATTGCAAACACTATCATAAGGATATAAAATGATAAAAATCCGTAGTTTAAATAAAAGTTTAGTATTATCAGATTTTTAGTACATTATATTTTTATCTATGATTTTATAATAGTAAAGACAAAAAATTATACTGTTGTATATTTTTACACCATATGTGCATTTTTTTACAACAGTATAATCAAATTTAATTATTATTTATTCTTTTTGTATCTGGTCAAGTATGAACGGATCTTTTATCTTGCTATCTTGTGCAAATAGTATTATCTCAGAAATAATCTGTGCAGTCTTTGGATCTTCGTCAATAAACGGAAGGAATAGTCTACCCCTATGTTGAGAATGTACAGGTAGTACATTTATTGCAGCTCCTGCCTTTTGATGTATTACTCCACTGCCAAGATGCACTGAATACTCGCCTAAACTACCATTAATCAATGCAAAGTTATCGGTAAATGTAACATTGTCAATCTTAAACAATTTCAAATTGAACTCTACTATAGCTTTTCTCATCTCTATAGTCGAATGACTTGCCTCTACATCTACACCGCCAATATGAGCTACAGATACCACAAGATCTACATCTCTCATTACTTCTGTAAATATTATATCCGCACATCATCTATCATCATCTTCTTGAAAGTTTTTTTCTATCAAAAAAATTCCACATATTCCAATGTAGGTGCCTCAATATCTGCAGGTGAAAAACCAGTCTGCCAAAGCAAAAATCTTTGCTATTATATTTTGTTTGTAATACACTTTTTGGAGTCCTTCTTCACTGTCTACTACCCATCTTCTGCTCTTCAAAAGTGCTACAGTCTTTGCGGTTGTATCTGATGACCTGCATATCTGAGTGATGTGTCCTTGCCTATCTCATCTTTAGTCTTGATATAGCTCTCTAAATATCTGCTTGAACAGTTGTTTAATCTGTCTATCAAAGAGATCTTTTTGGAAAGATGCCCATTTTTGCTATTATACAAATCAAGAGCGTGAGCAATCTTAATTTTATTGTCTTCTTTGAGTTTTTTTACTCTTGGAATTAGTGTCTACAAGGCTGAAATTATTATAGTATCCTATATTTTTTTGCCGTCTGTAAATACCAAATCTTTTATTAGAGGATAAATTACCGGGTTTGAAGTCAAATTCTCTATCTCATTGACGAAGAACTCTGTTGCATCTTCCATTGACTCTTCAAAGCATTTTCTTAGATCGTGAATACTGATCTTTGAGATTTTTGTTTATCTCTTTTCAACTCTTCAATATACTTATGCTTCTTTTTAGTTTTTGTAGGTACTGATTTTTAACATCTTACCGTCTTTTTCATAAACTACAGAAGATTTTCCCGTATCATCTACTTCTATCCAGAGGTTTTACACCTTCTATTTCCTTAGGTGTAAGGTAAGAGCGTATCTCTTCCATTATCTGATTTTCCATAGCCCATGTCAATCTGGTAACATCTTCATATCCTGCATTTCTTGACAGATTTTCAAGTGCAATGGAAACCGCCTTAGCCTCACTTGCTCTTCTTTGAGCTCCAAAATTCTTGCTTTCTTTTAGAAAACTTTGTAAAAAAATTTATATCTTGAAACAAGGTCTTTCATCTTATCTTTAGCAAGAGGTATCAAAGCGTAACTTGCCACGAGATCTTTATTTCTCTTATCTTCTATAAGTTTTTGGGTTTCTTTTTAATTTTTAATTTGCCGTTTACTGCATCTGCAAACATCCTTGCTCTTGAATGTTTTTGCACCGTCAGAGATGTATTTTTGCACTATCATACAACATCTCAAATCTTTCTTTTTCCAAGCTGCTTATACGCAGATTTGAACCAATCCACATCAAAAGCTCCACTTGCAAGATCCTCTATAGAAATAGGTGTGTATTTTGCAATTATGCGGATTTTTTTCTCATCTACATCGCTGATATGTGCTTGGAAGTAATAACAAGCACTCGCCATACTCTTTCCACTGTAGATGTTCTTCTATTATCGGTATCCACGCAGGAGCGTACATTGAAACTTCTATCAGTTTTTGTCAGTTATACCTGTATTTTTCAGTTTTTCCTTGAGTTTTTTACTTGTATCGCCTTGTTCAGGCTCACTTACCTTTAGCAGATGGCTCAATGTAGCCTTTTTGGAGTCCTCACCTCTCCAGCTGTATTTTACCCTATCTAACTTTTCATTATTCAAGGCTGTCAGTATCTTGATAAGATTGTCTATACCTCTTATATTTCTTACCTGATGAATAGCTCTTGAATACTTTGTAGGGAATCTCCACGCCTTAACTCCAAATCAACTATATAATCAGATATTATTTGACCATGTTCCTTAATAAAAATCAAAAACTTCCCTATGTTTCTTCCTGATAGTAATTTTTTTATTTACCGTACCTTGTTTTAGGGTGCGACCTTTTTCCCAAGATATAGTCATAAATCCTCGATATATAACTTGGCATTGTTTCCTCAGTCGACTCATCGAGTATTTCCACATAAAATGCATCTTTTTAAATATTTTTTTAATCTAATGGCGTTGGTAAGTTCCAATACACTTGTCCCAAGTTGTGAAACTTTTAAATTATTTTTTTCTGCCAAAGTCTACTATTTCTTTATTAATAAGATAATAAAGACCAAAAATACAAGTAAAGTCTTCGTCATTTTCATAACTGTCCAGCAAGTCTATGAATTTGCTAAAAAAACATAAGGTTATTCAAATCACAGTAGTACTCATCACCATTGTATGAATACTTTGATTTTGCCATAAATCTCTCTATACCGTTTTTTTGTATTTCAAGGTAAATATTTGAAACTACTGACTTTGACACCTCAAAAAGATATTTTTAAATTGTCATTTTTGTAAGTGTTAAACAGTGCATTTATAATAGTTCTTACATGGTTTGACTGATACTGGTTAAATTTAATATATTTAAATTCTTTTTCAATTACCTTTTTGCCTATATCAGCAAAAATCTACATTAAAAAAGCTTATTGATATATTTTTATGTTTCTCATATTCACTTTCTTTAAATACATTTTGCACCATTTAATAAAAAAAGTATATCTGAAACAAGGTTTTTAAACTCTCCTATTTCTTGCTTATAAAAACTGTCTCCAGACATCTTCAAGAGGATAAAAATGTTATATCCATATTTTTTGACCAAAAAGAGTATTTTATAGGAGTAAATACATCTCCTAAGAGTACATCCTGATTGTATGCAGTCTTATACTCATGCTTTCCATGTTTTTCTACCAAATTATCAAGGCTTTTCAATATAGCAAAAAGTCATCTTCACTTATATCAAGTATACTTTTGCTGTCTATTATGTCTGATATGACTATAGTATCCGTTTTTTTGTTAGATTTTGCAGCCTTTTTCTTCTTGCTGTTTTCTTCAATTTCTATCTTTAATTCCAACTTATAATCTTTGTCATATAGCTTAGTAACTTCATTATTTTTCTGCACTTGTAAGCTCATTTATCAGTATAACTTCACTTGGTGTAGGCTCTTTGATTAGGTCTGTCATCTTTATTATTTCTTTTTGTTATTTTGCCGTCATTTTTCATTTTTTTATCAGCAAGTCCAAACCACCAAGCCTTTTTGTTAACTGCTTTTGGCGCTTATTAATGCAGATATTGAGGACTTAATATCTTTTTTTCATCTTGTGTATATAGTATATTGATAATATTTTTTTCTTACATCTGCTGATTTTAGGCGAAGATTATCCTCTATTTCCTCTTTGTATTCTTTTGACCAAATTATTTTGAGTAACTATGTCATATATGACTTTTTGTGTCTACACTACCTGAAAGGAGTGATATTACGGCATCTTTTTGTTTTTTTGGTCTTAGGGTTTTTCTAAGTATTATACTTGCAACATTAGACCTTTGGTAACTGTTGGTTACCTTGATATAGTCCATGGATCTGTCTATGAGTTTATCTCCTCAAGTATAGCTATTAGCAACAGTCCGTTGGCAATTTCTTCCTTGCTTAATGATACGCTGTACCAAGGAAATATACAAGGTGAGAATACAAGATTTTTCTTTCATAGAAAGAAGGTTTTTCAAGAATGTCAAAAAAATTCTATAGCTTCCTTTTTACTTGCAAAAATAGTCTTGAATACTAATCTCATTATTTTTCTATTTTTTTGACTCTAAATGGTAAAAACTGATATATCCAAATACTGCCCTGTAATAACAAGCTAAAAATCTCAATATCATCACTATTTTTGAAATATTATTTTCTTAGCTATTTTTAAAGACAACCTATCATCTTGAACCATATTCAAAAAAATATGACATCAGCAATATACTATGTTTTTTTGCCCTTTTTCAGGATTTTTTTCCATAGAATCTATTGCATAGGTAACTTCCTTGTTGCTCTTACTCCAAAAGCCCCATATACAGTTGCATATTGTCATCACTTTTGAGCAGTTCTTCTTCATAAGAGTTGTCATTTATCAAGCGATGTATAATTTCAAGCTCCTTTTTGCTTATCCTGTCGCCATATTCTTCTCCAAGACCTGTCCATGCGCCAAGAGCTCTCTTAACTGATGAAAAACGGAGTAGATTATTATCATAGACAATGTTGAACATATAGACGAAGTTTTCATAGTATCCGCTGTCCATTGTCTCACATATAGCCTGTCTAAGTCCCTCTTGAAGTTTTGCAGCTAAGAGCATCTTGCCGGGTAAGCTCCAGCAATTCCTTGTTTGAAGATTTGAATATTGATCTAAATATATCATAACTTACACTTGCATGGTTGTTGTCAGCAGTGAGCATATCCTTTATACAGTTGATTACCTCTTCATTACCCATATTTATATTGGCTGCTATCTGATCAGGATTACAGAATAATCTGTAATTATTGTAGCTTCCACCTTTCATCACAAAAAGCCTCATCAACTCCCATTACATAGAAGTTCATCAAATTCAGAAGTAAAGAGTTGTAGATATATCTGAAATGTCTTGCATAGTTATCACTTCTTATAGGCTTTCTATAATAGCCTACAGTATAGGGGCATCTTATAATATTTTTACATGCCTCTATTAACACCTTAGAGTTTTTCTCTCCCAACATCAATTCAAGAGAAGGATATATGGATTTGGGGAATATGTCTTCCAAAGTAGCCTTTTCTTTTTTTCTCAATTCTTTTTTTCTGCTTTTTAACCCATTGACTACCTATTTTGAAATTATTGTCTTTGTCAACTACTGATATATCCTGCTCTAATAAATCCAGTTCATCAAGATCTCCCAGCTCGTCCAAATCATCAGCATCAAGTTCTAACTCATCATCTCCTATAATATCAGCAGAAATACTGTCTTTTTCTCATCTTCTTCAGGTAATAAAAAAAGCTCGATAAACTCACGATTTTTTTCTTATCAAGTTTTTGATTTTTTTCCTTTAAATTTTGAATATACTTTCTCTTTTTTTCCTCTTCCACATAATAGTAGAACATTTCTTCCCCTTTGAAATAAAGTAATTTATTTTTAAAAATCGAACAAATCTATACTAAATTCTTATATATGGCATTGTCCAATACTAAAAATCTATGAATTTATAACTATGCTCACATATTAATAGTCAACTTTGTTAAAACTGATTTACATAAATCTACATATCTAAGTCCTAACAAAAATTAAAAATTGATAACAAATATTAGTTTTTATCCCATCCTATATCACTTCAAATTAGCTTGACAACGACAAATTTATTTCTTGCATGAGAGGTTTGCAAAGCTGAATAATCTGATTGGAATAGTATTAATCCTATGCCAAGGTATGTCTCCGACTTTTTACATTATGTATGAAATTATATACATCTTCATTCATTTTATCATCCTTTTTGAATATTAAAATCCTAATATTTTTTTATTTTATTTATAGTTTACCAATCCCTTAATAACCGCTAATATTATAGCATTGAATGTTATTTTTCCATTACTTTTTAATATATCTTCTTTGTGTATAAACCTTCTTAAAAATGGTTGAGATACTGATATATCAAAAATATATCACTATAAAATAAAAAAACTGAATATGATATAATATTGGTAAATACTAAGTTAGTGATTATAATTTATAGGATTACCTAAGGATATGCAAATTTTAAATATTCTTAAAGAGGGTTTTGAACATGAAGCACAACAATACAAAAAGAGAATGTGAAAAGCTGTGGGCAAAAATAAATATTATGTGCTTAGCAAATCTCATAAAAGCATATTTGGAGATAAGGCAGTATCTGAAAGAAAAAAGAAGTGGATATTGTATTTCTACAAGGAAAAAAATACAAGAGGTAAAGGACTTAAAAAGAAAGTAAAAAGATTTTATTAATTCTATTCTCCATATATGGGGATATTTCAAAAAGAGGCAAGTGAAATAGAAAAACAAGGATTGTTTAATATATTGGAAGAATATATGCAAGGGAACAAAAAAACCAAAAATCCGTAATTAAATATATTAATAGCTTACTGAAAAAAATACCCAAATAAATATTTACAAGAATCCACTTTATTAACAGGAGAACAAGATGAGACTATGGCATGAAGAAATTATCCACCTATTGCCTAAAAAATCAGCTCCTTGGGCAACATAGAGAATGTTGCGCACTTAGGGAGCAATGGTTGGAACAAGAAACACAAAACTGTTGATTATGTATTTTTTTATATTCTCCATATCACTTATTTGCTTACCACTTATTAGTTATAGATGAAAATGGAAAAAAGGGGATATAAGGTTTCTATTGAATGGAAAGATAAAAGATTATAGAGGAAAGACAGCTAAAAAAATACAATAATCTTGAAGAAAAGACTATAGACAGTACCATTTACAAAGAACATGATAGTAAATATCTTTCTGAGTGTATAGAAAACCTGGAAAGCAAAGGAATAAAGTTAGAGCTATAGGGATTGTAAATATTTTTTTGTGTATACTAAGGAAATATTATTTTTCTTTAGTGATTATAAAATTTTTATCACTGAAATAAGAAGGCTTTGAGACTATTATATAATTGGTATCATTTGATTTTTATTATAAAAATAGTGTATAATACATTTCATATATTTAATATCTAAAAATATCTAATTTTGAAGTTATTAGATAAAAAAATATAAATATCAATGAAAGGAGAACTATTATGATTTGGTCTCTTATCGTCGGAGGATTTATAGGCTTTATCGCTGGAGGAATTACTAAAAAGGTGGAGCAATGGGTATAATTGCTAATATCATTGCAGGCTTATTAGGTTCGTCAGTAGGTCAATCATTATTTTGGAACATGGGGTCCAAGTATGGCAGGAATGGCAATAGTTCCCTCTATCTTAGGTGCAGTAATAGTAATTGCTGTTGTATCTTTTTTTCTTTGGGAGAAGAGATTAAACAATTTTTTTCAAATAATTAAGTTTGAAAAATAAAACATATTTTTAATAAAGGAGATATTATCATGTCAATAGAAGAAAAAATAGACCAAGCTAAGGGTGCAATAAAAAGAAGGTGTTGGTAAGTTAACAGGTGATAAAAAACAGAAAAAGAAGGTGCTGCTGAAAAAGTAACTGCAAAAAGTTAAAGAAGTGGCTGAAGATGTTAAAGATGCTATAGAAGGAACAATTGAAGGTGTCAAAAAAATATTGTAAATAAAGATGAGGAATAATTTTTAACATCTGAGTGAGATAATATTAGCAAAGGGAGGAAATCCATGTTTGAACAAGTAAAATTAGACTATGATTTTTAACGCCTTAGAGCCTTATATTGATACCCTAACTATGGAGACACATTATGGAAAACATCACGCAACTTATACTAAGAATTTTAATGAAGCAGTGGAGAAAGCAGGACTTTCAAACAAGTCTATAGAGGAAATCCTTTCTTCTCTATCTTCTATTTCTGACGAAGCCTTACGAAATACTTTTACAGAATAATGGCGGCGGATATTATAACCATAATCTGTATTTTTTTCTATTATGAGCCCTAAAAAGAACACTAAGCCTAACTTGACTTTGGAAGAGGCTATTGAAAGAGACTTTGGTTCCTTGAACAAGCTAATAGAAGCTTTGCAGGATCTGGCTATGGGACAGTTTGGTTCCGGTTGGGCATTCCTTTCTACAGATAAGGAAGGCAAGCTCTATGCTACAAAGGCTGCAAACCAGAATAATCCGCTTATGGAAGAAGGACAACATACTCCTATATTATGCATTGATGTATGGGAACATGCCTATTATCTCAAATATAAGAACTTAAGAGGAGATTATGTAAAGAATTTCTTTGAGGTTCTGGATTGGGAAAAAGGTAAGCAAAAAAACTACGAAAACCGATAGTAATATTAAGTGAAAGAAAATATTTATTCTTTTTTTGTAAGTGTAGTTCTAAAACCGTATATATGTTCGAGTTTTTGGAACTACACTTTTTACTTTTAAAAAAAGCTGAAAAATTGATGCTTGATATACAATTCCATTGTGGAAAAACTGTCTTAAAGAGGTTTTGGGCTGATAACAGACTATGTTTGTGGGCAAAAATATACAAGTCAGGTAGATATGCCCAAAAATGGAATTTGTCGGAGGTTATCCTAATAAATGGTTTATTTTTATTGATAATTTGACTAATGATAAGGAAAAAGCTAATTACAGATATTAATGGAGTGGCTTTTTGACATTACGGCATACTTGAGAAAAATGATGATGAATAAATTTGAATTTAAAGCAGGTACATCAAGAGATGATAAGATTTTTGGGATTGTTGTACCTACAATTATTGGTCTTTCCACTTTGACAGCCTACTTAATAATTTTTTTATTTGGAAAAGAAGATTACTCCTAAAAACTCTTCTTTCACTTTTAAGGTATTTAGTATTTATAATCGCACTATCTTTAATGTATTTTTAATCAAGAATATTCAAAAATACTACAAATGATTTTGTTGTGTATTTAGATAATCTTAGCATAAAAAAATACTCAAAAATGAAACAGAGATTATGTCAGGGAAATAATATACTGTAAAATTAAATCTTCAAATGATAAGCTTGTACATATTGATATAAAAAAACCGAAGAAGATAAGATCACTTTAATTGCAAGACCAAAGGTATATACAACTATTACAGGAAATACATCTTATAATCCTTTTTGGAACAGGTACAGTATCAGATATGAAAAACATTGCTAACTTTGGGTAGAAAAATACAAACAAATATAAAAAGTGTCTAAGACTAATACAGTCTTAGACACTTTAATCATTCTTATATTTTTCTTTTTCTAATATTTACTATTTCGCACTCTTACTGCAATTACTACAATATCCGTTGAATTTAACATCGTGGTTTTCCACATCAAATCCGTACTTTTCTTTTATTACATCTTCCAATTGATCAAGCAAGTCTTCTTCAACTTCTATAATCTTAGAGCATTTCTTACATACCAAATGGTGATGATTATGTGCGTTTTTTTGTCCAAAGAAAGTTCATACCTTACGCATCCGTCATCAAGGTTAAGTTTATTAGTATATCCAAGCTTATCCAATACCTGCAAAGTTCTATATACCGTTGCAAGGCTCAATTTCAGGACAATCTTTTTTTACAATATCGTATATTTCTTCGCTGCTCATATGCTTTCCATTAGCAGACAACAGCACCTCTACTATGTTTCTTCTTTGATGTGTTAATTTAAATCCTTCATCTTTCAATTTTAACTTTAATTCTTCCAAATAAGCTGTCTCATCAACATTCCTAATCATTTGTTCACCTTCTCAATTTATTTTATACAATAGACATAAAACAACGGATGTTATTATATGATAAACCTTATCATCCGTAAATTAACCAATAAAAGTATTATCAACAGATAAAAAGTATCAAAAATTGTTGAACTACTTAAAAATTGTCAACTTAATTTATTTAATTTAAATATATTATACAATACTCATTTGAAAAATATCAAGAAGTTTTTTTAATTTTATAATCATTCTCAAAAAGTTTTTTTAGAAGGCTGATTTTTATGTGATTTATTTCACCATTTGACAAAAAAACACCTCTATTATATCAAATGATATTCCATCATATAGCACATCATTTGACATCAAAAATATGGAAGCCACATCTCTAATACTTTATATGTATTTACAGCTTCAAAAGGTCTTCCGTAAGAATTGTCATACCTTGATTTTACCTCTATAAATGATAAAACTTTGTCTTTCATAGCTACTATGTCAATTTCACCGATTTTTAGTCTTGTAATTAGTGTCTATTATCCTATATCCTTGTTTTTCAAGTAATTTTTGCAATATTTTTCTCCATTTTTCCCCTTCAACAGATTAAAAAAATCTTCATAAAACACCTACTTCTTATCTAATTTTTGTTATAAATAGTAATATTTGAGCTACTGCCTCATATAGTTCTTGTGGAATATTATCATTTATCTCGAGATTTTTTTAGTTGATGTACTATCTTCTCATCACGATATATAGGTATATCAAGTTCTTCAGCTTTTTCTACAATATTTTTAGCTATATAGTTATCTCCTTTTGCTATGACTTTTTGGAGCTATATCTTCCTCCGCATCATATTTCAATGCTATCGCTGATTTTACTTCATCCTTTTTCATCTTCCACCTTCAAATTTATTATTGTTTTTATTGAATTTATGTCACATAATATATTATACTACTTCGGTTAATTTATGAATATATTTTTATAAAACTTTTCTTAAGTCTAATTAATATTGTCATCTGAAATATTATCAATAAGATAAAAATTTGCACACTATTATTAATTATTTGAGAAAAAATTATACCCTCTATTTTACAAAAAAATTATATTTTTGAGAATATTTGCATTTTTATGTAAAAAAATAAAAATTTTTCAAAAAAATAATATTGCATTATGAACAAAATTGTGGTAAAAGTAAGCAAAAATATTTTTAACAAAGACAATAGTGTTCGCTTATTGCAATACTCTTTTTCTTTATTTTTTTATCAAATTTTTAAGAGGTGAGATTATGAAAGTGTTTAAAAAAAGTACTATCTGTTGTATCTGCCTTTACAATGGTATTTGTTTTGGCATCTTGCTCAGGACAGACAAATCAAGGCTCTGCACCTGCAAATGGAAACTCTGCTGATACTAAAAAGAAGAAGCAGCGTACCATATCGGTATAGTTACAGGTACTGTAGCTCAATCAGAAGACGAATTTAGAGCAGGACAAAAAGGCAATCGAACTATACGGCGATGCAAAAATCAGGCGGGATGATAGTCCATGATACATATCCAGACAACTTCATGGCTGAACAGGATACTACAATATCAAAAAAATCGTAGCTATGGCTGATGACCCGCTAATGAAAGCAGTAATTGTTAATCAATCTGTACCCGGTACTGTTGCAGCATTTAAGCAAATAAGAGAAAAATCCTGATATCAAGCTTATTCTTCTAACACCACAAGAAGATGTGGCTATGGCTGAAGAAGCTGCTGATTTGGTAATAGATGCTGACAATATATCAAGAGGATATAGAATAATAGCTGCAGCTCAAAAAAATGGGTGCAAAAAAATTCGTTCACATTTCTTTCCCAAGACATATGAGTATTGAAACTCTTGCTCTTAGAAGAGCTATAATGGAAGAAGCAGCAAAGGATTTTAGGCATAGAATTCATAGCTGAAACTTCACAAGACCCTATGTCTGATGCAGGTATACCGGGAGCACAACAATTCATAGCTGAAAACATACCTAACTGGATAGAAAAAAATATGGTAAAGACACTGCATTTTTCTGCACAAACGATGCTCAAACAGAACCTTTGCTTAGAGGTATAGCATCTGGTGGAGCAATATTTGTAGAACAAGATCTTCCTTCTCCTATAATGGGATATCCAGGAGCTTTTTCAATAGACCTTAAGGATGTTGCAGGAGATTGGCAAGCAATTAATAAGAAAGTTGAAGAAAAAAGTAATTGCTGCAGGTGGAAAAAGACAGAATGGGTTCTTGGGCTTATTCACTTGGATATTCAGAAGTTCTTGGTGCTGTAGATCTTGTAAGAGATGTAATGGATGGCAAAAAGAACTTACAAAGATAGACGATGTTAAATCAGCAATAGCAAAATACACTGAAGGCGCAAACTGGATGGGTAGCTACTATGTAGATAGAGCAACAGGTCAAAAGAAAGAAAAATCATATATTAGTAGCACAAGATGACTATGTATATGGAAAAGGCTACTTGGGAATGGATAAGGTTGAAGTTCCTGAAAAATACTTGACTATGAACATAGACCTTTCAAAAAAATACAATCAGAAAAAAATAATTATTACTGAGTTGGACTTTATGCGGATACATTGAAATTTTCGTATCCGGCTTTTGTTTATAAGACAAATCTACAGTTTTTTTATTATTTTTTTATTTTCACAACTTGTATTTTGCTATATAATTGTACATTATTTTTCAATAAAAAAATTTTAGATTTGTATTATATTAAAAAGGTGGTTAACATTGGAAAATTTGTTATTACAAGCTAAAAATATAGGGAAGAATTTCGACGGTAACATCGTCCTTAAAGATGTTAACTTTGAGATGAAAAAGGTGAGATACTGGGCTTGGTAGGAGAAAAACGGAGCCGGAAAAATCAACTTTGATGAATATAATATTTGGTATGAGTGTAATCTCTGACACTGGTGGATTTGATGGTGAATTACTTCTAAACGGTGAAAAAAATCAATTTTAAAAGTCCTATTGATGCATTAAAAAGCAGGTGTCGGTATGGTGCATCAAGAGTTTAATTTAATACCGGGCTTTACAGTTTCAGAAAATATCACCTTGAATATGGAAAAGACAAATCCTTCTGTACTTTCCAAGATTTTTTTGGACAAAAGTATGAAACCATAGACGAAAAAACAAAAACCTTATTATCTCAGGTAATTCATTGGATAATCTTGGAGTACAGATAAAAACCAAGCGATATGACAAGTGAAATGCCCGTAGGTCATAAGCAGTTTATCGAAATAGCAAGAGAAATTACAAGAGATGATGTCAAGCTCTTGATTATGGACGAGCCTACTGCTGTACTTACAGAATCAGAGGCAGATATACTTATTACTTGTCTGAAGAAAATTGCATCAGAAGGTATATCAATAATATTTATAAGTCACAGACTTCGTGAAATACTAACTGTCTGCGATAATATAATAGTTCTAAGAGATGGTGTACTTGTAGAAAATAAACCATCAAGCGGTACACTATGGAAGAGATTGCTCAAAAGATGGTAGGGTCGTATCCAAGATAAGTCAAATAAACAAAAAGATGAACTTAATAATCTGAAAAATCTGAAACATCTGATGAAGATATAATGCAGATAGAGCATCTATGGGTGGATATGCCAGGTGAACAGGTAGTAGACATCAACTTGAATGTGAAAAAAGGTGAAATACTTGGTATAGCTGGTCTTGCAGGTCAAGGAAAGCTGGGTATACCAAACGGAATACTGGTACTTATCCTGTGGGTGGCAAGGTAACTTTTAAGGGTGAACAGCTAAAACTTGGCAACACATTTGATATATTAAGCAGAAAAAAATTGCATTCGTTTCTGAAGATAGAAGAGGTGTAGGTCTCCTACTTGACGAACCTATATACTGGAATATGGCTTTTAATGCAATGCAAGTCCAAGATAAATTTATCAAAAAGATTTGCGGAATAAAAATTCAGAGATGAAAAAAGCAATGAGAAAACTTGCTCAAGAATATATAGAAACTCTTGCAATAAAAAACTACAGGTCCCGACCAAAAAGCTCAAAATCTGTCAGGAGGAAATCAGCAAAAGATATGTCTTGCAAAAGGCTTTTTGCTATGGAACCTGAAATGCTGTTTGTATCAGAGCCTACAAGAGGAATAGACATAGGCGCAAAGGAACTTGTCTTAAATGCTATCAAAAAAAGACAAATATTGAAAACGGCACTACTGTTGTCATGGTATCATCAGAACTGGAAGAACTTAAAAGCATCTGTGATAGAATAGCAGTAATATGTGAGGGTAAGATAGCAGGTATACTGTCTGTAGAAGACTCAAATGAAAAATTCGGCCTACTGATGAGTGGAGAAAAAATAGATACAGGAGGTAATACTGATGAAAATTAAGAATCTGTTCTCGGGAACAAAACTCCCAAGGACAATTATCGCAATGTTTTTTTACTTTTTGCTATTTTGCCTTACACCATTTGCCGGTATCAGAGTTGACCAATCAATGGAAAATGTAATAAGTCGTTTTGGTATGTTCTCCATTCTCGTACTTTCAATGGTGCCTATGATACAATCAGGTTGTGGACTTAACTTTGGACTACCTATCGGGGTTATAGCAGGTTCTCTTGGAGGAATAATCAGCATCGAATTTGGAATCAAGGGCTTATTAGGAATTATCACTGCAATATTAATAGCAATTGCCATCTCTGTAATACTTGGCGGAATGTATGGATTTTTACTCAACCGTATAAAAGGAGATGAAATGCTTATAGCAACTTATGTAGGATATTCATTTGTTGCATTTATGAGTATAATGTGGTTGATTTTACCATTTAAAAATCCAATCTCTGTTCTTAGTTATGGAGGTACGGGACTTCGTCAACAAATACCTGTGGCAAATTATTGGATGAAAAATAGATTTTTAGCGACGGTACTAATAAAACTGTAGGTATAGTTTCTGATTTTTTTTGAGTTTTAATATCAATTTTGCAATTTTTAAATTTTAATATGAAAGTTCCTATGGGAATGCTGATATTTTTGCATTTGCTTCACTTTTTGTATGGGCATTTTTCAAGACAAAACTTGGCACTTCAATAACTGCTGTCGGCTCAAACCCTGAATATGCCAAGGCTGCCGGAATAAATATCGATAAGATGAGACTTATTTCTGTAATTATGTCAACTGCGATTGCAGCAACAGGTATAATCATGTATCAACAATCTTACGGTTATATTCAGCTTTACACAGCACCATCAGCATTTACATTTCAGACCATAGCGGCCATTTTAATTGGTGGAGCAAGTATCAATAAGGCAAGTATCCCCAATGTAATAGTAGGCACATTCTTATTTCAAGGTATACTGGCAATGACACCTATAGTTATAAACGGAACACTTGGTATAGATATATCAGAAGTAATAAGAATTATAGTTACAAATGGAATGATAATATACGCACTTACAAGGAGGAACTGATTATGAATAAGAATTTTGCTGAATTTTTGAGAAAAAAATGCTGTTCCTATCCTATTTATGATTATATGCCTAATAGGTATATTAATAGCAAAAACCTCAGATGTCGTTTGTTTCACAGGAACTTGGAAGAAGAATGGTAAGGAGTACATTTTTGGTATTATCTCTTATCATACCTATACTTGCAGGAATGGGAATAAACTTTGGTATTCCACTTGGAGCAATGGCAGGACAGATAGGGACTTGTATTTGTTACCGACTGGGGTGTAAAGGGACTACCCGGACTACTGCTTGCAGCCGCAATATCTACACCTATTGCCATACTACTTGGTCAGTTTTTCAGGTAGAGTGCTTAACAAGGCAAGAGGAAGGGAAATGATAGCCTCAATGATGCTTTCTTTTCTTCATTCTTGGTGTATATATGCTGTTCTTACTTTATCTTTGTGGCTCTGTCATTCCTTTTCACAACAAAAAAATTGTGCTTTCACAAGGATATGGCATCAAAAACGCAATAACCCTTGATACTGCAAACGGATTTGACAATGTGTTGAAGTTCAATATTAAAATACCAATAGGAACTCAACTATTCGCACTCCAAGTACCTATTTTTTTACAATTGCACTTATCGCTGCACTTTGTTTGTTCATAGTATGGTTTAAAAAAACTAAGATAGGTCATGACATGAGGGCTGTAGGACAAGATCAAAAAGTATCTTCAAATGCCGGACTCAACACTAATAAGATAAGAATACAATCAATAGTAATATCTACTGTACTTGCTTGCTATGGTCAGATTATATATCTCCAAAATATAGGTACTGTCAACATATATGCAGGACAGGATCAAGCCGCACTGTACGCTGCAGCTTCACTACTTGTAGGAGGCGCAAGTGTAGTAAGGGCGTCTATACCAAATGCTCTGATAGGAACATTGCTCTTTCACCTTATGTTTATCATCACTCCACAAGCCGGTAAGGCTCTTACAGGAGATGCAATGATAGGAGAGTATTTCAGGACATTTTCTAAGCTACGGAGTAGTAACCATAGCACTAATCATGCACGCTTATGAAAGACAAAGACAGGCAAGAAATAACAGACAAAACTCTATAGCTAATGCAAAAAGAGAAAAAGAAACAGGCAAAAATATCGCATAATAATACTAAAATCTAATAGAATAATGGATACTTATATACATTACAAGAATGGACATCCTTTTTGCAACTTATCTTAAATAAAAAAAGCTTGCAATCGGATGTCCACTCTTCCCTATATCAAATATTAATTAAAATCTACATATCTGATACACGACCATATTTATCTTTATTTTTGTTTTAATTTTTCTATACTTATTCTTGTTCTATTATACCGTAATCTCCTTCTTTTCTCTTGTAGATTACATTTTATCACATCAGTATCTGAGTTTACAAATACGAAGAAGTCGTGTCCTACCAACTCCAGCTGCAATACAGCTTCTTCTTCTGACATAGGAGTAAACTCGAATTTCTTTCTTCTACTTATCAAAGCTTTCCTTAGGAGGTTCTATGCTTGAGTCATCTATATTTTCAAATCTTATAGTTTCTGTTCCTTTGTTTTTAAGTTTTGTCTTAAATTTACGGAGTTGTTTTTGATAACTTTGCTTACTACTTCATCTACCGCACAATAAAGGTCACTATCTGTAGCTTCGGCTCTTATCACATTCTTGCTTACAGGGATAGTCACTTCCACTATAGCGGAGTCTTTTCTTCTTGAGACGGTTACTCTTACATTAACATCTTCTTTGAAATATTTTTCTAATCTCAACAACTTTGTTTCAATTGTTTCCTTTTGCTTAGGGTGATAAGCTTATTTGTTTTTCCACTTAAAATAATGTTCATTATAAGTACCCCTTTCAGATGGTATTTTTATAACCGTCTTATGTATGAAAAGATCTAATTGTTGTAATGAAAAATCTTTGACAATCCTTCATACCAAAAACAAATTATAATTTCTTTCTACTTTAATTATACTATATTTTTCACATTTGTAAACATTTTTTTATTTAAAATTCCAATTATATGGGCATCTGTTACCAATTTTGTGCAAATAATCAATATCAGATGCCAAAAAATATATTCACATACCTATCATATCTTATCAATATCATAAGGTGTAGTTTTGATATACATCGTAATTTAGCCAGTTGGTAAATAGCAGATGTGAATGTGCCTTCAATTCATAAAAGGTTTTTTTGTGTCACATCATCATTAGGATAATAGTTTTGAGGTATTTTTATTGGTTTTCCCAAATTCAAATCCTCTTATATTCCTCATCTAAGGTATATCTGTCATACTCTGCATGACCTGACACAAATACAAAGCCGTTTTTTTCTCGCAGACACACATATATACTCCGGCATCATCAGACATTGCCACTATCTCCAAATCTCCTATATTTTGTATATCTTGAGCTCTGGTAGTCGTATGTCTTGAATGTGGTATGAAAAACTCATCATCAAATCCTCTAACTATAGGTTTTTTTACTTATTATATCGTGTTTAAATATTCCAAATAACTTTTTCATCCAAGGGTAGTTTTGGTATGTCATAAAAATAGTAAAGTCCTGCTTGGAAAGCCCAACAAATGAACATCGTAGAATGTACATTTGTCTTGCAAAAACTCAAATACCTCTGTAAGCTCTTGCCAATAATCCACCTCTTCAAAAGGTATGTTTTTCAACAGGTGCACCTGTTATTATCATTCCGTCATACTTGTTGTTTTTTTCACACTTGAAAAGGAGTTATAGAATTTCAAAAAGATGTTCCTTCTTTTGTGTTTTTTTACTCTCATGAGACTCCAATGTAATCAGGTCTACATCTACTTGTAATGGAGAATTTGCCAACATTCTAAGCAGTTGAGTCTCTGTTTGTATTTTTGGCATAAGATTTACCAGACCTATTTTTTTAGAGGTCTTATATCTTGGATACTTGCCCTTTTTTTCATTCATCAAAAATACAGACTCTTTTTCTAATATTTCATATGCAGGTAAATCTTTTGGAATAATAATTGGCATTGCTATTTCCTTCCTGATAAAGTTAAAAATAATACATAGCTTTATATATGCAAAAAGCAACCCGCTTATTTCAAAAGACAAAAATTAATTCTTAATTGCAAGATGATTATTAAATTACTTGAATTTGAAAAATATCTATGCAAAAATAAATCTTTGAAATAAGGCGAGTTGATTTAATTTAACACTGTATTTAACAGGTATTGATACTGATTATTTCATGGTAAATATAAATTGATTTTATACTGTTTTTTTGATATAAGTATAATTATCCCATTATATCTTATATATAACAATTTTGTATATTATATATTTACCTATATTAAATTTTATAAACTTGCAAGTGCTTGGTCTATATCTGCAATGATGTCATTTACATCTTCGATACCAACAGATATTCTTACAAGATTTGGTAATACTCCTCCATTTATCTGTTCTTGCTCAGAAAGTTGTCTATGTGTAGTACTTGCAGGATGGATAGCGTGAGAGCGAACATCACAAACATGTGTTACCAATGTTACAAGCTTGAGTGCATCTATGAATTTTTGTGCCTCTTTACTTCCACCTTTGATTCCTACAGAGATTACTCCACTTGCTCCCTTTGGCAGATATTTTTTTGCCAAGTTATATGTCTTTGCACTTTCAAGCAAAGGATAGTTGACAAATTCTACCTTATCATTTTTCGAGATGTTTTTGCTATTTCTATAGCATTTTGACTATGTCTTTCCATTCTAAGATGTAGTGTTTCCAGACCAATATTTGTCAAAAAGGCATTAAATGGACTCATAGTAGAGCCAATGTCACGAAGCAGACCTGCTCTTATTTTTCAATGCAAGGGCAGCATTTCCAAATGACTTTGTATAAACAAGTCCATGATAAGATTCATCCGGTTCGCTGAGTCCAGGGAACTTTCCATTTTCCCAGTTGAAATTTCCACCGTCTACTATTACTCCACCAAGTGATGTAGCGTGTCCGTCTATATATTTTGTAGTCGAATGTAAGACTATATTGGCACCAAGCTCTAATGGTCTGCAAAAGATATGGAGTGGCAAATGTATTGTCTACAACAAATGGGATATCGGCTTTTTTGCAACGCTTGATACTTTTTCAAAGTCAAGGACTTCAAGAGCCGGATTTCCTATTGTTTCTCCATATATTAGCTTTGTTTTTATCATCAACAAGTGCAAATATGCTCTGTGCACTGTCAGAAGGTGATGCAAATCTTACTTCTATACCCAAATTTTTGAGTGTACTTGAAAATAGCGTATGAGTTCCTCCGTAGACATTATTTAGAGATATGATATTATCTCCTGCCTTTGCAAGTGCCAATACAGAGAAAAATATAGCTGATTGACCTGATGAAGTCGTAACAGCTGCAACTCCACCCTCAAGAGCAGCGATTTTTTCTTCAAGTACAGATAAGGTAGGATTACCAAGTCTTGTATATATAGGCGTAGCCTGTGCAAGATTAAAGGCATTTGCCAGCGAATCGCAGCTATCATATCTGTATGTTGTAGATTGTACTATAGGTGCTACTCTTGGAGCTGTGTTATCCGGTGAATATCCTGCTTGTACACATTTAGTTTCTATATTAAGTTCCTTTATACTCATAATTTCCTCCTAATTTTTCAAACTATTGGTTCTAATCATTTAATTGTTATTTGATACTGTTATACAATTAATATAAATATTTTCTTATTTTTTTATTTTAGAATAAGTTCCAAGTTTTTTTAATACTGATACAATTTTTTTATTCATGTTTTAAATTAACTCTTTGTACAAAATTTCAAGTTTTATAAAACTGCATTTGCTAATCTTAGATTGAAAGAGATTATATAGGAAAAATTTTTCAAAAGTAAATAGTAAAATTCTCTGTAAAATACTGAAAATACTAAAAAGATAAAAAATTATAATAAAAATGCCTTGATATCAAAGCTGAACACATTGATATTTAAGGCATTAATCAAATAATTTTATATTTCTTGTTATAAGCAATACTTATATATAACTATTGAACATAAGTATATGTGCAATATCCAATCAACTATACTTTTTAGATACTATCTTTTAATATAAGATTTATTGTATTCATATATTTTTAGAAAAATCCCTTGAGTTACTCACATTTATATCTATTTCAAAATATTATTTCATATACTATCTTCCATTTTTATCACGAGCTACTTCAGTTATAAGTTCAAAATGTGTCATATTATTATTCTCATCAAAAATCAATATAGACATAATACTCATTCCAAAATAAATGATCACTTATAGGTACCCATCTAATTCCATAATATTGCTTATTTGTATCGATCGTATTGTTCTCAGGAACTAACCACAATTTTTCATTGAATTTTTCTCGCAATTGTGTAGCTTTTTAAGTGGAGATTTCAGCTCAAAACCGTCCAAACTAAAAGATATAGATTTTTGCCTTTTGCTGCTTCAATACATTTTTCATCAATCTTTAACTGCACTACCTTACTATCTTCCAATACTATATCCTCAGTTTTGCTACCAAAAAGATCTATACCTCCAAGCACAATACCGTCTTTTACTAAGAGACACTGAGCAGTGTACATGGGATCAACATTTACTTCAAAGCCCTTTTCTATATAAATACTCTTATCAAAATTATATTTCACATACACACCTGAGATAAGTAGGTCTTCGTAAGTTAAATCATGTCTGTCTTTTTCCTTAACATATATATCAAATCCATCTGCTGCTAAGTCGGCAACTGTTGTACTATCCATAGTTATTTTTTTGTATTATTTATTGCAAAAACAGGAGTTTTAACGGAAGTCCTACTATTATATATACTATGGCAATATAAAGAGAAAATATTGCTGCAAACTATAAATAAGAAGATTGTTTTGCCTGTTCTCTTTCTGGCATTAAAAAGTGCCATAACAGGAGGCACTATCAAAGATTTTTGCCAAATTCGAAAAATCCACTACCTCCCTTATCCATTATCTGTAGTCCAAATAATAACGCAACAAGTATCATAGAGGGTATATACTAAAAAAATTCACCAACACCCATTTTATCAGTATTCTTATCTTCATTTACCGCTTCTTCCATTAGCGACTTTTTCCCGGGTTCTTTTTGTCATAAAAATATACATATTGTATATTATAGCAAAAACCATGCCAAGAAAAAGAAAAGCAACCAGACTAAAACCAGTCTTGCACTCACACTAACACCTCCCTATACTTTAAAATATCAACATAAATAATATATATCCAAAAATCAATTTTATTGTTAAGTTTTTTTATTAAGTGTGATAATTGTATAAATTACTGAAACTTTAATAATTATGACATATATCAAGAGCTATTTCAAGTAAATTCTTAAATATTCATAACTCAAATAATAAGTATATTATTATCTATAAAATCTGTAAATATGGTAAAGCAAAAATTTTTAATTGAGTTAGCTTTATGTCCTATAACATTATTATGAATCTCGTAACCACATATTTCCATTATTCTATTAGATTCTAACACAAATATTATTTTTGTAAATTATAACATAGATTTAAATTTAAATGAATGATTAAAAATTATTTATAAGCCCTATATTGTTTATGATTTGCAAGTTATAATCTATATGTCAAACTTGGGTATTGCATCAAGGAGCATCTTTGTATAATCTGCTTTTTGGACTTGTAAAAATGCTACTTGTGTCATTATCTTCAACTATCTCTCCATCTTTCATCACCACTATCCTGTCAGCTATCTTTCTTACTGTATTTAGATCATGAGATATAAATATCAGCGTAAAAATCATTTGACTTGTGCAGGTTTTTCAAAAAGCTGAATCACTTTTCCTGAACACTGACATCTAAGGCTGTCAATATCTCATCTGCTATTATAATATTTGGCTTTAGACAAAGCACTCTTTGCAATAGCAAGTCTTTGCAACTGTCCCCCGCTTAGCTGATTAGGTCTTTTATTTAGCAATTCTTCATCAAGACCACATTCTCTTACAAATGAGGATATGTAGTTTATTTCTTCACCTTTTTTTAGCCAACTTATGATACCTTACTATCTCCAAAATAGAGTCCTTCACATCCCACATGGGATCAAAACAGTCAAACGGATTTTTGAAAAATTATCTGAACTTTCTTTTTGTATTGACTTGTCTTTCTTATTTTGATAATATTTTCACCATTATAAAATACATTTCCTTCGTATACCTCTTCCAATCCTGAAAAGAATCTGACAAAGCGTACTCTTACCTGAGCCTGACTCTCCTACTATAGCTGTGGTACTTCCTTGATAGATTTTTAAAAACTTATATTATTTAGAGCTATAGTTTTCTCTTTCTTTTTGTTATATATATATTCTTTTTGTAAGGTTTTCTATACGAAATATTTCCTGCATTTTACACCTCGTAGAGTTTTTCATATCTTGAATTATTTGCCTTGTGATATCAGTTTTTGATTTTTGAGTATATCACTTGTCATACCTTCTTCCACTATCTCACCACTACCCATGACACTTACCTTATCACATAGCTTTGCAAGTACACCTATGTCGTGACTGATAAATATCATAGCAAGATTTTTCTTTGCCGATATCTCTCCAAGCAAGTCTACAAATCTCATCTTCGCTATTGAGTCAAGACTTGTCGTAGGCTCGTCAGCTATTATTAGTGATGGATTTGCACAAAGTGACATAGCTATAAATACTCTTTGTCTCATACCTCCGCTTAGTTGGTGAGGATAGCACTGTATCACTTTTTTTCGACTCAAGTCCCTATTTCTTCAAGTTGGCTAAGAGCAAAATTATATGCCTCATTTTTGAAACATTATAATGTCTTTTTATGACTCTTCTCATCTGAGCGCACACTTTTTTTCATAGGGTGAGAGTGCATTAATAGAGTCTTGCATTATCATAGAAATATTTTTGACCTATATATCTTCGCCTTAGTTTTTTTATCCATTTTTAGAGTATCTCTTCCACAGAGAAATATCTCACCTTCCACATTTGCCTCTGTAGGTAAGAGGTCTATTATAGCATTTACTGTCATGGTCTTACCCTGCAGCCACTACTTCCAAATATACCAAGTCTTTTCCCCTTGTTTGACTTCAGCTTATATTATTAAGTATATTTTTTTGCCTATGTCAACTCTTAGATTATTTACCTTTAATACTTCGCTCATAATCAAATATTTATCTCCCTGTCATCAAATATCACATAGCTTATAAATGCCAAAGAAAAAATCGCCATACTTGGAAAAAAATAACATCGACGGTCTATCAATAATATACACCCTATATTGATACAATAACGCTCCCCAATCAGGCTTTGTGATATCACTGCCTAAGCCTATGAAAGAAAGAGGCATACTGTAACGCTATGGCGCCTACCATACTTCCAAGTGCTGCAAGTATCGGTGTTATAATATTAGGAAGAATATGCCTTGTCATTATCAAAAATGACGGTATACCAAGTGCTTTTTCACTTAATATGAAACCCCTGCTTTTCACCTGTCTTGTCAGTATCATTGCTTGATTGGTATATGTACCTATACCTGTGATACCCAGCGTTATTCCTGCGGTCACAGGATTAAGTCCAAATATTGCTGAGATAATAAGAGCCATTATAAATGACGGAACTATCATAAGCATATCGGTAAAAACTATTATAGTTTCTAAGGTTTTGTCGAAGTATCCTCCAATCATTCCCAAAATAAGACCGAAGAAAACTGATATTAAAGATGCTATAAGCACAGTGGCAAGAGTACGGACAGCTCCGTCTACAATGAGCGAAAATATATCTCTCCCCAAATGATCCGTACCAAAATAATGCTCCATAGAAATAGGGGCAAATGTATCAGAAAGATTGGTCTTTACCGAATCCTTATAGCCTGTAACTATCATTATTAGGATAACAAGGGTAATAAATATACAAAGTAAATATCTCTTTTTCATTCCCTTTCTCCCAAAAAATTTTATAAAAATCTCAAAAAAACAAGATGCACAACCATCATCCATATAACTATGAAAAACATATAAGACTGGATGATATTATAATCTCTTTGCATTATTCCGGATATCAAAAAGCTTACTCCATGTATTGAAAATATGAATTCAACAACACTACTACCACCTATAACCCATGCAAATTTACTGATAATAGCTGAGCAAAGACCTATAAGCGCAGGTTTTACTCCTGCAGTGAGCAAAGCCTCACTTAATAAAAAAACCTCTTGACATTTCAGCCTTAATATAAGACTGATTTTGTAATTTCAAAAAGTGCTTTTTCATTATCCTTGCTATACTTCCTACAGATGCAAAAGCTGTCAAAAATATTGCAAGAGTCATCTTGACATATATGTCGCCAGTAAAAATCTTTACCAATTTGTATTTTACACCTACATAGTAGATTACCACTACGCAAAACATAAATAGTGGCACTGTCTGAGTTAAAATTGACAAAAAGGCCGTCAATCTATCAAAAATCCGTCCTTTTTAAGTGAGGCAAGGTAACCTAAGAAAAACCTACTACAGATGAAATAACAATGGCTCCTATACCAAGTGTCATAGAATATGGAATTCCTCTAAAAATCTCCTGTCTTATATCTTGCTTACTTACCAAGGATACACCCCAGTCTCCACGCAAAAATGCTGTCATCCACCTCATATACTGAACTGTGTAAGACTCATTTTAGCTCCCCACTGCTCACGAAGTGTCTGTATATTTTGTTCAGTTGGAGATATCTGATACTGTTGCAATAGCATATTCACAGGATCTTCCGGTATACTTCTGGTAAGCATAAATAAAAATACAGACATGAGTAGTAGTATGTACTTAAATACTATTTTAAAATATTTCATCTTACACCCTAATATTTATACTAATATAAAATCACTAATCACTGTCATTATTCAATTTTTACTGATATTAGTTAACCATTTAATTGAAATATCTAATATTTTATAATATCTGTAATTTTTGAATTCTAATATTATTAATTATAGATTAGTGTATTAGATTACACAGTTAAAAACCTTATTTATACAAAATTAATACTATTTTTATAGTACATATCTGTAATTATACCACAGATTTTTAAATTTTTCGTATATTATTAAAAGATGCTGTAAAAAGTTATTCAAAAAAATATTACAATTATAAATAAGTTTCAAAAAATTTGCCTTACATATTTATTATACTGTGTTTATATTATTATCTATTTTATCTGTGGATAATTTTTCTTAGATAGGTATGAAAACTGTATATAATTTATGTATATACCAAAAATATGTTATCCATTATTTTATTAGAATTTAGTATTACTCAATATACATCTTACATTTGATAAAAATGGCTATGAAAAAGTATTTTTCACAGCCATTTTATCAATCTTTTATATTGAATTCATATAGTCTAATACAAATGTCCCTTTTATTATTTTTCTTGGTTATTTCAGCTCGTCATTTACTATATAGTAGTCTCCGTTGTACGGTTGATAGTCTGATAATCTGTCAGATACCGCTATGCTCCACTGAGGATCTACCAGATAAAAGTATAGGCAAGTCTTTTGCTACTAATTCCTGTGCTTTTTGGCAAGTTCTATCCTTTTTACCTTATCTTCTTCTTTTTCCAAGCTCATCTAAGAGTTTATCCATCTCTTCAGATTTGTATTTTTGTAAAATTCTTTGTTTGGTCTGATCTGAAGAACTGATTGAGCGAAAATGCAGGATCTCCTGTAGGAGCTGTGTGTTGAGCATATAGTATCAAGTCAAATTCACCTGATTTTGCTACAGTATCTATGCCATCTACTATTTGAGTATTGACATTAAAGCCAAGTTCTTTAAGTTGAGATGCCATTATCTGCATTATTATTGTCAAATCAGGTCTGCTTGGATAAGTTGTAAGTGTGATATCCAAAGTCTTGCCGTCTTTGATCCTTACCTTATCTTTCATCACATATCCTGCTTCATCAAGAAGTTTGCTTTTTCTACATCTTGAGATAGTTTTTACATCTCCTGCAAAATCAAAAATACTGTGCGAAAAATCCTGTGGCAATTCTTCCACCCATCAATGATTGGATGTATTCATCACGATTAATACCAAGGTTTATAGCCTGTCTTACCTTTTCATCTTTTAATACACCTTTTTCCAAATTAAATATTCCAAAATACTGATATCCTGCATCTATGGTCTTGACATTCTTACTATCATCTTTTATCATCTTTTGCAACTTCAGGAGTAACTGTAAATGCCATATCTATTTCTCCTGCATCAAAGGCAAGTTTCATAGCCGAAGCATCCTTAAATGCAAGTATCTTAACATCTGCTCTCTTATCTGCTCCTTCATAATTAGGATTAGGTTTAAGATCAAATTCTATTTCAGGCTTATAGCTATCTATTACATACGGTCCTGTAAAAACATAGGATTTGTCAGGAAGTTGTTTGAATACAATATTTGTCCATTCTGTTAAAAAAGAATCTAAAAAGTTGTAACTGTCTTTCAGTTTTTATCTCTAATGTCTTATCATCCTTTGCTGTAAATGTTACCTTACCTGCTGTAGCATTAGAAAGCGAGTTTTTTTCCTGTATTAAATTTAGGCAATCAGCAAAGAGCTTTTTGCATCTACTATGTCACCATTTGAAAACTTAGCTGTGTTTTTGTAACTGCTGTCCATGTAAGTGAATCAACTTTTTAAAGCTGTCAATAAATCTTGAACTAAGTTTACCTTCCTTGTCCAATTTGAATACTGTCTCACTTATTCCATGGGAAGTCAATCCCCAAAGGCGTACCTGAATTTGTTGGATCTATGTCTCCAAGTACCCAAGTTTGACCTATAACTATAGGTTTTGTTTTCAGATTTTGATTTGTCATCGCTTTTTGTCGCTCTTTTTCATCAGTTGTTTGCGTTTGAGTAGTCTTGTCATCTGTTTTTAGGAGTATCACTTTTTGACAAGCTGACAAAAAGACCACTAGCTACAACTATGGCTGACAAAAGCTAATAAAACTTTAAGTTTCTTCATCTTTCCTCCCTAATTTTTATATTATAGCTCTACTACTAATCTTATTTGCATTAATTTATACTTCTTATCATTAAAAATACAAACTTATAATAACATCCTTAATTAAGGTTTATACTGTAGTTTTGTTTTGATTTTTATTCGCACTAAAAACAAATCCTCATTTTCAGTTAGGTAAATACCAGTAATGGCTATAATAATTTAATATTTCCCGTATAGTATAATATAAATAATATTTTATTTCAATAAAAAGCTCACCAATTTATAGGAGAGCCTTTTTGTTGTATATTAATATTTATTTTAGCCATTTTTCTATTCTGTCAATTGCCTCATTTATCTTGTCTTTTGAAAGTGTCATTGCAAGTCTTACATAGCCTTGACCGTACTGCCCAAAAAGAAGTCCCGTATCATCAGTACATGGCACTTTCCTTTGCTTCACTTGCAAAATTCTTCGCAAGTCATTCCTGTTTCCTTGATATTGACAAACATATAGAAAGTTCCTTTTACAGGAAGTACATGGAGTTTTTGGTATTTGAGATATTTTTCATATGCAAGTTTTAATCTTTCTTCAAATTCTTCTTTTATAAACTCCTGTACTTTGTCCCTATTTCTTAGTGCATGAATAGCTCCTCTTTGTGATATTGAAGGAGCTGAATATATTATGTTGTCATTGATTGCTTTGATAACTCTTAGATACTTTTTGGGTGCTATTATATATCCTATTCTCCAGCCTGTCATGGCAAAAATCTTTTGAAAAACTTCTAATTGTTATTACTCTGTCTTTCATATTTTCAATAGAAGCTATAGGAATGAATGGATTTTGAAAACTTAAAAAGTGTATATATCATCTGCAACAACTAAAACATATCATGCTTTATGGCTATCTTTGTATATCTTCCAGATTTTCTCTGCTTAGACATGTTCCTGTGGGGTTGTTTGGTGTATTTATTATGATTGCCTTAGTCTTTGGAGTTATCAATTTTTCTAATCTTTTCACATCTATTTCAAAGTCTTCTTCTTCATAAGTAGGTAGATATACAACCTTGCCTCCATTTGTTTCTATGCAAAAATCATATATGATAAAAATGTGGTGTGGGTATGATGACCTCATCTCCTCATCAATTATACATTTCATTACCAGATACATGGCATGACAGGCTGATGTACTTACAAATACTTCATCACTTGTTATTTCAATTCCATACTCTTGTTTTTGATACTTGCATATTTCATCTCTTAGCTCTATCAAGCCTGATGAGTCTGTATAACGGGTATAACCATTTCTTGCATCTTCAAAAGCACAGTTTATAATATCCATATCTGTAGTAAAATCTATGTCTCCTATTGAAAAATCTATTACATCGTCATAATTATCATTTTGACTTGATGAAAATGCATTATCTCTTATATCCTGATATTTTTGAAATAAAATTTTTCATAATATCCTCTTTTTATAAATAAATATTTATTTGATTTAAGTACTAAACTCTTTTTAAACTATGGATTATATATTTGTGATACTCTAAAGTATAGCTGTTGTTAATAAACTTTTAGAGCATAATTTTTATAAATAAATACTTTATTTTATTAGATTTAATACTAAAAACCGGTTAAATAGTCATGTAATTTTTCTTACAAAAAGTTATTGAAAAATCTCTGTAATATGTGAGTTATTCAAAAATAACTACCTATCATTATAAATGGTGATTAGTATAAGTATTAAATTAATTATAAGTATAAAAATTAAAGACAAAGCCCGTTAGATAGACGGGATTGTCTTTAATTACTTTCATATTTTTAACCAAGTCATCATTGAACGAAGTTCTTTTCCTACTTCTTCTGATTTATGCTCAGCTTCTTTTCTTCTTGTTGAAAGGAATCTTGTCTTTCTTCCTGATGAGAATTCAGTCATAAAGTTACTTGCAAATGTACCGTCTTGTATGTCTGATAGTATCTCTCTTTCATTGCTTTTCTTGTTTGTTCTCCTATTACTCTCTTACCTGCTATATAGTCTCCGTATTCAGCAGTGTTTGATATTGAATTTCTCATCTTAGGGAATCCGCCTTCAACTATCAAATCAACTATTAGTTTCATCTCATGAATACATTCGAAATATGCCATTTCAGGCTCATATCCCTGCTTCTACAAGAGTCTCAAAACCTGCTTTCATAAGCTCTGTAACCCCACCACAAAGCACAGCTTGTTCTCCAAATAGGTCAGTTTCAGTTTCTTGTCTAAATGTAGTTTTCAAGTATACCTGCTCTTCCTGCTCCTATGCCTGATGCGTATGCAAGTGCATAGTCTTTTTGCCTTACCTGATTTATCTTGGTATACAGCTATTAGTGAAGGAACTCCTGTCCAATTTGATATTGACTTCTTACAGTATGTCCAGGTCCCTTTGGAGCTACCATTATTACATCTATGTCTTCACTTGGTATTACAAGGTTGTAATGAATGTTGAAACCATGTGCATACATAAGCACATCACCTTTTTCATATGAGGCGCTACCTGTTGATTATATGTCTGCAGAAACTTCATCAGGTACAAAGCATCATCACTATGTCAGACGCTTTTGCCGCATCAGACATTCATTACTGTTAGACCTTGTGATTTAGCAGCTTCTACAGATTTGCTATCTTCCTTAAGTCCGACTATTACATTTATTCCGCTTTCCTTTAGGTTTAGGGGCGTGAGCATGGCCTAGCTACCATATCCTATTATTGCTACTGTCTTATCTTTTAATAAATCTAAATTACAATCTTTGTCATAGTATTTTTTTAATCATTTTTCATCCTTTTTCTTTTTCTATACTATTCTCACTTAAGCAATCACATAATTAATTTAAACCGTATTTTTATATTACTTAGAAGAACTAATACTCAAAAATTATATGATTTTTAGCGAAAAAGTATTAATCAATTAAATATTTTCAATAAATACCCAATACAAAAATCAATATCAATTTCTTAGAATTAATGGATATTATTTTTTTGCGTATTATCATCTCATCGCTGTCTCTTGACATCGCAGTTATACCGGTACGACAGATTTCAAGTATCTCAAAAATCCTCCAATATCTTAATAAAAGCATTTATCTTGGTAGGCTTACCTGTTACTTCTACTATCATACTTGTAGGTGAAAGATCTATTATAGAACCCTTATATATTGTAGCTACTTCTACCATCTTGCTTCTGTTATCTGAATTAGTCTTTATCTTAGCAAGAACTATTTCTCTCATTACAGATTTATTTTGTTCCAATACATCTACCTTTATTACTTCTTCAAGCTTTGATGTCTGAAGTATGATTTGATTTATCTCATTTTCAAGTCCTTGTACAGTTAGAGTTATCCTTGATATTTCGGGATCGTCAGTATTTGACACTGTAAGAGTATCTATATTATATCCTCTTCTTCCAAAAAGACTTGAAAATTCTTTGCAAGAACACCGTAATTATTTTGTACCAATATGCTTAGTACTTCCAGTTTTTGACTTTCCATATATACCTCCTTTCAATTTTGATAATGCTTAGTTTTTGTCGTGATAATCCTAAGTCCGCTATCTTCTACATAGTATTTTTAATTTTTTTATAACTAAATTCAATATCTTACTTGTATAATTGTCATTTATATTTAATATTTTGATACTATACTCTATAAAAACAAATATTACATAATTATAGTCTTAGTCTTATACTAAAAAAATCTGATTAATTTAAAAGACAAAAATTATTAAACTAATATTTTATTGTTATTTTTTTATACTTTTTAAAGAGTTTCAACAGATACAAGAATATATTTAAATCTATTGAATATCAGCATTAGTATAGATATAACTATGACATATTATTAATGTGTAACTATCAAGTTATCAAGTGTACCGTTAGCAGGTATCATAGGCAACACTTGAGAATCATCCGTATTTTTACACTCAATTATTGCAGACTTATCATTTTTCATTGCCTTTGCAAAAGACTCTTCAAATTCAGAGATAGTATCACATCTGTAGCCGTCTGCCCTAAATGCGTCAGCTAATTTCACATAATCAGTGCTTCTGTCAAAATTTGAAAATGCATATCTGTCATTGTATAAGTAGTGTTGCCACTGCCTTACCATTCCAAGATTTCCATTGTTTAATATTACAGTTATAACCTTGACTCCATATCTCACAGCAGTTGCTATCTCATTTAGGTTCATATGGAAAGAACCGTCGCCTGTTATATGCACTACTGTTTTTCAGGATTGGCAATCTTGCTCCTATTGCAGCTCCATACCCATAGCCCATAGTTCCAAGTCCTGCACTTGTCAGGAAATGTCTTGGCATTGTAACCTTACAATACTGACAAGCCCACATCTGATGCTGACCTACATCAGTTACAAATATAGCATCATCACCAACCATGTCTGACAATTTTTCAAGCAATTCCTTAGGTTTGATTACTCCTGCTTCTTTTGTTTCTATATAGTCCAATTTCTTCCAATTTTCAATTTCTTCAAGCCACTTATCTCTATCTTGTCTTTGTACCTTTTGGCAGAAGTTTCGTCAAAAATATCTTTGACATCTCCTATCAAATCATAGTCTATATTGACATTTTTCCTTATCTCACTGGCATCAATATCTATATGGACTATATTGGCTTTTAGAGCAAATTTGTCTGTATTTGTAACTGTTCTGTCTGAAAATCTCGTCCCTACAGCTATTATCAAATCAGCGTTGTCTATGGCATAATTCGTACTTACTCTACCATGCATCCCCGCCATTCCCAAAAAATATTTATTATAGTCAAGATTTCCTATTCCCATTATAGAGTTACACGCAGGTATTGAAGATTTTTCTATCAAATCTCTAAGCTCACAAGATGCATTGCTTGATATTACTCCACCGCCTGAATATATTACAGGCCTTTTTGACTGATTTATAAGATTTGCTATCTCATCGAGCAATTTATCATCTTCAAAACCATCACTTTTTGTGTCTGCCTTTGTTTCCTCATAATCACATTCAGCTACAGTAACATCTTTTGGAATATCAATTAGAACAGGTCCTTTTCTTCCGCTACTTGCTATACGAAAAGCTTCTCTAATAGTATCTGCTATCTTATCAACATCCCTTACCACAAAGTTGTGTTTTGTTATAGGCATTGTTATACCTGTAGTATAGACTTCTTGAAACGAATCCTTGCCTATAAGATTTTTGTGATACATTACCAGTAATATATACTACAGGCACACTGTCCATAAATGCAGTGGCTATTCCTGTAATAAGGTTTGTTGCTCCAGGACCACTCTGTAGCAATAGCTTCTCAACCTTGCCTGTACTCCTCACGCTAACCGTCTGCTGCATGTGCAGCTCCCTGCTCTGTACTTGTTATTATTTTTTATCTTATCCTGATAGTCATACATTGCATCGTAGATATTTAAGACACTGCCTCCAGGATAACCGAAAACAGTATCTACTCCCAACTCAAGCAAAGTATTTGCAAGATATGAGAACCGTTCATCTTCAAAACTTTTCACCTCATAATACTTTCATAACTTATAAATATACCAGCAAACATTAATACTATGCTTTTAAATATGGACATCTTTTAAGTATTTAATTTATACTTTGATTCAGAAATATAAATTTCATCCATGAATTTAAGTAAATATTAGAATTAATATTTATCAGGTATTCATCCGTCATAATCTCTAAATAATAATATAATATTGAATATTTTTCAAGTATTTTCAATCATTAAGATACTTATTTTAAAAACATATTTTGTCTATCATACTGTTTCAAATAATTATTCTAATCTTATACTATTATCTATCTAATCTATTGAATAATATTCATTTTTAATTTATATAATAATACCTATGATGAATATGCTTTTATTATCATATTGAATTTTTTTATGTTCTTTCTTCGTACTTTCTTATTTTATCTTCCAAATCAAGAGTAAGATCTATTGCATCCTTACCTTCAATTAGTCTTTGTTTTGTATATTTGAGAAGTCAAAGTCAATACTACATCTTCAAATACTATTTTTTTGATTTATAAGATCAATTTTGACATCCTTTCCGTCAGCCAATTCGCTAAGCATCTTCCTTTTATCAATATCCAATTTGATAGCTACATTTCCGTTACTTAACCAATTGTTATAAAAATATATCAGAATATCCACCTGCTATGACCACTCTTATCCCAAAAATCCTGCAATGCCCACAGCATGCTCTCTACTTGAACCACAACCAAAAATTTTCTCCTGTTATAAGCACTGACGCATCAGCATATTTTTCTTGGTTAAGCACAAAGTCTTGTATCTTATTACCATCTTTATCATATCTCAGGGGAGCAAATACAAAATCTCAAATCCTGTTCTTTTTCACAGACTTTAGATAATTTTTGGGAGTGTATGTCTGTATCTATGTTATCATTTAAAATACAGACCAACTGCCCTATATACTGTAAAAGGTTTCATCTTTCCCTCCTTATTCAACATCCATTTTACTTATATCCACTACCTTACCATTTACTGCGCAGGCTACAGCCATGGCAGGAGATGCAAGATGAGTCCTTGCATCCTTACCCTGTCTACCTTCAAAATTCCTGTTTGATGTGGATATGCAGTGCTTGTTAGGATCTATTAAATCAGGATTCATTCCAAGACAGCTTGAACATCCGGCAATCTCCACTCAAATCCTGCATCTATATATTTTTGAGCAAGTCCAGTTTTTTCAGCCTTTATTCTCACCTGCATAGATCCAGGTACGACAACAGCCCTTATGTTTTTATCCACCCTCTTGCCTTGAATATACTTTGCTCCGTCTTCCAAAGTCTGAGTATCTTCCATTTGTACAAGAGCCTATGAAAACTTCGGTAACAGGTATGTCTGCTGATGTCTGATTTGGCTTAAGTCCCATGTCTTATATGCCTTTTTCATCTGAGGCATCTCTAATTTCAGAACTTTTCATCCACATCTACTGTCATTGAAGGATTTGTACCCCAAGTTATCTGTGGTTTCAAATTGCTCACATCCATTGTAATTATCCTGTCAAAACAACTTTCATCATCTGTAAAAATAAGTCTTCCATTTTTCTACATCTTTTTGAAAGTTTTCATTTTTCCATAGTCAGTGTTTTTGATATATTCAAAGTTTTTTCATCAGGTGCAATCATTCCTACCTTGGCACTGCCCTCAATAGCCATATTGCAAAGTGTCATCTCTCTTCCATGCCCATAGCTGTAACTGTATCACCATAAAACTCTATTGCTGAAGATACTCCGACAGATACTCCGTTTTTCTTTTAAAAACGCAAAATTACATCCTTTGCATATACTCCTTGAGGGCAACATTCCTGTAATTTTCACTCCAAGATTTTTGAGTTTTTCTGCCATATACTTTGAGTTGCAAATACATGTTCCACCTCAGATGTACCAATGCCAAAAGCTATTGCACCAAAGCTCCATGAGTAGCTGTATGACTGTCTCCACATACTATTGTCATCCCAGGTCTTGTATTTCCACTTTCGGTCCTATAATGAATAATGCCGTTGTAGTCACTGTCCATGTCTTCAAGCTTGATATTATTTTGATACAGTTTTTGCTTCAAAGTATCAAGTTGCATCTTTGCCAACTCATCTGTTATATTTTTCTTTCTTCTGCTATTGTAGGAGTATTGTGGTCCCATTATTTGCAAATATCTTGTCAGGTCGTCTTATCTTTCTACCTGATATCTCCAATCCTTCAAATGCCTGTGGAGATGTAACCTCGTGAATGTGGTGCATATCCACATAGATAAGCGACAAGTCGGAATCTGTTGCACGTACATGTTCATCCCATACCTTATCATATAATGTCTTCATATTGTCTCCGTCTTATAATTCAAAAATTCATTTTATATTTTCATAAAAATCTAACTTTCTTCCTATGATTTTTGATATTACTGATTCAGATTTATCTTTTTGATTTAATACTATTATAATTTAATCAATGGATAATTTTTCTTCAATAGAGTATGAAAAATGTTATATAATTTATGTCTTAATTATAAATGCACTGAAAATATCCATTATTTTTATTAGAATTTAGTATAAATAATCAATTCTTATAATATTTTTGTATATTTGTAATTTGATTTTTGAAACTGCTAAATCTTATTTCAAATTGAACTTACATATATTAAAATTTATTCGTCTTTTTCAATGGGTAAAATACTGATACTTTTTATAAAAATTAATAATCAATGATTTAAAAATGATTAAAATCTGTATTATCTTATCCAAGTCTTTCAATCACTTTTTGTAAATTCGCTTGTACTACATAGTTTCACTACTTAAATCCTTTGTCATATATCCCTCATCTAAGACAGATTTGACTGCATTTTTCTATGTCATTAGCCATATTATCTTGAGAAAATGAATATCTAAGCATCATAGATAAAGGAATATATCATTGCTATTGGTTTGCAATATCTTGTCCTGCAATATCAGGAGCAGATCCATGTGCAGGTTCGTAAAGTGCAATCTTATCCTTGCTGTAACTTGCTGATGATAAAGTCAGTGAGCCTCCAAGTACGCTGACCTCATCAGATAAGATATCACAAAGAGATTTTCTGTTACTATTACATCATATTTTTGTAGGATTGGTAACAAGTGCCATTGCCATTGCATCTACATACATATGTTCAAGTTCAATATCTTCATAATCTTTTGCTACATCTTCATGACTTTTTCTCCATAGTTTACTCGTTGCAAGTACATTTGCTTTATCTACTGAAGTTAGCTTTTTCTTCTCTTTCTTGCTGTTTCAAATGCATATCAACAATTAACTCAATCTCTTCATATGTGTATGTTATAGAGTCTAATGCTGATTTTTCTTCGAGTTTTTCTTGGTTCACCAAAATATGCTCCACCTGTCAACTCTCTGACTATCATCAAATCTGTTCCTTTAACAATTTCTTCTTTTTAGTGGTGATAAATAACAAAAGAGAGTCTTCTACCTTTAGTGGTCTTACATTTGCATATACTTTGAGATATTTTTCTAAGTGCAAGTAATCCTGCTTCAGATCTTACTTTGCATTGTCCCACTAGGTCCACCAACTGAGCCCATCAATATGGCATCGCAGTTTCTTATTTTTCTTTCAACTTATCTGAAAATGGCTCTCCATAAGCATCAATTGATGCTCCACCAAAGAATTCTTCTTCAATCTTATATTTGAAATCATACTTTTTGATATGACCTCTAAAATCTCAAGAGCTGAATTCATAATCTCAGAGTCTCATACCGTCACCTGCAATACAAAGAATATTTTTCATAGCTAAAACTCCAATCCCAATTTATTAATACCTTGAATATATGCCAATATCGAAGCCTCGATTATATCCACATCAAGCCCTGATGTATTTATCTCTCTATTATCGAGTTTAAGTCTTACTCTTGCCTCTCCTAAGGCATCACTTTGTGAAGATATAGCATTAATTTCACAGTTTATTATCTCTATGGGTTCGTTGACTATCTTGTTTATAGCTCTATACGCTGCATCTACCTGTCCATTACCTACTGCTGTCTGCTGGATTATCTGTCCGTCTTTTTGCAAGATGACACTTACCTGTGTTACCTCATCTTCAAGAGTTGCTGAGTGATAGCTTATAAATTTGTAATTTTCTTTTCTATCTCTCCGTTTTGTAAGTAAGGATGTGATATCATCAACAGTGACATATTTTTGTGTCAGTCAACTTTTTTGAAGTCTAAAAAGCATCATTTATCTTTTCATCGTCAAAATGAAAACCGTTATGCTCCAAAAATACTTTAAATGCGTGTCTTCCAGAGTGTTTTTCCAAGTACAAGTCCGTCATTTTTCAGTATTCCTATCTTTGAAGAGTCCATTATTTCATAAGTTGACCTGTTTTTATGATACCGTCTTGATGTATTCCTGATTCGTGCAAGAAACAATTTTCACTCTATTACAGATTTTTGTGAGAATATTTCTATTCCTGAAAGTGCAGTTACCAGTTTTGAAGTCTTGTAAATCTGTCTTGTATTTATATTTGTTGATATATCATACATTTCACTTCTTGTATCTATAGCCATTACGACTTCCTCAAGTGCTGTATTTCCTGCTCTTTCTCCAAGACCGTTTATAGTACATTCTATCTGTCTTACACCTGCTGTTACTCCTGAAAGTGCATTTGCTGTGGCATGCCCTAAATCATCATGGCAATGTGCTGAAATTGTTACATTTTCAACTCCTTTTTGTGTTTTTCTTTATATATGATATAAGCTCATAATATTCAAGTGGTTGAATAAATCCTACAGTATCAGGTACATTTATAGTTGTTGCTCCTGAGCTATAGCTACTTCAAATACCTTACATAGATAATCTTTGTCCGTTCTTGTAGCATCTTCAGCTGAAAAATTGTATATCATCTACAAAAAGACTTGGCATACTCTGCTAACCCTTGTTACATCAATTACCTGCTGTCTTGTCATCTTGAGTTTATGTTCAAGATGTATGTCGCTTGTTGCTATAAACACATGTATTCTTGGGTGTTTTGCATCCTTTACAGCATCAGCAGCTTTTTGTATGTCCTCCTTTACCAATCTTGACAAAGCACAGACTATTGGTTTTTCCACAGCATGAGCAACTGCACGAACACCTTCAAAAATCTCCCTATACTTGATGCAGGAAAATCCAGCCTCTATAATATCAACCCCAGTTTTTCCAATTGCTTTGCAATCATAATCTTGTCTTCTTTGTTCAAATTAACTCTTGGAGTTTGCTCTCCATCTCTAAGTGTAGTATCAAAAATCTTAACCTTCTCCATAGCCTTCCACATCCCTTTCGTTTTTACAACACCTGTATTATCTCAGAATTACAAGTTCTAAAAAGTCAAAACTTATTATCATATTAATTAAAAACTCTTAAAAATACAGCTATTTTACTCCAACAACCTAAAGTTCGATTAAAAACTATTACTACTATATATTTGATATAATATAGTTTAAAAAGATAATCTTAATCATAACCACCAGTTAAACTGGTGGTTTTGACTAACCCTATAAGGGCATATTACTTACAACCTCTCCAAGAGGTACTGAATAAGTCCGCCAATTGTATAATATTTTTCAGGCTGCTGCTAAAGCAGCCCTTATTATGCCTTCTTATTCTTGCTACCCGTAAACGGGTCTATATACTCTTTTGTTGTTAGTTGGTCATTCATTATATCTTCTTGTAGCTGATTTTTATATATTTTTCTATTGCTTTCTATTCCTTCCCTACTGTATCTACATAATATCCTCTACACTCAGAAATGTCTATTTCCATATTTATACTTTAAATTTGCATGCCTATCAAATATCATTATAGCTACTTTTTCCTTTTTAAATATCCCATAAATTGTGATACACTTATACTTGGAGGTATACTAACTAACATATGAATGTGGTCTGGACATGCTTTGAGCTTCTATTATTTCTACTCCTTTTTGTTCACATAACTTTCTTAATATTTTTCCTATATCACTTTTTTTATCTTTGCATATATTTCTTTCCTTCTAAATTTAGGTGCAAAATACAATATGATACTGGCATCTCCATAGAATGTGATAAACTATTTATGTCTTTCATTAGACTTTCCTCCTTTTGCTTTTTTTATTATAGGTTGGCGGACCTATATTTATTATAGCAAAAGGAGGTTACTATCTAAAGAATTTTATTCCCCCAGTTGAACTGGGGGTTTATTTTTCCTAAAGCTACAATACCGTCTGATTTTTAAGCATTACGCTTATATCAAACGGTTTATATACTCCAGCGTACATAAGCCCTATCACAAAACAGGGCTGCACCAATTATCAAAAATGATTTGGCACAGTCCCTTAACTAAGTATGAGTATGAGTGTATTAAATTGTCTAAAGTTGGAAACTGAGCAACTCATTTTAAATTCCTTTCTTAAAGTCAAATCTTGTTAACATAAACAAAATTTATTTTTAATATTATAAAAACAGAACATTAAATCAAAAAAACAAAAATAATCATTCTTATTAGATTCACAACAATGTATTTTTGATTTTGCTAATTATATACCAGTCATATGTCAACAAAAATTTTTATATATAAAAATTTTTAACTATAATAAATAAACACATACCTTATTTGATATGTGTTTATTTGCTCTTTCTTATTCTTCTTCCATAGCCAAGCTCTTGATTTTGTTTTTAGCTTACCGGCATCATAACCTGACATTTTTTTCTTTACTGACGGGCTGTCAGGATAAAGAATTTTTGACATTTTAGATACTTTGCACTCATGACATATTTCTCCATATTCTATCATGGCTCCACATAACTTACATGGATGCAGTAAATGCCTTGCATTTTCAGCCAGAGAAATCTTACCCTGCCTCAAAAATGTCATTATGACATTACGAGGTACATTGGTATTTTCAGATACCTGTATAGCATTTTCTCCCTGATGTTCATAGAGATAGTCCCTAACTATTGCATACATATAGTCCATCTCTTCTTGGGAGTAAACATCTTTTTCTATTATATTCAAGAGTTGTCTATTTTTACGGTCTTTTAGTTTCAGTTTCAATACATTACCTCTTTTTAATATAATTTTTAACTCTCACAAATAGGTAAAAATAAGTATTATACCATTATCCGCATAATATTTTATCTACAATTTGAAATAAATTGTATATAAAACTCTCTTAATTTAAATTATATCGGCAATATATAAATAAAATTAATATTTTTGAATTTATACCCACATTTTATAATTGAAACAGGAATATGTTAATATATTGTGTTATTAAGTTTTGCATATAATTGATTTTAACCTATCTTTTATGTATAATAAATTTACAAAAGAAGTTTTTCATGAAAAAGATGCATTTTTAAACTAATACTAAACTCTATTTAAACTATTGATTTTATCAATTCTATACTTGTGATACGCTATAGCATATCTTTAGTTAATAAACATTTAGTGTATCTTTTTATGATATATTTACATTATTCTATTAGATTTTTATATAAAATCTTATTAGAATAACAAATTATATTATAAATACGCTCATTATATTAGTGTTATAGTATTATACAGCTTATCCATAATTAGTAATATTATCTATTAATTTGTAGATAATTTTTCTTCGATAGATATGAAAAAACATTATATAATTGATAAATATACTGAAAATATTTTTATCAATTACTTTATTAGAATTTAGTTTACAGTAGAAAATAGCATTAGTGTAATGTGTATTACATCCGTAACAAATAAAAGCACCTAAATTAAGAATTTATCTTAGTTTAAGTGCTTTTTCTATGCTCCAGATAAGCTTTTTCTAACTATATCATCGTTTAACAAGTCTTTTGCAAGTCCTGTCTTTATTATCTTTCCTGTTTCAAGTACATAGGCTCTATCTGATATACCAAGTGCCATTTTGGCATTTTGTTCTACAAGTAAGACTGTTGTACCGTTGTTTTTATTAAGTTCTTTGATAATCTCAAATATCTCTTTGACAAGTAGAGGTGAAAGCCCCATAGACGGCTCATCAAGGATGAGAATCTGAGGTCTGCTCATTATCGCTCTACCTATGGCAAGCATCTGCTGTTCACCACCTGATAAAGTTCCGGCAAGTTGGTTTTTCTCTCTTCAAGTCTTGGTAGTTTTTGTATATTTCTTCTATTTCTTTTTCTTATTTTGTAGAGAATCTTTGATGCTATATGCTCCAAGCATCAGATTATCATATACTGTAAGATGAGCAAATATCCTTCTACCTCAGGTACCTGTGCTATACCCTCTTTGAGTATGAGATATGCTTTGGTTTTTTGTTATATCCTTGCCATTGTATATAATCTCACCGCTTTTTAGATCTTATAATTCGGAAATAGTCTGGAGTGTAGTTGTTTTTCCTGCACCGTTTGCTCCTATTAGAGATACTATTTCACCCTTATCAACTTCCAATGACACATCTTTGATTGCATGGATATTTCCATAATACACATTAAGATTTTTCACTTCAAGTAAAGACATCTTACACCCCCTTTATTCATCTCCCAGATATGCTCGTATAACCTTCTCATCTTTTATTACATCTTGAGGATTACCTGATGCAAGCATTCTTCCATACTCCAAAACATTGAGTTTTTCACATATACCAAGCACCAAATTCATATCATGCTCTATAAGTAGTATGGAAATGTTGAATTTTTCCCTTATTGTTGCAATAGTTTGCATCAGCTCCGCTGTCTCGTGTCATTCATTCCTGCTGCAGGCTCGTCAAGTAACAAAAGCTGCGGTGATGTTGCCATTGCTCTTGCTATTTCGAGTTTTTCTTTGTTTTCCGTAAGGCAGATTATCAGCCTTTTCATTGGCATATTCATCCAAAGAAAAGATTTCAAGTATACTCATTGCCTTATCATAGACTTTCTTTTCCTCTTTATAAAAATCTTCTTGTTCTAAATATACTTGATACTATTGAAGTTTTCAAGTCTTTATTAAATGCTACCGCCACATTTTTCTGCAACAGTAAGTGCCTTGAACAATCTTATATTTTTGGAATGTCCTTGCTATACCCATAGATACTATTTCATGAGGGTTTTTCCATTTATTACTGTTCCGTTGAGCAATATTTTTGCCCTCTGTCGGTTCATATACACCTGTAAGCATATTAAATACAGTTGTTTTTCCTGCTCCATTTAGTCCTATAAGTCCAACAATTTCATTTTTATAGACATTAAGATTTACTTCTGAAACTGCCTTAAGACCTCCAAAAGTTATCCCTAAATTTTCTGTTGATGAATTAAATTAGCCATTTTTCCACCACCCTTTTACATTTTTCGGCAATGCTTTGCTCACAAGATTTGTGAGCGAAAAAGCTCTTGACCGAGTAATCCAGATGGTCTAAACATCATCATCAATATCAACATCAATGCGTAGATAAACATTCTATAATCATTAAACCCACGAAGCATTTCAGGTAATATAGTCAAAACAATTGCACCTATCACAGAGCCTGTAAAACTTCCCAATCCTCCAAGTACAACAATTACTAATATGTCTATTGATTTGTTGAAGTCAAAGTTTTTGCTCCCAATATTCCTATATAATGTGCATATACCTCCTGCAACTCCTGCAAAAATGCTGAATATGCAAGCTAAAGTCTTGTAAAAAGTAAAGGGTTAATCCTGAAGACTCTGAGGCTATCTCATCTTCACAATTGAAAGTATAGCACGACCATGTCTTGACTTCATAAATGTATACATCATAAAAACACATAATAACATTATAATATAAATTATAGAAAGGTTTTTATTTAATTTTATCCTGTAAGACCTTTTGCCCCACCTGTAAATTTAAAGAATTCTATCAACACTCTTATTATTTCACAAAATGCAAGTGTAAGAATTGCGAGATAGTCTCCTCTAAGTCTAAGTGCAGGTATACCTATAACAACTCCTATTATCATAGCTACAAGTCCGCCTAAAAATAAGGGCTACTATATATCCTCCAACACCAGGTATCATATTTGACTTTGTAAAAGTGCTGCAGTATATGCGCCTATCGACATAAACCCTGCATGACCAAGCGCCATCTGCCCCTAAACAACCTGCTGTTATATTAAGACTTTATAGCAGTACAACATTGATACATACAAGTATCAATATTCCGTTTATATATGAGTTTATAATTCCTGACTGTATAAGTATATTTATAACGATAAACAATATGCTTACACCCAGAATATTTATAATAAAAATTCTTTTTATTAAATGTATTCATATTGCCCCCTATACCTTTTCTTTCTTATTCATACCGAAGATTCCCTCAGGTTTGAATAACAACACTATCTATCAATATTGCAAATACAACTGCATCTGCAAGTTCTGTAGAAATATACGCCTTTGTCATAGCCTCTACAATACCTATGATAAATCCACCTATCATAGCTCCCGAATTATACCTATACCTCCAAGCACCGCTGCAACGAGAGCCTTAAGTCCAAGCATAGAACCCATTGTAGGTGTAATCTGAGGATATGCTGACACATATAATATAGAAGCTACAGCTGCAAGACCTGAGCCTATGGCAAATGTCATTGATATTGTATTATCCACATTGATACCTACAAGCTGAGCTGCAGAAAAATCTTCAGATACTGCAACCATAGCCTTTCCAGCTCTTGATTTGGTAATAAATAATGCAAAAATAATCATCAATACTATAGATACAGTTATTGTTATAATAGTAGAAATATTTATACTAAGTCCTCCAATTTCTAATAGGCTTTCCTGAAAATACAGTATCAAACGGTCTTGGATTTGGAGAAAAATAAGCATGAACCCGTTTTGTAAAAAGTAGGGACACCCCTATAGCAGTTATAAGCGATGATATTCTCGCAGAATTTCTCATCGGTTTGTATGCAACTTTTTCTATCACCACACCCAACAATGAACAAAAAGCAATTGCTGGCACTACTGCAAGATACACGGGAAGCCCCATAGAGGTAAGAGTTGACACACATAAACGCCACATAGGCTCCTACCATTATTATATCACCGTGAGCAAAGTTAATCAGCTTTACTATACCGTAAACCATGGTATATCCAAGTGATACAAAGTGCATAGATACTGCCTATCTGCAAGCCGTTTATAAGTTGCTTGATAAAAATCCATAGTAATAAGCACCTCCTTTTTTTAAAAATAATTTAACGCATATTGTACCACATTATACCCAATTTGTATATAAATTGAAACTTATTTTTACAAAAACAAGGTCATAGATGTCTTTTGTTTTTACACCTATGACCTGTTTTTAATAAGTATAATATTTTTGAAAATACTATTTTAAGCTAAATATTGCATTTAATTTGATATATAATTAAAAGTCATTAAATAATTACAATTGTATTTTTGATAAGATTTTTCATATTATAATATTATTCATATAACTAACCTTTATACGACTTTTTTTATATTTTTCTAATCTATATAGAATGTTAGAAATATAATCAGCAAATTTTTGTAATTTTAGCGTATATTTCACTACTCAAGCTCTTGATTCGCCTTTCCCTCTATTACAAAAATTTATAGTTTCCCCATCTTTTTGTAACACTTATATTGACCTTGTTGTTAGTGTCAAATGATATGTCAAACTCCTGTCCGTTATACTTTGATTTTGGGTATTCTTCATAGTTTTTGATTATGTATTCCTTAAGTTTACTTTTGTGTTGTATCTTTTTGTTTCTATGTAATATGTCTTTTGCCATCTGAGCAAGTTGAAGTGCAGTTGCCAAAGTCTGCTCGTTTCTTTTGATTTTTCTACTATGTTTATATAGAAGGGACTGTTATTGACGCTAATACTATTAGAAGAGAAATCACAGCTATTATCTCAAGCAGTGTAAATCCCCTATGTCTTTTTATCTTGTCTAATGCACAAATTGTTGTAATAATATTTTTCTTGCATTTCATATGATTTATTATCCCTATTCATGACTACCTCCTGAATTTTTAAGTTTTCAGATGCAAAAATATCATAATATTATCTATTTTATTTATGGATAATATTAATTACAAGTTTAATTTTAAAACCTATAATATACATAAAAAGTTCTAATGAATTACATATCGGGTATTTTGTTATAATCAAAATTTTTATGTACTTAGACCTTAATTAAAAATATGTAAAAAATAATTTTTTTGCCAATATAATTTATTTTTGAAAAATATTGTCGCATTATTAGTTCGTTTTTATTTTTATTATAAAGCACAAGAAAATAAATCTTCTTGTGCCCTATATATTTTATAATTGAGCAATATTTACAACAGAATCGTCAAATACCATTTCGACTACAGCTCCACCGTTTTTCACCGTTGTAAGCCATTATCTTGCCTTCATAGTTATCTACTATAGCCTTTTACTATAGCCAATCCAAGTCCGTTTTTCCACCCTCACCCTTGTAAAATCTGTCAAAAATCTTCTCCATATCACTATCATCAAAACCCTTACCGTCATCAGATATTAGTATATGAGCATTATTATCTTTTATATAAAAACTCTACCTCTATCTTTGACTTTTGCATATCTTAGTGCATTTTCCAAGTAGATTATTTACCAATTTATCCACCTTTTTCCTGCATCATAAATATTTCAAGATTCACCGAATATTATCAACTAACTCAACCTCTTTATCTATAAGGAGGTTCTCTGAAAGACTTCTCCATCTTTCTATTCTTTCGTCAATATTTATCCATGTATCTTTTTATTATCATATTTTTCGACCTTATCAATCGAGCTTAGATATAATACTGATGTGATTACATTTGACAAACCCTTGCTCTCTTCTATTATGATATCAAGAGCGTTTTGCACCTCATCTTCTTCCATTACACCGTCTTTTATTGCTTCCAGCGTACCCTTGTATAGAACATCAGCGAGTGTCTTGAGTTCGTGCGAGGTATTTTGAAAAATTCTTTTTGATTCTTGTTTGCCTCTCGCAGTTTTTGAGCATGTACAGAAGTTCCTTGTTTATATCTTCCAACTCATCTTTGCTCTTGACCTTTTTCCAGTCCATTTCTTTTTCCAGTGAGATATTTTTAATATTTGTTCTTATTGTTGCCACAGGTCCAACTATATTTAACTCAAATATAAGTGCTGTGATAAGCGAAAAGCAGTGTAGTAAACAAAAACCTGCGTATATGGCGCTTGAAAAAAGCCATCTGCGTCCTTTTCATCAACTTCTTCTCCAAAAGATGACACTGTCTAACATTATAGTCCTTATTACTACTGTAAACACAATAGTTGAAATAGCTGCCATAGCTACATAACTAAATATTATTTTTAATCCCAAAGCTTACTCATTGACATCTATCCTGTACCCGATTCCCCACACTGTTCTTATTTCAAGATTAACTCTGTATTCTTTAAGTTTTTCTAACTCTCTTTATAGCATCATCTACATTTCTCTCATATCCGTCTCTGTCATTTCCCATATTTTTAGCAGTTATCTGCTCTCTCTGAAAGAGGTGTACTTATATTTCTAAGTAGATATTCAAGTATGTCAAACTCTTTTTATAGTAAAAGGTATCTCTGTACCTTTATACTTTGCAAGTTTTATATCCGGATACATTTCAAAGTCGCTCACTCTAAGTACCTTAGGTTCTTCTTTCTTATCTTTTTGACTCTAAGTTGGCATTTTGAGACACTCTTTTAGTATTGTCTTCACCCTTACCATAAAGCTCTCTTGGGGAAAAAGGCTTTTGCCAGATAATCATCTGCTCCAAGCTCCAATCCAAGTATCCTGTCAAGTTCTTCACTTCTTGCCGATACAAATATTATAGGCACATCACTGGTCTTTCTTACTTCTCTACAAAGCTCCAATCCGTCCATTTCTCTCATCATAATATCAAGTATCATCAAATCAGGCTCCTGATTTTTGAACTCTTCAATGCATCTTTAGCATTAGAAAAATCATTGTATCATATCCCTCTTTTTGAGATACATCTGTATAAGTTCTCTTTATTCTTTGCTCATCATCTACTATATATATCTTTTTCATATTTCACGCTCAGTCTAATATTTTTCCAATTTTTGATTAGGCTTTATCTCTCTTATTCTTTTGTTTTATCTCATCTTGCAACTCTATCATTTTGCATTACATCCCTTATATTATCAAGTTTTTCAAACTTTTTGAGGTATTCTATTGCTTCGTCAGGATATCCAAGTGCATACAAATGATTGATATTGCTTGTTATTTCCTTTACTGTTATTGATTTAACTTCAAACTGTACCTGAGCATTCACTATCTCATCTCTTATCTCACTCATTTCCCTGATCAAGCTTAAAAGGCTGAATCTGCTGCATTTCTCAGTTTTTAAAGAAAGGTACTCAGGAACCTTGTGATTATACTTATACTGTAAGCGAATGTTCTATAGTTGCCCAAAAATTCATTGATAATGTACGAATTTGTACTTCCAGCCAATATATCTACCTTGCCTGTGACCATCTGCAGGGATATTTTACTATAACATGATAGCTCCTATATCCGCTTGGCTTATAGTTTTTAATATAGTCTTTTTCACTACATAACATGCATATCTTCTCTGGTCTTTATATATTTGACTACAGTATATAGTCTTCTACAAACTGGCACATAATCCTGATGCCTGCTATATCTTCAATCTGTTCCTAAGTTTTGTCTGCTCCAAAATTCCACATCAAAGCCTCTTCGCCTTGTCAGTTTATTGAAGATATACTCTTCCTGTTACAAATTCTATAGGGTGAATAGCTATCAGTCTCTTTGAGCTCTTTTCTTATATCTTTTAAACTTTATCTTGAGTTCTTCTACTGCATATTCATATGGTAATAGAAAGTTTTTCCAAGAAAAAAACATCCATCTTAATTCTCTCTTTGTATCTTATGTCGACTCTGCTCTTACTTTATCTTTAATTCCATTATCTCTTTTTCCAATAGCATCTTACCATCTCATCTATGTTGAGGTTTTCTTCGTAATTGAATATCTTATCAAGTTTAGGCTGTGTAGCGGATTTTTTGCAAAAATACTGTACAACAGTCTTCTTCTTTAATTATAGAAGTATCATAAGTTCCGATGCAATATCTATTATCTGTGTCTTCTCCATAGCTATTAGCGGTCTAAATACCGTGCATTGTAGTTACCACATTGTCTGTTGCCAGTAGTCCAAGAGATGTCTGTGATGCTACCTGTCCTAAACTTTCTCCGGTAATAAGTGATGTGCACTCGTACTCATTTGCTATTATCTGAGCTATCCTCATCATGAATCTTCTTGAAAGTATAGTCATATACTCACTTGGACATTTTCATTAATTTCCTTTTTGAATATCAAAGCAAATTAACCAAATGAAGCCTTATTCTTCCACAATAAGATGTAAGATGTGTTACAAGGTCAATCACCTTTTGTCTTGATCGCTCATTGGTAAAAGGATATGAATGAAAATGTACAGCTTCTATGAACAGACCTCTTCTTGCCATGAGATATGTCGCAACAGGAGAGTCTATACCACCTGATATAAGCACACAGGATCTGCCATTTTATACCCTTTTAGGGCATCCCACCTTCTCCCACTACTTTTACAATATACTATATTTTCATTTTTCTAAATTCACAATGTATCTCAAACTGTGGATTAACCACATCAACATAGAAGATTGTCATATGATTTTAGTATCTTAGCACCTATGTCACGACTCATTTCAGTTGACTTCATATCAAAAACTCTTATCTATCCTCTTTACTGAAATTTTAAAACTTGCCTTTTTATCTCTTCCCTATTTCCATATCCACAAGTTCTTTTTACAGTCAAAATAAGGTTATCATATCCGCTTGAACTTACTTTTGCAGGTGAAAGTGAGACTACTCGAACAAATCTTTGATTTCATCCATGACCATATCTTCATCTTGTCCGTTTAATAGTATCTCTATTCTGCCGTTTGCCTTTTGAACCTTTAGAGCCTTATTTTTGAAGATTCTATATTTGATATTTTTACAAGGCATTTTTCAAAATCTGCCTTGTTTCTTTTTTATGGATATCTCACCATTATCTTTACAATTAATATATCGTACATTTTACATCCCTAATAATTCTATGTTGTTATATCAAGTATTTGCTATTTTTACTGCTCTTGTACTTTGTTATCTTCCTGAATTCCAAGACATATTTTTGCAGTTTTTCAACTACCTCTTCCATTTGCTGTAGTATTTTCATAACAAAGAGAAAACCTCAATGTAGAATCCTTATATTTTTCTTCTATGTTAATACTTTCAAAGCACCCTCGAATTTTCTTTTTGAAGAACAGGCACTACCTGTAGATACATATATTTTTATCCATTTCCAGATAATGTTGCAATACTTCGGATTTGTACCTGCAAATGATACGCTTAAGATATGAGGAGCGCTTACAATGAGCGTGTTTACATATATGTCATCTATCTTATCTATAATCAAATCACAAAGATAATTTCTTGTGTCTCTTAGTTTTTCAATATCTTTTCCTCTAATTATCTCAACAGCCTTTTGCCAGTGCAGCCATACCTGCAATATTTTCAGTACCTCCTCTGAATCCTCCTCTTGCCCTCCGCCAAATATCAAAGGCGAAATCTTAGTGTTATTTTTGATATACAAAAACCCTATCCCCTTTGGTGCATGTATCTTATGACCACTTACAGTAAGAAGATCCACTCCTATTTTTTTGACATCAATGTCTATCTTCATATAGGACTGTACCCAGCATCAGTATGAAAATATGTCATCTTATTTATGGACTTTGCTGTCTTTGCAAGAGTCTCAATGTCGTTTAATGTTCCAAGTTCGTTATTGACTTGCATTATAGATACAAGACAGGTATCTTTCCTCACACTTTTGGCAATTTGCTCTTCAGATATCATCCCATGCCTGTCAGGTCTTAAAAAAGTAACTTCAAACTCATTTCATCATGCAAGTATCTCTTAGTATTATAAACACAGTCATGTTCAGCCATTGAAGTTACGATATGTCTTCCCTTGTTTTTATTCGCATTTGTATTCCTAAAATAGCAGAATTATTACCCTCACTGCCTCCTGATGTGAAATATATCTCATCTTCCTTAGCATTAATTGAATCTGCTATTATTTTTCTTGCATTTTTCATTTCTTTTTCAGGTAATAACGCCACATCGTAAGCTGATGACGGATTGAAGTTTTTGTTTTTGTATATGTCGTTTTCATAACCTCAATCACATCATCGTAGACAAAAAGTTGTAGCTGAATTATCAAGGTATATCATTATAGGTCATATTCCTCTAATTCTTTTTATGTTGTTTGAAATAATATTGTTTAACTTTTCTATATTAGAATTTACCTTTTGAGCATTTCTACTGCGTAACTTCGCTCCCTCTTTCAATTCTTCAGCCTTGGCAATTGATTCTTCTTCCAATCTTTTTGCATTTTCTTCAGCAATAGTATGTTATTTCATGTTCACTTACCTTTTTGCTTTGCGTATTCTCTTGTTTTTCGAGAATATCTTCAGCTTCCGCCTTGGCATCGTCAAGTATCTTATCCTTTTCTTTATAGACATAGTCAGCGTGTTTGAATTGATTTGGCAAAGCAATCTTAATGTCGTTTAATTTTTCCATCAAAGAAAAATCTTTTTCTATAGAAATTTTTCTACTACTGAAAACTCCTGTACTGCTTGAATCAATAACCTCTTCAAGCTCCTGTATAAGTTTGAATACATCTTTGCTGGCAACTTCATAATCTTCTCCTTAATATACGCTTATAATAATTATTACTCCACGCGTATCACTAATATAATACTATCTTTCCGTTTCAATGTAATTTGTAAAAATACTTATAAACTATTTATTTTTCTTTTATACTTTTGCCTTTATCTTCTCATACATATCTTAGGCACCAAATTAGAATAATCCCACAAACATTGCTATCTCCTTGACAACGCTTGAGCTAAGATAAGAATACTTAGTACTTGTAGCCAAGAACACAGTTTCCAATGATGACTTACTAAGTACATCATTTATATGTGCCATCTGAAGCTCAATTTCAAAGTCAGACATTGCTCTTAGACCTCTTATAGATACATTTATCTCATTTTTCATACAGTAGTCAACGAAAAGCTCGGAAAAGTAGTCAACTTTTGACATTTCCTAAATCTTTTGTCGTCTCTTTTTATCATCTCTACCCTTTCTTCAAGTGAAAAAGCGGTCTTTTTCTCTTGATTGATAAGTATTGCTACTATTAGAGTATCATGCATCTTAGACGCCCTTTTTATTATGTCAAGGTGACCGTTTGTTATAGGATCGAAACTTCCCGGATACACTGCAGTTGATTTCATTTTTCTCCTGTCGAACTGTTTATAAGTTTGAATTACTGTTTTTCAACTAAATAGGATATTTTACTAAAATTTGTTAATTTTAAAAACATTCATATATGTTATACTATTAACAACGCTAACGATAATTTGTAAAAATATAAGAACTTAATTTATAATCTTTTTAAATTTAAGAGATTTATATTATTTTTTTATTATTGAAAACTTACTTATTGAATATATCTTTTCTTTTTCCAAATACATATCAGTTGGAATTACAAGATTTTCCATTTTATCAGTCTCTATTATCATAATACCTTCATCTTTAAGCAGTTTTTCTCGTAGATACTATTTGAATAATTTGATTGATATTTTTCGTACGCATAAGGCGGATCAGCAAATATGATGTCAAATATTTTTATCAGTTGTCTGCAAAAACTAATCACATCCATATTTTTTTCACATCTGTTTTTTTGTTTTTCATCCAAAATAAGATTAAGATTTGAATTAATTGTATTTATGGATGCTCTGCTTTTTTTCTATCATTGTTACACGCTTTTGCACCTCTTGATATAGCCTCTATAGAGACCGCTCCACTACCTGAAAATAAATCCAAAAACTCGCTTTCAAAGATGTAACTTTGTAGCATATTAAAAAGCGACTCTTTCGCCTTATCTGTCGTCGGACGAATATCGTTATTTTTGGGTGGAATTAGTTTCTTCCCTCTATATTTCCCGCCTATTACTCTCATTGTCACCTTTCTTAGCTATGTATAAAAATAAAAATAAAAATTTTTCAACAGTCAAATATTGAAAAACTTGTATTTTCAAAAGTTTATTATATCACAGTTTATATAAATAAATCAATAAAAACTACCGTCTATTAAAAACGGTAGTCTTGTTGTAAAATATTTATCTGTTTAAAAACATTGTATGCTTTCATCGTCATATATACGTCAGCCTTTGAAACAAGCTCTATAGGAGCATGCATAGAGTGCATTGCAGTACCACAGTCAACTACTTCAGCTCCAAGGTTTGCAAGTATATAGGCTATTGTTCCGCCTCCACTTGATCTCCTTTTTCAAGCTCTCCAGTCTGCCATATTACATCGTTTTTATCAAACAACATTCTTAGCTCTGATAAGAATTCAGCATTAGCATCATTTGAGCCGCTCTTTCCTCTTGAACCTGTATATTTTTGATATTGTAACTCCTTGAGCTACCTTTTGCTGCGTTGAGTTTTTCCATTACCTCAGGGAAAGTTGGATCAAATGCTGCATTTACATCTGCAGAAAAGAACTTGTGAATTTTCAATAGCTCTTCTTATTTTGAGGTCATTATATTCTCCTTGTAGAGAAATAAGATTTTGCAACCATATTTTTCAAAAATCTTGACTGCATTCCTGTATTACCCATCGAACCTACTTCTTCCTTGTCTGTAAGTAGGCACACAGCTGATTTTCTACTTCACCTATGTTAAATATTGCCTCTACTCCTGCATATGAACACACTCTGTCATCATGTCCATGTCCCGCTATAAATGAACTGTCAAATCCTACACTTCTTGATTTTCCGCAGGGTACTATTTCAAGCTCAGCTGTAGCAAAATCTCTCTCAGATATACAGTATTTTTCTTCCAAAAATCTTTAATATATTTTCTTTTACCTTGTTTTTACATCCTTGTCATCAGTTTTTAAAGGTATTTGTCCAACAACTATATTTAACTGTTCGGCTTCTATGACCTTGTTTGCCTTTCCATTTGGTCAGCAGATAGATGTATGAGCAAATCATTGATGTAAAGTACAGGCTCATCATCACTTTCTCCAAAATGATATTTCCACACATTTGCCGTCTTTTGTAAACACTACTCCATGAAGTTCCAGAGGAATAGTAGTCCATTGATATTTTTACTCCTCCATAGTAATGCGTCTTAAGAAGTGCCACATTAGTATCTTCATAAAAGCGGATTTTGTTTTTATATCAAGTCTTGGAGAATCTATATGTGCGCCCACTATATTCATCCCATCTTCTATAGGCTTTTTGCCAACAACAAAAAGAACTGCAGATTTTCCCTTATGGTTGTATACTATCTTATCTCCTGCTTTTTATATTTCCTTTTTCATCACTTCATTATAATCTATAAATCCATTTTGATTAGCAAGTCTTACTATCTCTTTAACAGCAAGACGCTCAGTCTTTTGCCTTGTCCAAAAATCCATATATCTCTTTCCGTAGTCCATTATAAGACTATGGTCAACTTCTTCCCATATATTTTTGGTTTAAATTCTCTGCTCATAATTCACCTCTTATTTATTTTTAAATTGCATTTCATTATATTTTTATCACTTATAAAAATAAATTAAAAAAGTAATTTCAAATAAATTTATGAAAAATATGGTATAATTTTATAAATAGAGTTTCTTATACTTAATGTAATTTTAAAAATATTTCTATATTTTGATTATTTATTACAAAATATAATTTACATAGTCAAAAAATATTTTGATTTAGTCTGTAAAGAAATAGTGTTGGTAATTATGAATCAAAAATAATTGATTTTTCAATCAAATACAATCTTATTTTGTTTTTAACAAGGAGGATATGAATTGGAAAAATAAAATTGAAAAAGGTAATACTTGTAGGTCTTAATATTACAACTAATGTCAAAAGACAGGGAGATATAGATATCTACGACTCTATGAAAGAGCTTGAAGAACTTTGCTGAGGCTGCAAATACTATTATACTTGGCAGCGTAATACAAAATAAGGATACCTATGATGTTGCATATTATATTGGCAAGGGAAAAGCTCAAGAACTTGCTGAAATGGCAAAAATATGGAAGCTGACACGATAATTTTTAATGAAGAACTCTCAGGAGTACAAATAAAAATCTTGAAGAAGTAACAAACATAAAAGTTATAGATAGAGCTACTTTTAATACTTGATATATTTGCATCAAGAGCATTATCAAAAGAAGGGAAGCTTCAAGTTGAACTTGCATAGCAAAAATATAGAGCCTCAAGACTTATCGGATTAGGCTCACAGTTATCAAGACTTGGCGGTGGTATAGGTACAAGAGCCCTGGAGAAAAAGCAACTTGAAATAGATAAAAGACATATACGCCAAAGGATAATAGACATTCAAAGAGAACTTAAGGAGATAACAAAAACAGACAGACTCAAAGAAGCTCAAGAATGAAATCAAACTTACTGCTTGTTGCACTTGTAGGATATACAAACTCAGGCAAATCAACAATACTAAATGAAATAATAAAGACACATAAGGACTTTGACAAATCAAAGGAAGTAGATGCAAAAGGATATGCTATTTGCTACCTTAGATGTTCAACTTAGGAAAGCTACTTTACCGTCTAATTCCGACTTTTGATTACTGACACTGTAGGATTTGTATCATCAATACCTCATGATTTGATAGATGCTTTTAAGGCTACACTTGAGGAGGTAAAATACGCTGATTTGTTGATTCATGTGGTAGATTTATCAACGATAAACATAAGTTGCAGATGGATACTACAAACAAAGTCCTATCAGAAATAGGAGTTGAAAACAAAAAATGCTCTATGTTTTCAACAAGGCTGACAAAGGTAGATTATGATACTAAGGTATATGTAGATGATCCTTTTGTAATAATATCTCGCAACTAAAAAGATATAATTTGGATAAGTTCTATGAAATGATAGAACAATGTCTAAATAAATCCAAGAAAAAGTAATGATGCTCATACCTTTTGCAAAAATCCGAAGTAATTAATAAGCTACATGAAAAATACAATTTTGATGAAGACTATAATGAAAACGGAACTATAATCACAGTCAATCTTGAAGAGAGGACTACAACAGATATAATGAATATGTAACCGAAGAAATGTAACATTTACTATAACATATAAATTACGGTCTGATACTTGAAATAATAACATATCAGACCGTTTTACCCTGTCCTTAAATCATATATCTAAAATTAATAAATTAAGTGTAGTTCTACTATGAGAAGTAAAAACTATACACAAAACTTTTTTACACTCTCATTATACTTCAAATCCTCTTCCAATAAGTATACTCTTTTACTTCATCAATACTCATATCTACAGCCTTACTTATCAAATCTAAACCTGCTCCATTTTTGAAGAAATTTATAAGTGTATCTATCTTACCTTCTTGTCTTCCTTCTTGTCTTCCTTCTTGTCTGCCTCTTTTTACTTCATCCTTTAGGAAGCTCTCAAATGCTTCTTCTTGTGTCATAAATGCTGTTATCATCTCTTGTACCTCCATCTTTCTATAATCTAAATACTCTTTTTAGTATTTCATCATCCATACATATCTCTATCGTTCTTTTTACTGCTGTCTCTATGTCTTTGCATTCTTTTTGCTTACTAAATATCTGGGTGAATAGGATATACTGTCTTAAAGATACTTTCTTTACTTCCTGTACACAGTACTCTTACTTTCATATCTATATCTGATACTATGTCGTTTTTCTATCATGACATCACTTAAGTATAGGTCATGGTCTTGCATTACTTATCTCCTGTATATACTACAAAGAGTTTTATCTTTGGTATTATTCTCACCTTTTGTATTGTATAGCTCATTTAGGTTCTTGTTTTCACTACTTTCTATTATATAGTTTTTAGGGTTTCTGACAGATAAAACAATATTCTTAGTACTATATTTGTCGTGTAGGTTGTCTGGGCTTCCATCAGTATTATTATCTCATCTTTTACCTTAAATCCCAAATCGTTATATATTCCTCTTAGTATTATGTTTTGGATTGTGAGTATCTCTATGTCATCTTGGTTTATTTCTCTTTCATCATCTATTAGTGATTTGTATAGCTGTATCAGTCTGCTTTTATCTGAGAACAGATCTATGAATAAACTGTCTTTTAGTGTGTAGTTTGGTTTATTTTTTTAGATGACATGACTTTCTCCTTGAGGTAAAAATTTACAAATAATAAAGAAAAAGAAAAAAATTTTAAAATCTGATCTAATTATAAATAATTTAAATAAAAATCATTATCTTTATAATTATATCACCTACCTATTATATCTTAATTATATCTAAAGTATTTGAATTTGTAAAGTTACAATACTCAATTTTAACTCTTGAACGATACCTTAAATAAATTAATATTTGAATATATTTTAAAATACACTCTGTATACTTACACTGTTTTTCAATTATTTTTCATTTTTGATAAATATGTAAAATTACAATAAAATATATTTTAGAAAAATTAGGTGTTATGTAGTATATTTAAAAACTGATAAATACTTTTAATTTAAGCTAAATTCATAATAATTTTAGTGTAAAAAGTTAAGTTACAATAAAAAAAGCAATTAGGATTTTTACACCTAATCGCTTAATTACTCAAAAATTGGTATACAATACTTGACAATAAACTAAATACTTAAAAATCTTAGAAACCAATTTAAAATTATCACCCAAAAATTCAATCTTAACTTAGAAAGTTTATTGACAATTTGTATTTTTCAAACTTTATTTTTTTAGGATTATGATTTAGCTGTTGCATTTTTTATAATAAAAGTTGTATACTATATCTAAGTGGAGATGAACAAAACGACAAATACATAAAATGAGTCAGCTATATGCGTTTTTATGCAGAAAAAAACGCTAAATATAGTGATTTTAAATTTTAAAATATTTTGTTTTTGTTCGTTTCTTAAAAATCAATCATAAAAAGTTTTCACTTAGTAAATAATTCTCTGATTTTGGAATTATATTTTATGGAGAAATTTGAAAAACATTACCTTTATACAATAGATGTATAAAAATTTTAATACAAGTTAAACTACATTTACAACATTGGTTGTGATATAATAATCGAATTAAAAATAACTTTAGTTATTATATTGAAATTTTAAAATATTTCATATATAACTTCTTCTTTTTAAATTTCTTTTTACAATCTTATATTCAATAGTTTTATTCCATTTCAAAGGAGAATATCATGCAAAAAACTTACACAAATTCATATTTGTTCAAGCTGATTTTTGCCATATTATAGCAAATACTACTCTACGCTCATACTTGACTTGATATGCGCAGGTTTTTTTCTACTATGTGTGACCTTGCACCCTATAATTCTTAGATATCTGACAAATACTGCAAGACAAGACATAAGTCTTCTGACTGTCAACTTGATAATGACACTTGGAGGCATATTCATAATTCTTCGTATTATAGACACCATCGCCAACTACTATATGCAAAAATATAGGTCATGTCATGGGAGCAAAGATAGAGACTGATATGAGATACGATATATTCTCTCATATCCAACAACTCCCGTATTCATACTATAACACCAATAAATCAGGTCAGATTTTTATCTCGTATTACTACAGATTTATTCGATGTTACCGAGTTTTCTCACCACTGTCCAGAAGAATTTTTCATAGCCTTTGTCAAACTTGTTGTTTCATATGTCATACTGATAAATATAAACATACCTCTTACACTTGCTAATATTCATCATGATACCTATAATGGTAGTTTTTATGTCTACAAACAACCACAAGATGAGGATGGCACAAAAGAACAGAGGAATCATGTTGGCGATATAAATTCAGGCATTGAAAAATAATATTCTTGGAGCAAAAAGTAGTAAAATCTTTTTGCAAATGAGGATTTAGAAGTAGAAAAATTTCATAAGGAAAATCTAAAATTTTTGGGGCATAAAAAGAATTCTACAAACATATGTCGAATTTTCAAGTAGTATACAGAATTCTTTTGACGGTATCATGTATCTGATAGTCATTGTACTTGGTAGCTACTATATGAAAACAGGTGATATAAATGCAGGAGATATGTTTTTATATACACTGTATATCAATATGTTGCTCAATACTGTAAAAAGAATTGTAGACTATATGGAACAGTTCCAAAAAGGTATGACAGGAATCAGAAAGATTTGTTGAGATTATGGATGTAAAAATGACATAGTAGACAAAAAAAGATGCCAAGGTACTAACTGATGTACATGGTGATATAGAGTTTAAAAAAATGTTAGTTTTTCCTATCCTCAAAGTGATATCAAAACACTTGATGACATAAGCTTTAGCATTAAAAAGGCGAAAATGTAGCACTTGTTGGCTCGTCAGGAGTTGGAAAAACTACCATATCAAATCTAATCCCAAGATTTTATGAAGTAAGTGATGGAGCTATATTGATTGATAATACTGATATTCGAGATATAACTCAAAAATCATTGAGGGATAATATAGGCATTGTTCAACAGGAAGTGTATTTATTTTCCGGTACAATATATGAAAATATAATTTACGGTAAGAAAGATGCAAGTTTTGAAGATGTTGAAAACGCAGCAAAAATGGCAGGTGCATATGACTTCATCATGGAGCTACCTGATAAGTTTGACACTTATATAGGAGAGCGAGGAACAAAACTCTCAGGCGGTCAAAAACAAAGAATAAGCATTGCAAGAGTTTTTCCTAAAAAAATCCTCCTATACTTATACTTGATGAGGCAACATCTGCACTTGACAATAATTCTGAAGCTGTAGTCCAGCAATCTCTTGAAATTCTAAGTAAAAGGCAGGACTACTATCACCATAGCACATAGACTATCAACTATAAGAAATGCAAGCAAAATCCTTGTACTTACTCAAGATGGAATCTCAGAGTCAGGTACACATGATGAATTAATGAGTAAACAGGGAATATATTTTTAATCTTTACAACAAAAAAACATAGATGAATTGAAAGAATAAAAATTTTTATAAAATTAGAGCCATTCATTGGAGAAAATGGAGATATTATGCAAAAATATTTTTGATTTAATAGATAAAGATGAATTAGTTGAAATATTTTCAAAAAGCAGTAGCAATACCTAGCACAAATCCTAAAGGAAATGAAAACCTATGTGCGAATATGTAGAAAAATCTACTAAAACAAAATGACATCGAATATTTTACAGTGCCTGTTGAAAAATGACAGATATGATATAATTGCTAAAAATACATGGACATTCAAGTGAGGATTCAATAGTATTTACAGGCCATATGGATGTCGTACCTGTATCTGATGATGAGATGAATAGATGGAATACACATCCATTTTCCCCTACAATAAAAGATGGAAAATTATTTGGTAGAGGCAGTGCAGATATGAAGAGCGGTCTTATTAGTGCAATTTATTCTATGATATTACTAAAAAGACATAATATAAAAACCGTCAAGAGATGTAATACTTGCAGCCACTATAGATGAAGAAAACTATATGAAAGGTTCAAAGGCTCTACAAAATAATCCAATATTTGAAAACGCAAAGTATCTTATAGTTTGCGAACCTACTGATATGAAGATATGCAATGAACAAAAGGGACGAACATGGGCAGATGTCTGCGTTCATGGTATGACTGCTCATGGTTCACAAAAAGGAGTAGGAGAAAATGCCATATATCTTGCGATTAAACTTATTGAGAAAAATCAAAAATACAGAGTTTGAAGAATATCCTGATACATTTTTGGCGTACACTTGCTATAAATGCAGGTGTAGAACCTCAGGTTGTACCTGACAGATGTACTTTTACAGTAGATGCAAGATTACAAGTAGGACATGATCCAAGTAATATATGGGAAAAACTCGAAGATATGATAAAAACAAATCAAGAAAGAAAACCCACATTTTGATGCTACTTATGATATAGCTGATATGCGTACATCTTGGCATACATCAAAAAGAAGATAAGCTGATACAAAGCGTTGAAAAATTCTCTTAAAAAATTAGATATTTTACCTATATTCGAGACATTTAGCGGATCTACAGATGCCAGTATGCTTATAAAAACTCTCTCATACCGGTAATCATAGGTCCAGGGGACTTGTCAGTAGTCCACAGAGAAAATGAATATGTTGAATTATCTCAATTATACGACTCTTGCAGGTTATATTTTAGATATAATGACAAGTATGTAGGTATAAACCTGTTTCTCATCAATAAGTTTTTAATAGATTTAAAAAAATTATACTTGATTATTAAATTTATTAAATATGCGTTGAAGATATGGTATCCATTTTTTAAATTTTCGTATCAAAACCAATAATATATTTAAAATAGTTAAAAAGTCTATCAATCTCTACACAATATATCATATAAAATATTACTGCAAGAATTAAATAGGTAATAGATATAACAGCCACTATGCAATATAAAGAAAAAATTGGTGTTAAGGATATAATATAGAGAACAAAAACAGATATAACATTTACCAAAAAGTTATTTTTAACACCATATTTGAATGCCCTAAACTTTGAAGCGAATATTTCGTATGCTCAAAAATATTTGAAACAAAGAAAAATAATAAAAACCTATTGTTTGTTTAGTATATATTATTACATTATCGATATCTGTAAACATTTTTATAAATTGCATCTTAAAAATATAAAATAATATAGATATGCAAGCATAAAATGCTATTGTCTCAGCAATTGTAATAATAGGTAAAAATCTTTAATTTATGTAATTCTTTTTCTTAAAAACTCACCTACAAAAATAACTATGGCATTACAAAAATGCATACATAGGAACTATTGATATAGCAACTATTCTCATTGATACTGCATAGGAAGATAATGTTATATAGCCCAGTTTTTGATATTAACGCTATTACAATAATTTGAAATATACTTCCTTCAAGATTTCCTGAAATACTAAGGGTATACTCTTTTTTTAAAAGTTCCTTTTTCTTGGTAGATTTTTATTCTAAAAGTATTATAAAAATCTTGTTTTAATATAATCACATAAGATATAACTTCTATTAAAAGCGCTGATATAGAGCCTATTGATATGCCAATAACTGAAAAACTTTATATTTATTACTTTTAAAAATATAATAAGATAATAATATCTGTGTAATCGAAGATATTATTCCTACGATAAAAATTGCTCTTGTTTCTAACTTTTAAGCATATTACTCATAGAAAAATTATTAAATTCAGTAATATTGATATTGATTGTATATTGGCATATATTGTACCTACTTCAAGTATATCACCATCAAAATTATATAATTTATTAAGTATACTTTTTGAGTATATTAGTGAAAAACTACAATTGCAATAACACCTATAAAAAAGTTAAGTATGAAAATAGATTTAAAATAGTCATAAAAAGTCTTCCGTATTTTCCTTAGTTTTTTTGATATAGAAATATTAAATGATAATGTAGAAACTCCTAATATTCCTATAAAAGTATAAAAAACCATCTACTACTTCCGTTAAAGCTATTGTTTCAACAGAAGTTCTGCCAATTATTGAAAATAACATACTTGAAAAACAGCATATTAAAAACTATTTAATATTAAAGGAAAGCAAAATTTATTCAATTTACGGCTGTTTCTTTTATCTCCAAAAATTCATAACTATTCCCTTTATCATAATGATATATAATTAAATATCAGTTTATAAAAAAATTTCTATACAAGTCTTGTTATATTCCTACTTCAATGTTTTCAGAATTTTATAAATAATGTAGCTTCCTAATTATAACAAGACCATATATTACTATCACTTCTACAGTCTTTATAGTTCTAACTATATTAATAGTATTATCTTTATCTAAAATTATATAAAATAATACTATGTTTATCAAATTTTAATTATATTATTTTTAAAAGTCAATATATTTTTAAAATTTTTATTTTTTTATCTCCTTTATATGTAAGTAACATCATCTTATCTATGTTAATATTATTTATACATAGATTTCTGCTATTATATTCACTACAAAAATGGTATAATAAGACGGTGGAAAATCAAAAATTTTTAATATGTATATTATACTTATTTTTATTTCTAAATAACAGATATTTAAGTAATAATTGTACAGATATTAGCATACAAATATAAGCATATTAACTTATTACTATTTTTGATTTCATACTATTTTCAATATACTTACAGTTCAATTAAAACTATGTAATTTTTAAGAGTAATCTAATTTGATTTGCTAACAAATTATTCCAAAATTTTACAAACTATATTATGCAAATACTTATTGTTTTAGTTTAGTAAATTTTTATATAAACAACTTTAATCAATTTAAAGGAGCGGATTGTTTTTGAATATCATCAAAAAGAAGCGCCAGATAGTGCCATTTGACACTAACAAAATAAAAATTGCCATTAAAAAGGCATTCATATCTGTAGGTATGGAGATAGAAGATGACAAACTTAATAAACTTGCGTCTGATGTAGAAACAAAATCAATAAACAACTTTCCAAAGGACCATACAGTTTCTGTTGAAGAGGTGCAGGATTTAGTCGAGATAACTCTAATAGAAAAAGGATATTATGCGGTAGTCAAATCATACATCCTATATAGAGCGTCTCATCATAATTTGAGAAAAGACACTCGAAGATTTTACGCTATACTTTGATGATGAAAAATATTCAACCTTATGAGAAAAAATACAGGAAGATTTCAAAGAAGATGCTTATAAGCTATCATTTTTGTATTCAAAATTCACATCCTTTGCCAAAAGAAAATATGTCTTATGACGAAAAAAACTTTCAATGCTGATAAGGGCATCTTGTGAACTTACTTCCAAAAGAAGCTCCAAAATGGGAGTATATATCAGGTAGATTCTTGGCATTAGAGATACAAAAACACAATTGAAAAAAAGAAACTACAATGTTTGACATTCACAGTTTTGCAGATAAGATTAGATATCTCACTAAACACAACCTCTATGGCAAATATATGTTGGAAAACTATTCTCAAAGTGACATAGAAGAGCTGGAAAGCTATCTTGACTACTCAAGAGATGAACTGTTTAATTACAGCGGTCTTAACCTTGTAGCTAAGAGATACCTGATAAGAGATACTGACGGAAAAAAATACTTGAAAGCCCTCAAGAAATGTTTATGGGTATAGCTATGCACCTGTCAATCCCTGAAAAAGATAAGAAAAATCCACTACGCCAAAACTCTATGATGTCTTAAGTACTCTCAAAGTAACAATGGCAACTCCAACTATGTCAAATGCTCGTAAATGTTTCAACCAACTTTCATCTTGTTTTCATAGATGTAGTACCTGATAATCTCGATGGAATATACAGATCTGTTACCAACTTTGCTCAAGTATCAAAACATGGTGGAGGAATGGGACTGTACTTTGGAAAAAGTCAGAGCTATGGGATCCGACATCAGAGGATTCAAGGGAGTAGCGGGTGGAATCACAAGATGGGTAAAACTTGCTAATGATACAGCTGTAGCAGTAGATCAGTTAGGAGTAAGACAAGGGAGCTTGTAGCGTATACATCGATCTTTGGCATAAGGATACTCCTGAATTCCTACAGCTTAAGACTAATAACGGAGATGACAGAATGAAGGCACATGATGTCTTCCCCGAGTCTGTGTACCTGACTATTTTTGGAAAAAGCTAAGGAAGATATCGATTCAACTTGGTATATGATGTGTCCTCACGAGATAGAGACTGTCAAAGGATATTGTCTTGAAGACTGCTATGGAGATGAATGGGAAGAAAAATACCTTGACTGTGTAAAAGATGCAAGGATTGACAAGAGAGTAATATCTGTCAAAGACATGGTAAGGCTGATAATAAAATCTGCCGTAGAAACAGAGTACACCTTTTTATTTTTAATAGAGATATAGTAAATAAATACAATCCTAATCCACATAAGGGCATGATATACTGTTCAAATCTTTGCACAGAAATAGCTCAAAATATGGGTGCTATACAAAGCGTATCAAACGAAATAAAAGGTAATAGACGGTCAACAAGTAGTAGTTGAGATAACAAAAACCTGGAGATTTTGTCGTTTGCAACCTTGCCTCACTTGTACTTGGCAATATAGATGTCAAAAATACTGATGAACTTGAAGATATAGTAAATACTGTGATAAGAGCGCTTGATAATGTAATAGACCTTAACTACTATCCTGTACCTTATGCCCAAATATCAAACCACAAATACAGAGCAATAGGGACTTGGTACAAGCGGATATCATCATACTTTAGTCCAAAATGACATCATGTTCCAAAGCGAAGAACACCTGAAATTTGCAGATGAGCTCTATGAAAACATAAACTATTATGCTATAAAGGCAAGCAATCAGTTAGCAAAGGAAAAAGGAAGTTATCAGTATTTTTGAAGGCTCTAATTGGCAAGACGGTCAATATTTTTACAAAAGAGAAACTACAATTCAAAGAGATGGGAAGAACTAAGACAAAGTGTTGAAAAAAAGACGGTATGAGAAACGGATATATAATGGCTATTGCTCCGACAGGCTCCACATCTATAATAGCAGGTACAACAGCTGCTGTAGATCCGGTTATGAAAAGATACTTTTTGGAAGAGAAAAAAGGACAGATTGTTCCAAGAGTAGCTCCTTCTCTTACACCAAAGACATTTTGGCTATATGAAAATGCTCACGATATTGACCAATCTTGGATTATAAAAATCAGCTGGTATAAGACAGCGTCATATTGACCAGTCCCAATCTGTAAATCTTTATATAACTACCGAATATACTATGAAGCAAATTTTACAACTATATATATCTGCTTGTGAACAGGAAGTAAAGACACTTTTACTATGTAAGGAGTAAGTCTCTTGAAGTGCAGGATTGTGACAGTTGCAGTGCTTAAAAATAAATTTAGGAGAAAAAAATATGAGTGAAATAAAAAAAGAAAACCCTCTTCAACGAAAAAGGTGATATAGAGCTTAACAAAAGAAAGATGATTAACGGTAATACCACAAACTTAAATGACTTTAATAATATGAAGTATACTTGGGTAAGTGACTGGTATAGACAGGCTATGAACAACTTTTGGATACCTGAAGAAATAAATTTGACTCAAGATATCAAGGACTATAGAAATTTGTCAAAGGAAGAAAAGACAGCTTATGACAAGATACTTTCGTTCTTAGTATTCTTAGACTCAATCCAGACAGCAAATCTCCCAAATATTGGTGAGTACATCACTGCCAATGAAGTAAATCTTTGCCTCACAATCCAAGCATATCAAGAGGCAATCCACTCTCAAAGCTATGGATATATACTTGATACTATATGCTCGCCTGAAGAGAGGACAAATATTTTTAGTACCAATGGAAAGACGATGAATTCTTACTTGCAAGAAACAAATTCATAGGAGATTTATATAACGAATTTTACAACGATAGATCTGAGTTCAACCTTGTTAAGACTGCAGTTGCCAACTATATTTTGGAAGGAATTTATTTTTATTCGGGCTTTATGTTTTTCTACTCACTTGGAAGAATAGGCAAGATGCCTGGTACTGTGCAGGAGATAAGATATATAAACAGGGACGAAAATACACATCTATGGCTCTTCCGCTCAATATTGCTTGAACTAAAAAAAGAAGAACCACATATATTTACAGATGAAAATATAGCTTTGTTTAGAGATATGATAAGACAAGGTGTAGAAGAAGAAATAAAATGGGCAAGATATGCTATAGGAGATAATATCCAAGGATTGTCAATGAACATGATAGAAGACTATCTCAAATACCTTGGAAATTTAAGATGCAAAGGTCTTGGATTTGAAGCAATCTATGATGGCTATGACAAAGAACCTGAGTCAATGTCATGGGTTAGTGAATACTCGGATCCAAATGCAATAAAAACTGCACTTTTTTTGAGGCTAAGGTATCAGCCTATGCAAAAAATCGACTGTAATTGAGGATGACCTGTAAAATGCAAATATAAAAGGACTGTAAGAAATGTAATTTCATTTCTACAGTCCTTTTTATATTTTACTAAAAATCTAATAGAATAATATAATTATATCACAAAAATAGATACACTACATATTTATTAACTAAAGATATGCTATAGTGTAGTAAGCATAGCTTTTATAAAATAATATATTATTTGTAAATATTTTAATAACTTACAGTCTTTGTAAGGAATCAAATTTAATTAAGCCTTTTGCATTAATCTTAGCATATGTCCTAATCTTAGCGACATAAATCAACACGAAGAATATTACAAGAGCAGATATCCACGCCATTACAACATTGTTGAAATATCCACCTACTAAAAATCCTACAAATGATGCACCTGCAGATATGAAGGCATAAGGGAAGTTGAGATGATACATGGTCAATGTGATGACAGTTTGCTCCTGCCGATGAAAGTATCGTTGTATCTGATATTGGTGAACAGTGATCTCCAAATACCGAGCGGAAAAATTGATGCAAGTATTATAGATATGTGACTCATTGCGTCCATTTTTACAATTATAGGTACTATTATAGGTATAAGTATACCAAATGTTCCCCAAGCTGTACCGGTTGAAAATGCCAAAAATGCTGCTACAACAAATATTATGGCGGGAATATCCAAATAGGTATATTATTTGATGAAAGTTGATGAGCCACAAAAGCCACCTGTATTTAGATAATCTTCCTTAGTTATTCCACCTATTGTCCATGCAAGAGTAAGAATTATCATAGCTCCTACCATGGATTTTACTCCTTCTGTTATGCAGTCCATAAACTCTCTAAATTTTTAAGAGTTTTCTTGGTATATACATAATAAATGCTACAAAAAGCGCTATAGCAGAACCAAGAGCTAGAGATATATTAACAGATGAATTCCCGAAGGCATCTTTTTGAGAAATTCCCTTGCCGTCAAAATATTCTCCTGTTTTAAGCATGAAAAAATATTGTTACCGCAATTAGCACAAGCACAGGTAAAACAAGGTCTATTACCTTTCCGTTTTCACTGTGTTTTAACTCCTCTTCATCTACCATACCATTGTTCATAGAAGTATCTTCAATCTCAAATTTTGCCATAGGTCCTATGTCAAAACTCACTATAGAAAAGAAAAATACAGAGAAAATAGCAATTAGTGCATAAAGATTAAACGGAATAGTAGAGATAAAAACTCCCATAGGATTGTCAACATTTGCAGAACCTATGTTAGAAACTACAGATGCAGCCCAGCTTGATACAGGTGCAATTATACACACAGGTGCAGCAGTGGAGTCTATAATATATGCCAGTTTAGCACGAGATACTTTGTTTTTATCTGTAATCGGCTTCATTACCGCACCTATTGTAAGACAGTTGAAATAGTCATCTATGAAAATAATAATTCCCAAAATTGCAGTAGATAATTTTTGCAGCCGCCTTTGATTTTATCTTCTCTCCTGCCCACTTTCCATAGGGCAAAAGATCCTCCCGCTCTGTTCATTACAGTTACAAGCGCACCAAGTAATGACAAGAATAGAATCATAAGTCCGTTTTCTCCAAGCTTTGTACCCATAAGCGTAAATACTGTTTGCACAGCTTCAAGATATTACCTTTTGTAAATATCATACCACCTACGAAAAATCCCAAGCATAAGAGAAGAGATAACCTCCTTAGTTATAAGCGCAAGAATTATCGCAACAAGAGGCGGTACAATTGACAATATACCAAAAATCCAAACAAATCACCCTTTCTTCAAATAAAAACTAAAAACTCTTTAAATCGCATATGAAATATTTTAGACAATAATTTTTCATAAATAAAAAAATTTTTGCACAAAAACTCCTATGACTTTTTAAGTGGTAATTAGTAAAAAAATGCCGTTTTTATAAGCATTCATATATTTCTCTTAGTTTAATACTGTAAAATACACGATATTTAATAATATTTTACATTTTAAAAAAATATATACTACATGATATTTTCAACAAACAAACGGCTAAACTTAATAATTGAATAATTATATCACTATTTTTTTCAGATTTTCAATAAAAAAACTTATATTTTTTTACTCTTAGAAAACACCATACTAAAAATAAACCCTACAACTATAGCAGGTATCAAATATGGCATACCCATTGAAGAAAACGGCATCTTATTTTTGTAATATATCATCAAGTTTCATTATAAAGACGAAATTTTTCATTTATCTTAAGAGATGTTACTATTATTGCAAGAGATTGTATAATACCGGATAAAAAAACGCTACAAGCTAGCACCTTTGTAAAAATGCCTTATTACTTATAAATTTATCAAAAATATTAAGTATTAGAAGTATAATTATCATAGGATAAACCGCTACAAGTATAGGATAAGACACTGAAATTATTGCATCAAGCCCTATAACTGATGCAAAAAAATGAAAACACAGTTATACCTATGCACATAGCCTTATAAGGTACCTTAATAACATCTGCAAGATATCCACCTACAGTACAAGTAAGTCCAATTGATGTAGTAAGACAAGCAAGTAGCATTGCAATACCAAGAGCATAGGCTCCAAAATCGCCCCACAAAAATCTTGTAGTTTTTATAAGAAGCTCCGCCCTACTGTTTTGCAACAATTATATTAGATGATTTTGCACCAACATAGCAAAGCCCAAAAATAAATCAATGACAAAGCTAATCCTGCAACTGCTCGGTCTTTATCGACATATTGAACATCTCTTTTTGAATTATATCCTCTTTCCTTAAGAGATTGAATTACAAGAGTGAACAAAAACATAGAAGCCATAGCATCCATAGTCTGATAACCTTCATTAAATCCCAATAGGTAGAAGTTCATATCTTCTACTTCCTTATAGCCTTCCATTGGAGTAACTATCGCCTTAACGATAATTAGAAACATCATAAAAAGTAAGGCAGGTGTCAAAATCTTTCCTATCACTTCTATAGCCTTACTCTCATTTAGAGAAAAAAATATAAAAGTAACTGCAAAAAAATATAAGGCTTGAAATCATTATATTTGCGTTGTTACCAAAAATCGAGACTACCGTTATCTCATAAGTAGTAGCTGCAGTTCTTGGTATTGCAAGTAGAGGTCCTATAGAAAGCATACATACAAGACTAAGTATTTTTGCAAATTTCACTCCTACTTTTTCGCCAAAACCATAAACATTTTCAGAGTTTTTAGCACTTATAACTATTCCAATAATAGTAAGACCAACTCCGGTAGTTATAAAACCTGCGCTTGAAAGAAGCCAACCACTTGAAGTCACACTTCCCAAAAACGGTGGAAAAATAAGGTTACCTGCACCAAACAGCATCGAGAAAAAGCGCAAAACCTAACACCATTACATCTTTATACTCATAACCCACTCCTTAATATATACTATTATCTATCTAATATATGGATATACTTTCATTTTTCAATAAAATTTGATTACCTAAATATACAGTTTGTTAAATAAGTACAATCCTTGATTATATTAGAATTTAGCATCAATTAAATAATATGTAAAATTGCATACTTTTAGTATCAAAAACATTAGCAAAAACCGTCGTATCATTTACCTTAAAATGCAAGTATTACCTTAAAAATACTATCACTTTTCTCCTAAAAAAAGCAATATATAATATAAATTTTAATATGTACCAACTTAGCATTTATACAGATTTAATTTTTCATTTATTAAATATATTATAATTAATACCAAATTTACTAAATATTGAAAAATAAAATAATTAAAAAAATTTTCAAAAAAATCAATAAATGTGATATAATGTAAAAAGTAGAGTAGGACATAATTTACTAAGAAAAGGTGAAGTTGTTATGAATTTTCAAGATTTTATAAACGGACAATCTTTTGACGCCTATGAATATTTTTGGAGCACATATACAAGAAGACGGAGTAATGTTTCGTGTATATGCACCTAATTCAGACTATGTTGCACTCATAGGAGATTTTTCATCTTGGGAAGAAATACCTATGGCAAAAATATTGACGGTGTACATGAAGTATTTGTTGACTATGCAAAAGCCGTATGATGTACAAGTACAAAATATACAAATTTGGGTATTACCAAGAACATAATGACCCTTATGGATTTTATAGCGAGTTAAGACCTGGAAGTGCATCTATTATATGTGACATCAGCTATGAATTTAAAGATGATGAATACATAAAAACCCGCACAGATTCTTACAACGAACCTCTCAACATCTACGAAATGCATTTTGGAGCATGGAGGATAAAAATGACTCAAAAGGCGATGACAGATTTTTATAATTACTTTTGAAATCGGAGATATGCTTATAGAATATCTAAAAAGAACATTCATACAATGCTGTAGAATTCATGCCGCTAACTGAGCATCCGGCAGATATATCATGGGGATATCAAAGCACAGGTTTTTTTTCTCCTACATCAAGATATGGAAATCCTGTAGATCTCAAGAAATTGATTGACAAGTTACACTCACATAATATAAAGGTAATTATGGACTTTATACCGGTGCACTTTGCAATAGACGGATATTCACTTGGAAAATTTGACGGTACAGCGCTATACAGAGTATGATGATATAGCTATGGGAGTCAGTGAATGGGGAAGCTATAACTTCAACCATGCCAATAATATAACTGTATCATTTCTCAAATCATCAGCCAATTTTTGGCTAAGCGAATACCACTTTGACGGACTTAGGATGGATGCTGTAAGCAGAATAATATTTTACCAAGGAGATAGCAACAGAGGAGTAAATCATAAAGGATTGGAATTTATGAAAAGCCTCAACAAAGGTATCAAACAAAAGACATAAAAAGCGCAATATTAATAGCCGAAGACTCATCAGACTTTGAAAAAGTGACAGACACTGTAGAAAAATGGAGGGCTTGGATTCACATATAAGTGGGATATGGGCTGGATGAATGATACAATAGATTTTTTCAAACTTTCACCTGAGCAAAGAAGAGGTCACTACCATGACCTAAGTTTTTCCATGATGTATTTCTACAGCGAAAAATTCCTTCTTCCTTTTTCTCACGATGAAAATGTCCATGGAAAGGCAACTATAGTCCAAAAATGTATGAGAACTACGAAAATAAGTTCCCACAAGCAAGGAGCTCTATACCTATATATGATGACTCATCCAGGAAAGAAATTAAATTTTATGGGAGCTGAGATGGGGCATCTTAGGGAGTTTGATGAGACAAGGCAGCTTGACTTTGACATATTGAAATATCCTATTCATTCAGGTTTCAACAGGTATATTAAAGATTTGAACGAAATCTATATGACTAATTCTGCGCTATATGAACAAGACTACTCATACGACGGATTTAAGTGGTTAGTTGTAGATGACAAACAAGGTGTGACATACGCATACCTTAGAAAAAAATAATGAGCAGATCCTTGTTTGTGTATTTAATTTTTCTGATGAATATCATACAGACTATGAATATAAAAGCAACTAACAGAGTGATGCTAAGAGAAATACTCAACTCTAACTGGGACATCTATGGAGGAACTGAAAAAGAAAAATGAACAGATAATCAAATCTATCTGTGTAAAAAGAGAAGAGATATTATCAACATATGTTGATGAATTTGACAAAAGAAATGGAATTCGACAAACTTGTGCCAACAAGTGTAACTGAAAATGTCGAATATCTTCACTATGTCAAGATGAATATTCCACCATATACTGCAAGACTATTTGAACTTGTAAATGTTCAAGACTATATTAAATAATATAATTAATAATAAATGAAGGTTTTTAAATATCCTAATTTTTCTAAAAAATTCAGCAAAAGAATTTTTAGCCGATTAAGGAGGTTTATATGAAAAGAAAAAGTGCATATATTAATTGTTGAAGATGAAAAAAATATCTCAGATATATTAAAAATTCAATCTGGAAAAAGAAAGCTACGATATATCTCAAAGATTTGACGGCAAGGAAGGATTGGACTTTGCTCTAAAAAAACGAGGTAGATTTAATACTTTTGGACATAATGCTCCCATCTATGGACGGATTTGAAATTTGCAAACAAATAAGAAAGGTCAAGAACACTCCTATAATTATGCTTACTGCAAAGAAGAAGAGGTAGACAAAGTCTTAGGTCTGGAGCTTGGAGCAGATGACTATATCACTAAGCCTTTCAGCGTAAGAAGTAGTAGCAAGAGTAAAAGCAAATGTAAGAAGAGTAGAGATGATAGAAAACAGTGCAGTAGCATCTCAATTACTCAAATTTAAAGACATAGAGATAGATGTATCTAAATACATCGTCAAAGTCCGTGGTGTAGAAATAAAGATAACATTTAGAGAGTTTGAGCTACTCAAATTCTTAGCACAACATAGAGATCAGGTATATTCCAGAGAACAGCTGCTTACTATAGTATGGGAATATGAATATATAGGTGTGGACAGCGAAAGAACTGTCGATGTAACTGTAAGAAGACTTAGGGAAAAATAGAGACAGATCCTTCAAATCCTGAATTTGTAATAACAAAAAGAGGTGTAGGATACTATTTTGCAGGAATACCCGTATAGATTATGATTAATATATTTAAACTATTTAAGTAAAGGCACTTAATCAAATTATAATAAAAATATTATACTTACGCCATTAGGTGCCTTTAATTTGACTTGCATAATTTTAGATTTTATACTATAATAAAATCTCATTTTATCAAATATCTAACTGACAATAGATATCAGGACTAATAATTTTATTCATTGTTTTAAGGATGGTGTAACTTTGAACGAAGCAAGAAAACAAGCATTTATAAGAATAGGACTTATTGTAGTCGCTGTTTTACTTTCGATATTTTTAGCATTTTATATTAAGAATGTATTTTTAAAGATACCTTTTATTATCATAGCGATAGCAGGAACAGTATTTTTTTAGTAAGACTGTACATCACTTACAAGAGGAAAAAAACTCTACTTTGACGGCAAAAGTATTGGTGATAAAGCCACCAAAAAGAGCTATAGGACGCCATACAGTGATAATGCAAAAAGGAAAGGTATCAAAAAACTCTACACATACCAAAAACCTAATATGAGGTAGGCGGAAACTATGTTGTAGTATATGAAGAAAAAAATCTTTTTAACATACTTGAAGTACAAGAAATGAAAGTACAAATGGCAGGTATGAAAGCAATCAAGAAAAACCCAAAATTCAAAATGTAATATTTGAATCTACATCAAAACCCTGATAAAAACGCTAATCCTTTTTATCAGGGGTTAATTTCAGGTCATTATTATACTAATACAGCTTTATATCATCAAGTGTCTGTCCATATCTTAGGGCAGATCTCATATTTTTGAATTTTTCATCGTATATTTCGAGGGTCATCAAGAAGCTGTTTTTCCTTAGCTGTAGTTTCAAGTATATTTACTATTCCACCGTTGTTTATCACTATCCTCTTGTCTGCAATCAGTGCCAAGGTAGGATCGTGAGTTGCCATAGTACTATCTTGTCCTTTGATACAAGAAGATTAAGAGCTTTTTCTATCTATACCTGCATTTTCTATCTCATCTATCAATACTATAGGCGACTTGCTAAGAATTGCAGTATCAGCTATCATAAGTGCCCTTGACTGTCCTCCGCTTAATGATGTTATGTCAGTATCTTCTTTGAAAGTTTCTCCTGCAAGATTATTTTGCCTCTGTTATGATTTTTCAACAGTTTCATCTATATTTTCTATCAATCTGCTTTTGTGCGTGTAATTGCAAAAACTCTTTTACTTTCAAATCCATCACAAAGTTCATATTTTGTGAAAGTTGTGCAACGAGTTTATTATTTGAGGCAAATCTCTTCTTAATATCAGGTACCTCATCATTTATCAATATCTGTCTTTTTAGTAGGAGTATCTTTTGTGCCATCCACTCAATATCTTGCAAAAACCTTGACTTACCTGCTCCTGTAGGGTCCAACTATTGCTATTATCTGTGATTTTTCTATTTTCAAACTATCAAAATTTTCAGCTTCTCCAAATTTATTATACCCTGAATTAATAGTAAGCGATTTGACATCATCAGCCTCGCTAATACCCAAAAACTCCTTCATAGCTGATATATATGAGTCAAGCTCTGCAAGAAGATTTTCTTTGGTTGTAGCCTTATCCTCAAAAATACTCCGGTGAAAAATCGTTTAGGAAGTCCTCGAAGCTCTTATCCATATAATTTGTAATGTCATATTCATTCTCTTTGAAAAAATCCGTCTAAAAACGGATATCTACTTAATAATTCTCCTATTTTTTTGCATCTTAGCTCCTCATCAATCCATTTGCATTTTTCTTATATTTCCCTTTTTGATAGTCCTCGCCTATTCTTGTTTCACCTAAACAATAAGAGCATAGGGCTGTAGGCATTGGGAATCTGAGCTTCATTGATTTTACTGTAGTGATGTTTTTGTCCTCACTATATAAAAGAGTACTTAGCTCATACGCTCCTTGTCCTGTGAGTCCATTGACATTCATTGTAACTGCAGTTGGATTTACAAAAGCTTACTCTTGATAAAAATACTTCTCTTTCAGCCTGAGATACTATGTCAGACTTTGTCACCACTACAATATCAGCCATTTTGAGCATAGGTCCTATCTTTTTAGGAGTGTTTATACCTGAAAAGATTGTCTATGACACATACACCAAGTATATTTTGTATATAAGGTGAACATCTGTTGCAAAGACCTGCTGACTCTGTAATTAATACATCCAAGCCCTCATTTACTCCCCACTTTACTACTTCTTCAATATTTGACACGAAAAAGTGGTCCGGACAAAGTCCTCCTGAAAGTCCTTTCTTCACAGGTATACCTGCTTTCTCATATATTACATCATCATCTGTATATAGACAATCAAATTTTACCACTCCTGCTTTTATTCCTCTGTTTTTAATGCTTCGCAGGATTTTAATATTATACTTGTCTTTCCGGAAGACGTGCGGACCAGAAACAACTACTAAGTTCATTTTATCTCTCCATTTATGATATTTCTATTTAACTTCTTTTAAAAATTATATGCAACTTCTAAATACTCTGAGTCTATTCATAAAATTCATACTCAATTTTATTTTTATTAAACATCAACTCAGATACTGTAAATTATCGTATCTGATTATTTATTAGATTTTAGTACTATATATATTTTCTTTCTTATAATTTTTGTAACTGCAATATCTTTTTGTGAATAATGCTATCAAATATTTAATTGAAACATGTTTAATATAGACCATTAACTTAAATGAACAGTACTACCCACTGTTTATATTTAGCTTTGTATATACCTACCTATAGAAAAATATGTGTATCGACGATATTTATTTTTGCAAACACCGTAGATACACATATCGTCTTTTATAAAAGCAAACATTTCCGTAAACTCTTTAATCAATTTTTCTATATCATTATTGTAAATAAAAATCCCAACCTACCCACATATATTTTTGGTCTTCTTTTAATTTATTGTCAATCATAGGATTTGTTGAAGGGAAGTTTCCATTAAAGAAAAATCTCTCCTATTTCTTTTTGAATGTAGATAGTCATTTACAGCAGATACATTATCCCTATATGACTTACTTATCATAAATATAGGGCTAACTATTGCTCCGTCAGTTGGCCATACCGCAACTAAAGAATCATCTTGTATCATAGTAGTGAAAAAATACGGCGCAACACTTACAATAGCCTCATTTTTATTAGCCTTTACCATTTGTGACGGGTGTAGGTTTTGGTGATATGAGCGTTTTAACTTTTTAATACCTTCCATGCCAAATTTTGAGTATATTGTAAGCACTATAGCATTAAACAAGTCTAAGTCCATAAAAGGTATACTTACTCTTCCCTCAAAATCTTCACTTAGCAAATCTTCCCAAGAAGTTGGAGCTTTTCTTCCATCCAAAAGCTTGGTGTTTACTATAAATACAGCAGGTACAATTCCCATTATATTGTAGTTGCCCTTAGGATCTTTTAAATCAGCATTTTTTTCGATAAACTCTTTGTTTATATCCCTATCTTCACCTACATAGATTTTCCTGTCTATTAGAGACTTGACTCTGTCTCCAAAGAAGAATTCAAAGCCTGCTGTAGTTATTATATCAGGATACTTGCTGGAGTCATCACTGTTTAAATCCTGGACTATTGAATCTATTCCGTTACTTGCGGTTCTAAATCTGCAAATATTTCAAAATCTCTCTTTTGAGATTTTATAAAATCATCTATTGTATCTGTAAGCGGTACTCTTATAGGACAAGGCAACACACCTTTTACTGCAACATCTTTTTCGCATCATATCCCTTAAAAATTTGAGACTTATCCGTATTAAATTCATCCTTACTTTTGCAAAAAGCATTCAAATTTTTCCAAAAATAAGTCTTCATTAATTCCCTTAGAATTAAGAGCTGTTCTAAGACTTATCTGCTTACCCATTATATTTAACATAGCAGGATTGGCAAGTTTTTCAAATCCATTTGCCTTCAAAAAACTCAAGTATATTATCATCTTGTTGAACAATATCGTATATTTTGTCATCAATATTAATCATATCTTACCTCCAAATTATTGCAACTCCAGTATATATAAAATTAAATATCCTATTTTAATAATCTCTTTCACTTAGTAATTATTATACCCGATTACAAAATTTTATCGGTAACATAGGTTACTTTTTGAAAAAAATAAAAATAAAAATTATTCGTAAAATGTACTTATATAATCACTGATAAACTTACCGACCTTAGCTGAAAACTGCTCTATGTCTACGATATACAAAAATCTGATCCATACATATATCTTAGTACTTTGATGTCTTCTTGTGCCCCTGCTAAACACTATGCACATCTTTGTATTTTTCTTTTGAGTTTTTCTTACAACACTTGCAGTGTCATCTATAGCGATTTCTCCCTGATAAGGTTTTTTTGCCTTTGGTACCTATCGTGCATTACCTGAACATCAAAAGGTCTTGCATCTGTAAAAAGTATCATAAAGCTTTGTTAGCATCACTGTCTTTTTCTTCTGTTCCGATGACATCTATGGCAAGTCCGTCTCTATTGCCTCCACTGCAAAAATACTCAAAGCATTTTTCACTTTCCGGATTTTCATAGGTCTTTAGTTTTTGATTACAGTATAGTCTATGAAACTGTTGAATGTTGTAACACTATTTGGAATCTTGAGTTCTTCTAAGGCTCTGGAAATTATATAGGCCTCTACTGACAATTTTTTTCCTGTCTGTCAAGTAAAGAAGCACTTGAATCTATAACTATATCTATAAAAAACTCAGCCTGATCTCTTCTTTTTCTTTGGAAAAATATCTTGTGATCACTTAGATTTTTCAGCCCTATATATCTTTTTGTGCATCTATATTCCCACTAAAAAGATCTAATCTTCATCTTTCTTCAAACTTCATACTCTGTTTTATAAGAGATTTTATTTTTCAATAGACTTATCATATTTTTGCCTATTCATTTTGTAGTGAAGTCTGTTTTTTCATGCTCAGCCTCTATCTGTGAGCGTCTATAATCTTGTTTTATACCTTCTATATTTCCATCTGTAAAAACAACTTATATCCACTGTGTACACCTTTGAGCATATTTTTTTCTCTATTATGTCGAGCATCTGCTTATTATATATGCTCCTACCGTAATATTAGCTTATCTTTTTCAAAGTCGTCTTGAGCTTCCATTTCCTTGCCCTTATCATCTACAGTAGATGAATCTGTTGAAAAATTCTTCTCATTACACTTTCATTAGGGTTAAACTCAGACGATGTATAGTTGTCAAAACTCTTGGATTGTTTGAGTATTATTTCTTATCTCACTAATCTTAGTCAACTGCTTGTGACTCATATTTTTCTTGATTTGCCGTTTCCTCTTCAAACTTAAAGTGAAGATTTATAATCTCTTTGAATTTTTCTATAAAATCAAGAGTATTTTCACATCTTCAAATTCATATATACTATCTATCAGAGATTTGATATTATTAGGATATAGCAGATTTTGACTTAAAAATTTACTGCAATAGGCAATTTTCAAAAACATTGTACAATCTGTCTTTATTCATCCCTGTATTTAAGCTCTTGATTTTTCCTTATAATTTTTCTCTTATATTTTTATATTACTAATAAATTCAGTATTTTTTCGTAACACAGGTTGACTCTATGCACATAAAAATATATTGATTATTTTCATCATTTTTCTTTACCTTAGCCCTTATATGATTTACAAATTCAAGTATCATCTTATAATCCAGCGTATTAGTACAAACTGCCTATGATTACTGCATTATACAGTAAGTCATAGGCAAAGTATTCCTCATCTATAAAGGGTAAAATCAACATCGTAGCCATATTTGTTGGTAATTGTCCATACTATGTTGGATATTCTATTTTTGTCAAAAATATGATAGGTTTTCATCTCACACCTGTAAATTCAATTTTTCCGGCAATTTCAGATTTATCAAATCTTCAACTATCTTTCTCTCATATTCATCAAACACCTTGTTTGAAATACAAATCTTCATCGCATCCTTTGGAGATAATCCTTTTTGATAAGATTTACTGAAGTAATCATACCTCTAAGATCCACAGATTTTTGGAGATATCTGCCCGTTTTTCGCCTTTTTCTTGTAAGTCAACAAAAAAATTTGAGCAAATAGCTCTAAGTTTTTTTGTCTGATACATCATCTATACTTCCTCTAAGTATTTCCAAAAGTTCTCTCATGATTTATATCAGGCATTTGTATTACTGCAAATCTTGAAACTAAGGCCTCGTTTTAGCTCTTTTGTTCCAAAATACCCATAGTTCATAGTGGCTATGAACCTTGTAGACTCTTTCAAATCTATCTTATCATAACCTGAAATATCAATTATTCTTCTATAGTCAAGCGCAGAATAAAAGTACTGATATAGCATCATTTTTAGCCATATTAATCTCATCTAATACACTCAAAGCCTCCATATACTGCACAATTTGTAATGGAACCATTTCTAAATGTAACCTTGGAATCTTTGTAAGTGTCTCACTCCTATTAGGTCATCAGCATCCAAGAAGTTATGAAACGAAACTGTCCACTTGGGTCTTCCAAAAGCAAAAGGCAAGGTTGTCTGCAAGTACATTTTTCCCTGTCGCCTTAGTTCCTACAAGAAGAATATTTTTGCCCGTTTAAAAAGAGCGTACAGACACTGCTCCCATACTTCAATACCATAGTAAAAACTCTTGGGCTCTGAAACCCTGTTTTTCACCTTTTCATCTACCTTATAATTATTTATAAAATTTTTCAAATCCTTTAACAGACTTTCTCTTATCCCGTATTTTTCTTAATTTTTCAATCATTTTTCTCCTAATTATGTGTCATATCTTATTACTTGACTATATTTATATTAATTTTTAATATTAGATTATAGATCAAATATCCAGTATACTTTTTACAAAGCTGTAGCCGTCAACATCAACAGCTCTGACCTTTGTACCAAGTCTTTTCTCAAAGTCATCAAGAGTAATAGAGTCCAAAAAAATATCTTCATCTGATTTTAACATGACCTTTGGAATCAGCAACTCTTCTCCGAGATTTTTCCCTTTAACTGCTTTTAACAGGTCAGTTGCAGTAATAAGTCCTGCAACTGTAATAGTTTTGCCGAAAAACTCATTTTCTATCTTATATACACTTATCTTTAGGGCTCTCAAACTTAGAGGAAATATCATCAGAAAGTTTCTTGATAAACTCATATGCAGACACCCCTGTGGCAATTGATATATATCTTTTCTTAGAGTACTCTTTGACATTTTTCATCTCTTTGGTAAATTCATACTCCTGTTTGGTCATCAGCCCCACTCCGTTTTCAAGCTGTTTATAGCCCTCATACTCCTTGTGAGAAGGTCTTTTTACACCAGCCATAACATAAAATTCATCAGATAAGAATACAAATCTGGTCTTTAATTTTTCAAATAATCTTTTTGGAGCTTGTGAATGTCATCAATCAACTGACTTGAGCTTTTGTTTTATCAAATATATCCACCTTTTTCCAATTTATCACGAAACTTCGTAATACCTATGGGTACTATGGCTACGCTTTCAAGATTAGGATGAAGTTTTTGAAGGTCGTTTAAAGTATTTTTCAAGTTCTTCTTTATCATTGACATTCGGTATAAGCACTATTTGTGCATTCATATTGATATTGGCATCACTTAACCTCTTCATTTTATTGAGTATATCACCGGCATTTTTTTATTTTTTTAGCATCTTTACTCTAAGAATGGGATTTGTTGTATGCACAGAGATATTTACAGGAGATATGTGATATTTAATCATCTTATCTATTTCAGCATCACCCATATTAGTCATTGTAATGAAATTGCCTTGTAAAAATGAAAGCCTTGAATCATCATCCTTTATGTAAAGAGTCTTTTCTCATTCCTTTGAAGCTGATCTATAAAAACAAAATATACATTTGTTTCTGCAAGTCTGCACAGAATTTATAATAGGATTTTCAAATTCTATACCTAAGTCTTCATCTATTTCCTTATCTATCTCATATATTACTATTTCACCATCAATAGTTTTGAATCTCAAGCTCAATATACTCTTCAGCTATCAGATACTGATACTCTATGATATCTTGTATTTTTTTGAGAATTAATTGACAAAAAGTATATCTCCTACCTGTATGTCAAGCTCCTGTGCTATTGAGTTTTTCAGCTACTTTAGTAATTTTATTAGAAAAGTCTTTTTGCCTTTAATTCCATAATTTTCTCCAAATATCAATCTTCTTAAATCACTTATACTATATTAAATATAATTTACTCTTATTATTAAAAATAATGTAAGTTGTATTTGTAATGCTTCTATTTAATTTAGTATATTCTTACATACTACTATTGAAATTTAAGAATTACAACTTATTTTTAATACCCCTGATATTCATCAATAAATAATAATTTATTGAATTTATATTATTAGGTATTATTATTCTTTAATCTAAATTGACAAATAAAAACCTAAGATTTAAATCTTAGGGCTATAATTTTAATCATTTTAGATTGCAGTATAAGGTTCAATTCGTCAAAAAGCTATCTACATCCTTAAATTCTCTATATACGGATGCAAATCTGATATAGCTTACTTCATCTAAATCTCGAAGTTTTTCCATGACCATCTTTCCTATTTGTTTACTGCTGATCTGTCTGTCCATGGAGTTAAGAATTTGTTTTTCTATTTCATTTGCAATATCTTGAATCTGTTTGTTGCTTACAGGTCTTTTTGACATGAACGCACCAAACCACGCAGTATTTTTCCTTATCAAAAAGGTCGTGGCGTCCGTCTTTTTACCACCATTATACTTGCTTTCTTGTACCATCTCAAGCGTCGAAAATCTTCTCTTACAATCCTCACACTCTCGCCTTCTTTTTGATGGCATTTTCTTCTTCAATGTGTCTTGAGTCCATCACCCTTATATTTGCACTCTTGCAATATGGACAGTTCATAGGCTCACCTATCTCTTCTTATTATTTCTCAAAAAAATTCCGGTATATCAAGAGAAGGTTCTTTTTATCCTTTACCTTCACCTCTTCAATTTCATCTATTTCATCAGGTATATTGCTTGTATCAAAAAGATGTCGCATAGGTTTTGCGGTTCAGTAGAAAAACTTCTTTGTATTTTGTCAGACATATTTCCACCTGTCTTTTGTTCTTCTTCCTTTTGATACTCTTCAATTCCTGTAGCAATCACAACTACAGATAAATCATCTCCCATGTCTTCTGAGAAAGTATATCCTATTATGTTATGCTCAGCATGATAGTTTTCATTTTCACCGACAGTTTCATTTATAAAGTCACCTATAAGCTCAAGATCGCTTATTGTAGCTGTATCCATAGTCGAAGTTATGTTTACAAGCACTCTCTTAGCTTTTCTTATTGATGTTTCAAGCAGTGAGAAGTAACAGCCATCTTAACTGAGTCAACAGCTCTATTTTTCACCCTTTGACACGCCAAATCCCATATGACATACATTACAAACACCGTCATTTTTTTATTACTGTACTCACATCGGCAAAAATCTATATTGACCATACCTTCTTTTTATGATATCCACTATCCCCTTAACACCTTTTTCAACACTTCATTTCCTTTTGAAAAACGCTTCTTTTAAGTGTAGTTCCTTTAGGGAGATATCTCTAATATCTTATCATTAGGTATTACTATTATGGCATCAAGATGTTTTTAGTTCTTCAAGCCCATTTTCTGCCACTTCTTTCTTTTTGCACCTTCAAATCTGAAAGGCATAGTAACTATCCCTACAGTAAGGGCATTAATCTCTTTTCCTATTTGTGCAATTATAGGTGCGGCACCTGTACCTGTACCACCGCCCATACCTGCTGCTATAAATAGCATATCTGTGCCTTGTATTTCTTCTTTAATCTTATCATAGCTTTCTTCAGCAGATTTTCTTCCAACCTCCGGCCTTGCTCCTGCACCTGTACCACCTGTTAATTTTTTTCTCCAAGTTGTATCTTATTATCAGCCAAAAGAACTGTTTAATGCTTGATTATCTGTATTGGCAGAGATATATTCCACCCCGTCAACTCCATCTTCAACCATTCTGTTTACAGCGTTGCCACCTGCTCCGCCCACTCCTATTATCACTAATCTTCTGTCAGCATTACTGACTACCGATTCATACTTCATCTTGTCCTCCGATGCAACCTTTTTTTCTACAGTAAATTTGGACATTCACTAACCTACTGTGAACTGAGACCTACCATATCTTTATAACTACTAATTCTAATACATTTTCGTTAAATTGTAAATATTATTTTTAAAGTCTTTTTAATTTTTCTAATTTTTGTAACTTTTTGAAATATTTTATCCAATTGTACCCTAATTTAACCTAATTTAACCTTTAATATTAATGTCTTTAAACTAAAAACTTTTTTTGTATTTTATAATTATACAATCAATCATAAAAATACAGGATCAGTATTAAATCTCATATCAAGCGTACCACTTGTCTTTCCCTTTGTTGAAAGATTTATCAATATTTCATTTAACAATTTTGCCTTATACTCTATGTTTTTAATACTACCAAATCTCACTGTTATACCTGATTTTTGTCGTCATAGAAATGTCATCTAATTTAGTCAAATCAACATAGGATATATTTTTCAAGCAGATTCAACGAGGATACATATTTTTATAATCTTTAATATATTTTTGTAACTCTTCTTGTTCTTTTACCTTGATTACATCTTGAAGTTTTATATCCTTAACTTTGATACCATTTATAAGAGGTTTTTTTATCTTAGACTCATCTTGCACTATACTGATAGCCGTAGCATTTTTCATCTATGATTACATATCCACCTGCTACAGCTATACTGGCAACAGGTATTCTCTCATGTATAAGTATTGTTATTTCTCTTGGAAACTTCCTCTTAACAGTAGCTGATTTGATGTAGTTGTCCTTTTTCAAGATTTTTGACTTGAGAAGTGTTAATAAGATATATATTTTTCATATCTATATTAGATAGCGCTAGTATCTTATCCTTAGGTATACTTGATTGCCCTAAGATTGTAATCTTATTTACAGAGAAGTTACCTGAGAAAAAATACACATATATAATTGTTGCAAAAAATTAAAAACCACTATTGTAATTTTTTTAAAGAAAGATTTTTCATGCTTTCTACCTTTTTACTTACTCATTATCGTGTTATAAAATTACTTCACATGAATTTTTATTGTATAAGTCCTTACTGTTTTTGACATAATTGAAATATCTCAAATATTTCTTCAATTTTATCAATCAATACATCGCTATTTAGCTCATCTTCTCTTATATAAAATCCTGCTCCACTGTCCTGTATCATCTTTGCATTATATTCTTGATGATTTTCAGCAGTATATGCCTTAGGCAATACTATCATAGGCTTACCTGCAAAGGTAACTTCAGATATAGTTCCTGCTCCGGCAGAGCATATCACAAGGTCTGATGCACATACATAGTGTGCAATATCCTTTATATAAGGGAAAAGTTCAAACTTTTCATAATCAAATTCCTTTGTAGCTGTCTTGACTTGTTCGAAGAAATGTTCACCACTGACATGTATCAATCTAAATCCTTTTTTTCTCACAGTATTTTGCTACATCAAAAATTGCGTCATTAAGATTTTCAAATCCTCCCGAGCCTCCAACAGATAGAATTATCCTTTCATCTTGAGGATAAGATAGTATTTTTTTCTTGCTTCATCCTTTGATATTGAAAAAAATCCAACATTCTTATAGGATTTTCCGCTTACTATTGCATTTTTTTATAGTCATATCTCTTCATAGACTCTTCAAATCCATAAAAGATATAATCTGCTTTTTTTAGCAAGAATTTTTATTGGTCATACCCATAAATACATTTTGTTCCAATATTGCAGTTTTTATCTTCATAAGTGAAAGCCATATACACCACAGGTCCACAAACATAACCTCCTGTACCTATTACAAGGTCAGGTTTTTCTCTTTTATTATTGACCTCATCTTAGCCATAGTAACAAGAGATTTAACAGCTCTCTTCATATTTTTCAAAGCTTATTTTTTTCTTTGAAACCCTTTGATATCAATAGTTTCAAATCTGTATCCGTAACTTGGAACTATCTTATTTTTCAATTCCACCTTTTTCCACCGATATACAATACTTCTGTATCATCATTCTTACTCTTGAAATAATCGGCTATTGCAAGAGCAGGATATATATGACCTCCTGTACCTCCACCGCAAACTATCAACTTCATAGATAATCCCCTCAATATTTATCCAAACCTAATGTACTTAAGCTCACTTTTTAAATCTTAACCCTAAAATCCTCATAGTCAAATTTATATTAACATTCAACTATCTATATCATAGACATAGAATACTTAATCAAGATATAAAAATATACATAATTTTAACAGTTTTTAAATATCAAATTACATTATCAACTAATTTCTGTTCCTTGATACATTTAGCACTACGCCTATCATGAATAAAAAAACATAAGTATAGAAGTCCTCCATAACTGATAAAAGGAAGACCAACTCCTGTATTAGGAACACTTGATGTAGCAACACCTATATTAAGAAATACCTGTACTCCTATTTGTACAGCTATACCTATGACTAACATTCTGCCAAACAAGTCTTTTAGTTTGCAATGCAACACGAAACATCTTAAAAACAAGCACCATAAATATAAATATAATACACAAACTCATAAAAAAGCCGAGTTCTTCAGCTATAACAGCAAAAATAAAAGTCATTTTGAGGCTGTGAAATATAAAAAAATATTTTTGGGCACTTTTTCCAAATCCAACTCCAAAATAATCCTCCTGATGATATGGCAAAGAGAATTTGCAACTTGCCAACCCTTGCCCCTCATATCTGAAAAACGGATTTAAAAAGACTGCATCCTCTCTAATCTATATGATGCCCCCATACTCAAAACAATAGCTCCAAATCCAGCAAATATCATTAATCCAATTACATGGAGCATGTTCATCCCACCAATAAAAAGGGTTATCATACACGTCATAGCAATTGTCATAGATGCAGAAAATGATGGCTGAACCAGTATTAGAGCAATTGAACCTAACATTACTGCTAAAGGTACTGCTATACACTTAAATCGAGATATGTCTTGTCTATATTTGTCCAAAAATATGCTGTACTTACAATAATTGCAAATTTAGAATATTCGGAAGTCTGAAAAAGAAAATCCCGGTAATAATATCCATCTCCTTGCCTCGTTTATAGTTGGAAACATCAGTGTAATAGCAAGTAGGATAAAAATTAAGTCCTATAATCCCCCAAACATATTTTTTGTAGTATCTATAGTTAAAATTAATAGCTCCAATTAGAGCTGCCATGTACCCACTGCCACATACATTACCTGTGATCTCAAAAAAATGTACAGAACTTCCTTTTTCTGCCTTTTGCCTGTACGGGAACTGGCTGAGAAAATCATAACTATTCCTACTGCCACCAAAAATAAGTCAAAATCAGTATCGTCCTGTCCATCTTTGTGCGGACTTTTCTCGATTGCAAAGTCTCCATCTTAATACTCCATATTATATCTATATCTTAAATCTAAGTAGAATCTTAAAAACATATATAGTAGCCTTTTAATATTAAAACAATCTGATATTTACCCTAAAATGCATAAAATAATTATATCGTAACATAGTTTAAATAATTTTTATTATTTTGAAGATAAAAACACTGTTATTTTTAATAATTCTACTATCATATAGATAAAAAGTAAAAGCCAAAAATAGCATTTTACACATTTTTTGGATTTTTAGAATAAATATATTGATTTTTTAAAATATGTTATAAACTATGCTAAATTTCATATTAAAGAAATTAATTAATTATGAATACTTGTAAGGTATTTTATACTATTTTTAAAAGCACATATAGTTTATTGATAAAAATTAATTAATCTATTTTGAATTTGGGAGGTTTTTTTAAATGATTTTTGAAAAATCAAAAATAATATCATCAAAGACAGGCATCAACAAAGATACAATAACTTTAGAATCAGCAATAACAGATGATTTAACTCTTGACTCTATTGAAATTTTTGAGATACTCTCTGAGATAGAAGATGAATTTTCTATAGAAGTGGAAGAAGATGCATAGATAGCATCAAAACCGTACAAGACTTGGTTTCTTATGTAGAAAAACGCCTTGGAACAAGCATAAATTTCGACTTAATATAATTACTGCATACTTTACTATAAATATTGAGCTACTATAAGATTTTAATACTAAACTCTATTTAACTATGGATTTTTATCAATTCTATACTTGCAATACGCTATAGCATATCTTTAGTTAATAATCATTTAGCGTATCATATTTAATGATGTATTTCCAGTATTCTATTAGATTTTAGTATAAATATAATTTTATAAATTAGATTATTACTTAATAAATAATATAACTTTAAAAAAGTTGGAAGAAAACTTCCAACTTTTTGTATTAATACTAATATAATAATGTATTACTATATAAAAAATGATGTTCTACTACTAAAAAAACCGTTTAAATAGCCATGTACTTTTCTTACAAAAAAGTTATTGGAAATCTCTGTAATAATTATAGTAATTCAAAATAACTACTTGGCATTATAAATGGTGATTAGTATAAAAGTTTCTTAAAAAGCAGATATGCTAAAGAGCATCATAAAAGATATAATCCATAGTTTAAATAGAGTTGTGTGCAATACTTAATTATAAAAAAATGCCAAGTAATATACTGTTTTTTTACTATAAACATATTAGAATTAATTTTAGTTCTTATATATTTTTAGCTATCTTTTTTTCCAAAAGGAATCGACAAAAGCTCAGATTTTGACAATCCTCCCATGAAAAACAATTCAAATAAATATGTCGCTCCACCAAATATCATAGCTACAAGACATGCCAACTTCATATTTTTTTATAAGCATAAAGATAGATTGTATGATATGAATATGACGACTCCCATTAAAAGCTGACATAATGGCAGGCTTTAATACAGAGTCTTTCAACCTGAAATTAACTTTGAGCATCTTCTTAATGCAAAATATAATCAAGCACCATAGCTATAGAATATGCTGCTATTGTACCTATTGCAGCTCCCCTTACATTGATTGAAGGTATTGCTGTAAGCACATAGGTAAGAATCAACTTAAAGATTGATGCAATAAAAAGATTGATAACGGGTAGCATTGGTTTGCCCACAGCTTGTAATATAGCTGTAATGTCTGTAACAACGCAATCAGCACTATGGTAAATGCCATTACAAAAAGTATCTCTCCTATCGAAGAAGGCTCTTTAGGATAGAAGTTTCATTATAGGAGTCGAAAGTAGCATTACTCCTACAAAACAAGGCATAGCTATCAGATTGGACATCCTTGTACCCAAGACTATGTTTTTCTCAGGTTTTTCATATCTCTAACTACAAAACTTTCAGATACTGCCGGTACTATACTTGTGGCAATAGATATTGTAAGCGCCTGTGGTAAATTAACTATCGTCATTGCCATACCTGCATACTGGCCAAAGAGTGAATTTGCATTTGAGTAGGTAAGCCCTCCGCTCATCAATCTGGTCTTAACCATTGCCGAGTCTATGGTATTCATAAGAGGTATTACCAAAGAACCTATAATAATTGGAATAGCTATCGAAAGCATCTGTCTTATAAGTTTTGATGTATCTTCTTCTACCTTTTCATCGCAAAGCTTTATCTCTTGGGCTATCATGCGTTTATTTTTTTATAGATCAAGACTATTACTATAAATGCCGCAACTCCACCAAGTGATGCCCCAAATGCTGCACCTGCAGCTGCTACAGGCTTACCTTTTTGGCAACAGAATATAAGCAAGGAATAAACCCATGAAAACTCTTACAAACTGTTCACTAATTTGCGAAAAAGAAGTAGGTACCATATTGCCTCTACCTTGGAAATATCCTCTAAATGCATTGACACAAGGCACAATAAGAAGTGCTAATGACAAAGCTTTAATACTATGGTAGGCATTTTTGTCCTTGAGCATATCAGCTAAAAATCCTGCTCCAAAGAAAAAATATCAAGAAAGACAACACTCCCATAGAGCTTAGCATTACAAAGCTTATTCTGAATATCTTGTGAGCAGTCTTATATCTTTTGAGCTTTATCCTTTCAGCCACCATCTTTGATATTGCAGTAGGCATACCTGATGTTGATATGGCAAGTACAGCTACAAATAGAGGATACGCCGTCTGATAATATCCTATACCGTCAGATTCTATTAGATTCCCTAAGGGTATACGAAATATCGAGCCCAGTATTTTAACTACAAGATTTGAAATCGCAAGTACAAAAGTACCTTTCAAAAATGATTGTGAACTCATATTTTCTCCATATATTTTTAAAAAGTAAATATACAAAAATATTCAAAACATCAGATAATTGTACATAATATATAGAATTTTTGTCAATTTTTAAAAGAAGTAGCAATTATATAAACAAATATTATCTATATCTTTGCAAAACATCTCTAAATACTACTTACCTTCGACAAAATACAAGCAACGCTTTTTAAAAAACATCTAACTAAACCATGGCTCCGGAAAGCATGGTCAACCTAATAAATGTGATAATGTCATCTTGCCTTAGATTTATACTCATCACTTAAAGCTCCAACTTCTTCATCATTTAAAAATCCTGTATATACCGTCTTCATAGCTTTGTATAGCATTATCTATTGCTTTTTCATATCCTGTTTGTTTTTATTTTCTCTATCATTAAACCCTATCTTACCCACATCAGCATTATCTTCAATATCCTGTTCAATTAGATAATCTATAATCTTATCTTGATTAAAAATCTCTAACGCAAATACTCACAAACTCCCTTTATCAAATCATATACAACATTGATATTATCAGCTACTTTCATACTCTTTTTATTGACGACATTTTTCGTCTTCCTATTTGCTTCAAATTCACAAAAACTCTCATATTACCACCCTATTATCTATGTTGCAAATTATAACACATAGCCCTAAAAAGTTATTCATAAAATTAATAAAGAATTTAAAAACATCTTACTTCTTTATTGTATTAACTATATCTTTTATTGTCATGGATTTATTATGAAAAAGTTCCTGATTTTAGACTATTTTTCAAGATTATTTTTCCCTTATATAATCTAAAAACTCCTCTTGACATTATTATATCGTTACTGTACAAAAATATCAGCTATATCACTTGATGAAGAGTCACTTTCTATTATAACATTAACATTTGAAAATTAGTGGTTTAGTATTATCATTTTGGACTTTATTATCGTTAGCTTTTGTCTGTGTAGGTTGAGAAACTCGTAGTATTTATATTTTCGACAGATTTACTTTTCCTTAGTATCATCTGTTTTTCAGATGCTATGATATTGAGATTACTTCCCATATTTGAATTAAAATGTACTTAGGAAAAATCTGTTAATATTTATAAATAGTAGTATTGCAAATAATCAGCACAACTACAAAACCCTAAAATCAAGTCACTGATATCATATATGAAACCTTTAAAATTATTCATCCTTACATCTCCAATCTCTCTCTTATAGATTGCATAGTCCTATCAAGCTCATCACTTGCCTTAGAGCAAATTTTCAATTCACTTGACAACCGTGAAAAGCAAATCAGGATCTATCTGTTTCTTATAACGAAGCTTATGTTCAAGTGAAGCCCAAAATCCATAGCAATAGTCCTTATTTGCACTTCTACATTGACTAATTTCTTACCTTTTTGAGTAAATATAGGTGTTCTTACTATAAGATGGAGACTCCTGTATCCGCCTTCTTTAGGATTGCTGATATAGTCTTTTGCTCTATTACTTCTATATCATCCTGATTACTTATATACTCTGCCAACTTATATATGTCATCAATAAAAGAACATATTACCCTTACTCCTGCAATATCATGAAGATTTTCTTCTATTGCCTCAATCGTGATTGGTAGATTTTTCTTTTGGAGTTTTCTAGTATACTTGGCATGGTTTTTAATCCTTGTCTTTATAGTTTCTATAGGATTTCTGTCAGAAACTGATGAAAACTGTAGATTAAGCACTCTTAAACTTAGTTTCTATTTCCATTGCAGCACATTCATAATCTGCAAGCATCTGTCTTATTTGTCTTGTCTCATGTCAAGCACATCAAGTATCTCATCTATATCATACTCCTGACCGTCTTCTTTTACAAATCCAAACTCCTTAATTACAGATAGATTGTCCACTTAACCATGCTCCTTAATACTTGCTGTTGAATTCTTTGATTGCCCTTTTTATTCTGATATCAGATTCTCTTTTTGCTATATCATGACGCTTGTCATAATTTTTCTTTCCTTGACAAAGGCCTATCTCCACCTTTACCTTACCGTCTTTAAAAATATACTGACAAAGGTATTAGCGAAAATCCTTTTTGCATAGTCTGCCCCAAAAGATAATTAATCTCTGTGTAACAACAGTTTACGCATTCTCACCGGATCCACATTGAAGATATTGCCCTGTTCATAAGGAGATATATGCACTTGTTTGAGTATACACTCACCATTATCTATTGACGCATATCCGTCAGTAATGTTTATCTTTCCTTTTCTTATTGACTTAACTTCTGTTCCTTAAGCTGTATACACTGCTTCAAATCTCTTTTATATCGTAGTTGTAACTTGCTTTTCTATTTTTGCGACTGTTTTTATGCCCATGTTTCACCGTCCTTTTTATACTTTTCATCATCTCGTTTTCATATCTTTAGTTAGTCCAATTTTTTGTACAACTGTTTACAATAAAACTATCAATTAATATTTCCATTGAATACATGAAAATATGTTTTTAGTTATAAAGCAAAAATATATATGAAAAATCATATATATTTTTGAACATAGATGTTATCAAAGTAATATTATTTCCTTCTTCTATCAGCTTTATCACAATTTCATCATTTAATATATCTTTATCTTTTTGAAAATCCAATCTTCTGATTTGCACAAAAAACCCTCACTTGTCAATTCTTCACAAGCATTTTTACATCTTGCCCAATATATTTTTTTGATTTAAGCTGTCCATTATATTTCTTTAATATCTTTTTCTTTATTTGCTATTACATTGTCTATTGACTTGATATGGTCATCAGTAAGTTTTTGGATATCTTCAAGTTCTTTTTTGCCTCATCTTCTGCTATACTTCCATCTTTTTCACCTTTTTATAAGGTCGTTTGCATCTCTTCTAAGATTTTCTTTATAGCTACTTTTTGCTTGTTCTCCCATTTTTGCGCTTGTTTAACAGTTCTTTTTCTTCTTTCTTCAGTAAGTTGAGGTATGCTTATTCTTATTATCATACCGTCATTTTGTAGGATTTACCCCAAGATCTGCGACTTGTATAGCCTTTTTCTATAAGATGAAGTGAAGACTTATCCCATGGTTGTATCTGCAATGTCCTTGGATCAGGCGATGATATTGCAGCAATTTGTTTTAACAGGTGTTACAGTACCGTAGTAGTCTACAGTTACCTTTTGTCAAGCATCTTAGGATTTGCTCTACCTGTTCTTATAGTGTTGAGGTCTTCCTTTAACACAGAGATAGTCTTTTTCCATTTTTCTCATTAGTTGTCTGATATATTTTGAGTTTTTCATAATTTTTCTCCTTTAATTTACTTATTATTACTAATCAATTATAGTCCCTACTTCATTTTTTTGTCAAATACATCCGCCATATCAGTATCTCTAAGCGAAAAATACATGAAGAGGTATCTTATTATCCATACAAAAGAGTAATTGCACTTAAGTCCATGACTTTCAAATTTTGAGAAAGTACATCCATGTAGCTTAGGTGTTCGTATTTCTTCGCATCCTTATTTTCAGCCGGATCGCTGTCGTATACTCCATCTACATTTTTGGCAAGTAATAATACATCAGCGCCTATCTCAGCAGCTCTAGTGCTGCAGCAGTATCATAGAAAAATACGGACTTCCTGTACCAGCAGAAAATATCACCACTCTACCTTCCTCAAAGTGTTTTATAGCCTTCCTTCTTATGTAAGGCTCAGCTATCTGGCGCATATCAATTGCTGTTTGTACCCTTGTACTTATGCCTTGCTCTTCAGGTAAGATTGTAACGCTAACGAATTCATAACAGTGGCAAGCATACCAATATAGTCTGCCTGAGCTCTGTCCATATTTTTCCTGTTCTACCTCTAAAAATTTCCTCCTGCCTACTACTATAGCGACCTGAACTCAAGAATTTTTGATAGAAATAGACACCTTCCTTAAGACATCATCATCAAAACCAAAACCCTTATCTGCCTGACAGTGCTTCACCCACTCATCTTGAGTAAGACACGATTATATTTTTGCTTCATAAAAAGCCCCTTATAAAATAAATTATTTTCAAATTCAAGTATGTCTAATTATACCATAATTTTTAGTTACTATACAAAAGATATTTTTCATATCATTAATTTTTATTAAACCCAAAATTATTTAGAAAAATTCTTTTAATATTGGTATTTTAAATAAAATATACCTTAGATGCTAAATGCACAAGTCGATAATAAAAATATTATAGGTACTTATACCTATTTTATGGCGGTTTTTCTCTAAATTTTAATTGATTTTTATTCCGAATATAATGTATAATAAGTCCTATACTTTTTAATTTTCACATAGGTGTGATATGAGAATACAAGATGTATTGGAGAGCAAAAAAGAAGATGATAAGTTTGCATTTTTGCAAAAACATTATGAGATGATGAAGGAGTTCAAGTCAAAGAGCCAAAGAAAAGTTGATTTTGAAGAAAAATCAAAGAATGCCAACGAACAGAAAAATGCAACAGAAAAAGCAATCCAAGGAGTATGCACTGTCTTTTGGAAAAGGATGAAAGCCTTGTCAATAGCTGCAAGGATAGCAAGAGGGGAAGAAATATCAAGGGCACAAGTTGATTTTCTCAATTCCAACTATCCTGAAATGCTAAATGATGCGTCTGTAGTGAATCATAAGATTCAAAAACGCTTTTAAAGTCCTTTGATGAATCTCAAAGCAAGAAAGAAGCAGAGGCTATGCTCCAAAAATCGACTCTAAGATACTTACAATGCCTTACGGTAGTGGTGAAGACACTGTATTTGATCATGCAATGAAAATCATCAGTAAGAAAAATTATTATAGGATTTTTACAGTCATAAATTTTTATGACTGTTTTTGATTATTTTTATTAATCAGGTATTAATATCAATCATAAATAATTTTTAATAGGAGGTTTGCATATAGCAATATAATAATAGGTGCTGTAGTCTTCATCATAACAGCTCTTGCAACATACTATTCATTAAAAGGTAAGGGAAGCGACTAGCTCATCATGTAACGGTCATTGCCACTCAAATACTTGCAGTGTAAATAAAAATGATGAAAATAGCGACCTTAGGATTATTATAATAAAAAGGAGTCAAAATTGACTCTTTTTATTTATCAAATTATACTAAGCACTGTTTATAATATCATATATTAATACTAATTTCTAATAAAAATGGATAAAAATTCTCAATGCATTTATAATTAAGACATAAATTATATAACATTTTTCATTCCTATTGAAGAAAATTATCCAAAGATTAAATAGATAATAGTATAAAACTTATTGAAATAGTATTTTTAGTTTTTCAACAAGACATATTTAATATACTTGTAGGACTATTTAATTGGTTTTTTAGTATCAATATTACCACTGATATACTTAAGTTATGGGTAATATCCATATTATTTAACGCTATATTTTATTTCAATTACTATCTATTTTTCTTAAGATAGGGCTTTAAAAACTGTCCTGTGAATGACTCTTTTTACCTTTGCCACCTGCTCAGGTGTGCCTTTTTGCTATTATTTCTCCACCGTTATCTCCACCATAAGCCCCTAAGTCTATAATATAGTCACAAGATTTTATCACATCCAAATTATGCTCTATCACTACAACAGTATTTCCCATGTCTGTCAGACTTTTGCAATACTTCAATCAATTTTTGACATCATCTATATGCAGACCCGTGGTAGGCTCATCAAGTATATATAGTGTATTTCCTGTAGATATCTTGCTAAGTTCAGTTGCGAGTTTTACCCTTTGTGCCTCACCACCTGAGAGCTGTGTTGACGGCTGACCAAGTTTAATATAAGACAGACCTACCTGCATCAATGTCTCGAGTCTTCTTTTTATCCTTGTATTTGTTTCAAAAATTCAAGTGCTGTCTTGACATCCATGTCTCAATACATCTGCAATATTTTTTTATCCCTGTAAGTTACTTGTAGGGTTTTCTATTATATCTCTTTAGCATTGCACACTTCGCAAGGCACATATACATCAGGCAAAAAGTGCATCTCAAGTTTTATTATTCCGTCACCCTTACACGCCTCACATCTTCCACTCTTCACATTGAAAGAAAAATCTGCCTTTTTGATATCCCCTTGCCTTTGATTCCTTTGTCATGGCAAAGACATCTCTTATTATGTCAAATATTCCTGTATATGTTGCAGGATTGGATCTTGGTGTTCTACCCTATAGGCGACTGATCTATGTCTACAACCTTATCAACCTTATCAAGCCCCTCTATACTTTCACACTTACCTGTTTTAAGCTTGCTCTTATAAATTTTGTTAGTCGCATTTTTAAAGAGTATCTCATTGATAAGTGAGCTTTTCCCTGAACCTGATACTCCTGTTACACAGGTAAATACTCCAAGAGGAATATCTACATCTATGTTTTTGAGATTATTTTCTGGAAGCATTTTTATAGTAATATAACCCTTGTCAGTCTTTCTTCTTCTCCTTTGAAGCTCTATTTTTGACTCCTGAAAGATATTGACCTGTAATTGAGCGTTTTTCCTTTTTATATCTTCCAAAGTCCCACAGGCTACTACCTCACCACCATAAACTCCTGCGTTTGGGCCCTTATGTCGACTATATAGTCAGCCTCTTTCATCGTATCTTCTATCATGTTCTACGACTATTAGAGTATTTCCTATATCTGTTAAGTTTCTAAGTGATTTGAGTAATTTCTCGTTATCTCTTTGATGTAGACCAATAGACGGCTCATCAAGTACATAAAGCACACCTACAAGTGCAGAACCTATTTGCGTAGCAAGTCTGATACGCTGAGACTCTCCTCCTGACAATGTACCTGCCTTTTCTTGGACAAACTAAGATATTCCAAACCGACATCTTTTAAGAATGTAGCCCTTGATTTTATCTCCTTTGATTATCTCCTTAGCTATAATACTTTTCTTTTTGTTAATTTCAGTTCTTCTATATTTTTATCAAATCAGATATTGATTTATTCATACCTGTGATATATTATCTCCTCCTACTGTTACTGATAATATCTCACTTTTTAAGTCTTGCACTGTTGCAAGAAGGACAGGTCTGCTCTCACCATGTACTGACCTATCTTTTCTCTGATAAGCTGTGACGGAGACTCTGCAAATCTTCTTTCAAGATTGCATTACTCCCTCAAAAGTTGACTTGTAAGTCCTGTCGCTATCTGTAAATTTGTTGTTAGTAAATTTCAAGACTTCATCCGTACCATAGAGCAACTTCTGTTTGAAATCTTCCGCAAGTCTTTATACGGCATATCCATAGATACCTTTTTCTTGCAAGCGCCTCTATAAGCTTGAAATAATAGCCCTCTTCCTTTGCAGAGTCAGCAGTATTCCATGCACTTATAGCTCCTTGTCTAAGAGAAAGATTCTCATCAGGAATGACAAGCGATACATCAATCTTATTTAGACTGCCAAGTCCAAGACAGGTAGGACAAGCTCCTATAGGATTGTTAAAATGAAAACATAGCGGTTGTAAGATCACCCATAGCTATATCATGGTCAGGGCAGGCAAGTTTTGTAGAATATGTCAGCTGTTTATCACCTCATTACATCGACTACTATTATTCCATTTGAAAGATTGATGCTATTTCTATCGAATCTGCCAGTCTTTTTCAAGATTTTCTTTGATTATCAACCTGTCAATTACTATAGATATATCGTGCTTTTTTTATTTTTCAAGCTTGATTTCATCTTCCACAGTATAGTCAACATTGTCAATTTTTACCTCATGTATCCGTCTTTTTGATACTTTCAAGCAGCTTTTTCATGACTTCCCTTCTTAGCTCTTATCACAGGTGAAATTATTTGTATTTTTGTTCCTCTTCAAGAGTCATCACCTTGTCAACTATCTCCTGTATACTCATCTGTCTTATTTCTTTTCCACATTCAGGGCAGTGAGCTATACCCTATATTGGAAAAGAGTAATCTCAAGTAGTCATATATCTCTGTAACAGTACCTACAGTAGAGCGTGGATTGTTAGATGTTGTCTTTTGGTCTATGGATATAGCAGGTGAAAGTCCTCTATATATTCCACATCAGGTTTGTCAAGTCTACCTAAGAACTGTCTTGCATAAGAAGATAAAGACTCTACATATCTCCTTTGACCTTCAGCATATATAGTGTCAAAAAGCCAAAGACGATTTTCCTGAACCTGACAGCCCTGTAAATACTACGAGCTTATCTCTTGGTATCTCCAGATTTATATTTTTTTAAGATTGTGCTGATTTTGCACCTTTTGATTATTATTTTGTCATTCATATTTGCTCCGCTTTTTCTTACTTTTTATAATTTTGATTATTTATAAAAATCTCATTTATTTTTAATATCATCAAATTAGATGTAAAAGTCAATGACAGCATCTTTATATAGTCTGATGATTGTCTAAATTACTTATATGACAGATTATATTTTTTTATACATTTGCATTACTAAAAGATACCACGATTAATATTATTAAAACAAGTTTATATATGTTAAATATTAGTAAATTGATACCGAATTATATTTTGACAATCACGCCTAAATGTGATATAATCTTAGTTAAAGATAGATTATTATACAAGTAAATATTTTTAATTTTAGGAGGTTGAATCAGTGAACAAAAAATATGATATATTTACTTTTATCAATGTATGGCCTATTTATAGCTTTTGGTATGTGTGATGACTATGATGGTGCAAAATACCAGTACCTGTTACAAAATGGTTATATCCACTTAGGCGACAGCTGCATATTATTGGTAGCTATATTTTTCGGTAAGAGAGCAGGTTTTCTTGCAGGGGTATAGGCTCTATGCTTGCTGATATACTTAGCGGTTATGCACACTGGGCTATACCTACACTTATAATCAAATCTTTATGGGACTTGCTGCAGGATATATATCTTCTTATTCTGAGTCAAAAATCAAAAATTCATATCGCTAAATACTGTAGTTGCTTGTCTTGCATCCATATCGATAATGATATCAGGTTATTTTTATAGCATCTACTATAATGAAGGGTACAATGGCAAGTGCAATACAATCAGCATTTCCAAAATATGATTCAAGGTTTCATGGGAATCTTCGTATTCTTTTGTAATAGGTAAGGTTTTCGACAAGATAAAAGCTATCTCAATATATAAAGAAATTTCAACATTGATAATTTAAAAAGTGCCTCTACTGTTTGTAAAGGCACTTTTTTTATTTTATAGCATCTATTTATTCTATTTATAGAATCCATATTTTATAAAAACACAAGAGCAAAACTTACTCGTTGCATTTTATACCATTTTTCTAATCAAAAGTTTTATAACATAACAACCAAAACTTTCATAATGATAGTATATAATATGTTATCCCAATTAACTTATTGAAGATATTTTTCATAAATAAAAATGATAATAGTATTACATTGATTAATCAAATTACATAGATTAAGCCAAATCCAGTCAATTCTTTTCATAGCTTATCTAAAAATACTTCTCAGGCAGAGGATTTTTGAGGAAGAACATACACATTGCGCCGGGTCCTACATGTGCACCTATTGTCGATCCTATCTGCCCTAAGATGAAATTATCATCACTTAGACCAAACTCTTCTTTTATCATATCTCTAAGTGTAATCATCATCTCATCATCATCAGACTTTTCGATTAATATAGTTGATTTTTGAAAAATCTGTAGTTTCATTTCTCTGCTTTTAAGACATCAATATATCTCCTATACATTTTTCAATCCCTCACCTTATCAAAAAAGATGTAAAGAGCCGTCATCTGCATGAAGAAAAAGGCTTAATATGAAGAGTATTTGCTATTACAGCAGTTACATTTGACAGCCTTCCACCTCTTGCGAGATATTTCAAATCATCAACTGTTGCTGTAGATATCATATTTTCTTGCAAAAACTTTAAAAAGTTCAAGCAAATCATCAAATCCATGTCCCTTTTGAGCTGATATTGACAAAAGATATGCAGCATAGCCATGAGCAAACGAACATAACTTGGAATCTATAGTCTGTATCTTTTGCATCCTTATACTTTTCTTTCACTGTTTCCAGTGCCATAGCTGATGTGGCATGTGATGAAGAAAGTCCTGATGACATCACCAAACTAAGCGCAGGTATATCATTTTGGGCATAGTAAGTATATTTTTTTCTATATAATCTTTTTAATGATACCTGAGAAGTCTTATATATTACACCTTTTTCATATTTTCGTAGACTTCATCAGCAGTAATATCTATTCCGTCCCTATAGTTATTGTTGCCATCTGTAATAGGAACCGGAATTATGTCTATGTTCTGTTTTTATCAACTCTTTAGGCAAATCACAAGCACTATCTGAGATGATTTTTATTATTTTTTTCCATTATTCACCTGTTCTTACTAACTGTATTACTGATACTTTTTTTATACAAAATAAGCTAATAACTCTCACTAAATTGCAGTTTGTAATTTATTAATTATTATACCTGTTAAGCTAATTACTATACTTATGAATACATTTCAACAGGTAGAGGTTTTTTTGAGATAAAATATATATAGCGACTCAGGTCCTGTATGCACTCCTATACAAGGTCCTGTATATTGAATGCTTATCATATCCTTATCAATACCTATGCTACTTACAATTTCATTTTTCAGTTCTATTGCTGTTTGTTCATCATCTGCATTTAATATCAGCATATCAGCATTTTTATTCCTTCTTCGGTAATATCACTTTTAACCTTGTCAATGATGTATGACAGCATTTTTCTTGCTTCTTACCTTGTCTACCACCTCAAGTCTTCCATCATCTGTAACTGAAAGTATCGGTTTTATATTGAGCATATTGCCTATAAATGCTGATGCCTTTGACAGTCTTCCTCCCTTGAAAGGTACTTCAAATCTGAAACGGTAAAGAATACTCCTGTATTACTCTTGCAAAATTCAAGGACTTTGAGTATTTCATCATATGATTTTTCCATTTTGAGCAGCCATAGCCATATATTTTACAGCTATCCCCATCTCCATAGAGCAACATTTTGAATCCACTGTATATATTACTGCATCCTTATATTCTTCCTTGACCATATTTTACAGCTATTACAGATGTCTCATAAGATGAAGATATACCACTTGACATAACGACATTTATTACAGCCTATTTTCTTTTGCATACTTAGAAAATACATCAATATAGGTGTTGAGAGGAATTTGAGATGTCTTGTAAATCTCTCCGTTTTTCATATCTTCAAACACTTTTTTTGCAGTTATGTCCACATTATCCAAAAACTGCTTATCACCTAAGGTAACTATTACAGGCAAGATATGTATATCCAGCTTAGTTGCCACATCATTAGTCAATTCGCATGTACTATCTGCCACTATCTTATATTTCATAAATCTTCTCCTTAAATTATCTGTCCGCTCAATCCATCAGCACCATATTTTTTTACCTTGGCACTTACCAAGATACATAAGTTCATCGGCTTTTTTTAGTCATATCATATACATTGGTATGGGAAAGTGAAGATGTCGCACCAAATGTCACTGTAAATTTAATCTTGACTCCGTTATATTCAAAATTACTGTATGAGATCTTTTTCCTTATACTGTCCAGCACTTGAAATACTTCTCTTTGTCCCTTAACATCATAAAATAATATCAAAAACTCTTCTCCACCCCATCTTGATACAACATTGTTAGAGCCCAACTCCCTCTTGAGCACTTTTGCAGTTGAGCGTAGTACCTTATCGCCTATGTCATGACCGTAGGTGTCGTTTATATTTTTAAAATTGTCTATATCTGCAAATGATATGTAAAAATTCAGATTTATTATCTCCTACCATCTCATTCATATCATCCAATATTTCTTTCATCTTATGTCTATTGTATAGCTCTGTCAGTTCATCAGTTTCAGCTTGTTTTTATCTTATTGATTTTTGATTGATATAGTATTCTTCCATGATTTTTGACCATTTTAGCAGTCTTTCAGTAAGTAATATCATGAAAAATGAACCACCTATATTTACAAAAATAGAGCATAGTGTAATAACCCGTATTCTTCCTCTATAGAAACTGAATGTGTCAATAGAAACATCACACTATATAACACAAAATTCATCAGCGCAATAAAGTAAAACTTACCCTTTTTCTTAAAGTGAACTGTAATTGCCAATACTGACACTGAAATATACCAATTTTGAAACTCGTAATGCCACCCTAATAAAAACAGCCAAGGTGGAAAAAACTGATATTTCAAGGAAACATATAAATACAACATTGGGATCCTCTTTTTATAAAGAATCAAGCGCCCGTTCCAAATACTATAATACTTAAAATGTTATATATAATCATAGTACTTGGCATTTTTTAAAGCTATAAATAATACTTCAAATAAAATGTGTATAATGCAACCTATACAGATTACACTGAAAATATGAAGAAGCCTTGCGTTCCACATCCATAAATATCTGTCCTTAGTTCATAGTAATCTCTTACATTCCATAGTATTTACTGAAAAATTCCTTTTTATATTCTAACAAACAATCTTGTCTTATCGATTGCCGTATCTTCTCCATCATACGCAATAAGAAATATAAATTATGATAAGTTATAAGTCTTGCTCCAAGTATTTCATTTGCCTTTACAAGATGTCTTATGTAAGCCCTTGAATAATTCTTGCATACATAACAGTCACACTCGTGATCAAGAGGTGTAAAATCTTCAGCATAAGTTGCATTTCTTACTACCACCTTACCGTTTGAAGTCATTGCTGTACCGTTTCTTGCTATTCTTGTAGGAAGTACGCAGTCAAACATATCTACGCCCCCTCACCACTCCTTCAAACAAATCATCAGGAGAACCAACTCCCATGAGATATCTTGGCTTTTTCACTTGGTATTATATCCACTGTATAGTCAAGTACTTCATACATCATTTCTTTAGGCTCACCTACAGAAAGCCCGCCTATAGAGTATCCGTCAAAATCCATCTCAACAAGTTCGTTGGCAGATTCATATCTCAAATCCTCAAACATACCGCCTTGGATTATACCAAACAGTGCCTAGGTTCGAGGATTTACATTGGCTTCCTTACCAAGCTTTTGCCCATCTCGATGTACGCTTATAAGAATCTCTTTATATATTCATAACTTGCAGGATAAGGTGCACATTCATCAAATGACATCATTATATCCGAGCCAAGATTATTCTGAATAGCGATTGACTCCTCAGGTCCCATAAAGTGCTTTTGAACCGTCTAAATGAGATCTGAAAATATACTCCTCTTCCTTAATCTTCCTCAAGTCTCCAAGCGAAAAATACTTGAATCCGCCACTATCTGTGAGTATAGACCTATCCCAATGCATAAACTCATGCAAACCACCGGCTTTTTTTACTATCTCATCTCCCGGTCTTAAGTGCAAATGATAGGTATTTGACAATATTATATTCGCACCTATTTCCTTAAGTTCTCTTTTTCATTCATGGACTTTACAGTAGCATTCGTACCTACAGGCATAAATACCGGAGTTTCAAACTCATTGTGCAAAGTCTTAATCTTTCCAAGTCTTGCCTTTGGTTTGATTACATTTTTTTAGTATTTCAAATTTTAACGGCTTATTCATCAATTACCTTTCTTGTATTTATTAGATACTAATAAATACAAAGCATTTATGTCAACTAAAAATTATAATAATCTTTTAAAATTAATCAAATCTCTTAAATATTATATGAATAATATTGTATACTATAATCATATTAATTTTGTATAGTATTTATCAAATATTAAATAAAAAATAATTAGTTTTATAATAATTGCATACTTAAATTTGCTATATTGTTCATTATTTTTACTAAGTATAATTTCCTATATCAAATGCAGTAATACCCATATATTTGTATGATTAACAAAAATTATACACATTATACACAAAGTAGCAATTTATTAAAAATTTATAAAAAATAATATACCTGCGTTTTGTATATAATACGCAAGTATATTATAATATAAAAAGTACTAAATCGTCAAATACTATTCAAGCTCTACATTACCTGTATAAAGTTGATAATATGCTCCCTTTTTGAGATAGTAGTTCATCATGTGATCCACGCCTATTATTCTTCCGTTTTCAAGAACCATTATAGCATCACTGTTTCTTATTGTAGATAGCCTATGCGCTATTACAAATACAGTTCTGCCCTTCATAAGATTGTCCATTCCTTTTTGGACTATAGCCTCAGTCCTTGTATCTATACTTGATGTTGCTTCATCAAGTATTAGTACAGGAGGATCTGATATTGCAGCTCTTGCTATTGACAATAGTTGCTTTTGACCTTGTGAAAGCTCATCACCTGCATTGTTTAGCATAGTGTCATAGCCCTTTGGCAGCATATTGATAAATCCGTCAGCCTGCGCAAGTTTTTGCTGCATTTATGATATCTTCATCTGTAGCGTCAAGTCTTCCGTATCTTATATTTTCCATTATGGTTCCTGTAAAAAGATGCGTATCTTGTAGCACTATTCCAAGCGAACGCCCTCAAAGACTCTTTTTATCTTCATAAGATTGATACCGTCATATCTTATCTTACCTTCATTAATATCATAGAACCTGTTTATAAGATTTGTGATAGTTGTTTTTCCTGCTCCTGTAGCACCAACAAAGGCTATCTTTTTGTCCCGGTTTTGCATATAGAGATATATTTTTAAGCACAGGTTTGTCTTTTACATAGCCAAAAAGTCATATCTTCTATCACAACATCACCTGTAAGAGGATCATAAGTTACTGTCCCGTCACTATGAGGATGCTTCCATGCCCATTTGCCCGTCTTGTAAGGCACAGGTATAATGCCAAACTCTTCATCTTCTTCAACATTTACAAGAGTCACATAACCCTCATCATCTTCACTTTTTTCATCAAGCAATTCAAATATCCTACTTGCTCCTGCAAGGGCAGCATTAATAGAGTTGAGTTGTTGAGCAATTTGCATAAAAGGTTGAGTAAAGTTTTTGCAAACTGCATGTAAGCAGCAACTATACCTATTGTTACTCCACCTACAGAGTTTATCGCAAGGCTACCTCCCACTATGGCTGTAAGTACAAAGAATATATTACCTATATTTGAAACTACAGGTGCTATGATACTTGCATAAGAACTCGCATTTTTTTGCACTTTGGAAGAGTTCTTCATTTAGTTTTTTTCAAATTCATCTATTGTTTTTGCTCGTGGTTGAATATCTTTACAACCTTTTGCCCCTGACAATCTCTCTTGGATAAAACCTGTAAGACTTGCTAATGTTTTGTTGTTGCAACACAAAATATTTTGCACTTTTTCCCGGCTATGTTTTTTTGTGGTAAAAAGCAAGGCTATCACAACTAATACAGCAAGTACCGTAAGAATAGGTGAAAGTATAAGCATTGAAATAAAGGTAGCAACAATAGTAACTATTGAAAGCATGACCTGAGGTGTAGACTGCTCTATCATCTGTCTTAGAGCATCAGAGTCAGTAGTATAAAGCGCCATTATAGACCCGTCAGTCTGCTTGTCAAAGTAACTTATTGGCAGTGATTGCATCTTTCCAAACATTTCATCTTTTATTTTTTTAGTGTACTTTTGTCCCACATACACCATTATCCTATTGTATGTGAAACTTGCTATTACCGATGTGGCAAATACAATACCTAAGATAGTAATAGCTCTATAAAATTCTGTAAAATCTGGAGAACTCTGCCCTATAAGAGGAGTGATGTATCCGTCAATCAAGACCTTAAGTGCCAGTGATATGGATACTGTTCCCATAGCTGACAGCAATACGCAGATGACCACAACAGCAAGTTTTAATTCATTTCCTTTGAGCATATAGGCTATCAATCTTTTCAAAGTACCTGAAGAAGTTTTTATTATTCATCTGCTAATCCTCCTCCCTGTTTTTTTGGAATTCGTAGTTTTCTCTGTAGATTTGGTTATTTTCAAGCAGATTTTGTGGTGTGTCAAATCCGACCACTTCACCATTGTCAAGCACTATTATCCCTATCTGAATTTTCTATTGAAGAAAATTCTCTGAGCAATGATAATCTTAGTAGTATCCTTTAGTTGTGTGGCAAAAGCCTCTCTTATCTTGGAATCTGTCTTTGTGTCTACTGCACTTGTAGAGTCATCCAAAATCAGTATCTTAGGTTTTTTTAGCAAAGCTCTTGCTATTGTAAGTCTTTGCTTTTTGACCGCCTGACACATTGTTTCCGCCTTCATATATCTGTTCATTATACTTATCAGGAAATTTTTGGATAAATTCGTCTGCACAGGCAAGTTTACATACATATTCGACTTCTTCATCTGTAGCATTTTCATTTCCCCATCTTATGTTGTCGGCAATAGTACCTGTAAATAGCGTGTTTTTGGGAGCACCATCGATACATTATCCCTAAGAGATGCAAGATTATAATCCTTGACATTTTTTTCCACCAACTGATATCTCACCGCTTGTCACATCATATAGTCTTGGTATCAGTGAAACAAAGGTAGACTTCGCACTACCTATAGAGCCTATTACTCCTATAGTCTCACCTGATTTTTATATTTAGATTGACATTTTTAAGAGACAGCCTTTTGCTCATCATCACTATAGCTGAAATTCACATTTTTAAATTCTATAGAGCCATCTTTAATCTCTTTTTTTCACCATTTATATTTTCATCCATTGCTGGTTCTTCTTGAAGGACTTCCGTTATTCTCTTTGATTCCCTGCCTCAGCAATGATCAGTAGTACAAAAACGAAAGATAGTGCTATTACTGACATAAGTATCTGCAGTGAATATATCATAAGACTTGTAAACTGACCTGTACTAAGAGAACCGGGCTACTATCAGCCTACCGCCTCTTAAAAAACAATGCTAATACCATCAAATAAAGCACAAGTTGTATGGCAGGGTTGAAAAAGCAATATTTAGCTCAACATCTACAAACAACTCGTAAATTTTAGCAGAAAGTTTTTGAAAATTTGTTTTTTTCAAACTCTTCTCTTACATAAGCCTTTTACAACTCTTTTTGAGCCTTTACATTTTCAGCAATCATATTGTTCATCACATCATATTGTGCGTAAACAACATCAAATTTGGGAGCTGCAATACTGATTATACGATACATAATAATTATTAATGATGGTATAGCTACCAAAAATATCATTGACACCTGAGAATTAATCTTAAAAAGCCATGAAAAGCGCCGAAATCATCATTATAGGACTTCTTGCCACCATTATTATCATCATCATATATGCCATTTGCACATTGGAAATATCTGTTGTAAGTCTTGTAACAAGAGAAGCTACTTGAAAATTTATCTATATTTTTAAAAAGAAAAATTTTTGAATTCTTTTTGAATATATCACTCCTCAAATTTCTACTTTAGACCGGTAGCAGCAGTAGCTGCATATCTGGCACCTGTAGCACCGAAAAAAGTGACATCATAGCCATAACAAGAAGCAATAACCCTGTCTTAATTACATATTCCATATTTGAATTTTTTTGATACCTATATCGATGATATTCGCCATGACATAAGGTATGAGAATCTCCATTATCACCCTCAAGAGTAATGAAGAGCGGAGCTAAAAAAAGAATGTTTTTGAACTCTCTCACACAAGATAGTATCGTCTTGTTCATGCCTTTTTCCTCCTAAAAATAATACGGTATTTAAAAAAATATCAATGCAGATAAATTTCAAATACCATTTTAAAGTAAGTTAATAATTATAACATAGTCTCTAACTAAAAATACTGAGATTTTTGAATTATTAAAAATATTATTTAAATCTATTATATAAATCTAACTATATTAAAAATATATCAAATATTATACTATAACAAACAAAAATATTTTCAGTACTTTTATAATAAGTTTTATAATTTTACTTAAAAACTATTTATGACTATTATCCATAGATTAAGCATATAAAGGTATAACTGTACTAATTTTATCAATAAATCCAAAAATAATAGTATTAAATAAATATAGACAGCAATTTAATATTTTCACTAAAAAATATTGTATAATAATAACCCTTCAAATAAAAAAATCACTTAAATAATCAATTTTACTGATATGGAGTTATGTTGAGCTCTCCGTCAGCATACTCTCCCAAGAAAAATCTCACCATATCCACTATAGCCTTTTTGCGTTTATCTCGCCAAGTAGCCACTCTCATCTCTTCCCATTACATCCAATATATCAGTTTGCACCTGACCGTCTGTAATAAGAGGAAACTTAGGATTTTCTTTCACCGTCAAGTATAATTATAAACTGACCGTTTTTGTCTCTACTATAGCACGCTTTACCTTTTTAGTAGAGTAAATATTATTTGTTCTTAGCTTAAAAAGACACATCGTGAGCACTTAAGGCTGATTTTTACAGTTTTCCACATTGACAACACCCTTTATCAATTATGATACGAGCCTTACTGTCAAGTATCTGCTTTGCTTTGACATTATGAGTCTTAACCCATTTGAGTAGTAGTACAAGAGTACACCATATAGTCAAAAATCATTATATATTCTATAACCCTAATATTCTTATTATATATTACACCACCTATTATACCCCAAGTGCATAGTTTTGTATCTGGTCACTTGTCGAAGCAGGAGCAAGATTACCCTTACCTGTAATATTAATTACTGTAATAAGAGCCAAAAATCCTATGCCAAGTTTTTAATGCTACCAATAAAAAATCATTCATTCACATCCTCCTTTTATTGTAATTTCACAAAAATCATAATTGCTGTATTTTTTAAAACTGCAAACAAATCAAATAAGTCCTATAAATTTTTTTAGTATATTGATTATATCCATAGACTAAATTTCAAAACAATATATTAAAGTATCCATAAGCATAATTTATTAACATCTGATTATTTTAATGATTTATAATATCATATATTAAATTAAAATATATACTAATCACTATTTATAATGCAAGATTGTTCTTTTGGCAAATTATATGTTTTGCAGATTATCAATAATTAAAAATTTCAAGGCTTTTTGATAGGTTTTTAGTATTAGAAACAGAAAAATTTTAAAAATAAAAAACTCCTTAAAAATAAGGAGTTTTTAAATGTACAATAATTAGAGTTATAAAATAAACTGTTTCAAGAACTTATATTGTTTTTAATGCATTTCTTATTTGTAAAAGTTAAGTTAGCAATAAATAATTTTTATATACTATAATATATTATTATCTCAATATATTAAGTCTTGTCAATATTTTTCTTCCTTTTCTCTCATTATCTTCTTTTTCTTCTTCGCTCATATGGTCATATCCCATAAGGTGAAACATACTATGGCATATAAGATAACATACTTCTCTTTCAAAAACTGTGTCCGAAGTTTTTAGCCTGTTCATCAGCTTGTTCCAGTGATATTACTACATCTCCCAGAAGTTTGAGCTCTTGCTCTTTAAATTTTTTTCTCTTGTTCCAAGTCTTGTATCTCATACATCGGAAATGAAAGCACATCTGTCTTATCGTCTATATTTCTATAGTCTTTATTTATCTGTCTTATATTTTGATTATCAGTAAATGTCAGAGATACCTCATTGTCAAAAATTCAAACCTTCTTCGTCTTCACACTCGCTTATTACCTTTTCTATCATCAGCATAAGCTCATCTGTTATCTCATAGTTTTCCTGTTCATTGCTTGTCACAATATTTATCATTTGTTCACCTCTTTGGCTGTAATAAATATTATTTCGTACTTAATAACTTATAAATAATTATATACTAATACTATTTATAAGTTTACAAAATAAATATCAATAAATATGTCAAAAACCTAATTATAGTTGAATTATCTCTTTCTATAATATCCATTTTACCATAATTTTTGAATTTATTTTAATAATTTTATCATTTTTATTCATATATTTATTAATATTCATATACTTTTTGGTAGTCTGCAGTCTTTTTCTTCATGGTAGTCTTTTGCTTTTTCCTCCCCATTTTGCAGAGTCGTATGTTGTGTCTATGACATACCATGCCCCACCGATTAATACCTCGTTCCATGCATGGTAGCCATCTACCCTTTTGGCATAGCCTTTTACCAGCTTTTGCAGGTATACCTATGTCTTAGCATCGCAGCATCCATAGATGCATAGTCGTAGCAAATACCTTTATTTGTAGCAAAATGTATCATTTATCGTAGGAGAATATCCGGGTTTTACGGTATTGACCTTGTTATAGTCATATTTTGACATTTTTTTACAATATAGTCGTATATATTGTCATTATTTCCAAGACTTTTTAGCTTTTTATTGGAGGGTCTGTACTTTTGTAATCAATTATCTGAATTGACTGCAAATATACAGCGTTTTTTTATCTGTTACATTTACATTTATATTTTCACTTTTTAAGACTGAATATTGATTCCCAGTTACATTTTCCAAAGCTGTTACACTATATGTCCCGCTTCCAAATTGTAAAGGGTAATAATCTACCTTGCCGTCATTTCTAAGTGAATATGTGTATTTTGTGGTTCCCTTTTGAATTATTACCTTGAGTTTTTTTACCTTGTGCACTATGGTCTTACACCTATTACATTGCTTGTGAGCTTATCATCATGAAATGTCACCGCATAGCTACATCCTGTATATACATAAAAGTAAAAAAATATGAATAATATTGTAATTTTTCTTCATCAATTATATCATCCTTTACATAATTTTTAAGATAAAAATATTTTTACTTTTTTTGAAATCTTTTCTCTTATAATTTATTTAGTTTACTAATACAAGAAATTCTTACTTTCATCCGATTTTTGAAATTATAAAAACTATTTATCACTTTTTATTTATTTTTGATATATTCCATTTAATACTAAAAAGCAATTAAATAGCCCAAAAAAATTGTTTCAATAATTATAAAAAAATTGTGATTAGTATAAAATCTCATCTATTTTTTTATATCTGATTTATGAAGTATTATTTAAAATACTTTGATATCGTATCAGGATTTACAGCATATTTTTGCAATTTCTTCAGATATTTTCTTTTGGTTGTAAAGATCTGCTATTGAGCTGTCCATAGTCATCATACCTTGAGCTTTCCCTGTTTTGTATCATAGCATCTATCTGAGGTACCTTATTTTTCTCTATAAGATTTTTTTGATAGCAGGATTTACAAGCATAAGTTCAAATGCAGGTACTCTCTTACCGTCTGTAGTTGGTATTAGCTGTTGTGTTACTACTGCATGAAGTACGGTAGACAGCTGTATCCTTACTTGTTGTTGTTGATCAGGAGGAAATACATCTATTATTCTGTCTACAGTCTTTGATGCACTTGTCGTATGCAAAGTTGAAAGCACTAAATGCCCTGTCTCTGCAGCAGTCATTGCAATAGACATCGTCTCAAAAATCTCTCATCTCTCCTATTAATATGACATCAGGTGCCTGTCTTAGAGCAGAGCGTAGAGCTGTAGCGTAAGACTTGGTGTCTATACCTATTTCCCTTTGGTCAACTATACTTTTTTCGTGTCTGAAAAGATATTCTATAGGATCTTCAAGTGTCAAAATATGTGCTTGTCTTGTAGAGTTTATCAAAGATATTATCGATGATAATGTAGTTGATTTTCCTGAACCTGTAGTTCCTGTTACAAGTATCAGTCCTCTTGTAGTCTTATGCAAATCAAGGATGTTATTAGGTATACCGTATGAATTTATGTCCAGATTTCCAAACGCTAATACTCTTAACACCGCTGCATACGATCCTCTTTGCACATAAGCAGAAACACGAAATCTCCCTACTCCAAAAAGTGATATGGAAAAATCCTTCTCTCCGTCCCTTACAAAGTCAGCTAAATCACTTTCTTTAGTAAATATAGACTCTACCAGTTCCTTCGCCTGATCAGGCATCAGCTTTTCTTCCCCTATTTTTTCTAAGGTGTTGTTTATTTTTATTGTGGGCGGTACTCCTACACTTATAAATATATCAGACGCCTTTTTTTCCACCGCTATACGCAGTATGTCGTCAATTTTCATCAATAATCAGTTCCTCCCCTTCTGCAAAAGACGGATTTTTATATTCAAACTCCTGTACCACCTTTTTTTCCAAGATGTTATTTTTGAAAAGGTTTTTTTCTGTTCTTATCTCAGGAATTATAAGCTCAAAATAAAAAAACTTTTTTTGTCCCTTGTCATCCAATAAAAAAGTTCCTATCTTCATATTTCCATCTTTAAACAACTGTCTATCCTTATCAACGGGAAAAATTCAAAAACCGTACCGTTTAGAATTATCTCCCTGTCTTTGTCATTATTCTTTTCAATTACACTTAGCAATCTTTCAATATCTGTTTCTTGTCCTATTTTTCGTCATATTTATTGTCTTTCTTAAATTATTGGCAAATGTTTGTGCCTTTAGAATCAAGAAAGTAACAGCTTTTTGCCCATTGAAGATTTTTGTGATATCTTGTAAGATGTATATACACTCATCATACTCATCACACCGAACAAAAACAACGGTAAGGACTATCAATATGACCAATATAGACGAAATACCCTTGTGCTTATTTCTTTTTCATAATATCTTCCTTATTCCCTTAAATACCTTACTTAGTTTTGTTTATTTTTTTGCATTTTCACTGAGTTGATATCAGATATTTCAAGGCTTCTTTTTTTCTATCAAGTATATACGGTTTTAGTCTGTTTATCTTTATATTTATATTATCCAGTCCGTCCTTTGTATCCATCGTCATAGATAGTTTATACAAAGCTGCTTTCTTATCTGTTATCTTGAAATCTTCATCAAAACTTAGTGTATATCCTCCGTCTTCTGCTTCCATATTTAAAAAGAAGTTCGTCATTTGAATCTGATACACCCTCGCCTGATGAAATAAGTTCTATTATGTTCTTACTTATTCTTACAGACATATCTGTCTCATATGATCTTGTTCTTAAGTTTTTTTCGTGACTACAAGCATCTGCACCACATAAACACTTACTACGGACAGTATGGCTACGGATATTATCATTTCAGCTAATGTAAATCCGCCTCTTTTTGTCATATTTTTACACCTCTTTGTCGCTTGAGTTTTTATTCTATGTTTTGCACTGATAAGCTCATTTAAATATACTGTTACAATAAATATTTTTTTATAAATGTCATCTACTTAAAAACTATTTAAAATTTCCATAAACACATATAAATAATTTTTCAAAATGTAAATATAACTGTATTTAATTGCAGTTTATTATTATATCGAAATTTTATAGGATTTTTTATACCTAATACCTATATTGGGTTATTTTTTACTTTTCCTTAATTTTTAATAAAATTATAAATTTCATATTTATTAAATCAATATCAGCATATCAATACACAAAGGCTGATGCTTATTAAAAAAACTCGGATTTATAACTGTATTTTGATTTATAAATCTTACCATATCCATTGTCAGTAGTTATAGTTACATTAATAAGACCTCTTGCCGTTTTTTTGTAACTTCCATATCCTTTATCTTAGCAATATTAAAGCCTTCCACTTCATCTAATTTCGTACCTTTTTTTATTAGCAATTCCTTCAAAAAAATCCTTCTTTGAAATATATTATATTTTGATATATCTCTCCTTTATATTGTTCTCGATTACAACTGCATTTTTATTATCTATCGCTTTTTCAAGTATATAGATGTTTCTATTTGACTGCTTTATCTTTTGAGTCTATATATGACACTGCCAGCCTCAGGTTGTCCTTTGCAGCTGTATCTTCATGATTTTTTTCCCATAAGAAGATGCAGTAGATACAACCAAGGTAAAGGTAGATATTGAAAATATGACCAACATCAACATAACTAAGACAGTCTCTATTCTTGCTTTACCATAATGCTTTTTTTATTATTTGTCATATCTTATCTCTTTCTTATCTCTTTTTATATCTTTCTTATCTGTTTCTTCACTCATATTTCCATTTTTCATAACCCTAATATCAGGTGGCATGTTTGAGCCGTTTGCTTTGGTAATGGTAAAAAGTACGCATCATTGTTTACTATCAAACCATAATTGTCCTTAAGATATTCTATAGACGGAGGAAAACTTCCCTCAAGAGCGTAACATTCAAGTGATGTTTTTCTCACAGCTTCTTCAATTGAGTTTGTACTTTTTTTCCTGTTTATCTTCCCAAAAACCGTCTATGTTCATCATACACATTAAAATAACGGCTATCATAAAAATATGAGCGAAATAAACATAATCTTTGTGTTTTTTTCGCATAATTACCTCTCTTTTTAATAAATCTTAGTATTGTTACTTACAGTGAAGATATAATACTGATAAGTGGTGTCATTACTGTAAATAATATAACCCCCTACCAACAGTGAAAGTATTATTATAAGCATTGGCTCTATAGATGATGTTACCTTATCCATAGTCTTTTTCCACCTCAAGTTTATAGACACTTGCTACCTTTTTAAGCGAGCTTTCTATCTCCCCTGTCTTATATCCTATTCCTATCATCTTTGTAAAAAAGTGCAGGGAACAGTCCCTACTTTTTGTTATCTCTTGAGTTACATCATTTCCTTCAAGTATGTTCTCCTGAGCTTTTTAATTTTTTTCAAGAGCAAACTTTGACTCTATCGAATTTGTGTACAAAGCCAACGCATCGTCAAAGCTGTAACCTCCAGCCATCAACATAGACATGCCCATAGCAAATTTTTCAGAAAATATCTTTTTGTGACATTTCCTATAAAAGGCATATTGTACTTCCAAGCATCTGTAGATTTTTTTGTATAGATATATCCACAGATAAAAAGTCCTGCAAGTAAGATGATGATGAACAAACCGTAATTTTTAAGTCCAAGACCTATACTGATTAAAAACAGCAGTTGTATTTGGTATATCTGCTCCTATACTGTCTATAATCTCACTAAACATTGGTATTACCTTAACCACCAAAAATGTGATTACTACAAGCATAAGACCTGTCAATATCACAGGGTATATTACTGCATTTGACACCTTTTGGTTGAGTCTTTCCACCTCTTGATAATAAGCGGAAAGGTGCGAAAGTTCTTCTTCAAGATTCCCTGTATTATATGCTATTTCCATCATTCCGGTCATATACTTAGGAAATTCATCGTGTTTTTAACAGCCCTCATATATCGGCTCTCCGTTATCTACCGATTCTTTTTATTGATAAGGCTATCTTTTTAAGTGTCGGTGTACTCATCTCATCAGTAAACACCGACATAGCCTCATCAAGGGGCAGTCCGGATTTGAATATGAGCGACAGTTGATAACAAAACAGTGACAATTCGCTGTTTTGTAAGTGCATTTTTCTTCATAAAAATCAATCACTCCTATTTAATGTTTCAATTTATCATTCTTTCATACCGGTATTATATCGGAAACAATTCAAAATAAGTAAAGAGTAAATGCTAAATTAAAATTTCTTTGTATAATATTTGATTATGTTGTAAAATATATGATATAAATTTTTAGACAAAGGGAAATAAAGATGGAAAATTTTTATCCAATAAATATAAATCTTGAAAAATACTACCGTTCTTATTGTAGGCATGGGGAATGTAGGTTTTCGTAAGCTGGCAAATATTTTATCAGCCAAGAAGATAAAAAAATAGTATCAAGGGAAATATCAGATGAAAAAAATTAGAGTATATCAACGCCTATAAAAATATATCCTATGAGTTAAAAGACTATGAAAAAGTGACCTTTTGGATGCAAATATAGTATTTGCCTGTACAGATGATATCAAAGTTCAGTTACAGATAAAAGATGATATTTACTCTTCAGGTAAAATTTTTTTCTTGGCAAATTACTGTAAAATAGGCAAATATTCAAATTTTACCAATATGTCAGTCATCCAAAAAGATGACTTAGGCATAGCTGTCAGTACCTACAAAAAGACAGTGCCAAGACATTAGAGAAAATCTGGAAAAAGTGGTATGAAGATGCAAACTGTTAAAATAGCAGGTAGAAAAAAAGTAAGTTGGCAGTAATACAAACTCAAAGCGTAATTGACCTGCTCAAACAAAAATACAAGGATGTCAACTTTGAAATAGTCAAGGTAGAAACTCTCGGAGATAAAAAAATCTCAAAGAAAAAAACTCTCGAAGATAGGAACAAAAGGTCTTTTTCACCTTTGAAATAGAACAAATGCTCTTAAACGGTAGCGTGGATATGGCTGTACATTCTCTCAAAAGATATGCCTACAGATTTTATCCAAGACCTAAAGATAGGTGCCTATATCAAAAGAGACTCAAATAAAGATGTAATTGTATTTAACAAAAGACTATAACTCCATAAAAGATTTGCCTACAAATGCAAAAAAATAGGTACTTCTTCACTAAGACGGGAGGTCCAAATCAAAAAAATAGGCAAAAGACTTCGAAGTGGCAAATATAAGAGGTAACATCCATACAAGATTACAAAAAAATGAAAGAAGAAAAATTTTTGATGCCATAATACTTGCCAAATCAGCACTTACAAGACTAAATCTACAAAAATAAGCTCTTATTTGAAGAATTGCCCTTTGTATCTGCTGCAGGTCAAGGATGTATCTGTGTACAGGTCAAAAAAAGACAATGACAAGATAGAAAAATGTTGGATTTTTCTAAACGATGTTGAAACTCAAAAACTGTGTAATGGCAGAAAGAGAGTTCTTGCATACAATAGGAGGTGGCTGTCACACTCCTGTAGGAGCGTACTGTCAAAAAGTCGGGCAGTTCTATCATATAGATGCATTTGTATCATCTCTTGACGGTAAAAGGTACCTCTCATGTGAGATGAAAAAGCAAAGATAGCAGTAACTTAGGGCAAAAAAAGTGCTGAAAATTTGATATCCAAGGGTGCAAACGAGATAACAGGTCGATAATTTAAAAGCTTTAACTATAATCAAATAGATAAATTAGTCAACAAAAAAATATAGTTGCTTTTTTTATATTATGCGCAAAATAAAAACATATTTTTAAAAACACATTTACTATTTATTTTTACAGATTTAAGAGATAAAATATGAAATTAACTCTTTACTTTTTGGAAAAATATGATAGACTAAGTAGCAATGTAAATCGCAAAAGTAAAATGGAGGTGAATAAGATGGCTAATATAAAAATCTGCGGAAAAGAGAATAAGAGTAATACAAAAAGAAAAACTTTGATAAATAAGATGAGATTATCTCAAGTTAAGACTGCAGTAAAGAGATTTGAACTTGCACTTGGCGCTGGTGATATGCAACTTGCTACTGAAAAAGCTAAAATACGCTCAAAAAGAAATTGACTCAAGTAGCTGCTAAAGGAACTATCCATAAGAATGCGGCTTCAAGAAAGATTTCAAGACTAACAAAGAAATTCAATAGAGCAAATGCTCAATAATAAATTTAAGTCGGTTTGCTTTCCGGCTATTGCAGAAAAAAATTATTGAGAATCTCTGTAATGAATAACATTATTCAAAATGGCTACTTGGCATTATAAATTGTGATTAGTTTAATATGGTATTTCAATACAATTCTTAACAAAAGTTTCACATAGATTAGATAATTATACCTACTATCAACAAAAACTTGCTACAAAAAAATCATTGATTTTTATAAGCAAGTTTATTACATATTTTTATTACATAGTCTTAGGTTTATTTTTTTCTTCATTATACACTTATTATCATACATTCTCTTGTCAGCTAATTTTTATCACATCGCTTGAATCTATATTTTTTTCTACCTGTATAGACAACAGTTTCATCATAACTTGCTATACCTATGGAGATACTCACAGGAAATGAAGGATTTTGTCGTTGTACAGCCAATGCAAGATTTTCTTGAATAGACCTTGCCATTGAAAAAGACCTTATAGATGGAATTACAACACAGATAAACTCATCTCCACCGTTTCTTCCGGTAAAAGCCTTCCATATTGCTCTCCATCGCATCTCTGATTGAAAAAGCTACCATCTTGATAAGTTGGTCTCCTGCCTCATGTCCAAAGTTATCATTTGCAAATTTAAGATCATTTATGTCTATGAAGATGACAGAATAGTCTTTTTCTTTTCCACTATCCAATAGATTGAGTTTTTCTGTAAGAACTGTCTATTACTAAGCGATGTAAGATTATCTGTATAAGCAAGTTTTTTTCAAGTTGCTGTTCCTTAAGATTTCTTTTGCAAAATTGTCTTAACTTTTATACAATAAGCGGAAGTCAGCGTAATAACCAATGCAAGTATAAGCACTATAGAAAAATGCATCTTAGCAAATAATTGCATAAATACAGGGTGGCTTTCAGTTATCTGTCCTGCTATAATGATACGAATTTGCTCCATAATACCAAAAACTGCAACTACAGCAAGTCCATATCTCATAAGATAGTCAGCAGTAGTCATGAACTTTTTGCCGGGTGACAAAAGACTTAAAAAGTGATGAGAATACCATAACAATCTGTAGTGCCTGTGCCTGTCTAAGAAATGTAACATAGGTAAATCCTGTTGGAAGAAAATATAATATATTACAAACCAAAAATACTATAAAAAGCGCACTTCCTGTAGTCTCAAGATATTTTTCAATTTAGGACGCTCTGTTTCAAAGCTTGCATACAAAGGAGCTGCTGTAAATAGCAGATACATACCTATATACTCACTTATAGCATTGATATCTTCACTTGCAGTAAACATATATGCCATACCGGAATTACCGACATACCATAGCGTAATTGCAAAAAATAAGCGCCATTAACCAAGTACCTTCTTTTTGCAAAATCAAAGGTATTATAAAAAAATGTGAAAAACTATAATACCAAAAAAACGAAATTATAATTATCACACTAAAAAGCGCATAGAATGCTTCATATCCTATAATAGGAAAAAAACATAGCACTTGATTCTGACATCAGCATTGGAGGTCTGAATGTATCTTCAAGAATGCCTATAGTCGGTTTGATTACTATTTTAATCTCATCTCCGTATGCCTCAAAGGTACAGGAATAGACACTCTCAAATGCCCTATCATATGCCTTTTTATTTCTTTCTCCATACGAAGCAAGGAGTTTTTCCTTATAATATGCCTTTACAACACTACCATAGAAAAGAAATTTATAGACTGATGCTCTTTTTTAGGCTCTCATCTAGTGGCAAATTAATTGTAACTACATCATCTCTGGAATTATAGTTGAACAAGTGGGAATTAAAAGTATCAATAGTTCCATCCTTATGTTCAACATTTATCGTCATATCTGTAAGCTGTGTATAACTTTGAGGTGGAACTTTTCCAAATACATCAAAAATAAGATAAATAAATAAAATTCCCGTAATAAGAGCAGTCAATAAAATTATAAGCGCTTGGTGCTTTTTAAATAATGATTTATACCTCATACAACCTCCCAATAACCCACAACATCTCCCAAAAATCAACACTTTATTTTTAATATACTCTAATTTTCTATATATCAACATACTTAGACTCTATCAACATTACGGGGGTGGGATAGGGCATAATATCTATAACTATATCATGTCTTTTTCTTTAATAATCCCTATCTACTTTATTATACTATTTTTATCTATAATTCTACTTTTAATATATTTATAACTCTTTTTTTGCTCTTTACAGTCTTTCATCTTAAATATAATTTTACTCTACTATCTATTTGATGTATTTATATTAAGATTTTAGTTTAATTAGACAATATAAACTCCGCATAACTCTATTATAGTTTAGCATTATGAATAAATTAATAAAAATCAATACTATAATAAATTAGTGTATCAAATATTATATTGAGTATTTCAACTCCTACTAAAATCACTGTGATTTTAGTAGGAAAGTTAAGTTACATATATTTATCCGTTAAATACTCAATATAGCACAGCCTTATATTAAAAATCATTGCCCAAATACTTCCTTGGCATAACGCACTGACTCCATAGCATCCTTGCAATATCTGTCGGCTCCTATTTTCTCAGCATAAGCCTTGGTAAGCACAGCTCCACCTACCATTATCTTGACTTCTTGACTTATTTTTTCTCTTATAAGTCTGATAGTCTCTGCATATTATCCACAGTTGTAGTCATCAAGGCTGAAAGACCTACAAGATACACATTTTCTTTTTTTATAGTATCCAGTATCACATCATAGTCTACATCCTGCCTAAGTCAAATACATCATAACCGTAGTTTTCGAGAAGTACCTTTACAATATTTTTGCCTATGTCGTGTACATCTCCCTTTACAGTAGCAAGTATAATCTTTTGTTTTTCCTTTGAGGAATCTTCCATTGCTGTCATCTTTTCTTTAAGCGCATCAAAGGCTCTTGATGCTGAGTCTGCACTCATCATAAGCTGTGGTAGGAAGATTACTCCCTTTTCAAATCCTGCACCTACCTCATCAAGGGCAGGTATCAACTCAGTATTTATTATATCCAGTGGCAGATTTTCATTTAGCATATTTTTTTGCAATATTGAAGCTATCTTCCTTAAGTCCCTTTTTTATCGCTTCTTTAAGACTTATATCAGATGTCTTTACAACAGATGTTGCAACAGTAGTATCATTTGAATATTTAGCTATATAGTTTGAAGAGTTTTCATCAAAACCTGCAAGCACCATATGTGCATCATACGCCATCATCATTGAGTCACTGCCCGGATTTATTATTCCAAAATCAAGCCCACATCTTAACGCTGATGTAAAGAATGTGTGATTTATCAGCTCCCTCTTAGGAAGTCCAAACGAAATGTTAGATACTCCAAGTATAGTCTTTACACCAAGTTTTTCCTTTATCATAGACAGAGCTTTGAGAGTCTGATTTGCCGCATCCTTATCTGAGCTGATAGTCATACAGAGGATCAACTACTATGTCTTTTTTTATCTATTCCGTATTTTTTTGGCAGTCTCCACGATATTTTTTTGCTATCTTATATCTTCCTATTGCATCACTTGGTATCCCGTTATCATCTATGGTCAATGCTACAACTACAGCTCCATATTTTTTTACTATAGGAAATATTTCTTCCATTACTTTTTTCTTGCCGTTTACTGAGTTGAGCATAGCCTTTCCGTTGTAATATCTAAGTGAAGTCTCAAGCACATTTGTCTTTGCAGAGTCAATCTGTAAAGGAAGGGTGCTTATCTCTTGTATTGCTCTCATTACTGTAAGAGACATCTCCTGCTCATCAATTTCATTTAGTCCTGTATTGACATCGAGTATATGAGCGCCTTTTTTTCTTCTTGTGCTATTGCCTCTTTGAGAATATAAGACATATCCTTATTTATAAGAGCCTGTTTGAGCAGTTTTTCCTGTAGGATTGATACGCTCACCTATTATCTTAGGGCTCATCACATACCACAGTCTTGGTATATGAGCTACAAGGGTATGGTTCTTAAAAAGTAGGTGCAGTTAAAGGTAAGGTGCAAGTCTCCTCATACAGTCTTCTTATATGATCGTGAGTTGTACCGCAACAGCCTCCGACTATATTTGCTCCCATACTTACAAATTCACGCATTATCTTGCCAAAATCATCCGGCTCCATATTGAATTTTATCTCACCATTAATATTTTCAGGTATACCCGCATTTGGTTTGAGTACAAGAGGTAAAGATGAATATTGCAAGAACTCTTCCACTATGTCTTTGATATTTCTCGGATCAAGCCCACAGTTCATACCAAGTGCATCAACTCTAAGTCCCTCAAGCAAAGATATGACAGTTTTGACATCAGCTCCGTTGAGCAATCTCTTGTCATCAGAAAATGCAACAGTTGCAATTATAGGTAAATCACATACTTCCTTTGCTGCAAGAACTGCCGCCTTTAGCTCATAAGTATCTGACATGGTTTCAATAGCAATCAAATCTGCTCCTGCATCAGCACCTGTTTTTATCACTTCCTTGAATATATCTACCGCATCTTCAAAGTCTAAATCTCCGACAGGTTTGAGTAGCTTACCTCATAGGGTCCTACATCAAGAGCAATGAATTTTTCATCCCTGTCTTCAAATCTTTCCCTTGCAGCCTTTACATTTTCAATTGCAGCAACAATGAGTTTCTTATAGTCGTAATCTGTATCTTCATACTTGAGTTTATTTGCACCAAAGGTATTGGAATAAGTCACATTTGAACCCGACAAATAATACTCATAGTGAATTTCCTGTATTAATTTAGGGTTGGTGATGTTGAGTATCTCCGCAACTCTCCCTGCCTGAAGTCCTTTTTGTTGAAGTACAGAGCCCATACCCCCATCAAGATAGATAATTTTTCCTATTAAATCCCTGAATTTTTATTGTAAACACCCTTTTAACTTTTCATCCTATTTTTAAGTTTACAACTACATTATTTTGGATTTATGACTTAATTTTTCTAATTTTAATAAATATCGGTCAAAAACCCTAAATTTATTATACCTTAATATAAAAATAATGCAAATTGTAAAAATTCGGTCTCTATTAATATTATGTTTCCTTTATCTCTAAAACTACAGTTTGCATTACAAGAATTACACTTTGTTATCTGCATTTTTATTTCTAAAAATCTTCCTTAGTCAGCCCTATTATAGCTGTTACGCTTTTTGGTAGGTGTTAGCATTCCTGCATTTGTAAGCGAAAGCCCTATTTTTCTTAGGAGTATTGAGCAAGGTTACAAAGTCCTTTTGATAAGATATATTAAGATCACCATAACCAGGAGAAAAATCTTGGCTTTTACATATAGTTTTTCATCTGCATTTTCCACGACTTCCTTTTCTATCTCATCAATACATTTTTCCAAATACTCTGCTGCAATAGCTTGTAAAAACACCATAGATGTACTGTCAAGAGAACTGTATCTCCTAATTAGCAAATCTACTTCATTACCAAGTGTTATAGCCAGTAATATCACCTTGTGACAGCCATTAAGATTTTTGGTAAGTTGTTTGCTGTGAAAACTAACATTTGCAAAGTTAATTTTCTCATCTTCAAGCTTAATATCAAATATCTCATACACATATTTTACCCTTTTGCTTTAGATTTTACTTCATCTATGAGAGAATCTATCTTTTCTTCAAGCTCCGGCATAATCTTGAATTTTTCCTATAACCTGAGTATCTCCTAATCTCAGTCTTATCAAGTACCACCTTATTTATATCCATAGTATTTCCTTTTATTTATTATACTAATTTCTAATAGGAATAAGATATGATTTGTTATATATTATTTCTATTAAATTATTGATGACAGCTAAAAATCAATTAGATAACAGTATTACCAAAAATATATCACAAACTATTATCTAATGAATTTAATTTATACCACAAATTCAGATTATTAAATTTTTTTATGTTTTATTGACTTATGAAAAATGCTAATGAAATATTAGAATTTTTTTCCACAACAATATATTAAAAGACTTAATCATATTAAATATAGCTATTGATAAATACTTTCCATAGATTAAACCATAATAGTAATAATTGCAAAGTTAAGTTATTTATAGTATTATAAGCTTTTATATAATTAATTTTGTAAATGTGTAAGAAATTATTGATAGTTCTTAATTAAAAATATCTATATATTAAACTATTACTAATAACCGATTATTTTACCAATTATCTGTTTTAATCAAACATTCTATGGAATTTCAATAAACTCTATCTATATATTTAGATTTTTAACGAGGTTTTTAGTATAAGTATAGGGTGAGAATATGTATGAAGAAAAGTTTATGAAAAATGGCTCTATCCAATGCAATACGAGCCTATATACAAGATGAAGTGCCTGTAGGCTGTATAATAGTAAAAAGCGATGAAATAATTGCCTCGACATACAACACAAAAAAACGACTAACTCTGCCATAAATCACGCAGAGATACTTGCCATAGATGAGGCATCAAGAAAATTAGGGTCGCTTCATCCTTGATGACTGCGATATGTATGTGACATTGGAGCCCTGCCTTATGTGTACAGGAGCCATACTCCAAAAGCCGTATAAAAAGGTATATATTGGCGCAACAGATCAAAGTATGGGGGCATTTATCAGTAAGATACCCCTTGTAAAAAGATGAGATGATATATCCTAATAAGATTGACTACGCCTTCAAAAACCATAAGTGGATATATACTCAGCAGATTTTTAGAAAAAAATTCGTAAGAAAAAAAGGGGAAATTAGACATGAATAAATAAGCTTAATCCTAAATTCTAATAGAATAATCAATCTCTTTTTTTAAAACGCATCACTAAAAGTTTATTAACAAAAGAAAGGCAAAATAGTATCACGAGCATTAAATCTTAAAATAATGTGTAGTTAAAGACAATAAGCTATGAAGGTAGTATCTGTATATTTTTAGATGATATCTTCATAGCTTATTTATACTAATCACCATTTATAATACCAAGCTGTTATTTTGAATAACTTTAATATGTTAGATATTTTAGCTTTTTGTAACATAAATACATGGTTTTTTAAAAAGGCTTTTTAATATTATTTTTCATTTATTATTTTATTTTTGTTTTAATTTTTTTATTATTTTAATATTTTATTATATTCTTCAATCTTCAGTTCATTTACGACTTTTTCATCAGGTGTTACATATATGGTATTATTAGTCAGATATATTACCATACCAGGCTTTGCCTTTGTTTGGCTTTTTGACATTCTTTTCTTTGCGTATAGTCTACCGCACACTTTGAGAAAATCTTGCCTTGCTATAAAAACTGCAAATTATCGCTGTCTGTCTTATGGCATTGTCTGAGACCTCACCATTTTGTGCCTTTTATTATACCATGTGAGCCTGCTATATCCTTTGTGTGTAGCCACATATCGTCAGCTTTTTGCAAACTTCATAGTAAGATAGTCATTTTGATTGTTGTTTTTGCCGACGAATATCTCGTATCCGTCAGTTGAGATGAATTTCATAGGCGAAAAATCTGATGCCTTTTTCTTCTTTTTATTGTCAGATTTTCTTGGTCTTATTATACCTTGAGAAATCATCTCTTCCACTATATCCTCAAGTTCAGATTGTGAAGAGGCATTTTCTATGAAAAGCTCCAAATTGTATAGATATTCAAGCTCTTCCTTCGCATTTTCCATCTGCATTGTTAATTCTTTTCTTCCTATTTTTCATCTTATTGTATCTCTTGTACAATACTTGGATGTTTTCTGACGGACTTAGGTTTTTGTCAAGTTTTATCAGCCTTTTTCCGCCATTTTTCATCATAAAAATCATCAACTTCTATTTCCTCTTGATTTTCTCCTATCATGTAGATGTAAGCTGTGAGCAAATCAGCATCTTTCTTGTAATCTTGTGCCTTTGATGTCTCGTTTATCTCTGCAGTCTGCTTTTTCAATCTTGTTTTTCAAGCAGAGAAATCTTATTTGACACTACCTTTCTGACATCGTGGCTTTTTGATTTATCCTATCTTTCACATCTCTAAGGTAGTAAAAATCATCACAAACCTTTGAAATATCATCAAATTCCTTGATTTCATACCCATCGTACATTGACAGATATATACACGAAAAGTCCACGATATTACCAACTTCATTTTCCACAAGACAAGGCTGAATTTTTGTTATTTGCAAGTTCATTCATCAATCTTGTGAACACTCCGTAGAGTTTTTCAATCTGTATTGAGAAATCTCATTTGCAATAAGTGTAGGCTCAACACTTCCTCTATAACATATCTCCTTAGCAATAAGAGGACTCATACCACTAAAAACAGTATATAGCGCCTTGTGAATTTGCACCCTTGTACATACATTTTTTTGATGAAATCTTCAAGAGATATCTTATTTATAGGTGAGAGTTTTTCCTGTTTAGGTGGAGTCTTATAAGTCATACCTGGCAATACTTCTATAAGAGCTTACAGAAATAGGAATTTTTCTTAGCACAGTCAAGTATCTTGTCGCTTTGCTGATCAACTAAGATGATGTTGCTATGTCTTCCCATTACCTCAACAATAAGAGTCCTGGTCTTTTGCTCCTTGAGTTCATCATAGGTATCCACATCTATGAATACACTCTGTCAAATCCATCTTGTCTTATTCCTATTATTCTTCCACCTTTGCAGGTATTTTTCTAAGTACCATTAGAAAATTAGGCGCTTTAAGTGGGTTTTCCTTTTTATAATTATATGTTAAATATATTCTTGGCAGTGATGCACTGGCACTTATCAACAATTTATATAGTGCCGTTTGATGTACGAAGTGAGAGTAATATCTCATCTTTTTTTCTGCCTGAGAAATCTTATCTATCTTAGCATTTATCAGCAATTCATTTAACTGTCTCACCACAAAATGCATTGTAATTCCGTCAAAAGCCATTCTTATCTCCTACTTTTTTTATACTTCCAAATTATTCATATTTTTTTATTTATTCTTTTATTTATGCTAATTCACCTTTTTCATCCTTACAATTCCATAATTTTATATTAAATACAAATATATAGCTTTTACTTTTTTTATATTAATAATTCCCTGATTTTAATACATATTCTTTTAATAAAAATCCTGTTATTTTCACAATATAAAGGAATTTTTGCAACAAAGATAATTCATTATATCATAAAAAAATCAAATTATAAAAGCACAAATATATGACAAAAACAAAAAATCATTCATATTGTTTTGAACAATATCAAATATTTTTAATATTTTTTTAATTTTTAGACGAAAATACTTTGAATTTTTATATTTTCTATTATTATTGTTCTGTAATTTTGAAAGTGATGAATTAGCTTTTTAAAAATTTAAGCTTGACTCATATCTTGAGCCGATTTTTAAAGGGGAGCATAGAAAATGAAAAAAAGATTTATCAAGGAAAGACAAAGGATGTTTTTTTGATTTGGAAAATGGCAATTATTTGCTAAAAATTCAAAGATGATGTTACAGGAGAAAACGGAGTATTCGATCCTGGAGCAAATACTGTAGGTCTTACTATGGAAGGTGCAGGAGAAGCAGGATTGAAGCTTACAAAATTCTTCTTTGAAAAGATAAATTCTCAAGGCATCGCTACTCATTATGTAGACGCAGATATAGAAAAATAAAACAATGACCGTACTTCCTGCCACAGTGTTTGGCGAAGGTGTGGAAGTAATATGCAGATACAGGGCAGTAGGCAGTTTCCTACGCAGATATGGTAAGTACATCAAAGAAGGAGATACCTTGATGCCTATGTTGAAGTAACTCTCAAGGATGATGACAGAAACGATCCGCTAATAACAGACACTGCACTTGAAATGCTGGGTGTAATGGACAAAAACGAATATAAGATACTTGAAGATATGACTAAGAAGATAGCCAAAATAGTAAAAGATGAACTTTGCAGGCTTGGAGCTTTATGACATTAAATTCGAGTTTGGAAGAATAGGAGATGACAAGCACATAGCTCTTATAGATGAGATATCAGGTGGAAATATGAGAGCCTACAAAGACGGAAAAATATATAGAACCTCTTGAACTTGAAAGACTTATGCTTGAATAAAACAAATGAATATTTTAAATAAATATTTAGAATATTTATAATAATAAAACCCCTTATATGATTTATTTTGTCATTATAACAGGGTTTATTATATGCAAAAATTTATTTACCTCTACTTGCAAAAATCATTCCTTATATTACAAGCTGTACAGCTACCTGCTATTCCACCTATACCTGTCTCTCTAAGTGATGCCGGGTAGACAGCGTCCCACCATATCAGCAGATGTTACCACCTCTTCGAAAGGCACTACAGATTTGATACCTGCCATAGCCATATCAGCACATATCATTGCATTTACTACACCTGATGAATTTCTAAATGTACATGGATACTCTACAAGTCCAGCTACGGGGTCACAGACAAGTCCCATTACATTCAAAAAAGGCAAATGACGCCGCATGGAAGCACTGCTCCACGCTACCACCTATCATCTGTACCAAAGCACCTGCAGCCATAGCAGCTGCAGATCCGCACTCAGCCCTGACATCCTCCCTCAGCTCCGCAAATGTAAAATATCTCCCTATGATTTTACCTATGAAACTTGCAGTAAGCAATCCGTTTATCAAAGTATCATCGTCAAGGTCAAATTTTTCTTAGCAGACATAAATGCAGCCGGTAATATGCCTGATGCTCCTGCAGTAGGTGCAGCTACTATCTTACCCATAGAAGCATTAACCTCTATTGTAGAAAAAGCCATCGCCATTGCCAAAAGTAATATCCTCTCCGCAAAAAGATCTGCCATTTTTATAATACTCATTCATCTTTTTGGAAAAATCCGTCAATCATTCCCATATTTGTTACACTTTTCTTTTTCCAAATAATTTGAAGATGAGCCTTTCATTACATCGAGCATTTTTAAATTCATCTCTTATTTTTTTCTTCGCTAATCTTATTTCTCTCCTGCTCATCATGAATTGCAAGGTCAAATAGATGTATTTTATTTGTTTCACATTCCTTTATAATTTCAGATGCCGTTAATTGCATATATTCTCCTATTTTTATTTTAATAATGGATTTGTGGTTAAATATTTTATTGTTTCACATCTTTGCTATTATTAATAATCTCCTGCGATGTATTTTGTCAGTAAAAACCTCTCATTATGCAATACCTTAGCTTTTATCTCATCAGTCAGCTCCTCGCTGATTTCCACAAGCAAGGTCACTACATTCCCATTTTTCTCTGTTATCATCTTTTCTATATTGTACTCATTTTCTGCAAGTAAGGTAGATACAAAAGATATTATGCCCTTTTGCTCAGTGTATTTGAGTATCAAAGTCGGGAATGTATTGGTAAAATCTATCTTCAATCCGTCAATATCAACAATCTTAATATTGCCACCACCAATTGATGAACCTATGACATAAGACACTCTACCGTCTTCATAATACATTACCACCCTTACAGAATTAGGATGCACATCTCCCAAGTCTTCTTCTTCAAATACAAATTCTATATTTCTCTCCTTGGCAATCTCAAACGAATACTTGATATTCTCATCATCAGGCATCATACCAAGAGCTCCGCCAACAAGTGCCTTGTCTGTACCATGTCCCATATAGGTCTGTGCAAACGAACCATGAAGGTGAAATACCACCTTAGTAAAGTCTTTTTCCACATATGCCAGTCTGCCTATCCTCGCAGCACCTGCAGTATGAGAGCTTGACGGTCCTATCATTATTGGTCCCATCACCTCGAATATTCCATAGTCGGGCATATCGTCCTCCATTTCAAAAATAATTATATATTTACAAAGAATATTGTTCTATATAATATGAATTTTATTACTTTTTTTATAAGAAAAATATCATATCTTTTTGTCCTTATTTGTAAAAATCATCTCAAAAGATACAGGCAATAATCATTGATATATCAATATTTTACAGATTTCATAAGATAAAAACAGATTTTTAGTCAAAAATAAAAATGAAAAATACCAAAAATCTGTTTCATAATTATAATTTCGGATAAAAATTTTACAATATTTATCATGACAATTATATCATAATAAATACCTGATATTAAGTGTTTTTAAAAATTAATCTTATTCATCATTTTTATTATAAGTATGTATATCTTTTAGCGATATGAAAATCTGATAATAATATTTCTTAAAACTGATGTATGTTTGATAAACATCTACTGTTTTGTTGATATTATATCTGTCTTAAATATTGATTTTTGCCAAATATTTAATGCCCAGTGTTAGTAAATTCATTGAATATATATTTGTACCTGTTTAACTAATTATAATTTATATAGTTTTTATAAAAATTTTTATTTAATATTTGCAAATATATATTATAAGGAATGTCATTATAAGATTTAATATAGCTGTTTTTACAAGATAAGGAGTTTTTGTATGAAAAAGATAAAAATAGGCATAATAGGTTACGGAAACCTTGGAAGAGGTGTAGAAGAAGCGGTAAGACATAGTCAAGACATAGAGCTTAGTAGCTGTATTTACAAGAAGAGACAAGGACAGTGTCAAGACAAACGGAGCAAAGGTAGAGTCTCTTGACAATCTTGCCAACTACAAGGATGATATAGATGTATGCGTACTTTGTGGAGGCTCAGCCACAGATATATTGACACAAGCACCTGAGATTGCTAAGATGTTTAATACAGTAGACAGTTTTTGACACTCATGCAAAGGTACCTCAATATTTTGCCACTATGGATGAAATAGCTAAGAAAAGCGGAAAATTATCTATGATATCTACAGGCTGGGATCCAGGTCTATTTTCCATAATGAGAGTATTATTTGAAAGTGTCTTGCCACAAGGTGAAAAACTACACATTTTGGGGTAAAGGTATAAGCCAAGGACATTCAGATGCTATAAGAAGAATAGACGGTGTCATAGATGCAAAACAATACACAGTTCCAAAGGAAGATGTGATAAAATCTCTTAAAGACGGTGAAAAAAATCGAGATAAGTGCTACTTCCTCATATTAGAGAATGCTTTGTAGTAGCTGATGAAAATGCAGACAAGTCAGTAATAGAGCAAAAGTATCAAGACTATGCCAAACTCACTTTGAAGGCTATGAAACCATAGTTCATTTCATATCTCAAGAAGAACTCAACAAAAATCACAGCGGACTGCCACATGGAGGCAGAGTGATAAGATATGGTGCTACCAGTGAGCAAAACAACGAAGTTATGGAGTTATCACTTAATCTTGACAGCAACCCTGAATTTACAGCTTCTGTAAACATAGCTTGTGTAAGAGCCTTGTACAAGATGATACAAGAAGGTAAAAATAGGAGCTTGTACTATACTTGATGTGCCTGTAGGATATTTTTTTCTCCAAAGAGCATTGAGGAGCTAAGAGCTCATTATCTATAAAAAAATTCTGATATACTTCGCTTTATTTTAGCTATGCTAATTTCGCTTTTGTTATATTGACTGTAGTTTTCCGAATAATAATATATCAAAAATAATATACTACTAAAATTCAGAGATTTATGTATAGTCTATACTTATGATTATGTTATACTAATATCTAATAAAAAACATTGGATTTCCTTATAATAAATGACACTCTAAAACTTTATTTACAACTGAGTATAGTTTGAAATGTATCCCAAAGATATAATCCATAGTTTAAATTGAGTTTAGTATTAAATAACATATAGTCATCTTATGATCCTAAAAAGTGACTGAAAATGAAATTTCATTTTCAGCCACTTTTTGTAAAAGAATATTGAAATTATTGTAATTTAAGCTCATCAAACTTAACATCTATTATACATAGCAAATTATCATCTAAAGTATATATATCGTGGTGAGTTGTCTTATCTTCTATTTGATATTTCACCTTTACCTGTTTTTTTGAGTGTATGGACATTCATTTTTAAAAATTATATTTATAGATTTTGAGATATTTTTTTGCCAAAAATCACCTTCATCACTAAGAGACTCTATAGCCCACGCTGCATATACAGTGTTGTTGACATGATAGTTAGGATCAATATCGAAGTATCTTATGTCAAATACTTTTCTCCTTAGTCTCACTTTCAGATTTGACCTTGAGTTTCGACTTATTCATAGCTAATTTATGGTTTTTGACAATGATTCTTCATCAAAAGGATAGCCGCTATTATCTCATTTGGAATTTTTTTGCCAAAGATTTCTTTTTACAGTATCTACAACTACCCACTTAGACATACCTGTACCTATAAAGTTGTCATTGTCATCATAAATCACATAGTATCTTGTACAATAGACATTTTTTTAGTACATTTCACAAATGTTTCAACCTTTAGTGTGTTGGCATAGAGTTTTGTTACATCCATGTCTATCTGTGCCTCGTATATCACCCAAGCGAGATTTTTCTATTTAGATACATAGGATCAAAAGCCACTGTAATGAAAAAATCCTTAGTAGCAGCAGTAGACAAGATTTGGAGCATAGCAGAAAGCTTGATATTGTAATTTCTATCTACATCTCTAAAATCCACAACATGATAATCTGTATACATAAGTCATTCCTTTTCATATTAAATGCCGAGCCTATTAACTCATTGTATTATATTGAATTATAGATACTTTTTATATAATGTTAATGCTTATAGCAAATTATACTACAGTTATCTATAGCAAATATAAATTGATATTACTGCATTGTATCTTAATTAATCAATATTACTTTATAATCAAAGATATTTTTTTCTAAATTCAACTATGTAGATTTTTACTTTTTATGTTGAATTTAGCTTAAATAAGCCCTATCTACAAAAATCATAACTAAAAAGCTATTAGAAATCACCAAAACCACCGCTAAAAAATACGGTGGTTTTATGATGAAAATAGTTCTTTTTAGTTATTTTACTTCAAGTGCAACATCTTCAAGCGGATTTTTGTCCCATTTTGAAATATACTCTTGTAACAAATATGATTAGACATCCCAAAGCAAATACCAAACCTATAATATTTGACATATTAGCATCTAATTTTAGACCTTCCTTAGCTTGTAAAATATATGAACTACAGACAGCAGACATAAAAAAACTGCAGGTATTGTTGCTACCCAGCTTGCAGCCTTATTACGATATTTTACAGACATAAGTTGCTGCTGCCCAAAGAGACATCATAGCCAATGTTTGGTTTGACCATGAGAAATATCTCCAGATTACAGTATAGTCGAATCTTGATATGAAAAAATCCTAATAGCAATAGAGGTGCAGATAGAAGAAGTCTTTTTAGAATCCTGTTGGTCTATCTTAAACCAGTCAGCTATTGTAAGACGAGCAGATCTAAATGCTGTATCTCCTGATGTTATAGGACAAGCTATAACCCGAGCATCGCAAGAACTCCACCTGCTCCACCAAGTAAAGTTGTTGACATTGAGTATACTGTATTTGAGTTCCCTCCCTTAAGTTCAAGAAGAGCTTGAAGACCTGTTCCTGCTCCACCCTTATCATAGTAGAAAGCTATAGCTGCAGCAGCCCATATAAGAGCTATTATACCTTCAGCCACCATAGCACCATAAAATACCATACGACCTTGTCTTTCAGATTTTAGACAGCGAGCAATCATAGGTGATTGTGTAGCGTGGAATCCTGATATAGCACCACAGGCAACTGTAACAAACATCAACGGCCATACAGGAAGCTTATGATCAGGGATACATACTTCCAAAGTTATCCCAAAGCTCAAGCATAGGTCTTTGACCTGAATTTAAAATTGTAGCTCCACCTATACCAAGAGCCATTATGATAAGACATAGACCAAATATAGGATACAACTTTCCTATTACCTTATCTATAGGAAGAAGTGTAGCAAGGAAGTAATAAACAAGTATTACTATAGTCCAAAAACATTACATTTAGACTCTTTGGTGTCAAAAGTGCAATAAGTTGAGCAGGTCCAACCATGAAAACTACACCGACCATTATAAGAAGAACTACTGAAAATACCCTCATTACATTTGCCATTACAGGTCCAAGATATTTTCCTACTATTTCTGAAATTGATGCACTGTTGTTTCTTTCAGACATCATACCTGACAAATAGTCATGTACAGCTCCGGCAAATATAGTACCAAGCACTATCCATATATACACTATTGGTCCCCACATAGCACCGGTAATAGCACCAAATATCGGTCCAAGTCCTGCTATGTTAAGTAGCTGAATCAAAAACGCTCTTGCAGGTGACATTGGAATAAAATCTATTCCGTCCTGTTTTTCATAAGCAGGAGTCTTTCTGTCGTCCGGATTGATTATTCTTTTCAATGAAATTACCATAGATGAAATAACCGCCTATCAACAAGACAAGTCCTAAAAAGAAATGATACCATAAATCCAACCTCCTTTAAAAAAATTATTCACTGTTGGAATTAAAAATATAAATATAATAACCATGTGTAAAAATATCACCATGCCTAATTTTATCTTGTACATAGTATACTAAATTTTTGAAAATCCATACTTAAATACTGTTTAATAAGCACAACATTATCAAGCAAAATATTTATATTAAAAAGTCTATCGCTATTAATGTTGATAAAAACTATATTATTCATATTTTAGTATTTATCTATCATATATGAGATTTACTAAAAATTAACCAAATGTTTTTTTAATATTTCTCAAATAAAATTTATCTTGCCATATACTGTATCATATATTTTTTTGTATATCTATGTATTGTTTAATAAAAATTAAGCACAAATACTTTACAGCGGTATTATAATACAATTTCAAAAATATTTTCAAATTTATTTTTTTATAAGCATTTATTAATGCCATTTTTTTCCAATCATTAAACAAAGTCTATCAAAAACGGTGTAGTATACAGGTATCTAAGTACTCTATAGATTAATATAATATCAGATACATATTTCTTTTATGTAAAAATTTTTTGTTAATCAACTCTATCAAAAACTATCTGACTTCCATTTTTTTCAAATTTAACATTATACTAATATTGTCTTGTAATATCTTATAATTAAAGTTATTGAAACATTTTTATTGTTTTGACATCTCATATTTAATATTTTTTTGAATATTTAATTAATTTATATTATTAATAGACTTTTTGTCATAATCATATAAACAACTCAAAAAGTTGCCACTTGGGCAACTCATTATTTATTAAAAATTTTAAACTTATTCTATTTGAAAAACTCCAGAACTAAGGCATTGATTCTTTTTCCATCTGCCTTACCCTTCGTCTTTGGCATCAAAACACCCATTATCTTACCCATGTCTTTTTGATGATTGGGCATTGACCTGAGCTATAGCCTCTTTTATCATCTCTTTAAGCTCATCATCAGTGAGCTGCTTAGGCAGATAAGACATCAATATTTCGATTTCTTCTTTTTGTTTGGCTTATCAAATCATCTCTGCGGCTTTTAGTGAAGTCTTCCAAAGCATCGTTACTTTGCTTCAACTGTTTTGAAATTAAATCCATAACAGCATTGTCATCAAGCACCACTCTTTTCATCGACTTCCTTTTGTTTAATTGCGGCACGGATTAAGGTTACAACTGATTTCCTGACCTGTTGTTTGTTTTTCATTGATTCTTTAAGATCATCATTCAATTGGTCTTTGAGAGACATACTTTCCACCCCGTTAATATATATTTATCTAAAACTAATTATCTCTTTTTTTCTTTCTTGCCGCTTCTGCTTTTTCTTTCTCTTTACACTTGGTTTTGTCATAATGTTCTCTTTTTCTAACTTCTGACATTACTCCTGATAAAAGCACATTGTCTTTTTAAATCTTTTAAGTGCACTGTCAAGCGATTCATTTTCTTTTACTTTAACTTCAGTTGCCATCTTCTTCCCTCCCCTCAATTATCAACAAATTAGCAGATATTGAAGAAGCCTATTCAAGAAATAATAAAAATTTTAATATCGAATATTATATAGTCAAACTGAAATTTTTCAAGTATTTTTTTGACAAATGACAGTTTTATCTTTTATAATTACCAGTTATTACATAGGTTTGAAAGTTTATATTTTTACATATCTACCTAACAAACATATATTTTTATACTACTTAAAAACATATATCTACATTGTGATTTGGATTAGATATATCTTGAATTTCAGTTCAAATTATATATCGCTCTCCTCTTTATTTTTATAGTATTTTTATTGATTTTTATTTACTATGTTATACTTTTAGCGTAATTTATATCAAATGCGATGTTTTCTTGTTTTTGCGGCATTTTAGTATATAAAATAAAAATTTTTAAATTTCGGGGGCGATTGTTGAATGTCCGATATGTTGGAAATAGGAAGTATAATTAGCGGTACAGTTATTAATATTAAACCTTATGGTATATTTGTATCAATAGGAAATAACCAAAAAGGTCTTGTAGCATATATCTCAGGTATCTGATGAATACATAAAGGATATCAATCAAATCCTTAAATCCGGAGATAAGATAAATGTTAAGGTACTGAGTAATGAAGAGGGTAAAATCTCACTTTCCATCAAAGATGTACCAAAGGATCAACTTGTCTTGGAGACAAAAATGAGATGAAAAAGAGATTACCACAGGCAAAATGCCACTATTGAGGTAACTCACAAATGTCTTGCCAATAAAGAAAAAAATGGAAGACAATAGAGCTAAGTCATTTGATGAGCTGATGAAAGATTTCAACAGACAGTCAAATGATAAGGTAGTAGACATAAACAAAAAGATTGAAAAATAGATATTAATTTGCTGGGGGAGCCTAAAGGCTGAGAAAGTGAGAACTTGACTCTTGGAACTTGATACGGTTAATACCGTCGTAGGGAAGCAATATACATTCGACTTAAGAATTTTTAAGACTTTGCAACCCTGCAAGGTCTTTTTATTTTAATTATCAGGTAGATACTTAAACATGACTATATTGGAATTTAAAAATGTAAGTTTTTTTCTTATGGTTCAAAAACATAATATCAAATCTATCTTTTACAATAGACAAAGGAAAAATCTGTAAGTATAGTGGGAGTAAGTGGATGCGGAAAGACAACCATATTCAAACTTATGCTCTCACTACTTGAAAATACAGATGGTGAAATATTGTACAAAGATAAAAATATATCTACATTGACAGCCTATGCAGGATATATGCCACAAAAAGATTTGCTCTTTCCTTGGAAGAATATTAGAGATAATCTAAGCGTACCTATGGATATACAAGGTCTTAAAAAGAAGGATAAGGAAGAAAAGATAGACGAAATTCTTAAACAGATGAATCTATCAGATGTCAAATACAAATTTCCACACGAATTGTCAGGGGGTATGCGACAGAGAATATCTTTTGCAAGAACTATACTTACAGGCAGCGACTTACTACTCTTTGATGAACCTCTATCAGCACTGGACTATATCACACGAATTTCTATGCAACAATGGTTGAGCAAGAGCTTAAGTTCATATCAAGATAAGACAGCAGTATTTATCACACACGATATTGATGAGGCAATATTTTTATCAGATGAGATACTCGTGGTAAAAGACACTCCCATTACTTGTTTTGAAAAATTTCCTAAATCTCCCTAAGATAAGAACAAGACAAATGCTAGACAAAACTGAAATCTTAGATATGAAAAACCATATATTATCTTTGTTGGCGGTGAAAAATATGAAAGATAAAAATCCTACTTATAGCCATCAATATATCAATTATTGCTCTGTGGCAAATACTTGCAACTATTATTAACGCTCCCTATATTCTACCTACACCTGTTAATGTACTTCTTAAGATATGGGAGCTTAGGGCAGATACTTTTTACAGTTCACCTTCCTTACACTATGCTTATCACTTCTTTGGGACTTGGTATTTCTGTCATACTTGGCATATTATTATCAGTAATTATGGACTTTTTCCGTCTTGCAAAAATCCTCTACCCTATAATAGTATCATCTCAGACCATACCTACCATAGCTATAGCTCCACTTTTCATACTGTGGTTTGGCTACGGTATCTGGAGCAAAGGTAGTTGTAACAGTACTTATAACATTTTTTTGCAATAGTAATTAATGTGTATGACGGCTTACAATCAGCCAAAGAAGATATGAAAGAACTGCTTCTAACTTTTGGAGCAACAAAAGATACAAATTTTTCATCTTAAAAGTAAAAACAGCCCTACCCTATTTCATCTCCTCTATAAAAATGGCAATTCCTATAAGCATAATAGGAGCTGCAATAGGAGAATGGCTTGGCTCACAAATGGGACTTGGATATTTCAGCAAGAGAATGATGACTCAGCTTGACGGAGCAGGAGTCTTTGCACCTATTGTAATACTGTCCGTTGTAGCAATGTTTCTTGTATTTTTGGTAGACAAATTTGAACAAAAATTTATTAATTGGAGGGACAAAATATGAAAATATTCAAAGAATTCACGATTTTTTCTTTGTTATTTATGCTTATATGCTTAACAGCATGCGACAATTCTAATAAGACAACAAGCGACAAAGACAATACCCAAACTAAGACTGCAACCTTAGAAGAAGTAAATGTAGTACTCGACTGGTATCCCAACGCTGTACATACATTTATCTATGATGCTGTAGACAAAGGCTACTACGAAAAAGAAGGACTCAAGGTAAATATAGTATTCCTGCAAATGTAAATGACGGTATTACTCTTACTGCTGCAGGTAAGGCACAAATAGGAGTATACTATCCGCATGATGCCATACAGGCAGAGCTGACCAAAATGTCCCTATAAAAATCATAGGGCTCTATAGTCCAAAGTCCACTAAATATCGTACTTTCACTTCAAGACAAAAATATAACCTCACCTAAGGATTTTCGTAGGCAAGACCATAGGATATGGCGGAACAGTACTAAGCGAAGAGATGATAAAATCAATGATGAAAAATCAAGGAGTAGACTACAAAGACACCAAATTCTTAGATGTTGGATTTGACCTTATGAGCTCAATGACTACAAACAAAGTAGATGCAACCATAGGCTGTCTTGTCAACCACGAAGTACCTCAAAATGGAAGAAGAAGGATTTAAACTCAACTACTTCACAGTAGATCAATACGGAGTGCCTTCCTTCCCAGAGCTTGTATTCTTAGCAAGTGATGATATGCTTAAAAATAAAAAGATGTGCTTGAAAAATTCTAAGAGCATCAAAAAGGGATTTGACGATATGAAAAATCACCTGATGAAAGCCTAAAAATCCCTGCTAAATAACCAAAAACAAAGAAAAACTTCCTCTATCTGAAGCTGTGGAGAAAAAAGAGCATGGCGACCTTACTACCTGTAATGGAAAAATGAAAAAGCTAATTTCTTATCAATAAACAAGGAAGATATACAAAAAGACAATAGATTGGATGAAGAGCGAAGGAATAATAAAAAACGACATCAAAGTAGAAGATGTAGTACAAGAGCTTAGCTATTAATATTAAAAATATACTTGAAATTGTATTTTATAAAAATAGTTATACAAATTTTAAATAGTTTAGATTTTATAATATTTATATCAAAATCAATTTCAAGTATAAAACTTATATTCAAAACTAATACCAAAACCCTATAAGTCAGTGAATAATAGATTTAGCATTTTTATAATAAAGAAATCTATTTTATTATAGCTAAATCATATACTTTTTATACATAGATTAAAACAAAAGTCACTATGAACTGCTCATAAATACCTGTATATAAAATAAGGAGAATATCAAGAACATCAAAAAGATAACTTACAGCGCTATATTTATTGCAATAGGTGTAGTCTGCTCACCATTTAACATACCTCTCGGATTTGCAAAAGTGCTTTCCGATGCAACATCTTATAAAATGTAATCTGCGCAATAATACTTGGACCTATTTATGCAGTATCTTGTGCATTTGCCATATCATTTCTTCGAAATATTATGGGCATGGGTACACTGCTTGCCTTTTCCGGGCAGTATGATAGGTGCACTTTTTATCAGAATATTATACAAAAACAAATAAGATTTCACTTGCCTTTGTAGGTGAAGTAATAGGCACAGGATTAATAGGTGCTCTAATCAGCTATCCAAATAGCAACTGTTTTTATGAATAAACAAGTGGCAATGTTTACCTATGTAATTCCTTTTGGAATATCCACTCTTGTAGGCTCAATATTTGCAGTAATCTTACTCAAAGCCCTCGAAAAACCAATATTCTTGAAAAGGTGAAACAATAGAAACAGATAAAAACCATTATAATACTAAAACCGTATAAATAGCCATGTAGTTTTCTTTACAAAAGTTATTGAAAAATCTCTGTAATAAATAAAGTTATTCAAAAATAAATGCTTGGCATTATAAATGGTGATTAGTATAAATATCAAAAGCATATTTAACTGTAAATATACAATTAATTATCAAGTAATTATTTGATTTATAATTTATTTTTTTGTGTATTTCTAAAGTTTGATATATTTATAATATGTAATCCATTATTTTTTTAAATATATGTTCTTTGTATATCACATTATATAATATACTTAATAATATTGAATAAATAAATGACTCATTTTGAATTTTATGATAAAAATGTATTTTTCACATATATAGTGAATTAAAATATATAGCAAAATGATTGATGACACAATCATAATCTTTAAATACAATATACAAACTTAACTTGCTATATTTTTAGTAAAAAGTAATCACCAACTTTTGATTAAGGAGACTATATAGTGAGCAAGTACAAAAATTGTTGACCTTTTCGCAGGAGTGGGGACTCAGCTATGGCTTTTCAAAGCTGAAAGATTTTTGAAATTATCATGGCAAACGAAATAGAACAAGATATTGCAAAAGCGTACTCTTTAAATCATCCTAATGTAAATATGATTAACTGTGATATATCAAAAATTAACTAAGGACATGATAAAAGAAACTATCAAAAGACAATATCATAGATGTAGTAGTTGGAGGTCCTCCATGTCAGTCATATTCCACATTAGGAAAAAAAGACAAATGGATGATAGAGCAAACTTATTTAAACAATACAAAAGAGTTCTTAATATCATAAAAACCTAAAGCATTTGTATTTGAAAAATGTTACTGGTATTTTTGAGTATGGATAAAGGCAATCTCTTTAAAAATGTTCAAAAAGGAATTTGAAGAATTAGGATATCAGCTTAAACACAAGATTTTAAATGCTGTTGACTATGGTGTTCCGCAACAAAGAGAAAGGGTTATTTTAGTCGGCTTCTTGAATAATAATAACTTTGAATATCCTTCCCCAACTCATGGAGAGGGTTTGACACCTTATCTTACACTTAAGGATGCATTAGGGAGATTTACCTGTACTTGATAGCGGACAAACAAATAATGAATATGCAACCCAAGCAAATAATGACTTTCTTAAATTTGTAAGAATGAATGGAACTACAGTATTAGATGAGCATAGCTCTCCAAAAATGGAGAACATTTAATTAAGATTATGCAAACATTGAAAGATGGACAATCAAAAAGACGATTTGCCTGAAGAAATAAGGCCAAAGAGCGGATATGGAAATACTTATGCAAAAACTATGGTGGAATAGCCTTCTACTACTATTACCAGAAATTTTGCTTTGTCCATCATCTTCCAGATGTATTCACCCTCGAGATTCCAGAGCTATGTCTATCAGAGAAGGAGCAAGACTTCAGAGTTTCCTGATAACTATAAGTTTTATGGAAGTGACGGAATGAAACGATTGGAAATAGGAAATGCAGTACCCCTTTATTGTCTCATTGAAATAGCAAAGGCAATGCTTAAAGCACTTGATGAAAGAAAATAAAAAATCTCCCTTTACATTGACTGATGTATGAGGGGAGATTTTACTATCTATAGATTTCCATAAATATATTTTGCACTTACTAAATATACTTGTTCACCAAGAATCTTCTTAATAGAAATATTAATTTCAATCCTTAAATAATGTTTATTAATGCGTTTTTTACATTTGAAAAAGTAAAATCTTTCAGAGATTCTTGTGATACAGACAATTCATAGTCGGGCTTTCCACCATAAGGCTTATGTGATTCTATTCTTAGTGCAGGTATCTTTTTCTAAAATCAAAAATCGTATATTTTTGTGTATTAGGCGAAAGTGCAACAGCAAGTAATATACAATGATTTTTGCATAAATTCAGATATTTGTTGTCTCTTAGATGAAGTTTTTATTCCTATACCAAAAACCCTGTATAGTCATTAACTAATTCCAGACTAATTTGAAAGCCATCTTTTGTTGTAATGGTATAATCACTAGATGTTGATGTTCTTTGATTAGGCAAGATTAGTCTTGTTTTATCAGCTCCGGAATGTTGAAGAACAAATTTAGCGTTTTGCATATTTTCAATAAAATAATCTTCAAATATCCATGATGCAATAAGATCTTTTCCATACTCTATAGGAGTTCTTTTATCAGAATGATGTTGACAAGATAATAAATTTTGATATATATCAGGATAGAGTTTTTGCAGAGAAAAACATCTCCTTGAAGTATTAGAATATTTGATTTGTCATAACCTAAATTAATAGCATAGTAAAAAAAGTGGCTTATCAAGATAGTTACTTAAACCATCAAACGCTCCCATATTTTAACTTTCCTCCTCATATTTTCTAAAAATAGTTTATATGTATCAATTTCAAGAGCATCAGCAATTTTTGAATATTTTCTAAAGAAATACTTCTATTAAATCTTTCGATATCGCTAATGTATGTTCTATGAAGATTACATTTCTCCAAATTTTTTCTTGTGATACCCCATTTTTGTTCTATAAAAACGCACATTCGTTCCAAATACTTTTTAAGATATCCATCACTAAAGCCTCCTAATAATAGAATATTAAATTTCATACAAAAAGTCTACAGACAATAAGTCAATTCAATAAAATTTCTTTTATTTTTGCAATTTAATACTAAAAAACCAATTAAATAGTCATAAAAAGTATATTAAGTATGTCTTGTTGAAAACTAAAAATATTAGTTAAATAAGTTTTAATATATGACATTATAAACGGTGATTAGTATAAATTTCAATATAAAAATCTATTTGAATGTACTTGAGCTTTTTGAACATATTCTAATTAATATGATATAATACCAGTTATTAATTAATGCAAAAATAGCTTTTAAATATTGACTTTTTAAAAAGAATGATATTATATGAACAAGTTGCACATATATATTTTAATTCAGTATTACAGCTTTGAATTACTATCTTCAATTTATTATTGAATAGTTATATGCAAGATTTAGTAAATTGGCAGTTATTATTTTATTAATTGAGAAAAAATCGTGCGAATTACATAACAACTACATATATTTCAAACCCCCATACTATTAGTAAAAGATATGGCAACGCTATAAGTTTTTCTCTCAAAATGATATCAGCCATCTACAAAACCTGCATCTTTGTATATGGTTGATATTTTTATACTGACAAATATATATTAAATATAAAAAGTGGCAGACACATTGTATAAAAATTCTATATACACAACGATTAAGAAAGTAGGAATTACCATGAAAAAGAAGATGACATTAGTCATAAGCATCATATGTATCATATGCTCTTGTATCGCTTGTATACAAATATCAGGTGTTGAACAAAAGACTGAGATTAAGAACTTAGCCTACGATTTTAAAAATCTGCTGATCATATGGTATATAAAAAGAAAATGGAAAGTATGAAGCATATTTTGTCCTAAGCAATGACTACTACGGTAAGACCTTGTTAATGAGATACTATCTATTGAACGAAGCAAGAAAATTTAATATTTATGAAGGAAATGGTGCGTGCAACGCATATTATCCTAACTCTCTTATGGATAAGTTCTTATCAAAAGACTTTTACAATAGTCTTAGTCCTAAGATGAAAAATATAATATTGGATATGGATATAGATATTACTACTAAGGAAAGTATAAAAATAGGTCATATATTAAAAACTGAAAAACTAAAAAAGAAAGATATTCTTACTATCAACATATGAGATAAATGCCCTGAGAGTTCACTACGAGACACATGAAGGTATTAGACTGAAATACTTCTTAGATTCTCCTGATGGGAAAGTAAGAATTGCCTCATACTAAGAGTACAAATACTGAACCATACCCATACTGGCTTAGAACAGTAAGTAAATGGAATGACTATGATGTATCAAGTGTAACATATGCAGAAAGAGATGGAGTCCTTAAAAGCGTAGTAGGCAGTACACAGGTGGATGCTGACTTTTATGTAAGACCTATATTTTTGTGTAGAAGGCAATACTTTAGTATTTAAAAAGATATTGGAGATAAGAAACTTGGTAAAGTATATGTGATAGAGTAATGCTAAAAATCTAATAAAGTAATGAATACAATATTTTTTTAGTATTTTTTTATAGTGAAGTTTTTAAATCATACACTTTTTTTAAAAAACTATTTATCAATATTATCCATAAATCAAAAATAATAGCATAAAAATCAGGCACTTAAGTCAATCTTGTTCTTAAGTGCCCTTTTTATATACTAATCATTATTTATATTAGCAAGTATATGTTTTAAATCTACATTATACATTATGTGTATTTTCAACGATTTTATTGTGATATAGCTAGACGGCTTTTTAATGGTTTTTAGTATTACATATTACTTTGCATTACTTCATTTCTTGTAGGTAGAGAATCCATAGCTCCTCTTTGCTTGATGTTATAGCTCCTACTTTGTTGGCAAATACAAGCATCGCTCTTACTTCATTTTTCAGTTAAATCTTCAACTTTTTGCCAAGTGTGTCTAAATTGTTGAGGACAGCCCCAACAAAAAGAATCTCCTGCTCCCGTAGTATCTACAACATTGGTACGAAATGCCGGTTCATGTATATTGATACTTCCAAAGTGTGCATTTGCTCCGTTTTCCAAGGGTTACTATGATATTTTTGCACCTTTTTCCATCAAAAAAACCTTACTCCATCCTTGATAGTTTTCTCCCCTGTTACAAATTCTATCTCTTCGTCTGAGACCTTCAAAATATCAGCATACTTTATAAATTTGAGTATGGTGTTTTGTATTGTTTCTATCTTCCCATAGATGAGCCCTACATTGGTATCAAATACCACTGTCGCTCCTACGCTTTTCGCTTTTTCAAGCAGAGAAATAGTTGCATATTTCACAGGAAAAGGCATGAGATCTATAGAACCGAAATTAACATAATCATCTGATTTAAGTTCCAAGTTTTTGATATATTCTCCTCTAATAGCAAATCTGCTCTTGGCTCTCCATAAAAACTGAAATCTCTGTTGCCGTCTGAACATACTGATACAAAAAGCTATACCTGTCTTTGCCTTGTCAGTAAAGAATGTATAGCTTGTATCCACTCCATACGCCTGTAATCTTTCAAGTAAGAACTCACCGAAAGAATCCTTTCACAACCATCCCTATGAAATGTGCTTTGCTTCCAAGCTTTGATGCTGCTACAGCTACATTTGCCGGTGCACCGCCTGCCATTTTGACATAGATATCTACATCTTTCAAACTCCCTTTGCCTCAAGCGGTATGAAATCTATAAGCGCCTCTCCTATGGTAAAAAATTCTTCCCATAACAATCTCCCGTTCTCAAATTTATATATATAACTTTAACACTCTCACTTTAGCCTTTAGATACTTTACATTAGATATTGATTAAACTTATACTATCATTTTTTTAGCAATTTTTTTGTAAATACAAAAATTAAAGAGCAAATTCATTTTTAACACTTGTTTCTAACTTAACCGCTGAGAATTTCACCTTATCTACACTTGTAAACCTTACCATATCCTCATTTTTTTGTTGGAAATACTCTTGATGTAGATGTAAACTGACCGTCATTTATAAACATCTCTACACTCGATGAGTCTATGAAAATCTGCAAATCATTTAGTTTCTCAAGCTCAATCACTCTTGTAATGCCTTGATTTTCATTTATCCTATTAGCGCTGTCTCTTTTACTGTCAAAAGATTTTCATTATATTCTACCAAAAATCCCTTTGTCATCATCATAGTAAATTTTAAGCGAAAAATTTTGTTGAATTTATATCTTTTATCTCAATTAAAATCGGTGAATCTATCTCAAAAATCACAAGAGTTCATCTCATCTTGACAAATTATATAACCTTTTTAATGAATAAACAGTCTCTACAGGTCTTTGTATCAGCTTGTTATCTTCTATGCTCAATACTCTGCTTAGCGATAGACATCCGCTATAGTCCTCACTTTCATCCGTTGTGTAAGATGAGTCGGGCAGTCCCATCCATGCACAGAGCAGTACATTGTCTTTACTAAAGGAGGGTAAAGTTTTTGACTTCCTCCATATCTTCATCCCTTATAAATGCGCTTTGACAAGCGTAAAAAGTCAAACCCTCTGTCAAGCTCCTCAAATGATGAAACCGTGAAAATGTCAAATTATCAAAGTCAATATCCCCTATTATATATCCGTTTTGGAATACATTATTAAACTTATATCCATTGCTTTTTAGTCCTTGTGGCGAAAAATAAGAACACATACTTATCTCCTATTTTTGCAATATCAGGGCATTCCCACATATATCCAAAATCATCATAGCCTTCAATTCTCATCTCCCTTGAATACCCAGCTTCCTAAAATATCATCTGACACATAGACTAAGAGTCTGCCCTTTTTGTCCTTGTTTTGAGCACCAAGTATGAGATAGTAGACATCACCGTATTTTATTATCTTTGGATCTCTTTTGATGCTCTGTATAGTTCTGATGTTCTGATATAACAGGAGGATGCTTGATGTAATTTTTTTGCTGTCATACTCCGCTAATATCTGATATGGATGTCTGATGTCATTTTCATCCTTATAATTGCCTGTATATATTAGATATAACTTATCATCTTTGATAAAAGCATTACCGAGTATACTCCCCTATTGTCGTATGTAGTGTCTGTTTTTAGAGCCACACCCTCATTTTTCCAATGAATCAAATCTAACGATGATGTATGATACCAGTTTTTTGCTCCATGGTAACCACCAAATGGAAACCATTGATAAAAAAGGTGATATCTCCCTTGTAAAAACAAAAACTCGTTAGGATCGTTGAGTAGTCCTGAAAGAGGATTGATATGAAACTTTTGCATATATTTTGATTTTTTTGTACTTCTTCGTTTCTTCTTCTAATCTCATCCCTATCTTCATCTTTTTATTACTCTGTATTTTTTTCATCAAGAGATATATTCCTCATTGCGCCCCCTATGATTTTGTCTAAATCAACTGCTAATACTGTTATTAATTATATTTTTCGTCTGACCGATGAACACATCAATAATTTCATAACATCAGTATGTTGTTTATGCATCACCATAAATACTAATTTATATATTTTACTAAAAAAATAATTATATCAAAAATTGTAATATCAAATCCGTTGTCAACAGACTATTCAATAATTACATATAAAACTATTACACCAAAAGAAATTATCAGGCACTTGGATTTAAAAATTACCAAGTGCCATATATCTATTTGTCTTCGAGCATTTTGTCACTATATCCGAAAAATAAAAGGTAAGGGCAAAAAGCTACTGCACTGCTGACAAGTAATGTAAATACATAAGCAAGAAGCTGTCCATTACCTATATAAAGAGTCATTCCAGGTATAACAGTTACTGACATACCTGTACCGGCAAGGTTGAACATAGATGCCAAGAAACCTCCAACTGCACCTCCTGCCAAAGCACACACAAAAGGTCTTACAAACCTAAGATTCACTCCAAATATTGCAGGTTCTGTAATTCCAAGCGAAGCAGAAAATGCTGAAGGAAAAGCAAGAGCCTTGAGTTTTTCATCCTTAGTCTTAATACCTACCGCAAGAGTAGCCCCAGCTTGGGCAGCAGTTGCTGCAGAGATAAGTGCATTAAAAAGCATTTGAGCCGTAAGTTGAAAGTAATTGAGTTTCCAAAAATTGAATATATGGTGAACACCTGTTACCACTATTATCTGTTGTGTTCCACCAATTATTATCCCACCAATACCCATAGGAAGATTAAGCACTACTTCAGTGGCTGCAAGTACTACAGTTTCAAGAGAGTGAAATATAGGTCCTATTATAAATAGCGAAAGTACACTCATTATTAACAAAACGAAAAACGGAGTAATAAGCAAAGAGAAAGTGTCAGGTACTTTTTTCTCAAATAAAGCTCCAATTTTGAGCCTATAATACCTGTAAAAATGCAGGTAAGACAGTACCTTGATATCCTACTACAGGTATGAAGTTAAAAACAGTATTGCCTTAGCACTTCCGGATGCAACATCATAAGCATTGGGAAGTGAAGGACTGACAAGCATAAGTCCAAGTACTATTCCTATTACCGGAGAGCCTCCAAATACTCTAAATGTCGACCAGCAAACAAGGGCAGGTAAAAATGCAAACGCAGTATCAGTCAACACCTTTGTCCAAAGCAAAAAAATTGCCACTTATTGAATCTGTAGTCATACCAAAGGCAGAAAGTATACTTTCTTGAGTAAGCAGACCTCTAAGCCCCATGAAAAGCCCTGTAGCTACAAGTATCGGAATAATAGGTACAAACACATCACCAAAAGTTCTTATAGCTTTTTGATGGATTGCCCCTGTCATCTGCTGCTTTCTTATCTCTTCAGCAGATTTATCATCCTTGCTACTACTTGAAGATACAGCATCACCATAGCCGAGATTCGCTACTTCTTCAAATACTTTTGTTTACAGTACCTGTACCAAAAAATCACCTGATATTGACCTGAGTTGAAGAAAGCTCCCTTTACTCCCTCAATATTATCTACTGTATTTTTGTCTATTTTTCCTGATCCCTTACTATTACCCTGAGTCTTGTCGCACAGTGAGTAGCAGATACTATATTATCCTTACCTCCGATTGCATCCGTGAGATCTTTTAGCCACTTTTTTTGTAATCCATATTAACCTCCGTTTCAAAAACTCCAAAGTCTGACACTAATACCTTTAAAAGTCAATATCCATTAAAATCTAATCAAATCAATGATAATTTTACCCATACATTAGCAACACAATTATTTAATTGAATTCATAAATATATGATAGTGCTTAAAAGCTTAGATATTTATGATAATTTTAGCAGGACTTCAATGAAAATATAAAGGTTGGAGTATGGCTTGCCCAAAAATAATTAAGTTAAAAATAATTACTTAAAAATTTATCTATGTGTTAATTATTCACTTTTTTTAAAATCTTTTAAAACCAATGTTTTGCAATTTATTCTTCCATATTATTCTTTTATATAATTAACTTGCTTAAATTGTAATAAATATGCAAAAAATATAATAGATACTTGACTAATCTACTTTTTAAAACTTAATGAAAAATAACTTACTTTTTATAAAATTAACAGTTACTCCAACTTCAACTTGTAAACAAATTTATAAATCATAATAATCTATAACAAATAATGCAAAATATCATCATTATATTAAATATACATACGAGATGTTGTATGAAAAAATATATTCGTAATAAGACTAAGAAAAATGAAATTTTTTTAAAAAATTAGTTGACATTATAAAAAAATAAGAGTATAATAAAATTATTAGCACTCTTTGTTATTGAGTGCTAATAAAAATGAAGAGTTAAATTATTTTATTAAAAGCTATGCTAAGAGCTTTTGAAATCTAAGATTTGACACTAATTATCAAGAAAAACTGACAGATGCTATTGTTACACAAGTGTTATTACAGTTAAACTCTTGATTATCTATCATCAGATAGATATTAGTACAGACATAGATTTAAACAGCTCTCAATTAAAATAGAAAATAATAAATACAAAATACAACTATGATAACAGGAGGTAAGACTATGAATATGGATAAATTTACACAAAAATCTACAAGCGCCATTATGGATGCACAAAATCTTGCTCTTACAAACAACAATCAAGAAGTGGACTCAATCCATCTTCTCAAGGCTCTATTATTACAAGAAGACGGTATTATATCTAAGATATTACAACTGATGAATGTAGATACAGCATCACTTATAGACGAAACGGAATCTGTAATTTCAAACTACCTAAGGTATCAGGAAGCACAGTAAATAATGTATATGCCTCAAGGAAGTTTTCTTCGTTACTTGCAAATGCTGAAAAGGAAAGAGTAGACTTCAAGGACGAATATGTGTCAGTAGAACATCTATTCTTGGCTATGTTTGATGAAAAAAGGTTCTTCTCTTTTCAGAAGTATTCAAAAAAATTTGATATCAAAAGATCTGCATTTTTGGAAAAACTAATCTCAGTGCGTGGAAATCAAAGAGTTACAAGTGAAAATCCTAAGACACTATACATTGTACTCGAAAAAATACGGTAGAAACCTCGTAGAAATGGCAAAAAGGAAAAACTTGATCCTGTAATAGGTAGAGAAGACGAGATAAGAAGAGCCATAAGAATACTATCAAGGCGTACTAAAAAAATAACCCTGTACTGATAGGTGAGCCGGGTGTAGGTAAGACAGCTGTTGTAGAAGGTCTTGCAATGCGTATAGTAAAAAATGATGTACCTGACTCTCTTAAGGATAAGACAATATTTGCACTTGACATGGGCTCACTTATTGCAGGCGCAAAATACAGAGGAGAGTTCGAAGAAGGCTCAAGGCTGTCCTTACAGAAGTAGAAAAATCAAACGGCAATATAATAATGTTTATCGATGAAATTCATACGATAGTTGGAGCAGGTAAAACAGAAGGCTCTATGGATGCAGGTAACCTACTCAAACCAATGCTTGCTCGTGGAGAATTGCACTGTATCGGTGCTACAACAATAGATGAATACAGAAAATATATCGAAAAAGATCCGGCACTTGAAAGAAGATTCCAAGTAGTAATGGTAGATGAGCCTACTGTAGAAGATACTATATCAATTCTAAGAGGTATCAAAGAAAAATTTGAAATCCATCATGGAGTTAGAATTTCAGACTCTGCCATAATATCATGCGCAGTGCTATCAAATAAATATATCAGCGACAGATTCTTGCCTGACAAAGCAATAGACCTAATGGATGAAGCAGCCGCAATGATAAGAACACAGATAGACTCACTCCCTACAGAGCTTGACGATATGAGCAGGAAGATAATGCAGCTCGAAATAGAAGTACAGGCACTAAAAAGGAAACAGACGAGCAATCTAAAAAAACGACTTGAAACTATCGAAGAAGAATTAAGTACACTAAAAACAAGATTATGCAAACAAAAAGCATCTTGGGATGTAGAGCGTCAAAAGTATTCAAGGTGTGAAACAGTTACAAGAAGAAATAGAAGATGTAAAACACCAAATGGATATGGCATAGAGAAACTATGACCTTTGAAACACTTTCAAGATTAAAATACGGTAAACTTGTAGAGCTTGAAAGCAAGTTGCAAGAACAAATCAAAGTCCAAGACGAGAAAAAGAACAATGCCCTACTCAAAGAAGAGGTAACAGAAGAGGAAATAGCATCAATAGTTTCTCAATGGACAGGTATACCTGTACAAAAACTGGTAGAAACTGAAAGAGACAAATTACTACACCTACAAGATATACTCCACCAAGATGTAGTAGGTCAAGATGAGGCTGTAAAATCCGTAGCAGACAGTATATTAAGGGCTCGTTCAGGACTCAAAGATCCAAGAAAACCTATAGGATCATTCATATTCTTAGGGACCTACAGGAGTAGGTAAGACACAACTTGCAAAATCACTATCAAAGGCACTTTTTGACAGTGAAGACAATATTATAAGAATTGATATGAGCGAATATCAAGAAAAACATACTGTTGCAAGGTTGATAGGAGCTCCTCCGGGATATGTAGGATATGAAGAAGGGAGGACAACTTACTGAGGGCAGTAAGACGCAAACCTTATAGCATAATATTGTTTGACGAGATAGAAAAAAAGCACACAGCGAAGTGTTTAATGTGTATTACAATTGCTTGATGACGGTAGACTTACAGATTCAAAAGGAAGAACTGTAAACTTCAAAGATACAATAGTTATAATGACATCAAATATAGGCTCACAAATACTCCTTGACAGTGTCAAAGAACACAACGAAGTAACCGAACAAGCAAAAAGAAGTTGAAGATATGCTCAGATATTCTTTTTAAACCTGAATTTTTGAACAGAATAGACGATATAATAATGTTCAATCCTTTTGACAAAGGATCAGATTTCTCAAATAGTTGAACTTTTGCCTAAAAAGATATACAAGCAAGATTACAAGATCGACAAATCACTCTAAATATCACAGATAAGGCAAAAAGTCTAATAGCAGATGAGTCATATACACCTCAACTTGAGCAAGACCTATCAAGAGATATATCCAAAGAAATATAGAAACATTACTTGGCAAAGAGATAATAAAGGGCACACTTGAAGACAACACAACAGTAACTATAGATGTGGAAGATGATAATATAGTGATAAAAAATAGTTATTATAACTTGAACTATTTAATATGAGTTTATGCTTAATACTAATAAATTAGATAAAAAGATCGGTATATCCGGTCTTTTTAATGAAAAATTATGTACTTCTTGATTTACAAGGTTCTCAAACCATCCTGTTGAGTAGAAAAGCTCTATAATTGTTTTACCTACTTCTTGATTTACACCCTTGTGTCAAGTATTGGATACATATTTTTTCAGAACTTGCTTTCTTTGAAGTAATGATTTTGTACTCACTTGCTTAACATTTATTCAAAGTTCATTTTGTACATTGAGGTATAACATAGCAATTAATAACTAAAATGTACCTTTGACACTTCCTCTTTTTTTATAGAAACAACACTTAATTTCACTTAGAAAGTAGGATTATAAATCAGTTTTTAAGCGCTTCAACTCTGAATCACCCTCAAATTATCATCAAAAAAATCAAGTCTTCTTGACTACACTCAAAAATTCTGCATATTTTCTTTATATCTTTTTCCACATCCGCTTTTTTTACTGAATACAATATCCCTAAATTTTTTTCAGCAATTTTATAATATTCGAGGATAGCAATAACCCTAGTTTCTTCAGCACTCGTCCAAAGAATATTCCTACATTTCTCGAATTCTTCAATTTAATCAAAAATTCTCTTGCCGGAAGGTTCTCTCCAAGTTATTCAGAAAAAATTTTTGCTTCAAAGCAATAATTTCATCTTTCCACTTTTCTACTTCTGGATATTTCTGAAAGACAACTTCCTTGTAATTCTCTCTACATTCGGAATTTCAGATAATCCGAATTTCTTTTAATACAAAAATTATAGGCTTCATTATTGAGGGCATCTGTGAAAACCAAAGTATTATCAAGATCAAAAACATAGTACCTCATATGTTAAAACCTAGCTGTCCACACTCCGACGAAGTATGTGAGCTATCCAAATTCGGATTATGTAAAGTTGTAATATAATTAATAGAGTCTGTCATCAAGACTTTAGTACGATTGTCCACATTTTACTTAAATAATCCCTATTTAGCCCAAATTGCGGATTCTTACTATCAGTTTTTGATTAAACATTGTAAAACTCTCTATTCCATATTTTTGCCGCTTCCATCGCATGACGTGAACCACTATCCCCCTCACCCTTTCTATAACTCGCAATTAGGATGACTACCTTAGAAAACATCGCCTGCAATCTATCTCTTTCAATAAAACGTTTCAAAGACTCACTTCTGACGTGGGATCTTTATAATATTCCGAGATTAAAAGTCCACCTTTTTCAACAATTTCTCTGCAAACTCCCTGTGTCCGCAGGATATACCTTACTGATACTGGATGGTAATATAGCAACAGTCCTCCCCCATATCTACAGCAACTCTATGAGCTATAGAATCACAGCCTGCTGCTAAACCGCTCACAATAATAAGATCATTTTTACTAATCTTTTAACAATCTCTCTTTCTCTTTTGAATCTTTTCTTCCGGATTAATTAAACCTATCACTGCAACATTCTTATTCAAATCGCTTAAAAGAGAATAATCCCCCTATAAAAAGCAAAAAAAGGCTTATCTCCTTTATTCTTTGCTTTAGGATTAATGTAGGGAAAGTCCTCATCAAAAAGCACAAATTATTCCTATATCACTATCGTTATCCGAATATGCATCATACAATCTTTCATGTGTCATAGAAAATCCGGGAGCCTTACATATCTTTTCATCAAATTCCCGCCTATTAGGACACTTCGACCAAAATTCAGCATTTGTCTTTATAAGTCCACTTTCTTTTGCCGCCAACACCTTTAATGCTATATCTGAAAATTTCATTTACTACCTCTTTGTATATCCGATGGAATAAAATACTACGCTTTTTGCACCGCAATCTAATAAAAGCTTGGATACAGTCTTCATCAACATTTACATTTGCCGTATAAATATCATCAATCAAAAATGATATTTTGACCTTTAAGTTTCTTCAGCAAAATCACAAGTGTCCTTAGTGATTTCCGGATATGGAAGGGCTCCATCATTATTAAATCCATTTGTTTCTTTTGCGAATATGGGTTGTTCTCGTGTTTTTACCCGAGTAATCCATTCAGAACTATCAAATAATTTATAAAAAGGAACCTTTTTATAAATGTCAGAGTAAGATTCTTTTATTGTTTTATTAAATAATAACTGTTCATCAGAATATGTTGAATATGCTTTTTGATCTTGGAACGCCCACAAGAGCACATTCATTTAGGTGATTCTTCTGAATGATTTGCGGTATATCTTCTACTAAGATATCATATACAGACTTCTTAGCTTTTTAAATCCATTGAAGTTTTCTCATTAAAAAGTATTTTTTTCAATACATTCAAGAAATCGGGATTGCCCGGGTTGTTTATACACTCTACGTAATAAGTATTAAAATACGCTTGAATATCAATGCTCAAAAAGTCATTTTTGGGTATTGTGTGACTATACATATCATTAACTCCCTTTTTGTTAATAATTACCTTAATAGTAAGATATATTATATCTATTTTATTGTCAAAAACAAGAAACTGTAGTATTTATGTCAGATCACAATCCCCTTTGAAGTCAAGTATTGGAAACATATTTTTTTCAAATTTCCAATCCATTTTTACTTCTATTTTAACTTCAACACTGGATTTTTTTCAATAGATTATTGATAAGGTCAGTATAAATCATCTGATCGACTACTTCCGTTATGCTTGTGATTCTTTGCCCTGCATCTTTAGAAGACGCACAACAATGATAGATTCTCTGGTATTCGGTATTCCAGTCGATAATAATGTATCTGTCATGAAACTCTCCACCGGATTTTTGGAATGTTATTTTTTTCTAAAACGGGTATTCTTGACAGAAATCCTGATATTCAAGGGTGTAAAGTCCTTTGCCGATGTTATCGCTGAATATAACGACCTCTACTGATAAAGGAACATCTTTTAAAAGACCAAAGTTTTCACTCCGATGTAGTTATCGACAATATAAATGCTCTTTTTCGCTATACTGTCAACGTCCTTATAAGCAAGATTTGCTTCGATCGGCTCTCCGTTCAAAAGTAAAAATCCATATTTGAGCTGCGAGTTGCTAAGGTCAAGGATCAAGTCAGACAGTTCGGATTTATGCACCACATTATTTAAAGGTGTCCATCACTTCCGCCACCTAATCTTCCACATCTCTTAAATCTCGTCTTAAATCCTGCATTTCCACGACATTACTCATAATCTGCATTGAAAGCTGCAAAAACTTTCTCCTGCCAATCAAACCTTGATTTTCTACAATGTAGTCTTTTGTTTGTTTGAAAGTGCGAACTAAAGCTCTACTTTGCCTTACTGCAAGATCACCCTTTAATACAGTCATCAGCATATAGATTCCTTGCTCTGTAAAGACATAAGGATTGTACTTAATATTACTCCCTCGTCCGGTGCCTCTGTTCAAGGTAAAATTTTTGCACCTTTAAAGTTCTTCAACTTCTTGAGTTGTTAGTTGAAACATAAAAATCTTCACCTTCAAACTTCTCAATATTATTCTTGACTTGCCTGTTGAAATTTTTCATTTCATATCCATAGATTTCCGCCAATTTAAAGTCAAGCATCACCTTATGTCCTCAAATTGTGTAGATCTTATTTATGATTGACTACTGACTTACAATCATCATTTCATCTTTTTTATCCATTTCTTTATCCTCTTTATTCAAATTTCCAAACAGTTCCTTCATAGACTATATTGTATCATGCATATAATATCTTTCATCATAAAAACCTTTGAAAAACTAAAAACCTTATAAGTATCCCTATAAGACCACAAGACCAAGGTTCTCAAACTATTATATTACTTTTTACTTATAAACTATCTGTTTTACCTACTTCTTGATTTACAAGGTTCTCAAACCAAAGTGAGGTATTGGTAGTGGATCATTCTGTTTTTACCTACTTCTTGATTTACAAGGTTCTCAAACAAACTTCAATTATACTCCCCTAACTTTTTGTTTTACCTACTTCTTGATTTACAAGGTTCTCAAACTTTTAGACATTGATTCATAATCTTCTTCATGTTTTACCTACTTCTTGATTTACAAGGTTCTCAAACTTATCATTGTGATAATATATTATAATTATAGTTTTACCTACTTGATTTACAAGGTTCTCAAACATAAATTGTAATCATATCTCTTCTTATACGGTTTTACCTACTTCTTGATTTACAAGGTTCTCAAACACCCTTTGACCAGTGATTTGTATATTAACCCGTTTTACCTACTTCTTGATTTACAAGGTTCTCAAACCGCTATTATGATAGTTGCATCTAAGCATAGGTTTTACCTACTTCTTGATTTACAAGGTTCTCAAACCAGCAGTGAACATGGTACAGAATTTATATAGTTTTACCTACTTCTTGATTTACAAGGTTCTCAAACAAACTTCAATTATACTCCCCTAACTTTTTGTTTTTACCTACTTCTTGATTTACAAGGTTCTCAAACTGGTTTTTCAGGGGTAATTACCATCTATGGAGTTTTACCTACTTCTTGATTTACAAGGTTCTCAAACTGATAAAGGGAATGCAGTTGGCAAATGATAGTTTTACCTACTTCTTGATTTACAAGGTTCTCAAACTTAACTCAATAAAAACCATCTTTAAGATCTTGTTTTACCTACTTCTTGATTTACAAGGTTCTCAAACCTTGCATTTCTAACACTTATGTTAAATCCGGTTTTACCTACTTCTGATTTACAAGGTTCTCAAACCATATATGGTTATTTTGGACTTTGGGGTCAGTTTTACCTACTTCTTGATTTACAAGGTTCTCAAACTCACTACTTCACCCCTTTTCATTTTTTTATTGTTTTACCTACTTTTGATTTACAAGGTTCTCAAACCAGTGTTATATTTTTGGAAAAAGTACAGGATTGTTTTTACCTACTTCTTGATTTACAAGGTTCTCAAACTCTCTATTATCACAGAAACTTACTACTATAGTTTTTACCTACTTCTTGATTTACAAGGTTCTCAAACAACATTTTGAGCTGTTTTACCATAAAATGAGTTTTACCTACTTCTTGATTTTACAAGGTTCTCAAACCTCAAAATTAACTTTGAAGTTATCACCGAACCGTTCATATTGGTATATGTGTAATCAAAAATTCTATCAGACAGTTGCTGTCATCAAAAATATATGTGTGTTCATAGGGTAATTTTTCTCTCTGGTGAGACTCTATCAGTATCAGATTTACATCGCTATATATTGCAATTTCATATAGCATTTCCAACTCTTGTACCGATAGAAAAATCATGGATATTGACTAAGAACAGACATTTGGTAAAAACATACTTGTAGAAATTATTTTAACATAATTTGTAAGTTTTTCCAATAGTAATTCATAACTTTCAATAAACTCAACTTACAAAGTTTTAACAAGTCCTGTGTATCTATATTTCTTTCATATATTAGTTCATAGGGCAGTTTCATCACTGCCCTATCCAAAAATCCGTAAGTAAATTATATAGCTCCTGTTCCGCATCCACAGTTCTTCTTTTTAATAATTTGGGTTGTCTCCTTGTATATTGAGTTTAAAATCTTCTTGGAATTTAGCTGAAAAATCCATAGGACTTAGTATCATATCACATCTATCCTTTGAAATCACCTCTCCGCTATCATCTGTAAGCAGCACTTTTTCACCTTTTTACTTCTATAATTTCTTGGATATTGGATACAAAATCACAAAAATGTCTTTTGGATTTTTCAGCAATTATCACAGTTACTTCCCTTTGGGAAATTTCTGCCATAAAATTATAATCTTGATATACAAGCCTCATAATACTACTATCCTTTCTGTGGTATCAAGCACCTCTGTATTACTTTTCCCAACTATAAATTCCATACTTGCATATTGTTTTTCTGTTATCTTTAATACCTGAACAAGCCCGTACTTGGGCTTGTTCTTCCTATATTATTTACTATAGTATCTGCCATTGTAGAGTTTACAGCTATTTTGCAGTATATGGACTCTTGCATCATACAAAAATCCGCTTTTTATAAGATATTTGCGAAATATGCTATATTGTCTTTTCTCATCTGATGTCCCTACAGGCAAATCAAACATTACTATTACTCTCATATATCTAAAACTCATCTTCATAAAACCTTATCAAAGAGATGTCTTTTTGCTCCAATGCATCAAATATGCTCTTGCAATATATCCTCACAGCATTGGTCAAGACTTCAGTTCTACCGTTTATTATCACGCTGTCTTGCATAAGATTTACAAGTTTCAGTTTTTTTCTTTACTTGTAAACTCTTCAATCTCCATATCACAAACTTTTCTATCTACTAATACTCTAAATGGCTCCATAAGATCTGATGCAAGATTAAAGTTATTAAACATATTGTCATGGAAAAAGTCCAAGCTGTGTCATATATCCACAAGATGTTATCTCTCTGGAAAACATAGAAGCCACTATTGCATATCCGTAGTTTAGCGCAGAATTTATCACTATATCTGCTCCCTGCTAAAAATCAAGACCAAAGAGTGCATTGAAATACACCTTGGCTGCATGTCCTCTCTATTGGTACTATCTGCAAACTGCACCTGTCTTACATAGTTTTCCAGCATTTCATATTGAGATTTTTGACCTTGATTTAAGATGTTGGGCTTGGTTTCTTATCTTTTCCTTTACAATCTCAGTCCATACCTCAAGTTTCATCTCATCATCCCAATGTATCTGAGTTCTTAACTTTGCACTGCTATCATGTGAGCCATAGTACGGTATCAGTTCTGATGACGGATTTCTCTTCTCATCGCAAAAATACTACCTTAATCTTTTGTTTAGTAAGCTCCATGAGCAATGCGCAAGTTATAGATATTGCTGTAGTAGCAAGAATTATAGTGTGAATCTCACTTAGATGTATCTTTGTGGTACTGTCTTGTCTTACTACCATATAGCCCATCTGATAGTCAAGCTTGGCGCTACTTGATATCTCTATTGTTCTCCAGCTCATATTGTCATCAGATCCTTTTCACAAGAGTATAGGCTGTTATCGACTGTTGTATCAGCTTAAACTCTGTGTAATTTGTAACATTTTTGAACACAGACAAATACCTGCATTTGGACTTCCTCCTATATCAGATAAATCCGCTTTCATCGTATTTGTAATATTATTAAGTATGCTATTTAATATCTTGCATTGCTTTTTCCACATCAAGTTTTATAAACTTAGACTTACCTTCGTTTAATATGTTTTCTATACTTGATAGTCTTTTTCCAAATACTGTATTTTCAAGTTTTATTTTGTATTTTTTTCATATAGATTAATATTTTTCTTGGGTTATGACAGGGTTTTTCTCTATCTATCTCATCAAACTTAGATAGCAAGACAGCCTTTTCTATCTTTCTGATGTAATCAACCTCTTCTTTTTCATCTTAAACTGTTGGGCATTATTTATATATAGTTGTTCATTTGTTTTTTTCCCCTATATAGTATAGATATCCATTGACTTTTATCAATGATTTCAAAGGAATAAATGGCAGGCATATCCTTATATTAGTTACAGTATTCTTCTCATCTTCATTTAGGTAGTATTTGAAATATTCTAATAATACATCTTCAGTTAAGTTGTTTTTTTCTTCCAAGATATACAGGTATAGCCTCAAGACTTCTGATAGTTTTTCTTCTTTTGTATATTCCACAAGACAATATCCTGATGTTGATATTGATGTTCTTCCCCGTATCTTTCTATATTGCATAGCCTTACATCACTTGTCTTGATAGGACTATATGCCTTAAAGTTTATCTTCTTAGGTGTTTTATCCGCCTTTTTCTTCTTTGCTACGCCCAAACTTTATCTTTTTTAACTCCAACTATGGTTTCATTGATAATACCGCCATGTCCTTCTTCCACCTTCTTAGTTATAAGTGGAGAGTTTTTGCCATTGTCTTTTTTTCACTATTGCTATTGTTCCGCATTTCCTTCACTTTTGACCTATCCACGCAACTTCACTCTTACTTTTGACATCTCTTTCAAAAAATCTGTCCATATGATATTTATAAGCAGGGTTATCAGGATTTTTTCTTGCATCTTTGATGAAATTAGCAGGATTTCTTGTGAATTTGACAAAGTATGAATTACCTACCACTATGTTGAGATAGGCATCATTGGCATTGTGAAAATCATTTACCAGCCTTGATTTAAAAAGATTGAACTTATGTCTGAATTCTGATACAAGATTTGCCTTTGAAAATACTACATCCACTTCTTCTCCCATTGATTTTTGTAGTATCTGAGCCATGCACTTGGTAGCTTGTCCTGTCTCTACTATCTGACGATTGATAAATGACAGCTTTTCTTCGTCTGAAAACTCCTGTATCTTCCTTGTGAGTCTTGAGTATTTTTCATTTCCCATAAAACCATGGTCAACAATACCTTCCAAAATCCCTGACATTGTGCTTGGATTTGTGGAGTTATAGGGTCATTTTGCTTTCTGTTATTAATATCTTTTTACAAGCACAAGATTGTCAATGCTATCATCTTTTGACAAATGAGCGTGGGTATATATGGTCTATATCATAGAGATTGTCGTCCATGAGCTTGTCAAGGTCTATTGATTCTCCACTATACATACATCTTCCCATTTGAAGATAGTATAGATACATCTTCTTACTGCGAAAAATATGATTCTTCCTTGGCATCAAGTTCTTTAATCCACTGTCTTGAGTCATCTTTTTATATATACAGCTCTTTTTAGTTTGTCCTTTCGTGACTTTGTCCTTACCTTTTCACCTTCTTTTCTGGTCATCTCGACCAATATCCTCTTTGGTTCATATCCCAATACTGTCTGTATCTCATCTACTATCTTCATTGACTGCCATATCATCCTTTTGACAGGAGAAGACAGATACATATCGTCAAGGTCTTCTATAGTCCACTGACTTAGAGGTTTTTCAAGTTTTTTTACTCTTTTTCAAGCTCTTGAGTATAGGTAAAATCTTGAGCTTAGAAGCTCCATTAGATTGAAATTTGTCTCCCAAAAGGCTTTTGTATTATGCTCCTGACTTCTCCTGTATCTGTATCTGCTCCTCAAGCTCCAAAAATGACTTTGAAAGATTGCCCCAATTGCTGAATTTAAGACCTAAGATTCTTTTTCATCTTGTTTTTGTCTATTTTACCTTCATATTTTTTTCTTCTATTTTTTTCTTTTTACAAATTTCTTTTTCATCGTTGTAAATAGTTTTTCCAAAAATATTATATCTTCTATCATATTAATAATGCTTTTGATTATTTATCTCGTCATCAAATATACCTCTAAATTTACCTATTGATGATAAAGAGGCATTGCACATTATATCTATGCCTGATATCACACTGTCTTTGTCCATGATATTAAGTGAAATTAACTCTTGTTTTATTGCTTTTTGACTTATTTTCTTACCCTTTATAAACAAATCATTATATATCTTTTGTTTTGCTTCCACAGATATTTTTCACCGTTTACTCTTATGTTATTTATCTCGTTTTAAGACCATAAACTTTTTCGTAAAAGTAGTGATTGCTTAGGTAAGGTATGCTCTTGAGATAGATAGGTACATTTTCACCATTTTTTTCTATGAATTTTTCGGCAGAGTCTTTGACATTTACTTTTTCTTCAAAGTTCCACGGCAATATTCTTCCACTTGAAGGTATTATAGCCCATGAGTTTGAGTTTTTGTCCTTGTTAGGATTTTTGTCAAGAGGTCCTACATAGTATGGTATTTGAAACTCAAAAAGCTGAATTATCATCTCGCTAACTGTAAGATTTTTCTCACCTTTTTCTCTTAAGAAAGTCAGATAGTTTTCCGCTTTTTTTAGTATGGCTCTAAGTTCTCTTTGATTGGAGCTGATTAGGTATTACTCCATTTGATGCTGTGAGTTGTTTTTCAAAAACTCTCCTGTTTGAATCTTTTCTAAGATTTCTATCTTGTCTTGATTATCATCAGGTATATTTTTAAGTGCTATTTTTCTTGATATATTCATATAAGTCTTCTATAGTTCTATTATCTACATTTCTGCGTTCTTTGGTTATATTGCTGTTTACACTACCTACATAGGCACTGTAATTTTTATCTGTCATTTTTCTGAACATATCGTTGTAGGCTTTTTTATCATATTTTTAACAGTTCTTTTATTTTTAATAAATCTTTATGGTGATTTTTCATAAGCATCTACCCTTGCCCTCACAAAGATATTTAAAATTTCCTATTATATTGGCAAGTAAGTCCCATATCGTGGACAGCTTTGGCTCTTTTCGATTAATTCAAAAATATTCATCTCCAACTATTTCTTTGACTTCCAAGGCTCTTTCTTCATAATTAGACTCTCTAAATCCAATGTCTTTTTCTTGTCTTCATCTTGGATATCTTCATCTGTGTAGATATCTCCAACTTTATCTTCATTCCGCAGATGAGTTTTAGCAAGGCATATTTTACCTTGTCTTTTTGTTATTGACATTTCTTTTTGACAATTCTTCGAGTATATTTGTCCTTGATTTTCCCTTTTGAGAAAGAATATTCTTAAAATTATCAATGTCAGTTAGTCTTGGCATATCTATTTCAAAAATTTTCACAACTCTCAACCAAGTCATTGTAAAAAACATCCATACCTTGGATATCCCCATCACCCTTGAGTGAAGCATTCAAGAAATGTCCCCTGTGTGAAAAGAGATTTAAGATTGCGATAAAGACAAGTCTTACATCAAATGGCTCATCACTGTTGATAATGGCACTCCTTAGGTGAAAAAAATAGTCTTGTACTTGCTATAATAGTCTTTGTCTGTAAAAGTCGCATCATTAAATAAGGTGTATCTTTGTCTATTGTTTTCTGACCTGTCATCTAAGAAAAACTTACTTTCTTCAAGACGGATGAAAAAACTGGGATCAATCTTGTTAATCTCTCAGCAAATAGTTCCTTGAGCATTGCCTTTCTTGCTTTTTTTCCCTTTGACTCTCCTGCGTGAAGTCCTCTTTGTTCTTCTTTCTACTGCAGTATTTGCCTCATCAAAAAGTCTTGCTCCCCACATATCCTTACCCTTTGCTCTTAGCAAATTGTACGAAGTATCTGTTACTGCCCAACCAACAGAGTTTGTACCTACATCCAGTCCTATGTAATATTGCTTGTTTTCCATATTCTTCCTCCTTATTTATTAATAACTTATTAAATTAAATAACTACATATTGTACTTGCTTGATAATATTATGCCAAAATAAAAATACAATGATTAATAGTATAATCATAGAAAATCACAAAATTATGATACTATATAATAAATTAGCCAAATTTTTTTGATTATATATCTAAAAAGTCAAATAGAAAAATAACATTAAAAGCTAATTAATACAAACAAATTCGTATATTTTTAAAAATATCTTGACAAAACCAAAAATTCGATGATATCATTATCATTGATTTACAAGGTGAGTTCAAACAAGGATTTATCCGTAATTGATTGCTCGCATTGTGCGACATTTTATTATGTAAATCACGAAGTCGATATCTCGGCTTCTATACTTTTACTTTTTTTATACTTTAAAATCTATCATATTTATCGATAAAAGACAAGCGTTTGTTTAATATTATTGATACTAATCTCAGTTTATAGGAGCAAGTATCTATTTTGATACTAAATTCTAATAAAAATATAAGTGTATTTATCAACTATATACCATTTTTTTCATACTATCTAAGAACATTATCCACAGATTAAATAGATAATAGTATTAGTATAAATTCTATCAAATTTGATATAAATCAAAAAAAGACCTTTTTCACAAAAATATGTGTAAAGGTCTTTTGATTTTTGTATTATTTATAAGTATAGTCTGTTTTTCTTATTATTAAAAAGCATTGTCCATTTGATTTATTAGTATTTAATTGTTATCTGATATGTACAATAATCGTTAAATTTTCTATGAATTATTTTATCTATCATTATATTATAATATAGTGTAAAAACTACTATCTATTTGCTATGTTTATTATTATTCAAGCATTTAGTATCAATACCATCGGATTAATTATTTTTGTTATATTTATCATAATTCTTATAAAAACAAAAACCGAATACTGTCACTCCCCAAATTCAAGTCCCGAGCTTCCTCAGGTGGGTGTCCTGCTTTTTTTCGCTGGCTACCAGAATATGTACACATACTGCACACTAAGGCTTGTCATTGATTAAAAAGACCCGAACTCCCGTATACAAATTGTCGGTTGAATTTAAGGTAGTATAACGCATACTCCAGTCTTGAGTTATTATATAATATTCCAGTTAATTTTTCAAGGTGCTTTGAAAAATTAAATTTACATTACTAATTTTTAGTATAGATACCAATGAAAAATTTATTACACACTTTTACTTAGTACTTCCCTTTCCATAAGGTTATATGGCAATACTACTTCGTTTGCTTTTGAACACATATCCTGTCTTATGTTCTTTGTTTTCTATCTCTTTTACTATAAGCCTTGCATATAGCTCCAATGTCAAACATAGGTAGTGATATGGAAGTTATACCGGGTCTTATAAGTTTTGCAATCTTGGTATCATATATTTGTGAAATTTTGTAATCATCAGGTATCGATTTTCCATTATCCTGCAAATAGTAAATAACACCAAGAGTAGACTCATCGTTTGCAGATATGATTGATTTAATGGTCTTGTCTTTTTAATGTTTTTCTATTAATTTGTATGTTGAATCGATATCATTTGCACCCATATATGACCTTGAACTTTGATGCAGGTAATTTCTTTTCTTTTACAGCCTCCTCAAGTATTGCCTGTCTGCAATTTTTCTTTGAGGTTGTCTTTGTCCTTGTCAGGTCTTAGATATATTATCTTGCCATCATCTTTTTGCGTCTTTTCCAGTAGTGTCATCATAGCTTCCACTCTATCCACATCCACGCAGTTGATATTTTTCTATCTTTGGTGTGCCAAGTGTATAATAGACTGTAGGTACTCCGTATTTTTGAGCCTTTTGTCCATTTCTTCGTTAATTTTTTCTGTTACGATTATGATACCGGCAGCTTGTTTTGAGCGTAGCAGATTTACAAATTCTTCTTCTTTTTTCACTGTCACAGTAAGTATTACACAAAAACGGTATCATATTGGTAAATTCTTGCTATTTCTTCTATGGCATTTACCAAATCTCCACAGGATACTTAGATCCGGGTACTATTACTCCCAACAATTGACTTTTTCATTACAAGACTTCTTGCCACAGGGTTTGGCACATATCCTGTATCTTCTATTACCTTAAAAACTTTTTCTCTTATACCGCTACTTACCGTTTGGAGTCATTGATAACTCTGGATACCGTAGATATCGAAACTCCGGAAATTCTGGCTACATCTTTTGATAGTAACCGCATCTTCATCCCTCCCATTTTTAAATACAAAATATAAGATTTTTCAATTTATCAAAATCATACTAAGTATCAATAATACTAAAAACCCTCTTATTATAAGCTATGTATATCAGCTAAATTGCTATCAACTTCAAAAATGTCATCAATATTCAAGCATAGATAACTTTTTAAAAAGCAGTAAGTATATAAAGCTTTTTTTAATTTTTATTTTTTTGTAATTTTTATTACGACTACAATTTGGAATATCCTCATATATTTGATGTTCTTAAGAGATTATACCTAAAAATCAAATAAAAAGCTGATTATTATTCATTAATAAAATTAATCAGCTATCCATATAAGTTGTGAGTTAATAGTCTTTTAAAATAATAACTCTGACAATCAAATCAATTTTTAGCATAAAAATACATATGATTATTCTTTTCGTTGTAATTATACTACAAGAAAAGATTTTTCAATATAGAAACCGTTTTTATTGTGCTATAATTGAAATTTATGATGAATATGATTGTGAATTTCAGCTTTTTAAACTTTTGATTTTATTTATTATTTGAGTAAATAAAAATACAGTTTATTATGTACTTTTTATATTTTTATTATTATTCGTTTTTGATTGTACTATTATTTTTCATTATTATTTTAACTATTATTTTTAATTATCTAATGATATAAGTATTATTCATTTGATTTATAAAAAATCATCAATGATCTAATCTAAAACAACATATTACTATAGCCTTAGTATCAAAATTTTTGTTATATTACTTTTTCTATTAGAGTTTTGTATCAATATTTTTTGTGTTAAATTAATAATACTGATATATCCTGCGGATTATATCAGTATTATTAGATTTGAGTATTGAAATTTATAGGTTATTTAGTAGCATTTGCCCAGTCAAATACCATAGTTCCTCTTTGAGCTATGTCTCCAAGTTCATCAAGTACATCTATATTGACTATTGTTTCCAGATTTTCTATCTTTCCACCTTCAAATACATACTGTGCTTACTTCTACCACTTGTTTTTGAAAGTTGGACTTCACTGCCGTTTATCACTACTGCAAATCTGCTTACTTCTGCATTTATATTCTTGCCGTTAAGCTCGAATCCTACATCCTTTGTAGTAATTGTATATCTGTAGTTTTTCAGTTCCTTTTATCTTTTCAGCTTTTACTATTGTATTTACAAAAGTCATTTTAATGCTGAGACTTCTCCTGAAGCAGAAGTTTTTACCTTCTAGGCACTTTGTAGATTTCCTTACTTTCTTCTCCTTTGAGTACAAGGGCTTCTCTTTTTGTTTCAAGTCATTTTTGCATCGTCTCATCTTTTTGCAATGCTCTCTTACTTGCATATACATTTCTTGCTTTTTCAAGGGCATTTCTAAATTCCGCCTTTCCTTGTATATTGTAAAGCGAAAGTTCTATCTTAGATGAAATTTCTATTTCTTGTTTAAGCTCACTCTTGTCTGCCTTTGACTCCACATTTCTCAATGTATGTTTTTCAGTGTTTGTGTCATTTCTTGTACTTGAGTTTTTGTTGCTGTTTCTTCTTCAAAGATTTCTACAGCGTCATCAAGAATAACTTTGAGTTCATCTATTGTCTTGTCTGTGTATAGACTTGCATTTTAATTATCTCTTTGGCTTGATTGATTAGGCTTCCAAGTTCCACCTTGCTTACTTTACCGTCCTTACGAGTAAGATTTCTTATTCCTCTTTCAAGCATAGCTATGGTATCATCTATATGTTTTTAGTATTGTACTGAGGATCGTCAGAATTTAATACCATTCTTGCCCCGTCTATTGTTATTTTGAAATAAGCTTTACTTTCTTCAGTGTAGCTATCGTCAAAGGTTGTTGTATATTTCTTCAGCTTCTTCTATCTTTGCTTTTAGCTTTGACTTATCTCCCTTGTCCTTAGGTAGGAGGTCATCCATTGCTTTTTGAAGCTCTTTTATAACTTCATTTACTTGGATTTGAGTTGATTTTTCATCTTCTAATATTTTTTTCAGCCTTGTCAGCTACAATTTCAAATGCTGACCAGCTATTTTGCTTCGTAATTTTCTTCTTTTAGTGTCTTGCCTTTTGTTTACCAATAGATTAAGTTCATATTTTTCTACAGGCACAGTTATAAAGCTACCACCTTTGATTAGGCTTGAGATTAAATGGTCTTATAGGTTTTGTAAGACTATACGAGTATCTTCAATAGCATATCCGTCAATATTTGTGATATATACTTTAAACGGTAATTTTAGGGAAGTTTTACTTTCTTTGTGCTTTTGTCCGTTTGCAAATTCAAATTCGTATGTTGTCTTTAATTCATCTTTGACTTGTAAATACTAACTTGAATGCTCCTGTATAATCTGCTCTATCTACATTAATACTTACTTCTTCCATTTTCTTTAAAGTTACTGCTAATCATCGGATTGATGCCGACTATGCCTTCTTTTGTAATTCCAACATTGAATTATCAATAGTTGCATAGTACTTATCATCAAGCTCTCTTACCTTTGTCACATATGTTCCCAAAGGAAGATTTACCGAAAATTGAAGGTCATTAAGTGGAGTAGCTTCGTATTCAATACCTGTATTTACTTCTACTGCAACTATCTTTTATCTTGACATTTCTTGGTTTTTGAACAGATAGTGTCACTTGTTTTTCTGTCTTTATAGTTGAATTTTACATTTACTACCTTGTCTTTATCTTCTTTACCCACAGTAAACTTGATAAGTTAGTATCTTCAGCAAGTTCGAAAGGTTCTTCAACATCGTATATCATCAATGTGTATTGACCTTCTTTAAGGTCATAAGCATTTTACAGGATTTTCATCTTTGTCCAATACCATCCACTTGAATTTATTTAGTGGTACGCTTCCTGTTGCAATTACAGGTGAAACTATAACTGTTTTTCGTTACCTGTTCTTATTGAATTATCAAGTCTAAGTTCTACAGTATTGTACTATAGTCTGATATTTTAAGTGTAGCAGTCTTTTGGGTCTGTATCTGCAGGAAGATGGAATACTCCCTTTATTATCAGCCTTGTATTCCTTTTCTCCTATAGTTATTACTGCAGTTCTAATACCTGAGCCATTTTCTTCTGTTTGTTCAAGTGTATATACTCCTCGTTGCCTTATCATAGCTACTTTTTACTATTCTTGGATATACTGTATCTATTGTTACAGGAAATTCCATCTTTTGATTAGGTATGGAATCGTCTGTTCCGTCAGCTTTGACATTCATTACTAAAATGTGTATTTTCCATCCGCATTACTTCAGATGAAAGGTTTCTTCCGTCCCATTTCCAGTGTGTGATTTTGTTTGGTTAAGATTTGGTCCTCCGAATCCTCCGATGAAATAGTTCTTAGTTCCAAAATCATCGTCTTTTTATATCTGTAGATAGGGATTGTCATTATCTTGCTTAGTATATACTTCTACAGCTACATCTTTGTAGTTTCTTAGGAATGTTCCTACAAATTGAATTTCTTCCGCCCTTCCATCTCCGTTTGGTGAAAATGCGATCTTTGTCTTATCAAACTTAGGATCTTTGTATGTGCTTGTAGGATCTTCTCCAAGCAATACATCCTTGCCTTCTGATTTTTGAAAGTATGTGCGTAAACGGATATGGTGTTCTGTCTGATACTTCATAGTAAGTAGGTCTTTTTCCTTGACTTACCATATCATATATACTGTCTTCTATTACTTTTTAGTGCGTTTCCAGTCCCTCTAAATCCTACGAAAAGCGAGCTGATATTTCTCCGTTGGCATTTGCTACTTTCAAAAACTACATAACCTTCAAGGAAGAATCCATTTGGTCTGTCTTTTTAGAAGATTTTTGCACTTCTTCATCAGTTAAGCTTATCCTTACCTCAAAATCTTCTTCTGATTTTGCTCCTACAGTTATAGTTTTTTTGCTGTCTTTTGTATCTTTTACATTTTGTGGTTTTAGTATTGCGTTTCCATTTTCAACCTTATCTGTGTTTAATTGGGCATAGTAATTAAAAGTTTTTGCCTCGTTCGAGTAGTTTTTTCAATTTTTCCTTTTTATTACTACATCATTATCCTTGATATTTCTAAGGTTGATACTTGATATATTGTTTGTTCCAAGTATAACTACACTTGAGTTTACAGCTCTGCTCAGGTTCATCAGACCTGCTCCTTGAGATCTTGGTGACGAATAAGCATTTGTAGTCTTATCTCACATAAGGCACTGCTGTACTCATTAGCAGATTTTTGATAAGTTGATGTTTTTCGCTACCTGAAACTCCAGGGAATGTCTTTTTCAACATATTCTTTAACTACAGCCTATACCTCCTGCAACATGTGGAGTAGCCATTGATGTACCGCTCATAAGACCGTATTTGTTGTCATTTTAGACTTGAGTAGATTTGACCGCCCGGAGCTGATATATCAGGCTTCATGTTTCCTTCCGTGTCATACCCCAGCTTGAAAAAGATGATGCCTTGTATCCGTTTGGATTTATCAAATATGACTCTTCAGTATCTACCTTTACAGTCACATTCGGATTTGCTATCATTAATTCACCGTCTTTTTACTGATGAAGCAAGACGGTATAGTAACGCCCTCTTCTTTAAATCCTGCCATGTGAACAAGAGATGAATCAGGTACATTATCGTATACTATTGCAGCTACAGCACCATGTGCTTGTGCATTTTTACCTTTTGGCAAATGTCATCTCGTCTGTTTTATTTGGTTTGTCGCCACGCTTTATAAGGGCTATCTTTCCATTTACATCTTTAAAATCTTCTTCGTATCCCTCGTTTACATGTACGAAGTTTTTGAATTGTGAAGGAAAAGGTATATCATCAGATGGTTGGTACAATATCTTTGTTACAGGGTCTGTATTAAGTAAAATTCCTTTTTGTTTTATCTTGATATTATCTACAGATGCTACAGCAAGTGAAAGATCTGCAACCCCTGGTGAGTTTGTAAGTCCTATGTCAGGATTTGTCGCAGGATGACCGTCAAGCAATCCAAATCCCATGAATCCGTCATTACCTATGGCAATTGCCACTACTATTCCGGCATTTTGTGCATTTTGCAAGGCATCTATAGTAGTTTGTTCCATTCTTCCGTCTGTTGTACCTGTAGAACCAAGGCTCATGTTGATACTGTCAACACCCATTTTTACAGCGTCATCTATAGCCTTGTTGTAGATGACAGGTGTAGTACCCATACTGCTTTTCTCCAAATACTCTCATTATAGCAAGTTGGGCATCAGAGCAACACCTTTTTAGCTTTTTCACCATTTTGCAGCCACTATACCAGCTACATGCATACCATGTGATTGTACTTTACCTTCTTTTTACATTATTATTTCTGTCAGCATAGTTGAATCCAAAAGGTATTTTCTTGTTGAAATATTTTTCCGCCTTTTTATTTCTTTGGCGCTTAGAAGTTTTTAGTATCTTCTTCACTTTTGATACGCAAAGAGCTTTCATCTACAGTCTTAAATATTTCATGGTCAGGGTCTACTCCTGAGTCTAATATGGCAATGAGTTGTCCTCTTACCACCGTAGTTTGACCATATCTTATCAGCTTCTATCATCTCGTTGCTTTGTTTCATCGAGTGTCTTGAAATTATTTGATTGAAGTTTAGGCGCTTCTATTGTACGGCTTAGCTCCATTGATTTTTACTTCGTCAAGCTCAGCTATCTTTTTGCATCTTCAAGAGTAGTTTTGATAGCTACCCTGTTAAGTACTGTGTCAAATACTTCTACTACTTTGATAATCAACACCTGCTCCGTCCATTTTGAGACATAAGCAAATCTTGTGAGTTTTTGGCATAATCTATCTGATCTTCAAGTCCGTCTTTTGTACGAACTTTTGCTATATCCGGTACATCTATGCCATATTCTTTAGCCATGGTTTCGTCATTTACAGCAACTATTACAGTTACTTGCTGATTGTCTTTTATTTTTCCGTCAGCTTGTTCTATCAGATCATTTAATACAGCATTTTTATCTGCATTTTCTGTCTGTAAACCATTGTTGGTATTGCATTGTTTTGCATTTGGTGTCAAATTATTCGCATGAGAACTCATCAGTCCTGAAGTCAGTACCATGGTCATTGACAGCACTAATGCCGTTATTTTACGCTTCACCAAAAATCCCCTCTTTATTGTAGGTATAAGCGGCAGATGTACCACCGCTTAACCTTAATCATATTATTAATTCTTTCTTGCAGCCATTATATACTTGTATGCCCAGTGTTTTTCGCTTACATCTTCAAATTTTTCTTCTTACTGATGTCAGCTTTTGTAGGGAATGCTCTGCTTACTATCGTTACAGCTTCAGCACGAGTTATAGTATTTTCAGGCTTGAATGTCTTATCCTGATATCCGTTTATTACACCCTTTGCTACAAGTGAAGATATCTGATCTCTTGCCCAGTAATCTTTATCTATGTCGCTTAGATTAGTTTCAGATGCAGGATAGTTTTCTTAGTTTTGCTACTATATAAGCATACTGCGCTCTTGTTATTGCTTTTGTTAGGGTCAAGCTCTTCGCCTTCTTTTTACCTTGATATATGATAGAGCTACCATCTTATTTACAGAATCTGTGTACCAATGTTTAGTCTTAATTGTAGGATTCTTTATTTCTCCAACTTCTTGGTCTATAAGCGGTGCAAACATAACAGCTGCTTCAGCTATACTTATATTTGCATTTTGGCTTAAACACATTACCGTCATATCCTGCCATATATCCTTGTTCTAGATTGTATGTTATCTTTTTCAACTCTTGCAGTTTCAAGCAATGTGTTGAGTTTGGCTTCAGCTTTTTGTCTCCTATTATACTCTTCGTATGCTTTTTGATAGCTGCTAAAGTTTCTTTAGTGTAGTACTTAGCTTCAGCTTTTTGATAAGACTTTTCCACCATGTCTTTCAATGATACAGTCTTAGCTGCTGCCTTATTTTGAGTTTTTGTGTCTTAGCATCTTTGAATATTATATAAAGCTTTCTTTTTCATCTGTAGTAATATTGTCGAATTTGAAAAGAAACTTTTATCTTATCTTGTTTTTGTCAAATACAAAAGTAAATGATCTTGTATATTGAGAGTCATTTATACTAATACCTTTTACAGGTGTTGTCTCTGTATCGCTCACTCTTAATCCAAGACTTTCTATTTCTTCAGATTTATTTCCTTGGACTAAATTTTTGAACTCTACAATATATTGATATTTGTTGCCCTCTTGTACCAATCTTACATTAGGGTTAAGAGCTGCATTTAGTATTGAAGGCTTCGCTTCATCACTTACAAGTACAGCTTGTGCCTTAAGTTTTGTTTCTACTTTGTACTTTCAGCAGGTGCAGGATTTGTACCGTTCCAGTCAAATACTATCTCTGCTTCTTTTTCTTCACCTAAGATATCAACATATACATAAACTTTTAGTACATTAAGCTTTTCATCTAAGCTAAATGTATATTCGCTGTCACTACCGTTTACTTGAGTTTTTCTGCCATTGTTGTCTATATACAACTTACTTACATTTCCTTTTAAGACCGTTGAAGTCCATTGGAACAAAGTTTATAGTATAAGTGTAATTATTTCCTGATTTTTACGACTTTGGCTGTCTTAGATAATGCCTTGCTTGCCATTGACAATTCGTTCTAGAACCGGCTTTTCTTAGCCATACATTTATAGTATGAATTCCGTCTCTAAGTTCTGATGAAGAGCCTCCGCCTCTCCACCACCGCCACCTGTACTTGGTGTGCTTGGAGTAGCAGTTGTATTATCATATCCTGTCGCAAATACTGAAAATGATTTGTGAAGAAAAACTAACTCATTTTTAGCTACATCGTAGTATGATGAATTAACTATTTGATAATTATTGTTATCAACTATATGATAAGCCTTGATTTTTGCTTGCATCTTCACCTATATTTTCACATAAGGAATGGCTACTTTCACATTATGATATAAGTTTACATTCTTATTATCACTTAAGATTTCAACATCTATTGCAGGGTCTTGTACCTACTATATCTTTTATCTTTTGTGTTGCTGATGTCAGGTCAGCTTTTTGATAGATATTCTTACATCATTTTCTTTTGCAAGGTCTTTTAATACTTCCTTGCTTAGAGTTATCTTTGATGTAGGAGTAACTAATTCTATGCTTACATTTTCTTTTTGACTTGCTTTTTCAAGAACTTCACTTGGTAATGCCACTTGCAAAGGTTCATTTGCATCTGCATTTACCTTAATTGTCAATGTTCCAAGATTTTGCAAGTTTTTCTATATTTACTATTGTTTCTTGTACATCGACTCTTGCTACTGCAACACCGTTTTCTTTTTCTAACTGTTGCATCAATTTGTATATTACTTGGTGATACAGGTTTTGGAGCATTTGACCAGTCAAATACCACATCTACAGATTGTTCGTTCATTCCCATCTTTGTCATGATATCTGCAAGAACAAAGGCATTTAACCTTGTAACTCTATCATTTAATTCAAATGTTACTGTCCTGTTAACTCCGTTGTCAACAAGTTCAAGATCTTGTCTTACACCATTGTTCATTATAGCAAACTTAGTAATCTTTCCGACTTGTCCAAATACTTCCATAGGCTTAAATGTCAATGTATATTTATATACACCGTCTTTTGTATTCAACTTTTTGCCTTATCTTCCAAGCCCTTATTTGCCATTGAATCCTTGTCTTGTCCCGCAATTTTAAGTGCTACATTCACATCAAATACTTGCTTTTCAGTTCCAGGATTTGGTTGTGGTTGTGGATTTACATTTGTTCCGTTGAAGTCTGAGTTCCAATCAAGTAGGAGCTTAGCTTCTCTCTCAGGACCATATGTTGACCTACCTTGAACTTAATATCAAGTACAGTGTCTACATTGCTTCCTTCTCTGACTGCATTTTCAAGCATTTCAAAAGTAAAATACTCCTTTTGACCTTCTACTTGTTTTGCTTCCATCCATTGATTTTTGAGTTTTACATATAGTCCGTCAACTCCGGCAGTTTGTTGACCTATTGTCATCTCGTTGAATTTAACAGTAAACAGTACAAGGTTGAAAGGTCCTGCTGTCAACCTTCTTGTATTTTTACTTCTTTGTCCAAAGATTGGTCAGCCATTGATACTGACTTACCGTCAGCACTTAAAATATATCCCTTTACTGTTTTTCGTCTTTTGTTTACAGGTGGTTTTGGTGTTGGATCATTTGAATATTCAAATACCAAATCAGCTCCTACCTGTTTTCCTCCCATTTGTGCTATTTCAAAAAGCTACAGGAAAGTTTTTCGACCTTTTGTTCCAATTCAAAAAGTAAATGATTTATTATATTCTCCATTTTCAACTTTTACAGGCACTTCTTGGAGTTGTCCGTCTTTTTAATGAAGAACTTTCCTATTTCTCCTGAAATTCACCCATTGTCATAGGGCTTGAAGAATATAGTATATCTGAATTTATTTCCTACTTTCTCAAGATTTGCAACAGGTTTTAAGTGTCTTATTAGCAATTGATTCTGTATTTAAATTTTTCTTGATTTAGCTTGACTTTTACTTCTTCAAACTTGTCATTTGCTTCTTGAGCTGTGAAGTTTTACAGAGTACTCTGCTACTCTTCTCCACATTGCCCAAAGCAGGAACATATTCATATAAAGATTTTTGTAATAGTATACTCTTGACCTTTTGTGGGTTTGCTAAGCTAAATTCTTGTACTTGTCCTCTTTTTCATTTTTCTTTTTGAAGTATTGTAAAACTACACTATTTCCTTTGGTAATTACTGTGTTTACCTTCCATTGAATACCTTTACTTGCTAAAATCTTTGCTATAGCTTCATCACGAGGAAGAGATGCAGATACACTGTTATTAAATCTTCCTTCTGTCAATAGATATTTTACAAACTCACCTTCTGTAGTAAACATCTTCTTCTCTCTCCGTTTACTATGTCCGAAGTTTCCCAGAAGAATAGTTCAAGTATGTCTAAATTTTTGTTCGAGTTTTACCTTGCCTTTATCAGCTGTAGCAGTTGCTTTTATCGCTGTTCTTTGTGGATAGTAAGAAAAATATTTCTGAATCAAAGCTTACTCCCAATTTTTGAGTTTTTGCTTTTTCTTCACCGCTTATATCCATAGGAAGCTATATTCATTCCTATTTGGAAGTATTTTTATTTCTTTTCCTTCGTCAAGTGCTGCTATCATCTTATCTACAGGGAGATATTTGATATTGTTTGAGCCAAGTTTCAATCTTATATCTTTGTTCTTTGAGTATTTTATCATATTTACAAAGAATTCATCATCAACTTGACTTATTCTATTATTTGAAAGCTCAATTTCTGTAATGCTTTTCAAATCAGCAAATGAACAGGTATTGAAGTTATATTGTTGTTATTTTGCTTGTATCAGGCTTAGGTACGGTTTGTTTACTCCCAAAGCTTGAAGGTAGGTTTTCAAGTTGACTTGATGAAATAGTCAAGCGAGAAAGTTTTCTGTTTGTTTCAAAGAAATTATCAGGTAATGTCTTTATCTTGTTATCTTGCAAGTACAATTCTGACAAAAGCTACATTGTTCTAATTAGATTGTCAGGTACGCTTTCAAGGGCTGTATTCATCAATGACAATATTGTAAGTTTGTCATTTTCATCAAATAGTCCTTCTGGCACTCTTACAAGAGGATTTCCGTCAAAATCTATAAATTTAAGTTTTTTTGAGCGGTTTTTAATACATCTTTGTCAATAGTTTTTATATTATTTGCACCAAGCACAAGGTGAGTCACACCTGTTGCATTGTCAAATACTCCTTTGAGCAACTCTTCTATCTTATTTCCATTAAGGTTGATACCTTTTTATAGCAGGTCCTAAGTCTTTGAGTATGCTTATATCTGTAATTCCCTTGCCTTCAAGGTCAATGACATTTTCCATTGAAACCGTCAATTCCTATAGTGGGAGGTTTTGTTCTTCCTTGGCATTTTCTTAGCTCTTCTACGCTTATTTTATTGTCTTTGTTTTTGTGTCAAGTCCGTTGTCTATAAGGGCTTCAGTTAGTATTCATCATTTTTTTCTCTTTTTGTTTTTTTGCATCTTCGATTACCTTGTAATCTGTCCAACCTTTTGAAACAGACATTATCAAATACTATTTTCGACTTTCTTGTATTTACCGGCGTCATATTGACCTATATCGCCGTTATTCCCGCCCATAGGACCGGAGCCAAGTACAGCTGCTATCTTGCCACCTGTCAGGTCATTAAGCTCAACTGTATATTCAGCCTTTTTGATAGCACCATTTGTAGATGTTTCAACAACATTTTTGTAAAAGGTACATAAGTTTGTCCGTTTTGCAATGCAAAAATCAAGAATCAAATCTGCATATAGGTGATTTAAGAAGCTTACAGTCTTTTTGTTTTCTGATACTGTAAGTTTTTACCCTTGTGTCAAAATATCCTGAAAGTGTTGATGCTTCAGCTCTATTTTTCCGTCTACATCAAAGCCTTGTATGTTAGAGTATACTCTCCATTTGGTAGATTGGATTCAAGAGTAAGTCCTGTATCTTCAGCAATTTCTATCTTAGTATCAAGCTTAGTCACAGAGCTGTCATTGAATTTGACTTCCAACTTAAGGTCGTCTTTATTTTTCAACTTCTGCCAGTATCTCTTCTTTTTGTGTTTCTACCTTTCCTGTAGAAACAAATTTTTAAATCTTCTTTTCCAAATTCTTTTGCCGTTTATCTTTAACGCCTCAATCTTTGCCACATCTTCAGCGCCTATATTGCCTTCAAATGTCAACACAAACTTTTTTTAGATGCTTGAGTTTTTCATATTCAGCCTTTGTTAGTTTATATTTTTCAGCAAGTTTTGGTTCAGGCTTTGGAGTAGTCTTAGCAAATTTTTGTTACAGTTCCGTCTGAGAATGTAACCTCTATCTTAAGGTCGTATTGATTTTGTATGAATTGGTTTATTACTTCTTCATTTTCAGATTTTTAGCTCTCCATCTCTTGTTGGATAAAAATTCAGAAGCACCTTTTTCAAATACCTTGTCATTTATCTTTATAGTCTTAACTTCTTTTTGCATCATTAAATGTCATCTTTGTACCAAATGTCAAGATAACATTTTTTTGAATAGTCTGTCTTTTACAAGCTTTTGCATTGGTAAGATTGAACTTATCTGCAAATCCTCCGACAGGTTTTTCTGCCTTATGTTGATATTTGGTTACTGAATTATCTGCAAATATTATCTCTATTACAAGGTCATATTTATTATCTTCTACTCGTTTTACTACTTCTCTATTAGCTGTTACTACCTTAAATGTATCAGAGTCAGCATAAAAACCGTAATCTTTTTCTTGCAAATTCTTTGCCATTTACCTTACTGCCTTTATCAAATCTATTTTGTTCAGGCAATAGGTCTTGTTTTTAAAGATAGTATCAAGTTGTTTGAATTATCAATTTTTATGGCTTTTTAAGCTCATATTTTTTAGCAAGTTCTTCCCCGATTGGAGGAGATACTGCTTTTTCGTAGCTTATCTTTGAGCCGTCTTTAAATACAATATCTAAAGCAGTTATTCCCTCAACTTTTACCTTAGGTATTATATCTCCTTCTTCTTCATCTTCTTCGATGTAGATTGTAGTTCCCTCTGTTTCAAAAGGATAACTGTCACTATCATATTCTGTACCGTTTATTACTACATCTTTTTATAGCCTTTAACTGTTCTTCAGGCATAGCTTTATTTAAGTTTATAGTGAATCTTTCTCCCGAAAGTTTTGTACCTGTAATACTATATCCATCTGCTATTCCCGAAATTTTTCTTCTTCAGGTTGCTTGAAATTATTATTCCAGTCAAGTTTTAATGTCAATGTCTTATTAAATTTTTCATATCCCTTAGGAGTCTTGTCGAATTCAACTATTATATCTACATCCAAGTCATCAGGAGAAGTTTCCGGAAGTACTGCAACTTCAGGTATATCAAATCCAAATGATTGTTCTCCTAATTTGGTAGTATCAGCGAAATTGTTCATTGCTAAGTATTTTTACATTTTTACCTTATATGTTTCGCTTCCTATTACCAAGTCTTTAAAAACAAGCTTTACCTCATAAGCCTTGAAAAGCCCTTTTCCCATAGAGCGTTCAGTAGCATCTACATTGATTTTTCTTGTAAGTATCTTATCTACATAAGATGTCTTAGTCTTATCCTTAGTTAGGATGTATCCGTTTACAACTCTTGATCTATCAGAAGGTTTTTGGAGCAGTAGCTGCTTGATTGCTAAGCACTAGAGCCGTCCGTAAATATGATTTCTATTGATATAGGCTCTTTTCTTTTTGGCTTTTTGGTAACATCTACCTCAGATGTCATCAAAGTATCATCTACTCTACTTATATAGAACATACTGCCGTCAAATTCAGTTCCATTTACTTTAACACTTTTTAACCAAAGTTCTAAGTTTGTTAATATCACCTTTTTAAATGCTATCTTAAGGTCAGGATCTCCATAACTTTTTATGAAAACTCTGTCTATCTCGTACTCGCAGCATTTCCTGTAGGAGCAGGTTTTACTTCTCCTTCGCCATTAGTAACAGTATCTTGTCTGCCGTCAGGTATTTCATAGTCATCAGTTTGATATTTCACTATAGAGCCGTCACTAAACTTCATTACTATCTTATGTTCAGATCTTGAGTTGAAGCTCTTCTAGCATTTTTGCCTGTAAATGTGTTATAAAAGCACATATACTCGCCTACAGCTCCCTTTTGCCATTAAGACAAAAAGTAGGTCCACCATCTTTTTCGTCTCTAAGAGGTATCTTCTTATCATCTAAGCTTTACATAAGTAAGTTTTTGCATTATATCATAATACTTAAAAATCAGCATAATTGTTCATTATTATCTTCAATGTCTTTTGAACATTTGGTGCTTCACCTGTTAGTCCTACCGCTACATCTGTAACTTCTAAGAAAGAGTCTATCTTAGTATTGTCAAGAGTAGGTGTAACATCATTGCCCTGTTGATTTCCAAGTTGATTGACTATTGTCGCTGTATCTTGAGCAAGTACACCATTTACAACAGATAGCGGTGTAGCTTCATCTACTATCGTTACCATCGGTGAATTTTCTTGATTTTCTGCTACAGGAGTTGATTTTTTTCTCCTTGATTTTCCCTGTGCAACATCTTGCTCATTAGCTGCTTTTTTTGATTTTTCATCTTCTTTTTGCAACTTGAACATCATCATTTTCCACCTTATTAACAGGTGAAATTTCTTTTCTTTGCCCTGCTTATCTATATTTTCATCGCTATTTGCAGAGCTATCTTGAGCGGTCTCAAGATTTTGGTTTGCCGAGCCGTCATTTACGGTTTGAGCGTAGCTTGCAGGTACTGCCATATTGCTTGACAGCATACAAGCTATAAGTAAAAAACGAAAGAAGTTTTTACTCATAATAAACTTTCCCTCCTAAATATAAAATGTAAAACTTTTTAAGTAAATGTGAGGTTTTTGAAATATTTTTGAGCAATTATATCCTTACAGATTTTATAGATTTTATGTATATAATCAAACTTATTCATGCTTTATCAAATTATGAACTTATTTACTTCAAACCATTGTTTTGTCATTATCTACATCTTGTGTAATACAAGTCCCAAAACAGTTTTTCCATAATTTAATTTTCAGCATTGTGTTTTTAGTGATAATATTAAAAATCTACAATTTATACCATGTAAACTATAATTGATAAAAAAATAAACGAAAAACTTACCAATCTCACATTAATACTAATCACCATTTATAATGCTAAGTAGTTATTTTAAATAACATTTTTAAGAAAAATTACATGGCTATTTAACCGTTTTTAGTATAAAAATTTATAAAATCATTTATTAATTAATACTAAGTATTAACTAATAAACTATACCAAATAAATATAAATTTGTAAATAGTTTTTTTAGCATTTGTTAATAATTTTTATTTACTATTTTTTTGTTTTATTTTTCATATCAGACTTGTCCCATATATGAAGCAAGTCTGATATTATATTGAAGTTTTTATTGCGTTCCAAATTTGAATATATCCTTTGTAATTGAAAGCGTAGACTTCCTATGTGATACTACTATTACAGTCTTATCTTGACTTTCTTTTTGATTGTCTTGAGTATTACTGCCTCGTTTAAACTATCCAGATTGCTGGTAGGCTCATCCAGCAGCAGTATCGGTGCTCCATGCAAAAACGCCCTTGCCATCGAAATTCTTTGTTTTTTTCTCCTGCGCTTAACTGATTCATAGCCTCACCTATAGGTGTATCATATTTTTCAGGCAGTTTATCAATAAACTCGTGTATTGACGCTTTTTTTAGCTGCCTCAATCACTTCTTCATCAGTTGCATCGTGTTTTTGCTATCTTTTATATTTTCTGCTATACTTCCTTGGAAAAAGCATTGTTTCTTGAGTTACATAGCTTTGTATATTTCTTAGACTCTTGGTATTAATATTTCTTACATCTTCATCGCCGATTTTTACACTGCCTGAATTTACATCCCAAAAATCTCATTATCAGTTTTGAGCATTGTTGACTTCCCGCAGCCACTTCTACCAAGTATTCCATATATCTTGTTTTTATTAAAATCCATTGACATATCTTTTAAATATGCTCTCATAGGAAAAAGTCCACATTTTCTAATTTCACATCTTCGTATACGGCATCTTTTCCTGTATATATTTCTTCTACCTGTGGCTCTTCTTCCAATAGAGCAATTACTCTTTTGACCGCTTGAGAATGTCTGCAATAAATTGTTTGACAGATTGCTAAGGGCTATGAAAGGTCCAAATGATGAAAGCGCCAATGTAGTAGGTATTATCACAGACTCAAGTGAGGCTCCGTTTGTATGACTTTGGTGTGCAGTGTACAAAAATATTATTACGCCTGTTGCAATCACTGTCAAATCGCTGAGCGCTCTGGTAAGCTCTTCGTATTTTTTAGTTCTTCATTTGTACTTTCAAGCTTTTGCTGTCATATCCTGCATCTTATCTATACGCTCTTTGGTATTGTCATACTGCATACTTTCTCTGATGCCTTTTAGTGATTCAAGTACATAGCTTGTAAGATTTTGCAAAGTCTCCTCTGAATCCGCTTTTCTCCCAGTCTTGTAATAAGTCTTGGGATAACTATTGATGTCGCCAGATAACCTGCAAGTAGTATAATCTATAGCTACTATACTATAATGACCAACTATAGAGAGTGTGATTATAGCCATGAAAAACGCTATGCATACAGGGGCTATCGTATGGGCAAAAAATACCTCCAAAAGCTCTATATCTGTAGTAATCAGAGTAATAAGATTGCCCTTGTCTTTGCCTTCAAGCTTTGCAGGTGCAAGTTTTCTAAGCACTGTGAATATCCTGTCCCTTATTATTGCCAGCACACGAAAAGCTATATAGTGTCCGCTGTATTGCTCTGCATATCTAAGTATCCCTCTTAGCACCGCAAATGCAACTGCTATACCAAACACTTGCGAGTAGGGTGATATTTTGAATCTCTCCAAGATATATCAGTAGACCTACACCGCCAAGCACAGGTATACCTGTCGAGCAGATGAAACCTATTACTCCCTTATTATTGTATTTAGCATTATAAGGAAGAGAGGACTTACTTATTTTCAACAGTTTTCCAATCAACGAAAGTTTACTCTTATTCATCTCCTCTCACCTCCCGTTGCTACAGCCTTATTCATATTTTTCCAAATTATCATAAACTACATAGACACTTTTGGGAATCATCTGTATTTATTTTTACTTTCTTCTATATTATTTTTTTAAAATCTTCAACTTTATCATCTTCGTCTTTGAAAAATCTTCAAGTTCTGCCTGTTTTTGTACAAATTATAAAATGTCTTTTGATTTTTATAAGTTCGTCTTTTTGCCCTGCTCTACCAAGCAACCTTCATCAAAATACCAAGATGTTATCCGCATCTTCCACATTTGCCAAACGGTGACTGATGAAGAGTATAGTTTTTCTTTGCCTCTTAGCGAGTTTATAACTGAAAGGATAATCTCTTCACTTTCCACATCTATATTTGATGTTGCCTCGTCAAAGATGTAAATATTTTGCATCTTTGAGTAAGGCTCTTGCTATTGCAAGTCTTTGCTTTTGACCTCCGGAAAGATTGGTTGCATTTTCAGTAAGTGCTGTATCCAGTTTGTCCTTGCTTTCCAAAAACTCCCACAAGTTCACTTGTTTTTAGAGTATCTATCATATCTTGGTCTGTAGCTTTTTATTTGCTATTTGAAGATTTTCTCTGACAGTTCCTTTGAAGATGTAATTTTCATTTTTTTACAAGACAGATATTGTTCCATAGACAGCTTGGAGCTATGTCTCTTATCTGATTGCCCTTGACAGTGATTTCTCCGTCATAGTTTTTGTATTGAGTAGTTATCAGGCTGCCAGTGTACTCTTGCCACAGCCCGACTCTCCTACTATTCCTACGAAACTTCCCTGTTTTTATTGTTGTATTAATATCTTTTAATATTGTTCTTTCAGCATTGTATGCAAAGGATAGATTTTTATCTCAATATCTGAGAATTTGTCTATATTCACTTTTTCCTTGTCATCTTCTTCCATATCCAAGATTTCAAAACAATCTGTCACTTGCAGACATACCATTCATTGCTATATGGAAAAAAGAGCCTAATATTCTAAGTGGAATGAAAAACTCTGATGAAATCATCATTATAAAAATGCCTGACCTACATTTATCTTTACCTGTCTAAGCTCCATAAGTGAAAATATCACACCCAGCGCTGCCCCCTATAGGCTATCAAATCCATGAGCGATACTGAATTAAGCTGCATTACGAGGACTTTCATAGTTATTTTTCTGAAGTTCTCTGCATTTTTCATTCATCTTTTCCTGTTGTCTCTCGTCTGCATTGTATATTTTTAGAGTTGTAAGACCTTGAAGATTTTCATAGAAATCATCACCTAATTTTGTGTACTTGCCCCAGTATTTTTGAAAATAATTTCTTAGCAAATTTTTGTACAGCTACTATCGAAAGAGGTATGAGCGGTACACAAATCATAAGCACAATTGCAGTCTTGATACTAAAAGTACTTATTATTATAAATAATGTCAGTGGAGCAAGTAAGCTATAGAAAAACTGTGGTAGATATCTGCTGAAGTATATCTCCATCTGTTCTATTCCTTCACTGAAAAGTTGTACTACTGCAGAAATTGAGACCTTCTCACCATAGTTTTGCTCCCAGTCTTACTATCTTGCCATATAGCTTATCCCTTAGCTTGTATTTTTATCTTTCCACTTGCTGCGAAACTTTCTTTTTGCAATTTTCATCCTAAAGAAATATCTTATCGCTGTCGATATAACTATCAAAAGATGAGTATAGGGCAATATTGGGCGTATTTTCTTTTTCTACAAGCCCTTGCAATATCATTGCTATACACAAAAACTCACTACATTGCACAGTAGCCCTATCCAGTTGAAAAAATACGATGTATTTGATATGTTTCATACCTTCAGGCGCTTCTTTATCAGCCTCTTTTTATCAACTGCTGACCTCCTTTCCATGTTTCTTAATTTCAAATGCTTAACATCAATCCTTTGATAACTCTAATATTTATTTGGTTTTTGTACAATGTCGATTAATTGAAAACTGTAATATTAATTTAACAGTAAGCTCTAAATACAAAAATTTACTATAGTGCATCAGTATTAAGAAATTTTGAATGCTATTATTCCACATTGCCGGTTTAAGTCATACCTGTACAATACAAATTTTTAAAATATAATATTATCTATAGTTTTGAAAATTCAATATCCTAAGCATTTTATATTTTTCTGTCAGTTGCGGTATTGATGTCCTTGTTTTCAAGGTCAATATCGTTACTTTTGGAGTGTCTTTACACGAACTAAGAAGAAATAATAGTGAGCCAATAGGGACTACACCCATAAATATTCTCGCATGAAATGATTTTTGTAAAATACATACCCATTGCAAACAATATTGTTACTGTGGCAAGAATCTTAGCTTTTTGCTTATTTTCCATGCCTTTTTTCTCCATATATCCGCCTACATAATGCTGATAGATCTTAGTATTTTTAAACCATGTGTTTATCTTATCTGAGCTTTTGGCAAAGCAAACAGCAGACAAGAGCAAAAAAGGTGTAGTAGGCAAATTGGAAACGGAATACCTATAAGACCAAGTCCCAACGATATAAATCCTATAACAAGAAAAATATATTTCATAAATTCCTTCTCCCTTAGATAGATGCTTGCTGTAACGCAGTATTAAAAGTTGCCACAGCCTTTTGTATATCTTGTTCGTTTGGTTCTTGATTTTTCACCACTTTCTATCATCTTTTTAAGAATTGGCTTTGGTAGTAAAAAGCGGTGGTTTAGTCTTGAGTTTTTCAAGAAGCGCAGGATCTACAAGACCGTTATATATCTCAACAGCCAGTAACTTGTTGGATTTGTCAGGTAGATTATTCTATTTTTATGACATCCTGACCATGTTTTGAAGATGGATCTGCTCCCAATGTCGCAAAAAGTGCTATTTTTCTTATTTTTAATAGCCTTTACAAATGCCTTTGGATGCGCAGTCCCTCTATCTACCCAAAACCCTACTACAGAGGTATCATACTCATCAAAGCATACTCATATCTTTTGATTTCTTCCATATCCTTGATATAGCAAATCATAGTTGTCTTTGAGATTGTCATATATTCCATATGCGACCTTCTTCGTATTACCTGTCTTGCTCGAATATATTATCAGTGCCTTCATTTATCCTCCATGTCACACTTATATTACTATCTAATTGTTTTTTTGACATAAAAATTTAATTGAAATAGTGTATTATTCCATTATTACAAAGTGCTGACTGTAATATCTACCTGTTTTTAGTCAAAATTAGTTGTTAAAGTTTGTTTGACTTATTCTAATTCTTAGCATCCTAAAAATTTATCAAGATCTTATACTTCATTGTTATAGATTAACAATAAATCAGTTTAAATAATTATTATACTCTACATAGTATATATAAAATCCATACCATAAAAACTATATTATACAGTCAGTACAAATTTTTGATTTTCAACATTACTTACCTTTAGGTGAATGCCGTACATATCCTGTATACTATCCTCAGTGATGACATTATCAGGATTGCCTTGGAAGAGTATGTTGCCCTTTTTCATTCCTATTATCTCATCTGAATAGTATATGGCTTGATTGATATCATGAAGTACCATTACTATAGTCATTGCATAGTCATTGTTTAGTGATTTTATCAGCCTTAATATCTCAATTTGGAACTTGACATCAAGGTAGGTAGTCGGCTCATCAAGAAAAAGTATCTTTTGGCTGTTGCGCAAGAGCCATTGCTATCCAAGCTCTTTGCCTTTGACCACCTGATAATTGTCCCATCCTTCTGTTTTTGAGATCGCTTAGCTCTGTTACCTCAAGTGCCCAATCAACTATTTCCCTATCCTTGTCCTTATCCTCAGCCTTTGAAAAGTGCTTGAAGAAAGGAATTCTTCCGTATGATACAAGAGAGTGTACAGGAAGATCAGGGGAGCTGTGTTGTATTGATGTACTATAGCTACATTTTGGGCGAATTCTTTGAGCCTTATATCGCTTATATCTCTTTGATCCAAAAATACTCTACCTTGTCTTGGTCTTAAATTTTTAGTCAATAGCTGAAACAAGGTAGATTTTCCACAGCCATTAGCTCCCATAAGTGTAGTTATCTTATTTTTGCTTAATTTCAAATGAAATTCCCTTAATTATGTCGTCCTTGTCATAGGCGAAGAACAAATTATCAACTCTCATGCAGTCCCTCACTTTTTCTTGAGCAGGAATATGAAAAACGGTCCGCCCACTACAGACATCACTACCCCTACAGGTATTTCAAGAGGTGCTATCAATATCTTGCCTACAGTATCTGCAAGTAACATCGTAAATGCCCCCAGCAACATCGAGTACGGAATCAGCACCCTGTTGTCATTGCCTCACAAAAATCCTTGCCACATGGGGAACTATAAGACCTACTAAATGCAATAGAGCCTACTATAGCAGTAGACATACCTATCAACAGTGTTGCTATAGCTGAAATATATCCTAAGCAAATCTACATTTACTCCTATACTCCTAATAGTCTTATCTTCAAGAGCCAGTAAATTGCATCTTCCTGAAAAATAATTGCAAGTAACATTCCAATACTTATATATTTTAAGTAGAGATACATCTCCCCATGTCTTTTTGCGATATATTGGCATTTACAATAGCAGTTACAGAATTTTGTGCAGGTCCGCTCATTGCATTTATCGCTCCGAGTAAGCCTGTAAACATAGCATTTACAGCTACCCCTAGAGTATTACTCTTAGAGGTTTTTATCCCGCCTTCCATGAAAAGAGTGTAAATCAATGCGCAGGTAAGCGCTCCACCTACAAAGGCAAAACAGCGGTGATAAGAAATAAAAACTGTGGAAGTGCCAACATCAGTATCATCGATATAAAGCTTGCCCCTGAAGATATGCCTATCATTCCAGGATCTACAAGCGGATTTTTCATCACTGCTTGAAACATAACTGCTGATACCGATATACCTGCTCCGGCAAGTATTGCAAACCAATATCCTCGGAAATCTCAGGTCATATATAGTGGCGAAGTCCTCGTTATACTCAATGAATAGTCCTCTGAAAATCTGAGCAAATGTCAGATTTATACTTCCGCTTCTTATTGCTACAAATAGCAAAATTACAAGTAATATATCAAAACTACAAAAGCAGTTATCTTCTTTGTCAAGTAGTCCCTCCTTTTTTGATTTAATCAAAGAGTAAACTTTTTATTTTGTTAACCTAATATCTTCAAATTTTTACTAAGGTCTAATAAATTGATAATATATTTGAGCATCTATATATTAAGTCATGCATTATATACTTTATTAAGAGTTGCTAAACAATCTTATCCATAGATTAAACAGATAGTATAATTGAAGTTACTCAATTTCACATAATTAAATATTAATATATCTGTATAACTAACAAGGTAAGAACCTTAATTATCCAATAAAAACTATCTTTTTATTGCTCTTTATAGAAAATCTCATCCAACTTCTTGAGACCTTCCTTATAGCCCATTGTTGCTGTCATACCGAAATAATTGTTGTCAGATTGTATACCTTATTATTTTTTTACAGCATCAAAGTGTTTTCAAATGTCATTTGTCTTAAACTCCTCGTCAAATTCTTCCATTACCTCCTCAGACATAGTATGAGATGTACGAAAGTATAATATCAGGATTTAGTTTTACGAGCTCTTCTGTATTGACAGGCAAAACTCCTCATTGTCATCATGAATTACATTTTCACCACCTGCAAGTTCTGTAAGATTGCCTACATCAGAGTTGTTTGTCGCCACTACAAATGAACCGGGAAGTCCCATCAATATCAAAACCTTAGGTTTTTCTTATCTTTTCTCTTTTTGTTCGTACTCTTTGAGCAAACTTTCATATTCTTCCCTTAGTTTTGCAGATTTATCTTCCTTGCCATATTCCTTTGCAATCTCATCTATTGAGTCATCTATCGCTCCTACACTTGACATATTGACAAATCTATAAGGAATCTTGCCTGTTTGAATTGCTCTTCAAGATAGCTCTTAAGAGATGACGGACTTAGTACCTCTGTGAGGTTTGAGTGAACGGATTATCTCCATATCAGGCCCCATAGGGCATCCCTACCCTTTGTACATTTTCATATCTTTTTAGGTAGTTTAAATGATGTAGTATCTGTAACTCCGACAAGATCAAGGTCAAGCAAATCAGTAATCTGTGCTACAGCCACCGATGTAACAATTATTCTTTTTCACCCTATGTCGCTTTTGTTTTTCTCCTTGATACTGATCCACACAAGCTGTCAACAGCAAAGTGCAGATAAGTACAAGGCTCATGAATATATTTTTAAGAATTTTTATTTTTCATGCCATTCCTTCTTCAATATATATTAATACTAATCACCGTTTATGATGTCATATATTAAAACTTATTAAACTATTTATTTATTAGTTTTTCAACAAGACATACTTTAATATACTTTTTAGCACTATTTAATTGGTTTTAGTATAAATTATTCGACACTCTTAACAGTTTTTGATGTCATCTTTTGATCGTCAAAATCTTTTGAGCCTTCTTTTGCATCCTTTTGATGTCATCTGTGCAAAAATGTTATGCTTCTTCCCATAGGATTTACATAAGTTGAAATCTTAATATATGGATCATTTACAGGAACTTCAAATTTTTAAATCCTTAGTCTTTTTCTTCTTGTCTTCCTTTGCAACTGTAAATTTTTACTTCCTTTGTATTTTGTTGTCCTTAGTATTTTTACATATATCTTATAATCTTTTGGTAGAATCAGTCATTCCCATCTTAACAGTGAGCATCTTAGTCTTGCCCGTATTGTCAAGCAATGCATATTTGCCAAGTATTGATCTGTCTCATTCCATCGCCTATGGCTTTTTAGACTTATATTGTTTTGTCCTTTTCTTTGAGTTTAAGGTCTTCTATTTCCTTTGTTATAGGATTTTCATACTGCACTGTATTTTTAATAGAGTATGTTTTTTCTTGCCCAAATCTTTTTGCCTTTTGCTGTAACCTTCGCATCAGCTCCTATAGTAGAGATGTAAATATCAAGGCTGTAGCAAATACTGCCGATAACAACTTTTTCATAAAATATCTCCTTTATCTAAAATTATTTTTAATGCTCTTCCAATCAATCTTTACTGCAGCATCAGGATTTGCTCCACCTATAAAACTCATGATATCAACTTGAATCTTAAGATATGCAAAGTCTTGTCCTATTGTTACAGGGAACTGTATTGTCTTAGGAAAATCAGTATCTTCACCTGAATCAATAGATTTGTCTGTATATTCCTCCACTACAGTAACATCTTTTCCAAGATTTGACGATGAATCAAGGCTCTTAATATAGTCTTGCTTACTTTCGTAGTACCATGCATCTTCCATATGACCTTTTGATTAGAATCACCAAGTGTCATTGGACTCATAGTAAGCTGTATATATGCCTTCTTATCTTTTACAATCAATGTTGCTGTTTTTCCGATAGCCTTATTTGCCATGGAAAGCTCTGTAGGGATTTTCTCCATTTGCCTTCCAAAGCTCAACAGATACAGTGTACTGTCCATCTTTTTAGGTTTTTATATCTCATCTTGTCAGATGCTTCTGCTTTTTATCTGTCTGCGTCTTAGATTGACTTTGTTCCTCTTTGTTTTCTTCCTCTCCTGATAGGTTTGCCTGTTCTACCACCAATGTATTTGTTGCACTTACTATATTATAATAAGCCCAATTGCTCACATCGTTTTGGCACCTTTGGATTAGTAAGGAGGTTTTCAAAGCACATCTTTGTCACTTGGTCTTCCTGTAACCTTGTTGATTATACTCACTGCTTCTGCTCTGCTCACTGCCTTTTCAGGCTTGAAAGTACCGTCAGGATAACCGTTCATATATCCGTTTTGATACTGCTATGTCTATATATGACTTGTACATATTGTCCTTAATATCAGCAAATTCTTTTGAAGATGCTTCAGATTTTTCAAATTGTATGCCTTGACAATTACTGCGCAAAACTCTCCTCTTGTCATATCTTTTTGACATCATATCCATTGTTGTCCTTGCTAAGTATTTCTTTTGCTCTAAGATAATTGACTACTGATCATATGCAAAATGTCCTTTTCAATATCAGCAAATTTTACAGAGTCATCAATTTTTCTCCATTTCTTATCAGAGATGATACTATGACTGATACTTCTGCCCTGCTTACTGTCTTAGCAGGTCTGAAAGATCCGTCAGGATATCCGCTTATGTATGCCTTATATTCATTTTTGGTTTGCAAAAAGAAAAACTTGCTATGCCTAAAAGAAGTCATCATCATCGCTGCCAATACTACTACAGTTTTTCTTAAATTTCATAATATCTCCTTAATATACTATATCGAAAAATTATTATCAATTATAATTTTATTCATTTTTAAATATTAATCAATATTTTTAAAGAAAAATAAAGTTAACTGACATTAACTTTCATTTTAAGGTTTTATGTTTTTGGAATAAATATGGGATTATATTTTTACATATTCAACATCATTGAAATAACAATGATTTTACTATGTATTTAAAAATGATTATTATATTAAGATTTTTCCTTATTTTATGATAGTACAAAATCCTATAATAGTAAATTTTTATTGATATTACAACGCATTTTTGATATTTGAGCATAAACCTATGTTAATTTTTACAAAAATTTGAGTTAACACAGGTTAATTTTGTCTAAGATAATTTATGGCTATATTTTTAATATACTATTTGATTTTTATTAAAAAAATCCACTGAAAATATTTATTAGATTTCAGTATAAATTCTAATACAATGACAGTCATATTACTATCATACTGACTATATACTATCAGTTGCTTATAAATGATTAATATACTATCAGTAATTAATAACATAAAAGAATAAGTGGATTTGATGAATTTTTATATATAGCAAAAATATAATTAAAATTACCTATTAACGCTAAAAACATTCTAAGCAGATTAATCGTAAAGACAAACAGGCTCTTTTTATTATGCTCTATAAAGCCTATTTTTTTGTATGGGTATTGAGATATATTCCACATTGGAGTGTATTTTTCTCAATAAATTGCCACTGGCTCAAAATATTAAACGGAATTTTTATTGCTCTATCTTCTATCTCCATCATCACATCTCCATTTTTTTGAAGTGTAACTGATATTTTGCAATATTCCATTTTTAAAAAAACCCTTATCACTTTTTGATATTCTTAGGATATAGCAATATATGCGGTTTGTCGTCCATTACAAGTGTAGCCATTGAGTCAAAAGCCGCTATTTGCCATGGAAAATTCTTCCCCTACACTGATTCCGCTTGAATATAGCTTATAAATGCAAAAAATATATTTTAAATTCGCCTTTTTTTGAGTAATTTTTCTACCTTTTTATAATCTATCTTTGCCCTTTTTCGTAGTTATGATTGCAATATTGATAATACATACTCAATTTGTCTGTAAACTCAGGTATGGCTTCACAGGCAAGGGAGTTGGCATATCGTCTTGCCTTATCAGTAGATATATCAAGCAGATTGCTAAGTACAAATTCGAGCTTGTTTCTTTCTTCCACCAGTTCATCTGCTATCTTTTCACCAAGTACTGTAAATAGATAGTTTTCTTATCCTTATACAATACGCCTATCTTCACCATCCTGTCAAGTATAGACTTTGAGTTGACCTTACTGCAATTGAACAATTCGGAAAATTGCGTTATGCTTATCATATTTGCATTATCTGATAGATTTATCATATATAGTTTCTGTATATTGGTAAGTGAAATATCATACATATGTAATCCTCCGTCTATCTATTGCAATATTTTTATCAAATGTTAAATGATTTAATTCTTAGTTTAAAAGTAACATTAAATAATTATTGATATCAGATAATAGTATAACATATTTGACAGAGAATTTCCATATCTTATCCATAATTTGTCAATCATAATGTACTTTACATGACAATATTTCCAACACTCCATTATTTACACGATATACCAACCTATTGGAACCATCAATTCTCCTACTCCAAAAGCCACTTAAATCTTCCTTTAATGGTTTTTGTTTTCCCTATTTATTCGAACTTGTTCCTTTTGAATATCTTTGATTGATGTATTAATTCCTTTTTATTGTATACTTATCTTGATTTTGCAATCAATATAATCTTATATTACTTTGTAATGAAAGTTTTAAGCAGATTACTTAATAATATCATTATATTGCGAAAAATATCTGTTAGAGTTTCCCCAACAGATATAATTAATTATTGCTCTTTTCTATCTTCTATTAATCTATCTATTACTTCTACAAGTATATCGACTTCAGGTTTGCTCAGCTGGGCATCAGCATGTACGCTATCTCCCTTATGCTTGAGTGTCTCTGTTATAAGCGATGAAAAATATTACTACAGGTATGCTCCTAAGAAGTGGATGCTCTTTTATCTTCCTTGTCAATGTATGTCCGTCCATTTGTGGCATCTCAATATCAGTGATGAGAATATCCACATATTTGTCAAAATCTTCTTTTTGTCATTTACAAGATTTTCAAAATAATTCCATGCTTGTTGACCATCATCAAAGAATTTCAGATTTATAAATCCTGCCTTAGTAAGTGCATCATAAAGCAACTTTCTGATAAAGAGGTGAATCATCAGAAAGCACCACCTTAGTATCTCTTTTTGCTCTTGACTGCTATATTATCTATTCTCTCATTATTTATACCTGTTGAAGGTGCAATATCAGTAACTACCTTTTTCAAAATCAAGCAACATCACCAATCTGTCATCAAAAGAGATATTACCTATTACCAAAGTATCTTCATCACCGGCTATTTGATCAGGTTTTTTTATTTGCGTCCATGGTATTCTGTTTATACCTTTTACCGCATCCACACAAAAAGCTACCTTGATATGGTTGAACTCACAAAGTAAGGTCTTAAATGAATCCTTGTCAGTGTATTTGCCATTTAGTACATAATTCATATCAATAACAGGTATTACATCTCCTCTTACCATTGCAAGGCCAAGTATGGCTGCATTTGATTTTGGTACAGGTGATATGTTGCCTACTTCCAAAATTTCTTTTTATCTTAATAACATTTATTGCATAACTTCCTCTACCTACTATAAACTCCAATATTTCGAGCTCTCCGGTACCTGTCTCCAATAATATTTCCTCGCCCATTATAAAGTCTCCTGCCTTCATCTCATTATTTTTCGGATTTACTATTGACATTACCATTTGATTCTCGTCAAACATCTCCCTCAGCCTGTAATTTACATCTTCAAGATTAATATTATTCAAACATTCATAGTAATCAAATATATCGTAACCCTTTGAAATACATCGATAAATATGCGTTTGACAGATACTCCGAGAGTCGAAGGTCTTTATAAACACACCGGTCTTTTTGCCTTTTTATTCTTTTCAAAAATCCGACTTTTTGCACTCCGTTTTTGGTAATATCTAATTTCATCAAGTATCATACTCTTAGTTTTTCTACATCTAAGCTCTCCGACTCTATGCAAACATAGCTCATAGTCCTTATTACAAGTATAACTTGTATAAAGTGAGTCAAAAATCAACGATGAGTTATATAGTTTATCGTGCAAAGTCGAACCTTTTTAAATAATATTTGATTAATTATTTCATTTCTATTTCTTTTTATTATTGGATATCCACTTTGGATTGAAGAGTTCTTTTCTTTAAATCTCATAGAGAACATAGGTATTGAAATTTCAAACTCTTGGACTATTTCTGACTGTCTTATCTCGTCAGATTCCTTTGTTAGTATCCTCTAACATCACCCTCAAACATATTCTTATCTTTGACAGTTTCTTTTATGGCAGCCATAGTAGGCTCTATTTCCACATCACCAACTATGAACAGCGCCATATTAGATGGTGAATAAAATGTATTGTAGCAGTCATACAGCTCTTCTTTACTGATTTTGTATATACTATCTACCGTACCTGCAATATCTATAGAGTTGGGATGCGTCTTGTACATCGCCCACAATGTATTGAAAAATACCCTCCAGTTTTGGATCGTCATCATACATCTTTATCTCCTGAGCTATTATTCCCTTTTTCCTTTTCCACATTTTCATCAGTAAAATGCGGAGTCTGTACATAGCTTATGAGATATTTCAAAGATGGATGAAATTATCTGTAGTAGAAAAATAATATGCAGTTATGTTAAAATTGGTATATGCGTTGGTGATGCTCCAAATCTTGCAAATGTATCAAATACATTACTTTCATCAGGCATTTCAAACATCTTGTGTTCAAGAAAATGCGCTATACCGTCATTTACTCTCATATTTTTTCTTAGTATGCGGATTGACATATTCAAGATCATTTGATCCGAAATTAGTAGCAAAATCGCATATTTTTAGAAAATCCCTAGGGCATAATAAAAACCTGCATATTGTTATGCAGTTTTTCATGTATACTTTCTCATTTAAAATCTTGTTTTCTTTAAACATATTTTTACTCCGATTTATATATCTTTATTTCGATATTTTTCCTACAGCAATAGACAACTTATTTTCAAAAATACATTATCTTGTATTTATTATATTTATATTATTTAATACAAACAACAGTTAATACTAAATTATAAATCACTTCACTTTTTTTATGATAATAATACCGACAAATCTTATATTACACAGTCTTAGTCAAAAATACTCTATATCTTTTTGCTCTCTTAGCTATTTCAGTTACATCTTGAGCCGTTACCTTTGACAATAGTCCTCTTATCTCATCAGGAGTCTTTGGCATACCTGAAAGTTTTTGAGAATAGTAAAATCCGCTCATGGCATCAAGAGAATCATTCAATGCCTCCAGAGAATAGTTGAAATGATTGATTGCTGCGTCATCTCTTTTTGCTTACATTTCCATTTACAATATCTTCTAATATTTCATCTATCAGTCTTATAGTCTTATCTTTTGTTTTTCATGGTCTATACCTGCCATTATCATCATTGTACCCTTTGTATCTGTCTATAATCGAAAATATTGAGTAACACAGTGAGTGTTTTTCACGAACGATGTTAAAAAGCTTGGAAGAAGCTCCACCACCTAATATTTCATTGAGCATCATAAACTTATAGTAATCAGGACTATCATAGGCAATGTCAAAGCTATACCCTAATACCAACTTGCCTTGAACTATGTCCATATTTTCTTCTACATAGCCTAACTTCTATGTCTGTGAGTCTTTTCTTTTTCTATAGTTACAGGAGTTATATTTATATCAAAATGTTTTTGAGCGATGATATGCAGATTCTTTTGTCAAAATTTCCTGCAACAACAATGTCAATTTGACTTGTCGAGATGAACTGTCTATAGTAGTCATATAGATTCTTTTCATCAATATCTTTCAAATCTTCATATAACCGTCTTGATTTACTGCATAACTTTCACCTTCAAACATTATCTCTACTGCCTTGTTGTAGGCATACTTATCCTTACTGTTGATTATAGCCAATATGTCTTGCTCCACCACATCTTGGTAAGTCTCACATATTCTTTTGAAAATCCACCATTTTTCAATATTAGGGTTAAATATAATCTCTGTGAGCAAGTCTATGGCATCATCAGTAATTTTTCCTGCAGATATCTGTCAGATACAAATGAAAGCTTAAATGATATTATCTGTTTTTCTCCAGACTTAGACACATTGGTATTCTATCTTAGAGCTGTAAAGCTCCTGCATTCTTTTTCTATATCAGACTGAGTCTTGTATTTTTGAGTAGAGTCAGTAAGTACATATTGGAGAAGCACATTTTTAGTCACTTCATCCCTTTTAACGCTCTTTTTGACTGATATAAGATTGGTCTTAAACTTCTCATTTTCTAAATATATTATATTTACATTATCATTGATTTTTATCTGTTCCAAAAATCAGCTCTCCTATATTAATATCAACTAATTATAATAAGGTCTTTTTAATACAAGTTGCAAAATAAACTCCTATATAAGTCTATTCTTCACTTTCTTCAATATTGTTACTTATGGCAAAATCCTTGATTGAGTCTATAAGATTGTTGTCATAGATTAGCTTTGCTTGTCTTATCGCATTTTTAAAGGCCTTTGCATTTGAAGATCCATGCGCCTTTATCACTATACTGTTAATACCAAGTAGTATAGCTCCGCCATACTCTTCGTAGTCCATGGATTTTTTCACTTCCTTAAATGCCGGCATGGCAAGTATAGCACCTATTTTGGATCTGAAGCTTGAAAGTAGTGAGTTTTTTATCATCTTGAGCATACTACAGCGACTCCTCGCTTAATTTGAGGACTATATTACCGGTAAAACCGTCGCATACCAAGACATCAGCATCTGTAGAAGGAATGTCCCTCGCCTCAACATTACCTATGAAATTAATCATCTCATTTTCTTTAAGCAGCTTATGTGCATCTATATAAGTCTGCGAGCCTTTTTTTTCTTCAGTACCAATGTTAATAAGTCCAACCTTAGGATTTTCCTTGCCAAGTATAGCCTTTGCATAGGCATAACCCATATACCCGAACTGATTAATATATTCACTCTTGCATTGAGAGTTTGCCCCAACATCCAGCAATACCGCTCCACCGTTTGACTTAGGATATACAATAGTTAGAGCAGGACGCATAATGCCCTCTATCCTACCTGTGATAAGCATACCTGCAGTTAATAATGCTCCAGTGCTACCTGATGATACAAGTGCATCTACCTTCTTATCATTTTAGCATATTACAACCCTTTACCATAGGAGAGTCTTTTTCTTTTTATTGATATTACAGGCTTTTCATCATTATCTATATTTTTCACTGTAATGCACTATAGATATCTTGTTAAAATCATAAGACTTACCCTCAAGATGTTTCTTTTATAGTATTTTCGTCACCAAGAAATACTATTTCAACACCATATTCTTTGACAGCATCTATTGCAGCATCAATTTGTGCCTTTAGGTGCATTGTCTCCTCCCATTGTATCTACAGCTACTATCATTGTAATACCTCACTTTTTTTCTAAGATTAATTATTTATTCCTATGTTTTGTTGTATGTTTTTGTATATTTAAAACAGTGTACCTCATTTATTTCATTGTATATTTTTCAGACATCAATGTAAATATATCTGATATGATATCTTGTACCTCCGTTTTTCTATAATCTAAATACTCTTTTTAATATCTCATCGTTCATACATATCTCTATTGTATTTTACAGGTGCAAAAATGATATTTGAACTTTTTTTACACTTCAAATCCTCTTCCAATAAGTATACTCTTTACTTCATCCATGCTCATATCTACAGCCTTACTTTATCAAATCAAGTCCTGCTCCATTTTTGAAGAAGTTTATTAGTGTATCTATCTTTCCCTTCTTTATTCCCTCTTGTCTTCCCTTTTCTTGTCTTCCTTCTTGTCTTCCTTCTTGTCTTCCCTCTCTTATTCCGTCAAGTCTCTCATCTCTTAACGCTATTTCAAATGCTTCTTCTTGTGTCATAAATGCCGTTATCATCTCTTGTACCTCCCGTTTTTCTATAATCTAAATATTCCTTGAGTATCTCATCGTTCATACATATCTCTATTGTATTTTTAAAAGGTGCAAAAATGATATTTGCACTTTTACACTTCAAATCCTCTTCCATTAAGTATACTTTTACTTCATCCATACTCATATCTACAGCCTTACTTATCAAATCAAGTCCTGCTCCATTTTTGAAGAAGTTTATTAGTGTATCTATTTTACCCTCTTTTATTCCCTCTTGTCTTCCTTCTTGTCTTCCTTCTTGTCTTCCTTCTGTCTTCCTCTCTTATTCCGTCAAGTCTCTCATCTCTTAACGCTATTTCAAATGCTTCTTCTTGTGTCATAAATGCCGTTATCATCTCTTGTACCTCCGTTTTTCTATAATCTAAATATTCCTTTGAGTATCTCATCGTTCATACATATCTCTATAGTTCTTTTTACTGCTGTTTCTAAGTCCGGGCTTTCTTTTCTTTGTCTTGATAGTATCTGAGTAAATAATATATATTGCCCTAATATACTCTTTCTTATTACCGTACATAGTACTCTTACCTTCATATCTATATCTGATATTATATCATTTTTCACCATCATATCACTTAAGTACAGCTCATGGTCTTGCATTACCTTATCACCTGTATATACAGTAAAAAGCTTTATCTTAGGTATTGTCTTTGTATGATATAGTTCACTTAGACTTTTTGTTAGGATTTTGCTCTATTAAATAATTTCTAAGTGTATCAGCCAGATAAAAACAAGATTCTTATTACAATGTTTTCATGTATATTGTTTGGGCTTCAATTATTATTATCTCATCTTTTACCCTGAATCCAGGTCATTATACACACTCTTGTTATTATATTTTGCAGGTTATTATCTCTATGTCATCAGTTGATATTTGACTTTCATCATCAAATAATGATTTGTATAGCTCTATAAGTCTATTTTTGTCAGAGAACAAATCTATGAATAAACTATCTCTTATTGTGTAGTTCATCTTATTTTTGGGTGACATATCTCCTCCTTATACCAATTAAGAATTTCATATAACGAAACATTTAGTATAATTAAATATTAACTTTCTAAAAATATTGGTATGTTATTGTTAGTAAGTATATTATACCATAGTTAGAACCAAATATACAAGTTAACAAAGAATGTAAGAATTAGAACTTTATTTTATTATAAATCAAACTATAAAAGATACATCTTTATTCATATAACAGTATTTGTTGTGCAATATGTATGGTTTTATTAAATTAATATTTTGGGATGCACTTATGCAAGTATGAATAAAAATCTCTATTCATTAAAAATTATTAAAGAGCTTTACTTTATCAAATAGTTTTTATATTTGAGTCCAACTTTGGAATACACTAATATAAGACTAAAATGAAATTTCCTATCCATAAATAATATTTTTGTACTTTACTTATCAAAAATTTTTATATTTGAGTATAATAGTATATCTATTATCTATTAGATTTATGGAGATTGTATTTATAAATTATACTAAAAACCAATAGAATAGTCATAAAAAGTATATTAATACTATTATCTATTTAATCTGTGGATAATTTTCTTCAATAGGTATGAAGAAAAATGTTATATAATTTATGTCTTATTTATAAATGCATTGAGAATTTTTATCCATTATTTTATTAGAAATTAGTATAAGTATGTATTGTTAATACTAATATAGTTCAATAAATTTTTATTATATTACATTATAAAAGATGATTAGTATTAGACTCAATATTAAATTTCATATAATACATTATATTTAAATTTATATACTATATTGAGAAAAAGACCTCTCTTTTTCAAGAGAGGTCTTTATTACACTCAATCACAGAGCAATCTTTTTATTTGATTGTTTGGACAATCTGTACACCTAATATCTTATATTTTCATATAGTATATCTACTGTACTTACTGTTGATTCAAAACTATTAACCAATAATTAGTTTTTCTTAGTTTCGTCAGCTTTTTCTTTTGTCTTCTTCTGTTCCAGGAGCTGCTGGAGCTGCTGTTAAATATTTAGCGTTATCCAAAACTGATCCATCTACAGCTGCTTTTTACTTCTTCTGCAGTTGCATCTTGAGGAAGTATAGTTACAGTTTTCTTTATCTTGGTTCCAGATTATGTTTTGTCCTTGTTTCAAACCAAATGCTTGAGCAACATTAACAAGTGGTAGGAATATTCTTCCTTCAACATTAGCTGGTTTAGTGTACAATTGTGCTCGTGATCCGTTAACATACATTACATTCTTATCAATGTTAAGAGTAACAACTGATTGATATTTTTGGAATGTAGCTATTCTTGTCTTAGAATCGTAGTTAACTTCTGCTCCTATAGCGTTAGCTATATATCTAACTGGAAGCATAGTTCTGTTATCTTGAATAAATGGAGCAACATCCATATTCTTATCTTCTTTACTCCACCAACAACTTCAGCGTAATCTTTTTAGAATCTATTGAGAATACAGTTGTTATTCTCTTTTCGTCAGATACTGGAGTTATAGTTGTAAAGTAATCAAATGTCTTAGTTCTGTTTGTAAGAGCATGTCTACCTTTAACAACACCATAGTGTCCTTCAAGTCTTATAGCACCGTAAGGAACTGTTCTGTCAAGAGTAACCAATACATCGCTTACTAACAATGTAGAAGGTTTAGTTGATCTTCTGTCTACTTTTACATAGATTTCTTTGATTTTCAACGCCAAATGGATCAGCAGAATTCAACATGATGTCTCCTTCTTTAACTTTTTACATCAGCATCATCAAATTTAGGTTGAAGTTTTTCTTCTGATACAATTCATATTTAGCATAGTTTGCACTACCAGCTGGTTCATAATCTTGAAGAGCTGCAGCTTCTGTTTCTTTGATTAGGATATCTTGTCCTTTTTGTTTTTGAAGACCCTATCTTTAACTTGTGGAAGAGTCCTTGTACTTCAAAAATGTTACTGAAGGTTTAACATCAGCTATTTGAACTAATTGTTCTTCAGCACCAGCCCCTTAACTTTAACAAAAGTTTTCCTTCAGTTAGAAGCAACTACGAAAGGCACTTCAACTTCATATTTCGCTCTTACTTTTTCAGATTGTTTTTCAACATAAAGGTCAAATTTATTAGCCTTTTTATTATCTTTTTACCTTCGCTTGTTTTTACATCGTGAGTTACTTCTTTTCCAGATTTGCTACCATAGTCATCTATTGACTTAGGATCTATATAAACTTTTGTTTGAGCATCTCCAGATTTCTTAGTCAATTTTAATGTTTCTTGATCTTGAAGAAGAAGCTTTTACTTCTTTACCTTTTTCATCTACAAAAAGTGAATTCCATATATCTGTTGCCTTGTAGAGATGAAGTAGCAGGTTCTTCAAGTATAAGTTTTGATCTGTATAGACCTTCCATATCTTTACCAGCTATTACATTAAGAACTTTTTCAGCCTTAACACTTACACCATAGTCAACATATTCTGCTACTACAAGTGAAGAAGGAGAAACATCAGCATTATTTTGTACTATTACATCTACATCACCGTATCTTGCTGTTCTGTCAGGAAGTATAGCTATGTTAAGGTAAGCTGATTGAAGATTAGTTCCCGTGTGAGGTCTTACTACTATTATTCTTCCATCACTTTCTGCATAAAGTTTTGCTGCATCTGAGCTTGCAACTGTCGAAAGAACAGAAAAGACCACTTGCTTCGAATACATTTGCTCCTGAAGTCGATATATCCCAAGCAAATCCTTTTTGGTAATTTAGGTTGTATTTCATCTCCATCGAATGCAGAAGGAGTAATTTCATCAAATATCAATTGTACCTTAGTGTTACCACTTCTGATATCTTTTCTTTCTTTTTGTACTCTGAATTTTATAGCATCACTTTCTACATTAGCGAAAGTATATTCTCCAGCAGAAACTTCAGAATCTTTTGGTACTACTCTTACTACTTGTGGTCCATTAGGTTGACCATTGAAAGCTAGCAATGAGAGTATTCTAATTTCATCAACAGTTGGTTGAAGTCCTGGTACACTACTAGCTGTAGTAGCAACTGAACCGACACTAGAATCAACCATAACACCTAATATAGTGTCAGTTAGTCTCTTAACTCTCACACCTTTTTAACCCACTGATTGCATTAGTACCATTACCAAATGTAACTTTGCTGCATCAGCCATATTATTATCAGGATACAACATGTTGTCTTGTGCATTCCATTGATAAACAGGTGCAAGTGCAGTATAGTTATGAGGATCATATGTCCATCTTGCTTTCCTCATCTAAATGAAGTTCGAAATAATCACTCATTTTTCGTTCTCTTTAATTGACATAACAGCTTGATCTTTAGAGCATTGTCAATGCAACACCTGAAGTTTCATCAACTATCGAGCTAGATATTGCTGATAGTGTTTTGTTTATTGAGTTTTCTTGATGCGGCATCTCATGAGAAGCTGGTACCATTGCAGCTGTCATCATAAATGCCATTAAAAAGAGCTAATTTTCTCTTCATAATTTAATTTCCCTCGAAATAATTTTGATTTTAAGACTTATAGTCCTCAATGATTGCTATGTGTAATTTCAATTTAATTACAGACAGATTATAACATTTACTTTTTAATCAATGTCAAGATCTTTTTGTAATATAGTTGTAAAATTGGTAGGTATGATTTCATTATTATATCGCTAAAACTAATGTATCTGTTGTTTTACGATTATTACATTGTTGGATTAATAGTACTTTTAGTATTTCTTTTAGTATTTCTTTAGTATTTCTTTTTAGTATTTCTTTTTAGTATTTCTTTTAGTATTTTATTTCATTTTATGTATTATTTTCAATTTCCTACATTAATATAATTATTCATTAATATAATCACTTTTTACTCAACATCCTACACGAAAAATATATTGTATCATTGCAATTTGAGTATATTTCAAAAATACAACACCATTTCCTACACGAAAAATATATTGTATTATTGCAATTTTGAGTATATTTCAAAAATACAATACTATTTCCTACACGAAAATATATTAAAATATTGAAATCTAAGTATATTTTCAAAATACAATACCATACTTGATGATTGTTTTTACTTGACATATAGTGTTTTCATTTTTAATCAATATGCAAATTTCAATAAATATTATACAGTAATTTCTGTGTCAAGTAGCGTATTAAAAATCAATAAATTTTTAAATTTCAACTAAATTTAGTAAAATTTTAGCGTGAAAGTTGAGTTACTAATATTTATATATCATCTATTGGTTACCTTCATATCTCTCTTATTACAAAAAGTATATTAAAAATCATGCAATAATAAAGCAAAGCCTTGATACTACATATAATTCGATTTAAAATAGGTTGTGCTATTATTAGCATTGATTGATACTTGCTAATGTTTCATTATGATTTGAAGTTTATACTAAAATCTAATAGAATAATGGAATTATTTTGTAAAGACTATGCACTCAAAGTTTATTAACAGAAGATATGCAAAGAAAGCATAGCAAGGATAAAATCCATAGTTTAAATAGAGTTTAGTATTAACATAATCTATACATCATTTCAATACTGATACTATGTTTTATTTAACCATTAAAAAGCTACCTTATGAGTAGCTTTTAAACATCTAAGCTTTCTATTAGTTAGTTTTGTAAGATGCTGGAATGTTAGCTGGAAGTGTTCCACCCACTGTGAATTTACCAGTTTTGTATTCATAGTCTACTGTAGTTTCGTACCCTATGTTAGCTTGACCCAAATCTAATGAGCATTTAAGTTGTTCAGCTTCAACTTTATAACTTGCACCATCAGGTTTATTTGCTAAAGAGTCAGCCATTTTCTTAACTTCAGAGTCTGTTCCATCTATACCGCCATATGTTCCTGCTTTATCTGCTGAATATTGGTTACCATTGATACTAATGTTCTTATGTTTGCTTCGTATGTTCTTACTTTTTGATCCCTTAGTTGAATCCATGAATCTTGGTAGTGCTACAGCATCAATATACCTAGTATAGCAACAACTACCAATAGTTCTACTAGCGTGAAACCTCTTGTTAGTAAATTCTTTCTCATCTCCTCCAATAAATTATTTAATTTTTAAACTCACCTTATAATTAATATTTAATTCCTGTTTTCTTTGGTGAATTTGTTTTAACTTAACTTGTAGAGCTAAGTATATCATATACCTTGTCTATAGTTTTTAAAATATTTTTATAATTTTTATAAATATAAAAATACATTGAAATATCAACGATTTATACTTTTTGTGGTTTTTAGTGTTTTTAGTTTTTATATATGGTTTTTATATATATTCTTTTTGTTTTTATTATTTCTATTGTTATCTTTTTGGTTTTTAATTGTTTTTATATTATTTCTTATATTGTTTTTACTTATTATTTGTTTACATAAAAACTATAGGATAATTGATTACTTTAAAAATAATGTCACAAATATTAACAAAGATATAGTATAACGAAGTCATATCAAATATTATTTAATTAGAATTCGGTATTTGTTGAACATTGTATCTTTGTTACTTACATTATATGATACTTTCATAATGCTATAAAAGTGTATCTTGTAATAACCTAATCTTTATTTTATGGCTGTTTATATTTCTTTTTACTTTTTAGCAACACTATTATCATTAAAAATTCATTAAAAACTATTGAAATTTAACTACTTTAAAAAAATTTTGAGTTTATAACGAATTTAGTTATTTAAAGTTATCATTTTTATAAATGTACAAACTTCAGTTAATATTATTTAGAAATGCTACTTTCTCCAAAAATCCCTTATTATGGATATACTTTCACATCTGTTATAACATTGGGTTTTTTGTTTTTGTTTTTGCTTTGTCTTGGGGTTGTTTATCATATCTCTATGTCTAAATAACACGAAGTAGTTGTTTCCTTTGGAGTCCAAGTTAGAATATGCTACCATGAGATCTTGCTGTCTTGTGATGGGCTTATTATATATGGCTTGCCAAACTTGGCATACATCTCATTAAATGTATTCCCTACTCCTATATCATCTACACTTAGTTGTTTCGTACTTAGGTACATATTATTGCTGAGTCCGTATATCATTTTATTTTGCATATTTAGCTCAAGAGCTATGAGTAGTCTGTGCTGATTATCAAATAATGACATAAATACATTCCATTTTGGGACAGTGGGATAGGGTGAGAATTTTTGATATAGAGGTATTGCCGTCAGAGTTTGTGATGGTCATAGGGGCATTGTCGTCGTTAAATGGCTTTATGTCCATATTTTTGAATTCTTTGCATTCTTCGCCAAACTCTCCAAAAGACATGGGTAATTTCACCTTTTGTCCATCTAATGTTATCTTTTTAAACATTTCATCTGCTATTGGTGTAGGTAGATACACATCACCTTTTATATTTGACCAGTCAAGACTGCCATCAGCTGTAGTATCTGCACTACCTATCTGTATGTGGTTGTGGGTTTTTCATTGTCAAATATTTCTTCATAATTGAGATATGGTATGTCGATACTCATCAAAACTATAGTCTTTGTCGTTGTGGATAGGTTTGACTTGTAGAACAGCCTATTAATAAAAATAATGATAGTAAAGAAATTAAAAAACTTTATTTTTGAAAAATTTCATACTTTTCTCCTTGATACTTATTTATACTAAAAACTCATTTAATATCCATGTAATTATAAGGCAAAGTCAATGAAGAGCCATATAATGTATATTATCTATCCAAAATAGTTCATGGTATTATAACCAGCAGTTAGTATTAGAAAATGTTCAATACAATTTGAAGTTTAGCACAATCTATACATCATTTCAATACTGATATTTTTCTATTATGTCTTTATTAACTATTAAAAAGCTACTCTTAAGTGAGTAGCTTTTTAACATCTAAGCCTTCTTATTAGTTAGTTTTTGTAAGATGCTGGAATGTTAGCTGGAAGTGTTCCACCTACTGTGAATTTACCAGTTTTGTATTCATAGTCTACTGTGTAGTTTCCTGTACCTATGTTAGCTTGACCCAAATCTAATGAGCATTTAAGTTGTTCAGCTTCAACTTTATAACTTGCACCATCAGGTTTATTTGCTAAAGAGTCAGCCATTTTCTTAACTTCAGAGTCTGTTCCATCTATACCGCCATATGTTCCTGCTTTATCTGCTGAATATTGGTTTTACCATTGATAATAATGTTCTTATGTTTGCTTCGTATGTTCTTACTTTTGATCCCTTTAGTTGAATCCATGAATCTTGGTGAAAGTAATAGCATCAATATACCTAGTATAGCAACAACTACCAATAGTTCTACTAGCGTGAAACCTTTTTTCTTGTTAGTAAATTTTCTCATTTTTCTCCTCCAATAAATTATTTAATTTTTAAACTCACCTTATAATTAATATTTAATTCCTGTTTTCTTGGTGAATTTGTTTTTAACTTAACTTGTGAGCTAAGTATATCATATTTTTACCTTTGTCTATAGTTTTTAAAATATTTTTTATAATTTTATAAATATAAAAATACATTGAAATATCAACGATTTATACTTTTTGTGGTTTTTAGTGTTTTTTTATTATTTTTGCTTTTTAAATTGTTTTTATATTATTTCTTATATTGTTTTTTTATATTTTTGCTCTTAATTCTTGTTGTTTATATTAATTTTATATTTTTATTAATGTATATTTTTATACTTTTTCTTTTTACAGTATTTTTACCTTTTTATATAATTATTATTACTTTATTATTACTTTATTATTACTTTATTATTATGATTTTTCTTTGTATATGTATATTTTTGTATAAGGATAAATTTGAAATACACTTAATCTAAGTTGCAGTTAGTATAACTGTGTTAAATTGAATTATTTCAAATATAAAAATATTAACCCAACTCCCCGACATAAGAAAGCATAGAATATATTTTAATTTTAGTATTTTTAAAAATAAAATATCATATTTTATATAGATTTTTCAGTATTTCTTTGATAAATATGCTAATCTCAATAAATATTATTTAGAAAAATTATGTGTCAAGTTGCGTATTAAAAATCTATGGATATCTCACATTTTAAAAATGCGGTAATTTGATGAGAAAGTTGAGATATAAATGAATATTTCTTGTCATATAATTCGTCTTATTTTATCTAATTGACTAATCTTATGCTTGACAGTATAATGTATGTCAAGGAGTGTAAGTGTGATTAATTAGTAAGATTTTTGTTTTAGTGCTTTATAGATATATTGTCTTATATTTATAAAAATTATTGGTTATATTATTGGTGATGCAGTATTGTATTGTATTGAACTGCCAGTTATGTGTATTTTTAAGCTTTGAATATCGACTTTTTACATTTAATACTAAAAACGCTTAAATAACCATGTAATTTTCTACAAAAAAAGTTATTGAAAATCTCTGTAATAAATAGAGTTATTTAAAATAACTACTTGCATTATAAATGCTGATTGGTATTAGATATAAAATAATAGTGATAAAATAGGAGAAGATATGGATAGAATTAATGAATTGTTGGGTAAGGCCCATAGCCTATGGAGGGGCGGAGATGAAAAACAGATGTTGATTTATCTCAAGGAAGCTCTGGATATCAGTGTATCTATAGGAGATGTGGTAAAACAAATTGAAATTCTCAATGAATATGCGGGAGCGCTTAGAGTAAACGGATACTATGATGATGCTATTGCAAATATAGATAGGGCTTTTGACTCTTGTAGATAATCTTGTTGGTAGAGATAATGTCAACTACGCCACTACTTTGATGAATAAGGCAAATATATACAGGGAGAAAAAGACTATGCTACAGCTCAAAAATCTGATGTTGCAAGCAAAGGATATGTTTGATCGTCTCAAATGACAAATCCTACTCTTATGTAGGTCTTATCAACAATCTTTCTTATTTATCAAGAAACTATGCAATATCAAAAAGGCTGAGGCATTACAATTGGAGGCGGTATCTATCTTGAAAAATGATCCTAAGTATGCAGTGCCTCTGCTATAAGCTATAATAATCTATATGAGATACAAAAAAAACTTGGAAATACTCAAAATGCTCTTTGAAAATCTGAATTTTGCAAGAGAAATTTTGCTGAAAAATGTCGGAGAAAATCACCCTATGTACTGTGCTGTACTGAATAATATGGCTGATTTCCATGTACAAAACAAGGAATATGACAAGGCTCTTAATTTCTATTCTCAATCTTTGACAGTGATAGAAATGTTACGGAGCTGATAGCTCCGCATATAAGGTCGTAAAGTCAAACTATGACTTTGTTCAAAAATCTTATTAATACTTTGATTTGATTTATTTTTGCCTATGCTGTTTTCTTGCGTAGTAAAATAGGTACTGCTGAGCATAGCCACCTATAGAGCTGAATTTGTCAATGCAAAACTTTCTCATCTTGGGTAGGGACATATCTTCATCTTGAGGTAAAACTGTGCTATGACTCTCTTTGACCCATACATCCACAGGGAATGCGTCGTATTTTGCCAGTCCAAAAAGTGCAATGCAGTCTGCTACCTTTTGCTCCTACGCCTTGTAGCTCTTGGAGTTTCTCGCTGCACTGATCAAGGGTAAGACTATCAAAATCTGTGGATTTGATGTTTTTCCACTACAGTTGAGGCTGTTTTTTTGGATGTAGGGTGCTCTAAATGCTGTCTTTGGCACCTCTTATGACCTGTATGTCTGCATCTCTTAGGGCTTGTATTGTAGGGAATGAATAGTATTTTTGCCGTTGAAGGTGTCGATATGCTCCTAATGAGCATGACAGACTTTCAACGGATTTTTATCATAGGAATAGAATTTCGGGCTGATATTATAAATGAAATTATCATCTCGTGGAAATCTTGTCTTAGTATTCTATACCGTAGCCGAATTTTGTTGAAGCTCTTAGGTAGTCGTCTATCTTATTTAGTCTTTGTTTTATAGCTGTGTAGTTTGTATCAAGGTCAAAATATGGTATCCATATTTTTGTACATCGTCTATGTTTGTGTTTTTTTGAGGATGATGTTGCCTTGTCGGTCTAGTGATACATTTATCACCTTGTCAAAGGCTATGGCTGTGTATGAGCCGTCATCCTCGACTTCCCATCTGAAGCACTGTCCGCACTCAAATATGTGTTTTGGATAAAAAGTCACCAACCCGCTAATTATGATGTCATTACCTTTTTGATATGTCCATAAAACTTCCTTTCGTTTATATATATTTTGTTGTAATATTACATATTATACCAAAATCTTTTAAAAATAATGGAAAATCACGATAATTAATTTTGAAATAAGCTAATTATATAGATATTAAAAATCATATAGATTTATCGGGATTTTTATTAGAAAATAGTATTAGTCTTTTGTATAATAAGGTGATTAGTCTATGTAATTATACCATAATTATACACAGTTTAAAGCTGTGTTATCAATTATTTATAGATATTTTTTCTGTACCGATACTAAAAACCATGTATTTATGTTACAAGAAGTATTTATGTTACCAAAAGTTATTTAAAATCTCTAACATATTTAAAATAACTGCTTATCATTATAAAATGGTGATTAGTATAATATTAAAAAAGCACATACCTGCCAGTATGTGCTTTTTCGGTGATTTTTGTCTTTCGAAATAGAATTTCGAAATTAATTATATACAATTTATAATTTAATTATACTCTTTTTATCTTTGTCAAGTTAGTATAAAAATTATGTTTTTAGATGATATGTCATAAATTTCACATATTAATCCATTCATGGTATAATTTGATTATTATCACTGTCAATCTGATAGCAGATTGAGGTGAATTTTTGATTCTTATAATAATCAATCTGATAGTTTCTATCATGGCTAATGTGATAAGTTATTTTATCTGCAAGTGGCTGGATAGAAAAACGGTGATAACTGATTATTAAAAAGCACATACCTGCCAGTATGTGCTTTTTGGTGATTCTTGATTTTCAAAGATTAACTTTGAAATTTATAATAATCAATTCTATTATGAAATTATACTCTTATTTTCTATCTTTGTCAGTTAGTATAAAAATTATGTTTTTTTAGAGGTGAGATTTTTGTCTTTAATTATTTTGCCTTTAATTATATACAATATGTCAACTTATATCATTATCATCTGTATCCATGCTGTCATATAGGTAGTGTACTATGATTTGTAAGCAAATATGCCATTACTTGTTCATAGCCCATTGTCCATATTACTCCTAATATCACAGTAATAATTTGCCATTTTATTATAGCAATCAAAAAATCTATATCAATATATCTTAAAAATCCAATAAATAGCAGAAATTACTACTAAACTCCAATAGGAATATTAGCACCTAAAATTCCTAATTCTTTTTCCTATATTAAAGTATATTGATTGCAATATATGATACTGAAACAACTGTATCTATCTGAGCCATAAAGGTAAATACAAAAATATAGAAATATATTAGCATAAACAAAAATATTAGCTGCTACAGGATCTAACTGTAAAGCTCAAACCTAAGCAAACTATAAATCCTCCAATTACAGGAAAGCTTATGTAATAACCGTTGTTCTCATCCATGAGCCTATAGTAGTAAATCATACCTGTCTCTATTATAATCAGTTTTACTGTGACTTATCACAGACATAGATTTCTCCCTAATGTTAATAGACTTAAAAACTCCTACTAAATTCCAATAGAAATTAGCAGAATATTATCATCAAAAACTTTCATATTAATATATTAGACATTATTTATATATAAATTTTGATGAATATTTTTCATAAATCAAATCGGTCATAAGTTACTATTTAATTCATGAATGTAGATAAAAATTATCTTTGTTATATTTTTACTATAAATACATATTTTTGTAGTAAAAACCTGCTGTAATTCATACGATAGGTCTTTTGTGTCTGCTAAGCAGATATGACAGTTTGCCTACTGTTTTTCAAGCACAGCCCGATGAACTTGTTCACTTTGGCAGTGCCATATATCAGCATATTGTTATTTTGCGATATAGTTGCCCAGTGCTTTGATATCATCTTGTGTAGAGTCTATCTTGACATTTTTTTAGGCTTATGCTCTTTTCCTTATTGTCATTTAGTTTGAATTTTAGTTTGAGTGTGTCTCATTTTTACCTCCTATTTCATTGTTATATTTTTGTTGTACTTCTACATCTTCAGATGCTACTTCCTGTAGCTTGGCTACAAGTGGCAGCATGGCAAATATCACTTCGTCACTTACGGTAGAGTCTACCTTTTGCTATGGTATTGTTGGCGAACTTGTTCTTTGCCGGATGCTGTAGTGCCTGTCTTGTACTTAAACTTAATTGTCTTTTGTTCCTTGTGTCTTAGTCATTTTAATTTCTCCTTTTTCATTTAATTGTCAACTTATAAGCCGGTTTGGAAATATTTTCGTCTTTTTCAATTAGTAATATCTTATTTTTGAAAAAGGTATATTACTTAAATTAATTTTTGTACTTCGATTGCGTTTGCAAGTTTTGTCATTGAATCGATAGTTTTTCCATCTTTGACTCGAGCCTTATCAGTACATATAAGGTGATAGCCATGGGGAAACCTACATTACCTATCAATGATACGACTTCATTCATCATATTTCACCTCCTACATTGATTTTTCAAGTTTTCAATTGCAAGTTTTTTATATGTATATATATATGAGATATTCATATCTCTTGCCACTTTTTGAGTTTTTGTTTTCCAGTACATTTTCTCTTATTATATAGCTTTGTTTTTCTTCGAGATTGTCTACCATACTTGTTATTTCGTAGTCGTAGATGTCATTTTGGCTAATATCTGTATCATATAGCTCATCGTTTGAGAGATTTTTGTTCGAAGTTTTGCTTGAAATAGAGCCTTCTGAAATAATATTCCATGTAGACTTTGATATATCCGCTGAATTTGTGATATTTCTTATAGTCGTAGGAGAGTGTCCGCTGTATCAGCTCTACTATACCGTCTTGCATAAAATCCTCGTCATATCTGTGAAAATACTTCATCATAAGCTTGACTATCAATGGTTTTGAAGCTTGTGATTATCTCTTCGAGTGCCTGTGTTTTCTCGTATTCGTCTCCTTCAAAAAAATATTACTATAAGATTTTCCACATCTTCATAGGTATTGAATCTATCCATGTCTACTATCCTCCTGTAATTAAAACTTTGTATTTTTAGTATTTTAATTTCTATTTATAATATCTGTGAAATTATAAAAAAGTATACTGATGAATAATATTTTTCAAAATACCGAAGTCTGAAATTCATCTAATATTATATCACAATAAACTAAATTTTATAAGATAGCATTTTAATTTTTATGTAATTTAATTTCTAAAAATAGTATACCTACTCCTACCTTCCTTATATATTACTTGATAAATAATATTATCTATGTTAAGGAGGAAGATATGATTAAACAACACTATCTTTACAAACAATGACTGCTACAAACAGGGAAGAAAAATGCAAATTAGAGGTCTGATGCTGCACTCTGTAGGATGTAATGTGGAAAAATCCTATGAATTTTATCAAATCTTGGGACAAAGGGGGAGTCTACAAATGTGTACACGCCTTTGTAGATGAAAGTGATGTATATGAGACTTTGCCCCACGATTATAGGGGATAGCACTGTGGAAAAAGGCGAAAATGGGAGTTTTAATGACGGATATATAGGTGTAGAGATGTGGAGCCCTCATCTATAGTCTATGTATCAGGCTCAGCCTTTGTGGACAAGGACGAATATCATACTAAATCTTTTGTAAAAATACTTATAATGTGGCGGTGGAGTACTTCGCCTATCTTTGCACTAGATACTGTCTCAATCCCTTGCATGTGATAGTATCTCATAGCGAAGGTCATAGACTGGGATATGCCAGTGACCATGGTGATGTAGAGCATATATGGGACTATGTCGGTCTAACTATGAATCAATTTAGGAAGGATGTGTTTTATACTATGGTCAAAAATATCAAAGATGAGTATGTTAAAAAGAAAGCATATCAAATATACTAAATGATTGTATAATAGCTGAAAATATGCTTGTCAATGATAAGTGAGTAAGGTGCATACTATAAAGATAGAAAAACTACAACTATGTGAAATTGGATGATTTGAAAAATTTGGGATTAAATGTAGATTATAACAAGGCTGATAAGGTAGTAAGTATCAAATTTGCAATATAAATGTTTTTAGTTATGATATACTTATTCTAATAGGTAGATAATATAACATTTTATAAGTATATTGTATTATTTGAATTGAATTATTGATGATATATATATAATCAGTATAGATATATCAGTACTATGTTGAATAAAACAAAGGTATTTGTTTATAATACTAAACTCTATTTAAACTATGAATTATATCTTTGTGATACTCTTTCATATTAAACTTTTAGAGCGTATCAAATTAATCTATTAGATTTTAGTATAAGATAAGCTTTTATAATATATAAAAAAATAAATAATTACTTCTTTAAATAGTCAGCTTTTTGCTTGGCTATTTTTGTGCATATTATTATGATAATTTTTGTTAGGCATATATTTTTGGGTATTAATTTTAAATTAGAAATTAATATTAAGCAATCATTAAATTAAGAGGGATGAAAAATAAAATGTAAGAGTTGACTATTTCAATGTCTAATCTGTAGTTTTTATTTAAAGGAGGAATTTTGATTGGTATTTCATAGTGAAGATATATCTAAGGTAATAGAGCATCTGGAAACTGATACAACAAGCGGTCTTACGATGAGCAAGTCGCAAAAAGAAAAAGAAAAGTACGGAGAAAAACAAACTAAAGGAAAAGAAAAAGGACTCTTTTGGAGCGTTTTTGGAGCAATTCAAAAGATGCTATGATAATAATACTTTTTAATCGCAGCTGCAATTTCTTTTGCTGTTGCAATAATTGAGCAGGACTTAGGGGAGTTTATTGAGCCTTCACTGATTCTGCTTATAGTAATAGTCAATGCCATAATTGGCGTAATGCAAGAAAGTAAGGCTGAAGCAGCCCTTGAAGCATTGCAAAAATCTATCTGCTCCTCATGCAAGAGTGGTAAGAAACGGACAGGAAAAGATAATTGATGCAGTAGAGCTTGTACCCGGGTGATATTATTCATCTTGAGGCCGGTGACTTCGTACCTGCTGATTCAAGGCTTATCTCAAGTAGCTCACTCAAAAGCGAAGAGTCTGCTCTTACAGGCGAGTCAGTACCGTCTGAAAAGGATGCAAATGCAATAGTAAAAGAGGATGCTCCTCTGGGCGACAGAGCTGATATGATATTTTCAGGCTGCTCGATAACTTACGGTACAGCAACAGCAGTAGTAACAGCTACAGGTATGGATACTCAAATGGGAAAAATAGCTGATCTGCTCAATAACGAAGAAAATGGAGCAACTCCACTACAAACTAAACTGTCTCAGCTTAGCAAATATTTAGGATTTATGGCTTTGGCTGCTTGTGCGATAATATTTACTGTAGGTATGATGAACAATATACCTACTCTTGAGATATTTATGACTGCTGTATCTCTTGCTGTATCTGCAATCCCTGAGGGACTACCTGCCATAGTTACTGTAGTACTGTCTATAGGTGTACAAAGAATGGTAAAGAAAAAAATGCTATTATCCGTTCTTTACCTGCAGTAGAGACACTGGGTGGAGCATCTATAATATGCTCTGACAAGACAGGTACTCTTACTCAAAAACCGTATGACATTGCTCAAAGCATATGTGGATGGTGAAGATGAACCGGAAGACATCAGCGACCTTAATTCTAAGAAAGTAAGACAACTCCTATCTTATGGTACACTTTTGCTCAAACGGAAGCGTAGTTTTCAAAGAAGATAAGGAAGAACATATAGGAGATCCTACTGAAAACAGCTATTGTTTTTTTGCATCTCACAAAAATTCTCAACCTAAGGACGAACTAAATGAAAAATATCCGAGAATTGCCGAGATACCTTTTTGATTCTGATAGGAAGCTGATGACTGTAATCAACCGTATTGATGACAAGAACATTGTCATTGTCAAGGGTGCATTTGACATGATGGCTGACAAATGTATAAAGGGAAATATAGATCAGGCAAGAAAGATAAACGAAAGTATGAGCGGTAACGCACTGCGTGTAATTGCCGTTGCTTACAAGGAGATAGATGAGATACCGTCTGAAATCTCATCTGAAGATATGGAAAAAGACCTGATATTCATGGGACTTCTTTGGAATGATAGATCCCCAAGACAAGAGGCAAAGGATGCTGTAGCTGTCTGCCGAAAAGCAGGTATCAAGCCAATAATGATAACAGGAGACCATGTCGTAACTGCATCAGCTATAGCTACTGAGCTTGGCATACTGGAATATGGCGATATGGCTATAACCGAGCCCAATTAGATGAGATGAGCGACAAGGAGCTTGGCGAGGTAGTGGAAAAAATCTCTGTCTATGCTCGTGTGTCACCTGAAAATAAGATAAGAATAGTAAAAAGCATGGCAAGAAAAAGGTCATATCGTGTCAATGACAGGCGATGGTGTAAATGATGCTCCTGCACTCAAGGCTGCTGATATTGGCTGTGCAATGGGTATTACAGGTACAGATGTATCAAAGGGCGCTGCTGATATGATATTGACAGATGACAACTTTGCAACCATTGTAGATGCAGTCAGAGAAGGTAGAGGAATATATGCCAATATCAAGAAAGTAGTAGGATTTTTGCTTGGAACTAATATAGGTGAAGTAATCACTGTATTTGTTGCAATGCTACTATGGCACAAATCACCTCTTACAAGTATACACCTTCTTTGGATAAATCTTGTTACTGACTCTATGCCTGCGATTGCGCTTGGTATGGAGCCTGTGGAAAAAGATATAATGAACGAAAGACCAAGACCTAAAGCAAGAGAGTCTTTTTGCAAACGGATATGGTGTGAGAATAATATTGCAAGGCTTTTATGTTTGGTATATTGTCGCTGATAGCTTTTTATGTGGGAAGTACAGCCACAGGAAAGACAGAGGGCGGACAGACAATGACATTTATCGTACTTGCTTTGTCACAAGTAGTACAGGCATTTAATATGCGTAGTGATAAGTCACTTTTTCAAAGTAGGATTTTTCACAAACTCTGCTTTGAATAAGGCTGCAGCTCTTTCACTTGCTATGATTGTAGTAGTAGTATTTACACCACTTTCAGGATTTTTCTCTCTTATGCCTCTTACTGCCAACCTCTATGCAATAGCAATAGGACTTATAGTAGCTCCACTTGTAATTATAGAGTTGTCAAAGGCAATGAGAAGATAGAAAAATATGTATCATACTAAAAATCTAATATACTCAACTTTCTATATCTTTAATGCATTTTTCATGCGGGAAAGTTGAGTAATATAAAAATGGTACAATAATAATCCATTAACAAAAGATAGGCTAAAAATACCACAAGCATTGAATTAGTAAAAATTCATAGTTTAAAAAGATTATAGTATCACATTAAAAATGGACATTTTTATTTAATAAAAATGTCCATTTTTAATTATATCCATTAAATTAATGGATGATTTTTATTTTTTTATTTTTTTATACATATATATTCTACTGATGTTATTACATTAGGTTTTGTCTTTACAAATTTTGTTCCGTCAACTTTTTGTCTGAATGTGTAAAGGAAGCTATATATATATCATCATTTTCTTCAAAACAAGCATATATTACCTTGGTATCAATATAATCTTCCATATCTTTTTAGTACCATTACAGGCACTCCAAATTTTGCATACATTTCGTTAAAGGTATTACCTACACATATTCCGTTTACCTTTGACATCCCTTTTCACTTGAAAAACGAGAGGTATTACTGTTTAATCCTACAATTTTTATTATTAATATCTACCATCAAAGTTATCTTATGCTTACCTCCTCCAAACATATCAACTTCAATAACTTTTTGATCATATTTATTACTATTTATTTCATTATACTCTAAAGGAGTAGTGTCTAAAATCACCATTTTCATCTTGCTTTTGTACTTTCAATTATTACAGGTGTCATGGTATTATTTATTTTGGAAAAGTCCACATTTTCAAATTCAATGTATTTAGGACCAAAATTAGCAAATGTCAACGGAAATGCTATTTTAACACCATCTAATGTTATGTTATTTGCAATACTTTTTGATTCTTTACTAACAATATTGTATTCCTTTTCTACACTCCAATTTACCATTTTGTCTGGAGTAGTGTTGGAGTATCTTCCTGTCGCTGCTTGTTTGCCATATCTATCAAGTATCTTATCAGTTGGTGTGAAGTTGCCCTTTGCATAAAAAAACTGTCTTAAGTGCATTAATATCTTTTTACAATCTTTAACTCTGCATTGGCATCGGAACTAAATACACCTAATGTAAGCATTCCTACGAGTGAAAGCATAAATAATTTTTTTGTTTACTTGATTTAAGCTTTTTCATGATTTACTCCTTTTTAATTACAAATAATTTATATAAATTTAGATTTTTAACACTATAAATGGCCATAGATTAAATTTTTTTGCAAAAAAACATTAACATTTAATGGTTTTACTGGATAAGTATAATTATAATAATATGTACAATATATGAAAAATATGTTTCTATATAAAAATTATAACAAAATAAATATATAGTGTCAAGAAAAGTATAATTTTCATATTTAATTAATCTTTTTATATAAGTGTAAATAATATCATTGTTTTGTAACTTTACAAATAGCTACAATAAGGTTATAATTAGGGTATAAGAGATATCTATCAATCTCTTTATTATAGGCATTGTTGATTTTGAATTTAGTATATGAAAAATCTACTTTGATTTTACATATATTTAACTCTTTAAAACAGTGTCAAAATCACAAAAAATATTTCCAGTTCTACTAAAAATACAGCACTTATATAAAAACTAAATAACCTTATATTTTCAAACAATTATATAAGACTAAAAAAATCTTATATATCCAAGTCAATATTATATGCAAAAGTATGAAAAACTAAACTATTTGACTTTTTAAATTAAAAATTATTATAAGATTGGATAATAATATAATATATATAAATGGTAATCAGTAAATAAGGAGAAAGTCATGTCATCTAAAAATAAACCAAACTATACACTAAAAGACAGTTTATTCATAGACCTGTTCTCAGATAAAGAAAGATTACTACAGTTATACAAATCACTTAGATGACCAAGATGATATCAAAGAAGAAGATATAGAGATACTCACAATTCAAAAATATAATACTAAGAGGCATATATAACGACCTTGGATTTAGGGTAAAAGATGAGATAATAATACTGATGGAAGCCCAGACAACCTACACGACAAATATAGTACTAAGAATACTGTTTTATCTGTCAGAAACCCTAAAAAAACTATATAGTAGAAAGTAGTGAAAACAAGAACCTAAATGAACTATACAATACAAAGCCAAGAATAATACCAAAGATAAAACTCTTTGTAGTATATACAGGAGATAAGGTAATGCAAGACCACGACCTATACTTAAGTGATGTCATGATAGAAAACGACATAGTATCAGATATAGATATGAAAGTAAGAGTACTGTGTACAGGAAGTAAAGAAAGTATCTTAAGAGAGTATATCCTATTCACCCAGATATTTAGCAAACAGAAAAAAAGAATGTAAAAGATATAGAAACAGCGGTAAAAAAGAACGATAGAGATATGTATGGATGATGAAATACTAAAAGAGTATTTAGATTATAGAAAAATGGAGGTACAAGAGATGATAACAGCATTTATGACACAAGAAGAAGCATTTGAAAGCTTCCTAAAAAGATGAAGTAAAGGCAGGAGAAAAAAAGAGGTAGACAAGAAGGTGAAGAAAAAGGTAGAAAAGAAGGTAGAAAAGAAGGAAAGATAGATACACTAATTAATTTTTCAAAAATGGAGTAGGTCTTGATATAATAAGTAAGGGGTTAGATATGAGTATTGATGAAGTAAAGAGTATACTTGTTGGAAGAGGATATGAAGTATAAGAAAAGGTACAAGAGATGATAACAGCATTTATGACACAAGAAGAAGCATTTGAAAGCTTTCTAAAAAGATGAAGTAAAGGCAGGGGGAAAAAAAGAGGCGAAAAAAAGAGGTGAAGAAAAGGGAAAGATAGATACACTAATTAATTTTTTTCAAAAAATGGAGTAGGTCTTGATATAATAAGTAAGGGTTTGGATATGAGCATAGACGAGGTAAAGAGCATACTTGTCTGGAAGAGGGTTTTGAAGTATAGGATGTGAAATTATCATTTTCTGCATCTCAAAAATAACGATAGATATATGTATGGATGATGAGATACTAAAAGAGTATTTAGATTATATCAAAAATGGACATTTTTTTATTTAGATAATTACTAAAAATAAAATGTCCATTTTATTTTATATGAATATCAATTAAGGGAGTGTAGATAGTTTTTGTCTATAGCCTTTCCTTAGATACATACTTACTATAAAATTAACCTTATTTTTGCTATTTCAGTTGGGAGTGTAAATAGTTTTGTGTATAGCCTTTCCTTCTTATGGTAAAACTACACTTAATTTATTAATTTTTGTTAGGTGATTTAGCTAAATCTTTTGGAAGTTCATATTACTGCTTCCTACCCTTATTTTTGCACATATTAACCAATCTGTCAATTAGTTTGTTTCAATTTTCGGGTATTTTAGAATCAAATGTTTGATTTTTCTAATTTATCCCCCTTAAGGGGGATAGAATTTTGCGCTTTTGCCCTGTACTATATCCTCCCTTCAAAATATATGCTTAATTGAGCTATTACCATATCCCAGTTTCTTATCCTTCCCTTCCATTTACTTGATGCATCTACCATTGATAGATACAGACTTTTCATTAGTGAGTAATCATTTGGATATATTGTCTTACTTTTTTTGTTACTTTCCTTAGTTGTCTATTGAAGTTTTCCATCGCATTTGTTGTATATATCAATCTCCTCATCTCTTGTGGATATTTGAAGTATGTTGATAGTTCTGCCCAGTTGTTCTTCCAACTTGATACGCACATTGGATATTTCTTTTCCCCATTTGTCTTCAAATTCGTCTAACTTTAATGTTGCCACTTCTTCTGTCGGTGCTTTGTATACCTCCTTTAGATCTTTCATCAGTTCTTTGATATCTTTGTATGTTACATATTTTGTTGTGTTTCTTATCTGGTGGATTATGCATTTTTGTATCTGTGCTTTTTGGATATACTGCACTTATTGCTTGACTAAATCCTGCTAGATTGTCTGTTGATATTATTAGTATATCTTCTATTCCTCTATCTCTTAGCTGATTTAGTACCATTAGCCAATATTTACTGCTTTCATTTTCTCTATCCACATTCCCAGTATTTCTTTATTTCCTTGCATATTGTAGCCTAATGCTATATATACTGCTTTTTTACTATTTGTCCACTTTTCTCTTACATTGTAGTGTATTGCATCTAAAAATACTATAGGATATACTCTTTCTAGGGTCTGTTTTGCCATTCTTCTATTGTTGGTATTATCTTGTTTGTTATATTGCTTTATCATCGTTTGTGATAAACCAAATCCATATATCTCTTTTTATGTGTCCTGATATATCTCTTGTTGTCATTCCTTTTGCATACATTGATATTATTTGTTGCTCTATATTTGAAATGTCTTTTTCATATTTTTATTACATATGGTTCAAATGTGCCTTGTCTATCTCTTGGTATTTTTAGCTCAATTTCTCCTGCTGATGATTTAACTTTTTAGTACTATATCCGTTTCTTGTGTTTAGGCTTAGTGGTGTATCTCCATATTCATAATCTAGATGTTCATCTAATTCGCTTTTTTAGCATTGTTTTGCAGTGTATCTCCTAGAAGGTCTTTTTATTGCATCTTGGATATCTTTTACTGTATTTGGTTTATATTCTTCTATTAACATTCTTGCTATTTTTGTTCTATTTGTTTCTTGTCTTTTCCTTGAGATTTTTAAAAACCCTCCTTCTTAAGTTTATTTTACCCTTAGAAGGAGGGTTTCCATACACAAAAATTTTTCATAGTCTCTTTCAGTTAAACTTACACTAACACTTGTTATTATATTAGGCTTTGTCTTTTTCATAGCCTTTTAGCTGTAAATACATTATCAGTATGTTCAAACATAATCAAATACGACTTACTCTTATCTTTGTTTGCACATAATACATTAGTATTAATCTGTCATTTAAAGCCATCTTTGACGGATACAATCATACTTGGAGCTACAAATTTGGCATACATTTCATTAAGAACACTTCCTACTCCTATGCCATCTACTCTTATATCTTTTTACTTAAGGTGATATTAGCATTTCTCCCTAAAAAGTCCCATGATATTTTTTTAGGATTTATATCTACGCTAATGGTAAAATCTTTATTTTAAATCAAATCTACTGTACTTAATACTTTACTTACACCAGCTACATTATCTGTTCCTGAAAGCAGGACTTGAACAAAAACAATTTCGTTTTTTATTACTAGTATTTTCAATTATCAAAGGAGACATATCAGAACTTAGCTTTTATAAAATCAAATTTGCTAAAACCTGCAAAATTCAGCCCCTAAATTTTTAAATTCCATAGGTAGTGTTATCTTCTTGCCATCCAATGTAATCTTGGAAAACATCTTTTTCTGCAATTGGAGTATTATAATTTATTACCGGCTTTTAATCATTCCACTTATATTTGCCGTCAGATGTTGCATTTACATACTTTCCTGTTGCTCCTTGTTTTTGACTTATCTTTAATTATAGCCTGTCTTTTTGTTTGAGCAAATCTTTAGCGTTAAGTACTAAATTAATGTCTTCTACATCGGCATTTTAGTGACTTTGAAATTTATAGCATTAACTTTGACAAGCTGTGATAGAATACCATAACCACAGATACTATTGCAGATATACACGATTTTTGTTTGATTTTTCATGATTTTATCCTTTTGACATCATATATTTGATTATTATTTATTGGCTGTATAGCAAATAATATTTGCTTCTGTTATTACATTAGGCTTAGTTTTTACATATTTTTTTATTTATAAATATCTTATCATTATTAGAAAAGAAAGCTACCCACATATTACCATTTTCATCTAAATAATTATATCCTACTATTGTATACACAGAATATTTCGTTTTATTTATTATTATTATTTCAGGTGTTCCAAATTTTGCATACATTTCGTTAAAAGGTATTTCCTACACCTATGCCATTTATCTTAAGATCTCTTTTACTAGTCATACCCCACACCGTTGATCTTAGACCCATGATTTTTCTATCATTGGTATCTATTACGACACCAATCATCTTTCTTACTCCTTCATCTGCCAATATTACTTCTTGCTTAAATCCCATGACAATTAATATATCGTCTTTTCGTTTCAGTATCTATAATGAGCATCTTCATCTTATTTTTTTAGTATTTTCAACTATAATAGGTATCATATCTTTATTTAATTTTGAAAAATCGACATTGGCAAATTCTGCATATTTTTTTGTCCCAAAACAGAAAATTTCATAGGAAAAAGATACTTTTTCCATCCAATGTTATATTTTTAGATATTTCTTCTGAATCAGTCAATAAAAAGCTTATTTTCTTTTTCAACATTCCATTGTACTTTGCCATCAGGAGTAGCATTGGCATATCTTCCTGTTGCAGATTGCTTGCCATTTTTATCAAGTAGACTTTCAGTTATCTTTGAATTGTCATTTTGTAGCAGTAGAGTTTTAATCCCTTTTAGATCCTTTTGATTAACTTTTAAATTTGCACTCGCATTTGCTGTAAATACCCCTAATGTAAGCATAGTAACAAGAGAAAGTCCAAATATTTTTGCTTAGTTTTGATATATTTTTCATAACTTTTCTCTTTTTATAAAAACGATATATTTATTTTGTAACTCAATTTTTCCACTAAAATTATAAAGATTTTAGTTGAAATTTAAACATAAATTGATTTTTAATACACTACTTTCACAAAGTTTTTACGAATAATATTTATTGAAATTCTGCATATTTATATATATAACCACTGAAAAAATATGTCAAGTATAATAATATAATATTAAAATTTACTCAAATTTAAATATTTTTAATATATTTTTGATTTGGGAAAGTTGAGTTTTGTAATAAATCTTAAAACCCTATTTTCATTTTATTTATTATTCTTATAGCGAAAGTCAACAGCAACTTCAGTTATAATGTTTGGTTTTGTTGCTACAAATTCTCTACCGTTAAACACTTTATCAGAGTGATGGAAGGCAATCATACATAAGTTATTATTCTTATCAAAAATGAATATACCACAGTTGTAAGGTTGAACTCTTCAGCTTTTTTTGTTTTTTTATCAAGGTAGGTGTTCCGAATTTGGCATACATTTCATTAAAAAGTGCTACCTATTCCTATTCCGTCAACTTTTGAGATCTCTTGTAGCCCATAGATAGTTATTGGAATTATAAAGTCCTACTATTTTTATTTTCCAAAATCAAGTCCTACAGCTAAGTCATATTTATATTTCTGGTACAAATCACCACGAAGTATAAAAATCGTGAAATCCTAATTCTTTTAATTCGCTTATTTTCAATGCTGTTGATTCAAACAAAAGGTTTGCATTATTTTTAGTATTTTCCAAGACTACAACTTCCCTCGTCTTTTTAGTTTTTAGGTAGTCAAACTTATCAAACTCTCCATAATTAGCTCCTAAATTTGCAAATGTTGTTGGAAGAGCTATTTTCTTACCTCCTAATGTCAATTTTTCATCATTTGCATTGTAACAGGTGCTAAATCGTAGTTAGTGTTTTTATTTTCATTCCAGCTTATCTTGCCGTCCGAGTCTTATCAGCATATTTCCCTGTTGCAGTTTGTTTTTACTTGTATTGTTAATAAGCATCTGTTGCTTATTAAATGCTGATTTTTGTGCCACTACCTTTACTAAGAAGGCTTTATTATTTTTTTGTAGCTTTAATATTGCCTTGGGCATTGATAGCTCCTGCACCTATTGTGAGCATTGAAATAAGTGAAATTGCAAATATTTTTGGCTAAATTGACTTAACTTTTTCATCTCCTTTTTGTTATTGATATAACACATATATAATCTCATACATTAATATTTGTAGTACTAAGAACTGTGATTATGAGAGATAAGAGCAAATTTTTACACAATAAGCTAATATAATTTTAAAATTTCAAATTCAAACATTATAGGAAAGAATCTTATTTATATTGTAATTGGAATTAATATGTAAAAATCGTGTAAAATTAGTATTTATATACTAAAATTGTAACAAAATATATAAATAATGTCAATGTAATATGAGTTTTTTTATACAAAAGTAATCCATAATTCCATTAGATATGAATATTATACTTATCACCATTTATATTGCCATTATTGTTATTTGGGCAAATTATTACTTATGCAGACTATCAATAATCTTATACTAAGCACCTTTTATAATGTCATATATTAAAACTTATTGAACTAGTATTTTTAGTTTTCAACAAGACATACTTAATATACTTGCAGGACTATTTAATTGGTTTTTAGTATTAATATAATAAAAGCACATGGCTTTTTGATAGGTTTTTTATACTAAACTCTATTTAAACTATGGATTTTATTAATTATATACTTGTGATATTTTATACCCTATCCTTAGTTAATAAATACTTAGTGTAACATTTTTATAAAAATATTTCCATTATTCTATTAGAATTTAGTATTATACTAAAAAACCTGTTGAATAGCCTTGTAATTTTCTTTACAAAAGTTATTGAAAAATCTCTGTAATAAATAGAGTTATTCAAAATAAGTACTTGGCATTATAAATGGTGATTAGTGTGAAATAGAATATATACAAAAAGACCTGCCTTATATGAAGATAACGCAAGTCTTTTTGATTAAATATACTTTTTAGCTTTTCTTAACTCAATTTTTATAAGATTTTTATTTTGCTTCAATTTTTTGAATAGCTTGTAGTTTCCATTTTCTATAGTTGTCATAAATACAGATTTGATTGGATTTCTTTTCGTCAAATTTGAATGAACCTGTAACTCCTGAATATTGGATATTTTTTTAAGTGCATCTACTATTGCCTTTGAGTCTGTTGAACCTGCAGTTTTTATAGCTTCTGCCATCAAATATACAGAGTCATATCCCATTGCTGAGAATGATTGAGGATTTTCTTTGTATTTTTCGTTGTATTTTTTTGATGAATGTTTGTACCTTTTCGTCAGGATCATCAAGAGCAAAAAGTGTTTGAGAAATATGAACCTTCGATTGAAGACAATTTGTCAGCACTCATTGATTTGATAACTCCGTCCCATCCGTCAACACCTATAAGTTGGCAAGTAAGACCTACTTCTCTTGCTTGTGGTGCAAGTAGTGATATTTTTGATAATAGTCAGGTAAGAAAAAGTGCATCAGATTTGCTCCTTGTATCTTTGTAAGTTGTGCCTTAAAGTCTGTATCTCCGTCTTTGTATGACTCTGTCTGCTACAATCTCAATTCCAAGTTCTTTTTGCTTTTTCTACGAAGGCTGTTGCAACACCGTCTGAATAATCACTTGCAGTGTTTCTTATTACAGCTACTTTTTTTGTGCCTTTAAGTTCATCTTTGGCAAATTGTGCCATTATTTGACCAGTTGTATGAGTCTATAAAAGGTGCTCTAAATACATTTTCGCCATGTTCTGTTATAGATACTGCTGTACCTGTAGGTGTAATCATAGGTAGTCCTTCTGTTATCTGTGCTACCGCATCTGAAGGTTTTGAAGTTACTGCTCCTGCAAGTGCAACCATACCTTCTTCTTTTTAGTTTGTTAAATGCATTTGATGCTTCAACTACATCGTTTTTATTATCCATTACCTTTAGCACTATTTTCTTACCATTTATTCCCCCTGCAGCATTGATTTCTTCACAGCAAGATTTGCTCCATTGTAAGTGGAATTACCGCACATTGCGGCATCACCTGTCATAGGTCCTATACCACCAAGCAGTATAGTATCTCCTTCTTGAGTCTTTGCATCAGTTTTTGCTTCTGCCTTTGTGTTTTCAGCAGATTTGCTATCGCCATTATTTGCAGTGTTACCTCCGCAAGCAGTCAATGCTACAGCCACTGCTGATACAAGGGCGAAAAGCCATGACTTTCTTCAATGTTCTTCTCATTATAATTTCTCCTTTAATATACTATAATGTATAAAATGATAAATAATTGCCTTGCCTGTATATTTACAAGCAAATTTATAATAAAGCCCAATACAAGTGGAAAAGTAAATTTATTAAACCTATAAGAATTTATATCAGGCTTGTTATTACCTATAATTTAGCTATCGACAGTATTATTTTTCCTATTTCAGTTATACCGAAGTGTTCTGCAATAAGTCTTACTGATTTTGCACAGTCTTTGTCGCTTACAAGCATAGTCACTGTTATTTCAGATGTAGATATCATCTCTATATTTATTCCGTTGTCTCCCATTACTTCAAATATCTCAGCTGCAACTCCCGGATTAGTTATCATACCTGCTCCGACAACTGATACTATTGACAAGTTATCAGCTACTTCCATTCTGCTTCCATTTAATTTTATAAGCACATTTCCAAGTACATCAAGCGCTTCTTGTTTTTGCTTCGCTCTCTGTTACAAAAAGAAATTCTATTTACTCCTTTGTCTGCAGATGTCTGTGATATTATGTTTACATTTATCTTATTTTTGTGCAAGTGCTTTTGAATATTGTCATAGTAGTACCCGGGTCTGTCCGGTATACCAAATATTGTAATCTTGATTACATCTTTGTTGTGTGCTATTCCGTTACTACTCTTTTCTTTTTCTAACATCGCTACCTCCCTACAATTGTACCCTGATTTTGGTTGAAACTTGAGCGTACATGAATCTTTACCCCGTATATCTTGCCAAGTTCCACCGCTCTTGGGTGTAATACTTTTGGCTCCTTGTGCTGCAAGAGATAACATCTCATCGTATGATATAAAAATCTAACTTTGATACCTCAGGTACAAGTCTTGGATCGCATCCATATACTCCGTCGACATCAGTGTATATCTCGCAAGTATCAGCATTAAGTGCAGCTGCAAGAGCAACAGCGGTAGTATCTGAGCCTCCTCTGCCCAGTGTGGTAATGTCGTTTTTCTCGTTCATACCTTGAAAAACCGGCAACTATTAATATTGTATCTTTGTTAAGCTCTGATTTTATCCTTTGAGAATCTATCTTTACTATCTTTGCCTTTTGTATAAAAATTGTTTGTCTTTATACCTGCCTGTGGTCCTGTAAGTGACAAGACTTTTTCTCCCATTCCTTGTATCGCCATAGCAAGAAGTGATATTGATACCTGCTCTCCTGTTGATACAAGCATATCCATTTCTCTTTTTGGCGGGTTGGGATTGACTTGTTTTGCCAGTTCTATAAGCTCATCTGTAGAATCTCCCATAGCAGACACTATTACCACTACTTGATTTTCCTTGTTTTTGTCTGTATTATTCTGTTTGCTACATTTTTATTCTATTTTGCATTTGCTACAGACGAACCGCCGTATTTTTTTGTACTATTAAAGCCAATGAATAGTCCTTTTCTAAATTTAAAAAGATTTTTCTGTCTCTCAATGCTAATTACAACTAATGCCAAAATCTGTATAAATTATTGCTGTTTTTTTATAATACTACTTAAAAGCTATTTTTCAATTATCCTTGTATCAACTCGTAATCAAGGTTGCTACATTATTTATTTATGTCAGCTTTATAGATTTGATAGCTATTGGCAATATACTGTGAATTGGCGTTTTTCATAAGATAATATCTGTTGTTATCTTTAATAAGCACTGATAATAATTAAAAATCTTAAAAATATATTTTAATTTCTACATAGATTAATTTTTCCATCTTTTTAGTATTTTTTTCAAACATTTTTATATCAAAAATATAAAAAAACCTCTAATTTATTTTTTTATTGCTCCGTCTTTTTATCGGGCTGAGTATCTTGATGTCGCTTTTTATGTCATTTTTTTGCACATTCTTCTTTAAGATGTTCAAAAATCTCCTGTGACATACTCTTATGACAAAATGCCATCAAGGTAGAGCCTGATCCACTTATAAAAAGTAGCAAGTGCTCCATTATCCTTCATAGTGCTTTTTGAAAAAAATCATACTCAGGAATGAGTGATTTTCTATAAGGCTGATGTATCTTGTCATCTACTACTTTTTGACAATAAATCATAGTCTGATGTAATCATTGCCATTATCAGTAGTGATGCTCTTGAAATATTGTATATGCAATCTTCCCTGTCATATATACCGGGTAATATCTTTCTTGCCTGAGTAGTTGACATCTCATAGTTTGGAATTAATACAATAGTATCGAGCATATCCGGAGGAGTTATTTTTGTATTCCACCTTGCCATCAAGTATTACTGATGCTGTGATACTACCTACTAATGCAGGTGTAACATTGTCAGGGTGTCCCTCTATCTCGTTAGCTATGTTGAGTATCTCTTGGGTGCTGAAATTTGTCTTTGCTATGTCATTGGCACAAAGAAGCGCTCTACCACTATAGATGAACTGCTACCCAATCCCCTTGCTATCGGTATATAGTTATGAATTTGAATTTTTAAGTCCCTTAGGTGTATAGCCTACTTTATCAAAAAATATTTTGCAGTTTTCATACGCCATATTGCTCTCATCAAGAGGTATCACATCAGAGCCGTCACCTGTTACACTGATATCAAGACCAGAGTCAATCTCATCAAATGTTATTGTGTTGTATATATTGACTGCCATACCTAGACAGTCAAAGCTCGGTCCTATGTTGGCTGATGTTGCGGCACTTTATAACTTGGCATCTTTCCTCCGTTTATCAATCTTAATAAGGTTTATAATTCAATATTTTTTTAAGTGAATTTAATTAATTATTTCTTTAAATTCAATTTTTTTCATTGGGATTTTCTAATATACCATATTAATTTTTTTGAATTGAATTATAAATTAGCTTTTTGTCATTTCTATTAAAAAAATCTCTTATTTTATCTTAATAATCCTAATTTTTATAACTAAATTTGTCTAATTCTAAAAATCTGTAAATATAGTAGATAATATAACTTATCTATTTGTTATGATACAGCTATAAGTTATTTCAACTACAATTTTGATGATTTATCCATAAGTCAATAAGATATTAGATTAAAGTTGTCATTTTAAATAACATATATACTTTATTTTCCTGATTTTATAAGTTTCATCACGCTTTCTTTGGTTGCGTCAATTTTTTTGTGGCGCAGGGATTTGTGAAAGAGAAGTAGTAGGATCTTTGAGTCCGTTTCCTGTAAGTACGCAAACCACTGTTTCTCCACCTTTAAACACTCCCTTTTCTTTCAAATTGAGTATTCCGCAAGAGTGATACAAGATGCAGGCTCTGCGAATATTCCTTCATTACTTGCAAGCATTTTGTATGCCTCAAGTATTTTTCATCAGAGATTGCATTTATCTGTCCGTTTGACTCCTTTTAGCGCATTTACAGCCTTGTCCCAACTTGCCGGATTGCCTATTCTTATTGCTGTTGCTATAGTTTGAGGATCTTTCACCACTTCATTTCTCACTATTGGTGCTGCTCCTTCAGCTTGGAATCCAAGCAGTACAGGAAGTTTATTTATCTTACCGTCATTTTTGTAATCGTTAAATCCCATCCAGTATGCTGATATATTCCTGCATTACCTACAGGTATTGATAAGAAGTCAGGAGCATCTCCAAGGTCATCGCATATTTCAAATGCTGCTGTCTTTTGCCCTTGAAGTCTGTATGGATTGACAGAGTTTACCAATGTTATCGGCTCTGTCTTTGCAATATCTCTTACTATATTTAAGGCATCATCGAAATTTCCTGATATTGATATGACCTTAGCTCCGTACATTAGAGCCTGTGCAAGCTTTCCCATTGCAATATTACCATCAGGAATAAGCACATAGCAATCAAGGTTGTATCTTGCTGCAAATGCTGCTGCAGCTGCTGAAGTATTGCCTGTAGATGCACAAATAACAGCCTTTGATCCTTCTTCTACAGCCTTTGCTACAGCCATTACCATTCCTCTGTCTTTGAATGAACCTGTAGGGTTGAGTCCGTCATATTTGAAATACAAATTAAGACCTAATTTTTGTGAAAGATTCGTACTATTTATAAGTGGAGTATTTCCTTCTAAAAAGTGTGACATCCGGTGTCTTTTTCAGTTACCGGAAGGTATTTTTGCGTATTTTTAATCAATCCTTGATACATCAGTTGCTCTCCTCTATTCTAATAATATTTTCCACATTAATATCGTTACAGTTCTTTTTGATTTGTTCAATACAATCTCTAAAATTTTTTTCTCTTGCCTTTTCAGTAATGATAACTATTGTATACTTACCGTCATTTCTAAGCTGTGTAAGTATGTCAAGCGTGTTGATATTTGATTTTGCAAATTCTCCGCTTATCTTTGACACTCCGCCTCCGCCTGTTGAAGCTGTAAATCTAACATAGTATTTGCAAGATATTTCATCTATGCTAAGTATCTTTTTATTTTCAAAAAATTCATCTATTTTCTTAGGTTTTTCACCTGAAATTTGTTTTTTTAATTATATCTATCACATCAGACATCACTGCTGATGCTGTAGGTAGTGATCCAGCTCCTGCTCCATAGTACATAGAGCTACCAAGTATGTTGCTCCTGAGATATACTGCATTATATGCGTCATTTACCTTGGAAATCTGATAAGTATTAGGTATGAAAGCAGGATATACATGTGCCTCAATACCGTCTTGATGCTCTTTTGATATACCAAGCAATTTTTATATTGTAATCAAATTTTTGGCATATTTGATATCTTCAGGACTTATCTTAGTTATTCCTTCTGTATAAACATCGTCAAAAGTGACATAGGCAGAAAAAAACAAAGTGATGCTAAGATAGCCACCTTTCTTGCAGCATCCAACCCTTCCACATCTGCTGTAGGATCTGCCTCTGCATAGCCAAGCTCCTGTGCCTCTGATAATACTGTGTCAAATGTAAGTCCGTATTTTTGATACATCTTAGTTAAGATGAAGTTTGTAGTTCCATTTACTATACCAGTTACTTCGCTGATTTGCTCTGAGCTTAGATGCTCATTTATAGTGCGTAGTATAGGTATACCTCCGCAGACAGATGCCTCATACATGAAAAACACCTTATTTTTTTGTCAGCCGCTTCGTAAAGTTCTTTTCCAAAGTTTGCAATCAAGTCCTTGTTGGCACTGACTACACTCTTACCTTTTGAAAAAGCTGTCAATATACATTTTTTTGCAAAGTCTATACCACCCATGACTTCAATTACTATGTCAATATCATCTGTTATAGCTTCATCTATATTATCTGTCAGCAAAGCTGTATCAATATCCCTTTTTTTTGCTGATATTTGATACCAAAAATTTTCTTTATTTCAAGTCTTAGACCAAGAGTTTTTCGTACTTGTCGTTGTTTTGTCTTATCGCCTCATACACTCCGCTACCAACTGTACCAAATCCAAGCAGGGCTATATTTACAGTTTTCATAATGAATACACCTCTAAAGTAATAAAAATAAAAAACACTACTGTGTTTTCTACGAGATACAAAAATAAAAAAATAATGTTACGATTATACCACGATAAGCATGATATGTAAATAGTAAAAATGTATGGATTTGATACATAGTATAAAAATGTAATAAAAATGGATGATTTTTCGAAAAAATAGATAATATATCATATCTTAAAAACTCTAATATAATGAATTATTAGCTAAAAATACTTTAAGATAATTTATAATGAACTCAACTCTCCACTAAAAATTATCTGTATTTTCTATGAAATTTAAATATTTATAATTTTTAATGCTATACTTGAAACACATTTTTCTAAATAATATTTATTGAAATTTGCATATTTATTAAAAACACTGAAAATGCTATTTTAAGTATGGTATTTCATTTAAAAAATCATAAATTTCAATGTCTTTAATGTGTTTTTCATGTGGGAAGTTGAGTAATAAAGTCTTAAATCATATACATTTTTAATTAATTGATGAATATTATCCATAGATTAAAGATTAATTATAAAACAGTGCCATAAAATAAATTTACATTTTACGGCACTGTTTTTATTTATCACTAATCAGCTTTTACAACTTACTTATTACTTCCTTAATCTTCGCTATCAATTCATCTATGTCCATTCCTGTTCTTTCGCTGGCGTCCTTGATAGTAGCGTTTGCCAGTAACACCTTGGCAAGTGGAGTTTTTGAGCATTTTGAAATTAGGATGCACTTCTTCCATTTTGTCTTTCAGTCCTTTGTAAGCTTCCAAATAGCTGTGTCATCTTAGTATCTTGATTTATAACTATGTCCTTTATATCCATTTTGTTCTCCTTTTGTTCTGTTTTCTTTTCAATCTTTTTCTTCTTTTTATTGTATTTTTGCACGAATTGTTATTTTCTTCGCCCCATGTGAGCAGTGTCCTGCTTCCTTCTAATGCTCTAATGTAAGTGCAATCTTGCATCATCTCAAGTATGCCTTTGAAATTGCCATTTTCATCTCTTACAGCAGTATATGATATATAGATGAATAAATCAGGTTTGTTTATCCAAAAATTCTGCAAAGCTTTGCTCCCCTTTTCTAAATTTTTTTCAATTATTTCTTCAACTACATGTACAGAGTTTCTCGGATGGCAGTTTTTGACATCACGACCTATTACATTTTTTTGCTCCTTGGGAATATCCTGTGCTTTGTGTCAGAATAAAATTTGACTATCTCGTTTTCGTCAACATAACTTAGATCTACCGGCATATGCTTATATATAAGATTTATCTGTTCAAGTGTGAGTTTTCCTGTTGCAACATCAAATTCACCGCTTGGATTTCCTGCAATATATCCGTATTTTGTCATCAATGCTTGGAGTTCATCCTTGAAAGAGTCTGAATTTTCAGCTTTTTGTGTTTTTTTATATTACTTTTTATCTTCTTCCACATCTATAAGGAAAAATCCTATTTCTTTATCACCTATCTTCATATCCTCAAACTCTTGCTCATTTATCATGACAAGGCTTGTAGGATAGAGTATCTCCGCCTCCTTGCTCATCAGGTCACGAATGTCTGCTACCAAGGTACTTTGGAACTCAATGAATTTGTCCTCATCAGTTTTCGAGCAGCTGTCTTGCCATTGATATCTCATCTCTGATATAGTCGTCCAAGGTCCACATTGTTGTAGTAGGTCTGTCAAAGCCCTTTTTCTCAAGCAGTGAATAGAGTTGATTTTGCTTTCTTGACAGGTGAATCTTCCAATTTTTCATCTTGTCATAGATTTCATACCACTGATTTTTTATCACCGGATACTGCACGAGATCCTCTATGGCTTTGAGCAGTTCTTCCATCTTGTCTATCTCTCTGTAGTAGCACATTATAGGGTGATTGGCAGGAAGATTTGGCTTTGATATGTCTATAAGTCCGTCGAATATCTCCATCATTGCCTGAATATCTTCTTTCTCGCACTCATCATCAGTATACATCTGCAATTTTTGCTCTATATATGCTATTTCCTGTGCTGTAAGAGATGTTATCTTCTCCTTTAGCCTTGCCTGAGCGTCTTTAAGAGAAATCAGTCCCGCATTGTAATCTTTCTTAACATTATATACAAATTCCAACTTGTCTTCATCCAAATTAGGGATATATTTTTCATATCTACATTCATAGAAAAATCCTCCAAATCAAATTAATATTAATTTTCATATAATATACCCTTTTTGAAATTATTTATTTATTTGATAAAAAATAGTATACTTCTTTTGTATGAAATTATAAATATGTAGCTTTTATTCTATTATTATTGCCCCTTTTTCAATTAGTCTCCATATCTGAGTTTATCAGTACTTATATTAATAAACAATAATAATCCGTATATTTTTATTACATAAAAGATTTATGATAAATTACTTAATAGTAATTAGTCTTATCTTTTTGAGTATAATTTCTTATTTTCATATATTTTATAGCTTAATTTCGTGTTATATAGTCTTGACAACTTTATTTTATACTTTGTAACTTTACAAATACCAACAATAAGGCTATAATTAAGGTATATGATATATAATTAGCTTTATTTTTATTTTGATACTAATAAGCTTATTTATCTATAATCCATAATTGTTATATAAATACTACTGATTATTTTTTTATTAATACTAATATCTCGAGTATTTTTTTAATATAATTAAACAGTTTATGCGTGTTTGTACTCAGTATGATAAATTATATATTTCTTTATTGTCGTTTATATATTTTATTTCTATTACTATTTTATTGAGATTGCTTGATTGCTATGGAGTTTTCTGATATGCTTTAGTATCAATTTAAATACTTTTTACTAAAAATTTTATTTAGCTTGGGAGAAAGTCATGTCATCTAAAAATAAACCAAACTACACACTAAAAAGACAGTTTATTCATAGATCTGTTCTCAGATAAAAAGCAGACTGATACAGCTATACAAATCACTAATAGATGATGAAAGAGAAATAAACCAAGATGACATAGAGATACTCACAATCCAAAAACATAATACTAAGAGGAATATATAACGATTTGGGATTTAAGGTAAAAGATGAGATAATAATACTGATGGAAGCCCAGACAACCTACACGACAAATATAGTACTAAGAATATTGTTTTATCTGTCAGAAACCCTAAAAACTATATAATAGAAAGTAGTGAAAACAAGAACCTAAATGAGCTATACAATACAAAGGTGAGAATAATCCCCAAGATAAAACTCTTTGTAGTATATACAGGAGATAAGGTAATGCAAGACCATGACCTATACTTAAGTGATGTCATGATAGAAAAACGACATAGTATCAGATATAGATATGAAAGTAAGAGTACTGTGTACAGGAAGTAAAGAAAGTATCTTAAGACAGTATATCCTATTCACCCAGATATTTAGTAAGCAAAAAGAATGCAAAGACATAGAGACAGCAGTAAAAAAGAACGATAGAGATATGTATGGATGATGAAATACTAAAAGAGTATTTAGATTATAGAAAAATGGAGGTACAAGAGATGATAACAGCATTTATGACACAAGAAGAGGCATTTGAAAGCTTCCTAAAGGATGAAGTAAAAAGAGGTAGAAAAGAAGGTGAAGAAAAGGGTAAAATAGATACACTTATAAACTTCTTTAAAAAATGGAGCAGGTTTAGATTTGATAAGTAAGGCTGTAGATATGAGTATTGATGAAGTAAAGAGTATACTTGTTGGAAGAGGATTTGAAGTATAAGAAAAGGTACAAGAGATGATAACAGCATTTATGACACAAGAAGAAGCATTTGAAAATTTCTAAAACAATATATTTATTTTTAAAGAAAAATCTCCACCTTAAAAAGGTGGAGATTTTTCCCATTGTATCAGTATCAATTTACCCGTACTGTCGCATTTATTTAAACATATGAAAAACTTAACTAAATATTTTTATTTCAAGACTAAATGTTTTTAAATATTGTATTAACTTTAATTATACTATATTCATTACTATGAGAGCATATACTGTATACATCTAACTTTTTACAACTGATTAATAAAATTGTCATTTCTCCTAAGAAAATAGTTAACTATGACAAAATATAATTTTTAGAGCCATTATAATATTTATATACAAGTAAATATATCTTAAATTTTCAACTAAATTTATAAAAAAACTAAAAACATTATAATCTATTTATTAAGTATCAATCTAAAAAAATACAGCCATTAGGGGTTATTATCTTCTATAGATATTTTTTTCCATTTAATCTTTGCATTATGTCTTTGACCAGAGCAAGTCCTATGCCATAGCCTTTTTATAGTAGCGTTTCTTGATTCATCAGCCCTGTAAAAAGGTCAAATGCATGTATCTTTTTCTGTATCTTTCATACCAATACCTGTATCTTTGACATTTATCTCGACTTCTTTTGATTTTTCTACTATCTCTACTATACACTTGCCTCCGGAAGATTATATTTTATAGCGTTATTTATAAGATTATACAATGCTCGCTCCAACATTATGTCATCTGTATCTATTACTACATCTTCTCCTTCAACAGACAAATCTATATCGTTTTCTATAGCATTGTCCTCCAAATCAAACATTACTTCACTTATCAAAGTTTTTAATGCTTATTTTCTTAATATCAGGAGTAGTATCACTGCTTAAAAAAACAATATTTCTTCTACTAAGTCTGAAAGCCTTGCTATATTTTTTTCTATAGTAGTTATAAATGTATTTACATTTTCATCCTTGACATTGTTTTTTTCTTTTTAAAAACATCTATCTTAGTCCTTAGAACTGCAAGTGGTGTCCTAAGTTCATGGGCTACATTTACGCTAAATTGCCTTTGTTTCTCATAATTATCATAAATCTTAAATAAAGCTCTTTGAAAAACTCTCGGATAATGCTTTGATTTCGTAACTCCCATGACTTATGGCAATATCTTTTTGGATATGCACTACATTTTCCATATCTACCTGATTTACCTTTTGAGTCAAGACCTTGAGCGGATATAATATTCTTCTAATTACAATTATAAATATTACACTGCCTATTAATACTGTAGATATGATTACAATACCGGCATATACCTGATATTCAGCCATTGTTTTGTATCTGAGCTTCATCTATTACAAGCAATAGTTTGTCATCAGAACCAATACCGTCTACACTTTCTTCAAGATGCTTAGTCAACTCTTGAGCTATCTGCATCTGCTTTTTTTCCTATCAAATAATTTGATACTAAGAGCATTATTACAAACGATATAATAGTAACAAAAAGTAAGCTTTTGCAATTATGGACTTTGGAAGTAGTTTATCCCTAATCAATGATATAACCCCTCCCAATTTCATTTCTTACAATGTTTTTACCCAAAGCTTTTTTTAATTTGTTCCTAAGTCCGTAGACATGTACACGCACAGTATTGCTAAACTCATTCATATCACTTTCCCAGACATGCTCAAGCAATTCTTCCTGTGTAACATATCTCCCTTGATTAAGCAAGAGATATTCCAATATTCCTGTTTCCTTGACAGTGAGTTTTATTTTTTTCATCATTTGCTGATACTGTCTTAGTCTTGGTATCAAACATCAGTCCTGATGCTGATATTATAGTATCTTCTTGGACTTGTTTTTCTTCTTAACAGCGATCGTATACGAGCCTCAAGTTCGTCAAAATGAAAAGGTTTTATCAGATAGTCATTTGCACCCAAGTCAAGACCTTTTTACCCTGTCTTTTATCTGAGTTCTTGCTGTAAGCATTATCACATTGACAAGTTTGTCCTCTTGCCTGATATGTTGCAAAAGAGTAAAACCGTCAATCTTAGGCAGATTTATATCAAGAACGATAAGGTCATAGTTTTCCACATAACACATCTCTTGTGCCTCTTCTCCGTCACTTGCAGTGTCTACGACATATCCGCAGAGCCTTAGCCCCTCAGCTATAGAGTCAAGTAACTCTTTTTCATCTTCTACGACCAACAGTTTCACTGATATACATCCTTTCCTGTATGTCAAAATATAGTAAACAGTATCTACCTTTTTTACTTTGATAAAAGTAATATAAGAATCTTTTATATATTTTTAAAGAACGGCAAATTAGATTGTTTACTATAATAATTGATTAATCACTAATTTACAAAGTTATTATTTTAATAAGCAAGTGATATTTCTTACAAAATATTATTCTAATTACACTGATTTTTTTGTGATATTTTGAATACTTTTTGTTGAGAAAAATCTTTGCATGAACTATTTAACTTTAGCAATATGATTCAATTATACATATTATTTTATCAAAACTTAACAAATATTGCAACAGTTTTCCTATAAATCTTGTTATATAGCATCCACTGTTTTACTCTCTGCCTTTGGAGGATATGATTTTAATAATCCTGTTTGTATTGCTCCAGTAGGACAGGCTTTTTACATTGACCACATCTAATACATTCCAAATCATTGCAATTTTTTTCACAGGATTTACCTGCATCTTACACACTCTGCTACACGCACCACAACTTATACATTTACTATGGTCCAGCCTGTATGAAAATATTGATATGGAGTTAAAAAGCGAGTATATCGCTCCAAGAGGACATATATATTTACAAAAAGGTCTGTATATTATTATTGAGAGCAATATTGTAGATATCAGTAGGAAGTTTTTCCAAGCATACAAAAATCCAATAGTACTACGCAAGGTCTTATTTAAAAGTACAAGAGGAATACCTCCTTCAAGTGTACCTACAGGGCAGAGTAGTTTTGCAAAAAAATACGGTGTGCCTTGTCCTATTACATCTACTAAAAAAATAAAGGCATCAAGATGACAAAGACTACAAGTATCACATATTTGAGTTTTCTAAGTATCTTATCCCCTTTGAAAGTCTTTTATCTTTTTGCAAAAGGTATCTTATTAAGCAAGTCTTGTATCAGTCCGAACGGACAGAGCCAACCACAGACCAAGCGTCCTATCAATGCACCAATGAAGATTAAAAAATCCTACTACATAATAGCTGAATTTGTAGTTGTAATTACCTATGACAGCTTGAAGTGCTCCTATGGGACAGGATCCTCGAGCTCCGGGACAGGAGTAACAGTTCATTCCAGGAACGCATAGGTTTTTACTGTTTCGGTATATATTTTCCCACTCATATATCCTGAAAAAGTGAGAGTTTGTAATGACTGCCCAAAAGACTGAAATATATGTCTGTTACTTTCACTCATTTTATCTTAACCAATTCCTATACACTCCAAACATATCTTAATTGCTTTTTGCCAAAACAACTGCCATCTCACCACGATATATACCAAATACCATCATAGCGACACCGACTAAAGTCGATGCCACTCCTATGATTTTTTTCTTGCATTTTGAGATAATCTCATCTATTTTTCTCCTTAAGATCTTTTTAGTTCCTTTTCCACTATAGTTTTCCAACCGTTGAAATCACGACTTCCAACTACAGTTTCTCCAACTATGTTTCCGTTTTTATCTACGAAAAAAATGTCTCAGGAAATCCTTGAATACCAATTAATCTTCCATTTAAATATGTTGAATCAGGCTTTTACAAAAATCATAAGTCGCCTTAGTTTTTTTCTTTTTGATAAGCTTAGCTCTTTCTATTATATCCTTATTTTCTCCGCCTTCATCGACTGTATCAAATACAACACCTACTACATTTACTCCCTTATCTTTCATTTCTTGATGTAGTTTTTCAAGTTCAGGATTTCTCTTACACAAGGAGTACACCATGTAGCAAATACATTTACCAAAGTAAGGTCGTATTTGGCAAAAATCATTTTTGAGTAAAGTCTTTGTCATCTATAGTCTTAGCCTTAAGATTTGATATAGCTGTTATTTCCTGTTTTTGTACTTTGTGCAGTCATTTCTGAAAAAAAGCTGACATATTAATATTTGCAGGTTCATTATTTACTATCTTTTAATTGTATCTTGTGGACATCATCAGTACCTGTTGTATCGTTGATGCTTAGGTAATAATTGTACTTCTTGTCAGAGCTTTCTCCAAACATTGTATGTGTTTTTACATCTTGTATATTGCGAAATCTTATCTTCAGTAATATCTTTTTGAACATACCTATAGTACCAATTCTATCAAGAGAATCCTGCCATTTGAAATAGCCGTCTCCCATCTTATCTACCATCTCATCTTTTTGCTCTTTAGTCATATTATTCCAACTTGCAAAAGCATACATTAGCTCATTAGACGCATCAAATTCCTCATGAGTAAGCATTGCTACTTCCTGTTTGTTCATCTTTTCCTTCAAAGCATCAGGAAGAATAACTTCAAGTCCCTAAGAAAGGAAACTTGTATATATCCTGACTTCTCACTGTGTAATCAGACGGTTTGAACTTGCCTGATGATTCCATAGACTGTGAATTTGCGCCCTTATCCTTTGACGGATCAGCTGTAATACCTGCTTGTTCAGCACTTACGCTTTGTGGTTGTTGTGCTGTTTCACTTGTTTTTGTAGCATCTTCTTGTTTTGCTCCACAAGCACTAAGTGATAAGCACAATCCTAGTGTTAACATTCCTGTCAATATTTTAGATTTTCTCAATTTCATTTTTTTATTCTCCTATTTTTTTATTAAATTATTAGGTCTATGCATTATTAACACAGTCTAATTTTTATTGTAAAAATAATTATATCATATCAGGTGTTAATTCTATGTTAAGAAAAAATAATATTTTTTTGATTATTTTTATATTTGCACTTTTTTTATTAAACAAGTTAATGTAGATTTGATTAATTCAACTCTTGTGGTACTTTTTGCATATCTATTGTTGATAAATTTGGTGATTAAATATTTATACATTATTTCCATAATTCTATTGGATTTTAGTATGCTCTCTAAATACTTAAACTTTTTGATAAATAAAAAGTTATTAATCAAATGAAAATCTCAACAATCCATTACCTAAATAAAAAGAGGCATTTATTTTTAGATATATAAATGTCTCTTTTTTGTTTTGTATTATAATACTAAGAAAAAGCAATTACAATGCGGATATTATAAATACTAAATATTATTTATAATGTCTCTTATTTAAAAATTACTAAAAATATTTTTTTGTACTATTTAATAAGCTCTTAGTATAATATCATATATTAGAAAAAAATGTTACAAAGTAACCATGCTTATTTTTAAATTTTTTATCTCTTGTCTATCTTCCTTGATATGAAATCTCCTATCAGCTGAATTATTACAACAAGTATAATAAGCACTATTACTGTAATTACCATTATATCTGTACGCCATCTCTGATAACCGTACACTATAGCCAAATCTCCAAGTCCCCCTCCACCGATAGAACCTGCCATAGCAGAGTAGCCAAGTACACCTATGGTAGTAGTCGTTACTGCCTGTATAATAGAAGGCATTGCCTCAGGTATCATCACCTTGATTATTATCTGCATTGGAGTTGAGCCCATAGCAAGAGCTGCTTCTATTATTCCCCATGGTATATCTCTTAGCGCTGTTTCTACCATTCTCGCAAAAAGGTGTCGCTGCAAAGCTAAGAGGTACAATGGCTGCAGTAGTACCTATCTTAGTACCTACTATTAGTTTTGTAAGTGGAAACAGTACTATCAACAGTATAATGAACGGGAACGATCTTGTAATATTAATCACATTTGAAAGTATAGTATTTATTATCTTTGAGGGCATGATGTGATTGTCAGATGTTACCACCAGTATAGTGCCAAGTATCATGCCTATAATTACGGAGAAAAATCATCGACACTCCTATCATGTAAAGCGTTTCAATAAGAGGCTTGTATAAAAGCTCTACCAAATTTTCCATCTATATCTCCTCCACTCTTACATTAAATTGTTCAAACTCAGATTTTATTGCAGATAGCTCATATTCTTTTGGCACTTCAACGCAGAGTTTTCCAAGAGGCTCTCCCTGAATATAGTCAATATTTCCAGAAATTATACTTATATCTACATTATACTGTCTTGAAATCTTAGATATTATGCCTGTTGTAGCTGTATCTCCTGTAAATGTGAGCGATAAAAGATTGCCTCTTATCATCTCATTAGGGTATATTGTAGTCAAACTCAACAAAATGTTTTGTCTTTTCATTGGCAGGTTTTGAAAAACAAATCTATGACTTTTCCTGAGTCTATAATCTTGCCATGCTCTATGATTGCCACCTTATTACATATCTGCTAATTACTTCCATTTCATGAGTAATCACTACTATTGTCAGCTTCGTCTTCTTGTTGATATCCAAAAGCAGATCCAATATCTGTCCTGTAGTTTTTGGATCAAGTGCAGATGTAGCCTCATCGCAGAGCAACACATCCGGATTGTTTGCTATGGCTCTTGCTATTCCTACCCTTTGTTTTTGACCTCCAGATAATTGCGACGGATAAGTCTGCTTTTTATCCTTAAGGTCCACTATGGAAAGCAGTTCATCTACCCTAAGTTTTATCATCTCTTCGCTCATCTTAGCCAGTCTTAGCGGATAGGCAATATTTTCAAATATTGTCTTTGAGCTGAAAAGATTGAAACTTTGAAATATCATTCCTATCTTTTTTTCTTTGCTCAATCAGAGCTTTTTTTAGAAAGAGAAAGTATGTCTACACCATTTATAACTATCTTGCCATTGTCTGCTTCTTCAAGACGGTTGATACATCTCACCAAAAGATGACTTTCCTGCTCCTGATAGACCTACTATTCCGTAGATATCTCCTTTTTTTCTATTTCTATGTTTTATATCGTCCAAAAGCCTTTACTTTGTTGGACTTGTAAGTCTTGTTTAGATGTTCTATCTTTATCATTTCTTCTCCTTGTATATTCTCGTATATATTAGAGATTGTATTTTACAATAAATATAAAAATACCCATTTATTATAATATAAACTTAATATTTTATCCAATTATATTTAAAAAAATAAAAAAATATACTATATAAATTCTCCTATTCATCAATTATACTGGATTAATAATTTTTACAAAAAAACAGGACTGTAATCTTTACTAAACTGTATATAATATAAAAAGATTTACATTTTTAATACTTTAAATTAATTAATATATTAATTATCAAAAATGGTCATAGAAAATCCAAGATATTTTGCATTAATTTTCAAAATACACTATACAAAAATCAAAAAAATAATAATAGAATATAAGTAGAAGAAATTTACGATTAATATCAGGAGATACGAATGATTTTTATCCAATAAGATTGATTCTACCTCATATACATTGATTCACAACACTTTTTCGAGCAGATACTGCCTTTTATAGACAGTGCTTATCTCAAAGTATATTTTTACTCTTACTATTTAGCATCAAACATTGATAAAGTAGGAATAAAGACCAATGAACAGATAGCAAATGAACTAAATGTACCTGTAACAGATGTACTCTCGCATTTGATTATCTTGAAAAGTGCAATTTAATTAGAAAACATTATATAGAAAATTCATCTGCAGACAACTACAGTGTGGAGTTTCTCCCTATAGAGAGGTACTCTGTAAAAAGCGAAATATCCTATGAAGAAGAATATCTCACACAAAAAAATGAAAATCTCAAAAATATGTACGATAATATAGGAGACTATTCAAAGAAGTCTAAATGCTAACGAGATAAGAAAGATAGATACGGTCATCAAAAACAATGACCTCTCTTATGATGTCGTTGTAGAGGCTTTTAAGTTTGTATTTTATAACAAAAATCTTCAAGTATCACAACTGTAATAAATACAATAAAGCAGTGGATAAAAGATGGTATCCATACTTCAAAATGATCTTGACAACAATCTTTTCAATATCAACGAAAGATATGCGACATATAGGAAGATACTCAAATATTTTTGGAGAGTATCGTCTTCCCTACCAATCCTGAAATCAAGATTATGAACAAGTGGATTGACGAGTACAATTTCTCTATAGAAGTAATAGAAAAAGCTATAGACGAGACGCTTAAGATAAAGACACCTAATTTCAAATACTTAGATGCCATCATGGATAACTGGGCAAAAGCTCTACACTGCAAAATAAGGAATTGACAAAGATAAATGATGTCAATTATTCAGATTTCAAGTCTGAAATAATGTTCCATATAAATATGGACTTGCTTGATAATGCCCAAGAAAAGATGATGTCTTTTCTATATAAAAAAACTACAAAAAGGATATTGTGCTTTCTGCAATAGACTATATCAAAAAGGACAGAAAAAGAGCTTACTTTGAATACTCTATTTGATTTTTATCACATCATCATCTATGGATGACAAACTTCAAAAGCGAAACAGTAATAACATTTGGCAATATTACTTTGGAGCAAATGGAAAAAGGTACTCCAAGCTCGTGATAAACAAAAAGAAAACACAAAAGCAAAAAATACAAGCAAAAGCAAAAGGAAGAGTCATTTGTAAGTACTCCATCTCTTACGGAAAAGAGCTGGAAGAATTTCTGCTTAAGAAAAAAATGACTTGGACGATTTTTAAATATTATAAAGGGATGATAATTTATGACTACCCAAGATGTATATCATTTTGATGAATTGGATGAGAGGTTTTACTATGACGGACAGCTCGGAGCAATATATAGCAAGGAAAAAACTATATTTAGGGTATGGTCTCCGTTAGCAAGGTCTGTCAAGCTCAATTTGTACAGCAAATGTATCGCAAATAGCAAAAATAGCCGAGTACGACATGAAACTAATGGAAGGCGGTGTGTGGGAATGCACTGTGGGAGGCGACAACAAAAATGTCTTTTATACCTACAGCTTAGACACAGACGGCATCCTTGAAGAAACTATAGACATATATGCCAAGACATCTGGAGTAAATGGCAAGATGGGTATGGTATTTGACAGAGATGATGCTACTCCGGAAGGGTTTTACACACATGATGTATCTCATATCAAGCCTAAGGATCAGGCAATAATCTATGAGCTCCATGTGCGTGATTTTTCTTCTGATAATAACGCCTCTTTCATATTCAAGAAAAAATTTAAGGCATTTACAGAAGATAATGTGAAAAATCAAAATGGAGATGTAATTGGTCTGGACTATATCAAATCTCTTGAGCTACACACATACATCTTCTTCCTGTCTTTGATTTTTGGTTCTGTTGATGAAGCAGCAGCAGAGCCATCTTACAACTGAGGGTATGATCCTGATAACTACAATGTGCTTGAAGGCTCATACTCTATAAATCCATATGACGGATTATCAAGAGTAAGGGAGTTTAAAGAGCTGGTAATGAAGGCTCATGAAAAGGGACTTGGTATAATAATGGATGTAGTATACAACCACACATACCATGGCTTTGATTCTTCATTTTCAAAGACCGTCCCACATTACTACTACCGCCACTACGGTGGATATTATGCCAATGGTTCAGGATGTGGTAATGAGATTGCCAGTGAGAGAAAAAAATGGCAAGGAAGTTCATAATAGATTCTCTTTGCTATCTGGCAAGTGAGTATAGACTTGACGGATTCAGATTTGACCTTATGGGCTTACTGGACATAGATACTCTCAACCTATGTAGCCAAAAACTCAAGGAGATAAACCCAAACATAGTATTGTACGGTGAAGGCTGGACAGGAGGAGACAGTCCACTGCCACAAGAGATGAGAGCTGTCAAGTCAAATGCAGTAAGAGTACCTGATTATTCAATGTTTTCAGATGATTTTAGAGATATAATCAAAAGGTAATGTATTTGATGTTAAAAACTGCGGATATATAAACGGTGATAACGAAAGAACATCTGAAATAGTAAAATCTTTGCTCTGTGGAGGAATATTACATCCAGCAGTAAACAGAGGCATCGAATATTGCTGGACAGATGATCCTATACAATCAATCAACTATGTAGAATCACACGACAACTATACCTTCCATGACAAGCTAAGACTGTCTATGATTTTTTTGCAAACGAAGACGACATCATTGCAGTAGACAAGCTTGGAGCGGTATTAATATTCTTATCACAGGGAGTTCCTTTTATACAAGCAGGGCAAGAGTTTTTGAGGGTCAAAATATGACGGCAATACTTACAACCATAACAGTTACAATTCAAGCGATAAGATAAACTCTCTAAAATGGAACAATGTTACAAAAATATAAAGATTTGATAGACTACTATAGAGGTCTTATAGATATTAAAAAAAGCTTCTACGAATTTAGGGATGAAAAACTGCTGTAGAAATATGCGAAAACATAACATTTACAGACCTTAAATATGGTGCATTCATAATGCACATCAAAAATTTCATGCTTATTCTCAATCCACTTGCAGAAGATATAAATGTACCTATATTTAGCCAAGCAGATGTATATGTAGACAGCCAAAAAGCCTCTTCGCAAATACTGTATTCACTGGAAAAATCAACTGACTGTAAAAAGCAAAATCAGCAATGCTGGTAAAGATGAATTAAGAAAAAAATTATGTATATTATATTTATGAATTTTCATACTTTATTTGAAATTTAAGTTATTAGAACAAAATATTCATATGAATAGCGCTCATAGATTTAATCTACTTAAAAATCTATGATATTATAAAAATCTTATTAACGAAAAAATCGGTTATTGACTTTGGAATTAGAATTTAATCCTTAAGTCCATAACCGATTTTTCTACTAATACTAAAAAAACACTTAAATAGTCCAAAAATATATTAATAGTGAGATGTTTAAGACTGAAAAAGGTAACATTTCAATCAACCTAAATATATGACATTTTAAACGGTGATTAGAATGAAAACTCATCAAAGAGCCTTGTACTTTTAATTTAGCAAGATTATTGATAATCTGTATGCTAAAAATAACAAGCTTGCATTATAATGCTTATTAGTATAATTACATCTCAACAAATTTATTGAAAATCTATATAGTGTATAAATTCGCTTTTAAAATAGATACTTCAATTATTAATTGTGAAAAGAAATTTTTCCTTTTATGTCTTGCTACTATAGTTTGATAATAAAAAAATTAAGTTTTTCCATTGTTTTATTAACTTTTATACTATACTCTATTTAAACTATGAATTTTATCCTAATAATACTTTTTTTAGCATATCTTTTGATAATAAACTTTCAGTGCTTCAATTTTCTGTAAAATAATCCTTTATTCTAATATATTTTAGTATCAATCAGAATCTTATTCTTCTATATATAGTTCATCTTTAAATATAGTATTTCTTTTTACAAATATAAAAGCTATAGGAATTATCGGAAATACAGCCGCCAAAAAGGTCATATAAGGTGCAGAGCTCTTGTGCAGTTTTCTAAGCAGACCATAGCTTATATGGAGATATGACATAAAAAAATAGACCAAGTATTATCAGCTCAATAGTGAAAAAAATCAATGCCAAAAAACAAAAAAACAATATTGCAAAGGCTAAGAATGAAATTATTGATAAAATTGAAAAATATATTAGCCTTCACTCTTAGCAAATTAAGAAAGTCTACATCACCGCAGAGAAGACCTATCAAGAAAAAAATTTAAAGGAGGTATCCATGCAAGCACAGCATAATCACCATATCCATTATTCTTTTGCAAGACATGTCAATGATATTGAAAGCAGTACATAGCCTATAATTACAGTTATGCAAAAAAGTAAGTAAAAATCGTTCCTATAGTAAAGATAGAAAAAGACAAGAATTAAAGAAAAATCCTGCAAGAGACTGATAATATGAATAATTGCAGAAGAACCCTTACCACCGTAAACTGCATGCATCTAGAACTGACAATAGATAAGGTAGTCATTTACAGTATTATCTCAAAAAGTTGTTGAGCGGGAGCTTATTCATCGCTTACCATCCCCTCAAACTTTGCGCTTTACACATTGAGATAAATATATTTATTAGTTGTTTGTTTATATGCCGCCCATAATCGGGCGGTTTTCTTTTTGACCGAGTACTGGCTATGAATCACTTACTAGAAAAAAACGGTAGGAACAGGTCTTGTGACATTGTGACCTGCCCTGACTGTAAAAATAAAGGTAATCAATCTAACCAACACTATTATTTTTTTCCAAATAACCTTTAATAGTATTAATTATAAATTTCTTTTTGTCTTCTGGAAACTTAATCGGTACTAACTCATCTGTTCCAAATGCTTCACATATTCTTGCCAAGGACCTTCACAAAATGGGGACATATCGCATTTTGAACACTGTTCTCCTTTTGCTTTTTATAGATTTTTCTTACTTCACTCCACTGGAAAGTTTCTTCCTTCACCTGTGTACAAAATAGTATCGCCATCATAATACTTAATCTCGCCTACTAATTGCATTGCATATGGAATAATGCAAAAACGGAATTGCTTCAAACTCAATATTTACATTCCGGTTTTTGCCTCTGTAATTAACTTAAACAATATTGGTTTCAAAAAGAATACTGTGGAATCACTTCCTCGAAATTCTTTCTTGCGGCTCCTTGCCCGTGAGGGAAAAGCAAAGCATATATACTTAACTCCTAATTCATCTGCAAGTTTAACAATTTCAGGTAACTCCTTTGCATTGAATTTTTGAAATAACAATTTTCAATACAATTAGCTTTCCTAACTCAGACATCTTTTTATGCCTTGACAAGTTTCCTCAAAGCTTCCTTTTACCTGAGTTATTGTGTCATGCGTTTCTGCATTATCACCATGTAATGCTATTAAAAACGAATTTTATCTACATCTTTAACAGCATTTATAATTTTTCATCAGATAATTTTTCGACCATTTGTTTGAATCGTAATATCCAAAAGAATATGATGTGCATTTTCTATTAACATTGGGAAATCTTTTCTTATTGTAACTTCTCCACCTGTTAGTACAATATTTTTCTATTCCTTCCTTCAATGCATCATCAATCTGATTAATACACTCCTGAGTACTTAAATCCACATTGCAATGTTGTTCTATAAGTTTATCCTTACTATCATCAATAACACAATGTTTACATCTATTATTACACGAATATCCAACCTTTAAATCATATGTTAGCATTTCTTTCCTCCAAGTACTTAACAAGCTGATATATTTCTCCCTTGTCAAGATCTCCTATGTAAGCGGAATCATATCTACTGATTCTGAATTTGACAATTTTAAATCTTTTACTCTACCAACAAGCCACATACCTACAGTAATATCATCAATTTCAACTGTCAATCCGTCATCACTAATTCCAGTTTCATGGCAAGCATGACATGGTGTTTTCTGTAATGTCTACACCTTCGAAAATACTTTCCTCTCTAAGAACCTTTTTACCATCACAATATTTGCATGGATACTTTTTCCTGATTTTATTAATTTCAGTCGAAATTTTTTTGAATATCCAAACACTTCATATACAAAATGAGTTTCGTTTGATTTTACCCTTAGAAAAATACTTTTCTAATAACTCTTCTTTTTGTGACATCAACTCCATCATAATTAAGTAAAAATCACATGGTTGTTCTTTTGCAATCACTTCAAGTTCCTGCTCTATTTCATTTATAAATGGCGCAGTGTTCTTGAAAGTACAATATCAAACGATAATAAATCTGCATATTTAATTTCTAATATCTTCAATCTCACTTGCTGCTCAATTGGCAATAAAGAAACATCTGTATTTAACATAGTATGCTTATCAAGAAAAACTTACTACATCATTAATTTGCGGTATATCTGACAAAAATCTCCCAGTTTTTATCCATCTCCTCTGTAATAACAACTCTAATATCTTTCCCATTATAAAGGTCTAACGGTTCTTCATGAGCTAATATTGAACCATTACAAATCAGGGCATTTTATAGAATGTTTTGAATCCATAATATCTGTTTTTAATGGCATTCTTTGAAGATCTCATATACTTTAATACTAACGGAACAATTCCCTTCCAAACACGCTGGGTATTTTTACTAGTATCATAGAATGACTCTTTTCCAATAGCCATATAAAAACATTTTTCCATTTCAGACATTTTTGACAAAGGTTTTGACAAATCATATCCTGCTGACTTTTTTTATCTCCTTAAAAAGGAATTTTATTTTTGGAAAAATTATATCTTTTTAATTCGCTCATTATTTCTGGATAAAAGCATTCCGTCCCATAACTCTTTATCTTTATCTGCTAATATATGTTCAAGCGAAATAGATACAATGGAACCTGTACCTTTACAACATTCACACAAATTATCAGAGCTATAGAAATCAAAAAGTATCAATTTCCGTTGTTTGACTTTTTCGCCAATATGGAATTTACGATACCAGCCACTTCAAATAAGAATGTATTTTTTTACTATACAAGTTCTTTTTCCAAATCCAACACTACTATTGGTCTTATTTTTATCAGTGCTGTAATCGCCGTATATCCATTGTGCTGTTTGTGAAAATGATTTTAACACTCCACCTTTTAAACACATTTTCATACTCTGAAAAATGTAGCTTCAATCATATCCGATATATTCTCCATTCCCTGTTTTTCTTTTGCAAGTTAGAAGAAATTACTTTGTTAGTGCTACTGATAGAAGCATCATCTTTATTAGAAGCCCAAACATCAGTCGATACGCAATCTAACTTTTCAATTAAGTCATCACTTCTTTTTCCCAAAAATCAATAACATAATCACTATTCTTTAAAAGAAATTCATTATGTTCAATAATAACTATAGTTTTACTTTTTATCCATACATATGTTTCTTGTTGTCTTTAGGAACAAATTAAGGATATTCTGTGATAAACCTTTTGATGGTTCATCGAAAATCAATAACATCTCTTTTCTATATTTTCAGTTAATTTTGAAACTAAGTGTACGCATTGAAATTCACCAGTAGATAATGTTTGGATTTTTTTCTATCAAATGATAGGTAATCCAAGCCTATGCTTATAAGCATATCCAGCTTAGGTGTAATATACTTATCTTTTTTTGATGACATTCTTAACGTCTGACAATTCCATCTCTAGCACATCATCGCCATATTTATCAAGTCTCTTTTTAAATCAAGAAATGTTGCTAAAGTAGACTTTGATGTTATTGATTGGTTTTTATCCTGTCCAATCACAACACATACCGATTTGGGATATTTTTTTCGCAAAAGCAGGGAATAATACAATCATTAACTAATGTTGATTTTTCCACATCCTGATTCTCCCGTAATCGCCGTAATACGATTCTTTGGAATTGCAATACTCTTAATTTTCAAATTACGCTTATGAAGGTTTTCGAACTGAAAATAGTCTTCAACTACTTCTTTATTGATTGGCAAAGAAATAGCTTTTTGGTCTTGGTGATTCACTAACAATATGCCCGCCATTCTTTTCCGCTTCCTGGGCTAAAAAGAGCTTTTTCTTTAGTAGCATCCAACACTTGATCTGAATGATCAATTAATAAGACTTGATTTTTATGACCAAGGGCAGAAACCTCTTCTAATACCGTTGATAATGTATTTCTATCTAATCCAATTGAAATCTCATCAATAATAACAACTGAATCTGTACACTCTGCCATAAACTCTGCCAAATGAACTCTAACTGTTTCACCACCCGACAGTGTACTCATTATTCTGTCAAGCGACAAATACCCAACATTAAGTTTTTCTAAATTCTCCAATACCCTTTTTTTGCTTTCAGACAATGATAACTCATCTGCATATTTTAGCACATCTGTCGCTACCATTTCATTAACTGATGAAATCACATATGAATTGCCCTTAATATTGATTGGATAATCGTTTTCTATTTTTGAATATCTCTTACCTTCACATTCCTTGCAAGTAGATCCTGCTGTCGAACCCCCTACCCTTACATTTTTCACACCATAACATAGAATTATTAAATGAAAAAGAATTCTGCTGTTTTATTGTTCTTTTGTGCAAACAATTCTCTTATTTCCTTTAAATACACCAGTATGTGTTCCTACTGTTGATCTTGGATTTGCCGAATTACCTGATTTACCAAGATAGAATATTAAAAGGCATTTCTGTTGCTGACTGTGCCGAATAATTTGAATGAACTTTTATCCGAAAATAAAAAACGGTATTCGCTCTTTGGTAACAATGTTACAATTCTTTTTCAAAGATTCATCTGCAATAGTTGAACAAAAGGTCGATTTCCCTGAACCCGATAACCCAGCTATACCAATTGATTCATTTTTTTAAAATTTCACAAGAAACTTCATGCAAATTATTTGCTCTCAAGTTTTTAATAATCATGAACTTACCTCCTTAATAAATTCAACTAATTTATGCCTTGCCTCACAAAAAGTAGCATCCTTCTTTTCTACAAGACATCCACCACCGCACTTCGAATAGATATCGCATTGAAAACATTTATCCGGAACCTTCGGGAGTTTATCAGTAACTATATGGTCACAATACAATGAAACATCATTTCTTCCATAATATGTATTAAAAATATGAACATTTATGTTCATCCGCCAAATAGGTACATATCTTATTACCATTTTCGAGAAAAATAATGAGTTAATTGGCTGAATATTAATTCGTTTATACCAACCTTTTGAAATATACCCCTTCGATAATTCAATGATTAACTCAACATATTCCATCTCTGTAATGCCATATAACACATCTGAACTCACTCCTTGAATTTTGTTTATCGTCAAGCTTTTTATGCCTTTATTCATTAAGTCTTCAATAAACATCTCATAATAAGCCATATTGTATTTGTGTGCGACAGATATAATCCCTATATTCTGAATTGAATTGCTATACTTAGCTAAATTATTTTTTTACACACTCTCGGTAATCGAAACCATTCGCTTTTCTTAAATCCAATTTTCCTGCAGGATCAATTGATACTGAAAGTGAAATATTGGGTTCATATTCACAAAAAAAGAGTTATCCATTCGTCGCTCAGTAATGTTCCATTCGTCTGAAATTGAACTCTATACTCATATTTAAAATTATGACGTATAAATTTCAAAATTTCTCTAATTTCATCAATTTTAGCAAGAAGTGGTTCTCCTCCATGAAATACTATGAAAACATGCTTATAATCTACATATTTCTTTTAAATATATTTTCACATCTTCCGCAGACGAAATCACTTTTCTTTCATTTTGCGATACATGTTCATAGCAATACTGGCAACACATATTACATGCGGTACCTACCATTTTTAACATTATTGTTATAAACTCTTTATTCTCTTTTTCTAAGTTCATCTGCATATATCTTGTCCGCCATTTCTATAGCTGTCAGCTTTAATTTTTCCAAGTTTGTATTCTCTATTACTGTTTTATCGTCAAACAATTCACTTTCAAAGCATTTGTAATAATTTTCTAAAATAGCACAAATGTTCAATGTTTTCTCTCAAGTTCTTGGAATACCACGTTTTTCAATACGTTCATCGGCTATTCTTGGATCAACATCAACCACAATATACTGATTCCAATTCTTAATTGTCGTTCCTTCCCTAGATTTTCTTCTTTTTGAAAATACTTTTTGAATATGTTGCCTTATCTGTAACAAATCCACGAATCAGTATTCTAATCCCAGGCATTGCTTCTATTTTCTTTTCAGAATCTATTCTGTTATTTTTCAAAATATTTTTTTACATCTACAGAACTACCGTCATACATAATATCTTCTATAAATGTTTTAGCTGCACTTCCATCCTCACACCTTGAATCCGGCTGTCCTAAGACAGATATACGTGAATTTTCAGAATATAAAAATCTTTTTAAGAGCATCTACAAAGTAACGAACAAATGTATCCTTCCCACTTCCGTCAATTCCCTCAACAAGAATTAGCATATTAGGCGCTTTAATTTTTTTCCAAATCTTCGTCTACACTAACTGACTTCAATTGCGTATTGTTTTAAGAATTGATTATACGCATATTTTATAACATTATAATCCCTATCTCCAAATCCAATCGTATCCAAGAATGTCTTGCAAAATTCTTTTGTATTCCTTTTGTAGAATTTCATAAAACTTTATATACTCAGTATCTGGAAGATAAATTAATTGCTGACGATTTCCATTCCAATGTTTTTTTCCATTATATCCATGTTTTTCATTCACAGAGTAAAACATGTGATCTGATAGTACTTTAGGAAATAGTTCAATAACTCTCTGATAAGGTATTCCAGTTACTATACTGCTAATTACAGCATTTTTATTCTATTTGGACGATGAGTTCTTTCTTTGTAAATAATGTTCCCAGCTTGATATAAACATAAAAAAATGATACATCCCTCACAAAGCTAAGACTATTGTGTCCTAATCCCAGAATATCACCTATCTTCTCATATTCTAATTTTTGAATATCTTGATTGCTGACACCCTTCCTTTACAAATATAAATTTAGATTTTGCTAATCTATTATAACCTTCTAAGTTCATATCTATTTTTTTCAAGTGTTGAAAGAACCTTGGTTAATCGCTTATTTCCTCGTCCTTTTGTATTTGGATAAAATGTAACCGTATCTGGTCTGATTTGATTTATAATGTCCGTTTCAACATCTGATATTTTAGAAGAAAAATAAAATATCAATATTAATATTTCTCGGAATCTTGATATTACGTAGCTTATTTACGATTATTGCAATATCTTCCGTTTCATAACCAAATCTTCTGTATTCACATCTTTTTGAATCAAAAGATTGTACTCCAAGAGAATATCTTGTAAAGAAATCATTTGACACATAATCAAAAATTACATGCACCTGGATATATTTCAATTGATATTTCTCCTGCCTCAATCTTATATCTACTCAAAATCTCATGTATCGATCCTATTTGATTATCATTCAAAAAGCGACGGAGTTCCTCCACCAAAAATATATACTATCTAAAAACAATCCCTTTGTTATTTGATCCAAATCGTTCCAACTGATCATAAATCATGTTCATATAGTCCTTGGGAATTGAATCATACCCAAATTTTATATTGTCAATATAATGACAGTAGGAACAAGGAATTTTTGCAAAAAGGAAAAATTCAAATATAACGCTGAAGGACCACCTGATAATTTGTACGAAAAATCCATAACACTCCACTTCCTAGTAAAAAAAGAAAAATATCAAGGTTTCTATCTTAACCGTTCCTTATATACTACTTGCTAACTTTATAATTATCAAAAATATGCTTTTTAACATATGTTTTGATTCACAGAATTGCATTTCTAATTCTTCGTTTTCACGGAAATAATATTTATGTGAAATGCAACCACACTTACAGAACTCATATATATCACATGTCTCGCACTTCTTCATTATATCCTTCAAAACTTCTGATTTGTCACTGCCTAAGAATTCAACAAGTTTATCCTCTATAGAAATTCCGTTTAAATCATTAAAATTTCCAATATCGAATTCGCTAATGGATAGGCAATCACATGGTCCCATACTTCCGTCTGGGTAAACACTAAGATAGTTAAAACATTTTTCTTTCAGAATAATTACAGTATCTGGATTTTTCTTCCGTTGACATTTTGCAAAATACTCAGAATTGGTTCTACGGCTATTTTTTTATATAACCCCGATTCGATATAATATTTTGAAAAGTCAATAACAAACTGTGCATATTCTATAGGGGTAATGCTGTCTGGTGCCAATGAATTATTTTCAACATTGAAAAGTGCATTAATCTTCACAAATGCAACATTCGGTATAGAGGCAATCAAGTCATGATATTCTTTAACTAAATGTAAAGATTCATTAGAAATCACACTTAACATTCCAGCCTTTTTGTTTACGCCCTCAAGCAATTTATATGCATTAATTACCCTTTCAAATGTAGGCTGCTCCAAATAATCAACTCTCGATGAATTCATTTTTTTCTGTTCCATCAAGACTAATCGCTATTTCGATGTTCAAATCAGCGTATTTACTAAATAGTAAATCTATCCATTCTTCTGTAATCAGAGTTCCATTTTGTTTGAATGCGAACCACATTGACTTTTTGTGGATAATAATTCCTTATAACATCCAACAATTCTGCAAATTTTTTTCTATTCCAATAATTAAAGGTTCACCACCATGAAATACGATCGAACAAGTATTGCTACTTATATTTTCAATTAATTTCTTAAGTTCTACTTTTTTTATTGTTTCCTTTTGAAACATCCTTTACCTGTTCAAAACAATATTTGCAATTAATATTACAAGCATTCCCCGCTGTCTTAAGGATTATATTGACATTATCATTAGAAAATAAATTTATTTTTTTCCCAAAGCTTAAACTCCTTTTAAATAATTTTCTATATACTGAACAAAGATGTTATACATATTCGGAAATGCAAAAATTTGGTTCAAGCGTGTATCGAAGGAAGTCAAAGAAAAAAATGAATACAAAACTATCTGACCTTCCTTGAATTTTTAACGATGTAAATCCTAACTCTAAAATTGATTTTATTTCATCAATAGAAAGCGAAATATTATTCTGCTTTTGAAGCACCTTTGCTTTTATTTCTGGCATTGCATTACATCCACTTAAAAAAATCACTATACTTCTTTTTCGTTATTATTTTGTTTTCTTTGATCTGACGAGATTGAAATATAATGCTCACTACGTTGATTACACCTATAAAAAGCATCTTTCATTTATGATGATTTCTCCATTTGACTTTGGAATTTTTAATAAATGCAAATCAAAAATTATCGTCTGGATGAACGACATAATAGCTGTTATTACTTGAAATTTCTTCATAAAACAACTCATCTCTATGAATGCCGTTGTTATTACCGACTTGTGTAATTGAATTTCAGGATATTTTATTTTTTTATATTCTGCCAATAGATCACTTGACACAATAGCTCCTGCCCCAATTTCACTCATCATCTTCAACAACTGATTGCAGTATTCATCTTGCAAATCATCTTCCTCAAGTAACACATTTGAGAAAGTAAGTAGTGGTGTAATTCCTCTCTCTAAAATGGAAATCAATTCTTTTTTTCTATTCCATTAAGTGAAAAATCACTTTTATATTTATTTAAAAATTAGTCTACCGCCATTCCATCTAGCTTGCGGTGCTCCATACATAAATTTGATTGGTACATCATATCCAAATTTTTTTCTCTTATCAAATCGAGCAAGCACAGTAATAATTCTGAATATAAGAAAAGACCTGGCACATTATAGTTCACGCCCTTAAATAATACTGCATCTTCTTTCTGCGGTAAAAACAAAACTATCTCTTATCAACAGTTAATTCCTCCTAAAAGAGCCAAATGACACCATTTGACTTTTCCTGAAATTTCATTTTACCAGTTACTATGGTCATCCGTGTGGAATGCACCTAATCCTGTATCTAAATACTCCTCTTTCTTCTCTAAGAATAAAAAGAAAATCATAGATTGCTTCGTTTGACACATTTACTGCTTCTGGTTCCTTGTTCATTGTAGCTTCCATCTGTACTCACCTTTCTCTATAAAATTTTTCATTCAGTAAACTATGGTATGTGAGAATTATACCTCCATTTAGCCCGTATGTCAAGTAATCTCATTTACTTTAGCTTCAAATTAGAGTCAGTAATTTTATTTTTTTGTCAATATATTATTTAAATTTATACAGGATCTATCTATAAATTTTTGTAATTATCGTTTATCTCCTTAACCTCAATTTTCAGTATTTTTCCGACTAAACGCCCCGCATCACCATCTTCCATTCCGAAATGTCGGTTCATATCCCGAATCACGCCCTTCACCTTCACAGGGACTCAAGGCGAAATTCATTCTTCTTACACCATTCCTCGATGCAGTCTTCAATCTCAAAGTCTTCCACTACTGGCTCATAACAGTCATCACATGTAATGTAATCCTGAAACTCCAAATCTAGATAGTTTTTAAGTTCTTTCCAATAGTGTTTACTAATCTCTTCCTCTAATACATTCATCATTGAGGGTGTACCCGACAAAAAGAGGGGTTGTGAAAAAACTTTCCTAAAATTATAACCCCCTTCCAAAGGGTGATTTATGACATCATTATAAGATGTATCAATTATGCGTCCAAGCCTTCCATCATTATCTCTATATCTATGGACTCGTCAAATAATGGGCTTTTTATCTCTTGCTTTTTATCCTTTGTAAGGCGTGACAAAAAAATCATAAGTCAGCTTATAATCTTCCGGACTTAGAGCATCAATTAAAAAAATGTAAAGATTCTTTATTCATAACGATCTCCTATAAAAATTTATTTTTTTATAATTTAGAAAAAAACACATTAAATACTTGAAGTATTAATATATTAAAAAAATATTAGTCTTAATAACTCAACTTTACCACTGAAATTATAGCAATTTTAGCTGAAATTTGCATATTTATCATGAAGGCACTAAAAACTATGCCAAGTATAATATTGTATTTTTAAAAATATCACAACAGCAAATTGCAAATCTACTTTAATCTGTTCTTATACTAATCACCATTTATATTGCCATATTTAAATTTACTCTATGCCTTGTAGAGCTTTTTCAATAACTTTTTGTAACATAACTACAAGGCTTTTTTTAATAGTTTTTAGCGCTTATATCAAATACTTCCTTACAAAGCCTATCTTTGAAAGCACTAAGTATAAGAGGTAACTACCTATAAACACGATGAATATCGCAGTAGGTACTGCTATTATCACCGGGAAGGACGAGGTCTGAATTCCTTTGAAAAATAAGATTTTTCAAAAAATATGTCATGTACTAAAAATTGCAAACGAAGCATTTGAAATCTTGGCAACAAGTTTTTGCCCTAAAAAAACTTAAAATCACTCGAATAAACCATACCGAAAAATCCGTATGACATCATAGCTACAGTAAAGGACATACCACCCCAAAATGTGATGTCTACATCGTTTTTGTACATACAAAGAACTATAGTAAGTACTAAAGATACCACAAGTCCAACTACAAACGCAAGTATATAAGTGGATGTCTTCTTGGTATTTTGTGAAATATAATATCCCAGTACTCCATATCCTATGGAAGCATATCCCATTGGCATGGATATATACTGAGTAAGATTGCGAAATCTACCTACAATCTCAAAAACCCAAAAAAATGTCGGCAGTACAATGCCTAAGGCAAACCATACAATCAAAAAAATACCTTATATATTCTTCCTTAGCATTGTTTATAAATATTTTTGACTATTGGTGCAAACAGATAAAAACAAAAACATAATATAAATGAAATATAGCTGATAGTTATGATTGAAATATATCATATTTCTAAGTGCAAGTTTGATGCTTTCCATTTCAACCACCCTCCCAACTTGTGTATATCTGTAATAGATTTGGAATATCTCATAAATACTTGCCCAAAAATATCAGCGGTATCAATACTCTTGGTATATATTTTGTAAATATATCCCTTGTCGTGATAACTCTTGACTTGTCAAATAGCAAAGCTCCTGAACACATGAAAAAAAGGGGTACTGCCGATGCAACTATACTCCTGTAAAAAGCTGTAAGCAAAAAAACTTTTTTTGAGCCTATCTGGTAGTCATACAGGGCATTTGCCAATACATGTATGCCTATTACAAAGATTATAGCCATAGTTTTTACAAAGTCAATTTTGTAATTTCTCTCTTGCATCTTTCCCTCTTTTTTTATCTTTTTGTCCATCAATTATATTTAAATTTAAATCTTCTATTACAGATGTTACGATACGCATTCTACATCAAAAACACGAATAAAAATTGTAGAAATACTCTATTTGTGTAATAAATAAGATTTAAAGCTAAAATATTCATCTCTAATAATTTGCACCTAATTGTCTAAGTTTTTTTCAAATCTTACATTTGTATAACTTGCTTCATATAATCAAAATTACTTCTTGCCATATTCTTAATTTCAATTATATTTTTTTGGTAAGCTTTTTCGTAATAAGTATTGATATTTACCTCTATATCATCTATAGATTTTTCATCTCATCAAAACTCATATCCTCTATAGTGCCTACACAAGGCATATCTATTTGCCTTAATATATTTTCTATCTTGGGATCATAGCTAAACCCAAGTACAGGAGTACCTACAGAAGATGAAAAATATAAGTCCGTGCAGTCTCATACTAAGTACATACTTAGCTCTTCTCATAAGCCCCATCATATCTATTGGAGATATGTCATCAATAATATGGCTTTCATTATTCATCTTATTAACAATAATTTGAGTAGCTACCTTATCATGTGGTTGTTGCATCACAATGAATATTATATCCTTAGCATAATTTTCTATGATATAGTCGCATACCTTGGCAAAAATATCTGTGAATTCTCCCTGTTTTTCCCAAGACCTTACAGCTACTATGACCTTTTTCTCTATTTGAGTCGATATTATTTTTCAATATATCATCTACGACATCATCCTCACAAGGATTGAGAGAAAATACAGGATCAGTTGTCATGAAAAATCTTTTTTTATTTTTTTCACTTCCATTGACTCTACCAGCTCCATAGCCTCTTTATCTCTAAGAGTTACCAAGTCTGATTTTTTTCGATAGAGTGCTTAACCCTTGCTATATTTGATTTATTCTTTAGTGGTCCTATACCATTGGCATATATCATCACCTTTTTGCCAAACATCTTAGCAAGGTTAATGATACTTGTATAGTAAACAAGCGAGCGTGTACTTGTCTTATCTTGGAAAAGTGTACCTCCTCCGCTTATAAGCACATCACAAGAGATTAATGCTTTGATTATGGAAAAAGGGTTGAACCTCTTGACTGCATTTATCCCGTATTTTTCCTTAGTAAATGCTATATTATCAGAAAGTACGGTGATTTTCGCATCTTTATCTATAGCTCTTATATTTTGTATTATTGATTTGAGGATTGCTTCATCTCCGGCGTTGTTGTAACCGTAATATCCTGATAGCAATATATTACTCATGAATTTTTCTTCCTTTTTATTAGATTTTCTGCCAATGAAAACAATAAGGCAATGAAAAAAATGTGATTATCACAGATATTACATACTCTCCCAAAATCCTATATACAGACATCATAAAAGGTGTCCTGATATGCGAAAAAGTATTAAGAATATTTGCCTGTCCAATGGTTGCAGCAATTGCAAAAAGTATATAAGATGTCTTAAATATCTTCTTACCTGAAATCATCACAAATATGATAAGTGCAGGAAACCCTAAAAAAATATAGCCTTATTTCTTGGTCTTGCAGGAGTAATATACTCAAGCACATTCCTAAGTATCAGCTCAGAAGTTGCAGGTTCAACATTTGTGTCATGTCCGCTCCTTATTATCATAAGTCCCAGTACACCTATCATTACAAAGGCAAGAAGTGCCTGCCATACCTTGACATTTTTTTGAAGAGACTGCGAAATCTGTGATGAAAGTGAGCTTTCTTGATTAAAAATATTGACTTACTCCTATTATACTCAAGAAAGTAAATACAGTGATAAGTAGTGGAATCATCTGTGATATTTTTCACACCAGAGAACTTTTTAAACTCAAGCATATATATGCTCTCACCATAAAAAGCCGCAACAAATACTGCTCCTACAAATGATATTAACACGCATATACTAAGCACTATAACACCTTTTACAAAAAAGTTGTAAATACGACTTTTCTTTAAGTGACTTGTCCTTTTCAAATATTTTGACCATATCAAGTAAATATATAACTGAAAGTGTAGGAAATACTATAGTAGTAACAAGTGCATAAATAGGATAAAACTTGCCAAGCCCTATTTTTTTATAGTACCTACAACACCTATTAACATCAGCCCTGCAAATATAATTTGTGCCTTTTTATTCTTTACAAAGAATGAAAAGATGATAAATAATCCTGCAATTACAGGCAGTATCAGTATTGGACTTGTCTCATCGAATTTCTTCATAGTTTCCATAGGATGCTCCGGTGATACAGGCTTGATACCGTAATATTTATCAAGTCTTGCATTTAATTCATCAAATCTTTGCTTGTAAATGCTCATATCACTTATTATTTCACCCTCTTTGAAGTGGAAAGGTCTAAAGTAGATAACTCTTATATTTCTCTCAGTTATTGCCCTGTAGTAAGTGTTCATTATCTCCTGAGCTTGATGATGCCCCGGAATGCCATAGTCATATCTGTCTTGGATATAAGACAAGGTAGAAAATAATCTTGTCACCTGATAATCCATCTTTTGACTTAGAGCAAGCAACCCCTTTGTAGCAATGTTACCATCTTGAAGAGATGTTTCTATGGCAACAGGTATTAGATTATGTTCCACCATCTTATCTTTAAGATAGTCAATATTTTTTTCTCCACCGAGCAATTCTTCACTTCCAAATATCAGTATTTTTTTGATTCGAGAGTATTTTTTTTCTACAAAAGACATATATCTGTCTATTGATTTTTTTCAGCATCTTGAACTAAGGAAAAAAATATACAGGTCTTAAAACTATATTTATATTATTGTCCTTATATCTTTGGAGTTCATCATCAATAAAGCCCAGTCCCATATACTCAACTATTGATGCTCTATTGTTTTCCACTACTACCTTCTTAGCTGTAAAATCTCTTAGCACCTGTGATGAATTATATACGAAATCAGAAAGTTTACCTTCTATTACAAGAGTGTTTTCATTTTTTTATAATAAATCTTTCTATCGTCTTTAATCACCTGTTTAATTCCATTTTTCAACATAGGCAAGACCTTTTATAGTACCATGTACATTTAGATCAAGCCCGTCATAGTCTGTGGAAATCTTGAAATTTTCATTAGTTTTGAGTGAGTCAATACTGTTTTCATAAAACACTATAGAATTTACACCAACATTTATAAAAATCTTTTGCAATCTCCAAATCACTCTTATCTTCAAGAGATGCAATATTTTTGATATCAGAAATCTCCATTACAGTTTCATATCTCTTATATCCGTTTTCTATATTTATCCTATGTCTTATAGGAAATAATAAGGTAAATACAAATATTACGGCAATCATAAAAAAACACCTAAGCCGTGAGATGAAAAGAAGAAGTCTTTATATTTTTTTATCATAAACCCTCACTTATTTTTTTATTTAATCTTCCTTTTTACAAAGTCCATCTGATTAATTTTAAGTATCAATGCAAGTATGAAATAAAACCCTACTGCAACAATAAATATAATTCCCAAAGCTTATAAGCTTAGATATTGCAGTGTCAAAGCTAAGCACAGCCTTAAGCACCAATATAATTCCACTCATTGCCAAACTACAGATGAAAATCTTGCCAAGCTGCACAAAAAGTCGAATCAAATATCTTATACTTCTTATTGAAAAAGGAGCTGCAAGTATCAATGCATTGATAGTAACAGAAATAGTAGAAGATACTGCAAGTCCTCCTATTTCATATCTTTTAATTAATAAATTACAAAATACATAGTTTACAACTATGGCAATAATTGCACTTATCATAGGCATCTTCCCACTTTCCTTTGAAAAAAATATACCCTCGAAAGAATATTTTTGAAGAGCATATCCTATCATACCTGCGGAAAACCAAAAAAAGTGCAGTAGATGTGATGCGTATAGAAAACTCATCAAATTTGTTACCCCCTGTATATAAGAGCTATAAGCTCATGACTAAGCGACATCACGCCAAGACATAGAGGCACTACCAAAAAAATAGGGTAGAAAAGTATTGTAGTCTTAACAGTCTGATTAAACTCCTCTTCCTTGTTTTCATGTATGAGCTTGGAAAGTTTAGGGAAGATAAAGTTCATAATCGAAAGCACCAAGACACCTGCTATCATAGTGTATAGATTATTTGCAAATTCTATTGCCGGGTACTGCTGCACCCTTTATACAGTCTTGAGGCGTACTTTGCATTTATCATTATATTAAAAGGCTGTACCCATGTACTTATCATTACAGGTAACATAAGCACCAAGGTATCCTTCATATAAGGGTAGAAAAAAATACGGTCTGAAGTGATATTTATACTTTATCTTTATAAGACTTGGGACTTGAATAGCCACCTGCAATACCCAGCCTATCAAATATACAAAAAAGCAAGTCCATGAATACCAAAAATTGTTGAAAGTAAAGTAATATCCTATTATCACTATATTAAATACTACACTGATAAGAGCAGGTACTAAAAAAATGCTCCATTGACTGTAATATACCTACAAAAGAAAATGCAATACCTGTACAAATCATTGTAGGTAAAAAGTATTATAAGTAAATTAATACAAAGCTCCAAAGTTTGTTCATCAAACCCGTCTGCAAAGAAATATGCGATGTTTTTTTGCAAATATCATTGAAATTATCATAAGTACTGTCATAAAAAATAGCAACTATTGTTATAAACACATCGCTAAATTCATAAGCCTTGTCCTGTCCGTCTTTTTTTGAGCACCTTGTTGAAAATAGGTATGAAAGACGATGTAATTGCTGATGCAAAAATAGCATCAAACAACACTCTTGGTATCCTACTGGCTGTCAAAAATGCAGAAGTATCCATACCGCTACCGTAAAAATCTCGCAAGCAGCATATCCCTAATCAAAAGCCAATACCTTGCCCAAAAGTGTGATTATCATAATATAGCTTACTGTTTTTCACAGTCTTGTTTTTTTATTAGACAATTTTTCTCTCCATAACATAAATCTATAAGATTTGATACAACATCAAATATAAAAATTATAAATTTGATTATACAGCAAAATAACAGCTCTTACAAGGAAAAAAATGATGAATATTAATAAAAACAAAGTTTTTTTCTCGAAATATCCATATTCACCTCATACAAAGCATTAGCGTATATAAACCGCATCTTACTGTAATTTATTATATACGACAGACAATATACTTATTGTTATACATCATCTAAATATCAGCCATAATTATAGCACATAAAACTATATACTAACAATATAGAAAAAAATTGACATTTTCTCTATATTGCTAGTATAATACTGTATTATAAATTTTTGGAATTATTTTAGGAGGAAGGTATGTCCAGAGGAGATTATTATTTTGACGGAGGATTATTTCAGCTTATTGGCTGGCGTATTTTTAGGATTTTTTTGATTACCGGTATAACTTTGGGTATTTGTTTCCCTTGGGCTATAACTATGATATACTCTTGGGAAGCTAAACATACGGTGCTTGACGGTAGAAGACTTAGGTTTTACAGGTAGTGCGTTAGGTTTTGTTTGGCAACTGGATTAAGTGGCTCTTACTTACAATAATTACTCTTGGAATCTATGGATTTTTGGGTTGAAATCGCACTAAAAAAATGGAAGACTTCACATTTGGAATTTGTAAATTAGATTTTTGGTAGCATTATTTTTTTCCATTTTTCTAATTTTTTTATTAGTATTGTTATTTGAATATTTCTTGAATTTTCAAATAGTTTTATTTTTGACATTAAAAAGGCAGAAATTCAAAAAAATTTCTGCCTTTTTGCTTTAGACTATGCTGATATTAAACATCAGCTATTTTTCTCTACTAAATACTCATCTTATCGAAGAAATACTTATAATTCTTCATGATTATCCATTATTTATTAGATTTTTGCTCTTTTTATCTGATACTTTATTTTCAGTTTTTTTATTTTAGTATTTGTTCTAATCTTTTGTATCTCTTAGAATTGAAACTTTGATATCTCTTCTTGTAGTCTTGTAGCTATCTGTGCTAAGTTTTTCACTTGCTTGTGATATGTCTTGGATTGACTTTGATTGTGTCTCTACTGACTCTGCCGCTTGTTCTGTTGTCGCTGCATTTTTCTTGCGCTATCGCTGATAGATTTTCTACCACTCTTACTACATTTTTGATTTTCTCCTGATATCACATTTGCTTCTTGGTCTATCTTTGATACTATTTCTTTTGCTGTTTTCTACTTCTGTTGCTATCTCTGCAAACTTGTCTCCTGTTTCTCTTACTTTTTCGTTTTGTTTTTTTACTATTTCACTTGATGTTTTCATCATCTCTACTGCTGACTCTGACTTGCCTTTTTAATTCGTCTATTACTACTCTGATTTCATTTGCAAACTTGGCTGAGTCTTCTGCTAACTTTCTTATCTCTTCTGCTACTACTGCAAACCCTTTTTCCTGCTTCTCCTGCTCTTGCTGCTTCTATCGCTGCATTTAACGCTAATAGGTTTGTCTGATCTGATATTGATTGTATCATTTTCACTTGCTTTTTGCTATTGTTTCTGTTGATCTGTTTGTTTCGCTTATTACTTCTGATACTTGGTTTGATATCTCTTTGCTCTTATCTGTTATTTCTACCAGTTCGTTTAGTATCTTGCTTCCTTCATTTTTTTCTATTGTCTATTATTTGTGTTGAGTTTGTTAATCTTTCTAATACTTGTATCATTTCGTTTAGCAGTTTATTTGCTTTGTCTACTGATGTTGCTGCACTTTGTGAGTCTTCTGCTTGGCTTAATGCTCCCTTTGAGATGTTGTTTACTGCTGTTGATACTTCTTGTGATGATGCTGATACATGTTGCGCTGTTGCTGTCAGCTCTTGGGCTGTTGCTGCTGTATCTTGGGCGTGTGAGGATATGTTTTCTACTATTGTTGTTAGATTTTCTATCACTCCATCTATTGAGATGATCAGACTTGCTATCTCATCTTTTCCATTGGCATACTTTCTTGCTTGTTCTTTTTCTTCTGATACATTTAAGTCATAATTTGATAGTTTTTTCATTGCTTTTTCTACTACTGATAGAGGTCTTGCAACTTTTCTTACTAATAGTACTATCACTGTTATACCTACAACTAAAATCAAAGCTATATTAAATATAATTTCCAAAAAGTATTATGATTAGATTCTTTTATTATAGCATTATTTGATATTATTGATTCAAGTATCCATTTGTTATCTACGCCTTTTTATATTTACAGGCACATACATTACTTTACCTCTTAGGTTTGTTCCTGCTATAGGCTCATCATTTACTTTTTTTGTCCTGTACTGATTGCTTCAGATGCAGCATTTTTGCTTCAGGAACTATTTCAAATAGATTTTTTTCATAATATAAGCATCATCCATAGCGTTAGCTACAAACACTCCCTTATCAGTGATTAATCCTTTGAAATCTTCCTTACTTTTAGATTGAGCCTTTATATCTTCTTGGAAACCGCCCACTATCATATCCACTGTAATTACACCTACAAAAATTTGAGTCTGATATTATAGGGAAAAGAATATGTCGTTTTCATCACACCATCTGTATCAATGTATGGCTCTGACATAATAACCTTTTTCTTGCATAGCTCTGGTATACCACTCTTCATTAGTGTCTCCCTTTTCTGAAACGCTCATATTACCATTTGTATTTTCAATAAGTTTTTAAATCTTCCCTTTTCAGCATCTTTTACCATCGAATTTATTAGGTTCAAAATATATTCCTATAGCCTGTGCAAAACTTTGATTCGCCAACATTTCTTTGGCAGTATCTACAACAAGGTCTCTATTTCTATTACCTTCAGGTATTCTATCTACTGTATTTTTGTATATTAACTCTCATACCATAGCCAATTTGATACGCTGTTGCAAATAATGTCTCCATTTGGCTGGCATATTTTTGATTCTTCCAATTTAATTGTTGTACCATTAGTTATGGCGGATTTATAGCCTGATGTAATGTCATATACCGCTTTTGATCCTAAAATTATAGAAGTATCAGCGATATCATTGCTCCTACCTTAACTCCAATACTGTTAATATTTAATTTGTTTTTCATTTGCATTCATATTGCCTCCTATAATTTCAATATTTTAAAAAAATCAAAAAAATTCCTACGGATATATATTAGTTTTGACAACCCAATTATATATACTGTCGATTTTTTTCCTATAGTAAAAATTTCATGCATATAATTAATTTTGCATAATTTTTAATACCAATTGCAATATCTGAGCTTATATAACAGGTCGTTATGATAATACATATTTAGTGCTCTTATATAATCGGTAATAATAGTTAATTGTTTTTAGATTTTTATATTAATATTTTAATATTCCTGTTTTATCTATAATAATACTTATATAAAAATACCTTTATCTATAGCTTATAGATAATCTGTACAAATTAATACAATATTGGTCTGTTTATATTTTACTATCATTTACAATATTATAATTAATAGATACCAAATTAAATATCTTTATATTATATTACTTAATACTAATCACCATTTATAATACCAAGTACTTATTTTGAATATATCTATTTATTACAGAGATTTTCAATAACTTTTTGCAAGAAAAATCACATGGCTATTTATACGGTTTTTAGTATAATTATATTTTATAAGTGTACATATTATATCCACATCTATTACAATATTATTTAATCTAAAGATATCAAAATATACGGATTTTTAATAACTGTTACAAAAACAGCTGATATATTGTTATACCGGCTGTTTTTATCTTACTAAATATCATTTTTTTATTTATCAGTTTTTTTCAAACATAAGTTATTGGAGTTGAAAAACTTTTTTTACATACTTATATTACTACTTGTTTTTATGATATTTAGTACTTTTTTTAGTTGTTGCTTGTAATATTTGCTCTTAGAATTGAAACTTTGATATCTCTTCTTGTAGTCTTGTAGCTATCTGCGCTAAGTTTTCACTCGCTTGTGATATGTCTTGGATCGACTTTGATTGTGTCTCTACTGACTCTGCCGCTTGTTCTGTTGTCGCTGCATTTTTCTTGCGCTATCGCTGATAGATTTTCTACCACTCTTACTACATTTTTGATTTTCTCCTGATATCACATTTGCTTCTTGGTCTATCTTTGATACTATTTCTTTTGCTGTTTTCTACTTCTGTTGCTATCTCTGCAAACTTGTCTCCTGTTTCTCTTACTTTTTTTCGTTTTGTTTTTTTACTATTTCACTTGATGTTTTCATCATCTCTACTGCTGACTCTGACTTGCCTTTTTAATTCGTCTATTACTACTCTGATTTCATTTGCAAACTTGGCTGAGTCTTCTGCTAGCTTTTCTTATCTCTTCTGCTACTACTGCAAACCCTTTTCCTGCTTCTCCTGCTCTTGCTGCTTCTATCGCTGCATTTAACGCTAATAGGTTTGTCTGATCTGATATTGATTGTATCATTTCACTTGCTTTTGGCTATTGTTTCTGTTGATCTGTTTGTTTCGCTTATTACTTCTGATACTTGGTTTGATATCTCTTTGCTCTTATCTGTTATCTCTACCAGTTCGTTTAGTATCTTGCTTCCTTCATTTTTTCTATTGTCTATTATTTGTGTTGAGTTTGTTAATCTTTCTAATACTTGTATCATTTCGTTTAGCAGCTTATTTGCTTTTGTCTACTGATGTTGCTGCACTTTGTGAGTCTTCTGCTTGGCTTAATGCTCCTTTTTGATATGTTGTTTACTGCTGTTGATACTTCTTGTGATGATGCTGATACATGTTGCGCTGTTGCTGTCAGCTCTTGGGCTGTTGCTGCTGTATCTTGGGCATGTGAGGATACACTTTCTACTATAGCAGTTATGTTATCTATCATTATGCGAATTTTTGAAACAAGACCTGCTATCTCGTCTTTTTCCCTTAACATATTTTTTTGTATTTGAACTTTTTCTGCACTTAAATTCAAATCATAATTAGATACTTTATCCATTGCCTTTTCTATAATAGCTAATGGTTTTCCGACCTTTCTCACTAACAATAACATAACTATTATACCAATAGCTATAATCAATACTACATTGAAAGCTATTTCTCCAATTGCATCATGTTTCGCATCCTTAAGGAAGAGGTCAACTGATGTTACAGACTCATAACACCATTTGTTGTCAACACCTTTAAGGTTTACAGGAACATATATTATTTTACCTCTTATGTTTGTTCCTGCTATTGTTTCTTCATTTATTTTTGTCCTGTTTTTTTATAGCTTCAGCAACACTGTCTTTTGCTTCAGGTATTTGTTCAAACAGGTTCTTCATTAATTGTTTGTCATCCATAGCATTTGCTATGAAAAAGTCCTTTGTCTGTTAGTAATCCTTTAAAACTTTCCTTGCTTTTCAGAATTTTGCCTTTACTTGTTCTTGTACTCCGTCTATTATAACATCTACTGCAATTACACCAATAGCAACAGAGTCATCTATTATAGGGAAAGAGTAGAAGTTTTCATCAAACCGTCAACATCAATATATGGCTCAGACATCATAACTTTCTTTTCTTGTAGAGGTTTGGTATACCAAGATTTGTTAGTATCGCCTCTTTCAGAAACTGCTATAGTCCCCTTTGAGATTTCTATAAGTTTAGTGAATCTTCCCTTTTCAGCATCTTTTTCCATCAAATTTGTTAGGGTTCAAAAATATACTCCTATTGCTGATATGAAATCATCTCCAAGTAGCATCGCCTTAGCATTACCCACTACCAAATCTCTGTTTCTATTTGCCTCAGGTATGCTGTCTATGGTATTTTGTATGATAGATGTCATATCATAGCCCTTTTGATATGCAGCAGCAAACAATGTTTCCATTTGACTTGCATATTTTTTTGGCTTCTTCTACTTTGAAATTTTCACCATTTCTTATAGCTGCTTTGTAGCTTCCTGAAATTTCAAACACTGCTTTTTAATCCTAAAAATTACAAGAAGTATAAGCGATATCATTGCTCCTACCTTGACTCCGATACTATTCAAATTCTTTTTCGTTCCCTTGGCATCCATGTTCTCCTCCTAATTAATGTTTTTAGTTATTTTATATTTAAAAAATCCCTACTTAAATTTACAGTAGTTCAAATTATATATACTATATGTCTTTATAATCGGTAATAGTATTTAATTGGTTTAGTCTTTTATTATATTATTTTATAAAAATATTACTGATATTTTTGGTAACATATTTAATTGATAAAAATTTGCTTTTATTTAATAATATGAAAAATTCAATGATATTAAAGGTTTTATTCTACTCTTAACAATATAATTCAATATAAATTTGGTATTTATATTTTTTTGTATCAATTTCAATATTGTATTTAATACTACCAAAAAATAGTACTTATTTTTTTGTCATACAAAAAAATACAAATTTTTTTGTATGGATTTTATATCTTGATTTTTATACTAAACTCTATTTAAATTATGGACTTTACTTTTGTTATACTCTTTAACATATCTTTTTGTTAATAAACTTTTATTGAATTATTTTCTATAAAAATAATTCAATTATTCTATTAGATTTTTAGTATTGACCTGTATTATCTTGGTTCTTATTATGTAAATATTATTATACTTATCACCATTTATATTGCCAATATTGTTATTTTTAGCAAATTATTACTTTTTGCAGACTATCAATAATCTTACCGTAATAAAAAGTAGATGGCTTTTTGATAGGTTTTTAATATTATTTATAGTATGATTGTTATTAGAAAGTATAAAGTATTGATCAAAACCAACAAAAAACAGCTGATATATTGTTATACCGGGCTGTTTTTATCTTACTAAATACAATTTTATTTATAAGTTTTTTTAAACATAAGTTATTGGAGTTGAAAACTTTTTACATACTTATATTACTACTTGTTTTTATGATATTTAGTACTTGTTTTTTTGGTTGTTGCTTATAATATTTTCTCTTAGAATTGAAACTTTGATATCTCTTCTTGTAGTCTTGTAGCTATTTGCGCTAAGTTTTCACTTGCTTGTGATATGTCTTGGATCGACTTTTGATTGTGTCTCTACTGACTCTGCTGCTTGTTCTGTTGTCGCTGCATTTTTCTTGCGCTATCGCTGATAGATTTTCTACCACTCTTACTACATTTTTGATTTTCTCCTGATATCACATTTTGCTTCTTGGTCTATCTTTGATACTATTTCTTTGCTGTTTTCTACTTCTGTTGCTATCTCTGCAAACTTGTCTCCTGTTTCTCTTACTTTTTCGTTTTGTTTTTTACTATTTCACTTGATGTTTTCATCATCTCTACTGCTGACTCTGACTTGCCTTTTTAATTCGTCTATTACTACTCTGATTTCATTTGCAAACTTGGCTGGAGTCTTCTGCTAACTTTCTTATCTCTTCTGCTACTACTGCAAACCCTTTTCCTGCTTCTCCTGCTCTTGCTGCTTCTATCGCTGCATTTAACGCTAATAGGTTTGTCTGATCTGATATTGATTGTATCATTTCACTTGCTTTGGCTATTGTTTCTGTTGATCTGTTTGTTTCGCTTATTACTTCTGATACTTGGTTTGATATCTCTTTGCTCTTATCTGTTATCTCTACCAGTTCATTTAGTATCTTGCTTCCTTCATTTTTTTCTATTGTCTATTATTTGTGTTGAGTTTGTTAATCTTTCTAATACTTGTATCATTTCATTTAGCAGTTTATTTGCTTTTGTCTACTGATGTTGCTGCACTTTGTGAGTCTTCTGCTTGGCTTAATGCTCCCTTTGAGATGTTGTTTACTGCTGTTGATACTTCTTGTGATGATGCTGATACATGTTGCGCTGTTGCTGTCAGCTCTTGGGCTGTTGCTGCTGTATCTTGGGCGTGTGATGATATGTTTTTCTACTATTGTTGTTAGATTTTCTATCACTCCATCTATTGATATGATCAGACTTGCTATCTCATCTTTTTCCATTGACATACTTTCTTGCTTGTTCTTTTTCTTCTGATACATTTTAAGTCATAATTTGATAGTTTTTCATTGCTTTTTCTACTACTGATAGAGGTCTTGCAACTTTTTCTTATCAATACAACAATTATTATTATACCATAACTAAGATTAACGCTATATTAAATATGACTTCTACTATTGCATCGTGTTTTTCACCTTTGAGCATATAGTCTAATGATGTAACTGACTCATATATCCACTTATTATCTACACCTTTTAGATTAACAGGTACATATATTATTTTTTTGATTTTACCTTTGTTTCTGAAGGTACTATATCTTCTATCTTGTATCCATTAGTTTTTGCTTCAGCTACAGCATCTTTTACTGCAGGTACTTGCTCAAAAAGATTTTTGTGTTTGTTCATTAGACACACCGTTAGCTATGAAATATCCTGCATCTGTAAACAATGTCATGAAATCTTCATTGCCACTTGAATTTGCTTTGAGATCCTCTTGAAGACCTGAGATAGATATATCTACTATAACTAAACCTACAATTTGAGAACCGTCAAATAGTGGTATACAATAGCTTGTTACCATATCCTTTGTTTCTCCGTCTATATATGGCTCAACCATTAAAGTCTTCTTATTTTTGCATTGTTGTTTTGAACCAACCTCTATCTGTAAGGTCTGTATAATCATAAGATACATTCCCTTTTGAACCACTGACATATACATTGAACTTTCCATTGGGAGATTCCTTGATTATATTGTCCTTGTCTTTCCCGTCAAATCCGTTAGAATCAAAGTGAACTCCAAGTCCTATAACCATTGGGCTGCTGTTATTGTATGCTTGTGTTAAAAAAACTGAGTAACATCATCTCTTTTTCTTTCGTCTTTTTGATTTTTTTAAAAAGAGATTGAACATAAGCTTGTGTATAAAGTCCTGCATCATATGCTTCAGCTATCTTAGTTTCCAAAACCAGTTGATAGTTTTTGTACTTCTTCTAATTTATATTTTTCACCATTTTTTTGCTCCTTCTTTGTAGCCGTCAGAGATATCATATATAGCCTTCAATCCCAAAACTACAATAAGTATTGCTGATATTAATATACCAACCTTGGCTCCAATACTATTAAAAATTTAGTTTATTTTTCTTTCACACTCATATTGCCTCCTACAATTCTATGCTTGATTAATATTAAATCATATAATATTGATGTACATATTATTAATAACGCCTAAAACAATTAAATTTATCTCAACACATAAAAAACTCATGCATACGGTTTGTAATTTACATGACTATTTTGTACTGGTTATAGTATTTTTAAATTATACTGTAAGTTGTTATAATAATAAATATTTTGCACCTATATATAATCGGACATAGTAATTGATAGGTTTAGAATTTTTTTAATAATATTTCTCAAGATGAATTGAGTTTTTACATCTAAATTATTTTAATTTAAGTTGAAATTTCTATATATCTGCTTCCTTAAATTTTTTTGAAATAGTATTTAAAATTAATTAATTCACATATATTGCACTTGCATTATACTCAATTACATTATAAAAATATAAATGAAATACATATTTAAATCTAAAGCTATTTTTATATCAAAAATATATAAATATTGGAATTTTTGTTATATCCAAGCTTTTTTTAATAGTTATAAAACATTCAATTTTGAGATTTAAATTTTAAACTGCAATATAGATAAATTAAATGGTTTTTACAGCTCGCTACTTATTACATTGAAAGGAGACAGTTCTAATGAAATTTAGAAAAAAATATTTTTTTAGCAGTTGGAATTGGTGTAGTATTTGCATTATCAAGTTGCAATAGCGAAATCACATTAATCTAACCTATAACGGAGCTGACGGTCCCACTGCAATATATATTGCAAATAACAGTTCTACACTTTCCTATTCCTCATATCTATACTTAATTCAATATAAAATAGCACACTACTTCCATAGTTTGCTATTAAAAACTAAGTTATCTCTATTATCTCTGTACGAATACTTAAAAAAAGAAATAGCTTAAATTAATTCTGTTTCGTTATCAGATTAATAATTGATACTAAAAACCGTATAAATGGTCATGGAATTTTTCTTACAAAAAAGTTATGGAAAAATCTCTGTAATAAATAGATTTAGTCAAAAATAAGTACTTGGCATTATAAATAGTGATTAGTATGAGATAACAAGACTTTTTTTATCATAGTTTATTTTATAATTTAAACATCTTTCAAATCATAATAAGTACTCGCATGATATATTTAAAAAAACTAAACCTACTATGTGTATCATATCACAAATATTAGGTTTAGTTTTTACATTATTTTATCCTTTAATCATCAATATACTTATAGTTTAGGTAATTAACACATTCAGTCAATTCTAATTGAATATATTTAAAATCCAAAATGCCATATACATACAGTCATCACTTTAGAAAAATTTAATATCACTATTTATTACTAATATATATTTTTTTAAAAAACAGTTCTAATCTTAACAGCCTTATCTATGACTTCATCAATTAACTCATTGTAATTTTTTTATGATTATTAAAAATCTAAACCTTCAATATAATAAATAATTCTCGATGCTTTTTTTGTCATCCAATCTTTGCCAATCCATTTTTAAATCCAAGGTCTTTTTCAATTTCATCAGATAATTTATAAAGTTTGTTAAAAAGCTCCTTATTTTCATCTATATATATTTCAATACCTATACTGTTGATTTTATTTTACCAAGGTTATAGAAATGTTTGCTTCACTTGTTCCAAGAGCTATATTATACCAATGATCAGTTGTAGCCTTTCTTACATTAAAGGGCTTGTTTTTTTGCAATTAGAATTTCATTAAACTTATTCCAAAAATTAAGTCTTTCTGCCTGAGCTTTAGTTAACTCACCATTATTATTAGTTGTCTTAGTATTTTTTTCAAAAAGTCGTTAGGTTTTTCAATAATAACAAATTTGGGAGCAGTTAAAGAATCTCCTATTTTATATGCGTGAATTTCAATAAGAAAAAAAGAAATATCCTTTACAGTGTTATTATTTAGCCACTCTATTGCACTTCTATGTTCTTCTCTTGCTTCTTTGACAATCCAAACTATGACATCTGCTTCCAATCCTGAAGCATAGGTGATTATTTTACCAAGATGATCATGGTTGGTAGCTTCCAATTGATTTTTCAATTATCACCTTAATACCACTTGTCTCATCTTTTGCCACTAAATCACATTTAAATCCACCTACAAAAAACCTCTTTACTTATATCTGTAAGCGTTAGTCCTATTTCATTTCCCAATAATTCTATATTTTCTTCCTTTGACAACCAGTTGGAAAAAAATCATATTGTTCATGTTTCCAAATATCTCTAATATTTACTTCTTCTAATTTCCCTAATTTAAACTCCAATCATATCACCTCACTAAAAATATAAGTCTTTAAATAATTTTGTTTTTTTGTGATTAAAAATAATTGATAGTTAAATATTTATATATACAAAAATAAAAAAATTAGGATTGTTTTTAATATACTTAAATATCAATATTTTGATCTATATATAATATAAATTCTTGAGTTATACCACTATTTCAGCTAATTTGTGGTATAACTTCCTGCCATAGTGTGCAAAATAATCAAAATATATTATTCTGCATCATATAAGATATTTAGTCTCTTTTTCATTGACTTTGCAAGGTATTCCTAATATGTCTAACTCTTTCTCAATCTTTCTCATTGTTTCCTCAATCATATAAATTTCATTTATATTCACAGGTGTCTCAAAAATTTCCTTTTCTTATAGACATTTACAGAAAAAGTAATATCTAAAAGCTTTTTTTCTTCTATTTTTCTTAATTATTTGAATATAGGTTACATAGCCAATTCTTCTCCACCTTATGTATCCTATTTCAACATAATTGATGGTGATAATTGGAAATTTTATCAATAAAGGAACAAAAAACTCCAAAAAGTTTCACTCTTAAGTTTATCAATAATCAAAAAAATCTTCATCTATATAAAAAAATTTTATTCTTCCATATTTATTTCTATACTTTCTTATACGCTTGTACAAAAACCATACTCCAATAAGTAGTAGAATCAAAAAATAAAAACAGGAATAATAGAGGCTTTTAAACCTGATAGCCTCTGCTGAAAAAGGTGTCATATCGCTATTTATCATTTACTATCTCCAATATTAGATTTCTCATATCCATGGTATTAGGATTTATTTTTCTACCTATCAGTAATCTTATTTACCCTAATATAGTCATATCAAGTCTTTTCACCTTATTTATTAGGTGTTAATTTATACCATCATAAAACGGGTAAGTCATTTTTGTGATAGCTTAATTTAATATAACCCCAAACACCTCTGCTATGTCACTATCTATGCAGATGCTCCTGTCTTGTATTTCAGATGGACAATATGCTTCTTTGTAGTTGACACAGGCATAGATGGACTTTTTCATTCTCCTTTGTCATCTGCCAAAAAGGATATTTTATAATTACAGGTGTATTTTGCTCCTACTCCAAGCTCCAAAAAAATAAAATATGCTTGTTCTTATTTTCTTCAAGAAATTGATAATATGCTGCGGATGCTCTATGCCAGCCCCTCATCTTCTACAAAAGAATCATCTGCCCTAAGATTCATAGTTACGCAAAAATTGTCATCTTTACATTTTGGGATTAGTCTTGTTGGTATTTGTATAGATATTTTTCTGTCTTTCGGAACTGTAAATACTCCACTTTCATCCTTTACAAATCCTTGTGCTTCCATAGCTGTCATTACCCAATCTTCATTATCGTATGTCTTTTTATTTTTTTGGGATTGACACTTTGAAAAAGTCCATAGTCTCCTTGAGTATAGAATAATCTTTTCTTGTCAAAACCTGCTCTTTGGAACTGATGGTCAACATTTGTCGTAATTACAAAGTAATTTTTTTATCTTTCAAAAACTGAAAACAAGTTTTTATATACAGGTTTTTGGTGGCTCTATATACCTGTTGAAGTATATGTGTCTTGACCACCACGCCCACCTTGTTTCATCATCTTCAAAAGGATAAAACCCTCCTGAGTACATATCTCTTATCCCGTATTTTTTTCTGCAAAAATCAAAGAAATACTTTTTCAAATCTTTCGCCACTATAAGTCAATCCTGCAGAAGTTGATAGTCCTGCCCCTGCACCAACTACTATAGCATCAGATTTTTGGATATGATTTTTTTGAGCATTTCAATTTTTTTCTTTTTGTACCCTTGCCCTCAGAGATTTTTTGTGAATGTCCTTGCTCCAATCATACCTTTTTTTGTATTGTTTGACTGTATCCGTTTTTCATCATAATAGTTTTTTTCATAGTATTTTTTTATCCTCATCCTTAAACACATTGAAAATTATTCTATCCATTTTGTCAGGGTGTATCAATGACCATTTTTTTCTACAGTATCTACAGCTATCTGGGCAGCTCTTTGGTTTGGAAAAATTAAATACTCCTGTTGATATGCAACAAAATGCGACAGTCTTAAGTCCATTTTCCAAGCACATATCCAATGTATTTGTATAGCAATCTTCAAGATTTTTTTCTAAATTTGGTGTGAGCTTATCATGGACTATCGGTCCAACTATGTGGATTACCTTTTTTTGCAGGTAGGTTATAAGCATCTGTAAGCATAGGAATAGCTGTAGGCTGTTCATAATTTTCCCCGTATTTTTTTCTCTTAATTTATTCATCTGCTGATTACACTCATCTCTAAGCTGTATACCGGCAAAGGTGTGGATTTGGTTGTCAATACAAATATGCATTGGCAAAAACACCCAAGCATCTGAGAATTTGCCGCATTGACTATGGCATCTACCTCCAGTCTGGTGATATCACCTTGCCAAATGGATAGGTTGTCTTTTTATCACAGGTATATCAGACAGCTTTACAATTCCTTTTTCCTTAGCACGATAAGACAGATACTCATCTTGGACTTTGATTACTTCATCTATCATTTTTTTTAGGCATACGGATATTCATAAGAGAGCGTAGCATCTGTTGTTTTTTTTGATTATATCATTAGGTATTTCCATATTTTTATACTTTTTTTGAATCAGATTTGAATTCTTCCAAAAGATAATCTAATCTTTGTTCTTGAGTTTTTATCCATAGCTGTACCTTCTTTCTACTGTAACAACAAGACAAAAATATTAAAAAGTTCAAATTTGCTTATTATTTTTATCACTGCATTTTCAAGTTTATCAAGTTTGATGTATATAGATTACACCGATTAAATTTTAGAATTTAAGGATTTATAGTCTATTTCTCTATATCTACTTGAAACAAATGCCAAAAATAGAAATCTGGGGTATATTCCATTCGCCATGCAAGTAAATCATACATACAATTTCATCCCCATTAGAATTTTTTTGGCTATGAATTCATACCGTCCTATGCCTTCATTACTCTTTATTTCTTTCAATATTTACAACAATGGTTTTTCCAAAAAACTTACTAAACTCATCCCAAATAATGTCTACATCATATATTGACAGTTCAATTTTAAGGCTGTATTCCAAACCTATTTTTACATCGCTTTTTCTTACCTGTCTCATCAGGACTACAGGGCTTTACAATTCCCTTTATCATATATCCATTCCTTTGTCCTTCAATACGACTACCTTATTAGACAAAAATATCCTTAAAATCACTTATAATATCCACAAAAATATTTGTCTGCATTTTCAAAAATATTTAAATTTTTCCATTTTATCACAGCCTTTTAAATTAGTTTTATTTTGATAATAGCAAATTACTTTAATATATTACTCTTACTTGAGGTTTTTTTATACTCATTTTTCATTTAATTGAAAAACAAAATTATTTTCTATTATTTTGTCTAAATTAGTATTGTTATGTTAATATTATATTAGGTTATAGAGTAATTTTCAAATAAAAAAAGCACATAGTCAAATTTATGTGCTTTTCGTTTCTTCTTAGCAAATGCTCACCATAACATTAGCATTTGACTCTAATATTTTTGTTATAGAAGTCCTTAATATTTTGGAAATAGTCCATTATCTCTTCTTCAATTTCATCAGCTTCTTCTTCAAAAATCCCAGATATCAGGGTATAGATTAGCTTTTTTTACATTCTTCCATACTAAAATTTTCCATAGCTTGATCTATATCAAAATTTTTCAAGAGCAACTACTATATCTTTGATCCTTGATTTTTTTCCGTATATGATATGTACTCTTCCACATCTTCAATACGGCATACACCCAAGACAGCTTCACTAAGAGGACTGTTCTTTACAGCATCATCACTACTTACTCCTGTAAGTACAAAAATGCATCACATCCCACATCTTATCAATATCAAGTAGTATTTTAGCCTCTTCATTACAATCTTCTACTTTTTCAAAAACTTCATCTTCTTTTCCATAAAGAGATTTGAGCTTGTTTAAATTTTCATCACTTAAATATTGATAATTTGCTATTATTCCCATTTTAGTCTCCTGCAACATACTGTATTTTTAATATCTTTATATAAATTTAACATAGAGCATCTCTATATCTCTTCCCATCCACCTGATTGTACATCATATTTTGCAAATTCGCCTATATCAGTAAATTCAGAGGCAGTTTCTTTATCCGGTATACTTTTTAAAGAAAGTTCTAACTCACCATCCTTATAAATAATAATTTTGTTATTCATTTGTTTGAACCTCCTAATCTATATTAAAAATTCGTTAAATATATAGATTACTTATTTTAAAAACTCTTATTATTATATCATAAATATATGCAACTTCAATTAAATACTTCTATATATTTTTATTATAATTTATATTTAAACCGTTTTTTTATTTTTGCTCAATTTCATTAATAATAAAGCATAAAAAAATAATGACTCTTAAAAATAAGATATTGTATAATACTGTTATAAAAAAATAATAAAAAGGAGTTGATATTTTATGATATTGCTCACAATAAATATGAATATGTTTAATTTAGATATAGATAACAGTTTTAATTCTTATTTAGATGAAATAAAACCAGATATAACTTTTTGTTCAGGAATGTAGGTATAAAAAAATAAATATAAAAAAATGTATTGTGGGCAGGTGACTATACTGAACCTATCGACAGTAGGATACATATTTCTGCTGCTATTGGAAAATATGAAGATACTCTCAAAAAAACAAAGCAATATAAATACATCTATAAAAATACGGGTATACTTGTGTTTTTATTGAGTATGGTAATAAAAATTATACAGGAATTCATCTCCCATTGTCAAAAGATAATACACAAGAAGATTATAATTGTTTGTTAGCCACTCTTAAAAATAGTGATTCTCATATTATATGTGGAGATTTTAATGCTACTCCAAACAATGAAAAACTACAAGTTTATACAAGAATTGTGTAAAGAACAGTATACTGATTTGTGGGAAGTAGGATTAAATGAAGGTAAAGCATATTATATTGATTATTCTGGTGAAGAAAAAGGCATATTCAAAGCATATAACTCTACGGACATTTGTAAAAAAATACACATAGACTATATTTTAGCTAAGAAAGATATGATAAAGTTAAACAAAATAATAATTGATTTTAGAACACTTGCATTTACTGATCATTGCAGTATAATTGCATATTTTGATATAGTTAAATAAATAAAAAAAGGGGAAACATATGAGATTTTGTGATTTATTCATAAGCTACAAATTTGGTTTAAAAAGATATAAAAAAGTACGATACCATTTACTAAACTTCCACTGTATCGAAAGATTTTTATAATTATATTATTAGTTCTTCTCTCTATCGGTAATATTTATATTATTTAATCAATGTTTTTTTATTTTTCATGTTTCAGTAGCGTTGGTCATATTTTTTTAGTTATAGTATTTTTATATAATTGAGCGTAGAAAAAGAAATATTAAAAAATCCTTAAAAACAGCTATATTCCTTATTCTATAAAGCGAATAAATATGGTAATAGGAATTTTACAAAAAAATATAATATCGACATTAATGATATAGATTCTCTAAATATGCTAATTGATGAAGCAAAACATGAGCAAATACAATGTGATTACTTATTGCTGTTTAAAAAAATCTCTCAAAGCATTTAGTGCAGTTATTATTTCAACCATAGGGTTTTTTTGCTAATAAATTTTTAGCTGTATATAATTCAAATGAAATAATTTATGTATACATACAAACATTAAACATATGTTTACTAATATATATTATCATTTTTGTATAAGCCCTATTTTTTTAACGATGTTTTCTATAGTGATTATAACAAATATGATGAATTCATAAACGACTTAAGGCAAATAAGGCTATTCTACTCAAAGAAAAAAATTGTTCAATTAGTATAATCTCTAAAAACACGCCTGTTTCATTTGATTTATTGAAAAATAAAACTATGAAATATTAGTCTATGCCTATATATAAAAATGAAGTTTGAAGAAATAAGATATGATAGATTATCAAGATAAGTACAAAATTATTATAAAACTACTCAAAAACTTAACTTGACAATCTATCATTATTTCTTTTTCCATTCCGCTAATGATATAATGGTGAATCTTCAAAGATATAAAACTCCTCTCCATTTTTTTAATTTTTTTCAATACCTAACTTCAACTTTTCCTTATAGTCGTCAAAACCCACATACTCATCATAGTTAAATGGCATCCAAGAATCTCCATCAATTTCAAACCATTCTTTTTATTTGTCGTATTTCTTCATCATTTATAATCATTTCAAGTATTTTACTCATTTTACTACCTCTAAATAACTATTAAACTACTCTCCAAATAATAATTTAAACTCTTTGAAAATATAACCATCCAATATGCCAATACTGCTTGAATTAACAAATATTTATTTTTCTATTTTGCTCATACACTAATTGTCCTTTATCTGATAGGTATAACTCTACTTTCTTTTTATTTTCATATATATAATATTGCCTCTTTTTAGCCCATTGTATATTGTTGTTCTTGAACGATTTAGCTTCTTTTGCTATATATGTTACACTTTTTACCTTCTTTTTACTAATACGTATATCTGTCCTCTTTCAATCTGGTCTATATGTTTGAAGCTTCTTTTTATGGGCTTTTTATTTTGTACTTTTATCTTTTACTTGTTTTGTGTTACAATCTTTTTGGCTCATCTTGTCTTCTCCTTTAATATATGCTTGAGAACTATATTTTAACACAGAATTCAAGATGAGTCATTTTTATTTTATTTTGTTCAATTTCATTATGCAAGGTAACATTAATAATTCTTTCATAAAAACTTTAGTTTTTGATATTCTCACTTCCTATCATTAAGATATTCTTTTTATATCATTTATAAAAAAATGACAGTAAATCACCTTGTTTTTAAACCAAATTTATTATGACCCATATCTCGTCTCATCTCAAAGATAATTTCTTCCAATACCAATAAATTTTTTTCTTGTTGTCCACATTTTCATTTTTGTCCATTTCGCCGAAAAATCAAGCCATTTCTTTATTACTCTATTTGAGCCCCATAATGTTAATTTCTTTGAAAAAAATTCATAGTATCGTGAAATATTTCCTCTTCAGGAAATTCTGAACTTTTTATAGCATTATTTTTGAATTTTTATACACCATCTCTATAAATTCTGAATAAGGCTCTTCTCTTTTTCATGTAAATATTTTTATATTTTGTCTGTATTCCAGTACCTTTGATACTATTGAGCTTACTACAACCCCAAATATTGATACTCCTCCAGTTATTAATGCCACAATAACAACAGCATCCATTTTGGAAGTCATGTCTCTAATCCATATAACAAGATTTTTCTATAACATTAAATATATGCCCCAAAAAACAAATAGGATATATAACAACACTATTAAAACCCCTATTCCTTTTATAGTATCAACTAATGCATAAGATCTTTCATATTGTCTCCTTTTTATTATTTCAATATAATATATAACTATACTTGTATTTATGATATTTTTAGCTATAAAAATACAAGTACAATGCTTCATATAAAGTATCGGCTGTGAAAAATTAAAAATTATATTATGTAGTTTTCAAATATAATTAATACATGAAATTGCAATTTTATTAGTAACTTAGTATAGTTAAAATAGAACAATAATAATTAAATTTAAACCTTACATGAGCATATAAGCAGTTATACACATTTTTTTCTCTTTGTTTCCACAATTTCTTGTAAATATAATCGTAATTTGTGCAACAATTGACTATATATCACTCATAATACTTTTTACATTTACAATATAAGTGCAATACTAAATAAAAAAAGTCTCTATCACTAATATAATGGCTAAAAAAACACATAGCTAAAAGATTCTTCTCTTAAAACTATATGCTTTGTTTTTACACTATTCGATGATTTTGATGGAACTGAGATTTATGCATTTACCGCCTTTTTCTTATAGCGGTAGTAAAAAAACAGCATCAATATAATGTTGATTACCAACACAACTACGCTTGCCTCTATATCATAATTCCCTCCAGACAGAATCTCATTGCCTGATGGGATAAAGGTGTATAGTCTTGGATAATCATCAGCTAAACTCACTACGCCTAAAACAATAGCTCCAATAATGTTCCATACTGCATGAGCCATGGTGGGAGCAATAATTGTTTTTTCTGACTCATACAACGCTGTTGTAAACAAGCACATGGTAATAACATTGATTACTGGAAGTAATCCAACCTCAAAAGCACCACCGTGCAATAGAGTAAACATTGCTGTCGTAACAACGATAGCGACTGGTATATTGTATTTTGATTTGAGAAGCTGGTAAATATATCCCCTAATCAAAAGTTCCTGCATGACAACATTAAAAAACGCAGAAATTATCCACAGCCATAGCATAGGCACTTCTATTTTTTTGATTATGGTCAGTTGATGTGTGAAAATGAGAATACCTGAGGATATACCAATCCACGCCAATCCTACAATGACTCCAGTAACTGTACCTCTCCCAACATTTTCAATTACAGGAATCTTAACAGTCCTTTTTTTCGATACAAAGGAATATTATGGTAAATAGAATAATCACTACAAGAGGAATTAACTCAGCAAAAAAATCTCCAAATCGCTGGATTGTCACTCGGAATATTTATTATTCCTGTCAGAACAGCCCATCCAACAAAAATATTACTATTTTCAAAAAAATATAATTAGCCCCTTCTTCATTTTAACCCCACTTCCAAATTCTAATTTGTCACCAACTAATTCCAAAAAAATCCTTCCATCAAAATGGAGGAAAAGCTTTTTATAAACTTTTGCCTATCTTATTTCCCTTAGGTCAATCAATATCGCTAATAAAAAACTTAATTCAACAGCTCTCTTTCAGACCTACTTTTTCTAGCTTTTTTTAGTATTAAAAACAGTATCATTAAGTAGCTTTTTCGCTCTAATAAAAAGCTAAAAAGCTGTATTTTTCAACGGTTTTTCAGCAAAAAAACATATCTGTTCCTGTTATTCCATCTGTTCATATAAACACTATTATCACTTTCAGAATTAGGATTTACAAGACTTTCATTTGCGTCTATTATCTATTTTCATTGTTTTTTTATAGGTCTTTTTAGGACAAGATAATTCAAAAGTACTTCATCACCAAAAAAATGTTCAAAAATCCAAGTTTAAATTATCTAATCCAAAACATTTAATATTTCCTTGAAACCATTTACTTTATCACAAAAATTTACCTTCTTCCAAAAAAATATAGATTTATCTTTTTTTCTAAAAATTGCAATATCAAATTGAACAAAATTTTATAATCACCTTAATGATTTGTATAGGGGATTACTTTACCCTATATATCTTATCTAATTATTTTCAAATAGTTCTTCCGGTTTGTTATACTTTAATATCTTTTCTTGGCTTTGCATTTATCTTATCTGCATATTCTTGTATGTTTTCTTGATTGTATTTGCTTATTTCTTTTGCCTTTAGGGATAAACATTCTTAATAAACCATTATGTCTCTCATTTGTTCCTCTTTCATATGCTTAATATGGATGGGCATAGTAAATGTCTGTTTCTTCATATTCTTTTTAGTATCTCTTTAAACCTTGCTTTATTGAATCGTTATCTTTACCTCTTACTTTTACAAATATGCTGTATCTTGTCTTCCTTTCTACAAGTGATAGGATTACTTCTCCCTTTTTCTTCTTCCCTTGTACTGTATCTCCTTCAAAAGTGCCCAAATTCTTGTCTTTGTTCTATATACTGCGGTCTTTGACTGATACTTGTTCCATATATCTTGCTATTTTTTTCTTCCTATCTTGTTGCTCTTTTTTTCTCTTTACTTTTTAGAGGTAGATCTATATTTTTTTATCTTTAGTATCCCTTTTTTTCTATATAGTTGTATATCGTCTTGTAACTTGGTATTATTTCAAACATTCTTTGTCTTTTTTTGCTCTTGATATTGTTTCATCTACTGACCATTTTTCTTGCTTTATTGAATCTTCTACATACTTTAGAAACTTTTTCACTACATTTGTGTATTTTTCAGTGGTTTTCTCGATTTTTTTCTCTGTTTTTCTCATATACTAATTGTCCTTTATCTGGTAGGTATATCTCTACTTTCTTTTTTTGTTTTTTTTATCTGTATAGTATTGCCTCTTTTTAGCTCATTGTATATTGTTGTTCTTGAACGATTTAGCTTCTTTGCTATATATGTTACACTTTTTTACCTTCTTGTACTAATGCGTATATCTGTCCTCTTTCAATCTGGTCTATATGTTTGAAGCTTCTTTTTAATACCTTTTTATTTTTGTACTTTATATTTTACTTGTTTTGTGTTACAATCTTTTTGGCTCATCTCGTCTTCTCCTTTAATATATGCTTGAGAACTATATTTTTAACACAGAATTCAAGATGAGTCATTTTTTTATTTTATTTTTGTTCAATTTCATTATACAATGTACCTTTTTATTTTTTTGCTTTCAGCTAAAAGTTTTTTCTTCCACCTGCATAGCAGGTGGTTTATTGTTTTTGCAAAAGCTTCGCAATTACAAAACTGGCTAAAGCTTTCACAATTAAAAGACACTGTAAAAGGTGTCTTTTTATGCAAAAAAATCAAGAAAGGATGTAAATAGTTGGCTGGAATATCAAATTTACACCTCATTTACTCAACTGGTGAATACGGATTAATTTCATCATCTTGGACATATAAATATCACACCTCTATCTAAATTCTGAAGTTTTTTTCTATATGAGTAAATAGTTTAAGTAAATATAACTTACCATTCTAAGAAATTCATAATAATACTAATCATAATTTCCTTTTCTTCCGGGTTTTGATTCTGCTAATAGTAAAGTTATTGCTACCAATGTACTGTCAGAAATTATTTTGTTCTCATCCTTAAATAATAGATTATTTTTGTTTAGGAAATATAGGAAGATACTTGCAGCGATTCTTTTTACATCCATCAACAAAAAGGATGATCTTTGACTATGAAATACAGCAAGTTGGCTGCTTTTTTTCTTGAATAGATGGATATATGTCTTCTCCAAATGCTGTTTGATAAACAGATCCAATAATAGCATCCAATGCGCCTTTTGCTCTTTTCTTTCCCAAATATAGTTGATGTAGTATTAAAGGTCATACTGTCAATAAGTTTACGACATTCATCATAACATAACTTGTATGTTTTATTATTAGGTGGTGTAGGTTTTTTTAACAATTTGATGATCATAATCATCTAATAGTTCAAGTGCTTGGGTATATTTTTTTGGATAACATCAAAAACTTCTTTAGATTCAATTTCAAGAACATCAGCAATTATATTTGATTGGATTTCTATGACTTTGTTCAATACTTTTAATCGTTTTTCATTGACTGCATAGCCTTGGACAATGTATTCTTTTTAAGATAGAGGTAGCCCATTTTCTAAAGGCAATGCCTCTTTGAGATTTTTACTCTATAGCCGACGGAAATAATCATATCGAGATTGTAGTAGTTAAAAGTTCTTTCTACCGCTCTATTACCTTCATTTTTTTAACTTGTGCAAATTTTTGCACAAGTTGAAGTTTGCTCAAGTTCATTTTTCTTTGAGAATATTTTTATGTGTCTTTGAATTACAGAGCGATCCCTTTCAAATAAATCTGCCATTTCTTCAGCTCTAAGCCAAACAGTTTCTTTATCAGGTGTTACTTCTACAGGAAGTTCTAACTCACCATCCTTATAAATAATAATTGTATTATGCATTAATCAAAGCCTCCTAACGGATATTATACTAAAAATCAATATAAAAAGCCATATAATTTATATTAGAGTAAAATTTTTGATAATTCATAAACTATAATGGCATTAATTATAAACAGTGATTAGTATAATATTTATTGAAATTTGTATATTTATCAAAAAATGAAAACATTGAAAAAGCTATGTCAAGTATGATATTGTATTTTTTTAACAAAATTATTTTCTATTATTTTGTCTAAATTAGCATTGTTATGTTAATATTATATTAGGATATAGCATAATTTTCAAATAAATAAAAAGCACATAGTCAAATTTATGTGCTTCAGAGTGTAGACTTCAACTTCTCCAATGACAGAAGTTGTTTTCTTGCAAGTTCCCTAAGTTCTATCATTCTTTCTTTTTTCTCCATTCCTTTACTTATAAGAATTGCATTATAGCTTTCCATATTTGCAAACACTAATAACTCATTAAGACTGGCATAATCTCTCATATTACCCTTTTAATTTAGGATTTTCTTCCTTACATTGTTTAGCTCTCTTTATTTAATAGAGCGACATTAAGCATATCTGCTTCACTTGCATATTTATATAACAACTGTTCTTTTTGTCAAATCTGATAAAAGATATTCCTTTATTGAATCTGTATGAATCTTATTGTTAATCTTTGAAATTTCTCTATTCAAATTCCAATTTAATGATAATTTTGAATTTTCATCAGATTTAAGTCTCTTATAATCTTGAATAATATATAGTTTAAATTCAGCAGAAATCCATGAAGCAAACTCCATAGCAAGGTCATAATGTGCATAGGTTCCGCCATATCTTCCTGACTTGGATATTATGTATAATCAATCCATTTTTGTGGTGTCATAGTAAATCTATTAAGACTAGCTCCAATTTTAAACATGTCGAATTGCACACGGTTAAAAATTTTTCGTTGTACAATACTTCCCATAATCCAATAAATTCTAATGTATTTCTATTTCTCATCCAATTCTTAATAACAAACCTTGATCGTCAATATTTCTATATCTTGCAATATCCGTAAGACTAATGTAGTCGTTTTTAAAGTCTTTAGTATAAATTTGAATAGAAAATCTTTTTGCTTCAATCACATCTTTTTTTAATCTTAGACATGCATTCCTTCTTTGTTCCAGTTAACTGTTTACAACAACTAATTTTATAAATAGGTGCTCTAAACAATACACTGGCAATTTATTTTTGAAATTCTAAACTGTGGTAGAAGTCTTAAAAGACTTATATTTATTGAATTATTTGCCACTGTTATTATTGTGACACGAAACCCACCTGTAAATCCTATAGTAAAAATCAATGACTAAAGCCGCTAATTTTTAGATCTATTCATGTGGATTACTATCATTGTAAACTGAGATTCATGTAACAATTTTATGTAATTATCATTTTAACTGTCTTTCCATTACAACAATTGTTCCCTGATGTTTATCGCTTTTCTATTCCTTTTGGTATGAAATTATTTTTTTATACCAAAAATGACTCACATTGAGAGTTTCCTTCATATAACCAAGTCGGATTGCTGAAAAACCAATTCTCCTTAATTCTGAGAAACATTCCCCTATAATCTCTGTCCCTACTCCAGTTCCTTGTTTATCATATAATACCATGAACAATCCAATAAATGCCGTGTCTTTATTAGGATAATACAAAAATCAAATCCATAATAGCAATAAGCTCCTTTTTCTTCAAAAGAATCCAATATAGTATTTATCTTCTAAGCTCTTTTTTTGGTGGCAAAGTTTTCATATCAACTAACACCCTCTGTATGTTCGGAGTAGGAGGACAATACTCAAAATAAAGAGGGTTTGTACATTCTAGTTTTAATACAGAGCTGCAGCATATGATGCCTTTAGTTCTTTTTACTTTATATATTGCAATTTAAATGGTACATTGTATTTCATATTATTTCTCCTTAAAATTTTAACTATTTATTTTAATTCTATTACATATTTCACAAAATCTTGATAATAAATAATCATTGTCAGCTATTTGAGCTGACGAAAAACAAATTCTGCTTTATTTTTTTAATATGTAATACAAATCTAAAACATCAGCACGATTTGGAATATAGTTGTAATTTGTTAACGAACTAAGAATATCAGTAGCTATTAAAACCATTTTTAGCTTCTTCATGGCATTTTTTTATAAAATAATCTTGGAATTTTCCCAAAGTTAATATAGACTCATTAGTTGAACCCAGATCTCCTCTTCCTAACATCAAAGTTTCAACATGAGGAATTAAATTACATAAATTTTTTTATACCATTTATGGTTTCTATTTTAGGTATTATTTTTTTGATTTTTAAATTAAATTCAGCAAGTAAATTATTAATGCTTAAAAACATCATTTACTTCTTCGCAAAATGATAAAATTATAAATTCTGGATTTGTTTTTTTCTTAATAATGTTTTATATTTTTCTAATAAAAATATTATCTTTTTTTCAAAAATATCTTTTTGTAAATTTATATTTTTTTCGGTGTAAATAGCTTTCTTATTTAGAACGATACCATCAAATTCAGCCTTAATATAAACTACATTATTTTTTTATATCTATAACTTTAAACAAATACTTCCCATCATCAATATATATGTATTCATGTACCGATAGACTCTCAATCAAATATATATCATCAACATAAAAAAATCCGTAATAGACTTGTTAGATTTTTACAGAAAAAAAGTATATATGTTATTTTTTTATAAAATTCAAATTTTTTTCATTATAATAATTAATCCTTGTTTTTTTCTCCAGGAAAAGGTAAATCTAAATAAATATTTATTTTTGTAATTATTTAAATTAAAAATATTTTTTAAATTCAAAACATGCTCTATAATAGAATCGGTTTCATAATTAGAACAATTTATGCGTATATTTTTTTATTCCGTTAGTTATAAGCCTTTTTAACATAATCTTCGTATTTTTTTCTTTTTGAATTATATATAAATGAACCAGTCACTATTTCCATTCTATTATCCCCTACTTAAAATTTAATTTTTTTATCTTCATTTATCAAATTAATTCCTTTATTTTTCAACAAGTTCACATTCATTACACAATGTGAATGATGAATACTTTTTCCAAATCATTTACAAATTCATCCGATGAATTTGAATTCATCAATTTAAAAAAATCTGTATTTTCCAAATTTTTTTAAATTTTAGATTTACAATATAAGTGCAACACTTAATAAAAAAATAATGACTCAGAAAAATAAAAAAACTTGTATAATAGAGTTTGCAAAAAATAAATAATACAATATTCATTTGTTCCAGAAATAAACGCTGAATTTTTTTCTACCTTTCAGATTGTTTTTCGACAGAGATATTAGTAATAAAAATTATCCTCACCAAAAAAACACTACCACACAGCAATTTCAGTTGAGCTTGTTCATTATCATCGATACTTATAAATATAACACCCTCCTCGCTTAAGAGTTCTTTTTGCAATTGGTAATCTTTTATCCATAAAAGAAAGCCATTTTCTATGGGTATATCCATCAGTCTTATCAACAAAACGGTCATCATAAATAAAGTCCTTATTCCCCGCATTATATGGAGGATCTATATAAATAACATCAATCTTACCTCTATGTGTTTTTTTCCAAAAGGTTCTGAGAATGAAGGTTATCTCCTTCAAGTAAAAAAATTGTATGGCTCATCTTCGTTTGCAGTAATTTTTTTCTATTCTCATCTTCAACAAAAAAATAGGAATGTTATGAACAAGTTCTTCATCTACTTTTTTTCTGGAGTGTTCTTCCCAAACTAAACCATATTTTTTTCTCATTTAATCCATTTTCTATTTTGGTAATCGCACGAATATTTTCATCATCGTTATTTGTCTCTTTTTAGCATTTTCAAATATTACAGCACTCTTTCTCTTTTATTTTTAGATAAATTTTCCATCTCCTACCTCACTTTATTGATTAAGTCCTGAACCATTTTCTCATCTTCAATCTTTGTTATCGCAAAACTCTTCTTGCCGAGCGTCTTTTATGGATGCACCGATGAAATAACCCTCTTTGTCATCAATGATTAAAAAAACGGTCATGAAAAAATCTGCGGTTGTTTTTCACCCTCAAACTCGGGTACTGAGCATTAAACTTGTTGATGTCTTTTGTTGTTAAGCTCCCTTTTCCTGCTGTTGCTATCAGTACATCAACCCCTGAATTCTTCTTACAGAGTATATTAAGCGTATTTACATCCACATAATTATCGATCAAGATCAGTTTGCTCTGTGCTTTTCCAATTAGATCTGCAATAAAACTGAAAGCATCGTAGATTTGCCCGTCAAAAAGATCTTTTGTTTTACCTCTGTATTGCTCGCAATGTAATTGAATACTTCTTCGAGTTTCTTGTCGGTCTCCAGCTGTTTTAACTCTACTCTATCAATGCGAGAAAACATATCTTCTTTTTGAAATGAAGAAATTACGCATTCTAACAAAAAGTATCCATAATTTTTTTATGCTTACATCTACTGCAATATCACTTTTAAGAACAGCAGAAAGCATCGCAATGCCTTGTTCTGTAAATGCATAAGGCATATATCTTCTGCCACCATGAGTATTTTTCTTCACTTGAGGTCACAAATTGTGATCTCAAGTTTTCATATTCTTCCTTTGTTAGCGGAACATAAACTCAGCAGGAAACCTATTCTTATTTCTGCTTACTTGCTCATTCAATCTCTTGGTTGTTACTTGATACAAGCTATCCAAGTCACTATCAATCATTACCTGCTTCCCACGAATGGTGTAGATCAGATTTGTGATGCCTGTTTCATCTATATGTATCAAAGTGTTCTCATCTTTCACGAGCTAATCCTCCACAAATTCCATATATCACTCGAGTCAGATTCATTGCTCTACATATTTTTTTCAAGTTTTTTTCATAGATATATATTCGTCTTTGCCCATATTGGCTAAGGTGTTTGAAGTAATTCCTGTGAGCTTGATTAAGTCGGTTCTTTTTCATATTCTTTTCTATTAAATGAATTCATAATTTTTTTATAAGAAACACTTATAAAACACCTCCAAAAATTATTTAAATTATACCATATAAAAATAGCGTAAACACACCTCAAACAGCCTTTTAATAAAGCTATAAAATCACTTTTTAAAAAAATAGTGAAAACTTATAAAATCTCCTTAAATAAGAACTTTGATATTTATTACCAGAATGTATTGTGTCATATTAAAAACATGTTTAAATGAATTATGTAAATTACATGGATATAATGGTAAAAATTGAATATGAAATTATAAATGTTGATTTTTGCCCAAAAATATACCACATAGGAAGTTGAATGTTTTTTTATACAATTTACCGATGATGGTTATGTTGTTGTCATTGGTGCCGGCTATGATTATGGAATATCCCAAAATGATTCATATCTGAATGTAAAAAAATTATCAACAAATTGAATAAAAAAATGGAGCAATAAGGCAATATTAGTATTTGTGAAAGGCATTAAAGCTGTTAAAGAGCGTTGTGGTGCTGGACACGCTAATTGTGAGTATTTATTGCAGTGTAGAAATGGAGTGGAAATGTATTTAGGAGAATATATTTTAGAGAAAAAAATACCTATACTCAATGCTTATTCACATAAAAACTATCATATATATTCTTCGGAAAAATGGAAAATAGAAGTTTCCAAGATTATCTTAAGCAATAAAAAAAGACCGTAACAACTAAGCTACGGTCTTTTTTTATATTCAATTGCAAGCTACTGGAAACTATTACTCAATTTATTCTTTTTGAAATCTTTACTCAAATTTGTCCCATTTGCTTATTTTTGACTGGATATAAGACTTGAAAAACAAGCAGTTTATGAAGAAATCTGCTCTACTCCAACTCTTCATATAAATCCTATTACCAGTTACAAAATTAGTATTTGCAAGACTTTTTATTTATGTCCATTATATATTTTTCATCGTTTTTTTATAGGTGTTTTTAGCACAAAAATACTTCAAACATACTTCATAAAAAGTACAAATATATATTATACATATCTAATTTAAGTCAATACAACTAACTGAAGTTTATTTATATGTTTCGTTTTTGACTTACAATTTTTTTCCGATGAACTTTTAGCTTTTTTTATAGCCAATCATAATGGCTTGTAGTGGCACTTCAAAAATATAAATCAGCGTGCTACCTGCTATTCTTACCACTTAGCATGGAATATATTATTGCATTTTTTTTGTTATTTTTTTAATAATAATAATTACTTACTATTTATACATATTTTTATGCAATTTTAACACCATTTCATATCGATTTTTTTATCGCTCCAATGATTTATTGAGCAGCTTACTCATAAGATTTCCCAATAGAGGCACTATATATAGTGATCGACAACATAATTATTTATGACAAACATGTTTTTATATCGTAAATACCCAGCTATATTTACTAATAGTTATAAACAATGGAAAGGCATCCTCTTTTATCTATAATATTATACTTACACATTTCGAAAAATGTATTTTTAATAAATTGAGAGATAGCATCCAAATTATTAATGATGAATTTTTGTGTCTGAGCACTGTATAAGTTTACATCATAAGTTCTACCATAAGAATTCGTTTTTGTCTCCTTTAACATGCCTATCTCACCTGCTTTATCTGTTAATACTTTAAATACCTTACCATCATCATGTTCTATTTCTTTTAAATAGCCCTCGTTCATTAGCCACCGAGTTATTTCCGATCCTTTTTACTTTTTTTCATTGTTTTTTTCATCAATGAATTTATTAAGTGTGTATGCAAAAGTACTGATTGGAATTGCATATTCCGAAATTGGGATTTCTTTCTTTTGGAAATCATCAATATAAAAAAAGTGCTTTCTTCTCTTGTTAAAACCACAATTAACATCATACTGCGTTAGATATTGGGAAAGCATTTTTATGGACTTCTTTTTAAGAGCATATTATTGTATTTGCTGTTTAATATAGTGTCCACTGTAATTTCAATATGCGTAGATGGGTCAATTCCTTTTATAAGTAATTCTAAATCATCAATTATTTTTTTTGCTACATATAATTTCATACCATTACCTCAATAATCCCAATGTATTTTATCAAGCAAATTAAAAAAAGTTTTTTTTCCCTTCATCCGGTTCAACCATGTTTACAAAATAGGCTTTTTCCATATAAATGCTCTTTATAAAAAAACTTTTTATCACATTTTATTTTTCAAATGACTATCAACACCAAATTTTTTTACAATAATAGCATGCTTGGTACAAATCACGCTTATATTTCTTATTCACTCTAACCATACCACCATTGATAATTAATCCAGTAACTTCTTGGCGTTGGTGCGGAAATTGCATTCTTGTTTTTTTATTGTTTAAAGAAAATCCTTCTTCTTCCAGTACATTGGAAGTAATTTCTATTAACTTTTTGATCCCGCTATTTCCCGAAAAAAAGTTATATCATCTGCATATCTTGAATAACAAGCTTGATACTTTTCTGCTATTAGCGAAAGTCTTTTTGTCTATTCTTAAACTGACTATATTAGAAATACATGGACTTGCTGGAGATCCTTGTGGCAATACATCTTCATATGTGCATAGTTTAGCGAATACAAATGATAGTTCTTTCGTATACCCATAGTATGCAAAAAAATTCTAAAAACCATTTTAAATGTAATTGAATGGAAAAAAATCTTTAATGTCCATATTTAAAATGCACTCATGACCAATATGCATTTTTGCATTATCTACGATGGATTTGTTATTGCAAAATCCCATTGCAAACTGAGAAACATGAATTCTACTAAGAATATTATCTAAAATCCAGCGTTGTAAATATTTCAATTCTGCCGAAGGAATATGCAATTCTCTTGCTCCGCCTGATTTTTTTGGTATCCGAGCCAGCGAATAAAAATTTTTGAATCTGCAAACAGCATTTTTTTCCTATTAGTTCCTTTGGTGCACCACTAACTAGCGAAAAAAATGCTGTATATCAAATATGACGGGTAGATTGTTTTCAATTAATCGATTTGCATACTCAACACATTTTTTTCTGAATAATGCTTGCCGTATCCAGATTTTTTTAATAATATTTTTAAGCCTATAAATATAATTTTTTCCATAGCGTTCTCCTTAAAAAGGTGCACTAATACTAATTCTGTCATTAACATACAGTGATATTGCTTGCAGTATCACTGTAAACAGTTGCGATTCCAATTGTTTACAGTGGTTAAATACTTTGTATTTAACCACTCTGTACTACAAAGATATTTTACAACTGTGAAAAAGCAACTTGCTTTTTCGCCTTCTATTAGTGCACTTTATAATAATTGCATGAAATACTAATTCTGTTATTGAAACATACTCTATCTTTATTGCTTGCAATAAAGATGAACAAACTCATTGTAATTCCAATGGTTTCATAGGATGATTATTTCTTCGAAATGATCATCCTATGATACTAAAAGATACATTTTTATTAAGAATGACAACTTGTCATTCGATTTCTATTCCATGCAATTGCTATTAATTCTATATCTTAGTTAAAAAAACTTTTTTTAGGAACATAAGGTTCATTTAGGTCCATTATGTTTTCAACTACGATATTCTTAAATAAGTATTGTAAAACTACTATCTGCGTTATTGGTTATATTATTCGAAACAAGATGTAGAATTCCTTTTTTTCAGTAATTTTTTTATTTCATAGTTATTAGTACAAATAAAACCATCATTTTTTTAGTTCTAATAAAAATCAAATCCAGTTGATTATTCCTTAGACCTAATAGTTTCATGAGTTCTGATAAGTCATATTCATTACCTGATGTTTTTGAAATAGAGTAATGCCAATTGTTTTACGGTAATTATCCATTGAATCCCTCCCTATATAGATTTATTATTATAGTTTGCAGTTTTTTTCTGTCTTTTTTTCTAATCTCATTTTTCTGCCATGGAGGTTTTTTTATCATGTTCACGTGGAAACAACGAAGCATATTCTTTGGTATCATACCTAATAACTGGAAGTGTATTGTTTGGAGTATTATTATGAAAAGGCACCAAAGATTCTGATTCATTAAAGCCCAAAGGAGATTCTTGTTTGGGTATTTTCAAATATTCTGTCAACATTAGTAGAAGATTTTTTTGCATTCATATTATCTTTAAACAAATCTCTTGTAAAAGTTTTTCTTTTTGCATACAATAATAAATTGGAGATATATTAATATTTTTCTTCTGTGAATAATCTTCTATTTTTTTGATTTTGCATCTTCCATTATGCAAATTATAACAAAGTATATGTTCTTTCCACAATAACGATCTTCACTTTTCTGTAATTCTTTGATAAAGCTTTGGCCAGTACCACTGAAATCATCAATAAACACTATATTCTCCACATAGCCCCATTGACAATCATTAATTGCATTTATATTCTCATAACAAATTTCACGATTGAGATTATTAAAGAGTTTATACATTGTCCAATATTCATCTGAGCTGTTCGTTTTTCCATCTTTAGATTTTATATATGCATATATGGTATTATCATCACTAATATTTGGCAACTCTTTCAACTTGTTATGTAGTTCTATTAACACTTTGTTTGTTAACTTCTGAGGGTAATATTCAAGATTTTGAATTAAGATAAGGCTTAGTTCTTTATATTCATCAGGTATTTGAGAAAGCCAAATATCAAATTTGTCTAACGCAGCCTTTGTCCTTGCATCTATTTCAAATCCCGCTGCCCACTTGTTCTTACAAATTTCTTTTATAGCTTGTAAATCCAAACTTTTTCTCCTCCTCTTATAGATTTTGAATAATTCCAATATATACAAATCAGCTTAATTCCTCGTTATCATACCAATACAACATATTGATAAGTCACTTAATCACTGTAACACAGTCGACTTAACCTCGAAATATCCACCTTATTAAAAATCAAAATGCCATATAACAGTATCTGGAAAAACTTGCAGATACCCATTTGTCTACTTTCTCTGGTGTGTTAAACTCCTTAAACTTTTCCTAAAACACAACTCTCTAAATGTGATTCCATCAGCCTCAAAGATGTTATTATGATTCAAATCATTTACATCACTATACACAAAAATAAAAATAGTTTTCTTATTACTATTTTTATAATCTCATAAACTAAAATATCCAGTCTCTTTTGTACTAATTCCTTGTCTTTCATCATCTGTTTAATTTCGCATCCCCAAACAACAATTACTTTAATGCCCATGTTTTTCAAGTTTGATGTAGTTTTGCTTATCTCTTTCAACATTCCCTTCAAGCTTATTTTTCCAAAAATTCATGATTGTTCTTTTGGAATAGATGAGTATTTGCAGTTTTCGTGCATATGCCAGAAACATCCGTTTACAAATATAGCAACTCTGTATTTAGGAATATATAAATCAGGACTTCGGGCAACTCCTTATAGTTTAATCTATATCTGAACCCCTTATGCCATAAAAAGTTTTCTCAAGAAAACTTCAGGTTTTGTATTTTACTTCTCACTTTTGCCATATTTTTCACTTCTGGTCATAGGCTTCTTTTTCTTCATTATCTAAATCTCACTTGCAAATTTAAGTTAATAAAAATCTTCCCCTGTTCTCGCTGTATATTTCTCCAAAACCATGCCTTGAAGTGGATGCCGTTTCATATTTTTGTGTTCTTCAATAAGTATTCTTCAAAGTAATTTCTGTTGTATATATGATATGCAAGAACATTGCCTTCTTTCGTTACGACAATATAACCTCCAGTCGCTTCATCCACACCGTCCCAAACCATAGCAGGTTTCATTCCCAATGCTACAGCGGTTAGAAACTTCTTGAATTTATACCTGTAAGCATTGACATTTCCATAGTTCATAGGATTTTCACATTCAAGTTTTTGCAACCATCTCATCGCAGTTGCTGATCCCTGTCTCTATAGAAATACAAAAGAGTTTCAGCGATGATTTTATCCATACTGCTGTCAATCAATACCAAATTATCGCTAAAAGTCTGATTATTCATTTTTCCAATATTTCAATTGCCCGTTTTCATCAATGATTTTATTGATACGCCCTCTGACATCCGTGTGATTTTTTTACCCGCCGATACGATATATATTTCATTTGCTTCTCGAACCAAGTCGGGATAACTGTGCATGATTTTATAAATAAAGTTTGTGGTTTTTCCGGCATTTAACAGAGTAGGGGAAGAACCCAATTCCGATTTTATAGAAAACCCTACTGTAGGGCTGTATCCGGTATTTATATCGATTATTTTTATTGTAATATCACTTTTGTCCATTGCAGGTGCCGACAACTTATAGCACAAAATTTTATCCATAAAAATTCTGCGTTTTTCTACAGAAAATGCTCCTTTTGAAGTTTTAGAGTTAATTTCATTTAACAGAAGTTCAGACTGCGTTTCAAACTCGGTCATAGATAATTCTTTCACTTTTAAAACCGTTATTATATATGGATATGATCTCTCCCGTAGCATATTCCTTGATTTCACCTTTTGTTCTCTTCTCTTATTATCTTAATGATAGGAAAGTACACATCCTCCATTTTATTCAATTCACTGTCGGGCCGCATATATCTTTCCGTCAGCCAAAAGTCTTAACAAAACATATATTTCCGACCATTCTCCTTTATTTCCCGTAAGCATTAACACTACCTCCAAGCAATAGCAATTTGTTTATATGATTCCTCTCTTGGTTTCATTTCCGACTTTTTCCTTTTCAAGGCACAACTTAATCTGTTCGGCAATTGCACGTATGACGGGAACAGTTACCGAATTTCCGAATTGTTTATATAAATGTGTATCCGGAACCGCAATTTGAATTCATCAGGAAAACCTTGAAGTCTTGCCCATTCTCTCGGAGTCATTTTACGAATGTATTCCCGATTGACCTCGCCTTTAATATGAGTAACCGAGTAAAGTCCGTCAAACGCTCGTCTATGATAAGATTTCTCTCTCTTCCCATTCCGCTGCACACAATAGCTCCCGCCACGGAAGTCGCTTCTCTGATTTCATATCCGAAGCCGTTTCCTTTTTGAAACATGCCTTTCTTTGTGCCTTTTTAACGATGCCAGATAAGCTGTAGATAAATAATATTTTGAAGACACTTCCTTTTCTTCAACAATATCTTTTATAACTTTTGTATCATCCGTTTTTTTGAGGGAATACAAAAATTCGAAGGTGCTATGTCATTCCTGAATGCTACAATATATATCCTTTCTCTGTTTTGCGGAACTCCGAAATCCTTACTGTTCAAAACTTGATAAAACACCGCATATCCCAATTCTTCCAAAATATTTCTAATTACCTGAAATGTACGCCCTCTATCATGATTAACAAGGTTTTTGACATTTTCACAAAACACAATTTTCGGTTTATGTTCCTTTATAATCCTTGCAACATCAAAAAACAATGTCCCTCTCGCATCCTCGAACCCTCTTTTATGTCCTGCAAGAGAAAACGCCTGACACGGAAAACCGGCAAGCAATATATCGTGATCAGGTATATCTTTTTCGTCAACTTCTGTAATGTCTCCGACTACATCGATACCGTCATTAAAATTTGCTTTATACGCTTTCTACCGCTTTTTTTCATCCCATTCACTTATAAAAAACGGTCTTGATATTATTTCCGAATGCCTGATCAAATCCAAGCCTGATACCTCCGATGCCGGCAAACAAATCAATTGATTTATACATCTTGTTTTCCTCTTTCATACTCAATTATATCTTCAATATTATATTTCAATCTCTCACATATTTTTTTCCCAAAAATTTCAAGTCTTATACTAAACTCTATTTAAACTATGGATTTTATCCCAATGACGCTCTTTTAGCGCGCCTTTTTAATAATAAACTTTTTGATGCATAAATATTTTTATAAAAATAATTCCATTATTCTATTAGATTTTAGTATTACAGGCTCATTTCGTCCCATTCTTGAAATGGTGGACGGACAGGTTTCTATTAATTTCTGCAAATCGCCTTTATTCATATTTCTGTTGATTAACAACTTCCACAACTTGTTATGTGAGAATTTCATAATACTTCTCTTCACTGTTCATTCGCATAGAATTTCTATGTTTCATTATAACATTTTTTTGTTAAAAATGAAATCGCGATTTTATCTTTTCAATACCTAGATTTTTTTAGGCACCTTTTCTTTTCCCTATCTTCTTCCCCGATTTCTTTTAATTTGTTTCAGTATGCTTTTCCTCGGTTTTTCTCTGTCTTCTGTTCTCTACCGAGATAATCATCCATATTATTCTTAAGGTGTCTAAGCTCGCTAAACTCCTCCATTAAAGAATCATGCTGTATCGCTATCCTTTCTTTTTAATCTCAAATCCTTCGAATGCTCATTCAATATTCTGAAAAAGATTTTTACCGGATTTGCCCTCAATCCTTCCAATACAGTATTTTTTTCAAATTCGGGAACTGTTTCAAAAAAACACCTATTTCCGCATAAGATTTCTGATAAGCTTCTATATCTTTTCGGTTCATTATCATATAAATTTTTATCGTTCGGATTTTTTTCGATGACCTTCATAATGTTCTCTTTTTAATGATACAGATTTGAATATACTTTACTACTTCTTTTTATCCTCTTTTTGTTCCCACGAAAGTTTATCAAATTCTTGTTTCAATTCATTTTTGAAATGATATTTTTTTGAATTTCTTTTTCGAATGCTTCCATAGAGTTAAAAGCCTTTATCTCTTATTTTATATAGAATTTTGTATGCTTTGGGTTTGGAAACTCCCCAATCTTTGCTAATTTCTTCAGCATAAATATATATCTTTATCATATTTTTACTCCTTTTCTGTTTATTTGAAATTACTATATATGTCGGTATACTAATTTATATAACGGTGGTCAATAGTTATTTCTAATTTTTTTATCAGAATTTCTCTTTATTTTTAGTATACGATTTGATATAATAAGATATAAGAGATTGTAATATTAATAATAAAACTATATCAGAACGATTGAAATATCTTCGTTCTATAAATAAAAAAACACAAAAAGAATTTGCTGAGTTTTTTTAGGAATACCTCAGCCGTCAATGTCTGCTTACGAAAAATGGTAAAAAAACAATACTACAATAGATGTACTAATAGATATTGCCAATAAATGTAATGTATCTTTAGATTGGCTTGCCGAAAGAAGTGATTATACTTTCAGTCTTTCAAACATGAGCGATTTTGTATTATTTATGTATGAACCGGCAATGAAAAAGAAATCGGATTTGAAATAACTGTGGAAGATAAATTCCCCAATAATGACATTGAAACCGATGAAAATAAATGGAATGTTAGGCTTGTGTTCTATGGTAATGATAAAGAACACGCTTTTTAATGCTGATGTATGTAATATCCTAAAAGAATTGTCTGATAATCTGTTTGACTTGAGTCCTACTCTATTACAAAAAGAACAGTTTGATTCTATTAAAAATAAATTCGTAGAGTACTGTTCTCTACCACTAACACAGAAAGAGTTTGAAGAACTGTCAAGAGATGAGATTTTAAAAAAGAGAATTGAATACTTGAAAGAAAATAATTTGCTATAAAAAGAAATGCTATGGGAACTACCCGTAGCATTTTTAAAAATACAAAAATCACCCAAAGAATTACTCTTCAGGTGACCCATTTCTAAAATTTTGCAAGCATTTTGCAAGCATAACACTCACAAAATGGCTATTTATAAGGCTTTATAGCCTGTTTTTAACTATTCCCACTCAATAATTACCACAGCATATTTGTTCCTATTTTTTTATATGTCAGTATTTTTAAGTTTCTGTTCTTGGCTGTTTTTATACCTGTTTTTCATAGTTTTTTTAAATCATTTAGTATCATATCAGTATCAAGAGTGATACTATAATTTCAAGAATATTGTCTCACTTCGATACATATGCCATCTGCATCCAATATCCTTTAATTGCCTTATATACTCTCTAACCTACGTGATTGGTAACCTTAAGCACCATAATCGAACCCAAATATAAGTGGATTTGATTTTACCGCCTCCAGCAGAACTCACAGATTTTAGTACAGAGGATTATTATATCGTTTGTACATGTTTTTCTAATTCCAATTTGCTGAAGTTCTGAATCAACTTTTGGATGCCTATCAATGTAATCTTGGGCAATTGGTGTAATTGTAAAAGGCATAGATAAGTCATCACCATAAGCAAGGTTATTTAATGAAGTAAGTTGAATGACTTTCTTGCTAATAAGTCGAACAGTAACTCCATCGGTATATGGTAATCTTGAAGTGTAATTTGACGACCTATATAGAAGTACTACAACAGCAAGTTCCGCACCTCTTAATTCCATCATTACTTTTGGAAATTCCCACTTAAATCGTAGTAAATAATATTTATAGATAATAATTTTCACTATTTCAACTATAAAAATAAACAACAAGTAAAAAAATAAATTCTTAAAGTAGATGAAAAATGTTCTACTATGTAAATTTTCTCTTCATAATTTGCTTTTGATAAATATCGTGTAGTTTTGCTAGGCCTCTCCGTCTTTTTACAATTTTTTTATAAAACTATGCAATATACACTTCAGCCCCAGTAAAAACCATAGTAGAACTAGAACTCATTTACTACTTCACTTTTTTTATAAATATTTCAAAAACCTTTTTCTAGTTCAATATCAGTTACCATTCCAACTTCGCCATTATCAGCACAATCTACATTTTTTTATCATTTAACTGAATACTAGTAATTTGTGTACATATCCACCTTTTCACCTTTTTCGAGCATATATCTCATCTCCAACCTTTATTTTAATATTATTCAGCATCAATATACCTGCTTTGGGTTTCTTAAAAATACTCATCATATATACCAAGACTAATCAGGTTTTTGGGGAATTAGCGAAATCAGTCCCCACTCATCTAAAGAGGTGCGTGTTTCTTCCTTTGTAAAGATACCGTTTTCTATTAACTTATATTGATTGTATAACTGCCATGTAGTAAGAAGACCTCTTTCATCATTTTTTTAGCATAATCAATTTGGTTATCACTAAACGGAGGATTTTGTCTTAATGAAGGTCTCATATACCTTTGATGATTCACAATGTATATAGGTATTATTTCTTTATCTCGATGTTCTTTTTCTCGCTTTCGTCTATGTTTTTGCTACCTGAGAACATTCTGCATCCGTAGATGTTCCCCCTATACCTTTAACTTCAATAATGTACAACTTATCCTCTTCTGTAATCTGTATATCTTCTCTTAAGATATCTTCGTTTCCATCAATTGTTTCTACATTTGAAAATCCAAGCCATTTAAAGTACATGCATACGGCTTGAACTAAATTATCCCTGTTTCTATTAACAAATCATGCAAAAAAATTTATACTTCTTATCAATAGCACCCTTCTTTCATTCAATAAGTTGATTTCCAAATCATATTTTTTTCTTGGATTAAAGTTCGTTCTTTCTCAATCTCAAGGATTTCTTTTTGGCAAAAAAATTCTTGTTCTTTTTAGCCATTCAAATTGTTTTGATTCAGGAAAAAAATCGGGCAACATCTCCGTAATACAGATGTTAATAACTTTTTCAATCAATTCATCCTTCTTTTTCACAAAGGGGAATCAATATTTCATACCCTGAATTTTTTTGAATATCCAATATATGAAACTACATCTCCATCCTGATTTTTTTCAGCAAGGGGATGAAACTAGGATCTACAATTGATTTTTGAGAAGATTGATCCCATTGACTAGGCAAATTAAAAAAATCACATTATACCCTTTTCACATATTTTTGATATTACATTTGCCAGATTATTATTTTCTGATATTATCTTTTTCCAGATTTTTGATGTTACATTAGCTTTGATAATTTCATATATATTGCGTTTTTTTCCTCATGTGGACAACTATACTGACTCTGTTTTTAAAAACTTCAGTAATATTGTATTTTTTTCTGTATAATTAATTCCCGCAAAAATGATTTTTAATGAGGGTACTCTCATCTGGCTAATCATTATACTCAACACTAAAGGACTAGGTTCAAATTTCCGTTGAGGAAAAACTCAATTCAAACAAATAAGGATTGCTATTTGGTTTATCGTTTTTCAATACAATGTCTCGATTTATTTTCATTTTGTAAATCAATAATCACCACACTATATTCGTGCAAATTGCTTATCATTCTATATTTTAGCTCAACATATCTCGTATTCACATATTTTTTTCATACTCAACAGTTTTAGCTACTCCCAAATCTCCCGTTGCTACATTATAATTCTTACTCAATCTTTCTGTTATTTCTTCATTGTTGACTATATATATTTGTGGCTCCTTGTACTTTTTCCATGAAACTTCAACTCCAATTATTAATGTATATGATTCCCATTCTTCATATAAATACTATTACCAATTACAGAATAAGCATTTGTAAGACTTTTATTTGTATCCATTATATATTTTTCATCGTTTTTTTACAGGTGCTTTTTGAGCAAAAATACTCCAAACTTCTAACTTATTTTTCCAACGGAATAGTGAACTTTTGTTCCCTTTTCTGCTCCCCTTAATGTTACCTTTCCTAAGCTTTTTATTCCGTTTGTGATATTATGAATAGATTAACAATAGGCTCAGTGCTTCCCATATAATCTAAACTCTTCTGCCTTGTGGTTAAGCCTTTTTCTATCATGTATATCTTATACATCTAATCCAGCATAGAGTCCAATATATCCTACATTCTGAAATATAGCAAATTCTTTATCGGTGATAACACCTGCATTGTGTGCTATTTCTATCAAAAGTTGATTCCATTGTTTAATATCTCCATAAACAATGAGTCTTCTTCAGTCTTCAGCCAGCTAATTGAAATGATCCTCTACTTCCTGAAGGTATGTTTGTGTCGCAAAATATGTTTTTTTCATGTGTAATTACTTCTTTTCTCGGATCAGCATTTTTCACAATCAAATAGCACACCTATCTCGTAAGTTCATAATCTTCCATAGACTTACTTGTAACATCTTCATCGGATAGACAGCTACATTCATTATAACAACTTGATCACCTTCACAAATCAAGGTTACTCTATCACCTGTTGATAAACCCAATTTAGCTCAAATCTCCTTGCGTAATGTAATCTATCCCTTGGCATTATTTCTGCATTACTTACAATCATGTTCTCCATGTCATTACCTCTTTATCTTAGGATATCCACTACTTTTCGCACCTTTGATATAAGATGATTGAATGTAAAATACAAAAAAACAGTACTTATAAACTCCACAATTCCAGACTATCGCATATCCTCTACCGTTTATGAATGTCATAAAAAAATCTTCAAAGCTTAATTTGTTATACATTCTTAAATTTTTCCAGAAGCTTTGGTTCAATTAAATTCCTTAAAAATCATAGAGGTATTCACGCGTGCAATTATTGGTGTCATATTTCCCAAACTCACCAATTCTCCATTTTCTAAAAACTGTGTTACACAAAGATTTCTAAAAAAATTCTCATTTAATTTATTTTTTTAGCATTCGGATTATGAAAAAAATAAATACTCCATCTGCAATATCTTCAGGATTTTCTTTGCTTACTATTTGCAATAAATATTTACCACTCTCATAATTTTCTCGTATATTGTAAACCACATTCAAAAGATAAATTGCCTTCTGATATAGAGAGAGACGTAAGTTTTCCCAATGTCATTATGCACGAAAAATAATTGCAGATACTCCTTGATATTCTTCCCTTTCAAGAAGTGCAATAGGAATTTCCGCTTCTTGATTTGTATTCGGCTTTATTATACTATTCTTTTTCGTATGTTTCTGTCTTTTGCATTAAAAATAAAAACCATATAATAATGCAAGCATGGAGTATATATATTCTCTTCCATAGTTTATTTGGTCATATGAACTCATTGCAACAATATATGGTCTATCGCTACAAATCCACTCTTTCTTGCTATATTCTTCTAACCACTTATTATTCTTCGATTGTATTGCATTTTGCCGCCCTTAATATTCCTTCCCTCATAACCATATCAAAAATCATCTTGCAGATACGGTGGTATCATCATAGATAGCTGATCTTCTAATGTCCTCTCTGATTCCTTCTTTCCACTTTTGCTGATATTGGCAATGACAGCTTCTACATATACCTCTTCAGGTTTCTTTTATTACAAAGTCCGAGTCTGATGTGATTGGTCTAAATCAAATCCTGCACTTTTTAAACAATCTATACAAAAAAACAGTTCCCAAAAACAAGAATGAAATGTTTCTTGAAATTCCTTACAAATTTATTATCTTTATCCACAAGACCTTCACTCCATTTTTTTGCAACATATTCTTTTTCATGAAGCAACTGGCTTTTCATTTTTAATAAGAGAAATTTATTGTGTAACTTTTTTTACGATTTAATCCTTTAACAACTTCAAACAACTTCATGTTTCCACATCTCCTGTCCACATATTCAGACCACATAGAGCTACCTTCACGAAAGATGAGCCCTTCCAACAGAATTGTTGAATAAATACCACCTATCCAAGTGAGTAAACTGTGATTTGTAATCAATGTTCCCCATGAATCCACCAGTTGATACTGCAGAAAGAAATAGATGAATCCACTTTAATGTCTTATATTTTTTTATACAATCTTTCAGCATAGATTACTTACATAGTATAGATATAAACAACTTTCCCATAGCCTCTTCAATTTCATTGTAATCTTATTTTACTCAGATTGTCATCTGAAAAATTTAAGACTTTCACAAAACTCTTCAAAAAGCTACTTCCATATTAAAAACCATACATTGTAACACCTTATTTCTCTATGTCATTCTAATAACTCAGCTAAACATGGACATTTAACATAAGATAATTCTTTTGGGTTCGATTTTTCTTCAAACCTTCTCCATAAACTCTACCTTCGCTTTCCAAATCTTTAGCGGTAATGCTAGTCAAGATATTCCAAATTTCACATAAAAATACCAGGGGTCTGAATAATCATTTCTTGTAGGACTGCTTTTAGGGTATAACATCAAATAAGAATTGGTAGCAATTGCATTTGTATGGTTCAAAAATAAAAACGGAAAGGCGCATTATGCTCACTATTTCTTCTGCCCATGTATGAGCACAAAAAAGTGTAGCCACTCTGTTTTCTTGGTAATACCACACTTTACGATTCTTACATAAATACTTCTGTGCAGTTGTATCTTTGCCTCTTTTCAAATAATTCCAAATGGAAGGATATCTCTCCTTAATCTCATCTTATGGAAGAATACAACTTAATAGAAAAATATTGCGTATCTAATTGTGTATACCCATTTATATCACCAAAAAAACTTCGTCACATTTTAAGTGACGAGGACTTGGTAAAAATCAGGGATAAAGAAATCCATGTCAAGGTTAAGCTCGTTGATTTGCTCTTTAGATAGAATGAAAAAAATCATTATCCCCCTGTCACAAGTCCTCTCTTGATAGTGAAGAATTCTCCTAATGTCGGAATATCAGAAATTTCCGAATGCTCACCACCACTTGTCTCGTCTGATAAATGTGTCCATTTTTTTATATTTTTTTCTAATATATCTCTGTCCACACTTCGACTAATTTCTGGTTTTTTTCATGAGTACCACCAAACGAAAATTCAACATCATAATTTTTCTGTAACTTTTTCATTTCTAAACCACACTACACATGAAGAAACCAACGCATCGTCAAATTTACAGTTTTCTGGGTTGTATCTATGAACTCTAAGCAATCGGACATTATTTAATAGATAGTCTTTCAGTTTACCACCATAATTCACATCCATAAACTCACTTGGAATAAGCCATCCACTTATAGCATTTGGTGCAAGCCATTTATGAGCAGCTAAAATAAAGTAACAGTATAGCCCAGCAAGACCCGAAAGAGATAATCCAGTCTCTTTTTGACCATAGTGGATAGAACAGCTTTTTCTTGACTTATATAATGATGACATACATAAGGGGGATTACTAATCAATAAGTTTACTTTCTTAAGGCAATCTACTTGAGTAGAATCTTCATTCATCAAATTTATGTTTGTGTCACTCCATAGTTTTCTTGGCAGCATCTTCATCAAATTCAATACCAATAGCATATCCCACGCTTTTTAGCTTGTTTGTCACACTCGGATAAAAAGCGCTGAATAAAATGCTCCCGTACCAAATGCTGGCTCCAAAAAGATATTTCCTTTTTTTATTCTGTAATGTTAAACCAAAGGTAATTATTTTCCGAGCTAATTCATAAGGGGTTGCAAACTGGCTAAAGCTGCCTCCGGCTGTTAATACTTTTCCTATTATCAATGCCAGTTTGCAATTGCATCCTCATAGTTTTTTTATTGAGTTCAAATCACTAATTGTTCTAAGTCGCTTATTCTGTGTTCCCATATCCAATCAATTCCTTCCACAGCTTCGTAACCTAAATATCCTGAATCAAAGTAACCACATAAAAAACAAACTGTAAGATACCATATCACCTTATGTATTTTTTTCAGTTGCTGCATTTTAGCCGCTTCTTCTTTACGAAGTTTATTTACATTGGTAAAACCTCCGCTGATTTTTGCTTCAATCAGAGGCAGAAAATCTCAATCATGTGCTGAATTTGGAAGAATTACTACATCAACTGGAATGTTGATTCTGTCCTCTACCCCCACAGCGACTAATACGGGAACATTGGTATGAAATGAGAATGTTCCCGCCACCATTTCGTTATACTTTGTTCCTGCACTTGCCTTAGTATATCCTCTATCTTGCAAAAAGCGTGTTATTGCTGCAAGCTGGCGTTTCTCTTGAGCATTTCTGATAATCGGATCAGCTACCGCACCACTAATCGATCCGCAACAACAGTTGCAGATCGTTGAATTTCTTGTTCGGTTGGCTCCCGCATTTCTGATAACCACACAAATATATCTGGGTCCGCCATCCTATTGATAGTATGAACTATTTTTAAAAAGCTCATCATATAACCTTTCTGCAGGCATTCGAGGAGAAACACGAGGATTTACGGTATCCTCCATGTTTTTCCACTAAGCTTTTTGGTTACGCCTGCCAAACCAATAAGACAATCTCTTGCTATAGGAGGACAAGTAGACATCCTCAATATTGGCAAGACCTCTGGATGATTTTTTTAGCAGATCCACCGATATATCCCGCAAATATTTAGTATCAACAAGTGCACGCTCAACACTATTTGCAGTTGTTATATGTGTATCTCTAAATGCCTTAGGCGCAAACTCCATAAACCAGCTATTATATAAATCAACAGATTGCAATATATCCTTTTTCCAAAGATCAGGTTTATCTCTATTGATGCTCATAAAAGCCTCCTTAAACAACATCTTTTGTTAATTCCATAATATCATCTATTCCACAGTCAAGAGCAGAGCAAATCCTAACTAATACATCTACGGTAACATTTTCGTTTTTCCCAAGTTTAGCAATAAGAGAATTACTTATACCTGCTGCTTCTCCGAGTTCTTTCTTTTTCATGTTTTTATCGATTAGAAGTTTCCATGGTTTATTGTAACTAACAGTCATAACTACACCTCATGAAACACATATAATTTGTTTGTACTTATTAAGTATATCACTTCCTCATACAAAATGAAACAAATATTTATACGAAAGTAATATTAAGTACATATAACGCTATTTCTTTTGCAAATATAACAACAAAGTTTTAAGTTTAGCCTTTTTGGAAGCCACTTGGTATATTTTTATACCATGAATGCAAAATGATAATCGTACTTCCAAAGATCAATTTGTAAAATAGGTATTACCTCAGGTTACTGTATAGCACCTAAAGACATAGTCTTTACCTTACTCAAGCTTTTATCCCTTTAGTCTCATGAATGGCCCATCAGATAGCTTTTTTTATTACTTGTCACTCTTGAAACAATCTTCTTACTTTTTGACGCTTAGCTTATCCGCTCTATATCATCAGAATCTTGTTCTTATATTTTTTTCAAATGTTACTTCATTTAATCCTACTTTAATTATATAATACCTTCCACCCAAAAAATGACAATTACCAAATTTGTGTTATAAATTGATATATTCATCGAATATCATCAATGTAGTTTTTTTCAACAAATTGATTGTATGTGATTTTTTTGCTCCACACATTTTATGAGTTGCTAACTAAAGTCTCAAGCAAATGCACATGACAAAGTTTTATTTGCCATGTGCATCGCCTCTATCGTTCCATATTCTTTGTTCGAGAATTTGATTTTACTTCCGGAGATTTATCCGATTCTCTTTTGATCTGCTAAAGAATGTTTTTCTTAGGCTCCTCGTTTCGTCCGAGGTACTGATCGATGTTTGCTTTTAAGCTTCCCAAGTTTGCTACGCTTCTCCTGTAACTTATCATGTTCTTCTACAAGTTCTTTCTGTATGTCGTGAAGCTCTTAGAATGTTGATTTAGTTCTTTAAAGATCGACTTTCCAGCGCCTCGTTTTAGTCCTTCCATTATTTCTTTCTTTAGATGCGGAAATTGTTTTTATAAAAATCTCTACTTCCGAATACGCTTCCTTGTAAGCTTCTACATCCTTCTTATTCATCATCATGTAGATTTTATCATTCGGATTTTTTTCTATATCCATCGTAATGAGCTTTTTTTATTGATGCAGATTTGCAGTTGTTTCGTAATTTCCTTGATTCGCTTTTAGTTCAAATTCCTTATCTCTAAACTTTTTTTCTGAGTTGATTTGTTCGGGATGATAATCTCTTAATCTCAGATTCTAACTCCGTCATCGAATTAAATCCCTGTCTCTAATTTCAATAAGTGTAGAAGCTGCCGTTTTTAAGGTTATGTTTCGTAGTCCAGCGCTCATATCCTTTGCTTGACTTCACTTTTTTTCGTTGTTCTTGATGTCAATGATATTTCCAATTTCTCTGTCTTTATTCAAGATCCTATCTCTAATCCTCTCTTCGGTATAGTTGTCTCCAATCGTCTTCGCTCAGGGTAAATCTCTGCTGATTCTTACTTCTAAAAAGCGATGTGCTTTAACGTATTTTATCTCGTATCCACAGATTTCCATCCTTTCTAAAAAGTCCTGCCAGTTGATTGAATGCTTTATAGTACTATCAATATCAAATTGTAACTTTGACTTGTAGCTGCTGCTTTTTTTGTCCTCATTCCAGTCGTACCAATTCACAAATTTTCTTCGCTTAATCTCGTTGATATCTTTTTGTGCTTCTTGGTTTATGACAGATAAATTATGTTCCTTGCAAAGTCTGTCGCTTTGGTTTCTGATGTTCATATAAGAGGCGTAATAGGAATGATAAATCTTGCCCTCATCTACATCGATCGAATTAAAAAATTATATGATTATGAATATGATCTTTGTCGATATGGGTAGCTAAAACATACTCATATTTCCCTCTAAAATTTTTATCGCAAAGTTCGATTCCTACCCTGATGAGCTTCTTCAAAACTCACTTCTTCCGGCACAAAAAGATTGAATCAAATGATGGGCTAAAGTCTTGGTTCTTGAGTTAAACTGTTTTTTTGGTAAGTTCAAATTCCTTGTGGGCATTTTTCTCTGCTAAAAAGGTGGGTAGTAACATAGATTTCATTATCGGTTTTATCGCCATTGCAGATATAGTCTATTGCCTTTTTAAGAGTTGTTTTAATCGGATGTATCTTTGTAACAGCCATTATCCGATTACCTCATTGAAAATATAGTTGGAAACTTTTTCTCTAAATTCTGATAAGAAATGTAGTCCTACCTGCAAGGCTTTCTTGATACTTTCAATATCATCTTTGTAAATAACTCCTGTGCTGTTTACCGCTTTTACTATCTGATTTAAGTTCGCTGAATTACGACTGGCAAGAGAAGAAAGCTCCCTCAATTCTTTTCGAAACTCACCGGATAGATCAATGCTGATAATCCTATTTTTGAAAATACTGTCTCTATAAAACTCTCTTTTACTCTTGAAATTGGTCAATGCAAATCTTTGATTGAGTTCCTTCATCTCTTCTTCGTTCACCATAAAATGAACGGTACAATGGTTTTTACGATTAACTCTCTTTGACATTTTTCATCACTCCTTTCTTTTTCGGTGTCTTAGGGTTCTCCCTAAACATTTCAAATTCGAGGTGTCAAATTTCAAGCCTACTTTTTGGGTGTGGTCAAAAAGTATATGCTTGCTATCTCACTAAAAAATAATACTTTTACTAATAGTTTCTTATAACTATCACAGAAAAAAACAGTGAGCTTTTTATCACAAGCTGTGCTTCTCAATATTTCCTCTGCTTTTTTTAAGAAAGTTTGAAAATTATCGCTACCACTACCTAACTACCTTTGTCTTACAGGTAGCAAAAGTAACGGTAGCGGACTTTTTTCAAAACTCTTAGAATGGTATGTCCGAAGAATCAACCTCAATAAAATCAGCATTTTCATTTCTCTTATAAAAACTTCTTGCTAACCTGAACCACTCCGTCAATCCTCACCTTCTTGCTTTTTCACATTTGCTTCTAAGATCCATTCTCCTGCCATCTCATTTGCCATCAGTTCGGAAAAAGACTTTTTTTATTCGTTTCGGGTACTTACTTGTAAACTATGCCAAACAAAGTAGATTTTGCGTATAGGGTTCTGTCGTTTTCCATTCCATAAAAGTCAAGGAAGTTTTTGGACATGTCTGTTTTAACTTTTTGTGCGTTTGAATGACAAGGTTCAGGTCATCTTTCAATTCTTTCGGCAAATAGAAATCATGCAATTTGTTTTTCGTAAAGATATACTGCTTCTGCAATAGCTCCTTCGAAATCATTTCTTACCATTTCCTCGTGTTCTTATCTTGTGATAGTTTCCAATACAGGAAATTTTTTTCAGGGTCATGCATCAGTGGAATCAGTATTTTCTCTATATCCACTTTTTACCGCAAATATCTTCGCTCTCCTGAAAAAAATCACCCAAGAAAGTCTCATCGTTCGTAGTCGCAATCAGTATGCAGGTTCGTTTTACATCTGTTGAAAACCGTTCATATGGAAGTCTTACTGTACTTGTCCTTGCTGATATAAACAGCTTCACTTCATTGGCACTTTTTGCATTTCTAAGAGCGACAAATTCTTCAAGCTCAACAACAATCTTTCATACCAAATTGCTGACGGCATCTTTCCCTTTTTATATTGTTTAGCGAGCAATACCATTCTGGAAACAGTGCCAGTTTTTCAATAAATGAAGTTTTTTTACAACACCCTGCACCCCCGTAAGAACCATCAGTTCATCAAACTTACATCCGGGATTAAACGCTCTTTTTACCATGCCGACCAAGATATGTTTCATAATCCAGGAATTTAATTTTTGTATCCTCTGCTCCAAGATATTTCGGTAGCAGTTTTGAAATATATTCTTGCCCGTCGTAGTGTAACGATTCCATATACATCACCGGCAAATTGATTGTCCTCTTGTGAGCAACAAAGAGAACTGCATCTTCCATACGATTTTTAGAGTACTTAATTCCGAATCCTCTTTCAATTTCAACTCCAATGATATTTGTCATATGATCATTCCATTTTCGAATTTCTAAATCTGTGCTTTTTTTCGCCTTTTTAACTTTCCGTAAAAACGAAACGAATGGTTCGGCTGCAAGTGTCAAAGAAAAATATATTCTGATAAAATATCTTGTTCTTTACAAAAAAACATGGATTAACTAACACAGTTATGAGATTGGTTGCTGTACTTTTGACTTGTCCTTTATCTGTGATTTCAAGCTCCCGTTCTACATAATCGCTAAGCTCCAAATCATCAAATTTAAGCCAATTATTAAAGCGAATACCCTCCTTTACTTCTGTGATAGTTGTAATCCCAATATCTCTTATTTCCTCCCTGTATCGCTTTTGAAATACTGTTTTCCAAGTATTTCAGATATCCTTTTTCCGTTCTTCTTTTTTACTTCGATCGCCTATGCGATTAAGTGCAGATTTCAAAAAAATAATTCTTTCATCATTTCTGCATTTCCATGAGTAAAACTGTTTTAAAAAAGAAGCAATGAAAAGTTATCTTTACTGGCATCTCCGCTGGTGTATGAACCTTCAAACAATGCTCTTACCCTTGCGTTATACCTGCACATCGTTTCTATAGCCGTATTACTGTCAGGAACACATTCAGATGCTTCCTGATACTTTCTAATAATTTCTCTAACACTTCTTTTTGGGGAAAATAGCTTGCAGTATTTATCCAACTCCTTTTGTTTCAAAAAGAACTTTTTCTGCAACAAAAATCATTAAGTTTATAGACATTACCGGTCATAGCAATACATCTGTTTTTCTTGATACATCTCCACTTTTTCAAGTTGGTTATTAAAGTTCTTTTCTATTTCTCCCTTTGCAAAAATGTGTATTCCCATTCCCGAATGTGAAATTTCTACATAAGTACCATTGAAGTCTTTTTATAAACATATCCTGCTTTTTATTATCTACACTGTCCAAGTCGATACACACAAACGGATCATCACTGCTTAACACAAAAAGACAATCCGTCACAGCCACTACTCTCTATATTATTTAACTGCTGTTTCAAAAATCTGCCCATTGTTCTTTATTATTCCAGTCATCAGATTTTTAATGTAATCGGACTCACAGGGAAGTTTCAGTATTTTTTTCCTTACCTTTCAAACCCTGTTTTCTGATTTTCTTAAACCATAGCCACTGTTTGTATTCTCTTAATTCAATCGGAATATGTTGTATGTAATTTTTCTTGTTAATCATCGTAACCTCCAATCTTTATATTGCAGATGGAAGTACAACCTGATAAAAATAATCTTGTCAGGGATGAAATACCAAGTTGTACTTTCATCTTGCCTTTAGTCATTTGGCTAAAGGCTTTTTTTCTTGTATTGCCGCCTCTATTATTTCAGTAATCATTTTTCAATTCATGCCCATAACTCGCATACAATTCTCCATATTGCTCCACTCGTTTCAGTTCCGATAGAATTTCCTGTAACTCATTTTTTTACAACTGTATATGACATTTCTTGTAGCAAATATCTTTACTGGAGCATTAAAGGATTGCATTGGTCATATAATCCTGTCTGCTAAGTCCGGACATAGCAATCTTTTTGAAAAATTAGCTCTCTATCTTTTTGATTTGTTCTGAATTCTATGGTTACATCCTTTTTTTCCTGTGATTAGCAAATCTCTTACCTTTGTATCGTTCCTTTTGTTTTCTTTCCTCTTCCAAAGATAATATACAAGTTCATCTCGTCTTTCAGCCTCAAGCTCATCATTCGTGATTTCATTTTTGTAGCAATGTTTTTAATTAATCTTGCTTCTGCTTCTATTAATTCAATTATCATCTTTATTTCTCCTTTTTAAATACTTTTTGCCAAGTTCATATAGATCATCCCATACAATGTCTACTTTTGCTTCAAGTTCTTTATCACCTTCAATTTCATCTTGCTACCTCCTATATTCCGTATATTTCAAAAATCTATCTCTTGGTATCCTTGCATTTTTAATAATATTAACTAATAACCCTCTTCTTTTTAACTCCAGATTTGCCTCATTGATATATTTAGTTGCTGATGTATTACAGTAATCCATTATTTCAGCTACATGACTTGGAGTTAATACTATAGGGTAATCTTCTTTTGTCTTAGTGCTTATCCTATCATCCATATTCTATCTCCTCCTTTTCCTTTCCAACCTCCTTATGCTATACTTAACTTATGAAAGGAGGTGATATAATGAAAATTAACATTAGCTCAAATTCAACTATTGGAGATTTTTAATTAATATGATTAGATACAATCGAAGTGAAATTCAATACAAAATAGTAGCTAATATAAATAATCAATTAATCTCATTGAAGTGCTTTAATGAATACACTGATATTACACCAGTAGTTTATTTGGATGATATTGCTCTAAATAAAAACTATTTACCTGCAGAGAGCAAATTATGGCAATATGCCATTGAGTTTTAGGGAGTGTAAATAGTTTTGTGTATAGCCTTTCCTTCTTATGGTAAAAACTACACTTAATTTATTAATTTTTGTTAGGTGATTTAGCTAAATCTTTTGAAGTTCATATTACTGCTTCCTACCCTTATTTTTGCACATATTAACCAATCTGTCAATTAGTTTGTTTCAATTTTTCGGGTATTTTAGAATCAAATGTTTGTATTTTTCTAATTCTATCCCCCTTAAGGGGGATAGAATTTTGCGCTTTGCCCCTGTACTATATCCTCCCTTCAAAATATATGCTTAATTGAGCTATTACCATATCCCAGTTTCTTATCCTTCCTTCCATTTACTTGATGCATCTACCATTGATAGATACAGACTTTTTCATTAGTGAGTAATCATTTGGATATATTGTCTTACTTTTTGTTACTTTCCTTAGTTGTCTATTGAAGTTTTTCCATCGCATTTGTTGTATATATCAATCTCCTCATCTCTTGTGGATATTTGAAGTATGTTGATAGTTCTGCCCAGTTGTTCTTCCAACTTGATACGCACATTGGATATTTCTTTCCCCATTTGTCTTCAAATTCGTCTAACTTTAATGTTGCCACTTCTTCTGTCGGTGCTTTGTATACCTCCTTTAGATCTTTCATCAGTTCTTTGATATCTTTGTATGTTACATATTTTGTTGTGTTTCTTATCTGGTGGATTATGCATTTTTGTATCTGTGCTTTTTGGATATACTGCACTTATTGCTTGACTAAATCCTGCTAGATTGTCTGTTGATATTATTAGTATATCTTCTATTCCTCTATCTCTTAGCTGATTTAGTACCATTAGCCAATATTTACTGCTTTCATTTTCTCCTATCCACATTCCCAGTATTTCTTTATTTCCTTGCATATTGTAGCCTAATGCTATATATACTGCTTTTTACTATTTGTCCACTTTCTCTTACATTGTAGTGTATTGCATCTAAAAATACTATAGGATATACTCTTTCTAGGGGTCTGTTTTGCCATTCTTCTATTGTTGGTATTATCTTGTTTGTTATATTGCTTATCATCGTTTGTGATAAACCAAATCCATATATCTCTTTTTATGTGTCCTGATATATCTCTTGTTGTCATTCCTTTTGCATACATTGATATTATTTGTTGCTCTATATTTGAAATGTCTTTTTCATATATATTACATATGGTTCAAATGTGCCTTGTCTATCTCTTGGTATTTTTTTAGCTCAATTTCTCCTGCTGATGATTTAACTTTTTTTAGTACTATATCCGTTTCTTGTGTTTAGGCTTAGTGGTGTATCTCCATATTCATAATCTAGATGTTCATCTAATTCGCTTTTTTTAGCATTGTTTTCCAGTGTATCTCCTAGAAGGTCTTTTATTGCATCTTGGATATCTTTTACTGTATTTGGTTTATATTCTTCTATTAACATTCTTGCTATTTTTTTGTTCTATTTGTTTCTTGTCTTTTCCTTGGCATTTTAAAACCCTCCTTCTTAAGTTTATTTTACCCTTAGAAGGAGGGTTTTCCCATCCTAAAAATTTTTTTCACAGTCTCTGAGTTTTTACAATACTATACCTTACAACCATATAAAAACTCTCTCGTCTATACACATGCCCCGAGATGCTCTTACAATACTTGTTTACTATAATCACTAAATATGATGACTTAGAAACAGTTCACAACTTCATATATGACATTGACTTTTATATTACAAGACAAACATTTTTGACTTTTTACTACCTTGACACTTCATCTAAATACGAAGTAGTGTCACTTATACAAGTTTGATAAAATTACTCTCATATTTAAGTTTTTTTATAACTTAGCTCAAGGACTGCATATGCTTCCTCATATGTCAGTTCTTTTTGTTTTAAATAAAGTTACTATCTCATCAGCTGTTGATACACACTCATCACTAAATAGCTCCCTTGCTATCTCTCTTTCTCTCTTGTAGTGCTCTAAAAATATATCTTTGTTCATATTCTATCCCCCTTTTCCTGTATTTTCGTTTTTTTCATTATTCATTATTATTAAACTTATAATCACTTTCTTTATATAAAGTTTTATTAAAATTAACTTTTTAGTTAAAAATTATTTTAATTCATTTAGTGGTATATTAAGTAAATCTGAAATAATCTTTTGCTTTATCTAAACCCAAACTAACATTTCCGTTTTCTAACATATTATATCCACTCTTACTACTATATCCTAATTTCTTAGCCATTTCCTCTTGAGTGTATCCCATTTTTTTCCCTTTTTTTCTTTCAACTCTTTTCTCTTCTTTTTTTCTGCTTAGTTTTCAATACTCTTCACCCCCTGATACATTGCCCGTATAGCCGATAGCACAGCTTTTTACCTATTTATTATCTTTATAAAAATAATCAAGATACACAAACACACACTCACAGATAAGATTAATAATCATACAGATAAAAAAATAACATCTTTTTAAGTATTATATATGCACCTGCATTGACAACAAATATTACTGCTCCCTTAATAGAATTTTTCATAACTTTACTTTTTTTATAAAAATGTGGTAAGATATCTGTAAGTAAGGGATATACCCCTTAGCTTACTTTTTGAATACTGAAAAAGATTGTTGCTATTGCTACTATCAGACTTGCTATGGTGTTGATGATTGTACATATAGTTTCAATCTTTTCTTTTTATAATCTTTTTCTTCTTACCCATTTACTCCTCCTTTCTTGAGTATATTATAATTCAATTTTATTGAACTGTCAAGATAAAAAAATTCAAATTTATAAAAACTTTTTATTTATTGTTTAAAATTCTTGAATTTTATAGTATATTATTGAATATAAAGTTTATTTTATTTTTGAACTACATAATTTTTAAAGAAGAGGGTGATATTATATGACAACCGGAGAAAAAAATAAGGCAACTAAGAAAAGATAATAAGATTACACAGACAGAATTAGGTAAAATTCTTAATGTTGAAAAAGCACGATATCAATGTATGAAAATAATAATACTCAACCGCCATCTCAGACATTAGCGTTAATAGCCAAAATATTTCAATGTATCTACAGATTACCTCTTAGGTAATGAAACTCCTGCTAAATTCAAACCACAATTAACAGACAAAGACAAAAAGACATAGCAAAGCAGGTGGAAGATATGCTTGATGGTCTTGACGCTGACAATCCAATATCATTTCAATTAGACGGTAATGAAATAGATGATGATACAAGAGAACTATTAAGACAATCACTTCAAAATGCACTTGAATTTGCAAGATTAAAAAGCAAAAAGAAAAAATTTACACCGAAAAATACAGAAAGTAAAAGTTGACATATTTAACATAATGTTATATAATGGTTGAACGAGATTAGCGGTAGTATCTCTACGGGGACTATCAGCGGAGACAGCGTCACTATTATATAATAGCGAGGTCGTTTTTTATTGGAGAAAAAATATGGAAAAAAACAATTCAACAATTTAGATGAGCAAATTTTAAAATTCAAATCTAGAAACTTAAAAATAGAAAAATGAAGAAAAAGCAAAGATTATTTACTCTATAATAATTATTATAATGTCTCAAATTATTTCGGAAAATTTTTTTATGATTGAAACAGGCAAATATGAAGATGGTACAACTTTTAATAATTTAATGTCCTTACATCATTTTGATAAAGAAATAAAGTCAATATTTTTCAAGTATATTATAGAATCTGAAAAACATGTAAAAATCGATAATATCATATAGATATAGTAAATATTATAAAGATATAGCATACCCATACTTAGAAATAGCAAATTATAATAAAGGCTGCGATATATTAGCATTAGCAAACTTCATATCAAGTCTATCAAATATAATAAAATCACAAAAAACGGTAAAAATTCAATATCACACTATATACAAAAAAATATAACCATGTACCATTATGGATTTTGACAAATTATATGACCTATGGTCAAATATCCAAATTTTATTCTTATATTCCAGCAACACTCAAAAAAATCAAATAGCAAAAGGATATGAATGAATTTTTTTAAAAATAAATAACCAATTAAATGAAGCAATATTGACACAAGAACAGTTAGAATCATATTTATTCAATATAGTAGAATTCAGAAATGTAATTGCTCATAATAATAAAAATATTGGATTTTAAAATGTAAGAAAAAAATACACTATACAATAACTATATCTACAAAAAAACACAATTTAGATAAAAAAATAGCCAAAGGAAAGAGCGTATTCAATGTATTTATTACACTATCTTGTTTTTAGAAGAACAAGAATTTATACAATTAAACAATTCATTATCAAAAAGAATTAATAAACTAAAAACAAGTCAGTGAAAAGCATTTTTAAAAAAATAATATCATCAATAGGATTCCCAGAAGAATTAGAAAAAGATAAAACAAAAATAACGCAAAAACACACCAAAAAAACAATTAAGAGGCTAACATATGGAAGATATTAAATATTTAGTTGAAAAAAATTAATAAAAAAATATCAGACAACTAACGCTACATCAGCTTTGTCAAGCATTAGGTATACACCTACTACAAGCAGATATACAACCAATCAAAGGCTATTACACTAAATCTAATAGAATAAAGATGATAACTACTGCATACGGTCTGAGTGATAAAGAAAAATATAGTTATCGCTCACGAATTAGGGACATAGCATACTACACAACGATATAAGCACCACATTTTATCACAACTTTACAAGGCTCAATGTCGCAAGGATAGAAAAACGAAGCAAATATCTTTTGCACAATGTACTTAACACTCAAAAATCACGAATACGAGCTTGAATACATAAATAATATGCAAGAAATTAGCGGTATTACAGGCTTAGATATTGATTTATTATATAGATTTTATAAATAAGGGGAATAGTTATAATGGATATTTCTAACATTCAAAATGTTGGTAAAAATATGAAGAAAATAAAAAAAGTCATATTTAATAAAAATAGAAGGGATATTTATAAAAAATTTTAGAACTATAAAAGAAAAAGAGCTTTATTTAGGAAACTCTATAACATTGATATCTGGCAAGAACGGAACCATGAAATCTACACTTTTTAGGATTAATTGCACATCCATTTAGTTCACCCAATGATGCAAAAGATATCTTTGGAAAACCTTTAAAAAAACTGCAATGTCAGAAGTTTTTCGTTTGAGTCTTCAAAAAGATAATGAAGATTATAAATATGAGATTATTTTTCTTGACAAAGATAATGAGCGTTTTAGAGAAACAATTAGAGTTTATCCAAGAAAATAAAAATGAAAATAGGCATAGAATAACAGTTGGTGGAAATTCTAAAGGTAAAGGAAATTTTTCTTTAAATACAAGTTATTTAAACTTAAAAGACTCTATCCTATCATTGAAACTAATTCTAATCCAGAAAAATATAGAAATTACAGATGAATTAGAAACTTTTTATAAATAATTTTTATAAGATAATTATCCAAAAAGACAGTTTTAAAAAATAGAAGCTATAAATGATAAAAATATAAAATCTACTTTTGGACCAGTAGACAGTTATTATGATTTTAATACAATATCATCAGGAGAAGATAATGTTGGGCATTTGGCTTATAAATTTTATTCTATGGAAAAAGAATAAAAACAAGTAAAAATAATTTGAATGGAATTATTTGCATAGATGAAATTGAAGCTGGACTTCATCCTGTAGCACAAAAAGAAACTTATAAATTTTTCTGATAAAAGTGGAGTAAGTCGAACAATATTCAAGTTGTAGCAACAACTCATTCATTATTTATGATTCAATATTTTATGGAGATGCAGAATAAATATAATAATGATGATTTGGTTTTTAAATATAATTAGTACACAATATGTAGACGAGGGAGATTATAATTTAATAAAAATCCAGATTATGATTTTGCATATAAAAGAATTAACTTTATCAGATAATTTAAACAAAGGAACCTTTATTTAAGCCTTCTATAATATTTGAAGATAAAATAGCTATAAATTTTTTTAAGCGTATAGTGAAAAACACAGATATATTAAAAAAATATAGATTTAATTACTGGATTAACAAATGATAAAAAATAATAGCGGAATGAGTTATGTTAGTATATTTAAACTTATTGACAATGGCAAAAATTTTTCAGATAGTATATTCATATTAGATCCAGATGTAGATATAAAAATATGAAAATACTAAAAATGTTATAAAATTACCTTCATGCGGAAATGAGAATCTCTGTATAGAAAAAGCTATTGTAAAAGTTTATATATGATTTAAAAGGTTCAGATAAATTTTTAAAACATTTTAAAAAAAGATGCATTTATAGCTGAATTTAGTGATAATAATATATTAAATTTTAATTATGACTCTTTAAAAAGAAGCAGAAGTAAAAGCCATTTAAAAATGGAGCTAAATCAGATAATAAATTTAATCAATATATTACTAAGTATATTGATTATAACAAGATTGTAATGATATTTTTAAATTTTAAAAATCAGTAGAAGATTCTTTAAATTCTATTTATATGAGTAAATCATTGCCTTTTAATAAAACTCTAATTTAACTCTGGTAAATTTTTTTAATATATGATATACTATGCGCCAAGGGGCGTTATTTATGAAAAACATTATCACCTTTAAGGTATCCAGGCGGAAAAAACAAAATTATATGAATATACAAAAAATTAATAGAAGAAAAACAATCTTGTAGGATGTACCTATTGTGAGCCTTTTTGCAGGTGGATGTGGGTTGCCATACAGTTATTACATGATGGTATAGTACAAAAACTAATATTAAATGATATAGATAAATATATATATACTCTTTGGATAACAATATTAAATAATTCAAATGAGTTAATATAGAAAATACGCCTGTAAATATAGAACAGTGGTATATACAAAAAGAAATACAAAAATCCTGATGATTATGATTTGATAGATATTGCATTTTTCAACATTATTTTTTTAAATAGAACAAATCGTTCTGGCATTTTAAGTGCTGGGCTAATAGGTGGATACTCACAAACAGGAAAACTATAAAATAGATTGTAGGTTTAACAAATCATCTATTATTAAAAAATTGATTTAATCTCTTCTTATAAAAAGAAAAATAATATTTAAAAAAATAATGATGCTTTAAAGTTTATATCATATTTAGAAAAAAATAAGTATCCATGATAAGAAGTTTGTATTTTTAGATCCCCCGTATTTCAATAAAAGGCTCAGAATTATATTTAAATTTTTATAAAACTGAAGACCATAGAGCATTGTGTGAATGTATTAAGAAGACAGATTTAAACTGGATTACCACATATGATAATGTTAAAGAAATAAAAAGATATGTATGATAACATAGATTATATGGATTATGATATCAGATATGAATTACAGCAGATGGGACAAGAAGTTATGTTTTTTTCTTCAAATATAAAGAAGATGAAAATTGCATAAATTTAGAATAATCATAACCACCAGTTAAACTGGTGGTTTGCACTAACCCTATAAGGGCATATTACTTACAACCTCTCAAGAGGTACTGAATAAGTCCACCAATTGTATAATATTTTTCAGGCTGCTGCTAAAGCAGCCTTTTATTATGCCTTCTTATTCTTGCTACCCGTAAACGGGTCTATATACTCTTTTTATTGTTAGTTGGTCATTCATTATATCTTCTTGTAGCTGATTTTTTTATATTTTTTTCTATCGCTTTCTTATTCCTTCCTACTGTATCTACATAATATCCTCTACACCAGAAATGTCTATTTCATATTTATACTTTAAATTTGCATGCCTATCAAATATCATTAAGCTACTTTTTCCTTTTAAATACCCCTATAAATTGTGATACACTTATACTTGGAGGTATACTAACTAACATATGAATGTGGTCTGGACATGCTTGAGCTTCTATTATTTCTACTCCTTTTTGTTCACATAACTTTCTTAATATTTTTTTCCTATATCACTTTTTATCTTTGCATATATTTCTTTCCTTCTAAATTTAGGTGCAAATACAATATGATACTGGCATCTCCACTTAGAATGTGATAAACTATTTATGTCTTTCATTAGACTTTCCTCCTTTTGCTTTTTATTATAGGTTGGCGGACCTATATTTATTATAGCAAAAGGAGGTTACTATCTAAAGAATTTCATTCCCCCAGTTGAACTGAGGTTTATTTTCGCTAAAGCTACAATAAAAAAACCGGTGATTAATTATGACCAGACATAGAAATAAAGACGAGGGAAGTATTTACTATAAATAAGATAAAACTATAGTTGAACAAATAGAAATTTTAAAAAGGAGGTGAGATCAAATGACTATAAAAAGATAAGAACGGTAAGTATTATTTCAAAATTAGTTTTTGGATTTGATGCCATAACAGGTAAGAGACAGCAGACAACAAGACTAGGATTTAAGACAAAAAAAGAGGCTGAGATTGAGTATACAAGGCTCAAAAATAACTACCATAAAGGGTATTAATTTATAATGAAAGTACCGTATTCAAAGATTTTTACGATACTTTTTATCTTGAGTATAAGTCTCAGGTAAAAGAAACTACTTTCATAAATCGTAAGACTATTGCTGATAGACATATATTATCATACTTTAAAAAATGCTGAGTTAAAGAAAAATTACAGCTCTTACTATTAATAATTGGCAAGAAACATTAATAAAAACAGGATATTCAAAACGCTACATAAAGAGTATCCACATATTTTTACATCAGATTTTTGAAAGAGCTGTAAGGCTCAATATTATTAATAGTAATCCTGCTGAGATTGCAGGTAATGTCAAAGCTGAAAAACAAAAAGGTTGAATTTTGGACATTAGATGAATTCAACAAATTTCAAGCAGCAAATCCAAGAGAGGATTTAAGACAGCAAATGATGTATTATGCAATACACTTTTTGTTTTTACCGGCCCTAAGAATTGGAGAATTTTTCCGCCTTACAAATTAAAGACTTTGATGGAAATCTTATTGATGTCAATAAAAAAACTTGATCTACAAGACCAAAGATGATTATTATTTTTCTACTCTAAAACAAAAATCATCTTACCGTATCATAGACTTAGATGATGTAACAATTAAATTACTAAACGAATTGTTGAAATTGCAGTCATTATTTTTAGATAAAGACAATATTGAATTTTTATTTACTGATAACTACTACCCCTTAGTCAAATCATACTTTTCAAAATTTATAGAAAAATATGCAAAAAGCGGGAGTCCCTCGAATTAAAGTACATGCATTAAGGCACTCACACGCTTCTTATCTGATTAGTTTAGGTATTGATATTGACTGTTTCAAGGCGTTTAGGGTCATGCATCCACTGTAGAAACATTAAAGACTTATGGACATCTATACCCAAACGCTAATGAAAAAATTAATCTCTGCAAACTAAATAATAATGTGGTCAAAGTGTGGTCAGAGTAAAATTTAATACCCTTAAATCGTTGTAATTAGCTATATTTTTCGATATGGCAACTACTCCCATTCTATAGTCCCAGGAGGTTTGCTTGTTATATCATACACTATTCTGTTTATGTGGTTTACTTCATTGACTATTCTTGTGGATACCTTGTCGAGGGACTTCGTACGGTATTCTTGCCCAGTCTGCTGTCATAAAGTCTGTTGTTCTTACTCCTCTTAGGGCGAGGGTGTAGTCGTATGTTCTGAAATCGCCCATTACTCCTACTGTCCTTGTGTTTGTAAGCACTGCGAAATATTGGCTTATCTCTTTGTCAAGTCCTGCCTTTGCTATCTCTTCTCTAAATATAAAGTCTGCTTCTCTTAAGATATCGAGTTTTTCCTTTGTTATCTCTCCCATTACTCTTATGGCAAGTCCAGGTCCAGGGAATGGTTGACGATGTACAAGGTATCCTGGTAGTCCAAGTTCAAGTCCCAGTCTTCTTACCTCATCTTTGAACAAATCTCTAAGTGGTTCTATTATTTCCTTGAAGTCTACATAATCAGGCAGCCCTCCAACATTGTGATGGCTCTTTATCACAGCTGCATCGCCTTTTTCCGCTTTCTACGACATCTGCATATATAGTGCCTTGTGCTAAAAAGTCTACCTTGCCTATTTTCTTAGCCTCTTCTTCGAATACTCTGATAAACTCTTCGCCTATTATCTTTCTTTTTTGCTCAGGTTCTGACACCCCTGCTAATTTTCCTAAGAATCTGTCTTGTGCATTTACTCTTATAAAGTTCATTCCAGAGTTTTTAAATGCTTCTTCTACTTCGTCACCTTCATTTTTTCTCATTAGTCCATGGTCTACAAATATACAAGTAAGATTTGAGCCTATTGCCTTTGATATTACTGCAGCTACAACTGACGAGTCTACTCCACCTGACAATGCGAGCAGTACCTTTTTGTCACCCACTCTTTGTCTTACTTCATCTACAGCTACTCCTGCGTAGTTTTTCATTGACCAGTCTTTTTGAAAAAAATTACATATATTTAAAAAGTTTTCCAATATTGTCTCGCTAAAATTGTGTATGTTCGACTTCTGCATGGAACTGAACTCCAGTAAAGTTCCTATTTACATCTTGCATTGCTGCTACAGGGCAATTATCTGTAGTTGCTGTTACTTCAAAACCTTCAGGCAACTTTTTCTACATAGTCTATATGGCTCATCCATGTATCTTGAGTACTGTCTGTATTTTCAAATAATCTTCCAGCTTTTTACAATAGTTGTTTTTGTCTTTCCAAATTCTTTATTTTGTGCTGTTGATACATTGCCTCGAGCATCTGTGTCATCATCTGCATTCCATAGCAGATACCAAGTATAGGCACTCCAAGGTTAAATATTTCTTTGTCTACAAAAGGTGAGCCTTCTTCGTATACAGAGTTTGGTCCTCCTGTAAAATATTATGCCCTTTGGATTGAGACTTTTTATCCTGTCTATACTTGCACTGTAAAGGCAGTATCTCGCAGTATACATTCTTGTCCCTTACTCTTCTTGCTATCAATTGGTTGTATTGTCCACCAAAATCAAGTATCAAAGCCAATTCTTTTTCCATAATACGCTCCTTTTTATAATATTAATAGAAAAATTCTTCTAATTTTTAAATCTAAATCAGTTTAAATTTCATTTTTCTAAATAATATACTTTCCATTTGATTCATGGATATCATTATTAATTTAATCAATAACTTGCTATTTGTATAATCTATAATTGTATTAGAATTTAATATCAACTAATACTTAGAAAAATATATCCTATCTCAAAACAATGATTGGCAAATTACCAATCATTGTCAACAATTCTACATTAATATTGAATTTTACTTTTTCCATCTTTTATCAAACCTACAACCACAGGCTCTTCTTCATCGAAAAATTTAAGTGCTATCAGGTCTGCAGTATAGCCTTGTTTTATCTCACCTTTCTTGAAAAGTCCAAGTGCATCTGCAGGATTTCTCGATAGGAATTTTGATATTTCGCTTAGAGTCCTGTATTTTTCTCATTTTTCTCCTATGAATACCAGTAAATCATTAGGTTTCCTGTCTGATGATATTATAGTGTTTTCATCTACAAGTGAACAGTCATTGCAACTTAATATTCTAGATACATTTATCAATTTGAAAAACACATCTTTTTGAATATCTGCATTGTTATTTTCTTTTGTGATTTTTATTATGTCGGTTGTATCCTTAAACTCGTTATATATCTTACTTGCAGAGCTGAACTCAGGTGTGCATACCCTCACTCCCTTTGAAATGGGCGTATTTTATAAGATAAGCAAGTTCGTCTATATTTGACTCTTCTCTAAGCTGTTTTATCCTGTCTATTACCTTATCTACCCATATCTTCAGTCAAATTCAGATTTTGTCTGCATAAACTCTGCATATACTGATCTTTGTAGTGTCTATTGTCCTTGTCATATGACTTTATCTCGTATGATACAAAGTCAAGGAGTTTTTCATCCAATAAAAACTTTACATCATCCATTGTTCTTATTGACTTTATCTGGAATTTGAGGTGAGTTTTTGTTGTCTATTATTGATGCGGGGTGAGAATCATATTTTTGATATTATTTATCAGGGCTATAGTCTTTATTTTATCTTCTTCTATATTTTTATCTTTTTCTGTAAGGTACAAACTATGGTATACAGTGGTTACTCCTGATGATGCATAGGCGTATTCTATTTCTCTTAGTTTGTTTATCTGAGTTCCTACAGAAGGTGAAAAGAGCTTCCTTTTTCTCAATATTGCTGCTACTTATATTTATTATTCGGGCATTATATAACAGCCTGAATAATCTAAGACATATTTTCTTTCTTCATCTGTTATTTCTTTTCTATAGATGATATGACATCTTTATCGATTTTTATATATCCCTCTTGGATATCGTCTTGCAACACTATCTTGTCTGAATAAATTATCACCATATTGTCACCTTTAATTATAGTTTTATAAAATCTTCCCAATCATACTGTCTTCCCAGTATTAAAAGCTTTGTATCTTCCTTAGTCTTTATTTGAATATCATATCTTTCCTTGAAATATAACGCATTTTTCTTTTTTATTGCCTATTATCTGTGATATCATATTTTTAGGGCAATGTATAATTAGAGTTTTTTCTTTGAATTTATCAGCTATTATCAGCTTTTCAATATTTTCTCTAAATATCTCTCCAACTACCATTTCGCCAAATGCACTATGGAAAGGCCCTGCGACCATATCTTTGCCAAAGGAGATATTTTCAGTCGCCTGAAGCCCTATACGAATCACTTTTATATTAGCATTTTTCAAAACTCTTGTACATATCTTTGGCATAGATTACTGCATCTTCAAAGACTTATTGGTTGGTATTTTTCTCAATATATAGTCTTTTCAAGTGCTGTGTCTTTTATCACCAACACAGGATATATCCTTGCTATGTCAGGCCTTATATCCACTACCTTTTGGATTGTCTGATACAGTTTTTCTTTTGTATCTCCAAGCAATCCAATCATCAACTGTAGTCCCAGATTGATATTAGTCTTTCTTATAAGATTACAGGCATCATACACGCTCTTGCTGTCATGTCCTCTATTATTCAGATACAGCACCTCATCGTCCATAGATTGTACGCCCAGCTCCACTGTATGTACCCTTGTGTCTTAGCAGTCTCATCTATTACTTCATCATCTATGGCATCAGGTCTTGTAGAAAGTTTAATCTGCACATCCTTGCCTATTTTGCACAGCTATTTCATTTGCAAGGCTAAGACATTTTTCCTGTACATCTTTTTCGATAGCTGTAAAACTCCCCCAAAAAAGCAATCTCCACAGTGTCATCTTCTTTCATTGTTGATATACTATTTAGTATGCCTTCTTTCATAGCCTTGTAGTCAAGTACCGTCTTTTGTCCTGATATCTTGACCTGATTACAAAATATGCAGTCATTTGGACATCCCATATGCGGTATATATACCGATGCGGTTTTTCAATATAATCTTCCTTTAAAATATCAGTGAAAATCTTTGATATCATGACATTGCACTATGTTATAACTCCATTTTACAAATAGTTCTTTTGCAAATTGTCTTAGCTTATAATTTGAAAATTTATCTAAATTTTAATCTCTCTTACAAATTAAAAATCCACTGTCAAAGCTCTTTAACCGCATACTTTTAATTCATAAGTATAACTATAAGTATTTGATAATTACGCCATAAAATCTACCAAAACTTCACTTAGGCTTTTTCTTGTCATATCTTTTCTGAATTTTGCAATGCATCCTTTGCAGCCAGTTGTTCAGCCTCTTTCTTGCTATGTCCCTTACCTGTCCCAATCAGCTTGTTATCGCAGTATACTCCTATCGTAAATATCCTCTCATGGTCAGGTCCTTTCATTGATATCAGCTCATATTTGAGTATTCTTCCACGCACTTTTTGATTTCCTCTTGCAACTTACTCTTGTAATCATCACTTTTCTTATTATCAAGTGCATTTTTATAGTATCTCCAAGCCAATCAAGTACATATTTTTGATACATTGTCAAAGTCCGAATCCAGATATATAGCAGCAATCATTGCTTCTACTGCATCTGCCAGTATTGACGCTCTCTTTGCACCACCGGATATTTTTTCGCCCTTGCCCAGCTTGATGTACTGACCAATATTTAGTTTTTCAGCTATGTGCATCAGAGATTTCTCGCAGACTATTGTAGAGCGTATCTTGGTAAGGTCGCCTTCTTTAAGAGAACTCTTATATGCAAAAATATAATTGCTCACTATCAGACCAAAGCACAGAATCTCCAAGAAACTCCAGTCTCTCATTGTCCTTTGACATCTTATGCTCATTGACATACGAGCTATGCGTCAGTGCTATTTGCAGATAGTTCTTATTTTTAAACTTATATCCGATAATATCTTCAAACTGCTCCAAAATCAGTCTGTCTTTTTCCTTCATCTCATCCTCCTCCTTTGTCTAAAAATTTATATGAAAAAAATCATCTTCAATTATAACATATTTTTGCAAAAATATTACACTAAAAATACAGCTTATAAAAATAATATAAAAATATGCCTCATCTTGAAAATTTCAGTATGATAACTTATTTCTTCAGTAGTTTTTGCTATCGAGCATTATTGTAACAGGTCCTAAGTTTTGGATATCTAACTTCATATCAGCGCCAAATACTCCTGTTTTAACTATAATATCATTTTCTCTAAGTTTTTCACCGAATTTTTCGTACATCTCATTGGCATAATCAGGTTTACCTGCCTTTGTAAATCCAGGTCTGTTGCCATGAGTACAATCAGCATATAAGGTAAACTGAGATACAAGCAGTATCTCTCCGCCTACAGCTTTAATATCCACATTCATCTTGCCGTTTTCATCTTCAAATACACGCAATTTCACTATCTTATCTACCAACTTGTTCATATCTTCGTCAGTATCTTCATCCACACACCAAGCAAAATGACAAATCCCTTTTTCAATTTCGTCTTTAAACTCGTACTGACCGTCTTTTTGATTGATACCGCCGACTTTCCTGCTCTTTTGTAGTAAAGCTCTCATAATTTCTCCTTTTTTAATACTTATATTTCAAATAATTATTTAATATTAATGTGGCTTAAAATTATATTTATCAATAGTTTTGCAAAAATTTACACATACTCTTAATATAGAAATATTTCAAGACTTTTATTATAGCATTTGATTTATGGATAGTATATAAACTTACTTTTTCAAACTATCATCAAAGTCTTGATATTTGTACATCACTTTGTTGGAATTTGACATTATACTAATCACCATTTATAATTCGAAGATTGTTGTTTTAGCAAATTATTCGTCTTGCAGATTGTCAATAATTAAAATTACAAGGCTTTTTGATAGGTTTTTAGTATTAGATTATAATTCATACTTTTATCCATATAGAAAAATGCAAGGCATAACCTTGCATTTTTATTATTAATCTTATAATCAATGTGCTTAATTCTCACTTTAATAAACAAAAGATATTTTTATTTTATCTATATCAATTCAATTTTATATTAAGCCAGTAGTGATTTTGCAATATTTGCCATATTTTCAAAATCATCAGGTCTTGGATTCCAGCTACATCTTTCTTCTGTATCTATTACTTCAAATCCTGCCTTTGTCAGCTCTTCTCTAAGTATCTTGTTTCCCTCTCCTGACCAGCCATAGCAGCCAAATACAGCCGCCTTTTTGCCTTTGAGTGACAGCTCTTGTAAGAAGTGCAGCCATCCGCTGACAGATGATAATATACTCTTACTTACTGTAGGGTGAGCCTACAGCTATTGCCTTTGATTTGAATACCTGTGTCATTATATCGTTTTTGTTACATTTTGATATGTTAAAAGTTTTTACAACAGTAGTAGGACTTTGCTTTTTAATCTCTTCAGCAAGAGCATGGGCAAGTTTCATAGTGCCTTCCCACATAGTATCATAAGCTATAGTTATCAAATCTTCCTTGTAGTTGTCGCACCTAAAAGCGTATTTTTCCACTATTTGAAGAGGATTTTCTCTCCATATTGCTCCATGGCTTGGTGCGATTATATCTATAGGCAGGTTCAACTTTCCTATTTCTTCAAGTTTTTTCTTTACAAGAGGAGAAAAAGGTGCAAGTATGTTGGCATAGTATTTTTGTGCCTCTTCCATAAGTAGGCATTGGTCAGCCTTGTCGTTAAAAAGCTCTGCTACAGCAAAGTGTTGTCCGAAGGCATCCATTGAAAATAAGATATTGTCCCCAGTCATATATGTCGCCATACTGTCAGGCCAGTGCAACATCTTCATCTCAACAAATACCAATGACTTCGTATCTGAAATAGGGAGTGTATCTCCTGTCTTTACCACATTGAAATTCCAGTTAGGATTGTGATATTGTCCTACCAGTGATTTTTACGGCATTTGCAGTACAGTATATAGGAGTGTCAGGTATTTTTCATCAGCTCTACAAGGCAACCTGAATGGTCGACTTCACCGTGATTTATTACTATGTAATCTATTTCTTTGAGATCTATTTCCTTTTCAAGATTTTCGATAAACTCGTTGCTATGTGGTCTCCATACTGTCAACAAGCACCTTCTTATCTTCCAATATCAAATACGCGTTTTGGCTTGAGCCGTGATTGATAGAATAGTCCGAACCATGAAACTCTTCAAGCTCCCAGTCTATCTTCCCTATCCAGTATACATTGTTTTTACCTGTCTTTTCATATATAAGCCTCCAATCGCTTAAAAATATATAGATGAATTAGCTTTGACAATTTAATTAAATCCAATAGCAAAAATATACCACAAACAGCACAAATTTTCAATTGAAATATAAGCTATTTGGAATTTTTTAAGTGCAATAATTATAAACAGGTAAATTATTAAAAATATAGGAAATATTATAGCATACTTAAAAATAATCAACTTGTAGCAACCTTGAAGTGATATAATATTTTAATAGGTACATAGATATTACTGTTATAGTTATTACCAATAAAAGTTTCTTCAATATAATTTTTCATAATATTATACTCCTTTTTCATATTTATATTTACTGTAATTTTAACATAAATTTCTTAAAAAAAGCAAAAATAAATTTGGGTAAACACTTCAAAATACTACAATTATATTAAGGTTTTACATTGTTTTTCTTAGTTTTTCATTTAAATTATTATCATAAATAAATTATGGATATTATTAATTTATTATAAAGTTTAATTAGAATACCATTTTGGAGATATAATTAATTCTTATATCTTTACGAAAAAAATTATTGCACCTTTTTCTACTTTTTTTCTTCGTATCTTATAGATTAAATATGTTTTCAGACAATAAAAATCTTTAATTCCTATATAATAAATCCCATACTCATCATATCTTGGTATTATATCATCTCGCAAGATTATTATTTTTTAAATGAATCATTGATTCTTCTTAGTGAATTTGTTTCTTGTTTGATTTTTCTTCTGTAGGCAAGGCAAATGCTGATTGAATATAATATCTTAAATTCGCTCCATTGACTACGAAATCTACTTCAAGTTGAGTCCTTGATTTTTGCCGTCAATATTGGCAGAGTACTCAACCACACAACATCCACATTAAATCCTCTTCTAATAAGGTCGTTATATGATATTTTCCATTATATGTGTTTCTTCCAACTGCCTAAAATTAAGTCTTGCGTTTCTTAATCCTATGTCAGCAAAGTAATACTTAAGTGGTGTTGAAAAAAATATTTTGATCCCTTTATATCATATCTCTTAGCAGAGTATAAGATATATGCCTCTTCAAAAATAAGACAGATAATTTGATATTGTGTTGCTTGAAATATTAATCTTTTTCTCCGATAAAAATCTATTTGATAATTTTAGTGGATTACTAAGAGAGCCTACAGATGAGGATATAAAATCCATCAATATTTCCAAGACTTCAGCATCATTTCTTACATTATTTCTTTCAACTATGTCTTTTGATATAAGTTTCTTCAAATAAGTTTTTCAAATAGATACTTTTTCATTGAAATTATCAAGTCCAACTACAAAAGGCATACCTCACATACTACAAAAATCTTGCCATGCAATATTTTTGTCCTCATAACATTGGCAGACCTCTGAAAATGACAATGGATGAATAGTATCTCATCTCCCCTGTCTCTAAACTGCGTCAATACATCTCTTGACAACATCTTTGAATTGCTTCCTGTTACATAGATGTCAATCTTCATTAGAGAAAGCAGCACATCCACAAATGTTATTTCATGATCTCCATCTTGAAAATAGGGATTTACAGATTTTGAAAAATTGAATTTCGTCAATTAATACATAGTATTTTTCTTTATTTATCTTACTTTTTATATATTCATTTAGTTTGAAAAGGATCTCTATATGCAAAGTTATCTATATCATCTAAGGCAATCTCGATTATTTGTTCTTGCTTTATACCTGTTTTTCATAAGATAATCCTTGTACAATTCAAACAGTAGATAAGACTTGCCACATCTTCTAATACCTGTAATTATCTTTATTCTTCCATTATCTTTTTCTTACAAAGCATATCCAAATATTGCTTTCTTTCAATAATCATTATCCTCACCACTCTTTACGAAAAATTATTGCACCTTTTTCCACTCTTATATTTTTATCATATATATATTGTATATTCAAGTTTTTACGAAAAATTATTGCACCTTTTTCCACTCTTCTTATACTAATCCCGTTTATAAGACAAAGTATCTATTTTTAACCTGACAGTATAAAATTATATGTATTTTCAATAACTTTATTGCACTGAAATTATATGGCTTTTTAAAGAGTTTTTAGTATTACATTAGTGTAGATTGTCAATAAAAAGGACAATATCATTTGTATCAAACAATATTATCCTCTTAAAATCTTGTATTTAAAAATAAATATAGTTTTTTTGTTTTTGTTTTTGTAGCCTTATTTTTCCTATCCACATAAATATATTGTAATAGAAAAATTTTGGTAATAAAAACGACTGCAAAAGCAAATCTTTGGTAGATTTTGAAAGTACAGTGTCGCTGATGATGTCTAATGCATATACTATAATCATGATAACTATTACACTCTTAAGTCCTGAAAAATAACGCTCCCAATATCTTGTCACTAAGTGAAAGCATATCTTGACTCATCAAATCCTTGAGCATATGGAAGAGTAAAAATATAAATATCGTAGCTATAATATAAATCAGCAATACTAATATTACATTATCTACTACCGGTGTTATCAGAGCAAGGTTTGGCAATTTTTCTATCATCGGTTTTCTTATCATGGACAGCAAGACTTTGATAGCTTCATTATCAAGCAATACATCCTTGAAAAAGGTATATACCATATAGGTAAGCCCTATTTTTTTATCACAAATCCAAAACTTATAAAGAGTGATTTTATAAGACCATTCCTAAAATCCCATCACAAGAGAAAAATATCAAAAAATACTGTAATTGCAATATCTATATAGTTCTCAACTTCATCTATCATTTTCTCCCGATTTACTAAACTTTTTATTATATTCTTCATAAGTATCTCAACTTTCCAATATAGAGAATATATTTAAAAATTGAATTTTGAGTATATTATAAAAAATATAATACTATACTTTTACATAGCATTTTTCATTTTTGGTAAATATGCAAATTCAAATAAATATTACTTATAGTATGTCAAGTAGTGTATTAAAAATCAACAAATACTTAAATTTCAACTAAAAATTATGATAATTTTAGTGCTAAAAACAAAGTTGTAAATTATCCAAAACTACTGGATAGGTATTATTTCGACATTTCCTTTGAAAAAAACAGTACAAGTTTGTTGTTACTTAGCAATATGCTTTTTCTATATCTTTGGCAAACTCTATAACTTTATTTTGAGTGTGTACTGATGTTGTACCTATATAAAAGAATCTGTGCATATTTAATATCATCTTTTTATATTGTCTTTAAATACCTTTTTCTTCTAAGAGTTTTTCCACTCTTGTCATATATCCTGACACTTTTACTGCCATCAAGCAGATATATCCTATCGTTGACAAGCACCATTCCTGCAAAAGAGTTTTGTGCATCTATCGTAGCTACATTTTTGTATTTTCCATCAAGTATATATAGTCTTGTAGGATCGAGGATGAACTTTTGAGTTATTGGTATTAATCATATCTATAGTCAACAGATTTTTGTAGCTGTTTATAGACTGTACTTCATAGCTTGAATTATAGGCATAAATGGTGTTGGTAATATCTGTGAGGTTATTTACCTGTGCACTTACATATATGGTATTTGTGCTTTCTTCAAAATTTATCGTACTTATCAAACTATTTGGATAGTTGATATTTGCTTTTTGCTTCATATCTGTTCCATAGACTATCACTCCGTCAGCAGAGACATTGGTGTTGTATGATAGGGGTACATCTCCGTTTTTGAGGGGATAGATATTTTGACCGCTCTCTACAAATTTTACCTGTGATACTATGTCCCCGTCTTTGTTTTATCTTACAATATCTTGTCGATTTTATCCAAGATAAATATATTTTCCTGTTCAACCTTCATGACAAAAATCATTGATAGCAAGTCTTGTCTCGAATACATCCTTAAATTTGTCATTTTTCTTGACTAAATTCTTACCGTCATAGATGATAATCTCATTTTTAAAGTGGAACAACTTCAGTTTTTGCATTGTATTCAAAGGAAGATACCACTGTATTACTCTTGCCGCTTTCTTTTGAGGGCAGTTTTCATCACCTGCCTTTTTCTTTCACCTTGACTATATTGGCAAGGAGTAATACCGCAAACAGCACCGATGATACTATTATAAATATTCTTAATAATTCTTGTTTTTCATGGTAAATAATTAAGTCATTTCCTTTCCTACAGCTTATCTAATTTTTATATCCCTGACTTGCTTGGATATCCTTGATCATACTGCTGTTTGTGCTTAGTGTATTCTTCTCTTATGGAGCCTTCAAGAGCCTTTTACTTCACTACCGTTTAGATTTTCCAATTTTACCTTTTCTTCCACTTTTTTGTTCAGCAACATTTGTCTTGGTATAGGTAAATATGTCAGAGTTCCCTGTTTTTCATAATCTGTCTTATATTCATATCTTACACCGTCTTGCACTCTTTCGATACGCCGACATAGTAAGGATACTCCTGATACGCCTTGTATAGTACATCAAAAAGAATTGCATTTTTCGTATCAAGAGGCGGATAGTTCTTTTTCTTGATAATCTAAGGCTATCTTTGATTCACTTCTACCTATATATGTGAGATAGTCTTTGACAGATGAGATGATTTGGTCGTTTATAACTTGCATTTGACTTTCATCTGTCTCGATATTGTTTATCTTTGCTATGTCATCATCTGAAAACATAGTCTGTAATGCTATGTTATACTTATTGCCTTTTTGACCGGGCTCTAAAAAACTCAGTTAATGAATAGTTGCCAAGAGAATCTTTTGAAAATGAAAGTTTTGCAGGTCCTGTTACATCAGAGCATTTTTCGAATATTCCATTTTCAAATTGGAATTCGTAATATGACATATATACAGTTACATTTGTACTTGATCCTTCCACTTCTGTAGAAAGTGTTATATGTCCTGATGCTGCAAACTCTCCTGAATAGAGTTGTCCTTTGTAGTGTGTGTTGATAGCAGTTGTAATTGAATCTTCAAGATTTGTAGACGGAAGACTTATACTTGCATAATCCACCTTTTTCTATATCTTGCATAAATTGTTTGAACTCCTCCAATGTACCTGTCTTGGTAAAGGGGTCATAGTCGAGTAAATCAATTACAAAGTCCCTTTGTATTGACTCCAGCGATGTTACTGTGCCGTCTTTGTTGACAGATACCGTTACTACCTCACAGTTACCTATAAGAGATAACGATTGAATTATATACAAACTTGTATTTTTCAGCCTTGCTAAGTGTGGTATTACCGTCCAAAGAGTTGCACACTATGTTGATGCCTTTTTGTTTTTCTGAAGAGGTCTCAAGAGAAGTGGCATAGTAGGAAAATGAATCATCTAATTTAAGATTTTGGGCTATCATTGATGATTTGGACGCATCTCCTATATAGTCTGTACAGAAGAGAAAAAGAGTTTTTCCTCAGTTGATTTACCGCTTGATTGATATACATCTGTTTTTGAGCTTTGTTTATTAAATATTGCCACTGCAGAGGCTATTACTATTATAAACAAGACAAGTATTATAATTAATTTATCATAGAGTTCACCTTCAATCACAGCTATACAAATATTAGATATTTATCAGCATAATATTTTACAATTTATATTTTCTTACAAAAGCACTAAGTAAGCACAAAAACTTAAATATTTACTCAAAAAGCTTAGGATATTATATCACATACATCTATAAAGTCAAAATAAAAAGCGACAATTTTAATAATATTTGCTTTTTACTGGGTATAAAAAGTCTACTGATTTTTAAGAGCTTTTTAATGATATTAACTATTATTACACTAAACTTTTGGGAGGGCATAATGGCAAAAACTATTATTACTGTCTTAGGGTGTGGCATATCTTCAGGAAAATCCTCTTTTGCTGAACAAAAATCCCTGCTTTTTAGGTGACAAGAGAACATATATTGCCACAAATACAGTAACAGATGAAGAGATGAGAGATAAGGTCAAAAACATGTACTTAGAAGAGCAGACAGATTCACAACAATCGAAAAATTTTGACTCCATTGACTTAATAATCACCGTCTCTTTCTACCAATGTATGTATGATTGACTGTGTCAGCGGTATGCTCAATAACCTCATGTATAACTCTAAGATAGACTTTGAGACTTGCTTAGATGAAGTATACGAAAATTTTGCAAATGATGTAAAGACATATGTTAGAAGAATCTTATCTTCAATGCAAAAAGAATATAAAATTTGTAATAGTAACTAATGAACTTGGTCTTTCTACTGTAAAGCATCAGCAAATATGTCAGGAGATATGTATCCTTGCATGGTGAGATAAATCAGATGTTTTGCGGTATTTCTGATGAGGTGTATTTCTTGTTGTCAGGCATAGCTACTAAGATAAAAATAGGGGAAATTTTATGAAATTTGAAGGATTGACCACAAGTCAGGTGGAGGAAAAGCCGTCAAAAGTACGGCTCTAATAAATTGACAAATATTGAGCAGGAGCCTTTATGGATACTCATAGGATTTACAGATCCGATGATAATGATACTGCTACTTGCACTGCTTGTTCAGACTATATTATTTTTCTTGGGAGAGACTCTTTGGTTTGAGCCTGTCGCAATACTTATGACTATACTTCATAGCCAATGGTGTAGCTTCTATTTCCCAAAGTAAACAAGAAAGTAAGGCTCTATCACTCAAAAGAAGATGAAGCGTCAAAAACAAATATGTAAGGTTGTAAGGGAAGCTGTCCTATGTGAGATACCTGTAAGAGATGTAGTAGTAGGCGATATAGTATATCTCCAAGCAGGTGACAAAATACCGCAGATGGTGAAATAATAGACGGATATATTGAAGTAGACCAATCCTCTTTAAATGGTGAGACTCAAGAGGCAAAAAGATACCTCTAAAAGACGGTGACAACTATGACACATCAGACCTTCTCAACTAAACACTATGTATACAAAGGAACAGTAGTCTGTAGATCATCAGGCACATATCAAGGTCAAAACTGTAGGTGATGCTACTTTTATTTGGCAAATTGGCTTTGGAAGTGCAAGAAGAACAACGAGCAACACCTCTACAAGTCAAACTCTGCAAAACTTGCTAAGCAAATATCAATATTTGGATATGCAGGTTCAATATGTATTATTCTTAGTATATTGATAAAAACAGTAGTAACAGGGTATTCTCCAAGCGGTCTATATCAGTGGATTAGGCTGATACTTGACACTAACTACTGTAGCAGTTACTAATAATAGTGTGTGCAGCACCTGAGGACTGCCTATGCTCACATCTATCTTGCTTTCATTCCAAAAGTATAAGAATGGCAAAAAGACAGTGTACTTGTAAGGAAGATAAACGGTCTTGAAACTTCCAGGAAGCCTTAGTATCTTGTTCAGCGACAAGACAGGTACTATAACAAAAGGCAGACTTAGTGTAGTGGAGATAGCCACAGGAAATGTAAAAATCTATGACAAGTTCAAAGATATGAATTCAGTATTAGCTGTAGATGTTACAACAGGTATAGGACTCAATAACTCTTCAATATCAAGTGGAGAAAAATATAATCGGCGGCAACAGTACTGACAGAGCATTGATGAGTTTTTCTTGCTGATTCTGATATTACTGGATTCTCTTGCAAGAGACGATGTCAAAACTTCAATCCATTTGACTCAAATAAGAAAATATCAAGTGTAGTAGTGAAAAAGATGGAAAAACATCACCTACATCAAAGGTGCTCCCTGAAAAATTATAGAAAAATGCACATCTTACATCGATGAAAAACGGAGATGTGAAAAACTTATAGAATACAACTACCTCACTTCTTATATTGACTCTCAATCAGGCAGGTCAATGAGACTTATCGCAGTGGCAAAATATGACGGAGAATTAGATTTTGATGAAAATCAAGAGCTGACTTTGATATGTGTGATAAGTATCAGAGATGAGGTAAGGACAGAGGCAGTAAGCGCTATAAAACAAGTACAAGAAGCAGGTATACAGGTAGTAATGGTAACAGGAGATAGAAAAGAAACTGCTGTTGCTATCGCAAAAGAAGCAGGTCTTCTTACAAGTCATGACGACATAGCTTTGACATCATTTGAACTGTCTGAAAAATCAGATGATGAACTCAAAAATATACTCCCTCATCTAAGGGTAGTATCTCGTGCATTACCCTCAGATAAGAGCAGACTGGTAAAAATAGCTCAAGAGATAGGTCATGTAGTAGGTATGACAGGTGACGGAGTAAACGACTCACCGGCACTTAAAAAAGCAGATGTAGGATTTGCAATGGGTAGCGGTACTGAAGTTGCCAAGAAGCAGGGGACATCATCATACTTGATGATAATTTTTCATCTATAGAAAAGGCAATTTTATACGGCAGAACAATGTTTAAGAGTATACGAAAAATTTTTGGTATTCCAGCTTACTGTCAATGTAGCTGCTGTACCTACCTGTTTTTAGGGCCTTTGCTGGGTGAAAATGTAATTCTAACAGTAATACAGCTCCTTGTGATAAATCTTGCAATGGACTCTCTTGCAGCTATTGCATTTGGTTCAGAACCGGCACTTGAAGAATATATGAAGGAAAAACCGGTAAATAGAAGCGAAAAATATAGTAACAAAGTCTATGTTCATCCAAACATTAACTGTAGGTATCTATATATGCTTTGTCTGTATCAGGGATTTTATTTTTGCCCCACTTAGAAATCTTTTTGGAGATGTAGATATAACATACCTCAAATCTGCTGTATTTGCTACTTTTTATGATGTCGATAACATTCAACTGGATTCAATGCAAGAACATCTCACATCAATCCTTTTTGAAAACTTAGGTAGAAACAAAAACTTCCTAAGAGTGATATTGTCAATCTTCATATTGCAACTTGCCTTTGTAACATTTGGAGGAAAAAGTGCTAAGTGTAGAGAGACTTTCACTATCTTCATGGATGATATGTATTGCCCTTGCATTCATGGTAATACCTGTAGATATGCTTCGAAAGATGATAGTAGGTAAGAGATAAAAATCTTTGCATTTTTGTACTTTAGCAAGAGTTTTTGATTTGTGCAATAAAAGTTAATATGATATAATTTTAGGAACAATTACTTTTTAAATTGTATTTAAGTTACTGATGATAATTGTACCAAATGATTTTCACTTTAAAATCAATAAAAATTGCATCTTTAAATAAAAATGGAGACTAAATCTTATGAGAAATGTCAAGTCATTGATAGAGATATTCAAGTCAACTATTAGTTTCCTGACTATAATTCCTGTAAAATCAAATATTACAACTATTGAAGAGTTCAATAAAAATCATACTCTTTTTCCCGCTTACAGGTCTTATCTTAGGTGTTTATTACTATATATGTACTTTTTGTAGCCTACCAAATTACTAACTCGACATTTTTGTACAATAATCTATACTGCTATGACTGTGATATTGACAGGAGGATTGCATTATGACGGTCTGTCTGACAGTTTTTGACGGACTTTTTGCGGGAAAAGAAAAAGACAAGATACTCAAGTGATGTCTGACTCACGAATAGGCACTTTTGGAGTGCTGGGGAATTGTATTAAATATTATGCTCAAGACAGGAATAATCTATCTGCTAATTGAAGAAAATCTACTTCCTTATGCAATCAGCTATTTTTGCAAGGACAATGCAGGTCGTATTTTCCTATAAATCCACTTATCCAAAAAGATAACGGTATGGGCAATATATTTATAGGCAAGATTGCTACATCCACTATGATATAGGGTGTTAAGTTCATTTATTGTCATATCGTTGCTTGTAACTTCCATATTTTTGAAATATGATTTCATCATAGAAGTATTTATTATAAGTACTGTATTGTCGTTTATTGTTTTGAAAGTGAAAAGCATAGAGCATAGGTGGCATCATAGGGGACATACTTGGCTGTAGCAGAAACTTCTGAAACGACATTTTTATATATAGCATATTTTACAGCTAAGGTCATAGCTTTTCTTATATCGCAATAATTATAATAACTATTGGAGATTTTAATATTAAAAAATTTTTGTAAATAAATCATTTTTCAAGTATAATAAATTTAATGCTTAAATTACGCAATTTTATATATATGTGAGTTATACATCCAAGATATTTTATTTTTATAGATATATCTTATTATTAATCAAATATGACTACTTAATCAGATAAAAAAATATATACTTATATACAAAGATACAATTATTACTAAATTGAAGGTGAAACAATGAAACATGTATATCTTATAAGACATGCTCAGACAGTGATGAACAATGAGCGTAGATTCTCAGGTGTAATAGACTGTGAAATTGACGAGACAGGCTACAAACAACTCGAAGAACTAAAAACAAAAGATGAGCCAATACAAGATACAACAGTGCTACTGCTCACACCTCTTACAAGGGCAGTAATGACAGCGCAGTCTTTTTTGACAAACCCTATTAAGGTAAATGACCTACATGAGATGAATTTTTGGAGATATCGAAGGTATGAAATTTACTGATGTTGAAAAACTCTACCCACACATTGCAAACTCGCTTGTTGATGAAAAAGACAAATACCAAGTTTCCAAACGGAGAATCACAAAAGACATTTAACAAAAAGAGTGAACAAGGTCTACCATGACATACTAAAAAAACGATGAAAACTCATCTATAGCCATAGTATCACACTCTTGTAGTAATCAGACAGATTATATCTCAAGCCATGGTCAAAAGACTCAAGTATGTCTTGGAATATCCACATAGGTAATTGCAGTATCACAAAAATTGGAGGTACATCCAAACAGAACGATACTTGCTTTTTTTGAATAAATAGGAGAAGTATAAAAATAGATGAAAAACTTATAGTCAGCGATATGGACGGTACTTTGCTCAAATCTGACAAGACCATATCGCAAGATACGATAGAAATTGTAAATCAAGTTAGAAAACAAGGAATAGAATTTACCATAGGTACAGGCAGAATCTACCCTGTAGTTACAGATACCATAGAAAAATGAGCATTACAGCACCACTGATACTTTTGCAACGGTGCAATCATCCAAGATCCCATAACAAGACAAATCTACTACTCAAAACCTCTTAATAACAATATAACAATAAGCATCTTGGATATAGTAAAAAAATAGCGGTCTGTATTTATTATTACTACGCAAGACTCAATAAATGCAAGGGAAGTAAAATACATCACTGCATCTTATCTCAAAGAAAATGAAATGAGAAAAGATAATATAAAAAATCAATATTACTGATGACCTGTCAAGCAAGGCAAAAACGATGAAGTATTTAAGATAGTAGTAATAAACGAAGATCATCAACGACTTGAAAAATCAAAAGATGCGCTCTTCATCTACGAGGACTATATCACAGTCACATCATCTTACTGGAATAATATAGAGATAGTAGCAAACAATGTAAACAAAGGAACTGCAGTAAAATATATCTCAGAGCATTTTGGCTATGACATCAAGAATATAATGTGTATAGGTGATGAGGAAAATGACGAATCTATGCTAAGCGTGGCAGTTGCAGTAGCAATGAGCAATGCCAATGAGCAGATGATCGCTCACTACATCACTTCTGACAATGACAGTGACGGTATGGTAAGAGCCATACAAAAATTTGCACAAAGGTAGGAAATATATGAATATTGTACTTTTTGAGCCGGAAATACCTCAAAATACCGGCAATATAATCAGAACCTGCGTATGCACAGGGCAACAACATTGCACATGATAAGACCATTTGGCTTTTCAATGGATGAAAAAAACAGATAAAAGAGCAGGTATGGACTATATCAGCTATGCAGACATAATCTATTACGACTGTTTTTGAAGATTATTTTGCAAAATATGACAAAAATGATATGTTCTTTTTCACTACGAAATCTCAAAAGTCTTATAGCGATGTTAAATATACGGAAATTTCGCATCTTATATTTGGACCTGAAAGTCGTGGATTGCCGGAGCATATAAGGACTATCAACCCTAATAATGATGTGAGAATACCTATGAAGGCAAATGAATATGTCCGCTCACTCAACTTGTCAAATTCAGTTGCAATTGGACTTTTTGAGGCAATGCGCAGATAAATTTTGCCAATCTAATATAAAGGAGAAAATTTTTGACAAAAATATATATACTTGAATCTCTTGGATGCTCCAAAAATCTTGTAGACGCAGAAGAAATGGTCTACATCCTAAACGAAAACGGATACGAGATGACAACTGACATAGATGATGCAGATATTGCAATTGTAAATACCTGTGGCTTCATAGAATCTGCAAAAGAAGAATCTATTGATACCATACTCAACATAGCCTCATACAAACAAAACAATCTTAAAACATCTCATAGTTACAGGTTGCTTGGTTCAAAGATACTATAAGGACTTGAAAGAACAAATACCTGAAATAGATGCTTTTTGGGTACTACTTCTTACAATACCATATTAAATGTATTGCAAGGACTATCTATCAGCAAGGACAACTCACTGATACTACCTGCAAATACAAAGCTCAAATCCACAATAAGAAAAATATTAACAGACAGCTACTATGCCTACATCAAAATAGCTGAAGGCTGCGACAACAGCTGTACCTACTGCATCATACCCAAACTTCGTGGCAGCTATGTATCACGCCCTATACAAGAGATTGTAGATGAAGCAAAAAACCTTGCCAAACAAGGTGTCAAGGAGATAGTATTGATAGCTCAAGACACTTCAAAATACGGACTTGACCTATATAAAAAGAGAAGAAATTGCCCACTCTTCTAAGACAACTCTCAGAAATAGATGGTATAAGATGGATTAGATTCTTATATACCTATCCGAGGATATAACAAAGGAGCTGATAGAAGAAGTCAAAAATAATGACAAGGTCTGTTCGTACTTTGACATACCTATACAACACGCAAGTGACAGAATACTCAAGCTGATGAACAGAAGTACAGATAAAAAGAGATAAGTGATAAAAATCAATTTGATAAGGTCAAATATCAAGGACGCTATAATTAGAACCACGCTTATCACAGGATTTCCTACAGAAAGTGATGAGGACATTGAAGAACTTGCTGATTTTTGTCAAAGATATGAAATTTGACAAGCTTGGAGTCTTCCCTTATTCCAAAGAAGAAGGCACAAAGGCAGGTAATATGGACGGACAGATAGACCAAGATATCAAAAATCAAAGAGCTGAGATGATAATGATGCTCCAACAGGAAATAGTAAGAGAAAATCAAAGTTATGTTGGAAAGACATTTACCTCAATAATAGACGAAGTCTATGAAGACTATGTAGTAGCAAGATCATACATGGATGTTATCGAAGTAGATACTGTCATATATGTACAAACTACAACTCCACACACAAAGGGTGAGTTCATAAATGTCAAGATTACAGATGTACTCGACTATGACCTCAAGGGCGTTGAAGTTTAAAATTTTGGTTGTATATATCGTAATTTGACAGTATAATTATAAATAAATATAAGAAAAGGAGATATCAATGAATACTCCCAACAAACTCACAACTCTAAGAATGATAATGGTGCCTTTTTGTAATTGCATTTTATATCGAATCAAAAGATATAAGCGCAAGACTTATCATCACGACAATAATATTTGCAATAGCATCTTCTACAGACTTTTTGGACGGATATCTCGCTCGTAAGTACAATCTTGTGACAGATTTTGGCAAGTTTATGGATCCGCTTGCAGACAAGGTACTTGTAACGGCAGCCTTGGTATGCCTTGTTCAGATAGGCAGAGTAGATGCATGGATGGTCGTACTTATCATATCAAGAGAATATGCAATCAGTATACTAAGGGCAATAGCTGCATCGTCAGGAAAGGTACTTGCAGCATCAAAGGGCGGGAAGATAAAGACAGCTACACAGATGGTAGCATAATAATGCTCATGCTTTGTATACCTTATGGAGATATACTTATGTACTTAGCTGTATTTTTCACAGCCTATTCAGGTGTACAATATATATACGAAAACAGACATCTCATCGAGACATATTAAAATTTTTAAAAATTTTTGTTAAATAATTTATATTTTTTAAAACTTAGATACAGATATATTGAAAAATTTATTAACTTAATTTTCAAATCAAGTATTTTCAAAAACATAGTCAAATAATTTAATAATTTTACAAACAAATATACCAATTTATTTTAACTTATAAATTTTTATAAGTGGTTCAAACCATTCAAATTTAAAAATCGGAGGGGCAAAATGGCAAGTTCAAAGAAGATAATAAAAAGGGAAGAAGTTGTCGATAAAAAGAAAGCACTGGATAAAAGCTCTCAGCGACATCCAAAAAGAATTCGGAAAAAGGATCTATAATGTTGCTTGGTGAAAAATACCAAGATGAGCATAGAGGCAATACCTACAGGCTCTGTAGGGCTTGATAAGGCTATAGGCATAGGCGGAGTTCCAAAGGGAAGAATAGTCGAAATCTATGGTGCAGAGTCTTCAGGAAAGACAACAATTGCACTTCACTGTATAGCAGAGGCACAAAAATTGGGAGGTACTGCTGCATTTATAGATGCAGAACACGCACTTGATCCGATTTATGCCAGAGCGCTCGGCGTAGATATAGACTCACTGCTCATATCACAGCCTGACACAGGAGAGCAGGCACTGGATATCACAGACACTCTTGTGCGTAGCGGCGCTATTGATATAATAGTCGTTGACTCTGTAGCAGCTCTTGTACCTAAGACAGAGATAGAAGGCGAAATGGGAGATACTTTCATAGGATTGCAGGCAAGACTTATGTCGCAAGCCCTTAGAAAGCTCACAGGACATATCAACTGGTCAAAGACAGTCGTAATATTTATCAACCAATTGCGTTCTACTATTTCTACAGGATATTCTCAAGGACCTACAGAAACTACAGCAGGAGGTAGAGCGCTCAAGTTCTACGCAACTGTAAGACTCGATGTCAGAAGGACAGGTCAGCTTAAACAAGGTGATAATATCGTAGGAAACAGAACAAGAGTTAAAGTCGTAAAAACAAGGTTGCTCCACCGTTTAAAACAATGTGAATTTGACATCATGTATGGCAAAGGCATATCAAAAGGTAGGAGAACTCCTTGACATAGCAATCGCAACAGATATAATAAAACAAGCAGGTTCATGGTTTAGCATGGGCGAAAAAGACTCGGTCAAGGTAGAGAAAATATCAGAAAGATGATAGAAAACGACGAAGAGTTGTTTGAAGAAATTAGAGCTAAGGTAATGGAGCTTGAAGCATTGCCTGAAACAGAAAAACGACAAACAATACGATGAAGCCATTGCAGCACTTGAAGGCGAAACTATAGACATGGATGAAGAAGCTGAGGACGAAATAGAAGAATAAGCCAAAATAGGGGATATATGAACAAAAATATTTTCAAATATGACAAATACAGACTTGTAACAAGATCAGATTTTGACGGTCTTGTATGTGCCATGATATTAAAAGAGCTTGGTATGTTAGCAGATATTAAATTCGTCCATCCAAAAGATGTACAAGACGGACTTATAGAGCTTACTGACAATGACATCCTTACAAACCTTCCTTATGATGAAAGAGCCGGAGTTGTATTTGACCACCACGAATCTGAAATATCAAGAAATTTCAAGACATTGACAGAGACTAACGCTCACTATATCATAGATCCTTTTGCACTGTCAGCTGCAAGAGTTGTATATGACTATTTCATCAAAGAACACGCTGACAAGCTGCAAAGAATCTCAACTGAACTTATGATAGAAGTTGACAAGGCTGACAGTGCCAACTATGATAAAAATGAAATAGTAAATCCTTCAAAATGGACGTTGCTCAACTTCATCATGGACTCTCGTACAGGACTTGAAGATTCCATGATTTTTAGGATTTCCAACTACAATCTTATGATGGAGCTTATAGACTATTGTTTGACACATTCAATAGATGAGATAATGGAACTTGAAGATGTCAAAGAAAGATTGATGCTTTACAACGAGCAACAAGAAAAATTCAAAAGAACAATTACAAAGAATTGCAAGAATTGAAGGCAAGGTATTGATACTTGACTATAGAAATGAAGAAATAATCTATGCAGGCAATAGATTCATGCCTTATGCAATCTATCCTGAAATAGAAATATCAATCAATCTTGTAAAAGGGTTCAAAGGACAAAAATACACCTCTAATGATAGGCAAGTCAATAGTAAACAAAAACTCAAACTTTGACATAGGTAAGGTATGCCTAAAAATATGGCGGAGGCGGACACAAAAACGCCGGAACTTGCCAAGTAGACAACGATAAAAGCAGATGAAATACTTCAAAAGATAGTAAACGAAATAAATACTTTCAAATAAATATAAAAATACTGTTCCAAGTCATGTTGGATGAATATGATTTGGAACAGTGATTATAATGTAGTATGGAGAAATTTTTCATAGTTTTTAATCTGAATTCAATGAGGTGATTGAAGTGAAGGATAAGTTGCTAAGATACTCAGTAAATATTCTCAATGTATTTTGTGTCATTATAAGCGTGATATTTCATCATATATCCAAGATTTCAGGCAACTACATATTTTACATTCTCTGCATCTTGTTTGCAATAGCAGGGTTTCATCTTTGCGTTCACTTAGGTATCGGTCATATAGTAAACTTCATACTCAAAAACGATATAGACTATAACAAAAAGCTGGTTTGTAGAGAGCTTTTTGAGGAAAAGCTATACAAAAACTAAGGGTAAGAAACTGGAAAAGACAAGATACCTACATTTTATCCTGATACCTTTTCACTTCAAAAATAACGCCCCTGATAAGATACTCAAAGTAATGTGCCAATCAGAAGTAGTACATACAACAATAGCAATCCTAAGCTTTGTACCTATATTTTATGCATTTTATATGAATCTGCCTTACAAGTGGATATTTATCATCTCATCGCTGATGTCAGCAACCTTTGACACCTGCCTTGTAATAATGCAAAGATATAACCGCCCCAGAATATGCTCAAAAAGAAAAACCATATATAATATATCAAATAAATATAGATAATAATAACTTCTATGTTGCAAGTGTATATACTATAGATGAGTATAAATTAAATAAACACATAAGAATAAAAAGACTTAAAAAAATTTGACAAAAATGAATAGATTATGTATAATATTAGTACAAAATATAAAAATTAATTGAGGGCAGAAAGGTTCCTGCCACACCTAACTTGAGGCATTAATTAAGATGTCGGTACTATTTTATAGTTGTAAATCTTGCATTTACATAGGTATCTGAGATGTTGGGTACACCGTCCAACCAATTAATTTTTGAGCTAATTTTTTTAAAAAGACACTATAAAAGGTGTCTTTTTATTGTAGACTTTAGTCAGTTTTGTAATTGCGAAGTTGTTATACTAAAAATCTAATAGAATAATGGAAATATATCATTAAATATGATACACCCAAAAATTTCTTAACCAAAGATATGCTATAGCCTACCAAAAGTATAGATTTGATAAAAATCCATAGTTTAAATAGAGTTTAGTATTACAAACAAAAAGTAGTAGGATAATCACCTACTACTTTTTATAGAAAAATCTTATTTTTCTTTTTAATAAAAAAATTCTTATTTCATCTTATCAGGTCCGTCAAATACTCCCATACTTACGCCTATATCCTTTACTATAGATTCAAGTGCGTCATTAAGAGCATTCTTATCACTTGCTTTTATATACTTGGGCAGTATTTCCTGTCTGCTCCAAGCATGCTTTTTATAGAATATCTATCCACATTACCTGATGCATCAGGTAATCCAACTCTTAGCCAATTCACTGTCAATCCCTGAAAGTCCAATAAGATATGCCTTTTATATAAGCTTTTTAGGGTTATTACCGTTATCAGCATTGGTAATCTGATCTATATATGATATCCCCTCGAATATTCACCTGAATGGTTAACATTTAATGATGATCCTCTCTGTGAATTATATAATGACCTACTAACAGCAGGATTGCCACTTGGTAATATATATTCAAGTCCACTAGGAATACCATCTGTAAGAAGTACAAAAAAATCTATTTTTCTACTCCCTCATCCTTCATCTGTTTTTAATATCTCAAGACCTGTAAGCATACCAAAACCTGTATTTGTACCTTCACCATAAGCCTCACTTGCTTGACTTACAGTATGATCTTTCTCATCATATTTCATACCAATACCATTTTCTATTAAATTTATAGCTTTTATCAAGCCCATCATTAGTCTCAAGTTTAAAAGGACCATAATTTCTTTCTTTTGCCATATCCAATGTAGTAAAAATACTTGGCACTATAATTAGAAGGTTCTGCTATTTTTCCAGTAGTTATAGATTTTCTCCATCTATCCTTAGGTCTCTCATAATTACCATCTTTATCAATTGTGTAATATGCAAGTTGATTATTATAATCAAATATATATGATTCTATCTCCAAGCCTTTGGATACAGCAAGTTCGTGTACCTTAGGTAAGAAATTATTTGTCATCGCATGACCAAGAATTACCTTTCTTGTTGCTACTCCTTTTTGTCATCTCCATCTTCAATATCAGCTCGTGAATATACTGTATCATATACTTTCCAATTATATAAATCACGAATATTCTGTGAATGACTAATTTTAAAGACACTTCCTATTTTAAAAACATAAGCATATGGATCACTTGAATTTGTCGGATATCTTGGGTTAACCATAGTAAGCTTCATTGACGATGAGCTATCTATTATAAATACAAAACCAATCTTACCACTTGAACCCTTCCTACCGGGCTGAATTAGTCCATTATCATAGGCAAGTGCAGTAATCTTATCTACACCGCCTTGAAGATGTCTTGAAAGTAAGATTTGGTTTACATTGGGCAGTTGTATATCTTCTTTGAGTATATACTCGTCATCTATTCCCTTACCTAATACATTTGCTGATGATTTACCTGTAATAGTCATACTGATAATGTCTTTATCCAATTTATCTTTATAGTTACTGTCATTTTTATAAAATTCAAGATTATAGCTTATCTTGTCTCCTGTCATTATATCTTTCTTATCTCCGGCTGTTAGAGGTAGGACATCAAACTGTCCTTTTGCCTTGTCATATACTATATTGGCAAGGAATCTATTGCCATGTCCGTCATATCTAAATCCTATATAGTTATACTTATTGTCTAATTTTGAAAGATCCATATCTTCTTTGTAAACTTCCTTACCTACAAGATGGACTTGGACTGATCTTTTGAGTATGCTCTTGACATTATCCATAGATGTCTTGACACCTGTCTGCACATCTACCCTCTGATTATATGTGGCATTTGCTCTAAAATGAATCACCTACAAATCTATCTGTAGCTATCATAAGCAATATAGCAGCTACAGCAACTACTACAAGCAACTCTACCAGAGTAAAGGCCTTTTTTTCTTATTTTTCATATCTTTCTCCTTTAGTATTTCAAATACCATTCATCGAATTTTCCATTAGTTCTTTCATTTACTGTGAGATATTTTCTATATAGATAGTCCATGACATTATTTCTATAGTTTTCGTTAAAAAGAACCTGAATATACAAGTATATCAGCTATCTCAAGCACAGGCTCTACATTGGAGTTAAGCATAGTATCTATTGCTCCTGTAGAATTTTTGAGTAGTTTGACAGATTGTCCGAAGGTAAATATATTTCTATTATCTGTTATATCTCCCTCAAATATCTTCTTTACCTCAGTTTGTAGTGTATTTTTCTGACTTTCTATATAGCATATATACAGTTATTCTATTTCCTAATTTATCTATAGCAATTATATTAAAATCTTGTCTTTCATCTCTTTTTGTAGCTATCTTCTGGTCATAGGTTAAAGAATCAAACTCAAACTTGCCCTTCTCATCTGTATACAGCTTAGTATCAGCAATATCTCCTATATCTGTGATTATTGGATTGCCACTTCTATTGAATAATGCAGATTTTATCTTGCCGTCAGAGTCTACAAAAAGTAAGAAGCCCATATTTTGACCACCTACTATATCACCGGTATTATAGTCATAATTATAAGACAATAGAGCATATGGGAACTTTTCTGAGTTTTTATATCTATCATAGTAGTTTCTTGCATTAAATTTGATAAATACAGTCTTATTTCTACTACCATTCGCAGGAAAGTGATGGAATTAGCACTATCTTTCATATTATAGTACATAGTATTGCCATAAGACTTGGTAACATCAGGTAATTTCTCACTTAACCCTTCAGCAGTTTGAACAACTATCTCTTCCATAAAGGCATTTGGTACCATTATAGAGCCTGATGTCCTTGCACCTAAACCAAGGAAGTTTCTTATATCGTTATTACCCCATGTAAAGTTATATCTTGTTCCATTTTGAGTCATAGCACTGCCATATCTGGTAACATCCTTATTTACCATATCAAAGATAGAATAGTATTTATTTCTATCAGATCTACTTTGTGATATTACAAGATTGGGATCCATATGAACATCAAGATTGCTCAAAAAAGGAAGTCCTATATAGTGAATTACATTTTGTTTACTTGTATCTTGATTGGCAAAGGTTGAGTTCTTAGATCCTGTACGACCGTTAAGGTTAAAAGTAGTAGCTTCTGCTGCAAAGTCTCTGTCTATAGTGTTGATATATTCAGTCTTATTACCTGCATAGGTAGGAATATTATATGACTGAGATACACTGCTCTTTTGAGTTGGAGTCCTTTTTCAGCACCTATAAATCCGAAAGAGCCCTGAGATAAATTACCACCATATCCGTCATGAAAATTAGAATAAATACTGTTATTACTATCTATAGGAGATACCAAAAATCTAAGTCTTGATATCTGAAGATTATTTTGATTTCCATCTTGCTTAATATTATAGTCCACCCTAACACTTGTAGGAGTGCCTGTAGGCACAACATCTGTAGGGAGATAGAAGAATCTACCGTTTTCATCTATATACATTTTTCGATAGAAGCTGTAGGTGACTCCTTGTAGCCTGTACTGATAAATGTAAATGCTCTATCTGTAACCTTAGGATCGTTATACACTATGGCATTAGTATTTGAATCCATGGATACGAAGTAACCCTTTGATTGTATTTACAGATATTGCTGCACCACCACCGGAGGTGTTATATTAAATATACTACTTACATTGACTGTAAGAGGAGCTCCATTTTCTTTTGCTCCGTAGTAGGGTTTTTGCCTCACTATCTTATCATAATTTTTAGGTTTCTTTTTGGGATCCTTTACTGCTGTTTGATTGTATCTATATGCTTCTTTTTACATCTATAATACCTTCTTCCATCTTAGATAAAGTCTCAGAATTCTTAGTAATAGTCTCTTAGTTTGGGAGTGTCTTTGTATAGCCCCTGTCAAAAAGGGCTGAAGATAGCAAAAAATATAAATACAAGTAACCCCATAGCTACTATTAGCTCTATAAGAGTAAAACCTTTGTTTTTTTCTCATTTAATCACCTTCGTTAATTGGATTGATTTTTATGTTAATTAATAATGTCTATTAAATAATTATTTAGTAACTTTTTGACTATTAAGCTTGAACTTACTTATTACAAGATTAATAAATATTTCTATGGATTTTGTACATTACCGTCATATACCTTTTGCAGCTGACGGATCATCACAGAATATAAAACATAGTTACATAGTGTGATCTGTTGGCTTATTAGGATTGTCATCCTTTTCAAGCTTTCCGTTGGACAAGATCCTGTAATACCATCTTGTATCTGTTCCTCCACCCGAACTTGTACCGTCATCTTTCTTAAATCTACGCTCAAGTCAACATAGCCCAGTATTTCACCGCTTTGTTTCTTATAAACAAATCTTTTTGTCATTATATTATCTTGTTCTCTATCAAAACCTCCACCAGGTTTGCCACCTCTTCCAAGCACATTACCTCCGTTAACATCCTCTACTAAGGCTGCATATGCCATCTCTGCACCGGCATTTGCTATATAGTATGACTTACTTCTTTGTGTATCACTTACTATATCATTTGAATGTGCCCTTGATAGCAAAGTAACTGCAAAAATCACTGACATCATTACTATTGATATTACCAATACCATAAATAATAGAAATCCCTTTATGCTTTTTTTCTACTTAAATCTTTCTTTTGAAAATTTATTTTCATACAATACCTTCTTTCGCTTCTTTAGTAAAAAGCAAACACTCTTTAATTATTTGAGTTCCACATAATCATTAACTACTATATATTTATTATTTACATAGTTGTTATAATCTTTGATATTACCTGATGGATCCATGTCATATATACCGTAAGTAAGAGAAGCCTTATCACCTCTTGATGAAAAACTGCCGTCAGGCTCTTCAAACTATAAATGTTGTCTTTAATACACCTTTTTCAAATTTTACTTCAACTTGCCTTTGAATCTGCAACAAAAAGGAGTATTCAAATTATATCCGTAGGAGAAGAACTATCCTTTGATATATTCGTATAGTCATATACATCGTTAACAGAAATGTAATCAAGAACATTTTTTTCCCTTTGTGAATTCTTGCTGAAAAATTATCCGGTCTTTGAGCCGGGTTGATATTGTCCTTACCCAATAATCTATTGCATTGACAAAAATTTTAGGAATTGTATTGGTCTGATTCTTACTTACCCATTTCTTGTTATAGACATTGTGGGTATGAGCATCATCAATAATACTCCCAGTATTATGACTACAACTATAAGCTCAACAAGAGCAAATCCTCTTGATTTCCTCATAGATAAACCTCCTTGAAAAATTTTATAATTTCAGTTATTTGTTATAAAGATATAATAATCTTATATATATTTCTCACTTCTAAAAATAACTACAACATAAAACATAGTATACAATTGAGTATTAAAAACCATAAAATTGAATTTATCCTGCATATCTTTTTGTCATTGGCAGGTATGTATATTTGATATATAATTTTCGAATCATTTTAATACACTAAAACAAGCATATATCAGTTTATACTTAGCATTTTCCCAATACCCTTTTATTAAAGTTTTATTCCATTATCTATATAAAAATTTAAGATTAATATAAACTTTATAGCTTAGAAAAATAGTTTTTACAGATTCTATATTTTTACATTATACTATATTTTTACATATTATACTATAGTTTTTAAAAAGATAGTATAATTTTTGTATATTTTAAATGATAATTCTATATTCTATATTAGATTTGATTTTAGTTTTCTTACATGATACAATTATTTAGTTATCATTTAGCATTGAAATATTAGCATATTTTATTGAAAAATTTTTTTATAAAAACCATGTTGGATAAATAATTAAAAATACAAATATTTTTGTTTTTAAAAGTCTTTAGTTTTTAGAAAGGATGACTCATGCGAATAATACACACTGCTGACTGGCATATAGGCAAGTCACTTGACGGATTTTCAAGACTTGAGGAGCAAAAAGAAGTTTTTGGATTTTTGTAGAGCAAGTAGAGCGGATTAGTCCTGACATAATAATAATTGCCGGAGATATCTTTGATACTGCAAATCCTTCAGCTGTTGCAGAGACTTTGTTTTACGATACTCTAAGCAAGATATCTGCAAATACATCAGCCTTGATTGTCATAATAGCAGGGAATCATGACTCTCCCTAAAAGACTTGCAAGTGCTAAGTCACTTGCAAAAATCTCACGGTATAATAATATATGAGAGTCACGATGATGATATCGAGGTAGGAAAATACAAAAATGCCACTGTAATCTCTTGCAATGACGGAGTGATAAAAAGTTGAAATCAACAGTAAAACAGCCAACATCCTCGCTATGCCCTACATCAGCGAAAAACAGACTGGGAGAGTCTTTTGCTGATCTTTCAAAATCTGATGAAGATACTGCCAAATCTTTTCAGGAAAAAATTTGAGACATTGATAAGGAAAAAGGAAGAATTTTTAATAAAGATGAATTTAATATTATGATTGCTCATCTTTTTGCTATTAAGGCAAGTATTTCCGATGAAAAAGGTCGGTTATTCTCTTTGGGGAGCATATATAGTGGACTCGTCTGCTTTTGCAAAGACTGCTGACTATATTGCCTTAGGTCATGTCCATAAGTATCAGGTAGTAGGCGGCACTGACAAAAGAGCTTACTATAGCGGCTCTCCAATACATTACAACAAAAACAGAGGTCAAAAACTCAAAAAGGTCATACTGGATATAATAATAGATGATGAAAAATATTAGTGTAAATGAAATTGAGATACCAATATTTAAGAAGATTGAGATATGGAATGCAGATTCTATTGAAGAGGCTGTTGCAATGAGTCTTGACAAAAAGATGAGGAGTCTTTTTGTCTCATCTTAATATCAAGACGGATAAAGTCATATCAAATGATGATATAAGGCAGATAAAATCAAATAAGAGGGACATAATTCAAATCACTCCTATAATGGAGATAGGAAACATTCAAATAGTGGCTGAGAATATGCTCGAAAAAGACAGATGAAGAAAAATTTATTGAGTTTTTCAAAGAAAGATACGAGACAGAGCCTAATGAAAATATGGTAAAGAGATATCTTGATATAATAAGCACTGATATTGATGATAAATAGTACGACTTATTTATAGAATATCTTAAAATTATAATATATTGTAATCTACTAAATTTTTCATGTGATTTTTTTATGAAATACTTTAAATTCAATATAATTAATTGAATATTGAATTTAAAACTGTCGATATATATTATATCAAAAATAATATTTATAACGATAAAAATCAATCTTACAAAATTATTTGCTAAAAGCTTAAAAAATTAATCTTAAAATTAAATATATTAATATTTTATAAAATTTAGTTGAAAATATATCGTTAACTGTATATTTTTACTTTTTTTGTTTTTAAAAGTTTTTCTTTTTAACTTTTGCTATTTTACTGAATTTTTAGATATATATATTATGAAATTGGACTTTAATTTAAAAATAGGGTTTACTTTTTGTAATTTAAGGTATAATTATACTACCTTAAAAAGTTGAAATCTATTTTCTATATACTTATTTCAATTTTTGTACTATAATATGTACATAGGTGATAGTTTTAGCGGGAGGAGAAATGAAAGAGAATAACAAGCTCTTTTTTTATAGTCTTTACATCTGCTTTCATAGCTGTTATTTTCTACTTATTTCACATATACGAAGATTTTAACGGTAATCCCTTTGTAAAGATGAGGATAAAAAGACAGCAGAAAAATATATATCTGAAAAAGTACAAAAATAATAATCTTAAGATTGATTTTGTAGGTTATGACTATAAAAATACGCAATTATAAGACAAGGGTACAATCTCAGAAAAGTATTGATACTCAGTTCATGCTTTTGTTTAGCAAAACAGGCAAGTTGGTAGAAGACAGATTTTTACTATGTGCAAAACGGATATTCTACCTTGTCAAGACTTGATAAAGAATACAACAAACTGGTTAAGGATTCTTTAGATTCTTCTTTTCCATTTAATAAAAAGGATTGTTTCATAACAGGGAGTTTCGTGAAGAAGTTTGAAAATGATTATGCTTCACCTCATCAGATAAAATCCAAGGAGCCTTTACTGTAGATAAGAAGTATGACATAGCAGCTCTTGCAAAAATGCAGGAAACTTGAGTATATCAGTATATACTGATGATGTCAGCTATGAAACTATGGCAAAGATAGTATTGATACAAAATATTTTGACAAAAAGAAAGTACCGTTTTACTATATGGATATAGCTATCTATGTAGGAAGCAGTCGTAATTTCAATGAAAAGATGAAAAGTCTTTATGTATTTGATTTTGTATATTCCGATATATATGAAAAAGATTTGGCTAAGAGATTGAAGAAACACGCTGAAAAAAATAATAAAAAAATCAAAAATACTTACTCTAACCACTGATATATTTTCTCTTAAATTATGGTATCAATAGCTACTTTTTATTCATTTATCAAATCTTTAAGCGTAAAGTTAAGTGATTTGTGATAGATTTTATAAATAAGAGTTAGTTATGTGAGATTTGATTACAAAAATGAAATTCATAGTTTTATCCCCTTTAAGTATTATACATGGAAAACACCACTTACTAAGTGGTGTTTTTGCTTATTTATACTGATTATGCTCTTATTCTTCTTGTCATCTCATCTGCAAGAGCTATACATCTTTGTATATCATCATATGAAGGTGAGCATTTTACTTCTACAGTTTCTTCTATGAAATCATAAGAGTTGTTTACCTTTGGAAGCTCTGAAAGAGTCTTTACTCCCCCACCGCTCCATGAGTAAGTCCCAAATATTCCAAGAACATGGTTTTTTTCAATTTGTTAGTATATAGTATATTAAGAGTATGCTCCATTACAGGATATAGTCCGTTGTTGTATGAACAACTTCCAAGTAATAGACCTTTGTTTATCCAGATATTGGCAAGAATGTGTGATATGAGTCTTTGATACATCATACAGCACATCTTTAATTCCATTTTTTTGAAAGTGTATTTTGCCATTACATCAGCCATTTTTTCAGTATTGCCGTACATAGTACCGTAGGCTATAACTACACCTTCTTTTACTTCAAATTTTGAAAGGGAATCGTAGAATTTTACTATTTTTTCAGGCTCTTTTCTCCATACCAATCCATGTACCGGGCAGATTGTCTTTATCTTAAGTGCTGATAGTTTTTTTCAAAACTGTTTGTATTTGTGAAGAAAACTTTCCTACAATATTTGTAAAATATCTTCTTGTTTCGTACTCGTGTTCTTCCACTCTACTTCATCGTCAAAGATACTCCATTTAATGTACCGAATCCTCCAAAGGCATCTTGTGAAAATAGAGTTTGAGTTTTTTCATGATATGTCACCATTGATTCAGGCCAGTGCACCATAGGTGTAGTGTAAAAAGTCAGCTCTTCACTGCCTAATTTTACAGTTTCTCCGTCTTTTACAGTTATGAACATTCCTGTTAGTGTCATCTTGTAAAATGCCTTAATAAAATCTTTCTGTCTTAGCATTACCTACTAATTTCATATCCGGAAATGCTGTGTAACAAAAGCTCAATAGAGCTTGAGTGGTCAGGCTCCATGTGATTGACTATTAAATAGTCTATCTTACCGTCACTTCCTATTACTGATTTTATCTTACTGATATACATCTCATATTTGTCAGCTTGTACTGAATCTATAAGTATGTTTTTCACCTTCATCAAAAATGAGTTGTAGGTAACACCTTTTTCAAGTGCGCTACATATTTTCAAAAAGATGCGTATGTCTGTCATTTACTCCAACATAATACAAATCATCATGTATCTTGATGGTAGAATAGTAATCCATAAAAACCTCCAAAAATTTAATACAAAAATTATTACTCTTGCCTTAGTTTATTTATCATACCCTATTTTTATATTAAAAAGCATTATATTTACCTTTATGGTATATTTGGGTATCTTTTAATATGAACTAAAAACTGCTCTTTTCTTATTTTAAAAATTAATTCTTAAATTTGATATTTGTATAACTATTATCTTTAATCTTCAGTAGCTTAATACCAAAGCTTGCAATCTTAATTTTAGTTGAAATTTTAATATTTATTTTCTAATACTATACTTTGACACAGAATTTTATAAATAATATTTATTGAAATTTGCATATTTAGCAAAAATATGGAAATAGGTGAAAAACTATGTCAAGTATAATATTGTATTTTTTTAAATCTACTCAAATTTCAAAAGTCTTCAATGTATTTTTAAAGTGTTTTTTTAATGTGAAAAAGTTGAAAAACAAATATCAATGTTAAAACAACTATTTTTAACATTAAAAAGAAATTTTTCTAATGGGAAAAAGTAGAAAATCAATATAGCTATTCCGCTTCCAAGTATGACACCACCTATTATATCTGTTGGATAGTGTACACCCAAATACATGCGTGAATAAGCTATGCAAAGTGCAAGTATATATGCTAAAGCTCCAAGTTTTTGTCATACAAGAAAAACTAGGTAGCAAAGGCAAATGATGCTCCTGTATGTCCTGACGGAAAAGAGTAGTCCTTGGGTATCTTATCGAGTAAGACTATGATGTCTTGATATCTGTCAAAAAGGTCTCATCCTTTTTAATAACAGGCTTTTAAAAAGTACATTGCATATAAAAGAGTGTGTAAGTACGGTAACTATACAGGCATATCCCATTTTTGTATTTTTCACTTAATATCATCATAGTGATAAGATAAAAATATCACTCCGCGTTTGCCGACAAAGAGAAGAATTTCATTATCTTGGTAAATATATCGTGTCTTGTCTTTTGCTATTGACTTGAGTATCTTATGTTCCAAACTCATTTTTTTACTTCCTTTTTATTTGTTCAGGATTTTCAAAAATTCTTCTTCAAAATTTTCAAGGTTAACCTCTGTCTGTGTAGATGTAGTCATGTCTTTGAGAGTTGCCTTTCCTGATTGCAATTCGTTATCTCCAAGCATCAGTGTATAGTGTGCATTCTTGTCATCAGCGTACTTCATCTGTGCCTTGAGTGATTTTTGACATGGTCCTTATCACAAACTATGCCTTTTCTTAGATTATCAACTATTTCAAAAGATTTGATATCTGCTGCTTCTCCAAGTGATGCAATGTAAAGGTCATACTCTACATTAAAATCAGGCATCTTGCCAAGCTCGTCAAGTGTCATTATAAGACGCTCTATCCCAAGTCCAAACCCTACCCCACTTATATCTGCTCCACCAAGCTCTTTGACAAGTCCATCATATCTTCCTCCACCACAAACTGTAGCTTGTGAGCCTATGTTGTGAGAAACGAACTCAAAGGCTGTCTTAGTGTAGTAGTCAAGTCCTCTTACTATATTAGGATTTACTACATATTTTACTCCTGCTGCATCCAAAAAGTCTCTTTACTTTTTCAAAAATGCTCTTTTTCTTCATCTGATATATTGTCTATCATCAAAGGAGCATCTTTTGTTATATTATTACAGCTTTTTCCTTGCAGTCTATTATTCTCATAGGATTTTGTAGTATCTGTCCTTGCAGGTATCGCATAATTTGTCAAAATCTTCTTTTAAAAACTCTCTTAATTTCTCGTTATATGCCTTTCTTGATTCAAATCCTCCTACTGAATTTATCTCAAGGGTTATATCATCCATTATGCCAAGTCTTTCAAAAACCTATAGGCAAGAGTGATTATCTCTGCATCTGTACTTGCTGCATCAGAGCCCAAAATCTCTGTACCGAACTGGTGAAATTCTTTGAATCTTCCCTTTTGATTCCTCTCATTTCTAAAGCATGGTGTAATGTAAAAAGTTTGAGAGGAGGTTTTTGCTTTTGCAAATTATGTTGGTTGTAGAGTCTTACAATAGATGCAGTACCCTCAGGCTTTAGAGTGATACTGTCTTTTGACTGTCTCCTCTTGGTACGAATGTGAACATCTCCTTGTTTACAATATCTGTAGTTTCCCTATACCTCTTGTGAAAAGGCTCGTATACTCAAATGTAGGTGTCTCATACTCTCTGTAGTCAAAGACCTTGCATACTTCTTTGAATACCTTTTGTAACATAATCAATCTTGGAAAGATCTTCAGAGAATAAGTCCTGTGTTCCTGTTACTCTTTGCAATGCCTTCATAATAAACCTTCCTTTCTTTAACATTTCATTTTATATTATTATTATACAAAATTACATCCTTATAATTAGGTATTCTCCTTATCATATTAGTCTCTTCATCCAAAATCTTAGTAGATGAACCTGCTCCAAATCCTACAATAGTTTGTATCTCATCCATCATAGCCACATTGTAAAGACCATATCTTTCTTTTTTGCAATAGCCTATGTTTTCACCATTTTCAAGCATATTTTTCTGCCTGTATAGATAATACGGCTCATAGCCTGTTGAATTTAATTTTTCTTTTATTTCTTGCATAAGATTGGATATTTGCAAGTTATCGGTCTTTATTTTCTTGGTATTTATATCTGATGCCCTTTTTACTGCAAGACAGTGGATAGTTATGCTTTTGAGGATCCAGCTTTTATAATCTCATCTACTGAATATTGCATATCTTCTATACTTTCTCCTGTTAGTCCCATTATAAGGTCCATATTTATATTGTCAAATCCTATTTGTCTTGCAAGAGAAAAATACTTCTCTTACATCATTTGAATTGTGATTCCTGCCTATTTTGCCAAAGGTAGCATCGTTCATTGTTTGCGGATTGATAGATATTCTGTTAACATTATTTTTGGTATATTATCCTTAATTTTTCTTCATCAAGTGTATCTACTCTCCTGCTTCAAAGGTAAACTCATCTATTTGACTTAAGTTAAAGTTTTCGTTAATTATTTTGAAAAATCTGACTAATTCATCCTTGTCAAGTGATGACGGAGTGCCTCCTCTACATAGATACAGCTTATCTTTTGTCTTTGAAATATGGCATTGACAAGGTATGTCTTATCTCTATTTCCAAATTTTTGAGATAGTCGTCCACAAATTTTTGCCCTTGTTTATATCCATTGAGAAAAAAGAACAGTAGTTGCATCTGCTTGGACAAAAAGGTATGGAAATATATATGCTTATCTTCTTGTCAAGCCTTGATATTATCTCTTCTGAATGCCTGATATTCCCATTATTAGATTTTGATTTTTTTCAGATGAAATCATATATTTTTCTCTTAGAATATCGTATATAATTTGATTATTTGCTCCATCTTTTTCAAATCATTTACTATTTTTTTACAGGTCTTATTCCTGTAAGTATGCCCCACTTTGGAGAAATATTCTCGTAGTTTTGACATATTGCATTATAAAGCAGCTTTTTGTATATGAGTTTTTCCTTAAAATCTATTTTCAATCTCATCTTCATAGCAGATATCATTTTTTTCTAAGTCTAAGTCTTACCTTATTTCCTACCTTTTCAAGCATTATGACATCTTGATTGGATATATCTTCTAATTGCATTTGCTCTTTTGTCAATTACCTTACATAGATTTTTGGCAAATAGCATATCTCCAAGCTCTTTGAGCTCAATGTCGTATTTTTTTGTTGTCATTTACTATTATCATTATAACTGCCTTAAGAAAGGATTGTATTTTTTTCTCCTGACCTATACTGCTTTGCTCTCCATGTCCGGGTAGGATGATGATGTCCTCATTCATTTGTGAGAGTTTTTTTAAAGAATTTTCCATCTCCTGATATGAGCCTGTAGGTAGGTCTGTACGACCTATTGAGCCTTCAAATAATGTATCTCCTGTGAACATTATCTCTCCGTCAAACACACACATTGAGCCTGATGTATGACCAGAGTTAAGATGAATTTTAGTGTCTGTCCACCTATTTGATATGTGTCCCCATCTTCTACATATCTTGTAGCCTCAAAACTTGTATTTTCATTCCAAAAATTAATTGTCAGATTATACGCAGGAGAGTTGAGTATCTTTTTCTCTTTTGGCAGCTATTACTTCAATATCTTTGTATTGATCGATAATCTCCTGTAAGGCCCCCTATGTGATCAGCATGGGCGTGAGTTAAGATAACGGACTTTTACTTTTAATTTCTTGCTATTTACAAACTCTCTTATCTTCTCAAAACTTCCGCCCGGATCTATGATACAGGCATCAAGACTTTGTTCATCGTAATATATATATACATTTTCATCAAAAGGAATGGTTCTTATTCTAAAATATTGCATTTTTCCTCCAAATTTTATTTTTTTATGATAGCTATATTATCTAATGTTAATAGCTATTTTTATTGTAATTTAAAAATATAATAAATTTTCATAAAAATATCTAATTTATATAATAACTTCTATAATTTTATCTTATAACAAAATCAATTAAATATCACAAAAATTACATAACGAAACTCTATTTGAACTATTGATTTTATCAATTCTATACTTGCGATACGCTATAGCATATCTTTAACTAATAAATATTTAGTGTATCATATTTTTATGATATACATTATTTCATTAGATTTTAGTATAAATGGTAATTAGTATTGTGATATATTGAGTAAAAATTATCTAAAAATTATATCACATAATATTATATATATGAGATTGAAAAAGTGCAACCACATTGATTGCACTTTATAATTATCATATTGAATTATTCCTTGAAAAAAATCAAAAATTATTTTAATATTTTTCTATTTGAATAAGAGTTTTTATAGTTGCCGTTGCCATCAATGCCAATACTATTCTTCTATTTGGTTCTTCTCCTTCTGAAAATGAAGTTATTTTGGTATTGTCTTGTAAAAGCAAAATGCACTATTCTTCTTTCATAAGGGTTCATAGGGTCAAGTTTTTATGGCTCTTCTACTATACATAACTTTTTGTGCCATTTTCTTAGCGTAGGCTACCAAAGAAGTCTCTTTTTTCTCTATATCCTTCGATGTCTAATATCAATCTCTTATGCTCATCAGTTTCTTTTGTAAGATATATGTTTACTATAGTTTGCAATCCGTCAAGAGACTCTCCGTGTCTTCCTATAAGTATAGAAGAGCCCTCTCTGTTACAAATACTCTTACAGTGTCTTCTTCTTCTTCAACTCTTACATCTATTCTTATATCAAGACAATCGTATATTTTTAGATAACTTCTTATAATTTCCTCTTTATTGACTATCTTTTTACATTGATTACATAATCTTTGGCACCTATTCCCAAAAAATCCTCTGCTTCCTTCATCAACTACCTGAATATCCAGATTTTCTTCGCCTACACCAAACTTTTCCATAGCTTTTTCTATAGCTTCGCTTCTTGTCTTACCTGATATTTGTATATAGTCCACTTTTTTTCTCCTTTAATACACATCATAATTTTAAGAGTAATATCAACTATTTTTATCGTCTTTTTGCAGATGTATTGCTTTGATTTTTGACTGTGTCTTAGTAATTTTTTTGAATTTTCCTTTTTCAAGCATAATCTTTTCTTCATACTTTCCTATGAAATACTGTTGGATTATCTGTACTATTGTACCTGTTACCCAGTAAAGCATAAGACCTGCAGGGAACATAACCCCCATATAAGCATCATTATCGGCATCATTACCGACATATTCTTACTCATACCTTGTGCCATTTCATTGTCTGACGACGATCTTGCAGTAGACATTTTTAGTTGTAAATAGGTGAAAATTGCTGACAACACCGCAAAATAAATGGTAAATCCATTCCTGCTATATTTATCTTATCAACATCTGTAAGATGCTTTACCCAGAAAAAACCCACATCGGCAGTCTTGTAGAGTGCCTCATTATTTGCAAACACATACTTTTATTGGCTCTTTATTACAGAGTACATCGCTGTAAGTATAGGAAGCTGAATAAGAAGTGGCAAACATCCTGCAGCCGGATTGATGTTGTTATCTTTGTATAGTTTAGACAAAAAGCTCACTTTGTTTTTGTCTGTCGTTTTTTTATACTTTTTGTTAATCTTATCTATCTCCGTTGAATGAGTTTCATAGCACTCATCGAACGCATCTGTGATATTGTAAGAGGTAATAATATTATCTTTGTCAATATTGTAAAAAGTACTATTGACAGTGCGTAATTGGAGGTCATATTGTAAAAACTCAAGTATATGACCGAAAAATATGATATCTGACTCAAGAATCTTCCTCCCGATATTAACTGCAGCCCTATTTTAATGGATCATATCCACCCTTGCAAAATGGATTACACCTTAAAACTTCCACACTGAAAGATAAGTACCTTTGAAAAACCATACTTTTGATATGCCTGTAAACAGTAAGTCGAACAGGTAGGATAAAAATCTGCAAGTAGCTCTACCTTCATTGGAGATATATATTTTTGATAAAAATTTAATCATAATTATAATAATCTTAGACATGAGAAAAACCTTAATTATACTGTTGATTGGTAGTCAATACTATATCAAATCACATCTTTTGAGTAAGTGATTGATTGAGCTTTTCATTGTGTTAAAAATCAAGATCATCGGCTCCTACTCTTGCCAAAAATCATACTGTAACCTGATTTTAAATTTTTGGTTTAATCTGATATTTTCTTTTATCAGCCGTCTAAGTCTGTTTCTTACTACAGCCTTACTCTACTTTTTTGGAAATACTTATCCCTACCCTCAGTTTTTCGTCATTGTTTTTATGTAGTAGATGACGAGTTTTTATTTGCAAAATGACTTGCCTCTACTATAGATGTATCTGAATTGTCTGTCTTTTTATCATTTCAAAAAGTCATAAAAACCTCAAATATTTGTCGATATATCAATAATAATGTCGTCAGTTTGAAAACAGATATAATTTTTATGCCTTTTATGAAAAATTATCATTGCTTTTTCAGTATTTTCAATACCTTAATATAATTATTCATAATTTAACAATTTGCATCATAACAATATAAATATGGCACAAAACTGCTATGATAAAAAGATAAAATACTTTTGATATATCAATATGCTCATACAGTAATCCGCAATATTAATACCTAAGCAACAAACATTGATATAAAATTTATATCATTATTGTTGAAAAAATTAAACTACCACTTACATATTGTATCGGATTTTTAGTATTATATAAACTGAAGTTAAGCTAAGTATAAAAAAAGTAAAAGATAGATAATAAGCCACCTTAATGAGTTTAAAGTGGCTCTTTAAAAAAACTAAGCTGTAAGTCTTTTTCTACCTTTAGCTCTTCTATTTTTAGTACCCTTCTTCCGGAGTACTCATTCTTTTTCTGAATCCATGTTCTCTTTTTCTTTGTCTTTTTCTTAGGTTGGTAAGTTCTCTTGCTCATCGTTGCACCGCCTTTCAATACTATATCTTACCCATGGGTGCATAACAAAAAGATTAGACTCTAAAGTAAAGTCCAATACCAAAATGAATATAAAAATACACCCTTTTGATTTCTTCTTAATCATAACAGAGATATTATAAAGTTTATATACAGTTTTGTCAAATTTTTTTAAAAAATATTTTAAATCCAAAAATATAGTTATCCACAGGTAATTTTCTTACTACATATTGTGTTTTTTTACATAAAAATTTTTATATAATTGCATTTTTCAACAATATCATAATTTTTTTGAACTTGAAATTTTAAATTAAATTTGCTAATATATTTATGTAATTTTATCCACAGATAGTGGATTATTTTATATACTTATCCACAAATTGTTGATAATACTGTGGATAGTTTGTTATTTTTGTGAATTTATCCACTTTAGTATTGTGATTACAATGTGGATATTTTTTTATTTATTTTTGTGCATAATTTTTAAAAATTATTTATCCACTAATTTTAATATATCTATCCACAAAATTTTTATTTATGAGGTTAATTCTATGGACGGTCTTATGATATGGAAAAAGTATTCAAAATACTTATAAAGACAATATAAATCCCAGTTTTTACAATACTTTTTTTCGGTAATAATGCCACTATTTATTATGATTTTTCATGACAATACTATATTTCTAAAATGTAGTAATGAATTTATCAGAGAAAAATCTTTCAAAGCAATTGGATAAATTACATGATATTGCAAGAAATCAGCTCAATCTTGGAGATATCACTATAAAGTTGATACTTAATGATAACGAAGTGCAAAAAAATAGTCAAAGATAATATATAAAGGGAAAAATAAGTATACAAAGTATACATTTGATGCCTTTGTAACAGGTACTTCGAACAATCTTGCCTACGCTGCCTGTATTGCTGTAGCAGAAAATCCTGCATTTGAATCTCCAAAAGATGCATACAATCCACTATTTTTATATGGAGGAGTTGGTCTTGGTAAGACTCATCTAATGCACGCAATATCAAATAGAATAAAGGAAAAATCCAAACTATAAGGTATCTTATATTTCATCTGAGACCTTTACCAATGATTTCATATATTCTCTTCAAAACAGAAAGACGCAAGATTTTAGAGATAGATATAGAGAGCTTGATGCAATACTTATAGATGATGTACAGTTTTTCGCTGATAAAGATACTACTCAAGAAGAGCTGTTCCATACATTCAACGAGCTATATAGTGCTAACAAACAGATAATACTTTCAAGTGATAGACCTCCAAAAAGAGCTGACTACTCTTGAGGATAGACTACGCTCAAGATTTGGAATGGGACTTACTATAGATATACAACCTCCTGATTTTGAGACAAGAGTAGCTATACTTGAAAAATGCGAGTCTGATAAAAAGATGTACCAAGAGATGTACTTAATCTTATAGCAAAAAAATATCAAATCCAATATCAGAGAGCTTGAAGGTGCACTTAATAAGGTGTGTGCGTATTCAAGTTTTATGAAAAGACCTATATCATTTGAGCTTGCAAATGAAGTCTTGAATGATTTGTTTGACAAAAACAGCGAAAGGCAGTTAAGCTCAGACTATATCAAGGAAGTAGTTGCAGTAAATTTAATGTTAAATTTGATGATTTTTCTTCCAAGAAAAAGACTAAAAATATTGCCTATCCAAGACAGGTAGCAATGTACCTATGCAAGGAGCTGATGGATATGTCTCTAAGTAAAATAGGAGAAGAATTTGGAAATAGAGATCATACTACTGTAATACACGCTTGTAAAAAGGGTGGAAGAAGACATAGAAAAACAAGAAAGATAATGTAGATATGGTAGTAGAAAAACTGATAAAAAGATAAAAAGGCGAGTAAGAATAAAACAGCTATCTTTTGTGAAAATACAGGAGTAGCTGTTTTTGTGGACTATTAGGATTTTTACACAGATAATTAATTACTTATCCACAGTATTATACAAAAAATACTATCTTTATTTTACATGTAATCCACAGACTTATCAACAAATCCACAGTCCCTACTACTAATACTACTAAAATATTTATATTTATTTATGTATAAATACCTATAACACATATATTCATCTTTTGCAAAATTTATCTAAGAAATACTAAGTAAACATATTTAAAAAGATTTTAATAGTGGATAAGTGAAAAATGACTTATATATATATATAGTATTGATTTTTGAGTATATTTTAAAAATATAACATCATACTTAACATTAATTTTTTTCAGTATTTTCATCTTATTGATAATTATGAAAGTTTCAATAAATATTATTTAAAAATTTTTTATGTCCAACATTTTTACAAAAATTAATAAATATTAAAATCTCAAATAAAACTGCTATAATTTTAATTTGAAAGTCGAGATAATATTATTTGATAATATAATAGTAATTTATATAAAATAATACAATTGACTTTTAAGAATGTACAATATTATAATTATAGAATAATTTTAGTAAAATAATAAATTTAATTATATAAAAATTAACTCAAGAGGTAGATATGAAATTCAAAGTAAATCAAAAAGATCTGTCAAAGGCTATATCCATAGTGCAAAAGGCTGTAGCTACTAAAAATACTATGGAGATATTAAAAGGAATATATTTTGAAATAGAAGATGGTAATCTACTGCTTACTACAAATAATATGGAAGTAGGTATACAGACATCTGTACCTATGCGAAGTGTATGAAGAGGGAAAGATAGTAATAGATGCTAAGATAATATATGAAAATAGTGCGTAAACTGCCCTAATGATACCATACATTTCACATCTATAGATGAAAAATGACCTTATAGAAGTAAGATGTCTAAATTCAAAGTTTAACATCAAATATATTAGATGTGATGATTTTCCTATGCCGGCATATATAGATGAGAGATTTTTGTAAAGATAGAAGCCGATGATTTTAAAAATATGATACTAAAGACTAATTACGCAATAGCAAGTAACGATCCTAATCAGATATATATGTGTCATTTTTCAAAAATAGATCAAAATAGATTCACTATGTTTTTCTGTGGATAATTTCAGATTTGTAGTTATGGAAAAGGAATTTGAGGATATATCATTTGACGAGAAGAAACTTATTATAAACGGAGGTATATTAACTGATATAGCAAAAGACTATAGAAGATAATGTAGAGTTTATAAAATTTGCCTTTGATGATAAGCACATCTGTGTAATAGTTGATGAAACAATAATTACAAGTAATTTGGTCACTGGAAATTTCATAGATTACGAGTCAATAATACCTAAAAATGAAAAAATCTACAGTAACTGTAAGAGTAAGTGATTTGAAATCTGCCATAGATAGGGTATCACTACTTTCGAATAATAAGCTGATAAAGTTTGAGTCAAAAGATTTTATGATGAATATAACTTCAAGAAACGATCAAGTAGGTAATGCCAATGAGATAGTGGATATAACTCTTGATGGTGAAAATTTTTGAGATTGCATTTAACTGCGAATTCTTACTTGATATACTTAGAAATGTGGAAGATGAGTATATTACAATGAAGATATCAAATTCACTTAGCCCTTTGTAAGATAACATCTCAAAGTGATGAAAATTATATACATGTAATATTGCCTGTGAGGATAAAAATAGATGAAAATAGTATTTGTAAGTGATACTCATGGAGATGAGGATGTACTTAAAAAATAGTGGACTTTTTCAAAAAGGATATGATGCAATTATACACACTGGAGATGTATTGCCTTATGGTGTAGAACATTCATGTTTTATAAGTGACTATATATCTACTGTTGATAATATCTATTTTGTAAGGGGAAATACTGATTATTTTGACGGTATGAGACTTATGGGAAAAGGATGTAAGTGAGTTTGAGCGTGTCCTTACCTTTTGGTAATATAGGATATTTGCTACACACGGATTTATCAAATCTATGACAGCTTATGAGAGTGAGGCAAGGCAAAATGATTGTAATATACTTGTCTATGGTCATACTCATGTCAAAAAAATTGGAGAAAAAGAAAAATCTCATCATCTTAAATCCCGGTTCTCCATCAAGACCAAGAGACTATGCTCCTTCATTTGCCATATTTGAAGATGGTGTCATCACACTTTACAATGCCTTTTAATTTTAGTGTGATTGAAAAGCTGCATATGTAGATTTGTACTAAAAATTTAAATATAAATTATAGAATAATAGTTATTTATAATATATTAATTAAAAAAACTTAGCTAAACTATCCATAGATTAAATAAGTAGTATTATCAAAAGACATAGTGTTGAAGCTATGTCTTAGTTTTTTGTAAATATTTGATTATATGTAAAAAATTAGAATTTTTAATATAAAATATAAATTTATGGTATCATGAATGAAGATAATATCAAATTAATAATTGTAATAATGACCTATTTTAATTATTATCTATCAATAAATTTGATATATATATTTGTATAATTTACTTGATAAACAGCAGTATTGAAAAAGATATTTTTTTATTAAAAATATACCTTATAGGATACAAAAAGATATTATAAATGACTTAGTATTTTTATGTACTATTTATAATTTAAGTTTACAATGTAAGTATAACAAAAATAATAATATTATAAAAATAAATCATAATTAAGATGAGATATCTAATTATTTTTAAGTTAAAAAAAGGAGAAGATATGATATTTGAAGCAGGTAATTATGATGTAATAGTGGTAGGTGCAGGACATGCAGGATGTGAGAGTGCACTTGCTTGTGCAAGGATGGGACTTAATACTCTTATAATCACACTTTCACTTGAATCTGTGGGATATTTGCCATGCAATCCTTCGATAGGCGGTACAGGTAAGGCGCCATCTGGTAAGAGAAATTGATGCTCTTGGAGGACAGATGGGAATATCTGCTGATAAGACATTTATCCAAAGTAGAATGCTCAACACTTCTAAGGGACCTGCAGTACACTCTTTAAGAGTCCAATGTGATAAGGATAAATATCGTGCCTATATGAAAAAGGTACTTGAAGATCAGAAAAATCTGGATATAAAAATGGACGAAGTAGTTGAGATTTTATCAACTGATGATAAGGTCGAAGGAGTAGTAACAAAGCTGGGAGCAAAATATAATTCCAAAGCTGTCATAATTGCAACAGGTGTGTATCTTGACTCTAAGATATTTATAGGAGAGGTCAATTTCAAATCAGGACCTTTAGGTCTTACAGGAGCTTATGAACTGAGCAAGAGTATTAAAAAACTTGGGATTAGTATGAGAAAGTTCAAAACAGGTACTCCTGCGAGGATACATCAAGACTCTATTGATTTTTCAAAAATGACTTTGCAAGAGGGAGATGAAAAAATAACTCCTTTTTCTTTTTATGAATGAAGGACAATATATAGGAGACAATCAGGTAGATTGTTATCTTACAAGGACAAATCTTAGGACACACGATATAATCAATGAAAAACTTGAGTCGTTCCTCACTGTTTCGTGGAGATATGGATGCAATAGCAGGAGCAAGATACTGTCCATCTATAGAAGATAAGGTAACAAGATTCGCAGATAAGAGCTCTCACCAATTTTTTGTAGAGCCGGAGGGACTTGATACCAAAGAATACTATATACAAGGATTTTCTTCATCTCTTGCTTATGAAGTGCAGCTTGAGATGTATCGTACAGTGGCAGGTCTTGAAAAACTGTAGGATGATGAGACCTGCGTATGCCATAGAGTATGACTGTATAGATCCTATGCAATTAAAGATGACTCTTGAGACCAAAAAATAAGCGGATTGTATTTTGCAGGACAGATGAACTCTACAAGCGGATATGAAGAGGCTGCTGCCCAAGGTCTGGTAGCAGGTATTAATGCAGCAGCGAAGATACAGGGAAAAAGATGAGATGATACTCACAAGGGATAACAGCTATATAGGAGTGCTTATTGATGACCTTGTAACTAAGGGTACAAATGAGCCTTACCGTATAATGACATCAAGGGCAGAGTATAGATTGTTACTTCGTCAAGACAATGCTGATGAAAGATTGACTCCAATAGGGAGAAATATGGGGCTTGTAGACGATGAAAGATATGAAAAATTTGTTCAAAAAAATATAAAAAATATAGAAAAAGAAATAGAAAGACTAAAAAAGAAAAAAATTAAAACCGATACAAATAAATAACCAATTAATTGAGTTAGGTGAAAGTGAGCTAACTCAATCAATATCACTTTATGAACTGCTCAAACGTCCCTAATGTCACTTATTCATTTTTTTGAAAAAGTAGGAGTTTCAAATGATGATATAAGCGATGAAATAAAACTAAGGTGTGAGATAGAGTCAAAGTATGAAGGCTACATTAAAAAAACAGAGGTTACAGGTCGAAAATTTTAAGAATTTGGAAAAATAAGAAACTATCTTCTTCTATAGATTATGAACAAATAAAAAGGACTAAGACTTGAAGCAAGACAAAAAACTGACAATGATAAAAACCTGAAAATATAGGTCAGGCATCAAGAATATCGGGTGTTTCACCATCTGACATATCTGTATTATTGGTATACTTGCAATCTCTTGGAAAAATTAATCTACTTAATATTTTTGATTCAAGAAATAATATAACACATTTAAAAATGTTATGGTGATATATTATGATCTTAAACTGATATCTGTTAAACAGTCATAAAAAGTTTTATTTTATACAGTATTTAATAAAAATAGTTGTATAAGATATTTGATTGGTTGTTTAACAGGTTTTATTTTTATAGGTTTTAATTATCATCAATTAATTAAAAATATATTTTTAAATTTGGAGGAATCAAATGAAGTTAAAAAGCAAGATGTTATTTTTTTATTAGGTATACCTGTAGTACTCCTTGTAGCTATACTAATAATTGTATTTTCTATATTTTCAAGTAGTATAGTTACTAATGTAGGAAATGTAGGGATTGGTTAATCTTACAAAGAAAAAATGCATCTGATATTGAAACATTTGTAAGTGAAAAATCTATTATAACTACATTGGCAAAAAGATTTGTCAGATAGTGATATAAGTAAAAAAAGATATAGAGAAAAAAATTGATAAAACTTATATGAAAAAATACAATAAAGAGTTTGATTTTTTTCATTAGTCTATGAAGATAAAACTGTGATAAACGCATCGGGGTGGGTACCAAATTCTGATTATGACCACACTACAAGAGAGTGGTATAAGGGAGCAATGGCATCAGGTCAGACATATGTTTCAAAAACCTTATATAAATGCTCAAGATGGTACTTTGTAGTAACAGTAGCTGCAAATGTAAAAAGGTGATAAAGTAATTGGTAATATATTAATGGATATGTCTATAAGTAAGGTGGAAGAAAAATATAAAGAAAAATTGGTGTTTTCAAAACCGGTAAGGCATCACTTATTACTAAAGACGGACAGTTTATATCAAACTCTGATTATACAGCTAAGGATAATATATCTGATGTAGACGGAGGAGCATTATCTCCAGTTTACCAAAAACTAATCTCAGGTAATGAAGATATTTTTTTAATATTAAAAATTAAGAATAAAAAAATACTATAATTTCAAATTCAGATGTTAGTGGCACTGATTGGATATTATACATGGAAGTACCGTCAAATGAAGTTACTGAATCACTTACTAAACTTATAGGAACTACAACAGTATTAGGAATAATATTCATAGTAGTAATAGTAGTAATTATATTAATGGTATCAAAGTCAATAACAACACCTATATCAAGATTAAGTGGTTGTGTACAAACAATGGCTGAATATGATATGACTCTTACAGAACAATCACCGTCAGTAATATATTCAAAAAAACAAAGATGAAATAGGTGAATTGTCAAGATCATTGATAAAAGTAAAAAAATATAATGAAAGAAACAATTACAGGTATAAATGATATAGCAAGTCAGGTATCTGCATCATCTGAAGAACTTACAGCAACAAGTGAGCAATCTGCAATGGCAGCAGAAGACCTATCAAGAGTAATACAAGATATCTCTCAAGGAGCAATGAGCCAAGCTGAAGATATGCAAAAAGGTACAGTAGCAATGCAGGAAATGGGAGAAGCCTTAGATAAAAATGAAAAAGAAATAATAGCTCTTAATTCTACCGCTGAGGCTGTATTTATGGCTAAAGAAAAGGGAATAAAATCAGTGCATGAGCTTATAGTTACAACAGAAAAGGTAAAAAAAGCTCTTCAAAGATAGTAGGAGAGGTTATAAAAAAATACAAATCAAAGTGCAATCCAAATATCATCAGCAAGCGATATGATAAAATCAATAGCAGATCAGACAAATCTACTTGCACTAAAACGCAGCAATAGAAGCAGCAAGAGCAGGGGAAGCAGGGAAGGGATTTGCAGTAGTTGCAGAAGAGATAAGAAAACTTGCTGAACAGTCAAATCAATTTACAGAAGAGATAAAAGAAATAGTAACAGAACTTACAACAAAGACTAAACAAACAGTAGAGATGATGGATGAAGTGGTACAGGTAGTACAAGAGCAATCTGATAATGTAGAAGATACAAAAGGTCAGTTTGATATAATATCTAATCAGCTTGACGAAACAAAGGCAGCATTTGAAAGATTAAGTGTATCAGAGCAAGGACTTGTAAATACAAAGGTAAATCTTCAAGATATAATAGAAAAATATATCAGCCTTGTCACAAGAAAATGCAGCGTCTGCAGAAGAATCATCAGCTACAGTAGAAAAACAAACAGCATCATCACAAGAGATAGCATCAGCAAGTTCAAATCTTGCAGATATGGCACAAGAGATGAGCGAAATGATATCGAGATTTAAGATATAATTTAAATAAATTTTGATTATTGATTGAAAAAAATATAAATTCAACTTTCCCACTAAACTTATTGAAATTTTATTTTATATTTTAAAATTTATAGATTTTTTATATGCTAATTGACACACAATTTTATAAATATTATTTATTGAAATTTGCTTATTTATCAAAAAAATTAAAAACACTGAAAATCTTATGTCAAGTATGATAAATTATTATTTAAAAAAATATTTAAATTTCAATGTATTTAAAGTGTTTTTATAGGAAAGTAGAGATATAATAATAATCAATAATAAAGCAAGAATGTATAATAAGATTAAGTTATACTTTGAAAAACTTGCTAATAAAAACAAGATATTATGAATTTTTAAATAGTGATTAGTATTAATTAAAAAAGCAACTGTATAAAAAAACAGTTGCTTTTTAACTTTACAATTGAATATAATATGATTATAATTAAGTATATAAGACAAAGTACTAATTTTAAATATAATATATTTAAAAATGCTAATCAGTAAATAAGGAGAAAAGTCATGTCATCTAAAAAAATAAACCAAACTACACACTCAAAGACAGTTTATTCATAGACCTATTCTCAGATAAAGAAAGATTACTACAGTTATACAAATCACTTGTAGATGACCAAGATGATATCAAAGAAGAAGATATAGAGATACTCACAATACAAAAACATAATACTAAGAGGCATATATAACGATTTGGGATTTAAGGTAAAAAGATGAGATAATAATACTGATGGAAGCCCAGACAACCTACACAACAAATATAGTACTAAGAATACTGTTTTATCTGTCAGAAACCCTAAAAAAACTATATAATACAAAGTAGTGAAAAACAAGAACCTAAACGAACTATATAATACAAAGGTGAGAATAATTCCCAAGATAAAAACTATTTGTAGTATATACAGGAGATAAGCTAATGCAAGACCATGACCTATACTTAAGTGATGTCATGGTAGAAAATGACATAATATCAGATATAGATATGAAAGTAAGAGTACTGTGTACAGGAAGTAAAGAAAGCATATTAAGGCAGTATATTTTATTCACCCAGATATTTAGTAAGCAAAAAGAATGTAAAGACATAGAAACAGCAGTAAAAAGAACAATTGAGATATGTATGGATGATGAAATACTAAAAGAGTATTTAGATTATAGAAAGATGGAGGTACAAGAGATGATAACAGCATTTATGACACAAGAAGAAGCATTTGAGAGTTTCCTAAAAGATGAGGTAAAGGCAGGAGAAAAAAAGAGGTAGACAAGAAGGTAAGATAGATACACTAATTAATTTTTTCAAAAATGGAGTAGGTCTTGATATAATAAGTAAGGGTTTAGATATGAGTATTGATGAAGTAAAGAGTATACTTATTGGAAGAGGATTTGAAGTATAAGAAAAAGGTACAACAATTTATAACTATAATTTTTATATAGTTATAAAAATTAACAATCTTATTAATTATATAAATTATAAAAATAGTAAAAAAATTTTTATTAAGATTTTTCAATGATGTATTGAATATAACAAGATAATTAATAAAAAGCAACTGTATAAAAATCAGTTGCTTTTTTTACTTGGAATAAAAATCATGTAGTTGTAATAACAATTAATAGTTAAAATATGATTAACAAAAAAATATTAATCTTCATTTAAATTTATATTGATACTATATAAATAAATATTATATTTATTAGTTTTAAATTAATATCTTCAATATTAGGAAGATAAATATATCTAATAAACTTAAATAAAAAGTGAAATTTTGATTATCTATGTTAAATATTTTTAATTATATTAGAATAACTCAGGAGCTTTTTGTAATTTTCAAATTTTCATCAATTTCAAATATAAGAGGAACTCCTGTAGGTAAGTTCAAATCAAGAATTTTTCGTTGTCTATATCAAGTAGATACTTGATTAGAGCTCTAAGAGAGTTACCATGAGCTGCAATTATGACATTTTTACCTTCTTTTATTGACTTTGAAATGTCACTTTCCCAAAAAAGGCATTACTCTATTTATTGTATCCTTAAGACTTTCACCCTTTAGGCATATCTTTTGGATCAAGGTTTTTATATTTAGCATCAAATCTTACATTTCTTTCATCGTCATCTTCAAGAGCTGGAGGAGGTACATCAAAGCTTCTTCTCCAAATATGCACCTGTTCATCACCATATTTTTTTGGCAGTTTCAGCTTTGTTTAGTCCTTGCAAAGCCCCATAATGTCTTTCATTAAGTCTCCAAGACTTAACTACGGGGATGTAAAGTTCATCGATTTCTTCAAGTACAAAATTCAGTGTCTTAATAGCTCTTTTTGGTAAGATGTATATGCAATATCAAATACAAATCCGTCTTTTTTTAAGGTCTTCTCCTGCTTTTTGCTTCTTGTACACCTTGTTCAGACAAATCAACATCTTTCCAACCTGTAAATCTGTTTTCAAGGTTCCATTGGCTTTGACCATGTCTTATCATTACTAATTTCATTATTACCTCCCAATTTATAGATATGTGCATACTAAATAAAGTAAAAATCACCTAATTTCAAGATAATATATCTTTATTTAAGACTTTAACATAAGTTTACAACTCTTCTTTTGATTTATACCTTGAATATATCAAATTATTCTAATAATTACTAAAATTTTAGCAAAGTAAATAATATTATAAAAAAATAGGTCTATTTTATTATAAAAAAATATTTTAAATCATAAAAGTATTTTTTTGATTAAAAATAGTATAAACCTTTTTCTAAAAAGCACCGATAAACCAAGTGTAATAAAACTAATTTATTAAAATTTATTTTTATACTATCAAAGAAAAAATAATACAAAAAGTCCTAAAAAAATACTTTTAAATTTTTAAAACTTTGTGGTATAATATCAAAAATAAGTAATTAATAGAGTTAAAATACTTATGTTGTAATATGTTATCAGCAATGATTATAAATTTATTAATATAAATTCATAATATGATATTTCATAGTAAAAAGATAACATTAAATATTTTCCAATTTTGTCAATTAATCAAGCAATATTAGTACTTAAAGCTCAATATATCTAATTTATATTTTTGTCAACATAATATTTTTAAAATATTTAATTACTAATTTTTTTAAAAATCAGTTTTTATTAAGTGAATATATGACATATTTACATTTTTGGCTATACATCGACTATGAGGGGGAGTATAGGTGAATTTCAACTTTATGTCTTCGGTATTTCTAATTACATCCGTACTTTTAGAAGTAACGAGCATGCTATTATTCATCCTTAAAATAATATTCAAAGTAGGGTAATATCTTAAAAAAGACATTTTAACTAATGTCTTTATTTTTATATAAAAAGTGATATAATAGCTTCAAGAGGTATTGTACAAAAGATATAATTATCAGCAAATATTTATATAATTTATAATATTATATAAATATTAACTTAGTTATAAATTTAGATATTTATTGTATTTAAAAGATTGTAATTTTATTAAATTTATAAGATTTTTACCAGATTTTATATTATCAAGTTAAAACCAAATATAAGTACAATGATACTAATGACTTAAGATATAGGTATTTTATAAAAACATATCCATTCTAAATGGTTATTAAAATTTAAGTAAAATATTAACTTATGTTATATACAAAAATAATACATAGGTAATACTATAAAAAAATATTATTAAATTGTTATATAAATTATTGATATAAGTTTTAATAAATTATATTATAATTTTACCATAACAGTTTAATTTATATTAACTAATATAGCAAATCTTTGGGAGGATAAAGTGCAAGTATACGATGAAAAGTTATTGACAATCATGTCTTTGGATTCAGAAGGAATATTAGAAAAATCTAAATGAATTCAAAGATTTGATGTTACATTATAAATCTGCAATAAGAACTGTAAGGACTAAGCTTGAAATTTTAAATGATGAATTGTCACTTAAAAATAGCAGAAATCCTATAGAATTTGTTAAGAGTAGACTTAAAAACCTGGTAGCATAGCTCAAAAAACTAAGAAGGAGAAATCTTGAGGTATCTGTAAAAATCAATTAAGGAAAAATCTATATGATATAGCAGGTATTAGAGTAGTGTGTAGTTTTGCTGATGATATATATGATATTGCAGAAGTACTCAAATCACAAGATGATGTCGAGGTTATACAAATCAAAGACTATATCAAAAATCCAAAAACCTAACGGATATTCATCTTACCATATGATAATCAAAGTACCTATATATCTTTATGATGTAAAAAGAACTAATACCTATAGAATTACAGATAAGAACTATCGCTATGGACTTTTTGGGCATCTCTTGAACACAAGATGAAATACAAAAAAATCATTTGATGAAGCACCACAGATAATCAAACAACTCAAAAGAATGCGCAGATTCAATAAATGAAATAGATAAGAAAAATGCTTGATATTAGAAAAATATTGAAAAATATGAATATATCTCAAGATAATAGCCACTATTAATTCTTAAGTTTTAAAATTATGTTTGCAGCAAAAAAATATATTAAAAAGTAAATTATTAATAGGATTATAATTATAAATAATTCATAAACTGAATCATATTTACTTAAAGTATATTAAAAAAATTTACTAAATAACTTAACTTTCTCACATGAAAATATAATTAAGATATGAAATTTGAATATATTTTAAAAATAAAATATAATACTTAACATAGCAAATTTAGTATTTTTCATGCGATAAATATGTAAATTTCAATAAATTTTTATTTATAAATTCATATATCAATTAATTTATTAAAAATAAATATTTTAATTTCAAAAAAATAGCAATGATTTCAGTAGAAAAAGTTGTGTAAATTACAACATTTTTTTATTAATCTAAGATATATTTACAAAAAGTGGAACCAAGTTCCACTTTTTGTACAAAGTAATTTTATTTTTTTAAAAAAACTTGTGTATGGTATCATTGGATTGATATTAATTAAGAGATGTAAAAATCGGAACTTAAATAATTTATGTTAGAATTTTGTAGCTGTATTAAAAAAACTTTAAAAATTAAAAAAATTGATTTTAAATTTTAAAATTATTTATTATAAATAACAAAATACTTCAAATAACTTTGAATATAAAATATTATTGGAGATTATTTATTATTATTGATATAGGTAGATAATAATTAATATGTTGATACTATAAAAATCAAGGTTTATATTTTAAAAATACTGGAAGTTTGGTATAATTAAAAAAACTAGTATGTATAAATTAACTTTGTTATCTTGAATATATTGATTTTTTTATAGTAAATCAAGAGAAAAAAATATATTTTATAAAAAAATATTATAGAAGTGTTTTTAATAATATATAAATAAAAAAAGAGAAAGATATGATATCAATAGTAACTGCTTATTCTAACAAGAAAGTAATAGGAAAAAAATAATAAAATGCCTTGGAATATAAGAGGAGACTTAGAATTTTTAAAAAAACTTACCACTGGTAATATAGTGATAATGGGTAGGAAGACTTTTTCAAAGTATAGGTAAAAGTACTACCTAATAGAATAAATATAGTAATAACAAGAAATAGTGAAAATAAGAGTGAAATAAAAAAATCTATATTTTCTAAATTCTTTAAGAGATGCTATTAATCTTGCAAATAGAATTATTAAAGATGAAGTAGTTGGGCGGATAATAATAGTAATTCTTCTTGTTATGAGAAAATTAGTAATAAAAAAATCAAGAAGAAAAAAATTAATTTAAGTCAATCAATAGAAGATAGCGTATATTTAAATAATTGCTTTTTAAATTATAAAAAAATATAGAGGTGAATAATTTAAGTAATTGTAAAAATAGAAGATGAATTTAATATAAAGAAAAACATTAGAAAATAGTATATATATAACTAATAGTTTTGAAGAAGATGAAAAAAATAAAAAAACAATTTAATCTTAGTCAAAAATATTGAAGATATAAAAATCAAAAAAATATAAATTCTGATATAATAGATAAGATAAAAACCTAAAGAAATATTTATCATAGGCGGTCAGAGTATATATGAACAAAGTATCGATATAGCTGACAGAATCTATGTTACTAAAAATAGACTATAACTATGATGGGGATAGATATTTTCCATATTTTGATGAAGATAACTATAGATGTAAGATTTTAAAAATCTGAGAGCCTTCCTGTAAAAACATAGTTTCATTTTATATGAAAAATAAAATAAATTAAATATTCTTAAAAAATTAACTATAATAATTTTATTTTACTCAGTGTTTATTATTATAGATATAATAAATAAAATATAATTTAAACCGAAAAAAATTTACCCTTAGTTTTGAATTAAAAAACAGATGGTAAATTTTTCTTATTTTATGATACAATACATAGGTTAGAGGTAAAATTTTACTTTAGAAGTAAAAATTATTACAAAGATGGATGTTGTATTTTGTAAAAAAATTATAAGTATAGAAAAATATTTGATATTAACAATTGTATATAAGATTAGGACTATTAATTAATGTCAAAAACTAATTGTCATAAGATATATTATTAATAAAAACTGTTAAAAACAATATAATAAATAATAATCACATTATTGAAAAATTCAAATAATTTGTAAAAAAATTTTTAATTATACAAAAATATATACATTACATTATACAATCAGATTAGTATATTTAAGTATCACGACATTTGTAATAGGTGATTAGTAATAAGTATCATAGATATGATATTTTTTTATAATAAGGAGATAAATATGGAAGAAAAAGTCAATATTGAATATGGTGCCGATCAGATACAGGTACTGGAAGGTCTTGAGCCTGTAAGAAAAAGACCGGGTATGTATATAGGGTCTACCGGTAGCAAGGGACTGCATCATCTTGTATATGAAGTCGTGGATAATGCTATAGATGAAGCGCTTGTCGGATATTGTAAGAATATCTATGTGTCTATTGATTTGAACAATGGAATAACAGTAATAGATGACGGTAGAGGTATACCGGTAGAAGTGCATCCTAAGACCGGAAAAAATCAACTCTTGAGACTGTACTGACTGTATTACACGCCGGAGGTAAATTCGGTGCAGGTGGATACAAGGTATCAGGAGGTCTACATGGTGTAGGGGGTATCTGTTGTTAATGCTCTTTCAAAAATCTCTTACAGCAGTTGTAAAAAGACGGTAAAATATACAAACAGGAATTTGAAAAAGGGTAATCCTGTATCAGATATTCAAGTTGTCGGTGAATGTCCAATAGAAGAAAGAGGGACTTGTATCAGTTTCTTACCTGATGAAACTGTCTTTGAAGAAACTGTATACAGTTTTGAAGTATTGGAGCATAGATTAAGAGAACTTGCATTTTTTTGAACAAGGGTATATCAATCACTCTTGAAGACAACAGGACGATAGAAAAATAACAAGAAAATATCACTATGAGGGTGGAATTATAGAATATGTTAAGGCACTTAATAAGAATAAAGAGCCTTTGACTGAAGAAGTTATATATTTTAATAAATTTGATGAAGAATTTAGCTATGATATTGAAATAGCGATGCAGTACACTGATGCCTATGTGGAAAAATATATTCTTTTGCCAATAATATCAATACGGTTGAAGGAGGTATGCACCTAATAGGTTTCAAATCTGCCCTTACCAGAGTTGTAAATGACTATGCAAGAAAAACAATATGCTTAAGGAAAAGGATGAAAAATTTTACAGGAGAGGATATAAGAGAAGGACTTACAGCAATAATTTCTGTCAAACTACCTGAGCCTCAATATGAAGGTCAGACAAAGACTAAGCTGGGTAATCCTCAGATGAGATCTTCTGTTGAACAGATAACTGTAGATCAAATTGCTACATTCCTTGAGGAAAATCCTGCCATTGCAAGAGTGATAATTGAAAAGTGTATGCGTGCTCAAAGGGCAAGACAGGCAGCAAAAAGAGCAAGAGACCTTACAAGAAGAAAGGGAATACTTGAAAAGTACATCACTACCAGGAAAACTTGCTGATTGTAGAGAAAAAAGATCCTGCGAAATCTGAGATATTCATAGTCGAAGGGGACTCTGCCGGAGGTTCAGCTAAAGAAGGCAGAAACTCACAAAAATCAGGCAATTCTTCCTCTAAGAGGTAAGATACTTAATGTAGAAAAAGGCAAGACTTGATAAGGCTCTACAGTCTGATACGATAAAAAATATGATTACAGCATTTGGTTGCGGTATAGGATCTGAATTTGACGATAGTAAACTAAGATATCATAAGATAATAATAATGTCAGATGCCGATGTCGATGGTGCTCATATAAGGACTCTTATATTGACATTTTTTTCTTTAGATATATGAGACCTTTGATAGAAAAAGGTTATGTATATATTGCTCAACCCCCTCTGTTTTCAATAGAAAAAGGGAAAAAGACTTACTATGCTTATTCTCCTGAAGAACTGGAAGAAAAACTAAATGAGATAGGAAGAGAAAGAGCTGTAGTTAGCAGAAATAAAGGTCTTGGTGAAATGGACGCTGAGGAACTTGGAGATACTACTATGGATCCTGCAAAGAGAGTTTTGTTAAAAAGTAAATCTTGAAGATGCAATAGCTGCAGATGAGATATTTGACATTCTTATGGGAGATAAGGTAGAGCCAAGAAGAGAATTTATCCAAAAATGCAAAATATGTTGAAAAATCTTGATATATAACATTTTTAGACTTTCAATAATAAAATTTAATATTTATCTTAACTTATGAACACAATTTGAATAATGACTATTTGAAAATTCTATTGAAATTTCATAATTTTAATAAAAATAATGAAAAACATTGCTGCAATATCATCAAATACATTATTTTGATATTATATATAATAAAGTTAAATTAAATATCTAATTAAAAATACGGAGTTTGCTGTTGTTATTTTTATAATGTTATTACTTATAATTATATTTTTCATGTGTAAAAGTTTAGTTTAATATTATTTTATTTTGATTCTTTTTAAAATTAATGTATTAAGTTTAGTAAGTACTTTATTTTGACCTTTGTTATGCTGTGCATAGACTTTAAATTATAAAATAGATTTTTGTCCGATAATTCTAATTTAAGAATTACTTGATGATATTAGGATTAATTGGCAAAAATCTTTTAAGGAGATATAATGAGTGAAGAATTAATAGATATACATGGTAAGATAGAAGATGTCGATCTGAAAAACACAGATGGAAAAATGTTATATTGACTATTCAATGAGTGTAATCATTGGTAGAGCATTGCCTGACATAAGAGACGGACTCAAACCTGTGCATAGAAGAATACTGTACTCTATGCATGAGCTTGGACTTACTCCCGATAAGAGTTTCCACAAGTCTGCAAATGTGGTCGGTCATACTATGGCTTATTATCATCCGCATGGGGGACTCTTCGATATATGATGCTATGGTAAGGATGGCTCAAAATTTTTCTATGAGATATATGCTTGTAGAAGGTAAGGGTAACTTTTGGTACACTCGATGGTGATCCACCTGCTGCTTACAGGTATACAGAAGCAAAAAAATGAATAAGATTTCTTCAGAGATGCTCAGAGATCTTGGAAAAGATACCGTAGATTTTAGAGCAAACTTTGATGAGAAAAAGCAAGAGCCTGAGGTTTTTGCCTTCAAGATTTCCCAATCTTTTTGGTAAACGGCTCAAACGGTATAGCAGTTGGAATGGCTACATCTATACCACCTCACAATCTTGGAGAAGTAATAGATGCTGTAGTTGAGATAATAGACAATCCTGATGCAACTCTTGATGATATTATGAATCACATCAAAGGACCTGATTTCCTACAGGTGCACTTATAATGGGAAGAGAAGCTATCAAAAAAAGCCTATGAGACTGGAAGAGGTAAGATAATAGTAAGAGCAAAGGCCGAGATAGAAGAGATGTCAAACGGTAAATCAGAGATTATAGTGACAGAAATACCTTATCAGGTAAATAAGGCTGTGCTTGTAGAAAAGATAGGTCAGCTTTGTAAGAGACAAGAAGATAGAAGGAATAACTGACCTAAGAGATGAATCAAGTAAGAAGACAGGTATCAGAATAGTCATAGAAACAAGGAGAGATGTCAATCCAAATGTTGTGCTCAACAACTTGTACAAACACTCTTCTCTTCAAGAAGTATATTCTGTGATATTGCTTTCTATAGTGGATGGTGAGCCCTAAGATACTCAACCTTGTAGACATTTTTGCAATATTATCTGAATTATCAAAAAGAAGTAGTAACAAGAAGAACAAAAATTTGATTTAAACAAAGCACTTGAAAGATTACACTTAGTCCAAGGACTTTTTGATTGCCATTGATAATATTGACGAAGTAATTGAGATAATAAGATCTGCATATGATGATGCTATGCAAAAAGTTGATGGAAAGATTTTCACTTTCAGAAGTACAAGCAACAGCAATCCTTGATATGAGACTTAGAAGATTGCAAGGGCTTGAAAAAGAAAAAAATTGCAAGATGAAGAAAGAGAACTTGGTGAAAAAGATAGCATATTTCAACAGCATACTTGAAAGTGAAGAAAAATTATTGTCAATAATAAAAAGATGAGATAATAGAAATAAGAGATAAGTACAGAGATAAAAGAAGGACTCAAATCACTTCAATGCCTCATGAAATAGATATAAAAGATACTATACCAAATGAGGAAGTAACTATAACTCTTACTCACCATGGATATATCAAGAGATTGCCTGTAGATACTTATAAGGCACAAAAAAAGAGGTGGTAAGGAATATCTTCAATGACTACAAAGGAAGAAGATTTTTGTCGAAAAACTTCTTATAACATCAAACCACGAAAAAGCTATTGTTTATAACAAACAAAGGTAAAATATACAATCTCAATGCTTATGAGATACCTCAGACATCAAGGACTGCAAAAAGGTAGCAACATTATAAATCTACTACCTCTTGAAAAAAAGATGAAAAGATAGCTACTATAATAACTACAAGAGAAAATGAGGATAATGCCTATATCGTGATGTGTACTAAGAAAAGGTATAATCAAAAAGACGAGAATATCAGAGTTTACAAAAATCAAAAAAAGACAAGGTATGAAAGCGATAAATCTCAAAGAAGATGATGAACTTATAAATTCACTTCTTACAGCAGATAATACAAATCTATTCTTAGTCACTAAAAAAAGGTATGGCTATAATGTTTGAAGAAAAATACTCTAAGACCTATGGGAAGAACAGCCACAGGCGTCATAGCTATGAGACTTAAAAAAAGATGATGAAATAGTATCTCTTGAGATAGCAAGTAATGAAAAAGCAAGTACTGATAATATCAGAAAACGGCTATGGCAAGAGGACACAAATTTCAAAAATACAAGGTACAGTCAAGAGCAGGAGTCGGAGTAAAGACATATAAAATAACAGAAAAACAGGAAATATTGCCGATGCGAAGATAGTCGATGAAAATGACGAAGTGATGATAATCAACTCAGACGGTACTCTAATTCGTACACCTGTTGCCGAAATTTCTCTATTATCAAGAGATACAAGTGGAGTAAAGGTAATGAGATGCGGAGAAAAATGACATAATCTCTGCTATTGAGATAATACAATCAGATGAAGAGTAATTAGTGCAATATTATTAAAAAGCTTTTAAGTATTTATATTCCTATATTTTGATAGGATTATAAAAATAAAGCTTTGATTAGTATTTTTGATTTAAAAATCAAGACCGTAGTTTATGGAAACAGATATGTTCCGGTTTTCATATACTGCGGTCTTTTTGCTCGTTTAAAACTAAAAAACTACCGCTTATAAAAAAACAGTGGAAAAAAATTTTAAAGCTGAAACTATAATATCTACATAAGATGAATTAATACTAAACTCTATTTAAACTATGGATTATATCTTTGAGATACATTTTAGCATATCAGTTGTTAAGAAAGTTTTATAGCGTGATTCATTATAAGGAAATCTATTATTTTATTAGATATTAGTATAATTCATAAAGATAGATGCTGATATAATAAATCTAATAGAAAAAGAGTATTTAGTTTTTAATTCATACTAAATATCATACTTTAAAAAATTAAATAAATTTGTGAAATATAAAATACAATTAGTATAAATTATTCAAATTAAAAAAACTAATATCTAAGAATATTTTTTCTTAAATTTAGAGAAAAATAATAAATATATACTTTAATTATATTTTAAAAAAAGTAAAATTAATACTTTAATTTAATGAATATTAGCAAATTAATAACTCAAGCATATCTATAAATGCTATGATTATTGTATGATATGAAAATTATAATAAGTAAGAAAAAAATGATTGACTGAAATCAATTTTGACAGGGGTTAAAGCTCATGGAAATAGAGATAGTAATAGATAAAAAAATCAGATAGAGCCTAAAAATAATAATAAAAACAAACAAACTAACACAAGAAGTGGAAAAATATAATGAATATTATCTCACAGCAAAATCCATCTCTTATAGCAGGAATAAAAAGATGAAAAAGATAGAGATAATAGATGAAAAATTGTATTATATCTGTATTTGCTCAAGATACAAAAAGTATATGCTGACACAAAAAAATGGAATATATGAGCTTAAAACTAAGGCTTTATGAAATGGAAAAATATTTTAGACAAGACAAAATTTGTCAGAATATCAAAAATCAGAGATAATAAATTTAAAGGCAGTCAAAAATTTTGACCCTAAGTTTTACAGGGACTATAAGTGTAGAGATGAAAAAATGGTAAGATAAGCTATGTATCACGAAGATTTGTAGCTAAAATTAAAAATTTTGGGGGTGTAAAAGATGAAAAAATGAAATAAAAACAAATGTTGATAGGGGAATTGGAGCTATACCAAGTGGAATAGCAATAGGATTTTTGATACCGCTTGTAATATCAATATCAAGAGGTAGTCACCAGTATATAGTATGCTCATCTAATCTATCAAATGCCATGGGAAGTGAAGTAAATGCAGTAATATTACAGGTAATATGCACAGCCATACTGGGCGCATCATTTGGCATAACTTCTACAGTTTATATGATAGAAAAATGGAGTTTACTAAGGCAGGTATTGATATATTTTCTAATCAACGGTGTAGTGATGAATATAGTAGCAGCAATATGTAGATGGATAGATTTTTACTATTCTAAGTGTAATCAGTTTTTTTAATACAATATGTGATAGTATTTTTTTAATAATATGGTTTGTTATATATCTCGTAAATTACAAAAATATCAGACAAATTAACTCTAAGATAAAATAAATATATTAAATAGAGTTTAGTATCAGGTAAAAAGATAATATATATCTCAAAGTTGCAATAAGTTTTATAGATATTATTGCAACTTTTTATTGTTGAATATTTATGGATAAATAAATTATATTTTGATATAATTATCTCGTAAAATCAGTATTTGGTATGAAATTTTACTTGGATTTTATACCAATATCCATATAATTAATACAAAATTTTCTTTTAATTATATCTCAATTATCATTGAATTTGGAATAATTAAGGTTGAGTTTTTTTCAGTTGTATTATAAGATATTAGTTATAAGATAGAACTCTTGATTGGAGATGATGATTTTTGAAAAAAATCAAATGGAAACCTATATTAAAAATACAAGATGAATTAGAAAAAAATATGAGCAATGAGGAGCTTGAAGACTTATCTTGCGACTATCTTACACATATTCACTTTTACCAACATGAAAGATTCATACACCTTATAGTCATGGTTACAGTGGCTGTACTTACCATGATGAGCCTTGGGCTTGCTTTTTATGCAATTTGATGAGATGTTTATAGTGGCAGGTATGTTTTTTTGTCTTGCTTTGTGCCATATATTTTCCACTATATGTATCTGGAAAAATACAGTGCAAAAAAATGTATCTAAAAATACGATGAGATAAGAGAAAAACTAATAAAATTTGATGAAAAAAATAAATAAAATATAATAAAAAGCAAAAAAACAAATATTATTCAACTCTTTGATTTAAACATACAAGCACACCTCCAATTCTTATAATACAATATATTCTACAACTATTTATTTAAATACCTTATTTAGAAAAATGATAGACTTTTATTTAATTTTTAAATAAATACTTTGAAAATAGCATATCTTTTTATTTAATCATACTTGACAAAAAAATGGAGATAACTATAAAATTTTACTTATAAAAAGTTTCAAATTGATTTTTGAAATTTTAACTAATTAAAGGGGAGAAATAAGATGAAGAGATGTTCTTTTTGATTTTCTATTAGGAATAATAGTAGGAGTAATAATAGGAGTACTTATAGCACCTGAAAGTGGAGATAAGACAAGAAAAAGTATTGATGGAAAAAGACTGACGATGTCAACAAAAAAATTTGAAAAAAAGAAGATGAATGACGCAAAGTATGATATTTCAGGAGTAACAGATACAATCAAAGATACAATTACACTATATACCGGAGCATCAATAGAGCCTTTGGAAAAAGATAACCATTTTGAAAAAGAATTTGAAGTATAAGTTATTTTAAAAAAAGACAGTGTTTATGATATAATTAATATTAGGTTTTCAGGAGGCAGATAAATGGATTTGGGACAAGTAGGCATACTGTTGATAGGTATTGGAATATTGTTTTTCAGTATTTATCTTGGTATGGTCTTTAAAGAAACATCAGAGGTAATAAGAGAGACAAAGATAATAGTACAGAGAAATTCAAGAGAAATAGAAGACATTATAAGAGATACATCTAAAATACTTTCAGCTGTAGGATCAGTATCTACAGCAGTATCATCAGGTAGTGGATTTATGGGAGTAGCTACAAAGACTGCTATGTCAGTTGCAGGAATGAGAAGAAGAAGAAAAAAATAGATAGGGGGAAAGATAGAAGTGTCGCTGAATATAGAGATTAATTTTGATGAAAAATCTAACATTTGGGATGTAAAACTTTCCGGAGAAGTAGACCTGTATAGTGCAAATGAATTAAAGGAAGAACTCAACATTGCCATTGAAGAACATAAGGAAGACTTGAAAATTGACCTTCAAAAATTTGGATTATATTGATTCTACAGGATTGGGAATTTTTGATTGGTGTGCTTAAGAGATTAAAACAGGCACAAAAAGGATATATATATAGTAAATTCAAAAACAAAATGTAAGAAAAAAATATTCACAATAACTGGACTTGATAAGATATTTAAAGTGGAGGGATAATTTTTGTCAAATGTTGGGATGGATAAGCATGGAAGAGTAGATAATGTTAAGATGACACTTCCATGCAAGGGTGAATATGTAGGTGTGGCAAGACTTACATTATCAGCTATAGCAAATAGAATGGGATTTAATATAGAAGAGATAGAAGATATAAAGGTGGCAGTAGCTGAAGGTTGTACTAATGCCATAAAACATGGACTTGACGAAAAAAATTTCATCTGGATATAGAAGTCTTTGAAGACAGATTAAAAGATTTGTATAGAAGACTCAGGAAAGGGATATAATGTAGATGAAATATCAACTCCTGATTTAGAAAAATCCTAAAGAAGGTGGACTTGGAATATTTATAATAAAGACTCTTATGGACGAAGTTGAACTGTACTCAAAAATTGGTGAAGGCAGTCAAATCAAAATGGTAAAATACTTGGGAGATGGTAGATAATGAAGACTGCTCCCGTAAAAGAAGGAGTCAAAGAATACAAAAAGGCTTGGTCAATATGTATTCGGATTACAATGACAAAGAGCTGTTTATGATATATTCAGAAAAAAAGAGATATAACAATAAGGAACGAACTGATACAGAGAAATTTATATATAGCTGAGATACTTTCAAAAATATATATAAATAAGGGGATAGAATACGAAGATATTTATCAGGTGGCATCTCTTGGTCTTATCTATGCAATAGAAAGATATGACATTACAAAAAGGCTTTTGAATTTTTCATCTTTTGCAACTCCTACCATTATAGGAGAAATCAAAAAAATACTTTTAGAGACAAAGGATGGTCTATAAGGGTACCAAGAAGGATACAGGAACTGTCCAAAAGAGTAAATACAGTAAAAAAATGAAATACAACAAGAGACACATAAGACACCAAGGATATCAGATATTGCAGAAAAAAATTAGGCATAACTCAGGAAGAAGTACTTGAAACTATGGATGCTGCAGGAGCATACGCTCCTATATCACTGGATGTGAAGTATGATAATGAGGGTGAAGATAAGGATGTGGCACTTCACGAGCTTATAGGTAAGGATGACAAGAGTTTTGCTGAGATTGAAGATGGAGATTTTTGCGCAATGTTATGGAAGGTCTTTCAGAAGTCGAAAAAGATAATAGTAGATAGGGTATTTTGACAATAAGACGCAGATGACAGTAGCAAAGGAACTGGATATATCTCAGATGACAGTTTCAAGAATGGAGAAAAATTCTGACAAAGCTAAAAAAAGAATACGAAAAGCAATTTTTAGATTAATGCTGTTTCCATGCAAAGTAGGAGACAGCTTTTTTTATTCCAATATTTTTATAATAAAATTAATTTATAAAAACAACTTTAACATAAAAAAATTATTCTAATTAAAGCTGAAAAAATAAATATTTATTATTTAATACTATAAACCTTTTAAAAACATCATGTATTAAATTTACAAAAAAAGTTATTGAAAATCTCAAACATATACAAAGTTATTTAAAAATAACTGCTTGGCATTATATATGGTGATTAGTATAAAATTCTACATGAAACATGACTTTCTAAATAACAGTAACTGAAATTTGCATATTTATCGAAGAAATGAAGATACTGAAAAAAATTTTCAACTATGGTAGTATATTTTTTTAATAAACTCAAATTTAAATGCCTTTGATGTATTTATAGTTGAAAAAAAGTTGAGTTAATAACATAAATAATATAATTTTTAAAAAAATTGTAATATTAAATTTTTGTAAAAATATAGTATAATAGAAAAAGAAATTTTAATTTATACTAAAAAACCAATTAAATAGTCCTAAAAATATATTAAGTATGTCCTGTTGAAAACTAAAAAAATATTAGTTCAATAAGTTTTGATATATGACATTATAAAATGGTGATTAGTATTAATTATAATTATAAAATATAAGATACTAAATAACAAAAATAAAAATGTTTCACGTGAAACATTTAAGGAGAAGATATGATAAAATATTAGCGGTATTTTTAAGTACATTAATAATAATTTCTACTACAGCGTGTGCATCAACACAGGTTAATTCACAAAAAAATCTAATAAAAAACAACAGTTGTGACAATACCTAAGGCAAATAACAATTTATCAGAAAAACAAGTACTTGAAAAATTAAACAATCAGTAGAAAAAGTAACATCAGTAACTTCCAACTATGATATAAGAGTAAGTGAAGTTGACACAAATAATAAAGAAAAAAACACAGGTTGCAAAAAATAGATATATTGAGCAAGATTATTTACTCGGAAAGGACAAAAAATAATTTTCCACAGATACAACAGATGTATGACGAATCTACGAGTACAATAAATGGGAAAAACAAACAGTACAAAAATCATATGTAAATCTTAAGACAAAAAAAGCCTACTTTGATTCAGATGGAAAAAGGACTCCAAGAATACAAGGGTACAGAACTAAAGTCAGAAACAGAGAGTAGTTATACAAAGGTAGTCGAGATGTTACTTTTTGCTAAAACTGCTACACATCTTGTATCAAATGAAAAATGGTACTTTAAAAAAATGACAGAAACTAAGGACACTTATGATTTCACATTTAAAGGAAAAATGGAGACCTATTCTACGCTCTTGACGGATTGTTTGGAATAGGAATAGATACACAACATCTTGAAAAAAAGTAGAAATAGATTTAACATACAAAAATCAGTAAGAAAGATTTTTTTCTTTAGCTGAAGTAACACATAAGGCAGTACAAACTTCAGATAATAAAAAAATACAGTTCAGTAGGAAAAATTCACTATAACATCAATAAAATGATTTGAAACAAATTAAGGAAGCACAAGGTCTAAAAATAGAAAATAAAAGCACTAAATTACAAACCAAAACAGTCTATATGATATTGGGTATCATAGTGAAATAATAAGATGATAAAAATAAATAATCTAAAGAATATTAAAAATAAGATCTAAATATTTAGGTCTTATTTTTATAGTTAAATTTAATGTGCAGAAAATAAATACTGATAATTTCTAATAAAATAATCGATAAAAAAATTATCAGTATTATTATAATAAAGAGATAAATTATATACCTTTTTCATATCTATTGAAGAAAATTATCCAAAAGATTAAATAGATATTAGTATAAAAATAATAACAATAATATAAAAAGTTTGAATTGTAACTCAAAAATAATAATATTAGAATGAAAAATAATGTAAGAATCTACTTCATAATATTTAAATTAAATTTTTATAATGTTAACTAAAAATATTCATAAGAATATATATTAAAAATTAAATTTTAGAAAATAATAACAATAAAAATTTTAAAAAAATTAAAAACTATTAATAAACTATAGAAAATACAAAAAAATTATAAGAAAAAAATAATATTTAAAAAATCGATAAAAAACTATTGACATATAAAAAGAAAAATATGATATTATATTCGAGCTGTCAATAAGACATGATAAAAACAGCTAATTTTAATACTTTTAGTTAAGCGATAATAACATTATAAAAATAAAAAAAGTTTTAAAAATGCTTGACAAAAATAAAAAGTATAATGATTAAGCTGCACCAAGCTGGACTGGTGAAAGTCCATTAAAAATTGGTAATTAATATGAACAATGAAAAATCGGATAGTAAACAAGACAAAACCTTAAGTAAGTAAGGTAATGAAGGAAATAAAACACAAAAAGTCAGTGAAGAGCTGAAGGATAAATTTTAATTGAGAGTTTGATCCTGGCTCAGGATGAACGCTGGCGGCGTGCCTAACACATGCAAGTCGAACGAAGAGTAAATAGGGAAGTCCTCGGATGGAATATATACTACTTAGTGGCGGACGGGTGAGTAACGCGTAAGTAATCAACCCTATGACACACGGATAACTGATAGAAATGTCAGCTAATACGAGATGAACTGTTTAAATTGGGAGATGTAAACAGCAAAGCGAAAGCGGTCACAGACGAGCTTGCGTCTGATTAGCTAGTTGGTGGGGGTAAGAGCCTACCAAGGCGACGATCAGTAGCCGGCCTGAGAGGGTGAACGGCCACATTGGAACTGAGACACGGTCCAAACTCCTACGGGAGGCAGCAGTGGGGATATTGCACAATGGGGGAACCCTGATGCAGCAACGCCGCGTGAGTGATGAAGGCCCTAGGGTCGTAAAAGCTCTGTCGTATGGGAAGAAACAAATGACTGTACCATACAAGAAAGCCCCGCTAACTCACGTGCCAGCAGCCGCGGTAATACGTAGGGGGGCAAGCGTTATCCGGAATTACTGGGCGTAAAGGGTGCGTAGGCGGCTAATTAAGTCGAGGTTAAAAGGCAGTAGCTCAACTATTGTTGGGCCTTGAAACTAATTAGCTTGAGTATAGGAGAGGAAAGTGGAATTCCGTGTAGCGGTGAAATGCGTAGATATCGGGAGGAATACCGTGGCGAAGGCGACTTTCTGGACTATAACTGACGCTGAGGCACGAAAGCGTGGGTAGCAAACAGGATTAGATACCCCTGGTAGTCCACGCCGTAAACGATGAACACTAGGTGTCGGGAGGAATTTCGGTGCCGGCGCAAACGCAATAAGTGTTCCGCCTGGGGAGTACGCTCGCAAGAATAAAAACTCAAAGGAATTGACGGGGACCCGCACAAGTAGCGGAGCATGTGGTTTAATTCGAAGCAACGCGAAGAACCTACCTAAGCTTGACATGGGGATGAAAAAGCAATGTAAAGTTGTAATGATACCCTCGGGTATACATCCCACACAGGTGGTGCATGGTTGTCGTCAGCTCGTGTCGTGAGATGTTGGGTTAAGTCCCGCAACGAGCGCAACCCCTATTGATAGTTGCCAGTGCGTAAAGGCAGGCACTCTATCAAGACAGTTATGGATAACATAAAGGAAGGTGGGGATGACGTCAAATCATCATGCCCCTTATGCTTAGGGCTGACACACGCTACAATGGCTGTAACAAAGAGAAGCGAAGTCGTAAGGCGGAGCAAAACCTGAAAAAGCAGTCCAAGTTCGGATTGTGGGCTGAAAACTCGCCCACATGAAGTCGGAGTTACTAGTAATCGCGAATCAGAATGTCGCGGTGAATGCGTTCCCGGTCTTGTACACACCGCCCGTCACACCATGGGGAGCTGAGGGTACCCAAAGTCAGTGATCTAACGCAAGAAGAAGCTGCCTAAGGTAAACTTAGTGACTGGGGTGAAGTCGTAACAAGGTAGCCGTATCGGAAGGTGCGGCTGGATCACCTCCTTTCTAAGGAGAAAAAGTTTACTATCCGATTTTGTTGTTCAACAAAGATGTAAAAAGTCTTAAAAAAAGAATAACAAAAATATTCTACGCTTATGTTAAGTATTATGAAGCTTAGATAAAACTAAATAATACTGTTAAACTAAGATAGGATAATTTGGGATAAGTTGTGAGTATTTCAAGGCGGACGAATAAATGACGAGGGCGCATACTAAGGTATGTAACTGAGGAATGATATGAAGTCCAACGAAGAAAGACGAAGTAAGTTATCACAAATTTGTACAATGAAAACTGCATATCATCAAAAGTATAAAACGCAGACAAACAGGAAGAAAGACAAACAGACAAACAAAAAAGTTAAAGTCTTTCCGAAAGAAATGTCAAAGGATTATACAATTTACACCAAAAGTAAAACAAACAAAGGCAAAGAAGCTAAGAAATGTCGTATATATATTAATATTGCTTAATAAAATAAGTGATAATAATAGATACCATGATATAAGAAAAGATATTTGGGATAGATTGCAAGTAATTCGAGGCGGACAAATAAATGACGAAGGCGCATACTAAGGTATGTAACTGAGGAATGAAATGAAGTCCAACGAAGAAGGACGCCGCAATATATCACAAAGGACAGGTTAAGGAACAAAGAGCATAAGGTGAATGCCTTGGTGATTAGAGCCGAAGAAGGACGTGGCAAGCTGCGAAAAGCTATGATAAGGAGCAAACATCCGATAATAGTCATAGATCTCCGAATGAGGAAACTCACTTAATAGAGATATTAAGTATCCATTGCTGAACACATAGGCAATAGGGAAGGAACCCACCGAACTGAAACATCTAAGTAAGTGGAGGAAAAGAAAGAAACATCGATTCCCAAAGTAGCGGCGAGCGAAATGGGAGGAGGCCAAACCGAATAAGGAAACTTAATCGGGGTGAGGGAAGCTGATAAATGATTGAGGTATCGCAAAGGAAATACTTGGGAAAGTATACCAAAGAAGGTAAGAGTCCTGTACTTGAAGCGAGAAGACACATAAGCTTTACCCGAGTATCGTAGGACACGAGGAACCCCTACGAGAAAGATGGGGACCACCCCCAAAGCCTAAATACTACTAATCAACTGATAGAAAAATAGTACCGTGAGGGAAAGGTGAAAAAGAACCCGGGAGGGAGTGAAAAAGAACCTGAAACCATATGCTTACAAACAGATGGAGTCGAGCACTTAACTCTGCTTAAGTTTTAAGGAGAAAATATGTACTGTGTATATGTATTAAAAACTTAATGAAGATAAAATATATGTAGGATACACACACGACTTAAAACAAAGATATAAGCAACATAAAGAAAAACAAGTAAAAAGTACAAAAACTATGAAGTAGAACTTGTATATTATGAAGCATATAAAGCAAAAAGCAGACGCAATAACAAGAGAAGCAAAACTAAAACAGCGAGGAAATGCAAAAAGATTTTTAAAAAGAAAAATACAAAATTCACTACAATAAAAATCAAAGCACACAATAAAAACACAAAACAAAAAGCCTCGCAAGCAGAGTTAAGTGCTCGATGACATCGTACTTTTTGTAGAACGGGCCAACGAGTTATGCTGTAAAGCAAGGATAATAAATTAAGTTTAGCATCCAAAGCGAAAGCGAGTCTTAATAGGGCGATAAGTTATACAGCATAGACCCGAAACCGGGCGACCTACCCATGAGCAGGTTGAAGTTTCAGTAACATGAAATGGAGGACCGAACCCACGAACGCTGAAAAGTTCGGGGATGACTTGTGGGTAGCGGTGAAATTCCAATCGAGCTCGGAGATAGCTGGTTCTCTTCGAAATAGCTTTTAGGGCTAGCGTCTTAAGAAATGTATATCGGGGTAGAGCACTGAATGCTCTAGGGGCCGTATAGGTTACCGAAAGCTATCAAACTTCGAATACCGATATATAAATAAGGCAGTCAGACTACGAGTGATAAGATCCGTGGTCAAGAGGGAAAAAGCCCAGATCAACAGCTAAGGTCCCAAAATGTATGTTAAGTGGAAAAAGGATGTGAAATTGCACAGACAACCAGGATGTTGGCTTAGAAGCAGCCATACATTAAAAAGAGTGCGTAATAGCTCACTGGTCGAGTGGTTTTGCGCCGAAAATTACCGGGGCTCAAACATACTACCGAAGCTTTGAACCAGCACTCAACTTTGTTCATTAGGAGGCAAAATGTATTATGTATATATATTAAAAAAATAAAGAAGAAAAATATATATAGGATATACAGGTGATTTAAAAAGAAGGTTTAAAAGAACATAATCAAACAAAGACCGGATATACCCAAAAAGGTAAATGGGAATTGATATATTATGAAGGATACAAAAACCAACAAGATGCACAAGAAAGAGAAAAACAGTTAAAAAAATCACGAACAAGCCAAAAAGATGGTTAAAAGAAAGAATAAAAAGAAGTCTTAATGAATGAAGTTGAGTGCTGGTGGTAGAAGAGCATCGTATGATAGGGAGAAGGAGGATTGAAAAAGACTCTGGACGAAATACGAGAGAGAATGTTGGCATGAGTAGCGAGATGTGTGAGAATCACACAGGCCGAAAAACCCAAGGATTTCCAAGGAAGGTTCGTCCGCTTGGAGTAAGTCGGGACCTAAGGAGAGGCAGAAATGCGTATCTGATGGACAACAGGTTAAGATTCCTGTACCTACGCTTATCGCCAAAGAGGAGAAGGAATGACGCAGGAGGATAAGATCAGCGCACGGCTGGAAGAGTGCGTCCAAGCAGTAAGGCAGGCATATAGGCAAATCCGTATGCTAATAATGTTAAGCTGTGATGGGGAGAGAAGTTAAGTATCGAAGGATCTGATTTCACACTGACAGGAAAAGTTTCTATCCAGATAAGAGTAGCCTGTACCAAAAACCGACACAGGTGGGTAAGGTGAGAAACCTAAGGTCGAGGAGAGAACTGTTGTTATGAACTCGGCAAAATGACCCCTGTAACTTAGGGATAAGGGTGCCTTAGAGATAAGGCTTCAAGAAAAAGGCCCAAGCGACTGTTTACCAAAAAACATAGGTCTCTGCGAAACCGCAAGGTGAAGTATAGGGGCTGACGCCTGCCCGGTGCTGGAAGGTTAAGAGGAGATGTCAGGCAACGAAGCATTGAATTTAAGCCCCAGTAAACGGCGGCCGTAACTATAACGGTCCTAAGGTAGCGAAATTCCTTGTCGGGTAAGTTCCGACCCGCACGAAAGGCGTAACGATTTGGGCACTGTCTCAACAACAGACTCGGTGAAATTGTAGTACCGGGTGAAGATGCCGGAAACCTGCGACAGGACGGAAAGACCCCATGGAGCTTTTACTGTAGCTTAGTATTGAATTTATGTAATTAATGTACAGAATAGGTGGGAGGCTGAGAGATTAGGTCGTCAGATTTAAAGGAGCCGCCTTTTGGGATACCACCCTTTGATTATGTGAGTTCTAACCGGAATCTTTGAAGCAAGGTACGGGACAGTGCTTGGCGGACAGTTTGACTGGGGGCGGTCGCCTCCCAAAGAGTAACGGAGGCGTCCAAAGGTTCCCCAGCATGGTCGGAAATCATGCGAAGAGTGCAAAGGCAAAAGGGAGCTTGATTGCGAGACCAACAAGTCGAGCAAAGACGAAAGTCGGGCTTAGTGATCCGTGGTAGAAAGTGGAATTGCCATCGCTCAACGGATAAAAGCTACCCTGGGGATAATAGGCTGATCTCCCCCAAGAGTTCACATCGACGGGGAGGTTTGGCACCTCGATGTCGGCTCATCACATCCTGGGGCTGGAGTAGGTCCCAAAGGGTTGGGCTGTTCGCCCATTAAAGTGGTACGCGAGCTGGGTTCAGAACGCCGTGAGACAGTTCGGTCCCCTATCCGTCGCAGGCGTTGGATATTTGAGAGGAGCTATCCTTAGTACGAGAGGACCGGATGGACGCACCACTGGTGTACCAGTTGTCTTGCCAAAGGCACAGCTGGGTAGCTATGTGCGGTTAAGATAAGTGCTGAAGGCATCTAAGCACGAAGCCAACCTCAAGATAAGATATCCCATACGCAAGTAGTAAGACCCCATTAAGAACAAGTGGTAGATAGGCAAGGAGTGGAAGTGCAGTAATGCATGTAGCTGACTTGTACTAATAGGTCGAGGACTTAACCTAACTATTTGAAAAACAGATGATATGCAGTTTTGATTGT